>VOFG01001335.1_pt1:100000-2540001 | contig 2540001 bp, 2141 predicted proteins | sample 5384171 | NCBI WGS metagenome assembly VOFG01 (sample SAMN12384726, study PRJNA508395) | human gut metagenome | isolation source: healthy gut F | host: Homo sapiens
AATGCGCATATTTCTTCTGGTTTATAAATTGTTCCCAATTCACTACATTGACTTAGGTAAATTGCTCCGGGCTGAGAATGGTGTTCTATGCCAAAGTTAACCATAAATGGTTTTAGTAATTCCGGAGTCAGTTTGCCATCCGGAGTAGGAATTGTGCGCATGAAACAGCCAGTGGCTTTACTGGGGGCACCACATTCATCTACAACAATGTGAGCTGTGTCGGCACAGAAGATAATATGGTAAGGACGGGTCATTATTTGCAGCGCCATAGTATTACTGCCTGTGCCATTAAAAACAAACAGTGCTTCACATGGACGTGAAAATAGTTCTTTCACTTTGTGGGCGGCTTCTTTTGTCCACGGATCATCTCCATAGCCAAGTGCATGTCCGTTATTGGCCTTCATTAATGCTTCCATGATACGGGGATGTACACTTGAATTATTGTCAGATGCAAAACTTCTCATATTCTTTTTCTATTTTACAATTTATTTGTAAAGGTAGGAGCTTTTTCAACAAAATGCAATGAAACGTCATTGAAATAAATACGCAAAAAGAGTATCATGCAGATGTATTATACGTGTAATGCTTTTATCTGATCTTTGCCATCGGAAAAATAACAAGGTAAAAGTATGATGAAAGCTCAGATGAAAGGCATTAGCCTTATGATAATTCTCTTGATGTTGGTATTGACCGTACAGGCGGCTGCTTTGAGAGGAACTGTAACAGATAAAGCGACTAAAGAGCCACTTATTGGTGCTGCTGTACAGTTAAGTGGTACAAATACAGGAACTATTACTGATGTGGATGGTAATTTCGAACTTGCAGGATTAAGAAATGGAACGTACAAGCTTATTATATCTTATGTGTCTTATTGTACACAGACTGTTGAGGTTACAATAAACGGTATGTTCGAAATAAAAGTAGAACTAGAACAGGATAATCAACAATTAGGAGAAGTTGTGGTTGTAGCGGATGCTAAAAAGAATACGGAGAATGCTATTATTACCCAACAACGTACTAGCTTGGTTATGCAAACGGGAGTTTCTGCCCAGCAGATTACCAAGACGCAAGATAAAGATGCTTCGGAAGTGATTCGCCGTGTACCGGGTATCAGTATAATTGAGGAGAAATTCGTTATGGTACGTGGGCTTTCACAACGGTATAATAATGTGTGGATTAATAATAGTGCCGTACCTAGTTCTGAAGCCGATGCGCGTGCTTTCTCTTTCGATATTATTCCATCGTCGCAGTTGGATAATATGTTGGTAGTGAAATCGCCTGCACCGGAATATCCTGCTGATTTCAGTGGTGGTTTTATTTTAGTGAATACCAAAGATGTTCCTAGCAGTAATCTGTTTACTATTTCGGTTGGAACTAGTTTAAATGATCAGACTCATTTTAAAAAGTTTCTGTATAATAAAGGAAGTGGCACAGATTTTCTAGGTTTCGATAATGGCTTTCGTAGCTTGAAAGGTGGAATCAATGCTGTGCTTAGTCCGATGAACAATGGCTATGATTTATTAAATAATGGGTTAAATAATGACTGGACCGTTAAAGATCGTAGGCCCTTGGCAGATCTTAGCCTGAATATGAATTTCAGCCGTCGCTGGGTGGATAGTAGCGGACGTACTTTGGCTATATTAGGAACAGTGAACTATAGCAATAGCTATAGGACATATCTGGATATGGATAACAATTTGTTTGGTGCTTATGATATGACTCACGATTGTTCTAATTATTTACGTAAAAGTATAGATGACCAATATAATCATAGTGTTCGTATAGGAACTATGCTGAATTTTACTTATATACCTGCCAGTGGTAACAGTCGCTATGAGTTTAAGAATATTTTTAATCAATTAGGGAAAGACCGCTATACTTACCGTAAGGGAACAGATGCACAAAGTGATTATGAAGAGAGTGCGGAATATTATTATCAGAGTCGTACCACTTATAATGGTCAATTTACGGGGAAGCATACATTGGGTAATACCGATAAGTTGGATTGGAGTGCTGGATATTCTTATGCCAATCGGAATATGCCGGACCGCCGTCGATATACTACCGTACTCAATGAGGAGACCAATCAGTTGGAAGTAGAGAACTTGAATGAGATTAATCGGGAGTTTTCCCGATTGGATGAACATATTTTGTCGGCTAACATCAATTATCAGCACGATTTCTCTTTCGGGATTTTTACTCCTAGCCTGAAGGTTGGAGCTTACACGGAGCATCGTGCTCGTGAATATAATACCCGTTTTTTTATCTATAGTTGGAAAAATGGTTTGCCGGGTGCTTATAAAGTAATGAATGTCCCTAATGAATTATTACAAGAGAAGAATTATGGGGAGAATGGACTTTATTTATTGGAACAAGTGGATTGGCGCAATAATTACGAAGGCAATAATCTCTTGAGTGCTGGTTATGTAGGGGGTAATCTTCCGTTGGGCAAATTGAATGTATACGCAGGAGTTCGTTTTGAATATAATAGAATGGAGTTGGTTAGCCATACACAGAAAAACGAGGAAAGCCCCACTAGTGTGTTTTACACGTATGATGACTTTTTCCCGTCTGTAAATGCGGCTTATCGTTTGAATGATAAGCATCAGTTCCGTTTATCTTATGGACGTACTGTGAATCGTCCGGAATTTCGGGAGGTTTCTTCTTCTGTATATTATGATTTTGATCTTGCCAGCAATGTACAAGGTAATTATAATTTAAAGCCTGCTTATATTGATAATTTAGATTTTGGTTATGAGTTTTATCCCAGCAGTGGAGAGCTGATTTCTGTTTCTCTTTTCTATAAAAGGTTTAAGAATCCTATTGAATGGACTTATACTGTATCCGGAGGTACAGACCTTATCTATTCGTATGTCAATGCCAAAGGAGCGGATAATTATGGAGTAGAAGTGGATATACGCAAAAATCTGGATTTTATAGGTATGCGTAATTTTAGTCTTAGTCTGAACGGGGCTTTAATTAAAAGTAAAGTGAAATTTGAGCCGGGAGCCAAAGAGAAGGACCGTCCGATGCAAGGTCAATCTCCATATTTGATTAATGCCGGTTTCTTCTATCAACATGCCGATAGCGGATGGAATGCTGCATTGCTTTATAACCGTATCGGTAAACGTATTATTGGTGTAGGCCGTAGTTTGGGAACCGCAGACAATGAAGTCAGAGTACCCGATTCTTATGAAATGCCCCGTAATGCAGTAGATTTAAGTGTTTCGAAAAAAATTGGTAATCTGGAAATAAAGGTTGCTGTACGCGATTTGTTGGCGGAGAAAGTTTCTTTCAAGCAATTTGAAGAAACTAGACATGGAAAAGTGGAGCAAATTACTCGTCAATACAAATCAGGGCGTAATTTCAATTTGAACATTAACTATACGTTTTAAAATAGAATGAATCTTTCATTATTAACCAATAAACAAATGGAAATGAGAACTGACAAGTTTATGATTTACGTATTCTCAGCAATAATGCTGGGGGGAATGGTTGCTTGTAGCAGTGATGATCCGGAAACTGATACAGGAAACGGTAATGGCAACGGTGGAAATGCCGAAGCTCCTTATGTATGGGGGGCTGAGGGGGCTATTAAAACATGTGACCACTTGTTATTTGATGATGATAAAACAGAGAATGCCAAAGGTACCGTGATAGGAAATGGAGATCAGGAGTTTATTTTTAAGGGTACACAGACTTTGTCCAAAGGAACTTACCTGATGAAAGGATGGATTTATGTGGGAACTGGGTCGGTATTGACCATCGAACCGGGGACTGTTATCAAAGGGGATAAAGATACACAGGCTGCCTTGATTGTAGAACCGGGCGGCAAACTAATAGCCGAGGGTACTAAAGACGCTCCGATTGTTTTTACCTCTGAACAGCCTAAAGGCCAGCGTAAACCGGGAGATTGGGGGGGATTGATTATTTGTGGTAATGCCAAGAATAATCAGGGAGTGTTGAACCAGCAGATTGAAGGAGGTCCACGTACTAAACATGGAGGAAATGATGATGCTGACAATTCAGGTATATTGAGATATGTACGTGTGGAATTTGCTGGTTATCCTTTTCAAAAAGATAAGGAAATTAATGGTATAACTTTTGGATCTGTAGGTAGTGGAACTATCATTGATCATTTACAGGTTTCATATTCCAATGACGACTCTTACGAATGGTTTGGAGGTAATGTAAATTGTAAATATCTAGTGGCTTATAATGGATGGGACGATGAGTTTGATACAGATAATGGCTTCTCCGGTAAGGTCCAATATTGTCTTTCAATCCGTGATCCGAGAATCGCAGATACTTCTCAGTCTAATGGTTTTGAGTCGGATAATTGTGGAGACGCCTCATTGATAGAACCCTATACGACAGCCGTATTTAGTAATGTCACTTTTATCGGACCGTTGGGGCGTGATGCCAACTTTGTTAATAATGAGAGCTATATTACGGGCGGTAGCTTCAATCCTAATAATGGTTCAGCTTTAGGCAAGTTTCAGTCTGCTATGCAGATCCGGCGTTCCAGTCGTTTGAATTGCTTTAATTCAGTAGCTGTAGGGTATCCTGTCGGTTTAATTATTGATGGTGAGAAAGGTAATACAGTTGAGATGGCGAAGGCAGGAAACATAAAGTTGGAGAATATTTGGTTTGCAGGTATGACGGTGGTCGGTTCTGATGCTAACAAAGTATATGATGATGTGCTTTATGATGCCGTGAACAAGCAAATCATTGATGCTGGACAAGAGTCTTATTCTTCTACTTTTTTCAAGACTCAGAAAGGAAATAAAGTATTGACTGATGTCAATGAGTTGAAATTCAAGGACGGGCGTAATATCGGTGTTAATTATATGCCGGATGCAGATAGCCCTGTGTTGACAGCCGCTTCATTTAATGACGCACTGTTGAGCAGCGGTTTTGAGACAGTAGAATATATCGGAGCGTTTGGAACAGATGATAATTGGTTGGATGGCTGGACTAATTTCGATCCTAATAATACAGACTACTAATACACCTTTGAATATACACACATAGCTGTTAATTTTAGGGGATTCTATGCGGTAAAGTCATAGAATTCCCTTATTTTTGTATCCAAACCTAGAAACTATTAATTAATACACCTATGTATCCATTTAAATTTAACCCCATTCTGAAATCCACCATTTGGGGTGGAGAAAAGATTATCCCGTTCAAACATCTGAATATTGAACAGCCTCAGGTTGGCGAAAGTTGGGAAATTTCTAATGTCCCAGGCGATGAGTCTGTTGTTGCTAATGGAACTGAAGCCGGCAAAAATTTGAGCCAGTTGGTAAAAGAATATAAAGGTTCTTTGGTAGGAGATAGTAATTATCAGCGTTTTGGCGATAATTTTCCCTTGTTGATCAAATTCATTGATGCTTGTGACGATCTCTCTATACAAGTGCATCCAGATGATGAACTGGCAAAGAAGCGTCATAATTCGATGGGCAAGACCGAAATGTGGTATGTTATTGACAATGCCGGGGGGAAAGCACATCTGCGTTCGGGATTAAGTAAAAAAATTACTCCCGATGAATATGCTGCAATGATTGCTGATAATACTATTTGTGATGCATTGGCTGATTATGCCGTACAACCGGGTGATGTGTTTTTCTTGCCTGCAGGACGTATCCATAGTATTGGAGCCGGATGCTTTATTGCTGAGATTCAGCAGACCTCGAATGTGACTTATCGAATTTATGATTTCAATCGTAAGGATAAAAATGGCAATACTCGTGAGTTGCATACAGAATTGTCAAAAGATGCCATAGATTATTCTGTAGAAGAGGATTATCGTACTCATTATACTCCGAAACAGAATGAATCTGTCGAGTTGGTTACCTGTCCGTATTTCACTACTTCTATTTATGATTTGACTGAAAATATGACGATAGATTATAGTGAACTTGATTCATTTGTAATTTATATTTGCATGGAAGGTACATGTACGGTAACTGATGGGGATGGTAACTCATTGGAATTGCAAGCCGGTGAATCTATCCTTTTCCCTGCCACAACAAAAGAGGTGAAAGTGACTGTGGAAGGTCATGTTAAGTTCTTGGAAACTTATGTATAAAGATTCGTTTTGTTTTTGATAAAATAAACTGCTGCTTTCATTGTATGTATTGGAAACAGCAGTTTATTTTATTAAAAACAATGTTTCCTGTTTAAAAGGTAAACTTTAGGCATACAGGCTTATTGGTTTTTATTGTTTTGCCTGTGTCTTTCAGTAGCCCTGTTTGGGAATCTCTTTCAAATACTTGTATGGAGTTGCTGTCTCTGCAGGCCACCAACAGGTATCGTCCGTTCCGGCTGATAATAAAATTACGTGGATGGATACCAGTAAGCTGATAACCTGTCTTTGTTAATGTTCCTTCTTCCTGATTTATGGAGAAAATAGCGATACCGTCTGCTTTTAAGCGGTTGGATGCATACAGAAATTTTCCATCAGGTGAAATGTGAATATCTCCGCTACCTTTGGCACCCACTGTGTCAGCTTCTATATATTGTATGGTGTTTAATTTTCCTTTGTCGTAAGAGAAAGCTATAACTTTTCCTGAGATTTCATTAATCAAATAAGCGAATTTTTGGTTCGGATGGAAACAAATGTGGCGTGGTCCTGATCCTGATTCTACTTTTATATTAAATTCTTCGGATTCATTCAGCAAGGAATGGGATACACCATCAGTTACATTCTCACTAACAGGAAATACATGAATCTGGTCTGTACCTAAATCACTGGCAAGTAGATATTTATGGTCTGGAGTGAATTCTATACAATGTAAATGTGGCTGTGTTTGTCTCTCTTTGTCAAGACTATTTCCTGTAAAGGAAATAAGGCGTGTTTCGGATTTTAATTTGCCGTCTTTATCTAGTGGGAAAACGGTAATACTACCTCCCATATAATTTGCTGTCAAGACAAATTTTTCCGACGGGCTGAGAGTTATATAACAAGGTGCACCGCCGTCAGTGGGTTGAGAATTAAGCAAAGTTAGTCTCTTTTGTTCTTTATCGAATTTGATGGCATTGGCGGTAGAACTTTTTCCGGAATCCTCCCCTACAGCATATATTCTTTCTCCATCAGCCGACGGGATGAGGAAAGATGGGTTGGATATTCCTTTTATTCCGCTGATATATTGTGAGTTGCCATTTTGTTCATCAAAGTTATAAACCTTGATACCTTCTTCCTCCGGAGTTGCATAACTGCCTACCAACATATACATCATATTCGGATTTTCTTCAACTGTAATTGCTTCCGTTTGTTTCTTGGGAGAGGGTATACAGCCTCCCAGTATCATACTGCTCATACACAATACCATTAATTTTTTGTTCATATTGTCTGATCTGTTAGGATTAGAAAAATTATTTTCAAAGATACATTGTTTTCATTAAAATGCGCTAAATAAATGAATAAATAATTGGATATTAACAGAAGTGTGTGTATATTTGTAATCTCTTTATGAGTTACCAGTACGGGGTTGACTGGATTTGACAGCGTGGCTAAGTGGTATGTAAGCATGCAGTGCGTGGTTGATTGGCACTATAATCCCAGTTTTCAAAATTTTATCTGGCAACGAAAATTATGCTCTTGCTGCTTAATCGAATCATAGTAGATTAGCTTTATTTCTGCCAAAGTGGTGGAAACGAGACATCACTCAAAAGCTCTTGTTCCGAAGCGTTTGATCAAGTGGTGCAGTAAAATCGGGAATAGTTAGAGATCCGCCTCGTGTCTCTTACGAAAATTTAGAGGATAAGGTATAAGTTGGTGGCTTCGGTCCTGCTTATACTCGAAAATTTAGGCGAAGATAAGCATGTAGAAAGCGTATGGCTTCCTCGTTTGGACGAGGGTTCGACTCCCTCCAGCTCCACAAACTAAGAGTAATTCGTCCTTGGGTTTCCATAATCCAAGGACGAATTATTTTTTAGAAGAGTAATGTATGTAGCTTACTCATGTTTCTTTTCTGATTTGTGTAGAATACATTTTCTCTCTTTTTCTAAAGAAATTCTTGTTTTTCCATAAAAGACGCTTGTTTAAAGATGAATGCTATTTTATTGTTTAATGACTAATTCTATTACATAATCTATGTCATCAGGTACTTGAGGCAGTTTTATAAATATGCCGTCTTTCTCCTGTTTGAAAGAAAGTGGAGTTTTGGAAATGAACTGTATTGCTTTCTTTACTTTTGCCTTCAGAGGTATATAAAGTGCATCATCCTGCAAATCTAGTATATGGATGAATAAACGGTCACCTTTGCGAGTTGATACCACCCCCATGTATGAGGAACTACATCACCACCACGGGTTCCATAAATCGTTTCTCCATATTGATTCATCCATTTACCCACCTGTTTTAGATGTTCTACAGCTGTAGCAGGTAATTCTCCGTTGGGTTGAGGTCCAATATTCATTAGCAAATTTGCATTTTTTCCAGCTGCCTTAACCAAATAGTGTATCAATTCTTTAGGGGATTTGTAATTTTGGTCTTCAATTCTGTAGCCCCACATTCCGTTCATTGTTTCACAAGTTTCTAAAGGGAGTTCACTTATTCCTTGTCCTGCTGAAAAACCGGCTTTGTTTTCACCGGGCAAATCACGTTCGAACATTTGGAAATCTTCTCCTGCATAAGGAGTTCGGTGATGATTGTTACCTATTAGACAGGATGGTTGCAGTTTATGAATTAATGCGTATTGTTCTTCCAGTTGCCAATTGAAGTTGGTAGGTTGATCCCAAATACCATCAAACCAAATGGCACCGACAGGACCATAGTTAGTCAAAAGTTCGGTCAGCTGTTTATTCATAAACTTGTAGTAACTTGCCCAGTTTCCATGTCCTTTGGGACGTCCTGTTCCATGTCCGGTGTTTCCTTCCGGATAGTCGTCACGAAACCAGTCCAAATGTGAATAATAAAAATGGAGTTTGATGCCTTGTTTTTGACATTCTTCTGCCAGTTCTTTTAGTATGTCTCGTTTGAAAGGGGTGGCATCTACGATATTAAAATCGGATTCTTTTGTATCAAACATTGAGAAACTGTCATGGTGTCTACTGGTAATACAGATATATTTGGCTCCGGAGGTTTTGATGGCAGAAACCCATTCGGCAGCATCGAAGCGCGAAGGATAGAATCCGGATGCCAGTTTGGCGTATTCATTACGGTTGATGTTGTGAGTGTTCATATACCATTCTCCTTGGGCGGTCATACTGTAAATGCCCCAATGAAGGAATATACCGAATTTATTATCTTGAAATTCCTGCCGTGCTTTTATATTTTCAGGAGTAGGTGTATAAATTTGATTGGAGGTTTGTGCGAAGGCTGAAGTTCCCGCCATCAATAACAAGGCTGCGCCTAATTTGATTTTTTGTGCTAATTTGTTTCTCATTGTTATTATAAATTTGTTTTGCGAAATATAGTTATACTCTTGGAATATTTAAAGCATTTTTTGAAAAATGTTGCACTGCGAATTGAATTTTAATGGATTCTAACTGGGGGTATGTAAAGAGTCTTTTTTGTTTATAAGGTATAAAAAGATGTTTTCTATTGTTTGGAAATTAATCATTCTATACCTTTGTGAAAGTAATATTGAATTTTATATGAGAGTAAAAGAAATTCCTATACTGCTTTTGACCGGTTATCTGGGCAGTGGAAAAACGACATTAGTGAACCATATTCTTTCTAATAAACGTGGTATTAAGTTTGCGGTTATTGTCAATGATATCGGTGAGGTGAATATTGATGCCGACCTCATACAGAGGGGGGGGATTGTAGGAAAGAAAGACGAAAGCTTGGTAGCACTTCAGAACGGTTGTATCTGTTGTACTTTAAAGATGGATTTGGTGGAGCAGATAGATGATATTATGAAGCAGGAGCGTTTTGATTACATTGTGATTGAGGCAAGTGGGGTTTGTGAACCAGCTCCTATCGCACAGACTATTTGTTCTATTTCAAGTATGGGGAATACGTACGGGGGATGTCGTTTGGATTGTATTGTGACTGTGGTAGATGCCTTGCGTCTGCAAAGTGAGTTTTCTTGTGGCAACGATTTGACCTGTAAGGGTATTGACGAAGAGGATATTGAAAATTTGATTATCCAACAGATTGAATTTTGTAATGTTGTATTGTTGAATAAGGCCTCGGAAGTGAAACGTGACGAATTGGAACGTATCAAACAGATTATCCGTACATTACAACCTGCAGCTGAAATAATAGAATGTGATTATGCTAATGCAGATTTGGATAAGATAATCTATACTGAAGTATTTGACTTTGAACGTACTGCCACTTCTGCCGGTTGGATACGTGGAATAGAGAGTGCCCTTACGGAAGAGCAGAAAAAAGAAGCGGAGGAGCATGAGCATCATCATCACGATGAGGAGCATGCACACCATCATCATCATGAAGGTAGTGAAGTGGATGAATATGGCATCAGTACTTTTGTGTATTATCGTCGTCCGGCTTTTGATATCCATAAATTTGATCGTTTTGTATCAACCCAGTGGAGTCGTAATATTATTCGAGCAAAAGGAGTCTGTTATTTCAGCAATAATCGTGATATGTCTTTTCTTTTTGAACAGGCCGGTGTGCAGAAAAAGTTGAAGGAAGCCGGTTTATGGTATGCTACGGCACCTGAAGAAGAACTGATAGAGGTAATGCGTCAGGAACCGGGCTTATTGCGGGATTGGGATGATAAATATGGAGATCGTATGCAGAAAATAGTTTTTATCGGGCGACATCTTGATAAAGAAGAGTTGATACGTGAACTTGATGAGTGTCTGGAATAGGTTCTCAAAAGAGGATATAATCTTTGGTATGATGGTATCTCATTATACCAAAGATTTTTTATCTTATTTTCTTACCTTATTTCCATTGATATACAGTTCTTTCAGTACTACATCCTTAGCTCCCGTAATTAAATTTCCCTTTTTCTCTACATTATTGAAACGGCTGTTTGTTACATGGATGTCTTCAATATTAACACGGTCATCATATCCGGTAATCAAGACTCCGTACTTACTTTTTTCACTGGTAACATTATCCAGATATACATGGCGTACTACAGGTGGGAAACTTCTGTCACATTTTTCACGGTTTTCATATTGCAGGTTGATTTTCAAAACGGCTTCGCGACATTCACCTACTTCTACATTACGCACATAAATATTTTCAATGACACCACCACGGCAGTTGTTGGTTTTGATGCGGATGACACGTTCTAGGTTCGGGCTGTCCATTTTGCAGTTTTCAACAAACAGGTTATTATATCCTCCCGAAATCTCACTGCCTACAACTACACCACCGTGTCCGTCTTTCATTTCGCAATTGCGTACAATGATATTTTCACTTGGTACATTCCATTTCCGTCCGTCAGCATTCCGTCCGCTTTTAATGGCAATGCAGTCGTCTCCAGTATCGAATATACAGTTTTCAATTAATACGTTCTTACTTGATTCCGGATCGCAGCCATCGCTATTGGGACCGTGACTGGAAACTTTAACCCCACGCACTGTTAGACTTTCACAAAATAAAGGATGGATAACCCAAAACGGAGAATTTTTCAATGTTACATTTTCTATTAAAATAGTGTTGCAACGATATAGATTGATAAGTTGGGGACGTAAACCGTCTTCAAAAGTCATTTGGCGCTTATCTATCGGGGCAAATGTTTCGGCGTACATCAGTAATTTGTCTCTGCCGCCATTTTTTTGAGCTGTCATCCCTTCCTTCCAGCCATAGTGTGGAGCACCACACATACTCCACCAGTTATCATTACTGGCCTGTCCGTCTATAATACCTTTACCGGTAATGCCTATGTTGCTTTCACCATAAGCATAAATTAATGGATGCAAATTGTAACAGTCTACTCCTTCCCAACGAGTGAGTACGGTTGGAGTATATAGATATTTCTCTGAAGAAAATTTTAGATAGGCACCTTCTTCCAAATGCAGATTTACATTACTTTTCAGTGTGATAGGACCTGTTAGAAATTCTCCGGGTGGAACTAATACAGTTCCTCCACCTGTCTGGCTGCATGTGAGGATAGCTAGATTGATTGCTTCATGGCAGAGTATTTCACCATTATTTCCTTCTTTGGCACCGAAATCTTTAATGTTGTACACACGATCGGGAAAAGAAGTCTTTTTGATTTGTTTTTCTATTTGCTCACTTTCTTTCCAAATCTCTTGTGGTATTTGTGCATGAGCAAGTCCAAAATATGCACATATACAAAGTACACTAACTAACTTTTTTACCATATCTTTGATGTTTAATAATTAATAATTTCATAGTTACCAAAAAATATCTACGATGCAATATTAAAGCATATAATTAGAAAATAAGTGGATTAATTGCCCATTATTGTGTAAATTCTAATAATAGAGGAATAACTGCTGCTACATTTTTATATTATTTGTATATTCGTACCTTAATAATCTGATATTATGAAATACATCACTTGTATATATTGATATCTGTTGGGGAATTCTTGTCGTGATAGGAGGTAGTATTTCTACTACCAAAGATAGTCTTCTGAATATTATAAGATATACAAGCGCAGGATTCCATTAATTCTTCTAGTCTGAAAAAATAATTTAGTGAACTACCTGTAAAGTATGGAGTAGATCAATTGAACTATGAAAATTACCGTTTGGAAACTAAGAACAGGAGTTTTTTAGTAATTAGACTTTTTATGGTACTTGTATTGGTGAAATTACCAAAAGGGGAAATGTTTATCTCCACCAATGAATTGCATTTGTCGCTAGTGATAGAGAGCCTGTTTGATAATACTAATAAATTTACAGATTCTGGATCTGTAACTCTTAAAATAAAGTTGGATAAGGCACAAAGTAAGTTACGAATTGAAGTAACCGATACCGGCTGTGGCATTCCTCCCGAAGAACGGGAGGAAATATTTCTGTGTTTGTCTGTATAACTTAGTGTGTGCCTTCTTCAATGTCACGCTTTCGTTTCAATGCTTCCAGGAAATAATAGTCTGCATAATTTAAAGGTACATCTATTTCTGTGCCATGAGGAATACTGCCCACTGAATGCATTAATAAAAAGTTACCATTTTTTCCAAGAGATGCCAGATAGTTTGGTGAGGCTAGAGAGGCCATAATACTGTCTGCATAGTTCTTATAACTGTTTGCATCAGGCACATCCATTGTACTAATTTCATAAAGTGCAGAAGCTATACAAGAAGCACTTGAAGCGTCTCGTGGTTCATTGGGAATATTGGGAGCATCCATATCCCAATAAGGAATCAAGTCTTTGGGAAGCCGGGGATGTGTTTTCATAAATTGGAAAGTCTTCAATGCCTGATTCAGATACTTTTTATCATGAGTTTCCCGGTAACACACAGTGTAACCATAAATCGCCCATGCTTGTCCACGACTCCAAGTCGATTCGTCTGCATATCCTTGGGCTGTTTGTCTATGCCGTACCATGCCGTCTGCCAAACTATAATCTATTACATGATAACAACTTCCGTTTGTACGGAAATGCTCTTTCAAAGTGCGGTCTGCATGGTTCACTGCTATATGATAAAAGGTGGAATCACCAGATAATTTAGTTGCTTCAAATAGTAACTCTAAATTCATCATATTATCTATTATGACCGGACATTCCCAACCGCGTTCCGATTGCCAGCCGCGGGTCACATCCCATGATTGGATAATTCCCGGCTTTTCACGGAAACGAGTAGCTAATGAACGTGCAGCTTCTATCATGACTTCTTTGTATCTGGGTACTTTAGTTGTTCGCCATCCATTGCCGAAACTACAATTTATCATGAAACCTACATCATGGTGCCAAGTCAGTTTTTTGGCTTCTTCTATGGCCGAAGTGTATTTATCAGCTAATGATAAGAGAGTAGTGTCGCCACTTAACTCATATAGATACCACACTGACCCAGGGAAAAAACCACTTCGCCAGTCGGCGTAGTCACAATAATAAATGGTACTGTCAGTTTTCAGTGTCACAGGGTTTATAAATTTCTCTGATTTTTCTATAATTTGTATTTCATTCCCGATTTGTGCACGTGCAAATGCTACATTTTTTTCTATAAAGGAATCTGTTCTGGCGGATTGTTTATTTTTCTCTGTGCAAGATCCCCATAAAGTAGAGCAAGCGAGTATTGTAATATAGAGGACTTTCTTCATAGTACTTATTTTTTTATAATTTGCTACGAAGATAATGATAAATTTGTTGAAGAGAAACTTTAAGGTATTCTTTTACTTTGAAAACAGATTGATTCTGCTTCCAAAGTAAAAGAATATTGATCATAGAAATACAATAATCATTTCAGTTATTATTCTTCTTTTTGTAACTGAACTTTTATAGTATTGCTGTATCACTTAATAGTTGATATACCCCACTTATAATTCCTAAAACGAATATGCCGGCTACACATACCAACAGACTGATGCGCATCGGAGTTGCTGTACGAAAATTGCCGATAGGGTCTTCATTAGGTGTGATGAACATGGCTTTTACAATCAATAAGTAATAATACAATGAAATGATTGTATTGACCAATGCGATAAATACAATAAGATAATATCCGCTATGAAATGCTGCCATGAATACAAAGAACTTACTGAAGAATCCGGCAAATGGCGGGATACCTGCCAATGAGAAAAGAGCAAGTGTCATGACCATAGTTAGTTTAGGGTTGGTCTTATAAAGTCCGTTATAATCTTCGCGCTCTATTTTACCGTGGGTATGTTGCTCAATGGTATTGATGACACCGAATACGGCGAGATTGGCGGCAATGTATACTACTATATAATATACTAGGGATGCCATGCCCTGCGGAGTTCCAGCCAGTACAGCCAACATTATGTAACCGGCTTGTGAAATACTGCTGAAGGCCATAAAGCGTTTCAGGTTGTTTTGGCGGATGGCGAACAGATTGGCTATAGTGATGGTGGCTACAATGATAATACATAGTATTTCACTCCATTGTTCAGTCATTGGTCCGAATACTTTCATTAAAATAATCATTAAAGCAAAAGCAGCTGCGCCTTTTGAAATAACGGATAGGTAGGCGCTTACTGTAGTCGGTGCACCTTGATAAGTATCTGCTGTCCACAGATGAAAAGGTACCAAGCTTAATTTGAAGGCCAGTCCGGAGAAGAAAAATACTAGTGCAAGAACTTGTAATGGAGTTCCTGTCAGTCCGGCAGGGATATCTTCAAAATATAAAGTACCTGCTGTCCCATAAATCATAGAAATGCCATAGAGGAAAATACCGCTGGAGAATAAAGCCGAAAGAATGAATTTAGCTCCGGCTTCGGCACTATGCCCTTTATATTTATCGAAAGCTACGAGACAAGCCATAGGAACGGTTGCCAATTCCAATCCAAGGAAGAATAGCAGGAAGTGCCCTGCGCTTACCATGAAATACATACCCAGCAAGGTACTGAGGGTAAGGATGTAGAATTCGCCTTGTTTATGACGGGTGTCTTCACGTTTTAGCCAAGTGTCTGCTTGCAGAAACACCAGTATGGTACCTATGGTCAGGATGCTTTTCAGAACAGACGCCATAGGGGTTGAGTGATACACATGCCGCCAAATAAAGTCACCTCTTCCGGCCATAGGTTTGCTAAGAGTTGAATGGTCAGCAGGATACATGCCATGGGGCGTAACCAGTGACGTTGTGGAGCCGGTAAAAATAAATCTAACAGAAACATCAGAATAAAAACGGCTGTCAGACTCAGTTCGGCATGCATATGGAGTATTGCAGTTATGTCCATCATTGCTATTTTTTTAATTTTTAATTCTCAAATTTTAATTTAATAATTGACTTATGATTGGTTCTACACTGTTACTGATCAGATCGCTTATCCAGAATGGAGCCATTCCTAAACCTGCTACACAGGCGATGAGGCAGATAACGGCTACTCGTTCATCCCAGGTTGCGTCTGTGAGTTTCAGATGTTCGGGATTCAAAACTTTACCATAAAGAATTTTACCTACTACACGCAGGATATAGACTGCGGTAATGACGATACTTGTTGTTGCCACTAGGGTACATACGCGATGGAATGTATCATCATTTTGGAAAGAACCTACAAAGACCGTCATTTCAGCAACAAAACCACTTAGTCCCGGAAGTCCCAAATTAGCAAGACCAGCAATAACATAACCTACAGCCAGGAAAGGCATAATCTTCATCAAACCTCCCATTAATCGGACATCACGAGTGTGGGTACGTCCGTATATCATACCAATAAGGGCGAAGAACAAAGCGGTCATTAATCCGTGACTCAACATTTGGAGAATAGCACCCGTACAACTGGTGCGTGTCATCATCAGCAGGGCAAAGAGCACCAATCCGCAGTGGGATACGGAGGAATAGGCATTGATATATTTTAAGTCGGTTTGTACCACAGCACTGAATGCACCGTAAACTACAGAAATAGTGGTCAATATCAGGAATACATCTCCCCACATGGCTGCACCTTCAGGCATCAGGTACATAGCAACACGGAAGCATCCGTAACCTCCTAGTTTCATCAATACTCCAGCGTGAAGCATAGAAACAGCAGTCGGTGCAGAAGCATGACCATCGGGACTCCATGTATGGAAAGGGAACAAAGCTCCTAAGACTCCGAACCCCAAGAAGATAAGCGGGAAGAAGATGCGTTGCATTTCATGAGGTATATGCAGTTTGGCGATTTCCAGCAAGTTCATAGTTTCACCGCCTGCACCATAAAAAATACCGAGAATTCCGATCAGTAGAAATGCAGAACCACCCATTAACATTAATGTAAGTTTCATGGCGGCATATTCTTTACGTCCGCTTCCCCATACACCGATGAGCAGATACATTGGAATTAAGGCTACTTCATAAAACATGAACATGGTGAACAGGTCTGTTGAAACGAAGAATCCGAATACCCCTACACTCAATAGAGTGAACCACATGAAATATTCTTTTGTCAATGGTTGTAACTTCCACGATGCAAAAGTACCGGTGAATACAATAATGGAACTAAGTAGCAACATTGCTACTGATATACCGTCTACTCCTACTGAGTAACATATATGGAGTGGTGCATACCAAACTGTGCTGGCTGTGAACAGCATCTCTCCTGTAGCACCGGCTTGGCGTAGTTCGATATAATCAATGGTGAGGTAAACGGATAATGCCAATAATATGGAAGATCCGACAACCATCACTCCGCGAACTTGATTGACGCTGCGCGAAGCCCAAAGGCTCGCGAGCATCAACAAGGGAACTATAATGAAAAAACTTAGTATGTTCATCTTTTTAAATTAAAAATTAAAAAATGGCCATGCGGCGGATTTTTTATTATTCATTAAATTAATAGTATCAGCGTCAATATCAATGCACCTGCAAGGAACCAAATACTGTACTGCTGTACGTTTCCACTTTGCATGTCACGTATTTCATCGGCGGTAGCATGAGTACTCCACGCAGTGAAGTTAAAGAATTGATCGATAACGTGCCGGTCCCACCAGGCTATCGGAGTACTGATGCACCGGAAGATGATTTTCTTGGTTACGAACAACCATATCTCATCCATATAGAAACGGTGGTAAGCTGCTGTGTGCAAACGTGGGAATGTGCGCGCCAGATAGTTGGCTACGGGTTGTCTCTTACCTGCATACATCCATGTAGCTAAAGCGATGGATGCTATAGCAATAATGATACTTGTAGCAGCTATCTGCATATCCAGATGAATGGTATAGGCTTCTCCGTTACTACTGATCAGATTGCCGAAAGGTATGAATCCGGCAATACAGGTGATAGCGGCTAAAAACATCAGCGGGAATGTCATGGTAAGTGGAGCCTCATGCGGAGTATGTGCATCAGGTCCGGATTCGTGGGAGTGTCCTTTCCATTCTCCATTCCAGAAAATACAATAATAAAGGCGGAACATATAAAATGCTGTCATGGCGGCAATGCCTGTCATTATCCATCCCATAACAGGATTGAATTGGAAGCAGGCAGTCAGAATTTCGTCTTTAGAGAAAAAACCTGAGAATGGCCAGATACCCGAGATAGCCAGACAAGCAATCAGGAATGTCCAATGGGTGACGGGCATGAATTTATGAAGTCCTCCCATGGCGCTCATCTCGTTACTGTGTACGGCATGAATGATACATCCGGCTCCTAAGAACAGCAATGCCTTGAACATGGCATGTGTGAACAGGTGGAACATGGATGCCATGTAGCCTAGTCCTCCTTCATGAGGATTCATAGAAGTACAAACGCCTAATGCGACAATCATAAATCCAATTTGAGATATAGTGGAGAAGGCGAGCACACGTTTGATATCGCTTTGTGCACACGCCACACTAGCGGCGTAGAATGCAGTGAACGCACCGATATAAGCTATCCAGTGCAGCACTTCGGGCGCATATCCTATAAACAACGGGAACATACGGGCTACCAGATATACACCGGCTACTACCATGGTAGCAGCATGGATTAATGCACTGACAGGAGTAGGACCTTCCATAGCATCCGGTAACCAGATGTGCAATGGAAACATCGCACTTTTACCGGCACCACCGATAAACATTAGCCCCAAGGCCAATGGTATCATACTTCCGGCAACTGCAAGTACCTGAAGTTGGGGGGTGAACGAGAATGTTTCGGCATAATAGCCGTAAATCAAGATACCGATCAGAAAGCCTAAATCAGCGAAACGGGTAACAATAAATGCTTTTTTACTGGCAGCAATCGCTTCTTTCTTGGTGTAATAAAAGCCGATAAGTAGATAAGAAGAAACACCTACCAGTTCCCAAAAGACATACATCTGGAAAATATTAGTCGCTACTACGAGCCCCAACATGGACATGGTAAACAGGCTAAGAAATGCGTAGTAACGTTGAAAGCCTTTTTCACCTTTCATATATCCGAATGAATAGATATGTACCATCAGACTGACGGTGGAAATAACGACTAGCATCATAACTGAAATAGGGTCAAGCATGATTCCCATGTCAATATGCAGGTTCGTTGTGAAAGGTAACCATTCAAAATTATAAGGTGTGAGAGTAGGATAGACGCCTTCTGCCGTACGCCCTCCTGCAAAATAATTGAAGGCAGTGAGGTAGGAAAGCAACGTCACCCCTGCCAGTGAAACGGTGCCGATGGTCCCTGCCAATCCGTTCTTCATACGCATACCTGCCAGCCCCAGTATCAGGAAACTGAGGAAAGGTAGGATAAGGATTAGTATTGTATGTTCCATAATTAGTTTTTCATTTCATTTAAGTTCTTCACTTGGATATTGCGTACATTGCGGTAAATATTGATAATGATAGCAATAGCTACTGCTGTTTCAGCCGCACTCACGCCGATAGCGAACAGGGCGAAAAAAAAGCCTTCCAGTTCTTCGGGAAAGAGGTATCGGTTGAATACGGCGAAGTTGATGTCTACCGAATTCAGTATCAGTTCCACACTGATGAGCATGGCCAATAAATTGCGGCGGGTGAAGAAACCATAGATTCCCGCAAACATCATAAAGGTGGAAACCACCAGATAATATTCCATGTGTACCATAAGTTCTATCTTTTTCTAGCGATTAGGATTCCTCCTACGATGCAAGCGAGTAATAACACGCTGATTACTTCGAAAGGAAGGATATATTGATATTTTTCCATGCCCATCAGTGCATGACCGATCGTGCGTACATCCAGTTCACCATGAACAAAATGAGAGGGCAGGAATTCGTTCTTCAGCATGACGAACAGACAGATAGCCAGTCCTGCTATAGTAGAAATAGCTCCGGCCACCATCTTTCCATTTTTTAATCTCTCTGCTTTGTCTCCCTGTGAAGAGGTCAATAAGATACTAAATACATAAAGCACTGTTATACCACCGGCGTAAATCAGTAATTGTACAGCTCCCAAGAATGAGTAGTTGAGTTGGAAGTAAATACCTGCTGTACCAAATAAAACGAACAGCAGATAAGTTGCTGCACGCAAGATACGTGAGGTCGTGACTGCCAATACCGAACAGACAGCGATAAACAACGCCAGTACAATGAATACAATTAGTTGTAGTGTCATAATATCGTTTGTTTTTTATTTTTTGTTCAGAGTGAGAACTAGTTTGCTGCGGTCGAATACAGCATTTTCGAATTCTGTATCGAACCGAATGGCATCGTGTGGACAAGCGTTCACACAAAGCTGACAGAACATACAGGCTCCCAGGTCGTACTCATACTTTACCAATATTTTCTTTTTCTTGCCTGTTTCTTCGTTGGTCACAGATTCGCTGGTAATGGTGATTGTATCATTGGGGCAAGCCATCTGGCAAAGTCCGCAAGCAATACATTTGTTATTACCATTCTCATCAACCGGCATGATAAGCCGTCCTCGGAAACGGGGCGATATTTTTAATGTGGCACGGTTTTCGGGATATTGTTCAGTGACTTTAGGAGTGAAGAACTCTCGTCCTGTCACTTTCATGCCGGTAAGTAATGTACCGATGCCATGAAGCAGCCCTTTTATATAGGAATGTTTTTCTTCTTTCATCAGAAATGTAATTTAAATACAACAATAATTACCATCAATAACAGGTTGCACAAACCTATTGGAACCAAGTACTTCCATTCCAGCGTTAGAATTTGGTCAATACGCAGACGGGGAAATGTCCATTTGATCCACATTAGTAACCATACTACAAAGAATGACTTGCCAAAGAACCAAATAAATCCGGGTATATAATCCATGATGGCATTGAATCCGTCTAGCCCAGGAATATGTAGCGGCATCCATCCTCCCAGGAAGATGGTTGTGGCTACTGCGGCGATGATAAACAAGTTTACAAATTCTGCCACATAGAACAGGCCGAAGTGCATACCGGAATATTCGGTATGATATCCCGCAGTCAGTTCACTTTCTGCTTCAGGCAAGTCAAACGGGCCGCGGTTGACTTCTGCATTTCCGGCTATCAGATAAATGATAAAAGCGATCAATGCAGGTATATGTCCTTTAAAAAGGAACCAGCCGTCAGCTTGGCGTTCTACAATTTCGCTTAGTTGCATGGTATCTGTTAAGATTACAATGGTAAGGATGCTTAATCCTACAGATAATTCATAACTAATCATTTGAGCGCCACTTCGCATGGCTCCGATTAATGAATATTTGTTATTGGAACTCCAACCTGCCAGCAAAATACCTACCACGCCGATACTGGATGCTGCCAATAAGAAGAAAATACCTACATTGAAATCAAGGACCTCCATGCCCTTGTTGATGGGTAGGCAACTGAAAGCCATGATAGAGGCGAGGATAACAATGTAAGGTGCCAAATTGTACAGGAACTTGTCAGCATGCCGGATGGTGATAATTTCCTTGATCAACATCTTGAATACATCGGCAAACACCTGTATGGTACCTTGGGGACCTACACGCATTGGCCCCAAGCGGCATTGGAAAGCGGCGCACACTTTACGTTCCATGAAAATCATAATGATAGCAATAACTGCATATGCCAACATGATACATACGCCAATTACTATACATTCTATGAGCACTGCCAGTTCTTCAGGCATAAATGACGTGAGCAGTGAGTGTACCCATTGGGTGACTATACTAAAATCGAACATAATTTAATAATGTGTCAATTTGCTAATTTGCCAATAGGCAAACTTGTAATTATTTAATTTGTTAATTCTCAGTCTGATAAATAGTGCATTCTCCAAATTGTATATTGAAGAATCGGCACATTATTATCGGTCAATATCCGGTACTACATAATCCACCGTTCCACCAATAGCAATTAAGTCGGCAATTTTTGCGTTGCGGCACATAGTTTCCATTGCTGATACTAAAGGCAAACCGGTAGCGCGGAATTTCATGCGGTAAGGAAATTTGTCTCCACGACTTTCCAGATAAACACCGAACTCTCCGCGAGAACCTTCCACTGCGGCATAATAATTCCCTTCGGGCACACGTATAATCGGTTTCATCTTTTCCTGATAGTTCCCTTCAGGAATATTGTCTATCAGTTGCTCAATGATATCCATACTTTCCAGTATTTCTTCCATACGGACCATATAACGTGCAAAGCAGTCACCTTCAGTGTGGACAATCTCTTTAAAATCTACCTTGCCATACATCGCATAGGGATGACGCTTGCGGACATCGCATGCCCAACCGCTGGCGCGTCCTGTACCTCCTGTCGCTCCGAAAGAGATGGCATCTTCCCGTGAAAGAACTCCCACACCTTTCAAACGTTCTTGGGCAATGACATTTCCGGTGAATACTTCATGGTATTCTTTAGCATCGGACGCAGATAAGCAATGAATTCTTTTACTTTCTGTACAAAGTCCGGAGCGATATCAGCTTGTACCCCTCCAATGGTGTTATAATTCTGTATCAAACGTCCTCCGGTAGTTGCTTCGAAGATATCCAATATCTTCTCACGATCACGGAATCCATAGAAGAATGCGGTCAAGGCACCCATATCCATACAGAGACAGGAGAAGAAAAGCAAGTGAGAATCTATACGTTGCAATTCGTCCATAATGGTACGAATGTATTGTACCCGTTCGCTTACTTCTACGCCCATTGCCTGTTCAATGCACATACAGAGAGCATGGCGGTTTTGGTGCGCACCTAAATAATCCAAACGGTCGGTCAGGGCCAAGGTTTGGGGATAGGTAAGACTTTCGCACATTTTTTCGATACCTCGATGGATGTATCCGCAGTGCACATCCAGTTTTTTGATAATCTCACCTTCCAGTGAAACACGAAAACGAAGTACACCGTGGGTTGCCGGATGTTGAGGACCTATGTTAATGATATATTCGTCCTCATCAAAAATGGTTTCGCGTTTTTCTATTACACTGCCATCATGTTGTACTTCTATATATTGTGTCGTGTCTACAGGTTCCTCATTGGTCATACGGAGTGGGTTGAGGCTTTCATCGTAGTCCTTACGCAATGGATAGCCTACCCAGTCATCACGCAGGAACAAACGGCGCATATCAGGATGTCCTATAAAGCGGATACCATAATAGTCGTACACTTCGCGTTCATTGAATTCAGCACCTTTCCAAATATCACTTACACTAGGAAGTTCCGGCTTTTCTCGGTTGGTTGTGCGAGTGCTGACCACTATATTTTCTCTTGTATTCGTATCTTCCAGATGATAGACTACACCTAGTCCTTCTTCGCCCCAGTCCATTCCGGTAAGGCTGCGTAGAAAATCCATATGTTTACCCTGCCGCAATTTCAGCATTTCTTCATGTAGCTTTTCGGCAGGTATTTCTATTCTTTCACTCATGCTTGTTCGGGATTTTGTGGTTCATTTTCTTTGCGGTTCACTCCGCCGAAGAATTTTTCCAGTTTTACTTTACGTTGCAATTGTATCATGCCGTACAACAAGGCTTCAGGTCGGGGCGGACATCCGGGAATATATACGTCAACGGGAAGAATTTTGTCTACTCCGTTCAATACGTGATATGATTTTTTAAAAGGACCGCCGCTAATGGCGCATCCGCCTACTGCAATGACGTATTTAGGATCCGCCATCTGGTCATACAAACGTTTTAGTACCGGAGCCATCTTGTGTGTGATAGTTCCTGCTACCATGATCATATCTGCCTGGCGCGGACTGGCACGGGCTACTTCAAACCCGAAGCGGGCGAAATCATACCGGGCAGCACCCACTGCCATAAACTCGATTCCACAACAACTGGTTGCAAATGTAAGCGGCCACAACGAATTGCTGCGTCCCCAGTTGATAAGGTCATCCAAACAGCCCACCAGTACTTTGGTACCGCCTTCATTGAGCTGCTTGACCATGTTTTCCAAATACTCATTGTCTTTGAAGTCTTCATAAGGAATAGACTTTATGGTTGGTTTCTTTACTTCCATTCCAACGCTCCTTTCTTCCAGGCATATGCCAGACCTAAAACTAATATAACTAAAAAGAAAAGGATGCTAAACAGACCGTACACTCCTAGGTCTTGTACCACTACAGCCCAAGGAAATAAAAATACTGTTTCCACATCGAACATCAGGAAGAGGATAGCAAATAGATAATAACCTACTTTGAATTGCATCCACGACCGTCCCCGCGTAGGAATACCACATTCGTAAGCTTCTCCCTTTTGTGAGTTGTATGAACGGGGAGAAATGGCACGGGCAATTCCCAATGCTACGGCAACTAATGCGATTGCCGTCAGGATAACGACAACTAATAATGTAAAATACATATCTAAACTTTTTTTGATTAGACAAACGGATAGAAAAATTTTCCTTATAAGACGTTTGTTATAAGGATTTCTACTCAGCAAAATGCTGAAAAAAGATTAAAAATTAAATGATGATCCGCCGGAGTGCATAGATATAATAATCTACTGCATCAGTGTAAAGCGAATGAAAAGTGTGGCAAACTATATGGTTTGTTTGTAGCTCCTGCTTTTTAAGTTCGTTCAATGCTGCTAAAATGCGGACTATACATTTGAACTTTGATGTGGAAGGGTTGTCAAGTGATATGGCTATTTGTGGCATATCTGCAAAATTGTTGGTAAACAGGAAGTCCACTGTTCTTTTGCAGGGGTCTTGTTGTTGCTGGTAACAAGAGGTCTGTGGGGGTAAATCTGTTGTCTCAACCGTATGATAATCCTGACCTACTGTTATCGTAAACAGTAGAAATAATAGGATATATACAATGTATCTCAACATATTATTCATCTTGTTACCCTTTAAATGAGGGTGCAAAGATAGCCAATATTTGAAGCTTCATTGAGATTTTTTGAATTATTTATGTATAAAAATGGTTATAGGACGTAAATGTCAATGCTTTTTCCAAAAACTCGGCATGAAGAGCAGAAGTACGGTAAATAATTCCAAACGTCCTATCAGCATCAATATTGCACTTATCCATTTTGCTGCATCCGGCAACCCGTTCCATGAATAGGAAGGGCCGCATTTTCCAATACCTGGTCCTACATTGCCCAAACTGGAAATGACTACGCTATAAGCTTCTTCAAACCCTACTCCAAACAGCATAAGAACCAGCCATCCAATAAAAATAATAGCCATATATAGAAAAATGAATGCAAGTACTGCTGACTTGGTTGTTGATGAAATAACTTGGCGGTTGATACGTACAGGAAGTATAGCATTGGGATGAATGATATGTTTGAATTCATTTTTAGAAACACGGCTCATAATGGCTATGCGTATACATTTTATTCCTCCTGTGGTGGATCCGGCACAAGCTCCAAACAGCATGATGATGCACATTAATGTCCAAAGTACAGGTACCCAAGTCATATAATCTGCAGAAATGAATCCGGTAGTGGTTTGTAAGGAAACAACCTGAAATATGGCTTTACGGAAAGATTCTTCAATACCGAACGGACTGGTGAAAATAAGAGTGACGGTAGTGAAAAGGGTAAAAAATCCCACAGTTCCCAAATACCAGTGGAGTTCTGTATTTTGGAATAAGCGTTTGAAATTTCCTTTTAAGAACAGTAGATATAGTAAGGTGAAATTGATACCTGCCAAAAACATGAATAGCGTAATTATATATTCTATGTAAGGAGAGTTGAAGGCGGCAATGCTATTTTGTTTGGTTGAATATCCTCCTGTGGCGGTAGTAGTCAGAGAATGACATACACTGTCGAAAAAGTTCATGCCTCCAGCAACCAGCAGGATAATCTCTGTAATGGTCAGCCCCAAATAGATAGTCCAAATCCATTTGGCCGTAACTCCAATACGCGGATGTACTTTATCATGGGTGGGACCGGTGGCTTCCGCTGCAAATAATTGTACACTGCCTACTCCGAAAATCGGTAATACGGCAATAGTAAAAAAGACAATTCCTAATCCTCCGATCCATTGTGTCATACTTCGCCAGAACAAAAGCCCGTGTGGCAATGACTCTATATTGTCCAAAATACTTGCTCCGGTGGTGGTGAATCCTGACATGGTTTCAAAAAAAGCATCCGTTATAGTGGGAATATATCCGCTTAGATAGAATGGAAGCATACCGAATAAAGAAAAAAACACCCAGGCAAGGGTTACAATAACGTATCCATCGCGGCGGCTGATTCTCTTTTCTGCATTTTTCCCTGCTAAAGCGGCTATGCTACCTGCTCCGGCTGTTATTGCGGCAGAATATAGGAAAGCTGAAATATCTGATTCATTATAATAGACAGCGAGAAACGAGCATAGAATAAGAAACCCCGCTTCGATGAAGAATAACGCCCCCATAATCCGGGCTATCATTTTTGCATTTATCATCAATTGAAGAATTTTTCTATTTTCTTAATCATCATACCTAGACAGAATACTACGACATGGTCGTTAGGTTGGATGACGGTATTACCTGTCACCAGTATCCCTTCACCGTTGCGAATCAGTCCGCCAATGGTGGCACCTTTGGGAAGGCCGGCATCTTTGACAGCGCATTTGGTTATACGTGAACCGTTTTTAACCGTAAATTCGGCTACATCAGCATTGGCAAAAGTCAGACATTTTACGTTGGAAACATCTGCATCCAGCATCATTTGATAGATATGGCTGGCGGCAATCATTTTTTTATTGATAACCGTACCGATATCCAGGCTTTCTGCCATGCTGATATAATCGATATTTTCTACTTCTGCCACAGTTTTGGTTACTCCCATACGTTTGGCGGCAAGACAAGCCAGAATGTTTGTTTCAGAATTGTCCGTCAGAGCGACAAATGCTTCCGTGTTTTTTAACCCTTCTTCCATGAGCAGATCCATATCCCGTCCATCTCCGTTGATAATCATTACTTTGTCATCTACCACTTCGGTCAGCCGGTTACATCTGTTGATGTCATTTTCAATAATCTTGACCTGCATGTAATCCGGTACATATTGTGTGGTGCGAACAGCTATGCGGCTGCCGCCCATAATCATCACATTGCGTACATCGGGATAATTTTCTTTTCCTGTAATCTTGCGGATATAGGGAATGTATTTCTTTGTTGTTGTGAAATAAACAATATCATGCAGTTTGATAACATCATCTCCCCGGGGGATGATTGTTTCATTTCCCCGTTTGATAGCTACAATGTGGAATGGAATATTACGTCCTCCCAGTTCATGAAGGGGAACGTTCAGAATTTCTGCCGTTTCGCGCATTTTGGTACCTATCAAGACCAATGCACCACCGCAAAATTCCCACCATTGGCGTATCCAGCTCATTTTGATGGCATCTACTATATCTTTGGCGGCCAGCATTTCCGGATAAATCAGTGAGTGTACTCCTAGTTGGGAAAAGAATTCTTTATGTTTAGGAAGTAAATATTCGTAATTGTCAATCCGGGCTACAGTCTTTTTTGCCCCCATATTGGTAGCCAACATACAGGCCGTCATATTGCGGCTTTCTTCCGGCATGACCCCGATAAATAAATCCGCGCCTGCCACTCCTGCATTCTTAAGGCCGGAAATGGAGGTGGGGGATGCATTGACAGTCATTAAATCGAAGTTGGAATCAAGTTTGCTCAACTTTTCTTCGTTTTCATCCATCAAAATGATGTCTTGCTTTTCATCCGATAATAATTTCGCCAGATGGGTGCCTACTGCTCCTGCTCCTGCAATAATGATTTTCATTGTTCGTCTCTCTTAGAATGATATCAAAACTTTGTAAATACCTTCTTCGTCCATGCCGCAAATATGATATAGTTCTTTTACTGAACCATGCTGGACAAATTGATCCGGTAGTCCGATACGTTTTATTTGCGGATTATACTCATTGTCTGCCATAAATTCCAGTATGGCACTGCCCATTCCACCTTTTAGCACACCGTCTTCAACAGTGACCACTTGCTTGAATCTCTTGCCTATTTCGTGTAACATACTTTCATCTAACGGCTTTAAGAAACGCAAATCATAGTGAGCAATGCTTTTTCCTGTTTCCTGTTCGGCATGTGTGATAGCCTTTTCTGCTTGAACGCCAATGGGCCCCAGCGTAATGACCGCTATGTCTTTTCCTTCTTTCAATTTTCTTCCTTTTCCTATCTCAATCTCTTGCATTGGACATTTCCAGTCTACCAATGAACCTCTTCCACGTGGATAACGGATGACAAAAGGACCTTTGTCAGGTAACTGGGCGGTATACATCAAACAACGCAGTTCATGTTCGTTGTAAGGGGAGGCCACAATGAGATTGGGTATCGGTCTCATATAAGCCAGATCGAATGCTCCGTGATGAGTAGGACCGTCTTCTCCTACCAATCCAGCGCGGTCCAGGCACAATACTACATTGAGTTTTTGTATCGCTATATCGTGAATCACATTGTCATAGGCACGTTGCATGAAAGACGAATAGATATTGCAGAAAGGCAATAGACCATCTTTTGCCATTCCTCCTGAAAAGGTAACGGCATGTCCTTCAGCAATTCCCACATCAAAACCTCTTTCGGGCATGGCTTTCATTAATATGTTCATAGAGCACCCTGAGGGCATTGCGGGAGTGACTCCTACGATTTTATCATTTGTTTGGGCCAGTTCCAATAGGGTATTTCCAAAAACATCCTGAAACAAAGGGGGCATTCCTTTGGTATCGACAACGATACGCTCTCCGGTTTCCTTGTCGAATATGCCCGGAGCATGCCAGATGGTGGCAGCTTTTTCTGCCGGACCGAAACCTTTTCCTTTGGTGGTATGTATATGGAGCAGTTTAGGTCCTTGCATATCTTTAATCTCTTTTAATACACGTGCCAAATTGTTGACATCGTGTCCATCAATAGGCCCGAAATAACGGATATTCATGCCTTCAAATACGTTTTGCTGTTGTACCAGCATGGATTTCAGGCTGTTGTTAAATCGTATCAGGCTTTTCCGGCGTTCTTCGTTCAGGATACCCCATCGATGGAACATTTGTGATATTTTATAGCGTATCCGGTTGTATCCTTCAGACATTTGCAGGTTCAACAGATATTGTTTCATGCCTCCTACACTACGGTCTATAGCCATGTTGTTGTCATTCAGGATAATCAGAAGGTTATTAGGAGTTGCCGAGGCATTGTTCAGCCCTTCGAAAGCCAGCCCTCCACTCATGGAACCGTCACCAATTACAGCAACGACATGCCGGTTATTCTCTCCGTGCTTTTTGGCTGCTACAGCCATACCTAAAGCTGCGGAAATAGAATTTGACGCATGCCCGCAAGTAAATGTGTCATATTCACTTTCGGATGGAGAAGGAAAAGGACGTATGCCATTCAGTTTACGGTTGGTACAGAACGCATCCCGGCGTCCGGTTAAAATTTTATGCCCGTAAGCTTGATGCCCTACATCCCATACAATGCGGTCATAGGGTGTGTTGAATACATAATGTAAGGCGACGGTCAGTTCTATTACGCCCAAACTGGAACCGAAATGCCCCGGATTACATGAGAGCTCATCTATAATCTTTTGCCTTAGCTCTTTACACACTTCGGGCAGTTTGTCTGCGCTTAAATGGCGCAAATCATCCGGAGTATCTATGCTTTGCAGTAAGTTATATAAATTATCCTGTTCCATTCCTATGATATGATAAATATCGTGCAAAAATAGCATAAATATGTGTATTATGATTACATTTGCCCTTAAATTTTAAAAGCTTTCCTTATCGTATGAATTTCAGAACGCAAGTAGAATTACCTAAAAGGAAACAGAAATCCGGCATTCGGACCGAATCATGCTATTTGGTTCTTGTTTTGCAGAAAACATCGGAAATTTGTTGTTGGCAAATAAGTTCCGTTGTGATGTAAATCCTTTTGGAATCCTCTATAATCCTTTATCCATAGTGGAAGCTCTTTGGCAAATCCTATCCCATCAAACATATACGGAAGAGGATTTGTTCTATGCCGGAGGCTGTTGGCACAGTTGGATGCATCATAGCGTTTTTCAGCCTCTACGGCAGCATCTTGTTTGTCTTCTATAAATACGCGGCTGGAACAGGCTTCAGCCGGACTTCCTCAGCTTGATTGGCTGGTTATTACTTGGGGGGACTGCATTTGCTTATTGGCTGAAGGAAAGGACCATGGTGGTAGGAAATTGCCACAAACAGCCCGACAGCCTTTTTACCCGACAACTTCTTACGGTAGAGGAAATTGTCACTGAATGGGAATGTGTGTTGGTGGAATTGAGAAAAGTAAATCCGTTCTTGAAGATACTTTTCACTGTCAGCCCCATACGGCATAGCAAAGATGGTATGCATGGTAATCAGATAAGTAAGTCCACTTTGCTTCTTGCGGTGGATGAATTATGCCGCCGCTGGTCTGATTGTTACTATTTCCCTTCTTATGAAATCATGATGGATGAACTTCGTGATTATCGTTTTTATGCAGATGACATGTTGCATCCTTCTCCTGTTGCTGTATCTTATTTATGGGAATGTTTTACAGAATGTTATTTTAGTAAAGAAACGGATAGAATAATGAAAGAGTGGGAGGATATCCGGAAGGCTTTAGCTCACAAACCGTTTAATGCCCAATCTGAAACATATCGCAAATTTTTAACTCAAATAGTGTTAAAGATAGAGCGACTTAAAGAAAAGTTCCCGTATTTTGACCTTCAAAAAGAATTAGAACAATGTCAAGCTCGATTGAAAATATAGAAAAAGTTCTGGGAGCAAAGCGGTTTGGGGACCGTAGTGCACAGATTGATTGGATTTTAACTGATAGCCGTTCATTGTGCTTTCCGGAAGAAACATTATTTTTTGCTTTAAAAACCAAACGGAATGACGGGCATAAATATCTTCCGGAATTGTATGAACGTGGAGTCCGTAATTTTGTAGTGGGCGAATTGCCGGCCGATATGAAATCTTTTCAAGATGCGAATTTCCTGCAGTTGGCCAATCCTCTGAAAGGATTACAGAAATTGGCGGAAAAGCATCGGGAGCAGTTTCAGATTCCGGTTATAGGAATTACAGGCAGCAATGGAAAAACCATTGTGAAGGAATGGTTGTATCAATTGCTGAGCCCGGACCGTGTGGTAACCCGTTCGCCACGTAGCTATAATTCACAGATAGGTGTGCCACTTTCGGTATGGTTGATGAATGAACGCACTGAGTTGGCTATTTTTGAAGCGGGTATTTCCGAAATGGGGGAAATGGAGGCGTTGCAGACTATCATTAAACCTACTGTGGGGATTTTGACTAATATTGGTGGTGCGCACCAAGAGAACTTTTTCTCTTTACAGGATAAATGTATGGAGAAGCTTACTTTGTTCAAAGACTGTGACGTCATCATTTATGATGGCGATAACGAACTGATCAGTTCGTGTGTGGCAAAATCTCTTTTTACCTCGCGTGAGATTGCTTGGTCGAAAAAGGACAATGAACGTCCGTTGTTTATTGAGTCCATTCAAAAAGGGGCACATGCTACCACTATTAAATACCGTTATCTGGGGATGCCGAATGAATTTAGTATTCCTTTTATAGATGACGCTTCTATTGAGAATTCGCTGCATTGTCTGGCTGTGGCTTTGTATATGATGGTTTCCCCTGAACAAATAACCGAGCGCATGGCGCGTTTGGAACAGATTGCTATGCGTCTGGAGGTAAAAGAAGGCAAGAATGGCTGTGTGTTGATCAATGATAGTTATAATTCGGATTTGGCTTCTTTGGATATTGCTCTTGACTTTATGTCGCGTCGTTCTGATGATAAAGGAAAAAAACGGACACTTATCCTCTCGGATATGCTTGAAACAGGACAGAGCGGCAAACTGCTTTATCGTCAGGTAGCCGAATTGGTACATAGCCGGGGAGTAGAGAAGATTATCGGGGTAGGAGAGGAAATTCGGACTGCTGCTGCCCGTTTTGAGATAGAAAAGTATTTTTTCCGTACTACAGAAGAACTGTTGGAGTCGGATTTGCTGGCTGGGCTGCGTAATGAGGTGATTTTGGTAAAAGGTTCGCGGGCTTTTCATTTTGACCGGATTTCAGATCGTTTGGAACTGAAAGTGCATGAAACCATTTTGGAGATCAATTTGAATGCTTTGGTTGATAACTTGAATTATTATCGCAGCAAACTGAAACCGGAAACAAAAATGGTATGTATGGTGAAGGCTTCTGCATACGGTGCCGGTTCATACGAGATAGCTAAGACACTGCAAGATCATCGTGTGGATTACTTGGCGGTAGCTGTAGCTGATGAAGGTTCGGATCTGAGGAAAGCGGGAATTACCTGTTCCATTATGATTATGAATCCTGAGTTGACAGCATTCAAGACCATGTTTGATTATAAATTGGAACCCGAGGTTTACAGTTTCCATTTATTGAATGAACTGATTAAAGCTGCCGAAAAAGAAGGGGTAACGAATTTCCCCATTCATATTAAATTGGATACGGGAATGCACCGTTTGGGTTTTGCACCCGAAGAGATTCCGGAACTGATAGACCGTCTGAAGAAACAGACAGCTGTTATTCCACGTTCTGTATTCTCCCATTTGGTAGGCAGTGACGGGGCTCAGTTTGATTCGTTTACGCGCAGACAGATAGAAATGTTTGAAGCTGCTTCTGAATGTTTGCAGGAGGCTTTTCAGCATAAGATATTGCGTCATATCTGTAATACAGCCGGGATAGAACGTTATCCGGGTGCCCAGTTCGATATGGTGCGTTTGGGAATCGGTCTTTATGGAATTGATCCGTTTACCAATCAGATCATCCATAATGTAAGTACATTAAAAACCACTATTCTTCAGATTCATGAGGTTCCTAAGGAGGAAACAGTGGGGTATAGTCGTAAAGGACATTTGGAAAGGGATTCCCGCATTGCCGCTATTCCTATCGGCTATGCCGACGGGCTGAACCGACGTTTGGGAAATGGACATGCCTACTGTTTGGTGAATGGGCAGAAAGCGCCATACGTGGGTAATATCTGTATGGATGTATGCATGATTGATGTGACGGATATTGATTGTAAGGAAGGGGATAAAGCTATCATTTTCGGAGATGATTTACCGGTCACTGTCCTGTCAGAGATTCTGGAAACTATTCCATACGAGATCTTGACCAGTGTGTCTAATAGGGTAAAACGAGTTTATTACCAGAATTAACGAAAAAAAGAACGAAAGAAAAAGACCTGAAAAGGATGAACATACGTTACTTTTGCGTATCTTTAGGAAGTTACTAAAAATAGATAGCTATGAAACGTATATTCTTCCTTTTGTTATGTCTTTGTTTCTCGGTGTTGTCATTTGCCCAGAGAACGAATGAGACCAAGCAGTTGACCAAACAGGACTCTTTGCGTTTGCAGCAACTATTGAGCGGTCAAGTAGAAATTGTGATAGATGATGAAACACAGAAAGAGATTGACAGATTGTTCAATCCCGAAAAGTGGAAAATGAAATCAACTCCCTTCCCTAAAAAAAACATGAAGTTTGAAACGGAACTTCCTCGTTATTATATCTCTCAAATGGATACAATAGATGGTAGAGGGTATATCAGGTTATTGCCGTACGGACCGTTTGAAACTCCGGAAGAGGAACAAATTTATGTAGAGATTCCTATCAACAAAGAGTTGTTGGCAGGCTATGATCCTCGTTTGGAACCTGCGCCGGCAGGCAAATTTACTCCTAGCGCTTTGATGGTGGGGGCGGGTATCAGTGCTACGTTTGATGCCGATAAGCTGCTGGGAATCATTTTCAGTAAGAAAATGCGTGCAAAAGCCCGTAATGCCAAAGAGGCTGATGCCTGGAAGAGTTATTGAACTATTAAGTAAAGAAACGAATGCCGGATATATGTGGAATACACCGGGATCTTGTGAATTTCATGTTGAAAAAACAGGAGCCACGTTTGGATAGTGCCAGCCGTGGCTCGTGATTAGATATTGTTGAATTTGATTTATTCAACTGCTGATCTTATTTTATATTATTTATACTTACCTTTTTCCAAATGAAATTGTCAATCATTTCTTTGTCGCATTCCCCGTTTTTAGCTTTAATGTTCAGGTTTTCGAATGTAAAGTTAGTAAGTTGATATTGATCAGACTTTTCTACGCTGAAGAAATTATCGCATTTAAAATCAATGTTTCTCATTGTCACATGGTTTGAGTAAGAAACGGGAATGTCTTTTCTGTCTTTCAGGTCGAAGAATTGTGTCCAAGGCTTGATATACAGAAAATGGTCTGCATCTCCGGTGATATCCTCCACCAGAATATATTCATATTGTTGAGGAGTGTCCGGCCGCATCTTTAACCATAACAAACGATTGGCATTGGTGATGTGGATGCGTCGCAAGATAATATTGCGATTGTGGATGGATTCGCTTCCACAAGTGAGGGCTCCGTGGCAGAAGCCGTAGGTACAATCTTCGATGATGATGTTGGAATTTCCTCCATTGTTCGGGTCTTGGTCTGCCCAGGGACCTTTGCCGCCTTTTAAGGCTATGGCGTCATCATTGACAGACATATAGCAGTTCTTCACCAGTACATTGCTGCATACATCAATATCAATGGCATCCGTACTTGGAGCCTTTACCGGTTTCTCCGGTGAGAAAATATAGAGGTTCAGTAATTTTATGTGATTGCATTTATAAAGATGGGTAGTCCAAAAGGGAGAGTTGATGAGGCGTACTCCTGAGAGTTGGACGTTATTGCTATGGGAGATATGAACCAGCCGGGGACGTAATTCATCCATATTGGTACATTGGGGATTGACTTTTCGACGAAGCCAGAATGATTTCCAGTATCTTAATCCGTTGCCATCAATCGTGCCTTTTCCGGATAACGTAAAACCGTCCACTTTGTCGGCATTGACCAACGCCGCGAAATATTTCAAGCTTTGCCCTTCCATGCGGGTATCTATGATGGGGAAGTTGCTGATATCATCACTTCCCTTCAACACAGCTCCTTCCTCCAGATGCAGGTGTGTTTTGGGTTTGAAGAACAGCGCTCCGCTTAAATAGGTTCCTTTGGGAATGACGATAACTCCGCCGCCATTTTGTGCGGCAGCATCAATGGCAGATTGGATTTTCTCTGTTTGTAACAGGGTGCTGTCATTGATGACACCGTAATCTGTCAGAATGTATTTCTTGCCTAATGTGTTTATATCTACTATCTTACTGTCCTTAAACCAATCGGATACAGGCGTGCCGTCCGGAAATTTTTCTTGTGCCAAAGACGGAAGGCATAGAAAGGCGGCACATACAAAAGTTATTAATTTCATGATTCTGCTATTAAATTAATCACTATTCACTTGTTTATTGTCGGAAATCAAACATCAAATTCAGATGTAACCCTTCGTCTCCCGATTTGATACGGATATTACCCGGCTGGCTGTTCGGCCCTTGTTGCTCGATGGGTTTAAAGGAGCAAATAGCCGGGATGTCCAGCAGGAAGGATATATCTCCATCAGGGAATTTGGGCATGGTGTCTTTTACGCGTCCTTTCGGTTCTTCGGGAGTGAACACATGGAAGAAGATACCGTCATTCCGGGAATAAACGGTGAACGGTGTCGTGTCACTTTCCAAAGTGGCCCAATACATATTGGCATGATATCCTTTGAATTCCGGATAAACCAGATTTTCAAAACTTTCTCCGGTGATGGTATTGTTGTACTCTTTGTGCCATACTCCATAGTTCGTTCCCGGAATCCGGTTTTTCCAGACACGGTACGGGCCACGGCCCATCCATTTCATGCCGGAGCAATTCTTTTCAGGATAAGAGAAAGTCAGACCGAGATTGAATACTTTGGAGTCCATGAACGCGTCATCAAATCCACCTCCGCCGGAAGCCCGGTTCAGCAGAATGGCATCCATATAGAGTAATCCTTTGTCCGTAAGACGCCATACGATGGAGTCGGCGGCACCTTTGTACTTGGCACAGTAAACAGCTCCCTCGTTGCTGTTGCGGACATAACTCAATGTTGGCTCGTAGCGCATTTTCATGCCCACTGCCACAGGACCGTCTTTGAATGGAACTTCTGTTCCTCCTGATGTGATACGGCTGATCATGCCGGTAGCCGGATCAAAAGTGACGGTTACACGGTCGCTTTTCAGTTCGATGGAGGTAGCGGTTTGAGTGGCGGTGGCCGGTTGTACCGCTTCCGGGGTCATCGGAGTCTGCGCCATTTTATGATCAAAGTATTGTTTTGCCAGCCGGATAGGATAAGTCCAGTTACAGATACTTTTCCCCTCTTTGTCAAATGCCTCTAACTCCAGTACATCACCTTCCCGGAAAGAAGCAGGAAGAGTGAAGCGGGCTTTTCCGGTTTCACCCGGTGTGATGGCAGGCAGTTGTACATGGCCTTCTGCGATAACTTTACCGCTTTCCATGGCATTTTTCAAAGGTGTTTCGCAAGTACGTATTTTGTAAGTCATGTGACATTTGTCCAGGTTAGTATACGTATATTCATTAGTAACCAGGAAGCTGCCGTCAAAGTGGTCGGTAATCAGCAGGGGTTTTAACTGGATGGGCGACCATTGTGCGCGGATAGCATAGTAACTTCCTTCTTTTTCTCTACGCGGACCAACTACCCCGTCAGGAGCATTGGATTTATCAGAATCCAATATGCCTCCTTTATCAGAACGTTTGGGGGCTTCGTCACAGAATACCCAGATAAAGCCTCCGGCAAACAGAGGGTTCGTGCACCAACGATCCCAAAAGTCACGCAGTCCGGCACCGCCTCCCTGATCGTACATGGCATGCATGAATTCGGTAGGCATAAATACTTTATAGCCGTTGGTAAAACGTGCCACTCCGGTCAGATAAGTGGGATAATGGTGGGTGTCCAGATCATTGAAATCGGCCCAAGGGTGTACCATGTGGCGTTTCTGTAATTTATCGTATTTGGCGAATAAAGGATCCAGATTATAATTCCATCCTCCTTCGTTGCCATTACTCCAAATAATGATGGAAGGATGGTTTACATCGCGTTCTATCATTTCTTTGACTAATTTAGGACCTACTTTTGAATCGTATCCGTTTTGCCATCCTGCCAGTTCGTCCATATAGACAATTCCTAATGAATCACACATATCCAGGAAATGTTCATCAGGCGGATAATGTGAACGGACCGCATTCATATTCATTTCTTTTACCAGCAAGGCATCCTGACGGCTCATAGCCGCACTGGTAGCACGACCTCCATCTACGGAAAAAGAATGGCGGTTGACACCTTTCACCACTAGTTTGGTTCCATTCAGATAAACTCCGTCTTGTGGAAAGAACTCAATGGTGCGGAAACCTATCCGCGTTTCACGGCTTTGCACCGTTTTCCCTTCGGGGTCTTTCAGTTCCAGTCTGGCTACGTACAGATTGGGGTCCTCTGTAGACCAAGGCTGGATATTCATCCAGTTTCCTTCCACCAACTGTTCCTTGTTCGAATCCTTAATCTGATGAGAAACGGTAGGTTTGTGTCCTTGAGTGTACATCTCTTTTCCATCCTTTAATGAACGGACGGAAACAGACAATTCATATCCTTTGGCATCCCCTTCCATTTCTATTGCCGCTTGCAATTTTCCATGCTGATCGGCGTTCAGAACAAAATGTCGCATGTGGACTGCCGGGACAACTTCCAGCCATACGGGTCTGTAAATACCACCATACAGCCACCAGTCGGCTTTACGTTCGGCTGCATTGATGGATTTGTTGGCTGATTCTTTGGCTATCTTTACTTCAAGCAGGTTCTTTTTGCCGGGCTTCAATAAATCGGTGATATCATAACTGAAGCGGTAGAATCCTCCCTGGTGCATTTCGCCTGCGGGTTTTCCATTGATGAAAACTTCCGTGTCGGTCATCACTCCGTCAAAGAATATTTTTATCCGCTCACCGGGAGTTGTTGCCGGAGATTCAAATTTATATCGGTAAATACCCGTTTCGTCGCTTGGCCTTTCACCTTTTATAGTATACCAACGACCGTAAGTATATTCTCCGAATCCTTGCAGTTCCCAGTTGCAGGGTACTTCGATCTTTTTCCATTTCCCACTGTTTTGTCCTCCCGAACAAAAGAACTCCCAAGTCTTGGTGTTGTCAATACCGGTTCCCGATAAATAGATACGTTCGGGGTGCGGAGCTTGTGCCTGCACGGTTGGTCCACTCCACAGGGCAGCTATTGCTAAAGCCGCTAGTTTGGTCCATTTGTTTTTCATAATACCATTGAATACTGTTTTCATGATACAAAAATAAGGCGGGATAATCCGCCTTACAATGGAAAATCATACATTATGATGAAAAATGATACAATTCTAGGGGATTATAGTTGCGGAAGTGGGTGTGATAAGTGTGATTATTTAGGAGAAAGATTGGAACGCAAATGACGCGAATGACACAAATAAAGCCCCCTCACTACATAGAGGCAAAACCTACCGAAAGGTTAAATTTGTGTCATTTGCGTCATTTGCGTTCCAAATCAGACCGATATTTAGTTACTTTATTTCTATCCTCATGGGAGATTCCTTTTTATACTCAACCTTTTCCTGATTGGCATTGATGTTCTTGAAAACAATGTTTCCGGATCTTTCCCCTTCCACATTCACCATGATCTCTCCGGCGGGGAGTTTGAAATGTATATCCTCGAACAGGATGTCTTTTCCATCCAATATGTGAATGTCATTATGCTGCGATTCTATCGTCAGCTTCCGCATCGTAAATCCGGCGGCATCATTCAGGGCACCGATTAATTTCCTGCATTTGATCTCTCCATTTTCCACCACTACCTGGTTGAAAGGTATTTCGGGAATACCATTGGCGGTAAAGAACTGGTCGGCTGATTCTACAATGAAATCTTTGATCAGGATATTCTTTACATCAGGCGTCAGCCGGTTTACTTTTCTTGCCGGATAGCGTGCGGCCAGTTCGCCCATATAATAAGCACTGCCCAACAAATCCCAGGTAAAGGCTTTTCCTACATTGATCATGCGCAGTCTCTCATAGTACGTGTTGTCACTGCCTCCTCCACGGTTGCGTCGTGTCTTGAAACGGATGCCGGTACGGGTTCCGTCGAATACACAATCGTGTACATACAGATTCTTGATCACTCCGGCCGTTTCACTACCACAAGTTATCCCGCCATGTCCATGCTGGGCCAGCGAGTAGCGGATAACTACATTTTCTGTAGGTTTGCCTACACGTAATCCGTCTTCTGCTCTACCGGCTTTCAGGGTAAAGCAATCATCACCACAGTTCAGCGTGCAGTATTCAATCAGTACATTTTTACAGGATTCTATGTCAATGCCGTCTCCGCTGGGCACCTTGGTGGAGTTGACGGTAATGCCTCTTATAATTACATTCTCGCAATAAATGGGTACCACATTCCACAAGGTACTTCGTTCCATCGTGATCCCTTCTATTAATACATTGGTACAGTTGATGGGAGAGATTGTTTTAGGACGATAGAAAGTCCTGCCTTCCATACCGTCATAGATACGTTGTTCTATAGGCATGTCCCACGGGACATCTTTTTCTACCACTGAAGCACCGTTAGGACGTTTTCTGATTTCAGCATCCATAGGTGGTCCGTAAATGGTTCCTTCTCCCGTAATGGCGATGTTGTTTTCCCCATTGGCGTAAATAAAGGCGGCCGGCCCCATTATTTCTACCCCTTCATGGCGTGTGAAAACCGCCGGCAGATAATCTTCCGCACGACCGGCAAACTCTATTTCGGCTCCTTTGGCTAAATGTAGATTAACATTACTCTTCAGTACAATACGGGCCGATTTCCATTTTCCCTCAGGAATGACGACTGTTCCTCCTCCTTGTTTGCTGACTTCGGCAATCGTCCGGTTCACTAAATCTGTAATAGGGGCATCTTCTGTCATTCCTTTGTCTTTCATATTGACGATGAAATCAGGGAAAACGGGATGCTTCAGTTGAGGCATATTGAAATAGGGATTCTTGATCGGAACGATATTCCGGGGCATGGCTTGTGCACCGACTTCATTTAAATAGGGGATAGCCGGTTTCAGTTCTGCTGTCAGTTTATCCAATACTTCCGGATTCGAGTTTGCTTGTATTGTTCTGATGTTATGAAGACTTGTGTCGCTTCGGACAGTATATAAAGATTCCCCATTGGTAATTTCATTGATATGGGATGGGGTATAGTTTTTTTGATTATCAGTTTGGATATTTGTATTTTCTATCTTTTGAGCGACACTTTGTGTGCTTGCCATACATATCCCGATACACAGTCCCCAAAAAGCGTTTCTTGTCATACTTAGTCTTTTAAAAGTTAAATGGCCTTCATTTTGCGGCTCTTATAGGTAATGACGTTTATAGATCGAATTTGTAACCATTGGATTTGTTCTTATTTTTATAAAGCGGTTCGATGTCTTCTTGTTTGTCTGTAAAGGGAAGAAAAAGGTTGTTTTTATAGGAGTTAAACCAAAATATGCTGTATATTTGAAGGCGAAATAATCAAATACCTATGAAAAAGTATATTATAACTCTGCTGTTTTGCACGTTGTTCTGTCATCCGGGCATTGCTCAAGGTTTGAAATCCGTTTCTATTCTGGGGGATTCTTATTCCACTTTCGAAGGCTATGTTCAGCCCGATACTAATTTTGTATGGTATCTGAAGACGCCTCCTGAAGGACGGAAGACGGATATGGTTTCTGTACGTAATACCTGGTGGCATCAGTTTATTAAGGAGAACAACTACCGTCTTTGTGTGAATAATTCGTTTTCCGGTGCTACTATTTGCCATACCGGTTACCGTTCGGAGGATTATAGCGACCGTTCTTTCATCACCCGGATGAAGGCGTTGGGCTGTCCTGATATTATTTTTATTTTTGGCGCGACTAATGATTATTGGGCAAAATCTCCTTTAGGAGAGTATAAGTATGCGGATTGGTCTAAAAAAGATTTGTATTCTTTCCGCCCTGCCATGGCTTATATGCTGGATACAATGATTGATTACTATCCTAATGTGGAGATTTATTTTTTGTTGAATGATGGTTTGGGAAACGAGATAACTGAATCAGTCAGAACAATTTGCAAACATTATCAGATCGATTGCATCGAATTGAAAGGGCTTGATAAGATGAGCGGCCATCCTTCGGTGAAAGGGATGAAACAGATTAGTGAACAGGTGAAGGCGTATATGGCTGTGCACGGAAAGTGACATGATCGTTTTTAAAGCCTGTTTAAATTTTTGTTTTCATTTCAGAATGACAATGCTGATGAAAATTTAAACAGGCTAAAAGGAATATAATTCTTTTGATAAACTTAGTCAATGGTTTTATGAATCCTGGCTTTTGATGGGCGACTGATAACAAGTATCTTTGTGGCTTGATGAATGTCGTATCCAGACATTAGACCTCATCATTCACTATCCAACGTCCCGATTTATTGCTTCCTTCGCGTCTTATGTAACCGGCATCACGCAGTTCCTTGATTTTCTTTTCAATCGAACGACGGGTGACGGAGAGTGCAGCTGCGATTTCATCAAGGGTGACAGCCGGATTACGCTGGATTTGTTCAATGATTTGTCCCGAACTTATCCCGAATTTATCCCGAATTTTATCCCGAACTTCCATCACATTGTGCTGAGATATAAGACTGCCTTGATGTCTCTTGAGGGTGTTTAAAATCTCTTGAAGCATAAATTCAATGAAAGGTCCTGAATCAGCTGTTGCAGTGCTGTGCTGTATTGCATTATAATAAGCTTCTTGATTGGCATAGACCATATTTTCTACGGGCAGATATTCAAAAAGCGGATGCAGTCTGCCTAAAATTAGTGATTGCCAAAGACGGCCCATACGCCCATTACCATCACTGAATGGATGAATAAATTCAAATTCATAATGGAACACACAACTGCGAATGAGTAAATGGTCTTTGGCCTGTTTGAGCCACTCAAATAAATCATCTATCAAAAAAGGAACGCGATCGGCAGGAGGAGCCATGTGTACCAATCTTTCTTCTGAGAAAACACCGACTCCACCACGGCGGAATTTGCCGGCATCGTCGGTCAATGCCATCATCATTGTACCGTGTGCCTTTAACAAGTCATTTACATCAAACGGATTTAATTTTTCGTAAAGCTCATAGGTCTTTATAGCGTTTTTAACCTCTTGAATCTGCCGCAAAGGTGCCATAACCGTTTTACCATCAATAATGTCTTTCACTTCGTCTTCCGACAGCATGTTCCCTTCAATGGCCAATGAACTATGGATTGTTCTTACTCGATTGGCTTTTCGCAATCTCAGCCCATCGCTTTGCTCTAAACGAATGGCGTATCGCTCAATCTGTGCAGATATTTCTGCAATCAAGTTGATAGCGTTGGTTGATATGGTAAATGGTGGTATATACATGGTATAAACAATTATTTATCGTTGTACTTATCTGTCACTTTATGTAAGATAAGCTTAGGCTAAAGTACAAAAAAGAAACGAATAAGTGGATGCAAACTGGGCAAAAGTGCGATTCGAATTTCTGTATTCTAAATATAGTTGCAAGGAACGGATTTAATTAATATTGATAAATTATCAGACATATTCCCATAACTTCCGGTTGATTTTAGTGTTAGATATAAAAAAAATCGGAAATTATGGGAAAGGGGGATTAAACTTACAATTATTCTTCCTTATATTCAAACCATTGGTATGATGCTTTATTTATCGATTGTCAAACGGATTTCATTCTTTCCTTTCAGTAATGAATAATAGCCTTTAGCTGTACGATACAGAACCAAGCCCGCCCATTCGTTCGCCCGACGGGTGGAGAAACTCATTGTTGTGATGGCAGAAAAATTATGAGAATGTACACGGTGCAGAAGCATGGAGGGACATACCAGACTGTCCGCGATCTCAGGTCGGAGAGACAAAAACAAGTTGCCATCGGCAAAATGATGGAAAGGTTGCTCAGGGATACGCATTGTAGCCCATTCCGGTGATAAAGCAGAACTTTCAAAATCATTCTGTTTATCTGTCTTCGACACCGGCGTCCATGGTAAAAGTGGACGTTTCAATCGGTTTCCGATAACACCAATGCCGGGATTGAAGATAGGTTCACCGTTTTGAAAACTCACCTCACAAAGAAAGGTTTCGCGTCCTAAAGGCACCAGTCCTCCTTCCACAATTCGTTTACCGAGAAACACAGCATACTAATCTCCGGTCGGTGTCTGTACCAGATCGGCATGTCCGAGAGACTGCACAGGGTAGTCCTTGCCAAGATGGCGGTGTGTCAATACGGGATTGACGGTACAAGGTACATACGGTCCCCAGAGGGATTTAGCAGTGAGGGCGGTAACAGCATGGTTATAATCCGATCCTCCTTCAGCCATCAACAATAGATAGTGATCCTCTATTTTGTATAAATGAGGCCCTTCGGCGTACTTTGCATTAGCCGCATGGCCATAGGCCAATGTTTTTCGTTCTCCGACCAGACATCTTTTTTGGAGGTCCAGCTCCTGCATCCATACGGCACACTGGGCAGGCCATGCGCTCTTAAAATCCCAGCGATTGCCTGTATAATAACAGCGTCCGTCCACATCAAAAAAAAGAGAAGGGTCAATGCCGGGAGCATCTTTCAGCCACACCGGATCCGACCAGGGACCGGCCGGATTCTTGGCTGTCATGTAGAAATTGCCACCACAGCCATGAGCTGTGGTAATAAGATAGAATGTTCCATTATGATAACGCAAAGTGGGGGCCCAGATGCCGTCATTATCCGTCATACCGTTAAAGTCGATAGCCTTGGGATTGGTTAATGCATGACCGATAAGCGACCAGTTAGTCAGGTCACGGCTATGATAAATGGGAAGTCCGGGAAACCATGTGAATGATGAAGTGACTAAATAATAATCTTCTCCTACCCGGCAGATAGAAGGATCTGGATGGAATCCCGTGCAAATGGGATTGGAAATGGAATCCGGAATAATCGTTTCTCCCATCATTCTAACACACAAAAAAAGTAACTAAAAGTAAAAGTAATCTTCTTATTTTTCTGTTTAGAAATATGAAATTGCGCATTATTATAATATTTCTCATCGTTATTAATATATTAGCAATTATTATACTTCAAATTTTTCAGTGTTACATTTCTTCTGTCTTTTGCATGGTTCATTCTGTATCTCAGCCCTTTTGCATAAGATATGGAATAGCTCAAAAGTGATAGACATTGTCTATCGTTACGAAAGTGCCATCACTTCCATAGATTGTTTTTGTTTTGTCTGTCCATACCGGTCGTACCCCTGTTATCTCAACCTGTAAGGTATAATTTGCCTTCGGCATTTTCGGTGTTATAATTCGAATTGCTTTTTCCGGATACTTGCTGTAGAAATCTACCAATGAAGAATATACAGTATCTTTCTCGGCATTTAATACACTTACTTTGGCATATCCGCCATGAGGGTTTGTTTCTCCAACAATAGCAGCATGAGTTCCTTTGAACGCTATCTCCAACACGTCTCCTTTTTGATTGGACTTCCATGCTCCGTACAACTTTTTCCCTTTGTTCAGAGCGTCCGCCGGTTTTAGCTTCCTGATGTCCCATGCCTGCCAATATTCAGGGATGGATATTTTTGTTCCATCCACTTGTAAAGGCATCCATACATATGTGGCGGCTGAGGCCTGATGCGGATAAGACCAACGATCTCCCATAAACATAGGTATGGTATCATTACCGCATTTCAGCGGGAATACAAATGTACTTTGCGAATTGTAGGTCAGCTTGCCTTCCGGGCAGAACAGCCCTTGTTTCGTCCAAGGGCCTTCTATCTGGGGAGCCGTGAAATAGAAGTTATCATTTTTTTCCCAACTGGTCAGGTTTGAGGTAAGCATGAAATAGACACCGTTCTTTTTGAACATGGCCGGTGATTCGCCCATGCCTTTAATGTGGGCCACTTCAGCCTCTATCGAACGGTAATCATCGCTTAACCGATAAACAGGACCATGATGAATCAGTAAATATCCTTTTCCATCGGTGTCCTGAAAAGTTCCCATATCCCAGCGTTTTACCGGTTGTCCCTTATAGAGCAACGGTCCCTGCAACTGATAGTCACCTGCAATCGTTTTGCAGGTGGCTAAACCGATATAAGGGTCCTTGTATCCCATATCATCGGCATGCATCAGCATGATATACTCGCCCGTCTTAGGGCATTTCATCACTTTTACACGCTCACCTACGCGGTTGGGACCGAGGATGCCTTCGGGTTGGACTCTAAGGACAATGTTCTCGAATTTCCAGTTTACAAGGTCATCCGAAGAATAACATGAGAAGCCGGGGAAAGCGTTACTTTTGTCCGATTTCCATTCTCCGAAAAGATAATATCTTCCGTTTTCTTCCACAATACAAGCGCCATGTGCATTGACAATATTTCCCTTGTCATCAAACCATGGAATACCGTTGACTACTAAATTGTTTTGAGCTGTAGCTGTTCCTGCTTTCAATAAGAGGAACAACAAGAATGGTAAATATTTCATCATGTTCTTTTATCTTTTTGTTGTGCAAATATCTGAATTATAAATAATTTCTAACATGGATTTTAGTCTCAAATCCTGTATTATCGTACAAAAAAACGCGTGAAGTGTTATTGTTCTTTGTTGAAAGTATGGGTGTCAAGTTCTCATAGTAGGCTTTATCTTAAAGGTTTTCACTTGATTTTAATCTTGAGGGGGGGAAGTATTGTGCTTCTCTTATGTCAACATTTATATTGGCTAATAAGAATCTCATTGTTATCAGTGAAAATAGTTTTTTTAGTGTTCAACAGAATTCTATTTAAAAATGGATGTATAAAAATGTTTGTATATACTTTTGCTAATAAAATTATTTGTAGTTATATGTAGAACGAGGACTGCATTAGCCCTCGTTCTACATATAGACTTCAGAATTGTTCTCCTGGTTGAGGCCAATTGGGGGTAGGAATATGCATTCTTTGCATTTCTTCATCGAACTCCTTTACTCGTCTAGGGTATTTTTTTGCGAGATTATTCGTCTCTTCTGGATCTTCTTTCAAGTTATACAATTCTAGAGGTTGATTAGGATGGATGGTTACACACTTCCAATCTCCTTTTCTGGCTGCACGTTGTTTCCCTGGAAATTCCCAATATAATAAGCGGTTGTCTGTATCAACTTGCTTTCCATAGAAAAGCGGTAAGATGTTTATACCGTTAATTTGTTTTGGCAAATGCTTCGTTCCTTTAGCCAATGCTGCTAATGTGGGCATCATATCTGGAAAGTAGATAAGATTGTCTAGTGTTTGTATAGGTACCATTCCTGGTTGATTGACAATGAAAGGTACTCGGATCCCACCTTCGTAAAGCGTTCCTTTTCGACCTTTGAATCCAGCATTGCAATTTAATATTTTAATAGGAGCTTGGATAGCGGCCCCATTGTCTGAGGCAAAAATAATTAATGTATTCTTTCGTAAATTAAGTTGTTCTAGTTCGTTTAATAAACGTCCGATAGCAGCATCCATGTGAGTAATCAATGAAGCATAGCGTTTGGTATTAGGCTCCCATGTTTCTTGTCCTTCATACCATGCTGTTTGATCTATATTATAGGGTTCATGAGGGGCGTCAAAAGCTAAATAAAGAAAAAAAGGATTGTCTTTATTCCTTTTTATAAAAGCGATGGCATCGTTTGTGCTCAAGTCGTTGTTATGAATACCATGTTTTCCATTTGCATTTTCTGGGATGTGGATGAGTGAGTCACCGTGGAAACGATAATAGGGATAATAATAAGGAGAGTTACTGTGTACCGTAGAGATAGTCCATCCATAAAATTCGTCAAATCCGCGATGATTAGGAGAGGCTCCTTTATCGTAGCCATCTAAATGCCATTTGTTTACTAAGCAAGTTCGGTAACCCGCTGCGCTTAATACGGTGGCAATGGTTGTATCTTGTGGTAATAGATTAGCTCTCCTGACAATGGTGGAATCACCATTGGGATTTATTTTGATTCCGGCAATACCTCCGGCTGTACACATGTTATCCCGTATACGGGTATTTCCTGTATTTTTACCAGTCAGCAATGCACATCTGGATGGTGAACTAATACCGCTTCCTGCATAACATTGATTGAACCGGGTACCGGTTTCGGCTAGTTGGTCAATATTAGGTGTTTTTACATATTGATTGCCGTAACAGGATAAATCTCCATACCCCATATCGTCTGCTAAAATAAAGATGATGTTCGGTCTGTCTGGACTTACTTTGTCATTTTGAATCTCTGCAAAGGTAATTTGGGGTAGAAGGATACCGGCAGTATATAAACTGCCGGTTAAGATATTATTTTTCATATTTTATGGATAAAGGATTAATATAACTCATTTTGCTCCCAATTGTTTGAAAGCTGAATTTGGTCGTAAGGGATTCCAAACAGAACAGCAGCGGATGTTCCCGTCCACTTCCATGTTGTAGGTGTGCCGGTGATGTCGGATGGACTACTTACATTCATTCCATTATTACTGGACTGAAATGTAGGGTTGAGTCCTTGTGTACGGTGGCTAAAATGTTTTTCCATTACTTCTGTAATTCTTCCCCGACGGATTAAGTCATACCATCTATGTCCTTCAAAACATAGTTCCAACATTCTTTCATTTTCGATGGCTATACTCATTTCCTTTTGTGTTGTAGCAGTTGTATTTGATAGTCCGGCACGAGTCCTTACCATATTTAGATAGTTGGCGGCAGATGGGGTATTGCCGGTTTCGTTTAAACATTCGGCATACATTAACAATACATCTGCATATCGATAAATGATATTGTCGTTACCACAAGCACAAGTTGTCATACCCTCATTACCAAAGTCGAAATATTTTAATGTGACAGGAAGGTAAGTGTATCCTTCTTCTGTGATGTCTACCTCGTTGCTGGCTACTGATATGTCATCTGTATAAATTCCATTGTATATTAATTTTTGAAAGCGTTGGTCATTACTGTTGGCTTTGAATGTATTGTAAAGTTCCCATGTCATTAACAGACAACTGGTGCCTTGTGAAACAGTGATGGTAGAACTGGTTCCGTCTGGATAAATGTAAGCGGGCTGAGTAGATGGTCGAGCTGCTGGTATGCAACGTCCCATAAGTGGGTTAGCCACTACTGTTGCACCGTTGTTGTATTGAGCAGCAAAAATGATTTCTTTTCCCATTGGGTTGTCTGAAGCATAAATCTGTAAGACATCATTTTCTAAATCTAATTTTTCCTTATTTTGATTGGCATAATCCAGAATGTTTTCTAAAGAATTTTTAGCTGAATTAAAATCCTGCAATGTCATAAAAACGTCTGCTTGCATGGTATAAGCTGCTATTTTTGTCGCTCGTCCTTGCATGTTATTGGCGGAATAGTAGTTTGGCAGATTGGCTATGGCTGTTTTCAAGTCGTCTTTTATCAAGCTGTAGACTTCGTTCACACTGCTCCGTCCATAATCATAAAGGGTTGAGTAATCATCTATTGGATCTGTAGTGATAGGTACTGCTCCAAAAAGTCTTACAAGCGTGAAATAGGCATACGCCCTGAGAAACTTAGCTTCACCTTCATATTGTGTTCTGTTCGTTTCCGAGGCATTATCTAGTTTTTGAAGAACATTGTTGCAGCGGTTTATCATATTGAAACAATGTTCCCATATTTCACTAGTGATTCCTAAAGTCGCATCCCATGTACTTTCGTTCAGACTGATGTGATCAAGGGAGTTATTTTTTTTATAGTCGTATCCTTCATCTGTAGCCAAACTATTAACATAATTCACATTTAGTGTGATGTCCTGTAGGTGATAATAACCATTGAGAAGTATGTTTTGCAGTTCTGCATCATTTTTCAGATAGGTTTCCATTTGCATGGAATCGGTAGGGTAACGGTCAAAAAATCCGTCGCTACAAGCGGTATAGGTAAGGCTTGTCATGGAAATGATCGCAAATGAAATTAATTTATTGAAAGTTTTCATATTGTATCGTTGTTAAAAGTTAAAATTAAGACCGAAAGTAAATGTGCGGGAGATGGGATATCCACCAAAGTCCACCCCGTTGTTTGTGGCGGAGTTCCCTTCATAATTTGCTTCAACGGAATAACCTGGATATTTGTCAAAAGTCCATAGGTTTTGTACATTAGCACTGATGCGCATATTTTCTATGCCTATTATTTTACAGAATTTTTTCGGTAATGTATATCCAAGGGATACGTTACGGATACGTAGAAAGTCTGCATCATAAAGATATCTTGTGGAGGGGCCAATATTGCTGCCTAGGTTATTTGTCCCAGCTTTGTGTGACCTTCCGTTTCCGGGATCGGTTGATGACTTCCAGCGTCCTAATCCGGATTCAGCTAGTACATTGTCATCGTATCGGTTTAAAGAAAAAGCACGTGCGGCTGCATAAATTACATTACCTCCGCATTGTCCGTCAATAGTGACCGCCAAATCGAAATCTTTATAAATAAAAGTATTATTCCATCCAAAGGTAAAATCCGGTTGATAGTTCCCTACCAATTGATAATCGTTGACGTCAATAGTGCCGTCTTTATTATAATCTTCAAATATTAAATCTCCAATATCCTGAGTCCCGTTTTTAGCATATTGGGCTAAATCTTTTTCTGTATTAAATGTGCCTATAACTTTTAGCATATACATGTCACCCATCGGACGTCCTACATAGTTTCTCATTACATTTCCCCATTTGGTTCCTGCACTTGCATTGGCAAGTTGATTTTGATTGTTGGCAAGTGAAAGAATTTTATTATTGTTTTTGGACCAACTAAGAGTCGTTTCCCAGGAAAAATCTCCTTTAAACGGAGTGGCGGAAACTTGGATTTCTATACCTTTATTTTCAATTTGTCCGGCATTCATATAAACGCTGCCTGCTATACCATTGAAATTAGGAATATTGGCTGGCATCACAATGTCACTAGTCCTCTTGTAGAGATCTACTACTATATTCAAGGCATTGAATACGCCAATATCAAACCCTAAGTCCATTTGTTTGTTTTTCTCCCATCCTAATTGTCGGTTTGAATAACCGCTAGGATAATAAGTAGGTATGGCTGTTGTACCAAACACCACATTTTGGTCTGAACTGATAGTAGATATCCATGCATAATCATTTCCTATCTGATCATTACCTGTTATTCCATAACTGACACGTAATTTAGCGATGTCGAGCCAGTGTATATCTTTCATAAAGTCTTCTTCGGTTATATTCCATGCCAATGAACCCGAATAAAACCATCCTGCGCGTTTGTCCGGTCCGAATTTGCTGGAACGGTCGCGACGGACAGAACCTGAAAGGACATATTTATAATTATAATCATACACTAGACGGGCAAACATGGCGTCAAATACATAGTTGGAGTATTCGGAAGAACCTGTCCACAGTTTCGCTCCATTTACGTTGGTAATAGATGTATTGTTATAGGCAATGGGATTATCAGAATCAGTCCGATCGTCTTGTTGTACTTCAAAATCACTATTGTATTCGAAGTCATATCCGATCATGGTGTTCAAATGATGTTTTTCATTAAATGTAACATCATAAGTTGCTGTAGTGGACCAATAGGCATTATAACCAAATCCAGACAGACGGTAACCGTCTATGCTAGTCAAATCCGGTGTGGATTTGTTACCTGTATAACTTTTACCTAGTAAAAAGGCAGATTGGTAATAATCTTGTTTTGCTGCATTAGTCGTAAAGTTTACCGATGTGCGTAATGTCAGTCCTTTAATGGGTTTTACTTCAAAATAGGCATTGGACATTGTGCGGATAGACCATTTGTCATTTCGATTTTCTAGTAAATTCGAAACAGGATTGCGAAGTTGGTTATTAAGTCCTAAGTCTGCATAATGTTGAGCTATTTGAGTATAATCTCCGTTATTCTGGTAAACAGGAAGTATAGGTGGCATAGACAATGCCTGGGCAATTACGCCTGTTACGTCTTCAGTATTTCCACCGGTTGGTTGTTGGAGGCGTCTTTTGCTATAGGTTGTACTGAAATTGACTCCTAGTTTTATTTTCTTTGATAAATTTGCTTCAAATCCTCCTTTGATTCCGACTCTTTTGTAAAAAGAGTTTAACAGGATGCCATCCTCATTTTGATAGTTGGCAGAGAAGTTGTATTTTAAAACTTCTGTACCTCCTGTAATGGTTGCTGTTCCTCTATAATTCAGTGCATTACGGAATATGGCATCTTGCCAGTTCGTGTTTTCGTAATTCCCACTCTCTCTCATCTGAATCAACTTGGGAAAATTTTGAATACTTCCGTTGTTTGTACGTGCTTCAATGATCATGTCCATATAATCATCAGCTTCTAGTACGTCCACATAATTTTGGGCTTCACTCCATCCTACTTGTGTGGAAAAACTAACTTTAGGTTTTCCTGTTTGTCCTTGTTTAGTAGTGACAATAATTACACCGTTTCCTGCTTTGGAACCATAAATGGCAGAGGAGGCTGCATCTTTTAGTATTTGAATGTCAGCAATGTCTGCAGGGTTGATATTATTAAAAAGTTCTGCGTCTGTTGTGGGGTAACCGTCGATTACAAATAAGGGGTCATTTCCGCTATTGATGGAGCCTGCTCCTCGGACCCGGATTGCCGGAGCGGCTCCCGGCTCTCCACTGATTTGTTGTAAGGTGATACCTGACGACATACCCACAAGGCTTTGTGATATATTTGATGTCGGCATCTCTGAGATTTTTCCTCCCTTTACAGTTGAGATGGCGGTGGATACCGAACGTTTTTGTATGGCACCATAGCCTACCACCACTACTTCGTCCAATGTTTCTGTATCTTCTTCTAATGTTATAATAAGCTTATCATTTTTATCGACTTTAATTTCTTGTGTAATATAACCGATGTAAGAAATGAGTATTGTTCCTTGACTGTTCATTTGAAGACTAAAGTTTCCGTCAAGATCAGAAACTGTGCCGTTTGTACTTCCTTTTTCCATAATCGTTGCACCGACGATGGGAATACCCGCATTATCTTTCACAATACCTGTCACCTTATTTTGTTCTTGCTGTATTCCTTGCACAATCTCAGTAGAAAGAATGATTTTCTTTTCAAGCACCGAATACTTCACATTCGTTCCTGCGAAAATCTGATCCAATATCTTGAAGATATTATTGTTGTTTGCCGAAACTGATACAATACGTTTCAGATCTACGTGTTTATTGTTGAAGAAGAAATCAAACCCCGATTCTTTCAGCTTTTCCAACACAGTGCCAACTGTTTCATTACGCACTTCAAGACTGATCATGGTCTTTTGCGCATACGACTCTGCCGCATAAGTCATACTTAGCGAACAGATTAAAAAGAGTACACTCAGTTTCATAGGTAATGGAGTTTTATTTAAGATTAACCTACACGACTTTATCATCCATAATAATTGGACGCTAAAATAAATTTTCATAATTTTGTAATTGAGATAAAGTGAATAAAATGTTGTCTTTGCTTGTCGCCAAACAAGCATGGAAAGATGATTTTTTCATACGGGGTGATACGCCAATATCCTCCCGTATGTTTTTGTTTAGGGAGCCTGTTGTCTGTTCATTTTTCTAGTATTTAAATTAAGGGTTAAACGTATATTAGTACACTTCTATTTTCAGCTTTTCCGTCTTTATATCTGCACTGTCAATGTAACGCCAGCGTATGTGGGAAGAAATCCGGAAATATTCCATAATACGCTCCAAACGCTGATGGGTGAATGTTCCTGTGAACGAACAGCCTTTCAGCCCCTTGTTGGACAATACGAATTCCACATTGAACCGCTTTCCAAGCATGTGCAGCACTTCATCCAGCGGAGTGTCATTAAAGATAAGCTTGCCGTCTTTCCATGAAATCTCCGATTCGCCCGAGGTAGCGTAGCACTTGATATCTCCGGTTTGTGGAGAATAAACCAGCTTCTGTCTGGGGGAGAGCATACTCTTTTGAAATTTTCCTTTGCTATTCTTATAAATAAACCCTACGCTGCCTTCGATAAGCGTGGTGGAAATGGGAGTTTCATTACCGTATGCTTCCACATTAAAACTTGTTCCGTACACTTCCACCTGCGAATGGTGAGGGGTGGAAACGATGAATCGTTTCCGGGGATGTTGGGTCACATCGAAATAAGCTTCACCGTTTAATTCCACTTGGCGTACATCGCCGGCAAAAAAGGTGGGATAGCGGAGGGAGGATTCCGAATTGAGGTGAACTACCGTGCTGTCCGGTAACAGGACGGAGGTAGTCATGCCTGCATTGGTTTTTATTTCCACCATCTGAGCGGTGACTACCGGCTGCTGTCTGTCCGGATACAGAGCCAATACACCTATCAGGAGGGGAACGGACAGGATGGCCGCAATGCGTTGTGTCCATCCCCACCAGGACAGGTTTCTAACTTTTGTTCTGCTTTTTACCTTGTCTAATGCCTTTTCCGTATCTATCTTCTTTGTGATGTGCTGTGTGTCTACAGCCAGATAGAGCGTATTCAGCTGCTTGGCTATACGCAAATGCTCCTCATCGGCATTCAGCCAGGCTTCTATCTGTTCGTTCTCCGGCGGAGTGGTGTTTCCTTCGAAATACTTGGTCAACAAAGTTTCTATATCGGTATGGTTTTCCATGAATTATACTTTAATGTTTTCCTTTATATTATTAAGACAAGCGAGAATGAAAGGTATCTAAACGAAAAATGCTTTTTTTTAAAAAAAAGTTTTTTCCGATAAAAACAACTATCTTTGTACACAAGGAAAACAGTTATTATACTATGAATCATACCGTGGAAGACTTGTCTTTGTTTAATGCTCTCCGACAGGGGGATGGTAATTCTTTTGACCATTTATTCAGAAGGTACTATCCTATGCTGTGTGCCTATGCTCACCGCTTGGTGTCGCTGGAAGATGCCGAAGAGATTGTTCAGGAGGTGATGTTATGGCTGTGGGAGAATCGTGGGGATTTGATAATCGAGTCTTCATTGAATCAGTATTTGTTCAAAATGACTTATCGGAGGGTCTTGAACCACTTGACGCGGGAACAGGTGAAAACCAAGGCGGAAGCTGCCTTTTATGAGCGGACACAGGCGGCATTGTGTGAAGTGGACTATGGTCGTTTTGAGGAATTGGACCGGAAAATAAAGGAGGCGATGGCTGCTCTGCCCGACAGTTATCGGGAAGCCTTTGTGATGCATCGCTTTAAGGAACTGAGTTATAAAGAAATTGCTGAAGTGCTGGATGTGTCGCCACAGACGGTGGCTTACCGCATCCAGCAGGCATTGAAGCTGCTTCGTGTTTCCTTAAAGGATTACTTGCCTATGCTGGTATGGCTGGTGGGCTGAAAAGTACCTCTTCCTGAGTTTCCCTTGTTTTTTCCTTCAAATCCTTCAGCCCCTTCGCAAACGCCCGTCAATAAAGAAAAGCGGCTGAAGGATTTCCTCCCGGAATTCCTTCAGCCTAGTGTAGAAGTTTCAGCTCTTTATGGTTTGAGCTTCGTTTGTAGAAGTTTTCTATTATATTGTTTCGTTGTATATTTACTTTATTGTCAGGTCCGTGTCGTTTGTTGCCGATACGTTTTCCGTTTCGTTCTCCGGTTCGGGCTATTTCTCTTTTCCGTAGAATCCCGGCATCGGTTCATAGATGGGGTTGCGCGGAATGGAGATATTGCGCAGTTTTTTATCTTTCGCCAACTGAGCGATATAACGTCCCGCGGTAGCTCGTGTCAGTCCGCATAACGATTCAAACTTCCGGCGTGTCAGCACGCTGTTTGTCAGGAAGTATTCCGTCAGTGCTTCGTCTATACTCTCTTTGGTTACCGGCATGGAGTGCGGCTTGTATTTCGAACGCTCGGTCTTGACGTCGCTCAACTGATGCTTCAGGTATTTGTCCGCACGGAATGTCACCGATTTGAATTTCACCTTGTTGGCACGTGTGGAGCTTGGTGTCCGTGTCTCGGGGCAGGTAAGCGATATATGGAAATATCCTATCCCTTCGATATGTACCCGGGCACCGTCCTTCAAGTAGTAGGCCAGTTTCTCGCTGAGCGAGATAATGGTTGCCTTGATGTCCGCCACGGTGAGCGAGGAGCCGTACTGTATTTCCCGCGCCAGATAGTCGGTGTTGATGCGCTGCCAGTTTACTACACGGGCGTGATAGCGCTTCTTGCGCGTACCTATCGTATTGGGTGATTCATAAAATTCAAATTTGATAGCCATTCGCTTATTTGTTTTTATCCGGTTGTTTATGCTTTCTTGTACGGAAGAGTTTGCTGCAACTTCCTTTCAAGTTAATCATTTCACTTTAGTGATGAAATAATATCACTTGAGTGATGAAGTTGTATCACTTAGGTGATGAAACTTCATCATTCTAGTGAAACGATTAACTTGACGGTGCAAAAGTATGAAATAGTCTTGATAAAAACGAATAATTTCCCAGTTATTTTCGCTTAGTCACTTTTTTGCGGTAGTGTGGGGTAAATGCTTGTAAAAGGGCATTTTGAGTGTTATCTTTGTGATATTACACAACCCCAAATAATGAAAAAGATGAAAAAATTAGTGGAAAATTTACTGAGTTGGTGCAAAAAGAGTATGAAAATGAGGAGATGCGTGGGAAAAAGCACGGCTCCGGTTACCGGGCAGTCGGTGGGGCAAACCGGAAATGCGGAAGGGGTGTTGCCTTCAACGGCTACGGAAACAGTGGATGAAATTGTTCTCCCAGCGGCTGTCGAAACAGCTGGCATGGTAGAAACTATCGATGAAAAGGCGGCTTTTGGCAAATCGGGGCGCAAGAAGCCGGAGAATATGCTGGCGGCCTTGCAGTGCTTTTTGACCGCACGCTATGATTTCCGTTACAATCTTCTCACTGAACAGACGGAGTATCGTGGGAAAGAGGTGCCGGATGAAGAGTATGCCATGGTGGCTCAACGTGATTTGAATACATTCTGCCTGGAGGCGCGTACCGGTGGCATCAACTGCTGGGATAAGGATGTGAGCCGTCTGCTCCATTCCAGAAAGGTGGAAAACTATCATCCTTTTCTGCATTATATGAACCACTTGCCTCAATGGGACGGGGTGGATCGTGTTACTCCGCTGGCCGTGCGTATATCGCGTAAGCCGATGTGGGTGAAAGGGTTTCACCGTTGGATGCTGGGTGTTGCCGCCCAATGGCTGGGGCAGGCACAGGATTGCGCCAATGCGGTGGCGCCTATGTTGGTGAGTCGTGAGCAGGGGAAGCGCAAGTCTTCTTTTTGCAAGATTTTGATGCCCAAGGAACTTACACCTTATTATATAGACAAGTTCGACCTGACGAGCGAGAGTGGATGTGAACAGAAACTTTCGCTTTTCGGACTGATCAATATGGATGAGTTCGACAAGTACCGTGCCGGACAGATGCCTGCCTTGAAGAATCTGATGCAGATGACCACACTGACTTTCCGCAGGGCACATCGTCCGGCATTCAGTCATCTGCCCCGTATCGCCTCTTTCATCGGTACGTCCAATATGACGGACCTGCTGACTGATCCCACAGGAAGCCGCCGTTTCCTTTGTGCGGAAGTGGACGGCAAGATTGACTGCACACCGCCCGATCATGCGCAGCTGTTCGCCCAGCTGAAAGCGGAGCTGGCCGGAGGAGAGCGTTACTGGTTCTCGGAAGAGGAAGAAAAGGAGATACAGCACAGCAACCGGAATTTTTATAAAATGCCTGCCGAACAAGAATTGTTTTTGCGTTGTTTCCGGATGCCGCAGGAAGGGGAGTTGTCCAAGCCCTATACCACGACGGATTTGTTCAATTATTTGCAGAAACATTATCCGGCGGCCATGCGTGGGGTGACTCCGAACCGGTTGGGCAGGATGATGGTTGCATTAGGGATACAGCGTGTTCATACCGAGTATGGCAATGTGTACCGGCTGGTGAAGCTGAAGGATTCTTCCGCGGCCTGATACTTTTTCCCGGTGTGATCCTTCAGCCGGAACGCCCTCCTGCAAAGGGTTTGCGGGAGGACTGAAGCTTTTGAAGGATTTTTCAGGGGGGAATCGTATAAGGGGAAATAAATGAAAAATATTGCTTGGCGATTTGTTTGTTCGACTTTTTTAGTGGTGGCGTTTTTATCTATAAAAACATGGAAGTGACAGTTTACATATTTATTGCATTGTTTCTTCTTGGGATTGTCCGGAAACGAGATACTCCAAGTTTCATGCTGCTCCGGGAGATACTTTGCAGTTGAAAGTTTCCTTCCGGTCGGACAGTATAGGGGTGTTTGTCCGTGAATTTCATATCTATGGCAACTTTCCCTTTTTGCCACTTGGTCTGACGGTGGAGGGCGATTGCATATAAGGCAAGCTCATAGCATATAAGAGAAAGAATTAACAGGATAATTTTGTTTTTATCGAAGGTTTATTGCTAACTTTGCTCTACCATCGTAATATGGATGAAAAGCACAACCGATATACAAATGAGCAAAATGCCTGGAAATTCTTTTAATGATATCTATACCTCTTATTATAAGAAGTCTTTTTTCTTTGCCAAATCATACGTTCATAATGATTTGGCGGCAGAAGATATTGCCTCCGAGGCATTAATAAAGTTGTGGGAAAAGTTGAAGGCCGAGCCTGTTGAAGAGAAATATATCTTACCATTGTTACTGACAATTTTGAAGAACAAGGCTTTGGACTATCTAAAGCACGAGGAGGTAAAACGCAGTGCTTTTGAAGTGATGGTCGACTGGCAACAACAGGAATTGTCTATCCGTATGTCTGCCTTGGAAGCGTGCAATCCTGATGAGATTTTTTCGGAAGAAGTGGAAAAAATCATCAGTGCTACTTTAAGTACCTTGTCGGAACAGACGCGACGGGCATTTATTTTGAGCCGTTTTGAAAATAAATCCAATAAAGAGATTGCCGAAGAGATGGAAATCTCTATAAAGGGGGTGGAATATCATATATCAAAAGCATTGAAAGTACTGCGGGTGACTTTAAAAGATTATCTTCCTTTATTTTATTTCTTCTTTTATTATTAAGCCTGACCGGATGGGGATACGGATGTTTTTGAGGACAAAAATGATTTTTTTATATTTTTCTTCATTTTCTTTTAGGGTAGTTTCTTCTTGAGTCGTTTCTAATAAAACAGCATAGAATATGAATCCTGAATTATTGCAAAAATATATAGCCGGAAATGCTACTGAAGCCGAAAAGCAGCGTGTGACCGAATGGATACAGGAAAATCCTGAGAACATGCGTGAATATATGGCACAACGGAGGTTGCATGACATGGCATTGTGGCGTACGGAACCTGTGGCGGAGGAGAATAGCCGGGAAAGGAAACATTTCTCGTTACGCGGAGTATGTATGGAAGCTGCCAAGATAGCAGCGGTATTGGCGATCGTCTTGTTGGGTACACATTATTGGACAGGAAAACATCAGGTACCGGAAGACAAAACATGGCAGTCTATTTATGTGCCGGCGGGCCAACGGGCAGAATTGATGTTGGCGGATGGTACGAAGGTTTGGTTGAACTCACGCAGTACCTTGACTTTCCCGGGAAGTTTCAAAGGGAATATCCGAAATGTGAAATTGGATGGTGAGGGTTACTTTGCGGTGACAAAGAATGTGGAACAGCCTTTTATTGTAGAAACGAACAAATGTAATGTGAAGGTGCTGGGTACAGAGTTCAATGTAATGGCTTATGCAGCGGATAGCGTATGGGAAACTTCTTTGTTGGAAGGTGCTGTAGAAATTTTAGTGCCCGGTTCGAATAACAGTGGAATGAGGCTGGAACCGAACATGATGGCCAGCTTGAAAGGCAACAGACTGGTGAAAGGACGCATCAAGGAGGCCGATTATTTTTTGTGGCGTGAGGGCTTGCTTTGTTTCAATGATATATCCGTACGTGATATGATAGAGAAACTGAAACTGTATTATGGGGTGGATATTGTAGTAAATAATACCCGGATTCTAAAGAACCGTTATACAGGTAAATTCCGCACGAAAGATGGGGTGGAACACGTACTGAAAGTTTTGAAACTCAATAATAAGTTTACTTATACAAAGAATGATGAGACAAATGTGATAACAATTAATTAACCCTTAAAAAAGAATATGCCTATGAAATAACACACCTGGTCTAAAAAGGAAATGGGATAGTGCTGCAACACCATCCCATGGAATGTCAATGACTCATTGACAATTTTTTCTCAAATAATCTTAAGTTGAACCTAAAATTAGTAATGCAAATATATGAAAAATATTTTGTATCAGGAATCTATTGTAGAAATTAAACATTTATTCCGTATGATGAGAAACACACTCTTAGCTCTGTTTGTCTTTGCCGGAACAGCCTTTGCCACTGAGTCTTATTCTCAGACAATGAAGGTGACTGTTGTGGCGGATAACGTGTCAACAGGCAAGGTAATCAGTGAAATAGAAAAACAGACAGATTATCTGTTTGTGTATAATGTGAACGAGGTGAATCTGAAGCGCAATGTGAAGGTGAATGCGCAGAACAAATCTGTAGCCGAAGTGTTGAATAAGGTTTTTGAAGGTACTGATATTTATTATGCCATGGAGGGTAAGAATATCATGCTGATGAGTAAGGCGAAAGACGGGGAAGCTGTCCAACAGGCAAATAAAGTGACAGGTATTGTGAAAGATGCGAATGGCGAGCCGGTAATCGGTGCCAATGTAACAGTGAAAGGTCAGTCAATAGGTACGATAACAGATATAGATGGGCGGTTTGTGTTGGATGCCCCGAAAGATGCCGTTTTACAGATTACGTATATCGGGTATGTTTCTCAAGAAGTGAAAGTTTTTGGAAAGAAAGAACTTAATGTAGTATTGAAGGAGGATACAGAAACTCTTGATGAAGTGGTGGTGGTTGGATTTGGTACGCAAAAGAAAGTGAATCTGACAGGAGCTGTAGGACTTGCTACTGCTAAAGAATTAGAATCTCGTCCTGTGACTTCAGCTACACAAGCCTTACAAGGATTGGTACCTGGTTTGCAGATATCAACAAGTACGGGTGAACTGGACAAGACCGCAGATATCAGTATCCGTGGTACAGGAACTATTGGTGAGGGTTCCAGCGGTGCACCTCTTATTCTAATTGATGGAATGGAAGGAGATTTGAATACAGTCAATCCTCAAGACATAGAAAATATTTCTGTATTGAAAGATGCTGCCGCATCATCCATCTATGGTTCCCGTGCCCCCTTCGGCGTAATTCTGGTGACTACCAAATCGGGCAAAAAAGGAAAGACTTCTGTAAACTATAACAATAGCTTCCGTATATCTACTCCTGTAAATATGCCGAAGATGATGGATTCCTACACTTTTGCAAACTTTATGAACGCCGGTTCGCTTAATCAGGGTGGTGGGCTTATCTTTACAGAAGACCTGATGCAGGATATGCTGGATTGGCAAGCTGCCGGAGGTGGAAGCACGGGGGGAGTAAAAGCTTCATCCAACGGTCAATGGGGTAAACCAGACTATGATCCATTTACAACAGCTTGGGCTAATACAAATTGGTATGATGAAGTTTACAAATCTTCAAGTTTTTCTCAAGAACATAACGTTAGTCTAAATGGAGGAAGTGATATTGTAGCTTATTATGCTTCTTTCAATTATTTGGATCAAGGAGGACTTTTGAAAGCTGGTGACGATGGACTTCATCGTTACAATGTAACAGCTAAAATCAATGCTGATTTGACTCAATGGTTAAAATTCAATTACAGTACCCGTTTTACTCGTAATGATGTATGGCGTCCTACCAGTTTCAACAGTTCTTTTTATGACCAGTTAGGAAGAGCTACTTGGCCCAATATGCCCGTAAAAGATCCCAATGGCTATTATACCAATAATGGTTGGACTAATCCAGTCCAAAATCTTGTTGAAGGTGGAAAACGTAATGCACAAACAGACCGTCTTTATCAACAAGCGTCTTTAGTAATTGAACCGATCAAAAATTGGATTACACATGTGGAGTTTAATTACAGTATAATGAACTCATCGGTAAAAGAAACTTCAATTCCTACTTATAATCATGATGTGGAAGGCAATTTAATAGATACTCATGGTACGTCTTATCTTTATCAAGATCAGACTAAAGAGAACTATCTGAACCTAAATATTTATAGTGAGTATTCCCAATCTTTTAATAATGCCCATAATGCAAAAGTTATGCTTGGCTTCCAGACAGAAGATATGAAACAGGAATTTTCTTCTACAAAAAAGTATGGTGTAATGATGGGGGGGATGCCTTATTTTGATGTCACAACCGGATTGGACGGACAAGGTAACCCCAAAGCGACAGAAGCGGGTGGAAATGGGAAAAGATGGAAAACGGCAGGTTTCTTCGGTCGCTTGAATTACGATTACCTGGGACGTTATTTGGCGGAAATCAATATGCGATATGACGGTTCTTCCCGTTTCCGTCGAGGAAGTCGCTGGCAATGGTCTCCTTCATTCTCTTTAGGCTGGAACATCGCTCAGGAAAAATTCTGGGAGTCGCTGACAGATATAGCCAACACATTAAAATTGCGTGTTTCTTACGGTGAATTGGGCAACCAGAATACTACAGCATGGTATCCTACCTATCGTGATATGATACTGAAGTCTTCTAATGGAACATGGTTGCAAGATGGAGTGAAGCCTAATACAGCAGAGCCGGGAAATTTGGTCAGCAATTCTTTGACTTGGGAAAAGGTTCGTACTTGGGATATCGGTTTTGATTATGGCTTTCTCAGTAATCGTTTGACAGGTAGTTTTGATTACTATATTCGTTATACGGATGGTATGGTAGGGCCTGCACCTGAACTCCCATCTATTTTGGGTACATCTGCTCCTAAAACCAACAATTGTAATTTAAGAACGAATGGATGGGAACTATCTATTGGATGGAGAGACCGTTTGAAAAACGGGTTTGGATATAGTGCTAATTTAACTCTTTCCGATGCTAAAACAATTGTTACCAGCTATCCGAGCAACGCAACAAATACTATCGGTTTGAACAAATACGTTGAAGGACGCGAAGTGGGCGAGATTTGGGGATTGGAAACAATAGGAATAGCAAAATCTGAAAATGAAATGCAAGCCCATCTCCTTTCCCTTCCTAATGGAGGACAGGATGCGATTGGTTCCAAATGGTCTGCCGGTGATATTATGTATCGTGATTTGAATGAAGATGGAAAAATATCTAAAAGTGCGGGTACATTGGATGATCATGGAGATTTGAAAGTAATAGGCAATAGTACTCCTAGATATTTCTTTGGTATTGACTTGAATGCTGATTGGAAAGGATTCGACATACGTTTATTCTTTCAAGGTGTAATGAAGCGTGATTTTTGGGGTACAAATAATTTCTGTGGTTATTTGTTTGGTGCTTATGGAACTCAAAGTATGTGGGGGGCTCGTGGACTTAAGGAACATGAGGATTATTTTCGTGCAGAGGATATAGGATTGTCAGGTCATACCATTCCTGCAAATCTTGACGCTTATTATCCTCGTCCTATTTTCTCCGAAGGAGGTAAGAACCAAGAAATTCAGACACGTTATTTGCAAGATGCATCCTATATCCGTTTAAAAAATTTCCAATTAGGTTATACTTTCCCAGCAAAATGGATGAAAAGTATGGGTTTGACCAAATGCCGTGTGTTTGTTTCCGGAGAAAATCTTTGGACTGGAACATCATTGTCTTCTTTGTTTGATCCGGAAACAATTAGTGGAGGTAATGGTGGTAATGCTTATCCGTTATCAAGCACCTGGTCTTTTGGCTTAAGTTTAACACTTTAATATACATATACAATGAAAATAAAACATATATTCTTATCTGTACTAATCGCTTCATCAGGATTTATATTTACTGCTTGCGATAACTATTTGGATGAAGTACCTGAGGCATCTATTTCCCCAGAAGTATATTTTACAGAGGCAACCCATATTCAAGCCTCTGCAGATAATTTGTACTCTGATATTCTTCCCTCTCACGGAACAGGAAATACATATGGCATCTACAAAGATGATGCAACAACGGACAATCAAATAGAGGTTACAGCCCCCAATCGTTTTACTTCCACCTTGTGGAAAGTGGACAATGCGGAAACCAGCAATTGGAACTTTGATAAAATATACAAAATCAATTTTGTATTATCGAATGTGTTGCCTAATTTTGGAGATAAAAATGCTGATGGAAACGACTTGAGCGGCAATGCCAATACCATCAATGGTGATCTTAACAGCATAAAACATTATATTGGTGAATTATTTTTTTTACGTGCTTGTGAATATTTTAAACGTTATCAGCTGTTTGGAGATTTTCCCATAATTACCCACCCATTGCTGGACGACAAAGAAGCATTGAGTGAAGCCAGTAAACGATCACCACGCAATGAAGTGGCTCGCTTTATTCTAAGTGATTTGGATAAAGCTATTACTTTGTTAAAAGCTAAAAATATGCCGACAACCAGAATAAATGCGGATGCTGCTATTTTATTAAAGTCGCGTGTGGCTCTATTTGAAGGTACTTGGTTGAAATATTTTAAGAATACGGCTTTTGTACCCAATGGTGACGGTTGGCCTGGCAAGACAAAAGATTATAATTCCACTTATCAGTATCCCAGTGGGAATATTGACAGTGAGATAGATTATTTCTTGGAAATCGCCATGACTGCCTCTAAAGATATCGCAGAACGCTATAAAAACAGACTTACAGAAAATACAGGCGTTCTGCAGCAGTCAACTAACGAAGATGCTAACCCTTATTTTGACATGTTTGCTCAAGAAGATTTATCTTCAGTCGACGAAGTTCTGTTATGGCGTAGATACGCTTATAACTTAGTGCACCACAACGTAAATGTATATGCCAGCTGGGGAAACAATGGCGTGGGTGTCACTCGCAGCTTTGTGAATAACTTTTTGATGGCTGACGGCACTCCTGTTTATACCCACGGTGATTATATGAACGGAGATGGATATTATATGGGAGACAAAACCATACACGACGTTCGTCAAAACAGAGATAGCCGATTGGTTATCTTTCTGAAAGAACCCGGACAACATAACATCTTAATAAAAGATGTGGTTGGTGAGACTGCCAATGTTGAAGAAACTTATCCATTGATTACCATTACAGACGGAGCACGCCGTTATGTAACTGGGTATGCCTTACGCAAAGGAGGAGCTTTCCATCAGAAATATTATTCCAATTCAAAAGGATATACCGCCTCTATTGCTTATCGTGCGACAGAAGCCTTGTTGAATTACATGGAAGCCAGTTATGAAAAGAATGGTACCTTGGACGGAGCAGCGACCGAATATTGGAAAATTATCCGCCGTCGTTCTCATGTAGATGAGGATTTTCAAAAGACTATTGCTTTAACGGATATGAGTAAAGAGGCTGAAAATGATTGGGGAGCGTATTCCGGTGGTAAGTTAATAGACGCAACTCTCTATAATATACGTCGTGAGCGCCGATGTGAATTTATGGCGGATGGGCTTCGTTATATGGACTTATGCCGTTGGCGTGCTATGGACCAGTTGATTGAACAACCTTATATACCGGAAGGTTTCCATTTATGGAACACTCCTATGCAGACTTGGTATGCAGATTTGCTATATGATGGATCAGACGCTTCCAATGTTTCTTCACCTAATGTCAGCGAATACTTGCGCCCTTACCAGAAGAATTCTAAACAGACCTGTTATAATGGTTTTACTTGGCGTATGGCTCATTATCTACATCCCATTATGGTCAAGCAGTTTTTGATTACCGCCCCCGATAACAAAACAGTAGAAAATTCTCCTATCTATCAAAATCCATATTGGCCCATAGTACCGGATATGCCTGCTGAAAGATAAGTTTTAGGGCATTCCAATTATAAAATATTGGAGTGCCCTAATGACAACTCGATATCATATGATTGATAAGAAAAGAGTAGCCATCATATGTACTACTTGTACGATGATACAGGAATCGTAACTAAATTCTATGTCTGCAACTCTTTATAATTCCGATATTTGTGAATACACACAAGCCGATACAAATCGGTGTTCATTCTTTATAATAATGTATCAAATAAAAAACATCGTTATCATTTTTTTCTTGATGCTTGTTCCTGTCGGAGTAACAGCCCAATATCAGAAAGCACAGGAAAAAGCCCCTTTGGTCAATGTACCTTTGGAAAATTTTGCATCACAGCAGAAAGTCCTTTTTAACTTTGGCTGGAAATTCCAGTTGGTTACAAACGAGAATAAAAATACCGATTTCGCCTCACCTGCCTTGGATGACTCTTCCTGGCGTACATTGGACCTTCCTCATGATTTCCAGTTCGAACAACCCTGGACTGAAAATGGTGGAGGTGCACGCGGATTCAAACCTATGTGTGAAGGATGGTATCGCAAGTCTTTCCCTACCGATCCGTCGTGGAAAGGGAAACGGGTAGTCTTGGATTTCGGAGGCATCATTTATTGGGGCGATGTCTATCTGAACGGTACCAAAATAGTCTCGACAGATTATGGATATGTGGGACTTGAAGCGGACCTTACCCCTTTTCTACGTCACGATGGAGAAAATGTGGTAGCTGTCTATGCCTCTACCGGTCCCAAGAAAGGTTCACGCTGGTACACGGGAGGCGGTCTGTTCCGTGATGTATATCTGCAGGTGCAGAATCCCACACACATCGCCCGCCATGGGGTGTATATTACTACCCCCGAGGTTTCCTCTTCTCGGGCAACGGTAGCCGTACAGGTTGAGGTGGACGGCTGGCAGAAACATGACGTACGGATACGGACCACCCTCCGCAATCCGGAAGGTGTCATAGTAGGCTCCGTGCAATCCGGTATGCCCGAACATACGCACCAAACCTGTACGGAAGTGAAATTACCGGCGCTTACTCTGGAGAATCCACAACTTTGGTCATGTGACTCTCCGCAACTTTATAGTGCTGATGTAGTTGTGATGGCGGACGGTATGGTAGTGGACAGTCTTACTGAACAGTTTGGTATCCGTAAATTGGAATTCTCTTCCGAATTTGGTTTCAGACTCAATGGTGAGAAAATATTCCTAAAGGGAAATGCCAACCATCATGACCTTGGCGCATTGGGAGCTGCCAGTTACGACAGGGCCATCGAACGCATGATGCTACAACTCAAATCCTTCGGTTACAACTGCATCCGCTGTTCACATAATCCGTACAGTGACAGTTTTGCCCGCATTGCAGATCGTGTGGGGATGTTAGTAGTGGACGAACTGACGGACAAATGGAGTGACAATGACTATTGGGGCGGACGTCAACCGTTCACCCATATCTGGCACAAACTGATTACAGAATGGATCAAACGCGACCGTAATCGTCCGTCCATCATTTTGTGGAGTTTGGGAAACGAGCTTCAGATTCGTGAAGGATGGGCAGGTTTTGAAGGAACCAACGATTGGGGAATCACTACCTATAACATCTTCAACCAGCTGGTAAAGAGGTGGGATAATACACGCCTCACTACTGTTGCCATGTTCCCTGCTCGTGCGGGAGCTATAACCCGACATGACAAGGAGTTCAACGACTATTTGGTGCCGCCCGAACTGGCTTGTGCTACAGAAGTGGCATCGTTCAATTACCAGTCGGATAAATATGACGCTTATTTGAAATATAAACCTGACCTTATCTTGTTCCAGAGTGAGGCTGAAACAAGTAATCTGTTACAGCCTTATTATAATATGGATAGAAAACGGACGGTGGGCATGGCCTATTGGGGATCCGCCGAGTATTGGGGAGAATCCAACAAGTGGCCCAAGAAAGGCTGGAATTACTCTTTCTTTGACCATACCATGCGTCCCTATCCCCAAGCCTACCTTATTAAATCGGCTTTCATGCCAGAAATTCCCGAAGTACATATCGGAGTGGTCGATGCGGCGGGGGCGGAAAGTGTCAGCTGGAATGACGTCATAGTGGGACGCATGGCACTGAACGAGTGCTGGAACCATACTCCGGGCAGCAGACAGTCACTCTTTACCTTCACTAATGCACATTCTGTAGAGTTATTGGTAAACGGTCAAAGCATGGGAGTCCAAGAAAACGATACGACACAGGCAAACCTGCGTAATATGATTTATTGGAAGGATGTTCCTTATGGCAACGGTGGCTCTGTGGTGGCAATAGCCCGTGACAAGTCGGGCAAAGAAGTGGCTCGTCATCATATCGAAACTGCCGGAAAAGCCGTGGCACTCCGGATTGAGGCGGAAACGCCTGCGGACTGGAAGGCAGACGGTATGGACTTGCAATATATAAACGTGACGGTCATAGACAAAAAAGGTCGTCCGGTATGGGACTACAACGAGCCACTTACTTTACAAATGGAAGGTGCGGCACGATTGGTGGCATTGGATAACGGGGATCATTATACGGATGAGCTCTTTCATGGCATAACTTCCAAACGAATGTATCAGGGAAGGATGCAAATTATTCTCCGAAGCGATCAGGAGGCTGGGAATGTTACGGTCAAAATATCCTCAGCTGGATTGAAAGGCACACTTCGGTTGAAAACGATAAAAGAATGAAAGGAAATATATGAATAAAAGATTAAAATTACTTGGCATCTTTATAACAGCATCTTTATGTTGTTATGCCCAGACAAAAGAGTTCGATCCTTCTCTGGATCCTAATGTAACCATCGTGAGCCGGCAATCTCAGGAGGAATGGAACAGTCGCTATATGTGGTATCCGGGACAACTGGCTGCTTTCTACCAGCAACAATGTGCCCGTATCTCAAAAGAGCGTTGCGTTAATGTAGGATATCCGGGTAAATTTTTTGCAAAGAACAATCATGCCTGGTTCAGAAAAGAGGTAAGATTGAAAAAGGAAAGTAGTCTTTGCTGGGAGGGTCCGTCGGATATTATTCTTTATATAAATGGTGTAAAACAGTCTGTTTCCGGTAAACAGGTTATTTTACCCGTGGGCAGATCCTCTTTATTGTTTGAGGTGACAACGGATGACTCATTACCTTGTATCATTCTGAAAGGGGCGGGACTGGAAAATCCGGATGAATGGCAAGTCAGCATGGATAAAGAGCATTGGACAATACCCGAGAGTGCCGTCATGTATAATAAACCGGGCGTGCTGCCGGATGCTCCGCAAGATATGACAGCCCGGATTAAACCTTCACAAATACTCCCCATGCGCAATGCTGAGATGCAAGGTAAAGACGGAATTAGTATCGGAAAGAATGGTTATGTCCTCATCGACTTTTTCCATCTTGAGATTGGAACACTGACCTTTCAAGCGAAAGGAAAGGGAACTATAACCGTACGCGTTGGCGAAACTCCCGAAGAAGCACTGGAACGGGATGATAAGAAACTGGAACAATATCCATTGGCTCCTGTTACCTTGTCAGAAGAAGGAGGCACCATCACTTTGCCGGAACGCGCTCTCCGATATGTTTCACTGGAATGCGACAAGGGGGCTGAGATTACCTCCCTTCGTTTTGATGCGTCATTGTGGCCGGTAGAGCACCAGATGCAGTTTGAAACGGATGATGATTATGTGAACAACCTGTTCAAAATGAGCAGTGCGACATTGCATACTAGTATGCACCGCTTTTATCTGGACGGGGTGAAGCGTGATTTTCTTCCCTGGTCCATGGATGCGCTGGTCAGCACCCTGGCGGGGGATTATCTTTTCGGTGACCAGCAGGTGTCAAAAAACGGAATTTCCATAGCACTGATGCCGCTTGATCCGCAGAAATCAGATATAGGGATTCCTGATTATCCGTTGCATGCCCTGTTCGGCCTGAAACAGAACTATCTGCGTTTCGGTGACTTGGCCACTTCCCTTCAATACAAAGACCGCATCATCCAGTTGCTTGATTTTTATGCCTCCATCGTGGATGAGAATGGTTTTGTACACGGCAATTATGGAGACAGGCAGTTCGGTTATACCCCCGGATGGTCCACCTATAACGGTCCTGTCCGGAAAGGGGTGGCGGCCTATGCCCAGATCATGCTCTATTATAATTATGTGACCGGAGCTTATTTCGCGGATCTGTGGAAGGAGAGTGCATTGGCGGACAGATACCGCAAGTTGGCCCGGAATCTAAAAAAGAAGATTTTTGAACATTTTTGGGATGATGACCGGAAGGTCTTCATCAACGGTACAATGAATGACAATGTGACTGTGGACAAGCGTATTTCGCATCATGCCCAATATTGGGGAATACTGGCCGATATCTTTCCCGAAGAACATTATGACAACCTCTTTGAAAATATTCTGCCGAATTTGCCTAACTATTATGAGGTGGTCAGTTATGAGAAGGGTTATGAGTTTCTGGCTTATGCCAAAGCCGGGCGGATAAAAGAGTTATGGGATCATATTTATGGTGTGTTCGGCGACTGGATGGATCAGGGACATACCCGTTTCCCGGAGAACTTTATGATGAATGCTTCCCGCGCCCGTCAACTGGTGTTTTATAATCGTCCGTACGGCCTGAGTCTTTGTCATGGGGCGAATGGAGTCCCGGTAGTGGTAGGCGCATTGAACGGTCTTATCGGTTTCAGCCAGTCTTCGATGAAGACGAATGAATATACCATTAAACCGGAGTTACTCCATTTGAAGTGGATTCATTCCAGAATTCCGGTAAAGGAAGGATATATTGTCTTGAAACTGAATGCCGAGGGGGGAGAGCACTATTGACATTCCGGCAGGATGTACAGTCAGAATTATAAAAAAGATCGGAAAGAAGCCACTGGTACTGAGAGAACAGGGCGGGTACAGCTTCCGGTTGAAGGACTGAGCGTTGAATAGAAAAAAGTGTCTGTTCAATAGCCATATTCTTTATTAAGTCATTCTTAATGTACTTGATTAAACCGACAAGTTGCAAGTTCTTGAATTTCTTCCTAGCTTTGTATTCGTTTGTTTTCAACAGGAGTACTTGCGTGAAGAATATGAAAAACATAGGAAGGATAGTATTACCAATCATTATTTTGTTATTGACTGTGCGGATAAATGCCGTTCCGGTCAAAGCATTTGATATGATAGTAAGAAACCTTCCTAATTCGGAACAGTTGCCGACCAAAGAATTGCTTTGTATTTTCCAGGATTCGGAAGGATATATGTGGTATGGCACTGAAGGGGGAGGCTTGTGCCGTGATGATGGATATACGGTGAAAGTATTCCGTTCTGATTTCAAGAACCCGGGAATCTTGGAAAACAACAGTGTGACGTGTATTACTGAAGACGGTGAAGGGAAAATATGGTTTGGAACGAAGCGTGGCGCCTATATTTTGTCAAAAACAGATTATGAGATAAGGGCGCTTGCTGATGAAACGATAAAGAGCTGGACTATAACTACAATGACAGCGACGTCTGATGGTACGATCTGGATTTCGACTAACAGGCATTTGTTTCGATACAATGAGTCAGGGGAAAGAACTGGAAAATACATTCTTAAATGGAAAGGACGGGAGAATACCGTCAATTCTATTTATGAGGATAAGAAACAGACTGTTTGGGTAACTCAAGCAAAAGGCGGGCTTTTTTGCTATGATAAGGTAAAGGACTCTTTTATTTCATATCCTTGGCCCTATGATGAGTATCCCACAAGCATGACGGAAGATCATAACACCCCGTATTATTGGGTTACTACTTGGGGAAAAGGTATTGTACGTTTTGATCCCAAGGCACAGGATACAGACAAAATGTTTGGATTGCAAACAGTGGATAATGCGTCTTCTAACTCCGATACCCGAAAGCTTCATCATATCATACAAGATTCTGTTAAGGGATATTTGTGGGTGACTGCGGCAGATAATTTATATGCCTATAAAATAACGGCCGATGCATCTTTGGATAAGGTAGATCTCTCCCGTTTATTATCAGCTGACAGGAAAATCCTCACAAAGATTCTTTCCGATCAATCCGGAAACTTATGGGTGACAGGTTATTATCCTTCTTCTTTCATTATTTCTTTTCTTCCTAATGAAGTGCTTCCTTTGTCTATGGAAGGGGTAAAGCAAAATTTGGGGGTAATCGCGTCTCCTATGCAGTTTTCTCAAGAGAAAAATTATTATTGGATCAGGCAAAAAAAATTGGGGCTGTATGCTTATGATCCCCAAAGAGATCGTATGTCTGTTGTTAAGAATGACAGGGAGCTTTCTTTTTTCTTTGAGAGGCCATCGGATAGAGAGGGACTCTATATGGTAAGGGATCATTCGGTAATTTTAATTCGGTATAAGGAGAACCGGCTTTTTGAATCCATCGTATGTGCCATACCCATTAAACAAGGTGAGCGTATCCGTGCTTTGCATGATGACCACCATGGAAATCTTTGGATAGGGACTACTTACCATTTATTTCGGTATAGCTTGGAGGAAGACCGATTGACTACAGTTTGTGATGATGTTAGTTTTATAAATGCTATCGTTTCGTCTAATGAAGGAGTTGTTTATTTTGCAACTGAAAGTAGAGGGTTGTGGAGAATTTCCGGAGAAAGCCGGTTGCAAATAAAGGATACTGGAGAAAATTATTCGGTATTGACTGTCGCACCGGACAACAATCTTTGGGTGGGTACTAAACAGGGCAATGTGTATAGTTATTCTCCGGATACGAATGATTTTATTTCCCGGACAAAAGATTGTGGATTGACAGGGGATGCTGTGTTGGATATAAAATCGGATGACGATGGGAATCTTTGGATTCTTACATCACAGCGGGTGATGGTCTATCATCCCGGAACACATATCTTTACTATGATGTCTTGTACTGATTCTTGGATAAATCTGGAAGATTTCCAGTCATTGTATAAAGGTCCTCGGGGAGAAATGAGTGTGGGTGGACGAGGTGGAATTGTGACTTTTCCTCACTATAATGAAAAAAAGAGAAGGATACCTGAGCCAACGGTGCGTTTGACATCCGTCGAAATGAATAACACCTCTGAAATCGGGGTGGATAATCAAAAGAAAATAAGCCTGTCTCCTCATGAGAGAAATGTGAAATTGTTTTTTTCTACTTTTGACCATTTGAATACGAATAAGGTAAGATATGCTTATCGTTATAAACAAAGAAACGATAATTGGGTGGCTTTACCGGCAGGGGAAAATAGTATCGGCTTGTCTGATTTGTCAAAGGGGGAATTTGAACTGGAAGTCCGTGCTACAGATGAGAATGGTCTGTGGAGTAAGAGTACATTGACGGTTATGATCCAGTGTCTGCCTGCTTGGTATGAAACAGGTTGGGCGTATTTGTTTTATATACTTGTTGTTTTATCGGTGGTGTGGGGATTGGGCCGGATGTATATGAAATTACGGAAGCCCATTATTGCACAGACTGTTCTGCCACTGGAACAAAATCCGGAGCAAAGGCATGAGATAGATCCATTGCCGGAAGAAGGAAAAGTAGAAGCGAATTCTATTTCAGCATCTGATGAGCAATTAATAAGGAAGGCATTGGATATGGTTGAGAAGAACCTTAGTAATCCTGAATATTCCATAGAAGATTTAAGTAGGGATATGTGCATGAGTCGTGCTACTCTTTACCGGAAGATTACATCTATCACCGGAAGTTCGCCTTCTGATTTCGTGAAGAATGTACGTCTTCGTAAAGCTGCCGAATTATTGAAAGAAGGAGGGCTTTCCATTGCTGAGATAGCTGATCAGGTTGGTTTTAATACGCCTAGTTATTTCACAAAATCATTCAAGAAACTGTTTGGGGTGTTGCCTACACAATATAAATAAGCTTGTAAGAGGCTCTGTCATCGTATCTTGCAACATTTGTTTCACATCTTGAAACGTGGGAGCGGTTTGTATCAAGGTGGATTTTCTACATTTGCTGTTGATAAATCAAATGAATAATACCATGAACAGACAGAATTTACTTATTTTATTATGTATGCTTTTGCTTTTTCCCGTATCCGGACAGAGCAATAACCGTGAGAAATATAATTTCAACCCTGGATGGTTGCTTTATATCGGAGATACGCCGGGGGCGGAAAGAACGGATTTTTCCGATGAAAACTGGAAAAAAATTACTTTGCCCCGGGCTTTTAATGAAGATGAGGCATTTAAAGTACATATATGGGGAATGACGGATACTATAGCCTAGTATAGAAAACATTTCAGGCTCCCTAAGACTGCAAAAGGGAAGAAGGTCTTTATTGAGTTTGAGGGAGTACGGCAGGCGGCGGATTTCTATTTGAACGGCAAGCATATAGGATTGCATGAAAATGGGGTGATGGCGGTAGGCTTTGATCTGACTCCGTTTCTGAATTTTGGTGGAGAGAATGTGATTGCTCTCCGAACAGACAATGACTGGAGGTATAAGGAGCGTTCGACTGGAAGTTTGTTCCAGTGGAATGATAGAAATTTCAATGCCAATTATGGAGGAGTACCTAAAAATGTATGGTTGCACATTACTGATAAATTATACCAGACCTTGCCTCTATACAGTAATTTACAGACTACAGGGACTTACATCTATGCATCCGATATTAAGGTAAGGACCCGTGAGGCGGTTGTTCATGCAGAGTCACAGGTGCGGAATGAGTATGGCAAGTCCGTTCATGTGGATTATGAGGTGAGCATTTATGATTATGATGGAAAAAGGGTCAGTACATTCCGGGGACAACCGACGACAGTGCAGTCCGGAGAAACGGTTGTATTGAAAGCTTCTGCACCATTAAAAGATCTTCATTTTTGGAGTTGGGGGTACGGCTATTTATATGATGTGAAGACTACCCTGTTGGTAAATGGCCGTCCGGTGGATGAAGTTGTTACTAGGACAGGTTTCCGCAAGACTCGTTTCGGAGAAGGAAAAGTGTGGCTCAATGACCGTGTGTTGCAGTTGAAGGGATACGCGCAACGGTCCAGTAATGAATGGCCGGGAGTAGGAATGTCTGTACCGCCTTGGATGAGTGACTACTCTAACGGATTGATGATTGAGCATAACGCCAATCTTTTTCGGTGGATGCATGTCACTCCCTGGAAACAGGATGTGGAATCTTGTGACCGTGTGGGGGTGATACAGATGTTGCCTGCAGGTGATGCGGAAAAAGATGTGACCGGCAGACGTTGGGAACAACGGAAAGAGTTGATGAGGGATGTTATTATTTATATGCGTAATAATCCAAGTATTTTATTTTATGAATCGGGAAATGAATCAATCAGCCGTGAGCACATGGTTGAGATGATTGCCATACGGGACCAGTACGATCCGCATGGAGGAAGGGCGATAGGTTCCCGGGAGATGTTGGACATTCGTGAGGCTGAGTATGGTGGTGAAATGCTTTATGTGAATAAAAGTGAACATCATCCTATGATTCAGACTGAATATTGTCGTGATGAGGGGCTGCGTAAATATTGGGATGAATACAGTTATCCGTTTCATAAACAGGGAGATGGCCCTTTGCACAAAGGACAGGACGCCGGAGCATATAATCAGAATCAGGACAGGCTGACTGTGGAGTTTGTCCGACGGTGGTATGATTTGTGGCGTGAGCGTCCCGGAACAGGCCGGCGTGTCAATTCAGGAGGCGCGAAGATTGTGTTTTCCGATACGCAGACTTATGGACGTGGTGCCGAGAATTATCGCCGGAGCGGTGTGGTGGATCCGTTGAGAATCCCTAAAGATGGCTTCTTTGCACACAAGGTAATGTGGGACGGATGGGTGGATGTGGAAAACTATCATACTCATATTATTGGTCATTGGAATTATACTCCGGATGTGAGAAAACCTGTTTATGTGGTTTCATCGGGAGATGCAGTGGAACTGTTTGTAAATGGAAAATCCAAAGGTTTCGGCAGACAGGATTATCGGTTCTTGTTTACTTTTGATTCTGTGCAATGGGAGAAAGGGACGATTGAAGCCATATCTTACGATGAACAGCATAAAGAACTGAGCCGTCATTCTTTTCAAACCGTTGGAGAGCCTGAACGGTTAAAACTGACCTTGATGCATGGTCCGCAAGGTGTCTTTGCCGACGGCGCTGATATAGCGATGGTGCAGGTGGAAGTGGTGGATGACAATGGAGAACGATGCCCGTTAGCCAATCATAAGATAAAATTTGATTTACAAGGTCCAGCTGAATGGAGAGGAGGAATAGCACAGGCGGCAGATAATTATGTGTTGGCAAAAGAACTTCCTGTGGAATGTGGTATAACACGAGTGATGATCCGCTCGACAACGCAACCGGGGAATGTGGTGCTGAAGGTGGCTGCAGAAGGGTTGGCTTCAGAAGAAATAGCTTTCAGTACGCGGCCGGTAGAAGTTAAAAATGGCTTAAGTACCTTTTTCCCATCTGTTGGGTTGCCTAGCCGTTTTGATCGTGGTGAAACTCCGTCCTCGCCCTCTTATAAAGAGACCAAAGTTGATGTCAGAGTAGCTGATGTTACAGCCGGAACAAATCAAAGGGATGCAGGGAAAAGTTTTGATGACAACGAATTGAGCGAGTGGAAAAATGATGGCAGGTTGAACACCGCCTGGATTACATATAAATTGGAAAGGCGTGCGGAAATAGATGATATCTGTATCAAACTGACCGGATGGAGGCAGCGTTCTTATCCGCTTGAAGTATATGCCGGAGAACACTTGATTTGGAGCGGGAACACGGAGAAAAGTTTGGGATATGTCCATTTGATGATTGACCGTCCGGTACGTTCTGATGAGATAACCATCCGTTTGAAGGGGGCTACTCAGGATTCCGATGCATTCGGCCAAATCATAGAAGTTGTGGAACCCAAGGCCGGAGAGCTTGATCTTTTCAAAGCTGAAGGAGGCAAGAAGGTACACAATGAACTCCGGATAGTTGAGGTGGAATTTTTAGAAACTTTGAATCAGTAATTTCAGAAATTAAGAAAATACGTCTATATTTACATCAATTATAAAATATCTTTTTATGAAAAATATATTCATAGGGTTGATAGCTGTTTGGGGGCTTTTTCTCGTTTCATGTGAAACAAGGGAGCCCATGGTTGAAGTAATAGAAAGAGGGCTGGAGGTTTCCAAACGGCAAGCTGTCTTTTTAGCGAAGGAAGTGGAAAATCAGGAAGGAAGGCTTCCACGGACTTATGAGGGTGGTGAGTTGAAAACATCTGATTACCGGGCATGGATTTCCGGCTTTTTCCCGGGAGTGTTATGGTATTTGTATGAGAATACGCCTACGGATGAACTGAAAAGATATGCGGAACTATATACAGAACGGGTGGAGTCTGCCAAGGATATGACCACCACCCATGATTTAGGATTTATGTTATATTGTAGCTTCGGAAACGGATATCGGTTGGCAAAGAATCCTCATTATTTAGAGGTGATGACTGTAGGAGCGGAATCCTTGGCAACTCGTTATGATGAGCGGGTAAAAGCTATCAAATCGTGGAATTCAAATGAAAAATGGCAGTTTCCCCGTCATTATTGATAATATGATGAATCTGGAATTTTTGTTTTTTCTTGCTAAGACAACGGGGGAAAAACGTTTGATGAATATGGCTGACAGTCATGCACAGACTACTCTTCGACATCATTTTAGAGATGATTATAGTTGTTATCATGTAGTTTCTTATGATACGCTTTCCGGACAACCACATTTTAAAGGTACTCATCAGGGGTACGCCGACAATTCGGCATGGGCCAGAGGACAGGCATGGGCACTGTATGGCTATACCATGATGTACAGGGAGACCGGAAAGACCGAATATTTGGAACAGGCGCGGAAAGTAGCTTCTTATATTAAGAATCATCCCAATTTGCCGGACGATAAAATACCTTATTGGGATTTTGACGCACCGGATATTCCTGCTGCTCCCCGGGATGCATCCGCCGCTGCTGTTATGGCATCGGGACTTATTGAACTGAGTCAGCTGGATAAAAGTAAGGAAGGAGCGGATTGGCTGGAGCTGGCAGAAATGCAGATTCGTTCTTTGTCCTCTCCGGAGTACCTTGCCGAACCGGAAACCAACGGAGGTTTTATCTTGAAGCATAGTGTGGGAAATTATAATAAAAATTCGGAAGTAGATGTTCCCCTGTCTTATGCGGATTATTATTATGTTGAGGCTTTGTTACGCTTAAAAAAATTACAGAATGAGAACTAGGAATTGTTTGTTAATCGCTTTTTGTTTTATTATCTTGTGTGGAAAACTGTATGCCCAGCCCACAGGTAGTGAGGACCGTATGTACTGGGTGCAGACTTTAACAAGGATTGCTGATCCTGTGTTGGTCAATCTCAGTCAGGGCACGTTGAAAAAGAATATGCCGTTTGAGTCACTGTCTGATGAACCTTTACGTAGAAGTGTTTCCTATCTGGAAGCGGTAGGAAGAACCGTTTGCGGTATTGCTCCTTGGCTGGAACTGGGACCTGATGATACTCAGGAAGGAAAGTTAAGAGAAAGGTATATTCAACTGGTGGTTAAAGGACTGAAACAGACTGTCGATCCGCAATCAGCTGATTATTTGATGTTTGATAACCGTCATTCCCAGCCCTTGGTAGATGCGGCTTTTCTTGTACAAGGTTTGTTGAGAGCTCCCAGACAACTTTGGGGAAATCTGGATGTGGATATTCAAAAAAAACTGGTGTATGAGTTGAAAAGAACGCGTGGCATAAAGCCTAATGAGAGTAATTGGTTGCTTTTCGCTTCGATGGTAGAAGCGGCCTTGTTGGAATTTACGGGGGAATATGATAGTCAGAGATTATATTATGGTGTAAACCGTTTCATTGATGAATGGTATAAAGGAGATGCCTGGTATGGAGATGGGGCAGAATTGCATCTGGATTACTATAACAGTCTGGTCATCCATCCGATGTTGACGGATGTATTGTCTGTCATGAAAAAGCATGGATTGGAACGTGCCGAGTTCTTGGAACGCCAATTGGTTCGTCAACAACGAATGGCTGCCCAGCTTGAACGGATGATCTCTCCGGAAGCCACTTATCCTGTAGTGGGCCGTTCTATCGTGTATCGTTTTGGCGTTTTTCATGCGCTTTCTCAAATTGCTTTGTTGGACAAGATTCCTCAGCCTCTTTCCAAAGGACAGATCCGTTCTGCTCTGACAGCTGTTATGCAGAGGCAGATATCTATGCCCGGTACTTTTGATGAAAACGGGTGGCTGAAAATTGGCTTTTCAGGCAGTCAGATAAATATGTCCGAACCTTATATAAATACAGGCAGTCTGTATATGTGTACAGCGGTCTTTTTGCCATTGGGACTTCCGGCAAATCATCCTTTTTGGACTGAGCCTTATAGTGAATGGACTAACCTGAAGGCATGGAAAGGTGTCGATGTAGGGGCGGATAAGGCTTTGAGAAAAGGGTAGGTGTCTATGAAAAGAAAAGTAACTTAACTTACTTGCCCAAGTAAGTCAACTTAAATGCCGAAGTAACTTAACTTACTTGGCCTATGAAGATAGCTTACTTTTCATTGGCTGGCTTGCCTGATTTTAAAGAGCATGGAGATTTTTCCATATTAAAGGAAAAATCTCCATGCTTTATGTTTGTATGTCAATAGAATAGCTGCCGGTCTTTCCCTTTTTTTATTTCTTCAGTGGGAATTGGTGAGTACTGTGATATATGGAATTTATAAAGTTCAATTAAAAAGGTCAAAGTGTATAAATTTCCATGCTAATGAACAAAAATACATTTTGGGGCTTTATAAATAACGATATATTTGTAAAATACTGCTTGAATATTTCAGATTGAAAGAAATAAGGTACTCATTTTAAATTTAAGGCCATGAAAGAATTAAAGATGTACATCGATGGGCGATTCATCGAAAACCAATCCGATAAGTGGATTGATGTATTGAACCCTTCTACGGAAGAAGTGATATCTAAAATGCCTGATGGCACACCGGAAGATGCACGAGCAGCTATAAATGCCGCCGTGAAGGCACAGCTTTCTTGGGAAAGTCTTACCTCTATTGAACGCGCCGGCTATTTAACTCGGATTGCACAAGGTATCCGCAAGCGGGAGCAGGAATTGACTGATATTATCATCCGGGAGGGTGGAAAAACAAGAGGATTAGCTAATGTAGAGGTGTTATTTACGGCTGATTACCTTGATTATATGGCCGGATGGGCCCGTCGCTATGAAGGGGAAATTATTCCTAGTGACCGTCCTCACGAAAATATATTTGTCTTTAAGAAACCTATTGGGGTGACAACAGGCATCCTGCCTTGGAATTTCCCTTTTTTCTTGATTGCCCGTAAGGCCGCTCCTGCTCTGTTGACGGGGAATACAATTGTGGTAAAGCCGAGTCAGCTGACACCGGAAAATGCGTATGTTTTCGCACAGATTGTAGATGAAGTTGGGTTGCCTAAAGGTGTATTCAATCTGGTGAACGGTCGTGGTTCGGTGATTGGACATGAACTGGCTGCTAACCCTAAAGTAGGTATGGTTAGTCTGACCGGAAGTGTGGAGGCTGGAATACAGACTATGGCAGCCGCTTCTGCCAATGTGACGAAGGTTTCTTTGGAATTGGGAGGGAAGGCTCCCGGTATTGTAATGCCGGATGCAGATTTGGATTTAGCTGTAAAATCCATTATTGCTTCGCGTGTTATTAATACAGGACAGGTATGTAATTGCTGTGAGCGCGTGTATGTACATTCTAGTATAAAAGAGGCTTTCCTTGAAAAACTGTTGGCAGGATTCAAGCAGGTGAAAGTGGGTGATCCGAATCAGTATACAGACCTCGATATGGGTCCGTTGATTGATGCCAATGCACTGAAATCAGTAGAAGAGAAAGTGAAAAAAGCTATTGGGCAGGGAGCTGAGTTGCTATGCGGTGGTCATCGTATCGGTACTAAAGGATATTTCTTTGAACCGACGATTTTGATTAATTGTACCCAAAAGATGGATATTATTCAGGAAGAAACTTTTGGACCGGTACTTCCGGTTGTTGAGTTTACAGAGGTGGAAGACGCCATTGCCTGGGCTAATGATTGTGAATATGGGCTGACTTCTTCTATTTATACCCAGAACCTGGATATGACATTCAAATTGATTCGTGCGTTGAAATTTGGTGAAACTTATGTGAATCGTGAGAATTTTGAGGCGATGCAGGGATTCCATGCCGGATGGCGTAAATCTGGTATCGGCGGCGCGGATGGTAAACATGGGCTGGAAGAGTATTTACAGACGCAGCTGGTTTATTTGGAAACTAAAGAGTGATTTATATGCTTTTCTGAATAGTTAGGAGGGATAAACTGAAAATCCGATTGATTGATCATATAGTTTGTCATTCTAAAAAATGCAGTGAAGAATCGGTCAACACAAAACGGATGTGTGCAGATTCTTCACTGCTGTTTTAATGTGAGTGGCAAATTGACGGTTTACTACACTTCTTTTATCAACTTCTTATTTTGTAACCAATACCTTTAAAATTCTTGTCCGTCCACTCCAAATATAGGTCTTAATGCATTTTGCTTTGTGGTATAAAATTGTACGGCACTATCGTTCATTTTGGGGTAATATTTATTTAGTAAATTAATCATTTCAGCTCCTGCCAACAAAACTGGTCCATATCCATGTGCTGCATATACATTTACCGGACGATGATAGTAAAATGCTGGGTCAAAAGCCATGCCGGTACCGACGCAGGTATTTTCAACTTGTCCTTTTTCATTGATTTGAGTGGATATGGCACTCCATCCCAATTGTGCTACAGGACCGTATGATACTGCATCCAGCCAGCCATTGTTGATACCACGTGCAATGCAATATACGTAAATGGCTGTAGCAGATGTTTCCAAATATGAGTCGTTTCTATCTAGTAATTGATGCCAGAATCCATTGCCCGACTGACAGGCGGCAATTCCTGCTACATGTGCTTTATAAAGTTTTAGGATATTTTTCCATTCGGTATGTTCTTGAGGAAGTGCTTCAAGTACCTCGGTCAATGTTAGTAATGCCCATCCATTGGCACGTCCCCAATGGAAAGTCGGATGAGTGCTTGCGCCTTCTACCCATCCGTGCATGTAGAGTCCTTTCTCTTCTACAAACATACGTTTGGAAAACTGAAGAATCTGACGGACCGCTTCATCGAAGTAATGCTTTTCCCCGGTGTAAATCCCCATTTGTGCAAGTGCGGGAATTCCCATATACATATCGTCTAGCCAAAGTGTATTGGCTTGTGGACGCATCCGGGCGAAAGTTCCGTCTTGCAGTCTGTATTCTTTATGTTCTATAAAATCCATGTAGTTATTAATTATGGATTTACAGTTTAAATCGGGAAGGATACGTTGCATCTTTATCATGGCTGTACACATAGCTCCGGCATCGTCCAAGGTACTGGGTTGTATGATTTGTCGCATCTGTCCGTCTACTACATTATATTCTTGAGTGAGACGGCTGAAGTAAGGAACCATTTCTGATAAGAAACGAAATCGTTTTGATACATATTCTTGATATTTGGAGTCACTTGTAGCATGTGCCACTTCCATCATACCTGAATAGGTAACTCCCCATTCATAACTAGCCAGTCGAAAGTTTCCTCTTTCCAGTTGTGAATATTGGTTGATTTGTGTATAGTCTGTTATTTCTTTTCCGGATTTTCGGTCAATAACGCGAGGTGGAGTTGTTTGGTCAAGATAAGAGAATATACGATCAAGGCATTGTTTGATTTCAGTTATATTCCATTCTTTGTAGGGGATGGAATAGTCTGGAGTTAATAAATGTAACGGGGTGTTGGTATCGTTTGCCGAAGCAACTGATTGTGAAGCTTGTTGACATGAAGATACTCCTAGTACGGTTATTATTCCTAGTGTTAAATAGATTCTTTTCATAAGCTGGATAAAGTAACGGAAACTCACCTTTGGTTACTTCAGATGAGTTTCCGTTGATTTTATAATTAATAGCCAGGATTCTGCATAGCACTCTTTTCTTCAGTTGTCAGCGCATGACCATCTTTTTGGATGATATCAAGGAAAGTTTGTGGTATCGGACGCAGATAATGCTTGTTTGGATTAAAGTTTGGAGCTGCATTCTTGTTGTAGGCCTTTACACGAGCTTCCAATGTTTTTGTGCGTGCCAAGTCTTCCCAACGGACAAATTCACCCATCATTTCACGACTTTTTTCGTTTAAGAGAAAGCACATGGCCACATCATAAGCACTACTGTAACCCAACTTCTCACAGATAGCCTGATCTTCTGCTGGTAAAGAAGCAATGGAAGTGATATCTGTTACTTCTAGATTGGATGGAATAGCATCCAGTGAGCCTAGTTGCAGATTGTTTGATTCATAATAGGAACTGCGATTACAGTAAGTAGAAATTTCAGCATCAGCACCCCAAATACCCCATCCCAAAGAACCTTCATGGAAGGCGGCCCCACCATCTACGTGTTCCTGGCGGTCTTCACCTGCTTTCCATTCAGCACGGCGACGAATGACATTCAGATATTCTGCCGCTTTAGAGTAGTCTCCTTGGCGGATATAGGCTTCAGCAAGGAAGAAATAGTCTTCTGCTGATCGCGCCAAAATACCATCGCGATTACCTTGTTCTTCGGAAATGGATTTACGTGAGCCATCGGCATATTTGCTGCAAGTGGCATAGTATTTAATGTAAGCATCGTCTTCCAGAACTTTATCTGTAGCAGTAGTTCCAGCTGGATAGAGTGCGAAGACAGTGGAAACGGGTTTCTTTGTTTCAGCATCAGCCAAGGTGGCATTGCTTTGGGGGGCGGTAACACGACTGTCACCGGGTTTGTTCAGTAAGAACATGACAGAGCGGTCGCCGGCTACATAGTCCACGCCTCCGGCATTCCAAGCAGAACGGTTACCGTTTTGTTTGGTACGGAAGGTTTTCCAAAGGCGGGAATCGTTCAGATGGTTATATACATTATAAGAATAGTATGTGGTACGCAGACGGTTGTATTCACGCCCACCGGCAATATCACGGGCCATACCTGGTAAGTCGCGGTATTGGCTGCAAAAATAAAGGTGTTGCTCATTACCGTACTGCCCTTTGGTGGCATCGGCAGAAGTGCGTTGGGCTGCTAGTATGATTTCATTCAGTTGCTCATTAGGACCATCGACTTCTGTATAATTCCATAAATCTTTGAAGTTGGGAGCTAGCGGGTGTTTACTGATGACTTCTGTCGCATACTTGACAACATTGGTCAAATCACTGCTTTTTGTACTGGAATTCCAATTGTCATTGAGTTCACTGGCACGCCATAGATATGCTTTGGCAAGGAAATGGGCAGCTGCGTACTTGGTAAGACGACCTTCTTCTGCTTCATTTTCAGGAAGTTCACCATAAGCGGCTGTCAGATCACTGAATACCTGTTCCATAACTTCCTGCGCTGAGGCGCGGGAAAATTCGCGTTCCACTGTATTGGAAGAAGCCAGTTTGATAGGTACACCACCGTATTGGCTGACTAGCTTAAAGTAGTTGAATCCACGGATAAAGTGGGCTACGCCGGACAGTTCGTTCTTATTGCTTCCCGAATAATTCTCCAGTTTCTCTAGCAAAAGATTGGCGGAAGAGATACCGGAATACATATTATCCCATACATCGTAGGCATGTGTGGTGTTGATATTTACTGTGGCGATGTCTGAACTGAGATTGGCTATATAACTATCCCACATGGCGTTGCTGCCATCGTTTCCTACTATGAACTCGTCTGTTCCATAATTTGTAGTAGAGAATGCCCATTCGAAAGAATGATGGAAACGAAGGTTATAGTAAATAGCGGTTGCCAGTGACTGTACGCCTTCATTGGTGTCAAAAAAATCGGTATTGCGTTCAGTTGTTAGATTTTCATCTAAGAAATCTGAACAGGAAGTGAGGGCTGGTGTGGCTAGTGCGCCTACCAATACACTTGCTAATATGTGTTTATTTAATTTCATAATAATTTTTTTATTAGTTTGATTTAGAAACTCAAGTTTAAGCCAAAAGTAAAGCCGCTGTTGTAGGTATTACTATATGTGTCCAGATCTAATGTCTTGCAGCCGCTGAAAATATACCCCGGATTCTTAATCTGAGCATACATGCGTAAAGCGCTAAGACCTGTATGGGTTAACAGTCTGTTCGGGAAAGTATAACCTAACGAAATGTTACGAATCTTTAGATAAGAACCGTTTTTTAAATAAGTTTCGTTGTAGTACGCATCTTTTCCGCCTTCATCGTAAATAGGTTTAGGATGAGCTGCATTTTTGTTGTTTTCGTTATAATAAGTCATAGTCACGAACATTATAGCGTCCGCCTACCCATACGGAGGAATCATAATATTTGAATCCCATACGCCCGTAGAGCTGTATGCCTAAATCCCATCCTTTATAAGTGAAGTTCGTATTTAATCCAAGTGTCCATCGAGGATCGTAATGGCCTACAATAGTACGGTCATTGTTGGCGTCGATTTTGTAATCGCCATTTTGGTCTACAGGGCGTGCCATACCAATTTGGAAGTCATGTCCATTGGCATTGAATTTTTCCATATCTGCACGATCTTCTTCTTTCCATAGACCTGCGGATTCATATGTATAGATACTGTTGGTACTTTCACCGATAAACCAGCCATTAGCCGGATCATCTTCTTTGCCATTAGCTAGTGAAACGATTTCATTGCGGGAGTAAGCGGCATTTACTCCGATATTCCATTCAAAATCTTTGGTGCGGACAGGAACAAAATTAAACGTCAGATCGTAACCAAAGTTTTTGGTTTTGCCCACGTTAGCATAAGTGCGGGCATAACCTGTCAGGGTAGGAATACTTTGAGCCATTAACAAGTCAGTGGTTTTAGACGTATAAACATCTACGATACCATTAATGCGGCCGTTAAAGAAATTAAAATCCACACCAATGTTCCATTGGGCCGTTTTTTCCCAACCTAAATTTTGGTTAGCTAATGTGTTGGTAATACCTGCTTCGTTTTCGTATGCTATATAACCTTGTGTAGGATTTGGGCCAAAAGGATAATATAAACTAGAGATGCCTCCTTTGGTTTGATAAGGAGTAATAGCTGAATTACCTGTAACACCATAACCCAGACGAAGTTTCAATTGGCTGATCCAAGAAATTTCTTTCAGAAATTCTTCTTGATCTATGCGCCATCCAAGAGCTACAGAAGGGAAAGTAGCCCATTTATGACCATCTGCTAATTGAGAAGCACCGTCACGACGGACAGAAGCTGTTAGCATATAGCGCCCTTTATAGGTGTAATTCATACGAGCCATGTAGGAAAGCAATTGCTTTTCAGTCAGTGAGGATTCCCAACTTTTTAATGAACTTAGTGATTTGAAAGCATTCCATAAGGAACTTTCCAAAGGAATACCTTCACCACTCATATTATTGGCTTCATATTCATATTTTGTAGCAGTTTGTAAGAAGGTAAAGCCGAAGTCATGTTTGCCAATGGTACGGTTGTAGTATATAAGATTATCCAGTGTCCATGAGAAGTCTGTGCTTTTGGTCAGTGAAGCATAGTTTAAACCTTCACGGTTTGTACTTTCTGCAGAATTGAACATTCCACGGCGATAGTAACGGAAATCCGGACCAAAATTAAGTTTATAAGAAAGACCTTCCAAAGGTTTCCATATTTTGCCGAAATTTAACTGTGCATAGAAGCTTCCTAATGCACGGAATACTTTACGTTCATCGGTTGAATAATTCCATTCATCTATTACAGTTTTAATTTTTGAGTCAGCACCTGGATATTCAATTCGTTTTCCTTCATCGTCATAAGCTACGGCATAAGGTAGGTTACGCATGGCGGCTGCATATGCACTTCTCGGTCCACTGGTAGTACCACCGTCATTCGACATACCATAATTTTGTACGCTGTAAGTGGCATTTATGCTGGCAGCCAAGGTTAGCCATTCTGTCAGTTTCATGTCATTATTTATTTTAGCGGTGTAACGGGTATAATCTTGACCTTTGATTGTTCCTTCGTTTTTCAACCAACCAAAAGATACATACGAATGATTTTTTTCGCTACCGCCTGAGCCACTGATAGTATGTTCGGTGGTAATACCTGTTTGAGTTACATAATCGGCCCAGTCTGTGGTTTGTACTTTTGAACCGTCCCAAGTATTGCCAGACCATCCACGTTCAATATTTGCCCAGGCATATGGATCACTGGCTGCGTTGAATATTTGTTTGTCATTTTCAATGGTCGGTTCATCGCCACGCGGATATTTGTTTGGATCGGAATAATAATAGGCCCAACGACGCCAAGTCAGATAATCACCGGCGCTCATCCAAGTAGTACGGTCTTTGATGTTATCTGTGGAAACAGAGCCTGCATAACTGAAAGTAAATTTACCTTCCTTGCCTCTTTTGGTGGTAATTAAAATGACACCATTGGCACCACGTGAACCATAGATAGCTGTAGCAGAAGCATCTTTCAGCACTTCGACGGATTCAATATCAGAAGGATTCAAACTTTCCAGTGTACCACCACGGGGGCTTACGTTGTCTAAATTCTCTTCATGAGTTTTTCCTACGGTACCATTTAGAGGTACACCGTCTACAACATAGAGAGGCTGACTGGAAGCAGACAGAGAGCGGGAACCACGGATAAATATATCTCCAACTTCTCCCGGACGGTCACTGGTGCGTATATCCACACCAGCGGCTTTACCTTGCATGGCTTCAAATACATTGGCTGTTGGGCGGGATTTCAGTTCTTTGGCTCCTACGCTGACCATTGACCCTGTTACATCGCTTTTTTTCTGTGTGCCATAGCCTACTACCACTACTTCATCCAGCGTTTCTGTATCTTCTGCCAAAGTTACTTTCAATGTACTTTTTCCAGCTACTGGAATGTCTTGTCCTTTATATCCTATATAAGTTATAGTGATAATCCCTTTTTCGGGAACATTAGAGAGGGTGAACTTTCCATCAAAATCTGTTATAGTACCATTGGTTGTACCTTTTACAACAACACTGGCACCGATAATAGGTTCACCATTTGGATCGGTAACCATGCCCTGTACATTTCTTTGTTGAGCATTCGCTACATACATAAAGGAGGATAAGACCAGCATGAACAGCCAAATCGTTCCTTTAAATGAATAATTAGAACTTAATGTTTTGTCTTTCATAACGATTAGAGATTTATGTTACACAAAAGTGATTTTTCACAAAAGTAAACCGAAGCATTGTCGTAAAAAATGCAAACGAGTCCAAAAAACAGTAATTACGTACGTGAACGCAATTCCATGTTTTTATAACCTGTTGTAAAATAGATTATTGTGGCGAAAATGTGTTGCAGGGAACACAAAGCTTCGAGGGATAATATTGTATTATTTTCCTGTTTATATTACCTTTGTATTCTAATACTATAAAAACATATTGTATGAAAAAGGCTATATCATTGCTTTTGCTTAGTTTGTGCCTGTCTGTTCTTCATGCACGCGATATTAACTTTTCTCAAATAAGTTCGAAGAACGGATTGTCACAAAACACAGTACGGGCTATTGCCGAAGATAAGAATGGTTTTATTTGGGCGGGGACTCTTGATGGACTTAACAGATATGACGGTTATAATATCCGATCTTATCAATTGCGAACCGGTGATCAGCATATATTGCATGACCATAGAATTAGAAATCTATATGCCACGCGTGATGGTAACCTTTGGGTACAGACCTATCAGCAGGAATACAGTTGTTATAATCCGATTAGTGATCAGTTTGTTCACATAAGAGATAAGAATGGCAAATTGCTTGCTCATGAAAATTTCTATGAATCCTCCGGTGGTGATGTATGGTTGTGGGGAAAAGGAACTGGGACAATTCGTTTGCACAAAAAAGAAGATGGAAATTTTGATCAGCAGAGTTATTTACAGGCAGAGGATGCCTGTAATTTTTTGCTAGAAGATAGTTCAGGGAAAATATGGATAGGTGGAAAGAATGGGTTGAAAAGTATTTCTGAGCAAGGAGAGGTTAAAGAGTTTTATACCTATGAATATTATTTCACTCATGCAATAGAGGTAGAGGGAATGATTTATTTCTCCACAATGGAATCTGAATTGTTGATCTATGATATGAAGCGTGGTATTTTTGAGGAGGTAACTCCGGCTTTTAATGATGCCATGACTCATTTGTTCCGTCTGTCATCTCACGAACTGCTTGTTTTCTTTGACTCCAAAGGTGTATGGATATATGATATCTCATATGGCACTTTTCATCAGTCTGGACTAAATTGTGAAAAAGAACATCTCACTTCGGACGTGGAGATTATTTATGATAAGAAGAAAGGTGTATGGTTTTATTCTAAATCGGGTAGATTATGGTATTGCAATGGAGAGGATTCCAGAATCCGAAGGATAAATATAGACTTGAATAAGGATCTTGCGATGATGGGTACAGGGCAGACCGCGTTATCCATAGATGCTGTTCTAGCCGGTTCTGACGGGCTTTACTGGATAGTGACCTACGGGTTTGGCTTATTTTGTTATAATCCGGTCGATGAGACGTTGGTGAATTACACTAACCAGCCGGATCCTAGCAGTCTTGCTTCCAACTATCTATTGTCTATAACTGAAGACCGCTTGGGAAATATATGGATTGGAAGTGAGTATGCCGGAATTATACGGGTGGTGAAAAGTCCTGAATATGTACATGTGGTACATCCGGAGGCAGGGACTATTATCGGCAAGACGAATAATGTACGTTCCATTTATGAGGATTCAAAGGAAAATATCTGGGTCGGTTTGAAAAATGGGGAACTGTATGTCTATGATTCTGCTATGAACTTGAAAAAACATATTGATTGGGTTATAAACCCTTATGCACTGGTGGAAGATAATCAAAGGCGTATGTGGGTAGGTACCAAGGGGTATGGTATTTATTTATTTGATATTGAGAATTATAACGAATTGGCTCATCTGACACATAAAAAAAATAAGCCAGAGTCGTTGTGCAGTGATGCTGTCTTTCATATTTTGAAGGATAATAAGAATAGAATTTGGGTTGCCTCCTTTGAGAACGGGGGGATAGGATTGGCACAAGAAACAAAAGAAGGTATTACTTTTAAAAATTTTATCACAGGTAAAGGAAATAAGAGTATGATTCGATATCTTTATCAAGATAATAAAGAGCGTATTTGGGGTGGAACTTCTGACGGACTTGTTAGGTTTAATCCGGGAGAACTGATACGGAATCCAGATGCTTATGTCTTTTATAATATGGATTTAACTTCACCTTATTCGTTAAGCAGCAATGATATCAAGACTATTTATCAGGATACGAATGGAGATATTTGGATTGGAACTGCCGGAGGTGGACTGGACAAGTATATAGAAGCGTGTGAAGGGACTTCTGATCAGTTTCTCTCTTTTACAATTGGCGAAGGAATGCCGGATAATTATGTCTTGGGTATTTTGGAACATGGGGATTATCTTTGGCTAAGCAGTGAGAATGGTTTGTCGCGTTTTTGTAAGAATGATTATTCGGTAATTAGCTATCAGTTTGCCCAGAAAGCTTATGCGAATATCTTTAATGAGGGGGCACGTTTTAAATGTAAGAATGGTATTATGTTATGGGGAACTTTGGATGGGCTGATGATATTTGATCCTGAAAAATTTGAACCGAATACGAACCCTTTTCCAGTACTGGTTACTAGCTTGCAGATTGACGGAGTAGATTGGAATGAAGTCGAGTCTTCCGTAGAAAAGAAATCTATTACCTATACTGAAGAAATTCAACTTACTTATGAGCAAAATGTATTCACAGTAGAATTTGCGACATTGGACTTGCAGAATCCCGAACAGAATCAATACACTTATATTTTAGAAAACTATGATAAGTCATGGAGTATTCCTGCTTCCTTGAATACGGTTACATATAAAAATCTGCCACCTGGAAAATATACTTTTAAAGTAAAGGGAGCCAATTCCTATGGGATCTGGAATGATGAAGTGACTTCTTTGAAAATTACAATCACTCCACCATTTTGGAAGTCCAATATGGCTTATACAGTGTATGTATCGCTGTTTATTTTCATATTGTTTGTCTTTTATCGGTTGATTGCAAAATTCAACCGATTAAATAATGCTGTAGAGATTGAGAAGCAATTGACGAATCACAAACTGCGTTTTTTTACAAATATTTCGCATGAGTTTCGTACACCGCTTACTTTGATTCAGGGTGCGGTGGAGAGATTGAATGAACTGGGGGACCTTCCTGTCCCTGCTTATAAGCAATTAAGCGTGTTGAATCGGAATTCTATGAATCTCAGACGACTGATAGATCAGTTGTTAGAGTTTAGAAAACTTCAAAATGATGTATTGAAGCTAGATCTTGAAGAAATAGATATGGTAAGTTTTACGCAGGATATTTATGGTGGCTTTCAAGAGATAGCTGTACAGAAAAACATAAATTATCAGTTTGATTGTTCGATGGAGTCACTTATTTTGTTTATTGATAGAAAGAAGATTGATAAAGTTTTGTATAATTTGCTTTCCAATGCGTTTAAGTTCACACCTAAAGGAGGTTGTATAATTTTGTCCTTGGCGGAAGATGAAAAAAGACGGAAATGTATCCTGTCGGTAAAAGACAGTGGAATTGGAATACCTAAGGAGAAACAACATTTATTGTTCAGCAGATTCAGTCAGATTCACTTTTCTAAATCTGGTACCGGAGTCGGGCTTTCTTTAGTGAAAGAATTTGTGGATGTTCATAAAGGGAAAATTTATTTTGAAGATAACCCCAGTGGGGGGGGCTATTTTCAAGGTGGAATTATCTACTTCAAAAGAAACTTATGTAGGGGAGAATTTTGTTACTGTACGTCCACATATGGATATCATAGAGGATAGTCCGGTTGTAAAATCTGTACAGGTAGAACAAGAGAAAGTCTTTCCTTCTGTAGAAAGCAATATTTTGGCAGAATATAGGCTTTTGGTAATAGACGATAATGATGATATACGTGATTTTTTAATGGATGGTTTCAGCGGCAGTATGATTGTAGATACTGCTGCTGATGGTAAGGAAGGTCTTCAAAAGGCAATTGATACAAATCCGGATATTATAATTTGTGATGTTATGATGCCAGAAATGAACGGGTTTGAAGTGACGCGTCAGTTGAAGAAGGATTTTCAAACTTGTCATATTCCTATTATTTTGCTTACAGCACACTCTTCTCTTGAGCATGAGTTGGAAGGTATAGATAGTGGAGCGGATGCATATATCACAAAGCCTTTCAGTTTGAAATACGTCCAAAAACGTGTGATGAAGTTGGTGGAACAGCGGGAGTTGTTGAAAAAACTTTTCTCCAAAGAGTTTACTATTGACGAAAGAGTGACTAATACAACTGATAAAGAGTTTTTTGATAAAATAGAGAAAATTTTGGATGATAATTATGAAGATAGTACGTTTACCATCGATAGGTTTATTGAATTATCGGGTATCCGCCGAACTATTTTTTTTAAGAAGGTAAAAGGTATAACAGGTTTTTCGCCGAATGAATTGATAAAGATGAAACGATTGAATAAGGCTGCTGTTTTACTAAGGCAGGGTGAATTTACGGTTTCCGAGGTTTCTTATAAGGTGGGATTTGAAGATCCTTTTTATTTCAGTAAATGTTTTAAGGCTCATTTTGACTGTACGCCTAAAAATTACAAAAAATCAATATAGTTCCTTTTTTCTTGATTCAGTATGTCTTATTGTGATTTTTTTGAGGGATAGAGTACAGTTAGTTCTTTTTTCCGTCTTATTTTAAAATATTGAATCATCATAAAACAGCATGCTATGAAATTGTTTTTTTCCTTCGTTTTTGCCTTATTGGCTTTTACAGCTTGTACAAAACCCGAAAAGGAAGTCTATATCTTCACTTCTCATCGTGAGCCGGCATTGGACGGGTTACATTATCTTTACAGCTATGACGGCTATCATTGGGATAGTATCGCAGGTTCATGGTTGAAACCGGAAATAGGAAATAAGACTCCTTATTATAATTATTTCACTAAACAGACCGAAGAACAGAAATATGCTCCCAATTCGATGATGCGTGATCCGTCCATGACCCAAGGCCCGGATGGAACTTTCCATTTAGTGTGGACAATCAGTTGGAATGGAGAACAGGGATTTGGTTATGCCAGTTCTAAAGACTTGATTCATTGGAGTGAACAACGCGAAATTAAAGTGATGAAAGATTCTTTGACTAACAATGTGTGGGCACCGGAAGTTTTCTATGATGATGAAAAGGAACAGTTCATCGTTGTCTGGTCTTCTGCCATTCCTGTAGAAAGATATACGGCAGCCGATAGCTTGGGAGCTAATAAAAGTCACCGTGCCTATTATACCACGACCAAGGATTTCCAAACATTTACTCCTGCAAAGGCGTTTTATGATCCGGGATTTAATTCTATTGACGGATTTATAGTAAAGCGTGATAAAAACGACTATGTATTAATTATAAAAGACAATCGCAAGCCTGGTTACAGTGATTTGTTCTGTGTATCCGGGCCATCGGCAGAAGGACCTTATGCTGATCCGTCAGTAAAATTTGCACCGACTTACTCTGAAGGTCCGTGTGCCGTGAAAGTAGGTGATGAATGGTTGATTTATTTTGATGTTTATCGGGAAGGACGGTTTGGAGCCGTGTCTACAAAAGACTTCAAGAACTTTACTCCCATTGACGATCAGATTTCTATTCCACAAGGACATAAGCATGGTACTATCATAAAAGTTCCCGAATCAGTTTTGCTCAACCTGAAAGCGGAGGAAGCTAAAAGATTCCCTCAAAAAGACTAGTTATTACCCAGAATTGTCTGCTTGAATAAGTTACTTTGGGCTTTTGAAATTTATAAGATGAATGCACAAATGAAAAACAAGAATCTAGTATTATTATTCCTTCTTCTGATGGTGGAAGGAGGGCTGCTTTCGGCAGCAGCACAGAGCAAATCGTCGGTTTATAAGCCTTGGAGTCATGGACAACTGAAAGTAAGTAAAGAGAACCGCTATCTGATGAATGCGGACGGAACTCCTTTTTTCTGGTTGGGGGATACAGGATGGCTGTTGCCCGAGAAACTGAATAGAGATGAGGCTGCTTATTATCTGGAACATTGTCGTCAGGCAGGTTTCAATGTGGTGCAGGTACAGACTATAAATGGAGTTCCTGCCATGAATTTCTATGGCCAGTATTCCATGATAGATGGTTTCAATTTTAAGAATATAGACAGAAAAGGAGTTTACGGGTATTGGGACCACATGGATTATATTATTCAGAAAGCTGAGCAGAACGGCATTTACATAGCGATGGTATGTATCTGGGGAGGGCTTGTGCGCTCCGGAAAGATGAATGTTGAAGAGGCTAAAGCGTATGGTAGATTTTTAGGTGAACGATATAAAGATGCCCCTAATATCATTTGGGTAATCGGTGGAGATACTTATGCTGACCGGAATACTGAGATTTGGGAGGCGTTGGCGAATAGTATTCTTGCTGTGGACAAGAATCATATAATGACCTTTCATCCGTTTGGCCGTACATCCAGTGCTACTCATCTGAATAATAAGGAGTGGATGGATATGAATATGTTCCAAAGTGGACACAGGCGTTATGGCCAGAAAAAAGGAGATGGTGATACTTCTGTTACGGGATTGGAGGAAGACAATTGGCGTTATGTAGAAGAGGCTTTGTCCATGACTCCACTGAAGCCTGTTCTGGATGCAGAACCCAGTTATGAAGGTATTCCTCAGGGATTGCATGATCCTGCCCAGCCACGCTGGCGTGACTGTGATGTGAGACGCTATGGATATTGGTCTGTTTTTGCGGGCTCTTGCGGACATACATACGGACATAATAATATCATGCAGTTCTTGAAACCGGGTACACCCGGTGGGTATGGAGCTGATGGAATAGAGAAACCTTGGTATAAAGCAATGCAGGATCCCGGCTTCAATCAGATGAAATATCTGAAGAATCTGATGTTAACTTTCCCTTATTTTGAACGTGTACCGGATCAAAGTGTAATTGCCGGTACGAATGGGAATCGTTATGACAGAGCCATTGCGACTCGAGGAAAGGATTATTTGTTAGTATACAATTACTCCGGAAATCCGATATCTGTTGACTTGACTAAAATCAGTGGCGCAAAAAAGAAAGTATGGTGGTATAGTCCTAAAGATGGAAAACTTTCTTTTATAGGAGAATTTGATAGTAAAATTACTCCTTTTACCTATGACGGCAGTTATAATCGGGATAATGACCAGGTATTAATTGCTATAGATTCAAGTAAGAATTATATTTCTACCGAATGGCTGGAACTTCCTATGGTAAATCAATAGCATTTTTGAGGAATACAGTCAAAAAGTCTTATTAAGTCTTAATGAAACGGGAAAAGTCAATGCGGAAATTGTAATTTTGAAAAAACACATTTACAAATGAAACGCATTGGCTTGTTCTTATTCTTTTGTATTCTTTCCTTGCATGGCATAGCTCAGGTTGAAAATGACAAGGATACGCTCATCATCCGGCAAGATAAAATCAATGAGTTTATCAATGAGATGAATGAGGCTGATAAAAGTATGGATTTTATAAACGAACCTCCTACGTTGACACCTCCCGTTTTATCTGATACGTTGCGGATGCCAAAATTTGATTTTACTCCCCGTGAAGAAATGCCTAAGATATCCCTTTATACTTTTTCCGGAAATCCTTTCGGACATGATTATATAGATGGACGTGCTTATCAGATTAATAGTACAGGGATTCTGAGTGGTTATCATTCCTTTCAAGGGTTGCCTTCTATAGGTGAGGCACGTAATGCCGGAGTGATGTACACACAGCGTCTCAATGATTTTATAACCGTGACGGGAGGAGTATATGCTGCTAAATACAATGTATATGGAGTCCGCTTTAATGATTTAGGTGCTAAGGGAAGGTTGTCTTTTCGCATTAATGACAGAATGAAGATCAATATGTTCGGCACATACTCGGTGTATAACGGATATGGTATGACTCCCGCTTCACAGCTTTTTATGAACCAAAATTCATACGGAGGCACTTTGGAATTTAAAATATCGGATAGTTTCGGAATTGAAGCGGGAGCAGAGAGGGAATTTAATCCGATGACCCGTAAATGGGAAACCCATCCTATTATTATGCCGGTATTCTATAAATAATAATTTGTGTATCTTTACGGCATGAATGAAGAGATAGAAGAGTATTACGAAGAGTTATACAGGCTTTGTATAGATGAAAACCAGCCATTGGAACGCCGTTACAGGCAATTGCGTGAATCATTGGAGCGTGTGGTGCGTGAAAAGATACAAGGGAATAGTTTGCAGACCACTGATTTGGCCGCCCGTATTAATTATGTAGCCACTCAATATGGGCTGGATCTGAAAGAACAGAATCAGTTACATACCTTTCGTCTGACTTCCAATGATATTTTGAACCATCGTAAGTCTCCTGTAAAAGAAGAGTTCCCGCGTGATTTGCGTGCAGTGGCATACGCATATAGGAAGATGTTTGCACAGGATATTCCATTGAAGTTGTTCTCAGTTCTTCCCAAGCAGGAAATAGCATCTTCAGGGAAAAAAGAAAAGATGGAATACATCCGCCGCATCCGTGTATGCTTTGATTATGCCGATGATACCTATTTGTATGTACATCCTGTAGATGTAATAGCTGATGAACCTATACGGGTTGTTTATAATAAACCCGGTATCAATCATGAATTTGAAGAAACCATAAAGGAACTTTGGCGATATGCCCAGCTTAATCTGCTGGATGTTTCTGTAGATAGGGATGGAATTTATACCCCTTCTTTTATCGTATTGGAACCGGATTATTTGATAGATATCAGTTCACTGGCGGAATGTTACAAGGATTATGGCAGCCATCCGGCAAACTATTTTTTGAGCCGGCTGGTGCCGATTGATAATGCCCGCCCTTTGCTGTTGGGAAATATAGCCAATCTGTTCCTGGATGAATGGATACATGCAGGTGAGGAGGAGCCGGACTATATAGACTGTATGAAGAAGGCATTCCGGCAGTATCCCATTGAACTGGCTGCTTGTGCCGAACTTCGTGACCCGTCCAAAGAGAAAGAGTTTGCCAAGGATTGCCGGATGCATTTTGAGCATATACGGGACGTTGTACAACACACTTTTTTGGAGCCGGGGTATAATCTGGATAAAAAGGAGGCTGTGCTGGAACCGTCCTATATTTGCGAGGCGTTGGGCATTCAGGGACGTCTGGACTATATGCAGCGGGATATGAGCAGCTTTATAGAAATGAAATCGGGCAAAGCGGATGAATTTTCCATGCAGGGAAAAGTGGAACCCAAGGAAAATAATAAGGTTCAGATGCTGCTATATATGGCAGTGTTGGAATATAGCATGGGACAGGACCGGCGGCGTATGCATCCCTATTTGCTTTATACCCGTTATCCTTTATTGTATCCGGCCAGAGCATCGTGGGCTCAGGTAAGGCGGGTTATCAATTTGCGTAACCGTATTGTTGCTGCCGAGTATGGGGTACAATTCCATAATCATCCTGATTTTACACGCAACTTGTTGGCACAAATCAATCCGGAGGTGGTGAATGAAAGAAAACTGAGCGGCAGATTCTGGGAACAGTATTTGAAGCCCTCTATCTCGCGTTTCCGGGAGAAGCTGTCGGCGTTGGAACCTTTGGAGCAGGCCTATTTTTATACGCTTTATAATTTCATTACAAAAGAACTTTATACCTCCAAATCGGGAGATGTGGATTATGAAGGACGTGCAGGGGCTTCAGCTCTTTGGCTGAGTACACTGGATGAGAAACGTGAGGCGGGAGAGATATTATATGATTTGCAGATAATGGAAAATAGGGCATCACAGGCTCATAAGGCTTATATACTTTTGTCTATTCCGCAATATGATGAAATGTTTCTTCCCAATTTCCGTACAGGAGATGTGGTTGTGTTGTATGAGCGTAATAATGACTTGGATAATGCGACCAATAAAATGGTTTTTAAGGGTAATATTGAGCAGATTACAGATACAGAATTGCGTATTCGTTTACGTGCTACCCAACGTAATGCTTCCGTTTTTTCTCCGGACAGTCGTTATGCTGTAGAACATGATACGATGGATACTACATTTCGCAGTATGTATTTGGGACTCTCCGCTTTTCTGGATGCGAATACGGAAAGACGGGAATTATTGCTGGGACAACGGCCTCCCCGCTTTGATTCGTCTTTTGATGAAGCTATAGCGCTGACCGGTGATGATTTTGAGAGGGTGGCGTTGAAAGCTGAGTCGGCCCGTGATTATTTTCTTCTGGTGGGACCTCCCGGAACAGGAAAGACTTCGAGGGCGTTGCGTAGAATGGTGGAACATTTCTATGCAGCATCATCTATGCAGATATTGTTACTGGCTTATACCAACCGGGCTGTTGATGAAATTTGTCAGTCACTGTCCTCTATCACTCCCTGTATAGATTATATACGGGTGGGAAGTGAGCTTTCCTGTGATGTACGCTTTAGAGGACATCTGTTGGAGAATATATTGGCGGAATGCAACAGTAGGAGAGAGGTGAATATCCGTATGGCAGATTGCAGAGTATATGTTGGAACCGTGGCCTCTATTGCGGCTAAAGCTGAACTTTTTAAATTAAAACGTTTTGATGTAGCCATAGTGGATGAAGCCACCCAAATATTAGAACCCCAATTGTTGGGTATTCTGTGTGCCAAGTTTGCCGATGAAAGAAATGCAGTGGGTAAATTTATCCTGATAGGTGATCATAAACAGTTGCCTGCCGTTATTTTGCAGAATAGCGGACATTCTGAAGTGCATGATGAGGGACTTAGGGAAGCCGGACTTTTTAATTTAAAAGATTCTCTGTTTGAGCGGCTTTATCGTTTTCATTTAAAAGAAGAATCTCCTAAAGCGATAGATATGCTTTGCCGTCAGGGGCGTATGCATCCGGGAGTGGCTTTTTTTCCCAATAAAGCATTTTATGCCGGAAAATTGGAGGCTTTGGGATTACCTCATCAGTTGGAGCACATAGAGGCTCCGGTACGTTTTATCCCTTCGAAGCAAGATTTGGAGAGCGTTTCCGGAAAAACAAACAGATATGAGGCACAGATTGTCGCCGGTTTAGCCAAAGAGGTGTATCTGGCTCATGAAGAGGAATTTGATCCGAATCGAACGTTAGGGGTCATTACTCCTTATCGAAGTCAGATTGCTTTGATACGTAAAGAGCTTCAGGCATTGGCTATTCCTGCTTTGAGTAGGATTTCCATTGACACTGTGGAACGGTATCAGGGCAGCGAACGTGATGTCATTATTTATTCTTTTTGTGTGAATCACCTCTATCAATTAAGGTTTCTGCCCAACCTGACAGAAGAGGACGGTGTACAGATTGACCGTAAGCTGAATGTCGCTTTAACGCGTGCACGCAAGCAGCTTTTTATCACAGGAGTCCCTGAAATATTAAGTCATAATTCTATCTATCAATATCTTCTGAAAACTATTTATTAGGGAAAAAAATACCACAGGCTACTTAGGTGTGTAGTCTGTGGTGAATTCTTTAATTAGGCATCAACCGGTTTGTATTTGGGAACCAATGCTTTCATGATAATCCAACCAACCAAATAAGCTACGGCACATACACAGAATATGATGAAGTAGCCGGCAGGTTTTCCTTCGAATCCCATAAAAGTCATATTCGTTTCTGCTGCATAGTCAAACAGTCTGCCAGATCCCATATTAATACAGAATGAACCTATACCACCTGCCATACCACCAATACCTACGATAGTAGCGATGGTGCTTTTGGGGAACATATCACCTACTACAGAATAAATATTGGCAGACCATGATTGGTGTGCCGCACCTGCAATACCGATAATAATGATAGGATACCAATATGAATAATTGCCTAAAGGTTGGGCAAACAATGCCAGCAGTGGGAACAAGGCAAAGATAAGCATAGCCTGCATACGGGCTGCATATGGATTCTTACCTGTTTTATTAATGATAATAGTAGGTAACTTACCACCATAAATAGATAACATGGTAATAGCATATAATACGAAAATCAACATTTGTGCGGTACCCGTATCTGAAGCGAAACCGTATACATCCGAAATATATGCCGGAGTCCAGAACAGGAAGAACCACCATACGCCATCAGTCATGAACTTACCGACAAATACAGCCCATGTTTGGGGAAATTTGAAACATTGCAAGAATGAAATCTTCTTGTTGTCGAAGTCGTTGGCAGCAGCTTGTTGTTCTGCTGATTCTTCAGGATTGTTGTTGTCTTGTTCAATATATTCCAGTTCGGCAGCATTCACGCGAGGGTTGACATTGGGTTTCTTATAGAGGAACATCCAAAGTCCCATCCAAATGAATCCTAAACCACCGATAACGATGAAAGCCATTTCCCATCCGTTGCCCACACCAATACTTTGGAAATAACGTGCCAAAGGAGGGATAGTGATCGGAGCGGCTAAAGCACCTACTGTAGAACCTGCATTAAAGATGGAAGTGGAATATGCACGGTCCTTTTTCGGAAAATATTCGGCTGTTACCTTAATAGCTGCTGGGAAGTTTCCTGCCTCACCTACACCTAATACGATTCGGGCAGCGATAAAGTAATAAACGCTGGTAATGGCGATAGTTGAAGCGACGGCTCCTGTTGCAGAAAGCATCTCTTCTGCGTTATGAATACCTAATGTTTCTTCGGTTGCCCAACCGCACAATGCATGAAGACAAGCTCCTAAGGACCAGACAAAGATAGCCCAGAGATAACCTTTTTTAGTTCCCATCCAGTCAATGAAACGACCGGCGAACAGGTTGGCAATGGCATACACTATAGAGAAAATAGCTGTGATATCTCCGTAATTCGAATCCGTCCAGTGAAATTCCGGAGCAATGAAGTCTTTCCAGGTTAGTGAAAGCACCTGACGGTCGAGGTAATTGACTGTAGTGGCAAAGAATAGCAGACCACAGATTATCCATCTGAAGTTTGTCATCTTCTCACCTACTTTTTGAAATGTACTCATGATAATAGATTTAATTATGTTTTTCTTATTAGACGCAAAAATAACCATTCTGTACCTATTCTCTATGCAAAAATTGGTGGAAAGCCTGTATAAATCGGTACAATGGTAAGATTTCTAAAAAAATCATTCTGAATGTCGCAAAAAAAACTGAAAACGAGTTGATTTCTTGCAACATTCAGAATGACAAGAGTTAATGAGTAATGGTGTGTACCATTCTACTTATCTCATATCTGTGTATTTTATTTCATCCTTGTCACTGTATTTCAGGTTTTCACCTCCCATACCCCAAATAAAGGTATAGTTGCTGGTACCTGCAGCGGCATGGATAGACCATTCGGGAGAAGTGATGGCTTGTTCATTGTGTAACCATACCAGACGCTCTTCTTGCGGTTCGCCCATCAGGTGGCAAATGGCATTTCCTTCAGGCAGGTTGAAATAGAAGTAGGCTTCCATACGACGGGTATGTGTATGGGCCGGCATGGTGTTCCATACAGAACCCGGAGCCAGTTCGGTAAGTCCCATCTGTAATTGGTTTGTACCGCCGTTTTTCACTCTTTCCAATACATCTTTTACAATTAACTGGTTTACAATACGGTCGTTGCTATCTTCCATTTTTCCATAATGATCTGAGATAGCTAAAGCATACTGTTTAGGATTTGCTTTTTGAAGCTTGGCGTCGGTAGTGATCAATTGAGTAACGTATGGCTTGTAAGCCGGTGCCGAATTGATATAGAATTTAGCCGGTTTGGCAGCGTCATTACTTTTAAAAGTAACTTCTTTATTCCCGCAACCTACATAGAGGGCTTCCTTGTATTTCATAGGATATTCTTTACCGTCTACAGTAACTACGCCATCACCGCCTACATTGATGACTCCTAGTTCACGCCGTTCAAGGAAGTAAGTGATTTCCGGACCCAGTTCACGGAAAGTTTCCAGCTTCAAAATTTTGTTTACCGGCATAGCTCCTCCGTAAATAAGACGGTCGTAAAGGGTGTATGTAACATTGATCTCATCCGGCGCCATCACCTTTTCCATCATAAATGAACTACGCAGACGTTCTGTATCATAGTGTTTCACATCTTGCGGATGGCAAGCGGTCTGTACTTTGTAATTTACTTGAGCTGAAGCTGCCAAGGCAGAAACACTCAGCATCATTGCAATCGCTAATTTTTTCATAATCATTATCTTTAAATTTTAATTTTTCATTGTTTTCTGGTATTTAATGATGGAACGACGGTTCAGCACCATTAAGAATAGTGTTATCAGTACTAAAATTCCGGAACCAATCCATTTGAATGAATAAGTCAAATGGAAAATAGCCCATGAGAAAGGACTTGAAGCAAAATCCAACGCACCACCTTCAAAACCAGACGGGATGTTTACGGCAGCATCTTGTGTCTTGGCGTATACATCATGTGCTTTGCTTTGGTGAAATAAGGAGCCAGATCTGTTACAAAATACAGACCGATGGCCAGCACAACAAAACCAATGATGAAAGTCTTTACTACATTTCCTTTTGTGATAGGTAATATCAATGGGAATACATAGAACATGCCAGCTAATGAAGCCAATGGTAAGAATTCATTGCCCGGAAGCACCACTGCCAATAAGATAGTAACAGGGATTAATAGTAATGATACAACTAACGTGGCCGGATGTCCGATCACCAAGGCAGGACTCATACCGATATTTAAGCCTACAGCACCCTTAAACTTCTTGGCGATCAGTTCGCGGGTAGCGTCCGAAATGGGTTTCAACCCTTCGATGAACAGGCTGGTAATACGGGGAATCAACTCCATTACCGCTCCCATCTTGATACCTAAACCTAGAATATAAGGAATCTTGTCTACTATTTCTTGTCCGTTCTTGCAAGATAATGCACCGATGCCACATCCTACCAGGATACCCAAGAAGAGAGGTTCGCCTAATAAACCGAATTTCTTTTTCATACCTTCCGCATCAATGTTCAGCTTTTCAAATCCGGGAATTTTGTCCAATACCTTATTTATAATGAGAGCGAATGGTACGAAACCTGCACAGAAGGGCTGCGGAATAGAAATACCTTCCATTTTATCATAGAAACCTTGAAATTTGTCTGCTGTGTAATCTGCTAAGATTAATGTGATGATATAACAGATAACAGCTGCGAAGAATCCCCACAAAATACTATCTGTTGCAAAATAAACTACGGCTCCGATAAAAGCAAAATGCCAATAGTTCCATAAATCAATGTTAACCGTACGGGTGGTTTTAGTCAATAACATTAAGATGTTAACGGCCAGACATACCGGAATGATGAATGCCCCTACGGAAGTGTTATAAGCTACGGCTGCAGCAGCAGGCCATCCCATATCGAATACTTTCAGTTGCAGGCCATATATTTCGACCACTTTGCTTAAGGCCGGACCCAGACTGCTGGTCAGAAGTGCGGTAACCACTGATAGACCAACGAAACCAACACCTACCAACAAACCGCTTTTTAATGCTTTGCTGAATTTGATTCCGATACAAACGCCTAAGATTGTAAAAATTATAGGCATCATCACCGCTGCTCCTAAACCGATGATATAACTAAAAACTTGTTCCATTCTCTTGTGAATTAATAGTAAATGACTGTGTTTTCTACAATAGTATAAATTAAAAACTGCCCCAAAAATAAAACCTTTTCTCAACTTATCAAACCTGAAAGACATAATAATTAGTAAAAAGACAATTTTTGAACGATTTTTATCGTTATCGTGCACAAAATAACCGTTTTCGCACACGAATACCAAATAATACACTTAGTAGGTTGAAAAGTGCACACTGCTTTTCGAGGAAAATACTACTTTTGTTTCATAAAATAAATAGGTCTAATACTAAAAATAAATGTCTTCATGAAAAAGAATTCTATTTGTAAAATTATTGTGTCCGGTTTGCTTGCGGCTGTTCCTTTGATGGGCATGGCTCAGCAGGTTTGTGGTAATAAGCCTTGGTCTGTACGTATGGCGGAATCAGAAATGGTGCGTTGTCCCGAATCTTGGCAATTGGATTTTCAGACCCGTTTGAAGTGGGATTACTGTCATGGCCTGGAACTTCAAGCTATGCTGGATGTATATGATGCATACGGTGATAAAAAGTTTTTTGATTATGCTGTGGCTTATGCTGATACAATGATTCATCAGGATGGCTCTATCGAAACTTATAAACTGGAGGAATATAATATTGACCGTCTGAATTCCGGCAAGATGCTTTTCCGTATTTATGAGCAGACTAAGGACGAGAAATACAAGAAAGCATTGGATTTGTTGCGCAGTCAGTTGGATACGCATCCTCGTAATGCCGATGGCGGTTTCTGGCACAAGAAGATTTATGAGAATCAGATGTGGCTGGATGGGCTTTATATGGGGCAACCATTTTATGCGGAGTATGCTTACCGTAACAACCGTGTGAATGATTATGCTGATATTATCAATCAGTTTGTCACAGTGGCCCGCCATAATTATGATCCGAAGACTGATCTATACCGTCATGCATGTGATGTGAGCAAGCGTGAAAAGTGGGCGGATAAAACTACCGGGTGGTCACAACACTGTTGGGGACGCGCCATGGGATGGTATGCAATGGCTTGTGTGGATGTACTCGATTTTATACCGGAACACGAAGCCGGACGTGAATCTGTTATCGAAATATTGAATAAACTGGCTGCCCAGATTAAACGTACTCAAGATCCAGCAACAGGGGTATGGTATCAGGTGATTGACAGAAGCGGGGATGAGGGGAATTATCTGGAATCCTCTTGTTCTACCATGTTTGTATATACTCTGTTGAAAGCGTTACGTAAGGGATATATTTGTCCTTCGTACATGGAAGTGGCTAAAAAGGGATATGAAGGGCTTTTGACCCAATTTATAGAAGTGGATGATAGAGGTGTGGTTTCTATTACTAAAGGTTGTGCTGTTGCAGGTTTGGGAGGCAAGCCAGTGTATCGTACTGGAGATTATAATTATTATATAACTGAAAAAATACGTTCTAATGATGCGAAGGCAGTAGGTCCGTTTATTATGGCCAGTCTGGAATGGGAACGTTTGTTTCAGAAAAACAGTTGTGGAACTGCATGTGAATAATAGGAGGTGATACGATGAGGAAAGTTTTAGGATTATTGTTGCTATTGTCTGTTGTAAGCGCAGCATGGGCTCAGGAACGTCAGGATACAATTGTAGTCTCACGTGATGGAACGGGGAATTTTCGTACTTTGCAGGAGGCTATAGAGAGTGCGCGGGCTTTCATGGATTATACTGTTACGATCTATGTGAAGAACGGAGTATACAAGGAGAAAGTGATTGTTCCTTCATGGGTGGAAAATATAGATATTATAGGTGAAGATCGTGATAAGACGATTATTACTTATGATGATCATGCGAATATAAATAAAATGGGTACTTTCCGCACTTATACGGTGAAGGTAGAGGGCAGTGATATCACTTTTAAAAATTTGACTATTGAGAACAATGCGGCTCAGTTGGGACAGGCGGTAGCTTTACATACGGAAGGTGACCGTTTGAAATTTATCAATTGTCGTATCTTGGGCAATCAGGACACTATTTATACAGGTGCTAAATTTACCCGTCTTTATTTCAAGGATTGTTATATTGATGGTACTACCGACTTTATTTTCGGTCCTTCTACCGCTTTATTTGAAGATTGTATTATTCACAGTAAACGCAATTCGTATGTAACGGCTGCTTCCACTCCGAAAGAGGCTAAATATGGATATGTCTTTAAGCACTGTAAGCTGACGGCAGAACCGGGAGTGGATAAAGTGTATTTAGGTCGTCCTTGGCGTCCATATGCTTATACTTTATTTATAGAATGTGAATTGGGGAAACATATTGTTCTTGCCGGATGGCACAATTGGGGTAAGCAGTCTAATGAAGAAACCGCCCGTTATATGGAATATAAAAATACCGGTGAGGGCGCAAATACTTCGGAAAGGGTGGCGTGGAGCAAACAATTAACAAAGAAAGAAGCTGAGGAGGTGACGGTCGATGCTATTTTTCGTACTCAAAGTGATTGGAACCCAATAGACTAGATTGATTTTGTAATTGCTTGAAAAGGAGACTTCTACGTTGGTGGAGGTCTCCTTTTTTTGTTGTGTTGAATAATTGGAACCCGTAAAAAACACCTAATAAATCCACATAAAAAGATAAAAACTACACATCAAGGTAATGTTATATCCATAATTTTGCAACAGTGAAACTAAGGTCAAAACCTTAAAAAACATTTTAATAACTATAAAAACACATCTTATGAATCTAAAAGAATTAGCTAGAAAAGCTGTCTCAACTCTCTTTTTGAGTATGCTTTGTTTGGTTGCTTTTGCTCAAGGTCGTCAGGTGAACGGTACTGTTAAAGATGCTGCAGGTGAACCGATGATTGGTGTAAACGTCTTGGTAAAAGGAACGACTAATGGTACCATTACGGACTTCGATGGTAATTTTTCGCTTTCTGGGGTTAAAGACAATGATGTTTTGTCTGTAACTTATATAGGTTACATTACTCAAGAAGTGAAAGTGGGTAATCAAAAAACAATTAATGTCGTACTGAAAGAAGATACCGAAACTTTGGACGAAGTTGTGGTTATTGGTTACGGTACTGTGAAGAAACGTGACTTGACAGGTTCAGTAGCTTCGGTAAGTAATGAAGTTTTAGTTGCCAATCCGGTTGCCGATGTTTCTCAGGCTTTACAAGGTAAATTGGCAGGTGTTTCTGTCGTTTCTCAAGATGGTCGTCCTGGAGCTTCCGTTTCTATTCGTGTACGTGGAGGAGGCTCTATTTCACAAAGCAATGATCCTCTTTTTATAGTGGATGGTTTCCCGGTTAGTTCTATTTCTGATATTCCTGCAGATCAGATTGTGTCAATTGATGTCTTGAAAGATGCTTCTTCAACAGCGATTTATGGTGCTCGTGGTGCAAATGGTGTGATTTTGGTTACGACTAAAGGTGCGGATAAAGATAGGGTTTCTGTATCATATAGTGGATATTATCAAAGTAAATGGGCTGCAAAGACTCCAGAACCTATGTCTGCTCAGGATTATGTAAAACATACTTGGGGATATGGAACTGCATTGGGAATGGGAGATCAGATGGCTAGTTATTTTGGTTTAGGAGAAAAATATGGTAATCATTATAGTGAATATGCGAATATGGATTCCCATAATTGGACTGATGATATGCTTCGTACAGCTAGTGCTCAAAATCACAATGTGACCATAAATGGTGGCAGTGAAAAAACGAAAATATCATTTTCTGTTAACTATCTGAATGATGATGGTATTAAAATAAAATCAGGCTATGAACGTTTCTCTACTAACTTGAAATTGAAACAAGAGTTGGCAAAAGGACTGAGTTTTGAATTGGATGCACGTTACGTCAGCACTAATGTTGAAGGTAAAGATGAGGCTAGAAGTGGACGTGGTTCTCTTTTATCTTCTGCTTATCAGTATCGTCCGATTGATACTCCTTTAGGAAACGGTGACGATGCTTTGTTCCAGATGGGATCTAAGAATATTGAGGTGGGTGCCAATCCTGTTGGTCTTACTAATGCTATCACTGATTTGACAAATCGCCAAAATATCCGTGCAAATGCTGCTTTGAACTGGGAGATTATTAAAGGTTTGAAAGCTCGTACAGAATTTGCGATTGGTCACGGATGGAGTGAGGGTAAATATTACGATGATGGTTCTGCTTCTTCTGCTGATAATTTTACTAGAGGATATAAATATGCTAAGTTGACAAAAGGCAATACTGAAAATTGGCGTTCTGTTACTACAGTGAATTATGAAGTACAAGGTTTGGGAGATAATCATAATCTTTCTTTCTTGTTGGGTAACGAAGTCATTAAAAATACGGGTGCTTCAAGTGAAATGATTGGTGCCGGATATTCGATGGCTGAAAGCTGGGACATGGATCGTGTCTTTGGTATGTTCAATATGTATCAAGCTGGTCATGCCGATAATTCTTATTCAAATAAAATTAATACTCCTTCTACTACGGTTTCTTTCTTTGGACGTGGTAACTATTCGTTGAAGGGACGTTATTTATTGACTGCTACATTACGTGCTGATGGCTCTTCTAAGTTTGGTCCCAATCATCGTTGGGGATATTTTCCTGCTGGTGCTTTTGCATGGCGTATTTCTGATGAACCATTCTTTCAGCCATTGGCAAGAGTTGTTGATAATTTGAAATTGCGTCTTTCTTATGGACTTGCGGGTGCTGATAATATTGATGCTAGTTTATGGCGTGAAACTTGGAAAACAGGAACTACTACTTATAATGGTAATGTGGTCTCCACTTATGAACCGAACGGAATGAAAGCTAATCCAGACTTGAAATGGGAAACTACTACTTCACGTAATATTGGTTTTGATTTTGGATTGTGGGGAAGCCGTTTGTCTGGTACTTTGGATTTGTATTGGAATACAACAAGTGATTTGTTGATGCGTCAAGAAATTGATTCTTCTACAGGTTATAGCTATCAGTATCGAAATATTGGTCAGACTTCTAACAAAGGTGTTGAATTGGCTTTGAATTATCATTTGATTCGTACTAAGGATTTTAATTTGAACGTATCGGCGACTTATAACTTCAATAAGAATAATATTGATGAGTTAGATGGTGGTAAAGATATTTACTATAATAGTGGATGGGGGTCTTCAGCACAACATCCTTCATATGACTATGTTCTGTCAGAGGGCAAACCTGTAGGTGTTATTCGAGGTTTCAAAAGTGCCGGTTTCTATACGGTAGATGATTTTGATTATGTGGATGGCGTTTATAAATTAAAAGCAGGTATACCTGATATCTCAACTGCAGCTACTGGTACTTATCGTAGACCATCAGAACTGCAAGTGGCAGATGGTCAGATTGCCTTTCCTGGCGCTTTGAAATTACAGGATGTTGATAAAAGTGGTATTGTTGACTTGGATGATGTTGTTGATTTGGGTGAAGTCCAAGCAAAACATACAGGTGGTTTTTCTTTAAATGGTAATTATAAAAATATTGATTTTGGAGCTAATTTCACTTATCAGATTGGAGGAAAAGTATATAATGTTGCTACAATGAGTCAGCTTAGTGGTGGTAAAGAAACTGGTTTGGGACTTAATAAGTATAAAGATTTGGCAGGTGCTTTTCAATTGTATGATATACAGAATGGAAATTTGGTACCGGTAATAGAGCCGACAGCTTTGAAACAATTAAATGCTAATGCTAAATATGCTCTTCCTTATTATGAAGATGCCCCTATATTATCTGATTATGTAGAGGATGCTTCATATTTGCGTTTGAATACATTGACTGTCGGTTATACTTTGCCAAAAGCATGGACAACAAAAGCATACATGCAGAAAGTACGTATATATGTCACGGGAGGTAATTTATTCTGCATTACAGGTTATTCAGGTCTTGATCCTGAAGTAAACTCAGATCCGGATAAAGCCAAGTCTTATCCTACTCTTGGACTTGACTGGGGGGCATACATGCGTGCTCGTACATTTACGGTGGGTTTGAATGTTGAATTTTAATTTGAAGTCTAATAATTAAAAAACACGTAACGATGAAAAAAATATTATATACAATGATGGGTGTAGGAATGCTGTTTGCTGCTACATCTTGTGAAGACTTCTTGGATACTTCTTCACCTTCAGAGGCTGATGTGGATTTTGTATTTTCTGAAGCGTCTACTGCCCGTGCCGCACTTTATAATGCTTATGAAAAGTGGCGTGGAAATGCAGGGGTACATTCTAATGGCGTATTTTATGACTTGGTGGTTTGTGGTTCTGATGCAGAGCGTCATCCTGAGGCTTATGCATCACAAATAGCTCGTCATGTTCCTGAAAATTTATATGGTTATTCAGATGCTACTTTTACAAAGAAGGGACCTTCTAACTATACTATTTCTCAATATGGTAATGCAAAAGGAACTTGGGAATCACTGTATGCTATTATTGCTACAACAAATACATTGATTTCTGCTGTGGAAGGGTCTTCTGCTTTTGCTGGATTTGCGACTCAGGACGGACCATCTGAATTGAGTCAGATTTATGGTGAGGCTGTCGCTTTGCGTGCTACTTGTTATCATGAACTGATTCGTTTTTATGGAGATATTCCTCATCAGCTTCAGGCTGGTGAAGAGGCCAGTGAGATAACTCCCCGTGATGTGATTGCGGAATATCATATTAATAAATTGAAAGAGGTTGAGCCTTTAATGTTTAGAGCGGGAGAATCTTCGGGGATTGATAAGACTTTCATGACTAGAACTTATGTACAAGGCTTGATTGCTCGCATGGCTTTGATGGAAGGTGGATATCAGACTCGTCGTTCTGATTTTGGAAATGATTATTATAAGGATCTTGACGGTAATGTATTGTCTTTTGAGAAAGCAGGCGAAACATCAGCTACTCAGTGTTTTTATGGTCGCCGTACAGATTGGGAGAAGTTTTATAAGATTGCAGAAACTTATCTTACTTCTGCTGTAAATAATTCTGGTACTACAGCTTTGCAGGTTAATGACCCTAGAAGCAGTGATAAGAAGACATTTGGTAATCCTTATCAGTATGTATTCCAACAAATGATGGATGAAACGATTGCAGATGAAAATGTATATGAAATTCCTGAAACTCGTGGTAAGCAGGGTGAACGTCCTTATGCATTCGGACGTCCGTCGTCTGGTGGCGGTTCTGCTGCTTATCCTTGTAAAAACTACGGTCAGAGCCGTTTCCATGCAGTTTATTATTATGGTGATTTTGATCCGAATGATATGCGCCGTGACGTTACATGTACGGTGACCGGTTCGACTGGTGATGGCTCTGAGAAGATTATTCCTTTTACTATGGGCTCTGTAGCTAATAATGGTGGTATTGCTTTGAATAAATGGGACGAGAATCGTCAAGCTAATCCTTGGGTTATTAAGAGCCGTCAGGCTGGTATCAATACTCCTTATATGCGTTTTTCGGATATCATTTTGATGTTGGCTGAAGTAAAAGCAGCATTGGGTGATGACGCTTCTGCCAAGCAATATTTGTCTATGGTTCGTAATCGTGCTTTTGCTTCTACATCAGAAGCTAATGTAGATGGCTTTATCAGTAAATGTGGTTCTGTATTGGATGCTGTCCTTGAAGAACGTAAGTTGGAGTTTGGTGGTGAAGGTATCCGTCGTTATGATTTGATCCGTAATAATAAATTGGGAATGGCTATTGATAACTTCCATAAGCGTACTAGTGCAATGATTAGTGATTTAAAATCTAAAGGTTATCATACTTTTGATAATGGTAATACTATTTCATCCTATATTTGGGTTAAAAAAGTAAATCCTGCAGATTTTGGAGTAAATTATAGACTGACTACGACCTGTACTGATAAAACGAATCCGGTACTCTTTCCAGGTTGGAGAGGTCAGAACGATGATTGGGCATCTGTAGCTGCTTCTAATGGGACTTCAACGAAGAATCTTACAGCTGGGAATGTTACTAATCTTGCTATTAAAGGATTGTTTGAATATATCGATCCGAATGGAAGTGAGGCTAAAGCTTTAGAAGCTGATGGATATACTAAACAACCATGGGGAGCAAAAATCGTAGAATTGGAAAATGAATATAATTCGTATGTATTTAATGGATACATTGCAGGTGAGGCTCCTATTTACTTAATTCCTTATCATCCTGATGTTATCAAGAATTCAAACGGTGTTTTAACTAATGGATATGGTTTTGGTCAAGAATAAGAGATCGTAAGTAAATGAAAAGAGGATGTGTCAAAACGACACATCCTCTTTTTTGTTTTATTAAGAATGTATTTCTAAACAAGTATTCCCGTCATTATAGCATTAATAATTTGAACTCAAGGTTTACTCTCTTGACGTTTGTAATTTCTGCTATCACTTCTATACTTCCCTATCTATAGATGATTCGGCAAAATGGTGGAAGTAGTGGCAGCAAAGTAATAAACCTTTGTTATAGGAAGTTACAATAAAAAATCAATCTTTTTTTGATAGGTTAGTTCGTGTGTTGCTAAATTATGCACATAAAAGACCAATTTTTACCTTATTTTTCTTTGATTGCTTTTTACTTTTGTATCAAGATATATTTTTATCTGATACGAAATGAAATTAAAAATTTTAGTAAGTGCAATAGTGAGCATCATTATATGGCCGGCAAGTATTACGGCACAAAGTGAATTGATTCCAATGATAGAAATACCCGCAGGAAATTTCTATATGGGAACTTTGGGTGAAGATGAGAATTATGATGAAGCACCTATGCATAAGGTGTATATATCCAAACCATTTAAAATGGGGCTGACCGAAGTGACTAATGCGCAATATGAATTGTTCTGCCCTAAACACAAGTTGCTGCGTGGTAAAAATGGTTTTTCAAGTGAAGATGACGAAGCGGTGGTGTTCGTAACTTATCAAGATGCCGTTGCCTTTTGTGACTGGTTGACCCAGAAAGAAGGAAAAACTTATCGTCTGCCTACCGAAGCTGAATGGGAATATGCATGTAAGGCAGGCCGTTACTGGAATTTCTATATGGATGACAAGCTTCCTGCCGCCTGGCAAAAGAATCAAGTGATAGCGGCTACTCCCAAACCCTTGTCTTTGAAAGTGGCACAAACTCCTCCTAACGAATGGGGGCTACATGATATGTGTGGAAATGTGGAGGAATGGTGTTTGGACTGGTATGGGCCCTATATAGACAAGGAACAGACTGATCCTGTCGGCTATTCGGACGGTATAGCACGGGTGACTAGAGGAGGTAGTCATAATACACCGATGAAATATCTCCGTTCGGCAAACCGTATGGCTATGTTGCCGGAGGACAAACATGCAATGACAGGCTTTCGGGTGGTACAGGCAGAGTATCCGCAGACCGCTCCGCTTTCTCAGCCAAAAGATGAGTATGCCGTGTCTCAGATAAAATGGGATTGGACTTCTCAGTGTATCACGGAACCTGTCTTCACTGCTCCTTTGGTTTATGTGCATGAACCGGATGCGCATAGTGGAACGCCTTTTTTCAAGCATAATCATCAGCCGGCATTGACTTGGTGTGATAATGGAGACTTGTTGGCTGTGTGGTTTTCTACCAATGAAGAAAAAGGCCGTGAGATGGTGGTGCTCTCTTCGCGCTTGCGTGCCGGAAGCCGTGAATGGGAAAAGCCTCGTATGTTTTATCAGATAGCTGATCGTAATTTGACCGGAACTGCATTGTTGAACGACCGCCAAGGGACTCTTTACCATATCAATGGAGTGGAAGCGGCCGGACATTGGCAGAATTTGATGATGACTTTGCGTACAAGTACAGATAATGGACAAACTTGGAGTAAACCTCGTATGATTGCTCCAGAGCATACGAGACGCCATCAAGTGATAGCCGGAACCTCTATTACAAAGGAAGGCTGGTTTGTTCAGGCTTGTGATGCCGGACCCGGTGGAAGAGACGGGGCTGCTGTTCATATCAGTAAGGATAAGGGAAAAACTTGGACGGACCCGTGGAATGGAGCGCCCTTGCCCGATTTTAAAGAGGGAGGGACAGGTACCACTATCGCCGGAATCCATGCCGGAGTGGTGCAATTGAAGGATGGCAGATTGATGGCATTGGGACGTAACAATAGTATTCGTGATAAAGAAGGACGTCTACGTATGCCTATGAGTGTATCTGATGATATGGGAAAGACTTGGCATTATTCCGCTTCGGAATTTCCACCCATTGATGGAGGACAACGGCTGGTATTGATGCGTTTGAATGAAGGTCCTATTTTGCTGATATCTTTTACTGAACATCCTTATCGTACTCCGAAAGAGGAGCGTGGTATGATGTTTACTGAAAAATCAGGAAAGCCTTTTAAAGGATATGGCATGTACGCTGCTTTGTCATACGATGAAGGTAAGACCTGGCCTGTAAAACGTTTGTTGACTGATGGCACTTATCGTTTCCTTAATGGTGGGGCTTGGACTCAGTTTTTTGAAATGGATAAGAATCATGCTGAACCTCGTGGCTACCTGGCCGGAACACAAACACCTGATAATATGATTCATTTGATAACGAGCCGCTTTTATTATAAGTTTAATTTAGCTTGGTTGAAAGAAAACTAGTATAATAAGGTAAAGAGTATATATGAAAAACATTTTATCTGTTTGCGCATTTTTGCTAGTCTTTGGGATGCTCCCTTTATGGGGCAGTTCCAAGATTCTTTAAATGAAGATCAAACTATTGTACGTATTTGGGAAGGTGATAATTAGGATCCTTCTATTGTCCGTTATGGAAAGTCTTATTATCTGGTCCATTCTTCTTTTGTTTATATTCCGGGACTGGTAGTTTACACGTCGGATGACTTGGTCAATCTATGCTTATGAGAACGGATTTCAAACATTGGGTTGTCAGGATCCTTTTACGTGAATTGGTTCAGAAGGAGAATGGTTACATTTGAAAGAAGGAGTTATTTCTTTACCTGTACCGGATCACTTAATATGCTAATTTGCCGTATGGTTCTGCTATGTTCGCATGTCAATTGGCCTATTAGCAAATTGGCAAATTAGCACATTATTCAAAATTTGCACATAATAGACCAATTTTTACCTTTTTGTTCCCTGTCTCCTGTTTACTTTTGTATTAGAACAAATCTTAATCTATACAAAATGAAACATTTACATTTTCTTGCTTTTGCCTTGTGCTGGCTTGTATGGGGACATCTGTTAAAAGCACAAAGTATTGATCATTATAGTTCGTTAGATCCTTCGCAACCTATAGAATTTAAAGGAAACTGCCTTCGTTATGCAGATAAAGAAATTATTTTAGGTCCGAAAACATTTTTTGTTGATGGGCAGTTGTCCGATAGGGAAGTGGCGGGTAATCCTTATGTTTTTAATAGTTTCAATAAAGCTGCCGCTAATTTCTCAGCTGGTACGGAAGCGGAACCTATGAAAGTTTATTTGGCTCCTTATGTCTATTGGATTGATGATCCAGATGACCCTGCTATTCGTGTTGGTAAAGACGGCCGTGAACCGTTCGGCTTGGTTGTTAAATGCCCTTATCTCCATATTATCGGATTGAATACTCATCCTGAAAATACAGTCCTGGCATCCAGTCGTGGACAGACACAGGGGGCTGTCGGTAATTTCACCATGTTTGATTTTTGGGGAGACGGTCTGTTAGTAAAGGACTTGACCATGGGGAATTTCTGTAATGTCGATTTGGAATACCCTCTGAAGAAGGAATTAAGCAGGAAGAAAAAAATGTCTGCCATCACTCAGGCACATGTCGCTTATTGTCATGGCGACAAGATTGTGGCGGATAATGTACATTTCATCAGCCGCTTGAACATGAATCCGTTGAATGGCGCCAAGCGGATACTTTTTAATAAATGCCACATGGAAAGTACGGATGACGCATTGACCGGAACAGGGGTTTATCTGGATTGTACACTTCATTTTTATGGTCAGAAACCTTTTTGGAGAAGTGATATGGGCGGAGCTGTATTTTTGAACTGTGACTTTTATGTATGTCATGAGGAAGACCGGCAATATTTTTGTAAGTCGGTCGGGCCGTTAAGTATTGTCGATTGCCGTTATCATTCGAAGAAGCCGGTTTATGCGGGCTGGACACATGATCCTACAGATTGGTTGCGTTGTTACCAATACAATGTGAAACTGAACGGGCAACCTTATGTAATAGGGGCTGACAAGCCTTATAATACGGTTTGCATGGATCAGCTGAAGCAACTGAAAGCTTTCCGGCTGGAAGAGAATGAAGAGGTAGTTTATAATACTTACAATTTATTGAGAGGAGAGGATGATTGGGATCCTCTTCAGGTGAAAGACCGTGTCATTGCTATAGGTAAGCGGGATGGAAGGGATTATACCCGGATGCCCTCCTGTCTTTCTGTAGAGCCTTTAACGGCTTCCATCCAGACTGGTGGCCGGACGGTCAAATTGACTGCAACAGTAAAAAGGCATTGCAACTATGTACTGAATAATGTTCCCGTGAAGTGGAAAGTACAACAAGGTTATGAAAAGGATGTGAAATTATCTACTTCCGAGGGTTATGAATGTGTTGTCGAGGCAACTAATACGGAGGATGAAACAAAACATTTCACTGTGATAGCCTATACAGAGGATGGCTTGGAATGTGCGACGGAACTTACGGTTGCTCCCGATTATGTACCGGCTCCCTCGTTTACGGAAGAGCCGGAATTGAATATTGCTAAAGGAGTAGCTACTGTCAGTTATGCTTTAAATTTGAATGGGCGCAAGGATGAATCATTGATAACCTGGTATAGATGTACGGACAGGAACGGGACTGATAGACTTCCGGTTTCTGTATCCCGCTTGAATGAACCGGAATATTCCTATACGTTGGTAAAAGAAGATGTTGGTTATTATCTGATGGCAGCTATCGCTCCCAAGCATCTGCGTTGTTTGCCGGGGGAAGAACGGATTGTTGTTTCCAATTCTCCGATAAAGAAAGGGCAAGTGAATATCACTCATATATTTGAAACGGATTTTCAGAACTTTCCATGTAAGAATCAACCACAACTTTTACCGGGATTTTGGACGATTGGTGGATATAAGCCTTTGGATACGGCAGCATACGATTGGCAGGTAGTTCCGGATAAGGATTATTGGATTTATGGACCTGGAATGAATGGTTCTCACGGAACCGGTTTGTTGCAGGATCAGAAAGGAGCCCGTTTGCTGTATACTCCATTGGATGGCAGCTATGGAGATATGGCAATCACATTGAATGTGGATGCCAGTAAAACAGCAGGACAAGGTTTTGGTAGTGCTACAGGACAGTATTTGGATTTGTATATCAAGTTTGATACCCGTACTTTAACGGGATATGCATTGCGTATCATTCGTACGACCAAGTATAGTAATGCGGTTGATTTTATTTTGATGAAATATGAGAACGGGGTGGCTGAAGCCATCAGTCAACCGGTGTCTTCTACCTGCTATCGTACAAATTGTACTCTGACATTGACTGCTAAAGGAGGAAAATTGACAGCACATGCTTCAACAACGACTCCGCTTCCGGCGCCTGTAACTGATCCGAACTTGAAACTTTCGGTAGATTTGGAGGCGGATATAGCCTCGAACACTTTTGGGGGCACCGGTATCCAGCATACGGGCAGTTGTGGTGAAAGTACAACGATGCTGCATTATATGAAGGTGGAATGGGAATAGAATGATTAAGACTTGAATTTAATACTGATGAATCTATGGTTACATTAAAATCGTTTTTAGGTATGATTGCCGCAGTTCCTTTTATAATGGCGTGTAATCAGACAGGGCAGGTCAATGCAACACTTTTTCCTGCTTCCGGTTCGGAAAATGTCAATCCGGACACTCATTTGGTTCTTACTTTTTCCGAAACTCCTGTCCTTGGAGATTCCGGTATGATACGGGTTTATGACGCAGTTACTGACCAAGTGGTGGACAGTTTGGATTTGAGTATTCCGTCTGGTCCTACGGAGAGCCGTACGTATGGTCCGGAATGTGATTATACAAAAGTGCCTTATGACTATACTCGTACCGTTATGCCTACCAATAAAGATACTCGTCCGGGTACTCCTTCGGGAACGGCGGAACCTACTCCTCCTGTGTACCAGCTTACTATTATAGGGGGATTTACGGATGCCTTTCATTTTTATCCCGTCATCGTGCGTGATTCTATAGCTACTATTTATCTACACAATAATATGCTGGAATATGGGCATACTTACTATGTGACTATAGATAATGGTGTGTTAAATTTAGCTGATGGCAGTTTTCAAGGAGTCACTAAAGAAGATGAGTGGATTTTCACTACTAAATCTGACATGCCGGAACTTTCAGATACATTGATTGTGGATGTTGCAGGAAAAGGAGACTTTAATACAGTTCAGGGAGCCTTGGATTTTATTCCTGATTTTAATGAACAACAGACTGTGATTTTAGTTAATCCCGGTGATTATGAAGAATTGGTCTATACAAGAAATAAATGGAATGTTAAAATTAAAGGAGCAGGAATGACCGATACTAAAGTACATTATGCAAATAATGAAGTCTTTAATCCTCATCCGCTGACTGTGAAAACCAATGAGTGGCCCGGTACATTTCCTTCCCGTCGGGCGGCTTTCATGCTTGATAATTGCAAGGATATAGTCATTGAGGATATGACCATTGCTACAGATTTAAAAGGTCAGGCAGAAGGGTTGTTGATTAATGGAGAAAGGATTGCTTTATACCGTGTACATATTATAGGTTCAGGAGATGCATTGCAGGCGAATGGAACAATCTATATGGAATCTTGTGAGTTGGATGGTGGTGGTGATACTATTTTAGGACGTGGCAGCTTGTTTGCTTATAAAAGTAATTTCCGTAATGGTGGCGGCCCTTTCTCATGGGTAAGAAATACGGCGGGCAATCATGGTAATGTGTTTGTTGAATGCACTTTTTCTACGGAGGATGGTAAACAGGCGGATTACGGACGTACTAAAAGTAACCACGGTTCGGCCTATCCTGATGCAGAGTTTGTCTTGATAGATTGTAAAGTGAAAAATATAATTCCTGAAGGCTGGAGTTCTATTGGAGCGAAGACTGCTAAAATGTACGAGTATAATACTTGTGATATGGTGACAGGAAATCCGGTTGATGTATCCAAACGTCATCCATATTCCCGCCAGCTGACAAAAGATAAAGATACAGAGCTGATTAACAATTATCGGAACCCTGCTTTTGTTTTGAAAGGCTGGGTGCCGGATAGTTGTATAAATGGGACGAAGTAATAATTAGTGGAGATAAGTTTGCGCATCGAATATTGAGGTATCTAATTAAATATCGGAAACAGATATGGATGATCTATTAAAGTTGGAAACAGAAATTTTTAATAAATTATATACTGATTACAGGTTACGGTTTATTCGTTTTGCGCAAACTTATATTCTCGATATTTCTATAGCTGAAGATATTGTGATGGACACTTTAGCTTATTATTGGGAACATCGAAGAGATATAAAGAACGATGAGAATATATTAAGTTATCTTTTAACGGCTATAAAGCATAAATGCTTGAACTATTTAAGACAGGAACGCTTTCATTATGAAAAGAATAATTCTTTGTCTGAACTTGCTTTATGGGAATTGGATTTTAAGATATCAGCATTATCGGCATGTGATCCTTGTGAATTGTATACTAATGAGGTGCAAGAGATTGTAAATCATACGCTTGAAAAATTGCCATCAAAAACTCGACAGATTTTTTTTATGAACAGATATGAAGATATATCCTACCCTGAAATAGCTAAAAAGTTATTTGTGAATCAAAAAACCGTTGAATATCATATAAGTAAGGCATTAAAAGCTCTACGTGCTGTCCTCAAAGACTATCTTTCTTTTTTGATTTATCTAATTTAGCAGATTTTTTTGTTTTTCGTTTAGGGTATTTCCATTCTCATGTGCTTATAGAGTAAATAATGGAAAGAAAATGAATTTATTATCGTTGTATCATTTTTTTGCAGGCAAAGCATCTGACAAGCAGAAAGAAGCTATTAAACGATGGGCTGAAAGTTCACCGGATAATTATGAGACATTATGTCGTGAAAAGAAAATATTTGATGCAGGTATTTTGTTGGTAGATAAAAAGGAACTGTTTCAAAAAGAAAATGCCCCGTTGTTATATAAGTTAATTAATTATACCGTAAAGATAGCTGCGGTTGTTCTTTTGGTTGTTGTGTCTGTTACTATTTATAAGTATCAGGAATTGGTGAAAAAATCAGAGGTATTACAAACCATACTTGTTCCTGCCGGTCAAAGAATAAACATAATTTTACCCGATAGTACGTTTGTGTGCCTTAATTCTAATACGAAATTTAGTTATCCTTCTGTTTTTGCAACAAATAATCGTAAAGTAAAGTTGGATGGAGAAGCTTATTTTGAAGTATCGGCCAATAAAAATAAGCCATTTTATGTACATACTTCAAAAGGAGAAATCAAAGTACTCGGTACTCATTTTAATTTGGAAGCTTATTCTAACGCTGATGTATTTAAGACTTCTTTGTTTGAAGGCAAAGTTCGTGTCAGAGTAAAAGGTAACAATATTTATTTGAAACCTGATCAAATGGTATGTTATCATAAAAATGGAAAAATTCATTTGGAAACCATCCACGATTATGACCAGTTCCGATGGCGTGAGGGATTAATTTGTATAAAAAGCGCAAAATTGAAGGACATCATGAAAACTTTTACTAAATATTTTGGAGATAGCATTGTTATTCAAAATAAAGAGGTGGAACATTATAAATATACAGGAAAATTTAGACAAAGTAGAGGGGTTATTAATGCGTTAAGGTTATTGCAGAAAGATGCTCCTTTTACTATAGAGCAGGATGAGGACAAACAAATTATTTATATCAAATAGAGGTTCAAATACATAAAACACAACTATATTTTTTTTAAAACTAAAATCTAATAACATGGAAACAACTTATTTAAACGTATGTGATAGGCCAATAAGTCGGTGGTCTATTGTGAGATTACTGAAAACAGTCTTGTTGCTATTATGTGTGTCATTTAGTTCAGTGTACGTACAAGCATCAGATCGGAACGAAGGTATCACTATTTCATGTAAGAATGAAAGCTTGGAACAAGTGATACACTTGATTGAGAGCCAGTCATCTTATCTTTTTGTGTTAAATGATAAGGTGAATACTAAACACAAAGTAAGTATAAAGATAGAGAATGGAAATATAAATGCTATTCTGAATAAAATCTTTCAAGGTACCAATATGACGTATCAAGTTGATGGAGATCATATTTTAATTTCAACTACTCATAAAAGTATCGGTTTGGATGAAACACGACAGGCTACCATGATAAAAGGAAAAATAGTAGATAATGCAGGTGAGCCTATGATTGGAGTAAATGTATTGGTAAAAGGAACGACTAATGGTGCCATTACTGACTTTGAAGGTAATTATTCTCTTGCTGATGTAAACGAGAATGATGTATTAATGGTGACCTATATTGGCTATCTTACTCAGGAGATAAAAGTCGGGAAACAGTCTGTCATAAACGTTGTGATGAAAGATGATACTCAATCTTTGGATGAAGTGGTAGTGGTTGGATATGGTGTTCAAAAGAAGAGTGATTTGACTGGTTCTATATCTTCTATAAAACCAGCGGATATTACATCTACTCCTACTACCAATGCGTTGAAATCTTTGCAAGGTAAAGTAGCGGGATTGGATATAACACAATCTAGCGGGCAACCCGGAGCCTCTATTTCATTAACCATGCGTGGTAATCGTTCTCTTAAAGCTGACAATAATCCGTTAGTATTGGTCGATGGTATAGATTACGGATCATTTGTTGATATTAATCCTACTGATATTGAGTCTATTGAAGTCTTGAAAGATATCTCATCTACAGCTATTTATGGAACGAAAGGAGCTAATGGTGTAATTATTATTACAACAAAATCCGGAGCCAAGGGACAAAAGACGAAAATCGATTTTAATGCTTATGTTTCTATTAAAAATAAGGCTAAATACCCTCGTATGATGAATGGAGAAGAATATGCTCAATTAAAGAGAGAGGCCTATAGAACTACTAATTCAGCAGCGCCGGATCAATATATGGATGATGCTTTGATTTTCAATGCAGAAGAATTGGAGTATTTGGAAAAAGGTTATTGGGTTGATTGGCAGGATTTATTGTTGGGTACCGGTATTACCCAAAATTATGAAATCAGTATGTCTGGTGGTACGGAGAAAACATCTTATTCATTATCATTTGGTTTTCAAGATGATAAAGGATTGTTGAAAAATGATGTATTGAAACGTTATAATGGTCGTATTAGTCTTGATCATAAGATAAATAAAATTTTCAATGTGGGTGTGAATGTTTCATATACTTTTAAAGATCAGGATAAGAGACAGAATCCATTGAATTTGGCTAACAAAATACCATGTATAGGCAGAGCTTATGATGATAATGGTAATTTTATATTAAACCCTGCTCCTGGAAATAGTTCTGCATTCAGTCCTTTATGTGATGAGCAGCCGGGTGCTTACGAGGATAATATTCGTACGAAACGTATGTTTGCTTCGGGGTATTTGAATGTGAATATTCTGAAAGATTTTTTCTTTAAATCCACTATTGGCATTGATGTTACAGATAGTCGGGAAGGTATTTATAAAGATAAAAATACAGTAGCTAATCTTGGTGTAAAATCTACCTCTTCTGTTCAGGCGGATAACGATTGGCGTTATACTTGGGAGAATATACTGAATTACTCCAAAACATTTGGGAAACATGGACTAACTGCAATGATTGGTAGTAGTACCACTGCTTATGGATATGAAAAGGTTTTGGCTAGTGGAGCTAACCAAGCTTCTGCTCTGACTTCATTCCACGATCTGGGAGCAAATGCTGATTCAAAAGAAAATGCCAGTCAATTGATTGAGACGCAAATGGTTTCTTTCTTTGGACGATTGAATTATAAGTTTAATGAACGTTATTTATTCCAAGCTTCTTTGCGTGCTGATGGATCTTCCGTTTTGGCGAAAGGGCACAAGTGGGGGTATTTCCCGTCAGCATCCGCTGCGTGGCGTATTTCAGAAGAAGGCTTTATGGCTGATCAAGATATTTTTAGTAATTTGAAATTACGTTTAAGTTGGGGAGTTGCTGGTAACAGTGCAATTGATGCTTATGCTACTTTAGGAGGACTTAAAAAATCAGTATATACATTTGGCAGTAGTGTTTATGGATATTATCCTAGCGAGATTGCAAATAAAGATTTGACTTGGGAAAAAACATCGACATGGAATCTTGGACTGGATTTCTCAATTTTAAGAAATCGCATATCTGGTACAATTGATACTTATATTTCACAAACCTCGGATTTGTTACTTCCAAGTTTATTGCCTAGTTCTACTGGATATGCATCTGTTATGCAGAATATAGGTAAAACAGAAAATAAAGGTATTGAAGTGACATTGAATACAATTTGGTTTCAAAATAAAAATTTTAGTTGGAATACGGATTGGACATATAGTTTGAATCGTGAAAAAATTAAAGCTTTAAATAGTGGTGTAACGCGTGATGAAGGTAATCTTTGGTTTATTGGCTCTCCTACTCAAGTTTTTTATGATTATAAAAAGATTGGTATCTGGCAATTAGGTGAGGAAGTTCAGGCCAAAGCTTTTGGAGGATTTAAGCCAGGGGATATTAAAGTGGCAGATATGTCACCTAAAGGTTCTGAAGGTGAAGGCGTTTTCTCTACGGATGACCGGGTTATTTTTTCAAGAGTTCCTAAGTATACGTTTGGTATAACTAATAATATCATCTATAAGAATTTTGATTTAATGTTCTTTATTTATGGTCGTATCGGACAATATGTAAAAGATGCCTATACTCAGCTATACAAGCCAAGTGCGTTGGAAAATAGCGCACCTGTAAATTATTGGACACCTGAGAATCCTAGCAATGAGTATCCTCGTCCCAATAGTGGTTATTCAACGAACAGCTATTTGTTACAGTCTTCATTGGCATTCCGTAAAGCTTCTTTTGTGAAAATACGAGATATTACATTGGGATACACACTGCCTAAAGAATGGACATCCAAAATGATGGTGCAGAAGTTGCGTATTTATTGTTCTTTGAATAATTTCATTACCTTCACGGATTTCCCGAATTATGATCCGGAAAGCAATGGAAGTATGGACTTTCCATTGGCGAAGCAAGTGTTGTTTGGCATCAATCTTAGTTTGTAATCTTTAATTATGATCATTATGAAAACAAAATTTTATTATTATATAAGCATATTATTTCTTTGTTTATGTCATGTCTCTTGTGAAGACTTTCTAGAAGAAACTAATAAAAGTGGATTGACAACGGATCCATTTATGAAAACGAAAGTTGGAATAGAGAGTGCGTTGAATTCCTGTTATTCGGGTGCAAGGACATTTTATGGTCAGGAAGATGGTTTTGGTATGACAGAATCTGGTACTGATTTGTTTTTGCGTGGGGGAGATAATAAAGCAAATCAATTGGCTGATTATACTATTGACTTAAATGGCTCCCAATCAACTATCGGAAATGTTTGGAAAAATCTTTATTTGTCATTAAGCGCTTGTAATCAGACTATTTCTTTGTTGCCAAGTGAAGTATTGACCGAAGCTGAAAATAAGTCATTTGAAGGCCAGGCTAAGTTTTGGAGAGCCTTCTATTTGTGGTTGATAACAGAAACTTGGGGAGACGTGGTATTGAACACAGAACCTATAACGGGTGCTGTTACTGAAGCACACCGTTCGTCTGTAGAAGATTTTTATAAAGTTATTTTTGATGATTTAGATGTGGCTGTCAATCAACTGGCACCAGGCAAATCAACAGATGGTAGAATAACTCAGGATGTAGCTAAAGCTTTTAAAGCAAGAGCTTGTTTGACCAGAGCTTGTGCAACGGGCGAGGCTTCGCTTTATGCTGAGGCCGCTGTGTTGGCAAAGGATATTATCAATAGTCAACGCTATTCTTTCTATACTGATTATAGTGATATGTGGGATATTGCCAATTGTGATGGAGGTACAAACAAAGAAGCAATTTTTTCTATAAATTACACCAACTCAGAATTAGAAAATAATGCTTTTGATGCTACTGCTACTAATTCGGGTAATAAAGGGATTGTTGATTTTGTGATGAAATATGATAAGGAAGCCGGAATGGAACGCGATGTCTTGAATGCTCGTCCTTTCCAAAGATATATGCCGTCCAGGTATCTGCTGCAATTATATAATGAGAATATAGATCAGCGTTATAAAGTGACGTTTAAAGATGCCTGGTACGCTAACAAGAATCCGTTATCCGAGAGTGATTTAAAAGTTTATCCTTTAATGGCTACAGGAGATACGGCCATATATATCATGAAAACGGCTGCTACTGATTCACAAAAAGTATGGGCGTCAAAGCGGTATCGTTTGCTGGATGTTAATGACGTGTACACTTCGGAAGGTAAAGCTATCTTAAGGTCGCAATTTGTAGAAATGCATAAGTTTGCCGATCCTACGGCGGTTTATAATCAGGATTGGTGTCAACGGGATGCATTTGTCATTCGTTTGCCGGAAATGTATTTTATTGCAGCCGAAGCGATGCTGCAAACGAATAAACAGGAAGCGGTGGATTTGATGAATGAATTCTTGATGAAACGTGCAATACCAGGTAAAGAAAATGACATGAAAATTACTGAATCGGAACTGACTATCGATTTTATTTTAGATGAGAGGGCTAGGGAATTGTGTGGAGAACAAATACGTTGGTTTGATTTAAAACGAACTAAAAAGTTAGTTGAATACGTTAAGTTGCATAATATGGATGCAAAAGATAATATTCAAGAATATCATATGCTACGTCCGATACCCCAAAATCAATTGGATGCGGTGACTAATAAAGATGAATTCACTCAAAATCCCGGATATACAAAATAAAGTAATTTTGTAAAAGGAGTATATTGAAGTATTTCTTCTTAACATACTCCTTTTATAATATACCATAAAGAAAAATAGAGGTAAAATGAAATCAGCTATAAAAAAAATATTCGTTTTAGCGGGTTGTGTACTATTGTTTGTAACATCTATGAGAGCACAGAGGGCATGTCTCAATTTATCAGAAACTCTATGGAATATCACTCTTGATCGTTCGGCTGTATGGCAAAATGATTCTCTTTATGTTCCTCCTGTCAATATTCATGACCTCCCTGTTCATATACCTACCGGAGGCTGGAATTTGCTTGATACACCCGATAAGATAGGGGTGACACTTCCTGCTACCGTAGAGCAACACCTATGGGGATGGAATGGAGAAACATTTGGAGTTACCGGAAATTATGTAGGGGTTTCATGGTTTGATACAAAAATAAATGTACCTGCTGATTGGAGAAATAAACGGATAGTGATGAATGTTGCTTCTGTCCGTTTTAGAGCTGAGATTTTTGTTAATAAAAAATTGGTGGGATATGATTTGGTGAATAGTACGCCGTTTGCTGTAGATGTGACACCTTTTATTCTACCTGGTCAGGAAAATGTGATTGCTTTCCGCATTACTGATCCAAATGGTAATTTTAATTGGAAAGATTCCCAAGTCTATACATGGGGAGAGTATAGAACTAATCCTTCTCATGGTTTTGGCGGTATAACTGGAAAAGTGGAGTTGGTTGCTACGGATAAGTTATATATTGGAGATGTTTTTATTAAAAACCAACCGGACCCTTATTCTATTGAAGTTGAAGTGACGGCTTGTAATGAAACAAAGAACCCGATGAAGGCTCAGAAAATGTTTTTAACAGTAAAAGAACATAAAGGTGAGAAAGTACTTTACCGAAAAGAATACTCTGTTGAAAATCTTGTTGTCGGAGAGAATAAACAAACTTTTCATATTCATTTGCCAGCGGCAAAATTGTGGAGTACGGATTCTCCTCATCTTTATGATTTGTCTGTTTCAGTAGGTACGGATAATTATACGCAGCGTTTTGGATTCAGATGGTTTGAAGTGAAGGATATTCATGGAGATAAGCAATTTTTCTTGAATGGAAAAAGAATTGTTTTACGTACAGCTATCTCATGGAGTTTCTGGCCAGATAATGGGATCACTCCATCTGACGAGTTGGCTAGGAGACAAGTGGAGAGTGCTAAAAAGCTAGGACTTAACATGTTGAATTTTCACCGTACTATCGGGCATAGCAATGTCTTGGATTATGCTGATGAATTGGGATTATTATACTTTGAAGAACCGGGAGGCAATCAGTATCCTATCAGTCACTTTAATGATAATAACAAGCAAAGCAAGTTTTATTTTGCTTACCGGAATGAAAAATTGGCGCGAATGATTAAACGTGACCGTAACCATCCGTCTCTTGTTATTTATAATTTGCATAATGAACGGGGAGCTTGGCCACAGGTACAGGATTATGCGCAGATGCGTATGGCACATTCGTTGGATCCTACCCGTATCTTAACTTATAATTCCAGTAATGGAGAGAACCCGGAGAATGAGGCGAATGCCCGTTTTAAATTGCACTTGATGCCAAACGATACTACTTTTTATGATTATGGATGGTATGACAGGCATCATGCAGGTGGTCCGGGTTGCTATCATGATAATTTATATTTGGGTAAAGATAACTATCACCGTTTTTCAGATCATAAGGATGAGATTATTTATTGGGGGGAAGACGGGGCTATTGGTACTCCGCCGCGTCTTCAGCTCATTCGGGATGAAATCCTGCAATCTGGCACTACTTCTGGATGGGAAGCGATGGATTATATGAAATGGTATGATGCATATGATTCGTTTCTTAAACACAATGGATTTGCCAAAGCATTTCCTACAGTGGATGATTTGACCCGTGCCATGGGGAATGTGGCTTTCTATTATCAAGGTAGGGTAATTGAGAATATTCGTATCAGTAATACGGTGGATGCTTATGCTGTAAATGGTTGGGAAAGTATGAAACTGGAAAATCACTCCGGCATTGTTGATAATTATCGTTATCCTAAAGGAGATGTGGAAGTAATGGCTCGTTATAACCAACCGTTATTTTTAGCTGTAAAAATGAATCGGAAAGTGCTGAATGTTGGAGATACGACTATAGTAGATACTTATATTGTAAATGAAAAGAATTTGAAGGGGAATTATTCTCTTCAATTGATAGCGAAAGATGCGGAAGGTACTGTATTGGCTACCCATGTATCTAGTGTACATGTTAAAGGGGGGAATGTATATGGTCAATGTTTACAGACCGGCTGGAATTTCGTTCCTCGGGTAACAGGCTATGTTTGTATTGAAGCAAAGCTGGTCAAAGACAAAAAAACTTTTGCAACTGGAGACGATTCTTTGTTTGCTGTAAGTTTGAATACGAAAGGAATTACAGCTAATGGTTCTATTGCTGATACTACGGGAGTTCTGAGCAATTTTATGAAAACAGTTGGTTTTGATATTCCGGAATATAAAGAAGGGATACCTTCGGGAGATTATTTGTTGGTTGGCGCCTTTGAACCTACTCAATGGGGAAGTGGTATGAGTGATATTATGGAATGGGTTTACAAGGGACATACATTGATTATTGTGGATAATGCGGAAAGGTGGGCTGAGTTTTTAGCGGATAAAGAAGTTTTGGATTATCGTGGTTCAAAGAAACTAGGTACGGCTTGGTATGGTGGGAACTTTTTCAATAGAGAACATCGTATTTTTGATGGATTGCCTGTCAATTGTGTCTTTAATTGGGAATATCAATGCTTTGCTACTTACAACCGTCATCGTGTAGGGTTGCGTTGCTTTAATGGGGAAACATTGGTTGCTTGTGTTTCCGATCATAAAAAAGAAGTTTATTCTGCCTTGTCTGTTATTCCGGCAGGTCGTGGAAAAATAATTATTACTACATTGGATATTCCTGCATGTATAAAGGATGTCAAAGCTTATACAGTTCCTGTTGATCTTGATGGCATGAACGAGTCGATGAATACTTTTAATACCAAAAGCGAGAATAGGGCTAATGTAGTGGGCCAACAGTTATTATTGAATTTAATAAAAGAAAGTAATAGATAATTATGAAGAAGAGTATTATTGCCATAGCATTTTTGTTGTTATGTCCATTTTATGGGGTGAGAGCACAGGAGAGACCATTTTTTGATTTGTCAGGAAAAGGATGGCATTTATGGCAGGATAAAAATGCAGCTTGGCAGACAGAGGATATTTATTTGACATTGGAAGAGGCACGGAAAAGTCCTGTAATTGTTCCTACAGCGGGATGGGATATATTGACTTCTGCCCAGACTCTTTCGGTACAGGTTCCTGGAACAGCTGAAGAATATCTTCAAACTCAGTCCGGACCCGAAGGAGATATTACAGGAGTTACATGGTGGAGTCGTACAATGGATATTCCGGTATTGAAGAAAGGACAAAAAGTCTTTTTGAATTTTGGCTCTATACGTTCACGGGCGGAAATTTTTATTAATCAGAGATTAGTGGATTATCAGATTGTGGACAATGTTCCTTTTGAAACGGATATTACTCCTTATATAAAATCAGGAGAACAGGTACAATTGGCTGTACGTATAACGGATGCGGGTGGTAACCATGATTGGCGTGACTACAGAACTATTCCGTGGGGAGATAAAATGTTGCCTCCCGGTCATGGCTTTGGAGGAATAACAGGAAAAGTTAGTATGAAGGTATGTAATTCTGTTTATGTGGCAGATATTTATATGCAGAATACTCCTCAGATAACTACCGCCAACGCTATTCTGACATTACAGAATGAAAAAGGAAAGACTGCGAAGCAGGATCTTCGTATAACGGTGTACGAGTGGAAAAATAAAGAAAAAATAGTTTATTCTAAAGAGATAAAGGGTATCTCATTAAATAAAGGTATGAATGAACTGAAGATTCCTGTATCAGCTCCGGATGCGAAATTATGGAGTGTGGATGATCCTAATCTGTATGTATGTGAGGTGGAGTTGTCCGAAGGACAGAACTGGGTGGATAAAGATTCCCGCCGTTTTGGATTCCGTTGGTTCGAGGCTTCCGGTATAGGTGATGATGCTGTTTTTCGTTTAAATGGAAAACGTATCATGCTTCGCTCGGCCATCAGTTGGAGTTTTTGGCCAGTCAATGGTATTTTTCCGTCGGAAGAATTGGCTGAAAGGCAAATTCGCATAGCTAAGGAGTTAGGATTGAATATGCTGAATTTTCATCGTTTTATCGGTAATACTGACGTAATGAATTATGCTGATGAGTTGGGACTGCTCTATTTTGAAGAGCCTGGCGGTTTTCGTCTGGACGTAAGACAGCCGTTTATGAATGCTGTTTTGCATGAAAAGGTCATCCGTATGGTAAAGAGGGATCGCAGTCATCCCTGTCTGGTTATCTATAATATGATGAATGAATCGGGAAATGCTGCTCCTGAAAAGTTAGAATTGGAAATTCAAGCGATGAAGGATATGCGTGTATTGGATCCTTCCCGGTTGATTCTTCGTACCTCGGCTTGGGCTAAGGGAGATGATATAGAAGATCAGGCTAAAATTCATATTCGTCCTTACGATGAAAAAGTGTATTGGAGTGGCTGGTATGATTATCATCGTGCCGGAGGACCTGCTGTTTGGAATGAAGGTTTGTACAAAGGCCCTGAAGATTATTATAATGATACAAAGAATAAGCGTGAAATTGTATTCTTTGGTGAGGAAGGGGCTTTATCATCACCTCCTCGTTTGGAAAAGAATAAAGAAGATTTGGAAAAATATAGCTATAAAGGATGGGATGGTAGAGAGTTTCTACGTTGGTATGATGAATTCAATAAATTTCTGGATGCTAAACAGTTAAGGACTGTTTATCCTACCGTGGATGATTTGTGTGTGGCTATGGGAACTGTATCCTATGAACATCAGGGACGTAAAATAGAATCGGCCAGAATGAATAATTTGACGGATGCATACGTTGTTAATGGATGGGAATCGGAATTGACGGAGAATTATTCGGGAATTGTCGATTGTTTTCGTTATCCCAAATCAGATCCGGCTATCATAGCTCGTTATAATCAGCCTTTGTATGTAGCGGTAAAGACCAGGCAACAGGTTGCAGCCGCAGGGGGAAAGGTGACCGTTGATTTTTATCTGATTAATGAGAAGAATGTCCGGGGAAACCATCAATTGAAAATCTCGGTGACAGACTCTCAAGGAAAAGTGATGGAGGTAGGGACTTATGAAACGGAAGCTGCCGGAGGTGAGGTTTATGGTCAGTTGTTGGTGAAAGATGTAAAAATACCTGTTCCTACAGCTGGAGGACTTTGTAGGATTGAAGCAAAACTGTGTAAGGAAAATTCTGTTGTTACAACTGGGTATGATGATATATTGTCTGTAAATCTGGCATCCAATATGTTGGATGGTAAAGGGGCCGTTTGGGAAGATGGGAGTGCTTTACAGAATTTCTTGAAGGGAAAAACGAAAGAAGCGGTTGCAGCTTACGAGGATAATTTAGGAAAGTTGGATTGGATTATGGTGGCCCGTCCTCCTAGGAAAGATCAGTTGACAATGGTGCCGATGGAAGCGTTACGCTCTGCCGATGGCAAACCGGGATTGGATGTGGTCTATTATGAGGATATGGAATTTCAGAAGGAAGTTTATCATGAAGTGGCCAAGGTGGTTAATCTGAGTGCTATTGAGGGAGCTACACCAAGTCCTTTTGTGTATATGCTTGATGGTTATGGTATTAAATGGAGTGGTAAAGTACTTCCTTCTGTCAGTGGTGAATATACGATTATTCCTCAGAGTAATGATCGTAGTATGATTGAAGTCTTTGTCAATGGTAAGAAAATATATGAAATAACCAGGAAGAAAGAGCATTTGGGCGATGGAAAAGTCTATTTGGAAGGAGGCAAGTCTGCCGATATAGAGATCCGTTTCAGGCATCCTCGCAGTAACGCGCGTTGTCGTTTGGATTGGGCTGTTCCTAATGATAAGATGCCGGATGCACAGCGTTTAATGGAACGTGCCGTAAATGATGGAACCAAAATCTTTATTATTCAGAGTGCTGATGAATGGTCGGAATTTATAGCGGCTAATAGTAAAGCGGTGTTTAAGGACAAATTCTTTGTTGGAACCAACTGGCTGGGCGGGGTGATGTTTAATAAGCCACATGATATTTTCAAGGAACTTCCTGTCGGAAATGCTCTCAACTGGCCTTATCAGGCATTGATACATACAGGGGTGGAGCGTATGGGATTAGTGATGGAAGGTGAAGAATTGCTGGTCGGAGCCTATCATACTTATCCTATGGCTATCGGAACTGCTATGGGGATTGTACCTATGGGTAAGGGTAGTGTTTTGTTCTCTACATTGGATATCTATGGGAACATTATTAATGATTCGGCTGCCGGACTCGTAGCCAAAAAGCTGATTTTCAATATGATTGATTTTAAATAAAATAACAGATACCATGAAAAAACGAATCCTATGCTTTTGTTTATGCCTGTATTGTATAGGGCTATGGGCGGCCAATGCTTCTTTTAAGAAGACAGGAAATGATTTGTTGTTTCTTCTGCCTCAGGGAAATGTGAAATTGGAATTTTGTACAGATGATATGTTCCGTGTACGTCATTCTCAAGGTACCGTGTTCGCTGAAAATGAGCAGTGGATGGTTCGGAAATATGATTTTACTCCTGTACACTATACAGTGGAAGATAAAGGTGCTGCATGGTTGATTACGACCGGAAAACTGATTATAGAGGCTACCAAGAATCCGTTCTGTCTGTCTGTTTCTGATAAAAACGGCAAACTGCTTTATACGGAACTTGCGGAACAACGTTTTTATAAGGATTCTGTCAAGACGAAAGCTGTTCTACAACCGGATGAGCATTTCTTTGGTTTTGGGGAACGTATGGATTTCATGGATCAGCGAGGGCGTAAGGTCTATCTGAATGTAGAGTTGGGAAGAGGGATAAAACCGGCTGTAGGAGGAAAAGATATTTTACGTGCCAATTATTGTCCCGTACCTTTTATGATGAGTACCAAAGGATATGGTTTATTCTTTCATACTCCGTTTGCTACCGAGTGGAATATGGGGTGGGATAGTAGTGATTATTATTCGTTCAAAGCTTTTGGCGGTGATTTGGACTATTATTTTATGTATGGTCCCGATTTTTATACCATGATTGACCGATATACGGAATTGACTGGAAAATCCCCTATGCTTCCTCGTTTTGCAATGGGGTTGCATGTCGGTACTTATTCCGGTGGAACCTGGAAGAATGAAGAGATGACTTCCGATAAATACCCGCCTGCTTTATGTAAACGTTTGCGTGAGGAAGGAGTGCCTTTTGATTTGCTTTGGCTGGATTCTACTTGGAGGCTGTTTAATACCACTTACGGAAATGGTGGTTGCTGTTTTGAATGGCGCAATACGTTCAAAGATCCGAAAGCCATGTTTGATAGTTGCTATGCGCAAAATGTAAAAATGGTGGGGCTTCATATCCGTTCCATATTAGATAATGGCCCTGAATATCATCTGTTGGATAAGGCGCGTGAACAGGGAAACGTGCTGTATCCCGGAGCAAAGATAGAAGGAGTGGTGAATTTCTTTGACCCGAAAGCGGTAGATTGGTGGTGGGAGAACGGAGTAATGAAAGTGGCTTCTATCGGGGCTAAGTTTGTGAAGACGGATGTCGGAGGGACGATGGACCTAAAAGGACTTCATAATATTTTTCCTTTAGCTTATGCGGAAGCTCCCTATCGCAAGTTCCAGGAATATAATAATATGAGAGGATTGACACATACCCGTGAAGGTTATGCGGGAATTCAGCGTTATCCTTATATCTGGGCCGGAGATTGGGGGAGTGAATGGCAGTGGTTTGAACCGGTGATACGTGCCGGACTTAATATCGGTATGAGTGGTGTAGGTAACTGGACTCATTGCATGGGAGGATTTGAACAGTATTCTCCTTACGATACGGAATTATATACTCGTTGGGTACAGTTCGGTATGTTTTCACCTATCGCCATGGTGTTCGGTATGGATCACCCCCGTTATCATGAACCTTGGACTTATGGTCCGGAGGCTTTGGCCAATTTTATCAAGTACGATAGTTTGCGTTATACATTGATTCCTTATATTTATAGTAATGCTTATCAGCTTTATAAAACGGCACGTCCCATGATGACCCCTTTAGTGATGGATTATCCTCAGGATGAGAATACCTATCAGCTGGCGCGTCAATATATGTTCGGGCCATGGATGATGGTTTGTCCTGTCACTACCAAAGGTGCACTGAGCCAACATGTCTATTTCCCCGGTGGCGGGTGGTTTGATTATGAAACCGGTGAGCGTTACGAGGGCCGCCAATATAAGTCTTTTCTTACTCCGTTGGATGTGTTGCCTGTCTATATAAAAGCCGGAGCTATTATTCCCATGCAACCTGCTATGCAGTGGGTAGATCAGCATCCTGTAGATGTGATAACATTGGATGTCTATCCGTCAGGTATTTCTTCTTATGAGATGTATGAAGATGATGGTATATCAATGGATTATCAAAAAGGGATTGGTTCATTGACCCGCTTTACCAGCAGGCTCGCTGATGATAGCTGGACGTTTACTGCAGATAAACCGGTAGGGAAGTACAAACCTGTCAGACACACTTATCTGGTGAAGGCTTATTTGCAGAACGCTCCGCAATCTGTGATAGAAAATGGTAAATCGTTGCCCGTTCTTTCATCAGTTGCAGATGCAGACCGGAATACAGGCTGGTTTTATGATACGGAGCATAAACGTCTGTATGTGAAGACAGCCGGAGATAACCGTCAGAAAATTGAAATTGTGGTACAATAACTTAAAGGATTGATTCTATGAGAAAAATCATCGGTTTTCGTACTTTGTGCGTAAGTTTGGGAATATGGGTGGGGACTTTGGTAGTATCTGCTCAGGGTGAGTTCAAGGCATTACCTTGGAGTCAAAGTACCGCTTATAATTCTTATCTGATGCGTGATGTACATCGGCAGTTTGCTGATCGGCAGTCGGCCATTCAAGAAGCGTTTACTTCTCCTGCCGGGATGCAGGAGTATCTGGAGGGTTGCCGTGAACGATATAAACAAATAGTAGGTACTTTTCCGGAGAAAGGGAATTTAAATGCTCAGGTGGTGGGGAAGGTACAAGGTACGGGTTATCATATAGAGAAAATAATTTTTGAAAGCAAGCCCGGCCGCTATGTCACAGCACATCTTTATATGCCGGAGGGCACGACTGTTCCTGTTCCGGCAACATTGGAACTTTGCGGACATGGATTGAATGGTAAAGGACCTTCGTCTCATGCCGCTATGTTGATGGCATCCAATGGCATTGCTGTACTGGTGGTAGATCCCATAGGGCAGGGAGAACGGTTGCAACTTATTGACAGGGAAGGAAAGCCGCTGACACGGGGGGCTACCACGGAACATACCTTATTGAATGCGGGCTTTAACTTGCTTGGTACCAGTTTGGCGGCACAGGAATATTGGGACAATCATCGGGCTTTGGACTATTTACTGACCCGTAAGGATATTGATCCGGATCATATCGGAGTCTATGGATCTTCCGGCGGTGGCACTCAGACCGCTTATTATATAGGTTTGGATCCCCGTGTAAAGGTAGCGGCTATTTGTAGTTTCTTTTCTACCCGAGAACGTACTATGGAGTTGCAAGGTCCTTCCGATGGTTGCCAACATATACCATACGAAGGGCGTGAACAACTGGAGGTACCTGATTTTGCTTTAATGATGGCTCCACGGCCTTTATTGATTTTAAGCGGTAAATATGATTTTGTCGATTTATGGGGTGCGCAACAAGGATTTGCTGAATTACAACAGTGCTATAAAGTCTTGGGAGTTCCCGAAAAGGTGGATATGCTGACAGTAGAAACCGGTCATGGACTTGGAGCTGAAAAAAGGCAAAAGTTGGTCAGTTGGTTCAAGCGTTGGTTGAAAGATAATCAATCTCCGGTGAAGAAAGCGGCACAAGACCGTTTTCAGTTGTCAGATATGCTTTGTACGACTAAAGGACAGGTGAATGTATCTATACCTGGAGCACTCAGTATTATGCAGGAAAATGTGAATCAGCTGGATGAGTGGGCTCCCAAGCGTGAGACGTTTCTTTCGAAAGGAAAGAAAACTGTCCAAGCAAAGATGCTGGATTTGTTAGGTCTTAAAGGTCTTCCTGACCATAAAATAAGAATTGAAGCAACCGGACATGATTCAATGCGTGAATATGAACAATATAAGTTTCAGCTCATAAGGGAAGGGGAGATGCCTGTTCCTTGTATTCTTATCATGCCGTCCAGAGCGAATGCTGATTCTCCTATTGAGTTAAGGTTGCAGGAAGAGGGGAAAGGAACTTATTTGAGTGAATATGCGAATTTTGCTGCTGCCTTGACGGAAGGAAAAATTTTGTTGTTGGCAGACTTGCGCGGATTGGGGGAAACAACAGATCCTGCATTTTATACGGATGCTAAATATTGGAACCGTGAATATCGTAATGCAATGATCAGTATGCATATAGGGCGTCCTATTATGGGACAACGGGTAGTCGATATCCTGACTTTGCTTGATTTTTGTTCAGAACATGAACTTTTGAAAGGACATCCCGTCAAAGTATTTGCCAATGGTATTTATGGTCCAGCTGTAATTCATGCTGCTTATTTGGATGAAAGAATCAACAGTGTGGAGATAAAACATAGTATGAAGACTTGGAAGGAATACATTGAGAGGCCTATGCAGTGGGATATGTATTCTAATGTGTTGTATGGTGCTTTGAAATATTATGATTTACCGGATTTGATAAGGTTAAGCAATTGTCCCATTCGTTTTGCAGATTAAAAAATAGAATTCATTTCCACTGTAGGAGCATATTAAATGCCCAAAGGAGGGCACAGCAATCTGCTCCTGCAGTGGATGGAATATATGGCTTGTTTATTTCTTTTCCAGGAAATCAGCACGCATCGGACTGAAGCAATCTATCAGCATACCCGGCTCCAGGCATACACAACCATGCACAGCATCCGGTTCCTTATACAGACAGTCGCCGGCCGATACAATTTTTTTCACACCATTGATGGTGAACTCAAATTTTCCACTTTCCACATAAGTCACTTGTGAATGGATATGATGGTGGACAGCTCCTACAGCTCCCTTTTCAAATTTTACTTTAACAACCATGATGTCATCATTGTAACCCATGATCTGGCGCACTACACCTTCGCCTGCAGGTTCCCATTCTTTGCCTTCTGCAAAAATGAAGTTTTCACTACCTGTTTTCATAACCTTTTTTTCAGTGTTTTTGTTTGTTTCTTCAGTACACTCTTTGTTGCTCTCTTTTTTTTCACTTTGTGCATTGCAGCTCTGCAGTAGTAGTGGTGCCATCAAGGCGCAAGCATACAATGCGGTTCTTACCTTACGATTCATGATCTTGCATTTAATATAAAATGAATAACTAAAACTTTTCTTCAAATATACTTATAATATGGGGAGGGTAGTTCGTCGTGATTAAAATATACGAGGAAAAGACCAAATATTACAAATCCAAGCTCCGGAAAATGGCTTATTTTGCTTCATAATGATATTTAAACTTGAATCAAAACACTAAAACAACAATGAAAAGCACATTAAAGAAGAACTGGGAAAGAATTGTCCTTTGCCTGTGCATGGCAAATTTTGCTTGTATAGGTATAGCCCAAACTAATAAAAAATTAGATGACCAAGTTATAAATACGATGAAAACCGCCACTCGGTTTATGATGGACAAAGTGAGTTATAATGGTGGCTTCGTATGGAATTATTTGCCGGATATGTCCCGTTCATGGGGAGAGATGGAAGCCAAGAGGACAATGGTATGGATTCAGCCGCCGGGAACTCCTTCTGTCGGTCATTTGTTGCTTGACGCTTATCATGCTACAGGAGATGAGTATTATTATGAAGCTGCGAAAAAAGTGGCTAACACCTTGATTTGGGGACAGCTTGAATGTGGCGGATGGAATTATGTGTTCGATTTTGCAGGAGAGAACTCCTTAAAGTCCTGGTATGATACCGTTGGTAAAAATGGCTGGCGTCTGGAAGAATTTCAACATTATTATGGAAATGCGACTTACGATGATGCGGGTACTATGGAGGCTGCCAAATTTCTACTTCGTATGTATGTGGAAAAAAATGATCCTGCTTTCCGTCCGGCTTTGGAGAAAACCATTGATTTTGTCTTGAAAAGTCAATATCCGGTGGGTGGATGGCCTCAACGGTATCCTTTGATGTATGATCACCCTTTTCAAGGTAAGAAAGATTATTCGTCTTTTATTACTCTGAATGATGATGTGATTCCTGATGCGACCGAGTTTTTGATTCAATGCTATCAGGCAATGGGGTTGCAAGGGGTAAAGGAGCCTATTATGCGTGCTATGTACTTGATGATTTCCCTTCAACAAGGGGAACCTTATGTAGGCTGGGCAGACCAATATACAGTAGATGATTTGAAACCGGCTCATGCCCGTTCTTATGAACCGCGCAGTGTGAACACCGGTACTACCGTCCGTCTTGTTAATTTAATGATGGATTACTATAAACTTACAGCTGATACTCGTTTCCTGTCGGGGATTCCTGCTGCAATTCGTTTTTTGGAATCAATGAAATTACCGGAATCGGATGTGAAGAAATGGAAGAGTCAGTCGACTAATCCGGAAGCTATTTTGGTTCCTCGTTTTGTAGATCCTGATACTGGTAAACCACTGTATGTCCATCGTAAGGGAAGTAATGTGAAAAACGGTACTTATTATATAGATCAGAATATAGAAAATACAATAGCTCATTATAATTCGGCAACTTTTGTGAATCCTGGTGAACTGCGTCGTCGTTATGAGGAAGTGAAAAAACTTCCTGTATCCGAATTGGCGAAGAATTCACCTTTGCTGCAGGATCATTTGGTTCCTTTACCTAAATATTATACTCGTTTACGTGGAAAAGCTACGGAAGAAGTTGCCCGGAAATTGGTGAAATCACTGACTAAGGACGGTTGCTGGCTCTCTCCTTTAAAGTCAACCTCGAACCCGTATAAGCCATATACTGTTTCAGGACCTAGTGAGGAAACGAAATATATAGCTACCTTTGTAGGGGACGAGCACGATACATCACCTTATCCGTGTACCACCGGAGAATTGTGCATCTCTGTTGGGGATTATATTGATAATATGATAAAATTAATTAGTTACCTTGAAAAGTAAAGTTTGTTAGGTATAGGTTTATGAAGAATACTGTAATTTGTTTATTGTTGTTCGGGATAAGTCTGACGGCTTCTGCTCAAGAAAAGGTGGAAACAGTCTCTATGCGTTATGAAACGCAGAATGATATGCCGCTGTTCTATCAGAAGATGAAAGAAAACCTGACTTATCCTATGGCATGGGGGAACTCTGCTATCCGAAATTTCGAAAAGTGGCGTGAGGAAGCTCGAAAAACGTTATTGGATTGCATGTTGCCTGCTCCTCCTGCTACGGCTTTTGATAAGGAAGTGATAGATACCGAGCAACGGAATGGATATAGGGCGGAGAAGATTTTGTTCAGTGTTTCGGAATATTCTCGTGTTCCTGCTTATCTGTTGGTTCCTGACGGGAATGGCCCGTTCCCGGCAGTATTGCTGCTTCACGATCACGGTGCGCATTTTTCGATAGGGAAAGAGAAAATGGTACGTCCGTTCGGTGTGGAAGCATCTGTACTGGCCGATGCGGACGATTGGGCGGAAAAATGTTATGACAAACAGTATGTAGGTGATTATCTTGCAAGTCACGGATATGTAGTGCTTGCTGTGGATGCCTTGTTTTGGGGGGAACGGGGACGTAAGGAAGGAGTACGCTATGACTCACAGCAAGCGTTGGCGGCCAATATGTTACAGATGGGAATGTCTTGGGGAGCCTTGATAGCCTGGGATGATATTCGTAGCGCGGAATTTCTGGCCTCATTGCCAATGGTTCATAAGGAAAAGATAGGTACTATGGGATTTTCTATGGGAGCACATCGTGCCTGGATGGTCAGTGCTGCTACAGATGTGGTGAAGGCAGGCGCTGCTGTGTGCTGGATGAATACTACAGATAGCTTAATGACACTTACCAATAATCAGAACAAAGGTGGGTCTGCTTATTCCATGATTATTCCCGGAATACGGAATTGGATGGATTATCCTCATGTGGCATCTATCGCCTGCCCCAAACCGATGTTGTTCATCAATGGCTTGCGGGACAAACTTTTTCCTGTAAAGGGCGTTGAAAGGGCTTTCTCTACCATGCAGGATGTATGGAAGAGTCAATCGGTAGAAAATCTGTTGACCACCAAGTTCTATGATTTGCCCCATTTTTGCAGTAAGGAGATACAGGATGATATACTTGAGTTCTTTAATCAAAATTTAAAATAGAAAGCGATGAAAATTAAGATGTTGATGGCATTTGTTGCCTTGTTGTTGTTTTCTGCTTTTACGGCAGACCGCACAATTACTATCTTTATGATAGGTGACTCGACTATGGCCAACAAACCCTTAGAGGGAGGTAATCAGGAACGTGGATGGGGCCATGTGCTGGGAGGATATTTCAGTGAGAATATTCGTGTGGAAAACCATGCTAGAAATGGTCGGAGTTCTAAAAGTTTTATTGATGAAGGATTGTGGGAGGTAGTAATTAATAAAGTAAAGCCGGGTGATTATGTTTTTATTCAGTTTGGGCATAATGATGAGAAGGCCGATGAGAAACGTCATACTGATCCCGGATCTACTTTTGATGCCAATCTACGCCGTTTTGTAAAAGAAACACGTGCTAAAGGGGGAATTCCCGTGTTGTTTAATGCCATTGTCCGTCGTAATTTCCGGAATAATAAAAATGCGGTAGCCGAAGATGATGTGCGCAAGGATTTGTCAAAGGGGAGTGTTTCTCAAGATGGAGAAGTGTTGATTGATACTCATGGAAAATATTTGGAGTCTCCGCGTAACGTGGCAAAAGAGTTGGATGTGCCTTTTGTGGATATGAACAAGATAACGCATGATTTGGTGCAGGAGATGGGACCGGAGGCTTCAAAAAAATTGTTCATGTGGATTCCTGAAGGTGTGTGTGCAGCTTGTCCGAAAGGGCGTGAGGATAATACGCACCTGAATGTATATGGGGCGCGTACTATTGCTGGTTTGACAGTGGATGCTATAGCTAAAGAGGTTCCTGCATTGGCGCCTTTTGTACGTCATTATGATTTTGTAGTGGCAAAAGATGGCAGTGGTGATTTCTTTACCATTCAGGAAGCGATTCATGCTGTCCCCGATTTTCGTAAAGCAGGACGCACTACTATTCTAGTCCGTAAAGGGGTATATAAAGAAAAAGTGGTTATTCCTGAAAGCAAGATTAGTATTTCTTTGATAGGTGAGGACGGAGCAATTCTGACAAATGATGATTTTGCTTCTAAAAAGAACTATTTCGGAGAAGAAATGTCTACCTCCGGTTCATCAACCTGTTATATCTATGCTCCCGATTTCTATGCTGAGAATATCACTTTCGAGAATAGTGCCGGCAGAGTGGGGCAGGCAGTGGCCTGTTTTGTTAGTGGAGATCGCGCTTATTTCAAAAACTGTCGTTTTTTGGGAAATCAGGATACTTTGTACACTTATGGCAAAGACAGTCGTCAGTTTTATGACCATTGTTATATAGAGGGTACGGTGGATTTTATTTTTGGCTGGTCTACGGCATTGTTTAAGGATTGCACCATCCATAGTTTGGGTGATGGGTATGTTACCGCTCCTTCTACAGATCAAGGCAAAAAATATGGCTATGTTTTTATAGGCTGTAAATTGACGGGTGTGGCTGAGGCTCAGAAGGTGTATTTGTCCCGTCCTTGGCGTCCTTATGCACAGGCTGTTTATATTCATTGTGATTTGGGAAAGCATATTCTTCCGGTGGGTTGGAACAACTGGGGCAAAAAAGGAAATGAGGAAACCGTATTCTATGCTGAATACCGGAATACGGGAGAAGGGGCGGCTACCGCTTCGCGTGCTTCGTTTGGAAAGCAGCTGAACGATATCAGTAATTATAATGAAGCACAGATTTTGGCAGGTGATGACGGATGGAATCCGGTGGAAAATGGAAATGTGTTGTTGCAGAATTTAAAGAGATAAGCTGTTCTTTCTACCAGTAATAATACTTTGTCACTGTAGGGAGGAATTCTATTTGCTCCTATGGAAAGTGTCAGGGAAGAGTAGAATGATAAAAGGGGGATTTAACTTTGCCCCTTTTATTTTTTTAGGAACTTGTATGTCAGTATCTCTCGTTTTTTATGTATTTTTGCCATACTATATATGAAAATCTACGAAATGAAAAGACACATTCTGTTTATACTTACTTTGCTGCTCTTTTTTTATGCAAAAAGTCAGCCTAATTGTATCTTTACTCATTATTCTTCGGAAAACGGCTTGTCTCAGAACTCCATCATGAGCATGGTACAAGACCATAATGGAGTTTTATGGTTCTCTACTTGGGATGGAATCAACCGGTTCAACGGTTATGACTTCAAAGTTTATAAAGCCAGACAAGGGAATAAAATTACTATGACTAACAACCGGGTAGACTTATTGGAAGTAGACCCTTATAATTATATTTGGCTGCAAACGTATGATTACCGTGTGTATCGTTTTGACCAAAGAACAGAGAAATTCGAACAAATCCCTGCTGAAGGTGAAGAGGAGGGTATGCGTTTCTCTTCTATTAAAATATTGCCCGACAGTGTCATTTGGTTACTTTCTGAAAATGAGGGGGCTGTCCGTGTAAAAACAAACCCTAAAGATTACAGTATAACTACCCAAGTATATGCTACTCATAGTCGTGGAGGAAATGCCGTTCATATTAATCAGGTTTTTAGCGATGCTTACAATCAAGAGTGGTTGCTTACTGATAACGGTCTGCTGAAGATTACGAATGATAAAGAAGAGCCTGTCTCTTATTTTGTGAATATCCAGTCAGGCAAAGATGAACCCGTACAGGCCTTCTACTCTTTTTGCAGTTATGGTGACGAACTTTATTTTGGATCAGACAGAGGACGGATATGGTGCTATTCTTTGCAGAATGAAATCTTTCGTCTTTGGGAATTGCCGGTAAAGGATAAAGTGATTGCTATAAATGAAATAAAAGGTACGGGGCTGTTGATAACAACTGCCCATGAAGGATTGATATTGTACTATTCGGATACAAAAGAGTGTAAAGTCTATAATAAATCCAATTGTCCCGAATTCCCGGCAGACGCTTTCCGTTCTGTTTATGTTGACAGTAAGCAGGAAGCATGGTTTGAGATGACCGAATGGGGAAAAGTTTGTCATTTCAATCCTTTGACGGAAGTATTTAAGCAAGAAAAGATGCAAGTGGAGCCTCGTGGTGCCGATCGTTCCTATCCCAGTTTTCATATTTGTGAAGACTTGAACGGTAATTTGTGGGTACATCCGCAAGGAGGAGGGCTTTCTTGGTATGACAGAGAGGCAAATCGGCTGTTGCCTTTCTATAATGATCCCGATTCACCCGATTGGCACTTTTCCAATAAATTACATTCCATGTTATCCGATAAGCAAGGCAATCTTTGGTTATGTACTCATTCTAAGGGGTTGGAGAAGATTACTTTTTTAGGAAGCCAGTTCCATATTTATCCCCGCATGGGTCACAGTTATGACTTGAATTCCAATACGGTACGTGCGTTGTTTGAAGATAGCGAACATCGCATCTGGATGGGAAAACGGGATGGTCAGATTGAAATTTATTCTTCTGATTTAGATTTTCAGGGTATTCTGACCGAAGAGGGGGATATAGCCAAATCTGGCAGACCGTTACGGGGAGTTCCTTATCATATCATGCAAGATTCTCACGGAAACATTTGGATTGCGACCAAAGGGGATGGTATTATTCTGGCAGAAAAGGAGGGGACCCATTTTAAGTTTACTCGATTCAAATATGATGAAGATGATATTTATAGCCTGAGTCATAATAGTGTTTACTGGTTACATGAAGACAAGCATGGACGCATTTGGGTGGCAACTTTCGGTGGAGGGTTGAATTATATTCAGAAAACTCCTGAAGGGAAATATGTGTTTATTAGTTCTAGAAATAACCTGAAAGGTTTTCCGTATGACCGTTGTTACCGTGTACGCCATATCACTTCTGACAAGAAAGGGAATATATGGGTGGGGAGCAGTGATGGCGCGCTTAGTTTTAAAGAGGATTTTAAAGATCCGGAGTCGATTGTGTTCCATCTTTATGCACGTATCCCCGATGATATGAATTGTCTGAGCAACAATAACGTATATCGGATTGTCACCACTTCACAAGGAGAAGTTTATCTGGCTACATTTGGGGGAGGACTTAACCAGCTTGTTTCCATGAACGGGGAAGGGAAGGCGGTATTTAAATCCTATACCGTGAAGGATGGTCTGCCTTCAGATATCCTGTTGTCTGTAGAAGAGGATGACACGGGGAATCTGTGGATAAGTACGGAAAACGGATTGAGTAAATTTATTCCGTCCGAACAGCGTTTTGAAAATTATAATGAACGGGATTTTGGGGGCAAAATACGTTTTGAGGAGGGGACATCGCTGAATCTTAGTTCCAGTACCCTACTCTTTGGCACCAGTCGTGGTATGCTTTATTTTGAACCGGAACATATCAAGAAAAGCAATTATGTTCCATCCATTGTTTTCGGAACGTTGAAAATATCCAATCAGGAGGTGATTCCGGGTGTATCAGGCAGTTTGTTGCGACAGTCTCTTGATAATACAGAACACCTGGTACTTTCGCACAAGGAGAATATTGTAACTTTGTCCTTTGCAGCCTTGGATATGATTTATCCTGAAAATATCCGTTATGCTTATCGTTTGCATGGATTTGATAAGGAATGGAATTATGTGGATAAACAACGTACCGCTACATACACCAATCTGCCGAAAGGGGATTATGTATTTCAGGTTAAATCGACCAATAGTGATGGGGTTTGGGTAGAGAATGAGCGCAGTTTGAGAATCACCATTCAGCCTTCGTTTTGGGAAACGGCTTGGGCTATGGCAATTTATATTCTTGCTTTTCTGTTGATTCTGTTTTCAGGAGTATATATATTGTTTACCATTTATCGTCTGAAACATGAAGTGTCTGTGGAACAGCAGGTTTCTGATATAAAGCTTCGCTTTTTTACAAATATTTCTCACGAACTTCGCACTCCGCTGACATTGATTGCAGGTCCAGTGGAATATGTTCTGAAAAACAAGACTTTGCCGGATGATGTACGTGAGCAATTGCATGTAGTAGAACGTAATACCGACCGTATGCTTCGCTTGGTGAACCAAATTCTTGATTTCCGCAAAATACAGAAAAATAAGATGAAGTTGCGTATAGAGCAGATAGATATTGTTCCTTTTGTACGCCATATCATGGATAATTTTGAATCGCTGGCCGAAGAGCATCATATTGATTTTGTATTCGAAAGTGAAATGCCTTCCTTGAAACTGTGGGTAGATGCGGATAAGTTGGAAAAGATTGTCTTCAATCTGCTTTCCAATGCTTTCAAGTATACTCCACAGGGTAAGATGATTACGCTTTTCATTCATGAAAATGAACATAATGTGGCGATTGGTGTGCAGGATCAAGGTATAGGAATTTCTGAAAGCAAGAAAGCTTCCCTTTTTGTCCGTTTTGAAAATCTGTTGGACAAGAATTTGTTTAATCAGCAAAGTTCTGGTATCGGTCTTTCTTTGGTTAAGGAATTGGTGGAACTGCACAAAGCGACTATCCGTGTGGATAGTAAAGAGGGGGAGGGCAGTTGTTTCACGGTTGAGTTTTTGAAAGGCAAGGAGCACTATACGGAGAATGTAGAGTTCATTCTCTCTGATTCTGTCGAAATGAGGCCGGAAGAGGTGGAAGAATCTGTTCAGGGACATGAAGAGAAGAGGAATGAAAGCAAAACGATGTTGCTGGTTGAAGATAATTTGGAACTTCGTTTCTTTTTGCGTAGTATCTTCATCTCAAATTTCAACGTCATAGAGGCTGTCAATGGGGCTGAAGGTTTGGATAAGGCTTTGAAGTTTGTTCCGGATATTATTATTAGTGATATCATGATGCCGGAAAAGGATGGTATTACCATGACAGAAGATTTGCGTGCTAATATGGCGACCAGTCACATTCCAGTCGTTTTACTGACGGCTAAAACGGATATGGACAGTAAGTTGGAAGGTATGGAACTGGGAGTTGAGGATTATATAACGAAACCGTTCAGTGCTACTTACCTGAAGGCCAGGGTGGAGAATATTCTGACACAACGTGTCAAGTTGCAACAGTTGTATTGTGCGAATCTGATGAATATTCAGCCTGTTGCGGAGGAAGAACAGCAAACACAGCCTGAGATGTCTTCCCATGACCGTAAGTTTATGGAGAAACTGACGGAATTAATGGAGAAGAATATGGATAATGGCGATTTGATCGTGGATGATTTGGTACAGGAGCTTGCGGTGAGCCGTTCTGTCTTTTTCAAGAAACTGAAGACCCTGACAGGACTTGCCCCCATTGAGTTTATTAAAGAGATGCGTGTGAAACGTGCCGCACAATTGATAGAGAGTGGTGATTATAATATGACGCAGATTGCTTATATGGTAGGTATTAATGATCCTCGTTATTTCAGCAAATGTTTTAAACAACGTTTTGGTATGACACCTACCGAATATAAAGAGAATGCGAAAAATAAGCGATAACTTTTGCTGCTATTGGTTGGTTTTTGCAGCGTTTGTTTTTTTTGATTTCTTGAACGATATGTTTAAATGTAGGGTGTTTCTTTTGTTATGTGAGTGAGTTGCTCATGTTATTTTATTATTTTTCCGGATATGCAATGGGGGTTTTTCTGAATTTTTAGTCTTTTACATAGATAATGAACTAAAAAGAAGAAAAAGATGAAAAAAGTAATTTTATTTATGGCAGGTATTTTGGCGAGTATGATGTTGAACGCTCAGTCTCGTTGGAGTGTTACGCCGGAAGCCGGCTTGGTAGTGAATAAGGAAAATGAAGGGACATCAGTTACATTAGGTTTTAAAGCCGGTGCCGGTGTGTTGTATCAGTTAAAGGAAGGGGTGGGAAAGAAGCCTTCTTTTGGCTTGAAGTCCGGGGTTTATATCTTAATGCAGAAAGGTGGGTATCATCCTATGAGCTGGGGAAACATATCAACAGGGGGAGGATTTAGCATGGATTATGAAAAAACGAATGTTGAGTCCACGCGTTATTATTTGCAATTGCCTGTTATGGCTCATTGGGGTTTTAAACTTTGTGATGATGTGCGTCTTAAATTAGCAGTAGGACCTTATGTAGCTGTAGGAATTGGTGGACGTACTAATGCTTATGTTTCTTCCTCAAAATATAATATAGATGAAGAAACAGGTGTTGGACAGTACGAATACCGGAATGATTATTACCGGTTTGGCACATTTAAAGGAAAAACAGTAAATGAGGAATTTGGTTTTGAAGCGTCCCCTCGTTTGGATTGGGGAGGAACGGCTTCTGTCGGGATTGCTGTTAAACGGATTTCATTTACTGTCGGGTATGATTTGGCTTGGGGAAAATATAATAAGGAGCAGAATGATTTAAGGATACGGAATCATATGGTTAGTTTTACTTCAGGGTATAGTTTCTGATAAGAAAAGGATAAATGAAACAAACATACACAAAATTCTTTGTTTAAGATTGTTAAATGAAGAATTTTGTGTATGTTTGTTTTTTATAAACACGATAAAAGTTCAATCTATGAGGAAAATGCTATTCATTACCCTTTTAATGGGCGGTTTGTGTACGACAGTTTCTGTTGCAAAAGCGCAGGAACGCTTGCCGGAATATCTGCAGGCAGAGAAATACACACAAGAAAAATTGAACACCATGTTGTTTTCTACTGTGGTGGATCCGCATTGGTTCCAGAAAGGTAATAATTTCTGGTTCGAGTACAAAACAAGTGAAGGAACCTTTTGGTATGTGGTTGATCCGGCTGCCCGGACAAAGAAGCTTTTGTTTGATAGGGATGAATTAGCTTCCCAGCTTACCGAAATTGTAAAAGATCCCTTTGAGGCACGCCATTTGCCAATCACAAATCTGAAAGCGGAAGAAGATGGGCGTACCTTTACTTTTGAAGTAAAGTCAACAAAAGATGCGACACCAAAGAAAGATGGCAAGGATAAGAAGGACAAGAAGAATGAGAAGGAAATCTTTTATTTTTCTTATGACTATCCTACCCGTAAATTGACCCATCTGAAAGATAAAGAAGACGACCTGAAGAAAATCTATTGGGGATCGGTCTCTCCTGATGGTAAAACGGTGATTTATGCCAAGGATTTGAATTTGTATCGCATGAGTCGTGAAGATTATGAAAAGGCGAAAAAAAATGAAAAGGATAGTACGATCGTGGAAATCCAGCTTACTACAGATGGCATGAAGGATTTTGGCTATGGTATTCCCTATAGTATGTTGAATACAGATACTTTATGTAATGGCAAGCGTCGTCGTGTAGGTGGAGTGTGGTCTCCGGATTCACGTTATTTTGCTATGACAGTTTCTGACAATCGCGCTGTGAAAGAGTTATGGGTAATAAATTCGATGGCCCGTCCACGTCCCACATTGGAAACTTATAAATACCAGATGCCGGGAGAAAAGGAAGCTCCCATAGAACACCTGTACTTGTTTGACTTGGTTGATAATAAACGTAAGGAAATTAAAGTAGTAGCTTATAAAGATCAAAGCATTGGCCTGGAATACAAACCAATGATGCAAAAAACAGCGTGGTATGGAAGATCAGGCTGCCGTTTGGCAGGGTGATAACAACCGTTTCTTCCTGACCCGCAGCAGCCGTGATTTACATCGGATTGATGTTTGTTCCTATACGATAGGACAGGATTCTGTTGTACCAGTAATAAAGGAACGGATGAATACCTATCAGGAAACTCGTCCTTTAAGAGTCTTGAATGGTGGAAAGGAAATTATTCAATGGAGTGAGCGTGATGGTTGGGCACACCTTTATTTATATGATGATCAGGGTAATTTGAAAAATCGTATCACAAAAGGTCCCTGGCACGTGGAGGAAATCTTGAAAGTAGATGACAAGGCGCGTGTGATTTATTTTACTGCCAATGGAATGAATGCGAAAGAACATCCTTATTATGAACATTTGTATCGTGTGAATCTGGATGGCAGCGGTTTGAAATTACTGACCAAAGGGGATTATTTCCATCGTGTGGAAGTGGATGATGATGCTCGTTTTGTGGTGGATAACTATTCGCGTGTAAATACGGTGCCCTGCGCCATCCTGCTGGATACTAATGGCAATAAGGTAATGGATATTCAGGAGAGTGATTTTTCACAGCTTTTTGCTGCCGGTTATAAATTTCCGGAAATATTTAAGGTAAAGGCGGCTGATGGCGTGACAGATCTGTATGGTGTGATGTATAAACCTTTTAATTTTGACTCAACTAAGGTTTATCCTATTGTGGATTATGTTTATCCTGGGCCACAGGTGGAAGGTGTTTATTATCCGTTTACCCGTATGAGCCCCCGTACCGACCGTTTGGCACAGGCCGGATTTATTGTTATTTCTGTGGGACAACGCGGCGGGCATCCTAGCCGCTCTAAATGGTATCATAATTATGGATATGGAAATATGCGTGATTATCCGCTGGCCGATCATAAATATGCTATCGAGCAATTGGCGCAGCGTCATCATTTTATAGATATAGATAAGGTTGGTATTCATGGACATTCGGGAGGTGGATTTATGAGTACGGCGGCTATGTGCCAATACCCGGATTTCTTCAAAGTGGCTGTTTCTTGTGCCGGAAATCATGATAACAATATCTATAACCGTTGGTGGAGTGAAACGCATCACGGCGTAAAAGAGGTGGTGAGTGAGAAAGGGGATACAACTTTCGTTTATAAGATTGCTGCTAATCCTGAAATAGCGAAGCAATTGAAAGGAAATTTGTTATTGATTCATGGTGATATTGATAATAATGTGCATCCGGGCAATACCTTACGGGTAGTTGACGCCTTGATTCGTGCCGGGAAGCGTTTTGATATGCTGATTCTTCCTCAACAGCGTCATGGATTCGGTGATATGAATGAATATTTCTATTGGAAACTGGTTGATTACTTTTCCGAACATCTGAAAGGGAAAAGTGAAAAATCGGTAGATATACCGAAACGGTAGATTTAGGATCATTGCCGGACGAATATGAAAGGAGCACAGAGGTTCGTGTCATTAAGATACCTTTGTGCTCCTTCTTGTTTTTATATTATAGCAGACTGTTGATATAAGCCTTCATGTCCGGTGTAGCGGATTTTGCTTCCAGATACAGTTTATACTGCGCTTTGGTGCGTACCAGATTATGGTCTTTATACCGGGTTTGATAATACGTGTCTCCGTTTATATAATCTGCTAAAAAGCGTACAGCTTGCATATAGGGGAACAGGGTGGCAGCGTAAGGTAGCATTTCTATTTCGAGAGGAGTCAGGAAAGTCCGGGCCGATTCAATATAACCTTTGGTAAATGCTTTGAAGATTTCCATGTTGAACTTCACCTTATTTAAATCAGCCTCATCCTCCTTGCCGGTATTGGCTGCCGAACGGAGGAAATCACCGAAATCGGAGAAAATGAAACTGGGCATTACCGTGTCCAGGTCAATGACACACAACACTTTTCCGTTTTCATCAAATAACATGTTGCTTACTTTTGTGTCACAGTGGCAGATGCGTTTGGGCAATTTGCCTTCACGGTAAAAACGTTCAGCGCTGCACATCGTATCAGCATCTTTTTCTATTGCGTCCACTATGTCCTGTACTTCTGCCAAACGGCCGGATATGTTGGCGGATACGGCTTCACGTAATTGTTTTAAGCGGAATTCCATATTGTGGAAATCGGGGATGATTTCTCCGAGTTGTTCGGGTACATCAGCCAGCATGGCCTGGAATTCACCAAACTTCAGTCCTGCCAGATAGGAAGATTCCGGTGTAACTGTTTCCAATGTTTGTGAACGCGGAATAAATATTGAAATTCGCCAATAACCTTCTCCATCATAGAAATAGGTCTTGCCATTGGTGGAAGGTAGAAAATGGAGTACCTTACGTTCAATGTCCTCTTCGTGTCTGGCTTCCAGCTTTTGGCGGATGTGTCTGGTCACTACTTCTATATTGTGTTGCAGCATTTCAATATTGGTAAATATTAAATGGTTGATTCGTTGCAATACATAGTCAGGCTCTTCAGGAGATACCGATTTTACCAGATAAGTCTGATTGATGAGGCCGGATGTCAAAGCTTTGATTTCTTTCACTTCACCCACTTTGGGGAACTGTTTGATAATTTTTTTGAGGTTTTCCATAGGTTTGTTTGAATAATGTCTATATATACGAAACAAAGATAACTTCTTTCCTCCAATTGGAGGAAAGAAGTTATCTTAAAAAACATATAATAGGAATATAAATCTTTTTATTTTTTCAAATCAGTCTGGAACATACGGTCGGCGCGTAACAGATGACGCCAGTAGGAAACCAATTCTTGTGATTCCTGCAATACATTGAGGTACACCATGGAAGCTTTTACATTGACATCCCGTTCTTGTATGCGGTCCATCTGTTCTTTGCGCAAGGTAGAGATCTTGCCTTTCAGAAGGGCGCCTTCACGTAGCAAGGCATCAGTCTGATCGTAGGCCTTGTTGGCAAGTACTTCAGTAGCCTTGGTCATTAATGCGGTCATCTCATCGCGGATAGGGATGAACTCGTTAGTGGCACGTTCCGATAATGGGGTGAACTTATTGTCCACGTGTTCTTTACAAGGATCGCAGATACGTTTCAGACAGTAAAGCATTTGTTCACAACTGTTGCTTCCCAAGTGGAACCAAGTGTTTTTCTCGATAGCAGTAAAGTTGTCTATACGGCGCAGACCTAGTATTTCTTTACGGCGTATCTTTTTTAACATTTCTTTCTGATTGTCGGTATTGTTCACGGCCTTGCGCAGAGCTTTCAGATTTTCGTTGATGAAACCGTCGGTTATCTGCCGGTAGGTTTCATTGGTGAATGCCATTTCGGCTACCAATGTGTTATTTACATGCTGGCGGAGTAATCTCCAACGCTCTTCTTTGTCTTTACTGGCAATGAGGCGGGAGAATATGTCGTCTTTGCCTTTATCCTTCTGTTTCTTGCTGTAGTGTATGTTGCTGCGCACCAATAAGAAGATGGCAAGTGCAATAAGGGCCAACATGGCGAATGTGCCTCCATAATACATGATGAGCGTAACCACAAAACAGATCGTGAAAGCGGCTCCGGCAGTGATGAACCATCCACCGATAACAGAAAGCACACCGGTGATACGGTATACGGCACTGTCACGGCTCCAGGCACGGTCGGCTAATGAACTACCCATAGCTACCATGAAAGTTACGTAAGTGGTAGAAAGAGGGAGTTTCAAAGAGGTTCCCAAAGCTATGAGCAGACCGGCCAGTACCAAATTGACAGAAGCGCGTATCAAATCAAATGCTGCCCCGTTCTCCATAATCATCACATCTTTGTTAAAACGGCTGTCGGCCCATCGTTTCAGATTGTCGGGCAATATTTTGGCTATACTTTCCGAAGCGCTCATGGTAGAACGGACAATACTGCGTGCTACAGCGGAAGAACCAAACATTTCGTCACCTTCATCCTGACGCGAGAGATCTACCGAAGTCTTCACTACATTTTGCGCTTTTTTTGAAGTAATCAGCGCATATACCATAATGACGCCTGCTAAAAATAAAAAAAGAAATGGGGTTTTAGCCGGACCATTCAGTGAGTTCATCAAGTATCCCATTGGTTCACCGTTTCCATTAGCCATGAAGTCTGTATAAGCTGAGAAGCCTGCCAAGGGCACACCGATGAAGTTTACTAAGTCATTGCCTGCAAAAGCCATAGCTAAGGCAAAAGTACCTAACATTACCACCACCTTGAATACATTTATCTTGCACCAATGCAATATTTGCATCAGAATGGTGAAGAACACAAAACTGCAACTTACTAACATCAAGGTGTTTTCCTGAATCCAATGTTTGTTTTCGGTGGTCATGAAGGCGGAATCTTTCAGACCTTTTATCAACATGAAGTAGATAATGGCCGTAACAGCAATACCGCCGAACAGTCCGATAGTGTATTTCAGTTTCTTTGTATAATTAAATGTGAAGAGGAGACGGGAGAGATATTGTACTAATGTGCCGAAGAAGAAAGCTACTGCTACTGAGAGGAAGATACCTAAAATGACGGACAATGCCTTTTCCGTATTCAGCAGATCAGCAAATCCTAGCATTCCGGTTTCGTCTCCTGCTATTTTGATAAGAGCTAGAACGAAAGTACCTCCCAATAGTTCGAATACCATGGATACGGTAGTGGAGGTAGGCATTCCTAAGGAATTGAAAATATCCAATAGGACTACGTCTGTTACCATAACTGCTAGAAAGATACACATTAACTCCTGAAAATAAAATTGTTCAGGCCTGAAAATACCGTGCCGTGCGATTTCCATCATACCGTTGCTCAGTGTGGCGCCGATGAAGATACCGAAAGCGGCAATGGCGATGATGGTCTTGAATGACGCGGCTTTAGCACCGATGGCGGAATTCATAAAGTTCACTGCGTCGTTGCTGACGCCTACTACCAAATCGAATATGGCTAGCAGAAAAAGGAATACGACGATTCCCAAAAACATTGTTTCCATATAATTTTGTCTCTCTATTTTATTGGGCGCAAAGGTACGGGAGGTATATTATGATAAAATGTCATATATGTTACATTTGTGTTACAGGCGTTTTTTTGTTCGCCACGGATTGCACGGATTCACACAACTTGATTTTTAATTTATTATTATCCATATTTAGTGGCGGATCTCTTCTTTTTTGAAACAAATATGAGTGGATAAATAATATTTCACGTTTATGTGTGGAATTTATAGAGTGAAAATTTATACCTTTGTAGCCCAAATACTTAATCTATAAAAAATGTCAGAGGCTAAGAGAATTAAAACCGCATTGGTGTCGGTTTATCACAAAGAAGGTTTGGACGAGATTATAACCAAACTACACGAAGAAGGAGTAGAGTTCCTGTCAACAGGAGGTACAAGACAGTTTATCGAATCTTTAGGTTTCCCTTGCAAAGCGGTGGAGGATCTTACTACTTATCCCTCTATTTTGGGCGGACGTGTGAAGACACTGCATCCTAAAGTCTTTGGAGGTATTTTATGCCGTCGTGGTTTGGAACAAGATATGCAACAGATAGAAAAATATGAAATACCCGAAATAGATTTGGTCATCGTTGACCTGTATCCGTTTGAGGCAACTGTGGCTTCGGGGGCCGAAGAACAAGCTATCATCGAAAAAATTGATATAGGTGGTATTTCTTTGATTCGTGCTGCTGCTAAGAACTTTAATGATGTGGTGATTATCGCTAGTCAGGCACAATATAAGCCGTTCCGTGATATGTTGCTGGAACATGGCGCTACTACTTCACGCGAGGAACGCCGTTGGTTCGCAAAAGAAGCGTTTGCTGTTTCTTCTCATTATGATTCTGCTATCTTTAACTATTTTGATGGTGGTGAAGGTTCGGCTTTCCGTTGCGCGGTGGAAGAACAAAAACAACTTCGTTATGGTGAAAATCCTCATCAGAAAGGTTATTTCTATGGAAATCTGGATGCGATGTTCGACCAGATTCATGGAAAAGAAATTTCCTATAACAATTTGTTGGATATCAATGCGGCCGTTGATTTGATTGATGAATTTGATGAGGTGACATTTGCCATTCTGAAGCATAATAATGCCTGTGGATTAGCTTCGCGCCCTACTGTGCTGGAAGCATGGAAAGATGCGTTGGCAGGCGATCCGGTGTCGGCTTTCGGAGGTGTGTTGGTTACTAATGCCGTGATTGATAAAGAAACAGCGGAAGAAATCAATAAACTGTTCTTTGAGGTAATTATTGCTCCGGATTATGATGTAGATGCATTAGAGATTCTGGGACAGAAGAAGAACCGTATTATTTTGGTTCGTAAGGAAGCTAAATTGCCGAAGAAACAATTCCGTTCTTTATTGAATGGGGTTTTGGTTCAGGAAAGAGACCTGGACGTGGAAACTCCTGCCGACTTGAAGCAGGTTACTGAAAAAGCTCCTACGGCGACTGAAATAGAAGATATGTTATTTGCAAATAAGATTGTGAAGAATAGTAAAAGTAATGCTATTGTACTGGCCAAGAACAAACAACTGCTGGCTAGCGGTGTAGGTCAGACTTCACGTGTGGATGCATTGAAACAAGCCATTGAAAAAGCAAAATCATTTGAGTTTGATTTGAATGGCGCAGTGATGGCCAGTGATGCTTTCTTCCCTTTCCCCGATTGTGTAGAGATAGCGGATAAGGAGGGTGTGAAAGCTGTTATCCAGCCGGGAGGCTCTGTAAAAGACGAGTTGACTTTCCAATACTGCAATGAACATGGCGTAGCTATGGTCGTTACAGGGATTCGTCACTTTAAACACTAAGATCATTGCAATTTACCATTTGCGGCTACAATCGGACTGTTTATACAGCATTGTTCAGGTAAATGGTAAATTGCAAATGTCAATTGTAAATTGCTAAATTGTAAATGAATTTATGGGATTATTCTCCTTTACACAAGAGATTGCGATGGACCTTGGCACTGCCAATACCATCATTTTAAATAACGGGAAGATTGTAGTGGACGAACCTTCGGTCGTTGCGCTTGATCGCCGTACCGACAAGATGATTGCCGTAGGCGAACGGGCTAAAATGATGTACGAGAAGGAAAATCCGAATATTCGTACTGTACGTCCGCTACGCGACGGGGTTATTGCCGACTTTAATGCCTGTGAACAGATGATGCGCGGTTTAATAAAGAAAGTGAACATGGGTAATCGTTTCTTTTCTCCTTCTTTGCGTATGGTGATCGGAGTTCCCTCGGGTAGCACTGAAGTAGAGCTTCGTGCGGTACGTGACAGTGCTGAGCATGCGGGAGGACGGGATGTTTATTTGATTTTTGAACCTATGGCCGCGGCTATTGGTATCGGTATTGATGTAGAGGCTCCTGAAGGTAATATGATTGTTGATATAGGTGGTGGTTCTACAGAAATTGCCGTGATTTCATTGGGTGGTATTGTTTCCAACAATTCGATACGTATTGCCGGTGACGATCTTACAGCCGATATTCAGGAATATATGAGCCGTCAGCACAATGTGAAGGTGAGTGAACGTATGGCCGAACGTATCAAGATACATGTAGGCGCTGCCTTGACTGATTTGGGAGATGATGCTCCCGAAGATTACATTGTACGCGGGCCTAACCGTATCACTGCTCTTCCCATGGAAGTTCCGGTGTGTTATCAGGAGGTGGCGCATTGTTTGGAAAAGAGTATTGCAAAAATTGAAACAGCTATCCTTAGTGCATTGGAACAGACTCCGCCTGAACTTTATGCTGATATTGTTTTGAACGGTATTTATTTGGCTGGTGGTGGTGCTTTGCTGCGCGGTTTGGACAAGCGTCTGACAGACAAAATCAATATTCCGTTCCATATAGCCGAAGATCCTTTGCTGAGTGTGGCGAAAGGTACCGGTATTGCACTGAAGAATGTAGATCGTTTCTCTTTTTTGATGCGGTAAATGATTTGCTAATGAGGCAGTTTGCTAATTTGCTAATGCCATGCGGTATGGATAGCGCAGTACATTGGCACATTGGCAAATTAGCACATTGAACAATTGGTATTAATGAAAAATCTGCTGAATTTCTTTTTAAAGTATAACTACTGGTTTCTCTTTGTCCTTTTGGAGATAATCAGTTTTGCTTTATTATTCCGCTTCAACAGTTATCAGGGGAGTGCGTTCTTTACATCTGCTAATTTTGTTTCGGGAGCTATGTATGATGCAGCCAATAATGTTACCGGATATTTTCATCTGAAAACGATCAACGATGAGTTGGTACAGAAAAATGTGGAACTGGAATTGCAGTTGGAGAGTATCCGTAAAGCTTTGATTGAAGCGACGGAAGACAGCAGTGGTGTAGAACAGCTTAAGCAGGAAGCACTGGCAGGATATGATATATTCAAGGCTAGCGTGATAAATAACAGTGTGACTCATGCTGATAACTATATTACACTTGACAAAGGAGAAGCGGATGGCATTCGTAGTGAGATGGGAGTGGTAAATGGAAGCGGTGTGGTTGGTATTGTTTATCTCACCTCTCCACATTACTCCATTGTCATTCCGGTATTGAATTCCAAAAGCAGTATTAGCTGTAAGATAAAACGGAGTGATTATTTCGGCTTCTTGAAATGGGATGGCGGTTCATCCGAATTTGCTTTTATAAAGGATATGCCCCGTCATTCATTATTTTCTTTAGGTGACACCATTGTAACCAGTGGACACAGTGCTGTTTTCCCTTCCGGCATTCCGGTGGGTACGGTAGATGATATCGCCGATAGTCACGATGGCTTGTCTTATTTGCTGCGGGTGAAACTATTTACGGACTTCGCCCGTTTGAATGATGTGCGCGTAATTGCCCAAAAAGGGCAGGAGGAACAATTGGAGTTGGAAAAGCAGGTAAAAACGACTAAGTAAGAAGGTTGATGTTGACTTATCTACAAAGAATAGAGTGGTTTATCGGACTGGTACTGTTGCAAGTGCTGGTGCTGAATCATATGCATATCAACGGGTATGCCACTCCTTTCTTTTTTATCTATTTTATTTTGAAGTACAATTCGGGAGTTAGCCGTAATGTCCTTATGATATGGGCATTCCTGTTGGGATTGACAGTCGATATATTAGGCAACACTCCGGGGATGAATGCGGCTGCGGCCACTGTACTGGCTTTTATGCGTGAACCTGTATTACGATTAGTCACGCTCCGCGATAGCGTCGAGGATTTTGAACCGGGTATCAAGAGTATGGGATTCTCGCCTTTCTTCCGGTATATCTTATTGTGTACTTTCTTATTTTGTACCATTTTACTTGTCATAGATACTTTTTCATTCTTCAACCTGCCTGTCTTATTGTTGAAAATATTGACAGATGCCTCAATAACCATCATTTGTATATTGTGTGCTGAGGCGATCAGGAGGAAAAAATAGTGGAAAGAGATTATAATCTGGAGAAGCGGAAATATGTAATCGGTGCATCGGTGATCGTTATTGTGCTGATTTACCTGATACGTCTTTTTACCTTGCAGATTATGAGTGAGGATTATAAAAAGAATGCCGATAGCAACGCTTTTCTGAACAAGACACAATACCCTAGCCGTGGGGTGATGTACGATCGGAACGGTAACCTGCTGGTGTATAACCAACCTGCCTATGACGTTACGATGGTGATGAAAGAGGTGCACAACCTTGATACGCTTGATTTATGTAAAACATTGAATATTACCCCCGACTATTTTAAAAAGCGTATCCGCGAGATAAAGGACAGACGTTCCAATCCGGGCTACTCTCCATATACTCATCAGGTATTTATGACCCAGCTTTCGGCAGAAGAGTGCGGAGTCTTCCAAGAAAAACTGTTCAAGTTTCCCGGTTTCTATATTCAGCGGCGTACTATCCGCCAGTATAATTACAATGCGGCTGCTCATGTTCTGGGAGATATTGCAGAAGTGTCCAAGGGGGATATTGAAGCCGATGATTACTATGTACGCGGTGACTTCATAGGGAAACAGGGGGTGGAACGCTCATACGAAAAACAGTTGAGGGGCGAGAAAGGAGTGGAGATATTACTGCGCGATGCCCGTGGACGTATTCAGGGACGGTATATGGACGGGAAATATGACAAGACTCCCGTTCCGGGGAAGAATCTGAAACTAGGTATAGACATAGAGCTTCAGATGTTGGGAGAGCGTCTGTTGGAAGGGAAGATAGGCAGTATAGTGGCTATCGAGCCATCCACAGGAGAAATACTTTGTATGGTATCTGCTCCCACTTTTGACCCAAGATTGATGGTGGGGCGCCAACGGGGTAAAAATCATCTGGAACTGGCGCGTGACAGTTGGAAACCATTGCTGAACCGTTCTATTATGGGGCAATTCCCACCGGGATCTACTTTCAAGACTACTCAGGCGTTGACTTTCCTGCAAGAGGGGATTATTACTCCTCAGACAGCCTATTCTTGCTATCATGGCTTTGTGTATGCCGGTCTTAGGGTGGGCTGCCACTCTCATGGGTCGCCCCTGCCTTTGGTGCCTGCCATTGCAACTTCCTGTAACGGTTATTTCTGTTGGGGGTTGTTTCACATGATAGGGGCGAAGAAGAAGTATGGTTCTGTACAGACTGCCATGAATACATGGCGTGATTATATGGTTTCTATGGGATTTGGTTATCCTTTGGGAGTAGACCTTCCGGGTGAGAAGCGTGGGATGATCCCGAATGCTGCTTATTATGATAAGAACTATCGGGGATCATGGAACGGACTGACGATTATTTCTATTTCCATCGGCCAGGGGGAAGTGACGGCTACTCCGTTGCAGATTGCTAACCTTGGGGCTACTATTGCTAACCGGGGCTATTATATTACTCCGCATGTAGTGAAAGAAGTGGAAGACGAGCCGTTGGATACCCTGTATACGACCAAACGTTATACTAAAGTAAGCCGTGAACATTATCAGACGGTAGTCGAAGGTATGCGTTCGGCAGTATTGGGAGGAACTTGCCGTAATGCGAATATTCCGGGAATTGAAGTGTGTGGCAAGACAGGTACGGCGCAAAACCGTGGAAAGGACCATTCTGCTTTTATGGGGTTTGCACCAATGAATGATCCTAAGATTGCCGTGGTAGTCTATGTAGAGAATGGAGGTTGGGGAGCAACCTATGGTGTACCTATCGGTGCATTGATGATGGAGAAATATTTAAAAGGCGAACTTTCACCGGAAAGTGAGGCGAAAGCGGCGGAAATACAAAACAGACGAATAGATTATGGCATACACGAACGATAGTATATGGAGATCAGTGGACTGGATGACTATCTGCATTTATCTGATGCTGGTTATCTTTGGATGGTTCAGCGTATGTGGAGCCAGCTATGATTATGGTGAGATTGATTTTTTTAGTTTTGACACTAGGGCAGGAAAACAGTTTGTATGGATCTGTTGCTCTTTGGGGCTCGGATTTATCCTGATGATGTTGGAGGATAAGTTATATGATATGTTTGCTTACATTTTATATGGAGGCATGATGCTGCTGTTGTTGATAACACCTTTTCTGGCAGAGGATACTAAGGGATCTTACTCATGGATAAAATTCGGACCTGTAAGTTTGCAACCGGCGGAATTTGCTAAATTTGCCACGGCGCTGGCTTTGGCTAAATTTATGAATGTCTACGGGTTTACAATGAGTAAGTTAAAGTATTCATTGCCTGTGGTAGGGATGGTGTTGCTGCCCATGCTGCTTATTATTTTGCAACGGGAAACGGGGTCGGCTTTGGTTTATCTGGCTTTCTTTTTTATGCTGTACCGGGAGGGGATGCCGGGTTCTATTTTGTTTGCCGGGATTTGCGCCGTGGTCTATTTTGTAGTTGGAATCCGTTTTGGCAATGAATTGATGGCGGATGACTGTACTTCCATCGGTGAATTTTCTGTGTTGCTGCTGATAGTCATCCTTTCTGCTTTATTAGTTAATAGTTATTGCAAAAAAGCATCGGTAGTGTGGTATATCGGAGGGATTGGTGTTGGTGGTACCTTGCTGGCTTTATTATTTTCGTATTATGTTATCCCTTTTGACATTACTTGGTTCCAATATGGATTGTGCGTAGTTTTATTGTTCTATTTGATCTTCCTTTCTATGCATGAACGTATGCGTAATTATTTTTATATTGCTCTATTTGCGATAGGTTCGGTGGGATTTCTTTTTTCTGCCGATTATGTTTTCAATAATGTGCTGGAGCCACATCAGCAGATACGTATTAAAGTGGTGCTTGGTATGGAGGAAGATTTGGCGGGGGCAGGATACAATGTGAATCAGAGTAAGATTGCTATTGGGTCGGGAGGCTTATGGGGGAAAGGCTTTTTGAATGGTACACAGACTAAACTGAAGTATGTGCCTGAACAGGATACAGACTTTATCTTCTGTACGGTAGGGGAAGAAGAAGGCTTTGTAGGTTCGGCGGCCGTATTGTTTCTTTTTACCGGACTTATTTTGCGTCTTATTGTGGTGGCGGAGCGTCAGCATACTCGTTTTGCCCGTGTTTATGGATATTCGGTATTAAGCATTTTCTTATTCCATCTGTTTATTAATATAGGTATGGTTTTAGGACTGACCCCCGTTATAGGCATACCACTGCCTTTTTTCAGTTATGGGGGATCTTCTTTGTGGGGATTTACGATCTTGCTTTTTGTATTCTTGCGTATTGATGCAGGGCGGGGAAAACGTTAGAGCTTATTGGTTTTCCGGTTTGCGCAACCGGATACCTATATCGCTGATTCCCGTCAACGGGTTGTCCGTCATGATATGGACGATGCGGAAAGTACGTGCGCTTCCTTCTGTACGGATAGGAATAGATGCTTTATAAGGCAGGTCACATTGATATAATCCACAAAGACCATTTCCTGTTTTATTTCCAGCTTCGTCAACCAGAAAAAGTTGTAAAGTGTCTGTGACGTAAGTCAAAGTATCCTTTGTGTTATGGCTGACTTCTAGCCAAATATCTCTGTAAGGATAAGATTCTTGATAACGGATACCGATTTCTGCTTCGTAATTTCCGGCAGGGATAGAATTGGGCAGGGTATAAACAAGAGTATCACTTTTATCCCATCCGTCAAGGGGGACGGGGGCGTAAGAGTGATAGATGATATTGTTTTGACAGGCTGCCAATATGAGTATTGGCAGCCATGTCAGTTTATTCTTTAGTTGATACAGGAGTTTGTGGCTTTTCATTCGGGATTTGGCTATTGTTTCCGTTGTTCTTGTTGTCATTTTCCTTTCCTCCTCCGTTATTCCGGTTTTCACTGCCTCCTTCATTATTACCATTATTGGGGCGGCGTTTATTGCGGTTCCGGTTTCCGTCTTCCCGATTTTCACGACTGCGCTCTTCCCGGTTGCGACTTTCCCTGTTGCGATTTTCTTCTTTAGGGCGGTTTCCGTTCTCTTCGCGTGGCTGCTGAGCCTTGTTTTCTTTAGGCTCTCTAGGTTGTTTGGGACGTCCTTCTCTAGGTGGCCGGTTTTCTTTGGGTTGTTGTGACCGGTTCTCTTTAGGTTGTTGCGGACGTCTGTTTTCATTGGGAGTACCTTCTCCGTTATTACCGTTATTTTCCGGCTTACGTTTTTTCTTTCGGTTGCTGTTGTTGCCTTTTCGTTTGTCGAATCGGGTTAAGCTTTCTTGTTCTACTAAATCAACGGGCTTTTGAGGTTCGTTCTTTTTGACAGATTCGGTTAAGCTTTCCGGTTTCTCACCCCGTCGGTTCATATTAATAATTTCAAAAGCACGGCGTGCGGTGATGGTTACAGCATTAGCTATGAAGTTTTTGTCAGTAGAGTACATGATAGTTCCCTTCAAAATATCCGCTTTGAAAAAATAGAATGTACTATCCGTCGTTTCTAAAGTCATTTCTTTGCTTGGAAGGCGTTTTTGGGACTCTACATAGGCGTCTACCTCATAGTTTAGGCAGCATTTCAGCTTGGCACATTGTCCGGCTAACTTTTGGGGATTCAGAGAAATATCTTGATAACGTGCCGCACTGGTAGATACAGATACAAAATTTGTCATCCAGGTAGCGCAGCACAATTCACGTCCGCAAGGTCCGATACCGCCAATGCGTCCGGCTTCTTGACGGGCGCCAATTTGTTTCATTTCTATACGTACACGGAAAGCTTCGGCCAGTACTTTGATCAGTTGGCGGAAGTCTACACGTTCGTCCGCGATGTAATAAAAAGATAGCTTTGTTGCCATCGCCTTGATATTCCACATCACCGATCTTCATGTCTAGGTTCAGATTCTTGGCTATCTGGCGGGACCGGATCATTGTGTCATGTTCTTTGGCTTTTGCCTCCTCGTATTTTTCCATATCTACAGGTTTTGCCTTGCGGTAGATACGCTTGATTTCGGCATCGGGTTTGATGTTTGCCTTACGCATTTGCAAAGGTACCAATCTTCCCGTCAGGGTTACTGTACCGATATCGTGTCCGGGACTTGCTTCTACAGCTACTATATCTCCTTTTTCCAGCTTCAGTTTGTTGCTGTTCTTATAATACCCTTTGCGGGTATTCTTGAATTGAACTTCAACCATTTCCTGTTCCTCGGTGTTGCCGGGAATATCAGCCAGCCAGTCGTAGGTGTTCAGCTGCTTATCCTGTCGTCCGCAGCCTTTGCAACACAAACAGCCGCTTCCGTTCTTTAATTTGAATTCATTGTCCATAATTCTGTTTTAATTGAGAATTGAAAATTGAGAACTAAGAAATAAATGCCATGCGGTTCTGTTATTTTTTAATGCTCAATTCTCAACTTTTAATTTTTCAATAGCACAATCATTTTTAAAGAGAAATCAAAGAACACCATTTTGGGATTCACATTCTGTCCTATATGTAATTGTGCTTCACTAAGTTCGTCCATTATGCCCATCACATTCCGCTCGTTGACAAACGGTGCGAAACGGGTGGAAAAATTTTGTTCTTCGGGATTCATATACACTAAATCACGTTGATGAAAGTTGTATATGAAGTTTTCTCGTATCATACGTTGGCAGTAGGCCAGAAAATTCTTCTGACGTTCACGCCCCATGGAGGCTACCGCATCGCTCCATTGTCTCATTTCGCGTATCTTCCGTTGATAGGAAAGGCGCATCAAATTTATAAAGAGTTCAAAGAACAGTTTGTTTTCCTCGCTCAGATGTATGGTTTCCAGTGCTTTCAGAAAATTGCCTTCTGAGCGGTGTGCTATATCGTCAGCATCTTCCGGTTGTAGTCCGTATTTGGTTTGCAATACTTTTGAGATTTCAGGTTCTTTGATCCCATGAATGTTAAATCGTTGGGTACGGCTTTGGATCGTTTGCAAAATGGCATCAGGCTCTTCGGATACTAATAAAAAGACAGTCATGGCAGGAGGCTCTTCCAGTAACTTCAGCAGTTTGTTGCTGCATTCCACGTTCATCTTTTCGGGAAGCCATATAATCATGATTTTGTAACCGCCTTGACTGGATTTTAAGCTGAGCTTTCGTACAATCTCATCGCTCTCTTTTACAAAGATTTGCGCCTGTTGGTTTTCTGCTCCCATCTCTTTCAGCCAATGGTTCAGATTAAAATATGGGTTCTGCAGGACAAAGTTGCGCCAGTCTGCTATGAAATCATCGCATACGGTATCCTTTCCGGCTTTTTTCTTGATAACAGGAAAAACGAAATGCAGGTCGGGATGTATCAGCTTATTGAATTTCACACAAGTGGGGCAAATTCCGCAGGCATCTTGTTCACCACGGTTTTCACAGCAGATGTAACGGGCATAAGCTATTGCCAAAGGCAACTTTCCTGTACCTTCGGGACCGCAAATCAGTTGTGCATGAGGGATTCTTCCTTCTTTTACCTCGGCTATGAGCCGCTGTTTTGCTTCCTCTTGTCCTATTACATCTTTAAATAACATTGCTTTTTATAGTCATTTATTTACTGTTTAATAAATTGCTTTTGCAACTTCCTTTACACTGTTCACGGCACTTACGGTATAGAAATGAATGCTGGGAACCCCACAGGCTATTAATTCACGGCACTGGTGTATGCACCATTCTATGCCAAGACTTTCCGCTTCTTCATCTGTTTGACATTTCATCGCTTCGCCTGCCAGTTCTTGCGGCAAGTCTATCTTGAACGTCTTGGGTATCATGTTCAGCTGGGATAATTTGCGGAAAGGCTTGATACCCGGAATAATAGGTACATTGATTCCTTCTTTTCTTACCCTTTCTACAAATTCGAAATATTTGCGGTTGTCATAGAACATCTGTGTCACAGCATATTCAGCTCCTGCTTCAATCTTTTTCTTCAGCCAATAAATATCTTGTTCCATATTGGGTGATTCCTCGTGTTTTTCAGGATAGCAGGCTACTCCATAACTGAACGGAGTTCCTGTTACCTTGATGGGGGAACCGTCTACAAATACGCCTTTATTGAAATCATTGATCTGCTCTTCCAGTTCTATGGCGTGGTTGTAACCGTTGTTTTCGGGTACGAAAGCTGATTCGTGCTTTGCCTTGTCACCACGCAGTACCAACAAGTCGGTGATGCCCAGGAATTGTAGATCTAACAATACATATTCTGTATCTTCGCGGGAAAAACCGCTGCACAGGATATGTGGCACTGTCGTTATATTGTATTTGTTCTGCAAAGCGGCGGCAACAGCAACTGTTCCGGGACGGCGGCGCTGGCGTGTACGTTGGTACAGCCCGTTTCCCAGCTCCTTGTACACATATTCGCTGCGGTGGGTTGTAATATTGATATATTTAGGGTCGAATTCGCGTAGCGTATCAACCGTTTTATACAGTTTTTCAATACCCGTTCCTTTCAGCGGAGGGAGAATTTCAAAAGAAAAAGCCGTATTGTCCGTGCTTTTTATTAAATCAACTACTCTCATCGTTCTGTCTCGTTCTCTTATGCCTTATCGGGCGGAATTACATATTTGGGCAAAAATAAGAAAAATATCGTAGTTTATGGGGATGAAAAAGCGATTTATTTTATCTTTGTTCTATAATAAAGTGAAACATACGGAGAGAAAAGCGTTTCCTTGCAGCTAAGCCGTGGTTTTCCACACTTGTCAGGGATACCGTCCGTGATGGTGGAGTAACATTTCTCCTGCCTACAGGCATTGCTCTCTTTGATGATGACCTGTCAAGCTTTACTGCATGGAGCATACTTGCGGATGGGATAAGCCCCGTCCTTGCAGGAGATGAAATAATCTGTAAACCTTTGTTTGGGGAAGTGGCAGAGGTTTATAGGAATGGAGTGAACAGATTGGCGAACCAACCGACGAAGCGTTTCCATCCGGAGCGTTTTTTATATTCTTCCTTGGTAAACAGGGTACTGTCCAGCTTGTCATGCTCGAACATGGTGTTCAGTTCATGTGTGGTTTCTTTGTCAAAAATGAAAGCGTTGACCTCATAGTCATAGCGTAGGCTGCGGCTGTTCAGATTCGTACTTCCCACAGTGCAGAACAGGCTGTCCACCATCATGATCTTAGAGTGGTGGAACCCGCCATTGTACACATAAATCTTTGCTCCTTTCTTACGCAGCTTGTTTGCTGTATAGAATGCGGCATCGGGGGTAAAAGGAATATCCGATTTGCCCGGTATCATGATTTCTACTTCAACGCCTCGCTTCAACGCACGTTTTATGGCTTTTTTAATGCTTGGAATGGGAGTGAAATAGGGATTCACTATTTGTATTTTATCCTGTGCGGCATCAATGGACTTGATATAAGTCTGCCTCATCAGTCTGGGTTCTTTTTTCGGAATGCGGTCTACAATGGCTACATTCTTATTTCCCTTGAAAGTAGAATCGTTTCGTAGGGGATAGTATTGGCTTCCGCTTACGTGTTGTTTAGTGCTTTTGTTCCACATGGCCAGGAAGATGTCCTGCAATTCGTTTACGGCATTTCCCTCTATACGGATATGCATGTCGCGCCAGTCGCCTATTTCCGGCAGACCCTTTATATAGTAATTGGCTATGTTCATGCCACCGGTATATCCTATTTTTCCGTCTATGACTACAATCTTGCGATGGTCTCTGTGCAGGGCATGATTGATATAGGGGAATTTGAAAGGGTCGAACTTGACAATTTCGATTCCTTTGTCACGGATTGCTTGTATGTGTTTCTTTTTCAATGGCTTGTTGTTTGACAAATTGCCGAAGGCATCAAACAAAGCTCTGACTTCCACTCCTTCTTTCACTTTTTCTCCCAATAAATCAAATAGTGCGTTCGCTATGGAATCGTTACGAAAATTGAAGTATTCTAAGTGGATATGATGTTTGGCATGCCGTATTTCTTCAAAGAGATCGATGAATTTGGCCCGACCGCTTTTTAATAATTTCAGTTTGCTGTTTTGGGTGATAGGAATGCCGGCATCCTTTAAGAAATTGATAACGGCAGAGTCGCTGGTATAGGTTGGCACCGTATCTGTCGCTGCTATATGGATGTTGGTAACTTCTTGTGACTGAGCTGTCTCTACAGTGAAAGATAAGATGAATAAAAGTATTAAATAAATATGTTTTTTTATATCAAACTTCATTGCTTTTTTATTAAGGCTGCAAAGGTATTTATTATTCTAGGAATGAACAAGCCATCGGTATTATTTATGTTTAAAAGGGAGAAATAGAACAGTGTGGCCATTTGTTTGAACAGTTGGTAAATTGAGGTGGTAGAAATTTAATGAAGGTTGTTTTTATTGTTCCATTCATATCTTTTTTCAGGCTCGGTATAAACATCTGTAGTGTGTGTGAAAGAAGTTTGTCGGTCCGGTTTTTCTGCTGTTGTGACATTCAAGAGGAGGAGATACGGAAAAATAATAATCCGTCGGCGGGATTAAAAGAATGCATATCGCATCCAGCCCTGTTGCCTAAGCCTTTTCTATCTCCAGATTAACCCTTTTTATGCGGATGTATTCTATCTCCATAGCCTTGGGAGTTAACTCCATAGCCTTGGGAGTTAACTCCATAGCCTTGGGAGATAACTCCAAAGCTTATGGAGATAACTCCAAAGGCTTGCGGAGATAAAACAGACGGGAAGAAAACCTTTAATCATACGGCGGGAAAGGTTTGGGGATACAGGTAAAATCTTTTAGTGATGAATCCGGTGTATGTACAGGGTTATACATATATTATATTCATTCTTATATGTATGTATATGAACTTCCATACGTTCAGAATGAAAATCCACATCAGGGCAGGGGTGTTTTTTATCTCTGCCGATGCATCGTAAGCCGTCATTCCTTGGAGGTACAAATCTTTTATGGTGCTTTTTCATTGAAAAAGACTTGGAATGCTCTACTTTGTGTCAAGCTGGAATAGTTTATAAAAAAGAGAGTATATGATTGATAAACAGTATGCTATGTGAAATTTTCCTTGAAAATGTAGTGAGGGCATGAGGGTATGAGTGAGAGCAAGTATTTTTACCATTGGCGTATAAATGGTTTATAGTTAGCTTGTTATGTTTGCAGTGAGGGCATGAGGGCATAAATGCTTCGAACTTTCTAGTGGGAGCTGAAGGGAAAGGCTGATACGCCAAGAATATTTTGGAAAACTGATCCGGAAAATCCATTCTTGGTTTAACTCTCGGTTTAACCGAACCATGTAAACCGGCGCGTTTAAGGCATAAAAAAAGAGAGTTACTTTGGTGTAACTCTCTGATTCTTTGGTGATCCGCTTGGGGCTCGAACCCAAGACCCCAACATTAAAAGTGTTGTGCTCTACCTGCTGAGCTAGCGAATCAATCCTTTGTTATTGCTATTCTTCCGAATTGCGAGTGCAAAGGTAGACGTTTTAGATGAAATATGCAAATATATTACTTGATTTTTTTGAATTATTTTTCGTTAGAATTCTCTTTGTGCTGAAAATCAGAGTGTTCTATCCCTCCGGAAAATTCTTTTTCTTTTATTCGTATGTATCTTTGATAGTAAGAAAGCATCAAGCTGGTACAAGGCAAAGCGATAATCATACCTACAATTCCCATTAATGCCCCCCAGACGGAGAGGGATAATAAAATGATAGCAGGATTCAATCCTGTGATTTTTCCCATAACTTTCGGTACAATCAGACCGTCTTGTATAATTTGTACGATGCAGAACACAAGGAAGGCGCAAAATAATATCCACCAGAAATTCTCTCCTGTATCCGCAGCCTTCAGTAAGGCTAATAAGACTGTGGGAATAAAAGCGATAAGCTGAAGATAGGGAACCATATTGAGAAGCCCGATAAACAATCCGAAACCGATGGCTAACGGGAAATCAATAATAAGAAACCCTATGCTGAACAGAATCCCTACACAAAAAGCGACAAACGCCTGCCCGCGGAAATATTTGTTCATGCCGTCCTGTACATCCGTGACAATATGTACTGTCATTTCACGGTGTCTGGCAGGGATCAGTTTTATCCATCCCCGTGCAATGGCTTCATAATCTAATAGAATGAAGAAAGTGTACAGCAGGATGATGAATGAGGTGAATACACTGAATACAATATTGACAGATTGGGTCAGCAATGCCCATACTTGGGGAAGAACATTACGCATGGTATTCGCAAAATTGCTTTCGTTCAGCGCTTCGTGTATTTTCAACATATCTATGTGCTCTTTTATGAAATTGGCCACTGTGCCGGGAATGGCTGCTTGCTTGGATCCTTCGATAAAATAGGCGGTGAGCAATTCTTTCAGTTTGCCGAATTCTTCAATGATTGGTGGTACAAGTCCTACAAATGCTAAAGTGATAATGGACAGTAATACCAGCAAAACAACCAATATGGAGATTACCCGGTTCCTCAGACGCAATTTGTTCTGAAAGAAAATGACCATCGGATAGATAAGATAGGCTATCAGCCATGCTATGAAGAAAGGAAGCAGCACTCCGCTGAGTCGGTTGACCAGATATAGAATGCCGATAATGACCATCGCTGTCAATATTCCGCGGATAAAACTATCGAATGTTATTTTTTTCTGTATCATAAAGTGTGTGTTATTTATTTTCAGTTTCCTCTTTCAAAGCTTCCATATAGCAGGTCCGGCAAAGAGGCTCATAGTCTGCCTTTTCCCCTAATAGGACCCGTTTTTCGCTTTTGGTGATTCGGTGGGTGGCATAGGCCAAGTTCCCACATTTCACACAAATGGCATGAACTTTGGTTACTTCGTCTGCAATAGCCAGCAAGGCAGGTATAGGTCCGAAAGGAACTCTCCTGAAATCCATGTCCAATCCGGCGACAATGACTCTTATCCCGTTGTCAGCCAGTTTGTTGCAGACATCAACCAAACCTTCGTCAAAAAATTGCGCTTCGTCTATACCCACTACATCCTTGTCTGAGGAGAAAAGCAAGATGCTGGCAGAAGAATCAATAGGGGTGGAGGCAATAGAGTTGCTGTCATGTGATACAACTTCTTCTTCCGAATAGCGTGTATCTATGGCCGGTTTGAATATTTCAACCCGTTGACGGGCAAACTTCGCTCTTTTCAAACGGCGGATTAGTTCCTCGGTTTTACCTGAGAACATTGAGCCGCATATTACTTCTATTCTTCCTCTTCTACGTGTTTCCTGGATGTGGTCTTCTGAAAAAACTACCATAATTTAGTTATAACAATTAGATTAATTCTGAGTGCAAATGTACGACTTGTACCCCGAAAAAGGATTATTTTCACTTGGAAATTTATTAATAAAAGATATAATGTTAAACAAAAGTGCAACATCTGTTAAATAATTGGGACAATTAACTTTATGCATTTAAATTCTTTCTACATTTGTTCCAGTATAACAGAATGCAATTGTTTTATGGGAAAACTGTATGTCGTACCTACTCCAGTAGGAAATTTAGAGGATATGACTTTCCGTGCCATCCGTGTGTTGAAAGAGGCTGATTTGATATTGGCGGAAGACACGCGTACTTCGGGTATTCTTTTGAAACATTTTGAAATTAAAAACGCCATGCAGTCTCATCATAAGTTTAATGAGCATAAAACAGTGGAAGGTATTGTGAATCGCATCAAAGCGGGCGAAACTGTTGCTTTAATATCTGATGCCGGAACTCCTGGTATTTCTGATCCCGGATTTTTAATAGTGCGTGAGTGTGTGAAGAGTGGCATTGAGGTGCAATGTTTGCCTGGAGCTACTGCTTTTGTACCTGCGCTGGTGGCGTCGGGATTGCCTGATGAACGTTTCTGCTTTGAAGGATTCCTGCCACAAAAAAAAGGAAGAGTGACCCGTTTGACCTCTTTGCAAGAAGAAAAACGGACGATGATATTTTATGAATCACCCTACCGTTTGGTGAAAACCTTAACTCAATTTGCCGAGTTTTTCGGTGCCGAAAGGCCTGTTTCCGTATGTCGTGAGATTTCAAAAATTCACGAAGAAAGTGTTCGGGGCACATTAACTGAAGTTATAGCGCATTTCACTCAAAACGAGCCGCGAGGTGAAATCGTAATCGTACTCGGTGGGAAAGAGGACTAAAAATGAATAAACTTAAAATGTAAAGCAAATGAAAAAACTAGTATTTTTATCGTTGTTATCTGTGGCTTTATTGACTTCATGCGGTAATGGAGCTCAGAAAGATGCCTTGAAGGCTCAAAATGATTCTTTGATGGTGGAACTGTCAAACAGAAATGCTGAATTGGACGATATCATGGGTGCTTTCAATGAAGTACAGGAAGGTTTTCGTCAGATAAATGAAGCTGAGAATCGTGTAGACTTACAGAGTGGTTCTATTCGTGAGAATAGTGCTGATAAGATAAAAGAAGATATTCGCTTCATCAGTGAAAAATTACAGTCAAACCGTGAGCAGATTGCGAAACTGGAGAAGCAATTGAAGAATAGTCAGTATAATTCCGCTCAGTTGAAGAAAGCTGTAGCCAACCTGACGAAGGAGTTGGAAGCTAAACAGCAGCAGATTGAGACTTTGCAGGCTGAATTGGCTTCAAAAAATATTCGTATCGCTGAGCTGGATGATGCTGTGGCCGGTTTAAGCCAGAATGTAAGTGAACTGACCGCTGAAAATGAGGCGAAGGCTGCAACTGTAGCCAGCCAGGATAAAGCTTTGAATGCTGCCTGGTTTGTTTTTGGTACAAAATCTGAATTGAAGGACCAGAAAATTCTTGAAAAAGGTGATGTCCTGAAAAGTGCGGATTTTAATAAGGATTATTTTACTCAGATTGATATTCGTACTGATAAGGAAATCAAGTTGTATTCTAAACGCGCCGAATTGCTGACTACACATCCGGCTGGTTCATATGAACTGGTGAAAGATGCGAAAGGCCAGCTGACTTTGAAGATTACAAATCCTACTGAATTCTGGAGCGTATCACGCTATCTTGTTATTCAGGTGAAATAAGGAATTTAAATTATTGTTCTGTGAAAGGGTTGTGCCGTGAGTGACGCAACCCTTTTTTAATCTGCTTTATGTTGTATGTATAGAAGTATATTTATTGATTTGGATGATACGGTATGGGCTTTTACTGAAAACGCTCGTGATACATTCCAAGACATGTATGATAAATATCATTTTGATCGTTATTTTCGTTCTTTTTCGCATTTTTATACTTTGTATAGCGGGAAGAATGAGGAGTTGTGGAATGAATATGGTGCTGGTAGGATTACAAAAGATGAGTTGAATGAGCAAAGATTTGCCTATCCGTTGTTGCAGGTAGGCGTTGCAGATAAAGCGTTGGTAAAAGCCTATTCGGATAATTTTTTTGATGATATAGTTTACAAGAAGAAACTGATGCCTCATGCAAGAGAGGCTTTGGAATATTTGGCATCCGCTTATAATCTGTATATTTTGTCCAATGGATTTAGGGAATTGCAAGAGCAGAAGATGCGTTCTGCCGGTGTGGAAGGATATTTTAAGAAAATAGTTTTGTCAGAGGATATAGGAGTACATAAACCGTTTCCGGAGATTTTTTATTTTGCCATGTCGGCTACGCAGTCCGAGCTGCATACTTCTTTAATGATTGGAGATAATTGGAAGAATGACGTTGAAGGTGCGAAAAACGTAGGGATGGGAAATGTTTATTATAATATAAAAGGTGAGAAGAGCTTGCCTTTTAAACCTGGTTTTGATATGAGGGATTGGCGGGAAATCGCTTCTTTCTTATAAAATTGAATGGAAGATGTTGATGGATAAGTCTGTTGGCACAAACAATGTATTTGCATAAGGAATGCCCGATATTTGTTTTCAAGGGATGCTCCTGTGTATGGGGGCATCCCTTGAAAAGCATTTTTCTTTCAAAATAAAAAATGTGATTATTTATTTTGGAAGAGTATTTGTCCAATTGTTCTGAGTTACTCCGAATCCAGCGTTGATTTCTGCACTAGGAATAGGAAATACTAAATTTGATATTTCGTAATTAGTATAAGTAAATTTGATGGCTGGAGCACTGTTGGCATATACACTGACTCTTTCATTCCAGCGACGCAAATCATATAGACGCATACCTTCTTGGAATAACTCACGAGCACGTTCGTCTTTTATAAAACTCATAAGATTTTCTTTTTCGCTCGGTAAATCGTTTGTTGATTTTATATCTAAATTACGCTTGGCTACTACTAATAAAGCTTCTTTGGCTTCATTCAATTTGTTTAATTGTACATTTGCTTCAGCCTTAATTAAATACATTTCCGGAGCATTTACAATATAATTAGTTCCACGAGCAGGGTTACCTGACGAAAAGTGAGCAATTTTACCACCTGTGTAAACAGGTTCAGATTCTGTAGAAGTTTTATCTCTTCCATCAATAAGAATTTTACGGCAATCGTTAGTTGCATACATTGAAATTAGTTTAGGACTAGGACTAAAGTTGTATGTAGACCACAAAGTTCCATATGAATTAGCTGACCAGTTTGTTGTATTAGTAATAGCTAAAGCAAACATACTTTCGGAATTTGATATTTCACTATTATAAAGAGCTTTGTATGCATTAGCATCGTTGGTTAAAGTAGTAATACCCGCTGTTTTTAGTGCTTGTTCTGCATAGTTTCTTGCTTCATCCCAATTTTCTAAATATAGGTAGGTACGGGCCAATAAACCATTAGTAGCAGCTTTTCCTAAATATTGGAGTTCTCCTCTGTCTTTACCAGCTGCTTCAAAATGGGATAATGCATTTTTTAGGTCATTGATGATGGCTTCATAGCTTTCGCCAACAGTAGAACGGCTGATTTTAGTCAATGCTTCTTTGGGTTGGTCAATTATGACGATTCCTAGTTCGGAAGAAAAATCTTGTCCATTCACTTTTATTTGGTGCCCATAAATATTAGTAAGCAATAATTGTGCGTAACCTCTTAGAGCATAAGCTTCAGCCATATACATATTAAGTTCTGTTTTTTCATCATCGCTTGCATTGTTATATAGTGCTTGAGAAGCTTGAATTACACGTGCTGCATTATCAGCTGTTTTATAACCATACTCCCAAATACTTTTTAAATAAGTATCTGTATCTGTAAAAGTATAGGTATAAATACCATCAAAATGTCCGGTTTTAGTATTCCAATAAGTAATATCTGTAGGAATATCACCAATAGCTAAAGCATAGTTACCAGCAAATGCATAATAAAATAATTGATAATAAGTTCCATTTAATGCTGTACTAACGTTAGTTACAGTGTTGAGCCCTCCTTCTAGGTCCACTCCTTTATAGTTGTCAGTTTCAAGAAAACTGTCACCACATGAGGAAAGTCCTGTTGCAAATGTAAAAATGGCAATTGCATTTAAAATATATTTTTTCATATCTTTCCTTTATTAAATTTTACCTTATTTAAAAACTTAATTGAATACCTCCGATGAATGTACGGGTTACTGGATATTGCCACGCAATTACACCATTGGAATAGGTTTCAGGATTATACCCAACAAAATCATTGGATGTAAATGTATATAAATTATCAATGGATATATAAGCTCGTAATTTTTGAATGAATATTTTCTTTGTTAGATTTACGGGCACAGTGTAACCTAAGGTCATGTTACTGATACGTAAGAAATTACTGCTATATAAGAATCTAGAAGAAGTTTGAGTTGCTTTATTGGGATCTCCATAAATATATTGTGGATATTTGGCATCTTTATTTTCTTCTGTCCATGAATTTAATGCAACGTCTTTCAACGGAGTACGATTGGCCATACCAAATCCGGTGAATGAAGCTCCGGAATCGAAAACTTTTCCTCCTAATCTATAGGTAAAGTTCATGTTAAAGTCAAATCCTTTCCAACTTAAATTTGTACCGAATCCACCTAAAACTTTGGGGTCAGCATCGCCTACATAACGTTTGGCTGCTGCATTGTAGTCGGAGGTCGTTTCGTTGCCTTCTTCATTCAGATACCATAATGGTTTACCATTTTCGCGGTCAACGCCTGCATATTCTTTCATATAGAATTGGCGATAGGGGCGTCCTTCTTCAATAATTTGATAAGTATATTCTATGGGTTCATCTGTAGATAGTTTGATGATCTTATTTTTGTTCCATGTCATATTTGCATAAATATTCCATGTAAGATTATTGTTGTTGATAACAGATGCATTGATAGATGCTTCAATACCACGGTTGCGGATTGCACCAATATTTTGGTATACTGTAGACATACCTGTAGTCATGGACAATGGTACTTCAAACAATGCGTCACTCGTCTCTTCATTATAATAATCGAAAGTAAGATGGATACGATTAATTAAAGATAAATCAAAACCTATATCAAATTTTTTTGAAGTTTCCCATGTCAAATCTGAATTAGAGATGCTAGTGGGAGTCATACCAGGCTTTTCGTTATAATTGTATCCGGAAGAATAGAAACCACGTGCTGCATACCAATCGATATCTTGATTACCTACGGTTCCGTAAGAGGCCCGAAGAGTGGCATTGGTAATAATAGAATTATCTTTAAGAAATTCTTCTCCACTTACACGCCATTTTCCACCAACAGACCAAAAGTTACCCCAACGATGATTTGAACCGAAAACAGAGGAACCGTCACGGCGGAATGAACCAGATACATAATATTTATCCTCGTAAGAGTAGTGTGCATCCATAAAATATGATGCCAATCGAGCTTCTTTCTTATAATATTCCGATCCTTGAGGAGTTCCAGCAGTAGAAAGGTCGGTTTTTCCATCAGCTGCAAATGGGAAATCAGAGCCTGAATAATATTCATAGAAATAATTCTTTCGTTGCATCTCTTGACCTAATAACAAGTTAATATTGTGTTTGTCAAAAGTATAGTTCCAACCTAATACATTGTTCCACGTAATTGTTGTATAACGAGAATTGTACTGTTGACCTAATCCATTATAATCAACAGCTTGTGGATTATATAATGCACTCCAATATTGATATTGACGTAAATCAGCAATATTTACACCTAAGGTAGTTTTTGCATAAATACCTTTTCCGAGATCAATCTGCAAATATGGGTTGAAGTTCAATGTTTGATTATTGTTTTCATTGATTTCACCAGCTTTTTCATCATATAAAGCTAGAGGATTATAATTACTGATATTGGCATAACTTCCATCTTCATTATAGAAAGGCATCATAGGATTCATAGAACTTATAGCTGCTACAGTAGCGCTGGACATAGAGCCACTTGTAGCTTGTGAAAAGCCGTTTTGGGTAGAATTACTGTATGAAGCGTTGACACCGATAGTAAAGCAACTGAACTTAGAGTCTAGGTTCAAACGTCCTGAATAACGTTTCATGTCAGAACCAATAATCAATCCTTCAGTATCTAAATAACCTAAACTAACATAATAACCAGTAGAACCAGAACGTCCTTGGAGGTTTACATTGTAGTCTTGGTAGTATCCTTTACGGGTGATAGCATCCATCCAATCGTAGGATGAAACACCATCCCAACCATAACCTTGATATACTTTTTTCAAATAATCATAGCTCTCATCATAGGTGTTACCATAAGCAACAGAACGTCCGTGAGCAAATAGATTCATAGATTCTTGAGCATTGGCGTAATCCATATTATGATTTCCCATTGAAACAAATCCTTGTTTAATGTCTAAGTTGATGCTCATTTTTCCCTCTTTTCCTTTTTTAGTAGTGATTACAATAACGCCATTAGCTGCGCGTGAACCATAAATGGCTGTAGCCGCAGCATCTTTTAGAACTGTAACACTTTCAATATCAGAAGGGTTGATTGCGGCCATCGGATCAAAATTATTATTTGTAGTCGTACTCATACCATCTGTTTCAGAGTTGACAGGCATTCCATCTATTACATATAATGGCTGAGTGCCTGAATTCAAAGAACCACGTCCACGAACATAAATCTCGCTCCAAACACCAGGCATACTGGTAGAGTTGCTCATTTGTACGCCTGGTACAGCTCCTTCTAGTGCTTTCACAAAATTAGCATCAGATTTTTTGGCTATAACATCTTCACCAATAATAGCAGCAGCACCAGTAAATGAAGCTTTGCGTTGAACTCCATATCCTGTTACTACCACTTCTTCAAGCACTTCGGCATCCGACTTCAAAGTGATATTAACAGTCTGTTTTATAGCTACTTCTTGTGTAGCCATTCCGATAAAGGAAACTACCAAAGTCTTTGCGGAACTTGGAACATTTGATAATGTAAATTTACCATCCATGTCAGTAACTGTACCTACAGTAGTACCTTTTACTAAAATAGAGGCGCCAACTACGGGTAATCCGTCCTCCTCCGAAATAACAGTACCTGTTACCTTCGTGATCTGAGCGGTTACCAAACCTATACCTACAAAAAGGCAGGTCAATAACAGCATTAATTTTCTTTTCATAAAATTCTCTCTTAAAGTTTAACTTTACATTAATATAAATTCATTCACTCTAACAAATGACAAAGGTATGAATAAAATTGTAATATCAAACAAATTATTGTAAAAAACATACTAAACTGCTATATTTTTATGCTTTTAGGCATTTAAAACTCACAAAAGACGAAAATAAACCTCATATTTATTCTTTTTTTTAAGTCGTTAAAAAGAGAAACTTTCAATTTATAACTGATCAGGTAAACATACATTAACCTATAAATGTTAACGAATCGTCTAATAAATATAAAGATGAGAACAAAATAGTAGGATAATGCTTTTCTACTTTTCTTTATTGCGTCTTATTATAGAATTTCAATTAAAGAATTAAATTATGAGGAAAATCAGTTATCGTTTCGTTTACAATCGAAAAAAAAGTTTAAATGACAGAGGGACCGCTTTGGTCCAAGTTGAAGCCTACTTGAATAAAAAGAAAGTGTATTTTTCCACACATGTTTATTTACGGCCAGAACAATGGGATGTAAAAAGGAAAATCATCAAAGATCATCCTAACCAAGATGCGCTGAATGGCATGCTTAATGAATTTATTATTGAATTAGAGAAAAAAGAATTAAGTTTGTGGAGGCAAGGAAAGACAATAACCTTAAGCCTCATAAAAGAAGAGTTCAAATCGAATACAGATGCTTCATTCTTAGGGTTTGCGCGTAAAGAAATAATGTCTTCTCAGCTAAAAGATAGCACTAAGCGCAACCATTTAACAACAATATCCCTTTTACAATCGTTCAAACCGACAATTGAGTTTGAAGACTTAACCTATAATTTCGTTACGGATTTTGAAAAATTTCTTTATGAATCTGGATATCAAACAAATACAGTAGCCAAGCATATGAAGCATTTGAAATCTTTTGTTAATGCTGCAATTAATAAAGGATACATTGATCCCAATAACTATGCCTTCAGAAGATATAAAATTAAAATGAAGGAAGGAAAACATGTTTTTTTATTACCGGAAGAAATGAAAAGATTGGAAGAAGTGTCTTTGACAGGAAGAAATAGTTGTCTGGAACATACTCTTGATGCATTTTTATTTTGCTGCTATACGGGATTGCGGTATTCTGATTTTGTGAATTTGAATGAGAAAAATATCGTAAAAATGGATGGAAAATTATGGCTAATCTTTGACTCTGTCAAAACAGGTACAGAAGTGAAATTGCCTTTAAACTTGCTGTTTGAAGGCAAGGCTTTAACTTTATTACAAAAATACCAGGGAAAATGGAGCTCATTTTTTTCAATTAAAAATAACTCAAGTGTAAATAAAGAGCTGATACGAATTGGCAAATTGGCAAAAATAAGCAAACACTTTTCATTCCATTCTGCAAGGCATACTAATGCTACTTTATTGATATATAAAGGTGCTAATATAACAACCGTGCAAAAATTATTAGGGCATAAAAACCTTGCTACAACACAAATTTATGGAGAAGTTATGGGAAGTACAATTATACGAGACTTGAAAAAATGTCAAAAAAGATAATTAACTCTATTGTCTATACATTATCTCTTATAAAGATGAAGAAGAATCATTTTCAAAAGTGAATATAGCCTTATCTTCTTAATAAAGTTTATCGTTTTGTGAACATGATAATTTTTTGTTGTGATTGCAATACGATAAACTAAAAGAAATAAAATGTGACAATATTTCCATCTCAGCCTAACCGGGTAGAAAATAAGTATCAAGGTTATTGAATTTCTGCAAAATTCATATATGTATATCATATAATATGCGCATATAAAATTCTATATCAGAAAATGATAATAATAGTTTGCTAATTTACTTCATGTCCTACTATCTTCTTTTGTAATCTAAAGTGCAAACAATCTTTGGAAGTTTTGAAATATTTAAAAAGTTGAAAAATATCAATCTTAGTATTTCAGGTATTTTATGAACAGAGTAACAACGAACAGGAATGCTGCAAGTCAATTCTTTTTTCAGTAGAAGAAAGGTAGAAAATTATTATTATCATACTCTTTAAACGGCTTAAATCAAGGAAAACGAATAAGAGATTCAGTAATACATATACTGGTTATCAATTATTTACATAAATAATTAGTTCCGCAAAGACTTTGGTAGTTTCCTTTATCGGAATGGCTAGTCAAGAGGTTTCTATCAAACAGAATGTTAGCATCATTTTAAAATCTGATACTAAAGTGCTTGGAGAAGTGATGGTTGTTGCATATGGCACTGCAAAAAAGGAATCTTTTACAGGATCAGCATCCGTTATTAATAATAAGAAACTGGAATTACGTCCTATAAGTAATGTTACTAAAGGATTGGAAGGACAGACTACAGGTCTGTTAACAACTTCAGGCTCAGGTCAACCTGGCGAAGCTGCCAAGATCGTGATTCGCGGTTACGGTTCCATCAATGCCTCACAAGATCCTTTGTATGTAGTTGACGGAATACCTTTTAGTGGAGATATGAGTTCTATCAATCCTGCCGATATTGAAAGCATGACAGTTTTAAAAGATGCTTCAGCCGGAGCCCTTTATGGAGCCCGTGGTGCAAATGGTGTAATTATGATTACTACCAAACAAGGAAAAGAAGGCAAGACTAAGGTATCTTGGCGTTCTACGGCAGGTTGGTCTTCACGTTCCTTGAAAGCCTATGACATGGTTGACCAAAAAGAATTTGTACAGTTAACGTATGAAGGTTTACGCAACGGATATATCTTTGACAATGGATATAACTGGGAAGCTGCCGGTAGACAAGCATCAGCAGATTTAGGTGGCGTTTTAGGTGGAGAACAATATAATCCATTTAAAAATTACACATGGGGAACAATTATAGATCCTGCAACAGGTAGAGTGCAGGGTGATGCTACATCCGCATGGAATGAATCTTGGATGGATGCAATACAAAGAGACAATGCATTTCGTCATGAACACCAGTTGTCTGTTAATGGAGGTACAGAAAAGACCAAATATATGTTCTCTTTGGGATATTTAAATGAAGATGGCATCTTGATTAATACCGGTTTCCAACGTTATAATGCCCGTGCAAACATAAACACTGAAGTGAATAAATGGATGAAGACTGGATTGAATGTGTCACTTTCCAATTCCACACAAAATTTTAGTGATTACGAAGGTTCATCTAATTCAAATGTGTGGTACTCTGCACAATTTATGGCTCCGATTTACCCGGTGTATATAAAGGGAGAAGATGGTAAAGATGTATTAGATGCCGATGGAAATCGCCAACTGGACTACGGTGACGGTAGTGTACAACGCCCACAGTATAGTGATTTCAATCCCGTAGGCGGTTTGGTAGATGACAAGGCTGATATAAAAACAGATGTAGCTGGTTTGCGCACATTTTTGGCATTTGGCTCAGATTCGGAAGATGCCGGATGGGCTAAAGGTATTAAGCTGACTTTGAACTTTGGTCTGGACTACCGGAACAAATCTCAAAAATCATATATGAATATGCACCATGGTAATCAGGCAGCTGCCGGCGGTTTGTTGATGAAATATAACAGAAGAACCCAATCTTATACTTTTAACCAGTTACTGACATGGGGGCGTTCTTTTAACTTTCATAACATCGATCTTTTGGTTGGTCATGAATTTTATGCATACAAATATGAATTTCTGTCTGCCGGAAAAACCAATTTAGTAGATGGTATTCTTGAATTGCGTCCGGGTACAAATCTATACAATGCGGATTCATATTCGGAAGATTATCGTGTGGAATCCTTCTTTGGGAGATTCAATTATAACTTTAATGAAAAATATTATTTTTCAGCCTCTATCCGTACGGACGGTTCTTCACGCTTCCAAAAAGATAACCGTTGGGGTACTTTTTGGTCTGTCGGTGCCAACTGGAGAATTTCACAAGAAAAGTTTATGCAGAATTTGATTTGGATTTCTAATTTATCAGCTAAAATCAGTTATGGTGAACAAGGTAATGATAATCTGTTAAGATATGATAGTCTTGAAGGAGGATATGTACCAGATTATTATCCTTGGCAAGGACTCTATCCATTGGAATATCCGAATGCCAATCAAGTAGGAGGCCTGATCGGTGCTTTGGAAAACAAAAAACTTTCATGGGAAAAAAGCGGTAATTTAAATGTCGGTATTGAGGCAAGTATGTTTGACGGACGCTTGAATGTCAGTGCTGAATATTATAACCGCAAAACAACGGATATGTTGCTGGGATACCCCAAGGCTACTTCTAGTGGATTCTCTGAATACAACGCGAATATCGGTTCTATGCGTAATACCGGGTTTGAATTTAGCTTAGGTGGTTCCCTTATCAAAACCACTGATTTTATATGGAACTTAACTTGGATGGGCTCTACTGTAACCAATAAAGTGCTGAAACTGACTGGGGAATCTCCTGAAATTATCAAGGGAGTTTTCAGTATTAAAGAGGGAATGCCTATTAATACATATTATATGGCTAAATCTGCCGGTGTGGATCCTGCAACAGGAGCGCAGCTCTATTGGGTATATGATAAGGATGATAATGGCAACATCACTAACGAATATATCAGCAGTGACTATCAAAAAGCTGCGAACAGCAAATATTATTCCGGCAGCCGTATACCTGATTTATATGGTAGTATCAATACCGATTTCTCTTACAAGAATATCGATTTGTCAATATTGGGTACATATTCTATAGGAGGTAAAGTTTATGATTCATTATACGCTGGTTCTATGGAGGTTATGTATGCAGGCAATACATGGAACAAACATGCTTTGAGACGTTGGCAACAACCTGGTGACATCACAGATGTACCTCGTATTCAAATTGGAGGTTCCTACACAGCTTCAGACCGTTTTTTAGTTGATGCTTCATACTTTGCTATCAAAAATATCACTTTGGGCTACACTATTCCCAAACAATGGCTAAAGAAGGCCGGGCTAGAGTCTGTCCGCATATTCGGATCGGTAGATAATCTCGCTTTATTTTCTCATTTGGACGGTATGGACCCACAGTATAACTTCAAGGGCGAAACAGACTATTCTTATGCTCCCAACAAGACTTATTCAGTAGGTTTTGAAATTAATTTCTAACAATTTAAAAGAATACAGGAAAGTATGAAAAAAATATTTAAATACATATTTGCCGGGATGGCTGCAATGTCTGTGGTAGCTTGCAGTGAGGATGCTTTGGAAACCAGTCCTTCATCTTCTGTTTCTGGCAACGAATTATTAGGAACAGCAACTAATGCATTAGTATCATTGAATGGTGTATATCGAGCAATGTATACAGCAGGGGTTTCAAACAGCTCTAACACTCATCAATGCTTCGGTATCACAGCTTATAATCTGGTGGCAGATGTTATGGGTGAAGATTGCATTATGAACGGACAAGGTAGCGGCTGGTTTTGGTATGATTGCGTTTACAATGTAAAATCAAGATATACCTCTACCGGATGGCGTTCTTATGATATGTGGAATGGCTATTACACTTGGATTTCTAATGTCAATTACATTTTGGCAGAAGAGGAAACCATGTCTGGAAGTGAAACCGAAAAGAATTATGTGCTTGGACAAGCCTACGCTGTACGTGCTTACAGTTATTTTATGCTGGCGCAAATGTTTTCTCGCACTTATAAAGGACATGAAAGCGAACCTTGTGTACCACTCTATACAGAACCGACTGATATTGCAACAGAAGGTAAAGGGCGCGCAACGGTTGAAGAAGTATATCAACAAATCACTTCGGATCTTGACAAAGCAATTACCATGCTAGGCAACTCAGGTAAAAGAAAACATATCAGCCATATCAATGAGGCTGTTGCCTCAGGTATAAAGGCTCGTGTCGCTTTAGTGATGGAAGACTGGCAGACCGCTTTGGATGCCGCGAATGCCGCAATAAGCAAAAGCGGGTGTAGTATCGGCACTGGAACTGCGGTAACCGGTGGAATGAATGATGCTACTGCCAATAATGTGATGTGGGCGGCCGAAATCATAGCCGACCAGTCCGGAATGTATGCAGGTTTCTTTACACACATGGATGCGGATCAAGGGAAATATGGAGCTAGTGCTCGAAAACAGATAAACAAACTGCTTTATGCAAAGCTAGGCACAAATGATGTCCGCAAAAAATGGTGGAATCCACAAGACGAGAATAATGAAAAGAATGGTTACCAACAAGAAAAATTCAAGTTTAAAGATTATGCGAAATGGACAGGTGACTATATTTTTATGCGTATTGAGGAAATGTTCTTAACCGCAGCAGAAGCATCTTGTCGTTTAAATGATGACAAAGGCGCACGACTGATGTTGAACAGTTTAATGCAAGAACGTGATGAGGATTACACTTGCAAAAAAACAGGAACGGCATTAGGTAAGCTCACCTCGGATGAAACCGGTTCTTTACTTGAAGAAATTATAATTCAACGCCGTATTGAACTTTGGGGAGAATTTGGACGTATCTATGATATACGTCGTCTGAAACAAGGGTTCAGACGTACTGCAGACATGGGCTGGCCATCCAGTGCTTTAATTGCTGGTACAGATACGGAAGATCCTGAGTCGTATGCATGGGTATTAACTATTCCTCAAACGGAATTTGATGGTAATCCGAACATGGATCCTAGCAAAGATCAGAATCCGATAGGTGATCATAAATAGTATTAATCTGTAAGCAAGTAAATTATGAAAGTAAATAAATATATAATCGGCATGTTTGTTGCCACTGCAACTCTTTTTGTATCGTGCAACACCGACAATGAAGGAGATATATACAATGGCACAACAATGGGGGTGACATTCGCCACAGGTACACAATCGGTTTCCTTTCCTTCCACAGGATATGAGGGTTTTGATGTGGAAGTCTTACGCGCGAAATCTTCGGAAGCTACTACAATTAATTTATCAGCAACATTAGTTGTCGGTGATAAAGAGCAGGAACTCCCTGCCTCCATTACCGTACCTTCCTCGGTTTCATTCGCAGCAGGGGAATTTAAGACCAATATTCATGTTACAGTTGGAGATATAACTCCTGGACAGAATTATAAAGTCAAGATATCTTTGCCGGAGGAAATGGTTACGATAGACCAGACTTCGGATAAAGTCATAACTGTTTATAGGGATTATACTTTTTCTTCATTAGGAACTGGAACATTTAAATCTGCGGCTATGGCAGAGGAAGGGGAAGATTTTACAACTTGGGAAGTAGAAGTTCAAAAAGCAGACCAGATATCATGGTATAAAGCTATGAACTTATATGAAAAAGGATATAACATTGTCTTCAAAGTTAATGAAGCCAATGAGGTCACTGTAGAATCTCAGCCGGCATGGAAGCACGCATCCTATGGAGAAGTTTTTGTTTCAGGAAAAGGTGCTTTGGAAGACGGAGTTATTACTGTGAAGCTGTCGCATGATGTACCCAATGTTGGTGGTTTTGGTGAATTTAAAGAAATACTTTACCTACCTGCTAAATAATTTAGATTTAAGATATGAGGAAAAGATGAAGCTTTCTCCTTAATTATCCAATAGATTATTACCCAAGTATACAAAATTAATGTATACTTGGGTAAATCTATATAGTAAATCGGTCTTTGGAAATTATCGATAAACATCTGTTAACTCAAATTCGATTACTATATAAATGTGCCTGTAAAGACATATATGTTAAATATTTAGTTACATATTTGGAAGGAACACAACAAACCACCATCAATCCTTATGAACTGATTGTAATTCCTGACGGGAAGTCAAATTCTGATTACACACGGAATCTTCCATCAGTTTTTTAATGTTCTTCCCAGCCAAAACTCAAAAAAACGATCATAGACCGGATATAGCATATTATGCCGTCAAACAGTTGATATATTTCAGATATAACATTTTTATTAATGTACTTCCCGCTTTTCTGGAAATGGTGTGTAACAAATTTTGTATATTCTTTCAGTCTGATAGATTGTTGATCCAAAATCATAGTACTTTGATAAAAAGCCGGAAGACTTATAAAAATTTCTCCCGTCATATGACATTGTGAACCTAAATATATAAAATGGGCATTGTACAATGTTATATATCGATGTTCAAAATGGCTTTAACGTTCTTTCTCGAATCGGATCTTGAGCAATAACTTGAAATTAGTCAATCGCCACTAGGCAGATTTTGTCTGCTTTTCCTAGATAGCTAAGTATTTCGTCCAAAGTAACAGACGTTTTTTGCTCTCTCCCATTTCTAAATTCCAATTTGGATCTCCTCTTTCATTATTTCATGCATTTTTTTCAAAAAGATTATAATCTTATTACAATACAATTATCATAATGAGATTTATCGCAATTAGACTTTTTTATCGTATAAAGTAATTCTGAGGTAGAACAAAAGTAGAAAAAAGGTTATCATAACTTTGTTTAAAGTAATTCCCGCAGAGTTAATAAATAGAATCGACAAATTTTAATCTTTTGATTATAAACACTTTATATATTTTGTTAGTTCCGCAAAGACTTTGGTAGTTTCCTTTATCGGAATGGCTACACAAGAAGTGCCAGTTAAAGCAAACTTGAATGTTGTGTTAAAGTCTGATACAGAGCAGCTTGAAGAGGTGATGGTGGTGGCTTATGGTACAGCGAAAAAATCTGCATTTACAGGTTCGGCTGCTACTATAAAAAATGAAAAAATAGCGACGAGACAAACTTCAAATGTGACAAATGCTTTGGCGGGTCAAGTAGCCGGAGTACAAACTACGAGTAATAATGGTCAGCCGGGCAAAGATGCTGAAGTGCGTATTCGTGGTATTGGATCTATATCGGCTAGTAACAAGCCTTTGTATGTGGTAGATGGAGTTCCGTATGATGGTGAAATTTCTGCTATCAGTACTTCTGATATAGAATCAATGACAGTGTTGAAAGATGCTGCTTCTAATGCTCTGTATGGTGCACGTGGTGCTAATGGTGTAATCTTGATTACTACCAAGCGTGGTAAGAGTGGGGAAGCCCGTGTTACTTTTGACGCTAAATGGGGTGTGAATAAACGTGGAGTACCTAATTATGAAACAATTACGGATCCGGCTACATTCTATGAATTAAACTATTCTTCTATTTATAATGCCGATTTGAAAGGATATGCGGCAGCCGGAGATTTGGCTAAAGCTAATGCGTACGCTAATCAAGCAATGCTTTCTTCTACATATTTGGGATATCAGGTGTATTCCATTCCTCAAGGACAGCAACTGATCGGTATGGATGGCAAATTGAATCCTAATGCGACATTAGGTTATTCTGATGGTACATATTATTATACTCCGGATAATTGGTCGGATGAAATTTTTGAAAATAACCTGCGTCAAGAGTATAATTTAAGTATCAGCGGTGCGACTGAAAAAATGAATTATTATATGTCGGCCGGCTATTTGGATGATAAGGGAATTGTTCCTAACTCTGGTTTCCAACGTTATTCTGCACGTTTGAAAGCTGACTATCAAGTGAAGCCTTGGCTGAAGATGGGAGGAAATGTATCATTTACTCATTATGATAGCCGTGAACAGGATACTGAGGGTGGTACATCAAATGCAAACATCTTTTATGCATCAAATATTATGGGAGCCATTTATCCTATGTATGTTCGTGATGCACAGGGCAATATTATGGTAGATAATCGAGGTTTCCTTCGTTATGATTATGGAAAGCCAGGACAAGATTCAAATGGTAGCCGTAATACGATTCCTAATGCAAATCCGTTGGCTAGTTATATGCTGGATAAAATGAAATATTCGGGTGATGTGGTTAGTGGAAAATGGTCTGCTGATATTGATATTTGGAATGGAATCAAGGCAAAAGTGAATATAGGTGTTGATGTAAATAATGTGCGTGCTACAGAGATGGTTAACCCCTTCTACGGACAGTATTCTGAAACTAGCGGAGTCGGAGGTTTGATCGGCGTATCTAGTGAGCGTACATTTAGTGTAAATCAGCAGTATTTGTTGACATACAACAAAACATTTAATGATGTTCATAATGTGGATATTTTGGCCGGACATGAAAGTTATGACTATAAATATCAATATTTGTACGGACAACGTGAGAAATTGTATGATCCGAATGTTCCTGAATTAGGCAATGGTATTATGAACCAGAGCAATAATTCATATTCTCGTAATTATGCAACAGAAGGATGGCTGTTCCGTGCACAATATGACTATGATGGACGGTATTTTGTTTCAGCTTCTTTCCGTCGTGATGCTTCTTCTTGTTTTCACCCGGATAATCGTTGGGGTAACTTCTGGTCTGTAGGAGCTGGATGGTTATTAAGCAAAGAGAAATTCTTGGAAAACCAGTCTTGGATTGATATGTTGAAATTTAAAATCAGCTATGGTTTGCAAGGTAATGATAACTTGATGTTCCAAGGTGGTTTGTACCGTAACTACTATCCGTATCAAGACCAGTATACATTGGCAAACAGTAATGGTGATTTTTCAACTTCTCTATATTATAAAGGTAATAAGGAAATTACTTGGGAAACTTCACACAGCTTTAATACTGGATTTGATTTTGCTTTTTGGGGTGGTAAGTTAGGTGGTTCTGTTGAGTACTTCTCACGTAAAACAACCGATATGCTTTATTTCAAACCGGTAGCAGCTTCAATGGGTTATTCCCGTTTCCCCGAGAATGTGGGTTCAATGGTAAACCGTGGGGTTGAATTGGATTTGTATTCCAATATAATTGAAAACAAGAACCTTTCCTGGAATGTAAATTTTAATCTTACACATTTCAAGAATAAAGTCTTGGAATTATCTCCTGAGCTGAATGGGCAATTGATTGACGGTGCCCGGATTTATCGTGAAGATGAGTCTATGTACCAGCTTTATTTACCTAAATATGTAGGTGTGGATTCTGAAACAGGAGAGAGCCTGTGGGCGCTGGTGACTCCGGATGAGAATGGTAATACAGTTACGAAATCTTATTCTGTCGCTTCTGAAAACAGATTCGCATCAGGTGACATTTTACCTAAAGTTTATGGTGGTTTTGGAACAAGTGTCACAGCCTATGGCTTTGATCTCTCTGTTTCGTTTGCATATCAGCTTGGTGGACGTATTCTGGACTATACTTATCAAGGATTAATGGATGTGGCAGCCACGGGTAGTGCTTTGCATAAAGATATGTTAAAAGCATGGACTCCTGAAAATAAAAATACGGATGTTCCTCGTATGAATATTAATGACCAATATACGAACAGATTAACAGATCGTTTCTTGACTAGTTCGGATTATTTAAGCTTGCAGAATATTACATTGGGTTATACTTTGCCGAAGAGTCTGACACGTAAAATGCAGATTGACGGTGTCCGTGTATTCTTTGTTGCAGATAATGTGGCTTTGCTGACAGCTCGCAAAGGGTTGGACCCACGTCAAGGTTATGTGGCTGCTGACAATGTATATTCACCTATCCGCACAATTTCCGGAGGTATATCTTTAAATTTCTAATTTAGCAACCCATTTTTAAGAATATGAAATTGTCAAATAAATATATAGCATTTGCAGGTGTCGCTTTATTAATGGCATCTTGCGATTTGGATAAATTTCCTGAAGGAGATTACATATCTGAAGAACAGAAAGAAGATATAATCAATGGCAGACCCAATTTGATAACTGCTGAAGTGAACGCCATGGCAGCCAAATTAAATACTTTTGGTACGATTTCAGATGATGCCACTACTTATCATAATGACTATGGAATTCCTGCCGTGTTTATGATACTGGAATCAGGAGGACAGGACTTGGTTGCATTGGTTAATGGATATAACTGGTTTAGAACATCTCAAAATTATAGCGACAGGGTATACGATAGTTCAAGCGATGAATTGATTTGGAAAACGTTCTATAATCACTTGAAAGCTGCAAACAATGTGCTGAAATTGATAGCGGCAGATACGGAAGATTCTTCTTTGAAGGTTTATCGTGGCCAAGCTTTAGCTGCTCGTGCTTATGACTATCTGAACTTGGTTCAAATTTATCAGTTTACTTATGCAGGTCATGAAAATAGTCTGGCAGTACCTATTGTTACAGAAACAATGACTGATGAAGATATGCAGAATAATCCGCGTGCAACTGTACAGCAGGTGTATGACCAGATTATGAGTGACTTGAATACGGCTGCTGATTTATTGACCGGGTATGATAATGGCTCAAACAAAGATCAGATTGACGAGGCGGTAGTTTACGGATTGCGTGCTCGTGCCAATCTGTTAATGCAAAAATGGGCGGATGCAGCTAAAGATGCAGAACGTGCCATTGCTGGCGGTACACCTCAGACTTTAGCCCAGGTATCTACTCCTACCTTTAATTCAGCATCGGCAAGTTCATGGTTATGGGGAGTGATGATTACGCCTGATAATGATGTTGTCCAGACAGGTATTATCAACTGGCCTTCGCACTTGTGCTCTTTTACCGGGAACGGTTATACTTCAGGAGTGCCTGATGGATATAGAAAGGTGAATTCTGCATTATATGATTTAATACCCGAAACAGATATCCGTAAACAATGGTTCTTGTCTCCGGATAATAAATCTTCATTGATTGATAATGAGCAGATTGAGGGTACTTCCATCGTTGAATATTTTGGTTTGACTCCGTATGTAAATACAAAGTTCGGAGCTTATCAAAGTATATTTGGTAACACAACCAATGCGTCAGACTGGCCTTTGATGCGTGTTGAAGAAATGTATCTGATAAAGGCTGAGGCAGAAGCCATGGGTGGTAATCTGAGTGGCGGAAAGAGTACATTGGAAAATTTTGTACGGACATATCGGGATCCTTCTTTTACAAGTAAAGCTAATTCAGCACAGGATTTTCAGGATGAGGTTTGGTTGCAGCGTCGTATGGAACTTTGGGGAGAAGGTTTCTCACTGTTCGATATCCTACGCTTGAAAAAGCCGGTGGTTCGTAAGAATACGAATTATGACCCGTCTGTACAATATAATTCAGCAGCAGAAGCGCAGATCCTGATCTATCGGATTCCGCAATGTGAAATGGAAACCAATTCCGGAATCAGTGACACTGATAACAATCCGGCTGCTCCACAACCACAACTATAGGGAATAACTGTAATAAAAAAGAGGATGACGTTCAACGTTCATCCTCTTTTTTTGTTATATTTGTCGCGAACTTATTTAGATTGATAGATAAATGAAAGAATTTGTAATTTCTGAAGCACAGGTTGAAACTGCCATCTTAGTTGGTTTGATTACTCAGACACAAGATGAGCGTAAGACCAAGGAGTATTTGGATGAGTTGGAGTTCTTGGCCGAAACGGCCGGAGCAACAGTGGTGAAAAGGTTTACTCAGAAACTGCCTGCTGCCAATTCCGTGACTTATGTCGGTAAAGGAAAGCTGGAAGAAATCAAGGAATATATTCATCAGGAAGAGGAAAATGAGCGTGAAGTCGGAATGGTGATTTTTGATGATGAACTTTCTGCCAAGCAGATACGTAATATAGAAGCTGAACTGAAAGTGAAGATTTTGGACCGTACTTCGCTGATTCTGGATATTTTTGCCATGCGGGCTCAAACTGCAAATGCTAAAACACAAGTGGAGTTGGCCCAATATAAGTATATGCTGCCTCGTCTGCAACGTTTGTGGACTCACTTGGAGCGTCAGGGAGGTGGATCCGGTGCCGGTGGAGGTAAAGGCTCTGTGGGATTACGTGGGCCGGGTGAAACTCAGTTGGAAATGGACCGTCGTATCATTTTGAATCGTATGTCATTGTTGAAAGAACGGTTGGCTGAAATTGATAAACAGAAGTCCACTCAACGTAAAAACCGTGGGCGTATGATACGTGTAGCTTTGGTAGGGTATACCAATGTGGGAAAATCTACTTTAATGAATTTGCTTTCAAAAAGCGAGGTCTTTGCTGAAAATAAACTTTTTGCAACATTGGACACCACAGTACGCAAAGTGATTATTGAGAATCTGCCATTTCTGCTTACAGATACCGTAGGATTTATCCGTAAATTACCAACGGATTTGGTTGATTCCTTTAAATCAACCTTGGACGAAGTGCGTGAAGCTGATCTACTGATTCATGTGGTGGATATTTCTCATCCGGATTTTGAGGAACAAATTTCTGTGGTTGATAAAACGATTGCTGATTTGGGGGCAGGTGGAAAGCCTACCATGATTGTTTTTAACAAGATAGATGCTTATACCTATATAGAGAAAGCAGAGGATGATTTGACTCCTAAAACCAGGGAGAATATTACATTGGAAGAACTGATGAAGACATGGATGGCAAAATTGAATGATAATTGTATCTTCATTTCTGCCAGAGAGAAAATAAATATGGATGAATTGAAGACTATTATATATAATAAGGTGCGCGAGCTACACGTACAGAAGTATCCTTATAACGATTTTCTTTATCAAACCTATGATGAAGAATAAATACATATAGAAGATGAAAACTTATCGTTCACTTACACAAGAAGAAATACAACAATTAAAAGAGAGATCATGCACTGCGGTTGATTGGGATGAAATTGAAGTAGTAGAGAACTTTAAGACGGACTATATTTATCATACCCGTTTTTCCGGAAAGGTCAGATTGGGGGTCTTTGAAGATGAGTTTACGTTGGCAGGTGGCATGCGTAAACATTCCGGATTGTATCATGCGACCTTGCATAATGTAACGGTGGGCGATAATTGTTGTATTGAGAATATAAAGAACTATATAGCCAACTATATCATAGGGGACTATGCATTTATAGAGAATGTAGATATCATTCTGGTAGATGGCCGGAGCAAGTTTGGGAATGGCGTTGAAGTAGCTGTATTGAATGAAACGGGTGGACGTGAAGTGCCTATTCATGATCGTCTGTCAGCGCATCAGGCCTATATTCTGGCATTGTACCGTCATCGTCCTGAATTGATTTGCCGGATGAAAGCCATTATTGACCGGTATGCTGAAGAGAATGCTTCGGATACAGGTACTATTGGCCACCATGTTACCATTGTTGATGCGGGATATATAAAGAATGTACGAATAGGTGATTATTGTAAGATAGAAGGGGCGGGACGATTGAAAAACGGTAGCTTGAACAGTAATGAGCAAGCGCCTATTCATATCGGCTATGGAGTGGTATGCGATGATTTTATTATATCAAGCGGCTCCAATGTGGAAGATGGAACTATGTTGACCCGTTGCTTTATCAGCCAGGCATGTCATTTGGGACATAACTATTCTGCATCTGATTCTTTGTTTTTCAGTAATTGTCAAGAAGAGAACGGTGAGGCATGTGCCATTTTTGCCGGACCCTTTACGGTGACTCATCATAAGTCTACTTTGCTGATTGCCGGAATGTTCTCTTTTATGAATGCGGGTTCCGGCTCTAATCAAAGCAACCATATGTATAAGTTAGGTCCGATTCATCAGGGAGCTATGGAGCGTGGGGCGAAGACTACTTCCGATTCTTATATTTTATGGCCCGCACGTGTAGGTGCATTTTCTTTGGTTATGGGGCGTCATGTGAATCATGCCGATACTTCTAATCTGCCTTTTTCTTATCTGATAGAGCAGCAAAATACCACTTATCTGGTGCCAGGGGTGAATTTGCGGAGTGTAGGTACGATTCGGGATGCTCAAAAGTGGCCTAAACGTGACAAACGTAAAGATCCGAACCGTTTGGATCAGATTAATTATAACCTGTTGAGTCCCTATACTATTCAGAAAATGATGAAAGGGCGTAGTATTCTGAAAGAATTACGTAAAGTATCCGGAGAAACTTCAGAAACTTACTCTTACCAAAGTGCGAAAATTAAGAATTCTTCTTTAAATAATGGCATTCGTTTTTATGAAACGGCTATTCATAAATTTTTGGGTAATTCATTAATCAAGCGTTTGGAGGAGGTTCGTTTTAGCAGTGATGAGGAAATCCGTGCCCGGTTGATTCCTGATACAGAGATAGGGACAGGAGAATGGGTGGATATTTCCGGATTGATCGCTCCTAAAAGTGAAATAGAGAAGTTGATGGCAGATATAGAATCTGGAATCCTGACTAATGTGGATCAGATTCATGACCGTTTTGTTGAGATGCATCGTAATTATTATACATACGAGTGGACATGGGCGTATGGGAAGATGCTTGAGTTTTATAATCTGCGTTCCGATGAAATAACGGCAAAGGATGTTATTGCTATCGTGAAGAAGTGGCAGGAGGCTGTTGTCGGATTGGATAAAATGGTCTATGCCGATGCGAAAAAGGAATTTTCTTTGTCTGCTATGACGGGGTTCGGTGCAGATGGATCACGTGAAGAAATGGAGCAGGATTTTGAACAGGTGCGTGGGGTATTTGAAAGTAATCCGTTTGTGACAGCGGTATTGCAGCATATTGAAGCGAAAACAGCGTTGGGTAACGAGTTGATAGAACGGATTGCTTCTATATGATATTTTTGATGAGAGTATCCAGACTAAGATGAACCTTCGGAAAAGTTACAGATGGTAGTTACATATAAAAAGAGCCGTATGAATGCTGGAGTAGTCATACGGCTCTTGCTATTGGATGACATTTGAGCTTGTTTGGATACTTCCTTTTTATTTTTTTACCACAGGTAGTATAACTCTGCTTGCAGCTCCTTGCTGATGATAAATTTTGATCTTTTGTTTCATCACAAAATCTTCTACCGTACAATGATAGGTATCAATAAACCTTTGTGGATTGCGGTCAATAATGGGGAACCAGGAACTTTGAATTTGAATCATCAGTCTGTGTCCCGGCAGGAATGTGTGTGCCACATCATACAGTGTGTAATTAACCGGAGTTATTTCTTCCGGTTTGAAAGGCAGGGGATTGTCGAATCCCTTACGGAAGCGTCCTCTGAATAATTCGCCACGAATCATCAGCTGGTACCCACTCATTGGGTAGTCACTCTTTAAATAACTGCGTGCAGTTTTGGAATATTCAAATTTTTCAGGATATACATCAATTACTTTCACCATAAAATCAGCGTCAGTACTACTGATGGCAGTCATTAATTCCACTTCTATAGGACCGGCCAATGTTAAAGTATCACATAGCGGCTCCGTCATGAAAGTAATGACATCGGGACGTGAAGTAGCAAAGCGTTGGTCATCTACCATGAATTCTTTTGTCCGGTAAGTGGTAGGGTTTGCCGTATAGGGTACCGGACGTGACATATCTGAAATATATTCAGAATAAGACTCTTGTTCTGCCGGTGCTTGTGTGGATACTGATCCGTTTTTATGTATATAATAAGGTGTACCGGCAGTCTTTTGTACAGGCCATTCGTCGTATGTTTTCCATTCGTTTTCACCTGTATGGAATATATTTACTTTATGCTTGGGCTTTTCTCCCTTTCCTTCCAGGAAATATCGGAAAAAAGGATATTCTATTTTGTCCATGTAATAAGCTGAAGTGCTTTTACCGAAATACAGATTACCGAAACCTTGGAACCCGCGTACTGTCCATGCTCCATGCCACCAAGGACCGAATGTCAGATATAAATCTGTGTCCGGTGATTGCTCTTTGATGGCTTTATAAAGATTCCAGGCTCCGTAACAGTCTTCGGAGTCATACAGTCCACCTACCACCAATATGGCTGGCTTCAAGTTATAACAGGAGGTGCGTGCATCGCGCTCTTTCCAGAAATCATCGAAATCAGGATGGTTTTTGATATCATTCCACAATGTCTGTGTGGTATCACGTACCAGGTCGTCTACATTCTTAAAGGTACCGAGTGCCAGAAAATCTGTGTAAACATCATTCTTTACAATTTGGTTCATCACTCCTTTTCCCATGTGGCGTCCTTCCAGTCTGGGAAGGAAATTAGTGGTTTGCAGCAGGGTGAAGGCTCCGTTGTGATGACGGTCATCTCCACGGAACCAGTCGGTGACGGGAGCTTGCGGAGAAACAGCTTTCAAAGCCGGATGATTGGAGGAGGCTGTCATAGTGGCATAGAAACCATCATAACTGATTCCCCATGTTCCTACATTTCCGTTATTATATGTGTTGTGAATCAACCATTCTATGGTATCGTATGTGTCCGTTGCTTCGTCTATATTCTTTTTATCTTTCTTACCCTTTTTGTTTTTGTTGAGAGGGCGTACTTGGATAAATATTCCTTCACTCTTATGCCGTCCACGTACATCTTGGAAGACGATAATATATCGGTGCTCTATATAGTTTTTCAGATTAGTTCTGAAATGACGGTCAAATCCTTCTCCGTATGGGGAACAAGAGTAAGGGCTGCGGTGCATCAGGATAGGATGCTGCCTGCTGTTGTCTTTCGGTTCGTAGACAGCGGTGTAAAGCTTGATTCCGTCACGCATGGGAATCATGACTTCCCGTTTCGTGTAGATTTCCTTCAGTTTGAGTTCGATACTGTCCGGTTGTTTTTTTGCTTGGGTTTGTGTCCATCCTCGAGGGATGAGAAAGCATAACAGTAATGAAGTAATAAATAAGAATTTGCCTAATCTTTTCATGTATAATGTGATGTTATTTTAATGAGTTGGCAAAGGTAAGTACATTCCTTGAAAGTTTTCACGCTAATTAAGGAAAAATTTCGATAATAGTTACTACCTTTGTCACACTAATAACTTTTAACTAAAATAAGTATCAATATGGCAACACCTCCGTTCCATTATCAGCACATGTTCCCGTTGGGACCTGATAAAACCGAGTATTATTTGCTGACTAAAGATTATGTGTCAGTAAGTGAGTTTGAAGGAAAACCTATCTTGAAGATTGAAAAAGAAGGTCTGACTGCTATGGCTAACGCTGCTTTCCGTGATGTTTCTTTCTTGCTTCGCCGTTCACACAATGAACAGGTTGCTAAGATTCTGAGTGATCCCGAAGCCAGTGATAACGATAAGTATGTAGCATTGACTTTCTTGCGTAATGCGGAAGTTTCAGCTAAAGGCAAATTACCTCTTTGTCAAGATACGGGTACTGCTATTATCCATGGTGAGAAAGGTCAGCAGGTATGGACCGGCTATTGTGATGAAGAAGCCCTTTCCTTGGGAGTTTATAAGACTTATACGGAAGAAAATCTTCGTTATTCTCAGAATGCTCCTTTGACTATGTACGATGAGGTGAACACCAAATGTAACCTGCCTGCACAAATTGATTTGGAAGCTACTGAAGGTATGGAATACAAGTTCCTTTGTGTGACTAAAGGTGGTGGTTCGGCGAACAAGACCTATTTATATCAGGAAACGAAAGCTGTATTGAATCCGGCTACATTGGTTCCTTTCCTTGTTGAAAAAATGAAGACTTTGGGTACGGCTGCTTGTCCTCCTTATCATATTGCATTTGTAATCGGTGGTACATCGGCAGAGAAGAACTTGCTGACTGTTAAGCTAGCTTCTACTCACTATTATGACGAGTTGCCTACTACCGGTAATGAATACGGGCGTGCTTTCCGCGATGTGGAACTGGAAAAACAAGTATTGGAAGAAGCTTATAAGATTGGCTTGGGTGCACAGTTTGGTGGTAAGTATATGGCTCACGATGTTCGCATCATCCGCTTGCCTCGTCACGGTGCTTCTTGTCCTATCGGTCTGGGCGTTTCCTGTTCTGCTGACCGTAATATAAAATGTAAGATCAATAAAGATGGTATCTGGATTGAAAAGATGGATGATAAACCGGGTGAGCTGATTCCGGCAGAACTCCGTGAAGCCGGTGAAGGCGATGTGGTTAAGATTGATTTGAACCAACCGATGGCGGATATCCTGAAAGAATTGACCAAGTATCCGGTAGCTACCCGTCTGTCATTGAACGGAACCATTATTGTAGGTCGCGATATCGCTCATGCTAAATTGAAAGAGCGTTTGGATCGTGGCGAAGATTTGCCGCAGTATATCAAAGATCATCCTATCTATTATGCCGGTCCGGCAAAGACTCCGGAAGGTATGGCTTGTGGTTCTATGGGCCCCACTACAGCAGGACGTATGGACCCGTATGTGGATTTGTTCCAGTCACATGGCGGTAGCATGATAATGTTGGCAAAAGGTAATCGTAGCCAGCAGGTAACGGATGCTTGTAAGAAGTATGGCGGTTTCTATCTGGGCTCTATTGGTGGTCCGGCTGCTATCCTTGCTCAGAATAATATCAAGAGCATTGAGTGTGTGGAATATCCGGAATTGGGTATGGAAGCTATCTGGAAAATTGAAGTGGAAGATTTCCCGGCATTCATCTTGGTGGACGATAAAGGTAATGACTTCTTCAAGCAGTTGAAGCCGTGTTGCCTTGGAAATTGTAAATAATTAAATAATTCCGTAATAATACTAATACAGCCTTCCTCCCTTTAAAGGCGAGGGGGCTGTTCTGTTTTTTATTTAATTGGTGTTATCCGTTACCTTAATAATATGATGAAAAAACTACGATTGTTGTTTGTGCTGTTATGGATGACAAGCAACTTATTTTCTTCTCCTGTTACAGGATTATTAGAGCGCATCGACAAAGGAGCTTCCTCCAAATTTATTATTGAACGTCAGAAATCGGAAACCGATTTTTTTGAACTCGATCAGAAAGGTGATAAAGTAATTATCCGGGGTAATGACTATGTAAATATTGCTACCGGATTGAATTGGTATTTGAAATATTATGCAGGCATACATCTTTCTTGGAATGGAATGACTGCAAAACTGCCTGCTGTTTTGCCTCCTGTGACTAAAAAGGAACGGCATGAAACGGATCTGCCCTATCGTTATGATCTGAATTATTGTACTTTCTCTTATTCCATGGCTTTTTGGGACTGGGAGCGTTGGGAAAAGGAGATAGATTGGATGGCGCTTCACGGTATCAATCTTTCCCTGGCATTGACAGGGACTGAGTCGGTTTGGAGAAATGTACTTCTAAAACTGGGATATACTAAGGATGAAATTAATGAATTTGTAGCCGGACCGGGTTTTACAGCTTGGTGGTTGATGAATAATCTGGAAGGGTGGGGAGGACCTAATCCTGAAAGTTGGTATACCCGTCAGGAAAAACTTCAGAAGAAGATTGTAAAAAGAATGCGTGAATATGGCATCGAACCTGTGTTGCCGGGATATTGTGGCATGGTTCCTCATAATGCAAAGGAGAAATTAGGATTGAATGTTGCTGATCCCGGATTTTGGTGCAGCTATCATCGTCCTGCCTTTTTACAGCCGGAGGATGAACGCTTTGAAGAAATCTCTGCTTTGTATTATAGAGAACTGACAAAACTGTATGGAAAAACTGGTTTTTACGCTATTGATCCGTTTCATGAAGGGGGGAAGTACTCAAGGAGTAAATTTGGATGCAGCCGGTAAAGCCATCATGAAAGCCATGAAAAAAACAAATCCGGATGCTGTGTGGGTGGCTCAGGCATGGCAGGACAATCCTCGTACTCCGATGATAGAGCATCTGGAAGCAGGAGACCTGTTAGTCTTGGACTTGCATAGCGAATGCCGTCCGCAATGGGGAGACCCGGCGTCAGAGTGGTGTCGCAAAGGAGGATACGGGCAGCATGGGTGGGTGTACTGCATGTTGTTGAATTTTGGTGGTAACATTGGGCTTCATGGTAAAATGGATGCGCTGATTGATGGCTTTTATGACGCGAAAGCAGATGTTCATGCCGGAAGGACATTGCGTGGAGTAGGGATGACTCCGGAAGGTATTGAGAACAATCCGGTTATGTATGAGCTGGTGATGGAATTGCCGTGGCGTGAACATCGGTTTACTCGTGATGAGTGGTTGAAAGGATACGTATATGCTCGTTATGGGGTAGAGGATGAGGCTTTGCAACAAGTTTGGGATTTATTGGGTAACGGTATTTATAATAGTCCCAAGGAGAAAATACAACAGGGAACGCATGAGTCTGTATTCTGCGCTCGTCCGGGGTTGGATGTATATCAGGTATCCAGTTGGTCGGAGATGAAAGAATACTATAATCCGCAGGATGTGATAGAGGCTGCCCGACTGATGGTTTCTGTGGCTGATAAATATCAGGGTAATAATAATTTTGAGTTCGATTTGGTGGATGTGCTCCGGCAGGCATTGGCAGAAAAGGGGCGTTTGATGCAAAAAGTGGTAACGGCTGCGTTTCGGGCAGGAGACAAGCAAGTATTTGAGTTGGCTTCACAGCATTTTCTGCATCTTATTCTATTGCAAGACCAGTTGTTGGGTACCCGGAAAGAATTCAAGGTTGGAACTTGGATTGAAGCGGCACGTTCAGCAGGACAGACCCAGGAAGAAAAAGCATTATACGAATGGAATGCACGTGTTCAGATTACTACATGGGGAAATCGTGTAGCGGCAGATCAAGGCGGACTTCGTGATTATGCTCATAAAGAATGGAATGGCATTTTGAAAGATTTCTATTTTATGAGATGGAAGGCTTATTTTGATTATTTAGCTTGTGTCCTGGATGGAAAGCAACCGGAGGAACTTGATTTTTATACCTTGGAAGAAGCATGGACTAAAGAAACAGGATTCTATTCCTCAATTCCTGAAGGAAATACTGTGGTAGTAGCTAAAAACATTTTTGAAGAAGTTTTTTAAATGTTCTTTCTACTATGGATAACTTAAGACTTTCATAGGTTATAAGGCTTGATTATGGGTTCAGAACCGATGGGTATGAAACTATGATAACTTTATTCACGGTAGGGGGTGGATTGAATTTACCCCCTTACGGTGAATGAAAGTTATGGAAACAGATAGCGTGTGGAAAACGCTTACTTCTTCTTCTCGGATGTCTGTTTCCAGATACGTACCATATAGAATGCGCAATGTGTGAACGCAAAGACGAACGAAATAGCGAGCAATGTCTTGTCTTCTTCCCAGCCTACTGTCTGTTGATGCCACAATCCTGTAATAACTGAAAGTACAGACAGGGCGATTCCTGTCATATTCAATATGGTGAGTCCTTTGCGTCGTTTTACGTTATGTTCCAGTTTGCTGTGTTTTACTCCATAGCAGGCATAAACATCCAGACCTATCAGCATCCATAATACCAATCGGATCCAAGTGTCAGCCGGAAGAAACAACATCATACAAAGGCAGGTAAGGATGCCCAGAATCGGTACCGTGGGAACAAAAGGAGTTTTAAAGGCACGATGTACGTCAGGCATACTTTTACGCACGATCAATACTGCCGCGCAAACCAATGTGAAGGCGAATAAGGTACCTATACTGGTCATTTCTCCGGCTACACGTGCCGGAACAAATGCTGCCAGCCCTCCTACAATGACCATGAATAACAAATTACTGTGTGCCGGTGTCCGGTATTTCTCGTGAATCTTTGAAAAGAAAGGAGGCAACAGTCCGTCGCGGCTCATACTTAGAAATACACGGCTTTGTCCTAGCAAAGTTACCATAATAACCGAGCAGTAACCAAACAGGATAGCCAGTACGATGGCCCGGTTCAACCACGGATAATCCGGATGAATTACTCCTGTGGCATCTGCATGTCCCATGTGGTCAATCGCTACGGCAACAGGTGCGATACCTTGTTGTCCTGCAAAGTCAGAATAATGGGCAACTCCCGTCATTACGTAAGCAAACACCATATAAAGAATGGTGCAAATCAGCAGGGAACCTAGAATGCCGACGGGCATATCCCGTTTCGGATTTTTTGTTTCCTGAGCGGCTGTACTTACGGCATCAAAACCAAGAAAGGCGAAAAATACAATCGCTGCTCCACGCAATACACCCGAGAATCCGAACTCGCCTAAAGTACCAGTATTGGCAGGGATATAAGGAACATAATTCTCTGCATTAATGTATTTCCATCCTAATACAACGAAAATAAGAATCACTGCCACTTTCAGGAACACAATGAAGCCGTTAAAGATAGAACTTCCTTCTGTTCCACGAATCAGAAAAATACTCATCAGCACTACAATCAGTGCGGCCGGTATATTCACAATACCTCCGTCCCAGGGACAAGCAGCAAGTGCATGGGGGATATTTATCCCCACTCCTTCCAGAAAAACAACGAGATATCTGCTCCAGCTGATACTGACGGTAGTAGCGGCAACAGTATATTCCAATACTAGATCCCAGCCGATAATCCATGCTATAAGTTCGCCCATTGTAGCATATGAGTATGTATAAGCACTACCTGCTACAGGTATCATGGAAGCAAACTCGGCATAACATAAACCGGCAAAGCAACAACCTATTGCCGCTATGGCGAAAGATAAAGTAATGGCAGGCCCTGTGTATCCTGCGGCTACTGTTCCGGTGATGGAGAATAATCCGGCACCGATGATAACACCTACTCCTAATGCGATCAAGCTCCATGGTCCCAAGACTCTTTTCAGGGTCTTGTTTCCAGATTCATTGGCTTCGGCTTGTAATGCAGCAAAAGGCTTCTTGATAAATAATCCCATATCTTTTTACAACATATTTAGTGATAATTGTGTGCAAAGGTACGGATAACTGCCCTGAATTACAAGCTATAAGTAAAGGCTATAACGATTATTCGAGATATTTCGTTATTCTTCCACTTAGTTGGAGCAGGGAAATTTCACAGACTTTGGTGTTATATTCAGCAGACAAAATACGTTCTTCCGCATCAAGCAGGCTCTTTTGGGCTTCACGCATCTCGATACCGGAGAGATCTCCCAACAGATAACGTTCTTTGGCTATTTCATGGTTTTCACGGGCGGCAACCAGATTCTGGCGTTCCAAATTTAATAAACGTAAATTATTGCGATAGGCCTGCCACAGATTGCTTAAATCCGCTTTCAAGCCCAATTCCAGCTGTTCTCTTTCCAGTTGCGAGTTACGTATTTGCAGGCTGGCATTGCGCTTTTCACGGCGACGGTTACCATCCCATAGGTTAATGCCTACGGTAATTCCTCCGTTTAGTCCCCAATTGCTTCTCCGGCTGGTGGCGTTTGTTTCATATTTGTTGAATGTATAGCCATAACCGGCGTTCAATTTCACATAGGGATAATTACGGGATAGAACCTGACGGTAATCCAATTGGGCAATTGTTGTATTTTGATCAGCTTTCAGCAGGTTGGCATTCGTCTTGAGGGTGGATTCCCATAATTCATCGTAATTCAGCGCATCATTCACTGTTATAATGGAGTCATTGACACGTAGCGGTCGGTTGACTTCCTGTACGGCCATTAACTCGTTCAGGTTGATACGTGAGGTAACCACCAGTTCCTGTTGTTTCATATATTGTGCACTGTCTGCATTGAAGTCCACTTTGGCTTGTTGATAATCCAGCCGGGAAAAATTACCGATATGGTATCGTTCTTCTACAATGCGCAGGCGTTCTTTGGATAAAGACACAGCGTAAAGGAAGTTCTTCAGACGTATTTCCTGTTGTACATAATTATAGTATTCGGCAGTGAGTCCCGCTATGAAGTCTTCAAGGGTAATACGCGTGTTGGTTTCTCCCTGGCGTTCCAGTTCCTTCAGTTTTTTGTAGGTGGTGCTGATATTGAATCCGTCGAACAGAGTCCAGTTTACATCCAGTCCGGCCTTTAAGGTTTGGTCGTAGATGTTTCGTTCACTGGCTGTAGTGCCTGTACTTCTACTCTTGGTATCCGTATTGTCCAACGTTCCTGTATATCCGGCAGACAAATCAACAGTCGGCAGATAACCGGCATTTGCTAATGTGGCATTGTTATGGCTGATCTGTTCTTCATTACGGGTGATACGTATGGAATAATTGTTTGCAAGTCCTTCCTCCAGACATTTTTTCAGCGTATAAGGATATTGCGCATAGGTGGAAGCCACCCATGCAGTACAGATACATAAAGTTATAATGATTCGTTTCATACAGTTTCTGTTTTAACGTTTCGGTTGGTAGATATATAACTATAAATAGCCGGTACGATATACATGGTCAGGAAAGTAGATACTAACATTCCTCCCACAACAGCCGTACCCATGGCGATACGTTGGTTGGCGCCTTCTCCTGTTGCGAATGCCAGCGGGATCAAGCCTAATACGGTAGAGGCACTTGTCATGAGAATAGGGCGCAAGCGTTGCAAAGCGGCATCCCGTATGGCCTGCATCTTGTTTTCACCGGATTCTTGTTTCTGATTGGCAAATTCCACAATCAAGATACCATTCTTTGCTACCAGACCAATCAGCATAATAATACCGATCTGGCTGAATATGTTCATGGTAATGCCACCGGCATACATGAAAATCAGTGCTCCTGCAATGGCCAGAGGAACGGTAAGCATGATGATGAAAGGGTCCTTGAAACTTTCGAACTGTGCCGCCAGAATAAGATAGATAAGTATCAATGCCAGAATGAAAGCAAACATCAGGCTGGATGAACTTTCCCGATAGTCTTTGGAGTCTCCCGACAAGGCGGTACGGAAAGTTTCGTCCAAAGTCTGGGCGGCGATTTTATCCATTTCTTCCAAGCCTTGTCCGATGGTCTTTCCATCTGCCAGTCCGGCAGATACGGTAGCGGAAATAAAACGGTTGTAGTGGTACAATTTAGGAGGAGCTACGGATTCTACAAATTCTACCAGATTGTCCAATTGAATCATTTCCCCTTTGTCGCTTCGTATGTAAATAGATTTGATATTGGCCGGTGTATTACGTTGTTGGCGGTTTATCTGACCCAAAATCTCATATTGTTTTCCATTCATATAAAAATAGCCCATACGTTGTCCGCTGAGACCGTATTGCAGTGTTTCGGCTATATCACGCACGGTGGCTCCCATTGTACCTGCCTTATCACGGTTAATATTCACTCTCATTTCCGGGCTGCTGAACTTCAGGTCCACGTCCGCCATCTGGAAAGTAGGGTTGTCATATACTTTGCTTAAAAAAGCCGGTAATACTTTCTCCAGTTTTTCTATACTGACAGCTTGTAGTACATATTGTACGGGCATACTTCCTCTCCGTCCGCCGAAAGAAGACTGTTGTTGCACAAAGGCACGTGCTTTCGTCTTGTTGCGGATGGCCTGTGAGATACGTTCGGCAACTTCCATCTGGGTGTAATCACGATCTTTGATATCTTTCAATGTGATACGTATATTTCCACTGCCACTGGAAACACGTGCGGTTACAGATTCGGCATCGGGTATAATAGAATCTACCAGATTGTTGATATCTTCCGTATAATCACGGATGTATTCATAGCTGGCGCCTTCGGCTGCACGGGTATTGATACTTATTTGCGACCGGTCTTCCATCGGAGCCATTTCAGCGGGTATCTGGACCCAAAGTACTCCGATGGCTATCAACATAATCACTGTAACAGGTATTGCCCATATGCGTCTTTTAAGAAAAGCGTTCAGTGAACGGGCATATATGCGGTTCATACCTTCAAAGAAAGGCTCTGTCTTTTGGTAGAACCATCCCTGTTTTTCCCGTTTTATCAATAGCTTGGTTGCCAGCATAGGGGTGAACGTTAATGCGGCAAAGGAAGAAATGATGACCGAACCTGCCACAACGAAACTGAACTCACGGAACAGACGTCCGCTGGTTCCTTCCATAAATACGATGGGCAGGAACACTGCCACCAAGGTGATAGTGGTGGAGATAACAGCGAAGAAAATTTCTTTTGCCCCTTCTATTCCTGCTTCGAACGGACGCATACCTCGTTCTATGCGGATATAGATATTCTCTGTCATAACGATGGCGTCATCCACTACCAAACCTACGGACAATACCACCGCCAGCATGGTCAGCACATTGATGGAGAAACCTGCTATGTACATCACAAAGAAAGCTCCGATCAATGAAACCGGAATCACGATGCAGGGAATCAGTGTCACGCGCCAGTCGCGCAAGAACAGGAAAATGATGATGATAACCAGTACGAACGCTTCATACACCGTACTTTTTACTTCATCAATGGAAGCGCGGATAAACTTAGTGTTGTCAAAGCCATAGCTGTATTTCACATCGTCGGGCAAGTCCTTCTTCATCTGCTCCATACGCTGGTATACGGCATCGGCGATTTCGATATGGTTGGCACCGGGTTGTGGAATGACAACGACACCTACCATCGGCACTCCGTTCATTTTCATGTAACTCTTGATATCTGCCGGACCTAGTTCGGCGTAACCGATATCGCTGAAACGGACCACTCTTCCGCCTACTTCTTTTAATATGATGTTATTGAATTCTTTAGCGGTGTGCATTTGTCCCATGGTGCGTAAGGTCAATTCTACGGTATTACCTTCAATGCTGCCCGAGGGGAGTTCTATATTTTCATTGGTTATCGCGTTCTTTACATCTACCGGAGTAATGCCATACCCTGCCATCTTGGTGGGGTCGAGCCATAGGCGCATGGAGTAACGTTTTTCTCCCCAAATAGATACGCTGCTTACATCCGAAATGGTTTGCAGTTGTTCTTTTACGGTCAAGTCTGCTATTTCACTCAGTTCCAACAGAGAGCGGCTGTCACTTTGGATAGCTACCATCAGGATAGGCGTTGCATCGGCATCAGCCTTGGATACAGTAGGAGGGTCACAGTCGCGTGGCAGGTAACGTTGTGCGCGGGACACTTTGTCACGTACGTCATTGGCGGCAGTTTCCAAATCGACGGATAATTCAAATTCCACTGTGATACGGCATTGCCCTTGTTGGCTGACACTGGACAAAGAACGGATTCCCGGAATACCGTTGATGTTTTGTTCCAAAGGCTCGGTTATCTGATTCTCGATTACATCGGCATTGGCACCCGAGTAACTACAGGTAACAGAGATGATCGGATTATCTACCGAAGGATATTCGCGGACTCCCAATGTATTGTAACCGATCAGTCCGAAAAGTAATATGATGATGGTAAGCACGGTGGCAAGCACAGGCCTACGGATACTAAGTTCGGAAATATTCATAAAAGTATTTTTTTAGTTGTTAGTTAATGGCCTGAAGTTCCACAGGCATTCCCTTACGTAATTGCAGTGTACCCGATGTCAGGATGGTATCACCCACAGACAATCCTCGTACAATCTGTACTTCGGCTTCGGTACGGAGTCCTATAATAACATCTACAGGGTCTGCAACTCCGCTACGATAAACAAATACTTTATTTTTACCCATTTCGGGGACAATCGCTTCGGATGGAATCGCTATCGCATCTTCTATTTCTTTTTGTTTTAATTGAATATCTGCATATCTGCCTGCCAGCAGTTCGCCGTTGCGGTTGGGGTAGATGGCACGGATGTTCAATGAATGGGTTTCCATATCTATACTGGATTCGGTTGCATAAACCTGTGCATGATAGGTATCCAGTTTTCCTTCTACTTTGAATTCCAGATTAGTCCCTTTTTTTATTTCCCGGGCATAACGTTCCGGTACAGCGAACTCTACTTTCAATGGAGTCACTTTGGTCAGTCTGGCTACTACAGTGGTGGGGGAGGCGTATGCTCCCGTACTGACCTGCCTCAATCCGATGATACCGTCGAATGGTGCGCGGAGTTCGGTCATGTCAATGTTGGCTTTGATATTTTCGATATCAGCGTTAAGGGTGGCAAGTTCGGTTTTTACCTGTTCGTATGCTTCTTTACTGACCGCATCTCGTTTTAACAGGGCGTTTTGGCGGAACACACGGTCTTCGGCTAAAGGTATTTGTGCTTCCAGACGTTTTAACTGAGCCTGTAACTGCCGGTCGTTTACTTTGGCAAGTAATTCTCCTCGTTTTACCAATGTGCCTTCTGTGAAAAAAATATCGGTGATCTTTCCGGAGGTTTCAAAAGACAGACTCACTTCTTCGTCAGGAACCAGGCGTCCGGTCACCAATATTTCATCTGTCAGCAAGTGTGGTTTTATGACTTGTGCATTGACTTTCAATGTGCGTTGCTTGTTTTCTTTAGGCAACGCGTCGGCGGCTGTCAGTTCTTCATTTTCGTGAGGGGTAAATTGATAGATGCCTAGTCCGGCCAAGCCGGCTCCGATTAATATAATGATGCCCCATTTGATTCGTTTGTTCATGTGCCTTTCTATATGGGTTTAATAAATACGTTAATGTAAGATTAGATAAAAAAACGTGGCGTTCAGTTTAAACGCCACGTTCTTTTTTAATATTTTTTTTCGTTTGCCAGTTTCCACATCGCAAGGAAAGAGGCTTTGGTTATATCGACTATCTTCAGCCAATTGATTTTCTGTGTTTCATCTCCCGGAAGGTGATAATCGGGATGGGCATCAGTGTGATACCATATAATAGGTATTCCCAGTTTGGCGAACGTGCCGTTGTCGCTGCCTCCCACCGGATTGTCCCAAGCCCGGTAGTCAGGGGATAACTGCAAGCGGTAATCCTCAATATCTTTTTTCAGCCAGTCACCGAAGGCCTGATGGGCTGCGGTATAGAAGTAAACGAAATAATCGGGCTGGTCCTCCCGGTTGTTACGTCCTATCATGTCATAGTTCAAATAGCCTTTTACCTTTTTAATATCCGGATAGTTCATGGCGAAATAACGGGAGCCCAGCAATCCCTTTTCCTCACCATCCCAAAAAGCGAAGATAACGGTACGTTCCGGCTGCTCGCCGGTAGCAAGAAAAGCACGGGCTACCTGTAATACGGCTTGAACGCCTGATGCATTATCATCTGCACCGTTATAAATCTGATCTCCTTCCAGCATCGGATCGTAGCCTATGTGGTCGTAATGTGCACCGATAATGACAATTTCATTTGGATTCTTTCCTTCTATTTTACCTAAGATATTACGTAATGCCAATTTTTGATGTACCACTTTTTTCAGTTCCGCAATAGAATCGGGATGTACTTGCCAGCGTTTCCCTTTCACTTGCCGTTCAGCATGATACACGTCAAAGGGCTGTATATAGTCTCCGTCCAGTGGCTTTATTCCCATCTGTTTCAGGCAGGAAATGATATAATTGCCTGCAATGCGTCCACCTTTCCATCCGGCTTCGCGTCCTTCCAGTTCGTCACAGGCCAAAAAGCCGATATGTGCTTCGGCTGTGGCACGGTTAATGGTTTCTACTCCTTTTTTTTCAGGAGCTACTTTTTTAGGAGAAGCGGCATTCAGCCCGGTGGTGCATAATGCAAACAGTGCAATAGCTAAGAGGTGTTTTTTCATAAAGTTGTGGTTTTTAGTAAGCGGCGCGATACTTGCCTTCTTCCTTGTCTTCCAACATATTCAGGTAAGAAGTATAGCGTGACTCGCTGATTAGATGTTTCTCCACTGCATCGCGTACGGCGCATCCGGGCTCGTGCCTATGGGTGCAGTTTCCATACTTGCAATGAGCGGAATATTCAAATATTTCTTTAAAGTAATGTCCTACTTCCTCTTCTTCCATATCGAATGTTCCGAAACCTTTGATACCCGGAGTGTCGATGATGTATCCGCCGCCGTCTACCGGGAACATTTCGGAAAAGGTTGTGGTATGCATTCCCTTGTTATGGTAATCGGATATTTCACCTGTTTTCAAAGTTTGTTCAGGTAAAATGGCGTTGATTAATGTTGATTTCCCTACTCCTGAGTTGCCGGAAAGCAAAGTGACCTTCCCTTCCAGGTCTTTTTTCACTTCATCTGTACCTATGTTGTTCAGTGCGGAAACTTTGAAGCAAGGGTAACCGATGTATATGTACAGGTTTATCAGAGCATCCATATAGCGTGTATCATCCTCATTATACCTGTCTGTCTTATTGAATATCAGTTTGACGGGTACACGGTATGCTTCCGCGGTGGCTAGAAAACGGTCAATGAATATAGTTGAGGTTTCGGGATAATTAATTGTAACAATCAGCATACATTGATCCAGATTGGCTGCCAGTATGTGCGATTGTTTGGAAAGGTTGGAGGCGCGCCGGATGATATAGTTCTTGCGGTCTTCTATCTCACTGATGAAGGCGGTTCCTTCATTGTTGATAATGATTTGTACATAATCTCCTACAGCAATGGGATTGGTACTCCGAATACCCTTTAAACGGAAATTTCCTTTGATCTTGCATTCGATGGTACGTCCGTCTTCTGTTTTGACAAGATACCAGCTGCCTGTGTTTTTTATTACTAGTCCTTTCATAAATTAAAATGAAGAATGAAAAATGAAGAAAGAGGAATTGGACCGCACGGACAAAAGCAAGGCTGTGCAGGACAATTCTTCCTTCTTCATTATTATTGCTTCATTATTTTAAGTTCTTCATTAAACCGTCATAATTTCTTTATCTTTCTCTGCCAGAAGTTCTTCAATCTTCGCGATATATTTATCGTGTACTTTCTGAAGTTTGGCTTCCGCATTCTTTTGCTCGTCTTCGGGCATACCCTCTTTAACGGCCTTTTTCAGTGTGTCTATAGCGTCACGGCGTGCGTTGCGTATACTTACTTTTGCGGTTTCGCCTTCGCCTTTACATTGTTTGGCCAGTTGCTTGCGGCGTTCCTCTGTCAATGGCGGAATACCCAAACGGATAATTTCACCGTTGTTCTCGGGAGTGATGCCCAGATCAGAGTCCATGATAGCTTTTTCGATGATACGGAACATACTTTTGTCCCATGGCTTGATGGCGATACTGCGTGCATCGGGAGTAGTCACGGCAGCTACATTACTGATGGGAACCATGCTTCCATAAGAGTCAACACGAATGCCGTCCAGCAACCGGGTACTGGCTTTTCCTGCACGAATGTGCGCTAAGGCTTCTTCCAAATACATAACGGCCATGTCCATTTTCTCTTGTGCGTCGTTGATGCAAGTTTTTGCGTCTATCATACTGTTCTGTTATTTAAGTTGTTTATTGATTCGTTTTAAGTGAAACAAAAGTAATTTATTTTTTGATTATCTGCAATAAAAGAGAGATGATTTTATATTTCTAACGGCTCTTTACCTTATCATCACCAGTTTAAGTTGTTGGGGCTTTATTAAAAACAAATGAAAAGTTTTTGTGTTTTATCGGATAACAGCTATCTTTGTTTCTATCCCATAAGCAGAATTAGAAAACAATGAGAATATGGAAGAAAATTACAGACGATACCCCATAGGTATACAGAATTTTGAGCAGTTGCGTAACCGGAATTGTGTATATGTAGACAAGACCGAACTGGTTTACCGATTGGCTAACACGGACAGTGTGTATTTTCTGAGCCGTCCGCGGAGGTTTGGGAAAAGCTTGTTGGTGTCCACCCTTGAGGCTTACTTTCAAGGGAAAAAAGATTTGTTTAAGGGGCTGGCCATGGAGCGTCTGGAAAAGGACTGGAACGTGTATCCGGTATTCCATATTGATTTCAGTCTGACTAAATATACTACCCTGTTCGATTTGCAGGAACAGTTGAATCTGTTTTTACTTCGTTGTGAAAAGGTTTATGGGGCGGAAAAGGAGGAAAAGACTCCTGCTGCTCGTCTGCAAGGTATGATCCGTCGTGCGTATGAACAGACCGGTCTGCCGGTCGTTGTCCTGATTGACGAATACGACGCTCCTCTTTTGGACAGTAATTCCAACATCCCCTTGCAGCAGGAGCTTCGGAATGAACTGCGTAAGTTTTTCAGTCCTCTCAAGGGATTGGGGCAATACCTTCGTTTCCTCTTTATCACGGGAATCAGCAAGTTCAGCCAGATGAGCATCTTCAGTGAGCTGAATAATTTGAAGAACATCAGTATGCGGGATGACTTCAGCGCGATATGCGGCATCACCGAGCGGGAGTTGCTGGACGAGCTTCGTCCGGACATTGAGCGGATGGCTTTGGCGAACGGCGAGACGTATGAAGCTGCCTGTGCGCATCTGAAGCGGCAGTATGACGGGTATCATTTCAGCAAGCATTGTGAGGATATTTACAATCCTTTTAGTCTGTTCAATGCCTTTGATGCAAAGGAGTACAAGAATTTCTGGTTCTCTACCGGCACTCCTACTTTCTTGATTGATTTGTTGCAGGAAACGGATTTTGACGTGCGCCAGCTGGAGGGGGTGGAGGCTACAGACGAGCAGTTTGATGCCCCGACGGAACGTGTAACTAGTCCTATCCCCGTTTTATATCAAAGTGGTTACCTGACGATCAAGGGATATGATCCCGAGTTCCAGGTGTACCGGCTGGCCTATCCCAACGGGGAGGTGCGTAAAGGTTTCATCGAGTCCCTGTTGCCCGCTTACCTTGAGTTGCCGGGTCAGAGCAGTACTTTTTATGTCGTTTCCTTCATTCGCGATCTTCGTAAGGGAGATATAGAGAGCTGCTTGGAACGTACGCGTTCTTTCTTTGCTTCCATTCCCAATGATTTGGAGAACAAGACGGAGAAGCATTACCAGACCATCTTTTATTTGTTGTTCCGTCTGATGGGGATGTATGTGGACAGCGAGGTGAAAAGTGCGGTGGGGCGTGCGGATGTGGTCATAAAGATGCAGGATGCTATTTATGTGCTGGAATTTAAATATGACGGTACGGCCCGGGAGGCATTGGCGCAGATAAACAGCAGGCTGTATGCTGTTCCTTATCGCAAGGATGGCAGGCGCATCGTGAAGGTGGGGATTAATTTCGACAGTGCCACCCGTACTATCGGGGACTGGGTGATAGAAGTGGAAGATACGGTGGATAATTTGTAGCTTGCAGGCGGAGTGACATTTCGAAGGTGGCTGTCTGCTTTTGATGAATACTTAAGCCTTTTTCCCCTGTATACTAAGTCTTTTCTACTGCATGATTAAGCTTTTTCATACGGTAACCTACTACAGACTCCGATAATGGACTGTATAAACTATTGTAGTGGACCGTACGGTCTGATGTAACAGACTGTACAGTCTACTGACGGAGTCTGTAGTAGGTTACCGCATGAAAGGCCTTAACTGTACGGAAGAAACCCCTTAATCTACGGGGAGAATACTTTTATAGGCAAGATTGTTATTTTTTTTATCATCTGTCTGAAGATTGCTTTTCTTTGGAAAGGAGAATAAGAAGGTTGCCCTTTTGAAGTAAATCTGGCCGGTAAGCATTATCTTTGCATTAAAAAAGATGATAACTTTATATTTAGCCCGTCACGGGCAGACAGAAGAGAATATCGCCCGTATTTTCCAAGGACATATGCCGGGCACGCTGACTGTTGAAGGAATAGCACAGGCTGAAGCGCTGCGTGATACTTTGCGGAACATCTCTTTGGACGCAGTGGTCAGTAGTGATTTGAAACGGTGTGTGGATACGGCCCGTATCGCTGTGGAAGGTCGGAACCTGCCTTGGGAGAAAACGGTCTTGTTGCGTGAAATCGATTGGGGGAGTTGGACAGGTCTTGCCATTAAAGAAGTTGATTTGCAACATTTTCCGGCAGATGTGGAAACGGAGGCGATGCTCTATGAACGTGCGGGGCGTTTTGTGGACTACTTGAAAGAGCGATATGATGGAAAACAGGTGTTGGCAGTCGGGCATGGACTGATAAACAGGGCGGTACAGGCACACATTCAAGGAGTGACTTTGGAACATTTACGTAGTGTGCCAAAGATGAATAATGCGGAACTACGCCGGTTCAAGTTAACGTAATTCCGCATTGAATAACACGTGGTTATTGCAAAGTGATTCCCATGATTCCTATCACCACATCATTGGACAGGGTTTCCAGGGTCAGCCCTTTTAGTTCCTTGGAATGATCCAAAGGAATATCGAGCAATATGCCTGCATCACCTTCTATCTCACGTCCATATACGCCGGTGATGTTGAGTTCCTTACCCAGATCACGGCTTACTTTACCGCTTTTCAAGTGCAGACGGTACGGCCGGGGAGCAGTTGCTTGGAATGCTTTGCCGTCCACATAGAAATCTTGTTCTATAGGACACCAGTTGTCCGGATTGGTCAACTCCGTTGCTTGGGAAGTTCCGTCTGCATAGTGTATGCGTATTATTCCATTGGCAATGTGGCACTGCATGTGGTTGGTACTTCCCGCCATCAGCAGATAAGCATGTGAGGCAGTGCCGGATAGTGAGATGGTGGAACTGTCCGGGTAATTATCCCATAGGGAGGTGAAAAGAATGTTGTTTCCTTTTTCTTTCAGACGGAAGGGGATGCCTAAAGACGTTTGGAAAGTATCATGATGTACAAGACTGCGTAATTCCGAGTCGTCTATGGTAGCACTCAGCAGCGGATGACACCATTCTCCTATTCCCTGTGTGGGAAGTTGCAACGTAGTGTATGGAGACCGGGGAGACAGGTATTCATTTTGATATATATCGGTGACGGAAGCATTCAGTTGCCGGTCAAAATCAACCATCCGGCATTTTTCGGGACGGATATCTGCAAAGTCTGTATAGGAGGGGGATTCCCGGACGTTCTCTATATAGATATTAACAGGTTGCCACCAATCCATTTCTCCCTGATGGGTGTAAACAAAGAAAGTGTGGTGTCCCGGTTCACCTTTTATCTGTGCGTTGAAAGCGGTGGCTTCTACAGTGTGATTTGCTAAAACGCTCTGAGGATCATATACTTGGGAGATGGATGCTCCCGAAGGTATTTGCAAAGCCAACTTCCCGTTTGAAGTGATGACTGGTTCCTGGACTGCCAACGTGTGAAGTGGTGCTCCTTCCCATTCGATGGTAATGGTGGTTGAAGATGTTCCTTCCGCCTGGATTGAAAGAAGAGGATAGCCATGGGCCGATTCGATGGATTGCCATGTGGCAGGGACACCGTTCACTTTTACTGAACGGATCTTCTCTTTTCTGGCATTGACGTGCAATACCGGATGGAGAGGAGTCTGGAACCGTTGTGTGATATGATAGGTATCCGTATCTTCTTTCCGGGTAAAGCGATAGCTTATATCGGGAGTGCTGACGGAAGCCTTGTCCCAGTCGTCCGGGAAGCCCGGCCGGAGGATGATTTGCTGGTTCAGGGCATCCGGCAGGATACCGAACAGACCTTGGATCAGTACTCGTGAAGCGACTCCGATGGGATCACCGAAATCGCGGTAGCATTCTCCGCGTGCGGCATCATAGAAGCTGATCTGGCCGAAGTTACCCGGACTGTCTCCTAGATACATGCCGTCCAGAACAGAGCTTTTCAAAAGTTTGTATCCGGCGTCGGCACGTCCGGCCTGGAAGTATGACAATGCGGTATGCATCACTTCGGCAAAGGCGACATTATTGATGCTCCATGAGTAGGGCAGCCAGTTGGTGGTGGCGATAGTGGCATAGCCATTCTCTTTTAATCCATGGGCTGTGACGGGAATATGAGGAATGGCTGTGTCTACATAACGGGTAGCCTGATAGGCTTGGAACGGATTGGCTGTTTCGCTGTCTATAGCATGATAAATGGTCCATACAGCGGCACTTTCGTGTACTCGCTTGTGACCCATAAAATCTTGATATTCCGCCCAATGTCCTTTGTCGGGAAGCCATAGCCTCTCGTTCATGGCTTTCAGAATCTTTTCGGCTTCGTTGCGGTAAGGAGTGGGATCTTCGCCTATCTTTTCAGCCAATTGGGCCGCTGTCTTGTTGGCACGGTAGTTATAAGCCGATGAATGGGTGACTGCTCCGCTATTGTAATAAAGGGCGTCACTGGCCCAAATACAGGCGTATGCGTCATACAGCCCGTCGTTATCCGGGTCGTAGTTCAGCTTTTCCCATGCGAGGTGACGGGTGATGACAGGCCACATTTGGCGGACATAATCCAAGTCCCCCGTCCACTTGAAATGCCATAACAATTCGTCTATGTAGCAAAGGTTCATGTCGTAGTGGTGCATCTGATTATTGCGGTGCGGATTACGGCAGATGTATCCGTTACTGTATTGGGGTGTACCCCATTTCTTGACGGAACGTGCCAGATGCAGGGCGGAATCTTGTGCCGGATGGGGGAGGGTGTTGGGCACTTCGGTGACCTGACTTGCCGCGTATGCGTTGAAATGGGTCCGGGCACGGTCATGCCATCCCAAAACATCGCCGGTATAGGCGGCTCGCCAGCCACTGAGGGGCATTCGCCAGCCTATGGCACCGTGTAGCCACACTTCGCCGTCCCAGATTCCATCGGCAGCCATAGCCAGCGTGCCTCCTAAGGTGTTGAAATAAGGGTCGGGTGTTTCAATGCGGATGCGTGAGGCTGTTTCGGAGCGGGCGGCTTCTGCCTTTTTAAACAGGTTTTCGCCTTCGGCAGTCGTCAGTGTGCGTAGTTCCTGGTTTTCCAATAGCATATAAAGTGTTCCGTCTATCTGTACCGGGAAGGATTGTAACTGTTGAGGCTGGAGAGGAGCTTCGAAACTGTCGGCTGGGTCGGCTCCCATGTCTCCGTTACGGTTTAGTTTGGAATTACGTATCTCTGAAATGGATGCCAGTAGAACGGGATGGAATTCCTTGAAATTCCGGGCGTTGAATTGCCAGATGGCCCCTTCTTTATCGGGAAGTGCCCATGTGGTAATGGATAAGCTTCCGCCTCCGAAAGCCGGATCAGATAAACTGTAGCTGCGGCGTCCCGCTGTATAACGGGACTCGCAGTGTTCGGTAGAGTCAAGGGCTACCGTGCCTCCGGAGGTTTGCAGTTTAAAGCAGATGTGCTTCGGATTCTCCTTGGTATAAGCAGCGAATACGGGCCGGTCGCTTGTTTCCAGCCGGAATGCTGTGTGCTGCCGTATAAGGCACGGGTAAAGCGATTCTTACCGTTGATGCAGACAAAATCGTCTCCGTCAGGGGTATATTGCAGGCTTCGGGTGGCATTCCGGCGATGTTCGTTGTACGAAGTGGATTCTATGAAATCACCTATCTTTTGTGGCTGTTTGGTTTGTCCTGCGCCGGAAACGCTACCGATGCCCAACAGGCATAGAAGTAAATATGTCGTTTTCATGATAATAACTGCTAACTCCTGTTCTTACGGTAACGGCTGTAACCCTTCCCAGCGTACATTCCATTTGCCATCTTTCGGAAATCCGGGATTGTTTCCTTCCGATCCGTCCCATCCGGCGCACATCATGGCGACTGTGGTCAGTAATCCACCGTTGCCGGGCAGGTAAATACGCAGACGCCCGTCCTGGTAATTGTGACCGTTTACCAGATAGGTGTTGGTACGTTTGTCCATCAATAATGCGCTGACTGCCTTCTCGGGCTCACCCATTCGGGCGGCATTCATGGCTGTCATCGGATAATCCCAGCCCCAGGTCTTGTCCCAGTTCCAGTTATCCCAAATCCAGTGCAGGGTGTTTTTCATATATCCGGCATGAATCAGCTGATTCATGGGCAGGATGCCGACAGCGCCCAGCACTGCCATGTGGTCTGAGGTAAAACGGATATCTTTATAGGTATCCACCGCGGTCTCGGCTGCCAGATACAGCTGTTCGTCGTTGTATGCCAGCGGAGATAATTTCTCTATCAGCACATCCCATTCGGGTACACGTTCCATCCCTGTACGTTCACGCCATGTTTGGGCAACTTGCATGGCGAAATGCCAGTACGAAAGTTCAAAAGGCGGATTGACAGTTTCGGCGGCGCGCAACGTTTCCTGTGCGGGAATAGCGCCTTTCAAGACATAACGGTCGTGCTCTTCCTCGTATGTGGCAAATGAATACATGAATTCGGCGGTTTCCTGTATCAGGCTATTGTATTTTTTCAGTAGTTCTTCCGATGGATTAGCCCGATAGAGCAATTCTGCCAGGTAGATGAGATGAGGCTGTTGCCAGATCAGGAAGCTGCCTACTTTAGAGGGGGCTTCCGTACCGCTGGGATCAGTCATTTTCATCCATCGTATGCCTTTGAAACCTTGTCTTTCCGCTATCTGGCGGGCTATGGGTTCCACGGTTTCATACCAGGATAAAGTGCGGTCCAGTAATTCGAGATGTCCCCATAAGGCGAATTGTGCCTGATGCCACCAGATCATTTCCAAATGGAATTTCCCGAACCAGGAGTTGTAAGTCAGTCCGGTTTCCTGTGGCGGGGTTGATCCGGCACATTGGATGGCGAGCAGATATTGGCTTAATACGACCCGGCGTTCCAATTCTTTGGCACGGACATCCGTACATTGTGAGAAGTCGGCAACAGCTCCCTGTGTCCAGTAATTTTGCCAGTGTCCGGAAGAGGCTTGTTGTACTTCCGCAAAAGTCAGGATGGGAGCAGCGGACGCTTGCGGTGTGAATTGGCAGGTGAATGTAAATACACTGTCCGTTGGCGTGAGTACGAAATAGTTTGCACTTTTTTCTCTCAGCTTCGCAGCGCCTTCCCAACTGATTGTTACATAATAGGTGGTTGCGTCGAGTGTTCTTTTTAACACGGCCGATTGTGCATCTTCACTGACCAGGGTCGTGCTATGCTTATCATTCGCCTCCCAATTACAAGCATCGTCACAGTGACCGCCCGTGGGATAGGGGAAGTGAAACTTGATGCCGGCAGGTTGTCGGGCCGACAGGCGTGCGGCAATCATGTCACGCTCCGGATGGCAGACTGTCTGAATGTGGTAGGGAGTTTCTTTGAGGGTGAACCGGCTGTTGATGATACCGTTCCACATATCCAGTGATTGCTGTATGTTTTGCACATCCGAGGGACGTACTTCATTTTCTAATTCGAGTCCGATGATACCCAGATGCAGGCGGTGTGGGTTTACACGATACCAGTCGGATGCTTCCTTTGCTCTGCCGGGTTCTTTGGGTTGGGTGGCATATAGCTCTTTGTGCCCGTGGCTGAAGTCATACTCCACCAAGGCTTCCTCCGGTTTATAGTTTTCGGGATTTCCGAAGCTGTGCCATCCCCATTGGCTTTGTGTACCCAGTGGAACTCCGTTTTTATAGACTTCGGGAAAAGTCTGCAATCCTGTAGCATCTACCGTGTAGGCAAATTCTCCGTTTCCTACCGACAGGGAGGATAATGAATCCATGGCAGTCACTTCCGGATTATTGCGTGTTACCAGTGCATGGCGGTCTATGGCTTCCTCTTGGGGAGAGGTGCAAGCGGCCAATGCAAACATTGTCAGAGCATAAATGGTGTGTTTCATTGTATATAGCTAATTTAAAAAGATGGATAATTCTGTTGTTTATGCGATATGATTCTATTTGCCAAGTTGCAGGCAACCCATGATGAAAGGACCGGTAGCTTTGGCATCGTTGTCACGCATCTTTTCGCCAATGTAATATTCAAAGCTTCCGTCGCGGTAAGGAGTGCCGCCCAGTCCGCCTACTTGACAGCAACGGGTCAGCGTCAGAGTTCCGTCGGGGTTTTCGCGAAGCAATGTTTTCTTTAATCCGTTGAAGGCTTTTTCCGCGATGGTCCGGTATCGGGCGTCTATATATCCTTTGTTCACCGCTTTGGCATAAGCATACATACATTGGGTGGTTACGGATGCTTCGGGAAAATTACCTTCACGTTCGGGCTGGTCTATTACCTGATACCATAGCCCGTCTCTTTGATAGTTGGGCAGGCTTTCTGCCAAACCTTGAATCCAACTGATAAGCGAGGCACGTCCGGGGTGGTTGTCGGGAATATAGTCCAGTACATCTACCATGGCCATGAACCACCAGCCTATACTGCGTCCCCAGAAGTTAGGTGAAGTACCGTCTTGCGGATTTGCCCAACGTTGGGATTTGCTCTCGTCCCAGGCATGATGATATAATCCGGTTTCCGGTGAATAGGTATGTTTGTGGCAAAGTGTGAATTGTTTTACCGCCTCATCAATCAGATCAGGACGGTTGAATTCCGCTCCATAGCGGGCTAGGAAAGGAGAAGCCATATAAAGTCCGTCCAGCCACATCTGATGTTGATAGATCAATTTATGCCAGAAGCCACCTTCCAGCGTACGTGGTTGTCTTTTGAGTTGTTCTACCAGTAAGTCCATGGCTGCTTTATATTTTTCTTTGCCTGTTTCTTTATAGAGGTCGAACAGTACTTTTCCTGAATTGATGTAATCCAGGTTGTAAGTTGACATATCATAAAGGTGGATTTCTCCTTTTTCGTTAATCAAACTATCCGCCCATTCCTCAACATACGTAAAGTAACGTTTGTCACCGGTATTTTTCCACATATCCAGCATGGCGCAACAGCCTACTCCTTGTGAATACCCGAAAAAGAGCCGTTTGCCATGATCCAGCTGATAAGCTTTGGGAAAGCGGAGCATCTCAGAGTCGGCAAAGCGCCGGGCATACGAGTCGGAAGATATGCCGGGAAGGGTTGTGGGGACTGTAGGGAGAGAGGCTACACATACTTCTCCACTGTACGGAATTGCTTTTTGGGCTTGGAGAGACATGGGAGCCATGCAGGCAGTCAATAAACAGATGTAACAGTAATTTTTCATGGTATTTCCTGTCGTTTTTATAGTCTTTGAATGATTTACATTTTTTGCTGATGTAAAAATAGGCTAATTAACGCTATAAGTCCATGAATAATTGTTCATTTAGATGGAAAATCTATCGGTTGAGTCTCTTTTTTAAGGAATATGTGTCAATAAAGAACGAATTTGTGGAAAAAATGGTAAGACAGAGAAAAACTGTTCACCCATCTGTCATTTAGAAGGAAATAAGGAATGACAAATGGATGAACTTGATGAGAAAATCAGTTGTGTACCAGTGTTCCTATATTTTCACCGGTCATTACTTTTTTCAGATTGCCCACTGTGTCCATGTCGAAAACGATAATGGGCAGGTTGTTTTCCTTGCACATGCAGGTTGCTGTAAGATCCATTACTTTCAAACCGCGCTTCAATACCTCATCGTAGGTGATATCGTCAAATTTCGTAGCAGTGGGGTCCTTTTCGGGATCAGCTGTATAAATGCCGTCCACGCGTGTTCCTTTCAGCATCACATCGGCTTCTATCTCGATACCACGCAGTGAAGACCCTGTATCGGTAGTAAAAAACGGATTGCCTGTTCCGGCAGACATAATCACAACTTCTCCGTTTTCCATCGCTTCAATCGCTTTCCATTTGTTGTAAAACTCACCGATGGGTTCCATGCGGATAGCTGTCAATACACGTGCCTTGACTCCGGCCGCTCCCAATGCGGAACTCAATCCCAAGCTGTTGATAACGGTTGCCAACATCCCCATTTGGTCACCTTTTACACGGTCAAAACCTTTGGAAGCTCCGCTCAGCCCCCGGAAGATGTTTCCACCACCGATTACAATACCTATTTGTACGCCAAGGTCGTGTATTTCCTTGATTTGTTGCGCATATTCACCCAGACGTTTTTCGTCTATACCATATTGCTTTTCGCCCATCAGGCTTTCGCCGCTCAGCTTCAGTAGAATTCTTTTAAATCTTGCCATATTGGTTTGTCTTTTAGTTTTTTGCAAAGATAAAAATATTAATCTTTTTTACTTGTTTTATATCCTAAAATATTTCTTCCCATGACTCCTTGCATTACTCCGCGAAGTAGAAGATAGGTAATGAATGCCATCCATAAAGCGTGATTGCCCATTGTCCCCCGGAAACCATAGTAAATAAGAAAGAAACTGACAGAGGCTACTATCATGGCTTTCAGCATCAGATGGGTGGCTGTCGCACCGATGAATATTCCATCGAACAAAAAAGCAGAGAAGCCTGCCAAAGGAATGGCAAGTACCCAATAAAAATAACTTTCGGAAGCATGAATGACAGTTGTTTCGTCAGTCAGTAATCCGAGAAAGGATTGTCCCCCTATACTATATAATAAGGTGAAAGCAAGTGATAGGCCTAGTCCCCAGCCGAATAGTTGGCGAACCGTCTTGTGAAGTGCTTTCTGATTATTGGCTCCGATGTATCTTCCTGCCAATGCTTCTCCGGCGTATGCAAAGCCGTCCATAATGTAGGAGAATAAAGTGAATAATTGCATAAGTAATGTATTGACCGCCAACACCACTTCTCCTTGTGCCGCACCTGCCGAAGTGAAAAAGACAGTAACCGCCACCAGGCAGATAGTACGGAAAAAGATATCCCTGTTTACTTGGAAGAAACGGTACATGGCCTGTTTGTCAAAGAAGGAATGCCATTCTATGCGTTTCCGCAGGGTGCTGTAGTAGCGTAACCACAATAAATATGCCATGACTAGCCCGGCATATTGTGCAGTTAACGTTCCGATGGCGACACCTTCTATTTTCATTCCTAATCCATATACAAGAAGAAGACTGACCGCAATGTTCACTATATTTTGTGTGATGGCTATATACATGGGGAAACGGGAATTTTGCATACCGATATACCAGCCGGCAAAACTGTAAAGCCCTAATACAGCCGGTGCTCCCCAAATACAGATATAGAAATAGAGGGACGCCAGATGTTCTACTTCTTCAGTCGTTTGGATAAAGGTGAAGGCGGTTCTTTCTATAGGATATTGCAAGGCTAGCAAAGTAAATGCAATGAATAATCCTACTCCGACGGAACGGAGTAGTAACCGGGTGACTTCATTCAGGTCGTGCCTGCCGTATGCTTGTGAAGTCATGCCGCTGGTGCCCATACGCAGAAAACCGAAAATCCAGTAGATGATGTTGAAAAGCATTCCGCCTACAGCTATCGCTCCGATGTAGGCGGCAGAGCCCAAATGACCTACAATAGTAACATCAATCAAGCCCAACAGAGGAACTGTAATGTTTGAAACGATAGAAGGGATGGCTATTTGAAGTATTTTTTTGTTTCCGTTATTAAGTTGAATCATGAGTGTAGATTGATAGAGATGGATACAAAGGTACTCTCTTTCTCATAAATAACCAATGAAAATTTAAATTTGAATTGAAAATAGTTGTTGTTTAAGATGATATATCATTGGAATATAGATATATTTGCGGTTATTAAAATGATCAAAACAGGAGAATTATGAAAGAGAATTTTCAAATCCATATTTGGTTGGGCTTATTGTTATGTCTGTTAGGCATGTCATGTTCGGATGATACTCCGGCTAAAGGAGATGACCCGGGAAATGGTAACACGGAGTTGGAAGTCAATGAGTGGATAGAGAGTGTCATGCGCAGTGATTATTTGTGGAATAACGACATTCCTGCTCAAAATAAGTTGGATTTCTCTGCTGATCCCCAAACATTCTTTAGATCTATGCTCAGTTTGAAAGATGGAAAGACGAGAAACGGAAAGCATCTTTATTATTATTCTTATATGGAGAAGAATAAAGATTATAAAGCACGTACCAGCATTGATGCGGATGATACTTATGGTATGGAGTTTACTTTATTTAATGTTGTAAACGACAGTAATCAACCTTTAGGATATTATTATGCCCGTATTCTGTATGTTCTTCCTAATAGTCCGGCATCAAGTGCAGGTTTGGAAAGAGGGGATTGGATCGTGGGTGTTAAAGGAAAAAATAATATTAATTCCGATAATTATGGAATCTTATTAAATGGAGATAGGACTCAATGGCTCGTCAAACGTGGCGATACAGAGGTCAGAACTATTGATATAGAAGCTTCCCGGGCCGTGGAGGACAATCCCTTGTTCTATCACAATGTATATACTCGGGGAGATAAGAAGATAGGGTATTTGGTTTATAATCATTTTACTTCCGGACCGAATGGGTATTCGGATCGTACCTATGATGAGGAAATGAAGAAGATATTTGCCGGATTTCAGGCGCAAGGTGTGAATGAATTTGTGCTGGACTTGCGCTATAATGGAGGTGGATATGAGAATTCTGCTAATATGCTCGCAGGACTCCTCATTCCAGAAGCTTCTCGAAAAAAGGTGTTTGCTGTTTTCTCTGACAATAAGGGACAATCCTATTCCAATGATTTTTGTGTGGAAACGAAAGGAACGGCAGGTTACTTGAAACTTAATTCCAATCGAATTTATATATTGACAAGCCAAAGTACGGCTTCTTCTTCGGAAGTCGTTATTAACAGCCTCAACCCATTTATGGATGTTACCCTTATTGGCGAATTGACAGAAGGGAAAAATGTAGGAATGGAGATGCAAAAGAATGATAAATATGAATGGATATATTGGCCTATCACATTGAGAGTGACTAATGCGGTGAATGATGACTACAGTGCTGGTTTTAAACCGGATATAGAATGGAATGAGTATGATTTGACTCAGAATCCGACAGACGCTTTATTACCATTGGGTGATCCGGATGAATTCATGCTGGGTAAGGCCATCTCCTTGATCACAGGAATAAACCGGTCAGCCAGAAGCATGAATACGTTATCCCAACCGATTATGAGGGGGGAATCTGTGTATCAATCGACAGAACGTCATGCCACTGGAGGAATGTTGATGGTTCCTGAAGAGAAGAACAACTAAAGGAGGTATTTAACTTCTTTGAAAGCATATTTTCTAAGAGAACCGTTTTTATCTTTCAGAATCAAATGTCCGTCGGGCTCCACACGGATCAGTTTGGCAGTAAACTCTCCTTTTGCATCGCAATAGGGGTGATAACCTTCCTTGCGGTATTGTGCTTTCAGGTAGTATTCCTGAATTTTGGTAATGATATCGGTTTCTCTGTTTTCTATCCGGGAATAGAGATCTATGATATGTTCCAATACGCTGTTCAGAACTTCCATTCTGTCTGTTTCCTTTTTAGTAATTTGTCTTAATGAAACAGGGTTGGGAGCAGATGAATGAAATTCTTCCTGGTTAATATTGATCCCTATCCCAATAATGCTCTGTGAAATTTGGCTTCCTGTTAAATCATTTTCAATCAATATGCCGGCTATTTTTTTGTCTTTCCAATAGATATCATTGGGCCATTTTATTTGCAGGCAATCTGCATGGACATAATGGGCCAATGCGGTACAAATGGCAGAAGCTACCGCCATAGATAAAATGAACTGACTGGCGGGATCGATTGTTTGGGGGTAAAATACAGTGCTGAATGTCAGATTCTTGCCATATTCTGATTCCCATGAATTTCCACGCTGCCCTTTTCCGGCGGTTTGATATTCTGCCATAAGCGTGGTGAATTCCTTGATTTCTTTTTCCTGGCAAAGTTCTGCAAGTCGGTCATTTGTTGAGGTTACGGTTTCTTCTTTTAAGATTTTGCTTGACCAGTTAGGGGATCTCATCATATTCTTTTTTAAGTTTACGGGTGAATTTTTTGATAACCTCTTCGTATGAGTGGTCTATCAGTGATAAAATAAGTTTGTCGTCAATGTCACCTTGTAAGGATACTTGGTTCCAATATTTCTTATTGAAGTGATAGGCTCCTTCAATGCCGGAATGATGTTCTCTTAATTCCAAGGCATATTCGGGTGCACATTTTAAAGATAGCCATTCCGGGTTGTCCAATCCGATACAGGCATACATTTTCCCCATGACTTTGAATACTAAGGTGACATTGTCAAAAGGGAATTCTTCTGTTGTTCCTTTCTTTCTGATACAGTAATCGCGTATTGTTTCTATGTCCATATATAATATATATATTTTTACCAAATCGGAGGATAAAAGGCTTCTTCAATATGCTCTATAGTGAAAGGAGTCTTTTCGCCCACTAAGGTGATGATATCAAAACGTACAGGTAAATCTACAGAGAACTTGCGCAAGTATGCATCAGTTGAAGCTATAATTCTGCGAATCTTCTTATCTGTTACTGCATCTTCCGGATTACCGAATCTAGTATTCTTGCGGGTCTTTACCTCTATAACAATTAGTTCGTTCCGATATTCGGCAACAATATCCAGTTCTTTTTTTCCGCAATGCCAGTTCCGGTGGCGGATAGAATATCCTTTATCTATGAGATATGCAGCGGCCTCTTCTTCTCCCTCTTTGCCAAATTCGTTGTGTTCTGCCATTCTGTTTCTTTTTGTACAAAAATACTCTTTTTTATGCTTTGTATTTACAGAAGTAAAGCTAATTTTGCAGAGAATATGGCAAACAACGTAAAAAAGAGAGTAAAAGTACCGGCATCAACCCCTAAACGCAAGCAGCGTATGGTATGTTTGATGAGTGAAGAGGAGGTACGGATTGTGGATTGTTATCTTAAAAAGTATAAGATAACCAATAAGGCGCGTTGGTTACGCGAAACAGTATTGACTTTTATCCATCAGAAGATGGAAGAGGATTATCCTACATTGTTTAATGAACATGATATGAGAAGATAAGATGGCAGATGATACCTATTATATGAAACAAGCCTTGATGGAGGCTGTAAAAGCGGCTGAACAAGGAGAAGTTCCGGTGGGGGCGGTGGTAGTCTGTCGTGACCGCATCATTGGTCGTGGGCATAATTTGACAGAAACATTGAATGATGTTACAGCTCATGCCGAAATGCAGGCTGTCACAGCTGCGGCTAATACCTTGGGCGGGAAATACCTGAATGAATGTACTTTGTATGTCACTGTGGAACCGTGTGTGATGTGTGCCGGTGCCATAGCCTGGGCACAGACAGGAAAACTTGTCTTTGGTGCTGAAGATCCCAAAAGGGGATATCAAAAATATGCCCCCGATGCCTTGCATCCAAAGACGATCGTGGTGAAAGGAATACTCGCTGATGAATGTGCCCGATTGATGAAAGATTTCTTTAAGAAAAAACGATAATTCTTATTTCACCTCTTCATAATCTACATACTCTCCCTCATCGTCATCAAAGATTTTTTTTCTGTTTCCCGATGAATGAGAATGTCTATTTGAAGAAGATGAAGAGAATTCTGCAAAGTGTTCATTCTCGTCATTCGTTTGAGTCTGGGTATATGTATTTTGTTTTTGGTGGGTAGATGTTCGATTCTGGTAGGGGGGATGTTTGCCGATCCCGAACAATACACGCAGAATGTTGCCTAATATAGTGAAGCCGATAAAAATAATCAGCAGAAAAATAATAAGTAGAAAGCCTAAAAATCCAAACATAGTAATTTCTTTTTTTATATACCACGTACAACAAGCGTGCCACGTTTATTGTTTACGCTCTTTTTTTAGTTAAAAGAGATAGAATGATATACCACAGGATGATAGCTGCAAAACTGCTGATTTTGAAGAAAGCCAACAGGGGAATACATACAATGAGGAAAATATAGCTGACTTTGTTCTGTTTCCAGGCAAGACTCTTGAATTTTAATGAGAACATTGGAATTTCTGCCACCAGCAATAATGACATAATAACTACCAAGATGAAAAGATATGCCGCATTAAAAGAATCGGATATAAGAAAAGAATGTGCTCCTACAGTCAATGACCCCCAAAATAAAGCATTAGCCGGAGTGGGCATACCGATGAAACTACTGCTCTGGCGTGGGTCAATATTGAACTTGCCTAAACGCAAAGCTGAAAATACGGAAATAAGGAATGCGGTATAAGGCATATAATCGGCAACAGGCAATAGAAAATCAGGATAGTGTACCTCTTTAAATAAAGAAAAGACAATGGCGGAAGGAGCGAACCCAAAAGTGATGTCATCGGCCAACGAGTCTAATTCTTTTCCTAAAGGCCCTGATACTTTGAACAAACGTGCCAACATGCCATCAAAGAAATCAAATACAGCGCCTAGTATAATGAAAGAGATGGCCAAGGTATAGTTTTCGTTAAAAGCCATGACACTGGCAATACAGCCGGAGAATAAATTACAGCAAGTTACCGCGTTAGGAATGTGGCGTGTGATACAGTTTGCCATTGGTGATTTTCTTATTTTAGTTTAGCAATGACGGTTTCGTTACCTACAGTCGCTTGTCCCATCTTGACACAGACTTCGGTTCCTAGTGGGAGATAAACATCTACACGCGAACCGAATTTAATAAACCCCATGTGTTCATCAATATAGCAATCTTCTCCTACTTCGGCATAGGTCACGATTCGACGGGCTATTGCTCCTGCTATCTGGCGCGCCATGACAGTATGTCCTTCAGGAGTTTCAATAACGACCATAGAACGTTCATTTTCCGTACTGGCTTTAGGCAGCCATGCTTTCATAAATTTACCGTTATGATGGTCTACATGTTTCACTACTCCGTCTACAGGATACCAATTGGCATGTACATTGACAATGCTCATAAAAATAGAAATCATTAACCGACGGTCATGAAAATATTCATGTTCATCTACTTCTTCTATAACTACTATTCTTCCGTCTGCCGGGGCTACTACGATTTTTTCAGTGTCGTGCTCGAATAATCGAATGGGACAACGGAAAAAGTTAACCATTAACAGGTAAACAACGATACTTGCGGTGGCAAATATATAAAATGGAATTTTGCACTCAATTCCCCAAAACAATAGGGCATTGATACCAATTAACAGGATGGCACTGACAATTAAGATGCTTGTTCCCTCTCTATGTAGTCTTATTTTCTTTAATTTCTTCAGTCGGTTCATGATTGTATAAAACCAATTATCGTGCAAAAATAAACTTATTTTGAAAACCTTGCAAATAAAAGTTGTTAGAAATGCCTATTTCGACTTCATTTAAGATAAAAAAAGCGAATGTTGATAACTTCTTCTTTATCTTTTTGCAGGTTTTATGAAAGCAGAGTATCTTTAGACAATTTTTTAGTAGAGTAACGATTATGCAGGATTTTGTCCATTTACATGTCCATACCCAGTATTCCATCCTTGATGGCCAGGCGTCTATTCCACGTTTGGTAGACAAGGCTATGGCTGATGGAATGAAAGGTATAGCCGTAACAGACCATGGTGATATGTTCGGTATCAAGGAATTCTTCAACTATGTAAATAAGAAGAATAGCAGTACTAACAGTGAGATAAAGGATTTGAAGAAAAGAATAGCCGGACTGGAAAAAGGTACGGTGGAATGTGATAATCCCGAGACGGAACTTGTGGCATGCAAGGAAAAATTGGAAACGGCAAAGAAGAAACTGTTTAAACCGATTTTCGGTTGTGAGATGTATGTGGCGCGCCGTCGTTTATTCAACAAAGAAGGAAAACCCGATCAAAGTGGTTATCACTTGGTTGTGCTTGCTAAAAATGAAAAAGGATACCACAACCTCATAAAATTAGTATCAAAGGCATGGACGGAAGGGTTCTATATGCGTCCGCGTACTGACCGTGTGGAATTGGAAAAATACCATGAAGGGTTGATTGTCTGTACTGCGTGTATTGCCGGAGAGGTTCCTAGAAATATCATAGCTGGAAAATATGAAGAGGCTGAGGAAGCTATCCAATGGTATAAACGTGTATTCGGAGATGATTTCTATTTGGAATTGCAACGTCATAAAGCGACGGTTCCTCGTGCGAACCATGAAGCTTATAAATTGCAGCAAATTGCTAACGAAAAGCTGATAGAGTATTCTAAAAAATTCAATGTCAAGCTGGTTTGTACCAATGACGTTCACTTTGTAGATGAAGAGAATGCTGAAGCACACGACAGGCTGATCTGTCTGAGTACGGGTAAGGATTTGGATGATCCTAACCGTATGCTCTATTCAAAGCAAGAGTGGATGAAGACACGTGCCGAGATGAATGAAGTTTTCGCTGATGTTCCCGAGGCTCTTTCAAATACGGTGGATATTTGTGATCAGGTGGAATTTTATAGTATAGATCATGCACCGATTATGCCTACTTTTGCTATTCCTGAAGATTTTGGAACAGAAGAGGGATATCGGAAGAAATATACAGAAAAGGACTTGTTTGATGAGTTCACTCAAGATGAAAACGGTAACGTGGTAATGAGTGAGGAGGCCGCTAAAGCCAAAATAGAGAAACTGGGTGGCTATGACAAACTCTATCGTATTAAACTGGAAGCTGATTATCTGAAGAAATTAGCGTTGGAAGGTGCGCATAAGCGTTATGGAGAAGTATTGAGTGAGGAAGTGCAGGAACGGATCAAATTCGAACTTCATATTATGAAGACGATGGGTTTTCCCGGTTACTTCTTGATTGTGCAGGATTTTATTCGTGCCGCGCGTGAAGAATTGGATGTGTCTGTGGGACCGGGACGTGGATCGGCGGCAGGTTCTGCCGTAGCATATTGTTTGGGTATCACTAAAATAGACCCTATTGCATACGATTTGCTGTTCGAACGTTTCCTGAATCCAGACCGTATTTCTTTGCCTGATATTGATGTGGATTTTGATGATGATGGTCGTGGACGAGTATTGAATTGGGTAACTGAAAAATATGGTCAGGAAAAGGTGGCGCATATCATTACATACGGTACGATGGCAACCAAGCTGGCAATCAAGGATGTAGCCCGTGTACAGAAATTACCTTTATCGGAGTCCGACCGTTTGTGTAAGTTGGTTCCGGATAAGATTCCTGATAAAAAAATGAATTTGCCTAATGCCATAGCTTATGTTCCCGAACTACAGGCAGCGGAAGTCTCACCCGATCCTATTTTGCGTGATACGATAAAGTATGCAAAGATGTTGGAGGGGAATGTCCGTAATACCGGTGTGCATGCGTGCGGTACTATTATATGTCGAGATGATATAACGGACTGGGTGCCTGTAAGTACGGCAGATGATAAGGAAACCGGTGAAAAAATGCTGGTGACCCAGTATGAAGGTTCAGTTATTGAAGATACTGGATTGATCAAGATGGACTTTTTGGGTCTGAAGACCCTTTCTATTATCAAAGAGGCGATTGAAAATATCAAGCATAGTAAGGGGATTATCTTGGATATTGACGAGGTTGACATTTCGGATCCTCCTACTTATGCTCTTTATAGTGAAGGACGGACGATTGGTACATTCCAGTTCGAATCTGCCGGTATGCAGAAATATTTGCGGGAATTGGAACCTAGCACTTTTGAGGATTTGATTGCGATGAATGCTCTTTATCGTCCGGGACCTATGGATTACATTCCGGACTTTATCGACCGTAAGCATGGCCGTAAGCCTATTGAGTATGATATTCCTATTATGGAGAAATATTTGAAAGATACATATGGTATTACGGTATATCAGGAGCAGGTCATGCTTTTGTCACGTTTGCTGGCGGATTTTACTCGTGGCGAATCCGATGCCTTGCGTAAAGCAATGGGTAAAAAACTGAGGGACAAACTAGACCATATGAAGCCTAAGTTTATTGAAGGCGGACGGAAGAACGGTCATGATCCCAAAGTACTTGAGAAGATTTGGACGGACTGGGAAAAGTTCGCTTCTTATGCATTCAATAAATCTCATGCTACTTGTTATTCGTGGGTGGCTTATCAGACAGCTTTTCTGAAAGCAAACTATCCGGCGGAATATATGGCGGCTACGATGAGCCGGAATATTTCGAATATCACGGAAATTACTAAATTGATGGACGAGAGTAAGGCGACTGGTATCATGACCAAGGGACCTGATGTGAATGAAAGTTATCTGAAGTTTTCTGTGAATCGTAAAGGGGATATCCGTTTTGGACTGGGAGCCATTAAAGGAGTGGGGGAAAGTGCTGTGCAGTCTATCCTTGAAGAACGTGAGAGAAATGGAGAATATAAAGATATTTTCGATTTTGTACAGCGTGTAAATCTTTCGGCTTGCAATCGTAAGAATATAGAAAACTTGGCTTTGGCAGGTGCTTTTGATAGTTTCACAGGAATAAAGCGTGAAGATTTCTTTGTAAAGAACGCTAAAGATGAAACCTTTACCGAAGTTTTGGTACGTTATGGGAATAAGTATCAGATGGATAAAGCCGCAGCTGCAAATTCTTTGTTTGGAGGTGAGAATCAGGTGGATATTGCTACTCCCGAAATCATTCCGTCTCCTGCATGGGGGGATTTGGAACGTTTGAATAAGGAACGTGATTTGGTAGGTATCTATCTTTCTGCCCATCCGTTGGATGAGTATGCTGTTATATTAGAGAATGTATGCAATGTCCACATGGCGGAACTTGCCGATTTAACCCCTTTGCAGAACAGAGACTTAACCATGGGAGGGATTGTGACTGCAGTGCGTGAGGGGTATACCAAGACGGGAAAACCATACGGTATTGCTAAAGTGGAAGATTATTCGGGCTCAGCAGAATTTGCTTTCTTCGGTAATGAATGGGTAGAGAAGAAGAACTTTTTTATGACCGGTATGTTTTTATTTATGCGAGGGAAATGTCAGCCAAAACAATGGCGACAGGAAGAATGGGAGGTGAAGATAAGTACTATTGAGTTGTTACCGGAAGTAAAGGAAAAGATTATTGAGAAACTTACAGTTTCAGCTCCTTTGTCTGCATTGGATGAAGAGCTGATAACGGAGTTTTCAGCCTTAATCAAGGCACATCCCGGTAATGCAGAGCTTTATTTTCATGTGATGGATGAGGATGGGCAAATGTATGTCAATCTGATGTCACGTACTATGAAAATTTCAGTTCAAAAAGAGATCATGACTTATTTAAAGAGCCAACCACAGCTCTCTTACAAAATTAATTAGTATATTTGCGCTAACATTTTAAATAACTAAGTATAATAATTATGGCACTAGAAATTAAAGATAGCAATTTTGAAGAATTGCTGGCATCAGGCAAGCCTGTAGTAGTGGACTTTTGGGCAACATGGTGTGGTCCTTGTAAAAAAATAGCTCCGGATGTTGAAGCTTTGGCAGAAGAATATAAGGATCAGGTAATAATTGGAAAGTGCGACGTGGATGATAACGACGAACTGACCGGTAAATTTGGTGTACGTAACATTCCTACTGTTCTTTTTATCAAGGACGGTGAAGTGAAAGATAAGACTGTAGGTGCAGTGACCAAAGCTCAGTTGGAAGAAAAAATAAAAGCTTTACTGTAATAAAAAGAATATTCACCCCTTTAATATATACGACTATGGGAATGGAAGACGATTTCTTATTGGAAGATGAGGATGATCAAAAAACGATAGAGTTTATCAAAAATTATCTGCCTCAGGATTTGAAAGATAAATTCACGGAGGATGATTTATATTATATCCTTGATGTGATTGTGGATTACTATACCTCCAGCGGATGCCTTGATGTACAACCTGATGAAGAGGGATACATTAACATTGATCAAGATGAAATTGTGAATTACATAGTCAAGGAAGCCAAGAAAGACGGAATGGGGCCTTATGACCCCGATGATGTATTCTTTGTAGTCCAAGGGGAAATGGAATATGGGAATTCATTGGGACAAGTGGATTAAGAAGAAAGTCTCATAATAAAATAAAAGATGCGTATCTCTATGTAGGGGATGCGCATTTTTTTATACTTGAAAACAAGGTAGTATCTACTATTAGCTCTCTTATTTCTTTTGTAAAAGAAAATAATAGAATACCTTTGTAAAAACACTCATGCTCATTTTAACTATAAAAACATTGCTTAATGGCTAAAAAGAAAAATTCCCAATTCCTGCCTGGTCTTTTGGAGGATATCATGTCTTTATTGACCCCGGAAGAACAAGAAATTGCATTTGAATTGTTTAATGATGGAGCGAATCAGGTAGATGAAGAACTGTCTCATATTTATTATCATCATCAGTGTCCCGATTATAGATTGATTGCGCAGCCGATCGCATCTTATCTGATGCCTTTGTGGACGATGGATGATATGAGTAGTCTGTCACCGGCTGAAATCTACTCTTCTTGTGCTGTTATTCCACAAGAAACATTGGAACGAGATCTCCGCAATTTTATCTTTAATATCTTTGTCGTATATCGGAAAATGCCCGAAAAATGTTATTCATATAGAATGTGGTATGCATTAGGAATAATGGAGCATTTTCGTATGGAACATTGTTTGGATATTGTTTTGGAAGTGCTGCGGCAAGATTTGGATTTTTATGATTTTTATTTCGGTTATTTATATGAAACAATGTTGTCTGCCATTACCTATCAATTGGGACAGAATCAATTAGATGTTTTGATGGACTTTATGAAAGAGCCCGGACTGCTTCCTATGTCTAAATATAGAGTGATTGAAGCTGTTGCTCATATTGTGATAACTCATCCTGACAGAAGAGAGGAAGTGATGGATTGGTTTGGTAATTTATTGAGTTATTATTTTGATGTACTGAAAGAGCAGAAGAATGATATTTGTTCTACTTTGCTGCTTGATCATGTTACAGCTTGCATGATGGATATTCGCGGGGTAGAAACTTTACCTATTTTGCAAAAGATTTATCGGACTTATCATATTAAACCTTATGGCATTCCAAGTATTAATGAACTAAAGAAAAAAATGCCTTATGCGGAAATGCATGGGTTGGAAATGGAACGGGTAGAGGATTATTTAGTTGAAGTTTTCGAGGTTGCTACTGACGAGGAAGAAGATGAGGAGATTTATGATGATCCGCTTTATATGGAGGATCAGCCTGCTAAAAAATTTAGAATAAAAATAGAGTTGAAAGACTCTGAACCATTAGTCTGGCGCATATTGGAGGTCCCTTCGAATATTTGTTTGGAAAGATTTTCTGAGGTGGTAGAAGTGGCAATGGGATGGGATGGTTATCATTTGCATCGTTTTATTAAGGGGAACACTTATTATCTTCCTCCCAAAGATCGGGCAGATGACTGTTTTTTTGAGGGTGTACCCAAACAGTTTGATTCCGGTATGCTTTCTTTAGGTGAATTATTAAGTCGTAAGGGATCAAAAATTAAGTATGAATATGATTTCGGTGATAGTTGGATACATGAAATTATATTAGAATCCTGCCAGTCCTATAAGAAAGAGGAAATTCCGGTTATAGCCTTGTTGGATGGTGAAAATGCTTGTCCGCCAGAAGATTGTAATGGCATATGGGGGTATAGGAAAATGCTAAAAGCTTTAGAAAAGCCTCGCTCTAAAGCTGCGCGTGAATATAAAGAATGGTTGGGGTATAATTTTGATCCTACTGAATTTGATCTTGATGAAACTAGGGGGCTGTTGGCTGAAATTGTAGATTGATTTGGATTTTTGTTATAACAGGGGGCGGGTGGAAATCCTGCTCTTTCCTAAAAAACTTGTTTTATGTCTGTGGATAGGGGAATGTAATATCCACAGATTTTGTTCACTATGTGTTTATACGATGCCTTGTACATTCAAAAAGAAATAAATGCCTGTAGCTATCATTAATAGTCCTAATATAGCATAGAAAAGTCGTGCACGCTGACGCCCTGCATTACTGACAATGAACTGTGTGTTGTGTGCGGTAAAGAACCACTCCCAATTAAATAAGGCTGCCAGAACGGACAATAGTCCTACCAATACGAATATGGCTTGGATCAGATAATGCATTCCCATAATTTAATGAATTTGGCTGTAGGGGCAGATTTTGTTCGTCCCTACAGTGAATATTTTTCTTTTATTCAGCTTCAAAGTGCATGATGCGGCTTCCATCTTCAGATTCTTCAATTTCGACTTTTACAGCATTGCCAGGCAAAAGTTCTTCTACCAGTTCCGGCCATTCGATGAAGCAGAGGGCACCGCTATAGAAATAATCCTCATATCCCATGTCATATACTTCGTCCAGTTTCTTGATACGATAGAAATCAAAATGGTAAATAAGTTCACCGGTTTCATCCGAACGGTATTCGTTGACAATGGCAAAAGTTGGCGAGTTGATGACATCTGTTACCCCCAGCTCTTCGCATACAGCTTTGATAAATGTTGTTTTACCGGCTCCCATCTTTCCGTAGAAAGCAAAAACGGTATTATCACCCATAGCTGCGATGAATTGTTTGGCAGCTTCGTGGATAGAGTCTAAAGAATTGATTTTAATTTCCATATCCATTGGTTTGATTGAGTTTCTTTTGTTTGCAAAGGTACATGCTTTTCCCCATTTTGCAAAAAGTATAGATGAGGATTGAAAAAAAGATTATTGCTGCACCTGAAGGAACTTGTAATTTATAAGAAATGAACAGTCCACCTAAACAACCTGCATAACCGGTGATGACGGACCACCAGATAATTTTCTTGAAACTATGGGTAAATAAATTGGCGGTCATTTGCGGTAAAGTCAGCAGGGAAATGGCAAGTACTATACCTACCATGCGGAGACATGATACGATGGTCAGTGCGATGAACATCATCAGAATATATTCAAATAAAGCTACCGGTATACGTTGGGAACGGGCAAATTCCCGGTCGAAAGCGATGCAAATGATAGGATTCAGAAATAAAGTGAAGAATAGTATCAGCAGCACGGAAAGAATGGCAAGTAACAGAATATCTGTGGGCGTAATGGTCAGAATGTTGCCGAACAGAAAGGCGGATAAATCGGGAGTGAATCCTGGAGCTAGAAAGCTAAAGATAATACCTACTGCCATACCGAAAGTCCAAAACACGGCGATAGCGGAATCTTCGCGCATATCTTTCCGTTTGCTTAACCATTCTACCCCAAAGGAAGAGAGTACGGAGAAGATTGCAGCAGATAATAGAGGAGAGATGCCTGCGTATAATCCTAGGCCGATACCTCCAAAAGAGGCGTGGGTAATTCCTCCACTGATGAATACCAAACGGCGCGTCACAATGTATGTTCCGATAATACCACAGGCAATGCTGGCAAATAAGCTTCCTAGCAAGGCATGTTGGAAGAAAGTATAATGCAAAAGTTCTAATATATCCATATTTTTTTCAGTGGTTTTTATTCAAATGGAGACTTTGCTTGGTGTAGGCAGATTATTTGAATCTTCGTTCACCTACAATCAGGAAAAGCTCGTCTTTCAACTCGTCCGGCAGTTCTATTCCACGCAATTGCAGGCTACGGCTCCATCCGGCTACTTCATCTTCTTTACAAGTGTACATGATTTCCCGAAATTCTTCCACTTCTTCTTCATTATAACCATTTGAGGGACGGCCGCGAAAGCGGTCCAGTTCCTCGTCATCATAATATTCTATTTTTTTGCTGACAGCGGCAAGCAGGCTTTCTTTTTCACAAATTTCATGTTGCCCACAACATTCAGCGTCTGCTTCCACTATTTCGGGAGCAGCCTTCAATTCTCCGCTTTCTATCTTTTTTTGTATCTGGCGGTTGTGTAAAACTCCCACTGTCATGGCGATACCTGCCAAAATAATCAGACCAATAATAAGTATGAGCATAACTTTATACCTCCTCTATTATAAAACCAGCTTTCTTTAAATCTTCCCAATAGTAAGGATAGGATTTTGAAACGACCTGTGGATTATTAATCCGGATTTCGGGCATTACTACACAAGCCGGAGCGAATGCCATAGCCATACGGTGGTCCTCATAAGTGTCAATGGCAACATCAGCGGTCATTTCACATCGTTCACCTTCCCAAGACAGAATACGATCATCTGTTTCATGAAGTATATATCCTAGCTTTCCCATTTCTTGTATCAAGGCTGCCATACGGTCTGTTTCTTTAATCTTCAAACTTTGTAAGCCTGAGAAGCGGAAGGGAATATTCATTAACGCACAAGTGACGACAAACGTTTGTGCCAAATCCGGTTGGTTGATGAAATCATAATCCAGCCGTTCGGTTATTTTATCGGTCTTTTTCAATGTTACCGTTTTATTTCCATAAATACTTTCGATTCCTAGTAACTGGAAAATTTCAGCCACTTTACTGTCTCCTTGATAGCTTGTTTCGAATAATCCCGGTAAGATGATTTCCGCTTTGTTGGAAAGAGCGGCTATCTGATACCAATATGAAGCTGCGCTCCAATCACTTTCCACGTAGAAAGGTATGGATTGGTAGGGTTGCGGCTCAACTTTTAGTTGATATTCATTGAGCCATTTGGCTCTAGCACCAAAATCGTTCATCAGCTGCAGGGTAAGGGTGATATAAGGGCGGGATATGATTTCTCCTGTCAGTGTAAGGGTCAGTCCGTTACTTAGTATAGGGGCAATCATCAATAAGGCTGAGATATATTGAGAACTGACATTACCCGGCAGGCTGATGGTATCTTTCTGCAGTTTGTGCCCGGTGATACGCAGAGGAGGATATCCGTCATTGATTATGTATTCAATTTCTGCTCCCAGCTCACGTAAAGCATTGACCAACACTTGGATAGGACGTTGTTGCATACGTTGTGTACCAGTGATGATCCGTGTTCCCGGAGTGACGGACAAATAAGCAGTAAGAAAGCGCATGGCTGTTCCGGCTGCCATAATGTCTATGGTATTTTTGCCGTCATTTAAGGCGTGAATCATTACTTGGGTATCATCGCAGTCAGATAGGTTCTCAAGTTGGAATGTTCTATTTCCCAGTGCATTGATTATCAATGCACGGTTGCTGATACTCTTGGAAGAGGGGAGCTGGATAGTTGTATGTATTTGAGCGGGTGCCGTTACTTTTATTTGCATCATACCTTTATATAATATAATAATGTGTATCGGATTGCAAAGGTAGGAATATTATCTTAATACTTGAAGGTTGCTACTTAAAAAAGGAGGCCGGAGAGTATAAAAAAGCCGGGAACATGGAAAGGTGGTTGTTTTGTTCCCGGCCCGGACATATAGTGAAAGTTAAGCTATAGTGATGCTTGAATCCAAATAAACATCTTGAATGGTATTTAACAATTCAATTCCGTCTTTCATTGGTTTTTGAAAGGCTTTACGTCCACTTATGAGACCCATACCTCCGGCACGTTTATTGACGATTGCTGTTATTACTGCGTCTTTTAGATCAGAACTGCCATGAGATTCACCTCCAGAGTTGATTAATCCTACACGTCCCATGTATCCATTGGCTACTTGATAGCGACAGAGGTCGATAGGATGTTCTGAAGTCAGTTCGGTATAAACTTTATCATTTGTCTTTCCGAATTTAATGGCTGTAAAACCACCGTTATTGACCGGTAATTTCTGTTTTACAATATCTGCCTTGATAGTAACTCCCAAATGATTGGCTTGTCCGGTCAAATCGGCTGCTGCATGATAATCTACACCGTCTTTTTTAAAAGCATTGTTACGTAAGTAACACCATAAAATAGTAGCCATGCCTAGTTCGTGGGCATATTCAAAAGCTTCCGCTATTTCAACCAGTTGTCTGCGGCTCTGTTCAGAACCGAAATAGATAGTGGCACCTACTGCTACGGCCCCCATGTTCCAGGCTTCTTTTACAGTACCAAACATCACTTGGTCGTAAGAATTGGGATAAGTCAATAATTCATTGTGATTTAGTTTGGCAATAAAAGGAATCTTGTGGGCGTATTTGCGGGCAACGGAGCCTAATACCCCGAAAGTAGAGGCTACGGCATTACAGCCCCCCTCAATAGCGAGTTTTACAATATTTTCCGGATCAAAGTAAAGTGGATTGGGAGCAAATGAGGCTCCTGCTGTATGTTCTATGCCTTGATCTACAGGAAGAATAGATACATACCCTGTATTTGCAAGTCGCCCGTGTCCTAACAGGGTTTGAATACTGCTCAGGGTACGAATATTGCGGTCTGATGATATCCAAGTATCATCAATGGTGCTTGAAGAAGGGATATGGATTAATGATTTATCTATAGTTCTACAGGTGTGCTCTAAATAAAATGCTGCTTGGTCACCCAATAAATTTGTTATTTTACTCATACTCTTTTTTCTTTGAATTGATTAATAATTTTTTATCCATAGTGTTTTCTTTCTAGTATAAAAGCGTATGATTGCGTTTGAATGCACTATTGAAAACACTATTTTGATGTATTCTCATTCTGTGATGGAGGTTTCGGACAGCGCAGGAAAATTATTTCCTGCCACCGGGGTTGGTTTTTCCTTGATCGGCTACAGCTTCCATTAGTTTTTTTATTTTTTCCGGATCTCCCAAAAAGTAGTCTTTCTTCAAATTCAGGTCATTATCAAACTCGAATACATACGGAACAGCAGTAGGTAGATTAAGACCTACAATTTCCTCATCCGGTATATGTTTCAAATATTTAATAATTCCTCTGAGGCTGTTTCCGTGAGCTACTACCAGCAGTTCGTTTGCTGTAGCTAGATTGGGGAAGATAATGCATTTCCAATAAGGTAATATACGTTCTACTGTTTCTTTCAGAGATTCGGTACGTGGAAGATCTTTGTCAGGAACTTCTTTATAACGGGTATCTGTTTTCGGATTGCGCGGATCATCTTCCGGTAGGGCATTGGGAGCTACGTTAAAACTACGGCGCCATATCAAGACTTGTTCTTCTCCGTATTTAGAAGCTGTTTCGCTTTTGTTTAATCCTTGCAATGCGCCATAATGTTTCTCATTTAGGCGCCAACTTTTCTCTACAGGTATCCAGTCTTGATCCATTTTATCTAGGACACAGTTTAATGTTTTGACCGCACGCTTTAAAAAAGAAGTGTAAGCTTTATCAAAATGAAATCCTTTTTCTTTTAAGAGTATACCTGTTTGGTTGGCATCAGCGATACCTTTTTCGGTTAAATCTACATCTGTCCATCCTGTAAAACGGTTGTCTTTGTTCCAAGTACTTTCTCCATGGCGGAGTAATACGATTCTTTTCATTTGTTCTCCTTTCTTTATTACCCGGTAATACATTTTCTGTTGGTGGCAAAATTAGTTGTAGCATACATACTTATCAATACCCATTAATTATGAATTTAACAGCGGAAGGCAAGGTTTTGTTTCTCTTTTTATTATTTTTGTACTTTGTAATTAAACACATGCCATGAAAAGAATTAAAACGGGACTAACGGGATTTATATTAGGAGATTGGTTGGGAATGCCTTACAGGGGAAAAGGAAAAGGGACATTTAAACCTATGTGGACAAAATCTTATCTTCGGGGAGACAAATGTTCAGGAAATACTTCGATGTTATTATGTGCTTTGGACAGTCGTTGTAATTTGGAACTTTATCAGCAGAATTTAAGAGATTGGTATTTTAATAGAAAGTATACAGGAGAAAACATTGAGTTTGATATTGATCAGGTGACCCAAAAAGCAATCATGAAAAATTTCAGGGGAGTGTCTTCGGATTCTAATAGCGGCAACCGTAGTTTGATGGGATGTTGTGTTTTGGCTTTTTCGCCTTTATCTAAAGAGGAGATTTTTCCTTTTATTAAGATTACTCATAATAGTCGTTATAGCTTTAAGTATACTTGGTTTTTTATTGAGTTTATTCGTTGCCTGTTGGAATATGAAGATAAAGGACAGGCATTACAGCAGGCTGAGCAGAGATGTGGTGTGGAGGTTAACAGGCAAAATCTTTGTAATGGAAGCTTTGTTGTAGATACGGTGGAGTCAGTGGTCAATTGGTTTATGGCAGGAAATAGTTATAAGGAGTGCGTATTTTCGGCTATAAACTCAGGTAAGTCAAGTGATGCGGTAGGAGCATTGACAGGTTTGCTGGCGGGAATATATTATGGATTAGAATTAAAGAATGGAGTGAAAGGGTTTGAAACAATGGAATCTTATATTGATTCATTTATCCAGTACCTTAATCATCCCACTCTTTAAATTCCAATGAAAGTTGTTCCCATTGTTTTTTTATTTCTTCTTTTTCTTCTTTTGGATTAGATACGGATAGTCCGATAAGGCGGATGGGGTGGCTTTCATAATCAATTTCTTTCAGTAATTTTTTTGCTAAAGGAAGAATTTTATCCATGCTTGTCAGTTCACTGTCTTGAGTGATGCTGCGGGTTATTTGGTTAAAGTCATGGAATTTTATTTTTAAAGTAAGTGTATTACCACTGAAATTAGTGCGTTTCAGTCTTTCTAGCAATTCGGTGACTACATGATATAGTTCAATGATGGCGGAAGAATGAAGAGAAATGTCTTTTTCCAATGTATGTTCGCATCCTACGGACTTACGGATTCTTATGGGTTCTACAGGACGGAGGTCTATGCCTCGTGCAAAATCGTAATATAGATTACCTGCTTTGCCAAACTGTCGGGTAAGCATTTCTAAAGTGCAGGCTTGTAATTGGGTACCATTATGAATACCTAATGCGTGCATTTTTTGGGCTGTGACCGGACCTACTCCCCAAAAAGATTCGATGGGAAGATGGGCGATGAAATCCAATGCTTGGTCGGGATGTATTGTACATAATCCGTCGGGTTTGCGGTAATCCGATGCTATTTTGGCTAGAAATTTGTTATAAGAGACCCCGGCTGAAGCTATCAATCCCAATTCTTTGCGGATACGCTTTTTTATATCTTTGGCTATATCTATAGCAAGTGAAAAGCCTGCTTTATTTTCAGTTACATCCAGAAAGGCTTCGTCTAGTGACAGAGGCTCTATGATATCTGTATAGGTATGAAAGATATCGTGTATCTGCCGGGATACAGCTTTATATACATTCATTCGCCCTGGAACAAAAATCAGTTCTGGGCAAAGTCTTTTAGCTTTTTGTGATGACATGGCGGAATGTACTCCGTAACGACGGGCTTCGTAACTGGCAGCAGCTACCACACCTCGTTCTTCAGCGTGTCCCACAGCAAGCGGTTTTCCACATAATTCGGGGTTGTCACGCTGTTCTACCGATGCGTAGAATGCATCCATATCGATATGTATTATTTTGCGTTCGGACATCTTCATGAAATTTGTAGAGCAAAGGTATGAAAAAGGTTTTTGGTTGATGAGTTCTTTAACAGCTTTATTTGTTATATTTTCATTAATGTTATTTCTGTATAACGAATACGAGAGAGGCACATAAGAACTGCCCCTTTTATTTATCTGATGATGCGAAATTTCCGCTGGACCCCGAATATTGGTTTCGGTAAGGTAAGATCAATGTTGGGTAGTATAATAAAAGAAGGAGTTAGTTTTCACTAAACTCCTTCATGCTCAGCTTGTCGGGGTGACTGGATTCGAACCAGCGACCACACGCCCCCCAGACGCGTACTCTAACCGGGCTGAGCTACACCCCGAATTGCGGATGCAAAGGTACGGCTTTTTTTGGTATTTGCAAATATTCTCTGTACTTTTTTTACATTAAAAGTGCATCTTTTTATGCAAGGTATTGATGAAACTAATAAGTCGATTCCCTATATTCAGAGGGAGACATATTGGTGTGTCTTTTAAAAAAACGACCTAAAGCAGACTGGTTCAGGAACTTAGTTCTGATTGTTATTTCCTGAATATTAAGAGAACTGTTTTTCAATAATTCTTTTATCTCCAGTAATGAATAATCTATAATCCAGTCCTTAGGAGATTTTCCACTGGTTTCTTTAACTACTTCAGACAGATATTTGGAAGAAACATGAAGTTTGTCGGCATAAAAGATAACCTCTTTATGCTCTCTGTAGTTGTCCATCATTAGCGTATAGAATCTATGCGTTAAATCTTCTTTACGTGTTGTACTTGTATTATTTCTATGATTGATATAATTTTCAAAATCGTTATATAAATCTAGGAATATAATTCTTAGCAGAGCTATAATTGCTTCTCTGGAAAAACTTTTGGGAAGTTTGATCCGACTCTTCAGTAACGTATAATAATTCATGAAATACTGCATCTCTTGTTCCGGCAAGGGATAAAGGAAACGAGATTTCATGTAAGAGAAAAATTGAGGAGAAAAACTCCTGATAGTTTTTATTACATCATAGAAAAATGTGTTTGAAAGTGTAAAATAGTTTGTTGTGAAATGAGGACTTGTCTCTATGACTGAGACTAGCAGTCCCGGCATAAAGACAAAAACATCATGTGGGTGTATAGTATATTCTTGAGAATCCATTCTTATTTTAGCATTTCCTTGTATACAGATTCCAATAGTACATATAGGGGTATAAGAAGGGCAATCTGTAATGGGCAATGTTGATGCATTAGATTGCATGCAAAATTCATTCTCTAATATATCTTCTCTATTCTTTTCAAATTCCTTATATAACATTTATACCAACCAATTATATAATGCAAAAATAGGGTTTCTGAAGCATTGAAAAGTTGATCAATGGTATTTAGGAACAATTTTACGGAAAAAAGGTGCTTTATATTTGTCTTTTTTAAATGATTGGTCTGTTTTTTAACCAATGTATTATAAATACTCTAATTGCTTGATTGTTAAAAGTTTGATCGATTATAATTGGGAATAAATAAAAGATGTTTTTATTGTATCGGACAGATGGAAAGTTTGTACAATCCTTTCCATCTGTTTGAAGGGAGATCAGCAACCCATGGATTCATGATAAAAATCCAGCATTTCAAAAATTTCGTCTTTACTTGCCGATTGATTAATCTGTATATTTCCTATTTCAGTTAATAGGGTGAAATTGATAATGCCTGCTGAGTTTTTCTTATCATGTTTCATGAATTCATAGAGGCGTTCATATTGTTTGCAATTAAAAGGCATAACTCCATAATGTTCTTTGACGAACAGGATGGTCTGACGTAGCTTGTCTTTAGGAAAACCAGTTTTGATATGGGAGAAATAAAGTTCACAAACTATTCCCCATGCCACAGCGTAACCATGTAATATCGGATGCTGTGTTTCTAATGCCAGACTTTCAAAAGCATGCCCTACGGTGTGTCCCAGATTTAAAGCTTTGCGGATTCCTCTTTCAAAAGGATCCTGTTCCACTATATCTTCTTTAATCTGTACAGATTTTCCGACTAAAGTCTGTAAGACCTTGTAATCTATATTGTTGAAGTCAAATTTCAACAATTCTATCCAATGATCATGGGTGCTGATAAGACCATGTTTCAACATTTCAGCGTATCCGGACAATAGATTGCGAATATCCAGTGATTTTAGAAAATTAGCGTCAATCAATACACTTTCGGCAGGAGAGAAGACTCCGATCTCATTCTTTAATCCGTTGAAATTGATTCCGGTCTTGCCTCCTACAGATGCATCAACCATAGCCAGCAGTGTGGTAGGAATATTAATATATTTGATCCCTCGTTTGAAAGTTGATGCGGCGAATCCTCCTAAATCTGTAACCATCCCTCCACCTAAATTGATAAGTAGCGAATGACGGCTTGCACCTTTATCTCCCAACTCTTTCCATACATATGCCAGTGTTTCCAAGTTTTTGTGCACATCTTCAGCCCCTATATAAATAAAATGGGCATTTTTAATACAATCAAATTCTGATAAAACAGGAATGCAAAGTTCACGTGTATGTTCGTCAGCCAAGACAAATAATTTGTCATGTGGGCATTGGTTTATTGCCTTATTGAGATTTTCTTCTAAGTTATGGCAGATAATAACTTCTTGTTTACTCATATTTTCTATTATTTGCCTGCAAATTTAGGTAAAAAAGCAAAAAGATGACCGTTCTTTGCTTACAAATAATTACTTTTGTACGTTAAAATATAAAATAATGAAAGGAATTTTACCGGTTTATTGTAGGACGATGGGATATGTTGTTCTGTTGTTGTCTGTTTTCGTACCGTTGTTCATGTTTATGTTTGGCATGATAAACGATAGTAACCTGTTGTTTACAAAGGCTTCTATCAAGTTACTTATCTGGTTTTCTTTGTTTATGATCTTCTTGGCAAAAGTGAAGGATGAGAATGAGAAGATTTCCCGAATACGTATCAAGGCTATTTGTTATGCTATTTATTTGTTGGGCATTTATTATATTGTAATGTTGGTCAGAGGAGTATATAATGGAAATCTGGAAGAAGCGGATAATTCCATTGCTATAGTTTATATGGTTTTTAATGTTATTTGTCTGGAATTTGGTGTACAAAAAAGCCGGGTTGACCGATTGTTTAAGAAATAAATACATTTTTCCGTTAAACCTTTTGTCGACAAGAGTGTCCAAAGGACATTAGGCATTAAAATTTCAAGGAAAAAGAAAAAATGAAGAAGTTAGTATTATTGTTGTTACTGGTATGTACCTGTGCAACTCTCTCTTGGGCGCAAAGTGGCAAGCGCATAACCGTGACGGGATCTGTGATTGATGGTGATGATAAAAGCCCGGTTGGACAAGCTACCGTACAGTTACTTTCTCTACCCGATAGTACAATGGTGGTAGGAAATGTTACCAATAACAACGGAGTATTCTCTATTGCTGCCCGTCCGGGGAAATATGTACTTAAAATTTCATTTGTAGGTTACCTTACTCAGGAAAAATCTTTGCAGCTGACAGCTGGTAAGCCGAGTGTTAATATTGGAACAGTCACTTTACCCACCGATGCTATCATGTTGGGTGAGGCGGTTATTGTAGCCGAGGCTCCGCAGGTAACCATTTCAGAAGATACTATTGGCTATAACGCTTCTGCTTATCGTACTCCTGAGGGGGCGATGTTGGAAGAATTGGTGAAAAAACTTCCGGGAGCAGAAATAGATGACGATGGTAATATCAAAATCAATGGTAAGGAAGTAAAAAAGATTATGGTAGATGGCAAAGAGTTTTTTGGCGGTGATGTGAAGACCGGTTTGAAGAACTTGCCAGTCGATATGGTGGAAAAACTGAAAACCTATGATAAGAAATCCGATTTGGCACGCATTACGGGTATTGATGATGGTGAGGAGGAAACAGTGCTCGATTTGACGGTGAAGAAGGGGATGAATCAAGGCTGGTTTGGAAACGTGGATTTAGGCGCCGGAACGGAAGACCGTTATACAGGAAGAGCTATGATTAACCGTTTTTATGATAAAACTCAGGTTTCTATTATTGGTTCCGCCAATAATGTGAATGATCAGGGATTTTCGGGAGGAGGACCTCGTTGGAGGCGTAACAATGGATTGAACGCGACTAAAATGCTAGGAGCGAATTTTGCTACAGAAACAGAAAAACTGGAATTGGGAGGTAGTATGCGTTACAACTATCGTGATGCAGATGTAGTAACAGTCGGATCTTCACAGCGTTTTTTGCAGTCGGGGGATTCTTATTCCAATTCAAACAAAGCCAATAGTAATAAGGAAACAGGTTTCAAGGCAGATTTCCGTATGGAATGGCGTCCCGATTCAATGACCAATATTATTTTCCGGCCGAATGTTTCTTATGATAAGACAAGGGGAGCTTCAGTTGCAGAGTCAGGTACTTTTAATGAGGATCCTTATCAGTATGTGGTAAATCCCAATGATTATTTGAACTTTGACAATATAGGGTCTGATGATCCGTTAAGGGATACTCGTATTAATGCTACCAATGAACATAATCTGTCCAAATCAAATAGTTTGTCGGCTAATGCAACATTGCAGCTGAACCGGAAACTGAATAATGAGGGACGTAACATTACATTCCGTGGTTCATTTGGATATGGAGATGATGACAGCGATCAGTATGCTCAATCGGAAACCCGTTATTATCAGATAAAGAACTATTTAGGAGGGGATTCTATAGAACATCGTAATCAATACATTACGATGCCTACTAAAAATTATAATTATACAGCACAGTTTACTTATAGCGAACCTATAGCACGGGCTACTTTCCTGCAATTTAGTTATAGATTCCAATATAAGAATAGCAAGAGTGATAAATCGACATACGATTTGGGGTATCCTTGGGATATAAATGACGGATTACCCGAAAACTATGAAACTGCTTATGTGGATAGCTTGAGTAAGGATGCTGAATATAAATACTTTAATCATGATATTTCTTTGGGACTACGATTTATCCGGGAGAAATATCAGTTGAGTGCCGGCATGTCCTTACAGCCTCAAAATACGAAATTGTCCTATAAGAAGGGAGATTACATGACTGATACCACAAGAACGGTATTCAATTTTGCTCCGAATCTGGATTTTCGTTATCGCTTCTCCAAAGTAAGTCAGTTGCGTGTCACTTATCGTGGGCGTAGTAGCCAGCCTAGTATGGAAAACCTGTTGCCGATTGTCGATAATTCCAATCCGTTGAATATCCGTGTGGGTAATCCAGGTTTGAAGCCTTCGTTTGCCCATACCATGCGTTTGTTTTATAACACTTATAATGCCGAGAAGCAGCGTGGCATAATGACTCATGTAAATTTCACTGCTACTCAGAATAGTATCAGTAATAGTACGGTATATGATGAGAATACGGGTGGTACTACTTCAACTCCTCAGAATATCAATGGAAACTGGAATGCGTTTGGATTGTTCGGTTTTAATTCGGCTTTGAAGAATAAAAAGTTTACTATAAATTCTTTTTCTCGTGTGAGCTACCGGAATCAGGTAGCGTTCTTATACAATAAGGAAACATTGCATGATGATAAGAATACGACTACCGGTTTGACTTTGGCGGAGAATCTGAATGGGTCCTATCGGAATGACTGGTTTGAATTTTCATTGAATGGTTCTATTGAGTATACAGCGGAACGTAGCAAGCTGCGTCCTGAAAAGAACCAGAATCCATATACATTCTCATATGGAGCGAGTACCAATGTCACTTTACCATGGCAGATGACATTGTCTACTAATATCACCAACCAGTCCCGTAGAGGATATGATGATGCCAGTTTGAACAATAATGAACTGATTTGGAATGCCCAAATAGCACAAAGTCTATTGAAAGGAGCTGCAACTGTTAGTTTTGAAATGTACGACATCTTAAAACAACAGAGCAATATCAGCCGTTCTTTGACAGCGGATGTACGTTCGGTTACCGAATACAACAGTATCAACAGTTATTGTATGGTACATTTTATCTATCGTCTGAATATTTTTGGAAGTAAAGCCGCCCGTGACAAGATGATGAATAGCCATAGGGGATTCGGCGGTCCCGGTTTTGGTCCCGGTCCGGGAAGACATGGCCGGCGTCCTTTTTAAATGAAACTATATCTTAATCTTTTCCCAATCTATATTGTTATAGGTTGGGATTTTTTTTATAAGTTTGCTTATAAGTAAATTACTGGAATTATATGGTAGAGTGGAGTATCTTTAATGAAATCTTTGCTGTTGCTTTTAACGTGCTTTATTTTGTGATTATCATCGGAACTATCTTTATAGTGATACTTGATAATCGTAATCCCGTTAAAACAATGGCATGGGTACTTGTGCTCTTTTTCCTGCCCATTGTGGGGCTTGTGTTCTATTTCTTTTTCGGCAGAAGCACACGTAAGGAGAAATTGATCAGCAAGAAAGGGTTCACCCGTCTCATAAAACGTCCCATGGCAGAATACCAGGCGCAAAAGGCGTTTAAGTGTCCTGATGAACAGCACCAGTTGATGCGTTTTTTCCGGAAAGTGAATAATGCTTTGCCCTTTGAAGGAAATGCGACGGAAGTTTTTACGGATGGTTATTCCATGCTGTATTCATTGATGAAAGAAATCAGTAAGGCAAAGCATCACATCCATTTGCAGTTTTATATTTTTGAGGATGATCCGGCAGGCAGGTTGCTGCGCGATTTGTTGATAGATAAAGCGCGGCAGGGAGTAGAAGTGCGTTTACTATATGACGATGTGGGCTGCTGGAAAGTTCCCCATGCTTTTTTTGATGAAATGCGGGGAGCAGGTATTGAGGCACGCAGTTTTTTGAAAGTCCGTTTTCCTTTATTTACCAGTAAGGTAAATTATCGTAATCACCGTAAAATAGTAGTAATCGACGGTCGTGTGGCTTATACGGGAGGGATGAACATTGCTTTGCGCTATATGAAAGGCTTTCCATGGGGGATATGGCGGGATACTCACATTAAAATAGAAGGAAAAGCGGTATATGGGTTACAGACTGCTTTTTTGACCGATTGGTATGTAGTAGACCGTACCCTTATCACTTCCTCCCGTTATTTCCCCGAAGTCGGAATCTTTGGAAAGGCTCTGATACAGATTGTTACTTCCGATCCTGTAGGCGAATGGCGGGATATTATGCAAGGGCTACTGATAGCTATCAGCAGCTCCCGAAAGTATTTTTATATACAAACACCTTACCTGTTGCCTACCGAACCTATTCTGATGGCATTGAAAACGGCAGCTTTGGCAGGCGTGGATGTTCGCATTATGATACCGGCACGTGCCGATACATGGATAACACATTTAGGTTCGTTATCTTATTTGGATGATATCATGCGTGCGGGTGTCAGGATTTACCTTTATCAGAAAGGTTTTTTGCATTCCAAGCTGATGGTCAGTGATGATACTCTTTCTACGGTAGGTTCTACAAATATGGACTTCCGTAGCTTTGAGCATAATTTTGAGGTGAATGCCTTTATGTATGATCCGTCCTCAGCATTGCTGTTGAAAGGTATTTTCCTGCAAGACCAGAAGGACGCCATCCTGTTGCAGAGAAAAACATGGATAAAGCGTCCTTGGTATCAAAAAGCACAAGAATCTATTGTCCGGTTGCTGGCACCGTTGCTTTGAAGAAAGAGAAGTTCACACTGCCATATGCACGGCGCTCAATAAAATGGGGGTCATCCTCAAAATGATTCTCTTTGCCATGTTCCAGTACCAGTAATCCGTCTTCCTTTAAAATCCCGCTTTCGAAAATACGGGTGGGGATGCTTTCCAACTCTTTCAAGGCGTATGGAGGGTCGGCGAAGATGAAATCAAATTGCTCGCTGCATTTGTCTATAAATCTAAAGACATCAGCACGTATAGGAAAACATTTGTCAGTCTTCACTTCACGCATCACCTGTGAGATGAAAGAAAGGTGCTGGGGATCTTTTTCTACTGAAATAACCCGGTCACAACCGCGTGAAACCAGTTCTATACTGATGCTGCCCGTACCGGCGAAAAGGTCCAAGGCTGTAACTCCGTCCTCGAAGTCAAAATAATTGTTACTTAATACATTGAAAAGGTTCTCTTTGGCGAAATCCGTTGTCGGACGTGCCTTGAATGTATGAGGCACATCGAAACGGCGCCGTTTGTATATACCGCTGATTACTCGCATAATAATAAGGTTTGCATGTCAAAAGGTATCTCTTCTATTTTACTTATCTCGGAGCGGTTGAATTCCGCTTTGGGGCTGATGACGAATACCTGGCGCAGATAATTGCGCAACTCTTTCAGTAATTCTTCTTTATCCTCTAATATTCCTGTCAAGTGCAGTTCGTCTCTTTCCTGATTATAATTTAATTGTTGCCATACATATAATAGGTAATACACACGGTCTGTGGTTTGTTTGCATGGAAATGAGTTGATCAGTAATAAGTTGCCCTTATCAAAACAAAAAACTTCCATTTGTTGCTCGCGTATGTATGTATATAGTTTCCGGCTGTTACCCAACCGGCTTTTCCGGGCGAAATATTCAGTCAGCGGGCTGGCGGTGGAGAAGAAACGAGCTGTAGGAAAATGTTCAGTCAGTAACAAATGGGTATGTTTGTCCATAGCAAAAAGTATTACCACATTGCTTCTTCCCAGGACATTGCAAAGTACAATCTCGTTATTTCCTTTAGCTTTAGGAAAATTATGATAGAAAATTGTATCCATCTGTTCGTCTTCGAATAATTCCAAAGGAACAGGGGTGAAACGGGGGGAGTCATACAAGATGTTAACCCGTTTATACGGATACTTCAGCGCTTCTGTTTTAGTCAGCATATCTTTCAGATTGGCCGTCATGGAATATCCGGTGTTGACCGGATGTGGAACAAAGCAGAAATCATTATCTGTCAGTGGGTTATAGATAGAAAAAGAAAATCCATCCGCACTGAGGCGGATGGATAATGTATATTGTTCCGATTTTGTAAAATCGATACGTTCAGTCATTCTTATTCCCAGTTACCTGCGTTATTGTTAGGCTGTTCGATATCACCCACTCTTAAACCGCAATATTTACCCAATTTGGTCTGAAGGTCTTTAAGGTTAGCCAATTCTTGAGTATTCAAGCCGCCCAAATATGTTTCATACGGAGTTTGAGCTTGGAACAAGTTCAAAGGAGCACCCGATTTGGTAGTATCGCTGCGGGTAACCATCTCAAATTGTACGCCGTTTCCGAAGGGAACATATCTCAAAGAGTCTGCGTTGAAGCCCGGAGCATAGATTGTATCTGTTACGGCAACCCATAAAGTATCACGTTTGAAGTTCATCAAACCTTCTTTTTCAACTTCTTTCCAGTTACCGGTCTTTTTGGCTTTGTTGATGATTGCCATCGCTTTCTTTTCAGTCATACCGGCTTCCAGTTGTGTATCAGACAAAACTCCTTCTTTCTTTACAAACGGAAGTTTTGCAGTTTTGACGAAATCAATCAAGGTGTCGAAGCTTGCAGTATATCGTCCATTGTGCAGGTTACGGTATTCCAACTGTGCCTTACGGATGTCAATTAAGCGTGCAATAACTTGTTTCTCTCTAGTCTTTTTAGCGTCATCGAAGTTGATCGGTCCCATGATACTGCCGTAGCAAACGTATATCAAACCGATAACGCAAGCAGCCAATACAATATTAATAACTGTTTTCATGATAAATATGTGTTTTTTTTAGTTTATATTCGCATCGCAAAAATAAAACAAATAAATCTAATAACGCACAGTTCAAGGAACTTTTTATTACGCAATTATGATTAATAGTTATTTAGTGCAGCAAATTAAGGGAAATTTTCTATATAAACCAACTTTAGAACAAGAAAAAGCTGTTAAATTTTTAGCAGATTTTCTCTTTTCCCGCCAATCGGACTCGGTTTTTCTCTTAAAGGGATATGCCGGTACGGGTAAAACATCCCTTATCGGAGCATTGGTGAAGACCTTGGACCAGTTACAGCAAAAGTGTGTTCTGCTTGCTCCGACGGGAAGGGCGGCTAAAGTCTTTTCACATTATGCACAGCATCCGGCTTATACTATCCATAAGAAGATTTACCGCCAGCGCAACTTTTCAAATGACCTGGACAACTTTTCTTTGGATGATAACCTGCATCAGCATACTTTGTTTATTGTGGATGAGGCGTCGATGATCGCTAATGACGGATTGGCGGGGGCGGTCTTTGGTACAGGGCGTTTGCTGGACGACTTGATTCAATATGTATATGCCGGAACAGGTTGCCGTCTGATGCTGATAGGAGATACGGCGCAGCTTCCTCCGGTGGGAGAGGAGGAGAGTCCGGCTCTTTCGGCCGATAAGTTACGCGGGTATGGCATGGAAGTATATGAGGCGCAGCTCACTGAGGTGGTCCGTCAGATGCATGATTCGGGGATTCTTTGGAATGCGACAGAATTGCGCCGCTACATATCCGAGGAAAATTTTCTCACTTTGCCTTCTGTCCGTGTGGAAGGGTTTCCGGATATCCGGATGGTTTCTGGTAGTGAGCTGATTGAGGTAATCAATGATTGTTACGGTCAGGCAGGTATGGACGAAACGATTGTGGTCTGCCGTTCCAATAAACGGGCGAATATTTATAATAAGGGAATTAGGAATACGATTCTGTTTCGGGAGGATGAGCTGAACAGCGGTGACCTGCTGATGGTGGCGAAGAATAACTATTTTTGGACGGAGGGCTGTAAGGAGATTGATTTTATAGCCAATGGAGATATAGCTGTAATTCGCCGTGTTCGTCGGATGCGTGAGGCATACGGCTTTCGTTTTGCCGATGTGGTGCTGGCGTTCCCCGACTATGATGGTATGGAACTGGAGGTGAAACTTTTGTTGGATACCTTGCATACTGAAACACCCGCATTGCCTAAAGAATTGAATGACAAGTTATTTTATTCGGTATTGGAGGATTATGCTGATATAACTGTGAAACGTGAGCGGATGAAGAAAATGAAAGCCGATCCTCATTACAATGCCTTACAGGTGAAATATGCGTATGCCGTTACTTGTCACAAAGCGCAGGGTGGCCAGTGGAAACGGGTCTTTTTGGATCAGGGCTATATGACGGAGAATATGCTGACTCCGGATTATTTCCGTTGGCTGTATACGGCTTTCACCCGTGCTACGGAAATTCTGTATCTAGTGAACTGGCCGAAGGAGCAGACGGAATAAGCGGGCAGTCAGTGAGGTGTTAATGACTGATGATATGTTTTCAACCGTTTGGTTAATGTTTTTTTCTTTATGGCTAAGCCTTTTTGAACGTTTGTATTCTATCTCCATAGCCTTTGGAGTTAACTCCAAAGGCTATGGAGATAACTCCAAAGGCTTGGGAGATAGAAATCTTCCTTTTTATTTCCCTTATCCATAAAGAAGAAAAGGCTTAGTAAACCAGATAAAAAAACTCCGCCATCGGCTTTCAGACCAGATGGCGGAGTTTTGATATATACGAAATATGGACGAAATTCGAATAGATTACAATGCAGCCAGCTCTATCACTTTATCAACAGCCGCATTCAGACCGTCGGGATTCTTACCGCCTGCCGTTGCGAAGTGGGGCTGACCACCGCCGCCGCCTTGAATCAGTTTGGCTGCTTCACGGACCAGTTTGCCTGCATTCTGTCCGGCTTTTACCAAGTCTTCGCTAATCATGACAGTCAGCATCGGTTTGTTGTTGTCCACACTACCTATTACAACGAACAGATTGGCAGGAATCTCACCTTTCAGCTGGAAGGCAATATCTTTCACTACGTCGGCAGACATCGGAATGATGGCTTTCACCACTTTCACACCATTTATTTCTTTGGCATTCTCTACCAGTCTGGCTTTCAGTGCGGCGCCCTTTTCTTTCATGAACTCTTCCACCTGCTTCTTCAATCCTGCATTTTCGTCAATATACTTGCGGATGGCGACTTTCAGATCGGGGGCATTGTTGAACAATGCCTTCAAGTCATTCAGCGTATCTTGGACCGTATCCATCAATTCCTCTACTTTGGCACCCGTGATAGCTTCGATACGGCGCACACCGGCAGCAACAGAGCTTTCGCTGATAATACGGACCATACCGATCTTGCCTGTAGCCGGAACGTGGGTACCTCCACAGAATTCAATAGAGTTTCCGAATTGGACAACACGTACCTCATCACCGTATTTTTCACCGAACAAAGCAATAGCACCCAGTTCTTTTGCCTTTTCGATAGGAAGATTGCGGTATTCCGTCAAAGGGATGTTCTCACGGATTTTGGCATTTACCAAATGTTCCACTTCACGAAGTTGCTCGTCAGTCACTTTCTGGAAGTGAGAGAAGTCGAAACGTAATGACTCAGGGGTTACCAAAGAACCTTTTTGTTCTACGTGAGTTCCTAATACCTGGCGCAACGCTTCGTCCAGCAAGTGAGTACAAGAGTGGTTGGCGGCACAGGCGGCACGTTTTTCTGTATCTACACAAGCCATCATCGGAACGTCAAGGTGTTCGGGCAGTTTTTTGGTGATATGGATAGGAAGGTTGTTTTCCTTCTTGGTGTCAATGATTTCAATGGTTTCGAATTCGCTTACGATCACCCCTGTATCACCTACCTGACCACCACTTTCGGCATAGAAAGGAGTATCGCTCAGTACAATTTGATACAATGTCTGGTTTTTCTGCTTGATCTGGCGATAGCGCAGGATGCTGGTTTCATATTCGGTAAAGTCATAACCTACAAAGTGGGTGTCACCTTCCTTTATGGTGATCCAGTCGCCGGTTTCAACGGCTGCCGCGTTACGGGCGCGTTCTTTTTGTTTCTGCATTTCGGCGTTGAACTCTTCTTCGTTTACAGTCATGCCGTTTTCTCGGAGAATCAGTTCTGTCAGGTCGAGGGGGAAACCGAAAGTGTCATATAATGTAAAGGCATCCACACCGCTGATCTCTTTTTTCCCGGCAGCTTTGGCATCGTTCATAGTCTTGTCCAACAGACGGATACCTGTTTCCAGTGTGCGCAGGAAAGATTCTTCTTCTTCTTTGATCACTTTCTCGATCAGTGTTTTCTGTGCGTTCAACTCCGGATAGGCCTCGCCCATATTCTCAATCAATACAGGCAGCAGCTTGTACATGAATGCTTGTTTCTGTCCCAGGAAAGTATATCCGTAACGGACGGCACGGCGGAGGATACGGCGGATTACATAGCCGGCTTTTGCGTTGCTGGGCAATTGGCCGTCGGTGATTGAGAATGCGATGGTACGGATATGGTCGGCTATAACGCGCATGGCGATATCTTTCTGGTTGTCTTGACCATAGGTGGTTCCTGCCATTTCGGCAATGGCTTTCAGTATCGGTTGGAACACATCAGTGTCATAGTTGGATGTCTTGCCTTGCAGTGTGCGCACCAAACGTTCGAATCCCATACCGGTATCGATCACTTTGGCGGGAAGACCTTCCAGTGAACCGTCTGCTTTGCGGTTGAACTGCATGAATACAAGATTCCAGATCTCGATTACTTGCGGATGATCCTTATTTACCAGTTGGTTGCCGGGGATTTGAGCTTTTTCTTCTTCCGAACGTGAGTCGATATGGATTTCGGAACACGGGCCGCAGGGACCTGTATCACCCATTTCCCAGAAGTTGTCATGTTTGTTGCCATTGAGGATATGGTCTTTCGGCAGGAACTGTTCCCAGTAAGAGGCGGCTTCGTTGTCCCGTTCCAGTCCTTCTTCGGGACTTCCTTCGAATACGGTGGCATACAGATCTTTCGGATCTATCTTCAGTACATCTACCAGATATTCCCATGCCCAGCCGATAGCTTCTTTCTTGAAGTAATCTCCGAAAGACCAGTTGCCCAGCATTTCGAACATAGTATGGTGGTAGGTATCATGTCCCACTTCTTCCAGGTCATTGTGCTTGCCGCTTACACGCAAACATTTTTGTGAGTCCGCGACTCTTTTGTATTTGGCCGGGTGGTTGCCCAGAATAATGTCTTTGAACTGGTTCATACCTGCATTGGTGAACATCAATGTGGGGTCATCTTTAATGACCATCGGAGCCGATGGGACAATCTGGTGTCCTTTCGACTCGAAAAAGCTTTTGAAAGAATCTCTAATTTCTTTAGCTGTCATCATGTCGCTTATAATATATTGTCTTCTAGTTAATATTCTCAAAAAGGATTTGCAAAGATAATTGGTTTTATTATTTTTGTCGTCAAGAATTGTGCAAAATATTGATGTGTTGTGCATTAAAAACTTCAAAAAGCAGAATTAGATGCGTAAAGTCTACTATATTTATAATCCTAAGACCCGAACTTATGACCGCATTTACCCCACAGTGAGGCAGCGTGCCTTAAGCATCTTGCGCCGTTTGTTTGTGGGAATGGGCTTGGGGGCAGGCAGTTTCATTATCTTATTATTGATCTTTGGTTCTCCGTCCGAGAAGGAGCTCCGTATAGAGAATACCCGTTTGCTGGCCCAGTATAATGTGTTGTCCCATCGTCTGGATGAGGCTATGGGGGTGATGCAGGATATCCAGCAGCGTGATGATAATTTGTATCGGGTGGTGTTGCAGGCCGATCCTGTATCGGATGCAGTCCGTAAGGCCGGTTATGGGGGGACAAACCGCTATGAACAGTTGCGGGATATGGCGAATGCCGATCTGGTTATCAATACCACTCAGAAGCTGGATATGTTGAACCGGCAGCTTTATATCCAGTCCAAGTCTTTTGACGAGGTGGTGGATTTGTGCAAGAATCATGACGAGATGCTGAAATGTATTCCGGCCATAATGCCGGTATCCAATAAGAATTTGAAGAAGACGGCTTCAGGTTACGGTGTACGTATAGATCCTATTTATAAAACAGCCAAGTTTCATGCGGGAATGGATTTCTCTGCCAATATAGGTACTCCTGTTTATGCTACGGGAGACGGAACGGTGGTAAAGGCGGGATGGGAAACCGGTTATGGAAATCTGATCCAGGTGGATCATGGTTTCGGGTATGTGACTTGGTATGCACATTTAAGCAAGTATAAGGTTCGCCCGGGGCAAAAGGTGGTACGTGGGGAAGTGATAGGGGAGGTAGGAAATACGGGCAAGAGTACCGGGCCGCACTTGCACTATGAAGTGCACGTGAAAGGAAAAGTGCAGAATCCTGTGAATTATTATTTCATGGATTTGAGTGCGGAAGATTATGACAAGATGATACAGATTGCAGCCAATCACGGTAAGGTATTTGACTAGCCGTGAATTTTTAATTCTTAATTTTAATTTACCATGGCCTATAATCCGAATAAAGAATTGAAACTTTACTATTCCATTGGGGAAGTGGCGAAGATGTTTGATGTAAATGAATCCTTGTTGCGTTATTGGGAAAAGGAATTTCCTATTATTTCGCCCAAGAAGGCGGGAGGGAATGTCCGTCAGTATCGTAAAGAGGATATTGAGAATATCCGGCTGGTCTATCATCTGGTGAAAGAGAAAGGGATGACTTTACAGGGAGCCAAGCAGAAACTGAAGATGAACAGGGAAACCACTATCCGTACTACGGAGATTTTGGACAGATTGAAACTGATACGTGAGGAATTGGTCAGTATGCGTAAAGAACTGGATTACCTGACTTAAGAATATTCACCACAGATTGCACGGATTAAAAACGAGTTGCAGATAATCGTTATGGACAAATCAGTGTAATCTGCGGTGAAACTGGTATTGGTTAATTCGGCTGGTCTTCGAACTTTTCGATACGGGTGACGGTTTTTATCTCATCTATTTTCCTTAGGTTGGTAGTGATGGATTTTACATCATCCACATCGTGCACAAATAGCTGTATTCTTCCTTCAAAGATACCATCGTTACTTTCAATATTCAACTTGTGGATATTTACATTCAATTGTTGTGAAATGATTTCTGTTACCTTGTTTAACAGACCGATGTGGTCAATACCTTTTATGTAGATATTTACAGGGAAGTACAAGGACTTTCCTGTTTCCCATTGGACAGCCAACAAGCGGTTGCCATAACTGCTTTTCAGTTTGGTAGCCAACGGACATTGGCGTTTGTGGATGATGATACGATTATTGTCGCCTATATATCCCAAAACGTCATCTCCCGGAATAGGTTTGCAGCATTCTGCTATCACATAGTTCTTTTGGATAGCTTCGGGAGTCAGTTTCAATATTTTCTTGCTGTCTATCTTTGGTAGGGGAACCTTCTCTTCTGTCGGTTTCTCCTTGTTTGTCTTGCTGCCTCCGAAAGCGAAAGAGATATACTTTTTCCAGTTACTGGAAACCGGTTTGTCTTTCAGTTCGTTTTTATCGTTTTCTCCTAGAATGATTGTTTTGAATCCGATGGCTGCAAACAATTCTTCCTGTGTCTTTGAGGGTATGCAGATTACAGATCTTTCGTATGTTTTCGGGAGTGTACTCTACTCCCTCCCTGGAGAAGAATTCCCGTAACATTTCCTCACCGGCCTGCTGCATACCTCGCTGTTCGCGTTTCAGTATGGCCTGTATCTTAGCCTTGGCTTTTGCAGTGGTGGCAAAGTTTATCCACGAAGGCTGTACATGTTGTGATTTGGAAGTAAGAATCTCCACCTGGTCGCCGCTTTGCAGTTTGTGGCTCAAGGGCACCAGCTTGTGGTTGACTTTAGCTCCGATGCAATGGCTGCCCAAGAATGTATGGATGGAGAATGCAAAATCCAGTGCCGTACAGTTTTGCGGCATCGTTTTGATTTCACCTTTCGGAGTGAAGACAAATATTTCAGAAGCGAACAGGTTCAGTTTGATGGTATCCAGAAAGTCCATGGCATCCGGTTGCGGATCATCCAGAATTTCCTTGATGGTACGCAGCCATTTTTCCAGTTCGCCCTCGTCCTCACTGCCTCCGCCTTCTTTATATTTCCAGTGTGCGGCAAAGCCTTGTTCGGCTACATCATTCATCCGCTCGCTGCGTATCTGCACTTCTATCCATTGGCCTTTGTTGCTCATCAGAGTTACGTGAAGTGCCTGATAGCCGTTGGCTTTAGGATGGCTTACCCAGTCGCGCAAGCGGTCTGGGTGCGGTTTATAAATCTTGGATATGGATACGTATATGTTAAAGCACTCGTTGAGTTCTTCTTCCGGATTTTTGGGACAGAAGATGATACGGACAGCCAGGATATCATATATTTCTTCAAATGTGATATGCTTGGTCTGCATCTTGTTCCAGATGGAATAAGGGGATTTGACTCGTGCTATCAATTGATAGCTGATACCCATTTTGTCCAGTTGTGCGCGGATAGGTGCTGTAAATTCACGGAATACTTCTTCGCGTTCCGCTTGTGTTTCTTGTAGCTTGGATTCTATCTGTGCATATTCTTCCGGATGCTCATATTTGAAACTGAGATCTTCCAGTTCTGTCTTTATTTTGTTTAACCCCAAGCGGTTAGCCAGTGGCGCATAGATGTATAAGGTTTCTCCGGCAATTTTGTATTGCTTGTTGGGAAGCATGGAGCCAAGTGTACGCATATTATGCAGACGGTCGGCTATTTTGATGAGGATAACCCGGATGTCATCACTCATGGTCAGTAGCAATTTCTTGAAATTCTCGGCTTGTGCGGAAGCCCGGTCTCCGAATATGCCGCCGGATATTTTAGTCAGGCCATCTACAATCTGTGCGATTTTAGGACCAAACAGATTTTCAATGTCTTCCACAGTGTAGTCTGTATCTTCAACCACATCATGCAGTAAAGCCGAACAAATGGAAGTTGATCCCAGTCCTATTTCGGTACATACAATTTTAGCAACGGCTATGGGATGCATGATGTATGGTTCACCCGAGCGTCGTTTTACTCCTTTATGTGCTTGTTTGGCAAAATTGAATGCCTTTGTGATGATTTCTACTTTTTTGCGGTGCTTGGTCGCTAGATAACTGTCCAAAAGTTCCTGAAACCCTTGGTTTATCATTTCCTCATCCGCCTGTTCCTGAGTCTGCTTTTCATCCGTCATATCTTTGCCTCCTATAATCTATACTGCAAAAATATACAAAAAACATATTCAAGCAAGTATTTTCAGAAAATGTATAGTGTTAAATCTGTATTTTTTATCAATCATCTGATCCGCAAACTTCTTCCGGCTCTGATATTATTGCCCTTTATACCGTTTAGATTACGTAATTGGCTGATGGATACGTGGTATTTGGCAGCAATTCCTCCCAATGTGTCTCCTTGTTTGATTTTATGATAAAGAGTTCCCTTGGATGAGCGGTTTCTGCTACTGGTTGTTTCCTTGATGGCTACCGTTTTTCTTTTGGTCAGATATTCATTGGGCTTATAAGCGAACACGCTGTCTTGGCGGTCAATGAAAGTACTGACAAAGTTATTGGGCAGACGAAGTGCGCACAACTCGCTGTTACCGGGAATAATATCCTTTTTGTATTGGGGGTTCAGGCTGCGAAGCTGGTCTAGGTTGATGTTGCATACTTCTGCCACTTGTTGTAAGTGGAGGTCTTTGTTAATGTGAATGGTGTCTGTAGCGTTGGGAAGCTGTGTTTCCATGGGACAGATGCCATGTTCGCAATAATAGGTCATGATGTAGTTTGCCGCTATGAAAGCAGGAACGTACCCACGGGTTTCTTTGGGCAGATAGTTGTAGATTGTCCAATAATCCGTGGCTCCTCCGGCACGGCGTATGGCTTTGTTGATAGTGCCCGGCCCGCAGTTGTAAGCTGCCAATACCAGATTCCAGTCTTGATAGATGTCGTACAGGTCTTTCAGGTAACGTGCTGCCGCCCAAGTTGATTTGACCGGGTCCCGTCTTTCGTCTATCAGACTATTGTTCTTCAGCCCGTATATTTTTCCTGTACCCAGCATAAACTGCCACAAGCCGGTAGCTCCCTGGCGGGAAACAGCGACAGGATTTAAGGCGGACTCTATAATCGGCAGATATTTCAGTTCTTGAGGAAGGTCGTATAAATCAAGTGCTTCTTCAAAGATAGGCATATAAAAATTGGTTGCCGCAAGCATAAAGGATACTTTATTGCGCAGACGGACGGCATACATATCAATGAATTTGCGTACTGCCTCATTGTAAGGCATTTCTATGATAGAGGGAATACGTGACAGACGATCCATATAGATGGAATCACTTACAACAGGGTTGGTAGAGGCCATTGTGCAGTTCTCTCCCAATGTGATGTGATTCTTAGATTGCCAGTCCCAGTAAAGACTGTCCATTTCTGACTGCATACTTTCAGGAACATCAATAATTTCTTCTTTTCCTGTAGTTTGCGAGTGAACGGTAATACTTTGGGTTTGTGCGCTTATTCCCGTTGTTCCTATAAATGTAAATAAACCAATTAAAAAGTTTTTCATGCGATTAAAATTTGAAGCTGCATTGCAGGCCTATTGTATTAGGTATCCTGCTCCGGCCGTCATTAAAAATAACAGGTTGTATTTGAAGACCTAAGTCTTTGGATATGTCAAAATCAGATAGTTCGGCATCCACGTATGCGTCTATGACAGACAGTATATATACACCGATAAAACAGAATATGCTTAAATCCCGATTTCGGCGATAGAAATCTTTTCGTTTTTTAAAGGTGTCCTCCATACCTTCCGCGCTCATGCCATGAGGCAGGAAGTCTTCGTAGCTTTTGGTATCAGGGTCATCGTCCATAATATCCAGATAGGCTTGAGAATAGTCCTTGTACATTCTGTTGTTCCAGGTCAGCGCATATGCACATCCCACAAAACCACCATATACTATCGGCAGTTTCCAATATTTACGGTTGTATATCTGTCCTCCGCCGGGAATTACCAACGCCAGCCAGATGGCACGGTTGGAGTTCGGGATAAACCGGGGTTTTGTTTCGGCAGCCATTGCTTTCTGTATGGAATCATTTTTACGGACTAAAGCGGCAGTATCAACAGGTGCTTCCATATTTTCTATCTTTTGCCGTTCTTCCAGCAGTTTCAGGCTGTCAATGACAAGTGAATCTTTGACTTGTATAATAGAATCTGTCTTTATACCCATACGGCGGTTGCGTGCCTTTTGGGCGTGAACATTCATGCTTCCAGCCATCATAAGGCATAAAAGCAGGAATGTAAACAGTTTATATGTGGATGTTCTTCTTTTCAATGTAGTAATAACGCTTTATTCTTTCTTTTTCAGTGAATCCAGTATTTCCATGATTCGTTCCAAGTCCTCTTCGTTGTTGAACGGAATACTGATCTTGCCTTTTCCTTTGGCTGTACATGATAGCTGTACTTTCGAACCGAAGAATCCGCAGAGGTGGCTTTGCAGCAAAGTGTATTCCTCGGATAATTTGGAGCCTTTCGGTTTGATCTTCTTCCCACCGCTGTCCACTGTCTCGCCACTGCTCAGTGCCTTGACAATTTCTTCCACTTTACGGACAGAATAGCCTTGTGACTGTATTTCATTAAAGATACGTATTTGGGTCTTAGGATCATCTAAGGACAATAAGGCACGGGCGTGTCCCATGTCTATTTCGCGGTTTTTCAATGCTACTTGAATCTGGGCCGGAAGTTTCAGCAGGCGCAGATAATTGGCGATAGTGGTACGTTTTTTCCCTACACGTTCGCTCAGCCGTTCCTGTGTCAATGCATATTGTTCCAATAAATGTTGATAAGCCAGTGCAATCTCCAATGAATTCAAATCTTCACGCTGAATATTTTCAATCAACGCCATTTCCATTACATTCTCGTCATCGGCTGTGCGGATGTATGCCGGAATAGATTTAAGTCCTGCCTGTATGGAGGCACGGTAACGACGTTCTCCGGCTATGATCTGGTAAGAGTCTTCACTCAGTTGACGCAACGTAATGGGTTGGATGATACCAATTTCGGCAATAGAGTCGGCCAACTCCTGTAACGCCACCGGATCAAATTCACGACGCGGTTGGTTAGGGTTGACGGATATTTTGCTCAGTTCTATCTCGTTGATAGAAGATGAGCCGGCTGTCTTTACTTCTTCAGTCGAGATCAGTGCGTCAAGCCCGCGTCCTAAAGCAAATTTCTTCTGTACTGCCATTGTTTACTTACTGTTACGTGTTACAATTTCTTGTGCCAATGCCAAATGATTCTTGGCTCCGGTAGAGTCGGCATCATACAATATTGCAGGAATGCCGTGGCTGGGAGCTTCGCTCAGTTTGACGTTACGCTGTATAATTGTCTTGAATACCAATTCTTGAAAATGGCGTTTCACTTCATCATAAATCTGGTTGGCCAGACGCAGACGTGAATCGAACATTGTCAGCAGGAAGCCTTCTATTTCCAGTGAAGGATTCAGTTTCGATTTAATAATCTTAATGGTATTCAGCAATTTGCTGATGCCCTCTAATGCAAAATATTCGCATTGAACAGGGATAATCACTGAATCGGCTGCTGTCAGCGCATTGATTGTTATCAAGCCTAACGACGGGGAGCAGTCTATCAGGATATAGTCATATTCGTCCCGCATGGGGGCTAATACTTTTTTCATGATCTTCTCGCGGTCTTCCAGGTTCAGCATTTCTATTTCTGCGCCAACCAGGTCGATGTGTGAAGAAACAATGTCGAGTCCGTCAATGTCGGTGGTATAAATTGCTTCCCGTATATCGGCTTCGTTGATAATACATTCATAGATAGAGCATTCTACCTCTTTGATGTTCACACCCAATCCTGATGATGCGTTGGCCTGAGGGTCTGCATCAATAACCAGCACCTTTTTCTCCAGTGTTGCCAGAGAAGCTGCGAGGTTAATCGTTGTGGTAGTTTTACCTACGCCACCTTTTTGATTGGCTAAAGCAATAATTTTTCCCATATTAATCAGTTTTTCTCGCTGCGAAGTAACAAATAATAGGTGATTGCACCTATAAAAAACGGCAGACATTAGCAAAACTGTTGATAACTCATTGGTTTTGTTAATAACTCAACGGCGGCAAAGATAGAAATTTTCATTCAATTCTATTCTATTTTTAGCACTGGGTTGTAGAACATTAAGATAATTTTCTTTTCCGGTGAGGGGTAGTTCCGGCAAAGAGTTGTATCTTTACGCTCCGAGAAAAAGAGTGGAAAAATATGAAGAAAGAAAAACCGTTGATATTGCTGTCAAATGATGACGGCGTGGAAGCTAAGGGATTGAATGAATTGATACGCGGGTTGCGTGGAATGGGTGAGATAATCGTAATGGCACCGGACGGTCCTCGTTCGGGAGCTTCGGGGGCGATCACTTCCGAGCATCCTGTGAAGTATTACAAGGTACGTGAAGAGGAGGATTTGACTGTGTATAAATGTACGGGCACACCGGTAGATTGTGTGAAACTGGCATTGCATACGGTGGTTCCCCGTCGTCCCGATGTGGTGATAGGTGGAATAAACCACGGTGATAATTCTTCAGTGAATGTGCATTATTCCGGTACGATGGGGGTAGTGATTGAAGGGTGTCTGAAGGGGATCTCTTCTATCGGATATTCATTATGTAATCATTTTGCGGATGCTGATTTCTCTTCATCGCTGCCTTATATACGCCGTATTACTGAGCAGGTCCTGGAGCATGGCTTGCCTTTGGGGATTTGCTTGAATGTGAACTTTCCGGATACAGCTTCCTTGAAAGGGGTACGCATCTGCCGTCAGACGAATGGGGCTTGGATTAATGAATGGAAGCGTAGTCTGCATCCTCGGGGGGGAGAGTATTTCTGGCTGACCGGAGAGTTTGATAACTATGAACCGGAAGCGGAAGATTCGGATCACTGGGCATTAGGGCATGGGTATGTGGCGGTAACTCCGACCCAAATTGATGTGACTGCTTATGGGATGATGAATGAGTTGAAAAACTGGAATCTGGAAGTATGAAATACTATTTGATAGTAGGCGAGGCATCAGGCGATTTGCACGCATCTAATTTGATGCGTGCCTTGATACAGGAAGATCCGGAAGCAGAATTCCGTTTCTTTGGCGGGGACTTGATGACGGCTGTTGGTGGAACGCGGGTGAAGCATTACAAAGAACTGGCTTATATGGGTTTTATCCCGGTGTTGTTGCATTTGCGTACTATCTTTCGGAATATGAAAGAATGTAAGCAGGACATTGTTCGTTGGGCTCCTGATGTAGTGATTCTGGTGGATTATCCCGGCTTTAACCTGAAAATAGCCGAGTTTATAAAGAAGCAGACGAAAATACCTGTCTACTATTATATTTCTCCTAAAATATGGGCTTGGAAAGAGTATAGGATTAAAAATATCAAGCGGGATGTGGACGAACTGTTTTCCATCCTGCCTTTTGAGGTTGAGTTTTTTGCCGGACATCAGTACCCTGTTCATTATGTGGGTAATCCTTGTGTAGATGCAGTGGATGCTTATTGTAAGGAACATCCGGATGGATTTCCGGAATTTGTGGCGGATAATGGCTTGTCCGAAAAGCCCGTTATCGCATTGTTGGCGGGCAGCCGGAAACAGGAAATCAAAGACAACCTGCCGATGATGCTGGAGGCTGCTGCTCCGTTTACCGAAGATTATCAATTGGTGCTGGCAGGGGCTCCGGGGATGGACCCTGCCTATTATTCGGATTATATAAATCCGAATGTACCGGTTAAAATCATTTTCGGACAGACCTACAGGTTGTTGCAGCACGCGCAGGCGGCATTGGTGACTTCGGGTACTGCAACTTTGGAAACAGCTCTTTTCCGTGTTCCTCAAGTGGTGTGTTACTATACTCCGGTAGGGAAATTTATCGCTTTTCTTCGCCGGCATATTCTAAAAGTGAAATATATTTCGTTGGTTAATCTGGTAGCCGACAAGGAAGTGGTTCGTGAACTGGTGGCGGATACGATGACGGTGGATAACGTGCGTTCAGAGTTAGAATCTCTTTTATATAATAAGGTATACAGAAATAAGGTGTTGGAAGAGTATGATCGTATTATTCAGATTTTAGGTCCGGCAGGAGCTTCGGGGACAACAGCCCGTGAAATGGTAGCTTTGTTGAAGAAATAAACTTTTCACGATCTCTTTTTGTTCTTTCGGGTAAACAACTTAAACCCTGGAAGTATATGAAATATTTTTTTCAATCTATGTTAGGGGCGATGCTTCTTTTGAGCGGAGTATTCGCCTTTTCATCTTGTGGTAATGATGAAAGTGATCCGGACAGTACGGTGACTATAGCTATGGCTACCGTAGAAAAACAACCTCAGTATGATGCTCCTTATTTGGTGTTGGACAACGGAGAGAAGTTGTGGGTGGTGCAGCATATTGTTCCTTACCGGGATTTGAAGGCAGGAGAACGGATTTTTGGAAATTATTCTTTTTTGGAAGCCGGTGAAAGTGGATTTGCTTATAATATCCGTTTGAATGACTATACCTTAGTACCTGTTCAGGAAATTATCGGATTGAACCCCGATAATATGGACAGTATTGGAAATATGAAAGTACAGATCAAGGATATGTGGCCTTCTGATGACTATCTGAATGTACGTTTTATGTTGAATTTTCCCAGTCCGCAGAAACCTATTCTTAATCTGGTTGTGAATGAGATGATTCCTTGGACAAAGGACGGATATGCGCATTTGGAACTCCGCTATAATAACAACGGAAGTCAGGGCAGATTGGTACCTGGTATGGTTTCTTTTAAATTAGGTGATTATTCACCGGAAAACAGTGAATTGAAAGGAATAAAGGTATTGGTTAATCCTGTGGACGGGGAAGAAAAAACATATATTTTCTCTTATCCGCTCACTGGCGAGGATGTACCGGGCTTTAATCCTTTGGATTTGGCGGAGTTAAAATAAAGAAACTACATACAGATAGACTACTGCTGCCGGGATTGCGAGAATCGCGCTGTCAAAACGGTCGAGCATTCCACCGTGTCCCGGTAAAATATTGCCCGAATCTTTGATGCCTAGACGGCGTTTTAATAAAGATTCCGTTAAATCTCCCCAGGTTCCGAATACTACCACTGTCAATGCTAGTCCGATCCATACTCCGGTAGACATGAAAGGGAAGAAGTGAGATAGCAGGAAAGAAGCTATGATACAGAAAATGCCGCCGCCAATAGAGCCTTCCCATGACTTCTTAGGAGAGATGCGTTCAAATAGTTTATGTTTGCCAAACAGCATGCCTGTACAGTAAGCACCTGTATCATTCACCCAGTTGAATATAAAAATAGATAGTGGGAGAATAGCGTTGTATTGTGAAAGGCTGGCTGTTTCGTCCGAATGGAAAGCCAATACATTCAGCAAAGCGAATGGCAAGGCAATATACATCTGGCTTAACATGGCATAAGCCCAATTATTCAGCGGGTTTTCTTTTTTCAAATAAAGTTCGCTGACCATCAGATAAATAAATAAAGCTAAATAAGGAATAAATATACCTGTTTGTGAAGGATCTATTCCAAAATAGAAAAAGCACAGGAAAAGAAAAATTCCGCTGAGAATACATATACGTTTATTTACTTGTATTCCTTCTACATGATTGACCAAATTACAGAATTCATTGATTGCCAATGCGCTGATAATGGCAAATAGGATGCCGAATGAGACAGCCCCTCCCACGATGCAGCCTATCAGTACTGCAACAAAAATAATTCCGGTTATGGCACGTTGTAAGAAATTGCTTTTCACGGTCGTTAGTCTTAAGTGATTCAAAAATCAAAGTAGAAGATCTGTTTTTTTTCATTCTGAGTGACCATGAAGAATCCGGATATATCTGGATTATTACGGACTCTTTGTATCATTCAGAATGACAATGCTTATATAGTTGACAGATCTTTCTACAATGTTATGCTTCTTTTTTTTTCCTTTTCCTCAGAATCTGAAGAATTCTTCTCTTCAAAATCTTCGGTTACTTCTACTGGTTTTGCTGTAGCTTCTAAAGCCATAATTTCTTCTGAACGTGAAGTCCAGGGGCGTTTGCCAAAAATGCGTTCCACATCTTCGGCGAAAATTACTTCTTTTTCAACCAGCAGACGGGCCAGCTCGTTGTGACCATCTTTATGTTCGGATAATATTGCTTTTGCCCGATCATATTGTTCGTTGATCATTCTTTTCACTTCTTCGTCAATCAGTTCGGCTGTACGTTCACTGTAAGGCTTGCTGAAAGAGTATTCATCGTTGCTGTAATAACATAAGTTGGGTAACTTTTCACTCATTCCGGCATAAGCAATCATTCCATATGATTGTTTTGTCACACGTTCCAAATCGTTCATGGCACCGGTTGAAATATGTCCGGTGAACAGTTCTTCGGCTGCACGTCCCCCTAAAGTGGCACACATTTCATCCAGCATCTGCTCTTTGGTTGTGATCTGCCGTTCTTCGGGCAAATACCATGCGGCTCCCAATGCACGTCCACGGGGAACAATGGTTACCTTAATCAAAGGATTGGCATGTTCCAAAAACCAAGACAGCGTAGCGTGACCGGCTTCGTGTAAGGCAATAGTACGCTTTTCTTCGGCAGTCATGATTTTGGTCTTCTTTTCCAAACCACCGATAATACGGTCTACAGCATCTAGAAAATCTTGTTTCCCAACCGCATTCTTACCATGGCGGGCGGCGATCAGTGCTGCTTCATTACATACATTGGCAATATCTGCCCCACTGAATCCCGGAGTTTGACGGGCGAGCAAATCCAGATCAACACTTTCGTCCAGTTTTAAAGGCTTCAAATGTACTCCGAATACTTCTTTACGTTCGTTTAAGTCGGGTAAGTCAACATGAATCTGGCGGTCAAAACGACCGGCACGCAATAATGCCTTATCCAATATATCCGCGCGGTTGGTAGCGGCCAAAATGATCACACCGCTATTTGAACCAAAACCGTCCATTTCTGTCAATAATTGGTTTAATGTATTTTCGCGTTCATCATTTCCACCCATGCTTGGATTTTTGCCACGGGCACGTCCTACCGCGTCAATTTCATCAATGAAAATAATGCAAGGAGCTTTCTCTTTCGCCTGGCGGAACAAGTCACGTACACGGGATGCACCTACTCCGACAAACATTTCCACAAAGTCGGAACCTGAAAGCGAAAAGAAAGGTACATCCGCCTCACCGGCAACAGCTTTTGCCAGCAAAGTCTTACCGGTTCCCGGAGGGCCTACCAGTAAAGCGCCTTTAGGTATCTTACCTCCCAGCTCCGTGTATTTCTGAGGTTGTTTCAGAAACTCTACAATTTCCTCCACTTCTTGTTTAGCTTCCGCTTGTCCGGCTACATCTTTAAAAGTAATCCGGTTAGTTTTGTCTCCTTTTTCGTATACCTGAGCTTTGCTTTTACCTACGTTGAACGGATTGGCGCCTCCGGCCCCTGCTCCGCCGCTCATGCGGCGCATGGCAAACATCCATATACCGATCAACAGTAAAAACGGAGCGATATTCCAAAATAATGCACCGAAGTAGTCGCGTTTCTTTTCATAACTGATAGATCCGGTAAAATGACCTTCTTCCTGTGCCTTTTCCATGAATTTATCCAATGACTCCATGGAACCTATTTCAACGTTCAAGGCTGGATTACGACCTACTTTTTTATAGTCATTTTTAAATACATCTTTAACAAATTCCGGTTTAATGTACATTTCTACCGTATTGTCATCGTATGCAATTATTTTATTGGCATATCCCTTGTTTATCATATCTTTAAACTCGGTATATGTTATTTGTTTGTCAATTCCTCCTTCTTGATTGGAAAAGTAGAGGATGGCAAAACTCATGGCAATGATAACATACAGCCAACTCAAATTGAAGCGTGGCATGTTTATCTTTGGTTTATTATTGGTATTTTCACTCATTTTGATTCTGTATTGGATTAGTCTAGATCAGGAATTTGGGTTAGTTTGGCATCTGCCCATAAATGTTCCAGATTATAAAAATTTCTTGTTTCCGGCAAAAAGACATGTACCAGTACATCACTGTAGTCCATTGCAACCCATTCTGCGTTTCTCAGTCCGTCTATTCCCGTAGGTTTGTCATTTATTTCTTTATGTACATATTCCTTGACTGAGTCAACGATAGCTGTAACTTGACTTGGGGAATTACCTTGACAGATTACGAAATAGCTGCAAATGGTATCATTAATGGCGGTGAGGTCCGCTATTACAATGTTTTTACCTTTCTTTTCTTGAATGCCTTCTGTTATTTTTTTTACTAAAGTCTCTGCTTCGTTCATTATAATGTTATTAACAACTGATTATTCTAATATATGTATTTACAACAATGCACAAAGATACTTGGTTTTCTCATTCTAGCGAAAAAATGTGCATTAAATATATTCGGTTTTTGTTTTTTTTAGTTAGAGAATCTTTTTATTGTTATGTTAAGTCTAGAATGATGATACACGGTCAAGAAGGATAAGGAAGGCCGGAAAAGAAGGCAAATGGAGAAAAAAAGAATCTTGATTAGAAAAAAAAGCTTCAAAAATTTGTGGATTAAATAAAAAGCCGTATCTTTGCAGCGTCAAAATCAAAACGGGTGTTTTGATAGGAAAATTGGGATATGGTGTAATGGTAACACAACAGATTCTGGTCCTGTTTTTCCAGGTTCGAATCCTGGTATCCCAACAGACAAACCACTTGTCAAAGACAAAGATCTTCTAAAATTATAATTTTAGAAGATCTTTTTTTATTTTGTGTTGGTTATCTTAAGAATTAGTAGTGTTATATGAAAAAAGAGTCTAACGCATTTGCGTTAGACTCTTTTTTCATATAACTGTTTTTATTCGTTTTTCATTGATTGGTCGATCACCTCAATTTTTTTCAAGATCAATTCTAGGTCTGCTTTGAGTTTTTCCACTTTACGATTCATTTCCGTAACCAAACTGCTACCTTTTTTGGAAGAACTGGTCAGGAAGCCCAAATTGTTCTCGTATGTTTGAATTTCATTCTTCATGTTTTCGTAAGCACGAACCAGTTTTTCGCGTTCACGATAAAGGTTGCCTTCCTTGCTGATGGTTGATTTAAAATTGCTTAATTTTTTCTGTGATGCGGAAAGATTCAGCTTGTCAAACAACTTGTCGATGACACCATGATATTGCTTGTACAGTTTATCTTTTTCTTTAAACGGTACATGACCGATGCCGTTCCATTCTTTCATTAATTCTCGAATGGCGTTTCCCGCATCCTCTTCCGGTGTTTCCTGTGCGTCAATTGCATTTAATTTTTCAATGATCGCCTTTTTCTGAACCATGTTTTCCTGTTCAACCGAGCGTTGTGAAGAAGTCGCCTTGTTCTTTTGCTCGAAGAAATAATCACATGCGGCAATGAATCGTTTCCATACGGCATCCGAATACTTTTTAGGTACAGGACCGATTGTTTTCCATTCCTTTTGTAATTTGCTTAGAATATCAGCAGTTGCTTTCCAGTCTGTGCTTTCTTTTAGTGCTTCTGCTTTTTCACATAATGCTTTCTTCTTTTCCAGATTGCCTGCCATACTTTCCTTGATGGATTTGAAGAACTCGGCTTTGCGTTTGAAAAACTCATCACAAGCGGCACGGAAACGTTCGAATATCTTCACGTTCATTTTTTGAGGTGCGTAACCAATTGTTTTCCATTTAGCTTGCAAAGCAATGATTTCCTGAGTTTTGTTTTCCCAGTCTTGGAAAGTAGTGAACGTATCGTATTCCATCGCTTCCACAATTTCACAGATTACGGTCTTTTCATCCAAATTACGTTGCTCTTTTTCTTTTAAGGCTTCGAAATGTTGCTGGTGACGACGGTTTACGGCTGTAGAGGCAGTTTTGAACCGGGTCCATATATCTTCGCGCAATTCTTTTGCAACAGGACCCGTATTCCGGAATTCCTGATGTAACTTTTGTAATTGGTGGAAAGCGGAAATCACATCTTCTTCATCAGCCAATTTCTCTGCGGCTTCACAGAGATGAGTTTTTATTTCAAGATTCTTTTTAAAATCATACTCACGGAATTCATTGTTCAGCTTTATCAAGTCATAGAACTTTTCTGCATAGTGCTGATAATTTTTCCATAGTTCATTTACCTTGGCAGCCGGCACCTGTTTTATATCGTTCCATTCCTGTTGCAGTTTCTTGAATTCATTGTATGCTTTGTTGGCATCTTCGGGAGATTCGGCAAGTTCTTTCAAGCGGTCGATAATGGCGAGCTTTTTCACCAGGTTATCTTCTTTTTCTTTATCTTGTTCTGCTTGTATGGCGCTTCTTTTCTCTTTGATAGAGCTCATGATATCTTTGAAACGGCTTTCAGCATCGTCCGGTTGGGGAATAAATGCCTCAGGAGCACCTCCGCCATCAATAAATGCCTTACGGGCGGCTTCTTGCTCAGCCTTGTGCAGCTTGTAGAAGTTCTGTTTCAATAAATCCAACTCTTGTTTGTCGGCATTGCAAGCATCTTCGTTGAGTTCTTTTAGACGTTTAATGACCTCTTCTTTCGTTTGTTTAGGTACATACGTAGCGTTATTTTCTTCTGCAGTAGCGGAAGATGATACCAAAGTTTCAGATGTCTGTTCCACTGGAACTTCGGTTAAAGGGCGGATAGTTTCATTCGAGTCCATCGTATAGATTTTTAAAGTAAGCGTTTTTGTTATAACAACAATTTACAAATTAAAAGAAATAAATTAGAACTTCATACTGTTTTTCCCGATTTTTTTAGGAAAATCCTTAAAAGTGGAGAAAATAGGAGAATCAAGGGGGATAAATGCACTGCAGATTACATAGATTCATACAGATTCTCTTTTATTGTGATTCTTTGCCGGTTTCTGTGTGAATCTGTTTTTCTCTGAATTTCAATCTATGTAATCTGTAGTGAAATGTGTCAGGATAGTAATACGGTGATGCCCATATAAAGCATCATACCTATAATGTCATTGGTGATGGATATGAACGGACCTGTAGCGATGGCCGGATCTATTTTTAGTTTTTCCAGTGTCATAGGAACCAGGGTCCCAAAGATGGAAGCGAACATGACTACTGCAAACAGGCTGAATGAAACCGAATAAGTCACGGTGGCACTTGCCCCGAAACGGATGAAATTATAGATATATACCAGCATAGAAATAATAGTAGCATTGATTACGGCCACTACAGATTCCTTTACTATTTGTTTCCAGGTGTTTTGGGCATCCAGCGAGCTGTTTGCCAGTCCTTGTACGATAAGTGCCGAGGACTGTGTTCCCACATTTCCCCCCTGTTCCGCCGATAAGGGGGATGTAGAGGGCCATTTCGGGATGTGCGGCAAAAGTGCTGTCAAAGTTGCCCAGAATCATGGAGTTTCCTATTCCGCCTATCATGCCGATGAGCAGCCAGGGCAGACGGGCTGTAGTCTGGCGGAATACATTATCGTCTGTTTCCACGTCTTGTGACAAACCTGATGCCAGCTGGTAGTCGCGCTCAGCCTGTTCACGTACTTCGTCCATCACATCGTCTACCGTAATCCGTCCTACCAGGCGTCCGATACTGTCCACTACCGGAACGGCGACCAGGTCATATTTTTCAATGGTTTGTACCACTTCGTCTATAGGGGTATCTACATGGACGGATATCGGTTCTTTCCTCATCACGTGCTTCACTTTGGATACGGAAGGGCTGGTGATCATTTTCTTCAACGGGAACACACCGCGCAGCCGCTGGTCATCGTCTACTACATATACATAATAGATTTCGTCCATATCTTCCGCCTGGATGCGCATTTCCTTCAGACATTCGGGCATACTCCAGTTTTCGTTTACGATTACCATTTCGGTACCCATCAATCCACCGGCAGTGTCTTCGTCATATTTCAACAAATCGACAATGTCTCCGGCTTGTTCTATGTCTTCAATGTGTGAGAGGACTTCTTCTTGTTTGTCCTCGTCCATTTCACGGATAATGTCCACGGCATCATCCGAATCCATGTAGTCAACGAACCGTTTGGCGATTGTTTCAGAGGGAAGGATTTCCAGGAATTCTTTACGGGCGTCTTCGTCCATTTCGATAAGGACATCGGCGGCAGTCTCATTGTCCAGTAACAGGTATATGAACCGTGCTTCTTCCGCATCCAGTTCATTGCACAGCTCTGCTATGTCGGCAGGATGCAGTCCGGCAAGCAAGTCCTTCAGTTGCTCTGAGTCTTTTTGCTCGATCAGCTGCTCTACTTTTTCTAATTCCTCTTTATTCATCCTATTCTTCCGTTAATATAATAAATAGGTGTTATTCTTTCTTGTTTGTTCCTTTCCGGGCGATATCATTGCTATAGACAATATCCGTCTTGTTTTTCAGCGCCGCTTCCACCTGGTTGGTCAGTTCGATAAACTCTTGTACAGACAACTGTTCCGGGCGTTTGTTGAAAATGGGGTCTGTGCTCAATGGGTTCTCTTTGTCTAAAATGGAAGAAATAGAGTTTCTCAAAGTTTTACGCCGTTGGTTGAATGTTGTTTTTACAATGAGCTTGAACAATTTTTCATTGCATCCCAGTTCCGTCGTTTCATTGCGTGTCATACGGATGACCGCACTTTTCACCTTGGGAGGCGGATTGAATACATGTTCGTGTACGGTGAACAGGTATTCTACTTTGTACCAGGCTTGTATCAGGATACTGAGAATGCCGTATGTCTTGCTTCCGGGACCGGCGGCAATGCGTTCGGCCACTTCTTTTTGGATCATTCCGGTACAACAGGGTATCAGGTCTTTGTAATCCAGCATTTTAAAGAATATCTGGCTGGATATATTATAAGGATAGTTGCCGGTCAGGACAAAAGGTTTTCCGTCAAATAATTTTTCGAGGTTCAGTTTCAAGAAGTCGTCTTCAATGATATTATCTTCCAGGGCAGGGAAGTTCTCACGGAGATAGGCTACAGATTCATAGTCCAGTTCCACCACTTTTACCGGACGGTTTTTCTGCATAATAAACTGGGTTAGTACCCCCATCCCCGGTCCTACTTCCAGAATTGGCAAGTCAGGGCACACGTCTACCGTATCGGCTATATCTTTTGCAATACTGAGATCTTTCAAGAAGTGTTGTCCTAGAAATTTTTTTGGCTTTACTAATCCCATTCCGTTATTTTTCTATCGTTAATAAATAGGTTTATTTCGCTAAGATAGTATCTTTGCATCGTGCAAAGGTAAACATTCTAAATTAATATACACAGATTTTGGAACGAACTCGATTAAAAAAGATTATAAATAAAGGTTTGCAGATTGCATTTCCGTTATTTTTGGGGGCTGTGATACTGATATGGATGTATCACGGATTCAATTTTTCCCGGGTGTGGGAGGTCTTGGATGGAGGAATGAACTATGGGTGGATGTTAGTGTCATTAGTGTTTGGTGTGTTTAGTCATATTTTTCGTGGCTGGCGGTGGAAGCTTACGCTGGCTCCGTTGGGCGAGCATCCCAAAACATCCGATTGTGTATATGCCATCTTTGTGTCTTATGCCGCCAACTTGGTTGTTCCCCGTGTAGGTGAGATTTCCCGTTGCGGGGTGTTGGCTAAATATGATGGTACATCTTTTTCCAAATCGCTGGGTACGGTGGTTACGGAACGGCTGATTGATACGCTGTGTGTGTCGTTGATTACAGGGGTAACTCTTATAATGCAGGCAAGGGTATTCGATACCTTTTTTAAAGAAACCGGCACGGATACCACGGTTTTGGCACAGGTATTTACTTCGGGGCATTTCTATATCACTATCGTCTGTGTGCTGGCCGTATTGGTGCTGGCTTTTTTTCTGATCAGGAATGTGACGGTCTTTGCTAAGGTGAAAGGCATTCTCCATAATGTATGGGTCGGTGTACTGTCTTTGCGTCATGTAAAGCGGATGCCTCTGTTCATTCTTTATACCGTCGGTATCTGGACTTGCTATTTCCTGCAATTCTATGTTTCTTTCTTTTGTTTCGATTTTTCCGATAATTTGGGAGTGATGGCGGGACTGGTCATGTTTGCTGTAGGTAGCATTGCGGTAGTAGTTCCGACTCCTAATGGGGCGGGTCCGTGGCATTTTGCTGTCATAACGATGATGATGCTCTATGGAGTGGGAAAAGAAGATGCGGGAATTTTTGCCTTATTAGTGCATGGAATACAAACTTTTTTATTAATTTTGTTGGGTATATATGGATTAGCGGCTTTGCCGTTCACAAATAAAACTAAGAAGTTATGAGTACAATTCTCTCTCTCGCTCCGCAGAATGTGTGGAAGCATTTCTATTCATTGACTCAGGTTCCCCGCCCTTCGGGTTACTTGAAGAAAGTGCAAGAGTTCTTGCTGAACTTTGGAAAAAGTGTAGGCGTAGAGTCATTCCAGGACGAAGCCGGTAATATCATTTACCGCAAGCCTGCCACTCCGGGGATGGAAAACCGTAAGAAGGTGATTCTTCAGGCTCACATGGACATGGTTCCTCAGAAGAATAACGATACAGTGCATGATTTTGAAAATGATCCTATCGAGACTTACATTGACGGAGATTGGGTGAAAGCTAAAGGCACGACTTTGGGAGCCGATGATGGTATGGGTGTTGCCGCTATCATGGCTATCATGGAAGACAAGACGCTGAAACATGGTCCGTTGGAAGCACTGATTACTGCCGACGAAGAAACCGGTATGTTCGGTGCGTTCGGTTTGAAGCCGGGAACGGTAGACGGTGATATTCTGTTGAATCTGGATTCGGAAGAAGAAGGAGAATTGTATATCGGTTGTGCAGGCGGTGAAGACCTGACAGCAGTGTTGGAATATAAAGAAGTGGAAACAGATCCGGCTGACATTGCTTTGAAAGTTACCTTGAAAGGGCTGCGCGGTGGTCATTCAGGATTGGAAATAAATGAAGGACGTGCCAATGCCAACAAGCTGATGGCTCGTTTCATGAACCAGGTGATAACTTACGATGAGGCTTGCCTGGTGTCCTGGCAAGGTGGCAATATGCGTAATGCCATTCCTCGTGAATGTGAAGTGGTCATTACGGTTCCGGCTGAAGAAGAAGCGGACGTACTGGAATTTGTGCAGGAGTGCGAAGCATTGTGGAATGAAGAATATCATGTACACGAAACACCGATCAGCTTCAAGGCAGAACGGGTGGAATTGCCTGCGATGATGGTTCCCGATGAAATTAAAGATAATCTGGTGGATGCCATTTATGCTTGTCAGAATGGAGTGATGCGTATGATTCCTACTATCCCCGATACCGTGGAAACCTCTTCCAATCTGGCTATTGTTTCTATAGGTGGTGGCAAGGCGGAGATAAAAATCCTGGCCCGCAGTTCACGCGACTCCATGAAGGATTATCTGAATACTGCATTGGAAAGCTGTTTCTCTATGGCAGGTATGGAAGTAACCCGTTCAGGTGGTTATTCAGGCTGGGAACCCAATGTGGATTCTCCTATTCTGAAAGCCATGAAGGAGTCTTATAAGGCACAATTCGGTACGGAACCTGCTGTGAAAGTGATTCATGCCGGTTTGGAATGCGGTATCATCGGTGCGGTGGTTCCGGGATTGGATATGATTTCTTTCGGTCCTACCTTGCGTTCTCCTCACTCACCGGATGAACGCTGCTTTATTCCTTCTGTAGGCAAGTTCTATGATTTCGTGGTAGCTACGTTGGAAAATACGCCGGTAAAAGAATAGTCTTTAATATCTTATAAAGATTTCGGGCGCGGATGATAGGGATTTCGTCCGCGCCTTTCTATTGGGACATTCATTAAATATTACAAAATCAGCCAACTAATTCATACACAAAGTATTGCGAATTAGTTGGCTTTTTCGTATCTTTAGGTATTCCCCCGAAAATAAGATTTGACGGCCAAAACGGGGGAAATATCCAAACTAATAAGATATGGCAAAGATAGTGAATATTTCAGAAATTCACCCTACTTTGGGTTTTACAGAATTTGATATTCTGGAAAAATACCGCAAGAGTTTTAATGAGAGTGAGCTTGGCAAGCTTCATTCGGTCTTTCCGTTTGAATGTATGGCAAAAGCCGCCGGCCTGTCGGACCGGCGCCTGGGACGCAGGAACAGATTCAGTCCTTCCGCAAAGATCGCCCTTATGGTCCTGAAGGCATACACCGGATTCTCCGACAGGCAACTGGTGGAACATCTGAACGGGAACATACACTACCAGATTTTCTGTGGAATTATGATTCCCCCGTCCCTTCCCATAACCAACTTCAAGATAGTCAGTGCCATCCGTAATGAGATAGCATCCCGCCTTGACATTGATTCTTTCCAGGAGCTCCTGGCTTCACACTGGAAACCTTATCTTGATAACCTTCACGTCTGTATGACCGATGCCACATGCTATGAAAGCCACATGCGTTTTCCTACGGACATGAAACTCCTTTGGGAAAGCCTCGAATGGCTCTACAGGCATATATGCCGGCATTGCAGGGAGCTGGGCATAAGGCGTCCGCGCAACAAATACAGGAATGTGGCGGAATCCTATCTGTCCTACTGCAAAGAAAAGAAAGAGGAGAGCTTCAAGGGACAAGAATGCTTAAGCGCCGTATGATCAAGCTTCTTGAAAAGCTCCTCAGTCAAAGGGATGGGATCCATAGCGAGTACGGTGCTTTACTCCGATATACCCAGGATTATCATAAGCGTCTTTCCATCATCAGAAAGGTGCTTGTACAAGAAAAGGAAATGTTTGAAGGGCGGAAAGTCAGTGACCGCATCGTCAGCATTGACCGTCATTATGTACGTCCCATCGTCAGAGGCAAGGAAACCAAGTCCGTCGAGTTCGGTGCAAAGGTCAATAATATACAGATAGACGGCATATCGTTCATCGAACACCTCTCGTTCAAGGCATTCAATGAGGGTATACGCTTGAAGGACTGTATCCGTATGCAGCAGAAGCTTATGAATGTAAGGGTAAGATGTGTGGCTGCCGATTCCATATATGCCAATAATGCCAACAGAAAGTTCTGTACAAAATATGGGATATCCACATCCTTTGTGCGCAAGGGAAGGGCGGCCAAAGATGAGCCTTTGAGGAAGGTGCTTAGAAGCGAACTCTCAAAAGAAAGGGCAACACGGCTTGAAGGAAGCTTCGGCACTCAAAAGCAACATTACTCGCTCTCAAGGATAAAGGCCAGAAACAGGAAGACGGAAATACTGTGGATTTTCTTTGGAATACATACGGCAAATGCCATACTGATGATAGAAAAAATCAGAAACAAAACAGCTAAAGCAAAGCATGATATGATTTTACTCACAGAATCAGAAGAGGTCATCAGACTTCTTCCGGAACGTCATGTCCTGTCGGATAGAAGTATGTGAGAAAGCACGGAAAAATGACAATAAGAATGGCATATGAAATGGTCATGCCCTATCATCTTCATATGCCATCTTATTTTTTAGAGACATTTACTGAATATCCCTTCTATTAATACTCCACTTTGTCACTTTTCTCTGTCCATTGTTGGAATGCCTTTATCGCCTCTTCCGCCAAAAGAACTTCGGAAGGCAGCTTGCGTGCCGAAGGCTTCAGGCTTAACTCATCATAGATAAAAGAGTCGTCAAACCCTATATTCTTGGCATCTGTCTTGTTGTTTGCATAATACATTTTATCCAGTCGTGCCCAGTAAATGGCTCCCAGACACATGGGACACGGCTCACACGAAGTATAAATTTCACATCCGCTCAAGTTGAATGTTCCTAGTTTGGTTGCCGCCGCACGGATGGCGCTGACTTCCGCATGGGCGGTAGGGTCGCATTGTGAGGTGACACGATTGACCCCGGTAGCGATAATTTCTCCGTCCTTGGCGATAACAGCTCCGAAAGGACCGCCGCCGTTTGCCACGTTCTCTATAGAAAGCTCAATGGCTTTCCGCATTAATTCTTCTTTCTTCATAGTGGTTCTATTTCTTTAGTACAGAGCAAATATACGATATTTCCGGCTATATATGCGGGAGAGGGCTTATTTTATTCGGAAACTGCCGCTTCATGTGTACACTTGTCGGTTTCTGCTACCATTGAGGTGATTGTCAGTGCCTCCGGGGACATTGCCCTGTTTTTTGTTTCAGAAGCTTCAGCCTCTCCGCAAAAGCCCGTCAATAGGGCGAAGCGGCTGAAGGATTGCCTTTGGAAATTCCTTCAGCCCGATTATGGAAGCTTCAGTTTTTGGTTGTTCGGGATGTGTTTGTGGAAGTTCATTTTCTCTGGTGCTTTTATGACTGCTGGAAATGATGTTACTATTAGGAAGAGTTTGCTTTGACTGCCGTAATAGCTTTATTGCTTCACCTTAGTGAAGCAGCCGTTTTATACAGGTGACAATGGATCTTCACCAAAGTGGAATGGCGTGTTCACCTAAGTGATGGACAGAAAATATAAACTTATCCTGATGAAAAAGAATATGTTTCCGGTTGTGTCAGTTTGCTCATTTAGGGGTGCGATACGGTGACAAGTGCCTGGATATAGGACTTTTGAAGCATTGGGGAACCAATCTGTGCGGAGTATGCATACCCCAAGAGGGTGCGGCTGAAGGATTTTTCTTCGGGCTGAAGCATTTTCAGGTGTAATCCTTCAGCCGGAATGCCCACTGGCAAAGGGTTTGCGGAGAGGCTGAAGCTTTTGAAGGAATTTTCCTGTCCTTTTTCTTTGTATCACGAATTTGCTGAATACTCCTGGTTTTCCGTAATGCGCTGGTTTGGGCTAATACTTTGCACCCTTTCGGGTATATTATGCAAAAGAAGCTAATAAATTATACCCATTAGGGTGTAATTATCGCTGGTTTTGCTATATTGGTACCCTAAAGGGTGTAATTATGAATAATTCATTGTCATTGTTTGTTAAGGAAATGCGCAAGCGGTTCGGACTTACGCAAGTAGATTTGGCAGCTAAGGCGGGAGTGGGGCTTCGCTTTGTGCGCGAGTTGGAACAAGGAAAGCAAACTTTGCGAATAGACAAGGTAAACCAGGTGCTTGCCCTCTTCGGGTATGAAGTGGGAGCAGTGCCTGCAGGAAAGGAGCATAGCGTATGAGAAGGGGAAAAATATACCTGAATGATATATATCTACGCGGGGACGCTGACGGAAGACGAAAATGGTTTTACCTTTATCTATGATGCCGGATTCTTGCGTTATCCGGCTGGCACCTGAAGAACTTTTCATTGTATGACACGGGGATGGGCTATAGTCTGACGCCTGCATACCATTTGCTGTCCACGGTTATTGTCATGCCCGAGGATACGGAGGAGCTCGCCGGGGGGCAGTGGCAAGGTAATAGAGAACATCGCTTGGAAATTCCGACGTTCCATCATTAAATGGATGGAATTGATAGATGTTTCCTTCCTGCCCGAAGACATGAAGAAACCCTATAAAAGACTGGTGCTGCAACGTTTGCTTTGGCTGCGCTGAAAGATCTTTCCTTTTCTGTTTTAGTTATTTTAATTAAAACGTATGCAGTCTTTAAACATCTATTTCGTTTCTTTGTTAAAGAAGACTTAGTACGAACTAAAAGATTGTAGATATGAAAATTCGTTATTTATCTTTGATAGTGCTACTGGTAATGAGCGTATTTGCTCCTATGCAGGCACAAACCTATGACAATTTGTGGAAAGAACTGGAAGTATTGGAACGAAAGGATCTGCCCAAGTCGGTTATTTCCGAAGCAATGAAAATCTACGATAAAGCAAAAGCGGAACAGAATGTACCGCAAATGATGAAAGCCTATCTCACTGCCATGCAGTACCGTTCCCTTTTAACTCCCGATAGCTTGAAGGTAGATATGAATGGTTTGGAACAATGGGCTTCCCAAACCGGCAGTATGGAAGACAAAGCTATATTGTATTCTATTCTGGGTGAAATGACCATGCCTGCCGACGTAAAAAAAGGATTGGGTTATTTGCAGGCCTCTCTCAAGGATAAGGACCGGTTATTACTTATCCCGGTCGAGAAATTGAGACCTATGGTGAGAGTGGGAGAGGCTAGTAAACGGTATTTTCGTGATAATCTGTACAACCTGCTGGCACGTCGTGCCATACAGATCATGCAGCAGTACAGGTGGCAGGCGGCTGCTAAAGCAAATCAGACAAACAGTCTGCCTGCGGATATGACGGATATGGATCAGTTTGTTACTTATCAGTTTGTTCCCGTCTCTGATTGTGACCTGACGGCAGCTGTCATGCAGACTTATCAGTCCTTGCTGAAAGCATACGATACGGAAACGGAGCGTGAGGGCTGGTTGCTGACCGGGATAGATGCATTGAATTACCTGTACCGCAATTTTTCCGGAAACTTCTCGAATGACGTATGCCAACAGGAACTTCGGAAGTGGATTCATACTTATCCGGCTGTGAAAACAGTCCCTGAAGCTTATCTGGCTTTGGCACAATTTCTACAGTATCAAAATAATCAGGTAGAGCGCTTGCGGATAGTTCGTGAAGGAATAGCCGGATACCCCCGTTACGAAGGTATCAACCAACTGAAGAATATAGAAAAGGAAATTCTGAATGCAAGCCTTTCACTGGAAATAGCTACGGCCTATCCGGGTGAACAGCAGTCGGTGAAAGTAAATTATAAAAACCTTACCGGCATCACCTTGCAGTTATATAAGGTGAATTTACCCGTAACCTCTGCCGTATTGCAGAACAGAACCACCCATTTTGAAAGTAAATATGCCCGTTTGCAACGCGAGGAGCATTTTTCTTTGAAACCTACTACAGATTATTTGAATGTCGATACCACCCTGACCATACAGGCTCCTCAAGCGGGAATTTATTTCTTAAAGGCAGTGCCCGATGGGAAGAAGGGCGTTTCGGACGGAACATTAATGAATGTCACCGCTTTAAAGACCATTTATCGTCCTCTGCCGGATGGTACGTTGGAACTGGTGGTGGTAGATGCAGTGAGCGGACAGCCTGTTTCTGAGGCGGAAGTAACCATTTATACGGAGAAGGGGGGAGGTTATTCTCCCCAACAGACCTACCAGGCGGATAAACAGGGTACTTTGAAACTGGATTTCCTGAATAGTAACAAATACTGGTATAATGCACATACGGCGGCTGATAATGCGATGCCCATCTTGAATCTTTGGAAAAACGATTATTACTATAAAGAGAGCAAGAGGAAAGAAGTTTTGCAATTATTTACCGACCGCTCCATTTACCGTCCCGGTCAAACCGTATATGTATCCGGCTTGGCTTATGAAATGGAAAAGGATTCTACGCGTGTGCTTGCGGATAAAAAATATACGGTATCCCTATATGATGCGAATAATAATGAAACAGGAAAAGTGGAAGTACGGACGAATGGTTTTGGCTCGTTCAGCGGACAGTTTGTTTTGCCCTCTCCTTGCCTGACCGGTTATTTTAGCTTGCGTGCGGCCGATACTTCTGTCAGTTTTAAGGTAGAAGAATATAAACGTCCCACCTTTGATGTCACGTTTGAGCCCGTGAAAGTGGAGTATCAAGTGGGTGACTCTATAGAAGTGGTGGGTATGGCAAAGACTTTTGCCGGTGCGCCTGTGCAGAATGCCAGGGTACACTATAATATATCTCGTTCCTATGCCTGGGTCTGGCGGTTTATGGGCAGAGGTTCAGCCCGTTGGGAGGGAGAGGCAATGACCGATGCGGATGGTAAGTTCAGCGTTCCGGTGCATTTTGAAATAGACTCGGACAGGAGAGAATCTCCGTTGTGGTATTATACGTACAACATACAGGCGGATGTGACGGATGGTGCAGGTGAGACACAGCAAGCTAATTTGTCATTGCCTTTAGGAAGCACTTCAATGGTGCTGAATATGGATAATCTGCCCGATAATTTGGTGAAAGAAAAGAAGCTGGAAATAAAACTGACAGCCATGAATCTTTCGGGTGAGCCGGTAGATACTCCGGTTACTTATCAGGTAGTCGAAATGGAGGAGCAGAAAGACGGTCAGGAAAAAGAAGGCAGAAAGGTATTGACCGGTACGGTGGAAGCCAACAAGAGTTTTGTTCCAGAGGCTATTTATGCCCTGCCTTCCGGCAATTATCGTTTGAAGCTCTCGGCTAAGGATACGCAGGGCAGAGAGTGTACGGCATCTAAGAATTTCCTTCTGTTTTCATTGAACGACAAGCGTCCGCCTTTCGTGATAACGGATTGGTTCTATCAGGATGGTCTGGAATTTGATGCAGCATCTCCGGCTACTGTATATATAGGTAGCAGCGAAAAGAATGTCTATCTGCTTTATGATGTATTTGCAGGAAATAAGCGCTTGGAAAGCAAACGTATAGAGCTTTCTGACTCGGTGGTCAGTTTCCGCTTCCCTTATAAGAAGGAATATGGTGACGGCATTCTGGTAAGTATGGCATTTGTGAAAGATGGCAGACTTTACAGTCATAATGCACGGATTATGAAACCGGCCCCTGAAAAGAAGTTGCAGCTGAAATGGACTACGTTCCGTGACAAACTCCGTCCTGGACAGCAAGAGGAATGGAAACTGACGGTACTTTATCCGGATGGAAGCCCGGCTGAGGCTGAAATGCTGGCTACTATGTATGATGCTTCTCTGGATAAAATCTATAGTGCACATAAGTTGGACTTTGGAGTGGACTTTCATTATGTGGTTCCTTTGACTTATTGGAATACATCCTATATGCGGAATGCTTATTTGTATGTTGATTTCCCGTTGAAGAGGCTCCGTGCGGTTCCTTTGGAATATAGTGAATTGATCATTCCATCTACAGGAAGAATGGAGGCTATGGTGGTAGGTTACGGAGGCAGTCCTCGTGCCACTCTTGCAGGAGCTTTGAAGATTAGAGGCAGGAGTGCCGCAAATGCTGTGATGAACCAGGAGGCTGTTACTGATATGGTGCTCCAGGAAGAAATGGTAGAAACGTCTGCACAGGAAAAGGTAGAAATGGGCAGTTCTGAAGAACTGGCAGAAACGGGTGATATACAGATACGTGAAAACTTTGCGGAAACGGCATTCTTTTACCCACAGCTCCGCACCAATGAAAAAGGTGAAGTCAGTATTTCCTTTGTACTACCCGAAAGCCTTACCCGATGGACGTTTATGGGCTTGGCACATACCCGGAATGTGGATTATGGAAAGATAGAAGCTACCGCTACTGCCAGCAAAGAGTTTATGCTTCAGCCTAATATGCCCCGCTTTGTCCGCGTGGGAGATAAAGCGAATATTGCCGCTTCACTGATGAACCTGTCGGACAAGGGAGTGAAAGGGACTGTCCGCATGGAATTGTTCAATCCGGAAACAGAAAAGGTATTCTATTCACAAAAACAGAAGTTTGATGTGAAGGGAGGAGAAACCGGGCATGTGAACTTTACTTTTGAAGTGAGTGACAAATATGCGGTAATGGCATGCCGGATGGTAGCGGATGGAGATACCTTCAGTGATGGAGAACAGCGTTACATCCCCGTTCTGACAGACAAACAGTGGGTGACGGAAACCGTTCCTCTGAACGTGAATGGGGAAGGTGCGCATACTTTCTCTTTGGAAAACCTGTTTAACAAGCATAGCAAAACGGCTTCCGAACAACGGTTGACCGTAGAATTTACTGCCCATCCGGCTTGGTATGCCGTGCAGGCTTTGCCTGTAGTGGCTAATCCTCAGAATGAAGATGCGCTTTCCTGGGCTACCGCTTATTATGCCCATTCATTGGCTGCGTTTATAGTCAAAGAAAATCCCCGTATCAAGCAGGTCTTTGATAGCTGGAAGGCTCAAGGTGGCACGAAGGAGACTTTTATGAGCAATCTGCAAAAGAATCAGGAACTGAAAAATATCCTGCTCGCTGAAACTCCCTGGCTGACAGAAGCTACCAATGAAGCCGAACAAAAACAGCGTATCGCCACTTTGTTTGACCTGAATACAATGAATAGCCAACTGGCTGTTTCTGTAGAGAAACTGGGAGAATTGCAAAATGCCGATGGCGCATGGAGTTGGTATAAAGGTATGCAAGGCAGCCGCTATGTAACCACTCAGGTAATGGAAATGCTTGTCCGGCTGAATGCATTGACTCATCAGGATGCTGACAGCCGGATGCAGCCTATGATTCAAAAAGGGTTCGAGTATTTAGGCAAGCAGGCAGCCGAAGAGTATAAGTCAATGAAAGAAGCTGAAAAGAAAGGAGCCGTCGGCCTCCGTCCGTCAGAGCAGGTTCTCAGGTATTTGTATATCTGTGCTTTGGATGGCAAGGCTCCGGTTGATGAAAAGGTGAACCGGTATTTCATAGACAAGTTGTCCGGTGAGGGAAAAGAACTGACGATTTATGGAAAGGCGTTGGGAGCTATCATCTTGCAGCAGGCCGGTAAGGTGGCAGAAGCCAGGCTGTTTATGCAGTCATTGATGGAGTATTCTGTTGTGACGGATGAAATGGGGCGTTACTTTGATACTCCTAAAGCCCGATATTCATGGTTCAGTTATAAAATTCCGACTGAAGTGGCTGCTATGGAAGCTATACAGCGTATAACAAAAGATACGAAAGCTATTGATGAAATGAAACGCTGGCTGTTGAAGCAGAAACAGACACAGACTTGGGAAACGCCGATTGCCACGGCTGATGCGGTGTATGCATTGATGGCTACAGGAGCTTCGGATTTATTGGCAAATACAGGAGGAGTAGAGATTACTTTAGGTAAAGAAGTGATCCGGACTCCGGCAGATAATGCCATCGGTTATATCAAGAAGACGGTGTCCGGTGATGTGATGAATATCAAGAAAGTAAGCGTGGATAAAGAAGGAACCGGAATGGGTTGGGGAGCCGTTTATGCCCAATATCTGGAAAGTATGGATCAAATAGGTGAGCAGGGAAACGGATTGTCTGTCAGCCGTCAATTATATAAAGGAGATGAGGCTTTGAATGAATCAGCTCCATTGAAGGTTGGCGATAGGATTACCGTTCGCCTGACTGTGAAGGCTGACCGTGATATGGATTTTGTTCAGATCAAGGATGACCGTGCAGCTTGTATGGAACCGTTACAGGCAGTTTCGGGATTCCGTTGGGGCAACGGGCTGGGATATTATCAGGCTACCAAAGATGCTTCGACTCAGTTCTTTATCGATCAGATGAGAAAAGGAACTTATGTGATAGAGTATCAGGTGTATGTGAACCGGACAGGAGAATATCAGGCCGGAATTGCAACTGTTCAGTCTGCTTATGCTCCGGAATTCGGAGGGCATACGAGAGGATATCGGGTGATGGTGGAATAAAGACACGGGATGTCTGGAATTAATTGTGTGATTTCATAAAAAGTAAGTTGGCTTGCTAACTTACTTTTTTCTTATGCTTCTGCCGTCCACCCATTCTAGTCTTATTTCAAAACCATCTTCAGCCGTGCCATAAAAATAGCGGCCTGAAACGGATGGATATTCAATTATAAATGTATAACTATCTGAATAATATAGATACAACCAACCGTTTTGAATTTCCCAGTCAAACTTATATACCCTATAAAGTTCATCATTATGGTAACAGCGCTCTTCCGTACCTACACCATGATCTGTGAAAGCACCTGAGGTGAATGTGATGTAACTGTAAAGAGGTTCTCCATATCGGTCTTCAAATCCCATATCGCCCCACCAAGTCTTACCGTATAATCCTGAAATGTCAAATCCTCTTTCCTCATCGCTTTCACATGAAGAAAAACTTATCATTGTAATCAATGCAATGGCAACGAACCAGTAATGTTTTACTATTTTCATAATTTATCTGATTTTTAATGCGGGACAAAGATAAAGGTTATTCATAAGATAAAATAAATTATAGGCTGAAAAAATGGGTAAAGGATGTTTTTTGTCTATCTTTGCTATCTAAAAAGCATAAAATAATTGTATGAAACATATTATACTGATAGTAAGTTTGTTAATGGGAGTGACTTTGGGAGTACAGGCACAACCCAAAGCATTATTTGATAAGACAACGCATGAATTTGGAACTATTTTATGGAAAAATCCGGTGACGGCAACCTTTAAAATCACTAATAAAGGAGATAAACCTTTAGTGATATCTAATGTGACAACGTCTTGTGGCTGCACGGTTGCTGATTGGACCAAAGAACCGATTGCACCGGGAAAGACCGGGATTGTCAGTTCTACTTTTGACGCCAAAGCCATCGGACGTTTTCAGAAGAGCGTAGGCATTTATTGCAATGCCTCGAATAAACCTATCTATCTGGCTATCCGGGGAGAGGTAACAGCCGATCCTAAGAATTACACTTTCACACATCCTTTTCAAATTGGCGCTATTCGTCTGGATAAGGAAGAAATAGAGTTTGAGGATGCCAATAAAGGTGATAAACCGACTATGGAATTGTTGGTTGCCAATACGTCAGATAAACTATATACCCCTGTGCTGATGCATTTGCCTCCTTACCTCAGTGCTGTTGCAACTCCGGAAAAATTAGGAAGGGGACGTACGGGTAAAATCAAGATCACTCTTGATACGGATAAGCTGCCTAAATTGGGCTTGACAACAGCTTCTGTTTATCTATCCCGTTTTCCGGGAGATAAGGTAGGAGAGGAAAATGAAATTCCGGTTTCTGCCATATTATTGCCGGATTTCTCGCATATCAGCCAGCAGGAACGCTTGAATCCGCCTGCCATTCATCTTTCTGCCAAAGAGTTGCAGATGGGAGAACTGAAAAGCGATGAAAAGAAAGCATATACGATTATTGTTAAGAATGTAGGAAAATCTAATCTGGAAATTCTTGATTTGCAGGTGTTTAATTCTGCTTTGGGGGTCCAGTTGAAGAAACGTGTCTTGAAACCGGGTGCGTCTACCAAGTTGAAGATTACTGCTTTCGGTCAAAATTTGAAGAAAGTAAAGGGTACTCCGCGTGTCTTGATGATAACCAATGATCCTAACAATCCGAAGATAATTATTAAAGTAAAAGTAACCTCAAAAAAATAGCTATGGAACATCCTGAAAATAGTGAAGAATATAAGGGATTGACAGTGAACAAAGGTATTGAGCAACCATCTATTGTGAATCCTTATTTGAAACTACGTAAAAAACCTCGTCGTCGTGAGTTTTCCGTAGGTGAATATGTAGAAGGCATCGTAAAAGGTGATGTGACCGTATTGAGTCAGGCGGTTACTTTGGTGGAGAGTGTAAAACCGGAACATCAGGCTATTGCCCAGGAAGTGATAGAGAAGTGTCTGCCTTATTCCGGAAATTCTATGCGAATCGGTATCAGTGGTGTGCCCGGTGCCGGCAAGAGTACATCTATTGATGTATTTGGATTGCATGTGCTTGAGAAGGGAGGAAAATTAGCTGTTTTAGCTATTGATCCCAGTAGTGAGCGTTCTAAAGGCAGTATTTTGGGAGATAAGACCCGCATGGAGAAACTATCCGTCCATCCGAAGTCTTTTATACGGCCTAGTCCGTCGGCAGGTTCGTTGGGAGGGGTAGCTCGTAAGACTCGTGAAACGATCATACTTTGTGAGGCGGCGGGCTTTGATAAGATTTTTGTTGAAACGGTTGGAGTAGGGCAGAGCGAAACGGCAGTGCATTCTATGGTGGATTTCTTTTTGCTGATCCAACTGGCCGGTACTGGTGATGAATTGCAGGGGATTAAGAGAGGTATCATGGAAATGGCGGATGGAATTGTTATCAATAAAGCCGACGGCAGCAATATTGAGAAAGCAAAACTGGCTGCCAGTCATTTCCGCAATGCTTTACATTTGTTTCCTGCTCCTGATTCGGGCTGGAGTCCTAAAGTAATGACGTATTCCGGCTTTTATGGTATTGGAATTAAAGAAATCTGGGATATGATCTATGAATACTTCGCTTTTGTTAAAGCGAATGGTTATTTTGAATATCGCAGAAATGAACAGGCCAAGTATTGGATGTATGAGTCTATCAACGAGCATTTGCGTGATAGTTTCTATAATAATGAAAAGATAATTTCTATGTTGGCTGCAAAAGAGGAAGAGGTGCTGAATGGCAAACTGACTTCGTTTGTTGCTGCCAAAAAGTTATTGGATGCTTATTTCTCAACCTTGAAATAAGGTTTTGCTACCAACAGGCAAAAAACAAAAAACGCAGATTATGATTATTCATTAAATCTGCGTTTTTTTTATTGTCTGTGGTGGATGAAATTAGATAGAAAGTTCGTGAAGTACATTCACCAATTCTCTGTCTATAGGCTTGTCGTTCTTTATAGCTTTAGCGAAAGGTACATAAACAATCTTATCATCATCAATACCAATCATTACATTACGTTGTCCTTCCAATAATGCTTGGATGCTGGCCACTCCCATACGGCTGGCAATGATTCGGTCATGCGCTGTGGGGCGTCCGCCACGTTGTAAATGTCCTAATATCGTTACACGCACATCGTATTGCGGATATTCGTTCTTCACACGTTCGGCATAGTGCATTGCACCCCCGGTCAGTTCGCTTTCGGCTACTAATACGATGCTACTGCTCTTGGATTTGCGGAAACCATGTTCGATGAATTCTTCCAATTGGTCAACTTCTGTGCTGAATTCCGGAATAATAGCTGCTTCTGCACCTGCGGCAATAGCGCCGTTCAATGCCAGGAAACCTGCATCACGTCCCATCACTTCAACAAAAAATAAGCGTTCGTGAGAAGTTGCCGTATCACGGATTTTATCTACTGCATCCAAAATTGTGTTCAAAGCTGTATCATAGCCGATGGTGGTGTCGGTTCCATACAGGTCGTTGTCAATCGTTCCGGGCAGACCGATACAAGGCACATCAAATTCCTGAGCAAAGATACGTGCACCGGTCAACGAACCGTCACCGCCGATAATGACCAAAGCATCAATCTCGTGCTTTTTCATATTTTCGTAAGCTTGTGCCCGTCCTTCGGGTGTCGTGAATTCTTTGCAACGGGCGGTTTTCAGAATGGTACCTCCCATTTGTATGATGTTGCTAACATTTTGGCTTTTGAATTCCTGAATTTCATCTGTTACCAATCCTTTGTAACCTCTATAAATGCCATATACTTTCAGGCCGTTATAGATGGCAGAGCGTGTGACTGCGCGAATGGCGGCGTTCATTCCCGGAGCATCACCTCCGGATGTTAAAATACCGATACTTTTAATCGTTCCCATAAATACCCATTTTAATATTTTTATGTCGCAAAGTTAACAAATTATCAGTTGGACAACGATAATTTTCTATTTTTTATTGGTCTATTTTTCGTTTAAGATATCCTTTTTTACACTCTTCCATCAACCATTTGGGAGTAGAAGTGGCTCCGCAAATGCCGATGGAACGGACGTCCTCGAGCAAGTTCCGGTCTATTTCTTCCGGCTGGTCAATGAGGTATGAATTCGGATTGATCTTTTTGCATTCTTGATATAAGATCTTTCCGTTTGAGCTTTTTCGTCCGCAGACAAAAAAGATCAGATCATGCGCTGCTGCAAATTTGCGGATGTTAGGCATCCGGTTGGCCACTTGCCGGCAGATTGTGTCGTAATATTCAAAAGTGGCATCGGGTGAGATATGCTCCTTGATATATTCTATGATTTGCCAGAATTCTTCCAAAGACTTGGTTGTCTGGGAGTACAAGCGTATGTCTTTGGTGAAGTCCAGATGAGCAGCTTCAGCAGGTGTTTCTATGACAATTGCTTTTCCATGAGTTTGACCTACCAGCCCCAGTACTTCGGCATGACCGTTCTTGCCATAAATCACGATTTGTGTGTCTTGACTTGCCGGAACATTGTCATACTCCTGTTTGATGCGCTTTTGGAGGCGTAATACTACCGGACAGGTGGCGTCAATGATCTCGATGTTGTTGGTACGGGCTATAGCGTATGTTTCAGGAGGTTCTCCATGTGCGCGCAACAGTACTTTGGCATCGTGTAATTGGGCAAACTCTTCGTGGTTTATTGTGATAAGCCCCATTTTTTTTAGGCGTTCACATTCCTGTCCGTTGTGTACAATGTCTCCCAGACAATAAAGAGTGTTTCCTTTTGCCAGTTCTTCTTCTGCTTTACGGATAGCTGTGGTGACTCCGAAGCAGAACCCAGATCCTTCGTCTATCTCTATGTTAACCATTTATCGCAGCTTGAAATTTTTCGGTCAGCCACTTTTTCTGTTCGGCAATGCTCATGTGGCTGTTGTCCAATAAGATAGCGTCATCCGCTTGCCGTAACGGGCTGACTTCACGGGTTTGGTCTATACGGTCACGCTCTTCCACATTTTCCAGAATTTTTTCATAAGAGGCCTCTTGCCCTTTACTTCTTAATTCATCATAACGGCGCTGTGCACGTATGGCAGCCGAGGCGGTTACAAATATTTTCAGTTCGGCATCGGGGAAAACAACGGTTCCAATGTCCCTTCCGTCCATGACAATTCCTTTGGCCTTTCCCATTTCCTGTTGTTGTTTCACCAAAGCCTCACGTACAAAACCCAAGGCGGCGATAGGGCTTACATGAGAGGAAACTTCCATGCTGCGGATGGCATCCTCTACATTTGTATCGTTCAGGAAAGTCATGGGGCGTTGTGTCTCCGGATTTAACCGGAATGAAATATGTATATCGGGCATCGCTGTTTTTAACGCTTCGGTGTCGATGCCTCTTTCCGTAAAGAACCCTTTCTGCAGGCTATATAATGTAACAGCACGATACATGGCGCCGCTATCTATATATATGTATCCTATTTCACGTGCCAAATCTTTGGCCATTGTGCTTTTTCCGCAAGACGAGTAACCGTCGATGGCTATTGTTATTTTTTTCATATATAATTAATGTATAGGTGACTACTAAAAACGCTTCAAAGATAGATAAAAGTTGGGTGTATGTCTATGAAATCGGATGAAAATAAAATGAATTAGCATATTTTTCATGTGAAAATACTTTTTATTTAAAAGATTTGTGTTACATTTGCCCTCAGTGAGAAACACTTAATTTTAAACAACAATTTATGGAAGTTAAAAAATCGCCCAAAGCAGATCTTGAAGGTAAAAAAAGTACCTGGCTGCTAATCGGTTATGTGTTTATCTTAGCTCTTATGTTTGTAGCTTTCGAATGGACTGATCGCGACAAGCAAGTGACTACGGAAACAGGTATAACCGATGTCGTATTTGAAGAAGAAATTATCCCTATTACGGAACAGGAACAAAAACAAGCTCCTCCTCCTCCCGAAGCTCCTAAGGTAGAAGAAGTGCTTCAGATCGTTGAAAACGATGCTAAAGTAGAAGAAACTGCCATTCAGGCTTCTGAAGAAACAGGTCAGGCTGTGGAAGTTAAATATGTTCCGGTAGAAGTGGAAGAAGAAGAACCTGAAGAACAGCAGATATTCCAAGTCGTAGAGGAAATGCCTGAATTCCCCGGAGGTATGGCTGAATGTTTGAAGTTCTTGGGTAAGAATATTAAATACCCCACTATTTCTCAGGAAAACGGTGTGCAAGGTAAGGTTATCGTTCAGTTTGTCGTTAATAAGGACGGTTCTATCGTTGACCCGGTGGTTGTGCGTAGTGTAGACCCCTACTTGGATAAGGAAGCACTCCGTGTAATCAAGACCATGCCGAAATGGAAACCTGGCAAACAGCGTGGTAAAGCTGTACGTGTGAAATATACAGTGCCTGTAACTTTCAAATTACAGTAATAAAATACTTTAATATCTTAATTAAGAGGCTGCCTTTAAAAAGCAGCCTCTTTTTCTAGAACCCCTTAATCAAAATAATTTATGGCTTTTTCTGCAGACCAGTTATTGGAAAAGGTAAATACTTATCTTGCTACGATGCCTTATGTGCGCGAACCAAAAGGATTGTATGCTCCTATAGAGTATGTCTTGTCATTAGGCGGTAAACGTATCCGTCCTGTTTTGATGTTGCTTTCCTATCAGCTTTACAAAGAGAATGTGGATGATATTTTACCACAAGCGGCAGGTATAGAGACTTATCATAATTATACATTGTTGCATGATGATTTGATGGATTGTGCGGATATGCGCAGAAACAAGCCTACCGTGCATAAGGTTTGGGATGAGAATACGGCTATTCTTTCGGGGGATGCCATGCTGGTGTTGGCTTATCGGCTGATGAACAATTGTCCGGAGCGTTATTTGAAGCAAGTAATGGATATTTTCAGTCAGACTGCTTTGGAAATTTGTGAAGGACAGCAGTGGGATATGGAATTTGAAACCCGGAATGATGTTACTGTTCCCGAATATATGGAGATGATTCGTTTAAAGACATCGGTACTTTTGTCTGCTGCGTTAAAAATTGGTGCTGTATTAGGGGGGGCTTCGGAAGATGATGCCCGCAAATTATACGATTTCGGTATCAAAATGGGATTGGCATTCCAGTTACAGGATGATTATCTGGATGTGTATGGGGATTCGAAAGTGTTTGGAAAAAATATAGGTGGAGATATTTTATGCAATAAGAAGACTTTTATGCTGATCAATGCGTTGGCTTTGGCAGATGGGATACAACGGAAGGAGTTGGAAAAATGGATAGCTTCTACTGCTTTTTGTCCGGAAGAAAAGATAAAAGCTGTAACAGCTCTTTATGATAAGATAGGCATCGGCGGAATTTGTGAAGAAAAGATTAACGCTTATTATGTCGAGGGGCTTTCGTTGTTGGAAAGTATGGCTGTGCCTTCTGAAAGAAAAGAAGAGCTGAAGTCTTTTGTTTGTCATTTAATGAATAGAAAAGTATAATATGATTGACACGCATTCTCATTTGTTTGTTGAGGAGTTTGATGAGGATTTGCCGGCTGTGATAGAACGTGCTCGGGATTCCGGAGTATCTAAAGTCTTTATGCCCAATATTGATGACACCACGGTGGAAGCGATGTTGAATGTCTGTACGGCATATAAGGGGTATTGTTTTCCTATGATTGGATTTCATCCGACTTCTGTTGGGGCTGATTCGTTATTCCGTATTTATGAGATGAAAAAGCTGCTTTCCGGTGAACATCCTTTTGTGGCTGTAGGTGAGGTGGGAATGGATTTGTATTGGGATAAGACATATTTGAAAGAACAACAGAAGGCGTTGGATATACAGATTCAATGGGCATTGGAATATCATCTGCCTTTGGTGTTGCATTGCCGTGAAGCTTTTCCGGAGTTGTTTGAAGTGATGGAACCTTATAAAAAAAACTGAGTTAAGCGGTATCTTTCATAGTTTTACGGGTGCTCTGGAGGAAGCAGGGCAGGTTTTAGAGTATGCTCGTTTTTTCTTTGGAATCAATGGAGTCGTTACATTCAAGAAGAGTAGTCTGGCTGAGGTTTTACCTCATATCCCCTTAGACAGAATTGTTCTTGAAACGGATTCTCCTTATTTGGCTCCTGTGCCTTTCAGGGGAAAACGGAACGAGTCTTCTTATATAAAGAATGTAGCGATGAAACTTGCCGAAATCTATGGTCTGGATTTTAAAGATGTGGATAGAATTACTGCCAATAATGCTTTAAAAGTGTTCAAAATGGCTGAATAAGTTTTTAAAGTTTATTAATTTTGATAGGTAATTTAAATATTGGCAGGGCTAATTCTACGTAAGACGAAAAAAAAGAATACATTTGTAGCTGAAATCGCTTGCAGTTCCCGATTTTCTTTTGTAATTTGCACCCGATTTTAAAAAAGATAGTATTGTGTCGCCCGAAAAGGAGAGATGCTCGAGTGGTTGAAGAGGCACGCCTGGAAAGCGTGTAAACGCCAAAAGTGTTTCGCGGGTTCGAATCCCGCTCTCTCCGCATTGTAATGGAAAGCACAACAGACTGGAAGACAATTAAAACAAATAAATAACAATTAATTAATTAATCTTAAAAATTAGACACACAATGAAAAAGTTATTTGCAATTCTTGCAGTGATGGGAGTCCTTACTTTAGGATCAGTTCAGCCTGTTATGGCTCAAGACGCAGCTCCGGCTCAAACAGAACAGACTACTGAAGCAGCAGTGGTTGAAGAAGGTGGTGGTCTTCACAAAGAGTTAAAAACCAAATTTATTGAAGGTGATGCCAGCTTCATGTCATTGGTAGCTATCGCATTGGTTTTAGGTTTGGCTTTCTGTATTGAACGTATCATTTATTTGAGCTTGGCTGAAACGAATACAAAGAAGTTGATGGCTAACATTGAGGCTGCTTTGGAAAAAGGTGATGTTGAAGCTGCTAAAACTGTATGTCGCAATACTCGTGGTCCGGTCGCTTCTATTTGTTATCAAGGCTTGATGAGAATAGATGAAGGTATTGATGTAGTAGAACGTTCAGTTGTTTCTTACGGTGGAGTTCAAGCCGGTTATTTGGAAAAAGGATGTTCTTGGATTACATTGTTCATCGCAATGGCTCCGTCTTTGGGATTCTTGGGTACTGTAATCGGTATGGTTATGGCGTTCGATAAGATTCAGCAGGCTGGTGATATTTCTCCGACAGTTGTAGCTGGTGGTATGAAAGTGGCTTTGATTACTACTATCTTCGGTTTGGTTGTAGCATTGATTCTTCAGGTATTCTATAACTACATCCTTTCTAAGATTGAAGGTTTGACAAGTGAAATGGAAGACTCTTCTATCACTTTGTTGGATATGATCACTAAATATAACTTGAAATACAAAAAATAATTAGGAGATGGCTAAGTTATCATATAAAGTGTCTTACTACATAATGTACATTTGCTTTGCGCTGATTCTTGTCGTGCTGGGAATGTTCTATTTTGTAGGATACAATAATCCGGTAGGTGAATATAATGCACCTGAACATACGGAAACATTGATTTACTTAATGTATGCAATGTTTGGAATATGTGTGGCAGTAACTGTAATTGGTGCGATAGCACAATTTGGCGCTGCCTTGAGAGATAATCCTAAAAGTGCAATAAAGTCTTTGATCGGCTTGGTCTTGTTTGTGGTAGTATTGGTCGTTTCTTACGGTATGGGTTCTGACTCTCCTGTTGTTTTGGCCGATGGTAGTGCTTACACTGATACAGGTTGGTTGAAAATTACTGATATGCTGATTTACTCCATTTATTTCTTGTTTGGTGTGGCTGCAATCGGTACTTTAGTAAACTTGAGCGGTATCTTTAAAAGATAATATTATCTACATTGATTAAATAATTTAAAACGAAGTAAGTAAAATGGCAAGAAAAAAAAGAGGCGTACCTGGAATTAACTCCAGTTCAACAGCTGATATTGCCTTTATGTTGCTTATTTTCTTCCTGATAACAACATCAATGGATACTGACCGTGGTTTGGCGAGACGGCTTCCGCCTCCTCCCGAAAACAAGGATCAGAAAGATGATGATATTATTGTAAAGGAACGAAACATCCTTCAAGTCCGTCTGAATAAAGACAACCAGCTGATGTGTGGTACGGACTATATTGATGTGAAGCAATTGAAAGAAAAGGCAAAAGAGTTTATAGCCAATCCGTATGATGATGAAAATCTGCCTGAAAAGCATAGAAAGAATATTCCTTTGCTGGGTGATTGTATGATTACGGAAAATCATGTAATCTCTGTTCAGAATGACGTTGGAACTAGCTATCAAGCATATATTGATGTGCAAAATGAATTGGTTGCTGCGTATAATGAACTTCGTAATGAACTAGGTAAAGCTAAATTTGGAAAGCTTTATAATGAGTGCAACGAAGATGAACAAAAAGCTATTCGTGAATATTATCCGCAGAAGATTTCTGAAGCTGAACCTAAAAAGTATGGAGGTAAGTAATGGGAAAATTTAATAAAACAGGTAAACGTGGAATGCCTGAGTTGAATACCTCTTCATTGCCTGACCTTATCTTTACCATGTTGTTCTTCTTTATGATTGTAACAACCATGCGTGAGGTTACATTGAAGGTTCAATTTCAGGTTCCTCAAGGAACAGAATTGGAAAAGTTGGAAAAGAAGTCGTTGGTTTCCTTTATTTATATAGGTAAACCGTTGCCGGAATTCCAAAAGAAAATGGGTGCTGAAAGTCGTATTCAGTTGAATGATAAGTTTGCTGAAGTGTCAGAAGTTCAGGACTACATTTATCAGGAACGTGAGAATATGAAAGAAGAAGACCAGCCATTTATGACAGTATCCTTGAAAGTTGATAAAGATACAAAGATGGGTATTGTACAGGATGTAAAGCAGGCACTTCGTCAAGCTTACGCTTTGAAAATAAACTATTCAGCTACTCAACGTCAGTAATAGTTATATAAGCATAGATAAAAAAGGAAGCTGTTTTTAACAGCTTCCTTTTTTTATGTTTTCCATTCTATTTGTTATGGACGAATTTATCCGTTACCTATGGCTAGTAATAGTACGTACAATGGATTTTTTGAGGACAAACTCCTGTGTGGTGGCTCAGGGAATTGAAGAAAAAGAATGTTCAGATCTCTTGTCCGTAAACTTCTTTGTAAAGAGTCTTTTTAACTTTCTCAAAATCACTTTCCATATCTATATCCCCATAGGTCATTAAGAGCATTGGTAGGCCGCTATCTCCCTTACGGTAGGGAGGTTGTATATAGGGCTTTTTATGTAAAGTGAATTCCAAACGTTTATAGAAGTGAATACGGCGTGTGCTCATTTCATCATTAGGCTCCTCTACTTCCAATACAATTGGACCTTTTAACTGTTTTTTTATCATTTCCAGCACACGTTTTCCATAACCTCCGTTTCTGAGGCTGGGATCAATAGCGAAATGTTCGATATAGTAAAAATCTCCCATTGTCCAATAGCTGATCATACCAATGCTGTTACCGTTTTCTAAAATAATGTTGTTGCAGAACCGGGGATTATTATCAGAATATTCTCTCTGCTGTACGGTATCACGGCGTTCTTCTTGAGGGAATGCCGTATGCATTAATTTTTCCACAAAGGTATAATTAACCTCATCTTGTGTTTTTACTTGTTTAATTTCAATCATTTTATCTGTCTTTGTTTAGTCTTAAGTTATGAACCTATTTCGCAGTATAAAAGTTTATTAGTCTTTCTAATGCACGTTGGCATACCGGGCAGAATGCAGGTGCTTCGTTTATCTTCATTCTGCATTCGGTAGTAGGACGATAAAGTCCTTTTTGTGTATAGCCTGCTCCTTCATAGACACCCACCTTGGTGTATAAGTCGGCATTTTCTGTAGCTACCGGAGTAGGTATGGCAGTACCTTCCGGAATCATATCTTTCCATTTACTGTCGAAATCAATTAATGTGGTGATATTTGGCTCCCAAGGTTCCACTTCATATGGATATTGCGGGCTTGGGGCTTCGGTATATGCATATTCATCTGCTAATCCTCCAAAACTATGGCCGAATTCATGGACTACAACCGGTTGAAAATCAGGATGATGGGCTGTGGTCAGTGTATATGAGTTATAGATGCCACCTCCTCCATAGGTGTCTGTATTGGCTAGAATAATGATATGCTCGTAAGGAATTCCAGCCAACCAATTATGAATACTTTTTACCCGACTGGTAGTGAGATACCGGTCGGAATAGAACGTGTTGAAATGTGAACTTACAGCTGTAGATTTCCATTTGCCTTGTCCCGGTATGCTGACTCCGCTGTCTTCCGAAGGGCTTGCCACAGCGACAATATTAAATTTGTCCTTCAGTTTCTTGAAAGGTTCATGACTGAACAGGGCGTCACACGCTGTCTGGGCATCTTTATAAAATATATCCATCTCTTTTTCTGTATATCCTTCTGCCATGATTGCTACATCGATGCAATCTGCGGCATTTCCGTTTTGCAGAAGATAGCGATGAGGGGTAATATGGTTTGTTCCCCTCTGATGGATCAGAATATCATTGGGGATTATTTCATGTGTGAGTGAGGCATTTACTTTATGATATACATCTTTTAGAGATATGGTCACTACTGCTTCTTTTTTGGGATAAGGCAAAAGAAAAGAATTCTCGAAGCCTCTTTTTATCCTACTTGCTTCTTCTTCGCTTACCCATTCTTGGAAAAGGCTAGAGAATGACGTTCGATAAATGGTTTCTCCTGTTGCTTTGTCTTTCATTGTGATTTCACCGTTGCCTGCCAAAGGAAGTTCTGCTAGATGATGCTTGCGTCCTGCCCATTGCGGAAGGCTTGACAGTTCGTCCAGATATACTTCTTGTTTTTTGGCATCTCCGGTAAAAATATAATCTGCCCGAAGTGTTTTATCTTCGAAATAATCACTGAAATTTTGAGCGTTTACAGTCATGCTGAATAAACTGCACAAGGTAAAAATAAATGTCTTTTTCATCGTCTTTGCATTTTCTGCAAAGATAGGACATTCTATTAAATTATTGGTATTTATACAATAAAAGTTATGAATCGCACGAATATTGTCGGGAAAAGTCATATCTTTGCAGAAAATTAAACTAAAAAGAATGGGACATCATCAATTAGACAGTTTGGATGAGCAGATTTTGAGGTTGATAGCCAGTAATGCTCGTATTCCGTTTTTGGAAGTAGCCCGTGCTTGCAATGTATCCGGTGCAGCCATTCATCAGCGTATTCAGAAATTAACTAATCTGGGAATTCTTAAGGGATCTGAATATGTTATTGATCCAGAAAAGATCGGATATGAGACATGTGCATATATTGGTCTTTATCTGAAAGATCCGGAACAATTTGATTCAGTGACAGAGGCTTTGAAAAATATTCCTGAAGTCGTAGAATGTCATTTCACTACGGGACAATATGATATGTTTATCAAGATTTATGCAAAGAACAATCATCATTTGCTTAGCATAATTCATGATAAGTTGCAACCATTGGGCTTGGCTCGTTCAGAAACTATTATATCTTTTAATGAGGCTATCAAGAGACAAATGCCTATCCTCGATTTAGCTGATGAAGATTAATCGTTACTTTATCCGGCTATAATTAATAAAACTATACGGGTAGAGATGTTTTTCATCTGTCGGGTGATCTTCTCTGCCTGTTTCTTTCCATTCCTCTTTCTTTATTTCGGGAAAATAAGCATCAGCTTCCTTGGATGTGTCATCAATAAATGTGATATATAATTGTTGGGCTATATGCATTGCCTCTTTATACAAGCTTGCACCGCCTATAATAAATATTTCTTCTTCTTCTTTGCAGTGGGATAAAGCGATTTCCAATGCAGGGAAACATTCAGCTCCGGCAAAGACTGCTCCTTCCCGGCGGCTTAATACAATATTCCGGCGATTGGGAAGTGCTCCTTTGGGAAGTGATTCAAAGGTTTTGCGTCCCATGATGATAGTATGTCCGGTTGTTAAAGCTTTAAAACGTTTCAAATCGTTGGGAAGCCAATATAATAATTTATTTTCAAATCCAATGCCGTGGTTGCGTGCTATTGCTACTATAATTGAAATATTCATAGTGATGAGTGGTTAGTGGTGAATGTTTAGTGATATTAGTGGTAAGTGATGAATAAGCTTGTGCAGCCTATTCACCATAACTGCTAAACAGATACTTTACCCGCAATGTGTGGCCATGGATCATAATTCACCAATTCAAAATCTTCATATTTAAAACTGAATATATTCTTGATATCCGGGTTGATTTTCATTTGAGGTAAGGGACGGGGTTCACGGCTCAATTGAAGTTTTACTTGTTCCAAGTGGTTGGTATAGATATGTGTGTCACCTAGTGTATGAACAAAATCACCGGTCTGTGTAATCCGGTAACTTGTGCTACCATTTGCAGCAACAATGCGTAGGAGGCGATATTAAAAGGTACTCCCAGGAATGTATCTGCACTGCGTTGGTAAAGTTGTAGGCTTAAACGCCCGTTGGCAACGTAGAATTGAAAAAAAGCATGGCAAGGGGGAAGATTCATGTTATTTAAATCGGCTACATTCCATGCACTGACAATGATGCGTCGTGAATCCGGATTATGCTTGATCGTTTCTATTGCTTCGGAAATTTGGTCAATAAAGCCTCCATTGTAATCTGGCCAGGAACGCCATTGATAGCCGTAGATATGTCCTAAGTCTCCGTTTGCATCGGCCCATTCATTCCAGATGCGTACCCCGTTGTCTTGCAGGTATTTCACATTGGTATCCCCTTGCAGAAACCACAGAAGTTCGTGAATGATGGATTTTAAATGCAGCTTTTTGGTGGTGACCAAAGGGAAACCCTCTTCCAAGTTGAAGCGCATTTGATGACCGAATACGCTGATGGTTCCTGTACCGGTGCGATCCTCCTTGTGAACACCTTCGGTCAGGATACGGTTTAATAGGTCTAAATATTGTTTCATGTTCGGATATTCATTTTATAGATTGCAAAAGTACACAAAATCTTTCTTTTTCCGAGCATGAACCCAGTTCTATTTAAGTTTTCACCATTTCAGGCTGCATACACGTTGTAAGCCGATGATGATAAGAACCGCAGTGGCGATAACCAGTGATTGGAAATTAGTATCACTTACCAAATAATAAGTTTGGGAAGTAACTATGTCACTGATTGTCTGGCATAGAATTTCAAAGCCATTGAAAATATAGAATAATGCACAACAGACAATGGCGCAAGTTACACTGAGTATATCCGATAACCATTGGGCTGGTTGGGGGAGGCGGCGGATAACCCCGCGTGAAAATCCATTGTCCTCAATTTCATGTTTGTTGGCAAGCATGAAATTCTTAATTAATGTATCATCGTTTTCCATCATAACCATTCTGTTTTAAGAAAGTTGTCAATTTTGTTTTTCCGCGTGATAAATGGGACTTGATTGTTCCTGCAGGCATTCCTGTAATCACTGCAATTTTTTCTATCGGAAGATCTTCCATAAAAAATAAGGTGATGCAGGTTCGCTCTACCTCTTTTAATTGGCTCAATCCCCGATATATGTCCATGTGTTCACCTACTTGCCTTTGTTCTGTTTGGTAAACAGCGTCTATTTCCCAAGTTTCCAGTCCGGACGTTTCTTTTTTGCTGCGAATATAGTCATAAAATATATTATAAGCAATACGGTAAAGCCATGTGGAGAAACTGGACAAATTTTTAAATGAAGCCAAGTTAGTGTATGCTTTTATAAAAGTTTCCTGTGCCAAGTCGTCGCTGAGCTCTGTATCTCCCAATGTTTGGTGCAGGAAAAAACGCCTGATGGGCGATTGGTACTTTTTGACCAAAGTATCAAACGCCCGGGTGTTTTTAAAGACCACCACTTGTGCTACCAACGCTATGTCGTTGATTTGGCTCATTTTTATTCTTCGTTGTGGTGAGTGTCTATATTGTTCTTTATGTTTTGTGTTTCTTTGGCCTCTTTGTTACGTCCCAGTTCAATATTTTCAATTTTCATTGATCTGACTCCGTTTTCATCCTGGTTTATTCGGGTAGGAGGGAAAGGATCATCTTTTTTCTTTTTGTGTGGAGTGGTAGTGTAAGCTATCAATACTTGTCCCAACCCCATACAGAAAATAAGGAATCCGATAGCTGCCAATCCTTCTTCTTCTGTCAGTACCCAAAGGAATACTCCCAAACCAATGCCTAAGAATATATTCTTGATCCCCTTTGTCATTACAGCATTTCCTTGTTCTTCGGGGTCATTGAACAGTTCGGCCGGAATGGTTCGTCCTGCTGCCAGAGCCTCTGCAGCCAGTTTGTATTTGGCTTGTTTGTTCTTGTACCTGAACCAAAGTACAATAGCTACGATAAAGAAAGGGAGGCCACAACAGATGATGAGTGCGACAATTGCTACCGAAGTAGGAGGACCGCTATTCCAATCACCGAAATCCGAACTAATGTCATGCATGGCAGCATTCTGATCTTCATTTACATCTTGCAGGTCGCTTATAACGACTGTATCCATCCGAGTGCTGTCAAGGGCTGAAGGTACTAATTTGATTGTTTTGGCATGGGTTGCGAAGCAAGTCCCTATGAGTAAGGTCAAAATAAAAAGTAACTGTTTCATGTTTTTATATCTTTATTATTGTTTTCTGCTAGTTAGACGGAACGAATAAGGAAATAGGTTGCAAATAGACAGAAAATTTTCTGATAATCCCAAAATATCATCGTATTTTTGTAACATAAAAAGGAAGGAACATGAAATTACCATCAGAATTTGAAGCAAGAACCCTGGAATGGATGGGAGAAGAAACTTATCGCGCGTTGGAAGCGGCTTTGCAGACGGAGCCTCCTGTCAGTATTCGTGTCAATCGTACGAAGTGGAGTGGGGAAGTTGCAGGAGAACCGGTACTTTGGGCATCTGCAGGGGTTTATTTATCGCAACGGCCCACTTTTACATTCGATCCGTTGTTTCATGCTGGTTGCTATTATGTGCAAGAAGCATCTTCCATGTTTGTGGAACAGGTATTACGCACTTATATTACCGGACCTGTAGTGATGCTCGATTTGTGTGCTGCTCCCGGTGGCAAGTCTACTCATGCGCGTTCAGTTCTCCCCGTAGGTAGTTTGTTGGTGGCTAATGAGGTGATGCGTAACCGTTCTCAGGTATTGGCTGAAAATTTGATAAAGTGGGGAAATGCAGAAGTTGTGGTGACGAACAACGATCCGGCCGATTTCACTTCTTTGACAGAGGTGTTTGATGTTGTCTTGGCGGATGTGCCTTGTTCCGGTGAGGGGATGTTCCGGAAGGATCCTGTGGCTGTAGAGGAATGGAGTACGGACAATGTGCAGGTTTGTTGGCAACGTCAGCGTAGGATTTTAGCGGATATATGGCCGGCTTTGAAACCCGGTGGTCTGCTGATTTATAGTACCTGCACTTATAATAGGGAAGAGGATGAGGAAAATGTGGCTTGGATTGCTGATGAATTGGGTGCGGAGATACTGAAAGTGCCAGTGGCGTCGGAATGGGGGATAATAGGAAATTTGGCGGGACAGGATTTTCCTGTTTATCGTTTTTTGCCTCATAGAGTGAAAGGAGAAGGATTTTTCTTGGCTGTATTGAGGAAGAGTGCTGCCATTTCTCATGTTGTTCCTTGTATTCGTTGTCAGGATGACAAAGAGAAAATAACAAAAAAGAAGAGAAAAGGAGAAAAGGGGAGCTTGTCTCAGGTTGTTCCTTTTCCCAAAGAAGTAAAAAGTTGGTTAAAGCAGGCGGAGGATTTCCGATTTGAGGTAAGAGGCACGAAGGTGATAGCCTTCCCCAATGTCCATCTTTCAGAATATGATCTGTTCTGTCAGAAATTAAAAGTTGTTCATGCGGGTGTTACTATAGGTGAGTTGAAAGGAAAAGACGTTATACCGGATCATTCGTTGGCAATGAGCACATTGCTGAATCATGATGGTTTCTCTCGTTTTGAATTGACCTATGAACAGGCTATTGCTTATTTGCGTAAAGAAGCGATCGCATTGGATGCTTCTGTTCCGCGTGGTTATATACTTTTGACTTATAAAAACATTCCATTAGGATTTGCCAAGAACATTGGCAATCGGGCTAATAACCTCTATCCGCAGGAATGGCGTATCCGAAGCGGTTATTTACCCGAAGAACTTTCTTTTGTATGCTAAAAGGAGCCATAGATTTGTTCGGGAAGATTGTGCATATTGTTTTTCATAGACTGGCGCAATGCTTCTCCGGGTACAGACTTGTTTGTATTCTATAATATACAAATTTGTTTGGCTTCGTACAAGGAAAATGTGATTATCAGAAAGGCTTCCTGTAGGTACACCCGTTTTTCCATTCTGAGCAGCCATACGCGGTTTTTCCTTTTATAATCGTTCCTTTGCCACATAGCGGGCAGGATTTTCCCACCAATTCGTTATCGGATGGGATAGTGGGAGCGGGCGTGGCTGAAGAAGCGTTTTTTCGTGAGGTCCCTGCCTTTTTTTTCGGCTGTTTGACCGTAGAGGTTGTTGCAGTTTTCGTTGCTGTTTCCTCTATTGTGGTGACGCGGCGGTTTGTATTATCACTTAAAACGCTGTATACTATTTCACTTACCATTTGCTTTAATTCATTTAGAAAAGTCGTTGCATCATAGCTTTTCTTTTCTATTTCACGTAGTTTCTTTTCCCATATTCCCGTTAATTCGGCGGATTTCAACAGTTCTTCGCGAATTAGTCCCACCAGTTCTATTCCGGTAGGGGTTGCGATCAGATTTTTACGTTCTTTACGGATATAATGGCGTTTAAATAGGGTTTCAATAATGGCTGCACGTGTAGACGGACGTCCTATTCCATTTTCTTTTAATGCATCGCGTAGCTCGTCATTATCTACCAGCTTACCGGCAGTTTCCATAGCGCGTAGTAAAGTTGCTTCTGTATATGGCCGTGGGGGTTGTGTCCACTTCTCGTCCAGTTTGGGCAGATGCGGCCCGCTTTCTCCTTTCACAAAAGCGGGCAAGGAGTGTTCTTCGTCATTTTCACGGGCTTCTGCATCGGGATCGGTCATACCTTCTGGCAGATTGGTTTGTGGTTTGGCAAAGATAACGCGCCATCCGGGATCTAGAATCTGTTTTCCTGTGGCTTTGAATTCTATACTGTCAGCTTCGCCTATTACGGTAGTAGTGGCAAACTTGCAGTCGGGATAGAATACGGCAATAAAGCGGCGTGCTACCAAATCAAATACCCGTTTCTCCATTTCTGTCAGATTTACAGGAGGTTGTCCCGTAGGAATAATGGCATGGTGATCCGTTACTTTTGAATTGTCAAATACTTTTTTGGACTTGATGAGCTTTTGTCCTGCCAACGGAGCGGTAAATACTGTATATGGAGTTAGTCCCGCCAAGATATTGGGACATTTGGGATAGATGTCATCGCTTAAGAAAGTAGTATCTACACGAGGATAAGTAGTCACTTTCTTTTCATACAATGACTGGATAAGTTTTAGAGTTTCGTCAGCTGAATAAGCAAATTTTTTGTTACATTCCACCTGTAGGGAAGTCAGGTCAAAAAGACGGGGAGGTGCTTCTGTGCCTTGTTTTTTTGCTACTTCTGTCACGGTAAAAGGAACATTTTTGATACGTTCCATAAGTGCCTGCCCGGTAGCAAGATCGGTGATGGGAGGAATTCCCCTGTTCCCTTCAGCCTTTTTGGCTTTCTTGGGGTTCTCTTTAGCATCGCTTTCTTCCTGAGCCAGTTCCTCATCGCTTTTGCGGATGATGGCAGAGAATGTGGTTTCCCGGTATAAAGTAGCCAGTACCCAATATTGTTGAGGAGTGAAGTTCTCTATTTCTTGCTGACGCTTTACTATCAGTGCCAAAGTCGGAGTCTGCACCCGTCCTATCGATAGAATTTGTCTGTTTTGTCCGTACTTTAAGGTATAGAGCCGGGTGGCGTTCATGCCCAATACCCAATCGCCGATAGCACGGCTTAATCCGGCTTCGTATAAAGGTTGGAATTCTTTTTGATCTTTTAGTTTGCTGAATCCTTCGCGTATGGCTTCTTCAGTCAAGGATGAAATCCATAGACGTTTCACCGGGCAGTGTGCTCCTGCTTTCTGCATGACCCATCGTTGAATAAGTTCTCCTTCCTGGCCGGCATCACCGCAATTTATAATTTCATCGGCATTTTGCATCAGTCCTTCTATAATACGAAATTGTTTTTCAATGCCCGGATCGCTGATTAGCTTAATGCCGAAACGAGGTGGAATCATAGGAAGGCTGGACAGACTCCATGCTTTCCATGAGGGAGTGTATTCATGAGGCTCCTTCAAAGTACAGAGGTGTCCGAATGTCCAGGTAACCTGATATCCGTTTCCTTCTATATATCCGTCTTTTTTGGTTTTTGCTCCCAGTACATCCGCTATGTCACGGGCTACGGAAGGTTTTTCGGCAATACAAACTATCATATTTTTTTCGTTTCTGTTCAAATAGGATTGCAAAGGTAATAAAAACCTCGGAAGAGATTTTGTTTTGTCTTTATTAGTTCTTCTTTTATAAGAATTTAAAAGTAGGTATCGGGGGCTTTAAGGTCATTTCAGTGCAAATGGGCTGTTAGGTATGGCTTTTCTGTTATTTGCTGTTTGACGAATGTCTTTTGAACTTTTCTCTATGATTTCAGTTTCTTTTCAGAATCCTATAAGAATTTTGCATCAAAAAGAAACTATAAAACAATGTAATTATGAAAAAGAATTGGATGTTATTTTTATTTTTCGCAGCTTTTGCTGCACTAACTTTTAGTGGTTGTAGTGATGATGACAATAGTGATGTTCCTGAAAACACACATTTGGTTTCAAAAGAAGTACAGGCTGCATTTAATGCAAAATATCCGCAAGCCAAAGACGTGGAATGGGAGCTGAAAGGTGATTATGCTGTAGCAGATTTTTATTGGGATGGTGGAGAGCATTCTGCATGGTTCAATCCGTTATCGGCTGCCTGGTATATGACAGAAACAGATGTTCGTTATGAAAATCTTCCCGAACCTGTACTTGCTGCCCATAAAGCAGGCAAATATGCTGATTGGCGGGTGGATGATGTGGATAAGTTGACTCGTGAGGGAATGGAAACTCTTTATGTCATTGAGGTGGAGAAAGGAGAATCCGAGCTGGATTTGTTTTATTCGTCTACAGGCATATTGGTAAAAACTGTTGTAGATACCGGACACGAAGAAGATTATGATGATTATTTGCCGCAGCCTGATGCAAACGGCATTATAGCTATTGTCAAGCAGAAATATCCCAATGCGACAATTGTAGAAATAGAACGTGAAAAAGGTTTGCAGGAAGTTACTATTTTAGATGAAAACAAAGAGAAAGAGGTTTATTTCAATGAGCGGAACGAATGGATGGGAACAAGCTGGGATGTACAGGTGGCAAATTTACCGGAAGCGGTAAAAAAATCGGTTATGGAAAAATATTCAGACTATGTGATAGATGATGCTGATTATGTGGTGACACCTGATAATGAATGGTATATACTTGATTTGGAAAACAAACAGATCGATAAAGAGCTTAAAGTAAAGGTAGATAAGAACGGCGTTTGGTTGTAATTTTATTATCCCCTAGGCTATGCTAGGTAAACAGGCGGATGTTTCATAGGGCCGGACAGCTTTGGGGTTCTTAAACATTATGATTTTTGTGGCAGGCAGTTGAAGTGTGAATTTGTATTTCTGTCATACATTTTTTGTGATTTTGATGAGAGAGTAAAAGATGAATGTGGAAAAATAGATTTGTATGATATACGATATTCAGTTACATTTGCATTTAGAATAAAAAATAGCATGATGAAAACAGGATTAACTTATACTTCGACTGTTGTCGTTTCAAAAGAAAATGTAGCTGCCACCATGGGTAGCGGCGATTTGAATGTGTTTGCCACTCCCTCTATGGTGGCGTTGATGGAGAATGCTGCCATGAGTGCCGTGGCAGATGAGTTGCCTGAAGGTTCCACTACAGTAGGGGCCATGATGAACACTACTCATATCAAGCCCTCGGCTGTGGGAGACACGGTTTCGGCTACTGCCGTATTAAAAGAGGTGGAAGGCAGAAAACTTACTTTTGAAGTGCGGGCGCAAGATAGCAAGGGCGTGATTGGAGAAGGTACACATGTACGTTATATTGTGGACAAAGAGAAGTTTATGAGTAAATTGTCTTAATAATTATTTGAAATTATGCCACAACTGAGAGCTTCCCTTCTTTTGTGATTCTGAATATTATTTGTTCCGATAACGGGAGAATCAGAAAGAGGAATGAAGAACGTGTTTTAATAAAAAATATTTAAGGAGAGCAAAACGAATGACAATCTGAAAAAGAGTGTCATGGAGTTCTGCCCTCCTTCTTTTATTCTTGCAGCGCCAAGATATATTCGTATAACTTCTTATAAAACGGATGTTTCGTCAGCGTAGAGGCATCTCCTAATATAATCAGTTTCATGCGTGCACGTGTAATTGCTACATTCATTCGTCGCAAGTCATTTAGAAAACCAATCTGTCCCTCTTCATTTGCACGTACTAAACTGATGAGGATAACGTCTCGTTCCTGTCCCTGAAAACCATCTACCGTATTGATGGTGATAAGGTGTCGGTAAGGCTTGAAGAAAGCATCTCGTTTTATCAGTTGACGGAGATATTGTACTTGTGCTTTATAAGGAGAAATCAGTCCCACATCAATCCGTTCTTCCAGAAAACGGTCTTTACCTATTTTATTGATATAGTTGGTAAGTTGGGAAATGGAGAGTGCCGCCTCCTCTTTATTGATACGGCCGAAGCTTTCACCCACAAACTCTTCGTTGCATTCCATTCCTTCCGTATTTATCCATTCTATCGGTGTGTCATAGTCCAATATACTCCGATATTTTACTTCGGGAGCTGATTTCAGTTCACCCTGATAGAACCATTCTGAAGAGAAACGCATAATTTCATCATTCATTCTATATTGTACCTTTAACAAGGATACAGTGTCGGGTTTGTTGTCTGCAATCTCCTGCATCAGTGTCCGGTCTAATCCTCCACGAGCTGCTTCCATGCATTTAATGGTAGGAGGAAGCTGGCAATAATCACCGGCCAGAATGACACGGTCTGCTTTGCGGATGGCAATCCAGCAGGCAGGCTCTAGAGCTTGTGCGGCTTCGTCTATGAATAAGGTACTGAATTTGCGTCCTGTCAATATTCTGTTGGCGGAACTTACCAGTGTGCAGGCTATCACACGTGCTTCGCCGAACAATGCTTCGTTGATGCGAATTTCCAGTTCGGTGGCACGGTCTTTCAGTGAGTTTATTTTCTGTCGGATATTCTCACGCTCCGCTCCTTTGCGCGAACGTCCGTAGAGCTCGCGTATTGCTTTTCGGATACTCCATAATTGCGGATAATCGGGATGGCTTTCAAAACGGCGTTCATAGGTAAAAGCAAGCATTTTGTCATTGACGCGGGTGGGATTACCAATACGGAGAACGGAAACGCCCCGGTCCACCAGTTTCTCGCTAATCCAATCGACAGCCATATTGCTTTGTGCGCAAACCATCACTTGATTTTCCCGGTGAAGGGTCTCGTAAATGGCTTCTACCAATGTGGTAGTCTTACCGGTTCCGGGCGGACCGTGGACTATAGCAACATCTTTGGCATGCATCACTTTATTTACTGCTTCCTCCTGCGTATTGTTTAACCAAGGGAAACGGGTGAAGCCGAAACTGAAAGTTTCCGCCTTTTGGTTGCCATGAAAAATCTCACGTAACTCTGCCAGGCGATTCCCTTTTGCCTTGAGGACTTGTCCCAACGCTTCGAACATCAACCGGTAACTGGTTTCATCAAAATAAAGCTGTACTCCCAATTGTCGCTCGGTTGCCTGTATGCTGAGCAATGCATCTGCCGAGGGGAGAACGATTACCATTCGGTCTTCGTCCACGTAGTTGACAGTTGCCGTAAAATTGAAATAATGTAATTGGCCTGATGCATTTTGCGTAAAAAAGCATACCGGACGGCCGAATTCAAATACATGTTCTATGTCTTTGTCTTCTTGCCTTTCAACTTCTACAACCAATTGGTTCAATGAGTTATAATAGCTTCTGCCTGCCGATATAGGATACCAGCACATACCCCGTTTCACTTTGCGCCCGATGCCCATTGCTTCAGTCTGTTGCCTGAAAGTCTCTTTTTCGTAATCATATTCTAATTTTAGTAACAACTCTTTGCGTTGTAGTTTGTTAATTATATTAGAAAGGGGTATATGTTGGTTCATAATGATGCTTTTTTCTATAAGAATTGCAAAGATAATAATAATCCTTTAGGTAGGACTTTATGTTTTATTTTGTTAAACGTATTATAGATAACACAAGAATTCAAATATTATTCCTATATTGCCAAAAATAAAATAGATTTAAAACTGTAATAATTATAAATAGTAAAAGGTATGGTATATGACTTGGACATGTTAAAGGCCTTTTATGCTTCTTTCGAAAAGAAGATAGGTCGGGTAAGAGCCGTGTTGCAGCGTCCGCTGACATTGGCTGAGAAAATTCTGTATACACATCTTTATGATGATGCTCAACTGAAGAATTATGAACGTGGCGAGGATTATGTGAATTTCCGTCCCGACCGCGTGGCTATGCAAGACGCGACGGCGCAAATGGCATTGTTGCAATTTATCAATGCAGGAAAGGATTCCGCTGCCGTACCTTCTACCGTGCATTGTGACCATTTGATTCAGGCATATAAAGGAGCGGGCCCGGATATTGCAACGGCTACGGAAACCAACCGTGAGGTATACGATTTCTTACGAGATGTTTCTTCGCGTTTCGGTATCGGGTTTTGGAAACCGGGAGCAGGAATCATTCATCAGGTGGTACTCGAAAACTATGCTTTTCCCGGGGGAATGATGGTGGGGACGGATTCTCATACCCCCAATGCCGGAGGATTGGGAATGGTGGCAATCGGAGTCGGTGGTGCCGATGCTGTGGATGTAATGACCGGTATGGAATGGGAGTTAAAGATGCCGAAACTGATTGGAGTTCATTTGACCGGAAGCTTGAACGGATGGGCTTCGCCAAAGGATGTGATTCTGAAATTGGCCGGTATTCTGACCGTGAAAGGTGGAACGAATGCCATTATAGAATATTTTGGAGAAGGGACAGCTTCACTTTCGGCAACCGGTAAGGCTACTATCTGCAATATGGGTGCAGAAGTGGGGGCTACCACATCCTTGTTCCCCTATGACGACCGGATGGCTGTGTATCTGAAAGCTACCGGAAGAGAGTCTGTAGCAGAGATGCCCGGAAAAGTGGCAAATGATTTACGTGCCGATGCTGAGGTTGTTGCCAATCCTTCTGCTTTCTACGACCGTGTGATTGAAATTAATTTGTCCGAGTTGGAACCTTATATCAACGGGCCGTTTACACCGGATGCCGCAACACCTATTTCAGAGTTTGCCGAAAAGGTATTGGTTAATGGTTATCCGCGTAAGATGGAAGTCGGGCTGATAGGTTCATGTACCAATTCATCTTATCAGGATTTAAGTCGGGCTGCTTCCATTGCCCGTCAGGTAGCTGAAAAACATTTGGCTGTGGCTGCTCCTTTGATTGTCAATCCGGGTTCTGAACAGATTCGAGCCACCGCCGAGCGTGACGGGATGATTGATGCTTTCCAAAAGATTGGGGCTACTATTATGGCGAATGCTTGCGGTCCGTGCATCGGACAGTGGAAACGCCATACCGATGATCCTGTCCGCAAAAACTCGATTGTCACTTCTTTCAACCGTAATTTTGCCAAACGTGCCGATGGTAATCCGAATACACATGCATTTGTGGCTTCTCCTGAATTGGTATTGGCTCTGACTATTGCCGGTGATTTATGTTTCAATCCGTTGAAAGATACGTTGATAAATCAAGAAGGCGAGAAGGTGAAATTGAGCGTTCCCGAGGGAGATGAATTGCCGTCGGCAGGTTTCACTCAAGGTAATCCCGGTTATTTGGCTCCTGCCGGTGCACAGGTAGAAATTAAGGTGAATCCCGAATCACAGCGTTTGCAGTTATTGGCTCCGTTTCCGGCATGGGATGGAAAGGATTTTACGGATATGCCTTTACTGATTAAGGCTCAAGGTAAATGTACCACAGACCATATTTCGATGGCAGGCCCGTGGCTGCGTTTCCGTGGTCATCTGGAAAATATTTCGGATAATATGCTGATGGGGGCGGTGAACGCTTTCAATGGTGAAACGAACAAGGTGTGGAACCGATTGACAAATACCTATGAGAGTGTATCGGGCGCGGCTAAGCAGTATAAAGCGCAAGGCATCGGGTCTATGGTAGTTGCGGAGGAAAATTATGGAGAAGGTTCCAGTCGTGAACATGCCGCTATGGAGCCTCGTTTCCTGAATGTAAAGGTTATTCTGGCGAAGAGTTTTGCCCGCATCCATGAAACGAATCTGAAGAAGCAGGGAATGCTGGCGGTGACTTTTATAGACAAAGCGGACTATGACAAGATTCAAGAACATGATTTGATTACCGTCAGCGGATTGGCGGACTTTGCTCCCGGAAGAAATCTGACTGTGACTTTACACCATGAAGATGGCACTCAGGATCGTTTTGAAGTACAGCATACTTATAATGAACAGCAGATAGGTTGGTTCCGTGCCGGCTCTGCTCTAAATGCAAGATAAAAGATGAAAAAGACAGTACCTTATATTACAGGAGACGGAGTGGGAGTAGAAATCACTCCCTCCATGCAAGCCATAGTGAATGCGGCCGTGAAGAAGGCGTATGGCAATGAACATGAAATAGAATGGATGGAAGTACTGGCAGGTGAACGTGCTTTCAACGAAACAGGTTCCTGGTTGCCGGATGAGACGATGGAGGCTTTCAAGAAATATGGTGTGGGCATAAAAGGTCCGTTGACTACTCCCGTAGGAGGTGGTATCCGTTCCTTGAATGTGGCTTTGCGCCAGACGCTGGATCTGTATGTGTGTCTGCGCCCCGTACGTTGGTTCAGCGGAGTGGTATCTCCGGTGAAAGAGCCTCAGAAGGTGGATATGCATATTTTCCGCGAAAATACGGAGGATATTTATGCAGGTATAGAATGGGAAGCAGGCACGCCGGAAGCTGAGAAGTTTTATCGTTTTTTGCATGATGAAATGGGAGTGGCTAAAGTGCGCTTTCCCGAATCTTCTTCATTTGGCGTGAAACCGGTGTCCAAAGAAGGAACGGAACGTCTGGTACGTGCGGCATGTAAATATGCTTTGGAGCATGGCTTGCCGTCAGTGACGTTGGTGCATAAAGGAAATATCATGAAGTTTACTGAAGGCGGCTTCAAGAAATGGGGATATGAACTGGCGGAACGTGAATTCGGAGATGCCATTGCGTCAGGCAAGTTGGTGATAAAAGACTGCATAGCCGATGCATTCTTGCAGAATACGTTATTGATTCCCGAAGAATATTCGGTGGTGGCTACCTTGAATTTGAACGGAGATTACATCTCGGATCAGTTGGCTGCCATGGTAGGCGGCATCGGAATTGCTCCCGGAGCGAACATCAATTACAATACCGGTCATGCCATTTTTGAAGCGACTCACGGTACGGCTCCCAATATTGCCGGAAAGGATGTGGTGAATCCTTGTTCATTAATCCTCTCGGCTGTCATGATGTTGGAACATTTTGGCTGGAATAAGGCGGCGGAGCTGATAGTGAATGCCTTGGAATCCAGTTTTGGCGAGGAACGTGCCACACATGACCTTGCCCGTTTTATGCCCGGAGGTGTCTCGCTTGGCACGTCGGCATTTACAAAAGAAATAATAGAAAGAATAAACTCCTAAAAACTCACGGATATGAAGAAAGAATATATCATTTACAAACTCTCCGAGGATATGAAGAATGCAACCCGGATTGAGAACGAATTGTTCAAGAAGTTTGATGTAAAGCGCGGATTGCGTAACGAAGATGGCACCGGTGTTTTGGTAGGGTTGACCAAGATAGGCAATGTAGTAGGGTATGAACGTATTCCCGGTGGAGGATTGAAGCCGATTCCCGGCAAACTTTTCTATCGTGGGTATGATTTGGAAGATTTGGCACATAGTATCATTAAGGAGAAACGTTTTGGTTTTGAGGAGGTGGCTTATCTGTTATTGTCCGGTCATTTGCCTGACAAGGAAGAGTTGGCGTCTTTCTGTGAGTTGATTAATGACAATACTCCGTTGGAACAGAAGACCAAAATGAATATCATTGAGTTGGAGGGAAATAACATTATGAACATTCTGGCCCGTAGCGTGCTTGAAATGTACCGTTTTGACCCGCAGGCGGATGATACTTCGCGTGATAACCTGATGCGTCAGAGTATTGACTTGATATCCAAATTCCCGACCATTATTGCATACGCTTATAACATGTTGCGCCATGCCACGTATGGTCGTTCGTTGCATATCCGTCATCCGCGTGAAAAACTGTCTATCGCAGAAAACTTCCTGTATATGTTGAAAAAGGATTATACGGAACTTGATGCGCGCACGCTTGATTTGCTGTTGGTACTTCAGGCTGAACACGGAGGTGGTAATAACTCTACTTTTACCGTCCGTGTAGTTTCGTCCAGCCGTACGGATACTTATTCGGCCATCGCCGCAGGTATCGGCTCGTTGAAAGGTCCGCTTCATGGAGGGGCAAATATCCAGGTGGCGGATATGTTCCATCATTTGCAGGAAAATATCAAGGATTGGACCAATGTGGACGAAATTGATACTTACTTTACCCGTATGTTGAATAAGGAAGCGTATGATAAGTCCGGTCTGATTTATGGTATCGGTCATGCGGTCTATACGATATCCGATCCTCGTGCCATCTTGTTGAAAGAATTGGCTCGTGATTTGGCAAAAGAAAAAGGCAAGGAAGAAGAATTTGCTTTCCTGGAATTGTTGGAAGAACGTGCCATCGCTATGTTCGGAAAGATTAAGAATAATGGCAAGACGGTGTCCAGTAATATCGATTTCTATTCAGGTTTCGTATATGAAATGATTGGTCTGCCACAGGAAATATTTACACCTTTGTTTGCGATGGCTCGTATCGTGGGGTGGTGCGCACACCGCAATGAGGAGCTGAATTTTGAAGGAAAACGCATTATTCGTCCGGCATACAAGAATGTGTTGGAAGAACTGGAATATGTGCCTTTGAAACAGAGATAACGGTTTAGAGGCACCTCGGTTGGCGATAAACTTTGGTATTATTGTTTTAGCTTGGCGGCAATGAGGTCTGTATTGTTGTAAAGAAAAGTAAGATATCTTCGTGGACAAAGTAAGATATGTTTCCGAGCAAAGTAACACCACGTACATGTTCCACGAAGATATCTTACTTTTTTCAGTGAGATATGGTCGTTCATAATACTCTATATAGAGTACCTTGAAAAATCCTTCAAATCTTTCAGCCTGCTCGCAAATGCCCTGCCCGTCGGCTTTTCGGCTGAAGAATTGGGCTCGGGAATCCTTCAGCCGGGATTGGAATCCTTCAGCCGGACCGGTGTTCTTCCAGTTCTTAGGGAATTGGTTTTTCTGAAGGATATTTTCCGGCTGAAACATTTCACAATGCATATCCTTCAGCCGAAAAGCCGACGGGCAGGGCGTTTGCGAGCAGGCTGAAAGATCTGAAGGAAAAATAAGGCGTTTCGGCATGTAGATGCCGTTATGGGAAAAAACAACAGGTCAAATTTTAAAAAGCTCTTGTTCTTTCAATGAAAACGTCTTGTTCTTCTGAAAAGAACAAGGCCTTTAAAAAAAAGAACAAGACGTTTGAAAGGTTAGTAACGTGTATGCCGGAAGGTTAATAACGTGTGGGATGATACGTTACTATTGAATATTTTACAATTATAATTCATTATATTGCATACTATACATATCAAAACCGTCAGCCCAATAATTGCGTTTGATTTCATTCAGTGTGAATCCTTGCTTTTCATAGAATTTATATGCTAATTGCGAGGTTCGGACTGTTATTTTTTTGATACTGGGAATAGCCTTTAAAACCTCAATTCTGTATCTTAAAAGCTTTTTACCTAAAGATTTGCCTTGATAGTCGGGATGCATAATATCCCAACTTATTTTTCCAATGGTTCTTTTTTCTGCGAAATTTATCCCGCCGCATCCAACCACTTTCCCGTCAACGAGCAAGACATAATAGAGCTCTATTCCTTTATCCAAATAATTGCTCAAATCATTAACCTCCTCTTTTGCAAAGAAGTTGGGTGTGTTTAATTTAATTAAATTTATGACAACTTCTTTATCTGTCGTCAAATATTCTCTAATTACAATTGAATTATCTTGTGTCATAGAACTTTCGTTTGAAATTCGTGGCAAAGATACGAAAATTAAAAACTGACAAGAGATCAAAATATTGTCTATTGAAAAAATAGTAAATAATTATTTGACAGCATAGCACCACAAATTATTGAAATTTGCACGGTTGCTGAATCGTTACCTCTGTTCCTTAAATATTACGCTAAACATTTGTTTTTTCAATTGGTTAATCCAAGATGATGAAAATCTAAAATAAACTGCTCTTAATATAATTTTGAAATATCTTATCCCAACTCTTTTTTCTGTGTCTAAGTCTGGGTACAATAAAAAAGCATGTCCAGTTTGCTAATGGCGTTACGAGCTTCCTGTATATGTCTGATGCTGAAATGCAACGTGATGGTACTTTGATGATTGGCGGGGGAGGGAAGTCGGAAATCAATGGAAAACCTGTAGAAAATAGTACATTTCTCTCTAAGTAAAGTCTTCTCTGCGATAAAAATCGTATCCTTTTCTTGCAAAAAATCTCTTAATTGTTGCTTTCCTCTGATTTTTCCCTTAAATTTGTTAGTGACTTACTAAATTTAATACAGGGAGGAACGAGTATGGGACAACAGACTTTTGAATTTTTGCTATTGGCAATGTCCGCACTTGCGGTGATTGTATTTGTAGCCCTCTATTATGTACGTGCCGGTTATGGTATGTTCCACACCCCGAAATGGGGACTTTCAGTGAACAATAAATTAGGTTGGGTACTGATGGAAGCGCCTGTATTCCTTGTAATGCTTTATCTGTGGTGGAACAGCAGCGTGCGTTTTGATGCCGCTCCTTTCCTCTTTTTTCTTCTTTTTGAATTACATTATTTCCAGCGCTCTTTTATCTTCCCTTTCCTGATGAAAGGAAAGAGCCGGATGCCCCTTGCCATTATGTTGATGGGAGTGGTCTTTAATGTCCTGAACGGACTGATGCAGGGCGAATGGTTGTTCTATCTGGCTCCGGAAGGACTCTATACAGATGCCTGGCTCAGTACTCCTTCTTTTTGGCTTGGGGTTATTCTGTTCTTTATAGGGATGGGCATTAATCTACATTCCGACAGTGTGATCCGCCATTTACGTAAACCGGGCGATACACGCCATTATTTGCCGCAGAAGGGAATGTACCGATATGTCACTTCGGGCAACTATTTTGGCGAGTTGGTGGAATGGATAGGGTTTGCCGTACTCACTTGTTCGCCCGCTGCATGGGTGTTTGTGCTGTGGACGTTTGCTAATCTGGCTCCACGTGCCAATTCCATCCGTAACCGTTATCGGGAAGAGTTTGGTAAGGATGCGGTAGGGAAAAAGAAAAGAATGATTCCTTTTATTTATTGAATTTGAATAGTATATCGTTTCTGTTTCAGGAAATGATGAAAGCGAAACATAACATATGAATGATGAACTCTAAATTATTTACTCCCGCTTCTATCGGACCGCTGACTTTGCGTAACCGTACGATTCGTTCGGCTGCTTTTGAGAGTATGTGTCCGGGCAATGCTCCGTCCCGGCAATTGAAGGATTATCACTGCTCGGTGGCGGCAGGTGGAGTGGGAATGACTACTATTGCTTATGCAGCAGTTACACAGAGTGGCCTTTCTTTCGACAGGCAATTGTGGATGCGCCCTGAAATTATACCGGGATTAAGGGAAATAACCGATGCGGTTCATAAAGAAGGGGCTGCCGTAAGCATTCAGTTGGGACATTGTGGAAATATGTCGCACAAAAGTATTTGTGGGGTAACACCCGTAGGAGCTTCTTCCGGTTTTAATCTTTATTCGCCTACTTTCGTGCGTGGCTTGCGCAAGGAGGAACTGCCGCAGATGGCAAAGGCATACGGTCAGTCGGTCAACTGGGCGCGTGAGGCCGGATTTGACGCGGTGGAGATACATGCGGGGCATGGCTATCTTATCAGTCAGTTTCTTTCACCTTACACCAATCATCGTAAAGACGAGTTCGGCGGCTCGTTGGAGAATCGTATGCGCTTTATGGATATGGTGATGGAGGAAGTGATGCGTGCCGCAGGTAATGACATGGCCGTTCTGGTAAAAACCAATATGCGTGACGGTTTTAAAGGAGGAATGGAAATAGATGAAGCTGTGCAGGTAGCGAAACGGTTGGTACAGGACGGGGCTCATGCGTTGGTGCTGAGTGGAGGTTTTGTAAGCAAAGCGCCTATGTATGTCATGCGGGGAGCGATGCCTATAAAAAGTATGACACATTATATGAACTGTTGGTGGCTGAAATATGGGGTGCGTATGGTAGGCAAATGGATGATTCCGACAGTACCTTTCAAAGAGGCTTATTTTTTGGAAGATGCATTGAGATTCAGAACAGAAATAAAGGAAATTCCGTTAGTATATGTGGGGGGGCTGGTATCTCGTGAAAAGATAGATGAGGTATTGGATGATGGTTTTGAATTTGTACAGATGGGAAGGGCGCTGCTGAATGAACCTGGTTTTGTGAATCGGTTGCGCACTGAAGAAAAGGCGCGTTGCAATTGCGGTCATAGTAATTATTGCATTGCGAGAATGTACACTATTGATATGGCATGCCACAAACATTTGGAAGAGAAATTGCCCCTTTGCTTGGAACGTGAAATAGAAAAATTAGAGAACCAATGAGTAAATTAGCCATAATAACCGGTGCCGATGGAGGAATGGGAACCGAAATAACCCGTGCGGTAGCACAGGCCGGTTATCATGTAATTATGTTGTGCTACACTCTTTTCAAAGGAGAGGAGCGTAAGAACCAGTTGATTTTGGAAACAGGCAATAAAGAGATAGAAGTCAGACAGGTTGACCTTTCTTCTATGGCTTCTGTGACTAATATCGCAGAAGATTTGTTGGGGCGTGGAAAACATATCGACTTATTGATGAACAATGCGGGAACCATGAGTTCCGGAGGTTTGATTACAACGGAGGATGGTTTGGAATATACGGTAGCCGTGAACTATGTGGCCCCTTTTTTACTGACCTTGAAATTATTACCTCTGATGGGGCAGGGAACCCGGATTGTGAACATGGTTTCTTGTACGTATTCCATAGGGAAGATTACTCCTGAATTTTTTGTTCGTGGAAAGAGAGGAAGTTTTTGGCGTATCCCTGTTTACAGTAATACAAAGTTGGCTTTGTGGCTTTTTACCCGTGAACTTTCTGAAAGGTTGAAAGCAGAGGGAATCACCGTCAATGCTGCCGATCCCGGTATTGTTTCTACCAATATCATCCGTATGGATATGTGGTTTGACCCGTTGACTGACATACTGTTCCGTCCTTGTATCCGTACTCCGAAGCAAGGAGCCGCGACAGCTGTCAGTTTGCTTTTGGATGATCGATGGAAAGAAGTTACAGGGCAAATGTTCGCTTCTTGCAAGCCTAAAAAAGTAAAGGATAAGTTTATGAATCATCCACAGGCAAGACAGCTTTGGGCGGATACGAAAGCATATTTGGAGAAACTGAAATTGGAAGAGCCAATTGTCTGAGAATTCCTTTAAATACATAAAAAGCCGTATCATTACTTAAAAGTAGAGTGGATACGGCTTTTATGGTCGGTGAAGAGTGTCTGGTTTCGGATTGCAGTGTAGTTGAGGTTATTCTTTCTTGGCTGCTTGTTCAGCCAGCATCTGTTCACGGCTTTTACTTTGAGTCACAATATAAACTCCCGTGAATACCAGTGCCACAGCTATTCCTTTGGCAATGCCGAAGGTTCCCATTCCTAACAAGATAGAGACACTGGTTCCTACAATAGGCTGCACATAGTTGTACATACTGATGACAGTAGGGCGCAATGTTTTCTGTCCGATCATCATCAGAATATAGGCAAGGAATGTTCCACCTACAATGACGTATGCAACACAAGCCCATGTAGAAGTGGAAATTTCTTGAAAATGTATGGCGGAAACCTCATGATAGGAGAACGGAATAAAGCAGATGGCGGCGTATGTAAACATCCACTTCATCAAAGTGAAGATGTTGTATTTGCTGATCAGTCCTTTGAAAATAGCCAGATAGAATGAGAAACTGATTTGTGCCGCCAGGCAAAGCAAATCTCCGGGAATACTTCCGCCTTTTCCATCTGTTGAGCCTTGGCTGCTTAATATGAGTGTCAAGGCTCCGATTGAACCTAAGAAAAATACCAATCACTTTTTTCCCTGTAACCGGTTCTTTCAGATAAATGGCAGCGACAATCATGGTAGCGATAGGGGCTGTGGTTGTTACAATGGAAGCATCGATGGGGGAAGTCAGTGATAGTCCGAAAGTGAAACATCCCTGATTCAGGACGATACCCAATAATCCTGCAAAGAACAACATCATCAAGTCGTGCGGCTTTACTTGTTCTTTAGGAGCGAAAATAGAAGCTATCCAAAAACAGATAGCACCTCCTGTCATTCGAAATGTAGCGAGGGAAAGACCTGAAATACCGTTTTCTAACGCCGTTTTACCAATTGGGGACATCAATCCCCACATTATGGCAGCGCCTAGCAATGCCAAATGTCCTTTGTACTTTTGAATAGCCATTCTTTTTACCTTAAATAACAGTGCAAATGTAGGAGGTTTTTTTTATATTTTCTATCTTTGCTTATAAGTAAATCTATCAAAAATGAAAAAACAAGCTGATTATATAAAACGTATTGAGATAAAGCGGCTTTGGGGCCGTAAAGATATCTCATGGGAACTGCGTCCGGATGTCAATATTCTGAGCGGAGTGAATGGTATCGGCAAGAGCACTATCCTGAACAGATCTGTGAACAGTCTGACGGCTTTGGAAGGCGGAGCGTTGAGTAACGGTTCGACTCCCGGGGTACATTTTGTCTTTTCTCCAGAAGATGCGACCCTGATACACTTTGATGTAATCCGTAGTTTTGACCGTCCGTTGATTCATTCGGAACTTCTCGAAAAGATGGCGGATAAGAATGTTAAGACAGAATTGGATTGGCAACTTTATCAGTTGCAACGGCGTTATCTGGATTATCAGGTAAATATCGGTAACCGCATCATCGAGTGCCTTACCTCCGGTGGTCCTGACGGTCAGCTTCGTGCCGCCGAGATGTCTTACCCCAAGACAAAATTCCAGAATCTGATGGATGACTTGTTTGGTGAGACCGGTAAGAAAATCATTCGTAAAAGCAATGAGATTTTGTTTGAACAGGATGGAGATATACTTTATCCTTATCAACTGTCTTCCGGCGAGAAGCAGATTTTGGTTATTTTGCTGACGGTTCTGGTACAAGACAATCGCCGCGGGGTCTTGTTTATGGATGAGCCTGAAGTATCCTTGCATGTGGAATGGCAGCAACGCCTTATTTCATTGATACGGCAATTGAATCCTAATGTACAGATTGTATTGACAACTCATTCGCCTGCTGTGATTATGGATGGCTGGCTGGATGCAGTGACCGAGGTGAGTGATATTACAAAATAAACAATTTCTAACGACGATACTATGGGAAAAAGATTGTCCGAGAATCTGTCCTCCTTATATATTGGTGCGGCCAACAAATTGAAACCTAAATGTTCGCGACGCAAGATTATTGCATACGTTGAGAGTTATGATGATATTTCATTCTGGCGTACCTTGTTAGGTGAATACGAAAATGAAACTCGTTATTTCGAAGTGATGCTTCCTTCGAAAACCACTTTGGCTAAAGGTAAGAAGTCTGTGCTGATGAATGAACTGGGACCTCGGTTGGGACAAAATATGATAGCTTGTGTAGATAGTGATTATGATTATCTGTTGCAGGGGGCTACCCATACCTCACGTTATATAATAAATAACAAATATGTTTTTCATACCTATGCATATGCTATAGAAAACTATCAGTGTTATGCTGAAGCATTGCATGAGGTTTGTGTCATGGCAACGTTGAATGATCATCCATTGGTGGATTTTGTCGCTTTTATGCGTATGTATTCTCAAATAGCTTATCCGTTGTTCATCTGGTCGGTGTGGTTTTATAGAAAACATAATCTTTCCGAATTCTCTTTGCTTGATTTCTGTTCGTATGTAAAATTAGATAGGGTCAGTGTCTATCATCTTGAACGGAGTTTAGAGAGTATGAGCCGCAGGGTGAGGCGTAAATTATTGGAGCTGGAACGCCGCCATCCGAAAGCCTTGGAGGAAATAGAGGCGATGAAGGGGGAATTTGCCAAATTGGGAGTGAATGAGGACAATACCTATATGTTTATTCAAGGACATCACATTATGGATAGTGTAGTGATGAGATTGTTAGTACCTGTCTGCAATGTGTTACGCCGTGAACGTGAAACGGAGATTAAAGAACTGGCAGAGCATAATATGCAGTTTCATAATGAACTGACCAGCTATCAGCGCCGGCAGTTGGGAGTAGACATTGTACTCCGCAAACATACCAGCTATAAGTTATCACCTCTTTATAAAAAATTGGAAGCAGATATAGAACGTTTCTTGAAACATATCTGAATCGGTTATTTCTTATGGGAGGCAAGTGCTTTGGCTATGAAATGATCTAGTGAGAATTTACCCGGTCCTGCTATATACAATAATATGAATACTACCAGATAAATAAAGGCTAATTCTTTAACGGCGAAAGGATCAGAACCATGAACAACAAAGAATGCGATACACATGGTGAAGATCATCGGAATCATTGCCAAGCGATAAAGGAATCCGAAAATGAAAGCCATCGAACAAACCATTTCACCAAAAATAGCCAGTACCAGTGAAAGTTGGCTTCCTATTCCTAAAGGATCGGGAAAACTGCCGGACATGACATCGTAGTTGGCCCATTTCTGTACACCGTGCGACATGAGTAAAACACCAAACAGGATTCGTAAAGCTAATATCAGAAGTGACATAGCAGTGCCATCGGGCTTGGATGGAAATAAGAATTTATAAATGACTGACATAATACGTTTTTATTTTTTTTGTTTATACTATATTTATATAAACGTAACAAAAGGGTGAAATGTTCGGAAGTTCTATAAAGTGTAATGTTTGTTATGTGTCAGACAGCGCAATGTAATGATTGGCATTTATAACGATGAGGTGGTATATATGCCTTTTTCTGAGGCAATTAAAAAAGACAAGCCCCCCGATAAATTGCTTATCAAGGTGCTTGATGAATTATGTATTTAATGAAAATAATCATGAAAGGAGAAGTGGAAGTAATTCTTCTGCTTTTTCTATGATGTGAGCCGGATGCAAGGCTTCCAATTCTGTGCGCGGGCGGAATCCCCATGCCACACCTATAGCTGTTACTCCGGCATGATGCGCTGTTTGCATATCTACATTAGAATCACCTACATAAAGTATATCTTCCTGTTTGACTCCTGCTTTTGTCATAATTTCGTTTACGATGGATGGATCGGGTTTTGCGGGGATACCTTCGCGTTGTCCCAATACTTCCACAAAGTTTATTTCAGGAAAATAGTGTGCTATTAACTTTCGGGTAGCTGCCTGGTATTTATTGGAGGCGACCGCTATCATGATCCCTTGCTGTTGCAGTGTTTTTAATAATTCGGAGATACCGGGATAAGGGCGGCTTAAATCGGCATTGTGCTCATCATAATAGGGGATGAATTGTGAACGTATCTTTAATACATTCTCTTCCGTACGTTCCCCTTCAGGCAGAGCACGCTCAAATAATTTATTGATTCCGTTTCCTACAAAAAAGCGGTATGCTTCCGTTTCATGTGTAGGATAGCCATAATATTGTAAGGCTTGGTTGGTGGCGGCAGCCAGGTCGGCAATGGTGTTCAGTAATGTGCCGTCCAGGTCGAATATTACAAGTTTCTTCATATTTGTACTTCTTTTATCGGTGCAAAGTTACTATTTTTGTATGCAAACTAATAATAATGCTTATGAACTTTCTAGAATTAGTGAAGGCGCGCTATTCTGCACGCAAATATGCCAATCGTCCTGTTGAGGCTGAAAAGTTGGATTATATCATGGAATGTGTACGTTTTGCACCATCTGCAGTTAATTTTCAACCATGGCGTTTCCGTATTGTTACAGATGAGGCCGTACTGAAAGCGTTGTATTCATGTTATAAACGGGAATGGCTTGCTACGGCTCCTTGTATCATAGTGGCTTGTGTGGATCATAATGAGTCTTGGCATCGCCGTGCCGATAATAAGGATCATGCTGATATTGATATTGCTATTGCAGTAGAACATCTTTGTCTGGTTGCTGCCGAACAAGGACTGGGTACTTGTTGGGTTTGTAATTTTGATGCTCCGCAATGCAGTGAGGTTTTGGGACTGCCGGAAAATTTGGAACCGGCCGTTTTGATTCCGGTCGGTTATGCGGAGGATGAACCTACAGAAAAGAAGCGGAAACCATTAAATGAAATCCTTCTTTAAAAAATCACAAAACCACCTTTCGGAGTGTCATCGGGCAGGCAGATTCAATTTCCTTTTACAGTGGATGAAGGTACTGTTAATTTCTTGACCTGATGACTGTTCCGGATTTTAAGCACATTTCTTTAGACTCTTCTTATTTTCTGATAATTTTGCATATTTTGTATTCCATTTATGATAGAAGTAAAGCCGAAATGGCTAAATTTGAGCACTTTTTAGGCTTTGAATAACCTATGAGTGTAGTAAGTACTATTAATAACACTGAAAATTATGGAGAACATAGGAGTTGGATTGATGTTGATGGTGGTCGGTATGGCGACCGTCTTTGTCATTCTCCTCATCGTTATCTATCTAAGCAAGTACCTTATTACTGTTGTCAACAAAGTGGCCCCCGAAGAGACCCCCAAAAAAGCACCTGCTGTAGCACCTACGGCAGATACTGGTGCTATGGATGCTATTAAGGCGGCAGTTGAGATTTTGACAGCAGGTAAAGGTCAGGTGATAAAGATTGAGAAGTTATAATCCAAAAAAAGAAAAACACATTTATCAAAAATGGAAAGAGAAGTAAAATTTAGTCTGGTCTTCCGCGATATGTGGCAGAGTGCGGGTAAGTACGTGCCTCGTGTAGACCAGTTGGTTAAGGTTGCCCCGGCTATTATTGAAATGGGCTGTTTCGCCCGTGTGGAAACAAATGGTGGTGGTTTTGAACAGGTAAATTTATTGTTTGGTGAAAATCCGAATAGAGCTGTGCGCGAGTGGACGAAACCCTTCCACGAAGCAGGCATCCAGACTCATATGCTGGACCGTGCGCTGAACGGTCTCCGCATGAGTCCCGTCCCGGCAGATGTCCGTAAATTATTCTATAAGGTTAAACATGCGCAAGGAACAGATATTACCCGTACTTTCTGCGGATTGAATGATGTCCGCAATATTATCCCTTCTATCGGCTATGCTCACGAAGCCGGAATGATTTCACAATGTTCGCTCTGTATCACTTTTTCTCCGATACATACTGTGGAATATTATGTGAATATGGCCAAGCAGCTTATAGAAGCCGGAGCCGATGAAATCTGTATTAAAGATATGGCCGGCATCGGACGTCCCGTTTCATTGGGAAAGATTGTTGCCGGAATCAAGAAGATTAAAAATATTCCTATACAGTATCACTCTCATGCGGGGCCCGGATTCAATATGGCTTCTATTTTGGAAGTATGCCAGGCTGGTTGCGACTATATTGATGTAGGTATGGAACCATTGTCATGGGGAACCGGCCATGCTGATTTGATTAGTGTGCAAGCCATGTTGAAAGATGCCGGATTTAAAGTGCCCGAAATTAATATGGAAGCGTATATGAAAGTGCGTTCCATGATTCAGGAGTTTATGGATGATTTCCTTGGTTTATATATCAGTCCCAAAAACCGTCTGATGAATTCTTTACTGATTGCTCCGGGATTGCCGGGCGGCATGATGGGAAGTTTGATGGCCGATCTTGAAACGAATCTGGAATCTATCAACAAGTACAAGGCAAAACGTAACCTGCCGTTTATGACTCAGGATGAATTGTTGATCAAGTTGTTCAATGAAGTTGCTTACGTATGGCCGCGTGTGGGTTATCCTCCTTTGGTTACTCCGTTCAGCCAGTATGTGAAGAACCTTGCCATGATGAATGTAATGGCTATGGAGAAAGGTAAGGAACGTTGGGGAATGATTGCCGATGATATTTGGGATATGATTTTGGGTAAAGCGGGACGTTTACCGGGTAAACTGGCCCCTGAAATTATTGAAAAGGCAGAACGTGAAGGCCGCAAGTTCTTTGATGGCAATCCGCAGGACAATTATCCCGACCAGTTGGAAAAATATCGCAAGATGATGCTTGAAAAACAATGGGATAAAGGACAGGATGACGAAGAACTGTTTGAGTATGCCATGCATCCGGCCCAGTATGAAGCTTATAAGAGCGGGAAGGCAAAAGAAGACTTCTTGGCAGATGTGAAGAAACGTCGTGAGGAGAAAGCGAATGCCACTACTCCTGTCGAAGCTGAAAACAAGACCAAGGTATTGACGGTGGATGTGAACGGGCAACCTTATCGCGTTACAGTGGCATATGGTGCTGTAGATCCTGCTACGCTGACAGCTCCTTCGGGTGCAGTTCCTGCACAAGCTGCTCCTGCTCCAGTAGGGGAAGGGAAAGATGTGCTTTCTCCGTTGGAAGGTAAATTCTTCTTGGTAAAGAATGCCCAGGAAACTCCGAAGAAGGTGGGTGAAAAGGTTAATAAAGGTGATGTGATTTGTTACGTCGAAGCAATGAAGACCTATAATGCGATTCGTGCGGAATATGACGGTACTATAACTGCTATTTGCGCTAATTCGGGTGACACGGTTTCAGAGGATGACGTATTAATGAAAATAGTATAATGGAAGATATATTTGAAAGACTTTATGATATGACTGCTTTCAGCAATATTATTGCTGAACCGCAATTCTTGATAATGTATGCCATTGCGTTCATCTTACTTTACTTGGGGATCAAGAAAAAGTACGAACCGCCGCTGCTGCTGATTCCGATAGCTTTCGGAGTGTTGCTGGCTAACTTTCCCGGTGGTGAGATGGGGGTTGTCCAGGCCGATGAGAACGGCATGGTAATGGTGAATGGAGCACTGAAGAACATCTGGGAAATGCCGTTGCACGAAATTGCGCACGACTTGGGCCTGATGAACTTTATCTACTACATGTTGATTAAGACCGGTTTTCTTCCGCCTATCATTTTTATGGGGGTAGGTGCTTTGACAGACTTTGGTCCGATGTTGCGTAATTTGCGGCTTTCTATTTTCGGAGCTGCTGCACAGTTGGGTATTTTCACAGTATTGTTGGTAGCTATCTTGATGGGGTTCACTCCGAAAGAGGCGGCTTCATTGGGTATTATTGGTGGAGCAGACGGTCCTACCGCTATCTTTACCACTATTAAACTGGCTCCCCATTTGCTAGGGCCGATTGCTATTGCCGCTTATTCGTATATGGCTCTGGTACCCGTTATCATTCCGTTGGTTGTGAAAATCTGGTGTACGAAGAAAGAATTGAGTATCAATATGAAGGAACAGGAAAAGAAATATCCTTCTTCGGTAGAAATCAAGAATCTTCGTGTGCTGAAGATTGTATTTCCGATTGTAGTGACTACGGTGGTCGCTCTGTTTGTGCCAAGTGCAGTGCCTTTGATTGGTATGTTGATGTTTGGTAACTTGATTAAGGAAATAGGTAGTGATACTTCACGTTTGTTTGATGCAGCTTCAAATAGTATCATGAATGCGGCAACTATCTTCTTGGGGTTGTCAGTCGGTGCGACAATGACTACGGAGGCATTTTTGAATTGGACTACTATCGGTATTGTGATAGGTGGTTTCTTGGCGTTTGCCTTGTCTATTTCCGGTGGTATCTTGTTTGTGAAGTTGGTGAATCTTTTCACTAATAAGAAGATCAATCCACTGATTGGGGCTACAGGTTTGAGTGCTGTGCCCATGGCCAGCCGTGTGGCTAATGAAATTGCTTTGAAGTATGACCCCAAAAATCATGTGCTTCAATATTGTATGGCAAGTAACATTTCAGGAGTTATCGGTTCTGCCGTGGCTGCCGGTGTGCTGATTTCATTCCTACAATAAAAATCATCGTATTTAAATTGTTCGGGCACGAATTATACGGAAATTACAGGTGTTTTAGACAATACTGTAAGATCTGTATAGTTCGTGTTTTTTATTCTCTTTCTGTATCGTTCTCCTGGCTAAAACAAATAGAATAGGCCCTCTCCTCACGAAGAAAGCCTATCGTTAGATTAATGTTTAATATAAGAGAGAGTTTTATAGTCCTAACAGTTCATTGAACTTCTCTGCTGTCTTGGGATCTGACGGACGGGTCATATTGGCAGAGATGATTTTGCCATCCCGATCCAGCAGGATAAAACGGGGAATGCCGTTGATGAGGTAAGCATCCATAAAGGTCCTGTCTGTTCCCATGTGTAACTGGATCCCTTTTAGTTGATCCTTTGTTACCATGTTCTCCCATGCCTTTTTGTTCTTGTCGCATGACAGGCTGACAAAATGAATATCCTTTCCTGCATATTTCTCTTCCAATTCCTTTAACGCAGGAAGTTCTCCACGGCAAGGGCCACACCAGGTAGCCCACACGTCAATATAGATATATTTCCCTTTCAAATCTGCCAAAGATACTGTTTTTCCATTGATATCCGGATAGGAGAAGCTAGCTGCTGAGGGATTGCCTGATCTTAATTTTTCCCACTTGGTACAAAGTGCGTTGAATTTTTCTATGGACTTTGCATCCTTCACATGTTTGCGGAATAGGACAATCAGCCCGTCTGCTTCATCCAGCCCGTTATTGTCTACAAAGTTATAAACAAATTGGTCAATCAGAAATTCTGCAACCTTTTCATCCTGTATGGTTGCATCTACGTAGTTTACACTTTGTTCTGTAGAACTTGATGCAACTGTTTTTCCTTTATTACTAAAGGCACTGATAGCATCGGGAAGAAAAGCCTTATATTCTTTTAGAGCTAATAAACTGGCATTGATCGGAGTAATAGCTTCCAGTTTTTCATAATATGCTTTGGAAGGAATATAGTTGTCATCCTTTCCAAAATGAGGATGATACAAAGCGTATTTGGAGAAATAATAATACGTATAGAATTGCAAACGTATTTTTTCCTGTGTAGTGAAATCGGCTGGAAGTTTTGCGGCTTCCAATACTTGGCAATTGGCTGCGTACAGGCTGTCCCCTTTGTGTATGAGGGCGGCCTCTTGCATTTTCATATCGGGCATACCGAGTGATTGGAGCTCTTTGCTTCCCAGATAGGTGTTGATAGCGGCACCTGCTCCTTCAAAGGTTGTGTTTCTCCACATGTTGTCACTGTCGAATGACAAGGTAAGGTCTTGATTGGGATCCAGATAAAGAGTACGGCGTCCGCGTGTGTATTGCATGGTTACATATTGCGGAGTGAATCCTGTGATTTCTATGTTGCCGTTTCCAGCGGCATCAATCGCCACTTCTTTTTGTTCGCCACTTTGGCTGAAAGTCAATCTCACTTTGACCTTCTCATTGGGATTGGTGACCTTAAAAGTGAGCTTTGCAGCTTCTGTAGCGGTAAAGGTACTCAGCGCAAGGCCAAGTACCATGATGGATTTTAGAGTTCTCATCTTATTTTTTTCTTTTAGGTTTCATTTTCAATGCATCGGGACGCATGTTATAGACTTTCTTTCCGTATGCGGGTTCTGTGCTGAGGCAGGCAGGGATGGGGGCTTTGCCGTTCAGTTTGCGAAGTACCATTTCCAAGGCGGCTGCATATTCCTGATGGATGAAAACATCATCTCTGTCTGTTTGGTTATAAGCAATGTATTGCAGATAGCCTACACATTTGTTGAACCAGAATTCGGGAAGTTCCTCTGCTTTGTATCCCAAACGGGCGATAAATTTCAGTCTACTGATTAACTCTTGCTGATTGACTGTGGTGTCTGCAATCATCGCATCAATCTGGGTAGCTGCCGCTTCATACTTTTGTTCCCGGATATCATTATTGATACGGATCATTTTCAGATTGAAATCTTTTCCTTCATAGTTGCATAAGGCTTCAATTTCCGCCAATTCGCCGTATGAAGTTTCTTTTGCCAATTTAGCGTCAACAGCTTTTTTGCCGAAACGCTGGCAGAAATCCGCATAATTGTCTGATACTTGCTTCAGGTACGGGTTCATGCCATTGATGGTGTTTACATATACTTCCCATACATTCGGATCAGTCAGTTTGGCACCTCCTTTTATTAATTCATCAAAAGCGGCTTGTACGTTATTGCGTGCATAGACTGAATAGTGATAATTGATGTAATCAATCAAGAATGCACGTTCTCTGTTCCCCTTGGTATATTGCTCTTGCAGGTAAAGAGCGTTTGGTAGGAATGTTTGCATCTTTTCCTGTCTGAATAAACTGTTCGGGAGTCTGACGGCTGCTGCTGCGATGAACGATTTCTTCGGTGGCAGGATCTATGAATGCATAGGTGGGATAACTGCGTACACCGTATTTCTTGGCTAATGTAATTCCTTCACCTTCTTCAGCATCAATTTTGAGGTTGATGAAAGTTTGGTTATAGTAGTAACCCACTGTAGGCAATGAGAATACGGTTTGTGCCATATTCAGGCAAGGTCCGCACCATTGGGTATAGAAATCAATGAATATCAGTTTATTTTCTGCTTTGGCCTTGGCTACGGCTTCTGCCCAAGTAGTGCCGTGCAGGAAATTGATTCCTGCATTCTGGGCATTTAAGTGAATCGCATAGATACATGCGAAAATGAGTAAGATATATTTTTTCATGTCTTTGAATTTAATATGTTAATAACCAGGGTTTTGTTTACATTCCAGATTAGAACTGATTTCTGACGACGGAATGGCATCGATACGGCGGTCTATGATGCGTTGGTAATAATTGTCTCCTTGTGCTTCCGATTTTTCATATTCTTTTTCCAAAGCTTCTCTTAACGTCTTGTTCAAAGCAAGCAGACGGGTGAAATCGGGTTTCTCTGTGTATCCTGCAAAACGGATCATGGCAAACCATTCATGCCAGTTCTCGAAAGACAATTCCAGCATCCATTCGTTGAATATGGCGGTTTCCAGTTCTTCGTTATTGGCTGGAAGAATTATTTCGGCTCCTGCTCTTTCGCGTAGTTTACGGATCGGTGCGTAGGCTTCGGATATAGAGGCTCCTGAACGATACAAGGCTTCGGCTTTAATCAGGTAGAGTTCGGAAACACGACTGAAGATGACAGGCATGTCATTGGCATCATTCAGCAGCTTCTTTACCGATTTCAGGTTGTAGGCTACCGCAGAACTGCGGCTGTCCATCAGGCTGTCTACTTTAGAGAAGATGGCATCGGCGCGAGGATCATCCCCCACCAGTTCCACATACTCATTGGTGGGCCCCCAGTAACCTTGTTTTTTCGTGGGGCTGTTACCGTAACATTGCTGACGGGTTGAAGTGTTGGTGGCATCTTTTTGGTCGAATACACGAGCGAATAGAATCTCTTTGGTTGTTGAAAACTTATCAAAAACGTCACCATAGTTTGCTTCCGGCAATGGAGAATTTGTATCAATTGCATCATTAACTGCTGCTACCGCTTCTGTGTATTTTCCTGCATACAGCAATACTCTTGCCTTTAATGCCTTGGCTGCTTCTTTAGAAGCTTGTGAAAGCTTTTTCCAATCAGGAGCTTTTTCAATAGCTATTTCCAGTTGATCCAGAATATATTGATAAGAATCGGCTACGGAGCTACGCGCCTTTAAAGCATTGGATACGGATGGAGCTTCATTACGCATGACAACTCCGTATTCACTATTCATATCCCAAAATTCGCAGTAACGAACCAGGATATTGAAGTAGGCCAAAGCGCGTAAATAGGCTATTTCACCTAACACTTCGGCTCTACGGTTTCCGGAGAACTCTCCGTCACTCATGCGGTTACAGGCTGTTTCCAGGAAGTTGGCGTTTTTGATTACAGCGTAATCTGCATCCCATTCCGTTGCATCACTGAATGATAGGGTAGGCAACATTCGTTCGGAGTAGTAAACGGCATTACCGGCGCTGACAATTTCTTGACGCCACATGGTCCCGGCTTTGAAGGAACCACTTACTGTAGGAAATATGACATTGAATCCATTTCCAGGCAAGGAGTAATAGATTCCGTTTAAGGCTAACTCTACAGCAGCGGGTGTTGTGATGGCACCGTCTAAATCTGCTTCGAATTCGGGCTTTTGGTCCAAGACATCTACCAACTGGCACGAGGAAACGCCCATTGTAAGTAAAGCTAAGAATATATATTTTTTCATTCGATTATACATTTAAATGATTATAAGTTAATTTTTAAACCAGCCGAGAAAGAGCGGAAACCCGGATAAGTGGAGGTTTCATAGTTACCGCCATAGTTGCTGTTACTGTTTACGGTAGCAGGGTCTGTTCCCGGATAAGAGGTGAGCGTGAACAAATTGGTAGCCGAGACAAATAGTTGTCCTTTTATCACTTTGTTTAAAGGTAAATTATAAGTCAGACGCACTTCCTGCAAACGGAAGAAGGAGGCATTAAACAATTCATGATCGGTTAGTCTAGGTACACCGTCACCTATATACAAGGCCGGGTATTTGGCATTTTTGTTGGTGTCAGACCATCTGTCATTCAATCCATAGTCAATCAAACCGGTTAATTGTCCGGGTAGATTCTGCAATGTTTTGTTATAAATCTTCAAACCACCGATCTGATATCCGAAGTTGGCGAACAGGCTGAATTGTTTATAAGATAAATTGGCAGTCAGACCGCCGAACAGATCCGGATCCGGATTACCGATAATAACACGGTCATTGTAGTTGATGATTCCATCTCCATTTAAATCCTTAATTTCCAAATGTCCCGGTTTTAATGAGTTACCATCGTAATAACTTTGTCCCTTTGATTTAGCATAGGCATTCAATTCATCTATTCTGGCTTGATCTTGTATGATCCCGGCATATTCATAACCATGGAAAGCTCCCATTGGATAGCCTACAGCCAATACTTGGTCGGCATAGCTGCCTTGAACTACTACATCCATAGCTGATTGTGCTCTACCTTCTTCAACCAGTTTGGTGACTTTATTCTTGTTATGTGACATATTCAAGGTCAGGTCCAAGTTCCAGTCTTTAGTAGATAATACACGGCCTACCAGGTTTATTTCAATACCGCGGTTGGTCAATGCTCCGATATTACGGTTCATCTGCATAGAGCCACCGGTTGCACTGGGCGGGAAATCAAATGACCAGATCAAGTCTTTGGTATCTTTGATATAGCCGGAGATAGAACCGGTCAGTCGGTAATCGAACAATGCGAAATCAAGACCTAAATCATATTGGGTCGATTTTTCCCAACGGATGTCGCGGTTACCCACTTGTTTATGTATAATGGCTGACAGATTATTATAACTGGTTGCTTCGTATAAATCACGATTAGAGAAGCTGGTTAAGTTTTGGGTACCGGTAGTACCTACGCTGGCACGTAATTTCAAATCATTAATGAATGTCAGGTTTTTCATGAATTTTTCCTGAGAGATACGCCATGCAATGGCTCCTGAAGGGAAGAAACCATAACGGTTGTTCGAACCAAACATGGATGAACCATCATAACGTCCTGTAAAAGTGAACAGGTAGCGCTCCATTAATTTATAATTGATACGGGCAAATGAAGAGAACAGACCACTTGCATTATATCCGTTACTCCAAGATGAGATGCTTGCGGCACTTCCTAAATTGGTGTAAATATCATTATCCGGATAAGTCTGGCCATTCATTCTTGTACTACGGCTTATACCACGTTCAAAGGAGATACCGGCTACGGCATCCAAAACATGATTCTTGTTGAACTCATAGTTATAATTCAATGTATTGTCGAATACGGTTTTTGAATATTTATAATGATATTCTGACCCACTGGCTTCATTTCTAGTACTTAGAAAACTTGGACTGAATGAATTGTTTTCAGTAAATTGTAAATTACCCGATAAACTGGAACGGAACCGGAATCCTTTCCAAATATCAACTTCTCCGTATACGGTTCCCATGATGCGGTAAATATTATCATGGTTTTTCTTATAGGTGTTGGCCACCGGGTTGGCTTGACCTGTGGACATATCAAATTCCCCGTTATCATTATATATAGGCATATCAGGACGATAACCTTGTGCGCTGAACAGTGAAGTTCCTGCATTATCCTGATCTGTATAACTCATATTAGCATTGATACCAAAACGGAGGATAGGCAATACATTCATTTCTGTAGACACGCGTGCATTATATCGGCTTAAGTCACCTCCTTTAACCATACCTTGCTGATCGAATATGGATAATGAAATAAGATATTTGGAAACTTTGCTACCTCCACTTACTGTCAAGTCGGCATTGTGGCGGATAGCTGTTTGTTTCACTTCGTCAAACCAATTGGTGTTGGCACTGCCTAATGCGGTGGAATTAGGCTCAAGAATTTCTAGTGCATATTGGTTGGACGGATCATATACCAAGGTTTCTTTAGCAAAGCGGCGTACCGTTTCGCGCCATTCATCACCATACAGGATACGGAAGTTCTTAATTTGAACATCAGTGGTTACATTATAGTTGAAGTTGACGGTAGGTTTGGAACCCTCCACCCCTTTCTTGGTGGTAACGATAACCACACCGTTTGCAGCACGAGAACCATAGATAGCAGCTGCAGAAGCATCTTTCAATACGTCCATAGATTGGATATCATTCGGAGAAATGGCATCCAGCATGCTGGGATCTTCTACAGGAACTCCATCGATAACATACAAGGGTTCATTAGAACCGGTTAATGACGTAGCACCACGCACACGTACACGGACTGTCTCACCCGGAACACCGGTATTCTGTGACACCTGTACACCTGCTGCCAGGTTTTGAAGCATAGAAGTTACATTAGGAGTATTCAATTGGCTCAACTGCTTTAGGCCTACTGAAGCTACAGAGCCGGTCAAATCCTTTACAGAAGAAGTACCATAACCTACTACGACTACTTCGTCCAGATTGGTCACCTCGCTTTCCATTTTTACATTGAAAACGTGTCTGTTGCCAATTTTTTCCTTAACTGTCTGCATACCGATAAAGCTGATCATCAGTTCGTCGTTTTTAGTGTTTTCAGGATAAGACAGCATGAATTGTCCATCCATATTGGCTACTGTACCGAACGTGGTGCCTTGGATAACAATAGAGGCTCCGATGACCGGTTCGCCCATATCATCTTTGATCACTCCGGTAATTGTTCTGCGCTTGGCATTTCTGTCAATCGGTAATATGAGTACATAATTGTTCTCTACTAATTCATAGCGCATACCTGCCTGGCTACAAATCACGGAAAGTGCTTGTTCCAGAGGTTCTTTGTTTAATGTAAGTTTCAAAGGTACATTGTTCAATGTTGCATCTTCGTACATGATATGAATGCCTGTTTGCTTTTTAACCATGTTAAGAGCCTCTTTTACACTGATGTTTTCACTTTTGATAGTGACAGTCTTGTCGGCTAGTACGTTTGCAAACATTGCGTTGAATGTGCAGAATATGCACATTAACATTACTAATAGCCTCATTTTTGGAGGTTTAGCTACTAAACGATTCCAAAGTTCGTCTTTTTTCATAAAACTCAAATAACTCATTTAATTTAGAATATTCCTGTTATACAGGGTTTGATTATTGTTTTTTTACAAATATAGTTTCTCCTTTTCTCTCAAACTTGACATCGGATACGCGATGAATAATATCTAATGCAAAATCCAAAGGCTTGTTACGGAAAATGATTCCGGTAAACTTCATGGTTTCCAATTCCTTGGATGCTATTTGAATATCTACATTATAGCATCGTGACAGTCGGGCTGTCAGCAAAGGGAATGGCATTGCGTCAAATTCCATAGCACCATCTGTCCATGAAGTATAGAATTCTGTATCTACTTTGCTAACTTTTGATTGTGCAGAAGAGTAATGTTCACCTGGCAGCAGGTAGTATTCACCTGAAGGAGCAGTTACTTTTAGTTTACCTTCAATCAGAGTCACAGATAATTCTTCATCGGGATAAGCCGAGATATTGAAAGTTGTTCCTAATACATAAATAGCATGGTCGTGTGCTTTTATTATGAAAGGACGGGCTGCATCGTGGGTTACCTCAAACATAGCCTCTCCTTCTAAGGTGATTTCACGGGTATCTCCAAACTGAACCGGAAAATCGATATGGGAGTCCGCATTCATTTTTACTTTTGTACCATCAGCCAATACTATTGCATATTCCGAACCTTTTGGCACTATGATCTTATTTTGTAATAGTTCGGTATCCAGTTCTGTTTTATGGGGGTAATCACTTTCTTGAGGGAATATGATTTCTCCATTGTTAATATAACTTCCGTTGATTTCCCGTTGGTTTTCATAGAGGGGAATTACAGATTGGTTTGCTTGTACCCAGGTGGCTTTAGGAGTTTGGGTGTTCTGGGGAAGAGATGATTGCTCGCTTTGGGTAATGGCAGGCGTCAGATTCCGGTTATTAAAATATAAAATGGAAGCAATCCCTATGATAACAGCTATCGCAGCGGCAGATGAATAAATCGCAACCCGATAGCGGATAGAGTGGGGCTGCTTGCAACGTTTTTGAATAGCTTCCCATGAAGCTTCTTTATCAAACTGTTGTAATAAGTTAAGTTGGTTATTGACATGGCGGAGTGAAAGTAACTTCACAAAAATTTCTTTATGTGAAGCGTCTTCTTCAATCCATTGTTTTAATTCTTTAAATTCCTGTTCATTGAGTTGGTGGGACAGGTATTTTTGAATTAAGGTTTCTGTTTTACTCTTTTGCATAATTGTTGTACTGTTTAACACTAAGTATCACAAATACGCAAAACGGGTGACAAAAATCTGAAGAAAATTATAAATTAAATAAGATTAGGATTTCTATCATATTGAAACGACGCAACATTTTTAATGCGCGTGATAAATGAGTTTTTACTGTATTTACGGAAATATGGAGTTCTTCGGCTACTTCTTTGTACTTTTTGTCTTCCAGAACAATCTTGACTAAAACATTGTATTCCTGTTCCGGCAGTTTTTTTAATTCGGCCAGCAACTGGCTTCTTTTTTGCAACAGTTCTTCTTCATCATAAAAGTCATCGATGGGAGAATAAGATTCTTCCTCCAGCTCGTCTAAGGAGAAATAGCGTTCCCGTTGTACTTTGGTCAGTGAGGAAAAACGGACGGCATTGAACAACCAAGCATGTAGGTTGGAGGAAATGGCAGTATGCGAGTTCTTGTCCCAGAAACTGACAAATAGATTCTGCACGATATCTTCTGAAGTTTCCGTAGAGCCTGTGAACTGTACAGAGTAAAGGCATAAGGGAAGGTAATAAGTATCATAAAGCAGACGAAAGGCTTCTTCTTTGTTTTCAGTAAAGAGGGCTAATATCCTTTCGTCTACTTCATCATATTTATTGTATTTTCTTGCATTATTGTCCATAGATGCCTTTTATGGAACAAAATTAGGAATTTAACCGGCAAAATGTGCGATTTACATCAAATAAAAATGCAAAAAGTACAATGTATATAGAATATCTTCTTTATTTTTCAATTCTGAACCAGTCAGCGTCCGTCCATCCTCCGTCATTGGTTACAATAGCGGGGCGCGTACAGAAGATACCTACCTTGGCTCCTATCCATTTACCTTCTTTTACTTGGAAAGTTTCTCCTAATGGCTGGAATTTCTTGCCGTCCGTACTGTAACTGAGGTTACATTTCACTAACAGGTCGTGACCGCCTTCACTGGCTTTAATCTTGTCTCCTTTTGCGGAAAATTTAGCGCGAAGATAGATTGTGCCGTCTTTTAAGGGAACGGAAGCATTTACTTTTTCAGTACCCCCTCGATCGGCTTTCAGGCATTCCACTTGTGACAGGACGAGTCCGTTGTCTGTGTTTTCAACAACTAATCCGGCATAATCCATTCCCATTACAACCAGTCCCGTACGTTCACCTTTATATTTTTCTGTCGGCTTGAAAGTAAGCTTGGTGGTGGCAGTGAAATTGGGAGCCGGAGTCTTTTGTAGCATCAGATTAGAAACATCCCATAAACTCTTATAATCTTCGGGAACCGGGTAGGAGTATAGACGTACAAATCCTTCTCCTCCGTTGAAATAAGCCCATTTTTCATTGATGTTAGCCTGCCATTGCCATTGAGGAGACAATGTATAACCATCAAACTCGTCACTTTCCTGCGGAGTACAAATAGGATAGTTCTTACCTACATTAGGCTTTTTATAAGTCAGAACAGGTTCGCCACAGCCGTCTCCGTCTTTATCAATACCTATGACGGGCCAATCATCAACCCATTTCATAGGTTGCAGGTGAACCAGGCGTCCGTAAGCACCTACGTCCTGGAAGTGCATGAACCAGTCTTCTCCCGTAGGGGTGTCCACCCAGCCTCCCTGATGAGGTCCGTTGACGGGAGAGTTGCCTTGCGCTAATACTGTTTTCCATTCGTATGGACCGTATACGTTTTTTGAGCGAAGTACGACTTGCCATCCTGTAGGAACGCCGCCTGCCGGATGGAAGATGTAATAGTATCCATTACGTTTATAGAATTTGGGCCCTTCACAAGTCTGATGTGCTTCATGACCATCGAAAATGATACGGGATTGTGTGATAGCTTTACTTGCATCAGCACTTAGCTCACAAATTGTAATTACACTTTTCAGTCCGGCCCGGCTTCCTGCATAAGCGTGAACCAGATATACACGACCGTCATCATCCCATAATGGAGTCGTGTCGATGATGCCCTTTCCGGCTTTCACCAAAACTGGCTCGCTCCAGGGACCTTTCGGATCTTTGGCTTTCACCATGAATGCTCCTTGGTCCGGGTCACCCCAGAATATATAGAATTCACCGTTATGGTGGCGGATACTGGGTGCCCATACACGGTTGCCATGTTCAGGACGGACATCGGTAACAGGGGGCAGTGCGTAGGGTACAGCCGCACCTATGATAGTCCAGTTGACAAGGTCTTTGGAGTGTAATATTTGTAAACCGGGCAGACAGTTGAAACTGGATGAGGTCAAATAATAATCGTCTCCTACACGGCAAACGTCCGGATCGGAGTAATCCGCATACAGGACTGGATTTTTGTAGGTCCCATTGCCTTGGTCGGCCACCCAGGCTTGGGATACATAATTCTGTGCGGGAGCAGATAAAAAACAGCCTCCTAGCAGACAGAGAGTGATTAGTCGTTTCATGGTTTTAGATTTTTTATTTAATCGTAATTTTGCAAGGATGTTCCAATTCTTTTCTCCATTGGGGAAGATAATTGAACCAGTCTTTCATATCTTTAAATCCGAAACTTTCTTTTTTTGAGGTGAAAGTAACGTAATAGTGGAAATGCTGTTGCCCCGGTGCTTGTAAGGTATATAAGTAGTTTGATCCGTCTTGTACTTCTTTACCGATATATTTAGGAATGAAAGTTCCCATACCTGTTGTTTCCTTCACATAACCTATGGTGTCTGTGACAGGCCAGTCGGTTCCCCAGCTTCCAGTCAGTCCTTTATGGTCGCTCATGTGACCTCCTTCTTTCAGAATCTGTACACCTGCTGCAAAGACTTCCTGTTTAAGCGGACGGTCAAACAGGACATCTACCTTCATGTCCCGATGACCGCCATAGATGGTATATCGATTGATCATGTTCAAATCGTTTCCTTGATATTCCCAACCGATGACTTCTGCTTCGACGATGGCACGTACAGGACCGGAGGCTAGTACACGTTCCGTGCGGTTTACTACTGGTTTTATGTGGGTCGCCTCAGTACCATTCCAACCTTTTAATGCACCTACACCACCACTATTGTAAACACGTAGCGCATCATCTCCGTAGCCGTTGGCACGTTGCGCTTTGGTAGGGTAGAAACAAGTCTCTTTTATTTCCAGTCTTTTATTTACTTTGCTATATGGATCTACCGTCTGTTTTTCGTTGAAATAGATACGATAGGCAACTAATTCACTCTCTATAGCCGGTCCGTGATGGTAAACAAAACTATATACATTCTCGGTTCCTGCCGCTGAAAATCCCGTAATATTGGCGAATTTGTTGTTATGTCCGTAAGCTTTCATTTGGGCATAAGTACGTGCCGGATAGTTTTTTTCACTTTTTTCTGAAGAGAGAATTATACGGAAACTTTTGTTGCTTTTGGCTGGCATATCGATGAGGAAAGCCAGTTCGTCAGCACGTGCGTCACCGTTCAGATCGTCCAGTTGGGACGGAATTTCTTTATTACCTTCCCATACAGTGGCGGATTTGATGTTGAAACCTGCTTTCAGGTTATTTAAATCTATCACTATCGGTTCGTCGGTCTTATTTTGAGTCCATTCATTGCTGACTTCTACGGTCAGTGTCTTTTCGCCTTTTTGTGCAAAAGAGTTGGTAAAGCATCCTGCTAATAATGTGAGGACAATAATTGAGCGCTTTTTCATAATGATGTATAGTTTATTATTTTAAGCACGGATCATACGGATTACACAGTGTTAGTATGAAAACCGTGTTTATCCGTGCAATCCGTGCTTTACTATTTTTATAAATTAAGTGGAGAAATGCACTAATGGGTGTAAGAATTAGAAGTTGAGTTCTTCTCCTTGTGCCCCGATTTCAGCATGATTCTTTCCGTCTATCGTTACATTGGAAACATTTTGCATCTTCAAGTTCTTTCCACTTTTTAATAACTCTATTTTGATATTTTTCATATTAACTTCGTCGGCTTCGCTTAATACTACACCTTCTTTAGCATTAGATACGATGATATTCTCCATATTGATATTCTTGATTCTCATCTCAGGCAAGCCATTGAAGAACACAGCCCTGCCTGCTCCGTTACAGGTTACATCTTTGATAAAGATATTACGGAATATCGGAGTTTCTTCTGTTACAGGAGGGATGGTAGTTTCTGCTTTCTTTTCATCCTGATTAGGATCTTCACCACGACCTTTTCCACCATAGTATAAATTGAATATTAATGCTTCGTTCGGAATATTAATCATGTTGATATTGCTGATGTAGATATTCTCTACCAATCCGCCACGCCCACGATTACTTTTAAAGCGTAAGCCAACATCTGTACCCATGAAAGTACAATTGTCTACATATATGTTGTTTACACCTCCTGACATCTCACTACCTACAACAAAACCTCCATGTCCATGTAATACGGTGTTGTTCATAACGATAACATTTTGACAAGGTTCACCGCGTTTGCGCCCTTGTTCGTCCTTTCCTGACTTTATACAGATACCATCATCTCCTGCATCAAATGAGTTGTTGATAATCAATGCTTTATTACATGATTCCAAATCAAGAGCATCTCCGTTTTGTGAGTACCAAGGATTAGAAACTGTAACTTTATTAATTGTAATATTTTCACATGATAGCGGATGTAAGCACCAACTGGGTGAATTCTTGAATGTCGCTCCTTCCAGCAATACCTTATTACATTTGATGAAACTTAGCAATACAGGACGTAACCAGTCGCGCATGTAGTCCCAGTCAGAATCGGTAAGTTCTCCACGAGGTACGTTGAAATTGTCTTTTGACAGGATAGCACCTTTCAATGCACCTTCACTGGGATACCAGATTCTTCCGTCGGTATCTACCACACCACCGGAGGCGACCAATTTTTTCCATTGGCCTTCAGTCAGTTTATCTTTTTTGGTCGGACGCCATGTGTCTCCATTTCCATCAAATACTCCGTGGCCTGTAATCGCTATATTTTCAGCATTACGTGCTGAAATAGGAGACTGGCAACGACGGGTTTCCAAACCTTCAAAAGACGTGTTTATAATGGGATATAGTGAATGGTCTGCACTGAATAATACTAATGCATTCTTTTCTGTATATAGATTCACATTGCTCAATAGTTCGATGGGACCGGTCAGCCACAAGCCTTCAGGAATAATGACTTTGCCACCTCCTTTGGCATTAACCTGTTGGATTGCATCATTAATAGCCTTTGTGTTTAAAGTGATACCGTCTGGCTTGGCACCGAAATCTATGATGTTTACCGAATAGTCTGGAAAAGTAGGTTGTTCAACTTTATCCATCTTGAAAGGGAGGCTTGTATAGATGGCGGGATCTATAATATCTTCTACAATAGTCGTAGACGGACAATTATTACATCCGGTCAAAAAAGGAATTAAACATGTGGCAGGAAGTAATAGAATCTTCTTTATTAAAGTAGTCATTGGTATTATATATGTTTAAGATTAATAATTATCTAGTTGATTGTTGCTTTAAGAAGTCTTATCACTCTCCCGTAAAAGACCCTCACGGGCTATTTACGGGAGCAGCAATAATGTTTCATGTTAACCTAATTCTAACCTTAAATAAATATTATGAAAAAACCTCTTAATTCGATGGCAAATATAGCTGAAAGAATTGTCCTTTATGTGCACTATTTGATAGAATAAGTGGATTTTTTGTTAAATTCTCATTTAGCTGAAACCTTAAATGGTAAAAATTAGTTTTATAATTGCATTATTTCTTCATTTGTGTGCAAAAAAAGCTATGATTAATTTATTTGTTTGTATCTTTGCAAACTAATTTAACAATAAAGAAGGTATGAGTTACAATTTGTTGAAAGGAAAAAGAGGTATTATTTTTGGTGCATTGAACGAACAGTCTATCGCATGGAAAGTTGCTGAAAAGGCTGTAGAAGAAGGTGCGTCCATTACATTGTCCAATACTCCGGTAGCTGTCCGCATGGGAGAAGTTTCTGCTTTAGCTGAGAAACTGAATTGTGAGGTAATTCCGGCAGATGCAACCAGCGTAGAAGATTTGGAGAATGTTTTCAAACGTTCGATGGAAATATTGGGTGGAAAAATAGATTTCGTTCTGCATTCTATCGGTATGTCTCCTAACGTTCGTAAGAAACGTACTTATGATGACCTCGATTATGATATGTTGAGCAAGACTCTGGATATATCTGCCGTTTCGTTCCACAAAATGATTCAAGCTGCTAAAAAGCTGGATGCTATTGCGGAGTATGGTTCAATTCTGGCTTTGAGTTATGTTGCTGCACAACGTACATTCTATGGATATAATGATATGGCGGATGCAAAAGCATTGCTTGAATCTATCGCACGCAGTTTTGGTTACATTTATGGTCGTGAACATCATGTGCGTGTGAATACCATATCTCAGTCACCGACCATGACTACTGCCGGTTCAGGTGTGAAAGGTATGGATAAGCTGTTTGACTTTGCTAACCGTATGTCACCATTAGGCAATGCTTCGGCAGACGAATGTGCAGATTACTGCATTGTAATGTTCTCTGACCTGACTCGTAAAGTGACTATGCAGAATTTATATCATGATGGAGGTTTCTCCAGTGTAGGTATGAGTTTGCGTGCTATGGCAACTTATGAAAAAGGTCTGGATGAATATAAAGACGAAAACGGAAACATCATTTACGGATAAGAAATAGATGATGCGCAAAATTATATTCATATTAGTAGTATGTCTTGTTGCTCTTTCCTCCTGTCAGTGGGATGGGAAGAGTGGCAATACTGCTGATGTGGATGTAAGAGTTGCCCGTTATGATCGTTTGCAGTATGAGTATGTCACGATGAATAGTTTCTCGGCACTGCAAAAAAATGAATACGGACTATCCTCAGGTTACCAAACTGTTGATAGAAGATGTATTGGCGATAGGTGAGGTGGATGACATGAAGATTAACGACCGGATGTTGGAATATTATTCGGATTCTACTTTATTGACTTTGATGCACGATGCCGAAGAGAAATTTAAGGATCTTGGTTGGGTTGAGGAAAAACTGACCAAAGGTTTCAAACGTTTGAAAAAAGAGGTTCCTGCATTGTTCGTTCCTCATTTTTATGCTCAAATAGCTGCTCTGAATCAGTCTGTTGTAGTTGGGGACAGTATTTTGGGTTTTAGTATTGATAAGTATATGGGAGCAGATTATCCTTTATATAAACGCTTCTATTATGACTATCAATGTCGCAGTATGGAGCCTGATCGTATTGTTCCGGATTGTTTTACCTTTTATTTGCTGAGTCAGTATCCTTTGCCATGGCAGCCTGGTCGTACTTTATTAGATATGATTATGCATCGTGGAAAGATAAATTGGATAGTGGCTCATATTTTAGGGTATGAATCTTTTGAGAAAGAGATGGGATATAGTGAGGATGAGGCTGAGTGGTGCAGGAAGAATAAAACAAGTCTGTGGAAGACAATGGTTGAAAATGGTCATTTATATGCTACCGATCCCCTTGTTGTACGTACTTATATACGCAAGGATCCCTTTATTTCTATTATGGGTGAGAAAACTCCTGCAAGTATTGGAGTATGGATGGGGATTTTGCTGATTGATGAATATATGAAAAAGCATCCTGATATGACAATAAAGGATTTGTTGGCTAAGACGGATTATCATCAGATGTTGGCTGAAACAGATTTCAAACCTTGATATTTTGATTGATTAGTAGTATGATGGAAGTTGCTTTGTATCTATTGCCTGTCACATTAGGCGAAACTCCTGTGGAAAATGTGTTGCCTGTGTATAATAAAGAGGTCATTCTCGGCATCAAACATTTTATTGTAGAAGATGTACGCTCGGCACGTCGCTTTTTGAAAAAGGTAGATCGCGGGATTGACATAGATGCATTGACTTTTTATCCATTGAACAAACATACTTCTCCTGAAGATATTTCCGGTTATCTGAAACCTTTGTTGGCCGGACAGTCCATGGGAGTTATTTCTGAAGCCGGTTGTCCGGCTGTTGCTGATCCTGGAGCGGACGTGGTTGCTATTGCTCAGCGTAAGAATCTTAAAGTGGTGCCTTTGGTAGGACCTTCCTCTATTATTATGTCTGTTATGGGATCGGGTTTTAATGGACAGAGTTTTGCTTTTCATGGTTATTTGCCTATTGAGCCTGGTGAGCGTGCGAAACGTATTAAGGTATTGGAGCAACGTGTTTATGCAGAAGATCAGACGCAGCTTTTTATTGAAACTCCTTATCGTAATAATAAGATGGCGGAAGATATTCTTAAGAATTGCCGTCCGCAAACCAAACTTTGTATTGCTGCCAATATTACGTGTGAAGGAGAATATATAAAGACTAAGACAATAAAGGAGTGGCAGGGGAAATTGCCGGATTTATCGAAGATTCCCTGTATTTTCTTGATTTATAAGTAATGCGATAACAGATATTCATTTAAATTCCTCCCACATCTGTGTCACTATGTTCAGATGATCTATTTCTTCTTTTAGAAAAGAACTATATTGGGCAGAATTCATTTCTATTTCTTCGGGAGTTACAAATTTTCCTCCGGTAAAATGTATCTGTTCTTCATCGTTTAAAGGAAGAATATATAGCATGATGGTTTTTTTAACTCCATTGGTTTCTTTTACCAAATGTTTCAAACTGAAGCGTGGTTCCGGTTGTCCGGTAATATGGTTGCTATATTTATTTTCTACTTCTTTGGCATATTTATCAGTATCTGTCTTGCAGGCATAAATGTAGTCTTCCATAGGTATGTCCAACTTGCCGGGTTCTTCACCTTGATAACTGCGGGGAGCAACATAGATCTTTCCATTGCAAATAGGGGCGATACGTAAAAAAGGCATTTTTTTATAGGTTAAACTGATTGTTTTCACAAAAGCATGATTGACAATAATGCAAATGACATATATCAAAGGAGGGATGATGTGGGTCATAGCGTAAAGGGTATTATAAGATAGTGGACTGAAAAATAAATAAATTATGCAGGAAGCAAACAGGTGAATGCCGGATAAAACAGCTATAACCTGTGTGGCCCAACAGTTCAGAATAGATATCTTATAATGAAAGTAGGAGAATAGTTTTGTATAAAAATTGGGGACCATGAGATAGAGTAGTGAAAAACAGAGTATCAGTATTTCTAGCGTAATGGGAACAGTTCGGTCCGGAATAAGCATATCTCCGCTTATGCCTTTTATGATGGATGCAATGATTAATGCCAAAGTTCCATGTAGTAATACTAGATTTGGCTGATAAACAGGAGGTTTGACAAGTCTGTATAGGATATAAATAATGCTAGCCAAACTACAGACATACAAAACAACTGCATCTTGAAAGAAAATGCAGAAAATCATGCATACAATGGCTGGTATTAACCCTGTGGACATGATTAAATTTTTGTATTCCAGTAACGATTTCATTCTCTCTATCTCTATTTATATCTTTATAACAAAAAAGATATAAAGTTGGTTTACTCGTTACCCTTTAAATTTTATATGTTTTTCTGCATGATAGGAGGAACGTACCAAAGGTGCGCTTTCCACTTCTCGGAATCCTTTCTTTAATCCAATTGTTCTATACTGTTTAAATTGATCGGGAGTAATATAGTCCGCTACCGGATAATGGCGGTGGGTAGGTTGTAGATATTGGCCAATGGTAAGTATCTTGCAGCCTTGTGCCAATAAATCGTCCATGACTTCTTCTACTTCTTCCGGGCGTTCTCCCAAACCTACCATAATACCGGATTTAGCTGTAATACCATTATTGGCTATTTGTTTGATGACCTTTAAACTGGTTGCATAGTTGGCTGCGCTTCGTACCAGGGGACTGATGCGGCGTACGGTTTCCATATTGTGTGAAATGATGTCTGGTTTGGCGTCAATGACTAGCTGAATCAGTTCGCTCTTTCCTTGAAAATCAGGGATTAAAACTTCGGTTGTGGTTTCCGGATTCAAGCGCTTGATTTCTGAAATCGTTTTAGCCCAATGGGCAGCACCCAAATCATCTAGATCATCACGGTCTACAGAGGTAATAACGGCATGAGATAATTTCATGAGTTGAATGGACTCTGCTACATGGGTAGGTTCTTCAGGGTCTAACGGAAGAGGCCGTCCGGTCTGTGTGTTGCAAAATTTGCAGGAACGGGTACAAATTTCGCCACCTATCATAAAAGTGGCAGTACCTTTTCCCCAGCATTCTCCCATATTGGGACATCGTCCGCTACTGCAAATGGTATGTAGTTTGTGGGAATCTACAATATGTTTGGTTTCGGTATATCGAGCATTTGCCCCTATGTTTATCTTAAGCCAGTCTGGTTTTTTAACGTGATTCATGATGATATTAGATTTATAATTCACCACAGATTATACCAATGCAAATTGTTTTCATTCGGTTTTTATGTAAAATTATATAATCTGTGGTGAATGGTTTTTTATTTTAAATTATCAATAAAGAAATTGGCTACGCGAGTCAGTAAATGTTTAGTTGTGTTGCCTCCACTGATTCCATGGTTGCGGTTGGTATAGATTTGCATGTCAAATTGCTTGTCGGCCTGTACCAATGCTTCACTGTATTCTGCGTTGTTACGTAAGTGTACATTATCATCTGCTGTGCCGTGGATCAGCAACAATTCACCGTTCAGTTTGTTGGCACGGTTAATAGCAGATGCAGCATTGTAACCTTCCATGTTTTCTTTGGGGGTACGCATGAAGCGCTCTGTATATACCGAATCGTAGAAACGCCAGTCTGTAGGAGCTGCAACAGCTACTCCAGCTTTGAATATCGGTGTTCCTTCACTCATGGACATTAATGTATTGTAACCTCCATAGCTCCATCCCCATATACCGATACGGTTACCATCTACATAGGGTAGTGTACTTAAGTATTTGGCGGCTTCTACTTGATCTTTCGATTCTTTTACTCCTAAACTCAAGTAGGTGCATTTTTCAAAATCAGACCCTCGGCCACCGGTTCCGCGTCCGTCTACACAAGCCATGATGAAGCCTTGACCGGCCATATAAGCTTCGAACATGCCGCCATCTCTACGGGCTCCAATTCCCCATTTGTCTGCAACTTCTTGTGAACCCGGTCCACTATATTGGTGCATGATAACAGGATATTTTTTGTTCGGATTGAAATTTGCGGGTTTCATTATCCAACCATTCAATTCCACACCGTCATTGGTCTTGAAACTAAATAGTTCTTTACTTGGCATATTCAGACGTGAAACTTGGTGTTTCAATGTGTTATTATCTACTAAGGTTGCCAATTCTTTACCATTATTGTCATTAAGGGTAATGACAGGAGGGGTGTTGATATTAGAGTAAGTATTGATGTAATACTTCATATTGTTACTGAAAATAGCTTTATGAGTTCCTTCCTGTTTGGATAGTTTGGTCTTTTTACCTTTGCCGTCCACTTTGTAGATAGCGGTGCGTAGCGGACTACCTTCATTGCTTTCAAAATAGAATGTGTTGGTAGCTTCATCCCATCCCAGGAAATCTTTCACTTCGAAGTTCCCTTTTGTGATTTGCTTAACCAGGTTTCCTCCGCTAGTGTAAAGATAGAGATGGTTATAACCGTCTTTTTCACTCATCACCACAAAGTTTTTTGGATAGAAAACGATGTTGGAGTAGGCTTCTTCTTTAATGTATTGGGGAGCTTCATCACGTACCATCAGTTTACACAATGTACTTCGTGGATTGGCAAAGTAGAGGTCGAAACGGTTTTGATGACGGTTCAAAGTCATGATTGCCAACGCATTCTCATCATCCGTAAACTTGATGCGAGGGATATAACTGTCTGCATCTAGAGGCAAGTCCATCTTGCGGGTTACCTTACTTTTTATATCAAAAGTATGAACGGTTACTTTGGAATTGTCAATTCCTGGCATAGGGTATTTGTATTCATATTCTCCCGGATAAGTGCTGAATTTCTCTAATGCGGGAACCATACCTTTGTATAATGGAAAAGAATACATAGGTACTTGACTCTCATCAAAACGGATATAGGCAAGCATCTGGCTGTCTGCACTGAAGTCGAAAGCACGGTTGAAGCCGAATTCCTCTTCATATACCCAGTCGGGAATACCATTTAGCACTTCGTTGAATTTGCCGTCTTTGGTTACTTGTGATTCACTGTTGCCAAACAATAATTTTACCAGATAGATATTATTATCACGTACAAAAGCTATCTGATTGCCATCCGGCGAGAATAAAGGAACCTGTTGTGGACCGTTTTCTGAGAGCGGTTCCATTTTATTGTTTTTTACGTTGAAAATATAGTAATTGGCGGTAAACGAACGACGATAAATAGGTTTGGTTTCAGTCTGTATTAGAATCAGTTTTTCATCGGGTGACATGATATAGTCATCAAATGACTTGATGCTACAGTCACGGGCCGTATTTACATCGAAGATGGTGCCTGTTTCTTTGCCGGTCTTGAAAGAATACTGTATGATTTTTTTGCCATCGGCACTCATTTGGGTATAATGTTCTCCATCCAACATCGGTTTGATACCTCTGATTCCTTCGGCACGATACGTTCTGTTTGCTACGTCTTGCAAGCTTACTTGTTGGGCTCTGACTGTCAGCAAGCAGAAGAATAAAATAATAAATATACTTAATTTTCTCATAATAGATAAATTCTTTAAATGATAATCAAAGACAAAGGTAAAACTTTTGTTTGAAAATACGTATCTTTGTCCCGCAAAATAAGTTCATGAACAGAGAGATGCTTTATAACGACTTATCCGGCTTTTTAGCTATGCACTTTCCTTGCAAAGTGCAGAAGATTTCTATTAATGCCGGATTTACTTGTCCTAACCGTGACGGCTCGGTAGGATACGGAGGTTGCACTTATTGTAATAATCAAACATTTAATCCGGCCTATTGCCATACGGGAAAGTCTGTTACTCAGCAGTTGGAAGAAGGAAAGCGGTTCTTTGTACGCAAATATCCGGAAATGAAATATCTGGCCTATTTTCAGGCTTATACCAATACGTATGGGGAACTGGAAGAGTTGAAAAGAAAATACGAAGAGGCACTGATGGTAGAGGATGTGGTAGGACTGGTGATAGGAACTCGTCCGGACTGTATGCCGATATCATTACTGGATTATTTGGAAGATCTTGGTAAACGCACTTTTGTATTAGTGGAGTATGGCATTGAAAGTACGGATGATGAAACGTTGCGCCGGATAAACCGGGGACATACTTTCGCCGTTTCTGCGGAGGCTGTTCGGAAGACTGCAGAGAGAGGGATTTTAGTAGGAGGGCATATAATTCTTGGTTTGCCCGGAGAAGAAAGAGAAATGTTAATCAGACAGGCAGGAGTACTTTCACAATTACCTCTGACTACTTTAAAGCTGCATCAGTTACAACTTATTAAAGGTACGCGCATGGCGAGTGAATATGTGAAAGAGCCTGAAGCTTTCCATCTTTATACAGCTGATGAATATGTTGATTTGGTTATTGATTATATAGAACATCTTCGTCCGGACATCGTACTGGAGCGTTTTGTTTCCCAATCACCTAAAGAATTGTTGATAGCTCCTGATTGGGGATTGAAAAATTATGAATTTACGGATAAGGTGAAAAAACGGATGAGAGAAAAAGATGCCTGGCAAGGCAAATACTATAAATATTAAAAGAAGAAAACAGATATGGAAATCAAAGGAAAAGTACATTATGTGGGAGTGAATGACCGTAACAAGGCTTTGTTTGAGAACTTGTGGCCGTTACCTTACGGTGTGTCTTATAACTCTTATTTGATTGACGACGAGATGGTCGCTTTGGTGGATACAGTAGACGTATGCTATTTTGAGGTTTATTTGAAGAAAATTCGTAGCATTATCGGTGATAAACCTATCAATTATTTGATTATAAATCATATGGAACCAGACCATTCCGGTTCTATCAGTTTGATCAAGCAATATTATCCTAACATTGTGATTGTCGGTAACAAGAAGACTTTCGAAATGATTGAAGGGTATTATGGTGTAGGCGGTGAGCGTTATGTAGTGGGTGAAGGAGATTTTCTAGCTTTGGGACATCATAGACTGCGCTTTTCATTGATTCCGATGGTTCACTGGCCCGAAACGATGGTTACTTTTGATGAAACGGAAGGTATTTTGTTTTCCGGTGACGCTTTCGGTTGTTTTGGTGCATTGAATGGTGGTGTAGTTGATACAAATATTAATACAGATATTTATTGGAATGAAATGGTGCGCTATTATTCTAATATTGTAGGCAAATATGGTGCGCCGGTACAGAAGGCCTTACAGAAATTGCAAAACTTGAAAATAACGACTGTTTGTTCTACTCATGGTCCGGTATGGACAGAGGAAATTCCTCGTGTGGTACGTATTTATGACCGTTTGAGTCGTTATGAGGCCGAAGAAGGGGTTGTAATAGCTTATGGCTCGATGTATGGTAATACAGAGGAGGTGGCAGAAGCTATTGCAGAAGAACTGAGCAAGCAGGGAATTCGTAATATCGTGATGCATAATGTTTCTCATACCAGTCATTCTTTTATTATTGCGGATGTATTCAAATATAAAGGACTGATTGTGGGATGCCCCACTTATAATACTCAGATGTATCCGGAAATGGAAGCTCTGCTGAGCAAGCTGGCTTCTCGCGAGATAAAGGGGCGTTATCTGGGATATTTTGGCTCATTTACATGGGCTAGCGCTGCTGTGAAGAAAATTGCAGAGTTTAATGATAAGTTGAAATTTGAGCCTGTCGGAAATCCTGTAGAAATGAAACATAGCATGAAGGCCGAAACTAACACTCAGGCAAAGGAGTTGGCTAAGGCTATGGCTGATCGTTTGAAAGCGGATAGAAAATAAATCTTGTGATAGCATACAAATGACGCAAATGACACATGATTGATAAGATCAAGCTTGTGACAATTGCGTCATTCGTGTTCTAAAGATTTCTGACGTTAGGCTTGATGTACAGTAAGCTGTGGGAATGGGAAGTTAATTCCTTCTTTATTAAAAGTAGTATAAACAGTCTGATTCATACTGAAAAATACGTTCCAGTAATCCGAACTATTCACCCATACGCGGATTTTTATATTTACACTGCTGGCAGCAAGTTCTCCTAATTCAATAAAAGGGGCAGGACTGGTGAGAATACGTTTATCATTGGCAATGATTTCGCGCAATACTTTTTCTACTTTATTATAGTCTTCTCCGTAGTCCACGCCAAAATTCCATTCTATACGGCGGGTGTCCAGTTTGCTGTAATTTGTAATGACCCCACTACTCATGGCTCCATTAGGTACATATATCATCTTGTTGTCTGCAGTGATAAGAATAGTATGAAAAATCTGTATTTCTTTTACTGTTCCCGAGGCACCGGTAGAAGCTTCGATAAAGTCCCCCACTTTATAAGGCCTGAACAATAAGATAATCAGTCCTCCGGCAAAATTTTGTAAGTTACCAGACAGTGCCATACCGATGGCAACACCGGCAGAAGCGAGAAGTGCGGCGAATCCTGTCAGTTCGATACCTAATTTCCCTATCACAGCAAGGATCAGCATAATGAGCAGTAGGATATTCACCATGCTCTTTAGGAATGACTGGATACTCGGGTCCACTTTTCTTTTTTCCAAAATACGTGCAAAAAGTCTGTTCAGCCAATTTACGAGGAACTTTCCGATTATAAAAATAATAAGTGCTCCTAATACTCTTTCTCCTAATTGAATGCCGGAGTCGATAAGTTTCTCTAATGCATTGGTTAATTGAATACTTGTTTCAGATGCTAATAACATGATAAATTTACTTTAATTTGACATTTCTAATATATAAAACAATTCAGATTAAAAATCGTTCAGAATACCTTTACCTTGACGTACAATTTCTGCTTCTCCGTTTGTACAGTTCACAATGGTAGAAGGTTCTATGCCTCCGATTCCTCCGTCAATAATTAGTTCTACCTCTTTGCCGAATTTTTCTTCTATCAGTTCTGGAGTGGTAATATATTCTATGTCTTCGCCATCTTTCAGAGGCAACGTAGTGGTCATGATGGGTGCTTTTAGTATATGGCATATTTCCCTGATGATGTTGTTGTCTGGTACGCGTATACCTACTTCTTTACGGTTCTTGAATATTTTGGGCAGACGGTTTCCCGTATTCAGGATAAAAGTGAACGGTCCGGGAAGATTGCGTTTCATTAGCTTGAATGTGCTGTTGTCTACTTTGGCATATTCGCTGATATTGCTTAAGTCGTAACAGATAATGGATAAATTGTTTTTACGTGGATCAATGTTTTTCAGTTTGCAGATACGTTCTATTGCACGTTCTTTCAGACCATGACATCCTATGGCATACATCGTATCGGTAGGGTAAATAATTAACCCTCCCTCTTCCAATACCCGGATTACTTCTTCCAGATCTTTGGGATTATTATTCTTATTATAAAGTCTTAAAAGCATGTTATTTTAATTTTTAGATTTTTTTTCACGCAAGCGTTCTGCAATAGCCCATTGTAGGGCGGCTTCCTCTTCTTTTCCGACTCTCATCAATGCGTCTCCGAAATATTCATGGGCCTTCGGATGTTCCGGCTTTAAAGAAACAGCCCGGTCAAAATCTCCCAAAGCTCCTTCTATATTATCTAATGCCAGTCTGTTTTTCCCTCGATTGTAAATAGCTTTGAATAAAGCGGGACTAAGGCGTACCGCTTCATTCAGACAAACTTCGGCTTCGTAGTATTCCTTGTCATTATGTAATGTGATACCTTTACGTACCCAAGCGTCCGTATAAGAAGGGTTCAATTCAATCGCTTTGTCATAATTGGCAATAGCAGCACGTGAATCATGTGCCTGGATGATACATTCATTTCCCATTAAATAATATTCGCGGGCATATTTTTCAAGATTTTTGCGTTGTACATGGAATTGGTCTTTTAGCCGTTTGTTTTCGACTTTCAAATTGTTGATGATTCCCAGCTTCTTACGTATAAATCTTTTGATCAAAGGTTTTTCGATATCATAACGTGAATGGATGGCAAGAAAGAATTGTTCTAGAAATCTTTCAAAATCACCTTTGTCGAAGTGTTGTACCGCTTCTACATATTGTACATCAGCTTGTGCCTGCTTCAATGCTTTTTCAATGGACTGGCGGTTATTGAATCGTTGCGAGAACTTTACTATTTCCGGGCGGACAAAGATATCTCCACGTGTAATTTGCTTTTTTAGTTGGATGCCGTCTAGTGAAGTACAGCGGCTCAATGCTACGTAGGCTTGTCCACCGGCAAACACCCCTCCTGTAAAATCAATAACGACCCTGCTGAAAGTCAATCCTTGGCTTTTGTGTATCGTGATGGCCCATGCCAAACGGATAGGATATTGTATAAATACTCCTAATTCTTCTTCTTCTATTTTTTTTTCTAGTTCATTATATTTATATCGTATATTGCGCCAACTGTCTTTTTTAACGTCAAATTCCTGTCCGTCTTCTGTGATAACATATAATGTATCCTCTTCGTCTATACCTGAAATGGTGCCAATCGTACCGTTCACCCAACGGTGGTCGTAATCGTTTTTTATAAAAATAATTTGTGCTCCTGGTTTTACTTCCAGTTCCATTTGGGTGGGGAGGCTGCTTTCTGGAAATTCTCCGTGTATCTCACCGGTCAGAATCGTTGATTCTCCAGGTAGTTCAGATAATTTCTTTTCATTGATAAAGTCTACGGTGTCTCTCCGGGTAGCAAGTGTGATATACATATCACTTTCATTTTCTTCTATGTGAGTGTTGTAACGGGTGTTCAGTAGTTGCAAGTCGGCTGCTCCGGCAGTATTGGTCCGGATATGATCCAATACGTTAACAAAAATTTTGTCCGACTGGCGGTATACTTTTGTCAGTTCTATGGATACCAGCTCCATTTCCTGAAAGACCCGTGCCGAAAAGAAATAAGGGGTGGGATAGAAGCGGTTGATTATCTCACGTTCGTCATTTTTAATGACTGGTTCAAGTTGAAAAACATCTCCTACCAGCAATATTTGCTTGCCTCCGAATGGTTCACGCATATTTTGTGAATATACCCGCAATATTTTGTCTATAAAGTCAATAATGTCTGCCCGAACCATGGAAATTTCATCGATGATCACTAATTCTACTTCTTTTATCAGTTTTCGATGAGCGGAAGTATATTTTAGAAAGCTATGTAACTTTCCATCTTTCAAACTGAATTTAGGATCATCCGGTAAAAGTGGATAGAATGGTAATTTAAAAAAACTATGCAGTGTGCTTCCACCGGCATTGATAGCTGCAATACCTGTGGGAGCCAGTACTATATGTTTCTTTTTGGTTACTTCGCAAACATATTTTAGAAAAGTAGATTTACCTGTACCCGCCTTTCCAGTGAGGAATACTGACTGACGTGTATATTGGATAAGGTTCAAGGCATCTTGAAACTCTTTATTATGGGTGTCTACTTGCATTTTGTCCATACGTTTGAAAATGAATGGACAAAGATAGTGGAAATCCCGTAAAAGGGCATAAAAAAGACGGTTAAATAACCGTCCTTTTTTATAGTCCTACAGGGGATTGCCCTGTATTGGTTCTAATTTACTTTGTTTCGTTCAACATAACGTAACCCCAAATCATAGGATCAGCGTTAGCAATTTTGTGAAAAATGTTTTTTACCTTTTTCATAATGTTATCCTTTCTTTTTTTAATTAATACCTAAAAACACTCATAAATAGCAGGCGCACCTCCCGGTTGGCCTTCTTTAAACAATCTTTCTTTTTACCTTAGTAGCTACTAAAAAAATATCTTTTTATGTTTTACAACACAAAGATAAGGAGTTTGTTCGTTATGATATATGTTTTACAGCATATTTTTAATCGATATCTCAATTTTATTGATTTAGGTCAAAAAAAGTAGGAGTTTCTTATTGCATTTTGGTGAATATTTTGTTTGCTTCTGTCGTATAACATATAAATCAGTTTGTTTATCTCAAGAAGTATTGCTTGATTTGTGATATCATAATAATATCAAAAATAAATCATTATGGAAACAAAAGAAATGTCTTACAATGAGCTGGTAATTAATGGGTTTATGGCTTTGTTTTTTAACTTGGTTATGTTGCCTGCACTAGTATTCCTGAACTTTTTGATTTTTGGACAACTACCTTGGTTATCTATTCCTGTTTTGTTTATGCTGGTATTGTTGTTTGTGCTGATGCTTCCGGGATATTTTTCTCAAGAACCTAATGAGGCACGTGTGATGGTGTTTTTCGGTGAATATAAAGGCACTTTTAAAAACACAGGCTTCTTTTGGGTAAACCCTTTCATGAACAAGAAGAAGTTGTCTCTTCGCGCCCGTAATCTGGATGTGGAGCCGATAAAGGTGAATGATAAGATTGGCAATCCTATTCTGATAGGGCTGGTTTTGGTCTGGAAATTGAAAGATACTTATAAGGCGATGTTTGAGATTGACGCGCAGACGATGGCGGACAGTAAAGGGACAGGGACGGCAAGTGTCAGCGTGGCAGGGCGTATGAATGCCTTTGAGGATTTTGTACGTGTGCAGAGTGATGCGGCCCTCCGTCAGGTGGCCGGACAGTATGCTTACGATGACAATGAGCATGATACGAATGAGCTGACCTTGCGTGGCGGAGGTGAGGAGATTAATGACCAGCTGGAACGTCAGCTTAATGAGCGTCTGGCTATGGCAGGTATGGAAATAGTAGAGGCCAGAATCAATTATTTGGCTTATGCTCCGGAGATTGCAGCGGTGATGCTTCGTCGTCAGCAGGCAAGTGCTATTATTACAGCGCGCGAAAAAATAGTGGAGGGGGCTGTTTCTATGGTTAAAATGGCTTTGGATAAATTAGCCGAGGATGGAATTGTAGAACTGGATGAAGAAAAGAAAGCCGCTATGGTCAGTAATTTGTTGGTAGTGCTTTGTGCGGATGAGCCAGCACAGCCGGTAATTAATTCCGGAACGTTGAATCATTAGTGTAGGAGATGGCAAAGAAAGAAACGATAAAAAGTTTTGTGCTCAGAATGGATGCGGAAACCATGGAAGCTATCGAGAAATGGGCGGCGGATGAATTCCGTTCCACGAATGGACAGCTTCAATGGATTATAGCGGAAGCTTTGCGCAAGAGTGGCAGAATGAAGAAAAAGAAGACAATAATCAAAAAGGAAGAAAAAGAATGATACAGTTGTTTTGATTGTTTATACTGTTCGGGTCTATAAAAAAGGGCGTCAATATCGATAAAACAAATTATTTTTCTTATTTTCATAGGGTATTTTAATCCTGGGTGATCTTATAAGTAGAAACAGAATTAGTATTCACTTTTTTAATACCTTAATGAATATGAGAGCGCATAAAAAACAATTGATTGAATGGATACTGCTCGTTGTCTTTTGGTTGAGTGTCATTCCGGGATGGAGTCAGGAGAAGACACCGTTTGCTGAAGAGAATACTTATATTACAGTCAGCGGTGTAGTAAAGGACAAACAAAATAGAAAGACTTTAGAGTATGTCAATGTATCAGTTCCGGGCAGAAGTGTGGGGACGGTGACAAATGCGGATGGTGAATTTTCTTTGAAGATAGAAGATGCGGAGATGGTTTTTGCTTTAGAGATTTCACATATCGGTTATCATAATAATAGAGTACGTTTGGATAAAGAACATTTGTCGGATTTAAAGATTTACCTTACCCCTCATGCCAATATGTTGAATGAGATTGTGGTTTATGCCCACAATCCTCGTCTTATAGTGGAAGAGGCCATTCGCAAGATTCCTGTCAATTACAGCAATAAAAACAATATGCTTACCGGCTTTTACAGGGAAACTGTTCAGAAAGGGCGTCGTTATATCAATATTTCGGAAGCTATTATTGATGTTTACAAGACTTCTTATGAGGATATGACAACTACCCGCGACCGGGTGCAGGTTTTGAAGGGGCGCCGGTTGCTCAGTCAGAAAGTCAGTGATACGTTGGGGGTGAAACTGGCTGGTGGTCCCACTTTATCTATCTATGTGGACATTGTGAAAAATCAGGATGCGTTGTTGGATATGGAAACATTGAACTATTATGATTTCTTTATGGAAGAACCGGTCCAGATAGACAATCGTCAGCAATATGTGATCAGTTTCCGTCCCCGTGTCGTTTTGCCTTATGCCTTGTATTATGGCAAATTGTATATTGATCGTGACAAGTTGTCGTTTACCCGTGCGGAATTTAGCTTGTCTATGGATAATAAAGTCAAGGCAGTGCAGGCTATTCTAGCCAAGAAACCCTATGGCTTACGTTTTAAGCCACAGGAACTTTCTTTCCTTGTTACTTATAAAGATATGGATGGGAAAACCTATCTGAATTATATCCGTAACCGTATCCGGTTTAAGTGTGACTGGAAGCGCAAACTTTTCTCTACCGGCTATACTGTGCTTTCAGAGATGGTGGCAACGGATAGGAAGGAAAATAATGTGGCGATCATTCCCGGAAAGATGGCTTTTCATCAGAAAGATGCTTTTTATGATAAAGTGGATGAATATTGGAGCGAGGATTTTTGGGGCTCCTATAATATCATTGAACCTACGGAATCATTGGAAAATGCAGTCCATAAGTTAAAGAAACAATCGCGTTAAAGTCTCGGATGAGGTTCGTATGATTGAAAAGAACTACCAAAAAAGAAGTAGATGCTGAATGATTTGTTAACACTGGCCAGAATAAGAGAGGGAGATATAAAGGCGTTTGAAGATGTGTTTCGCCGTTATTATTCTCCTCTCTGTTGGTATGCCATGAGCATCACCGGCAGTATGGAAGCTGCGGAGGAAATAGTAGAGGAGTTGTTTTATGGGTTTTGGAGAGATCGGGAGAGGCTGCCGTTGTTCCGTTCTATGAAAAGCTATCTTTATATTGCGGTGCGCAATCAGTCTTTTCAATATTGCGAGCATCAGGAGGTGAGAAACAAATATCGGGAGTTTGTCCTCTCGCGGAAGGGGCGGACACAGGATAGCAATCCTCAAGAAGAGATGGAATACCAGGAATTAAGACATTTGATAGATGCTACGCTTGCTCGGATGCCGGAACGAAGGTTGCGCATATTCCGGATGCATCGTATGGAAGGTAAAAAGTATGCGGAAATAGCCTCGCAGCTTTCTTTGTCAGTGAAGACTGTAGAGGCTGAGATGACAAAAGCTCTTAAAGCATTAAAAAAAGAAATTGAGAATTATATTATAAGGACATGAGTGAAACAAAAAGAAATAAGGAAAGAGTGGATCAGGCATGGAATAAATTGTATGACCGTTTGGATGCTGACGGACTTTTGTTATCAGACCGGCAGAATAGAAAACGTTTGTCTGCATCCATGTTGTGGAAGTGGGGGGCTGTGGCTGCTATATGGGTCGGAATAGGTGTCTTTTTGACTACTACTTATCGAAAAGTGGGCGAGCCGGTGGAAGTTCGGGCTTTAATTATGCAGGAGAACACGGAGCAATCTACTTTGGTGACCACACTCGAGGATGGATCTATTGTCTATATGGGTGGGGAAACCTCTTTGCAATATCCTGAACATTTCTCTATGGACAAGCGTGAGGTCAGTTTGCAGGGAAACGCTCTGTTTGATGTGGCCGGTAACCGGGAACGTCCTTTTCTGATTGAAACGGAGGAGGTCAGAATTGAGGTCTTGGGAACGATGTTTCATGTAAAGAGTGATGTAGGGAGTACTTTCGAACTGTCCGTACAGCGCGGCAAGGTCAAAGTGGCATTGAAAAATAAAAATCAAGAGATGTATGTCAATGCAGGTGAAGCGGTGACGCTTAAAACACATCAATTGCGTTTCACTGATTATAGGGACGATACCCGGATAGCCCATTATTGGAAAAGTATGCGTTTCAAAGATGAATCTTTGATGAATATCCTTAGGGTTATTAATATGCATTCTTCCGGTTTGCAGCTTAAGACTTCCCCCTCCTTAGGGGAGCGTCGGCTTACGGTTGCATTTTCCGGGGAATCTCCGGAGTCTATGGCAGAGCTTATCTGTCTGGCTATGAATTTAAAATATACTCGTGAAGGTGATATAGGTGTTTTATCCGAATAAAGTGGGAAAATGAATCATATTCGTACATATCATTATTATTGGCATATCTTCTTTTTCAGTTTGTTGGTTTGCATGACGGAATTTACGAAAGCGGCGGATAGAGGTGTGTTGGAGCGAGTCATTTATCTTGCTAAGAGTAAGGGTACTGTCTATACTTTACTGGGGAAGGTGTCCGAACAGTCTGGTTTCCTTTTTGTTTATGACAGCAAGGTGGTGGACAATGATCGTACGGTGAAGTTGGGGGCAGGACAGCGCACTATTCGTCAGGCTGTTTACGAAATTATCGGTCGGCAGGATATCAGTCTGCATATTGTGGAGAATCATATTTTGATCAATCAGTTGCAGGTGCAATGTCCGGTTGTTACCACTTCTAAAGATACTTTGGCCTATTTTACTTTAGAAGGCAAGTTGCAGGATAATCAGTCGGGGGCTCCCATTGCTTACGGCACGGTGGGGGTAGTCGGTACTTCTATAGGCAGTATTACCAATCAGAATGGCGAATTCCGTTTACGATTGCCCGATTCGTTGAGACAGGGGCGCATCGTGGTTTCTCATGTGGGGTATGTGGGACAGGAGATGGATATGTCTTTATTAGAGGCTCAACACGCGGTGTGGTCTCTGGAGCCTCGGGTGATTCCTATTCAAGAAGTGGTGATTCGTGCTGTCAATCCTATACGGTTGTTGCGTGAGATGTTGAAAGCTAAAAAAACAAATTATGCGTCGGTTCCTATTTATCTCACTACATTTTATAGGGAAGGGGTTCGGTATAAACAAAAATTTCGTAATCTGACAGAGGCTGTTTTTAAAATCTACAAACCTTCTCCTTTGTTGAATCATTTTCAGGATCATGTAAAACTATTAAAGATGAGTCGCATAGTCAATAGTCAGGAACGGGATACACTGATAGCCAAGATAAGTGCGGGAATTGATGCTTGTTTGCAACTGGATATTGTCAAGAACTTGCCGGATTTTCTGTTGCCTGACGATAAGGGTAATGTGTACTCTTATGCCTCCTGTGATATGACGGTGATAGACAATCGTTTGGTTAATGTGATTTCCTTTCGACAGAATAAAGGAATAAAAGAACCTCTTTATTGTGGCGAATTATATATTGATGCTGAAAACAATGCGTTGGTTCAGGCGCGTCTTGAAATCAATCCTGCCTATGTGAGGCAAGCTACGGATATGTTTATAGAACGAAAGACACGGAAGTGGAAAATAACCGCGCAAGAGGTGGTTTATACCATTTCTTACAGGCAGTGGAATGGCATTTATTACATGAATCATATTCGTGGCGATCTTTATTTTAAAGTGAAACTTAAACGGCAATGGTTTAGTTCTTCTTCCTTGCATACATGGTTTGAAATGGTTACCTGTAAGGTGGATACAGATAATGTGACCCGTTTCCAACGTAAAGAACGGATGCCTACACGCACTATATTTTCGGATACACATTTTAAATATGATGCTGACTTTTGGGGGGAGTTTAATGTTATCCCGTGGGAGGAAGAACTGGGTACTGTCATTGAAAAGTTGTCTTCTAAAATAGAACAGATAGAATACTAAAATAAAAGTTGGATACGGAGCATTGTACTTGGTATCTTTTATCATGATATATGATAGAATATGTTAGCCTGAAGTATGTAAGTTTGTATATTCATCAGCCTTTAGCTTAAAATCGATTCGGTTGTCCGGTCAATTTTTTACCCGTGTCAGAAAGCATGCTTTTACACGTATATCTGCATAGGATTACACATATGTATGTGCGGACTTATGCGGATGTATGTGGAATCTCCTATATAATAACTACATTAGGTTTAAAAACAACTATGCAAATCTGATATAGTAATAACAATAGAAGTTGTTAACTAAATCCTAGTACACGTCTGTGAAATCATTCACCTCCAAAAGATAAGGACATTTTCAAAAAAGATCAAGAGCTTTTCAAAAAAGAACAAGAACTTTTTTAAAAAGATAACGAGCTTTTTTAAAAGTGTCTTGGTCTTTTTACCGCTACCGGGGGTGCTATTATATTCCGTGGAGATATGCACACTGTTTGCGAGCAAAAAACAAGAACGCCCTATTTTACGTCAAGTTGGAATAGTCTAAAAAAGAAGTTTATATAACTGAAAGTAAGCATGTTATACAGAAATAAGCTTCAAAACGTAGTGAGGGCATAGGGTATAAGTGAGGGCAATAATTTTTACTATAACTACATAAGTAGCTTATAATGAGTTTGTTTTGCACAAAGTGAGGGCATGAGGGCATAATTGCATCTAACTTTGCAATGATGATGCGTCAAGAAGACTTTCGGAAATTGTTCGAAGAAGAAAATGATCCTTTAAGAGCGAATGCCCTTTCCTATGATTTTGCAGGTGAGCCGATGTTTACCCAATATTCATTTTAGTCTGTCGCGCGCGATAATATAATATGGTATATACTTTTTGATATTGTAAAATGGATTATCGAAATAACCATTTTGTATAATCTGTAAATCAGATGTTTATAAGTATAATCACAAAAAAAATAGAAAAAATAGTAGATATATTTGGATAAAGAAATGAAATCAACTACTTTTGCATCCGCTTAGCAAGAGAGGTAAGTTTAAAACTGACAAGATGATTTGAAGAACATAGATGAAACAAAAAAGTTTTAAAAAAGTTCGATAATTTTTTGGTAGTTTGAAATAAACGCTTTATCTTTGCAAAACATTTCCGGAAAAAACGGAAATAAACATAAATGAGAGTTCTTTGAAAGATTTAAGATAAACAAACAAGTAGTACAAGCCGGTGCACCGTATGTGATATATATATGGTGTACGGAAAAACAAGAACCGTCAATATTGATATTGATAGATTTGGAATCCTTGAGCAGATTATCAACTGAACAGTTGGAAAAGATATTATTACAATGAAGAGTTTGATCCTGGCTCAGGATGAACGCTAGCTACAGGCTTAACACATGCAAGTCGAGGGGCAGCATGGTCTTAGCTTGCTAAGGCCGATGGCAACCGGCGAACGGGCGAGTAACACGTATCCAACCTGACGTCTACTCTTGGACAGCCTTCTGAAAGGAAGATTAATACAAGATGGCATCATGAGTCCGCATGTTCACATGATTAAAGGTATTCCGGTAGACGATGGGGATGCGTTCCATTAGATAGTAGGCGGGGTAACGGCCCACCTAGTCTTCGATGGATAGGGGTTCTGAGAGGAAGGTCCCCCACATTGGAACTGAGACACGGTCCAAACTCCTACGGGAGGCAGCAGTGAGGAATATTGGTCAATGGGCGAGAGCCTGAACCAGCCAAGTAGCGTGAAGGATGACTGCCCTATGGGTTGTAAACTTCTTTTATAAAGGAATAAAGTCGGGTATGGATACCCGTTTGCATGTACTTTATGAATAAGGATCGGCTAACTCCGTGCCAGCAGCCGCGGTAATACGGAGGATCCGAGCGTTATCCGGATTTATTGGGTTTAAAGGGAGCGTAGATGGATGTTTAAGTCAGTTGTGAAAGTTTGCGGCTCAACCGTAAAATTGCAGTTGATACTGGATATCTTGAGTGCAGTTGAGGCAGGCGGAATTCGTGGTGTAGCGGTGAAATGCTTAGATATCACGAAGAACTCCGATTGCGAAGGCAGCCTGCTAAGCTGCAACTGACATTGAGGCTCGAAAGTGTGGGTATCAAACAGGATTAGATACCCTGGTAGTCCACACGGTAAACGATGAATACTCGCTGTTTGCGATATACTGCAAGCGGCCAAGCGAAAGCGTTAAGTATTCCACCTGGGGAGTACGCCGGCAACGGTGAAACTCAAAGGAATTGACGGGGGCCCGCACAAGCGGAGGAACATGTGGTTTAATTCGATGATACGCGAGGAACCTTACCCGGGCTTAAATTGCAGATGAATTACGGTGAAAGCCGTAAGCCGCAAGGCATCTGTGAAGGTGCTGCATGGTTGTCGTCAGCTCGTGCCGTGAGGTGTCGGCTTAAGTGCCATAACGAGCGCAACCCTTGTTGTCAGTTACTAACAGGTTCCGCTGAGGACTCTGACAAGACTGCCATCGTAAGATGTGAGGAAGGTGGGGATGACGTCAAATCAGCACGGCCCTTACGTCCGGGGCTACACACGTGTTACAATGGGGGGTACAGAGGGCCGCTACCACGCGAGTGGATGCCAATCCCAAAAACCTCTCTCAGTTCGGACTGGAGTCTGCAACCCGACTCCACGAAGCTGGATTCGCTAGTAATCGCGCATCAGCCACGGCGCGGTGAATACGTTCCCGGGCCTTGTACACACCGCCCGTCAAGCCATGGGAGCCGGGGGTACCTGAAGTGCGTAACCGCGAGGAGCGCCCTAGGGTAAAACTGGTGACTGGGGCTAAGTCGTAACAAGGTAGCCGTACCGGAAGGTGCGGCTGGAACACCTCCTTTCTGGAGAGGACGAAAGATCGAGAAGGTTTTTGTTCTTGTACTGCTGGTGTTGTTTATTCAAGATATGATTCCGTAATGATACGGAAGAGAGAAAGTAAGAAGCCGGGTCTAATTAAACAGACTAGGTTGAACTTAGTCCTATAGCTCAGTTGGTTAGAGCGCTACACTGATAATGTAGAGGTCGGCAGTTCAACTCTGCCTGGGACTACGAACGGAATCAAGTTCGGGGGATTAGCTCAGCTGGCTAGAGCATCTGCCTTGCACGCAGAGGGTCAACGGTTCGAATCCGTTATTCTCCACTCCATCGGAAACGTAAGAAACGAAGATGAACGATCTATGACATATTGTACAAGCAAACAGTAATTTTAGTAGTAAAGAGCTGAAAGTATATATCATCCCGCCGGCACGCAAGTGTGGGCGAATGGATAAGGAAAGTAAAAAAGGGCGCATGGCGGATGCCTTGGCTCTCGGAGGCGATGAAGGACGTGATAAGCTGCGATAAGCTTTGGGGAGGTGCAAATGACCTTTGATCCAGAGATTTCCGAATGGGACAACCCAATATCTTGAAGAGGTATTATCTTACTATGTAAGAGGCTAACGCAGGGAACTGAAACATCTTAGTACCTGCAGGAAAAGAAAATAAACAATGATTCCCCCAGTAGTGGCGAGCGAACGGGGAACAGCCCAAACCATCCATGTTACGGCATGGGTGGGGTTGTAGGACTACGCCGTTGCATGAAGACATCAGAGAAGAACTTTCTGGAAAGAAAGACCATAGAGCATGACAGTTGCGTATTCGAATGTTGTCGAAGCATAGTAGTATCCTGAGTAGCGCGGAGCACGAGGAATTCTGCGTGAATCTGCCGGGACCATCCGGTAAGGCTAAATACTCCCGAGAGACCGATAGCGAACCAGTACCGTGAGGGAAAGGTGAAAAGCACTTCGAACAGAAGAGTGAAATAGTTCCTGAAACCGTGCGCCTACAAGCGGTCGGAGCTCGTTAATGAGTGACGGCGTGCCTTTTGCATAATGAACCTACGAGTTGCCTTTGCCGGCAAGGTTAAGTGTGACGACACACGTATCCGAAGCGAAAGCGAGTCTGAACAGGGCGTATAGTCGGCAGTGGCAGACGCGAAACCAAGTGATCTACCCTTGGCCAGGTTGAAGGCTGGGTAACACCAGCTGGAGGACCGCACCAATAAGCGTTGAAAAGCTTCTGGATGAGCTGAGGGTAGGGGTGAAAGGCTAATCAAACTTGGAGATAGCTCGTACTCCCCGAAATGCATTTAGGTGCAGCCTTGCGGGTTACTGATGTGAGGTAGAGCGACTGATAAGATGCGAGGGCTTCACCGCCTATCAAGTCTTGACAAACTCCGAATGCGCATCAGTTCTACCGCAGGAGTGAGGGCATGGGTGCTAAGGTCCGTGCCCGAGAGGAGAAGAATCCGGACCACCTGCTAAGGTCCCGAAATGACAGCTAAGTTAAACTAACGAAGTCTGACTGCTAAGACAGCTAGGATGTTGGCTTGGAAGCGACCATTCATTTAAAGAGTGCGTAACAGCTCACTAGTCGAGGAGTCGGGCGTGGATAATAATCGGGTATCAAGTTGTCTACCGAAGCAGTGGGATCATTTATATGATCGGTAGGGGAGCATTCCAGTCAGCGTCGAAGGCGTACCGTGAGGTATTCTGGAGCGTCTGGAAAAGCAAATGTAGGTATAAGTAACGATAAAGGGGGGGAAACCCCTCGCCGAAAGACTAAGGTTTCCTGATCAACGCTAATCGGATCAGGGTCAGTCGGGTCCTAAGGCTCAGCCGAACGGCGATGCCGATGGCAGAAACGGTTAATATTCCGTTACTACCTTCAGGAGTGACGTGGAGACGCAGTAGTGACAGTGCCGCCATCTGACGGAATAGATGGTTGAAGGGTGTAGGAGTCGATCATGGCAGGCAAATCCACCATGAGATCCGAACCTGACAGTATGCCGCGTCCTTCGGGACAAGGCAATAGTGCGCGTAAGCATGCTGCCGAGAAAATCCGCTAAACTTAATCCTGGAGGTACCCGTACCGCAAACGGACACACGTAGTCGGGATGAATATTCTAAGGCGCTTGAGTGATTCACGGTTAAGGAACTAGGCAAACTGACCCTGTAACTTCGGGATAAAGGGTCCCTACCCTTTTATGGGAGGGCGCAGAGAATCGGTCCAGGCAACTGTTTAACAAAAACACAGGGCTGTGCCAAATCGAAAGATCCAGTATACAGCCTGACACCTGCCCGGTGCTGGAAGGTTAAGAGGAGATGTCATCGATAAGAGAAGCGTTGAATTGAAGCCCCAGTAAACGGCGGCCGTAACTATAACGGTCCTAAGGTAGCGAAATTCCTTGTCGGGTAAGTTCCGACCTGCACGAATGGTGTAATGATCTGGACGCTGTCTCAACCGTGAGCTCAGTGAAATTGTAGTATCGGTGAAGATGCCGATTACCCGCGATGGGACGAAAAGACCCCGTGAACCTTTACTATAGCTTATCATTGAATCTGGGCACGTGATGTGTAGGATAGGTCGGAGGCTTTGAAGCAGGTACGCCAGTATTTGTGGAGCCGCTGTTGAAATACGACCCTTTATTTGTTTGGATTCTAACCCGTGGAACGGGGACATTGATTGGTGGGTAGTTTGACTGGGGTGGTCGCCTCCAAAAGCGTAACGGAGGCTTCTAAAGGTGCCCTCCGGCCGATTGGTAACCGGCCTTAGAGTGTAATGGCATAAGGGCGCTTGACTGGGAGACTAACAAGTCGATCAGGTAGGAAACTAGAGCATAGTGATCCGGTGTTTCCGTATGGAAGGGACATCGCTCAAAGGATAAAAGGTACTCCGGGGATAACAGGCTGATCCCTCCCAAGAGCTCATATCGACGGAGTGGTTTGGCACCTCGATGTCGGCTCGTCACATCCTGGGGCTGGAGAAGGTCCCAAGGGTTGGGCTGTTCGCCCATTAAAGTGGCACGCGAGCTGGGTTCAGAACGTCGTGAGACAGTTCGGTCTCTATCTATCGTGGGCGCATGAAATTTGCGTGGCTCTGACACTAGTACGAGAGGACCGTGTTGGACAGACCTCTGGTTTGCCGGTTGTGCCGCCAGGTGCATTGCCGGGTATCTAAGTCTGGATCGGATAAGTGCTGAAAGCATCTAAGTACGAAGCCGGCCACAAGATTAGATTTCTCAGGGCCGTTGTAGACTACGACGTTGATAGGATGCAGGTGTAAAGGTAGAGATACCAAAGCCGAGCATTACTAATTGCCCGTCCACTTTCCTTATATGTCGGATGGTGTATACCTTTGGTTTTTACTACAGAATGAAATTACGATAACAGCTCAACAATATGTCAACCTTATTCAGGTGGCTATAGCACAAGGGTTCCACCTCTTCCCATTCCGAACAGAGAAGTTAAGCCTTGTCACGCCGATGGTACTGCGTCACAGTGGGAGAGTAGGTAGCCGCCGTTTTGATTGAAGCCTCCGGACTTGAAGAAGTTCCGGAGGCTTTTTTTGTATACGCACGCATGAAATGTGGCCTCTACCGTTTTTTCGGCTCAGTTTGAAAACTTGGGGGAATTAGTTAAAAGCCTTATCTTTCCCGTGGGTGTGGATACCTTTCCCACGGAACTGTCTGGAAGGCTCCGCCATGTCTTTTCTCCGGCAGGGGCAGGTCCGGAAGTTTTGCTCTGTAGGGGACGATGTTCATAAAGTGAGTTTATTTATGTCAATTCAATTTGCCTCTATATCTAAAGTGATTTATATCTTTGCAGATACACTTCTATAGAGATACTTGTAGATATATATTCCTATAAACTGTTACTCTAAAAGTAGAATAAATAAAAAATCGTAGTTTATATAATGAAAAAACTTTCATTTTTATTTTGCTTTTAGAAAATAATCTCTACCTTTGCAACGTTTTAGATAAAATAAGAGATAAACAATGAACCAAGGATTTATACATATTTTGCTATGCGGCATTATTATTCTACTGGCAAAGTCAGCGGGAAGTGAGTGTTGTGCATAAAAGTATGTATAAAAATGATATACGAAAGCCTTTCTCACTTCCCTGTGTGAAAGGTTTTTTTTATGAATATAATAATGGTAAAATATAAAATTGAAATTTATGAGTGACAGATTATTTATTTTTGATACCACTCTTCGTGATGGCGAACAGGTTCCGGGATGTCAGTTGAATACAGTGGAAAAGATTCAGGTGGCTAAGCAGTTGGAAGCTTTGGGAGTGGATGTGATTGAGGCAGGATTTCCTATTTCAAGTCCGGGTGATTTCAATTCAGTAATTGAAATTTCTAAGGCTGTTACTTGGCCAACCATTTGTGCGCTGACTCGTGCAGTTGAAAAAGATATCGACGTAGCTGCTGACGCATTGAAGTTTGCCAAGCACAAACGTATCCATACTGGCATTGGAACTTCAGATTCTCATATCAAATATAAATTCAATTCTACTCGTGAAGAAATTATTGAACGTGCTGTGGCTGCTGTGAAATATGCACGTCGTTATGTAGATGATGTGGAATTTTATGCGGAAGATGCAGGACGTACGGATAATGAATACTTGGCTCGTGTGGTAGAAGCTGTTATTAAAGCGGGAGCGACAGTGGTGAATATACCTGATACTACAGGTTATTGCTTGCCTGAAGAGTATGGGGCGAAAATTAAATATTTGGTAGATCATGTAGATGGTATCGATAAGGCTATTATTTCTACTCATTGTCATAATGATTTGGGTATGGCTACTGCCAATACGATTAGTGGTGTGTTAAATGGAGCACGTCAGGTAGAAGTGACTATCAATGGCATTGGAGAACGTGCCGGTAACACTTCCTTGGAAGAGGTGGCAATGATTGTCAAATGCCATAATGATATTAATATTCAGACAAACATCAATACCCAGAAGATTTATCCGACTAGTCGTATGGTATCAAGTTTGATGAATATGCCGGTTCAGCCGAACAAGGCAATTGTGGGACGTAATGCTTTTGCACATTCATCCGGTATCCATCAAGATGGTGTTTTAAAAAACGTACAAACATACGAAATTATTGACCCGAAGGATGTGGGCATTGATGATAATGCTATTGTTTTGACTGCTCGTAGCGGACGTGCTGCGTTAAAACATCGTCTTCATGTTTTGGGAGTCGAACTGGAACAGGACAAATTGGATAAGGTATATGAGGATTTCTTAAAACTGGCTGATAAGAAGAAAGATATCACCGATGATGATATTCTGGTATTGGCAGGTGCAGATAGAAGTGTTAATAACCATATAAAATTGGATTACTTGCAGGTAACAAGCGGAGTGGGCGTTCGTTCGGTGGCAAGTTTAGGACTGAATATTGCAGGAGAGCACTTTGAAGCTGCTGCCAGTGGAAATGGACCGGTAGATGCTGCTATCAAGGCTTTGAAAAAAATTATTGACCGCCACATGGTATTGAAGGAATTTACGATCCAGGCTATCAGTAAAGGTAGTGATGATATGGGTAAAGTACACATGCAGGTGGAATATGACGGACAGATGTACTATGGTTTCGGAGCGAATACAGATATTATCGCTGCATCAGTAGAAGCATATATTGATTGTATCAACAAGTTTAAAAGATAATAATACGTAATACAAAAATGGCTAACACATTATTTGATAAGATTTGGGACGCCCATGTGGTACAAAAGGTTGAGGAGGGACCTACTCAACTTTATATAGACAGGCTTTATTGTCATGAAGTAACTAGTCCGCAGGCTTTTGCGGGACTGCGCGCACGCGGGGTGAAAGTCTTTCGTCCGGATCATGTATATTGTATGCCGGATCACAATACTCCGACACATGACCAGGATAAACCGATTGAGGATCCGGTTTCTAAAACACAGGTAGATACTTTGGCAAAGAATGCCAAAGATTTCGGCTTGGCTCATTTCGGTATGATGGATAAAAGAAATGGTATTATTCATGTAGTAGGTCCGGAAAGAGGGCTGACTTTGCCGGGGATGACAATTGTTTGTGGTGACTCGCATACTTCTACCCATGGTGCGATGGGAGCTGTTGCTTTCGGTATTGGAACCAGTGAAGTAGAAATGGTGTTGGCTTCACAATGTATCTTACAATCTCGTCCGAAAACCATGCGTATCACTATTGATGGTGAACTGGGTAAAGGAGTGACGGCGAAAGACATGGCTCTCTATATGATGTCTAAGATGACAACCAGTGGTGCTACTGGATTCTTCGTGGAATATGCCGGTTCGGCTGTCCGTAACTTGAGTATGGAAGGTCGTCTGACTTTATGTAATCTGAGTATTGAAATGGGGGCACGTGGTGGCATGGTTGCTCCTGATGAAGTGACTTTTGAATATATAAAAGGCAGGGAACATGCTCCGAAAGGTGTGGATTGGGATAAAGCGGTGTCTCATTGGAAAACATTAAAGAGTGATGATGATGCTGTATTTGATAAAGAAATTCGTTTTGATGCAGCAGATATTCAGCCGATGATTACATACGGAACGAATCCAGGAATGGGTATGGGAATCACTGAGCATATTCCGGTAGATGATAAAAGTGCTTCTTTTAAAAAGTCTTTGGACTATATGGGCTTTCAGCCGGGCGAATCCTTGCTAGGTAAGAAAATTGATTATGTATTTTTGGGTGCTTGCACTAACGGACGAATTGAGGACTTCCGCGCCTTTACCTCTTTAGTAAGAGGGAAAAAGAAAGCAGATCATGTGACTGCATGGCTGGTTCCGGGATCATGGATGGTAGATGCACAGATTCGTGAAGAAGGTTTGGACAAAATCTTGGAGGAGGCAGGTTTTGCCATCCGTCAACCGGGATGTTCTGCTTGTCTGGCTATGAATGATGATAAGATTCCGGCTGGAAAATATTCGGTATCTACTAGTAACCGTAATTTTGAAGGACGCCAGGGACCGGGTGCTCGCACGTTGCTTGCCAGTCCGCTGGTAGCTGCTGCGGCGGCGGTGACCGGTGTAATAACAGATCCTAGAGAACTAATTTAAAAATGCGAAGACAATGAAACAGAAATTCAATATCATAACAAGCACTTGCGTACCCCTTCCTTTAGAGAATGTGGACACAGACCAAATTATTCCGGCTCGTTTCTTAAAGGCGACAACTCGTGAAGAGAAATTCTTTGGTGATAATCTGTTCCGTGACTGGCGCTACAATCCGGATGGTTCTCTGAACAAGGATTTTGTATTGAATAATCCTACTTATGGTGGACAAATCCTTGTAGCGGGAAAGAATTTCGGCTCTGGTTCCAGCCGTGAACATGCAGCATGGGCTATCGCCGGATATGGTTTCCGGGTAGTTGTGTCCAGTTTCTTTGCTGATATTCATAAGAATAATGAATTAAATAATTTTGTACTTCCGGTGGTGGTGAGTGAAGAATTTTTGAAGGAACTTTTTGATTCAATTCATGCAGATCCGAAAATGGAAGTGGAAGTAAATCTGCCCGAACAGACTATAACCAATAAGGCTACAGGTAAAAGCGAACATTTTGAAATTAATGCATACAAGAAACATTGTTTGATGAACGGATTGGATGATATCGACTTTTTGCTGACCAACAAAGACAAGATAGAAGCATGGGAAAAAGCGTCAAAATAGAAATCATGGATACAACACTCCGCGATGGTGAACAAACCAGCGGAGTATCTTTTGTGCCCCATGAAAAATTGATGATTGCCCGATTGCTATTGGAAGATTTAAAGGTAGACAGGGTAGAGGTTGCCTCGGCCCGTGTATCGGATGGCGAATTTGAAGCTGTTAAAATGATATGTGACTGGGCTGCCCGCCGGAATTTGCTTCACAAAGTGGAGGTGCTCGGATTTGTGGATGGCCGTACTTCTGTAGATTGGATACAACGTACAGGATGCAGGGTAATTAACTTATTGTGTAAAGGTTCGTTGAAACATTGTACACAGCAGTTGAAGAAAACACCTGAAGAACATATTGAAGATATTGTGAATGTGGTGCGTTATGCCGATGAACTGGATATTGCAGTTAATGTATATCTGGAAGATTGGAGTAACGGAATGAAGGATTCTTCTGACTATGTATTCCAGTTGATGGACGGATTGAAGGATACCAGCATCAAGCGATATATGTTACCGGATACATTGGGTATCTTGAATCCTTTGCAAGTGATTGAATTCATGCGGAAGATGAAAAAACGTTATCCTCATACTCATTTTGATTTCCATGCGCATAATGATTATGACTTGGCTGTGAGTAATGTACTTGCTGCTGTGCTGAGTGGGGTTAAAGGACTTCATACTACTATCAATGGATTAGGGGAACGTGCAGGAAATGCACCGCTTGCCAGTGTTCAAGCTATTCTGAAGGATCATTTTAATGCTTTGACCAATATCGACGAAAGCCGTCTGAATGATGTGAGCCGAGTGGTGGAATCCTATTCTGGTATTGTTATTCCTGCCAACAAGCCGATTGTGGGTGAGAATGTGTTTACGCAAGTGGCCGGCGTTCATGCCGACGGTGATAATAAGAATAATCTTTATTGCAATGATTTGTTGCCGGAACGATTCGGACGTAAACGTGAGTATGCGTTGGGCAAGACTAGTGGCAAAGCCAATATCCGTAAAAATCTGGAGGATTTGGGACTTGATTTAGATGAAGAATCCATGCGTAAGGTAACGGAACGTATTATCGAACTGGGTGACAAGAAGGAATTGGTTACTCAGGAAGATTTGCCTTATATTGTTTCCGATGTGCTGAAGCATGGAGTGGTAAGCGAAAGTGTAAAACTGAAAAGTTATATTGTGACACTGGCGCATGGATTGAAGCCGATGGCTACTGTAAAAATAGAGATTAACGGAAAAGAGTTTGAGGAGAATTCCAGCGGTGACGGTCAGTATGACGCTTTTGTGCGTGCATTGCGTAAAATTTATAAAGTGACGTTAGGGCGTAAATTCCCTATGTTGACCAATTATGCGGTAAGTATTCCTCCTGGGGGCCGTACAGATGCATTTGTGCAAACAGTAATAACTTGGAGTTTTGAAGAAAAAGTATTCCGTACTCGTGGGCTGGATGCTGACCAGACGGAGGCTGCTATCAAGGCTACCATGAAAATGCTGAATATAATAGAAAATGAATATGAAAATAATAATGGTTAGTGATTAGTGGTTAGTGGTTAATGAACAGTGTCGTCAGATTTCATTAACCGCCAACTATTAATCACTGACCGCTAACCATTAATCACTAAAAAAATGGATTTTAAAATTGCAGTTTTAGCCGGTGACGGTATCGGACCGGAGATTTCAGTGCAAGGCGTTGATGTGATGAACGCTGTTTGTGAGAAGTTTGGCCATAAAGTAAGTTATGAATATGCGATCTGTGGTGCAGATGCGATAGACAAAGTAGGTGATCCGTTTCCCGAAGCTACTTTTCAGGCTTGTAAGAATGCCGATGCAGTGCTTTTCTCGGCTGTAGGCGACCCTAAATTTGATAATGATCCTACAGCAAAGGTTCGTCCGGAGCAAGGTTTGCTGGCTATGCGTAAAAAATTAGGTTTGTTTGCCAATATCCGTCCTGTGCAGACTTTCAAATGCTTGGTTCATAAGTCTCCGTTGCGCGCCGAATTGGTGGAAAATGCCGATTTTATCTGTATTCGTGAACTGACCGGAGGGATGTACTTCGGTGAAAAATATCAGGATAATGATAAGGCATATGATACGAATATGTATACCCGTCCGGAGATTGAGCGTATTTTAAAAGTGGCTTTTGAATATGCCATGAAGCGCCGTAAGCATCTTACTGTAGTTGATAAGGCAAATGTGCTGGCATCTTCACGTCTGTGGAGGCAGATTGCACAAGAGATGGCTCCTCAGTATCCGGAAGTGACTACAGACTATATGTTTGTGGATAATGCTGCCATGAAGATGCTTCAGGATCCTTGTTTCTTTGACGTGATGGTGACTGAGAATACATTTGGTGATATTCTGACAGATGAAGGCTCTGTTATCAGTGGCTCTATGGGATTACTTCCTTCTGCTTCTACGGGTGAAAGCACTCCGGTATTCGAACCTATTCACGGTTCATGGCCACAGGCTAAAGGATTGAATATTGCCAATCCATTGGCTCAAATCCTATCGGTGGCCATGCTGTTTGAGTATTTTGATCTTAAGGAGGAAGGCACCTTGATTCGTAAGGCTGTAGATGCTTCTTTGGATGAAAATGTGCGTACTCCGGAAATTCAGGTTGAAGGTGGGGCCAAGTATGGTACTAAGGAAGTGGGTTCCTGGATTGTGGATTATATCAAGAAAGCATAGAATTTTATAGGTTTTTTACGGAGAATCAGAAGTGAATGCCATTTTACTTCTGATTCTTTATTTTTATTGGATAAGAAAAAGTATATTTGATGCTGCAAATAAAACAAAGATAATAATTGAAAGACATTCAGATGAAGAATTTAGTTTATGCTTTGGTAGGAGCTGGTTTTATGATTGCCTGCCAGCCTTCGGACCAACCGGAAATCAGCGGTATGCTGACTGGTATCGAGAGTGATACATTATTGGTACAATCTTTTCCTGTAAATGATCGTGATAGTCGTAGGACAGATACGATTGCCATGCAAAATGGAAGTTTTGCTTTTAATTTAGGTGATAGTGTATTGAAACAGGTTTATATTTATGGTAAACCGTCAGTGAAACCCAATGAGGATGGCAGTATACCTGCCATATCGATGAAAGCTGTAAATTTTTTGCTGTTGCCTGGCCAACCTATAAAAATTTCAGGTTCATTGGATGAATATAAATTGGAGGGAGGTTCCTTTTATGATGATTATAATGAAGTGTTGGAGGACTGTAAAGCATATAGTCATAAAATAGATTCATTGAATGTAGTCTGTATGGATATGGAGAAAAAAGGAATACCCGGAGATTCTATCCGTAAAGTTTATGCTTCAGCAAAAGAATGGTATGGAAATATTTTAAAAATAAAAAGTGACTATGTTAGGCAGAATCCGGATAAAGATGTATCAGTATATGTAATGTCACAGTTGACAAGGGACCAGTTGGGGGATGCTTTTAATGTTTTGACTGACCGGGTAAAGGAAGGAATGATGGCTCCTTTATATCAGAGAATGAGAGAAGGATATGAGAAAGAACTGGCTCGCGATAAAGCAAAAGAAGCAATGAAACCAGGTAATCCTGCTCCGGAATTTACTTTGAAGGATTTGGATGGAAAGAATTTTGACTTATCTTCTCTGAGAGGTAAATATGTAGTGCTTGATTTCTGGGGAAGCTGGTGTGGATGGTGCATAAAAGGAATTCCCGAAATGAAAAAGGCATATGAAAAATACAAGGGAAAAATAGAATTTGTAGGGATTGACTGCAATGATACAGAGGATAAATGGAAAAAAGCAGTAGCTGAGCATCAATTGCCGTGGATTAATGTACGCAATATAGATGAACCGGATGTAGCGGTGATGTATGGAGTAAGTGGTTATCCCACTAAATATGTGATTGATCCTGAAGGGAAAATTGCTAAACAGGTAGTTGGCGAGAATCCCGAATTTTATATGTATCTGGACGCATTGATGAAATGATGAAAGGTTCCGGATAATTATGAATAACAGAGGTGTGCCATTATTTGAACACACCTCTGTTGTTTAATTTAACGTGAGTTCGAAATAAGAATAAATATATTTCACTTATAATTAGAAACATAGCGATAAAAGTATTAAATTTATAGTGCTGAATTATAACATTTAAACGATTACCACTATGTTTCCAGAGTCTAAAGTTACAGAGATTTATTGTATGGCCGATGATTTTTGCAAGGAATTTACATTGCAACAGGAAAAATATATGATTAAGGATATGAAGACCATGCATCGTAACAAACCCAACCGTATGAGTGATGCAGAGATTATGGTTATTCTAATCCTGTTTCACTCCGGTGGTTTCCGTTGTTTCAAGCATTACTACAAGGAGTATGGCTGAAAACATCTGAAACACCTTTTTCCTCGTCAGGTTTCTTATAACCGTTTTGTGGAACTGGAGAAGGAAGTATTGCTTCCCATGACCATATTCATCAAAAGAGTACTGCTGGGAACTTGTACCGGCATCAGTTTCGTTGATTCCACTCCCTTATGTGTATGTCGTAACCAAAGAATCTTGATTCATAAGACATTTGAAGGGCTTGCCGAGCGTGGAAGATGTTCTATGGGATGGTTCTTCGGATTCAAGCTGCATCTGATAATCAATGACAAGGGTGAAATCCTCAATTTCATGTTCACGCCTGGAAACGTGGATGACCGGGAACCGTTGAAACAGGGTAGGTTTCTGGAAAACATCAAAGGAAAACTATGTGCAGACAAGGGATATATAGGTCAGGCTCTGTTTGAAAACCTTTTCCTTAATGGCATACAACTTGTTACTAAAGTTAAAAATAATATGAGGAACTCACTGATGAGTATTGCCGACAAGATTTTGCTAAGAAAAAGAGCCTTGATTGAAACGGTCAATGACGAACTGAAGAACATCGCACAGATTGAACACTCAAGACATCGTTCATTCAGTAACTTTATAGCCAACTCCTTGTCGGCTATCGCGGCATACTGCTTTTTTGAAAAGAAGCCCGCCATTGACGTAAAGTTTGTCAATGACGGACAACTTGCTATTTTTTGATTTTATTTCGAACTCACGTTAATTTAGAATTTTTTTACGCGTATATGACAGTAAGGTTCTCCTCCCGTTTTATCGTAATAGTGCTGATGATAGTCTTCTGCTTCCCAAAATTTCTCGGCAGGGCGTAATTTGGTATTGACTCTATGACCTTTCGAGCGAAGCAGTTCGATGACCTCTTCAGCTTCGGATTTTTGTTTTTCATCCATGTAGAAAATCATACTCCGATATTGCGGTCCGAGGTCGGGACCTATTCCATCGGTTTGTGAAGGATCATGTATTTCAAAAAAAAGTTTGCACAAATCCACATAAGAAACCATGTCGGCGTCATAATCTACAAAAATAGCTTCTACATGGTGGGTCATGTGGGCTTTTACCTGAGTATATGTGGGGTTGGCTTCCGGACCACCTGTATAACCGACTGTAGTGTTTAGTACACCCGGAATACGTTCGAACTGATGTTGTACGCCCCAGAAGCATCCGGCGGCGAATATCGCTTTTTCTACTTTCATGTTCTTTATTCTTTTAAAATTGTATGCCAAATATACGGAATACCCTTTAAAACGAGAAACCTACCTTATGCTTTTTTTAATTAAACTAAAGGAATATCGTTAAAGATTCCTCTACCTTTGCAACCGGAATTAATTAATATAGAAAATCGGATGAAACAGATCGTATGTTATCTTATGTTGCTATGTGCATGTATGCAGTTGCAGGCGCAAACTTACGATGAGCTGATAACCTGTGCGTTGGATGCGGCAAAAAACGACAGTTTGACAAAATCAGAAATTTTGTTCAAACAGGCATTGAAGATGGATCCTGCCAATATGCGTAATGCTTTATTGTTTACTAATCTAGGAACGGTCCAGCGGAGATTGGGGAAAATAGATGATGCTATTGATTCGTACACGTTATCCTTGAATATTACTCCATATTCTGTTGTTACATTGCTCAATCGTGCTTCACTCTATTTGGAGAAAAATTTGTTTGACAGGGCTTATGTGGATTATTGCAATGTGATTGATATAGATAAGACAAATAAGGAAGCGTTACTTTTCCGGGCTTATATTTATATGCAACGTAGGGATTATAAGGGAGCGAGAATAGATTATAATACTTTATTACAGGAGGAACCGGGGAATAATACTGCACGTTTGGGCAGGGCACTTTTAAATCAGAAGGAGTTGAAGTATCGTGAATCTTTAGAAGATTTTAACAAATTGGTTTCCGATAATCCCAGAGATGTTTCTTATTTGAAAGCTCGCGCTACATTGGCTGTAGAAATGAATACGCCTGATTTGGCTTTATTGGATTTGGAGGAGGCCGCCAAACTGGCACCGGACGATGCGGAAATTTATGTGATGTGTGGTGAGATTTATTTAAGTCAGAAGAAAAAAAGAGAAGCGTATGTTGCTTTTGAAAAAGCAATAGAGTTGGGAGTTCCCCGACCGGAATTACAGGATAAGCTGAAAGCAAGTAAGTAAAAATACGAACAGGATTATTGTCAGACAATCATCATGCTTTTACAAGAGGCTGTCTCAAAATAGAGTTGAGATGGCCTCTTTTGTTTCATCTCCAATTGAAGTCATTTGGATTTTTCTCAAAAAAGGAGTTTATAAACTTACTTTTGAAGGTTTCATCCTTTCAAACTTTTTTTTTCGTTGCCATAAGCCCCCTAAGAGGCTACTTTTGCAAGATTATGTGCAATGGCCAGCAGGCCGAACTCAATTTCAACCTTCTTAAGCCCACGAAGATGGAACCTCTTGAAGTGCTTGTTGTTCTTGAGGTTTCCAAATACGGCTTCCACATCCTGCGGTCGCTGACTGCGATATTTCAGGCCTTCATCAGAGAGCAGTTTTTCACGTTCCCTTTCCTTGATTTTCCTCAGACGATGGTTTACCTGCACAATTCTTTCCGACCGGCTTCTGTGACACCGGCATCTTAACGGGCAGCCCTTACAGTTACGTGCCCTGTATCTTGATATGGTCTGCACAAAACCGTTGTTTGTTACCCGCCTTGCATCGGAGAGTCTTTCCATTCTCTGTCCCATCGGACAGTACATGCCGTCGGTTTCTTCATTATAATAAAAGTTGGCAGAGAGAAACGGGTCGTTCCGGAAGTTCCTTTTCTGTTCCTTATGAAAATTGTTGTACTTTATAAAGGTTTCAATGCCATGTCTGAAGGCGTACAGATAGTTCTCCTCGCTTCCGTATCCGGCATCACAGACAGATACGTCAGGGTATCTGCCGTAAAGGGAATGGAAATTATCCATATGCAGGGGATAGGTGGAGGTATCACCGGCACACTGATGGATGGTATAGTTCAGAATGAACTGTCTGTTGGTACTGATCTGGGGATTATATCCGGGTTTGAGCTGTCCGTTCCTCATGTGGTCCTCTTTCATGCGTATGAAAGTAGCGTCATTGTCTGTCTTTGAGTAGCTATTGCGTCCGTCAAGTATCTTTCCCTGTGATTCATATTTCCTGAGCTGTTCGGGCCATGACTTCCTTACACGTCTTACCTTCGCTTTCATTTTCCTGTCTGCATCCACTCCGTTCAGGGCATCATCTATCTGGCAAAGTGCCTTTTCCACTTTCTCCGGAGTGATATCCTGATATGTGATGGTGCGGAATCACGCAGTTCCTGCTTGGTGACGGACTCGGCGTACTGCCATATCTCTTCAAGCTGTTCCGCGATTCTGGATATACGCGTATGTATGGACTTACCCCAGACGAACGTATAACGGTTGGCATCCGCCTCCATCTTCGTCCCGTCGGTACAGGCCACATCCAGACTTACAAAACCTTCCGCCACAAGGAACTTTACGATGGTGGCAAATATTGTCTTGAGTACATCCTTCAGCCGGCTGCTGCGGAAACGGTTGATGGTATTATGGTCAGGAGTCACATTGCCGGTAAGCCACATGAAGCGGATGTCATTGCGACAGAATTCTTCTATGCGACGGCTGGAATAGATATTACGCAGATAAGCATAGACCAGAATCTGAAGCATCATGCGAGGGTGGTATGCAGAACAGCCTTGGGGAGAAATACCTGCGGTAAAGTTTTTCAAGGTTTATCTGTTCAATGATACGGTGAACAACCCGGACCGGATCGTTCTGGGGAATAAAATCGCCTAAACACGGAGGTAAAAGCAGATTATCGTTGGAGGTGTAACTTTTAAACATTATCTTTGGGATATCTTGACTTGATTCCCTAAGATACAAAAAATTAGGGAGACGGGCAAGTTCTGACTGAGCGAAGTTAGGACTTGCCCGATTTTTTTGCAAACACAAAAAAAGGCCGTCTCATTTTGAGACAGCCTCTTGTTGGTATATGGGAAGAATAGTTTTTCATTTCTTCAGTACCTTCTTTATCAACTCTATAAACTCTTTTCCGTATTTTTCTTTCTTATATTCGCCAATACCATTGATGTTGCCGAATGCTTCTATTGTTGTAGGTTGTTGGGTGGCGATCAGGTGCAAAGTCTTGTCGGATAAAACAATATAGGCAGGTATAGCTTGCTGGTCCGCCAGCTTTTTACGCAGTATACGTAACTCCTCGAACAAGTCCTTGTTTTCATTACCAAAAGTAACCGGAGTGGGAAAGAGTACCTCTTCCTTGGCTTTCTTTTTGCGTTTTTCCTTAGCAGGTACGAATTCTTCCCGTTTAATGACTACCAGCATGGCGGATTCTTTGCCGAACAATACTTTTTGCCCGCTTTCAGTTATTTTGAGGTGATTGTTCTCATTATAGGCTATTTCGAAATATCCTAGATTCAGCATTTGCAGCAGATAATCTTGCCAGTCGCGTGCGGGAATATCTCTTCCTGCGGCATATGTTTTCAGTTTGTCATAACCTTTGTCAATCAGTTCTTGGTTTGCTGACCCTTTCAATATGTCTATTAACATGTGAGTACCTATTTGTTGGTTAGTTCGGGCTATTGCACTCAAAGCTTTTTGTATAATGATTGTTCCGTCAAAGCGTTCGGGGGGATTACGGCACACATCACAGTTGCCACAATCATGGTCCATGGTTTCACCAAAATAGTTCAGCAGGATACGCCTCCGACAGATATCCGATTCAGCATATTGTTGCATCCGGTGTAATTTCTCTAAGTTAATTTCCTGCTGGCTGCTTTCTGTAGCGAATTTGGAAAGCATAACCAAGTCTCCCAGTGAATAGAACAGCAAAGTATCACTTTCCATACCATCACGCCCGGCACGTCCTATTTCTTGATAGAAACTTTCTATGCTTTTAGGAAGGTTATAATGAATAACCCAGCGTACATTGGATTTATCAATTCCCATCCCGAAAGCAATAGTGGCGCACACCACCTGTACACGATCATTTATGAAATCATTTTGTGCCTTATCACGCATATCGCTGCTTAATCCTGCATGATAAACGGTTGCACGGATACCTTGTTTCATCAGCATTGCGGCCACATTTTCTGTTTTGCTGCGGCTCATGCAATAAATGATACCACATTCATTTTTGTGTTTTTCTATGAATTCAAGAATAGTCCGCATCTTATCCTTTTGTTGGTAGCCTCTTTTAACTTCCAAACTCAGATTGGGCCGATCAAAGGAAGATATGAATATTTTAGGATCTTTCAAGGCCAATTGTTGTACAATGTCTTTTCGGGTTATTTTGTCAGCTGTAGCAGTCAATGCTACAATCGGTACTTTGGGAAACTGATTACGTAATACCTTTAATTGGGTATATTCAGGCCGGAAATCATGTCCCCATTGTGAGATGCAATGAGCTTCATCAATGGCAAATAAAGAAATTTGAATATCTTTCAGCAGGAAGTTTGTTTCTATAAGTAATCGTTCAGGTGAAATATAAAGCAATTTGATTTTTCCTTGAAGACATTCGCGACGTAGATTTATATTTTCTGTTTCATTATTGCTGCTGTTCAGTGCCCGTGCTGCAATTCCGTTTGCTTGTAAACTTTCCACTTGGTCTTTCATTAAAGAAATAAGGGGTGAAACGACAATGGCCGTACCTTCCATCAGTAAAGCCGGTAATTGATAACAGATGGATTTTCCTCCTCCTGTAGGCATTAATACCAAAGTATCCTTTTGAGCTAATATATTTTGAATAATATCTTGCTGTAAAGGACGGAAACTATCGTATCCAAAGTAGTTTTTTAGAGTTTGGAACATATCTGTTTGTTATTTTAAAATGTAATCGGTTACAAAGGTAGTAAAATCTTTAGATTTGGTAGGAATCTCTGCCTAATAATAGTAAATAAGATATACTTTTATTCATAATTCATTTGTTTTGAAATTATTGCTTAAAAGAGAGGTTGGTTATTGTAGATTGGACAAATAAACTTTTTTGCCACTTAAAAAACAAAGTGTTGTGATTATTTAAGAAATAAATTAAGCAAAAAAGTTGCATATGAAAAAAACTTTTCCCACATTTGTCCAAAATTAGATATTTGCATTTATATAACTAACCAAACAACGAAAAATTAAAAGAAAAATTAACTGATGAGCGACGTGGAAAAAAAATCAGAAACCCAGGAAGCGGCTCCTAAGAAAAAACCGTATAACCTGAGAGAAAAGAAAGAGAAAAAGGCTGCTTACAGATCTCTGATTAGAGCAGAACTTGCCGATGAATTGTATGATAAGATTTTGAACATTGTAGTTGTTCAGAAAAAGTACAAAGACCCTAATTATTCAGCAAAAGACTTGGCGAAAGAATTAAAGACAAATACTCGTTATTTGTCAGCTGTAGTGAATTCCCGCTTCGGAATGAATTATTCTTGTTTGTTGAATGAATATCGTATTAAAGATGCTTTGCATCTTTTAGTTGATAAACGCTATATGGATAAGAATGTGGAAGAGATCAGTGCAATGGTAGGTTTTGCTAATCGCCAATCTTTTTATGCTGCGTTTTATAAGAATGTGGGTGAGACTCCTAATGGCTATCGTAAGAGAAATCAAGAAAAGAAATAAGAGCATAATTTGCTACATTATAATTAAGAAAAAGGAAAACAATTGTTTTCCTTTTTTTGTTTCGGCTCACGAATTATGTATCTATAAAAAACGTTAATTGTAGAAATGAAACAGGTTGGTTGCAATGAAGTAGATAAAAGCATGAATGAAATGGAGGAATTTGATTATACGGTTGAACAATTTGCCGACTTACAGTTACTTCGATATAAAGTGTATGGATTTGAAGAACTGAGTTTGAAACAAAAAAAGTTGATTTACTATTTGTCACAAGCTGCTTTGCAAGGCCGTGATATTTTGTTTGATCAGAATGGCAAATACAATTTGCTTATTCGTAAAATGTTGGAAACCGTATATACAGAGTATCAGGGAGATCGTACAGATGTGAATTTCGTCAATTTGGAAACTTATCTGAAACGCATATGGTTTTCTAACGGAATTCATCATCATTATGCTTCAAATAAGTTCGTACCAGGTTTCACTCCGGAATTTTTTAGGGATGCATTGAATAGTGTGGATGCATTGAAGTTACCTTTGGGTAAAGGGGAAACAGTGGAAGAACTTTGTGAAGAAGTCTTTCCGGTGATTTTTGATTCTGAAATGATGCCTAAACGTGTGAATCAGGCAGACGGGGAGGATTTGGTCCTGACTTCGGCTGCAAATTATTACGAAGGGGTAACCCAGAAAGAAGCGGAAGATTTTTATCATAATTTGAAGAATCCGGATGATATGATGCCGGTAATGTTTGGTATGAACAGCCGTTTAGTAAAGGAGGACGGAAAAGTACAAGAAAAGGTCTGGAGATCTGGAGGATTGTATGGGCAAGCCATTGATAAGATCATTTATTGGTTGGATAAGGCTCTTGGTGTGGCAGAAGATGCACAACAAAAAATAGTTATCGAAAAATTAATTCGATTTTATAAGAATGGGGACTTGAAAGATTTTGATGAATATTCTATTGCGTGGGTGAAGGATTTGGATTCACGCGTGGATTTTGTTAACGGCTTTATTGAAAGTTATGGAGATCCGTTAGGACTGAAAGCTAGTTGGGAGTCCATTGTGAATTTTAAAGATCTGGAAGCAACCAAGCGCACGGAAATCATCAGCGCTAATGCTCAATGGTTTGAAGATCACTCACCTGTAGATCATCGGTTTAAAAAAAAGGAAGTGAAAGGTGTGTCGGCCAAGGTGATTACAGCCGCTATGCTGGGGGGGGATTTGTATCCTGCTACAGCGATTGGGATTAATCTCCCTAATTCCAACTGGATTCGTAGTGTGCATGGTTCTAAGTCTGTAACCATCGGAAATCTGACTGAAGCCTATAATAAAGCGGCTCATGGTAATGGATTTACAGATGAATTTGTTTGCGGTGCCGAAGAGAAAGAATGGATAAAGAAATATGCAGATCTTACAGGGGATTTACATACTGATTTGCATGAATGTTTGGGGCACGGTTCTGGTCAGTTGTTACCGGGAGTAGATCAGGATGCTTTGAAAGCGTATGGATCTACGATAGAAGAGGCACGTGCCGATTTATTCGGTTTGTACTATCTGCCGGATGACAAAATGGTAGAGTTGGGGCTTACACCGGATGGAGATGCCTTTAAAGCAGAATATTATACTTATATGATGAATGGTCTGATGACCCAGTTAGTCCGCATCGAGTTAGGTAATATGGTAGAGGAAGCACACATGCGTAACCGCCAGCTCATTGCGCGGTGGACATTTGAGAAAGGTGCTGCAGATAAGGTGGTTGAACTGGTTAAGAAGGATGGGAAAACGTATGTGAAGATAAACGATTATCAAAAATTGCGCACTCTGTTCGGACAGTTGCTGGCTGAGATACAACGCATTAAAAGTGAAGGAGATTTTGAGGCTGCCCGTAAATTGGTCGAAAAGTATGCGGTGAAAATAGATCCGGTTTTGCACGCCGAGATATTGGCACGTTATGAAAAACTTCATCTGGCTCCTTACAAAGGTTTTGTAAATCCTGTATATGAGGCCGTGACAGATAAGGATGGAAATATTATAGATGTAAAAGTATCTTATAATGAAGGTTACGCGGAGCAAATGTTACGTTATAGCAAAGAATTTGCGAATCTTCCTTATAGAAATGAATAAGAATAAATATGGATGTACACGAAACAATAAAGGACATAAAGGGGCAATTCCGTTTGTTTATGAATGGGGTGGTTTCCCAAAGTATGCGTGAGAAGGGATTAGACTATAAACTGAATTTTGGCATCGAACTTCCGCGTTTGAAAGAAATAGCTGCTCGTTATGAAAAAAATCATGAAGTGGCGCAAGCTTTATGGAAAGAAAATATCCGTGAATGTAAAATTCTGGCGGGAATGTTACAGCCGGTAGAAACATTTTATCCGGAAATAGCTGATATATGGGTAGAAGATATGCGCTATCCTGAAATAGCGGAACTGACTTGCATGAGTTTGTTCCAATATTTACCTTATGCTTCGGAGAAGGCTTTTGAATGGATGGCCGATGAGCGTGAATATTTTCAGTTATGTGGCTTTATGCTGATGGCAAGGCTGTTGATGAAGGGAAATCAGCTGACTGAGCGTTCGGAAGCTGAATTTTTGGATCAGGCAATGGTCACTTTACAAAGCGAGGGAGTGCTGCCCCGCAAAGCAGCTGCTACTGCTTTGAAGAAGTTTGCCGTTCAAAGCAAGGAAAATGGCAAAAAGGTGAATCGGTTGTTGGCTCCATTAACCAAATCAGATAAGGTAGAAATAGCTTCTTTGGCTGGAGAAATAAAATTAGAAACAGAATATTGGCATTAAACTTTCATGTTATCATAAAAAGGCTTAACTTTGACGGCGGAACTGAAATCTGTGATGGAAGAGAATGTGAAAGATAAGGTAAAGCAGATCTTGACAGAATATCTGCAGGTTAACGGGCATCGGAAGACACCTGAACGATATGCTATACTCGATACTATCTATTCCATTAAAGGTCATTTTGACATTGATACGCTTTATAATTATATGGCAAATGAAGGAAAATTCCGGGTAAGCCGGGCTACTCTTTATAATACCATCATTCTTTTTATCGATGCAAAATTGGTTATTAAACATCAGTTCGGCAATTCTTCCCAGTACGAGCGTGCGTACAACAATGAAACCCATCATCACATGATATGTACGGAATGTGGCAAAGTGACCGAATTTCAGGATGAGAATCTGAAACAAGCCATTGCCAATACGAAACTGAAGAAATTTCATGCCTCGCACTATTCCTTATATATCTATGGTGTATGCAGCAAGTGTACTTGGGCCAAGCGTAGGAAGAAAAAAGATAAGTAACAATAAAACGAAGAAACATGAAAGTAGATGTCTTGTTAGGTTTGCAATGGGGTGATGAAGGCAAAGGAAAGGTTGTCGATGTTCTGACTCCCCGTTATGATGTGGTAGCTCGTTTCCAGGGAGGTCCGAATGCAGGTCATACACTGGAATTCGAAGGCCAGAAATATGTGCTCCGTTCCATTCCTTCCGGAATATTTCAAGGAAATAAAGTAAACATTATTGGTAATGGTGTGGTACTGGATCCGGCTTTGTTCAAGGCTGAGGCTGAAGCTTTGGAGGCTAGCGGACACCCCCTGAAAGAACGTTTGCACATTTCAAAGAAAGCTCATTTGATTTTGCCTACTCACCGCATTCTGGATGCTGCTTATGAAGCTGCTAAAGGAGATGCCAAAGTGGGAACTACCGGAAAAGGTATAGGTCCTACTTATACTGATAAAGTGAGTCGTAACGGTGTACGTGTAGGTGATATCCTTCATAATTTTGAAGAAGTGTATGGAAAGGCAAAGGCACGTCACGAACAGATCTTGAAAAGTCTGAATTATGAATATGATATAACCGAACTGGAAAAACAATGGTTGGAGGGTATCGAATACCTGAAACAGTTCCATTTGGTAGATAGTGAACACGAAATAAACAATCTTCTGAAGTCGGGTAAGAGTGTGCTTTGTGAAGGTGCGCAGGGAACGATGCTTGATGTTGATTTCGGTTCTTATCCTTTTGTCACTTCTTCAAATACCATTTGTGCCGGTGCTTGTACCGGTTTAGGTATCGGTCCTAATAAAATTGGTAATGTATACGGTATCATGAAAGCGTATTGTACCCGTGTGGGGGCAGGTCCTTTCCCTACCGAATTGTTTGATGAAACTGGTAAGAAAATCCGCGATTTAGGTCATGAATATGGTGCGGTGACAGGTCGTGAACGTCGTTGTGGATGGATTGATCTTGTAGCTTTGAAGTATTCTATCATGGTAAACGGGGTGACTCAGTTAATTATGATGAAGAGCGATGTGTTGGATGATTTCGAAACCATCAAAGCATGTGTGGCTTATAAAGTAAATGGTGAGGAAATTGATTACTTCCCTTATGATATTAGTGAGGGACTGGAACCAGTATATGCTGAGCTTCCCGGATGGAAGGCTGATATGACCAAGATGACCAGTGAGGATGAATTCCCGGAAGAATTCAATGCGTATGTCACTTTCTTGGAAGAACAGCTGGAAACCCCGATCAAGATTGTTTCGGTAGGTCCTGATCGTGATCAGACTATTGAACGCTATACGGAAGAATAATAGAGAAGAATCTTATAAGATAAAAAAGAGATACTGTTTTCCTTTGGAGTCAGTTTCTCTTTTTTTTGTATACATCTATCTGTTTCTATGTATATTTGATAAAATTGTAACATCTATAATGATACCCATGTAAGATAATATATCTTTCGTCTTTATCGTCTATATCTTTCCGGCTGCTATTCAAGATGTGTGTGGAGCATCAATTGTGCATTATTGCGTATTATTGTGTCAAATCGCGTCAAATCGCGTCATTCCGTCTGGGCTTCTTTCTATATTTGTCATCAATAAAAAATATCGATATGGCATTACAAACAACCGGATTGGAATTTTTCTACCTGAGTGTGGATTTCTTCGAGAATGATAAAATATTGTTGGTGGAACAAGAGTTGGGCTACATTGCTTGTATTGCATTTATTGGCACGTATTTACCACAAAGGATGTCTTTGCTGTTGGAGAGAGGATAGGTGTCTGCTTTTTACTCGCAGATTGCCCGAAGGATGTACGGCCGATTATGTACAGCAAGTAGTGGATGCACTGTTGGAACGTGGATTTTTTAGTAAAGCCCAATACGAAAAAATTGGAATTCTTACTTCCGGAAGTATACAGGACCATTACTTTGAGGCGGTACAACAACGGAAGTGTGTAGAGGTGAGTACTGATTACTTGTTGATAGAGATTTCAAAATACAAGAATTTGTATGTGGACGGTAGTAACGTAGGCATTTCAACGGAAAATGTGGACATGAAAACATGAAGTTACAAAGTAAAGCAGGGCAAAAAAAGAAAAGGGCTCCTCTTCATTTTGTTCTCCAGAAAAGAAGAGGATTTTTGCGGAGAAAGAGACTTTTTCTTCTATTCTTGGAGATGGAAAATGCAGAAATACTTCCAGACCAGTTGAAGCTTTGCAGCAGTGAGGGATAGGAGATAAGATAGTAGGGTACTGTGATTATGGTGTGAGAGGGCATCCGATATGGCAAATATTAGCTGATATGCGTATGTCAGGTGGAAGGCTATACCAACTGTTAGCCTTTATTGGGGCGCGCCTGCGAGTTTGACCGATTAGAATTTAGTAGATTGATAAATACTGTAATTGTGTAATAAAGAAAACGATTGATCGTTTTATGGTTCATATAAGTAGAAAATAAATAGAATATTAAATAGATAATAGCCTGATTTTTAGAGTGCTGATTATGCTAATGGTAGAGTATAAGTAGAAAGTGACTAAAAAAATATTCATAATATATTGTGTATCAAGTAAAAGGGGGAAATAATATAAGTATGGTGGACTTAATGAATAGAGGAGAACGGTAAGCATAAGTTCTTTTGGAACTCATTTTATTAATAATATTGCAAAGATATAAAATTTTATCAAAAATAAAAGAATAAGTCTATTATTTTTTGTCTATGATATTTTTTTATTCATAAGTATTGTTTAGTTGTGATATTTGTTAGATGCAAGGTAATTATTTTATTTTTAGTATAAAATGATGTGAAATACATGAAAATTGTCAAGATAATCATTTTCTTCTTCAGATATCTTGTTCCAAATAAAGTATCTTGCTTTTTTTATTTCTTTAACTATTTATCCTTTGTGTGAAATTACTCTTTTAACAGTTGAATATCGTTTGGAACGACTAATATTTAGGCGTTTTTTATAAGAAATGAATTCTTGTACTTTCCTCTTTTATAGAACTAAGTTCCAAAAGAACTTGGATAATGTTTAATTAAAAGAGAGTGAGTATGAAAGAAAAAGTGTTAATGTTACTAGCTTGTCTGTGGTTGGGTATCGGCTTCTCTATGGCTCAAGCGCCTAAAACAGTTGCAGGAGTTGTAACTTCTGCGGATGATGGTGAGCCGATAATAGGTGCGTCTGTTTTAGTGGAAGGGACTACTATGGGAGCAATTACGGATGTGGATGGCAAGTTTGCTATCAATAATATTCCTACAGATGCCAAAGCGCTGATTGTTTCTTATCTGGGTATGATTACTCAGCGAGTTGGAATTCAGCGTGGTACTATTACTGTAACAATGAAGTCGGACACAAAAGTGTTGGATGAAGTGGTTGTAACTGCTCAAGGATTGAACCGTAAACAAAAAGCGTTGGGTTATTCTACACAAAAGGTGGCAGGTGAGGATCTAACTATTTCACGACAGACCGATTTGGGTAATGCTATGGCCGGTAAAGTGTCGGGAGCACGTTTTATAGGTGGTGCCAGTTCTGGTTTTGATGCAGGTACTATTATTTTGCGTGGTGCAGGTTCCATTCCTTCTTCGTCCCAGTCGGATAATCCGGCCAATGAACCTATTTATGTGGTAGATGGTGCTATCACTAACAAAAACTCTATCAATATGGATGATGTGGAAAGCATAAACGTATTGAAAGGTCCCGCGGCTACTGCCCTTTATGGTTCGCGTGGTGGTGCAGGTGCTATCATCATAACTACTAAGGCGGGACAAAGTGAGAAAGGGTTGCTTGAAGTAAGTCATACATTGCAGGCCGAAACTTACTATAATCATTTCAATATGCAGAAGCTGTATGGTGGTGGAGGATATGGAGGTACGGAAAAAGGTAACAGGGCTCAGGATATTTATGATTTGTATAGTGGTGATATTCCCGGTTTGCAAGGTGCTTATGTGTACGATTATAATGAGGACACTTCTTGGGGAGCTGCATACGATCCGGCTGTGAAATATGTCACTCCGTTGTCATTAGACGAAACCAGTGGTCATTATGGAAAACCAGCCACTTGGCAACATGGATTGGATTTGAGAGATCTTTATCGGACTGGTGTAACCAATACAACCAACGTTTCGTTTTCAAAGAGTGTGAAAGATTTTAATACCCGTGTTTCTTTCACCAATAGCTATCGTACTGGTGTGCAGCCCAATTCGGATGCTATTCGCCGTTTCTTAGGGTTCAAGACAAATTTCAAACCCACACCGTGGATGAATGTGTCATTGGATTATAAATATACTTATCGTCAGGATCATAATGCTGCCGAAAGTGGATATAACGGTTCACGTACCGTTTTGCAGGAATATACCCAATGGGGACAGACCAATGTCAATTTAAAAGATTATAAGGACTATAAACGTCCGGACGGATCATGGAGGACATGGAATATCAACAGTGTGAATAATCAAAGTGCTGCATTCCATGATAATCCGTATGCTTTATTTCATGAATATAATCATCGCACCATTTATCAATGGAATGTATTCAGTGGCGATGTGTCTGTGGACCTTCCTTATAACTTGAAGGCAGGGGTACGCGTAAATGGTAACATACGTGGTTACAAATTGGAACGAGAACGCCCTTCAGGATCTATTAATTTCCGGTCAAATTATCGTCAGGATCAAAGCAGTTTGATTGATTTGACCGTACAAGGACGTTTAACTTGGGGACAATCATTTTTTAAAGATAAACTAACGGTAGACGCAGCTCTTTTTGCAGAAGCACGTGATTATACGTACGATAATTTATATGCATACACCAATACGAATTATGATTTGTCTTTGGACGATTACTATAATTTGGCTGCTTCATCGGGTACTATTGCTTTAGCCTATAATGAGAAAACACATTACAAAGAACGTAGTGTTTATGCCACAGCTACCATGGGCTGGGATGATACTTATTTTCTTGACGCTTCTGTTCGTAACGATATGTCTTCCACATTGAGTCCTAATCATAACAGCTATTGGTATGGTGGCCTTTCCGCTTCTGTCCTTGCTCACAAATGGGTGAATGCAGAATGGCTGAACTTTTGGAAACTGCGTGCTAGTGCGGCTCAAGTAGGTACTACGCTCAATGCTTACAATATTTATCCTACTTATTCGCTGGATACCAGTTATGGTTCACATGTTACAATGTATGAACCTTCTTCTCAGAAAAATTATAATATCGAGCCGTCTATTTCCACTTCGTATGAAATAGGTACGGAATTCCGTTTGTTCAATAATCGTTTATGGGGTGATTTCAACTATTATACCCGGGATGACAAAGATCAGATAATCTCCGTAACCTCTGCTCCGCAATCGGGGTATTCCACTCGTAAGATGAATGCTGGTTTAATTCGTAATCGGGGTGTTGAATTGAGTTTGGGCGGGATGCCTGTTTCCACTAAGAACTGGAAATGGGAAATGAATTTCAATATAGCGAAGAATAGTAATAAACTGGTGGAACTAGCTGATGGAGTGGATTCTTATTCTATTTATTGGACTTCATTCACAACTCGTTTGTATAATTATGCTATGGTTGGTAAATCACTTGGTGTGATAACCGGTAATACATGGGAACGTGATGACAATGGCAATATAATCTTCCATGAATTGAGTGCTTCGCAGAAGGCGTTGTATGGTGGTGAATATGTACCTACTTACAATCAGAATACACTAGATGAACTGGGTAACTTCCATCCGGATTTCACTGGTGGTTTTAATACTAGTATCAGTTTTAAGAATTTCCGTCTGTCGGCTAATATTGATTTCTCTGTAGGCGGACAGATTGTATCCTATACTAATATGTGGGGTAGCAATAGCGGTATTCTTGATAAAACAGCTGAGCTTAATGACCGTGGCGTCAATGTTCGTGAACCGGTAAGCAAAGGTGGTGGTATCCACATGACTGGTGTGGATCAGAATGGCAATAAGGTAGATACCTATGTCAATGCTAAACTATATTATACCACAGCTTCCCGTGTATGGGAAGAATGGGTGTATGACCGTACTTACGTGAAACTTCGTGAAGTGTCATTGTCGTATGTTTTCCCGTCACAGACTTTGAAGAAACTAAATATCGGCCTGAGTCGTGCCAGTGTGGCAATTAATGCTTCCAATCCATGGTTGATCTACTCAGCTTGTCCTAATGTGGATGTGTCTGAAATTGGTATGGGATATTTTGAGGGTGGTAATGCCGCTGCAACCCGTTCGATAGGTTTTACCGTTAATCTTGCTTTTTAAACCATAAAATGAAGAATCATTATGAAATATATTAAATTATTATTTTTATCTCTGAGTTTTGCAGCAACATTCACAGCATGTGATATGACTGACTTTGGCGATATTAACAAAGATCCCAATGAACCGTCGGAGGCTAATACTGGTATGTTGTTTACATACGCTTGTACTTATGTGAAATACTTCTCTATGAACTCAAATTATTATTACCCGTGGACGCAAATGTATCCGGGGTATATGTCCGAGAAAAATAATAATCAGTATGGTGCGTTTGGCGGACCTACTATGAGTACAAGTTCTTATTATCTTTATCCGTTGAAGAACTGCCAGAAGATTATTGACTTTAATAGTGATGAGACTGAAAAAGGTAAACCTGCCATTGTGCAGTTTGGTGATAATGCCAATCAGATTGCGGTTGCACGTACATTGATGGGATTCATCTATATGCACCTTACAGATGCTCTAGGGCCACTTCCTTACACAGAAGCATTTCAGGCAGGTGAGGAAAATTTTACTCCGGTATTTGATTCACAGGAAACTATTTATGCTAAGTTAGATGCCGATTTGAGGGAAGCGTATAATCAGTTTAATGAAAGTGGCTCGTTGAGCACAGCCGACATCCTGTTCGATGGTGACATTCGTGCATGGAAGAAACTGAATGCTTCTACCCGTATGATGCTTGCTATAAAACTGGCAGATGTGGATCCTGCCGAAGGACGCTCGCGTTTTGCTCAAGCTTACGCTGATGGCGGTATTGAAGAAAATGCCTATAATTTGAATTATACTTTTGAGGCCAATACTGTGGGATATTTATATTATAATGGCGTAAACTATAATTATAATTTTGTTCCTAATAAGTATTATGTAGATCAGTTGAAGGAATTGAAGGACAACCGTCTGTTCTCTACTTGTTCGCTGATTCCTTTTGGCAAGACACAGGCAGAGACAGGCGTGACAGATGAAGACCTGAAGAATTTTGATAAATACCAAGGTATGCCTTTGGGTATTGAGTCTGCAGATGTGAACACGTGGAATAAAGTCTGCTGTTTTTATAATCCTTCGCTTACACAGGTAACCTCTACTTTCCCTATTATTACTGCTTCTCGTATGCTACTTATCGAGGCTGAAGCTGCTCAACGTGGCTGGATTCAGGCTGATCCTGCCCAACTTTATGCAGCCGGTGTGAAGGCATCATTTGAACAATGGGGAGCCGAAGGTGTTGATGAATATTTGGTACAGGAAGCAGTTGCTTATACGGGTACTGATGCTGATAAAATTAATAAAATTGCTCTTCAGCGCTGGATCAGTGGCTTCATGGCTGATGGTTTTGAGGCATGGTCTGACTGGCGTCGTTTTGATATTCCGAAACTAGAAGTCGGTCCGGTTTGTACAACGATTGATCACATCCCTTATCGCCATCAATTTGATAGCGAAATTTATCAAGGTAATCTTGAAAATTATGAAGCTGCCGTGAAAGCAGATTTGAATGGTGATGATAGCCGTGAGCAACGAGTATGGTGGAATAGAAGATAAGATTTGAAGTATATAATTCTCTTTAAAGTTTCGTTTAAATATAGGGGACATTCTCAGTGATGAGAGTGTCTTCTTTTATTGAAATAAATCAAAAAATATATAGGATAAACGTTAGTTAAGACTAGGTAATTCATAAATTGCCTCGATGGATAGATATACGTATTGCTTTTTCTTATTCACTTTTGTTGTGTTTGGTTGGGTGGCATTTGAAGAATGTTATTGTTGGGATATTGAATTTTTATGAAGAAATTCTCCTGTTTTAAAGCATAAAAAAAGGCTATCTATCCCAGACAGCCAATCTTTTGTTAACCTTAAATCTAATACTATGAAAAACACACTGCAAAGATACGGACTTTGTTTATAATAGCAAGTTTTTAGTCTGTATTTCGCCGTTTTATAACATGCTTTATAAATATATCGCACCTTGTTAACAAATTAATTTAAAAATGTAAAGTTTTGTTTATTATGACCTTTCGGACTTTTTGTCTTATGAATGATAGAAGAGGGCAAATGAAAATAAAAGTATGTGATAGCTGTTTTTCTATTTCTTATTTTATATCTTTGATGTCACTTTACTGATTGAAAAAATAACAGTTACTTATGAAAAACAGACAGTTTATTGTATTTGCTCTTTTATTAGCATGTCCGTTGCTGTTACACGGACAGGAAACGTTTCTTTGTGGAAAAGAATCATGTAATAAAGGTTATATCCGGCATCCATGGTATGGAAAAAAGGTTGGTTATATAGGAGACTCGATAACTGATCCCAATTGTTATGGAGATAACATAAAAAAGTATTGGGATTTTTTGAAAGAATGGTTGGATATCACTCCTTATGTGTATGGAGTGAGTGGACGTCAATGGAATGATGTACCCCGTCAGGCAGAACAATTGAAAAAGGAGCATGGAGAAGAGGTTGATGCCATCGTGGTTTTGATGGGGACAAATGATTTTAATAGCAGTGTACCTGTCGGGACTTGGTTTACAGAGAAAGAAGAGCAGGTGATGGCTGCCCGTGGTGAAACTAAAAAACTGGAAACGCGTAAAAGGCGTGTTCCTATAATGACGAATGATACGTATAAAGGCCGTATTAATATTGGTTTGAGTCATTTGAAAAAATTGTTTCCCGATAAACAAATTGTTTTGTTGACCCCATTGCATCGTTCTTTAGCGGAATTCGGCGAAAAGAATGTACAACCGGATGAAAGCTATCAGAATAAATGCGGAGAATATGTGGATGCTTATGTACAGGGCATTAAGGAAGCAGGTAATTTGTGGGGAATTCCTGTAATAGATTTTAATTCGGTTACAGGTATGAATCCGATGATTGAAGAACAACTTATTTATTTCTATGATTCGGGCTATGATCGTTTGCATCCTAATACCAATGGTCAAGAACGTATGGCACATACATTGATGTATCAGTTACTTTCTTTGCCTGCATCATTCTGACAGTTGGACATTCATTTTTTTTGTCTTTTTGGAAGAGTTTGTCTATTTAGGAGAACCTCCAATGTTTCGATATGAACTTGAAGAATTGAAAAAATGTTCAAATGGCAAATTGATGTTGTTTGAACATTTTTTTATTAGTTCTTATTTACTGAAAGAGTAATTGAACTATTGATTTTGAACAAATTTCTATATTCTTGTATCATTTTTTATGGTTTCTTTTCTTGTTCTTATTTACTTTTGCCTAAATCTTTTAACTTATAAAATGTATATGAAAAACATGAAATTAAAAGTATTACTTGTTTTATGTGCTTTACTCCTGTTATCGGCTTTTATTGCTGAGAGAAAAGACCCCATTACTATTTTTATGATTGGTGATTCTACCATGGCGAATAAAAGTCTGAAGAATGGTAATATAGAGCGTGGTTGGGGACAAATGCTTCCCGGATATTTTACGGAAGAGGTTGTGGTGGATAATCACGCTATGAATGGACGAAGTTCACTCAGTTTTATCAATGAAGGACGTTGGGACATAGTGCTTTCTAAAATTCATAAAGGTGATTATGTATTTATTCAATTCGGACATAATGATGAGAAACCTAGAGCCACATTACATACAGAGCCCGGAAGTACCTTTGATGATAATTTAAGACGTTTTGTGAATGAAACACGTGCTAAGGGAGGAAATCCTGTACTGTTCAATTCTATAGTTCGTCGTAATTTCCTTCCTAAAGGTGTGACGGAGATAAAGGGTAGTTATGAAAAAGAAGGTCCGGTATTGGTTGATACCCATGGGGAATATCTGGAATCTCCCCGTCGGGTGGCCGGAGAAATGAATGTACCTTTTATTGATTTGAATAAATTGACCCATGACTTGGTTACCGGTATGGGAGTCGAGAATTCAAGAAAATTGTTTATGTGGATTCCAGCAGGACAATATGAATTTTGTCCGGAAGGGAAAATTGACAATACTCACTTGAATATATATGGTGGACGTATAGTTGCCGGGTTGGTTGTGGACGCTTTGATGGAAGAAGTGCCGGCTTTGGCAAAATATGTGCGACGTTATGATTATGTGGTGGCGAAAGATGGGAGTGGGGATTTCTTTACAGTTCAGGAAGCAGTGAATGCGGCAGTTGGTGGGAGCAAGAAAACAATATCTATACTTGTCCGTCCGGGAGTATATGAAGAGCATGTTTCTATGCCGGAATCATCGCCTCGAATAGAATTGGTGAAACAGACAGGGGCTGAGATCAGGGATAACGGGTTCACACAAGATGTTTATGTGGCACCTTATAAGGGTGACAGAGTGTGTGCTATTAGTTATACATTTGATAGGAACAGGGGTAGGTACATGTACTGAACAATATCACATCGGGGGAGATAAGTTGAAATCGACTCCTGCGTCTTTAGATAAATGGGTGGAAAGCTTGGTAAGCTCCGGTAGATGGGGAGTTGGCAATGATACATGGAATATCGCAGGGATATAATGCTTTTCAAAATCCTGAAATATTGTGGGAATAGGTAAAGGCTATGGAAAATGAAATATGGGTGGGTACATTTAGAGAGGTAGTTGCTTATAACAAAAGAACGAGAAAAAAATCGCTTGAATGTGCTAGAAAACGGCTATAACATAACTCCTCATTTGGATATGAATGCACAATTATTTACAGAACCACTGACTATGGTATTGAAATCTGTGGGAAACAGAGTTTCGGAGATTAGGCAAGATGGGAAAAAGCGTTTTCTAAAGAAGGATGCTGATAAGGTTCTTTTCGATTTTAATCTTTATGGAGTGATGATTCAGATTCGTTTTATCTGAGGTGTTGGATATAGTTTTAAAACTAGAATAGGGAAATCCGTTAGTCTTTATTGTAACCATTTGAGGTGTGATAATAAGATTAACGGATTTGTTTTTTGCTCTTTTTATAAAGTTACTCAGAATTAATTTCTAAATTTGTTCCCGTTAACTTTATTCCTTTTTCAAAAGAAATAAAATGGAAAACACAGAGAAACTGATTGTAGAACAACTGAAAAATGGCAACGAAGATGCTTATAAATACATCTATGATTATCATTATGTTCTTTTATGTCATGTAGCAAATCAATATTTGAACGATAATTTTTTATCGGAAACTATAGTTGGAGATGTAATATTTCACCTTTGGGAGATCAGAGAAACTTTAAACATTACTATTTCTATTAGAAGTTATCTGATAAAGGCTGTTCGTAATCGTTGTATAGACTATCTGAAATCTAGATCTGAAAAAAAGGAAATTTCATTTTCAGTTTTAGTACCGGAAGAGATGTCTGAAGAAAAGTATTTGCAGTCGGATAATTATCCTTTGGGAATATTATTAGAACGTGAATTGGAGCATGAAATCCGTATGGCAATAGATAAACTACCGGTTGAATGTAGATGTGTTTTTGAAAAAAGTAGATTTGAGGAGAAAAAATATGAAGAAATTTCTCAGGAATTAGGTATTTCTATAAATACGGTTAAGTATCATATAAAGAATGCATTATCTTTCCTTCAGACTGAATTGAGCAAATATTTAATTGCTTTGATTTTATTTTTTTCGTGTTAAAACAGAAAAAAGTTCTTTTAGGACTACCCTGTATTTAAAATAAATCGTCTTCACTTTAGAAACAACAAAGATGAAAGCAGAAAAAGAACATATTGATGAATTAATAGTATCCTATTTAAGTAATGAGTTGGATGGAAATGCTGTGCATGAACTGAAGGAGTGGATAGCTGCGTCTGTGGAAAATGAAAAGTATTTTATGCAGCGGCAAGAAATTTGGTTTTCTGCCATAAGTGTGAAAGAGGATGTTAAATATGATAAGAGCAAAGCATTTGAACAATTTAAAAATAGAATTGCTAATCAGAGGTTGAATGATAAAAGAGAACGTGAAAATTTCTGTTTGTCTAAATTTTGGCGTTATGCAGCTGTTATTGTTGTATTGTTCTCAGTTTCTTATTTTTCTTATTGGAGGGGTGGAATAAGTATAAAAGAGGTATTTTCGGATATCATTGTGGAGGCTCCTCTTGGTTCCAGAACAAAATTGACCTTGCCGGATGGGACATTAGTGTGGTTGAATGCCGGATCGCGTATAACATATTCACAAGGATTCGGAGTAGGGAATAGAAAAATAGAATTGATAGGAGAAGGGTATTTTGAAGTTAAACGAAATGAAGAAGTTCCATTTCTTGTGAAAACGAATAGTTTGCTGGTAAAGGTATTGGGAACGAAATTTAATTTTCGGGATTATCCGGATGATGCAGAAGCCATTGTTTCTTTGTCCGAAGGAAAAGTGGCATTGAATAATTTATTGAAAAAAGAAAAAGAAGCTTTTTTGTTACCCAATGAAAGGGTGGTTTTGAATAAAAAGAATGGCAGAATGCATGTGGAGTATTCTACTGTTTCCAATGCATTACAATGGACTAATGGATATTTATTTTTTGATGAGGAATTGTTGCCGGATGTTGTGAAGGAGTTAGAACGTAGTTATAATGTGAAAATACAAATAGCTAGTGATACTTTGAATACTTTCAGGTTCTATGGAAATTTCGTTCATCGTGAGCAAAATATTCAGGAAGTTTTGGAAGCATTATCTGCGACCCGTAAGATTCATTATATTATTGAAGGACACAATATAACTTTATATTAAGTAGGGAGTGGATTAAAATTGTTTAACCTTAAAATTAAAAGTATGAATAGAATTAGAGCTGTAATACTGTAATAGGGGTACGAAAGGGATGAAAAAGAAAAGGTGGGAAGATATAGGGATTTTCCCACCTTGATGAAATCTCTTTTTCGACTTACGATTGTGAGTGCGCTTTTAGAGAATGCAAAGTTAATGATTTTTCTCTTTAAAAGCTAAGTTCATTTAATTTTTTAATTAATAAATTACTAATTTATGAAAAACAAGAGAAAGGCCATATTATTGGTCGGGGCTTTGCTTTGCCTTAATTTGAATATCTTCTCACAGAATATACCATTGAAAATGAATAAAGTATCGGTGAAAAAAGCTATGACTGAGCTAAAAGAAAAAAGTGGATATTCATTTGTGTATATAGCTGGGGATTTAGATACGAAAAAGATTGTTGATATAGACGCTGAGCAACTGCAAGAAGTTATTGAGCAAATCTTGGAAGGACAAAATGTTTCTTATGAGATAAAAGATAAAAATATCATTATTCGGAAGAAGGAAGTAGAACAGTCCATGTTGAACGAGAAAAAATTACAAGATATTTCAGGGCTTGTGATGGATGTTATGGGAGAACCTATCGTAGGAGTTAATGTGATGGAAAAGGGGACTACTAATGGTACTATTACTGATATGGATGGTAAGTTTTTACTTAAAGCTCCTGCGAATGCAACTCTTATTATTAGTTTTATCGGTTATAAGACTCTTGCTGTTAATTTGGAAGGGGAAAAGAATGTGAATATAACTCTGAAAGAGGATTTGGAACAATTAGATGAAGTGGTGGTGGTTGGTTATGGAACTCAAAAAAAATCTAGTTTGACAGCATCCGTGGCGACAGTGCCTGCAAAAGAACTGAGTAAACAGATGGGGCATTCTGTTGCAGCTGCTTTGCAGGGGAGGGCTCCAGGAGTAGAAATATTGCAAAAGGGGGGAGAAGCTGGGGCAGATATCAAGATACTTGTTCGGGGAGCAGGTACATTTGGTGCTACTGAACCTTTATATGTTATTGATGGTGCATTTTCTAATAATGGGCTAAATTCGTTGAATCCTTCAGATATTGAATCAATAGAAATCCTGAAGGATGGTTCGGCGGCTGCCATTTATGGCTCTCGCGCTGCAAATGGGGTTGTGCTGATAACTACCAAGCATGGTCAAAAAGGTAAAGCAAAAGTTGAAATTTCTGCAAACTATTCTTTGCAGACTCCTTCTAAATATCTTGATTTTCTAGATGCAAATGAGCATCGCGAATATACTAAGCAAATTGTTGCAAATTCAACAAACCAGACTCAAGCTCCAGAAAATATTCATCCTACTAATCCTGATATTAATACTGACTGGCAAGATGCATATCTAAGAAATGCTCCTATGTATAATTTGAATGCTTCAATTTCTGGTGGTGGTGAATATTCAACTTTTAATACAAGTTTGGGGTATTTTGATCAGCAAGGTATTATGGAATTTTCTGGTTTTAAGAAATATAATGCACGTGTCAATGGAACGTTTAAGAAAGGACGTTTGACTGTTAGTGAAACTCTTTCTGCTGCTTTTACAAATAAGGAGCCTCAAGTAAGGATGGTGATGGGGATTCCTACTGTTCCAATGACTGATGTAGAGGGAAGGTATGTATCTGCAGGTAAAGATTATTATGTAAATGAAGGAAAAGTTACTAATCCGTTTGCATCTTATTCCAATACTGTTCGAAGAAATAAAACAGTTAATGTTACTGGTAGTTTGAATATAGGACTGAATTTATATAAAGGATTGGATTATAAGCTACTACTTGGAGGTGACTATATATCAACAAATAATATATCTCGGTCCATTGCTTTTGACTCCAATTGGGATGAGAATGGTAATGCAGATCCTGATTATAGCAGAACGATTAATTCACTATCTGAAAGTCGTGGACAGCGATTTAGTTATACAATTGATAACATTTTGACTTATAAGAATATGTTTGCTGGTCATACTATTGACGCAATGGTAGGTACAAGTTGGATGAGAGAATACTATAGAACTATGGGGATTGGTTCTGGTTCTACAGATTTGGGTGGTCCTAATATTACTATTTTTAATGGGAAAGGAGATATAACAAGTGAAGAATACAATTCAGCTTTACTCTCCTTTTTTGCTCGCTTGAACTATGACTATAAGGAGCGTTATCTTGTTTCTGCAAGTATTCGTAGTGATAAATCTTCCAAATTTGCTAAAGGAAATAGGGTCGGTTACTTTCCTTCGGTTTCAGTGGGTTGGAATATACATGAAGAGAATTTTTTTAATATAGAATGGATAAGTAAAATGAAGATTAGAGCTAGTTATGGTGAATTAGGAGCTAATTTTATAGATTCATATTCTTTCCTTTCTACGGCTTATGGTCCAATACCTTCTGTATTCGGTGAAAATCAGATTGGTCAAAGTAGTGTGATGAATGGTTATGTAACCAAATTTGCTCAGGAAAATTTGACTTGGGAAAAATCAATATCTAAAAACGTAGCATTGGAAATGGCTTTTCTGAATAATAAAATTTCTTTTACAGCTGAATATTTTTGGAAAGATAATAATGACTTACTTGCTCCATTACTTCCATTAGCATCGTCAGGGCAAACCATTATGACTAATGGGGGGGATTTGCCAGTCTTTAATTCTGCATCTGTTGAAAATAAAGGTTTTGAATTTACGGTAGGTTATCGTAATAATTGGAAGGATTGGAGTTTGGATGTTACTGCCAATATTTCGGCATTAAGAAATAAAGTAAAGAGTTTGGGTGAGGGAGTACAACCCATTAAGGCAGAGGTGATGATGAGTGGTTCTTTTAATGACCGTCCTACTATTACTAAACCGGGCTTGCCTATTGGTACCTTTTGGGGATATGTGGTGGAAGGTTTTGATAATGATGGTAATTTTATTTTTCAGGATAATAATGGTAGTGTGAATGGTGTATTGACAGGAAAACCGGATGGGAAGATTGATGAGAATGATAAAACGGATATTGGTAATCCTCATCCGGATTTTACTTATGGTTTAAATATAAATGTAGGTTATAAGAATTGGGATTTGACTGCTTTTTTCCAAGGAACGCAAGGTAACGATATTTTTGCTTTAATGAAATATGATTGGTATTTTGGAGGAGCTAATAGTGCTACCCTAAAGGATGCTTTCTATAATTCATGGACTCCGCAAAATCCTAATGCAGAAGCTCCTAAACTGAATAGTAAAAACAGTTCTGGCATAAACTCGCTTCCAAGTACATTCTATGTGGAGGATGGTTCTTATTTCAGATGCAAGAATCTACAAATCGGTTATTCCTTTAATAAGAAATTATTGCAAAAATTCCATATAGAATCATTTAGAATATATGCGGGGGTACAAAATTTATTCACTATCACAAAATATCCCTTGTATGATCCCGAAGTTAGTTCAAACGTGTTGTTTGACAGAGGTGTGGATGGTTTCTGGCAAGCACAGGAAAGTCCTCATGAAGCAACAATGAATTCTAGAGTATATAATCTTGGTGTCAATTTAACTTTCTAAAAACAGAATAAGTATGAAAATAATGTTGCGTAAAATTATAGTTATCATTATCAGTTTTGTAACTATTGGAATGATGGGCTCATGTGAAGATATTTTTAATGATTTGGCGGTGAATCCTAATCAATCAGACGTTAATTCATTTTATACTACACTAGAAAATTGTAATAAGGGAATTCTTGGTATCTATGGGTATATTTCGACTCCTCGTAATTTGGGAGCTTGTGGATTTGGTTTGATGTTGACTCGTAGTGATGAGGGGTGTTCGGTAGCTGATTATGGAGTACCAGGTGCTTATAATGAAGAGTTTACCCCTTCTTATTATTCATTGGTTCAACCTTTTCAGTTAATGTATACAGCTGCTTCCCAAGCTAACCAAATGATTGAAAGTCTTACTGAAATAGAATTCAGCAATAAAGAATTACAGGATGCATATTTGGGGGAGGCTTATTTTCTTCGTGCATTTACACATTTCTTTTTATTCATCAATTATAGGAATATTCCTTTGATTAAAGAATTGCCTAAGGCTCCTAATGAATATAAGCCTCAGGCAACACCTGAAGAGGCTTGGGATTTTATTATAGATGATCTGATCAAAGCTAAAGATTTACTTCCTGACAAGAATTTTTGGGATGCTAAAAATAAAGGACGTGTGACGAAAGCTTCTGCTTATGCACTTTTGGGTAAGTCATATCTTTATAGATCCGGTATTGAACCCAAATATGGAACTTCACAAACAACTTATTATAATGAGGCTGCTGCGGCTTTTGCAGAAATCATTAATGGTAATTGTGGAAACTACAGATTGGTAGATGACTATTCATGGAACTTTGATGTGGCACATGAAAATAATGATGAATCTATTTTTGAAGTACAATTTGTCGGAGTGTTGAATACAGGATTTAACCCAGGATTTGTGGACAGTGGGTTGTTCAATGATGTCCGGTGTAAAATGTGTATAATGAATAGAAGTAGAAATTCGAATAGTTCTGCACAGGTTATGCACAATTGGTTATATGATAAATTTGTAGCGTCAAAAACAGTGACAGGAGAAACTGATCCACGTATGTTTGGTTCGTTTGTTTTTAATGATAATGTATCGGAGATTATACGTCCGAAAGGTATGAAGGTTACTTTTCTTGAAGGGAAGGATTGGGAAGCAGAAATGGGTTCAAAGGAAGGAACATTTGGTGAACAATATGAGTTGGCAATGGGATATAAAATGTGTAGTAGGAAATGGTTGGATTGGACCTTACCTCCGACAGATGATGCTGGTGGGCATTTTTTTAATGGACGTGCACAAGGAGTAAACTGGAGAATGATTCGTTATTCGGATGTTTTGCTGATGTATGCTGAAGCTGTAGTAATGGGAGGGAAAGCCACTGCAAACATAACCCCGTTAGAAGCAATAAACAAAGTACGCGATAGGGTAGGAGTACCTCATGTAACAGAAGCTAATATGAGAACTATTGAAGATGAACGTATTCTAGAACTTACCTATGAAGGCTTCCGATTCTTTGACTTGCTTCGTTGGGGTAAAGTAGTAGAGCGTTTTCGCGAATTGGAAAATACTGATCCTTTGTTTAAAAGGTTTAGCAGGGCTCAATATATGGGGTTTAAGGAAAATAAGAATGAATGGGTTCCATTGCCAATTGATGAAGTAGAGGGTAATCCATATATCACTAAAAATAATCCAGGATGGTAATTAAAAATAGAATAATTATGAAAGTATTTTATTATATTATATGTGCAGCTTGCTTTGCCGGCTGTGTGTCATCTTCCAATGATAAAACGGTGAAAGAGAATGGTAGAACATTGCATAATGGCATTGTGCTGCCCGAGCAATGGCCTCCTAGTATGATTGATGATGGAGTACGTTGCGAAATGTCTTTACCTTATATTTCAAACAAACCGACTGTTATTTCTGTAAATCTAGGACGCCAATTATTCGTTGATGATTTTTTAATTGCAGAAACAGATATGGAGCGTGTTTCCCATAAGGCTATGTTCTATGAGAATAATCCGGTACTTGCTCCGGATAAGGAGTGGGAATACACTTTTGAACGTGCTCCTTATGCTGCTCCTTTCAGTGATGGAATATGGTATGATGAAAGCGAACAAAAATTTAAAATGTGGTATTTGGCTGGTGCCGGATCTATGCACAAACATCGTCAAAGCTTTTATACTTGTTATGCGGAGTCAAAAGATGGGAAGCATTGGGAAAAAGTGAATATGGATATAGTGCCGGGTACGAATATTGTAGATACTTGTGATCGGGATGCGGCTACAGTTTGGCTCGATAAAATGTGTCCAGAACCAGAAAAACGTTTCAAATTCTTCAATGTGGAAAAACATAGTGGAGGATGGAAAATAATTTTAAAATATTCAAAAGATGGTATTCATTGGTCGGAAGGAGTTGCGCAATCAGGACCGGTGGGGGATCGTACCACTGCTTTCTATAATCCGTTTACTCAAAAATGGGCTATTAGTCTACGGCAGGGGAGTAAAGCAGACGGACGCTCTAGAGGCTATTTGGAAAATGAAGATCCAGAGATGGCAGTTAGCGTGGCGCATTCATTGGCTAAAGGAATAAAGGATAAAAATATAGTTTTGTGGTTTACTCCTTCCGATAAGGAACTGCCACATCCTGAATTTCCTGATGTGCGTCCAGCCATTTATAATTTTGATGCTATGCCTTATGAAAGTGTTATGCTAGGGTTCTATGCTATGTGGAAAGGACCAGAGAATGATCTCTGTGGTAAGTTAGGTATTCAGAAAAGAAATGAAATAGGGATGGGATATAGTCGGGATGGTTTTCATTTTTATCGTCCCAGTTATGAACCTGTTATGGGAGTAAATGAAACGGAAGGGGCATGGAACTGGGGAAATATGCAGTCTATTATTGGCGTACCTCTCATTGTTGGTGATTCTTTGTATTTGTATTCTAGTGGAAGAATGAAGAATAAAGTGATGTGGGATGGATTTACTTCTACTGGGTTGGCAACTTTACGTCGTGATGGGTTCGTTTCCATGCATACAGACACAGAAGGGGTACTTGTTACCGAGAAAATAAAGTTTGATGGTAATCATTTTTTTGTGAATGCACAAGCAAAGGATTTGCAGGTGGAGATAATGGATGAAAATGGTAATGTGATTACGGGATTTTCCAGAGAGGATTGTAAGGAAATGAATGATTTGAACAGTACTAAACAATTGGTAACTTGGAAATCAGGTAAAAAACTTGCTGCTCTTTCAGGCAAGATAGTTAAAGTGAAGTTTTATGTTACTTGTGGAGATTTATATGCTTTTTGGATTTCTCCATGGGACACAGGAGAAAGTAGGGGATATACAGGTGGTGGTGGTCCGGGACTCAATCCTTGTGGAATCGATATTAAATAACTGATATGTATAAAACATAGTTGTGTTACATCGTGTATTTTGTTGGTGGCTGCTTCATGAGAATGAAGCAGTCATTTTTTGTATTACAGATAAATTTTGCTTGGTTGAGCTAAGTCAATATTTAAGTATGAGGAAAATGTAGACATAAAAAAAGGAGCAACGCCTTGCTCCAACCTTTGTTAACCTTAAATCTAATACTATGAAAAACACGTTGCAAAGGTACGTGTTTTAGTGAATTTTGCAAATAAAACAACTAAAAAAATATGTTTTCTAACACGTTTTAATACTTTTGTCCTATTTGTTAAGGATGAGGACTTTTTTTTATTTACTTGTATTTTGTCTTTTTTACATATAAAACCGTATATTTGTTGCCACTTTTGCAAAAGGATAAAAACGAATGGTTTCAGTAGATAATTTGAAAGTAGAGTTTGGAGTAACGCCTCTGTTTGAGGATGTGTCATACGTTATCAATAAGAGAGATCGTATTGCGCTGGTCGGGAAGAATGGGGCCGGTAAGTCTACTATGCTTAAGATATTGGCAGGAATACAGGCGCCTACTTCAGGTAGTGTTTCTGTTCCGCGTGATGTGACGATAGGCTATCTGCCTCAAGTCATGATTCTGAGTGATAAACATACTGTGATGGAAGAGGCGGAGATGGCTTTTGAACATATCTTTGAGTTGCAGGCTAGTATTGAGAGAATGAATCAGGAGTTGGCGGATAGAACAGATTATGATTCAGAAAACTATCGTAAACTGATTGAGAAATTCACCCATGATAATGAACGCTTTTTGATGATGGGAGGTACCAATTATACAGCTGAGATAGAACGTACATTGATGGGGTTGGGATTTAGCCGGGAGGATTTTAACCGTCCTACATCTGAGTTCAGTGGTGGATGGCGTATGCGTATAGAGTTGGCCAAGTTGCTGTTGCGACGGCCCGATGTGTTGCTGTTGGACGAGCCTACCAATCATCTGGATATAGAAAGCATTCAATGGTTGGAAAACTTTTTGAAGACAAGTGCGGGAGCCGTTGTATTGGTGAGCCACGACCGTGCATTTATTAATAATGTGACCAATCGTACGATTGAAATATCTTGCGGGCATATCTATGATTATAAAGTGGCTTACGATGAGTTTGTGGTATTGCGCAAAGAACGTCGTGAGCAGCAATTGCGTGCATACGAGAACCAGCAGAAGCAAATTCAGGATACAGAAGATTTCATAGAGCGTTTCCGTTATAAGGCTACCAAGGCTGTACAGGTGCAGAGCCGTATCAAGCAATTGGAAAAAATAGTTCCTATTGAAATTGATGATGAAGATAATTCAGCCTTGCGGTTGAAGTTTCCGCCTGCCATGCGTTCCGGCAATTATCCGGTCATTTGTGACGGGGTGAAGAAAGCATATGGCAGTCATATCGTTTTTCACGATGTGACTTTGACTATTAATCGAGGTGAGAAGGTAGCTTTTGTCGGAAAGAATGGGGAAGGTAAGTCCACTTTGGTGAAATGTATAATGGACGAAATCCCATACGAAGGTAAACTGACCATCGGGCACAACGTACAGATTGGTTATTTTGCTCAGAATCAGGCTCAGATGTTGGATGAAAATCTGAGTGTCTTTGATACGATTGATTATGTGGCAAAAGGGGATATTCGTTTGAAGATTCGTGATATTCTGGGAGCATTCATGTTTGGAGGTGAGGCTTCTGATAAAAAAGTAAAGGTACTGTCGGGTGGGGAGCGGAGTCGTCTTGCCATGATAAAACTTTTGTTAGAACCGGTGAATTTCCTTATTTTGGACGAACCTACCAATCATCTGGATATGCGTTCAAAGGATGTATTGAAAGAAGCTATCAAGGAATTTGATGGAACGGTGATTGTTGTTTCTCATGACCGTGAGTTCTTGGATGGACTGGTGACCAAAGTTTATGAATTCGGAGGTGGAGTAGTAAAAGAACACATTGGCGGCATTTATGATTTTTTACAGAAAAAGAAAATAGAGAGTCTGAATGAGTTGCAGCTTTCGGCTTCTCCTACTATGTCTGCCACTAAAAAGGAAGAACTCGAAACGGTTAGTGAGAACAAATTATCTTATGAGGCGCAAAAGGAATTGAATAAGAAAATTCGCAAATTGGAGAAACGAATTGCGGATTGTGAACAGAAAATAGAAAAGCTGGAAACTGAGATTGGCGAGGTGGAAGCTGATATGGCTACTCCCGAAGGTGCATCGGATATGGCTTTGTATGAAAAGCATCAGAAACTGAAAAAGGACTTGGATCAGACGGTAGAAGAATGGGAAACCGTTTCTATGGAATTAGAAGAGATGCAGGGAAGTTAAAGTATGTATCATATATATAGAACAAATGAAAGCAAAACATTATTTACCAATGGCTGTATTGGCTCTGGCAGTAGCTGCCGGATGCGACAGTAAAAAGGAAGCCGTCATGACTTCGGGTATAGACTTGACAAATTTGGACACTACGGCTGTTCAAGGAGCTGATTTTTATCAGTATGCTTGTGGCGGATGGATGAAGAAACACCCTCTGACCAATGAATATTCCCGTTTTGGCTCATTCGATATGCTTGCTGAAAATAATCGGGAACAACTGAAAGGATTGATTGTGGAAATTGCTGCCGGGCAGAATGCGCAAGGTACAATAGGTCAGAAAATAGGGGATATCTATAATTTGGCTATGGATAGTGTGAAACTGAATGCGGATGGAGTAACTCCTATTCAAGCTGATTTGGAAAAGATTGCTTCAGTGAAGGATAAATCGGAAATAGTTCCTTTGATGGCGGAACTGGCTCATAGCGGTGTATTCCCTTATTTCAGTTTCTATGTGGGTGCCGATATCATGGACAGCAAGAGCAATTTGTTTCAATTGTATCAAGGGGGTATCAGTCTGGGTGAAAAAGAATATTATCTGGACAATGATGATGTGACTGTCAATATCCGTAATAAGTATAAGGAACATATTGTAAAGATGTTCCAATTGGCTGGTTTTGATGAGGCTGCCGCTAAAAAGAAAATGGAGGCTGTAATGGATATCGAAACCCGTATTGCAAAAGCTTCTTTTAGTGCGGTGGAACAGCGTAACCCTGCGGCCAATTATCATAAAATGTCTTTGGATGAATTAAAGAAAGAGATTCCGGGCATTGACTGGGATGCTTTCTTGAATGGTATAGGCGTGAAAGGGGTGACTGAACTGAGTGTTTCTCAAGTGGAGCCGATTAAAGAGGTTGAGAAAATTATCAATAGCTTGCCGGTTGAAAATCAGATTGCTTATATGCAATGGAGTCTGATAGACAGGGCTGCCGGTTACTTGAGTGATGATTTGGTGGCACAAAATTTTGATTTTTATGGAAAAACACTATCCGGCAAACAGGCTAACCAACCTCGTTGGAAGCGTGCTGTAAGTACTGTAAATGGAGTACTGGGTGAAGCGGTAGGTCAGATGTATGTGGAGAAATATTTTCCGGCAGCCGCAAAAGAACGTATGGTGCAGTTGGTAAAGAATCTGCAGACCGCATTGGGAGAACGTATTCGGAATTTGGAATGGATGGGTGACAGCACAAAGATTAAAGCTATTGAGAAGTTGAATTCTTTTTATGTAAAGGTAGGCTATCCTGATAAGTGGAGGGATTATACCGGTTTGAATATTGAAAAAGATTCTTATTGGGCCAATGTGAAGCGTGCTACAGAATTCGAACTGGATTATATGTTATCCAAGGCAGGAAAGCCGGTTGACAGAGATGAATGGGGAATGACTCCGCAGACTGTCAATGCATATTATAATCCGACCACGAATGAGATTTGTTTTCCGGCGGGTATTCTTCAATATCCGTTTTTTGATATGAATGCTGATGATGCATTTAATTATGGAGCTATTGGCGTGGTTATCGGTCATGAAATGACTCATGGATTCGATGATCAGGGACGTCAGTTTGATAAGGATGGTAATTTGAAAGATTGGTGGACAGCCGAAGATGCCAAACGTTTTGAAGAACGTGCTCAGGTAATGGTGAATTTCTTTGATAGCATCCAGGTTTTGCCGGGACTCAATGCCAACGGTTCTTTGACTTTAGGTGAGAATATAGCCGATCATGGTGGTTTGCAGGTTTCTTTCCAGGCGTTCAAGAATGCGACAAAAGATGCTCCCCTGCCGGTAAAAGACGGATTTACTCCGGAACAGCGCTTCTTCTTGTCATACGCCGGAGTGTGGGCTGGCAATATCCGCGACGAGCAGATTCGTTTGCAAACCAAGTCTGATCCACATTCATTGGGCAGATGGCGTGTGAACGGAGCACTCCCTCAAATAGGTGCATGGTATGATGCTTTTGGCATTAAAGAGGGGGATCCTATGTATTTGGCTCCTGAAAAACGTGTTTCTATTTGGTAAGCTTTGTATGTAAAAGATAATAAGAAAGCATGGTAATTGCTGAGAATTCGGCATTTACCATGCTTTCTTTTTGGAATTTACATGATAAACACCTATTTTTGTGCCCGATGAAACGGAGACGATACATAGCATGGGTATTGATGTTGGTCAGCATTATCATGTTGACAGCATCTGTTCTGCCTCATCATCATCACCGGGAAATTCTTTGTTTGCAGCATGATATGACTTTGTGCGGCTGTCAATGTTCCGTGCAGCATCAGCAGCATAATAATAGTTCTGATGAGAATCATACATGTAATGCCGGATGTGTGACCAAGTTTAAAAGTGTAACTCCGGATCGGGCCCAAGACAGTGTTTCTCCTGATTATTCGTTTTGTTTGCTGTTATATACGGTGACGGATGTATTGGCGCTTTCATTGCGGTTGACAGAACACAACACATTACCTTATAATTACTATTTAGAAAAACTGCATTCTACGTGTCTTCCCCACGTAAAGGGGTTGCGTGCTCCTCCTTGCGATGTTCTTGCTTAACAGATAGAAAGTTTATCTTTTTATCCGCAACTTTGTTGCATTTTCTTTACACTAATTTTGCATTTAATAAAAAGTAAGAACAAATAATATCATCATGAAGAAACTTATCTTTATGGGAGTCTTAGGCTTGTTCCTCTTAGGCTCTTGCAACAGTAAATCGGGTCATGATCACGAAGGACACGATCATGGAACGGAGGAAGCACATAATCACGACCACGAAGGGCATGACCATAATCACGAAGGGCATGACCATGAAAAAGAAAACCACGACCATGAGAATGAAGGTCACGAAGGGCATAATCATGAAGCGGAAGCTTCTGCAGCCGGACATTCCGATGAGATAATTCTGGCTCCAGAAAAAGCAAAAGCAGCCGGGGTAGAATCGGAAATAATCCGGCCTGAATCATTCCGTCAGGTGATAACGACCAGCGGTCAGGTGCAGGCAGCACAAGGCGATGAAAGCGTAGTAGTCGCCAATGTAGCCGGTGTGGTTTCTTTCCGCCATCCGGTAACGGACGGTATGAGTGTGAGCAAGGGGGCTCCCATTCTGAATATCTCTGCTGAGAATATGCCGGACGGAGACCCTGTAAAACGTACCCGTATCGCATATGAAACCGCCAAAAAAGAATATGAACGTGCCGCCAAGTTGGTAAAAAGTCAGATAATATCGCAGAAAGATTTCAATGCCATTAAGGAGAGTTATGAAAATGCATTATTGGCATACGAGGCTATTTCAAAGAACCAGACCAAGACAGGTGTGTCCGTCACAGCTCCTTTAGGTGGTTATATCAAGAATTGTCTGGTGCAGGAAGGTGACTATGTGTCGGTAGGCCAGCCTTTGGTGAGTATCACTCAGAACCGTCGTCTGTTCCTTCGTGCAGATGTTTCCGAGAAATATTATGGTTATCTGCATAGCATCCAGTCGGCAAACTTCAAGACTCCATACGATAATAAGGTATATGAGCTGGGTGAGTTGAAAGGGCGTTTGCTTTCTTATGGTAAAGCATCCGGTGGTACTTCTTTTTATGTGCCTGTAACTTTCGAATTTGATAATCGGGGAGATGTGATTCCCGGTTCGTATGTGGAGGTGTATCTGCTCTCGTCGGAAATGCCCGATGTGCTGGCCTTGCCTGTTACGGCACTGACCGAAGAACAAGGTTTGTACTTTGTTTATCTGCAACTGGATGAGGAAGGATATAAGAAACAGGAGGTAACTTTGGGAGCGAGCAACGGAAAGAAAGTGCAGATTCTGACCGGTTTGAAAGCCGGTGACCGTGTGGTAACAAAGGGAGCTTATCAGGTGAAATTAGCGTCGGCTAGCAATGCGATTCCGGCTCATAGTCATGAACATTAATCAGCCGTCCTATGCTAAATAAGATTATACATTTTTCCCTTCAGAACCGTATATTGGTTCTGGTGGCGTCGGTTTTGCTGCTTATCGGCGGTACTTACACGGCTTTTCATACGGAAGTCGATGTGTTCCCCGATTTGAATGCGCCGACTGTAGTGATTATGACCGAAGCGAATGGTATGGCCGCCGAAGAGGTGGAACAATTGGTAACCTTTCCTGTAGAAACTGCCGTGAACGGTGCGACCCATGTGCGCCGGGTGCGTTCATCTTCCACCAATGGCTTTTCCGTTGTGTGGGTGGAATTTGAATGGGATACCGATATCTATCTGGCCCGTCAGATTGTCAGTGAGAAATTGTCCTTGGTCAGCGAGGAGCTGCCCGAGAATGTAGGTAAACCTACCATGGGACCTCAGTCTTCTATTTTAGGTGAGTTGCTGATTATCGGTCTGACTTCGGATACTACTTCCATGCTCGATCTCCGTACACTGGCAGACTGGACTATCCGTCCGCGCCTGCTCTCTACGGGAGGTGTGGCACAGGTTGCCGTGCTGGGAGGTGATATCAAGGAATATCAGGTGTTGCTTGACCCTGCCCGCATGAAACATTACAATGTTACGTTGGCAGAGGTGATGAACGTTACCCGTAACATGAATCAGAATGCCAATGGCGGAGTGATTTATGAATATGGAAACGAATATATTGTTCGCGGGGTGCTTTCCAGTCATGATGTGGATCAGTTGTCACGTTCCGTCATCAAGACGGTGGAAGGGGTGCCCGTTACATTGGAGGATATTGCCGATGTGAAGATTGGTTCGCAGGAACCCAAACTGGGTACTGCTTCGGAGAGAGGAAAACCTGCCGTACTGCTGACCGTTACCAAACAACCCAAGACCGGGACTATTGAACTGACAGAGCAGTTGGAAGCCGCATTGAAGGATTTGCAGAAGAATCTTCCGGCTGATGTACACGTTTCTACAGATATTTTCCGTCAGAGCCGTTTTATTGAAAGCTCTATCGGTAATGTGAAGGATTCGTTGTATGAAGGTGCTGTTTTTGTGGTGATTGTTCTCTTCCTGTTCCTTGCCAATGTACGTACCACGGTTATTTCATTGGTAACCCTTCCGTTGTCATTGATTGTTTCTATATTGACTCTTCACTATATGGGACTCACCATCAATACCATGAGTTTGGGTGGTATGGCCATTGCCATTGGTTCGTTGGTGGATGATGCCATTGTGGATGTGGAAAATGTATGGAAGCACTTGCGTGAGAATCGCTTGTTGCCCGAAGGGGAACGTAAGAGCGTGATTGAAGTCGTGTTCAATGCTTCGAAGGAAGTGCGTATGCCTATCTTGAACTCTACCTTGATTATTGTAGTCAGCTTTGTTCCTTTGTTTTTCCTGACAGGAATGGAAGGGCGTATGCTGGTTCCGTTGGGCATTGCCTTTATTGTGGCGTTGTTTGCTTCTACGGTAGTGGCTTTGACACTGACTCCGGTACTGTGCAGCTATCTGTTAGGTAATAATAAAAGCAAAGGATTGCCCAAAGAGGCATTTGTGGCCGTATGGATGAAAAAGCATTACCGCAATGCCTTGTTATGGTCCTTGAATCATAAATCCGCAGTATTGGGTTTTACGGGTGGACTGTTTGCGGTGGCATTGGTTATGTTTTTTACATTAGGACGCAGTTTCCTGCCATCTTTCAATGAAGGTTCGTTCACCATTAATATCAGTTCATTGCCGGGAATTTCTTTGGCAGAATCGGATAAAATGGGACACCGTGCAGAAGAGTTGCTGATGTCTATTCCCGAAATACAGACTGTAGCCCGTAAAACGGGACGTGCCGAACTGGATGAGCATGCATTAGGGGTTAACGTGAGTGAAATTGAGGCCCCGTTTGAATTGAAAGACCGTTCCCGCCAGGAACTGGTAGCCGATGTGCGTGCCAAGTTATCTACCATTACCGGTGCGAATATCGAAATAGGCCAACCTATCAGCCACCGTATCGATGCCATGCTTTCGGGTACCAAGGCCAACATTGCCATCAAACTGTTTGGTAATGATTTGAACAAGATGTTTGCCATCGGTAATCAGATAAAGGATGCCATCAGCAGTGTGGAGGGTATTGCCGACTTGAATGTGGAACAACAAATCGAACGTCCGCAGCTCAAGATTGTTCCCAAACGCGAGATGCTTGCCAAATTCGGTATTTCTTTACCGGAGTTTGCCGAATTTGTATCAGTGAACATGGCGGGTGAAGTCGTTTCACAGGTATATGAAGAAGGCAAAGCGTTTAATCTTATTGTCCGTACCAAGGACGAGGTGCGTGATGAGATGGAGAAGGTGCGCAACCTGATGATTGATACCGGTGACGGTCAGAAAATCCCTGTCAACTATGTAGCCGATGTGGTTTCTGCCATGGGACCGAATACCATCAGCCGTGAGAACGTGAAGCGTAAGATTGTGATTTCGGCCAATACCAGCGGTCGTGATTTGCGCAGCGTGGTGAATGATATACAGGAACGGATTGATGCGCAAATCAAGCTTCCCGAAGGATATCATGTGGAATATGGCGGTCAGTTTGAAAGCGAGCAGGCGGCCAGCCGTACGCTGATGCTCACTTCGTTTATGAGTATCGTGGTTATCTTCCTGTTGCTTTATACCCAGTTTAAGAATGCAGCCCAAAGTGGAGTCATTTTGTTGAATTTGCCTTTGGCGTTGATTGGTGGGGTATTTGCATTGATGATAACAACGGGTGAGATAAGCATTCCGGCTATTATCGGCTTTATCTCGTTGTTTGGCATTGCTACCCGTAATGGTATGTTGTTGATAAGTCATTACAATATGTTGCGCGAAGAAGGTATGGATTTGAAAGAAAGCATTCTTCACGGTTCGTTAGACCGTTTGAACCCTATCCTGATGACTGCGTTGTCTTCCGCGCTGGCTTTGATACCTTTGGCATTCCGTGGCGATTTGCCGGGTAATGAAATACAAAGCCCGATGGCGAAAGTTATTCTTGGAGGTCTTTTGACATCGACTTTCCTGAACGCTTTCATTATTCCGATTGTTTATGAACTGATGAACCGAAAGAAGAAATAATAGAAATAATATGAAACGAATCTTAGTTATAATAGCCCTCTGCTCTCCCTTGCTGATGCAGGCTCAGAGTATTGAGCACATTTTGAAAAGCATCGAGCAGAACAATAAAGAGCTCAAGGCACAGAAACATGCCGCCGATGCGACCAAGATGGAAAACCGGACAAACAACAACTTGCCTGATCCTACGGTGAGCTACAGCTCTTTTTACAGTAATGGTGCCGAAGGTGGTCACGGTACGGAATTCGTTGCTTCGCAAGGTTTTGATTTTCCTACTCAGTATATTGCCCGCAACCGGCAGGCTACTTTGCAGAACGAAGCGGTGGACAAGCAACAACAGGCTGCCCGCCGGGATATTCTGCTGAATGCGAAGAATCTCTGTCTGGACCTTATTCTGTTGAATCAGGAAAAGACATTGATGGATATCCGTATGAAAAATGCGGATGAATTACAGGCACTTTACGAGAAACGTCTGACTACCGGTGATGCGAATATACTGGAAGTCAACAAAATCAAGATGGAGCGTATGAACGTGCAGACGGAAGTTGCCCAAAACAGCGCAGCTCATCGCACTGCCTTGCAGTCTCTGCTTGCCATGAACGGTAACATGCCTTTGGAGTTTGCTGAAACCACGTATCCTGCCATACAGGAAATCAATGATTACAATGTTATGAGGGATGAAGTGATGGCGTCAGACCTTGACTTGCAGGCCGCCGCCGCCACTGCCCGTGCCGCCGAGAAGCAGGTTTCGGTAGACCGCCAAGGATGGTTGCCGAAGCTGGAAGCCGGCTTTCGCCGTAACACGGATGATGCGGTTTCGATGAATGGTTTTGTGGTAGGGGGCTCCTTGCCTTTGTTTCAGAATCGTAAAAAGGTAAAGATAGCCAAGGCACAGGCTATCAGCGCTCAGCTTATGCAAGAAAGTGCTAAAGATCAGGTTGAAGCTTCTCTGATGTCTCTCTTCAATGAGATGCAGCAGTTGAAGGATGCCATGAATGCGTATGATGTCCCTTTGATGTACCGTTCGCTGGATTTATTGAAGCAGGCATTGACCGAAGGACAAATTTCATTGATTGAATATTTTGTGGAAACGGAAAGTATTTATAAGAATCTTCAGGCGTATATGCAGATTGAGAATCAATACCAGAAGGTGATGGCGAATATCTATAAGAACAACCTGTAGGATGTTAATATCCGCTGAGATATAGTAGTGTAGGGGGGGGATGTTATAGTTGACATCGCCCCTAAAACTTATCTTGTCGGTTCAGTAAGTAAAATATAAAAAATGAATAGGAAATGAATTTAGAAGAGGTATTGAACTTCCGCCGGTCTGTGCGGAGGTATGATAAAAATAAACCGATAGACCCGGAAAAGGTGAAACATTGTCTTGAACTGGCTACGCTGGCTCCCAATAGTTCCAATATGCAATTGTGGGAATTTTATCAAATAACGAATCCCGGACTGATGGCGAAAGTTTCAGAAGCTTGTTTAGGGCAGTCGGCTGCTTCTACGGCTTCGGAAATTGTTGTTTTTGTTACTCGTCAGGATTTGTATAAAAAGCGTGCTAAATTTGTGCTTGACTTTGAAGAAGGAAATATCAGGCGCAATAGTCCGAAAGAGCGTCAGGAAAAACGTATTAGGGACAGGAAGCTGTATTATGGTAAACTGATGCCTTTCATTTATGCAAGGTTCTTCGGGCTTCTAGGGCTTTTCAGGGTGATATTGGCGAGAACCATCAGCCTGTTCCGCCCTATGATGCTGGAAGTTTCGGAATGCGATATGCGTGTGACGGTAAATAAATCCTGTGCCCTTGCTGCCCAAACCTTTATGATTGCCATGGCAAACGAAGGCTATGACACTTGTCCGCTGGAAGGTTTTGACAGCAGGCGGATGAAGAAACTATTGAAGCTGCCCCATGGGGCAGGCATCAATATGGTTATACCTTGCGGCATACGGGATGGGAACAAAGGCATTTGGGGAGAACGGGGCAGGGTTCCTTTCGATGAAATCTATCATAGGATATAAGAGAACAGGGTATTCCTGGCGGGTGATGAAGGTGTATTCCCTTAGATATTCCATCAGCATGCCGAATCGCTCTTCCTGAGTGTGCTTGGAAGAAGACGTCTTGAAACCGTATGTGGGGTCTGCGTGTTCCAGTTCCTTTTCACCCTTTCTGTATACTTCTTTGACAAAATGGCGTGTCGGATTGAATTTGACACTGTCGAAGTGCTTTGGCCGGAAATTATAAGAATGCCGGTTACATCCTTTTTTTGATTCTCGATAAAATCCGGAAGCGGTTGTTGTTCGGACGGCATAAAAAAATGTGCCTGAAGAATTGGGCTGCCTTTTATGACAGAGTGACTTCCGGCACATTTTTTCTTGTTTATTCCTGTTTATTTCTTTTTCCTCTTAGCTTCTTTCGCCCATTCTTTAGCTCCCTGCTCTTTCAGTTTCGCGGTGAAAGCCTTTGCTTTTTCCATGCTTGCGTTTTCGTCTTCGGGTGAAGCGTATGCATGCTTGTAACCTTTGGTCACGTTCCATTCACCTCGTGTGAAGTCCGGGAAGGCTACTGCCGCACAGCCGTTATCCATAGAGATAGCTCCCAGTTCGGCCAAACAGCACCATTCGGCCAGGTCATATACATCCATGTCCAAAGGCAGTCCGTTTTGCAGGCAATATACCAGACGGCTGTCCATGATGAAGTCCATACCGCCATGGCCGCCGACTTCTTTTGCCATTTCACCATATTTCTTTAAAATAGGATGCTGGTATTTCTCAACAAGTGCTTCCATTTCTGCCTGGGGTAAGAATCCGTGAGAGTTCAAATCGTCTACTTTGGGTTGCACACCCGATGCGGTCAGTTGTGCTGCATCCAAAGCATATCCTTCAACGGGATATTTATTGGCAAACCCTTTGCTTCCTGTCAGTTGGTACAGGCGGTTGTAAGGTTGGGGAGTCATTACATTATGTTGGATTTCAATAACTTTTCCATTTGCTGTGCGAAGCAGGGTGGTGGTATGGTCTCCGTTACGGAATTCTTTACATTCTTCGCCGGTTCTCTTCTCCACTAAATCTTTACCAACAACAGATTTGGTGTCCATAGCTACTAAAGTGGTTATACGGTCACCACGATGGATATCCAATGCTTGTGCTACAGGACCCAGGCCGTGAGTGGCATATACATCACCCCGGTGTTTCATGTTATAATCCAAACGCCATCCCAGTTTGTCTTCTTTGCCGTTTTTCCAATAATGATCCCAAAACGGGCTTAAATTGTGAATGTAGGCTCCTTGGGCACGGATTACTTCGCCAAATACACCTTGTTGTGCCATATTCAGTGTATTCATTTCAAACCAGTCATAGCAACAGTTCTCAAGAATCATGCAATGCTTGCGGGTTTTTTCACTCAGGTTGATTAAGTCCCAGCATTCTTGCAGGTTCATGGCCGAGGGAACTTCAATAGCTACATTTTTACCGTTTTCCAATGCGCATTTTGCTACCGGGAAATGATGCAACCAGTCTGCGGCGATATAAACTAAATCTATGTCTGTACGTTTACATAATTCTTCATATCCCTTTTCTCCGGAATAAATGGCAGCTTTCGGCATAGATGCTTTCTTTAGGATATCCTGACATTTTTCTGCACGGGATGCTTCATAATCACAAAGGGCCACAATTTGTGTACCGGGAATATAAGTGAAGCGCTCTACGGCTCCGGGGCCTCGCATTCCCAATCCGACAAATCCTACGCGGACTACCTCCATTTTAGGGGTGGTTAAGCCTAATACGCTTTTCTGGCCGGCCGGACGTTCAGGAGTATCAATCACAATGGTTCCTTTGTCCCATGTCCAGGAATCTCCTGAACTTACGGTTTGTGCTGTCGTGGTTTGTGGTAAGCACATGCATAGGGTTGTACCCATACATAAGCTTATCATCAATGATTTAAAGGTTCTCATACTTTTTGAATTTAAAGATTAAAATTTAAAAATATAGGTTGTTTCTTGAGTCAACCACTTGAAACTTAATTATATTTCATGTTAATAATAAGAATATTTTTTATCTTTGCGCTCAAAGATAATTAATCTTTTTTGATTATGGATATAAGTTCGTCCTCTTTTTTCTAAGAAAAAGGTGAGTTAATAAATAATATGAAAGAAGGGAAAAGTGGAATCAAGACAGAAGTTGTGAAGGTATGAGTGAAAATCTAAAAATAATCAAGGTTTGTTGATCGAAAACGATCAGGGAAAGGAAATAATTTAGTTCAAAAGATCGTTTAATAAGGAGAATTGGCGGGATTTTTTTAATTTTGCACTTACAACTAATTAACAGATAAGAAAATGCCGTTAAATTTACCCGATAAACTACCTGCTATTGAATTGCTGAAGGAGGAAAATATCTTCGTCATAGATAATTCACGTGCCAGTGCACAGGATATTCGTCCGTTAAAAATCGTGATATTGAATTTGATGCCGTTGAAGATAACGACAGAAACGGATTTGGTACGTTTGCTTTCCAACACTCCCTTGCAGTTGGAAATATCATTTATGAAGTTGAAAAGCCATACATCGAAAAATACGCCGGTAGAACATATGAAAGCATTCTATCATGACTTTGATTTGATGCGCGACGAGAAATATGACGGGATGATTATTACGGGAGCTCCGGTAGAGCAGATGCCGTATGAGGATGTGAATTATTGGGATGAGATTACTACTATTTTTGATTGGGCGCGTACTCATGTTACCTCAACTCTTTATATTTGTTGGGCGGCTCAAGCCGGGCTTTATCATTTCTATGGAGTTCCCAAATATCCGCTGAAACAAAAAATGTTTGGTATTTTCCGTCATCATATCAATGTACAGGGATTGCCCATATTCCGTGGTTTTGATGATGAGTTTTTTGTACCACATAGCCGTCATACCGAAATACACCGTGAGGATATTCTGAAAGTAAAAGAGTTGGCTTTGATAGCTGAGTCTGATGAGTCTGGGGTTTATATGGCTATGGCTCGTAATGGGCGTGAATTCTTTATTACCGGGCATTCGGAGTATTCTCCTTATACGCTTGATACGGAATATAAGCGTGATTTGGGGAAAGGGTTGCCTATTGAAATGCCTGTAAATTATTATAAGGACGATAATCCGGACAATGCCCCGGTGGTGCGTTGGCGCGGACATGCCAATTTGTTGTTTTCTAATTGGTTGAACTATTATGTATATCAGGAAACCCCGTTTGATATAAATCAGATACGATGATCAGACAACGAAAAATAGAATTATTAGCTCCTGCTAAAAATCTGGAGTGCGGTATTGCAGCTGTTGATCACGGTGCTGATGCCATTTATATTGGTGCTCCCCGTTTCGGAGCACGTGCGGCTGCGGGGAATTCATTGGAGGATATCGCTGAGTTGGTGCGGTACGCTCATGTGTATAATGTCCGTATCTATGTGACGGTGAATACGATTCTGAAGGATGAGGAACTGAAGGATACGGAAAAAATGATTTGGGATTTATACCGTGCCGGAGTGGATGCTTTGATCGTGCAGGATATGGGATTGTTGGAATTGAATCTGCCACCTATACCGTTACATGCCAGCACACAGATGGATAATCGTACTCCTCAAAAAGTAAGATTCCTGGCTGAGGCAGGTTTCCGTCAGGTGGTATTGGCTCGTGAACTTTCTCTTGTTGAAATAGAAAATATCCATCGTGCTTGTCCTGATGTGCCTTTGGAGGTATTTGTACATGGTGCTTTGTGTGTAAGCTATAGTGGACAATGTTATGTTAGTCAGGCTTGTTTCGGACGTAGTGCCAATCGGGGAGAATGTGCCCAGTTCTGTCGCCTTGCTTTTGATATGGTAGATGCGGACGGTAAATCTATAGTAAGGAATAAGCATTTATTGTCTCTGAAAGATTTGAATCAGAGCGAAGAGTTGGAGCAATTGCTGGATGCCGGAGCTTCTTCCCTGAAAATAGAGGGACGTTTGAAGGATGTATCTTACGTTAAAAATGTAACAGCTTATTATCGCCAGAAGCTGGATACTGTTTTCAAACGTCGTAAAGAGTATATCCGTGCTTCATCGGGAAAAGTGAAATTAGAGTTCAAACCTCAATTGGATAAGAGTTTCAGTCGTGGTTTTACTAATTATTTTCTTTTTGACAGGAATAAGGATATTTTTTCTTTTGATACTCCCAAGTCTTTAGGGGAGGAGATGGGGACAGTGAAGGAAATTCGTGGTAATTATCTTACCGTAGCCGGAATCAAGTCTTTTAATAATGGAGATGGCGTCTGTTTTTTGGATGAGACTGGTAAGTTGCAGGGATTTCGCATAAACCGGGTGGAGAATAATAAGTTATTTCCTCAAGAGATGCCTCGGATAAAGCCCCGTACGATACTTTATCGTAATTTTGATCAGGAATTTGAGAGGTTGATGTCGCGTAAATCAGCTGAAAGGAAAATTGCTGTCATTTTAAAATTGGCTGAAAATAATCGGGGCTTTACTCTGTCTCTGACCGATGAAGATGATCACAGTGTCAGTGTGGTGCTGGAAAGGGAGAAGGAACGTGCCCGTACTCCGCAGGAAGATAACTTGCGTACACAACTTGGAAAGTTAGGAAATACTCCATTTGAAGCGTCAGATATAGTGATTGACTGGTCGGACAATTGGTTTATTCCGGCTTCTATGCTTGCCGAACTTCGCCGTAAGGGAATAGAGAAACTGCTGGAAGTGCGCCGTATTAACTATCGGCAGGAAATTTACAAGTTGCCTCGAACGCATCATGCTTTTCCTGTGAATGAATTGACTTATTTGGGAAATGTGATGAATGCTGATGCTGTTTCCTTCTATAGGAATCATGGCGTGCAGCGTATTGCTCCGGCTTATGAAAAGGCTCCGGCAGAAGAAGCGGTATTGATGTTTTGCAAGCATTGTTTGCGTTATAGTATGGGATGGTGTCCCTCTTGGCATAAAGTGCGTTCTCCTTATAGGGAACCTTATTATTTGGTTAGCTCGGATAACAGACGTTTCCGCTTAGAGTTTGATTGTAAGAATTGTCAGATGAAAGTCTATGCTGAAAAGTAAGTACATCGGATTACTGTTTTTGGTGTTGGCTATTTTAATGGCTTGCCAATATCCTTCACCTGTTACTCCGAGTGGGGATATGCCGCAAAAGAAAAGGGATTCTGTCAATTATTTGATAGAACGGCATTATACATTAAACAGTAATTTTGAGGTTACTTCAGATTCGCTTATGTTACAGCAACTGCCATTGGTTGATGTGCTTCCTGTTTTTAAAGGAGAACGGCTGGTGGTAGCGGAGTTTATGATACAAGCTGCTGATAGTGTGGATTCTGTATGGGTAAAGGTAGCACGGGACCAGGAAACAATGGGATGGATACATGAAAAGGAATTGTTGGAGAAAGTAGTTCCTGTGGATTCAGTGTCACAGTTTATTCATTTTTTCAGTAATTCTCATACCATCGCTTTCTTTGTCATATTAGGCTTTTTCGGTATTTGGTATATTCATAGGGCTATTCGTCGCCAGAAGCTGCAATTAATCTGGTTGAATGATATTGATAGCGTTTTTCCTACAGTTCTTTCTTGGTTGGTAGCTACAGCAGCTACGCTTTATGCCAGTATTCAGCATTTTGTTCCGGGAACTTGGGAGCAGTTTTATTATAATCCTTCTTTGAATCCTTTTAGCTTACCTTTTATTCTTTCTCTTTTCATGTTTAATATTTGGGGGATTATTCTTGTGGGGTTGGCTACTTTGGATGATTTGTTTCATCAGACACATATTGAAGCTGCATGTTTTTATTTGTTGGGATTGATGTCCTGCTGTATCTTTTTATATTTGTTTTTTACATTTACTACGTATTACTATTTGGGTTATCCATGTTTATTGGTATATGCTGTATGGTCATTTAATCGTATAAAGCATGCTTCCCGGTATAAATTCAGTTGTGGAAATTGTGGGGCGAAGATAAAGAATAAAGGAGTGTGTCCTCATTGCGGCGCTGTCAATGAATAATTTTATTGTTTGTTTCTTTTGACAAAGGCTCAAGCAGTTTTCTATTGTAAACAGCATTTTCTCTATGTACATACACTAAAACAAATAGGTTTGTTCTAGAAGCTATGGGTATCATTTACAGCAATAATAAAGTTCTTGCTTTTCTTGGTGTGACAGAATAAAAAATAAACTTGATTTGGTAAATGTGGAAACAGAAAGGGAGTTCGTGATGAACCCCCCTTTCTGTTTTTGCAAGAATGGTTAGAAGTGATAACGTATATCCACTCCCAGTTGTAAAGGCCTGCTTTTTTGTTCGAATCCTCTATGCATGGTTTCAAAATAGAAGGTTGTATAATCCTTGTTGGTTAAATTACGTCCCCATACATCTATCTGTAAAGCTTTTGTCTGCAAAGAAATGCGCCCGTTCAGTGTTCCGTAAAAACTTTGTGAGACATTGTTTTTTTCAGTCCAATAAATTTTTCCTGCTCCGGTATAGCTCATGCCTAAAGTCAGGCTTTGCATCCAATTGCTTTTATCGAAAAAGAAACTATAATTTGCGCCTGCATTCATGGTATGGCGGGGAACAAATGGTACATAATTGCCGCTATAATCAATTTGCTCTTCTGATGATGTAGTACCTCCGTCATATTTTTTGAATGTGGAATGAGTATATCCATAACTTACATTCATATTCAGGTTTTTGTTGATGGATGCCAGAAAGCTGGCCTCTATTCCATAACTTTCGCTACTACCGGCATTGACCATCATTCGTCCCAAGCCACTATTGACAAATTTGGCGATTTGTTGGTCGTGGGTATCCATGTAGAATGCGGCAAGGTCGGTCTTCAGTTTGCCGTTGAACAAACTGAGATGTGATCCCACTTCGTAATTCCAGCTGTACTCGGGCTTGTAGACAGTTGTTTCTTGTACGTTCAATTCTTTTCCGTAGTTGGGCATGTGTTGCTTGATCATTCCTTCTATCATACCTGCCATAGATTCTGGTGCCTTGTCTAGTATGGCTTCAATCATTTTTTGTTGCATGTCACTTTGTATCAGTTCTGAAAACATCTGTACGTTATAACCTCCGGAACGATATCCTCTGGTTATGCTTACATACATATTGTTTGCAGGGCTGAAATCGTATTTAAAAGCTAGCTTGGGAAGTAGCTGTACATAGTCGTTTTTTTCTTTTCCTTCCAATAGCGGTGCGGCATTCAAATTCCTGAATGGAATATTAAGGGGAGGCATTGCCATTTTAAGAAAGAAATCGAAATCAATATTACTATCCGAGAAATAATTCATAGACATTTTTTCATATTCCAAGCGCAAACCTGCTGTTACTGAAAGGCCTTTCACAAACAGGTCGTTGAATGTAGATTGGTGGTACAGTGCGGTGCTGAATACCGGTGTGTCAAAACTTCCACTTACGCGGATACGGTTGTTCAAAACGTCCAGACTCATTTCAGGGGTACGGCGGGGATCGTCTAAATGAATTTTCTTGAAAGTATTGTTGATGTTTCCTTCGATCATATCGGTCACTCCGTCCTCCATGAAGTTTACCGGACCGGTGGTATGTAGCCATTGATAAAAACCACTAACCCCTGTAACCCATTGCCAGCGCTTGTTGTTTTTGCTTTTAAAAGTAATCTCTTCACTGATGGTATTCAGACGCTGCTTCTGCTCAATGGTATAAATGCTGACAGGCAGGAAATCCTGGTCCATAAACATACGGTCGTTTAAATTCTGGAATCCTGTAACAGCGCTTAAGATAAACTTTTGCGCCTGGTATTCAATATTCAAACCGGTATTGAACAGTCCACGGCGATAAGTACAATCCTGATCGTATGAAATCTTCCCTATGTAGTTTTTATATTTTTCATTCTCTTTGTCGTATCCGTCTATAGCTCCTGTATAGTAATAAGGGTATCCCCCTTCGTCATTATAATCATAGCCTATGGTGAAGTCTAGTTTTAAGTTTTCTGAAGGCAGCCAGATAGCATGTATTCGTCCGCCTCCCGCTTCCATATTATCTACTTTTTTCCCATTGAGCGAATTGCGGAAGAATCCGTCTGATCCCTCATAATAACCACCGGCGGAGAAAGCGAAACAGTCACTCCAACGGTGGTAATGGGTTAATGAAGCACTGCGGTAGTTACTTTTTGTTCCATAACTCAGTTTTACGTCTGTTCCCTGATAGGAGAATGGAGAGCGGGTATGTACCTTGATTAGTCCCCCCATGGTATTGCGTCCGTACAAGGTTCCTTGTGGACCGCGAAGAATATCAATACGTTCTATATCATAAAAATTGAAATCAAATGCAGATTTGTCAATGTAAGGGATATTGTCCACATACAAACCTACCGCAGGAGTATTGATACGCGATCCGATTCCCCGGATGTAAATGGCTGAGGTGAGTCTTGAACCATAGTCGGGCATAAAGAAATTGGGTACCAGTGAACTCACGTTCTTTAAAGTGGTGATTTGGTTTGCTTGCATATCTTTTTGGGAGAGTAAAGATACGGCTGTAGGAAGTTCCCTTAATTTTCCGGTTTCTTTAGGTGAAGCGATAACTACCACCTCTTCTATATCAATGACTTTTGTAGTGTCCTTAGGCAGCGTGTTGATATCTTCAGCAAAAGTTGTTGCAGCCAGCAGGCAGGATGTAATGAATAAAATGTTTTTTCTCATATTTATTGTTTGGTTTTATTTGATACATCACGGATAACCAGAGTTGCTACAAGTTTCTACCAGGCGGAAAATTTATATATTCCACTCTGTATAATCCATGATGGAGAATGATTCCGGCTGCAAAGTAACGGTAAACCTGATATGTGTGCAATCCTAATAAATGAGGATTTTATATTCTGTCTGCTTCAATGTAGCCATTCATCACAGCATAAACGGTAAGACCGGAAACAGACTTGATGCCCAGTTTTTCAGTAATGTTCTTGCGGTGGGAGATAACGGTGGTCAGGCTGATATTAAGTTTGTCGGCTATCTCTTTGTTGATAAGTCCTTTGGTGATAAGTATCAATACTTCTATTTCCCGGACAGACAATTCATGTTCCGTTTTTTCTATGTGCATTGCTTTATCTGCTGCTTGTTTTCTTGCCTGATGTCCATATTGGCGCAATTGATGGATGTCTTTTATCAAAGAACCTTCATCTTGGTAGATATTCAGTTTGGGAACACCGGATAATTGAGGCTGGTTGTCACCTCCTGCTAATACAATTGTTTTTGGTTTACGAAGTAAAAAGAAGGAAGTATGTTCAAAATAGATTTGGGCAGAGATAAAATAATGGGCATACATGTCCGGTGTGTCATCCGTCAGCTCACCAAAGGAATGGAATACACGGATAGTAGCCATTGGAATGATATCTTCCAAAATGTTTTTTAACCCCAGGCAAGTGAGGGTATTTGGGTCTACTATGGCTATTTCAGGATGATGCATGATGTTTTCTTTGGTGCAAAGATACATATCTTTTATAAAAAACAGATTCATAAAGACAAAGAAATCTTCTTTTAGGCAACATCACCAATCATTTATTTGTAGGGGCGCATTTGAATGCGCCCGCATATGTGCTGTAAATCATTTTCGGATAGGTTCAATCTGTCATTACTCCTAAATAAGTGGCTGCTGCTTCAGCACATTTTTCTCCATCGATACCTGCTGAAACAATTCCTCCGGCGTAACCTGCTCCTTCTCCACAAGGAAATAACCCATTGACAGTGACATGTTGCAGTGTCTCATTATCTCGCAGGATCCGTACCGGAGCCGACGTGCGTGTTTCTACACCAATCATCACTGCTTCATTGGTCAGGAAGCCATGGCTGCTCTTTCCGAATTGTTGGAAACCTTTGCTCAAACGGTCGGTAATGAATGCAGGCATCCAAAAATGCAGGGGAGAGGAAACTAATCCCGGACTATACGAACTGTCGGGTAAATCATAGCTTAGTTTTTTGCGGGTGAAGTCCACCATTCGTTGTGAAGGTGCGGTTTGGCGCATATTGCCTTGCTGCCAGCAGGAGGCCTCCAATGCTTCTTGGAAATACATCATGGTTAATGGACAATGGTCGGTAGTCCATTGACCATGATTTTTATTAGTGGCTTTTAATTCTTCACTTTTCGTTTTTAATTCTTCTGTAAAAAGATTATTTTCCGCCAGATCTTCCGGCCTGATTTCTACCACCATGCCGGAGTTGCTCCATTTGGAGCCGCGGTTGCTGGGACTCATGCCGTTTACTACAATCTGATGCGGACCGCTTGCGGCAGGAACAACAAATCCTCCCGGACACATACAAAAACTATAGACACCACGTCCTTCTACTTGTGTCACAAAGCTATATTCAGCGGCAGGCAGATACTTTCCACGTCCGTTTTTATTATGATATTGTATTTGGTCAATCAGCATGGACGGGTGTTCCAAACGTACTCCTACTGCAATTCCTTTGGTTTCCATCTCTATACCATTGTCATACAACCACCGATACACATCCCGTGCGGAATGTCCGGTAGCCAGAATAACAGGTCCTTTGAAAGTCTTTCCGGTATTTGTTTCTATACCTGTGATTTTGTTTTTTTCTATAATAAGGGAATCCATTCGTGTTTCGAAATGCACTTCACCACCACATTCTATGATGGTATTCCGCATATTTTCAATCACACGCGGCAACTTGTCTGTACCGATGTGGGGATGGGCATCTGCCAGGATGGAGGTACTGGCGCCATGTTGGCAGAATACATTCAGAATTTTGTTCACATTCCCTCGCTTTTTGCTTCGGGTATAGAGTTTGCCGTCTGAGTAGGCTCCTGCTCCTCCTTCTCCGAAACTGTAGTTGCTTTCAGGGGCAACTTTGTGCTCACGGCTGATACGGGCGATATCTATTTTTCTATCGCGTACATTCTTACCTCGTTCCACTACGACAGGCCGGAGTCCTAACTCTATTAATCGCAAAGCAGCAAAAAGTCCGCCCGGTCCTGCTCCCACGACAATGACTTGTGGTTTCCCATCTACCTTATTATATATAGTACGGGTGAACTCCTCATCTTGTGGCATTTCATTAATATATAGGCGTACTTTCAAATTTACATAGATGGTGCGTTGACGTGCGTCTATGCTCCTTTTTAAGATGCGAAGGGCATGGATGGTACGTATATCCAATCCCTTGTCATGTCCGATGAACTGTTTCAGTGACTGTTCGTTGGCTGCTTGTTCAGGCAAGACTCTTATTTGAAATTCCTGTATCATGGTTCTTATTTGGATTGTTCGCCTTCCGGCATTAATTTTTTACGGTAATAAGAATTGGCGGTATATAGTGCGGCGGCAGGGTTGTGTCCTGTCACACGGTCTTTGGTCACTAAAGTTGTAGTATAGGCATTAGAGTACTTGTAGAATAAACTGTCATGTCCCACACATAGTCCGATAACCACGTTCAACTCTGTATGTGCTTGGTTGAGAAGGCGTGCTTGTAGGATAGGGTTACACATTGCCGCACCGATTTTTTCACATTCTTTGGGGATTCCGATAGAGGATTTGGCTATTCCGGCTACTTTGCAGATTACTGAATATACCTCAAAGCCGTTAGCACGGAGGATGCGGGCAAAAATACGGGCTTCATTCACCAGTCCGATACAATAGGCAATTCCTAGTTTTTTATATCCCATCTTGCGTGCGAAAGTCATGATTTCTTCCACACGGGTTAATCGGCAGTAACCTTCATATTCCACTTCGGCACTGGCTGCCATTATCTTGTTGTTGTCGTTATATTGTTTCAACGCCCATTCCAAATCTTCTTGTTCCAAATGGGTAGTCAGACAAAATTCAGGGTAAGTGCGCTCTTTGAACTTGCAGTTCTGTGTGCCGCAGTCTATGCAGGTCGGGGGGTATGATTGTTCTTTTGTCATTTTATATCATTATTCAAATTAAGTTTTCTCTTATTTATCTCATCCAAACAAAGCCCGGAACGCTTCTTCTACCTTCCTTACCGGAATGATTTCTATCTTTAATTTTGATGTATCCATTCCTTGCAAATTATGTTTCGGTATAAGAATTTGTTTGAAACCTAATTTCTCTGCTTCTCCGATGCGTTGCTCAATACGGTTTACAGGTCGGATCTCACCACTCAGTCCTACTTCACCCGCCATGCAGGTGTCACGTTCTATTTCCGTATCCATATTGCTGGATAGAATGGCACTGATGACAGACAGGTCGATGGCCGGATCATTCACTTTCAATCCACCTGCGATATTCAAAAAGACATCTTTTTGTGCCAGTTTGAATCCTACCCGTTTTTCAAGTACTGCCAGAAGCATGTTCATACGTCGTAAATCAAATCCGGTGGCAGAACGTTGCGGATTCCCATATACTGCCGAACTGACTAAAGCCTGTGTTTCAATCAAGAAAGGGCGGACTCCTTCTATGGCAGAGGCGATAGCAACCCCGCTCATCCCGTCATGGTCTTGGCTAAGCAACAGTTCGGACGGGTTGCTCACTTGGCGCAAACCGTTTTGGCGCATTTCATAAATGCCCAGTTCGGCGGTGCTTCCGAAACGGTTCTTGATGCTGCGGAGAATGCGGTACATATAATGTTGGTCACCTTCAAATTGCAATACGGTGTCTACAATATGTTCCAGTACCTTGGGGCCGGCAATGCTTCCTTCTTTATTGATATGGCCGATCAGAATGACCGGCGTATTTGTTTCTTTGGCAAATTTTAAAATAGAAGCGGAACATTCACGTACCTGTACCAAACTGCCGGGAGAAGAGTCTATCGTTTCGGTTGAGATGGTTTGAATAGAGTCGATGATCACTAAATCGGGTCGTGTATTCTTGATATGGACGTAAATCTGCTCCAACGAAGTTTCACAGACTATCAGGCAGTCGGAAGAATTATGCGGGATACGGTCTGCACGCAGTTTTAATTGCCGGGCACTCTCTTCTCCCGATATATACAATACTTTTTTGTCAGGCAGATGAAGTACGGTTTGCAGCACCAAAGTGGATTTGCCTATCCCCGGTTCACCGCCCAGTAGAACGAGTGATCCCGGTACTAAACCGCCTCCCAATACCCGGTTCAGTTCTTCGTCGTGCATATCAATTCGAGGTTCGTCCCCTCCGGTAATGTCATTCAGTGTGACAGGCTTGCTTTTTACGGATTCCAGGCCGGATACCGGTCTTTTGTTTGCAGGTTCCTTGCGTATAATTTCTTCTACGTATGTGTTCCATGCACCGCAAGACGGACATTTCCCTACCCATTTGGGTGAATCCTGCCCACAGTTGGTGCATACATATACAGTCTTTTCCTTTGCCATATTCTTACGGGATAATTAAAACAGCGCAACTTGAGGCTGAATTTGTACAAAGGTAAGGAAATAGTTCTGCATATCAACATGGGCAGGATAAAAAAGTTTTGTCTTATTTCTGCTTTAATAAAAAGCATTCTTATATTTTATCGCAAAAAAATGGGAAATTGTGATAGATTGTAGGAAATTGTTTTTATATTTGCATCGTTCAAATAAAAAACAGAAGAAGAACAATAATAAAATGACGATATACTATCTCCATACAACCACCACATTAGGGATGGGGCACATGACAACTACAATGTCCACATCCACAACAATGACCCCTCGGGGTTAAGGATAGTATATAGTGTTTCTACGTGATACACGCTTACGGACGTAAGCAAAACAAGCTTTTAATTTTATTTTTTTAGTGTAAACAGATACAGTTTCTTTTCGTTGTCATGCTGGGTGAAACAAAAGTAGATTCTTTACCGGACTTGAAATGGCTCGGAGGACAGAATGGCAAAAGAAGCTGGAATAAAAATAGATAATTGCATGAAAGTTATGAAATTCGGCGGGACATCCGTAGGTTCCGTGAACAGCATTTTAAGCGTCAAACAGATAGTAGAGGCAGTTGAAGAGCCCGTAATTGTAGTTGTGTCGGCATTGGGCGGTATAACTGACAAGTTAATCAATACTTCGCAGATGGCTGCCAATGGGGATTCCGCATACGAGAAAGAATACCGTGAAATTGTGAATCGTCACATTGAAATGGTATATACCGTAATTCCGGCAGGTAATGAGCGTACTGTTTTATTGGATAAGGTCAATGAATTGTTGAGTGAACTGAAGGATATTTTTCAGGGAATTTATCTGATAAAGGACTTGTCGTCTAAAACGTCGGCTACTATTGTAAGTTATGGTGAGCGCTTGTCGTCTATTATTGTAGCTTCGTTGATAAAGGGGGCTGTATGGTATGACTCCCGCAACTTCATTAAGACTGAAAAAAAACATGCCAAACATATTCTGGATTCCGAACTGACCACTCGCTTGGTTAAAGAAACTTTCCAGAAATTACCGGAAGTGGCATTGGTTCCCGGATTTATCTCTACTGATAAGAACAGTGGTGAAGTGACCAATTTGGGACGTGGCGGTTCAGATTATACCGCTTCTGTCATAGCTGCGGCACTGAATGCGGATAGCTTGGAAATATGGACGGATGTGGATGGTTTCATGACGGCAGACCCGCGTGTAATCAGTACGGCCTATACCATTAATGAGTTGAGCTATGTGGAAGCTATGGAGCTTTGTAACTTTGGAGCGAAAGTGGTTTATCCGCCGACTATTTATCCGGTATGTCATAAGAATATTCCTATTCTGATTAAGAATACATTCAATCCTCAAGGCGAGGGAACTATCATAAAGCAGGAAGTGAATTCCGGTTCTAAAGCCATTAAAGGTATCTCATCCATCAATGATACGAGTTTGATTACGGTTACCGGTCTGGGAATGGTGGGAGTGATCGGAGTGAATTTCCGGATTTTTAAAGCATTGGCACAAAACGGCATCAGCGTGTTTATGGTATCGCAGGCATCTTCCGAGAACAGTACTTCTATCGGTGTGCGTAATCAAGATGCGGCGCTGGCTTGTGAAGTGCTGAATGAGGAATTCTCCAAAGAAATAGAAATGGGGGAAATCAGTCCGGTTGTTGCCGAAATGAATTTGGCTACCATTGCCATTGTCGGTGAGAACATGAAACATACACCGGGCATCGCCGGTAAGCTGTTCGGAACTTTAGGCCGTAACGGCATTAGTGTGATTGCTTGTGCGCAAGGTGCTTCGGAAACCAATATCTCTTTCGTGGTAGAATCCAAGTCACTGCGCAAATCATTGAATGTGATTCATGATTCGTTCTTCCTGTCCGAATATCAGGTGCTGAACCTTTTTATCTGCGGTACAGGTACGGTAGGAGGCAGTTTGATAGAGCAAATCCGTTGTCAGCAACAAAAGTTGATGCAGGAACGCGGTTTGAAGCTGAAAGTGGTAGGTATAGCCGATGGACATCATGCGTTGTTTACCCGTGCAGGCGTAGACTTGTCACATTATAAGGAAGAGTTGGCAGAGAAAGGAATGCCTTCGTCCACCCAGGTGTTGCATGACGAGATTATAGGTATGAATATATTCAACTCTGTGTTTGTGGATTGTACAGCCAGTGCCGAGGTGGCGTCTTTATATAAAGATTTCCTGATGAATAATATTTCGGTCGTAGCTGCCAACAAGATTGCCGCTTCTTCCGAATACTCCGTTTACAGTGAACTGAAACAAATAGCCCGCCGCCGGGGTGTGAAATTCCTGTTTGAAACCAATGTCGGTGCGGGACTTCCTATTATCAACACGATCAATGACTTGATAAACAGCGGAGACAAGATCTTGAAAATAGAGGCGGTATTGAGCGGTACGCTGAATTACATCTTTAACAAAATCAGCGCGGACATTCCTTTCAGCAAGACCATCAAAATGGCACAGGAAGAGCGCTACTCGGAACCCGATCCGCGTATTGACCTGAGTGGCAAGGATGTGATTCGTAAACTGGTTATTCTGGCTCGTGAAGCCGGATATAAATTGGAACAGGAAGATGTGGAAAAACATCTTTTTGTACCAAATGATTTCTTTGAAGGCCCGTTGGAGGAGTTCTGGAAGAAAGTACCTTCCCTGGATGCGGATTTTGAATCACGCCGTCAAAAGCTGGAGGATGAAAACAAACGCTGGCGTTTTGTAGCCAAACTGGAAGATGGGAAAGGCAGTGTGTCTTTGCAGGAAGTGGACAGCAAACATCCATTCTATGGTCTGGAAGGCAGCAACAACATTATTCTGCTTACAACCGAGCGATATAAAGAGTATCCGATGATGATACAAGGATATGGGGCCGGTGCCAGTGTGACTGCCGCCGGAGTATTTGCCGATATCATGAGCATCGCTAATATTTAGGCTTATGAAACATATTATTATTTTAGGCGACGGTATGGCCGACTGGCCTGCCGAATCACTGGGAAACAAAACATTGCTGCAATACTCCAGTACACCTTATATGGATAAGTTGGCCGCTATGGGACGTACCGGGAGGTTGGTTACAGTTGCTCCCGGATTTCATCCGGGTAGTGAAGTGGCGAATATGTCTGTTATGGGCTATAATTTACCGAAGGTGTACGAAGGCCGTGGGCCGTTGGAAGCAGCAAGCATCGGGGTGGAGTTGCAACCGGGCGATATGGCTATGCGTTGTAACATTATCTGCATCGAAGATGAGAGGATAAAAAATCACTCCGCCGGACATATCACTACCGAAGAAGCTGATGTGCTGGTTAGATATTTGGAAGAAAAATTGGGTTCTGACCGGATTCATTTCTATACCGGTGTACAATATCGCCATTTGTTGGTGATAAAAGGGGGAAATAAACAATTGGACTGCACCCCGCCCCATGATGTGCCTTTGCAGCCTTTCCGTCCGCTCATGGTGAAGGCGGAAGTACCGGAGGCGCAGGAAACAGCCGGATTGATAAATAATCTTATCCTGGCTTCCCAGGAATTGTTGGCAGATCATCCGGTTAATCAAAAACGTATAGCCGAAGGCAAAGATCCTGCTAATAGTATCTGGCCTTGGAGTCCGGGGTATCGCCCGCAGATGGAACCTCTCTCCGGGAAGTATCCGGCCATAAAGAAAGGGGCTGTTATTTCAGCGGTGGACTTAATCAATGGCATAGGACATTATGCAGGATTACGCCGTATTGCTGTAGAGGGGGCTACCGGTTTATATAATACGAATTATGAGAATAAGGTGGCTGCGGCATTGGAAGCATTGAAGACGGACGACTTTGTGTATCTGCATATTGAGGCCAGTGATGAGGCCGGTCACGAAGGAGATTTTAAGTTGAAGCAGTTTACTATTGAAAATCTGGACAAACGTGTTGTAGGACCTGTTTATGAAGCAGTGAAGGATTGGGATGAGCCTGTGGCTATCGCCGTGCTTCCGGATCATCCTACGCCTTGCGAACTCCGTACCCATACGGCCGAACCTGTGCCTTTCCTTATCTATTATCCCGGTATAGAACCGGACTGTGTGCAGACCTTTGATGAAGTGGCATGTGTGGAAGGCAGTTATGGAATATTGAAAGAAGATGAGTTTATGAATGAATTTATGAAAAAATAATGTGGCAGTTTGCTAATTTGCCCCAATGGCAACCCTCCATGCAAAGCCCTTGGCACATTAGCACATTGACGCATTGAAAAATTGTTTACTATGAAATATTACAGTACGAATCACCAGGCTTCCGATGCTTCTCTGGAAGAAGCTGTAGTGAAGGGGCTGGCTTCTGACAAAGGTTTGTATATGCCCAAGGCCATCAAGCCATTGCCGCAAGAGTTTTATGATCAGATTGAGAATCTGTCGTTTCAGGAAATTGCTTATCGCGTGGCCGATGCTTTCTTCGGTGAGGATGTTCCTGCTGAAACACTGAAGCAGATCGTTTATGATACATTGAGTTTTGATGTTCCTGCCGTAAAGGTAAAGGATAATATATACTCTTTGGAACTGTTTCATGGTCCTACATTGGCATTTAAAGATGTAGGTGGACGGTTCATGGCCCGTTTGTTGGGCTACTTCATTAAAAAAGAAGGGCAAAAGCAGGTGAATGTACTGGTTGCGACTTCGGGGGATACCGGTAGTGCTGTAGCCAATGGCTTCCTCGGAGTGGAAGGTATTCATGTGTATGTGCTTTATCCGAAAGGAAAAGTCAGTGAAATTCAGGAAAAGCAGTTCGCTACTCTGGGGCGGAATATCACAGCGTTAGAAGTGGACGGTACTTTTGATGACTGTCAGGCATTGGTTAAGAATGCGTTTATGGATGCTGATTTGAATGCGCACATGAAGTTGACTTCTGCCAACTCCATCAATGTGGCTCGTTTCCTGCCACAGGCATTTTATTACTTCTATGCCTACGCACAGTTAAAGAAAGAAGGAAAAGCGGATCATCTGGTAGTGTGCGTACCTAGCGGAAACTTTGGTAATATCACCGCCGGACTATTTGGTAAACGCATGGGCTTGCCTGTCAAGCGTTTTATTGCAGCCAATAACCGGAATGATATTTTCTACCAATACTTACAGACCGGAAAATACAATCCTCGTCCTTCCATAGCTACTATTGCCAATGCAATGGATGTGGGAGATCCAAGTAATTTTGCCCGTGTACTGGCATTGTACGGTAACAGTCATGCTGCCATAACAGCGGATATCTCTGGTGCGACTTATACGGATGAACAGATTCGTGAAACGGTGGGTGAGGTATATCGGGAAACCGGTTACTTGCTCGATCCGCATGGAGCCTGCGGTTATCGTGCTTTATCCGAAGGATTGTCCCCCAGCGAAACGGGTATTTTCCTGGAAACGGCACATCCGGCTAAATTCCTGGAAACTGTGGAAGGTATCATTGGAGACAAAGTGGAGATTCCCGCCAAACTGCAAGCATTTATGAAAGGAACCAAACAAAGTGTTCCGATGGAAAAAGACTTTGAAAGTTTCAAAGGCTATTTGATGAAAGAATAGCTTTTAGAAATAGATATCTGATAAGAAAAGAGAGGGGGCAAAAGTCCAAAGTAACTATCCAATGGTTTACCGTAGGGGCGGATTGAATAGTTACTTTGGGCTTGTTTACATAAAGAACAAAAAAGTTCCGTCACAGCAACGTGCTCATTACTAGTTACTTTCTGTGTAAAAGAATCTCAAACCTCCTTCAATCGGTATGCTTCCGGCTATCGAATCCTGTTACGTATGTAACAAAGTTTGTTCCTACCGTATCTTTCACTCCGTTTCATTTGATATTTCACTTGGGTGAAGCAACTGTTTCACTTAGGCGAAAACGGCTGTTCATCTAAGTGAAATCGCCTCTTCACTTGGGTGAAGCAACAAATGCAGATGGGCAAAAATAAGCCTTATGACGCTCTCCTGCAAGGAAGTAACCGCAACTATGGCACAGGAATTAGAACAACCGATATACGTCAAGCCGAATTTGATAGCGGAGAATGGAAAACCGTTTCAGGGGAATTTAGAATATTTTTTCACATTATATTGTTGATTTACAGAGAGATACTGCGCGTGGTCCGGAATGGTTGATGCGTGTCTTTATTTTATTTCTTCCAGCAACTTCCCGAACGAAGTGAATGTCCGTTGTTTCCCGCCCCAGGTGAGGTACAAGGTATCGGGAGCGATGACTTGTAGATGGGGCAGACCGGCAGGAGCGTTTTGGGTTTGCAGACAAGTATATCCGTGACGGTTCAGTGCGTTGATAGTCCAGTGCAATAAGGTTTCGTCTGTCGCTTCCACCGTTATTTCCTGCTTTCCATTCACGGTTGGATAGTAGATGCCATGATCATAATCGAACCGGATATTACTGTGTGAGAACAGCGTGTCCATCCGATGGTTCAGAATCATATCTTCCGTTACTCCGCATTGCAGTCCTGTTTCTTTGGACAGCAGCCAAAGCTTGTCCGACAGTACCAGGGCTTGTTCTATGTCATGGGTGGATAGCAGGATGGCCTTGTTTTGCTCCACCGCCAGCTGATGCAGCAAAGTCATGATTTCTATGCGGCTCACCACGTCCAGAAAAGCGGTCGGCTCATCCAAGATGATAAGCGGACATTCCTGAACCAATGCTTTGGCTATCATTACCTTTTGCCGTTCTCCGTCCGAAAGTTCGGCGGTGTAGCTTTCGGCTTTGTGGGCAATGCCTACGGCATCCAATGCCTCTTTGATAATGAGATGGTCTTTGGGATGGAGCCGCCCGAAGAAGCCTGTATGCGGCTGGCGTCCCAAAGCTACCAGTTCATACACGGTCAGCCCTCCGGCTTGTGTCTTGTCTGTCAGGACCACACCGATGGTGCGCGAACGTTCCTTTTCCGAATACTGCTGCAAAGGCTTGCCCAGCAATTGCAAATCTCCTGCCAGTGAAGGTTGCGAAGCGGACAGGGTGCGGAGCAAAGTCGACTTTCCGGCCCCGTTTGCTCCAAGCAGACTGGTCAGTTCTCCCGGATAGAGTCCGAAAGAAAGGTGTTCGTGCACTTTCTTTTCTCCTTTGTGGGTACGATAACCTATGCACAGGTCTGTGGCGGTGATGACAGCTTGCTTTTCCATCAGTTGAAGTACTGGATTTTACGTTGGTTCACAATGACATAAATAATAATGGGCGCACCAATGACCGGAGTGACGGCATTCAGCGGAATGATACCTGCCTCGCCCGGCAGAATGCAGATGAAGTTGCAGAGCAGGGCAATGGCTCCTCCCGTCAGCATGGTGACAGGTAGCAGAGAGTTATGGTTGGAGGTTCCCAGCATGAGGCGGGCAATGTGTGGCACGGCCAGTCCGATAAAGGAAATCGGGCCGCAGAAAGCGGTGGTCGTCGCTGTCAGTAATCCGGTGGCAACAAGCAGCAGGTTACGTGTACGGCGGATGTTGATTCCCAGGTTTTCGGCATAGCGTGTTCCCAGCAGCAGGGCATTCAGAGGCTTTATCAGCAGTATGGTAATCAGTAGCCCCGCCGCTGTGACCAAGGAGAAAAAGGGAAGCTGCTGCAAAGATACTCCTCCGAAGTTTCCCATTCCCCAAATCATGTAGGAATGCACCCCTTCTGCCGTGGAGAAAAAGTTGAGCAGGGAGATGGCAGATGAAGTGATATACCCTATCATGATACCTATAATGAGCAGCATGATGCTGTTTTTTATCAAAGTGGAGAAGAACAGGATGATTCCCATCACCAGCATGGAGCCTATGAATGCTCCGATAATGACGGACAGGAATCCGGATAAAGTGAATACTCCGGCAGTAATCGTACCTGCGCCTGCCAGCATGACCAAGGCAACTCCCAAACTGGCTCCCGAACTGATTCCCAGTATGGAAGGGTCGGCCAAAGGATTATTGAATGTGGTTTGCAACATCAGTCCCGATGCTGCGAGTGCCATTCCGCAAAGGAGGGCGGTAATGGCTTGCGGCAGGCGGGATTCCCAGACTATGAAACTCCAACTCGCCTTTTCTACTTCATTGCCTGTAAGGATATGCCACACCGCATCGGCAGGGATGTTTACCGAGCCGAACAGCAAATTGGCTCCTGTCAATGCAAGGATGAGGAGGAGCAGTATGATACCGTATTTTGTTCCTTTGTTATTCATTGATACTGTTTGGGGTTACGCCCACTGTAGGGAGTGTGTCAAAACTAACCCGGCCTATCCCATCGTCAGCTGTAGGGGCAGCATTATCCACGTTTTGACATAACCCTACGGTGATTTACTCCGCTAATTTAGTGAAATATTTTAATTCATACCCTTCTAAAAGCGTAGGATGGAATATTTTTATCAAATCTTTCAGTAATCGGTCGGGATGGAAAGGGGAATCTTCGTAAAAGTCTACCTTCCCTGTGTTGCATCCATAAATGTTGCGTTCCTTGAATGCGCGGAAACCGGTGTATGGAGCATAGTCCTGCTCCAATTCCTTATAAGTCTTGTCAATGGCCTGATTATATTTGATGAGCCAAAAGTCTGCATTCTGACCTTTGTCAAACACGGTTTCGAAGGCTAGGGGAACAGAACCGCTATGCTCGTCATCGGCAAACACATAATTGGCCCCGGCATCCGCATAGATGCGTGCAGAGGTGCTTTTACCTCCCGGAACATACCAAGCCGAACCGTTTTTCAGTTCGCTGATAACGCTCGGCGCAGATGAAAGGGGAGCAACCAATGCTTTCAGCTCATTATAGTTTTTTTCCACCTCGGCAAACAAGCTGTCCGCTTTTTGTGCCTCACCGAACAGAAGGCCGTAGAAACGCATCCATTCGGCACGTCCCAATGCCGAAGTTTCCATGTAGTCTGCACATTCGATAATGGGGATGTTGAGTTTCTCCACCCGTCCGTATCCGCCACTGTTCTCGAAAGGGGAGAGCATAATGGCATCGGGGTGCAGGTCGATTATCTTTTCTATATCCGGGTTCATTCCATTCCCTACATCGGTGATGCTTCCTGTGCGGCAGCCATCCTGCACTTCTTGCAGTTTGATATACTTCAAATCGCAGACTCCTCCAATACTTTTCAAAGCACCAATCTGGTTGAGCAATCCGCAATGTACGGATGAGTAAACAACGGCCTTGCTCAATGGCGTGCGGACAAGTGTCCCTTCCGGCAAGTCGGCAGGCAGGGACTTTTCTTTGTCAACCAAGACGTAGGTATGCAGTATCCGGGTCGTATCCCAAGGATTGCGCAGGCGGGCAATGGTATAGTCTTCAGTTGCAGACAGGCTGAGGTTCTCTGCATAACGCAAAGGGATTGTTTCTTCTGCTTCTATTACAGAAGCAGTCTTGCTTTTTCCGCCGCAGGAGGAAAGAAGGGCAAGCAAGAAGATGAATAGGATTACTTGTTTCATGTTATTTTTTATAATATCCGCCGGTTTTACGGGAACCTTTGTATTCTATTAATTCTTTATCTTTCAGTGATCGTAAATAACGCTCTGTCGTAGCAGCTCCTTTTTGGATATATTCTGCAATTTCATATCCTTTTGCACCGGGTTTCTTTTTCAAGAAGGTGAGGATAAGGCTTTCAAGTTCGTTTATTCCCTCGTTTATTCCCTCGTTTATTCCCTCATTTATTCCCTCACCTTCATTTACTCCCTCATCAGCGATTCTGTTTATTACTGAAATAAACTGCATTCCTACCGGCTCATTGATGAATTTTATATTCGGTTCTTCTTGAAGTGCACGTATAATCCCTGAGCCCAGACCACGATAAGGCATCGTTTTAGCACAGAAATTGGCAATGAAAGGATTGCGTACTACGGCGCTTCCCAGTTTGATACTTTCCACAGTCAGCCCATCGGGAAGGCATCCCGGGCTGATAATCTCTACACGGTTATCAAAAAGTGAGGGAAGCTTTATGAGATTATTTAATTTATGAGGGAAATATAGTTTTGCTTCCTTCACCAAAAGTGAAGAGAAGCAAAACCATATTTTATTATTTCAGTAAGAAGGTTAATCCGCATGGACCTACCCCTACATTGTATTTGTTTGTAAATTTGCCGTTTGCCGAATATTCGTTTACATAGCCATCAGTGGTATAACTTGGCCATCCTCCAACCATATTGTAAGAACTGATATAAATGTTTCCGGTAAATGGATTGACTGCGATGCCACAAGGGCTATCAACAGGTTGATCTATTAAATTTTTTGTTTCATTTCCTGTTTTTGTATCTATACTGAAATAAGTATTTGCCGTTGTGCCATAAGGAGCATTGATAAGGTAAAGGGTATTATCTTTTACAGTCATTAATGTTGCTTCTGTTACATCTGTAACAATATTCATATTGCCAATTTTTTGTACTTTAGCTGATATGTCCTTATAATTACCCATTGCTAAGACATATACGTTTCCTTCCGTAGTAGAACAAATTTTAGTGGGATTTAGTCCTACGGGTATTCTTTTTGCTTCTGTAAATGTCTTTAGGCCTATTTTAGAAACACTTTTTCCATTTGCATAATCTGCACCATAATTCATTCCGTCTGAGTTAGCAACATACAGGTAGCCGTTGGCCACTGTCATCTCTTCTGGATTTGGACCAACTTTTAATGTAGCATCAATAGTTAGGCTAAGAGTGTCGATACGAGAAACATATCCATCATACATAGAAACATATACTTTTCCATTAGCAGCTATAATATCACGTGGACCTTCCCCTTGAGTGGATGTCGGAACAATCTGTTTGATGGATTTAGCTGTATTTTTGTCTACTATTTCTATAATATTTGAACCATATATGGCAATATACATTTTCGAACCATATACTATTGCATCTTGAGGAGTACCTCCCAAACTTCTTTTGTTTATGTCAAAAAATACATTGTTGCTTGCTGTTCCTTTTTCAAAGTTAATAAAAGAAAGTGTTCCATTAACATTGTTGCTAAGATTACCTGCATTAATAACGTACAAGCCTGTTGCCTCGGTTGGTGAAGTTGCTTCAGGAGTCGTGTCGGGTTGTGAAGAAGGGTCTTCTTCCGGATCTCTAGGAACTTCGATCTCATTGTCATCATCGTTACAAGCACAGAACAGCGGAGCTATACTAAATAAGGCTGCTGCAAAAAATAAATGTTTGAATTTCATACTTATATAATTTTTAAAAATGAATACTGCAAGTTAGTTTATAGCTTCTACCCGGCATCGGGTAGCTTTTCACTATGTCATATTGTTTATTTCCCAAATTAATAATATCTCCCCGAAGATTGTATGTAAACTTCTTTATCTTGAAGCTGCGGTATAATGAAAGGCCGTATTCTATATATCCATCCATTTCATTACTTGGACGATTTTCGGATGCAATATACCGTTTGCTCACACCCGTAGCATGAAGAGAAGCATTTATGAAAGGATTTTCCAAGGCTAAAGAAGCACCTGCGCTATGACGTGGGGTATATGCAATCTGATGTTTGTAATATACGACTTCCGGGTCTGTTTTATCTACTGCATATTGATAGGTATAGTTTCCGGTCAATAGTAAGGAATAATGTTTTGCCAGTTGGAAAGTGGTGTTTATATTGGCATCTACTCCCCAAATTTCTACTTTGCCTAAATTTACCATATTCCAGATAAACATATTATAGGGCATTGCCACAATTTTATCTTTTACCTTATTATAATACCCATCCAATGTCAGACTGATTGCTGGTAGCCAGCTTGTAAAGTTGTTCTGGTAAGTGATGCCTACATTATATTGTTGGGCCTTTTCGGGACGAAGGTCACGGCTGCCCATCCGGTCAAAGTAGTTCTCAGAAAAAGTAGCCACTCTGAATATGTCTTTATAGGAAGCCCGAAGGTATAGCTGTCCGTCCGTACAAGGTTTCCATGAAAAGGAGAAGGAAGGGGATAATTTTCGTCGGTTCTCAGCTCCGTTTCCTTCTTTTGCACCATTAAGATATATCGATCCGAGTAGTATGGCAACAGCTGTTATGTTATCAGTTTGATATCGGAGAGTTACTGTTTGTAATATAGAATGCCGGTAAGGGCTTGTATTGTTAGGAGTATTGGCATTTAGGTTATTATATATGTAATCTGCCGCATAAACCATGCTCCAGTGACTAGTCGGAGTATATAGTAATGCTCCTGATGTATAGTATTCTCGTTGGAAATAACGGTCGTTTAATTCTCCTCCGGGGTATTTCCCTCCTTCATCGTGGTAATGAGATTGGCTCCAGTTAAATTTCCCATTGATTAACAAAGAAAGATTATTTTCCCAATAAGTACGGTAATGTACTTGTGAAAAGAAATTTCGTTCGCGTAACTTCTCACGGCTTTTCGCATTGTAAAGAATGACTGCACCGGGTAATTGCTGATCTGTGTCGTAATAATAAATCTTTCCGTTCAGTGTGCTTCTGTTATTAGGGCTGATGTAAAGATTCAGTTCTCCTCTGTAGGTTTGAATGTTGTTGTTATAGCGTTTTTCTTTGGAAACATAATCTCCGTTGACTAAAGTGAAAGGATATAGGTTGTCTGCCCTCATAAATTCATCTGTGGTAGATGCTGAAATCTTTTCGTTAAACTTTTGTTCGTAGCGGATAAGGGGATTAATCATCCCGAAAGAACCTGTCTTTATCTGTCCCGTCAAGTGATTTTTTTTGTTTGAAAAATCCGGGGATATGCTTTGTAATTTTAAGGCGGCAGCAGAAGCAACTGTACGTGCCGGTACAAAAATATCTTCATTGTCCCCAATGGTCAGTGAAATTTGCTGGATATTGTCAATAGAGAAACGAGACAAGTCTATTTGTCCGCTTTGACAATCACTGAGTGTCACCCCGTCATAAACTACGGCTGTATGTTTGGCTCCTAAACTCCGGACGGAGATAGTTTTCATTCCTCCTGCACCCCCATAATCTTTTATGTTGACTCCTGAGAAGCGACGTAAAGCATCAGCAATATCCGTAATGCCTTGTTGTTGCAATTGCTTCTTGTTGAGTTGTTGGAAGGGGCTAATACTTTTTACTTGTTGCTTGGTACGTTCAGCAGTTACTATAACATCGGATATATAATGCATTTTGTTGATTATAGTATCCTCTTTCTCTAGTGCATGTGTAACTTCAGATGATAATATAAAATTAATCAAATAGAAAAATTGTAGTATATATCTGATATTATATTTCATTTCTTGAATTTTAAAGAGCTACGATTGTATAATTAAATAGTTCTTCTGTAGATATTTTTGTAACAGGAAGAGAGTTAACAAAATCTCTAAGACCATAAGTGTCTAGTAAATAATCTTTGTGAATTGAAAAGGCATATTTTTTGTTATTGCTGGAATATAATAGATAGATTACATTATCTTTATTGTTGATAAATTTTTGCATTGAATTTTCGTCTATGTCTATAAAACTAGTTCTGGGTGTTGGCGCATTGGCATCTTGGGCGAATATAATTTTTAATCCATAAATTTGACTTAAGCGTTTTGTCTCTTCTTCTACAGTCGGGTTAATTGAGCCTGTGGAAGGAATAAATGGACACATGTGTATGTTTATTTCGTTACCAAATCTAGTAACTAAACATGAGATTATTGTTTGTCCTCCGTATTGTCTTACGAGTTCTAGTTTGATATATGGTTCTCGTATTTGTGTTATGGAAGGAACTCCATTCTCTATGAAATATTTAAAATCTTTTTTCATATTCTCTTCTAACATAAACTCTGTTATAGGAATTAAACCTTCATCTGCTATATCAATGATTTTATGGGTACTTTTATCATTTAAAGAGCTAACCCATTGAGAAAGATTTATATCTGCATTATCGACTTTTGTCGGTATTGAGAAATTAGAGAAGAAAGGAGATCCTCCTATTGTTTTTACTGAAGTTTCCATAGCTTCTATTTTATTTGTTGATGTAGTAGCATGGCTGTAGTCTTTACCAATACCTCCTTCAGCAGATACATTACCGTCTTTATCTTTCTGGAACTTAAATCCATAAGATGCAGATATATCTGTGTTCATATTCTTTTCTTTCGTTTCGGTAGATTCATTGTTTCGATAGATTCCGGTATAAAGTGCTGTGGCACGTCCTCCAGTGATGAAACTTGATAAAACAAAACCACCATAGTTGTTGAAAAATTCACTTGGAGTAAGATTATAAAGTTCTTCCTTGAAGTCCTCTGTCAAATAATCCAATTTTATTTTCTTGATAATATTAGAACTTGTTTGCATATAATAGGATGCATCTCTGATTTGGATATTCAATTCTCCAAATATTCTTTTGCTTTCTTCCACTTTGGAGGTTGTGAATACTTCTGTCATTGTCTTATGTGCACCTAAAGAGAATAAACCCAAATTTAAGGTGAAGCCAGCATTGTTTATTTTTTTTTGTAGTACTTGAGTTTTCTGTATATCTATCAAAACCAGTGTATGCAAAACTTTGTGCTTCACCTTTTCCTATTTCATTTTTCCAAAAATAGCTAGGATAATCTCTCATTAGCTTTTCTGTATTAATGACTTGAATTTTAATATCTTCAGGGTCCCCTAATGGGAAATGACTGCAAGTGAAAGATCTACCTAAATAATCACTGAAGGATAGTGTCGGTATAGATTTGGTATTTCTTGGTTTCGTCTTTCTCTGAGATAATATTAACGGATAGCGACTATCTCGTTCTTTTAATACGATCTCTTTACCAGCATCGTTTTGATTAACACTTAGGTCTAGGTCTTGCTCTTCATTACATGATATAAAGGCTATCATGCAAAGAAATAATAAGTTTACTTTCTTCATTATGTTTTATTCTTTATGTAAATAATAAATCTGCTTTTTTAAATCGAATACCCAACATAATCAAAAAGATATAATTAACCCTAGCTAATTTGTTACCTTTTGCTCAAAACAATGAGTGAGTATTTTATTTTTAACTCTTTAAACTCTTTCCTCGAAAGTTTAAAGTATGACTTTACGTTTTGCAGGTCTTCTGACTTACTCCTGTTTACTTGCCTTCCCACCTTATTATATATACAGGCAGTGGCGTGAGTGATAAGTAAACCTATCCCTTATAGGTAGATGGAGCTTACAGCAGCGGGACTGTTCAGGACTTGCACCTGATTCCCTTTTCATCCGCTTCCTCGCATCTGTCGGAGGTGTGCGGAACAAAACGTGACAAAGATAGTTTGTTTGGATGAATAAGAAAAGGAAAATGATAAAAATTTACTTTCTCTTATGAATTAATCCGTTGCAGGTTTATTTCTCTCCCAGCAAGAGCAGTCGGGTGTAGCGGTGCTTTTTCAGCAGCAAAACTACTTGATAACAAAGAATCAGTTCTATTGTCGCCACCACGGGACCTACAATAAAGCTTCCGGCGGTGCCGACGTAGAAGCCCAGTCCGTGCAGCGTGCACTCCAGCAGGAAGGTTTGTGTCCAGTAGATTCCCAAAGTGCATTTTCCCAAGTTGTTTAATGTAGGGGTGAGGCGCCCGTGTTCTATCTTGCCATACACCCACGGCGCCGATAAAAAGAAGACCATGCTACCCACTATGCCGATAATCATGCGGTAGACGGTGATATTTAAGTTCGTCCAGTCCACGGTGCCGTTGGTCCAGTCCACCACTTGGATGGGGACCATATACACGGTGAGCCTGCCTGACCAGAAAGGAAGCAGGGCGGCAAAGGCGACGAGGCTTGCAATCAGTAGCCGGCGACGATGCCGGTCAATCACCTCTTGTTCTTTCTGACAGAAGTAGCCGAGCCAGAACATGGGCAACATGAAGTTGATATTATCTACATTGCCGATGGGCAGGATGGTGAAGAGGACAATGGAAACCAAGGCTGCCGCCCAAAAACTACGCAAGGATTTGAGGGCGATGTATCCGATGAGGTAGCAGAAGAAGACGCACTTCAGGAACCATACCGCATTGAAGAACCCGAACCAACTGAAGTCCATCAGCTCGGGACAAGGATTGTATCCGGTGAGCATGACAAACGCATACATAATGGCGAAAGCGGAAAGGGAGGGGATGACCAGTTGGACAAACTTTTTCTTCACCAGCTCACCGAAAGATAGGTTGAGCGAGGAGCCGAAGAAATACCCGCATAGGAGCATGAACAAGGGCATGTGATAGGTGTAAATGAAGCTCCAGATGGGGTTGTCCCAAAAATCATTTCCGGTGGTTTGTTCCACGGAGTGCCCCAGCAATACACTGGCGATGGCGAAGAATTTCAAGAAATCCAAATAGGGTATGCGAGTCTTTCGGGGTGTAATCATAGTTTTATCGAGTTCTTTTGCGGTTGCAATATTCGCAATAAAATGGGATATATACAAATTTTGGTCAGTCTAATAATAAGTCCTTGTTCGGTATATTAAAATATCTTCGTTGTTTTAATCCGGCTGAAATGCTAAGAATACTTGTCGTGACAGGTTGTCCGAGCAGATTTTACTTTCTGTTTATGCCGAAGATAAAATCAGATTTATTTGAATATAATTAAAGTAGTACTAAATAATATTCAAAGAATGATTTGTTTTATTCAATATAATCACTATATTTGTCAAGTGAATAATCTTAAAATATGTAATAGATGAAACATTTGAATTTTATTTTAGCCGGTTTATTTTTCCTGTGCGGTCTTTGTTGTCGGGCACAGGTACTTCCTTTGGAAGAAAATGTGGTGCTGAACACCAAGGAAGGACAAATCAAAGGAAAACTGCTTTTGCCCGGTGGAGTGAAGACCTGTCCGGTGGTGCTTATTATAGCCGGCTCCGGACCTACGGATATGGATGGTAATTCAGCCATTGGCAATTTGAGAAATAATTCGTTGAAGTTTCTGGCGGAAGGCTTGGCGGCAAACGGCATCGCTTCCTTGCGCTTTGACAAGCGGGGGATAGGAACCAGTGCATCGGCCGGTAAGGAGGAAGCGAAACTTCGTTTTGAAGATTATGTGAATGATGTGACGGGCTGGATTGATTACCTGGCGAAAGAGAAACGTTTTACGACAATCACGGTGGCAGGACATAGCGAAGGGGCGCTGATTGGAATGCTGGCCTGTCAGAACCGGCCGAAGGTGAAAGGCTATATCTCGATTGCCGGTGCGGGTCGTCCTGCCTACGAGATTATAGAGGCGCAAGTGGCTGCTCAACAGAATCCGGAAGCGGTGCGGAAGGAGGTGGCATCCATTAACGAGTCCTTGAAAAACGGTAAGGAAGTGAGTGACGTGCCGGCTTATCTGCAATCATTGTATCGGGCTTCTGTCCAGCCTTACATGATTTCCTGGTTCAAGTATAATCCCCGGACGGTGATTGCTTCCGTCAAAGTGCCGGTCCTCATTGTTCAGGGTAAAAATGATATTCAGGTATCGGTGGAGGATGCCGAATTTCTGAAGAAGGGTTGCCCGACTGCCGAACTGCTTTTGATTGATAAGATGAACCATGTGCTGAAAGATTGTGAATCAAAGACCGTACAGCAGCAGATGCTTACTTACGGGAATCCTTCTCTGCCGGTGAACAGTACTTTGATAGCTTCTGTCAGTACATTTGTGGAAAAACTGAAATGATATGGGAGAAATAAAGAAACGTTTGCCGTTGCAATGCCCTGCGTGTGATGCACCGTTGAGGGTGGGCAGGCTTTTCTGCGAAGAGTGCCGCACGGAGGTGTGCGGGGATTTTGAACTGCCTGTGCTGGCACGGCTTTCGGATAAAGAGCAGCAGTTTATTCTTGCTTTTGTCAAATCGAGCGGAAGCTTGAAGGACATGGCGAAAAGTATGGGTGTCAGTTATCCTACGGTGAGAAATATCTTGGACGATTTAATTGATAAACTTTCTAAAATGAATGAGTAATGGGAAATAAGATGATAGACAAAGCGGTGAATCCGTTTATACAGATTGCCGGTGCGCGGGCATTGGCATGGGGAGCGTTGGGATTGCTGGTTTCTACTGTGATATGTTATTATGCCGGCTATCATTATCATGGGTTGCTTCATTTCGGTCCGGCGCCCAATCCTGCGTGGTGGTGCTATGCAGCAGAGCATCTGATTGTGTGGCTGATACCTGCTTTGTTGTTTTATTTGGGCGGCAAGGTGTTCTCGCACTCCCGCATTCGGGCAATCGATGTGTTGGGAACCGTATTGTTTGCAGAGCTGCCTTTGCTCGGCATGACTTTAATCTATCTGACGCCTCCCATGCAGATGATGGCAAACATGGATATGAGTATGTCTCCTCAGGAAGTATTGGCACAGTCTTTTATCTTGCCGGCTGTGATTCTGTCGTTGTTGGGCATTCCGTTTCTGTTGCTCACCCTTGTGTGGTTGTTCAATGCTCTGAAAGTGTCGTGCAACCTGAAGGGGTGGCATTTGTGGGCAGTGGTCCTTGTCGGCATCTTGGGCGGTGACGTGTTGTGCCGCATGTTGATAAGCCATCTTTACGGATGAAATAAAAAAGAGGATGCCAAAAGTCTTGTTGAAGCTTTGACATCCTCTTCTATGTTATACTGATGCGTTATTTAATCTTTTCTCGAATCTTGCTAAGATAGGCACGCATCCCCGCAGCATCTTTCTTGTTGATGATATCCAACAGCTCATTTAATTCTGTACGGATACCTTCTACCTGTGCAGGGGTGCGGGGATTGAATAAAATTTCCTGCAACAGGTAGTCGTCTTCGTTCAATACTCCTTTGGCTATCTTCATGTGACGTTTGAAAGTAGTACCGGGAGCATCCTGATGCTTCATCACTGCCGCAAAAACGAAAGTGGAAACAAAAGGGATGGACAGCGAATAGGCCACTGTCTCATCGTGCTCTTCAAAGGTATATTCAAAGATGTTCAGACCAAGGTTTTGGTATAAGTCCTTGAAGAAGATTTTACCCAGATGGTCGCCTTCGCTGATGATGATGGCATTTTCGGTGCTCAGTTTGTCAAGGTTGGCAAATGTGGGACCGAACATGGGATGGGTAGATACATAACGGAATCCGCATTGGTCATAAAACTCTTTCAGTCCGGTCTTTACCGAGGCAATATCGCTGATGATGCAATCCTTGGGGAGAGCGGGCAATACTTGGTGAAAAGCATCCAGCGTATATTTCACGGTTGCCGCATTGATAACCAGTTCGGGCTTGAATTCTTCAATCTCTTCGAGTGTGGTATATCGGTAGGTATTGTAAACGAAACGAAGGCGTTTCGGGTCTACATCAAATACAGCGGTTTCGTGCTGGAAGCTCAATACATCGGTAAAGAAGGAGCCCATTTTACCGGCTCCTAAAATTAATATTCTCATCGGTTTACTTATTTATGATTTCCATTTGTTGCCTTACGCTTTCTTCGTGAATGGCTTCGAATACTTTTTTAATGAATTCTGAATCCATGCCGCACAATGAACCTTGTGCACCACGCTTGTCCAGAATCTCATTGTAACGACCTGTCTGTAGAATGGTCATATCATGTTCTTTCTTGAATGTACCGATTTCACGGCAGACACGCATACGTTTTGCCAATACTTCGATAATCTCATTGTCGCAATCATCGATTTGGTTACGCAGTTCACCCAGGTTTTCAGTTGTTTGGGTTTCTTTGCGGATGACCAGCAGATTCAGGATGTAGTCCAGCACATCGGGAGTGACTTGTTGGGCGGCATCGCTCCATGCACAGTCGGGATTGCAGTGTGATTCTACGATTAAGCCGTCAAAACCTAAGTCCATCGCCTGCTGGCAGAGGGGAGCTACCAACTCGCGCTTGCCACCGATATGGCTGGGGTCACAGAAAATAGGCAGTTCGGGAATGCGGCGGCGCAATTCGATAGGGATATGCCATTGGGGTAGGTTACGGTAAATCTTTTTATCATAAGAAGAGAATCCGCGATGGATAGCACCCAGTTGCTTCAAACCTGCATTGTTGATGCGCTCGAAAGCTCCAATCCACAATTCAAGGTCAGGGTTGACAGGGTTTTTAATCAATATAGGAATATCCACACCTTTCAGTGCATCGGCAATTTCCTGCACGGCAAACGGATTGGCAGTGGTGCGTGCGCCAATCCAAAGCACATCAATACCTGCCTTTAAACATTCGTAAACGTGTTTGGCAGTAGCTACTTCGGTGGCAACATACATACCGGTTTCCTGTTTCACACGTTTCAGCCATGCCAGGCCATCTACACCGATGCCTTCGAAACCTCCCGGTTTGGTACGCGGTTTCCAGATGCCGGCACGGAAAATCTTAATGCCTTTATTGGCCAGCATAGTGGCGGTATCCATTACTTGTTCTTCGGTTTCGGCACTACATGGGCCGGCGATAATCATCGGGCGTTTCTTTTCAATTCCCGGAAGTTCGATGGGTTTTAAATCTAATTCCATAATCTGATATTTTGTTTTGTTACATTATCTTTTTAATTCTTTCCAGTGCTTCTGCCAGCTTTTCTTCTTTGGCGCAGAGGGAAATACGGATATAGCGTTTGCCGTTGCTGCCGAAGATAAAGCCCGGAGTAATGAACACACGTGCTTCGTGCAAAACTTTTTCGGTCAGTTCTTCTACATCATTGTAAGATTCGGGAATGCGTCCCCAAAGGAACATACCTACCTGATTGGGATCAAAGCTACAACCGAGTACTTTCATAATCTCTTCTGCCAGTTGGCGGCGACGGCTATATACATTGACGTTCGCTTCTTCGTGCCATTCCACACTGTTGTTGTAAGCTTGTGCGGCGGCCAGTTGCATGGGGCGGAAAGTTCCTGAGTCAATATTACTCTTTATTTTCAATATCCATTGTACAAACTGCGCATTGGTGGCGAGCATTCCCACACGCCAGCCGGGCATGTTGTGGCTCTTGCTCATAGAGTTGAACTCGATGCAGCATTCTTTGGCTCCGGGCACATTAAGAATACTCAGTGGTTTCTTGTTCAGGATAAAGCTGTATGGGTTGTCGTTTACAATCACAATATTATGGCGGCGTGCAAAGTTTACCAGCTTTTCATACAGTTCCATCGTGGCGTTCGCTCCGGTCGGCATATTGGGATAGTTGGTCCACATAATCTTGACGCGGCTCAAGTCCATCTTCTCCAGTTCATCAAAATCGGGTTGCCAATGGTTGTCTTCGCGCAGGTTGTAGTTCACAATCTCACTGCCCAATATTTTATTTAAAGAGGTGTAGGTAGGATACCCCGGATTGGGAACCAATACCTGATCACCCGGATTGACCAATGCCAGCGTCACATGCAGGATACCTTCTTTGGAACCGATGAGCGGCTGGATTTCGGTTGCCGGATCAAGCTCTACATGATACCAACGCTTGTACCAGTGGGCCATGGCTTTGCGTAATTCAGGAATGCCGACAGTAGGTTGGTATCCGTGTGCATCAGGACGCTTTGCCTGTTCGCACAACACATTGACGGTTTCTTCCGAAGGAGGCATGTCAGGGCTTCCGATACCCAAACTGATTACATTCTTACCTTCGGCATTCATTTGTGCCACTTCTTTCAGTTTACGGCTGAAGTAGTATTCGCTAACATTCGCCAGACGGTCTGCCGGCTGAATATTATATGGTTGATGTTCCTTCTGCATATTCTCCTAATATTTTAAGTTCTTTAGTCAATGGTGAAACGGCGTCGATAGACTGCTTGTATCTTAAATAATCATTGAAAATTACGTCTACATAGAACAGATATTCCCATTCGCGGCCTATAATCGGTAATGATTGAATCTTGGTCAGATTTATTTTATAGAAAGAAAAGATAGAGAGCACTTGCGACAGGCTTCCTTCGTTGTGGGGGAGGGAGAAGACGATATTGGCCTTGTTTACTTTCGAACGTTCACGTAAGTCATCGGCTTTCCATGGGTCGGCCACTACAAGGAAACGCGTGAAGTTGTGTTTGTTTGTTTCGATGCCTTCTTCCAATACTTTCATTCCGTACAAATCGGCGGCGTATCTGGAGCAGATAGCGGCGTGTCCTTTCAGATTTTCCCGTTTGATGGCTTCCGCACTTCCTGCCGTATCTTCCGTTTCTACTATTTTCAGTTTGGGATGTTGTATCAGGAATTCACGGCATTGTGCCAAGGCAACGGGGTGGGAGTTGACTTCTGTCAGTGTTTCCCAATTGTCGTCCGGCAAGCACATGAAGCTGTGTTTGATGCGTAGTTTGTGTTCGCCGACAATGGTCATGCCGCTTTCGCGCAGTAACTCATAGTTGTGCAGCAAACTGCCTGCAATGGTGTTCTCGATAGCGAGCATACCAATTACATTGCTATCCTGCTTTATGTTCGCAAAGACTTCTTCGAACGTGGAACAGCAGATTAGTTCGATCTCTTCTCCGGGGAAGAACTTGTGGGCGGCAATGTCGTGATACGAGCCCGGTACACCTTGTATTGCTATCTTTTTCATTCGTATATATATTATAAAAAAATCCCGCTTCTGCCGGAAGCGGGATTTCGTTGTTATTATCGCATTGTTTTAATCATTGTTTAACGTACACATACAAATTCCCGCTTCACTTTGTTGCTAAAGTAAAAGTAATAAAAGAAGAAGAAGTATGTATTGTATAATGCTTTCATTTTGTTCTTATTGTTATTGAATACGCTGCAAAGTAATATATTTCTAGCAAAAACAAATAAATAAGAAGCTTTTTTTCAAATTTTTTTTAGGCAGTGCCTGTTTGGCTCCTGCTTTCCATAATTCCCGGCATCTGTTGTAAAGCCCAATCTACTAATCCTTCTATATGTGGTATTAAGCTTTTCCCTCTTTCTGTCAGTTCATATTCTACTCGCGGCGGAACTTCGGCATACACCTTCCGGCTCACTAGTCCGTCAGTTTCCAGTGTGCGCAGAGTTACAGTCAGCATACGTTGTGAGATATCGGCTATTGTTTTATGAATGTCGCAGAATCGCATGGTTCCGTTAGCATTTAATGTGATAAGAACCAGCATAGACCATTTATCACCAAGCCTGCACAATACATTCCGTACAGGGCAATTATTATCCGGATGAAAATTTTTCATTTTTTAATATTCTCTATTTGCTTGCCGTTCAACAATGGTTACCTCTATGTAAGTTCCTTATCTACAGGTGCCTTCTTGTTTTTGGAAAGAAGGATACTTACATTTGCATTACAAAAGTAATAAACTTACTAAAGATAACTATTGTTCTACTAGATAAATTTATTGTTTCACTTATAATAAGTTAAGATTATGGCAAAGAAAGTAGCTGTTTTAGCGGTAAATCCGGTGAACGGATTCGGTTTGTTCCAGTATTTGGAAGCGTTTTTTGAAAATGGTATATCCTATAAGGTGTATGCAGTGGCGGAAACAAAGGAAATTAAAACAAACTCGGGCATTGAATTGGTGGCCGATGATGTGATTGCAAATCTTATAGGGCATGAAGATGATTTTGATGCTTTGGTTTTTGCCTGTGGGGATGCGGTTCCCGTATTTGCTCAAAATGCGGATAAGTCTTATAATGTGGACTTGATGTTGGTCTTGAAAGCATTTGCCGGGAAGGGAAAGATTCTGATAGGTCATTGTGCTGCAGGTCTGTTGTTTGATTTTGCTGGAATAACAGAGGGAAAGAGATTAGCTGTGCATCCTTTGGCAAAACCGGCTGTAAGTAAAGGGATGGCTACTGATGAAAAATCGGTTGTTGATGGTAATTTTTATACAGCACAAAGTGAAAACTTTGTTTGGACAATGATGCCTCAGGTAATTGAAGCCTTGAAAAAATAAGGGAATATTAATGTCGCCCAATGTAGAAATTTCCTATATTTGGGCGACAATTCCTAAAAATAGAAACAATGAAATACAATTTTGATAAAGTGATAGATCGCAGCGGTACGTCTGCTGAGAAAGTAGAAGGGCTGAAACATATTTGGGGACGTACGGATTTGATTCCTTTATGGGTGGCTGATATGGATTTTGCCACAGCTCCTTTTGTAACAGATGCTATTCGTAAACGTTGCGAAAATGAAGTTCTAGGGTATACCGGCAAACCAGATAGCTATTATAATGCAATTATAAACTGGGTAAAACAGCGTTATGATTTGATCGTGACCAAGGAAGTGATAAATTTTGTTCCCGGCATTGTACCGGGCATCGGTATGGCTATGAATTGTTTTACTCAGAAAGGGGATAAGGTAATGATTCAACCTCCTGTTTATCATCCTTTTGCATGGGTTACGACTCGTAATGAGCGTACTTTGGTCATAAATCCGTTGAGATGGGAGAACGGGATGTACCGTATGGATTTGGATGCTTTTCGTGAACAAATTAAAGGTTGTAAGCTCTTTATTTTATGTAATCCTCATAATCCGGGTGGCGTTGTGTGGACTGAAGCAGAGTTACGAGCGATAGCTGATATCTGTTATGATGAGAAAGTATTGGTCTTCTCGGATGAAATTCATGCGGATTTGACTTTACCTCCTCATACGCATCGTCCTTTTGCTACTGTCAGTGAAAAGGCTCGAATGAACTCCGTTACTTTTATGTCTCCTAGCAAGGCTTTTAATATGCCGGGACTATCTGCCTCGCATGCTCTTATTTTTAATGAAGATTTGCGTAAACGCTTCCGTATCTATATGGATGCCGGTGAGTTGGATATGGGACATGTCTTTGCTTTTCTTTCTGTTGAGGCTGCTTATAGTCATGGTACGGAATGGCTTGACCAATGTTTGGCGTATATACAAGGAAATATAGATTTTGTCGACGAATTTTTGAAAAAACATGCACCTAAAATCAAGGCCATTCGTCCGGAGGCTTCTTATTTAGTTTGGTTGGATTGCCGTGAACTGGAGTTGAGCCAGAAGGATTTGAATGAATTCTTTGTAGATAAAGCGCATTTGGCATTGAATGACGGGGAAATGTTTGGTAAGGAAGGCATTGGCTTTATGCGTTTAAACGTGGCAAGTCCGCGTTGTATCATTGAAAAGGCGATGAAACAACTGGCGGATGCTTATCAACTATATATAAAGTGATTATTTTAAGTATTGCGTCTTGAAGATATTCACGCATAAAATGAAGATGGATAACAATAACGGTCCGAATATGACACCCATGAATCCGAATAAGGAAAGTCCGATGACCACTCCAAAAATGGTGATGAGTGGATGGGTGTCTGCCATCTTCTTTTGCAGAATAAAACGAATTAGATTGTCAATGTTTGTTACAATTAATCCACAATAAAGAAGTAGTCCGGCGGCATGTGTCCAATCTCCTGAAAGAGCAAGATAGGCAGCTAGAGGGAACCATACCAATGCTGTTCCTACAATAGGAATGACGGTGGCAAAGCAGGTCAGGAAGCCAAACAATAGCGCGCTGGGTACATCAAACAAATAGTAGCCTAATGTAGCTATTCCTCCTTGAATGACTGCCAGTAAGGGAATACCTATTGCATTACTTCTGACAATCATATTAATTTCTTTCAGTACATTTTTTTTGTTTGTATCGCTGAAAGGAAGTAACTCATAGATGTATTTTTCCATTTGAATTCCGCCAATCAGCATGAAGTAGAGAATAAAGACCAATACGAAAGCATTAACGGCAAAGCTACTGATACTTCCCATCAGAAACTGTCCGATGGCAGGAAGAATGGAGGCTATGGATGAAATGTTTTCTGTGCTTAGTAAGTCATATCCCGTCTTGGTATGAAGCCAATCGGCAAGATTGGTTACCGTATGGATAAAACCTGTCGTATCTACGTTTACCGTCTGTAATTTATTGATCAGTAACCATACAGCCAATGATAAAGGTACAAGAAAGCACATGATGGCTTCTATCAAGAGTAAAATGGCTGTAATACTTTTTTTGAAATGTTTTTCTTGGGTAAGATAAAACATTTGTTTTCTTACCATGATGTAAATGGTGCATGCTCCTAAAATACCTCCCATGAAAGGAGACATTTTTATAAATAAAATAAGTCCTAATCCCAGTATAATGGTGATAAGGGAATATTTCCAATACTGTTCTTTTACGCTCATGTGTTTTTTGCTTATTTTGTATATAAATAAACAATAAAACGAATTGAAATGTTCCGCTTTTAAAACGGAACATTCTTAGTCATGTTTTCATAATTATTGTATTGACCGCTAATATTCATTTCATTTTCAGGAGCCAGTTCTATTGCTTTCTTCATATCTTCCACAGATCCGTCTTTGTCTCCTTTAAGTAATTTGATACGTCCTCGTTCATGATATGCTTTGGCAAAGTTGGGATTGATTTCAATGGCTTCATCATATACAGCCAATGCTTTGTCAAAATCTTTGTTTACCAGATATAGTTCTCCTGACAGGATATAGGCCTTTTCATTGAACGGATTGAGTGACAATACTTGATTAAAACATTCTTGTGCTTGTTCCGGTTCATTGGTGGCGGCTAGAATTTCTCCTTTCAAAAGCAAGGCTTGTTCGTCGTCGGGATTGAGGCTGAGCAACTTTTGTATATCTTCGGCAGCATCTTTTGCTTGTTTCATTTTCCAAAGTACTTCAGCGCGTAGCTGGTATGCTTCGGTATAATCTTCTTTCAATACGATAGCTTTAGTCAGCATAGCGATGGCGGTGATATCATCTTTCATGCCGATAGCTGCTTTTGCTGTCAAATAGAAAGATAGGGGGTTCTTATTATCTAAAACCAAAGCTTTTTGGCAGGCATCCTTCATATTTTCGTAATCTTCCTGCATATAGCAGATGCCAGCTAGTGAAAGGAAGGTGTTTACTTGTTCAGGATCTTTTGTAGCCATGCGGTCTAGTGTGATACGGGCATCATCTAGTCGGTTTGCCTGTGTATAAGCAGTGGCTAGCAGGCTGAGTGTTTCCAATTCATCGTTGATGGCAACTGCTTCTTCAAAACATTTAATGGCATAAGGTAGTTTACCCATACGTTGGGCGCGGATGCCGTCGTATTTTAAAATCTCGAAGTTCTTTTTATCATTTTTCTCTTTTTCGGTTTCGGGGGTGTTGTTTCCGCCGAATAAGGATTTAAATAAGCCCATAATTTATAGTTGTTTTATTTGTCTATTGTTATAATAAATCGTCTGAGGTAAATTTCTTGTTCCTGATGCTGCATGTTGGTAAAACGTACTGCCTTTATTGGTTTCTGTTGTAAACTGGCAGTCAGTCGGTTGTTTTCTTGTGTAAAGTTTACTTTACTCCAGTCTTTTCCATTTGCAGATATCTCAAGACTTCCCCAAGTTGCGATTTCCGGTTTCCCGAAATCTATCTCTATATTTTCTCCGGGATAAACTTGATCCAGTTCGATAGTCAATGAACCATTACCGGGCCATCTGATAACTTCCAGCGCCGGAGAAATCTGAATGCGGTTTATCTTTACCTGTAAAGGTAAGTTCTTTATCTGACTGATATCGCTTATTAGTTTATGCGGCATATAGTCGGTTTCAGCATTCAGCAGTGTGCTATATTTTTGGTTATAGCATTGCGTGACGGTGGCGAAAGTTTGATCAATCAATGGCTTGATTACTTTTCCTGCTGTCTTTATACCCGGCTGGTAAGGGTTTTGGTTGTATGTCTGGTCAATTTGAAACATTTGTTGTTGCAAGGCTTTCACGTGCTTGTATTTACGCATAAATAAAGATTGGTCATTTTTGTCGTATGCTTTGACCATTGCCAGTACTTCATTTCCGGTTTCACCCAATAGTTTGAACTGATAAAGCCAAGGCATGATTTCTACTATAATCGGATTTTTATCAGCATGGGCGACTAAAATATCACTTGATTCAACCATTTGGCTGAAGGTTTCTTGTAGAATAGAGAAGTCTTTTTCAGTGTAAGTTTTATTTTTTATGTAACTTTCAGTAAAGCTCTGCGCTGTGGGTTGAGATTTACAGATTCCTCTCGGCGATATTTATGTCCGTTGGGGCCCAAGTCCGAATTATGGGCGGCAAAGAATTCCAGTTCAGTGGCAGCATCGGGCAAAATGTTCATAATAGCGTCTTTCCAAGTTTTTTCACTGTTATATTTTGTTGGATTCCAAGCGTATGAGGCTACACTATAAATGGCTATTTTAGAAGCCTCGGCATGTTCCATCGGATTAGTTACAAAGCCAGACATCTGATTGGCTATTTGAGTATCGTTTCCATATACTGGTCCCATGAGCAGATGATCTCTAACGTAATCGGAAACAGGAAAGTTCCACCATATATATGCCGGACGTTTAATCCGTTCGTTTATCCATTGAATACCATCTTGGGTAATATCGGAAATAACCCGGTCTCCTGTCCACATAATTTGTATGGATGGATTCAGTTTGTCTCCTAAAGTAGTAAGATATCCTTTAGCAGGGTCGGACCAACTTTTATTGTATTCTGTGGGGCACATGATAAGGGGAGTTACATCCGGTTTTACTTTTACAAAATGTTCATCTATGTAATTCAGCAGTTCTGCTTGTTTCACAGGGTTGGTACCTTCTCCTGAAATATCATCAAAGAAGACGGCAAAAGAACGGACACCGAGATGATACATCTTTTCAAATTTTGCCAATAATAATTCACGGTCTTCCTTATTCCATTTGATGTCTTGTCCCGGATGGATAGCCCAAACAAAATCGACTTCGTTTTCTTGAGCTACTTTTACTAATTCCTGTAATTGTTTTGCTTCTTTTTCGGGGTAGGGCAGACGCCAGTTGGGAGAACTATGGTAAGGGTCATCTTTAGGGCCGTATATATAGGTGTTCATTTTGTTTTCACCATAAAATTGAAGTTGGCGAAGACGGGCATTATGGCTCCAGGGGGTTCCGTAAAATCCTTCTACGACACCACGGTAGCGTATGGCCGGATAGTCTTGTATCTCTATTACCGGTAATTGGTTATCTTTGAGCAATTGTTTTAAGGTTTGCAAGGCATAGTAGGTTCCACGTTCATCGTTTCCTGCCAGAATTATTTCCTTATTATTGATGGATAGATAATAACCTTCCTTTTGGTTGGGGATCTGACGAGTAAACTTGCGGATGGACTTGTCTCCTTTTTCTCCTATATAAATGCGCAAACCGGTATTGGCCGGGTGTTTTCCACCTAATAAATCTTTTAATTCTTGTACGGCATATGGATTGGCTTCAGTTTCTCCCAAGAGTTGGTAAGTTTCAGGTAAATTGATTTGTCCGTCTTGTTTGGAAACTTGTTGAGGGATGGGCTGTACTTCTATGTTTTGGGCAAAGATAGTACAACCGGTAAAAAGACAAATGATTGCCAAATGCATTTTTTTCATGTTCTGTTGGGGTAAAAGGTTAATAAATCAATGGCAAAGATACGATTTATACAGAAAGAATTCCATCTTTTAATTGTATTATTTCTTCGGAAAGTAGGTAGGAGAGTACCTTTTCCGCTTTTTCACGATTGCTATTCAATTGGTTCAGTAGTTCTGAAGCAGGCATGGCGCCTGCCTGCAATAGCTGTTTGATTTGTTGTTCCAATTCTTGAAATTCTCCCTGTTTTATTCCTGAATGATGTTTGTTAAGACATACATCACATTGTCCGCAGTTGTGTTCGTTCTTTTCTCCGAAATATCTGAGTAGCATTCGGCTACGACATTTATCATCGGCTGTGGCATATTCTATCATAGCCTTGATTCGGGTGGTATAGCTTTTTTTCCGGTCTTCGTATATTTCCCGAGTTAGGGCAAGGCGATTCTTTTCTTGCCGTTCACGGGTATATATAATATAAGGTGTCTTTTTCCGTGGAATGTAATGTATGATATGTCTACGAGTCAGCGCCAGTAGAATTTCATAGATTCGTTGGCGGGTTAATCCGGAGCGGATTACTAAGGAATCTTCGTTAATATAGGCATAATCAGTAAATAGTCCTGTATAAGAACGCAAGATGATGTTTATCAGTTTCTCTGTATCTGTATCATTCTCGTGTAGTTTATAGAGTTCGTCGCGTTTCATCGTGAAAAGAATACGTGAAGCATTATCTTGCTCGTCTGTATATTCTAAATATCCGGCACGGGTCAGAATCTTTAAAGCGCTGTCGGCTTGTACGGGGAAATGTTTGAAGTTACGACAGAATTCATCCAAGTTAAAAGCAAAGGTGCAACCCATACCGTCTCCCATGGCCATTTGAAAATAGTAGTTGATATCTTCGTACACTTTTCGGATATAATCCTTGTCGGGAAATGTATCACTGATACGTTTGTTGAGGGTGGTTTTATCACTTTGGGCGTATAGCAGGACAGCATATGCTTTCTGCCCGTCGCGCCCTGCTCGTCCGGCTTCTTGAAAATAGGCTTCAGGAGAATCAGGCATATCTATGTGGATAACGATACGTACATCTGGTTTGTCGATACCCATTCCGAAGGCGTTGGTTGCTACCATAGTACGGCTTTCTCCGGTGAGCCAGCTTTTTTGACGTTGATCTTTTACATCATTATTCAAACCGGCATGATAGAAAGTGGCAGTTATGCCGTTATTGACCAGTAGTTCGGCAATTTCACGTGTACGTTTCCGGTTGCGGGTATAGACAATGGCGCAGCCGGGCACACTATTTAAAATATGCAATAGCTCTTCCTGTTTATTTTCTGTAGGACGTACAATGTAAGCCAAGTTTTTTCTTTCGAAACTCATTCGGAAAACCTGACTGTCTTTTTTAAAGTTTAGCTTTGTTTGAATATCTGTTACTACTTCCGGAGTGGCAGTTGCTGTCAGTGCTAATACAGGTATGTCGGGAAGGAGTTCGCGAATTTCTGCAATTTTCAGATAAGCAGGGCGGAAATCATATCCCCATTGAGAGATACAGTGTGACTCATCTACCGTGATCATGCTTACCTTCATGTTCCGTAGTTTGCTACGGAATATTTCAGTATCCAGCCTTTCCGGAGAAATATAAAGGAATTTATAGTCGCCGAAGATACAGTTTTCCAATGCAACAATGATCTCTTCGCGTGTCATGCCTGAATAAACTGCCAAAGCTTTGATACCTCGGTCGCGTAAATTGCGTACTTGGTCCTTCATCAGGGCAATAAGAGGTGTAATAACCAAACATAATCCGGGTTGTGCTAAAGCTGGTACTTGGAAGGTAATGGATTTGCCGCCACCGGTAGGCATCAATCCTAGCGTGTCGTGACCGTTGTCTATACTTTCAATGATTTCTTTCTGTATGCCCCGAAAGTCATCATATCCCCAATATTGTTTTAGAATTTCTTTATAGGTCATTGGAAGGGAAATAAGAAAATTATGTCAAAACTCCAATGACTTATCATCTTATTATTCTGATAAGTGTCTGATAACGTCATTAAAGTTTTGACATATTTCAAAGATAAATCTTTATCATTATTCCTCACTGGGTTTTATATCTTCTATTTGCAATTGTACTTCACCACGTTTGTGCGTATTCTCCTCAATGGTATAACAAATATCAAAAGAACGTTTGGTCTTGATATAGCGTGCTTGTGAACTTTGTCCGAAAGCGATGCCATTCATCACATTGTTTGATTTATTGTCTACCAATTCCAACTTGATATGTTCCTGATCACGCCCTACTACTTTGCTGGTTCCATAATCATATACATTATGTGTACAAAAGATTGGTTTGTGGTTGTCCGGTCCGAAGGGATTGAACTTTTTCAGGTCGGCATGGAACTTCGGAGTGATATCCCGGAAGTCAATTTCTGCATCAATATCAATTACAGCACTGGTCTGTTCCGGCAAAATATGTTCTGTGACATAGGTTTCAAAACGACGGGTGAATTCTTCCACATTTTCCACTTTCATGGATAGTCCTGCAGCATAAGTGTGTCCTCCAAAGTTTTCCAACAAGTCACGACAATGTTCGATAGCTTTGTAGACATCGAAACCTGATACGGAACGGGCGGAACCGGTTGCCAGATTATCTGTACGGGTTAATACAACTGCCGGGCGGTAATAAATCTCTGTAAGGCGTGAGGCTACGATACCGATAACACCTTTATGCCACGCTTCATTATAGATGACAATGGAACGCCGGTCTGCTAGTCCTTCCAAGTGGTCTACAATTTGGTTGGCCTCTTCGGTCATGGTCTTATCCAGATCTTTACGGGTTTCATTGTATTGGTTGATTTGGTTGGCTTTCTCCAATGCTGCCGAGAAGTCCTTTTCTATGAGCAGTTCCACCGCCTCTTTTCCGTTCTGTATACGTCCGGATGCGTTGATGCGCGGACCTATCTTGAATACGATATCACCTACGGTAATTTCTTTTTCTGATAATCCGCATACATCGATAATAGCTTTCAGACCTACACTGGGATTGGAATTCAACTGCTTTAAGCCGTGGTGTGTCAGCACTCGGTTCTCTCCCATGATAGGTACGATGTCTGATGCTACGCTGACAGCAACCAAATCTAATAAAGGAGTTAGTTGATGAAATTCAATGCCATTATTCAAAGCGAAAGCCTGCATGAACTTGAAGCCTACACCACATCCCGAAAGATGATCGTAAGGATATGTATTGTCAGCCCGTTTGGCATTCAGAATAGCTACGGCTGGTGGCAATATATCATCAGGCACATGGTGGTCACAGATGATGAAATCGATACCTTTTTCTTTTGCATAAGCAATTTCCTCTACGGCTTTAATACCGCAATCCAATACAATAATGAGTTTTACACCTGTTTCACAGGCATAATCCACTCCTTTTACTGATACTCCGTAGCCCTCATTATATCGGTCGGGAATATAGTAGTCAATGTTCGAATAGAACTGCTGGAGAAATTTGTATACCAATGCTACAGCTGTTGTGCCGTCTACATCATAGTCTCCATAAACCAATATGCGTTCTTTCTTTCCCATAGCTTGGTTTAGCCGTTCTACGGCAATGCTCATATCCTTCATCAGGAAAGGATCGTGTAGTTCGCTAAGCTGGGGGCGGAAAAATCTTTTAGCCTCTGCTGCTGAGGTTATACCTCTTTCCAGCAACAACTTACAAAGAATCGGGCTGATCCCTGTTTCTTTGGCTAATGCTTTAGCTGCTTCTGTCTGTTCTTGGCTTGGAGGTTGATAATTCCATTTGTGATTCATTTTATATATTGTTTTTTCTTTTTTCTGCTCTCGGAGACGGGATAATACCATTTTCTGGTTATACTTACCCAATCAATCCGTAAAGTTAGGAAAAAACAAATAAAAAAACCGTTAATTCCGTATATATTTTATGGAATTAGCGGTAAAGTATTGTATAGTAGCGGATTATTTGATACCTAATTTTTTAGCAATTTCTTTAGGCAGTGCATTTTTATTGACTACGATATTCATGGTTTTGTAACGGACGAATGCTTTAGAGGCATACCATAAGCCATCGTATTTTCCGGCTTTTCCCCAAGAATTCTTTACCATATAATAGTCGTTTCCTTCTTGATCCTTAGCTATACCGTAAATCAACATACCATGATCATCGGTTGTTTCCCAATTGTCATAAGCTTCCTGGCGTTCTTCTTGTGTACACCATTTCTGAGGTTGTGGTTTGGTGTTCAGTTTCTTTTCTTCCGGTTTCATTTTCAACCAATGAGCCATGTCTGATCCACTTAGTTCTTGTACTTTTTCCGTATCGGGCATAACAGCTACGCCGTCACGTGTAAAGCCTTGTTCACTGACATCAGATCCCCATGCGATTGGATAGCCGTTATTAATGGCATTATCAAAAACCTGCATGAATTCATCAATGGGAAGGTTGTATGATTGCCCCCAACGCCAGTTGTCTTGAATTTCAAGAACAAATGGTTCGTAGAACGGATGGTGGGTGTACGAGGTCAATGAAATGTAATCATTTGGATTCAATCCTGTTGATTCGAAGAATGAATGGGGAGTGTATTCTTTTCCTTTATAAGTGAATTTTTCAGGGCATTTACCTAAATAGATATCATGAATAGCGGCAATGGCCTTTTTCCATAATGGATTATGGTTATTATCTGTCTGGAGTTTGCGTAATTTTCCTTTGGCTATTGCTGCTACTACAGCATCCGATACGGCTGTAAGTTCTGTATGGTTACTTAATGTATCACCATACATGACTCCCGGACGCATAACTTCTTCGGGTACCAGACCAAATTTTTTCATTCCATAGATAACGTCATAGAATGATCCTCCTTGGGAAAAAGATACATCTCCGTGAGTACGTACGGCGGCATCGGCTCGATCCAAATAAGTTTGATGTACGATGTACATTTCGGACAAGTCGTATTCTCCTTTTCCCATACGAAGTAATTCTGATTCTAGAAAAGCCATACTGGAATAGCACCAGCAAGTACCGGCACGGCTTTGGTTCTTGATAGAAGTAATAGGAAGTTCCTTTACTGTAGTGAATACAAACCCTTCTTCCTTTGGCTCTTCTTTTTGTGCATCTTGTGCAAAGAGGCTTATACTGCATAAACCTAATGCTGCTAATAATGTAAATCTTTTCATTTTAGAAATAATAGTTTTGTTTGTTATGTTACTCATTCATGATAGTTTCTACTTCTTCGATAGTGATAGGGATGCGTTTCTCGCCAGTGAAACGGGAGCCTTCCGAAGTAATCAGAATATCGTCTTCCAGGCGGATGCCTCCAAAATCTTTGAATTTTTCAATGGCATCAAAGTTCAGGAAGTCTGTATGCATTTTCTCAGCTTTCCATTTGTCAATCAATGCTGGAATAAAATAGCAGCCCGGTTCATCGGTAATCACAAAGCCTTCCTGTAAGCGACGTCCCATGCGCAGGGAGGCTAACCCGAACTGGGAAGAAGGACGGATTTCATCGTCATATCCTACGTAAATTTGTCCCAGGTCTTCCATGTCATGTACATCCAATCCCATCATATGACCTAATCCATGGGGCAGGAATAAAGCGTGTGCACCAGCGGCAACAGCTTCTTCCACATTGCCCTTCATGAGCCCCAGGTCTTTTAATCCTTGAACCAGCACTTTGCAGACTTCTAAGTGTACAGACATATAGGTTATACCTGGACGAGTAATTTCCAATGCTTTATCATGGCAAGCCAATACAATATTATACACATCTTTTTGCCGTCCTTCAAATTTGCCTCCCACAGGTACGGTACGGGTATGGTCAGAACAATAATTTGTCACTCTTTCAGCTCCGGCATCTGTCAGCATCATGCGTCCTAGTTCTAATATATGGCTATGGTCATGATTATGCAATGTTTCACCATGTTGGGTCAGTATAGTGGCAAACGAAGTCATGCTTCCATAAGAAGCGGCGATGCCATCCAGTACTCCGGCGATATATTGTTCCTTTATTCCAGGTTTACATAGACGCATAGCGGCTGTGTGCATTTCATAACCGATATTACATGCCAAATCGATTTCTGCTATTTCGCAAGCTTCTTTTACAGAACGTAAATCAACTACAGCTTTTATCAATTCTACAGAAGCGTATTTCTTTACTATAGCGGCACGGATACCGGTTAAGTCTTCCAAGAGCATCATATTATCGAATCGGTAGGGAGGAAGGAAATGTACTTTTCTACCTTGCGCGATAGCTTTTCCTACCACCTCTTTTAGCTGGGAGAAGGGAAAACTTTTCTGAATACCTACTTGTGCAGCCAACTCTTTCACACTGGGTTGGGGCCCCATCCAGATAATGTCGTCCATATCTACATCATTTCCGAAGAAATAATCCTCTCCTGCTTCTATATCTATTACACCTGCATATCCGGGGTGAGAATGACCGAAGAAGTAGAGGAATGAACTGTCCTGACGGAATTTATATGTGTTATCCGGATAGTTTGCCGGAGCTTCATTATTACCTAGTATAAGGATAATACCGTTTTGCACTTTGTTTCTAAGTGCCTGACGGCGTCTTTGATAAGTTGCGGAATCAAACATGGCTAACTTTATTTTAATTGAAAATTTATTGAACTGTGTTGCAAATGTAATAATTATAATCTTAAAAGTACTATTTGCTTATTTGATTTTTTAATCGATTTCGGCTTTATTTTTATCATTTGTCAATCTTGCTTTTCTAATTTCACAGGTTTCTCTTATTTTTCCTTGATAAGTTGCCATTCAGTAATTTATACTGCTAGGAGAATTTGATTGATATTTATGATGGAATGCAATTATTTAATAAATATAAAAGATACGGCTAAATACTTTGAAAAGGTTAACTTTGCAGTGAACTCTTTCAAGGATAGATTTGTTCCTCAACATTGATTATGAAAATAGATGATAAAACAGGGCTGGTACTGGAAGGCGGAGGTATGCGCGGAGTTTTTACCTGCGGGGTATTAGACTATATGATGGATAAGAAGGTTTGGTTTCCGTATGGGGTAGGAGTTTCTGCCGGAGCGTGCAATGGTCTTTCATATATGTCTCGCCAGCGTGGTAGAGCTAAGTTTAGTAATATTGATTTATTGGAGAAATATCATTATATCGGCATAAAGCATTTATGGCGTAAGCACAGTATTCTTGATCAGGAATTGCTTTATGAACATTTTCCTAAGGAAATTCTTCCTTATGATTATAAAACATATGCTGAAAATCCTGCTCGTTTTGAAATGGTGACTACTAATTGCATTACAGGTAGGGCGTGTTATTTGGAAGAGAAACATGATCCTCGACGTATTATTGCCATAGCTAAGGCGTCCAGCAGTCTTCCTTATGTTTGTCCTATAGCTTATGTAGATGGTGAGCCGATGCTGGATGGGGGAATTGTGGATTCTATTCCTGTGTTGCGTGCTATTGAACAAGGATTTGATAAAAATGTAGTGGTACTTACCCGTAATCGGGGATATCGCAAAAAAGGAAAGGATATGAAAATTCCTCATTTTATCTATAAAAAATACCCTCGTTTGCGCGTGGTTTTAAGTAAACGTTGTCGTATTTACAACGAACAGCTTGATTTGGTAGAGCAATTGGAAGACAAGGGCAGGATTGTGGTAATTCGTCCTGAAAAGCCGATGGAAGTGGACCGTATTGAAACAGATATAAAGAAACTGACCGATTTATATGAGGAAGGGTATGCCTGTGCAAAAAAAATGTTCGAAGAAAAACGAATACTTCAAAAATAAACTTTTGGCCAAAAGAATGTTTTTTATACATGGGGATATTGGAGGAATGGGGGATCATTCTTGTTATATGGGGTAGATGAGGTTCTACCGCATATAACAAGAATGAATGCTCTTTCCTTTTGGAAAGAAAGATAATATATTAATAATATAAATGTGACGGTACAGTTAATACTTGCTCGGTATAAACTTGCTCGACGGTCGGATAATCTATAGTGAATGTCTTTTTTAAATCCTCAAAAAAAGCCATGAGAACTATGGGGGAAGTCCTGGAAGAAGGTATATATTCAGAGATTATAAATGTTCTTTTGGGTTGTTCTGGAAGAGTTAGATCAAATGAGATGATATGTCTTGTACCCCATTGCTCATTTTCTATTTCATTGGATTTTCTTTCAAAACTACCTTCTATAGCCTTGTCTCCAAACTTTTCTTGATAAACCAGTACTTTGCCTCTTGCAATTTCTGCATCCGTGTAGATAAATTTGTATCCTCCTCCTATCTTTACTGGTATTGTAGCTAATGCTTTTTCTTTAATTGCTTGTTTTTCAGAGTCTTTTAAGTCTCCTGTAAGAAGTATATCCTGTTTGCTTACAATGTAATTATCGGTGTAATAGTCTACTATTACATGAATGTCAAGTGTGTTTCCTGATTGATCTCTTACAGTAATAATCGCTTCACCTAATGCTAATGCTTTTATGGATATGTCGCAAGAAGAAATCATTTTGGTTTCTATAATTTCCGGTTTATCGCAGCTTATTTCATAATTCCCGTCTCCCCCTTGCAAAGGAAAAGAGTATGTCTGATTATTAGGATAGTTTAATTTTATATTTGCTGTTTCTCTATTTTTTAAGGAGATGGGAGCAAGTTCATCATTGCTGCACGATGAAATTACTAAAGAGCAAAGGAAAATAAGCACTGTGGCTAGCATACTGTTAAGTCTCATAGTTTGATCTTGTTTTATGTTCTACATAATCCTTAATTCCGCAGCACTTTAGTTTAACTATTTTTATAAGTTCCTGAGCAACAAAAAGTTGCCCAGGATTTTGCCATGTCAGATTTTTCACTTACCTTAGTGCTGCAAATCAAGACAAGCAAAAATCATCAATGACATGGCAAAGGTACAACAAAAATCTGAGAAAATCACCGCTTTTGGCGGAATTTTTTCAATCATGGAGCAATTTGACTCCATGCTTTCACCTATTATCGACCAGACACTTGGTCAGAGATGCAGCAGTATCATCGGATATCAGTACAGCGAAATTATTCGTTCTCTGATGAGCGTGTACTTCTGTGGCGGTTCATGCGTGGAGGATGTAACATCGCATCTGATGCGTCATCTCTCGTATCATCCGACCTTGCGCACATGCAGCTCTGATAGCATCCTCAGAGCCATCAAGGAACTGACACAGGAAAACATCTCATATACTTCCGATAAGGGCAAGACCTATGATTTCAATACGGCAGACAAGCTCAACGCCTTGCTTATAAAAGCCTTGGTTTCCACTGGTGAACTGAATGAGGTGGAAACCTACGATGTTGATTTCGACCATCAGTTCCTTGAAACAGAGAAGTATGATGCAAAACCGACATACAAGAAGTTCCTCGGCTACAGACCTGGCGTATATGTCATCGGTGACATGATTGTCTATGTCGAGAACAGCGATGGCAACACAAATGTGCGCTTTTATCAGGCTGAGACCCACAAGAGATTCTTTGCCCTACTGGAAGCCAACAGCATCCGTGTGAATCGCTTCAGAGCCGACTGTGGTTCGTGCTCGAAGGAAATTGTCAGTGAGATAGAGAAGCATTGCACGCACTTCTACATCCGCGCCAACAGATGCAGTTCGCTCTACGATGACTTGTTTTCACTGAGGGGATGGAAGACGGAGGAAATCAACGGCATCCAGTTTGAACTCAATTCCATTCTTGTTGAGAAATGGGAAGGCAAGTGCTATCGTCTTGTCATTCAGAGACAAAAGCGCATGGATGGAGAGCTTGACTTGTGGGAAGGTGAATACACCTACAGATGCATTCTTACCAACGATTATGACTCATCAACAAGAGACATCGTCGAATTTTACAACAAGCGTGGGGGCAAAGAGCGTATATTCGATGATATGAACAACGGATTCGGCTGGAACAGGCTCCCCAAGTCGTTCATGTCAGAGAACACCGTATTCCTTCTGCTTACGGCATTGATACACAATTTCTATAAGACCATCATTAGCAAGCTTGACACCAAGGCTTTCGGGCTCAAGGAAACGAGTCGCATAAAGGCTTTTGTCTTCAGCTTCATCTCCGTACCTGCCAAGTGGATCATGACAGCAAGGCAATACGTGCTGAATATCTATACTGAAAACCGGGCTTATGCAAGACCTTTCAAAACAGAATTCGGATAAGAATCCTTTCTTTCCGGTTAGAATCTGCGTATTACCTCAAGTCGCATCGTGGGGTAAGGGGATGGTGGCTACATATTGATGTTGTGCTGTTGCTTTTTACTGAAAGCTGCTACTAACGACTCATAAATCTACCCTTAATCGTGTATTGGATGATAGTTGCGGATTTTAGGATAATTTAAATGAAGGATTAGATGATTTACTGCTTGGCAATTAGAAATTTATTTTTTTTCTTGAGTTTGTCCAGACTGTGGATAAAATGTGGGAATACAAAATGAAAAATCCCTCTTTCTTCTAAAGAAAAAGAGGGATTATAGTTGAGTTTCTTGTTTCTGATTTTTATTTGGCGAAACTTACCGCACGTGTTTCGCGGATGACTGTAATCTTCACTTGTCCCGGATAAGTCATTTCGTCTTGAATCTTTTTCGCAATTTCACCGGATAAACTTTCAGTCTGTTTGTCGTCAATCTTGTCGGCACCTACAATCACACGTAATTCGCGGCCAGCTTGGATAGCATAGGTTTTTGTTACCCCTGGATAAGACATGGCTAATTGTTCTAGATCGTTCAAACGCTTGATATAAGCTTCTACGATTTCACGGCGAGCGCCTGGACGTGCGCCTGAAATGGCATCACATACCTGTACGATGGGAGCCAGCAGGCTAGTCATTTCAGTTTCGTCATGGTGAGCACCGATAGCATTACATATGTCTGGTTTCTCTTTATATTTTTCAGCTATCTTCATGCCTAACAATGCGTGCGGCAATTCCGGTTCTTCATCAGGTACTTTACCTATATCATGCAGTAATCCAGCACGTTTTGCTTTTTTAGGATTCAAACCTAGTTCAGAAGCCATCACAGCGCAAAGATTGGCTGTTTCACGAGCATGTTGTAGAAGGTTCTGACCGTATGAGGACCGATATTTCATCTTACCGATAATACGGATCAATTCAGGGTGCAGACCATGAATACCTAAATCAATAGTGGTACGTTTACCGGTTTCAATAATTTCTTCTTCTACCTGTTTGCGTACTTTAGCTACCACTTCTTCAATGCGTGCCGGGTGGATACGTCCATCTGTAACCAGTTGGTGTAATGCTAAGCGGGCAATTTCGCGGCGTACAGGGTCAAACGCTGAAAGTACAATAGCCTCGGGTGTGTCATCTACAACGATTTCGACACCGGTTGCTGCTTCTAAAGCCCGGATATTACGCCCTTCACGGCCGATGATGCGTCCCTTTATTTCGTCCGATTCAATATGGAATACGGTTACAGAGTTTTCGATAGCAGTTTCTGTGGCTACTCGTTGGATAGACTGGATAACGATACGTTTAGCTTCTTTATTAGCTGTTAATTTGGCGTCGTCCATAATGTCGTTAATATAGGAAGCAGCCTGTGTTTTCGCTTCTTCTTTCAAAGATTCAATCAGGCGTTCTTTGGCCTCCTCAGCAGAAAGACCGGAAAGAGCTTCCAGTTTTTCACGTTCTTGCATTTGTAATTTATCCAGTTCATCCTTTTTCTTGTCTATGATGACAATTTGAGCTTCTAGATTTTCTTTGATAGCTTCCGCTTCTGTACGTTTGCGTTGAACCTCTTCCTGTTTTTGGTTCAACATCAGTTCGCGTTGTTTTAATTTATTTTCGGCTTGCTGAATCTTTGGTTACGTAGGGCGACTTCTTTTTCCAGATCAGCTTTTTTTGTTCAGGAATTTTTCTTTTACTTCCAAAAGCTTGTTCTTTTTAATTACTTCAGCTTCCGTCTGTGCCTCTTTGATGATGATGTCATACTTAGATTTCAGGCCATATCTGAAAAGCATGTATGATAGGCCACCACCTACAGCGAAACACACAATTGCTATTATTACCGTTGTTATCATTGTTATTAATTTATATATAAATAAAAAACGCACAATCTATTTGTTAAGAACCCTTCTCTTAACAGTATAGCTGTGCGTGAATATCTTCAATTCTAAACGATTACTCTCTGTTACTGATTTGTTTTTCTATCTCTTTGGTCAGCTCCTTCAATTTTTCCTGATAAGGTGCAGTATTATTCCTGTCTTTCATAGAAATATTTTCAAAAGCTAATTCCAACGCAGCCATTGCCCAATGCCTTGTAGGGCTGAAATCAGGGTAATAACTACGGTATTTGTTTAGTTTATTGTCAATCTGTTTGGCAGCGTCCCTGTATAACTGTTCATCTTCACGACGGATGGTCATCGGGTATCGTTCGTTGTCAATCAGTAGATGTATCTTCATCATATCGTCCATAATACTATCGTTTTATTGTCCAACTTTTTTTATTCGTTTAATAAAGCGATGCATTTGTCGACCTCACGCACAAGCTTTGACAACCTTTGTTTTGTATCATTGATGTCTTTATCATGAATACTGATTGTCCTCGCCATTTTCAAATTGGTATACCTTACTTCTAATTCTTTCCGGCTATTTTCCAATCGTCTTACCTCCTCGTTTTTTTCAGTGAGAAGTTGCTTTAACTGTGCATTTTCATGTTTCAATTCATCATGCAAATACATAAAATGCCTCAGTCTTGCCTCGAAAGTATTTAATAGCTTTTTGTCTTCTTCAGTCATTTTATACCAAAATTGTACACAAATATAAAGGATTGGAAGCAAACACGAAAATATTTCGTCCTAAATTTATCGTTTGTCGTTTAAAAAACTTTTTTAACGTCTTTATTAGCTGTTTTTCCCGTGCTGTTCGAATATGATCTTTTTACTATTACATATGTCTGTTGAGGATTGTCTATCGTTTTAATGTTTTATAGGACAAGATGTGCCAGGTAGTACCGATTGCAATAATCAGAAACAGGATTCTTGCCCAAATGTAGGGTAGTGTCCAGATGGCGCAATAGCTTAGGGTAATCCATATTAATGATACGGAAATGATTTTGGCATGTAAAGGTATTGCTTTATGCTCGCGGAAATTGCGGATGTAGCTTCCTAAATATTTTTGTTGGATGAGCCAATGATACCAGCGTGGTGAACTGCGGAAATACATGGCGGCTGTCAGTAATAAAAAGGGGGTGGTAGGCAGTAAAGGAAGAAATATGCCGATAATGCCTAGTATGAGTGAGGTTGTTCCTACAATGGTATATAGTATTTTCATAGGTGCAAATATAGACCAAAAAACAAAAAAATACAGTGTCCTTTTTATATTATTCTTTTTTATGGTGTATCTTTGCGTCCTGTAGCACCGAGGTGACATTAGGTGTGAGTTCTTTCTTATTATAATTAAATGCTATGTATACAGTAATTAAACGAATGGAAATTTCAGCTTCCCATAGCTTGAAGCTGTCGTATAGAAGTAAATGTGAGAATTTGCACGGTCACAATTGGATTATTACCGTTTATTGTCGTTCCGAGGTTTTGAACGAGGATGGTATGGTGGTGGATTTCACGCATATCAAGGAAACGGTGATGGGGCGTTTGGATCACCGGAATTTGAATGAGGTTGTTTCTTTTAATCCTACAGCTGAAAATATTGCACGCTGGGTATGTGAGCAAATTCCCACTTGTTTCAAGGTTGAAGTTCGCGAGTCAGAAGGAAATACCGTTATCTATGAGAAGGATTAATGAAATATTTTACAGCTTACAGGGGGAGGGGTATCATACTGGAATACCTGCCGTTTTTGTACGTTTTTCCGGGTGCAATTTGAGATGTCCTTTTTGCGATACTCAGCATGAAGAAGGTACATTGATGAGTGATGAGGATATTGTGATGGAAGTGGCAAAATATTCGACCCAGGTAGTAATACTGACTGGTGGTGAGCCAGGATTGTGGATTGATGAAAAGTTAGTTGATGCATTGCATCATGAAGGGAAGTATGTTTGTATTGAGACAAACGGCACTTGTCTGCTGCCTGAAAATATAGATTGGGTTACTTGTTCCCCTAAAGAAGGGGCGAAAATAAATCTAGATCGTATAGATGAGGTGAAAGTGGTTTATGTGGGACAAGATGTTTCTGCTTATTTGGATTTGTCTGCCAGTCATTATTTTTTGCAGCCTTGTTCTTGTGCTAATACAGAAGAAGTGATTGCTTACATTTTGCAACATCCAGAGTGGCGGTTGAGCCTACAAACTCATAAACTTTTGCAAATTCCTTAAGAAAGTAGAAGATATAAAAAAAGATTATCCAATGGCGTGGCATTGAATAATCTTTTTTGCACGGGAGGAGAGGCTCGAACTCCCGACACCCGGTTTTGGAGACCGGTGCTCTACCAACTGAGCTACTCCCGTGTTTGCGGCTGCAAAGGTAGTGTAATATTTGGAATATACAAACCTATTTATGAAAAAATATTGTTCATTATTCGTTTAATAGGCCTAACTCATTGAACATGACCCGGTATATTGCTGATTTTTTTTCAATGGGCAACGGGTAGGCACGGCTGGACGAAGGCATTCTGTATAATCGCATTGTCCGGTCTTCGAATTCGAAAGGTTCACTGGTTCCTACAACGGGTTCTTTTACCTTTATTTGTTCACGAATAATATCCGTTGCTTTTTGTCCTGTGGTTACAATGGCCTTGCACATTGGAATCTGCTTCAGTAGCAAACTGATATCTGTCTGTTCTACAACTTCCAGAAATTTGTCTGAGGCATTGTCCTGTAAACGGCGAACAGCTGAAGCGGTATCATAAAGTGCGATGCCTTTTTTGTTCAAAAGATCAATAATACGTTCCTTGTCAAATACTTTTTTGTCAGGATTCAGAAAGTGGTCTTTGTTTTGGAAAAATATTATTCCAAAAATACGCCACATATCATTTTGCAGATTGGGATAAAAGAATTCCATGCTCCATCGTTTCTTTTGTGGGGGAAAACTGCCTAACATCAGTAGTTTGGCGTTAATCGGTAAAAAAGGCTCTAATGGATGTTCTTCTATATTTAATAAGGATTTCATAAAATCTTTAATGATTATTCTTTTGGCTTTGGTTCTTTTTTAGCCAGTAATACAATGTTATACACATATTCCGTCATCCAGTTTTCAGAATATCCTAAGGCTTGTTTGTATTTACGAATGGCAACACAGGTCTTGTGTACGCTTTCGTCTTTCCAGTCGGTCTTGGTCATGATATCATGAATTGTTTTCTCGGTCATGTTACGTAACATTTTTTTCATTACGCTGGGCATACGGAATTTCCATTGCATCAAATTACCTATCAGCATCATCAAGTCATTGCTGAATCCTTGGAACATAAAAAGATAAGTCTTGACATCATTTACATTCTTGCAATTCTTTTTTATAGAACCGTCAATTTCTTTAAAGAAATCATCACTTAGACCATAAAGTTCTACTAACATCTTTTTGCAGCGTGATTTCTCAGCAATTCCCAACTTGTTGTTTTGGGTCGGTATTTTAAGGGTGCGTTTGAAAACTGCCATGTCTGGCAAAAAATTAATATTTGTGATACCTATGTTGCAGGCCATTACAGACTGATAATATACACGGATTAGTGTCATGAAGTCTTCCATACCACCTATGCGGCTTGTTTCTTCTCCTTCTGTCTGTTTTTTACCAAATAATTTTGAAAATATGCTCATTGTGTTCTTAAATTATATTGTTTTCCTGTCTGCAAAGATAGCGATAAAAACTGAAACATTTTTGATTAAAATCCTTTTGTTTTACTATTTATCATTTTTATTGAATGGTTGATGCCGGGGGTATTGCTTTGTGTTACCAGCATTCCAAATCATTTTCAATATCTTTCATTCTGTCTTTGGTGAAAACTGGATTTTTGACCCCGTTACGTTTCTGAATTCGATAGTCTTCCAATAGACGGAATGCATATTTCCCTAGTAAAGTAATGGCTATCAAGTTACAGATAGTCATAAATCCCATTGCCATATCGGCCAGGCTCCATGCCAGTTCCAGACTGGCCAATGCCCCAAACATAACCATTCCTCCCACTGCTATACGATAAATGGGGATAGCCCATTTCCGATGAGTTATGTAACGTACATTGGCTTCACCGTAATAATAATTTCCCAAAATGCTGCTATAGGCGAAAAACAGAATTGCCACCGCCACATAAATAGTCCCGATGTTGCCTATTTCATTATTCAGTGCCATTTGAGTAAGTTTTATTCCATTGGCTTCTTTTGTGGAGGCCACTCCGCTGAAAAGAATGATGAAAGCAGTGCAGGTACATATGACAAGTGTATCGGTAAAAACTCCCAATGTCTGAATTAATCCTTGTTTTACAGGATGGGTAACATCGGCACTTGCCGCTACATTGGGTGCGGAACCCATACCGGCCTCATTGCTGAATAATCCACGTTTGATTCCTTGCATTAATGCCATGCCTATACCTCCGCTTAATGCCTGTTCCCAGCCAAAGGCATTCGCTATAATCAATTCAATAACTTCTGGCAAATGCTTTGCATTTACAATTACGATGAAAAGGGATAAAAAGATGTATCCCAATGCCATGACAGGAACAATAATGCTACTTACTTTAGCAATACGCTGAATGCCTCCGAAGATGATAATTAATGTGAGCGAGGTCAGTATCACTCCCATTAGGCTGGGAGGAATATTGAATGCTTCTTCGAAAGCGGCACAAATGGTATTGCTTTGTACTGAATTAAAAGCAAATCCAAAAGTAAAGATAAGCAAAAAGGCAAACAAAACTCCCATCCACGGCTGTTTTAATCCTTTTTTCATGTAATAAGCTGGCCCGCCAACGAAAGAATTATGTCCGTGTACTTTATATAATTGGGCCAATGTGGACTCAATAAAAGCGCTGCTGGCCCCCAAAAGAGCAATTACCCACATCCAGAAAACTGCACCCGGACCACCCAAAGTAATGGCGGTGGCGACTCCTGCCAAATTGCCTGTTCCTACGCGGCTAGCTATGGAAACGGCAAAAGCTTGAAAAGAGGAAATATGGTGTTCGCGACCTTCTGTCTTGCCTGTAGAATCACCTAATAGACGTATCATTTCTCTTATCATGCGGAATTGTACGAAATTTGTTTTAAAAGTAAACCAAAATGCACATCCTAACAGCATGATGATCAAAATATAAGTCCAAAGCACATCATTCACTCTGCTGATTAATAGGGTCAGTATATCCATTTTACTTATTCCTTGTTTAATTTAAAATAGAACTTATGTCCATGGAAAACAAGTTCCACTAGACCAAAACGGATAAAGTCTGCTAATAGTTCACAAGTTGTCTTGTGGTTTAACCTGCAAAGTTTGCAACATTGATTTAATGAAAGTTTTTCTTTTTCTTTCAAGACATCCAGTAACCGTTGCTCTCTTTCGGTAAATGTTACAAGTGCTCCTTCAGGTTTCTTGCTGTGTTGCCACATCTTTAGATGGACGGGAGTGGCCAGTATGTTTTCGTCTTTGATGCGGATATAGGCCCATGGCTTATTCGTTTCATCTAGGGCATATACAGGTTTAGAAACCGTTTCGTTAATACGTATTTCCAATACAGTCTTTCCTTCTACCTTGTAAGTCTGCGTTTCCAGTTCTACTTTGGGCTTGCAATACATGGTTGCTGCTGCTTCTATCATATATATTTCTTCGTCAGAGCGGACTCCTGCTATTTTGCCATTGTCCTTTACTCCTATTAACAGCCTGCCGCCCTCGGTATTGGCGAATGCGGAAAGGCTACGGGCTATTTTGCGTGCGTCCGAAATCTCGAATTTGAAATCCTGATGACAGTGTTCTCCCTCCGAGACAAGCTGTCGTATGTATTGTGTATCCGTTAATGCTTTCATTTCAATTGCAAAAATAGGAAAAATGAAACATATTGTGGGTATCGAATGATAAAAAAGCCGATATTAGTTTGTCTGTTATCAAGCTTTTTGCTTCATTTGCAGTGGAATAAAAATAATTAGCCTTTAAAATCTATGGGAATAAGAAAAAAATGTTTGATCATTACATTATTATGCTTTTCTAGTCTGATGCATGCAAGTGAATTCATGTTTAAACATTTGGAGGTGAAAGATGGTCTGTCAAACAATCAAGTCCTTGATATATTTAAAGATTCCGAAGGTTTTATGTGGTTTGCCACAGCTTCCGGTTTAAATCGGTATGACGGGTGCCAGATGACTTTGTTTCGTAGTAATAATGCTGATCCGGCTTCTTTACCTGATAATTATATCAAAAGCATACAAGAAGATTATAAAGGAAATTTATGGATTCTTACCGGTGTGGGTTATGTCATTTACAACTCGGAATCAGAAACATTTGATAGGGAGGTGCATGCATGGCTATGTGAAGTCGGTATTGACGGAACTCCAGCATTAGTATATATAGACCATAATAAAAATATGTGGTTTTATATAAAAGGAAAAGGCTGTTATTTGTACATTCCGGAATCTCAATTACTGTATCCGCTTTTGTTTAATACTCATCAGTTGCCAGAAGGTGATATTACGGACATTGTAGAATGTAGCAAGGGAATCTTGTTGGTATATAATACCGGAAGACTTGTTTGTTTGGATACTCGGACAAATGAGATTAAATGGCAGCAGGATGATTTGGTTGGGGAATTGGGAACTGACAAGCAGGGAATTTTCACTCTGTTTGTAGATCGTGATAATGATATATGGATGTACAGTCCGCTTGGAATATGGGTTTATAATCCGGAACAGGAAAAGTGGCTGTCTTGGCTGACAAATATTATCAAGCGTCGGTCTCATAACATGGTCCGTGCTGTATCACAGGATAAGCAGGGGCGTATATGGATAGGAACAGATCAGGATGGCATTGATATATTGGATAAGAAGACAGGGGAAGTGAGGCAGTTGCGGAACAAGGCAGGTGATGAACGTAGTTTGCAAAATAATACAGTAATGGTTCTATACGAGGATTCCAGTGAAACTATGTGGGTGGGGACTTATAAAAAAGGAATTTCTTATTTTAATGAGTGTGCTTTTAAATTTGGTGCAGAGTATATAGGAGATATTAGTTGCATTGAAGAAGACAAAGAGGGGTATGTGTGGCTGGGTACCAACGATGTCGGTATCATATATTGGAATTCCGTGACTGGCAACCGGGCTGCTTTTCCACAGAAAGGTATGGATAAACTCACTACTGATGCCATTGTTTGCATTTTGAAAGCCAGTGATGGGAAACTTTGGATTGGTACTTTTGGGGGAGGCTTGATTTGTTATGATAACGGTCGTATTATTCATTATAAAAAAAACATATCGGAACGGCAAAATTCTTTGGCTCATAATAATGTATTGGCTTTGGCTGAAGATAAGCAGGGGATTATATGGATAGGTACATTGGGTGGGGGAGTGCAGAGTTTGAATCCCAAGACGGGTTTGTTCACCACTTATAATACAACTTCGGCCGGCTTGATATCCGATTATGTTTCCTCTTTGTGTATGGGAAAAGAGGGCTCTTTGTGGATTGGTACCGCTCAGGGACTTTCGGAATTGGATATTGAAACTAAAAAAGTGGTTAATCTGGAAGGTACTAAATCTGGTAAGGAATATTTTTCAGATCAGAATATAAGTCAGGTGTATGAGGATAGCCGTGGATTGATATGGATTGGTACATGTGAGGGGCTGAATGTTTATAATCCCAAAACGGATGAACTGATTATATTAGGAGTGGAGCAAGGAGTTTCCAGCCCTATCATTTCTGGAATAGTAGAAGATGGTAATGAAAATATATGGGTGACTACAGCACGTGGAATAACTAATGTCATACCGGCAGTAGATTTAAAAACAGGGCGCTATATTTTTCATAGTTGTGTTTATGATGACAAAGATGGTTTGCAAAATAGTGGGTTCAACCTGCGTTCCATTAAAAAATTGTCTTCTGGAGAAATTCTTATGGGAGGGCTGTATGGTATTAACCGCTTCCGTCCGGATGATATAAAATACAATAAAAAACGTCCCAGCGTGATGTTTACCCGTTTGTTCTTGTTCAATGAAGAAGTAGGGGTGGGTGAGGAATATGAAGGCAGGGTGATTTTGGATAAGGTGTTGAACAAGGTAGATCAGATAAAATTGAGTTATGAACAGAATATGTTCAGTGTACAATTTGCTTCTGATAACTATATTTTGCCGGAAAAAACGGAGTATGCTTATAAACTGGAAGGTTTCAATGAGGGTTGGATGACTACTGCCTTTGGCAAAGTGACTTATACTAATCTAGCTCCCGGAACTTATATGCTGAAGGTGAAAGCAATCAACAGTGACGGATATGGTGGAGATGAAGAAGCTTCATTGAAAATTGTTATCTATCCTCCTTTTTGGCGTTCCGTTTGGGCATATGTTGTTTATAGCCTTTTGTTGGTTGCTGTATTGATATTGGGACGCTATTGGATTCTGCGTGGAGAACGGGATAAATTTAAAAAACAGCAAATAAAGCAAGAAATAGAGAGGAATCAGGAGAAGGCAGATATGAAATTGAAGTTCTTCACTCATGTCGGTCACGAATTACGTACTCCGCTCACTCTTATTATCTCACCGTTGGAAACGCTGATGAAGGAATATCAATCGGATGCTGCTCTGATGGATAAATTAAATATAGTGCAACGCAATGCATTAAGGTTGTTGAATCTTGTAAATCAGTTGTTGGATTTTAGGAAAATTGATGTGAATGGATATTATTTAAGTCTGTCTGATGATGATATCATCTCTTGTATTCATACGATTTGTGATTCTTTTATCTCTTTGTCTGAAAAGAAAGATATTTCTCTCATTTTTCATTCAGCAGTTCCTTCGTTGAATATGTTGTTTGATGGGGATAAAATGAGGGAAGTGATGATGAATCTGCTTTCCAATGCTTTAAAATTTACTTGCAATGGTGGACGAGTTGATGTGTCTGTCGGTTTAGTAGAAGGACAGGATTCTCGGAAAATGCTGGAAATCAGAGTGGCTGATACAGGTGTCGGCATTAAAGAAGAAAACAGAGAACGCATTTTCGAACGTTTTTATCAAGTGGATAATCCGGATATGAATATCTCAGATGGCGGAGGTGGTCTAAATATTGTACGTGATTTTGTCACACTTCACGATGGCACGGTGAACGTAATGGATAATACTCCTGTCGGTTGTGTTTTTGTTATCCATATCCCAGTAAAGCGTTCCGAGAGTAAACCGACGAAGATAGAACAGGTGCAAGTTACAGATAAGCCGGTAGAAGACATTTCCACACTTCAGATTCCGGAGTTTTATATGGCGTCTAATGCCGGGGAGGAATCGGAAGAAGAACCAAACCATATAATAACAATAGAAGGACTGGAGGAGGATATCCGAAGATTAGAATCTGGTAATACGGAAGAAATTGCAGAAGAAAAAAACATAGAAACAATCTCAGCCGTTGCTCCACAAAGAGCAACGGTGATTCAATTGATTGAGGGTGAGGATAATGAGATGATAACTCATATTATTCCACCGGAGGAGTTGCCGGAAATGGTGACTGCTGTTCCTGAAGAAAAAAGTGAACAGAAGTTGAAAACGGTTTGGAATCATGCTTATATTGATTTCAAACCTAGTGGGACTGCCATAACTTCGATGGATGAAAAACTGATAAATCATGCTGTGAAATATGTAGAAGACAATATTGCACGCAGTGATTTGTCTGTAGAAGAGTTAAGCAAGGAATTAGGGATGAGCCGCGTTCATTTATATAAAAAGTTATTGGCTATTACCGGTAAGACTCCTATCGAGTTTATTCGTATAATTCGTTTACAGCGGGCTGCCCAATTACTCCGTGGAAGTCAACAGAATATTTCAGAAATAGCCTATCAGGTGGGCTTTAATAATCCGAAATATTTCAGTCGGTATTTTAAGGAAGAATTTGGTATACTACCTTCGGCTTTTCAATATAGACAAGGCAGATAGTTCTCAATATTTTATAGTGTCATTTAAAGTGTGTATCGGAGTTTCGTCAACAGACATACGTTCTGTAACAGATTTCATCTATGAGTAAAAACAATTCCATTTTATTATTGTTTTTATTAGTAATAGTTATACATTAAAACCAATATAGAATGGAACATACAGTTATACATGACGAGAAAGTAGACCGTTTCGAAGTATTTGAATCGGGACAAATCGCCTATTTGCAATATGATGAAAAGAACGGAGTTTTGGATATCCTTCATACCATAGTTCCCCCACAGTTGGAAGGGCAGGGAATAGCTCAGGCTTTGACCGAGGCCGCTGTGAGATATGCTTCGGTTGTAGGGCTTAAAATACGTCCTACTTGTTCTTTTGCAAAAATGTTTTTTACCCGGCATACCCAATATAAAGACATGTTGGTGGAGTGAGAAATAAAATCAGACACGGATTGTATAAAATGCCGTGTCTGATTCGTTTTCAACTCTCTTATCTTTATATATATTTAATCACATTGTTTGTGGGTCATAATATCCAATACTAGTTTATCGGTTTCATTCATGCCTTGTGAACCAATTCTGGTCAGGTTGCGGATGCTGCGGTCCACATCATTGTCAATGATACCTTCTACAGAAGATACACATTTATGTTCCATCGCTAATATAGCTGAAAATACAGCAGTAGAAACACCGCTGCTTAATTTCAGAGCACAACTGGGCTTGGCTCCGTCACAAATCATACCTGTCAGGTTAGCGATCATATTCTGTACGGCAAAAGTGATTTGCTCGTAAGTGCCTCCCATCAAATAAGTGATACCACAGCTGGAACCTGTTGCAGCCACTACACAGCCGCATAGTGCAGACAGACGTCCCAAGCTTTGTTTGATGTAAATCGCTGTCAGGTGGCTAAGTGTCAGTGCGCGGATCAATTCTTCTTCTGATTTATGGTTATCTTCGGCATAGACTACTACCGGTAAAGTAGCTGTAATTCCTTGGTTCCCACTTCCTGAATTGCTCATGACAGGAATCATAGCTCCCGCCATACGTGCATCGCAAGCTGCCGAGGTATAAGAAAGGATGTGGGTAAATGTATTACTTCCCAATATTTGTTCTTCGCTTTTGCTGCTTTTCAGAATCTTGCCTAATTCGTGACCGTAGTTTCCTTTGAAAGAACGTTCTGCCGCTGCTTTATTCAAACGTTTGGTCTCAAGAATAAAACGAATTTCATCCAATGGTGTGGTGGTGGCAAAATCGTACACTTTCCGCAAGTTCAACTCCGGCTCTTTTGCATCCTCATTGCAGGTGGAGGTAGTTTGTTTGTTTAGTAAAACTTGGTTGTTTAGGGCCACATATATAAAATTGGTATGCCCGCAAGCAATAATGGCCGTCGCTGTATCACCATCAGCTTCACAGATAATTTCGATATATAACTTTTCTTCTATATTCTCTTTCAGCCCGATAGAGATAGCTTGTGAGTCAATTAGTTTTTTACCCTCTGCTACGGCGTCAGGAGTGCTGTCTTTTAAGACTTCCAATTGATATTCGGATTTTCCGATTAATGCCCCTAAGGCGATAGCGATAGGTAGCCCAATCATTCCTGTTCCCGGGATGCCTACTCCCATGGCGTTCTTAAGAATATTGGCGCTGAGTAAAGCTTTAATCCTTTCAGGTCTTTTACCTAGTGTTTCTGTTGCTTTTGCTACACAAAGGGCTACGGCTATGGGTTCTGTGCACCCGATAGCCGGAACGACCTCGCGATTTATAAGGGCAATGATTTGCTCTCTTTCTGGTTTGGCGATCATAGTAGATAATTATTAAGGGGGTCTTGCAAAAATCTTTTTGAAAGTGTGTCAAAACTCGAATAAAACTATCGTTTCGTTTGTCTTTTCCTTTTTGTTGATTTTCAGAATATTTTTCATTAAAGAATATTCTGAATGAATAAAATGATAGGTTTATTTAGTTTTGACACTCCTTCGACTTTTGACACACTTTGGTTATTTTTTATAGTTTTGTAATCCGGTCTGGAGGAAATCAACATATTTGTCTATATCCTCATCATATGAATATGATTTATTCAATGGTTTTTCCCTCATTGTCAATCAATACATAGAAAGGTTGTGCATTGGCACCGAATTTAGAGCGTTGCAGGTAACTCCATTTATCACCGATCGTGCGTAGTGTACGTTCCTTACCGTTCTCCATCACTTTGATGTGTTCGGGCAATGGAGTTTTGTTATCAACGAACAATGTAATCAGTACATAGTCCTCAGTCATCAACTTGTTTACTTTCGGATCAGTCCATACAGCAGCTTCCATTTTACGGCAATTTACACATCCGTAACCTGTAAAGTCAAGCATTACCGGTTTTCCGGTACGTTTTGCATATTCCATACCGGCATCGTAGTCATCAAACTGCGCATGTACTTCATTGGTGTATAAGTTGAAGTCTTGTGTATTCATGGGAGGAGCAAATGCGCTGACAGCTTTCAAAGGAGCACCCCATAAGCCCGGTACCATATATACAGCAAATGCAAGTGAGATAAGAGCCATAAAAAAACGGGCAACACCTACTTTATCATCATCATCATCGTGAGGGAATTTGATCTTACCCAGCAAATAGAAGCCTAGCAAAGCGAAAATCACAATCCACAAAGCAAGGAATGTTTCACGGTCTAGGATTCCCCATCCATAAGCCAAGTCAGCAACCGACAGGAATTTCAAAGCAAATGCGAGCTCAAGGAAACCTAATACTACTTTAATTACATTCATCCAACCACCGGATTTAGGCATGGATTTTAACCAAGACGGGAACATAGCGAACAGTGTGAATGGCAAAGCCAAAGCGATAGCAAAACCCAGCATGCCGATAGCAGGGGCAACTACACTACCTGTAGTGGAAACTTCTACCAACAAAAAGCCGATGATAGGACCTGTGCATGAGAATGAAACCAAAGATAGGGTGAATGCCATCAGGAAGATACTTAACAAACCACTGGTCTGTTCCGCTTTACTGTCTACTGCATTGCTCCATTTTGAAGGAAGAGTAAGTTCGAATGCTCCAAAGAAAGAGGCTGCAAACACAATTAGCATCAAGCAGAAGAATATGTTAAAAATAGCATTTGTGGAAAGTGCATTCAAGGCACTGGCACCGAATATCAAGGTTATGGCAAGACCTAATAATACATAGATCACTACGATAGAAGTACCATATGTCCATGCATCACGGATTCCTTTCTTTTTGTCTTTACTACGTTTTAAAAAGAAACTTACCGTCATTGGGATGATAGGCCATACACAGGGCGTAAATAAGGCAAGTAATCCACCGATAAACCCGGCAAAGAAGATGTAAATCCATGAACGGTCTTGTTGTGATGTCGTTTCGCCAAATGCGTTCAGCTCTTGGATAACCGGAGTCCAATAATCTTGGACAGCAGTGTCATTGCCGATCAGGGCGGCAGTTGTAGCACTATCTGTTGCGGTAGTTGCAGTAGCTGTTTCCGCTACAGGAGCTTCCGTTATGGCTGTTTCTGTTTTTGCGGGTTCAGTAGTCTTGCTTGTAGTGACAGCGGCAACTCCTTTTCCGGAGAAAGAGAAAGAAACTTCAGTAGGAGGCAGACAGTTTTCATCGTTGCAGGCACCGAATTCCATATAACCTTCTATCATATAGGTAGCGCCCGTTATTTTTAGTTTCTGAATGAAAATGGCAGTGTTCTCAAAGTAACGTAATTTCATTTCAAACACCTTGTCGAAGTTTTCAATTTCTTTACCTTGTGGAGTGAGCTTTCCTACTAATTCTACTCCTTCTATCTTGTCTACGTTGAAAGTAGCGGAGATAGGACCTCCCGAAGGAAGATCAGTGGAATAAACGTGCCATCCGGCATCAATCTTACCAGTGAATACTATTTGTGCTTCCGTATCGGAAATCGTCTTTAACTCGGTTTTGAATTGTACCGGATCTTGAATCTGGGCAACTGCCGGAAGCAATGCCATAACGATTAAGAGGCAACTTAAAAAAAACTTCTTTTTCATTACGTATTATTTAAATTTGGATTAATGTTCATACCGCAAAGTAAGGGATAATATCTTAGATATGCCTCTTTATACCTATATTAATATCGGCAATTGCTGTTTTCAGAATAAAAAAAAGAGCAAAAAGATAACCTATTGCTCTTTTTGAAGTTCCATAACTTTGTTCCTATATTGGGAGGGAGTCATTCCCACTGAGGATTGGAAAAGGTTATAAAAGGTGGAAATGGAGTTAAATCCCAGCTCTGTAGAAATGGCTTTCAGCGGAGTTTCGTTATTGGGGTCGGATAATAGACGGATAGCTTCTTCAATACGGAAACGGTTTACATAATGAGTGAAGGATAGTTTGGATTGTTCATTGATGATACGTGATAGATAAGTACGGTTAGTTCCTAATATTTCTGCTACTTTGTCTTTTGTTATAAAATTGTCTTTGTAAATTTTTTCTTCTCTCATAATACGCTCTAATGTACGGAAAAGTTCTAAACTTTTCTCGTCGGTGAGTGAGGAGGAAGCATATTTTTCGGAAGTAGAAACCATGGAGGGGGCATTGGTCTCCAATTCTTTTATACGGCGATGCAGTTCCGTTTCTCTTTTGATTGCTTCTTGATTTTGCTTGACTATACTTAAATAAAGTTTGTTTTTACGGTGGTAGAGGTAATAAAGCAATCCTAGAACAATCACAATGATAATAAGAATAAATGTCTGTTGTTGTATACGCTGTTCTTTCTGCATTACATCCAGTTTGCTTTGTTTTATCAAATTTTCCTGCCGCTCAGAGTCGTATTTGAATCGCATTTCACTTAAATCTCTTTCTTTGTCCTTGTTGAAAAGACTGTCGTTTTCCAAACGGAATATTTTATAATATTTCAGTGCGTCATGATATTGGTGCAATTGCTCATAGCAGGTGGACAGATTTTCGTATAGTTCATTGCGATGGATGGCGTTGACGCGTGCATAAGAAATAGCTATTCCTTGTTTTAACAATAAAATAGCTTCTAGTTGTTTGTTTTGCTGCATTAGTATACGTGCATATCCCAAATGGGCATAGACAATAGAGGAAGTTTGTGCCGCCTGTTTGTCCTTCATGGCTTTTTTGTAATATTCCAAGGCCTGGGCATATTCACCCATATCATATAATATATTGCCAAAGAGATTGTAGGTATGGGCTTGGTCGTAGAAATCATTTTCCAGCATCAATGTTTCGGCTTCATGTATATATTTCATTGCTTCCTCATTCTGTTTCATTAAAAAATACATATAGGCAGAATTTACTGCACCGGAATAAATGATGTATGGATTACGCATACTGTGTCCTAATTCATAACATTCTAATGCGTATTTGATACCGGCTGTATCTTTTTTGAGGTAATAGATGTTTGCTAAATTGCCTAAAAGCAAAGCGTATTGTTGTTGGAAATTATTTTGTTGTGCCAACTGGATACCTTTATAAAGCCATCGTATGGCACGGTAATAATCGGTTTCAATATTTGCAGAGTAGAGTCCGAGACTACCATAGACGGAACAAAGGGTGGAGTCATTATTCAGTTTGGTTGCTAGTTCAAGAGAAAGGTTCAAGTTTTTTTTGGCTATTTTTTCCCGTCCGCTCATCATTTGTGCTTGTGCTTGGTAGATATATGAATAGAGTTGGAGTAGAGGATTTTTAGTCTTGTCCGCTACGTTTTTCATAATCTCGGCGTAAGTGATGGTTTTGGAATAATCTCCTTTATTTAAATAGTATTGGCATAGAAACTTTAATGCATCCCCGTTATCAGGTTCTTTCCTAATGATCTCCAACTGTTTCTCAAGGATGACGGGGCGCTTTTGTGCATGTACACAAAAGGATATTCCCAAAAGTAACAGTAAGAAAAGACATTTTAGTTTCATATGCTTTTTTTCGGTTGAGAGTGCAAATATAATAAAACCTTTAATTTTTCTTGTTCAAAAGTCTTGCATATTTAAAATAAAGTCGTACCTTTGCAACGCTTTCAACAAAAAGCACTTCTGAAAGGAAGTTTTGGAGAGGTGGCAGAGTGGTCGATTGCGGCGGTCTTGAAAACCGTTGTACCGCGAGGTACCCGGGGTTCGAATCCCTGTCTCTCCGCAATAAATGCTGATAATCAGTAATTTACAAGAATGACACCCAATTTTACACCCTAAAAAGTAAAATTGGGTGTTTTTGCTTTATTTAATACTTTGCTCTTTTATTACGGCTCAGCGGAAATTTCTGGTTGGTAAGTTTTAAAATTAGCTATCTTTGCTTACCTTTGTTTTATGAAACCCGAACGACTCCTTCGTGCCATCCTTCCGGATGTGCTTATAGACAACTTTGATATTGTCAATTTCGACAAGAGTGCTGACCGTTTTGATATTTATCTTGATGAAAAAAAAGTTCAGCTAAAAGAAGATAAGACCAACCCGGATATCATATCCTATGGTTTTGGTGAGTACCGTACAATCCAAGACTATCCTATTCGTGGTCGCGCCACTTATCTCCATGTCCGTAAACGTAAATGGCTTGACAAGTCTTCCAATGAAATCTTCAGCTATGACTGGGATTTATCCGAATTTGACGGTACACGGCTCAATTCTGAGTTCGTTTCTTTTTTAAAAGAAGGAGATTGAATCTACTCCTGTGAGCATCTGTGTGCTTGCGGAACGTTATGGCGTAAAAGGACAGACTCTTCGTAAACAATACAAGGAGAAAATCAGTGATTACCGGAACTGGGACCAGCTCGAACATGCGCATGACTACCTCCTTTATCCTGAAAACATTGGAGAAAACCTTTCTTTGGATGAAACTTGCCTGAGCAATGGAGATGTTTATACGATTCTGACCAATAAAGCAGCCCAAGGCCGTAAGGGGGCTTTAGTTGCAATGGTTCGTGGAGTGGCCACAGATGCGGTAAGCGGAATCTTGCGCAGGCTTCCGCACCGGAAACGGCTGTCTGTCAAGACTGTCACTACAGATTTATCTTCAGCCATGATGCTGACGGTCAGAAAGGTGTTTCCTGCCGGAAAGCTGATCAATGAGCGTTTTCATGTACAGCAGCTCATGTCTGAAGCTGTTGACCGGTTAAGAATACGCTATCGGTGGAAAGTACTTGATGCGGAAAATCAGGCTATCAGGGAGCACCGTCAAAAGAAGAAAGAAGCAAAAGAGTAAGGCGGAAAGGGAGAGAATAGGGAGATGGGGGCCTGAAAGAATGGAGAACGGAGAAACCCTGCCACAGATAGTAAGCAGAAGCAAGCATATTATACTGAAACACTGGAGCAAATGGAATGAACAGCAAAAGACCAGGGCTGCCATTCTCTTTGATAAATTCCCCAAGCTTCTGGAAGGATACAGCCTTAGCATGAAACTGACAGACATCTTCAACAAGAAGTCAGGTCCCGATGAAGCAAGGCTAAATCTCGCAAGATGGTACAATGAAGTGGAAAAGTTTGACTATATGGAGTTCAACAAGGTACTTGATACCTTTTCAAACCATAGTACGACCATCATAAATTATTTTGAAGAACGATTGACAAATGCTTCAGCGGAGTCGTTCAATGCTAAAATCAAAGCTTTTTCGAAGCCAGTTAAGAGGGGTGGATGATCTGAAGTTCTTCATGTTCAGACTGGCTAGGCTATACGCTTAAAAGAAAGCTTACCAACCAGGAAAATCCGCTGACCCTCTCCGTCTTTTCTGACCGTAAGAAACCAGACATTACCAGTACTTATCGTTTTAAATCTCAATCCATTTAATGATGAATAAGTTTCCTCTATAAACTGATCATTCAAATATGTTTGTTTTTTACAAATAAAAGGCAATTCAAAATTCCCACCTTCAGCTGGTAGAACAAAAGGATTCTGTTCCGAATGGATTTTATACACAAATGTCAACTTCCCTTTATCTATAATTAGGGGAATTTTTTCTACTTTTATACCATTAATAGTAGAGTAAGAAATCTGTAGATCAACATTCAAAATTTTATCTTCCTTATTAATATTTGAGGTTATATTTAATACAACTTGATCACCCTTTATTTTTTGTCTCTATATCAGAAAAAAGAGTTTTATCAAATTCTATCGAAACATCCTTGGGAATAATCGGAACCTCTGAATCTAAAATATCATCTATCAATGTTTTTGAATAATTGTAAAAGTAATAGTACGCTTCTCCCCAAACAACTAAATGGTTTAGATACGTTCTCACTTGGCAGCAACTGATATTTAAAAATTTTATTATTTTCTTCTTTTTCACAGGAAAATAATGCTAAGGAAACGAACAGAAGAATGAATATTTTTTCATATTAATACAATTTAGTTTTTTGCAAATTAAAGGATTTTTTCCTGTACAATAAAATACCAATTAATTGGTATTTTATTACAAATAACCATTCAATTTCATTATTATGCCCAAAGCATGAAAATAAAAGTATAACATACAAGAGCTGTAAACAAATCCACGATCAACACAATAAAATAAATCGTTTTTGCATCTTTGCGATATGCATTTATGCAAAATCATACAAATTTCTTTATCAGTAAAATACCCATTAATTAGTATTTCATTGACAAAATGAAATGTACTTTAAAAGCCCAAAGTTATATTCAATTCATAACCTAAATGCCTATCCAATATAAAAATAATGCGTTTAGCACCAAGATACAAACAGAATAACACAAAATCAAGCTCTAAAGGAATGTATTACTATTATAAAAGACAGAATTATTCGGGAGATTCCCTACTCTAAAAAAGTTAAAGAAAGAAAATGATTCAAATAAATATTAGTATAACAATATCACCAACAACACAATATCCCCTTTTCAAATTATACAATAAATAATAGTTAAAGCAACTAAAGAGGGTCAGCGGATTTTCCTGGTTGGTAAGCTTTCTTTTAAGCGTATAGCCTAGCCAGTCTGAACATGAAGAATTTCAGATCATCCACCCCTCTTAACTGGCTTCGAAAAGCTTTGATTTTAGCATTGAACGACTCCGCTGAAGCATTTGTCAATCGTTCTTCAAAATAATTTATGATGGTCGTACTATGGTTTGAAAAGGTATCAAGTACCTTGTTGAACTCCATATAGTCAAACTTTTCCACTTCATTGTACCATCTTGCGAGATTTAGCCTTGCTTCATCGGGACCTGACTTCTTGTTGAAGATGTCTGTCAGTTTCATGCTAAGGCTGTATCCTTCCAGAAGCTTGGGGAATTTATCAAAGAGAATGGCAGCCCTGGTCTTTTGCTGTTCATTCCATTTGCTCCAGTGTTTCAGTATAATATGCTTGCTTCTGCTTACTATCTGTGGCAGGGTTTCTCCGTTCTCCATTCTTTCAGGCTCCCATTTCCCTATTCTCTCCCTTTCCGCCTTACTCTTTTGCTTCTTTCTTCTTTTGACGGTGCTCCCTGATAGCCTGATTTTCCGCATCAAGTACTTTCCACCGATAGCGTATTCTTAACCGGTCAACAGCTTCAGACATGAGTCGCTGTACATGAAAACGGTCATTGATCAGCTTTGCGGCAGGAAACACCTTTCTGACCGTCAGCATCATGGCTGAAGATAAATCTGTAGTGACAGTCTTGACAGACAGCCGTTTCCGGTGCGGAAGCCTGCGCAAGATTCCGCTTACCGCATCTGTGGCCACTCCACGAACCATTGCAACTAAAGCCCCCTTACGGCCTTGGGCTGCTTTATTGGTCAGAATCGTATAAACATCTCCATTGCTCAGGCAAGTTTCATCCAAAGAAAGGTTTTCTCCAATGTTTTCAGGATAAAGGAGGTAGTCATGCGCATGTTCGAGCTGGTCCCAGTTCCGGTAATCACTGATTTTCTCCTTGTATTGTTTACGAAGAGTCTGTCCTTTTACGCCATAACGTTCCGCAAGCACACAGATGCTCACAGGAGTAGATTCAATCTCCTTCTTTTAAAAAAGAAACGAACTCAGAATTGAGCCGTGTACCGTCAAATTCGGATAAATCCCAGTCATAGCTGAAGATTTCATTGGAAGACTTGTCAAGCCATTTACGTTTACGGACATGGAGATAAGTGGCGCGACCACGAATAGGATAGTCTTGGATTGTACGGTACTCACCAAAACCATAGGATATGATATCCGGGTTGGTCTTATCTTCTTTTAGCTGAACTTTTTTTTCATCAAGATAAATATCAAAACGGTCAGCACTCTTGTCGAAATTGACAATATCAAAGTTGTCTATAAGCACATCCGGAAGGATGGCACGAAGGAGTCGTTCGGGTTTCATAAAACAAAGGTAAGCAAAGATAGCTAATTTTAAAACTTACCAACCAGAAATTTCCGCTGAGCCAGAGATACCCTCAAGAAGTGATAAATATTTCAATGGATAATCCAGAAAGCTTTGCTTCATTTAATAAAACCTCCGTTACTCGTTCTTCTGAATTATTGAAAGATAGTGTATGGAGTAGTGGAAATGGACATACATTAATTTATGAAACAAATGAACATATACCAACTCAAGGGTTAATGAGGTATATTTATTTAGGTTCAATTCTTCAAGGTGGATCTATTGAAAAGCAGCGCTTTGTTCCTATTGTAAAACCTATGGATCCAATTACAATATCATATTCTTTTCCAGCTCGTTGGGTTACTGATATTATCGCAAAACCGAGCCTTTCAGCACAAAGGCAATCTTTGCAGAATATAATGAATAAAGAAAGGCATGACAGGTAAACAGTTGGGGTCTTTTACTTATAATATGAGGCAATTTTCCTATTTTGAAGAGTTAAAACTTGCTTTTGGAGCAAATGTCAACATAGGCGGGCTCCTTAATATTGATGTCAGTCTTGATAAGGGAAAAATAAGAAAGAAAACCGGATTGTTTGCGAAAATAGTACAACGTAATTACACTGTTGACATGGACCTTCCTGCTGATGGAAATATTCTTTTAAATCATGATGATATGGGATCTGTCGGTAAGTATGATCCTATTTATATCAGTTCTATAAGAAAATGGTATGTGGCTGAAAACAAGTAATTTATGTGGAAATATACTTCAAAACATTGTGAGAGTATGAGAGCATGAATGAGAGCAATTTTTTTTATCTTTACTACATAAACCGTTAATAATAAACCTGTTATATATGCAGTGAGGGCATGAGGGTATACATGGCTCGAACTTTTCTTTGGAATATGCAAAACGGCTATATTCCACGATATAGGAATATATGCCGTTTTGATAGAGGGGAAATTTTTTATGGTATATAATTCCAATAATCCATATTTGTAATGATTTGAACTATAATTTTACGATCTCCTTCTCGTATTTCGTTGGGAGCATTCTGAGATGCATACGATATTTTTGCGCCCACTCCTTTTGCTTTTAACATTTTATTGGGAACTCCTTTCTTTATAAGTGCATTGACTACAGCGTCTGCACGTTTTTGGGATAGATCCATATTGTATTGTGATGATCCTTTTGCATCAGTACATCCTGTGATGAGATATTTTTTGCTTGTGTCTGTCAGCATAATTTGAGCTATTTCATCAATGATAGTAGCTGCTTTAGGAGTTATTTCTGTTTTATCAAACTCAAAATAGATATTGTTGAATAAATCACATAAAACATTGGTCTGGCTTGGAGTTTCTACAATTTGTTTCATGATTATAGGTTTTTCTATAACTTTTTCTATGATTTTTTCCACATATTGAATTTCCGGTTTGACTTTTAGGGATTTACCACCAATGCGCCACATCAATCGAATGCTTCCTTGGCATGAATTGGCTATATGTTTGTATGGCATGATGAGGTAGTCTCCTTGGAGTCCTATGCCAATGTTGTCATTAAGCCACATATTCACGCCTATTCCCAATGAAATAGGGATAAGATTTTGTTTATCTTTCCCTTCTTTAGTATAATCATTTGACAGATTCCATCCCATCTCCTCACTGTTGAATTCTTCCATCCCCTTATAGTTGATCTTAAAATTCTTGTACATATAGTTGGCTCCCATCCGTAGGAAAGGATCAATATAATTTGAATGGAGATATTCACCTAGACGCCACTGTAAACCGATTCCTGCCATACCTAGCCATCTTGATTCTTTACCGTTACGGACAGGATCGGAACTGTAGTCTAATGTTCCTTGTAAATCTAGATAAAAATGAGAGTAAAGTTCACGAGCAAAATATAGATTTCCTCCAAAAATAAAATCTTTTTTATTAGTACCTACAGTGTAACCGCCTTTATTATTAGTATGGAAATTAATGACATTAAAACGTGTCATTTGAAGTCCGGTTGCGCCTATACCTATTTCCCATGCTTTTATTATTATCGGCTGCTCCATTCTTTGCATTTTGTTGTGCATTTATAGGTAAACCGAAACATAATACTGAGGTAAAGCATAGTATGAGATGGATTTTATGTATATATATTTTCTTCATATTTTTATTCTTCATAGATAACTTGTACTTCGGGCAACTCATAAGAGCTGCTATAGTTTTCAATAATAAATGTTTTTTCATCCTTTCCTTTTCGGAGATAACCTTGATAATATCTATAGAAATATGAACTGTTGCCACTGTCAATGTATATGGATGAATTTAAAAATGGTGCGAATACTTTGAACGTTGGAACTTCTGCAGAAGATCTGTTATTAGAACTTGATGCTTCTTGTGAGCCAGCTGTTGAGGTATATCTGAATGTGATATATGCCATTTTAAGTTTGCTGGCTTCTTCTTCAGTATATGCTATCGGTTCTACATAGTCCATTCCATTTTCTTTAACGACACGTGTGGTCGATGATTTGTAAATTCTTGTAAAGTCTATTTTTGAAAAATCCAATTCACCTTCAGCAGATGAGAAACTGGGTGCTTCTCCATTGGATATTATTTTTAATTTTAATGTTTTTAGCGTAGGTCCCATTTGATAAGGAGCTAATAAACAAACACCATTCCATTGGAAAGTTTCTCCATAATAAGGTTCTCTAGCTTTTACAGTGTAATAAACGTCACTTCCATCCCAATATTCAGATTGATTGTTTTTGAATTTTCCGGGATTTTCTTGAATGAACCGATAGGTATAAATATAGTAATAATATCCTCCATTATTTGAACTATAACTTTGGTTTGAATATATTTTTTTGTCTGGCAAAATACTGTTGGGATTATTTTTATCAGAGACTCTATATGCGTCTAAATTCCTTGAACCACTATTAGGTAAATAAGAAGGGATATTTTGCCATTGGTCTTCCGGATTAACTTTTCGTTGTATATAGAAATATAGATACTGATAATCGTATAATGAATTTGAATTATCGCGGAGGATCATTCTCATGCGTACTCTATTAGGAACATATGTGTTTTTAGCGGATTCTTGCGGCAACTTTCCGGCTAGGGTTACTTCTTTTACCGTTCCCCAGCGTAAGTTTATGTCTTGTATTTCGGGTAAATCTTCTTTAGGTACAATAAACTCTCCGTTTTCATTGGTAATGTAAGTTTTTTCCGCATTGATACCCGGCATGCCTTTTACTTGAGCTTTTGGTGCGATTTGTCCAGTTTCATCATATACTTTATAGAGTACACCTCCATCAGTTGTGCGTACATATTCACCATATTCTGATTGAGAATATTGTGCAATAACATTAGGTATACCCTTAATGATGGTAACTTCTGTTCCCGGTTTTCCTGGTTCTCCGGGTTTGCCGTCTTTGCCATCTTCTCCGTCTTTGCCATCTTTCCCGTGTAGATAGTCATAAAAATCCTTTAACGTATTTTTTTCACAGTCCCATACTCCACCATTTTTGTGGTCAATAAGTGCATCTGTTGTACCGCAAAATTTAGCTAAGTCATTTTTCCACAGTTCATGTGCTGACAAACCATTGCTTCCGTTTATTCCGTCTTTACCAGCTAAATAATTGAAAAAATCATATTCTGAAACTTTGTCAGAAGGCCATTTTTGTCCTGGATTTTTAGGATCATTCATATTGCCTGTTCCTACAGTTTCTTTCCATAGTTCATAAGCGGATTTTCCATTGTTACCATTTGTTCCACTGAGGTAAGTGTAAAAATCTGCCATTGTAATTTTATCTTTGGACCATGCTGAATTATTTTTGTCTTTGATTTTATCATTTTTGACGTCATTTACCCATAATTCGTATGCAGATGCTCCGTTAACTCCTTTTTCTCCTTGAGCTTTTATTCTTGTATCAGTAGTACCTATCCACCAATTTCCGTTATTACCTATATGGGGAGATACGCCATCATCTCCTTTCTCTCCTTGAGCTTTTATTCCTGTATCGGTGGTGCCTATCCACCAGTTCCCATTTTTTATCACCGGGGTAAGTCCGTCCGCTCCTTTATCACCTTGTTCTCCTTTGGGACCTTGCACTGCAATCCCTGTATTGGATGTGCCTATCCACCAGTATCCGTCTTTAATGAAAGGGGTTAATCCATCGCTTCCTTTTTCTCCTTGAGCTTTTATTTTTGTATCGGATGTATTGATCCACCAGTTTCCATTAGGACCAATATAAGGGGATGTTCCGTCTTTACCATTTTCTCCTTTTTGACCTTGAGCCGGAAAATTTGTATCACGATTGCCAATATACCAATTACCATTTTCACCAACATGTGGAGTAATACCATTTTCACCATCTTTCCCTTTTAAATATAAAAAGAAATGTTCCATTGTTGTTTGGTCTTTGGGCCAATTTATATTGCCGCCAGCAACAGATTGTTTCCATAATTCATAGGCGGAAAATCCGTCTTTGCCATTAATTCCATCCTTTCCATCTTTGCCGATAGCTTTGATTTTTGTATCTTTATTGCCGATATACCAATTCCCATTTTCGCCAATATGAGGTGATTCTCCGTCTCTTCCGCTAAGAAAATCCCAAAAATCGGCTTCTGTATTTTTTGAAGAAGGCCAAATGAGCGAAGGGTCATGAGGGTTGGTGACATTACCTTGGGTGATCAGGATTTTCCATTGATCGTATGCAGACATTCCATCTTTTCCTTTGTCTCCTTTTTCTCCTTTAATATAAACTAAAAAGTCTGCTAAATCAACTTGGGTGGAAGGCCAGTTTATATGACCGGTTTCAACTTCTTCTTTCCATATCTCATAAGCGGATTTGCCATTGGTTCCCTGAGGACCTTGGGGTAATTCAAAATCAATACTGCTGCACGAGAAAAAAAATGTGCAAAGTAGCACTGATAATACATAAATTTTGCATTTCTTCTTTGTATACATGACTGTAAATTATTAAAAATGAATTGTTCTTTGTTGTTACATATTGGATAAACTCCGTTCTGCTTTATTGAATATTGTATCGTTGGGGGGCATGCAATTTTATATTTTAGGTTATTCTGCTGTGTGCGATTTACATTATAATAATATTCACATTTTATTTGGGTGCAAAGTTCTATATTTGGTACTAAAAAGAAGTTGCGTATTTAAAAGATTTGTTTGCATATAATCAGTTCTTTCTTTTATATCTGCATAAAAAGGTTTCCTATTTTTCTAAATGTTCGTTTTGGAATAGTTTTAAATGGTAGATGCTTTATATGATTTTACAGAGGGGTATATGTGATAAGTTTTCCATATATTGATGGTGGATTATGATTAGGTTTTGTGATATTTGTTATTATAGATGTATAGAAACTCTTAAAATAGATCCATATACCGAGATCAGGAAACAAACTTATTATTAGCTTTAGTGTGTATGATGGAGATAACTATATTCATAATTTTCAGGATGCGGGATGTTTGTTTAATCGTTTGCAGAAACTGAATATGTTTCAAGAGAAGGTGTATCTCTTGATTCTTCTCCTTTTTTACGTATTTCGTTAGGAGTAGCTCCGATATTTCTTTTACAGTAGGTTGTAAAATGGGAGAAAGTCTTGAAATGATAGTCCAGCATTATTTGTTTGATGGGTAAAGTACTTTTTTTTAATTTGAATTCAATTTCATAAGATGTTTGTTTTTGTAACCATTGATATGGTGTATCTCCATGGAAGTTTTTTTTGAATAACTGTGTGAAAACAGTATCATTATATCCACATAAAACAGCTAGTTCTTTGGCTGTTCTGCAAGCTTTGTAATGTGTCATGACGGATACGAAGAATTGAAGGTCGTTAGATAGCGCATCACGGAAAATGGAGGCAATTTCATTCTTCTTATAGCAAATTTTAAATAATGAGAACAATTCATATTCTTTGGCTCGATGTAAGTCGGGAATTTCTGTTCCATTTTTCATGTAATCGACCAGCAAATCTAAGTAGGAACGCATTAACGGATAAATGGGAAGGACTTCTACCGGTTTTACTTCTTCGATGGATATATCTTGCAGATACTCTATTGTTCTGCTATGTAGATAAGGAGCCACAATATTACATGCATGAATGACAAGTTGTACTTCATCCATTGCCTTGATTTTACATTGATGCAGGCTGCTGATGAAGAAAAATTCATTCTGCATTGCCATCAGAGGCATGGATTCTATATGATCTCTGAATAGGCATAATGATCCTTTTAGAACAAAACAAACTTGAAATTCATGGGTTTCGTTCAAGTTTTGGATAATCTCTCCTTTACTTATATGAAGACACCTGAATTGGCTGAATCTGGATAGCGCAAGAGGATCACGGTATAAATTCTTTAGTAAAAATAGCATTTCCATACATTATAAACATTTTAAGATAAAAAAAGTTTTGATACATCTATCCCGGACAAATATAACTTGATATTTAAAATGTTTTAAAGCTATAGGAGGAATATGCAACTAAATCATTGCTAATATGAAATTGAATCTTCTGTTTAAGAAAGAGTTTATCAACATATGAAATTATAAGGTATTTAAGGCCGGATGCTTTGGATGGTAGCTTATAAAGTGGAAGATGTTTACTGATTTTTTTTATGAGTGAATGTAAATAACCTAAAATCCGCAACTATCATCCAATACACGATTAAGGGTAGATTTATGAGTCGTTAGTAGCAGCTTTCAGTAAAAAGCAACAGCACAACATCAATATGTAGCCACCATCCCCTTACCCCACGATGCGACTTGAGGTAATACGCAGATTCTAACCGGAAAGAAAGGATTCTTATCCGAATTCTGTTTTGAAAGGTCTTGCATAAGCCCGGTTTTCTGTATAGATATTCAGCACGTATTGCCTTGCTGTCATGATCCACTTGGCAGGTACGGAGATGAAGCTGAAGACAAAAGCCTTTATGCGACTCGTTTTCTTGAGCCCGAAAGCCTTGGTGTCAAGCTTGCTAATGATGGTCTTATAGAAATTGTGTATCAATGCCGTAAGCAGAAGGAATACGGTGTTCTCTGACATGAACGACTTGGGGAGCCTGTTCCAGCCGAATCCGTTGTTCATATCATCGAATATACGCTCTTTGCCCCCACGCTTGTTGTAAAATTCGACGATGTCTCTTGTTGATGAGTCATAATCGTTGGTAAGAATGCATCTGTAGGTGTATTCACCTTCCCACAAGTCAAGCTCTCCATCCATGCGCTTTTGTCTCTGAATGACAAGACGATAGCACTTGCCTTCCCATTTCTCAACAAGAATGGAATTGAGTTCAAACTGGATGCCGTTGATTTCCTCCGTCTTCCATCCCCTCAGTGAAAACAAGTCATCGTAGAGCGAACTGCATCTGTTGGCGCGGATGTAGAAGTGCGTGCAATGCTTCTCTATCTCACTGACAATTTCCTTCGAGCACGAACCACAGTCGGCTCTGAAGCGATTCACACGGATGCTGTTGGCTTCCAGTAGGGCAAAGAATCTCTTGTGGGTCTCAGCCTGATAAAAGCGCACATTTGTGTTGCCATCGCTGTTCTCGACATAGACAATCATGTCACCGATGACATATACGCCAGGTCTGTAGCCGAGGAACTTCTTGTATGTCGGTTTTGCATCATACTTCTCTGTTTCAAGGAACTGATGGTCGAAATCAACATCGTAGGTTTCCACCTCATTCAGTTCACCAGTGGAAACCAAGGCTTTTATAAGCAAGGCGTTGAGCTTGTCTGCCGTATTGAAATCATAGGTCTTGCCCTTATCGGAAGTATATGAGATGTTTTCCTGTGTCAGTTCCTTGATGGCTCTGAGGATGGTATCAGAGCTGCATGTGCGCAAGGTCGGATGATACGAGAGATGACGCATCAGATGCGATGTTACATCCTCCACGCATGAACCGCCACAGAAGTACACGCTCATCAGAGAACGAATAATTTCGCTGTACTGATATCCGATGATACTGCTGCATCTCTGACCAAGTGTCTGGTCGATAATAGGTGAAAGCATGGAGTCAAATTGCTCCATGATTGAAAAAATTCCGCCAAAAGCGGTGATTTTCTCAGATTTTTGTTGTACCTTTGCCATGTCATTGATGATTTTTGCTTGTCTTGATTTGCAGCACTAAGGTAAGTGAAAAATCTGACATGGCAAAATCCTGGGCAACTTTTTGTTGCTCAGGAACTTATAAAAATAGTTAAACTAAAGTGCTGCGGAATTAAGGAATAAGTGATTTGGAATGGAGATAAATCTAAGGATCTTTTTCTTATTGCAATGAACAATAAGGAAATTACAAATAAAAATCCGAATATAAGGCCGCTCATGTGATACTGATTACTAAGTATCGATTATATAAGTATTCCCCATCTTCGGGAGTATGGTTCAAAGTACAAAGCAACCATTGGCATAATGGATTATTTGTGTCGTGGGAACAATAGAAGTAAATAAGGAATGACGGACTACCTATAAGTAGGGTAAGTACTGTCAGAATCTCTATTGTTCTATGATGAAGTGTCTTGTTCACAGGCATTTCATGATGTGTCAATTTAATCATGCTTGCTTTTTTTACAAAATTGGTTATAGAAATACATACTGATAATACCTATTAATGGTGATAATTTTCGGCTTTATACCTAAAAATAAGTACTCGTGTATTTTATGATGTATATGATTATCAGTAATAAAACCCCAATTTTTAGGTATTGTGTACTCTTGGTGGCAAGGGTAACTTTGCAACAAATTTGAAAACATAAAATAATAACTATTAATCAATAAAACTAAAGTATTATGAAATTGAAAAACTTTTTAGCGATGATGGCTATTGCATTGTGTGCAGTAGCATGTAGTGACAATGATGATAAAAAGGAAGATACCGTGATTCCGGCTCAGGAGGTTGCTGGTATTTACAATGGAACATTATCACTCTCAGTATCAGGAAATGATCAAGGAACGTCAGACAGTCAGGTGAAAATTACTGCGGAAGAAGGGGGAACTGTTCAAGTTCTTCTAGTTGGCGGTGCTGGTGAAGGAATGATGTCATTGCCGGATATTGCTATACCTGGAATTAAAGTGCATACCTCCGATAATGTCACTTATATTTTGCCGGAAAGTGCTGTTGATGTAACTGTTGGTTCTGTAAAATATACAGGAAGTTTACAAGGAACGATTAAGGATGAAAAGGCTGATCTGATCTTTACACTAAAGCCGGGAGCCATGCCTATGGCTATTACTGCGACTTTTGTAGGCACTAAATAGCATGAAAAGATATCTCTCTATTATAACCATACTGGGAATGATGCTTTTGCCATTCTCGGCATGTGATGGTATTTTGGAAGGAATATATGATAGTCCTGCTGCTTCGGATAGTAATGAATTGGGTTTTATAAGAACAGACCCTTCTACCCATTCGGGTACTATTTATATTGATGCTACTGATTATAGACGTTGGACTTTTATCGATTTCCATATACAAAAAGTAGATTCTGTAAATGTGACGGATTCTGAACAGAAAGAACCGGAGGAATGGGATATTGCTGTTCATCGTTATGATGTTAAAACCAATGCTGGAGCAGTATTGGAAACCGGTTTCACAGGTTTTTCCGCTTTACGGAATGCGGATGCGATGCCCGAAGGAGCCTATGTGGAGGATGTTTGGACTACCGCTAAGATAGCCATTGATATGTCAGGTATGATGGATGGTAATATTGTTTATATGGCATCCTATTATAATGAAGAACTATCCAAATGGTTGAATGTTGATAAAAGTAATATGCCACCTACCTATACTCTTTCAAACAAGGTTTATATGGTAAAGCTGAAAGATGGAACTTATGCGGCTGTTCGTCTCACAAATTATATGAATGCTAGTGGTGTAAAAGGCTTCATGACTATTGATTATATTTATCCGTTTGAATTGTAAACCGACATACGATATGCATAGACTACTCAGAAACGTGTGCTTGATACTGTGTTGGCTGATGGCGGTACCAGTATCAGCACAACGAATTATTTCGGGAACTGTATTTGATGAAAATAAAGAACCTCTGACGGGAGCAACAGTCTCCGTAAAAGAAAAAGTAACTTTGGGAACCACTACGGGTACACAGGGAAAATACATGTTGAAATTACCCGATAATAGAGAATATACTCTACAGGTTTCATACATGGGGTATATCTCGCAAACTCATAAAGTGTCTGTCAGTAAAACAGGTAAAGTTGATTTTATTCTGAAAGAAGATGCTGTAAATATGGAAACTGTAGTTGTAACGGGAACCCGTACTCCGAAACTCCTGAAAGATGTTCCCATTGTAACTCGTGTCATTACTGCCGATGAAATAAAAAAAGTAGATGCTACCCATATTGGAGATTTACTTCAGGCAGAACTGCCGGGAATTGAATTCTCTTATTCCATGGACCAGCAAGTTTCTCTTAATATGCAAGGATTTGGTGGAAATGCTGTACTTTTTCTGGTTGATGGTGAGCGTCTGGCAGGTGAGACTTTGGATAATATAGACTACAACCGATTGAATATGAGCAATGTGGAGCGTATTGAAATTGTAAAAGGTGCGGCTTCTTCACTCTATGGTTCGAATGCGGTAGGAGGAGTGGTAAACATCATAAGTAAAGTGCCTGCGGAGCCTTGGACTGTGAATCTCAATGGACGTTACGGGGCTTATAATGAGCAGCGTTATGGAGGAACAATAGGTTTCAATGTTGGAAAATTCAATAGTGTGACTAATGTACAGCATACCCAAGTAGATGAAAAAGATTTGGCAGATGGAAAAACAAATGAGGAAACGGAGGATTGGGCATTTAAAAAGGTGTATGGTGATAAAACTTGGAATTTCAAAGAACGTTTGGTCTATACTGCTAATGACCATCTGAAACTGACGGCACGTGCCGGATATTTTTTTCGTGAACGTGAGAAGTCACAGACTAGTAAAGACCGTTATCGAGACTTCAGTGGTGGGGTGAAAGGAAATTATGTATTGGATAAAGATAAGGATCTGGAAATAGCTTATTCTTTCGACCAGTATGATAAGAGCGACTACTTGCCGCAAGATGCTAATGATGTACGTGATTATAGTAATGTACAACATTCGGTTCATACTTTTTATAATCATACTTTTATCGGTAAGCATATTCTCACCGTGGGTGGTGATTATATGCGTGATTATTTAATGTCCTATCAGTTTGCCAATAATGGAAGTAAACATCAGTATACAGTGGACGGCTTTGCACAGTTTGACTGGAACCCGACGAAATATTTCAATGTCATCACAGGATTACGTTTTGATTATTATTCAGATTCCGATATTAATCATTTCTCTCCCAAATTAGGACTGATGTATAAAATAGGAAACTGTTCATTGAGAGGTTCCTATGCCGGTGGTTTCCGAGCTCCTACTTTGAAAGAAATGTATATGAATTTTGATATGGCAAGTATTTTTATGATTTATGGTAATCCTGACTTGAAGCCTGAAACCAGCCATAATTTTTCTCTTTCGGCAGAATATATGAAAGGTCGTTATAATTTGACGGTGACAGGTTTCTATAATGTAGTTGATAATCGTATCACTACGGCGTGGAGTGAGGCGTTGAAAGGGCAGGTATATACCAATATATCAAATATCAGGATATCCGGTGCCGAGGCAAATGCTTCCGTCAAATATCCTTGTGGACTGTCGGCACGTTTATCTTACGCCTATACACATGAGAATATAAAGAAAGGGCAACCTGTCATTTCAAGTACTCGCCCGCATACGGCTACTGTCCGTCTTGAGTATGACAAGCATTGGAAGAACTATGCGTTTAATGTTGCTTTGAACGGACGCTTTCTGTCCAAGGTGAATACGGAGGAATATACTTCGAACACTTCTTATGAAGAAACTGAGAAGGTGACCTATCCGGCGTATACAATGTGGAAGCTTACGTTGTCTCAGAAAGTATGGAAAGGTGTTGATATGACTTTGGCGGTAGACAACCTGTTTAATTATGTCCCTTTCCGTTATTATAATAATTCGCCTGCTACTAAAGGAACAACTTTTTCAGCCGGTTTGTCATTGGATATAGAACAATTGTTCAAATGAAATTTGGCTGCTAATACTAAATAAACTATGTGATTTAAATAAAGATATGAAGAAGAAACAATTATTGATTGGCGGAGGGATAGCAGTCATCTTGCTGCTTTTGTTTGGTGTATGGAATCTTTGGTTCAGTGCAACTAAAGTGGCTTTCATCAACTATCAGGTAATCAGTTTAGGGCAGATATCTAAAGCTAATGACAACTCATTTATTAAAATCAGTGAACTGAGCACAGATGATCTGAACCGATTGACCGGTTATGATATGGTATTTATCAATGCCATGGGATTAAGGATTACTGAAGAGCAACGTGCGCAAATACAAAAAGCAGCCGATGGTGGTCTGCCGGTATTGACTACTGCCGCTACCAATCCTGCAAACAAGATTATTTCATTGGATTCCATCCAAGCGGATATATTGAAACATTATCTGTCTAATGGAGGACGTCGTAACTATCACAGTATGCTGAATTATGTGCGTGTGCATATTGATAAAAAACTATTCTCTGTGTCTGAACCGGAAGCCGTAATGAAACGTGCCGATGATGTGCTTTATCACATGGACCCAAAGAAACCCGAAGACGAAGAGTTGGGTTTCAATACGGTAGCCGGATACAATACTTTTCTGCAACATAACGGCTTGTGGAAAGAGAATGCTCCGCGTATTATTGTGACCGGTCCGATGGGTGAACCTTCCGGGCTTATTGCTAAATTGGAGGAAACTGGCAATATGGTTTATCCTATACGTTCCATGCGTTCTTTTATTCAGAACCATGGAATTGATTCTGTCCGTCCGTCTGCTATTATCAATATGGCGCATGGACGTATGGGTGAACCTATTGTAGATTATCTGGCGAAACAGAATATACCGCTTTTCTCTCCATTGAATGTAAATCGCTTGGTAGAGGAGTGGGAGAGGGACAAGATGGGGATGAATGGCGGCTTTATGTCACAAAGTATTGTTACTCCCGAGATAGATGGAGCTATCCGTCCGTTCGCTCTTTTTGGACATTATAAGGATGAGGAGGGTTTGCAACACGTTTATGCTATTCCAGAACGCTTGGAAACTTTTGTAGAAACAGTTAATAACTATATTGCTCTGCAGCGTAAACCCAATAGTGAGAAACGCGTTGCTATTTATTATTATAAAGGTCCTGGTCAGAATGCACTGACTGCGGGTGGTATGGAAGTGGTTCCTTCACTTTATAACTTGTTGCAGCGTATGAAACGCGAGGGCTACAAGGTGGACGGTTTGCCTACCTCTTCGAAAGAATTGGAACAGATGATACAATCTCAAGGAGCCGTATTTGGTTCGTATGCCGAAGGAGCTTTTGATCGGTTTATGGAAACCGGCAAGCCCGAACTCATAACAAAAGAACAATATGAGGGTTGGATAAAGAAATCCATTCGTCCTGAAATGTATGCCGAAGTAATAGCTGCCAATGGTGAATTTCCCGGAGCATATATGACTACTTCCGACGGCCGTTTAGGAGTAGCTCGTTTGCAATTTGGAAATGTGGTGCTCTTGCCACAGAATGCGGCCGGTAGTGGGGATAATGCATTTAAAGTAGTACATGGAACCAATGCAGCTCCTCCACATACTTATATTGCTTCTTATCTGTGGACACAATTCGGATTTAAAGCTGATGCGTTGATTCATTTCGGTACTCATGGCAGTTTAGAGTTCACTCCGCGCAAACAAGTTGCTTTGTGCAGCAATGACTGGTCCGACCGTCTGGTAGGTGCATTACCTCATTTTTATATTTATTCCATCGGCAATGTAGGTGAAGGGATGATTGCTAAGCGTCGTTCGTATGCGGGATTGCAATCTTATCTTACTCCACCTTTTATGGAAAGTAGTGTCCGCACCATTTATCGTGAACTGACTGAGGCTGTCAAAACATACAATAATTTACTTCCGGCCGATGGGCAGGCTGTACTGTCTACCGGAAATAAAGACGCTTTGAACCGTGCTTCATTGGCGGTAAAGAAACTCACGGTGAAACTGGGCATCCATCGTGAATTGGAATTGGATAGTCTTCTTACTGTTCCTTATGCCGAGGAAGATATTCAGCGTATAGAAAATTTTGCAGAGGAACTGGCAAATGAGAAGATTACAGGTCAGTTGTATACGATGGGGATTCCTTATGAACCCATTCGTATTACTTCCAGTGTGTATGCTATGGCTACCGAGCCGATAGCCTATAGTCTGTTGGCATTAGATAAACTACGTAATCGTGCGGACGGACAGGTAGAGAAACATCGCACTCTTTTTACTCAGCGTTATTTAGAACCTGCACGTGATTTGGTCACTCGTCTGTTGGCTGATCCATCGTTGGCTTCTGATGAATTGATTTGCCGTATTACTGGCATTACTTCCGATGAACTTGCTAAAGCACATGAAATCAATAAATCCCGTAATACTCCTCAAGGCATGATGGCCATGATGATGGCATTAGCTGAAGAAGCTCCGGCTGAGGCTAAAACACATGCTGATATGAGCAGTGGAATAATGCAGGCTGACCAAAGCGGATGTTCGAAAAGGAATAGCATATCCGGGTCTATGAAAGAGAAAATGAAGGAAATAGCGAAAGGTATGAATCCTGAGAAAGCTATGGAACTTGCAAAAAAAATGGGTGCAAGCCCTGAAGCTTTAAAAAAAATGGAAACAGGAATGTACAAGAGCCGTGCTGTAGGTATGAATACACTGGCCAAAGATACGGTTACAATGAAAACAACTTCTCGAGGAAAACGTGAAAAAGCGGATAGTGATAAATTCGGAGGCATGGAAGCGATGATGAAAGCTATGATGTCCAAGAAAAAAGAATATTCTAAAGAGGAGATGAATTTTGCTTTGGCTGTCGTGGAAGTAGAACGTACCTTGAAGAATGTGGGCAATTATAAGAGTGCTCTTTTGGAAAGTCCGGAAAGAGAATTGACCTCTATGGTGAATGCGTTGAACGGAGGATATACGCAGCCTTCACCGGGTGGTGATCCCATCGCCAATCCTAATACATTACCTACAGGACGAAATCTTTTCGCTATCAATGCTGAAGAAACTCCGTCGGAATCTGCATGGGAAAAAGGAAAACAATTGGCTGACAACACTATCGAAATGTATCGCCGTCGTCATAATGACTCTGTTCCTCGTAAAGTAAGTTATACATTATGGAGTGGAGAATTTATAGAAACCGGCGGTGCTACTATTGCACAGGTGCTTTATATGCTGGGTGTAGAGCCTGTTCGTGATACGTTTGGGCGTGTGACGGATCTTCGTCTGATTCCTTCTGCTGAATTAGGCCGTCCTCGTATTGATGTGGTAGTGCAGACTAGCGGGCAGTTGCGAGATATTGCCGCTTCACGTCTGTTTCTTATTAATCGTGCCGTAGAGATGGCTGCCAATGCTAGAGAAGATCAATTTGAAAATCAAGTAGCAGCAGGTGTTGTGGAAGCTGAACGTGTATTAATAGAAAAAGGTCTGACTCCAAAAGAGGCCCGTGAAATGTCTACTTTCCGTGTGTTCGGAGGAGTGAATGGTAATTATGGTACGGGTATACAAAGTATGGTGCAATCTGGTGACCGTTGGGAAAGTGAAAAGGAAATCGCCGATGTTTATTTGAATAATATGGGTGCTTTTTATGGTAGTGAAAAGAATTGGGAAACTGTTCGCCAATTTGCTTTGGAAGCTGCTTTGACACGTACGGATGCGGTTATTCAGCCACGTCAAAGCAATACATGGGGTGCATTAAGTCTGGATCATGTGTATGAGTTTATGGGAGGTATGAATCTTGCTGTCCGTAATGTGACCGGTAAAGATCCTGATGCGTATCTGAGCGACTATCGTAACCGTAACAATGCCCGTATGCAAGAGGTGAAAGAAGCTATTGGTATAGAGAGCCGTACCACAATATTCAATCCTGCTTATATTAAGGAAAAAATGAAAGGGGAGGCCGGCGCAGCTAATACTTTTGCTGAGATTGTGCAAAATACGTATGGTTGGAATGTCATGAAACCTCAGGCTGTTGATAAGGAAATGTGGAATGAGATATATGATGTGTATGTAAAGGATAAATTTAACTTGGGAGTGCAGGATTATTTTGAAAAGCAGAACCCTGCCGCTTTGGAAGAAATGACTGCGGTAATGATGGAAACTATCCGTAAAGGAATGTGGCAGGCTAGCGGGCAACAGATAGCGGATATTGCCAAACTACATACCGATTTGGTGAATAAATATAAACCGTCTTGTTCTGGTTTTGTTTGTGATAATGCTAAATTACGTCAGTTCATAGCTTCTAAAACGGATGCACAGACTGCATCCCGGTATAAGGAAAACATCAGTCAGATACGTGAAGTTGCTGCTTCAAAAGAGCAAAAGGGTATGGTGATGAAAAAAGAAGAGATGAATACAGTCGGTACGGAACAACAGACGAATACGGTAAGCAATACTGTTGTTTGCGTTGTAGTGGTGGCTGCTGTTCTTGTTTTAATTGTATTGGTGCGTTGTCGCCGTAAAAAAATGCAGGAATAACAGGCTATGGAAACAGTTGTAGTTGTTCTTATGATATTGGTCTGTTTCAATTTTATGATGAAACAGACATTTCGTAAACGAGGATCGGTTGCAGCAATAGCTGTTGTAGCCACCCTCTTTGTGGGACTGATGTGGCCATATGCTATTCAGCAGTCTAAGACACAGATTGCTGATTGGTTGGCAAATGTCCAATTGATGCTTGACACTTCGGTGGTGCTTACAGTGGAAGTTGCCTTACAGATGGCTTTTTGTATGTTGGCTGTTCATGTGCTTACTACAGGGCCTGTTAAGAAACGTACTCTTTTGGCTTACCGTGCTTTACGTTGGTTTCCGGGGATTTTGATATTTCCTGTCTTGTTTAGCGGATTGGTATATCTTATCTTCTCTTTTCCGGGTGTTTCCTTTTCTCTTGTCGCATGGAGTATGGCGGCAGGTGTATTGATATTGATTTCTGCAGGCACATTGTTTCTTCGTTATCTTTTGCCGGAAAAGGAATTACGGTTGGAGCTATTGTTCCTCACTAATGCATTGACCGCCATATTGGGAATTATTGCTACTGTAAATGGTCGTACCGCCGTAACAGGTGTAAGCGAGGTGGATTGGGGGGCATTGACCGGCTTGATAATTATGCTGGCAGGTGGAGGACTCATTGGATTGGTTATATATAAATATAGACGAATAAAAACAAACATTTAAAACTTACTGACATTATGAATCTTATATCAGACATTCTGTTTTGGATTTCGAACGGACTTTTAGTCCCTGTTGTTGTATTGCTTATTATTCTTTTCATCCGTTCGCTATTATTGATAGGCAGTTTTTTCGGGCAGTATCTGGCTATTCGGCGTACGGATGCGTTGTTGCGTCAACAGCTTGATACACTGACTATAGATACTTTGCCCGAATTGGAAGGCAAACTTCCTGTGAAGTCGAACTCGTTGGTCATTGCGTATATCCGTCGGGTGTTGGAGACAAAAGACCGTCCGGCACATGTGCAGCGCCTGTTGGCTGATTTTGAAATTACTGCTGATAAGGATTTGGCTATTTCAAAAACATTGACCAAGATGGGACCGATGCTTGGATTGATGGGTACATTGATTCCAATGGGACCTGCTTTGGTGGGACTTTCTACTGGTGATATCGCTTCTATGGCGTATAATATGCAGGTCGCTTTTGCTACGACTGTAGTTGGTCTGTTTTCTAGTGCTATCGGTTTCATAACCCAGCAGGTGAAGCAACGCTGGTATTTACAGGATATGACTAATCTGGAATTCCTTTCTGAATTGCTCACTGAAAAACGTACAGCTTGAGATGAAACGTAATTTATTAAGAAAAGAGGAGGATAGTGACCCGATGAGCGTGGTCAGCAATCTGTTTGATGTGGCGATGGTGTTTGCTGTAGCGTTAATGGTGGCCTTGGTTACCCGTTATAATATGACTGAAATGTTTAGTCAGGAAGATTTTACGATGGTGAAGAATCCGGGTAAGGAAAACATGGAAATCATAACCAAGGAAGGGCAGAAGATTAACCGTTATACCCCTTCTGAGGATCAGGATGTCAAAAGCGGCAAGAAAGGAAAAAAGGTGGGTATTGCCTATGAATTGGATAATGGAGAAATCATTTATATACCCGAAGAATAAACTTGTATAAAGGAAAGGGAGGATAAAGTTAAAACTAGAACTTGCCATTTTATATAGCCGAACAGAATTTATTTGAGAAATATAGGGCAAATAAAGTAACTTGACTTCGTGAGCCAAGTAAGTTAAGTGAAAGTGTCAAGTAAGTTAAGTTACTTGCCCAATGCACTTAAGTTACTTTGAAGCTATCGGGGATTCATCCATCCTATTTCCCACAAGTTAATTCTGTTCGGCTTTTAGTTTGAAGTACCTTTATTACATACATATGTGTGGTCCGATATATATATGTATGTAATAAAGGTATTTTCCCTTTTTCTAGTATCGGTTGATAACTTTTTTTGCTTTGTTTACGGCAGTGGTAGGAGAAATCTTATCCATGCTTGATTCATCAAACATTTTCAAGGTTTTGTCTATATTCTTAATAGCTCCTTTATTGCCTTTTTCTTCAAATTCTTCTTTCAGAATGCGTACTTTCTCAAAAAATTGTATTCCTTCTGTCAGGCGTTCCAGCCGGATGGATGAACGGGCGCCCGGATAAATCATATACGTGTCTCCGGCAGCCCAAGCTGTGAAACGGCTGTCTTGTAGGGGATTTTTCACCCAGCTGTTTAAAGCCCAACGAAGATATCCGTCCAGATTTTCTTTCGCACTATGCCATGCCAGCCATTCAGCTTCGGCAGGTTCGCTGAAAGTGAAAGTGTTGGGGCGGGGCTCTGTGCAGCAGGTATAATAAGTAGTTACTTTGCCTGCCTTCCGGCGCGCTTCAATCTCTTCGGGAGTAAATTTCTCGGCAATGGTGATACAATAGTCATTCAGATCATCCAATAGTTCTTTGTGATAAGTTCCTGCCAAAGAAACTTTAAAGTCTTTATCAGCCTTACGGATCACTTTCAGTGTTTCCTGCATGTCCTTCATCGGGCGTTCGTCCATCGCAATGTGAGTGATATCGAACCAGCCTTTTGCTTTCAGATGCTTTGAGAAATCTTGCAGCATATTCATCCAAAATTCTTCATAAGCAACTTCACCCGGTTTGGCGTCCAGAAATTTGAAAGAGTTGCTGGCCTGATCAAAATATTGGAAAGAAAGGCGCCAGGGAACCATAGAATAGCAACTGATTTGTTTTTTGACACCAAGATCCATCATAAATTCCACCCACTTGTCGAATACGGTATAGTCAAAATACCAGGTTCCATCCGCTTTTTTCAACCAAGTGACCATGCTTTCAAAAGCATCATAGGTCTGTCCGTTCCAAGGCTTGTGCATAATGGAGGCTGTGATTACCTTACCACCTGCATCGGCATACAGTTTCATCAATGGGCGCATCAAATCGAAATGTTTTTTGCTGAACGGTTCCACATTGTAGTAACGGGATACTGCATAAGGGTTCTGCCATAAATCCAGATGGAAAGTCCATTCGGAAGGAGGAGGCAGAGTACGGTTCTTCACTTGGAGGTTCAGTTTTAATTCAGACAAGGTGATACCGTCGGCTTTCACTGTGACGGTTCCTGTGTATTTCCCGGCTTTAGTGCCCTGAGGGATGTTTACGCTGATCCATCCCCCTTGGGTGGAGTTGGCGGGAAGGGTTAGAGTAGGAGTGATATGGTCTATTACATCTGCTACTAAAGTTGAGTCAAAATCAGCACTGTTTCGATAGCCACATGCGCCCAAACCGTCTTTGTTCAGTTCATCGGTTATAACGTAACGGACAAAGCCTGTTCGGATATTCTCTTTACTGATGGTTGCACTGCCTGAGGTTAAATCGCTGACCATGAAAGTCAAGTCATTTAGCGATTTGGGAGTCCATACTACCAGTTGGGCTGAAATTTTCTCACCTTTCCATGCAGTAAGATTCATACTTTTCTGCGCACTATGGATGGGAGCCGGTTCCTCTTTCTTATAGCGGATGTCTGTGCTTCCCCAGCTGATTTGTGGAGCTGTAACTTTCGCCCATAAAGCGGGGTTGGTGGCAATAGGATTGGCTGCTTCCTGATAATATTCGGAAGTTTGGGCGTTCATACATACTGTTGACAACAGGAGAGCGCCTAGAAATAGGAGTTTTTTCATAGGTTATATAATAGTTAGTTGAAGTTACAAAGGTAACTCAGGGAGAGTTAATTTCCAAATAGGAACGGTGGAGTTTGCATAATTGCATAGGAATATTTATTTTTGACGAGTTATAATAATAAGGAAGATAGAGATGAAAAGAATGGTAAATGTGCTTTTTGCTGGTGTACTGGCTATGACTGTACTGTCCTGTGGCGAAGAGAAAAAAGGATATACTCTGAATGGAGAAATATCGGATGTTAAAGATGGAATGGTGTATCTGAAAAAATATCAGGATAAATCGTTCATAGCTGTGGATTCGGCTGTGATTACTGACGGTACTTTCAAATTTGAAGGTGTTTGTACTGAGCCATTGGCTTATGGGCTGACTACGTTTAGGGATAGCAAACGTCCGTTGGTATTCTTTTTAGATAACGAAAAGATGCAGTTGAAGATGAATGAATCAGAAAAGATACTGACAGTGACAGGTTCTGCCATTAATGATCTGTATGCACAAAATGCTCCTTTGACTCGTCAGGATGGATATAGCATAGATAGTCTGGTTGCTGTTCACCCGGCATCTGCTGTTACCCCTTATTTCATAGTGAAGGATTTCGCTTATAAGTTGAATTTGGAAGAAATGAAGGCATTGCGTGCCAAACTGGATGCTTCATTGGATGAAACCATGTATGTCAGTCAAATAGATGGCTTTATCAAGCGGATGGGTAAGCATTCGGCCTCGTGCGTGTTTTTTTCCCCTCTTTTCCTTCCTACCTTTGTGGCTTCATTATAATCTTAATCCATTATGTGTTCAGTATTAGAATTTTCTAGCGAAAGTGATAAACTACGTACTCTCTTTTCCGAGTCTAACCGTTTTGATTCTGTTCTTTTCATATTTGATGGCGGCCGTCGTTATAAAGTTTCGTCTTCCAGCCTTGGTATCCATTCCCCTCAGGACCTACTTCTCCCTTTAGGTCTTGGCCTTTTCCGCAGCAGTCCTTTTTGGTCTTATTACCTTTATCCCCAAGGTTGTAATTTCCATAAAGGTATTGACGGTCTTTGTGGCGAGGTCATCCGACACACAGGTTCCTGCGTGTCAGAGCAGAGCTGTCATATTTTTCCCGACCGCTCCCGTAGCAGGTTGCATATCCTTTATCGGTGCGACGACGAATACCGTCTGGAATGCCGTCGTCTGAATCGCGGTTCTTTCCTCTTGAAAAAGGAGGAACGGAAGAAGGATTTTCTTCAAATTTCCTGGAATCGCCTGAATGAGCTGCTTACTGTTAAAAAGTATCGGAAAACAGTTGAAAAGTAATTCCCCATTCTATAAGCCGTGCAGTTTTATTTTGATAACTTTGCCACATAATAAAAAGTGGATGTACAGTGAAAGAACCGGTTATTACCCTTACTTTGGAAGAGTACGAAGAGTTGCGCAAGGAACATGAATGCCTTGAAAAGGAGCATGCGGAACTTCAGAGAAAATACGAAGCCTCTTTGCAGGAGTATTCCCGCCAGGTCGAAGAAATCTCGGCCTGTACAGCCGTCATTGCCGATCTGAGATGGAAATTGGCTGACTTGACACGCCGTTTATGGGGTAAATCCAGTGAAAAACGTCATCTTCCCGAAGATGCCGGCCAGCTGAGCATCTGTTTCGAGTCTCCGTCCGATGTCAATGACCCGGTAGCGGAAGAACAGAAAACCGCTGGGAAATCCGTCACATCGGAGAATGGCTACAATCGTTTCCGTAAAAGCTTCACGAAAAAGATCACTCCCCACGCCCGTAAGCCCATCGACCCGTCCCTTCCCCGTGAGGAGATTATCATTCCCATGCCGGAAGGCCTTTCGTTGGAGGGAGCGACGAAGCTGGGAGAGGAAGTGAGCGAACAATATGCTGTCAGTCCCGCCCGATTCTATGTGAAACGCATCATCCGTCCTAAATACCGGCTCGCCGACGGTCGTATCATAACCGCTCCCATGCCCGTAATGGCACATCCCCACAGCAATGCCTCGGAAAGTGTACTGGCCCACATTGCTACCGCCAAATATTACGACCACCTGCCTCTGCACAGACAGCTGGATATCTTTGAGCGTGAAGGAATCCATCTGAGTCCTTCCACCGTAAGTAACTGGATGATGGCTGCCGCACAGCGTCTGGAACCAATCTATAATGAACTTCGTGAACTGGTCAAGGACAGCTATTACGTCATGGCCGATGAGACACCCCATCCCGTACTTGAAAGCGACCGGCCCGGTGCTCTTCACCGCGGGTATATGTGGAACTTCTATCTGCCCCGGTTCCATACCCCCTTCTTTGAATATCACAAGGGCCGTGGCAGCAGCGGAACAGACACACTGCTGGCAGGACAGGTCCGGGTGGTACAGAGTGACGGCTTTGCAGTATATGACAAGTTCGACACGCTACCCGGAAAGTTGCATCTGTGCTGCTGGGCGCACGTCAGGCGCAACTTTGTGGAAGCGGAAGGAAATGACCCTCCCAGAGCAAGGCATGCACTTGGACAAATAGGCGGACTGTATGCCGTGGAGGAGAAAATCAGAATGGAACATCTGGAAGGGGAGGCGGTGGTAAAGCTTCGCCGGGAAAAATCGTACCCTATTATCAAAGAACTGGAAAAATGGTGCAAGGAGGAATATGGACATACGGTCGATAAATCGCCTATTGCCAAGGCCATGTTCTATATGTACACACGCTTTGAACAACTGTCCGGATATGTCAATGACGCACAGTTCTGCATTGACAATAATCCGGTGGAGCGTTCTATAAGGCCGTTGACTTTAAACAGAAAAAATACGCTCTTCTCCGGATCACATGAGGCAGCACATGCAGCGGCAATTTTCTTTTCACTGATGGGATGCTGTAGGGAAAATAAGGTGAACCCAAAACTATGGATGCAGGACGTGCTGATTAGGGTACAGGAGAAAGAAAGAGAAGAGAAAAACGATTACACCGATTTACTGCCATTTAATTGGAAAGGATAAACAGGAAAGCTATAATAAAGTCAAAAGCCAGACATGCTTCGTCTGGCTTTTGACTTTATTATAACTTGGAGAGAAACACGCACGAGGCCGAATGCTTACGCGGATGGAAGATATTCAGGTCGGTGCTGTGGCTCCGGATTTTACATTGCCCGATGTAGACGGTAATCCTGTCACATTATCCGGTTTGAGAGGAAAATATGTACTGATTGATTTTTGGGCTTCCTGGTGTCCTGATTGTCGCAAGGAAAATCCGAATATTGTTGCTGCCTGGAATAAATACAAGGATAAGAATTTTACTATTTTAGGAGTTTCTTTGGATCGTAAGAAAGAACCTTGGTTGGCCGCTATTGAGAAAGATCAATTGGCATGGACTCATGTTTCAGACTTGAAGGACTGGAAATCGGATGCAGCCGTGCAGTATGCTATTCGTTGGATTCCTATGAATTTCTTGTTGGACCCCAATGGGGTGATCTTGGCTGTAGGATTGGAAGGGGAGGCTTTGCAACAAAAGCTGGATGAGGTTTTGAAATAACAAGTTTGCTGTAAGATTATGAAAATAAATGTACCAAAAGCCAGGGGTTACTGTTGGTTCTCCATTGGCTTTTGATACATTTTGTTGTCTTTGTTCACATCATTGTTCTTTCTCTTTAGTCATTATCACGTCCGAAGGAACAGAAAATCCTATCAGTTCTGTATATTCATCCGGTTCTTCAAGGGCTAATCCTAATTTTTCATCCAGATGCCAACGAATTTTATCGGAAGAAAGCAGAAGTATTTTTCCGCCTAATATCCCTTTTCCGCCGAAGTGCTTCTTCCGTTGGTCGTAAAATAAAACTCCGACTCGATTAGGATCAATGTAGTCCAAACTGGTAGCATTGTTTGAAGCCCAGATAGAAAAATCTTGAGTTCCCTTTTTTTTGTCCAAGTGCCAAATAGTATCTCTGATACTAAAATAGTTTTCTACAATTATTCCCTTCACTGATAGAAAATATCCTCCCATAAGACCATTTATAATCATGTGTTGATCCTCTGCATATCCTTTTTTAAGAACTATTTTAAAAATCGTATCATTTGACTGATACATCCAAGTCCCGATATAAGCATCCAAGTTTTTTGTTGGAGCAATTTCCTTTTGGGCAAAACTAACTGTGCTGATAAAAAACAAACACAAAACAAATTCTATTCTTTTCATGACTTTTCTTTTTATTGGTTACATTCCATATTTACAGATTTCCCATTAGAAGCTAGTTCCTGAGCATTCCAAGTCGGATTGCTTTCATCAATATTCGAACTAAACATCACTGACAGACCGGAGTTATTGCGATCTAAAAATTTAAGCAACTGACCTATACATTCATCAACTCCCCCTCCGCTTGCACCAACTATATAAGCGTTCCAACTTTCGGAAAGTTCACCATTTCGAACTTTGGTAGCGAAAGTATTAAAATCTGTGGGAGAAGTTATCATAATACTCATACATCCGAACTCTGAAACTACTCCATAAGTAAAATTCTCTGATTTCACATATCCCTGTTGGTATCGTATAGCTAAAGCCTTTAAATCTGCCCATGAAGTAATCATAGAGCCTGTAGGGTGGGAATGGTACCATTCCATGATTTCTTTTCCTGCTATTTGATCATTTGTGAATTTGGCACTTCCTGATTCTTGTACGTTCGGGAAAATAGTTTGCCCGTCTGAAGTCTGTATAAAGCCTTGCTCTACAGTATTGCCTGCGGAAAATGTTTTTCTATACACATCTTTTATACGCGATTTAAATGCTGCGTCCTGCGACAATGTTTTAGCACGTTTACAAGGAGTAGGAGGTGTTTCAGGAGGATTTGAAGGAGGATTATATCCACCACCTCCGCCATCCATTTCGTCATCATCCAATGAAACGCAAACTTCATGATACTCAGGATGTAAATACTTGTCGCAAATTACATCGATGCCGGGCAGCCCCAGTTCATGATCCCAAACGATATCATTATGACAATTCCGCTTTTCCATCCAGTCTATTTCCGTATTACATACGGATTGTCCTCTTCCTCTTTGCAAACTCATACGGTATCCTTCCACTGTTCCCGGAGAAATGGAGGCTGTTATTTTCCCTGATTCATATTTCCAACCATTTACCAATCCATAATTGAAATTGTAGAATAAAACTTTTCCATCAAAATCAGCTTCACGATGTAAATAAGAATTGTTTTCAAAAGAGGTGGTATGCATCAAATAATCATAAGTACCTATGAATACCATGATGAAGTTGTAAATCTCACCTGTTTCTAGATTCTTCAATATTACCATGCGTGCTACATTATATATTTTATCCAAATCATCTTGTAGTTCATATTTTTCTTTTGTCTCGTTATCCATAAAAAATGTACTACCGCTTGTCATTAGAGTCGTTTCGACTACCTCTAAATCTCCTTTTCTACTTTCTTTAGCCTTGTTCCAATTAGGCTTTGCTGGAATTCGCCCGTCAGCACTTAAGGATCTAACTGTAGTAGCTGAGGAATTGGTGGCATTATACCATTGTTCTGCTTTAGCAATGGTCAATTCTTTATTGCTGTCAAAAATAACTTCATCAGTTACATTGGAGGACCATTCATCTTGCCAACATGAATAAACTATCATACTGACAAAAACCAAAATGCCAACAATAGAAATTTTTCTTTTAAGTGTTTTTCGTTTCATAGTATCTATTTTTGATTTGTGGTTAGTATGGGTTGAGAATATTTGCAATAATATCAAAAAAAGTAACTTTACAAAACCCTTAAGTAAAAAGATAGTTATTAGAGAGCCTTTATTTAAAAGCCTTCGGCTTCGAAGCTATCTTTTTTTCGAAAGTATCTGTAATAAGCGTTAGTGCCCCATCTCCGGTAATATTACAAGCTGTTCCGAAACTGTCCTGTAATGCAAAAATCGTAAGTAGTAATGCCGTTCCGGCTTCATTAAAGTGAAGAACAGAGATGATTAGCCCTAAAGAGGCAAGTACTGTTCCCCCCGGTACTCCCGGTGCACCGATGGCGAATAATCCTAATAACAGGATGAATAAAGTAATTTGTAATATACTGGGCATACTTCCATAAAGCATTTGGGATACAGTGAGTACAAATACGGTTTCTGTCAGGATAGAGCCGCATAGGTGTATATTGGCGAATAAAGGTATCGTCACATCACTGATTTCTTTTCGAAGGATAGGGCTTTTGCGGGCACATTCCAACGCCACTCCCAGCGTAGCTGCTGAAGACATTGTACCTAATGCTGTGAGGTAAGCAGGACCATAGTATTTCAATACCTGCCAACTATTTTTTCTTGAGTAAACAGCTGCAATGAAATAAAGCAATGACAGCCAGATGAAATGACAAACAATAACAACTATCAATACGGAGAGGAATACCGGTAACTGCTTCGTAACAGCTCCCTGATAGCTAAGAATGCAGAAGTTAGCGGCAATAAATACGGGAAGTACGGGAAGCAGTACTCTTTTCACCAATTCAAGTACCATCTTTTGAAAAGTATCCAGTAGTTTTGATATTTCATCCGATTTAACCCAAGCAGTAGCAAGTCCTATCAAAGCTGCCAGTACAAGGGCCGTCATAACATTCATGACCGGTGGAATATCTATTTTTAGTAAATTTTCCGGCAATGCTTTCAGTGTATTGGCATCATCGGCTATATGCAGAAAAGGAATCACATTGTAACCTACGGCTGCTCCGAAAAAAGAGGCTCCGATAGATGATAGGTAGGCTATGCCGAAAGCGAATAAAAGCATCTTTGATGCATTGCTGCGCAAATGGGCAATAGAGGGGGCTATGAATCCCAGAATAATAAGGGGAACCAGGAAAAATATAATCTGTCCCGTGATGTGCTTTATACAGATAACGACTTCCAGCACTGCGTCATTAACAACAAAGCCTGCCAACAGTCCGATAATTACGGCAATAAGCAGTTGTACGATAGTATTACTTAGAAACTTTTTCATATATTTTTTTCAGTTAAACGATGAATATCCGGAAAAAGTTTGCTGTATAGGTATGTTATTTCATAGCTTGAACAAAGATAGAAAAATAAAATAGAATGCCGTATGAAAAATAGAAAAAGACGGGAAACATCACGCTCCCCGTCTTATGAAATCTTTTTGCCTTATGCTAATACCTTGATTAAGTGAAACATTTAAAAATCTCTCTTATAAATAATAGTTGTTACTGAAATATGAATTAAAAGTTGTTTTTACCTGTGTCCCACCATAGCCGTGTACCGCCATTGTCTGCACCACCAAGAGCCGTACACAGATTTTTATACTGTTCAGGATCTTTTTTGGCATCATCTTGTGAGAAGGGGAGGCGGCGAATCATGATGTCTGTATCAATTGTACCATTGCTGTTGTTGGTTTGTACTTTGAATAATTTCGGATATCCGGTACGGCGTTGTTCTGCCCATGCTTCCATGCCTTCTGGCCAGCAAGCAATCCATTTTTGAGTGATAATTTTTTCAAGTTGTTCTTCTTGATTAGCTGCATCGTCAAAATTGGGAGTGGTGGTTATTAATGCTTTCATGTCTTTTCCGGGACCTGCTGCGTAATTAATGTAATCTGTCGGTTTACCTTTACTTGTCAGATATAGGCTTGCATCTCCGGCGCCCCATTGGTTGAATGAAGTTTGGACACCGGTTTCATAACATTGCTTTGCGCTTTCGTTTTTCGGATTGATACCTCGTAAAGATGCTTCGGCACGTAAGAACCAAGTTTCTGCTGCTGTCAGAAGAACGGCGGGTGTGGATGCTGTGATTGTTTGGGTGTTGATAAAGGAATAGCTTTGGTAATAATTGGGGTCACCGTCCTTGGCATATACTCCTTGAGGTACTCCTAGATATTCCTCTGTATGCTCTGCCAATGTCGCCGGATTATAATATATACTGATGCGTGGATCTTCATAACCGTTTAGGACAGAAGCTATTGTTGCTCCCATATAGGTTTCTCCCCAACCGGCAACACCTGCTAACGGGTTTTGATACCCCTTACCGGAGATTTGTATGTTTTCATCAGAAGATTCTATGACACCATAAGAGTTTTCTAATGCTTTTCGGGCTTCACTGGTAGCAAGTGTCTTATTTACATTAGATACGCGCATAGCTAGACGAAGACGTAATGAATTGGCAAATTTTATCCATCTGCTGGCTGTAGGACAATTGCACATATTAATGCTTTTCACGCCATCTTCTTTGCCGCCTTCTTTCAAATAAGTATCCAATGCGTCTACAGCTTTATCCAGATCATCAAAGAATGCTTTATAAGCTTCTTCCTGGGTATCAACAGAGTTTGTTTCGTTTTTTCCGAATTTAGAATAGACAATAGGGCCATAAGTATCAGTTATACGGTGCATGGCTTCTACTTTTAAAATAAGGGTTGCACCATAAAAATGTTTGTATTTGGCTTCATCTTGTGTAATTAATGTTGATTTATGGGCTACTGGAAATATATAATTATAAGTATAATTCCACGCACTGGCTGTCCATCCGGCCTCTAATGCATATACTGTATTTTTATCGCTGAATTTGGAGGCAAAATCATGAAAATATCCTGAGAACATATCATGATTCAAGTTTTGGAATGTCTGCCAAGGCCAAGTGGTGCCTTCTCCCCAGTCGTAGTTAAAATAAATACCTTTTTGAATTGTCTCAAAGTTAGTAGTGTATTTTTGGAAATCATATTCTTTTACAGTATCATCAAAACTACCGTTGATTTTATTGTCAGATTCGAATCCGTCTGTGCATGAGGCTAAACTCAGAAGGCTTCCCACGCATAAAATTGAAATATATTTTGAACTTTTCATAATGTCTTTGTTTTAAAATTAGAATGTAAATTTAACGTTGAAACCAATATTACGTGTAGTCGGCATGCCGAAAACATCAACGCCCTGCAGAGTATTACCTACTGATAAAGTTGCATCCGGGTCAAATGGAGCATCTTTGTACAAAAAGAATAAGTTACGTGCAACCAATGTGAGATCTAATCCTTTGATGAATTTGGTTTTGGCAAGGAGGGTTTCCGGGAATGAATAGCCTAGTGTCAATTCTCGTAAGCGTACATTCGTTGCATCATACATATAGTATTCTGAGATGCCGTTACGTCCTCCGACTGTACCATAGAAGTTAGGAACATCTTTGAATTGGATGCCTTCATATTCCACATAACCGCGATCACGGGATTCTCCGGATTCTTTGCTGACTCCCATTGCGTCAAGATGTGCTTGTGTCAATGACATGACATCTCCTCCGATACGTGCATCAATCAAGAAATACAAAGTAAATCCTTTGTAAGTAAAGGTATTGCTCCATCCTAATAAAGCATCAGGATTAGCATTGCCTAGTAAAGTATTGTTACCTGTAACTTTGATTGGATTTCCTGTCTCGTTTAATTTAATCTTACCATTTTCATCTCTTTCGAATCCGTTTCCATAAATATCTCCCAGTTTTCCACCTTCTTTTACCCACATGTCATAAGCCATGGAGAATCCTTCAGAACCGTAGCGGAATGATTTATAGTCCTTGTGTAAGGAAACAACTTTGTTTCTGTTCATGGACATGTTTACAGCGGTTTTCCAACGGAAATTTTCATTCATCAAAGGAGTACCCTCTAGTGTCAATTCGATACCAGTGTTACGAATTTTACCTGCATTGATATAACGGAACGCATAAAGTGAACCAGCCGGATTGGCTACTCTTAACAGTTGGTTTTTTGTATCTGTACGATACCATGTAAAGTCAATTCCGAAACGATTATTGAAAAACTTCCATTCTGTACCGAATTCAATGGAAGTACTGATTTCCGGTTTCAAATCACCACGTTGTTCTATATCGTTTGTTTGGATACTTCCACCACATTGAATGATGTCAGCTAAATTGGTGATGCCGATGGGAAGGTCATTGCCGACCTGTGCAAATGAACCACGGAATTTTGAAAAATTGATCCATTCCGGTAGTTTGATGCTGTTGCTCATAATCCAAGTCAAACCTACTGACGGATAGAAAAATCCATTTTTCATACTTTCTGTGTTTGCCAGGGTGGAAGACCAGTCATTACGTGCTGTAATATCTAAATAAATAGCATCTTTCCAACCCACTTGTGCTGTACCAAATAAAGATTGTATAGTACGTTTCGCATCAATTGTTTGGTTGATATATCCCTTTGAAGAGAATATAATATTGGAAACGGTAAATACATTAGGACGATATAAAGATGCTGTTTTGGAGTCGATCATTAAAGAATTGGCTTTACTGACGTTAATGCTGGTTCCTAATGCGGCATTGATGGAAAAATCACCAAAGGTTTTGTTGAACATGGCCATGAAATCACCATATACTTGGAAGTTTTGTTCATCCGACCATACATAGCGTCCGTTAGGTAACCCTGTTTCATCATTTTTTCCGGCAATGTTTGCTGCTGTTGATGCATACATCTTGTTGTCAAACTTATCACTTACATAGTCTACATTCCCGCGTGCCTGGATACTTAACCAGTCAGTTGCTTTTATATTTGCACTGATAGAAGCTAATGCACGGTAACGTTTACTCTTGTTGGTCACACGATTTTTTATCCAGTACGGATTCTGATCCCATTCGCTGAATGAGCCGTCTTCATTTTTTGTATACCAATTCTGTAAGTTCATATTGCGGTCAGTATCGAAAACTTCAAAGTTTTCAGCGTAGGGAGCCAGATCGGCACCACGGGGAAAAGAATACAAGCCAACCAGCGGATTCAGATAATAACCACCTCCGGCAGGAGTATTACGGATAGTTTGTGTCATCAAACTGGCATTTCCGTCCAATTTTAAACGATCATTAAAGAAACTGGCTGTTTCACGGAAAGTAATATTGTGCTTTTGAAGCTTATTTGAGTCCACGATACCTGTCCCCCGGGTATTGGCATAAGAAAAGTAAGTTTGCATTTTGTCATTACCTGTTTGGAAGGTTAAAGAGTTGATGGCTGTAATACCATTGCCAAACCAATTACCTACGTTATCATAGTCTGTCAGATTTCCTTTGTCGCCCCAACTGCTGGTACCATCGGCAGTTTGTCCATAATTGTTTTGAAATTCCGGCAGGCTGACAGCATGGTCTACTGTCAGGTTAGAGGAGAATGTAACTCTTGACATACCGGCTTTCCCTGATTTTGTAGTAATTAAAATAACACCGTTGGCAGCTTGGGAGCCATAGAGAGCAGCGGCAGACGCACCTTTTAATATACTCATACTTTCAATATCATCAGGGTTCAAGTTGGAAACACCGTCACCAGAGTCATGGTTGACCCCGTCATTTTCACCTCCCATAACGGTGGCTGTTGATTCTGTTGTGATATTCAGCATAGGAACGCCATCTATGACATATAACGGTTGGTTGTTACCACTGGCGAATGCTGAACGTGCACCACGGATAGATACTTTTGCCGAACCTCCCAGACCGGATGAACTCTTTGTTATTTGCACACCGGCAGATTTACCGGCTAATGAATTGATCATATTAGCGTCCTTTACTTTATTCAGTTCGTCACCATTCAGTTGCTGAGTGGAATAAGTTAAAGAGGCTTCTTTCTTTTTAATACCCATAGCGGTTACTACAACAGTTTCCAGTTTCAATGCGTCATCTTCCATTTTAATGGTAAAATTAGTCTTTCCGTTTACTGGAATTATGACTTTTTTATAACCGATATAAGATATAACCAGTTGTGCATCAGCCGGAACTTCTAACGTAAAGTTACCGTCAATATCGGTAATTGTACCGTTAGTAGTACCTTGTTGAATAATGTTTGCACCGATAATTGCTTCACCTTGCATATCAGTTATAGCACCTTTAACAGTGATTGTATTTTGCTGTTTTACTTCCTCACGGGCTATATTGCTTTCTTTTGTCAAAACAATGTTTTTACCTTCCATAACATAAGTGATACCAGTTCCGGAAAAAACTTCATCTAGAATTTCGGATACGGCTTTATTTTTTGCGTTGATTTTTACCTTGCGGCTTAGATCTACATTTTTCTTACTATAGACAAACAGGTAATTAGTTTGTGATTCGATGGCAGAAATCAATTGGGCTACCTTCATGATGTTGGTATCCAGACTGACTTTGGCGTTCTGAGAGTGTACATCCATACTGAATGCGCTGAATGCTGTGGTTAACAGAAGAATTAAGGTGATCTTCATAGTTCGTAATATTTGTTTAAAAGCTAAACTTTTTGGGCATAAGTACCCTTCCAAAGAAATTTTTCTCATATCTTTGTAATGTGTTAAGTTAATAAATTTGATTAAGGTCAATTGTTAGCTGTCGAATCGGGGAGTATGGGGGTACTTTCCGATTCTTTTTTCAAAGGTTTTTATGTAATCATAACAGTTCATTTTTAAAGGTTAAACTTCTATTGTGATTTTATTCTATGGTTATCTTGTTATGTTCGTTATCAATATTGTATTTAAACGGATGGTCTTTTTGTATAACTTTTAGTATATGTTCTATGCCGTCCAAATCTTTGAATTTACCAGTGCAGCGGTAGTTCTCTAAGATTTTAGGATTCTTCACTGTTATCTTATAATTATAATATAGAGCAATCTTGTCCAGTAACTCTTTAAACGGAACATCATCGAAATAATAAATGCCTTGCATCCATGCCAAAGCATTGTTACTGCTCATTTCGCCCGTTTTATATTTGCCGTTTTCCATTGAGAAATACTTTCCTTTTGTCAGGCTGGTAATTGGCTTTTCTTCTTTTGCATTGTTGGTAAGCAAGTTGATGGAACCTTCTATCAGTCTGGCTATAAAGCTGTTTGAACCTTTATAGGAGCATACATCGAATTTTGTTCCGGTGACTTGCACCTTTATGTTTTCTGTCTGCACATAAAAAGGAATCTCCTTATTGTGTGCCACCTCGAAATAGGCTTCTCCGTCTAACGTGACTTTACGGTCTTTTTTACCGAAGTTTTCATCATAAGTTAGTGTGGTTTGGGAATTCAACCATACTATAGAACCGTCAGGAAGATCCATCTGTGCACGTTGACCTGCTGGAATACGGATGGTTTGTGACAATTGTTGTTTAGGTTTATGCATATGTGGCAAATCCATTACAAAAACAATAGCCAGCATGGCGGCAATGGCAATCAGTGGGTACAGGTACAGATGCCCTTTCGGTTTCCGTTGTATGTTCGAACCGTCAGAAAAAAGGGTGACATCAAACAGCATTCGCTCTTTTAGAAAGTGTTCCTTGTTTTCTACACTGCTTTCTACCCATTCCACAATCTGGTTTTCCTCTTTTTCGGTGGTTTCTCCTCTGAAATATTTATGTAGCAATTCGGTTTTCATTCTTTCTGCATTTTGTATATAGAACAGGATAGCTGGAAACAACCCTAGTAGAAAAATGATTTTTTTTTCGATTTTCTCAAAAAAAGTGCTTTTTATCCTCTTTTTTCATTTCAAGTAAAATTATTACCCCCCTGACACACTGCTAATAAAAAATATTAGTAACTTTGCAACACCCATAATAAACGAGATTATATTTATACACTATAAACAAAATAAGAGATTATGCAAACAATTGACAATTTCAACTTTGCCGGTAAAAAGGCGATTGTCCGCGTGGACTTCAATGTACCTTTGGATGAAAATGGTAAAATCACTGACGATACCCGTATCCGTGGTGCTCTTCCTACACTGAAGAAAGTTTTGGCTGATGGTGGTAGTTTGATTATCATGTCACACATGGGTAAACCCAAAGGAAAAGTCAATGCTAAATATTCATTGAGCCAGATTGTCGATGCTGTTTCTGAAAAATTAGGTGTACCTGTTCAATTTGCTCCTGATTGTGCGAAAGCCGGTGATGCTGCAGCAGCTTTGAAAGCGGGAGAAGTCCTGTTATTGGAAAACTTGCGTTTCTATCCTGAAGAAGAAGGAAAACCTGTCGGAATTGATAAAGAAGATCCTGCATACGAAGATGCCAAGAAAGCGATGAAGGCTTCTCAGAAAGAATTTGCCAAGACTTTGGCTTCTTATGCTGATTGCTATATCAATGACGCATTCGGTACTGCTCACCGTAAACATGCTTCTACAGCCGTTATCGCTGACTATTTCGATGCGGACAACAAGATGTTGGGGTATTTGATGGAAAAAGAAGTTCAAGCTGTTGATAATATCCTGAAAGATATCAAGCGCCCGTTCACGGCTATTATGGGTGGTTCCAAGGTGTCTACTAAGATTGGTATCATTGAAAACCTGATGGATAAAGTGGATAACTTGATTCTTTGCGGTGGTATGACTTATACTTTTGCAAAAGCTCAAGGTGGAAAAATTGGTAATTCTATCGTAGAAGATGACAAATTGGATTTGGCTCTTGATATCATTGCTAAGGCTAAAGCTAAAGGTGTGAATTTGGTATTGGGCTCTGATTGTGTGGCTGCTGATGCATTCTCTAACGATGCTCATACTCAGGTTGTTCCTGCAAATAATATTCCTGACGGATGGGAAGGTCTTGACGCAGGTCCTGAAACTCAAAAATCATTTGCTGCTGCTATTGAAGATGCCAAGACTATTCTGTGGAACGGTCCTGCCGGTGTTTTTGAATTCGATAACTTTACTGCCGGTTCACGTGCTATCGCTGAAGCTATCGCAAAAGCAACTAAGAACGGTGCATTCTCATTGATCGGTGGTGGTGACTCTGTAGCTTGTATCAACAAGTTCGGCATGGCTGACCAGGTTTCTTATATCTCTACCGGTGGCGGTGCTTTGTTGGAAGCAATTGAAGGAAAAATTCTTCCGGGTGTTGCAGCTATCAAAGGTGAATAATTAATTTTCTGCTATATATAAAAAAGGCAGCCTTTTCGAAGCTGCCTTTTTTATATTCTTTATTTTGTACTTTTCAGAACATGAACAAAACTGTTGCTACCAGTCTGTTGTTTGAAATAGAATGAGTATCAATAATTTTTCCGTTAGAACTTTTCATGGAACCATACCATGCGGAAGTAAGATTGTATTCAACTCCCAATTTCCAGTGAGGCACATTATAGGTTAGTTCTGCGCTGGTACTTACCAATTGGTCTACATTGGTTCCTGTACCATACATTTTACTTATTTCGTCACTCGTTCCTAAATTTTTCATATAACCTAAAAAAACAGCCGGTTTCCATTTCTTACCGTATGCAATATTCAGCCATGAACTAGAATTCCGGTTGGGGGAATACTCTTGTTCTCCCGTACGGGCATCAGTGGATTTTACACCGTATCCGCCCAGCATGGATACTTGTGTAAGATTGGAACCCAAAACACTTTTTGCTGCCACATACCATAGGGGAGAAGTATATTTCATGTGAACTTCGTAAGACAGGGCAGTGACACGTTCATCCACTTTGTAAACTTCATCTTCTACTACCGATTGAGTACGAGGTTTTAATGAAATCATTTCAATGCCTGCTCCCACTAGCCAGTTGCTTCTTTTGTAATCTGCACCAATATAGATTTCGGGTATACAACTTTCTTTTATGTATTTCTGGCTTTTCCCATCAGGACCTTGAGACAGGTATTGGGATTGCCAAATAGCCGCGCCTGTCAGTTGTATATCACCAGCTTTGTAGCGGAATCGTATTTGTGGGGCACGGCTGAACGGTTGGAAAGGAGCTCCCATATTCAGATTCAGAATTTGTGGAGCAACGTCACCATATAACGGATGCCAGGTTTGTCCCAACAGTAAAGACGGTTTTCCCCAATCAAGGTTTAAATAGGCATGGCGCAGACGTACAGTGGAGAAGGTTGTTCCTGATCCGCGGAAGTCCATTTCTACTTTTGCGGAGGTTTTTGCTCTTCCCAACCTGGGACCTTGCACATCTATTCCCAAACGGGTATATAAAGTATAAAAGCTTCCATTAGCTGTCGCATTCAGGTCTTTACCTGTTGCATCGTACACTTTATCTTTAGGATACATATAGAAAAGCCCGTCAACAGTTTCTTCATTGGCACGACTATTATAATAGAAGTCGGTGCGGATTTGTCCGTAGAACTTGTAATTGAAATCTTTGTCTTGAGCAAAACTTTTTGCCGATAGCAGTAAAAATGTGAATAAAAATAAATATTTTCTCATATTTTAAAGGGTTATTATAAACAGTCGGCAAAATTACATAATTTATTTGAAAATCGCACGTGTGTCTTGGTAAAAGAATTATGCGCCTCTACATATAAAGTCTGCACCGATACAAATTATTTTTGTTGCCTCATTCAAGGCAACATTTGAATCTTGTCGTATTCTTCATCAGTTACGGGTTCTAACCATTCATTGGATGTGTTTTCTCCGGAAAGTTCGAATGCAAGGTGGGCGAACCAGCTGTTGGCGGCTGCACCGTGCCAATGTTTTACGTTGGCAGGGATATGGATCACTGTGCCGGGAAGAATCTCAACGGCTGCTTTACCTTCCTCTTGATACCAGCCACGACCGGCTATGCCGATAAGCATTTGTCCGCCACCTTGAGTTGCATGGTGGATGTGCCAGTTGTTACGGCAGCGTGGTTCAAAGGTGACATTGGAAATGTTTACCTGTTCACGAGAGATAGGGGCGAGGTAACTGTTACCAGTGAAATATTGTGCATAAGCGGTGTTTGGTTCTCCGATAGGAAAAATCATTTCGCGTTGGAACGTTGTTTTTTCATCTTTATCTTTACAAGAGATTTCTTCATTCCATACTTCTTTGGCAAGACGGAATGCCGCCCATGCTTTCGGCCATCCTGCATAGAAGCCGATTTGAGTGATGATCTCTGCAATTTCCGTACGCGTAATACCGTTGTTTTTGGCTGATTGGAGATGGAATGTAAGCGAACTGTCCGTTATTCCTTGACTGATGAGTGAGGTGATTGTGACTAAACTGCGGTCACGAAGACCGAGTTGCTCGGTGCGGCTCCACACTTCTCCAAAAAGAATGTCGTCATTAAGTTCCGCGAATTTAGGAGCGAATGTTCCTAATTGGTCGCGTCCTGCTGTCTGTTTGATCTTTTTTTGTGCCATACTGGTTGTTGTTAAAATACTGAATATTAAAAGTAAAATGACTTTGTTCATAGCGTTCATATTTTAAGTTTTTCAATATAAATTCTATGTACAAAAGTATGGAGTTGAAAAAAATAAGATTGTACCCGGATTACAGATTTTTATACCATTTTTCCTGTTTGGTTTGTTGTGCTTTTTAAAATGAAATTCCATTGTCATCCGGCTAAGTTTTCAATTAGGAAATAGAAAACAAGGTTTTGAGCCGGATTACAATGGAATTCAATTCTTCTTATATAAATAGGTAATTAATAGATTTCTATTTCATCCAAAGCTATTGTGCTGGGTACCTCGCTTTTATCATGTGGGCTATAGCAATCAATACCATTGCGTATTTTACCTCCGCTTGTAAATTCTATTTTTACCTTCACCGCTTCTTGTGCCGGAAATTCTATTTCTTCATCAAAACCTCTGAACGTATTTTCTTTGATATCGTAAGTGAATTCTTTTTCGGCTACTTTCTCGAATTTGTTGTCTAAAGAGGAAACATAGACTACAGCTTTGCTCACCGGCAATATTCCACCTGCTGCATTATACAATGTACCGAATCTGATTTTACGGATAGTGGCTTTCTCAAAGTCTACTATAAAAGTAACTTTGTCATTATTGTCTGGGCTGATACCTACCCACGGGGTGGAGGAGGCATTATTTCCACGTTTTCCATTGGTCAGTCCTAAAGTCACAGTGTCTGCGCCCAATATATCATTTTCTCCTAAAATATCACCTTTCATACCTTTGGGTTCGGGCATGATTTCATATTTTTTTCCACTGATTAAATTCTTGTAAAGCTGTTTATGAGTAACCTTACCGATTTGTTTGCCGTTAACGAAAGCAGCGGCTTTCAAGTCGTATGTGCCGTCCAATGGGAATGGATGATTGTATAAGTTGGCATGTATGGATGGTTGCTCACCATGAGTCGTATAATAGATTTGTGCTCCCGGATAGAATGTTTCCAGCTCTACATTCAGTACACCTTCTTGGGTGGCACGGGTGTTGATATTTACATCAAAGAAGTTGAGGCAAGGTTTTACGCCCATTGCTTCCAGACGTTGGAAGTCTTCAACCATGCGGTTGCAGAATGAAGTAAAATTCTTTTTCTTCATCGGAGTCCAGCCGGTTTCGGATATAGCGATCAGGCGTGGGAAGATTTGATAATCACGGTTATCCTCAGTTGGCATATATTCTGCCCAGCAATTGGCCTGTACACCAATGATGTGCTGTTTTACCAAACTGTCTGCATCAGCCGGTACAGGATTATAGCTGTATGTCTTTTTCAGTGTGTTGTATCCACCGATAGTAACAGGGGCTATTTCCGGTTCTTCCTGGTAATGGTCAAGGTAAGCGTAAGGATTAGGAGTCATAATAGCATCATGTCCGGCTTTGGCTGCGGTCATTCCGCCTTCCACACCACGCCATGACATCACTGTGGCGTTGGGGGCAAGCCCTCCTTCCAGTATTTCATCCCAACCGATGATATTACGTCCTTTGCTGTTCAGGTATTTTTCCACACGGCTTACGATATAACTTTGTAATTTCTCTTCTTTCGTATGCTTTCTTCCGTCTACGGGATTGGGAGTGATGTCATTTTCCAATCCCAGTTCACGTATCAGTTTTTGACAATGTTCACATTGTTCCCAGGCTGTTTTAGGACATTCATCACCACCTATATGTATATAAGAGCTTGGGAATAATTCCACCACTTCGTCCATGACTCCTTCCATAAACTGGAAGAAGGTGTCGGTAGGGCAGAATACTTGGTCAAATACACCCCATAATTTGCAAACTTCGTAGGTGCTGTCCGGAGTACAGGACAATTCAGGGTAGGAAGCGATAGCGGCCAAGGCATGTCCAGGTAACTCTATCTCCGGAATGACAGTGATATATTTGCTTTGAGCGTATGCAACGACTTCTTTTATTTCGTCTTGTGTGTAAAAACCTCCGTGGGGCTTGCCGTCATATTTGAATGGGTAATGGGTATAGAAATAATCCACCATGGTTTCTGAACGTTGAGAGCCGATCTCAGTCAGTTTGGGGTATTTTTTGATTTCAATTCTCCAGCCTTGGTCGTCTGTAAGATGCCAGTGGAAGGTGTTCATTTTATGTGCAGCCAATACATCTATGAATTTTTTGATATAATCTATAGATGCGAAATGGCGGCATACATCCAGCATGGCTCCGCGATAGCGGAATGTCGGGGCGTCTTCTATTTCAACGCAAGGTACACTCCATTCGGCATTACGTGCTCTTTCTTTACAATAGACATCCACCGGCAACAGTTGATACAGGGTCTGTAATCCATAGTAAAAGCCGTTAGGCGCCGATGCGGTAATTTTTATCAGTTGAGGGGTGACCGATAACTTGTAGGCTTCTTTTTCCATCCCCGGAATGCTGTCAAAAACAATGGAGGGTACATTTTCATGTAACTCGTCAGTCGGTTTCAGCTTGAGACCGGCTATATCCAGGAGAGTGGTTGACAGGCCGGAAGCAATGTGTTTCACTTCTTGTGAGGCGTTAACGACGATAGGAACATCACTGTTCAGGTAAAAACGTCCCTGCTGCTCGCTCATGGTAACAGGCAATGGAACTACATTGTACTCATTGATTACTTCTTTCATTTGGCATCCACACATTAATAACCCAACGAAAAATACTGGCAGACTCTTTTTCTTCATAATAAATCTGTGTTAAGTTTTTAAATAAAGGGGGTATAGAAATTCTTTTTGGACAAAAATAGCAATAAAAACGGAATAAACATGTTTTTCAGAGAGATTAATATGTTTACAATATAAAAATATTTTTCACAGATTTGTTTCTTTATTGCTAATAGAATGCTATCTTTGTCCGAGTTAACCAATTTATTAATCTAACGCGCATGACAGCAAATACCCCCAAACGGTTGCTTGCTCTTGACATCTTGAGAGGCATCACTATTGCAGGCATGATTCTTGTAAATAACCCCGGTTCATGGGGGCATGTGTATACTCCGTTGGAGCATGCCGCCTTTAACGGGTTAACCCCTACCGATCTCGTTTTTCCTTTTTTTATGTTCATTATGGGAATATCCACTTATATTTCTTTGCGGAAATATAATTTTACTTATTCTCATGCTACATTACGGAAGATTGTGAAACGTACAGTCGTTATTTTTTGTATCGGTCTGTTTTTGAATCTTCTGGCCAAATCGGTTTTTACACATCATCTGAATTTTGAAGAGTTGCGTTATTTAGGAGTCATGCAACGGCTTGCTATAGGATACGGTGTGACTAGTCTGGTTGCTATAACGGTGAAGCATAAATATTTTCCCGCTATCATTTTGGTGACTTTGGCCGTCTATTTTCTTTTATTGGCTATGGGAAACGGCTTTAACTTGTCGGCCACTAATATAGTGGCCCGTTTTGATGTATGGGCATTGGGTACATCCCACATGTACCATGATGGTGGAATGGCGTTTGATCCGGAAGGACTATTGAGTACGCTTCCTGCGGTGTGCCATGTAATGGTAGGGTTTTATTGTGGAAAGTTATTGTTTTCTGCTAAAGATAATGACGAGAAGATACAACGATTGTTTTTGGTGGGTACTATTCTCACATTTGCCGGCTTTTTGTTAAGTTACGGCTGCCCTATCAATAAGAAAGTGTGGTCGCCTACTTTTGTCATTACAACCTGCGGATTGGCATCCAGCTTTTTGGCTCTGCTTATCTGGATCATTGATATAAAAGGCTATCAAGGTTGGTGCGTTTTTTTCCGGTCGTTCGGAGTGAACCCTTTGTTTATCTATGTGTTTGCGGAAATAATGGGGATTCTATTGGGCGCTACGGGGGCAAGTGTCTTTATTTATGAAAAGGTACTGGTTCCGGTGTTGGGAAATTATCCCGGTTCATTAGCCTATGCTTTGTTGTATGTATTATTTTGTTGGAGTATTGTTCATATTTTATACAAGAAAGGTATTTATGTCAAGATCTAAAAACGGAAACAGAAAATTAGTTAAATGAAAGAGACGAAGAATGTTTTTATGTCAGAACTGACGGAGGTGTTTAGCAAACGTCAGCAACAGTTTGTTCAGTTTGCTTACTCGTATGTCAGGAACAGGGAAGAGGCTGAGGATATTGTAATGGGGGCTTTTACTAATGTATGGGAGCACCGGAATGAGTTACAGGAGGATACCAATATTTCTGCGTTGCTGTTGACTGCCATAAAAAATCGTTCATTGAATCATTTGCAACACTTGGAGGTACGTATGCGTGCCGAGCAGCATATAGGAGATATGCGGCAGAAAGAACTGGCTTTGCGTATCTCGACTTTGGAGGCTTGTGATCCCGATAAATTGTTTTGTGATGAGATTCAAGCTTTGGTGCAGGAAGCCATTAGTGAATTGCCTCCTACAAGCAGGGAGGTGTTTATTTTGAGCCGGATGAAAAATTTACCGAACAAGGAAATTGCTTTGCGGCTGGATATTTCTGTAAAGACTGTAGAATTTCATATCACCCGGTCGCTGAAACAGTTACGGGTGCAGTTGAAGGATTATCAGTTTCTTTGGAGTTTTTTATAAAACAAGACCATGCCTCAGTTATTTGGACATGGTCTTGTTCTTATTTCATATACAGGAATCAGAAACTATAATCTGCACTTAAACCGAACACTTTGTTGGTACGGCTATATACATTTGTTCCGGGTAGTCCGGTTCCGTTATAGTTGGTTGATTTTTTTGTATAATCCTCATAATTAGTCCACATATAACCAATATTTAAATTGAGGTGTTTGTTCATCTTTATTTTGGCTCCGACTCCCAAAGAGTAAGAATCACAAGAAAAACTGGTATCTGATTGATAGTTATCTGATAGTCCGTAGTCAGTGATTTGTCCACCACAGCTGAGGATTAGTTGCTTGGTTACATCAAACTCAATACCTGCCAAGTATTCATTGGTTCCTTTAGTCAGATATTTTTGTTTGCCGTTTGCCATACCTGCATTTTTGTCATCATAAAAATGATATTCTACAGAAGCGCGAAGTACCGGAAGGAATTCGTAGGCGGCTGCGATAGAGAGCATGGCTGGGATGTCATTGGGAGTATTCACACCGTGTTCGTAGGGGGCTACCATATCTTTGGCACTGGGTGGATACTGTAAGTTCTTTGTATTGTTTTCGATATTCAAGTTGGTCTTGAATTCATATTTGGCACCGATGTTCAGTTTACCCAGTTTAGCATCTACACCGATAACAGGAGTAAGTCCCCAGCCGGTTTGGTCACAGTCTAGAGCAAGAGGCAACAGGTTTGTGTCTGTTCCTTTTACAATAGCGTTCAGAAAGCCTTTGTAGCCACCGGTAAAGTAGTTCATTCTACCTCCACCGAATACGGAAAGCCATTCGGTAGCTTTATAGGATAATCCCAGCTGCAAAGAATAAATATATTGTTTACCGTCCATGGCACTTGTTATATCATACATATCAGGAGTTATAACCGTAGGTTTTTCTGCTTTTAAACCTTCTTGAAAAATACCTGCCATAGCTGAGGCGTCGAACATAGGCAGTCCGTCATCAAAAGACGCCTTTCCACCTCCGGCAGTGATGGCGAAGAATCCTGAAATTGTCCACTCACCTTTTTTATATGCGGCGAAGAGGCTGGGGATAACCGGTGCGGCGGCTGTTCCTTCGTAATATTTTTCAAAAGGCTTGTCTGCAACAGTAGGACCTGTGGCGCTAACGCCATTGTATGTCATAAAACTGGCATCAATATTTCTAGTCTGATAAGCGCTCTGAATGCTCAATCCTACATGGAATCCGTCTTTGGGCAAGAAAGCCAGGCCGGCAGGATTAGATAAAGCACCGTCTATTTCTGTTGTAGCACCACGGGATAGCATACGGAGAAAAGCTGCATGTTGATTTGTATTGGTTAAAATACCTCCTGCGAAAGTTGAATTTGAAACGATTAGTGTCGCTGCACTAATTAATAATAGTTTCTTCATTTATTACTTGATTTTTTGTTTGCGGGCGCAAAGGTAGGATAAAATAACACACGGGCAAACCTTTTGTGCAATTATTTGTGTCGTCTATTGAAAAAATCAACTGTTTCAATAGAAACTATTTGCTTGGATGCTGAATATCCTTTTTTTATTTGTGTGATTGATTGGTAGGAACTGTGGAATGAGGGAGCGTGCTGATGCTTTTGTGATATATTTGTTCCGGCACGCCTGTCCGCTAAGTAAATTCCTGGTCTGTTTACGGTTTCTTCACTCCATTCAGAACACCGGATTGAAAAGAATGTAGTATCTTTGCAACTCTTTTACTCAATGCAAAAAAAATATATGTATACCAACAAAGAAATATGGAACGTAAGTTATCCGATTTTTCTCGGATTATTGGCGCAAAACATTATCAATGTGACAGATACTGCTTTCCTGGGCAGGGTAGGAGAAGTCGAGTTGGGAGCTTCCGCCATGGGTGGATTGTTTTATATCTGTGTCTTCACTATTGCTTTCGGTTTTAGTGTCGGTTCACAAATCTTGATTGCTCGTCGTAATGGAGAAGGACGTTACAAAGATGTGGGTCCCGTAATGATACAGGGAGGGACATTCTTGCTGGGATTGGCGGTGCTCATGTTTGGGCTGACACATCTTTTGGCCCCATCCATTGTCCGCTTGCTCATTTCATCTGATTCCATTTTTGATGCTACCATGGAATTTCTCAACTGGCGTATTTGGGGCTTTTTCTTCGCCTTTGTCAACGTGATGTTCCGTGCGCTGTATATTGGTATTACACGTACTAAGGTGCTGACAATGAATGCAGTGGTCATGGCATTGGTGAATGTGCTGTTGGACTATATTTTGATTTTCGGTAAGTTTGGAATGCCGGAGATGGGGATTAAAGGAGCAGCTGTCGCTTCGGTGATGGCTGAAGCCGCTTCATTGGCTTTTTTCTTGATTTATACCTACGCAAAGGTGGATTTTAAGAAATTCGGCTTGAATCACTGGCAGAAGATTGACTTTTCTTTATTGGGAAAAATTCTGAGTATTTCGTGTTTTACCATGATACAATATTTTTTGGCCATGGCTACTTGGTTTGTCTTTTTCATCGCGATAGAACGGTTGGGTCAACGCGAGCTGGCGATTGCCAATATCGTGCGTAGTATCTATATTGTGATGCTCATTCCGGTTCAGGCATTGTCTACTACTACCAATTCATTGGTCAGCAATCTGATTGGTGCGGGGGGGATAACCCATGTCATGCGTTTGATTTGGCGTATAGCCCGGATGTCGTTTCTCATTATGGTGGTCTGTGTGGCGGTGGTGGTGCTTTTTCCTCATGCCATGCTTTCGGTTTACACCAACGAACCGGCGTTGCTGGTAGAGTCTGTGCCTTCGTTGTATGTCATTGCCGGAGCGATGATTATCGCATCAGTGGCGAATATCTATTTCAATGCCATTTCGGGAACTGGAAATACGCAGGCTGCTCTGATACTTGAAATGGGGACTTTGGTATTCTACGCCCTTTACATTCTATGGATAGGCATGGTGGTGAAAGCACCGGTTTCTGTTTGTTTTTCTATAGAGGTGGTGTACTATAGTTTGTTACTGCTTAGCAGCATTATTTATTTGAAAAAAGCAAAATGGCAGAATAAAAAGATATAAGGTTCATAAGTTTTTTGTATTTTTGCACCCTGTTGTTATTCTGAAGGTTAGTAAAGAAGGACAGGCAATCATAATTCGTAATTTATAATTAAAGATATATGTTCGATAATTTAAGTGAGAGACTGGAACGGTCTTTTAAGATTCTGAAAGGTGAGGGAAAAATCACCGAGATTAATGTAGCGGAAACATTGAAGGATGTGCGTAAAGCTTTGTTGGATGCTGACGTGAACTATAAGGTCGCCAAAGGCTTTACTGATACTGTGAAAGAAAAAGCTTTGGGGCAGAATGTGCTTACGGCTGTGAAGCCCAGCCAGTTGATGGTAAAGATTGTACATGATGAACTGACTGCATTGATGGGCGGTGAGACTGCCGAATTGGTGTTGGAAGGTCGTCCGGCGGTTATCCTGATGTCAGGTCTGCAAGGTTCCGGTAAGACTACTTTCTCCGGTAAACTGGCCCGTATGCTGAAAACCAAGAAGAACCGTAAGCCGCTGTTGGTGGCTTGTGACGTTTATCGTCCCGCTGCTATCGAACAGTTAAGAGTATTGGGAGAACAAATCGAGGTTCCTGTATATAGTGAATTGGACAGCAAGAATCCGGTGCAGATTGCATTGAACGCTATTCATGAAGCAAAAGCGAAAGGTTATGATTTGGTTATTGTCGATACAGCCGGTCGTTTGGCTATCGACGAACAGATGATGAATGAGATTGAGGCGATTAAGAAAGCGGTCAATCCGGATGAAACATTGTTCGTTGTCGATTCAATGACCGGTCAGGATGCGGTGAACACAGCCCGTGAATTTAATGAACGTCTGGACTTTAACGGTGTTGTGCTGACCAAGTTGGATGGTGATACCCGTGGCGGTGCCGCTCTTTCTATTCGTACCGTTGTGAATAAGCCTATCAAGTTTGTGGGTACCGGCGAAAAGTTGGATGCTATCGACCAGTTCCATCCTGCACGTATGGCAGACCGTATTCTCGGTATGGGTGATATCGTGTCTTTGGTAGAACGTGCGCAGGAGCAATATGACGAGGAAGAGGCAAAGCGTCTTCAGAAAAAGATTGCCAAAAACCAGTTCGACTTCAATGACTTTTTGAGCCAGATTCATCAGATAAAGAAGATGGGTAACCTGAAAGAGTTGGCTTCCATGATTCCGGGTGTGGGTAAAGCGATTAAAGACATTGATATCGATGATAATGCATTCAAGAGCATTGAGGCGATTATTTATTCCATGACTCCGCAGGAACGTACAAATCCCGAAATCCTGAACGGAACACGTCGTACGCGTATAGCCAAAGGCAGTGGAACCAGTATTCAGGAGGTAAACCGTCTGCTGAAGCAGTTTGACCAGACCCGCAAGATGATGAAGATGGTGACCGGTAGCAAGATGGGTAAGATGATGCCGAAACTTAAAAAGTAAGGTTTAAATAAACAGGTAGGGAGAAAGTGCGGAACTTTCTCCTTTTTTTATTATGCAACGTGGTTGATTTATGCTACATTTGTTGCTCAATGGATTATTTATAAATAAATAGTATGCAACTAATTGATGGAAAAGCTATTTCGGAACTGGTGAAGCAGGAGATTGCTGCGGAAGTTGCCGGAATCGTGGCTAAAGGTGGCAAGCGTCCCCATTTAGCTGCAATCCTCGTTGGACACGACGGGGGAAGTGAGACATACGTGGCGGCTAAAGTAAAGGCCTGTGAAGTATGTGGTTTCAAATCCAGTCTGATCCGTTATGAAGCAGATGTGACGGAAGAAGAATTACTGGCAAAGGTCAGAGAACTGAATGAGGATGCTGACGTGGATGGTTTTATCGTACAACTTCCCTTACCGAAGCATATTTCCGAGCAGAAAGTGATTGAAACCATTGACTATCGGAAAGATGTGGATGGTTTTCACCCTATCAATGTAGGTCGTATGTCCATTGGTCTTCCTTGCTATGTATCTGCTACTCCTAATGGTATTCTGGAATTGCTGAAGCGTTACCATATTGAAACACAGGGAAAGAAGTGTGTAGTATTGGGCCGTAGCAATATTGTGGGTAAGCCTATGGCGAGCCTGATGATGCAGAAAGCTTATCCGGGTGATGCCACTGTAACTGTTTGTCACAGCCGCAGCAAGGATTTGGTAAAAGAATGTCAGGAAGCTGACATTATCATTGCTGCACTGGGTCAGCCGAATTTTGTGAAGGCTGAGATGGTGAAAGAAGGTGCGGTGGTTATTGACGTGGGTACTACCCGTGTGCCGGATGCCACAAAGAAATCCGGATTCAAACTGACCGGAGATGTGAAATTTGATGAAGTGGCTCCCAAATGTTCTTATATCACTCCTGTTCCGGGTGGTGTGGGACCTATGACTATTGTATCTTTAATGAAGAATACGTTGCTGGCTGGAAAAAAAGGCCATTTACAAATAAGTGCCACACGCTTTGCGAAGCTTGCTGGATAAAAAAGAATGTGTCAAAAGTTTGGTAATGCTTACAAGATAAGCTGACCTGCTTTTGACACACTTGTTTTCATGAACAAAAGTTATGCCTGTTTTTCGGACTTACCTGTAAAATCATAAGGAAGGATTTTCGCTCTTAAAAGATTATTTTGTTCTTCGGAGTAATCATACTTTCGGGAGTGTCCTTGATGTATCGGTCTTTCTCGCTGGGAAGTTCGGGACATTTATGCCCTCATGCCCTCACTGCATGTATAATAGGTTTATTATAAAAGATTTAGATGGTGAGGGCAAAAAATATTGCTCTCACTTATGCTCTTATGCCCTCACTGTATTGTGAAGCTGAATTTTGCATAAAATGCTTGAATACAGTTATATATATACTTTTTATAGGCTATTCCGTTTTGATGTAAAGTAGGCTATTTTTAGGTTTTTTTTGTAAGAAGTGCGCATGGAGGATTTGTACCTTTATGGAATATGGCGGATTCCGGCTGTGGTAAAAAAGATCAGGTCATTTTTAAAAAAGATGACGAGCTTTTTTTAAAAGGCCGCCGTCTTTTTTAAAAACGTCTTGGTCTTTTTTTTAAATGTCCTTGTCTTTTGGACTGGCGGTTGGCATGCTTGCTGACGTGGTTTCTGTTGGGGTCATTGTCATCAATAAGGCATGTGTGTGATATATAAAGATTTGTTGCAAATGCTTGTAGATTCTCTTTCTAATTTTTTATTTGTATTATTCGCTTGAAAAAAACGATGGTACTGCTGTTTCAGAACGGGTGCAGGTTAGTGAAGCCTGTTGGCACAGTTCGGGGTTGCTCCTACGGAATTCAAGCGTATGAAAACTGTAAATTAGTGTAGAACTTTGTTCTTTACGAATTTTTTCCTATCTTGTACCCTTTAATGTTAGAATAGATGAAACAGATCTTCATTCTTTTTTTGCTATGGTTTGGTTTGTCGCTATCGGCGCAAGATCAGATCTCTTTGTTGTTTGTCGGTGATTTGATGCAACATCAGGCTCAAATTGATGCAGCCAGGCAAGGAGACGGGTATAATTATAATGATTGCTTCCGTCATGTGAAGAAAGAAATAAGTGAGGCGGATATGGCTATAGGGAACTTAGAGGTGACATTGGGAGGAAAGCCTTATAGAGGGTATCCGGCGTTCAGTGCTCCGGATGAATATCTTCATGCTATAAAGGAAGCCGGATTTGATGTATTGCTGACCGCTAACAATCATTGTCTGGATAAGGGGAAGTTGGGGTTGGAACGTACTATTCTGATGTTGGATTCTTTGAAAATACATCATGCTGGAACCTATAGGAACCCGGAAGAACGTCATAAGAACTACCCGTTATTGATTGAGAAGAATGGTTTTAGAATTGTATTGTTGAACTATACTTATGGAACGAATGGCTTGAAGACTGATGCTCCGAATGTGGTGAATTATATTAATCGGGAACAAATAAAAAAAGATATTCTTGATGCACGCAGAAAACTTCCTGATGTTATTATAGCCTGTATGCATTGGGGAGTGGAATATTGTTCGTTCCCTGAACGATCGGAGTGTGAATTGGCTAACTGGTTGATTGAACAAGGAGTTGATCATGTAATAGGTTCGCATCCGCATGTACTCCAGCCTATGGAAATTGTAAAAGACCCCCGGACTCCTGCCCGGCATGTCATTGTTTATTCATTAGGTAATTTTATCTCAAATATGTCGAAAGAAAAAACGGATGGAGGAGCTATGGTAAGATTGAAGTTGCAACGGATTTTTCGAATAACCCGTTTAGCGGATTGTGAATATGCATTGGTTTGGACTTCAAGACCTGTTTTAAGTAAAAAAAAGAACTTTGAATTATATCCTGTTACTTTTATTAATAAATCCATTAATAATGAGGAACTTAATGTGATGAAACGTTTCTTGAAAGGAACTGAAAATTTATTAGGAAAATCGAATGGAGGCATAAAAGAGTATTTTTTTGAATAATTTTTCCTCAAAAAGTTTGCAGATATAAAAAAAAGCAGTACCTTTGCATCGCTTTCGAAAGGAAAGCCTAACATGGTGACTATAGTTCAGTCGGTTAGAGCGTCAGATTGTGGTTCTGAATGTCGTGGGTTCGAATCCCACTAGTCACCCCTTCACCTATGAAAGGTTCTGTAAATCTAATGATTTATAGAACCTTTTTCAGTTTTTATGTCTATTAGTGTATTATCATGATGATAAATTTGAAAGATAATAGCGAAAAGGATAAGTATATCTTGGAGTTGTTCCAGACATCTCCTAAGGAGGCTTTTCGTTTATTATTTGATGCTTATCACATGAAATTATGTATATATGCGGTGCAGCTGACCGATTCTTTTGAGATGGCTGAAGATATTGTGCAGGATTTCTTTATCTATTTTTGGGAGAAGAAATATTATTTGAAAATAAATCAGAATCTTCGTTATTATCTTTATTTGTCTGTGCGGAATGCGGCCATCAATGCTTTGCAGAAAAACAACATGTTGTCTATGGAAGAACTCTCAGGCATTGATATGGGTATTCCTGAAGAGTCTATAGATGAAGAGGAGCAAGAGGAACGAAATAAGTTATTATTGGAAAAACTACAAAAATTACCTCATCAGGAATTACAAGTGGTGAGAGCTGTCATTATGGAAAATAAGAAATATAAAGAAGCTGCTGAGGAACTTCATATTTCTGTGAATACCCTAAAAACTCATCTGACAAGAGCATTGAAACAATTAAGAAAAGAATACAATCTGCATTCACTGTTTTACTAAAATTAAATTTTTCTTCTTTTTCTGTCACCCATTTATTAATTTGGACTCTCTTTTATTAAAAGAAAGTAATCAATGAACAAAGAGAATCCAAAAAAGAACAAAAAGTCTTTTGAATATTATATAGCGCAGCGAAAAGAAGAATTTCGTTGTCAATATGATCATGAACGTTCATGGGAAAACCTGCAATATAAGCTTCAAAAAAGAAAGAATCACCGTCTCAGTTTATATTGTGTAGCAGCTTCGGCAGCTTTTCTTTTTCTTATTTTAGGAGTCAGTCACATATTCTCTCTTCACAATAACACACAAAACAAGGAGGCCGTAGTGGCTGCTGTGGTTTCATTTCCGGAAACAGGCAGCCGCAAGGCTATCCTTACTTTAGAGAATGGAGAAAAAGTGGATCTGTCTGTTAAAAAGGGTACGATTTCTAATGCAAATTCTACTGTAATCAATAATAATGCTAATCAATTATTGACTTATAGAAAAGTGGAAGAGGTTTCTTCAACTCCTCAGATTAATACATTGGCTATTCCAAGAGGAGGGGAATATCAGTTGATTTTATCGGATGGAACAAGGATATGGATGAATGCTGAAAGTCTTTTGCGTTATCCAACTTCTTTCATTGGAGAAAAAAGAAAAGTTTTCCTAGAAGGGGAAGCTTTTTTTGAAGTGGCGAAAGATGCTAAGCACCCCTTTATAGTTCATACAAACAGACATTCGGTGGAGGTACTTGGTACAAGTTTTAATATATCTGCTTATCCTGATTATAAGGTATATACGACTCTTGCAGAAGGGCGTATCAAAGTAAGTACAGCTAAAGTTTCGGTTGTGTTAAATCCTGACCAACAAGCGGTTATTGAACCGGATAATGATGATATAGTGACACGTGATGTGCCTGCTTATCTATTTACTTCCTGGGCGAAAGGAAATTATGAGTTTCGTAATACGTCTTTGTCTGAAATTGTTGCCCAACTGTCACGGTGGTATAATGTAGATATCTATTTTAAAAATGAATCTTTGAAAGATAAAAGATTTGCAGGTATCATTTTCAGGGATGAAGAGTTGAATTTTGCTATTGAAGTGATTGAGAGAGTGTCTAATGTACATTTTACTCGCGAAGGAGAAACGATTTACATTGAAGATAGTAGAGAAAAGTGAGTTATAACAAATAATATATTTATTAAATTAATCAACAAACATTATGAGTGCAAAACTTTCGAGCAAAAATTTTTACGGCGGAAATCTCATGGTTAAATGCTTTGTTGCATTGGTCATATTCTTTTGTTCAGTGGGAAATCTGTTTGCTCAAACTGAGACGAAGGTAACTATCAATGTAGATAAAGTGTTGATCAGAACAGCGTTGGAACGGTTACAAAAAGAAACAAAGGTCCATTTCGTTTATGATGAAGAAAACATAGATCAGGATAAAAGAGTGAGTTTGTCTTATACTCAGGCTCCTCTTAAAATAGTTATAGAAGATTTTTGTAAACAAACATCGTTACGTTATGAAGTGAAAAGAAACTTGATCCTGATTTTGCCGGGAAAGGCTGATAGGAATGTAAATCGTCAGTCTTTTTTAATGAAGGGTGTCGTTACGGATGAGGATGGAGAAAGTATAATTGGGGCTACAGTTATGATTGGTGGAACTAGTAAAGGTACTGTTACCGATATAAATGGGCAATATACATTGGAAGTCCAGTCTGGGGATTTAGTTTCATTTACTTTTGTGGGGATGACTGATAAAGTTATAAAAGCACAGGTAAATAAAAAGATGGTTAATGTTCAGCTTGAGAGTAATGCAACTGCTTTAGCAGATGTTGTGATTACTGGATATCAGACCTTATCAAAAGAACGCGCAACAGGTTCATTTGATAAAGTAGATTCCAGTGTGTTATCATCACGTCCGACAGCAGATCTTTCTACGGCATTACAAGGTTTGGTTGCTGGAATGCAGGCGACGGAAAAAGAGGATGGAAGCATTGATTTTTTAATTCGTGGTTCAAGTTCATTATATGCTGATAAAAAGCCATTGCTTGTAGTGGATGGTTTTCCTATTCAGGGGGGATTTTAGTAGTATAAATCCGAATGATGTGGAAAGTGTTACAGTTTTGAAAGATGCGGCTGCTGCATCAATTTGGGGAGCTCGTTCCGCTAATGGGGTTATTGTTGTTACGACCAAAAAAGGTAAAAAGGATAAAGTTCAAGTTGATGTACAGGCATTTGTTCGTATAGGTACTAATCCTGATCTTGAATATATTATGAATCAGGCAGATAGCCGTACAATGGTTGATTATGAAATGAGAGCGTTTGAGAATAACTGGAAGATGGCAGCTTGGGAATATGCTCCAACTTTTTCAAAAATACAGAATTCTCTAACTTTGGCACAAGAGTTATATTATGCTAATAAATATCAAGGGCTTTCTAAAGAAGAAATGGAGCAGGGATTAGAGCGTTTACGTAATACTAGTAATCGTCAACAATTGAAAGATTATTTAATGCAAACACAGTTATTGCAACAATATAATGTCAGTATATCTGGAGGAACTGAACGTATGTCAAATTATATGTCTTTAATGTATGAGAAAAATGATGAAAGTACTATTAAACGTGGATATGAGAAGTTCATGATTAACTATAATAATTCATATAAGGTTACAAAATGGTTGACTGCTAATTTGATAACAACCTTGCAACGTAAGGATCAAGAAACGTCTGGCGTGACTATTGGTGAATTCAGTAATTTGTCACCTTATGAAATGTTATTGAATGAAGATGGTAGTTATGCAACTAATTTGAATGTATATAATCGTGCGGAATTAGAAAAATTGCCTTTAGAAAAATTACCTTATAGTGATTGGTCATACAATATGCTTCGTGAAGTGCGTGGGCGTGAATATAAGACTACAAATACAATGTATCGTGTTCAGCTGGGGTTAAATGCTCAAATTATTAAGGGACTGAATTATGATATGCGTGTGCAGTATGAATCGACATCTTCAGAATATAAAAATTATGATAGCGAAGATACTTTTTATGCGCGTAATTTAGTAAACTCATATACGGAATATAATAATGAAACACAGGAAGTAGGGGTTTCTCGTATTCCTAAAGGTGGGGTCTTGCGATCAGGTAAGACGGAATATTCAAATTATGTATTTAGAAACCAATTGAATTATAACAATTCATTTGCAGAAAAACATGAAATTTCTGCATTAGCTGGTATTGAAATAAGCCAATATGATACCGAAGGTACTGTTAATCCGTATGTGTATGGATATAATAAAGAGAAAAATACATCATCTGTTCCTCCTTATGGGTATGGTAGTAATGTAGACTCATTCAAGAATTTTTTTGGAAATAGTGCAACAATTGAGGGTGGAAATACAAGTTATAGTCTTCGTTGTGACAGATATGTATCCTATTATACTAATATAGGGTATGTATATGACGGAAAATATGGAGCTTCTTTCAGTGCTCGTGGTGATGGATCTAATTTTGTTTCGGATGACCCGTCTTTGCGTTGGTCGCCTATGTGGTCTGTTGGCGCAAAATGGAATATAGGTAAAGAAGAGTTTATAAAAGATATAGATTGGATTAACTATTTAAATTTACGTGCTACTTATGGAATAAATGGTAATGCGGAAAAAAGTACCTCGCCGTTGACATTGGTTTCTGTTGGAAGTTCGGTTAATTCTACTACAGGTACTATTACTGGAAATATCTCTAGCTTTGGTAATCCATCTTTGCGTTGGGAGAAAACTTATACTACAAATATAGGTGTTGATTTTGACTTGTTTAGAAGTAAATTATCCGGTAAGTTGGATTTTTATAATCGGAAAAGTAAGGATGTTATCGGACAGGTTACTATTCCGTCTGTATATGGTACTAGTACTCAGAAATTTAATAATGCTGAAATATTAAATCGAGGTGTTGAATTAGAGTTGACAGGAAACTTCCATATACCATCGGTAGATTTGGGGATTCGTTCCACTGTGACTTATGCTTATAACTACAATAAGATTTTAAAGCTTTATTATCCGGCTCTTTATTGTTATGAATTAGTAGAAGCAGATACTCATGTCGAAGGAAGACCAGTCGGTAGTTTGTATTCATATGATTTTTTGGGAACGGAAAATGGAATACCTTATGTTATTGGAGCTAATGGAGATAAAATATCCATGAATGATGTTTCTGTACATAATCGTTCTTTGGGACTTGATATCTTGCATTATAGTGGTACTACTATTCCTCCCCACACATTTGGATGGTCTAATCAGTTTACTTGGAATAATTTCAGTTTATATGTTTATTTAACAGGTAATTTTGGTGGTATCTTTCGAGCGCCTACTGCCGGAAGTATTCCTTCTGTAGGTAGCGGAAAAACTTTTGTCAGTAGTTCTATTAAGGATTTTGCTGATAGTGATGGTACTCTATATCCTACTTGGCCTCTTAAAGATGAATCTAATTTTTATTTATGGGATCGTTATACTCCGAATTTAGAATATTTTGTTCAAGATGCTTCTTTTATTCGTTTGAAAGAAATCAATTTAGAATATAATTTGTCTAAAAAACTTGCTGGAAAATTACATCTTAGGGGGGCGAAACTTTTTGTTCAAGCACGTAATTTAGGATTGATTTATTGTGCTAATGATTATGGGTATGATCCTGAATGGCTACCTGGAAGTAATAAACCATCTGCAACAATTGCCTTTGGCGCTAATATTAATTTTTAATTTAAAGATTATGAAACAAATAATATATGTTTTTTTGTTGACTGTATTGTCTTCGTGTGATAGTTATCTGTCTAAAGTGCCTTCGCCTTCTACTAGTGCTCCTATTAATAACGTGGAACAACTGGTTGCAATTTATGATAATGCAACAGCATTTATTAATGAAACCAATCCCTTTGCTTGTTATTCCAATGATGATGCCGACTTGACAGCCGAATTATATAAAGCTGATCCTAGTGCATTTGCTATATCAAGTACGGTTTTTTATAATATATTGCATACAGCAGGGATTGCTTCACAGGCTTCGGATGGTTTATGGAATGGAGAGTATTCAAATATTTTTAAAGCTAATACCATAATTAACAATGTGGATAAAGTTACTGGAGATGAAAGCGAGAAAATAAAATTAAAATGTAATGCCCATTTTTTACGTGCTTATTCGTATTTCGTATTAGCTCAATATTATTGCTTGCCTTATTGTGAAGCCAATAAAAATGCTTTGGGACTTCCCAAACGTTTGAATACGGATTTTGAGGAGTCAATAGCCAGGGTGTCATTGGACGAAATTTATCAATTGATATTAGATGATTTGGAAATTGCAGCCGTGACCCCAGATAAGAGTATAAATCCTAATTTTCCATGGCGTATTTGTCAGGCAACAGTAAATGCATTACTTTCACGTGTATACTTGACAATGGGGAATTATAAGGAGGCACAAGCTACTGCGGAAAAGGCTTTGGAAGGAGCTCCTGAACTATTGGATTTTAATGAATTGGGTTATGCTCCTGTTGAATCTTATCCAGAAATGGAGGGTCTTCCGGCACAGGATGTATATAATTGTGAAACTCATAAATGGACAACGATTAAGTATTTATATTGGAAGGAATTTCTTTTCCCACGTTTTACTTATGCGCGTAGTCAATGGATTATTCCATCTGATGATTTAGTGAGTCTATATGATCAGCAGAATGACCGCCGTTTTAAGTTGTTTTTTGTGGAACATGGAAACCGTCGTATGGGAGTTCCGTATGAAGCATATCGTTATAATCAATTCTATGATGGACGTTATATAATATCTGGCTTGACTACTGCTGAAATGTTATTAAATAAAGCAGAGGCACAAATTCGTCAAGGAATGTGGCAAGAGGGTTTAAAGACTTTGGACGTGCTTCGTGAAAAGCGTTATGAGGCCGGTACCTACATTTCTCTTAGCGCAGGTAACCAAAGTGAAGCTTTATCTATTGTATTGGCTGAAAGACGTCGTGAAATGCCATTTTCTATGCGTATACCTGATATCAAACGTTATGGTGTAAATGAAATATTGGAAGATGATGTGACAGTAGTAAAGAATTTTTTTGAAATATCAATGTCTGAGGTTTTTATAGATAAGCCTAAAACTTATACGATTCCTTCCAATAGTTTGTTGTGGGCGATGCCAATAAATGATGTTGAAATAGGGTCAAGCAATGGTGCTATTCAACAAAATAGATATGAATGAACAACCTTAAATAGTGCAAATCTTCAATGATTTTTTGAGATGCTACGTTTGGGGTATATGTAGTATGTTTTTGACTAAATGATATGTTATTAATTACATTGTAATAATTGGCGATATGAGAAAAAATATTTTTTTTATAGTATTCATTATTTTATGTGCAGTTTCGTGTACAGAAAAAAAATCAAATTTTATTAATACGGTTCATTTGAAAGGCCAGTTGTTTGATATGGGTAGCCAGAATGTGCGTATGAGATTTGACGGAGCAGCATCTATGCTAGGTGACAGCCGGGATATTTTGTTGAAAACGGATGCTGCCGGTTATTTTGATACTACTTTTGTACTTAAAGAGCCGACATATTATACTATCAGCCGCAACACATTGTATCTTACTCCAGGAGATGACATGACTATCAAAGTAACTCAGACAAATACAGAAGCGGAATTCTCGGGAATTGGAGCCGAAGCCAATAATTACATGAAGTTCCGTCTTTTTCCGAAAGGTGGTTCTTATCTGGAAGCCGGTGGTAACTTGCGTGGAGATTTTGTATCCACTAAAGCGTTGGTTGACAGCTTGGCCGCTATACGTATGCATACATTGGATACGTTAAGTAATGTGTCTGATGCATTTAAAAAGCTGGAAACAGCACGGATCAAAGCGGATATTATTAATAGTTATATCTGTTATGCAAGTTATTCAAGGATGTTTGCCGGAGTGAAGACGGAAGAAGAGATGCGGGCTAAATGGAATGAATTTAATGTTTCATTAACTCAGGATGTAACTCCGCTATATAAGGAGATTATGAATGAAGATATGCTGAATGTAGCTGTGGTGCGCGATGTTTTGTCTTATCAGGAAGATTCTACATTAGCTTCTCTTTGGTTTAAGGATATTTCCATTCCTGCGCGTACTACGGAATTATATGCTTGTGCTAAAATAGTCGATAATCTGAGAAATGAAGCTTCAGAACAGACTGTGAACGAGGCGAAGGCATTTTTGCAAACAGTGAAGAATGCTGATTTTGCAACAGAAATTGAAGGAAAGATTGTTCAAGCTTCCAAGTTGCTTCCCGGACAACCTGCCATTGATTTTGAGATGTTGGATGTGGAGGGTAATGTGAAGCATCTTGCAGATTTTAAGGGTAAGGTGATTTATATTGATTTATGGGCGACCTGGTGTGGGCCTTGCATTCAGGAATCTCCGGCATTTGAGGCTTTAGGTAAGAAATATGTGGGTAAGGATATCGTTTTTCTTCCGGTTTCTACAGATACTACAACGAAACCTTGGTTAAGGTATTTGGATGGACATAAGAAAGAATTGACTCAATATCATTCCAATGATGTTGCTTTAAAAGAAAGTTGGGCTATCATGTATATTCCTCGTTTTATTTTGATTGACAAGGATTTCAATATTGTGAATGCATACGCTCCACGTCCGTCAAGTGAAGAGATTGGTACTTTGATTGATTCTGTTCTTAATAAATAGTAAATTTATGATTTATAAAAAATATCTATTATTAGGCGTTTCTTTATGCATGTTAAATGCTTGCAATGAGTCTAAGTCTGTGTCTTTAGAGGGTAGTCTTGATGGAATCCAGGCTGATTCTATCTATTTATATCAAGTAGACAATGAGCATTATGGTAGTGTGAAACTGATTAAATCTATTGCTGTTACCGATGGTAGGTTTGCTTATCCCACTGATTCTATACAAGCCGGTCTTTATTGTTTCTCTTTGCAGAATATGGAGCGTGGAGAGTATTTACAGCAATACGCTAATTTGTTTTTGGAACCCAAATCCATGCAGCTTACCTTGGGTAAGGATAAGTATGATCAACTGAGTTTACATGCTACAGGGTCTGCATTGCAGGAGCAATACGAAGCCTTGCAAGAAGCGAAATATGTAGCAGGTAATCGTATGGTTCTCGATTCTTTGGATCATATGTTCTATGAAGCTCGTGAAAAAGGGGATCGTGAGGAAATGGAGCGTATCCGGGAGGTTTCCAGTCCTTATTATGAGAGTGCCTCGGAACAGACTCGTAAACTGATAAATGGGGAAATTGCTAAAAATAAAGGCTCATACTTCGGTTTGTATCTTTATTATACTTATCGCTTCCAAAATCATACTTTTAATACAGTTGAGGAGATTGATGAGGTACGTAACTTCATAGGCAGTTTTGATGAGGCGTCCAGGCAAAGTGGTATATATGTAAAAATGCAAGAAGGTTTGGATAAATTTGCTAGGTGTGCTACCGGTAGCGTTGCTCCTGCTATAACAGGAATTGATTTGAAAGGGAATTCTGTCAGTTTGAACGATTTCAAGGGTAAATATGTTCTAGTCGATTTCTGGTTTGCCGGTTGTAGTTGGTGTCGTAAGGAAACTCCTTATCTGTTGAAGACGTACAATGCTTTCAAAGATAAAGGATTTACTATTTATGGTGTGTCTACAGACCGTCGTGAGGAAGATTGGAAAAAGGCTATTGAAGAAGACAAGAGCTATTGGAATCAGGTTCTGTTGCGGAAAGACGACGTGAAGGATGTGTTGGAATCATACTGTATTGTCGGTTTCCCACATATAATTTTAGTAGATCCGGAAGGTAAAATTGTAGCGAAGGAGTTGCGTGGAGATGATCTTTATAATACCGTCGAAAAGTTTGTAAACGGAGCAAAATAAAGAAATGTGTTTTTTAACTCATAAAGCAGTAGGCTGGGAATGTCCGGTCTACTGTTTTTTCTTTTATGGAATATGTTTTTTTTGAAGGAATGATATGGTTTTATTATAGGTAGTGATGTTCTGTATTGTATTTATTTTTTAAATAAATCTAATGTGTGACCTGTATTTCTTTAATGTTTTCCTTTTGAAGAACATATTGTCTGTCGGATAAGTTAAAAGTTTACCTTTGCAATATAATCAGAGGATGAGATATTGATCTATAATAAATATTATAAATAAAACGCATAGGTATTGTAAGCGTACAATACTTTTTGGTGGTCTCGTTGGATGCTTGTGTTCAGATTTAAGGCGAGGTCACCTTATTCTCGTAGAGAATTTAGATTTTAATTTGAATGATACTTGCTCGCGATGAGTAGGTATCATTTGTTTTTTAGGGAAGGTTATTATGGAAATGGGAAATAGGTAGGTCTTTTTCCAAAACGTTGTTGATTGAATAAAACAAGTAAAAGAAAGAATTTCTCTATGTTAAGATAACAGTTTACTTTAAATTCTTAACTTATTGACAGATTGATTTGAAAGACAAACGCTTATAGAAGTTTTAAAAAGTTTCGGGTAACGATTTGGAGATTGTGCTAATTTCAGTATTTTACAGCCTCTTACTTATGGAACAACCCTCTTAGGATACAAAGATACGTATATTTTTTGAATAAGCAAATATTTTTATTCATAGAGAAAAAAGGCTTCTTCTTATGGAGCATGTTTCAACAGATAAGAACAAGAATATGATACAAAATATTTGCAATAAAAATGAAGGTGTGTCATATACGCGATGCGCCTTCTTTTTTTCGTTGACTATAAAAATCGGCTCATTTTTTAAGCTGCGATATTTTGAGGATTTCTTTGATTTATGTGTTCGCAACATCTAAATATAGCTACTGTAAGCTCATAAAACAGTCTAATCAGTCAATCCATACCTTCTTTAGCCATTTTTGCACACATCTTTTTTATATTGAAGGCAATGGCAAAGAAGGCAAAGTCCATGAAGATCTTATCCTTTCCAAAATGGCGGAAACGTTTGTAGTTCATATTGTATTTCATTTGTCCGAACACAACTTCCGGTTCTATGCATCTCTGTCCTCTGTGTTTCAGTCCTTCCTTGGAACACAGAGACTCTCTGGCTTTTTGCCTGTATCTTCTGAGTCTGTGATTCAGTTCTATCGTCCTGTTCCCCTTTGCCTTAAAATATCGGCATCTTAGCGGACAGTCTTCACATCTGACGGCTCTGTATCCGGCATTTTCGCTGACATATCCGAATGCAGTTTTCACATGTCCGATCCTTATCCTTTGCATCTTTTGTCCCAGGGGGCAGATACAAAAGTCATGTTCTTCATTGTAGTAGAAGTTTTCCGCCTTGAACGGATCCGGTTTGAACCTCGACCGCTGTTCCATGTGGAAGTAGTTGTACTTGACGCCATAACACATAATCTTGCAAAAGTAGCCTCTTAGGAGGATTATGGCAACGAAAAAACAGTTTGAAAGGATGAAATCTTCAAAAGCAAGCTTATAAATTCTTCTTTTGAGAACAATACAAATGACTTCAATCTGAAATAAAACAAAAAAGGACCATCTCAAGTTTATTTTGAGACAGCCTCTTCATGAGTGGTGACTTCAGTTTTATTTTTGCCGATAAATTGATTTTTAGAAATCCGGTATAGTGGTCTGCCACTGCTATAGCGTATAAATTATTTTGTTGATATTTTATCGGCAGACAGTTTGTATAGCCTGTGGTATATTTTTTTAGAACTTTCTGAATGTGAGGCGTGCATAATCAGATTTCAGAATTAGTTTCTTGCCTGTTGCTTTTTCCACCTTAAGATGATTAATGGCTTGATTAAGTCCGAAAGGTTTCAATTCATTCAGTGTCGTTAGTTTTTCTTCATCTCCCCGGTGGCGGAATTCACTCATGGTTACCTCATCTCCTTTATAAGAGAAACGTCCGATATGAGTGCCTCCATTTCCACCTTTGGCACTGATCTCCACCAAATGTAACTGGATACTATAATAAATGCGGTTACATTCTTCTATTTTCCCATTAGTATATTCTATAGTCATTAATTGCCATCTGCCATCTAATTTGCCGTTGATGGGAGCTTTGTCACAACTGCTGATTCCCAGCATAAAGAGTATGAATAATAATATTTGTTTCATATGTTGATTGGGTTGACAGTTAAAATTTCTATTTATTGCCCGATTTGATAATTCCTTGTTTGCGGATAACCAGCATTCCACCATAATTATTTCCAAGTATGTTGCCGCGATCCAGCTCCGGATACAGTGAAACTCCATCCTTTCAGTTGTTGTGGAGCATAAGTTACTTCAAACAAAGAGTTGAATTGTTTCTTGATCTCATTCAGAGGATTATCATAAGTACCCCAATGGCGGGAGTAGGAGAGCAAGCATACGATAACTTAGCGACTGACAGGGGGAACCGCAGAATCCTATGTGATGTGCCAGTACACGATTGCTGATAAAAGTAATCTGTCCGTTCTTGTTGTAAATAGGTCCGGGAAGTAAAGGATTACCTATTCCCATTCCCCAATGCTGCCATCCTTGATAGAGGTAGTGATTATAATAATTATCTTTAGCACTGATTTGCTCTTCAAATTCCCCCAAAAGGAATCATACAGCATAGGTCCGGTTTGATCTTTTGTTCCTAATCCTTCGTATACAAAAGTATCAATGAAGCGGTTTTTGGGAAAAGTTATTTCCAGTCCGATGTGTCCGTCTTTCCAACGTCCGTATTGGAAAAACATTTGGGAGTGGTCGTCGAAATAATGCTCATAATAGATCTTTACCTTCCATCGGTTAAGATAAGCTGTTGCGGCAAAATTCCAGCTACCGACATGGTTTCCGTAGATGTTTACTTGTTCGCCTTCGGGTGTGGTATCATCTCCGGCCATAGGAACCAATACACGCATAAAGTCAACAAACCGGGTAGGCATATCTATTACAGGCTCTTTTTGTCCTGCAATATATTGGTCTCCGCCAAATTGGGCGGACATTTGTATTCCTCCTTCAAATTCTACCGGAAAATGTTCTTTGTTTCCTACTTTGGCGAAAAGCGATTTACTGTGGTAAAGTACATCAATGGTATATGGGTTGCCTATGGAGGTGAAATGTTCCTGCCATTTGTCATCAGTAAAACGTCCATAGGCTATGTGTCCTTTCAAATGAAGCCATTTATGGGTACCTGGTATGGCTACATAATCGGGAACTTCCAGGCGTATTTGGGGAATGGGGCGGGCATTATTTGATTCTACCATACCTCCGCTGCTTAACTTGGAATTCTTTAATTCGGGCAAGCGTTCTTTGCTGCCGATACTCAGGTTCAACCATCGGTAACTGAGGTCTGCATAGGCTTGTTGGATGATGAAGGAGGAGGTGAAATTGTAGGCGGTTGCCAAATCCAGTCCTGCACTGAAGCCGAAATGTTGGTTTAATGGCATTGTATGTGCAATCCCTGCCCGTAAATAACCATTTTCGGTATTGGCAGAAGATAAACCTTGCCTGTTGGCAGTAAGCCACATCGGCACGTAGGTTCCTTTACCCGATGTTCCTCCCATCTCAACGGTATATTCTGTTTTGACAGGGAGTTGGGCATTGGTGTGCTGCGTAATAGATATTAACAGAAATTGTAATAAGAATAGTTGTATTTTCTTCATTTAGTTTATGTATTTTGGTTTAGATGTGTTAATAACACTTCTACAAAATATCATGGCATATGAAGTGATTATACTCTATCATCTTCATATGCTGTTCACTATTGAATGACCTTCTCAAGGCATTTAGATAATATTCGCCTTTGTCTTTTTTACTGGTCGGTGTTTCTTGACCTGCTCCAATCACACTTGCTGCCACTACAGGGTCATAGTATATATCTCGGTCCTCTATACTATTTATCTTTACAGGCAATATGTCTCTTATAGGAATTTTTACGTCAACATCATCCGATGAAACATTTGCGAACAGTCCATCCATATCCTTGATATAGAAGAGATTTTGTGAAAAAATCCTTTTTCTACCAATACTTTTTAGACACTCATTACTGAGTTTCACTATATCACCTTTCCTATAACAATACTTATCCATATTTGATGTTTTGATAAACGACATCACTTCAAACACACCTTAAAAAACAGCCCAACCGACCAATACCGTCCGTCATACAGCGAAGCCGTCAGATTAATCCGGTCTTTCCAGATAGCATAGTTTCCACCGACGTTGAAAACGCCGTCATAATATTCTCCCATCAGATTCAGACCGTTCAGTGCTTTACTCCAAAATCCGTCCAAGGGACGGTTAAAACGGTAATTCACTCCAACTGCTACGCCATGTTCATTGTCGAAATCTAATCCATTAAACTGAATAACAGAGGCATGTATGCCCAAAGTTCCCCATTGCTGGATGATAAAATGCTTTGTAGCAGCAAGGTAAAAACGGGTCAGATGATTAGTATTCTCTCCGACATCATCAAATGTGATATTTCCGCCGCCGTGGTCGGAATGGCTTCCCGGATCATTGGCTCCCAACACAATCTGTGGTGTCCACTGTTTCCACCAGCCTTCTTTCCATAGGCGCAACCGTCCATGAAAAGAACGGTCCTGATTCACGAACTTGCCCCAAGTCTGTTGTGGCCAATAGCTGCTGCCGTGTGCACCTTTCACCAAAGTGCAGGTATAAGCTACTTCCAACCATGGAAAAATGGTGACGTTCAGGTAGTAATTATAGGTATAAGGAGTGTATTCCCTTGAACCTTTCCAATAATTACTGCGATAGGTGTGATGGTCAATCATACTACCACCAATCATAATAGTTTTATCTTTCTGCATCTCGGCAGTAGGGGCAAAGAGTAATCCGGTTGTACCGTAAGCGTGCTGCCCGAATAATTTAACAGTGAGGCAACAGAATAATAGAAAAATATATAAATATTTCATGGAAAGTCATTATTTTTATTTTTGCGTTTTCTCTTCGTATTATTGACTTTCCAATAGTTAATACTCAATTTAGAGCTTACCCTTTTTATAAGGCATCAGAATGGATGCCTCACAAAAAATTGCTATTAAATTCGATTGTTTTTTAACTATTGGCATACTGTCAAGTCTATATTTTGTGGTGTCAGACTCAAAAAATCTCTGCAACCGTTAAAAATTCCGGTAAAAAATTTACCAAGAAATCCCATGCGGACCTGCCTTGCAGCTTCACCGTGCTGATTATGCTATGGTATACGGCGACAATCTCCGCTCCCTCGTCACTTCCGAAGTGCAGGGAGTTCTTCCGTTTGGTGGTAAAGGGACGCACCGCCCGTTCCGCCAGATTGTTCGAGATCGGATAACGGCCGTCCTTTATATAAGTGAAGGCCTCATTCCAAAACTTGTGAAGATAATTCAGGGCCTCCCGCATATAACAACTTTTTTGCTCCTCCTCACTTTTCAACTCCTGCAAAGCAGGTTTGCCCGCAGGTTTATCATCGCTTCCATGGTCGGTAATCCCTGTCGTCGTCGGGTACGCTCCTCATCGGTAATCATCTTCCTGTCATACTCCCTTTCAAAACGGAAGAGACGGTTTATATTGTCAAGGAAGACATCCACCCTCTTGTCGCCACCTTCCATCCGGGCCTTCACGAACTTCGCCCTCACGTGCGCCAGACAGACCTGATGGTCCGTATCCTTATACCTGTGGGTTTTCAGCCCGTCACCGATAAAGACATAAGCGTTATAACCGTCCGACATGAGGGCCTTCAACTCGGCATTACCTAAAAATTGTCAGCACGTCACGCCCACGGGACCATACTCGTAGAAGAAGATAACCACACATTCCACCTTGTTGACAAGAACCCACATATAGCATTTCTTGTACCGGTCATATTTACGGACCTTGCACCAGGTCTCGCCACAATTGACCACGGCAACCTTTTCCAGCGCGATCCTCTTCAGTTCCACCACCATACGGTCAAGGTATTCCTTGCCTTTCTTCTGCCAGTTACGCAAGGTGTTCTCCGATACGTCATTCCCATATCCCCAAGCCATTGGTGCAGCCCGAAGGTCACGTTCTTCACGTATACCTCATAGGCGATGGCCTGCAGGAACCCGGGAGTTATCCTGGTACCGTCAAACCGAGTTACCGCCTGCGGGTGTCCTTCCTTGGGGAAATACCCCCAGCGCGGCTTGCGGCCCTTCTCCACGTACTGCACCATCTCGAACTGTTCCTCCACAAGGCAGATGTCGAGACGGAAGGTCTTCACCATCTTGCGGTCAAGGATACGCCCGGGAACCTTGGAGAGATCCGACAAGTGCCTGACAGGAGTTCCGTTCACGCCCATGGTACGATAGGTTTCCGGACGGTTGCAGAGATCCCCCGGATTCGGAGAGGAGGGGTGGGATTCCTGTGTTTCCGACTCCGCAACGGAACGGGTATCCAACGATTCGTCCGTACCATCAAAGCCATCTTTCTCCTTCTCACGGTCAACCGGATCATCATCACTACCGGAATCATCCTTTTTTACGGACTGTTTCTTCGAACCGAAACGGTTCTTGCGGGCAGATTTAAGTTGTTCCTTCAGCTTTGTAATCTCCCGTTCCAGGGATTTACGTGATTTGCGCTCTTCCTCAAGAAGAGATTGCGACTCATTCAATTTTTCCAGCATCTGGTTGGAGCGGGATAACTCTTTAGTCAGATCCTCCAACACCAGTTTCATCGCACGATTATCCAGTTCCGCGTTCTCCAGACGCTCGATCAGGTATTCCACATACCGGTCTTTCATTTCATCGGACATATTCTCACAGCGGTTAAAAGCACGACGCGAGAAGGTCTCCCGCGCCAGAAGTTCGCGTTTCTGAACTATCAACTGTCGTAATTCGTCCGTATCCATATCCTGCTTTTTGTGATATAAATATACAAAAAAAACTTGATATAACCATATAAATACGGAACATAATCATCTTATTTTTAACGATTTAATTACAGGATTCTCTAACAGGAGGACCACGTCCTTCCAGTCTATCCGGTAGGCGACCTCGTTACCTTCGTCATCTTTGATTATCCGCATAAACTGATAGCCCGCAACAAACTTTTTCTCGAAAAGACTATACGAACGGTTATCATAGGCGAACAGGCGAACGATACGCCGGTCTTTAGACATCACGATATAAATGTCACCGTCTGAAGGCTCACGGTGCAACTGTTCACGGATGACGGACAGCACACGGGAATGCTTACAACGCATGTCTGTAAAGCCACGCAGGTAATAGAAGCGGTTGATGCCGGTCACACTCAACATAGGACCTCCAGCTTTTGGATCAGACGGTACAGACCCGGATAATCCAGATCTTTCTGGAGGATATGCAGGCCATTGCTCAAGGTCAGCTCCACGGATATACGCACGGGAAGCGCCCCCGGGACTTTGCCCGGATTCCGATGGTGGACCCGAGGGAACACCATCCACCTGAACTTCCACTATTTTTTTGCGGGTATCCTTGTACCATTTGTGAAAAATGTTATATGGAACATTGTTCCGTAAACAGAATGTCTGGACTGACATTCCGAGAGGCACCGCCTCGGTTTGATACTGAAAGTAGAATCTTTCAAGGTCTTCACTGCTTAGCATAATTCGTAAGTTTTAGTTCGCAGCGAAGATATATATTTCATTTTTGAGCCCTAATTTGAGTGCTTACTTTCCAATATTAATTCAAACGGTCTGTATTTTAATTACATATTGATATTTACTTTTTAATCATCAATTCTACACATAGACATTTAGATATATGTTTCAAGAAGTTGAAGGTTTCCCTTTACTTCTAATGTCGTTGTCGTTGCAGGAATAAGAACCGTCTCACATTCTCGAATCGGAACAGAATTTTCCTCCTCATTGGTAAATGTCCCGCTTCCTTTCACACATATAAGTATGACGAAACTGTAAAGATTAGAATAGTCGAGTTGCAGAGTACGGTCGATGTCGTAAAGTGAGGTCTTGAAATACTTACACTCCACCAACGGTACGCGTACATTTCTCTCACGCTTGTACGTCTGCCTGTAATCTTCACGGACAGTGTAATCGATACATTCTGCCGCTTGCCTGACGTGAAGCTGCCGCAGGTTGCCGTTGCTGTCCCGGCGGTTGTAGTCGTAAAGACGGTAAGTAGTGTCCGATGTCTGCTGTAGCTCGGCAATCAGGCATCCGGCACCGATACTATGCACACGTCCTGCAGGAATATAGAAACAGTCACCGGCCTTGACATCATATTGCGCAATTGAATCACAGATTGTACTGTCATCGACCTTCTTTATTATATCATCAGCCGAAAGTTCTTCTTTCAGTCCACACCGCAGCGAGGCATAAGGCTCAGAGTCGAGCAGGTACCACATCTCGTTTTTGCCATTTACCATGCCGTGTCTCAAGGCTGTCTCATCGTCAGGATGTACCTGAATTGAAAGATCTTGCCGTGCGTCGATAAATTTAATTAGCAACGGAAACCTGTTACCGAAACGTCTGTAATTCTCCTCACCGACAAGATTTCCTTTCAACGTGTCAATAAGCTGCGACAAAGACTTTCCGTCATAAGCACCGCCATCAACAACACTTTCGTTGTCATCAAGTCCGGAGATTTCCCAACTTTCACCAATGTGTTTATCTTCTAATCCGCTAATATGCTTGATACGTGGAATCTTGCAGCCTCCCCATATTGTCTCCTTTAGTATAGGTTTGAATTTTATCGGTTGCATAACTATCTGTTAATGCTCAATGCATGAGATACATCTACCTTATAACTCCAATCAAATCAGTTCCTGTTGATTATATGAAACTTTTGACAGGATTGTATTCAAAAGAATTTATCAGTTTTTGTACATTTCGTCGTAATATTTCTGATAGTCGCCGCTCGTCACGTTATCCATCCATGCCTGATTGTCAAGATACCAGCGCACGGTCTTTTCGATACCCTCCTCAAACTGCAGGCTCGGTTCCCAGCCAAGCTCGCGTTGCAGCTTGCGTGAGTCAATAGCATAGCGCATGTCGTGCCCCTTGCGGTCGGTAACATAAGTAATCAGGTTCATGTCCTTACCCTCGGCTCTGCCCAGCAGGCGGTCTACTGTCTTTATTACAACTTTTATTATGTCGATGTTCTTCCACTCATTGAAACCGCCGATGTTGTATGTGTCGGCCGTCTTGCCATTGTGGAAGATGAGGTCAATGGCACGAGCGTGGTCTTCCACATAGAGCCAGTCGCGCACGTTCTCGCCCTTGCCATAGACAGGAAGCGGCTTCTTGTGACGGATGTTGTTGATAAATAAAGGTATCAGTTTCTCAGGAAACTGGTAAGGACCGTAATTGTTCGAGCAGTTGGTCACGATTGTCGGCATACCGTAAGTGTCGTGGAAGGCACGGACGAAATGGTCTGAGCTTGCCTTCGATGCCGAGTAAGGAGAGTGCGGGTTGTATTTCGTTTCTTCCGTAAAGAACTTACTACCATAGGCGTGGTGATGCTCCGAACTTGCCTTAGTAGTAAATGGAGACTCAATGCCTTCGGGATTGGTCAGCTCCAACGCGCCGTAAACCTCATCTGTTGAGATGTGATAGAAACGCTTGCCCTCATAGCCTTCCGGCAGACTCTCCCAGTATTCCTTTGCAGCCTGAAGCAGGGTTAGCGTGCCGATTACGTTAGTGTGGGCGAATGTGAACGGGTCTTTGATTGAACGGTCCACGTGGCTCTCGGCTGCCAAGTGGATAATGCCGTCCACGTTATACTTTGCCATCAGTGCCTTCACTGTCTCATAATCACAGATGTCGGCCTTCACGAACGTATAGTTTTCTTTGTCCTCGATGTCCTTCAGGTTTGCCAGGTTGCCGGCATACGTCAGCTTGTCGAGGTTGATAATGTGGTATTCGGGGTATTTGTTAACGAACAGGCGTACCACGTGTGAGCCGATAAATCCGGCTCCGCCCGTTACGATTATGTTTCTCTTGAATTCCATGTCGTTTTTGTTTTGTTGGTTAATGCTGTATTGCATCCATATTTTTCATGCAGACTTTCAGCGAATCCGTCCAATAAGGTATCTTCAACCCGAAAGTCTCCTTGATTTTTGTCTTGTCCAATACCGAATATGCCGGACGCTTGACGGGACTTGGAAACTCATCGCTGTGGCAAGGCTCGATGTCGCAGGCGGTGTTTCCTGCCAGCTCGGCGATTTTCTTGGTGAAGTCGAACCACGAGCATACGCCCTCGTTGCTGAAATGATAGATTCCACGCTTTGAATATCCGTCCTTCGGATTTTCTTTCTCATAGTCCGACAATACGGTCTTGATTGCCACTGCAAGGTCGTAGGCGTAAGTCGGCGTGCCTACCTGGTCGAATACAACGGTCAGCCTTGGTTTCGTTGCTGTAAGGTTGAGCATTGTCTTGACGAAGTTCTTGCCATATTCTGAATACAGCCATGCTGTGCGTATGATTACATAGTCACAGCCCACAGCCTCGATGTTCTTCTCTCCCTCAAGCTTGGTCTTTCCGTAAACACCAGTAGGAGTTCCTTTCTGGTCTTCACGGCATGGAGTGTTGTACGGGTCGCCGCCGAAAACATAGTCGGTGGAAATCTGTATGAGCAGACCGTTCACCTCTTTCATTGCCTCTGCCAATATTTTCGGCGCATCGGCATTCAGTTTGCGGCACAAAGCTTCGTCACTCTCCGCCTTGTCTACGTTGGTGTAAGCAGCGCAGTTCACTATGCACTGTATGTCTTTCTCTTTCACCATGCGCCTTACGGCATCCGCGTCGGTTATGTCAAGTATGGTCGTCTCCACGCCCTCAGCCTTTACAACGTCAGTAAAGGTATAGCTGTCATTCGTGTCTTTGCTTACTATGCGCATCTCGTTGCCCAACTGGCCGTTTGCGCCTGTTACAAGTATGTTCATGTGTTCTTGTTTTAGGAGTAAAGGAGTAAGGAGAGGAGGAGTAAAGAGAAATGCCTTTTAAATTCATAATTGATTTTTTCTCACCCTCTCACTTTCTCACCTTCTCACTTGTAAATGAATGGTGATTCAAAGTCTTTCAGCAGCGGATGCTTGGTGTCCTTCTCGCTGAGAATGGCATGTTCTGTCGGTATGCGCCAGTCGATGCCCAAAGAGTCATCGAGTATGCTTATACCGCCGTCAGCCTCCGGATGGTAGAACTCGTCGCACTTGTACTGAAATATTGCCGTCTCGCTCAACACGGCAAAGCCATGGGCGAATCCTTTAGGGATGAAAAACTGCCGGTGATTGTCTTCTGTCAGTTCCACGGCGACATGCTGACCGTATGTGGGCGACCCCTTGCGTATGTCAACGGCAACATCCAGTACCTTGCCCCTTACGCATCTCACTAACTTTGCCTGCGTAAACGGCGGACGCTGAAAATGCAGACCGCGCATCACTCCGTATGAAGACATGCTTTCGTTGTCTTGAACAAACTCCACGTGGCCGACTTTTTCGTCAAATTCTCTTTGCGAGAAGCTCTCGAAGAAATATCCTCTCGCGTCCTTGAACAGTCGCGGCTCGATAATCACCACGCCCTCTATTTCTGTCTTGATTACTTCCATTGCGTTATATCTTTAAAAGAAAAGAATTAAGATAAACCTGAGAAGTTATCTCTCTTCATTCTTAATTCTTCATTTTTCAGTATTCCAGATTCTTTTCCAATAATTCCTGTTTCTCTCCAAGAATGGAAATCAGATATTTGCCGTAGTCATTCTTCAACATGGGCTGTGCCACCTCACGGAGCTTGTCCGCCGTTATCCAACCTTTGCGGTAGGCGATACCTTCCAGACAGGCGACCTTCAGTCCCTGACGTTTCTCCAATACCTCGATGAATGTCGATGCCTCCGACAACGAGTCATGTGTACCAGTATCAAGCCAGGCAAAACCACGTGCCATGGTCTGCACTTTCAGCTCCTTGTCTTTCAGGAACTCCTGGTTTACGGTCGTGATTTCCAGCTCTCCACGTGCTGAAGGCTTGATGCTCTTGGCAATATTAACTACCTTGTTCGGATAGAAATACAACCCTACAACGGCATAGTTGCTCTTCGGATGTTCAGGCTTCTCTTCGATACTCAGGCAGTTGCCGCCCTTGTCAAACTCCGCCACGCCGTAACGCTCGGGGTCACTCACGCGGTAGCCGAACACGGTCGCCTTGCCGTTCTCTTCGGCATCCATGACAGCCTGCTTCAGCATATCGTTAAGTCCCGCACCGTAGAAGATGTTGTCGCCCAATACAAGACAGGCACAGTCGTATCCTATGAACTTTTCACCGATAATGAAAGCCTGTGCCAGTCCGTCCGGTGACGGCTGTTCGGCATACTCGAATCTTACTCCGAAGTTGCTGCCGTCACCCAGTAGCCTCTTGAAGCCAGGCAAGTCGTAAGGGGTCGAAATAATGAGGATGTCCCTGATGCCTGCCAGCATCAGCACCGAAATCGGGTAGTAAATCATCGGTTTGTCGAAAATCGGAATAAGCTGCTTGCTGATTCCTTTGGTGATAGGGTACAGACGGGTACCGCTACCGCCGGCTAATACTATGCCTTTCATAATATTTTTATAAAATAAGTTTACTGATTGTACTCAATAGTTCTTTTTTATGGCTAACCCAATGCTTATATTTATGTGTTTTAGACTGTTTTATCAAATTCGGTAAGTCTTTCATGTCAGTACATACTAATACATCATATTTATCGTGCATCAGTGTGGCTATTTCCATTTGGTGATTATCCACATGTTCGCCATATTCATGAAGGCGCGGACATATCACTAAGGGCTTACCCATTTCCATGCTCGAAATAATGGAGTTTACCCCGCTATGGGTTACAATAACTTCCGCTTCCTCCATGTAATGATTAAAATCTTCATTAGGAATCAGTCCAAATGCTGTAAAGTTAGGTTTAACAGGGTAAAGGGCCGATTGCATGACAATCTCTTCTGGTTTATATTCCCCTTGCTCTACCAGCCTATTAAGTGCAATGATAATACGCCCGAATGGAAACTTCTGTGTTCCAAGTGGGACAAACAATTTAATTTTATCCATAGTTTTCAGTATGTCAAAGAACGAAGTTACCTTGCCAAAAACAAGATACTGCAACTATTAATAAACAGTTCCGCTGTAAATTCCTTTAGGATAGACTTTCTTCATCTCCGGCCATTGTACGAAAAAATAGTCAGCAAACGGATAAACCATTTTGCCTGTCACTGACTCACTGTCCAGTTTGGCAAAACTCTCCACATAAATAATTCTCCGTTTGAATATCCGTGCAAACAGGCAAGTCGGATAAGAAGCTCCAGCACCAGTCGTTATAATAGTAGTTGGCCTTTCAATTATAAAATAGATAAATGAAAGCAGAATGTTCCATCCAAATTTAAAGATGAAACTAATGCCTTCACGTTCCTGCTGCACCAAATAGTGATGCGGATGCTTTTCAACAGCTCCAGTAGAAGCCACATTCTTTTCCGTAACGATGTAATATAATTTATCCTTCACCAATGGAAGCAACTGCATCAGTTCCATGAAATGTCCGCCACAAGAACTGATGAGGCAGACTTTTGTTTTTTTATTATTATTCATTTTTCTTGTCATGGTATTATTTCCCACATTTTAATAGAATTTCATGTGCTATATGTTCATAGGTGTTCTCTTTTCCAGCAAAAGGAATTTTCTTATTTATATCAATTTGGAAATCAATAGTACATATATTTTCCATATCTTCAACAGTTGGAAAACATTCCTGAAAGATTGGATCATTTTTTACTGAAGGATAGTTCAGAATGATTGTAGGCTTTTCAAAATAAAGTGCATAAAGTAATGCTGTGCTATAATGTCCTATAATAAGAGATTTATCAGTAAAGCAAGAATAGTTATTAGGTAATTGTATAATATCTATTTGTGTATCTGCAAATCGTTTTATATAAGTAGATAAATTTTCACGTGGATGTAAGAGAACTATCAATCGTTTATATTTTTTCAATAGCTGTTTTTCTAAATCTAAAAAATATTTTTTTTCTTCCTCATAACTAATCGTGGCATATCCATCTAAAATAAAAGGTTGATGCACATATAAAACCTCACCATTCATTTTCAATCCTGCTGATGTAGCTTCTTTCTTATCTTTCTCACTTGAGAATATTGGATAACCTATTAGTGAAGTATTACTTTCATCCAAAGGAAAAACATTAGATAGCAAACTGTATTCACGTTGACTGAAAATGAAATAATAGTCAAATGGTGAATACTTAAAATTGTTTTTAAAATAGACTTGTTGCAATATCCGCCATTCCTGTAGTCTCTTTTTGGCATGGTATAGCACTCCTATGTATTTTTTCCAAAAATTTAACTGGCGATTGACAGTTTCCCAAATGTTTTTTTGAGCCTTTTGAGTTTTAAAATGCAGTGTATTTTGTGAAAAAAAACCATGCTCTAAATATACACTTTTGATATTTTGCAGGGCGCATATTCGTTGGAAAAACAATTCAAACAGAGACCTGAAATTAAAATTTATCCATAAATCAATCCTTTCATGTTCTATTATATCAATTATTTCAGAATAAGAACGAGAACTGACATCATAACTTTTAACTCCTTCAATAGCAGGTTCTTTTTGCCCTTGCAAATTTGCAATATGAAAAATAACAATCTCGCAATTCTCCCAATAAGGCATAAGTCTTTCTATCCAGTTGGAAACAAATGCCAAATTATATACTGTAAAAGCTATTTTCATAGTAGATTTTTTATAAATTCCCTTACACAACCATCTCCACCATTCTTTGTCATTATATGGATGTTATCAATCGCTTTCACTTCCTCACAAGCATCAGCCGGACAGGCTTTTACACCGACTCTCTTTAGTAGATCGATACAATTTACATCGTCACCTATATAAACCACTTCATCCAATGTTATATCAAGTTGTTGGCAGACTTCTTGGGCTACGGCCAGTTTGCCGCCGTTTCTTTTCCCTTGATACAGGAAATCAACTTTCAGCTTTTTTGCACGGTTAGCAACTATCTTGGTTTCTTCTGAAGTAATAATACCTGTCTTTATCCCTGCCTCACGAAGCAACTGAAAACCCATTCCGTCACGAGTATTGAACTTCTTCAGTTCATCACCGTTTTCTGTATAATACATGCCTCCATCCGTCAGGGTTCCGTCTACATCACATAAGAAAAGTTTAATCCTTTTCTTCTCCGGTTCCTTTTTTGGAAAGCACATGCTTGCGCATCAGGTTTTCAAGCACTATCCAATCATCCGGCTCGTCTATTTCCGTTGCCGTATATTCAGGCATTTCATAGATACCGATATGACCGCTTAAGCGATTGCCCGATTCAAGAATATTTCCTACCTTATTTATATAGAAAGCGCCGTTCTCCATCAACATTCCGTCAAAGTTCTGCCGACGGGGACGGTTTCTGTAATTGTAATTCATGCTTGTGCCGTCCGCATTCCAGAAGAAACGGTAGTTACGCACACAAGTCAGGATGGAATCATATTCACCTTTGCCATACATTTCCAAGGCTTCCGTAAAGTGGATTGTTTCAGTTAAAGGAGAGGTAGCTTGCACCAACATGAATACATCATCAGCCGAAAGTTGCGCATGATGAATATATTCCAACATCACGCTTTCCGTACTTGCCGTATCGCAAGCATTCTTGGCAGAACGGCGATAGATTTTTGTTTTCTTATATGGTCGAGAAACAACTACCTCTTCTATTTTATCCGAATCGGTTGCGACAATAATCTCGTCCACTTCTTTGCATTGTTCCAATGCTTCGATGTTCCAGCAAACCAAAGGCTTGCCACAGAACGGCTTGATGTTTTTAAGGGGGATAGACTTGCTACCACCCCTTACCGGTATAAATGCGATTACCATTTCACTTGATTTTTCTTCAACTTGTTTCTCTGAACTTTCTCGATATCAAGAATATCCTCTTTCTTATAAGTCAATGCCTTTGCCACGGCACGGCAGTCACGTGCCAGCTTGCGTACACCATCTGGTTCCAAGGATGCGGCATGGTCCGTACCTTTCCATGTGCGGTCAAGCGTGTAATGGCGTTCTATCCATTCCGCACCTAAAGCTACGGCAGCAGAGTCTACGGCAATACCTAAATGATGACCTGAAAAGCCGATGGATTTTACTCTGTCTGCATACAGTTCACGCAAGCGGGTAATTTCAAGCAGACAGATGTCTTCGAATGGTACGGGATAACCGGAAGTACAATCGTAAATAACTAAATCCTTGTTGCGTCCCTTGGATTCGAAGAAACGGATAATCTGTTCTTCCTCGTCGCGGGTAGTCATACCAAACGACAGATGGATTTCACCGCCAAAGTTATCGCACAGGTATTCCAACAGACCTTTGTTCAGGTTGCAGGCGGAAGGAACCTTTATCAGATTGGGATGCAGGGTACAGATTTCCTTGGCGGAAGTGATGTCCCACACGGAAGTGGAATATTCCACACCGAACTCGTTGCACCATTCTTGCAATTGGCGGTGCTGGTCAAGATTAAACTCCAAGAACTCGCGGTGTTCGCCGTAAGTCTTTCCGTAGGAGTTTTCCGGATGAGGATGCGGAGCATTATACTCTTCCGGAGTCAACAACTCTTTATTACAACGTTTCTGAAACTTGACTACATCTACCTTGCAATAAGTAGCAGCAGTCATGATCATCTCTTTTGCGATTGCCATGTCACCCTTGTGATTGCAACCTATTTCTGCAATAATTTTTGGAGATTTCATTTTAATGAAATTTTTTTAATGTTTTAAGTCGATTATATTTTTCCTTATCTCGATATTTTATGATTTTTCCACCTGCATAGATAGCTAAAGGTGGAACATCTTTTGTTACTATACTTCCAGCACCTATAATGGCACCTTCTCCAATGTGTACTTCACCAATGATAAGTACACGGCTTCCAATCCAAACATTGTCATCAATGACTACATTCTTTATAATATAAGTGCTGTCATAGGGTAGTTCATCACCATTATAATTATGACTTTGTGCCAATATTAGCACCTCTTCTCCACTGTGTAAGTTGTTGTGTATTAATACATTACCCCCCCCTATTTTCATTCCATTGAAATGACAATTATCTCCCACACGTATATTCCCTGCAAAACGGCAATAATGATTTACAGTTAAGTTTCTACCGTACTGTTTTAATTGTCGTTTAGCAAGAAATGTAAAAAACATAGTTCTACATTTCTTTAAAATCTTTTTTACCATTGTTTATATAGATATTTTAATTTTCTTGATAAAGAATTTTATTGACTACCATTTTTGTGAGTATTTCATCCATAAAAGGTGTTAAGTCCGCGTATAAAATGCCACATTCTTTATCCTCAAATACAAATGACAGTTGCCCATTTTGGTAATTTAAACTGCAATAGCCATATACCTCTCGATTGAAAGGGGTAAGCAAGCCCACCTTAGTCCAATGCGTGAAATCTGATGATACTTGTAGCATCAGATTTTTCCGTTTTTTCCCTGATGTATATGGATTGCAAAACAGCCCGAAACGATGTTTGCCGTATTGACAAGCAATAAATGAAGCATTACAAATAGGTTCAATTAATTGTTTGTCAGATTCATGTAACTTCCATTCCTTTATATGCCAGTCTTTTCTGTCGCTTTTTGAAGGTGTAACGGACACAAAGACACGCCGTCCTGGATTGGGACTTCCCCAATGGACTTCGGTGCCTCCACGGGCGTTAATCATAATCTGATTGGGAGCATATTCTGCAATAGTCGTTTCATTGGCGATGATTGTATCTGGGGTCGCTGCTGTTACCTTCCATGTCTTTCCGAAGTCAGCCGAGTACACCACGGCATTCGCATTTTTTGAGATTCCTTTTCCAGAACCGTTCATCAAAATGTAGGGTGCCGCTAATATACCGTTTTTAAGTTGAATGCCTGTTGTGGGTGAGGCGTAGAACTTCTCCCAACCTTTTGGTTTTTCGATGTTCATTGGCATGAAATCACTCCATGTCTGTCCATCATCAGTAGAGATCGAATAGTTCAAATCATGAAGAAAGAAAATGCGGTCATGTTGTTCATCGTAAATTAGGCATGGATTATAACCTCTGCACATTTGGCTCTCATCAAATGTTTTTCCTCCATCTGTACTTCTTGCCATAATGATGGAATTCCCTTTCATCCCTTTTTGCATTTTTTTCGCTTCTGCTGCTACGATAATCGTACCATGCTTTGTTTTCAAATGGATGGGAATTCTAAATATAGAGTAATATTTTTCTTTAATATTGGGATTAATTACATGGCAACCATTTCTATCCACCTCATTATAAGCAAAATTATCACGTTGAAACACAGTGATATAGTCCGCTACTAGTGCGGCATAAAGTCCTCCATTCAAACTTTTTATCTGGTTATGGATTTCTTGTATTATGGCTTGCACATTTCTATTATCTGATTTATATAATTTGGCATAGTAAGAAATACTAACTATATCTGTACGCTTACACAATCTCATATAGAAAGCGTTTTGTGGTATATTTGACTGAATCTTTTCGCCATTTTTGGATGATATGGCTGAAAGAAAACGTTTATCAGCATCGTAAAATGCTAATCCACCGCATTTACTTTGAGGTAACTGACATTCAATCACGTCATATCCAGACACTTCAATATATGATGTTGATGAATAATTAGGAGGAGACACCATTAACATTCCATTTGTGTTTGAAATATGTCCGGCAATGGTGTAGTCTCCATCGCATACAATTTTTATAGGGTAAGGCTGATGCGCTACAAGTCCAAGACTTTCTGAATAGTCGTTGCTTTGGCATATAGCATTGCACTGACTTAACAAATATGCAAAGCACAAAAACACACGATAGAGAATGTGTATATTCATCTTTATGCAATTACTATTGCATGATCACTTCTTTATATTGCTGTGCTATATAAAGATTAAGCGAATGTATATATTCTATTGATTTATTTGAGATTTCTTTCCTTTTCTCTATGTTGGACAACATTTCTATAAGATGCGTTGCATATTCCGATGGAGTCTTACACTGTATAATCGGAGCATTAAATTTATCATAAATGCCCTCTGCGCTATGGGGATGTACAATGGTGACTTTCCCATAAGAAAGGGCCTCAAATGTCTTGATTTTCAATCCTGTTCCTTGATATACAGGATTAATAGCAATATCTCCTAAAGCATAAAATTGTTCAACATTATCTACTCTTCCTATTTTAACAATTGAATTTTCATCAATCGTAAACAAACTGTCACAAATGCTGCCTCCAATTATCAATTTCGCATCCGGTTCTTTTTGAAGAACCAACGGAAATACATCTCTTATAAAATAATTGATTCCATTTATGTTAAGGTCGCTTTTACCAGACAAGAAAAGTATGTTTTTATTTCCTGTTAAAGGTTGTGGTACAGCTTTAAAGTAGGAATATATTGTTTTGACATTTCCACCTGGATACAGATACCTAAAGAATATGCTCTCATTCTCCTGGATAGATAAAATGGTGTCACATCTTCGTAATCCTTTTGCTTCTTGATTAGGTGTCAAATCAAACCAAAATGAACAGACTCCTAAATGAGCTTTTTTGAATGTCATGCAATCATGGGTGAATAGTATTTTTTTACAATTAAATTGTGATTTGAATAACTTTGAGAGGTTAATATAATTGATGATTATTGCGTTAAAGTCCATTTCTTGTTGGAGCTTTTTTACATACTTTGTCAAACCTATCGGATATAGATCATCCACGTGATTATATCCCAAAAGTTTCGCCCTTAAAACTATCAATGTTCGCTTGATTATGTCTTTCTGAAGTTGTTTTTTGTAGACGAATAATTTTTCACCCCAATAATTAAACATTTCTATGGGGGCCTTTTGCCGTCCTTCTATATACAGGAAATATACTTCGCATCCAATGTTATGAAGCAGATTGCAATATTCTATGATGCATTTTTGATTTCCTGCTTGTATGGGTGGGGCTGGATTTGCTGATATGACCAATATTTTTTTCATTTTCCAAAGTGTTTTTCCGTTTCCTCTTTCAAGGCATTAATATAACCTTTTCCGTATTTCAAATCTGGTTCCATATAGTTACCTTCAGCCCATTCATTCCATGATTTTAAGAATACGATTTTATTATCTTTCTTCTTGACAATGGAAAACACTTTATCGATATGCTTTTTGAAATATTTGGGATCGCTATCAGTCAAAACTAATGCCTTCTTCTTACTGCGAGGAGAATGATCCCAATTAGGAATAAGGCACGGAATGAAATCTTCATCTGCGTCGCTGTCTTTCACAAAATATTTCATGGCATTTTTATACGCCTCCACGATTGGTAACCCGAATAATCTACGTATGGCACGCTTGATTATTTTTTGGGGAAAGCACTGGTTAAATTCAAAGCCATAAGTTCGTTCGGTAGTTACTGCATTAGCTCCCATCTTTAGCCATTTATCTTTGTCATATTCCTCCATCTGTCTCATGCGAGCGATGAAATAAATTCCGTTAAAACCTGCCTCTATAGCCCATTTGTTCCACAACGAGATAAACTGTTGCATATCGGGCATAAGTTGCGGTTGATATATCAAGAATAGAGGGCAGTTCTTTATCTTTATATATCTGTCGTCTTTGAAAATTTTTAAGACATATTCAAAATGATGACGGTAATCATCTTCGCCTCCATATCGCTGTTCTATTAATACTTTGTCTCCCGAACCATCTTTGTTCCATTGCTTGGCTTTCCATGTTTCGTTGGCCCATCCCAAACAGAAGGGGAAATCAGGTTTGCCAGTAGCCACGACCTCATCAATTATTTCATTCAGAAGTTGTCTACCTTCGCCAAACCAATAATGCCAATAACAGAACCCAGAAACTCCTGCTTCCTTGGCAAGTTCTGCTTGCTGTTGTCGAATCTCCGGCAAGCGAAGGTCATAATATCCAAGATCTGCTGGTACTTTGGGCTGATAATGCCCCCGGAAAAGAGGCTTGGCCTTTCCTACATTAGTCCACTCTGTGAATCCTTTCCCCCACCATTCGTCATTTTCTTTAAATGGGTGAAACTGTGGTAAATAGTAAGCGATTACTAATGGTTTTTCTTGATTTTCCATTGCTTTTTATGTAAGCACTCAATTTAGGGCATACCCCTTCGAAAGGGCACTTTTCAGTGCCCTAAACCGAGTTTTGTTAAAAAATTAGTCTTGAATTTAACATTGGCTTGTAGCCAAAGTGATTTTGTCAGGAACCATGTTAACATAATCCCTGCACCCGTTAAAGATATTTTTGAAAAAAGTTCCGATGAAGTTCCAGATAGAACTGCCATGAAGCTTTACCGTTCCAATCACACTGTGATAGGTTGCCGCCATCTCAGCACCAGCATCACTACCATAATGAAGTGAATTGTTGCGTTGAGTGGTCAGCTTTCGAATGGTTCGCTCAGCCAGGTTGTTGTCTATCGGTAATTCACCATCATCCAAGTAAGCAAAGATCTCTTTCCAGAACCGGTTCAGATAATTGAGAGCTTCTTTATAATACTGACTTCTAAATTCTGAATCCTTTGTCAGTTCACTGTCCAACAAGCTGCGCAACTCTATCAGAAGTTCCTTCGTTGCCAGGCTTTGCCTTTCTCGGAACCTTTCCTTGGGAGTTAATCCGGCATCATCGTATTTACGCTCCCTCATAAAGAACTCCTTTAAAATTTCGGAAAAGCGTTCTGCATTCGGTTCACCACCCTGATTGGAAGCCTTGACAAACTTGTTCTTGGCATGTGACATACAAACTTGGTGTACAGTATCTTTAAACCGGCCTGATTTCAGCTCATTGCCGATAAATACATAAGCATTGTATCCGTCGGACATAATACTCTTCAATTCTGCATCGCCCAAAAAGTCTGTAAGTACATCACGACCACGCGAGCCATTCTCATAGAAGAAAATGGCTGTTTTCCGAGCCTTGTTGACCAGAACCCAAATGTAGCACTTCTTATAGTGATCGTATTTGCGCACTTTACACCAGGTCTCGTCGCAGTTCACAATCGAATCTTTTTCCAAAGCTATAGACTTCAATACACAAACCAGTTCGTCCAGGTATGTTTTGCCTTTCTTAAGCCAGTTGCGCAACGTGTTTTTAGAAATGGTCATGCCCATATCTGTCAGCCATTGGTGAAGAAGACCAAAAGTCACATTCTTTACATAAACTTCATAGGCAATAGCCTGCAGAAATTCAGGAGAAGCCTTAGTGCCTTCAATATTGGTTACTACCTCCGGATGGCCTTCAGAAGGGAAATAACCCCACTTGGGCTTTTTACCAGGCTCTGCATAATGAACCATCTCGAAGCATTCTTCCGTCAAGAAAGTACGAAAACTGAATACCCGTACCATTCTTCTTTCAATGAGGCGACCGGGAACCTTTGTCAAATCGGAAGGATGCTCTATCGCCTCTCCAACTACTCCCATCCTTTTATAACCGTCAGGGCGATTGGATAAATCACGCTCTTTCTTGGAAGACTCTTTTACCTCTTGAGATGGAGCATGACCAACTGAATCCGTACGAAGCGTATCATCGGTTCCATCATAATCATCCTTCTCCTTCCGGCGGTCTGAATCACCCGGCTTAGCTTTAGATTTGATCTTTTGACGTCTATCACCAAAACGTTCCTGATGGGCATAATCAAGTTTTTCCTGAAGTGATTTTATCTTACGCTCAGCCGATTTGCGAAGTTTATGCTCTTCCGATAACCGATTCTCAAGGTCAACATGTTTCGATTGCATGGATGACATCTGATCCTTCAGTTCTTTCATCTGAGCCATAAAATCCTCCAAAACAAGCTTCATGGCATCACCTGTCAACCTGAGATCCTGATTTTGCTCAGCAAGGTATTGTATGTATCGGTCTTTCTGATCCTCTGCCATACCTGCACTATAATTTATAGGGTTGCGTGAGTAGGTTGCCCTACTCAACAACTCTCGTTTTGTTGTAATTATATCTTGCAGATCGATCATACTTAAACCTTTGATTTACAGCATTAAAGGTAATAAAATAATCGCAAAACCGCAAGTGGATAAATAGATTGATTATCTGATTTTTAATGTTTTAACTATAGGATTCTCAAGAATCAAAACCACGTCCTTCCAGGCAATCCGATAAACAGTATCTGCCCCGTTCCGCTCCACCTTCATGAACTGATAGCCTGCCACAAACTTCTTTTCGAACAGACTATATGAACGATTATCAAATGAAAACATACGGACTATTCTGCGATTGCGAGACATGACTATAAAGACGTCTCCATCATTGGGCTCACGGTGAAGCCGTTCACGAATGACAGACAGCACACGGCTGTGTTTACAACGCATATCGGTGAAATCACGGACATAATAAAAATGATTCAGACCGGTAACACTCAACATAACCCCTCCAACTGCTCTACCATACGAACCAAATCCGGGTAGCTTAAATTCTTTTGGGACAAATGCAAGCCATTGCTGATACGAATCTCAACCCAAATACGAACCGGGTGATCATTTCTGCCTGGTGATACCGGTTGAGATTGATCAATGGCACTGGATTTTTCCTCATGACCGATTACAGGAGCACCATCAACCTGGACTTCAACTACTTTTTTCCGGGTATCCCTGTACCATTTCTGAAAGATGTTATAAGGGACTTTGTTCTTAACACAAAACGATTGGAGAGATTCTCCATGAGGCAAAGCCTCGGTCTGGTACTGAAAGTAAAACCTTTCAAGATCTTCACTGCTATACATAAATTCTAAAATTTTTGTTCGCAGCGAAGATAGAGATTTCAATTATGAGCCAATTTTTGACTGCTTACGCTTTTTATGTGAAATAAACAATATATTGAATAAAATTTTAGGGTGCTGATTTTCAATCATCCTGTTTCATTGTTCTATATAAACCCTAATTATTGATTGTTGAATTTGATTTTTCCGACTATGTTTTTTATCAGTTTCTGAAATGGAACACATAGTATCAATGCGCCAGTTACCATGATGACTACTTTAACAATAGGTGCTATGTTGCCAAATAGCATTTTGGAAGAGATGAAGCAGAATATCAGCAAATGCAAGACATAAAGCTCTAATGAATATTTTCCAAACCACACTAAAAATAGGCGAATCCATTTGATTACTCTCCAATTCTCGACCAACGACAAGACGAGGCAGATAAAGAACATATACACTACCTTTTCAGCTATGCCATACAATGATATACCATAAGGCCATGTCTCTTTTAAGAATAATGTGACTATCCACACAATACCCACAGCGACGAGCAAAACAAATCCCTCTTTTTTCCGATGATTGAATGAAATTTGTCCCGCATATACTCCCAAAAGAAATATGGAAATTTTGTCGATGCCAATGGAGGTTGCATACCATGCGGGCCAAATATAGTGCCTCCTAATCCAATAAAATAGGCTATTAAAACGCCAATCATGGCAATCCCCATTAACTCGCTTCTATAACAGCTGAATAAAGACAAAGATAAAGTTTTAGTCATAACTATACTCTATGATTTGATAACAAACTTCTTTTTAGTCACATAAAAGTCACCTATCATGATGATATAAAACAATATGAAAACCTGCATATACCCGTATTCACCGGTAATGCATGAATATGACAAGTAAAACACGAATAGTGTCAAGGGGAGAAGAATTTCTTTTATACTTCCCAAGCTGCGCATGTACTTGTACATTTTAAACACATACACAAACCAAAGGATGACACCCACAAAACCAAAATTGCACAGCACAACATATATCAAACTCTCAAAAGCAAGTAATTTAGGATGGATTACGTGCGATTGCATATAGTATTGATGCCAGTCAAATCCCTTTCCAAACAAAGGGTTATTACTAATAATATCAAAACAACCCAAGAACTGATTAATACGTAATTCCAATGAAGACCCTCCAATGTTTGTACTTTTGCTATCAACGATAGATGACACATATTCTGACATTTCAGGAATGCTGGATATAACACCATAAATAATAACCATAACAACCGCTGCTCCAGCAAAAATCTTAAACTTTCGTATCAACAGCAGATAGAACAGTATACTTATTGCCAATCCTGCAATAACAGAACGAACGCCACAAGTAAAAACATTTATAAGTACTAATAGAGATAAAATGGCAATAATATAAACATTCACTTTTCTGATGCAACTATATATGAACACTAATGACAAACCTAAAAAAAGTCCAAAGCTCATAGGGTGGATAAAAACAGACGTAATTCTACCAAACATACGCCCTGTATCTCTTGTCAAATATTCAATGTTGTATTCACCACCACTTATGTCCGTTAATTCCATAATATAAGGATTAAGCCCCTCAGTCTGCGTTAGGAACAAACCATAAATGCTTGCTATTGCAATGCATACCAAACATACATTTCTGAACAATTTCACGGAAGTATTGTCTTGGATCATAACATTCCACATCACAAATGTCAGAATAAAAATCTTCATGACTTGCTGCCGATATTTTTCAAGCATATACGCTAATGGTGTATCGCTTGAAAATAGCATGATAATCAAATAACCGCCGTATAAAACGGCGAATGGTATTAGCGGTTTATAGTCTATTCGATATTTATGGCGTCCTCTGAAATCCACAAAAAACGCTACTAAAAAGATAAGGTTTACCAAATTATATGAGAATGTCACCCCAAAAAAATGTATCTGCATATATGGTACAAGTAACAGATATGCCAAGTAGATGGCGACTCCTATTTTGAGTTTTACAAATGAGAATACAATTATCAATAATATGATAAAACCTAAAAATGTTCCCATGATGTTACTTTTATAATATAATTTATTCGATGATTAGATTTTTTGTGAGTCCATATCACCCCGCTCTTGATTATCTTTGCTGGATTTCCTGTAATTACAGTATTGGTATTATTAAAATGTCCTGTTACGATGCTTCCCGCTCCAACGATTGTATCATTATTAGGCAGATTTGTACCTTTCAAGATGATAGAACGTAGGCCTATCCACACACGGTCGCCCAAATGAATGTTTTTGGCGGAGTTGATGCGTGTTGTGCTTTTAATATCCAGTATGCTGTGATAGTCGGAAGTATGTAATTCAATGTTGTTAGATAACAGACAACCGTTACCTATATTATGGATGTCCCCTCCACAGCATTCATCACAACAAGCTTTTGTTTTGTAGCATTCACAACCACATCTTTTCCATTGTACACTATTATTATTGCCCTCGCACATGATATGCAAACTATTTAGATTGCTGCAATCACCAATGATGATGCAGTTGCCTTTGCCTTGTAAGCACTCAATTTAGGGCATCCCCCTTCGAAAGGGCACTTTTCAGTGCCCTAAACCGAGTTTTGTTAATTAATTAGTTTTGAATTTAACATTGGCTGGCAGCCAAAGTGATTTTGTCAGGAACCATGTTAACATAATCCCTGCACCCGTTAAAGATATTTTTGAAAAAAGTTCCGATGAAGTTCCAGATAGAACTGCCATGAAGCTTTACCGTTCCTATCACACTGTGATAAGTTGCTGCCATCTCTGCACCGGCATCACTACCATAATGAAGTGAATTGTTGCGTTGAGTGGTCAGCTTTCGAATGGTTCGCTCAGCCAGGTTATTGTCTATCGGTAATTCACCATCATCCAAGTAAGCAAAGATCTCTTTCCAGAACCGGTTCAGATAATTGAGGGCTTCTCTATAATACCGGCTTCTAAATTCTGAATCCTTTGACAGTTCACTATCCAACAGGCTGCGCAATTCTATCAGGAGTTCCTTCGTTTCCAGACTTTGCCTTTCCCGCAACCGTTCTTGGGAAGTTAATCCGGCATCATCGTATTTACGCTCCCTCATAAAGAACTCCTTTAAAATTTTGGAAAAACGTTCTGCAGTCGGTTCACCACCCTGATTGGAAGCCTTGACAAACTTGTTCTTGGCATGTGACATACAAACCTGGTGTACAGTATCTTTAAACCGGGCTGATTTCAGCTCATTGCCGATAAATACATAAGCATTGTATCCGTCGGACATAATACTCTTCAATTCTGCATCGCCCAAAAAGTCTGTAAGTACATCACGACCACGCGAGCCATTCTCATAGAAGAAAATGGCTGTTTTCCGGGCCTTGTTGACCAGAACCCAAATGTAGCACTTCTTATAGTGATCATATTTACGCACTTTACACCAGGTCTCGTCGCAGTTCACTATCGAATCTTTTTCCAAAGCTATAGACTTCAATACACAGACCAGTTCGTCCAGGTATGTCTTACCTTTCTTAAGCCAGTTGCGCAACGTGTTTTTAGAAATGGTCATGCCCATATCTGTCAGCCATTGGTGAAGAAGACCAAAAGTCACATTCTTTACATAAACTTCGTAGGCGATAGCCTGCAGAAATTCAGGAGTGGCCCTAGTGCCTTCAAAACTGGTTACTACATCCGGATGGCCTTCAGAAGGGAAATAGCTCCACTTCGGCTTTTTACCAGGCTCTGCATAATGAACCATCTCAAAACATTCTTCCGTAAGGAAAGTACGGAAACTGAACACCCGTACCATTCTCCTTTCAATGATCCGACCGGGAACCTTTGTCAAATCAGAAGGATGCTCTGTCGCCTCTCCGGCTACCCCCATCGTTTTATAACCGTCAGGGCGATTGGACAAGTCACGGTCTTTCCCGGAAGGCTCTTTTAACTCTTGGGATGGAACATGACCAACCGAATCCGTGCGAAGCGTATCATCGGTTCCATCATAATCATCCTTCTCCTTCCGGCGGTCTGAATCACTTGTTTTAGCTTTAGATTGTATCTTTTGACGTCTATCACCAAAACGTTCCTGATTGGCATAATCAAGTTTTTCTTGAAGTGATTTTATCTTACGTTCAGCCGATTTGCGAAGTTTATGCTCTTCTGACAACCGATTCTCAAGGTCAGCATGTTTCGATTGCATGGATGACATCTGAGACTTCAGTTCTTTCATCTGAGCCATAAAATCCTCCAAAACAAGCTTCATGGCATCACCTGTCAACCTGAGTTGTTAATACTCAATTTAGAGCGTACCCTTTTTATAAGGCACCAGAATGGGTGCCTCACAAAAAATAGCCATTAAGTTCGATTGTTTTTTAACTATTGGCATATAGCCAAGTTCATATTTTGCGGTGCCAGACTCAAAAAAACTCTGCAACCGTTAAAAATCCGGCAAAAAATTTGCCAAGAAATCCCATGCGGACCTGCCTTGCAGCTTCACAGTACTGATTATACTATGATATACGGTGGCAATCTCCGCTCCCTCGTCACTTCCGAAGTGCAGGGAGTTCTTCCGTTTGGTGGTAAAGGGACGCACCGCCCGTTCCGCCAGATTGTTCGAGATCGGATAACGGCCGTCCTTTATATAAGTGAAGGCCTCATTCCAAAACTTGTGAAGATAATTCAGGGCCTCCCGCATATAACAACTTTTTTGCTCCTCCTCACTTTTCAACTCCTGCAGCAGGTTTGCCCTCAGGATTATCATCGCTTCCATGGTCGGCAACCCCTGCCGTCGTCGGGTACGTTCCCCGTCGGTGATCATCTCCCTGTCATACTCCCTTTCAAAACGGAAGAGACGGTTTATATTGTCAAGGAACACATCAGCCCTCTTGTCGCCGCCTTCCATCCGGGCTTTCACGAACTTCGCCCTCACGTGCGCCAGACAGACCTGATGGTCCGTATCCTTATACCTGTGGGTTTTCAGCCCGTCACCGATAAAGACATAAGCGTTATAACCGTCCGACATGAGGGCCTTCAACTCGGCATCACCTAAAAAGTTCGTCAGCACGTCACGGCCACGGGAACCGTCCTCGTAGAAGAAGATCACCACACGTTCCGCCTTGTTGACAAGGACCCACATGTAGCATTTCTTGTAACGGTCATATTTACGGACCTTGCACCAGGTCTCGTCACAATTGACAACGGCATCCTTCTCCAGAGCGATACGCTTAAGTTCCACCACCATACGGTCGAGGTATTTCCTGCCTTTCTTCAGCCAGTTGCGCAAGGTGTTCTCCGATACGTCATTCCCATATCCCCAAGCCATTGGTGCAGCAGGCCGAAGGTCACGTTCTTCACGTATACCTCATAGGCGATGGCCTGAAGGAACCCAGGAGTTATCCTGGTACCGTCAAACCGAGTTACCACCTGCGGGTGTCCTTCCTTGGGGAAATACCCCCAGCGCGGCTTGCGGCCCTTCTCCACGTACTGCACCATCTCGAACTGTTCCTCTATAAGGCGGATGTCCAGACGGAAAGTCTTCACCAGCTTGCGGTCAAGAATACAGCCCGGAACCTTGGAGAGATCCGACAAGTGCCTGACAGGTGTTCCGTTAACGCCCATCGTACGATAGGTTTCCGGACGGTTGCAGAGATCCCTCGGATTCGGAGAGCAGGGGTGGGATTCCTGTGTTTCCGACTCCGGTACGGAACGGGTATCCAACGATTCCTCCGTACCATCAAAGCCATCTTTCTCCTTCTCACGGTCAACCGGATCATCATCACTACCGGAATCATCCTTTTTTACGGACTGTTTCTTCGAACCGAAACGGTTCTTGCGGGCAGATTTAAGTTGTTCCTTCAGCTTTGTAATCTCCCGTTCCAGGGATTTACGTGATTTGCGCTCTTCCTCAAGAAGGGATTGCGACTCATTCAATTTTTCCAGCATCTGGTTGGAGCGGGATAACTCTTTAGTCAGATCCTCCAACACCAGTTTCATCGCACGATTATCCAGTTCCGCGTTCTCCAGACGCTCGATCAGGTATTCCACATACCGGTTTTTCATTTCATCGGACATATTCTCACAGCGGTTAAAAGCACGACACGAGAAGGTCTCCCGCGCCAGAAGCTCGCGTTTCTGAAATATCAACTGTTGTAATTTGTCCGTATCCATATCCTGCTTTTTGTGATATAAATATATAAAAAAAACTTGATATAACCATATAAATACGGAACATAATTATCTTATTTTTAACGATTTAATTACAGGATTCTCTAACAGGAGGACCACGTCCTTCCAGTCTATCCGGTAGGCGACCTCGTTACCTTCGTCATCTTTGATTATCCGCATAAACTGATAGCCCGCAACAAACTTTTTCTCGAAAAGACTATACGAACGGTTATCATAGGCGAACAGGCGAACGATACGCCGGTCTTTAGACATCACGATATAAATGTCACCGTCTGAAGGCTCACGGTGCAACTGTTCACGAATGACGGACAGAACACGGGGAATGCTCACAACGCATGTCAGTAAAGCCACGCAGGTAATAGAAGCGGTTTATGCCCGTCACACTCAACATAGGACCTCCAGCTTTTGGATCAGACGGTACAGACCCGGATAATCCAGATCTTTTTGGAGGATATGCAGGCCATTGCTCAAGGTCAGCTCCACGGATATACGCACGGGAAGCGTCCCCGGACCTTTGCCCGGCTTCCGGTATCTGTGTACTGCATGGGGAGAGGGACTGTCCTTCTTTACCGGGGTTTCCCCTGAAGGTGAAGACGGCCCGGATTCCGATGGTGGACCCGAGGGAACACCATCCACCTGAACTTCCACTATTTTTTTGCGGGTATCCTTGTACCATTTGTGAAAAATGTTATATGGAACATTGTTCCGTAAACAGAATGTCTGGACTGACATTCCGAGAGGCACCGCCTCGGTTTGATACTGAAAGTAGAATCTTTCAAGGTCTTCACTGCTTAGCATAATTCGTAAGTTTTAGTTCGCAGCGAAGATATATATTTCATTTTTGAGCCCTAATTTGAGTGCTTACACCTGAGTTCCTGATTTTGCTCAGCAAGGTATTGTATGTATCGGTCTTTCTGATCCTCTGCCATACCTGCACTATAATTTATAGGGTTGCGTGAGTAGGTTTCCCGACTCAACAACTCCCGTTTTGTTGTAATTATATCTTGCAGATCGATCATACTTAAACCTTTGATTTACAGCATTAAAGGTAATAAAATAATCGCAAAACCGCAAGTGGATAAATAGATTGATTATCTGATTTTTAATGTTTTAACTATAGGATTCTCAAGAATCAAAACCACGTCCTTCCAGGCAATCCGATAAACAGTATCTGCCCCATTTCGCTCCACTTTCATGAACTGATAACCGGCAACAAACTTCTTTTCAAACAGACTATATGAACGATTATCAAATGAAAACATACGGACTATTCTGCGATTGCGCGACATGACTATAAAGACATCCCCATCTCTGGGTTCCCGGTGAAGCCGTTCACGAATGATAGACAACACACGGCTGTGCTTACAACGCATATCGGTGAAATCACGGACATAATAAAAATGATTCAGACCGGTAACACTCAGCATAACCCCTCCAGTTTCTCTACCATACGAACCAAATCCGGATAGCTTAAATTTTTTGGGACAAATGCAAGCCATTGCTGATACGAAGCTCAACCCAAATACGAACAGGGTGATCAGTTCTGCCTGGTGATACCGGTTGAGGTTGATCAATGGCACTGGATTGTTCCTCATGACCGATTACAGGAGCACCATCAACCTGGACTTCAACTACTTTTTTACGGGTATCCCTGTACCATTTCTGAAAGATGTTATAAGGAACTTTGTTCTTAACACAAAACGATTGGAGAGATTCTCCATGAGGCAAAGCCTCGGTCTGGTACTGAAAGTAAAACCTTTCAAGATCTTCACTGTTATACATAAATTCTAAAATTTTTGTTCGCAGCGAAGATAGAGGTTTAAATTATGAGCCAATTTTTGACTGCTTACGGTCTTTCATAAATTACCGAATGAATATTTCTGATATGTTTTCTCTACTTTTTCTATTATTCCATTAATATCCTTTTCCTTAATACCGATTATCATTGCCGTTTGATTCTTCCCGTCCAATCCATTTGCATTGAACGCCCCCTCAAACTTGTAACTGTATGCCAACCCAAAAAGAGGGACACCGCTGTAAATGGAAGCAAAGTTGGCATGCATTCTAGTACCGATGAAAAAACTCATTTTACTGATGACATATTTTACTTGTGGTGAAATCAAGTCTTTATCCACAAATATCACATTACTTTTGTCCTTGAGTTTATCGTATGCCGCTTTGCAGGCTACCATATCATCATTGTTTGGTTCCGGTATCTCATAATTGTATGAATGTGGTATAAGATATATTGTATGTCCCTTATCACGGAAGTGACAAATCAAACGGTCTATCAGTTCCGGATAGGCATCAAACTGTCCTGCCAACGTGCGGAATCCATTACTGTATGCCAATCCACTTACATTTATGCCCACTGAATTGGGCTTTATGTCAATATTCCAAGGTTCAGGCTGCATATAAGCTGAAAGGTCTTTAGTCAGTTCATTTTTGATTCCCATCTTTTTCAACTCAGGAGTAAACTTATCATCCCGCACATATACGGTTTTTGAATGAGAAAGAATATAACGAGCTTCATCGTAGTTGCGCTGTAACTGAAAAGGCCCAAGTGTTTGCGGAAGTTGTATTACCGGTATGTTCATTTTGAGAGCAATCCATGTTTCCAAGAGGCGCGAATGAAATGTATCTGTACCATAGATGTCGGAAAAACCGTCGCCTCCATTGATAGCGGCTACATATTCAACGGATTTCAATAATTTTGCGGTTTGTGACCAAGGTAAAAGTATACCCAATTTGCGTAACAGCCACCATTCTATGATGAAAATTCCAATAGTCTTGCGATGCCAGGTAATGCTGTTAACGGATAGAATTTCCTCTTTACATTTTCGATTGCATGATTTAAGAAAATTTTTATAGCAACGTATATTTAATAATATGGTTCCTTCTTTTAAATTTTCGCGCTGCTGAAGAAATGATATAGCTCCATAACCCAGTGCGGCTGTACCTCTATTGTTGTCTCGCAGGTTAAGTCCTGAAATGATGATGTATTTCTTGTGATTCATAAAATCATGAAATTATGTATGTTTTTTAATCGATGCCATAATCCCTGGCTTGCTTTGAATATCCAACCTACTTGATGTCTGTAACACAAGTACATAAATTTGTTTCTAAGAGTTGGTATTTCAGATAAAGGAGTATATTCTTTAGAAATGTTGTCGCTCCATGCTTCATACTTCCAGTTTATGCTATGGAACAAAGGGTCTTTTAGAAAATCTTTCAAAGCAATCGATAACCCTTCTTTAGGACTTATGAATTTCTCATGATAGACTTTCTCTATTTTTGTATTGTCAAATTTCCTATTTAAACGACGAGCGTATATTACTTGATACTTGAATTTTTTATCCTTGAGCTTTATTGTTTCATCACTCATAACTACTTTAGGACACTTGCCTGTAAATTCTTCTATCGCACAGAGGTAGATAGTCAATATATCTTGCCATTTTAATGAATTATCAGTAACAATGTTATATGACTGCTTTAAACATTCTCTTTTCCCAATAACAGCGCATATGGCTTTCGCCACATCATCTCCATGTGTCATTGCTGTATATTTATCTGCAATATCATTTGAAAAAACAATACATCTACCTTTTAAAGCCCTATACAACCAGTTTTCTTTTTCCAGTGCCCCTAATTGCAACCTATAAGTGTTATATGTCACGGATGGTCTGACTATTGTATAGTTTGAAAAACCACTCTGATAAAGGATATCTTCTTGGCGCGCTTTAGCCAAAGCATATTCATCCGTTTTTTTATATTCTAAGTCCTGTACGGTCTCTAATAAACGTGGCGAGTTTTCTGTCAAAGGCACCTTACTTTCAGCAAAAATTCTTGCCGAACTTATGAATATATATTGTTTGGTTGATTGTAACAACAAACGGGCACGCCTGTCAAATTGATTTGTTGAATAGGACATGAAATCCACTATCGCATCATAATGCATACGAGAGAGGCAGGCTTTCAGGAAAATTTCATCTTTCGCATTTCCTTGCAAATAATGTAGTCTTTCACATGATTTGTGTGCGGAACGGCTTGTCACATATACATTGTTTCCTGATGCTACTAATAATTTTGATAAGGGAGCACCCATTGCTCCCGTACCCCCCAAAACCAAAATGTTCATACACTATTTTTTGAGTTTTTTCAGCACACTGACCACAGAAGCAGGTAATGCTTCCTTTAATTTGTTTTTAACCATTGACATACCTTTCAGGGAACACTTGCCCAATTCTTTGATTTGTGCAACATCTGTTTCCGCATCGGTAAATACCTCCATGAACAGAGGTGTTTGAGTATTAGGGTCAGTAAATATTTTAATAGTTTGCTCTAATTCCGTTTGCGACCGCACAGCTAAATAGTTGAATCCTTGTGATTCCGCCCAGCCTTTGGCAGTAGCATGATGAGCGGCAGCTACATTCACGTCCACATCGCGTACTCCCTTAAAAGGCTCATAATAAGCCGAGTGGAATAAGGCACCACATGAATTATTGATAAGCATAATACGAGCTTTGCCAATATAGCGGTTCCAAATAGAATTCATGTCATAAAAGAAACTCAAGTCTCCAACAATCATGTAAGAGGGAACACCACTTATGTATGATTGGGCTATGTAGCTTGATGTTGACCCATCTATTCCACATGTTCCTCTGTTGCAATAGACATCCACAGTTTTAGGTATGCTGAAATTATTAGCTATACGTATATTGTTGCTGTTTGAGATATGGAATAATGCACCGTCTTGCATATTGGAGATTAATGCTTGAATAGCAGAAACGGCAGAGTAATCAAAACCGTGAGTCAATGAATTCTCATCAAAGATCTCGTTCTCAACCTCTTTCCATTCTTTATAATAATTTTTAGTATTATGGATGCCTGTTTCCACTAATCGCTTGAAGAAATATTCCGGGGTACATTCAATAATCTTGGTTTGCCGTTTTAAAGGGTCTGATACTTCTCCATTAGGTGAAACGTGCCAATGCGTCAAAGTTTGTGGGGCATTATTGAATCGTGCCTTTATATTGAGAAGGCGGTTGGCATTCATTGTAATAATGATATCAGGCATGACGGATTCGAATTTTGTTCTGTCAACCATTCCATACCAATTGCTACGCACAAAATTTTCAATATGGAGATTGCCTATTACGTCACTTGTAGCTAAGGCTCCAAATTGTTCACAAAATGTCTGTGCCAAAGCAGATGCATATTCTGAAAGGGGTAAATGTTGTCCCCACAATATTAATATTCTTTTCCCCTTTAATTCATCGGCCAAAGCATTCCACTTTTCATTTGAATCGGTTGGCATCACCCTGTCGATTTTTGTTACAGATGGTAAGGCAGGCACTTCAAATTTGTATAAGGCTTTTTCTACCGGATAACTATCATCTATCTGAAAGTTAATATGTACAGGTCCTTTCTCGCGATGGTCCAATTCAAGCAATGCCTCATTCACTAATCTATTGCAATACCAAAAATCCATTCCGTCACGCACTATAGGTAAATCTACACTTTTCCGTACAATGTCACTGTATAGGTTCTTCTGTGGAACACATTGGTCTTCTTGTTGATTCAGATAATAGTGGTTACGATCACTGGTTAATATGATAAGTGGCAAATGTTGATAAAAAGCCTCTGCCACAGCCGATACATAGTTGCAGGTCGCGGTGCCGGATGTGCATACAATAGCTACAGGCTTTTGTAATCGCTCAATCAACCCCAATGCGAAGAAACCGGCACTGCGTTCGTCTACAATAGAATAGCACTTGAAAAAATTGTCTTCCTCTGCTGAAAATACCAACGGTATCGGCCGGGTCCCGGCCGATACCACCAGATTTTGAACCCCATACGCTTTCAGCATAGCTAATATAATCTGTACGTTTTTATGTATTGTATACATTGCTAAATTATTTAATTGATTTATTTTTCGAATCTACTGATTTTGTTTTTTATTATCTTCACCAATCCTTGGCGTTCATCACTGTTTATACCAAAGATGAACACAAATAAAGCCACACTTAATGCTCCAATTATGCATATTGAGAAAGATATGACTATGTTATTGGGTAAATACAAATGCAAGATAGCAGGAACAACAAAAGAAAAACAACACACGGTTCCACATTTGAGCAATAAATTCCTAATAAAAGGTATTATATGCATGGATATAGAATGTGACACAAATATTATTCGAAACGATTGTTCCAAAATCACTATAACAAGATATACATACATGGCATAATTGGGATTAAGTCCTTGTACAAAACACAACCATGCAAGTGGAATATGTAGTAACCCTAAAGTGGTTAACACAATTTGGTAATTCTTGATGTTTCCGGTTGCGCCTTGTGCTGCCGACAAGGGACTTGAAAATGAGTTAAATAAAGTAATAACCAGTACAAGCCGTACAAAATCCACAGTATAATCGGGCACTTCTTTTAACCATAATCCTAACAAGGCCGGAGTTTCTATAATAATGGGAACGACAAAAAACAGAACAAGAAAAAATCCCATCCGACATCCACGTGATACCAATATATGCATCTCTTTAAGTTGGTTGGCAGAATAAGTTTTTATGATCTGTGGATTCAATGCCGTCATAAAGTTATTTACAAAGTTGCCTACAACTTGATTTACCTGATTTGCAATACCATACGCGGCATTAACAACAACTCCGAAGAAAAGGTTCATCACAATGGAAATGCCTTGACCGTGGCCGATGGATGCCAATGCTCCCACAATAGTCCACATAGAGAAAGCCATCATCTGCATTATAACAGTTTTGTCAACTTTCAACTTTACAGCCCTGCATTCTTCAAAATGTCGTTTACAATACCAGCCGTATAACAATCTGATAATCATGCTTACCAAAAACATCAGAGCTGAATATGTGATAAGCTTGTCTACGGGGGAATACACGAGAAGCAAGACAAGCATTAGCTTCAGTGAAACTTCGATGATGGATATATATGCAAAAGCCGACATTTTCTCGTTCGCAATGATGGCCGCATTATAAGGAACACTCACTATGGATGTAACCATGGTTGCAATACTGAATTGCAAAACATAATTTGCGGCCGTCATCCGTTCTGGAGCAATATTCATATGGCTATTTAAAAACCACACGCCTAATGTTTCAGCCAAAAGCACCACAATGAAAGCGATGATGAAATGAATAATCAACGCATTTGAGAAAACACGTTTGACTCCGTTCATGTCATTTTTCCCAAACTCAAAATTCAGGAAACGTTGTGTTGCGCCGGCCATAGATGTGTTCAAAAAAGACAAGAACATGACAATGCCGCCTACGACATTGTAAATACCAAAATCGTCAACACCCAGAGTCGCAAGAACAATTCGGCTCGTATACAGCGACACGACCATTGTGAATATTGTCCTGATATACAAGAACAGTGTATTTTTGGCAATGCGCTTATTGTTAGATACTGGTTGCATAATGATGGATTATGTTTATCTACACTTATCAAGGCAACGGTTCTTTGTATTGCCCAACATCCGGTTCAGCATGAAATCCCGTCTTCCGGCTGTGAACTCATTTACACGACTGAGCTTCTCATCGGAAATCATGGGCTTGATTACACTAAGCAATACTGCATCCATGGTTTCACACGACTCCAACCGGGTGATGAACTCTTGCCGTTTTTCCTGATACGGGATGAACCATTCCAAATCTTTTATTGCAGGCATAATGAATGAAATATCTTGAAATATGAAACAAAATGAAACAGATTGTTACAAAAACTTGCAAATATCTACCTTCGTACTGTCAAGCTTGATAAACAAAGTATTCACATAAATGATTCAGCAATATGAATGAACAAATTTTTCGCATCCGCCCTTACTCCAAACGGGAGTTGGCGGGACTGTATTTCCCCTTCACGAAGAACGCAGATACGGCCGTGAAGAACCTGAACAACCTGATGCACCGCAATCCGGACTTGCTGGCAGAACTGGCGGAAGCCCGTTACACCACATAATTGTTGAATGTTGATTTCCAACAAAGATATAGATAGCATTTTTAAGCCCTAATTTGAGGGCTTATCTTCTTTATACCCTGCTTTCGCGAGCAGTTCCATCCACTTGGAACGCTCTTCCGCATACTCTTTCCTGCAGGCGCTGAGCTTGTCCAACTCGCGTGCTAACTGTTCGCAAAGGGAATAGGGGCTTACTTTGCAGAAGTACCACTCGAAACGAAGCTGTACAGGCTTCCCACGCGGGAGAATGTAGTGGAACTAAAGTTTAGCGGACAGCAATAATTTTTTATTCGTTGTGTGAACCCGGGCGTTTACAGCGAATTTGTCGGGACTGTTCAAAATGACAAATTTACAAACGGAACTGGTGGACCACCCTTTATGGCAGTTTCACTAATACCTTGTTTCCGGATACCTTTGTTCCTGTGACATCGCCTTTCATGCTGATTTCTATATCAGAGTATTGCGGTTCAATCATCATTGTGCCGTCAATGGCAATGACACCCCACTGGCTGTAATTCTTCTCTACGGCGCAATACCTGCCTATGGGAGGCCTGACATTGCGGTATATCGGAGGAATGGTGATACGTTCACCGACTTTCAACCCCCATTTCATCCCTGAACGGAACGGAACAGCCTCGCCTGACTTTTCCAGAAGCAGCCGCCTCTTTTTCATTTTCTCGGATTCCGCCATATTCCGTATCTCCCTCGCACGCTTTGCCAGTCGCTCCATCGCGGCCAAACATTTCTCTCCCTCCTCTGCCGGGAAGTGACATCCGATGTATTTTTTTTCCCCACAGTCTGTCACATGATAGTATTTCCCTCCGATGTCCGTCACGATGATGCTTCCATCCGCCAACCATCGGCATATCCAATAGTAACTGTCATGATCACCACCGAGGAGACAGGCATATCCCCATGGAAAACCAGCCATATGCGGATCGTCAATATAGCATTGGACGGAAGCACTATAATCAAAAATCGCCACATAGAACTTGTGGTCATAAATATAGCCGCCGCTCAGGTTCAGTTTGCTTGCATACAGATTTTTTGTCCGGCTATAATACATGCGACCGACTTTCAACATCTCCACATCCCCGAAACGCCTCACCTCAGGTTTTTCCTTGTATGACCGCAGGTTGTAAAGATCTATATAATCAGACCTGCCGTTCGGTTTCTGCACGGTCAGGAAATTGTTTCTCATGAATTTCATGGACTGGCAATACCCTTCCTTCCTTATAATCTCACCACAGGCGTTTACCAGTCCGCATATCTTGTCCGAGAGCCTCACCGCTGCCATGTCATGCCGGATGTCGAAGACTGTGACGAATACCGGGGCCGTAATCTTATTTCTTCCCCGGCACAGCCCCCATAACCCGCTGTTCTTGTCGTGCCATGCTCTAAGTTCCGGCCTCTTGCAGGGATTAGGAGTTTTTTGCAAAGCTATAGCGGAAAGCAGCCTGTCATGGGAAACGATCATTTCCATACCGAAGTCCTGACATGAATCTTCCGCGGTGACAGTTTCCGGACTTGTTCCGTTTCCATGCCGGACGGTCCGTATTCCCCTTCCAGCCATATCCCCACGGAACATCGCTTCCCAGTCCCATGCCATGGTGGGCAGACCGAACACACGGTAAAGCCCCACGTTGTCTATCAGCACACATGTTTCCTTACCGGTTGATTTTCTCAGTCCGCGCCCGGCCTGTTGCAGATATTTGGCCAGCGAGAGTGTCGGGCGCGCCATCTGCACGAACTCCACATCGGGGCAGTCAAATCCCTCGCTGAAAACGTCCACATTTACCAGTACCTTTATTCTGCCTGTTTTGAAATCCTCCACCATCCGTCCTCGTTCAGCAGTCGGTGTGTGGCTGTCTATGGCTGCGGCGTCCAGTCCTTTCCCGCTGTAATACGCCGCGATGTTCCGCGCATGGTCAATACTGACGGCATAAACAATCCCCTTCTTCCCGTCCGCATACTCCAGAACGCTCCGGTATAACCGTTCGATGCTTGTGTGGCGATTCAGTACGTCATTCATCTCCCTTATCTGGTAATCACCGTCGGCACCGCGTTTTTCCAGCGAGTCTATCAACCGTTGCTCCCTGCTGTTTGCACGTATCGAGACATAATCAAATGACGACAGCCATCCTTTCCTTATAAACTCCGCCACACTCCACGAGCATACCAGCGAGTCGAAAAGGTCTGTGAACCCGGAACGTCCCATCCGGCAGGGAGTGGCGGTAAGTCCGAGAAACTTCGCTTCCGGACACCTGCTCCATAGTATCCGGTAAGTCCTTGCCTGCGCATGGTGCGCCTCGTCGATGATGACCAGTTCCGGTTTTTCCACCACATCATCGTAATGCCGTGTGAGCCATTGTATGGACATCACCCTGATGCACCCGTCAGTCAGACTTGTCCCGTATTTTGCAACGGTCTCTTCAATCTGCGCCACAAGCTCCCTGCGGTGTGCGACGATCCAGACCGTCCTCTTTCCATCAGTGAGGAAACTGCTTACCACTGCCGCCAATACATGGGTCTTGCCGGTACCTGTGGGCATCTGCACCATCACGCTGCGATGCGTTAGCCACTCCTCCGAGAGACGGCGCATGATGTCTTTCTGATAGTCATGCAGACATACGGTTTTTGCCATATCGTTTTCGATTAAAGCTCCGGGAACAAGCGCTCTCGTTCCCGGAGCTTCCCCTGCACTTTTCACAAAGGACAAGGGTTCTGATCTAACATTAGTGCCGGCTATGTTCCATTTCCGGCCGGCAGACGGAAATAACAGGCTGCAAAAACAAAGTTTTTTAACTGCTAAATTACTAAGGACCCTCATCGAGAAGGATCGTTAAGAACAGCCCGTTTTACTAATAGGCATTCTTCTCGCCACGGAAGACATTCGCCACCGTCCTGTACATGATGTAAAGGTCCAGACCGAAGCTCCAGTGCTCCAAATACCAGATATCACCACGGATACGGCCCTCCATGTCTTTTAGTTCCTTCGTTTCCCCACGGAAACCCGTAACCTGGCTCCATCCCGTTATACCCGGTTTCACAAAATGCCGCACCATATATTTATTGATCAGCCTTGAATATTCCTGCGTATGGAGAAGCATGTGAGGACGAGGCCCCACGATACTCATATCCCCCAACAGCACATTGATAAACTGGGGCAGCTCATCTATATTCGTCTTACGCATTATATTGCCCCAGCGCGTCTTGCGGGGATCATGCTCCGTGGCCTGTATCCTGTCGGCATCTGCATTTACTTTCATACTGCGGAACTTGTAACAATAAAACTCCCTGCCGTTCAGCCCGTTCCGTTTCTGGCGGAAGAACAGCGGGCCGGGCATGGTCAATCCGGTCACTATCGCCACCACAATCAGAATAACCGGAAAAAGCGTACAAAGGAACACCGATGAGACTACTATGTCAAAGGTTCTTTTCAGCAGGCGGTTCCCCGGCCAACTTAAGGGATCGGAGCGAAGGCCCAGGTAAGGGACATTCCCCATGATGTTGAACGACATACGGTGGTGGAGATAATTGCGCACATTGGGCACACTGAAGAAATGTACCAGATGGTTCTCGCAGTAATCAATCAGAGAAACGATGACCTCTCTGTCTTTTGAGGGCAGGCAGCAGAACAGGTAATGTACATAATCATGTTTCTCCAGATATTCCTGTACCTGCGCCGGCTGGCCCAAATACGGACATTCTACCGGAAAAGCAGGATTCGCCTGACCGTCAAAATAGCCCACGACCGAATAACCTGTATCTTCACTGCCCGACATCTCATGGTAGATTTCCAGGTTGTTGTCCGTACTTCCTACCAGTACTACAAAACGCGTATGTTTCTTGCTCATACGGTAAAGCCTGATGAGAAGACGAAGAGTGAAACGGAACGAAACAAGACACAGAAACAGGAGGAAAAGGTACTCCAGCATGAACAGGGAGGCTATATCCGCATAGTTTCCTACAGAAAGGACCAGACCGCCCAGGAGGACAAACAGGAACATATTCTCAAGCACACGTTTCCATATCTGAAGGGAATGCACTTTCCTCCGGTGAAGCACTACTCCTGAATGGATGGCGCAAAGGGCGTAACATAACATCAGTGTAAGCATGACTTGCAGAACGGTGGTTCCACCAACCTGCAGGCTATCCCACTGCATCTCATTGGACAGCTTGCTGAAAAGCAGGAATAGCAGACCGCAAAGAAAGGTCTCGGTGACAATCACAAAGGTCTCGATCAAGTGGTTGTAGGATGCTAATTTGTCTTTCATGGTAGGTTGTTATTATCAGATCACATTATAAAAGTGATCTCCTGTTATTTTTTCATACCATATCCATACCCATAGCCATATTTATGACCATACCCATAGCCATATTTATGACCATACCCATAGCCACTCTTTCTTGAATTCAAATCAATGCTATTAATAACCGTAGCCAATTTATCGAATTTCTTCTGATCCCGCAGCACATTAATATACTGATACCCCAACTTCGGAGTTACATCTGCACGACACACATACACGCACATATCAGCCACACGACTGGCAATAGCAGTATCGGTCACAATAGCAATAGGAGCCGTATCAAGAATAATGTAATCGTAACGCTCTTTCAATTTCTCTATTGCATCTTCCAGTACCGTACGCGCCATCAACTCTGTAGGATTGGGAGGAATAGGACCACCCGGAAGAATATCAAGATTAGGACTTACATCCGAATGTTGTATCATATCAAAAAGATTGGTATGCTCGGGGTCAGCCAGATAATTGGTAATACCTTCCGTGCGATGGGACAGATTAAAGACCTTATTCAGCCCCGGCTTGCGGATATCCAAACCCACAATAACAACTTTCTTACCCATATAGGCCAGACTGACTGCCGTATTTCCAGCAATAAAAGACTTACCTTCACCCGGCTGTGTGGATGTAAAAAGCACCACTTTCTGACTGGCACCAAGCATGAACAACATATTGGTACGCAGACCACGAAAAGCCTCCTCCATCATACCATTCTGATTCTCCTGAACCACAATGGCACCTTTTTCGGGCTTCTTACTTAAAGGAAGCTCACCCAAAATAGGAACATCCGTTATCTTCTCCACATCCTCGGCATTCTCTATCTTATATTTTAATAAATCCTTCAAATAAATAAGACCTACAGGAATACCCATACCCAATACAAAGGCAGCCAGCAGAACTATCTTCTTCTTAGGAGAAACCGGCTTTTTACTAGGAAGAGCAGCTTTGATGATACGTCCGTTATTAGCAGTGGATGCCAGGGTTATTGCGTTTTCTTCACGCTTCTGAAGCAACATAATGTAAAGGGTCGCCTTGATTTCCTGCTGGCGGGAGATAGTAAGAAATTCTTTCTCCTGCTGCGGCGCACTGCTGATCCTGCCTTCAAACTTCCGTGCCTGACGTTCAAGATTGGACTGCGCTATCTGCAACCCTCTCAGTACACTGTTCACGGTAGTCTGCACATTGTGCCGCATGGACTCGATGCCCGTATTGATATTGATTACCGCAGGATTGTTTTCGGAAGAGGTACGGAGCAAACGCTTGCGTTCGATCAGCATCGTGTTATATTGGTTGATGATAGAACCCAAATTCTGGTCCTGCAACCCTACATTGGCGGGAATCACCTCGTTTGCATTCTTCGGATTGTTCACATAGTTACGCAAGGACTCCACCAGTCTCAACTGGGTGGCATTCTCGGTCAGCTGCTGTTCATATTTCGAACTCTCTTCCAAAGCCAGACGGGCATCGCTGGTCAAATCGGTCAATCCGGAGCGTTGCTTGAAATCGGCAAGTTCCGTTTCGGCAGTACCTAACTCCCGATTGATAATGCCAATACGCTCGTCTATAAACTCTGCGGATTTTTGAGCCACTTCATTCTTCTCGTCATTCGCGTCCAGATTATAAAAGTCAACCAAACAATTGATAAAATCGATACCCATATTTGCTTTACCGTATTCTGCAAGCTGATGGCAGCAATTGTGGTAGTCTTCGAAGTGGGTTCCACTGACAAATTCTCTACATAACTTTCCGTCACATCTGTAGGAGAATTAACGTATGCCACCAGATTCATATCTTCTTCCAAAGGTGGGACCGAGTCGTTCTTTGTAAAACTGAAAACTCCTACTGGAGTGGGGAAAACAGCCGGAATACTATCAAAACTTACCTCAGTCTCCTGCTCCTCCTCGTCAAGCATGTATTCCACCTTCACATCCAATTTTCCATTCATGGTGTATTTTAGATGAAGCTTGGCTCCTTCTTCCAGATTGTCTGCCTCTTCAGGAGTCATATAAACTTTTACCGGAGTGGACTTATATAAAGGAGTGTTATAGCCGAACATACGTTCCTCGGCCACTGAAATATACAAATTCAAATGATTCACCACCTTTTTAATCAAGGTTCTTGACTTCAGGATTTCCACCTCATTGTCAAAATTGTTAGTCATGGAGAACATACCCAGATCCTGAAGGGCTCCCATAGGATTATTACTGCTTCCACCTTTCTTGTCACCTTCTTTGATGAGTACGGCCGCATCAACATTATAGACAGGAGCTTGATAACGGATATAGATGAAAGCAGATATAATACAAACCAGCACACTGGCTACAAACCACGGCCAATAGGCAAAGTATATTAAAAAACAAGGCATAAAGATCAACGTTCTCCTCACGTTGCTCGGTACCCGAAGGGGTGTTCTTCTGTTCGTCAGTCATATCAACAGTTTGTAATCAACAATTATATTTACGAGTTTTATTTCAGAATGGTTGCCAGAAGGCTTGCAAGAGATACCAAAATGGATGTAGCACTGATCCACATGCTGGTGCTGCTGCCAATGTCCGAGTTCTTGGCTTTTGTCTTATTGGGCGTTACATAGATGATATCGTTCTGGCGCAGGTAGTAATAGGGAGATACAACCAGCTCTGCATTATTAAGATTCAAATTGATAATCTCACGCTTGCCTTTTGCATCCTCACGAATCAGTTTCACATTGTCACGGACGCCATAAACAGTCATATCTCCCGCCATGGCAAGGGCTTCAAGGATATTTACCTTTTCATTTCCTACGGTAAAAGTACCCGGACGGTTCACCTCTCCCAATACCGAAATTTTGTAATTTGCCATACGGACTGTAACGATAGGACTCTCTTTCAGATAGGGCTGCAATTGCTCACGGATCAAATCTTCCGCCTCGTTTTTCGTAAGGCCGCCTACCTTCAGACGACCGATAACGGGGAAATCTATCTCACCCTTGTTATTTACCAGGTATTGCTGGAGAGTGGGTTGTGTGGTAGTGTTAATATTGGTCAGGGCTGCATTCAGAGGAGTCTGTACCGTCAGGTTAAAAGGAGCGGCAGCCTGAGGATCACTCGTGTTCACAGTTATACTCAGCAGATCTTTCGGCATAATCTTTGCGTCATAAAGGGGAAGATCTTCCCTGTAACTGTTCACTACCTCGGGATTCTGCATGTAAGGTACATTTTTATAGGAGGTGCAGCCTGCCAACAAGGCGGATGCCACAACAAACAATAATAGTTTCTTTAAAGTCTTCATATCAGTTTTTTCATTTATTATTCAATCATCTGCCAAACAGGCGCGAGAAAAGGCCTCTGCCGTGATTCTCCGAAACAGGAGATTCACCGGCATTACGTATCAAATCCGAAAAAGTGGTTCCGTCATGAATCATTCCATAAATAGTACCCCAATCGGGAAGGCCTCCCAAGTTGCGGTCATCTATAAAAAGATCGGCTTTGAGCTTGCGTGAGTAATGATTGTTACGCCCTTTCTCCTCCTCCGGATAGTCGCGGTTCACGGCATAAAATTCAAGACCGCGATCACGGCAAAAGGCAAGAGCCTCGTCAAGCAGACGCCCTTCACGCACTGTCCATAGAATCAACCTGTGATGTTCGTCACGCAATTTTTTCAATGTCTCAATGGCAAACGGCAACTCCCTGCCGATTGCCGGATACTTGTGCTCAACAATAGTACCGTCAAAGTCTACTGCTATGGTCATTGTATGTATTATTTCTTGTAAATTATATAAATTATAATTGCTCAAATTACTCTGTCTTATTTAAATTTAGGAAGATATGTCATTGATGTTAATTTTAGTAAGATTATGCGTCAACAATCATGGAGATAACAAGTGAGCGTCATATTCCTTGTTGCCGGACATCAGCTGCTTCATTGTAGTTGAGACATATTCCTCCACGTTAAGTCCTACATTTTGCAAGTTTCAAAGAGTGCCCAAAAAGTCAATGCCGTTTCCACACTTTTCTGTTAGTATTAAATTACTATATAATATATTATATTAAATAAGTAAATATTTCACAAAAAACATTATCAAATCCAATTGGTTTTAACTATCAACATACGGCTGCCTGAATAGAATCGACCGTTTCAAATAAAGAAGGAGCGGAAAAATTGGAAATGAAAGCCACAGGCAGTTCTGTCAGATAAGTTGTATATACTCGGGATCAACCTCCACTCCTACGGCAAGAAATCCTTCCAGTTCGACGAGCAGGCGTTTGACCTTGGAGCCCCGTGTCGTGAGCAGCCTTCCCTCGTATCCGCTGAGCGGTCCGCCCTCAATGCGGATCTTACGCCCGTACATGGTTGGGGTAATTTCTTCCGGCAGGTAATACCTGGGGGATTCAGTGGCATCCACGGCACGGATGAAACGTTCCATGTCCCTATCAGCTACCGTCATTGGCTCGCGCCACGTGCCACGCAGCCAGCGATATTGGAGGGTAGGTGTCTTTTCCACGACGGCGTCAAGGTTGTTTTGTGTCTCATGCACGAAGAGCAAGTCCTGTATGAAGGGCACTTCCTCACGGATACGTATTCCCTTGCGGGTGACCAAGTGCCATTTCATAGGAACGAAGACCTCCATCTTCATTCCTTTCAGCAGCTTATAAGCAGGTACTTTGGCGTTTGTCCTTTTCAGGTCGCGCATTACATACCACCTCATTTCTTTTTCGCTCCTTGTAAATGCCGCATTTCGCTTCATGACATATTTATCAATCCTGCATGATTGTGAATATTTCTATCAATCAAGCAGTTATAAATACAGTTCGTAAAAGTTCGGGATTTCTCCCTGTTTTTGTTCCATTGCTTCATTCCCGATCAGAAATCTGCGTCTGTTTGCCATTATATCTGGCGGATTTTCAGGTGCATTTGCACCTGCTCCTGTTGCACTTCTCTCCTTAAGAGATGAATAATGCGATATATATGAATAAAACACTCTGATAATAAACACTTTGCATTCTTCTAAAAAACAGTTCGCTCAACAATCCGTTTTGCGGTTTCAAGGATCGGTCCGTGTCCTATTGTTGTTTTTTTACTCATTTTGTGGTTATTCTCAATATTTTTCGTAATTTTGCATCCGATTATTCATCTCTTAAGGAGAGATCATAATTTTTGCTTAACATTTTATCATTCCCTGAACATTCTTACATCCAAGATTATTCCTTGAACAAGTATTCCTTATTCAGGAAATTCTTTTTTCACTTCTCTTACAAAGAAGGCGTCTATCCGCTCAATATATTATTCCCTGCATAAGGAATTTAAAATCAATCTGTTCGCCTTATCAATAGTGGTAGTGTCCAATGAAGCCAGATAGATCCTCGTTGTGTTTTCCGAATCATGTCCCATACCTTCGCTGATTACGGAAATCGGTATATTCTTACTCCGGGCCGCACTGGCCCAGGAATGGCGCGCGACGTAATGGGTCAGGGGGACGGACAGGCCTAGTTCTTTCCCAATGGCTTTCAAATATCTGTTGATACGATGGGATGCGTTGATATATTGCTTTCTCTCGTCCATGCCCGGTCTGGCGATAATGGGAAGAAGGTATGGGGAGCCGGGAATATTGTAACGGTCCACGATCTCCTGCATGCACGGCTCCCATTTTACAAAAAGTTGTTGACCGGTTTTTTTCCGCCGGTATGAGAGGATGCCGTTGTTGAGATCCTTCTTTTTCAGGAACACCATATCGATCATGGACATCCCCCTTGTGTAAAAACTGAGAAGCAGCATGTCCCTTGCAAACCTCTTGGCCGGATGAAGTGACAGGTCCAATGTCATGAGCTGTTTTATCGCACGCAGGGGAACGGCCCGCTTCGTCGTTCTCTCGACTCCCGTATAGACATGTCTGAAGGGGAAACGCTGGATAACGAGTTCTTTTTCCACGGCACGGTTATATACCGCCCGCAGGTTGCGCATGTAAAAAGAGATGGTATTCATGGAAACCCCGCCTGATTTCAGCCACGCCTCGTATGCGATCATCAGGTCGGAATCCATATCACAGGGCGGTATGTCCCTTCCCTCCATGAAACGCATGAAACTGTTAAGGGTAGAGGTGTAGGTCTCGCTTGTCCGTATCTTGCCCAGGCGTTTCAGACCGTTGGTGACCTCCCGCATAAATACGGAAAAAGACAGCCCGCAATGTCCATCGTAAAAGGCAGAGGTTACATCATCGGCGGTGAAAGTACCTCCCTTCCGTTCCAGAGCTGTGATGACATTCTCCAGACGGTCGGTATCTTCCGCTATTTTTTTATCCAATAGCAATAGATATTGTCGTCTGTCCTCATCGGATGACGCGATGACAATCCGGGAATGCCGCTTGCTCCATTCGGCAGGAAACAGCTTGCAAGAGGTGTTGATCTGCCTTGCCACACGTCCGTGAATCACTTGATAATAAACCGTACCCTCTCTGCCGTCCACAGAAGAAGGTCTGAATTTAATTTTTACTGTAGCCATAAACTCTCTGATTTAAAATTATACAGAATGCAAAATTATCAAAAGGTGGTAGCCCGTCTTTTGCTGGCGAGCCATGCGGTTATGTACCATCCGGTAAAATACCGTTCCTTGTCAGCCATCGGCTGCCGACGATCGGAATTTGACTTTCACCCTTGCCATATCATCTCCGCCTTTTTGAATTTCTGCCCCTGATCGAGTCGGCCTTGTTTCCCAGCTCCCTTGCCGCACGCTCCTTTAACCGTGCCTGCTCGATAAGGGCGGCCCGCTCGTGTACCGCTTCCTCGTAGGCTTCCACATCCTTGCGCATTTGGTTTATCTTGCCGTTGTCACGGTTGAATCCGAAAATATTTTCCAGTCCGGAGATATTTTCAGGCGATGCTTCGCCCTTCATCCTGATGTAGCGGTACTTCAGGTCGTTGTCGGCACGGTCGTAGTCCGGCTGTCTGGCCGCATGGAGGGCGACTGCCAGGACTGTGACCATCGCGAACATCCCGGTGAAAGTCCAAAGTATACCTTTGGACTCGATGCTGACAGTATGGCGGTGCTCGTTGCGGATCCTTGCATGGTCACCGGCTGTCTTCAGCAGGGCCTTGATCTCCTCCGAGGTCTGCTCCCCGGTTTTTCTTATCCCGGCCAGGATTTCAGCGGTCCTGTCCGGCAACGGATTCCTGCCGGACACGTCCTGCATGCTTTTGCTGACGGCGAGGAGCGTTCCGGCATATTGGCTGAACGATTTTCGGATTCCGTTCAAATCCCGTTCAAGCCCGTCCCTGATTTCCCGTAACATGGCAATTCCGGTCTCATCGCCCGTTACCGCGTTATTTTTATCTACCGGGGCGGATGATAATATCTCCACTTTCTTCTCGATCCTTTCAAGACATCCGTAGATGCCTTCCAGATAGTTTTCCTCTTTCATCTTTCAAAGTTTTTTCGTTATGCATACTAGTTTACAACCCCCTTCCTTTCCTGCGCTTCTTCTTTCTCCGCAGGCGTTCCGCCTCTTTCTCGTCCTCCGTCGGTGCCACCGACGGCATGAACACGCCACCCGTACCGGTGACTTCGACCAGGTTATCAATAACAGAACCATGACTTTGTTCATGGTACGGTTGCTTTCGGGAAACGTCATTTTCCAGGGACGTGACATGGTTATGGTCCAATGCCGCATCCAGCCTTGACCAGCTGAAACTGCGGTCAATCCCACTCCCCTTGAATGACTGGTTATCCTTGATAAAGCGGATGCCCTGCACTTCATTAGTGTTTCCCTTGTACTTGAATTCCATCTCCACGCCCATTTTTAAGAGCCTATTTTGAAATTCCTTCCATGTATCTGCACTCCTCAAAGCTTCCTTGACCGCACGGTATATCTCGTATTTCACCCTCTCGGAAGCGTGCAGTTTTTCCGTTTTAACGGCCTGTTTGCCTTCGGAATAGGTGAGCGAATACTTGTCCTTGAGCATTTTTGTCACTTTCTCGTTGCGCCTGAAATCGTTGCTGTCGGAAATCACCTTCCCGTCAAAGTCCACCCGGTTGAAGACGATGTGGCAGTGCGGGTTGTCCGTCCCGTGATGCCTCACCACGATAAACTGCGTGTTCCGTATCCCCATCAGTTCCAGGTATTCCCCCGCCAGCCTTGCCATAAACGCGTCGGTCAGCCTCGGTGCGTCCTCCGGCTTGAAGGTGAGCGCGATGTGTCCCACCGATTTCGCCACGTCCGGATTCAGCAGGCATTGCCATCGGAAACTTCGCGCCATCTCTTCTGCCGTTCCCAGCAGCACCCCTTCCGAGGCGATGATTTCCGCGTCGTCCTTCTGCGTCACGTAGCGTATGCAGCCGCCGAACGAGCGGCCTTTCCTGATCTTCCCTATCATGAGGCTATCCTCCTTTCGGTCTGTAATCATCCATAATCCGCTTCAGCTTTCCCAGCAGCCCCTCTATCAGCAGCCTTGTCCTGTAAAAGCCTGTCTGGTGCGAGAGCTTTGTCAGTTGGTTCAGGTTGTTAGCCATTCCCGCCAGGCTGCGCAACAGTGCGTTCTCCTCCGGTGTATGCCTTGCCGTCACGGTGGCCGCCAGTGCCGCCTCCCTGATATAGACCGCCAGACTCCGGCCGGACTTCCCTGCCCTGAACCTGAGAGCCTCGTAGCTGACGGGGGAGAACTTCACCGTCACGCCTCTGGTCAATTTACGCGTCCTGCCCAGTGCCGGACGGCCGCGTTTTTTCTTCATCCCATTCACATCCTTTGTCATATGTTTTTTCTTTTTCGCCCGTACTTCTTTCATTCCAAAATCTGCGACCGGCGGGAGCGGATTTGCCCTCCCAGCAACCGCCGGGCGCGGGGAGCAAGGGTTTTCGGGAATCCGGAAACATAACCTTGCTCCCCCCACAGAAAAATCCCCCCGCATTTTCCACATTGAAGCGGGTACACAGGGGACGGTGCATACATCGGGTATACTCCACGCCCGGTTACAGGCTGTCAGATTTTTCTCCACTGCTCGATGTCTCCACGGTAGGCGGCAAGATGCTCCCTGGCAAGGTTCTCCAGCAGTCCGGAAACGCTCATGCCACGCCCGCCGAGCCTGCGGACGACGGCGTCCAGTTCGTCCCTCACATCCTCACTGACGAACACCGTCTTGCGGTTCCTGATCTTCGGGACGGTGAGGTATGTTTCCCGGTACTCCTCCAGCGAGGCCCTGCGCTGCCTGCCGCTCGTCCTTCTTCTCACGGGGTCTTCCGGTTCCGCCGGGGTGTCCTTTCTTACCGTCTCCCCGGACACCTCTTCCGCAACGGCCCCGGATGGAATCACCGGTTCCGCATCCGTACCGGTGGATTCCCCCGGACCGGGTTCCATCATGAGTCTTTCCCACCACCCGTCGTGGCCGGGGCTAGGACTACGGCCGTTCTTTCTGTCTGCGGTTTCGGATGCCGCCGTTTTCTTTCCTCTTGGTTTTTCAGTCGGTTCACTTTTCATTGTACATGGATTTTAGATGGTTGATACTGTGGGCATGGTCTACCCGTTTGCCCGGTTGTCGGAAGCAAATAAAACGATAATAACAAGTGCTGTGAAACGGACGGGTCCGATTGGCGGGGTTTGCCGCGTTATTCATATTGTTGGATCGGTCTGACGGTGATGACTTCACAAATATACGCACCGGAAATTCCAAAATTCCCCGGGAACGGATCTGAACGTACTACTTCTTAGCTTACTGAAAAGTGATGCGAAAGTTTACCAAAAATGCTGTTTTTAAATTTGCCTATTACACCTGAACGCTTGTTTACTGAAAGCAAATGAATGTTAAAATCAGATTCCAATGACATCTGATGACATATAATGACATCTGATGAAGGGCCGGAACCATATCCGGGAACAATCATTTACTTTGCGGATGAAACAAGTACGCATATGGTGTCAAAGGTAGTCATCCTGTCTTGAAATTCAGGATGTTCCGCCGGAATTCACTAAATTGCGGCACGGAATCCGGATCCGAAAAGAGAATGAAACAGATGTCAAACCTGAAATTGCATTGATTATGGAAATAGTGAACATTGAAGCAAGGACCTTTGAGGCGATGCTCTCGGCCTTCCGGACGTTCGCGGACCGGCTGGACACCCTCTGCCGGCTGTACGGTGACATGGAAGAGAAGAAATGGCTGGACAACCAGGAGGTGTGCCTGCTGCTGAAGGTCAGCCCGAGAACCCTGCAGACCCTGCGTGACAACGGCACGCTGGCATATACACAGATCTGCCACAAGACTTATTACAAGCCCGGGGACGTGGAAAGCATCATCCGGATAGTGGAAGAGCGCCGCAAGCGGGCTGAAAGCATGGGAAAATCAATTTGAAAAGCCATGGGAAACAAAAGGATGATACTTTCCCCCGGCAGTCTGGCAGGCGGCTGGGAAAGTCTGGACGGCAGTCCCGATTTCTACATCTTCAGGGATTCCAGCGGGGACTACCGCCTGCTGGCCTACAGCCTTGACGCGGAGTACGGGCGTGGAAGCTTCTCGCTCTACAGGATAGACGGGGACGGGGAGGGATGCCATATCCGTATCGGTACGAAAGAGTGCCGGTTCATGTCGGAGGGATGCCCCCACACCCTCCATGTCATGGGGTGGGGCCGATATATGAGAAACTGAAAAAGTAAATGTCAAACCAACAAACAGATGAGATTTATGATGAACACCGATAACCGTCTGCTCACCCGTGAGAGCAGCGAGCATATAAGAGAGTTCTTCTCCACCGTCGAGCGTCTCTCCGTTTCCATGGAGCGTTTCTTTGCCGGCAGGTCACCGGCGATGGCGGGCGAGAACTTCTATACGGACCGCGAACTGGCTGAAAAGCTGAAAGTGAGCCGACGCAGCCTGCAACAGTACCGTGACAGCGGTCTGCTTGCCTTCACCCGGCTGGGCGGCAAGATACTGTACCGTTCCTCCGACATCGAGAAGCTGCTTGACAGTTGCTACCGGGAGGCGAGAACTAGGCCGGAGGAACTTTAGGAAAGTTCCGTACGGGATCGTGAACGAAGGGGCGACCGGTATGACAACCGACCGCCCCTTCGTTTTCTTTCCACCGGATGAACGACTTTGATTTGCTCATAAAGTATTTATACACAGAGCGTTTTTCTTTACGAATTATGATCCGGTGACAACATTGGCATAACATGGCGGGACATGGAAACATTTTTCCGGTATGGCAATAAGATACGGGGATTCCATTATAAAAAAAGACCCTTGTTTTATTATGTCATTATGTTATTCTGAAATTGGGGCGGGCCGTTCGTGTACCGGTGGGACGGTCCGTTCCCGTAATGGCGGCATATCCCGTACCGGTATCATTATCCTCCGGCAATGCCGCTTCCCGGTCTTGTCGGAGTGACCTTATGCCGGCCGGTGACAACCGCATGTCCGTGCGTAAACATGGCGGCGCATAAAAACAGGCACATCCCCCGGGCTCCTGTCCCGTCGGATGCGCCTGTCTCCGTCATCTCATATACAGCCGGACTCCTCCGGTCCATGCCTCTATCTCAGTATCGGGTTCGAGAGCAGTATCTTGTAATAGGCCACCCCGCCAATCTCTACCGGCATCCTCGCCATCATGAACTGCACGCTCTTCCTCTCCACCTTCGCCTGCCGCATGAGCCTCTGCACGATAAACCCCGCCGAGAACCTTGCGCATCTTTTGTCCTTCCAGACGATGAACCCCTCGCTGTCGTCGGCCCGGCAGATGTACCAGTCATCCGTCTCGTCGTCGTGGGCGAAGTTCACCCGTCCGCCGCCGAGGATTCCCAATTCGATTGACATCGTCTTTGACAGATAGACGGTTCCCCTGCTGTCAAGGTTGATGGTCCGCTTTCCCTTGTATGTGACTTCCTGCGGACGGGAGTTTTCCCTGTTGTATACTATCAGTGCCATAATTGTCCTTCTTTTATCGGTTGAACTGTTTTCGTTTTTTTCAATACATGAAGCTTTCCACCGCCAGCATTTGGCTTCTCCATGCGAAACCGCTGTGGGTACGTACCGCGTCCACCATCCTGCATACTTTCTGCGATATGGCCGATGCCGAGATACCCATGCATTCCGCCAGTGCCTTGAACGAGAACTGCGCCTCATAGAACCTGAGCATGAACATCCGGTATTCCTCGTAGGAGAACTTCTGCCTTACGAAACGCAGTATGTCTCTTACCAGCCGCTCGCACCCGTTCAGGTCATCCTCGGAAAGGAATTTTGCCTCTTCGCCACATCGGAGGAAGAAATCATCTTCAGGGTGTGCATACCGGTTCTCCCTTTTAATCTTTACCAGGGCCGCCTTTTTGTAGCATCCGATGAAATACGCGTCATAGTCCGTTATGTCCTTTCCGGGAACCAGCACCTGCCTTCTTACGAAAAGGTAGGTGTCATGGAAATTGTCCTCGTCCAGCATTCCGTACCGGCGTAACGTCCCTCTCAACCTGTCATAGGATTTTGTGAACCACTCGTTGAACAGTCTTTCCTTTTCTGCGCTCTTGTCTGCCATAGCCTTATATTTTTTTGAGTTATACATGGCCTACCCGTGTAGGCATTCTTATTTCTTGTGCTTCCTCCTGTTTGTTTTTCGGCGGTCTCCGGCAAGGCTTGCCGTGAAAAAATACACTCACGCGAAGCGTGAGGAAGATTTTTTCACGAGCAACCAGCCCGCAGGGCCGCCTTGCGGGACCGGCCTGAAAAACAACTATTTTTGCCGCAAGAAATGAGGATGACGGATTCCTTCTGTCTATTGTCTGTCCTATGAGAATTTAAAATTCCATGCAGCTTTTCTGTCTTCGGTATGTTTGGAGAAATATTCAAGGATGTGGAATGAGAACGGCAATACGTGATATTGCGGAAGGTGCGGAAATGGGATTGGAAACAGGAAGCGTGCCCGGGCTTTCATGCAGTTTATACGGCAGTGTTGATTTTTGGGAGGATTACAGGGAGGTGACAGGAAGGTTGGTTGTCGGAAAAATTGCGTACGCGTTGCCCCTTCCGGAATACGGAGTCCTTTAAATCATGGAAGACTTTATTCAGGAGTGCGTCTCGATATTTGCCTGAGACAAAATTATAAGTCGCCTATTCATGGATAAGTATTTGGAATATATCAACGACATGCTACGATGCGATAAAGAGAATCGGAACGGCGGACTGAAACTTGCAACCGGCTGATAATGCGGACTATTCTAAAACAAGTGTGGAAAACTTGAAGACATCCGCCGGAAAACCTTGGAAAAAGAAGGACCGGACAAAGCCTCCGCCTTCAAAATAATGCTCTATTATGCCACAGGTGCGGCATTACTTGTCATTCCGAATTGGCTGCCCGTGAAATGTAACGATAAATCCACCGCCCGCCATCAAGAAAACGGCTGGTGCCATATGGCAGGCAATCGTAGCGGCAGCCCGTCTTGGGAACCCGTTGTCACCCCAAAGGATTTTACTGATATATTATTATGTCAGTCCTTTTTCAAATCAAAATACAGCAAGCGGGTTTTCAAAGGTTCATCTTGCGGAATATCATAATATTGCTTTTCTATCACGTCTGTCTTATAGAGTGGGACGAAACCGTTTCTTTCATAATACCTGAGAATCTTTTCCTCATTGTATGCATCCACCACGATAAAACGGCATCCTGTCTTGTTGTCCTCATGACGGAACCAGTCCTTTATGAAAGCCATCAGTTGCCGTCCTACGTGGCTTGATGTACCCTGATATTCCCGGTTGACCCCCAGTCTTCCTATCAGCACGGCCGGATAGCTGCGTCCACGTTTAGGATTTACGATATTGCGTTGCAGCCTGTTTTTATCATTGGGGGATATTAGTCTGGTCTTGATACTGTCATTGGACAAGGTAAACAAGGCCACAATACGATGCGGGATTTCAGCCGTCACCCAACAATATGTTTTTCCAAGGAGTTCATCCGCATACAGATCGGCATCATTGAGAAAAAAATCATCAAGGTCATTCTCGCCACAAGTGAAAGGAAGGCAATTCCTCCGTACTTCCTTGTTATAGGCAAGCATGACACAATCATCATATAAAGAAATACCGTCCATTGCTGTTAATTGAACCGGAATGAACGGGATTTCTTCAATACTTTTCTCAACCGTTTCTTTGCCTCCACTGATAACCGGGGTGTTACCTTTGCGGCGTTCTTGTCTGCACTGCGTACGAAATCTTCCGCCGTAGCGCCCTCCAAAACCGGAATGTTCTTGATAGTTATAGCCATGATATTATTTTTTGCAAAAATACAACTTTGTTGTTATACAGCCAAATAATAGCCCGTCTTCCACTCTTTTTTCCGGAATGTTCCTCCATATCCGGAAAAGTCTGTGCCACGCCGCCTGTTGCGGTAAGCCGTTTCTCCCAAGGAAAGGGCAGGCAATACCGGCGGACGTGGATATGGGCAAAACAACCCGCATATGCAATGCAGAGGGAGCAGGAGAGCCTTCACCACAGCCGGAGAGGAAAGCGGTCTCATGCCGGGGTACGGCATGAAAAGGGGCTCCCGGACAGTTCTTTTCCTTGTCGCACATGCACTACGTCGGTCGCAGTTTTCGCCTTCTGAATCCCCCTCACGTTCGTCCCTGCGCTTTCGGAGCGTTTTTCCGGTAGAAAATTTCACCATGCGGAAATTTTCTACCGGAAACCGAAGGGAAAACGCGGAGTCCCGCAGGGACGGACGAACTTTGATGAGGAAGGGGAAAATCGTCCGTTTCGTAAATACCATTTCCTCAGATGGCATCGCATATCTCCTTCTCCATCTTTTCCAGCTTGTGGGACAGGATTTCCATGTCGCTGCTGATCTTCTGGTTGGTTATCCGGGCATATATCTGGGTGGTTTTCAAATCCGTATGCCCCAAAAGACGGCTTACGGTCTCGATGGGTACACCGTGCGAGAGCAGCACGGTGGTGGCGTTCGTATGCCGGGCCACATGATAGGTCAGCCGTATCTTGAAACCGCACTGCCTGCCAAGTTCCTTCAATATGGTGTTGCATCTGCCGTTGCTCGGTACCGGAAATACATGATCGTCCTTGGACAGCCCCTTGTACTTCTCTATGATGCGCCTGGGAACGTCCAGCAGGCGGATGTTGGACTCGGTGTTTGTCTTGCGACGGCGGGTGATGATCCAGAGGTTGCCGTCGAAGAAGGTCTGGAGCCGGTCGGTCGTCAGCGCCTTCACGTCCGCGTATGCCAGTCCGGTGAACACAGAGAAGATGAAGAGGTCGCGTACCAGCTCACAGGTCCCGCTTTTCACCGGGGCCTCCATCAGCGTCTGTATCTCACGCTCCGTCAGGTAGCCCCGATCAACGCTCTCGGGGGAGTTGATGTACCCGGCGAAGGGGTTGAAGGGAAGCGCACCGCTGTTGCGGGCGATGGAGATGACGTGCTTGAGCCCGATCATGTACCCCCATACGGTATTGGTGCGGCATTTCTTCTCCGTACGCAGGAAATACTCGAAGTTGTTGATGAACGTCAGGTTGAGTTCCTTCAGGGGGATATCGTCACGGCGGTATACTTTCGGGACGAACTCGCAAAGGTGCCTGTATATGGTACGGTAGCGGTTGTATGTCCCCTGCACGCGGCTGTGTCCCACCTTCTTGATGAACTCCCCGTTGTGCTGCTCGAAGAGCTTCAGCAGCGTCTCGCGTTTCACGCCCAGCCCGAGGCAGGCGTCCCTCAGCCTGGCGGCGGTGACATAGCCGTCGGACTGCATCAGTTCCTGGTAACGGCGGTTCACGTCCACACGTATCCGGTCAACCGCCGCATTGATTTTCTGCGCCTCGGCGCTCTTGCCCGTGGCACGTGCCGTTTTCACGTCCCAAAGTTTCGGGGGCACGTCCAACTTGCAGCTGAATGTAATTTGCAAATTTTCTTGTGCCTTTTTTTAGAAAAGTTAAATATGCCACAGAATACACCAGTAACTAAGGCTTCATAAGTTCGTTTCTCGTTCCTGTTGTAGTCTTGAAAATCGTCTGCCTGTTTTCTAACCGGTAGCTACTGCCGGTGAACTTGATGACTTCACATCGATAAAGCAGCCTGTCAAGCAGAGCGCTGGCAAGGATTTCATCATTCAATGTTTCTACCCATTCCGTAGGTGCCTTGTTGGTTGTAATGATGATGGATGTCTTCTCATGTAGGGTGTTTATCAGGTTGAAGAAGGCAGTTGCTTCCTCTCTTTTCACAGGAAACAGCATGATATCATCTATTGCCAGCAGCTGTGCGCGCAGAATCTTGTTATAAGTCATCATGGCCGGAGTTGAGATGTCTTTAAGTCTGAGACAATTTACGATATCCTCCATTGTCATCAGGTATGCCTTGTAACCGGCCTTGACCGCATCAAAGACAAGACCGGCTGCCAGAAATGTCTTTCCGGTCCCTGATGGTCCCATCAGGATCAGGTTATAAGCTTCACGGAGCCATACCAGTTCACGAAGCTCCTTCATCTGCCGGCGGTCTATGCCCTCATAAAAATTGTAGTCGTATTCGTCAAGATCATGTTTTCGGGGCAGACGTGCCGCAACAAGGCGTCTCTCGTAGTCTTTCCTCTCTTTCATCTCAACTTCGGTGCCTAATACCAGGGACAGGAATTCCGGGTAGGTCGGTTTTTCTTCCTGTGCATGATGCAGAATGCTGTCCATGCGGTTTGCAATGTTGTAAAGCCGCAGACGTCTGGCGTGTTCTTTCAATTTTTCACTTTGTATCATTCAAAAAACTTGTTATATTGGTTTATATCTGTTTTTTCAGGATGACAGTCCGCTGTTTCCGGAATGGATGTCGGAGCTTGGAAAGTCATCTCGTTCATATTGTCCTTACTCCTGTGGATTGAGCCGGATATTTCCTGCACGGAAAGGCTGTTGTATATGTTTTTTTCCAGACAGGTCCGCAGGGCTGCTATCACTGTTTCTTTGCCGTATTCGGATATCACATGAAGCAGCAGTTTCATATTGTCCCTGTAATAACGCGGCTTTTCCCTTTCCAGATTCCGGAGCCACAGAATAACGGTGGGGTCATCTTCCGTCCGCTTTCGGATCCGGACCTGCAAGTCATTCACACTCCGTGTCTTGTCCTTATGATGTCTTTTGTCACATACATTTTTTCCTTTTCCGGGACACAACTCATGCCTGCATATGAGTTTACCGCTCTCCTTGTCGTACAGCTCGATATGTCCGTTATTCTCAAGAAGCCACACAACGGTGTTCAGGTTCCTGTAGGTGCCAGAGGGCACACTGTAGTAGTTGGTCCGGTACCGTACCGTATTGTCCTTGCGGACATGATACTCTTTCGGCTCATCCTTGGGAGGCACCGGTTCTCCATAGTATGGCAACAGATACTTCCGTTCAATCTCAAACTCCTCAGCCGGGACCAGGCGTGTGGTTCCATGTATCTTGCCGTTTCCTGTTTTTTCCAGCCATTGCACAACTTCGGTGTTCAGGATTTCCGGACTGTGAAATGTCCGTCCGGCAAGAAAGTTACGCTTGACATATTTGACCACATTTTCCACTTTGCCCTTGCTTTCCGGATCAGCGGGACGGCAGAACACGGGCTGGAAATGCTGCTCGTTGACAAAGGCACGGAACGTTCTGGTCAATATGAGGTCACCCAGGTTTTCCCTGACCAGCAGGACTTTGTCCTGGTCATAGATGATCTTTCTCGGCTTTCCTTTGAAATACGCGAAAGCCAGTTCATGGGCATATACGGCCAGGGCCGAGGTGAAAGGCGTACTGGAAAAATACACGAACTTCTGCCGGGAGCGGCTCATTACCATGACAAAAAAATAGACCTTGACAAAACCGCCCCTGTCCGTGGACATACGGCTTTCCCCGAAATCCATCTGGGCATATTCCCCGTAAGGGGTATCCGGCATCTTCTCATAGACACGTTTGGAAAGCCCCTCCTTGTCCAGATTATACTTACGACGTACGGCTTCCACAAAATTGTATACGGTTTTCCCGCAGACAACAGGAAGATCAGGATACTGTTCCTTCATCCAGTCATGAATCTGGGAGGCGGACAGGAACCTGTACCGGGAAAGAATGTCACAGACATAACTTTCGTATTTGTCAAGTATGCGGGGATATTGCCTGCGATGCTGCAATTTTGCAGTCAATGTGTCCTCGTCCATTTTCAAGTACCGGCGCACCGTACTTCTATGCAGACCAAGCTGGAACGCGATCTGGGTCTTGTTAAATCCTTTTGAATATAATTCTCTTATTTTGTACCACATGATGACTCTGTTGTTTGATTGGTGTCTGCATGCGTCCTTAGTTCTGTCCATATCATTTATATTATTGAAACGCAAATATAGACATTTTCAGGAGGCATGATGGCATATTTTCTTCTTCTAAAAAGACAGGGGGCAAAGATACGGATTACAATTCCATACCGGTCCGTGTCAATATTTTAATGTTGTGATATTTAAATTTTAAAATATCAAACAATTTTAAAATTTAAATATTCTGATATAATATGTTTTCAAATCGAACCGTCGGCATTCCTTTGAAAAAAGAATCCCCATTAATGGCAAAAGTTTTCTCTGTTTATTACAAGTTCTTTTCCATTAAAGTGTTTTCGTCCGATTCGAACGTCACGTACTCTTTTATAGAGTATGAAAGAATCTAAAGTTATAAAAAAATAGCCATGTATTATTATTTAGCATATAATATTGCCATAATTAATATCCAACTGCAAAGAAATGCTAATTCAATTAATTAGGTTGTTACGATATTTGGTAACAATAAATTAAATGCTTATATTTGCAATACAATAATAGGGCTGGTGGCAACAGTAACAATTCAGCAACAAGATTATGAGAACTTTCGATTCATTAGATGCAGATTTTCGCAGAGCATTCAAACAGGCAGCAAAACAAGGTATTGTAAAATTCACAATTGAAGGTATTAAAGATGATCCCGAATCGATTTATCCGATGTTTGAAGTATCGAACAATCACGTTACCTACTATTCCGTGCAGAGACAAGAGAGTGTTTGTATAACTGACATGAAAATAAAAGCTGTAATCTACTGATTAAATGCTGAGCTATCGGCATGACGGGTGAATAATATGATATATGAAAATGATATTATAGGCATTAAGGTAGTTGGATACAGATATGGTAAGGCTCCGAAATGCGGACGTAGCTATAATTATAGAGAGAACCATTATGAAGATGGAGTATCAATGGCTCAAGTGTGCTATTACAAGCCAGTAGGAAGTTTTGCGGCCAACGGTGAAAAGAAATATTATTACGAGGGTGTTGTATCCGGCATTGGCAGCGACAATGAAATATGCCTATCATCTGTGAAGCAGATATCATATAACGAATATCAGAAAATGAAAAAATCATTGATTACAGAATCAAACTTGATTACTAATTTTTATGCCGACCAAAAAAAAAGGCTACTTGACAAAGGATTTAATATCGGAATGTCCTATGAAGGTATAGAAGAAATGAGAAATAAATATCTTAAATAACACATATATTATGGCAGATCAGAAATATCCGGGTTGTTGGTACTGTGATAACATCATAGACCATCCCGAACAGGTAGGACTTTTATACCTTGGATTTCCGAGGTGTTTTGTGTTGATTCCTAGCATTGGAGATTTTTATTTCTCCACTTACGAGGAATTTTTGAACGGACTGTGCAAAGTAAACTGGCTTGACCCATCCAATAAAGGAACAAGAGAAGAACAAGAGGAAGTATTAAGAATACTTTGGAATTTTTCAGCAGAACAAGAAGAAAAAGAAGAGGAATTATATGGAAATTATGATGAATGACCGGGAACGTATCGGCAAGAAATTGGCTGAAATAAGGAGCGAAAAAGGTTATACAGTTCGGCAGTTGGCTGAATTGGCAGACCTTCGTCCGGCTACAATCTCAAATGTGGAAAACGGTAAATTTTCCGTGGGGATAGACATACTTACTAAAATATGCAATACTTTGGGAGCAAGAATAGAAATTGTAAAGGAATAGCACAGTTTCAATGTCGCTAAATTTTAATGGAATGAAGTAGTAAGAAGCTCTTTTCAAAATTGGTATTTACAACTAATTATTCCTCAATATTTTATAAGCAATAAGTCAGGAATATGGTCGTTGTCTTTAATTGTACATTCTAAAGGATGAAGATTTAACATTTTTATTATTTCTTAGCTTATTTGACTTATTATCACCTGTTCGTACAGTCAGAGTACTTCTTCCGAAAGTTGTTCGGGCTCCTCGTCCGTCACCTTATGTTGGTTGACGCCGGGAAAAAATCATCTGTTGCCGGATGTTGCTGGTCGTCACGTACCGCCCAACATTCTATTAATTTATGAGCGTGCTCTAGCGGGTGATAATAAGTCGGTGAGTTGTCCCATCAAGCCGAAGAGGAACCGGAAATTATTATTTACCAGTTCGTGGTCACCTTCGATGAAGCAGTCCTTGACAAGCGTTCTCATAGCCGATACCTCGTCTTTCTTGGATACGGACATGAACTTGGAGAACTGCGAAAAAGTTGGTTCTGCCATGAGGGCTACATACATCTCCTTTTTACCGCAAAAGGTTTTCCGAACTCCACCATCAAATAAACCTTGCGCAACTTCTTTTCTTCCATAAACGTATTTTTTTATAGGACGGAAAAAAAGAAAGAATGTGGAAAAACGGAAAGGAAAGTGCGGAAACCCCGTGATGTTTTCCACCATGTGTATATGAAAAAGGGGGTACGTTATATTTCTTTAACAATATAAAATAGTGAATTTTGCCTTATTTTGTGTCCTTTTATGTAGACATACAGAATAATAAGCCTATTTGTATGAATAAATTTACAATAGACATAGACGAAACATTTAAATACCATTATCGTTCGTTATGCTTGTACGTGCTGCACTATGTCCATGATACGGATATTGCAGAAGACATCGTACAAGATAGTTTTTCTGCCTTGTGGGAGAAATTAAGCATCAGTGGAGCCAAAATAGAAAATGTCAGAGCCTACCTTTATACGACTGCCCGTAACCGCAGCCTAGACTATCTGAAGAAGGAGGAGATTTATGATCCGAATCTTTCCCCTTCTGATTTTGAAGATACGTTGAGCGATGAGGAAGCGGAGGAACGTTCGGTCAGGGAAGCGCAGATGTGGACTGCCATTGATGCCTTGCCCGAACGCTGCCGTGAGATATTTTTGCTGAATAAACGCGACGGCATGAAATATAGGGAGATAGCCGCCAAATTCCAGATTTCCGTGAATACGGTGGATAACCACATCAGCAAGGCACTTCGGCTGATACGGGAAGGGGCACAGAAAGTTTACGCATTTTTATTTAACTAACATTCACAAATTCTGCATAGTGAATTTGCCTGCAATCCCAGTCATTAATATGAAGACTAAAACAAAAGAGTATGAGAACCCCGGATGAAAAATGCCTTCACTTTGTCTTGCACCACTATCAGAAGAACAAGTTGGATACGCAAAAAGCATTGAAGGCTTTCAAAGAGAAATACCAGATAACGGAACAGACACGAAAATCCTTCCGTCTGTGGTGGATACTTCCCGGTATGGTGGCAGCCATTCTGGTCGTAGTTCTTATTTATCCCCGCTTCCGGGAAAACGGAGCATGGAAGGAGGTAACGGCTTACTCGCACCCCGTGGATTATATGCTTCCGGACAGTTCCTCCATAACCCTGTTCCCGCATTCCTCCGTCCGTTTCCACGCAAAAGATTACCAGAGTTCCAGCCGCAGGGTTCACATGGAAGGTAAAGTCGCATTTTCTGTCAAGCATGATAATGCCCGCCCGTTTACGGTAGAAGGAAAACTGTCCCAAGTCAGAGTATTAGGTACTGTTTTTACCGTTGATGAGAGTCGTGCAGACACAGCTGTCGTGCAAGTCATGTCAGGAAAGGTACAGTTCTCGGCAATCGGGCAATCGGACACCGTGATACTAACCGGAGGCATGACAGCGCAAGTGACGGGAGAGCGAAAAGATATACAGATAATCAAAGAAGGGAAAACGGGCAGCTTCATTTTCGACAATACCCCGCTACCTAAAGTGCTTGAAGAACTGTCGAAGTTCTACAAGGTGAAGTTGGTTGCCAATAAGACAGACAGGCGGCTGACAGCCAGTTTTAAGGACAAAAGCCTTGATGAGATTATTGAGATTATAGAAAAAGTGTTGAATGTAAGAATTGAAAAGAAGAAACAATGAGAATCGTACTGACCCTGTTCCTATTCTGTGTATGTATGAGTATCAAAGCTCAACAACAGGATATGACGGAAATGAAAAAAGCTATCGACCTGATGCAGGGGATGTACGACATAACTTTTGTATATGATTCATCCTTGGTGACTGCCAAGCCCCAAGCCTTCCCCTCGGCAGGAAATTCTTTGAAGGAAAACTTGGAAAGGATTTTTGGCGGCACCGGCATAAAATGGGAAATCCGCGACGAATACGTCCTGCTGTTCCATCCGAACAACTATACCTTTTCTGGATATGTGTGTGAAGACAGCGGAGAAACGCTCATCAATGTGACTGTCCTTGACCTGAATACCCTGAAAGGCACACTGAGTAACGAACATGGCTTTTTCAGTATCACGCTGCCGGAAGGGAAACACAAATTTCGTTTCTCTTATATAGGTTATCAGGATGTGGTGAAGGAGGTGGATTTGAGTTCCAATTACAACGGTGTTATCTACTTGAAAGAAAGCAGTACCGCACTGAAAGAAGTTGTAGTGGTTGCAGACATGAACGCTCCCCTCCGCACGACACAGACCGGCAAAGTGTCTCTGACCTCGGAACAGTTGAATACGGAGTTTTCGCTACTTAGTTCACCAGACTTGGTAAAGACCCTCCAGAACCTTCCCGGTGTGGCTTCCGGAACGGAGCTACTTTCCGGTATGTATGTACACGGGGGCAAGAACGATGAGAACCTTTTTCTGCTGGACGGAACACCGCTTTACCAGATCAACCATTTGGGCGGGCTGTTTTCCGCTTTCAATACGGATATTATCAAAAACGTGGATCTCTATAAAAGCGGTTTCCCGGCACGTTACGGCGGCAGACTTTCTTCCGTAGTGGATGTACGCACCAAAGAGGGGAACATGAAAGAGTTTCACGGGACTTTCTCTTTGGGGCTGCTCGACGGTAGAGTCCAATTTGAAGGACCGATCATAAAAGACAAGACCTCGTTCAACATAGCCATGCGAAGAAGTTGGGCGGATCTTTTCACAGCCCCGGTATTCTTCCTGCTCAACCGTTCCAATCCCGATGACAAAAAGAACGTGCGTTATGCCTTTTACGACATCAACGGGAAAATCACCCACCATTTTTCGGACAATAACAAACTGTCCCTTAGCGTGTATTCCGGAAATGACTTGCTGAAGGCAAAAGCCCAACAGGTGTTCGATAAAGGGGAACATTACGACTCTGATTTCAAGGCCAAATGGGGCAACCTGACTACGGCTTTGACATGGAACTGTCAAATCACCCCAAAGTTGTCAGGTAGTTTTACTGGAGCCTATTCACGCAATATCTCCATGTATGATTATGTGGAAGGCAGCCGTTTCTTTTCCGACGGGGAACAAACTTCCATGACGGGGATGGAACGATCCAACCATTCCACGATTGATGACATGGGATACCGCATGGAATTCGACTACCGTCCCGGCACGAATCATCATATACGCTTTGGCAGCAATTATCTGCATCACATATATCATCCGCAAAACACAGCTTCCAAAAACCAGACGGACAGGGATACCTTATCGGCAGAAAGCGCAAGCAGCTATAAGGGTAACGAGGTTGCTTTTTATGCGGAAGATGAAATGCGGCTGTCCTCCAAAGCGAAATTAAATACAGGACTGCATTACACCCTTTATCAGACAGACGGAAAGATATACCATTCCTTGGAGCCAAGGCTGGCCATGAGTTACCAATGTTCGGAAAAAGCCACGATGAAAGTGTCCTATACGGAAATGAGCCAGTTTGCGCACCAACTGTCAAACACCTATCTGAATCTGCCGACAGACAGTTGGGTTCCTTCCACACGCAAAGTCCGTCCCATGCGTTCAAGGCAAGTGGCAGCCGGGATATATACGGAGTTGCCCCGGCATATCCGCTTGAACGTGGAAGGATATTACCGTACTACAAGCCAACTATTGGAATACGACGGGGGGAACAGCCTGATGCTTCCTGCCGATAACTGGGACAATCTGGTCAAGACCGGCAAGGGAAAGTCTTACGGTGTGGAATTGTCATTAGCATACAAAGACCGTTACAATGTCATCGAAGCAGGATATACGCTTTCATGGAGCTTGCAAAAGTTTACTGATTTTTATCCCGACTGGTATTCCAGCAAGTTCGACAACCGACATAAACTGAACATCGCTTTCCGGCATAAGTTCGATGACCATATAGATGCCTACGCCGCATGGGTTTACCGTAGCGGCGACCGTGCCACCGTCCCGACCCAGTATGTAAACGGACCGTCTTTCCCCGGCACACCGGATTCCAGCGAACCTGAACTGATTTACGAGAAGCCGAATAACATCACGCTCCCGGCATACCATCGGCTCGATTTGGGAGTCAACTTCCGGCGTATTACCAAAAGGGGATTCGAACGTATCTGGAACATCAGTGTCTATAACGCCTATTGCCGCATGAATGCGTTTTATACCCGGATAGAACGTCTGCCCGATGGCGGTTTTAGGGGTAAGGGATTTGGCATTTTCCCGATTATACCCTCGTTTTGTTATACCCTCAAATTTTAAGAGTATGAAACATTTACCTCATATATTACTGCCCGTGTTTATCGGTTTGCTTTCGTCCTGTACCTATCATTTTGAACTGGACGATGTGGGAGCTTCCCAAAAACTGGTGCTATACAGCTATCCGGGAAGCGGCGACACAACGGTAGTCCACCTTTCACGTAGCCTTCCCGTCAGTCAGAAAGGCGAACTCGGTCGGGGACTAAAGGGAGCGGACGTCCGTTTCTCCGTAAACGGTGAAGCGGTATCCCTTGCATGGACGGATGATTCCATACCGGGAGTTCCCGCCCAGAGCTATTACGCGGTGAAGACGTATGAAGACGGCGACAAGGTCAACATAACCGCAGCGGCAGAAGGTATGAAAGCGGTTTCGTCCGCTACGGTTGTTCCGTCCCGATTCCCTTTGACATCAATCAATTTTGTTCTCAAAGGCGGTGAACCGAACCAGCTTCAGTTTTGGATACACTTTACAGACAATGCGCAGACAAAAGACTATTATGCGTTGAAAGTGGAGCGTAAACGACAGTTCTGGAACGATAGCAAATATTCGGTAGAAAACAGTTCACTCACATTAAATTTGGATGACGAACCTCTGCTGAATACTTCTTCGGGACTGGACGATATCCTGATGATTGAAAACGAGTTTTACCGGAATTTGTATTATTGGGATGATACAAAAATTCAAGGGAAAAGCTACAAGGTTCGTCTGAATACCAATTATGAGGCAGATTATGAAGATGACTTCATAACCCCTGACGGGGTCGAGCATATCAAATGCCAAGTGAAATACAGAATTAGCCTGTACAGCCTTTCGGAAGAGTTTTACAGGTATCTGAAATCACTGAACGACCAGAAAAACAACGGACTTGGAAACTCTGAACTGGCTCCCATACGCTCTACTTATACCAATGTCATAAACGGGATAGGTGTTGTGGGAGGATGCAGGATGTTCCAGACGGAATGGATAGACAATTTATAGGAAAACTAAATAATAAAGAAAATGAAAAAGACAATTTTATCAATGCTTTTCTTGCTGGCAGGAATAGGATGCTTTGCACAAAAATCCGGCATTATCATCGGTGTGACGGACGGACATTTGGGAAAATATTCGGGATATGCTTACATGAGTACGGGAACGGCGAACAACTCTTCCTACCCCGAAACCCGATGGACACCCGGAGTAGGCTTTAATTTGGGCTACCAGTTTGGCTTCGATCTTTCCAACCGTTTCTGGATTGATGCTTCCATATTGGGAAAAGCCGTTCAGGGAAAAGCAGAGTCCTTCGATTTGAATGGAAACAACGTTGTTCCCTGGTCTGACAAGGCATGGATATGGGGACTTGCTTTGAACGGCTCAATCAATTACCGCATCTGTTCCGGACTGTATGCCGGTATTGGCATTGAACCCACCGGTTATTTCAAAACCGATAAATTGAAGGAAAACTTGGAAGGGCAGGTTTTCGACTTTCCGATAGTCCTCACCTTAGGCTATGAGTTTAAGAACGGCATGAAATTGTCCGCTTCCTACAAGCATGGTTTCAAGCCATTGTATGACAATGCTTTTGCCTCCAATACAAAGAATAACAAAGAGTTCGGCATATCATTATATGTGCCCATGTTTAAATAATAACCAATTATTAAATTTTTTCAATTATGAGAAAAACGCTTTTTAGTCTTGCTTTGGCAATGGCTGTCTTATCATCATGTAGTTCTGATGACATAGTGAACAATCCGATGAATGAGGAGAACCATTCTTTCCCGGCCTCCAGAAGTTTGCATGAAAATATTCTTTCCTTTTCCAGTGAGGAGGAATACAATGCCTTGCTCGATTCCTTGGGCACGTTGTCCGATGAGGAACTTCTGCAATGGGAATCCGGACAGAAAGGCTTCACCTCCATGTACAGGATGCACAGCGAAGCCTTGGGACAGATATTAAACGCCACATGCAAGGAAGAATATGAATCCATTAAGACTGCTTACCAGACTGATTTTATATTCAACGACAAGGACAGCACCGATTTGTCGATATATATGCCGGTGTTGAATGTAAGCAAGGCAATCACATTGACCCCCGAAGGGTTCGTATGTATCGCCGGTGAGAGAAAGAACATGAAGGAGTTTGAAAATTATGACGGATATAAAAAAGAACTTTCTTTACTTTATCCTGTCCCGTTGGGTGTCACGATCGAAAATGGTATAAACAGGGTTTACGTGAAAACGAAGAAAAGAAAGTTCACCGCACAGATTGGTATGCGAGGAAACCAACAGGCTATCCGTGTAAATGCGTCTAAAAAAGTTTTATGGGGCTGGGTGGAATATACGACTGCGTACTATTGGAAATACACGCCTAACGGCCCTGTACAATTTGGTAAAGAAGTGAAAAGCGGTCATGACATTATGATTTTGGGCAATCCTTTCCCAAATGGAGCGAAATTGTATATGTGGACTCGCGGTACCGGTGAAGAAAACTGCGGAATAATGACCGTGCAATTGTAATCCTTCTTGAACCGGATTATTCACCAATCATTCGGGACGAAGCTCTGATATAGCCAAATGTTCGTCCCGAATATTAAAATTATCATTTTATGAGCAGGAAAGTATTTACTTGTTTTATTGTGATTTCCCTTTTCCTTAATAAAGCCGCTTCTTACGGTCAGGAAATTCAAGTGTCGCGTGACACCGTCAAGGTTTCCGTTCAGGAAGGAAATACTTCGCCTCATAACGAAAGAAGCATTACCCCAAAGCCTTTGGATATACGGAAAGCGGTTGATCTTTCTTCCGGCAGTTGCCCGTCCCGGATAACATTTGACGTGCAGAACCCTTATAATCCGACATTCCCTACCGACAAATCGCCTTTGCATGAGGGGGAATATTCTACCTCCGGTATCATTAAAAGCTATCCTTCCGGCTATTTTTACGGCATAGGCAGGCAGGAAAACTTCATCGGCTTGGGAACAATGAACTATGCAGGTATCGGATATGTGTATTCTCCCGGTTGCTGGTCATTCAACTTGCAGGCATATACCGTAAAATGGAGTGTCCCCAGACGCGAGAGTCAGCTATTGGGATTGTCCGGGCTGTTGACATATCCCGTCAACGAGAAAATTCGTCTAAACACATTTGCCTCATACTCCTTCATTCTTTCTTCTCCTTTCAGTTCCTCGAATTACGGGGGATTCGTTTCCTATGACATCATTCCCAACTGGGGGATGGATTTCGGCGTCAGAAGCCATACCGATTTTCCGTTGCATAAAACGAAAACGCTTCCGATAGTAGCTCCGTATTTTCAGTATAAAGGCAACAAATTGGGTATTGATATCGGTGGCGGATTATTTAATTTGCTATTCAAATAACCTGCACTGATTTCTATCGTTACTCCTGAAGTGTAAAACACTTTAATGTATTGACATTAAGTATTGGATGGATATATATATTGAATGGATATTAAAAAAAAGTGACACGGCAATTTAGAATGTATACCTATCGGATTCGTGGAAAAAGAGGACGATTCAAAATAATCCTGCCGCTTCTTTTTGTTCCTTCTTGACGCTACCAGGCATGTCCGGTTCTCCGCCATCATTTTCAGATTACCTATATTTTTATTCGTTCATGGACAGGAATGTTCATGCGCATTTCTATCGGCAACCCATAAGTATTGACTGTCAGGTATTGTTCATTTTCTTTTTTTCGGGAAGATTATGCAGAAACAGATATTGTACTTTTCTTGATTTTCAGAATCGGTTTGATAAAGTCTGCCGTATTGTCTTCTGGTTTGTCCACCGACCACTTGCCGATAGCTTCCGAAGGAACCTCTTACAAAATGGCAATGCCAGTGCCTTTCAAGACCTGAAATCCGGCGCACATCCGTATCTGCCATATGACCTTGCAGTTTGTTCCTGTATGGACATAATATATATCCGTTTTTCTGTCACATATTTTTTATATTCATTTCATTCCGCATGGTCTTTTCTCTTTTCTTTGGAAAGGGCTCTGCCCGAGAAATTCCATTTTTTCATCGAAAAAATAATAAGGAAGAGCAAGCAGACATCCCATTTCAATGGAATGTTCATCACGCAGAGCCGTGATTGTCAATAGGTTGTGAGATTTTTTGTAGACAAATTGTCTACTTTTTCTGTAGATTTAAGTCTTTTTTCTGTTGATTATCAAGTAATTGTGTTGTCTACATAAAATCGACATGTTTTTTATATATATTTGATTGTTAACAATTTGCGATGTAGACAAAAATCTACAGAAAAAAAGATGGAGGCAGCACAAAAAGGTTGTGCCGGTCCGCCCTTACATTTGCGGAAAGATTCAAGATTATGCAAACAAAAATTACAAAAACCATTCGTGTATCCATAGATGTGAAACAGCATCTGGACGAAATGAAAGGAAGCGTGTCGGCCAGTGAGTTCATTGAGACAATGCTGTCCTACTTTGAGCGGAACGGGGTGGATCCCCGAACGTCAATCAACGGGAAGTTCAAGACACTGGAACTTCAGGGAATCGAACGGATCATCAAAATCATCCGTGCCATAGAGAAAGACAAGATCGACAAGCTGCTTCCGGCGCCGGAAGCGCACAGTGATGAATTGCTGGACCGGGCCGACAAACAGGTCACCCAACTGAAAGCGGAAGTGGAACGCTTGAAGCAAGCAGGTGCTCCTGACGTGGAGGACAGACGGAAACTCGGACAGGTTGTCAGGCTGCTGGAAAACGCTTTCGACCAGAAGAACTTCAAGAAGGCGGAAAAAGGAACAGATTATTTTGTCGCACCGGTCTATCTGGAAATGTTGTTATATAAGGTAAAGGAAATATGTTCGTAAGAATACACAAGACAAGCAATATGCCGGGGATACGGAATCATAAAGGGTCCTCTGCAATGTTAATAACCTATCTGAGGGACAAATGCATGGCAAGTGAAGAATACTATGATAATTTCTTTTCACATGACATGTGTCATATAACCCCTGCGGAGGTTATACAAAGACTTGACAATAATCACAGAAGGCTGAAAAGGAAGGATGATAAGTTCTATCGGATTTTCATTTGTCCCTCACAGGAGGAATTGGCCGACCTGATCCGGCAGGTCACCGGACAGCAGGTGACGGAATTCGAGCAGCTCACCATGGAGGAACAGATTGAAGTGACTGACGAGTTGAAGAAATTTACAATACTATGCATGAGGTGTTATTCAATAAATTTCAGAAGGGAAAAGATAAAGGGAGTGGAGGATATTCTTTGGTTCGGAAGAATCGGTAATGCCCGGTATTATAAAGGAACAGACCGGGATGTGAAGGAGGGGCGGGCAAAGTCAGGGGACAGGAAACCCGGGCTGCAACTCCATGTTCATATCATCGTGTCACGGAACGATGTGACACAGACGGTAACATTATGCCCTCTTGCCAACAGCCGGGGATCTGTTAATATCTTGAATGGTAAAAAGGGAATGATCGGTTTCGACAGGTGGCTGTGGTACACTGTATGTTCCCAGGCTTTTGATATATCATATAACCATTATTACTCATAAAACCTATAAATATGTTTGTAAAAGTACATAAACCGGTCAACACACCCTGTGTATGCGACAACAAGGACAGGTGCCGGGCACTGGTGGAATATCTGTTGAAGGAAAGTCTTGAAGACAAACCTTATTATGACACTTTCTTCTCCCATGAGGAGGATTATGTCGCACCGGTGACGGTCATGCAAAAGATTGACAACAACCACAAGAGCCTAAAAAAAAGAGACGATAAATTCTATATGCTGTCCATCAATCCCTCACAGGATGAAGCGGTCCACCTGATCCGGAAGGTTACAGGAAAGCAGGTGGCGGAATTTGAGCGGCTCACCGTGGAGGAACAGGAAAAGGTCATTCATGAGTTGAAGAATTACTCCCGGAACTGTATGGACCTGTATGCGGAGAATTTTCGCAGGGAGAAGATAAAATCAGGAAAGGATCTTGTTTATTTTGGGAGGGTGGAAACGGAACGCCACTACAGGAACAATGATGAGGATGTAAAGGAGGGACGGGCAAAAGCCGGGGACAGGAAACCCGGGCTGCAACTCCATGTTCATATCATCGTTTCGCGGAACGATGTGACACAGACGGTATCATTGTCACCGCTCGCAAAAAGCAAGGGATTTGTCCATGTCCTGGATGGCAAAAAAGTCATGATCGGCTTCGAACACATGGAGTGGAAAGCCCGGTGTGCGGACCGGTTCATCAGCATGTATGATTACAAGGCCACGCACAGGTATTACGAGGACGGCAGGGAACACACCTACCATTATGTTCCAGGAAAGAACGAGGCGATGAGCATGGCCAAATCCGCCATCCTGCAGAAAGAATTCAGAAACGAGAGGAAGATGCTGGATGTGTCTTACCGGATGTTCCGTTTCATGGCGAATCCGAAACAGGCTCTCATAGCGGAAGCCAAAAGACTGGTAAAGGATGCGCTTACCGGAAAAATCTAAATCAATTTATGAATATGGATCATATGTTTATTATGAGACTGGCAGCCCTGCTTTTTGGCGGCGGCATTGCCAGCTGTCTGTTTCCGGGAAAATCCCGGATGTCACATGTCCTGTTCCTGCTGTTGGTACTTGCAGAAACAGCTGTCGCACATGCCACTATCCCGGACGGGTGGTGGTTCCTGCTTCCGGGTGTCGTTTCCGTACTTCTTCGTCTTTCTTTCAAAGGAGGGACAGAAAGCGGAAAGGGCGGAAAAGCCCTGCTCTCCCTTCACGCTACGGACGGGACAATTATCAGATATTATTACTGGTTCTCCAATTTCCTTGTCTATGGAGGAGCCGGTTCCGGCAAGACCAAATCCATAGGCAAACCGCTGATGGAACAGTACATCAGGTCCGGATTCGCCGGTTTCATCTATGACTTCAAGGATTTTGACTATACCCGGACTGCATACAACCTGATCAGGAAACACGGATACCCCCATGAGTTCTATCATGTAAATTTCACGCACATGAATCCGACTTACCGCTTCAATACGCTGGACAGGAGGTCTATAAAGGACAGGACGATGCTCATGCAGCTGATGGAGGACGTACTGGGCGCGTTGATGCCGCCCACATCCAAACAGGACGAATGGTATACGGGCGCGCTTGGCATCCTGAACGGCGTGGCGTACAGGCTTTGGGACGAGTTCCCGGAATGTTGCACGCAGCGCCGCATATCGTCAACTTCGTGATGAAGGCCGATACGGGACAGCTTCAGGAATTCCTGAAGCTGAACGATATCAGCGCCATGATGGCGGGGGCGTACCTCAAGGCGGAAGGCAGTGAGAAAACACAGGCCTCCTATGTGTCCACTCTCAGCAACTATGTGGCGAAGCTGGCCACCAATGAGAACATATGCTATGTGCTGACAGGGAATGACTTCGACTTCAATCTGATTGATCCTGAACATCCGAAACTTTTTGCAATCAGCAACAACTATGCAACGGAGTCGGTGATATCCCCCGTCATCGCCATGGTAATGAGTATCGCCTCGCGCTCGTTTTCCATGGAGAACAGGGTCCCCTTTGTATTTATCCTGGACGAGATGACCACCTTCAAGGTGCGTGACTTCGAGAAGCTGCCTTCCGTCCTGCGCGAGTACGGGGCGGCGTTCCTGCTGCTCACCCAGTCCGGAGCCAAGCTGGAGAAACTGTACAGCAAACTGGACAGGTCGTCCATTGAGGCGAATTTCGGAAATATCTTCCTGGGCCGCACACAGGATGTGGAGGCATTGAAATATTACCCTCTCTTTTTCGGGAAATACGAGAAGGAGAAGAAGTCCACCAGTTCCGGCAGCAGCGGTGGCGGCCGTAATTCCAGCGTGACCATCAGCACACAAAAGGAAGAGATATATGAATCGAAGGACTTCGCTTCATTGGAACCGGGGGAATTTATCGGAATGGGAAACCGTTCCAATATCAAAGGGCATTTCAGAAAGAAGTTCAGGCTGTTCGAACTGGAGGAGGAACCGCTGCCGGTAGTCGCGTTCAGGACGGAGAAGGAAATATCTGACAATTATACCAAAATACTGAAAGATATCGAGAGGGTACTTGGGATGGAAGAGATAGATGTAAACTCTTTATTCACCGATAGATAGAAAAGCTGTATGTGTTCGTCTTACAATGTATAAAGTATAAAAACATATATACACCATAACAGAATTTCGGCGACTGTTATTTTTGGGCAGGTTAGTATGAACAGCAAGGCAAACTAAAGTTAACATTCACCAATGGGATGAAAAATGAAAAAATTACGTTCCGCCACAGTCGAATCGGTTTTAGGCACATTGCTTGATTTTAGGACCATGAGAAAAGTACATACCAGAGGTATAAAATTCGCGAACAAACATGTCTTGTTGGCAACTATGGCTTATAACCTAAAAAAGTTAATGAACCATGTTTATTATAAATTCTCAATCTTCAATCTCGCTTGCCAACGTAATCAACAATTGGTTGGATTATATGAAATCAGTAACGATCTTTAACTTTGACAAAATAAATTTGTTTGCAGATATTTCTTTCCGCTTCCCATATTCGAGTGATATGTTTCTGCTCGAATATAGGAGGCAGCTCGTTTTGTATTCCTTTATCTCTATAAACTAAAATTGTACTTTTAGAATCTATTTTTGGTATTTTCTAATAAATTCCCTACATTTACACCCGTTTCATTTGAATTAATCTTAATAATGATTGTAGAACCGGAAGTTGTAGGAGAATTTGCCTCTGGCAGCCATGAAGCCTTTCATAAGATATTCAAGCTGTTTTATCCTAAGGTATATGCTTTTATACGGGGATTTATAAAAGATTTGGATGATTCTGAGGATTTGACTCAAATTGTCTTTATAAAACTATGGAATAAGAGAGCGATTTTTCACAAGGTACATCATTTTGATTCTTATTTGTTCATGCTTACCAAATATACTGTTTTCAATTATATCACAACTAAAAAAGTTTCCCGATTTACAAGCGAAGATAATGTTCCCGAGATTTCTGATGAATATACTCCTTATGATAAATTGATAGCGAAAGATTTGCAATTATTAATTGATATGGTAGTGAATGAGATGCCTCCTAAAAGGAAAATGATATATAAGTTGAGTCGGATAAAAGGACTTTCTAACGAACAAATAGCAGAGAAACTGGGGATACAGAAAAAAACGGTGGAGAATCATTTGAATATCGCTTTAAATGAACTGAGAGACGCTTTGGCTCTTTCTATTTTAGTTTATTTAATACTGCCGGTTTAGGTGTATCATAAGATAGAACTGTCTTTATTTATATAAAATGTGAAAATGAATAATTATATACATAAGATAATAGACTTTTTTCTTTCATCATGAAGTTTCTGATGAGATAACGGAACGTGTTTATAATCGTATGGTTTTTCCTGTGGAAGATAAAGCAAGAGAAGAAGCTGTTTCACACATTTGGGATAAACTGGACGATGCTTCTTGCTCTGACGAAAAAATAGAGAAGGCTTTTTATAATTTGGAGACCTCTTTAGGATTAAAAAAAGAAGAACAGACTGTCGAATTAGTACATCGGGAACATATAAGAAATACGAAAAGAATAAATTGGGGAAGAGTAGCTGCTATTTGGACTATTCCTTTCATTATGGTGTGTTTTTCGGCTTACTATTATTATTCTGCAAAGGATTATGTGAAGGAGACGTTGTCCGAAGTGACTTATATGCAGCGTTATGCAGCTATGGGTACACGTGAAGAAGTGGTTCTTCCTGATGGAAGTAAGGTTTGGCTTAATGCCGGTACTTTGTTGGTATATCCCTCCAGTTTCATATCTGAATCTCGCAATGTTTATATTGCGGGAGAAGGTTTCTTTGAAGTTTCAAAAGATAAAGAGCATCCTTTTATTGTCACTACCAACCATTTAGAGTTGGAAGTGCTTGGTACGACATTCAATATTTCGGCGTATCCGGACAATAATCAGATAATGGCTACATTGGAAACCGGCAGGTTACAGGTAAAGGTAAATAAACAACCGGAGAAATATTTTCTGGAACCCAATGACCAGTTGATATATACTCCTTCCACAGGGATAGTACAGCAGCATAAAGTGAATGCTGTTTCCCACTCCGATTGGCGTATGGGAGGGTTGTTCTTTGGCAATGTGCCGTTTAATGATGTTCTTCATACTTTGGAACGTGTGTATGGTGTGAAATTCCATGTGCGTACATCTATTTACCAGAATCAAAGTTTGAGAGTTCATTTTAATAGAAATGAATCGTTGGAGCAAGTACTTCAAATCATTAAAATATTGGTTCCCGGTATAGAATATGAAATTGTTGGCAAGAATATCTATTTAAGATAGTGGTTTAGTATTTGTTAACACAAAACCATTGGGTGTAGTATTTATTTGAATTGTCTTTCTCATGTACGTACACTTTATGTCGTTAATAAATCTAATATGAAATGAACAAGAAATTTATTCGAGTGTTGGGGCTTGGTGTTGGCTTATTTCTGGCCGGTAGCCTCTCTGTTAATGCACAGAAAGTTTCCTTCAATGGGGAACGTCTTTCTTTAAAACAAGCGTTTGAGAAAATTGAATCTGTTTCGAAGTATAAGATTGCTTATAACACTTCACAATTGGATGTCAATAAGCAAGTTGTCTTGAATCAAAAGAATCAGGATGTATTGCAAATTCTGTCGGATTTGCTAAAAGGAACTAATTGTGTCTATCAAGTGAATGACAATTATATTGTTATCACTCTGAAAGATGATGAGAAGGTTAAGAAAATTAAGGGTACTATAAAAGATTCAGCCGGGGAACCTATTATTGGTGCCAATGTAATTTTAAAAGGAGATGCCACTGTAGGAAGTATTACAGATATAGATGGTAACTTTGATTTGTCCGTTCCAAGCAATGCTACTTTGCAAGTTTCTTATATAGGTTATAATACTCAGGATGTTCCGGTCGGAAATAAATCTTTCCTTAATATTACTCTGAAAGAAGATACCGAAACACTGGATGAAGTGGTGGTTGTAGGTTATGGTTCGCAGAAGAAAGTCAATGTGATTGGCTCTATTGCATCAGTGGACAGTAAAGCATTGGAATCTCGTGCAGTGCCTGACGTTTCTAATATGTTGACCGGTCAGATGTCGGGTGTTACCATTACACAGGAAAGCGGTAATCCGGGACAGGATGCCGGTACTATTCGTATCCGTGGTGTCGGTTCGTTTGGAGCAACTCCTAGTCCTTTGGTTCTAGTAGATGGACTTCCCGGTTCTTTGAGTGATTTGACTCCGGCCGATATTGATAATATTTCAGTTCTGAAGGATGCCTCTTCAGCAGCTATTTACGGTTCTCGTGGTGCCAATGGTGTTATTTTGGTAACAACCAAGAAAGGAAAGGAAGGTAAAGCCCGCATTATTTATAATGGTTCCGTGGGTATGAGTCAGGCTACAGAATTGCCGGAATTGGCTCATTCTTATGAATATGCAGAATTTTATAATAAGGCGATTGGAGCAGAAACCTATACGCCTGAGATGATTCAGAAGTATCGTGATGGTTCTGACCCTGACAACTATGCTGACGAAATGTATCTTGATGATCTTTTGGGCGGTCATGCACTGCAAACCAAGCATGAGTTGAGTGTAAGCGGTGGTACGGAAAAGGTACAATATATGGTATCATTGGGATATTTGCGTCAAAATGGTTTGTTGGACAATAACTATTATAACCGTTACAATGCTCGTGTAAACCTTGGTGCGGAATTGGCTAAGAACTTGAAATTACAAGTGCGTCTGAGCGGTATGACTTCCGATCGTCACGAACCTTCTACTCCGGGTTCTTTGGATATTGGCGGATTTAAAGGGATTATTTCTAATGCCGTTCGTTTTCCCGGTTTAACTCCGACTTACTTGCAGAATGGTGAGGTCGGTTTAGGACCTAAATTGCAAGGTACACCGGTGGCATGGGTAGACTGTGCGTCTTCATATCGTGAAGACTATGACAAATTTAAAAATAATATTGAATTGTCATATCAGCCGATAGATGGATTGACTTTGAAAATTTTAGGCGGTTATAATTATACATTAAGTCACGTTCGCCATTATCGTTGTGATATGATTCTTACGGGTGACAAGAGTACCGGTCCTTCTACATTGAGCGATGAAATGAAGCGAACTGTTTATAAGACCTTCCAAGCTGTAGCTGATTATAATAAGTCTTTTGGTAAACATAATCTTGCTGCATTGGTAGGATATACTTGGGAAGACGAAGGTCAGCGTACTTTATCGGGTAGTCGTAATAACTTTCCGTCTGATGACGTACCTTTCTTAGGGGCTGGAGGGGCAGACGGTCAGACAAATGGAGGCGGAGGATATGATTGGGCTATACAGTCTGTCTTCGGTCGTTTGACATATAACTATGATCAGCGCTATTTATTTGAAACAACAATGCGTTATGATGGCTCTTCTCGTTTTCCGACAGATAGCAAATATGGTTTCTTCCCTTCTTTGGCTGCAGGTTGGCGTATCTCTGAAGAACAGTTTTGGAAGGAAAATGAAAATTTGTCTTTCATTAATAATTTAAAACTGAAAGCTTCTTACGGTATATTGGGTAATAATAATATCGGTAACTATCCTTATCAGTCGGTATACTCTTTAGGGCAAGAACAGAACTATGTATTTGGCGGAGTGTACACACAAGGAGCAGCTGTTACTACTTATGTGGATCCGGGTTTGAAGTGGGAGCGTACTCGTACTACCGATGTTGGTATTGAGACTGCATTCTTTAATAATAAGTTGACATTTAATGCTTCTTATTTCTATCGTAAGACTACAGATGTATTGTATAAGCCGGCTGCAAGTTATTCTTCGATTTTCGGATTAAGTGTATCGCAAGTAAATACCGGTGAGTTGGAAAATAAAGGTTGGGAGTTTGAAATAGGTCATCAAAATACAATTGGTAAGTTCCATTATCATATTAATGGTAATTTCTCTATTATTGATAATAAGGTATTGACATTGGGTATGGGAAATGTGACCCAGAACAATGGTATGGTAGGTAACGGTAGCGATTTGTTTATCGGTTATCCGATGCAGATGTTTTATGGGTATAAAACGGACGGAGTATTTCTGACCGATGATGAAGTAGGTGGCTGGTATGATCAGACTGCGATAGCCAAAGGTTCTAAAGCCGGAGATATTCGTTATGTTGATATTACAGGTGATGGCAAAGTAACACCGGATGACAAAACGTTCTTAGGTTCTCGTATACCTAAATATACTTTTGGATTGAATTTCGGTGGAGAATATAAAGGATTTGATTTCAGTGTATTGCTTCAGGGAGTTGCTAAGGTGAAAGGTATGTTGTCTGTTTATGCAGGTCATGCATTCTATCAGGAGGGTAATATTCAGAAATGGCAAATGGAGAATTGCTGGAATGTGCAGCAGGATAACCGTTATCCTGAATATCCTCGCTTGGAGATTATGTCAAATGCAGGTAGCAATAATACACTGACTTCTGATTTCTGGGTATTGGATGCTTCTTTTCTGAAAGTACGTAATGTTCAGTTAGGTTATACATTACCCGAACATATAGTTAAAAAGTTTGGTTCCACCGGTATGCGTTTCTATGTTTCTTTAGACAATCCTTTAACCTTCAAGGGGTATCGTAAAGGCTGGGATCCTGAAAACACAAGTAATAACGGTCAATACTATCCAACTATGTCAACTTATACTTTGGGCTTAACTTTAAAATTCTAATGACTTATGAAAAGATTAAAATATATAGCTTTTACTGTTTTATTAGCTTCATTTTCATTGCAATCATGTGATTTGGAGCGTTATCCATTGACAGATTTGTCGGAAGATAATTTTTGGACTGATGATAAGAATGCCGAATTGGCTTTAACTTCCTTATATAGAGGTAGTATTACAAATGGTTTGGAATATAGTGTTTCGGACTTTTGGTCTTATCATGGTATGTTGTTTATGGAACATCTGACAGACAATGCTTATGACCGTCGTGGAGAAAATAATCCATTCTTTAATATCTCTAGTGGTAAACTGTTGAATAATAACTCTTTTATTAAAAACTATTGGTCATCGGCTTATAAGCGTATCGGTTTGTGTAACCGTTTCTTGGAGGGTATTGCCAATGCTCCCGAATCAGAACAGAAAACCAGAATGGTTGCCGAAGCCCGCTTTTGCGTGCCACTCAGTATCATTATCTGGCCAGTTATTTTAAGGATGTACCTTTAGTGACCAAAACTTTGACAGGTGAAGAGGCCAATACAGTTGAAAAGGAAACTCAGGCTAATATCTTGTCATGGTGTGTGACAGAGTTTAAAGAGTCGGCAGCTGATCTGCCCCGTTTTAAAGATATTCCGAATAGCGAGACAGGACGCGCTTGCAAACAGGCTGCTTTAGCATTTTTGGGCAGAACTTGTATGCTGATGCAGGATTGGGCAGGTGGAGCAGCCGCTTATAAGGAAATCATCGATTATGGTGATAACTCAATTCATCCTGTGTATCGGGAACTGTTCCATCCTTCAACCGGTGTAGGCAACAAGGAGAATATTTATTATATATCCTATCTTGAAAACTATTTTGGTTGCGGTCTTCCACAGCATATTTTGTCTGCAAAAGACGGTGGATGGAGTCTGTCTAATCCTTCGGCCGGATTATTTGAATCTTATGAGTTTAAAGACGGAACTCCGTTCAGTTATGACGATTCACGTTACAACCCGGATAATTTAGGTGAGAACCGTGATCCGCGTCTTGATTATACCATCTATTATAATGGAGCGACTTTTATGGGTACTGAATATCGCATGAGTCCGGATTATGAAGCATCAAAGAAAGAACGTTTGGATTATTCTTCAGAAGTATCTAAGACTGGTTTTATGTGGCGGAAATATTTTGATGAGAATCCGATCAATGATTTGAATAGCTATAGTGCTGTGACTCCGGTAATCAGATATGCAGAAGTTTTATTGAGCTATTTGGAATGTTTGATTGAAAGCGGGCAGGCCATTGATCAAACAGTATTGAATTTGACCATTAATCAGGTGCGTGGACGTGCTGATGTTAAGATGCCACCTATTACAGAAACTAATTCAGACAAATTGCGCGAATTACTCCGTAATGAGCGTCGTGTTGAATTGGCTTTTGAAGGTATCAGATATTGGGACTTGCTGCGCTGGAAACTTGCTGAAACAGTGCTTGTTGGTGAGGTATGGGGTGCTCCTTATCCTAAATCTACCACTTATGCTGGTTCTACCAAGTTTGTAGATCCAACAGGACATTGCCGCTGGTATGTAGGAAGACGAGATTTTCGTAATCCTCAGGATTATAAATGGCCGATTCCTTTGTCAGAACAAAATATTAATCCTAACTTGCGTGAGTAATTCTAACAATAGGAAAAAGTGTGTCAAAAATGCTATATTAGGTTTTTGACACACCTTATCTGACTAAAATATTAAAATATCATGAAAAAACAGTATTTGGCTTTATCTCTCTTAACACCGGTGTTGTGTTCTGCTCTGACTGCGGAAGCTAGGACTCCCAAAGAGAATAAAGTGACCAATCGTGAGCAGCCCAATGTGATTATTATTTTGGCTGACGACTTGGGTTATGGTGATTTGGAATGTTATGGTGCAAAGAATGTGCAGACTCCCAATGTCAATCGTTTGGCGGGTGAAGGTATTCGCTTTACCAATGCTCACACCATAGCTGCTACCAGTACCCCTTCCCGTTACTCTTTGTTGACTGGTGAATATGCATGGCGTCGTCCTGATACCGATGTGGCAGCAGGAAATGCCGGTATGATTATCCGCCCGGAACAATATACTATGGCAGATATGTTTAAAAATGCGGGATATACTACTTGTGCAATCGGTAAATGGCATTTGGGGCTGGGAGATAAAACGGGACAACAAGACTGGAATGCTCCGCTTCCTGCTGCTTTAGGGGATTTAGGGTTTGATTATCATTATATCATGGCAGCAACAGCCGACCGTGTTCCGTGTGTATTCATAGAAAATGGTAAAGTGGCAAATTATGATCCTTCTGCTCCTATAGAGGTTAGTTATAAACAAAATTTTCCGGGTGAGCCTACCGGTGCTGATCATTCCGAGTTGCTCTATAATCAGAAACCGAGTCACGGACACGATATGTCTATTGTGAATGGTATCAGTCGTATTGGTTTCATGAAAGGTGGTGGTAAAGCTCTTTGGAAAGATGAAAATATTGCCGATTCTATTACTACTCATGCCATTGACTTCATCAAACAGCATAAAGATGAGCCTTTCTTTATGTATTTTGCAACCAATGACGTTCATGTTCCTCGTTTCCCGCACGACCGCTTCCGTGGAAAGAATCCGATGGGTGTACGCGGAGATGCTATTGTACAGTTTGATTGGTCGGTAGGTCAGATTATGGAAACACTCGACAAACTGGGGCTGGCGGAAAATACATTGATTATCCTGTCTAGTGACAATGGTCCTGTGGTAGATGATGGTTATGATGATAAAGCAGAAGAGTTGTTGAACGGGCATAGTCCTGCCGGTCCGTGGAGAGGGAATAAATACAGTGCATTCGAAGGAGGTACCGCCGTTCCTGCTATCGTGCGTTGGCCCAAGAAGATTAAGGAAAATCGTGAGTCGGATGTCTTGATGTCACAAATTGACTGGATGGCGTCTTTGGGGGCATTGGTCAATGCCAGACTTCCAAAAGGTAGTGCTCCTGATAGTTACAATCGCATCGGTAATTTGCTGGGAACAGATGATGAAGACCGTCCTTGGGTAATTGAGCTTGCTTCTAATCACGTGTTGTCTGTTCGTACCAAAGATTGGAAATACATTGAACCGAATGATGGTCCTGCAATGATACAGTGGGGACCCAAAATTGAAACCGGTAATTCAAGTACTCCCCAACTTTATGATATGAGGAAAGACATAAATGAACGCGCTAATATCATATTACAGCATCCTGAGGTAGTATATGATATGCAGAATATACTTCTGCAGAGTACGTAATAAAACCATAAAGACTGATGCCGGTACAGGTTCCCAGCAGTACTTTTTTGATGAAGATGGTCATGAGAAGCAATACTTCCTTCTCCAGTTCCACAAAACGGTTATAGGACACCCGGTGCGGAAACAGGTGTTCCAAATGTTTGCAGACATACTCTTTGTAATAATACTTGAAGCAGCGGAAACCACCGGAGTGGAACAGAATAAGAATGACCATCATCTCCGCATCACTCATCCGGTTAGGCTTATTACGATGCCCGATCTTCTTGTCTTCAATCATATATTTTTCCTGTTGAAACGAAAATTCCTTGCAAAAATCATCGGTCATACAATAAATCTCTGTAACTTTAGACTTTGGAAACATAGTGGTAATCGTTTAAATGTTATAATTGGACACTATAAATTTAATGATTTTATCGCTATGTTTCTAATTGTCAGAAAAATATATTTATTCTTATATCGAATTCACGTTAAACTACTATGAGTCATCTTTCCCGAAGTTTTAATGGAGTATTTCGATATCTCCGGTTAGCATGACGCCCCTGTAAAAATCGAAGTCTGGCTTGATGAAAAAACTACTTGGAACGTTCCGATTACAAGAGTGGAACTGTGATTTCACATGGTTTTACAGATGAGAAAGTTATTTAGGATTTTCCTCTTTGTGGCAAACCTGTTTATCTCTACGTAAGACATTGTCGAGGGTATGACAAAGTTTCCACAATCGTTGTTTCACAACTTCCCTTTGTCCAATGATATAACTATCTGGGAAAGCCGGCAACAATCGCTGATGCAAGCATAGACCGTTTGGTAAGCAATATCAACAGGATAGAGTTAAAGGGGGAATCTCTAAGGAGAAAGAAAGGAAAATAATATTATTTTTGTAAGACTCTTATATAGTTATAAAACAAGTGGCAACCATGGTACTGTTTAAGCACTATCATCAGCGATAACTGAATATGAACAGTACCTGAAGATACTATCAAATTTCGTTGAATAGAATAAATATGAAAAGAAGGTGTGCATTTTGACACACCTTCCATATCTACAAAAGGGATTGTCGGTTCACGACTCACAATCTTGTGACACCGCACTTATCTGTAGTTTTTCAGATGGTCTGGATATATACATGATATTGTCCGCACATGCGCTGACCGCCGCATACCTGACCTTTTCCGTCGGGGATCCGATATAAATGAAAAGCTCCGGATCGGTCGTGACAGCCCTTATCTGAACCTTCTCGGTGGGATGTTCAATGAATATGATGGAGCCGCAGTCACTCTCCACAGCCTGCATCTGGAGGTTTCCGGACGGGTTATCCATATAGATGATCTGTCCGCTGTCACTCTTCAGCACCTCGGACTTTACCTTCTCCGTCGGTTTGTTGATATACAGGAACACTCCTGTGTCCTTCCTGACCGCTTCCAGCTGTACCTTCTCGGATGGCGCATCAAGAAGCATGATCAAGGAGGCATCCTTTCTGACCACCTCCAGCTGTACCTTTTCAGACGGCGCGCCGATGAATTGTATCATCTCCGGATTTTGTCTGACAACATACAGCTGGGCTGCCTCGGACGGGTGTTCCAGGCCCATTATCTCCATCGGATCTTTCCTCACCCTCCGCAAATCTGCTCCGGACAGATTGTCAATCAATCTTTTCAATATATTTTTTCTCATCTTTATACTTCTCTTTTCTTCAGTCTTTGATCATATTTCCTGAGCGGCAGCCGAATGAACCTGTTTGGCGATCTGGAAGGCCTTCAGGCCGTAGCCCGCCGGTCCCTTGACAATAGCGAACACCGAGTTTCCCGATGCTCCGGGCAAAGCGGTCTTGTTACCTTTCAACATCTCGCTCATGGCCTTTCCGGATACCCTGCCTATGTCAACCCCGTGGGCCCTCATGTCTTTCAGGATATCCGTCGCGTCAAAACTCTCCCCGTTGGTACGGAGCACCGCACTTCCGTTCCTTATTGTCAGTTCACGGCGGCCGCCCTTGAACCTCATTTCTCCGGAGGATGGTTGCGCTTCCGTTGCCTCCGTTTTCTCCACGACAACAGTCTTTTCCGGAACAGCGGAAGTTTCCAGGACCGCCTCTTTCCTGAACGTGCCGACTGCCGCGGAAATTTTTCTTGTACGGTAGGCTTCCGCCTTTTCCGTCGCTTCGTATCTGGCGTCGTAGGTGTCCATATGCCCGGCATCCCGCATAAGCTCTCCATATCTCTCCTCTATTTCCCCGAGCCTGGTAAAAAGATTCTTTACCGCTTCTGAAATGTCCTCCTTGAAATGGATGCCTGCGGTTCCTCCGGGCATGACGGAACCGAGACATGACAGGCATGCCTGCCGGGACGGGTTCTTTATCCTCAGGATGTTTGCCGGACTGTCATGCACCGCCATCAGCTGGACTTTCTCCGTGGGATTCTTGATATGGCCTACCAGGGAGGAATTTCTGCCAACGGCCAGCATCTGTGCCTTTTCCGTGGGGGTTCTCACGAGTCTTATCAGGGAGGCGTCCCCGTTAAGGACAGACAGCTGTACTTTTTCCGCCGGTTCGCTGATAAACCTTATCAGTTCCGGATCCTGTCCGACCGCATACAACTGGGCCTTCCAGTCGGGTACGCTTATCTCCCGGATGAGATGCGGGTCCTTCCTGACAACGGAGAGCTGCGTGTTTGCGGAAGGGCTGCCGATAGCGGTGATCAGTCCGGAATCCGCCATCACAGCCAGCAGCTGCGCCCTCTCGCATGGATTTTCCAGAAGGGTGATCATTTCCGGATTCCGTCTGATGACCAGCAGCTGCATCTTTTCCGTGGGTTCATGGATATAGCGTATCATTTCCGGATTTTCGGCTATGGCGGCCAGACAGACCTTTTCTGTCGGCTCACGGAGCTGGAGCAGACAGTCCGCCTTTTGTCTGACAGCGGCCAGCTGTACCTCTTCCGTAGGATTGTCCAGAACCGAAACCAGATCCGGATTCTGCCGGACGGCGGCCAGCTGCATCTTCTCTGACGGATTCTCGACCGCGGTGATCAATTGCGGGTTTTTTCCCAGTTCTCTGAGCTGGGCACGTCTTATAAAAAAATCTGTTATTCTCATATATGTATGCCCGTCATGCCGGTGGCTCAGCGTTTGGTTATCATAATTCTCTTTGAACTGATGAGGAAATTTTTCCGCTGATGTCCGCTATGCGCACACCGTAGCCGGAGGGCTGTTTCCGGATAGAGAACAGCATTTTCTGTTTTGCAGGGTTCAGGACGGTTCCCCGGCCCCGTAACATGCTTTCCCATTGGCTGCCGGATATGTTCCTGACATCTATTCCGGCTTTTTCTAGCCCCTTCAATATGCCGGTGGCGTCATATTGATTCCCGTTGGTACGTATGACCGCGCCTCCGGATGTGATCTCTATCTCACGACGGCCGCCCTTGAAAAGAAGAGGGGGCGTCATGCTCTTGTCCGGCGCGGCTGCTTTCTCATAATGGTTGATTGCGACTTTGCTGCCTGCCTTGATTATACTACGGAGATGCGTATCCAGATCGACGTGACGGAACGAGGCTGTCATGACCGGCGTGCCGTCTTTTTCCGACACCGCTTTCCTTGCGCATACGCCAAGTACCTCATGGAGTCTTTCCGCATCCTGATTATATGCCTTGTATTCATCCCCCACACGGATGAGGGCCATTGCATCCGGATATTGTTCTTTCGAGCGGTCATACATATTGAGAATGCCGGAAGAGACCGTTTCATTGTTTCTTTCTTCTTTTATGGGAAGTGGGGATATGTCCTCTTCCCTGGCGGATGTGTCTGCCAGGGTGTGCTGTTTTTCCACACTTTCCTCTATCATGGCGGATGCCTTGCCGGCCTCCCGTAACACACTCATGACATAGCCGGGGTCCTCCTTCAAATTTGCCAGCCAGCTTTTCAGATACTGTGCGTTCTCCTTTCTCGGAGTTACGGCTATTCCCAGGTCCCTGCCTGTGACGGCAGCTGTGAATTCGGCGATGATTTCCTCCCGGGCATATCCGCACGTTCCGAACGGGTGATGCAGGCCGCGGTCCAGTCGTGAGGAATGCCCGGTGGAGTGGGCCATTTCGTGAAGGGCGGTCATCTGGAACGATTCCATGTCCTTGAATTGTCCCGGAGCCGGAAGAACGATCCTGTCTTTGGACGGGCTGTAATATGCCTTGTCCTGCACCTTCAGTTCTATGGGACAGAGCCATTTCTGTTCCTTTATCATTTTATCCAGCCAAGGGTTCCCGTTTCCTTTTACGTTGTCCGCTACGGCAGGACCGGAGAATCTGACCCTCATGTCCTCATACCGCTCCGGATATTTTTCCTTGAAATCCGTCTGATCTATGTTGAATACATAGAAATGTTTCATGAAGGGAGTCACCTTATATTCCTGCTTCTGAAGTTCCGGGAGGCTTTTGTAATCATCGAAGCTGATTTTTTCCCCCGTCGTCTTATGCTTCACGGTGATATCGTAAAAAGTCACGGGAAGGGCGTGCGATCCTTTTATGATCATCAGGTTCTCATCCTTCAGCTGACGGAAGGTCATGAATACCGGGAGGGTGTATCCCATCCTGTCCATCTCTATGTAGAGCATAAGACGGTTCATGCTGTTGTACGGACGCCCTGATATGTTCTGTGGCAGGCCGGTACGGGGGGTGAACCAGGGCTTCTGCCATTCACCAGCGGACATCTGCCTGATCTTGTCAATCATCAGTTCCGCATATCTTTCCAGTACCTTCCCGTTCATGGCAGCAGTTCCTGATAAAGCCTTTCCTCGTATTCCTTCAAAAAACGCACCGCATCCGCTGCTGTGGGACAGGTGATGCCATTGCCCCGGGCATAGTCCGAAAACGGTTCCTTCAATTCCGGGTTGAGCATGATATAACCAAGCATGTCCAATTCCCCGTTTTCCACCTTGTGTATCAATTTCATTTCTTCCATTGTGTATTTTTTATAATTGATGGGACAAATGTAAAAGCGGACCAGCACAACCTTTTTGTGCTGTATCCATATTTCTACAAAAAAAGAGAGCTTTCCTTTTCTTTCTTTGGCAGTTTAATGTATTATTCGTATATTTGCAGTGCCAAAATTACCCACGAATAAATTTCGTATTATAGAGCGTGTGAATGCTCATATTTTTGATGGGCTTTTTTTATGCCCTAAATTATCATTTTGCTGTTTTTAGCAAAATGATGCATATAAAGGATACTGTAGAAGTCGCAACTTGTTGTGCAAACTACGGCTGCCTTTCCCGACTACATTTTTGCTCTATGAGCGAAATCTGTGGGTGTTTTGGCGAACTTGGGAAACGGCGGCCGTTCTTGTGTTCTATATAATTGCCGAAACGCCAAAATACTCACAGTTATGAAACAAACAGTTTCTATTTTTGCTCCCGACATAAATGTCGCTAGCAAATCTTCAGCTATTCAATTATGGCTGAACCGTAAAAACCAATTCTTTTCTTCTGTACTCGAAGAGGGCGTATCCAACCGCCAGGTCCTGCTGCTTGGCCATGCCTCCTTTGTTTTCTCTGCATTAATATGCGCATCTTTCGTATCACAGGTTCCCGCTCTGATTTGTCTGGCCTGGTTCATGGTGGCATTGCGGCTTTGTGTGAAAGGAGGCCTGGGATGAAGTTCATTATAGAGCCTTCCGCGGCTTCCGGTATGATCCGTCTTCCTTTGAAAAAAGAAATGAAAGTTCCTTCGTTATGGGAGATCATGGTATCAAAATATTTTAGTGTTAAAATATATAAATATTAAAGCATTAAAACATCAAAATATTGGAAAAGAGAATTATTTTCCTTAACTTCGTAACACACTAAAAAACAAATAGATATGGTGAAAATTATAGCAGTCCATAATCAGAAGGGTGGAGTTGGCAAGACTACTACCACTACCAATGTGGGGTTCGAACTGGCACGAAAAGGATACAAGGTCCTTCTTGCTGATTTGGATCCGCAAGCCACTCTGACCTCGGCTTTGGGGGTGACAGATCCGGAAGAAACGGTTTTCTCGGCCTTGCAGGGTGCGGTGGATGGCAAGGAAACGCGGCTTCCATGGATACGGTTGCAGGAGAATATATCCCTGTGCCCGTCATGCAGGAAAATGGCGGATGCGGAGTATCTTCTGCAGAACGAATACGGGAGGGAAAACTTCCTTAAAGAACTGGCTGCCAGAACGGATGGAGGGTACGATTTTGTGCTTCTTGACTGCCCGCCGGCTGTCGGACTGATCACGGTCAACGCGCTTGTGGCCGCCACCGATCTGATTATACCGGTGCAGCCGGAAGTGGCTTCTTTATATGGTCTGGTTTCCATCCTGGATACGGTTGCTGTAATACAGAGGAAGATCAACAGGGGACTGAACCTGCTCGGCATGCTGGTGACACAGTATGACAGAAGGACTACATTGCATGCGGAGATATTGGAAGCGATGCGGAAACAGTACGGGGAAACGGTCTTTTCCACGGTCATCAGCCGTTCCATCAGGGTGGCAGAGTCCATGAGCAGAAAGACGGATGTCGTATCTTACAGCAGGAACAGCAATGGAGCGGCGGACTACCGGTCCCTTACCCGGGAGATCCTGTCCAGATTGAATATGGTTGACAACAAATAAAAAGTAAATAAAGAATATGGGAAAATTTATTGGAAGTGACGAGATTCTGCAGGGCGGAACACCAAACCGTCCCACACACTCCACTCCGAAGGAGGGGAAGAAAGGGGAAGCACTGGCCAGAACCTCACTGGAGTATCCGTTGGAACTGCACCGCAAGGTGAAGAAATACGCTGTAGACGCTGGAATGAAGGAGAAGCAGGTCATAGCACAGGCTATACGGGAATTCTTCGAGAGAGTGGAGAAAGAATAAAGAACATAAAATTGAAGAAAATGAAGACATTCGGATATTTGTTGATGGCGGTCATGGTGTGCATGACATGTTCCTGCCGGGATGAGGAACCACTGCCGGACCCGGTTCCTCCCGTAGTGGAGCCGGAAAATCCCGGAAACCCGGAAGAGCCGGATACGGGAAAGGTGTACCTCGGCATCGCCCCTATCATCGAGAACATGCAGGAACAGAGGGCCGTGGTGGAGAACTGGAAGGAGGGGCATTGCCTGGGAGTGACAGCTGCAGGGGATGTGAACATACCCTTCACTTTTGACGGCAGGCGGTGGAAAGCCGGAAAACAGGTGGAGGTGACGGCGGATCAGAAAGTGTCCGCCTATTATCCTTATAATGTACAATATACGGACATGACCGCCATACCTGTGGACATCACGACACAGGAGGATTATATGTATGGAGAAGGAGGGGTAAGCGTTGAGAAGCCGAGCGCGGCCCTTGTAATGAAGCATGCTCTCTCCCTGGTCAGGATCCTGATAAAAAAGAATGATTATACAGGTGACGGGATGGTGGATGCGGTCACTTTTGGAGGTGTAAGGCTGTCTGCGTCCATGGATGTCACGTCCGGAAAGCTCCTTCCGGCAGGACAGCCCGGAGAATATAAGGCTGGAGGGAACTATACACTGGACGATGCCTCTCCGGTATATGTGGAGGCGATCCTGATGCCTGTGGGTACGGCTGAGGGTATCACTGTCAATGTACATGTGGACGGGAGGGATTTCACCTATGCCCTGCCGCCTACCCATGTGTGGAATCCCGGCATGATCTATACTTACACTCTGAATATGAAATCCGGTTATAACTGTGAGGTGGACGTGGACCATGTGCCGATGGATGAGGAGTATTGGAGCACTTTCGGAAAGACCGACCGGATTGTCATGAGGGATTGCGGGACGGACAGGATTTATATATGGCCGAATTATACGTTCTATGGCTATGACACCTATACCGGTGAGGGTAAGGTCTGGGGATTCTTTTTGCGGTATAGAAACCGTGGAGGTGGGGAAGACTTCGCCGGACAGGCACGGTTCGTGCTGATGGATGGGGACAGGATTGTGGAACAGTACCAGCCGTTTGATATCAAATGCGGAAACGGTGCATGGGACGGATACTGCAAGTATTGTTATGTGCAGGCCGTGCCGGGGACATACCGGCTGGCAGTGCTGTTCAAAAAGAACGGGGAGTCAGCCTGGTTCAAGCCTTACGGATACGATCAGAATTCCAATGATGGGGAATGGATGTATGAGGTGAGACCGGCCACTGATATGCCGGCACTTCGGATGATAACATTGGAGAACCAGAAATGCAATACGTTTCTGGCATATCCTGTACCTGATAATGACTGGTTCAATATAGTCTATACGCTTTCAAACAAAAGCAGGAAAGCCATGAAAGGGACTGTAAAGGTTGTATGGGAGAGGGAGTTCAAACTGGAATCCAACTCCTACAGACCGAGTGATAAAAAGGAGAACAAGATTGATGACTATGAATGGCGCGATGAACTGGGAAGCTGCACTGTTGACATAGCGGCAGGAGTACGTTTTTGGAAAGGGATAGTATCCTGCAAGTTCCCGATTCAGCGAGCAAATCCAAGAGATCCTGTTAGCGGTGTTGGTTATTGCACTCCGATAGCCCATTTGTATTATCGGGAAGAAGGAAGCTGTGAGTGGAAGCTTTTGCGGTGTGACACAGAATACCTGTTCAACCGGAACTATCCGGGTTCCGAGTCTGCAAAAATGGATGAAGCGTTTAATTACTTAGGCATTATACCCCAAAGTTGGTAAAAGACGATAACAGGCCCCATTCTTCCTAAAGAAAAAAGATAAGACATGATAGTCAATGTACCGATTTACAGGAGAACCGCATAGAAAGATTTCAAGATCTTCTTTACACTCCTTATAATAAATCTGGCTGTTAGTATTGATGTTTGGAATAGTGCGGTTTATGATAATGACAGCCGGTATGTGCAATGTGAACAAGCTGGAATGCCTTTTTCTGAAGGATTCCGGCTTGTTTATTACATGGCTGAAAAAACAAGACAAATAAGAGGGATGTGTCCATAGTGTTCCTGGAACATCCGGTATTTGGGTAGAACTCCGGTAGAAAATGTTTTCTCCACCCTTTTGAAGGAGAAAAAGTACGGACAGACGGTCTTGCAATCGCTCCGTTCCGGTGTTTTATCTTGAGTTTTGTTATGTTTTTTTATTTTCTACCATTGTTCTACCAGTAGGGCGGGGAAAGTAATGATATCACACTTTTATCAAGGAATTACATATAGAATGCAGGGTTATATTGGTCAGATTTAGTATCTTTGCAAAAAATGGTACTGATATGGAGGACAAGTTGATTTCCCGATATGATATTTTAGTGAACCGGTACAAGGAACTTGTATCTGAGAAGCTGAGCAGAAAAGATTTTATAGAATACAATGAAATTCTATTCTCGGCGCATAGCTGTGCTATAGAGGGGAACAGTTTTTCAGTGGACGAGACCCGCACCTTGAAAGAAAAAAGGGCTGGGCATGATCCCCAAAGGCAAGACCTTGCTGGAGGCATTTGAAATCCTGGATCATTTCCAGGCTTATGAATATCTTCTGAAGAATTTGGACAGGCCGCTGACCGAGGAACTCCTGAAGGAAACCCACCGGTCGCTGACGGAACATACCCTCTCTTACAAGACCCAATACGATGAAATACCGTCCAACCCGGGAGAATATACAACAGTGGACATGTGTGCCGGTGATACGATATTTGGGGACCATGAGCAGCTGATAAAGCAGGTCCCCGCCTGTTACAAAGCACCCAGCAGGTCCTGGACTCCGGGAAGATCCATCCGATGATCATCGCGGCAAGATTTCATGGATTTTATGAATATCTGCATCCCTTCCGGGACGGAAACGGTCGTCTGGGACGTCTGATGTCCAATTTTATATTGCTCAAAAAAGAACAGCCGCTGCTGATAATCCCCGGTTCGCAGAGAGAGGAATATATCACCGCCTTAAAATATATCAAAAAAGAGCGTACAGATGAATTTCTGATAGATTTTTTCTTCCGGACATCCATAAAAAGGATGGAACAGGAAATAGAGGAAAAAAAGAATCTCACGGAGAATTTTATCAGGGGATGGAATTTGTTAGAAATGTAAAATCATCCAATGATGACATTTCAGAAATCTAATATTACATTCTGACAGTCCGAACAGTACTTTGCAGGCGAACTTTAAACAATCTGTTACGATTATAAATGTCTCTTTCAAAGATGAAGTTTTAATGGGACAATTAACCAGATCTGTTTCTGTTACCTCAGGTCATTCAGCGACTTACACTGTTTATGGTGTTGAAATCACAGAACGGGAAGATGATAGAGGAAATTACGACTCTTGGGAGGAAAATTATACCTTTGCAGTCACATCGGGATCTCCAGCATCACGATTGGATAGTTATGACAGATATAACGGTGAGGTGTCTGAGAGCATGACCAGCAAAGAAAAATCATTCACTTTGGTTGTGGATGGTGTCACTGTTTGCTCCAATGAACCTATTTCAAATGTTGGCAAAGTTGATAAGGTAATTGGAAACTATAGGTATATTTTTTGATTTAATTTCGCATTACAGATGAGGTTATGTCAGTGTTTTGACACCTCATCTTTCTCTGCCAAACTATTGGATACTTAAAATAGATTTTCACAATGTACTGGCAGTTATGAACGGCAACATAAAAATTAAAAAGAGCAACTGTTCATCTCGGACAGTTGCTCCTGTAAAAACGGTTCAATATTAGTAAAAAACGACAATCTTTATGAATGAAATTATTTATAAAGACCCTGTATCTTTTGATAAGAACTGTTCTCTTCTTATGAGGGCAAATTCAGTTCTTTATCAAGAAAGACGCAAAATATATTATTTCAGTATTTCACCTTTCTCATTGAAGAACACCGTACTTTCAGCTCCCTCCTTGTCTGTCAGAACAACCTGATAGGTCTTGCTGCCATCCTCTGCCGCTTCCACCGCCGCTTCCTTGACGGTTGATTCCGCAAAATTTTTGGCGATTGCTTCCGTTACCGCTGCCGGAAGGTCTTTCACTTCAATAGGGGTGAAGTCATTTACTGCCATGACTGTTTCAACACCTGAGGTCAAATTTTCGGCAAATGCCACTGTTGTTCCTAATCCCATTACCAATGCTACTGCAACAAAAAATTTTTTCATAATCTTATATTTTTAATGGTTATTGTTTTACGATAATGATAAGGCAATTCCCATGCCAAAAGAATATTTATTCTGATTATCAGTTAATTGTCATTTTTTTATTATGTAAAAAATGGAAATAATCCTCATATAGTGTGGTCTGATGTAGAATGTTTCCACACTTATAAAAATAGGCAGGAATTCTGCCTATTTTGTGCGTAAAACCAAAATCTGTTGCACATTAACTTCTGTTACAAGTTCTTTTTTATTTTGTATGACAAGATAAAGGCTATTATAACAAGAGGCTGTCAAGTCATTTTTTTAAGACAGCCCTTGTATTTTATCTGATAGTGGGCATGAATACAATGTTAATAGTTATATCCTTTGTCGCTGTAAATGAATATGAACCGGCTGATGTCTGGGAGTATTCCCCAAGATCGTCCAAAGCCTGCCATCTGGTAGTAAAGAAACCTCTCAGATAGTTATATCTCCAGCGGTCACCTTCTCCCGGCACGGCATAATCCGCACCATCCGCATATATTGTTACCCGGTCTCCATATGAGAACTCACGGGTTTGCTGACCGGAACTCAGACCGGTAGCAGAAAAGCCAATTCTGAAATCACCGTGCGTATACAAGGAGAAAGAATTGTTACTCCACATGCCAGTCTGTATAGTCACCTTTATAGGATTGTCCGCTTTGAAATCGTATACGAATCTGCTTCCATCAGGATAACGGCTGTAATCATTGTACGTAAATAAATATTGACCATATTGTCCGGAGGGTATCCCGTTGCCATTCACATACCATTCATCCTCTCCATATTTCCAACCGGATTCCGGCTCTGGAGATATCAGGTAACCACCTCGTTCCAAGTTTTCATCATCCGGTGAAAGATTCAATACTATTTCTGAAGCAGATGGCAGCAATGTGGTTTCACCACGTTCATCAAAGACATCCAGTTTGCCTCTTCCTGTCCGGATGGAGAAATAGAACGTTTTACCGGCTTTTGAAAAGTTCGCCTGCAAAGTACTGTTCGAACTTTGCAACTGCACAGTGGTGCTGGCTGAGGAGGCATTCATAATTTTTGCATCTCCTTTAGTCACAGTCCATCCGGAAAATGTGTATCCGGATTTTGCAACAGCGGTGATGGGGATATTGGTTTTTACTTTGTATGTTCCCCCTCCGGTAACAGTTCCTCCGGAGGTCGGATTGGCAGTCAGGGTCAAAGTACGTTTCTTTTCCTTGAACTTGCACTTGAATTTATGATCCTTGCCATTCAGAAAAACTTGATATGATACAGAACTTCCACTGCCTGTATAATTGTACTTTTGGGGTTCATCTGACGGTCCCCCGTAGAAATAGTCTATCTCATATCCGTCAGAGGCTTCAGCACCTACCGTGGGTCTTTCTTTACCATCATAAAGTCCCTCTCCATAAGCGGTACCACCGGTAAACGATACGGTACGTGAGTCCGCATCCTCTTCTCCGTCAACCTCGATAGTCACCGCGGTCTTTCCGGTTGTGAGCTCTTTTTCAATTTCTTCACTGCATGAGCAGCCTAAGAAGATGGTTGCCAGCAGCACAATGTAATGTAAATGATTTGTTTTCATAAATTGTATTTTGATAGTTTTTAATATGCAAATGTAAGTGGGAAGCAGCACAACCTTTTTGTGCTGCCCTTAACTAAATTTTAATTTTCAGTTGGATATCAAAAGATTTCTTGAAATAATATGTATTTCGTTCATTGTCATATTCAATTTCTGCACCCATGGCCCGGAGCTCTAAGAAGTAATTAATGATTGTATTGCGATGTACGCCCATTTCCTTCGCTATTTTCGCGGCACTTCCTGTATGTTCTTTTTTCAGCAGACGGGTCAGTGTCTGTAATCTTTCCATGTAGTCCAGTATTCTCATAATCCTCTTCTTTTTCTGATGTATGGCCTGACCGGCCTTCCGTACTTTCTCACCTCATAATGCAGATGGTTTCCCGTGCTTTTTCCGCTTGATCCGATGAATCCGATCACTTTGCCACTCCTGACCTCTTCCCCTTCCGGAACATAACAGGCGGACAAGTGCCCGTACAGGGTCACAAAGCCATAGGCATGGCGTATCATCACACAGTATCCATATCCTCCCTTTCTTCCTGAGTATATGACCTTTCCATCAGCTGCGGCATGCACGGTCGATGCAAGTTCCGCCGCAATATCCACTCCTGAATGGAACCTGCGCTGTCCGGTAACCGGGTCGCTCCTCCATCCGTAGGCGGAACTGATACGGTGGAACCGGTGTACAGGGGGATGTACCGGTATCCTGTATTCCAGATGATGCCTCTCCACGATGTCCATGATCTCCCCGATGCGCTCAAGACTGGAACACCGGGAGAGTGCGTCCTCCAATATGGCCCTTTCCTTATCAGGTACCGGACAGAAGAGGCATAGGAACAGAACTAGTTTCGTTATCATGTGGTATCCTTTATGGTTTTCCTACAATCTCCGGGAACAGTATCTCCGCATTGATCAGCTGTTTGTTCTTCAATTTGTAATAGAAATGTCTTCCCCCGTTTCTCTCCTGTATCTCTATGATGAGCACCTTCTTGTCCGGTATGGTGAATTTCGGAAGGGCGACCGTAAAGTCACATGAGGAAAGCGCAGCCACCTCCTCCGGACGGTTGAAAGAGAAGAGGGGCTGCTGCTCCAGCTGCTGGACGGCGGTCTTTTTCCGTTTTTTCGCATCTTGTATATAAAAACGGATGAAGTCTATGGTATAGCCGATCTGGGAACGGTTGTGCAGCCCGAAGCGGAACAGCAGGATATCATTGTCCACAAAGATATTGGTCACGCAGAATCTCATGCCGGCCACCTCGTCCCTGATATTGGTCAGCAGCTTCGGTCTCCGTGATATCTCTTTTTCAAGCAGTGCTTTCTGCCGGGTATTCCGCTCTCTTCCCTCCAGTATGGCCACCTGCTTCTTTTTGGTGTCCTGTTTGTCCACAATGAAGGAAAATCTCTCACATCCGGGCGCATACCGCAGGTCAAACGTATAGAACCTGCCGCTTTCGGTGATGGCTGTAAGGTTGGTTTGCAGGGCAAACGGCGACACGGCCCTGAGTGCGACAATATTGTTCACATTCTCCGCTTTCTCCACCTGTACGGTGGTGTTTCCGAAATCCACATACACGATTTTTTCCGGATAGATCACATGGGTCAGTTTCTCGTCAGAAACCGGAAGAACCGCCGTTTCCGGCATGGTACCGCCCTCCTTGTAGACAGCCTGCGCTCCCTCGTCGAAGGATATGCAATAGGTGTAATACCTGCTGTCCTCCGTAACAACCGACAGGTTGGTCTCTCCTTTGAAATCCCTTACCGTTGATTTCAGCCGGATGACGGACGGACATACCTGTATGACTTCCCCTATGATGTTCTCATCCCCCATGTTCAGGTATTTCACGGGAGTGGGGAATATCATATGGAGCGTCTTCTCATAACCGATCTTCAGGTTTCTGCACTCCAGCTCGTCAATACGGGGCTGCTGGGCTCTTCCTGATAAAAAAGCAAACAGGAGAAGTATTCCTGTGATGTAAATTCTGTTTGGTCTCATATGATTAATTCTATATTTTTGCGGCTTCATAAAAAAATATCTAACATGTACAGAAAAATAAATTCTCTTTTTATACGTCTTAAAAACTTCATACGGATTCACTTCAGCCGGAGCTACACAGCCTCTCTTGAAGGAGCCTATGATTTTACTGTCCGTAATTTTGGTCATCAATTCAAACTTCCCGATGTGCGTTTTCCAGTTGACAAAGACACCTTGAATGCCAATGACTTGCCGGAAGTATTCTCTTGTATAGTTGATTATATCGAGGAACAAGGAGAATCCAATATTGCATTCAGGTGTAATATAGTATGCATGGAAATTCATGACAGACTAAAAAGCCAATACAACATTGATTCGATTGTCACATCTGGTGATTGCCGGCTTAACGGGAATAAGATATGGTCTGCCACGAGAAGGCAGCTCCTCGCCCAATTTGGGCATAGGGTACCTACCATGTCCCATCATGTCTGGCTCACTATCGGAGAATATATAATAGATCCGACTATCATGACGACCATCCGCCAAAAAAAACGGGAGTTGTTTTCTAATAATATTTATGAGGTAACACATATGATATTCCTCTGTAAACATAAGCATAAAACCATGCGCTTGGAGAACGTAATCCTTGAATACAAGCCCCGTTTAGTAGGATGTGAATTTTATGAACATACTCAGTATGGCATTCCGGTCTTTTCCATATCTTCGGGTGCCCCATCAAGTAATTCGAGATAATTCGATATAAACAGGCGGAGTGGACACTATTGGGTTTATGTGTGGCCGGTGTCCCTCTTTTTCCCTTTCGGCATCTATCTTTCTGAGGATTTCGGCATAAGAAGGTGGAAGATCCGCGTATTTTTCTCTTTCCTTAGTGCTGTTCCTTCTGGCTTTCAGAAAGGTCGGATCTACCGTGTCGAAAATACAGTGGGCCTGGCGTATCAGCATTTCGACCCTGACGGGTATGTCATCCGGTTGTAGTTCCGGCAGACCCGGTAATCCACCCATATCCGGAATGAAGCATTGTCCGGTAGAAGGCTCTTGCAAATACAGGCTGGTTTGACCGGCCTTCTCCTTTACGATCCATGCGGGGAAACATGCTTCCGGTTCATATTCCGATCTTTCTATACCGGTATCGTCTGCTCCCGGATAACGGAGCCGTATCCGATACCGTACTGAAACTTCGGGGCTTGAACGAATCTGCAGATACTGTTCATCCCAGTCATAAACCTGATGAAAGGCGGAGATATCGGGGGAGAGTAGCTGTCCCGGAACATATTTTCCATCCTCTGCAAAATGTATCCGGTCATTCGCATACAGGACGGTTTTCTCCTCTGCGGTGAACATAATCCACACAAGCACACCTTCTTTCATCAGGTCGCTTTTTCTGTTTGTTCTCTTTTCCAGACACTCGAATATTCGGGGAAACTCCCCAAGAGGACTTGCTCGTCGTATCAGCATTTCGCCCCTTACGGGTACACCGTCCGGCTGCAAATCAGGCACTCCCGGTAATCCGGTTATATCCTGAATAGCGCATTGGTTTATGGATGGTTCCTCAAGGTATAGGCTGACCTGTCCGTTCTCCTGTGGCACTATCCACACGGGAAAGCACATTTCCGGCTCATACTCCGATTGCTTTACTACCCTGTCCTCAGTTCCCTGATATCGTAGGCGCATCCTGATCCGTATCGAAATCCCGTATTCAGGAAGGGAAAGAAACCTGTCAGCATCATCCGGTGTGAGGATTTCATGCAGTACGGATACATCAGGGGACAACAACCTTCCATAGCCGACTTTTCCATTCTCGGGATGTACTTCGTAATCCATACGCAGGGCTGCTTTCCCCTCTTTGGTAAATATGGCCCACATGATGACACCTTCTTCCATCAGGTTGCCTCCAAATTCTTTTTTATCAGTCATATTTGAACTTTTTAAGTCGTTATTCTTATCATCCGTCATTTTATCTTTATTTCGTTTCTTTCTCGGTGGAGTATCCCAAAACCGGGGGATAATGAAAAGAGCTCCCATAACCCACCATATTGTGGCCGGCCATTGTTTTATTGTATCTATAATTTCCTGTATGGTTTCCATTGTATAATTTTTGTTTTTATTTATTGTTTACTTTTCAGGTTCCGGACCATTATCCGGGACTTTTGCTTCTCATTCTCATCCACAGATGCCTTTTCATCACTTCTTTGCCCTGACTGTTCGTGGCGTGAATACACACTATTTTAATGTTTCAATATGCCGTTTCCGGTCAGCTTTCCCCCGTTTCTTTTTTCTCCATCAGAAACACGGCATAGTTGGTCTTGATGGTGACCTTCACTTTCTTGATATTCTTGCTTGCGGCCTGCTTGGTGGCGTTCACCACACCGTTCACGCCTCCGGCAATAAGCTGGCTGCCCATGTCCAGGCCTCCGGTTATCTGCGGATTTGTCCCGTCCACCGCCCCGGCCGTGGCATCCTTGTTGATTTCCGCCTTTGCGTTCCCCGGTACATAGATACCTTCCATTGCGTCAGAAGAATATACTTCTTTTTTAAACGGAAGGATATTGCCGCCCACATTGACTGTCCTGATCTCCACAATGACCCTTTCGCCGTCTATCTTCCTCACTTCCCCGTACACCGGCGAGTCCTTCCTCACCCGACGGCCGTCATCGGTGAGACAGTCCTCACCCAGACGCATCTTCAGCGTGGATCCGGCCATCACGACCTGGTCGGAATGCACGTACGCGCGGATGGCGTTCCGCCTGCTGCTCTTGTGCAAGGCGACCGTGTTGAATCTTGTCCTTGCCTCAGGGGCTTCCTTTGTCTCTTCCTTCTTCTCCACCTTCTTTTTCTCCTGTTTCCTTTTTTTCTTCTTCCGCAGTTCACGGGTGATACTGTCCAGGTTCTCTTGTGTGGGAAGGATATAGGAGGCGGTATCCGCCTTCCGCCCGTATTCCTCTTCCGGCGGCATCTCACTGTTGATGATGAGTTGACGCATACGCTCTATGTCCACCGGATTGTCCCCGCCCTGTCCCTCCGCCTGCTTGCGCAGGGGGGTACGCTCGAGCTGGGCCTTCACATCCGTAATGGTCACATCCTTGTTGTCCGTGCTAAGACGGACGGTGTTCTGATTCTCTTCCTTTCCTTTCATCGCGGAGATTGTCCAGATGACAAGAAGGACAAGTAACCCGAACACGCTGACAATGATTACTTGAGTCTTCTTCATGTTCTTCTGTTTTATTCAATTCCTTTCTTTGTTTCCATCCGAGCTATCCAACAGCTCGTATTCCTGTGTATAGTTCCGGAAGAAGAAGCCTGTCACATTCTCCGGATAGGACGGGGTGGTGCGTATGGCGTCGCCCCGGCTGTATATCCTTATACGTTTGACTCCGCCGGCATCATGGATGGACAGGATGGAGGTGAACAGCACGTTGTAACCGTCATCACGTATCCCGACCCTGTGCAGCTTCTCAAACACGCACTTGTAGATGACACCCCTGTCCGCCGCGTCGGCATAGGCGCGGTCGTTCAGGTATTTGTTCCAGATGGCGTTCAGCTCGGATTTCTCCACCAGAAACACGGCCTGCGCCTGGTTTCCGGAGATGCTCATCCTGTCGAAAGAGTTTACATAATAGGCCACCGCGTTGCAGTGGGCCTTCAACAGGGTCTCGTATAACTTGTCCGTTTCCATGGACTTCAATTGCAGGAACTCTCCGCCGGTATTCACGACAAGGATCCTGTCCGTCACTCCGCGGACGGTCATGTTCATGAAGAACAGCACCAGGGCGACGATGGCCGCACACAACAGGCTGACCGCCTTGACATAGACGGAGGACCGCTTCTTGGCCTCTCCCAGTGAGGCGAAGTCCCTCACCATATTCTTTATATCCATTTTCATATTCTTCCGTTGTTTTAAAAAAGGTTATGGATCCTGCCTCTCACAATCGCCAGCAGGGACAGTTTCAACGCAAGGGAAAACAACACCTGCAGGACGACATTCCACGAGGTGTTCATGACATACTCGCAGACGATGGCGTCCGAAAACTTGCTGGCAAGGATGAAGGCCGGTACCATCAGATAACAGACCAGCAGGTTCTTGCACCACGTATGGAAATACGTCCGGGTACTCTCGTTGTAGAAACAGGCTATCGCCACAGGGGATATAAGTTCCAGCAGGAGCAGGAACATGTATCTGCCGACTATGAACAGGGTCTGCGCGTACATGTAGAAAGGGGCGGCTATGACGCCGGCCACATACGCCAGCAGATAATCGAACGAACTGCCGACCGGATTGAGCAACACGCCGGCAACGTCCATTACCGACATGTCGCTGAACTGTTTCTCGAACTGTGCGATTATCGGCTTCTGGAACAGGTCGGCCACATCATAGACCTTTCCGCCGAATCCGGCCTGCAGATCGTCCATCAGTTTGCCGAACACCGTTTCCAGGGCTTCCAGCAGCACGGGGAACAGTGCGACGGCGGCTATGCAGAATACATACTGCCACACCAGGTTCATGTAATCCTTCATGGTGGGCGTGCCGTCCTCGTTGGACTGCACCTCCCGGTATACCGTATACAGACGGTGGATGAGCGTGACAGCCATGAATCCCGTCACTACCGCATAGAAGGCTTCCACGGCGATGTTCCCCCGGATACTTTCATAAGCATTGTGGATATGCTCGACCGATATTTCTGTTATTGATGCCATATTCCTATTCCGTTACAAGTCCCAAATTCCGTCTGATGGTACGCGTATGTGACATGATCTGTCTGATGGTGCCCAGTGAAGCCTCCTGGCGACGGACTTCCTGAAGACATCCGTCGAGCTGCTCCATCCGTTCGCTGTCGTTCATTTTCAGGTCACTGCTGAGTATATCCCCGGTCAGGGAGATGATGGCGGCGTTGTTCGCCACCACGTCCTGCACGGCCGAAGTGATGCCCGGCAGCTCCTTCATGTCCATCTTCTCCGCCTCTTCCAGCGTCCTGAGGCAGTTGCTGTTCAACCGGTTCTGCCGGTCTATCAGGTCCGTGAACATCCGTGCGCGTCTGACGGTGGCGGACACCTTCTGGACATAGTCCAGGGCGGTCTGGAGCCTGTTCACCTGTTCCACCGTCTGCTTCACCGTACTGGCCGTATTGGCGGCATTGATGATTCCCTGTGCCGTATTGCCGGGGTCGGTGACCACCCACTGGGCTCCCGCCGTCACGCAATGCAGCGACATTCCTGTAAAAAAGAAAAAAATTGAAAGCAATCTCATGATATTCCTCCTTTGTTCTGATTCCTATTTTGTTACAAGTCCCAAATTCCGTCTGATTGTCCGTGTACGGGAGATGGTCTGACGGATGGCGGACAGTCCCGCCTCCTGCTCCCTCAGCTTTTCCAGACACTTCCTCAGATGCTTTATCCGTCCGCTGTCGTTCATTTTCAGGTCACTGCCGAGTATGTCCATGGTCAGGGAGATGATGGCGGCGTTGTTCGCCACCACGTCCTGCACGGCCGAAGTGATGCCCGGCAGCCCCTTCATGTCCATCTTCTCCGCCTCTTCCAGCGTCCTGAGGCAGTTGCTGTTCAACCGGTTCTGCCGGTCTATCAGGTCCGTGAACATCCGTGCGCGTCTGACGGTGGCGGACACCTTCTGGACATAGTCCAGGGCGGTCTGGAGTCTGTTCACCGATTCCGTCACCTGTTTCACCGTTGCAGCGGTATTTCCCGCGGTCAGTGTGCTCTGGGCGGTGTTGAGAGGGTCGGTAATCGCCGCCTGTGCGGCAGCCTTCAAGGTCATTCCGCCGCACAGGAGCAGAAGCAGAAGCGGCCTGTATCCCTTTAATCCTTTTTCCATACGGTCTCCTTTCATTTCCTGTCCTTTGACGGGTGTCTCTCCATGTATCTGCCTATCGCTTCCTCCATCGGCATGGTCCTGGAATAGCCGTCAATCTCAGCCCATGTCTCCCCGTCGGTCTGGAAGGCGAGGAACTTCTCCCGGCTCAGTTCGTTGCGCACCACCACCGCATACCTCCCCTGGCCGCCGGTGAAGCGGATGAAGCACTCGGAATGCGGACGCTCCCCGGAAAAGTCGTTGCGGATGGACCGCATCATGTTGCACTGGGCGGGGTCGCCCCCCATCTCGAACCTTTTCTCCACGGCCCTGTATACCACATCCGTTGTGGGAAGGATGTACAGCAGCTGGGTGTTGGTGATCATGCCTTTGGTAAATTCGTCATCGGGAAGCTGGTCGGGACTCTGGACGATGGTCATCACCGCACCGTTCTCCTTGCGTATCTTCTGGTAGCAGAAGGCGACTGCGGAATGTATGCTGATATCCTCGCCTCTGGACTTCATCTGCGCCGTCTCGGCATACTCGTCAAAAATGATCATCCCCCTTCTGGTCCGGTCGGAAAGGATCTTGTCATGAATCACGTCGAAGATCAGGGCCATGACCAGGTCGGAGAGGAACTTGTCCTGTTTGATCTGCGTCAGCTCGAACACGACCAGCCGCCTGTTCCCGAAATCGGGCACTCCGTCGGTCCTGCATACATTGGCATACCGTTCACCGGGAAGGAACTCGCTGCATATGAGGCGGAAGGAGGACAGGTCAAAATAATTGGGGTCTACGTCCTTCCGCCGGCAGATATCCTCATAATGCTCCGTCACGTGGCGGTAGAAAGAGGGAAAGGAATGGGGCGGCAGGCAGGTGGTGTAATAATCCTGGATGAATTTTGTGAGGGCTACGGACTGCTCCTCCTCGTCCTTCCCGAACATGCGGCGCCAGAAACGCTGCACGATACCCGATAGCACCTCTATCTTGTTGTTGTCAAGGGAACGGCCCTCCAGATCGAAGGGATTCAGGCCCAGCGGTGTCTCCCCGTCATAGTCCACATGCAGCGAGATTTCAGGATAAAGCTTGCAGAGCTGTCCGAAAGAGTACCCGAACTCCACCACCACCACGATATAGCCCTGCTCGATGAGCTGCTGCACGATATTCAGTGTCAGCACGGACTTGCCGCCGCCGGTGGATGCCACCACGATGCCGTTGCGGGCCGGTATGCGTTTTTTCTTCGCGTCCCAGATATCCTTTTTCAAAGGTATCTGATAAATACGGTCATTGAAATACACCCCTTCCTCATCCGGGGTGAATGTCGTGTAGTTGATGAACAGACAGAGCGCGAGGGAAAGCGGGGTCAGGAACAGGAAACCGCTGTCAAGCCCTTTCTCCTGTCCGGGAACCGAAGCCAGGTATATGTTGGCCAGATGCTCGTAGGACGGTATATAGAATTTGAAGTCCGAGACGGTCAGGTATTCCCGCAGCTTCTTCTCGGCCCGGTCCAGCAGTTCCGGGCTGTCATCCCATATCATGACGGAAAAATTGGCACGGCAGAGGAGCTGCCTCTCCTCCATGATCTCCTTCTGCATGTTCTCGAGCTCGTCCGCCTTCGGCTCCAGCATGGCCCTGTCCCATCCCTTGTTGGTGCGGTAGACCGCCACACGGCGGGAGAACTCTTCATAAAGTTTCTCCGAGCCCTCGAAATAGAGGATCTGGTTGACCGCATGGTTGCAGTGCAGGTGCACGCCCAGGCCTTCCAGTTCCGCCATGTACAGGCTGCATCCGGACACGGGCAGTGTGGTGTCCTCCACATCGCTTCTGACGGTGCGGTCAGGCAGATAGTCACCGTCACAGACGGTATAGCAACGCGCTTTCTCCCGGTCGACGGTGATCTCTCCGGAGAAATGGATGTCACGGTCGCAGTCAGCCCGGGGGAAGAAGTTGATGTACCGGATGACATACTCCCTCAGGCTGGCGGCGGCCATCCTTTCCAGACGGGTGTCCCTGATACTGTTTATCACACCAATGGCGGAGTTCACCCCCTCCAGAAATTCGGTGAGTTTCTCCCGGTCGGACACATGCAGCCTCTCCCGGTAGGAGAACGGGTTGGCATTGTACGAGGCTGCCAGGGAGGACAGGCCGGACAGGGTGAATATCAGAAGACAGTCATGTTCCAGATACTCACGGCCGGAGAAATGCCTCTGTTCCGCCTTGTCGATGAAGCTGTCCCCTTCCAGCTCATGAACGTACTCCCTTTTAAGGAACACGTCCTGCTTGTGCACGAAGCTGCCGGAGGGCAGGTGTTTGAACGCCTGGTAGAGACGCGCGTTGCGCTCCTCCAGGTCGGTACGGTGCAGGCTGTAGCATTCCGGATTGTACATGCGGAACGCTACAGACACGCAGCCGTTTCTGGTAAGGATGACACCGTATTCGTCATTGATGACATCCAGTATGGAATATCCTTCGTTTGCCATTTTCTTATTGTTTGTTTTTTTATTTGTTATCCCGTTCAGTTGTTATTTATATCTTTGCAGCAATAAAACATATTGTATCTTTATATCTTTTTAGTTTATGAATGAAATCAGTACAGCCCTTAAAACATTGACTGACAGAATCACTGTAAAGTTGGAAATCGGAGAAAAGCATTTTAATGTTTTTCTATGTATTGCTCTATGCGCACTGGTCATTTATCCGCTCCTGTTCACAGCCGTGGTTCATTTCAGAACACTACCGCTTGGGATACAGTTGTTGATTGTGACAGGAATTTCGGTTGCCTATTCAGTAGTCCTCGTTCCGCTTTCCGCATTTTGGGTTTCCAAAGAATGGATCTGCTATGCACCGGTTGGTATCCTTTCCTGTATGTCAGGGATTTACTGGGTATTTGCCTGCCCTCTCTCCGGAGTTGACCCCAACTTTATAATATTTTGGAGAGTCATGATAATACTCCTTCCGCCCATGCTATTGTTGGGTATAGCCATCAACCTGTGGGAACTCCGCCATGTCAAAACCGGCAACAGACAAAGCAACAGTTTAAGGAGGCAACTCTTTATCATCTTCTTTTTTATCATTGTTTTCACCACCTATTTCCTTATTTCCAATTTCTTTAGGAGTGCTGTTTTTACGTATACGTATATTTCTTGAATCTTTTATTTCCTTGGTGATACAATAAAAGACAAAAGACACACAAAAAAAGAATGTCCAGACAAAAGCAAACAGCACTTCGGGACAGTCAGTTATAAGTCTATTCATATTTTCTGTAGTCTATCTGTTTTTTCATTAAAGCATTTCTCACATCACGGTTTGTAACCGTCTTCTCCCAATGCGGCGACCTGTTATTGGACAAGGTTTCTTGTGCTATATTCAAGTGTTGCCTACTTTAGTATTCTTCTCCTGTTTGCAAAGATTTGTTTGGGTAAGATTACATTGGGGGGCAAACACTGTTGGCAGCTCCTTAAAAAAAGTTGAATCATGCAGACGATGAGTCGTTCCTTTCTTTAGAGGGATCATTGATTTTTTTTCGGTATCATTGCCACTCTTGCCATACTTTTTTAAGAACTCCATGTTCCCATGTATGGCAATTCTTATCAAAACATGCAGTGTCAGCATCCCCATGATAATGATGCATATATAATCAATTGGCATTCCGATTGTTTGTTCCAGCCAGTTTCTAACACTTTCCATACTGTCAATAGTTTATCTGTCTTTCATTAAAGCATTTCTCACATCACGGTTTGTAACCGTCTTCTCCCAATGCGGCGGCCTGTACTTCTTCCTTGAGGCATTCTTATAGAACTTCCTTGCCAACAACAGGCCACATCCGACAAGCAATACGAATATGAAAAGCATTTCACCGCCTGTCGTACCGTCCTCCAGCCAGCTCTTGACGTTCAGCAGGAGCACGGCCACGGCGAATCCGCCGTAACCGAGCAACAGATAGAAGTCGCGTACCAGCAGCCCGTGTATCTTGCACGGGTTCTCGATCCCTTTGCGCACCTTGTACTCCATGGCGGTCAGATTGAGAAGCTGACACCGGCTATCTTGCCCACGCAGAAGCTGATGACGGTCACCGCGATAAGGACATAGCCGACCATGTAGGCGACGTTCATCCATCCCTGTTTCTTGTTGCCCTCGCTGTTCTCGTCATTGATGAGTCTCCAGTTCTTTCCTATGCCTACGGCAAGCGCCATGACCATCACACCGAGGAAAACCGGCAGTGCGATGTCGTTCAGGACGGTGTTGATGTCACTTTTGATGGATTGTGCCCCTGCCGGAAGAACCGCCGCCAGCAGGACGGATAAAGTATAAATTTTCTTTTTCATTGCCTTTCTTGTTCTTTTTCAGTTATTGTTCCTTCATAATTGCCTCCGGGCTGCCAGCCGGTGATGGTGATGTCCTCTATCTCCACCCCGTTTCCGGCGGTTTTCAAAGTGTAGACATATTCCTTTCCGGATCGGAATGCCGCCGCCGGCATGACGAAGTCGTATGGATGTCCGCCGGCCACCAGCGCCACGTGCATGGCCGGACTGTCACCGGGATAGAGCAGCAGGCTTCCTGTCCCGGAGGATATTGTGCCTTTTTCCGGTTTTATCTCCAGTGAGCCCGTCAGAAGACTGTACGAAGCGGAGTAGCTGTAATCCGCCACTCTGACCGCGGTGACGGCGGCGGGCATTCTGAAAGTCACCTTCGAAAGAAGATGATACAGGGTGATGGAGGCGGAGGGTGCGTTCCCGGACACCATGGTCCTTTCCGAATACAGATAGTCTGTCTGGCTCCTTGCGTCCAGGCCCATCTTTCCGCCGCTGAAGGACGGGTTGTAAGGATAATACGCATATATGCCTTTATCCCCGTCCGACAGGGAAATCTCCGCGAATGTCCATTTCCCGGACCGGTTGAGGACTCGGATGTTGTCCGGATACAGGTTTCCCGCCGTATCCGTTACAAACATGCCGAACTCGCTGACGGACATTTCCTGCCCGTCATCACCACGTGCCGTGCAGGAGCTGATGGACATGACGGCGTCCTGCTCCGGACTGTCGTTAGGGCCGGAGCAGCCGCTGAGGGCTGCAACCGGCATTACAAACGTCAGACAAATAATGAGATGATTGAATGGTTTATCCATATTTATAGTTTTTAGTTTATGTCCACCGATACCTTTCTGTCCTGGTATACAGTGATTGACAGTTTCCTTCCGCTTTCGTTCTGGGTCAGCGTAATCGTGCCGCTACGGTCGGAAGTTGTCGGGTTTTCACTGACGGTTGCCGAGTTTGTGCCGGCACTGATCCAGGACACGTTGGCGGAAGCCGACCAGCCGATATTGCTGCGGGAGGTTTCGCTGCCGTTGGTGTATGTGATCTTCTGTGAGGTGACACTGTAGGTGACGGTTCCCCCGGTGGAGACGACGTCATCACCGCTGACGGCTCCGAGCGTGAATATGTACCCGTAGGTGATTACATCGGCGGGCTTTCCATCCTGATGGATTGTCACATGGCCTGATTTTCCTCCGTAACTTGCCGTATAGGTACAATTGCGGGATGAAGTGCTGCCATTGGCCGCCACTGTGACAGTCGTGCCGCTCCGGCTGAAGCCCGACGCGCTTCCTGACCATGAGGCGGATGAGCTCACATCCACACTCCGGTATTCTGTGGTGGTGCCTGTTGTTATGCCGTTCCACTTCGTGTATTTCGGACGGCTTTGTGATGCTGTCGCACTCAGGCGGCTTGTGCCTCCGGATGAGCCGATACCGGACGGGCTGGCGGACACTGACAATGAGCCCGTGGTCCAGTTGCCGTACTCCGTTGTCTGACTGCCGGCGGACTGTCTGACCGTACAGGCGGCCGACCTGCCGTTTGAAGTGGCCGTGACTGTGCAGGACCTTTCAGACGCTGTTGTGTTGTTGCCTGCTGTCAGTGTTGTTCCGGACAGGCTGAATCCGCTGCCGGCTGCCGACAATGACGGTGTGGCCCTGTCTGTTTCCGTACCTCCTGAACCGCCGACACCGTTCCACGTCCACGCACGGGTACGGGCTGCATCGGCCGTGATGACGGATGTACCTCCCGTGTTTGCAACCGTTTCCGGATTGGCCGATACGGTTACACTCCAGTCGCTCCAGGATGCGTATTGTTTTGCACCGGCATCCTGTGTTATGGTCAGGCTGTTATCCGATGTTATGCCGTTGTAACTGCCTTTTACGGTAATACTTCTGGCATTTGTCGTAGTATTGTTGACAGCCAGGACCTGATTCCCGGACAGGCTGAATCCCGTCCCGGTTCCACTGAGGGAAACCGTTACATTTTCTTTTTTATCAGGATCCCGGTGGTCGTTATAATAAGTGCTGAGAACGGCTGTGACAGCCTTGTTTCCTCCGGCAGCGGGTATGTTTCCCGCAGTTGTGCTGATTTGCAAGGTCTGCCGCGTGGTAGCGGAGGACTGTTGTACCGGCAGGATGTAAGTCCTTCCGGATTCTGCCTGGGTAAACAGGACCTTGCCGTTTCGGGGAGCGGTATTCAGGTTTTCCGCCACCTTTATTGTTTTGCCCGCCTTGTCCGGGGTTATCCAGACGTCTGTCGTTGAAACCGTGTAATCCAATGGACTCTCAGTGCCGGGCAATGGCTTCCCGTTTATTGAATAATATTTGTTTGAAACCGTTTCGTAGTTATAGATGCCGCCGGAATAGCCGCTGCCGATGGTTTCCGGACTGACGGTAAAGGTATACTGCAGCTCTTTGCCCATGAACGGAATTACGGTAGTATGCCCCGCAAGGAATTCTTTCTTTGCCGTAAGGGTGTAGTCCTTTTTTGTGCCGTCGGCAAATAAAAGGGTAAGGAATGTACCGTCGGCATCCCGGTCCTGCGCCGGAATGACCGCAGTGAATGTGCCGCCGTCATTATACATCCGTATATCCGAGGTGGCTCCAAGGGTATTGGCGGTGCCGGTTCCCAGGTTGATATTGGCTGTAGCCTTGGCCCTTTGGATGGTCACGCCGGAAAGTGCCTCTCCCGCTTCCGGCGTATAAGTGACCTGCAGCCGGGACAGCCGGTGGGAGAAGGCGAGCGTTATGACCTTATCGGTTGTTCCGCTCCTGTTGGCCGCATACATGAAGTCGGAAAGCGTGATGCCTTCCCGCTGGTCCCCCTGTATGCTGAAATCATAATCCAACGGATTGCCCATGTCTTCCCTGTAGGGGTAATAGGCATAATAATCCGTTTCATAGCCGGCGGCTATTTCGTTGGCGTCCCCGTCCGCCACGAACTGCGAGCCGTTCCAGACGAACCGCTTGTTGTCCGCATAGTTTCCGGACGTTTTCAAGGTTGCAGGCGCTGATGACATGCGTACTGCCGCATAGACGCCGATGGCATCCCCGGTCTCAAACGTTGTCTCGGTTGCCCGTGCTCCCCCTGCGTCAATTTCAAAGGACACGGTATCACGGCTGTGGATTGCGGTGCCTTCCTCATTCTCACAGCCCTGCAGGGACAGGAGGGTTGTCACGGCCAGCCAGGGGAAAAGGCTGTTTAAAATATTCTTCATTTTCATCGTTTTGTCTGATTATGGGGGATTGGCAGCCCCGATATGGTTTGTAACAGGGCGGGAAGAAAGGCTTCCCGCCCCTTAAAGTCAGATTACAGGTACAAGCTGGATTTCACCTTTCACATCGTCTGTCCAGGGTTCGATGGTCACACCGCTGCCATCGGCACCGCCGATGACCAGACCGTTATTCCCCAGTACGATGTCGTAGATATTACGGTAAGAGCGTTCCCATTTCGTTCCGGCCGGGAAGGTGAATTGCAGCTGCTTTCCGTCAATGGTGAACACGGCCTGCATATCCTTGCCCGCTGTCGCATCAACCGGAACGACAATGGATGAAAAGGATACGGCCTTGTCTGTCAGAGTGGCGCCGGCGCTGAATTCCACATTGCCTGCCGTCGTTTTTGTCAGGGAACCTGTTGAAATATCCATAGTGGCACGGGTATACAACGGAGTGGCGGAACCGACATTCTTCAGTGTGATTCCGGTAAGGACGCCTTCCTGTCTGTATCCTTCCGTTTTCTTCATGCGGAATACGACCTGTGAAAGGGCATGTTTCATCGTGATGTTCACATTACGGTTCAGGATGCTCGCCTTGGTGTCGCCCTGTCCGTACAGATGGTCCGTCTGGGTGGTGATGTCCACCGGAAGGGCGGAGGGGGTGGTCAGCGTGGCATCATACGGATAATAAGCGAACACCGTCGCCTCGTTCTCATCCAGCAGGATCTCTTCCGAAGTCCATCCGGCAGCTGAATAGGTGAAAGGGGTGTTGGTATAGACGGCATTCTGGTTGTACGGAGTGCCCAGAGTACCGTTGCAGACATAAAGACCCAGCTTGTCACCGGCTTCCCAAGCGGTCTTTTCCGCGCGGGAAACAGCGGGAGCACCGATGTTGGCGTTGATTTTCAAGGAGGCACGGACATCCTTGACGGTTCCTTCTTCATTCTCGGAACAGCTGCATGCCAATACGGCAAGACACGCTGCGAACAAAAACATTTTCTTCATTTTGTAAAATTTTAAATTGATGATAAAAAAACAGTATTAATAAGTAATTATTCCCTGGCCCCATTCCACATTCTGCCAGTCCTCGATGGAAGCGGATGCGGTATGTAGGGACGGGGATACGCGGACGGTGATGTCCACACTGATACCGTCAGCGGTGAAGTCCTTGAACACATCACTCAGGTCAAGATCCGCATCCACGGGCATGTCCCCGTCCAGATGAAGACGGATGACATTGCTCACCCCGGTATTGATGCCGAACACCAGCACTTCCTTCCGGAAGAAATTCTCCTTTTCAGGGGAGACGGTGAAAGGCAGGGTGGCGAAACCGCTTCCCTTTTCCCTTGTACGTACATACCGGCTTGTGGTCACGCCGTCAAGTTCGGCGGTGATTCCGGTATATTCCAGGATTCCCGTATTCGTCACCGTGATGTTGAAGACAATCCGCTGCACCATCAGTTTGCTCTCGCAGGTGACGTGCAGGGTGTCGTCAGTCATGACCGTACCGGTCACGGAAGAGGAATACGCGTATCCCTGCTCCGCCGTGATCTTTCCCTGTTCCGTCGGAACACGCAAGCGGACGGTGGCGGCGGAGCCCGCATCCTCCAGGATGTTGACATCCTTGTTGCAGGCGAGAAACTCGTAACTCCCGATATGCAAGGTCCCATACGCATCACCGCTTCCATTAAAAGGAATGGAAAGATTGTCATATTCCGCCACGCCGTTACCGGTCAGCGGAAAAACCATCAGGTTCATCTCCGCCTGTTCCGGTGTGCCCATATCGGAAGGGTGATGGAACCCGTTACGGGCGTGCAGGTATCCTTTGTAGATACAATCCTCGGTGAACAGGCCGTCACAAGAGGAAAGTGACAGCAGGGACAGGAATATGCCGGGCAGAATTCTTACTATTTTATTCATATTGCGACAGGTTTAAATTATACGTTGTTATCAGCCGGTTGATTTCCGGATCAAGACGACCGCGATAGGCTTTGGAACCGTCCAGTTCCAGTGAGCGCATGAAGGAGGACACGGCTTTGCCGTCGTCTTTCAGACGGCTGTACAGGATGGACAGCAGGTAGCACACATTGGAACTTTCCGGCAGGGATTCCAATATTCCGGCAGCCCGTGCATCATAGCCCAGTGACATCAGGCAGATGGCCGTGTTGTAGTCGTTATAGTCCGACAGTATCACCAGCGCGTCCTTGTACTGCCTGTCCTCCATCAGGTCAAGACCGTGCATGTAGGCCGAGTCAAGGACGGTGGTGTATTTGAATTCCTCTATCATATCCCGGCGGTGCAGGTAGAATGCGAAGTTCACCGCACGTGCCAGAGGATAATAGTTCTCCCTGATATGCTTGTAGGCATCCGGAAAACGTTTCCGGATCCCGGCCTCCCTTGCGTCCGGATCCTTTACGGAGGACATGATATCCAGAACGGCTGACCTGTCATCCATTTCCGTATCCTGTTGTACCTTGCGGACAAGAAGCTGCCAGTCCTCGCCAATCCACCGGGGACGGATCAGGGTGTCGATGCCGGTCCTGTCATCCGTCCTTCCGGACAGGTACTCCTTCAAGGCAACGGCACGCTGCCTGGACAGGATACGGTTCGCGGCCGCGCTGCCTTCCGGGGATGCGGTGGCGGTCATGTCAATACTGTCCATCACCAACTCACCGGTATAGGTCAGCTTGTTGATCGCTTCCAGGACTTTGTCTATTTCGGAACGGTTGTTCCCGTATTCCTCGTCAAACAGGTATCTGCCTGCCGGATAATTGATATAGGCGGTCGTATTGGCCGTGGCCTTGCGGTATATCTTCTCCTTCCTGTACCGGGGCGCATGGTCCAGGAACTGCACCATACTGCTTATATAATAGGTAATGGTATCCGAGGACGGTAAATTGGCGGAACTGCCATTGACGGCAAGTATCCTTCCGTCTACTGTCAGGTCAATACGTTTCGTGTTATCGGTAACATCCATCTCCTGCCGGTAATAATAGCTGAAGGTATTGTTCCTGTTCCTGATGACCGTATCCAGACGGGCGGCCTGGTAAGGGAAACGAACCAGCTCCTCATATTTGCGTGACACCGCGTCACGTTTGCGTTCGTTCTCCGCAATGCGCTTGTAATCGAAGTATCTCTCCGCTATACGCGCCGAATCTTCCGGCGTCACCCTGCGTACCTTCAGAGGGGTGCCTTCCGAGAACATGCGGTAGCGGGACGGAATCAGCGTGGTGTCCAGGTCACGGCGGAGCCAGTAGGCGGGAAGTACGGACAGGATGGTGTTGTGGCCGGCGATGGCCATGCGGTTCCGTTCCATCTTCGCGTTGAAGTGCTGGTAACGGCGGTTCCATCTCTCAGTCCAGTCAATCCATTCCTCGCGGGCGATATAGTCATGCTTCCATGCCTGGTAGAACTCCTCCTCCAGCTCGGCCATGGCACGGCGGTAGCCTTTCATGTCGAACATCTCTTTCAGATAGGCGGAATCCGGGATGATGCTGTTTATGAAGGCCTGGTACTGCGCGTATCCTTTTTTCTGCCGCTTGACGAAGTCGGCGCCGGACAGGAAGATCCTCTCCAGTTCTATGCGTCTGCCACGCTTGTAGGCCACAGGGGTCAGCTGTACCTGCCATTTGTCATCTATCAGCCTGCCCGGAACGGTCACGACAAAATCCAGATTCACTTTCCCGGCACGCTCGGGGATGTTCCTGTTACGCGCGACAATGGTCACCTCGTCCAGCTGCAACACGGTCATCTCTTCACCCGTAACGCTGTCACGTTCGGCCATGGTGACAATATGTTCCACTCCCGAACTGTCCTTCCAGGTGATTTTTTCGGGAACGGAATAGCATGTCGTGTCCGGTGCAGGCCGCTTGCCGGCCTGTGAGACCGACCTTGCTGATGCTCCTTTCCATCTTGTGGGACAGGGAACAGGATAAGGACAGCAGTGGAAGTAAAAGGATTACAGGTATGTTTCTTTTTTTTCATAGGACCGTACATTTAGAAAAGATATATCATGTTCAACGCCACACGTGAAGGTATCAGATACCATCCGTGTTTTCTGCCCAGGAAGGCGCCGCATTCCCGGCAACGGTATTCGTTGTACCTCGCCCAGACCGCGGCGCCGCCGAGTTCCCATTCTATGTTCCATGTTTTTGACAGGGGGGTAGGCCTTGCCGATGGAGAGGCCGATGCCGTAGCCTTCCCCCTCATAGCGTTTCTTGTTCCATATCCTGCCGATCGAATAGCCGCTTGCCAGGGTGTTCATCCCGACAAAAAAATTGGAGTAGGACTCCACGAACCAGTAGCGCACGCCCGGCATGACAGTCAGGTTGCGGAACTGGCGGTTGTCCTTAAAGACGAAGGGATTGTACTGGACCGGTAGATGAAGCGACCATCGGCGGTTCAGCGTCATGGACCCCTCCAGGTTGATGTTGCCCGTTGCCAGCCCTATCAGGTTGGTACGCGCGGAATAGAACTGGGCCGGGGATGCCAGGCAGACGCCCAACAATATCCCCAGAAAAAAGAATTTCTTTCTCATCTGTTTTCTCCTTCCTGATTGGACGGCCGGGAATTCAGCACGGTGATGTCCCATGCCGTCAGCGTGTTGAAGTAACGGCCGTCCCGTTCACGGGCGGAAATGTCAAATTTGACACTGACCTCCATACCCTCCTCCATGGGAAAACGGTCCATGTTGGCATTCATCACTTGCAGGCAGATCCTCTTCGGATACTGGTCTTGCGTTTCTATCACAAACTCACGGGACTTCCACGGAGTGCCCGATGTCTTTCCGACTCCTTCCTTGACCGGAAAGAGGGTAAGTACTTTTCCTTTTATCTCCATATTTTTTTCGTTTATGTGTTTTTAATCAAGTGAACGGGGATGAACCGCAACCATCCTTTTCACGATCTGCTAAAACCATTCGGCATCCGGATCGACCTCCACGGAAAGCCGGTCCATGATCCATGTGATCAGTCTGTTGACAAAGCCCATGTTCTTATCCTTTTAAAAGTATTATCCTTCAATTGCCTGCTCAGACTTATATGGCGGCCGTCATCAACTCCGGTCATATAAGCCTTGTGGTTCGTCTTATGCCTGTTCGCCACAGGCTTTCTTCTGACAAGCCTGAACCTGCCCATATAGTCGTCTATCAGTTTTTGGTGACAGATCATGAGGCCGGTTTCCTGCGGCGTCTGCCCGGAATTCTCCAGCTGCATGCGTAAACCGGGTATGCAGCCTTCCAGATAAGACCGGATATAGTCCTTCTTACCTTTGGCGGTTCTCCAGTAACCGCGTCTGCCTTGCGCATACCCGGAATACTTCTCTTCGGACAGACGTCTGAAGGTTTTACGCAGGTAGTCAAAGAGCGCAATGACAGTTGCCGCATTTTCCTCTGTCCCGATTACCACCATATGGGTTGTGCCCGCGTAGAGCAGCATCTTGCAGTAATTGTATTCACATAAGACCCTCATCAGGTCCCGTTTCCAGATATTGCCGGCCGCATCCTTGTAGCTGATTCTGTCAGATTCGCAGGCTGTCAGCCGGTTTTGTGGATTCTCACCGGCAAGATCAAGCAGGGAGAGGTTGTATTCCATAAGTAGGCGGTGTACCGCCGCTGCCGCCGCATGGGCTTCACCTTCAGATCCGATCTGTGTGGCGGATTCTTTGAGCCGGATAAGCTTGCGGATTCTTTCCGTTATCTTTTCTGATACTTCTTTCATATTGTTTGCTGTATTACATCTCATTTCCTGCAGTCATTGCTTTTTTTTTACAGGCTTGCAGGAACTCGTTGAAATCGTTATGCCGGGGATACAGCCGGACGGACTCATTGACCAGTACCGTATCCTTCCCAAGATTCCCCTCCAGTTTCTCCAGGGCGTCCATGCCTGCCTTGTCGTTGTCCAGAAAGGCATGTACCAGCCGGTGCCGGGAAAGGAACTCTCCGGACCTGCCGGCCATGGCCGTGGAGTTCAGGATGCAGAAATTCATTGGCGGCAGTCCGGGATGTTCCCTGGCATACTGGAGATAGCTGAGAAAATCCATGAATCCCTCGAAAACGGCACAACGGTCGCCTCCATTGTCAAGACAGGTGACGGCTTTTACTCCGGCACATCCCTTGAATATCGGATTCCTGAGCTCCATGCCTCCCTTGTCATTGGGGAAAGCTACGGCGAAACAGCGCCTGTCCTTCCTTCCGCTGAAATGGTAGTATGCTTCCTTGCAATATGCCTTTGCAATGTCCGCATCAATTCCACGCCGGCCCATGTATTCCAGAAGCATCCTGTTGGTCAGGGGATTGATATTGTCGACAGTCAGTCTGGGGCTGGTGCCGGCATCCCCGGCGGAAGTCGGAACAGGGAGGGGGTCGGACGGGGCGGACAGGTCGCTTTTTTCAATCCGCCGCATGGCGGAGTGAAAATCGCACCGTTCCAGACGCATGACCAGGTCAGCCACACCTCCCGAGCTGTCCTCACCGAAATCCTTCCATTTGTTCGTGTGCAGGTTCACCATGAAGCTGGGGGTCTCCTCATTTCTGAAAGGGGAGCTGTACATGAGATAGCCGTGGTAGGACCTGACCGGTTCATGACCGTATTTTTCCAGTATCTCCCGCAAGGGGATCGCATTGGCTTCCTGTGATTTCATAATCTTTCGTTTTTTTTAAGTTCCTGCCGCACCGGCTTCACAGCGGGACGGCAGGATGGAATGTTCTTTCACATACTAACTAATGTCAAAATATCATGCGGTCCGGACGGACGTCAGCCTGCTCCTGAGAAAACATAGCGGGCTCCTGATGCGCCCGTTGCTGCGCTCGATTTCCTTCAAGGCGGCTTCCAGCACACGGGGGGGAGTCCGCGGACAGATGCAGGATCTCATGCTGCTGTGCCGGAGAAATGCCTAGACGCTCAAGGGCGGCACGGAAACCGTCCTGCCTCTTTTCTCCTGAACATTCAGCGTTGTACTTGCGGATATAGTTCTCTATCAGCGGAGTGAGGCAGCCGCCCACACTGTAACGGTAGTCACCGTTACGGATGCTGTCCTTGACGGCGGCTATGGCGTACTCCAGGGGCATGGCCGGATAACGGGCTTTCAGAATGCACGCCCAGCGGATCTGGTCATCCTTCAGGTTCAGGTATTCCAGATCGGATTTTAAAGTCCGGATGGAATTGTCCTCCTCATCCGTCTTTTCCTGAACGGATGTAAAGGAGCTTGAGGATGATATGTTTTCTTTTCTTTCCTTTATATTGTAAGCTTCCGGAATATTCACGGATTCTTCCGGAATAAATCCGGTTTTTTCCGGAAGAATCCCCTCTTTCAAAGGAACGGGCGCTTCTGAAGGTTCCGTGAAGGGAACAGAGGTGACTGCCACAGATCCACAGATCGGAACGGACGCCGCTTCCACAGGAAGCTGTGCCCGGGAAACCGGGAAGGAGGATTTTTCTTCGGAAAGAAGATTTATTTCTTCCGGAATGACTGTCTTGCGCTTGGCCGCTTGACACATGGACACATATCGGATCTGGATGGAGTGCCCTGTCAGAATGCCGTACTGTTTCCAGATTCCGGCATTGAACAGCCCCGTTTCCGTACAATAGTTGATGATCCGGAGAACCTCCTCTTCCCTCATGTTCCAGTATTCCGCACAATCGAACAGCTCGTCCTGTGTGAAACGGATATAACAGCCTTCCACACGGTAGATCTCATTCAGGACATACTGGTATATCGCATAACCGGCACAGCTGTGTTCCTTTCTCAGCTTGCGGATCTTGATGTCACGGAACCGGTCCGTTTCGGCCCTGTAGTACTCAAAGCCTTTTCTGGCAATTCTTCCCATAATTATACGTTTTAAGAATTTTTTTTCAGTGTGAAACAAACAGGATTCGAACCTGTATCACCAGCCTGCATACAATGCGGTGACTTGCCTGTTAGTCCATTGTTCCGTTACGATTCTGATAAATATCTCATTAAACTATCCTTATCTCTAAAAAGTCTTTTTCCCCATTGTGGATAATTGTTTCTGGGCACACTTAGCCCATCTGACAGCTTATAAACCATAAGAAAACTATCATCAGTATAGGATATTTCGATAATTATTTTGCTTATACTTGTATGGATAATGTTATCCCCGCTCAGATAGCATACGCTATCTCCTACGTTAAATTCAGTATCTATATTCATACCTATATCGTTATTAGTCAATTACCAATCTCCACCATCATTTAATATGCCATCAATAGTAGTTACACTATTTTCAATATTGCTACCTCCATATTGCGTAAATTCCGGTGTAGGATTATTGTCTGTATCTCCATGCATCATTACATGAAGCGAACCACTGGCTGAATACAGCCAAAGACGCTTACCATCCTTTTCCCACTTTTTTGCAAGTCGTTTCAGAGAGTCAATCAACTTACATTCTTCGGGAGTACATTCTATCCCAGCTTCTGTTTGATATTTGCTCATATCGAATTAATTTTAAATATTAATCTTTTTCTAAAAAAGTGTTAGTAGTATTCAACACTCCGGCTGAATCCCGATTTTTACCATCACGCACAAAAAAACTATCGCTTAACAGCCTTTCATAATCGATTTTATTCATAAGAATAACACTCGCATTGCCATCTATATACAGTTTGCATTGCATGAATTGAGTTCCTTTTACTTCCTCAATTACATCTATTTGCATTGTTCTTTTTTTACTCATATCTGTCCAATTTTAAAATTTCATCAATAGATGATAAAACACTCTCCAGTCTTTCCAACTGCTCAGAGTATTTCATAAGAAGATTTTCTTCTCTTTCCGTAGCCTCCCCTCCATTGTGAATATCATTATACTTTTCGTATTTTGATTTTACACTCTTATATGCTTTCTGAAAGAACGGAAGCAATATCTTACATTCCTCTTTGGTCATACAGACCGTTATCTCGTATGGAGATGAATACGATTTTCTAGTGCCATCTATGTGACTCATTTCTGTTCGTTATTGAAGTCATTAATATAACTACGCCCAGCATCAGTTGGACGATAAACAACATCACCAAATGGTCCAGCCGATTTCGTCAACAAACCGTTTTTTACCATTTCTTCTAAATCATCAGAGGGTTTACTATAACCACCCCATCCTTTTTTGCAGATATTCCTTAAATGAATAAGCTGCATCTTACTTAATTCTATATTCATTTGGTTCATATTTATTCGAGTTCGAAGATTCTGTTGATGGTGTCAGCTAATTTATCATTGATGATTTTCGAGTTCCAACTGTCAAATTCAAGAATAATACCAACTTGTCTGGAACTGCCGGAGTCTGTATAAGACCTGCCCATTGTGATATTTACAGGCAGGTTCTCCTCTTTGGCTACCTCTATAAAAGCGTTTGCCAGTTTTTTTAACATTTCACATCTTATCAACATAGTATTTTCGGATTAGTGATTATGAATTGACAGCCATGAAGAAACCGGCATTATTATACTGTTGCCTGATTTCTGCGGATGTAAGAATATGATACTTGGTATACAACTCAGCATTGAACAAGTCAACCTGAATACAATACTCCACGATTTTCTCCACTTCTTCCGGAGAGAGTGCCCAATAGTCCGCTACTCTGCAAAGCATATTCTTACACCAATACAATGAATGGTTTCCTGTACGGAATATCTCATTTTCTATATAATCATAAACCGCATATCCATTACATCCATATACAGTTTTCAGATCACTAACTTTGGTTTCATGCAACTGTGATGTCCTTTTATAACAAGGCAGGAATGGAATAATCTTATTGTCTGAAATAACGGATTTCATAATGTCTTTTATTTAAATTTCGGTAATAAGGATGCAGTTCAGATTCTTATTGAATTCTGAACAAAAGATTGTTGCTGCAAAAAATTATACTCTTGCAGGTATATCGTATCTTTTACGTATTTTTTTTACGTAATTGAAAACAGTCTTTTCACAGACTTTTGGAAAAGAGGGATTATTCTCCTTTAGATATTCATGAATCTGGGTGGAAGAATAATAAGGACAGGTTATCAGCAAATGCTTAACTGACTCCTCATAAGGATCGAGACGGCAGGAATAAGAAGGGCGCGGACGATTGCCATGTTGAAGAAGCTCATCAACATTTAATCGGGAAAGCCGCATGACTCTGCCGGGAGGAAGTTGCAGCTTCTTTGCTATTTGAGAACGGCTCAAGCCAAGAAGTCGAAGTTCGGCAATGTTATGCCAGTCGTGGTAGTCTTCTGTAATCTTTTTTGCATCCATTTTCTACATAAATATAGTTTTCGTAAAGTGAAATATTTAATGTTACGAAAAAGTGATGCGGCAAAGTTACGAGTTACAAGCTGAACTGCTTGATTTCGCCGTCCACCGTAAGACGGCACATCAGGGGGAGATAGCCGTTGGCTCTCTCGCTGCCCTTCTTCACGTAGAAGAGGATTTTGAAGGTCGATCTGCTCATACTCGTTTTCATACTTTTTTGATCGTTACAAAGTTAATATCAAGCGAGTTGTCCTCAGGCATGAAAAACTGTGCAAATTACTGAAATAGAATCTGTTGTGCCGTTTCTTGTTCCTGTTATATCAGTAACGATATGGGAACTGAAGTCTTTCGCAGCTTTTAGCGGACCTCCTTTTTCAGCTTATGCAGTATTATGAGTTAAACACCTAACTGCTTAATAGACTGCATTTTTGCTGTATTATCATCAACCTTGCTTTTTCTTGCTGCGTTTACTTTAAATTCTTAACTTTGTTCCCCTTGAAAAATGATTGTTACAAGATAATTTAACAGCTAAAAATGCAACAATATAAAAGACCGGAAGCTATAAAACGTATGAATGAGCTGGCGGGTAGCCGGAAGCCTTTCCTTTTTATTATAGATTATAAACAGCAGTGTTCCTTGATAGAGGAAATAAGTCGGATTGATTCTACCCGTTGCCGTTATAACTTTAATGGAGTGAAAAATGTGGATACTGTAACAGAAAGTTACAGTGGGCAGATAGACTGGAACTTTGTTCCAATGTCTTTGACAGACTACCGGCAGGCTTTTGAAATCGTAAAACGGAATATTCTGGCAGGTAACAGCTATCTCGCTAATTTGACTTGCAAGGTTCCTGTCAGTACTAATCTTACTTTGGAGGATGTGTTCCGGTACTCCAAAGCGCTTTATAGACTTTGGTTGAAAGATAAACTGGTCTGTTTCTCACCCGAAATTTTTGTTCGTATAGAAGATGGCGAGATAAAATCTTTCCCCATGAAAGGAACGATTGACGCTACCTTACCTAATGCGGAAAAACTGTTGATGGATGATTCTAAGGAAACTGCCGAACATGCTACCATTGTAGATCTGATTCGTAATGATTTGAGTATGGTGGCGGAACAGGTCAGGGTTGTCCGCTATCGTTATTGTGACCGGCTTGAAACCAATAAGGGACCTATCTTTCAGACAAGCTCCGAAATATGTGGTGTCTTGCCCGATGATTACCCATCGCATATAGGAGATATTATATTTCGTTTGTTACCAGCCGGTTCCATAACCGGAGCGCCCAAATCCAAGACGATGGATATTATTGAAGAAGCGGAAAATTATGAGCGTGGATTTTATACGGGCATAATGGGTTATTGTGACGGCAGGACTTTAGACAGTGCGGTGATGATCCGTTTTTTAGAACAGGAAGGAGAGAATCTTTATTATAAGGCGGGGGGAGGAATTACTTCAAAGAGTGATTTACAAAGTGAATATAATGAAATGATACAGAAGATTTATGTACCCATTTATTGAAACTATACGGATAGAACAAGGAAAAGCGTGTAATTTGTCTTATCATAATGAAAGACTGAACAATACCCTTCATCATTTCTGGCCGGACTGTGCCGGCATAGAATTAGGTGAATACCTGAAATTGACACCGGAGATGAACGGAATGAAATGTAGGGTGATTTATGATGGAAGTGGAATAAAAGAAATTAGTTATGAAGCCTATCAGATGCGTCCGGTACATTCTTTGCAGTTGGTTTATTCGGATGATATAGATTATACTTATAAAAGTACAGACAGGGAAGCTTTAAACCGGCTTTTTGCCTGCCGTGGAGAACGGGATGATATTTTAATTGTCAGACGCGGACTGCTGACCGATACTTCCATAGCTAATATTGCCTTGTTTGATGGTAAGGATTGGTTCACACCTAAATTACCTTTGTTGAGAGGGACTTGCCGTACAGCATTGATTGACAACGGAATTATAAAAGAAAAAGATATCCGGCCGGAAGAACTATCCTCTTATTCTTTTGTTAGGTTATTTAACGCTATGATTAAATGGGGAGCGTTGGAATTTTCTACCGGAACCATTTACGGATAATAAGAAAGAAGGTGGAATTTTGAAGATTTTTGTTTGTTTCCTTAAATAATTTGCTATATTTGCAAAAAAATATAAATATAGGTAGGGTATGAGATTGCGGACAGTTGCCAAGTTGGGTATGGTGCTATCAGTGGTATTGTTTTGTACGGCTGTGGGCTTTTACGGCTTTGCTAAATTAAGCCTGACGGATAAGAGTCGTGAGATCAATCTCTTCTCACTTGTACCGGCTGATTGCATCGGTGTGTTGGAGAGTGATAATATTAATTATTTTCTGAATGAATTTCCTCAATTGAACTATTCTGAAGAACTGGGTAATTTCCAGTTTCCCGGTTTGTTTAATTATGTGTTGGGAGGTTTGAACGAATATACCACTAACACTGCTCATGGTCTGAGCAGTAAGATGAGCCGGGTGGTGGTCAGTTTCCATTCTCCGGGTACTCCGCGTGACCAGGTGGTATATTTCCGTATGGGGGCTGATGATAAGGAAACATTGGGAGATATGTTGTTAGAGAGAACTCCGGGAAGTTTTTCACCTAAAAAAGAGAAATACAGAGGAAAAACTATAGCAGTCTATCCATTGGGCAATAATGATTTTCTAGCTGTCTATAGCGAGGCGGGATTCTATGTGGTGAGTTATCAGAAGAGTTTGATAGAGAAAGTGATTGATGCGCGTGAGGATGAAGAGAAAGCATTGAGTAATGATCCCGTGTTTGCCAAAGCGATGCAGAAAAAGAAAACGCATAACTTCCTGACTTTATACGGACGTACGCCGTCTATGCCTTTCTTGCAGGATAACAGTGGCTGTTGGAGTGAGTTTGACTTTCACATGAACAGTGATGTGGTGTACCTCACCGGAGATACTTTTATGCCTGATTCATGCGGCTGTGTGAACCAGATGGCCGAAAAATTGAAGAATATTCCGGATATAAGGGAAGATAGTTTGATTATTTCTGCTGATAAAGATTCCATGGCAAATTATATGGAAGAGGCCTACGAAAGAAATAGCAGGACATTGTTCAATGAATGTGTAGCTAATCTTTCACGTGACGCAGCCTTTATGCTTGTGGCGGACATGAACAAGATTTCCCGCAACCCGGAATGTTTCGAGCCTTATTTGCCGGCATTTCTGTTGGAGAATGCTCCTTTATTCCATTCGTTTATTCTTTCAACCCAATTGTCGGTTGTGAACGACCGGCTTTCCCATATCATGGTACTGACATATAAGGATTAGCGCAACTTATGTCGGTGGAAGTGGGGAGCCACTTTGCTTCTAAAATAAAATAACGAAATAACAGTGAGTGCGGCTCCGAATAGATAGGCCATCTTGAAGGTGGCTATTTCTGCTATATATCCGCCCAATAACATGCCGGCGCCTATACCTACATCCCACGAAGTCAAGTAGGTACTGGTTGCCGTACCACGCTGGTTGTTGGGGGCCAAGTTCACAAACAGCGTGTTATAGGCGGGGAACATGGTTCCAAACCCAATACCTAGTAAAAGAGCTATGGTGAACAGAAAATAAGTGGTCCATTGCAGACTCCATGTTGTCAGCCATCCGCATGAACTCAAACCGAAGAAACAGAAGCAGACCAGATACAGGCCGGCTTCAATAACTTGAGTAACCATTCCCCGGTCTACCAGGCGTCCGGAGAAAAGACGGGAAACTGCCATTCCTAACGCCATGAAGGTGAAGAAGAAACCGGTGGATGCCTGGATACCTATTTGCTTGGCATACATTGCAACGTAATTGGTGGTCATGCCATAAGGGATGGATAGTAATAACAGACTGAAACCTGCCGGTATTCCTTTAAGCAAAATAAAGCGGTCCAATGATATCGGTTCTCGTTTTACAGGAGGTTTGTAGGTGGTCTTTACCAATGAGGCGCATAGAAATCCTATCAGGCAGGAACCTAATGAGCAACAGAAGATAAGCGTATAGTCTGCTCCTGCATCATGTAGGAAGAGTCCGGTCATCGGTCCGATGGACATGGCTATATTGTTTGCCAGCCCATAATATCCTAATCCTTCCCCACGGCGTGAAGAAGGCATGATATCAATGACAATGGTATTTCCGCTGACTGTCACCATGCCGAATGATACTCCGTGTATAATGCGGAATAAAATAAATAAGGTGAGTGTTCCTGCAATGAGATATCCTCCGAAGATGGCGGTAAAAGTGAAATAAGCCAACAGATAAAGTGGTTTGCGGGCAAATGTATCTAACAGATAGCCGGAAAAGGGGCGTATGCACAGGGCGGCAATGGTGTAACAGGAAAGTACGGCCCCTATGGTTGTTTTGTTGGCGTCGAAAACTTCTGCCAGATAGAAAGGCAATACAGGCATCAGTAACCAGAATCCAAAGAATAATAGAAAATTGGCTGCCAGTATTTCTATATAATTTTTGGTAATCAGCTTGTCCTTCATAAGCAATAATGTGCTAATATGTCAATGTATCAATATGCTAATGTGGCAATATGTTAATATGCCAATTGACCGCGTTCTATTCCGCATGGCAATTGGCATATCAGCACATGGTCACATTGACACATTATTAATTGGCTGCTTCGAATTCTTTCAGGAAGCGGGTATCGTTTTCAGAGAATAATCGTAAGTCGTTTACACGATATTTCAAGTTGGTGATGCGTTCAATACCCATACCTAGCGCATAGCCTGAGTAAACTTTGCTGTCAATGCCGTTGGCTTCCAATACATTCGGATCCACCATACCACATCCCAGAATTTCCACCCAGCCTGTGCCTTTACAGAACGGACAACCTTTTCCGCCGCAAATATTACAACTGATATCCATTTCGGCACTTGGTTCGGTGAACGGGAAATAGGACGGACGCAGACGGATTTGAGTATCTTCGCCGAACATTTCTTTGGCAAACAACAGCAATACCTGCTTCAAATCAGTGAATGATACATTCTTGTCAATGTAGAGTGCTTCCACTTGATGGAAGAATGCATGGGCACGATAACTGATCGCTTCATTGCGGTATACACGTCCCGGACAGATGATGCGGATAGGAGGTTGCGAATGTTCCATAGCTCTTGCCTGTACGGAAGAGGTGTGAGTGCGAAGTACGATGTTCTTTTTCACATCTTCCTGATTGGCTTCGATGAAGAAAGTATCTTGCATATCACGTGCAGGATGGTCTTCGGCAAAATTCATGGCAGTGAATACGTGCAAGTCGTCTTCTATTTCGGGACCGTCGGCAATACTGAAGCCCAGCCGATGGAATATATCAATGATTTCATTCTTTACAATGCTCAGCGGGTGACGTGTTCCCAGTTCGATGGGATAAGCCGTACGGGTAAGATCCATTTCGGCTGCGCTGTTATCTTGGGTTTCGAAAGCTTCTTTCAATGAGGCGATACGCTCCTGAGCCTTGTTCTTCAGCTCGTTCAGTTTCATACCCACCTCTTTTTTCTGCTCGGCAGGTACGTTGCGGAAGTCTGCCATCAACTCATTAATCGCTCCTTTTTTGCTAAGATATTTAATGCGCAAGGCTTCCAATTCTTCCGCATTGGCTGCTTGCAAGCCTTCAATTTCCTGAAGTAATTGTTCTATTTTAGCTAACATAGTTTCTTCTTTATTTTTTAATGACCGCAAAGTTAGCGAATTAAACCCATATATTTTGCTGAAAACTAAAAAAAACGATATTTTTGCATCGATTTTTTCTAAATATAGAAAATGAGAAAACTTATAATCGGAGTTTGTCTGCTTATGCTGATAAGCTCCTGTGGAGGTGGGAAAAAGAAAATGGACCCCTTCGAGACGCTTACTGAGGAGATTGATTCGCTGACTGCAACCCCGGACACAACAGAAGCGATGGCTGTGGTAGAGGAAGAACCAATGGTTCCCGCTACGGCCGACGAAAGTTTTGCCGACTTTTTCTACAATTTTGCCAGTGATGAAAAATTACAATTGTCACGCATCGTGTTCCCTTTGCCGTATTATACAATGGAAAAGAAAGAGCACATTGAAAAGGAGCAATGGAAACACGATCCTTTATTCAGCCGGCAGGATGCCTATACAGTTCTGTTCGATAAGGCGGAAGACATGGAAATGGAGAAAGATACGGGTCTAACCAGTGTCAAGATAGAATGGATTTACTTGAAGAAGGGAAAAATCAAGCGGTACTATTTTGAGCGGCTGAAGGGGCTGTGGAAACTGGAAGCCATAGATTTTGCGGATATGCCGAGAGAGGATACCGGTAAGGAGGACTTCTTTGAGTTTTATGAACGTTTTGCCAATGATTCTGTTTTCCAGTTGTCTCGTTTGCACGAACCGTTGAAGTTTGTGACCGCTGATCCCGAAGACGAGTTTCAGATACTGGAAACGACTTTGGAGGCCGGGCAATGGTTCGCATTCCAGCCTGTATTGCCTCGTGAGAATCTGACTAATGTAAACTATGGCCAGAACGAGAATGTGCATTCCAATACGAAGGTGATTGAAATGAAAGGTTTTGGCAATGGATTTAATAATACGCTCTATTTTGAACGGCGCCACGGTCTGTGGAAACTGATGCAGTTTGAGGATCTGAGCGATTGATTTGATTGTAAATGAAGGAAATAAAAGACTACTCTCTGTTGCCTCATAATACATTTGGTATGGATGTGAAGGCATCTTTGTTTGTGGAATATGAATCGGTGACAGAGCTGCAATCCATCTTGTCGGATAAAAAACTGATGGCCGGTAACTGGTTGCATATTGGCGGAGGAAGCAATCTGCTTTTTAAAGGTGATTATGCGGGAACTGTCCTGCATTCGGCTATCCGGGGGTATGAGGTGGTTGCTGAAAACGAACAGGAAATAGAGGTAAGGGCAGGAGCCGGTGAGGTGTGGGATGATTTTGTGGCATATACCGTGAAAAACAGTTGGTATGGTGCTGAAAATCTGTCATTGATTCCCGGTGAAGTGGGTGCTTCTGCCGTTCAGAATATCGGTGCGTATGGTGTTGAGGCAAAAGATTTGATTGTAAGTGTGGAAACCGTCGAGGTGGAAACCGGCAGGAAACGGATTTTTACCAAAGAGGAATGCCGTTATGCTTATCGTGAAAGCATTTTCAAGAAAGATTTGAAAGGTAAATATATAGTGACTTACGTCACCTATCGTTTAAGTAAACAGCCGGTTTTTAATCTGGAGTATGGAAATGTGCGTGGCGAATTGGAAAAGCGAGGAGGTGAGGTGGCATTGGAGAATGTAAGGAAGGTGATTATTGCCGTGCGTGAAGCCAAGTTGCCCGATCCCCGGGTGCAGGGAAATGCCGGAAGTTTCTTTATGAATCCGATTGTTCCACGCAGGCAGTTTGAAATAGTACAGCAACAGTATCCTGATATGCCACATTATGAGGTGGATGGCAATAGGGTGAAGATTCCTGCTGCATGGATGATAGACCGTTGCGGCTGGAAAGGCAAACAAATAGGACGCGCGGGTGTTCATTCTAAACAGGCATTGGTCTTGGTGAACTGTGGGGGCGCTACGGGAGATGAAGTGATTGCTCTTGCCAGACGGATACAGGAGTCTGTGCTTCAAAAGTTCGGGGTGGCTATCTCTCCCGAAGTGAATTTTATATAAGGTATGATATGAAGATTACAATACTAGGCAGCGGAACGTCTACGGGAGTACCCGAAATAGGGTGCAAATGTCCGGTATGCACCAGCAGCGATCCCCGGGACAACCGTTTGCGTTGTTCGGGACTGGTAGAAACGGAAGGGCTCCGGATTCTAATAGATTGCGGTCCCGATTTCCGTGAACAGATGATACGGTTGAACGATTTCAAGCCGTTGGACGGCGTTTTGATTACTCACGAACACTATGACCATGTAGGAGGCTTGGATGATTTGCGTCCTTTCTGTCGTTTTCGCGATGTGCCGGTTTATGCCGAACAATATACGGCAGAGCGTTTACGCCAGCGTATTCCTTATTGTTTTGCCGAACATCTTTATCCGGGAGTTCCCCGTATTACATTAGAGGAAATTGTTCCCGATTCTCCTTTTATTATCGGCAATCCCGAAGGAAACAAAGTAGAGGTGACACCTCTTCGGGTAATGCACGGCAAACTGCCCATTTTGGGATACCGTATCGGCCGGATGGCATGGATTACCGATATGTTGACGATGCCTGGGGCTGAATATGATTTGCTGCAAGGACTGGATGTGTTGGTAATGAATGCATTGCGTCCTCAGCCTCACCATACCCACCAGAATTTGAAGGAGGCTTTGGACAATGCACAAAGAATAGGAGCCGGGGAAACCTATTTTATTCACATGAGTCATCATATAGGATTACATGCTGATGCTGAACGGTTATTGCCGCCGCATGTGCATTTTGCATACGATGGAATGAAAATTTGTTTATAAAGCCGGCTTCAACGAATACCGGCACAATCCGTTCAACCCGCATTCCGAACATTTCGGTGTCCGTGCCACACAAACATATCTTCCGTGTAAAATAAGCCAATGATGTGCGGTGGGCACAATCTCCTTCGGAATATACTTCATCAGATATTTCTCGGTAGCCAGCGGTGTGGTGCAGGTTTGAGGAACCAGCCCGATGCGGTGGCTCACGCGGAACACATGTGTATCTACCGCCATGGCCGCTTTATTGAATACTACACTTTGGATGACATTGGCTGTCTTGCGTCCCACTCCCGGCAGTTTGACCAGTTCTTCCAATGTTCCCGGTACTTCGCTATGAAAATCTTTCACCAGCATTTGCGCCATGCCCACCAGGTGTTTTGCCTTGTTGTTGGGATAACTTACACTCCGTATGTATTCATAAATCACTTCCGGCGTCGAAGCGGCCAATGCCTCAGGAGTCGGGAAATCCCGGTAAAGAGGAGGGGTGATCATATTTACCCGTTTGTCCGTGCATTGTGCACTCAGGATAACAGCTATCAATAACTCGAATGGGTTATTGTAATGAAGTTCGGTTTCGGCAACAGGCATCGCTTCTTGAAAATAAGCGATCACCTTGTTATAAAGTTCTTGTTTTTTCATCTTACCTTCTTTTTTCGGTTACAAATATAATTGATAAATCAATAGGGTAGAATTATTCGGGCAATTCATTTGTTTAGTTGAGTAAACTTCTTATATTTGCATAAATATATTAGATTTATGCAGCTTAACGTAAAGAATGAAACTTCTACATTGAAAGCTGTGGTGCTTGGACAACCCGGTTCCATAGGGAAGGTCCCCACGCTGGAAGAAACTTATGACGCCAAGTCATACGAGTCCGTATTGCATAACATATACCCCCATGAAGAAGATATTTTCAAAGAGATGAGATGCTTTGAAAGCGTATTGTTGAAATATGGGGTACAGGTCTATCGCCCGTGGACACTGGAGAATTGTAATCAGGTGTTTGCCCGTGATGTGGGGTTTGTGATTGACGACAAGATTATTGTTTCCAACATCATCCCCAACCGGGAGGATGAGAAGGAAGCCTACGAAGTGGTCTATAATCAGATAGCTTATAACAAGATTTTCAACCTTCCCGAAAAGGCGCACGTAGAGGGAGGTGATGTGGTGCTTTACAATAATATAGTGTTTGTAGGCCTTTATACCCAGCCCGATTACCCGCAGATGAAGACGGCACGTACCAACCGGTATGCTTTTTCCTTTCTGAAAGAAATCTGTCCGGGGAAGATATTCATCCCCTTGGAGCTGAAAAAACATAATACAGATCCACGTGCGGGGATTCTGCATCTGGATTGTACCTTTATGCCGGTAGGGAAAGGGCATGCGATTATTTATAAGGACGGATTTATGTATCCTCAGGATTATCATACTCTGCTCGATTTGTTCGGCAGGGAGAATGTATTTGAAATAACGCGGGAAGAGATGTACTATATGAATACGAATGTCTTTTCCATCTCTCCTGAGGTGGTGGTTTCTGAAAGGAACTTTATCCGCCTGAATACCTTTATGGAAGAGGTATGGGGAATGACGGTAGAGCGTGTACCTTATTATGAAATATCTAAGATGGGCGGACTGTTGCGCTGCTCCACCTTACCATTAATCCGAGAAAATGACTAAACAAACAACAAACCACATTTTGATGGTGGAACCCGTGGCCTTCGGGTTCAATGAAGAAACAGCGGCCAACAATTATTTCCAGCAGCGGACAGTTGCGGCAGGTGAGACAGTACAAGCTTGTGCCTTGAAGGAATTTCGGGGCATGGTGGATAAGTTGCGTGCAAACGGCATAGAGGTAATAGCGGTGCAGGATACCCCGATACCTCATACTCCGGATTCCATATTTCCGAACAACTGGGTGTCCTTTCACGACGACGGAACGGTGGTGCTGTATCCTATGTTTGCGGAAAACCGCAGGGCGGAAAGACGGGCGGATATCTTGCAGCGGATAGAGTCGGAGGGGTTCAGCATCCGTCGGAAGGTAGATTATACAGGTTTTGAGGAAGAAAACCGGTTCCTGGAGGGGACCGGGGGAATCATTCTGGACCGAGTGAACCGTTATGCATACGCGGCTTTGTCGCAACGGGTGGACGAAGCTTTATTGGGTCGGTTCTGCAAGGAGCAGAATTTTATTCCGGTGTCCTTTCGCGCCTATCAGACTGTAAACGGACAACGTCTGCCCATTTATCATACCAACGTCATGATGTGTGTGGCGACAGATTATGCGGTCGTTTGTCTGGACAGCATCGACGACGTGGAAGAGCGTGAGCAGGTTTGTCACGTCTTGCGGCAGACAGGGAAAGAAATCATTGCCATCTCCGAGGAACAGATGCATCATTTTGCCGGAAATATGCTTCAGGTGGAGAACGGGAAAGGCGCATTGTTTCTAGTGATGTCTCAAAGTGCTTACGATTCGTTGGATGAAGGCCAGTTACAACGGCTGTCTAAGTATAACGCGTTGCTTCCCATGCCAATCCCTACCATTGAAACGCTGGGAGGAGGAAGTGCCCGTTGCATGATGGCGGAAATATTCTTGAAGAAAGAAAAACATTAAATGATAAAAAGCTTATGGATGCAAAATTATCGGCAGCTCAATTGATGGAGCTTGAGAACAAACATGGAGCACACAATTATCATCCTGTTCCTGTGGTATTGGATAAAGGAGAAGGTGTGTTTGTATGGGATGTGGAAGGAAAGAAATATTATGATTTCCTTTCCGCTTATTCGGCAGTGAACCAAGGACATTGTCATCCGCGTATTATCGATACGTTGGTAAAACAGGCGCGAAAGCTGACTTTGACTTCACGCGCTTTTTATAACAGCCAGTTGGGACGGTATGAAGAATTTGTCACCCGTTATTTCGGATATGACAAGGTTTTACCGATGAATACGGGAGCCGAGGCAGTAGAAACCGCATTGAAGCTTTGCCGCAAATGGGCGTATGAAGTAAAAAAGCTTCCCAAGGATACGGCGGAAATCGTTGTATGCCGGAATAATTTTCATGGGCGTACTACCACTATCGTTTCTTTCTCCATTGATCCGGACGCTTACAATAACTACGGACCTTTTACCCCCGGCTTTGTCGTGATTCCCTACAATGATGCCGAAGCATTGGCGAAAGTGCTGGACGAACATCCTCATGTGGCCGGATTCCTGGTTGAGCCCATTCAGGGAGAGGCAGGTGCTTATGTACCCGATGAGGGATATTTGAAAAAATGTTACGACTTGTGCCGTGCCCACAATGTACTTTTTATAGCCGATGAAGTGCAGACCGGCATTGCCCGTACAGGTAAATTGCTGGCTTGTGACTATGAGAATGTTCATCCGGATATCCTGATTTTGGGAAAGGCTTTATCGGGTGGGGCCTGTCCTGTTTCTGCGGTATTATCATGCAATGAAGTGATGGATGTTATCCGTCCGGGGCAACATGGCTCCACTTTTGGCGGAAATCCTATTGCTGCGGCAGTGGCTGTTACGGCGCTTGAGGTAGTACGGGACGAACAGTTGGCGGACAGGGCATACAGGCTGGGACTGATATTCCGGGAAGAGATGAGAAAACTGTGCGAAACATCTCGTGTGGCTTCTTTTGTCCGGGGCAAGGGATTGCTGAATGCGTTGATAATCAATAATGATGAAACGAAGGATTTGGCGTGGGAGATTTGCTTGAAATTGGCCGAAAACGGTTTGCTGGCCAAACCGACACATACGAATATTATTCGTTTTGCTCCGCCATTGGTGATTACAGAGGAACAATTAAAGGAGTGTATCGAAATTATAAAGAAGACGATTGCTTTGTTTGAATAAAGGATTTTTTATCCTGTCTTTTAGGGGTGGATTCAATCTGCCCCTAAAATCGTTTTTACTGATACCCACCTGTTTGTGACGCTTCATCTTTCATTGTTCCATACTGTTTGGCTATAGAAAAGGTAATTATTTGATGAGGCTGTTTCTTCTTGATAAGAATATTTAATGCAGTTATATCCGGTTAACTCGGAAATAATTTCTATCTTTGCACCCCGAATTAAAAAATAGACGTATGATGCCGTGAATAGCGGTCGTGTATTCTAGAACACCACGTAAAAAACAGGAGAAATGAAGAATAATAATACTGTATCTGTATCGTTCATGTTGCTTGGCATACTGTTTTGTGTATGTCTTGTCGCAGCAAATTTATTGGAAACCAAAGTTGTCCAGATCTGGAAAATTACGGCAACTGCCGGATTGGTTGTATTTCCTATCTCTTACATTATCAATGATTGTATAGCCGAAGTATGGGGCTTCCGCAAGGCACGTCTTATCATTTGGATGGGCTTTGCCATGAATTTCATGGTGGTAGCTTTGGCGCAGCTTGCCATTCTGATGCCCGCAGCTCCGTTTTGGGAAGGAGAGGAGGGCTTCAACTTCGTTTTCGGCATGGCGCCCCGCATCGCTGTAGCCAGTCTGACCGCTTTCTTGGTCGGCTCTTTTCTCAATGCCTATGTCATGAGTAAAATGAAGCTGGCTTCGGGAGGAAAGAACTTTTCACTTCGTGCCATCACTTCCACTTTGGTGGGTGAGAGTGCCGATTCCATGATTTTCTTTCCTGTTGCCTTTGGAGGTTTGATGCCTGCCGGTGAACTGATAAAGATGATGGTTATTCAGGCGGTGCTCAAGACACTCTATGAAATTATTATCCTGCCCGTTACCATCCGTGTGGTAAATTACATCAAGAAGGTGGATGGCAGTGATGTCTTTGATGAGCATATCTCATACAATGTATTGAAAATCAAAGAACTTTAATAAGGTGCTGATGTGTCAGTGTGCCGGTTAGCCAATTACCATGCGGTATATGGCGCAGCATATCCACATAGCGCGGCAATTGGCACATTGGCGTATTAGTAAATTGAAAAATTGTCAACAATGAATAAAAGTGACGCATTGGTTGTGTTCAGCGGAGGGCAGGACTCAACCACTTGCCTGTTTTGGGCAAAAAAACATTTCCGCAAAGTGTATGCTTTAAGCTTTATCTATGGACAAAAGCATGTGAAGGAAGTGGAGCTGGCCCGTGTTATTGCCGGAAAGGCAGGGGTGGAGTTTAAAGCGATGGATGTTTCCTTTATAGGCAACCTGGGTAAAAATTCGCTGACAGATACTACGATAACGATGGATGAGGTGAAGCCTGCCGATAGTTTCCCTAATACGTTTGTGCCGGGGCGGAATTTGTTCTTTCTGAGCATTGCGGCTGTCTATGCACGCGAATTGGGGATCAATCATATCGTGACCGGTGTATCGCAGACAGACTTCAGCGGTTATCCCGATTGCCGGGATGCTTTTATCAAGTCGCTGAATGTGACATTGAACCTTGCCATGGACGAGCAGTTCGTGCTTCATACTCCGTTGATGTGGATTGATAAAGCGGAAACATGGGCGTTGGCGGACGAATTGGGCGTGCTCGATTTGATCCGGCATGAAACGCTGACTTGCTATAATGGTGTACAGGGGGATGGCTGCGGTCATTGCCCGGCCTGTAAGCTCCGTCGTGAAGGATTGGAAAAGTATCTGGAGATAAAGGCGGAAAGAGAGAAATGATAGGATAAACAAAGGTGTTTTCTCTTTGTATGAAAGGTGTTCCTTTCTTGCCGGGTATATCGTTTCACTTTAGTGAGCAAGTTTTATCACTGAAGTGAAGAAGTTTCATCACTCAAGTGGTACAGTTTCATCACTTTAGTGAAACGATGTACTTGGCAGGGAGAGAATTTCTATTCCAAGGTATGAAAGAGAAAACATGAATATGAAAAAAACAGATTTTAATGGAAAGAAAAGATGAATTGACCCTTCTCGGGTCGAAGACCGAGTACAGGCAAGATTATGCTCCCGAAGTGTTGGAGTCCTTTGTGAACAAACATCCCGGAAACGACTATTGGGTACGTTTTAACTGTCCCGAATTTACCAGTTTGTGTCCTATTACAGGACAGCCCGATTTTGCGGAAATCCGTATCTCCTACCTGCCTGATGTGAAAATGGTGGAGAGCAAGAGCTTGAAGCTGTATTTGTTTAGTTTCCGTAATCATGGCGATTTTCATGAAGATTGCGTGAATATCATCATGAAAGATTTGATTAAGCTGATGGATCCTAAATATATTGAGGTGACGGGCATTTTTACTCCGCGCGGTGGTATTTCCATTTATCCGTATTGTAATTACGGCCGTCCGGGTACTAAGTATGAGGAATTGGCGGAGTATCGGATGCGTAATCACGATTTATAGATGTATCTCTTGGAATGATTAGATAGATTGTGGGCTCAAATATTTGCTGGTTTTGAAAATTTGTTCTATTTTTGCACTCCGAAAAAGGAGAGGTGCTCGAGTGGTTGAAGAGGCACGCCTGGAAAGCGTGTATACCCCAAAAGGGTATCCGGGGTTCGAATCCCCGTCTCTCCGCAAAAGTAGAAAAGTTAAAGTTGTAGATTCTTGAATTTGAACAATTCAAGAATTTTTCTTTTTCCAGCACTTATCTGTATGGATGATAATGCGGAAAGTGGTGAATACAAAAGGTGAATAAGAAACAGTACCCATAGTTCAGGCAGATTGATTTTATAATGGATGTAAAAACAATCTAATCGGGATATTATTATGGATATAAATTGATTGACGCAAAGGCTGGAAAAGTATAGCTTATGCTCAATGAATCATTTATGAAGGATCCCTTTCAAAATCCTTCACGACAACACATTGAAAAACAATGTATTGTGTAAATATGAAGGATTTGAAGGATTTCCCGGTATTTTTTTATTTAAATAGGTTTTATGATAACTCCAATCCCAGTGCTTCTTTTAATTTCAGCAGATTCGGGTTTTTCTTGCTCATCATCTGGAAACGTTCCACATGGCTGTAAGCACGGATGTTCTCGGTAGGGGCACTGACACGTACCGTCATGGTAATTTTCCGGTTGTGCAGACGTTCGCGTAAGTGATTCTGAACCGATGGTATCAATTGTACCATATATTTTTCCACCATATCATTGTCTACTGTCACTTCAAAAGTCGTGTCATTCAACAAATGCGGATGCATGTTCATCATTCGTGCGGAGTTAGCCTTCTCTTCCTTGGGCAGGGCGGCTGCAAATTCACGCCAGTAATAGTCCAGATCTTTTTCATTGAAAATATAATCTTCGTATGTGGCATCGTTTTGGGCAGCGGTGCTTGCCGCTTTTGCTTCTTGCTTCTCCGCGGCTTGCTGTTCGTGCAAAGGACGGCGCAGGGATATACCGAGTGAGCCCGCCTTGAACACCGGGATTTTTTTCTCTTCTCTGGTCTGAGGCAGCGGGCTTGGACGGCTTGCGTTCATACTGCCGGCTGTACTTGTACCCTGTGGCTGAGGAGCGGCGGTTGCTGCGGTCTGTGCAGCGGCAGTTTTAGCCTGAGGCTGTGGCTGCGTGGCGGCTGTGGAAGCCGCTTGCTGCGTAAATAGGGGTTTTAATATCTTCTTAGGGCCACGCCCACCACTTGCATCATCGGCGTCGGGCAGAGTGAGTTGGGCGCATTGAATCAGTGTCAGTTCTACCAGCAGACGTTTGTTTTTGCTTGCACGATAGTTCAGGTCACAATCATTGCATAGCTTCATGGCACGGTACAGGAATTTCTGGTCGCATTTTTGTGCTTGTTCTTTATAGCGGTCGCGGATACCGGCGCCTACTTCCAGCAATTGCAGGGTGGAAGGGTCCTTGCTCACCAGCAAATCCCGGAAATGAGAGGATAGTCCGGTGATGAAATGACTGCCGTCAAATCCTTTTTTCAATACGTCGTTAAAAAGCAGCATGGATTCGGGAACTTTGTTTTCAAGCAACAAATCGGTCAGCTTGAAATAATATTCGTAATCCAAGACATTCAGGTTTTCAATCACACTTTTGTAAGTGATGTTCCCACCTGTGAAGCTGACTACCTGGTCGAAGATGGAAAGAGCGTCGCGCATACCACCGTCGGCTTTCTGTGCGATGACAGTCAGGGCTTCGGGTTCGGCGTTGATATGTTCCAGTTTGGCAACGTATTGCAGATGGTCGATAGTGTCTTTGATGCCGATGCGGTTAAAGTCATAAATCTGGCAACGGCTCAGAATAGTCGGCAGTATCTTATGCTTTTCCGTTGTGGCAAGGATGAAGATGGCATGATGAGGCGGTTCTTCCAATGTTTTCAGAAAAGCATTGAAGGCGGCTTGCGACAACATATGGACCTCATCAATGATATATACCTTGTACTTGCCGATTTGTGGCGGGATACGTACCTGCTCAATCAGCGAACGGATATCTTCTACCGAGTTGTTGCTGGCGGCATCCAGCTCATGTATGTTGTAAGAACGCTGTTCGTTGAATGCCAGACAAGACTCACACTGATTGCAGGCTTCTCCTTCGGCAGTGGGGGTCTGGCAGTTGATGGTCTTGGCAAAGATACGTGCACACGTTGTTTTTCCCACTCCACGCGGTCCGCAGAACAGGTAGGCATGTGCCAGCTTGCCGGTGGCAATAGCATTTTTTAAGGTGATGGTCAACGCGTGTTGCCCTACAACCGATTCGAATGTAGCGGGACGGTATTTTCGTGCCGATACGATATAATTTTCCATAAGCGGAGTTCTTTTTTCTAATATGAGTTCTGCAAAAGTACATAAATTATCCGTTTTTATGGGTAGGATTGCTTGAAATATTTCTATCTTTGCAAAAATCAAAAAAGGGATTCTTTGTATGAGCAAATTGCTGACTATTTGGAACTACATCCGGCGCCATAAGTATATGATTACGGTGCTGATCTTTATTGTAGTTATTGGTTTTCTGGATGAGAACAGCTTGATTCAGCGGGTAAAGCATCGCAGTGAGATCAGCGCGCTGAATAGTGAGATAGAGAAATATAGAAAGCAATATGAGGAAGATACGGAGAAACTGAAGGAACTGACCACGAATCCTGAGGCTTTGGAGAAAATAGCACGCGAGAAGTATTTGATGAAGAAGCCTGACGAGGATATTTTTGTGTTTGAAGAATGAGTAAATCTTATAATATAATTTCGATGGCAGGGGCAGTCCTGCTGCTGGCAGGTGCGGTGTTGCAAATCACCCGGTGGGAGCTTGCGCCTTATCTGTATACGCTGGGTGCTGTGATGTTCGGCTATGTGCAGGTCATGGGGAATCGTTATGATGGAAGGAATTTTATCATCAAGCGTTTGCGTAGACAGCAGATTTTCGGGGCTGTCGCACTGGTCTTTACAGGAGTATTGATGTTTACCATGAAACGTAACGAATGGATTGTTTGTCTTTCCATTGCCGCTGTCCTGGAACTTTATACGGCTTTCCGTATTCCGCAGGAGTTGGAGAAGGAAAAACGTTAAGGAACCAGTGTCATTTTTTGTCCGCGTTTATAGAGGCTTATCTTGTGAAAAATAGGAGAACGCGGACGACACTTGTTACGTGTGGTCCGCGTTCTAAAAAATAGTTGTCCGGTATTGTTATTCCACAATGGTCATTTCATCTACCAAGTGTTTCGCTCCTGCAAACTTATCAATAATAAATAAGGTATAGCGGATATCCACACAGGCTGCACGTTGTAACTGGGGATTGTAAGCAATGTCACCGGTCAGTCCTTCGTAGTTGCGGTCAAAGCCGGTACCGATCAATTCCCCTTTGTTATTGAAAACGGGGGAGCCGGAATTACCTCCTGTATTGTCTGTTCCTGTAACAAAACAGATGGGCATTTCACCATTTTTCATGGCATAGCGCCCGAAGTCTTTCTTGTTATACAAGTCCTTCAGTTTGGCCGGAACCACGAATTCATAGTTGTTCGGATCCTCTTTTTCCATCACTCCTTTCAACGTGGTGTAATAGTTGTATTCCATACCGTCTTTGGGGCTGTATGAACCTACTTTACCATAAGTGAGACGTAACGTGGAGTTGGCATCCGGATAAATAGGAGTGCCTTCATGCTGTTTCAGCTTCATCATACCCTCTACCCAGGTTTTATGGGCCAGATTATAAGCATCGGTTTCGGCTTTCATGGCTGCATCGGTATCTGCATAACCTTGGTCTACTGATTTGGCATATTGCACCATCAGGTCATTTTCCAATGTCTTGGCATCCGGCTTTGCCACAAAGTTGTCAAAGGCTTCACGGCTTCGGAAGATGGATGTATCAAAACAAGCATCGACAAAGGCGTCAATGTTTCCTTTGAATTCTTTGTCTATTACTTTAAAGATGCTGATGCGCTGTTCGGCCGGAATTAATTCTGCGTAAGTCTTCAGCAAAGCTTTGGAAACTTTACGGTCTATTTCGGGATTATAGTCTTTATTGAAAAAATTATCGGCTTGTTTGATCAGTGTGCTTAATGCATGATCCAGCGGATTGATTTCTTTAGTAGCATGAGGTACTTTATATCCTTTTTCCAATGCTTGCAGGACTTTGTCTGTGGAAGGAATCTTATAGAATTCCGTTCCCAGTTTGCAAACTTCGTAAATGGCTTGCTGATGATATACGGCATCCCGGCGTTTGCTCACGATTTCCCGGATAGCATCGAAGGCTTTCTGGTAGGCGTCAGTACCCGTCTCACGTCCGTAAGCCAGAAGCTTTTCCTGTTGTTTCTTTTTCGTATCAAGTACTTTCAGCTGAACCAGTCCTTCGTTCATACCGATAGCATTCTTCCAGTAATTGGCTGACGAGGCGTATTTGCTGGCATACTGGATGCGTACTTTATCACTTTTCAGCATCTCTTCCAGCAGATTATTCAATCGTACGGTGCGGACGGTCTTACGCATGAAGTTGGTAGTCTGCATACGTTCTTCCACTTCGTCCGAAATCATGTATCGCCAGTTGCGTCCGGGAAATCCCATTACGAAAGTGAAGTCTCCCTCTTTGATTCCTCCCAGGTTGATGGTCAGATGTTTTTTCACCTTCAAGGGTACATTGCTTTCGTTATAGTCAGCAGGTTTACCGTCGGGTGTTGCATAAATGCGGAACATGGAGAAATCGCCACAGTGACGGGGCCACATCCAGTTATCGGTGTCAGCTCCGAACTTTCCGATGGAAGAAGGAGGAGCGCCTACCATACGGACGTCTTTATAGATGGTCTTTATAAACAAGTAATAGCGGTTGGCTCCGTAGAAAGGCTTTAGTTCCAAAGCGGTGAACGGAGTGATCTCTATATTTTCTTGTTCGGCAAAACGTTTGGCTACTTTGCTCAGATAGGAGGGGGACAGGTAGTTCAATCCTTCCGGGTCCTCATCTTTGGCCAGTTGTTCCTTTACATAAGGAGTGACGTCCAGAATTCTGTCTATGAAGGTGACAGTCAGCCCCTTGCAGGGAAGTTCTTCTTTGCGGCTCATAGCCCAGAAGCCGTCAGTCAGATAGTCGTGTTCTACCGAACTGTGTTGCTGGATATAGCTGTAACCGCAATGATGATTGGTCAGCACAAGACCTTCGGCAGAAATGATTTCACCGGTACAACCACCTCCGAAATGCACTACAGCATCCTTCAGGCTGATGCTGTCCGGACAATATACTTTATCAATGCTGATATCCAGTCCCATATCATACATGGTGGCCGCATTCTGTTCTTTCAGATCAGTCAGCATCCACATCCCCTCGTCGGCATGGCCGGCAAGGGTTGTGAAAGTAAATAGCGAGAGTAATAGTATCTTTTTCATTATTCAACAATAGTCATTTCGTCAATCAGGTGTTTGCATCCGCCCAATTTGTCGATGATGAATAATACATAACGTATATCCACTGCGATACAACGCTGTAAGTTGTTGTCGAAATTAATGTCACCACTCAGTGATTCCCAGTTGCCGTCAAAAGCGGCACCGATGAGTTCGCCGTTACCGTTGATGACGGGAGAACCTGAATTACCGCCGGTAATATCATTGGTAGTCAGGAAACAAGCAGGCATATCACCGTTGGGCAATGCATAACGTCCAAAATCTTTTGCTTCATACAATTCTTTCAGTTTGGCGGGAACAACAAATTCCGGATTGGTAGGATCCTCTTTTTCCATGACACCTTTCAGCGTAGTGTAGTATTTATAGTGTACGCCGTCTTTGGGATTGTATGATTTCACATTGCCGTATGTCAGACGGACGGTGAAGTTGGCATCCGGAGCTTTGGGTTCCGGTGAATACATTTCACACAGGCCGCGTACATAAGTTTTGTGTAATAAATCCATGCCTTTCATCGATTCTGCCAGTTCGTTTCCCAGCTTATCCATCAAGTCATATTTAGCCCGTACGTATGCAGTCATAGGATCTTTTTCTATGGCTTTCACGGTAGGTTTCTTGATGAATTTATTGAAATTCGCTTCGTTGGAGAAGATGGAATTGTCATAACAATGGTCTACGTATGCGTCATAGTTACCTTTAAAATCCTTCTGGATGGTAGTATAGAAGGCAGGTAAAGCATCGGCAGGAACCATTTCGGCATACAGGGGCAACAGAGCTTTGGCCACTTTGCGGTCTACTTCGTGATCGTAGTCTTTGTTATGTATATCGGCATATACTTTTTTCAGCGTTTCAATATTTTTATTAATCGCTTCTTTATCTTTATTTTTGATTGCGTCTTTCAGCTTGTCCAGAATCAGATAAGGAGTGCCGAATTCTATACCTCCTTGAAAGACTTCACGGAAACAGGTGTAGTTATAAAGAATAGGATTACTCTTTTCGATGGCGGCATCAATTTCGCTGACTACTTTTTCATAATCAGTGTTGCCTTTGGCTTTAGCAAATGCTGCGAACTTGGCTTCCTGTTCTGCTTTTGTTTCCAATACCTTGTTGTCGATAATGGCTTTATTCATGCCGATAGAGTTTTTCCAATAGTTGCTGGAACCTGCATATTTGCTGGCGTATTGGATACGTACTTTGTCACTGGCAGCCATTTCTTTCTTCAGTACATCCTGACGCACACCACGTATGCGGATACGGGGTTCGTTGGTGGAATGCATCCGTTGTTTCACTTCACTTTGAGTCAGATAGCGGTTGGTGCTTCCGGGGAATCCCATAATCATGGCATAGTCACCCTCGTTAATACCTTTCAGTGAGATAGCCAGATGCTTTTTGGCTTTCAGAGGAACATTGTTTTCATTATATTCTGCCGGTTCGCCGTTGGCATCCGCATAAATGCGGAAGACGGAGAAGTCGCAAGTATGGCGGGGCCACATCCAGTTGTCTGTTTCACCACCGAATTTACCGATGGATGAAGGCGGAGCGGCAACCATGCGTACGTCGCTGTAGGTTTTCAGATAAATCAGATAGAATTTATTGCCTGCATAGAAAGGCAGAGCTTGTGCGCTGATACCTGCTTTTCCGTTCAGGTCACTGGCTTTCAGTTCCTCGTCGGCCAGTTTTTTCAGGAAGTCGTATTCAAAGGTTTCCTCTTCTTTTACTTCGCCTGATTTTACTTTATTGTTTACTTTATCTGTGACATCGACAATGCGTTCTACAAATTTGAACTTCAATCCCGGAGTCGGTAGCTCTTCTTTGCGGCTTTTTGCCCAAAAACCGTCAGTCAGGTAGTCATGTTCTACCGAGCTATGTTGCTGTATCGCTCCGTAGCCACAGTGGTGGTTGGTCAGGATCAGTCCGTCCGGTGAGATGATTTCACCGGTACATCCTCCTCCGAAAATGCCTACTGCATCTTTTAATGAAACGCGGTTCGGGTTATAAATGTCGTCTGCTTCCAGCAGTAAGCCTTGTGCTTTCATGCGGTCTGCCAAATGCTGCTCTTGCATCAGTTGCAACAGCCACATACCTTCGTCTGCCTTCGACGGCAAGAATGCTACACACATCAATGCGAGCAATAAAAGTTTGAATTTTTTCATGTTGTGTACTAATTGTTATTTCTTTATCCTTATATCGGTTACAAAAATAGAAAAAAAGAGGGAACTTTGCACTATAAATTGCCTTCTCGGTAATAATCTTCTATTTAGTTTTAAATTTTAATAAAATATTTTTGTCACTAAATTATAGATTGTACCTTTGTATGCGAAAAATAGTATAATGGGGCGTAGATAAGCATGAATAAACTTTTTTTCTCTGTGGTATCTTTATTGGCTTTTACTTCATGTGCCAGTGAGTATAAGATAGAAGGTAGTTCTTCTGTTTCTCGTCTGGATGGGAAAATGCTATTTGTAAAAGTTCCTAGTGGAGACCGGATGCTGAGTATTGATTCGGCAGAGGTAATTCATGGAATGTTCAAGATGGAAGGTATAACCGATTCTACTTCAATGGCATCCTTGTATATGGATGATGAGAGCATCATGCCTTTTGTCATTGAAAAAGGGAAAATATCCATCAGTATTGATAATGCCCGTATTGTAGTTACCGGAACTCCGTTGAATGATCGTCTGTATGATTTTGTGGGAAAAAAGACTTCTTTGGATGACAGAGCATACGAGTTGGAGCGTCAGGAGAGCCGTATGATTATGGATGGAAAAGCACCGGATGAAATTCAACGTGAGATAACGAGAGAACGTGAGAAACTGGCTGCTGAAATGAATGCATTGGCTAAGGAGTTTATCCAGAAGAATTATGATAATGTATTGGGACCGGGTGTTTTCATTATGTTGTGCAGCAATTTTCCTTATCCTGTCATGACTCCCTTGATTGAGGAAATTATAGAGGAGGCTCCTGACCGATTTAAAAATAACTCCTTGGTAAAGGATTATGTGACAGTAGCCCGTTCGAATATGGAAAAATTAAAAGCTCCCCATTAATGAGGAGCCTTTTTTTATCTGTCTTGGTCTGGATTGTCTATTTTTCCTTGATATTTTTCAGGTAAGTCTTTCTCAATTTCCCTGTAAGCCTCTTCCATGGTTGCTTTGATGTTTTCCATTCCCTGGCTTTGCGGATAAATGGGCTTATGTACGACTAATGTCATAGGATGCCAGGATACAAAACCGCCGGTACGGGGAAGAATATTAAAGGAGCCGATAATAGTGAGTGGTACTACGGGAAGTTGCAAATCATCTGCCAGTTGGAAAGCACCTTTCTTAAAATATCCCATGTGCCCGGTAAAAGTACGTGCACCTTCGGGAAATACCACTAGAGAAGTTCCATCCTGTAGTACGTGACGGGCATGTTCTATGGTTTCTATTACCTTCTTGGGACCGGATTTATCAACGAATATATGTCCGGCAGCTTCACAGGCTTTGCCGACGAAAGGCATTTTGCGCAGACTTTTTTTCATCATCCATTTAAAGTTTCGTCCCAGAAAACCATAAATCAGGAAGATATCGAAAGAGCCTTGATGATTGGCTACAAACACATAGGATGTTTTTTTAAGTACTTCCGGATGTCCTACTACCTTGACAGGAATAAGTAATACATAGCAGAAAAGCTGTGACCATATTTTTCCCGGATAATATCCCCAAAAATGCGGATTGCCTATCCATGAACCAATAATGGTAACTATTGCTGTAAGTATGGTTAATACCAGCAAAATGGGAAGTGCTATGAATAGTTGGTATAAAATATATAGTACTTTCATTTGTCTGAATTTTAGTTGTACAAAGATAGAAAAACTATTTTATATTTTATGTAACGTGATTACTGTAATTTCCGGCCATGCTCCAAGGCGCATAGGGAACATCAGATAGCCCAAACCGATATTGACAAACAAGGATTGTTTTCCTTCCTGGTATAAACCGTTGTGTTCGGGATATACGAATTTAGCAGGAGAGAAGCCAAACAGGCTGAACTGCATTTCATGGGTGTGGCCTGAAAGCATTAGCTGTACATCACTTTCCGGCAAGACTTCTCTGTGCCAATGAGTGGGGTCATGGCTCATTAATATTTTATACATTCCTTCCGTTCCTTTTAATGCTTTCTGCAGATCTCCATAATTGGGAAATGGGGGATTTCCGCTGTTCTCTACACCTGCCAGGGCTATACTGTCTCCATGATGATGTAGAATGACATGATCGTTATTGAGTATTTTCCATCCCATGGCAGCCTGTTTGGATTTCAAGCTGTTCAGGTTGGCTTCTTGAGCTTCTTCCGTTTCCCATTTTATATAAGGGGAATAGTCATGGTTGCCTAAAACGGAATACACTCCGTCTTTTCCTTTTATCTGTTCTAGAATAGGGATAAATTCGTCCAATTCCGTTGCCACGTTATTGACCAGGTCACCTGTAAAAAGTACCAGGTCGGCATGTTGTGCATTAATAAGGTTTACAGCCTTCTGTAAAGCAGCACCGTTGCCAGTCCAGCTGCCGGAATGGATATCAGATATTTGTACAATGCGGTAGCCGTCAAAGCCGCTGGGAAGTTCATCGGAACTGATGGTTACCTCCCTGATTTGAAAATGCTGTTTTCCTTCGGTTGCTCCATATATTACATATATTAACGAGGCTAAAGCCAATCCTCCTGCTACATATCCTCCATACAGTTTTTTGCCGGAGATGATATATAGGAGCTTCATAAACAGGATAACAATGACGAAAAGTGCCTTGGGTACGGAGAAACAAAGAAAAATCAATAAGAAATTGCTAAGTCGCTGCATGGAATCCGGACGTGGCTCATGTATAGAAAAGACTAATGTCATTCCCAATAAAAGAAACAGACTGGGAAGCCAATAAGCCCAATGTGTCCATTTTTGGGAAACACGGCGTATATATGCCTTGTATATATACATATCGGGCAATATCAGTAGCAGTAGAAAAAACAGAAATAACTTTATCAGCATCATAATTTATTCGTTTTTTATAGATTGGCGGCGAGAAACTTTTTAGTTTCTTCTATACTCATGCCCCGGCGGGCGGCGTAATCTGCCAATTGGTCTTCACCTATTTTTCCGATGGAGAAATAGCGGGAAGCCGGATGGGCAAACATGAGTCCGCATACAGAGGCATGGGGCTTCATCATACCATTCTCGGTCAATGAAATTCCTATTTGCTTCATATCCAGCAACTCGTCTAATAGGAAATTGACGGATTGGTCGGGCAAGGAAGGATAACCTACGGCAGGACGTATCCCTTGATATTTTTCATTATGCAGGTCTTTTACGCTTAGGTTTTCATCAGGTGCATATCCCCAAAGTTTTTTGCGTACATCTTCGTGTAGTTTTTCGGCAGTAGCTTCCGCCAGTCTGTCGGACAATGTTTGCACTAACATACGTTTGTAATCGTCTTCTGCATAGAGCCGCTCCATTTCTGCATCTACCGTAGTGGCGAATGCTCCTATTTTGTCTGTGATACCCGATGATAATGGACGCACAAAGTCACTCAGACATAAAAACGGGTCATCTTCTTTCAATTTTGCTGTTTGTTGACGCAAAAGCGGAAAACGCTTGCTGTTCAGCAGCAGATCATCTCCGTCGGCATTGGCATCCATGATATTGACCACTCCGTGGGTCTGATACGCTGTATCCAGTTCATTCAACATCCGATTTGCCTCTTTGAAAAGCTGCATGGCTTCACTGGCTTTCGGACGGTCTTCTTCCGCAAAACCGGTGAGCCACATGGCCCGGCATGAATCACATCCATGTATGTCCGCAATGGCGGCAAACTTGGGTTGAAAGCCCCATGCATGGAAAAAATAAATCCAGTTAATGTATTCGCTTACTTCGTGAATCTTGTAATTTACAATCATCTTTTAAACCTTAATTCTTGTCCGCGATGACTTTGGTCTACCTTGTTGTCACTGTAAACCAGATCACCATTGACGAATGTTTTTTCTACCCGTGTGTGGAATTTCTGTCCTTCCATCGGAGTCCATCCGCATTTGCTTAAAACGCAGTCGGCAGTTACAGTCCATTCATGATCCGGATTTACCAATACGAGGTCGGCTTGATAACCAGGACGGATGTAGCCTCGTCTTTCAATATGATAAAGTTCGGCCGGTGCATGGCACATTTTCTGAACCAGTTGCTCTATGCTTAATATGCCTTCGCGTACTAATTCCATGATAGCTACTAATGAAAACTGTATCATCGGCATACCCGATACGGCTTTCAATGCTCCCCCTTCCTTTTCTTTCAGTAAGTGAGGGGCATGGTCGGTACCTATTACATCTATCAGATTGGTAGACAATGCTTTGCGTAAAGCATTCCGGTCTTCTGAAGTTTTGATGGACGGATTGCACTTGATACGTCCTTTCAATGTCTCATAATCTTTGTCATAGAAGTATAGATGTGACACGCAAGCTTCCGCCGTAATCTTTTTTTCACTCAGGGGTTTGTCTTCAAGCAAATCCAGTTCTTGTGCGGTGCTGATGTGCAGGATGTGCAGGCGGGCATTGTTTTCTTTTGCCAGCCGGATGGCCAGTGAGGAAGAATATGCACATGCTTCCGCACTACGTATCTGCGGATGATATTTTATATCAGGATCTTCTCCATATTTTTCTTTGAAGGCTGTTGTATTGGCACTGATTATAGATTGTTCTTCACAATGTGCTGCAATCAGCATACCTGCATTGGCAAATACTTTTCTAAGTACTTCCATGCGGTCTACCAACATATTTCCCGTGCTGGCTCCCATAAATAATTTAACACCGCATACCCGGCTTTTATCTAGTGTGGGGAGTACATCCGCATTCGTATTGGTTGCTCCGAAATAGAATGAATAGTTTACGATGCTTTTGGTTGCCGCATCCGCAAACTTGGCATTCAAAGCTTCCAGGGTCGTAGTTTGCGGAGTGGTGTTGGGCATGTCCATAAAACTGGTGACGCCACCTGCCGCCGCCGCTGTGCTTTCAGTATGTATGTCGGCTTTATGAGTCAGTCCCGGGTCACGGAAGTGTACATGATCGTCTATAACTCCCGGCATCAGATAATAGCCTTTCGCATCTATTATTTCTCCACAAGGCTGGGAGGGAACTGTTTCTTCTGCCAGCACTTCAGCTATGACTTCATTCTCAATCACTATCGAACCGTGAAAAATCTTGCCTTCATTCACAATCCGTGCATTCTTTATCCATGTACGTTTCATACTGTTTTCTTTTGCGGGTATTTGCGGAACCAGCTACCCAGTTTTAATTGAATGACTCCTAATACAGCTTCACCGAAGATACTTCCGTTCATTTTTGAAGTACCTAATTCGCGATTGACAAAAATCACAGGAACTTCGGCTATCTTGAATCCGCACTTGTAAGCAGTGAACTTCATTTCAATCTGGAATGCGTACCCTTTAAAACGGATGCCATCCAGACCGATTGTTTCCAAGACTTCACGGCGATAGCATTTAAATCCGGCGGTAGTATCATGTATGGGTAACCCTGTGATAATCCGTACATATTTGGAGGCGAAGTAGGACATCAGCACACGCCCCATCGGCCAGTTCACTACATTCACACCACTGACATAGCGTGAACCGATAGCTACATCATAGCCTTCAACGGCACATTTGTTATACAGCCTTGGCAGGTCATTCGGATTATGACTGAAGTCAGCATCCATTTCAAATACAAAATCATATTGATGCTCTATCGCCCATTTGAATCCGGCAATGTAAGCAGTACCCAGTCCTAATTTACCTTTACGCTCAATCATGAAAAGACGGTCGGGGAATTCTGTTTGCAGTTTACGGACAATGGTTGCCGTGCCGTCTGGTGAGTTATCTTCAATAATCAATATGTGGAAGAACTTTTCCAGTCCGAATACAGCCCGGATAATGTTCTCTATATTTTCCTTTTCGTTATAGGTGGGTATAATAATAATACTATCGGATTTCTCCATACATTTTTTGTATTAGCTGAATAAATATCATACAAAAGTAACTATTATATTAACACTCCCGTCAGAATTTAATTTTATTAATTAAAAAAAGAGGATTACCCCTGCCTGGCGCACGGATAATCCCCCTATTTAACAGAATAGTTTAGAAATCTTTAGAATGCCACACCAAGGCGGAAACCGAAATTGTTTAATTTATCCATATCATAGTTAAATACGGTTCCCTTGTTGGTAGAGTAGCTGTAGAATGCTGCCAGATGGAAGCCGATACTGTTTGTCCAGGGGTAGATATTCACACCGACTTCTGGTGATACATAGAAACCCCAAGTGTTGTCTTTCACTTCGTAAATGTAAAAGTCACTGGACATTTTGGTATAGTTGGCACCCAGCTTCAATCCGATATAAGGTTGGCATGCACCGTCACTGAAGCGATAGTGTGTTGCGAAACCGAAAGGCAACTGAAATACGGAATGTTGCTGGTCGGTTGTCAGGGCTGCCGAGTTGCTGATTGGTAGTGTCTGACGTGAAATATACTCATTATTGGTATGATAATTGATAAAGGCACCGATTGACAAATCCGGCAGTATATAATATCCACCTTCGAAGTTCATACCCCAACCGCTTGCTTTGTTTGCAAAGTTATTGCTGATAGGAGCGTTGAACTGCCAGTCTACATTGAAATAGGTAAACGGAGTTACCTGTGCTTTTGCCGGCAGGGCAAAGGCTATGGCGATAGCGGCTACCGCCATCAGTCTGAGAGTTAAATATTTTATAGTTTTCATATTTCCTTTTTATTTTAAATGAATACTTGTTTCACTTACGTTTATTTTTTCAGATAAGGACTCTGAGTGAATGCTTGGTTGATGGCAGTCGTTGTACGGTTTACATTCAAACTGCCACTTCCGCCCAGTAACCCGCTGATGTATGCATTCCAGACAACAGTTAATTTTTCTTTTTGTCCTTCCGGAGCATTCTTTAAATTAATCATGTCGGCCAGCAATGAACCGGTGCTATAGCTGTAAGTGATAGGATAGGGATAGTACCATCCACCTCCCCAATTGCCGCCCCAGTAGCCGGGATACCAATAACCGGGATAATAGCCCCACCAGGGTCCGTCATTATAGTAACCGTGGAAATAATAAGTACTTGCTACGTAGCTTACCTGTAGGCCGAGGTCGGCGTCGTCTTTATTAGCTGCGGTGTAGCCGGCAGCGTTCATCTTAGTCTTGAATGCATTGATGATGATCTGTGCATTCTCGTCCTTCCAGTATTCAGGGTCTTTCTTGTCACCGATGATCAGGATGCTGTCAGGGATATAATAAGTACTGAAGTCATTGAACTTAGTACTAGTGTCATGACTGGTGAATACCAGATACTCATTGTCCAATTTGTCCATGTCCGGGTCTTTCTCGCAAGATACCAAGGCAAAGACCGCCAGTAGGATAGGAATTAATTTTTTCATGTCAAGTTTTTGTTTAAGTTAATACTAATTGTTTTTCGTCTAGTTTCTCTCATACAACGGCCAGCTTATGTTTTTGTTCACTAACAGTCTGTTCTTTAGTGAATTTGCAGCCAGGTTAATTAGAGTTTCTTTTTTAAAGTGTAATTTAGTTTAGAAACAGCTTTCTTGAAGTCCTTGCCAATCATTGTCAGTGCACTGTCACCCTCTGCCAGAAAGTTTGTCTTTTCGTGTCCCGGAGTAGCGGAAATTAATTGATAAACGATAGCGGTGCTGTCATTAGGAATTCCAATAATAGTTACAACTGTACCACTGTCGGTAAATGCCTGGTTACCATCTTTTGTTCCTAAATAAGTGGTCGTCAGATTGTATGTGCCCAGTGAGTCTTGGCCTGCCTCCTGAAGTGTCAGTTGATAGTTGATACCTTCGGCATCGGCAGCTGGCAGAATACCTTCATAGCTATATGTTTGTAATTCACCCAGTGTGCTGTCGTTCACAGCGAAAATAGAGTCACTTTCACTTTCGGCTATTATTTCAGCACTTTTGTTTCCTTTAGAGCCACAGGAAACAATCATGGCAGCCAAAGCTGCTGCAATAAATACTTTTTTCATTGTTAAGTCAGGTTTTTAATGGTTATTTGGGTACATAACATTTGTTATGCCCGTTTTGTTTTTAATAAGTTCTCTTTTCAGAAAAAACAAGACCATGTTTAAAATGCATTAAACACGGTCTTTAATAAATAGGGCGTTGTATCTGGATAAATCGGACTACCGTAGCCGTATGCCGTTCATACTTCTTCGAATCAGTGAGTTATAGATAATTTTTCCTTTTGATACTTGTTCTTCTGTTTGTGGCAGGTCGGGCATACTTCCTGTCGTAATATAAGCTATGGTGTTCTTCAATAAATACTCTTTGGTATCTCCCAGTGGGTAGAGAGGGGAGATGAGGTTACGTTCGCTCAATGTGAAATCGGGGGTGATTCCATTTACATAGTTGGCTTGTCCTGCCGAGTTGAGAACGTATGCCACAACCGGCCATAAAATAAAGTTGTAACGCTCATCTTGGTATGGTTCCATGGCTACATTTTTGCCAACAGTCGTTTCACCTATTACCACTACATTTTCTGTACCTATATATGGACGGAGACAATTTATGACTGCTTCTGAGGCCGATGCAGTAAATTTGCTTGTCAGTACGTAGAGCTTGCTTAAGTTCAAGTTTTCGGAAGCAAGTCCTGTATTGAGAGGGAAATCAATTTTTTGCGGGTCACTGATGTCATTATACAAAGTTGTGCAAAATACTTTCCCTAGATCTGCCGCAGGTGCCAGATAACTTCCTAAATCTGTGGCACAACTCAAATAACCACCGGGATTGTAGCGTAAGTCCAGAATAAAAGCGTCGGGTGACTGTCCCTTGAACCGGGCGAATATCTGTTTCATCTGTTCCCTGTATTCTGTATCTGTTGCCTGGTTATTGGGGCCTGTACTGAATTCATTGTAGACCATATAGGCTATTTTTTTTCCGGATACCTCATATACAGTATCTATATAGAACGGATTCAATTCTACAGGGCGTGATGCCGCTACTTTGACTGTATCTGTTGCAATCCAGCTGGAATTGCCTTCCTCATCAAAAACCAAGCTTTCTCTGGCGAAAGTTGTATTGCCGCCTTCCATCAGATATCCGTAATTATTGTTGGTCAGTTCTTCTTTGCCAATGGCTGATATCCAGTTCCCTCGTTCCAATCCGGCTTCTGAGGCCGGTGAATTGGGCAGTACGAATAAAATACGGGCAAATACGTGTGATGAGATTCCGGTGGGATCGGTCATTAATTCAAAATCAAATCCGTAAGTAGAAGTACGTTGCAGGTAGGAACGTGCCGCATCGGAAGCGTCCTTTATTTCTATATACGAATACGGGTCTCCTTTTCCGTTTTGTGCCTTGGTATAAACCAATTTTTGCAGGAAGTCTTCCGGTTCGGCAAAATAGTCCGTTTCCTTTATTGCCGGAATACTGTCATACCACAAATAATGCTCTTTCATTATTTGTTCTATCCATACATTCTCTCCAATTAATGCATAGTATTCCCCACTGCGGTCTTCGCCACATGAAGCCATTATAAATAAAGTGGTTAGAAGAAAAAAAGTGCTCCGTATATGCTTCATAATCTAATTCCTTTTTCGATCTGCAAAGCTAGGGATTTTATTTTAAAGTAGGGATAAGGTTTGGAATAAATAATCCAAAAAACCTTTATATAAAAAAGAAATCCGCCGGTTAGGTCAAGCAGACTTCACGGCGGACGTTCTTAATTTTTTATTTCTTTTCAGATTTCCATTTGTCAGCATATTCATTCAGAATTCTGCGGATACTGAGTCCGATTTTGATATAATCTTTCTCGTTCAGGTTGGCAAGTGATACACGTACACTCCATTCGGGTCCGTCGAATCCACCACCATTCAATACGACCAGGCCTGTTTCATTGGCAAGACGGAATACTACGTCCAATGGATTATGAGTTGTCTGCAGATGTTGTACGAATTCATCTCCGTAAAATTTCTTGGCCCATACCAGCATGTCTATTTCTGAATAATAACCGGCTCTTAGTGGATCGTCGAGGAGAATGAACCCTGTGTTGTCCCATAATGCTTTCAGACGGGTATGGATTAAATTAAGCATGGCATGACGATATGTATTTTCTTTGTCCAGCAATGAAAAAGAAGCAAAGAGTGACATCTGCATTTGTTGTGGCAAGGACAGTCCTGCTGTATGGTTCAAGGCTACTTGACGGCTGTCTGCTACCATACGGTCAATGAATTTCATGTTTTCTACTTGCATACTCAAGCTGCCATACCGTTTGGTTAGTTCGCTTTTTCGTTTGCGGGGCAGATTGGCAATCATTCTGTCGAATACATTTTTCTCATGTAAGGCAATTACAGCAAGGCGCCAACCGGTCGCTCCGAAATATTTGGAGAAAGAGTAGACACAAATTGTGTTCTGTGGCAAATCAGCCATCAGGCTGCGGAAGCCGGGAACAAAAGTACCATATACATCATCTGTTATAATCATCAGATTGGGATTCCAGCGTGTTACTACGTCTTTCAGGGCATCTACGCATTCTTTGTTCAACTGATAACTGGGTGGATTGCTCGGATTGACAATAAACAAGGCTTTGTATTTCGTGTCTCGCAGTTTATTGATATCTTCCACTTTGTATTGCCAGGTATGAAGTCCTTCTTCATTTAGAGTACTTGCAGGAATATTGAGCACATCATAATCGTAACGTGTCAATTCGGGTATCTCTATATAGGGTGTAAAGATAGGAACCATCAATGCTATACTATCTCCTTTGTGTAGCAGGAAATTTTCTTCCAGCGAGTCGAATACATAGCACATCCCTGCTGTTCCGCCTTCGGTGGCGAATAAATCGAATTTACCTTGCGGGGGTTGCCCGTTGCACATTTCCTGATTCAGGTAATCCTGTACTAGAATTTCTGTATATTTCAAGATGCGGTCAGGCATGGGATATTGGTCGCCTACAATACTTTCGGTCCATTCGTGTACCAGTTCGTCCGGATCGGCTGCATGTTCCATCAGCATATAATTATAGGTACGTTTCAATAGATCTGTCCCCGCATTTCCTTCATGCTTTTTCAGGTACTCCTCAAAACGTTGGGCTATGCCTGTTTTTTGAGGAATACCGGCAATGCCTTCGGGCATGTCCATGACCCGGCGACACTCTTCAATGCCAAAACCGCCCAAGGCGAAGAATGCTTCACGAGCCTCCGTTGCAATCCAGTTGGGATTACCTCTGCCTGCATTCAGCATGACGTGCGCCATTTTCTTCACACTTTCATCTGCCATTTCAATCAAACGGTTTTTTAATTCGAAGGGACTGATCTTTTCCAAATTCTTGTCCATTCGGGCAACGCTGCTTTTATCACTTAAATATTCCATAATGTATGAGTTTAGTTTTTTAGTTGATTAATAATACAATGACCACTCCCCATATGATGAGTAGTGTATTTCCTACGGCGTAGGTCACGGTGTATCCTAAGGAAGGTGTTTCGCTGCCTACTGCTTCTTGTATGGCGCCCAATGCAGCAGTGGTAGTACGGGCTCCTGCCGTGCATCCCAAAGAGAGGGCGGGATGGAACTTGAATACATATCTGGCTAGAATCAGCCCTAATAATAGAGGCAAGGAGGTGGCCAACGCACCTATGATAAACAACATAGGACCTACTTCTTTTAGTCCCTGTACAAAACTGGGTCCTGCAGAAATGCCGACTACGGCGATGAACATATTCAAGCCTACATTATTCAGCACCCATAAAGAGGATTCCGGTATTTGTCCGAAGGTAGGGCGTTTGCTGCGCCACCAGCCAAATACTAATCCGGCTATCAAGGCTCCTCCACTAGTGCTCAGGCTAATAGGTACTCCGCCGATATGGATTGCAAGTGCTCCGATGATACCTCCCAGTAAAATGCCGAGTCCTACAAATGTCATATCTGTGGCATTGGTGGGGCGGTCTATGTATCCTAGTTCTTTTGCAGCAGATTCCACCTCTTTTTTCAGGCCGACCAATTCCAGAGTATCTCCGCAGTCGATAGTGGTTTGTGCGAAAACAGGGATATCAATGCCTGCCCGTTTGATACGGCGTATACTGACGCCGTGCATAAAGCTTTGACGGCGTATGAAGTCCAATTTTTGGTTGGAATATGGCTTTTTGTGTATCATGACAGGGAGTACTTCCACAGGGAAATCAAGTAGTTGGGGATCGACGATTTCTTCTCCAATCCAGTCTTCCTCACCAATAGCGAATTCTCTTCTTCCGCTCAGTACCACTTCGTCTCCTTTTTGTAATAATTGTCCGGGAATAATATCATTGACAATGGAAGATCCATGTCGCATTCTTTCAACAAACAATCTTTTCCCTTGTGAAATAAAATAGGATTCTAGCTGGTCAACGGTCTTGCCGTTGCCAAACCAATCGTTCTCTATGCGGTAAGCGCGAAAAACTACCGGACGGCGTGCCTGTTCAAATCCGGGTTCGTCTGCTTCACTGGTACCCATCCGGGTTTCCAACTCTTTGCAAGCGGCTTTCACTTTTTCTAATCCTCCCAACATTTTAGGACCTAAAGAAGAGAGGACCCAGGCAGAGCCTGCCGTACCGAAAATGTAAGTTACAGCATATGCCACGGGAATGATATTAATCATATCACTTTTTTGGGAAGAGGATATGTTGAGTCCGTTTATGGTATCTTCTGCTACTCCTATGACGGCAGAGATAGTTTGTGCTCCGGCCAGTAACCCGGCTGCTTCACCGGCATTATATCCCATTAAGATAGCTAATAACCAAGTGATAATCAAACAACCTATACACATGAGCGCGGCGAATCCTACTTGAGGTAAACCATCTTTTTTCAGTCCGCGAAAGAATTGTGGTCCCACTTTGTATCCGATAGCAAAAAGGAATAAAAGAAAAAACACGGATTTCACCGGTTCTTCTATTGTAATGTTAAGCTGTCCCACTAATACCCCTACTAGCAATACACTGGTGACGATTCCCAAACTGAATTGTTTTATTTTCATTTTTCCAATCCAGAAGCCTGCGGCGATTGTCAGAAAAATCGCCAGTTCTGAATGCTGTCTCAAAAGATGTATAATCCATTCCATATTTCTTTCTTATTATAATTGCTGTTTAAAACAGAGTGGGGGTAAAGAAGTTGAGTTAAAAAGCTCCAAATTGTACTTAGTTCTAATATTTTTTATTTTATTTGCATAGAGATGATACTTGACTTATGAAAATAAAGTTATTTGTAAAATATATTTCTTTGTTAGTTCTCTTGTTTGTTGCTGATGGTTGTAAAGAAAAAAAAGCTGACACATATGTGACTAAGGTCACCGATTTAACGGGAGAGGAAGAACAAGTTTTGAAATTGGAATATGATCGTGATGGTAAAATTATAAAGTATGGGGATACCCCGGTAAGGTATGAGGGCGACCAGATAACCATCGGACAGATGAATTGTTTGAATACCGGCAATAAGCTTTGCAATGTTACGTTTCAAATAGGAAAAGGCAAGGCGAGGGAGAGTAGGGCCCGTTGTATGTTGAAGGTAGGAGAGGAGGTTTATGAAGCTGATAAACAGACTGTCTATGATTATAAAGGAGATACTATTTTTATCAATTCTGATTATCGTGCTACTTCCGATTATCGTTTCTTGAAGAAAGTGCAAGGAAAATATGTTTTTGATCAGTTGGGACGGTTGAAGGAGGTGATGACTGTTTTTACTGAGGCAAATGATAGTGTGTCCAGTTGTCATACTTATTATAATTATGATAATAACATCAACTATCAGGCGAATCTGAATTTACAGGCTTATGTGATTGATTATGATGGGGTGGATAGTTTCTTCTATTTTTTATTGAATCTTGGGCAGTTGAGGAATAGAACAGCCTTACCTAATGATATCGGATATTGTATGAATCATGGTTTAAGCACTTATAATGTGCATGCCAATTATCGTCTGGATGATGAGAATCCGGTCAGGATAGAAGTTTTATATAATTATACCAAACTTCTATCCCGAATAGATTTATCTTATAATCCTTTAAATTAATTCATCGGGAAGTATAAACAAGTCTACTTCATTGGCGCCTTGCTTTATCAAGTCTTTCTTATCTATTTGGTAAAGGCGGACAAACTCATCATGACTGTCGCATAGTTCCTGGGCTTTGCGATAATATTCTATTGATTTTTCTGTTTCATTCAGGATATAATACACATGTCCTGCATTCATCCAGTCTTCCATAATGGGCTTGGGCTCGGATATCAGCAAGTCGTAATATTTCTTGGCTTGTTGATGGTTGCCGGTAATGAAGGAACACCATCCGATGGCGCGTCGGGCATTCTGTGGCTTTTTATCCAGATACTCCACTTTGAAGAAATAAGCCAGTGCTTCATCATATCGTTCCAGTGCCATCAGGCATTGTCCTATTTGTAGTGCCAGATTCAGACTGTCGGGCTGTGCCTGTTCCACCTTGTTATAATATTCCAAAGCTTTTGGGTAGTTTCCCTCTTTTCTATAACATTGTGCCAAATGGCGGTTATTCCATGTATTATCGGGGATCAGCAGATCTGATTGCAGGTAATAATCTATCGCTTTTTTATAGGAACCGATTTTCTGATAAATGAAACCTGCTTTCTGCCATAATTCGGCATTTTTACGATTGTATAATTCAATTGATTTATCATAGAGAATTCCGGCTTCTGCCAAGTCGTCGTGTGTGAATAGGTAATCTGCCAGTTTGTTGATATACTCTTTGTGTAACAAGGCTTGAGACAATGCTTCTTTATTCCATAAGTCCAGAGTGTCCTCAAAAATGTCATGTATTTCATGTCTTCTTGACCATAATTTGAAGAAACGGTAGAGGTCATGAATGTATTGCCGGCTCACGAATTCAGCGCGGGCTTTTGATTGTGACATCTCTTTTAAACGTTCTTTCAGTTCTTCAGAAACTTCATGTTGTCCGTTCAATTGTTGCTGCATGAGATTCCTTTGGCTTTCCGGCATTTGTAACATGGTAAAACAAAAAGAGTATTTGTCGGAATTGCAGAATACATCCGAATTCATCAAAATGTTGAGCAGAGAGATTTTTTGTTCGTCATTTCCGAGAGATAATTTGGCGATATCCTGATATTGGGGATCAAAAGGATAGAACCAGTGAGAAATTTTGCGGAAAAACGGGAATTGTTTCAGCTGTGAAAAGGTACTCATATACACATCTGCCCCGGACATTTGCAGTTCACCTAATTCGCGCAATTTATCGGTAATGCCTGAACGGTCAATCCATTCTTCCCATTCCGGATTATGATCTTCGGCATCTTCATCCAGTCCTTCCAAATTAAGTTTGGGATTTTTCATCATTTCGGGAATGATTTCTTCACGCATCTTCTTGTCTATCTTTCGGGTTTCACGGGAAGATTGCAATAATTGAATCTGGATATGATGCAGGTTTTTGATGAACTCGGAATTTTCATTCAGTTCATTTATGCGCGACACGGCTTCAGGGTATTGAAGGATACGCTTTTCATAATAGTAGCATGTTAGTGCGATCCCTGCAATAGCCCGCTGATTCAGCATGGTATCCTGATGGGTATAGGCGTTCAATAGAAACATGAACTTGCGGATGTCGAATATTTGCAGCAGGCTCATGGTGACGGCGCTGACCATTATGGAAAGGTCGTTGACTTGGATCAATAGTGAGTTGAACAAAGTTTGCGCTTCAGCATATTCCGATTCACTCCACCGGGTGGATACCCATATTTTTTCAAATAATTCGTCTACGGCTGTTTCGTGACGTTTTCTCATGGCATCCATTTCTTCATTTCTTTTGGCCTCGGTGGTATATATCAATGGGGCTGTAGCCATATCTTCTGTATACGCCTCCAATTGCATTTGTAATTCGGCATAGCTGTGAGGAGGGCTTTGGACAAAAGTGCGCATTGTGTCATAATAGGCTCCGTAATTTTGTGTTGCCTGTACGGCTATATGGATACGGTCGGCCAGTTCGTATGCCGTGCGTAACATTTTATGGTATATTTCCACTTTATTGGGATCTTTCATCCCTTTTGAAGTATATTGCAGCATCAGGTCGTATGACGTTTGCAGGGCTTCTAGCTCATTCTTTAATTGCCAGTCGGAAGTATGGGTGGCATATCCTGTCATTTGGGATAATGCTTCTTTTAACCGATATTGGTCTAATAGTTTTATGATTTCTTCGCGCATATTTTAAAGTTCTATTTGTATGTCTTTTATAAACAAATGCGGGCAGACTTCGGTTCTTGGCTTATTTCAGCCAGGTTGCCCGTTTCCATATATATTCCATCGGACCGTGAGAGTGGTGATTCATCCACCAGCGGCAGAAAGAGAATTGCAAGATGAAGAAAACTATTCCTGCCAGGCAGCTGGCTGTGATACCAAACTGATTGTGCAATGCAAATCCCCAGTTGTAGTATAACATGGAACCTACTATACTTTGAGTAATATAATTGGTAAGGCTCATCTTTCCGTATGGCGTTATTTTCATTAATCCGTCGTGTAAGTTTGTCTTGTAAAAAGCGAAGACGACACCGGATACCAGAATCAGCATAAATGCAAAATTGGAAAGCGAGGTGATGATTAGTGAAAGAGGGGTCAGAATGGATTTATTTGTGATAAAGTCCGGTAGCATATTGCCCAACCCATATAAAGGGAAAAATGCGACGAGTGAGCTTGCAAGTACCTTGTTCCATACCTTCAAGTGCTCTTTCAAAAAAAGTCCCTTGCGCCCTATCAGCATACCGAGCAGGAAAAGGGCGGCTGTTTGGAATACCCGTCCGTGATCCCAGGCCCAGGCAAGGCTTGCCAACTGTCCTTCCCATAAATTGACACGGATGGTTTCCAGAAAATTACCATTGCTTTGCACTGCAAAAGTTGCATTCCAGAAGCTGCGGGTGGGGATGGCCGGAGTAACAAATTCCGGATCGAGACAGGCACGTATTACATAATAAAGTGGCAATGGCTGGATCAATAGCAGACATGCCAATGCAAATATCCATTTGTCTTTCAGCCGGCAAGTCAGTGGCAGGATGAAACCTACTAAAGAATAAAGGACTAGCACTTCCGCTGTGAAAAAACTGGCATTGATATTACCTATCAGGAAAAGAAGAATTAACCGCCAACAAAAACGTAGACGGAAATCATTGCCCCGTAGGCGTTGGTTGTCATCTTGAATAAAAAAGCTAAAACCGAAAAGTAAAGCGAATATGGCGTATGCTTTTCCGCCGAACATGAAGAATAACCCGTTCCAAATGGCTTTGTCCGAGAAGTTCAGCCACGCACTTTGTCCGGCTGTATCGGGAAATGAGTAGAAATTAAAATGTTCGATAGAGTGCAGGATGATGATTCCCATCACTGCCAGTCCGCGTAGCACATCAGCTACATCTACACGTGCGTGTCCTTTCAATTTTGTGTTTATTGCTTTTGTTTCCATGGGGTTATATATTAGCGTACAAAAATAGGAAAATCTTGAATAGTTGGCAAAAAAGGAGGAAGTAATCAGATATTTCTTTAATTTTGTCCCCATCTTAAAAAAAGATATGGATATTTCGGAATTGCAACGTATTTATGCCGGTCATCCTAACACTAAGGGACTGGCTGCGTTATTGGAAGATTCCTCAGTGAGGACTATTTTCCTGGGAGGATTACATGCTTCTGCGGCAGCTTTATTTGTTTCCTCCTTTCTTAGAGAGAATAAACAGACATTTGTATTTGTACTGGGTGACTTGGAGGAAGCGGGTTACTTTTATCATGACCTGACACAGGTGAACGGTGATGAGCATATTTTGTTCTTTCCATCCTCGTATCGTCGGGCTGTTAAATATGGGCAGAAAGATGCAGCTAATGAGATCCTGCGTACGGAAGTGTTGAGCCGTTTACAGAAAGGCGATCCGCTATGTGTGGTGACTTATCCCGAAGCGTTGGCGGAGAAAGTGGTATCACAAGAGGTACTGATGGACAAGACGTTAAAACTTGGTGTGGGTGAGCATGTGGACACAGAGTTTATCACGGAAGTGCTGGCCGGTTACGGATTCGAGCATGTGGATTATGTTTATGAACCGGGGCAATATGCTGTACGCGGTAGTATTATTGACGTCTTCTCTTTTGCTTCCGAGTATCCTTACCGTATTGACTTTTTTGGTGACGAGGTAGACAGCATCCGTACTTTTGAGGTGGAAAACCAGCTTTCGAAAGAGAAGAAACAGAGCATTGCCATCGTGCCCGAGCTGACGAATGCCGCCGACAAGAGCGGGGTGTCTTTCTTTGAATTCATTCCTCGGGAAACAGTTCTGGCAATGAAAGACTTTCTTTGGGTACGTGAAAGAATACAGGTAGTACGGGAAGAGGCACTCTCTCCTCAGGCGCTTGCCGCATACGAGGGAGAGAAGACGGAACTGATGAATTTGGAACTGAAGCTGATAGACGGGGCGGAATTTACAGTACGGGCTTTGGATTTCAAACGGATTGAATTTGGTAACAAACCTACAGGAACTCCACAGGCAACGTTGGCTTTCGATACGACGGTCCAGCCTATTTTTCATAAGAATTTTGATTTGGTAAGCACTTCATTCACTGATTATCAGAAACGAGGTTACACCTTATATATATGTACCGATAGTGAGAAGCAGGCAAAGCGTCTGAAAGATATCTTTGAGGAGCGTGGTGATCATATCACGTTCATTCCGGTCAACAAGACTTTACATGAGGGCTTTACAGATAATGTATTGAAAAGCTGCTTTTTTACAGACCATCAGATTTTTGACCGTTTCCATAAATACAATCTTCGTAGTGACAAGGCGCGTAGCGGTAAGGTGGCATTGACCTTAAAAGAGTTGAGCCAGTTTGAGCCGGGTGACTTTGTGGTACATATAGATCATGGTGTAGGCCGTTTTGGCGGTTTGGTACGCATTCCGAATGGAAATACTACCCAGGAAGTGATTAAACTTATTTATCAGAATGAGGATGTGGTATTTGTTTCCATTCATTCCCTGCATAAAATATCCAAGTATAAAGGGAAGGAGGGAGAAACTCCCCGCCTGAACAAATTGGGGACCGGTGCGTGGGAAAAAATGAAAGAGCGTACCAAGAGCAAAATCAAAGATATAGCCCGTGACCTGATCAGACTGTATTCGCAACGTAAACAGGAAAAAGGATTCTCGTATAGTCCCGACAGTTTTATGCAACATGAATTAGAGGCGAGCTTTATTTATGAGGATACCCCCGACCAGTTGAAGGCGACTCAGGATGCCAAAGCCGATATGGAGAGCGACCGTCCTATGGACCGTCTGGTGTGTGGTGATGTGGGTTTCGGAAAGACTGAAGTGGCTATTCGTGCTGCTTTCAAGGCTGTGGCTGATAACAAACAGGTGGCTGTGCTGGTTCCCACTACGGTGCTGGCCTATCAGCACTTTCAGACTTTCAGCGAACGGTTGAAAGATTTTCCATGTAAGGTGGATTATTTGAGCCGTGCCCGCAGTGCGAAAGATGTTTCCAAAATAGTGAAGGAACTGGCGGATGGAAAAATAAATATTTTGGTCGGTACACATAAAATCATCGGTAAAAGCGTTAAGTTCAAAGATTTAGGATTGCTGATCATTGATGAGGAACAGAAGTTCGGAGTTAGTGTGAAAGAGAAGTTGCGTCAGATGAAAGTGAATGTGGATACACTTACTATGACCGCTACCCCCATCCCCCGTACTTTGCAGTTCTCGTTAATGGGCGCCCGTGATCTTTCTGTTATTCAGACTCCGCCTCCCAACCGTTATCCCATTCAGACAGAGGTGCATACCTTTAATGAAGATATCATAACGGAAGCGATCAATTTTGAAATGAGCCGTAACGGACAGGTGTTCTTTGTCAATAACCGCATACAGAATCTGGTAGAATTGGAATCCATGATCAAGCGGAATATACCCGATTGCCGTGTCTGCATAGGTCATGGACAGATGGAGCCCGAAAAGCTGGAGAAGATTATTTTCGACTTTGTGAACTATGATTATGATGTGCTGCTGGCAACCACCATTATCGAGAGTGGTATTGATATACCGAATGCCAATACGATTATCATCAACCAGGCGCAGAATTTTGGATTGAGTGATTTGCACCAGATGCGTGGACGTGTGGGAAGAAGCAATAAAAAAGCATTCTGTTATTTGTTGGCGCCTCCATTGACTTCACTGACTCCCGAGGCAAAGCGCCGTCTTCAAGCCATTGAGAATTTCAGTGATTTGGGCAGCGGTATCCATATAGCCATGCAGGATTTGGATATCCGTGGAGCAGGAAATATGCTGGGGGCGGAGCAGAGTGGCTTCATTGCCGATTTGGGTTATGAAACTTATCAGAAGATACTGGCCGAAGCGGTGAAAGAGTTGAAAGAGGATGAGTTTGCCGATCTTTATGCAGAGGAGTTGCAGGCAGCGGGAGAAGAGAAAATCAGTGGCGAGAACTTTGTGGATGAATGTCAGGTGGAAAGTGATTTGGAATTGCTTTTCCCCAATGAGTATATCCCCAGCAGCAGCGAACGTATGTTGCTTTATCGTGAACTGGACGGATTGGAATTGGATAAGGACCTGCTCGCTTTCAAGGCACGGTTGGAGGACCGTTTCGGAAAGGTTCCTCCCGAAGGGCTGGAACTTCTGCGTATCGTACCTTTGCGCAGATTGGCTAAACGGTTGGGGGTGGAAAAAGTATTCTTGAAAGCCGGACGAATGACTTTGTTCTTTATCAGTAATCAGGAAAGTCCTTATTATCAAAGTGCGGCTTTTGGCAAGGTGATTGATTACATGAGCAAGAATCCGCGTTACTGCAATTTGCGTGAGCAGAACGGCAAGCGTAGTATGGTAGTCAAGAATGTGGAAACGGTAGAGACGGCGGTAGGTATTCTGCAGGAGATGGTGAGTTTATGATAAAAGATGTCTGTATTGGCGGAAACCGGCATTGCCGTAGAGTAAGCAGGATATGTTAACGTAAAATTGAATATTAACTAAATAAACAGCTGATTTTTAATTAATTGTTTAACGGAATTGAATTTGGGGTGTTTTATATTAAAAAATAATATAAGACACTCCTTTTTCTTTTAACTTATCTATATTTTTACTATCTTACTTCCAGTTTAAAAGCGGACACTGAGATTTTTACTCACATATTGTCTAATTTAAAAAACACTTGTTATGGAAGTGAAAAAAGCACGAAGAGCCGACCTTGAAAAGGGTAAGTCCCGTTGGCTGTTCATGGGTCTCATTGTGACGCTGTCGTTTATGTTTGTTTCGTTCGAATGGACTGAACGTAATGTAACTTACGCGATCAGTGATTTAGTCAGTGACCCGGATTTCTTTGAAGAATTAGTTCCTGTAACCTATAATCAGGATAAACCTCTGCCGCCACCGCCTCCGCCGGCTGCCGTCAACCCGGAAGAGCTCAATATAGTGGATAATAACTCGACGGAAACAGAAACCGATATTGCAGCTTCAGACCCTACGGATGCTCCGGTAATTATACCGACCCCTATTGAAGTACCCGAAGAAGTAGTGGATGAAAATGTGGAATTTGTGGTGGTGGAAGAGATGCCGGTATTTCGTAACGGTAATGCTGATTTGATGAGGTATCTGAGTGAAAACATCAAATATCCTACCGTCAGTGCCGAGCAGGGAGTTCAAGGAAGGGTAGTGGTGCAGTTCGTTGTGGGTGTTCATGGAGAGATCCTGAATCCGGTAGTGGTGAAGAGTGTGGATCCGTATCTGGACAAGGAAGCAATCCGCGTGATCAGTTCCATGCCAAAATGGAAGCCCGGCAAGCAAAGAGGAAAAGCAGTGAGGGTGAAATACACTGTTCCTGTAGTCTTCAGGCTGCAAAGTTAAGATTTAATTAGTATGGATGGAGGAAGCGTAATCTCAGAAGAGGACGCTTCCTCTTTTTTATGACAGTACGGTCGGCTGTTTATATGTGCAGGACACAGTGAAGTGTCTTAATTAAAGGGTGTATCCTAAATCGTGTTTACTTTGTTAATGTATTGTTTTATTGAAAGGTACTTGTCTGTAATTGCCAATAAATCCAATCTTAAATGATATTACGGGAATCTGAATGTGAAGAATAAATTTCGGTAAGTAGGTCTATGATATAATAGTCTGATAATCAAAATTTTCTTGTTTTAGATATTTGCAGCAAATTGGGGCTCTCTTCATAAGAGAACCCCAATTTGCTGCAAATATACGTATAATTCTTCAATCTGAAAGTTTTCGCATTAGAAAAAGTGTCTTCAAATTGCCTTAAGAATGATTATTGTTTGCAAAGGTTTTAATTCTAAGGAATATTATGTACCACATTATCAGCTAGTTAAGATAAATTGGGGTTCTCTTATGAAGAGAACCCCTCCAAAAAGAAGAAATTTAAGGGCTTGCCTGAGCCTTATATTTCAAGATTATGAACTTAAATTGTAATGTTTTGATGGCAATAAAGAGCGATGCGGAATCTGTAAAAGTACTCCCGTCAGACAATCAAAACATAACGAGCGAAGCGCCTAAGTTACTGCTCTGCAGTTCAATCGCTTCCGGCTCAGACCTGGGGTCAAATGAAGGAGTCACGCCATTGGCGGGAATAGGAAAGGAATACCCGGAACTCAGTTGGTACTATCTGTATCTGTCTAATAAAGAGCTGAAACGCTATATCAGTGTATTCAGCGGTAGGAAAGCTGTCCGGTTCCGTACTCTATCGGGGAGTGTAGAGGAGGAATTTTTCTGTTTCAAAGTGTTTTCCTATACAGCTGCCGATCATAGGAAACGTTTTGAGCAATGTGCTTATACCAAGGAGGAATATACTGCCCGCCGTGACTCAGCCCGGGTGGTGAAAGAGGCTTTTGCTACCGGTTCCACCCAAAAATTGAATACTTTGACGGACGAGAAGGAAATTGCAGGTAATGGCTGGCTGTTTGTCTGTGCTCCCTTGGATCAGTTGGAGCGTATTCTGTCTGCCATGCTTCCCCGCCAGTATCTGGTGACGGATTATAACACGCATCGTGCGGCTGTCATCCCTCAAAGCCAGATGGAGGAATTTATCTATCTGTACGAATCCATGCCTTACAATATCGAACTGATGAACCGTCCTTTGGAGGACTATCTTCAGAAGAAGCAAAAAATTCGTATTACCGGTGGCGTTTTTCGAGGAAAGGAAGGGTGCATCATGCGTTTGCACCGGAATACCCGGCTGGTGTTCGCTTTCGGAAATATGACGGTGGCGGTGAGTTATCTTCATGCTTTTCCGTTCGAGAAGATAGAGTGACAAGCCATTTCTGATTTGGCTAAAAAGAACTGTATAACATTTAGGTATGATAGATAAGTGAGTTCATTCAAAAAAGACTAAAGACGAAATTCTTTTGAATAGGTCTTTCTTTCCGGAAGAAAAGCTAACCTTTGCAAAAAATAAGATTTATGACAAAGCCTATTAGAAATACTCTGATATTGACAGGTAAAGATGCAGATATGTTTCTTGAAACGATTAGTTGTCATCCCTCTCGTGAAGAGCGTGAGAAGGAGAGAAAAGCGCATTAATGCTAGTGTCGCAGAGTTTTGCTGTTTGGTTGCTGAAATGAAAAAGTGACTTAAGTGGAGCACATTGAACTCTTTGAACGTTTGAATCAGGAACATGAGTTTCTTTGCTAAGAAAAATTTATGTTTGAAACATCCTTGACAAATAAGCGAATAGCTAAAAATACATTACTTCTTTACTTCCGCATGATATTCATGATGCTGGTCAGCCTTTACACTTCGCGTGTAATACTGGAAGCGTTGGGCGTAGAGGATTTTGGTGTATATAATGTGGTGGGAGGAGTCGTATCAATGTTTGGATTCTTGAATAGTGCGATGTCCTCTTCTACTCAACGTTATATTACATTTGAATTGGGTAGAGGAGTGATGAGTGAACAACAGAAGGTGTTTACTACTTCAGTGCAGATACATATGTTTATTGCATTAATTGTAGTTCTGTTGGGTGAAACAGTTGGACTCTGGTTCTTGGAGAATAAAATGGTGATTGATCAATCTCGTCATTCGGCTGCTTTCTGGGTGTTTCAATGTTCAGTCTTGACTATGGCTGTATCTATTATCAGTGTACCGTATAACGCTATCATCATTGCCCATGAAAAGATGTCGGCCTTTGCCTACATCTCCGTTGTTGAAGTTGTATTAAAACTTTGTATTGTTTTTCTGTTGCTTGTGACACCTTTCGATAAACTGATTTTCTATGCCGTGTTATTGCTTGTAGTGCAACTTATGGTGCGCGTCATTTATGGTAGTTATTGTAATCGTCACTTTAAAGAAACAAAACTACGTTGTATTTGGGACAAATCCATGTTTAAAGAAATGATGGGTTTTGCCGGATGGAACTTAATAGGTAATTGTGCAAGCATTCTTTCAACGCAAGGTGTCAATATATTGCTCAATATTTTCTTTGGCCCTACGGTCAATGCCGCTAGAGGTGTTGCCGTGCAGGTACAAAATGCTGTACTTCAATTTTCACAAAACTTCCAGACTGCACTCAATCCGCAAATTACTAAAAATTATGCCAAAGGCGATAGAGAGGCTATGTACAAACTTATTATCCGTAGCTCTCGCTTCTCGTTCTTCTTGCTTTTTTTTCTTTCTTTGCCCATTTTTCTGATGACGCAAGAGGTGTTGGAATTGTGGTTGAAGAGAGTGCCTGATTATTCGGCTGTCTTCTTGAAAATTTCGCTGATGATAGTTACAGTGGATGCTATGGTTAATCCTCTGATGGTTGCTGCTACCGCTACAGGGCATGTACGTCATTACCAGACGATTGTTGGCGGAGTGGTTATGCTTATTACACCTGTCGCTTATGTGGCGCTCAAATTGGGAGCTGCACCTCCGGCGGTATTTGTGGTCCATTTCATTGTGTGTGTCGTCGCAGCTATTGCACGTATTTATATCCTCAAGTCTTTGATCGGATTATCTGTCCGCAATTATATGACACAAGTGGGAAAGAATTTGTTGATGGTTATTTTAGTGGGTGTACCTCTGCCTTTGTCGTTGTACTATTTTGTGACGCCAGATAACTTTCTGCGTATGGTTTCATTGGGAGTTGTGTGCATGTTGTCAGTGGCTATGGCCGTCTATTCGGTAGGTATGGATGTAAATGAAAAGAAATTCGTGACTGATCAATTTGTTAAGAAATTTAATTGCAAGAAATAAAAATGAATCTCCCTTTAGTGTCTCTCATTGTTCCTGTTTACAACCGTCAGACAAGTATTGAAGTATGTTTGAAAAGTGTGTTGAATTTGGAATATACTCACTTTGAGGTACTGGTGATAGATGATGGTTCGACCGATGATTCGTTGGATATAATCCGGCGTGTGGCGGCTACGGATACTCGTATCAAAGTCATTGTTCAAAAGAATAGTGGTGTCAGTGTGGCACGTAATCATGGATTGGATGAGGCTAAAGGTGAATGGATTGGTTTTATTGACTCGGATGACGCTGTGATGCCATGTCATCTTGATATCATTCGTGATGAACAAGGATCGCACGCCGACTTGTTGATGGTTAATCACACATCAGGCCAATATTTTGATGGTGTGATCAAACTTCATGTTTCTGACGGAATGAATAAACGTACAGAGCATCCTGTAGCCGCTACTTATTTGTTTAATGATTTCGATCCTTTTGAAAATCCCTTTTTCCCAATATGGAATAAATTTTTTAATCATACACTGATTGAACGGCACCACATACGTTTCGATTGTACACTGTCGTTGGGCGAGGACCAGGAAATGTTGTGCCGTTATTTGTTGTATGCCGGAAAGATTGTTCACTATTCGCGTCCTTCTTATATCAATCTTGAGTGGCCGGGATTGATTCATTTGGGCAGTAAACTTCGAGAACCTTCCGATTATCTTTATAATCAAAAATGTAACTATAAGGCATTATGTAGTGTAATACCAGTCGGGAAAGGTAAAACAGAATGGTATTCAATACATTACGGAATAAATAGACCTATTACCCGTATTCTTTATAATTATACAAAATTAAAAAATCACAAGAAGTTGTGTAGGGGCGAACTACTGAAATTCACTCAAAAAGAAATAATTCCGTTCATTGCATCTATTGACATTACTGAAGGTAATGCTCGTGAGGCGAATGTACGCTTTGTACGCCGACTTTTGTTGAGTTATGGAGCAAGGCCGGCTATCATTTGGTGTTATATTTATAATGTATATATACAGTTTACTGATTGTCTTTATCGGGGGGGGCGTAAATTGAAAAAAATTGTTGGGAATGATTTGCATTCAAGATAAGAAGGACTGTTGCGGTTGTTCAGCTTGTGTACAGAAGTGTCCTAAGCATTGTATATCTTTTTATGAGGATGAAGAAGGTTTTCTTTATCCTAGGATAGATACAAATAACTGTATAGATTGTGGTTTGTGCGAGAAAGTTTGTCCGTTTCTGAATTGCGATAAGGCTGTTCCTCCGCAGGAGGTCTGGGCGGTAAAAAATCAAAATGAATCGGATAGAATGCACAGTTCTTCGGGAGGCGTGTTTATAGCATTGGCCCGTGAAGTACTGGCATGGGGCGGTGTGGCGTTTGGTGCTGTCTTTGACGAGAATTATGAGGTGAAGATAACTTATTCGGAAACGTTGGAAGGGGTTCGTTCCATGATGGGAAGCAAATATTTGCAGGCACGGGTGGAAACAGGGTTTGCAGATGCTGAACGTTTTTTGAAGCAGGGGCGCCATGTTTTATTTTCGGGTACTCCCTGTCAGGTAGCAGGACTTCATAAGTATCTCCGGAAAGATTATCCTAATTTGTTGTCTGTAGATTTTCTTTGTCACGGTGTACCGAGTCCCGGTGTGTGGCGGAGATATTTGAAAGAAACAATGAATGACTTACAATCCGCCCGTAGGGCGGTGGCTGGAAAAAATACAGTTTTCCCTTCTCTAAATGTCATGCCCACGATAGTGGGTATAGAATTTAGAGATAAGACACTGCACGGCTGGAAAAAATTCAGTTTTGTTGTCCGTGGAAGCTCTGCCTTTAAGGCGGACAAAAATTCAGTTTTGTTGTCCGATATACACCGTGAAAATCCTTTTATGAGAGGTTTCTTATCTGATATTTATCTGCGTCCTTCTTGCTATGAATGTAAGTGTAAGAACGGGGTGAGTCACAGTGATTTGACTATTGCTGATTTTTGGGGAATTGACCGCTTGATACCTGATTTTGATGATGATAAAGGGGTGGGGTTGGTATTGGTAAACACGACTAGTGGACATCATTTTTTTGATAAGCTTTCTATGGAGAAACGTTTGTCCTCATTGGCTGATGTGCAGCCATTGAATGGTGGTTTCAAGGAATATACCCGACCACATCCTAAACGTGTGCAATTCTTCCAACGGCTTGCGAAAGGGGAGTCAGTGAAGAATATTGTGGAAGATTTGCTGCACGTTCCATTGTGGCGTAGAATACTAAGAGCCATAAAGGAACTTTGTAGACGCATATTCCAAAGAAAGCTGACATGTGATTAGGAAAAACAGAATGAAATTTGTTTCTTTGCATAGAAAACAAACTAAAAAGGGAATTGACATCAATGCCACAATTCATTCAAAATATACAGATCAAGAACTTCAAATCAGCAAAGAATGTCAGGTTTGAAGACTGTAAGCGAATCAATCTTTTGATCGGCAAGCCTAACGTCGGTAAGAGCAATTTGCTGGAAGCCTTATCCATCTTTTGTCTTCCATTTTTGAAGTATCTTAAAAAGAAGGATTTGCAACAGTTTGTCAGGGTGGAAAATATCTCGGAATTGTTCTGTAACGGTAATGTTGAAAGTGACATACAGATTCAGGCAGACGGGAAGCAAGCTGTACTCAGGTGGGTTCCGCAGGGGGGCATTGAAGTGAGTTTGCAATATGCAGCTTCAGAAGAGGCAATAACGTTGCCTTTTTCAAGTACATTGACATGTACGAAGAAAAATATACCGGACACCTCGGATAATCCCTTCCGTTATTATATTTTCCCGGCATCTTTTACCAGGGAGAGTAGTTTGCAGAACTTTTTATTGCCTCCTTCCGGTGGTAACTTGATGACTGCCGTCTCCTTGTTGTCTGCATTGAAAGATGAACTTTCCGCTATATTTCATGAATACGGTCTGAAGTATGTGTTTGATGCGGGCAGTCAGGAGATCAAGGTGATGAAAGAAAGTGGTGATGGAGAAATCTTTTTGATACCGTTTCATTCTTTGGCAGATACATTACAGCGGCTGATATTTTATAAGGCTGCCATATTGAGCAACAAGCAGAGCATATTGCTGTTTGAGGAGCCTGAAGCGCACACTTATCCTCCTTATATCACTAATGTGGTGCAAAGTGTTATAGACTCGACGGACAACCAGTTCTTCATCACGACTCATAGCCCTTATATTATCAATGCTCTGCTGGAGCAATTGAATGATGAGGTTGCCATCTACTTCGTGGACATGAAGTCGGGAAATACTACCGTGCAACGTGCTACGGAGGATGAAATGCAAGAAATGTATGAGAGTGGGGTGGATTTGTTTTTTAATATAGAAACATATTTGAAGTAATGAAAGACTTGTTCATCATTCCGGAATGTTATATTGACACAAATCTGGTAGAAACTTTGATAATAACTGATGGGTGTAATCATCAAAAAGGTTGCAATACAGTGGTGAAAACGATGCAACAGAAGTTTGCCAACGCCTTTTCTGTAGGAATTATAGATGAAGATAAACGCCAGGTGAGTTATGTGAAAGAGTTTTCCGAGATAGCGCGTACTCCTTCATTACGGCTTAAGAAACATGGTTCTAAATCTCATTATCTGATCATGGTATCTCCTGCAATGGATGGATTTTTATTGAAATGTGCGGAAGAATTAGGAATCAGTATGGAAGAATATGGTTATACTTCTTGTTTGAAAGAATTTACGTCTATAACAAAGTCTGTAACCAGTAAGAATGATTCAGCCTTTAAAAAACTTTTTAAAGCGTTAGATAATGCTTCGGAGATGATTGTGTTGAAGGAATGGCTGGAGTATCTGAAAAAGAATCAATATAAGTGCAATGTGGACGAGTTGAAAAAGATAGCTAAAGTATGAAAGGAGCTGTTTTCACAGCCCCTCATACTCTTTCACCGCATCAAAGCAAGGGCATCCCTTCAGCGGATTCAAATCCCGATGTCCTACAATGATTGCTTCGGGCAGGACAGCCCGCAACTCCCGGAGCAAGGCCAGCAGGGCCGCTTTCTGTTTCAGTGTCCGTGTGTCCGCGGGTATGCCGCCGGCAGACAGGCCCCCTTCATAACAGATGCCGACAGAATGCCGGTTGTGGTTCTTGCAGTGCGCTCCGATTCGCTCCAGCGAGCGTCCGCGGTGAATCCCGCCGTCGCGCGTGATGTAGAAATGGTAACCGATATCCTTGAAACCGCGGTGGTGGATATGGTCGTGGCGGCAGGTCTCGAAATCCAGGTTCCGCCCCTCGGGGGTGGCGGAACAATGGATAATGATCAATGTTATCTTGCGCATACCGGCCGGTTAAATACAACTTTGTATACCTATGACGCTGCCTATAGCAGTTGCCACTGCAATGATAACTTTCAGGATGGTGCTCCAAGTAGATTTTCTTTTCTGATTTTCCATAAAGGATAAAGTTTTAAGTGTGATACATTAAAGATTTAGACTTCCGGCTCGTTTTTGCTCTTCAGCAGGTCTGCCACGGTTTTTCCTTCCTTTTCGGCACGCAGTGCGGCGGCCTGTGCGGCACGGCTGGCTACAGGTTGGAATTCCAGTGCGCCGAAGATGGTTTTTAAATCCTCTCCGGGAACATATTGGATATTGACTCCGGTGATATGGGCGGCGGTGAAATCCGTCAGTTTTTCCGTTCCTATACTGGCTATCTGGAGACGGAACTTGCCCAGTTCACCGAAATCCACCTGTTTGCCTTCGGTAAGGGCTTCCAGCAGATTGTCTACAGTAGCGGTGAGAACGGCCACCACATCGGCGCGACTCACGGTAGTCTGTGAAGAAACACGTTTGCTGAGTTGTTTCAAGGTAAGTTCGCCATTGATCTGTGAGGTGGCGTAAGCTTTGGGAGCCGCATCCTTGTCCAGCGGATTGGGACGTAATGAAACACTGTAATTTAATGCCATAATGATTTTGTTGTTAAATGATTAATATGAATTGAACATGACAAAGATAACACTTCGGAAAGGTGTGGATATGAAGGGAAATAAACAGACATGAAGGTGTGTGACACATTGTGGCGGAGAATGAAATAAAGTGAATTAAAGGTTTTGATATATTTTTATATGTGAGCTGTTTTTGTTACATTTGCTTTGATAGATAATCTCTGTGAATAAGCTTGCTGCAAAGGAGTTGTAATAGCTGGATATTTACGGATAATAGAAACGTTTTAAAAAAGTGAATGTAATGAACGAAGAAGAAACGTATATGGGCGAATGGCCGGTGAAGCCTTATTACAAACGGGATTTGGCCATGGGATATGCCCCCGATATCACTCCTGTGGCAGCATTGAACCGCCTTTCTGCCTGGATACACCATCATAAGCCGCTTTATCAGGCTTTGCTCGATTCGGGCTATGCGGACAGACAGCGTATTTTCAATTCGGTACAAGTGGGGTTGATTTTCCATTATTTGGGAAGACCGTAGGAGTTGGGCGTCCGTATGCTTGGTTCTACACGTCAGTATGTGCAGACCTATGCATACGTATGTATCGCCTCACACAGATGTATATGTGAGGCGACGTCGCCGTATGGATTAACCATTGTTACTACTACATTTCTCTTCGCTCTCATGCTCTTCATAACGTCCGCAGGGTTGGCGGGTGTAGTACACGGTTCCCGTGCGGCACAGTTCCTGGTCGCGCACTTTCAGCACATCCAGGCGGGTGAAGGCACGGTCGGGTTCGTTTATACGGGTGATGGAGAGGATGAAATCGGCCAGATTCGCCCAATTGGCACTGCCGGATATGGTGTACATGTTGATGTCCTCCATTGCGTTCTTTCCGTCTATTTTCTTCAGGCTGCGCGGATGAGCCACGATGATTACCCAAATATGGTTCTCGCGCCCCCACGACTGGAAACGGGTCAGCATCGACTTGATGCTTTGGGTTTCGGTCTCGCCTTTTCCGCTTTGCGCCTCTACAAAAAGATAAGGGTCTATCACCAGATATTTCAACGGCTGCCTGCGGCGTACCAGATCGGCCCGGTGCAGAATGTTTCCGGGAGTGGGCGGCACTTCGTGCATATCCAGATGAATCATGTGAGTGTTCAGAAAATCAAGATAGGGTGTCAGCTGCTCGTCGGTATAGGCGGTGGTGTTGGCTTTGCCCAGCAGCAGGTGTATCAGGTGTGCTATATGCTTGTCCTTGTCCGGAACTTCGAAAGAGAGGTAGCATACGAAGCGTTCCGTGTCGCGCATGATGCGGCTGGTCAGGTCGTTCAGAAAATCCGTTTTTCCGCTGTTGGGCATACCGGTCATGATGATGAGGCCGCCTGTGTCGGTGGGATGGAAGACGCGGTCGGTCAGGGGGCCGTAGCCCACGCTGTAGCCGTGGTCGTATTTGCCGTGCAGCACATTCATCACCTCTTCCCTGCGTTGTTCTACAGTGATGATATCGGTGGTGTGGCAGGCACAGGCATCTTCTATGACGCTTTGCACCACTTCGGTGCCGTAAAGATTCATCACATCGCCTATGTCTTTGCATCCTCCGGGCAGGGTGGTGAAAAGGCAGCGTGCTCCGAAGTAGTCGGACAGATGTTTCACCAGTGTGCGTCCGGGCAGGTCGGTGTCACCGCAGATCACGATGTCCTGCACCTGGTCCAGCCAGGAAGTGAATGCCTCGAAGCTTTTCGCCAGGTCGCTTGCCGCTCCCGAGGGCACACTGATGACGTGGCGGTATCCTGCTTCCATCAGTACCAACACATCTTTTTCGCCTTCTACGATAATGAGTCGGGGAATGGTCTCTTCCTCCACCAACAGCGGATTGATGCAGTCTATGTTGTAGGGAGCGCATGGTTTGGTGGGCGAATCCTGACTCCAGAATTTGCTGTAGGTTACGGGAGATTCTTCCGTTCTTCCGTCCGGAATTTCTATCTCTCCGGATACTGCGGAGGCGTTGGCAGCGGTAACGGTTTTTGCGGATGGCGAGGGGCTGCATGAGCGGTACTTGGCATTAACGGGACGTCCGTCCACGTAGTTCACGTAGGCGATGCAGGGAAAGACGGAGGAAGCCTGTTCGCGTTTGTCCTCACTGTTCTTGGTGATGCAGTAATGACGCAGGCAGCCGATATGCGTTGCGATGGCTGTGGCGAGAGAGATGCCCTGATCGGCCAGATAACGGCGTGCTGCCAGTTGGTCAGGATCCGTACACTCGGGCGATTCATCTAGCGGCTTGATTTTTTGCAACACGGCGGGGGATAGGATTTTGTAATCGCCCGGCAGCATGGGGACTTCGTTCACGCTGTTTTCTGTCGCATTTCGATATTCCGGTAGGTTGCCTGTGAGGTGGCGCGTTCCGGGGGGGTGGGTATGTTCCGGTTCGATCGGACGACTTTTCTTTGGGGTAAGAGAACATGGGACGCTTGTCTTTGCAATAATCAGTCAGGATGCCATTGAATTCGCATCCGGCGTAGAAGCAATGATACAGCCCTTTGGCTTTTGAGATATACAGATGCATGGTACCGCATTTGGGACACCGGGCAATGAAATTTTTTCCCGCATTCTTACGGTCGGGAAAGTCGGAGAGAGAATAATAAGGTTTCATTTGAATTAAAAATTGAGAATTAAAAATTAAAAAATAAATGCCGGGCAGCCAATGCGCAGCCCACTAATCATAAACCACTAACCACTAATCCCCCGTGTCTATCCATTCTTTGGACAGCACGTTCCAGATGGCGGTTTCGACAGGTCGTGGCGGCGCATTTTCCGGTATTTCCACTTTTCCGTCTATGGGGTCGTCGTAATAACGGATATCCGTGCCGGCGTCCTTCCACTCGAAGGGTGAGACGGGGCGGAATTCACGGAGTTTCCTACGTTTCTCCTCCAGGTCTTTGCTCAGCTCGCTGCTCAGCCGGGCGACGGCTTGTTCCATCAACGACTGTCCGTGGCGCGTCTTCATGAGGTTTTGCAGCCAGATGATTCTTCCTGCATGAGAGTTCCGTGAGAAGCGGGGATCGGCATCGAAGTGGGGAATGAGAAATTGGTTCACCAGAATTACCAGTGTTTGCAATGCCCTTGGGCGGGTGTAGTTGTGACTGGTGGCTATGCGGTTGATGAGCGGTATCAGTACCCGTTGCTTGTCTTCGGGGGTGGTGTTGAGCCGGTGGAAGAAGTCGGTGGCAGGAGATGAGGATGGTGAGGCTTTTCCGCCGTCAGGTGTTTCCGGAGGAATTTCCGAAGGAGTATTTCCGGCATCCGCTTCCATTTTCTTCGCTTTCCGCGCTCCGTTTCCGGCGGGATCTCCCTTACGGGAATCCTTCGGAGGAATTATATTATTAATATTATATAATACACTATTATTCGTAGTTGCTTGATTTGCAGCTGTAGTTGCCGGACTGGCAACAGGAACTGTAAGTTCGGCAACAGAACCGGCTGCTTGTGCAGAGGCATTTTTCAGTCCGTCGCACCACAGGGGGGAGTAGAATCCCAGCAGGTGGGTACGGTTTTCGTTCCAGATGAGGCCGAATGAGCAGCACTTCCTGATGTTTTCCAGCAAGGTGGTGGTATGCGTGGTTTTCATGGACTGGCAGATTTGGTAGAGGTTGCGCATGGGATATATTCCTTCGGCAGTCATGTAGGGTGTCAGTCCCAAATAGAGATCCAGCAGTTTCAGTGTGGCGGAATCAGTGATTCCTTTCGCTTTCCACTGGTGGATCATTTTCTGCGTCTCGCTGATGGAAACGCTTTGTTTCAATGCTTTTATAGCCATGTATGCTTGTTTTAGTAATAATGGCGGTGAAGTTACAAAGGAAAAAATAGACGTGTCTGTCCACAGTGGACAGACAATTATGAGACAGATGGTATTATTAACAATGTTTAAACTGAAAAAAATGAAAGACAGAGAGTTTTCTACAAAGAAGTTGGCCGAGAGCATCAAGGTTCTTAGAAAAGCCAGTGGCGTAAATGTAAAAGAATTTTGTAAATCTATCCACATGACGGAACGTAGCTATTACAGTGCTCTTAAAAGTAAACTGACAATCTGAATTTTTATGCTACTATCATGCATTCTTTGGTGGAAAATTATGGCGATTGCGGAATGGACGAGGAGATAGAGGCGGTGAAACGCGAGTGGTGGAATGTGGTGACGGAGAACTCGTGGGAGTATTTGGCGGGGGAGAAAGAGAAGTTTGAGGAGTAGATGGTAAGAGGGTTTAAATTATGAGAATTGGAATATTGACATTGCCTCTCCATACTAATTATGGAGGGATACTTCAAGCGTATGCGTTGCAGACGGTATTGGAACGAATGGGGCATGAAGCTTCGGTGATAACTACACCCAATAAGGCTGAATTGCCTGTATGGAAATGGCCTTATTCTTATCCTAAACGGATGATAAGGAAATATATATTGGGTAAGAATGAACCGGTTTTTTTTGAATCGTACCATAATCGTGTATATCCGATTGTAGGTCAATATACTTTACAATTTATAAATAAATACATTCATTGTTTTGAGGTCGGGAAATTACTCGATTTGAAAGAAAAGGACTTTGATGCTTTTGTGGTGGGTAGTGACCAGGTGTGGCGTCCTATGTATTATCCGACTAGAATAGAGAATGCATATTTGGACTTTGCAAAAGATTGGAACATTAAACGAATGGCTTATGCTACTTCTTTTGGAACAAGTGAGTGGGAATATACTGTCGGGCAGACTGAGCGCTGTAGGGAATTATTACGGAAATTTGATGTGGTAAGTGTTCGTGAGGAATCGGCAGTGGAACTGTGTCGTAAGTTTTTTGGAGTGAATGCCAGCCATGTGTTAGACCCCACTATGCTTTTGGATGTTCAGGATTATGTAGATTTGGTGAAAAGGGCGGATATTCCTAAAAGCAAAGGTACATTGTTATGCTATATCTTGGATGAAACGGAATCAACAACAGATCTGATATCACGGTTGGCTAGTGAGACGGGGTTGGTTCCTTTCCGCGGAAATTCACGTGTGGAAGATTGGAGCGCACCTTTGGCAGAGCGTATCCAGCCGCCGGTAGAACAATGGTTGCGAGGCTTTATGGATGCGGAACTGGTTGTTACGGATAGTTTTCATGCTTGTGTGTTTTCTATATTATTTCATAAACCTTTTGTGGTTGTGGGGAATAAGGAAAGAGGTTTGGCCAGAGTTAAATCTTTGTTGAAAATGTTTGGATTGGAAGAACGGTGGAATTCAGATATTCCTACTATATCTTTTTCTAAAACTATTGATTGGAAAGATGTGGATGAATGCCTGGAAGAGTGGAGAAAGAGCTCTCATGATGTGCTTCGCTTTTTTAAAATCAATAAAGAATAATTATGAATGGTAATCCCAAAGTATCTGTTATTGTTCCTATATATAAGGCTGAAAGTTATTTGTATAAATGTATTGATAGCTTGTTGACACAGACGTTAGCTGATATTGAAATACTGCTGATAGATGACGGCAGCCCAGATGGGAGTGGAATGATATGTGATGAATACGCTAGGAAAGATTCACGTGTAAAGGTATTTCATAAGTCTAATGGAGGTGTGGCCAGCGCAAGACAATGTGGTTTGGACCATGCATGTGGAGAATATGTCATCCATGCCGATCCGGACGACTGGGTGGAGTCTGACATGTTGCAATCTCTTTATGAAAAGGCTGTTGAGGAAGACGCCGATATGGTGATTTGTGACTTTTACTATGAGATAGATGAAACAGAAGGTTATGTCAGGGTTTGTCAGCAGCCGGAAACATTGGATCATATGACTGTGTTAAAAAACCTGTTCCAACAGCTGCATGGCAGCTGTTGGAACAAACTCTTACGAAGAGTTTGTTGCAGCAAGTATAATGTGCATTTTGATTTGAACCTATCATTTTGCGAAGATTTGTATTTCAATGCTTCGCTGTTGCTTTATCCGCTTAGAATTGCTTATCTATCTCGGGCTTTTTATCATTATGTACAAAATCTTAATCCTGAATCATTGTCATTTAGCTATAATAAAAGTAGTTTCCAATATGATAGAATGTTAAAGGGGAAATTTTGTCGTTTGCTGGCTCAAACGAGTGTATACCCTGTTTGTGAAATGCGATTGGACTATCTTATCGTGTATCGTGCGTATGAAGGAAGAGTCTTTTCATCTCGGGAGTTTAAAAAATGCTGTGAGCCTTATAGAAAGTTGGCTGTACAAGCCTGTCCTTCTTTGTTGATGAAAATTCGGTTTTATCTGGCTTGTCGTGGGCTTTATTCATTGGTTTATAAATTGCATTCTTATATTGTGAAATTTAGGTGATTTTTATTGAAGTTATGATACCCAAAGTAATTCATTATTGTTGGTTTGGAAGAAATTCGCTTCCACCGTTAGCTGTAAAGTGTCTAGAATCATGGAAAAGGTTTTTTCCTGATTATGAGATTAAAGAGTGGAATGAAGATAATTTCGATGTGAATATTATTTCCTATACAGCGGAGGCGTATAGAGTGAAAAAATATGCTTTTGTAAGTGATTATGCTCGTTTCTGGATTTTATATCATTATGGTGGTCTTTATTTTGATACCGATGTAGAAGTGATAAAATCAATGGATGATATTATAGCCAAAGGTTCGTTTATGGGATGTGAAAAGGATGCGGACAAGGAGGGAGCGACCGCGTTAGCGGTCGCTCCCGGCCTAGGGCTGGGTGTGAACCCCGGCCTAGGGCTGTATGGTGAACTCCTGCAGTTGTATGCAGGTTTGCATTTCATAAAAGAAGATGGTGGCTTGAATTTGAAAACTGTAGTGGATTACACTACGGAAGTGCTTATCTCTCATGGGTTGAAAAACGTCCCAATGCTCCAAAATGTTGCTGGTGTTTGGATCTATCCTCGTTGCTATTTTAATCCCAAAGATTATGAAACGGGGAAAATGACTATAACAGAGAATACTTATTCTATTCATCATTTTGCGGCATCGTGGCATCCATGGTATGCTGTATTGGAAAAAAATATATGGAATATTTGTGGTATGAGGAATCATGATATTTTATACAGGGGAGTAGAGAAAATAAAAAAAGGAATTAGGAAAATATGCTTTCGCAGTATTCATTAGAAAAAATTGTATATTTCTGTTTGGCAGGGTTGTTGTTTGCAGGGACGAATGTACTTGTTGCTTTGGGATATAAATCGGAAATGATATCTACAACCAAATTCTTAAATGTCCATCCTGCTATTTGGGTTTTGTTGTGCATAGCTTTATTCTTGTTTATAAAAGGGAAGAAACCTTTTTTAATGGGAAAAAGTATACTTGTTTTTCTAGCAGTATTAGTTTCTTTCAATAAATTGACGGGACGTGGGGTTGATTTCTCTTTTTTGTTGAATGTCTTAATTCTTCCGCTGGTTGTCTCATATATTTTTAGTTATTCTTCATTGATAGATAAAGGTAAGGTGCAAAATATCATATTGGATTTTTTTATTATAGAATGCTTTCTTGCAATAATAGAAAAAGTTTTAAATTTTAATCTGTTTCCTTTGGTATCCAATGGTAGCATTTCTGATTGGACTTGGGAAGGCTTTAGGAGTACAGCTTTTCAATCTCATCCTTTATCAAATGCATTGATTGTTTCTACTTTGATGAATTTTATTTTATGTTCATCTCTCCCTATGAAAAAAAGGTATTCTTATTGGTTGTTGGGATTGATTTCTTTGTTGTGTTTTAATACAAGAAGTTCAATGGTTGGTTGTTGCTTGCTTTTTGGTGTCTTTGCTTTAAAGAAAATATTAAGTAGAGGGATAGGTAATAAGGAAAAAATCATACTTCTTGCATGTTTATGCGTATTCCCTATTGCTGTTTTTGTCCTTCTTGGATATGGATTAGGGAATCGATTGCTTGAACTGGGACTGTTTGATGATTCCAGTGCAGTTGTAAGGGTGAAAATATTTGAAATATTTGATTTCTATCAGTTAAAAGATTTTATACTAGGATATTCATCGGAAAGTATCGATGATATATTATTTGTTTCAGGTTTGAGCTCTTATTGCATTGAGAATTATTGGTTGGTCTATATTTTAAAATTTGGTATTGTCTTTACAATATTAATAGCTTATTTTTATGGCTCTTTTTTTATACGTTTATTGCAAAGAACTTCGTCTTTTCACAAAATGTTTCTTTTAGGGAGCTTTCTTTTAATTTCTTCTACAAATAATTCGTTGGCTACAGATTCCATTGCATTGTCTGTTTTGACATTGTGTTGTTACTGTTTGCCTCCTATGAAAATCTCATGAATAGAATAAACATGATTGCGATTACTTTGATTGTTCCAGTATATAATGTAGAAAAATATCTGGTTCGTTGTTTGGATAGTTGTTTACATCAGGATCTTGATGAGGACGAGTATGAAATTATTGCGGTGAATGATGGTTCGTATGATGGAAGTTTAAAGCTATTGAAAGAATATGCTAATAGATATCGTAATATTGTGCTTATTGATAAACCTAATGGAGGATTGAGTTCTGCTAGAAATGCAGGTCTTGAAAGGGCAAGAGGGAACTTCATTTGGTTTGTGGACAGTGATGATTGGATTGCTGAGAATTGTTTGAAGACTGTTTGTCGTCTATTTGATAATAATAATATTGATATGATTACATTTAATACGTATTATGCAACAAATATTGGCTATAAGGAGCAGGCTGTAAAAAGGGATATGGTTGATGGACAAATACTTGATGGAGTACAATTGTATAATCAAGGATTTATCTATCCGTTTACGGGAGTTCCATTTTATATATATAGAAGTTCTTTCCTGAGGAAACATAACTTACGTTTTGTGGACAAAATATATTTTGAAGATTGGTTATTCACTCCGATAGCTTATGTGTATTGCGATAAATGCCTTTATTGGGATAATTTTTTATATTATTATTATATGAGAACGGGTTCTATAACCCAATCTGTTCCTACTGTAAAAAAAGCGGAAGACATCATCGAAATAGCAGAACGGCTTTATACTGAAACGGCTTCGGTGAAGAGAGAAAGGTCTATGATTATTTATAAATCAATAGCATGCCTTACTAAATCTTTTTATGCCCAGTGGTATTATTTGAGTAAGACTGAAAGATTATATTTAAGAAAAGCTTTTTTGACAAAGAGTTTTTGGATTAAATCTATCTTGTATAGTGCGAAATTGAAATATATTGCCGTGGTTGTCTCGTTGTTATTGAATATCAGAGTAATGCATTTGGCCAAATATAATTTTCAAAATAAATAGTTTATGAAAATAGTCTGCTTCCATGTTTTAAATGATTATAGCGGAAGTCCTAAAGTATTGGAAATGGTATTGTCTGGCTTGTTGTCTAAAGGCTACTCTATTAATTTGGTTACTTCTAAAGGTAATGGCGCGTTGAATAATCTGCAAGGAAAGAAAAATATGATTTTTTACCAGTACTATTATCGTTTTTCCCAAAATATGTTGTGGAATGCTTTACAGTTTTTGTATGTGCAATGCTATATTTTTTTTCTTTTCTTTTCGTTATCTGTTTCAAAAAGATATTGTGTTTTATCTGAATACCATCATGCCGGTGGGGGCTGCTGTTGCCGCTAAACTTTCAGGAAAGAAAATAGTATATCACTATCACGAAAACGCGTCGGCGAAAAGCAGGTTCTATGTATTTTTGGCTTGGTTTATGCAGAAACTTGCGGATGAAATTATTTGTGTTTCGGATTACCAGCGTCAGTTTTTGCGAAGAAAGAATGCTGTAACGACAATTCCGAACAGTCTTCCTCCTTCTTTTGAGGACGAGTGTGTGAAATTCAGAGGAAAAGGTAAAAAGGAGAAACGGATTTTGATGTTGTCTTCGTTGAAATTGTATAAAGGAACACTGGAATTTATTTGTTTGGCTGTAGCATTGCCTCAGTTTCGTTTTGAGTTGGTGATAAATGATTCTTGGAGTGCTATCAATTTATTCTTGAAAGAGTATGGAATAGAGGTTCCATCGAATTTAACAATATGGGACAGACAAAAGAATGTCTTACCTTTTTATGAACGTGCTTCGCTAGTCTTGAATTTGTCTAATAAAGAATTGTTCATCGAAACTTTTGGCATGACCGTTTTGGAAGCAATGACAGCCGGTCTTCCTGTTATTGTACCGACAGTTGGAGGAGTGGCGGATTTGGTGGATGATGGTGTTAATGGCTATAAAATAGATGTACAGCAATTAGAGGATATTAAAATGAGGATAATCAGTATATTGACGGATGATGAAATTTATGCTTCGTTAAGCCGGAATGCAATAGCTTTGTCAAAGAAATATTCTTATGCAAATACGATTGATAGCATAGAGAAAACGATTATTGGATAGGACTTTATGATTCCTGCTGAAAAGTTAAATCTTCATTTTAATCGGAAAAGAATGGCATAATGTGATGCGGATAATTAGAAAAGTATTATTTTTGTAAAAACGATTAAATGTATTAAGGTATGAGAATCTCGTATTCGGATGCAGCCCAGATGGAGTTGCTTTATGCTATAAAGAATATTCGTACGGAAAGTGAACTGAATGAGCTGAAACTGGCTCTTTCTCATTTCTTTGCTGATAAGGCACAAAAGGAACTGGACGAATTGTGGGACTCCGGTGTGTTGGATCAGAAAAAATTGGATGAATTGAAAGAACAACATCTCAGAACTCCTTATCGGTCATGAAACGATTGGTGGTTCTGGACACGAATTGTTTGGTGCAGTCGCTTCCTGCAAAAAGCCCGTACCATAAGATATGGGAAGATTTTCTGCAAGGGAAGTTTATGCTGTGCGTATCTAATGAAATACTGAATGAATACGAAGAGATTATAGAACGGTATTCTTCGGCCAGTGTAGCTCGGAATGTTATAAGTGCTATAGTGCATAGTCCTTATACGCTTTATAAAGAGGCTTCTTTTAAATTCAATTTGATAGAGGCGGATCCGGATGATAATAAATTTGCAGATTGTGCTATTGTTGCAAATGCAGAGTACATAGTGTCTGAAGATGCTCATTTTCGTATACTGGCCACTTTCCCTTTTCCCAAAATAAGAGTGGTAGGCTTGGATGAATTCTTGACTGATTTGTTGGTTGATATCTGAGATTTAACAAAGACCAGGTTTCTATAGCCAAAGTTCCCAATATGTGTGTTCACCTTTGAAACACGAACTTGAAACAGGATTGAGGGGCTGAAACAGCCGCATTCCCACAAAAAACCGAATGTTTTATTTCTTTTAATATTCCCGGTCGCTTTCTGCGGCCGGGCTAAACTTCATACACTTAATTTTCAATGAGAATCGCTTTTATCAGCACCCGTGGCATTCCTAATGATTACGGGGGCTTCGAGCAGTTTGCCGAATACATATCTGTAGGTCTGGCAAACAGAGGTCATGAGGTGACCGTTTATTCCCCTCATTTTCATCCTTATAAGGAAAACAGTTACAAAGGAGTCCGCATCAAGCACATCTATAGTCCGGAGACATGGATGGGAAGTTCCGTAGGGAGTTTCTTCTATGATTTTGCTTCACTGCGTGATGCGTTGAAACGGGAGCGGTTTGACATCATTTATGAGGCGGGATACACCTCCATTGTACCGGCATACATTTGGTTTAATGTAAAGAACATCAGACATCCCGTGTTTACCACGAACATGGACGGACTGGAATACAAGCGTACGAAATTCAACAGATGGGTGCGGAAGTTCGTCTTTTGGGAAGAACGGATGACTGTGAAGCACAGTCATTACTTGATAGCCGACAACATGGGCATTCATGACTATTACAAAGAGAAGTATGGCAAGGAGAGCAAGTTTCTGGCGTATGGGGCTGATATCCACGAGGATTACAATCCGGAGTTTCTGAAAGAATTCGGACTGGAGGAGAATGGTTATTATTTGCTGGTGGCTCGTCTGGAACCCGAAAACAATATAGCAATGGCAATCGACGGCTATCTGGCATCCGAAGAGAACGGGCGCAGGCCATTGGTCATTGTGGGAAAAACCAATACTCCTCATGGCAAAGAGCTGGTGGCCCGGTATGGTAAAGAGCGGTCGGTACGTTTCATCGGTGGCATTTATGATTTCAAAAAGCTGAACTCCATACGAAAATACTCTTTGGCCTATTTTCATGGGCATTCGGTAGGCGGAACGAACCCTTCATTGCTGGAAGCTATGGCGTCCGGTTGTTTCATATTAGCCAATGACAATCTGTTCAACCGGGCGGTATTGAAGCATCATGCGGAGTATTATAGTACTCCGGCGGAAGTAACTGGGTTGTTGAATGATATGGCTGCATATGTAGTGCGTGATAAGGAAAAATTTATCGCGGCAAATTTAGAGGAGATCCGTACAGCGTATTCGTGGGAACATTTGGTGGATGAGCATGAAAAGTACTTTGAATGGTTACTGGCACAGAAACGCTGAAAAAAGATGGGATTTATATCAAATAAGAAGAGATTATACAGGGTACTTACGGCTGTCTTGGTATTTCTGTCAATCAGTTTTTCCGTCTGTGGACAGGCGTTGAGAGGTACGACCGGACTGCTTCATGCGCCGACGGCCGATATGCAGCGGGACAAAACGTTTATGCTTGGAGGTAATGTGCTGGACATAACCCCCCGTTGCATTATTATGATTTTGATGTGAGATACACTTTCAATTATTATCTCAATATTACGGTTTTTCCCTGGCTGGAAGTGGGATATACCTGTACGTTGAATTACGCCAATAAGGGTTCTACATATTTCCCGGAGCAGTCGTGGGGGAAATACACCAATCAGGACAGGTCTTTCAATTTCCGTCTTCGTGTCTGGAAAGAGGGATGGTGGAAAACGTGGACTCCGCAGATCGTGATAGGGGTGGACGATCCGGGTACTCATGACAGTTACGGTGGAGGAGGCATATCAAGTCGTGACCAGAATGGCGGTAATTGCTTTTTCACCCGTTACTATATTGCTGCTACGAAGCATATTGGGGTTGATAATCTGGGAATGTTGGGAGTGCATCTTGCCTGGGTGCTGGACCGGCCGGCTACCTGGGAGCATCATAACCGTCCGGCTATAGGGGTGAATTTCCGGTTGGGATTGCTTGTGCAAGAGTCTTGGGCTGTAAAAATGATAAATGGCTTGAACCTGATGGCGGAGTACGATGCAAGAACTTGCAATGTAGGTTTTGAGTATAGTTTTTGGAAAGATTATGTAAATCTTGTAGCCGAGCTGAATAATGGGAAATACTTCTCCGGAGGTCTTGTCTTTAAAGTCCATCTGAAATAATAAAAAAGAGCATTCGGTTAGGATTTTCCGGTTAGATTTTGTTCCTTTGTAGTACAATCAGAAAAAGTAGCGCGCCATGAAGCAACAGTCATTGAAGAGATGCCCGATAGGGATACAGACTTTTGAGGAAATCATCAACAAGGATTATCTCTATATAGATAAGACGGAATATGTTTACCGGATGGCATACGGTGCTTCCAAATATTATTTTCTGAGCCGCCCCCGACGGTTCGGAAAATCGTTGCTGACCTCTACGCTACACTGCTATTTTACCGGAAAGAAAGACCTTTTCAAGGGACTTGCCATCGAAAAGCTGGAAACCGAGTGGACGGAATACCCGGTGCTTCACTTTGACATGAGCTTGGCCAAGCATGTGGACAAGGAAACATTGGAAAGCATGCTGGATGTGCAGCTCTTTGAACATGAGAAAATATACGGGAAGCCGGAAAGGGCGGTCACTCTCAATGACAGGATGAAGACACTCATCATGCGTGCCTATGAGCAGACCGGCCGCCAGGTGGTAGTCCTTATTGACGAATATGACGCACCCTTGCTGGATGTGGTGCACGAGGATGAGAACCTCCCCGTCCTGCGTAATGTGATGCGTAATTTCTACAGTCCGTTGAAGGCGTGCGACCCTTATCTGCGCTTTGTGTTCCTAACCGGCATCACCAAGTTTTCCCAGCTCAGCATTTTCAGCGAGCTGAACAATATCAAGAATATTAGCATGGACGAGCCCTACGCTGCCATTTGCGGTATCACTAAAGAGGAAATGTTGGAACAGATGGGCGGGTATATAGAACGCTTTGCCCTTTCGCAGGAGATGAGCAAAGAAGATACCCTACTGAAACTGCAAGAGAAATATGACGGCTATCATTTCACCTGGCCTTCGCCAGATGTTTTTAATCCGTTCAGCCTGCTGAATGCTTTCGAAGATGGCAAGTTAAACTCTTATTGGTTTGGCAGCGGCACGCCCACCTATCTGATAGAGATGCTGCGCAAGTTCCATGTTCTTCCCTCTGAAGTGGGACACAGCATGCAGGCTATGGCTGCCAGTTTTGATGCCCCTACCGAGCGGATGACAACTATTACGCCTTTGCTCTATCAGAGCGGCTATGTCACGATAAAGGACTATGATAAATATACCGAGCTTTACACGCTGGATATTCCGAACAGGGAGATACGGGTGGGACTGATGCAGAGTCTGTTGCCGAACTATCTGGCTTACAATACCGATATGGGGCTTACTACCATAGGCCGTATGTATGGTGCGATACGCTTGGGCGATATGGATGGAGCCTTGCGTCTGCTTCAGGAGTTTCTCTCCACCGTTCCTTATTGCGATAACACGAATTATGAAGGGCATTACCAGCAGTTGTTCTACATCATCTTCTCTCTTTTCGGAATGTATGTGGATGTGGAAGTCCGTACCCCGAAGGGACGTGTGGACGTGGTGATGCGCACTGCCGATACCTTGTATGTCATTGAACTGAAACTAGGCAAGGATGCCGATGCCGCCATGTCTCAGATAAATTTGAAAAACTATCCCGAACGTTTTACCCTCAGCGGACTGCCTGTGGTGAAAGTGGGCATCAGCTTTGATGCGGAGGAGCATACGTTGGGCGACTGGCTCATAGAAAAATAGCCCCTGTCATCGGTTTCGTATTAAATTCAGTGGCGGAACGGTTTGCGATATCAAATATTTACGATATCAACTAGCAAGCTGCTGATAAAAATGAATTCATAAAGATAGAATATTCACTATAGGCTGTGTGCGATGATGCATGCAGCCTTTCTCTCTTTTGTTGTCGGTGGCGACCGGCATCCGCACCATGATGTATTGCAAGAACGATGGTCTTCGTGACTACCAGCAGGAGATGAAGCTCAGGCTCTTTAAGGAGTGGGAGTTCCATCGGAGTGTCATGGTACAAATGCCTACAGGCACAGGAAAGACACATCTGCTGGCAGCGGTGGTGAAAGAGTTTCTCTGTGGTATCGGTACCGGTACGCGGGTGTGGATTGTGGCGCATCGCAGAGAGCTGGTGGAGCAGATAGAGGAAACCGCAGCCCGGTATGGAATGGGAAAAGAACCGGACAAAACGGGAAAGAACGGAAAGACGGGGAAAGACAGTATGCCGGAAGAATCCGGAAGGGTGCGGGTATTCTCCATCCAGTGGTTGTCCCGTAACTGGAAGAATATAGGGGAAGCTCCCGGATTGATTGTCATTGACGAGGCGCATCATGCACTGGCGGAGACTTACAGGGAGCTTTGGAAGAGATATCCGGAGGCGAGGAAACTGGGCATGACCGCCACCCCCTGCCGGCTGAACGGCAAGGGCTTCACGGATTTGTTTGATGCGCTGATAACTTCGTGGAGCATCGCGGAATTCATCGGGAAAGGCTGGCTGTCGGCTTTCGACTACGTGTCTATCCGTGCGGACAGCAGGGAGCAACAGATAATAGATTCGTTGAAGAAACGTGGGGTGGACGGAGATTATCAGGTGAAGGAAATGAATGAGGTGTTGAACCGTCAGGTCAGCATCCGGCGGTTGTACGAGAGCGTCGAGAGGTATGCCGCCGGGAAAAAAGGAATGGTGTATGCCGTCAGTATAGCCCATGCCCGTCAGATAGCCGCCTGTTACAATGCACACGGAGTGTCGGCTGTGGCTATCGACAGCAAAACGCCTGCTTCGGAGCGTAGGGAACTGGTAGAGGGCTTCAGACAGGGAAGGATCAGGGTGCTGGTCAATGTGGATATCTTTTCCGAGGGCTTCGACTGTCCCGATGTGGAGTTCGTGCAGCTGGCTCGTCCCACGCTTTCACTGGCGAAATACTTGCAACAGGTGGGGAGGGGATTACGGAAATCGGGTGATAAGGAATCCTGTATGCTGATAGATAATGTGGGGTTGCACCGGATATTCGGTTTGCCCGTCCGTGAGCGGGACTGGGAAGCGATGTTCGAGGGGCGGATACTGGGTGACACCTTTTCTCGGAAAAGAGCGGAAAACGGGCTGTCCGTGGCGTGTTCGCTCTTGGAGGAAGGCAGGCGGGAGGAAGAATGGGAAATGGTGATGACCCATGGACAGTTGCTGGATGCGATCAGGAACCGGAATTTGTCTGATCAGGAAGAGGGGCGGAATGCACTCTCTGTTCTGAAAGCTTTCCATGACCGATGTAGCGGATTGTGGGGACTGAGGCGTAGAAACAGAGTGACAGTGATGCCTCGATACAAGGAAGTGTTCGACACCTGTGCGGACCGGGCGGCGGTTTGTTTGGAAGATGGCCGTACAGGGGTGGTGGACGATAATGGAAAGCCGAAGATCATCATAGACCGCTGCCGGAGGTTGCGATTCCTGAAAGGGGAGCTTCTGGCCGTTACGGGCAATGATGGTACGGATGCTTACATCGACTTGAAAACGGACAGGACTTATCGGGAGAAGCCGGTGGTGTGCTCTTACGGTAGCGTGGAATTGCTGAAAGTGGGAGAGACCTTTCATAGCCGCACACGGAAGGCGTATGCTTCCATGCGCGGGCTGCATAAGGACAGTCTCTGTTTTTATGGCTTTTATCTGAAGATACCGGACTATCGTGTCCCGAAATCCTGCAAGTTGGCGGATCCTGTATGGTCTACCGTGTTCGATGTTTTCGCTTGTCTGCTGGAAGGGGATGACGAGGAGGTGTATTGGTGCTGTGGTCGTCTGGCAGACCGGAGCATCGTGGTGATGGACGGGCAAGGGAGTTATTATCATGTGGAGAAAGGAAAGAGGAAACGATATATCGCCTGTAATAATCCTGAGGCTGGTGAGGAGGATTTTGACTCTGCGGTGAAGAGATTGAAGGAAGAGGCCGGGCGGCGTGCGGAGGAAATGAACCTGTTACTGAAACGGAATGAGGAGGAGAAAAGACGGAAGAGACTGGAGGAGATAGGCGATGTCCGTCCTTTCCGGATGGGGCTGAAATGGGGGCTGAAGTCGGGTGAGCGTATCGTGGTTCCTCCTTGTTATAGGAACATCTGTCCTCCCGTCGGCGGTTATTGTGTATTCGAGGAGAATGCTTGTCAATGGGGACTGATGGCACCGGATGGTAAGGTGGTGGTGGAGGCCAGATACCAGAAAGTGGAGATAGAGGGGGATGGGACGGTGCGGCTGACGGTTATTCCGGGTAAGGTGAAAACGATAAAACTTTGAATACAACTGATTGGTTTCATATAACCGTTACTGTTTGAGACAAAAATAAGGCATTTAGTGCAGCCCAGCAAGGCTTGTCCTTGCTGGGCTGCTTTTTTTATGAGGAATAAATAGGGGATATTTATGAAAACATGTAAGAAAAAAGGGAGTGAAAGGAAATAGTTAGTAATAAAATGCTTGCTATCTTATTATATTTGTTACCTTTGTGGGTCTTATAATATGAAAAACAATGAAAATAACAATTCTACAGAGAAATATAGAATGGGCCAATCCACAGGCCAATATAGCAAGGGCGGACGAAGCGATAAGCTGTCTGCTGGATGCTGATCTGTTTGTTTTACCCGAAATGTTTTCCACCGGTTTTTGTACGCAACCCGAAGGAATTGCGGAGAGCGCCGACAGTGAAACCCTGCACTGGATGAAGCGTAAGGCAGCCGAGCGGAATTGTGCTATTGCAGGCAGTGTAGCAGTATGTGAGAATGGAAACTATTATAATCGTTTTTACTTTGTCCATCCGGACGGAGCCGTGCAGCATTATGATAAGAAACATTTGTTCACCTTCGGGGGCGAACACAAGCGTTTCACTGCCGGCACAGAGCGTGTGGTGGTGAACTTCCGTGGGGTACGTATTCTTTTGGAAGTATGTTATGACCTCCGTTTCCCTGTTTGGTCACGCAACCTGGGGGATTACGACATGATACTTTATGTGGCAAGCTGGCCCACTCCCCGTGTGGATGCCTGGAGCGCGCTGCTTCGGGCGCGGGCTATTGAGAACCAGTGCTATGTGGCCGGAGTGAACCGCATGGGAACTGATCCTGCCTGTGAATATTCGGGTGGCAGCGCCATCATCGATCCCTACGGAAAAACGATAGCCGAATGTCCGTGGAGCAGGGAAAGTGCGGTATCGGCTGATATCGATATGGAGGCATTGCAGGCTTTCAGGAAGAAATTCCCGGTATTGGATGATGCAGACCCCTTTACATTGATATGAAACAATTAACAAAATAATAGATAATGGCTGAAAAGAAATTATTGTTGGGCGATGAGGCAATTGCCCTCGGAGCGATACATGCCGGCATATCGGGTGTATATGCCTATCCGGGTACACCGTCCACTGAAATCACAGAGTTTATCCAGAATAATCCTTTGGCAAAGGAAAGAAAATTGCACAGCACTTGGTGTACCAATGAAAAAACGGCCATGGAGGCTGCATTGGGTATGTCATACGCAGGAAAACGTGCTTTGGTATGTATGAAACATGTAGGCATGAACGTGGCTGCCGATGCGTTTGTCAATTCTGCCATAACCGGCGTGAACGGTGGTCTGGTGGTGCTGGCTGCCGATGACCCTTCCATGCACTCGTCACAGAACGAGCAGGATTCACGTTTTTATGGAAAATTTGCTATGATTCCCATGCTGGAACCGTCTTCCCAACAAGAAGCATACGATATGATGGATTACGCATATACACTCTCGGAAAAACTGAAGTTGCCGGTGCTGATGCGTGTGGTTACCCGTCTGGCACATTCGCGTGCCGGTGTGGAAGTAGCCGATATCCGTGAGGAAAATCAGTTGAATCCTGATCATGAACGTGCCCACTGGGTATTGCTGCCGGGTAATGCGCGTAAACAATATCTGGATTTAGTGAAAAAGCAGGAGAAGCTGGAAGAAGTTTCCTCCAAATCTCCTTATAATTATCTGGAAGGGTTGAATCCCGAATATGATTATGAATTCGGAGTGATAGCCTGTGGTATCGGTTATAATTATGTGAAGGAGGCGGATACGGACAGTTGCCATATTCCGGTATTGAAAGTTTCGCAGTATCCGTTGCCGGCTGAAGAAATCAGGACGATGGCAGACCGCTGCGGATATGTTCTGGTAGTGGAAGATGGTCAGCCGTTTGTGGAAGAGCAGGTAAAAGCGATACTTTCCTCGGACTATGAGGTAAAGGGACGCTTGACGGAAACTTTGCCGCGTACTGGTGAATTGACTCCGGATAATGTGGGCGAGGCGATCGGATGGGGAATCAAACGTCCGTTTGGCAAGTCTCAGGTGGTGATGCCGCGTCCGCCTGCATTGTGTCAGGGATGTGGTCATCGGGATGTGTATGATGCATTGAACAAGGTGGCTGCGGAATATCCGGATGCACGCATTTTCGGTGATATCGGTTGCTATACATTAGGTGCGTTGCCCCCGTTCCGTGCTATCGACAGTTGTGTGGATATGGGTGCTTCCATAACCATGGCCAAAGGTGCTTCCGATGCAGGGGTATTTCCGGCCATTGCTGTTATCGGTGACTCGACCTTCACTCATTCCGGTATGACCGGTCTGCTGGATGCGGTGAATGACCGTGCCAATATCACGGTGGTGATTTCGGATAACCTGACTACCGCCATGACCGGTGGACAGGATTCTGCCGGTACGAACAAATTCGAGGCGATCTGCCTGGGATTAGGGGTAGAACCCGAACATGTGCGTGTGGTGGTTCCATTACCAAAGAATATGGAAGAAATCACCCGTACCATTCGTGAGGAAATAGAATATAAAGGGGTGTCTGTCATTATTCCGCGCAGAGAGTGTATCCAGACATTGAATCGTAAACTAAGACAGAAAAAAGCAGATAAGGCATGAGAAAAGATATCATACTTTCGGGCGTAGGAGGACAGGGTATCCTGACTATCGCTACTATTATAGGAGAAGCTGCTACGGCAGAAGGCATCAATTTGAAGCAGGCCGAGGTACACGGCATGAGCCAGCGCGGAGGGGATGTACAGTCTAATCTGCGTCTATCCGACGAAACGATTTATTCGGATCTGATCGCTCAGGGTGAGGCGGATCTGATTATTTCCATGGAACCGATGGAGGCGTTGCGTTATCTGCCTTACTTGCAGGAAGAAGGTTGGGTGATTACTTCCGCTAATCCTTTCAAGAACATTCCCGACTATCCTGAAGAAGTGGATCTGATGAGGGCTTTGGAGAGTCTTCCGCATGTGGTGAAGTTGGAAATAGAGGATATGGCAAAAGAAAACAGTATGCCTAAATGCGCGAATGTGATTCTGCTGGGCATGGCTGCGAAGTATATTGAAATCGTATCACCGGAACAGTTGCGCGAAAGCATAGGGCGTGTGTTTGCTGCAAAAGGTGAGAAGATTGTTGAAATGAATCAGAAGGCTTTTGATATAGGATTGAATGCGGTAAAGAACTGGTAATGCCATGAAGATATTTAGTGAAGAATTAGTGGAGAAGGCGGTGAAGGAACTGCACATCGCCAATCTTGCACAGGCTACTATCGGTGATGTGTTGTTGGTAGCCCAGTATCTGGAAAAGGAAACGGGGATTCCTTTTATCCGCATGGATCAGGGATCTCCTGGTCTTGCCGCCAATCAGATAGGGATTGAAGCGGAGAAAGCTGCTTTGGACAGGGGAGTCGGATCGCAATATCCGGCTGCCGCAGGAGTGCCCGAGTTGAAAAAGGAGGCTTCCCGTTTTGTAAAAGCTTTCTTGAATCTGGATATCTCTCCGCGCGCTTGTGTGCCTACCACCGGGTCGGTGGCGGGTTCATTCGGCTCGTTCATAGCCTGTACGCAGCGTATTCCGGGGAAAGACAAGGTATTGTTCATTGATCCCGGATTTCCTATTCAGAAATCCCAGCTTCGCATTATCGGCGTGGAGTGGGAAGAGTTTGATATCTATCATTATCGTGGACAGGCCTTGCGTGAGAAATTGGAAAGTTTCCTGAGTAAAGGCGATATAGCAGCGATTATCTATTCTAATCCGAATAATCCGGCATGGATTTGTCTGGAAGAGGAGGAGTTGCAGATAATCGGTGAACTGGCAACCCGGTATGATGTGATTGTCATGGAAGATCTGGCTTATTTCTGCATGGATTTCCGTCGGGATATGGGGCATCCTTTCGAACCGCCTTATCCGCCCACTGTGGCAAGATATACGGATAATTATATCCTGATGCTTTCTTCTTCCAAGATATTCAGTTATGCCGGACAGCGTATGGCATTGGCATGTATCAGCGACAAACTGTTCGACCGCCAGTTCCCTGCCTTGGCAGAACGGTATAAAGATGCAGGGGTGTTCGGTCCTACGCTGATTGCTTCCATTCTTTATATGATTACTTCGGGATGTACGGCTTCCACTCAGTATGCATACGCTGAAATGCTTCGTCTGTCTACCGAAGGTAAAATCAATTTTGTGGAAGATACCCGCGAATATGCCCGTCGTGCGGAACGCATGAAGAAAATATTTACCGACAATGGTTTCCATATCGTATATGACTATGATGCTACCCAGGTGGTGGGAGATGGTTTCTTCTTTACCATTGGTTACGGAAATATGACAGGGGGTGAATTGCTCCGGGAGTTATTGTATTATGGGGTAAGCAGCATCTCGCTTTCTACTACCGGCAGCGAGCAGGAAGGTGTCCGCGCCTGTACGTCACGGATGCGCGATGAACTTTATCCGGTGATGGAGGAACGCATGAGAGCTTTTCATGAAGATCATTGAAAATAATGTGCTAATAGGATAATGTGCCGATTGCCATACAGTGGGTTTGTGTGCCAGTACATTGGCAGATTAGCACATTGAAAAATTATTTATTATGATTTGGAATAAAAATAAAGAGTGCATGAGTCGGGACGAGATGAGCGCTCTGCAGGGAAAACGTCTGAACAAGTTGGTGAACTTGGTTTATCATAATGTTCCTTTTTATCGTAACAAGATGCAGGAGATGGATTTGTCTCCGGATGATATCCAGACTATCGAAGATATCGTAAAACTTCCTTTTACTACCAAGCAGGATTTACGTGATAATTATCCATATGGTCTTCAGGCTGCTCCTGCTTCGGAAATTGTACGTGTGCACGCTTCTTCGGGAACAACCGGGAATCCTACCATTGTGGGATATACGCGTCGTGACTTGTCTGTATGGTCCGAAGTGATGTCACGTTGTCTTTCAGCATACGGGGTTACCCGTAATGATACCTTTTCTGTCAGTTATGGCTATGGCTTGTTTACAGGCGGGTTGGGCGCACATTATGGGGTGGAGAATCTGGGGGCGACTGTTATCCCGGCTTCTACAGGAAATACGGAAAAGCATGTCCGTCTGATTCGCGACTTGGGTATAACGGGAATTGCCTGTACTCCTTCATACGCTCTTTATCTGGCAGAAGTGGTGGAACGTATGGGATTGACCAAGAATGATATCAATCTCCGTATCGGAGCTTTCGGAGCCGAGCCATGGACGGAAAGTATGCGTAAGGAGATAGAAGAGCGGCTGGGATTGAAAGGGTATAATATTTATGGATTAAGTGAGATTATGGGACCCGGTGTTTCCTACGAATGTCAGGAGCAACATGGTTCGCATATCAATGAGGATCATTTTTATCCTGAAATCATTAATCCTGAAACGCTGGAACGTCTTCCGGATGGAGAAGTGGGAGAATTGGTGTTTACTACCTTGACAAAGGAGGGGATGCCGTTATTGCGTTATCGTACGAAGGACTTGACTTCCCTGATGGAGGGTGAATGTCCGTGTGGAAGAACCAATATCCGTATGTCGGGTATTGTAGGCCGTAGTGACGATATGCTTATTATCCGTGGCATCAATGTTTTCCCGTCTCAGGTGGAAAGTGTTATTTTGGATATGCCTCAGTTTGAACCTCAGTATATGCTGGTGGTGGATAGGAAGAATAACCTCGACTCTTTGCAGGTACAAGTGGAAGTCCGCAAAGACTTCTTCTCGGATGATATGGGAAGTATGCTTGCCATGAAGAAAGCATTGAGCGACAAACTGAAAAGTGTCCTTTCCATCAGTGCCGAAGTGAAGCTGATGGAACCTAATAGCATTGCCCGTAGTGAAGGTAAGAGTAAACGTGTGATAGACAATCGGATTTTAAAATAAAAAAGTATGCGATATGACAATCAAGCAATTATCTGTTTTTCTGGAAAACAAAACCGGAAGAATAAATGACGTAACCAAGACATTGGCAAAGTATGATATCAATATGCATGCGTTCAGCATGGCGGAATCTACTGATTTCGGTATACTTCGCCTGATTGTTTCGGATGTGGAAAAAGCGGTGGAAGTACTTCGTGCCGAGAATTTTGCCGTGATGCTGACCGATGTGGTATGTATCAGTTGCCCGAATGTGGCAGGTTCTTTGGCTAAAGTTTTGGACTATCTGGCAGCAGAGAATATCTTTATTGAATATATGTATGCTTTTGCTCAGGGAGATACGGCACATGTGGTTATCCGTCCGTCTAATGTGGAGAGATGTGTGGAGATATTGAACAAATTTAATTGTAATGTTTTGACTAAGAACAGTCTGTAATGAATTTGACTTTGTGGGTATGAATGCATCACAAGTCTTTTTACCACAGGTTACTTGGGCTCACACGGGTGTTTAAGCTGAAAACTTTAAGATTGAACCTGTGCGAATCCGGGTAATCTGTGGCTGTTTTGATGGAACAGTCTATCAATAACAAAACCTGTTTGTTGGAGAATGCAGAATGTTATGAGCGTTCTTTGACAATGGGACACTCGAACCGATAAAAAATACCGAAGTATTGTACATGATTACATTGGATAATTTTGAGAACTTTGTTCCCTATAAAATATGGATGCGTGGGGAAGAGTATTATGAAACAGACGCTGTTTCCGAATTGGAAGAAATCTCACCCGGTGAATGGACTGCGACTGTAGAAGGAACAGACGATTATAATGTGGAGATATCTATGGATGGAAACGAGATAGAATCTTGGTACTGTGATTGTCCGTATGATGGAGAAATCTGCAAACATGTCGTAGCGACATTGTTGGCAATTCGCGACAATAGAAAAAAGGCGGGTAATAGTATTTTCTCGAAGATGAAAATCAAAGCGGAGGAAACCCCTGTTTTGGAGGAAATAAAAGAAGTGGGTAAGCAGCCTTGTCCGTCTTTGGTAGACATACAGCGACTGTTGTCTTTCATTGATCCGCAGGAACTCTCGAAATTTATCTGTGAGTATGCTTCAACGAATCTGGAATTTAAAACGGCACTTTCAAATCATTTCATAGCTAAGGAGCTATCTTTGTCATCAAAGGGAAAAGATTACAGAATTGAAATTCAAAAAGTTTTTAAAGGATCTGGTTACCATAAAAGGTCTCGTTATCACAATCGTTATGATAATTACGATCGTGACTGGAAAACTATTTTCAATCAGATGGACACTTTTTTGGAGAAAGCGGATTTCTTTTTGAATTTGGAAGCTATGGATAATTCTATTGCCATAGCTCTTCAAGTACTTCGTTTCATCGGTGAAAACTATGATGATGAACTTTTGTATGATGATGGTATTTCTTCTTCTGACTATTGTGAACAGGCAGGAGATTTGCTCCTGAAAGTGATTGAACATCCTAAAACCACTCAGGCACAAAAGATGGAGATACTTCAGGGCTTGCGTGAGATTGCTGAAATATCTATTTTTCGTGAATATGATCTTTATGATGTAGACGAATTGATGATGCAGATCAATCTTTCGATTCAATCGGCAGAAAAAGCGTTGGAATTGATTGATGAACTTCTTGAAGTAAGAAAGGGAACCTGTGATATCTATAAGTTAGTCCTTCGTAAGGTCAATCTGTTGTTAGAACAGAATGAAGAACAAAAGGCGGATGATACGATTCGTCAATATCTTTATCTGACTGAAATACGAAGAATGGAGGTTGATAAATTGATTGCCCGTTGCCAATATGATGAAGCCATTTGTTTGCTGAATGACGGAATAGAAATAGCGGAAAGAGAAATGCATTCTGGCACTGTGGGTGAATGGCTGAAAATGAAATTGGATATTTATGAAATAACTCATAGGGTTTCTGAGGTAATTGATACATGTCGTCTGTTGTTTGTGGTGGGTAGTGATAAATTGATATATTACAGCAAACTTAAAACTCTGGTACCGAAAGAACAATGGAAAAGTTTTCTGGATAGGATGATGAAAGAAGCCGAGTTAAGTGACTATTTTTCTTTTGTCGGAAATGATAAGGCTGAAATTTATGTGAAAGAAAAGGATAATGACAGCTTGTTCTCTTTGCTGTCGTCAGTCCGATACAATCAGTTGGAAGCATTGATGAAATATGCCCATTATTTGAAGGACACTCATTCTGAGAAATTGATTGCTATATATACTTCTTTATTGAATGATTATGCTGAACGGAATCTGGGACGGGAGCATTATGAATTTATAGCACGGGTATTATCCTGCATACGTAAACTAAACGGTGGACAGGCTGTTGTGAAAAGCTTGGTGGCAGAGTTCCGGATAAAATACAAACGTCGTCCGGCAATGATGGAAGTGTTGGGGAAGTTTTAAAAATAGTTTATCAGAATCTTTTTTAAAATTAGAAAGCCGCCTCCTCCGAAGCGGCTTTCCGTTTTTCTATCAGAACAAACTCCAAGCAACTGTCAGTCCGGCCATTACAATGGCGACCATACTCATCAGTTTAATCAGAATGTTCAAACTGGGTCCGGATGTATCTTTAAACGGATCACCTACTGTGTCACCGGTAACCGTTGCTTTGTGTACTTCGCTTCCTTTACCTCCGAAATTACCTTCTTCTATAAATTTTTTCGCATTATCCCATGCGCCTCCCGCATTGGCCATAAAAATGGCAAGAACGAAGCCCGAGGACAAACCACCTATCAGCAGACCGATAACACCGGGAACACCAAAAATCAGTCCGGTAGCGATAGGGGCAATGATAGCCAGTAGAGAGGGGAATACCATTTCACGTTGTGCTCCTTTGGTGGATATTTGTACGCAACGGGCATAGTCGGGTTCTGCCTCTCCTGTCAGAATCCCTTTTATTTCACGGAACTGGCGACGCACCTCCTCTACCATGTGAGCGGCTGCTCGGCCTACGGCGTTCATGGTCAGACCGCAGAACAGGAATGCCATCATACTGCCCAAAAACATGCCGCTTAGCACTTTGGGGTTCATCAGGGTTACATCGTAATAAAGCATATAGTCAGTGAAACTGGCGTTATGAACATCTACGGTAATGCCGTTTGGTAATTCCAGAATGGTTTGCCCCAACCGGGTTAATCCGATACGGATTTCTTCTACATAGGATGCCAGCAGGGCCAGTCCGGTCAGAGCTGCGGAGCCGATGGCAAAACCTTTGCCTGTAGCGGCAGTCGTGTTACCTAACGAGTCGAGGGCGTCAGTACGTTTGCGTACTTCTTTGCCCAGTCCGCTCATTTCAGCGTTACCGCCAGCATTGTCTGCAATCGGTCCGTAAGCATCGGTAGCCAAGGTGATTCCTAATGTCGAAAGCATACCTACGGCAGCGATACCGATGCCATACAATCCCATGGAAATATTGGCAAAATCAAATCCTGAAGCGAGCCAGTAGGACAAGATGATACCGGTTACTACTGCCAGTACAGGGATGGTGGTGGAAACCATACCTAGTCCGATACCGGAAATGATAACGGTGGCCGGACCGGTCTTTCCACTTTCGGCCAACCGTTGTGTGGGTTTATACGATTGAGAAGTATAATATTCGGTGGAACGGCCGATAACGATACCTACTATTAATCCCACTACCACAGCAAAGGAAATGTTTACCCAATTTTCCAAACCTAATGCCCAGAGGATAAGGAAAGTGGCAACGACAATCAGTACCGAACTTAAATTGGTTCCTGTGGCCAATGATCCGAGTAATTCCTTCATTCCTGCATTTTCTTTAGTACGGACGGCAAAAATACCGATGATAGAGAGAACGATACCCACTGCCGCAATCAGCATAGGTGCGATAACCGCTTTAAACTGCATCACGGTATCATCCGAGCCAATAAAAGCGGCAGCACCTAAAGCGGCGGTAGCCAGAATAGAGCCGCAATAGGATTCGTACAGGTCGGCGCCCATTCCGGCTACGTCACCTACATTGTCTCCCACATTATCGGCAATGGTTGCGGGATTGCGGGGGTCATCTTCCGGAATACCGGCTTCCACTTTACCTACCAGGTCGGCACCTACATCGGCTGCCTTGGTATAGATTCCACCTCCTACACGGGCGAAAAGTGCTTGTGTGCTGGCTCCCATACCAAAGGTAAGCATGGTGGTTGTGATGACACATAATTTAGCAGAAGGGTTCAAGGCGTCTGTGGGAATGCAATAGTCCAATAATATGTACCAGAAAGAAATATCGAGTAGTCCCAAGCCGACAACGACCAACCCCATAACAGCTCCGCTACGGAAAGCTACACGCAGTCCTTTGTTCAGGGAGTGTTGGGCGGCATTGGCGGTACGTGCAGAAGCGTATGTAGCCGTTTTCATTCCTAAAAAGCCGGACAGTCCGGAGAAGAAACCGCCGGTAAGAAAAGCAATGGGCACCCACGGATTTTGTAAGTTGAAGCCGTATGCCATGATAGAAAACAGAATAACTAATCCCAGAAATACCAGCCCTACCACCTTGTATTGTTGTTTCAGATAGGACATGGCGCCCTGGCGCACATAAGAAGCGATTTTCTCCATTGTCGGAGTTCCTTCGCTTTCAAGCATCATTTGTTTGTAGAAATACCATGCAAGTACCAATGCCAAGAGGGAGGCAATGGGCACAATCCAGAATAGATACGTTTCCATACGCAGTATTGATTTAAAAGTTGGTTTTGCCCAAAGATAGCAAAAAATAAATGATATTCAATAGGATAGGTCGTATTTTTATCAATTAATATTTGCGGTGCTTTTCTAATTAAGTTTAGGGGGGAATAAATATCAATATCTGTAACTTGGAACACATGTACCTGTTCCTGTGTTTCGTCAAAACACGATGAAAGGTAAACAAGACGTTAAAAAACAGTTTCACCACAGATCAAATCTGTATAATCTGTGGTGAATTTAAAACTCAGGCTTTGTATTTACCATACAGCTTATCTATCAGATCAGCGCGTCCTATTTTGCGCAATTCATTGATGATAGCACGTCGTTCTTCGGGTTTATACCAGAAAAAGAACATCCGTTGAGCCAGTTTTTCTTTTGGTGTTTTAGCGGAAAATACCGGTTGCAACGTATATGGATGATAACCTGTGTACCAGGTTTCAGTGGCTACAGTCATCGGAGTAGGAGTAAAGTCCTGTACTTGTTCCAGATGGAAATCCAATTTCTTGGTGATCACTGCCAGTTCTGCCATATCTTCTTCCGTACATCCGGGATGGCTGCTTATAAAATAAGGTATAATCTGCTGCCGCATATTCAACTCCTTATTTATTTTGTCGAAAGTCTTTTTGAAGTCATAAAATTGTGAAAACGAAGGTTTCCTCATGATTTGCAGCACTTGGTCGCTGGTATGTTCCGGAGCCACTTTCAAGCGCCCGCTGACATGATGGGCTATCAGTTCGCGGGTATATTCAGCCGTACTTCGGTTTACTGCCGGATCTTTGCTTTGATATTGTAACAGGTCATAGCGTACACCGCTTCCGATAAAGCTTTTCTTGATACCGGGAAGTGCGTCTACCGAATGATAGATATCCAATAAGGGGCGATGGTCCGTGTTCAAATTGGGACATACTTTGGGATGGATACATGACGGCCGTTTGCATCGCCGGCAAATTTTCTCATCTTTACCACGCATGGCATACATGTTGGCGCTAGGTCCTCCCAAGTCACTCAGATAGCCTTTGAAATCAGGCATTTCAGTTATGGCTCTCACTTCTCTTAAGATACTCTCTTTACTTCGGCTTACAATAAATTTCCCTTGATGGGCGGAAATGGTACAAAAGGCGCATCCGCCAAAACAACCACGGTGCAGATTGACTGAGAATTTAATCATGTCGAATGCGGGAATGCGTTTTCCTTTATATTTAGGATGAGGCATACGCGTATAGGGCAAATCAAAAGAATGATCCAGTTCGCCTTGGCTCATTGGAGGATAAGGCGGATTGACTACTACTGTTTCATTGCCTGTATCTTGCAAGATGCGGGAGGCTTCGTACTTGTTGCTTTCCTCTTCAATGAAGCGGAAGTTCTCGGCTTGTTTCTTTTTATCTTTCAGGCATGCTTCATGAGAGTGTAGGATGATATCTGGCTTTTCGTTCACACACTCAATTACAGAGTGCTCGGACGGAACTGATCCTTTCTTACAGATAAGGTAAGCCGTTTGTGGTATATCGTGGGGAATATCCTTTTGTAAGGGTAAATGGGCTCCGTCCTGACTGTCTTTGCCTTCTTTCATTCTCTTGCAAAGTTCCGTAATCGGTTTCTCTCCCATTCCATAGATCAATAAATCGGCTCCGGAATCTATCAGAATTGATTTACGCAGGCAGTCCTGCCAGTAGTCATAATGGGTGACACGGCGCAAAGATGCCTCTATACCTCCCAGAATGACAGGTACGTCGGGATAGATTTTCTTTAAAATCTGTGTATAAACGATGCTGGGATATTCGGGACGCATGTCGTGGCGGCCGTCGGGAGTATAAGCATCCTCGCTGCGCAAACGCTTGTTGGCAGTGTATTTGTTTACCATGCTGTCCATACATCCGGCGGACACACCGAAAAAGAGGCGTGGACGTCCCAGCTTCTTAAAATCGCGCAGGTCATCACGCCAGTTGGGTTGAGGCACAATGGCCACTTTCAAACCTTGCGCCTCTAATAATCGTCCAATTACTGCCGGACCAAATGAAGGATGATCTACGTAGGCGTCACCGCTGAACAAGATTACGTCCAGTTCATTCCATCCGCGCATCTCTACTTCTTTCTTGGTTGTCGGCAACCAGTCTGTAAGTTTGTATTCTTTCAATGATAAATACTGTTTTTTTTGTTTTGCTACAGAGAACACAGAGATTGTTTATTATATCTCTTCTTCATCTTTATTTTTCTCTTTCTCCCATTGGATATAAAGCAGAATGAGTTGATGAAGTCCGAAAGCTTTCATGTTATTATGATAAATTACATCTATACAAAGGTCGAGCAGCTCTTTATTGTTTCCTTCCTCGCTGGTTATCAGTGAACGGATATTCAACTTCAGTTTCTCCAGCACCGACTCGTCCACGATACCGTTGCTGTCTATCAGATGCTGGAATAAAGCATATTTCTCAATAGTTTGCAGGTTCTCTTCTGAGATTTCCATGCTGCGTGTGCCGGAGGCATTAGTCTGTATAGTGTACATAGTCGTTTTATTTTAATGGTTTATACGGACAAAGTTAGGCGTTTTTATGAAATAACCTCTTATTTGCCCTTTTATTTTCGTTTAAAAATATCACTTGCTGCCAAAGAAGCCCAGGATGGCACTCATTACCCGTGCTCTTTCCTTCACTCCCTGAATGCTTTCAAAGGGGAAACCCAGGACAAAAGTCCGATATTTGCCTTTATAGGCGACACCGGCACTGTAACTGCCCGGATTATATACAAAAGCGGAGTAAGCAGGGGCTATCGGGGTCAGACAGTCGGGAGCGGGTACGGCGTATGTTTGCTCGTTGATAGTGCGGGGAATACTGAAACGGGTGTTGGCTCCATATATTTCTCCCGAAGTGGAATTTATCATGCTGCCTCCGAAACTATATTTTAATATGTTTTCGGTGAAGTTCAGTGCTGTGGGACTGTTCATGTTGCTTCCTATATACGAGCCGCTGAGCATCAGGTTGCCGCCTCCTTGACAATAGGTTGTGAGCAACTGTTGCAATGTGTGGGAGAAAGGACGCCTGTCGGCTCCGAATATCAGGTCTGTAATGGGGTAATCTGCCAGCCGGACAAAACCATTTTCAACGGCTTCATCACTACACGATACAAAAGAGTATCCTCCGGCTGCCTGGATGGCTTTTCCATGAATGAACGGATAATCGAAAGTATTTCCGGCTATCAACATTCCTTCCAGTTCGCTGCCGCTATATCCCAGCCCGTCTTTAGTTTCCCGTCCTATGCGGCTGCGGTCGAAGCTTTGTTGCGTTCCGCAGAAGGCGGGTGTATTTATATAAGGTATTCCCGGATCCGTATTCAAGTCAAAGCCTTGCAAGAAAGGAGATTCTACGGTAGCAGGTCTGCTTAAACGGTCGAATCCGTTGACTATCAAGATTGTTCCTTTACTTTTCTTTGCCTGATAGGCTGACAGGATTTCGGAAGGAAAACTTTCTCCGCCCTTGTTGACTGCGGTTACTTTGAAACTATATACCAGTCCCGGTTCGGCTTCGAAGGTATATTCAGTACCGCGTACTAACGTTCCATTGTCAAATCCACCATGTCCCAGACGGGTATAGACTATGTATTGTTGAGCTTTGGCAGTCGGTTCCAACGGGTCGTCTACCGCTTGCCAAGTTAGTTGGAAGGTGTTTTTCCTACTTCCGGAGTGAATGGCAAAGTTATTTACCGGTAAAGGTTGGACTACGTAATCCGTCCCATGCATGGTACTCAGGTATTTTAGTATGGATTTGTAAACAGAACGTCCTACGGTAAACTTGAAACGCGGATCGTGCCCCAATTTCAAATCGGCGAAGTTCTGGTGGGAGAGGAGTTCCAGAATCATCGAGGGAACGGCAGGCAGACGGGTCTCGCTGTAATTGCGGTTCCACAGGCTGCGGCGTTGCCACCGGATACCGAATTGGGCGGAGATATCCTGTTGCAGACCGGTCAGTACCATGTCCGCCAAGTCGCGGGAAGCATAACGGGAGATACCGGCGTTCAGTTCACCATTATTATAATCGGTGGTATAGATACCCAGCGTGCCTATTAAATCATCTTCTTTGGAAAAACCTGCATCGCTGTGCACTCCCAAGGTCATTTCAAAAGGAACGCCCAATCCCTTCTCCTTTGGATTGTACACAGAATTTCCGCTGAGATAGTTTATTATCCGGCTGCGGGCGTTTATATCATCGGTATAGTCATTCTTACCTTCGCTGGGACTGTAAACCGAATAAGGAAAACCCGACCATTGTGCGGCATAGCGTGCCCCTTCCAGATAACGGGGCAGGCCGCTGGTTTTTCCACCGCGCGATATGTTTCCCATTCCTCCGCCAAAACGGACGGCATCGGCGCATACCACTCCTTTTTGTCTGCTCTCATTACTTAGTACCACCATACCGTAATCGTTGGTTCCTTTGTCGAATTCAAAAGTGCCCAGATAAACCCAGGTTCCTCCCCCTATTTGTTGGTTGACCAGAAATTCGGTGACACCCCCTTTATGGAAAACCAGATATTTAGCGTCACTCACACTTCCGGGTAAAGTCTGATAAGTCACATAGACGGCATATTTTCCTGTTTCGGGAATATGGGGAATCCATTGTGCAAAGGCTTTTTCCGGTTTTTTCTCGGTGGAGGCAAAGCGGGCTGTACCTTCTTCAAAAGGATTTTGTCCGTCCCGGTAAACCAATCGTTTTTGAGCGAATGCCGGGGTGGGGGCGGTTTTCCATTTACCTTTCCGGCTTTTTATCTCCTGATAGATGCAACCTTGGGGATGGGTATCATTATCCACAATCACCTCATTGCGTTGCCAGTCACGTTCACGAGGGGTATAAACTATGGCTCCCGCATTTTCCAGCATGGGTATAATATAAGGTATGACGAATGATTGGGTGAACAAGTCTTCTGTGGTACAGAACAGGCGGGGACGTTGCCATTCCCAACATCCCTTGTCCTTTTTATAATATTTTCCGTGGCTTTGCCAAAGGGCGATGTGTCTGCCTTCCAGTCCTTTGCCGGCAGTAAAGGGGCGGGAAATATTTTTTACCCATGGATCACCTTTATAATCTGTCCGTTGCCATAAGCGGCTTTTGTCCTGTTTCTTTCTCAGATAGTTGGGAATCAGGTCTTCGATTGATTTGCCATCGGCATAGATGGTTATATCGTAATAATTTACAGGACCGGGTAGGCTTTGTCTAAGTAACCGGTAGATAGCTTCTGTCTTTTCGGGGGTAAACGGTTGGTAGCCGAAGCTGGGGCTGGCATATACATTCAGTCTTTTTTTGTCATGATTTACTTCATAACGGTCTAATTTACACTTACCTATGTTGGCATAAGATGTTTCGTACCGGGTGAAAAAATCTTTTAGACGTTGTTCCACATTACCATCTAACCCTTGTGCCAAAGTGTGTGATATTCCTGCCATTACCAGCAGGAAGGACAAAAATATCTTTTTCATGTTGTTTTCTTCTTTATTTATGGTTGCGAAGTTAGGAATTTTTGTTAGTTTTGTCATTCTAACTAATCTATAATGAACCTAAATGAAACGAATTATCTTTAATTTCTGCTTCGTATGGCTGGCTGTTTCCGCTTTTGCCGGAAGTAAGGTAGTCGAAATGCGAAATTATGGTCTGGTACCGGACACACACGAGAATCTTTCACCCAAATTGCAGAAGGCGTTACAAGACATCAAGTCTCAAGTTGCTTTGGGTGATAAGGTCACTCTGCTTTTTGAATCCGGACGTTACGATTTCCATCCTGAAGGGGCGGCTGTCCGTGAGTATTATATTTCCAATCATGATCAGGACAATCCGAAAACGGTAGGTTTCCCTTTGGAGGATTGGAAGGGGCTGACGGTGGACGGACAGGGCGCCGATTTTATCTTTCATGGACGTATGCTTCCACTTTCTCTGCTTCGTTCAGAGAATTGTACTTTGCGTAATTTCAGCATAGATTTTGAGACTCCTCATATTGCTCATGTCAAGATATTGGAAAGCGGAGAGGAGGGAATTACTTTTGAACCTGCCGCATGGGTGAAATGCCGTATCAATGAGAAAGGTTTTTTCGAAGCATACGGTGAAGGCTGGTCCAGTGCTCCCCAGGGAGGGATTGCTTTTGAAGAAAAGACAAAGCGTCTGGTATACCGCACCAGTGACTTATGGTGTCCTATGGAAGGATTGAAGGAAATCTCTCCACGTGTCTACCATGCTCCTCAATGGAAAGACGCCCGGTTGAAACCGGGGACAGTGGTGGCTCTTCGTACTTATTATCGTCCTGCTCCGGGTATATTCTTGTCCAATGATAAAGACACCCGTTTGCAGAATGTGAAAGTGCATTATGCCGAAGGTATGGGACTGCTGGCCCAGTTATGTGAAAATATCACGTTGGATGAATTCAGCGTTTGTCTTCGTGGCGATAAGGATCCGCGTTACTTTACCACGCAGGCGGATGCTACCCATTTCTCCAGTTGCCGGGGGAAGATTGATTCTCGCAACGGGTTGTATGAAGGAATGATGGATGATGCGATTAATGTACATGGTACTTATTTGAAAATCAAGCAACGCCTTGATGACCATACGGTGATTGCCCGATACATGCATCCGCAAGCATACGGATTCGAATGGGGCGTGAATGGCGATGAAGTACAATTTGTACGTTCCGCCACCATGGAACTGACCGGTGGAAAGAACCGGGTGAAGGAAATCCTGCCCAATGACAAAGATACGGTGAAAGGTGCAAAAGAATATCGTATCACTTTTGCCGAGCCTTTGGATGCGGAGATTACGGATAAAGAAGGTTTCGGCATTGAAAACCTGTCCTGGTGTCCGGAAGTTTATTTTGCGGATAATGTCATTCGTAATAATCGAGCACGCGGTACGCTGTTCAGCACTCCCCTGAAAACGGTGGTAGAGCGTAACCTGTTTGATCATACATCAGGAACAGCCATATTGCTGTGCGGTGATTGTAACGGCTGGTTTGAAACGGGAGCTTGCCGGAATGTGCTGATTCGTAACAATCGTTTTATCAACGCATTGACTAATATGTTCCAGTTTACGGAAGCTGTTATCTCTATTTATCCGGAGATTCCCGATTTGGAGCATCAGAAAAAATATTTCCATGGTGGAAAAGGAGAAAAAGGAGTAGTGATTGAAGATAACTATTTTGAAACCTTTGACCGCCCTGTCCTTTTTGCAAAATCCATTGACGGATTGATCTTTAAAAACAATGTGATCCGCCAGAATACGGATTATCCGGCTTTTCATCATAACAAGTCCCGTTTCCGCTTGCTTCACACCCGGAATGTGAAGATAGAGAAGAATAATTTTGAGGATGGGGATGAGAGTATAGCAAGAGAATAGATACAAATAACACTGATTATGCGGGTGAAAATACAATCCGCATAATCAGTGTTTTCATATCTGAAGAACTACAACGGAAGGGTTATTCTACTTTTCCGATGCTGAAGTTTTCAGGATATTTGCCTTTGAAATTCTTATAATACAATTTGACTTCACGCATATCCTTGTCCAAGTCACCGCTGGGATGTATTACCTTTTCGGCTGTGATGCATTTCTTCTCGTAGTCGATAGCTACCAGAATAATAGGCAGACCGGCCCCTTGCGCAATATAGTAAAACCCTTTTTTCCAATTCGAATTTGCTTTGCGCGTACCTTCCGGAGTGATAGCCAGATGGAATTTTTTGCTCGACTTGGCAATGTTTATCATCTGGTCCACCAATGAAGTCTTGCGGCTACGGTCTACGGGAATCCCTCCCATCCAGCGGAAAATAGGGCCTAGAGGCCAGAAGAACCAGTCTTTTTTCATCATGAAGCCGGTTTCACGGCCAATAGCCCCCATAAACAGTTTACCGATAAACAAATCCCAATTGGTGGTATGCGGAGCTGCACAAATAATATATTTGTCATAATCGGGAACGGATACTTTAGTCTTCCATCCCAATAGTTTGTAGTAGATAAAACCACAAATAGCTTTTTCATTCCTTAAATCTTATGCTTTTGTAGCTTTAGCCAGTTCGTCTGCAACCACTTTTATTTCTTTGTTCAAATCCTCATTCAGTTTCTTGTAGAAACCTTTTACGTTACCCGGTTCAGTGTGACTGATGCGTATAATCAGTTTGATCACATTGTGTACAGAGTTGCAAACTACTTCACGGTTAACACCTTCCATCAAACTGACTAAAAACAAATCACTTGCTATATTGGTTATTTTTTTCTTTAAATTTCTTCTACTTGCCATAAATGTAATGTTTTAAGTTAATACATAATTCTAATTTCGCGGTAAAGTTAGCATTTTTATTTGTATACGTTTTCATATTTGCGAAAAAAGAACGAAATTTGCACGTGAATTATAAATGAAATTATACACCTTTAAATAGAATAATAGAATATGACTAAAAGTGCATTACAAATTGCCAGAGCTGCTTATCAGCCCAAACTTCCTAAAGCGTTGAAAGGCGCTGTAAAAGTAAAGGAAGGTGAACCTACACAGTCAGTTGCTGACCAGGAAGCTATCAAAGCCTTGTTCCCTAACACTTACGGCATGCCGTTGATTCAGTTCGTTGAAGGCGAAGCTGTCAATATGCCTGCCATCAACGTAGGTGTCATCTTGTCTGGTGGACAGGCTCCCGGCGGACACAATGTTATTTCCGGTTTGTTCGACGGTATCAAAGCATTGAACAAAGACAGCAAATTGTTTGGTTTCATTCTGGGCCCCGGTGGTTTGGTAGACCATAACTATATGGAACTGACTTCCGATATTATCGACGAATACCGCAATACCGGTGGTTTCGATATCATCGGTTCGGGACGTACCAAACTGGAAAAGGTAGAACAGTTTGATAAAGGTCTGGAAATCATCAAGGAATTGGGCATCAAGGCATTGGTAATTATCGGTGGTGATGACTCAAACACAAACGCTTGTGTATTGGCAGAATACTATGCTGCGAAGAACTGCGGTGTTCAGGTTATCGGTTGTCCGAAGACTATCGACGGTGACTTGAAGAACGAGATGATTGAAACTTCTTTCGGTTTTGATACGGCTTGTAAGACTTACTCTGAAGTAATCGGTAACATTCAGCGTGACTGTAACTCTGCCCGCAAATACTGGCACTTTATCAAGCTGATGGGACGTTCGGCTTCTCATATCGCTTTGGAATGTGCTTTGCAGGTTCAACCTAACGTATGTATCGTTTCAGAAGAAGTGGAAGAGAAGAACATGTCATTGGATGATGTGGTTACTTACATTGCTCAGGTGGTGGCTAACCGTGCCGCACAAGGCAATAACTTCGGTACAGTGTTGATACCTGAAGGTTTGATCGAATTCATCCCCGCAATGAAGAGATTGATCGCTGAATTGAACGACTTCCTGGCTGCTAACGCATCAGAGTTCGCATTGATCAAGAAATCTCACCAACGTGAATATATCATCTCCAAGCTTTCTAAGGAAAACTCGGAAATCTATGCTTCTCTGCCCGAAGGCGTTGCACGTCAGCTTACTTTGGATCGTGACCCGCACGGAAACGTACAGGTATCACTGATTGAAACAGAAAAGCTGTTGTCTGATATGGTAGCCGTTAAATTGGCTCAGTGGAAAGAAGAAGGCAAGTATGTAGGTAAATTTGCCGCTCAGCATCACTTCTTCGGTTACGAAGGACGTTGCGCTGCTCCGTCAAACTTCGATGCTGACTATTGCTACTCGTTGGGTTACACCGCTTCTATGTTGATTGCCAACGGCAAGACCGGTTATATGTCTTCTGTACGTAACACTACTGCTCCTGCCGAAGAATGGATTGCAGGTGGTGTGCCTATCACAATGATGATGAACATGGAACGTCGTCACGGTGAAATGAAACCGGTTATCCAGAAAGCGTTGGTAAAATTGGACGGTGCTCCTTTCAAGGCGTTCGCCGCACAGCGTGAACGTTGGGCTATTGAAACAGACTATGTATATCCGGGTCCTATCCAGTACTTCGGTCCTACAGAAGTTTGTGACCAGGCAACCAAGACATTGCAGTTGGAACAAGGAAAATAATTTTTTCTTATTTCTATAAAGCATAAAGGAAACCCATCGGGGCTGATTGTAAAACCATTCTCCCGATGGGTTTTATTGCATAGTATGTGGGAATAGGTAAGGTAAAAACAGCTAAATAGGATAAAATGGTAAGAGCGAAAAGCACACGTCCTGCCCCTGTTAAAAAAAAGGCAGTCGCGAAACCTGTCCGCCGGACCACACAGCGGAAGGCGAAAAAGAAACCGCAAAGAGAGATGCCGTCATGGCTTCGGTATGTCATTGCGGGGATTATTGCTTTTTTATTCCTTGCCGCTTTCTTTTATTTCTTTATCCGTCCTTACTCTTACCGTTGGAAGCCTTGCTATGGCTTTAAAGCATACGGTGTATGTATGCCCTCAGGTTTTCATGTGCATGGCATTGATGTTTCCCATTATCAAGGAAACATAGACTGGAAAATGCTGACCCAGACCCGACAGGGAAAATTTCCTATTCATTTTGTCTTTATGAAAGCTTCGGAAGGAGGCGATTATGGGGACAAGGCTTTTAGCTCCAATTTTGATTCGGCGAAAACGCATGGGTTTATCCGTGGGGCTTATCATTTTTACAATCCGAAGACAGATCCTGTCCGTCAGGCCGATTTTTTTATCAATTCCGTCAAGCTGGATTCAGGTGACCTTCCTCCTGTGCTCGATATTGAGAAGAGGGGAAAGGATGAGAATCAACTCCGTCGTGACCTTAAACTGTGGCTTGACAAAATAGAACAGCACTACAAAGTGAAGCCTATTCTTTATACTTCTTATAAGTTTAAAACGCGTTATCTGAATGATTCGGTCTTCAATTCTTATCCTTACTGGATAGCTCATTATTATGTAGACTCGGTGGAATACAGGGGGGAGTGGAAATTCTGGCAGCATACGGATGTGGGTACGTTGCCGGGTATTCGTGAGAAGGTGGATTTGAATATTTTCAACGGTTCGTTGGAAGAATTGCAATTAATGACCATAAAGAAATAAGGGAACTGTGCCTGAGGTTCCGAAAACTTTGCTTATATTTGCTTTATGAACTTACTGCTCAATATTATTTGGCTGATTTGCGGCGGATTTCTGATCTGCGTGGAATATATTGTTTCCAGCCTGTTGCTGATGATTACTATCGTCGGCATTCCTTTCGGTTTCCAGACTTTGAAGTTGTCTATGCTGGCTCTTTGTCCTTTTGGGCGGGAAATACGCAGTTGTCCCGGTGATGGTGGATGTCTCAGTGTGTTGATGAATATCATCTGGATACTTGTAGGTGGAATCTGGATCAGCCTCTCTCATCTGGCATTCGGGGTGTTGCTTTGCATCACTGTCATCGGCATTCCATTCGGACTGCAACATTTCAAGCTGGCGGGCTTGGCACTTACTCCTTTCGGAAAGGAGATTGTATAATAAATATAATACCGTATGGTCGTTTGGTCACTTTGGATAAAATGCAGCGTCCTACGTGCGTTTGTCACCGCTTGATTCCGGTTCTAATTTTCAGGGAAGAAGAACAAAAGGACAAAAGAGAGAAAATCCGTTCTTTTGTCCTCGAATAAATCAATGCACATCCTGCGTGGTTGGTGGCAACTCCGTCTTTATCGCGTCTTTGCCATACTTGAAAATGGTATTATTTCATGATGAATTTCACAGCTGCCCAGTTGTTCTTTTCCCGATGATGTACGAACTCCATTCCCAGACTCTCCGCTTTTTCGCGGATAAAAGGAATATCCTGTATATAGAACCCACTCATAAATATTTCCGAACCCGGATGCATACAGGCGGCATAATGGGGAAGGTCTGCCAGAAGAATATTCCGGTTAATGTTGGCAATAATCACATCAAACGCTTTGCGCCCTTTCAGCAGATTGGCGTCACCCAGTTCCACTGTAATGTTATGGATATGGTTCAGTGCAATGTTGTCTTTTGAATTGTTGACGCACCAGTCGTCAATGTCGATGGCTGTCACAGGATTGGCTCCTCGCATGGAGGCAAGGATGGCAAGAATAGAAGTGCCGCATCCCATATCCAGGACTGATTTTCCTTTCAGGTCGGCTTCTAACAGCTCGCTGATTATAGAGCTGGTCGTTTCATGATGCCCTGTGCCGAAAGCCATTTGCGGGTTAATCAGAATTTCATACTCAGTTTTCGGAGTGTCTTTGTGGAACGTGCTGTGAATGCAGCAACGGTCACCTATGACGATGGGTTGAAAGAAGTTTTTCTCCCATTCTTCATTCCAGTTTTTGTCTTCGGCTTCCTTTATGGTGTATTCTATCCGGGTGTCAGGTAAAGGGAAGTTCACAACCATTTCTTTCAGTGCTTCCTCGTCAAAGAGAGTTTGCTGGATATAGGCCTGTATTCCCCCTTCACATTCTACAAAACTTTCAAATCCTATTTCTCCGGCCAATGCGGACACTACATCATTCACTGTCTCATTACAGGGATGTGTTGTAAAGGTTACTTCTAAATATTTCATATCTTTTCGTTTATTCTATCACTTTACGGAGCAATGCCTCCATCTCATTTTTGAAGATGCCCGCTTCATGCACTTTCACCCCGTCCACATAGAACGTGGGAACGTAATAATAGTCGTATTGGTCGGCTATATCAGGATGTTGGGTTTCTTCTATCATTTCTATTTCTATAGGTTGGAATTCAGGATATTCTGCTTTCAGTTCTTCAATATAGCGCAGTGCTTTTTTGCAGAACGGGCATCTTTCCTGATAAAATAATTTCACTGGTTTCATACGATTGTTGGTTTAAGGATGATGACAAAGATAATTTCTTTTCATTACTTTCACAAACAAACCTTCCGTCTTTTTGTTTCAGACTTGTGCTCTCATTGCAATGTTAGATGCAATTATGCCCTCATGCCCTCATTCGTGAGGTAATTTGTTTATAATGAACAGGTTATTTGTGATGGTAGCATAGAAGAGTATGAGGGCATTGCCCTCATACTTTCCTATGGTAAAATAAATTATTTCAACTTTGTTACATGATATAGGGTACCTCTGGTACTAGTCTTTTTAGGAATGTTCAGTTTGCGGAGAATACGTCCAAACCAATTTATTTTATTGATAGACAGTTTGTCGCGTGTGTTCTCTTGAAGATAATTAAAAATATCCATGGCAGTCATCCATTCTCCCTCCTTTTCGTTGGTTGCAGAAGAAAAGTTACAATGGAATAAATGCTCCAAAGGTGATATTTGCTCAAATTCGCTGTTGCTTTGTCGTAAAACGGCCTCATCTTCGTCATTCAGCCAATAACGTTCGTTCTTATAAAGTAAATGCATGGCTTGCGCATAGAGTTGGCGGTAGTCTATGGTGACATTGGTATCAATGGGATCGGTCACTTCGATACAGATAAAGCGACGGCTTCCCGTGGGGTCGGTGAGCAAATCCTTCTGATTGCTGGTGCCGATGAATGAGGCATAGCGGCGTAATTCGCGCACGCTGGTTCCGTAAGGCTTGCGCAGATTGGCTGTCGGTTTTTGTAACAGATGTTTCAGAAAGCCTTGTTGATTTACGGTAATCTGGTCGAATTCGTCCAGGTTGATAAGGAAAAATCGTCCCAAGGCACGCTCCGCTTCCTGTTTGCTGCTGAAGTCCAGGCTGTCGGCATAGCCGAAACGGAGTTCGGGTGGCAGCAAGATACGGCAATAAGTGGATTTCCGGAATCCTTGCGAACCTACAAGTAAAGGTGAAGTGCTGTTTCCATGCTGGCGGTCCATCCCCCTCCAATGCGCCACCATGCCTAGAAACCAACGGTAAAAGAGTTCTTCCCAATGCGGATTGCCGCAAGGAACGAGCCGGGCAAGTGCGCGGATGCGGTCAGTACCGTCCCATCGGGGAAGGTCACACAAGTATTCTTCTACAGGATTGTAAAGCGGAACGAAATCGGAGGTGAGAAAGCGGTCTATATCCCGGTCCCACACTTGCAGCCCTTCTTTTAAGGCGCAGAGGGCGATGCTGTTGCGGGTACGTTTATCTAATGGCTTGAAATAGAAATGAACGGAGTCCCGTTGACGGTATTCCACCTCGTCCAGCACGGTGTTGAAGCGGAATTCATACCGTCTTTTCAAGAATTCCTCCAGCCGGAAGGTGGCTTCCTGCTCTTTACTGAAACCGCTTTTCTTACCGAAACCTTTCATTTCCCGGTATCCGTTGCCAAAAGCTGTACGGATGGTTTCTGTGTCCGTTGCGTGAAAATAGTGCATCAGCGTGCGCTGTACGGCTTCCTCTTCGGGGATGCCTGTTTTGAAGCATTGTTCTACCAGATGGGGCAGTAAAGGTTCCAGCCCGTCATCACGTTTCCAGTTTTCCATCTCGGCCAATGCTCTTTTCCGTGCCGACTGGTACATCAGGGCAAAAATCTGCATACTTTCGCAGCCGGGTGTCATTCGTTCCGGTGCGCTTTCGCTGTTTTGTTTCCGTTGCCGGAAAGTTTCCTCATCGGGCAGGGCAAGCGGTTGCTCTATGCAGAAAGGAACGGACGAAGGGTTATAGTAAGGTTGTTCATCCACGGTCATGCGACAGCTTTGCATCAGGTCCGGTTCTTTCAGTGTGATGCCGAAAGGAAGCATGGGCTGGTAGCATGTCACCGCCAGCCGATAGGCGTGGGCATGAAACAGAAGGACTTCTTGTGTGGCAGTGGGCAAGCTGCCGTCAGTGCGTGCGAAGCGTACCCATATCTTTACGCTCCGTCCGCTTGAACCGCAGAAAGCGGCAAAGGTTTGTGGCAGTTGCTCTACTTGGCGTTTCACATATTCCACCTCATACAGGTCGGCGAGCCGGTTCACTTCCAGCTGCACCAGTCCGTTGTAATGTTTCATACGTTTCTCACCCTTTTGTTTGCGGGTATATTCTACGGCAGGATAGACACGCGGCAGTTTGTCGATGTGGACGTAGCGGGCGGACGATCCTGCCAGCCGGGGTAGTATTTCACGCAGTTCCGATATATGCCCTGCTTTGTTCTCTGTCTTTACTTTCTCGAAGAATGCGTCCGTATCGCATAGTGACAAGGCTTCTGTCCCCTGTTCTTCATCTTTTCTGATGAGTGTAATTTTCATATTTGTCTTTCGTTTGAATGTTTTTTGGTTTTATGTACCTCCCATGGAAAAGATGATGTTCTGTCGTGTGGAGAAGACTGCGTATTGCGAGTGTCTATGTGTGCATATTTTTAGTAAAGATAAGGTTTCTTTCCGGATTCTGCAAATGCTTTCCGGATTAAATGCCGTCTTTTTCTTTTTCCTTTCTTTTCTGTGTTTTTATTCTTAGTCTCAGTGCATATTCCCCTGTCTCTTATTTGTTTTCTACCTTTTCTTTTCTTATTTTTGTATGTTTGTAATTAGTTATTCACCCTTGTGATTAAGTCTGATCACAAAGGTGATTAAAATTAATCACAAAGGTAGTTAAGCTTAATCACGTCTGTGATTAACAGATATTGAACTTTCATCAATAAAAAAAAGAACAGTATGGCAATACTATTTGATTGGTACGAGAATCCCAAAACCTCTGAGCAACAAGGGGAAGAGAATATGTTGCATCCGCGTCTCCGGCTGAATGGGAAAGTAAGCACGGCCCAGCTCCGTGCCCGTATACAGAAATATTGTACATTGACGGAAACGGATGTAATAGCCGTGCTCGATGCGCTGTCACACGCCATGGGCGAGGAATTGGCGGAAGGCAGGCAGGTGCATCTGGACGGCATCGGCTTTTTCCGTCCCAATCTGGTGAGCACCGAGCCGGTAACCGAAAAGACGAAACGTAAAAATACAAAGGTAAGGCTTAAGGGGATTGTTTACCGCCCCGACCGATTATTGATGGATGAGGTGGGAAAGGTAAAGGTGCAGCGTACCCGGTTCTCGTTTCATTCAAGTAAACTGACCGATGAGGAAATTGACGCATTGCTGACGGAGTTCTTCACAACTCATGATTTTGTGCAGCGGAAAAGTTTCCAGCTTCTTTGCAGTATGACACAAAGTACGGCCAGCCGCCATTTACACCGCTTGTGCGAGGAAGGAAAGCTGAAAAATGTGGGACTTCCCAAACAACCGGTTTATAAGCCGATAAATGGGCATTATGTTGTGAATGAATGATTTAAGTGAAATGTACAAGAAATTAGGAGTGAGGGCATGAGGGTAATGCTCTCACTTTTTAGCATGCCCTCACTGTGGGTGGTGGTTTAATAATGAGTAGGTTATGGCTTTTAGTGAGGGCATGAGGGTATAAGTGGGTGCAACTTATTATAAAAAGTTGTTTTACCACCAGATTTGTTTACCATCAACGTATGTGAACGGACGTTCTTCTGTTTTCCGTGTGTGTGCAGAAATAGATAAAATAGTTGAAGTCCGTTACTAAAATAGGGAAATCCCTACCAACTAATAGGGATTTTCTTTGTTATGAACTGAAACCTCTGGCTATCTTTGCACTAGAAAAAGTAGATAGAATAACAAATAAAACAGGTACGAGTATGAAAAAGATTGTATTAGCTTCGCTTATGATGGTGTGCTTGCCTTATTGGGCAATGTCACAAAGCGTTGATGACGACCTTTATTTCATCCCTAAGAAAAAAGCTGAAAAGAAAGAGGAGGTTAAGCAAGAGGTGAAAGTGGTGGTTCCGCAGAAGCAGAACACGACTACCGTTTACGCAGCCCCCGGTTCTACAGTGGTGGTGAAGGATGTGAAAGGAAAAGTGCGCGATGTGGATGAGTATAATCGTCGTTATACTTCACGAGATAATAACTTCTCGATGGAGAATGATACCTTGTATATTGAGGAGAAACCTTTGAATGAGAGAGGGGAATGGGTTAATGGTTTTGAGGGCTCTCAAGACGATTATGAATACGCGATGCGTATCGTCCGTTTCCGCAATCCCCGTTACGCCATTCCGGTAAGCAGTCCGCTCTATTGGGATGTGGTTTACGGTTTGCCTTCATGGGATTGGAATGTATATGATGACGGATTGTATGCATACGTTTTTCCCACTTACACGAACCGCTTGTGGTGGGATTGGCGTTGGAATTATCCATATGGCGCCAGCTGGGGATTCAGTTGGGGGTGGAGTTCGCCGTGGTACTACAATAGCTGGTACTATCCCGGTTATTGGGGTGGCGGCTACTGGGGTGGCTATTGGGGCTACCATCATCACCACCACCATCATTATTATCCGCATTATTCCGGTCACGGTTGGGGCGGCGGCTACTGGGGAGGCGGTCATGGATGGTATGGCTCAAGCAGACGTAATCCGGGAATACATGCCGGAAGATACACCAACAGCTATGGCTCTTCACGCCCAAGCCGGAATAATTATGTGAATAGTTATGATAGGAATAGTCGTAATTCGTATGTAGGAAATTCCAGACAAAATGTCCGTAATAGTGCTAATAGCTATCGTACCGCAACACGTAACGGATCTTCATCAGGAAGAGTGGTTTCGGGATCTGACGGTGTAAATTCGGTTCGTCCTAATAGAAGCGCTATCAGAACCCGTACAGGAGCAACTCTTTCACCAAGTCAGGCTGCAGGAGTCCGCCCGGGTAATTCGTATTCACGTCCGACAGAAGGAAGGGGTTCTTCCTATACCAGACCAAGCAGTACCCGGAGAAGTGTGGGAAATGCAGCAGGATCTGCTTATCAGAGAACAGGGGCTGCAAGCCGTGGCGCCTATCGTAACAATAGTGGCGTTTCGAACTCTCGCAGCAGTTCATATTCCCGTAGCAGCAGTCCTTCCCGTAATAGTTCGTCTAACTCTTACCGTAGTAGTGGAACTTCTTCTTCCCGTAGTAGTTTTTCTAGTGGCGGTGGGGCTTCCCGTAGTTCCGGAGGCGGTGTTTCCCGTTCAAGTGGCGGTGGCAGATCGCGTACCAGATAAGTAGCAGATTAAACCAGACTGTTGTATTTAATAGAATTGATGTATGAAAAATAAAGTAATAGTAACCGCTTGTACGTTGCTGGCAATGGCAACGGCAAGCGCACAAAATGCTTATGATGCGGAAAAGTTGCTGGGGAATGACTTGAATGGAACAGCACGATTTGTTGGTATGGGTGGTGCCATGGGAGCTTTGGGAGGTGATATATCTGTCATGAGTTCCAACCCTGCGGGTATCGGCATTTTTCGTAGTAATGATGTGTCCGTTTCTTTTGGTTTTAATAATACTTCGACAAAGAGTAACTTTAGTGGCGTGTCAATGAATGAAGACAAAACGCGCGCTTCATTTGACCAGATTGGATTTGTTTATAGCAATAAGATAGGCAACAATACTTCTTTGCGTTTTGTGAATTTCGGATTCAATTACCATAAAAGTAAAAACTTCAACCGCCTTTTCTCTATGGGAGGGGCGTTGGATAATATGTCACAAAGCTTCCAGCTGGCTCAGGAAATGGAACGATATGGATTGACGGAAAGCGAGTTTAATGACATACTGGATGCGAAGAATCCTTATACCAAATATTGGAACCAGTTACCTGTTTTAGGAGTAATGGGGGTGAGAACCGGTGTGGTTGACTGGTTTAATGATCCTGAAAAAAACATTCATGCTCCATGGGGGTGGAATGGTTTTAACAATAACTTCTTTAGTAAGGAAACTGGAGGTATCAGTCAATATGATTTTAATGTTTCATTCAATATTGAAGACAGGGTCTATTTAGGAGCTACCTTGGGGGTCTATGATGTGAATTATGACCGTTATACTTCTTATACGGAAAATTTGAATGATGATAAGGGTGCGGATAATGGGGGGTATACATTGGATAATTATTATAGACTGGAAGGAACTGGTATGGATTTGAAGTTGGGGGTTATTGTACGTCCTATAGAAAGTTCTCCTTTCCGTTTGGGATTTGCCGTTCACACGCCTACATGGTATGATTTAAGAGAAAGCTATAATGCCACTTTATCTTCTGATATTTTAGCTTATGAAAAACCCTATATCCAGACATTGAGTGATTTTCTGGTAACTCCGGAATATGATTATTTGACCTATGATTATAATCTTACTACTCCGTGGAAATTTAATGTCAGCGCGGGTACTACTTTTGCGGGTGCGGTGGCAGTAGGTGCGGAATATGAATATCAGGATTATTCTTCCAGTAAGCTGAAGGATGTGGATGGTTATGAATTGGGAGATCAGCCTAGCGTTGAGAATTATCTGAAAGGTGTCCATACTTTCCGTATAGGAATGGAAACGCGGATCATACCTGAGTTTAGCATCCGTGCAGGGTATAATTATTCTTCGGCTGCATTTTCAAAAGATGCTTATAGTGCCTTGTCTTTATATAGCACGCGTACTGATTTTAATAATACGGAGTCTAAGAATACCTTTACGTTTGGTCTTGGATACCGTGGCAGTGTAATTTATGCGGATTTGGCATATAAATATGATATGTATAAATCAAACTTTTATGCTTTTGACGATATAGATCTTCCGGCAACTAAAGTGGACAATGAACGGCATCAGCTCTTGCTGACAGTCGGCGCCCGCTTCTAAGAATTTATTGTGAGTCTAATATAATTAACCTGTGATATACCGGAAGAACTTTATAGGCTTCCGGTATATTTTTTTATTTATCGCGGAATTCTTTCCTTTTCCAGAAGTTGAATCCTGCATATACACGAACGGTTCCGAATGTATTAGTGAGAGAGAAATTCCTTTTCCGATAATCGTATGTATGCATCACCAGTGAAGCACCTACAAAGTACTTGTTGGTATTATAGACCACGGCGGCACGTGTTATCAGGTCAAAATTGATATCCTTTATCCAATGATTGTCGGTGTTAGGCGTATCGTCTATTTTTGATTTTTTATAGGCAATGGCCGGTAAGAGTGAAAGATTGGAAACCCAGTTTTTTGCAAATACCCAGTTATAGCCATAACCCACGTTGATGCTGTAATCAGAATATTTCACTTTCTTGAAAAGCAGGGCATCATGCAGTTGGGCTCTCACTTCACCGGGAAGCTTTTCGTAATCAAAAGATATGTTGTGCTGGGAATAAGAAAAGCCCGCCATCAGGGAACCCGCGCTTTTACGCTGGTTGGTGGACTGGCTATAGGCTGCCGGATAAGAGAATTTTTTATAATTGAAAATCCAATAGGCGTTCAGTCCTTTGATTTTACTTTGCAATCCGTTGAAATTCAGATTTTTAATGGGAGTTTTCAGGTCAAATCCGCTGGAAGAACGTATCTTGAAATCGCTTCCTGTCTTTCTGTAATATAAATCCACACCAAATTTGGAACTATAAAGATTCAGTGCCATTTCGGTTTTCTTTGCCTTGTTCTTGTGTCCGCCGAAAATATCTTTTACATCGAAAGAATATCCTAGAAATATCCAGCGCCATCCGAAATAGACCCCCAGCTTGAAACTGGCATTGGGGGAGAATCCCAAACTTTGTTCGCCGTTGTTTCCTTTACTGCCTAACCGATAGTATTCGTACCAACTGCTGGATTCCAGCATGAAAGCCAGATTGTAGAGGTTAGGCGAGATATAGGTGGTATCGACCGCGTTGAATTCTTTTCCCACTTTCCTGATTTTTCTTCCGGTATGACGGACAGTTGTCGCTATTCCATCGGTCAATGTAATGAGAACACCCTTGTTGTCCTGTACTGTCGAGTCCTTCTGTTCCGCTTGTGCATATACACCGAGGGCGGAAAGGAAAGACAGACAAAACAGGCATAATTGACGGATGTCCATAGGCAGAAATCAGAGTTTGTCAAGTATACGGTCCATTACCCAGTTGGTGGGTGTCGCACTGATGCCGTCGCAGGTACAGACAGCTTTTCCCTGCAAGTGTTCTACTACGGCTTTTATGAGCGGAAGTTGTACATGAGGGGGATTTTCGGGAAGAAACTCCTCGCGGCCTCTTTCAGTATGCAGGGCGATGGGATCGTAAGTGAAAACAGAGAAACAGATCATTCCCTTGTCTCCGATGATTTCTATACGGTCTTCCTTGGCCGATTCATGGGCAACGAAACACCATGATCCTGATCCCGGCAGACCGGAATCAAATTTGAAGCAGGCACTTATCGTATCTTCTGCCGGATATAACCCGCCACGGTTGCTCTTGTATCCTTGGGCTTCGAGAATGCAGCCGAACATATCTTGTAGCAAATCCAGCTGGTGAGGAGCCAGATCATAGAAATAACCGCCGCCGGCAATATCAGGTTGTACACGCCAGGGAAGGTTGGTACTGTTGTAATCCAAAGCGCGTGGAGGCTGGGCGAAACGTATCTGTATGTTGATGACATTGCCTATTTCTCCGTCCTCTACCATCTGGCGTACTTTTTGGAAATAAGGAAGATAGCGTCTGTAATAAGCTACGAAACAAGGAATTCCTGTTTCCTGTGATATGCGGTTGATGCGTGCACAGTCTTCATAGCTGGCCGCCATAGGTTTCTCGATGTATACGGGCTTTCCTGCCTTCATGGACATAATGGCAAAAGTGGCATGAGAAGAGGGGGGAGTGGCTATATAAATAGCATTGACATCTTCATCTCCTATTAACTGCTGCGGATCGGAGTACCAGCGGGGAATGTTGTGTCTTTTGGCGTATGATTGAGCTTTTTCTTTGTCACGGCTCATTACGGCCACTACCTCTGAACCTTCGATCAGGGCAAAGGCTGGTCCGCTTTTCTTCTCGGTCACTTCTCCGCAACCGATGAAGCCCCATTTTACTTTGTCTAATTTAACCATGGTAATAACTTTTTTGTCATTCCGCTTAAAATAATAACAATTTATATTGCAAAGATAGGACTATTTTGCAATTTCAGCCGGATAAAAATCAGTTATTGTAATATTTCTTGCGCAACAGTTTGAATGCAGGAGTCTTGACGTAGTCATTTAACCAGGAATTCAGGCTGTCAAGCAATATTGGAGAATGTTTGCTTACTCCCCATGAATAGAATTGTGAGAAGCTGATGGCTGTTTCTATATCCAATTGTGGAAAATCATTGATGGAGGCTTTGGCAATGCTCTCGTCGCATACGGCATAGTCTATGTCACCATGTGCTACCATGGCCAGTAATTGTTCTTGTCCGTATTTCTCCACTTCTTTGATATAGATGGTATCGCCTATTTCGTTACTTAAATTATGTATGCGCAGGATGGCAGGTGAGTTTTTGACTAGATGAAGGGTCTTGCGGGCTAGTTCCAACTGGCTGTGAATGTACAGACTATCGTTTTCTTTTTCGGGTTTACGCTGTACCAGTACTTGTTTGTTCAGTATAATGGGGCGGGTAAACAACAGGGAGTCTTTGTATTCTGTGGTAACTACCGTGCTGTTGGCCAATATATCGTATGTTCCTTTTTGTACGCCTTCCAGTCTTTTGGAAAAGCTCATTTCAGGAGTGATTTCCGGTTTCAGTCCTTTGCTGTGTGCAAAAGCATGGAGCAGTTCGTAGTGGAAACCGGAAACGGTGTCGCCGTCGGCATAAAAACTGATAGAATTGTACTCGGTAACGGCACGCAGGATTCCCGATGCCGCTATTTCTGCATAATCGCGGGGCAGACTGGTTTCAGCCTCCGTTTTCTTTTTGAAGAAGATGGAGGATAGGGTTACTGCAAGGATACCCATCAGAATGTATTTCAGATATTTTCTCATATAGACCGTCAATCAAAGAAATTCCATGAAAGGCCGAACTTTATCATTCGCGGATTGATTGGGTAGTGAGGCGCCAGGAAGTAATTGGATTTTCCCGAACCGGCATTGACGTGATACATCATAATAAAGAAGCGGGTACGTTTTAAATGCAGGTTGGCATAGACGTTGACTATCGGAAAAGCTCCTATCTCGATTTTGTCATCAGGATTCTGGTTATAGAATTGTCCGATGACGGGGGAGTAGTCTGGCGCGTAATATTTACTGAAATAACGCACATCTGCTCCCATTTCTATCTGGAGTACTTTTTTGGCGAGACCGAATTTCATGTACAAGTTGCCGTAAGCCGACAATTCCGGTAAGGGCAGAATGTCTTGCTCACTTGATTTTTGATAGGCTACTTCACCGTCGAGATGAAATATTCCTACTTTCAATTTTTGTTGCAACATTGCTGTGAATATTTGTATATTGCCGGAGTGCTGTCTTACGGCTGCATTGTTCTTGAAACCGGTGACATTTCCTTCACTGTCTTTTACCGGTATGCTGGCATTGGCCAGATAAGTGTAGTTCTTTATATTTTCCACTCCGGCACGCAGTTGGGTTCCCCATCTGTTCAGACTTAGTTTTCCTTCCAGTCGGGTTCTCATTATTTTGGATAAATCGTTGTTGTCCCACCAGTAATGTTTGGATTGGAAATGCCTGAAATAGAATACGGGGTTCTGGTTCTTGATGAATGCATTTACATCCAGTCTCACCGTATCTCCGAATAAACGGAGATTCAGATCCCCTCTGCCTTCTACGCTGAATTGTCCTGCATCTTCACCGGCTATGGCCAATTCTCCTAGAATATTGTAATGTAATAGTTTTCCTTGTTTTTTGGATAGTTCGCCGCCAATGGAGAGTGAACTTTCCTTATAGTTGTTGATAATGCGCTGTCCCGGTATGTTTGTCGTGTCGGTCAAGGCGAAGTTTCGGTATTCATAACTTAAAAAGGCGGTAAGTCCGGCTTTCGCCCATTTGTTGAATCCTTCTTGTAAAGCAATGCCAATGGTATTTTTGATGGATGTGCGCTTCGTCTTGTCTATTGAGTCGGTCCCCAGATAGTTATGTTCAAAATACTTCTGATTCTGTGCGTCATCGTATGAGATGTATTTGCGATTGTTCAAGTCCACTTGTAATGTATGTATGAAGCTTGTGACAGGAACAAATACCTGCGTTATTTTTACGGAGTCCGTATCCACACTGTCCTGTTTTTCTTTATAGAACCCTAAGTTGTAACGATGTGTCAGGAAGGCATGGTAGCTGGTGTTGTGATTCCATATCTGACTCAGTCGCGTTGGGATTTCGTTGGCGGAATATTCTTTTTTGCCTTCTGCCATATCCAGCGGGTTGGTGATATACCGGTCGTCCGTGATACCTCCGTTTTCTGCCATCTTCAAGTTATCGTTGTTGAATATGAAATGCATGTCATATTTGTCTCCCCGGTAGCTGGAGAACAGGCCACCGTTGAAGAAGGCTGTGGACTGATCTTGGTAAAGCCCCCGGCCATACAGGTAATCTATGTAGAATCCAAACCCCAGTCTTTTGTTTGCATTGATGGCAAAATAGGATTTGAAGCGTTCTTCTCCGTCACGGCTGCCTCCTCCTTTGTAATAGCTCAGGTTCGTGAATGGAGAAAATGTATTGGTGAATATGACATCTTCCGGACGTTGTACGCAAAAGTCGTATGGGTCGGTGAAAAAGTATTGGCTGGGATCCCGACGGTCAAAAAAGATGCGTGAGAGGCGGGGGGAACCCAAATTTCCCAAGTAATTGTATTGTCCGGTGTAGCCGCCCATGTCATTTGAGTTCTGGAAAGCGTGCTGCAAGGTATCTACGGGGATATAAGTGACATTGCCAAAACGACTGTCCACTTTCCATGAGTACAGTCCGATGGGGATAGTGTTGGCATCTACTACGGCTGTCGTGTCTATGGGGTTTCCGTTACGGTCATATTGGTTTCTGTCCAGTCCGTTTGCCGAGGAACCGAACTGATTGTTCAGGGTATTCATTGTCCGCTGTGCCATCAAGGAAGTATGGAAGCACAGGAATAATAAAAAAATAATAGAGAATATTCTTTTCATAACGGCGGCAAAGATACAATATAAAAATAAAAGGAAGAGCTTTTCCGCTATGGAAAGTTCTTCCTTTTATTATTCGTTTAGAGTTATTTTAACTTACTGAGGTTTAATAATCTCCATTCCGATTCGGATGGCTTCTTCATTCATCGGTATCAGATGATGGTGACGTTCGGGCAATGTTTTGCGTAAAGCTTTTATTACACTTTCAATGGATACTACGGGACGCAGTTTCAGCAAGCCTCCTAAGACAATCATATTGAAGGTCTTTGCCATTCCTTTTTCGTTGGCGGCATCCATTGCGTCAATACGATAGATTTGTATGTCCTTACGTGTCGGAGGCTCGATGATTCCGTATCCGTCATAAATGAGGATACCACCCGGTTTGATTTTGCCTTCAAACTTTTCCAATGAGGGTTGGTTCAGTATGATGGCTGTGTCATATTGGCTGAGAATGGGTGAAGAGATGCGTTCATCACTGACAATCACCGTTACGTTAGCGGTTCCTCCCCGTTGTTCGGGACCGTATGCCGGCATCCAGGTTACTTCCTTGTCTTCCATCAGTCCGGAATAGGCAAGTATCTTACCCATGGATAGCACACCCTGACCGCCGAATCCTGCTATAATGATTTCCTGTTTCATGGTTTCTGTCTTTTTATTCTTTATCTTTCAAATCACCCAGCGGATAGAAGGGGAACATGTGTTCCACCATCCAGTCATTGGATGCTTGCGGAGTCATTTTCCAACCGGAATTACAAGTCGATACAATTTCCACCAAATTGGATCCTTTGCCATTCATTGAGTTTTCGAATGCCTTGCGGATAGCCTTTTTTGCTTTGCGGATGGCAGGAACCGTATGTACGGCCTGGCGGGTAACGTAGGCGGTGCCTTCCAAAGTGGCGGCAATTTCTGTCATTTTCAGCGGATAGCCATGAATGGCTACATCACGACCATAGGGGCAGGTGGCTGTCTTCATGCCAACCAGCGTGGTAGGAGCCATTTGCCCACCGGTCATTCCATAAATGGCGTTGTTGATAAAGATGATAGTAATGTTTTCGCCACGATTTAAAGCATGGATGGTTTCGGCAGTGCCGATACATGCCAGGTCACCATCTCCCTGGTAGGTAAATACCAGACGTCCGGGCCATAAACGCTTGATGGCGGTAGCTACGGCTGGTGCGCGTCCGTGGGCGGCTTCTTGCCAATCGATGTCTAGATAGTTGTATGCAAAAACGGCACATCCTACCGGTGACACACCGATTGTCTTATCTTCCATGCCCATTTCTTCAATAACTTCGGCTATTAACTTGTGAACCACACCGTGGCTGCATCCGGGGCAGTAATGCATCGGATTGTCATTCATCAGTGTCGGTTTCTTATAAACCAGGTTTTCGGGTTTTATGATTTCTTCTTTTGTCATAGTTTCTCCTCCTATTGCTTATAACATGAACCGCATAAAGAATTCCATCAGCTTGAGAAAAATAGCTGCTGCACAGACATAGATGAATACTTTGAAGTCACTTGCCATGAAGTAAGTGATGACAGCCGCTAGTGCCAGTGCCATGAAAAGTATGTTCAATATGTTTCTGATCAGATCGATATTCATACGGTCTTATTTTATTAGTTTCTCTTTCAGTGCAGTGATTACTTCATCCGGATCGGGAACAATACCACCCAGACGTCCGAAGTGTTCTACAGGCACTTTGCATTCTACGGCCAGACGGACATCTTCTACCATTTGTCCGGCGTTCAATTCTACAGTGAGGATACCTTTTACCTGTGCGGCGCGTGCTGCAATAGCTTTCGACGGGAACGGCCATAGGGTAATAGGACGGAGCAAACCAACTTTGATGCCTTCTTCCCGAGCCATTTCCATTGCTTTTTGGGCAATGCGGGCACAAGAACCGAAAGCTACGATCAAATATTCGGCATCTTCGCAGTGAAGTTCTTCGAAACGTACTTCGTTTTCTTCTATTTCTGCATATTTTTTCTGAAGATGGATATTACGTTTTTCCATTTCGGCAGGATCGAGTTCCAATGAGGTGATGATGTTGGGAGTACGGTGGTGGGTTCTGCCGGTAGTGGCCCACGGACAACGGGCTATGACTTCTTCATCTGTCAGGCGTGTGCGCTGTTCGGGCAATACTACTTTTTCCATCATCTGTCCGATAACGCCGTCTGCCAGAATAATGGCGGGATTGCGGTATTTGAAAGCCAGATCAAAAGCTATACCTACGAAATCTGCCATTTCCTGTACTGATGCAGGAGCCAGGGCTATGAGGCGATAGTCTCCGTGACCGCCGCCTTTCACTGTTTGGAAATAGTCGGCCTGACTAGGTTGGATGGTTCCTAATCCGGGACCTCCGCGCATGACATTGACAATCAGGCAGGGGAGTTCGGCACCGGCAATGTACGAGATGCCTTCCTGCTTTAAACTGACGCCGGGACTGGAGGATGAGGTCATTACCATTTTACCGCTCGCTGCACCGCCATATACCATGTTGATTGCTGCGACTTCACTTTCTGCCTGCAACACCACCATACCGGTAGTTTCCCAAGGTTTCTCTTCGGCCAGCGTTTCCAATATTTCCGATTGGGGAGTGATGGGATAGCCAAAGTAACCGTCTACTCCGATACGGATAGCGGCGTGGGCTATGGCTTCATTTCCCTTCATTAAAACGACTTCTTCTGCCATATTTGTTACATTTATTGTTGTTTTACTTTATACACAGTGATGCATCCGTCCGGACAGACTGTGGCACATGATGCGCAACCATTGCAGGTATCTTCTAATACCTGGTGGGCGAATGTGTATCCTTTTTTATTCACTTGTTTGGCATTGAGCGCGATTACATGCAGCGGACATGCCACTACACATAGATTGCAACCTTTGCAACGCTCTGTGTCTACTACAATAGCACCTTTAATCTTTGCCATGGGTTAGTTATTATTGATTATACATGTCTTTGTTATAGAAATTCAGAATATTCATAATCATGTCACGGGCGGAAACGGCCGGACTTTCCGGATTACGCTCGATGGCTTCCAGATAATTGTTCAAAGCTTGTTGCCAGTCTCCCATTTTGCGGTAGGCGTTACCCAGTAAGTAATAGGGTTCATCGTTGACGTGCGCATCGTTTCGGATGAAATTAGTTAGCGCATGAATGGCTCTTTCCGTATCACCCTGTTCGATAAGTGTCTTTATGTCCTGTAATTGTTCCGTCATAAGGCATGATTGTCTCATTGTTGTTTACAAAGATACTCTTTATTTGTTATGAAAGGGAAGATTGGAGCAGAAAAAACGGCTTTCTTGCTAAAAACATTTAAAAAAAGGAGAGAAAGATAGGGAAAAAATGGAAGAATGATTTCTTCTAATGGTTTGATTATTATAGAAATGGTTTCAAGTGAAACGGTTGATAGAGGAACGGTGTTATTTATTCTTAAAGGGGAGACATGTTTGAATGGTATTTGTCATGGTGCTTTTGGGGAAGTATATGGTAGATCGTTTGTATGTTTTTTAGGGGGAGTTGTCAGGTTATCTCCCCCTAAAAAAAGTTTTATGTATTATCAGAATAAACTGTCACGGTATAAATATATGGGAGAAAAGACTATTTTATTACTTCACCTACATACATATTATATGCCTTCTGACCGTCATTACTGGGATTCATCTTTTTTGCTTCCTCACCGGTAACGGTCTGTTTCATCAGTTTCTTGCAGTTTACTATCAACCACGGCTCGCTATTACCTTGCTTGTAGAACGAAATTTTATAATTATCGCTCTGATCCATCAGCATATTGCCCATTGATTTGGCTTGGTCGATTACGCAGAATGCTACTTCTTTGCCGAATAACTGGCCGAAACCTCCCCAGCATTCTTTACCGATTTCGAATTGTTCATCGTTTCCGGCAGTAATTGTCATACGTGAGGATGCCTTGATTTGGTCATCTATGCTTTGTTCTTTGCTGGGAGTTGCATTATTGGCTGCTTTTATTTCGGTATTACCCTCAGAACCACCGATGACAGCCGGTTGGGCAGGGGGAGTTACCGGAGTGGCGGTAACGATTGTTGTTGCATTTGATATCGGAGTAGCTGTCACGCCCGGAGCAGGAGCAACTGCAATTTGTGAGTTGTTCAAGACCTTGTTGCCCAATGTATCTTGGATGGATTTGAACAGTGTGTCTTTCAAGTCAATAGTCTCTCTTCTGAATTTGCCGCAGATGGGAGCCAGCTTGGTCTTCGATTTGTTTAAAGCCATATCGTCTACAATCCATTCCTCTGCACTGTATTTTTCTCCTCCGTCACGAGCTTCATCATACCAATAACGGATACGGGTCATTTCGATATCACATTTTCCGTTTTCGCAGGTGATAAACAACTGATAATAAATTCTGGTTCTGTCCAATGACAATGCAGAGGAGGAGAATACCAGATATTCTTCGCCACCTGCTGCAATGGTTCCTTCATCTTCATTGGTGTAAAGAACACGTGCATTGAACTTGCCTTCGGGCTTGAAACGTTCTGTGGCCCATTTCAGCATGGTGCCATATAGTTGGTCTTTCGTTAAAGACGGTGCCTGTATCTCTGTTTTGAAAGAAACTTTACCGTCATCCATAGTTATCGCTCCCGCCAGATATTTGGGATCTGTCTGTGCCATAGCGATGAATGGCAGACATAGGAGCATTAAAAAAAGAATCTTCTTCATAGTAATATTTTTTATTTTATATTTTAATCTAAGCAAAGATAGGAATAAAAAAAAAGAGAAGCTATAATGCCTCTCTTTTTTTACTTTTATTATTATTGCGTGAATTTTACTTTACAGGTATCTTTTCAATGCGCTTTTGGTGACGTCCGCCTTCGAAGCCGCTGTTAAAGAATTCATCCAATATTTTTTCGGCCATTTCATGGTCAATGAATCGTCCCGGCATTACCAGAACATTGGCGTCATTGTGCTGACGTGACAGATGGGCTATCTCGGGCATCCAGCATAGTGCCGCACGGATACCCTGATGTTTGTTCAATGTCATGCTGATGCCTTCACCGCTTCCGCAAATTGCCACTCCGGGTCCGCATTCTCCGGCTTCTATAGCCAGTGCAAGCGGATGGGCATAATCTGCATAGTCACAACTTTCTGTACTGTATGTACCGAAATCTTTGCATGGATAGCCTTTTTCAGTTAACCATGTCTTTACAAACTCTTTCAGTTCAAATCCTGCATGATCGGATGCCAGTCCTACTTTTTTCATGCCAGCATTTCTTTTACTTGGTTATACACGTTCTGTGCGGTAAAGCCCAGCTTTTCATCCAATACTTTGTAAGGAGCGGAGAATCCGAATGATTCCAGACCGAATACCTTACCGTTGGCACCTACCAAACCTTCAAGGTTTACAGGAAGACCGGCAGTCAGACCGAATACTTTAGCCCCTGTGGGAATGATACTGTTTTGGTATTCCTTGCTTTGGCTGCGGAACAATCCCTCAGAAGGAGCGGATACGATACGTATTTTTATGCCATCCTTGCGGAGAAGTTCTGCACCTGCTTCCAAAGTGGAAACTTCGGAACCTGAAGCGACTAGGATTACATCCGGATTTTCATCGGAGCCTGCAACAATATAAGCTCCTTTGGCAGCCTGTGAATAGTCGTTTCCTGCAGGCAGATTCGCGATATTCTGGCGGGAGAAGATCAGTGCGGTGGGGGTGCTGGTATTTTCCATGGCCAATTTCCATGCCACAGTGGTTTCTTCCGCATCTGCCGGACGGAGTACCAACATAGAATTGTGTCCTTTGTGGTTTTTCAGTTTTTCCATTAGGCGGATTTGTGCTTCTTGTTCTACCGGTTCGTGAGTAGGACCGTCTTCACCTACACGGAATGCGTCGTGTGTCCAAATGAATTTGACGGGAAGTTCCATCAAGGCAGCCATACGTATGGCGGGTTTCATGTAGTCTGAGAATACGAAGAAGGTAGCGCATGCAGCAATCACACCTCCGTGAAGTGCCATACCCAGGCAGCAGCAAGCCATGGTTAATTCGGAAACACCTGCCTGCAGAAATGCACCGGTGAAGTCGTCTTTTGTGAATGCATGTGTTTTCTTCAAGAAACCGTCGGTCTTGTCTGAATTTGACAGGTCGGCAGAAGAAACGATCATGTTTTCTACTTCTGTAGCCAGTACACCGAGAACTTTGGCAGAAGCGCTGCGTGTAGCATCTCCGGCTTTTTGTTCGATAACATTCCAATTTACTTTCGGAGCTTTGCCAGAGAACCATAGTTCCAATTTAGCAGCCAGTTCGGGGTTAGCTTTAGTCCATTCAGCTTTAGCCGCATATTTTTCTGCAACAATTTTTTTCAGTTCCTCTGCACGTTTGGCATACAACTCTTTTACTTCAGGGAAGATTTGGAAAGGATTGGTTGGATCGCCGCCTAAGTTCTTGATTGTATTGATGTAAGCATCACCTCCCAAAGGAGCACCGTGGGTGGCACAGTTACGTTCATAACTGGAATCATCCGCTTTGCGTGCGCCTTTACCCATAATGGTCTTACCGATAATTAATGTGGGCTGACCGGTTACGGCTTTCGCTTCTGTCAGAGCCGTGCGGATTGCATCGGGATCATTACCGTCGATGGTAATTACTTTCCAGTGCCATGCTTCGTATTTCTTGGCAACATCTTCGCTGGTAACAGCATCGGTAGCGGTAGACAGCTGGATGTCGTTTGAATCATAAAACATGATCAAGTTGTCCAGCCCCAAATGACCTGCCAGACGGCCTGCACCCTGAGAAATCTCTTCTTGAATACCCCCATCGGATATATAGGCATAGATGGTCTGGTCCATGACATGACCCAGACGGGCTTTCAGAAATTTGGCAGCGATAGCAGCACCTACTGCAAAAGTGTGTCCTTGTCCTAACGGGCCGGAAGTATTTTCAATACCGCGCATGATGTCCACTTCAGGGTGTCCCGGAGTCGGACTGCCCCATTGGCGGAACTGTGCCAGTTCTTCCATGGTGAACTTGCCGGTCAGTGCCAAAGTGGAATACAACATCGGTGACATGTGGCCTGGATCAAGGAAGAAACGGTCACGCCCTTCCCAACGCGGATTTTCAGGATCGTAAACTAAAAACTCAGAGAAAAGCACGTTTACAAAATCAGCGCCACCCATAGCTCCACCCGGGTGTCCTGAATTAGCTTTCTCTACCATCGAAGCAGCCAGAATACGGATGTTGTCCGCTGCACGGTTCATAAGTTTCTTTTCGTTCATATTAAAATAATATTATAATTTGAATGCTATTAGTGAGTCGGTTTATCTTTGCTATTTTATTTAATATCTGCAAAGATAACTCTTTATGTGTAAACCGCAACATGTAAAGAGGCTCTTTTTTAAGCCCGTTTGACTCACTTCTTAAATCGGGTCGCTGCTTCTTCAACAGGCAGTCCTGCCTTATAGTTTTCGATATATGTGTTGAATCCGGCTACATCTTCGGCTGTTGGCGATATTTCAATACCGGCATCACCGGCGAATACTTTGTCTTCCAGAAAATCTGCCAGGGATTGGTTCTTTTCATTGTTGACAAGGTAAGAACCTAGCAGGGCGATTCCCCATGCGCCACCTTCACCGGCAGTTTCCATTACGGAAATAGGGGAGTTTATAGCTGCTGCAAGTATTCTCTGGCCTACACCTTTCGTCTTGAATAATCCGCCGTGTCCTGTGATTCTGTCTACTTTGATTTTCTCTTCATTGAAAAGAATGTCATTACCTATCTTAAGAACTCCGACTGAAGCGTATAAATGGGTACGCATAAAGTTGGCGAGGTTGAATTTGTCGTTTGCAGAACGTACAAACAATGGCCTTCCGTCGGCAAGTCCTGTCACGGGTTCACCTGAAATATAATTATACGAAATAAGACCACCGCAATCTGCATCGCCTGCGAGCGCATGATTGTAAAGTTTTCCATATAATTCATTCATATCTACGGGTATACCCAGCAGTTCTTGGTATTCTTTGAACAGATTGATCCAGGCATTGAGGTCGGAGGTGCAGTTGTTGCAATGTACCATAGCTACAAGGCTTCCGTCGGGAGTGGTAACCATGTCAATCATTTCGTATGGCTTGGACAACTCTTTTTCCAATACAATCATGGAAAATGAGGAAGTGCCTGCTGATACATTCCCGGTGCGTTGCTTGACAGCGTTGGTTGCTACCATGCCGGTTCCGGCATCTCCTTCCGGAGGGCAGACAGGTACACCTGCTTTCAAGTGGCCCGACACGTCCAGTCTCTTGGCACCTTCCGGGGTAAGGAACCCTGCATTCTCGCCGGCGGGTAAGACTTTGGGCAGGATATCTGTCAGTTTCCAAGGGTATCCTTTAGGAGCTACCAACTTGTCGAACTTGGCTATCATTTCGGCAGAATAATTCTTGGTAGCCGGGTCTATGGGAAGCATTCCTGATGCATCACCTATGCCCAGGACTTTCTGACCTGTAATTTGCCAATGAATGAAACCTGCAAGGGTGGTCAGATAGTCAATGTTACTTACGTGTTCTTCATTGTCTAAAATAGCTTGGTATAAATGAGAAATGCTCCATCTCAGAGGAATGTTATATACGAATAATTCAGATAAAGCGGCGGCTGCCGGACCGGTATTGGTATTTCTCCATGTACGGAAAGGTACAAGGATTTCTTCTTCTTTATTGAATGCCATATAACCATGCATCATGGCACTGACACCGATTGCCGCCAAGGTTTCTATTTCTGTGTCATATAGCTTTTTTACGTTGGAACGGAGATCTGCATAGCAGTCTTGCAGGCCATGCCAGATAGCTTCCACACTGTAAGTCCACAGTCCGTCTACCAGTTGGTTTTCCCAGCTATGGCTTCCCTGGGCAATGGGCTTGTTTTCCTGGTCAATCAAAACAGCTTTGATTCGTGTTGATCCGAATTCTATGCCTAGAATAGCTTTTCCTGCTTCGATGGTTGATTTTGCATCTGATTTCATATTAAAACCTATAATTTAAGGTACAACAATAATGATGATAAAATAAGGTGGGATGTGCCAAGAATCTTATTAGCCTTGACACATCCCCTCTTCATGGATGGATTAGCAAAGTGCTTTGTTCAGCATATAGTAGACTTCGTTCATGCGAAGCTCTTTCTTGAAGTTGCTGATGGTAGTATCTTTGTCGATACGGATCATTTCGATACCTGCAATCTCAGCATAGTCTTCCCAATATTCTGCTGTCAGATCATAAGAGAAGCAAGAATGATGTGTTCCACCTGCCAGGATCCATGCGCCTGCACCTACTTCGAAATTAGGCATCGGAATCCACAGGGCGGAAGCAACCGGTAATTTGGGCAACGGTTTCGGCTCGATGCATTCTACGTCGTTCACGATCAGACGGAAACGGTTACCCAAGTCTACTACAGTGGCGGTACAACCTGAGCCTACTTTTGAAGTGAATACAAGACGGGCTGTCTGGCTCTTGCGAATACCTATGCCTAGGAAGTGTACTTCCAGACGTGGTTTGGAAGCGGCGATAAGAGGACAAACTTCCAGCATATGTGATTGCAGGATAGCACTGTTTGCACCATCGAAGTTCAATGTGTAATCTTCCAGGAAAGAACAACCTTTGGAAAGTCCTTGGTTCATCACCCATACGGTACGGTAGAGAGCTGCTGATTTCCAGTCACCTTCCGCACCGAATCCGTAGCCTTCAGCCATCAGACGCTGGGAAGCCAGTCCCGGAATCTGATCGAAGTAGCTGCCGTCTGTTTGGCCCAAATCATCAAAATTAGTAGTGAATCCTTTGGCGCCTTTGGCTTTAAGGATGGCACGAAGAGCTAATTCGGCTTTTGCAGCGTTCCATACTTTCTGATAAGCTTCGGTTGATTTATCTTCTAATGAAGCATCGTGGTCGTATTCGTTGAAGTAAGTTGCTACAAGTGCCTCTACATCTGTATCCTTGATGTTTTTATGGTATTCCATCAGTTCGCTTGCCGGACAGTAATCTACGTGATACCCCATACGTTGTTCTGCTTCCACTTTATCACCGTCAGTTACAGCTACATTATTCATCTGATCGCCGAAACGGATGATCAGCATATCCTGAGAGTCTGCCCAACCTGCACAAACGCGCATCCAAACGGCAATCTTGTGCTGGGTGTCTTCGTCTTTCCAGTAACCTACCACTACTTTGCGGCGGATGCGCATACGGGTACAGATATGTCCGAATTCGCGGTCACCATGGGCGGATTGATTCAGATTCATGAAGTCCATATCCATGGTATCCCAAGGAATTTCCTTATTGAATTGAGTGTGTAGATGTAACAGTGGTTTCTTTAACTGTTGCAGACCGTGAATCCACATTTTAGCTGGGGAGAAAGTGTGCATCCAAGTGATGACACCGATACATTTTTCATCGTTGTTGGCTGCTTTGAACACTGCTTCCACTTCTTTAGAAGAGTTGGCTGTTCCTTTATATACTACTTTTACAGGAAGTTTCCCTGATTCGTTCAGTCCGTTTACCATTTCATTGGAGTGAGCGTCTACTGCTATAACTGCGTCACCTCCGTACAGAAGCTGTGCTCCTGTTACAAACCATACTTCATACTGATCAAATGCTTTTTCCATAATGTTATATTTTAAAAGGGTTATTAATTTCTTTGTTTCTTATTTCTGTCCATAATAGGCATTGGGGCCGTGTTTGCGGCTGAAATGCTTTTCTATTAATAAAGAATTCATCGTTAAATGAGGGTTGGCGGCAAAAGCGATACTTGCCATTTTGGCTACCTGTTCCATGACTACTGCATTATGTACAGCATCATTGGCATCTTTTCCCCATGCAAAAGGACCATGATTTTTTACTAGTACTCCCGGAGTATGTACAGGGTTCAGGTTCTTGAAACGTTTCACAATCACATTGCCTGTTTCCTGTTCGTAGGCACCTTTTACTTCCTCTTCAGTCATATCTGCGGTACAAGGAATGGCGTCATGGAAATAATCGGCATGAGTCGTTCCGATATTGGGGATATCCATTCCGGCTTGTGCCCAGGCGGTAGCATAGGTGGAGTGGGTATGTACCACTCCACCTATTTCGGGGAATGCTTTATATAGAACTACATGGGTGGGAGTATCTGAAGACGGACGAAGAGAACCTTCTACCACGTTGCCGTCCAGATCTACTACAACCATGTCTTCAGCTTTCATATCATCGTATGATACGCCACTGGGTTTGATTACTACCAGACCTGTTTCACGATCGATGGCAGAAACATTTCCCCATGTAAAAATAACTAGTCCGTGTTTCACCAAATCCAGATTGGCACGGAATACTTTTTCTTTTAATTTTTCTAACATAATGAATAATTGGGTAATGTGGCAATCTGCTAATTTGTCAATTGGCAAATTATTGCATCGGCACATTATTTTAAAGTTTAAATTTCGGATCTTTTCTGTAGGCCTTATCATTAAATTTATAAAGATAAGCACCTCGTCGGGAACCTGATTTGTCTATCAAATCTGTTTTTTCAATGAAATCCATTTCGGCTACCCGCTTGCGGAAATTCCGCTTGTCCATCGGTTCGCCATAGATTGCCTCATATAGATTTTGCAACTGTGTCAGGGTAAACAGTTCGGGCAGCAGGTTAAAACCAATTGGATTGTATGATGCTTTGTGCTTCATCAGTTCACGTGCTTTGGAAATCATGATCGGATGGTCGAAAATGAGCTGTGGCAGTTCGTCTATTTTTGTCCAATGGGCATTGTGCTGCTGCACTAGTTCCCTGTCATATTCATTTACATTGACTAAAGCATAATAGGCTACTGATATGACTCGTTCTCCCGGATCGCGCTCTAAGTCGCCAAATGTGCCTACTTGTTCCATATATACATTTTCCAATCCGGTCAGTTCTGCCAATACCCGTTTGGCGGCAGCGTCTACACTTTCGTCTTCTTGTACGAATCCTCCCATCAAAGACCATTTTCCCATAGCCGGTTCAAAATTTCGTTTTAGTAGAAGCAGTTTTAATTCTCCTTCGTCAAAACCGAAAATGATACAGTCTACAGATACATAGAATTTAGGGTTTATGTTATAATAGGTGGTCATGGTTTAGCGTCGGTTTAAAATTAACAGGCTGTATTCTTCAAGATAATTCAAAGCATACAGCCTTTAATTTATGGTTTACCAGAAATAAGCATAGAATAGTGCACAAAGCAGAACTACACCTAAAGAGGTAATAACATCCCATTTGTTCCAACTCTTTCTGATAAGTTCCTTGTAACTGCCGGTAAAGGTGATGGCTTCCACTTGTTTGGCGGTTGGAGCCGGAGTGAAGCATGATACAACAACCATTAACAACAAGAGGAATACAAGTAGCCATATTTCAAAAATAAGCCAGTTTGTCTGCCAAAACCAAGTTGTATTTTCCCAAAACCAGCCGGTCATCACATCTTTTCCGGTATTGGTGAGGATATTAGTCAGCAAACGGAGCATACCAATTAGGAAACCTACAATCATGGCTGTTTCACCGGCTTTCGGAGTGATTTTCTTGGAGAATATACCAAGTGCAAATACGGCTACCATTGCAGGTGCAAGGAGGGACTGTATGCCTTGCAGGTAGTCGTAAAGGCTGCCGAGGCTCATCATTACAGGAATCCATGCCATGCCGAGGATAACTACAACTACGGTGGCGATACGTCCTACCATAACATAAGTAGCTTCACTTTTGTTTTTAAACATGGGCTTGTAAAAGTCTTCTGTAAAAAGTGTGGCGCATGAATTAAAGAAAGCAGCCAGTGAAGCAACCAATGCGCAGATGAATCCGATAGTTACAATACCTTTTACACCGGCAGGCAGAACATCCTTTACCATTACAGCAAAAGCCGCATCTGTATTTGACATATCAAATTCACCTTTTGCAGCCAAGGCGGCAGCTACCATCCCCGGAATAAGAAACATGAAGACAGGCAGGATTTTAAAATAACCGGCTGCAATAGTACCTCTGCGGGCACGCTTCATTACCACATCATTATCTTCGCCTTTACGCTGTCCAAGTACACGCTGTACGATATGCTGGTCGGTACACCAATACCAGAAACCGATGATGGAAGCTCCGATAAATACCCAGAATCCAGGATAATCTTGATACATCGGGTCTGCTTCGGTCCAGTGAAACATATGGTTGGCACCATAAGCGTGTCCGTCTGCTCCTACATTCATGGCGCTACGCGCATGATCCATCATTTCTGTCCATCCTGTAGCAATATTACCGTCTCCCAAGGCTGACAGTCCCAGGAAAAGAACCAAGAAAGAACCGATGATTAAAATAGGGGTTTGAATAGCTGAGAGGGTCATTACTCCTTTCATTCCACTCAGTACGGTGAAGATGCCGGTCAGGACAATAAGTCCGATTGCCCCATACCAAAAAGGAAGTCCAAGTAAGAATTCCAAAAAGATACCTCCGGTATAGGCGGTTACACTCACTTTAGTAAGAATGTAGGCTATCAGTGTGATGATAGAAAGCCATGAACCGGTACGCGGGGTATAACGGTATTTAAGGAAATCGGGCATGGTAATGATTTTGCCCATTTTATTGTTTAATAGTTGGTAGAATGGAACAAAAAGCCATCCTAGAAGAAGAATCATCCAACCTTGCATTTCCCAGTGTGCCATACCTACTCCGGATTTGGCACCGGTTCCTGCCAAACCTACCAGATGTTCCGAACCGATATTGGCTGCAAAGATAGCAGCACCAATGATGTACCATGGCTCACCTTTGCCAAATAGATAATCTTCACTGCTTGCTCCTTGTTGCGAGCGTTTGTCTTTTTGTACAGAGCGCCATACCGCCCATATCACAGCTACAATGCCGACTGCCAGTATTGTCCAGTCCAGCCAGATGAATTCATGTGAATTCCAATTCATGATATTAAATATTTAAAGTTTAACAATTATTTTTCAACACCGAATTTAAAGATACATTGGCTGTGATAGGTCTGTCCCGGTTCCAGAATTACAGAAGGCCATTGTGATTTGTTGGGGCTGTCGGGATAGTGCTGTGTTTCCAGACAAACAGACGCGCGTTGCAGATAAGTAATTCCCTTTTTCCCTTTTACGGTTCCATCCAAAAAGTTGCCTGTATAAACTTGTATTCCCGGTTCATTAGTATATACTTCCAAAGTGATACCACTAGTAGGGCTGGTCAGTTTGGCAGCCAGCTGGTTGATATCGCCTTTCGTGTTAAGTACCCAATTATGGTCGAATCCGTTACCGAATTTTATTTGTTCGTTTTCAAAGTTAGTCACATCGGGGGCAATGGTTTTAGGAGTATTGAAATCAAATGGAGTTTCTGTTACTGCCATCATTTCTCCAGTGGTCATGAATGTGCTGTCAACGGGAGTGATGCTGTCTGCATTTACATAAAGAATATGGTCGGTGGCCGGATTGGCAGGGTTTCCACTCAAGTTGAAATAAGAGTGGTTGGTCATATTGATAACAGTCTTTTTGTCAGTTGTCGCTTCGTAATTTATGTCGATGGCATTGTCTCTTGTCAGTGCATAAGTAACAGTAGCGGTTACATTTCCCGGAAAATTGGCATCTCCATCCGGTGACTTCATAGTCAGTGTCATAGTACTGTCGTTTAATTGGTTTGCTTCATAAACTTGGTATTGCCATCCTTTAGGACCTCCATGCAGGCAGTGACCAAAATTATTTTGGGGTAATTGAATGGTTTCTCCATCCATTACGATGACTCCTTTATTAATGCGGTTGGCATAGCGTCCGATAGAAGCACCGAAGTCGCTTGGTATATTTTGGTAGTCAGCAATGCTGTCAAAACCCAGCACTACATCTTTTAGATTTCCATTTTTGTCGGGGACCATGATAGATACAATACGTCCGCCAAAATTAGTTACGCATACTTCCATTCCGGCTGCATTCTTTAGCGTATACAGTTTGACAGGTTTTACGCCATCCACTATTGTTTCATAATTAGTGGGGTTTAATCCGGACTTTGTAAGTGTTTCTTGAGATTGTTTGGGAGCGCAAGCACTTAACAAGGTCAGTGCGATACCGGTTCCCAGAAAGGTTTTTTTCATGCTTTTCATGATATAAAAGTACTAATTAGTAATAGAGTATATGATTTTGGGTGTAAAAGTAACACTATTACTAATACATTGGATATGAAAAGAGTATGTTGTGCAACATAAAAGTGTATTTCCTACACTTTTATAGCATAAAGAAGAAAAAACCGCTTTGAATCCAAAGCGGTTTTTTCATATGTTAGCGAATTTGAGATCTTTTTTATACCAGCTTGCGAGAACCGTCACTGATGACTACATCGTAAACTTTGGGACTTCTTCCGAACTTCTCTTTGAATCTTTCTTTGGCAATGGTGATGAATGTTTCGTATAGTTCATTTTTAACTAGGTTGATTGTACATCCACCGAAACCTCCACCCATGACACGTGAACCGGTGACACCGCAGTCGAAAGCAACATCATTCAAGAAGTCAAGTTCTTCACAGCTTACTTCATACAATTTACTCATGCCATAGTGAGTTTCATACATCTTCTGTCCTACGGTTTCGTAATCACCTCTTTCCAAAGCATCGCAAACATCAAGTACACGTTGGATTTCTTCAATGACGTATTCTGCACGCATATAGTCTTCTTCACTGATCTCGGCTTTTGCTTCCTGCAACATTTCCATTGTACAATCACGTAAAAATTCTACATGAGGATGTTTTTTCTGGATGGCGGCTACAGCAGCTTCGCAGCTTTGGCGACGTTTATTATAAGCAGAAGAAGCCAATTCGTGTTTGACTACCGAGTCAACCAATACCAATCGGTAACCTTCCGGTTTGAACGGGAAGTATTGATATTCCAATGAGCGACAGTCCAAACGGATCAAACTACCTTCTTTTCCGAATACAGATGCAAATTGATCCATAATACCGCAATTTACACCACAATAATTATGTTCTGTTGCCTGACCTACCTTGGCTAATTCAAATTTATCTATTTTGTTGTCACCGAAAAGTTCGTTGATAGCGAAAGCATACGTACTTTCCAATGCAGCAGATGAAGACATACCTGCACCCAAAGGTACGTCACCCGCAAAAGCAGTGTCAAAACCTTTCACATCTACACCACGTTTGATCATTTCACGGCAAACGCCGAAAATATATCTTGCCCAACTGGCTTTAGGGGCATCTTCTTCGTTCAAGCCGAATTCTACATAGTCTTTTAGATCAATAGAATAAGCACGTACCTTATCAGTACCATTAGGTTTGATTTCAGCAATCATACCTTTATCTACTGCTCCGGGAAAGACAAAACCACCGTTATAGTCGGTATGTTCTCCAATAAGGTTAATACGTCCGGGTGATGCATATACTGAACCTGTTGTGCCATCAAAATGTTTGATGAAGCGACTTCTTACGTATTCTATATCCATGATATTAATAGTTTAAAGTTAATACTATATGTTTTTATAATTATTCTACAGGAATGTCTTTGTTTACGTTCTTGCATCCTACCAAACCATAGAACAACAGATAAGCAAGCAAAGCGATAATTAACCAATAGCTGGCCATATATCCCACAGCGTCAGAAATGAATTGCTGCAATAATGGGAAAATACCGCCACCGACAACCATCATCATAAAAATACCTGAAGCTTGTGCGGTATATTTGCCTAAACCTTCTACAGCGAGGTTGAAGATACCTCCCCACATAATGGACGTACATAAACCACAAAGTACCAAAAATAGGGCACTGACAGGTACAGAGGCCATTTCGAATCCATTTTCTACACTATATCCCGGCATAGAGACAGTGATTTCTTTTGGAGTGAAGATTGCGATTAATATAAAACAGATAGCTGTTGCGGAAACAACAATCAATTGTGTACGTGTAGCTACTTTACCGCTGATGACACTACTTGCAGAACGTCCCACTAACATGAGCAACCAATAGATGGCAGCAATAGCACCACCGATAGCGGCACCGTTGGCAAGCAGGCCCGCACCTTTTTCCGTTGGGTCGGCAAGATAGAAATTTAATGTGCCTGGAATACCGATTTCAATACCTACATACACAAAGATACCGATTACACCTAATACAGTATGGCGGAAATTCCAAGGGCTATGAGAGAATTTCTCTTTTTCATGACCTGCTTTTCTTAGATGAGGCTCTGGAATGGCGATGAATGAAAGAGCGATAAACGCTGATACGAATACACCCATTGCTATGAAAAGCAGAGGAGCTACATCTGACATAGCTGTTTGAGGGGTAACAGAACCAATCAAGGCACCTACGAAAAGCGGAGTCAAAGTACCTGACAATGAGTTTAGAGCACCACCGGCTTGGATTAATTGGTTACCTTTGTTACCACCACCACCTAAAAGATTTAGCATCGGGTTAACTACAGTGTTCAGCATACATACACAAAAACCACAGACGAAGGCACCAAGCAGGTAGATGATAAAATTCATTTTAATGGCATATTCTCCTAAATTGAATACGTCTATATCTGCACCGAACAAACTGGAAATATATTGGATAAACAAACCGATGAAACCTACTGCCATGGCAATGAGGGCTGTTTTTTTATATCCGATTTTTACAAGCATATTACCTGAAGGAATCCCCATAAACAGATATGCGAGGAAATTCATCATATTTCCCATCATACCCAAGGTATTGGCACCTGCATATTGGTTTTTCCATATTGTGCCGAAAGGCGCAGCAAGATTAGTAACGAAGGAAATCATCGCGAAAAGGAAGAACATTGTAATGATAGCGATGATATTACCGTTCTGTTTTTGTTGATTCATGGTTTTGAAAAAATTATAAGTTTATTAATTAGGTTATTTCATAAAATTATTTTTCTACACCGAATTTGTAGATGGTTACTTGGCTGTAAGTTTCCCCCGGATGTAGAACGCAAGAAGGGAAATGACCTTTATTGGGCGTATCAGGAAAATGTTGTGCTTCAAAACAGATGGCACTTCTTGCTGGGAAAGTTGCTCCATGAGCACCTTCGAAACCATTGTGCCAGTTTGAAGTATAAACTTGTACACCGGGCTCTGTAGTGTATACTTCCATGCTACGACCGCTTTCGGGCTCCACACATTTTGCTGCAAAACTCAGTGTGCCTGCTTCACGTTTGTTTAATACATAGCAGTGGTCATAGCCGGCACCGAATTCTAGCTGTTCGAATGGGTCATTGATTCTACTGTCTACTCTTTGAGGAGTACGAAAATCCATAGGAGTACCTTCTACTTTGGCAATTTCGCCTGTAGGGATGGATACATTATCTATCGGAGTATAAAAATCAGCATTAATGGTTACGATGTTGTTATCAACGGTTGCCGTAGGATTGGCAATGCCTGATAGGCTGAAAAAACCGTGGTGAGTAAGATTTACCAATGTTGTTTTGTCTGTTGTAGCGTGGTAAGTAATGATGAATTCATTTTGATTACTTAAAGTGTACGTTACGTGAATATCCAAATTTCCCGGAAATCCTTCTTCGCCATCAGCAGATAAATAATGCAATTTCAAACTTTGGGGAGTTTCCTGTTCTGCATCCCAAATGCGGGTATGAAATCCGGTAGGACCGCCATGCAGCGAGTTGGGACCATTGTTGATAGTCAGTGAATATTCTTTCCCTTCTAAAATGAATTTGCCTCCTGCTATACGGTTCCCGTAACGACCGATAAGAGTACTGAGGAAAGGTTCGTGGCTATTGATAACATGGGTTATACTATCATGTCCTTGAATGACATTGGCATATTTACCGTTTTTGTCCGGAACCATAATAGCTAATACTGCTCCACCATAGTTGGTGACAGCTATTTCAGCTCCGTTTTCATTTTTCAGAATGAAGAGGTCTGTTTGTTTCCCGTTCACTGTTGTCTGAAAATCGGCCCGTTTCAGGCCGCATAAATTCTCATCGGAAGTAGATGTGTTTATCATGTTATTGAAAATCTTTTTATTTTATGTATAAAACTAATGCAAATAAAAAGATTTTCTTCGGTATTCCCAAACTTTTTCTATAAAAGTGAACGGACTAAACGTGAAATTTTAATAAATCCGCAACGATAAAGCTGCTTCCTCCAACAAAAATAAAGTCATTTTTGTTAGCCTTTTCTTTAGCGGCTGTTACAGCTGTTTCTACATCAGGATAAGTATCTCCGTGCAGCCCGGATTGCATCGCTAAACTTTGTAATTCTTTTTCGGATAAAGCACGCTTTACGCTGGCTTTGGTAAAATAATAGGTGGCATTTTTAGGAAGCATGGACAATACTCCACTGATATCCTTGTCGTTTACCATACCTATTACAATGTGTAATCGTTCATATTTCTGATGTTTTAATTGTTCTATGATATACGAAATACCTCCTACATTATGTCCTGTATCGCATATTAAAGTCGGTTCACTTTCTAATTTTTGCCATCTTCCCATCAGGCCGGTGAGTTCACATACTTGTGAGAATCCTTTGCGTATATTGCTTTCGGTAAGTTGATAACCTGCTTGTTTTAATAGGCGGATGGCAGATAAAAGTGTATTGGTGTTTTTAAGTTGGCAAAGCCCTTCCAGTTCGCCTTCCAGATTGAGGTAGTCGGTTGTTTGATATATTCGTTTACCTTTTTCATTTATGCTGGAGGAGTGTAATAACTGTTCTTCTTCTGCAAAGTAGATAGGAGCGTTTACTTCTTTAGCACGGGTTGTAAATATAGGTTTGGTTTCGGGTGTGGTTTCACCGATAACTACCGGGGTCTTTTCTTTGATGATTCCGGCCTTCTCTGTGGCTATTTTGGCTAATGTGTTACCTAAGAATTGTATATGGTCGAAACTGATATTGGTTATGACACATAGATCCGGACGGATGATGTTTGTACAATCTATTCGTCCTCCCAGACCGACTTCTATAATGGCTACATCTACTTGGCTTTGGGCAAAATAGTGGAAAGCCATTGCGGTAGTCAGTTCAAAGAAAGAAGGATGCAAAGGTTCAAAAAAGGCACGGTGTTTTTCTACAAAGTCTATGACATATTCTTTGGATACAGGAATTCCGTTGACGCGGATTCGTTCACGGAAATCTATCAGATGTGGAGAAGTGTAAAGTCCTGTCTTGTATCCGGCTGATTGTAAAATGGCGGCTAAAGTATGTGAACAAGAGCCTTTTCCATTGGTTCCGGCTATATGAATGGTTCGGAATTGGCGATGGGGATGGTTGAAATACTTGTCTAAAAGATAAGTGTTTTCTAATCCTGCCTTGTATGCATCTTTTCCTATATGTTGGAATAATGGGGCACTATTATATAAATAATCCAATGTTTCTTCGTAATTCATGGCAAATGTTTTTATTTACCGCAAAGTGTCACAAAAGAATGCCAGGCAGATATAAAACCTGATATTCTTTCTGTGACACTTTGTAGTATAAAAATTAATCGAAGAAGTTTTTGAACTTCTTGAATATTTTTTCTTTAATGCTTGTATTCGGTTTGAAGTTATCCGATTCTTGCATTTTCTCTAGTGCTTGTTTTTCATCTTTATTCAACGTTTCTGGAATATATACGCTTACATTGACTAATAAATCACCTGTACCGTTACTGTAACCATAACTATTGACATTGGGCAATCCTTTACCTCTTAGGCGTAAGACCTTACCTGGTTGGGTGCCTGGTTCAATTTTTACTTTTACTTTGCTATCAATAGTTGGTATTTCTACAGTGCCTCCTAAAGCAGCAGTCGGAACGCTTAGTAACATATTGTAAATCAAATCATTTTCATCGCGTATTAGGTCTGGATGGGATTCTTCTTCTATGACAACAAGCAAATCACCGGGAACACCGTTATGTTTGCCCGCATTTCCTTTCCCATTGACAGAAAGTTGCATTCCTTCAGCCACACCGGCAGGAATTTTCACTTCCACGACTTCTTCTCCGTATACAATACCTTCTCCTGCACAAGCTTTACATTTGTTCTTAATTATTTTCCCTTCTCCGTTACATTGTGGACATACGCTTTGTGATTGTACCATTCCAAAAATGCTTTGTTGGGTGCGGGTGATACTTCCTGTTCCATGACAAGTGGGACATGTTTCCGTTCCTCCTTCTCCTTCGGCTCCTGAACCATGGCAATGGTCACATGTTACGTACTTTTTCAGTTTGAATTTCTTTTCTACTCCCGTAGAAATTTCTTTTAAGTTCAGTTTTACTTTTACACGGAGGTCTGAACCACGGAACTTGCGTTGTGCGGAACGTCCGCCACCGCCGAAACCTCCAAAGCCTCCGAAACCTCCTCCATGTCCACCGAAGATGTCACCGAACATAGAGAAAATGTCATCCATGGACATACCTTGTCCGAATCCTTCAAAACCGCCACCGGCAGCTCCACTCATTCCTGCATGTCCGAATTGGTCGTAACGGGCGCGTTTATCCGGGTTGCTCAACACATCATAAGCTTCGGCAGCTTCCTTGAATTTTTCTTCCGCTTCTTTATCTCCCGGATTCTTGTCCGGATGATATTGTATTGCTTTTTTGCGGTATGCTTTTTTTATAACATCAAGGGTGGCTGTTTTGTCCACCTCCAGAACTTCGTAATAGTCTCTTTTTGCCATGTCGTTTTATGATACTGTTTTATTGAGCCACAACTACTTTGGCGTGGCGTATTACTTTGTCATTCAGCTTATAACCGGTTTGTACACAGTCCAATATTTTTCCTTTCTTCTCTTCGGAAGGAGCTGGAACTAATGCAATTGCTTCGTGATAATCGGTATCAAAGTTCTCACCGTCAGTTTCTATTTTCTGAAGTCCTTCCTGGTTCAATACTTTCAGGAATTTGTTGTAGATCAACTCAATTCCTTCACGCATTGCTTTTACATCATCCGAAGTTTCTGAAGTCTTTACTGCACGCTCCAAGTCATCCAAAATAGGAAGAATGGCAGTAATGGCCTTTTCTCCACCATTCTTAATCAATTCGGCCTTCTCTTTCATGGTGCGTTTACGGTAATTGTCAAATTCGGCTGAAAGACGCAGGTATTTGTCATGCTGCTCTTCTATTGTTTTCTGAGCTTCCGCCAATTCCTTATTCACCTTCTCTTCAGCGTTCAGTTCTTCTGTTGCTTCTTTCTGAGTTTCTTCATCAATGGCAGCTTCTGCCGCTTCCTGATTTTTCAAAACTTCCTCGTCTTGAGGTTGGTTCTTCTCTGTTGGGTTCATATTCTTATTAAACTTTTTGTTTTTCTTATTTTTACTCATAACAGTCAGGTCTTTTAGGTTAATTTACTGCTAACAAATTTCGTGCCTAGTTGTTTTCTTAGAGTAATAATTTTGCAAAAGTACGGAATTTCTGCCACACTGGCATACTTTTCTGAATTAAAATGCCTACCTTTGCAATTCCAAAATAGAATAATTATATAAATAAGGTATATTAGGATGATTACAGTTTCGAACTTGGCCATTCAATTTGGTAAAAGAGTGTTGTATAATGACGTAAATATGAAGTTCACCAATGGTAATATTTACGGGGTTATCGGTGCGAACGGCGCCGGAAAATCTACTTTCTTGAAAGCAATTTCAGGTGAGCTGGAACCGACTAAGGGCTCAGTGGTATTAGGACCGGGCGAACGTCTGTCTGTATTGAGCCAGGATCACTTTAAGTGGGATGAATATACAGTCATGGATACGGTTATGATGGGACATACTGTGTTGTGGAACATTATGAAACAGCGTGAAGAACTGTATGCGAAAACTGATTTTACAGATGAAGATGGCTTGAAAGTTTCTGAATTGGAAGAGAAGTTTGCCGAACTGGATGGTTGGAATGCCGAGAGTGATGCTGCTTCTTTGTTGAGCGGATTGGGCATAAAGGAAGACAAGCACTATATGTTGATGGGGGAACTGAGCGGTAAGGAAAAGGTGCGTGTCATGTTGGCGCAGGCACTTTACGGTAATCCTGATAACTTGTTGTTGGATGAACCTACCAATGATTTGGATATGGATACGGTGACTTGGTTGGAGGAATATCTTTCTAATTTCGAACACACGGTGTTGGTGGTAAGTCATGACCGTCACTTTTTGGACTCTGTTTGTACTCATACTGTAGATATTGATTTCGGTAAAGTGAATATGTTTGCCGGTAACTATAGCTTCTGGTATGAATCAAGTCAGTTGGCACTTCGCCAGCAGCAGAACCAGAAGGCTAAAGCTGAAGAGAAGAAGAAAGAGTTGGAAGAATTTATCCGTCGTTTTAGTGCCAATGTGGCTAAGAGCAAGCAGACAACCAGCCGAAAGAAGATGTTGGAAAAACTGAATGTAGATGAAATTAAGCCGTCGTCCCGTAAATATCCCGGTATCATCTTTACTCCGGATCGTGAACCGGGCAATCAGATTTTGGAAGTATCCGGCTTGCGTGCGGAAACTGAAGACGGTATGGTATTGTTCAATGATGTGAATTTTAATGTAGAAAAAGGAGATAAGATTGTCTTTTTGAGCCGTGATCCGCGTGCCATGACTGCTTTTTTTGAAATAATCAATGGAAATCGTACTCCGCAGGCTGGTAAATTCGCGTGGGGCGTTACTATTACTACGGCTTATTTGCCTTTGGATAATACGGATTTCTTTGAAAGTGATTTGAATTTGGTAGATTGGCTGAGTCAGTTTGGCGAAGGTAACGAAGTCTATATGAAAGGTTTCTTGGGGCGTATGTTGTTTTCCGGAGAGGAAGTATTGAAGAAAGTGAATGTGCTTTCCGGAGGTGAGAAGATGCGTTGTATGATTGCCCGTATGCAGTTGCGTAATGCGAACTGTCTGATTTTGGATACTCCAACCAACCATTTGGACTTGGAATCAATTCAGGCTTTCAATAATAATCTGAAGACTTATAAGGGAAATGTGCTGTTCTCTTCCCACGACCACGAATTTATTGAAACGGTGGCGAACCGTATTATTGAATTGACCCCGAATGGTATCATTGACAAGATGATGGAATACGATGAATACATCACTTCTGATCATATTAAAGAAATGCGTGCGCGTATGTATGGAGATAATTAAATTATAAATATGAACTGAAAAAGAAAGAGTCATTGGGAGCCATTGTTCCTGTGGCTCTTTTTTTATGGTTTAGCCGCAATTCTCATTCTGTATGAACATAATGAGTTCAAAAATCTATGATAATGGACGATAATCCATGTCGTTATATTAGAATTAGGATTATTTTTGTGTCCATTAAAAACATGAAATGATACTTATGAAAAATTTAATTTTGATTTTGATTTTTGCAGCTGTTGGCTTGAATACGATGGCTTCCAATCCTGTACATGTGATTATAACTGCCGGACAGTCTAATACCGATGGACGAACTCCTAATGAAGATTTGCCGGCATATATTAAAGCATTGGCTACGGACACACTGACGTATGCCGAAGGTGCCTACCGTTATTGTCAGATAGCTCAGAATGACGGAAAGGGAGAATTTATTCCTTTCTGGCCTCGTGCCAAACGTAGCGGAAAAAATAATATGTGGGCTTTTGATGCAGTGACATATTATTGGTTGGAGCAGTTGTTGCAGGAGAAATTTTATGTGGTGAAATGGGCTGTTGGCGGAACTTCCATAGCACCTGATTATAATGCTTCCAAGGGACGTTTTTGGTCTGCGGCACCTGAATGGCTAGCACAGGCTAAGCCAACTTCTGATGGAGGAAACTCCTTGTTGCTTTCTTTCATTCAAGAGATAGACATGTGTATAGACAAGACTCTTTCCCACCTGAAGGATGGCTATCAGATAGATGCATTTCTTTGGCATCAGGGGGAAAGTGATTATGCTAAAAGTAAAGATTATTACCGTAACTTGAAGACAATGGTGGCTTATGTGCGTATGCATCTGACAGAAAAAACAGGAAAGGATTATTCTCGTTTGCCTTTTATTTTTGGTACTGTTGCCCGAAGTAATAAATATTTCAGCAGAGAAGTGGAGAATGCGATGAAGCAATTGGCTGCTGAAGATCCGAACATGTACCTGATAGATATGTCAGGCGCGGAATTGTTAAATGACAGACTTCATTTCACGGCTCATTCGGCAGAGTATTTGGGACAACAGGTATATAAGCAGTTGGAACAAATTATTAAAGGAGTTACCGTCAGGACAGATGAATTGAAAGGAAAACGTTTGGGAATTATTGGAGATAGTTATGTGAAGAATCATAAGGAACCTGTTAAGAATACCTGGCATTATAAATTTGCCGAGAAACATGGTATGGAATATTTAAATTATGGCAAGAACGGCAGCAGCATTGCTTATAGTAGCCCGCGTTGGGGGGAAGCGATGTATGTAAGATATAAGGAAATGCCGGATGATTTGGATTATGTTATTGTTGTGGGTGGGCACAATGATGGTTTTAAATTGGATTCAATTGGCGGTATTGATGTATTTAAAGAGAGGCTGGCAATGCTGTGTGAAGGGCTTATTGAAAAGTATCCCACAGCTAAGATTTTTTTCTTTACCCGATGGAACTGTAAAAATTTTGCAGGAAGTGATGCTGAGAAAGTGGTGGATGCTATGATTGAGGTTTGTGGAAATTATAGTATTCCTATTTTTGACAGCGCCCGAAAAGGAGGAATTTATGCAAGTAATGATCATTTTAGAAAAATATATTTTCAGAACAGCAAGAATAATACAGATACTGCACATTTGAATGAAAAAGGTCATGAACGTTTCTTGAAAGTGGCTGAGAGTTTTATATTGCAATACTGAATAATGTAAATGTAATGGATTATTTTTAAAATGTGATGACGCAGAAATAATCCATTTACAATTTTCTTACAGTTCGGAGAAAAAGTAAGGTATTTTCTCTCCGCTAGGGAAAGTAATTCTTTTTTGATTTTTGTATTTTTCTTGAACCAGTTCATTTCTATATGTGTTGTTTGTTTTTGTATGACTTTATTCCAATTTCCAACTATTTGCCCGTTGTACAGAATAACCGGACGGAATATCCCGAAAGAATTGAATGCTTTGTGTTGGTATTCTTTGTTCAATACATCAGTACGGTCTTTGTAGCTGATTAGGTATTCATCGTATGAAGGAAGAATATGCAATATGTCGGTTGTTTTTTCTTCTTTATAAGACTGATGAACATATAATTTTTGTGCTAGGAAACGGTCAGTAAGCAATTCTTGTTCAATGGCGGCTATACCTTGTCTAGCTTCCGTTACCGAAAGTCCGGACCACCATACAAAGTCTTTCAGACTGGCAGGAGAGTGGCTTCTAAAATACTTGCGTGCCAAGATAGCTAGCGCCTCTTCTTTATGTAATTCTTGTATTGGAGGAACACGCTCATCCAAAAGTGCGAAGGTGATTTTATTATTTTTATCTGCTCCGCTGCAAATAAGTCCTTCAGCTTCAGCGTGAATCAGGAAACGGTTGGATAATCTTTCATTGGTTTCCAGCCCTCCTTCTTTAAATATGTTGTCAATTTCTTGCTTGGTCAGATGATTGTGTCCTGCTAGTGCCTTTTCCAATAATCGGTTTGCTTTGTTGTAAATGTCAACTGAAATGTCTTGTCCTCTGGACTTGGCAAAAGAGTCATTGGCAGTAATGATGCGTCGGGATGAAAGCTTCAGCATCCAGCGTATATCTTCTGCAGCTACATAATGCCAAGTAGGACGCATGACATGAATGCGCAATATATCTCCTTTTGCCAGTGCCTCATTGACTGTTTGCAGATTTCCTGCCTTTAGCCGGATACCAATAGCCCATTTGGACATGGTGTAATCTTGCGCTTGAATGCCTCCCATCCATGATACAAGATCTTTCGGATTATTGAAAACCGGATTTATTAACTGTTGGCTGTGCAGACGGATGGTAGGTATCATTTCAGATAATTTCCATCAAACGATAAAGGTAAAAGTCCGCTTACGTTTTCTAATATATAAATATCAGTCTTACTATAAAGCAGTATCCGCATAGGTTTTCCATATCGTTTTTCAGTTTCTAATAATACTTGCCGACAGGCTCCGCAAGGAGGAATAGGTGTGTCAAGAAAACCATTTTCTGTGCGGGCAGCAATGGCGAGTGTTTTTACTGCTTGATCCGGATATTGAGAATTGGCATAAAACAAAGTGGTACGTTCTGCACAAAGACCAGATGGGTAGGCTGCATTTTCTTGATTGGTTCCGGTAATGACGATATCATTTTCCAACAGTGCGGCGGCTCCAACAGCAAAATGTGAGTAAGGAGCATAGCTTCTTTTCGTTGCTTCACACGCGGCGTCTATCAGTTTGCGGTCCTTCTCTGTTAGTTCGTCATAATGGCAAGCCTCTATGTTTATTTCCAGTTTGATTTGTTTCATGATACGTTCCTCTTTGTTTTCTTGCAAATGTAATGTTTTGTTTTTAATCTCCCAATGTTTCTTTTCTAAAATCTGGTTTTAAATTTATTTGTTTTCTTATTGCTTGTCGGAGTTGAATGTGAGAAGAATAATATAGTTACCGATAAAAAAAGGAGAAAGTTGCAACTTTTTTTTTTATTTGTGCGTCTAATGAATATATAATTAAAAAAGAGAAAGATTATGTTAGCAACAACAACACCTACTATCGAAGGAAAACGTATAACTAAATATTATGGCATTGTAACAGGTGAAACTATTATCGGTGCTAATCTGTTTCGTGATTTTTTTGCTAGTATTCGTGACATTGTAGGCGGTCGTTCCGGTTCTTATGAAGAAGTACTTCGACAGGCTAAAGATACTGCGTTACGAGAAATGCAGGATCAGGCTGCTTTATTGGGAGCTAATGCTGTAGTTGGGGTGGATTTGGATTATGAAACTGTGGGGGACAGCGGTAGTATGCTGATGGTAACCGCAAGCGGCACAGCTGTCAGAATAGAAGATTGAGGTAAAGCAGATGTGCCTGTTGCAATATTTTTTAGGTTTATTGCAACAGGTACATCTGCTTTTACTGTATTAGGGTATTCCTAATATCTCTTTGGCCTTGTTTTTACTTGAAATGAAATCTAGTGAGTTGACAATATTATCGTAATTTGTTGTGTCAGCTATATGGTCTTTCAGTACTTGTAACATTTTTAACTTGTCATTATCAAAAGTATAAAGTGACATAAGTTTAAGGCATTGTGCGCAACTTAATTTTTTATTTATAATGGCTTTTTCCAGAGTTGAATCTTTGAATACGGAATTTTTTGTTTCATTGTATATCTTTTCAAATTCGTTATCGTCTATTGAACCAACGGTATCGAGGGATATTTTGCTGGAATATAGGTCTCCTACTGAAGTCTCTTTAGCTATTTCATTGTAGGAATCCATGCTTGTTACCTTTCCGTTTCGAAATTCGATAATTAGAAATTTGCAAGACGTTGCAATTCCTCCGCTCTGATATTCCCATTGCTCCAAAGAACCATCGAAACGTCGGAAATCGGGTTTTCCAAGAAGTTGGCCTATTTCTTCTGTTGTCATTCCCTGCTGTACTTTCCATGCTTTCTGTTTGATACTTCCTGTGGTATGACAGCTGACAAGTGTTATACTGATAACAAGCAATAATAGTTGTTTGAATTTTCTCATATATTTATGTTTTTGTGTGTTGTTTAGGTTGAATTACCATTGGTTAGTGATTCCCAATATTTTACGTGCATCATCTTGTGTAAATAAAGAATCCAGTGTCTTGATGATTTCTTTTCCATTTTCACGGTCTACAATGCGGTTGGAAACCATTCTTAATACTTTCATTTTTTCATCGTCCCATGTAAATATGGACATGAGTCGGGCAGTTTGTTTACAGGTGAAGTAGTTGTTTACAACTCCTACAGATAATAATTCCATTTGGTCGTCCTTAAATGCTTTGTTTTTTACTTTTTTATAGAGGTTTTCAAAATCATGTGGATTCATGGCTTTGTGTTTTGGTCTGTGCGGGCCAGAATGATCAGGGTGGCTGGGTGGAACTACCGTAATGATTTCATTTGGCGGACACACTGCAACTGGAGGCGGAGTAATGTTGGACTCAAAAGAATCCATGTTTGTTACCATTCCGTCTACAAAATCGATAATAATTACCGTGTTTGCAGCTGTGGACATATTGGTCTTGGTATATTCCCATTGTTCCGAGCCGTTGTCGAATCTACGGAAATCGGGTTTCCCAAGTAAATGGCTGACTTCTTCTTGGGACATCCCTCTCTGTACTTTCATAATAGTGCTACTAGTAGTCAAACTGCAACTGATGACTAAAGTACAAATGGTTAACGCTAATAATGTTTGTTTCAATCTTCTCATTTTTTTGTTTTTTTGTTTGTAACAAAGATAAGTTGGGAAAAGGTATATTCTTCTATCTTTTCCCCTATTTATTTTTAGGGATTTCCCTACTGTTTATATGGTAATTCTTCTAAGAACTGAAATTTATTGATAGGAAGATTGAGTTTGAATTCTTTAAATTCATATTCCGGAAGATTGGTTGTATTTTTCTCTTGTAGGAAATGTGATTGATTATTTTAACTTCATCTATAATTAATGTAAAAACTTCATTTTCACTTTTAACTTCTTGTTCTCGGGTGGTTCTAACCTATAAACTTTTGACGAATAGATGATAAACGAAGATAAAATTAGGGAAGTATGGGCTTCCAACCCGGAACGGGGATTTAAACTGTTGATAGATTTTTTTCAACAGCCCATATATTGGCATATCCGGAGATTGGTTGTATCACATGAGGATGCAGAGGATATTCTGCAGGAAGTCTTTATTCGCGTCTTTCGCCATCTTCCTCAGTTTAGGGAGGAAAGTTCATTGGGGACATGGATTTACCGGATAGCGACCAATGAGTGTCTCCGTTTTCTGAATATGCGTAAGGAACAAGCTGTTTCGGCGGAAGAAGTTCAGGAAGAGTTAATGAATAAGTTGATGGCGTCAGATTATGTGGATTATGAGAACGAAATGGCGGTGAAATTTCAGCAGGCTATTTTGATGCTTCCTGAAAAGCAGCGGGTAGTTTTCAATCTTCGTTATTATGATGAACTGGAATATGAGGAAATTAGCAGGATTACGGACACGAAAGTGGATACGTTGAAAGTGAATTATCATTATGCAAAAGAGAAGATAAAAGAGTACATGATAAATAATTAAAGACAGGATGGAAAAGGAGTTTGATTTTAAGAATATTGGGAAGCGGATGCCTTATCGTACCCCTGATGGCTTTTTCGGAAAAATGCAGAAGCAAGTATTGGAGCGTACACAGGCTGAGAGGTTTAATAGGCAGCATAGAATAAAATTGATTATTGGGGCTGCTTTAGCTATTGCGGCTGTCATGTTGGGAGTTCTTTTCTTTCCGATATCCCAACCTGTGGCAGAGGAGTTGCCTTCTCCTTCACTTATTGTTTCTACGGATTTAGACTCTTCTTATTCAGATACTTTGGATCGTTATATAGAATCTATGTCTGATGAGGAATTAGCAGGATGGGTGGAATTATCTGAAAATGATATATTTATAAATTGATTAATCACTAAAAACAAAAAAATGATGAGAACAAAATTTTTTTTAATGATGTTGGCAGCCATTGTTATGGGAAGTCAGGTAACACTTTTTGCACAAGAAAAGAAAGGAGCTAAATCTGAAAGAAGGCAGTTTAATAAAGAGCAGATGCTGGAAATACAGTGCAATCAAATTATAAAAGGATTGGCATTGGATGACGCAACGACTGCTAAATTTATTCCGGTGTATAAACAATACATGGAAGAAATGCGGGCTACTCGTCATATGGGAGCCTGTCGAAATATTGCAAATAGAACGGCTGCAGATAAACAGACCCCCAAACCGCTTCCTACAGATGCTGAAGTGGAGCAGGCTATCAAGGCACGTTTCGCGCAGAGTAGAAAGATACTGGATGTTCGTGAGAAGTATTATAATGAGTTCCGGAAATTTCTTTCTCCTAAACAAATTCAGAAAATGTATAATATGGAGAAACACAATGGCGATAAATTCCGTAAAGAGATGAGAAAAAGACAAGGAATGAAAAAACAGCATGATGGGAGAAGACATATGCCACAGGGCGATGTGAAGAAATAAATATGGATGAAAATGTAAAAATTGTGCTTTCATTGTCTTTATAGCTTTATTCTTTTAGTGGCTGCTGTTTATGGTAGCCACTATTTTGTTTTCTCAGTGGAAGTATATATTTTTGTGAAGCTAATAGTAGCTATTTAACTAATAAAAACAATACGATGAAAGTAAAGAAATTAAGTGGTAAAGTTCAAGATGCACAACAAATACCGACCTTGTTTGATAATGAGAACATTACGTATCATCCTATTGATATAGTGAACTGGAAAGAATATCCTTATCAACCTCAAGTCTCTTTTCGTATAGCCTATACAAATGATGCTATATTAGTCCATTATAAAGTAGTAGAAGACAGTGTTCGTGCCAAATACGGTGAAGATAACGGTAGTGTTTGGACAGATTCCTGTGTGGAATTTTTCTCTATTCCTGCGGGAGATGGCATTTATTATAATTTGGAATGTAACTGTATCGCTACGATTCTTTTAGCAGCAGGTTCGGAGCGTAATAATCGTGAAATGGCTCCTTCTGAAATAACGGATCAGGTGAAGCGTTGGGCTAGCTTGGGCAGAGAAACTTTTGAAGAAAAGATAGGAGAATGTACTTGGGAGGTGGCTTTGCTGATTCCGTATAAGGTATTTTTTAAGCATGCCATTACCGGGCTGGATGGAATGAGCATACGGGCTAATTTTTATAAATGTGGAGATGAATTGCAAAAGCCTCATTTCTTATCATGGAATCCTATTAAAATAGAGAAGCCGGATTTTCATCGTCCGGATTTCTTTGGACTTTTGGAATTCGAATGAAATTCGTAATTAATTTAAAAAGATTGCATACAGCCGGATAAAAATGGTAAGTTTGCAACTATATATAGCGGAAAAAGTATAGTCGCGATTTTGAAACAGTTTTATATGATGAAACATACGTTGAAATTTATATTAATCGGGTTGTTTTGTTGTCTATGTAATTTTACAGTGCAAGCGCAAACCCGTAACCGGCAGTATGAGGAATATATTCATAAGTATAAAGATCTCGCTATCGATGAGATGAAACGGTATCGTATTCCTGCCAGCATCACTTTGGCTCAAGGATTATTGGAATCAGGAGCGGGAAAAAGTACACTGGCTCGTAAATCCAATAATCATTTCGGTATAAAATGTGGTGGTGACTGGACTGGTCGTACTGTACGGCATGATGATGATGTCCGTAATGAATGTTTTCGTGCCTATAAGCACCCTCGTGATTCATATGAAGATCATTCTAAATTTTTAAAAGGACGTTCACGTTATGCATCTCTTTTTAAATTAAAAATCACCGATTATAAAGGATGGGCGCATGGGCTGAAGAAAGCGGGATATGCTACTGACCCTCGCTATGCATATCGTTTAATTGATATCATTGAATTATATGAATTACATAAGTATGATACCAAGGATGGTATAAAGTGGATGAAGGAATTCCCAAACCCGCATCAGCCTTATTTGGCTAATGATTTACTCTATATTGTGGTACGTCCGGGGGATACATTTAAAAAACTTTCTAAAGAATTTGATATCAGTCAACGCAAGTTGAGGAAATACAATGATCTTTATAAGGGATATGTATTGAAGCCAGGAGATATTATTTATTTGGATAAAAAGCATCGTCGTGCGGATAAGGAACACATAGTTCATGTTGTCCGTGGGGGAGAATCTATGTATTCCATTTCCCAAAAATATGGTATTCGTCTGAAAAATTTATATAAGATGAATAAGATGAAACCGGAAGACCCTTCTCCTAAAGTAGGTGATATATTGCGTTTGCGTTAATCATTATTGTACGGTAACTGATGTTTAAAAGCGTACAGGGTGTCCGATATCGGACACCCTGTACGCTTTATTTGTTGTTGATTATCAATAAGTTGTTTCCTTGGCACGGATGTTGTTTATTCTTTAGCACAAAAATGATAATAATAAAATTACAATAAGTTATGGACAGAGAAATTCCTAAAGAAGTGCGTGATAAGGAGCGCAAAAAGAAGTTCATTAAATATGGTGCAATAGGTGTGGCGGCAGTGGTATGTATAGCTGTATTGATTTCGTTTATGCGAAGCAGCGTCAATAGGAAAGATTTGGTGTTTTCAGAAGTGGACAATGGAACTATTGAAGTAAGTGTCAGTGCTTCCGGTAAGGTTGTTCCGGCTTTTGAAGAGATTATCAATTCACCTATTAATACTCGTATCGTGGAAGTTTACCGTAAGGGAGGAGACAGTGTGGATGTAGGTACGCCGATTTTGAAACTTGATTTGCAGAGTACGGAAACCGAATACAAGAAATTACTGGATGAAGAACAGATGAAACGTTATCAGTTAGAGCAGTTGAAAGTGAATAATAATACGTATCTGAGTGATTTATCGATGCAAGTGAAAATTTCCGCCATGAAATTGAACCGTATGGAGGTGGAACTTCGTAACGAACGTTATTTGGATAGTTTGGGCTCTGGAACAACGGACAAGGTTCGTCAGGCTGAACTGAACTTTAATACCGGAAAATTGGAATTGGAACAGCTCCGTCAGCAATACGCGAATGAATCGAAAGTAAAAGAGGCTGATTTGAAAGTGAAGGAATTGGAATTCAATATTTTCTCAAAGAGTCTTGCTGAAATGAAACGTACATTGGATGACGCTCAAATTCGTTCACCGCGTAAAGCGATTCTTACCTATATAAATAATCAGGTAGGTGCGCAGGTAGCGGAAGGCAGCCAGGTAGCTATCATTTCTGATTTGAGCCATTTTAAAGTGGAAGGTGAAATAGCTGATACATACGGTGACCGTGTGGCAGCAGGTGGACGTGCCATAGTCAAGATTGGCAATGAGAAACTGGAAGGAACGGTAAGTAGTGTGACACCGTTGAGTAAGAATGGGGTGATTTCGTTTATTGTACAACTGAATGAAGATAATAACAAGCGATTGCGTTCCGGCTTGAAGACAGATGTGTATGTAATGAATGCCGTGAAAGAAGGGGTTTTAAGATTGGCGAATGCTTCTTACTATGTCGGTCGCGGTGAGTATGAATTATTTGTTCAGGATAGTAAGGATGAAATAGTAAAGCGTAAGGTTCAATTGGGTGATAGTAATTTTGAATATGTGGAAGTCATATCGGGGTTGAAACCGGGTGACAAGGTGGTTGTCAGCGATATATGAGCAGTTACAAAAACAAGAATAAGCTGAAGTTGAAATAAGAAGCAGCTATGACATAAACAACAAGATAAAACTCTCTCTTAATTAATACATTGATTGTTACGGGAAATGAAGTGTTTTTTCATCCTTTTCACTCATTTCCCGAACATAATTTAATTTGTTCTTAGGCTATGTCGTTTTTTTGATCGTTTACCTTTTTATATTATTCATAGTGCTTGTTGACATTTTTTTCCGGCATACAGCATCAGTCGTATTAGTCCGGTAAAAACGGTCACACCGTCTGTTATCGGACAGTATGTAGAATTAAAATTCGTTGAATATTAAATGATTATAGCTTTGGAATGTCTTTTGATTCATGAAAATAGAAAGTGTATAAGATTAACAATTTAAATAAGAAAAAAATATGGCAATGATTAAATTAACCGGTATCAATAAAATCTACCGTACGAATGAGATTGAAACATTAGCGCTGGAAAATGTAAATTTGGATGTGGCTAAAGGGGAGTTTGTCAGCATTATGGGTCCTTCCGGTTGCGGCAAGTCTACCTTGCTGAATATTATGGGGCTGCTGGACGCTCCCAGCAGTGGAAAGATTGAAATAAACGGCACGTCTGTAGAAAGCATGAAGGACAAGGAACTGGCTGCTTTCCGTAACAAGACCTTGGGCTTTGTATTCCAGTCGTTCCACCTGATTAATTCGCTGAATGTGATTGACAATGTGGAGTTGCCTTTGCTCTATAGAAAGATGGCTGCCAAGGAGCGTACCCGTCTGGCAAAAGAAGTGTTGGATCGTGTCGGTTTAAGTCATCGTATGCGGCACATGCCCACACAGCTTTCCGGAGGACAGTGCCAGCGTGTAGCGATAGCCCGTGCTATTGTGGGTAATCCTGAAATTATTCTTGCGGATGAGCCTACCGGTAATCTGGACTCAAAGATGGGTGCAGAGGTCATGGAATTGTTGCATAAATTAAATAAAGAGGATGGACGGACCATTGTGATGGTAACCCATAATGAAGAACAAGCCAAACAGACTTCCAGAACCATTCGTTTCTTTGATGGGCGTCAGGTGCAATAACTACTGATTACTATGAAAAGGAATTTATTAAGAAATAACAGAGATGATTAAACAGTATTTTAAGCAAGCTTTGGCGCAACTTCGCCAGCATCCGCTTATCAGTGTCATCAGCATTGCAGGAACTGCTCTTAGCATTTTCCTTATTATGTTGGTAGTGATGCTACAACAAGTGAAGGTCGCTCCTTTTTCTCCCGAGTCAAACCGGAATCGTTTTCTGCATGTGCATTATATGAGCATAAGTCATAAGGATTGGGGGGACGGAACAAGTAACGGACCGATGAGCGTGCGGACGGCGCGTGAGGTATATAAATCATTGAAAACCCCTGAAGCTGTCACTATTTATTGCAGTATGCCGGTATCGACTCCTGTTTCATTACCCGCTATGCCGGCTATTGGAGCGGATGTGCGGGAAACGGATGATACTTTTTTTAAAGTGTTCGATTTTCGTTTTGTGAATGGAAAACCATACGATGAAGCTACTTTCAATGCGGGCACTCCTGTGGCTGTGATTACTGAGAGCATATCGCGGGCTTTGTTTGGTTCCACAGAATCTGCGGGCAAAGAGTTTTTGTTGAATCATGCTCCCTATCGTGTGGTAGGGGTAGTGAAAGATGTATCTACTCTTGCCGATGCTTCTTATGGCCAAGTATGGATTCCCTTTACTTCGACGGATTTGCCTAGTGATACGTGGAGTGACCAGCACATGGGGATGATGAGTGTCACTATTTTGGCTCGAAGCCATGATGATTTTGGAGAAATCCGTGCTGAAGCCAAGCGGCGTATGAGTGAGTATAATTCTATTCTTGCCGATCAGGGGTATACGTTGATAGACCGTAACCGGCCATACGATCAGGAAACTCAGTCTATTTCATTTGCAGCTAACTTGGAGCCGGATTTGAAGTCGGCTCGTCGTGAACGTGCTATCATTTTTATCATTCTGTTGTTAGTACCTGCTATAAATCTGAGCAGTATGACGCAAAGCCGGTTGCGCCAACGTGTGGCGGAAATAGGAGTACGCCGTGCTTTTGGGAGCACCCGCATGGAAATGGTTGGACAAATAATCATGGAAAACCTGGTCGTGACTTTGTTGGCTGGTGCCGTAGGTTTGTTTATCAGTATTGTTATGGCTTATTTAGGTACCGATATCCTGTTTGCACAGCCTTATAGTGCGACATTGAATGCCCCTACAGTTGATTCCAGTATTTTATTGCACCCTTCCACTTTCCTTTATGCGTTGTTGTTTTGCTTTGTTTTGAATTTGCTGAGTAGCGGCATTCCTGCTTGGAGGGCTTCAAGGACTAGCATTGTCAATGCACTGGGAGGAAGGATTCACTAAGGTGATAACGAATTAAAAGTAAAGAATCAAGATGAATAAGAAACTATTTACTCAGATAAAAAATGAATGGCGGTCTAATCTTTGGCTTGTCACCGAATTATTGTTGGTAAGTGTCGTTTTATGGTATATTGTGGACTATATGTATGTGCAGACCTCAATTTATAATGAACCACGGGGATTTGATATTTCTCATTGCTATTTGGTGCAAATGGGACGTCTTACGGACAAAAGTCCAGACTTTATTCCCAATCAGACAGACGAGGAAAAGCGGCAGGATATCAAGGAACTTCTAAGTCGTCTTCAGCATAGACCGGATATAGAGGCAGCCGGATTAGGACAAAATTCTTACCCGTATAATGGCAGTAACAGCAGTGCGTCAGTGGTGTATGATACATTACGTTCGCCGGGATGGACTATACGCAGATTGGTGTCTCCCGATTTTGTCCGTGTGTTCCGTTATCGTGGCACCCGTGGGGAGACCCCTGAACAACTGGCTGAGATGCTGAAACATCCGAAGAATTTCTTAGCTTCAGATAATCTTTATAAACGGCGCTATGGATGTGATTTGACTTCATTGGTAGACAAACAATTTTATTTGTTCGGGGATACAACGAATACATATAATTTAGCAGCTTCTTTGCAGGTTGTGCGTTATGGGGATTATTTTGAGGCATGGAACAGTTACTGCATGGTGGCTCCTATGCCGGAAGAATGGTATGATTTGGGCACGGAGCTTTGTGTACGCGTAAAAGAGGATCAAGATCGCGATTTTATAGCCCGTTTGAAAGCGGATAGTGAGAAACTGTATCGCGTGGGCAATGTGTTTATCGCGGATGTGCGTTCTTTTACCGATATCCGTCGTAACTTTCAGCAGTCACATACGAATGCCTGGAACAGTTACCTTTTCGGAATGGGTTTCTTGTTGTTGAATATATTCTTGGGATTGCTAGGTACTTTCTGGTTCCGTACTCAGCAACGACGTGGTGAGATTGCATTGATGAAATCATTGGGTGGAACAGATCATAGTATCTTTGTCCGTCAGTTGGCAGAGGGATTGATATTATTGGCGGTGGCCACAATTCCTGCGATTTTTATTGATTGGAATCTGGCAAATAGTGAATTGAATGCTTGGATGAATGGCACTACTATTGAAGGTGGACGTTTCATAATAACAGTTCTTATTTCCTTTATTTTGATTGCATTGATGATTGTAGTAGGCATTTGGATTCCCGCACGTAAGGCTATGAAAGTTCAGCCGGCGGAAGCATTGCATAATGAGTAATCTCTTTTTTGTTAAAAGGTTTTAGAGCATAGCACAAACATGATAAAACTATATATTAAACAGGCTTTTTACCAACTTCGTGAGAATAGGCTCATCAGCTTGGTTTCTATCATAGGAACGGCATTGGCTATTTGTATGATCATGGTCATTGTCCTGGTGTTGGAAGTACGCATTACGGATTGTGTGCCCGAGGTGAACCGTTCACGTTCTCTTTATATGAAAGCGATGTCTATTCATCAGAAAGGAGATACCAGTGATAATTCATCAAACGGCTGTATGTCACTCACAGTGGCTAAAGAGTGTTTTAAGGCACTTACTGTTCCTGAGGCGGTAACTATAGTGTCTACAGGAGGCAGGATGCGTATTTCTGTACCTGCTGGAAAAATGATGACAGTGGATAACCTTGAAACTGACGATACCTTTTGGAAAGTGTTCTCTTTTGATTTTATTGCCGGAAAGCCGTTTACGGCTGCCGATAGTGAAAGCGGACTTCCTAAGGTTGTACTTAGTGCTTCTGTGGCCCGGAATTTGTTTGGTACGGTAGAAGCGGTAGGACGTACGGTCCAACTCAACTTGGCCGATTATACGGTAGTGGGTGTTGTGAAAGATGTATCCAAACTGGCTGTTTCTTCTTATGCACAGATTTGGATACCTTTCAATTCAACAGAAATAGCCAGGAAGTGCTGGTATGACAATGCGATGGGAACTTTTCGTGTGGTCATTCTGGCACATTCGGAGAAAGATTTTCCTGCCATCAGAGAAGAGGCGGAACGCCTGCGTCAGAAATTCAATGACGGATTGCAGGATTCCGAAATTTTTTATCGTGGACAACCCGATGATCGTTTCTCTTTTATCTTTCGTCACTGGGGAAGAGAGTTACAGGCGAAGGAAGCTTATTTGCACTACCTGTTGGTGATTGTTATTTTATTGCTGGTACCGGCTATAAATTTGAGTAGCATGACTTTGTCCCGTATGCGGAAGCGTATGTCGGAAATAGGGGTGAGGAAGGCATTTGGTGCTACTGCCAATGTCTTGTTGAGGCAAGTGTTTTATGAAAATTTATTATTGACGCTCATAGCCGGAGCAGTAGGAATGCTTTTCAGTTATGCATGTACTTTTTTATTGAATGATTTCTTATTTTCCAATAGCGAGAACCGTGCCCAAATAGGAGAAACCAGTCTTTCGGCAGATATGTTGTTCAGTCCCTGGATATTCTTGGCCGCATTCATTTTCTGCCTGCTCTTGAATTTGCTGTCAGCGTGCATCCCTGCCTGGAGGGCATCGCGCATGAATATTACGGACGCTTTAAACCAACGTTAGATCATGAACAGGAATTTATTGAAACAGATATGGAACGAGCGCCGCAGCAATGCGTTTCTGTGGATGGAACTTTTTGTGGTGTTTGTCATATTATGGTATATTGTGGATGTGGTATATGTCACGTTGAGCATCTATAATTTGCCGATGGGCTTTGATATAGAAAATACGTATGTTCTTCGTTTTGAGCGGATGACTTCGAAGGCGGCTGCTTATCAGCCTGGCCGTACTATGAAAGAAGATGTTGCCGATTTGCATGAAATTGTAAACAGGCTTGCGCATCGTCCGGATGTGGAAGCAGTCAGCCTCTCGCAAAACTGTATACCTTATAATGACGGTGCAAACAGTTTTTCATTTTATCTGGATACAGTCCCGGTACGTAGTTTGAAACGATGGATAACTCCGGAGTATTTTAATGTATTCCGTTACCGCAATATAGACGGTTCGGGTAGTGAAAGCCTTGCTGAGGCACTGACACCGTCCGGCATGGTCTTATCTGTGAATATTGCCGATGTTTATCAGGATGCACCTTGGCATGGTAAGGAACTTTTAGGGCGTAGGGTGCCTGTTTGGCGGAATGAGCCGGAGGCGGAGCATCTTTCTATAGCTGCTCTTACCGAGCCGGTCCGTTATGACCATTTTACAGCTCCGGATGATTACGGCTCCCGTTATGCTGCTGTGTACCTGACAGATGAGGCGTTGGAATCCTTAGGTGAGACGGTTTATATAGAAGTTTGCCTGCGTGTTCGTGAGGGACAGAATGATGGAGTCATAGACCGTTTGATAGTGGATGCCGACCGTCAATATCAGGTGGGCAATCTATATCTTTTGGATATAACTCCTTTGAGTGATGTACGCACAGCTTATGAAACGGATTCGGTGAATGAGTTGAATACGCAATTTTGTATCATATTTTTCTTATTGCTGAATATCTTTCTAGGCATTATCGGAACTTTCTGGTTCCGGACACAGCATCGGCGTGCCGAAATAGCGCGTATGGCTTTAGGATCTACCCGTTGGGGAATCTGCGGTCGTCTGATGGGGGGAAGGAGTCTTGTTATTGCTGATATCTGCTATTCCTGCATTGGTTGTGGCGTGGAATTTGGGATATGCCGAACTGGTGGAAGTTACACGTATGCCTTTTACGGCAGGTCGTTTTGCGATTACGGTTCTGGGCACTTTTATTCTGATTGCTGGAATGATTGTCATTGGAATAGGATACCCTGCCCGTCGTGCCATGAGTATCGAACCGGCTGAGGCATTACATGAAGAATAAATAAAATGAAGAGATAAAACGAATGAAACAGCTATTATTACAAGCATTTAATCTGATACGGCAGAATCCTTTTTATGCTACAATCAGTATTATAGGAACAGCTGTCACTATCGCTTTTGTTATGGTAGTAGTGATGATTTATGACTTCCGTACAATGGATATGGCTCCGGAAAGTGATCGGAGCGATATGATGTATACAGGTTCGGGAATGACCTATCGTAAGCTGGATCATACCAACCAGAACAGCGGTATGGGACGCAAGGCTTTTGAAGCATTGTTTTCAGAGCTTCCTAGTGTAAAAGAGGTTACTTGGTATCGTGGCGTTTCCAAGACCCCTTGTAACTTGTCCGCTTCGAATGAGATATTCAACTATTATGTGCGGCCTGTGGCTGATAACTGGTTTAAGTTCTTTGATTATGAATTTATAGCGGGACGTCCTTTCACACAAGAGGAGTATGATGCCCGTCGGTGGGTCAGTGTGATAACCGAGCGTATGGCCTTGCAGCTTTTCGGCACGACGGATGTGGTAGGAAAAGAATATCAAAGTAATTTTTTTCCTACTAAAGTGGTAGGCGTGGTGAAAGATGTCAATGCTATTTTCCAGACAGCATACGCTGATGCTTTTGTTCCTTTCTCATTGGAAAATGAAGACTATTATGCTACTTGGACAGGGGGCTTGGGAGGAATCCGTCTGGGATTGCTCAAACTGCTGCCGGATACTCGTCCTGCAGAGGTACGGACTGAAGTACAGCATCGGCAGGATCGTTTGAATAGTTCAACGGCAGAATATGCTTTCGAGATGAACGAACTCTATACTCATACGGAATACACCTTTTTTCGTGGAAAAGATATTAGTGCACCGTTGGTTTACAGTATGTTATTGATGGTCTTGCTGATTGTTCCTGCTATTAATATCTCAGGTATGACCAATGCCCGAATGCAGGAGCGTGTGACAGAAATTGCAGTTCGCAAGGCGTATGGCGCATCACGTATTTCCATTATGGTGAGGTTGTTTTTAGAGAATCTGCTTACGGTCTTTTTGGGTGGAATTTTAGGATATCTGTTTTCGTGTGTTTTGGTTTGGCTGGGACGTGTATGGTTGTTTGGTAGCGGCGAGGTAGAATTATCAGGTATCAGTCTGGATGGAGGTTTGTTGTTGCATCCTGCTTTATTTGTGTTGGTTTTCGGCGTATGTGTTGTTTTTAATTTATTGTCGGTATTGATTCCGGTATGGATGGTCACACATCGTAATATTGCAACTACCATTAAAGGAGAATAGGAGGAAAGGAAAAATGATAAAGAGTTTATTCAGACAAATGTGGAACCAAAGGCACGCTAATGTATGGGTGTGGGTTGAATTGGTTGTTGTTCTTGTCTTGCTATGGTACAGCATCGATCTGGTTTATAATTATGAGGTTGCTGCCCGTCAGTCTAAAGGATATGACACGGAGAATGTTTTTGATATTCAACTGAATATTAAGCCGGCTTTGCAAAATGATTCTGTATTAATGAGTCATTCTGCTGAATATTTGGAGCAAATCTATCATTTGATCCAACAATATCAAGGGGTGGAGGAAGCTTGTTTTTATTATGGGACAATACCTTATACGGGAAATAATATGTATGAGGGATATGCTCCGCATTCGGATTCGACTCATGTGGTAGGCTGTTTCATCCGTTATGTCAGCCCTACTTATTTCAAGGTATTTCGCTTGCAGCCATTATCAGGTTCATTTGAGGCGGAGCGTTGGGACAAGAATGAATACCCCATGCCGGTGTTGATGAGTGAAACGTTAAGCGATTCCTTGTTTAGCGGACGCAATGGAGTAGGGGAAACTTGTTTCAATCCTTATTTCCTGAATAGTGTGCAGCCGGAAACTAATTATAAGGTAATGGCGGTACTTCCTGCTCATAAGACCGATGAGTACGAGCGTTACGAACCTTTTATTTATCTTCCCAGTTCGCCGCTGACTTATTGGCATCACATTGCGGTGCGTGTGGCTTCTAATTCCATACCGGGATTTACCGAACGTTTTATGCAGGATATGCAAGGGAAATTATCTATCGGCCCTTATTACTTATACGATATAAATTCGTATGGCGATATGAAGGAAGCTTTCGATATAGAGCAAGGAACGGTGAATTATCTGAATACTACCTATGCCGTTATCCTTTTCTTTGTTTTCAATATATTTTTAGGGATGCTGGGTACTTTCTGGTTTCGGACTCGTAAAAACCGAAGTGAGATAGCTTTGCGTATGGCACTAGGTTGCAGTAGGATGAATGTATTTGGTTATTATGTACTTGAGGGCATCCTTCTCTTGGTTTCGGCTGCCATTCCCGCTGTTTTTGTTTGTGCGAATATGCAGATGGCGGATCTTACTGTGCATACATTAATGGAACCTGCTTGGGGACGTTTTTTGCTTTGTTTTGTGTCGGCCATGCTGTTGTTGGGGATAATAATTTTGCTCGGCATTTATTTCCCCGCCCGGAAAGCGATGAGGATTGAGCCTGCAGACGCGTTGCATAATGAATAATGTTATTTCATTGTCACATGATCAGCAGTGTTCGTATATGAATGGAGTGTCCGATTTCGGACACTCCATTTTTGTTGTAAGGTGTTATAAAACAGTGAAATAGTTTTTTGGCATACCATTTGCCTTACCTTTGATAAAAAGAATAATAACGCAATGAAAAAACAAGTAATATCTCTATTTTTAGCCTTTGGCATATCGTTGGTTGCCGGAGCGCAGCCACAAGAAAAGCGACGTGCCATCACTTTGGAGGAAGCCATTACTATTGCCCGTGTGCAAAGTGTAGATGCGGCCGTAGCTTTAAACGAGCTGAAAACCGCTTATTGGGAATATCGTACTTTCCGTGCGGATTTGCTTCCGGAAATGAATTTTGAAGCCACTATTCCCAGCTATAATAAGAAGTATAATTCTTATCAGCAGGATAACGGTGCTTATACATTTGTACGTAATAATTATATGGAAATGAATGGTGAAGTTTCTATCGATCAGAATATTTGGTTGACCGGTGGTAAACTCTCATTGAATACCTCTCTTGATTTCTTGAAACAACTGGATGGAGATAAATCAAAACGATATATGTCTGTTCCTGTGGCATTGACTTTGGAACAACCTATTTTCGGAGTGAATACAATTAAATGGAACCGCCGCATCGAACCGGTGAGATACGCTGAAGCTAAAGCCGCATTTCTTACTGCAACCGAAGAGGTAACCATGACTACTATCAATTATTTTTTCAATTTGTTGCTGGCCAAGGAAAATGTAGGCATTGCCCGACAGAATCTGAAGAATGCAGATAAACTGTATGAAGTGGCTAAGGCAAAGCGTAGCATGGGGCAGATCAGTGAAAATGATTTGTTGCAATTGGAACTGAATGTATTGAATGCCCGTTCTACGTTGACTGAAAATGAAAGCAACTTGAAAAGTAATATGTTCAAACTCCGTTCATTTCTGGCATTAGGAGAGGATGAGGAACTGGAGCCGGTTGTTCCCGAAACGATTCCGACTGTTTTGCTGAACTATCCGGATGTTTTGGACAAAGCACTTGCCAATAATTCATTTGCACATAATATTCGTCGCCGCCAGTTGGAAGCAGATTTTGAAGTGGCTAAGGCGAAAGGTAATTTACGTGAAATCAAGCTCTATGCACAGGTAGGTTTTACAGGAACAGACAATGAATTTAATAGTGCATACCGCCGTTTGAAAGACAACCAGATTGTGGAAGTCGGTTTTAAGATTCCTATTCTTGACTGGGGAAAACGTCGTGGTCAGGTAAAGATTGCTCAAAGTAACCGCGATGTGACCGAAAGCAAGTTACGTCAGGAAACCATGAATTTCAATCAGAATCTGTTTATCCTTGTAGAACAGTTCAATAATCAGCAGGCCCAGTTGCAGATAGCAGACGATGCGGACAAGATTGCCCAGAAACGTTACAGTACCAATGTGGAAACCTTCATGGTTGGTAAAATCTCGACATTGGATTTGAATGACTCCCAGACAAAGAAAGATGAGGCTCGTCAGAAGCATATCAATGAGTTGTTCTATTATTGGTACTATTATTACCAGTTGCGCAGCTTGACATTGTGGGATTTCAATACCAATACTAATATTGATGCCGATTTCGAAAAGATTATCAAACAATAGGATTTTTACTATTCAATTCTGTTTGAATATAAAATGGGGTTGTCTTTGTACTTATTAAAATAATAATTTCTACATTTGCAGCAGTATGATATTAATTATAGACGATGACAGTGCCATTCGTTCTTCTCTGAGCTTTATGCTAAAAAGGGCGAAATATGATGTGCAGGCCGTACCGGGTCCCAAAGAGGCTATTGAAATAGTCCGTTCGGTTGCACCCCAGTTAATCTTGATGGATATGAACTTCACCCTGTCCACCAGTGGTGAAGAAGGATTGACGCTTTTGAAACAGGTCAAAGTGTTCCGGCCCGATGTTCCCGTTATATTGATGACGGCATGGGGAAGTATCCAGCTTGCCGTGCAAGGGATGCAGGCAGGTGCATTCGACTTTATTACCAAACCTTGGAACAACGTAGCGTTGATGCAAAGGATAGAAACTGCTTTGGAGCTGACTTCACAAGATAAGAAAGCAGCGGTTCCGGTGGAAGATAATGACGGCTTCAACCGTAGCCATATCATTGGAAAGAGTAAGGCACTGATGGATGTGCTGGCCACGATCAAGCGGATAGCGCGTACCAACGCATCGGTCTTGATTACCGGTGAAAGTGGTACAGGTAAGGAGTTGATAGCCGAAGCGGTGCATTTGAACAGTTCCCGTAGCAAGAAACCTTTTGTGAAAGTGAATTTGGGAGGTATTTCTCATACTTTGTTCGAGAGTGAAATGTTCGGTCATAAGAAAGGTGCGTTTACGGATGCCACAGCCGACAGGGTAGGACGTTTTGAACTGGCTGATAAGGGTACGATTTTCTTGGATGAGATTGGCGATTTGGATTTAAGCTGTCAGGTGAAACTGCTTCGCGTGTTACAAGAGCAGACTTTTGAAGTTTTGGGCGACAGCCGTCCCCGTAAAGTCGATATCCGTGTGGTCAGTGCGACGAATGCCGATTTACGGCAGATGGTGCAGGAACACACCTTCCGCGAGGATTTGTTCTATCGTATTAATTTAATTACGGTGCATCTTCCGGCATTACGCGAACGCCGTGAGGATATTCCGTTATTGGTCCGTCATTTCGCCGACAAACAATGTGAATCGAACGGTCTTCCCAAAGTGGAATTTACTTCTGAAGCGATGGATTATTTGAGCCGTTTGCCTTATCCGGGTAATATCCGTGAATTAAAGAATTTGGTGGAACGTACCTTGCTGGTCAGTGGAAAGGAAATATTGACTGCGGATGATTTTAAATCACAATACCAGCATCCTATAGAACAGAAGATGACAACGAATCTGCAAGGCATGACCTTGGAGGAGATAGAAAAGCAGACTATTCTGCAAACGCTTGAAAAGTATAACAATAATATGTCACAGGTTGCCATAGCCTTAGGAATCAGCCGGGCCGCTCTTTATCGCCGTTTGGAGAAATACAATATACAAGTGAATGATTAGCAAAAACGGAACCGGATAAAATATGAAACTGAAATTCTTGTTCTTCTTTTTAGCATTACTGTTGACAGCAGTATGGACTATCCTGCTCGTTCTTACATTGAAGGAACGCGGTGCGCTGTTTTATATAGGAGAGGGAGTCATTACATTCAGTCTTGTGTTTCTGGTTTATTTCTATCGCAAAGTCGTGAAACCGCTTGATATCATCGGCAACGGTATGGAACTTCTTCGTGAGCAGGATTTCAGCAGTAGGCTGACTCCTGTCGGACAAAAGGAAGCCGACCGCATTGTGTTGGTTTTCAACCGCATGATGGAGCAGTTGAAAGACGAGCGTCTCCGGTTGCGTGAGCAGAATCATTTTCTTGACTTGCTGGTCAGTGCTTCTCCTATGGGAGTTGTCATACTGACTCTGGACGGACATATTTCCATGCTGAATGCGGCAGCTCTTCGTTTTTTGGATTATTCTTCGTCAGAGGAAGTCAGAGGCCGATTGCTGTGCGAGTTGGCTTCCCCTTTGGCCGAAGAAATAGAACGTATTCCCAAAGATACTACGGAAACAATTCGTCTGAGCGACTCCATGATTTACCGCTGTTCCCGGCTTTCTTTTGTTGACAGAGGCTTTTCTCATCCGTTTATTCTGGTGGAAAGTCTGACTTCCGAGGTGGTGAAAGCAGAGAAAAAGGCATACGAAAAAGTGATCCGTATGATAGCACATGAGGTGAATAATACGACTGCGGGCATTACCTCTACTCTTGATACGGTGGATGGTGCCTTGGAATGTATGGAGGATACGGAAGACTTGCGCGAAGTGATGAAAGTCTGCATAGAGCGTTGCTACAGCATGAGCCGTTTTATCACGAATTTCGCCAATGTGGTGAAGATTCCCGAGCCTCAATTACAATCAGTGGACTTGAATGACCGCGTGGCCGCTTGCAAGACATTTATGGAAACGGTTTGCCGTAACCGCAAGATTACGCTGCATCTTAATTTATGTAAAGAGAATCCCGAAGTGATGATGGATACTTCCTTGTTTGAGCAAGTATTGGTCAACATTATCAAGAATGCGGCTGAAAGTATCGGGGAAACAGGAGATATCTTTATCCGTACTTCCGTATCACCTACGATGTTGGAAATTGCTGATACCGGTGCCGGTATCAGTAAAGAGATGGAAACCAAGCTGTTCAGTCCTTTCTTCTCCACCAAGCCTAACGGACAGGGTATCGGTCTTATTTTTATTCGTGAAGTTTTGATAAAACATGGGTGTACTTTCTCTCTTCGTACCTATCCGGATAAACTGACCCGTTTCCGTATCCGTTTCTGATGATTTTCTACCACTTTACCACGCCGCGATGCTTCCGTAAGGAAGTGCAAAGGGAGGGGGTATAGTAAACGTCTTTCGGGTGTTTCTTTTTGTGCTGTTGGTTCTTTCGGAATCTCAGTTCAAAATGAAACACCCTTTTTATTATGCTAGGCTGTCCACGATAAAAAATGTTCAATCAGGATTGGATGAAGTCGGTTCGTTTGGTTTATCTTCACAATATTATGTGCTAAATAATTAAAATATGAAATATCCTATCGGCATACAAATTTTTAGTCAAATCCGTGAAAACGGAAATGTTTATGTGGACAAGACCGACTTTATCTACCAGTTGGTGGGTAGAGGAAGTATCTATTTTCTCAACCGTCCGCACCGTTTCGGCAAAAGTATTATGAAGGGCGGAGAGAGGTGAGGTAATATCCGGACAAGCCTGAAAATATCCTGTAGTTTGGAATAAGTAAGTAATGTTATAAAATAGCCTGATACATTATTTTATTCATCGTTATAAGCCCAAATCCAAAAAAGTTGGGAGCGTTCATGCCCTCATGCTCTCACTGTATATGTAATATGTTGGCCATGAACGATTTGTGTAGCTGTGGTAAAAATAGTTGCTTTCACTTATGCTCTCACTAATCCCTTATGCTCTCACTACGTTTTGAAGCATCTTTCCATATAACATGCTTGTTGTCAGTTATATATTCTTTTTTATAGGATATTCCGGCTTGATGTAAAGTAGGACGTTTTTTGGCTTTTTGAGAAGAAAAAGTGTGCGTAAAGGGTTTGTACTTCCATGGAATGTGATCGTAAAGTTCCTGGCATTTCATGCAGGGTAAAAAGATCAAGACGTTTTTAAAAAAGCTCGTTATCTTTTAAAAAAACCTCTTGTTCTTTTTTAAAAAGGCCGTTATCTTTTTTTGAAAGTTCTTGATCTTTTTAAAAAACGTCCTTGTCTTTTGAGGTGAAATTCCGGATCCTACGCGAAAACTTCCACCACAGAGTTTTGCAAAACTGCTGCTACTGCTACCACCCTTTCCATTGAAAGCACCATGGGCAGGACGTTTCATAGGGTGATGGCAGCATTTTTTTATATGGTAAAAAGGGCTGCTGTCACCACTTTTACCTCTTTTTTACCCCAAAAAGTCCGTAGGAGGGGGAAGAAACAGGAGGCGGAGGATGACCAAACGCTGGGAAAAGGTGGGAATACAGGCACACAGCACCCGGAAACCGGATCGGCAGAATATTGTACACCAACAAACAAGATACTGACTACAGCCTGATGGGAATCTGATTGCGGATCGCCAGAACTGAAGGAACTGAAGTTTCAACCCTACGGAACCGGTTGAAGCTGAACCTTATGGCTGAATATGACGCCCGTACAATGAATATAGGTGCTGAATACAGCTTTTGGAAAGATTATATCAATGTCGTGATAGAGCTCAACCGCTGCCGTTACTTTTCCGGCGGACTGGTTTTTAAAGTTCACCTGAAAGAATAAAAGGAGTGGCTGTCAGTCTTTGATTTTCTTTTTATACACTTCCCCTCTGCTCATTACTTCCTTAACGAAATTGTAGGTTTCCACCCCTCGGAAGTATCCATTCTTACAAACCGGATCATTGAAATATTCTTCATTACTTTTAAGCAGAATATAGTTATCTACGCTGTTGTTCCATACATATTTATTCTTGCCGTATTTTTCAGCCAGTGCCATGGCATCCAGTACGTGTCCTATTCCGGCGTTATAAGCCGCCAAGACAAATTTCATCCGTTCGTTTTCATCTTTTATTGCGTTGAAAGAACGGGAAGTGGCAGCAATATATTTCACGGCGGCCTTTATACTCTCTTCCGGATTCTGTTCTTTACCGGGAGGAACTCCCATAGCACGCGCCGTCCGGGGCATGAGCTGCATTAATCCTTTCGCGCCTGCCCATGATACGGCTGTTGTATCAAAGTTTGATTCCGTATAGGCCAGGGAAGCTAAAATACGCCAATCCCAATCTATATCTTTGGCATATTTCTTGAATAGAGTATCGAAGTGTGAAATCTTTCCGTCTTTGATGGACAAGATGGAACCGTGAGGTGTCCGTTTGCTTATTTCAAAATAACGCTTGCTACTGGCCTGATAGGCAGGAGAAGTCATATTTTCCTGATGCCATTTAGTAGCAGCTTCACCTAGTAGCGGTGAGGTCTTACGTACGGCCCATGAGGCACGTTGGTCAAAACTGACAGCCAGGTCAATATTCAGATTGGGGTAATAAGTCTTGTTTAATTTGGCAAGGTCGTTATCACAGATGGCATAATCTATCTCACCATTGGAAACCTGCATGATTAAATCCTCGGTGGTGATGCTGTCATTATCGACTTCGTGTATCAATATACCGCCACCCAGTTCTTTATCCAGATTGATGAGACGTTCCAGATACTTTCCTGGTTTTACATAGACCTCTTTCCCGATTAATTCTGTCACATTATTCAGTGCTTTCTTCTTTTTTTGAGTAGTATTACGTTGTACCAATACCTGATGAGTGATGATATCTTCCCCGCAAAACTCTACACTGTCTTTGAACTCTTTGGTGACAGGCAGATTATAGGCTATCAGGTCTCCTTCTCCTTGTAATAGTTTATGGACCAGGTCACGTGCATTCTGTGCTACTTTTATTTTCAGTTTTACATTCAATGAACGGGCAAACTGATCGGCCAGCTCATACTGGAATCCCATAGGCTCGCCCCGATAGTCGAAATAAGAAGTGGAACTGTTCAGTGTCAGGACTACTAATTCTCCGCTGTCTTTTATTTGCGGCAAATCATAATTTGTCACTTCGGCAGATTGTTGCCGGTTGCGGCACGCTGTCATGCATATACAGGCAAGAACTAATAGCCAGACATTTTTCATCTTCCTAAAATCTTTTCAATATATAGTTTAAGGATTTCAATGGCCTTTTGGTTGTTGCCTCCATTGGGGATAATAATATCGGCATATTGCTTGGTAGGCTCTATGAATTCGTCATGCATCGGTTTCAGAATGTTCCGGTATTTGTCTATCAGCATTTCCAAGGGGTGGCCGCGTTCCACCATGTCGCGGGTAATCACACGCAGCAAACGTTCGTCGGGTTCGGCATCCACAAAAATCTTTAAGTCCATCAAGTCTCGTAACTCTTTATCATAGAGACTCATGATACCTTCCACAATGATGACTTCCTTTGGCTCTACACGAACTGTTTCGGGCAGGCGTGTACATACTAGATAAGAATAGGTGGGGCTGCTCAATGGGATGCCCTTTGCGCAGGTCGGCAATCTGTTGTTCAAAGAGCGGCCAGTCAAAAGCATCGGGATGGTCGAAATTGGTTTGTTTACGTATTTCCAAGGGAATGGATGACTGATCGTTATAATATGAATCTTGTGGAATGACTGCAACGGAACCTGGGGGCAGGCTCTCTATGATTTTTCTAACTACAGTGGTCTTTCCTGAACCGGTTCCGCCGGCTATACCAATAATTATCATAATAATAGAATGTATTTTAAAACAAAACTGTTACTTTTGCATCAGGTTAAATACTTTAGCCCTGTGTCGATTACAAAAGTAGGATAATTAATTAAAATATCAAGTATGGTTAAGCACATTGTTTTATTTAAATTGAAAGAAACTCTTTCACAGGAAGAAAAATTGAAAGTGATGAATGATTTTAAAGCGGCTATTGAAGCTTTGCCGGCCAAGATAGGTTTTATCCGTCATATATTTGTGGGACTGAATGCCAATTCTGCTGAAAAATGGGATATTTGTCTGGATAGTGAATTCGATACGCTGGCAGATGTCAATGCCTATGCCGTTCATCCGGATCATGTAGCTGCAGCCGGCCTTTTGAAGGAGGTTAAGGCTGATCGTGCTTGTGTGGATTATGAATTCTAAAAGATAGCCTATGAAAAAGATAATCAATCCCTGGAAAGGGATGGAAGGATATAATTGCTTTGGCTGTGCTCCCAACAATGAAGCCGGAGTGAAGATGGAATTTTATGAGGATGGGGATGAGGTAATTAGTATATGGAAACCTCAGCCACAGTTTCAGGGATGGATTGATACGTTGCATGGCGGTATTCAGGCGGTGCTGCTGGATGAGATTTGTGCATGGGTGGTTTTGCGTAAACTACAGACTACCGGTGTTACGTCCAAAATGGAAACCCGCTATATGAAACCTGTTAATACCAACGATTCGCATATCGTATTGAAGGCTTCCATAAAGGAGAGAAAGCGCAATATCGTATTTGTAGAAGCGGCTATTTATAATAATAAGGAGGGAACTTTGCACCAAGGCGCTGTGCACTTATTTCACTTTTTCTCAAGAGAAGGCAAAGGAAGAAATGCATTTCTTGAACTGCGAGGTGGAGCAAGATGAGATAATACCTTTAATTTGAAAGAAAAAACAAAGTTTTTGCGATAATTATTTGCTGATATTAAATATAAACTTTATTTTTGTCGCAAGTAAAAAGAAAAGACTATGGTTAGAACTGCTACACATCATCATCATTTTCCTAACGAATAATTCGGTGGGCTAAGGTGATATTGTAGTATAATGATATAGGGCTTGCCGAAAACGGTAAGCCCTTTTTATTGCCGGTTAATAATTAAAAACAGATAGAATCATGCTTAGAATTGCAGTACAGTCAAAAGGCCGTTTGTTTGAAGAGACAATGGCATTATTACAAGAGGCAGATATTAAAATCTCCACTTCTAAAAGAATTCTTTTAGTACAGTCGTCTAATTTTCCGATCGAAGTTCTTTTTCTTCGCGATGATGATATTCCTCAGTCGGTGGCTGGTGGAGTGGCTGATTTAGGGATCGTAGGCGAGAATGAGTTTGTAGAGAGAAAAGAGGACGCTGAGGTGATTAAACGTTTGGGGTTCAGCAAGTGCCGTTTGTCATTGGCTATACCTAAAGATGTGGACTATCCGGGTTTGTCTTGGTTTGAAGGACGTAAGATTGCGACTTCTTATCCCGGCATTTTGAAAGATTTCATGGATCGGAATGGCATTCATTCTGATATTCATGTCATTACCGGTTCGGTAGAGATTGCTCCGGGAATCAGTTTGGCTGATGCTATTTTTGATATTGTCAGTTCGGGATCTACTTTGGTAAGCAATAGCTTGAAGGAAGTGGAAGTGGTTATGAAAAGTGAGGCGTTGCTGATAGGCAATAAGAATATGTCTGAGGAGAAGAAAGAGATTCTGAACGAACTCTTGTTCCGTATTGAAGCGGTGAAAGCTGCCGAAGACAAGAAATATGTCTTGATGAATGCTCCGACAGAGCGTTTGAAAGAAATTATCGAAGTGCTGCCGGGTATGAAGAGTCCTACTGTGATGCCATTGGCACAAGAAGGATGGAGTTCGGTACATACAGTGCTTGACGAGAAGCGTTTTTGGGAGATCATCGGAAAACTGAAAGCATTGGGAGCGGAAGGTATTTTGGTATTGCCCATTGAGAAAATGATATTATAGCCGGTCCATACGTCAGGCGAGATTTGTAAACTTATAAAAGAATACATGTATGAAGAAAATAATATATCCTGAAAAGAAAGACTGGATGGAAATTCTCCGTCGTCCGGTATTGAATACAGACACGCTGCGCAATACGGTTAAAGAAGTGCTGGATAAAGTGAAGACGGAAGGAGATAAAGCGGTGAGGGAATATGAAGAACGTTTTGATAAGGTGAAACTGGACTCACTGGGGGTTACTGAAACGGAAATTGCTGAAGCGGAAAAGGAGGTACCCATTGAATTGAAGGCAGCTATCATGCTGGCACAGAAAAATATTCATACTTTTCATAGTTCTCAGCGGTTTGAAGGGAAAAAGGTGCAGACCGTACCCGGGGTAACTTGTTGGCAGAAGGCGGTTGCTATTGAAAAGGTGGGCTTGTATATTCCCGGAGGCACGGCGCCTTTATTTTCTACCGTATTGATGTTGGCTACTCCGGCACAGATTGCAGGTTGCAAGGAAATCGTACTTTGTACTCCTCCTGATAAAGAAGGAAAGGTTCATCCTGCTATCTTGTATGCGGCAAAACTGGCCGGGGTAAATAAAATATTCAAAGCAGGAGGGGTGCAGGCCATCGCTGCTATGGCATACGGAACGGAAAGTGTGCCTAAGGTTTATAAAATTTTCGGTCCGGGTAACCAATATGTAACGGCTGCCAAGCAGCAGGTTTCTTTGCGGGATGTTGCGATAGATATGCCTGCCGGTCCTTCTGAAGTCGAAGTGCTGGCCGACGAGACGGCTAATCCTGTATTTGTGGCAGCCGATTTGCTTTCACAGGCGGAACATGGAGTTGATAGTCAGGCCATGCTGATAACTACTTCTGAGAAATTAATGAAGGAGGTGGAGTATGAGGTACAACGCCAGTTGGCTTTGCTTCCCAGATGGGAAATAGCCGAAAAGTCGTTGGCAAGCAGCAAATTGATTTTGGTGAGGGATATGGATGAGGCAATTGCTCTGACGAATGAATATGCTCCCGAGCATTTGATTATCGAGACCAGGGATTATATGGAACAGGCAGAGCGTATTGTCAATGCCGGATCTGTATTTCTAGGTTCACTTACTCCGGAGAGTGCCGGTGATTATGCATCCGGAACCAATCATACTTTACCTACCAATGGTTATGCCAAAGCGTATAGTGGGGTGAGTCTGGATAGTTTTATCCGTAAAATCACTTTTCAGGAGATTAATGGCGAGGGTATTCAGAATATCGGTCCTGCTATTGAGGTGATGGCGGCTAATGAACAACTGGGTGCGCATAAGAATGCAGTAACCGTAAGATTAAAAACAGTATAAAGATGAAAGATTTGAAAGAATTGACGCGCCCGAATATTTGGGCTTTGAAACCCTATTCATCGGCACGTGACGAATATAATGGAGCGGAGGCATCTGTTTTTCTGGATGCCAATGAGAACCCGTACAATACACCTAATAACCGTTATCCTGATCCTATGCAGCGGGAATTGAAGAATATGATAGCTCCTATTAAAAAGGTAGACCCCGATACGATCTTTCTGGGAAACGGCAGTGATGAGGCTATTGACTTGGTGTATCGCGCGTTCTGTATTCCGGGGGTGGATAATGTAGTGGCTATTGACCCTACTTATGGTATGTATCAGGTGTGTGCCGATGTCAACGATGTAGAATATCGCAAGGTGTTATTGGATGAAAACTATCAGTTCAGTGCCGATAAACTATTGGCGGCAACAGACGATCACACCAAACTGGTTTTTCTTTGCTCGCCCAATAATCCTACCGGTAATAACCTGGATCGTAGGGAAATGGAAAAATTACTGGATACTTTTCAGGGATTGGTGATTATAGACGAGGCCTATTCCGATTTTTCTGATGCGCCGTCTTTCCTTGCCGATTTAGATAAATATCCTAATTTGATTGTCTTTCAGACTTTTTCTAAGGCATGGGGATGTGCTGCCATTCGTTTGGGCATGGCCTTTGCGTCTAAAGAAATCATCTCTATTTTCAGTAAGATTAAATATCCGTATAATGTGAATCTGCTGACACAGAAAGAGGCTGTTATGATGTTGCACCGGCATTATGAGGTAGAACGTTGGGTAAAGTCGTTATTGGAAGAACGGACGCGTTTGGTCAATGAATTTGTAGAACTGCCTTGTTGTGAGAAAATCTATCCTACGGATGCCAATTTCTTTCTAGCTAAAGTGACAGATGCCAAGAAAATATATAATTATTTGGTAGGTAAAGGTATCATAGTGCGTAACCGTACCAGTATTTCTTTATGTCGTGATTGTTTGCGTGTGACTATTGGTACACGTCCGGAGAATGATATGTTGTTGGAAGCATTGAAGAATTATGAATGTTGAAGTATGAAGAAAGCGTTGTTTATAGATCGTGACGGTACGTTGGTTGTAGAGCCACCGGTTGATTACCAATTGGATTCTTTCCATAAATTGGAGTTTTATCCTAAGGTTTTTCGTAATTTGGGATTTATCCGCAGCAAACTTGACTTTGAATTTGTGATGGTTACCAATCAAGACGGCCTCGGTACTTCTTCTTTTCCTGAGGATACCTTTTGGCCGGTGCACAACCTGGTGTTGAAGACATTGGAGGGGGAAGGCATCATTTTTGATGATATCTTGATAGACCGCAGTTTTCCGGAAGACCATGTGTCTACCCGTAAGCCTGGAACAGGAATGATGGGAAAATATCTTACCGGTGATTATGATTTGGCTAACAGTTTTGTTATTGGTGATCGTGCTACCGATGTGGAACTGGCTAAAAATATGGGCTGTAAGGCTATTTTGTTGCAAGAAAATATGGATATTCTGAAGGAAAAGAACTTGGAATCCTACTGTGTATTGGCGACTACGGATTGGGATAAGGTCGCTGAATTCCTTTTTGCCGGAGAACGTATAGCGGAGGTCCGTCGTACTACGAAGGAAACGGATATTTATATCAGTTTAAATTTAGATGGCAGCGGAAAATGTGATATTTCCACAGGTATTGGTTTTTTTGATCACATGTTGGAACAGATTGGAAAGCATGGTGGTATTGACCTGACCATTAAAGTAAAAGGTGATTTGGAAGTGGACGAACATCATACTATTGAAGATACCGCCATTGCTTTGGGTGAATGTATTTATCGGGCATTGGGCAGCAAGCGTGGCATTGAGCGTTACGGATATTGCTTGCCCATGGATGATTGTCTTTGTCGGGTAGCTTTGGATTTTGGCGGTAGAGCATGGTTGGTATGGGATGCTGAGTTTCATCGGGAGAAAATAGGGGAGATGCCTACCGAGATGTTTCTTCATTTTTTTTAAATCATTGAGTGATGCAGCTCGTATGAATTTAAATATCAAAGCCGAGGGGCAGAATGAGCATCATAAAATAGAAGGTATTTTCAAAGCTTTGGCTCGTGCCATAAAGATGGCTGTGCGAAGAGATATTTACCATTTTGAAGTACCCTCAAGCAAGGGATGTATTTAAGTCGGCTTCAAAGACAAAGTAACTTAACTTAGTTGGGCGAGTAAGTTAAGTTACTTTGTCTTTGAAGCCGACTTACTTTTTTATGTGGTTTATAGCTCTTCGCATTCTTTCAGCCATGAAGCTGCACTGGCATCGCTCGGCATACGCCAGTCACCTCGGGGACTGAGTGATACAGATCCCACTTTGGGACCATCGGGCAGGCAAGAGCGTTTGAATTGTTGTTGAAAGAAACGGCGGCAGAATATAGTAAGCCATTTTTTGATTGTTTCCTCATCGTATGTATCACGAAAAGCGATACTTGCCAGGAAGAATATCTTGGCGGGACGAAAACCGAAACGTAGGAATTGATAAAGGAAGAAATCATGCAGTTCGTATGGTCCTACCAAATCTTCTGTCTTTTGTTTTATATTGCCGTTTTCATCAGCAGGAATCAGTTCGGGACTGATAGGAGTGTCTACAATATCGAGCAGGGTAATACGTGATTCATTATCCATGCCATTCAAAGCCACCCAATTTACCAGGTATTTGACCAGTGTTTTGGGAATGCTTCCATTGACTCCGTACATAGACATATGGTCGCCATTGTAGGTGGCCCAGCCTAGGGCAAGTTCTGAAAGGTCTCCCGTACCAATGACAAGACCGCCCAGTTGGTTGGCAACATCCATCAGAATTTGAGTCCGTTCGCGTGCCTGGCTGTTTTCGTAGGTTACATCGTGTACGGTCATGTCGTGGTTTATATCGTTAAAGTGTTGGATGCAGGATTCCTTTATGCTGATTTCTTTAATGGTAACACCTAGTGAAGCCATCAGATGGAGAGCATTGTTATAAGTACGGTCGGTAGTACCGAAACCAGGCATGGTGATGCCGATGATACCTTTTCGTGGCAGATCCAATTTATCGAAAGTCTTGGCACAGACCAAAAGTGCCAAGGTGGAATCCAGACCACCGGAAATACCGACTACTACAGTCTTGCAGTGAGTGTGTACCAGACGTTTGGCTAGTCCTGCTATTTGGATAGCGAAGATTTCTTCACAGCGTTCATCCAATTCTTTGCCTTGAGGAACAAAAGGATGAGCTTCTATACTGCGCGTCAGACTAAGATCGCGTGTGTTGACAAATTCTGTACTGATGTGGATGGCGGGACGTCCCGGGCAGTTGCCGATATTGGCGGCAAAAGTGGTATTGGTCAACCGTTCACCACGAAGACGCTCCACGTCTATTTCACTGATGACCAATTGTTCCTTGAATGAGAAACGTTCAGACTCGGCAAGTAACGTGCCGTTTTCATATATCAGTCCGTTGCCTGCAAAAACAACGTCTGTGGTTGATTCGCCGAAACCGGATGAACTGAATACATATCCTGCCAGACAGCGTGCTGATTGTTGACTGACTAATGAACGGACATAATTATGCTTGCTTATTCCTTCATTGTCGGCAGACATGTTGAAAATGATTTCCGCTCCTTTCAGTGCTAATGCGGAACTGGGCGGAATGGGGGCCCACATGTCTTCGCAGATTTCAATGCCAAAGCAAGTTTCCGGAGTGTCGAAAAGCAGGTTGGCGCTGACCGGTACATTTTGTCCGCAGAGGCGTACATTGGCATCCGGGTGGTTCAGAGCAGAGGTAAACCAGCGTTGTTCATAGAACTCTTTATAATTAGGTAAATATGTTTTAGGAACAATACCCAGTATTTTCCCTTTTTGGAAAACAACAGCACTGTTCAGCAGCGTGGAATTCATAACCACAGGCATCCCTATAATAGAGATGATATCCATTTGTCGGGTATTATTCATAATCTGCATTAAAGCCATTTCTGCTTCTTCCAACAGTAAAGACTGACCGAACAAGTCGGCGCAAGTATACCCTGTAATACTTAGTTCGGGGAAAATGATAATTTGTACTCCTTTCCCGTCTGCTATGGCAATTTGAGTTTCAATCTGTTGTGCATTAAATTTGCAGTCAGCCACTTTCACTATCGGAATGGCAGCCGCCACTCTTACAAAACCGTATTTCATATTATACCTATTATTATATATACCTGCAAAATTAATCATTCTTTCCCGATTTATACCTCTAAATAAAAAAAATAAAAAAAAGTGCGTGATTTATTTGTTTGTTGCAAATAACTATCTATCTTTGCACATGAAATAAAATTGTAATAGTTACAAAAAGGGAATATATGAAGAGTTACGATTATCTTATCAGTTATAACATTAAGCCGTCCGTACAGCGCATAGCTATTATGGATTATTTGTTGGCTCATAAAACTCATCCTTCTATCGATGAGATTTATTTGGCGCTATGTAAGGATATTCCAACCTTATCCAAGACTACAGTGTATAATACACTGAAACTCTTTGTCGAGCATGGAGCAGCTTTAATGCTTACAATTGATGAAAAGAATGCGTGTTTCGACGGTGATACTTCCCTGCATGCTCATTTCCTTTGCAAGAAATGTGGTAAAATATTCGATTTGCCCTATAGTAATGAAGTGAAAAAAGTAGAGCAAATTGATATGAATGGATTCAAAGTGGATGAAATTCACCAATATTATAAAGGTATATGCCCTGCTTGTTCTAAAGAAGATTAAGAAAGAAGTTAAAAAGGATAGAGAGTAGATGATTAACTAATAAATAAAATATTGACTAACTAATAAAAAAAGAAATTATGAAAAAGTTTATTTGTACAGTTTGTGGTTATATTCATGAAGGTGATGCAGCTCCTGAAAAATGTCCGTTGTGTAAAGCGCCTGCTTCTAAGTTTAACGAAATGGTAGAAACAGAAGGTGGATTGGAATTTGCAGACCAACACGTTATCGGCGTAGCAAAAGGTTGTGATGAAGAAATGATTAAGGATTTGAACAACCATTTCATGGGTGAATGTACAGAAGTTGGTATGTATTTGGCAATGAGCCGTCAGGCAGACCGCGAAGGTTATCCTGAAGTTGCTGAAGCTTTCAAACGTTATGCTTGGGAAGAAGCAGAACATGCTGCTAAGTTTGCTGAGTTGCTGGGTGACTGTGTGTGGGATACAAAGACTAACTTGGAAAAGAGAATGAATGCTGAGTCAGGTGCTTGTGCTGACAAGAAACGCATTGCTACTCGTGCAAAAGCTTTGAACTTGGATGCTATTCACGATACAGTTCACGAAATGGCTAAGGACGAAGCTCGTCACGGCAAAGGTTTTGAAGGTTTGTACAACAGATATTTCAAGAAATAATATACAATTTGCTATAGTATAAATGGAGAGAGGGGGAGCAATTATTATTGCCCCCTCTCTTTTATTGGTTATATTTAGATTAGAGATATATAGGGCTTGTTTCTCATTCTTTCAGTAACACTTCTTCAATGGCTTTCCTGAAAGTAGCTTTATTGGCTGCTCCTATAATGATTTGTGGCTGTCCCGTTTTGGGGATAAAGATGATGGTGGGCAGTGACTGTATTCCCATAACGGCAGATAATTCTTTTTGTTTGTCTGTATCTACTTTGTAAAATGCAATTCGATCTTTGTATTCTTTGGCCAGACTTTTTAGCAGAGGGGCAACCATACGGCAGGGACCACACCATGTGGCGTAAAAATCAATAACTGCCGGTTTCTCTCCTTTGTATTTCCAGTTAGTGGAACCGGAAGTGTAGTCAAATATATTATCCAAGAACATTTGTTTGTCCATACGTATGACTTTTCCTGAATTTTTATCTGACTTATCCTGGACAGGAGTTTGGGCACTGAGATATCCCGTTAATCCGGCAGTTAATAGAATACATGTGATTGTTTTCTTCATATTTTACTCATATTGGGCTAGAATAGTGCTTAAATCATTGGCACGCATTACACCGCTTTGTCGCCACAATTGCTTACCGTTTTTAAAAATCATTAGTGTGGGAACTGACTGAATCTGATAGTATGCAGCAATTTCTTTATGTTTGTCTACATCTACCTTGACAATTCTTACTTTTTCCCCTTTTATTCCTTTTAATTCTTCTAAAATAGGTTTCATGGCTTTGCAAGGTCCGCACCATTCAGCAAAAAAATCAACTAATACAGGGATGTTTGAGGTGATTAAATCTTCAAATCTTTCCATAATGTTCTCCTTTCGTTATTTTTATTATAATAAAAACGTTTATAGGGTGCTTTTTGTTTAAAAGTAAAGCCGGAACAGTAGACTGTTCCGGCTTTGCATATATAAGGTTGATGAACTATTATTTTTTTACAGAAGAGGGAGTATAACGTGCATTCAGTCCGTCAATGATTTCTTGTGTGATGTTGTATGCCGGATTAGCGTATAGCAAGTTGTCAAATCCTGTATTGCTGATAATCAGATCATATCCTTTGTTCTGATTATAAATTTTCAAGAATGAATTGATAGAATCACGTAACTGCAAGCTGTTCTTTTGGTTTTCAGAAGCTAGCTCGTCGCTTAGTTTCTGTTGGAGTGCCTGCAGTTCTTGTTGTTGCTTCATCAGTCTCATCTGTTCTTGTTCAGCACGTTCACGTGTAGCAAAGCCATTATTTTCCAGTTTGCGTTGGAATTCTTTAGCATCAGCATCCAGCTTCTTTGCTTTTTCATTTAAAGTAGTGCGGATATTTTCTTCTTTCTGTATCATCACTTCATTTAAGTCATTCCAGAAATTGTACTTAGTCAACAGTGAATCGATTTCCACATAAGCTATTTTCATGTTTGAGGAACCTGCAACGCCGGCAGCCGGAGCAGCGGAAGAAGTTGCAGCGTTGTTGTTTTTGTCGCTACATTGTGCGAACACTAACACGATGGCTAGCGCTAGAAATCCATTCAGGATGAAATTTGTTCTTTTCATAATCTTTTTCACGTATTGTTTATTAATTATTATCCGTTTTGCTTTGCTTTTCAATTTCGGCTATGGCATTTTTATTAGGTTTGCGTGCTTCACGATCTTGTGATTGCACACAGCCTATTCCTTTTTTACGGAGTGCCTTATTACCGCTTACATGCGTGTTTGGAAACTTTCCTTTTAGAAAGATTCCGATAGACAATAATGCTATACAGATAGCAACTATTAACACAGTTATAAGGATAGTATCAAGCATTTCTATTATTTTTGTGGTGCAAAGTTAGTGTAAGGCAAGGGAAATGCCAAATTTATTGAAGCATTTCGTGTCTGCGGACTAAATTTGCATAGCAAATATAGAATTTTGCAATGATTTAGCTTTCTCTTTTTTCATTAAAAAAGAGGAAGTGTCCTATTTAAGAGAATTATTTAACTATTTTTTGCAAATTTGGAAACTGAATTTGCCTAAACGACATGATTATGAATGAAAAGAATTTAAAGCCTGCATCTGTCTTTTATTATTTTGAAGAGATATGTAAGGTACCCCGTCCCTCTAAAAGAGAGGAGAAAATAATTGCTTATTTGAAAGCCTTCGGTAGAGAACATGGTTTGGAAACCAAGACAGACGAAGTAGGCAATGTATTAATTAAAAAGCCTGCCACTCCGGGTAAGGAGAATTTGAAAACTGTGATTTTGCAGTCTCATATAGATATGGTTTGTGAAAAAAACAGTGATGTGGAGCATGATTTTCTAATTGATCCTATTGAAACAGTGGTGGACGGTGAATGGTTGAAAGCCAAAGGTACTACATTGGGGGCGGATAATGGTATCGGTGTGGCGACAGAATTAGCTATATTGGCTGCTACTGATATAGAGCATGGTCCGCTGGAGTGTCTTTTCACGGTGGATGAAGAAACTGGATTGACAGGTGCTTTTGCATTGAAGCCAGGGTTTATGACTGGTGATATTCTGATTAATTTGGACTCGGAAGATGAAGGAGAATTATTTATCGGCTGTGCCGGTGGGGCAAATACTACAGCGGAATTTACTTATCAGCCTGTTTCTGCCCCACAGGATTATTTCTATTTCCGTGTGGCGGTCAAGGGATTGACTGGTGGGCACTCCGGTGATGATATTAATAAAGGTAGAGCGAATGCCAATAAGCTGCTGAATCGTTTTCTGACCCAGTTGGCTTCTAAATATATTTTATATTTATGTGAGATTGATGGCGGAAACCTGCATAATGCCATACCTCGTGAGGCACAGGCATTATGTGCGGTACCTATGAAGGATAAGGAATCGGTTCGTGTAGATTTGAATATCTATACCGCAGAACTGGAGAATGAATATGCTGCGACAGAACCGAACTTGAGAACCGAACTCTCTTCTGAATCCCCTTGTAAGGAAGCGATAGATATGACTACTGCCGGACACCTTCTGAGAGCTGTTTACGCTGTGCACAATGGAGTGTATGCCATGAGTCAGGATATTCCGGGATTAGTAGAAACTTCGTCTAATCTTGCTTCCATCAAACAGGTAGAGGGAAACAAGATTAAAATAGTGACTAGCCAGCGCAGCTCCATTCTTTCATCACGCAAGGATATGTCCGAGATGATCCGTTCTGCTTTTCTTTTGGGAGGTGCTGAAGTAACAACTGGTGAAGGCTATCCAGGGTGGAAACCGAATACGGATTCTCCAGTTTTGAAAGTTGCGGTAGATAGCTATAAAAAACTTTTTGGTGTGGAACCTAAAGTAAAGGCAATTCATGCCGGATTGGAGTGTGGTTTGTTCCTTGAGAAATATCCGTCACTGGATATGGTTTCTTTTGGACCTACTCTGCGTGGTGTTCATTCACCTGATGAGCGTATGCTGATACCTACTGTAGATAAATTCTGGCGTCATTTGCTGGATGTATTGGTTAATATACCGACAAAATAATTTATATGAAGAAAACAATTTTATTTCTTTGTTTGTGCTACCTGGTAGGGGTGACGTATGCACAGGAACCGTTTCGGGTAATGTTCTATAATGTAGAGAATTTGTTCGATTGTCAGCACGACACGTTGAAAAATGATTATGAATTTTTGCCAGATGCTCCGAAAGGATGGACACAAGCGCGCTATCATGATAAATTGGCTAAGATAGCTAAGGTTATTATTGCCACCGGTGAGGAAAATGTTCCCGATTTGGTGGGGCTTTGTGAAGTGGAAAATGATCATTGCTTGAAAGATCTGACAGAAAACTCGCCATTACGCGAGGCAGGTTATCGTTATGTCATAACTGATTCTCCTGATGAGCGTGGTATTGATGTGGCGTTGCTTTATCAGCGAGGAAGTTTTAAGTTGCTGGGCAAAAACAGCCTTTCTGTTCCTTATAAGGAGATGGAACGCCGCCCTACACGTGATATCCTTCATGTGATGGGGCAGGTAGCATCAGGTGATACTTTGGACGTGTTTGTGTGCCATATGCCGTCTCGTGCCGGTGGTGAGGAAAAAAGTGAGCCTTATCGTCTTTTCACTGCACAGATATTGAACATAGCGGCAGATTCCATCATAAACCTTCGCCAGCATCCCAATGTGATGATAATGGGTGATTTTAATGATTATCCCACTAATAATTCGATAGCTAAAGTATTGGGTGCCGTGGCTCCGAAAGGTGAAGTACAGGCTAAGAAACTGTATAATCTGATGGACGGGCGTAAGGAGGGAACCTATCGTTATCGAGGTGAGTGGGGCGTACTTGATCAGCTGATTGTTTCCGGTTTTTTGTTACAAGGGCATGATAGTATGCGCACTTCATATGATAAGGCACAGATTTTAAAATATCCGTTCCTATTGGAAGAGGATGAAAAATATGGTGGTGATATCCCATCACGTACCTACTGGGGAAAGAAATATCATGGTGGCTATAGCGACCATTTACCAGTGTGTGTGGACTTTGAAATTGGAAAATAGGGAGAGAATTAGTGGTTAGTGATGAATGGACTGCGCTATTATGCCGCAGGTGTTAATCACTAACCGCTATATATTTCTATTCATGATGATAAGGACCGTTATTCAATATAGTCATCGCCCGGTATAGCTGTTCTACGAAAATAAGGCGTATCATTTGATGTGAGAAGGTCATCTTGGATAATGAGATCTTTTCTTGGGCTGCATCATATATTTTGGGTGCAAATCCGTATGGTCCCCCAATGATGAATACTAACCGTTTGTTTACAGTGTGCATTTTGCGTTCTATCCAGTTGGCAAATTCTACGGAACGGAATTCTTTTCCATGTTCATCCAATAAAACCACTACATCGCCCGGCAACAAAGCTTTCAGAATTAGTTCTCCTTCCTTCTCTTTTTGTTGCTCCATACTCAGGTTTTTGGTGTTCTTGAGTTCGGGGATGACTTCCATATCGAAAGAAATGAAGTGCCTGGTACGTTCCACATAATCATTGATAGCGGTGATATAATGTTTTTCGACAGTGCGTCCTACTACTAATAATGTAAATTTCATACGTTCTTTTCTGGTTTACTTTGCAAAAATACGGAAAATCTCTACCTTTGCCTATCAATTCATAAAAAAACGATAACATTATGGACGAATTAGTAGTAAAAGACTTAATAGACAGACTGATAGACCTGTCTTTTGCTGAAGATATAGGTGATGGGGATCATACTACCTTGTCATGTATTCCCGCAGATGCAATGGGAAAATCAAAGTTGTTGATTAAGGAAGAAGGTATTTTGGCAGGCATTGAAGTGGCTAAAGAAGTATTTCGCCGTTTTGATCCCACAATGAAGGTGGAGGTGTTCATTCAAGATGGAACTCACGTGAAACCGGGTGATGTGGCTATGGTGGTGGAAGGTAAAGTTCAGTCACTTCTTCAGACAGAACGCTTGATGCTGAATATCATGCAACGCATGAGTGGCATTGCTACTATGACCAATAAATATGTGAAGAAACTGGAAGGTACGAAAACTCGTGTACTTGATACCCGTAAGACAACTCCGGGTATGCGTATCATGGAGAAGATGGCTGTAAAGATAGGAGGAGGATGTAATCACCGTATCGGTTTGTTTGATATGATCCTGCTGAAAGACAATCATGTAGACTTTGCAGGCGGCATACACAATGCAGTATCTCGCGCAAAAGAGTATTGCAAGGCGAAAGGTAAGGATCTGAAAATTGAATTGGAAGTACGCAACTTTGATGAATTGAATCAGGCATTGGCAGAAGGGGTAGACCGTATCATGTTCGATAACTTTACACCCGAAGATACTCGTAAGGCTGTAGAAATAGTAGGTGGACGTTGCGAAACCGAATCTTCCGGAGGTATTACTTACGATACCATGTTACCTTATGCGCAGGCAGGAGTGGATTTCATTTCTTTCGGTGCGCTGACTCACTCCGTGAAGGGGCTGGATATGAGTTTCAAGGCTTGTTAATATTGGTATCATTTTATGACCTGTTGGACGAAGTAAAGAATCTGAATGTCAGTTCTTTATTTCGTCCAAAATAATAAATGGCAGGCCTTATTTGCTCTAACAGTTTATATGTGTCCGCTATTTTTGTTTTTCTCCTTGAATTGTGAAGGTGTAACCCCTTTCATCTGTTTAAATGAAGTACTGAAATAGCGCGGATAAGAAAAACCTACTTCATAGGAAATCTCGCTAATGCTCAGATTGGTATTTGCTAAAAGGTATACAGAGCGTTCTATGCGTAGTCTGTTGATATATTCATTGACCCCTAATCCGGTAATTTGCTTTACTTTATTATATAAAGATGCACGGCTCATGGCCATGGTATCTGTCAGGTACTTGATAGATAGTTTTTCACTTGATAGATTCTCATTGATAATTTGATCCAGTTTTTTTATGAAATCTGCGTCAGCACTGCTGAGCGGAGTTGCTTCCATTGCTTGAGGATATGAAGTATCTGTTATTTCTTCCAAGTCTTTCTCTTTTGTATTTTCTTCTTTATTTCCCAGTACATTATAGAGGACGGTTTGGACAAAATCGCCCATTTCATCTCTCATTTCCTTCTTTTTCTTATGAAATACCCAAAGAGCTATTTTAATGGAAAGAAGAATAAATAAAAGAGTACATATCGAGAAAAACCAACTACTTTTATACCAGGGTGGAGTGATGACAATGTTGATTATGGGTACAGGAGTAGTGTATTCACCATCTTTGGTGCTGCTTGATACCCAGATTTTATATTTACCTGGTGACAGGGAAGATAAAGAGAGTTCGGAGTCGAAACTTTCGACCGTTTGTTTTCCTCTGCCTGATATGGTATATCTGAGCAAGTTCTTTTGGAAGATATCTTCATTTTTTACACATATATGAATGGTCAATGAATTGTAGTTCCATGGAATATGAAGTGTCTGATTCTTCATTTGTTTCAGATAAGAACATCCGTTAAATTTAATATCTGCCAGACTTATCTGAGGTATTTGCGTTTCAGACTGAGGAATATTGGTATTGATTTTCACCAGCCCTTCCGCACCTCCCAAATAAACAAAATTGGGATTGGATAGTGTGTAGTGGGCAGCTAGTATGTCGTTAGGCAGAAATCCGTCAGAACTGTTCCACAATGTGAATTTCTTTTCTTTAATCAGATAAGAAAATAGTTTGTTGTGTGCACAAATCCATAATCTTCCTTTTTTGTCGCCAATGAGGAAAGATATTTTTTCAAAATAGTTGGTATGTATATGGTGGAATTTTTTGTGTATCATATCATAACATCCCAGACCTCGGTCCGTACCTATCCAAATAGTACTATCCTGATAGGCAAGAGCTGTAATTGTCTCCTCTGGGTCTATTTCACATAAAAGGCTGATACTGTCGTTTTCTTGAGGTACATAAAATATTTGATTGACACGTTTTAATAATGAGAAATGCTCATTGGAATAGACGAGACGCAATGCATCCGTATTTTTCAGATTGTTGGTGGGCATTAAAGAGAATTTTCCACTTAATGGATGGTATACCCATGGACGGTAACTGATAATGTAAATTTTATCATTGGCTACTTGATGGGCCAATGGAAGATAGCCATAGAAGCATTCTTTGTAATTTGTACCTTCATCAACAATGGTAAAGGGGCGGTAAGTGCCGGTTATTTTATTGAAAATAAATATACCCTTTGTGTAAAGAGATACCATCAACTCCTTTTCAGATATTTTGGCGATAGAGGCCACTTTGTCTCCGTAGGTCGAAGGAAAATGGGTAAACTGATCGGTGTGTGGATCATATAGATTAATACCTCCTCCATCTGTACCAATCCATAATTTGTCATCGTCATCTTCATATAAGGAAATGATAGACTTATCGCTTAAACCGTTGGAGTTGTTCAGGGCTACATCTTTATAAGTTCTTATATAGGTTTTCTTAATGTTAAAGATACCCCCTCGGACACTACCTGCCCATAAGTTCCCGTTTCTGTCCTCGTATAATAAGACAATAGAATTGACAGGCAAAGAGAAGTTGTCTCCAGCCACATGACACATTACTTTGATTTGGTCGGAGTTCATGTCAAGTATATTGATACCTCCTCCGTCTGTAGCAATCCATAATTGTCCTTTATGTTCGATGATGTCTAGCACATAGTTGTTGTTTAAAGAAGAAGTCTTTGATGTATAAGACTTTACTATCTTGCCATCTTGGTTGTAGCAATAAATCCCATTGCCGTAAAAAGAGGCATATACATACTTGTCTGATACTACATAGAGCGAAATCAGTAGATGATGGATATCTGATGTGAAACGGGTGAGCTGTTGCGTGCAACAATCATAGAGATAGATACCTTGTTCTTTGGTTCCTATCAGTATTTTATTTTTTTTCAACTGAACCATTTTTTGTATCCGGTATTCGGATATATCCAAATTCTTCTTCTGGCAAATATAGATGCTGTCCATGGTCCGGCTTTTATAATTATAGCGGAAAATGATATTCTCACTTCCAAACAATATACCTCCTTCAATGCAGAGGGAAGAATAAATACAATTGTATCCAGTAGGCGTGAAATTATGATTATCGCTGTTATATAAAACCATCTCTTTGGAGGTGGCCACCCAGATGGTACCTAATGAATCTTCTACTATGTGATTGATGTAATTGTTAGGTAAGGATAGGGAATCACTTTCATGGTGAATGAAGGTTTTTAGTTGCTGCTGGAAATAATAGTTCAAGCCGCTCTGAGTACCTATCCATAGTCTTCCTTTCTGATCCATTGTAACGGAGGTAACAGAAGCTTGTGATAATCCTTGATTAGTGGAAAGTTGGGTGAAAGAGTAATTAAAGTCTTGTCCACTTGCAATTGACACCCCTCCCCATATAATATATAGTATAAGTAGAATTCGGTACATCTCTTTATGATTTTAGAACAAAATTAAACTTTTTTCCTGATAGAGAAAAGCTTCACAAATCTTTTTTTTAGATAAATAAGGAACTAATTTATATGATTTTTGATTTTTATCGTATTACTTTTTAAAATTTAGACGATAGTTGATTTGTTTTATACGCACACGGACCCCTCTTGAGGGGGGATATAGTTAATTTTGCTGCAAATCATCAAACTTAGTTTAACCTTAAATGATTTAAGAATTTTATGAGGAAAAAATTATTGCCGTTAGGTAGGCTGTTCGAGTCTGCGTGGTACAATCCAATTTTGAAAGCTGTACCAATGAGTATGGGTATATTGATGTCGGGTAATGCCGGGTATGCAATTGCCGGAAATATGAGTGACAACGTAGTAATAGTACAGCAACAGACAATTAGTGTAACTGGTACAGTTATTGATGCGAGTGGAGAACCATTAGTCGGTGTAAACATTGTAGAGGCAGGAACCGTAAATGGGGTTATCTCCGATTTTGAAGGTAAGTTTACATTGAATGTGAAGCCCAATGCTACGTTGAAGATCTCTTATATCGGATATATTGCTCAAAATATATTGGTAAAAGGGCAAAAGAATTTGACTATAACCTTACAGGAAGATACTGAGACTTTGGATGAAGTGGTTGTGGTGGGTTATGGTACAGTACGTAAGGCTGACTTGGCAGGTTCGGTTTCCGTTTTGGATAGCAGGAATTTTAAGGACCAGCCCATTACTCAAGTAAGTGATGCGCTTCAAGGGCGTGTTGCAGGTGTGAATGTGGTCAGTGATGGTGTTCCGGGTGGTTCGGTAAAGATTCGCATTCGTGGTACCAATTCCATTAATAAAAGTAATGATCCCCTTTATGTCGTAGATGGTATGGTTCGTGAGTCGGGTCTTGAAGGTATAAATCCGGAAGATATTCAAAGTATGCAAATTCTGAAGGACGCTTCCTCCACTGCTATCTATGGTTCACGTGGCGCCAACGGTGTTGTTATCATTACAACCAAGAGTGGTGTGAAAGGGCAGACTAACATCACTTTTGACGCCTCGGTAGGAATCTCTCAGGCTACCAATCTTCCCAAGATGATGGATACCAAAACTTATGCCCAAGCACTTGTTGATTATGCGGGTATTAGTGCGAGTGAGGTTTCTGATTATTTGGATGGCAGTAATCCCGGTATTGATTGGACGGATCAGATGTTCCGTACAGGTGTGACTCAAAACTACAAGCTTGTCTTTTCAAAAGGCTCTGAAGAAACTCAAACGTATGTTTCCGCTAACTATATGGGTGATGAAGGTGTCATTGACAAAAATAGTTATGAACGTTATTCGGCTAAAGCCAACATTAAGATCTCTATGGCTAAATGGCTGGATGTTACTGTCGATTTAAACGCATCTCATGGTGTTGGTAAGGGTATTGGGGGATTGGAGATGTCAGGTTATAATCCCTTGTGGATAGCCTTTAATTCCTCTCCGACCATGACTATGACAGATAAAAATGGTTACTATAATTGGGACCCTTATGGTACGATTCAGGCTAATGCTTATGGTATAATCGCAGCCAGCGAAAGTGAGCGCCGTCGCGATGTGTTCAGCGGACATATTGATCTTAAATTCAATATTATCAAAGGCTTGACTTTTACAAGCAGCAATGGGGTTGATTATTATAATAATACTTCCTATAGCTTCACACCACAATCTGTAAACGGTGCAGGAAAGAATAGCATGGGTAATAGTAATTTACAGCGGATGTTGCTTCAGTCCTCAAATAACATCACCTATAATCATACCTGGAATGACAAACATTATTTGACCGTAACAGGGGTTTGGGAAGCAACAAAAAGTACGATTCGTAATATGGGGATTTCCGGTTCTTCACTTCAAGCTGAATCAGTAGGCTGGTGGGATGTGAAGAATGCTGTCACACGTGATGCAACCAACGGCTATTCGGATTGGGCATTGCTTTCAGGGGTAGGACGTGTTATCTATAATTACGATAATCGCTATATGCTGACTGGTACGTTTCGAGCCGATGGTTCCAGCCGTTTCACCAATGATAAGTGGGGGTATTTCCCTTCTGTAGCTGTTGCATGGACTGCTTCCAATGAATCGTTTATGGAAAGTACCCGTGACCTTATCAGTAATTTGAAGATACGTGCCAGTTATGGTGTTATAGGTAATCAGGATATTGATCCTTATTCAACTCTTGCAATCCTTAATACGACTACCACTTATTTCGGTAATTCTTCAGGAGTAACCGGTTATTGGGCCAATACGCTTGCAACTCCAGATATAAAATGGGAAAAGACAAAGCAGTTTGATGTGGGTTTCGACTTGGGCCTTTTTGATAATCGTATTGACTTGAGTGTGGATTATTTCAATAAAAAGACATCTGATGCACTTCTTTCAACCAAGTTGGCTGATTATTTGGGTGGAACTTCTTATTTGATTAATGCCGGTGAGGTTTCCAACCAAGGTTTTGATATTGCTCTTACTGCAAATATCGTTCAAAGCAAGGATTGGAGTTGGTCAACCACACTTAATGGTACTTACTTGAAAAATAAGGTAACAAAACTGACTGCTCAGGAACCCATTATTTATGGTGGTTCTTTCCAGTCCATTATCACTGATTGTACTATTATTAAGGAAGGTGAAGCGATCGGTACTTTCTTTGGTTATCGTTGGGCAGGAATAGACAATGAAGGATATGACACTTTTTATACTGCCAATGATGAAATAACACGTAATCCGTCTACAGATGATCGTGTTGTGCTCGGTAAAGCAAGTCCCGACTTTACACTGGGATGGAACAATTCGCTGCGTTATAAAAACTGGAGCTTGAATGCATTTTTCAATTCATCTTTCGGTGCCAAACGTTTGAACGCCCTCCGTTTTGCCATGAACTCTATGATTGGTAATTCACGAATGTTTACTGATGCGGATTTTTTGAAGGAAATAGGTAAGACGATGCCCGATCCCCGTGTTGAAAACAATCAATATCTGGGCAATTCGACCAAATGGGTGGAGAATGCAGATTATTTCCGTTGCGAGAATGTGACTTTAGCTTACGATTTTCCGAAAAGCATGACCAAAATAGCCGACCTGCGGCTCAGTTTCAGTATTCAGAATCTCTTCACTATTTCCAGTTACAAGGGATCCAATCCTGCTGGTTACTCTTTTTCAAGTGACTATGGTGATCGTGCAAATGGTATTGATACGGGTACTTATCCTACTCCTAGAACTTTTACTTTTGGTGTACGTATGAACTTCTAAATGATTGACAATTATGAAAAATAAAATAGTATTAGGCTGCTTTATTGCAGCATCTATGTTGGCAATGCCTTCTTGCAGTGATTTTCTGACTGAAAACCCGAAAGGAAAATTAACCCCTGAAAATTTCTTTTCCAATCAAAACGAACTGGATATGAGTGTTTATGCCCTATATGCCAAAGTACAGGCATCCCAATGTAACTCTAATCCGATGATTGTGCAATGCCAGGGAGATGACGTAACCTCAACTACGGGATCAAACAAGGGTGCTTATCTTTCTGCAGATGCCTTTGAATCTCCTTCTGACACAAAAGGTCTTGAAGGAACTTGGAGTCGTTTTTATACGATCATCAAGGCAGCAAATTTAATCATTGATAATGCTGGAAAGGCTATGACTTCTCAAGAGGAAATCAATATTGCTCTTGGTCAGGGTTACTACTGGCGTGCATTCGCTTATTTTAATTTGGTGCGTGTTTTTGGTCCGTTGCCTATGAATCTTCATAATTTGCCAGACAACAATTTGACACCTCTATCGACGGTTGCAGAAGTATATGAGCAAATCGTGTCAGACTTGAACGCTGCCGAAGCCTGTAACCTGCCGGCTAAATATACGGAAGCTAACCGTTCCATTGAAGGACAGAATATTTACGTTTCAGATCAGACAGTAAAGGCGACTTTGGCAGCTGTTTATATGGCGATGGCAGGTTACCCTTTGAATAAGACCGAGTATTATGCAAATGCGGCTGACAAGGCTAAGGAAGTAATGGATGGCGTGAATAAGGGTACCTATGACCACTCTTTGCTTTCTGAATGGAAGGATGTTTTCTCTTATGGTAAAAACCATCATAATGAGACGCTCCTTGGAATAGATTACAATTCTAATTTTGGCGGTTGGCAGGAATGGGATTCACAACTTTCATCTTGTCATCAATCAGGAAAACTTTGGAGTGGCTGGGGGGATTTTTTGGCAGAGCGCCGTTATTGGAAAAACTTTCCTGATGGTCCTCGTAAAGATGCTGTTTATTCAAAACAAATTCTATTAAACAATGGAGTGTTGGTTGACTGGTGGGCAACTACGGATGGAAAGCCCTATAATGGTACGAATGCAGTATTTGCCGATTATCGCCCGATGTTTGTGGCGTTTACCGTCAATAAAGACCCTGTGACAGGACTTCCTGCATCGGCTGCTTTCGATTACACCAAACCTATTTGGGGAGGTATGTGTATTAACAAACGACATCAACTAATCCGCTATTCAGAAGTTCTTCTTTGGTATGCCGAATCTGCGGCACGCGCAGGAAAGGATCTCAGCTTGGCTAAATCTGCTCTAAAGCAGGTACGTGCACGTGCTTGTTCCGATGAATCATTTGTAGCTGCTGTGGATGCTATGAGTGCTGAACAACTGGCAGAAGCAGCATATGAAGAACACGGTTATGAAGTGGCTGGTTATGTATTGGCTATGGTAACCCGTCGTTCTGATGAGTTCCGCATGAACCGTCTCAAAGAAAGTTATGACTACCGTAGTGGTTCTCAGGATGAAGTATTGGTTCCTGCCGGTACATTGACTTATAGCTACGACGAAGAAACTAAGACGACTTTTACCTATGCTCTTCAGGAAGATTTGAAAATGGAAGAGAATATGTCTGTAACTGTTCCTTGGAATGGTGAGGCTTCCATTTATCATAATTATCCTCCGAAGGAAGTTGAGAAGAATCCGAATCTGAAACGTTGATATAACGATTAGCTGTTGATTTTAAATTATACTTGAAAAGTTGGAATAAGTATTTGTTATACCTTGGTAAAGATTGTTTGAGGCGTACTGGAAAACTTTCGGTACGTCTCTTTTATTAGAAGGTAAAATAAGCCAATTGGTCGATTATTTGCTTTGGTTGTAATGTTTATTGTTTATCTTTGCAAACAATTAAAATCAATAAAACATGAATAGTAAAACTTTGTTGAAATGTTTATGTATGTGTTTGGCTATGTTTGCCATTTTGGTTAATGCCAATGCTCAAGATTTGAAATCTATATTGACCGGCGTAGCAAAAGCGGTAGTAGGTGATAAAGCAACAACTTCATCTTCTATTATAGGTACTTGGAAATATGTAGGTCCGCAATGCCAGTTCGAAAGTGAAAATTTACTGGCTAAAGCCGGTGGAGAAGTAGCTGCGAAAGAAGTGGAGGAGAAGATGCAGACTGTCTATGACAGAATAGGGATGAGTGGCTGTGAGTATACTTTTAATGAAGATGGAACTTATTCATACACATTGAAAAAACGTACAATGAGTGGCACTTACACGTTCAATGATAAGGAAAAGACCATTACTATGAAGGGAAAATTGGGAGTAAAAACTGTTGCTCATGTCACTGTGACCGGAAATGATATGAGTCTGGTCTTTAATGCGGATAAATTAATGTCAGTATTGAAAACGATTACAGGTACTGTTTCTAAAGTGAATTCTACTGCTGCCACCATTAATAGTGTAGCCGGATCTTATGACGGTTTGATGTTGGGATTCGATTTGAAGAAGTAATTATAGAATAGGAGCTAGGTTATAATAAAAGGAAGTCATTAAGATGGCTTCCTTTTTTATAGTAAAAATCAAATTATTCTTGTTCTTTCAGTGCTGCGAAAATCAGACCTTCCAGTTCTTCCGCCAGTTCGGGGTTGTCCTGAATCACTTGTTTGGAGGCGTCACGTCCTTGTCCCAGTTTGGTTTCGTTGTAGCTGTACCATGAACCGCTTTTCTTGATAATGCCTAAATCAGCACCTAAATCAATGATTTCACCAGCTCTTGAGATCCCTTCACCAAACATGATATCGAATTCGGCTTTACGGAAAGGAGGTGCCACTTTGTTTTTCACCACTTTTACTTTAGTCTGGTTGCCGATTACTTCTTCACCATCTTTCAGTTGAGTGGAGCGACGGATATCCAAACGTACGGAAGCGTAGAATTTCAGAGCATTACCACCGGTAGTTGTTTCAGGGTTACCAAACATGATACCGATTTTTTCACGCAACTGGTTGATAAAAATACAAGTTGTATTGGTCTTGCTGATGGCTGACGTAAGCTTGCGCAAAGCCTGAGACATCAAACGTGCCTGTAAACCTACTTTGTTATCACCCATATCTCCTTCAATTTCAGCTTTCGGAGTCAATGCCGCGACAGAGTCGATAACAATGATATCAATGGCGGATGAGCGTATCAATTGCTCAGCAATTTCAAGTGCCTGTTCACCGTTATCGGGTTGTGATATCCATAAGTTATCTACATCCACTCCCAGTTTGGCCGCATAGAAACGATCGAAAGCATGCTCGGCATCAATGAAAGCGGCAATGCCGCCTGCCTTCTGAGCTTCAGCAATGGCATGGATAGCCAATGTAGTCTTACCGGATGATTCGGGACCATAAATTTCTATGATTCTACCTTTGGGATAGCCGCCTACCCCTAATGCGGCGTTCAAGGCGATAGACCCGGTAGGAATCACTTCCACTTCCTGTACGTTGTCATCACCCATTTTCATGATAGAGCCTTTACCAAAAGTTTTCTCTATCTTATCCATTGCAGCTTGCAGCGCTTTCAGTTTTTCACTATTTCCGGCACTCGGACTTGCTGAGAATGGAATTTCTTCGTTATCTTTTTTTGCCATAAATCTGTTGGTTTATAAAATTTGTTGTGCGTGCTCTTTTGTTTTCACCTCTTTGGGAGAGATGATACGTTCAATCACGCCTTCTTCGTTAATGATGAAAGTTGTACGGAATGTACCCATATATTTACGTCCGTACATACTTTTTTCTCCCCATACTCCGAATTGTTCTACCAACTTCTTGTCGGTATCGGCAATAAGAGTAAAGGGTAGCTCATTCTTTTCAATAAATTTCTGATGCGATTTGGCATCATTCACACTGACACCGATTACTTCATAACCATGGGCGCGCAGTTCCGCATAATTATCACGCAAATTACATGCCTGGGCAGTACAACCCGATGTCATATCCTTAGGATAAAAATAGAGTACTATCTTTTTTCCTTTATAATTACTTAAACGAATTTCTTCTCCTTTTTCGTTTAAGCCTAATATTTCCGGGGCTTTATCTCCTATGTTCATTTTTTAGTGGTTAATGATTAATGGGTAGTGTGGCCCAAGTATGAATTATGGGCCATTAATCACTATTTTAAAGTTCTAGATCACCATCGAATACTTCATGCCAAGGCAAACCTTGTTTGTTCAGTTGTTCCATAAATGGATCGGGATCAAACTCTTCCACATTCCATACTCCCGGACGTTTCCACAATCCTTGCAGGAACATCATGGCTCCAATCATGGCTGGAACTCCAGTTGTATAGCTTACTCCCTGCATTCCAGTTTCTTTGTAAGCTTCTTGATGGCTACAGTTGTTGTAAACATAGTAAGTACGTTCTTTGCCATCCTTTACGCCTCGGATGCGGCATCCGATAGAAGTTTCGCCTTCATAATTTTCTCCTAGATCCTGTGGATTGGGGAGTACGGCTTTTAGGAATTGTAACGGAACAATTTTCACTCCGTTATAATCTATTTCGTCAATGCGGGCCATACCGATATTCTGGATGACACGCAGATGAGTCAGGTATTCCTGACCGAAAGTCATCCAAAAGCGAGCACGTTTGATGGTCGGGAAATTCTTAACTAATGATTCCAGCTCTTCATGATACAGCAAGTAGGAATCACGAGGACCGATATTGGGATAAGTCAGATCCTTGTGGTATTCCAATGGCTTGGTGGTCACCCATTTGCCTTCTTCATAATAACGTCCGTTCTGAGTAATTTCGCGGATATTGATTTCAGGATTAAAATTGGTAGCGAACGCTTTGTGATGGTTGCCGGCATTACAGTCCACAATATCCAAGTAGTGCATCTCGTCAAAATGATGTTTTGCTGCGTAGGCTGTATAAATGCCACTTACTCCCGGGTCGAACCCACAACCCAGTATCGCTGTCAGTCCTGCGTCTTCAAAACGTTTTTTATAAGCCCATTGCCAGCTGTATTCGAAATGAGCTTCATCCTTTGGTTCATAGTTTGCTGTATCCAGATAATTCACCCCGGCTTTCAGACAAGCTTCCATGATGGTCAGATCTTGATAAGGCAGAGCTACATTGATGACGATTTCGGGTTTGAAACTATTAAACAGGGCTACCAGTTCGTCTACATTGTCCGCATCTACCTGTGCAGTCTTAATAGCTGGATTGCCGATAGCTTTTACGATTGCATCACATTTTGATTTTGTACGGCTGGCGATCATGATGTCAGTGAATACATCCGGATTCTGAGCCACTTTGTGTGCTACGACAGTACCTACACCGCCTGCACCGATAATTAATACTTTACCCATTTGCTGTTTTTTATTCTTGTTAAAATAAAATGCCCGGCAGACATTACCGTTCACAGGGCAAAGATAACAAAATATTTTGGGTATTAGTGGATACGGTCTAGTTTCTTATTGGTGAAATCTAAGGTTTTTCTTTCGTAGGACCATGTTTCATAGCCCCCCGTGACTATATGAATGCGCATGGGATTACCCAATGCCAGACGACATTCGTCGGTTGTCATTCCTTTTCGTACCTTACCGCGGCTTATCATGTTCCAAACTTCTTCTGTGATATTCGGATACTTGGTTCGTAAGTTGCCTATGCCGAATAGATCCGTAAAATAATTGTCTGATTGTAAAATCACATCAACTACACTCGTATGGGTGAATGCAGCTTTTATCTTATAATTCTTTCCATCTATGTCTTCCAGTTCTAAAAAGACGTAAGGAGAGTTGTTTTGTGAGATTATATTTTTGATGGTGAATTGTGTATATCGGGGAAGTCTCACCGGAGTGTCTGTTTCATCTAGACATTCCGTTTCCGCTTTCAGATAGACAGGTTTTTTCCCATATTTACTCATCAGATTCTTTGATTTTTTTGTATTTGCATTACTGAAGCTAAATGAATTTGGAAAATATTTATTTTTATTTTCCATAATAAAATCACTGTCTGCCATGCCACAATTAGTCTTTGATATAGCTACTGGCTGATAGTAGGTGTTTCCTTTCTTGTCTTGGAATACGATTTTTACAGGGTATGCGCGGCTGCCCACTCCGACAGCTGTTACTGTTACTTCTTCATTTATACCAATCGGGACCTCTTTATAGCCCGATATGCTGTTGGGATCATCTATACGTACTTTATTGGTACGCATATATAGGGTTTGTCCTTCCAGCAGTTCTTTGGCTATGTCCACATCACCCAGGTAGGCAAGGGTAGGAATACCGGCTTTGGGCTTCAGGCAATATTGTTCCAGGGTGGTGTTTTTAAGTTCGTGATAATATTGTTGCCCTTCACATTCAAAGTTAAAATGTACAAAGCCCCGTTCGGTAATTTCCGAACCCAGATATTCAAAAATCTTATGTTTTAACTCTCCTGTATCCACCTCCTTGTTGGTTTCCGCCGATTTAAAAGGAGGAATAATGATGTCTTTACGTTCCGGCATCACCATGAATTTCATGCCTGGTGTCCAGTCACACAGGTTGTAATACTTGAAATGATCGTTTATAAACTGTTTTTCCAAAGATTCTACGGAAATACTTGTTTGTTGTGAAGTAGTCGTGACTATATATCCGTTTTGTGCATAAGTGCATAGGCTACAGCTTGTTGCCCCAATTAAAATGGCTAAAAACCTTTTCATTGCTTTAAGTGTTAGTATATATAAATTGATACAAAGGTATAAAATTTTTGTGTATAATTGCTATAGTGAAAAATAAAATGGTTAGTTTTGCACACTAAACTAACAGATTTAACAAAAAAATAATATGAAAAAACTAGTATTGAAAATGATGGCTGTTTGTGCCGGAGCATTGATCGTATCTTGTGGTAGTGGAAAGAATATGTTGTCTGTTTCTTCTCTGGATGGGGAATGGAATATTACAGAGGTGGATGGACAGAAGATATCTACAGAGAGAATGCCTTTCATTGGTTTTGATGTAGCTCAGAAACGTATTTATGGCAATAGCGGATGTAACCATATGATGGGAAGTTTTGAAGCCGACTCTCTGAAGCCAGGTACATTGAAGTTTGGACAGATAGGAAGTACCCGCATGATGTGCCCTGATATGAAGACTGAGCAGATGGTATTGGGTGCATTGGATAAAGTGACTTCTTTCCAGACGGTTTCTGACAAGCCCGACGTGATAACTCTATGTAATCAAGATGGTCAGCCGTTGATGACTTTGGAAAAGAAGGCGGCTCCGGAAGTGTCACTGTCTGATCTTTCAGGAGAATGGGTTATTGAATTGGTGAATGGAAAGAAGATTGTAGGTACGGCTGAGGTGACCCCTTTTATCGGTTTTAATTTGGATGAAAGCCGCATTTACGGTAATGTGGGCTGTAATACCATAAATGGTGCGTTAATGCAGGAAGATGGAAAACCCAATTCTTTGAGATTTGACAATGTTGCTACTACCATGATGATGTGTCCTGATATGGAAACTGAAACTATCGTGCTGAATGCTTTGAATGAAACAAAAAGTTTCAGCATGAAAGATGATAAAGTATATTTGTTAGGTGAAAATGGAAATGAATTGTTGGTGTTGAAGAAACAATAATCCATCTACATTCGAATTGATATGGGTCGGCCTGTTTTCTCATAAACGAGAAAACAGGCCGATTGCATTTATGGCATTATGCTAGGATGCTGACAGGTATTGTATTTGGTGGAGTTCTGACATTCTTGCCTTATATGAATCCATTTAAAAGTATCATATAGCAAATAAATCAGTCATTTTGTCAGCCTTTGTCACATTCTTATTTTTGGCATACCGTTTGTTTTATGAAGGGCGTGCGGTTGGTGCACCAAAGAAAAAAGAAGTCCTTCGTGAACCATTCGCCAAGAAATCAGTTTAATTGAAAACAAATAAATAAAGATATATAATTATGGGAAAGATTATTGGTATTGACTTAGGAACCACAAATTCATGTGTTTCAGTATTTGAAGGTAATGAACCGGTAGTAATCGCAAACAGCGAAGGTAAACGTACCACTCCGTCTATCGTTGCATTTGTTGACGGTGGTGAACGTAAAGTAGGTGATCCTGCAAAACGTCAGGCAATCACTAATCCGCAACGTACTATTTTCTCTATCAAGCGTTTCATGGGTGAAACTTGGGATCAGGTACAGAAGGAAACTGCTCGTGTTCCTTATAAAGTAGTGAAAGGTGACAATAATACTCCGCGTGTAGATATTGACGGACGTCTTTATACTCCGCAGGAAATTTCAGCTATGATTCTGCAGAAGATGAAGAAAACTGCTGAGGATTATCTGGGACAAGAAGTTACAGAAGCCGTTATCACCGTTCCGGCATACTTCTCGGACTCACAACGCCAGGCTACTAAAGAAGCTGGTCAGATTGCAGGTCTGGAAGTGAAACGTATTGTGAACGAACCGACAGCTGCTGCTTTGGCTTATGGTTTGGATAAGGCTCACAAAGATATGAAGATTGCTGTATTCGACCTTGGTGGTGGTACATTCGATATCTCTATCCTTGAGTTTGGTGGTGGTGTATTCGAAGTACTTTCTACTAACGGTGATACTCACTTGGGCGGTGATGACTTCGATCAGGTAATCATTGACTGGTTGGTACAGGAATTCAAGAATGACGAAGGTGCGGATTTGACAAAAGATCCGATGGCTATGCAACGTCTGAAAGAAGCTGCTGAAAAAGCTAAGATTGAATTGTCTTCTTCTACTTCAACTGAAATCAACCTGCCATACATCATGCCCGTAGACGGTATGCCTAAGCACTTGGTTAAGACTTTGACACGTGCTAAATTTGAAGCTTTAGCTCACAATTTGATTCAGGCTTGTCTTGAACCTTGCAAGAAGGCTATGAGCGATGCAGGCTTGAGCAACTCTGATATCGATGAGGTAATCCTTGTTGGTGGTTCTTCACGTATTCCGGCTGTTCAGGAATTGGTAGAAAAATTCTTCGGTAAGACTCCTTCCAAGGGTGTTAATCCTGACGAAGTGGTTGCTGTAGGTGCTGCCGTTCAGGGTGCTGTTTTGACAGATGAAATCAAAGGTGTGGTATTGCTGGATGTTACTCCGTTGTCAATGGGTATCGAAACATTGGGTGGTGTAATGACTAAGTTGATTGATGCAAACACTACTATCCCGGCCCGCAAGAGTGAGACCTTCTCTACAGCTGCCGATAACCAGACTGAAGTGACTATCCACGTACTTCAAGGTGAACGTCCGATGGCTGCACAAAACAAGTCAATCGGTCAGTTCAATTTGACTGGTATTGCTCCGGCTCGTCGTGGTGTTCCTCAGATTGAGGTGACATTCGATATCGATGCCAACGGTATCTTGAAAGTATCTGCCAAGGATAAAGCTACCGGCAAGGAACAAGCTATCCGTATCGAAGCCTCCTCTGGTTTGAGCAAGGAAGAAATCGAAAAGATGAAAGCCGAAGCTGAAGCTAATGCAGAAGCAGACAAGAAGGAACGTGAAAAGATTGACAAATTGAATCAAGCTGACTCCATGATTTTCTCTACTGAAAATCAGTTGAAGGAATTAGGTGACAAGTTGCCGGCTGATAAGAAAGCTCCGATTGAAGCTGCTCTTCAGAAACTGAAAGATGCTCATAAAGCACAGGATTTGGCTGCTATTGATACTGCCATGGCTGAACTGAATACAGCATTCCAGGCTGCCAGCGCTGAAATGTATGCTCAGAGTGGTGCACAAGGTGGCGCTCAGGCCGGTCCGGGTGCAGGTGCAGGACAACAGGCTAATCAGGGTTCTTCTAATAATAAAGAAGATATTCAAGATGCTGACTTCGAGGAAGTCAAATAATAAGTAATTCAAAGTAGTAAAGTAAGAAATTACTGAATAGATAAATCATAAATGAGGCATAATTAATAGTAATTGTGTCTCATTTTTTTATTATAGCATATGAGTAAAGAATTTATTAGAAAAACAAAGGAAAGTAAACCAGTTGTTGCAATATGTTATGACTTTGATAAGACATTATCACCAGATGACATGCAAGCGCAAGGGTATATACAATCTGTTGGGGATGAAGTCGAATCTTTTTGGAAAGAGTCCAATGGGTTAGCTGAAGAGAATGACATGGATCAAAATTTGGCTTACATGTTTACCATGATTCAGAAAGCGCATGGAAAAGTCATATTTAATAAAAAGGCATTAATGGATTATGGGGCGAAAGTACAATTATTCCCCGGTGTTGAGACTTGGTTTAAGCGCATTAGAGACTATGGCATGGAAAGAGGAGTTATTGTAGAGCATTATATCATTTCATCAGGTCTTAAAGAAATGATAGAAGGTACAAAAGTCGCTAATGAATTTGAAAAAATTTATGCCAGTTCCTTCTATTATGATAAAGATGGTGTTGCTCAATGGCCAGCACAAGTTATTAATTACACGAGCAAGACTCAATTCCTTTTTAGAATAGAAAAAGGGACATTAGATGTGAATGATTCAGGTGTCAATGACTATTTTAAACCAGAGGACATTCGTATTCCTTTCAGAAATATGGTATATATAGGTGATAGTGATACGGATATACCTTGTATGAAACTCATTAATTCTTGTTCAGGTCATTCTATTGGAGTTTATAATCCAAAAACAAAAGATAAACGAAAAGTCTATAAAATGATGGAAGATAAGCGCATAAAATATTATACTCCTGCAGACTATACAGAAGGATCTGAATTGGACAAATTAGTCAAAACCATTATTGATACAACTGCATCGAATGAAAAATTGATGGCTGTCCATTACATAAATAAGCAAGAGCAGGTAAGCCATAATGGACAGATAGATAATAAGGAAGACAAAGAAAAAGAGAAACTTATTATGGATTTGGAAAATAGCAACAGTTTTAAACAAACTCATTCAATAATTTCAGAACTTAAGAAAATCAAGAACTGGACTTTAGAAGAAAAGAAGCAATTAAAGATTATAGCGGAGAAGAATAAGCAGATTTCTTATATAATGAAGGATGGTGATGTTGCCTCTTTCTACTCATCTCTTGAATAGACTTAAGATTTTTCTATCAACTGTCCTCCTGATTCAAAATAGCTGACGGCAAAAGTCGTACCTGACGGAGAACCACGTTTCTCCATATAATCCAATTGAGTAAACATATGCCTTGAATGGGGAAATTAAATTAATTGCCAAACGCTAGTGTTCCGGTTTTAATGTGACACTAGCGCTGTTGTTTCTTTTTCTCTTCTCTCCCTAACCTTTTCTAATCCCGGCATCTTTTTGCCAATACACTTTCTCCAGCAGGAAAATAGAGAGGAAAAATTTTCATCAAAAAACTCACAATTTTACTACGGCTTTTATCCATATTGTAAAAAGCAGAGCAGACAAAGTACATTAGTTCTTGCTGACTACATGTTTCTTTGGGCTGTATGTTTATTGAGGGAGCAACTATCAAGTCATGTTCAGCAAATGATAGAGCACTGGCAAGTATAGCTTCCTGTTCTTCTTCAGTAAATACCTTGATTTTTTCTGTTAACCATTCAAGCTCTCCTTGCTGAAGTGCTTGTTGCTTTTCGTTTTGATGTTCCAATAGGATTGCCACATTTTCTTGTTGCTTTTCTGTCAAGGCGTTTTCCAATGCTTGGTTCTTTCGTTTAAGAACATTGAATTTTAGCAAAGCAGCAATGTACATACAGAAATATCCTACTGCAATATCGAATATTAGGACAAGCAGATAATTGTTACTTGAGTTTTGTATGCCACCAGCCATATATTCACTAATAGGGATAACAGCTAATAGCATGATAATGGCTATTGCATAAAGCACTCGGTATCGCGTTTTATGGTTTACCTGTGGCAAAGAGGCAAGCAAAAAGGCGATAATCAAAACGGCTATGATTGCAAAGAGTGGTATGAAAGAGGTCTCCATAGGTTTGTTGTTCTGTTTATGGTTTAACAATAATGCGCCAATAACCAGCCTTGTCTGAACCTTCGTGAACCAAAATTCCCATACCCCTAAGGCTCTTGATATTTTTCTCTATAGCGCGTTTAGTTACACCAATCTTGTTGGCCATATTATCAGCTGTGATTGAAGGATCTGAAATAACGAGGTCGATTATCTTTTGTGCAGTTTTACTGACTTTCTTCTGTGTTTCCGATGTATCTCCGAACTTATCCGCATTTACACCGAACTTTTCGACCGAACTTTCTTCATTTACACCGAACTCTTTTGTGTTTACACCGAACTTTTCGACCGAACTTTCTTTGTTTACAGGATACTTTTCGAGGGTACTATTTACCCTGTTGGCTACTTCTTCAACAGGCATTCTTCCGTTGTCACCCCAGTTCAAATTATAGAATGTGGTGTAGAAAGAAGTCGCTTCCGTTTGATATTGCGGCTCTTTACCTTGCAGGAAATTGGGTAGCTTCTTTGTAAGCTCTCGCATTTTGCGTAAACCGGAACCACGTTTCTCCATATAATCCAACTGTGTGAACATGTCTGCAATGACAGGGTTACGGCGCATGGACGGCACTTTGTATATGTCACGGTCTTGAATCTGTGTTCCGTCAAGCATTGCGCCCGGTGATACCAGTTCTACACGGTCATCGTAAATGTCAATATGTACTTCACCGCCCATCACGGTATAATCTCTATGGATAAGATGGTTTACCAATCCTTCGAAGATAGCACGGTCTGAATAGTCGGGGAGGTTTAGACGATAGTTCGGCATCTTCACCCAACCACTCATGGTATAGTTCTTGATGAAGTCCATGCCGTATTTCAATAGCAATACAAGGTTAGCCCGATGTTCCACGGAACTGATGGCATCATCTTTATAGAGTCCAGTCCAACGGGTACAGAAAATACGTGATTGGAATACGGTACAATTATCCACAAACAGCAATCCGGCATTGGTCAGTTTGCCGTCAGGAGTTACTAGTCCGAATGATTCCAGATACTTGTCATTCCATTCCTGATGGGTTTGCTCACGGAAAGTATTGGCGAGAATGATGAAAGAATGTTTGCTGGCATCCACTTGGGTAGGCAGTGAATCCCAAGTCATGTGCGTACCTTTCAATACCAATGAAAGAAGCTGTTGCGAATTACACTCCACGCTTTCATTGCCAACTCGTACATATGCGGTACGTGTCCCATCCTGATAATAGTAATAAGGTGTAAGCGTTCCTGCCTTTACTTTCACTTCAAGCAAGGTATGCCCTTCGTGTTCTATCGGAATAAGCTGAACTTCCGGCACAGGGTCAAGTCGTGCCTTTATCATTTCACTGATAAAATCAGCATCGGCTTGTGGATTCTCCAAACCTACAATTACACCGTCATCATTCACTCCATAAAACAAACTGCCACCGTCCGTATTGGCAAATGCCGACACGGATTTAAGCCATGACTTTACTTTCTTACGTTCCAGCATTTCCTTGAAATCGTAAGCCGAGCATTCCGCTATCAATGTATTGTTATGTATTTGCATAGTTTCCTTATTGTTGTTCGGGTATAACATCCCAATATCATATACAAAGGTAAGGATAAAACCGAAGAATCTGTTAAAAACATCGCTTTCTTTTGATTTTTATGCGTTTACATCTCTTGTTTATGAATAAAAATCGTACTTTTGTGAGCAAGAGCGTGTGTTGCTTATGGATGCTTATTTTCGGGTTTGCGTTATATTTGCAACACGTGTACGCAAGTCGCTGATAGATATATCATGTTGATTTTGAGGAAGTGAAGTAATTCAGACAAGGACATAAATAATAAGCAAAAGCGTGCAGTTTATCAGAGCTGCGCGCTTTTGTATTTTTTATTGTTATATACTTGTCGATATAAGCACACTGAGTTCTTTCTCTTTAATTCTAAAGAATCTATTTGCCGTTACAAGTATTTAAGTCCTCATTAAAATATAAATCATGATATTATATTTTTCTTTGATGATTTATTTAATTAACCTAGGTAATGGCAAATATGAGATTAGTAAAATTAAAGAACCGTCCGAGTAAGGGCGTTTTCGTTTTTGAATACATGCAGGAGCAGATAGAGCGTCTTAGAGGGCAAGGAAAAGAACGGACAGTCGAAACATATCAGTCCGCATTGAACAGCTTCATGAAGTTCCGTGACGGCATAGACTTATGTTTTGATGAGATGGATGCAGATTTGATGGAACATTATGAAACGGAGATGCGCTCCACTCACCATTTAAGTCGTAATACCACCTCTTTTTATATGCGTATTTTGCGTTGTGTGTATCGCAAGGCAGTGGGTGAGGGACTGGCCCTTCCTGCAGATCCTTTTGAGAATGTATATACTGGTGTGGACAAGACCTCAAAGAGAGCTGCCACCCTGACAGATATCAAACACATCAAGCAGTTGGATCTTTCCGATCATAAATCATTGGAATTTGCACGAGATATCTTTCTCTTTTCTTTCTATATGCGAGGAATGTCTTTTATAGATCTTGCCTATTTGCGTAAAAAAGATCTCAATAGTGGCTTTGTGAGTTATAGCCGTCGTAAAACAGGTAAGAAACTCATTATACGGTGGGAAAAACAGATGCAGGAGATTATTGACAGATACGGAGATTCGGAAACACAATATCTTTTACCTATTATAGAACGAGAAGATGGCACGGAGCGCAGACAATACCGGAATAAAATGTTGCTGGTGAACCGTAAGCTGAAGAAGATTGCAGCCCGGGCAGGATTGACCACACCACTTACTATGTATGTGGCGCGCCATTCCTGGGCAAGTATAGCTAAGACGAAAAACATCTCGATTGGTATTATTAGCGAAGCGATGGGGCATGATTCAGAAACTACTACACAAATCTATCTTTCGTCTATACAGACTAATCAGATAGATAATGCAAATAGAAATATTTTAAAAGATCTATAAGAAGGGGAATATTTGAATTATTTTGAAATTAGGACGCACTCTTATATAGAGAGCGTCTATCGGCTGCAAAGGTATAGATTTATTTTCATTTTCTAGCATTTACAGACTGTAAACTGATAAAAAAAGTTTTTTCTCTCTCTATATATAATAAACTTATGGGCTGATTTTATTCATACAACTTACTACATAAATGGAAATCAGAAATTTAAGAAATCGGACGCTCTCTATATAAGAGTGCGTCTGTTTTTAGTCGGATTATTCCACTATGAGTATTGTAAATAACAAGGGCAAAGACATGCCACAACAAATTTTGGGAACGACGGTTCAAAAGACCGACGACGCCGTAGGCATATTCCGAAATGATCAGGAAAAAAAGCATTGGTATGTGGCTGTTGTAAATAACAGAAGTGAAAAAGCCTGTCAGGATAGATTACGAAAACGTTTGAAAAACGAAACTGATAGTGAGAAAGCTTATGAAGTTTATGTCCCTATCCAACAGGAGATGAGTATTCGTCATGATGGTAAACGTAAAAAAGTGGACCGTATTGTTTTCCCTGCTCTTGTGTTCATTCGCTGCACAGATTCAGTAAGACGGAAAGAAATAGTCTGCCTTCCTTATATAAAACGTTTCATGGTTAACATAGCCGGTTCTTTCCGAAATACTTGCCGTCCCGTAGCTATTATTCCAGATCATCAGATGTACAGCTTGATGCGTATGGTCAATGATGCCGAAGAACACGTCACTATTGAGTCATGCCCTCTGCATTTGGGCGATCGTGTCCGTGTAAACGGTGGCAAACTAGTAGGGTTGGAAGGGAATATATGTCGTGAAATAGATGGTTCTACTAGTCTGGTTGTAAAAATTGATATCCTTGGATGTGCTAAAGTTACCATTGCTAGAGAATTGCTGGAACCTATAGCGGAAAAAAACTCAGTTAACATATAATTATATATTGACATACAATGACCATAGCAGTAGACTTTGACGGTACTATTGTTGAGCACAAGTATCCGGCAATCGGCAGGGAGTTGCCGTTTGCCATTGAGACATTGAAAAAATTGCGTGACGAACATCACAGGTTGATTCTATGGACAGTGCGTGAAGGGCGTCTGCTTGACGAAGCTCTTGCCTTTTGCCGTGATCGCGGTCTTGAATTTTATGCCGTGAACCGCGACTATCCGGAGGAGGAGAAAGGGCGTAACAATCATTACTCACGCAAGCTCAAAGCCGATCTTTTTATAGATGACCGCAACTTGGGAGGCCTTCCCGATTGGGGTACTATTTATGGAATGATTCATGACGGAACCACTTTTTCGGATTTGATACGTAATGCCGGTGAATCTCCTGTTTCGGAGAATCACGGCAGAGGTCTTTTTTCGCGCCTGTTTGGCAGATGATTGAATAATAAATGAAAAAACTGATATGAAGACTTTAAAGAAACTATTATTGTTTGTTGTGGCATCCGCCTTGTTGGCAGGCTGCACCTCCTATAAAAATGTACCTTACATGCAGAATCCCGAGGTAGTGAACAGTTACAGGGAAGATCTTCCCCTTTATGATGCAAAGATTATGCCGAAAGATTTGCTGAGTATAACTGTGAACACGAGTGATCCTCAGGCTGCCGCTCCTTTTAACCTGACGGTACAGACTCCTCTGAATGCAGCCCTGACCAATATTAATACTACCACACAACCCACTCTCCAGCAATACCTGGTAAATAACAAGGGTGAGATAGATTTCCCCGTTATCGGTCGTCTGAAGGTAGGCGGCCTTACGAAAAACGAGGCGGAAGATTTGATCCGTGAGCAATTGCAGCCCTATCTGAAAGAGAGTCCTATCGTTACAGTCCGTATGGCAAATTACAAAATTTCGGTATTGGGAGAGGTGAACCGTCCGGGTACTTTTACAGTAGGAAATGAAAAGGTAAATATCCTTGAAGCCCTTGCCATGGCGGGAGATATGACTGTTTATGGCGTCCGTGACAATGTGAAACTGATTCGTGAAGATGCAAAAGGCAAGCGTGAGATTATCAATTTGAATCTTAATAATGCAGAGCTGGTTGTATCTCCCTATTACTACCTGCGTCAGAACGATATCATCTATGTAACGCCCAATAAGACAAAAGCCAAGAACTCGGACATTGGCAGCAGCACCAGCATGTGGATCAGTGCTACATCCATTTTGGTATCTCTTGCAAGCCTTCTGGCAACCATTCTGAAATAAAACTCGTAAATATAATTGTTGATTACAAACTGTTGATATGACTGACGAACAGAAGAACACCCCTTCGGGTACCGAGCAACGTGAGGAGAACGTTGATCTTTATGCCTTGTTTTTTAAATACTTTGCCTATTGGCCGTGGTTTGTAGCCAGTGTGCTGGTTTGTATTATATCTGCTTTCATCTATCTCCGTTATCAAGCTCCTGTCTATAATGTTGATGCGGCCGTACTCATCAAAGAAGGTGACAAGAAAGGTGGAAGCAGTAATAATCCTATGGGAGCCCTTCAGGATCTGGGTATGTTCTCCATGACTAACAATTTTGACAATGAGGTGGAAATCCTGAAGTCAAGAACCTTGATTAAAAAGGTGGTGAATCATTTGAATTTGTATATTTCAGTGGCCGAGGAACGTATGTTCGGCTATAACACTCCTTTATATAAGTCCACTCCGGTAAAAGTTTATATGACTCCTGAAGAGGCAGACAATCTGGAAGAAGGAGCCAAGCTTCATCTAAAATACACCATGAATGGAAAATTGGATGTGAAGGTGGAATACATGCTTGACGAGGAGGAGCAGGAGACTGAGGTAAGTTTTGACAGTATCCCGGCTGTTTTCCCCACTCCAGTAGGAGTTTTCAGTTTTACAAAGAACGACTCGGTCCCACCTTTGGAAGAAGATATGAATCTGGTAGCATACGTTAATTCTCCTACAGATGTGACGGAAAGTTATGTAGAGAATTTGTCAGTGGAACCCACTTCGAAGACTACCACAATTGCTGCCATCAGCTTGCAGAATACGGTAAAGCAGCGCGGTATCGATTTTATCAATTGTTTGGTTGACTTTTATAATCTGGACGCGAATGACGAGAAGAATGAAGTGGCTCAAAAATCCGCAGAGTTTATAGACGAGCGTATTGGCATTATCAATCGGGAGTTAGGTACTGCCGAAACGGAACTTGCCGATTTCAAGCAACGCTCCGGATTGACCGATTTGACCAGCGATGCCCGTCTGGCTTTGGAAGAGAGTTCGAAATATGAACAGCAGCTGACCGAGAATGCCACCCAGTTGAGACTGGTGGAGTCCTTGCGTAACTATGTGAACAATCCGAAGAATGCAAACGAGGTGATTCCCGCCAATGTAGGGTTGCAGGACCAGAATTTGGGTTCTATCATCAACCAATATAACACGATGCTGATCGAACGCAAGCGTTTGCTCCGTACCTCTTCCGAAAACAATCCTGCGGTAATCAATATCAATACGGGCATCGAGTCCATGTGGCACAATGTGCAGACTACCGTGAACAGTGTACTGAGAGGGTTGCAGATAGCGCAGTCCAATCTTGAACGTCAGGCACGGAAGTTTGAAGGCAGGATCAGCAGTGCGCCGCAGCAGGAGAAAGAATTTCTTACTATCTCCCGCCAGCAGGAAATCAAGGCGACCCTTTACATTATGTTGCTTCAGAAGCGTGAAGAAAACGCAATAACCCTGGCATCCACTGCTAATAACGGACGTATCATCAAAGCTGCTCTTCCTAGTAAAAAGCCGGTTTCTCCTAAGAAGAAGATAGTTCTGCTGGCTGCCTTTGTATTGGGTATGGGTATTCCTGTAGGTCTTATTTATTTGAAGGATTTATTAAAATATAAGATAGAGAATGCCGAGGATGTGGAGAAGATAACGGATGTTCCTATTTTGGGTGAGCTTCCTTTGTAAGAAGCCCGAAAAAAGGTGCCATTGTGGTTCAGGAGAATCAGAATGGTATGATGGAGGAGGCTTTTCGTGGTCTGCGTACCAATATGTTGTTCATGCTTGGTGCCAGTCAGAAAGTGGTGCTTTTTACATCCACACAGCCGGGTGAAGGTAAGTCTTTTATTGCTGGAAATACGGCAGTCAGTCTGGCCTATATGGGTAAGAAAGTTGTTATTGTGGGTTTGGATATCCGCAAGCCGGGGCTGAATAAGGTCTTTAATCTGTCCCATCGCACGGAAGGTATTACCAATTATCTGGCTGACCCCGAGCATACCAATCTTTTTTGATATGATACAACATTCGGATGTAAGTCCTAATCTTGATATTCTTCCGGGTGGTCCTATTCCTCCCAATCCTACAGAGTTGATGGCGCGTACGGTACTGGAAGATGCAATAGAGAAATTGAAAGAGCGTTACGATTACATTATTCTTGATACGGCTCCTATTGCTATTGTGACCGATACTGCTATTGCCAGTCGTGTGGCTGATATGTGCGTGTATGTGTGTCGTGCAGATGTAACTCCGAAGTTGGGGTATCAGTATATTAATGTGCTGCGGGATCAGAAGAAATTCGATAAATTGGCTACGGTTATTAATAGCATTGATTTGAATTCAAGAAAGAGTGGCTATGGGTATGGTCATAAATATGGCTATGGATATGGGCACAAATATGGGTATGGCTATGGTATGGACAATAGCAAAAAAGATTGATAAAAATATAGGATATGAGAAGTTTTGAAAAACTTAAAATAGCGGTGGCTGGTACTGGTTATGTTGGGTTAAGCATTGCTATCTTGTTGGCACAGCATCATCAGGTGATTGCAGTGGATGTTATTCCTGAAAAGGTTGATTTGATAAACCAACGTAAATCCCCAATCCAGGATGATTATATTGAAAAGTATTTGGCGGAAAAGGAATTGAATCTTATTGCGACTTTAGATGCGACAAAAGCATATAGTGAGGTAGATTTTGTGGTTATTGCTGCACCTACAAATTATGATCCTTTGAAGAATTATTTTGACACTTCTCATGTGGAGGAAGTGATTAAGTTAGTAAGAAATGTCAACCCTAATGCCGTTATGGTGATTAAAAGTACTATTCCTGTAGGATATACCGAAAGTGTTCGTCAGAAGTTGGATACGGAGAATGTGATTTTCTCACCGGAATTCTTGCGCGAAAGCAAGGCTTTATATGATAATCTTTATCCCAGTCGCATTATTGTAGGCAGGCCGGAAGGTGATGCTCGCTTGGAAGAGGCTGCTCACATATTCGCAGAGTTGCTTCAAGAAGGGGCGATTCGGAAAAATATTGATACGTTGTTTATGGGGCTTACTGAAGCAGAAGCTGTAAAACTTTTTGCTAATGCTTATTTGGCTTTGCGTGTGTCTTATTTTAACGAATTGGACACATATGCCGAAATGAAAGGGTTGGATACTCAAGCTATCATCAATGGTGTTTGTTTAGATCCGCGTATCGGTACACATTATAACAATCCGAGTTTTGGCTATGGTGGCTATTGTTTACCAAAAGATACTAAACAGTTGCTTGTTAATTATACTAATGTACCTGAGAATTTAATACAAGCCATTGTGGAAAGCAACCGTACTCGCAAGGACTTCATTGCCGATCAGGTGCTTCATAAAGCTGGCTACTATGATTATTATAATCGGGATGACTATAATTCTGTAGAAGAGAAACGTTGCGTAGTGGGTGTTTATCGTTTAACGATGAAATCGAATTCAGATAACTTTCGTCAATCTAGCATCCAAGGTGTAATGAAGCGTATCAAAGCAAAAGGAGCAGAAGTGATAATCTATGAGCCGACCTTAGAGGATGGTAGCACATTTTTGAGTAGTAAGGTGGTGAATGACTTTACGAAGTTTATGGAACAAAGTCAGGTGATTATAGCGAATCGATATGATACTTGTTTGGATGAAATGAAGGAGAAAGTTTATACAAGGGATATTTTTAGCAGAGATTAAATAAGTATTTTTTAGATTAAATATTGATTCTGATTTATAAACAAGATGGAGAATAATCCTTCTGGTAATAAACGTATTGCTAAAAATACATTGTTGCTTTATTTTCGAATGCTGTTGACCATTTTAGTAGGGCTTTATACTAGCCGTGTAGTGCTCAATACACTGGGAATAAGCGATTATGGTGTTTATAATATTGTTGGTGGTGTTGTGACCATGCTTGCTTTTTTGAATTCAGCAATGGTAGCAGCTTCCCAACGCTTTATTTCATTTGAATTGGGTACTGGTGATTTGGAAAAGCTGAAAAAGGTTTTTTGTACATCAGTATCCATACATATAACTTTAGCCATTCTTATATTAATTGTTGCAGAAACAATTGGCTTATGGTTTGTCAATGCTTATTTGAATATTCCTCTAGACAGGATGGAAGCGGCTAACTGGGTTTATCAATGTTCAGTCCTTACATTGATTTTGACAATAATAAGTGTACCTTATAATTCATGTATTGTTGCACATGAGCATATGAGAGCTTTTGCTTATGTTAGTATTGTTGAGGTAATTCTAAAACTAGCGATAGTCTATCTGTTATTAATTGGTGACTTTGATAAGTTGATATTATATGCTATATTGATAGCTGTAGTTGCTTTTATTATTCGAATAATATATGGTATTTATTGTAAACAGAATTTTGAAGAGTGTACTTATCATTTTCTATTTGATAGAAAACTATTTAAAGAAATGTTTGCTTTTGCAGGTTGGAGTGTTATTGGCAATTTAGGTTTTTCATTAAAAGACCAAGGCTCTAATATCATTCTAAATCTATTTGGAGGAACAACAGTTAATGCTGCACGTGGAATAGCAATGCAAGTTAATGGAATTATTAGTAATTTTTCTTATAATTTTACGATGGCTTTAAACCCTCAAATAACAAAACAATATGCGGCAGGTAATATGAATGAATCTGGAAGATTGGTATATACAGGATGTCGTTATTCATTTTATTTGCTACTATTGATTGCAATCCCAGTTATGATTAATGTCGATTATTTGTTACAATTATGGTTGGGAACTATTCCTAAATATACATCTCAATTCTTATTGTTGGCTTTAATTACAGCATTAATAAATGTTATGTCTCCTCCATTAACAACGGCTTTACAAGCAACAGGGAATATTAAAGTTTTTCAAATAGTGATATGCATTATTATGTTATGTGAATTGCCTTTTAGTTATTTTATTTTGTATACAGGGGGCAAACCTTATATGGTAATGTATCCTAGTATTTTTGTGATATCAATCGGTTTGTTCGCTCGTTTTCTCATTTTAAAAAAAATAAGCCCATTTTATAAACTACGTCATTTTACGTTTAATGTTTTTTGTAGAAATATATTGATTGCTATTGTATGTTACTATATTTCTTTTAAAATTAAAACCAGCTTCTTCTTTTGCGATTTTATTTCATTTTTGTTGACGAGTTTTATTGCTTTTATTGTGTCATGCCTTATTATTTATGTTATAGGATTTTCACCTGAAGAGCGTAATGCTTTATTGAATTTTATCAAAAATAAAATTAGAAAAAGATGAATAGAATAGACTTTAAAATAAATTCTTTGATCTCTTATATATTGCAAATCCTTGTTATATGTTCTATTCTTTGTGTTCTACCTGTTTTCCAAGAAATTCTTTCTGTTAGACTTTCTGAACGAATCTTAGCATTAATAGGTTTTTGTACTTGTTCTATCTTTTTTTGTAGGTATCATTCTTTGTTGGATAAAGTAGGCTGGGTATATTGTATTTCATTATTGGTTATTTCAATTGTTCATACTGATATGGTGACAGTTGAAAATACATTTATGAGTTCCGTAAGATGGCTTAATATTTTCTTGTTGATACTTCTGTATAAGAACTTAAACTTAAATACGAGGTGGCTGTTATATTTTGCGTTTGTATTTTACATAACCGAATGCGGAATATGTATTATTGAAAAACTAGGTAAGTTTTATGTTATAGATTATTCTATGGCAGATTCGATGCAAGCTACGAATGCAAAGGCATATCAGTATACTTTTATGGATTTCAGAAGCAGAGGATTATTGTTACATCCACTTTATAATGCGAATGTAATATCTATTTTTATGGGTTATATATTAGTTTCCAGTCGTTTAAAAAGATATTTTCAAATAATATTGCTGTTGTTGGGATTGTTTGCTGTATGGTCTTGTAATTCAAGAGGATGTATAGCTGTTTGGTTGTTGATATTGACTTATAGGCTATTCTTTTATAAACAGAATGTGTGGAAAGTCTTAATTGCACTGTTTTTTCTATATATGATAATTCCAAATGTTATTGTTCTTGTACAACAGTCAGGATTATTGGGAAGATTTAATTTTGATTTTAGCGATTCATCTTCCGAAACGCGACTAACAGCCTTTGAATTATTTTTTATATACCCATGGAAAACTGAGGATATTGTTTATGGATTAGGTGATTGGATTTATTATCCATTTACAGAAATACGATTGGAAAATGGTTTTCTTTTAAATTTATCTTATTGGGGATGGATTGTAGGTAGCATCAAGTCATTTGCGGAAATTTATTTGACTTATAAATGTTTGTCTTTTTACTCATTTAATGATAAAATTATCATTATGCTTGCCATTTGGGGTGTAGCAAGCTTAAATAATAACATGACATATATTATGCTGTTATCATTCTTTTTATTGGCAAATATATTCTTAAATACAGAAAATCATTGTGGCATGAAAATAAAAAATATTTTCTTCCTTTTTAAAAAATAGAAAAAGTCTTTCATCATATGAAAACAAAGATTATTTATGTGCTTGTTAGTAATGAAAATGATTGTTATTTAGAGCAGGCATTGGTTTCTATTTATTCATTGCGTTTATATAATCCAGATGCAAATTTGCTTTTACTTGTTGATGAAGAAACAAGTAGAACGTTGGAAAATGGCATTCGTAAATTGATACTTAATTATGTTTCAAAATTAGTCATCGTTGATGTTCCGTTTCATTATTCAAAACAACAAAAATCTAGGTACATAAAAACATCATTAAGAAGTCAGGTAATTGGGGATTTTTTATTTATTGATTGTGATACAATTATAAATGAAGAGTTGAAAGATATAGATAATTTGTCTTGCGAAATAGCAGCTGTGCCAGATTGTCATCTTTCAATTAAATATAGTTGGATGAAAACTAATATTAAGAAATGGTCTTCTGTATTGGGATGGAAATATTCAGAGAATGATTTTTATTTTAATAGTGGAGTGTTGTTTGTTAAAGATACAGATGATACTCATCAATTTTATGAGTATTGGCATTCTTTGTGGAGGAAAAATGTATTGAAAGGTATTAATTATGATCAACCTTCTTTGGCTAAAGCTAATGAATTAATGGGTTGTAAAATTTGTAAGTTAGATGATATTTGGAATTGCCAAATTAATGCTAACGGGTTACCATTCTTGTCTAAAGCAAAAATAATACATTATTTCGCATCAGGGATGGGAGCAAAAAGTTATGTACCTTATAAATTCCTTGATAAAAAAATATTCTGTCGTATTAAATACGAAGGGTTTCTGAGTGATGAAATAAAATTGATGATTAGAAATTCTAAATCAGCCTTCAATCCTTTTTGTACTGTAATAGGTTATGACGATGCTAGATTTTTATGTTCTAGCACTTATGGGTTATATATTAAATATCCCAATGCTTATAAAATAATCAATGTTATGTCTCGTATGTTTTTATTTCTGCTTCGTTTCTTTTTAAAAAAATAATTTAATAAAATTGATTCACTTGATATGATTCCTAAAATTATTCATTATTGCTGGTTAAGTAACGATCCCATTCCTTCCAATATCCAACATTATATGGATTCATGGAAGAAATATTTGCCTGATTATGAGTTTATTCATTGGAATTTTGATAAGTTTGATAAATCATCATCTCGTTGGGTGAGCGAAGCTTTTGATAACAAAAAATATGCTTTTGCTGCTGATTATATCAGGCTTTATGCTCTGTATCATTACGGGGGAATTTATTTGGATATGGATGTGGAGGTTTTAAAATCATTTAATCCTTTTTTGTCACTTCAAACGATGATGGGGTGGCAGTATGGTAAAGGAAAGGGGCTGGAAGTTGCAGCGTTTGGTGTTGAACGGCATTCTTCGTGGGTAAAACTTTGTTTGGACAGTTATGATAAACGTCCATTTGTTCTTCCGGATGGTAGTTTTGATATACTGCAACCATTGCCTTTGCAGGTTGAAAAAACATTATTAAATAATGGTTATGACTTGATTTCTGTTACTTCTCTTGAAGATGCGATGAAGATAGATGAAGCTTCCATGAAAATAGCAATTTTCCCTGCAACATTTTTTAGTCCGAAATCTTTTACTGATGGAGTAATAAGAACTACCACTAATACATATTCTATCCATCATTTTGCTGCATCTTGGCTCCCTTTTTATACGCGTTGGGAAATTAAATTTTGGCATCTGCTGCGGTTGCCTAATTTTAGAATATTGCATTTTATTGGACAGCTTTTGAAAAAAGTGCATCTGAAAAAGTAAATAGTTGATACTTGTAATTCTAAAATTGTATTATTTTGTAAGGGGGAGCTATGTTTTGTAAGTATTCAAAATAGATTTTCATTTGTAATGAACTATAAAAAGTTTATTCTTTTAGTATTTGCCAATGTAACTATAGTTAAGTGAAATTTAAAATATTCAACTTTTTGCCTTATTGATTTTAAAGAGCTGAAAAAGACTACTTACTAATTATAACTACAATAAAATATAATGGAAAACGATATTCCCAAAATAAGTGTGATTGTACCTGTTTATAACGTGGAAAAATATCTAGATAGGTGCATACAGTCGATATTGAATCAGACATTAAAGGAACTGGAAATCATATTGGTGGATGATGGGTCACCTGATAATTGTCCAGCTTTGTGTGATGAATATGCTCAAAAAGATGCGCGCATTAAAGTTATTCATAAAAAAAATGAAGGATTAGGTTTTGCTCGTAATGCAGGGTTAAATCTTGCATCTGGAAAATTTGTTTCATTTCTTGATTCTGATGATTGGGTTGCTCCTGCGATGTATGAGACTCTTTATCGTGTAGCTGAAAAAATGAAATGTGATACTGTATATTGTAGTTTGCAATATTATTATTCAAAAGATAAGATAATACCTTTTGAAGAGGTAGGTCAGGAAGTCTTTTTTCGTGGACGAAAAAGTGTTGATTCATTTTTATTAGATATGTTAGCTCCTTTGCCTAGTTATCGTTCTGATGTGAAATATATGGTTTCAGTTTGTAAGGCTATTTATCTTAGAAAAATAATAGAAGATAATCAATTGCGATTTGTATCTGAAAAAGTGGTAGCTTCTGAAGATATGTTTTTTCATGTGAGATATTTGAAATTAGCAGAAAATGTAGGTTTTATACCGGAATATTTTTATAATTATTTTCAAAATGAGTGTTCAATTACCCATACTTATACAGAGGATAAAATAGAACGGTTAAAGAGGTTTATTCAAGAGATGCATTCAGTATTTGCAGAGTATTTTGCAGAAGAGGATTATTGGGTTAGGTTACAACGCAAAGCTCTGCATTATTTACGTAATTCTCTTTATATTAAATATCAAATTGTAAAGAAAAAATCTTTTTCAATTCAGAATTATGAATTAAAACAAATATGCAAAGATGCATTTTTTTATCATTACTTAAATAATTATCCGTATCAATTGTTGCCAATGAAGCATCGCCTTTTTTATTTATTGGTAAAATATAGAGCTACTTTATTGCTGTTGTTGGTATATAAATTAAACAAAAAATGAAACCTATAGGCCTCGTAACTTGCTATTTTCATCATAACTATGGTAGTATGCTTCAGGCATATGCTACGGAAATGATTTTTCAGAAAATGAATTTACCTTATCAGACTATTTCGTGTAAATCTCCTATTGTTTATATGCAAGGGAATAAATTGCTTTATATTATCAAAAAGATTTTGATAGCTGATTGGAAAATGAGGATAGGTAAGATAAAAATAGAGTATTATAAAAAGAAATATCCAGATTCATTTGGCAGAAATGTAGATTTACGAAATGCTTGTTTTGATAGGTTTTCGCAAGAATACTTTCATTTATCACCTTATTGTAAAAATAGAGAAGAATTGAAAGCTATGGCTAACAATTATTCTGCTTTTGTGGTGGGAAGTGATCAATTGTGGCGTACCGACAGCGTAGAGCATGGGTATTATACTTTAGAATGGGTGCCAGACAATATCTGTAAAATAGCTTACTCTACTAGTCTTGGGATTAAAAAAGTACCTTGGTTTCAGAGGAAGAAGAACAGATGGTTTATGAAACGTTTTAATTATATGGCATTACGAGAAAAAAGCGCTTGTGATTTGGTTTATAAATTAATTGGGCGTGAGATTCAAGTCGTACTTGATCCTACTCTTTTGTTTACAGGTGAGCAATGGATGCATATACAGCAGGAAAAGCCTCTAACTAATGGTAAATATATTTTTTGTTACTTATTAGGGAATAATCCTCAACAAAGGTTATTTATAAGCGAAGTGCAAAAACGAACAGGTCTGAAGATAGTGGCGCTTCAGCATTTGGATGAATATATACCATCGGATGAAGGATTTGCTAATGAAACTCCTTATGATGTAGGTCCTGCCGAGTTTTTGAATTATGTGAGAAATTCGGAATATATCTTTACGGATTCTTTTCACTGCTCTGTGTTTTCTATTCTCTATAAAAAGAACTTTTTTGTATTTAGTAGATTTAGTGAAAATGCTATGCAAAACACTAACACGCGCATAGATAATTTATTGAGTTTGACTAATCTCTCTCAACGGAAAATAGATACAAAAAAGAATATCGATAATCTTCTTTCTATGCCGCTTGATTATGTGGATGTAGATGAGAGATTAGAAATATTGAGAAAGTCTTCTCTAGCTTATCTTGAGCAAGCTTTAAAAGGAATAGAATTATGATTGTAATTACTGATAAGGTCACGTGTTGTGGTTGTTGGGCATGTGAAAATATTTGTCCAAAGCATTGTGTGGTGATGAAAGAGGATAATGAGGGGTTTCGTTATCCTGAAGTAGATGTTGAAGTTTGTATAGAATGTGGTTTGTGTGAAGCAGTATGTCCCATTCTTCATAAACCGATTAAAGAACATGAAGAAACAATTGGTTATGTTATTCAGCATAAAGATAATAATATACGAAGAGATAGTACATCTGGGGGATTTTTTAGTGCTATCAGTGATTATGTTTTGAACCAAAATGGATATGTTTTTGGTGCTATTTATAATAAAAAGATGGAGGTGGTACATTATGGAACTAATAAGAAAGAAGAAATTCAATTATTTAGAGGCTCGAAGTATGTACAGAGTAAAATAGGACATACGTATCAAGAAGCAAAGAAACTTTTGCAAACTGGTTGTCTTGTATGTTTTAGTGGAACTCCTTGTCAAATAGCCGGATTGAAGAATTATCTTAAGAAAGACTATGCAAATCTTATCACAGTAGATTTGGTATGTCGTGGTAATCCTTCACCGCTTTTATTTAGAAAGTATCTTGAATACCAGCAAATAAAGTATAAAAATAAAGTAACAGGAGTTAAGTTTAGGGATAAGTATTATGGTTATAATTATTCTACTATGACTTTAGATTTTGAAGATGAGAGAATTCAATATCATTATGGGATGGAGGCAGATTTAATGTTAAAGTTCTTTTTTAAAGGGCTGTGTTCAAAACCAGCATGTCATCAGTGTGTATTTAAGAGTATTGAGCGGGTTAGTGATTTTACTATTTTTGATTGTTGGAATGCTAAATTTTACAATAAAATCATGGATAAAGCAGGCGCTACTCATGTTTTTATTCATTCTCAAAAAGGATTTGATTATTTTGAATATTTAAAATCTTATTTTGTATATCAGAAATCAAATGTTCAAAAGGTTGTAGAACAAGATGGTTGTATGATGTTACAATCGGCAATTCCCAGTACGAGAAGGGCAGACTTTTTTAGAGATTTGAATAACTTGCCTTTTGACAGATTACAAGCAAAGTATTTTCCTCTTACATTGATGAGAAAGATTATCATTAAAATGAAACCATTTTTTTATCATATAGGGATATTCAGTATTTATATGAAATTAAAAAAAATGCTATGATAAAGATTTTATTAAGCATATATTTATTATTGTCTTCTTTTGTATTGTTTGCTCAAGGTTTATTTGAAAATGATCCTATTTGGCGAGATGAATTTAACCGAGATAATGTTCCTAGTTCTATGTATTGGAGTTATATAGTGGGAATGAGAGGGCAGGAAAGTGAATATTATACAAATAGTTCAAATAATGTATGTGTAAATAATGGTAAATTAATCATTAGGACTTTAGATGAGAAAAAAGATAAGGCTTTATGCACTTCTGGTCGAATACATACCTTAGGTAAGGTTTCGTTTTTATATGGCAGGTTGGAAATTAAGGCAAAATGTCCTACAGGAAAAGGTATTTGGCCTGCTTTTTGGATGTTGCCGGCAGAAGAAGGTTTACCTTTTGGTGAAATTGACATAATGGAATATATTGACTGTTGGAGTTCTAAGGAGTATCAGATCAATGTCCATGTGACGGATAAAAAAAATGGGAATCGTATAAAAAAAATGAATCCTCAATTAGTGAAAGCTGATGTTTCTAAATTTCATATTTATACATTAGAATGGTACAAGGATAAACTTGTATTTTTACTTGATGGTAATTTATGTTATCAATTTGATAAAAAGGAAGGAGAAGCTTGGCCTTTTGATAAGCCATATTACTTAATTTTAAATGTTGCTTACGGTGGATGGGGTGGATCTTGTGGAATGGATGATTCTGCTTTTCCTTGTGAAATGAAAGTTGATTGGATAAGATACTATAAACTCAAAGAATGATGAAATACATTTTAGTAATAGATCATATAGCTACTGGAGGCGCGGAACGTATTTTGATTGATTACTACCACTATTTGAAACAGAATGGACATGTGCCTTATGTTTTTGTGCTTTCAGGTTATAGTGGACAAAGCAAGTGGACAGAGAATGTAGATGTATTTTATGGGTCTTGTAATGACGAAAATAATTTGATAAAGAAAACGTTACAACAATTTAATCTATTTTTTAGACTAAAAAAAATTGTTGCAGATATAAAACCGGATGTCATTTTTTCTTTTCTTGAAAAAAGTAATCTACTGACGATTCTTGTGCCTACTTCTGCTGTAAAGGTTGTTTCGGTGCATAATGTACTTTCTCTTCAATATACGAAAATTAAGTTGGGCATAGTACAGAAGTTAACTTATTGTATGATAAGGTGGATGTATAACAAGTGTAATAACGTAGTAGCTGTTTCAAAACAAGTGAAAGATGATTTGATCGTTTCTTTTGGGGTTCGGAGTGAAAATATAAATGTCATTAATAATTATGTTAATAGCAAAGATATTAAGATTAAATCTCAATGTGGAATTGATGATTTTGTTTTCTGCCCAGATAAAAAATATATAATGAATATAGGGAGGTTTTCAGAACAGAAAGCGCAATGGAAACTACTGAAGGCATTTTCGCTTTATTTGAATAAAGGTGGGTGGAATGTGTATCTTGTATTAATGGGGGAGGGAGAGTATATGGAAGAACTAAAACAATTAGCTAAAGATTTGGGAGTTTATTCACGAACTATATTCTTGCCTTTTAATTTGAATCCTTATAAATATATGGCTCACGCTGATTTGTTTGTTTTATCTAGTATATTTGAAGGATTTCCTATCGTTCTTGCAGAGGTGTCATCGTTGAGAATACCTTTTGTAGGTACAAGAAAAGCTATACCAGAAGAAATGTTTGACAACAGGTTGTTTTGGGAGGAATGTATTGTTGACAATTTAATACTAGAGAAAGATTTCACAACAATTATTCATGATGATGAGAAACATTTAGCAAAGTTAATAGAGCGTGGTATAGATGATGATGATTTTAGGAAAAAAATATTGAATCATACCAAAATATGGGAAGAAAACAATGATAAAAGTATGCAATTCTTATTTTATGATGCAATGTGTAGGAAAGTAAGCACTAAAATATAGTGCTCTATTTTAAAAGTTACACTATTTATTCTTTACAGGAAAGTGTTATGATACCTATTTTAATTAGTCATATCTTACGAACAAATCTACGAGGTCTTGATAATCTTTTCATGGATAAAGGTAAAATATATACATTTCTAAATCCTGTTTCTTATTTGATGGCATTAGATCGTAAAGATTTGTTTGGACAGTTTGATGGTATTTTTGCCGATGGTTCCATCTTAGTGGCTGCCATAAGATTATTATATGGAATAACAGTGAAAAGGCGAAGCTTTGATATGACTTCTATGGCACCGGAATTATTCCGTTTTGCCGAAAATAATGGAAAGATGTTATACATTGTTGCGTCAAAACAAGAACAGGTAGAAAAAGCTGTTGAAATATTTAAGGAACGGTATCCAAAGTTGAAGTTTATGGGTTGTCGTAATGGGTATTTTGTTTCGGAACAAGAAATGGATGCGGAAGCGAAACATATTACACAAGTTAATCCTGATTTTCTTATTGTAGGAATGGGGGCGTTGATGCAAGAACGTTTTTTGCTAAAGGTGCGTAATGCCGGATTCCAGGGTATTGGTTTTACCTGTGGTGGTTTTATTCACCAAACTGCTAATAATGAGATTGAATACTACCCTCTATGGATAGATCGTATGAATCTGCGTTTTGTCTATCGTATGTATAAAGAGAAGCATACCCGTAAACGTTATGTACAAGCTGCCTTACTTTTTCCTGCACGCTTTTTGTGGGAGAAACTAATCTTTTCATGGTACAAAGATAGCAAACCCTTATAATTTCGCAATGCATAATTCTTTTTTAGCTTTTCTATGTTTATGTTTCTGTACTGTATTGAAGGGACAGGCATTATATGGTACTAGTGGACTATTGCATATGCCTACTGCTGATATGCAGAAGGACAAAACTGTTATGCTGGGCGGTAATGTGCTGGATAAGCATCCGCTTTCTACTTATTGGAATAATAAAAATTACACCTACACATATAATTACTATATAAATGTGACTATTTTTCCTTGGCTGGAAGTAGCATATACCTGTACCTTGGTAAAGGGAGTTAAAGGTAATTATTGGCCTGAACAGACTTGGGGAAAATTTCGTAATCAGGACCGTAATTTTTCAGGAAGACTCCGTTTATGGAAGGAAGGCTGGTGGAAAGAATGGACTCCTCAACTTGTATTGGGAGCCAATGATCCCGGAAGTTTTGATAATAATGGTGGTGGTAATATCAATTTTAATCAAGAAGCTGGTACTCATAATTATTTCAATCGTTTTTTTCTGGCTGCAACGAAACATTTGTATTTTCAGAATGTGGGGGAATTAGGGCTTCATATGGCTTATATTTATAGCAGGGCTACTGGCTTGAATTATGAAGGACCTGCATTAGGTGTTAATTTTCGGTGTTGTTTGCCTGATACTTCTTTGGGAAATAAGATATTGAATGGACTGAATTTGATGGCGGAATATGATGCACGAACCATTAATATAGGTTTTAACTATGCTGTTTGGAAAGATCGTTTTAATCTGATAGCAGAATTGAATGATGGTAAATATCTGAGTGCGGGACTTTATTTCAAAATCTGTTTGAAGTAAACAGGTATGAGAGTTGATAATGATAGCCACATATATGATCATAATTTTTTAAATCATACTACTATGACTATGAAAGACAAATTAGCATCCTACAACCACTTGATCGAGACCTTTGTGATTGTCACCGAGACCTTTCTTTGCGGTCTGCTATTCCTGCTTTTCAGCAAGCTGTCCAATGAGATGCAGTGGGATAGCCTGCAGGTTGGTGGAACCACCGTTCTGCAAGTCATGCTTACACTGATGTTATGTTACGCCCTTTGCGCCATCCATTCAGGAGTAGTGCTTCACCGGAGGAAAGTGCATTCCCTTCAGATATGGAAACGTGTGCTTGAGAATATGTTCCTGTTTGTCCTCCTGGGCGGTCTGGTCCTTTCTGTAGGAAACTATGCGGATATAGCCTCCCTGTTCATGCTGGAGTACCTTTTCCTCCTGTTTCTGTGTCTTGTTTCGTTCCGTTTCACTCTTCGTCTTCTCATCAGGCTTTACCGTATGAGCAAGAAACATACGCGTTTTGTAGTACTGGTAGGAAGTACGGACAACAACCTGGAAATTTACCATGAGATGTCGGGCAGTGAAGATACAGGTTATTCGGTCGTGGGCTATTTTGACGGTCAGGCGAATCCTGCTTTTCCGGTAGAATGTCCGTATTTGGGCCAGCCGGCGCAGGTACAGGAATATCTGGAGAAACATGATTATGTACATTACCTGTTCTGCTGCCTGCCCTCAAAAGACAGAGGGTCATCGTTTCTCTGATTGATTACTGCGAGAACCATCTGGTACATTTCTTCAGTGTGCCCAATGTGCGCAATTATCTCCACCACCGTATGTCGTTCAACATCATGGGGAATGTCCCTTACCTGGGCCTTCGCTCCGATCCCTTAAGTTGGCCGGGGAACCGCCTGCTGAAAAGAACCTTTGACATAGTAGTCTCATCGGTGTTCCTTTGTACGCTTTTTTCCGGTTATTCTGATTGTGGTGGCGATAGTGACCGGATTGACCATGCCCGGCCCGCTGTTCTTCCGCCAGAAACGGAACGGGCTGAACGGCAGGGAGTTTTATTGTTACAAGTTCCGCAGTATGAAAGTAAATGCAGATGCCGACAGGATACAGGCCACGGAGCATGATCCCCGCAAGACGCGCTGGGGCAATATAATGCGTAAGACGAATATAGATGAGCTGCCCCAGTTTATCAATGTGCTGTTGGGGGATATGAGTATCGTGGGGCCTCGTCCTCACATGCTTCTCCATACGCAGGAATATTCAAGGCTGATCAATAAATATATGGTGCGGCATTTTGTGAAACCGGGTATAACGGGATGGAGCCAGGTTACGGGTTTCCGTGGGGAAACGAAGGAACTAAAAGACATGGAGGGCCGTATCCGTGGTGATATCTGGTATTTGGAGCACTGGAGCTTCGGTCTGGACCTTTACATCATGTACAGGACGGTGGCGAATGTCTTCCGTGGCGAGAAGAATGCCTATTAGTAAAACGGGCTGTTCTTAACGATCCTTCTCGATGAGGGTCCTTAGTAATTTAGCAGTTAAAAAACTTTGTTTTTGCAGCCTGTTATTTCCGTCTGCCGGCCGGAAATGGAACATAGCCGGCACTAATGTTAGATCAGAACCCTTGTCCTTTGTGAAAAGTGCAGGGGGAGCTCCGGGAACGAGAGCGCTTGTTCCCGGAGCTTTAATAATAAAGAAGATTATCCGATTAGGATTTATTCAGCTTTAAAAATAAACGAGGATTATACAATAACCCGTAACAGGAAGGATTTTTTATTTTCTGATATTACTATATTTACTCCTAAAGAATTTTTATCTATATGATAGTCTGTTTCGGTGTGTCGGTACCGGCCGGATGATCTTAGTAAAAAATTCCCTCTGCCAGTAGTATCACTCTCTACTTGAGAGCAGAAACGAACACTGGCAAAAGGAAACCTTGGAAAAAGAAATTACCTTTCCAAATATCCGAACACCCCTTCCGCGTCAAAACACGGACAAGCCTTCGGGATGCTTCCGCTCATATCCCTATGTCCCCTTATCCGGGCACCGGGAAAGAGCTTTGCCAGACGCATCAGCAACAAGGTAAGCTGTTCTGTCTGCTCTGCGGTCCGGGTGTCTGCCGGATGTCCGTCCGCATCCAGACCGCCCTCGTAGCAGATGCCGATGCTGCAACGGTTCCAGGGACGGCAGTGTGCCCCCACTTCCAGCAGTTTGCGGTGCTGGGTGATGGTGCCGTCGCGACGGATATAGAAGTGGTAACCTACAGTCCGGAAACCACGGGTCTTATGGTCACGAAGTAATTGCTCGGCAGTATAGTCTTTGTCACAACGTGTGGCGCTACAGTGGAGGATGAGGTATCGCACTGATTCGCGTCCTTGCATCAGCGGTCCGTCCTCTACGGTGAGGAGTTGGCGTTCGTTTTTCATTTCTTCCTCACCGATTATCATTGGGAATGTTTCTTGTATCATAATAAATTGAGAATTGGAAAATGTTGTGTTTGTTCTTTAGATGAGGGATGCGCAACTGGTAATGCCCAAAGCGGTGAGTGCCGCGATGGCTGCCTGGATAACTGCCCGGAGGATTTGTGTCCAGGTGATTTTCTTGGATTCGTGGTTGGATTCATTCATGGAAATATCTGTTTTTTTGTCAGTTTAAAATGCGAATGGAACAAAAGGAGGTTACGGAACTGGCGGACGGACACGGGGGAGTGAAAGAAGAGTCCGTGTCGCCCGTGTTCCATAATCACATCATGCTATCTCTGTGGAGCGGAACAAGCCGGTCAGCTATTTTCGTCTGCCGGTTCGCCGGAGGCGGCTGGAATGCGGGAGGCGTCAGCGTCGTCAGCGGCAATGCCGGCGGCAGAAGAATTGCCCGTCAGGTCTACCGTAGTCTTTCCGGCCTTCAATGCCTTCACTACTTCGGCGGCTGCCTTGCGCGTGGGAACCAGTTGGAATTCGGCATCTTGGCGCAGGTTGTTGAAACGGACGCCCGGAGCCCACAGTACGTTCACCTCGGTGATGTTCTCCACAGTGAACTCTGCCATCGAATGGGCGCCGAGGCTTCGGATACTGTTCGAAAATACGCCCAGATCGCCCATCTGTATCTGCTGTCCGTTCAACAACTGCTCGCGCAGGCAGTCCACGGCAAGAATAAGGATGGCTTGGATATCGGCGCGCGAGTATACACATCCGTGGCTGGCAATGTGGTAACAGAACTTGTCCAGTGTCATTACTTGTGAGTACTGGGCGTTGGCATACGCCTTCTTGGCCGCGTCTTTGTCGGTGGGGTTACCACGCATGCAGGTGCTGTAGTTGATCATGATAAATAGGGTTTTAAGAGATGAAAAATAAAAAATGAATTTCGTCAGTGAAGAGGGAGAATACTTTACTTTTCTTGCGGATTGCACGTAGGTAACGTGTAAGGCTGAAGGTTAGTAACGTATGGGGTTACATGTTAGTAACATGCTAGGCCGAAGGTTAGTAACGTATCGGCTCCCTCATTGTTGACATTGCAAAGATAGGTACTGTGAAATGCGTGCTGACGCTTTATGACACCTTGTGGCACTTTATGGCTTTCATCCTGTTCCAAAGAGCTTGCAGGGCTATCCGGGGCTGCCCAGATGCCGGTTGATCAGTGTCACCTGGCGGCTCGTGAAGACTTTTTGCGAGGTATGGTAACCCGTTGCGGATAACTCTTCCATCAAAGGGGGACAGCCGTTTATCCACCTCATCAGATGCCGGGTGGCTATCCGGGGATTTGAACCGGGAAAATAGAGCAGAGCCAGGCTACCTTTTGTCATGGATGGGAAATAAAGGAAATCTTTCATATTTATACATTTTAAATTCAGGAATCTTGCAAACTTGCAGAACTTGCACTCTCTCTCACACCCACACACGTACGTGTGTGCATGCGCGCGTTGAATTCGTATTCGCCACGCCCCACTTTGACCAGCTGTCCGCGTTCGGTCATACGTTTCAGCAGCGAGTCCACCGAGCCTGCCGGAACTCCTACCTGTTCTCCTTTGTCGATGGCTTCGTTGCGGGTGAAGCGCAGGGGAAGGCAGTCGAACAGGGTTTCGGGAGTCATGTTCGCCGATGGTGCGCTGGGGGTTCCTGCGGGCAGGAGCGAGAGAATGTGGCATGCATGGCGGTACAGAGGTTCCACCAGGGCCAGCACGGCATAAAAGTCGTCGGTGCGGATGGAGAGGTTGAATTGCGGCACGATTCCGTCTGCTATGTTTTCTTGTGGAATATGGGCCGACGGGGTCAGTCCGGGACAGTTCAGCAGGGTACGCACGATGTTTTCCTGTGGTTCACCGCTCCTTTCGCCTCCCGGCAGCAGGGATTCCAGAGAGCGCAGCAGGGCGATAATGCTTATGATGCGGAAGATATTGATGGCAATACGGGTTACGGCGCTTTTCATCTGGTTGCCGTGAATGGCGGAGGCTCGTCCGAATACGCGGGCAAAGTGGAAGTTGAATATCTCTTTTTGCTCGTGGGTGAGCTTCATGTTGATGTTGCTCACCGAAGCGGTGATGGCGTCCAGCACTTCTTTCCATTGTGCCCCCCATTCCAGGAAACGGGAGTCATAGTCTGTATCCGCTTCGTTGAACTGGTCTTCCCATTCTTCAATGGCAGGCATATAGTAGAACAGCTGGCGAGAGAACAATCCGTTTTCGGCCGATGGGATAAGGGGCTTGATTTGTGCAGGCGTGCCGCTGAGAAGTACGCAGAGGAACGTAACGTTACATTCGCGGTATTCGTGATTGGTGCGCCGGTTGTAGGCCAGCCGGTCATGGTCGAAACATTTCCGGAGGAGGTCGCTCCAGTGTCCGTGGTCGCCTCCAATGGCGGTGCTCACGGTGTCGGCCTCGGTTTCGCATATCAGTCCTACGCCTCCGGAGTCCATCAGGTTTTCCTGTATGCCTGTACCGGTATTGTCGCCGGCTATGAGGAGCATTTTCAGCTGGGGCTGTTCGGGTTCGGGGGTATTTGCCTTTTCCTTCCCCAAAGTGTCCCATTTGGTCTTTTCCATGCGGTAGGTCTTTATTTTTTCCCGGTAGGTGTCCAGCAGCGCGTTGTGTATGGGTTCTGCCAAACGGCGTACCCAGGTCAGCGCACCTTTGCCGGAAGCGGGAGGCGCGGTGACGAATACTTGCAGACAGGGATACTTGTGCTTTCGTCCGTACACAAAACTTACCAGTTTGTTGAGGGTGCTTCCCAACACGGTTGCCGCACCCAGCAGCAGGATATCCCGTTGGGCGGGAGAGTTACCGCAGTCTATGATTCCTTGCAGGAAGGCGGGCCAGCGGTAGTCGGGGAAATAGGGAAGTCGGGCAGGGAGGATGGTCTTGGACACGCCGTCGGACAGGGGGGAGGCTGGGTCCGTGAAAACGGCATCGGGCGGAGTCCCGTCGGAAGCATCCGGATGGGCTTTATAGGATACGCGCGCACGTGTGTGGGTGTGGAGAGACTGCAAGTTCTGCAAGTTTGCAAGTTTCGGGTCCATTTTCACCCCGGCCACCTCTGCCAGATGGAAGACGGTTCCCAGGGAATTTCTGCCTGTTCCTTTGGTCAGGGCATGTCCGTACAGTTTGTCTGCTTCATCGTGGTGGTACTTTTCGGATATGCGGCAGATGCGGTGGAACCGGGTGCGTCCTTCTTCTCCGCAACTGTTGGCTATGGCAAAGGCCAGCGGCATATATTCCTGATAGGTGGGGGCCACATTGACTCCCGCTTGTTCGATGGCTGTTACCAGCTGTTCCAAGATAGAAATAGAATCGTTCATTTTTTAATATTTATGGTTATTGACTTTTCGCTTCTCCGTCGTGCGACAGAAAACAGGCTCTGGACAAGTCGGCATTGGCCCTGTCCACTTTCAGTTCGTATTTCCATTCCAGATACTCCCATGCGGTGTGCAGGGCATTGTCGAAGGATTCTTCCACGCTCAGGAAAGGGTTTATGCGGTAAGGGATAAACAGTTTTACTCCCTGGTTTCCGGGGCTGACAAAGGAAAGTACGGGGTGCAGCACTTCATCGGCAAAGAGGCGGTCGCGCCACATTGCCGCTTCTTCGGTGGAAGCCAGTTCGTCAATATCTATGACAAAGAGGCCCGAAGGAACTTGCATGCATTGCTCTTTGCAGTAAGAGAAGATACCTGCCGGAGTGACATACGGTAAAAGGGTCTGTTTATTCTTTCGGAACACTTGCTTGTCTCCGAGTCCGGCTCTGACTTTACGCGTCAGTTCTTCCAGTTGCGGATTGGTGCTGATGTAGGTATGAAGCCCTGCCACACTGCATATACATGTGGGTATTTTATTGGTGACGGGTGCATTGAAAAATGACATGATGTATTCTTTCATAAAAGAAATTGATTTTGATTTATCTGCACAAATATACGGGTAGGGAATGACGTATGGAAATCGGTTCATAACCGTTTACTATCTGTTTACTATTGGTGCATGCTATTGATTATATATTGATAAAATATGGATTTTGATTAACGATCTGTTGATAATAATTAAAGAATAGAGAAAAGAAATAGTATATGAATGAAAAACCTGATATGATGATAAATATTTATGGCGGAAACAATCTGATTGCCCCTGTGGCGTCTTCCGCCATTCAGAACTTTTATGGCGACCGGGGTGATGAGGCCGCCGACCAACCGGAAGATTCTGAGAAAACGGAGAGTACAGAAAGTGTGACGGATGAGAAGCCGGCACAGGAGCCGGCGGAACTGTCGGATGATGAATTTTACGTATCGGTCTATATACCCGATATAAAGGTGATGAGGGCTTACAAGATACTTTTGGGAGAGTGTACCACGGCACGCGAACTGGCGGTGGTGGTAGGAAAGATGCTGGCCGATGAGAACTGTAGGAATGTAGACAAACACACGGTGGTGAAAGCGGCTTTCATCAAGTCGTTGCTACCTTTTGCCAAACGGCTTGTGTCGGGCGGTACGATAGCCAATATACGGGCGCAGATTAATAATATGCTGGCTAGTAAATAATTTTTTCAGTTATCCTCTTACTCCATTGGCACGTTAGCAAATCGGCAAATTATTTATGTTGCGGGATTATCAGATAGAGATGAAAACACGTCTGATGGAAGCGTGGAAAGCTCACCGGAGTGTGATGGTGCAGATGCCTACCGGTACGGGCAAGACACATTTGCTGGCATCTGTGGTCAGTGAGTTCGTGTCTTCTGCCGGCAGCGGGGTATGGCTTATTGCCCATCGTAGGGAACTGGTGGCGCAAATGGAGGAAACGCTGGCTAAATATGGTATCCGGAGGGAGGATACTCCGGTCAGGGTGATGTCTGTCCAATGGCTGTCCCGGCACTGGAATGAGGCGGGTGATGCTCCGGGACTGATTGTGATAGACGAGGCTCATCATGCCTTGGCCGCTTCTTACACGGAGATGTGGAAGCGTTATCCTGCCGCAAAGAAACTGGGTGTGACTGCCACACCTTGCCGCCTGAACCGTAGGGGGTTCACGGAACTGTTCGAGGTACTGGTTACTTCGTGGAGTATTGCCGAGTTTATTGAAAAAGGCGTGTTGTCTGTGTTCGATTATGTATCCATCCGTCCCGGCAGCGAGGAGCAGCGGCTCATTGACGGTCTGGAGAAACGGGGGGCCGATGGGGATTATCAGGTGAAAGAGATGGATGCGGTACTGAACAGGCGTCCCGGTATCGAGCGCCTGTACCGCAGTGTCAGGCAGTTTGCTTCCGGCAAGAAGGGGATGGTGTATGCCATCAGCATTGAACATGCCCGGCGGATAGCGGAGTATTACAGCAGGCGGGGAGTGAATGCGGTGGCTGTGGACAGCAAGACTCCTGCTATGGAGCGTAAGCGGATGGTGGAGGAGTTCAGACATGGAAAAATCGAGGTGCTGGTGAATGTGGATGTATTCAGCGAGGGGTTCGACTGTCCCGATGTGGAGTTTGTACAACTGGCCCGTCCTACTTTGTCACTGGCTAAATATTTGCAGCAGGTAGGGCGCGGATTGCGGAGATCGGAGGGCAAGGAGGCGTGTATGCTGATAGACAATGTGGGGCTGTACCGCATTTTCGGGCTTCCTACACAGCGATGGAACTGGGATGCTATGTTCCGGGGACGGATGGCGGGAAAGGGGAGTTTGCCCGGACGGATGAACTGTGATGCTTCCGTTACCGCTTTTCCGGTGGTGGAAAGGCCGGCTGAAGCCGGTGGGGACTTGGTGGTGGTTATGGAGCACGGGCGTTTGCTTTCTTCCATCAGAGAGCAGGCTTTGCCGGATGAGAAGGAGCAGTCACCGTCATGCAGGCTGAGGGCATTTGTAGATAAGGAAACAGGTCTTTGGGGATTGGAAAAGGGAGATGAGATGCTGCCGGACGCTTCGTTTAAAGAGATTTTGAGTATCAAAGGACGTTTTGCCGTGGGGAGGCTTCGGAACGGGTGTGTCCGGGTACTGGATGATACGGGGGCTTTGGTGGCCGAACCGGGGCATTGCCGTGAGGTGAGGTTTCTGAAAGATGATTTGTTGCAAGTCCGTCATGCCGGGAATTCGGTGTCTTATGTGGATTTACGGAACGGCCGGTGTTATTCTGTCCGCCCGCGTGTCCTCAGATACGGGAGCATAGAATTGTTACAGGTGAACCGTACTTATTACAGCAGGACAAGGCAGGTGTATGCCAATACATGCGGGTTGCCTTCTTCGTCCATCGTGTGGATGGGGTTTTATGTGAAGATGTACGATGGCAGAGTGCCTTCCCGATGCCGCCGCATGGAAGATGGAGGCTTTTGTTGTGAACCGCAGGTTTGTCTGTTGGAGGGGGATGAGGAGCGTGCTTATTACCTGAGCGGACGGTTGCCGGATCAAAGTATTGTGGTGATGGATGAGGAGGGACGGTATTATCATGTGGAGAAAGGGCATGGAAAGCGTTATGTGGCCTGTAACCGTCCGTCGGACCGGAGTGAGGATTTTGATGAGGCGGTGGCATTGCTCCGAAGACAGGCGGACGAGCGTGTGGAGAAACGCTTGCGTGAGGAGAAGTGCGAGTATGAACGGAAACGGCAGCGTATAATCAGCAGGAGTGTGGAGGCCGTACCTTTTCAAATAGGAGTGAAATGGGGGCTGAGGACAGCGGAGCGGATTTTGATTCCACCTGTCTATCGGAGGATATTGCATCCGGTGGGTGGTTATTGCGCCTATCAGGACAGTTCCTGCCAGTGGGGGGTACTGGCTGTAGATGGAAGGATCATTATCCGGGCCCGGTATATGGAAGTGGAGATAGACAGGGATGGAACGGCGCGTCTTACTTTGGTTCCGGGGAAGATGGAAACGGTGAAGCTGACGGACTGATAGGATAAAAAGCAGGGGATAACTTTTTGTCAAACCGATATTTGGCGATGGAATACGTATCATTATGAAAAGTTTTGTAACTTTGCATCCGATTTTTAAAAAGGAGATATTGATATGGAATTACCTGATGACCCGATGATGCTTTTCAGCATGGTGAATATGAAACTTCGTGACTGCTATCATTCGCTGGACGAGCTTTGTGATGATATGAATGTAGACAAGGAGCTGTTGGTGAAAAAACTGAAGGCGGCCGGATTTGAGTATAGTAAGGAAAACAACAAGTTTTGGTAGATAGAGGGATCAGCCCGTTCCGGAAGAATGTGTGGAACGGGCTGATTTTTTTATTGAGGTACCTATTGATTATTTTTGTATAAGTCCTGTTTCCGGTATTGCAACAGGGATGTTCCGGTATGTCGCTTGAAGAAACGTCTTAAGGTGGCAAGATTGGCAAACCGGGTTCTTTGAACGATTTCCTGTATGCTGATGGATGGATTCTCCAATAGTGCGTAAATCTCTTGCAGGGTATAATGTATAATCCATTCTTTGGGGGATTTTCCGCTTACCAGGGTCAAGGCTTCAGTCAGGTATTTGGAGGAAACATGCAACTTTTCGGCATAGAACGCCACTTCTTTGTTTTCTTTGTAATGCTTTAACAGCAAATCCAGAAAAAAGTATCCGATTTCTTCTTTATGCAAGGTGGTGACTTTATGTTCTTTTACCGTGCTGTAATAGTCTGCATAAAGTTCCAGAAAAGGTAATTTCAGCAGATTGGTAATAGATTCTTTTGTAAATAAATAAGTTGGCGAAGTGGCTCTGTTGTATAATAACCGGAAATAGATGGAGAACTGTTCCGCTTTCTCTTGGGATAGCGAATAGACGCAGTGGGTCTGGGTGTAGGTATGAAAACCGGTCGGAAAACGTTTGATACTTCCATTGATCACGTCATAAAAAAGGACATTTGAAAAAGTACAATAGTCGATGGTGAAAGTCGGGCTGGATTTTATAAATGAAACCAGGAATCCCGGCATGAAAATAAGAATGTCGTTTGCGCAAATAACATATTTCCGGAGGCCAACCTGGATCTCGGCATTTCCTTCGGTACATATACCCAAAACTCCTGCCGGCATATAAGAGGGGTATTTGCTGAAAGGCACTGTGTGCGCATCCATATAAATACTGAAATCTTGGTCGGACAGTCCTTCTTTGGTATCCTGTGGTTTTGGGTTATTATATAACATACTTTGTATCAAATCTAGCTTCACAAAATTAGAATTTAATGATACATTCCACCGGGAGTAGTGGACATAAGGGAAAATAAAACGGAAAAAAACTACGTGTATTTGATTTTTTTAATATACTGATAGGAAAACAATTTGAGCTTTCCGTAAGTTGTAGGAGAACACGGAAAATTATTCTTTTTTACAGAAAGAAGGGTGAATTCAAAAAGACCGTTTGATTGGTTTTTGAATTCACCCTTTATGAATGGATCGGAGTTATTTTTGCGCCAGTAATTTGGCTATGGCACGGTCGGGTTTCCCGGTTTCTGTCAGGGGAAGTTTGAATACCGGAACAAAACGTTTGGGACGCCAGTAGGGAGGTAATTGATGTGTGCAGGTCTGTTCTATGTCGTCGGGCAGTTGTCCTTCGGCAAGCAGTACAATGATTTCTCCGAATTTTTCGTCGGGGGCGGAGGTGATCAGGAAAGGAACGGACAGGTGTTCTTTCAATGCGGCCTCTACTTGTTCTATCTGCACTTTTACTCCTCCTGTATTGATCGTGTTGTCTTTTCTGCCTAGAATGCGGAATTGGTTCTGTCCGTTTATCTCGGCTATGTCATTGGTCACCAGTTCTTTTTCGCAAATTTCGGGAGCGTATATCACCAAGGTGTTTTCTTTACTCAGACGGATCTGTATGCTCTCGAAAGGGGTGTACCAGTCTGAAGCTTCAGGACCGTTCAGTCTGCGTAGGGCAATGTGTGACAAGGTTTCGGTCATGCCGTAGGTAGACCATACGGCATGGGGGAAATCTTTTAACGCAGCGTTCAGTTGGGAGTCGATAGGACCGCCTCCGATAATGAGGTGTCTGATTTGTTGCAATATCGTTTTCTCTTCGGGAACTTGCAGTGAGTTATAGACTTGCATGGGGATCATGGCGGCAAAGACGGGTGCTTTTGTCAGGTCTTTTAAAGGATGTCCGGAGGGGGTGACAGGCAGCAAGTCCAGTCCCGCTACCAAGGCACGTATTACCACCATTTTTCCGGCAATGTATTGCAAGGGCATACAAAGCAGGGCGGAATCTTCTTTTTGCAGTCCGAGGAAGGAACAGGTGAGGCAGGCGCTTTCCATCATGCGTTCTTTTTCTACATACAGTTCCTTGGGTTTGCCGGTGGAGCCTGAAGTATGTACCGGCAGGGTGTCTGCCGGGTCAAACCATTCGGAAAGAAAGGAGAAAAGTTCCTGCCGGAAGCTTCGGTTGTCGGCAGGGATATTCATTCTTACCATTTCAATTTCCCAGTTGGAGTAGGGGATGCTTTCTATCAGAATGGTCTGTTTGTTTCTATTGGTGCAGAATTTTGTCATTGTTTCAGCCAGTTTAGTAAGTCGGGTTCTTGTTCTTCGGGGTGGAACCAAAGGCAGTCCCCTTCGATGTGAAGCGGATAGTCTATATTGTCGGTAAACAGCAAGCCGGTACCTAGTCCTTGGGGGAGGGCGGGCTGCAAGGTGGCACACCATTGTGCGATGGCATTCAGTCCGATATTGGACTCCAGAGCGGAAGTGACCCATGAGCCGATGCCTCTTTCAGCCGCCAGTTCCATCCATTCTTCGGAGCCGCTGATTCCTCCGTGCAGAGAAGGTTTCAGGATAATGTACTGAGGACGGATGGTTTCCAGCAATTCTATTTTCCGGTCGCGCCGGTTGATGCCTATCAGCTCTTCATCCAGTGCAATGGGAAAGGGGGTGGCGGCACAGAGTCGGGCCATTTCATCCCATTGTCCCGCACGGATGGGCTGTTCGATGGAATGGAGCTGGAATTCGGAAAGACGATGTAACTTTTCGAGGGCATCGGTAGGAGAGAAAGCACCGTTGGCATCTACACGCAGTTCGATTTGGGCTGGGGTGAAATGCCGGCGGATGTGCGCCAGCAGCTCCAGTTCCTTTTCAAAGTCGATAGCGCCTATTTTGAGTTTGATGCAGCGGAAACCTTGCTGCATCTTTTCCCCGATGCGCCGGTACATCTCGTCAAAGTTTCCCATCCAGATGAGTCCGTTGATGGGGATACCCTCTTTGCCTTTGCTGAACGGGGTGTGCCAGAATTGCAGGCTGCGTGCCCGGAAATGCAGCAGGGCGGTTTCCATACCGAACAGGATGGACGGATAGGGAAGCAAGGCTTCCCGGTCTATTTCCCCGTTCTTTTCCAGGTTCTTGCAGGCAGTGGCCAACACCTCGTCGTATGAGGGGATATCATCACAGCTCAGGGCAGGGAGAGGGGCGCATTCACCCACGCCATAGTGGCGGCTGCCGGTGTCGGTGAGGAGGATGTACCATACATCCCGGGTAGTATATACTCCTCTGGAAGTACCGGCAGGTTGCTTGAAGTGTAATTGTTTTTTTATAATTTGGGTTTGGAACATTTTTTTTATGTGTAGTTGGTTTGGTATATTTATCCCTGACAATCTCAAAGGCGCGTTGGAGACCCATGTGTATATGCTCGTGTCGGGAATATCACCATCAAAATTAAGTTGAAGCCAATGTTTCAGACTTTGGTTGATGGGATTGCCGACTGAAACATGTCTCTCTTTTATATACTCAATTTCGTCCGAAGTAGATTTGACATTGACAAAAGTGAAATTGTCAATGTCTATAAAACAGAACATGTGTCCATAAACATAAAAGGCAAGGATGGAATCATATCTTGCAGCAAATTTGCCAAATGGCATCTTTTCGGAAACGTCACCTAACGAAAGACAATATTTTCTGAATTCTTCAATGTCCATGCTTTGAATTTGTAGTTTGTTTATGGGAACTTCGGATAATCCTGGAACCGTGGCTTGCGTTTTTCCAAAAATGCCTTTCCTCCTTCCTGTGCTTCCTCTGTCATGTAATACAGCATGGTGGCATCTCCGGCAAGTTCTTGTATGCCGGCTTGTCCGTCCAGTTCGGCATTCAGTCCGGCTTTGATCATACGAAGAGCGAGCGGGCTGTGCTCCATCATCTTTTCTGCCCATGCCACGGTTTCGTCTTCCAGGCGGTAGAAAGGAACGACTGTATTGACCAATCCCATTTCCAGTGCTTCCTGTGCGGAGTATTGACGGCAAAGGAACCATATTTCACGGGCTTTCTTCTGCCCTACGATGCGTGCCAGATAGGAAGAGCCGAATCCGGCGTCGAAGCTGCCTACCTTGGGACCTGTCTGTCCGAAAATGGCATTCTCTGAGGCAATGGTCAGATCGCATACCACATGCAGCACATGACCGCCGCCGATGGCGTAACCGTTTACCATGGCGATGACCGGTTTAGGCAGTGACCGGATTTGCTTTTTGTACGTCCAGCACATTCAGACGGGGAACTCCATCTGTGCCGATATAGCCGCCATGCCCCTTTACGTGCATATCTCCCCCGCTGCAGAAGGCTTTGTCGCCTGCTCCGGTCAGAACCACTACATTGATATCCTGGCACTCGCGGCAGTAATACAGGGCGTCGCTGATTTCCGAAGTGGTGGTGGGGGTGAACGCGTTGCGGTAACGCGGACGGTTGATGGTGATTTTCGCTATTCCGTTGTAAAAGTCAAACAGAATATCCTGATATTCTTTGATGGTTTTCCATTCTCTTGTTTCCATTATTCATTTTTATTTTTAAGTCCGTGATAATATTCTCTTAACAGGGTGGTGTCTTTTTCCTTGTCGGTAAACACCTCCAGCAGCATGGGTTGCATCCGTGTCTCGGGTGAGGTGAATGGCTGCATCGCTTCTTCCAGCTCTTCTTCTCCGGTCACTTTCATGTAAATAAAGCCGCGTTCTTCCGCCCAGCCTTTGGCGGTGGTGTAATGCTCGGCTGTGATAAACTCCCTGGAACGGCTTGATTTGTCCATTCCAGGCAGGGTGTGGAATATTTCTCCTCCTTCGTTATTCAGTAACAGGATGCGGATGTTGGCACCGTAATTTTGATTCCACAGTGCGTTCATGTCATAGAAGAAGCTCAAGTCGCCTATGATGATGAAATTCAGCTTGCTGGAAGCGGCGGCATAACCGATGGCGGTGGACAGGGAGCCTTCTATGCCGTTCACTCCCCGGTTGCAACAGATTTCCACCTGGGGAGGAACTGTAAATAACTGTGCATAGCGCACGGTGGAGCTGTTTGCCAGATGCAGGGCACAGGGTTCGGGCAATGCCCGGATGAGTTTTCCGATAACGGAGATTTCGGAATAAGCAAGGTCCGGCATCGGAATGGTTTTGCAATAGTTTTCCCACATCAGCGGATAATGGGTAGGTTTGTTGTCCAGCAGGAAAGCTATTTTTTCCAAGAACTCAAACGGATCCATCTCGATGACGGTGGTCAGGCAACCGTATAAATCGGCTATCTTCCCGTCGGCGGCAACATGCCAGTGTTCGCGCGGGGGATGATTGCGCAGGTATTTCTTCAATTGTTTGGATACGATGTGTCCGCCGTAGGTAATCAGTATTTCGGGGGCCATGTCTTCCTGGCGTTCCGGTGTCATGGAATAAACGGCGGCGTCGAAATTCTTGATAGGAATGCCGGGGATGGTCTGGTTGCCCAGATGTTCCGTCAGCCAGGCGAAATGTTTATAAAGCGGTTTCACATATTTTTTCTCGAACAGGTAAATCAGATTCATCTGGCCTACCACAACCATGCGCTTGTTGTACTTGTTCAGCCGTTCGATCAGTTCCTTATAGTCACGGTCGTACACGCTCAGTCCCTGATAACGGGTGATGACACGTACTTCGGGAAGTGTTTTGGCGGTGAAGCGGTAAATGGGTTCGGAAATGGGTACATTGATATGTACAGGCCCTTTGCCGTGGTGGGTGGTTTCCAGTATGGCTTCGTTGATAAGGCGGTTGCAAAACCATTCGTCTTCCTCAGTATGTACTTCGGGCAGGTTGACAGACATCTTGACTAACGTTCCGAACACATGGGGCTGGGGCAGGGTTTGTCCGTCCATTTGTCCTATCCAGGCAGCGGGGCGGTCGGCGGAAATGACAATCAGAGGTACTTGTTGGTAAAAGGCTTCGGCTACGGCAGGGTGCAGGTTCAGCAGGGCCGAACCGGAAGTGCAGCATACTGCGGCAGGGCCTCCCCCTTGTAAAGATAGGCCGATGGCAAAAAAACCGGCACTGCGTTCATCGGTTACAGAATAACAAGTGAAGTCCTCTATATTGGCCAGAGTATGTACGATGGCAGCATTACGGCTGCCGGGACAAAGCACTATTTTCCGCACACCGTGCGCTTTGAGAAGTGCCACCAACTGAAGTATGTTCTTTTTGTCTGAATACATTATTCTTCTACTTTAATTGTTTCCATTTATTTATTTATAAAGTCAGGATGAAGGATGCTCCGCATCGTATTCATCTTGTCTCCCGTTTCCATCCATTCCGATTCTACTTCCGAGGAAGCCAGTATTCCTCCTCCTGCATACAGGATGGCTTCACCCGGCTTTATTTCCATGCAGCGCAGATTGACGTAGATATCGGTATGCCCCTCTGTGTCCAGCCAGCCGGTGAATCCGGAATAATAACTGCGGTCGTACCCTTCATTGTCCGGAATAAACCGGAAAGCCTCCTCTTTGGGCAGGCCGCAGACGGCGGGAGTGGGATGGAGTTCTTGCAATAAATCGCCTATATGGTCTGTATTTTTCAACAAGAAATAAAAATCGGTCTTGAGGTGTACCAATTGTCCGGCACGGGCGGTATAAGGACCTTTTTCCGTCATCTTGTTGCCGAATCTTTTGGCGATCCGGCGGATGTAATCAGCCACATAGCCCTGCTCTTCCCGGTTCTTCTTGTCCCAGTCTGTCGGCATCACTTCGTTCTGCATCGGCATGGTACCGGCCAGGGCCACGGTGTGCCATTCTTTGCCGTGTCCGCTTAATAAGATTTCCGGTGTGCTGCCCAGCCAGGTTCCGGAAGCAGGGGTGTGGCATAGGTAAATCATCATGCGCGGATAGTTGTTGCAGGCCCGGACAAAAGCGCCGAGTGGTGAAAAATCATCTCCGATATGTCTGGCGGAAGAACGTGACAGAACCAGTTTCTGGAACCGCTTCTCTTGTAAGGGAGTGATGAAACGCCCGAATGCGCGGGTATATTGTTCTTTATCCGTTTCTTCGGAAACAAAAGGGGAGAGTTCACTCTGCCGGCTTTTGCAGGTGAGCAGGGCATCCGCACATTCCAGTGAAGACAGTGCTTCGCTGATTTCGCTCCAGTCGTATGCGGTGACATCCGGACGGATAAGTACCAAGGGATGTTCCTCCGATATCCGGAAAGGAGCCATGACAAATCCTTTCTTTCCATTCAGTTCCTGAATGTCCGCTAATTGTTCCACATCGCCCGAGGTTTGCAATACCAGGTAGCATTCGTCTGTCCAAGGTAACCGGTAGAGGGCGAAACCGAGGCGGCTGTGTGTCAGGCAATCCAATAATTTTTGCGTATGTATATCTGGTAGATTCATTTCTTTTTCAGTATGAAATTAACGACACGAACAGTAGAAACCAGTTGTCCTTGTGGAGTGGTGATATCTATATTCCATATATGCGAGGATCTGCCGCGGTGAATCAGTTTGCCGGTGGCGAATACTTTGCCTCCGACGGGCACGGCCGACAGATGATTTCCACTTACTTGTACTCCGCAGGCATATTCGTCTTCCCGGCATAGCGACGTAGAGCCATGCCCTGCCACAATCTCGGCCAGAGCCAGTGACGCGCCGCCGTTCAACATACCAAAGGGTTGTGAAGTACGATGGTCTACAGGCATTTCGGCATGTACCGCATCCTCGGTGGAGGGTAGAAACCGGATACCCAGATGTTCCGCCATCGAATTCGAATAATCAGGTTTGCAGGTTGTTTCTTCCATCATTTGTATGTCTGTTCTTTTCTATAGGGCTACAAAAATACATAAATTTTAGATGAAAAGGTGTTGTATGTATGTCTTTTACTAACAAAAACATTTATTTAAATTCAATTGTTTGGGAGCTTTTTCGATACTTATAATATATGATGCCGATGACGTCCGCTATAAACCATCCGATAGGAATAGACCACCAGATTCCGATGACCCCGATGGCAGGAATGCCGGCAAGCCAATAGGAAAGGGCTACACGGGTTCCCAACGATACCACTGTGAGCACTACGGACATTCCCGGCATACGGATGGCACGATAATATCCGTATAACAGGAACAAAATCCCGATTCCGCAATAAAACGCTCCCTCGATGCGTAAATAACTGATACCGATGTTCAGAATTTCCGTTTCGTGGGGGCGGACAAAAATCAGCATCAATGGTTTGGCGAATAAAAAGACCAGAATGGAAATGACCAGAGAGAAGAGAACGGTGGTAATCAAGGCACTTTTCACTCCTTTGCGGATCCGTTCCTCTTTTCTCGCTCCGAAGTTCTGGGCAATAAAGGTGGAAAAGGCATTTCCGAATTCCTGTACCGGCATATAGGCGAACGAGTCTATTTTTATTGCTGCCGCAAAGGCGGCCATGACTACAGTGCCAAAACTGTTGACCAATCCTTGTACCATGAGAATGCCCAGATTCATTACCGATTGTTGTACACAGGTCAGTGCGGAGAACGAAGTGATCTCTTTCAGGCAGTGACGGTCGAAATGCAGGTCGTTGCGGTGTAATCTCAGTTCGGGGTATTTCACGTAGGCATATCCCATAATTCCCAAAGCGGATACTCCCTGTGCGGCTACCGTGGCGATGGCTGCTCCCTTGATTCCCCAATCCAACTGCAAGATAAAGAACAAATCCAGCCCGATGTTCAGTACAACGGAAACCGCCAGAAACCAAAGAGGAGTGACGGCATCTCCTATGGCACGCAGCAATGCCGCATAGAAATTATAGATAAAGGTAAAGCCGATTCCCCAAAAGATAATCCACAAGTAATCATACATCATGCCATAAATATCTTTGGGAATCTGCAATATCCTGAGGATGGGATGAATCCAGACGAAAACCGCTATATTTAGAATCAATGTTACTGTGCCGATCAGCAGGACGGATACATAGATGCTACGGCGTAGGGAATCCGTCCGTCCGGCTCCATATTGCAAGGAAAAAACGGTTCCGCTTCCCATGGACAATCCCAGCAGGATGGAAATAAGGAAAACCATCAGCGTGTAGGCGGAACCGACGGCGGCCAATGCGCCGGAACCTATACATTGTCCTACAATCAGCGTGTCGGCTATGTTGTAACACTGTTGTAGCAGTGAGCCTATAATCATAGGTAAGGTAAAACGTAGCAGAGTGCCGGTGATGCCTCCCTGCGTCAAGTCTATTTTAGATAACATGATGTGCGTCTGTTCGATTCAATTTCTTATTTATTTTGAAATTTATTGCGAAGGTAGGGAATAAAATATCAAACAACAATAGAGATTGTCTATTTAATACCCGGAATGTTCTTTCTCCTTAAAAAGAGTTAACTTGATAATATTTTCCATAGGAAACTTTTTATTATAAGAAATATCATGTATGTTTGCATAAAGTTTCCATTGGAAAATATTAAATCAAATAAAATAGTTCGATTATGAAGTATATAGTAATAGGAGGCGTAGCAGGAGGTGCAACTGCTGCCGCACGTATCAGAAGAAACACGGAACAGGCGGAAATCATTTTGTTCGAGAAGGGAGAATACATTTCGTATGCCAATTGTGGTCTGCCTTATTATATAGGAGGTGTGATTGCGGAGCGGGAAAAATTGTTTGTACAGACTCCGGAGGCTTTCGGGAAACGTTTTAACATAGATGTGCGTACCCGGTCCGAGGTAATAGCCATCCATTCTGCCGATAAGACAGTGGATATTCGTACTTCCGACGGGAAAACTTATACGGAGAGTTATGACAAATTATTGCTTTCTCCGGGTGCGTCGCCTGTTCGTCCTCCCTTGCCGGGCATTGACAATGAAGGAATTTTTACCCTACGTAATGTGAATGATACCGATGCTATCAAGAGTTACTTGCAGCAGCATAAGGTGAAACGGGCGGTAATCATCGGGGCCGGATTCATCGGGTTGGAGATGGCGGAGAATCTGCAGGAAGCCGGTGCGGAAGTGGCGGTTGTAGAGATGGCAAATCAAGTCATGGCTCCTATTGATTTCTCTATGGCTTCTTTGGTGCACGAGCATTTGTTGCAGAAAGGAGTGCATCTCTACTTGGAAAAGGCGGTGGCTTCTTTCGAGCGCACGGTCAACGGACTGGAGGTTATTTTTAAATCGGGCGAAAGGCTGCCTGCCGATATGGTGTTGTTATCCATCGGGGTACGTCCCAATACCTCATTGGCGACAGAGGCCGGACTGGAGATAGGGGAGATGCGCGGCATTAAGGTGAACGATTACTTGCAGACTTCCGACGAGCATATTTATGCGGTGGGCGACGCTATCGAGTTCCGTCATCCGCTGACTGATAGACCGTGGTTGAATTATCTGGCTGGTCCGGCCAACCGTCAGGCGCGTATTGTGGCAGATAACATGGTTTTTGGAAATAAGGTTACATACGAAGGGGCTGTCGGTACTTCCATTGCCAAAATTTTTGATATGACTGTCGCTGCTTCAGGCCTTCCGGCAAAGCGGTTGAAACAGGCAGGCATTGATTATTTGTCGGCAACCATCCATTCCGGTTCCCATGCGGGATATTATCCCGATGCTTTACAGATGTCCATTAAAATAACCTTCTCTCCTGTGAACGGGAAATTACTTGGAGCGCAGATTGTGGGGTATAACGGAGTGGACAAACGTATTGACGAATTCTCGCAAGTGATTAAGCATAACGGAACTGTATATGACTTGATGGCTTTGGAGCAGGCATACGCTCCTCCTTTCTCTTCGGCAAAAGATCCTGTAGCAGTAGCCGGATATGTAGCCGGAAATATACTGAGCGGAAAGATGAAGCCTCTTTATTGGCGCGAGTTGCAGGCTGCCGATTTGAGTAAAGTTACGTTGGTTGATGTCCGTACTCCCGATGAATTTGCACTCGGTGCTTTGAAGGGGGCTGTCAATATTCCTTTGGATGATATGCGCGAAAGGATGAAAGAGATTCCTCAGGATAAGCCGGTCTATTTGTATTGTGGAGTGGGGTTGAGAGGGTATCTGGCTTCTAATATATTGTTACAGAATGGCTTTGGGGAAGTAAGGAATTTAATAGGAGGTTTGAAACTGTATAAAGCGGCAACGGCTCCTCTGCCCAAGCCGAAGGAGTTCTCAAATTCCGGATCTTCAAGTTCTGATTCTTCAAAAGTTGATCATTCTGAACACAGTAAAGATTCTGCTGAAGCTTATACTATTGCCTCTTCCGTCATTCCTTCTATGAAAGCAATAAAAGTGGATGCTTGTGGCATATCTTGTCCCGGTCCTATCATGAAGCTGAAGAAGAGTATGGAAGAACTGGCGGACGGCGAACGTCTGGAGATTGTCGCTACGGATGCCGGTTTCCCCCGCGATGCCGAAGCATGGTGCCAGACTACCGGGAACCGTTTTGTCTCAGTAAAGTCAGGAGCAGGAAAGTATGAGGTAATTGTTGAGAAAAGTACTCCGCAATCTTCTTCCTCGGAGGTTTGCCGGGAGGATAAAGGGAAAACTTTTATTCTGTTCAGTGACGATCTGGACAAAGTTTTAGCTACTTTTGTACTCGCAAACGGTGCGGCGGCTACGGGAAAGAAGGTGACCATCTTCTTTACTTTCTGGGGGCTGAATGCTATCAAAAGATTGGACAAGCCTGCGGTGAAGAAAGATATCTGGGGGAAGATGTTCGGCATGATGCTGCCTTCCAGTTCTTTAAAGTTGAGATTGTCTAAAATGAATATGGGTGGAATGGGAGCCAGGATGATGCGATATATCATGAATAAGAAAAATATCGACTCACTGGAATCTCTGCGTACTCAAGCCATTCAGAACGGAGTGGAATTTATTGCTTGCCAGATGTCAATGGATGTAATGGGTGTGAAACGTGAGGAATTGCTGGATCATGTGACTATTGGCGGAGTGGCAACCTATATGAACCGTGCCGAACAGGCGAATGTAAACTTGTTTATTTAAATTTGCATGGAGAAAATAAAATCAATATGTGTCATGAGAGAGCTGTTCAAGGCTCTCTCTGAACTTGAAACCCGCTTGATGGAACAATATGGAGTGTCATTGAATGAGGCAATGGCACTTTGTTGCATTGGCGGAGATACGCTGACAGCCAGTGTGATATCGGAAAACACAGGTCTGTCTGCTTCGCATACTTCTAAAGTCATCCGTTCCATTGAAGAGAAAGAATTAATCGTCCGTAATTTGGGGGATAAGGATAAACGGCAGATGCATTTTACTTTATCCGATAAAGGGCGTGAATGTTTGGAAGCGCTGAAAGCAAATGAAATAGAAATACCGGAACTATTAAAGCCATTGTTTAAATAAACCCTTCTCTTTTCCATTTGTTTATTCCGGATATGAAACTGGAGAAATGGAAAAACAAGTGGAAGGAGTGGAGCAATCTGCGCAAATGGCAAATATGGAAACTGAAGCTGATTGATGCCCGTCTGTATTTCGTGAGCATATTCGTGGGGCTGCTTACGGGACTGGTTGCTGTGCCTTATCACTATCTTCTCTGGTATTTCTTTGATGTGCGGAAAACTTTTTTCACGGCGCATTATCCGTGGTATTGGCATGTATTGTTGTTTTTTATCTTATGGGGGATTCTGATCTTTGTCGCTTCTTTGGTAAAACGTATGCCATTGATAGCCGGAGGCGGTATTCCTCAGACACGTGCGGCCAATAACGGTCGTATCCGTTATGAGCATCCTTTTAAAGAACTGGTAGCTAAATTCTGCGGAGGGGTGTTGGCTCTCAGTGCGGGGCTGTCTTTGGGACGCGAGGGGCCGTCTGTTCAGATAGGGTCTTATATAGGAACACTTATCTCCCGTTGGGGACATATCCTGAAAGGGGAACGGAAACAATTGCTGGCTGCCGGAGCCGGTGCGGGCTTGTCTGCCGCTTTTGCCGCTCCGTTGTCTTCTTCTTTGCTGGTAATAGAATCCATCGAGCGTTTTGATGCGCCTAAAACCGCCATTACTACCTTGTTGGCCGGCGTGGTAGCCGGAGGAGTGGCTAGTTGGATGTTCCCCACGACTCCTTATCATCTGATTAGTGCGGTCGTTCCCGGTTTATCTTTTATCCGTCAGGCAGAGCTTTATATTATCTTTGCCGCCCTTATGGCTGTCATTGCAAAGTTTTATTCGCTCATCGTTCCTTTCTTTCAAGAAAGGATACCTGCCATGAAACTCTCCATTCCTGTCAAGATGTTGTATTTATTGATCATAGCTTATGCCATATCGTTAACAGAGACGAATCTGACAGGTGGCGGAGAGCAGTTTTTGATGATGCAGGGAATGAATGGAACTCATGATATCCGGTGGCTTACTATCATGATGCTTATTCATTTTGTTTTTACGCTGTTTTCTCTTTCTTCGGGTTTGCCGGGAGGAAGTTTCATTCCTACCTTGGTTACGGGAGGATTATTGGGACAAATCTTCGGGTTGGTATTGGTACAGCGCGGATGGATAGGGTATGAGAATGTGAGTTATATGATGCTGATCGGGATGGTGGCTTTTTTGGTGGCTGTGGTGCGTACCCCTTTGACTGCCATTGTCCTGATAACGGAGATTACCGGTCATTTCGAGGTGTTCTATCCTTCCATCGTGGTAGGTGGGTTGACTTATTATTTCACCGAATTGTTACAGATAAAACCTTACAATGTATTGCTGTATGACAGGATGTTCCGTAGCCATAATCCGGAGTCTTCCGAAGAGGCTGGTGCCCGCTATCATCTTTTTGTCGAGATAATGGATGGGTCTTATTTTGACGGAAAGGAAGTGGATACATTGGCTTTACCTAATCATTGTATCATTCGTAGTATACATCGGAATCGTAAAAACTTACTTCCTCAGGGGCAAACCCTGGTTCCCGGTGATCAAGTGGAGATAGAAATGGATGCGCAGGATATAGAAAAATTATACGAACCGTTGGTCAGTATGGCAAATATCTATTAAATTTGCCGTATGAAAAAGAAATTCCAGCTTGAAGTTCCGGGAGGAGCCGGCAAAGTGTTGCTTCATACTTGTTGTGCTCCTTGTTCATCAGCCATCATAGAGTGCTTGATGCAGCATGGTGTCACTCCGGTTATCTATTATTGTAATCCCAATATTTATCCGTTGGAGGAATACATTATCCGCAAGGACGAATGTACGCGGTATGCCCAGTCCTTGGGATTGGAAATTATAGATGCCGATTATGATCATGATGCCTGGCGTTGTCGAATGGCAGGAATGGAGCAAGAGCCTGAAAGAGGAGGCCGTTGCTTGCGTTGTTTCAAGATGCGACTGCAGGAAACCGCACGTTATGCCCACGAACATGGATTCCCGGTTATCACTACTACGCTTGCTTCCAGCCGTTGGAAAAGTTTGGAACAGATAGAGGAAGCGGGCCGATATGCTACGGCTCCTTATCCGGATGTCACTTATTGGGAACAGAACTGGCGTAAAGGTGGATTGAGTGAGCGTCGCATTGCTATCATTAAGGAATATAATTTTTATAATCAGCAATATTGTGGCTGTGAGTTCAGTATGCGGAAAGAAGAAAAGGGAGGATGACGGGAATGAAGATGTTCAAACTGTGGATGGTTGTGATGTTATTGGGACTCTTGCCCGTTGTCTCAGAGGCGCAAGAAGACATAAATAATGCCATTAATTAAAGAATAGTAAAGAGCTCTTCTAGAATTATATTAATGAAGAGCTCTTACTAAATTATTCTACCTTATATATTCAAAAATAATACCTATATCACAGTTATGTTATAAAAAAATTACTCATATCCTGGTGTTTGTTTTAATGCGCTGTTGTTTGTTAATGTACCAGCATCAATAGGCCACAATAATCTGGATTGTTCAGCTGATGAGTATTGATGTACATAATCCCAACCTAGCAAGCGGATATCATACCAGCGCTTTCCTTCAAACATGAATTCGCGGAGACGTTCTTTCAATATAGCTTCTAACGCACCGGCATTATCAGGTTTCATCCATTTGTTGTCAGTGTAGAACTCAGGATCGTTATCGTTAGGATAAGCTATTTCTGCTTTGTGTTCATTGAAGTATTTACTTCCATAAGCACGTTCACGAACAGCATTGATTTCTTCTGTAGGATCTTCTCCTAGTAACACTTTTGCCATAGCTAGTTGCAATAGGCAGTCAGCATAGCGATAAATAGGAAAATCGTCTAAGAAACTGCGTGTAGACCCTCCTTCCAGCATCGTTCCTTGGAACTTATAAGTGATAGGGCCGAAATAACTGACTACTCCTTGGGCATCTTTTTTATAAACGGCTTTCAAAGAAGTTGTCCAGCGCGTATCATTGTTACGGAAACCTTTGAAATAAAATTCTCGTCTTACTTGTAGCTGGGTAAGACCATTAAGTTGTGCATCTGGGGTTCCGACAAAGGAATTACCATTCTCGTCACAATAAATTTTCACCATTTTATCCTGTGCAGGAATTAATCTCATTCTATAGTATCCTCCCCACATTTCATATTCGTCTTTACCATTGTGGATAGTGAAAATCATTTCCTTGTTCTTTTTATTCTCAAAGGAGAAAATATCTTTAAAAGAACTGGTTACTAAACCAACATCTGCTTTTTTTACGTTTTCAAAGGCGTTTTTTGCAATGGTATAATCACTGTTGCCTCCATTCATCTGGCGTCCGCTCCACAGATAAGCTTCTCCTTTTAACATTTGAGTTGCTGCGGCAGACCAAAAGTGACGTCCCAATTTGAAAGAATAGTCAGAGCCAAAGGCATTTTCTGATGCCTGAATGTCTTTCTTTATTTGTTCCATAACTTCTGTTGCAGGTGATACTCCTTTGGTAATGTTACTTAAATCAAGGTTCTGCCCTTCCGTGTAATCTAAGTATAAAACGACATCTCCCCAGGAACGTAGCAAGTGGAAATAAAGGTAGGCACGCATTCCGTAGGCTTCACCTAAATAATAATTTTGGGTGGCTTCTGTCAGAATTGTCGTTTCTGTGGTCTTGGCAATCATCTGGTTTATTTGATTGATGATTTTATACATGTCACCATAATTGCTGATACCTACATTTTCTTTATTTATGGTATTGAAAGGTAAACGTTCCATGCCTTGGCTTGCTTCGCCACCAATAGGATTGTCTCCGTAAATGTCTGCACGAGGTTCACCCAGTAAGAAGAAATTATAACTTTTTTCGCGAAGTAAAGCATGCAGTCCTGTATTGAACGCAGTGAATTGGTCCGGGTTTTTCCAATATGCGGTTCCTGCCAGTGAACTGGTAGGCTCAATATCCAAGGAATCACATCTTGAAAATGATAGCAGAGAAAGTCCTGCCAACAGGTATGTAAATATCTTTTTCATGATTTTATTCTTTTATAGTTGTGTTCAATTTAAAATGTTACAGATAAACCAAATAATACGGTTCTAGGAGTAGGATATCGACCTTGATCAACGCCGTATAGATTTTCATTATTATCACTATTTGTCAAGACAGGCTCTGGAGAAGTGCCGGTATATCCGGTGACATAGAACAGATTTTGTCCGGTGACATAGACAGATGCGTTTTGTATAAATGCTTTGCTAGTCCATGCTTTGGGCAAGTCCCAACTTAGTGTTAACTCTCGTAAGGCTAGATAGTCAGCTTTTTCATAGAGGCGTGAACTGTTGTTATGACGGCTGGCTGAGGCATTATTGGAACGGGTGATATTCTTTTTGGCCAATTGGTCTGCATAATAGAATGCCGGTAAGTCTGAATTCGGATTATCTTCACTCCACATATCTTTTACTTCAGTAATTATATTGAATGCACCTTGGTATTGGCCTAAAGTACGTGCGGCCAAGTCATTATAAAGAGTATGTCCTAATGCATAGTCAAAACGTGCATAGAGGGATATACCTTTCCAAGAAAGAGTTGAAGAGAAACCGCCGGTTACTTTTGGGAAAATATTGCCTACTACTTCGCGGTCAAGTCCATTGATTTTATTATCACCGTTGATGTCTTCCCAGCATACATCTCCAGGTTCTATAGGTTTCCATCCTTCTTTTCCTGCATATTCACTAGCTAGTCCCGGACCGTACAGGTTAGCAACTTCATCAATCATCATATTAGCGTGCTCTTTAACATCATCCCAGCTTTTGAAAATATGATTTTGCTTGTAAGCTACCATTTCGCCCAATTTTCCGCCTTCCTGACGTCCGGCAATCCACTTGGTGGCATTTGTTCCTTTACCTACGGCAACTTCATAACCTCCTACTCGGTTGTTTTCTATACCGTTATAGGGTAATGAGATAATTTTGTTTGCTACCGAAGATAAATTAGCGGAAAGGTCCCAGGTAAAACCACCTACATTATTTAATATATTGGCTTTTACCTCCAATTCTATACCTGAGTTACGTAAAGTTCCCATGTTGGTCATAATATCGGAAAAACCCAAATAACCCGGTAGAGCTTGTTTAGTCAGCAAGTCATTTGTTCTTCTGTTGAAGTAATCGATAATAAAACTTAATTTGTTATTGAAAAAACCGATATCCAACCCTACTTCCAAGGTCTTGCTCTGTTCCCAGCGTAAACCGGTATTTACCAATGCCGAATTATAGAATGCGGAAGATCCCCCATAGTTTTTAGCATCTACAAGACCATAGGCACCATATACATCGAAGTTGCCAATTCCATTTACATTACCGTTTACACCATAACTGATACGGGGTTTCAAGTTTGAAATCACTTCTGAAATTTTTGAATCTTTCCAGAAATTTTCTTCCATCACATTCCAACCTACCGAAATGCCTGGGAAGAATCCCCAACGATTGTCTTTCAGACGAGAAATACCATCATAGCGGGCTACGAATGAAAATAAATATTTCATGTCATAGTTGTAATTGATGCGTCCGAAACTGGAAAGAATGCGGTAGGCAGTTCTTGTGGTGGAAGTATAAGTCTGCTTGGCACCAACATTTAAAGTAGGTATGTCATCAATTGGTGAATTTTGAGTCTTGGCTTCAAACTGGAATTCATCATAATTATAATATTCACCACCCAACATGACATCTACATTATGCTTTTCTGCAAATCTGTCCGTATATGTCAGTGTGCTATTGAATTGCATTTGGTTATATCTCTTGATCCAAGCTTCAGCTTGACGAGTATTTGTAGCTGTAGAAGAAGACTGTAATTTATAACTTTTATTGAACTTTTCCCTCTGGTAGTCATAATGTAAAAGTGAAGCGTTTCCGCTTAATACGAGTTTTTTAGGGAGAATGTCAAGATCAAATCCAATGTTATAGGATTGTCGGCGCTCTCCGTTATGTTGTGTCAGTTTGTCCCTGAAATAGGCAGGATTACCGTCGGAAGTACCACCTCCTGATGCTGGATTACCCTCTTCATCATAGGGGTTCCATGTGGGACGTTGAGAACGGGTTCGGTAAAACATTTGGTCTTCACTAATCCATAGAGAAGGTTTGCTGGCCCAAGTATAAGTTGCTCCGGCTTTTACGTTTAAGAATGGGAAAACTTTATAAGAACCATTTACAGAACCGTTAAATCTCTTATATCCGGTACCTATAATCTGACCATCTTCATTGTAATATCCCAAGCTTGTAGCAAAAGTTCCTTTATCATTACCTCCGGTGATACTTATATAATGTTCTTGCATAAAAGCATTGTCATCGAATACGTCATTATCTAATAGTCCTCCATAATCTTTAAATATTATTTTTTTACCTGGATTTACGGGGTCGTCCATCGTTTGCCAGCCTTCATTTTGCAAATGAGCTGTTTCATCATTCAAGTAGCGAATATCATACATATTATTGCCGATGCCATATCCTTGCTGAGCATCCAGACCATCATAGCCTTTTACTTTTTTATATCCGATACGGTTGTAATAAATATAGTCTTCAGCATTTAGGTAATCATATCCTTTACGGGCAAAATTCACACCCATTTTGAATTTGTAATTAACTGAAGCTTTTCCGGCTTTTCCACTTTTAGTTTCAATTAAAATAACACCACCGTTTGCTCGGGCACCATAGATGGCAGTAGAAGCGGCATCTTTCAGCACTTGAATGGATTCAATGTCTGAAGAGTTAATATCGCCCATACTATCACGTACAACACCGTCTACAATAATTAAAGCTTTATTGTTGGCTCCGGTGATAGTAGCTCCACCGCGAAGAGTTATACTAGGTTCAGAGCCAGGTTGACCACTGACGGTAACGACACGTAAACCTGTGACAGAACCCTGTAGGGCTTGTGCAGCGTTACTATAGGCTGCTTTTTCAAGTACCGAATTGTCCATTTTTGAAATAGCGGTTGTTAAAGTCGCACGTTTTTGCGAGCCGCCGTAACCAGTTACCACTACTTCATCCAAAACTTCTGTATCTTCTTTTAAGACAATTTGGTAGGAGTTTTGAACACCGGTTGTAATAGTCTGTGTTTTATAACCGATGTAACTGACATTAATTTTAGCTCCTTGGGATACGTTTAGAGAAAACTTTCCATCAAGGTCTGTAATGGTACCATTTGTAGTTCCTGCTTCTACCACACTGGCGCCTATCACCGGTTCATTGGTAGCATCCACTACTGTACCTGTAATTGTTTTCGTCTGTGCCATTACATTGAATGACATTAAAAGACCTAATAACAAAAAAAGGTTCTTTTTCATAGAGTTAAAAATTAGTGATTAATAAAGATTTTGAATTTGGAGTATGAATTATTCAACATATTCTAATTTAAGTGTCCATGCATACTGACAAGGAACTTTGCTGTAAGGAATAGTGGGAATTTCTATTACTATATTATTTCCATTCTGTTTCCATTTCAATGTTTTGTCATATCCTAATAAAGTTATTTTTGTTTTGGAACTTGTTCTAATGTCTTTCAGTATGACTTGATTTTCCGGAAATTTAGGCAGAATGGCATATACTGCATTATTTTTAGCTGTGAAAAAGGCTTCTTTTACGGCAAAGCCGGGATCGGGATCTACTGTTTGTTTTAAAATAGAGTTTCCTCCTACATAATGTTTTCCTTTATCTTTCCAATTTCTGTCACCTTCAGACCATTGTTCAGATTGTTTCCATTTGTAAGTATCATAGATTGCTTCTCCATTTACTTTTAGCCATTCTCCCATTTGCAATAAGCGTTCCTGCATGATAGTGGGAATTTTGCCGTTTCCATTCGGACCTATGCCCAAGAGTAAATTCCCACCTTTGCTTACAATATTAACTAAGGTAAGTATTAATCCTTGTGGGCTGGAATAATCTTCTATATCTTCATTTTGATTATAAGAGAAAGAGAATCCCATGCCACGACATTCTTCCCAAGGTTTATCCTCTGGCATATTGCGATTGCTATATTCACGGGTGTAATAATCGCCATGCTTTTTCCCATCAGTAAATTTTGCCCATCTGTCATTCAGTACAATTTTGTTCTTTACTGGGGATTCAGAATAGAGCCATTGGAAAAGTTTTTTTGTTTGCCAAATAGAGTCACTGTAATCATCGGGACCGTCTGACCAAAGAATATCGGGTTCATACCGATTTACCAGATCTTTTACTTGTGGTATAAAATGACGGGATACATATATATTAAGTAACTCCGGACAATATAGTGGACTTCCCCATTCTCTGCAAGAAATGTAGAATCCCACCTTAATATCTGTTTTTCTAAGAGCTGTGGTATATTCACCTACCAAATCGCGTTTAGGACCTATTTCCATACTGTTCCAAGGTCTGCCGTAATCTCTAGACGCTTCCATACTTGGCCATAATGCATAACCGTCATGGTGTTTAGTTGTTAAAACTACATACTTGGCACCTGATTTTTCGAATAGTTTGGCCCAAGCGTTTGCATCGTAATCATGTGCTTTAAATTTGGCAGCAAAATCTGCATAATTAAAGTCTTCTCCATACATTTTTGTATGATAATCATAAATTTCGGTTCCGGTAAATTCACCGTTCCCTATTAACTTTTTATTATCCAGCCAATATTTATACCATTCTTCGTAAGTGCCTTTAGGTGACCACATGGGTACAGAATAGATTCCCCAATGGATAAAGATTCCAAATTTTGCATTTTTGAACCATGCAGGGGTAGGGCGAGTATCGAGCGATTCCCATGTTGGTTGGTAGATATTGTTTTGAGCATTAATTTTGATAAAGATTAATAGCACAATAAATAATAGTGATTTCTTTTTCATATTAGTATTAGAATTTTAAATATTATATTAACCGCAAATATACTATTTTTTTAAAAGCATCAAACATTTTTAATAAAATAATTTATTAAAAACAGTTATTTCTTTAAAAGAATATTGTTTTATTCTGTGATATATCAGATTATTTATTTTAATACGTGCTCTTGTTTGTTTATTTTGTATATATAGCTTGTTATTATTTAGTATATTGGAAAATATGGATATAATATTAAAATAAAAGAGTAGGAAGATTTAAATCAAAGTAAGCGAGTATGTCTGCAGGCAGGAGTATAGACAAATATCTATCGGAGTAAGTGATTCTCCCAAATTTTCCAGGTCAGTTGAGTCACTGCCGTTTTCAAACTGAGCCTTGATCCCGGCTATACTGGATCCCGGCTATACTGGATACCCTGCACAAAGCAGGGTAAAAATAAAAAAGCCATCGATTTATCGATGGCTTTTTTATTTGGTAGCCCGTGGGGGAATCGAACCCCCCTTTCAAGAATGAAAATCTTGCGTCCTAACCGATAGACGAACGGGCCATCCTTTTTATCGAGGATTTCTCTCTCGATTGCGGGTGCAAAGGTAGTGACTTTTTTTGAATTTGCAAACATTTCCCAAACTTTTTTCTAAACTTTTTGTTCATAGTCCATTGAATTGACTATTTACCTAAACTTAACTTTTATGAAAAGTATCTTTAAATCAATGAGTTGCCTTGTATTGGGCGCAATGATTGTTACGCCGATGTTTGCGCAACAAAAAAAACTTTATCCGGAGCTGGAAGGACCGGGACCTGTTGTTATTATCTCAAAAGATAAAAATGGCAAGGAAGAATTAATCAATGTATTTGAAGAAACGCAACGTCCGCATTTCCATGATCCCCGTGCTCCTCGTTTTTTACTTACTGACCAACAGGGAAAGTTTGCATTGGGTATCGGTGGTTATTTGAAAACTACAATGGAATATGATTTTAATGGAATAGTGGATGATGTTGACTTTATCCCTGCACTCATTCCGCAACCGGGATCCACGTCTGTCCGTAATCAGTTCCAGATGGATGCAAGCACTTCCACTATCTTTTTAAAGTTGGTGGGGAGAACCAAGCATTTGGGTAACTTCATCGTTTATACAGCCGGAAACTTCCGTGGAAGTGGAAAGACTTTTGAATTGCAGAATGCTTATTTATCCTTCCTGGGCTTTACTATGGGGTATGATACCGGATTGTTTATGGACTTTGCCGCAGCTCCTCCGACTATTGATTTTCAAGGACCTGACGGGATGACTTTCTATCGCGCCACCCAGTTGCGTTATGAAGCCAATGTGATGAAAGGTTTGAAAGTGGGTGTCGGTGTGGAAATGCCGTCAGTAGACGGTACTCCGGCACAAGATGTGAGAATCGGTAAGCAGAGGATGCCGGATATTCCTGCCTATGTACAGTATTCTTGGGCAAAGGCTAGTCATATACGTGTGGGAGGAATCTTGAGAAGTATGACTTATGAGGATCAAGTGAATAATAAGGCAAAGTCATTGACCGGTTGGGGGATACAGGCATCGGGAACAGCAAGACTGGGTGGTTTCCAGCTTTACGGACAATATACTTATGGTAGAGGTATTGCTCAATATTTGAATGATATCAGCAACTTGAATGTAGATATCGTTCCTTTGGCCGATGAGTCCGGACGTATGCAGGTACTGCCCATGAAAGGATGGTATGCCGGATTACAGTATAATTTCTCGAAACGGGTATTCGCATCGGCTACGTATAGCCAGTCACGTCTGTTTACAGAAGATTGCTATGCTCACTTTAATGAAACTCAGTATAAAAAAGGTCAGTACCTGGTTGCAAATGTATTCTGGAATGTAAGTCATAACTTGCAGGTAGGTGCGGAATATCTTCATGGTTGGAGAGAGAATTTTAATGATGTGAACCGTGAAGCAAACCGTATAAACTTGAGTGCGCAATATAATTTCTAACTTATTTTTCCTATCTTTGTGTCTATCAATAATGGAAAGAGAATGAAAAAAATAGGTGCACATGTATCCGTAAGCGGGGGCGTGGAAATGGCCCCCGTTAATGCATTAGGGATAGGAGCGGACGCATTCGCTCTTTTTACAAAGAATCAGAGGCAATGGGTTGCAAAACCTTTGTCTGTCGAGAGTGTTACTCTGTTTAAAGAAAACTGCGAGAAAGAAGGTTTTGATGCCCGGTATGTTCTTCCTCATGACAGTTATCTGATAAATTTGGGACATCCTGACGAGGAAGGGCTGGAGAAGAGTCGTGCAGCATTTTTGGACGAGATGCAGCGTTGCGAGCTTTTAGGATTGAAAATGCTGAATTTTCATCCCGGAAGTCATTTGAACAAGATATCCATAGAGAAGTGTCTGGACAGGATTGCCGAGTCTGTCAATATGACTTTGGATAAGACGACCGGTGTGACTGCTGTGATTGAGAATACAGCCGGACAGGGAAGTAATGTGGGAAATGAATTCTGGCATTTGAGATATATTATAGATAAGGTGGAGGATAAATCTCGTGTGGGAGTTTGCCTGGATACTTGCCATACCTATACCGCCGGTTATGATATTGTGAATGAATATGACCGGGTCTTTACCGAGTTTGATGAGGTAGTGGGGAGAAACTATTTGTGTGCCATTCACTTGAATGACTCAAAGAAACCATTGGGTAGCCGGGTAGACCGTCATGACAGTATCGGAAAGGGGCTGATTGGTATTGATTTCTTCCGCCGCTTTATGCAGGATTCCCGTTTTGACGATATGCCCGTTATTCTTGAAACTCCCGATGACACCATTTGGCGGGACGAGATTAAAATGCTTCGCAGCTTTGAACCATAGTTTGTGGCTGGATGAAAACATATTTAAGGAATTCAGCTATCATTTTGCTTGTAAGGGCGAGGTTTGCTCGCCCGAAAATAGGCTGATTTGCATATTCTCCCAAGATCGTGCCCGTTGGTTCGGGCAGGCAAAAAAACTTATATTCGTCAATCTGAGTTGGCAAATAGTATTTTCACCACCGTAGGGGCAGGCCCGTGTATCTGCCTGATAGTACGAAAGCAGTTGCAGGTTCTCTTTCCAAAGTATGACCGACCGTGGTCTTGTAAGCAGCTTCTTGACGATAAAGTCGGGAGAGAAGCGGAACTCTGGAAGAGCCTGCAGACTGTTATCTAAAACTTATAAAATGAAGAAACCGACCCTTTTGGGTCGGTGTTCTACGGTAGATGTTTTCCCTTTGCTTGACGGCTATGAGGCAATCCCTGCCCCTACAGCTGAATACATGACAGCACTATCGGACGGACTTTCGGCATCTCCTCATTTACTTGAAATCCGGGCCATACTCCAACCAAAATACCATTGCCCAATCCTGGTCATTGGCAAACGGGTCATAAAGATGAGCTTTTTGTCCGTTCACTTTGTTCGGATAGATAAAGGCGCAGCTTCCTCTTCCGTCTTCGGTGAAGAGGCATAGATTGTTCCGGAAAATATTCAAGGCCCGTTCTGTATATTCTTGTTTTCCGGTCGCTTTGGCATAAAGACGGAAAGCAATACCCGATAAAGTGCTCCAGTAATGTGGGAAGGTATCTCCCCAAATCCGGTCTTTTCCAAACCAATAACCATCCCAGTGACGAATAGCGATGTCATAAAGGTGGAAACTGGGCTGTTTTCCGCTAAATGATTCTAATAAAGGAAGCTGGCTTTCGGCCCCTTTCAGATATTTTTCATCCCCGGTGAGCATATATACATTCAGCAGATGGATAATGGACGGAGCTACGATGCTCTGTTCGTAATTGACTTCGGAGGTCGGATAATTAGGCCCGTTTTCACAAAATACGTCTGCCATTGATTTGAAATCGTTCAGCAGAGTGTCCGCTTCGGCAGTAAATCCGTTTTCTTTCAATAGAGTATAGCCGTAGGTCGGGATATTGATGCAATAAAAACCATGCTTGAAATAACGGACCAGTGCACGCAGTGTGCCGTACCCGTCTTTCAGATATTGTTTATTGCCTGTGGTGCGGAACATGGTAAACCAGAAATCGGCTACCCACGGATAGTTGTATCCCCGGTTCTTGCTCTTGAAGTCTACGGTGGAATTGGTTGTGTAGTCCGGTTTCTGGATGCGGCGGATGAAAGATACGTAGTTGTTCAGGGCATCCATTAATTTTTTGTCGGAAGTACGTTGGTATTGTAGAGCCAGCAGAATCCCCATAGCTACCCTTTCTCTGGCTTCGTCGCAGTCAGAGCGTTTGCTGCCACTTTCTCCGTTGATGTAAAGGGATTCGGTATCGTTGTCATAAACAATGAAGGCACCGCTTCTAGGGTCACCGGGCTTGATGAACTGTTGGTGTCCGGCAATGAACTGACACCGGTGGTTGACCAGGCTGTCAAAGTTGCTGACGGCAAGACACTCTACCGACGTTTGCTTTCCGTTCCCGTAGGCCAGTGTGAAAATCTTCTCTCCGGGTTCATTTATTATGGTGGTATAATTGATGTTGTCACCGCTTACTTCTGCCACTTCTTTACCGTTCAGCAATAGCTTGCCTTTCAGTGAGGGGCAGTTGCTTTTGAACGAAACATTTATTTTTTCGCCTGCTTCTACTACATAACGGTCTGCTGAGGCTATGATCAGACCGTTGTCTATGGCTTTTGCTTGGAATTCATCCCAGTTGTCCGCCGATAGGAGTAACCATTGTATGGTATAACATTCTCCCGGCTTTAAAGTCTTGTCCTGTGGATTAAGTTGGAAAACACCGCGGAAGTTGGAGCTTCCTTTTTTCTGCGAGCGCTCCCTCACTTCATAGCCTTTAATGGCACCTTCTTCCATAATCAGTCCCAATCCGCCGGGGGCTCCGCTCATCCGGGTGCAATAGACATAGGCTTCATTTCCTCCTGCCCATATATGTGCATTGCAACGGGCTTCGTAGCAAGTCTGGGCATCCGGATAATTGTCATTGAAAGGTGTGTTGATGGCAATGTCCTGTAAGTCGGCGTCTTTTTCTCCGGTGTTTACGAATTCGTAGGATTCTACCAGGTTCCCGTCCCTGTTCCATTTTCGGGCTACGTTTATTTCTATGTCACCTGTCTGGTATTTCACGGTCATGTGATGGCTCGTGTCATGTTTTTTTGTCGGGATATTCCAGGAGTATTCAGTGCCGTTTATCCGAAGATGTCCCAATCCCCATCCATACCGGGAGTCCACCCATTCGTATTGTGTTCCATCCGTACGCAGGATCCAGTTCATGGAAGTGTCGCTTGTCAGATAAAGTCCGCTTAGCGCCCCTGTTTGTGAGTCGGCTTTGAACGTGATGTTTTTAGGGTAGCTACAACTGCCTAGTGCAATTAATGCCAAAGGTAATGCAGCATACAAGAAAAGCTTCATGATGTTTTTCATACTTATTTGGATTATTGATGTAACTGTGCAAAGAAAGGAATAAAAAGGGAAATTAATTTGTACTTTTCATACATAATCCTGTAAAATAGTTCATTTTCTTTATAAACAGGCTTGAAGTGCCTGTTATTTTGTGGTTTTGAATCATTTTTTAGGTGTGGGTTGTGCGGGATAACGCGGATTTTTTCTTATGATAACATGAGTTTATTATAAGACTAGCTTATAACTGACAGGAATATGAGCAAGACTGATATTGAATTTTAATAATCCTTTTGTCATTTAACTCAAAACCATCCTGTAACGAGTTATTTCTTATATCGAACTTATGTTAATGTTATATCCCGCCGGTAGAGTGGTTTGTGTCTTTCATTGTATGGTTAAGCCTTTTCTATCCTATCCCTAAGCTTAAACTAACGTATCCTTTCTATCTCCATAGCCTTTGGAGTTAACTCCCAAGCTTATGGAGATAACTCCAAAGGCTATGGAGTTAACTCCGCAAGTTTGGGAGATAGAAGTTGTCAGTAAAAGAACCCTTAACCTGAAGGATACAACCGCTTAGCTTGCCGTAGTTTATAGGATAATATATCCTTTCCGTATCCTTCGTTTATTTTATGTCCTGATTACATGTCTTTTATTTCATCCAAGTTCTTCTGGATATCTTCGTCTTTTAACTCATAATTCATCAAGTTACCTGCCAGGTATTGGTCGTATGAGGCCATATCAATCAGCCCGTGACCTGAAAGGTTGAACAGGATCACTTTCTCTTCACCGGATTCCTTGCACTTGTTCGCCTCGCGTACAGCGGCGGCGATGGCATGGCACGATTCGGGAGCCGGAATGATTCCTTCTGCTTGTGCGAACAAACAACCAGCCTGGAAGGATTCTAATTGCTGGATATCAACCGCTTCCATCAGATTGTCTTTCAATAATTGTGAAACGATGACACCTGCACCGTGATAACGGAGACCTCCCGCATGGATATTGGCCGGAGAGAAATTATGCCCCAGTGTAAACATGGGCAGCAACGGGGTATATCCGGCTTCGTCGCCAAAGTCATACTGGAATTTACCACGGGTCAGTTTCGGGCACGAAGCCGGTTCGGCAGCAATGTATCGGGTTTGTTTCCCATTCAGGATAGTGTGGCGCATAAAGGGGAAGCAGATTCCTCCAAAATTGGAACCGCCACCAAAGCAACCGATAATCATGTCGGGATATTCGCCTGCCATTTCCATTTGCTTTTCGGCTTCCAGACCGATAACCGTTTGATGCAGTGTGACATGGCTTAATACCGACCCTAGTGTATATTTACAGTTGGGAGTGCTCATTGCCAGTTCGATAGCTTCGGAGATGGCTGTTCCCAGTGAACCTTGATAATTGGGATTACGGGTAATGATATCCTTGCCGGCACGGGTAGACATGGATGGAGAGGCGGTGACCGTTGCTCCGAATGTCTGCATGATGCTGCGGCGATAGGGCTTCTGATTATAGCTGATCTTTACTTGATAAACGGCAGCTTCCAGCCCGAATACCTTTGCGGCATACGATAGAGCGGCGCCCCATTGTCCGGCACCGGTTTCTGTAGTGACATTGGTTACGCCTTCTTCCTTGCAATAATATGCCTGGGCCAGAGCCGAGTTCAGTTTGTGGGAGCCGATGGGGCTGACACTTTCATTTTTGAAATAAATATGTGCGGGAGTCCCTAGTGCTTTTTCCAGTCCGTAGGCACGTACCAATGGTGTGCTGCGATAGTATTTGTACATTTCACGCACTGCTTCGGGAATTTCAATCCATGCGTCTGTCTGGTTTAATTCCTGTTTGCAAAGTTCTTTGGCAAAAATGGGGTAGAGGTCTTCCGGTTTCAGCGCTTCTTTGGTTTTAGGGTTCAACGGCGGCATGGGTTTGGTCTTCATGTCTGCCTGTATGTTGTACCAGTATTTAGGAATTTCATCCTCTGGTAAGATAAAACGTTTCTGTTTTGTGCTCATAATCTTTCAATTTAATAGTTTTGCGGTCAAAATTAGGTAAAAAAAGTATTCCTTACTAATTTTCAACTGCTTTTTTGTCGGGAACAATAAAAAAAGGGATGTCAGAGTAAAAATGCGAAGTTATTTGTTATTATAGGCAGAGATGTGAATATTTTGATTAAGTTTGTTTTCTGTTAATGCAAGATGATATCGACATGGAACCTTTACACAAACTATTTATCTATCGTAAGAAGTTAGTAAAACCGTACATAGAGCGATTGCTGAAATGGATGGACGGGATAACTTATATGATGTCGGCCTTGTTCATCCTTACATTGGTTTATGAGCATGGATTTCTTATTTCTTTTGAAGAAATGGAGATGATAAACACGCTGTATCATTTTGTCTGGATTGTTTTTCTGGTTGATATTTCCCTGCATCTTTTATTAAATTACTCGGATACCAAGCGGAAGTACCGGGGACTGGCATGGATACTGAGTCTGATGCTTTATCTGACTTTGATTCCGGTTATTTTCCATGAACCGGAGGTGCAAGGGGGAATTCATGATTTCTGGTCTTTTTTCCACAGTCGTTTATATCATGTGGTGCTGCTCACTTTGCTTTCGCTGCTGCAATTGTCTAATGGGATAGTCCGGCTGCTGGGCAGGCGCACCAACCCGTCTTTGATCTTTGCATCCAGTTTTCTCATATTTATTCTGATAGGGGCAGCGTTACTGATGCTTCCGCGTGCCACTTATCATGGCATTTCCTTTATCGATGCTCTGTTTACCGCTACCAGTGCCATTTGTGTCACGGGGTTGGTTTCGGTCGATGTCTCTTCTACATTCACGCCCGAGGGGTTGTTCATCATTATCATGCTGATACAAATCGGCGGTTTGGGAGTCATGACCCTGACCAGTTTCTTTGCCATGTTTTTTATGGGGAATACTTCGCTCTATAATCAGTTGGTGGTCCGTGATATGGTAAGCTCGCAGTCACTCAGTTCGCTGCTTTCCACCTTATTATATATATTAGGGTTTACCTTGGTGATAGAGGCTGCTGGGATGGGGGTTATTTTTTTAAGTATACATGGCACTATGGGCATGGATATTGAGGAAGAACTGGCTTTTTCTGCTTTCCATTCCATCTCTGCCTTTTGCAATGCCGGATTCTCTACTTTGTATGGAAACTTAGGTAACGAACTGGTACTTCATAATCATAACTTGCTATATATCACTATCTCTTTCCTGGTTATTTTGGGAGGTATAGGTTTCCCGATTCTGGTAAATCTGTATGAAACGGTTTCTTATGAAAGCAAGCGCTTGTATCACCGTTATGTCAAAAAGAATAAGAGGACAATCCGTAAAATACATTTATATAACCTGAATACCCGTATCGTATTGATTATGACGGCTATCTTGCTAGTGACGGGTACTGTGGCCATTGTTGTTTTCGAATGGAATCATGCTTTTGCGGGAATGACGGCTACAGAGAAAAGGGTGCAGGGCTTCTTTAACGCAACTTGTCCCCGTACGGCAGGATTTTCAAGTGTGGGCATGACTACTTTCAGTGTGCAGACGTTGCTGCTGATGGTGGTGCTGATGATGATTGGCGGCGGTACGCAGTCTACGGCCGGTGGTGTGAAGGTGAATGTGTTTGCTGTAGTCATGTTGAACTTGCGTGCTATTCTTATAGGTGCCGATAAAGTCAATATTTTCAACAGGGAGTTATCTCATGATTCCATCCGGCGTTCTAATGCCACATTGATTCTTTATCTGCTGATTGTTTTCGCGGGTATCTTCGGTTTAAGCATTCTAGAGCCGCAGGCTTCAGTGATGGCGTTGGTTTTCGAGTGTACTTCGGCACTCAGTACGGTAGGTTCAAGCCTGGATCTGACACCTACTTTGGGAAGTGACAGCAAACTGATTGTCATTGTTCTGATGTTTATCGGACGAGTAGGGGTGCTTACTTTGATATCCAGCCTTATTAAACAGAAAAAAATAACAAAATATAAATATCCGAGTGATAACATCATAATCAACTAGTTATGAAATACATTATTATTGGTTTAGGAAATTACGGCGGAGTGTTGGCCGAAGAGCTTTCCGTATTGGGACATGAGGTGATAGGAGTGGATACAAACGAGCATCGTGTGGATGTGTTGAAGGACAAAATCGCGACTTCTTTTATTATTGATGCTACGGACGAACAATCGCTCAGTGTGCTGCCACTGAAAGATGTGGATGTGGTTATTGTTGCTATCGGCGAGAATTTTGGTGCTTCTGTGCGTGTGGTGGCACTGCTGAAAAAGAAAGGAGTGAAACATATCTATGCCCGTGCGGTAGATGATGTGCATAAGACCGTGCTTGAGGCTTTTAATTTAGATAGTATTCTGACACCGGAGAAAGAAGCGGCACGGAGCTTGGTTCAGTTGTTGGATTTACACGTCAATGTGGAGTCTTTTCAGATTGACGAGGAACATTATGTGATGAAGTTCAAACTTCCTTCTTGTTTTGTAGGCTATAAGGTGAGTGATCTGTCATTAGAAACGGAATTCAATATAAAAATCATTGCATTGATAAAAGGGGAGAAAGTGCTGAACGGTTTGGGTATTTCGATATTGGAGCATCAGGTGGAGAATCATTTTGAGGAAAATTATGAGTTGGAGGAGGAAGATCAGTTGGTTTGCTATGGGCTTTATAAGAATTTTATGGATTTTTGGAAGGCGTTGTAGCAGGAATGCCTTTCAAAGAAAGAATCTTTTTTTCTAAGTGAGATTAAACCTTTTCTTTTGGGTTTAGTCTAACTTAATAAATAATTTAGTTTAGTTTTTAGTTTTCTCTGAAGGCCGGCCAATGTGATATTGCCCGGTTTTCGCTTTTTATGGAGGTTTTCTTGTGAGTGTCCGTTACTTTTTGTTACTTTGTCACCTAGAAATCGAGATTTAGATGAAACAGATATATTTTTTATTTGTCGTTTTGCTGGTTGTAATGACCGCTTGCGGAGGTAAGAAAGAGGCTTCCGTTGATGCAGAACAATTGATGTTCCAAATAGACAGTGTGGATCATGTGACAGGTTTGCAGCGTATGCAGGTTTCACGTATTGACCAGCATATTGTCAGTGGCGGAAAAAAATATAATTTGTTTATAGAGCGTGCTCCCAGTGATTCTCTTCCTTCAGTCAAAAGTGACTTGGGGATTTTTGCCGACAATCGTATCATCGTTAGAATTTCCCGTGAAAATGGGAGCCGGGTCTTTGCCAAAACTTTTACCAAGCAAAGTTTCTCTGGATTCGTAAGTGCTGATCATCTCCGTCATTTTATATTGGAGGGCGTGGTATTTGATGAAGAGAAGACCCGTGAGGGAAAAAATATCATATTGGCTGCCAGTGTGAGTTATCCTCAGACAGATTTGTATATTCCTTTCTCCATCACTATTACTCCTGAAGGAAAAATGAGCATATCTAAAAATGAGGATATGGAGGAGCTTCCTCCCATGTTGGGAGACAGCCTTAATTAAATCTAAAATACAGGAATAATTTTTCGCGTCATAATCTTTTTAGGCGGTTAGTTGTTGGTATGGCATTAACTAACTAAAGAATAAATTAGATTATGAGAAAGATTTTATTTTTAATGGCTATGCTGGTATGCTCTCTTCAGTTCGCCATGGCAGGCGATGTTGTGACCCGCGATGTGAATAAGCTTCCTGTTGCCGCACGTGAAATGATCGGCAAACATTTCTCCCAGACTAAAGTTGCGTATATCAAGATTGAAAAGGACTTGTTTCAGACCACTTCCTATGATGTGAAATTGGCCGATGGCATTGAATTGGAGTTCAATTCAAAGGGAGAGTGGCTTGAGATAGATTGCAAGAACAAGTCGGTTCCTTCTACTTTTATCCCTCAGGCTATTTCCAAGTATATGAAAGCTAATTATAACGGGCATAAAACGGTGAAGATAGAACGTAACCGCAAGGGATATGAACTGACATTGGAAAATGGATTGGAAGTAGACTTCGATCAGTTTGGAGGATTCTTGAAGTTGAGCGATTAAAAAAGATTTTTTCTGTAATAGGGGAACTATCTCTCCTTATAGTAATGATGCCATAAGAGGGTGTATCAGAAATAAATTGAACTATCTTTTTAGGGATATTCAGTAAATGTCTCTAAAAAATAAGATGGCATATGAAGATGATAGGGCATGACCATTTCATATGCCATTCTTATTGTCATTTTTCCGTGCTTTCTCACATACTTCTATCCGACAGGACATGACGTTCCGGAAGAAGTCTGATGACCTCTTCTAACTTTGTATTTATAACCATAGAACAACCAAAACTAATCAGAAATATCCGAGTGTAAATCTTTAATTACCAGCATATTCTAAAATTTAACACTTTTCGGTTGCCATTTGTCGCTTCCCAAATTTCCACATATTTTTGAGACGTATTTCTGACGTGGAGAATTTGCGGGGCTTGTTTTTTGTCACACCGTGCAGACAGTTGACAAGGGTTTACAACCGTTTACGACAAGCGACAATAACCGCCCCGATATGCGGAAACAGTCACACTGTGTAGAAAAGCGACAATGGTTGACTTCCGTTCACATCCGTTTACCATTTCAGAGATATAGGATTGAAGAAATGAACCATTAAACGATAAAACGGTATGAAAGCAACCAGAAAATGCAGTTTTTGCGGCAAGTCCTTTGTAACCCGAAGCGGTATGCAAAGATATTGCAGTGAGGCTTGTCAGGCAGAAGCCAAACGAGCCAGAGTGATGCAGAAGAACAACCTCTTCAAAGTCGCCCAACCCTTGATGGAGATACAGCATCAGGAGTATCTCACCTTTTCCAAAGCAGCCATCCTCATGGGCTGTTCCCGACAGTACATTTACAAACTTGTAGCCATCGGCAAGCTGAAAGCCTCACGCATCAGCAACCGCATGGCATTCATCCGCAGAGCCGACATCGAGCAGATGTTGGAGGGCAATCCCTATCACCGCATCCTGCCCGGCAACACCTCCACACCAAGGAAATCATCTTCATCTTCCTTACCTGCCAAAAGAGAAAAAAGGGAAAAGGAAAGCGAAGAAGTGTTGGACTTCTATTCGGGCGAGGAGGTGATGTCCCTTTTTAAGGTAAAGCAGTCATGGCTTTACACTTCCGCCAAGCGTAACCATATCCCCATCTGCCGTATCGCAGGAAAGAACTATTACAGCAAGAAGCATATTGACGAGTTTTTCGGTGTGGCAGTTGATATTAGCGAAATTACCGACTGGCTACTGACCGAGGAGGTGGAGGAACTGTTCGGCATGAAGCCGACCGCACTCCGTGCCTACACCTATCGCCATAAGATACCCACTAAAAGAGAGTACGGGCGTACCTATTACTCCAAATCACATTTGAACGAACTCCGCAGAACTGACCTTGTGAACGATGAACGCTACTATACCGTTGAGCAGGTGCAGCAAATCTATGGTCTTTCGTCAGCCAACATCTGCCATATCGTCAAGGTGAAGCACATCGAAAAGATAAAGGTGGGTGTGAAAAACCTGCTTTTGCGCTCAGATGTGGAGCGTGTCATGGCTGAAAGGAACAAATAACCGTGAAAAATCGGGATTATCGAAAATTATTTCAAAATGATGTATCGTGGAGGTATTCACGGATATTTCACGTTGTTCCTTTGCCATCGGAAACATGGATACAACTCCAAAATGTATACAACCAATTAAAACATAATTATTATGAGTAAATGCAAAACAGTTACCTTGCGTAAGCGCAAGATTAAGAACGGGACACAGTATTCACTATGCCTTGACTACTATCCCGGCTACCGTGACAATGTCACCATGAGAGTGATTACACGTGAAGCCTTAGGAATTTACATCTTCGCCAAACCTGCAAACCAGCAGGAACGGGACTTCAACGCACGCATGATGAAGAAAGCGGTCATCCTGCGCAACCAGCGCTACGAAGCCATTTTCAATGAAAACAACGGCTTTTTTGACAAGACCAAGATGAAGGGCGATTTCCTTGCCTATTTCAAAGGACTGGCTGACCGCAAGAATATCAAGTGGCAGCACGTATACAAGCATTTCCAGCGGTTCGTGAACGGCAAATGCACCTTTGAGGAGGTGGATGTGGATTTGTGCCGCAAGTTCATGGAATACCTGCTTGATGCACCCCAATCCATCCACACCAACCAAAAGCTGCACATCAACTCCAGCAGGCTATTGGTCAACTTTCCGTGCCGTGCTGCACACCGCCTACCGTGACAGGAAGATAAAGGAGAACCCAAACGGCTTCTTAGACCGCATCGAGTGCATTCCCACCATCAGGGAGCATTTGAGCCAAGAGGAACTGATACGGCTTGCCGAAACACCCTGTGAGGAGGAGGTCTTGAAAAAAGCTTTTCTTTTCGCCTGTCTTACGGGACTGAGAAAGAGCGACATCAGACAGCTCACGTGGCAGCAGATACAACCATACACCAACGGCAGGATGTTCGTTACCACCCGTATGCAGAAAACCAAAGAAATAGTGCATAACCCCATCAGTGATGAAGCCTATGGACTGCTGGGAGAACGGGGCGAGGGACTTATCTTTGAGGATTTCAAGGACAAGATGCTGCAAGGACCACTCCAACGGTGGCTCACGGCAGCAGGGATAACCAAGAAAATCACCTTTCACTGTACCCGCCACAGCTTCGGAAGCCTGCACGTGGAAATGGGAACGGACATGGCTGTCATCCAAGCCTATCTCGGACATAAGAACATTACCACCACACAAATCTATTCCAAGATAGCAGCGCAGCAGATGTGTCAGGTGGTGGACAAGATAACCTTGAAGCGCAAGGAGGCATAAATGTCTCACATTGACAGGTATTCAGAGGGGCGGTTATGGCTACAAGGCTATAATCGCCCCTCTATGTTTTTGGCTTGATGCCACCATTTATAAGCCCCTCAGAGTATGAAACAGAGTATGATATGATGACATTTCGTGAAATACATTGAAAAAGACCGTTCTAACCGCAAATAACGGGCAGTAATTGGGAAAAATAGCATTAACTTTGCACAAAATAATACAGGAACATTCAATCTCTCAACGAAATATGGAATCATCAATCAAGGACAAATACATCATCTTGGGCTTTGTCGGCTTCGCCATCGTCCTAATATCTTCCATTGCCACGCTGGTAATAGCGGACAGCTTCAACCAAGACAACTTTGTCAGGTGGATAGTATTCGTATGCTGTAACCTGTTGGGATGGTTGCTCTATCTCTCCTTTCAGACACTTATCTTTGATACATACGAAATCTACAAAATCAAGTTCGGCAAGAAAGAAACGATTGCCGAAGCCATAGAGGTGCAGGAAGAACTGTCACAAAATACACTTGAAGAAGCCACATCTGTGCCTGGACCTACATCAGTCCCTGAGCCTGTACCCGAATCATCCCCGACAAAAGAAGAGACACTTATCCAAACACAACCGATAGAGCTTACTATCGCCCCGGATCTTCACGAAAAGAACCGTGCCAATTACGCAAGCAGAGAGCAACGGGAAAAGGAAGAGCGCATCCGCATGGTCATGGAGTATTGCCATTATTACCTGCCTCGCATTGCCGACCAAGAAACCGTGAACCACATCTGTACTGAGGTGGACAAATGGATGAATCTTAACACTTATACCCCGAAGCCCATACAAAGACCGTTTACCAAAGACATAACAACATTCCACTCCGTCACTTCGTATGGAATATCTCTGAGCGTTTCCTGTACAAGAGATACTACAATGGGGATAACCGTGCCAAGTTCATCAAAGCCCTTTTCCCGAAATCGTTTGCTGATACAGACTTATCAACCATCAAGAATTTCAAGGTAGAGCCGTTAAAGACGGAAATTCCCATTGATGAACCCGAAAACGGCAAACTTGATTTCCACTATCCCGAGGATTATGTGCGGAATTAGGATAATCACGACACCAACGACAACCATCCGGTAACTCATAACCGCCTGTTTTACATCGTTTCCCGAGTAATTTTACCCGTCATTTATGGCTGGGCTTAATTATTCGGGAATTATTTTGCAATGACGTGTCGTGGAGATATTCACGGATATATCATTTCAGTCCTTTGCGCCAAGTCTTACAAAAAGAGACGAGTACGCGAATGGAAAAATCAATTCTTACCTTCAACGACCTCCCCGAGGTTGTTGCTCAGCTTCGAGACGAAGTGATGAGCCTGAAAAGCCTGCTCGCCGAGCAGCGCAGTGTGAACAATGCCAAAACGGTGGACACCCACGTGCCCATGTCTGTGGACGAGGCAGCAGAGTATTTAGGTATCCCTAAGGGTACGCTCTACATGAAACTGTCAGAAGGGACAATCCCTGCCACCAAGCCCGGCAAACGCTATTGCCTTTACCGTGACGAACTGGACAAGTGGCTGGAAACCGCCCGAAAGAATCCCATACCGTTGTCAGACGAGGAACTGAACAAGTCCTTATCCTCTTCCCACCGTCGCAAGCCCAACCCACGTAACTGGTGAATGATATGGAAGAGGATAAGAACTATATCAACCTGATACGTGGCGACCTCACAAAAGCATCCCAAGCGCATAACGGTATGCCCGACAGTGTAGGCATGATGAATATCAAGACGGCAAACCAAACCATTCTTGAAGCATCGTTATTGCCTACGCCCCGTGCGCTGTGGGACAGCTTTTTGGTACGAGGGGGAACTCTCCTGCTTGTTTGCCGATTCCAACGTGGGCAAGTCCATCCTTGCCGTGCAGATAGCCGACCGCATCGCCCGAACCGACAATGTGCTGTATCTGGACTTTGAACTGTCCGAAAAGCAGTTCCAGCTCCGCTATACCAACGAGCATGGAGAGCTCTACACCTTTCCCGACAAACTCTATCGGGTGTCTATTGACTGCAACCAGCTTTTGGATGCCAACTTTGAGGAAGCTATCATAGGCGGCATTGAACAGATGGCTGTGCAGACCGACTGCAAGATTTTCATCATTGACAATCTTACCTACCTGTGTTGCGCCATGGAGAAAGGCGATGCCGCAGGACGGCTGATGATTCAGCTGAACAATCTCAAAAAAGAGATATGCGCTCTCTATCCTTGTCCTAGCACATACGCCCAAACGCTCTTTGGATTGTCCCATCACATCCAACGACCTTGCCGGAAGCAAACGGCTCTACAATTTCTTTGACAGCGTGTTCACCATTGGAAAAAGTGCCCAAGACGGAGGGCTTCGCTATGTGAAGCAGCTTAAAGTGCGCTATGGCACGTTCTCTCATGATGCGGATAATGTAATCGTTTACGAGATTGACAAGGTGGATGCTTTCTTGCAGTTCGTGTTCAGGGGCTATTCCACGGAAAAGGAACACTTGAAAAAATTGGGCGACAATGAATCAAGCCAAAGGGATTGCCAAATTCTGCAACTCTCCCAATCGGGCAAGTCCGTCAGGGAGATAGCCTCACAGGTGAATTGTGGCAAGTCCACCGTAAACCGTATCATCCAGCGCAGCAAAGAGAGTAAAAACGCAGGTGTCCCAAGTGTCCCACTGTCCCAACCCTTAGAGTGTGGGACAATGGGACAGGATGGGACAGCCGACAATCAACCATCAAAAACGGACTAAGCTATGGGCAATTATTCATTACAGAAGTATAAAGGAACGGCAACACGGCATACCTGCCCCAAATGCGGAGACAGGCATTCTTTCGTCTATTACGTGGACGAAAATAATGTGCCGTTGCATCCATCGGTCGGCAGATGTAACCACGAAAGCGGTTGTGGGTATCACTACACTCCGAAAGAGTATTTTCAAGAGCATCCTGAACACAGAACTACCAATGACTCTTTTGACAGGCAAAGAGCAGAGCAGAAGAAAGTGAAGCAGCAAAGTAAGCCGACAGCCATCGGCTATATTCCCCCTCACTATGTGGAGAAGTCGCAAAGCGAGCGTAGCAATTTCTTCCGTTTCCTCTTCACACTCCTTACTTCCTACTATGGCGACAAGGCGAAAGAGGTGTTGAAGCGGTTGTTGGAGGAATACCGTTTTGGGGGCTACCCGTGACGGCTCTGTTATCTTTTGGCAGATAGACAGGACGGGCAAGGTACGCACGGGAAAGGTGATGCAGTACAATCCCGAAGACGGACACCGTATCAAGGGAGGACAGACATCGGCAGTGAACTGGATACACAGCATATTGAAAAAGCAGCGTGTGTTGGCAGAGGATTGGCAACTATCCCAATGCCTTTTCGGGGAACACTTGTTGAAAACGCATCCCGACAAGGTGGTGGTCTTGGTGGAATCCGAGAAGAGTGCCGTTATCGGTTCTGCTATCTTCCCCGATTATGTATGGCTGGCTACGGGTGGTAAGAGTCAGATGAGAGAAGAGAAACTCCGTGTACTTGGTTTCGGACATCATCGAAAGGAATGCCACCCCGAAACAAAAAGAAGCCCATATCGACATAGCCGATTGGATTATCTTTCAGATACGGGAGGGCAAGGTGATGAGTACAGCCAACCACTTGGTCGAGGCTGAGAGAATCCTCCAGCGGATGATAGAGAAGAATCCCGTCCTGCAAAAACTGATAGACGATTTAGACCTTGTGCTGGTCGGTGCATCTCCAATCGGCAACGATGATGAAAAACCTCCCTGACGGAGGAGAGCGGAAGCCGTAGGCTGGAGTTTGCAGACAATGGCTTGCCATTGATATAGCCCACTATAACTACACGCTCCGCTTACGTAGTTGTGGGCTCTCCCGAGGGGATTAGGGTTTTACCCTAATGACCCACTCAGGGCGTTTCTCCCCTGAGAACCAGAGCAAAGAGTGACCCTCTCTTTGCAATCTCCGCTTATGGGTTGCACCCCTAAGAACCCCATGCGTTTACGGACAGCGGAAAAGCAAACAATAAAGTACAAACCAAAAAACAAGTATCTATGGCAACAAAATCAAGCATACATATCAAGCCCTGCAACATCGCATCGAGCGAGGCTCACAACAGGAGGACTGCCGAATACATGCGCCACATCGGAGAGTCCAGAATCTATGTCGTTCCTGAACTATCCACCGATAACGAACAGTGGATAAATCCCGACTTCGGCAGTCCGGATTTGCGGATGCATTATGACAATATCAGACAGATGGTAAAGGAAAAGACCGGACGTGCCATGCAGGAAAAGGAGCGTGAACGCAAAGGCAAGAACGGTAAAATAGTCAAGATTGCGGGATGCTCCCCCATACGTGAAGGAGTGCTGCTTGTCAGGTCGGACACCACACTGGCAGACGTGCGTAAATTCGGTGAGGAGTGTCAAAGACGCTGGGGAATCACACCGCTGCAAATCTTCCTGCACAAGGATGAAGGGCATTGGCTGAACGGTCAGCCGGAAGCGGAAGACAGGGAAAGCTTCAAAGTCGGGGACAGATGGTTCAAGCCGAACTATCATGCCCATATCGTTTTCGACTGGATGAACCACGAAACAGGAAAGAGCCGAAAGCTCAATGACGATGACATGATGCAGATGCAGACCCTTGCATCCGACATCCTGCTGATGGAACGCGGGCAGTCAAAGGCTGTCACTGGTAAGGAGCATCTGGAACGGAACGACTTTATCATTGAGAAGCAGAAAGCTGAACTGCAACGCATGGATGCAGCCAAACGGCACAAAGAAGAACAGATAAATCTTGCCGAGCAGGAACTGAAACAGGTGAAATCAGAAATACGCACTGACAAGTTAAAGAAGACAGCCACCACGGCAGCGACAGCCATAACTAGTGGAGTTGCTTCTCTTTTCGGGAGTGGAAAACTGAAAGAACTGGAACGTGCCAACGAAAAACTGCAAGACGAGGTTTCAAAACGGAACACCAATATTGAAAAATTGCAGAGCCAAGTACAGCAGATGCAGAAACAGCATGATACGCAAATCCACAATCTCAGAGAAATGCACAGGCAGGAACTTGACATGAAAAAAAAAAGAACTGTCACGGCTCGCCAGAATCATAGACAAGGCTTTCAGGTGGTTTCCGATGTTCAGGGAAATGCTGCGCATGGAAAAGTTTTGTGCCATGCTGGGATTCTCTAAAGAAATGACTGAAAGTCTTATAGTCAAAAAAAGAAGCCCTGAAATGTAGCGGTAAAATCTATTCCGAGCAACACAGGCGGAACTTTGATATAAAGGATGATATTTTAAGGGTGGAAAATGACCCTGACGATGAAAGCAGGCTGAACCTGACAATAAACAGGAAGCCGATTGCCGACTGGTTCAGGGAGCAATGGCACAGGCTTAGATATGGAGCAAGAGTGCCGCAACAGGAAGAAAGAAAAAGTAGAGGATTCAAATTATAATAGAAGCAATTTGATTAGTAATCTAAAAGCACTCCGATAACGATTAGAGTGCTTTTAGATTGTTTATCATTAATTATCAAAGCAAGTGCAGTTTAAGATTTTACTGAAGTTTGCATTAATAAAGAATATACTACAGCTGATATATGCGCAACATATTGTGACGCTTGTGATTCATTTCCCTTGAAATCCTTAACAAATACCGCTAAGGTATAACTGATATTATTAGGCAGACATATATAGGCAACATCATTGTGAGCTGCAAGAACACCATTTTCATTAACATAACCTGAACCTGTCTTATGCGCTATAACAACCCCTTCTTTATCAAGAAGTGGAGCTGCTATCCTATCTACACCTGTTTTGCATTCTTTTAACGTATTCTTAATGAAACTTTGTTTCTCATCATCGATAAGACCTTCAGTAAACAAACGATTCATCAACATTGCAGCACCAAGAGGAGATGTATAGTTAGAGTAAGCCTTGTTATGGTCAGCCGACATTTCCTCTTCCGTATAAGCTATCTGAAAACTTGAACGAGGAATGAGTGTGGCTATAAAACTATCTGTTTGAGCGACATTAACCATATCCTTAAACATAAGGTTGCTTGCATTGTTGTCACTCTGAGTAAGAGTATAACGCAGCAAATCTCTCACTGTCAATGATATGACTGGCCCTGAATAATCTTTCAGCATAGGACTCCAAGTCTTTGGGTCAAGTTTATCCCTATTTATATTTACTAAGGTATCAAGTGAAATTCCTTTATTGTCAAAGTCATTACAAAGAGCTAATGCCTGATGAACCTTAAACACACTCATCATAGGATAAACACTCTTATTATTGACCTTAACCGTATCTCTGTTATTAACAATAACCGCCACACCAATTTCGCCAGGACAAGCTGAGACAATTTGAGAAATGCTATCAGTCAAAACATTTGTTAAAGGAGGCTTTGCGCTATCTTTTGTCGCTGATTTATGGAACAATGAAAATACCAAGATGAAAATGCAAACTAAAGCTATACTCAAAACTACGATTTTTTTGTTTTTTTCTGTTTTTTTCCATGTTTATATTATTTATATTTGTTTGACGAGAATATCTTTATTTGCCGACAAAGGTACATAACTTTACGGAAAAATATGTTTCTAAAATATATAAAAATATATAAATAGACAGCTGTGGGGAAAATGTGGGGAAAAATTAGATAATTAAAAAGGCTAAATGACTGAAAATAATCACTTAGCCTTTTAATCCGTACCCAGACCCGTACTTCGTAATTGCTGCGCCCATCATTCAAGACTGTCAAATCGGGTCTTTCCTGTCAAGCCAATGATGCCTATGCGTATGCCAAACACATGGATTACGGATTTCTCGTTCCGTGAACAAACACTTTATCCGCAACTCTGCTATGTGGTGTATTGGCTTAACTCCATTTCTATGGGCAACACTTTTGTTGCAGATTTCAAGCAGCTTTTATCGAAATACCCATCAGTAAGAACTCGTTTATTAGGCTTTCCTCATAATTGGGAACAAGAGCCTTTGTGGAGATAAAATAATTGCCCTGTTTCTTAAAAAGCACTGGGGCAAACCAGCTCCGTCTTTAATTGTTTCCAATAAATGGATTGTTTCAAGCCCCTATAGAAAGAGAACAAAAATTCCTGTGTGAAAATTAATCTACGACAAGGAGCAAGCAAGGAGCAATATCAAACAAAAATCAATACCTTTGCAGTACATATGAGATAGACCAAAACAAAAGTGGAATATCGGAAACGAATAGCAAGGAAAAGAGAAGAAACGACCCAAGTTGATGTCCTTTTTGAGTTAATAATCAATAAAAGCGTTAAATCTTCACCTTTTAGAATGTGCAATTAAAAATAACAACCATATTTCTGACTTATTATCTATAAAATATTGAGTAATAATCATTGGCATATATGGAATCGGCAGCCACACATCTTACCCTTACATTCATAAGCTTCTGCTGCATACGGATACAGTCCTTCAAGCGTATACCCTCATTGAATGCCTTGAACGAGAGGTGTTCGATGAACGATATGCCGTCTATCTGTATATTATTGACCTTTGCACCGAACTCGACGGACTTGGTTTCCTTGCCTCTGACGATGGGACGTACATAATGGCGGTCAATGCTGACGATGCGGTCACTGACTTTCCGCCCTTCAAACATTTCCTTTTCTTGTACAAGCACCTTTCTGATGATGGAAAGACGCTTATGATAATCCTGGGTATATCGGAGTAAAGCACCGTACTCGCTATGGATCCCATCCCTCTGTATGAGGAGTTTTTCAAGAAGCCTGATCATACGGCGCTTAAGCATTCTTGCCCTTGAAGCTCTCCTCTTTCTTTTTTCTTGCAGTAGGACAGATAGGATTCCGCCACATTCCTGTATTTGTTGCGCGGACGCCTTATGCCCAGCTCCCTGCAATGCAGGCTGATATGCCTGTAGAGCCATTCAAAACTTTCCCAAAGAAGTTTCATATCCGTAGGAAAACGCATATGGCTCTCATTGCATGTGGCATCGGTCATACACACGTGAAGGTTCTCAAGATAAGGTTTCCAGTGTGAAGCCAGGAGCTCCTGGAAAGAATCAATGTCAAGGCGGGATGCTATCTCATTACGGATGGCACTGACTATCTTGAAGTTGGTTATGGGAAGGGACGGGGAATCATAATCCCGCAGAACATCTGGTAGTGTATGTTCCCGTTCAGATGTTCCACCAGTTGCCTGTCGGAGAATCCGGTGTATGCCTTCAGGACCATAAGGGCGATCTTTGCGGAAGGACTGAATCTGTTCCTGCGTCCCAGGCGCCGGTCCGACAGGCCGGCGGCTTTTTGCCATACATTCAAACGGAAAGACCGAATGAAGCTTGCCAAGCTCACTCTCATTAAAACTCTTGTGGTATTTTTCCAGAATATCAAATTCTGTAAAACCCAAAGTAGGGTGAATTTCTGAAATATTCACTATCTTTGCCATATCTTATTAGTTTGGATATTTCCCCCGTTTTGGCCGTCAAACCTTATTTTCGGGGGAATACCTAAAGATACAAAAAAGCCAACTAATTCGCAATACTTTGTGTATGAATTAGTTGGCTGATTTTGTAATATTTAATGAATGTCCCTTTTTATTATCAGCGTTGAAAAAGATAGTCGCAACGAATTTTGATTCACCCTCTTATGTATTATAAATACAGTTCTCGGTCTTTGCCCTGTTATTAATCCATCGGCTCGTAATCCTTTGCCAGACCGCCTTCACTGGTTTCCTTATATAAGGAAGGAAGGTCATGACCGGTCTGTTTCATTACTTCCACCACTTTGTCAAAGGATACACGGTGATTACCGTCTGTAAAGGCAGAATAGATATTGGCATCAAGAGCTCGGGCCGCTGCATAGGCATTTCTTTCGATACAAGGGATTTGTACCAATCCGCATACCGGATCGCAAGTCATTCCCAAGTGATGCTCCAAGCCCATTTCGGCTGCATACTCTATCTGGGCCGGGCTACCTCCGAATAATTGGCTGGCAGCGGCGGATGCCATTGAACAGGCCACTCCTACTTCTGCCTGGCAACCGGCTTCGGCTCCGGAAATGGAGGCGTTGTGTTTTACTATATTTCCTATCAATCCGGCAGTAGCCAGTGCTCTTAAAATCCGCATATCGCTGAAGTCACGGCTTTTTTGCAAGTGATAAAGTACAGCCGGAACCACTCCGCATGATCCGCAAGTAGGGGCTGTGACGATTTTGCCACCTGAGGCGTTTTCTTCACTGACTGCCAGAGCGTATGAGAATACTAACCCGCGGGAACGCAGATTGTCCTTATAACCTTTTGCCTTAATATAGTAAGTGGAGGCTTTTCTGCGCAGATTGAGTGGCCCGGGTAATACGCCTTCTTGATCCAAACCACGCTCAATGGCTTCTCTCATGGTTTTCCATACTTCTGCCAGATAGTCCCAGATGTCTTCGTCTTCACATTGCTGGACGTATTCCCAGTAATTGCGCCCGGTACGTTCACACCAGTAGAGGATTTCACTCATACGGTTCATATCATAGATTTCCGGAGTTGAGCCTTTGTCGTGCCCTTCTTCGGCTAGAGCACCTCCGCCTACACTGAAAACAGTCCATTCATCTGTCACCTTTCCTTTTTCATTCAAAGATTTGAAAGTCATTCCATTGGGATGAAACGGATAGAAGACATGGGCTTTCCAGATAATTTCTGTAGGCGCATGCGGTTGCAATGTATCTAAAATGGCTACATCGGTCATGTGTCCTTTACCGGTAGCGGCGAGGCTTCCATAAAGAGTAACTTGAAAAGCTTTGGCTTCGGGATGTTTTCCTAAGAAGATTTCAGCAGCCTTGCGCGGTCCCATAGTATGACTGCTGGACGGACCGGTGCCGATGCGGTATAGTTCTCGGATAGATTTCATTTCGTTTTATAAGGTTAGTTATTATGAGGAACAAAGGTATAAAATAAAAGGGGGAAAGTAGCAAAAAAGGAAAAGAAAAACTCTCTTGACAAATAGGAAAGTTGTCAGGAGAGTTTGGAAAACCACCGGTAGGATTTGGTGTATTGTCTTTATTCTAATTGTCTTTGGATACCTTTGTCACCGACGACAAAATACTGATTATTTTCAATCAGCATGGCACGTCCGCGCTTTTTTTCCCGGTTTTCTTTATTGTCCACATTTACTCCGATAACCTTACCGTTATAGAAAGTGGAAATATCTTTGAAAATGGTATGTCCCACAATAATGTGTTTTGCCTTATAACGGTCCATAATCATTTCTAGGGAGTCTTTTGCCAGCGGATTGTATTTGCCATCGGTGCGTACCAGTCCGCGATACCAGATGGGACCGCTGTTTCCATACAGGAAGGCTGTGAGTGGAGAAAGCGCTTTGCGTTCTTTTTTCGTCATAAATAGTCCTTTACTCATTTCTTCATTGACAGTGGGAATGCTCAAGTTCTTGTCATAGAAGTCTTTGCCCAGTCCGGCATGTACATATAGGTCGTTACCTATCATTTGCATGGTGTTACGGGTTCCCAACCATCTGCCCAGTTCGGTATCGGGACCGAATAGCCGGGGGTATTCCATCTTTAGTTTTTCTGCTAATATTTTATATTTTTCTTTGGTGTATCGGAGGTCATTGGCCAGTACCATCGGTTCATGATTTCCCAGTATGAACGATACGTGTCCTCCGGCTTTGGCTGCTTCCTCTTCCAGTTTGTAAAATAGCCAGAAGATTTGCGGTACATCTTTTCCTCTGTCAAAAATATCACCGATAATCATCAGATGGTTTTTCCCGAAGCTCCATTTGTAGTCTTTATCAATGATATGATTGCCTTGTAACAGGCTGATTACACAGTCCAGCCTTCCATGAGGGTCGGACATGACAAAAACTTTGTCTGCCTGGGGATAATTCCATCCGGGACGTTTTACCGGGTGTAGTTTTACATCAAATGGAAACCTGCCTTTGTGGTCTGTCACATGCAGGGTAAAGTTTTGAGGTAATGTGGTATAAGTGGTATCAATGATATTCCCTTTCTTATCTACATTGATTACTCTGATTTGGCCGTCAGGCTGATACAATACGTATGGACCGTCGGCTGTTAATTCTTCTTTTTTCTCTTTGTCTTTCTTCTTGTCTTTGAAATCAAGAGTTCCGGCACTAAGGCCGGAACTGATGAAGGCGAGGGTAAATGCAAGAAGAAAGTGGTTGATAAAATTAGTCTTGCTTGTCATCGATTTGGTATTTGAATTATTTAATCGACATATCCTGGATTCTGTTTCATATTAGAATTTGCGTCCATTTCTTTTTTGGGAATAGGAAGTAGAATTTTATGGAAATTCCAGTCATATTCCATGTAAGCAGTATTATGTTTGGTTTTGTTTATATCACTGTCTTTCACATCGATTCGTTTGACAGTCATTCCATTTCTGATAACATCGTACATACGATGTCCTTCTGCTACCAATTCTTTACGACGTTCGTCTAATACATTTTCTAATGTTAATGTTTTTCCTTCCACTGAATTTTCCGGATTAGCTCGTTGTACTATGGAATTCAAATATTTCACTGCTTTGGCATTATCTCCTGTCTGTACGGCCGCTTCAGCAGCATTCAGATAGGCTTCTGAAAGGCGTATAAGCGGAATATTGGCATCGGTTATGTTTTCTCCTTGCTGAGGTTGGTATTTATTGACGTATGCGTAGTACTTTTTGTCAAAACTCAAGATTTTCAACCGGACGTCTTTGGGATCTTTCTTTAATAATTGATAAAAAGAGCAAGTAATACACATATCGTCATAACCGTTGTATGAGTTCAGATATCCCATGCTTTCTTTGCCCGGACTGTCTGTAGTCAGATTGACAATTTCGAATAATATTTCACCAGGATTGGATGCTGATGCGTCATTGCCCCATGCGGTTGGATATTCTTCGTTTGTCCAAAGAGCGTAGCCTTCTTTTTCTGCACCCTTTATTGCATTTTCAGCCATGGTCAATGCTTCATTGTATTCTCCTTTATATAAATATACTCGGCTCAACAATGTCATAGCAGCCCATCTGTTTACTTTTCCTTTATTAAAATCACCGCTCAACAGCTCTGTACTGTTTTTGAGGTCGGAAATAATTTCCGTATAACATTCGGCTACTGTATTTCGTGCGGGTTTACTGTCTATAGTTGATAACTCTTTCACAATGGGCACGCCTAATGAAGCTCCGTTATCTTTTAGGTAGGGATAACCAAAAATACGTGTCAGGTCGAATAGTGCCATACCACGGATGGCTAATGCCTGGCCTTTCAAATCATTTTTATATTCGGTTTCATCTTCATCTATAGATAGTTTATCAACATTCATTAGAATCAGATTACAGTTCTGGATAATAGAGTACAGATATGACCAATGACTGCTGGGACCATTGTCTTTAGTAAAATTGAAACGGTAATAATTACCGGTTCGTTTCGTTGAACTTACAGCCTGCATGTCATCTCCAGTTACATCTCCATAATATACCAGACGGCCGGAGTATGCATCTGAACTTTGCATTGTGCTGTAGATTCCGTTCAATGTGAATTCAATATCTGACAAAACATTGATACTGGTTTCTGTATCCACTTGTGTGGAGGGGGCTAGATCTAGCCAGTCATTTCCGCACGAAGTGACGGCAAACATAATGGAACTGATAAATAAATATTTAAATACTTTCATAATTCAAGTTTTTAATGGGTTAGAAATTAACGCTTAGACCAAAGGTTACAGTCTTCAAAGGAGGAGTTCCCCAGATGGCACTACCACCACTGACAGCTTCAGGATCATAATAATCATAAGCAGCCCATGTCCAAAGGTTGTTTGCGGAAGCATATACACGTACATTGTTAACTCCTATTTTTTGTGTCCATACTTGGGGCAGAGTTATTCCAAAAGTTAATGTTTTCAGGCGGATGAAGTCAGAACTGTGTAACCTGCGAGTAGTAGTGGATTTGTTCATCGCTACATCAGGACTTTCAATAAATAGTTCATATTTTGTGATATCACCAGGTTGTTTCCAACTATCGCGATAATAGGTTGGTATATTTGCTTCTAGGTCGTTACCACCATGCTCTGTTTTTTGTGCCCAATTGTCATAAGAATAACCGCCAAATTGGTAAGAGAACATGAAGTTTAAGTCGAACCATTTATAGCGTAATGTATTTGATAAACCTCCGATAACATTAGGCTCTGCATGCTTATCTAATACAATAGCATTGGCTTCACTATATTTTTCTGTAATCTCTTTTATATAGTTGCCGTTTTCGTCCAAATCATTGGTATAGAATTGGGGAGCGCCTGTTTCGGGATTGATCCCTGCGAACTCTATCATATAAAATGTACGGTATGATTTTCCTACTTTCCGTATTTGGGTACCACTGATAATTTCTGTTTGCATGCCATCCAATGTCACAATTTCATTTTTGTTGTGCGAGATGTTGAAAGTGGTATTCCAAGAGAAATCTTTAGTCTTTATATTGGTCGAACTGATTTCCAATTCCACTCCCTTATTTTTTACTTCACCAATATTCATAAGATAGCTGCCGAAACCTGTTGTCATAGAGATAGGACGATCCATCAACAAATTTTTAGTAGTACGAGTGTAGTATTCCAAAGTTGCGTTTATACGATTGAACAAACTGAAATCCAGACCTAAGTTAAGGTTGTAATTGGTTTCCCATTTTAAATCTGTATTTTTGATTTGTGATTGGATAATACCCGGTTGTTCCAAATAACCATTGGTTAAACTACTCAAACCCATATATCCGAAATAGTCAGATGGAAGTGTGCCATTGACACCATAAGATGCGCGTATTTTCAAATCGGTCAGCCAACCTTTGGCCGGATTCATGAATTCCTCTTCAATCATACGCCATGCGGCAGATACTGACCAGAAACTACCCCAACGGCTGTCTTTATGCAAACGGGAACTACCGTCAGTACGGAAACTACCACCTAGATAATATTTATTTTTATAGTCATAGTTTACACGTGTCAGATAAGATACCATGCGGGTTCTGGTAGAGCTGCCACCAACGGATTCGGTTTTCATACCATTGCTTATTTCATCTTTGTCTGCTGTAGCGAAATTAGTTGCATACCCTGACAGATAGTCACGATATTGGTCATCAATTTCATAACCTACCAATGCGTCAAAATGGTGATCGTTGGCTATATTAAACTTATAACTCAGTTGGTTTGCCCATACCATTTTCTTGTATTCGTAGAATTTTTTGCTCATGCCGCCATTTACATCCTCACCATTGGAAGTGCGGGGATCACTCCAATCCTTGCCTTTAGTGTTGGTGTAGTCATAGCTGAATGTTGATTTGAATTTTAAGTTTTTAATAAATTCATATTCGCCATAAATAGTGTTGAAAGCACGATTAACATATTCACGTTGATAGTCGTAAGTTGCAGATAATAGTGGATTACGATCACCGTTGCGGATAAAATCGCGGTTCCAGCTTCCATCTTCATTGTATGGTGTGTCTGAGGGGACAACAGCGTTACGTGATGAATAGAAAGGAGAAGTGTAGGAGGTACCTTCACCATATACATCTTGATTAACGGTAGCAAATAACATATTTGCCCCTAATTTTAATTTATCAGTTGCTTGATAATCTACATTTAAACGTCCGCTGATACGTTCTAAACCGGAGTTGATAGCAATACCTTCTTGTTTTAGGTAAGAGATAGATGAATAATATTTGAATTTGTCTGTTCCACCAGAAATGGAGGCTTCATAAGTCTGGTGATTTCCTTTTTTGAACATGATATCATCCCAATCGACATATCCACACCAAGGAACAGGAGCATAATCGTCAATATTTTCATTAGCATATGCTATGGCTTCGTCGTGACTATTTCCGTCTCTTAACGCACCGGCTACTAGACCGTTATAAATATATTCGCGGCGTTCTTCTCCCCCATAACAGGACGATAATCCATTGCGAAATCAGAACTACCCCAATCTGCTTTGAATGAAATTTGTGGCTTTCCACTTTTACCTTTTTTAGTAGTAATAAGTACTACACCATTGGCAAAGCGCGTGAACCGTAGAGAGAGGCGGCGCGGCATCTTTAATGATTGTTATGTTTTCAATATCAGAGCTATTGATAGTTGACATAATGTCAAGACCTGCATCTGAACTCATCGTATTGATAGAACCTGAACGCATAGGAATTCCGTCAATTACGTATAATGGAGAATTACTGGCATTAAAAGATCCCATACCGCGAATATTCAAAGAGGAAGAAGCTCCTGGTTGACCTGACGATGAACTGAATTGTACCCCGGGTGCATTACCTTGTAGTAAATCTTTGAATGAAACAGCCGGAATATCTTTCATTTTATCAGCCTTCACAGTAGAAGCAGAACCTGCGTATGCCGATTTCTTGAAAGTACCATAACCGGTAACAACCACTTCTTCCATAACATTATTATCAGGAGCCATGACTACTTTCAGTATCTTTCCGGCAGTGGCTTTAATTTCCTGCTTGCCATAACCTATATAGGAGATAATCAAAGTGGCAGGTATACGGTCTACATCTAATGAGAAGTGCCCGTCCAAATCTGTAGTAGTTCCATTCGTAGTACCTTTGACTAAGATATTCGCTCCAATAATAGGTTCTCCCGTCTCATCCAGTACTGTACCGGTTAATGTTGTTTTCTGTTGAGGAACAGCAGACTCTTTTTCTTCAATTTGCTTGATAGCAATAACGCCGTTGTGAACTGAATAGGTCAAACCGCTATTCATAAGACATTTATCAAGCACATTGGCTATTTTTTCGTTATTTACATTTAGGTTTTGGACTTTTATTTGTTTTACATCATTGGTGCTGTATACAAAAGTAAAGTCGGTTTGTCTTTGGATTTCCCAAAGAATTTCACTCAACGTGGCATTCTTGAATGAGGCTGTGACAGTGGCTTGTGCAAACACTTTGTTGGCAGCCTGCATAAAACCTGTGGTAATGATACAGAAAAATAGGAACGTAATCCACAAACGTTTACTACTTTTACCGTGATTGGTGTAGTTGTGTTTTTTGTCCATAATACATCATTTTTATTAGTTATAGAATGTGATTGTTTTGTTATTGACTTTTACGTGTACTTTTTGAGTCTCTTCCAACAAACGTACAAATGGAGTGATTTCCGAATACCGATCTACATTGCATCCGAAGCGTAGGTCTTTTATTTTCTCATTGGCAAAAATTACTTCCATGTCATACCAGCGTGATAGTATTTTCATGATATCTTCCAATCGCTGGTCTTTGAAATGAATTTTTCCTTTTATCCATGAGGTATAAAATCCGGCATCTACCATGCGTATCTGTATGCTGCTGTTTCCGAGGCTGATGGTAGCTTGCTGGGAAGGCTTTAAAATACAGCTTTCTCCAGTTTCTGTATTTACTTTGACAGAACCGTTTACCAAAGTTGTTTGATACTCTTCCTGTGGATAAGCAGAGATGTTGAATGTGGTTCCCAACACTTCTACTTGCATGCCTTGAGTGCATACTATAAATGGTTGCCCTGTTTTGCAGACTTCAAAATAGGCCTCGCCTTCCAGTTCCACTTTGCGTGGACCGTTATCAAATGTCACAGGAAAGCGGAGACTGGTCATTGCGTTCAGATGCACTTTTGTTCCATCACTTAACAATAGAGCATATTCTCCACCTCGTGGAGTTTCCACTTTATTATATACAGGCTTGTTTTTTGGGGCTGTTTTTGATGTTACTTGGTAATTCAGCATTGTAGAGTCCATGTGGACTCGGGCTCCGCCTATTTTCTCAAGCAGACTCTCTGTTTCTTTATTTATATGGATTGTCTGGCCGTCCTCCAATGTCAGAATAGCTTGGGATTCCCCAGGTAGAATGGATTGTGCGATGAACTGTTTGTCCGAAAGGGAAACGGGCGAGGTGAATTTCATGGAAATACTTACAAAAAGGACAGGTAACAGAATGATTGCGGCATAACTTACTATTTTGATATATCTGCTTCTGTTATTATTTCTTTTGATTCGCTTTTCCACTTCTTTCCATCCGGATGAAGGATTGAATGCCGTATTTTTCCGGAAATGTTGCTTTTGGTTTTCTTCATCACAAATTTTCTTGAATAAAATCTCGTGCGCTGTAGATTCTTCTCTCCAAGCAGTTAGTTTTATTGTTTCTTCCGGGGTTATTTCTTCCGACAGATACCTTGCTATGAGGTTGGCTATATAGAAATCTTGTTTTATCATATTTTGACCTGTTTTTTATCTCTTTTATAATAAAACAGGTCTGTTTGAAATTTGGGTGAATAATAAAACGACTTTTTTTGAAAAAAAACAAATTAATGTCTTTTTATATAAAGAACAAGAGGAAGTAATAGTAGTCTTTCAAATTCTCTCTGAGTTTCTTGTAGGCTATTTTCTTTAATGTATGGACTGTTTCTGTAGATATGTTTAGTCTGTCTGCTATTTCTGCGTTTTTTTTCCCTTCCAGAGATAGTTGCATAATGGCTTTCATTTGGTCAGGTAATTTATTTATGGCTTCAGAAACGATACGATAAGTTTCCTCTTCAACGATTGCATCGTGAAAAAAGGAATCCTTTTTCTTTTCGATGACATTTTGAGCGTATTCATATACTACTTTTGAATGCTCCAGTTCGTTGAGTGCTTTATTGCGTACAGCTGTATATAAAAATGCTTTTACCTGATGCAGATAAAAAAAATCTTCTCTTATTTGCCATAGTTTGGCAAATGAATCTTGTACAATATCTGCTGAAGTTTCTTGGTTTTCTGTATATTGATTGGCAAATAAGCATAGAGTTACATAATATTTATTGAAAATATCATGAAACCCTTGCTCATTAAGCTTAATACTTATAGTTGTATGAGAAGTTCCCGCTGCCACCTTTGCTTTTAATTTTCTCTAATTTTAGTGCGAATATAGAGAAAATTAATTAAAAACAGCCTCTTATTCTATTAAAATATTATTTTAAGTCTACTACAGTAATACCTGCCCCACCAAATTGTACGTGTTCGTCTTGATAGTGTGCTACTCCTGGAACACTTCCCAAATAGCTGCGAATCAGGGTGCGCAGTATGCCTGTACCTGTTCCGTGAAGGATACGTACACGGTCTATTCCCAATAGTATGGCATCATCGATAAAATAAGTTACTGCCTGTATCGCTTCATCGCCACGCATACCGCGTACATCAATATCTTGTTTGAAATTTAGTTTCTTTTCATATACCCGATCTTGTGTTTCACTGCTGACGAAGGTACTTTTTACCATTGTTTTCTGGGTGGGCTGTATTGGTGTGCTACGTTCCAGCTTATCCAGTTTTACATTGGTTTTTATCATTCCGAACATAACTATTGCATTTTTGCCATTAATTCCTAGTACTTCTCCGACACTGGATTGACCTTTGATCTTTACAGTGCTACCTACAGTGATAGGCTGTTCTTTGGGTATTGACAGTTGGGAAGATTCCGTCTTGGCTTTATCCTTTTTGTTTTTTTTCCGCTCTTGTTTTTCACGGAGTTTTTCCATTTTCCGGATAATTTCATCTTCCTTGTTCTTTTTCTCGATATCTTCTATCTGATTTTTAAAATCAGTCAGTTCCTGACGTGCCGATTGTGTACGTTCTTTGTCGGCTTGTGCTTCCTTGATGATACGGATGGTATTTTCAATTCGGGCATTTGATTCCTGTAATAATTTTTCCGCATCTTCTTTGGCCTTTCGCAAAATCTCTTTACGACTTTTCTCCAGTTCCTGTAGTTCTTCTTCGTATTTGGCGATGGTTTCTTCCATCTGTTTTTCTCGTTTGCGGATGTTCTGACGCTTGGTTTCCCAATAACGTTTGTCACGTACGATATCTTGTAGATATTTATCAGCATTGATATATTCACTCCCTACAATTTCGGATGCGTCGGCTATAACTTCTTCCGGTAAACCTATTTTCCTAGCTATTTCTACTGCAAATGAACTTCCCGGATTTCCTATTTGTAATTGGAATAAAGCTTGCATTAAATGCCTGTCATATAACATGGCACCATTAACCACTCCTTCGTGATCTTCGGCAAAATGTTTCAAATTTTGATAATGAGTGGTGATAACGCCGAATGTGCCCTTTTCATTGAAACGTTTCAACACAGCTTCAGCTATGGCTCCTCCAATTTGTGGTTCTGTACCTCCGCCGAATTCATCAATGAGGATAAGGCTGCGTTCGTTACAGCTTTTCATCATTGTTTTCATGTTGGTAAGGTGTGAGGAGTAGGTACTCAGATCGTCTTCGATACTTTGTTCGTCACCTATGTCTATAAAGATACTGCCGAATAATCCGGCATGGCTACGTTCATGTATCGGAATCGGCATACCACATTGTAACATATATTGTAGTAATCCCACAGTCTTCAGACAAACGGATTTACCTCCGGCATTCGGTCCGGATATAATTAGAATGCGTTGATTTTTAGTTAGTTCTATATCTAGAGGAACAACCTTTTTATTATGCTTGGCCAGCGAGAGTTGCAATAGTGGGTGTATGGCCATGGTCCAGTCCAAAATCTGTTTGTCTTCCAATGATGGTTTGGTGGCGTTCGTCTGAATGGAAAAATGGGCTTTGGCACGGATGAAATCAATTTCTGCCAAAAACTCGTATGACTGGAGGATGGCGGGGACCTGTGGGCGGATTATGATAGAGAAATCTGTCAGGATACGGATGATTTCCCGGCGTTCTTCTCCTTCCAATTCCCGTATTCTATTGTTTGCTTCCACTACTTCGGCCGGTTCTATGAAAACTGTTTTGCCGGTGGATGATTCATCGTGTACAATTCCCTTGATTTTCCGTTTTAATCCCGGTGCGACAGGGATGACGAGTCTTCCGTCACGCATGGTAGGAGTTACATCTTTATCAACATAACCTTCTGCTTGAGCGTTGCGTAGAATTGCATTCAAACTGCGTGATATGCTTCCGGCTGTCGAGGCCAGCTCTCTGCGGATGCGTAATAATTCGGAAGAAGCGTTGTCTTTGATTTTTCCGAATTTGTCTAAGATGTTGTTTATACGCGTAATGAGTTGAGGAAACACGATAATATCTCCTGCCAGTTTTTGTAGGGCAGGGTAGGGGGAGTTTTCTTGTTCTTCGTCATTCGGGGTCAGTGTCAGAAAATGGATGATATCACGAATCGTTTCTAAAGAACGGCGTAAATCAAACAGTTCTTGCTCATCCAAATACATACCTTCTACGCGGATACGTTTTAGTGATGGGCGTACATCAAAAAAATATTGGTCGGGAAAACTGTCTTCCTCTTGTATGATGCGTATGAATTCCATCACCTGTTCCAGCCATTCATTAATATCCTTAAAGGATTCTGAGAAGTTCATTTCATCTACTCTTTCTTGACCTAATGTGCTGAGACATTTCTCTTTTAGTAAATGACGGATGGAATCGAAACCTATTTTCTGTTCGAAATTCTGAGGGTATATCATGATTTATTTCTTTCGTTTATTATTCGTATGCAAAAATACGATTTGAAAATTTTATAGCAAAAAAACTGGTAAACTATTTGCTTATTTAAAATAAAGTTGTACCTTTGCAGCGCTTTCAACGGAAAGTACTTCTGAAAAGGAGTCTTGGAGAGGTGGCAGAGTGGTCGATTGCGGCGGTCTTGAAAACCGTTGTACTGCGAGGTACCCGGGGTTCGAATCCCTGTCTCTCCGCAACAAACGCTGAAAATCAGCAAATTGCAAAACAAACACCCAGTTTTACACCCAAGAATGTAAAGTCGGGTGTTTTTGTTTTATTTAAGATAATACAACCACTACATAATAAAAGAGTAGCGATATTAAAAGAATCCGATGAGAAAAGACTAATATTTATCTATCCATTCAGTTTGATTTTTCAGGACTTTACATCGTCCTGAAAGTATTTGTTATTGTATTCCAACGTCAGGAGTGGATTATAATACAAGTTTTTTGTGTGGATAGAATTTCGTTTTGCTTAATGTACGAAAGTACTTATCTATAAACGCATGAAATATTAGCACAATGAATCATTGGAAATCAACTTTGGCCGTGATAGGAATAGGCCAACTCATATCTATTTTAACAAGTACGATTGTTGGCTTCTCCATTATTTTTTGGATTAGCAACGAATTTAAATCCCCGACAGCTTTATCTCTGGCTATTTTAGCTGGATTTTTACCACAATTTGTATTAGGCTTGTTTGCCGGGGTCTATGTTGACAGATGGAATCGAAAGAAAACGATGTTTTATTCGGACTTGTTCATCGCGTTCTGTACCCTATGTCTTTTTATTGTGATAACCAAGGGTTATAAAGACCTTTCTTTTTTTTATCTATTGACTGCTTGTCGTTCAATAGGCAGTACGTTTCATGCACCTGCTTTACAGGCAAGCATCCCTCTACTGGTTCCCAAGCACCATCTTGTCAGGGTATCAGGTTTGTACCATTCCATTCAATCCTTCAGTGAGGTGATAGCTCCCGTTGTAGGGGCAAGCCTCGTTGTTTGGCTTCCCATACAGTATATTCTGCTCATAGATGTGATCGGAGCTGTTGCTGCTTGTCTGACCTTACTTTGTGTCCAGATTCCTTCTCTTCAAAAAACGAAAGTTCTTCCAGATTTCAAAAAGAACTGACGGAATGTTGGCATACCTTGCGGCGTACAATGGGCATTTTGCCTTTATTCGTATGCTTTACGCTGGTGACTTTTGTCCTTATGCCTGTTTTTACGTTATTTCCTTTTATGACGCTTCTGCATTTCAACGGAAACATTTTGCAAATGGGAGTTGTGGAAATGGGTTGGGGCTCAGGGGCATTGTTGGGCGGTTTAGTACTTGCCTGTAAGGCTTTGAAAAGCAAGCAAACATTAGTGATGCATACGGCTTATGTGATATTGGGATTGTATCTGATTAGCGCCAGTTATTTACCATCAAGCGCATTTATAGGTTTTGTTTGCCTAACATTTACAGGAGGCATAGCTTATTCCATTTACCATGCGCTTTTCATCGCTATTATTCAGCAGAACTTGGCTTCGGACATGCTTGGACGGACTTTTTCTCTCATCTTTAGTTTGAGTACCTTTCCATCAATGCTGGGTATCGTAGCTTCAGGATATTGGGTGGAAGCATGGGGTATCACATCCGTCTTTATGATCAGCGGATGGGTTATCTTTCTGATTGGAGTGGGTGCAAATTTTATTTCTTCAATCAAGCAGTTGGATAATTACGCATAGTATTATTTATTAAAGAATTATTATATGACAAAGAAAGAACACACTACGATTACAGAGTTATTTCAAGTTTTGGACTTGTTGGAAAGCCTGGACATGCAGTTTTGGTTGGATGGAGGCTGGGGAGTGGATGTCTTGTACGGACAGCAAACCCGCTTGCATAGAGATATTGACATTGATTTTGATGCCAATTATACAGACCAACTCCTTGATCTTTTGCAGGAGAGAGGATATCAAATTGAAACAAATTGGTTGCCCACCCGTGTGGAACTGTATAGCAAAGAATTAGGCTATATTGATATCCATCCTTTTGTCTTGAATGCGGACGGCACTTCCAAACAAGCCGACTTGGATGGAGGCTGGTATGAATTTCAACCGGACTATTTTGGAACAGCAGTCTTTGAAGGCAGAAGCATCCCTTGCATTTCTGCAAAAGGGCAACAAGTATTCCATTCGGGCTACGATTTAAGAGAGAAGGATATTCACGATTTATCTATAATTAAACAATGTATAACAACAATGAGCCTAACAATTAGATAAGAACAAGAAAATGACAGAAAAACAAATTGTCTGGTATATCTTACTTACAGAAGTAAAGATAGACAGTGACACCCAGTCTGTCACATCCCTGAGTGTAGCTCCATTGGCAGTCTTGCCGGAATTCCAGCGTAAGGGTGGGGGGGGGATGTTGATTCAGTAAGCCCATCAGAGGGCAGCACTTTTGGGTTACGGCACAGCAGTCGTATTGGGGCATAAAGAGTATTATCCTCGATTTGGCTATCGCAAGGCTATCGATTTAGGAATTGAATTTCCTTTCGAAGTCTCTCATGAATATTGCATGGTGGCTGAATTAATACCTGGAGCTACTGAGAATGTGAAAGGTATGGTTTGTTATCCAACTGACTTTAAATAGTTTAACAAGTAAAATTCATTATATAACTCGGACTGGGTATTTCAATTTCCCAGTCCGTATTCTGATAGTACTTATTCAATTGGAAGATTGTGTTGCTTCAAGAATGAAAGTTTATCCCAATACCCTCTTTGAAAGACGATTTTGTTATCTTTTACATGAAAAAATCCGCATCCACGAAGTCCAAGAGAGTCTTTCCATTCCATGATAGCCCATTCGCCATCTTCAAAAATATTTTCCACCATACAAACCATTTTAGCAGTGGCAAATTCATTCACAAACATTTTGTAGATTGATTCTTTACCTATTATTGGTTCGTTTGCGACTTGATGATTTACTGCATTAGTAGCATACAGCTCTGCTATATGATAAGCATCTGCTTTGTTAAAGCAATCTATCCATTTTTCCAAAACTTCTTTAGGCTTCATTTTTTATAAATTCTTAGGATTTTGATTCTGTAATAAAAACAATCTGTTTGGATGCATAGATACTTGATTTTATTAATAATAGGCTATTCTATATTCTAAATCCTCTGGATTTTTGCTCTCTCTGCACCGAGTTACGTAGATTCTGCTGTAACTTTTCCCATTGTTCCTTAAACCATTGTACTATGGGTTGTCGGTTTATGGTCAGCATAAGCTTACCACTATCCATCGGATGTTTCTCAACCCTAAAAATATCATTCTTGATGTCAAATTTCCACCTGTGTTCTTCGGAATAAATTTTGCCACTACATTGTATGGATTCTTTCTTTGTCAAGAGGTTTTCTATCATGTCTTTGGTAAACCCGATAACAGCGCATAATTTTTCCATTCTCAACATCTCTTTGAACATGGGAAACCATTTGTGGGCTTTTTTCAAGCAAGGTGCTCAATCGTGATATTTCCTTGTCTTTGGCTTCAAGTTCTTGATTATGTATTCTTTGAAGATTACGAATTTGTCTGCTATGCTGTTCCTGTATTTGTTGTATCTGAATTTTTAATTCATCAGTAGCTTTGTCCCGTTTGGTAATTTCCTGATGTAGCTGCTCGATGTGATGTTCCAGTTCTTTCAGCTTACCGCTTCCGAAAAGAGAACCTACACCGCTTGCTATGGCGGTAGCAGCATTGGTGGCTGTTTTCTTTAGTTTGTCCGTGCGTATCTCTGCTTTTACCTGTTTGAGTTCCTGTTCGGCAAGGCTTACTTGTTGTTCCTTGTGTCGCTTGGTTTCCTCTATACGTTGCAGTTCGGCTTTCTGCTTCTCAATGATGAAATCATTTCGTTCCAGATGCTCTTTACCTGTGACAGCTTTTGCCTGTCCACGTTCCATCAGGAGAATATCGGAAGCAAGGGTCTGCATGGTTGCCATATCCTCGTCATTGAGCTTTCGGCTCTTTCCAGTTTCATGGTTCATCCAGTCGAATACGACATGAGCATGATAATTTGTTTGAACCATCTGTTACCGACTTGGAAGCTCTCCTTGTCTTCTGCTTCCGGCTGACCGTTCAGCCAATGCCCTTCGTCTTTATGCAGGAAAATCTGTAGCGGAGTGATGCCCCAGCGTCTTTGGCACTCTTCACCGAATTTGCGTACATCAGCCAGTGTGGTGTCCGGTCTGATAAGCAATACTCCTTCACGGATGGGTGAGCATCCCGCCACCTTGATAATCTTTCCATTCTTTCCCTTGCGTTCCCTTTCCTTTTCCTGCATGGCACGTCCGGTCTTTTCCTTGACCATTTGCTTGATATTGTCATAATGAGTTCGCAGTTCGGGAGTGCCGAAGTCGGGATTTATCCACTGTTCGTTATCGGTGGAAAGTTCGGGAACGACATAGATTCTGGACTCCCCGATATTACGCATATACTCGGCAGTCCTTCGGTTGTGTGCCTCGCTCGATGCGATGTTGCAAGGCTTGATATGTATGCTTGATTTTGTTGCCATAGCTTCTTTCCTTTGTTTACAATTGATTTACTTTGCTCGCTTTCGCAGAGGGGTTCTTAGGGGTAACCCATAAGCGGAGATTGCAAAGAGAGGGTCACTCTTTGCTCGGGGTTCTCAGGGGTGAAACGCCCTGAGTGGGGGTCATTAGGGCAAAGCCCTAATCCCTCGGGAGAGCCCACAACTACGAAAGCGAAGCGTGTAGTTATAGTGGGCTATAACTGGAAGCCGTTCTTCTTTTCCGGTGATTGGCTGCGCACCCCTTTGGCGGACTGGAGCTGCCTTTTTCTTTCAATCTGTTTCTGTAAGTATTCGTTCAAGTCCTTGCATCCTCTGTAAATCTGCGAAGCGTCCCGGATGTACCGCTCTCTGCCGTATTCCATGCGGATTTGCCGGAGTGCTTCCAGTCCTGCATGGTCGTTGTCGAAAAAGCAGTGGATGCGTTCGTAATTGCCCAACGGATAGAGAGCCTTGTTTACATTCGATACGGAGTTCAATACAATGTAGTCCTGCCCGTCCAATTCCGGATAATTTGGGCAGCTCTCTTGTCTCAATGTCAAAAAGGAGAGGTAGTCCATAAATCCCTCGAACACATAACAGGTATTCCTCGCTTTTTCCCGACTGCCTGATGTGGGAGATTTCCTTTGGGGCGATGCAGCCCTTGAAATAGCGGTTGCGGATTTCATATCCACACGAACCATTGGGAAAGGCGATGGCAAAGTACCGCTTGCCGTTGTGAGTGAAACGTGCTTCACTACATTCTCTTTTCGCCAGTTTTATGTTAATTCCTCTACCTTGTAAGTAGGCAAGCAGGGCAGTAGATGACAGCGGAACAATCTCCAACTGTTGGAAGCTCGGCTCGGAAGAGTTTTGCTTTCCAAAAGAGAAAGATACCGGGCGCACGTGCGGTGTCTGCTCTGCTATCCGTTTCAAGATGTAAGGTACATGGTCGGTAGCGTACAGGTGTGCAGCCAGTTCTATGATACCACCACCTTTACCCAAACCGAAGTCATACCATTGTTCACGTTCGGTATTTACCTTGAACGAGGCTTCGGCTTCTTCCCTTAACGGTGATTTATACCACAGATTGACACCTTGTTGCTTGACGGGAGAATATCCTAAACTATGCAGATAATCCGCTATTCTGATTTGCTTGGCTGTCTGTATATCCATAAAATGATTGTTTTAGTAGTTGGTGAATTGGTTTATTTTTCTTTTTGCCCGTACCTTTTTAGGAAGTACGGTCTATAATCACTTCACTAAATTCTCGTATATATAGGATACGGTAATAAAGTGAAGTGATTTAGTCCCATTCCCCAAGCACTTCACTATATTCCTAATATATACACCCCGAGAATAAAGTGAAGTGATTGCAGGGAAATGGGCTAATAGTGGAAGTCAGGCATGAATGTGTATTTTCTGCCTGTCTCCTGCACTATCATCCGTTTGTTGCGGAGCATGGTGATGAGCGATACCGCCTTTTTATGGTTCAACTTTACACCCACTGACATATAGGTCTTGATTAAGGCATCTTCCAGTTCCTTGTAGCCGTATTCCTCTTTCAGCCCGAAAACGGCTTCCAATGCGATACGGTGCTGCTGCTCGGTGATATGCCTGTAAGGGTCGAACTTCTCTTCTTCGGGTCTTCCCGGCTTCTTTGTTTCAGGTTTGTATCCCTCAATGAGTTCGGGAAGGGCTTTGTCGTTGATACGGAATGCGAAAGGCTCAAAGTCCATTGCCCGGATGTGAATGGCTGAAACATGGCTGATGTCACCGTTGCCCTTGTCCTTTTCTACCTGCAATACGGTTTCCGCCTTGTTGTTCAACTCCGTACCAATGTGCCCTCTTGCGTTCTCATCCCCTTTGTTCTGATGCAGTATCGTATGGATATGTATCTGCCTGTCGTCCGTCCACTGCATCAGCTTGGATATGATGCGTGTTGATTCACTGGGGCTGTTGATGTCATACACCATATCCCGTATGCCGTCTATAATTACAAGACCGATTTCGGGTGTATTGTAAATAGCCTGTTCCACAATCCTGATACGCTGCTCAGGCGTGTATTTTCTTAAGGCAAGAAATTCAAGATTCTCATTGTCCCTATCATCTGGCAAACCAGCCATTCGCAAAATGCGCGTCATGACTTTCAGACAATGGTAAGGGCTTTGCTCTGTATCAACATAAAGCACTTTCCGCTTATCTTCAGGCAGTTCAGCCACATACCGCAGCACTGTGCCGTTCTTCAATGCAGCGGCTACGATAGCCGATACATTGAACGTTTTTTTACTTTTGGCTTTGCCGATGGATGCGCTGAAATTACCCAATGTCCCAATGACAGAATCATGTACTTTAAGGATTTCAGGTGCTTTCTCATAACTTTTCGACAGGCTCAAACGTGAGGCTTGCCAAAGGATTATGGCTTCTTCAGCCGATATTTCCTTAGTCTCTTTCATATAGTCCATAGCCATGCCTCCCGTTATTTCCGTCCTCCTGTTTTCTTTCCAGCCAGTTCAAGGGCAAGCTCAACATCCACGATAATCTTACGTCCTATCTGAGTGATTGCCTTGTCAATCTTTCCGCTTTTCTTGATACGGTTGGCGGTGGGTAGGCTGCACCCGAACAGTTTGGCTATGCCCAGTATTCCGTACACATATTTTCTTTCTGTGTCTGTAATGGGCTGTGGCTGCGTTTCCGTTTGACGGGAAGCGTGCTTACTTAGGAATATGAACTCTTCACCTGTCATCTGCCAGACGGGTTTTGATAATAATTCTTGAAGATTTTTCATCGTTCAATCTATTTAGTCGTTTAACAATCAGCCCTGCGCACTGGCTGTTATCTCTGTTCTCGAACGATGCAAAATTAGGTAGGGTTGTAAGTGGTAAGGATGTGGTTGATATAAATGGAATATCTTGTTATTTATCTGAATATCAGATAATAAAAATACCACTCAAAAATTTAATTTGAGTGGTAAAAGTGGTTGTTTCGTAAAATGTCAGGGCATATCACAGATTATCGGAATATACCATCCATTTCTTTGGCAAATTTCCGGTTGCTGTCACTGGGGAAATCGGAAACAGGCTCTTTGTACTTTGACTTGTAGTAGCTTTCCTCAATATCCAATATTTTCAGGATATTCCTCTTCCAATTCTCCCTGTCCTGTTTGGGCAGTTTTTCGCTCATCAGGAATATCAGATAGCAGGTACGTATTTTTTCTCTCGGTCTGATTTGGGGTTTGGTGTCGCTTGGTAGCAGGTTCATGCAGGTATAGAAATCATGTTCGGAAATATTCTCGAACTGTTCTCCCACGCAGGTTACATGAATGAGCGAAAGCAGTTCCATATTGAAATACTCAGTCTGTTTCGTTCCCAGCACTTCTTCCTGTATGTTGGGGGCATTTGGTTCTTGTTCGGCTGGCTCTTCCGGCTCGTTTGTTTCATCAAATACATATTTCGCCAATGTCTCTTTGAGGTGGCAGCCCAGCCGATAGATTTCATTGAAACGGCTTTTTGCATATTGCAGGGCTTTCTCTCTGGTCTGTTTTTGCAGATCGTAGAGTTCGGTCAGCTTGTTTTTTTCTCCTCGTATTCATCTTTGCACCGTTCATATTCCATTTCCGCACGCTTTTCATCCTCTGCAGTGTGTTCCCGATAACCTATGGAATCGTATCGGTGGTATGCTTCGTTTAGCGGAGCATGGAGCTTGGTCGTCTTGTATTGCTGTTCTTCTATGGCTTCTTTATAGATTTCTGAAACTCGGAAGCAGATATTGTAAACGGTCTGTTCATCCGGCATACATCCTTTCTTGTAATAACTTATGTTTTCGCATACTTCCTTTTTCAGGCTATTCAGAATCAGTGTGTATTGCTCCTGTGGAAGATGAAACACCAGTTCAAGAATGGCTGTTTCAAGAACCGTTACATCATTGTAGTCCAGATAGAACTTGGTAATGAATTTCTGCTTTTCAAAAGAGAAACCTTTATTATCAAACCAGTCTTTATATATTCTGTTCAATTCTCCGTATCGGGGAATCAGCGTTGTAATTACATCTTTCATGGACGCAACTATTTTTGAGTGTTATTGTCTTTGTCAAGGAAAGAGGCCAGTTCTTCTTCCACTTCTTCCACGCTGGGCAACGCTGATTTCAGTTTTCGGGAATCGCTTTGCTCAATTGGTAATCGCTGATGCCGATGGGCTGGTCATAGCCTGTCAATGCGTATTGTGCCACAACTTCGTCTTTTCCCTTGCATAGCAACAACCCGATAGTCTTGTTGTCATTCTCTCCCCTCAGTTTATCATCCACCACATTGATGTAGAAGTTCAGTTGTCCTGCATACTCCGGTTTGAATGGGGTAGCCTTTAATTCTACCACGATATATGCGTGCAACGGAATGGAATATAGAATCAGGTCGGCAAAGAAATCGCTGTTTCCGACTTGGAAGTGCTTCTGCCGGGCAACGAAGGCAAAACCGTTGCCCATTTCCAACAGGTAGCGGGTAACGTGTTTCACCAGCTGTTCTTCAATATCCCTTTCGTCTGCTTTTTCTTTGGCTCCTGCCAAATCAAAGATGTACGGGTCTTTGAGTAGGTAATTGGCAAGGTCGCTTTGTGGAGCCGGAAGTGTGGTCGTGAAATTGTTTACCTTGTTGTTGCTGATTTGCCGGCTATACAAATCACTGTCAATTTGCATTTTCAATACATTGCTGCTCCATCCCATTTCTACAGACTGCTTCATGTACCAGTAGCTTAGACCTAAAGGTAGCGAACTGTCAAGTATAGTCATTTGGCTTGTCCAGTTTATTTTGGCTATAGGAGAGGTCAAGAAAACTTCTTCTATTTCCCTGATTCCCATCCTGTAAATGGCAGACACGGTTTTTCCCACATCTTCAAATTGCGCAGGAACTTCCTGCGTAATTGCTAATGATTGACAATCAATCGATTGCATTTGCGCAGTAAGTTCCTGCGTAAATTGCTTGTCATTCAGTTTTAATACTTCATTGGTCACACTCTGTATGGTTGGGACAGACAGGCTTGCATCTGTTTCTATGAAACTTTGCAACGCTCTTAAAGGATATGCTTTTGCAAACTGGCACATATAGGTAAGGTTACGTTCCGAATAGCCTTTCTTTTCAGGGTAATGCAGTCGGATAGCCTTTGCCAACTGCTTGATGATTTTGCTTCCCCATCCGTGCAGCTGCTGGTGATAAAGGATGTAATTGCCTACCTTCCAGTAATGGAACAGCATTTGTGCATTGGCTGCAACAATCAGCCTTACTTGTGCCTGTTCTATTTCCGAACCGACCGCTTGTATGAATGCATCAAAATTCGTTTTCTCTATGTTGGATTCCTTGTTGCTCATATTGTGATGATAATTTCTACAAATATAGTCATTGGTAACTATCTATGAAACTGTTTGATACTTTTATAGTTGATTAAACTTGTTCATGGCATTTGCCTTAATATCATCCGCTATGTCAATGTAGGGTTTCATAGCTTTGTAGTCGCTGTGTCCCGTCCATTTCATGACTACCTGTGCCGGGATTCCGAGAGCCAGCGCATTGCAGATGAATGTCCTTCTTCCTGCATGGGTACTGAGCAAAGCGTATTTGGGTGTGACTTCATCAATACGTTCATTTCCCTTGTAGTAGGTTTCCCGTACAGGCTCGTTGATTTCTGCCAGTTCGCCCAGCTCTTTCAGGTAATCGTTCATCTTCTGGTTGCTGATGACGGGCAGAGCCATGTAATTCTCGAAATGGATGTCCTTGTATTTGTCCAGTATGGCTTTGCTGTATTTGTTCAGTTCAATCGTCAGACTGTCGGCAGTCTTGACTGTGGTTATTTCGATGTGGTCGGACTTCACATCGCTTCTTTTCAGATTGCGAACATCCGAATACCGCAAACTCGTAAAGCAGCAGAACAGGAAAACATCACGCACACGTTCCAGGTATTGCTTATCCTTGGGTATCTGGTAGTCTTTCAACTTGTTCAGTTCATCCCAAGTCAGGAAGATTACTTTTTTTCGAGGTGGTTTTCAGTTTCGGTTTGAACGTATCGTATGCAATGTTCTGATGATGTCCTTTCTTGAAGCTCCAGCGCAGGAACCATTTGAGGAATCCCATTTGCTTGCCGATGGTGCTGTTTCTCATATCCTTGGTGTCACGCAGGAAGTTGACGTATTCGTTCAATCCAAACTCGTTGAAATAGTTGAACGTTGCATCCTCCTTGAACTCTTTGAGGTGGTTCCTCACTGCTGCAAATTTTTCATAGGTGGATGCCGTCCAGTTATTCTGGTTACCGCACTCTTTTACAAACTCATCGAACACCTCCCAAAAGCTGACAGGGGCTTCTTCCGGCTGTTCTTCGCTGGTGTCTTTCATTCTCATGTTGAAAGCTTCCTTCAACTGTTGGGTCGTTGGCATGACCTCCTGCACCTCAAATTCCTTGAAAATATTCTGGATTTCGGCATAGTATTTCAGCAAGTCCGTATTGATTTCGGCTGCACTTTGCTTTAGCTTGTTGGTACATCCGTTCTTTACCCACTGCTTATCTGCATCCCATTTGGCTACGTCAATCCGGTAGCCCGTTGTAAACTCGATGCGTTGGCTGGCAAAGATGACACGCATACGGATGGGTACGTTCTCTACGATTGGCACACCGTTCTTTTTCCGGCTCTCCAATGCAAAAATGATGTTGCGCTTGATATTCATAATTGGGTGCGTTTGAAATTCTACACCCAAATATACACCCAATTATTGAGATAGCAAAAGACATTTAGAAACATTTACTTTTACTCTATATTGTAATTTACACTTGATTATCAGTCGTTTGCAGTTTTATGATATTCTGTGAAAGTATAAGTTCGAGAGCCTGTCTCTCCGCTGGAAAGAATTGCAAAACAAAGAAAATCCCTGTAAATTAATACTTTACGGGGATTTTTTGTTTTTGCTGCATAGCAAAAATAAGCATATTTTTTCATTAGAAAGTTCGGGAGCATTTATACCCTCATGCCCTCACTGTATGTATAATGGGTTTATTATGAATGACTTATATGATAATGGTAAAAAAAATTGCTCTCACTTATACTCTCATGCCCTCACTACGTTTTGAAGTTGATTTTCACATAATATGCTTGCTGTCAGCCATATATTCTTTTTTATAGACAGTTCCTGCCTGGTATAAAGTAGGGCGTTTTCAAGCCTTTTCCTCGTAAGAAATGCGCATGAAAGAGGAAACTTCCACGAAATGATAGCTTACGGATCGCGGCAGCGGTAAAAAAGAACAAGACATTTTAAAAAAAGCTCTTGTTCTTTTAAAAAAAGGCGGTTATCTTTTTTAAAAAGCTCTTGATCTTTTTTTAAAACGCCCTTGTCTTTGATATGGAATTTTATTCTGGACTGAGGCATTTTACATATACATACGCATAAGCTCGTACGTACGTAGGTATAGCCTTGTATGGATGTATGTGCAAAAGCGTGTTTATACCCGTTCTCTTTGTATTTCTTTAAATGCTTTTCACTTATTCTTATTGAATTTGTGCATTGATTTCGTTTCTGAACTTTATAGGATTGGTGATAAAGTCAAATTTGTTGGTGACCCCGCCTGTAGTAACTACAATAGAACCAAAACCGAGCATACGTCCCATGAGGCTTTGATTAATCCGTATTCCTTCGCATTTGTTTAAAACCAATTCAAGGGCATCCCGGTTTAAAATACCGGATTTTAGAATGACTTTCTTGTTTGTGACAACATATTCAGCTCCCATCTTAAGAAGAATTCTTTTTATCAATTGGAATAATCCTGACAACAATAGAAATATGCTGACATAATAGAATAATCCGGTTTGTGCGGAAGAAAAGAAGGCGCTTAATAATAGTAGTATTACCGGATATGCAAATATATACCAGTGAATATCTGCTTTGTATTTAATTTCTTCACCAGCTTGTAGATTGTTTTGGATATAGCTCATCGTTTTTGTAAATTAATAAATTGCATAATTTTATTATCAAGAGACAAATATACAAATAATCAGAATGGTATGAAATAAATCTAGATTTATTTTAAGGCTGAAACTTAAAATAAAAACAATTCTTACTTGTTCTTATTCTTGTCAATCTCTCTCTTATTATCAAATATTTTATTCTTGTACTTGCTGTTTCAAGAATTTGTAATCCTTATAATTTTTTCCTCTCTTTATTCGGAAAGTTAGTTTATGCCATTCATCTTTTGTTAGGGGAATATCCACGTTCATGCAAAAATAGCAGGTTTCGTAGCCAATAAGAGGAGAAATCCATATTTTTCCTATACATTCTTTCTTGCCGGAGTTGGAATAATATAAAAGACAGCGTACTCTTCTTATTTGTATGCTGTCTTCATTGCATACTTTTACCTCTATACGTTTACCTTTTCCGATGTTGTAGAATTGGGGAGCAGACATTTTTATTTTGTTTAAAATACTATCTTTATCATTTACACTGACTACGACGAACTTCTCTATATTGTTTGGCGATTGGGAGAAAGTGCTTTTTGTGGCAAACAACAATATTAAAAGTAATGTTATAATTTTTTTCATGTGATTGGACTTGTTGGTTAAAGCAGTAGCAGATTATTAATTAAGAATTTATTCTTCCGATAATAAATACTTCATACTGCAAAGTAAATGTTTTTTGTTTTAAGGGTTATAATTGTTAAAATGCAAAAATAGCCTGCATCCGCTAATATGTCAAGGGCTGTTTTTCATAAAAAATGTTCAATTCTTTGGTATTTCTTTGGGGTTTTCTTGGTATGAAATTTCTGATAGATTATATGAAAAGTGATTTGGAGGCTATTGAAATTCTTTTAGAGTGGTGCATTAAGCGATGGGATGTTTTAAAAGTCTGGTTGGCATTTTAATGCTTTATCTTTGTAATTTGAACAAAAAGTAATAAATAAAAGAGGTATATGGACATTCTTGTATGGAGTGGTCTTGGAAACTCCGATTATTTGGAAAAATGATGTCGTTTTCCAATATATATTTGTACTTTTGGCTGAAAAGAAAAAAAAGGTATATCCCGTGTTTATATCGGGTGTGTTTATATGTATTTTAATGGACTACGGTTTTATGACAAACATTATAGATAATATGCTCTCTTTGTGTCCGGTTTCTGAAGATACGATACAAGAACTGAAAAAATGTATGATTTTATGTCGTTTCCCTAAGAAATATCAGTTAATAAAGGAGAATACATTTTGTAAATCAGCTTATTTCATAGAAAAAGGAATGACACGTTCTTTCTGGCTTGTAAATGGAGAAGAAATAACAACCTCCTTTTCATGGGAAGGAGGTATTGTTTTCAGTATGGACGAGTTGTACTATAATAAGCCGAGCGAGGAATTTGTGGAAACGCTTGAAGATGTAGTTGTTTACAAAATATCATTAGCTGATTTAACCAGACTGTTTCAGACTAATATTGAATTGGCTAATTGGGGGAGGATTATTCATCAAAATGAGTACAGGCGTTTGCATCGTTCTCACAAAGAACGGCTGACTTTGCCAGCAAAGGAAAGATATGAGGAGTTTAAACAACAGTTTCCTCAGATATGCCAACGGGTGAAGTTAAGGTATATTGCATCTTATTTGGGTATAACACTTCCCACACTTAGTCGTCTCCGAGCTAAGAAATAATTTATGTATTGCTGATTTTTTGTCATAGGACAAATTTAAAAGCCTTTAAGTTGTGTAACTTTGCAGCATTATTAGTAACAGTTAAAAAGAATCAATTATTAAATCTATTAATTTATTATGGAAAAAATCTCTTCTGCAGCATTTACTGATACAAAGCCTCATTATGATCTTCTTGATGGATTGAGAGGAGTTGCTGCTCTTATGGTAATATGGTATCATGTATTTGAAGGTTTTGCTTTTGCTAGTGCCGGCAATATCGAAACTCTCAACCACGGGTATCTTGCTGTGGATTTCTTTTTTATTCTTTCGGGGTTTGTTATCGGTTATGCGTATGATGACCGTTGGGGGAAGAATTTCACTATGAAAGACTTTTTCAAACGCCGTTTGATCCGTCTTCATCCGATGGTAATTATGGGTGCTGTTTTGGGAGCTATTACGTTCTGTATTCAGGGTTGTGTGCAATGGGATGGAACGCATGTCGCTATTTCCATGATTATGTTGTCTTTACTTTGTACAATATTCTTTATTCCTGCCATGCCGGGTGTGGGATATGAAGTTCGTGGTAATGGTGAGATGTTTCCGTTGAACGGACCTTGCTGGTCCCTGTTTTTTGAGTATATAGGTAATATTCTTTATGCGTTGTTCATTCGTCGGTTATCTAATAAAGCATTGGCTGTGCTGGTTGTGATGCTGGGTATGGCATTAGCGTCATTCGCTGTTTTCAATGTGTCTGGTTATGGGAATATGGGAGTGGGATGGACACTCGACGGAGTGAATTTCTTAGGTGGAACTTTGCGTATGCTTTTCCCATTTTCATTGGGTATGTTGATGTCGCGTAACTTCAAGCCTATGAAGGTGAATGGGGCGTTTTGGATATGTACTATTATACTGATTGCGCTGTTTTCGGTTCCTTATCTGGAAGGATTGGAGCCTATTTGCATGAATGGTATTTATGAAGCTTTTTGTGTAATTGTGGTTTTTCCTTTTCTTGTGTGGCTGGGGGCGTCGGGTAACTACTACGGATAAGCAGTCTACAAAGATATGCAAGTTCTTGGGAGATATATCCTATCCGGTTTATGTAGTACATTATCCGTTGATGTATTTGTTCTACGCATGGTTGATTGAGAATAAACTTTATACATTGGGAGAAACTTGGTATGTAGCTGTGGGTGTTTTTGTTTTGAGTGTCATTTTGGCTTGCCTGTGTCTGAAACTGTATGATGAGCCTGTGAGAAAATGGCTGACTAAGAAGTTTCTTGCTCCCCAATAAAAATACTGTATTTCTTGATTGATGTTCATTAAAAGGGCGGATACTATATAAGAAAATATTACAGCTTTGAATAACAGATAATTAGATGAATGGCATCCGATCAGTAAATTCGGATGCCTGCATTGGATTATATCAATTGGGCTTTGGGGTTGATTTCCTTTTCTGGCAATAGTTACACATGCTGATGAGAGCATTCCGAACATAGACCTTTCAGGACATAATTGATACTTTGTACGGTGAATCCGGGAGGTAGTGTCACGATGGGCACGTGGATACTTTTCATACAAAACGTGCGGTGACAGTTCTCACAGTAGAAGTGAGTGTGGAGGTCGTCTACCTCACAATTGCAATCATTGCTGCAAACTGCATATTTTAACGATCCTGTACCGTCATCAATGCCATGAATCAGATGATGGGCTAAAAAAAAGGGTTATGGTGCGGTAGATGGTTGATTTGTCTACCGTATCCAATTCGTTTTCCAAATCCAACAGTGAAAATGCTTCTTTGTGCTGCATCATGGTTTTTAGAATAAGCAGACGTATGGCTGTCGGTTTGATTTCCCGCTGTTCCAGTTTTTTTAAATAGATTGTTTCATTCATAGGTCAAATCATTTTATTCTTTCCATTTCTGTATTCTCATTGCATTAAAAATGGCGAGTAAAGCTACACCTACATCTGCAAATATGGCTTCCCACATAGTGGCCATTCCGCCGGCTCCCAATAGCAATACTAACAATTTCACTCCGAATGCCATTGATATATTTTGCCATACGATGCGATGGGTCTGTTTCCCTATTTTTATAGCTTCCGCCACTTTACTGGGTTGGTCTGTTTGTATCACTACATCCGCAGTTTCTATAGCAGCGTCACATCCTAGGCCACCCATGGCAATCCCAACATCGCTGAGTGCCAGTACAGGAGTATCATTGATACCGTCTCCTACAAAAGCTACACGATTTTCAGAATTTGCTTTTAATTGTTCTAAATGTGCTACCTTACCTTCGGGTAGCAAATCGCCGAAAGCCTGTGTGACACCTATCTTTTCGGCTAAATTAGAAACAATTGTCTGTTTGTCTCCTGATAATATTTGAATATTATTAATATTTAAGTCTTTCAGTTCGCGGATGGCTTGTACAGCATCTGGTTTTGGTGTATCCGCCAATGAAAGATATCCCAAATATTTGTTTTCCATTGCACATAACACGATTGTTTCTGTCATGTCGCTGATTTCATAGGGAAAAGAGATGCCGTATTTTGATAATAACCGTGTATTTCCTACATATACTTCTTTACCGTTTGTTACGGCTTTTATTCCATATCCGGCAAATTCGGTTATTTTCAGTGACGAGTTAAGGGATATACTTTGTTCTTCTGCATATTTGACAATGGCTTTTGCGATAGGATGATTGCTGAAACTCTCTATAGAGGCGATAAGTTGAAGCAGTTCTTTTTGCGAAACACCTTCGGCTGCCGATATTGCCTGGACACTGAATACACCTTGGGTGAGTGTTCCGGTTTTATCGAATACTACGGTGTTTATTTGGGTTATGGCATCTAGATAATTACCCCCTTTGAAAAGAATCCCTTTGTGAGATGCGGCACCAATACCTCCAAAGTATCCTAATGGAATGCTGACCACTAATGCGCAAGGACATGATATGACTAGGAATACTAAAGCCCGATAGAACCAATCATCAAAAACAAAAATGAATTCAGGTTTTATCAGAGAGTATAAATAGGGGAGTATGACAACTAGTATTGCCAGTCCTGTCACTATCGGTGTATAAATTCGTGCAAAACGGCGGATAAATAATTCGGCAGGGGCTTTTCTTTCTGCTGCATCTTGTACTAAAGTGAGGATACGTGCTAACGTACTTTGATCATACGGTTTGTTTACTTTGATCCGTACCACTTTATCTGAAGCGATCATTCCTGCTAAAACTTCTTCTTGTTTATATAGAGTCCGGGGAACACTTTCTCCGGTTAGGGCGGCCGTATTAAATGAAGCGGAATCTTCCAGTAAAAATCCGTCTAGAGGTACTTTTTCTCCAACTTTTACTTCAATGGTTTCTCCTGGCTGTACTTTTTCCGGTACTGTTATTTTATATGTGTTGTTATATATTACAGTGGCTGTTTCGGGACGTACATCCAATAATGCTTTGATGTCGCTGCGTGCTTTGTGTACAGCTTTGTGTTGGAACCATTCACCTATGAGATAGAACAGAATAACGGCAATACCTTCCCAGTATTCTCCTAGATAGAATGCTCCTGATACAGCTATTCCCATTAAAGTGAATTCATTGAAAACTGATTCTAATTTTATTTTTTTCATTGTTTCTTTTTATTTATGACAACAAAGATAGCGGAAAGAAGATGCAACTAAATTGCAAATTATATTGTACCTTTACATCGGGTAATTTTTTATATACATGAAAAAACGATATTGGGCTTTTTTTGATAGGAAGCTGCTGTTTGTCTGTAGGAATGCAGGCAGCTAAGGTGGATACTTTGTCGGTACATAGCGATGCAATGAATAAAGAGGTTCAGGTAATTACCATCTGTCCGGATAAAGCCATGGCAGGTGAAAAATGTCCCGTACTTTATCTGCTTCACGGATATGGGGGCAATGCGGGAACATGGCTCGGGATAAAACCGGAATTACCTCGGATAGCTGATAAGGAAGGAATCATTTTTGTTTGTCCGGACGGGAAGAACAGTTGGTATTGGGACAGCCCTTTGAACAAGGAGTACCGTTATGAAACATTCGTGTCAAAAGAATTGGTGAACTATATTGATAAGAATTTTACTACGAAAGCGGAGAGAGGGGGACGTGCTGTCACCGGGTTAAGTATGGGTGGTCATGGAAGTTTATGGTTATCCATCCGTCATAAAGATGTCTTTGGAGGAGGAGGTAGTATGAGTGGAGGTTTAGATATCCGTCCGTTTCCCAATAATTGGGAGATGAAGAAGCAATTAGGTGAAGAAGCGAGCAACAAGCAGAGATGGGACGAACATACGGTAATTAATCAGTTGGATAAGATAAAGAATGGTGATTTGGCTGTTATAATAGATTGCGGTTGTGATGATTTTTTTCTGGAAGTGAATAAGGCTGTACACGAAAAACTGTTGAAGAAGAAAATAAATCATGACTTTATCATCCGTCCGGGTGGGCATACAGGCAGGTATTGGAATAATGCCATAGACTATCAAATACTATTTTTCAGTAAGTTCTTTAATAAATCGAAATAATAAAATGGATAAGATTGTTTTTATCACAGGAGCTTCCAGCGGTATCGGTGCCGGATGCGCTCGCAAGTTTGCTTCACAGGGAGCAAGTTTGATTTTAAATGCCCGTAACGTAAATAAACTGAGTGCATTGAAAGAAGAATTAGAAAAGCAATATGGTGCGAAAATATATTTGCTTCCTTTTGACGTGCGCGACCGTAAAGCGGCAACGTCTGCTTTGGAATCATTGCCCAAGGAATGGCAATCCATTGATATATTGGTGAATAATGCTGGGTTGGTTATCGGTACGGATAAAGAACAGGAAGGCAGTCTGGATGAGTGGGATATTGTCATAGATACTAATATTAAGGCTTTGCTGGCAATGACACGCCTGATCGTACCGGGAATGGTGGAACGTAAACGAGGACATATTATTAATATTGGTTCTATTGCCGGAGATGCTGCTTATCCGGGAGGTAGTGTGTATTGTGCTACAAAGGCTGCTGTGAAAGCTTTATCGGATGGACTGCGTATAGATTTAGTTGATACTCCATTGAGAGTGACTAATATCAAACCAGGGCTGGTGGAAACAAATTTTTCAGTTGTTCGTTTCCGGGGAGATAAGGAAAAGGCAGATAATGTATATAAAGGCATTCGTCCATTGACGGGAGATGATATTGCGGAAACGGTTTATTTTGCAGCTTCCGTACCGGAATATATGCAGATTGCAGAAATGTTGGTTATGCCTACTAATCAAGCTACAGGGACAATTGTTTCACGTAAATAAAAGAGGTGGACAGAGATATAAATAAAGGCGGCCCTTTAATAAAAGCCGCCTTTATTCTTACTTTCTCATTTTACCTTCTTACCTTAAAAAAACAATTATAATTCAATAATCAATGATTGACGTGCACCGACTGTCATATTTTTGGTAAGGTCAATTTTTTTGCCACTGATAAGTTCTTTACCGCTTTTTGAATCATTTGTCATTATGCGGTAGTGGTCATTTGCCACCACTTGTTCGGCATCGGTGCTGTTTAGGACAATGAGTTCAGTTTTCCCAGAATTAGTACGTGCGTACATATATATTCCGTGTTGGGGAATATGGTACTTAACTGTTTTCTTTTCCATCTTCGTTTAATTTAGTTTGGTTTTACGGCGGCAAATTTATATGTTTTTCAGCATATCTTATATAACTAATCGTTCAAAAATCATAATAAATCATTCATTTCTTAATCTATATCAATAAAAAATCCTCTTCCACATATTAGTTGAAGAGGATTTTATTTATTGTTGTTCAATGAATTACATCAAGAACCCAAGTAAAATACCGGCAGCTACGGCAGAACCGATTACACCGGCTACGTTGGGACCCATGGCATGCATCAGCAAGTAGTTGGTAGGATCATATTCCAGACCGATAACCTGAGAGATACGTGCCGAGTCAGGAACAGCAGATACACCGGCATTACCGATAAGCGGATTGATTTTGTTATCCTTACCTAATACCAAGTTGAATATCTTTACGAAGATAACTCCCGAAGCGGTAGCAATGATGAATGACAATGCACCCAGCGCGAAAATCAAAATCGAATCAATGGTAAGGAATTCTGAAGCTTGCGTGGAAGCACCTACTGTCAATCCTAATAAGATGGTAATGGTATCAATCAGCGGACCGCGGGCAGTTTCTGCCAAGCGACGGGTTACACCGCTTTCTTTCAATAAGTTACCAAAGAAAAGCATACCCAATAGAGGCAGACCCGACGGAACCAGAAAACAAGTAAGCAACAAACCAATGATAGGGAACATTACTTTTTCTGTATGAGAAACGACGCGTGGTGGTTTCATACGGATCAAACGTTCGTGCTTGGTAGTGAGCAGACGCATGATAGGTGGCTGGATAACCGGTACCAATGCCATGTATGAATAGGCAGATACCGCAATAGCTCCCATCAGGTTAGGCGCCAGTTTGGATGAAAGGAAGATTGCTGTCGGACCGTCCGCACCACCGATGATGCCGATAGCACCAGCCTGCATCGGATCAAAGCCCATTGCCAATGCAATCATGTATGCACCGAAAATACCAAACTGTGCGGCAGCACCAATCAACATCAGTTTAGGATTTGAAATCAATGCCGAGAAATCCGTCATTGCACCGATACCTAAAAAGATAAGTGGTGGATACCATCCGGAGGTAACTCCTTGATATAAAATATTAAGAACAGAACCTTCCTCATAGATGCCGACTTTCAGTCCGGCTTCCATGTTGAAAGGAATATTACCGATCAAGATACCGAAACCGATAGGAATGAGCAACATCGGCTCAAATTCCTTGGCCACGGCAAGGTATATGAAGAATAAACCTATCAGGATCATTACGATATGACCAACAGTAGCATTGGCAAAACCCGTATATGTCCAAAAGTCAGCTAGGTTATTCCCTAAAAAGTTGATAAATTCTCCCATATTATTCAATAATTACAAGGTCAGTACCTTCGAGAACGGATTCTCCTTTACTTACATTGATTGCGGTGATCTTGCCGTCTTTGTCTGCATTGATGTTATTTTCCATCTTCATAGCTTCAAGGATAATGATGGTTTGCCCCTTTTTTACGGTATCACCCACATTTACCTTGATATCAAGGATTACCCCCGGCAACGGAGATTTAACGCCCGATTTACCTGTAGAAGTTGCAGCAGGCTTTACTACTGTAGCTGGTGCCGGAGCAGGGCTGGTTGATACAGGACGAACTACCGGTTTCACTACAGCTTTCGGAGCTTTTTCCATTTCCACTTTGTAAGGAGTACCGTTCACTTCAACATGAGCGATATTGTCTTCTATATCTCCAATGGCAACTTTGTATACGTTACCGTTGATCTTATATTTATATTCTTTCATCATTTTATCTTTTTATTGGTGACTTACTTTTTGTGGGGAGTTTCACGCAAGGTATAAATCTTGGAACTCCACGGTGAATAACTACGTTTTACACGGGTAATGGTAAGAACGGTTTCTTCCACGTCATGTACATCGCTTTGCATTTCATGCATGGCCATGGCGATAGCGGCGAATACTTCGCCCGGAGCTTCACCCAATTTCTTTTCTTTGGCTTCTTGCTTGTCGGTAATACCTTTTACCTTCATGGCATTGCGCTTGCTCAGGTTTACAGAAATCTTACCTACACATTTGAAGAGAATGAAAAGTAAAAGAAGACCGCAGAATACAACGCTCATAGCAGAGATGGCCATACCGATACCACTACCGTCGTGTTCTTCGAATTTTTCCATCTTTGCATGACTGTTGATAGTCTTGTTATTGGTGCTAGGAGTCACATATTTGTCTGCGCCGGAACCTTTCACCTCCCATTCATTTGCTGCGTCGCTGACACGTGCGTATGATTGGTTTGCTTGCAATGTGCCTGCCGGAACAATAATCTGATCCAATAATTTTTTGCCTGAATCATACAATCCAATCCAATTGTCGGTTGCGGCATTCAGTGTGAAATTAGTGTGGAAAGTACCGCGGTTGGGTTCGCCGTCTGCCCAGAATAAAGCGTGCTGGCGAGGTTTGACCAAAGTCAATACATCACCTTTAGGGATAAAATAAGTAGCAGTATCTCCAGGCTGGCTGCTCACCTTCAGTAAACAACCGGCAAGGTCTGCGCTACCAAATGATCTGTTGAATATTTCAATCCATGCGCTGTGTACTCCGTAGTCATCCTGGAAATTGCTCTCATTTTCAATCAGCACTTCATTCAGTACCAGCTTGGTGTTCGATTTCTGTTCTCCACAAGAACATAACCCCACCATCAGCAGCAAAGAAAGGAATATTCCTATATTTAATTTCTTCATGTTCAATTCTCAATTTTTAATTTTTAATTAAAGAGGAATATTACCATGCTTCTTAGCCGGATTGGTTAATTTCTTAGTCTGCAACTGTTGCAATGCACGGATGATGCGGAAACGGGTATTACGCGGTTCAATCACATCATCAATGTAACCATATTTGGCAGCATTGTAAGGATTGGCGAACAGCTTGGTGTATTCAGCTTCTTTTTCGGCTAGGAATGCGGCAGGATTTTCCTGTTCTTTGGCTTCGCGTGCGTATAATACTTCTACTGCACCTGCACCACCCATAACGGCGATTTCGGCAGTAGGCCATGCATAATTCATATCACCGCGAAGTTGTTTACAGCTCATTACAATGTGAGATCCGCCGTATGATTTACGCAGGGTAATTGTCACTTTGGGTACAGTCGCTTCGCCGTAAGCATACAGCAACTTGGCACCGTGGAGGATTACACCGTTGTATTCTTGTCCTGTACCCGGAAGGAATCCCGGAACATCTACCAATGAAACAAGAGGTATATTGAAAGCGTCGCAGAAACGTACAAAACGAGCACCTTTGCGTGACGCATTGCTGTCAAGCACACCCGCCAGGTATTTGGGCTGGTTGGCAACAATACCTACAGACTGGCCGTTGAAACGTGCGAAACCAATGATGATATTTTTAGCGTAGTGAGGTTGGACTTCCAAAAACTCACCATTATCTACGATGGCACTGATCACCTCATACATATCGTATGGTTTGTTGGGGCTGTCGGGGATAATTTCGTTCAAAGAGTCTTCCAGACGGTCGATAGGATCGATACAGTCTACATAGGGAGCTTCTTCCAGATTGTTCTGAGGAATATAGCTTAACAATTTGCGGATCATGGCTAACCCTTCTTCTTCCGTCTTGGCTGTAAAATGAGTAACACCGGATTTGGTTGAATGAACGCTTGCACCACCTAAGTTTTCCTGGCTTACATCTTCACCTGTAACAGTCTTTACCACTTTCGGTCCGGTAAGGAACATATATGATGTGCCTTCCATCATCAAGGTGAAGTCTGTCAGCGCAGGAGAGTAAACAGCTCCGCCTGCACAAGGACCGAAAATACCTGAGATCTGCGGAATAACACCTGAAGCAAGAATATTGCGTTGGAAAATTTCAGCATAACCGGCCAATGCATTGATACCTTCTTGAATACGTGCGCCACCTGAGTCGTTGATACCGATACAGGGAGCACCCATTTTCATGGCTTGATCCATTACTTTGCATATTTTCAGAGACATTGTTTCTGAAAGAGAACCGGCAGAAACAGTGAAATCCTGTGCAAAGATATAAACTAAACGTCCTTCTATGGTACCACAACCTGTTACTACACCGTCGCCCGGATAATGTTTTTTCTCCATGCCGAAATTGGTGCATCTGTGTTCCACAAACATATCCATTTCTTCGAAACTGCCCTCATCCAGCAGCATGGCTATGCGTTCGCGGGCTGTATATTTTCCTTTATCATGCTGTTTTGCAATTGCTTTATCACCTCCACCCATGCGTGCTGTAGCCCGGCGTTCGATAAGCTCTTTTATTTTTTCAAGTTGATTGCTCATTTTACTTATGATTTTACAATTTACGATTAAAAAATAATTCTATTTACGCTTGAACCAGACTAAATATACTGACTTCAATCGTGAATAGTCAGATCTCGTGTTTTATGGTTTTTCGCAAAGCTCGGTCAGGACGCCCAAAGTTGATTTGGGATGTAAAAAAGCAATTTGCAAACCTTCAGCACCTTTACGCGGAGCTTTGTCAATGAGACGGATGCCGGTGGTTTCAGCTTCGGCTAACGCATTTGCCACACCATCTTCCACTGCAAAAGCCAGATGATGCATACCACCGTTGCCATTATTTTTTTCAATGAACTTTGCGATAGTGCTTTCGGGGCTTGTAGGTTCCAGCAGTTCTATTTTAACATCACCTACTTTCAGAAAAGCGGTTTTAACTTTCTGATCCTCTACTGTTTCGATATTGTAGCATTTCAGACCTAATACGTTTTCATAATACGGCAGGGCCTCTTCAATGCTCTTTACGGCAATGCCTAGGTGTTCAATGTGTGAGATTTTCATGATCTTATAATTTTAATAGTTTGGTTTTATACTCAAGTTTTCAGATAAAACTGCACAAAGAAAGTAATTTCGAGTTAAATAAAGAAATATTTCTTCAATTTTATTTCTTATTTGCAAGATGCTTCACAACACTTTAGACAAAAAGACAAAAATGAGTTAAATATAGAATTTGCACAAGAGTTTGTTCAGCCACTTCCAACTGAAGCGGAACCAGCGGCGTGTACTGCTCTGCTTGCCGCCAAAGCGGAGTATAAAGTCCCTGTAACCGTGCTTTTTGAACGGTAATCCTGCATCCATGAATTCCAAATGTGCATATCCTTTTTCGTAAGCATAGGTAATAGGTGCCCATACGGACAGAATACCGGGGTAAAGAAAAGCATAGGTTTTCCGCATACTTCCTGAGAACCACAGGTAGGCACTTTCTTTTGAGAAAAGACAGATAGAACCACCGATGATTTTGCCTTTATATTTCACAAGAAACACTTTGGCTAATTCTTTTTCCGGGTTCTGCCATGCTAATAACCGGAAAAAGCCGATGTCCGGGAAATGTTTTCTTATCTGTGAGGAATAGGCTTTTTTCAACATTCGTGAGAAATCTTGTATATCTTTCTCATTGTCGGCTATTTCCATGATGGCACCATTTCTCAGAGCTTTGTTTATTTGTCTTCTGCGAGACATGCTCAGCCGTTCGTAAGGAGCTTTACTGTGCAGTGAATTACGTACTCTTAGCCAATTAATGGCGAAATAGTTGTTCTTTCTGAAGGCTTTGTATCCGAATAGCGGATTTTCCAAGTTGCGGAACTCGATGAGGAACGATTTGCATAATACTTCGTTGGTGAGATGTTCCAATATTTCCCCGAACAGGTCTTCCTTATTCTGTTCTTCATCAAAATACTCGCCTGTGCCATAAATTTCGCATCGTTTGATGATTGCAGGGGGGAACAGGCGCACACTTTTCCGGATGACTGCCAGCAGTTTGCCTACAGGACGGTTTCCTATATAGGCAACGATAAGCAAAGGTTCGTATCCCCGGGTCATTTCAAAGACATGAAACAGCTCGGTAGAATGGAAAATGTTTGTTCCCGGCAGAGGGGGAATGGCATTTCCTTTGCGATATGTACTTAATCTGACAGGCATCTCTAATTGCAAATTTATTGTTTTTTGTTTATCAATCCACATTCTAGTTGTATATTTGTGCAGAAAAATAAATTAACAGGGTATATTATGGAACAATTTAGTGACTTAATAAAGAACAGACGCAGCATGCGTAAGTTCACGGATCAAGAGTTGACACAGGAAGAGGTAGTTGCTTTGTTGAAGGCTGCTTTGATGGCTCCGTCTTCTAAACGTAGTAATTGCTGGCAGTTTATTGTGGTAGATGATAAGGATATGTTGGAAAAACTTTCCCATTGTAAGGAGATGGGGGCGGCTTTCCTAGCGGATGCTTTGCTATGGCTGTAGTTGTGATGGCTGATCCGTTGGCTAGTGATGTCTGGATTGAAGATGCGTCAATTGCTTCCATAATGATCCAGTTGCAGGCAGAAGATTTGGGGTTGGGAAGTTGTTGGATACAGGTGCGTGAACGTTTTACCGCTACCGGGATGCCCTCGGGTGAATACGTGCATACGTTGCTTGATATTCCGTTGCAGTTGCAGGTGGTTTCCATTATAGCGGTAGGACATAAGGGTATGGAACGCAAGCCTTTTAATGAGGAGCATTTACAATGGGAGAAAATTCACATTAATAAATATGGAGGCAAGTAAACGTGGCTGCTGTCAATCATAAGGATACGTATAAAGCTTCTGCGGTGTTTCTCATTGTGATGGGGATGCTTTATCTGATCGATAAGTTTATAGGATTTGCTTCACACGGGTTGCCATGGGTTATGCAGAAAGACAATCTGTTACTGTATGCAGCTGTTATTTTCCTTTGGTTCAAGGCCGATAAGTCAGTAGGAATTGTATTGGCGGGTATATGGCTGATATTGAATATCGGTTTGGTGATAGCTTTGTTGGGACAGATGTCTGCTTATTTGTTGCCGGCGGCTTTGTTGCTGGTGGGAGTTATTTTATATTTAGTTTCGACCCGATGATGAAAATAGTTCTGATAGGAGCCGGCAATGTGGCAACCCATCTGGGAATTGCTTTACAAAAGGCGGGGTGTCTTATCTTGCAGGTATACAGCCGTACAGAGGAATCTGCTTCTGCATTGGCTGCCAGACTTTCAGTAGACTACACAATTGTGCCGGACGAGATACGTCGGGATGCCGATTTGTATATTGTAGCGCTGAAAGATGCAGTTTTGCGACAATTGGCTCCTGTATTGGTGAAAGGAAGGGAGCAGGCCTTGTTTGTACATACGGCGGGTAGTATGTCTATGGATTTATGGAAGGGATTGGTAAAACGCTATGGGGTACTTTATCCTATGCAGACTTTTAGCAAGCAGCGTGAAGTGGATTTCAATACTGTACCTTTTTTTATAGAAGCATCTGCTCCGGCAGAAGTGGAATTGCTGCGTATGGTGGCAGTTCGTCTCAGTCCTAAAGTGTATGAAGTGACTTCCGGGCAACGTAGGTATTTGCATCTGGCGGCAGTCTTTGCTTGTAATTTTGCAAACCATATGTATGCATTAAGTTCACATATACTGGAAAAGCAGGGGATTCCTTTTGAAGTGATGCTTCCGCTGATAGACGAAACTGCCGGCAAAGTACATGAACTTTCTCCCACACAGGCGCAGACAGGTCCGGCTGTACGCTACGATGAAAACGTAATAAGCAAACATTTGGAGATGTTGGCGGACGAGGAGTCTTTGCAGGAATTGTACGAAAAGATAAGTAAAAGTATTCATAATCTCCCTTTGTCTGTCATTCAGGCAAATAAAGAGGGAAAGAACTCATAAGTGGTATGATAAACTATGATTTAAAGAAAATAAAGGCATTGGTATTTGATGTAGATGGGGTATTGAGTGCGGAAACTATTTATTTGCACCCCAATGGTGAACCCATGCGTACGGTTAATATCAAGGATGGGTATGCATTGCAGTTGGCTGTGAAATGCGGGCTGCATGTTGCCATCATTACCGGTGGAAATACCGAGGCGGTGCGTAAGCGTTATGAGGGGCTAGGTATCAAAGATGTCTATCTGGCTGCTGCGGTGAAGACCCGGGAGTATGCCCATTTGAAGGAAAAATATGGATTGCAGGATGAGGAGATACTCTATATGGGCGATGATATTCCCGATTATGAAGTGATGCGTTTGTGTGGGCTGCCTTGTTGTCCTGCTGATGCGGCACCTGAGATAAAGGAAACAGCTGTTTATATTTCTCATCGTAACGGGGGATATGGATGTGGCCGTGACGTGGTGGAACAGGTCTTGAAGGCTCAAGGAAAATGGATGGCTCATGAAAAGGCCTTCGGGTGGTAATGAAATAAAGAAAAGTTATGTTGGAAAATTTAGAAAAATATAAAATAATCCTTGCTTCCAATTCTCCGCGCCGCAAAGAATTGTTATCCGGCTTAGGTATAAAATATGAAGTAAAAACACTACCCGGCATAGAGGAAACCTATCCGGATACATTGAAAGCAGAGGAAATCCCTTTGTATATAGCTTGCGAGAAGGCGGCTGCTTACCGGAATACCATGCATCCGGACGAATTGATTATTACTGCCGATACCATTGTATGGTTGGATGGTGTAGTCATGGGCAAGCCTCATAACGAGGATGATGCACGGCAAATGTTGTGGAAGCTTTCCGGCAAGACCCATCAGGTGATAACCGGAGTTTGTCTGACTACCGCCGGGGCTCAGCGAAGTTTTTCAGCTGTGACAGAAGTAACGTTTGCAGAATTGTCCGATGAGGAGATCGATTATTATATCCGGGTTTACAAGCCGATGGATAAGGCTGGTTCTTATGGTATACAAGAGTGGATAGGTTTCATTGGTGTCCGTGGTATTTCAGGTAGTTACTTCAATGTGATGGGGCTTCCTGTACAGCGCCTGTACACGGAACTGAAAAAACTATAAGTCAGTATGTGAACAGTAGGGGCCGTGTTTTTGTTATTTATATGAACTATAAATGGAAAAACAATTATGGCTTATAAAATAGCTTTTTACGACACGAAACCCTACGACGAACGCTCGTTTACGGAGGCTAATGAGAAGTTTGGCTTTGATATCAGGTATTACAAAGGCCATTTGAATATGAATAACGTGGTGTTGACCAAAGGAGTGGATGTGGTTTGTATCTTCGTAAACGATACGGCTGATGCCGAAGTTATCCGGGCAATGGCGGATAATGGTGTTAAACTGCTGGCTTTAAGATGCGCAGGTTATAATAATGTGGATTTAGCGGCAACGGCAGGTAAGATGAAAGTGGTACGGGTACCGGCTTATTCACCTTATGCCGTTGCCGAATTTACAGTGGCGTTGATGTTATCACTCAACCGCAAGATTCCCCGTGCCACAATGCGGACACGTGACGGGAACTTCTCCCTGCACGGGCTTATGGGATTTGATATGCATGGCAAGACTGCCGGAATTATCGGTACGGGTAAGATTGCCAAGATTTTAATTCAGATATTACGTGGATTCGGTATGAATGTTCTTGCATATGATCTTTATCCCGATTACAATTTTGCCCGTGAACATCAGGTGGTTTATTGTACTTTGGATGAACTTTATCATAGTTCGGATATCATCTCCCTGCATTGTCCTTTGACAGAACAGACAAAGTATCTGATTAATGATTATTCCATCAGTAAAATGAAAGACGGAGTGATGATTATCAATACGGGGCGTGGGCAGTTGATTCACACCAATGCCTTGATAGAGGGACTGAAGACTAAAAAGGTAGGATATGCCGGTCTGGATGTATACGAGGAAGAAGAGCCTTATTTTTATGAAGATAAGTCCGACAAGATTATTGATGATGACACTTTAGCCCGTCTTTTGTCTTTCAACAATGTGATTGTGACTTCTCATCAGGCATTCTTTACCAAAGAAGCAATGACGAATATTGCTCATACTACTCTGCAAAATGTGAAAGACTTTGCTGAAAGTAGATTTTTGGTGAACGAAGTAGCGGTGGGGAGAGTCTAATCTCCCCTGTAGTAATATAATAAGGAGTGGCGGGCTATAAAGTCCGCATTCTTTTGAACCAGTTCCCTTTCACCAAATTCGGGGAATTGTGCATCGGGGATATAGTGGTTGTTTATTACATATTCCATCAGGTCCGGTGGGCATTTGGTCGGGATAGTAAGCAGGCTGAATGCCTCTTGGGCAGCCGTTGCGGCATCATACATCGGGTTAAGAGGGTCACTGATGTATTTGCATATATCTTTCGCCAGTAGAATACCTTTTTCGGAATTCACCATCATGATGAAATCCTTATGTTCCTTCATTTGGGGCAAAGTGTGATTGGAATCGTCCGGCCATTGTAATACTTGGGTAAGGAAACGGTGTAGTTCCTTATATCCTTCCAGATATACGATACGGGCACCGTTTGTGCCTTGCGTGAACAATTGATAGGTATGGTGGTTCCTTTCCTTCATTTCATCCGATATTTCGGGAATGGCAGGGTATAGTCCTTCTATCTCTTCCCAACATTCGGTTTCTCCGTTGGTCAGCAGGTCAATCCATTCATGAAGAAACAGGGCAAGGGGGCCACATGGAATGATGAATTTGTCGGTTTCTGTAACCTGTGCAATATATTCTTGTACAGATGGTTCTGTGAGATAAGTATGTCCGAACAGCCAGCGTAGTTTATGGTTTGCGTTCTCTTTTCCTTTGAAGTCCATAAAGAAATCCTGTAACGTGTCATTGGCGGGAGCCGTTTCATACTCTTCATCCAATATCCGGAAAAATGAATGCGAGGTTTCTTCGATATTCCTGTCCATCGGATTGATATACGGATGTTTATATGGAGCCTTCTCTAAAGTGTTCCAAATGATGAAGCGGATATCTTCTTCATTGATCTCATCTTTTATATAATCCGGCCGGATGGTATAGAAAGGAAGTGACGTATCATATAGTTCCAGATGTTTTTTGATGAATGCTTGCCATAGACCTAAACCTGAAATGACATCTTCAAAATAGGCAGCGGTGTAAAGACATAATTTCTTTTTTATGGATTCGGGAATCTCTCTTATCGTACAAGTGGAGTATAATCGGTTAGCCAGATCGACAAAATATCTGTCTGTAGCCTGTTGTTGGATGTAAGGATGGATAGCCAACCAATCTTTTATGTATAATTTTATGGTTTGCATATTAGTTTATTTGAATTATTTTTATTGCAAAGATATTCCTTTCATTGTAAAAAGGAAGGAGAATATCGGGATATTTACTTTATCTTTGCAATATTCTAACTTTGAAATACCTATAAAAATGGAAATAGATTTAACAACTCCTGCTTTATTATTTTCTGCCATATCGCTGATTATGTTGGCATATACTAATCGTTTTCTTTCATACGCTCAATTAGTGCGTACGTTGAAGGACCAATATCGTGAGAATCATTCGGCTGTGACAGCAGCACAGATTGCTAATCTCCGCAAGCGTCTTTATCTGACACGTGCCATGCAGGTGACAGGTATCGGAAGTTTGTTGCTTTGTGTGGTCAGTATGTTTTTAATGTATATACAGTTCTACCTTATATCCGTATATATTTTTGGACTGGCGCTTGTGCTGCTCATTATTTCTTTGGGGATTTCTGTGCGCGAGATTTATATTTCGGTCAAGGCGCTGGAATTGCATCTAAGCGATATGGATTCCTGATTTATTTTTTTGAAAAGATATTTATCATAAAGGAACAGGTTGCCAGTGTGATACCTGTTCCTACTACTCCCTGCCATCCAAACCAGTGCCAAAATATTCCGGCAAGAAGTGTACCTATGGAACCGCCAATAAAATAGGTCGTCATAAAAATGGTGTTGATACGGTTGGCCGCCTTCGGGTTAAGAGAGAAAATCGTAGTCTGATTACTCAATTGGATGCATTGCATGCCTATATCTATGATAAAAATTCCGATGATGATTCCCACATAGGAGTTCTGACCGGAATAAAGCGAGAACCACGCTGCAAATATCAAACCACAACCGATGTAATTCAGTCGTTTGACTCCCAAAACCTGTACATAGTTTCCTATATACGAGGCGGTGAGAGCTCCTGCTATGCCGCATAATCCCAATAACCCTACAATGTTGTTTCCCGCAAAAAAGGGGCTTGTTCCATCTTAAATGCCAATGAAGTCCATAGAGCAAGAAATGAGCCGAAAGCAATTCCGGCACGTAAGGAAGAAATACGCAACTGGGGGTATTCCATAACCAATGAAAACAAGGATTTCATCAGATCACTGTATCTGCCTTTGAAATTACACGGCATGTCGGGTAGTACACGCATGATGATGATGACACATATCACCATCATCCCGGCTGCCACAAAGAAAATGAACCGCCATCCTAAATATTCACCGATAATTCCGCTTACTACGCGCGAGGCCAGGATACCTGTTAGCAATCCCGATACAATCATACCTACATTTTTTCCCTTGGTTTCGGGAGTGGAAAATTGGGCAGCTATGGGGATAAAGATTTGTGGCATCACCGAACAAATGCCGGTCAGTAGAGAGGCAAATAAAATGAGATGGATATAGGGAGTCAGTGCGATGGTTAGTAATGAAACGACCAAGACTGTGAAATTGATTAGAATAATGGTTTTCCTTTTAAATAAATCTCCCAAAGGAATAATGAACAGCAATCCGATGGCATAACCTATTTGGGTAATCATTGCTATCAGGTTGGCGGTGAACTCGGATGTTTGGAGATCACGGCTGATGCGGTTTAATAAAGGTTGGTTATAATATAAATTGGCAACGGAGATTCCCGCAATAATTGCTAGCGTCCAAAGTAAGGAGGCAGGTAGTCCTTGGTTTTCTTTTAATTCTTGTTTCATGCTGCAAAAGTAGTAATTTCATGAAAATCATGTTATCTTTGTAAAGAAGAAAAATGGGAATGAAAATGAAGAATTGGATAAAAACGGTCTGTTTTCTGCTTTGGACCTGTGTAATGTGTACGGCGTGTATTGATGATGATGTGGAGGAAGGTACTGTTGATTTACAAACAGGAGAGAGCATTCCTGTTTTCTCTGTGGTAATGGATGATGGACAAATAATAACTTCCGAAACTCTGAAAGGAGAGGTTTCTTTGATTGTGTTTTTTCATACGGGGTGTCCGGACTGCCGGAAAGAACTTCCTGTGCTGCAAAAAATATATACGGATTACGGTCGAAGAATCCGGATGGTTTGTATTAGCAGGGAAGAGAGCTCGGCAGAGATTGTCCGTTATTGGGACGAAAATCATTTGACCTTGCCCTATTCGGCCCAAGAAAACCGCACGGTATACTATCAGTTTGCTAAATCGGGAATACCTCGTGTTTATGTCATAGATAAAGAGTTGGTTATCCGTAGTGTTTTCACGGATAACCCGTTGGCAAGTTATGAAGATTTGGCTGAGGCTATAACCGCCAGTTTGTAATTTTAGGCATGGTATTTTAATTTATATTATTTCTTTTGTGGATGGTGTATGTTTATAGCATACTTTTCCCTCTTCATCTTTAGGGATAATGAATGTGGTTGATGAAGATATTGGTGATGGAGTATCTTGATGTTTATTGTGTTGGCTTTTTGAAAAAAGTTCCTTTATTGTCTTTAATCTCTATCATTCCATTATCGGCATCAAATAGGAAAGGAGGAAAGCTGAAAAATATGTATATTTCAGTATCTTTTAATTTATAGAGTTTGGGAGTTATTTTTTTGCTGACACCAGATGGGAATACTTGGTCATCCATTTCGGTGAGGATATAATAATCTGCTCCCTCCCTCAATACATTTTTGCTAATCTTGGCTTCTGCTTTTGATTTGGCAATAATATAGAATCCCTCTATATCATATTTTTCCCAATTTTTATACTCTTGTCCAAGCACCATACTTATGTTTAAACATAAAACCAGTAGTAATAATATTCTTTTCATATCTATCTGTTTTTAAGGTTATTCCAAGTTGGTATCACAAATATAAGAATTCTTATTGGTTTTTTCAAGGAATAAGAAAGAAAAATAGAGAGTGGAATTTTAAAGAAAAGTAATTCCTATCCATATCAGAACTCCTGCTATTAGAACAATGCCTAACATGATTAATTTTATTTTGAAGAGCTGGTGGGTTTCCGCTTCTTCTTTTTCTTGCGTTTTTATTCTGATCTCTTCTAATTGCTCAAGGGATAGATGGGAGGAGTGCCCTTTTTTGTTCAAATCAATCAGTCGGTTTCTAGTTTCATTCAAGCGTTCCTTTCCTGCCTTTCGTAGTTCACGATTTTCTTTATCTCTTCTCATCATGTCATTGATGCAACCTAAAGTACCCATAATCTAACTGTTTAATTTGAATTCATTTTCACAAATATAGTGTTTTTTGCAGTTGCTTTTCTTCATTTGCTAATTTAATATTTGAAGGATAGATATTACTTAATAAACCTGATGTGCCTTGACTGCCGGATATAAATATTCTGCCAATGGATTTGTAATATAAAGTTGTATGCCATTATGCTTTCATACCATTGCTTATGGGGTAATATGTTGATAATGAACTGTATTTATATGGCGTGGCATTTTCCCCATTGAAATAGGTAAAAAGTAGATGTATTTATCTTATCATTGAAAAAAAATGTGAATATAAAGTTTAGGTGAAAGTGATTTTATTTGTAAATTGTATACCGTCATGTAGGTATCTCCGATCTATGTATAATTTAGTATATACCTAGAAATGGGGATTGTGCCGAGCTTTTATGAATTGTAATTTTGCAAACCAATAGAGAATGAAATGATTTGTAAGATTGCATATATTTTTTTATTTATAATTTGTAGCAATGTGTCTCTTTTATGGGGGCAGACATTTGTATTTCGGGGAACTGTACTGGATGAGCAGACTCATAAAGCGTTGGATTACGCTACAGTTCAATTGTTTGTGGATAAGCAGATTGTTTATGGGGGAATAACAGATGCGAATGGACATTTTGAACTTCTACATATCCATCCTGGAACTTATCGGGTTATTGTATCCTATTTAGGATATGATTCTACAGAAAAAGAAGTGAAGGTCATTGGGGATATTTCAGCAATCTTTTATTTAAAACCTTCGGTCATGGCGCTGAACGAGGTAGTGGTGACCGCTTCTGAATCAAAACGCGCTACCAGCGCTTCTATCGTTGACCGTACAGCCATGAAACATCTTCAGCCCAGCAGTTTCAGTGACTTGATGGAATTAGTACCTGGAGGAAAGTCGGCTGATCCTCAGATGGGGCAGGCCAATCTGATCCGGATACGTGAAACAGGTAAGACGGAGGATATTTCTTCATTGGGAGTTGGATTTTATATTGATGGTATCTTCCAGAATACGGATGCGAATCTGCAATATATGCCAAACAGTACTTCCGCAGTGAATGCAACGAGCACAATGTCAAAAGGGATGGATATGCGTACCATCTCAACCGATAATATTGAGAAGGTGGAAATCATTCGTGGCATTCCTTCCGTGGCTTATGGTAATGTGGCAAACGGTGCGGTAATCATTCAGCGTAAAATGAATGAGAGCCCCTTGTCTGCGCGTTTTAAGGCTGATAAAACCAGTAAACTGTTTTCTGTAGGCAAGGGAATTCGGCTGGATGGGAACGGGCGTTATGTGTTGAATGCTGATTTAAACTATTTGGAGTCCAAAATAGATCCGCGTAACAGTGTGAAAAATTACACTCGCCTTACTGCTTCCGCCCGCTTGGATGGCAAATGGTTATGGAATGAACGTAATATTCATTGGAATATCAGTTCCGATTATACCGGCTCGTTTGATGATGCGAAGAGGGATAAAGATGCGACAGTAAAGGAAGATTCTTATAAATCGGACTTTAACAGCCTGAAGATAGCGGGGAAATGGAGCATGAAGTTTCCGGCCCATTTATGGATTCGTGAGGTTGGTGTGACTACTTCTGTCAGTCAGCAGTGGGAGAAGATGCGTGAAATAAAGTCCGTTTCTCTGAATCGTCCGGCAGCTATTGCTACTCAGACAGAAACCGGAGAGTTTGATGGCATCTATCTACCTTATAATTATGTGGCACAGATGGATATTGATGGTAAACCTTTATATGTTACGGCTTCCGCCCGTACGCGGTTGGCTTTTCCGTTGGGGGTATTACAGAATGCGATGAATATGGGGATGGAATGGAATTATCAGAAGAATTTGGGAGAAGGCCAGGTATTCGATGTGACACGGCCCATCAGTGAAAGTTTGAGTACACGGCCTCGCCGTTTTAAGGATATACCGGAGCTGCAACCTTTCGCCTTCTATGCCGAGGAGGTGTTGAATCTTCCTGTAAATAGACATAAATTGGCTTTTACGGCTGGTATCCGTTTGCAGTCTTTATTGGGGCTGGACACTAAATATAAGATGCAGGGCAAGATATATCCCGATCTTCGTCTGGACTTGCAATGGAGTTTACCGGTATCAAACGGATGGGATGTTGCCTTTTCGGGAGGTTTGGGCTGGATCAGCCGTATGCCGACCACCGCACAGCTATATCCGGATTTTAAGTATGTAGATTTGATTCAGTTGAATTATTACCATACCAATCCGGATTATCGCCGTATCAATATGATGACATATAAATGGGATAATACAAACTATCAATTGGAACCAGCACGTAACATGAAATGGGAAGTGCGGGCCGACGTCAGCTATAAGGGAAACCGCTTGTCGATAACTTATTTCCGCGAACGGATGAATAATGCTTTTGATGATATCACTTATTATAGGTCATTGGCATATAAACTATATGATCCTGCTAGTATCGACGGATCAGCATTGACGGCTCCTCCAGAACTTTCTCAGTTGACTTATACAAATGAATATAATCTGGATGTGTATTCCACACAAGGTAATGTAATGAAGGTGTGTAAAGAAGGAGTGGAGTTTCAGTTCGCTTCCAAACGAATAGAATCGCTCAAGACTCGCGTCACTATGTATGGAGCCTGGATAAAGACAATTTATAATTCGGATTCTCCTCAATATAAGGCCTCTTCTATATTGTTGGACAATAAACAGCTGAAATATGTGGGATTGTACAATGGGGACAACGGAACAGAAAGCCAGGCATTCAATACGAACTTTATGTTTGATACCTATATACAGCGTTTGGGACTTACTTTCTCTACGTCGGCACAATGCACTTGGTATACCAACAGACGGAACTTGTGGAATAATGGCGTGCCAGTAAGCTATATAGATCAATCCGGTGAAACGCATCCGTTTCGCGAAGAGGATAAAAACAATATTCAGTTACAGCATCTGGTGGAGAAATATTCAGCCACTTATTTTGAGCGTACTACCGTGCCTTTTTATATGGATATCAATTTGAAGGCGAGTAAACGGATCGGTAAGTATCTGAATCTGGCTTTTTATGTAAACCGGCTTTTGGGTATTTATCCTGATTATACGTTACGGGGCGTACTGCAACGGAGAACGTCCGAATCGCCTTATTTCGGTATGGAAATGAACTTAGCCTTTTAGTAAATGAACAATAAAATAGAGATGAAGATGAAAAAGAATCAATTGACAATGTTAGTCCTTTTTGTGACAATGCTGGGATTTACCGCATGTAGTGATGATGACAAAGTGAGCATATCCACTGTAGGTATTACCACTACTGTAGATACAACTATCGAGGGGCTGCAACTGACCGGTGGAACCTATACTTTTGAAAATGTAAATACATCTGTCAAGACAGACATTACCTATCCGGCTCAGAGTATTGAACTGGCGGACGGGTTGTATAATGTAACTTTCATTGGTAAGGGAACTTACTCACAGAATGGAACTCCGGTGGAAGTCGATGTACAGGGAGTACAACAGAATGTGGTCGTATCTGGAGGGTCGTACAAGCTGGAACTGAAGGTTCATGTACTCAATACAGGTGATCCTGATTTTGTGATTGCCGAGATATTTATTCCCGGAACCTATAATGAAGCAGGTAAGCAATATAATGGCGACCAGTATATACGTATCTATAATAACTCGGATAAAGTTTTGTATGCGGATGGATTGATATTTATGGAATCACAATTCCAAACTACTCAGAAATATCAATCGGTAGATCCGGATATCATGGATGAAGCTATTGCGGTAGGCTCTGTTGTAGCAGTACCGGGCAGTGGAACAGATTATCCGGTACAACCGGGAGAATCCTTTATCCTTTGTGACAATGCGATCAATCATAAAGAGGCTAATCCGAATTCTATAGATTTAAGTAAAGCCAATTTTGAGTGGTATATTGAATCAAAGCAAGATGTGGATAATCCGGCTGTTCCCAATCTAGATGTTTATTATTGTTATTCCAAAACTATCTGGGTGTTGAATAAACAGGGAAATCGCGCTTATGCTATTGGCAGATTACCCAAAAGTATGACTAAAGAAAAGTATATTTCAGACTATGCATACAACTATACGTATATTATGCAAAATGGAACAGCCAGTAAACCGCAAAGCAAATATAAGTTCCCCAATGAATGGGTGATTGATGCTGTAAATGTAGGTGCTTCCAATGAATGGCAGTGGAATGTAACCTCTACCGGGCTGGATATGGGGCATACTTATATCGGTATGAACAATACCGTTGCAGAAAACATCGGAAAGTGCGTAATGCGTAAAGCCGCCTACAAGGATGGTGATCGGGAAGTATTGCAGGATACAAATAACTCTACCGTTGATTTCACACCTGCGGCTACTCCGAGCCTGTTTAACAAATAATTGAATCCGTCTTATTGATATATTAAATCTTTATTATTCATGATGCTAATCCGAATTATCATTATGTTGCTGATTGCTTTATTTGTGGAGAGTCGGCAGGAAGCCTTCGGGCAGACTACCGACACACTCTCCCTGTCCGATAAGGTAATCCGTACCGCTTCATTTGCGACTGGATTTCGTGGCGAGATATGGCAGAATCCGGCACTTTATTATTACTATACTCCGTATATATGGACAAGGCTGGACGTAAATGGAGCTTATCATGATAAAGGAAAAGCATCTTTGAAACAGGAAGGTGATAAGGATACCCGTATCGGGGTAGATGTCAATTCCTTCGTTATTCTTTCGGAACGTGATCGTGTATTCGGTTCAGCAGGATACAGGAGTGAGAAGCAGGAGAATGTGTTATGGAATGAAAATATAGACTGGAAATTGATCGCTCCTTACGTGACTGGTGATTCCATTGGTGGTTTCCTGAAGGGAGAAACTTATTATTTCAATGGAGGTTACGCCAGTGAGTCAGGTTCCTGGACATGGGGAATCACCGGTGGTTACAGAGCGTCTCATAATTATCGGGATAAAGATCCGCGTCCACGTAATACAGCTTCCGATCTCTCTTTTGCTTTGGGAGCAGGATATCGTCTGGGGACATATCGTTTGGGAGTTTCCGCAGATTTCCGGCTTTATCAGCAGAAAAGTGAGATTTCATTCCTTGCAGATAAAGGCTCTACTTCGGTATACCATATGTTGGGATTGGGCATGGATTATGTGCGTTTCGCCGGAAACCAGACCGGGACGAAGCATCAAGGCATCCGGTGGGGAGGAAGCATAGGCATTCTGCCAGTTGATACGGAAAAGGGGATATCGGCCACAGTTTCAATTGACCGTATGTCAATGGACAAGAAATTGAGCAATGCCAATAATCTCACTTTGCTGGAATTGAATACGACTGATTTGAAAGGAAACGTGACCTGGATGCGGGAACTTCAGCAGGCAGAACACCTTGCTGTGAAACTGGATGCAGGCTATATAGTTCGTAAAGGAATGGAGAATATTTACGGAGAGGCGGGCGGAAGCTCCTATGGAGCATTAATTAGTACATCTCCGGGAATGAAGGTCACGAATAGTCGGATTGCCGTAAGTGGTTTGTGGGAGAAGCTTTTGACCGATAAAGGTGTATGGGGAGGAGCAATTGTCCCAAACATAATCTACCATCGGTTGGAAACGGATTACAACGCCGTATCCCGGTTTGTTCATTTGTCTGTTTTGGAGAGTTCTTTGCGTGCCCGTTTGCTGTATCAGAAGAGGCTGCTACGATTGACCGCAGAAGCTAACGGTGGATATTATGCCAATTTATCGGCTGAATATTCTTTACCGGGATTGAATACCGCGAAGTCGTCCGCCCAGACTTTATTGGCAAATATTGACTATTTATCTGATAGTTATAGTATGGTGGGGATTCGTCTGCAAGGGGATTATCCCATCATGAAACAATATAACCTGTCTTTGTCTGTTCAATGGCAGGCGGCATATTATAAAAAATGCGGAACGGCCCAGTATGCCGTTTGTTCATTGGGCATCTTTTTTTAAAAAATAAAAACAGTTAGCATATGAAAATTAAGTTTATGGTCGCTGCAACCTTAATGGCAGCTTTAGTAACTACTACTTCTTGTGGAAACAGTAACAAACAGAGCCAGTCTGAAAAAACGGAGCAGGCGGCTCCGGCGGCATTGAGCATCGATAATCTGCTGGTGCATGCCGATTCACTGGCCAACAAGGAGGTGACTATCGAAGGAATCTGCACACATACCTGCAAGCACGGAGCTACAAAAATATTCCTGATGGGTAGTGATGATACCAAAACGATTCGTGTGGAAGCCGGACCTTTGGGCTCGTTTGATACCAAATGCATCAACGCTATTGTCACAGTGACCGGAACGTTAAAGGAACAGCGGGTAGATGAAGCTTACTTGCAAAACTGGGAGGCTAAACTGAAAGCACAGACTGAAAAATCTCATGGAGAAACTGCTGCCGGGTGTGATTCGGAAAAAAAAAGCACGCGGTGAAACAGCCAGCACCCCTGAAGCCCGTATTGCGGACTTTCGCGCAAAGATAGCAGAAAGAAAAGCTGCTACTGGAAAAGATTATCTGTCATTCTACTATATGGAAGCCAGTTCTTATGAAATCGCAGAATAAAGGTACTGCATTCCGCAAGTGGAGCCGGATCATCCATCGTGATCTGTCTTTCTTCTTTGCGGGAATGATTTTGATTTATGCTATTTCGGGTATCGTGATGAACCATAGGGATAGCATAAATCCCCATTATACAGTTACACGAACGGAATATAAAATAACAGAGGATCTGTCGGACAAGAGCAAAGTTAATGAGAAGATGATTTTGACTTTGTTGGAACCGCTGGGCGAAGCCGGAAATTTTACTAAATATTATTACCCGGAACCGGATCTGATTAAGGTTTTTCTGAAAGGAGGCTCAAGTCTGGTGATTAACACCCGGACAAAAGATGCTGTCTACGAGGGGGTGAAGCGCCGTCCGCTGATCTCTTCCATGGTACAACTCCATTTCAATCCGGGTAAGTGGTGGACTTGGTTTGCCGATGCTTTTGCTGTCTGTCTGATTATTATCACTGTCAGCGGTATAGTGATGATAAAAGGTCCTAAAGGATTGTGGGGCAGAGGAGGAATCGAGTTGGTGGCCGGTATCTTGATTCCTATTCTTTTCCTGGCGTGTTTCTAATAGCAAACGAAAAATGATTTATAAAGCATGAGTGCAATTATAGAATGTAAGAACCTGACCCATTATTACGGTCAACGCAAGATTTATGAGAACTTGAGTTTTGAAGTTCCTCAAGGGCGTATCTTGGGGTTGTTGGGTAAAAATGGTACAGGGAAAACGACAACCATTAATATATTGAGCGGTTATCTTCAGCCGCGTTCAGGCGAATGTCGCATCTTTGGTGAGAACATTCAGACCATGAATCCTGCTTTACGCAGGAATATCGGTTTATTGCTGGAAGGTCATGTTCAATATCAGTTTATGAATATCACACAAATAGAAAAGTTTTATGCTTCTTTTTATCCGGGACAATGGAAAAAGGAGGCTTATTATGACTTGATGAATAAATTGAAGGTAGCTCCGGGACAACGTATCTCAAGAATGTCGAACGGACAGCGTTCGCAAGTGGCATTGGGACTGATCCTGGCACAAAATCCGGAGTTGTTGATTCTGGATGATTTCTCTTTAGGACTTGATCCGGGCTATCGCCGTCTTTTTGTGGATTATTTACGTGATTATGCCCGTTCCGAGAACAAGACTGTTTTCCTGACTTCCCATATTATTCAGGATATGGAGCGGTTGATTGATGATTGTATTATTATGGATTATGGCTCTATCCTTATTCAACAGCCTATTGAAACGTTGATGAAAGAGCTGAGAAGATATACTTGTACTGTGCCCGAGGGTTATCAGCCTCAGTTGCCGGCAACTTGCTATCATCCGGCTGTCATTCGTCAAACCTTGGAAACGTACTCCTTTTTGCCTCTCGTGGATGTGGAGAAACTGTTGAAGGAAAGTCAAGTTCCCTTTACTGGTTTGCAGCACGAAAATGTAAGTCTGGAAGATGCCTTTATCGGTCTTACCGGAAAGTATTAATATGTAAACTAAATAGAAGAAATATGATACAAGCCATATTTTATAAAGAGTGGATAAAAACGCGTTGGTATTGGTTGCTGGCAACTCTTTTTATGATAGGGATCACAGGATATTCCATGCTTCGTATTGGCCGTACCATTGCCATACAGGGAATCGATCATTTATGGGTAGTGATGGTCCAGAAGGATGCTATATTTATTGATTTGTTGCAATTTGTCCCTTTACTTATCGGTATCTTGCTTGCTGCCGTACAGTTTTTCCCCGAGATGCAACGTAAGTGTTTGAAGCTTACTTTGCATTTGCCTTATTCACAGAAGAAAATGGTCATGTCAATGTTGGCCTATGGCGTACTTGCACTGGTGACCTGTTTTGCTATGAGTTTTATTATGATGGGAGTTTATCTGCCACAACATTTTACAAGTGAGTTGGTGCAGCGTGTTTTATTATCTGCGGCTCCATGGTTTTTTGCCGGATTTGCCGGTTATCTGCTTGTTTCATGGATTTGCCTGGAACCCACATGGAAGCGCAGGGTTTTGAATCTGATTATTGCGGCATTGATTTTCCGTGTCTACTTTCTGGCTCCGGGAGCGGAGGCATATAATAGTTTCTTGCCCTGTCTGACACTTTATACGTTGCTTGCCGCTTCTCTTTCGTGGATTTCTGTGGTACGGTTCAAGGCCGGTAAGCAAGACTAATTGAATGTTTATTATTAAAAAATCAAACAAACATGATTCGATTCAGCAAAATATTTTTTTATATTACCGTAGCTGTCCTGCTTGTATGGCAGTTGCCTTGGTGTTATGCTTTTCTCACACTGAAGCCTGTCAAAACTCCTTTTACTATGTATAGTTCCGTACTTGGTGATTTTGTTATTACACAACTAGATGAGAATAAGCAACTTCACCGCTATGATACGAAAGGCAATACATATACACAACAGCAGGTAGACAGTTTGTTGCCTTCTCTCTATGTGCGCCAGCTTACGGCGGACGAACGTTTCCCTGATACCATTTGTGGTAAGGCAGTTAGTCCGAAAGATATTCAATTGACAAACTTTACTTTCAAGAGTGTGCCGTCAGCCATCAATGCTCCCCAGACAGGACTCTATTTTCTGATGGAGTCCATGTCCAAACGGGTGGATTTGAAAATGCCCGAAGATGCATTCCGTTTTACCGATAAAGGTATAGAATTTATTCGTATGGAGACGAATTGTATCGATGAGGCGAAAAGCAAATTGTTTACGGATATGCTGGTTCAGAAAGGGTTTGCTTTTCCTGCATGCTATGCTTCGGGCAATCCAACTACTCGTAAAGACTATGATGAGGGATATCTGGTTTTAGATGCCAACCATAAATTGTTCCATCTGAAGTGCACCAAAGGACGTCCGTATGTGAAAGCTATTCAGTTGCCTGAAGGAGTTTTGCCGGAATATGTGTTTATTACTGAATTCCGTAGCCGTCGGACTTTGGGGTATATGGTAGATAGCAAGCATCATTTTTATATTATCAATAGTGATGGAAGTTTGGTGAAATCAGCTCTCCCCGGTTTCGATCCGGCAAAAGATGAGTTGACCATCTTTGGAAATATGTTTGACTGGACTGTAAAGTTATCGACAGATAAAGATGATTATTACTATGCTTTGGATGCTACAGATTATTCACTGATTAAAGAACATGCCTATAAAGATATCCGCCGTTCTGTTCCGGGGTTGTCTTTTACATCTCCAGATGACAAATTTGTAAAACCTCGTTTTTGATGTGAATTTGGCAGGGGAAGTCTGATATTAAAATGTATATTAGTTCGAACAGACCGAAAACAACTAGGTAAAGGGGCTATCATGTTAGGCATCAGCTAACTCTACCTTCTGTGAGATACTGCAAATACGGGATTATATAATTGTGCGGACAGACAGGAGGGCGTGAAAACAGCCTTCCTTTTTTTGATAATATTTAAGATACAGGGATTTGATCTAGTTTTTCTTGCTCGTCAATTTTATATTATGATAATCGTTCTTTGAGTATATGCAGGATAAAACAGGTTGTTGAATTTTGCTTGTTTTTAAATTTTCAAAAATGCCAGATTGCATATAAATAATCTTCGTTTTGACCTCCTTTTATCCTAAACCAACTCTTAATTGTATAACCGATTTATGATTTAAAGAACTAATTTCATTCCGTAATTTTAGACAATTATTTGCAATACTTTTGATTGATATTGAAAAATAGGAGGGGGTGGGTCATCAGTTAAACGAATGAAATTACTGGAAATAAAAATCCCTATAACTGCAATGGTTACAGGGATTTATATATTAGCAATGTATTATATTACTTGCTCAAAGCAGTAGCCACGTCAACCGCACAAGCCACTGTACATCCTACCATCGGGTTGTTACCGATACCCAGGAAGCCCATCATTTCCACGTGAGCAGGAACTGATGAAGAACCGGCGAACTGAGCGTCAGAGTGCATACGACCCATAGTGTCTGTCATACCGTAAGAAGCAGGACCGGCAGCCATGTTGTCCGGGTGAAGAGTACGACCTGTACCACCACCTGATGCAACTGAGAAATAAGGCTTACCTGCAAGAACACGTTCTTTCTTGTAAGTACCTGCAACCGGATGTTGGAAACGAGTCGGGTTAGTAGAGTTACCGGTGATAGATACGTCTACACCTTCTTTCCACATGATAGCTACACCTTCGCGAACATCATCGGCTCCGTAGCATTTTACTTTTGCACGAGGACCGTCAGAATAAGCGATTTCACGAACTACTTTCAGTTCACCTGTGAAATAATCGAATTCAGTCTGAACGTATGTAAATCCGTTGATACGAGAGATGATCTGTGCAGCGTCTTTGCCCAAACCGTTCAAGATACAACGCAGAGGTTCTTTACGTACTTTGTCTGCTTTTGCAGCGATTTTGATAGCACCTTCGGCAGCAGCGAATGATTCGTGACCTGCCAGGAATGCGAAACATTTAGTTTCTTCGCGCAGCAACATAGCGACCAGGTTACCGTGACCGATACCTACTTTACGGTCGTCGGCTACAGAACCCGGAATACAGAATGCCTGCAGACCGATACCGATAGCTTCGGCAGCTTCGGCAGCGTTTTTTTGCAACCTTTCTTCAATGCAATGGCAGAACCTACTACGTAAGCCCACTTAGCATTTTCGAAACAGATAGGCTGAGTTTCTTCACAAGTTTTATAAGGATCAAGTCCGGCAGCTTCGCAGATTGCGTTAGCTTCTTCGATGTCTTTGATGCCGTTTTCGTTCAAAGCAGCAATGATCTGTTTGATACGACGGTCTTGGCTTTCGAATTTTACTTCTCTAATCATATTCTTTCCTCCTTATAATTATTCGTGACGTGGATCAATTTTCTTAACAGCTCCCTGTTCTTCAGTTACACGTCCGTAAGTACCTGTAACTTTCTTCAACGCTTCGTTAGCATCAGTACCCTTCTTGATTTCGTCCATGAACTTACCCATGTGAACGAATTCGTAACCGCAGATTTCGTCGTTCTTATCCAGGAATACGTTCTTGATGTAACCTTCAGCCATTTCAAGGTAACGGGGACCTTTAGCCAAAGTACCATACAAAGTACCTACCTGGCTGCGAAGACCTTTACCCAAGTCTTCCAGACCGGCACCGATAATCAGACCGCCTTCTGAGAAAGCCGACTGAGTACGTCCGTAAACGATTTGAAGGAATAGTTCGCGCATTGCTGTGTTGATAGCGTCACAAACCAAGTCGGTGTTCAATGCTTCCAATACAGTCTTGCCCGGAAGGATTTCAGCAGCCATGGCAGCCGAGTGAGTCATACCTGAGCAACCGATAGTTTCTACCAATGCTTCCTGGATGATACCTTCTTTTACGTTAAGGGTTAGTTTACAAGCACCCTGCTGAGGAGCACACCAGCCAATACCGTGTGTCAAACCAGAGATGTCTTTAATTTCTTTTGATTTTACCCACTTTCCTTCTTCAGGAATAGGAGCCGGTCCGTGATTGGGACCTTTCTTCACAACACACATGTGTTCTACTTCGTGTGAATAAGTCATATTCTTTACGTTTTTTGGTAATAAAATAAATATTCGTAACCACGTGAAAAGATTGGTTATTCTTTTCGCCTACAAAGTTAGTCGTTTTATTCTTTTCTGCAACTTGTTGCCCGTCACTTTTTATCTTTAAATAAAATAAATTTATTGCAGGACAGCATTTTGCAAACTAGAGTTGCCAAAATGTTTTTTCTTTCCGATGAAATTTCTATCTTTGTACCTATATTATAATGATAGGAATGGAAGCAAATAAAATAGCAATTACGGACGAAGCTTTGCGCCGAGGTGCGGAAGAGGGCATGGATGGTTTCTTGAAGGTGTTTATAGATAAATACCTGGAGGTGACAGGAGGTGTTGTCAATGCGGAAACAATGCCTTTGCTCAATGGTTACCAGCATTCATTGTTGGGGTATCATTTCTTGCGTGAAGAAATAAATGAAGGTGGTTTTGTACAATTGATACAGAATGGTTTTGGACCTTATATCTTTGATAATCCTTTTGCAAAAGCAATGCGGCAGTTTGGAGCGAAAGAATTTGCCAAATTGATTTATAGCGCGAAGAAAATATATGATGAGAACCGTGCTGATTTGGAAAAGGACAGGGATGATGAGGAATTTATGGCAATGTATGAGCAATACGAGGCCTTTGATGAGTTGGAAGAGCAGTTCATGGATATGGAAGAGTCGGTAACTGCCCGGATTGCAGAATATGTGGACAATCATATTGAGGAGTTTGCGGAGATTGTATGACAAGGACTTTTGCGTACTTTGTCGGGTATAAGCTCATGCGTTTTGATATAAAAAAAGTAAGTTGGCTTCAATAGCTAAGTAAGATACGTTCGTTGGCTGACGAACCTATGTTGCTTGGTCAAGCAAGTTAACTTACTTTTTTTGTCTTGTTATTCCGGTGTCATTCCATTTATTGTTTCCTGATAAACCAACCTTTGATATAGGCGGTTGCCAGTACGGCAAGTCCTGCCGCCAGGCAGATTCCCGTAAACACCAGCCCGTAACCGTTCAAGAAAGCTACCGGAGCGAAAGTTATCAGAGAAATCTCTACCGGGGCGATGAACAAGTAAGCCAGTGCATAGTTATCCAGGCATCGGCTGCGCATTTTGGGGTCTGCAACGCGGAGCAATGCGATGCCCATAGCCATAGTTCCTGTAAACCATCCCCATGTGAAGATAGCTTTCTCGAACCAACATTCTTTCATTAGTTTGCGGGCCATGACCAGAACATAAATCAGGGTTGCGATTAATCCTGAGACTAACAGAATTAATAAGGGTATGATGTACTCTATTACAACAGATATTTTAATGGAAGCAATTCCAAAAGCTACCAGAAAATCGGTAAAGGCTCCGCTGATGTGGCCTATGGTTTGCGGGCAGACATAATCACTGGTTCTTGTTTTGTCGAATATCTTTTTGATGAATATACCTACCACAAATGCACAACTGAATACCGGCAGTTCAAACCCCGGCATAAAGTGGGATACTGTTTTGCTGATGCAGTATCCGCCTAATGCTATCACTGCTACGATGATAAGATTGAAGGTCAGCGGGTCAATGGAGATGGAAGAGCAAGAACTTTCACCCATGCTTTCCCGTTTGTCGCCGGGCAACAGGCCTGTCTGTAATTCGTGAGGAAGGTCATCGTAATTGGCGAGGAAGGAGGTGTGCCCTTTCTTTGTCCCCCATTTTATGATGATCAGTCCGATAATGACTGCCGCTACGATACCGAAGGTGGCGGCAGTCATGGCCAAAGTTAGAATTTCGTCATATCCGAACTGGCTGAAAGCCTGTCCGATGGCTGCTGCTGTACCGTGCCCGCCGCAATAGCCGCTTGGCATAGTGATGCCGAAGGCAGGGTTCAAGGGCCATATCCGGTTCAGGACAAGCAATCCCAACAGTCCTCCAAAAGCCCATTGCAACAACATTCCTGCCTGTGAATATGCCCACATGCTTTGCCTATATTGTCTGCATCTCCTTTGGCTGCCTTTTTGTGAGATGAGGGGGAGAGCGCCGAAAATGAAGGCTATCAATATGCCGGCATAAGTTCCTGTTTGGGTGGAAAGAGGTATGATGCCGAAACCGTGAGGTCCCAAGGACAGTCCTATAAACCCGGCCAACAGGCTGGGGGGGATGAACAGCCTTTGGATGAATCTTATTTTTACTCTCATGAGTTTGCCGAGCAGTAGCAGTACTGAGATGATGCCTGTATCGACAAAGAGTGTCCACGGGGTGAAATCGGTCATAAATCTAGGGCTTGTTTGGATGTATTCGTTGAAGAATACAGCGTTCATAAATAGTTTATTTTACCGAATCGGTTAGGAATGGAAATTGATCTTATCGGCAAAAATAATGTATAGGTATCATGTAATATCTTAGGTTTTATTGTTATTAAGTTGTTTTGTTTCAAAGATAGGAAATAAAGTGATACTATAGCCAAACTGCTTGTTCTTTTATGTATTAATTTTTATTAATGGATTAATGGCGGATAGGCTACAAGTGAATTTCGGTGAAAAAAATAGTTAAAACAAAAGATAAAGCAAGTCTTATCAGAGGATGAAACATGAATAAAAAATAATGTTAAAAGACAAGTGGCGACGCAGTATTTAAGCCAATTTTTCATTTAATCATTAAAACAATAAAAAGAATTAAGTTTCTTTCTTGGGAAACCGATTCTTTTATTTAATTTTGCAAACCCTAATAATTATAAAGAAGAAAATGAAAAAAATGAAATTGGCAGCAATATTTGCTGGGTTAGTATCGGTGTTTACTTTTAGTTCTTGTTTGAATGATGGTGATAGCGGCCCCAATTATGATCTTTATGAGATCGTTACTGTGGAAGATGGTAGTATTTTTGGTGGACCTGTCCTGAAAGGAGATGCATGGGGATATACTTATACTCCAGTGGCTTCAAGTGTATTGGCCGGTCTTAAGGCATCTGATGGCAGTTATTACAAGCGTGTGCAGGTAGGGATCAAACTGATGGAAGGAGAAGCGATTACAGAGGGGAAAAAGTCTTATAAGGTAAGTGAAGTTGGCCTAATAGCTATTTTGAATTATAAAGATTTTAATGTTCAGGCTGATACATTGAAAAATGAGTATGCACTAGTGTCATTGGAGGATTCTAATAATAAGATATGGGCTATAAATGGATATGTCAACGTACCTTTTACCTTTAAAACTAAAGAACAGCTGAACATGAATGATTTCCATTTATATGCTGTAGAAGCCAAGGAGGATACATTGGTGACAAGACTTCGACAGACCAAAGGGGCTGATGATGCTTATCAGACAGGAGGTGCTTTGATTAGTTTCCATATGCCTTTTAATGATATGAAATTTTACGAAACTTTCAATAAAGTAGTGCCTAAGAGTGATACTATTGTAGTTAAGGTGACTGCAAAGGGAGAAAATGACAAAGAACTTGTTTCTACAGTGAAATGTAGTGCTTCGAATATGCGAGGAAGCTATTAATAATACTTTATTATATAGTGAAATCCCCTTCAGTTACGGTTGAAGGGGATTTTTATTTAATGGAACTATGTGGTTCAATTTATAAGATAAAGGGGGGAAGAAATTTAACGGGGCCTACTTCTTATTTTCCTGTTCATATCTTTCTTTAGATTCAGTATATACCTCCTGCGTGTGAAAAGAGTTGACATGAATTTTTAAACGGTTCGATCTTTCTGCTGCCGTAATAACAACATATCACATTCGTTCCTGTTGCATAAGCCTTTTCTCTTCCCTGATTAAGCCTTTTTATACGGATGTATTCTATCTCCATAGCCTTTGGAGTTGTCTCCATAAGCTTTGGAGTTATCTCCCAAGGCTATGGAGTTAACTCCCAAGGCTTGCGGAGATAAAACAAACAGGAAGAAAACCCTTAACCATGGGGCAGGAAAGGTTTAGAGATATGGATAAGATCTTTTAAGGATGAATCTGATTATAAAGTTACGCATATGTATCAAAAACTTTGCAGAAACATGAAAGAAACGCCCTCTGATCATCTCCCGCAATGGGTGTAATTCCCTTTGACGGACTTATTTTGGTCTGTCATACAAACCATCCCTAAAAAATGACGAGTGTTTATACAGGGTATCACAAACAACCGCATGAAAAAAATATCCACTAAGTTTTTGCTGCTCCGAAATAAGACTGTTTCAAGACGATAAATAATTAAAAAGCAAAAAACGGACGTACATTCCAATAAGCTTTTTTATCATATCCTTGCAAACAGACTCTATCCCAATTAGGATATTCAGGATCATCAATGTGCCAAAGTAACATCCAGCATCTGTCTTTGTCATATTGGGAACTGCAACTGAAGCCAAGTCTGTGGGTATCACTAAACTGCGGTAACGAATTACCTACTTTAGATAACTGTATAGTCAATTTATCCAGTGTTTCTTGTCCCCATCCTGTGTCGTTTAGGCCGTTACTGGTTTCATTTCGAAAATCTCTTGGAGATTTTCCACAAATATTCACCAGCATATCAAACCATTGTCCGATACTCGGTACGAACCATGGACTGCGATTAAGTCCATCAGGAATTTTGTTACTGTCTCTATATTTTCTTATTGATTCAAAAGCACTGTAACTACCCTGTACATTAGCAGTATAATTCTTCAACATTTGTTCTGTTTCAGAATAACCGTTCATATTCTTCTCAATTTCATCATCTTTTGTCATTGGAGTAATCCCTTCTTCGATTCGTTCCATTCCCCCCCAACGACCGGTCCCTAAATTTTCAAACCCCATTACATAAGCATGATTCCAACCGTTTTCATTGCATTTTACATCTGTCATTTTTTTAGAATCGCAAGTAATGACCATTCCAATAGCATTCTGATAATCATATATTTTCCCGTTTTCTTCCAGCATGCCGTCTCCGGGATGTATCTCTATTCGTTTTTCGGTTTCATTCTGAAAGACAAAATCTCCGGGATAAAGTTTTCTTTCTGTGCTTCCTTTGCCGGGTACAGGGCTGATTACTTTCAGAGTATAGCATTTCCCAGAAGCAAAAGTGATGGAACTGCCCGAATAGTTTATCTTTGTATTCGTATTATTTCTGCCGTCGGCGGTTACATAGCTTCCGGTAATTCTGGCATTTTTTTGTGATGGGACAATGGCGCAGAATTTTACAGAATCGATCTGATATGGAGTAATGCCATTCAAGTTCACATTGATAGCTGCTGAGTCTGTTCCTAAAATTCTTGATTCTTTGTGGTAAACAAAACCTGCATTTTCGGGTGCAAAACAACCTATGTATGCTTGTGGTTGCAGCACAAGCAATGTAAATTGGTGTTTAAACTGCAGGTTCAGGATTATTCCGGAAGAATTGCCGGTAGTAGGTACGCCGGTAGCAATCAGCAGGTCGCTCACAGTATGCTTTTCTTTTGTGGATTGGTCTTTCGAAGGTTGCAGTTTCTCATTCCTGGTCAACGAAGCAATAGCTTCATCTGTATCCTTTGAAACATCTAGTGTGATATTCTTCCTATATGGATAGTATGCGATGTAACTCGCTCCATCATACCAATAGAGTGTCTTGCTGTTTTCAACCGGACTCCAACTATCATTTGACAGGTTATAAACCAATGGGATATTGTTAATGTCATCTACTATTGTGCCATCTTTTATGGAGAATATACCAATAGAATCACCGTCTACAAATTCTGTTTTAAGATGTTCATCTGTCACAGAAGCACGTGTGGAAGGCTTTTCGGAACCGGGAACGTTTTCAAACCCGGTTGCTGTTGCTCGAACAGTGAGAGGAGTTCCATTGTAGCAGTCCGTTCTTTTTCCATTATTTGTTTCATTTTCGTCGGTGCATGCACTACAAATCAAGAGGATGCTCCAAAAGATTATGCCGGTGAAAGATTTCATTTTTCTTTGTTATTATCTTGTTTAAAATTAGCACCTTAGTACAAGGCTGATTTTTATTTGTCCCATTAATTCGTTATCTGTTTCTCTTCTGTTCCATTTACCGTTTCAGAATCCGTGCCTCCTTCCCATGATGCGATATCATTTTCTGACATCACGGAAATAGTTTTTCTTGAGATACCGATGGTATAACTTACAGAAGCTCCCGGATTCCAAGTGTCAGTAGAAGGTAAAGATTGATTTTCTATGCGGATAGCTTGAGTAATGGCATTATTATTTCCGTCTTTTGCCGCATATTGATAAGTGATGCTGAACTGACTTCCTTTTCCGGCAGGAAGCAGGAAAAAAGTAGCTAACAATTTCTTTTCTTCCGCAATAGTATTCGGTACAGGGAAATTGGTTATGTCAGCGGTAAAAGTTTCTTTCTTGTCAGGTGATGGAAATGCCCACAGCCAGCCTTTGTCGCTATCAGTCGTAGGAGTATAATAGGTCAGTATTCCGCTTTTTATTCCCGTAATGGAGAAAAAGGTTACGGACTTTCCCTCCGTATCATCATTACTTTTTACATAAACATTGATCTTGGTTAGTGTATGGCGCAGTTTAAAACTTACATTGCCATTGTTTTGATTCATTACCGGAGTTGCAGCGAGAAAATCTATCTGTTTGTTTTCGGCTGTGGGAACGGTATAACTCAACATCGGAAATCCATTTGAACTCTCTTTGTCTTGAACGAAAAAGTTGCTACCTGTTGTTTCATTTATATAAGGAGCATAAGCAAAGAAACTGATTTTATCTGTTGTTGAATTGTCCGGCCAGAACTTGACCGGACTATAAGACCATGTGCCGTCTGTTTGTTTACCAACAAGCTGGTTATACATGAAATTCGGTGTTGCGGCATCTTCATTGAAATTTCCGTGTGTGAAGTAGGCAAACACACCGATAGTTTCAAGATCACTTGTTGTGGTATACTCTTTAACAGATCTCATTACCGGAACGTTTCCTGAAAAGCTGATAGGGATATTTTCTTGGGGAAATTCGTTCGTACCTTCTTCCTGGGTACAAGCTCCCAATAACAAAGTTGCAGCAAGGAAAATGCCATACAATTGTTTCACCCTTATGCTTTCTGTTTTTCGATTCATGCTTCTTTTTCTATTTTATTGTACGTCCGTGCTTTTTTGACCGTAGTGACAGGGAAGAAACATTCAACCCTGTCCGGTCTGTTTTCTTTCCATAGCCAGTATGTATCATGTTTTGGCTGCAAAAGGAAATTATTTCTCTACATTAATATCAGAGTCGCTATCATCAGTCCAACCTTCCATATTATCCTCCACCGTAATCTTAATGGCATTCATCTTGATAGTCAATACGTAGGTATGTTTCGTTCCTTTCTTGAACGTATTTTTCGGTAGTGAAACTTCTTTGTTTGTTATGGTACTTGTCAGATTACTTGTGTCGGTCACTTTGGTCACGATGTCATAATTGATTTTCAGTTTTAAGTCACCTGCGTTGGCGGTACCGTTTTTGTTATTTACCGGAATAAAGTAAAGAGCTTCTGTATCTGAGAATAACGCGGTTGCATTCTGGTCATCACTTACATTGATAGAACTTTTATTATATCCCCATTGGTCGGTGGTTGTTTTATTTAAAAAATCACTCAGGTCTTGTTCTGTTGAAAAATAAGATGCGTCAGGAGATATGGCTTCCCAAGTGTCGTTATCGAATTTATAAACAGCCTTGTTGTAAAGTGTTGTACTTCCTGGATCTAACTTTAATCCCGTTACAAAAATTTTGGTATCAGTACCTAAGTTCACATCTGGCTTCACCTTGATATTGGCTATTTGGGTAAGTACGTGACTAAACTTGAACTGAACCGTTCCCTTATTACTTTCACTAGTTTGGTCTTGTATGGCAGCATGGCAGTCTGTTACCAAATCTATCATATCTTTCCAGTTATTAGAAGTCTTTACCTCAAAGGTGATTGTCGGAGCGCCTTTGGCATTCTGTCCTGATAAGGTTATTTTTTGGTCTGTTCCAACTTCCGGTTTGGATTCATAAGGCGCATAAGCAAAGAATGTTATTTTCTTATCATCTATTGGCCAAAAACGTAAATTAGTATACCCCCAACTATCAGAAGTCCATGTAGCATGTTCATTGTACATGAAATTAGGTGTTGTGTTTCCTTTTTCACTATTCCATCCCGCACTGCTTGTCTGATAGGCAAAAATACCGAAACCGGCATTTGCTTTCAATGTGGACGTTGTAGTTTCCGTTCCTCTGGTCTGTACTTCCGTATATACGTCCAACCCGATTGTCCGGTTCGTATCCGGATTCATTTCTGTCATTTCATTCTGTGAGCAACCAGCTATAGTCAGTGTTGCCATCACCATCAATAAACTTTTCACTTCCATTTTCTACTTTTTTTTAAATTAATATTATAACTACCCATATCTGTCATATATCTATATCGCTGTTCACTTCATCGTCCCATTTATCTACATCGGCGTCAAATCCTGAGCTACCTTCTGTTTTTACATTCGGCACGGTCTTTTCACATGCCATGTCAATAAAAACGCTCATAGTTCCGTCTTCTTCATCCAACCGTCTTATTGCCAAATCGTTAAAACTTTCTTCAAATATGGTCTTCCCGTCTACTAACTTTGCTTTCAGATGTAGGTTGTGTGGAATCTCTACATCGAAGCCGAACACACTAATAGTAGTGCTCAGCGTTCCTTCTGTTACCGAGCCGGAATCATAAACGGGATTGCTTAAGCGTAGCACTTGTGTTACTGTCTTTTCCGAATTTTGTCTCGAAACGAGAAATATGGATTCTGCAATGCCGTCTAGTGTGCAGGTGGCTTTTCGTATGTTGTTCATTCCTTTGATACGGATTTTAACCGTTATTTTTTGAGTCAGTTTTTTGGGGGTGAAGCGTAAGTGACAACTATTTTCGTTCCTGGTGGAATTTCGGTTACTTTGTTGGGTGATGGCTGATGAATAGTTTTCCGGCATATCAGAAGTCACTTCAAAGCCTTCGATATAATCAGCGGCAAGTTCGTCAGGACTTTCCATAATAATTCTTTCAGAGGATGATTCGTTCCTTATTTCCATCTTCTTTACATAGGCTTCTAGCGTCTGGTAGTTTTCTTCTCCTCTGAAACAGAGGTTACCAAAATCATCGAATGAACGGTTGAAAAGGACGACGTTGTAACATCCTTCTTTCAAGCATAGGGTCTTGTATGTACGGTCACCCATCAGTGCTACAAAAGGAGTGCTGCCATCGGTAGGGTAGAATATGGCGGTAGCACCATAATCCTGCTCTTTTTCATTCAGTCCTGACTGACTCCAATCGGCACTGATTGTTATTGTTGCTTCGGGCGAATAAGTCAGTTCGCGTCGGTTACAGGCAACCAACAAGAAAACAAAAAGGTAAAGGATATATAATGTCGGGGATATTCTCATTTTGCACCTCCTTTCTTTGCCTTGTGTTTGAGTAGCCACACCAGTGTATGGTAATTCCTAGAAACGGATGTATAACGATAAGTGGCTATATTTATGGTTTGAAGTACGTTCAATAGGGATATTTGCAATAATGGGCGACTAAATTCATATGAGAAAAGGATTCTTGTTTCTTTGTTTGGTAAAAGGCGGATGAGTTTTACTTTTTCCAGCTTATTAAGTAAATCTTTCCATTCTTCGTTTTGAAGGAGGAATTTGACCGGTTGCAGAACTTTGCTAGAAGAAAGGTCATGCAGTACGGCGATGGCTATTTGTGCACGTGTATATACGGATAACATGATAAACTTACTTTGTTAAGTCATTACTTACCAAGTAATAGCTTATATTTTTCTCACAGGGTGAGGAAAAGCGTTTCCTTATTCTGTATTTAATAAGAAAAAACATTTCGTCGGATAGAAAAAGATGTAAGAAATATGATTCCGTTTTTGAGATGTCAAAAATGGAAAGAGGTGTCGTGTAATTTTGTAAATTAGTTAAAGTACTGACAGATGCAATATTGTGCTTGTGCTTATGTGTTTTTCTATAATTGAATAAAATATAGTGGATTAATACAGATTTATAAGCTTTTTCTTTGGATTTATGAGGAAATATTCCCTACTTTGTGAAAGTAATCATCCATTACTTGGTAAGTAATTCTTCTTTTATTTGAATGGCTGTCATATGATATTCCTCATGCCACTTCCTTTTCTCCATTATGTGCTACTACCGAGATTATCAGTTCGTCATTGGCTATATCTACCTTTTCGTTTTCAAATGGTTTCAAGTAAGTTTCTGTCACCTTAATGGAAGAGTGTCCCAATGCCTTGCAGATAATACCGATATTTACTCCTGCATGAAATGCTAATGTCGCCCATGTATGGCGCGGCGTGTATGAACTGAGCTTTGCATCAGGCAGTAACAATGTCGCTATTTTTTCTAGCTTCAAGTTGAAGTTGCGCAGTACTCGGAGATAGTTCATATATAGCTCTTTATCTTTTTTTATTTTTCCATTTTTCTGACTCTGTTCCTTTGCTGCGTTTTTTTTGTCTAGAATCGGAAATAGATAAATGGAATCATAATTCATATTCTTGAACTTCTCTATCAGTTTTATTGCTTCTTTAGGAATGCGCACTGTTATCTGTCGTCCTGTTTTGTGACGGCTATATACAATATATTTTCCTTTCACATCTTGTTTTCGTAGATGGGCAAGGTCAATGAATGGCATTCCCCGGAATAGAAACATTAGTAAGAAATATGCCAATGCACATTGCATCTCTTTGGGCAATTTTTCTATATCGGTGTGCAGTAGTGTATTCATTTGTTTTGTATCCAGTGCTCGTTTGGTCTGTGATTCTACCTTTGTGTATACATTATCGAATAGCTTCGGGTTATAAGGCAGTATTTTTTTATCGGCAAGTCGGTTATATACAGCTTTCAGGGTTCGCATATAGGTTGATATAGTATTCAAACTCAGGCCTTTCGGTACTCCATGTTTTCTATCTGACCTTTTCTTGTCGGTCTTTCTGTTTCTTGTTCCTTCCAGTCTCATCCATTCCTCATACTCTTTTAACCTGCCAGATGTGAAAGCTTCATCTATTGGCACAGGTGTTCCTTTTCCTCCGTAAAACTCCGTAACGGATTTCAGTGTATAAGTATATGTATGTACTGCTGACCATTTTTTGTCTATTTCCAACTGTTTGATTACTACTTGCATGTAAGATGCCAAGTCTGGTAATTTTATGGCTTTTGCCACTTCTGCATTTTTTTCTTTGTCATCCATAATACTTTGATTTTAATTTCGCATCGTGCATAATTTCTGTAACAGCTGTGCCGATGGGAAAGTTTTGGGATGCGAAATTTTTATTTTGACCTAATGAATTTAGAATATCACTGGTTGAATATATCGAAAGATAAGCATATATTCTCCGGAAGTTATCTTTCTTTTTGATTAAGGTATAGAAGAATTTCTCTAAATGTATTATTATGAGATGAAATAATCTTCGAATCAAATAAAGAAAGTCTGAATCTATAATAAAAGTAGGCTTATTTTTTTGATTCCCCCAAGAGAAGTATGCGTTTTTTTATTCGTTTATTCCAGTGAATTGATTACCTTTGCATTTCATTGAAGTTGAACTGAGGTAAATAGATTAGGCATTGAATTACAAAGATTTATTTAAACGAGTAATATCGCTGATTTCATCTCCGGCAAAAGCATGGGAGGAAATTGGCAAGGAAGAGGATAGGCGTAAAGTGCTGGGAGCATTTGTTTATCCCATGATAGGTTTATGCGGATTGTCCGTTTTTATAGGTACATTCATTGGGAATACGGCAGGGGGCGCTGCTTTCCAGATAGCAATGACACGATGTTGTGCTATATTTGTATCCTTGTTCGGAGGATATTTTTTGGCGGCATACGCCATAGACCAGTTGGGCAAGAAACTGTTAGGACGTGAAGACCAGTATGAACTAAATCAGCAGTTTGTAGGTTATTCTATGGTAGTGACTTTTGTGCTCGATATTGTCAGTGGGTTGTTCTCTATTTCCATTCTCCATTGGATATTGCAATTTTATACTATATTCGTGGTGTTCGAGGGTGCGCGTACCCTGATGAAGGTAAATGAAAAGAAACTGACACGATACACCTTGATTGCTTCAGTTATTATAATTGTTTGTCCGGCATTGATTGCCGCTGTGTTTAATGAGTTATCTGTTATTTTAAATTAATGAAACCGACTCCTATTAATATAAAGAATAAGCGTGCATCGTTCGATTATGAATTTATCGATACGTACACGGCAGGTATCGTGCTCACGGGAACCGAGATAAAGTCCATCCGTTTGGGCAAAGCCAGTCTGGTAGATACCTATTGTTATTTTGTGCAAGGCGAGTTGTGGGTGAAGAATATGCACATAGCCGAATACTTTTACGGCTCATACAATAACCATTCTGCCCGTCGCGAACGTAAATTGTTGTTGAATAAGAAAGAACTGCGGAAATTGGAAGAAGCCGGAAAGAACCCCGGTTTTACGATTGTCCCTGTCCGTCTGTTTATTAATGAGAAAGGACTGGCGAAGCTGGTTGTCGCATTGGCTAAAGGTAAGAAACAATATGATAAGCGCGAGTCATTGAAAGAGAAGGACGACCGTCGCGAAATGGACCGTATGTTTAAAAGGTAAGTGAAATCCGTGTTATCCGTACCCCAAAAATAGACTTATGGCTACATTAAAACAACTAATTGACGAGAGAGTTCTCATTCTTGATGGTGCAATGGGAACTATGATACAAAGGTATAATTTGTCTGAACAGGATTTCCGGGGAGAGCGTTTTGCTGAGATGCCCGGACAGATGAAGGGCAATAATGACTTGCTTTGTCTTACCCGCCCTGATGTGATAAAGGATATCCACCATAAATATCTGGAAGCAGGGGCTGATATTATTGAAACAAATACGTTCAATGCCCAATGGGTTTCGATGGCAGATTATCATATGCAGGATTTGTGCCGTGAGATTAATCTGGCCGCTGCCGGACTTGCTCGCGAAATGGCTGACGAATATACCGCGAAGACCCCTCATAAACCTAGATTTGTAGCAGGTTCGGTAGGTCCTACCAACAAAACTTGTTCCATGAGTCCGGATGTCAATAATCCGGCCTTGCGTGCTTTGACATACGATGAACTGGCCGCTGCCTATCAGGAACAAATGGAAGCTTTGCTGGAAGGAGGAGTGGATGCGCTTCTGATAGAAACCATTTTCGATTCCCTGAATGCCAAAGCGGCCATTTATGCTGCGGAAACGGCAATGAAGAAGGTAGGGCGTGAGGTTCCTCTTATGCTTTCTGTTACTGTTTCGGATATTGCAGGACGTACTCTTTCGGGGCAAACATTGGATGCTTTTCTGGCATCCGTACAGCATGCGCCTATTTTTTCTATCGGCCTGAACTGCTCGTTCGGGGCGAAACAATTGAAACCTTTTCTGGAAGGACTGGCTGCACGGGCACCTTATTATATAAGTGCCTATCCCAATGCCGGACTTCCTAACAGTTTGGGACAGTACGACCAGACTCCGGAGGAAATGGCTTCAGAAGTGAAGGAATATATCGATGAAGGATTAGTAAACATTATCGGTGGTTGTTGTGGTACAACGGAGGAATATATTGCAAAATATCAGGAATTGATCGTTTCCGGTTCTGCCTGGGTATCTCCTCATATCCCTGCCACCACTCCTGAGAGGCTGTGGCTTTCCGGGTTGGAGCTGTTGGAGCAGACTCCCGAAATGAATTTTATTAATGTAGGCGAACGGTGCAATGTGGCCGGATCCCGTAAGTTCCTCCGTTTAATCAATGAAAAGAAATATGAGGAAGCGCTAAGTATCGCTCGCAAGCAGGTGGAAGACGGTGCTTTGGTGATTGATGTAAATATGGATGACGGTTTGCTGGACGCCCGGGAGGAGATGACTACTTTCTTGAATCTGGTCATGTCCGAACCCGACATAGCCCGTGTACCTGTTATGATTGACTCTTCCAAGTGGGAAGTCATTGAGGCCGGACTGAAATGCCTGCAAGGAAAGTCCATTGTCAATTCTATTTCTTTGAAGGAAGGGGAGGAGATATTTATAGAACATGCCCGTCTGATAAAAAAACTGGGAGCTGCCGTTGTAGTGATGGCTTTCGATGAAAAAGGACAGGCAGATACTTTTGAACGTAAGATTGAAGTCTGTGCCCGTGCTTATAAAATATTGACAGAACAGGTGGATTTTAATCCTCATGATATCATTTTCGACCCTAATGTACTGGCTGTGGCTACGGGTATTGAGGAACATGATAATTATGCGGTGGATTTTATCAAGGCTACCGGATGGATCAAAAAGAATTTACCCGGTGCACACGTCAGTGGTGGCGTGAGCAACCTGTCGTTCTCCTTCCGTGGAAATAACTATATCCGTGAGGCGATGCATGCCGTGTTTCTTTATCACGCTATCCGTCAAGGTATGGATATGGGTATTGTAAATCCTGCTGCTTCGGTGCTCTATACGGATATTCCTGCTGATGTGCTGGAACGGATAGAGGATGTGGTCTTAAACCGTAGACCTGATGCTGCCGAACGTTTGATAGAGACTGCTGAGGCGTTGAAAAGAACGTCGACCGGAACAGAAGCGGTGAAACAGGATGTGTGGCGTGAAGAACCGATGGTAGAGAAACGGCTTCAGTATGCCTTGATAAAAGGCATTGGCGATCATTTGGAAGAGGATTTGGCAGAAGCGGTTAAACTGTATCCTAAAGCAGTGGATATTATTGAGGGTCCGCTAATGGAAGGTATGAATAAAGTCGGAGAATTGTTTGGAGCAGGGAAAATGTTTTTACCGCAAGTTGTGAAGACTGCCCGTACCATGAAAAAGGCGGTAGCGATTTTGCAGCCGCTTATTGAGGCCGACAAACAGGAAGGTGTCCGCAGTGCAGGAAAAGTATTGATGGCTACCGTAAAAGGGGATGTGCATGATATTGGGAAGAATATCGTATCAGTGGTCATGGCTTGTAATAACTATGAAATTATAGACCTTGGCGTGATGGTTCCTGCCGAAATGATAGTCAGGAAGGCTATAGAGGAAAAGGTGGATATAATAGGATTAAGCGGGCTGATTACTCCATCATTGGAAGAAATGGCGCATGTGGCTGTAGAGTTAAAGCGTGCGGGGCTGGACATTCCCATTATGATTGGAGGAGCCACTACTTCCAAGCTGCATACTGCCTTGAAAATAGCACCTGTTTATGGAGGTCCGGTCATTCACATGAAAGATGCTTCACAGAATGCCTTGGTAGCCGCCCGTTTGCTGAATCCGGAATCTTCTTTTGAGTTTGTGGAAAGGCTGAACAAAGAATATGAGGATCTTCGTCTGAAAAACAGTGCCAAGCAGGTAAAAACGGTATCTTTGGAAGAAGCTCAGAAAAATAAATTGAACCTTTGGTCATAAAGAAGTGCCCCCCCAAAAAAGTTAAACACAAAACTTTTGGGGGGCACTTCATAAAATTACGACTTTTTTTATCTGCCCATTTTATTCGAAAGAATAAGAAGCTATTTGCTAGCAAACAAAACAGTATCCCGCCTGAAATAATGGGTTATTTTAGGCGGGATACTGTTTTATGTTATGGATATATTTTTAGGACTGCTTAGAATTTACTGAGAAACTCTTCCGCTTTTTCCAGATTTTCGGGTTTGCCGATATCAAGCAATTGCAAGTCATCTTCTACATAGCACTGGATGTCGACCCTGTGACATATGGAGAGATAGAAATCGATAATGGAATATTTTCCTTTGGGAAGGAGATGTAAAATTTTAGGGGTGGTCACTTGTATTCCGCTATAGGCGTATTCCTGGTATTCCCCTTCTCTATACCGGAATCCTGCCGGTTTGGTTTCCATGGTGTCCTTATTGACCCAGCCACATAACAGATTGTCGTCATTAAACAACAGGTAACGGGAGGTCTTGCGCTGGCTGACTAAAAGGGTGGCATTGATGTTAGGACTATGCTGGTGATAATACATCAGACTTTCAAAATCGCAATTGGAAAGGATATCTACGTTGTGGAGCAAGTAGCATTCTTTCCGCATAACTCCTAAGGTTTTTTCGATTATCTCTTCCTCATCCATCCCTTTGTTCAGATTTTCGAATATCAGTTCATACGGGGTTTCGCCTTTTTGGGTAAACATATTCTCAGGATGGTATAATAAATGGTATGCTTTTTCCAAACCGCCGCCGGTATCAAGCAGGCAGTCTGTTTCGTCCGAGATTTGTATGTTGACTCCAAAGTTCTGGTTAGCTTCCAGAAAAGCAAGAATCTGATTGGAAAAGTGGTGTACATTGATCACTATTTCATCAAATCCTGCTGCTTTCAGCTTTAAGATGATGTGCTCTAACATGGTTTTTCCACCTACCGTAACTAAAGCTTTGGGACGGGTGTCTGTTATAGGTTTAAGTCGGCTGCCTAGTCCGGCGGCAAAAATCATTGCTTTCATAATGTTCTTTCAAATGTTTGTTCTATATTCTGCTCACGGTGTATGAGTTCTACTTTTACACCGAATTTTTTATTGATATGTTCTGCCATGTGTTGCGCTGAATAAACAGAACGGTGTTGTCCGCCTGTACAGCCGAAACATACAGACAGATTGCTGAAACCTCGTTCCATGTATCTTTTTACTGAAGCATCCACTAAAGAATAGGCAGCATTTAAAAATGGGAATATTTCCCCGTCTTCTTCCAAAAAACGAATAACAGGCTCGTCTAACCCGGTGAAAGGTTTGTAACGTTCATATTTTCCGGGATTGTTTACGGCACGGCAGTCGAAAACATACCCGCCACCGTTGCCTGTGGGGTCGTTGGGTATTCCTTTTTTGTAGGCAAAACTCATAACCTTCACAGTGAGTTGCCGTTTTCTTAAGTCATCTTTAAATTGTTTCAGTTCGGTCAGGTCTTTTAGTACGGAACACAGGTAGGAATATTCGGGGTATTCATTATGAAGCAATTGTCGCAGGTTCTCGATGGCGTATGGTACACTTTGGATGAAATGTGGCTTCTTTTCGAAATAGCCACGGAAACCGTAGGCTCCCAATACCTGCAAGGTGCGGAAGAGTACGAAGTGACGCAACTGGCTAAAGAAATAATCACGGTCTACTGGTTTGTATTTGGAGAGGGCGTCTATATATTCTTCCAACAGTTCGTTGCGCAGGGTTTCGGGAAATTTAGCTTTAGCCTGCCATAAGAAAGAGGCTACGTCATAGAAAAACGGTCCTTTACGTCCTCCCTGGAAATCAATGAACCAAGGTGCCCCATCCTTTATCATCACGTTTCTGCTTTGGAAATCCCGATACATAAAGGTGGCGGAAGAGCTGCGTAACAGTACATCACTCATTTTTTGAAAGTCATCTTCCAGCTTGTCTTCTTGAAACTCCAGGCCGGTAGCTTTCAAAAAGCAGTATTTAAAATAGTTCAAGTCCCAAAGGATAGAACGTTGGTTGAATTCGGCTTGGGGATAACAGTGTGAAAAATCAAAGCCGTCTGCTCCGGCAAATTGGATGGAAGGCAGTAGGCGGATGGTCTTGCGCAGCATTTCTTTCTCCTCTTCGGAGAAGACGCTGGTCGCCCGCCCTTTTTCAATAGCGTTGAACAACAGGATATCTCCTAAATCTTCTTGCAAATAACAATTCTTGTCTTCAGAACAGATGTATACTTCTGGAACAGGAAGACCTTTCTTGCGGAAGTGTGCTGCCATATAAAGAAAGGCTTCGTTTTCTTCTTTGGAAGTGCCGTATACGCCAATCAGTTTTTGGGTTCCGGTCAGCCGGAAATAACGCCTGTTGGAACCGGATGAGGGTAATTCTACAATCTCTTCGGGTACTTCTCCGAGATAGGTTTGATATAGGTTCTGTAAATCCTTTGTAATCATAATCATATTTTGGAACAAAGATATATATTATTCTCCCTTTCTTGGCTGATTTGCAAAGAAAGTTAATGCTTTAGTTCCAAATTATGAGAAAATTACTTGTTTTTACTCTTTCATCCGTATCAGTGCATTTGAAATGATGGCAGTCACTCCGCCTGTTGTAATGCCGGATGAGAAAATATTCTTTATTGATTCCGGAAATTGACATAGTATTTCAGGAACCATTTCTACACTTAAACCTAAAGCGAAACTAAGTGCGATGACTAATGTTGCTTTCCGGTTGATCTTCTGTGCTGCGATAATACGAATGCCTGCTGAAGCTACTGTTCCGAACATCAGTAAAGTAGCGCCTCCCAATACAGGTTCGGGCATTAGGGAGAAAATTAATCCTACACTGGGAAATAATCCTGATAGAATAAGAAAACCTGCAATGTAATAGCCTACATATCGGCTGGCTACTCCTGTCAGTTGTATCATACCGTTATTTTGCGCGAAAACGGAGTTTGGAAAAGAGTTGAGAATACCTGCCAGCATCGAATTGAATCCGTCTGCCAAAATTCCTCCCGAAGCACGTTTGATGAATGTTTTTCCTTCTACAGGTTCTCCTGATATCAGTGAGTTGGCAGTAATGTCTCCATAGGCTTCTATGGCTGTTATCAAGAATACTAACCCCAAAGCTATGAATGCGGAAAAGTCGAAATCCAGTCCGTATTTAAATGGGAGGGGAATATTGAAACCACCAAAACTTTGTACTGCCGAGAAATCAATTCTACCGAGTCCCCAGGCAACTAAATATCCTATAATCAGACCGATAACGATGGAACTCATACGTAGGTAGCGGTTGGAACTTCTATTAAAAAGGATAATGAGGATAAGTACCAGCAGAGCTAGACCTAGATTCTCAAAACTTCCGAAAGTGCCGTTGCTTTGGGCGGAAACACCCCCGCCACAAGCTGTGATACCTACTTTTATCAGGCTCATTCCAATCAAAGTGACTACAATGCCCGATACCAGAGGGGTGATTATTTTACGGGTATATTTTAAGATGCGGCTGATGACCATCTCTACAGATGATGCCACGATGCAAGTGCCGAAAATCAGTGGAAGTCCGCCCAGCATACCTGCCGAGATGATGGGACCGATAAATGAAAAACTGGTTCCTTGGATACATAAGAGACCGGTGCCGATGCCTCCTATCCGTCTGCATTGGATAAAGGTAGAAATACCTGAGGCAAAGAGAGACATGGATACTAGGAAACTGGTGGTCTCCAAATCCAGTTTTAATGCTCCTGCAATGATAAGAGGCGGAGTGATGATGGCTACAAAAATAGCAAGCAAATGCTGTATGGCAGCAAAAATGGCCTCTCGTACAGGGGGGCGGTCGTTCAATCCGTAAATCAGTCCGGTATTGGATTGGGCGGTTTGAGATTCCTGCATGGGGTTATCTTATTTTGATTTCACAATTGTCCAGACTTTCAATGATGGCCAATGATTCTACGCGGATACCTGCATTACGCAAATAATCTCCGCCATGTTGGAATGCTTTTTCGATGATGAATCCCATTCCGGACAGTTCGGCTCCGGCTTTTTCTACCAAATCGATGATACCCTTGGCTGCATTGCCGTTGGCGAGAAAGTCGTCAATAAAAAGAACACGGTCTCCTTTGGACAGGAAATCTTTGCTGACACATACATCATAAGAACGGTCTTTAGTAAATGAATATACACTGGTGGTGAGCATATTTTCCATTGTGACGGGTTTCTTTTTCTTGGCGAAGACAACAGGAAGTTCCAGTAAGTAGCCTACCATGATGGCGGGAGCTATACCACTGGCTTCGATGGTCATAACTTTATTGATATTGGTAGAGGCGAAACGGCGTACAAATTCTACAGCAATGGATTTCATGAGGATAGGATCCATTTGGTGATTGATGAAATTGTCTACTTTCAGTATTCCTCCTTCGAAACATTTTCCGTCCCGTAAAATGCGTTCTTTTAATGCTTTCATTCAAACTGTATTTTATAAATGAGTCGCAAAAGTACGTATTTTGCTGCATTATGCCAAACGTTTGTACAACTATCTCTACAGAAGCCTATTTACTTAATGATCAGGAAAGCCGGAATAAATAAGCCTGTGGAAGCATAAGCTGGTGTGGATTAAAGAATGTTTATTTCCACAAACTTTAGTTTATATATTTGGTGTGTACTTCTTTTCTTGATAATTTAGTTCTCAATATAATTTTCTTAGTTTAGTATTCTTACTTGGCGAAGATATTCTAATGGGAGGAAATGACTGAATATGATGTATATTTTTCTTGTCTTTTATGATATCTGTCGGTAGGTAAACATTTAAATTTAACCATTATGAAAAAGATATTTTTATCACTTGTATTCCTTTTTGGTGTAGGAACTTTTGTCATGGCTGATGATACCATGAAAGTAAAGAATGATACAGTTGCCGTTGAAGACGGATTTAAAAACATAGACCTGAAAGAGGTTCCTCAATCTGTTAAAGATGCCATAGCCAAAAAATATCCCGAATCAACTCTTAAAAGTGCTTCTCTTTCTCTGAAAGAAGAAGGGGTGAAGGCATATAGAATAATATATGTAACCAAGGAAGGGGTTGAAAATAGTATTCTTATTAATATAAAGATGGCTCCTGCTAAAACGGCTCCTGCTACAAAGTAGTTTGACAGGAGTATAGAATTGAATGTTTTATTAATATATTGAAAGCCACCTTGCTATGGTGGCTTTTTTTGATGGGATAAGTTTTTTTCCTGTCGGATTTAGATTTTATATGTATCAAAGAACAGGTTGAATTTGTAAGAAATAGGCTATATGCTTATATTTGAACATAGTTTAAAATCAAGTTTATAATCAAATAGAAAAAGTATGAAAAGACAATTATTTACAGTGTTAGTGTGCATGACGGTGTTTGCTGTTACATCTTGTGGCGAAAAGAAAGGAAAGGATAAATTCGAGGAGCGTATAGAAAAAGCCAAAGAATCGGTTGAAGATGTGGTGGATGATGCCAAAGATCAAATTGAGGATAAAGCCGATGAGGTTGGGGAAACCTTGGATAAAGCTAAAAGCAAGATAGAAAAAGCCAAAAAGAAACTTGATAAGGCTAATAGAGATTGAGAAAAATTGATTATGGATGAATGGAAAGAGATTGTCGGCTGATTTATATTAAACCAGCCGACTTAATTTATATTTCTAGACCTTTGTTCACCATTTGTTATAATGGATATTTTCGGTCTTGAATTTGTCTTTAGCTTCTTCCCGATGTTGCGGATAACCTACCGGAATCAAATTGAAAGGAATGATATGGTCTGGTAAAGACAAGACTGACCTAACCTTTGCAATGCGGTCGTTCTCCGGATAGACCGCAGTCCATACCGCTCCCAACCCCATTGATTCTGCTGCCAGCAACAGATTTTCGGATGCGGCAGAGCAGTCCAGCATCCAGTACCTATCTGTTTCTCCGTTCAGGGCTTTGCTTAAATCACCACAAACCACGATGGCTAGCGGAGCCTGTGCCGTCATCTTGGCATAAGGCAGTTCGGCGGCCAGTTTATCCAATACTTTACGGTCATCCACTACCACGAAAGCCCAGGGCTGCTTGTTTACTGCTGTCGGTGCAGCCATGGCAGCTTTTACTAATAAATCCACTTTTTCTTTTTCTATCGGTTGGGGTGTATAGGTCCGGACGCTCTTTCGGGCAAAGATATTTTCTATAGCCGTGTTCTTTCCTGTTTCTTCTTTTTTTGCTTCCATATTGTTACAACCTCCTGTAATTAGTAATGTTATTGAAAGAGTAACAGTTGTCAGAGTTTTAAAGATTGTTGCCGCATTCATTTTTATTATTGATTAATAATTGAGATGGAATTCTACCACAGCTTCAATTCCTTTGCGGAATATATCCAGAGAGAAGTTTTCATTGGGCGAATGGATGGCGTCACTTTCCAATCCGAATCCCATGAGAACGGTCTTTATACCTAGGATTTGTTCAAAATCGCTGATGATAGGAATACTTCCTCCACGGCGTACGGCAAGTGGTTTTTTCCCGAATGCCTTAGCAAAGCCTTTTTCGGCAGCCTGGTAGGCGGGCAAGGTGATGGGGCATACATATCCTTCGCCTCCGTGCATCGGGGTTACTTTTACTTGTACATATTCCGGAGCGATAGACTGGATATAGTCCACAAACAATTGGGAAATTACAGCGTGGTTTTGATGTGGAACCAGTCGGCACGATACCTTGGCATATGCTTTTGAGGGAAGTACTGTTTTTGAACCTTCGCCTGTATATCCGCCCCAGATGCCACAAATGTCAAAAGAGGGACGGCAGCTGTTACGTTCTAAAGTTGAATATCCTTTTTCACCTTTCAGTGCTTTTACACCGATGGCTTCCATGTATTTTTTTTCGTCGAAAGGAATTTGTGCAATCATCTCACGTTCGGCTGCCGGTACTTCCTCTACATCGTCATAGAAATGGGGGATAGTGATGTGTCCGTCTTCGCCAATGACTTGGGCTAACATACTGCACAGGGTATTGATAGGATTGGCTACCGCTCCGCCGAAGTGTCCGGAATGAAGGTCACGGTTCGGACCGGTCACTTCTATTTCCCAATAAGCCAGTCCTCGTAAACCTGTGGTCAGAGAGGGAAGATCCGCGCCTAGCATACTGGTATCCGAAACAAGAATTATATCGGCTTTCAGCAATTCCTTATGTTCCTTGATGAAGGTATTCAGACTGGGAGAACCTATTTCTTCTTCACCTTCGAAAATAAATTTCACATTGTGTTTCAGCAGTCCGTTTTTTACTACGTATTCGAATGCTTTTACTTGGATCATGGCTTGTCCTTTATCATCGTCAGCTCCACGTGCCCAAATGTGTCCGTCACGAATTTCAGGTTCAAAAGGCTGGCTTTTCCACAGGTCCAACGGCTCGGCAGGCATTACGTCATAGTGGGCATAAATCAATAGGGTAGGAGCATCATTGCTTACATGCTTTTGTGCAAATACCAATGGATTGCCTTGTGAGGGCATTACCATGGCTTCGTCTGCTCCGGCTGCCAACAAAAGTTCTTTCCAACGTAAGGCACAGGCCAGCATATCGTCTTTATGTTCGGGTAAAGCACTGATACTGGGAATACGGATGAGGCTGAAAAGTTCCTCCATGAAGCGCGCTTCATTTTCTTTAATGTATTGTTTTATTTCCATAATTGAATGATTCTTATAGTTGTGTAGTTCTGTCTATCAGATAATAATCCAAAATGGTCATGGCAGCCATGGCTTCTACAATGGGGACGGCACGCGGCAGTACGCAGGCATCATGACGCCCTTTGGCTTTCATGGTCGTGTCTGTGCCGTTGATATTTACTGTATGTTGCTCCATCAGAATTGTGGCAACTGGCTTGAATGCCACACGGAAGTAAATGTCTTGCCCGTTGCTGATGCCTCCTTGTATTCCTCCGGAATAATTACTTTTTGTTTCTACTCTTCCGTTATTATTATAAAATACATCATTCTGCTCACTGCCTTTTAGCTCCATGGAGTCAAAACCTTGTCCGTAAGAGAAACCTTTTACGGCATTGATACTTAACATGGCATTTCCTAGTGCGGCATGTAACTTACCGAATACGGGTTGCCCTAGTCCGATAGGGCATCCTTTGATGACGCAACTCACTACCCCGCCTATTGTATCGCCTTCTCCTTTGATTTTCCAGATAAGTTCTGCCATTTCCTTGGCTTTCTCCGGATCGGGACAACGCACATCGTTTGTTTCTATCAAGTCGAGGTTATAGCTTTTGTAATCTTTATCAAGTTTGACAGGTCCTACCTGTGAGGTATAAGCTGTGACACTGATTCCTAGTTGTTTCAATGCCAATTTGGCTAAAGCTCCTGCTACTACACGTGAAATGGTTTCTCGTGCTGATGAACGTCCCCCGCCACGGTAGTCACGGATTCCGTATTTTTGCATGTAAGTATAATCTGCGTGTGAAGGGCGGAACAGATTCTTGATATTCTCGTAGTCGTTTGAATGTTGGTTCTTGTTCCATACCACAAAACCAATGGGACAGCCGGTGGACTTGCCTTCGAATATACCTGAAAGGAATTCCACTGTATCAGGCTCCTTGCGGCTGGTGGTAAGTAATGACTGTCCGGGACGGCGGCGGTTCAGTTCCTGCTGAACGAAATCCATATCAATCTTAATACCGGCAGGGAAGCCGTCAATGACGCCGCCTACTCCCGGTCCATGGGATTCACCGAAACTGGTTAACCGGAAAATATTACCAAATGAATTGAACATATTGCTTGTAGTTTTAAAAGTTTCTTTCCGTAAAGATAATGATTTTAGGGATAATATACTTGATTGTTGCTGAAAAATTAGCAGAATGGATAAAAATGGGGTACGGATTGTATGAATTTTACAGTTTGGAATAAGAAAAACTGTAAAATTCATACAATCCGTACCCGGAAACTGTTTCTTAAGGATGGAAACAGGTATCTTTTACGAGTTAGAATTCTACCTTAGGTGCTTTATCGGCTCCTTCCTCAGATTCAAAATATGGGCGTTTGTCAAATCCGAACATGCCAGCAAGCAAGTTACGGGGGAAAGTACGGATGGCTGTGTTATATGCCCGTGCTGTGTCATTGAATCTTTTGCGTTCTACACTGATCCGGTTTTCTGTACCTTCCAATTGTGCTTGCAACTCTTTGAAGTTCTCATTGGCTTTCAAGTCGGGATAAGCTTCGGTGATAGCGAGCAGGCGGCTCAATGCACTACCTACTTCGCCTTGTGCCTTTTGATAGGCCTGCATTTTTTCGGGAGTCAGGTCATCGGCGCTGATCTGCATTTGAGTGGCTTTGCTACGGGCGTCTACTACGGCTTGAAAAGTTTCTTTTTCGTGTGAGGCGTATCCCTTTACTGTATTTACCAGGTTGGGTATTAAATCAGAACGGCGTTGGTACTGGTTTTCTACATTGCTCCACGCTGTGCTGACAGATTCATCCATTTTTACCATACCATTATAAGAGGTTATTCCCCAAATGGCAATTAATACAATGACTACTATTACAATAATCGTTGACTTTTTCATATGTATATACTATTAAAATTATGAATATTCTTGTTCTTAAAAACGGCTTCCGGCTCCTCCGCCTCCAAAGCTTCCACCTCCGAAACTTCCTCCGCTAAATCCGCCTCCACTTCCACCGTGGCCACCAAAAAATCCTCCTCCCATTCCGCCTATGAACGGCCCTCCTCCTCGGGGGCCTTTGTAATTTTCATCTCTCGACCGTTCTTTCCGTCTGAGGATATGTCCGCAATTTCTGCATTTATATACTACTTCTTCAGTCTTTGTTCCGTTACTTCGGTCTATAACTTTGGAAGAAAGACGTTGCAGTTTGTGTTTTTTGCAATGGGGGCAGCGTGTTTTACGCCAGTTTGCATACAATCCGATGCCAATAAATCCTCCGAAAATCACAAAAAAGATGATAATGAATTCCAAGGGATCATCTTCGCTTTCGTCATTGCCGATATTTTCCATGGAACCGTCCAGGTAGCCGTTTACGGCCCGTATTCCTGCTACCATTCCGGCATTCCAGTTATTGTCCTTGAAATAGGGCAGCATATAGCGGTTCTGAATCCGTTTGCAGATGGCATCCGGCAATATCCCTTCAAGGCCATATCCGGTAGCGAATTGCACACACCGCTCGTCGGTGGAAAGCAAGATGACCAATCCATTGTCACGTTCTTTTTGTCCTACGCCCGTTTCCTGTCCCAGCCGGTGGGCAAAATCAAAACAATCACCTCCCTCTATGCCTGTTACCGCTACCACTAATGTTTGTATACCTGTTTTTTGCTCTAAAGCGTAGAGGATGCTGTCCATAGTGGTGACAGCGGTGGATGAAAGGATACCGTCGGGATTGCTGACGTAGCGGGTACGGTTTTGCAAATGTACCATCGGTATGTCTTTTATGGCATATTCTTTGGCTTGAAGCTGGACGGAGCCTAGAAGCATGAAAAAAGTAAGTAAAAATGTCAAATTTCTCATTGGATGTATTTGTCTACAAATGCTTTTACTTTTTGGGTATATTCTTCAGTATTGAACAGATAGGAATGTGCATGGTCTGCTTCCGGAACTATCCATAATGCTTTGGGCTGAGGTTTTGCCTCATACAATTTGTACACCATCCATGTGGGTACGTAGTCATCTTTATCACCATGGATAAAGAACATGGGCAGATGGCATCGGGCTACCTGTTTCAATGCGGATGCTTCTTTGAACCCCCATCCATATTCCAGCTGGCATAACCAGTCGGCGGTGTACATTAACGGGAATTGAGGCAAGCCGAATTGTGCTTTCAGTTCTTTGGAAAATTGGTCCCATACGCTGGTATATCCGCAGTCCTCGACAAAACATTTCACATAGTCGGGTTGCGGTTCGCCCGAAACCATCATAGTGGTGGCTGCACCCATCGAGATTCCATGTACTACCATGCTGGTGCTGTCACCGTAAATTCGATTGGCAACCTCCATCCATTGTGTTACATCTTTGCGGTCTAACCATCCCATTTGTATGGCATTTCCACCGCTCAGGCCAGTGTCGCGTAAATCTGGTAGGAGGATGTTGAAATCCAGTTTTTTATTGTATAGATAACCTATCATCATCATGCGGATGGCATTGTCTGTATACCCGTGTACTATAACTGCGGTTTTGGCTGTCGGGCGGCTGGAAGCCACATAGTAAGCATGCAGTTTTACGTGGTCGGGAGAATAGATAAAGGTATCCTTCAGTGCTTGGTTCTGTTTCAGACTATCTATCCACGGTTTTAGATAGGGGTAAGTCTTAAACATATATTGCCAGGAACTTTCCAAATTCTTTCCTCTGTTTTCAGGGCGTAAGGAATAGTTCAGCATATATTGACTGCCTCCAAGTAGGACTATAATAAGCAGAACGAATATACTACTCGTTCCAATAATCATTTTTTTCTTTTCATACCTTAACTATTTGTTCCATATATCCCATGCACCAAAGGCTTGCAATAAGAGCATTTCTAAACCGTTTTTGGTAATTGCCCCTTTGTCTGCCCCCTTTTTCATAAAAAGAGTAGTGTCAGGATTATATAACAAATCATAAAGCAAATGGTTGGGTGTGAGATATTGGTATGGAATATTGGGATATTCATCGGCACGGGGATACATACCTACAGGAGTACAGTTGACAACTACTTTATACTCATCCATGATTTCGGGAGTGAGCTGATCGTAAGTCAGCATTTCTTCACGCAGGTTCCGTGATACGAATTTGCATTCCAAACCTAATTTTTTCAGTCCGTAAGCAATCGCTTTCGAGGCACCTCCTGTTCCTAGGATCAGAGCTTTTTTGTGCTGGGGTTCCAGCAAGGGTTCGATAGATTGAGTGAAGCCAATCACATCGGAATTATAGCCTATCAGCCTGGTCTTACCTTTTTGGCGGACAATTTTGATTACATTGACGGCTCCGATGGCTGCCGCATCTTTATCCAGTTCGTCCAAATAAGAGATGACTTGTTCTTTATAAGGTATAGTGACATTGAGCCCTACTAAATCAGGATTAGCCAATAGCACAGAAGGCAGTTCTTTGATGGATGGGATTTCGAAGTTTACATATTCGGCATCAATGTTTTCCGAATGAAACTTTTCATTGAAAAAGTTCTTTGAGAACGAGTGTCCTAACGGATAACCTATCAAACCATATTTTTTCATAAAACTCTTACTTTAAATTATTTCGTTGCTAAATAAAGCGTACAGATACCTAGTGTCAACCGCTTGAAACTCACCTGATTGAATCCGGCTTTACGGATAATGTCTGTCATTATTTCGCCTTGTGGAAAGGCTTTGATGGACTGCGGCAGGTAAGTGTAGGCACTACGGTCTTTAGAGAGTAGCTTGCCCAAAGTGGGGATGACTATTTTAGAATAGACAGCATATAGCTGTTTCATGGGGAACCAGTCGGGTTCGGAGAGTTCCAAAATGACTAGTTTTCCGTTGTCTTTCAGTACGCGGTGCATTTCGCGGAGTCCTTTGTCAAGGTCTTCGAAATTGCGTACACCGAATGCTACGGTAATAGCGTCAAAGCGTTTGTCGGGAAAGGTGAGTGCTGTACAGTCTTCCTTAGCGAAAGAGATGCGGCTGTCCAGTCCGGCGGCTTTTACTTTTTCACGTCCCACATTCATCATGCCTTCGGATATATCGGTACCTATCAGCTCTTGGGGGTGAAGTGTCTGACAGGCTTGAATGGCAAAATCGCCCGTTCCGGTGGCTACATCCATTATATGTTGCGGGTGAAAAGGTTCCAGCCAGTTAATGGCTTTGCGGCGCCAGCTTTTGTCAATGTTCCATGAAAGGGCATGATTCAACTGGTCGTAAGCAGGGGCAATGTTGTCGAACATTTTCTCTACTTGGACGCTTTTCTTTTCGTCAGCGTTGTAGGGCTTGATTTTCTTGTGGGTAGTTCATGTTTAATTAAAATTGAAAATTAAAGATTAAAAGGAGAGGATGGAGGATAGATTCCTGTACCTGTCTTTTAATCTTTAATTTTTCATTTTTATTTATTTCAAGTATTCGGTTACGTTCTTTTCTATACGTGCGGCGATATTTTCAGTGTCTGCTTTCACAAATTTTTCGCCGGTAATGTGCTCGAACAGTTCCATATAACGTTCGCTGATAGAATTTACGATTTCTGGAGTCATTTCGGGAACCTTTTGTCCTTCTTTGCCTTGGAAACCGTTTTCCATCAACCATTCGCGTACGAATTCTTTAGAAAGTTGTTTTTGAGGTTCGCCTTTTGCAAAGCGTTCTTCATAACCTTCCAAGTAGAAATAACGGCTTGAATCCGGAGTGTGGATCTCATCCATCAGATAAATAGTGCCGTTGTGTTTACCGAATTCGTATTTGGTATCTACCAGGATCAGTCCGCGTTCTGCAGCGATTTCAGTACCGCGTTTGAACAGAGCCAATGTATACTTTTCCAATATTTCGTATTCTTCGGGAGTGGCCAGACCTTGTTTCAGAATTTCTTCCTTAGAGATGTCTTCATCATGCAGGCCCATTTCGGCTTTAGTGGTTGGAGTAATGATTGGTTCGGGAAATTTCTGGTTTTCTTTCATTCCTTCGGGAAGTTTTACACCACAGATTTCACGAACGCCGTTTTTGTAAGCACGCCATGCGCTACCGCACAGGTAACCACGGACAATCATTTCCACAGGAAAACCTTGACACATAACTCCTACGGTAACCATAGGATCTGGAGTCGCCATTTTCCAGTTGGGGCAGATGTCGGTAGTTGCATCCAGAAATTTGGCTGCAATCTGGTTCAGCATTTGTCCTTTGTAAGGAATACCTTCAGGCAGAACTACGTCGAATGCAGAGATACGGTCTGTAGCTACCATTACTAACTTTTCGTCATTGATGTTGTACACATCACGCACTTTACCGTGGTACACGTTTTTTTGTCCCGGAAAGTTAAAGTCTGTTCTTGTTAATGCTTTACTCATGTCTTTATTTATAATTAAAATCAATAAATTCGTTTTATGTTTTCAGATTTTTCACTTCGTTCAGAATGACATGAATGAAAGGTTTTCTGTTTTTCTTCAAACTTCTCGTATGCTTCCACAATGCGGGTAACCAGTTTGTGCCGTACAATGTCCTTCTTGTTGAGTTCGATGAAACTGATTCCTTTCACGCCTTTCAGAATTTTTAGTGCCTGTATCAACCCCGAAGTTTGTGAAGATGGTAAGTCTATCTGTGTCATGTCACCTGTTACAATCATTTTGGTGTTCATCCCCATACGGGTGAGGAACATCTTAATTTGCTGGGTGGTGGTATTTTGAGCCTCGTCCAATATCACTACAGCATCATTCAAGGTGCGTCCGCGCATAAATGCCAATGGGGCTATTTGAATCACATTCAATTCCATATATTCTTTTAGCTTGGCGGCGGGAATCATATCTTGTAATGCGTCATACAGTGGTTGTAGATAAGGGTCAATCTTATCTTTCATATCACCGGGTAAAAATCCGAGTTTTTCTCCTGCCTCCACAGCCGGACGGCTCAAAATAATTTTTTTGATTTCTTTGTTTTTCAGGGAACGGACAGCAAGGGCGATAGCAGTGTATGTCTTTCCTGAACCTGCGGGACCGATAGCGAACAGCATATCGTTCTTTTCATATTCTTGTACCAGCTTCAACTGGTTCTCACTACGGGGAACGATCGGTTTTCCTGTTACACTGAATACAATAGTATCCCCTGTATTCTCTATTTGGGGTGAACGACCTTTCACTATGTCTAAAATCACTTCTTCTTTCAGTGAGTTATACTGGGCGCAATGCTTTTCCAATGCCAATATATTCTCTTCAAAAGCACACATTTCCTCTTCGTCTCCCATTACTTTAATGACATTTCCACGTGCCACTATTCTCAGTTTGGGATACAAGGCTTTAATCATTTGCATATTGGCGTTGTTTACGCCATAAAAAATAACAGGATCAATATCCTCTAAAACAATATGTTTTTCTATCATTTAACTAGTTTAGGTACTTTATGTACTTGTTTATAGGGTGCAAATTTAATGAAAGGTTTTCATTGTTCTTATTTTCCGGGGCAATTTATTTGCATAAGCTTTTTCAGAAAAAGGATTTTAATCTATCTTTGCGAGGAATTTGAAAAGATAGTTAGATTATGAATTGTATGAAAGGTGCATGTTGCACGCTATTGTCACTGTTGTTTTCCTTGACAGTTTCTTCCGGTTGCAAGGAAAAAGATATGTCCATGAAGATGAACGAGCCTCATAATATAAAAGGTGTAATTAGCTATAAACGTAGTTTCGGTGATTTGAATGATACTCATCTCAGTGTGGCGAAGAAAATAGGAATTCGTCCGTTGGCTTCTCGTTCGGAAGCAGAGGGGCTGGGTGGCAAATTGGTTCAGATAAAACCCTGTGAGCGTTATGCCATGGATTCGCTGACTCACTCCATTCCTTTTCTGATTCCGCAGGCTAGTGCGTTATTGGATACAATAGGAGCCAATTTTTTGGATTCATTGAGTTGCAAAGGATTGAATCCTAATCAAATCATTGTTACTTCTGTACTTCGTACGGCAGATGATGTGAAACGTCTTCGTCGTCGCAATGGAAATGCTTCTGCCAATTCAGCTCATGCTTTTGGGACAACTTTCGATGTCAGTTACCGTCGGTTTTGTAAAGTGGAAGACCCGGATGGACGTCCTATGCAGGATGTTAGTCCGGATACGCTGAAGTTGGTATTGGCCGAGGTACTCCGTGATCTTCGGAAATCGGACAAATGCTATATTAAATATGAGTTGAAACAGGGATGTTTTCATATAACAGCCCGCTGATTTATTGAATTTTCACTTGGTCGGAGGCTTTACGATGCGGTATTTCATATATTTGGCTTATGATGGAACGAATTATCACGGTTGGCAGATTCAGCCCAATGGTGACAGTGTACAGGAAACATTAATGCGTGCTCTTTCTACTTTTCTCCGTCAAGAAATAGAGGTAGTGGGAGCGGGACGTACTGATGCCGGTGTGCATGCGCGTCTCATGATCGCGCATTTTGATTATGACCGGGAGTTGGATTGTGTTCAGATAACGGAGAAATTGAATCGCTTGCTTCCTCCCGATATAGCGGTTTACGCTGTAAAGCGGGTGAAGGATGATGCGCATGCCCGTTTTGACGCGACTTATCGTACTTATAAGTATTATGTGACTACCCGGAAAGATCCGTTTAACCGTCACTATGCCTGGAGGCTTTTTAATTCATTGGATTTTGAGAAAATGAATGAGGCTGCCCGTGTATTGTTTGATTATACTGATTTTACCAGTTTCAGTAAATTGCATACTGATGTGAAGACGAATAATTGCCGGATTATGCATGCTGAATGGACGCAGGTGAGCGGGACAGAATGGGTATTTACTATTAAAGCTGACCGTTTTTTACGGAATATGGTAAGGGCTGTGGTAGGTACGTTGGTAGAAGTGGGACGTGGTAAAATGACTGTGGATGAGTTCAGGAAAGTGATAGAGGATAAAGATCGTTGTAGTGCCGGGAGTTCTGTTCCGGGACATGCCTTGTTTTTGGTAGATGTGGGATATCCGGAAGAACTGTTTATTGTTTCTCCGTCAGATATTTCCAATATCTGACAGGCATATCTTGCCGGTGTTTTCTGGGATTCCAACGTTCTTTGATGCAAATGGACTTGAAATATGTTTTCCAAAGTTTCTGAAACAATTTCTCATCATTGTCCATCAATGTTTCATTTAGCATTCCTGTGACCAGATGCGCTTGGCGGGGGTCTTCAAATGTTACTTCTTCCATCTCCGTCAGATTATAGTAATATCCATATTGTCGCTTCACATCATAAATGAGCCAACGCTGGTCGGCAAACCGGTCTTTGAAATGATCCACAGCCAGTGGCAGTGCGTTGAATTGAGGCTCTACGGCTGCAAAGAAAGTTCCGTCCGCAGCTTTTTGGAAACGGACGAACTGCATGAGGTGTACTCGTTCTCCATCTACTCTTTATAGATTTTCGCAAGCTCCAGCACATCAGGATCGGCAAAGTTGGTTTCGATGGAATGAGGAGAGTTTATGGCCTTCCGGATATAGCGGAAAAGCATTTCGTCCACCTTTGGTAATTCTGATAACCAGCAGCAGGTCAGGCAGAACAGGGCATGCTTGGAGATTTTTTTCTGTAATCCGCGCCACACTCGTCCGGCTTTCTCTTCATCAGTGGCTATGTGTATGGCTTCATCATAAAATAAGGGTAGCGGCTCGCCTTCCATCAAGAGCGAGTCTGGAAAGGTTTTGCGGAAGTAGGCATCGAAAATGCAAGTCAGCAAGCCTTCAAATGTATGGTCATAGATAAACAGAATCATTCGTTATCAGTGAAGTTTAGTATTAATTGGCGTTCGTCCACTTTCTTTTTGGGTTTGGGTACTAACAGTCTGCGTACTCCTGTCGGGGTCAGTTCATTAACAGTTCGGGTGGGGAGTTCGTTGCAGGTTATGAAGTATTGCGCTTTTTTCATCACTACACCTATTTTTTTCAGTTCATAGAATCCCAGTTTGGAGAAGCGGCGTGATGCGATGATTTGTCTTGCCGATTTGATTCCGATGCCCGGTACTCTGAGAATCATTTCGTAATCTGCCTGATTTATATCTATCGGAAATAGTTCGGGATGCCGTAATGCCCAACCTAGTTTGGGATCGATTTCCAAATCCAGGTCGGGATAGGAGTCATCTACTATTTCTTCTACTTTAAATTGATAGAAACGTAACAGCCAGTCGGCCTGATACAAACGGTTCTCCCGTACCAATGGCGGCTGTTTCAGTGCCGGAAGTCGTTTGTCGTATGTATTTACGGATATATATCCTGAGTAGTAAACGCGCCTCATGGTGGGGTGTTGGTAGAGTGAAGAAGAAAGATAAAGGATGTCTTTGTCTGATTCCGGTTGTGGCACCGACAATCATCTGCGTGCTTTGTCCGGCAGGAACGAAGCGTGGAACATGGCGGAATTTTTTCCGGTCTTCCTTATTGGTAAGTACTCCCTGCTGGATATAGCGCATGGGCTGGTACACACTTTTGTGATCTTTTTCGGGAGCCAGTAATTTCAGATTCTCTTCTTTGGGAATTTCTATGTTTACACTGAGGCGGTCAGCGTAGAGTCCGGCTTCATTAACTAGTTCGCGACTGGCTCCGGGGATGCTTTTCAGGTGAATATATCCGTTGAATTTGTGTACTAACCGCAGGTCTTTGGCAACACGTACCAACCTTTCCATGGTGTAATCCGGATTGCGTACAACGCCGGAGCTGAGGAAAAGCCCTTCTATATAGTTGCGCCGGTAGAATTCGATGGTGAGGTCTACCAGTTCGCTTACCGAAAGTGTGGCACGGGGAATGTCATTGCTTCTTCTATTGATACAATAGGCACAGTCATATATGCAATAATTGGTCAGCATAATTTTCAGCAAGGATATGCAACGACCGTCCTCGGCGAAGCTGTGGCATATTCCCCAGCCGCCTACGGTGTTTCCCAATGTGCCTGATTGGTTACGGCGCACAGTCCCACTACTGGAGCAGGAAACATCATATTTGGCAGATTCTGCTAGTACTTTCAATTTGGCAAGGACATTCTCATTCATTTAATCAGAATATTTCTGCCAAAAATACAGATAGTCTTTGGAATGGGCAAACGGTTTGGCATTTTCTCCGTTAATTTTTAACTTCTTTGTTGGATTATGCTGTTCCTTTTTTCTAATTACAATATAAGCCCGCTTGCTTTAAGCAGGTGTGTATTGGTGGTGACTATAATTCTTTTAACTTCTTTGTGGAGAATATATGGGGTATTGGAACGGGGATGAACTCTGTATGAATTCCATCGCTTTTTTTATGTTAAGATGCTACTTAAACATTAGTTTATGTAATATAAATTAAGGCGGTTTGCAAATTATTTATTAATTTCGCACTTCATTTTTAATGTTTAATATAAAAAATATTTATGGAGTGGTTTAAGAAAAAAATGAGAGTCTTTCTTTTTGTCTGTTTGTTATTCCCTTTTTATAGTTATGCGGCAAAGATTTCTTTGTCTATAAGTGGTAAAATAGAAGATCATTCAGCAATGCTTTATTTTCCTGACGGGAGAGAACTTCCTATTTCAATAGATGCTTCAGGAAAGGGAGAATTGGTAGTCGATGTTACGGAGCCTGTTTATGTGGCATTAGGTTATCATTATATAAGTCGTACTTTGTTGCTTACACCTGATACAGATATACAAATTTCTTTTGAAAATAAAAAATTTGGAGAACGTGTAGCCATTACAGGCACAGGTTCACAAGTAAATATCTATTTGAATAACGGACGTTTGAAAGCAGCAAAAATTGATGATATGGCATTAGGAGAAAAAGCGTTCTTTTTGAAAATGGATAGTATTTTGAATGTAAATCTGCAAGAGTTGGATCATGCCGGATTATCAGAGGAAATTAATGAAATGGAGAAAATACGTTTGAAATATTTTACTTGTGCTACATTGCCTTCTTATCCTTATTTCCATATGCGTATAGCTAAGGATTCTACTTATGAAGCTTCTTTAGAATATTGGAGTAAGTTACAGGAGTTGATGGTTATGGATGCTTCTTTGTTGCGATATGACGAATTCCGTTCATTTTTGGTTGAGGCGGTAAGCAGAGTGGCAAGAAAACAATACCCGGAATCAAAGTCTTTGGATGCAGTAGTCCGATATGTGGAATCGGAAGTGAAGGAGCCTGGTATTGCAGAGTTCTTAATAAATAAGAATGTATATGCTTATGTAGAGAGATATGGACTTGATTCTGCTGATGCTTATTGTGCTGTGTTCGATCGGTATGTAAAATCACCGCTATTGGTGAAGAATTTTGAGACATTGTGCAATCGTTGGCGCAAATTGTCGGTAGGAGCTCTTTCTCCAAATTTTAACTGTACGGATTTGTCTGGTAAAAAAGTTTCTCTTTCTGATTTTAAGGGAAAGTATGTATATATAGATATTTGGGCTACTTGGTGTGGTCCTTGCCAACGTGAAATTCCACATTTGCAAAAGTTAGAAGAAAAATACCATGGAAAAGATATTTATTTTGTTAGTATCTCATGTGATAATAACAAAAAAGCATGGGAAAATAGAGTGAGGGCTGGTTTAAAGGGTATTCAGTTGCATTTTGTAAATGGAGATACATTTATGAATGACTACATGATAAAGGGGATTCCCCGTTTTATTCTTTTAGATAAGGAAGGAAAAATTATATCGGTGGATATGAGTCGTCCTTCTGATCCCAAAACAATAGCTAAATTAGATGAATTACTTAACTGACTTTTATATTGATAAATTTTTTTAATTTTATGAGTGAAGAATCAGTAAACTCAAGAAGGTGCAAAGGGGGAAATCTGTTTTTTTCAAGAATTCTTTTTTGTATTTGTTTGTGTGGACCGGTAGCTTATGCGTTGGCAGAGGAAAGTACTGTCGTTTCAGAAATACGGCAGAATGAAAAAAAATCTATTTCGGGAGTGGTTACAGATACTAATGATGAACCGTTGATTGGAGCGACTGTATTGGTAAAAGGAACTCAGAATGGTACCGTAACAGATGTGGATGGACGTTTCCATCTGAAGGTAAACAGTGGGGAAACACTTGTGGTTTCATATATTGGTATGAAATCAAAAGAAGTGGCGGTTGTGGATGGAAAGAAAGAGCTTTTTATTCGGTTGGATGCGGACACTGAAATGTTGGATGAAGTGTTGGTTACTGGATATCAGACTTTGTCGAAAGAACGTTCTACGGGTGCGTTTTCTAAAGTTTCTACTGAAAAGTTAGAGTTGAAACGTATGGATAACTTGTCTTCTATGCTTGAGGGACAAGTGGCTGGATATGTGAATGGACAGATTCGTGGTGTCACAACCATGAATGCTGTCGCGAATCCGATGGTCGTGATTGATGGATTTCCTGTAGAAAATACAACATTAGACAGAATAGGGCAGACAACTGAAAATATGCCTGATTTAAATCCGGAAGATATTGAAAGCGTAACAGTGCTGAAAGATGCTGCTGCTGCTTCTATCTACGGTGCGCGAGCTGCTAATGGCGTGATTGTGATTACTACGAAAAAGGCTAAAGAAGGTAAAGCGGAAGTAAGTTTTTCTTCTACCTTTACAGTGCACCCTTATTCTTATTATAAAAAAAATCGGACTAATGCGGCTGATGTTATTGCTATGGAACGTGAATGGGCGACTATGGCATTGAGTACGCCTGAGGCTGCGGAGATGCAGGCTGCCGATTTGCGTGAAAACGGACCATATCCTAGTTTGGGAGTTAATACTTTGTTAGATATGTACACTGGGAAAATCAGTATGGCTGAGGGAGATAAAATTCTGAATCAGTTGGCTTCCTACGGTTATCAATATTATGATCAGGCAGAAAAATATGGTAAGCGTAACCCTTTTTACCAGCAGTATAATTTGAGGGTAGGTAAAACAACAGAGCGTAATTCTTTTAATTTCTCTACTACTTATTGGGATAATGATTATGAGGATATAAATCATAGTGATTGGAAATTAGGTATCAATATTACTAATTCATTACAGCTAACCAATTGGTTGCATTTTGATACAGGCGTTTATCTGAAATATGGCAAAGAGAAGAACCAGTCATATGATTTGTTTGATCCGGGCTTTTCTGTCATGCCTTATGATCCGTTGGTCAATGCAGATGGAAGTTATTTTGTGGCACCTTCACAAAGTGACAAGTCACGTCGTGATTTAGTGGATCAATATGGGCTGTATTCAGAAGATCTCGTGCCGATGGATGAGTTGAATTATGCTCTTAATACAACCAAAACTTTTGAAACCCGCGCTTATGCTAAGTTGAAGTTTGATTTGACTTCTTGGTTGAATTACAATGTGATGTTCCAATATGAAACAAGTGATTCGGATTATGAATCATTGGGTGAGAAAGAGTCAAATTTTATGCGTAAGCGTATTAATGATTTTACCAGCAAATCACCGAATGGCAGTTCTTTGGTATATAATCTGCCGAATGGAGATTCGTTTCATACGTTGAAGAACAGCAAACATAGTTATAACTTCCGTCAACAGTTGAGTCTTGATAAAACATTTGATGAAAAGCATAATTTAGTATGGATATTAGGACAGGAAGTGCGCCATTCATTGATTAATTTTGATGAAAATACGGTATACGGATATGATCCGGAGCTTAAAACATGGCAAAATTATAATATGAAAGATTTGGCTTATTTTTCGGGCTTGTTAGGATCTGCTCAGTTAGATCAGAATAGTATTGCTTCGTCTCGTGAATTGCTTAATCGTTTTGTTTCCTTCTATTCGAATGCATCGTATACGTATGATGATAAATATGTACTTTCTGGAAGTATTCGTTGGGATCGTTCGAACTTGTGGGGAACTAATTCGAAATACCAGAATAAACCTTTATGGTCAGTCGGGGGAAGTTGGAATATCTATAAAGAGAAATTCTTTCAAGCGGATTTTGTAGACATGTTGAAATTACGCGCTTCATACGGTATTGGTGGTAATATTGGGCGTAATACAGCTCCCTATCTGATAGCTTCCTATTATGATTCCAGCCTTGTGGATGGTATGGCAGGGTCTGTGAATACTCCTCCCAATAAGGATATCCGTTGGGAAAAGACAACGACTGTGAATGTAGGTGTAGATTTTGCTTTGTTCCGTCATCGTCTGTCGGGAACAATAGAGTATTATAATAAATATAGTGTTGATCTACTTGCTGCTATAAATGGTAGTCCTACACAAGGGTTTGGCTATACAACGTTGATGACGAATAATGGAAAAATGGTAAACCGGGGAGTGGAAATCACTTTGAGCGGAGAGATTATCCGTCAGAAGGACTTTAGTTGGAACGCTTCATTGTTATATGCATTTAATCGTAATAAAGTAAAACACATCAGTGTGCAACCAAGTTTGTGGGATAGCCGTATAAGTATGCCTACCAGTTATCCTATGGTTGGAAAACCATTATATGGTATTTATGCGTATAAGTGGGCTGGATTGAATGAGAATGGTGATCCACAGGTATATGATGCGGAAAATAATGTCACTTCAGGTCCTGCACGTGATTATCATGCATTGGTTTATTGTGGTACGACTGTTCCTATACATAATGCTTCGTTAACCAATGTATTACGTTATAAAGGTTTTGAATTTTCAGCAATGCTGATATTGGATGCAGGTCACAAGTTGCGGTCAAGCAATATTCCAAGCATTAATATGTCGAACGGACGTATTACATCTACTGCTAAGGGTATAGTGGACCGTTGGACTCAGCCTGGGGATGTAACGGACGTACCACGTCTGCTTTTCTCTAATGATACGGAGAATTTTAATACACACCGTACGGAATTATATCGTTATTCGGATTTGTTTGTGTATGATGCATCAAATATTCGTTTGAGTAATATTTCATTGGCGTACAGAGTTCCGGCCCATTGGTGCAAGAAAATTTCTCTTTCCGGCGCTCGTCTTCAGTTCAATGTAGAGAATGTAGCAACATTTGCTTTTGATAGTAAAGCGAATTACGATTTAGGCGGTAAAGTGAAACCGAATTATGTATGGGGATTGTATTTGAATTTTTAAAGGATGAATAATATGAAAAAACAAATGATAAAGATAAGCAGTCTGCTTTTTGTTATGGTGGCTATGATGCTTTCCGCTTGTGATGATTATTTGGATGATGTGCCGAAAGGGCAGAAGATTCCGAAGACATGGGAAGACTATAATGCTTTTATCCGAAATAATTTTTCCTACCATTTTCTTGATCCCGATCAGCTTGCGGTATTAGCAGGAGATATATTTAAACTTCCTTCTGCCGTAACTAGTCCGTCGTTAACACGTGCCAATTATTACGCAGATGAATCTGTAAATCGAATAGACTTAATGACAGGCAATGATAAGAACCCTTATTTTAATGCTTATGAGGGACTTTTTGCGTGGAATCTAATCGTAGAGGATGTACCGGATGCGACAGAATGTACGGAGGTTCAGCGCCGTCAGTTAATAGCTCAGGGACGTGTTCTTAGAGCCATGCATTATTTTTATTTGGCTAATTTTTATGCTGACCAGTATGATGAGGCTACTAAGGATAAACTGTCAGTTCCTTTGATAACTTCGGCTTCTGTGGAGGCTCCGTCGCCGCAGGTAACTTTGCAAACAATCTATGAGTTTATGCTTGATGATTTGAATAAGGCGGTTGAAGATCTGCCTGTACATAGTGAGTCGATTCTTCATCCTAATCGGGCACTTGGATATGGTATGTTGGCTCGAGTGTATTTGTCTATGGGGGATTATGACAATGCTTTGAAGAACGCTTCATTGGCATTGGAGCAAAATGACCAGCTTTTTAACTGGATAGATCTTTATGAGGCGGATAAGGAGCGCTATGATGATCCCAAGAATTATACATCAGGGGTAGCCGGTAATCCTGAAACAGATAATGTAGAGAATTATATTTATTGTTATGGATCTTCCACTTCAGGCTGGACTGGCTTGAATAACACAAGCTACGCTATTTCTCCTGAACGGGCGGCTCGTTTTGAAAAGGGGGATACTCGTCTGCTGACCCATTGGAAATCCAGAGTGTCATCTTCCGGTATTCCTTATTATGCGGGTATCTATGCTTTGGAAATGAATAAAGGAGGTATGCGTTCACCTGAAATGTATTATATAAAGGCCGAATGTTTGGCTCGTAAAGGGGGAGAAGCTAATATTAGAGAAGCAATGGAACTGGTGAATAAGGTGAGAAAAACACGTATTCTTCTTGAGTTTTATCAAGATTGGACTGCTGCAACAACGAAAGAAGCAGTGGAAAAAATAATAAGAGATAAAGAGAGTGAATATATCCAGACTCAGGTTATATATTGTGATTATAGACGTTTGAATAAGGATCCGGAGTATGCCCGTACTTTTCCACGCACTATTGAAGGAAAAGAGTATATTCTAAAGTCTGATTCGCATTTATGGATTATGCCTTTTCCGCGTGAAGCCGTATCTAATCCTGGAAATGGAACGATTACACAGAATGTGGAAAAGTAATAAAGCGATAATTTTGCGATAGAATTTATATTATCGATAGGAGTATTCTGAAAAGATTAAGAAATATCCGGATATCCTATAGAGAGAAACAAAAAGGGCGGAACAAAAAATCCGCCCTTTTCTCGTTTTATTATTTTTCAAATTGGATTAGTGGCAATGTCCGCATCCACAGTTGTTTTCATCACTACAACCATCACCGCATCCACCTCCGCAGTCACCACAACCACAGCCGCATCCTTCTCCACTCATCATTTTTACCATTTCCTGAATTTCTTCATTAGTGGCTGTGCGGGATTCTACTACTTCACCTTCAAAAGTGAGATCTTTACCTGCATGAGGATGGTTTAAATCTACAGTAACAGTGTCATTGGTTACTTCGCTTACGGTAGCGTAGAAGTGATGGCCTTCATTGTCCTGTAAGGGAATGACAGCCCCCGGGAAGATACGTTCTTCATCAAAAACACCATCAATGGTGAACATATCTTTAGATACAGTGCGCACACCTTCGGGCATATATTCTCCGTAGGCTTCTGCGGTAGGAATGACAAATTCAAATTTATCACCCTTCTTCAAGGCTGTTATTTCTGTTTCAAAGCGTTCCAGTGTGGTTCCTAAGCCGGATATGAACTGGAAAGGATGTTCTACAGTTGCTTCTTCTACCAATGTTTTCTGGCCGTCTTGCATTACATAAAGTTTGTATGCTACGGTGATGTACTTATTTTCCATGTTTTCTTATTATAATAATGTAATATAAACTACTTACGTAAGTTTTCCGTTGGCAAAGATACGAATTAATTCCCCTTAATCCTTTGTTATTACGTTTATATTACATAAATTTGTTATTATGATACTATAAATGCATTTTCGGTGGCGTTTAATCCTTGATATAAATCAATTAACTGCTCGTTTTGATAGATGTTTGCTTTAATTAACAGATATATGACAACATGTTATAAAGCATGTTGTTATATTTGCAACGTAAAGAGAAAGAGATAACGAGATTGTTTTTAAAAGGTATTATTTAGTTCTTAGGTACTAAGTAAATTGTTTTTAGGTTTAACAAATTAAAATTTTAGGTATTATGAAACGTTTAGTATTGTTGGTTGTAGTGGCATTAGGAATGTCAGCTACAAGTTTTGCAGGAGAAAAAGTAGAAGGTAAAGATTGGAAGGTAGATGTTAACGTCGCAAAGTTGAGCAAATATTTGAATCTGGATGCACGTCAGATGGAGGAGGTTGCTAATATTTCTGATTATTTTGCTGACAAAGTGCAAAGCGCAAGCTACGCAAAAGAAGCTAAACAAGGTAAAAAATTGCGTGAAGCCGTATATGGAAACTTCAAACTGATGAAACGTACATTGACAAATGAGCAGTACAAGAAGTATGTGCAGTTGTTGAATGTCACATTGAAAAACAAAGGGTTGGATTCCTATATGGAAGATGCGGCGAATAAATAAATTTATAAAGTGAAATAAATGAATAGAAAAGAGAGTGCATTGGTTTGTATTCTCTTTTTTATTTATCCGTCGGAAGATATAGTGTATATTTGTGATAAAATGATTGTTTAAAGCCCGATTTAGTTACGAATGATAATTTATAAGAAAAAAAATCTTCATTTTATTTGTTTGTTACAAAAAACGCTTTACCTTTGCAGTCGTTAAAGAAACAAAGAAAACAGATATATGAATATTACTACTCTAAATAACCTGGCAGTCCTGCATATTATTCGCGTCGTGGTGGTCACACTGGGAGCGTGAGAAAGGTTGTGTATGTGTAGTTGTACATATAAAGAAATAATTGAAAGCCTTTCTCACATGGTGAGGAAGGCTTTTTCAATAAGTATAGGACGTTATAGATTTAGAATAAGATGAAGAATCAGTTACGCAGTTCGTTTAGCACACAGGGTCGCCGTATGGCAGGAGCGAGAGCTTTATGGGTAGCTAACGGCATGAAAAAAGAAATGATGGGCAAGCCCATTATAGCCATAGTAAATTCGTTTACACAGTTTGTTCCGGGACATACCCATCTGCATGAAATAGGTCAGCAAGTAAAAGCCGAGATCGAAAAACTGGGATGTTTTGCAGCAGAGTTCAATACAATTGCCATTGATGACGGAATAGCTATGGGACACGATGGTATGCTATATTCACTGCCCAGTCGTGATATCATTGCCGACAGCGTGGAATATATGGTGAATGCTCATAAGGCGGATGCAATGGTGTGTATCAGTAATTGTGACAAAATCACTCCGGGTATGCTGATGGCTGCCATGCGGCTGAACATACCGACTGTTTTTGTATCGGGTGGTCCTATGGAGGCAGGAGAATGGAATAACCAGCATCTTGATTTGATAGACGCCATGATTAAATCTGCTGATGCATCGGTCAGCGATGAGGATGTGGCTCAAATAGAAGATAATGCGTGTCCCGGCTGTGGATGCTGTTCAGGTATGTTTACGGCTAATTCCATGAATTGTCTTAATGAGGCTATTGGTCTGGGACTTCCGGGTAATGGCACTATTTTGGCAACTCATGCCAATCGTACTCAGTTGTTTAAAGATGCGGCTGCTCTGATAGTGAAGAATGCTTATAAATACTATGAGGAAGGAGATGACAGCGTGTTGCCACGCAGCATTGCTACTCGTGATGCTTTTCTGAATGCCATGACATTGGATATTGCAATGGGTGGTTCCACCAATACTGTGCTCCATCTTTTAGCTATCGCCCACGAGGCGGAAGTAGATTTCAAGATGGATGATATTGATATGCTTTCACGCCATGTGCCTTGTTTGTGTAAAGTAGCTCCGAACACACAGAAATATCATATCCAGGATGTGAACCGTGCCGGCGGTATCCTTAATATATTGGGAGAATTATCCAAGGGTGGTTTGCTGAAAACCGATGTGAAACGAGTGGACGGTCTGACATTGGCGGAAGCTGTCGAAAAATATAATATATGTAAGAAGGAAGTGGATACTGAAGCAAAACGTATCTATTCAAGTGCTCCGGGAAACAAATTCAATATAAAGCTGGGTTCTCAGAATGCCGTTTATAAAGAACTGGATACAGATCGTGCCAATGGTTGTATCCGTGATTTGCAACATGCTTATAGTAAGGACGGAGGTTTGGCTGTTTTGAAAGGGAACATTGCACAGGATGGTTGCGTAGTGAAAACAGCCGGAGTGGATGAAAGTATTTGGAAATTCTCGGGACCTGCCAAGGTGTTCGATTCGCAGGATGCTGCTTGTGAAGGTATTCTAGGAGGAAAGGTAGTCAGCGGAGATGTTGTTGTTATCACTCATGAAGGTCCGAAAGGTGGTCCCGGTATGCAGGAAATGCTTTATCCTACTTCTTATATCAAATCCAAGCATTTAGGAAAAGAATGTGCTCTGATTACCGACGGACGTTTTAGTGGAGGAACCTCGGGATTAAGCATCGGGCATATTTCTCCCGAAGCTGCAGCGGGTGGTAATATCGGAAAAATAGTGGATGGTGATATAATTGAAATCGATATTCCGAACCGCAGTATCAATGTGAAACTGAGCGACGAAGAATTGGCCGCCCGACCGATGGCACCGGTGACCCGCGACCGTAAAGTTCCTAAAAGCTTGAAGGCATACGCTAGTATGGTAAGTTCTGCAGATAAAGGAGGAGTGAGAATCATTGACTAAATTAGAAATTAAAAATTGAGAATAAAAAACAGTTTCGTTGTCATCGGCCAGTTGTCCGGCATCGTATTTTTTTGAATCTCAATTCTCAACTAAACAATTATGGCAAAAGAAAAGATAACAGGAGCAGAGGCGATGATGCGTTCTTTGGAGTATCAAGGAGTAAAAACTCTTTTCGGATATCCCGGAGGTTCTATCATGCCTACTTTTGATGCTTTATATCATCATAAAGATACATTGAACCATATATTGGTCCGTCATGAACAGGGAGCTGCCCATGCAGCACAGGGATTTGCCCGCGTATCCGGGGAGGTTGGTGTCTGTTTGGTGACTAGCGGACCCGGTGCGACAAATACCATCACCGGCATTGCCGATGCTATGATTGACAGCACGCCTATTGTGGTGATTGCCGGACAGGTAGGAGCTTCTTTTTTGGGTACGGATGCTTTTCAGGAAGTAGATCTGGTGGGCATCACTCAGCCTATTACCAAATGGAGTTACCAAATTCGCCGTGCGGAAGATGTAGCTTGGGCTGTAGCCCGTGCTTTCTATATAGCCAAAAGCGGACGTCCCGGTCCTGTTGTTCTGGACTTTGCCAAGAATGCACAAGTGGAGATGGTGGATTATGAACCGATGAAGCTTGATTTTATCCGTAGTTATGATCCGGAACCTAATCCTGATAAGGAATCTCTTCAGGAGGCTGCCGAATTGATAAACAATGCCCAAAGGCCATTAGTGTTGGTAGGGCAGGGGGTAGAGTTGGGTAACGCGCAAGATGAGTTACGTGCATTCATAGAAAAAGCCGATATGCCTTGTGGCTGTACTTTGCTGGGACTTTCGGCTATACCGACTTCGCATCCTTTAAATAAAGGAATGTTAGGTATGCATGGAAATCTGGGGCCCAATGTCAAGACTAATGAATGTGATGTGTTGATTGCCGTAGGTATGCGCTTTGACGACCGTGTAACCGGAAAATTAGATACATATGCTAAACAGGCAAAGGTGATTCATTTGGATATTGACCATTCTGAAATAGACAAGAATGTAAAAGTGGATGTACCCGTATTAGGTAATTGTAAACATACGCTAGCTATGCTGACGCAACTTATCCGGGAGAATAAACATTCCGAATGGATTGATAGCTTTGCTGAATATGAAAAGACGGAATATGAACATGTTATCAGTAAAGAAATTCATCCTGTTGACGGGGCGTTGAATATGGGTGAAGTGGTGCGTGCGGTGAGTGAGGCTTCGAATAATGAGGCCGTACTGGTGACAGATGTGGGACAGAACCAAATGATGCTGCTCGTTATTTTAAATACAGTAAGAACCGCAGCATTGTAACTTCGGGTGGATTGGGAACAATGGGATTCGGTCTTCCCGCTGCTATAGGCGCTACTTTCGGTTGCCCGGATCGTACTGTATGCGTATTTATGGGTGATGGCGGTTTGCAGATGAATATTCAAGAATTGGGAACTATCATGGAGCAAAAAGCGCCGGTAAAGATTATTTTGTTGAACAATAACTATTTGGGTAATGTTCGTCAGTGGCAAGCTATGTTTTTCGGTCATCGTTATTCATTTACTCCGATGTTGAATCCGGATTACATGAAGATTGCCGAGGCATACGAGATTCCTGCCCGTCGTGTCATGAAGCGCGAGGAATTGCAGGATGCTATCCATGAGATGCTGGCTAATGACGGGCCGTTCCTGTTGGAGGCTTGTGTGATAGAAGAGGGAAATGTATTGCCGATGACACCTCCGGGAAGCTCGGTGAATCAGATGTTACTGGAATGCTAATTTAATAATTATGGATAAGACATTATATACATTAATCGTTCATTCAGAAAATATCGCCGGTTTGCTGAACCAGATTACGGCTGTGTTTACTCGTCGCCAAATCAATATCGAAAGTCTTAATGTTTCTGCGTCTTCCATCAAGGGAGTGCATAAATATACTATTACTGTCTGGACTACTCAGGATGTGATAGAAAAGGTGGTGAAGCAGATTGAGAAGAAAATAGATGTTTTGCAGGCACATTATTTTACTGATAGTGAGATTTATCAGCATGAGATTGCTTTGTACAAGGTTTCTACTCCTGAATTTCAGGAGAATCCTATGGCATCTAAAGTTATCCGCCGTTATAGTGCCCGCATTGTAGAAGTAAATCCGGTTTTCTCTATTGTTGAAAAGAATGGAATGAGTGAGGAAATTACTGCTCTTTATGAGGAGTTGCGCGGATTGGGATGTGTGTTGCAGTTTGTACGTTCGGGACGTGTGGCGATTACTACCAGCTGTTTCGAGCGTGTGAACGAATATCTGACCCAACGCGAGGAAAAGTATCGCCAGCAAAAAACGGAATAATGATGAGTGAGAATAAAGTAGGAACATACAGATTTGTGGCAGAACCCTTTCACTGTGATTTCAGTGGAAAGTTGACTATGAGTGTGCTGGGTAACCATTTGCTGAATTGTGCCGGCTTTCATGCTGCCGACCGGGGATTTGGAATTGCTACACTCAATGAGAATCATTATACATGGGTACTTTCCCGTTTAGCTGTAGAGTTAGAGAATATGCCTTGTCAATATGAGGGATTCAGTATTCAGACATGGGTGGAGAACGTGTATCGCCTTTTTACAGACCGTAATTTTGCAATTTTGGATAAGGAAGGAAAAGCTGTCGGATACGCCCGTTCCGTATGGGCGATGATCAGTATGGAAACTCGCAAACCTGCTGACTTGCTTACGCTTCACGGAGGTAGTATCACTGATTATGTATGCGATAAGGAATGTCCTATAAGCAAGCCCGGTCGTATTAAGGTGACAGAGAAAACTCCGGTTTCTGAATACCAGACCAGATATAGCGATATTGATATCAATGGTCATGTGAACAGTATTAAGTATATAGAACATATTCTCGACCTGTTTCCTATAGAATTTTTTAAGGAGAAACGGATTAAACGTTTTGAGATGGCTTATGTAGCTGAAAGTTATTATGGTGATATATTGAGTTTCTACCGCGAGGAAGTGGGGGAGAAAGAATATGATATAGAGGTGAAGAAGAATGGCACAGATGTTGTCGTTCGCAGTAAGGTGATATTTATTTAGAATCTAATTTTTAATTTTTAATTTATAATTTAAAATGGCACAATTGAATTTTGGCGGCGTTACAGAAACTGTAGTTATCCGCGATGAATTTCCTTTGGAAAAAGCACGTGAAGTATTGAAAGATGAAACAATCGCTGTGATCGGGTATGGTGTGCAGGGACCGGGGCAGTCTTTGAATCTCCGGGACAATGGTTTCAATGTAATCGTTGGTCAGCGTCCGGGAAAAACATATGAAAAAGCAGTTGCTGACGGATGGGTTCCGGGTGAAACTCTGTTTGGTATTGAAGAGGCTTGTCAGAAAGCGACTATCGTAATGTGTCTGTTATCTGATGCAGCTGTTATGTCTGTATGGCCGACTATCAAACCTTGCTTGACTCAAGGCAAGGCACTTTATTTCTCTCATGGCTTTGCTATTACTTGGAGTGACCGTACAGGGGTAGTTCCTCCTGCTGATATTGATGTGATCATGGTAGCTCCTAAAGGGTCGGGTACTTCACTGCGTACCATGTTCTTGGAAGGTCGTGGTTTGAACTCTTCATACGCTATCTATCAGGATGTAACCGGCAAGGCTTATGAACGTACTATTGCATTGGGTATTGGTATCGGTTCAGGCTATTTGTTCGAAACGACTTTCCAGCGTGAAGCAACTTCTGACTTGACTGGTGAACGCGGTTCTTTAATGGGGGCTATCCAGGGATTGTTGTTGGCTCAGTATGAAGTATTGCGTGAAAACGGACATAGCCCTTCTGAAGCGTTTAATGAAACTGTAGAAGAATTAACCCAGTCATTGATGCCTTTGTTTGCTAAGAATGGTATGGACTGGATGTATGCTAACTGCTCTACTACTGCTCAGCGCGGTGCATTGGATTGGATGACTCCGTTTCATGATGCTATCAAACCTGTAGTTGAAAAGTTATATCACAGTGTGAAGACTGGCAACGAGGCTCAGATTTCTATCGATTCTAACTCTAAACCCGATTATCGTGAAAAATTGGAAGAAGAATTGAAAGCATTGCGTGAAAGCGAAATGTGGCAGACGGCTGTAACCGTACGTAAACTTCGTCCTGAAAATAATTAATAGTTAGTATTTAGTATAGAAAGCGGGGGTGCGATGAGGCATCTCCGCTTTCTTTTATATATATTAATGTTAGTGGTATTGTTTATATCATGTGTAGTCGCTAAATTTGTGAAAACTTGACTTAGACATGAATAATAGATTATCACTTTTATTAATAGGGTGCATATTTCCCTTTCTATCTTTTTATGCACAAAAGAATATGAATCTTCCACCATATTATCCCACAGTAAAAGGTATTACGGATTATGCTGTGTGGCAGCTTGTATATCCGGATTCTTTATTGAAGGCGGATATTGCAGGTGAAGCAGTGTGTACACTCCGCATTGATAGTTTGGGTATTGTCCGTAGTAAATATATTGAAGCCACTCATCCTTTGTTTGCCAAGGCGGCCGAAGATGTGATTGAGGGGATGCGTGAATGGCAGCCTGCAAAGAAAGCGGGTAGAGATATAGATAGTACTGTAGTCTTTCATATTCCTTTTAATCCTGATATTTACAGTGACCGCATTTGGAGGCAGCAGCAAGTTCTGGAATCTTGCAGGGGACAATTTGTCGATTCCATGCCTGTCTTTCCAGATGATATTCGTAGTCTTGTTATGGGAAATATGGGTTGGCCTGATGATAAAGTGGATAAAGCCGTTGCTATTTGCCGTTTTACGGTGAATGAAAACGGGGAGATTATGAATATCCGTGTGATAAAAGGCACTCATCCGGCTTTTGATAAAGAGGCTATACGTATTCTTTCTAATTTTCCCCGGCTGATTCCTGCCATGAAAAACAGCAAACCTGTGCCATATGATTATTTTTTGACTATGCGTTTTTGGAAAGAGGATCTGGAACATTATTTATTGTATAGGGAATGTGCACAGGAAGATTTGGAAAAGACCACTTGGGAGCCTTATAGATACTCTTCTTATCCCGGTGGTACTGTTGCTTTGACGCAATTTATAAATTCTCATCTGAAAATAACTCCCGAAATGAAGGCTACGGGAAAGCAGGGACGGGTGATTTATAGTTTCAATGTGGATATAGATGGTTCAATGAAAGATTTTCGGCTGGTGAGAGGACTTGATCCATTAATGGATGCCGAAGCATTGCGGGTACTTCAATTAGTGAATGAAAAATGGAGTACGGGGTATTATTTCAATTCAAAGAAATGGTATCGGGAGTTTTATGTGAATCAATTCACCATTCCCATTATTTTTAGTTGGTAGCTTATATATATTGCTACTTTGGACTTGAGATTTCGATGTTTTGACAGTTTTGGGAGTCCACCTGTAACATTAAGGAGGATTACCGTTCTTGAAGGATCATTTTGTTCTTCGGTCAACTTTCGGAAGTATCTCTGACCTGTCAGTTTTTCGATACAGGAACTTCGAGCATGTATGCCCTCATGCCCTCATTGTGTGTATAACAGGCTAATTATAAATTACTTATGTGTTGACGGTAAAAATACTTGCTTTCACTTATACTCTCATGCCCTCACTATGTTTTGAAGTTTCTTTTTACATAACATGCTTGTTGTCAGTTATGTATATTTTTTACAGGCTGTTTGTGTTTGATGCAAAGTAGGACATTTTCAGGCTTTTCTATCGTAAGAAGTATGCATGAGAAGGGTTTCTACGAAATGAGGCTTACGATGGAATTTTCGGCAGGGGTAAAAAAAGATCAAGACGTTTTTAAAAAAGCTCTTGTTCTTTTTTAAAAAGGCGGTTATCTTTTTTTAAAAGCTCTTGATCTTTTAAAAAAACGTCCTGTCACCAACGACAGGAAGAATATAAAAACAGGCTGTACCAATCATTTGATACAGCCTGTTTTTATATTTATAGGATTATATACTACAGATTAGAAGTACAGATAACGGTCATCTTTCACTTCAGCTTTTTTGTAGAGGTCATTGATGAAACTGCTAGCATAACGTCCTGCCATATTAGACAAGTTGTTTTCTTCGTTTTTAGCATCAAATTCTTCTGCACTTTTTTCTTTGTTATAAACCTGAATCATGTAAACACCTGCATTACCCTTGATAGGACCAGTTAACTTGTTTACTTCAGCTTTGCTTGCATAAGCACCTAAAGCTGGTTCGCTGGCGCGAGTTACTGAAACATATGCCGGAGCAGAGAAAGTGATATGTTTTACAGAATCGCTAACTGCATTTGCCATATTTTTCACTTGGTCAATGCTGTTTGCACCTTTCATTTCAGCTATCAGTTTTTCAGCTTTTTTATCTTTGATGATTTCTGCTTTCAGCATGTCGGCAACCAAGTTGATATTACGATATCCGGCAGGATTAATCTTTTCAAGAGCAACTACCATCAGATGATCGTTCTCACCACATTCATACAATGGAGACACTTCACCTTCTTTGGCTGCAAAAATCCATTTCAACGCTTCACGGGTTCCTTTTACACCACCCACACGGTGTTCTGCGCTACGGAAATCAGCACGTTCTAACAAGCGGTATCCGCTTTCTTCTGCATTGGCAACAATCTTATCCATAGTAGTGTTCTGCGCTACGAATTGGCTGAAATCATTATATGCCTTGTTGTATGTTTCTTTGCTGAATTCAACCGGACGTTTAATCACTGCAACTTTATATTTATCTTTCATGGCTTTTTTATCCAACACTTGAAGAATAACGTTAGCTTGTCCGATCTGAAGATTGCTTAATTCTTTAACATTAGAGTTAATCAATGTGTTGATGTATTTAGCATTGTCAGCATCTAATGCAGCACCTTCATAGTTGCGTGCAGTCAACCAGGTTGCTTCACCTGTCTGACCATATTTTTTTGCGATATCAGCAAAGTCAGCTCCATCTTTCAGTGCATTGAAAATACTATCGGCTAAAGTTGCGGTTTTAGCAGCATCTTCAGCATATACCTGAATTTGACGATATTGGATTGAATCGGGAGCAGTCTGCTTGGCAATAATTTTAAAAGCATTATATGAATCATCTGCCTGATTATAGTAAGGACCATATACTTCGTTGATAGTTACAGAGTCCAAACGAGCAACTACATCATTAGGATATACAGTCTTGTTGATTGCAATTTCAGAAAAAGGAACAACAGAGCCGGTGGAACGGATGAATGTGTTCATGTCGGCAGCGGTACCTAGCTGGTTGGCATATTCGGTTACTTCATTTAATACTTCTTTGCGATCTTCTTCAGATGGAGTTACCAATACATCAATGTATTTGATGTTACGAGTTTCAACCGGCTGTTCGAAAGAACTTTTTTTCTTGTTATACAGATCTTTGATTTCGCTGTTTGAAACCGTGATAGTTGAATCGCTGATAGAAGAATAAGGAATTGCAGCCAGTAAAACGTCTGATTGTTCAGTGCGTGATGTAAACGCATCTTCAGCTGCAACCGGATTTGAAATCAATGATTTTGCAATCAGGTTCTGATATTTTTCAGCTAAAGTAGATTGGATCAAAGTCTTTTCAATAAAATTCCAAAAAGCTCCCATTTTTTGATAGTATTCTACATATTGTGCAGGCATTTTGCTTGCATCCAGGTGAGCGTAATCTACCAGGAATTTTTTCAGCATATCTTTGTCGAAAGCACCGGTTTGCGGATTGCGGAACGGAGTTTGCATTAATAAGGGGTTAGTACCCTCCTCAATGATTGCTTGAACTTCAGCTTTGCTGACAGTCAGTCCCAATTTTGCAGCTTCTGCTGCGATTAATTGGTTATTTACGTAAGATTGCCATACTTGGTCTTTCACTTGAGTCAGTTGGTCGTCATTTAATGCAGAAACACCTTGTGTCAATTTAATGACTTCTGTGTATTCGTCAACCATTTTCTGATACTCTTGTGCGGTGAGTGTTTTTCCATTGATTTCACCTACGTCTTGTTTTCCCTGATGTGGCTGGAGTACTTTCCATGCGTCACCCGCAATAAATGCGAAAAGGGCAAGACCGATTACAACGACCAACAGAGGGCCTTTACTTCTAATTGTTTGTAATGTTGCCATTTCTAAATTATACTATTTTTGTTTATTGTTTTTTCTATACTTTATAGATTTAGCGCACGAAGATACAAAAAATGCGGTTTACAATCTATTTTATTGTGAAAAAAATCTATTATTCGGTTACTTTCAACTTTACTAATTCAATTTTGGTTGCTGTTACTTTAATTATTTTGAAATGGAATTTATCGAAAGTGATCTCTTCATGTATTTTGGGGAAGCTTTGGTATTGGTGCAGGATGAGTCCACCGATAGTTTGGTAATCATCATTTTCCGGTAGGTCAAGTGAGAACAATTCATTGACTTTTTCGATTTCCAGACGTCCGGAAAGGATGTATTCATTGTCACCGACAGATTTGGCTATGTAAGAAGTCGTGTCATGCTCGTCTTCTATTTCACCGAAAATTTCTTCCACTAAATCTTCTAGCGCCACGATGCCGGATGTACCTCCGAATTCATCGACTACTACAGCTAAGGATTTCTTTTGCTGCATGAATAGTTTCATCAGCTTATGCGCTCCCATCGTTTCGGGAGCAATAGGTAGTTGGCGGACACTCTTAGTCCAGTCGGTCTGTTCACGAAACATTTCAGAAGAATGGATATAACCTATAATATTGTCAATGTTTTCTTTATAGACAATGATTTTACTGATTCCGCTTTCAATGAAGCGGGCTTTTAGTTCTTCTATGGGAGTTCCATATTCTATGGCAACAATTTCGGTTCTGGGTACCATACAATCCCTAATTCTGATATTCGAAAAATCTAGTGCATTTTGGAATATCTTGACTTCGGTGTCTATGTCTTGTTCATTTTGAACATCTTGTATACTGCTTTGAATAAAGTAATCTAGATCGACTTTGGTAAAAGCTTTTTCATTGGCTTCTTTATTTGTTTTAATGCCTATAATGTAAAGTAATATATTGGATATTCCCGAAGCAAACTTGCTGATGGGATAGAGCAAGACATAGCAAATGTAAGTGGGAACTGCAAAAATATTCAGAGTGAAATTGGGATTAATCTTAAATAAGGTTTTAGGCAGGAACTCTCCTGTGACCAAGATGATTAATGTGGAAATAATTGTTTGGATCAGTACTAATAAAAAGTGGTTGTCTATCAATCCTGCCAGCAAGTTTTGTTCAATGACTTGTGCCATCAATATACCGTAAATGACCAAAGCGATGTTGTTCCCTACCAACATGGTAGAGATAAAATTGTTCGGATTATGAAAGAAGATGGAAAGTATACGTGAATTTATGCTTTGGCTGTTACGATCCATTTCAAAACGTAATTTATTGGATGAAACAAAGGCTATTTCCATGCCGGAGAAAAAAGCGGAAAAAGCCATTGTGATAAGAATTTGTATAATAATACCCATAATAGTGAGTGAATTAGCGTATCGAATCAGTTCTGGTGCTATTTGCAACAGCTTTTGTACTGTCTGCTGGTGCTGTATCTTCTACAGTGAAAATACCTGTGTTATTATAAATTTGATATTCTGTCATTTGCTGGTTGGATTCAAATCCATAACCGGTAATGATTTTGTCTTCTTGTTCAATGCGGATAAATTTGTCAGAATAGACCCTTTCCTGTTTTTCATCCCAAAAGAGCAGGTCTGTGTCAAATTTGTCGCCTCTTTGGCTGCGGATATGCACATTGCTTCTCAATTCCCAAAGTTTCTTTTTCTCGTAGTAATAGGCTGTATCGGCTTTTATGCTGGCATCAATATGGAATAGGGAATCAAACTTTTCCAGATAAACTCCTTTTTCAAAAGCCCAATAAGGAGGGTTCTTTTTATCATAAATTTCCCATTCTTCTGTGATAATTTTGTAGCGGGTAATACCGGAATCGGATATAAGGGTAGTAACCCCCAATGTTTTCATGCTAGGCAATGAATCTCTTTCTGTAATGGCTTCCGCCAGATTTTTTTCGCCTCCTGAGCATGCTGGGAATAAAACAAACATAACAGTTGCCCAAATGGCAACTGTTATGTTTAGAAATATAAAGTGTGATTCTTGTTTTTTTTCAGACGACATAATTATCTGATAGTTGTTGTTTCACCAATCCATCCACCGATTGTAACAGAGTCACCTTTCTTCAAGCTGAGGAAGAACAAGTCTGCGTCTTTAGGAGTATGGGCTGCATAAGTACCAATTAGTTTATTTGCTTCTTCAGCAACACTAGGATCTACACTTTTTGCTTTCTGTAATTTGTCGATAACAGCAAAATAAGTACACTTGTTCAATGCGGCTTCATCACTCCAGTTAGGGCTTGATGCATACATATTAGCAATTAAAATGTAAGGCTTACCATTGTTTCCATCCAATGAGATCGCTTTCAGTGCATATTGTTTTGCCTTGCTCAACTGTTTTTTGCTGAATAAAATAGCAGCGGTTTTGTATGCATAGTCGGCTTTCTTTAATGGGTCTTGTTCTAAGTTGATAGCCTGATCAAAATAGTCGATACATTTGTCCATATCACCTTTCTTGTAATACATGTATCCGCAACCTACAGCAGTTTCGGCAGTCGGTTCGATGGCATGTGCGGCTTCAGATGCAGCAAAGTAAGCTTCCTGTTCTGTACAGTTTAGCATCTGCATTACAGAAATAACTTGCTTCAGATAATCCAAATTAGTTTTGTTTTGTTCAACTTTCGGAGCATAGATAGCTTGTAGGTTGTCGCAAGTCGCTACACCACTGTTAATGAAAAATGCATCGATATTGTCTTTTGCCACTTTCAATAATTTTTTGTCATTTTCCTTTGTGGCAGCTTTTAAAGCTCCATCAGCAACTCCTGATGCAAACAAGTAATCCTGAATGAATTGTTCTTTGTATGCTTCATCACTCTTCATTTTACGGGCAGCAGCATCCATGAATTCTTGTAATACAAAATAGTCGGAATTTTCTTTTTCAAGTTCAATGGCTTCTTTGAACATGTTGTATGCTTCATTCATGTCCTGTCCACCCATTGTGAAGTAGTCATGTGCCTTCATTCCGATAATTGAACCCTTTGTAGCATCTCTTTTAACCAACTTGTTCAAATCGTCCAGATATTGGATACGCTGGTCGTGAACTTTCATCAGTTCATTGAAGTATTGTTTTTGCTTAGCTGCATCTTTTTCACCGGCTATTAAAGCACGAAGAATTTTTGCACCATTAGTATAAGTACTTACTTGAGCTTTGGGGGCTTCTGTAAATACGCTCATCCAAGGAGTATAGGCGTCCTTGAAATTGTTAGTTTTGACATACTCAGTGTAAATACTGATATTTTTCAAGCATCGGATACTGTCTTCACCATGTCCGAATCTTGATCCGTCTGACGCTCCGGTCTGAGCGAAAGAAGCTGTTGTACCTAAGGAAAGAACGAACAGCGCTGTTACCATCTTCATTTTCATCGTATATAAATTTAGTTGTTGTTATTTATTTGCTTCTCTCCATTTATTAATCCACTTTCCATTTCATGAACCAACGTTCATTGAAAGTGAGCCCGATATTGATTCTCAAATAGTTCTCTTCCATTAATCCTTTAAATTTAGGACTGACTTTAATGTATTGTCCGGAAATGTTCAGCATAGATTTACTTTGGAACATGGGAAGTCCGAAACCTACACTGACGCCATATTCGCGTGCACCGTCTTGAAAACTGGTTGCTCCTGTGTCCGGATCAGTATAGCTTACCTTATTATAAGGAGTTGAATAATAAGCTCCCATACGGTAACGGATACGCTTCAGATAGTTGTGGCTGATATAACTTGGTACGAATTCCGCACCAAAAGCTATTTTTGTGCGGTTATTCATTTCCACACTTTCTTTGTTGAACTTGCTCCAAGTCAGATCGGCTGTATTCCATTTTTGTAAAGTATAGTCAACCCCAATCGTCAGGCGGTTGTCATATACATAAGTAAGACCTGCACCAAATGTATGTGGCATTTTAAACGGGTTTGGAATAGTATCGCCGGTTTGTGACTGTACATAAATGGAACCATTACTTTCCGTACCTGTCTGATGATATTTATATGCATCTCCGTGCAAGGTATGTCCCAGTGTATAAACGGCACCTACATTTATTGTGTTTTTCTTGTTTAACTTATAAGTATACTGTAAACCAAAATCCAATTTATAATCACTGATGGAAAATTTGTCTAATTTGATACTACGTGTATCTGTCGCTCCAATAGCTGTCATGGATTGATGGGTAATGTCTCCATAAAGATATGAAAAATTTGCACCAACAGACAAATTATTAAATACTTTATAACCTAATCCTACAAAAACCTGGTGAAAGCCTCCGTCGCCATTATAAGATTCGGCCCACTTTCCGTTATTGTCTACATCCTCAAAATCATGTGTTTTGGAAATGTTGTAACCTACTGTAGAAAATGGAAGAAAACCAACTGTCATTCCCATTTTTTGCCATAGACGGAATTGCATGGCCAAATAGTCAAAACTTGAGTTTTTAGCATTGGTTTTTACATTACCATCCTTGAAGTTCGCATTTTGAAGAGTCATTCCTGCATCGAACAAGAATGTCAATGAATCGATAGCTGTATAAGATGCCGGATTAGATGCGTTGATTTGGTAGCCGTTTCGCAAACCGTATGCTATTCCTCCCATTGCTTTACTGTTACCAAAATTTTGATCAGCTAACTGACCAAAGCCGTAGCGTGTATAGGGAGAATTTGTGCTTGTTTGGGCTACGGCCAGCCCTGTGACTGTGAGTAATATTGACGCACTAATCAGTCTTTTATAATTTATCATTATAGCTTAATATTCTGTTTAAACCTTTCAATACTAAAAATCTATCTGCAAAGATGATACTTTTTAATTTTGTATCAAAAGAAAATTCATCTCCGCCCGTTAAAAAAACCAAAAGCTCCGGATAATTCTTTTGAAGATGGGTGATATAGCCGCTCATTTCAAATTCCATTCCGCGAATGACTCCTGCCCGGATAGCCGTTTCTGTAGATTGTCCATACATCGGAACTTCTCCTTTAGCGCTTACTTTGGGAAGTTTGTCGGTGAATATGTTCAATGCCTTGAAACGCATACGCATTCCTGGAGAAATATTGCCTCCATGATAGGCTCCGTCAGCGTCAATAAAATCGTATGTGACACAGGTTCCTGCGTCAATAACCAGCACATCGTGTCCAGGCTTCAGCCAGTTTGCTGCGACCACAGCTGCTAAACGGTCCATGCCCAGTGTTTGAGGCGTTTTATATAAATTAGTGACGGGAACAGGGGTTTCATGACTTAATTCGATGATGTTAAAAGGCAATCTTTCCAGTTGGTGCCGGATCGTATTGCTTAGTGTTATGACAGAAGCTATGATACCTCGTTTCAACGGGTATCGGGAGCAAAGCATCGGGAGGCAATCTAAAGAATGATTGGAGCCACGAAATACTTCAACTAACTCGCCTTTGTCGAATATAGCCAATTTGGCTACTGAGTTTCCTATGTCGATTATTAAATTCACAACTTTGCTTTTTCGGCTGCAAAGTAACGCAAAAAATAAATAGGAATAGCAATAAAAAATGGTATTTGTGAGGAATTAATTAATATTTAGGTGTACTTTTGCATCGGTAAACAGAGAATGGAATTTATGAATAAATTAATTATAGCATTGATATTGTTATTCTTTTTCTTGGGTCAATCGGTTAGAGGTCAGGAAGATAACATAAAGGTAAGTCTGATGACTTGTGCTCCCGGTACGGAAATATATGCTTTGTTCGGGCATACTGCATTGCGCTATGAGGATAAGGCACGTGGAGAGGACTGGGTGTTTAATTATGGTATGTTCAGCTTTAATGCTCCCCATTTTATCTATCGTTTTGTCAAAGGAGAAACTGATTATGAATTGGGCGTAACCCGTTATCCTTATTTTGAAGGCAGTTATGCTATGCGTGGTTCCTCGGTTTATCAGCAGACATTGAATTTGACTATTTCGGAAAAACAGGAGCTCAGAAGATTGCTGGAAGAGAATTATCTGCCGGAGAATAGGGTTTACCGTTATAACTTTTTCTATGATAATTGCACTACCCGTGCGCGTGATGTAATAGAAAGGTGTATTGAAGGGAAGGTTGTTTATTCTGAAGGAAAGGAGGGGCTCTCTTTTCGGGATATTGTCCATCAATATACTAAAGGACACAAATGGGATGAGCTGGGCATTGATATGTGTTTGGGCAGTGAAGCTGATAAGCCTATTGATGCGCGTAAGCAGATGTTCGCCCCTTTTTATTTGCTGGAAGCGGCAAAAAAAGCGACTATAGTAGTAGGTGACAGCGTGCGTCCTTTGATTCTGCATGAAAAAAAGGTGGTGGATGCAGAACCGGAGAATGTTGGTGACGGTTTTCCATTGTCACCCCTGGCGTGTGTCTTTATTTTAATAGGAATTACTTGTTTTGTAGGATGGTTGCAGTTTAAAACCAGGAAAATAATCTGGATTTGGGATTTGCTTCTTTTTGGTGTACAAGGGTTAGCGGGGTGTGTCATTACTTTCCTGGTCCTTTTTTCTACTCATCCTACGGTAGGGTCCAATTGGCTTATCCTTTTATTGAATCCTATCCCTTTACTTTACCTTCCGGTCATGGTTTGTCGAGCTATAAAAGGTAAAAAAGACCTCTATCATACAATAAATGTAGTGTATTTAACACTTTTTATAATGATAATGCCGTTTGTACAGCAAAAATTCAATGTAACGGTATTACCTTTGGCACTGTGTTTGTTGATATGTTCTGCAAACCACGTTTTATTATATTACAGACAAAACAATAAATGAAAGGACGCATCTTAACTTCTCTTTTGACTGTTATCGCATTAACAGGGTTGCAGGCACAGAACATTCCTGCGGTTCCCAGGTTGGTGGTCGGATTGACTATTGACCAGTTGCGGACTGATTATATAGAGGCTTTTTCGGCTTTATACGGTGAACGTGGTTTCAAGCGGTTGTGGAGAGAAGGACGGATTTATCGGAATGCCGAATATGACTTTATTAATGTGGATAAGTCATCAGCTGTAGCGGCCATTTATTCTGGCACTACACCTTATACCAACGGAATCGTGGGGGATAACTGGATGGACCGCAGTACTCTGCGAGTCCTTAATTGTGTGGACGATGCTGATTTTATGGGTATTTACACTTCAGAGTCCACTTCTCCGCAGAAAATGAAGGTGTCGACTTTGACAGATGAGTTGGTAATAGCCACACAAGGAATAGCTGAAGTTTATTCTATCGCTCCTACACGTGAAATGGCGGTGTTGGCTGCCGGTCATGCTTCGAAAGGTGCATTCTGGTTGAATGATGAAACAGGAAAATGGAGTGGCAGTACATATTATGGTACATTTCCTGCATGGGTGACTACTTATAATGACCGTGAAGGATTGGATTTCCGTATCGGCAATATGTCGTGGGAGCCTTATTTGCCTGTGACTGTCTATAAATATTTGACTAGCGAGAACAAACAAGTTACGTTCAAGCATAATTTCGATGACGAGCGGAAAAATAAATACCGTAAATTGAAAACAAGCCCTTATGCTAATGATGAGGTAAACCGTTTGGTTAATGCTTGTTTTAGTAATACTTCCATTGGAAAGGATGCTGTTCCGGACTTTTTGTCACTGGCATATTATGCCGGGAATTATGATCATAAGGCTCCTGCAGAACTCCCGATGGAAATGCAGGATACCTATGTACGTCTGGACAACAGTATTGCTGAATTATTGGAATTGATAGACCGGAAGGTTGGTTTGAACAATACTTTATTCTTTATAACCTCTACAGGATATGCTGACGCTGATCCTGTTGATTCTCCTCAATATAAAATACCGGGTGGAGAATTCCATATTGAACGTTGTTCTGCTCTGTTGAACCTTTATTTGGCAGCTATTTACGGTGAAGGACAATGGGTGGAGGCGCATTTTGAGCAGCAAATATACTTGAATCATAAGCTGATAGAGCAGAAACAACTGAATATATCCGAGATATTAAATCGTGCGGCAGAATTCTTGGTACAGTTCAGCGGAGTGAAAGATGTGTATTCTTCACAACGTTTGCAATTGGGAGCGTGGACTCCTACCATTGATAAAATTAAGAATTACTATAACCCGATATGTTCCGGAGATTTATGGATAGAAGTCTTACCAGGCTGGACTGTATTCCGTGAACATTCGCTTGATACGCAGGTGCAACGCTATTCATATGCGTCGGCTCCATTGATTTTCATTGGGAACGGAATGAAACCGGAAATAATCCATGCGCCTATAAAAATAGGCAATATAGCACCCACCGTAGCCCATTACATGCGTATTCGTGCTCCTAATGCAGCCGTTCTGGCACCAATGACAGACATCAGAAAATAATATTAAGGAGAGAAGTGCAAATAAATCAGCATTTTATTGTAACTTTGCACTTTCAAAAGTAATCAAATTAGAAAATAATAAAAACAAAAAATACAATGGGATTTAATGAATTTATTGGCAATTTGTTTGGAAATAAGGCCACTCGTGACATGAAAGAAATCAAGCCATGGGTTGATAAAATAAAGGCTGTTTATCCGGAAATTGCCAAATTGAGCAATGACGAGCTTCGTGCAAAAACAGTAGAATTAAAGAAGTACATTTCTGATTCGGCTGCTGAGGAACAAAAGAAGATAGAAGAATTGAAAGGTACTATCGAAACTACAGAACTGGAAGATCGTGAGGGCATCTTCGCGCAGATAGACAAACTGGAAAAAGAAGTGCTGGAAAAATATGAAAAAGCACTGGATGATGTACTTCCGCAGGCTTTTGCCATTGTAAAAGACACTGCACGCCGTTTTTCTGAAAATCCGGAATTGGTTGTAACCGCTACCGATTTTGACCGTGAACTGGCTGCTCAGGGAAAAGATTTTGTGCGTATTGAGGGCGATAAGGCGATTTGGCAGAACCATTGGATTGCTGGTGGTAATGACATGGTATGGAGCATGGTGCATTACGATGTGCAGTTATTCGGTGGTGTAGTGTTACATAAAGGCAAGATTGCCGAAATGGCTACTGGTGAAGGTAAGACGTTGGTAGCCACTTTGCCTGTGTTTTTGAATGCACTGACCGGTAATGGCGTACATGTAGTTACTGTTAATGATTACTTGTCAAAACGTGACTCGGAATGGATGGGGCCATTGTATCAGTTCCATGGATTGAGTGTGGACTGTATTGATAAACACCAGCCCAATTCTGATGCACGCCGCAGAGCTTATATGGCCGATATCACTTTCGGTACGAATAATGAATTCGGTTTCGATTACTTGCGTGACAATATGGCTGTCAGTCCAAAAGACTTGGTGCAGCGTAAACATAATTATGCTATTGTCGATGAGGTGGACTCTGTATTGATTGACGATGCTCGTACTCCGTTGATTATTTCTGGTCCTGTTCCTAAAGGTGAGGATCAGTTGTTTGAGCAACTCCGTCCTTTGGTAGAGCGTCTGTTTGAAGCTCAGAAAAAGTTGGCTACCCAATATTTGGCCGATGCCAAACGCTTGATTGCATCGGATGACAAGAAAGATCAGGAAGAGGGATTTTTGGCATTGTTCCGTAGTCATAAGGCACTGCCCAAAAATAAGCCGTTAATCAAGTTCCTAAGTGAACAAGGTATTAAGGCAGGTATGCTGAAGACAGAGGAAATTTATATGGAACAGAATAACAAGCGTATGCCTGAGGCCACTGATCCATTGTATTTCGTAATTGATGAAAAGCAAAACAGCGTAGATTTGACCGATAAAGGTATCGACCTGATTACAGGAAATGCGGCAGATCCTACTTTATTCGTTTTGCCTGATATTACTTCCCAATTGTCTGCTTTGGAAAATGAGACAGATTTGACAGAAGAAGAAAAACTGGCCAAGAAAGATGAACTGATGACAAATTACGCTATCAAGTCTGAACGCGTACACACTATCAACCAGTTGCTGAAGGCTTATGCCATGTTCGAAAAGGATGACGAATATGTTGTAATCGACGGACAGGTTAAGATTGTTGACGAACAGACAGGACGTATTATGGAAGGCCGTCGTTATTCTGACGGTTTGCATCAGGCTATTGAGGCCAAAGAAGGCGTGAAGGTGGAAGCTGCTACCCAGACCTTTGCTACCATCACTTTACAGAACTATTTCCGTATGTATCATAAATTGTCGGGTATGACCGGTACAGCGGAAACGGAAGCGGGAGAACTTTGGGATATTTATAAATTGGATGTCGTTGTTATTCCGACGAATCGTCCTATTGCCCGTAAAGATATGAATGATCGCGTTTATAAGACAAAACGTGAGAAGTATAAAGCTGTCATCGAAGAGATTGAAGAAATGGTAAAAGAAGGACGTCCTGTTCTGGTAGGTACCACTTCGGTGGAAATCTCTGAAATGTTGAGCAAAATGCTTGCAATGCGCAAGATTGAGCATAATGTGTTGAATGCGAAACTGCATCAAAGAGAGGCGGATATTGTGGCACAGGCAGGTCAGAAGAGTATCGTGACTATTGCTACCAACATGGCAGGTCGTGGTACCGACATTAAGCTGAGTCCGGAAGTGAAAGCTGCGGGCGGTTTGGCTATTATCGGTACGGAACGTCATGAAAGTCGCCGCGTGGACCGTCAGTTGCGTGGTCGTGCCGGTCGTCAAGGGGATCCGGGTTCATCTGTGTTCTTTGTATCATTGGAAGATGATTTGATGCGTTTGTTCTCTTCAGATCGTATTGCCAGTGTAATGGATAAACTTGGCTTCAAAGAAGGTGAGATGATTGAGCACAAGATGATTTCAAATTCCATTGAACGTGCTCAGAAGAAAGTGGAAGAAAATAACTTTGGTATTCGTAAACGCTTGCTGGAATATGATGATGTGATGAACAAACAGCGTGTGGCTGTTTATACCAAACGTCGTCATGCCTTGATGGGTGAGCGTATCGGTATGGATATCGTGAATATGATTTGGGATCGTTGCGCTTATGCTGTAGAATTGGGCGACTTTGATAATGTGAAGATGGAAATATTGCAGACATTGGCAATGGAAGTACCATTCACAGAAGAGGAGTACAACAAGATGAGAAAAGAAGATCTTGCTGAGAAAACCTTTGAAGCGGCAATGAACAACTTCAAGCGCAAGACAGACCGTATGGCCCAGATTGCCAATCCCGTTATCAAACAGGTATATGAGATGCAAGGACATATGTACGAAAACATCATGATTCCTATTACGGATGGCAAACGCTTGTATAATATCTCTGTCAACTTGAAGGCGGCTTATGAAACAGAAGGCAAGGAGATTGTGAAGTCATTTGAGAAGGCGATTCTGCTTCATACTATTGATGATGCATGGAAAGAAAACCTGCGTGAACTGGATGAACTGAAACATTCTGTACAGAATGCTAGCTATGAGCAGAAAGATCCGCTGCTGATCTTTAAGTTGGAATCTGTCAATTTGTTTGACAACATGGTAAATAAGATCAATAACAATACCATTTCTGTATTGATGCGTGGACAAATCCCGGTTCAAGAACCGGAACAAGTTCGTGAAGCTGCTCCCGAACCGCAGGCTCCTCGTCAACAGTATAGAGAGGAAAAGCAGGATTTAAGTGATCCTCACCAGCAAGCTGCTGCCGAACATGACACCCGCGAGGTAAAGCGTGAGCCGGTTCGTGCGGAAAAGACAGTGGGTCGTAACGATCCTTGTCCTTGCGGAAGCGGTAAGAAATATAAGAACTGTCACGGGCAAAATGCGTGATAAATAACGATTATTATAGAAACGTTCGGGTAGAATTTACTACCCGGACGTTTTTTTTATTCCTTTTAACTTACTTCTTACATAAATAAGCGTATTTTTGTTCCCTAAGAAAAAATGATAATATGAAAAGATCCGCCTCATTAATAATTCTAGTTGCCGGGACACTTTTTGCTTCCTGCAGCAGTTTGCAGACCATATCTTTTGACCAGTTACAGGCAGCCGATGTCAGTTTTCCGGATGCTGTGAGAAAAGTGGCTGTGATAAACAATATGCCTGTACTGAAAACTAAAGATAATCATGAAATACTGAGCAGTGAGTTGGAAGGCGATGGTAAAGTGGCATCCGAAGCTTTGGCAGAGAATATTGCCAATGTGAATTATTTCGATCAGGTCATTATCTGTGATTCTGTATTCCGGGCACAGGATAAAGTGCCACGGGTTAATGTCATTCTGACTAAAGAGGAAGTACGGAAACTGAGCGAGGACTTGGGAGTGGATATGATATTGTCTTTTGATCGTATTCATATTCAGACTAAGCCCGGCGTACTGTTCTATCCGGATTTTCCTATGCCTATAGATGCTGTAGATGGAATTATATCTCCGATTGTTAGAGTATATATTCCCAATCGTGATAAACCTTTGTTTGTAGTTGCCAAGCAAGATACCATTTCCTGGGAAATAGAACCAGCTCTTTCTGACCGGAAGATAGTAAAAGAAGCTTCGGAATATGCCGCTTCTATTCCAGTAGAACATCTGTTGCCACATTGGGATGAGGTGGCTCGTTTTTATTACGATGGCGGGAATATTGAAATGCGCGATGCCGGTGTATATCTTCGTGAGAACAATTGGGATGAAGCGTATAGTCAGTGGAAGATAGCCTATGAGAAGAGAAAAGGCCAGCAAAAGATGAAAGCGGCTTTTAATATTGCACTATATTATGAAATAAAGGATAATGTAGAACAGGCCAAGGAATGGTTGGGTAAAGCGAAGAAATTGGTGAAATCAGGCAGCAGGGATGAACAATTGATAGCCTTTTATTCATTGGAGTTAGAGAAAAGAGGGAGTAAGCTATCCCAATTGAGAATACAAATGAAACGTTTTGATGATAATTTTTAGAGAATAAGTGTTGAGAGAAAGATTTTTTTTGTACTTTTGGATATAAATAATATATAAAATTGATTTTGGTATGAAACTCAGTGCACAGTCACATGCTTCTATTGCGTCTTCGCTTCGGGAAGCGGTTGATAAATATATAGCGGATGGAGAGAGAACGGTAGTCACCGATATCCATTTGCAACCTAAGCAGGACAGTGGTGAATTAGTTATTTTTAATGATGATGACGAAGAATTGTCACGTACCATAATTGAAGAGTGGGTGGATTATAGTGAAGATGATTTTTATACAATAGTAGAGCGTATACTTCGTGGGGAGATCAACGCATTGAAAGATACGGGAGTTTTGGATAAGTTAGCTATAATGAAGCCTTATTCTTTTGTTTTGGTTGATGAGGATAGGGAAACTGTAACCGAACTTTTATTGATAGATGATGAAGACACTTTATTGCTGAATGATGAACTTTTAAAGGGTTTGGATGAAGAATTGGATGCATTTTTAAAAGACTTGCTTGAAAAATAGATAAAATAATAGGAGCATCGGGATAGTAAAGTTTCCGATGCTTTTTTATATCATAGGTGAAGAAAATGTTTTTTCAAGAGTGGCGTTTAAAATATTGTTTTCTCATCCATCGGTCAAAAACCATGAATAAGGGTATAGTTATGATGAATAGCAGATAAATGAGAGGAATTTGTATTTTTAAAACATGACTGCCAGCAAGAAATGCATGATACATAGTTTCCTTAATGTGCTTTCCAAAATAAATATACAGACCGATGCTGCCGCTTATTATTAAGAATAGAGAAGCAGCAATAGTAGCTAGTAACATCTTTCTCTCCTGTTTCCTTTCACGTAAGAGTATAGCTTCCTCTACTTTCTGCATGGTGCGGAAAGTAAAATTGGAGGTCAGCCGGAATTGGGGCTGTTCTTTTACAGCCTTCATTAATCCTTTATCTTTTTGTTTCTCGTTCATTCTGCTTCTGTTATGAGTATATATAATTTTTTTCTTATTCGATGCAATTTTACTTTTGCATTGCTTTCCGTCAGTCCCAGGATAAGAGCGATTTCACCGATAGTTTTCTCTTCATTATAAAATAGGGAAATCAAGGCGCGTTCTTCTGCATCCAGTTTCTTGATGGCCTTATTGAGTTTTCCTACCCGCTCCTCGCTTTCATCATTCAGGGCATCGTCTATTTGCTGGTCGGATATATTCATTAACATGGCACTGTCCATAACAATTAACTCTTGTTTTCTTTTTCTGGTTGCCGATATGGCGGTGTTATATGCAATGCGGTATATCCATGTAGAGAAACTACTCTCTGCTTTAAACGACGAAAGATGTTCAAAGGCTTTCAAGAACGTATCCTGGGTCAACTCTTCCGCATCCTCCTGATTCTCCACGATGCGTATAATCAAGATAAATACTTGCTGACTGTATTTATTGTACCTTGCAAATTTACACACCTCATTTTTATGTAATTTAATATATCCCACTTTTAGCAGGATATTACTTTACAGTTGTTAACTCTTTTAAAGTGTCCGTATCTTCACTCCGATTGCTAAAAATTGTTTTCCTGTTTTCCATCCGATAGCTGTTTCTTGACAGTTGTATAATCTCACAACAGTAGAGCAGTCTGTCAAGCAATGCCGCTGCGACAGCTTCCTCTCCCGGTATTGCCAGCCACTCTGTAAGGGAGTAGTTGGCTGTAACGATAAGCGATGTCTTTTCCTGAAACTCATTCACCAGTTTGAACAGCAACATGATATCTTCTCTTTTCAAGGGAAAGAGTGTGGCATTGTCAATGGCCAGCAACTGTGCCTTCATGATCCGTTTGTAGGTTTTCATCGCATGCCTGGAAACATCCCTTGTCTTCAGACAGGTCAGAAGGTCCTCCAGCGTAACCATATATGCCCTGTATCCGGCTTTCACCGCCTCATGGACAAGTCCGGCGGCAATATAGGTCTTTCCTGTTCCGGAACCGCCTGCCAGAAGCAGGTTGTATGCCTGTCCCACCCATACCAGCTCGCGCAGTTCGCGCAGCTTTCTGGAGTCGATTCCTTCCGTCCGGGTAAAGTCGTAACGGTCCAGATCATGCCTTGCAGGAAGCCCGGCCGCTTTCAAACGGCACAAATATTTCCGGTTCTCCCTGGTCCGGAGCTCCTCCCTGAGGCAGGCGAGTAGAAACTCCGGATAGGTCAGCTGCTTTTCCTGGGCCTGATGCAGCAGTTCCTCCAGATGTTCGGTCAGATTGCCCAGCTTGAGCATACGTGCACATTCCATGAGTTCCTTCTTATGTCTTGTCATAATCCCTGAGTATTTCGTTATAAGACTGTATCAATCCGCCTTGTCGGGGCAGGCGATCCTCCAGTCCGTATATTTCTGTTCCATTTTCCTTTCCCCTGCACACATATTCACACAAGCTTTTAACCGAGTTCCCGTTATAGATGCCTTTGTCCAGACATATCCGTATGGCCTCTATCAGTGTATTCTTGTCATATCCGGGAATTATGCGCAGGATCACCTCCAGATTATCCCTGTAATAACGTTCCTTCCTCCTTTTCAGATTATCCATCCACATGGCCACCTCCCTGTTGCCCGACACATGGACAAGGATGCGTTCGGCTATCTTCACTCCGGCGTTTCTCGGTTTTCTGTGGGAGTCGTCATAAACGGTCCTTCCCTTTCTGGTACAGAGCGCATGCCGGCAGATGAGTTTCCCCGTATCCTTGTTGTACAGCTCCACATTCCCTTCCGTTTCCTGCAGCCAGACGGTTGTCTGCCCGCTCCGGTAAGTTCCGCATGGCAGGCTGTAATAATTCCCCCTGTACTGCACTGTATTGTCCTTGCGTACATGGTATTCCCTCATCTCCTCCTGCGGTGGTTGTGGCGTCCCATGATAGGGCATGAGAAAGCCTTTTTCCACGGCAAACTCTTCCCGAGGAACAAGACGGGTGGTCCCGTGCACCTTCCCGTTCCCCGTCCTTTCAAGCCATTCGAGGGCCTCCCTGTTCAGACTGTCAATATCACGGAACACACGTGCCACCAGGAAGTTCTCCTTCACATATTTCACTACGTTCTCGACCTTGCCTTTTGACTCGGGATCTGCCTTATGGCAGAACACCGGCTGGAAATGCTGCTCCCTGACAAACGTCTGGAATTTCCTTGTCAGCATCAGGTCCCCCAGGTTCTCCCGGGAGATCAGCACCCTGTCCTGGTCATAAAGGATCTTTTCCGGTTTCCCTCCGAAATACTCAAAAGCACACTCATGTGCATAGATGGCGAGTTCCGTGTCGAAAGGGCGGCGGGCGAAAAAGGTGAACTTGTAACGTGAACGTGCCAGGACGATCGCAAAAAAATAGACTTTCGTGCTTCTGCCGTTTCCCGCTGACATCCATTTCTCCCCGAAATCCGCCTGCGCATACTCCCCGTAGGGGGTGTCCGGCAGTTTCTCATAGTCCCTGCGTATCCTGGCCTCCGACTTCTTTCCGATGCCATATTTGCAGCGCACCTTTTCTACAAAATTGAATACGGTCTTGTCGCACACTTCCGGGAAATCCGGATAGCATTCCTTAAGCCAGTCATGTATCCTTGCGGCCGATATATACGGATATTCCTCCAGAGTCCCCCGCACATACTCCTCGTATCCTGCCAGTTTCAGCGTGTATTTGCGATGCGAATTCCGCCGTCTTACAAAATCTTCCCGGGACATCTGCAGATATCTCCGCACGGTGCTTCTGTCCACTCCCAGGTGCTTCCCGATCTGTGTCTTGTTTAATCCTTTTGACTGAAGCTCTCTAACCTTGTACCACATATACTGTTTCTCTTTAAAAAATCGGCTCGTTGTTATCATAATGATGTCTGTCTTTTTGAGCCGGCAAAGATAGGCATCCCCGGAAAAGTGCTGTATTCACATTTTCCATTTTCCTGCTGGTAAAGTTACAAATTACATGCATGGATAAGAATTCCCCGCATTGGGCGGGATATACGGAACGGCCGTACTTGAAAAAACATTCATTCCGGATAAAAGTGAGAACAAGGTTATTTTTTATCGGGTGTGAACTGTAGCGGGGACGGGTACTATTCTTCAGACTGCCATTCCCGGAACTGTCGTACCTTTTTTTACCAAAGACAATGCCGCCCTCCTTGAGAAATGTACGGGGGAAAACGTTTGGCAGGGAGGTGAACGGTATTCTGCAATTTACTTAAAAAGTATATATGTATAATAATAGAAAAAAGTAAATCATTGCCTGAAGTTTTATATGCAAGTTACTTGTTTCTATAAAAAATCCCCACTTTCCCTTGAAAGGAAAATGGGGACACGGTAATAATAAAGGAGAGCCGTCCGTTATATTTCTTTTGCATATCCTGTCCGTATGAGATCGGATAGGAATTTCTCCGGAGTATCGGTGGCAATCCTCACCCCGGCCTGCACCACATAACGTTCGGCAAAATTGTGCATATACTGCTCGTCGGTACAGTCGGAATCCATCCAGCTGCCCACACGGAGTTCATGCACAAACTCTTCGGCGTTGCCGGCAACGATACGCTCGTCACCAGGCAACATATATGTCTTCTTGTTCATATTATTCATACGGCTAATTTTTTTGTTCTTAATTTATAATACAACTTTTGTTTCTCTCCCAGGAAAGGAAAATCTTCCAGTCTGATTCCTGCAGGCAGAGACCCCACGGATGCAAAGGTAATCATTCTGTCGAGAAAACACACCCAATTTTCTATTTTTGTAAAACTGATGGTTCCCGAATGCTGGCGGAACTCTACCGTCCTGTGGCGTGAATAGGCTTGAAGGTTCACTTTCATATACCTGCTGGGGAACAGCCCCTGAAGTTCCCTGATGTTTCGTGCCGAGCGTATCCGCTCATCGGGAAACTGGATGAGGGAGCCACAGTAAGTGTTGCTGCCGCCCCTGCGCGAGGCTGGCATGAACTTGTCTATTTCCGCTTCGGCATGCTTGTAGGAAAGCAGCAGGTTCCGCCATGTAGTGATGTTGAAGTCCTCCGCATTCATGTGCACATGCAATCCGCAGCTTCCATTAATCTTGACATTACAGGAGTCCAGCACCCAGCAGACCCTCTCCAGTTTCTCCAGTCCATTCTCTCCCTCCAGTATGGGGCTTACGAGTTCGAATGTGTCATTCCCGTTCAGACTGCTGTCCGTTACCAGTTTCCAGTGCGGACGGAGGTCATGGTTGTATCTTTCCGAGGCCACCTCGATTCCCGCTTCCGTCAGCTCGCGTACGAGCCGCTGGCATGTGCAGTTATAGGCTTCTATCTCGACACCGAATTTTCTTCTGAAAGAATAATCAAGTTCGGGTGTGGTGGTGGCGGTGGGAGTCCCTGCGGATACGATCAGCCCCTCGTCCCTCATCCTCTTGTAGACATTCCATACAAACCCACGGTTTCCACGGGTTACAAGATCGGCAATTTCACGGTGGGTGAGTCCGAGCAGCAGAAGTTTTCGGATTTTCGAGGTCTTTGTACCGTCCTCGGATAAAATGGTTCTAATTTGTTCATTCATAAGATGTTATCTCCTTTATTATCACATATCAAAGGTAATGATTTTTCTTCGAATATCCAAGTTTTATCATGCTATTTATCAGCGTGTTAGCTTTGTTTTGCTTCTGCTAAAAGTTGTATCCGGTATTTCCGTGAGCCGTTTTTCCTTCTTTCATGGGGATTTTTTCACATGCCCGTCATTTCCTCCATACGTTTTCCCCTTTTCTGCATGTCATTTCTTTTCATGGGATGGACCTCCCCTAAAAACGCCTTGTTCCGGACATGCCACGCTGCCCTTCCTTACCGGGGGGGCTAAGGGGTTCATCCCCTTAGTGAATTCCTGATAAGGAAGAGCAAGAGGTGTTCCCGCACACGTGAACATGAATCGACGCATAGCGTTGATATACAACAATTTAATTATATGCAATGTTACAGGTCGCGCATACATTTGTATGCACCTTTTCTCCTTTCTCTCTGGTTCGCAGTGGGTTAAGTTGTGGGCATCTCCGTATGCGTGTCCGATATTTTACTAATTTTCAGCAAGTTATAAAACTTTCACCTCTCTGCGACAGGTGGCGCTTGCAGGAGAAAATAAAAACAAGTAGCTTTGTGACAGCTATTTACATGTATAACTAAAACGCATACAACATGAAAGAACATTCAATAAAGTCGGTCAGGCTTACTCCCACGGTAAAAGCCCGTCTGGACACCTTTAAGGGAAGCGATACGGTCAGTGTCTGTGTGGACAGAATGATTACTTTTTTTGAAATAACGGGATTCAACCCCCGTTACGCATCCAAAAATCCGACAGCCTTGGTGGAGAAAAGAATTGAGGATCTTATTAAGATCATAAAGTCCCAGGAACGTGACATCTTCAAGCCCATTCTTGATAAACTGGTCGGCATGGGAGGCGGCCTCCATGAATCCCCGGACTATGCAAGGCTGATGAATGAGATGCATGATCTGCAGGAAAGGAACAGGAACCTCCAGCAACAGCTGGCGGAGTACGGGGAGGGCTCCCCGGCGGATGTGGAAAAAGAACGGGAGAAGCTCCGCAGGCTGGCAGAACTGATAAAATTCCAGCTCAATCCGGACAAGTTCCCGAAGGTGAAATTCAGTGATGATGTCAAGATTCCCGTCAGCACCCTGCAGCTGCTCATCAAGAAGATCAACGAGGAATATGTACTGTAAAGTCCACCGGCCTGTAAATACTCCGGGCGTGTCGGACAACAAGGGAAAATGCGTGCAGCTGGTGGAATATCTCAGCAAGGAGCTGAAGGAGGAACGTTCTTATTATGATAATTTTTTTTCACAGAAAGAGGACTATGTGACCCCTCTGACCGTCATGCATCATATGGACAACAACCACAGGACACTGAAACGGAACGACGACAAGTTCTATATGCTCACCATCAATCCCAGCGGTGAGGAGCAGCAGCACCTCATTGAAAAAGTGACCGGGGAAAAGACCGGTGAATTCCCGGAGCTCTCCCCGGAGCAGCAGAAAGAAGTCCTGGCTGAAATGAAACGGCTCACCCGTGAGTGCATGGATGAATATGCCCGTAATTTTTACCGGGAGAAGATCAGGTCCGGTGACGATCTGGTATGGTATGGGCGTGTGGAAACAGAACGCCACTATAAAGGCGATGATCCCGAGGTGAAAGCCGGCAAGGCAAAAGCCGGTGAAAGGAAGCCGGGACTGCAGCTGCATGTGCATATTATCGTCTCCCGCATGGACAGATCCCAGACCGTGTCCCTTTCCCCGCTGTCCAAGAGCAGGGGAAACCGGCAGGTTCTCGACGGCAGGGATGTGGTGGTCGGCTTTGACCGTTCCCAGTGGTCCGCCCGGTGCGCCTCCAGGTTCAACCGGCTGTATGGCTACTTCCCTTACTGCCGGTCCAAGGATGAGGGCCTGAAGGAATATTCCGGGGAATGGAAGGCAAGGAACGAGTTGCGGAACGAGACTGTATCGAGAATCAAGCGTGAGATCCTGCACGGGGAGTTCAGGGAGGAAAGGCGGCTGTACATGAATGTCTGCCGTCTGTACTGGTTCGTGGTGAATCCCAGAAAGGCCATCATCCAGGAACTGAAAAGGCTGGGGACCGATCTTCTGACCGGAAGGGAGAGATGACCGTCGGTTGTATCGATCCGTATTATTCAAATTGAACCGTTAGCATTCCCTTGAAAAAAGAACCCCCATTAATGGCAAAAGTTTTCTCTGTTTATTACAAGTTCTTTTCCATTAAAGTGTTTTCGTCCGATTCGAACGTCACGTACTCTTTTATAGAGTATGAAAGAATCTAAAGTTATAAAAAAATAGCCATGTATTATTATTTAGCATATAATATTGCCATAATTAATATCCAACTGCAAAGAAATGCTAATTCAATTAATTAGATTGTTACGATATTTGGTAACAATAAATTAAATGCTTATATTTGTAATACAATAATAGGGCTGGTGGCAACAGTAACAATTCAGCAACAAGATTATGAGAACTTTCGATTCATTAGATGCAGATTTTCGCAGAGCATTCAAACAGGCAGCAAAACAAGGTATTGTTAAATTCACGGTTGAAGGAATAAAAGACGATCCCGATTCGATTTATCCGATGTTTGAAGTATCGAACAATCACGTTACTTACTATTCCGTGCAGAGACAAGAGAGTGTTTGTATAACTGATATGAAGATTAAAGCCGTTATATATTAATAAAATGCTGTGCTATCGGCATGACGGGCAAGTAATATGACAATAGAGGATAGATTAAAAAAAATAGGTGATTGCGATATTAAGATTATCAAATCAGAAATTGTAAAAGATGCGAAGTTGGTTATATTTAAATTTGACGAGTTTGACACTTCAGCTGCAATTATTTACAATACTGGCGAATTATTTCATTTAAAAGACTGGCAGGGAGGAGTTCCTGCAACCCAGAAGGATATCGAAGAATTTGATTGGTTGTCGGAAGATGGTAAAGATGCTATTGTTCTCGATGGACTACCAAGACTCTTAATATAAATCACTATAAGCTGTGCTATCGGCATGACGGGCATAAGCTTATGAACAGTTATAATATTTATGAGAAAAATAATGAGGCAACGATATTATATCATGCGATTGCCCGTGATGAAGATCAGGTAATGGAACTGGCTAAAGAGGCGGGGATTGATATGGATGGGTTGAGTATAGAACTGGAACGGTCTAATGTAAAGGATCAGTTGGGAAAACCATTATCAGCAAGAATAGAGGATGCGTTAATATATTAATTATGGCAAGAAGACGATCTATTACCCTAGATCAAGAGTCTAGGGTATTGTCCCTATATAAGGACGGGATGGCTATCAAGGAAATAATGAAGGATACGGAAATAAAGTCTGAGCAAACGATATATAGGATATTGGACAGCAATGGTGTGCCCCGAAGACCGAAGGTTAATGGCGTGAAAAGAATACTTGTTATGATAGAAGAGGACGTGGCAGCGATAATGAAATATGCCTATCATCTGTGAAGCAGATATCATATAACGAATATCAGAAAATGAAAAAATCATTGATTACAGAATCAAACTTGATTACTAATTTTTATGCCGACCAAAAAAAAAAGGCTACTTGACAAAGGATTTAATATCGGAATGTCCTATGAAGGTATAGAAGAAATGAGAAATAAATATCTTAAATAATACATATATTATGGCAGATCAGAAATATCCGGGTTGTTGGTACTGTGATAACATCATAGACCATCCCGAACAGGTAGGGCTTTTATACCTTGGATTTCCGAGGTGTTTTGTGTTGATTCCTAGCATTGGAGATTTTTATTTCTCCACTTACGAGGAATTTTTGAACGGACTGTGCAAAGTAAACTGGCTTGACCCATCCAATAAAGGAACAAGAGAAGAACAAGAGGAAGTATTAAGAATACTTTGGAATTTTTCAGCAGAACAAGAAGAAAAAGAAGAGGAATTATATGGAAATTATGATGAATGACCGGGAACGTATCGGCAAGAAATTGGCTGAAATAAGGAGCGAAAAAGGTTATACGGTTCGGCAGTTGGCTGAATTGGCAGACCTTCGTCCGGCTACAATCTCAAATGTGGAAAACGGTAAATTTTCCGTGGGGATAGACATACTTACTAAAATATGCAATACTTTGGGAGCAAGAATAGAAATTGTAAAGGAATAGCACAGTTTCAATGTCGCTAAATTTTAATGGAATGAAGTAGTAAGAAGCTCTTTTCAAAATTGAAAAATAGTTTTAATCATTGCTGTATATCAAAAAAACTGTGTTATTCTCATACTAAACATTTGAAGGGAAGGCGGGAAAGTAGATGTTTATATTTTATATTATTTGTTTCTTTTGTTTTTTGGAAGGTTGTGAAGAAAAGCGAGAGATGGGACTATCTTATAAAGAAGTTGGAACGGAAGTCTTTCTTTTGGATGGTGATGAGGAAAAATCTGTATTGGCTTTGGATGTTGCTGCAAATTTAGATACTATTGATTGGTTTTTTAGAGATAAGCATAATTATTTGCAGCCTTCAGTCTTTTTTTATATTAATAATAGGACATGTGAAACATTATCTGTTTATGTACAAGAACTATATAGGAAAGATCGTGAAACTTGGATTTTATTGCCTTGTTCTGTTTCTCAGGTGAATTTTGAGAACGTGATATTTCCTCCTGGTATGGTTTGGAGTAATAGTGTTGTTCGGTTTTGTTTTAACGGATATGATTTGAGGCCTGGTCTTTATATGTTGCAAAGTAAGATCTTACTTTGCAATTCTTCTAATAGCCGAAAATATTGTTTGAAGTCTGTTTTTTGGTTGTATTGAGATGGATATTCTCGTATAAGTTGGAATATTTGTGCTTTGGATGAGAACTTAAGGTGTTGTGGGGTATTTAATGTTTGTCATTATTGGTTACAATTGCATTTACAATCGAAAAAGGTCATTTTGAGGGTAATGCTATTTTTCTCGCTTTTGTAAGCGCTTGATCTCTAAAAAAGTGTCCCAAAGCCATTCTCTAACGGGTGGGGCGCTACAATACACCCCGTTCCGTCATTCACACGGGAACAGCTCCCGTACCTCCTCAAGAATCCTTGCGAAGTTCCTGCCCAGCTCTCCCGGCTCAAGGACCCGAACATCGGGCAGGGGCTCCTCGTTCCTGTCGTCATACATCTCCAGCTTTACCTTGAAGTAGCTGACGTTGGCACGCGTGGCGGAGCCGATAAATTCTCCCGGTTCTAGATCGGCAAAATCCTTTCCCTGGTAGATGTCCTCCTTTTGGGAAGAAACGGTCACGCTGCTGCTGGACGATGCGCCTGATTTTCCGGAACTTCGTGAGCGTCTTTCCTTTTCTTCCTTGCCGAAGAATAAGGGGTAATACTTCAGGGCTTCCACATCTTTCGTCCTTCCCAGGAACATATTTCCGAAATTGGCTTCTACGGAAGAACGGTCCAGTTTCCCGTACAGGTTCTCCAGTTTGGCGCCGGACTGGGTCAGCAATATGAATGCCGCCTTATACTCACGCAGGACTGAAGGCAGCGTCTCGAAGTTCTTGATGTTCACCGTGGTCATCTCATCAAGGAAATAGACGAAGGGAACCCTGTTCTGCATGGAGAACTGCCTGGCGGATATGGTCATGAGCATGCTGATGACCGGGGCATAGACCGAATTCTTGGAAAAGTTGTTGCTGACGGCGAACAGCTTGGGGGTCTCCGGATCGATCAGGTTGAAATCAAAGTCATCCCCTGAAAGGACATAGGCGATCTCCTCGTTCTGAGATATGGTCGCCAGATTGTTGCAGAGCGTGGAGAGATAGGATGCCTGGGTCTTCTCGGAACCTTCCGCCTTCAGATAGGCGCCGGCCAGCATTTCCGACACGAGGTTCTGCTGCAGGAACAGGGAGAGCTGCCTTGCCGAGGCGGTCATGATGAAGGCCAGTATATGCGGCAGTGTGCAATGCTCGGGGAACTCGTCCCAGAACCGGAACGCCACGCCGCGGAGGATGCCCAGACCTCCGGCGACCCATTCGTTCTGCTGTTCCTTCTTGGGAAGCAGCGCGAGCAGCACGTCCTCCATCAGCTGGATCAGTTCCGTGCGGTCCCTCACCACCTTGAGCGGGTTGAACCGGTACGACCGTTCAGGCCTGTCGAAACTGACATAGTAGAACTTGTGCGGATACCTGTGCCTTTTAATGAGATTGTAGGCGGTACGGGTATAGTCCGTATCCTTGAAGTCATAGATGAATCCGGCGAATCCCAGCCGCATGTATTCGCTCAGAAGCCATTTTCCGATACTTTTCGTCTTTCCGGAACCGGCCCCTCCGTAAACCAGGAAGTTGGAGTAGTGGTAATGGAATTCGAGCCGGGACTCCCGGATTCCTGACCTGACCGGCAGCCGGATGGGATCAGCCCCGTTCCCCTTTGCCGGGGTTCTGGACAGGTCCCATATCCGGGAAAGGAAGAGGATTATGAACGAGGCGGCCGCCGGACACAGCATGTATCCGGGGAAGAACAGGTGGGCCAGAAAGGTCTCGCCCGAGAGGCATGCAAGAAATGCGGCCAGGTTGACATACCATCTCCGGCTCAGCATGCAGCAGGCCGTTATCAGTGACAGGACTGCCAGAAGCGACAGCTTGCAATAAAAAATGTAATGTTCCATTGTACTTTTTTAGTTTTTACCACTATTTACTTTACTAATATCATACTTTATAAGTAATCCGGCCCAATTACTGCATTTCCGCCTGGAAGGAGTGTTCCTTTTCCCCGGCCGGAAACAGACACCTGACCGTATATCCGGAAGGGACCCGTACCATGACCAGGGGGCTTTCACATCCCGGCAGCACGGTAGGCCGTCCCCTCAACAGGGAGATCCATCTGGCCGGGGATATCCTTTCCGGTCTCGCGCCGGCTCCACGGATAGCCTCCAGCATCATGGTCATGTCATGGGGGACACCATTCACATACAGGGTGGTCCCTTCTCCGGAAATCCGGATTTCCCGCCTCCCCCATGAGAGGCTTATAGCATTTTTTTCATCGCACTCGTCCATATCTTATTTTTCAGTATTCTGTTTTACATTTCCATTCCCGACTCTCTTGTACTCCCCGGTGACACACCGGATATCCTCATCCCGTATCCGGCCGGTTCCCTTACGGCCATGAGTTTCCTGCCGTCGGGAAGGATGATGCCGCCGTTAAAGATGGCTTTCCAGTCCTCCTGCCCGAGAGAGGCGGGGATCAGCCCCGCTTTTCTCATCCGTTCCAGAAGGGAGGTCGCATCCGTTTCGACCCCTTGCCGCCTGAGAACCGCCCGCCCGTATCCGCAGGAGAGTTCAAGGTCTCCTCTTGCTGTCTGTATTACGGCCGGTTCCGCAATTCCGGTGAGATTTTTCCGGCTGGCGGCGAGTATGCCCCTCAGTTCCCTTGTGCCGATTTCCAGGCAGAAGCCCAGCTTTCGGAGGAGATTCCGAAAGGCGGTGACAATCCTGTCCCATAAGGATTGGTCCGTACCGGCCTCGGCCATCCGGGCCAGATACTCTTCCGTTGCGACACGTATGTCCGTCTTGTCTGCAGCCGCCATCCGGAGAATCTCATCCCGTACTTTTTCTCCGCATCCGTTGAAGATGTCATCCAGAAAAGCATCCATATGCTTGTGACCTGCAAGCTTTCTGAGACCGTAATGTGCCACACCCTCATGCAGCAGGGTACGCTCGACGTCCGCTTTCCCCCGGGCATGCGGAAGATACAGGCAGACACGTTGCGAGGGGATGTCATACCAGCCCCGGATGTCTTTCCCGCAGGAGAGCAGGCCGCGTATGTCGGGAGAGCCTGCCTCGTCGGCATGACGGATCACTTCCACCGGAATGTGCAGTTTCCCGGCCAGAAAAGACACATGACGTGCGAGCTCGTCCATCCGGACGTCCCTTGAAAGGAATATCTGCCCGTTCCGGGCGATATCCTCGGTGGAAACGGCAAGCGTGTTCCGTCTTTGGGCGGAAGTAAAATCCAGCCTGCTTTCCACATTGCGCGCTTCCACCTCCCCTGCAGTGGAACGGTATTCCTGTATGCCGCTTTTAAACCGGCCGATGTCATTCACCAGGTCAAAGATGTTCTCATATCCGTACTTCTCGGCCACGAGGCTGAGGGGATAGTCATAATGTCTCAGTATTGTCCCGTAGGGCACTTTCCGGTCAAGTGCGGCAAATATGCCTTTGGGGGTATTGTCGAAACCGCCGCCCTCCAGAATCCTTCCGTCAGTGGCCCGCACGATGTCCAGGATCACATTCTCCACCGTGTTTTTAAACTCCCCGGGATTGCTTCCCCGCGCAAACCCCTCCATGGTTTGTATTGCGTGCTGTATCTCATGGGCCAGGACAGACCTCACATCATCAGTCCGGAAGATGTTTATCACGATTCTGTTGTCTGGATGGAGATAGCCCCCGCAATAGTCGGCCGACGGCAGGTCCACAAATTCCAGCCGGGTCCGTTTCATTTCAGGATAGGCCTGGAACAGTTCATCGTCCTTCACATAGTCATCAAGATAGATCCGTTCACGCAGCGCGTCCTGTTCCTTCAGTCCGGTTGCCAGCTCCGTCAGTTCCTCAAAACGTTTCCACTCCGCTTCAGAGAGTGTTTCGCCCTCTATCTGCCGGTCAAGAAGATTTTCAAGCTCCCCATGCCAGGACTGTTTTTCCAGCAGTCGTGAATAGCCCAGATCTCCGGCCGGATGGTATTCGAAATCCGCCGTCTCATAACGCCACTTGCTGTCAGCCCCGCGTTCCCAGCCTGTCGCCGCCTTTATTGTTCCGGCATCCTTGCCGGACTTTTCCATTTCGCGGGCGACGGCGAGGTTCTCCAGCCGCAGGGAGGCCCCTTCAGACCGGTCAAGTCTGGAGGCCCCTTTCTCTCCGATGAAGCGGAAACGTTCATGTGCGGTTATCTTCAGGTCGGCCTCGCTGAAAATGACATAGTTCCGCGCGCCGTCAGCCCGGCCGCCGGTTGAACACTCCGCCGGATAGTCAATCCCGGTAAAACCCGCCCGCGAAAGAAACCCGCTGGCAAGCCGCTGTGAATCGGTATCCCGGTCCGGATTCATGAACATATAGTCCAGAAAGCCGTAGAACTCTTTCCCGCTGTTCCATACATGCGACCTGCCGCTCCAGAACTCCGCCGTGGCTTCCGGAAAGAAGAAACGTTCCTTGCGGAGTTGCAGGAATATCTTTCCCTGCTGCTCCGCGGATACCGGCCTGTCCCAGTACAGATAGTTCATCCCGTTGTCTTCCGGGATTTCCACCGTATAGAGGTGGCGCGGCGGCTCAATGCGTATCCTGCCCGCATCTATGTCGGAAAGCAGCTCCTGCTTCTGTCGCTCGAATGCCTTTCTCCGTCCGCTGTATGCGCTTGCGGTACGCCCGTCCATATACACGGAAGAAATGTTCCGTTTCAAACTGTCCACATCGGTGGAAGAAAGGAGCTGGCGTTTCCATATCCTCCATACCTCATCAAAATAATATTCGTTGTCAAGCACCGGGGATAAAGGCTCCCCGTCATAGGTGATGTGGTTTCCCCGCTTTATACCGATGGCCGCATATTTGCGGGCGATTCCTTTCACTTCCGTCACGTATGTCCCCCATCCGTAGGCCTGCGCCCCTTCACCGGTTCCGGTAAAGGCATGGTCGAAATGCCCGAAGGAGGCCGGACTGCCGTGATAGACCTGACGGAAGCGGATGTTGTCATTTGATGTGGAAAACGCGCCCGTGTTTTCATAAGCGTCCTTCAACTGTCCGGGAGACATCACGGCTATGTATTTCACTCCCTCGTCGTAACCGACAAGCCCGTCATAGCCCGCCTCCCTGACTTTGGACAAAAACTCCGGGATTTCCGTCAGCATCCAGCAGTTTCTTTTGCTTGATGTCAGCTCCAGCGCTTTCTCCGGGGATACCGTACCTCCTTTTCCTCCATAAAAAGACAGGACAGGTATCTCGCTGCCCAATGACTGCAGGATTTTTTTTACGGCCTGCCCGTCTTTCGGGTCAAAAGGGTTTCTTGAATTTACATACAGGTCATACACGTATCCTTCTTCCGTCCATTGTTCATTGCCATATTTGTCATCAGGAATGCTCATTGCACGCGTCTCTGCAATACCTCTTGCCTTTTCCGCATCGACGGAGGTGAAAATCAGGCCGGAATATTCACCGCCCTTGAATGTGTGGAACGGAGCCTTTTGGGGTATATAAGTGATCCCGTCCCTCTGCCATCCCCTCTCGGGAGTAATCTGGTCTCTGCGCAAAGGTGTTCCATGGTGGACAACCAGAGGCTCGCCATTCTCATCGACAATCCTTGAAGCTGCCTCCGGTACATTTTCCCAGTCTCCAAACCAGTTCTTGAATGCTCTGGTGCGCACTTGGACCCACTGCCTCTCATTCAGGGAAGTCGGACTGCCGTTCGGAGCTTTCATGTATATGCCGTCCGCCTTGCCACGTGTGACAAGCTCCAGTTCTTCGTCCGTGACATGTTTATCGGAAGTATGTGTCATTGTTTGCCGGCTTAATATGATACCTTGTTCATAAAGAGTTTTATCAGCAAAAAACTTGTTTACTTATTTACATTTCCGAAATTTAAAGTAAATAAGTAAACAAGTGATATATGTAGAATGCAAATGTTACTTACATTTCCGCATTGGCCTGCCGGCTTGCCTGGTTTATGGTGCCTGCCGCCTTCAGTGCATATCCCGCGGGTGTTCTGGCAAGCATCAGTGCGCTTCCTTTTCCTGCGGCTCCGGATGCGCCGGAAACAAGGGGCGGCTGTACGGCCTTCCCCTTCATCAGGGAGTGCCATTCCCCGGCTTTCATGTTTTCCACGGCCACCCTTTCCTTGCGTAGTTCTTTGACAATCTTCCCCACATTGCATTCCTTCCTTTCCGGAACGGCTGCCGAGTTGAATTTTTCATAAGCTTTGACAAGCTTCTTCTCCCTGTTTTTCCCGGCAGCCGAGATCTCGCTTTCCCGTTCCGCGGCGTTGTCCGAGTACTGCGCCTCGTAAGTGGCCTGGAAGTACTCCCTGTTTATTTCCCTGATCTCGCTATCCAGTTTCTCCACCGCCTCTTTGACCTGCTTTGCCGAGGGTTTCTTTGCCACGCCCTCCGCCGCTTTCTTTCCGGAGTCTCCGGAGGTTTCGGATGTCCCGGGCCGCTGCCGCCTCCTTGCCGGCGGCATTTTCCAGTCTGAGGCCGTACATTTCCATCGCCAGTCTTTTGATCTCTTCTGTAGGCGAACTGATAAACGGTGCCGCATCCCGGTCTGCGTTCAGAACGACAGACTGCACCTTTTCCGTAGGGTTTTCTATATATCGGATATTCATCGGATCGTTTCTGACAGCCGCCAGTTGTACAGCCTCGGACGGGGCGGACACGTATCTGATGTTCTCTCCCTTGGCCTGCACCGCCGCCAGCCGCACGCTTTCCTCAGGCTGCCTGATCTGCCGGAAGATATCCGGACTTCTCTGGACGGCCATATGCTGCACCTTCTCCGTCGGTTCCGCTATATGACGGATGCATTCCGGATTTTTCTGTACGGCTGCCAGCTGTACTTTTTCTGTCGGCTCCCTGATTGCCGAGAGATACCGGGGATCTTTCAGGACGGCCGTCAGCTGTACCTTTTCTGCGGGCTTCTGCAGCAGGAAGATGCATTCCGGTCTCTTCTCGACGGCTTTCAGCTGTACTTTTTCCGTAGGGTTTGGGATGAAGCCGACATAGGAAGGCCTGATGCCTATGACCGTCAGCTGTACCCTCTCACTTGGCGAAGTGATGAAATGGATGTTGTGCGGTGCGTTTCTGACAGCTGTCAGCTGTACCTTTTCCGTCGGTTTCTCAATAAAGCAGATGACACTTCTGTCCCTTCTGACCGCGGCCATCTGGACACGGGCGGAAGGGTTGGCGATCATGCTGATGGCGCGGGGATTGCTCAATACCGCCCTCATGTCCTTGTCGAACAGCGCGGCAAGGTGTTCCAGGATTGTAGGCATGGCTTTCAATGTTTAAAGGATTCGACTTCATCAAAAAACTCCTTTACGGCTTCCGTATCCGGTTCTCCGAGTTTCCTGTTCCCCTTCATCCGGAATACCAGCCTCCGGGCTGCAGCCAGAATACCGGTTGTGGGCGGCAGGTCCGCCTTGAACATCCTTTCCACGGCCGTGAAGCAGGCCAGGGGGGATGGGGCCTGCATGAGAAGGACACTTTCAGGAGAGGCAATTACGGCGGAAAGCTGTACTTTTTCCGTAGTGTTGGTGAATAGCCGGACAAGTTCCGGCTTTTTCTGTACGGCGGCAATCTGCATTTTTTCTGTCGGTTCTTTGATACTTTTGATTGCTTCCGGATTGTCCAGAACTGCTGCAAGTTGTGCATGTTCCGGCAACAGGTTGTTTTCATTTGGCATGGTAGTTTCTTTTTTATGTTATATTTCGGATGCAATGATAGGAGAATACACTGCAATTGTATTGCGCTTAATAAAAATTAAGAAGGTGCATCGTGTATTACGACACACCTTCCATTTTTTTATTGGATTTCCATTCTAATTACAAAAGACCGATACTGTCATTGTATTAATACCCGGGGTTTTGCTCAAGATTCGGGTTATTATCAATAGCTCCCTGAGGAATTGGATTGTATCGATTATGCACTTTGAATACACGGTCTTCAATCTTCTTGTCAGTAGCAGGGGCGTTCGTGTCAATCTCCGCACGTTTCGTCGGATCAGTCTCGGCATAATTTACAGTTCCGACAACCCTTTCCAAAACACCATTCAGGACTGTTTCTGCAACCATCTTTCCATTATCATCTTTCCAGCGCAGAATATCAGCCCGACGCACACCTTCCCCGGCCAATTCCACCCCACGTTCACGGCGGATCAGCCGGCGTAATGTTTCCTTTGAAGCATACTTCTCACGATCCACTTTCGGCATTCCTACACGTCCACGAATCAGATCCAGTTTGTCATAAACATCTGCAGACGGACCAGAAAGTTCATTGACTGCTTCCGCATAAGTAAGCAACACTTCTGCATAGCGGATTACAATAGGGCAGGCATTCGTGTTCCAAATACCATTAGCATATTGTTCATCCAAATATTTTCTCCAGGTTAAGGCGGTCTTTGAAGCATTGTTCGCAGAAGGAGGATAGTTTGCATTATCCTTACCATTGATTGTCTTGTCCAGTGTATTGACTACAGTGCCATTCCAGTCCATTCCTGGGTATATAATGGTCATGGCCATACGTGGATCGCGACCGGCAAACGGATGGTTTGGGTCATAAGAGCCGGATTCCTCTTTGGTCAAGCCGTCAGCCATTTCATAAGTATCCACCAGGTTCTGAGTCGGAACAATGGAGGACCAGCCACCGTCACCATTATTATACATCTGGCCTATTGTGCCCAATTCTAAAGTGGAATTCACATATTGAACAGCCAAAATAATCTCTTTTGAGTCCTGACCGGCAACTTTGAACAAATTACTATAGTCCGGTTCCAGATCGTACTGTTTCAAATTCATGATGGCCTCGGCCATTTCTTTTGCTTTCACATAATCACCATAATACAATGCGCTGCGCATTCGGATTGCCATAGCAGCGCCCTTTGCGATCCGTCCCCTTTCAGAGGGAGATGCATTCAGTTCACCGATGGCTGTGTCCAATTCTGTATTGACGTAATTTTTCACTTCCTCCTCCGACTTGCGGGGAACTTTAGCTTCATCTGCTGAGTTATAGTTGTCAATCACAGGCACTCCTCCATACCACCAGTTCATAACAAAATAGCGATAAGCGCGAATAGTACGGACCTGACCGATCAAATCGTTTTTGGTCTGCTCATTGGAAAATGGGATCTCCTTTACCTTTTCCAGGAATGTGTTACAACGGCGGATGACTGAGAAATCATAAAAGCTTGCAACAGCCCCTGACGGAGTCATTGTACCGTTGCCAATGGTCTTATAGTTTTCCCATTCAAAGTTGTTATATCCAAAATCCGACCCGCAGTCGAGATATAAGATATTGCCACCATCTTCCCAGCTGGAAGTATCGTAGTTATTACCGCCATAACACCCGATAGCAAATTTTTGGGCATCATCCTCGGTTTTCCACGTAGTGGCAGGAGACAGGGCATCCAATGGAGCTGTATCTAGAAAATCAGAGCAAGATGTAATCATTGTCACCGCTCCTATGATCATATATTGTTTCAAGTATTTCATAATTCCATTTTTTTAGTCTATAACAATTTAGAATGTAACATTAACGCCGAATGCATGAGTACGTAATAGAGGATAGGAAGACAGCCGTTGGCTTGTGGATTCAGGGTCTATATTGATCTTCATCTTATCAAAAGTCAATAGATTCTCTACAGAATAGTAAATACGGATATTCTCAACACCAACCGAATTCAACCAGCCTTTCGGTAAAGTATATCCCAACTGCAAATTTTTCAGACGCAAATAACTTGTATCTTGTAACCAAAAATCCGATTGTACCGAACGGCTGCTACTGGCCGAGTTTGTATCGTAAAAAATACGTGGCATGGAGGCATCATGGTTATCGGGTGTCCAGGCATCTCTCCAAATAGTAGCCGGATGAGCAGCGTCACCCGAGAAATTACCATACACCTCGTATCCGTCAAACAGGCGTTTCACACCTGCAGCACCATTGAACATCAATGATAAGTCAATTCCTTTCCAGCCCGCATTTATATTGAATCCGTAAATAATTTTAGGATCGGAACTTCCACAATATTCACGGTCATCAGCTGTCAGTTTACCATCTTTATTTGTATCCACATAACGCAAATCGCCTGCCTTGAAAGTTTTACCGAAAGGATTACCGTATTTGGCCGTATATGCATCAGCTTCTTCTTGAGAATTAAAAAATCCATCCGCCCTATAAATATAATAGGAGTTCATTGCTTCACCTACCTTATTACGCTGGCTGTAACCATTAGTAGCATCCAGGTACTTGTTAGGGGTCGCCGCCTCCCAGATCCAGAATTTCATTCTTATTGTAAGAGAAATTACCCGCAATTCCGAAATCAACCTGACCTATTTTTGTATTGTAGCTTAAATTTATTTCTATACCACTGTTTCTCATAGAGCCTACATTATCCTTATAGGCATCCAAAGCAAATTCTTTAGGGACTGTCACATCCATAATTATACCAGTAGTCTTCCGATTATAATAATCCAGAGAACCATTCAGTTTATTGAATAAAATAAAGTCAACGCCGACTCCCCAAGTAGAGGCTTTTTCCCATGAAATGGTTTCCAGACGATATTTCCGTTGATAATAACCAGAATTCAAAGAGCCTCCAAATGCATATTTGGAATCGAGATTATACGTGTTCAAGGCAGGATAATAGTCATTGTTACTGCCACTCAATGCATCCTGATTACCCAGCTGCCCCCAAGAAGCTCGAATTTTCAGTCCGGACAACCAGCTGTCTTTTGCACTTTCCATAAATGCTTCCTCGCTGATGCGCCATGCACCCGAGAAAGAAGGAAAATATCCCCAACGGTGACCTTCCGCAAAACGGGAAGAGGCGTCCGCACGAATGTTGGCTTCCAAGAGATATTTACCTGCAAAATCATAGTTAATACGGGCAAACCATGAAATCATTGCCAATTCAGCTGTATACCCTTCATTGCTTTGGGTAGAAGCATCACCGGCATTCATATCCGTCAATTCATTATTAGGGAATTTCTTGCGGACGGCTTTCTGATATTTATAATTATATTTTTCCGTATGCCATCCCAACAGACCCTTAATATTATGCTTGCCGAAATTTTTATTGTAGTTCAATAAGGCGTCATAGTTTGTGCGGTCCCATTTATAAAAACGCTCGTCCAACTGACTGGGATCAGATTCTTTATTCTCATTATACTTTATATATTTTTGGAAATAATGGTAATTTTGTAAATTGTTGACGTAAGCACCTTGCAAGGTTAATTTTAAACCATCAAATATTTCATAGTCTACAGCGGCCATCCCCGAAAAATTATAATTGTCACGGTTCACCTTCATGCCCGAATCTAACCAGGCAATGGGACTGCCGTCTGAAATTGTGCCCCAAGTGCCGTCATCATAGCGGGCTACAATCCAAGGAGCGATCAAATTCAACTGCCTGATGATCTGATCCGAGCTGCCCCCGTAGTAGGCGGAACTGGCGTCACTGTAATCATTTTTAATGAAAGACAGGTTCATGCGCGCACTCAAACGTTTATTAATCTTCATGTCCAGATTGGTACGCGCATTAAACTGTTCACGCCCTGCGTTAGGCAAAATACCTGTTTGGTTCAAATATCCCAGCGAGGCCATATATTTTACATTTTCAGAACCACCGTTGATATTGACATTATGGCGATGTTGAACACCCGTCTTATATGCCAGGTCATACCAGTCGGTATCCGGATAGAGCGGGTCATTCCCGTCTTTAAACTTTTGCAGCTCGGTATCATTGAAACGCTTCGACATACCTTCAGCCTCCAATGCCTGATTCAGCAGGGATGCGTATTCGTATGACCCCATACGCTCAATCATATTCGTTGCATTCTGGAAACTTAGATAACCACTGTAGGAAATTTTAGTCTGTCCGGTCTTGCCGCGTTTGGTAGTTATCAAAACAACACCGTTGGCAGCTTTAGAACCATAAATTGCTGCCGAAGCAGCATCCTTCAATACAGAAATGCTTTCTATGTCATTAGGGTCGACCGCACTCAATGTACCGGTTTCAATGCCATCCACTAAAATATAAGGTCCCGCTTCATTCAATGTGCCGATCCCACGAACACGGATTTTGCCGGCATCCTGCCCCGGTGCCCCGTTGGTTCCTGTAATAGCAACACCCGGCATCAAACCTTGCAAACCACTGGATACATTCTGAATAGGACGATTCTCCAACTCTTTGCTGTCTACCATAGCAACAGAACCTGAAAGATTCGCCTTTTTTTGTGTGCCATAACCTACTACCACAACCTCACTTAGAGTCTTTGAATCTTCTTTCAAGATAACATTCAGCGGGCTGCCGTTCCATTTAATCTCTTGTGTCTGATATCCCACATAAGAGATTACAATCACATCTCCTTTCTTAATCCCATCGAGGCTAAAATTACCATCAAAATCGGTAATTGTTCCGTTAGTGGTACCTTTTACTACAACAGAGGCTCCAATAACAGACTCTCCGGTAGCATCTTTCACAAGTCCTTTGCATATTCCCGCTTGCTGTGTGGTCGCAAAAGAATTTGCTCCAGAGGCCGTAGCTGTAGAAATTGTTCCGGAGAATAAAGTTCCAAGGAATAATACCATACTAACAGATTGCAGTCTTTTTAACATAATATTGAGTTTTGAGGTTTATTAAAACTATAGATATTTAAAATTTTAATAACTATAATTTCAATTTGATTTAAATTAACGTCGCAAATATATAATAATTTTTAAAGAGACGCAATAACAGATGAAAAAGTTTGAGTTGAAATGGAAATTATACAATTATATAAGTATCCGGAAAGTTGGTCCCCATTATGGATTATAACAAATTTGATAACATGTCTTATTGAAGTTTGTACTAATATTCTTGACCACCTGTCAGGGTCATTGCTTCAGGATTAAACTGGACGGGGACTGTTTGGGGACTCTTCCGGTATTGTAGCTCGCCATCCAAAAACATTGCATGGATGTTGAGCGAGTCAGGGGGGGCGAGAACGATGCAGGAACTGTCACTCCATTGACAATTTCTGGGCAGTACTTGTTTATATACATTTCTTCTGGAAGCCCATTGGAGTGAATATTGGACCATTCAAAGTTGATGTCAACAGCATACAAAGATGAAGAAGCACATAATTCATGTGAGATCTTTTAGATTAAAAACATCAAACTAAAAAACCGCTCCTACTTGTCACAAGCCGGAACGGTTCAGATTAGTTACGTTTTGACAATCTACTTTATTTCTCAAGAACAAAACAATGGTGGATTTGTTCACAACAGCTTATCCGAAAAGAAATGCACAGTAGGAAAACACAAAAACTCCCCAGCTTATCACAAGCCAGGGAGTCATAAGGGAAAATCCCCATACGCCCTTATTCCTAATGGTAACAACATGATGAAACCCTATCATACACTGTCAGGACGACATGGGATGCACTTTTCTCCTGTTTCTTCACATATGAAAAAAGACAGAAAATATGTATTCAGTCCCGTTTCTGTATTCTGCAGTCCTTTACGTTGCAATAGTGCAGGAAGGGGTCAGCCCTTGAACCTGTACATGTGCCTCACGGCATGTTCATATGACATCTTTGAATAACATCAATCGGACCTTCACAGGCCTGAAAGGGAAAATGAAATACTGCGGTCACTTCAACAGAAACATACAGACACATCAAAAGTGCAGTTTAACAAAAAAAAACAAAATAAAGGATCGAATTGTTTTGAAACACGGGCTGTTTTATATATTTTAACAAAAAATAATGGAATATATTCTTCCTGCAATACGGGAGCTTCCTTCACGGCAGAAGGAAGCGGCAACATATCCATATAATCCGAAGGTTCGCAACCGCCTGGAAAGGAGTAGTGAAAGGTCTGACAAAGCCGGGCCCATAAGTTCACTCAGGAAGATAAGGCAGCGTGTGCCCCGACAATAAGAATGTCTGTAAAAAATGGAATACCGTGCACTGTATTCCACCATACCAAAAAGAACCGGTGAAACAGCCGGAAGGAACGCCTAGCATTATGTTTCTAACAGCAAGGGCGGAAAACATTGTAGAAATCCTATTACCGCCTTGAACGTATACGGACGACAGCCCGAAAACGACACCTGCAAAGAACAGGCAGATGAATACAAACAGACAGGTAAGTTTTCTCCAAAGTATCCTCCCCGGCTGACTCTGATAAACCCTCCCGGCAAACCGGGAGGGGATCCACATACACACTCCATGCATAAGCCCTTCCCGCATTTGCTGCATAGGTTGACCGCATCCCTGTCCGGATAATAGCAACATTTCATCCGCACGTTTTTATATACATATAAATATATAATAAAATCACAGAAATTGCACAGGTTTATAAAATTATTACCGAAGAATGAGCATTCCGTATGGCAGGTATAATATTATATGAAAAAATGCCTCTCCGGACCGTCACGGACCAGAAAAGGCATATTCTCATTATAGGAATAGGATACGGCTATATACGCATGATATTTGAGACTGATAACATTAGGTATAAATTGTTTCCGTACCGTATCCTCTATTGGATAACGAGTTCATGCCCGTATTGTTCATCATATGTTTTTTCAGTCACATAACGGCCAGATACCATATCCAAATTATAATTTATACACCAGTCTTTGATACAAGAAAGGGAAACTGTCTGAAACATATAGTCCAGACAATCCCTTTCCATATCACGGTACAGGTAAGCTCTCTTGCAATACCGGCACATGTGCCTCGCGGCATGCTGATCTAACATCTATAAATAAAACTTCCGAACTTCCGGCTTATCACAAGCGGGAAAGACAAAAATAATTTGGTGGAAGCGAGTTAACACAGCTTGTTATTTTTATATAAACATATTTTCTGATAGAAAGTTCAATCTAATTTTGGCTTTAATATTTTTTTAATAAATAAAAAAAACGGATATTAACGAATAAACTATATGGTTCGTTTTTTTCTTTATTTAAATTCTGTCAATAAATACCGATAAAAAAGGTAACATGTACTTTGGCCGCAAATATTATGATCAGGCCGCTTTGGTTTCAATTATGATATTTAATGAAGGGACGCTTGCAATGAATGCATCTGCCAAATGAAAGAAGGTGTGCATTTTGCACACCTTCAAATGGAATTTAAGGTGGTGTGGCCGTTTCAGGCCGCTTCAGTCATTTCCTTGTACAGCATGATGTCCGTATAGGACGAACTGTAGTTCATTCTGGCCGTAAGGGTGGACATGCCGGCCCCCTTGAAAGGATTGCCGGTTTCCGGATGTTCCTCCATCCACCGGCAGAAATCCAGTATGGGGGACTTGCCGGAAGTGAAATAGACGAAAGGGTGTCCTTTCAGTACCAGCAGGACATCCAGATAGTCCGTAAGTTTCCAGTCCATCCTGTATGTGCTGATATCCGTCGCTATGTAGGGGGGATCTATCAGAAAGACCACATCCGGGGAGTCCCTGTACTTGTCCGTCAGCTCCCTGTAGTCACAGCATACCACCTCGAGTCCGTCAAGATAGCCCTCGCAACTGTAGTCGCTCAAGCGTATATTGTTGTAGAAGTTCAGTTTTCCGAGCTCCCCGATGTTCCTGGCATATTTGCCGGAGAACAGCAGGGAGGACGAGATGGTGAGATAGTCCACGAAGCCGGTACTTTCCTCCCAGCGGATACGTTCCAGGAATATGCCGTGCATCTCCCTGGAAAGCATCCTGTGGCGGGGGATTCCTTCCGAGAGGCGGCGGAGGTCGGAAAGCAGGGTGTTCGTCCGGCTGATGTTCTCCAGACGCTCGCGGTAGTTGTCGTGGTCATTGTAGATTACGGTTGCGTCGGGTCTTTCCCGCTTGGTGATGTGCGAGAGCAGTCCGGAACCGCCGAACAGGTCGACGAACACCGTCCTGTCGCTGAAACGCTTCAAGACTTTTCTGAACTCCGATGCGAACATGCGTTTCTGTCCCACAAAAGGAAGCGGGGCCTGGCTGTAATAGCACTTTTTCATTGCTGTAATCATTCTGTCGTGTAATTGAGTGTTTAAGTTTCGGATGCAAAGTTCATCTCTTCTCCCCATGAAAGCAAAAATTCCATTCTTTTCATACTGCATGGAACGTACATTCCTTTTTGAACCGCCCGAGAATCTCATACACCTTTCTTTCGGAAACGCCATGCCTGGCCGAGAGGAAGGCCACACAATACGTCACCTTTTCACCTTTGCGGCGCATTTGCTCGTACTCCTTGTACAGGTCGATATATTTATAGTCGTCCGGCTTGTAACCTGTCCCGGCCAGACGCTCCAGAAGCTCCCTATTAAAATTTAGAATCTCAAACAGTGTCATAGCAAATATTTTTCTATCTTTGCAGAGCCAATCATTCAACGACATATAAAAAGCGCACCCCGCGACGAAGGGTATTTGCCCCCAGTCGTGCGGTGGTGCGCATTTATATGTTAATGAGTGATTGGCGTTACTTTTTAACAGGCTGGGGGCTTTTTTACTTTCCTTTCCGTACAAAATCCCCGCAGTTCTCTTTTATTATGTGGCGTATGTGGCAGGCTCTGGGCCTTTAAGGCTGCAAGATATACCACAAGGCTGCAATTTCGTTGCAGCATGACTTTTATTTTCAGAAAAACACGTTTGCTCTCGGGAATGATTTACTTGTTTATATATTAAAGTAAATAAGTAATATACATAATTATACATATTTATATATCAAGTATTACAACGTGAAATATATATAAAGTATAATACTTATAAAGTAAATATATAGAGAAATATTTGGTAAATATTTCAAAAATGCGTATCTTTACAGCGTAATAATCAAGGAGATAGATAAATCATGAAAACAATTACGACAGCATGTGTAAACCACAAGGGCGGTGTGGCAAAGACCACTTCGCTGCTGAATCTGGCGGCCGGTATCGCACGGCTGCACGGAAAGAAGGTATGTATCATAGATGCGGACCCGCAGGCGAACACGACGATGGCGGCATTCGGGGAGGAAATGGCAAGTCTTCCCCAGGATGTCATGCTAGAGAGTGTGGTGCAGGAAATCATGCAGGACAGTCCTCTGGAGCTGAAGCCTCTCAAGTGGCTGGACAGGGTGGATGTGCTACCGGCGTCCTTGGACCTGGCGGCCACGGAAGTGATCATGAATACCACCCCCGGAAGGGAATTTCTTTTCAGGGAAATAATAAAAGGTCTGGAAAAGAAGTATGACCATATTCTGATAGACTGTCCTCCCTCATTGGGCATCATCACACAGAACGCGCTTATGGCGAGTGATTTTGTGATCATACCCACGGATGGGAACTATTTCGCCATGAAAGGAATCGAGAAGATACATTATATCATCGGCCTGCTCAGAAGGAAGCTCGGCGCGGAGGTCAGGATTCTCGGCTACTTTATGACAAAATATAATGCGGGAAGAAAGCTGGACGTGGACATCAGGGAGAGCCTGATAGGGACATTGGGGGAGAGCGTGTTCGAGACAACCATACGGAACAACGTGGCTTTGGGAGAGGCGCAGTACAACGCACGGAGCATTTTCGATTATGCACCCTCGTCAAACGGGGCAAGGGATTACCGGAGTCTGACCGAGGAATTCCTTAAAAGAATCAGGAAAATGAACAAATAATAAAGGAGAAGGAATATGAAAGAATTCAAATCGAAAGGGATTTCCCTAGAAAATATGGTGGGGGCAGACCCCATGAAAGAAAAAAAAACGGCGGGGACACCGGGAAAGGCGTATAACCAGACCATTGTCCTGACCGAGGATCTGGTATGGGAACTGAGGACATTTGCCGCGGACCACCGTTACAGAGGGGTAAAGACTGTGATAGAAGCGATGATAGGCTGCTTTCTTAAGGAGGACGGGACATTGGACCGCGACAGGTTGGAACAGTTCTGGGAAGAATACGTAAAGAAGTAAAGTTTTATATTACTTATTAAGTGACAATTACTTTAAGTAAAATACTTATAAATTGAAAAAAGTAATACAATGAAAATTTTAAGGTATATATTGTTGGCCTCACTCACATGTGCATTATCCGCATGTGAAAAGGATGAGATCCTGCCGGAACCTGAACCGCCAGTTGTCACCCCGGGGGATGATCCGGGAAAGGATGAGGAAGAAAAGATACGGCTCGGAATAACCGCATCGTTGCAGGCGATGCAGACAAAAGGAATCATAGAGGCATTCCTGCCGGGACATGAGATGGGGGTGTTTATCAGTACTACTGACACCGGCTCTCCATATGTATATAATGTGCCTTATGCCTTTGACGGTAAAAAATGGAATGCCGGCGGGGACGCTCCGGTAGAGGGTGATTCGGAGGTGGCCGCTTATCTGCCGTACAACGGACAGGCATCAGGGGACAGGCTCATCCCTTTTGAACTGGCGGACCAGCACGACATCCTGTATGGAAGGGCAACAGTCACCAGGGACATTCCGACAGCAGATATTGAGATGAAACATGCCATGAGCCTGGTGCGCATCAAAATTCTGAAAAATGAATATATGGGAGAAGGCATTGTTTCAAATATAAGGTTTGACAATGTGATCACAAGGATGACGCTTGACATCAGGCGGGAAACCAACTCCCCCCTGATATTCGATTTCTCAAGCAGGGGGAGCCTGCAAGCTGGCGGAAACTATCATCTGAACGATGCAGATCCGGTGGTGGTGGAGACAATTCTTCCCCCTGTCTACGGTTATGACCAGAAAGCGACAGTCTGTTTTACCATTGACGGAAAAGAATATCCCTATGAGTTCCACAGGGACCATGAATGGGAGGCGGGAATGAAATACACCTATACACTGAAAATGACGGGAAACTACAACTCCCCGGTCAACATGGAGCAGGTGGACATCGATGTGGAGTACTGGAGCCGGTATGGCAAGACGGACCAGATTATACTCAACCCGAATCCGGAAGACTATCCTTTCAAGGTATGGCCCAATTATACCGAATACGGCTATGACTGCTATCAGAATGAAGGCAAGGTGTTCGGAACCTTTTACAATCCCTATTGCGATAACGGCGAGGGAGAGTTACGGTTTGTATTTATGAGGCCGGGTACGAATGAGATTGTGGAGCAGTTCCAGCCGATAGACATCAAGACGAATGGGGCATGGGATGGAAAACGTATCCAGTGCTATGTGACTTCTGCTCCCGGTACATACCAGCTTGTGCCGTTATTCCGCAAGAAAGGAGAAACTATGTGGTGCAGGGCAGTGGGATATTCCTATGGCAGTACGGACGAGGAATGGCTGTATGAGGTGAAAGCGCCTGCGTCGGATAATCTGCCGGCATTGCGCATGATGGAAGTGGAAGGACAGGGATATACCTCTATTCTTGCATATCCGGTTCCTGATGATGATCCGTGGAATCTGGTATATACTTTATCCAACCGGGGAGAAAAGGCGCTGAGAGGCGAAATAAAAGCAGTTTGGGAACGTGAGTTCAAACTGAAGTCTAATTCATATAGTCCAAGTACCAAAAAGAAAGGAGCAGTAAACGATGAGGAATGGAAAGATGAAATCGGTAAGGATTCTGTGGACATTCCGACAGGAACACGTTTCTGGAAGGGTATTATGAGTTGTAAATTCCCAGTTAAAAGACTTGCTCCCCGACATGATGGAGTAAAATATGCCATTCCAGTCTTACATTTATATTGGAGAGCTGAAAATTCCAATGAGTGGATATTACTTCGTTGTGATGCGGATTATCTGTTCAACTGCAATTATACAGGAGATTATATATGGGATGAAACGACGAATTATGTGAAAGTCATGCCACAAAGTTGGCATTAAAATTTAGGCAAATAACCCAAATAAAGAAATTGAAATATAATTCATTGAAATGACATAAGATGAATTTAAGGTGGAAAATCCCCGCTGCAGTGATGCACCGGGGATTTGTTTTCTTATTACGATATCATAAATTAGGGACATTCATTAAATATTACAAAATCAGCCAACTAATTCATACACAAAGTATTGCGAATTAGTTGGCTTTTTTGTATCTTTAGGTATTCCCCCGAAAATAAGATTTGACGGCCAAAACGGGGGAAATATCCAAACTAATAAGATATGGCAAAGATAGTGAATATTTCAGAAATTCACCCTACTTTGTGTTTTACAGAATTTGATATTCTGGAAAAATACCGCAAGAGTTTTAATGAGAGTGAGCTTGGCAAGCTTCATTCTGTCTTTCCGTTTGAATGTATGGCAAAAGCCGCCGGCCTGTCGGACCGGCGCCTGGGACGCAGGAACAGATTCAGTCCTTCCGCAAAGATCGCCCTTATGGTCCTGAAGGCATACACCGGATTCTCCGACAGGCAACTGGTGGAACATCTGAACGGGAACATACACTACCAGATTTTCTGTGGAATTATGATTCCCCCGTCCCTTCCCATAACCAACTTCAAGATAGTCAGTGCCATCCGTAATGAGATAGCATCCCGCCTTGACATTGATTCTTTCCAGGAGCTCCTGGCTTCACACTGGAAACCTTATCTTGATAACCTTCACGTCTGCATGACCGATGCCACATGCTATGAAAGCCACATGCGTTTTCCTACGGACATGAAACTCCTTTGGGAAAGCCTCGAATGGCTCTACAGGCATATATGCCGGCATTGCAGGGAGCTGGGCATAAGGCGTCCGCGCAACAAATACAGGAATGTGGCGGAATCCTATCTGTCCTACTGCAAGAAAAGAAAGAGGAGAGCTTCAAGGGCAAGAATGCTTAAGCGCCGTATGATCAAGCTTCTTGAAAAGCTCCTCAGTCAAAGGGATGGGATCCATAGCGAGTACGGTGCTTTACTCCGATATACCCAGGATTATCATAAGCGTCTTTCCATCATCAGAAAGGTGCTTGTACAAGAAAAGGAAATGTTTGAAGGGCGGAAAGTCAGTGACCGCATCGTCAGCATCGACCGTCATTATGTACGTCCCATCGTCAGAGGCAAGGAAACCAAGTCCGTCGAGTTCGGTGCAAAGGTCAATAATATACAGATAGACGGCATATCGTTCATCGAACACCTCTCGTTCAAGGCATTCAATGAGGGTATACGCTTGAAGGACTGTATCCGCATGCAGCAGAAGCTTATGAATGTAAGGGTAAGATGTGTGGCTGCCGATTCCATATATGCCAATAATGCCAACAGAAAGTTCTGTACAAAATATGGGATATCCACATCCTTTGTGCGCAAGGGAAGGGCGGCCAAAGATGAGCCTTTGAGGAAGGTGCTTAGAAGCGAACTCTCAAAAGAAAGGGCAACACGGCTTGAAGGAAGCTTCGGCACTCAAAAGCAACATTACTCGCTCTCAAGGATAAAGGCCAGAAACAGGAAGACGGAAATACTGTGGATTTTCTTTGGAATACATACGGCAAATGCCATACTGATAATAGAAAAAATCAGAAACAAAACAGCTAAAGCAGCATGATATGATTTTACTCACAGAATCAGAAGAGGTCATCAGACTTCTTCCGGAACGTCATGTCCTGTCGGATAGAATTATGTGAGAAAGCACGGAAAAATGACAATAAGAATGGCATATGAAATGGTCATGCCCTATCATCTTCATATGCCATCTTATTTTTTAGAGACATTTACTGAATATCCCAAATTAAAACTCCAACTGTTGCACTTTGATTCAACTATTTCCCAATTTATTCATTGAATAATATCCTGTGCCCCTATTTTCTCATATTTTGACTTAGGAACTGTTTTAAATCCGCTTCAGAAAAAAAATATTCAGTTTCTTAAATCCTTCTGCGAGACTTACTTTTTTACTTTCAGCTTTTTAGCCAGCTGCTGATGGGCTTTGGCTTTGGCGCGTTGGTAGATTTTCAGAGCTTTGTCCTGGGCTTTCTCATCGGCTGCATTTTTTACGTTATCATAGAGTGTCCAGAGATTGGCAGCAGTAGCTACCTCTTTCTGGGCGATGGTATATGCTTCGGCCTTGGCTTCGGTAGCTTCTTCTTCTTCTGCCGAAGCATAGGCGTGCTTATACCCCTTCATTTCATCCCAATGACCGCGGGTAAAATCGGGGAAAGTCACAGCTGCACAGTTGTTATCCATCGACAGAGCGCCCAATTCCGAGAGACAGCACCATTCGGCTAGATCATAGACATCCATATCAAGCGGCAAACCGTTTTGCAAGCAGTACACCAGGCGAGCATCCATGATGTAATCCATGCCACCATGCCCCATGGCACGCCCCTTTTCGCCAAACTTGGTGAGGATAGGGTGATAGTATTTCTTTTCAAGGGCCTCCTTCTGAGCGTCATTCAGAAAACTGTGGGCATTGATATCGTCCATGTTGGGCGCAGTATCTTTCATGACATCGCCCGACAAGGCATATTCGGGTGTGGGGTACTTGGTGGCGTAGCCTTTAGTTCCGGTCAGCTTAAACAGGCGGTTGTATGGTTGCGGTGTCATGACGTTGTGTTGAATTTCCACTACCTTGCCACGAGCTGTGCGCATCAGCGTAGTAGTGTGGTCACCGTTGCGGAATTCCTTTGGTTCCTTGCCGGTGAGGTTCTCGACATATTGCTTACCCACAAAACTTTCGGTATCCATAGCTACCAAGGTAGTGAAGCGGTCTCCGCGGTGAATGTCCATGCATTGAGCCACTGGACCCAGACCATGGGTGGCATACACATCACCGCGGTTCTCCATATTATACTTCATGCGCCAATGCAAGTTGTCGGTATCGTTGTCGTTAGGATCTTGCCAGTACGACTTCCAAAAAGCCGACAGTTCGTGGATGTAAGCGCCTTCAGCCCGAATGATTTCGCCGAATACTCCGTCCTTAGCCATGGCCAAGGCATTCATCTCATAATAGTCATAGCAGCAGTTCTCTAGGATGAAGCAGTGCAGGCGTGTCTGTTCAGAGAGATCAATCAAGCTCCAGCATTGCTCTAGGTTCATGGCCGATGGCACTTCTATAGCCACGTGCTTGCCATGTTTCATGGCATACTTAGCCACAGGGAAGTGGTGATTCCAGTCAGTGGCAATATACACCAGATCGATGTCTGGACGTTGACAAAGGGTTTCATACCCTTTCTCACCTGAATAGATATCGGCCGGAATCAAGCTGGCATCACGTAGGTATTTCTGGGATGCCTCTGCACGGTCTTCTTCGTAGTCGCATAGTGCCACGATTTCTACACCTGGGATGTTGCAGAAGCGCCACACCGCCCAAGGGCCGCGCATACCCAAGCCCACAAAAGCCACACGCACGGTTTCCATCTTCGGAGCGGTAAGACCGAGCACATGCTGTTGGTCGGTCGGTCGCTCAGGGGTTTTTATTACAAGGGTTCCCTTATCCCAATGGATTTGGGTAGAGGGGGACAGTGATTGCGCCTGAAGGCCGCTAATAGACAGCAACATCAAGACAGATAACAAAAGCTTTTTCAATTTCATACTACTATTTTTTTTACCAAATAAACGGTTGAGTGGGCGAGGCTCTGTAATTGATTCGTTTGACCTCCCTGCCGCCTGAGCCTCTTTTCAGAAGCGACAGGAAGGTCGTATAATGAACTGCAAACAAACGCTTAGCGGGCTGTCAACAGGATGCGCTGTCCATCAGCCTGTACAGCATACACCTTGGCACTACTTTGATATACCTTAGATGGCACTGTAAAGGTGAAAGAGTTGGAGAAATACAGCAGGCGGCTGTTTGCTTCGTTTTCACGCACCTCAAAAGCCACCGCTTCTTCACCGTCACTCACACGGATAGTAGCACCTTGATGTGAAGAACTGAGAGTGTAGGTGGGCACCTTCGAAATCTTGGTATGATTCTTAAACACCTCGTAGTAACCTACATCACCTGACTCTTGCGCACGAGGATCGCTCGACGGGAAGAAATCACGCTTCCGGTCTTCGATGTACTGAATGGGTGCCGCCTTCGGATACTTCTTGTTTTGAATGTATGCCTTGGTTTCACATATCATTTGTTCGGTCACTGTATATTGTGCTTGGCCATACTGCTCAATGGGGGCATCAACCGCCTTGAAGAATCCCCAGGTTTCAAAGAACTCGGTAAGGTCCTCCTGTGTGGCATCACACACTGCTTTGACAAAGGCCATCTGCCTCTGTCCCGGCTGATGGGTAGGCACATGCTGATACGTGGTGCGCATCAGCTCGAAAATCTTCGGCCATACCATGGGTTTCTTGTCGTGTCCTTTACATAGTTCGTAGTAAAGCCACAACTGCCAATTCATGCGCATGTGGATCTCCGTATCTTCGCCTTGGTGCGTAGCACTACCCATGTTATACCAAGCTTGATTCTGTCCATAGACACATTCCGCCAGGTAATCCAAGCCCCGGCCACGTGATTTGTATTTGCCCAACTGGTAAATGATGTAGTTAGAGAAGAGATTGTTGCTCGACTCCGTAGATCCCATCCAGTCAATAGCCAGCTGATGCACATGACCTATTTCGTGAGCCGGTCCCCAAGCATTGTCCTCAGCTAACATCACCTTATCATATAAGAGGATGTTGTCCAAATAGGTATAGACAAAAGCTATTCGGTAATCGGATGCCCACATATACGCTCCCTCCGGCGAGATAGCAAAGAGGTGGTTATTGAACTGGTTAGCATGCATTTTGTCAATACCCATCAGGCTTTGTTCCCACTCCACGATATTATCCCAAAGGTGGATGGCCGAAAGAATCTCGGTGCGCACATGTTTCAGCATCTCCGAGCGATGGAAGTAGAAAATCATCTTTTCACCTTTCACTCCGAAGTATTTATCGGTAGCTTTGGAAAGCAGTTCAGCGTACTTCTCATTGGTCTGATGACGCTGCAGATCGAAATAGCCGGTCACCTGTCCGCTACCTAGCGGAATATGAATACGGATGGAGGTAGGATTCGACTGGAGGTCAGCCGTATACATCACAAACAGCTGGCCGCGGTTGCGGATGGTGATTTTATTCACTCCTTCTTTGAGAAAATAAATATCGCCTGAAGCTGCTGTCTGCACATAATTCTTCTCTTCGCCGAAGCTTGTGGTTTCCTCCCCGATACACTGCAGCGCGACAGGGTAGCCGTGAGTATTGCCCACTAGGACAATAATTTCATCGTTCGCTTCGACCGCGATACCGGTAAGATTATCCAGACAACTGTAGTGTTTGGTCATCAGCCTATCGGCCCACACGTTGATGTCGCTATAAGCCTGATAATCCTGGATACGGAATTCTTTCTCCCAGGCATCGTAGGTACCGTTTTTCAACTGCGTGGCAAGGTTGACAAAGTAGCCCGGCAACTGATTGATCTGTTCTAAGGTGGCTTCTGGCTTCAGTTCACTACAGGTAATGTCTGTAAATACCGCCAGCAGTTGTTGTTCGAGCTTGTTGTCCGGATTCTTTTGAAAAAATTCCATCTCCGAACAGCTCACAAAATTACCTGCTCCCGATTCTACAGCGAACTTCACTTTGGTGACTTTTTTCACTCTCTGACTGAATACCACGCGGCTGGCGTTGTTCTGCATTTGAAAATCATAATTGCCTTGCAACTGATACTCGGGCATTTCGACTGAAGCAGTGTAAATCTTAAGCTTGCCGAAGTTACCGTTGCCGCTACGCGAATGGTAGAGGATGTAATCTAAATCCCGGGTGCCATCGAACTCATATTCCAGTGTCACCGGGAAGTGGGCTTCCTGTCCCCAGGGCGAGTGATAATGTTTCTCATCGAATTTCCCGTCGTAGGTATGTTCAATGCCATAACCTGGCTGTAATTCACTGGCTACAGCCGAAATAGGGGTCAACTTCACATCACCTTCCACTTCTACATCCGATGATTCCGACGCTTTCTTTTTCTGTGTCAAAGTCAAGGTTTCCTGTAACAGACTATCTTCATACGCAGTAAAGGTCAAGGTTACGGTACGAGCTTCGTACAAGGGATTGGCAGCGGCATGATAAGGATAATTCTTCGATACTAGGGCACGGGTAGCCGGCGCTTCCACTGCCTGCAACCAGTCGCCTTCGGCCGACTTCTCCACCGCATATTCTATGTTGGAAGTGACTGTAACAATTACCTCGCCGCCCTCGGCCTCGAGCGTAGAAACCGAACTCTTGACGAGCAGAGCCGGACCGTAACCCAATTGTTTGACATGAATTTCATAATTCTTCACCAGTGACTTTACCGTCACCACGGCTTCACGTATCTCAGGCTCCTCACTCGCCTTCACCAAAATCTTAATGCTCGGCTTCGAAGTAGACAAATCTTTAGCCGCAATACACCAATCTTGGTTAGAAGCCACATCCCACCGACTTGCATCGAGGGTAGTGCTGACCGGTATAGATAGCTCTCCCTTTTCCTTGGTAAAATTCTGTTGTAAATCTACTTCTGCAAGAGTGAATTTTTGGATCTGTTCATCCCCGGAATTATCATCGCTGCATCCATAGACGCCAAATACATAGAAGGGCAAAAGCATCAATAAAAGGGTTGGTAATATTTTCATAAATTAGTGTTATAGAAGTAAGTTAAAAGAAGAGATAATACGTAGGGTATTTTCTTAGATATTATCTCTTCCTAATATAAGATATATTAAGCTGACTGATTAATTTACATGCAACTTCAATTCGGCCAGCGCGAAACTGTTACCTGCTGGAGTAGATTCTACCACCAGGCGGATGTGCTTGAACTCTTTGCCCACCAGAATCGGTGATTTATAGGTGCCTTTTGTAGCAGTGGGGAATCCTTCCATAATCGTCATTATTTTACTAAATGTGATACCGTCCATACTGCCTAGCACACTGATACGCTGCGGTGCCCCGTTGTTGTTATTGTGACGTACCTGGTATTCAAACATCAAAGCCGTGTGTGGTTCATCTAAATTCAACTGTATCCAGTGCGGCAACCCCGGTTCTTCCAAATAATCGGAATGGTAGTAGGTATCCGGATTACCGTCGAACATATAGTCAATTTTTCCTTCCACTTCACGGTTAGGATGGATGGCTGTCATGTCACGTGACAGAGTGACCGGATGCAGTTTCGATTCATCAGGCACATAGGAGATGCCGAAGAGACACGACTGTTTATTAGGATTGATTTCAAAGTAAGGCGAGCTACATTGTGTCATTTTCAAAGGTAGCACATAGTTACCATAACTCAATTTATTTCGTTTCACGGTAACGGTTAAGCTAGCTGATTTACTGCCAGCTGTAAACAAAATCTTTCCTTCGTTGCTCAGCGTATAAGCTTCTTCCGACAGCATGGTGTAATCCACTCCGTTCTTTTCATTATACTCGGTCAACAGACTCTCGTCTGGCTCCAGTGTACAGCTAAAATTCCACTTATTGTCTACCGAAAAGACCGCAGGCAGATTCAGCTCGATTTCATTTGCGTCCATAGCATCTGAAATGATATTCAGATTATATCCTGTTTTCTCAAATGCAACATTAGGTACAATTACAGCGGGCTTCAGAAACACATATTTACGCTCGGCATTGATGGAATCCGCACTATTTTGCAAGATAAATGGAATCACAAAATTCCCCTCTTGCTGGTTGCTTTCTAGGATCTTATCCGTAATCAATGTAACGGATCTGGTCTGGTAAGTATCGTTAGGACCGAATTCTATCTGTTTATCTCCATTAAATACGTAACAATCTTCTGGGTATAATTGATAGTCTTTTCCGTTTTGTTCATTGTAGATTTCCAGCAACGCTTTATCCATAACATCAATGGAAGCTCGGGTGACTGTACCCAGTTGAGTGCCTGATTTGTTGACAATCAACTGGTATTCTCCGTTTTCACCTGTATTATATACTTCCACTTCAATCTCATCACAGTTTCGGAAGGATAGAATGGTGCTGAATTCATCCAAAAACTCATCCTTATTATCATCGCAAGCAATATAGGTTAGGCAGCAGGCTGCTGTCAGGGCTATAGTTAATAATTTGTTTTTCATACAACTGATTTTGTTAAATTATACATACCGGGGGCATTACCAACCATAATTTTGTGTCAACAACTTGTTGCGATCCAGTTCTCGCTGAGAGAAAGGATAGAGATAATGCTTGTTTTGGAAGACACGGGTTTCAAAAGCCGTTCTCTCCCAGAAACCGTCGGGGGTTTCAGTTCCCTTCATACCAGCATCAAGCGGACAGGAAGTGTTCATACCATACATCTTGCCGTTGTCAGTTTGAGTAGCAATCATCCATGTACGGGTATCGAAATAGCGATGGCGTTCGAAAGCCAATTCTATCTGACGTTCTTTTCTGCAGAGCTGAATCAACTCTTCTGTAGAAACTTGTCCGTAGGTACTTGTGATGGGGTCCAATCCCGCGCGTTTCCGTAGGTCGGCCCATTTTTCCATGGCTAGAGCTTCATAGCTGGGATCTAGTGCCACCCCATTCTTCTTGCACTCGAGCACGGCTTCAATGAAATTTAGGTAGATTTCTCCCAAACGAAATACCGGGAAAGTTATATTACCCCACTGTCCTTCGGACGAATTGAGTTTATGGTCATAGAAACGGTTGCAGAGGTAGCCACTCTTTGGATAGTCGTGACTCTTATTACCGTTACCGCCTTTCGCAAAAGAGATGGAAGTAGCGCTATTGCCGTGCAGCCACTGGTTTCCGCCAAAGAATACGGTGACATAGAAGCGGGGTTCCCGATCCTTATACATATTGGGAGCTTCGATTTCAAAATCAGCCTTGTTGCTCCAACCACCAGACGGATATATCCAAGATGATTTCTCCAGTTCGGAAGCCAGTTCATAGCCAGATAAGGGCTCTACGATAGGTGTTCCATCTGCTTCATATCCTGTGATAGGATACCAACCGGTATTCATGGCATACGCATCCACCAAAGCTTGAGTAGGGCCTACTGCCCCATAAGCCGTACCAGCCACGCCGGTGGGCACAGTACCTATTCCCCAGGAAAACAGTCCGTTATAACGGTCAGTCCAAATCAGCTCTTTATTCCAAGTTTCGTGTGTCACTCCATAATAATCTTCATACGGGTTATCGTTACCAGCTCGGTAAAGTTCGTAGCAGGGATTGTCAATCAGTTTCTTGGCTGCTTCAGCAGCTTTCTGCCATTTGGTATTATCGAGCTCAGGGAAGAGCTTAACACCTGACAGTTCAGGGAAGTCGGGTGCATCGGGATTCTTCACCGTGCTATAGAGTTTATTACCATTGAACAGCGGGCGGGCCGAATATAGCAGTAGTCGGGAGATCACGGCATGGCAAGTACCTACCGTAGCCAATCCCCACTTCGCCGCCGGCAAATCGGACTGTTGAAGAACAACGCCACTTTCAGCACACTGCGTCATTTCGCTGACCACGTAGTTAACACATTGATCCCAGGTATTGCGCGGGCGATACAGTTCTTCTGTGCTGGCGGTGAAATCCAGCAAATCATCGCCTAACAGAAATACCGGACCATAGTCACGCATCATCAGAAAATAATAGTAAGCACGGGCAAAACGAGTCTGCCAGTACCATTCGTCCAATTGATCTTTAGTGACTAACGGGTCGCTGCATTTGTACACATTTTGCAGGAAAATATTACATTCGCGGATACCTTTATAATAGTGGTCCATCTTATAATAAGGAACCTGTGAGGGGTTCCAGGTACCAAAGTTTATCCAACGGTACTGACGGTCATACGCAATGGTACATTCGTCCGATGCTCCTAAATACGGTTCAGTATCACCCTGCAAGCTTCCATTTTCATTGGGCAAAAAAGACATGGCATTTAGCCAATATTGCTGGGTAGTGTTTCTGGATTTCCAGATTTTATCAAAAGTCAGTTTTTCGTCTTCTTGTCTATCAAGAAAATCTTCGCATGAGCCCAAGGTAAAAGCTCCAAGTGCTAAGTATATTATGGATTTGAAGTAATTTTTATATTTCATATTTGGTATAATTTAAAAGTTAGCATTGAATCCGACAGTAATAACACGATTCAGCGGATAGCCTGAGCCATCTGATGAGCCTTTGGCTTTTTCAGGATCCCATAATTTGAAAGAGCTGAATGTAAGTAAATTGTTTCCGGATACATAAAATCTCAACGATTTAATAAATGTTTTAGTGACAAATTCTTTAGGTAAAGTATATCCGATTTCAATGTTTTTCAGACGTAAAAAGGAGCCATTGCGCAACCACCAGGTGGAATTCTTGTTGTTGTTGGAAGCGCCGGCACCCCCGCTACCATTGCTTAGGCGCGGATAGGTGACATGAGCATTCTGTTCAGGCGAATTAGTAGACATCCACACTTTGCCCCACAGGTCTTTATTGATAGCCGCACGTTCCATGTTACCACTGGAGAACGGACTCTTTACCGATACACCATCTAGAAAGAAAGAAGTATGAGCAGAACCTTGGAAGAAGGCGTTGATATCCCAGTTTTTCCATTGTGCACCCAAACCGAAACCGTACATGATTTCCGGCAGGTTGGTATAACCGATCGCCACCTCATCTTGTGTATCGATGATGCCGTCGCCATTGATATCCTGATATTTGATATCTCCTACACGGTATTCACCGAAAGTCTGACGCGGGCTGTTGTCAATTTCTTCCTGACTTTGGAATAGACCTAGGGCTACAAGACCGAAAGGCTGCATCTGACCGTCAGAACCGAACGGCTTGCCTATGCGATTTTGGTATTTGTATTCCCAATCGGGTTCGTCGTTATCAAGCAGCTTGTTGCGGCTGAAAGTAAAGTTACCGCGGGCAGTTAGAAATACTTTTCCAATTTGGTGATTGTACTCTACATTGGCATCAAATCCCTTGTTGAGTGTTCTACCTATGTTAACATACGGAATGGTGGATAAACCGACAATGGCTGGCAAACCGGCGCGTTGCAGGAAAATGCCTTGACGCTCTTCACGGAAGTAGTCAGCCTGCACCTTTACTTTATTGAACAGAGAGAATTCCACACCCAAATTGAGTTTGGTAGCCTCTTCCCAGGAAGCATACAAATTTTCTACTTCCCCTACGCGGATACCTGCTCCCCCTTGATTACCGCTTTGGCCGAACCACCAGCCTTGATCGCCAGTGCCTACAATTGTAGATTCATAAACCCAACGTCTTTGTCCGCCGATATCATCGTTACCTACTTTACCATAAGAACCTTTCAGTTTCAACATGTCAATGGTCTTGGTGAGCGGTTCAAACCATTTTTCGTTCGATACCATCCATCCCAAAGCAAAAGCCGGGAAGAAACCGAAGCGATGTCCGCGGGCAAAGTTTTCAGATCCGTTGTATCCCATGTTCACTTCGGCAAAATAAGTATCTCGAAAAGCATACGTCACACGACCAGCCAAGCCTTGGTTCTTATAAGGTAATGCTGCATTGCCGTCGGCAGCCTGGGTGTTGGTATGGATTTTCTGATTATAAAGGAAAAGAGCTCCCACGCGATGGTTACCAAATAAGCGATTATAGTTCAACGAACCTTCCAGATAACGGGTCATAGTACCTTGGCGTCCAATTTCATAACCTAATGATTCACTGCCGGTGTGTACAGGGTCCCATTCTCCATCATTGTTGTTGTCATCGTACGTCAGTCGACCTTCCGCATCACGTCCGCGTGCATGGTAGAAGCTGGGTGATTTGGAGCGACGTTGCAGCGTGGTATTCCAAGCATCCCAAGAGAATTTGATATTAGCAGTTAGACCTTCCAGCGGTTCCCAAATCTTACCGAAGTCTTGAGTCAAGCCAATCAAAGATTGAGCCGAATTCCAAAATTGTTCACGATAACCTGAGTGTACCAGCATATTCCACGGATTGTGGCCGGAGTCGGTAGACGGACCGGACAAAGTACCATCGGAATACTGTACCGGAAATGCATTCGGAGAAGCATTAAAGGTATAGCTCCAAATATCGTTATCATTATCGCCGAAGCCAGGACCGAATGACTTTTCATAGATATTGGCTAGGTTGACATTCAACGTGGTACTCTTAGTCACATTCAAATCGACATTGGCACGGAAATTGAACTTGTTATAACGGATGGCTGAGTTGTAACCATAGATATTACCAGCGTTTTTATAGATAGAACTTTCATTGTAGAACGAACCGGACACATAATACTTAATGTTGTCACCACCACCAGTCACACTCAAGTTCACACGCTGGTTCTCTGCCATGTCATCAAACAGGGCATCAAACCAATCCACATCCGGATAAAGATCTGGATCGCTGTGGTCGCGATATTTCTGAATCACTTCCGGAGAGTAGTAGTTGGTACCACTGGCTTCATTGTAAAGTTCTGCCCATTGTGCCGAGTTAATCATTTCCGGTCGTTTGGTGGGAGCAGTAAAGCCGAATTCTGTGCGGACATTGATAGCCGGTTTTCCTTCCTGCCCTTTCTTGGTAGTAATCAAAATAACACCATTTGCGCCCCTAACACCATATACGGCTGAAGCAGAGGCATCTTTCAAAATAGAAAAGGTAGCAATGTCATCTGTATCCACCAAATCCAGATCACGCTCAATACCATCAACTAACACCAGCGGCGTAGAAGTACCCTTGAATGATGAAACACCTCGGATATAGAAATCGGCCGAACTGTTTTTACCCGGTTCACCTGAACGGCTCATGGCTACTACACCAGAAAGTTGACCTGCTAATACATTAGAAATGGAAGCACCCGGTACATTGAGTTTACGCATGTCAAGTGTAGAAATTGCTCCTACCACACTTTCTTTCTTCTGACTACCGTACCCTACAACTACCACTTCATCAAGCACTTCGGTGTCAGGTTCCAACACCACATTGATTACTTCCTGATTAGCAAGGGCAATTTCCTGTTTTTTGTAACCGATGTACGAAAACTCTAATACCCCCCCAACTCCTTCAATAACGATGGAATATTTACCATCCACATCGGTAATAACCCCGATAGAACTGTTCTTAAGCCAGATACTGGCTCCGATGATCGGTTCTTTGATGTCGCTGGCAGTTACAACACCGATTATGGTACGTTTTTTAACTTGCTGCGTATTTTCAGTCTTAGTCACTTTTAAAATAACTTCTTTTCCTTTAATAACGTAGCTTACGTTGCTGCCCTCAAATACATCTTTTAGAACTTTTTCAATATTTCCCGTGCTGTTATAATCGCGTTTCGTGTTGTTTTCCAAATCTGACGCATTATAAAAGAACGTGTATTCACTGTTTTTTTCAATCAGCTGAATAGCCTGTTTAATGGTCATGTCTTCTCCTTTTACAGAAATATATTTCTGTGCTCCCATACTGGACATGGGATAAAGAAGAAAAACAAGGATGATACTTAACAGTATCGAAAAACGACAAAAAGTGTGTTTCTTCATTCTGTTTTTTTTAAAGTTTAACATTAGGTTTACTTGTTTTAATGATTGTTTTTATAAATAATTATCTCATTACCATTTGCTTTCATTTCGAGACTAAGACTATAACAAATTTTCTGTAAGACATCTTTTTCAGTGATTCTTCTAAGCGGATTTTTCCTGTAAAGGCAGACTGTTGTTTAAGGTTGATTCCTTCCAACTTGATGTTACTGTTATACCTGCTGTTGATTGTCTCAATCAATTGTTTCAAGGGAAGATTCGTAAACTGAAAACTGCCATTTTTGTATTTAATATTTCTCAACCATTCCTTTGTTATATTATCCTTCTTAATATAATATGTTAATTTTTGAAATGGTTGCATTTCAATGGTTTCATGATTTTCCGCTGTAAAATCCACTTTCCCGCAAAACAAAATAATTTCATTTGTCTGCTGGTTTTGATTCTGGTGAATATCAAAGCTGGTTCCTTTTACTTCTATCATGCCCTGATTAATGTAGACTTGAAATGGAACCCCATTCTGACGCATTACCTCAAAGAATGAATTCCCCTTCAGCCAGACTTTTCGGTCCTTGAGAAATGCCTTGGCATATCGCAGACTACTTCCTTTCTGCATCCATACTTTCGAACTGTCTGGCAATGTGTACAGTTGGGATTCCTGTGCAGTCACTTCAATAAAGTCATTCACACAACCGGCTTGTTGTTTGGCAAACCACAATCCAGCAGACGTGATCAACAAGAGGGTCACCGTTGCAGCTATCATTTGCCATTTGGGAAACATTTGAAAGAATCTTCGGTTTTTATTATCTTGTTTATTTTTGATGTTTCTCCAAATTTGCTCTTTCATTTGCCAATCAATGGACTCATTGCCCGCTTCGTCCCATTGTTTTCTAAGCTGAAAATCTATCTCATCCAATTGGATAAATATCTTGCGTTGCTCTTTGGACATCGTCCCTGAGAGCAATCTTTTTATGAACGTTTTTCTATTATCAATTTTCATACCTATAAATATCTTTTTACGTGCATCTATAATAAATACACCTGAAACCCTTTTCCCCCCACATCGGATTTGAAAAAAATATTTTTCTGATTAGAATTTTATAAATATCTATATGTCATTGCGCTTATAAAATCAAAAAAAGTAGTTGTTTTTAACACCACTTGAAAAAAAGAACGTAAACGTGCCTTTTTACCGTTTAGTCAAATAAAAGGCTTAAGTTTTTTTTAATTAATCATTTTTTAATTAATTAATTTTTATAACTTTGTGGTTATATTTCTAAATAAATGAAAGAGAAAGTGATACTAAATAGAATGAAGGCAGGTGATGAAGAAGCATTTGCCTGGCTGTATAACCATTATTGGCAAAAGGTTTATCATTTTGCTCGGCTCTATTTGACCTCTTCTACCGAAATCTCAGAAGCTGTGCAAGACGTTTTTCTGCATGTTTGGGAGGCAAGAGAAACCTTTGACAACAGCAAGAATTTTGACGGTTATCTCTTTATTATTACCCGCAACATCATATTTAATTATTCAAGGCGTTATTTTAATGAACTCAATTTTAAAATGACTGTATTGCAAAGCATGGAAGAAGGTTATAGTATAGAAGAAGAACTGGATGCACGGGATTTAAAGAGGTATATTGATAAGCTAGTAGTCCAACTACCTGCTAATCGGCAACGTATTTTCCGCATGAGCCGCGAACTGCACCTAAGCAATAAGCAGATAGCAGAACAGTGTGCCGTAACAGAAAAAGCTGTGGAACGTCAGATTACCTTAGCCTTGAAATTTATCCGAGATAATCTTCCGTTCTTTGTGCTCTTCATGCGCTTTTAATCTGAGTCTTCTGTTCCCTGTTTCTGCCAATGGTCGGTGCGAAAAGGAGTCACTAGCAGACCGAACCTAGGAAAAAGGTTATTGTGAGTAGTACCTGCCCAATTATAGTGCATGGCTACGGGATGGAGTACCTCAGAAGATTGCACCCATACTTCTTTTTTACGGACTGTGGCAGTAGCTGGATAAAATATCCGGTCACTGTCTGCTACGAAAAACCGCTCAGATTCTCATTTGAAGCGAATCTCTTTCCTATTTCCCTACAACGAATCCGAATAGTATTTCCTCCGATGATATGCTTCACGTAAACAGGCGATTCCAACAAGCACTTCCTCCGTATATCTGCTTCAAGATAACCTGTGCAAGACGAAATCCCTTATCAAAGGCTTTTTGCTACGACATAGCTTAGTGTAACGAAAAGTCGGCAATTACCGCTAGGACCGTACGACTTATGGCCAGTGTTGCCGCCTAAGCTTCGCACAGGAAAGTCTATGGAGAATTATCAGCAGACTCTGTAGAAAGCTCATAACTGCCCAGTTGTACCAAAAGAAATGGCAGATCGGCTAAGAAATGTGATTATTAATGATAGTATAGAAAAGTTATACTATCAAAATGTATTATTATAACATCTTATAATAATGTGCCTCGTCTGGTAGAAAAAGATTCTGTTATTTATTTGCATAAGGAGTTTAAAGATGTTTTTATCAATAAAATCTCTAAAAGTTCTTCCAATCCGATTTTTACTCCTTTTCGTCTGCAATGAGAATAGCCTTGCCACACTCTCATTTAGAGTAATGGCAGGGCTATTTCATATTTATCTATTATAATCCTTCACTTTCTCGGATATTCGGTTTTGTTCCATTCTCTTTATTGTTTCTATTCCCAATGAGATGTGAATTGGAAAGTTATCTTATATCCAGTGCCTGTTATCTCCTTGCCATCAAATTCACCGAAATCAAGAGTCTGCTTGCCTGACGGAGATTTGATGTTTGAGAGTATCATAGCATTGTCTATTATAATGTCAAAAGACTGCGGAGTGGCACTTTTTTCCCGTGTATCCCCATCCTGATTTATTGTTTCCCATTCTGAATACGCATACATAACCTTTTGGTTCTGCTCTATCCGCACAGGATAGCTCACTTCATCCATATTGTCCATGTCGTTTTTGGTCTGTCCATATATCCTGCATATTATACCGGAACAATCTGTGGATGACACGGTCAAATATTCATAACTTTTACCACTGTTCGTACTTGAAGTTGAGCTGTAAAATCTATCCAAATTAATCGTGATACTTCTTATGGATTGCTTGAAACTGGCTGTAATAGTACTGTTGGAACCATGCAGGGTGGCGGTAGTGGTTGAACTGCCTGGATTTTCGATAGTTACATCACCACCTATAATTGTCCAGCCTGTAAATTCATACCCACTCTCCGGAGTAGCCGTAATACTGATCGGCTTTTCCACCTGATATTCCCTTGTTCCTTTCGGATTAGTTGTTCCGCCTTCACCTGCATTGATCGTCAGTGTGCGTTTTTTTTCCTTGAATCCACAATGGAAAGTATGGTCCTGACCGCCTAAGTCAACATCGAACTCTGAAGTCCCGGATTGTGCATAATCGTATTTCTTAGGTTGATTAGCCGGCCCTCCATAAAAATAGTTCACCTCATATCCTGCATCAGGATGGGCTTCAACAGGAACATTTTTGCGTCCGTCATACAGTCCTGCTCCAGTGGCATACCCCCCGGTAAAATCAACCCTTCCGTCTGAAGAGCGGGCTGAGGTTTCCAGCATCCCCTCGCCTTCGATGATGATACGTGTATCACCGGTAGGGACCGATTCGTCCTTTTCAGAATCCTGTTCCATTATCTCCTCATTCTGGCAGCCTGTGAACATGGCCACGAACGCCGCCAACAGTAAAAATTTAACTTGTTTCATACTTCATTCTTTTTTAAAGGTTTATTATAATTGTATGTATCATTTCTTTTTCTTATCGTCCAGCACGTCGGCATCGATGCGGGCCTCGAACGTCGCATAAAGCACGAACCGGTTGAAAAAATAATAAGTATTGCGTGTCTTGCTGAACCTTATGTCAGCCCCCATCAGCCGGAGTTCCTCCAGGTAGTTGCTGACGGTCCGTTCACTCACCCGCATCCTGCCGGCCAGTTCCGCACGGCTGCCGGTACTTTCCGTCCGGATCAGCCTGTACATCCGGTTGATCCGTTCTATGTAGCTGACAACGGAAAGGCTCGTCATATCCTCTCCTCCAGTCCGGTCTGTTCCAGGAATCTGCGGAAATACCCCTCCTCCAGGTACAGGCATCTCATCAACGCCTCCTTTCCCTCCCTGGCATACACCCGGCGAAGGAGCGGGAAATCCGTGGAATAAATGTTCCATCTGATCAGCCCCTCCGCCCTCCGGTCAAGTTCCGGGCAGTCAGTTCCTTCCATCCGATACCTCACGGAGAGGAAGTACAGGTTCTTCAGCCTGTATTTCTCAAGAAAGGAAATATCCTTCGGGCATGCCTTCAGCCCGTCGGCGGCGATGCACCTTAATACAAGCTGTTCAATCTCTTCCTGAATTGTCATATCCATACCAGTATGGTTTTATAGTTCTACCGTTCTTTCTTATCTCATAATGCAGATGATAGCCTGTGCTTCTGCCCGTGCTCCCGACAAAGCCGATAACAGCCCCTTTCCCGAGCTTTTTGCCCTCCGTCGTATAGTAAGCTGCCAGATGTGCGTAAAGCGTTTCAAAGCCGTAGGAATGCCGTATGATGACGCATCTTCCATAGCCTCCCTTCCTTCCTGCGAAAACGACCGTACCGGAAGCGGTGGCATGGACCGGTGCGGCCAGCTCCACTGCCATATCGATTCCCGAATGAAAACTATGTTTTCCCGTTATGGGATGAATCCTGCCTCCATACGGGCTGCTTATCCTGAACTTGTCTTTCAGGGGACATGACAGAGGGAGCCTGTCTGCCACCCCGTACCGGTAAAGTATGTCCCTGCAAGCTTCCAGGCTTTCCAGACGGCTGCATTTTTCCAGTGCCGTATCGAGCAGTTCCCTTCCGTTTTCCCCCTCGAAAGAAAAGGGGAAGAACAATATGAGCATCAGCAGTTTCATCTGGATATCCTCCTTAATATCCTGTCCGCTTCATCTTCCGTTTTCTGCTCCTGCAGGCTTCTGAACACTTCCTCCGCTCCCAGAAGTGACTTGTTTTTAAGTTTGTACAGAAAGTGCCGGCCGCCGTTTCTCTCCTGGATCTCGATGATGAGCCTTTTCTTGTCAGGAATGGTAAACTTGTTCATGGCCACTGTGAACGTCCGGCTCTCATGTGCAGGTATCTCCTCCGGGTAGTCGAAAGCGAACAGGATGTTCTGCTCGATCTGCTGCACCGCCGTCTTCTTGCGGATCTTTGCATCCTGGATATAGAACCGCATGAAATCCGTCGTATAGCCTATCTGTGTGCGGTTTGTCAGCGTCATTCGCAGCAGCAGGATGTCCCCGTCGATGAAGATGTTTCCGACCTCGAACTCCATGCCGGCATTCTTGTCCTTCAGTCCCAGGTCCAGGGGAATCCTCTTCGAGATTGCCTGCCTGATCCTTTCCTTCTGTTCGCTTGACCGTTCCCTCTCGTCAAGGATGGCCACCCTTTGCGTCTTTTCCTTGTCAATGACAAAGCTGAAACGTTCCGGGAAAGGGGCATAATGGAGATTGAAAGTGTAGAATTTCCCCCCTTCGACCACTGCCGAGATGTTCGTGTCTTCCGTAAACTCTCCGGTGGCTTTCACTGCCAGGATGTTGTCCACTCCCTCGGCCTTTTCAACCTCCACATTTGTACTGCCATAGTCCACATAGGTGATTCCGGCCGGGAAAATGAGGAACATCTGCCTGTCCTTTCCCACCGGCAGTGTATGGGGCGCGGGTGCCTGGCCGTCCACACGCACATAGCTCTCCACCGGGTGGGCGTTATAGCTGATGGCATAGGAGTAGAACTTCGTGTCGGCTGTCACCACCGACAGGGTAGTCTCACCCGGGAAATTCTCCTCGGCCGCTTTCAGGCGTATGATCTCCGGGCAGTTCCCGACTTTCTCACCGATGACATAGTCACCGCCGATACTGTAATACTTCACCTCGGTAGGGAATATCAGGTGCAGGGTCTTCTCGTACCCGATCTGAAGGGGCACTGCCGGAAGCTCCTCGATCCTCTGGGCTTTCCCTGAAAGGAAAACGGACAGGAACAGTCCTGTTATGTAAATTCTGTTCGGTTTCATGGTTTTCTTTCAATTTTATATCTTTGTATGCAAACTTTAAAATTTAAATTATGATGGATTTCTTTTCTAAATTCTTAACTCCTTTATTCAAAGTGCAAAAAGCCGTTTCTTTTGGCATCATATAAAAAATGCTTCACCATCTTGTTATTTATTGTCTCTTCCTACGTTGGTCGCTTCCGTCTTTCAGATTGCATGCTGCGATACATTCACGCTGCCATCATTCAAGCTGACTTTTATATGGACGGTAATGACAATCTATACAACTGTTTTCATACTGGGATTTGGATATAGAAAAGAAACTGATTCTCAGAATAAAAATAATGACACAATTAATACTGATACAGACAAAGAAAAAACGTAGATATATCTCATGCCTGCTTTTGATTATTTGTTTCTTGACATTTATCAGGTTCTTTTCTGATACCTTTTTCTTTTTTTCTTGAATATTCACGGTAACTCTTCCAAAACCCTAAAATGTGGAAAACAATATTAAGGGTGAGAAGAAAGCAGAAAAGTAAGATGGTCACAGAGCCGTTTTTCGATAAGAATTCTTCCATATCATACATTTTTTTCATCATTCGTTATTGTCACTTTCAGAGTCCGTTTATAATGGCTTACAGGCACTTCACTTCCTGATTAGCGGATGCCTTTTCCCCTTTAAATACTTTTTAATTTTTCGCATGGCCTTCTTTACAAAAGTCCCGATACTGAGAATGAAATTTTCCAGTTTCCCTGAGAACAGGAGTAGGATATATCCATTCAGGCAGATAACCAGAAGGGCAGAAAGTGCATAGTACCAGAATTTTTCCATGTCATACAACTGCATGATTATTCATTTCATCAAACTCCTTCAGGAAGCGTGCCGCAACCGTTGGGAATATCCCGTCAAAGAGATTGTACATCAGTTCCGGTCTCTGCGGCCGCCGATATACTATCACTTTCTTTCCGGCCCCCTTCATCCATCCCGCTTCTGCCAGCGGATGCTCCAGCGCGTCCAGGTACTCATCTGTTTCCATTTTCTCCCAGTTCCCGCTGATCTGCGACCAGCAGAAGTCCGTTTTTCTTTCAGGGTTCCTGAAGTCATACACCTCATGCCCCCGTTCTCTTAAAAAAGCCACGATCCGTGGCTGGTATTCGTTGCTCCAGCTGCTTGCCACATATACTTTTGCCATAGTTTTCCTCCTTTTACTTATCGTTTTTCATAACTTTCTCATAACCTCCCGGATTTTTTCATCCTGCGGAGAAGTCCTTCCCCGGAAAAGGAAACAGACCATGTCTCTTCATTTTGTCACTCTTTCAAATCCCGTTTCAAATTGTCGGTAAAAGCTGTCTGAGTCCGTAACTTGTTGTTAATGGCCGTTTTGCCATATTACCTGTTCTCTTTCTGCTTGTTTGAGGAGTCTGTATCTTTATTCAGTCCTTTTCTGACAGCCGGGGGGATTCCAGCCCACAATGACAAGCGCTATCATATATATCCATACTTGCGGAAGCCTTATTGCTTCCGCAATAAATTCTTTTATCTGTTCCATTTTTTCCAGTATTTTTTTTGATTCGTTCCATAACTTTACATATTGTTTCCGTTACTTTTCTTTCCTCATTCTTTTTGCATCCTTCAGCAGTATCCGGTAGTTCGTCTTGATGGTCACCTTTATCTTGCGGATATTCTTGCTTGCGGCCGACTTGGTCGCGTTGATGACGCTGTTCGCCGCGCCCGCCACTATCTGGCTTCCCATGTCAAGTCCCCCGGAAATGCTTGTGTTCGTTCCGCTGACACCCGCGGCTTCCGCCTCCTTGATGGTTTCCGCCTTGGCATTTCCCGGAACGTATATGCCTTCCATGGCATCCTCGGAATACACCTCCTTTTCAAAGGGAAGTATGTTCCCGGCCAGATTCACCGAGGTGATTTTGACCAGCACCCGTTCCCCGTCGATTCCGGTCACCTCCCCGAACACCGGTGTTCCCTTGCGGATGCGCTGTCCGTCGTCCGTAAGGCAGTTCTCCGCCAGCTGCATCTTCAGCGTCGCTCCGACCATGACCGTCTGTGTGGAATGTACGAATGCCCGTATGACGTTCCTCTCGTCCTGCCGGACAAGGCGCACGCTGTTGAATCCTCTCCGGGGAGTCTCTTCGGGAACCGTGTCCTCCGGTTCCGTCTTCCCCGGTTTCTCCTCCTCACCGTCCGTCGTCTCCTTCTCCCTGAAGGCGGAGGGGGCGGGCTGTTCCGTTCCGGAAAGCGGACCGCTTCCGAGGGTCTGTTCGTTGCGTCTGATCAGTTCCCGGATGCGCTGTATCTCGCTTTCCGGGGAAACGGTGTCCTCGGGTTCATCCATTCCGTAATTCCCTCCACCGGGCATGCGGTTTTCTCTCCGGTTCTCCATTTCCTTTTCCACACTCCCGAGCATGTCCTTGAGCGTGAAGTTGTCCTTGATTTCAGAGCGCAGCCTCACTTCTTCCTCCCTGCCGTCCTCTTTTTTCGGTAATGTGGCGATGATCCCCCATACCAGCAGGATGATCACGGCTCCTATACCCCCCAGCGCCACTATTCTGCTCCTTTCAGTTTTTGTCATGGCATCTCGTATTGCTGGTTGTATGTCTGGAAGAAAAATCCGGAAGTGTTCTCCGGAAAACGTGGCGTGGTACGTATGACGGTGCCCTCGCTGAGAATCCGTATCTTCCTGACATCATTTCCGTTGATGATGCTCAGGACTGACGAGAAGGTGACGTGATACTCGTCCCCGCTGACGGATACCGAGAGCATCTTCTCGAACTCCGTCCTGTAGACCACTCCGAGTTCCAGGGCGTCGCCGTACCCCCTGTCAGCCTGGTATTTGGCGAATATGGTGTTCGCGTCCGGCTTGTTGACCAGGAACAGGGCGCGTGCCCGGTTCTCCTGCAGGGAGAGCCTATCGAAACTGTTCAGATAATAGGCCGTATGGTAGCAGTGGTTCTTTAAAAGGGATTCATACAGCATGTCCTGCCGTACCGCCTTGAAATGCACGAACTCGCCCCCTTCGTTGACAACCAGTATCTTGTTCATCGCGCCGTTCACCACCCTGTAGGCGAACAGCAGGACCATCGCGATTGTCACCGCGCTGAATATGAACACCAGTTTCGTACGGAATGTATGGTTCCTTCTGGCTTCCGCCAGCCCGGAAAAATCCCTGAGTATGTTTTTTATATTGAGTATGTTCTTTTTCTCCATCATAATGTTATAACCATTTGTTAACTGTTGCTTTTACCGTCGCGAGCATTGTCAGTTTCAGGATGAACGAGAAGATCACCATGAGCACCACGGACCAGGGCCTCTGCTGTACGTAATTGACCACTATCAGGTCCGAGAACACGCTGGCGATGACAAATCCCGGATACAGCATGTAGCACCCGACCATCTGTCTGGCCCATGTGTAGAAGGAGCTGCGGGTGTCGCTGTTGTACAGGCAGGCTATCGCCAGGGGCGATATGACCTCGAGCAGTATCAGGATGAGGTAGCGCGTGCACAGGAACACCAGCATGAGGTAGTCGTATGCGACTCCCCCGAAACTGCCCACCGCCCCCGCCAGCAGGGAGTCGAAGGCCGTGTCCAGCCCGTTGACCGCTATGTCGATGATGTCACTGTTCATCAGGTCGTCGAAGAGCTGCTCGATCGGCTTCTTCCAGATATTGTCCGGATTGTAGACCCCTCCGGCGGCGAGCGACTCCATCAGCCTGTCCGCGGCGTATGCAAGTACGGTCTCAAGCGTGTCCAGCAACACGGGCATGATGCAGATGAGGGCTATGCAGAGGATGTACTCCCTGCCCAGCTCATAAAACTGTTTTGCATTGAATCCCTTGCCTTCGTGAACCATCTCCTTGATGATACCCGCAAGCTTGAATACAAAGGTGGTAATCACAAATCCGGCAACAAGGGCATAGAATCCCTCCACCACTATCATCCCCTTGATCTGCAGGTATGCGTTGTTCAGATTGCTGTATGCCTCTTCCATGTCTATCTCAGGTTTCTCTTCAGCCTTTCATACTGGGATATGATCCGGGATACCTTCGAGACCTTCCTTTCCTGCTCGATGGTCTGTCTCTCTATCTCCTGCAGGACGGCCAGCCGTTCGGAGTCGTTCATCTTCACGCTTGTGGAGAGTATGGTCCTTGACAGGCTGATGAGCCGTGTGTTGTTGAGCATGACCAGGTCAAGGCTGGATGTGAGCGTCTGCAGGGTTGACGTGCCCAGCTTTTTGTTCGTCACCAGGTCTATGCACTTCTCTGACAGCCTTCCCTGTCTCTCTATGATTGATTTGGCGGTCTCACAGCTGGAGATGACGGAGTTGACCTTGCGCATCATGTCCAGTGTCTCGTCCAGCCGGTCTTTCTGCTCCTTCAGGTAGCCCACCTGTTTCTGCAGTTCCGAGAAGTTCTTGACGTTCTGTGCAAGGTTGGGCGCGTCCGCCACCGCCCATTGTGCGGATGCGGTTGCCGCCGTCATCAGCACGAGCATGGATAAAAGTAGTTTCTTCATTTGTTCTTGTTTTTGTTGTTTCTTATTTCTTATTGATGTTCCCTTATATATTCCTCTATGGCGTCCTCCATGGACATCCTCCGGTTCTTCTCCTCAAGGTCCGACCATATCTCCCCCTCCGTCTGGAACGCAAGGAATTTCTCCCTTGAGAACTCCAGGCGGGTGACGGTGGCGTAATGTTCTCCCAGCCGCATGAAACACTCCGAATAGGGCCGTTGTCCCGAAAAATTGTTCCTCATGGACTTCATCAGGGCTATCTGGCCGGGATGGGTCAGCCTGAACCTGTCTATGACGGACTGGTAGATGACCTCCTTGGTGGGGAGCACGAACAGCATGTCCGTATTGGCTATGATGTTCTTTGTGTGCTCGTTCTCCGGCAGCTGGTCGGGATTCTGGATGATGGTGTATACCGCCCCGTTCTCCTTCCTGATCTTCTGATAGCAGAAGGCCACGGAGCTGTGTATCCCGGTTCCCGTGGCCGTATCGACCATCTGCGCGGTCTCGCCGTACTCGTCAAAGATCAGGACGCCCCGTTTCCTCCGGTCACTGAGCAGCTTCTTCTGTATGACGGTGAATATCATGCCCATCACGAGGTTGCTCAGAAACCTGTCCTGCTTGATCTGCGTCAGTTCGAACACGATGAACTTCTTTCCCGAGAAGTCCGTCCCCGTATCCTTGCACACGTTCTCGTAGCGTCTGCCGGGCAGGAACTCGCCGCAGTTCAGGCTGAAGGACTCCAGGGAGAAATAATCTTTGGGGATGTGCTTCCTTTCCAGAATCTCGGGGTAATGTTCCGTCACGTGGTTGTAGAAACTCTCGAAATTGTGCCCTTCACGGACATTCTCGTAATAGTCCTGGATGAAACGGGTGAGGGCCACCTCCTTCTCCGACTCGTCCTTTGTGAACATGTGCCTCCAGTATTTCTGCACGACTCCCGAGAGCATCTCGATGCTTCCGTTGTCCAGTTCCTCCCCCTGCAGGTCGAAGGGGTTGATGCCCAGCGCCGTCCTTCCGTCGTAGTCCACGTGCAGGGAGATGTCCGGATAGAGCCTGCAGAGCTGGCTGAAGCTCTTTCCGAACTCGACCACCACGACCGTATAGTCCTGCTCGATGAGCTGCTGGGTGAGGTTCAGGGTAAAGGCGGACTTGCCGCCGCCGGTTCCGGCTATGACCATCCCGTTACGGGCGTTGACCCTCTTCTTGCCCGCATCCCAGATGTCCTTTCTCAGAGGGACCTGGTACATCCTGTCATGCACATAGATGCCCTCGCTGTCATTCCTGAAACTGCCGCACTGGAGAAAGAAGCACAATGCCATGGGCAGGGTGGTCAGGAACAGGTATTTCCGCGGCATCAGGTGGATCTGGCCGGGGACGCAGGCGAAATGCACCGCCGCCAGGTTCTCATATCCGGGGATATAATACCGGAGGCGGGCCAGGTTGAGCGTCTCCCTGATCTTTTTGTCGGCCTTCTCCAGTTTGGCCTCCGACTCGTCGAACACACAGACCGAGAAGAAGCTGCGTACCAGTGTCTCGTTCTCCTCAAGGATTTCCTGCTGGAGCTCGTCCAGCTTCTGGTACTGTACCTTGATGGACCTGCTCATGCCGGAATTGCTTCCATAAATGTCGATATTGCGGGCGATCCGCTCGCGCAGCCGTCCGTTCCCCTCAAAGAAAACCACCTGGTTCACGATGTGGTTGTACGGCAGGTACATCCCAAGCTGCTCCAGCATCGGATGGTACAGCAGGGAGCCGGCGGGAGGAAGGGAGTCGTCCCGTACACAGGAATCCAGGCTGCCGTCAGGGAGAAAGGTCTCATCGCAGACGGCGAAGCAGCGTGCCCGTTTCTTTCCTGTGCGGAGTTCCGTGTCGGCATGTATGTCCACAACCGCCCCCGGAGCGTCGAACAGGGTGGTGTATCCGGCCGTGAAGTCCCGCATTTCCTGCCCTGACATCGGGGCTGTCTCCGTATCACGCATGCTCCGGATGATGCCGACGGCGTTGTCAACTCCCTCGAGGAATTCATCGAGCCTGGCAAGGTCCTCCTTATGGAGGTTCTCCTTATAGGACAGGGGCGAGGATATGTAGGCCTTCTCAAGACTTTTGAGCCCGGAAAGTACAAAGTGCATGACGCAGGTATGGCTGACATACAGTCGTCCCCGGAAATGCCGCGCATCGGCCCGGTCAAGGAAAGAGCCGCCGGCAATGTCCGGACAGTACCTTTCCTTGAGGAACACATCCTGTTTGTGCACATATGTGCCGTCCGGGAGAAACTTGAAGGCTTCCCGGAACATGCCGTCCCTCCTGTCGATATCCTCCGGAGTCAGGGAATAGCATTCCGGTTCCCGGAGTTCGAAAGAAACGCATATGCTGCCGCTGCGGGTCAGGACGACGCCCTGTCCCTCCGATTCACTGACAATGTCAAGTATGCTGTATGCCTCTTCTGATTTCATTATGCTCCTTTTTTGTTAATACCCTGTTTATGTCCAGATTACTGATGTTTATCTCTTTTCCCGTGTCCTTGAATTTTTGGGGTCGTGCCTTTCTTTTCAGCTTGTATAGAAGCAGCGGCAGGGTGGGCAGCGAGATGACGAGCACCAGGACCGGCAGGTTCCAGTTGCCTGCGGATATCCCCGCACGGATGCCGAGGAAGAACAGGACGAAAGCGGCCGAACAGCAGCCGACGAATATCCAGTAGTCCCCGGAAAGAAGCCCCCGTATCATGCAGGGGCTCTCCAGTCCTTTTCTGATCCTGTATCTCATATCGACAGGCTGATGCCGGAAATGGCACTCTTTACGGCGGACACCACGACTGCGGCCAGCAATGCAAAGCCGACATACCAGCCCAGTGCGACGAATCCTTCCTTTCGCGTGCCCCTGTTTTCCTTGTCGATGATATTGTCCCATTGCTGGATAAGACCCAGAATGATACCTCCAAGCATAAAACCGCCGAACACGGGCAGTGTAAAACTGTCCAGGACATCATTGATCGCTCCCCGGGCGTCCTGGGCGAATCCCCGGAGTGTATATGATGCAGACATGACAGTCAGAAACAATTTTTTTCCTGTAAAATTTCTCATTTTGTTATTATTCGTTAGGTTTGATGGTTCCGGTATAGTCTTCTCCTTCCTGCCAGGGACGGACACTTACACCGGAGAGAATGAGTCCCCCTTCTTTGCTCAGGGACAATGCATATCCGTATCTTTTTCCGGCCTCCAGGGTGACGGCCGGCAGCAGCCAGCCGTATGTGTTCTCCTGAAAACGGATCATGACCCTGTTGTTTCCCGCCTTGCCCGGCAGCAGAAGGAGGGTGTTCCCATCCGAGGGGACCGTTCCTTTTTCCCCTGCCGAGAGTTTGCCGCCGGCAAGGTCATAAGTGCCGCCTGTAGGAACCCCCTCCACACTCAGAGTGCACGCGCTGCTGCCCTCTATGGTGAATTCCAGCAGGCAGAGCAGGTGTTCCATCGCTATGTCCGCCGACCGGTTCTGCCAGTCCAGGCGTATCTCCCCGGATGCCAGGTAGTCGGTCTGGGGGACCAGGCTCAGGGGCAGTTCCTTTCCCGGGATGGCGGCGAAAGGGGAGAATGCGAACAGCCTGCAGGGGGTCTCCGTGAGTGTGACCTCCGGAAAGATCCAGCCCTCCCCGTATGTCACATGCAGCGGGTTTACGGCTCCGGCATAACCGCCGCCCGTATCGTCAAGCAGCACCATTCCGAAATCTTTCACAAGGGCGGGACTTCCGTCAGTTCCGCCACGGCTGGAGCAGTTCTCTATCCTCAGTCCGGCCTTCCCGCCCTGCGGGAAGGGCTCCCGTTCACCCGAGCAGCCCGCAAGGACTGCCGGTAGCAGGAACAGGACAACCGGTTTGTATATGTCTATTTTCATAACCGCATTCAATTGATTTTTTGTTATTGTTCGATGTCAATGGAAGTCTTTCCCGGCTGTACAATTTTCAATGACAGCGTTTTGCCGCTTTCATCCTGTTTGAGGGTCACAAGACCGGTCCTCCTTTCCTTTGCCGGATTCTCGTCATAGCTTACCGATGAGCCGTTCACATGAATCCAGCTGTCACCGGATGCGCTCCAGGAAAGGGCTTTTGTAGAGTTGCCCGTCTTCTTGTAACTTGTTATGTCCAGAATGAATGAGCCGGCCGATGAGTCGTCCGGATATTCGGTATGGCCGGTTCCGCCATCCGCATAGCTGAAATAATAGCTTACCGGAGATCCTTCCTGGGTGATTGTGGCCGTGGCCGAGCTTCCTCCGTGACTTGCCGTAAACACACAGCTCCGGGATGAGCCTGACGGGTTTTCCGACACTGTCACCGTATTCCCTGAAAGGAGGAATCCTTCTGCTCCTCCGCTGAGGGAGGGGACAGCCGTCTGTGTGTTTTCTGCCACTCCGTTGACGAACACTCCGCGTGAGGCTCCCGCCATAAGGGAAGATCTGCCGCCCTGCCAGCCGATGACGGAGGGATTTGCCGTCAGGGTGACCGACCAGCCGCCATAATTACGGTACCTGGGTTCGAGTGTACGGTCCGACAGTACCTCGAAACTGTACCGTGTGTCATTCGACACGATCCTGCCGTCCTCGTACCATCCTGCGAACTCATAACCGCCGTTCACGGACGCGGTGACCGTGCAGGTGCTTCCCATGTCGTACAGGCCCGCACCTGTGGTGCTTCCACCCTGCGGATAGTCAAGGACGGTTATCCGTATCTTGTAATCTATCCGGTAGTTGTGGATTCTGCCGGGTTCGGTGGTCATGTCGGAAGTGCCGCGCAGCTTCATGTCCGGGGTTCCTGTGAGGGTTATGTAATTGGAGGTTGTCGTAAGGGTCTGGGCGGGTATGGTCATCCGGAATACCGTGGTGAGGTTCCCGGAACTGTACCTGTACATGGCATAGCTTCCCCTGGTCTCGTCCGTAACGGTTTTTCCGGTAAGCAGGTTGAACCGGCTGCCGTATTTCACATTTTCCATACGGGCGCCGTCCACGCGGTCGCTTCCTTCCACCCGGACCTCCACGGTCGACAGCCGGTGCTCGAAATGCAGCGGTATCGTATAGTCCTGTATTACGTCCGTATAGGACGCTGTCAGGAAATCGGCTGAAAGCCATCCGGACTTTTCCTGCTGGTCTCCTATGGAATGGGATATGGCGGTGATGTCTGTCTGCCCCTCCTTGAAAGGATAATATACATAGAAGTCAAGATCGGTCCCCACCGTCACAATGATGTTGTCCTCTTCCGTTGCGGGTTTGAATGCCCGGCCGTCATAGGTGTATTTGTTATTTGTGGCCCAGTACACGCCGGTCTTGGGCTCGATGGCAAATACGCCTATGGAGTTTCCCTTTTCGAACGTGCCTTCCTGGGTGGCACGCGTTTGGGCGACGGTAAAGGTGACACGGCCGTTTTCCGGGCATGGCTCCTCCTGTTCCTTCCGGCAGGAGGATACGGACAGCAGGACAAGGAAGCCGCAGATTATCGTTGTTATTGATTTTACCATGATTGTTTTTTTAGGACGGGGACCGGAGTCCCCTGTTGTTCTGTAATTTATTTGACCGGTACAAGCGTTACGTCGGATTCGCTTGAACCCCATGGCTCGATGGTTACGGACTGTCCGTTCTCGCCTCCGATTTCCGCGTCATTGGAGCGCATCGTTATCGAATAGATATATCTCTTTCCGGCTTCCCAGCTTATCTGGGGAATGGAATAGGTATAGGTTGCCCCGTCGATGACGACCTCCATGCTGACTTCTCCGGATGCCAGGCTCATGGGATAGATTGCGGCGGCGAAGTCTACCGACGGGTTCCCCTGTGCCGGAATGGTCGTGTTGGGAGTCCATGAGAGTTCCGTGGATGTCGGGGAGAAGATGATCCTTCCGTTGTCGTTCAGGTTCATTGTCCCCGAGGTTCCGAACTTGGCCGCCTTGGATTTCAGTTTCGCGGATGTCAGGTTGCCGTCATTATGATATTCCGGAGAAACTTTCAGACGGATGACGAGCTGGGACAATGCATGTTTCATGGGAATGACGGCATCCGTTTCAATGACCGACACCTGGTTTGTGCTCTTTCCCCACATGTAGTCGACAGAGGTTCCCGCATTGATGGGAACGGGGACTTTGGTACCGTCAGCGACGGCCTGGTTGTATGGGTAATACGCCCATATCGTCGCCTTGTCCGAAAGAAGATAGACGGGTTTTGCCTGGCTCCATCCGGCCGCTGTTTTTGTGGACTTGTTGTTCTGCGCGTCATAACGCGGATAGGCGTCCCCCCATCCGGTGGCCTTGTACATGAACAGCCCCATGGCGTCATTTACCGCCCATTCGGTTTTCGGCACGAAGCCGGCCCTCGTGTCCGTGCCGACTGTCGGCACAATATTCAGTACGGAGGCTGAAACTCCGTCTGTTTCCGGTTGTTCGTCCACTATTTCCTTGTTGCTGCATGAAGCCAGCATCCCGGCGGCAATTACCGCTGCCGAAATCATAATTCTTGTTTTCATTTTTCTTGTTGATTTGGTTTTGTTATAATTATAGTCTTATGGAAATTCCGTTTCGGGGGTGTCCTCCCAGTCCGGGATGATGACCGGCCCGCCAATCTCCAGTTCCCTGCCGATGTGCAGGTCCAGCTCCAGCGAAATCTCGTCACCGTCGAATCCCCGCAGATACGGGGTCAGGTCAACTGACTGCCGTTCATTGAATACGGAGTCCTCCTCCTTCATCAGAACCTCTACGGCAAGAATGTTCTCTGCCGCCGGACTGAATCCGAACACATAAAGGCCCGCCGTCCATACATTGTCGGCCTTCTTTGCGAAGGAGGCGGTCGCACTTGCGGTTCCGGTCCTTTCACGGGAGGCCAGATACCTGGCCGTAGAGATTCCCGAAAGGGTACAGTTCAAGCCGGACAACGGTACGGTGTTGCCGGACACGTTAATCTTTATGTTCAGTTTCTGGACAAAAGCCGCAGGCTGTATCCTTACCCGTTTGGGATTCCGGTATTCAAGCCTTTCACTGAAGGCCGAGGAACAGCAGAATTTCTGTACCTCTGAAATGTGCGCCTCCCCGTCAATGGTGTCAGTCCGGACGGACAGACGCGTCTCATGATAGTCATTCCTGTCCAGCAGTTCATAGTTCCCCGTATAGAACAGGAACCTGTATGCCCCCTGGGGCAGGCTCCAGCGGAGTGTATCCTGTGTGAACGTTGTCCCTTCGGAATACGGCACATCCGTTCCGAAAGGGATGACGTGTCTTTCCTGGGGGACAGGCGGCTTTTCCTTTATTCCGCTGAAATCGCACCAGGCTACAAGTTCTCCTTCCCGGATGCAGAAGTCCTCATTGAAATTGCAGCCGCCGAGCATTATTGCGGGGAATGACGCAAGTACCAGTACTTTTCTGTCAATATTCATCTTTGTATAAATTATAAGTTTCAATAAGCGTGTTTATTTCGGGGTCCAGCCGTCCGCGCCATATCTTGCCGGCATCCTGGTCGCATGACCTGACATATGACTTGACGGCATCCTCCTTGCGCCCCAGGCGGCTGTACAGGATGGCGAGCAGGTAGTTCCGGTCTGATGTGTCCCGCTGTTCCCGCATGATCTCAAGCGCACGGGCGTCATAGCCGAGCGACATGAGGCAGACAGCGGTATTATAGTCTGCCGGGTAGTGCTCGTCCAGCAGGGCAAGAGCCTGTTTGTACCTCCTGTCCTCTATCATCCGCACGGCAGCCATATAGGTGCTGTCGATGACCGGCATCACAACCGTGTCCTGAATCATGTCCCGCCGGTGGAGATGGAACAGGAATTCCACTCCGCGCAGGAGAGGATAATGCTTTTCCCGGATTCTCCTGTAATCCTCCGGATATTTTCTCAGGGCGTGCTCACGGATGTCCGGATTCCTTGTTTCCTCCATGATCCGGAGCAGTTCCGGCCGGTGTCTCAGGGTGTCGTCTTTTGCGACAAGTCCGCGCAGCCTTTCCCAGTCTTCCCCCCGCCATGCAGGGCGGAAGATGGTGTCAACGCCTTCCGCATCCTCCGTACGTCTTGCAAGGTACTTTTTCAGTTCCGTCGCACGTCCCCTGGACAGGAACAGATTCATCCCCGCATCACCCTCCGGAGATGAGGTCGCGGTCATCAGCACGCTGTCTATGAGGAACTCTCCTGTATAGTTTATGCTCCGTATCGCCTTGAACACCTTGTCGATTTCCGACCTGTTGTTTCCGGTTTCCTCCCGGAACTCGGTACTGCCTGTCTTATAGGCCACGTATGCGCGCAGGCTTACCTCGTCCTTGCGGGTGACAATTTTCTTTTTATAGCGGGGAGTCCGGTCAAGGAACTGCACCATGCTCGATATGAAATAGGTGATCGTGTCCGACGGCGGAAGCGGGGTACGTGTCTCGTCCTTGGAAAGGATCAGTCCGTCAAGCGTCAGATCTATCCTTTTCGTGTTTTCCGTGGCCGGGAGCTCCTGCTTGTAGTAATAGACGAACTTGTTCCCTTCCCGGATGACCGTATCCAGACGGGCCGGCTCATACGGAAAACGCACATATTTGTCATACATGGCACCGGCCTGTTCCTTTCTCTTCTGGTTCTCCGCCATCTTGCCGTAATCGGTGAAACGCCTCGTGATGGCGGCGGAATCTTCAGGGGAGATGCTCCGGGTACGGATCTTATATCCGCCTTCGGCAAACATCCTCCATCTGGAAGGGATATATTTCCCTTCAAGCTCCCTGGTCATCCAGTAGGCGGGAAGATGCTCCAGGATTGAATTGTAGCCGGCGATGGCTCTCCGGTTCTGCTCGACACGCCAGTTGAACAGGGCAAACCGGGCATTGGCCTTGTCCGACCAGTCAATCCAGCGTTCTTTCTGCAGCACCTCGTGCTTCCAGGCCTGGAAGTATTCCTCTTCCAGTTCGGCCAGTGCCTTCCTGTAGCCTTTCCCGTCGAACAGTTTCTGCAGGTACAGGCTGTCGGGTATGATGGAGTTGATGAACGCCTGGTAGCGCATATAGCCTCTTTTCTGCATCTTGGCAAAGTCAGCCCCTGAAAGGAAGATCCTGTCCAGATATAACGTATCCGAAGGCTTGTAGGCCACCGGGGCCAGCTGGAGTTGCCACTTGTTGCTGACCAATTCTCCCGGAACCGTCACGACAAAATCCAGGTTTATCTTCCCGTTGCGTTCAGCCACCTGCTTGCTTCTGGCCATAACGGTAATTTCGGACAGTTCCACGGAAGTGATCTCCTCACCGGTCACGCTGTCTTTCTCGGCCCGCGTGACGATATGCCGCTCACCCTTGTCGTCCGTCCATACTATCTGTTCCGGCACCTTGCAGGCCGTATCCGTTGTCGCCTCCCTCACCCCGGGCTGCGAGATGCGCACGCGTGCCAGACGGTGCTCCGATCCGCAGGAAAGGAGCAGGCCCGAGAGCAGTGCAAACGGTATGATACGTCTTGTAGTCCTCATCCTTCCCGCTTAAAAAAGATACACGACATTGAGAGCTGCACGGGTCGGAAGAAAATGCCAGCCGTACTCCTGTCCGACAAGGTCCCCGCAGCGTTTGCACAGATATTTGTCATAAGCCAGCCATACGGCACCCGCACCGGCTTCCCATTCAAGGTTCCAGCGCCTGCCTATCTGGTAGGCCTTCCCGATACTTAAACCTACTCCGTAGCCTTCCCCCCTCGTAGCGGTACTTGTTGCCGAACAGGTTCCCCACGCTGTAGGTGCCGGCCGTACCGTACATGCCGATGAATCCGCCCATGTAGCTTTCCAGCAGCCAGTAGCGTACTCCGGGGGCCGCATAGAAATTGCGGAACTGCCGGTTGCGGCCGAACTTGAACGGGTTGTACTGCACGGGCAGGTGCAGTGACCATTTACGGTTCAGCGTCATGGAAGCCTCCAGATTCAGGTTGGTCGTTGCCAGACCGATCACATTGGTACGCAATGAGTAGGACTGTGCCGATACCGACAGGAAGAATGCCAGCAGTCCCGCACACAGAAACAGCTTTTTTCCCGTATTCATTCTCATGCCTCCTTTGCTTTGATGACGGTCACCTCCCAGGCCGTCAGGGTATTGAACCACCGGTTCTCCCACTGGCGGGCGGAACAGTCAAATTTCACATGCACAGTCTGACCGGCTTCAACCGCATACCGGTCGATGTTGGCGTTCATCAGCTGCAGGCACAGGCTCTGCGGTCTGCTTTCCTCCGTCTCGAGGACAAACTCCCGGCTCTTCCACTCGTTGCCGGAAGTTTTGCCGACCCCATCCTTTATGGGAAGTACGGCGATAACTTTTCCTTGTATTTCCATATTTAATCGGTTTTATTTAGCAGAATGTCACAATAGGCATCTGCATCTATTTTTTGAGATTGTATTTTATTGATTTTGAATCCGGCTGCGAAAAAATCAGAAAGTTCGATGCCTGATAAGAAAAAAGTCCTTATCTCAATATATTCTCCGGGCATTGTTAAACCTGACATCTCCTTTTGTTGCCAATATCTAACCCATGTATGAGCGTTCTTATTGAGAAGGTTGAATATAATTTGTTCTATACTCATTCTTAATTTAATATTAATCATCTTCAACGAAAGTGTTAGTCGTGTTTATCACACCAGCAGAATCAACGCTCTTACCATCCCGGATAAACACTTTTTCTCGCATTAACTCTTCATAGTCATATCGTGACATTCCGATTACACACACACGACCATCAACATACAATTTACATTTCATTAATTCAGTTTCTTCTATCGGACCGATAACATCTATTTGAATTGTTCTTTTATTCATAATTCATTCCTTTCTATATCGTTTATAGTCATATCCAGCTATTTCCGTTGAAAATCAAAAATGGCTTTCTGTAGCTCTTCACTATCTTTGGGTATATGTGTTTCATCAATATGACAATAGCAATATTTGCTGCCGTAACTGCACACGTTGAATGTATTGTTCAGAATCTCGCCATATTCCCACCGTGCATTCGGATTCGGTATCCTACCTTCTTGGAGCCACTGCCATTCTGTTTTCATGTTCTCTCGATAAGCCATGTTTTTTTTTCGCTTCTCGTCCCTTTTATCTGATGCTTTTTTGTGCTCTTTTCGTTTAGCTCTAAGCATGTCCTTTGCAGTTTCAGAGTCTTTGTGAACTTCGTTGTCTTTGTAGTATGTTGCTTTCTGCCCGTGAAAACAATTAGTCCAACGTTCTTCACCTACCGCATCAGCGTTAGGTACATAACCCTCTTTTGCCCATTGTAATGCCGTTAATGCTTCCATAGGTCTTATTGTATTAAATCCAATTTATAGCTTCAACTTTCTTAATACATCTACCATCAGGGGGAGTTATTGTGAATCCTCCATATCCTTTGACTGATTCCTGCCGGTATGCCTCCGCAGAAGATGGAGGCAGCGCTTGACAAGACGCAGCCGCCGGGTCTCCACGCAGGGAAGCACCTCCAGGGTCACCACCACCGGCGCGTCCTGCCAGGTGATTCGCGGAAACATCTCTCCGAACTGTCCTTTGGGGATGTAAAGGGCTTCCTCGCCGGTCCACATCCCCGTGTCCCTTTCGGGAGGACAGGTGAAAAGATGTCCCGTACCGTTATAGTCCACGGCAAACCAGTATGTGTTCCTCATCCTTTCTCTCCGTCCTTGTCTTTCCCGGGAAAGGAAACTATGCCTTTTCCCAGCAGGTTCCTCACTTTTGCAATGGAGATGATGCATACAAGATTGTCCGGCTTTCCTTTCACATGGATGTACCATCTTCCGGAATCGTTTCCCGCATCGAAATGCAGGGGTTGGGTACGCGGATACCTGGCATCCAGTTCTTCTATCCGGCAATGAATCTCCTCTTTCAGATCATCCAGTGCGTTCCGGTCCTTGAGCAGGCAGTCCTTGAACTTCAGGATATGGCTCTGGAGCTCGCTGCCTTTCCTATTGACCGACGCATAAGTCTGTATATAATGTATAAAGTACATACTATTATGATTTTAACGGTTTATTCTATTTCCTCGCCCCATAAATCCAGATCACTGGGGGCGGTCCTGATCTGATACGCAAGCCACAGCATGCCCAGTGCATACAGGGCCGCAAATGATATCCACAATACTGTCATATACCACCTCCTTTTATCTGCCGGTTCAGACTGATGTTCCTGCCGTCACCCATGCCTGAGTAATACGCGGAGCGGTCGGTCCGGTCTTTCTCGGATGTGCCTTTGAAGTGCCGGCTCCTATTTTTTCCAGGTACTTGTCAATAAGCGCGTCATGGTAGCATGTTAGGGCGGTTTCCCGTGCTTCACCTTCGGAAGTGGTAGACTCCTTCAGACGCATCAGCTTGCGGATACGTTCCATGATTTTATCCGGTATGTCATTGTTCTGTTTCATGCCTGATCGTTTAATCCTCATCAAAATCATCCTTCTGTAAATCGTAGCCGGTCAGTACGGCTTCTTTCAACAACGTTTTCAGGTCATCTGACAGGCCGGATGACAGCAGTCTTCCGGCAATCTCTTCCGCACGTTCCTCAAGGCTTTTCTTTTCCTCCGTGCAGAAAGTGACCGTACCGAACCGGGTGGTGTATTTCCTGCCTTCTATAGTTATGTCCTGGGAGAAGTTCACGCGGGCGGCATTGCACCTGACAGATTCCCTGGCCAGACGCTTTCCGAGCCATCCGGCAAAGGCCATGAGGCCCGTATGGGAACCGGCGGCCCTGTCCATGCAACGCTCAAGGTTCTGGCTCATGCCCTCCTCGAACATGACCCTCGCAAACGTTCTCCCGGCATTGCAGCCGTTCCGGACTGCCGCATCCCGGTATATTTCCTCAAATGTTTTCATCGTTCTGTTTTTTTGCTCTTCATATTTCATGTCCCGCTGCCGGACACCCGGTCTTCTGCAGGAATTCGTTAAAATCATTGCACCTGGGGTACAGGCGTTCCGACTCGTTCACCAGTATCACGTCTTCAGGAAGGAAGCTCCGTATCTTTCCCAGTGCCCCGCGTCCCGGGGCGTCGTTGTCGAGAAAGGCGTGCACCTTCTCATACTTTGAAAGGAAATCCTTTGAACGGTCCACAATGGCCGTGGAGTTCAATACGCACACGTCCAGCTTTCCAAGTGCGGGCATCTCCGGATGCTCCCTTGCGTACTGCTTGAAACTGAGAAGGTCAAAAAAGCCCTCGAAAACGGCGCAGGACCTGTTGCCTTCACTGATGCAGGTAATATCCTTGGCGTAGGCGCACCCCTTGAACATGCTGTTCCGCAATTCGAAACCCCGGTGGTCGTTGGCGAATCCGAGCGCGTATTTCTCACGCGGATTCCTCTCGAAACAGTAGTGGACCTCCACACAGTATTTACGGACAATCTCCCCGTCAATGCCACGTGAGGCGGCGTAGTCAAGCAGATGCCTGTTCTGAACGGGAATGACCTTCAGGACGGTCATCGGGGCGGCTGCCGGAAGCCTTCCTGACACCGTTTCCGGTTTCCGTATCGAAGGCATGGAAAGCTGCGGGGAGGTCCTCATCCTTCCGAGTTCCTTCATGGCCTGCGGAAAGGAGCAGTTTTCCACACGCATGACCAGATCCACCGCCCTGCCATACGTACCGTCCCCAAAATCATACCAGCGGTTCTCCTCCCTGAAAACCTTGAAGCTCGGGGAAGTATCGGAACGGAAGGGGGAACGGTACATGTCATAGCCGCCGTACCGTCTGGACGGCTCGTAACCGTAATGGGAGAGGATGTCTCCCAACGGGATTGAATTGGCTTCCTGTGATGTCATGGTTATGTCGCTTTAATGGTATTTTCCGTTTGATTCCTGCCGGTCCTCACGGATGGGCAGGATGAGTTCTTTAAATTTATAAATTTATTCCCGCCATCCTCGCGGACAGCTTTTCAGGGTAATTCCATCATATTGTCAACACGGCGTTTCCGGCTCCTATGCGGAAACTGCCTGCCTCATACGGCTCAGGATAAACCTGGTGGGGCTCTTGATCCTCTTGTTCCCCCAGGTCTCCTTCAGGGCGGTGTCCAGCACCATGGGCGCCACGGAGGCGAGCTGCAGGATCTCCTGCTGGTCCCTCACCGCGACCCCCAGAAGCTCGAGCGTCTTGCGGCGGTTGCGCATGGTTTCCTCCTGCCTCCTCTGCCGGTCGGCCTCTCCGTACTCGGCGTTGTATTTGGCGATATAGTTTTCAACGAGAGGATACAGGTAGTTCCCCTTGGTCAGGTGGAAATCACTCTGCAGGATATCCTCGATCGCCTTTCCGACCGGGAATTCGGGATAACAGGCCGAAAGCCGGTATATCCAGCCGGTATAATACTCGTCCACTCCCAGATACTTGAGCTTTCCCGAAAGAGAATCCCTGTCCTCATCCTTCTCCCCTTCACCGGAGGCTTGTGCCGGAGGGGTTGGGGAGGATATTTTATTTTCTTTTATTTTATACGGTTTATTTTCGCGAGTTTTGTCCGCTTCTTCGCGAAGTTCCTTTTCAGCGGCGAACAATGTGCGTATGCGAGTCACGGCCTGCCGGATTTCCTTCCCATCCTCCGGAAGGGAAGCCGGAGATCCGCATTCATGTGCCGGGGTGTCCTGCTGTTCACAAGTGGCATGCGGTATGGTGGCGGACTCCGGTGACGGTTCCGTTTCCAGCAGAAGGATGCTTTCCGGAATGCCGGGCTTGCGGTGGATGGCCTTGCAGATGCCTACATACAGTTCCTGTATCTCCTCACTGGTCAGAATCTGTTTGTCCTGCCACAGTTCTTTGTTGAAAAGGCCCAGTTCGGCGCAGTAGTCGATGATGTCCGAAACCTTTTTCTCATCCATACGGGAATAGTCCGAGATGTCGAACAGACCGTCGGCATCCATAACCATATAGCATCCCTCGACACGGTAGATCTCGTTTACAATGAAATGGAACACACCCCAGCCTTCCATTCCAAATTTATTTTTTAGTCTCTTTACTTTCGGATCATAGAAATGATCGGTTTCGAACCTGAAATAGGTGAAACCCTTTTTAGCTGTTTTTGGCATAAGCTTTATATTTAAAGTGGATAATACATCAGCTGGCCGAAAGCTCGAACTCCTTGGGAATGTCGGGATATCGGGAGAGCAGACCGCAGGATCTGACATGATCCATATAGTTCCGCTGTATGTCAGCGGAAGTCAGGATGCGGTGTTTTTCGTATAGCTCACCGTTGAAAAGTCCGACTTGTATGCAGCCGTTGACAATTCTTGTAACATCTTCCAAAGAGGCATTCCAGTAAGAGGCCACCGCCTGCGCCGTTTCCTCGCACCACAGCAGGAGGTAGCTCCCGTTGTGGAGTGTCTCGTTTACGAGATACCGGTAAATGCTGTAACCGGAAAAACCGTATTGGCGGGTGAGTCTTCTGACTTTCATGTCAGAAAATTGGGAAGTGCTGAGCTCATAGCAAGGATGTGTTCCGCATTCCTGGCGCCGTACAGCCCGTGACAGGCGGCGGCTTGTTCCGTTTGTAAAGCTTTGGGTATTCATATATGATAATGTATAATGTTTACTGTTAAGAATTATGTATATGACGGACCGGGCTCCCACTCCTTGGGAGAATGGGACCGGTGATTATCTGGCCGGAGGAATATGGTGCTTCTTCCGGACGAACTGGACATAATTGTGGACGGTCTTCTCGCAGACGTGCGGAAAGTCCGAATAATGTTCCCGCAAGTAGTCGCCAATGCGGCTGCTGGAAATGGAGGGAAAACTGGTAAGGAGGGATGCGACGGCCTGCTCGTAGGCATGGAGTTTGTAATGCCGTTCTTTGTGCTGGAGGACTTCCTCCAAGCTTAGGGATTGAAGATGTCGTACCGTATTACGGGACACACCAAGACGACGGGCTGTCCGCGCAATGTTGATTCCCCGTGAACGAAGATCAAGGATATTGCTCCATAATATGTATTTTTCTGTTAAATTTGCCGCATCCATAATCTATTAGACAGATTTCGTAATTGGGACATTCCAGATTACGAATCTTTGATGCAGCTAAATTACCGCCCTCATATTTATCCAAGAAGTATTCGTAGAGAGAAGTTTCTCCTTTTAATATCCTATGAATAATATGTGTTTCGTCGTTTTCCATTTTGTCTATTAGACGCAGGGCTGGGAGAGAGGTTACATAAAAAGAGAAAATATTTTTTTCTTTCTCAAAAGTGTAACCTCTTTGGCTACGCAGCGTCTAATGAATACAAAGGAACAAAATTAATAACTTAAATACGAATAAATTATGGGTTACATTACCGGTTGGATTGTTGTAGGTATCATTACATTAGGAATCTACAAATTATTTGAACTTTTTGTTGGTAAGAAAGAGCGTCTTACTATGATAGAAAAATTGGGAGACAAGTTAGATCCTTCCATGTTGGGGAACAGGCTTAGCCTGCCTCTTCCTGTAGGAACTCCTTTCATGTCATCTTCCCCGATTTCTTTCTCGGCCTTGAAATTTGGCTGTTTGTTGCTGGGTATGGGACTAGGGTTGTTGACTGGTTATATTATTTGTGCAACCACGGTTCCCGATTATTTCACAGAGCGTAATTGGCGCATGAGCGAGTTAACTTCATTGATTTATGGTGCAAATGTCTTGCTTTTTGGTGGTTTGGGCTTGGTAGTTGCTTTTATAGTAGAATTGAAAATTTCTCAGAAAAACAGGAAAGATCATACCCGTTGAATAATGAAAGACAATTAGAAAAAAGAAAGAGATGTGTCAAAATTTGAAGTAATTATCAAAACTATCCGAGCTTTGCAGCAAGACAATAGCAGAATTACTTTTGACACATCTCTTTATTAAAAAAGAAGTGATGACCGCTTTACATAGAATGTTGCAATCTCTGTAAAGCGGTATATTTTTTTATTTTTTCAAAGCAGCAATACTTTCTTTTAAAGAAGCTATTTTGCTTTCTGCATCAGCCTGTTTCTTACGTTCCATATCAATAACGTTGGCTGGTGCTTTGCTGACAAATTTTTCATTGCTTAATTTTTTCAATACACTTTGCAAAAAGCCTTCCTGATATTTTAAATCAGCCTCCAGTTTTGCCAGTTCTTCTTCTGTGTTGATTAAATTGCCCAATGGTATGGCATATTCAGTGGTACCTACCATAAATGAGCCGGAGCCGTCAGCTTTATTCTCTACGGCTTCGATAGAAGAGAGGTTACACAATTTAGTAATAACAGGATTGAATGTAGCTACTGGATTTACACCTACTACTTGCAACTCCAAAGTTTCTTTCTGTGCAATGTTTTTCTGTAAACGAATAGTACGGATACCACCGATTACTTCTTTCACTACTTCAAATTCTTTGACGATAATCTCATTACAAGCAGTCGGAATGTTCAATTGCTGGACCATCAGGCTTTCCCCTTCTTTGCGGTCATATATATGTTGCCATAACTCTTCGGTAATGAAAGGCATGAACGGATGCAGCAACTTCAGCAAGTTATCAAAGAAGCCTAAAGTTTTTTCATAGGTCGCTTTGTCAATGGGTTGTCCGTATGCCGGCTTGATCATTTCCAGATACCAGCTTGAGAATTCGTCCCAGAATAATTTGTATACAGCCATCAGTGCTTCGCTCAAACGATATTTGCCGAATAAGTCAGCTACTTCTGCAGCTGTTTTTGCCAACATGGATTCAAACCATTCAGTGGCCAGTCTTGCATATTCGGGCTGTGCAATATCGGCAACTTCCCAACCTTTCACCAAGCGGAATGCATTCCATATTTTGTTATTGAAGTTACGTCCTTGTTCACATAACGCATCATCAAATAAAATATCGTTTCCTGCGGGAGCGGCAAGCATCATACCCATTCGCACGCCATCGGCACCATACTTGTCAATTAGTTCCAACGGGTCGGGTGAATTGCCCAAAGACTTTGACATCTTACGTCCCAGTTTGTCGCGTACGATACCAGTGAAATAAACGTTTTTGAACGGCATATCACCTTTATATTCATATCCTGCCATAATCATTCGTGCCACCCAGAAGAAAATGATATCCGGTCCTGTAACCAAGTCACTAGTAGGATAATAGTAGTTTATTTCTTCATTATTAGGATTATTGATACCGTTAAATAAAGAAATGGGCCACAGCCATGAAGAGAACCAAGTGTCCAGACAGTCATCGTCTTGACGTAAATCTTCCATTTTCAGATTGGTATTACCGGTTTTTTCTTGTGCCAACTTCAAAGCTTCTTCCGCTGTTTCGGCTACTACATAACCGCCTTCGGGCAGAAAGTATGCCGGAATGCGATGTCCCCACCAAAGCTGGCGGCTGATACACCAGTCTTTGATATTTTCCAGCCAGTTTTTGTAGGTGTTCTTGTATTTGGCAGGATAGAATTTCAGTTCATCATTCATTACAGGAGGCAATGCCATGTCTGCAAAATGTTGCATCTTCAAGAACCACTGCATGGACAGTTTCGGTTCGATGGCTACATTGGTACGTTCCGAGAAACCTACCTTATTAGTATAAGCTTCTACCTTTTCCAGCAATCCGGCAGCTTGCAAGTCTTGTTCAATCTGTTTACGTACATCAAAACGGTCCATACCTACATACAGTCCGGCAGCTTCGCTCAATGTTCCGTTATCATTGAAGATATCAATGCTTGGCAAGTTATATTTTTCGCCAAGCATATAGTCATTCACATCATGGGCGGGTGTTACTTTCAGACATCCTGTACCAAATTCAATGTCTACGTAGTCGTCTTCGATAACCGGAATGATACGGTTTACCAGTGGTACAATTACCTTTTTGCCTTTCAGCCATTGGTTTTTCGGGTCATTGGGATTGATACACATGGCAGTATCTCCCATAATTGTTTCGGGACGAGTGGTAGCAACTACCGCATAGCGTCCTTCAGCATCACCTTCTACTTTGTAACGGAGATAATACAGTTTGCTGTGTTCTTCCTTATAAATAACTTCTTCATCACTGAGAGCTGTCAGTGCTTTTGGGTCCCAGTTTACCATGCGTACACCGCGATAGATCAAACCTTTGTTGTAAAGGTCTACGAATACTTTGATGACACTTTCGCTACGTTCTTCGTCCATGGTGAATGCTGTACGGTCCCAATCGCAGGATGCACCTAGTTTGCGCAGCTGTTTCAGGATAATACCTCCATGTTCTTCAGTCCATGCCCAGGCATGTTTCAGGAATTCGTCACGGCTAAGGTCAGTTTTCTTTATACCTTGTCCGGCCAGTTTGTTCACCACTTTGGCTTCTGTGGCAATGGAAGCATGGTCGGTTCCCGGCACCCAGCAGGCATTCTTGCCTTCCATGCGGGCACGGCGTACTAATATATCCTGAATGGTATTGTTTAGCATGTGTCCCATATGGAGTACTCCGGTTACGTTGGGTGGTGGAATGACGACTGTGTAAGGTTCACGTCCGTCGGGTTTTGAACTAAAGAGTTTGTTGTCCAGCCAATACTGATACCATTTTCCTTCCACGTCAGCGGGATTGTACTTACTTGCTAATTCCATTTTATATTTTATTTATTTAATTGATTATCGCATAATTGAGTGCAAAATTAATAAAAGTCGTTGGATTATTATGTACTTTTGCACTACAAAATGATATTAATAAACTGATTATGCATACAAGAAAAGAACAAATGGAAGCATTTGGCCGCTTCCTCGATATTTTAGACGAGTTGCGAGAGAAGTGTCCTTGGGATCGGAAACAGACGAATGAAAGTCTGCGTCCTAATACGATTGAAGAAACTTACGAACTTTGTGATGCTTTGATGAAGGATGACAAGAAGGATATCTGTAAAGAGTTGGGTGATGTGTTGTTGCATGTGGCCTTTTATGCAAAGATAGGTAGTGAAACAGGAGATTTTGATATCAAGGATGTGTGTGACTGTCTTTGTGAGAAGCTGATTTTCCGTCATCCTCATGTTTTTGGCGAAGTGAAAGCCGAGACTGCCGAGAAGGTGACTGAAAATTGGGAACAGTTGAAGATGAAGGAAAAGGATGGTAACAAAATGGTTTTGAGTGGAGTACCTTCTGCTTTGCCTTCGCTAATCAAGGCATACCGCATTCAGGATAAGGCCCGCAACGTGGGATTTGATTGGGAGGAGCGTTCGCAGGTTTGGACTAAAGTAAAAGAGGAGATCGGCGAGTTTGAAGCTGAGGTGGAGAACATGGATAAGGAGAAGGCGGAAGCGGAATTCGGTGATGTAATGTTCAGTCTTATAAACGCGGCCCGCCTTTACAAGATTAATCCGGATAATGCATTGGAACTCACTAACCAGAAGTTTATCCGTCGTTTCAATTACTTAGAGGAACACACCATCAAACAGGGAAAGAACTTGAAGGATATGACTTTGGAAGAAATGGATGCTATATGGAATGAGGCTAAAAAGGAAGAAAAATAGTAGGGTTGGAATTGTTTTTTATGATGTGCGCTATTTTTGTCTTGCTTGTTTTTCTGTTTTAATCAGGGACATTCATTAAATATTACAAAATCAGCCAACTAATTCATACACAAAGTATTGCGAATTAGTTGGCTTTTTTGTATCTTTAGGTATTCCCCCGAAAATAAGGTTTGACGGCCAAAACGGGGGAAATATCCAAACTAATAAGATATGGCAAAGATAGTGAATATTTCAGAAATTCACCCTACTTTGGGTTTTACAGAATTTGATATTCTGGAAAAATACCGCAAGAGTTTTAATGAGAGTGAGCTTGGCAAGCTTCATTCGGTCTTTCCGTTTGAATGTATGGCAAAAGCCGCCGGCCTGTCGGACCGGCGCCTGGGACGCAGGAACATCTTCAGTCCTTCGGCTAAGATTGCCCTCATGGTTCTGAAGGCATACACCGGATTCTCTGACAGGCAGCTGGTGGAACATCTTAACGGGAACATACACTACCAGATGTTCTGCTGGATTATGATTCCCCGTCCTTTCCCATAACCAACTTCAAGATAGTCAGTGCTATCCGCAATGAGATGGCATCCCGCCTTGACATTGATTCTTTCCAGGAGCTCCTGGCTTCACACTGGAAACCTTATCTTGATAACCTTCACGTCTGCATGACCGATGCCACATGCTATGAAAGCCACATGCGTTTTCCTACGGACATGAAACTCCTTTGGGAAAGCCTCGAATGGCTCTACAGGCATATATGCCGGCATTGCAGGGAGCTGGGCATAAGGCGTCCGCGCAACAAATACAGGAATGTGGCGGAATCCTATCTGTCCTACTGCAAGAAAAGAAAGAGGAGAGCTTCAAGGACAAGAATGCTTAAGCGCCGTATGATCAAGCTTCTTGAAAAGCTCCTCAGTCAAAGGGATGGGATCCATAGCGAGTACGGTGCTTTACTCCGATATACCCAGGATTACCATAAGCGTCTTTCCATCATCAGAAAGGTGCTTGTACAAGAAAAGGAAATGTTTGAAGGGCGGAAAGTCAGTGACCGCATCGTCAGCATTGACCGTCATTATGTACGTCCCATCGTCAGAGGCAAGGAAACCAAGTCCGTCGAGTTCGGTGCAAAGGTCAATAATATACAGATAGACGGCATATCGTTCATCGAACACCTCTCGTTCAAGGCATTCAATGAGGGTATACGCTTGAAGGACTGTATCCGTATGCAGCAGAAGCTTATGAATGTAAGGGTAAGATGTGTGGCTGCCGATTCCATATATGCCAATAATGCCAACAGAAAGTTCTGTACAAAATATGGGATATCCACATCCTTTGTGCGCAAGGGAAGGGCGGCAAAGGATGAGCCTTTGAGGAAGGTGCTTAGAAGCGAACTCTCAAAAAAGAAAGGGCAACACGGCTTGAAGGAAGCTTCGGCACTCAAAAGCAACATTACTCGCTCTCAAGGATAAAGGCCAGAAACAGGAAGACGGAAATACTGTGGATTTTCTTTGGAATACATACGGCAAATGCCATACTGATAATAGAAAAAATCAGAAACAAAACAGCTAAAGCAAAGCATGATATGATTTTACTCACAGAATCAGAAGAGGTCATCAGACTTCTTCCGGAACGTCATGTCCTGTCGGATAGAAGTATGTGAGAAAGCACGGAAAAATGACAATAAGAATGGCATATGAAATGGTCATGCCCTATCATCTTCATATGCCATCTTATTTTTTAGAGACATTTACTGAATATCCCTAATCAATAAAGGGTATTGTATTTATTCTAGGTAATTTAATGTATGGTGATATCAAATTGTGTTCTATAAGAATGAGGGGCTGTCTTTTTTATGACAGCTCCCCATTCTTTATGAAATAAGTTTTATATGAATTTTATTCTACCCATTCTTTGATGGCTTGTGAAGGATCAGGATTTAAAACAGCACCTTTGTTGAATACATTTTCATAAAGACTGATAAAGATATTCATCCAGGGCGCACAGTAGCCTTCTATTGAATTAAATCGATATCCGATAGGAGCATTAGTACCCGGATAACCACGAACAACTTGTAACTCTAACCGTTTGTAATCCCAAAAGATGATCCCTTCACCCCAGAATTCAATACGTTTCTGTTCAACAACCTTCTTTTGAAACTCTTTTAGATCATTTACTTTACATGTATAGCTACCCACAGAAGTATTATAACGAAATGTGTTTACGAAATCTTCTAATTTAGAAATACCGGCTGCTAATCCTTGGCTCATTCCTATTGCTTCGGCTTCGATTAAATACATTTCCTCTATACGCATTAACGGATAGTCAACGGCAGCTCCGATTGTATAATCGTTCATTTCTCCATTTTTAGGTCGGAATTTGATACCTGTATATGGAGGCATATCAGCGAAATCATCATCGGTCAACAAAGTTCTATATTTAGTTCCGGGAGCTTTGTGTGCATCTTCAGGAGCAATCCAAGTTGTTTTTCGCCAGTCTGCATTTGGTATTTGATCGAACAATTTTCTGCCGATAAGCTTGTATCCTTGCCATTTTCGGTTACCGTAACCGAAAGTTTGTTCAGGACACATGCTTCCGGCAAAGTTGAGCCAATAGCTATGTACATCCTCGGTAGTCATGATGGATCCCCATACCCATGAATTGGTTAGTACACTGTTGAAGCCGGTAGTATAGCTGTCTCCACCAAACCATTCCTTTTCGGTCAGAGGCATTGCTCCGCTTTCGTTAATGACTTTGCGTGCGTATTCGGCTGCTTTAGTGAAACAAGTTTCTTTTGATGCAATGTTTAAATCTGTATTGTTGTTTAGGGTGTTGAGATCTTCAGGGTAAAGTTCGAAACGAGATCCCATTTCCAGCCACATACGTGCCATCAGACCATGGACAACTGGGGTACAGGGCAAGTTTTTGGTTGGGCGTTGATAATCACTCAAAAGCTCCTCAGCTGAGGCTAGGTCATCTAATATGAATTTGTATACGGCATAGAAGGGAGCACGTGGATTATTACGCCCTTCTTCTTCTGTGGTTTCAGCGGTAATAATAGGTACGGTTATGCCATATAAATTTTTACTGGCTGCTTCTGCATCTAATTTCTCTACTCCTGTTTTTTTATATTCATACATTCGGACTAAGTCCATGTATATCATGGCTCTATAAGATAGGCATATACCTTTATAATACTTGTTTTCGGGTGCATCATCTGCTTTTTCTAAAGCACTCAGTGCATTATTTACATTATTCAGAAACTTGTAGTTATAATACCAAATGGTATTGACAACATCGGCATCACCCAAATCATTACATACTCCATAAGTATCAAAAAAGTCAAATTTGGGTTCGTGGCAGAAGAAGTCTTCGCATGCACTTTCTCTGATTAAATTATATCCACTATATCCAAAATCATGATAAAATTGTGGACCGTAACTTCTAAATGCATTAATAAATGCGACTACTGAATTTACCATTGCGCTGATAGCTTGGTCAGATTTTCCTATTTGGTCTATGGTAGCTGTGCTACTTTCTGGAAATACCTCTTCGATACAACTGTTTAAGCTTAATGCTGATGACAGACATGCAGCAATCATTAGTTTGGTAATATATTTCTTTTTCATATTCTTGATTGTTTATGTGTTGATTAGAATTGTAAACTTAGACCGGCGGAGAATGCGCGTACGGCTGAATATTCTCCGGATGAATCTTTATTTCCGTTCCATGTTACGCGTGAATCGAAACCTTTTCTTTTTGACCAATAATAAACATTGTCACAGGCCACATAAATGCGCAGATTAGTTAGATATAGACTTCTAAGTGTTTTTTTGCTGAAAGTATATCCTAATTGAATGTTTTGAATACTTATGGAAGATGCATTAGTTAGAAACCTGTCGGATGTTTTTACACTGTACAGGTCATTGAATTGCCATTGTGGAATATCACTTTGAGTATTCTCCGGGCTCCATGCTTTATAAATATCTTTGTGAACATTGTATCCTAAATGAGTTGAAGTAGGAGGTGACATTAATGCTTGGTAACCATAGTCGTATGCCTGACCTCCTATACTGTAGTTTATTTGTGCAGAGAAATCAAAACCATAAAATGAAAGAGAGGTATTGATACCACCGTATAGGTCTGGAACAGCGTCACCACATAAGTATAGATCAGCTTGAGAATAGGTTGTTGTTGTTTTCATTTCACCGGTTTGCTTATCTGTATAATACCATTGTGGTTTGCCTTCTTCGGACACACCTGCATATTTTTGAACATAGTTAGTATACATTGGAAGTCCTTCTCCGTAATAATACAGACCGTTTACATAACCGGCATGTCCATCTATAATGTCTGTTTTTTTACTTTCTGCAAGACGGCTGATCTTATTTCTATAATGTGTTGCATTAAAGCCAATATTCCATGTTACGTTTCTAGTCTTGACTGGTATATATTTTAAATCAATTTCAACACCTTTGTTATTCATGTCACCAATATTGTCATAATAGCCTGAGTACCCTAATGATAAAGGTACAGAAAAACGGTTAAGCATATCAGTTGTTCTGCGATTGAAATATTCTATGCTGCCACTTAATCTGCCTTTTAATAGTTCGAATTCTATACCTAAATTTATATTTGTATTGGTTTCCCAGGTAATATTTTTATTTCCTTTTCTGGAAAAACCTAATGATAACTCATTATTGCTGTTATTGATATTGTAAGTATCTACATATAAGAAATCGTCTATTCTGTCATTACCCTGTTGACCTACAGAAAACTTTAGTTTTAATAAATCGAGCCATTTAATGTCATCCAACCATTTTTCTTTGGTAAGAATCCAAGCAGTTCCCACAGAGTAGAAATTACCCCAGCGATTATCCGGGTGAAAGCGGGAAGAGGCATCGCGCCGGTAAGAAAGTTGGAAAAAATATTTGCCGTCATAGTCGTACATACCTCGGAATAAATATCCTTCAGTATTGTATTTACTCTTATAGGATGACTCATCGTTGGTACCACTGATGGCACCGTTTAATTCTTGATTCTGAAAAAAAGAGAACATACTGTTTTTGGCTGCGTATAATTCTTCATAAACGTTATTAAAGCTTTCATGACCTGCCATCAATGAAACGTTATGTAATCCGAAGCTATGATTATAATTTAATATTTGTTGTAGGTTGAGGGTTGTTCGACGCCAATGCTGGACATTGATGCTTCCATTCAAAGAATTTGCTGTTCCATAAAAAGGATTTAAAGCATTTTTGTACCGGCTGTCACGTATCGAAGTGCCTGCATTGAATGTGAATTTGAAGTCTTTCAGGAAATTAACATCTATAAATGCGTCTCCATTCAAAGTATTTGCAGAGGTGTTATATGTATCGAGCTGACTTAATTTTATTCCGTTAGAGTTCGGGTTGATAGGACGGTTTAGAGGACCTTGGTTGGATACTCCGAAATCGTACATGTCACCATTTTTATCCTGCATGATCTTACCATTTGTATCACGTAGGTAAAGTGGATATATGGGAGCTGTATTGAAAGCTTGGCTAAAACCGCCAGCGGCTGAATTCTGTATTGAATGTGTATAACTGATGTTGGCGCCAAATCTCATCCACGGTTTAGCCTGATATGTGGTTTTCAAACGACCGGTGATACGGCTATAATCAGACCCTTCTGCTATACCGTCTTCATCTAAATATCCAAAAGAAGCATAGATTTGTGCTTTATCACTTCCGCCTGAAATATTGACGTTGTATTCTTGGCGTAATGCTGTATGATATACAGCATCGACCCAATTGTCGGGAGTGAGATAATAACCGTTTACTATCCGTCCTAATTTTGCATTAGGATTAAGAAGACCGTTTTTACCAATCAGATATTCTCCTTCAGGATATGAATATACGTTGTAGGATAAACCACCGGTTTGACTGTTGGTTCCTATCATATTAGTATTTGCGCTGACATATGCTTGGTCAGGAGTTTGTCCTTGGGCATTTAAATAATAATTGTATAATGCTTTATAGTGTGCTTGATAATATTCTCCTGGATCTTTTATGTAGTCATATTCTATTTCACCACGGGTATTGGCACTCCATTTAGCGTCTACTGTGATTTTTGCATCGCCTGCTTTAGCTGATTTTGTTGTTATAATTATGACACCGTTAGCACCTCGAGCACCATAAAGAGCTGTGGATGCTGCATCTTTTAGTACAGAAATAGATTCTACATCTGCTGGATTGATGTTATTCCATCCTCCTTCGTATGGCATACCGTCTAATACGATGAGGGGATCTGTTTTTGCGCTCATTGAACTGATGCCACGTATCAGAATGCTTGGAGTTTCTCCAGGCTGCCCATTTGTCATTGTCATTTGTAGGCCTGCCACTTGTCCAGATAAACTTTCTATGACATTAGTAACCGGACGTTTAGTTATTTGTTCTGTATGAATCATTTTTGCAGATCCTGTAAAAGCTGATTTTTTTGCAGTACCATAAGCAACTACCAAAACTTCTTCCATCACTTCTGTTGTTGAAGTCATAACAATTTTCATTTCCGGCTTGATGGTTACTTCTTGGGTTTCCATTCCAATGAAAGAAACAATAATTGTTTTGTTGGTAGGTGAGATGTTTGTAAGTGTGAACTGACCATTGATGTCGGTGATTGTTCCATTGGTTGTTCCTTTTACCAATACGGAAGCTCCGATTACCGGTTCGTTGTTTTCGCTTGAGATAACGGTTCCTTTCACTGTTACCTGTGCTTGTGCATGGCTTATTCCTACGAATAAGCATACGAATAGTAGTAATAGTGTCTTTTTCATAATGTTTGTAATAGATTTGTGAGTTTATGGTTTGTACAAACCTAGGAATAAAATCTAATAAATCAAAATATTTTCGATGGCAAATGTTTAAAAATAAAAGTATATTCTAATCAATGTAATAAAAACTTAAACAAGCAAGAAAATTAACTTGTTTTTATAAAAGAAACATCTTAATCATTTTGTCGTTCCGCTGAACTTTTTAAATACAAAAATCCCCAAATCTAAGTTGATTGATAGATTTGGGGAAAAAGTTGGAAATATCTCTTGTTGCTTTTATTTTTTTTGAGATTGGTGCATAATTTTTAAGATATCACGGTGGAATTTAATCTCTGCACGTTGTAACTTATATATTTTCTTGGGAGATAAGATTTTTTTAAAGCGCTGTAGATATTCCAAATCCAATTTATCGGCTTCAATCCTTGCTTTGACAATACCTTCTATAATTTGTTCGTATTCGGCATCGGTTGTTTTAGGATTTTTGCCTTTGCGTGCTTGCTCCCATGCTTTATCATTTACTGTTTTTTTACGGTCTTGTAATTCGAAGTAGATAGGGAAGAATTTAGTGGCCTCTTCTTGCGTTATTTCTGCTTTTTGCGTGAGATATGCTTCTTGTCTAGCTCTGAATTCTTCTTTGGTGAAACCAGGTTTCTTTTTGTCTTGCGCCTGTAGCGAAATGCTTATATATAAAGTGATAAGCAAGGTTGCCAGTCTTTGTATCATGTGGTTATTATTTAATTATACATATCTGAATTTGCATCTGTCAAGTATTGATAGAGCGTATAATCATCCATCATGGAATGATCTAAAATCGTTTCAATATATTCGTCTGAGAATTGTTCAGTTTCCGCTGCTGTAAAAATAGGAGTGTCTTGTTTAGGGGGACCTACAACAACTCTGACGCTGAACATCAATCCACAAAACATAGCTGCCATATATATCCAAGGCTTGATACGTTGCCAAGTAGTTATTGTTTCTTGCGGAGTAGAAGTTTGTTCCTTCTCCGGCAATTTATTCATCAACTCTTTTGAGAAGTTGTCGAAATAACCTTCGGGTACCATGAATGGATTTTTTGTCCCGCATTTTTTTAATAGTTCATCTTCTTCCTTCATAGTGGTTCTCCTTTCTTTGTTAGATACATTTCTTTTAAAAAGGTTTAAAGGCATTCTTTTAAAAAGTTCTCTATTTTTTTCACTGCATGGTGGTAGGAGGCTTTCAGTGCCCCTATACTTGTTCCTAATATTTCAGACATGTCTTCATATTTCATTTCTTGAAAGTATTTTAAATTGAATACTATACGCTGCTTTTCAGGGAGCGTCAGTAATGCTTTTTGAAATAATATTTGAGTTTCATCTCCATTAAAATATGTATTACTTTCCAGTTTGTTCACCATATCTGCATCAGCGTCGTCTATGGATAATTGGTTGGTGGCACGTTGTTTATTTAAAAAGGTCAAGCATTCATTCAAAGCTATGCGGTAAAGCCAGGTCGACATTTTGGCTTCGGCACGAAAATACTCTAGATTAGTCCATGCTTTGATAAATGTATTCTGTAACAGATCATTGGCATCTTCATGAGAAAGTACCATCCGGCGTATCTGCCAATATAGCTGTTCGCTGTATTCGTTGACAATACATTCGAAGGCTTCTTTTTGTCGTGCCGGGTCCTGTAATAACGCTATTATTTCTTTCTCATTATAAGTGTTCATGTTCCTATTTTTAAATTAGATATCCGGTTTATGTTATGGTTTAATGGATTCTATTGAAATTTTTAATGTTTCCCGTGCAAGTAGAGTGTTAGGAAAAATATCCGATGCTTCCTGTAACAATATGCTTTCATCTTCGTAGCGGGCTGAAAAATGTCCTATAAGAAGTTGTTTTACTTTTGCGGTACGGGCGATTTCTCCAGCTTGCGAAGCAGTTGTGTGAAAGGTTTCTTTCGCACGGGCTTGTTCGCTTTGTGCAAAGGTGGCTTCATGAAATAACAGGTCCACTCCGTATATTTGTTCTATGATATGTGGCAAATAAATAGTATCTGAACAATAGGCATATCGGCGGGGAAGGGCAGAAGGGATAGTCAATTTGTTGTTTGGTACTATTTTTCCGTCCGGTAATGTGTAATCGGCGCCATTCTTTATCCGGTTGAGTTCGTATACGGGGATTTCATAAAAGTCAATCATGTCGCGACGAATATGGGCGGGGATCTGTTTCTCTGAAAAGAGGAATCCGCATGTTGGTATCCGATGACGTAAGGGAATTGTTTCTATGGTTAGCGAACGGTCATCATAAATTATTTCAGCTTTGCCCGGATCAAAAGTTTGGAAAACGACTTTGTAACTCATACCTTTGCAAAAAAAGTCGAGTTGTGGAGTAAGAAGACGTTCTAATTCTGCGTGACAGTGAATATAGAGTGTGGCTGTCCTTCCCAGCATACCGAAAGTTGATATCAGTCCCATTAGTCCGAAACAATGATCACCGTGCAAATGTGAAATGAATATATGGTTTAGCCGGGTGAATTTCAGTTTTGATTTGCGTAATTGCATCTGTGCTCCTTCACCACAGTCTATCATAAATAGTTTTTCACGGATATTTACGACTTGTGATGTTGCAAAATGCCGTGTGGTCGGCAATGCTGACCCGCATCCTAATATATGTACTTCAAATTTCTCCATCGTTACAAAGATACTATCTTTTTTGAATGGAAAATAAAAAATGCCGTAAAAACGGCATTATAGGATTGAACTATTTCTTAAGTTTTATTTTCACAGCATTCATGCCACGTGACCCTTTTTCCAGTTCAAAAGTCACGATGTTATTTTCTATGATATTATCTATCAGTCCACTAATATGAAAGAAGTATTTCTCTGCATTTTTCAAATCTTTTACAAATCCATATCCTTTGGATACATTGAAGTGTTCTATTCTTCCTTCATGTACTAGTTCTATCGGTTCTTCAGTTCTACGAGGAGTTGAAACTTCAATGGTGGACATATCCACTTCTTGTGGTTTATTATTAGGAGTGGGAGGAGTATCGGTTATCATACCGTTCTCGTCTACATAGGCAATCATATCTTCAAAGGAAGATGTGCCGTTACTTTTTCTTTCTTCTTTTTTTTGCTGTTTTGCTAAACGCTTTTCTTGTTTTTTCTTTTCTAGATCTCGTTTGGTAAATGAAATAGGTTTCGCCATTTGATTCTTTTTAAATTAGTAATATACAGTTCGGCCTGCTACGGGGAAGTGTATGGAATTAATAGTGAGGTAATAAGAAAACGGGGGAGAAGTCGTTATGAAATACTAACTCGAAATTTTATTACTCTATAAAGATACGGTTTTATTACGGATATCCCATAGAATATTTTCCTTTTTAAGAAATAATGGCATAAAAAAAGGATGCATTTTAATAAATGCATCCTTTTGGCTTATCTTAAAGTAAACTGATTACTTCTTTTTGTTTTCCAACTGTTCTTTCAAAGCAGCCAAAGCATCGATATCGCCTAAAGTGGTAGAGGCTGCCTGATTTTGGATAGCAGGAGCTTCTTCTCTCTTAGTTGTTTTCTTTGCATTAGAAGCTGCTTTCTTTTCAGCTCTTTCTTCTGCCTTGGCAGCATCTTCGAAAATGCGGCTGTGAGACAGGATGATTCTCTTGGCATCCTTGTTGAATTCAATTACTTTGAATGACAGTTTTTCATCCAATTGGGCTTGAGAGCCATCTTCTTTTACCAAGTGTTTCGGAGTTGCAAAACCTTCTACACCATAAGGAAGAGCTACAACAGCACCCTTATCCAACATTTCGATGATAGTACCTTCGTGTACAGAACCTACAGTAAATACAGTTTCGAATACATCCCAAGGATTTTCTTCCAACTGTTTGTGACCAAGGCTCAAGCGACGGTTTTCTTTGTCGATTTCCAATACTTGAACTTCGATATCTGCACCGATCTGAGTGAATTCAGAAGGATGTTTTACTTTCTTAGTCCAAGACAGGTCAGAGATGTGGATCAATCCGTCTACACCTTCTTCGATTTCTACGAATACACCGAAGTTAGTGAAGTTACGAACTTTTGCAGTGTGCTTGGAACCTACAGGATACTTTTCTTCGATAGTTTCCCATGGATCTTGTTTCAGCTGTTTGATACCCAAAGACATCTTACGTTCGTCACGGTCAAGTGTCAGGATAACAGCTTCTACTTCGTCACCTACCTTCATGAAGTCCTGAGCAGAACGCAAGTGCTGTGACCAAGACATTTCTGAAACGTGGATCAAACCTTCTACGCCGGCAGCGATTTCGATGAATGCACCGTAGTCAGCCATAACAACAACTTTACCTTTCACCTTGTCACCTACCTGCAAGTTAGCATCCAAAGCATCCCATGGGTGCGGAGTCAGTTGTTTCAAACCAAGAGCGATACGTTTCTTTTCGTCATCGAAGTCAAGGATAACAACGTTCAACTTCTGGTCGAGTTCTACAACTTCTTTCGGATCGCTTACACGGCCCCAAGACAGGTCAGTGATGTGAATCAAACCGTCTACGCCACCAAGGTCGATGAATACACCGTATGATGTGATATTTTTAACAGTACCTTCCAGTACTTGTCCTTTTTCAAGTTTACCGATGATTTCTTTCTTCTGCTGTTCAAGTTCAGCTTCGATAAGAGCTTTGTGAGAAACAACAACGTTTTTGAATTCCTGGTTGATTTTAACCACTTTGAATTCCATTGTCTTACCTACAAATACATCGTAGTCGCGGATAGGTTTCACATCAATTTGAGAACCCGGCAAGAATGCTTCGATACCGAATACGTCCACAATCATACCACCCTTAGTGCGGCACTTGATGTAACCCTTAATAATTTCTTCATTTTCAAGAGCAGCGTTTACGCGGTCCCAAGAACGAGTAGCACGTGCTTTTTTGTGTGACAGAATTAACTGTCCTTTTTTGTCTTCCTGATTTTCAATGTATACTTCTACAGTATCACCTATTTTCAAATCTGGATTGTAACGGAATTCATTTAAAGGAATGATACCGTCTGATTTGTAGCCGATATTGACAACTACTTCGCGTTTGTTCATTGCAATAACAGTACCGTCTACAACCTCGCGGTCGTTTACTTTGTTCAGCGTACCGTCATAAGCTTTTTCAAGATCTTCGTGGCTCATGCTGGTTACAGCTTCGCCATTTTCATAAGCATCCCAGTTGAAATCTTCAACAGGAGTGATGTTTTTTAAATTTTCCATTAATAAAATTGTTAAAATTCTCAGTTAATTACGTTAGACATTATATTGTTTATCTAATTTCGGGCGCAAAGATACAACAAAATACTGAAACACAAACAAGTTTACTGAAATTTCTTGCTGATTAAAATTTAAATGGGATATAATCGTTGTTTTTAATTTATGTTTGTACATTTGTAGAAATTTAACCTATTAAAATATGGTAGCGTTCATTTTAGTTTGTTTGGTTCTACTTTTAGGTCTTTTATGGGGATGGGAAACAAGAAAGAGGAAAAGTTGGGAACAGGAGTTCGTTAAGAAGAAAAATGGGGTGTGTTTTGTGAAAAAAAATTCGGATACCATATTGTATAATGTGGGTGCATATATAATTTGGGTTGATCGGAATTTTTTGGTTGAAAAGACCAATTACTATAATTTGAATAATACTTCTGAAAGATAAGCGGAAAGTAATGTCCAGAGGCTTTAACGGTTATTTGTGGGATATTCAGTAAATGTCTCTAAAAAATAAGATGGCATATGAAGATGATAGGGCATGACCATTTCATATGCCATTCTTATTGTCATTTTTCCGTGCTTTCTCACATACTTCTATCCGACAGGACATGACGTTCCGGAAGAAGTCTGATGACCTCTTCTGATTCTGTGAGTAAAATCATATCATGCTGCTTTAGCTGTTTTGTTTCTGATTTTTTCTATTATCAGTATGGCATTTGCCGTATGTATTCCAAAGAAAATCCACAGTATTTCCGTCTTCCTGTTTCTGGCCTTTATCCTTGAGAGCGAGTAATGTTGCTTTTGAGTGCCGAAGCTTCCTTCAAGCCGTGTTGCCCTTTCTTTTGAGAGTTCGCTTCTAAGCACCTTCCTCAAAGGCTCATCTTTGGCCGCCCTTCCCTTGCGCACAAAGGATGTGGATATCCCATATTTTGTACAGAACTTTCTGTTGGCATTATTGGCATATATGGAATCGGCAGCCACACATCTTACCCTTACATTCATAAGCTTCTGCTGCATGCGGATACAGTCCTTCAAGCGTATACCCTCATTGAATGCCTTGAACGAGAGGTGTTCGATGAACGATATGCCGTCTATCTGTATATTATTGACCTTTGCACCGAACTCGACGGACTTGGTTTCCTTGCCTCTGACGATGGGACGTACATAATGACGGTCAATGCTGACGATGCGGTCACTGACTTTCCTCCCTTCAAACATTTCCTTTTCTTGTACAAGCACCTTTCTGATGATGGAAAGACGCTTATGATAATCCTGGGTATATCGGAGTAAAGCACCGTACTCGCTATGGATCCCATCCCTTTGACTGAGGAGCTTTTCAAGAAGCTTGATCATACGGCGCTTAAGCATTCTTGCCCTTGAAGCTCTCCTCTTTCTTTTTCTTGCAGTAGGACAGATAGGATTCCGCCACATTCCTGTATTTGTTGCGCGGACGCCTTATGCCCAGCTCCCTGCAATGCCGGCATATATGCCTGTAGAGCCATTCGAGGCTTTCCCAAAGGAGTTTCATGTCCGTAGGAAAACGCATGTGGCTTTCATAGCATGTGGCATCGGTCATGCATACGTGAAGGTTATCAAGATAAGGTTTCCAGTGTGAAGCCAGGAGCTCCTGGAAAGAATCAATGTCAAGGCGGGATGCTATCTCATTACGGATGGTACTGACTATCTTGAAGTTGGTTATGGGAAGGGACGGGGGAATCATAATTCCACAGAAAATCTGGTAGTGTATGTTCCCGTTCAGATGTTCCACCAGTTGCCTGTCGGAGAATCCGGTGTATGCCTTCAGGACCATAAGGGCGATCTTTGCGGAAGGACTGAATCTGTTCCTGCGTCCCAGGCGCCGGTCCGACAGGCCGGCGGCTTTTTGCCATACATTCAAACGGAAAGACCGAATGAAGCCTGCCAAGCTCACTCTCATTAAAACTCTTGCGGTATTTTTCCAGAATATCAAATTCTGTAAAACCCAAAGTAGGGTGAATTTCTGAAATATTCACTATCTTTGCCATATCTTATTAGTTTGGATATTTCCCCGTTTTGGCCGTCAAATCTTATTTTCGGGGAATACCTAAAAAGATACAAAAAAGCCAACTAATTCGCAATACTTTGTGTATGAATTAGTTGGCTGATTTTGTAATATTTAATGAATGTCCCTATTTGTCCAAGCCTCTGAACAAAGAAGCTTTGTTTGATATGCTCCGCCAAATGGGAATTTAATCTTCCAAAGAGTAATCAATGGTGGTTACAACGCGGATGCGTTTGATGTAAGGAGTGTTGGCGTCACGATCCTCAATGCTGAATTGTCCCTGATAGGCTCTTTTTATCTTACCAAGTTCGCTGTCCGAGTCCTTGGCGAATTTAACGGCTGCCGCCCGTGCGTTTTTAGTTGCTTCCTCTATCATTTGAGGCTTGATGTCGTTTAAACCGGTGTAGTCATATTGCACATTGTAACGATAATCTCCACCCGTAATAGCGATACCTTGCTTTAAGAGTTCGCTTTGTTCGCTGATCATCTTTCTCACCAGGTCTACTTTAGTTGAAGTAACCGTGATGACAGAGGTCACATTATAGCGGAAGGGAACTGAATTATTATTATAACGTTCGGCTTGCATGTCTATAATTTCCGGTGCATTGATACTGATTTCGTTTTCAGTGATTCCTTTCTGTTTCAAAAAGCCGACAATTGCTTGGTTGGTTGCATTTATCTTGTTATATAAGGTCGGGAGGTCATTTCCCAGGTCTTTATACATCAAAGGCCAAGTTACTTTATTGGCCGGCACCTCCATTTCTGCCAGACCTTTCACATTCACTACTCTGTCTTTACCAGAGAAAGTATCCAATCCCTGTTTGATAAAATACCCCATCACCAACATGCCTATAGCAAGGATGACGGCTTCCAGTTTCCAACTTTTCATACTTCAGTTGTTTTTAGTGATACAATTATTTGTTTTGTAAGCGTCCAATGCCTTTTTAACAGAACCCTGTTCTTGCAGTAATTGTTTTGCTTCTGCTTTATTAATATGTAATTCGTCAATCAGCATTTGCACTCCTCGGTCTATAAGTTTTCGATTGCTGAGTTGCATGTTTACCATCCGGTTTCCTTTTACTCTGCCCAGTTTTATCATGACGGTGGTACTTATCATATTCAGTATCATTTTTTGCCCTGTGCCGCTCTTCATGCGCGAGCTGCCTGTGATAAATTCCGGACCTACTATCATTTCGATGGGTATATCTGCCACACTCGAGAGGGGAGAGCCCGGATTACTGCTGATGCTTGCTGTTAATATTCCGTGTTCTCTTGCTTTTTGCAGTGCTCCTATTACATAAGGAGTTGTTCCCGATGCCGCTATGCCTATCAGAATGTCTTTATTTGTGATGTGATGGTCTTGCAGTTCCATCCAGCCTTTTTGACTATCATCTTCAGCATTTTCTACGGGACGTCTCAAAGCCTGTTCGCCACCGGCTATAATACCTATGACACAGGTATCAGGCATACCGAAAGTGGGTGGAATTTCAGAAGCGTCCAATACTCCTAGGCGTCCACTGGTTCCGGCTCCCAAATAGAATATGCGTCCTCCTTGATGCATACGTTCTACTATTTCATTTACTAGTTTTTCAATTTGTGGTATGCAGGCATGAACGGCTGAGGCTACTTTCCGGTCTTCTTCGTTGATACCTTCCAGTAACTCTCTGACGGATTTTTGTTCCAAATCCTCATGTATGGACGGTTGTTCGGTTATTTTTATAAAATTCATACTTCGAAATGATAATCCTTTAATCCTTCCAGTGGACTTTTTAAAACTTTTCCGATGGACACATTCAGTCTTAGAGCTGCTTCTTTTACTTCTTCTTGAAAGAAAAATGCAATAGAACCTGTGAAATGTACAAGAATATCATGATATTCGTATTGCATAACATTACGGGTGAAGAAATCAGTGAAGCAGGAAATTAATAGATTCCGTATCTCTGGTCTGTGCTTGTGGGCGAAAAGAAAAGGAGTCAGACCCGCCAGAAAGCGGTTGGCTAAAGGCTGTCGGTATACTTTATCTAAAATCAGCGCCGGGGTCAAATCGTATTCTTTAAGGAAATCTTGGCAAAGGTCATCGGGAAGTTGGTGTTTCAGTAAATCACCTACCAGACGTTTCCCTAATACGGCTCCGCTACCTTCATCTCCTAAAATATACCCTAACGGAGAAATATTAGCTGTTATTTTTTTCCCGTCATAAAAGCAAGAGTTGGATCCGGTTCCTAAAATACATGCAATTCCTGCCGTTTTACCACATAGGGCGTGGGCGGCACCTAACAAGTCACTTTCGACAAGGATATTCGCTTTGGGGAAGTTCTGCGCCAAAGCTGTTTTCACTATATTCGTCTTTTCGGGAATACATCCTGCACCATAGAAATAAATAGTTGTAAATTCAGTGGTGTCTCCCAACTGGGGAATTAGTGTGGAGGCAATCACTTCTTTTATTTCATCAACTGATTGGTGGAAGGGGTTGATACCTCCTGTTCGAACTGTCCTGCTGTTTGTCTTGGTGTTACCCAGACACCAGTCTGTTTTGGTGGAACCACTGTCTGCTATTACTATCATATCGGATAATAAGATGATTGTTAGTCTTACAAAAATAGTATAAATTTATCCGATATCCATTGTTTTCCGTATTTATTTGTCGGGCTCTTATATTATTTTAGTAACTCTGTTCCTATTACTTATAAGTTAGTGCTTTTTCATATAAACAGACTTTTTTAATAATTGAGCCACAGCTTCATTGCAGCTATCTTTTCTCTGCTTACAGTAATTTTATCTTTAAATGGCGGTTTTACCTGTACTATTATTTTTCCTAAAAAATAGTTTTCTATTTTCTGTATGGCATGTACACTGACCAATGTTTGCCGGTTGGTGCGGAAAAAAATATCGGGGTTTAGTTGTTCGGACAGTTTGTCGAGCGATAAATCTATGATATGCTCTTTCCCTTCTTTTGTGACGGCAAAGGTAATTTTGTTTTCAGAATAGAAATAAGCTATATCTTCTACTTGCAAGGTATACAGCTTTTCGTCTCCTGATATCAGGAAGCGGGTACGGTATTTTTTTTCCGGATTACTTATATTTTTCAGTAGGTTCAGTAATTCATTGGATGGGTTCGATAGGGTGGTATTGCCATATCTGGCAGTTAATCTTTCAAACTTTTCGATGGCTTCGGCCAATCTTTCCCTGTTTATTGGTTTCAGCAGATAGTCTATGCTGTTTACAGTAAAAGCACGTATGGCATATTCGTCGTAAGCGGTGGTAAAAATAATCATACTTTCGGGTTGGGCCTGTTCTATGAAAGTGAAAGAAATGCCGTCGGTCAGTTGGATATCCAGAAAGATTATATCCGGGTGTGGATGCTCCTGAAACCATTTTACAGATCCCTCTATGCTGCCGGGCAATACAACTATATCCCAGTCTGGTCTTAATCCTGACAACATTTTATGTAGCAGGCGTCCTGCAGGAATTTCATCTTCTATAATAGCGGCTTTTATCTTATTCATTCAGTAAAGGTATTTTTACGGTGAAATATTCAGAATCGTCAATAATTGTGATATGCAAGTTGCAAATCAGCAGATAGCGGGCAGATAAGTTCTTCAGTCCCATTCCTGATTTTGCAACATCCTTTTTTAATTTGATCTTGTTTCTTACGGAAAGAGTTTGATCTTTGTCAGAATAATCCAAATGGATGACCATTGGATTTTCCATATTGATGATGTTATGTTTTATCACGTTTTCGATAAGTAACTGTAGGGTTAATGAAGGGATTTTCTTGTTCAATAACGTGGGGGTCATTTTGTTTTCCAGTTGAATGCATTTTCCCAGACGCACTTGATGCAGATAGATATATGAATCCAGAAATTCCAGTTCATCACGTAAAGTGACAAGTCCTTGTTCCTGACTTTTTAGGATATAACGGTAAACATCTGATAGCTTTTGTGTAAAAACTACTGCGTTTTCCGGATTATATTCTATTTCGGATATTAAAGTATTCAAACTATTGAACAGGAAATGTGGATTTAATTGATTTTGTAAAGCCGTGTATTGCGCTTTGATGGAACTTTCTTCCAGCTTGGTTGTTTTTTCATGCAGAATAACCAGCTGCCTGTAAAAAGCGCTCGTGATACTTAAACTCACAATCACAATTTCTACCAACCATATAATCATGATCAAGCGCAGACCCGGACTGCTCAGTACAAATGGGAAAGGCAGTTCCAGCAATACTTTACAGATGGTCAGAGTAGCGTAATTCATGAAGAAAAGAATAGCTGCAATCAAAATGCAGTTGATAATCAGCTTGTTTCTCTTCTTGATAAAGAATAGAGAGCTTTTTTTCAGCCACCGGTTGATGACTATCAGACTGAAGCCTACCAGATTGAATATGAACACCACAGAAATAAATCCCAGAGAGGAGATTAATATTTTCTGATGTTGAGGCGTAAGGTCGGTATATAGTACCAGCGAAAGGTATGAGAAACATGCCAGCCCTGAAAACAGGAAAAAGTTGAAGAATTGATTGTATTTATTTTGCATAGCCATTCCGCTGTTGAAAATGATTTGGGTTATTTTACAAAAATATGAAAAAAAGAGGAAATTCAGAAAAGAATAGAATACTTTCCAAATCTCCTCTTTTATGAGCAAACGCTTAGTATGGATTAAAAACAAACTCCTACACGTACACCCATGCTATTCCTTCCATCTTCAGAATAAGTCAGGATATCGGTTTTATTGGTTGCGTAGCTATAATATACGGCTACATGAAATCCCAGACGCTGATAAGGCACCGGATGAATATCCATTCCCAGTTCGGGTGAAACATAGAATCCCCACGGGCGTTCATACCATTGTACCAGATTGTTGTAAATGGAGTTTTGGGAATACATGGCACCCGATTTGACTCCGAAGTAAGGTTTTACATACCTGTTATCCGGTAACTTGTAGGATACAGATATTCCGAAGGGTAGTTGGAACGCTGACTGTTGCTGGTCTGTTGTCAATGAAGCCGTTGGGGTGAGGGGGATGGTCCGGCGGTCCATATATCGGTGATTGGTATGAAAATTAAGGAAAGCTCCTATAGACCAATAGGGCGTCAGATCATATTTTCCTTCAAAGTTCATTCCCCACCCGCTGAATTTATCGGCAAAGTTGCTGTTCAACGGCACATTCATCTGCCAGTCTACGTTAAAATGTACATTTTCCCAGGTCTGTGCTTTACTTGTGAAACAAAAGAGAACTAGTAACATTCCGATGAGGATACGTTTGGGAACTCTGTGTTTTAATATTTTCGTTTTCATGATTTTCCGGTTTTATTGTTTGTTTGACAGATAAGGAGATTGTGCAAATGCCTGATTGACGGCATTTAATGTCAACTGCATATTGAAATGGGAGTTTCCGTATAGCAGTCCTGACGCATAGGCATGCCAGATGACAGGCAGTTTGTTCTGGTTGGACTTATCGGCAGGTTGTCTTAAATCAACCATCTCCATAATCAGGGTTCCTGTGTCATAGCTGTAAGTTACCGGATAAGGATAATACCATCCTCCTCCCCAGTAGGGCCCCCAGAATCCGGCATCCCACCAGCCGCCATACCATCCTCCTGTGGTCATTTGTATTCTTTGTTGGGCGTATGACAACTGAATGCCTACATTGGCTTTTTCTTTATCTTCCGTCCGTACATAGCCTTTCTGTTCCATTTCATGGGCCACTGCACTGATAATGTTTTGGGCATTTTCATCTTTCCAATAATTGGCTTTCAGGCTGTTGTCCGGAACCAGAATGCTATCTGGCAGGTAATAGGTGGAAAACTCATTGAAATGTACACTGTTGTCATAATCAGTGTAAACGCTGTAGTCACTATCCAGTTTATTCATATCCGGATCTTTCTCGCACGAGGTAACTATCATGGCAAGCATGAATAGTGGAAATAGTAGCTTCTTCATATTCCTATAATTTTAGTTAAGTAGTTTATAGTGAGCGTCCTTTAAACACATTGGCTTTCTTTAATGGCAATATTTGACCGGATAAAGTCATGTGGCTGGAATTAAAGTTCGGAAGAATATCTACAGTCGCATTGTTGCTTCCATAAGGTATGTCAATGTTTACTTGGGCTGAGATTCCGATTCCCATCACGTTCATACTGACATGAATATTACCTTTTTTGTCGGTTTTTACTTTATAGTTCGAAGCATTACCGTCTACGGTAATACCTCCTAGTCCGTTCGGACCGCTGAAAGGTACATTGAATGCTACTTGCACCACGGCCTTGTCACCGTCCAGTCCTACAAAGTTGGTGTTGGATGAAACGAAAGCGGAGATTCCGTATTTAAAGTAAACTCTGTCCGCTTCCAGTACAAAGGTTTGGTTGTCTATTGCCTCTTTGGCTTCCTGAAATAACATTTTGTCCAAAGCTTCCTGAGCCGCTTTTTTTTCCTGACGTGTCATTTCCTTTTCTGTTGTTTGTGCCTGTGAGTATTCTACGCAGGTAAACAAGGTTACTAATGTTAATATTACAACTTTTCTCATAATACCTACTTTTTTATTTTATGTTGTTTTCCTATTGAAATCCGGTATAAATATAATAAGCTTTGTCATAAACAGGTAGTAATTTATTACTGAAACGGAAAAACCGGTTGCTGAAGTGTGTTTTGGAGGAGCTGAAACTAAAGGTGTGAAGAGGAATGAATGAGAAATGAACAGCCCTGGAAATCTGCTTTAACAAAATTTCCGGGGCTTATTTTCTATGAACTATAAAGTGATTAGAAAGACCTTCCTTTAAATATATTTGACTTGTCAAGCGGTAGTATTTCACCGGATAAAGTCAGACGGTTGGAATTGAAGTTGGGGCGTATATCTACGGTGGCATTGTTGCTTCCATAAGGTAATGTTATACTTACCTGAGCAGATATACCTACACCCATTACACTCATTGTCAGATATATGCTTCCTTTCTTGTCGGTTTTGATCTTGTAACCGGAAACATTGCCGTCTACAGTGACACCTCCTAATCCGTTAGGACCGCTGGCAGGAATGTTGAATGCTACCTGCACGGATGATTTATCACCGTCTACCATTACAAAATTGGTATTAGAAGAAACAAAGGCATTTCTTCCTCTTTTAAATATAACCCGGTCAGCTTCCAGTGTGAACGCTTTATTTTCTATAGCTTGTCTGGCTTCTTCGAACAAGGCTTGTTCCATAGCTTTTTGCGCCTCTTTCTTTTCCTGACGAGTCATTTTTTTTGTTGTTTGTGCTTGTGAGTAGCCTACGCAGCAAAACAAGGTGACGAATACTAATAAAATAATCTTTTTCATATATGTATCTTTTATGTTATTGTTTGGATATGAAACAAATATAATAATTATTTTGTTGAAAGGACTTTATCTTATTTTTAATTAAAAGCTTCTATGACTTTATATTTTGTACAATGTGTCAAAAAGGGGGAGGACAGTATGGCGAATCCTGGCGCAAAATCCAATGGAACTTGGTGCAAGATTGGGTAAACCTTGTAACAAGATATTGCGGAACTTGATACACATAAGTACGTGTTGGCTTATGCTTGCGTATATGTAGCCCGATGCCAGCGTATGTTGCAAGCTTACGTTACTGATGTTGTTGAATATGTCTTCATGTTTTTAGAAAACATCAGCACCTTTTTAAAAAAGGTCAGCATGTTTTAAAAAAAGGTCAGCATGTTTCAGCGTACATGCCTATCATGTTCAGCGTACATGCCTATCATGTTCAGCGTACATTACTCCCTCACTAAGCCGATGTTCTTCCTTCTCCATTCATCCTTTCATCTTATTTAAAACACACAGTCAATCAAGCGGTTAAAAATGGAACCGCTTCCCCTCACTCCCGTTTCAACGTAAGCGGAAAGGAGGATGAAAGGACAATGACGGGATGCCCCTTCATCACCGGAACACCCACCGGCAGGGTGTTTTGACGGTAAATGAAAGGAGAAGGGAAAAACGAATTAAAACAAATGCTGAAGTGCGGAGCCTATAATTTCAGAATTTCTAACGGACCCTTCCCAACTGTGCCGCTATGTTTGAGAATGAACTCTGAAAAGAACCATATGTTTTTTGTGTGCGGGCCAGCGTGTACATATCTGCGACACCCTCCCTGATTCCTTCCAGAGAGCCACAATCCGCCTGTCTTTCCGAGGACAGGCTGAAATAAAGGTCGGATCAACCTTTCTTCTTGCCGAACTCCGGATCAATTTTTAGCAGAGCCGTTACTCCGAAGGTGATAACGCAGCATATCATAATCCATATAAAGAAATGGTTGTATCCCATCTGTTCCTGAAGCCAGCCGGCAGCCATTCCCGGAATCATCATGCCTAATGCCATAAATGCGGTACAAATGGCATAATGTGCTGTTTTATGTTCTCCATCTGCAAAATAAATAAGGTAGAGCATATAGGCTGTGAAACCGAATCCGTAACCGAATTGCTCTATAAAGATGCAAATATTGATGAGATATAAAGAATCAGGCTGGATATAGCTGAGATAAACATAGACTAAATCGGGTAAGGAAATGGCCCATACCATCGGCCAGAGCCATTGTTTCAAACCGTTACGGGCTACGGCTATTCCTCCTAAAATACCTCCTAGGGTAAGTCCGATGATGCCGACAGTACCTTGTACGAAACCTATTTCTTCGGTTGTCAGCCCCAAACCACCTTTTTCAACGGGGTCTATAAGGAAAGGAATGCACATTTTTGCCAGTTGAGCTTCGGGCAAACGGTAGAGTAACATGAAAAGAATGGCAATGCCTGCCTGCTTTTTTTGAAAGAAACTGGCAAAAGTACCAAAGAACTTTTTGAGCAGATTGGAAGCGGAAACTTCTTTGGAAGTATGATCTGAATCCGGACAGGGAAGAACAAACTTATGATAAATCCATATTCCAAGGAAAAGTCCGGCCAATACAAAAAAGGTGAGGGACCAAGCGTATGGTATATTATCTGTCATTATTTCCAGTCTTCCTGCAAGCATGATAAGTAATCCTTGTCCCGCAATGGTTGCAATACGGTAGAAGGTACTGCGGATTCCTACAAACAGGGCTTGCCGATGCGAGTCCAGTGCCAGCATGTAAAAGCCGTCGGCAGCAATGTCGTGTGTGGCGGAGCTGAATGCCAGTAACCAGAAAACGGCCAAAGTGAGTTGGAAAAAATGCTCTGTGGGGATGGTGAAGGCTATGCCCGCCAGTCCTGCGCCGATTAAAAGTTGCATGGTGATAATCCACCAGCGTTTCGTCTTGATAAGATCAATGAAAGGGCTCCATAGAGGCTTGATAACCCAAGGCAGGTTGAGCCAGCCGGTATAAAAAGCTAACTCGGTATTGCTGATGCCTAATCTTTTATACATTATGACCGAAATGGTCATTACTGCCACATAGGGCAGCCCTTGTGCAAAGTATAGAGTGGGTATCCATGCCCATGGCGAGGTATGCTTGTTTTTCATGGTTCCTTTCATTTTAAAGAGTCCGAATGGAATCCCCGCCCATGTGGGCGGGGCCTGTTAATAAAAACGGCGGATGTCCGCACCTTTATAGTAATGCAATAGAATTTCATCGTAGGTATATCCCCGTTCTCCCATTACGGCAGCCCCGATTTGGCAGAGCCCTACTCCATGTCCCCAGCCGGCGCCGGTCAGCAGAAACCATTCGGGAACGCCGTTTTTCAGTTCTCCCTTATCTATTACAAAGGCTGAGCTGAACAGGTGGGAAGAAGATAGAGTGCGGCGTATTTCCAGTTCCTTTCCGATAGTCAATGTTTTTAGCGAACCTACAATTTTCAGTTTGCAGATACGTCCGGATTTGCCGCGTTGGATAGGAATCAGGTCGATGATGTCCCCATAATCCGATTTTGTATTTTGACGGATCAGTTCGGATAATTCTGCCTGGGAATAACGTACTTTCCAACGATAGAAATCTGTAGTTTCCTGATCGTAGTTGTTCAGAATTTGTGAAATGACTTTTTTATCGTGGGTGTCACAGAACGAAACAGGAGAAGTACGTATCCAACGCTCTGCCTCTTCTTCTTTGGTCAGATCGGGTAACGGGCGGTTTTCTTCTTCTTCCGCATCACGGATTGTAGACAAGTAGGGATAATTCTTGTCTTCCCAGCAGTATCCGAATTCCTCGCTTGCTCCTCCGCAGCATTTGGAGAAACGGGCATCGCAAATGCCGCGTTCATACATCAGCAATTGTCCGCGGGTGGCTCTTACTGCTTCGGTCACGGCAGCACTGGATGCTTTGGTTATTCCTTGGTAGCGTTGGCAATGGTCATCGGCGCAAACATCGAATATGGTATGATCTTCGCGGTCGTACCAGCGGATGTATTCGGTATCGGTTTTGATAAAGGAGAAAAAGCCTTCGTTTTTGTCACTCAAGGCCTTGCGTTTCTCTATTTGGGCAAACAGCCAGCTGCGTGATACCACGGCATGGGCTTTCAGAAACTCCAAAGAGGAAGTGGCGTTCATCTCCGAGGAGATGACGCTTATCAGATAGTCTTCGGCGGGAAGAATATTGATAGCGGTGATTTTGCCTTCGTCCACCACTAGTTTCAGTGTTCCCATAAAACTTTGGGTTTCTTGCCGTTCCCAGTGGAAATTAATTCCGATGGTTACGTCATATAATGAAAACGAGGCATGTTCGTCTTGTGGAGTGAAGGTCAGTTCGCGGTAAAGATTACCATTCCACAGAATACCTCCTTCGCTGAAGGCTACTTGTTGTTCACCACAGACTGTTTCTCCTTTAGCGAAAAAATTGCCGTTCAGTGAAAAATGAATTTCTTGTGCGTTTACTATTCCTACGCTTATTTCGGGTTCTTTCATTGTTATTCGTCTTGTTTTTGGGCTTGCTGTAATTCCTTCATCTCTTCGTGTTCTCTCTATCTTTTTGCTTTCTCGTCAAAATAACGTCCGGGTATCTTCTCGGCTTCTTCTACTGTTATTCCCACTTCTTTTATGATGGATGCCACTTTTTCTTCTGTTATTTTGTCGAAATCTTCCTGACGGGTGGTGACGATTACGCCAGCCATGTCCAAAGCTCCCGGACTGATGAGCATCTGTTCGCTGCCTTTTGCAAAGTAGCAGTCGGGACGGTGCTTGCTGCGGGGAAAAACCACCGTATAGTATAGATGGCCTTCCTTCCATAACAGCAGGTTGAACTTCGCTTCTTGTCCGTCTTCATCCGGTGGGAAAGCGGCGAGGGCGCTGTATAACAGGGAGTCGTCATAATGCGTGTTGCTTGAGAGGATTACCAAAGGACAGGGATAGTCCTTGGTGTTGAGGTAAATTCGGCTACATTCTAGTGGATAATCTTCCTCTTCTTCTAGGTAGGGAAAATACATGCTGCGTATATCGATTGTCTGTGCGTGGGTTATCAGCTGTTGTACGTTCGGGATGATGGGAACATCAGTTTTTCTGACTCCTTGAAGATGGAGATGGTCCGGTGCAGAGGCTCCGCAATGTGCTCCATTATAGAATAGGGCGTAGTCCGGATATTTCTGTACGAATGCACGGACGTCATCGTAACTGAAAATATTCTCATCCATGAGTTGGGGGATGTGATCTTTATGGGCGATAGTGAGGTGATCCGGCAATATGGGATAAGGGTTAACGCATATTCTGTTTGCAGTGATGGTTTCCAGTGCTTTCTGCTCCTTAGGCTGGTTTTCCTTGCACAGGAAACAGGGGCGTGCTTGGATGCTGTCCTTATCCACTTTGGCGGTAGTCGAAACCGCACGCTGTGCATTGCACTGTACCACAAACGTGTAGCCGTTTATGGACAGTTCCTTGGTCTGTATAGTCTGTAATGCCTCGTGGTTGTGGTGTGCCAGTGGCCAGCATGCCAGTTGGCTGTCTATAAATCGCTTGATTTCATTCCGGTTCTTCAGCTCTTCTGTATATTTTTTGCGGATTCCCAGTTCACGGGTGCGCAGGCTGTCTTTGTAGTGATTGTTGGCATTGGTCTGCTCTATGCTCAGGGCGGCATCCGAGTTCCCTTCCCAGCGGCGGCACAGATAGAGTACATCATAGATTCTTCCTATCTTATATTGGCGCGAGAAAATGAGTCCCAGGGCATAATCTTCTCCGTAGCTGACATTGGGCACGCCTGTTTCGCGCAGGATAGGTGTGAAGAATGCGCGCGGAGCCCCCAGACCGTTGATGCGCAATGCGTTATTGTGTCCGTTCTCTTTCGTCCACTCGCTATGGTCTATCACTCCCGGAGCGATGGTGTTCAGCCGGAAGTCCGTCATGCGGTAAGTTCCTATTACCATGGCGCATTGCTCTTTGTAGAACGTGTCTACGATGGTTTGCAGGGTATGGGTGTCGCTGTACAGGTCATCGCTGTCAAGCTGTATGGCGAAGCGTCCGCACCGGGGGTGGTTGATTGCGAGGTCCCAGCATCCCCCTATGCCCAGATCGGTACGTTGGGGCTGAAGGTGGATTACCGCTTTGTTGTCCTTGTATTGACCGATGATTTCTGTGGTTCCGTCTGTCGAGTGATTGTCCACGACGATGATGTTGAATGGAAAGCGTGTTTCTTGTGCGAGTGCCGACCGGATGGCATCGTCAATGGTACGGGCGCGATTGCGCACGGGGATGATGACGGAGGCTTCATATTCGAAATTTCCTTTCTTTACATCCGTTTCCACACATATGGGTTCAAGGAGGGCATTGATGGATTTCAAGTATCGTGTGAATGCTTCTTCCATTTCTATCTGTACTTCCCTGTTACGGGGATTTACGTAGTCGAACTGCTTTTCGCCGGACAGGCGGTTGTCGCTTTCTGTTTCCGTATAAAGATATTCGTTGATATGTACCAGATGAGAATGGAGGGTAAGGAGCAGGCGCAGTTCATAAAGGGCGGCATACTTTCTTTCCTCTGTCATTTGGAGACTGGCGAGGATGAATTCCGTTCTGTTGAATATCAGTAGCGGACCGAAGTCGAAATCATCACGCACACTGCCGGGTTGGTAGTCGTTGACGGGATGTTTCTTCTTTTCTCCGTTTTTCCATTCATGATGGTCGGCATAGACCATGCCGCATTCTCTGTCCTGCAGGAAGTCCGTCATGCGTTCCAGTGCCTTGTAAGCCAGTTCCAAAGCAGAAGTTTTGGTATAGAGCAATATATAAGGTGTGTCTGCTTTTTCAGCAATCATCTTCATTGTCTTAGAACTGGTTAGTGAATCAACAGGTAATATTTCGCATCCTTCGGGGGTGGATAATGTCTTGTTGGGTTCGATGTTCAGCAGATAGATTTTGTTGACTATGCTACTTTCTTTTAGAGCATGGATTGTCTGTTCTGCCGCTGTGCTTTCCCTATAAGGAATAAAGCAATTAATTGTTTTTCTCATTGTTAAAAAGTATTTCTCACGGCAAAGATAGGTAATATATCTTATTTTTTCTCTACCTTTGTACGCTAATTGTCTTTTAAATATAAATGGAAACTCCGAAAACAGCATTACTTGGCAGGACATTGGATGAGATTCAACAGATTGTGAGGAATCTGGGAATGCCTAAATTTGCCGCAAAGCAGATTACGTCTTGGTTGTATGATAAAAAGGTGGAAACGATAGACGAAATGACCAATTTGTCATTAAAGCATCGCGAAGCATTGAAAGAAGGGTATGAGGTGGGAGCATCTGCTCCGGTGGAAGAAATGCGTTCGGTAGACGGTACGGTGAAATATCTTTTCCGTACACCGGCTCATAATTTTATTGAAGCGGTTTATATACCCGATGAGGACCGGGCTACTCTTTGCGTTTCCTCGCAAGTGGGATGCAAGATGAATTGTAAGTTCTGTATGACCGGGAAGCAAGGTTTTACAGCTAATCTGAGTGCCCATCAAATATTAAACCAGATCTATTCTATTCCTGAAAGGGAAAAGCTGACTAATCTTGTTTTCATGGGTATGGGAGAGCCTTTCGACAATCTGGATGAGGTGTTGAAAGTGCTTGAGATTCTGACTTCAGAATATGGTTACGGCTGGAGCCCGAAACGCATCACTGTTTCTTCTGTGGGTTTAAAGAAAGGACTGGAGCGCTTTCTGAATGAAAGTGATTGTCATCTGGCTATCAGTATGCATACTCCGATTCCTTCGCAACGAAGGGATTTAATGCCTGCCGAGAAAGCTTTTTCCATTACGGAAATTATTGATATATTGCATAATTATGATTTTAGCAAACAGCGGCGTCTGTCTTTTGAGTATATCGTATTCAAAGGGGTGAACGATTCACTTATTTACGCTAAAGAGATTGTGAAACTTTTGCGCGGCATTGAATGTCGTGTCAATTTGATCCGGTTTCATGCCATTCCTAATGTGGATTTAGAAGGGGTAGATATGGAAACAATGGTTGCCTTCCGTGATTACTTGACGCAGCATGGCGTATTTGCTACGATCCGTGCTTCAAGAGGAGAAGATATTTTTGCTGCTTGTGGAATGTTGTCAACGGCTAAACAACAGAAGGAGAAAGGTGTTACATTACAGTAAATAACAACAATAATACCATATAATTATGAAACGAATAGCATTTTATTTAAGTTTGGTGCTGGTGGTTCTGGTACTGGCTTCTTGTAAGAAGGGACAAAAGAACTTGTTTACCCCCACGTCCAGCGGTAGGCCTTACGAAGTATTGGTCGTAGTAAATAAACCTGTATGGGATCGTCCTGCAGGACGTGCATTGTTTGATGTATTGGATACCAATGTGCCCGGACTGCCCCAGGCGGAGCGTTCGTTTCGTATATCAAATGTGGACCCTCAGCATTTTGACCGTGTGCTGAAAATATTCCGTAATATCATCATTGTGGATATTCAAGATATTTATACTCAGCCCAAACTCAAGTTTTCCCGTGATGTTTATGCGTCTCCACAGATGATTATGACAATTCAGGCTCCTAATGAAGACGAATTTGAGGAATTTGTAGCAAAGAACAGTAAAGTGATTATAGATTTCTTTGTGAAAGCTGAGATGAATCGTCAGATAACTTTGTTGAAACAAAAACATAGCGATGTGATTTCCACTAAGGTAGGAAGTATTTTTGATTGTGATATCTGGGTGCCGGTAGAACTGGCTAACTATAAAGAAGGCAAAGATTTTTTGTGGGCTTCTACTAATCGTGCTACAGCGGATATGAATTTTGTAATGTACTCTTATCCTTATACGGACAAGGATACCTTTACTAAAGATTATTTCATTCATAAACGTGATTCTGTAATGAAAGCAAATATTCCGGGTGAACGCGAAGGAATGTATATGGCAACAGACTCTATGTTTGTAGATGTGGAAGATATTGTTGTAAAAGGAGAGTATGCGCAAGAAGCCCGCGGATTATGGGAAATGGAAGGTGACATGATGGGAGGTCCGTTTGTGTCTCATGCACGGGTGGATCGTGCTAACGGCCGTGTCATTGTGGTTGAGGCCTTTATCTATTCACCGGATAAATTGAAACGTAATCTGATGCGTCAGATGGAAGCTTCACTTTATACATTGAGATTGCCCAATGAAAGCTTGATTGACGAAATTGTAATTAGTGGTAATATTCCGGAAGAAAAAATAGATACAACAAGCCGGGTAAAGTAAGAAGAGACATATAATATATAATATAGATGGAAGATAACTACAAGATACGAGTTGGTATTACTCATGGGGATATCAACGGGGTGGGATATGAAGTAATTCTCAAAACTTTTTCGGATCCTACCATGCTGGAACTTTGTACACCCATTATTTATGGATCGCCTAAAGTGGCTGCTTATCATCGTAAGGCAATGGATATTCAAACAAATTTCAGTATTGTCAATTCTGCAGATGATGCTCAGCCGGATAAACTGAGCATCGTGAATTGTACGGAAGACGAATTGAAGGTGGAGCTCTCCAGACCGACACCGGAGGCTGGTAAAGCAGCTTTGGATGCGTTGGAGAGAGCTTTGCAGGATTATCGGGAGGGAATGATTGATGTTTTGGTAACTGCTCCTATCAATAAGCATACCATTCAGTCGGAAAGTTTTCATTTCCCCGGTCATACGGAATATATTGAAGAGCGTGTGGGGGAAGGACAGAAGGCGTTAATGATTTTGCTGAAGAATGATTTCCGGGTAGCTTTGGTGACTGGTCATGTTCCTGTACGCGAGATAGCACAAGATATTACCAAGGAACTTATTATGGAAAAATTGGCTGTTTTCCATCGTTCTTTAAAAGAGGATTTTGGCATCGACAGTCCGCGTATAGCTGTGTTTTCATTAAATCCTCATGCGGGTGATGAGGGATTGATTGGTACGGAAGAGAGTGACATTATAATTCCGGCAATGAAGGAAATGGTTGCCAAAGGCATTCAGTGTTTCGGACCTTATCCGGCCGATGGCTTTATGGGGTCTGGCAACTATACTCATTTTGATGGAATTCTAGCTATGTATCATGATCAGGGATTGGCTCCTTTCAAAGCTTTGGCAATGGATGAAGGAGTGAATTACACTGCGGGACTTCCCATTGTACGTACTTCTCCGGCACATGGTACTGCGTATGATATTGCCGGGCAAGGGGTTGCCTTGGAAGATTCTTTTCGCCAGGCTATTTATGTGGCTATGGATGTTTTCCGCAACCGTGTTGTCGAGAAAGAGATTCATGCACATCCGCTGCGTAAACAATATTATGAAAAACGGGATGATAGCGATAAATTGAAATTGGATACCATTGATGATGAAGATTAATGGACGATCGGTTTAAAATATAATTTCAAGAAAAAGTAGAAATGAAATTTGCAATTATATCAGCGGGTGAAGGTTCCCGGCTTTCGCAAGAAGGGGTTGCTTTGCCCAAACCTTTGGTGCAACTGAACGGAGTTGCCATGATTGATCGCTTGATACAGATTTTTGTACGTAACGGAGCTGATAAGGTGGTTGTCATTATTAATAATGAAAGTCCATTGACAAAAGAGCATTTGGCAAAACTACAGGCAGAAGCAAAGATCCCATTGGAAGTAGTTGTGAAAACTACCCCCAGTTCCATGCACAGTTTTTATGAACTGAGCCCTTATTTGCAGGATGATAAATTCTGCTTGACTACTGTGGATACTATATTCCGTGAAGAAGAGTTTTCGACTTTTATTGAAACGTTCAAACAATCGGAAACAGATGGGTATATGGCGGTAACGGATTTTATAGATGATGAAAAACCGCTTTATATATCTACGGACAGTGCTTTGGATATAACAGGTTTCCATGATGAGGCGACTCCCGAATGCCGTTATATATCTGGAGGCATTTATTGTCTGACCCCGGCAGCCGTTAAGACGTTGCATGGGTGTATGGAGAAAGGTATGTCACGTATGCGTAACTTTCAACGACAGTTGGTAGCCGACGGCTTGAAATTAAAGGCTTATCCTTTTACAAAAATTTTGGATGTAGATCATGCTGGTGATATCGTGAAAGCTGAAAATTTTCTAGCCGGTAAAGAGGAGTAACTTAAACACAACAGAAGGAATGGATGTAATTTCAATAATAGGGGTAAGCCGTGGAAATGAATATTCCCCCAATCATGTAGACAATGATGCCGCCATATTTTATAAGGTGACGGAGGAATTGCGGCGGTTGGGCTGTGAGGTGAAAGTTTATGCGGAGAAAGATTTCGTGGAACAGGGTGTCAAGGGAGATATTATTTTTGATATGGCCCGTGATAAGGTAACGATAGCTCGTTTGAGGTCTTTGGAGGATGAAGGTGCATTGGTGATAAACTCTGCCTACGGTATAGATAATTGTGTGCGTAAGCCAATGACAGAATTACTTATAAAGAACGGGGTTCCTCATCCGCAAAGTTTTATAATTTCTACGGCAGATGAGTATTTGGAAAATTGTTATCCTTGTTGGGTGAAACGAGGTGACTCTCACGCTATGGTGAAAGAAGATGTTGCCTACGCCACCTGTAAGGAAGAGGTAGAAAATATATTGGCTGATTTCCGTAAACGCGGTATTCCTGTTGCAGTCATAAACGAACATTTGCAAGGTGACTTGGTAAAATTCTACGGAGTGCATGGAACCGATTTTTTTTATTGGTTCTATCCCTCTCCTTGTTCGCACAGCAAGTTTGGTCTGGAGAAAATAAATGGGATAGCTAAAGGAATTCCTTTTAGCGTAGAGGAATTGAAAATACAAAGTGATAAAGCTGCCGAGGCGCTGAATGTGCCCATTTACGGAGGTGATTGTGTGATTTCAGCTGATGGCACACTGCGAATAATCGATTTTAACGACTGGCCCAGCTTTGCCCGTTGCCGTGAGGAAGCGGGAGGTAAAATTGCAGAGTGCATTTATAAACGGGCTAAAAAGCAAATGAAATAAAAAAGACATGAGTACAGAAAGTGAGAAGAAAGGAATAGAGGCTTCTTTCAAATCCATGGACACAGAGGAGTTCCTGGATATTTATTTCAACCGTCCCATAGGTTATGCATGGGCATTATTTTTTAAAAAACTAAAGGTACACCCTAATGTGGTAACCATTTTTTCTATCATTTTAGGTATAGGTGCTGGTGTGATGTTTTATTATCCTGATATGAAACATACTCTTTTGGGTATACTTTTGTTGATGTGGGCGAATCATTATGACAGTGCGGATGGACAATTGGCGCGTCTGACAGGACAGAAAACCCAGTGGGGGCGTATGTTGGATGGATTTGCCGGTGATATTTGGTTCTTTACCATTTATGCGGCAATTTGTCTCAGACTGATGAACCAACCCATGCCGTTTCATATTGGTGACGGCATGCATTGGGGTATTTTTATTTGGATATTGGCTATTGTTTCGGGTACTGTTTGTCATAGCAAACAATGTACATTGGCGGATTATTATCGTAATATTCATTTATACTTTTTAAAAGGGAAAAGCGGAAGCGAATTGGATAATTTCAAACAACAGCGTGAAATCTTCTACAGTCTGCCGTGGAAGGGAAACTTCTGGTGGAAAGCTTTCTTGTATTTCTATGGTAATTATACACGTCAGCAGGAAAGAATGACTCCTAATTTCCAACAGTTTTATGCATTGGTGAAGGAAAAGTATGGAGACAATATTCCACAGGAATTACGGGATGAATTTCGTGCGGCTAGCAAACCTTTGATGAAATATACCAATATCTTGACTTTTAATACACGTGCCATTGCTCTATATATCAGTTTGTTGATTGGTGAACCATGGTTGTATTTTGTGTTCGAGGTTGTTGTGATGACCTCTTTGTTTGTATATATGCGTCATTGCCATGAGGCGATTTGCGCACGATTGTATCATAAATACATAACGAAGTGAAAAGTAAGTATAGAAATATATTCCTGATGTTTGGAATTGCAGCCATCGTAGTGATGCTTTGTTCTTTTGATATGGAGTATGATGAGCTGTTGGCTAATCTTCGCAGGGCCGGAATCTGGTTGCCGGCTGTTATAGGGTTATGGATTATTATTTATCTGTTCAATACCCTTTCTTGGTATATTATCATCCGGGATGGAAAAAAGGGAACACCTATTCCATTTTGGAAAGTTTATAAACTGACAGTTTCCGGATTTGCACTGAATTATGCCACCCCGGTCGGATTGATGGGAGGAGAGCCTTATCGCATTATGGAGCTGACTCCTTATGTTGGGGCCAGTAAGGCAACTTCATCAGTAATTCTTTATGTGATGATGCATATTTTCTCGCATTTTTGTTTTTGGTTTTTTTCTATCTTTTTGTATCTGGCTCTACGTCCGGTAGATATTGCCATGGGAACTATATTGGCTGTTGTGGGGGCGGTTTCTCTTTTAGCCATTTATTTTTTTATGAAAGGTTACAAGAATGGTATGGCTGTCCGTACTTTAAAATTGCTTCAGCATATTCCTTTTATCAAAGAATGGGCTAAACGTTTTTCGGAAAATAAACGCGAGGCTTTGGAACGTGTGGACAGTCAGATAGCCGAACTGCATAAACAGCGTAGATCTACGTTTTATGCCTCGTTAAGTCTGGAATTCATGGCTCGGATTATAGGATGTCTGGAAGTGTATTTCATATTGAATATTCTGACAACGGATGTCAGTTTTCCAGCTTGTATTTTAATTATGGCATTTACTTCTTTGTTTGCCAATTTGTTCTTTTTCTCGCCTATGCAATTGGGCGCACGTGAAGGAGGCTTTGCTTTGGCGGTAGGAGGGTTGGCTATTCCGGGAGCTTTTGGGGTTTATACCGGATTGATAACCCGTGTACGTGAATTGATTTGGATTGTAATTGGTGTGTTGTTGATGAAAGTCGGCAATGGTACACCTGCTAATAAGTAAGATAATGGATACATTGAAAAATATTCAGGGAGTTATATTTGATTATGGCGGTACGATAGATACGAACAGCTGTCATTGGGCGGAAGTGTTGTGGGCTAAGTATATGGAACATCAGGTGCCGGTGGATAAGGAAAGTTTCCGTGAGGCATACGTTTTTGGAGAAAGGGCGTTGGCTAAATATCCTTTTGTCCAGCCTTGGCATAATTTTCATGATGTGCTTTCTATCAAGACTAAACTTCAGGTGGAATGGTTGGCGGAACAGAGAAAGTTGCCTATGGATGAGTTGCAACTGCAATCTTATGCAGTGAAAGTGGCAGACAGCTGTTATGGGTATGTGTTGGATATATTGCAGGTTACACGCCCGGTAGTGAAGGAGTTGGCTAAGAGGTATAGGTTGGTGTTGGTTTCTAATTTTTATGGTAATATACAGACTATTTTAAAGGATTTCGGACTTTTGGATTTCTTTGATGAGATAATTGAATCCTCTGTAGTGGGTGTTCGTAAGCCGGATCCTGCTATCTATAGACTTGGAGTAGATGCTATGGAATTTGCGGCAGAGAATGTGCTGGTGGTCGGAGATTCTTTCTCAAAAGATGTTGTTCCAGCCAAAGCTGTAGGTTGTCGCGTTGCCTGGTTGAAAGGAGAAGGTTGGGGAGGAGAAGTTATAAACGAATCTGTTCCTGATGTAATTATTACGGACTTGGCTCAATTGCTTGCATTATTGTAATAGGATATGGAAATACAAAGACACGCATTGGTGAAAAGGGACTATTTAGTTCCTTTTGTTTTAGTAACCTCTTTGTTCTTTTTATGGGGATTCGCACATGCTATTCTTGATGTATTGAACAAACATTTTCAAGAGGTGATGGATATTACCCGTACTCATTCGGCAATGGTACAGGTGATGTTTTATCTAGGCTATTTCATAATGGCTATTCCGGCAGGATTGTTTATAACCAAATATGGATATCGTAAGGGAGTTGTTTTCGGATTGTTGCTTTATGGAATCGGGTCCTTGATGTTTATTCCCGGCGAGTATTGGATGTCATTTGAATTTTTCCTGTTCTCTTTGTTTGTCATTGCTTGCGGTTTGGTCTTTTTGGAAACAGCTGCAAATCCTTATATGACAGAACTGGGGGATAGGGAAACAGCTGCCAGTCGGTTGAACCTGGCCCAGTCTTTTAATGGGCTAGGATGTATTTGTGGTCCTTTAGTAGGAGGACTGTTATTGTTCTCGGGGAAGGGAGAAGCAAATATCTCGTATCCTTATATGTTGATGGGAGTGGTTGTACTGGCAGTGGGATTTATTTTTTCCCGTATCAAACTTCCGGAGATTGTTCATGTTGACGATTTGGCTGACGGAGAAACGGTTAAGAGAAGTTTATGGTCGCATAAATTATTCTTATTCGGAATAGTGGCACTATTCAGTTATGAGATAGCGGAGATTTCTATTAATAGTTTTTTTATCAATTATGTGGTGGATGACGGGTGGATGAATGCTCGGGATGCGGCGGTAGTACTTTCTTTCGGTGGACTTGGATTGTTTATGTGCGGACGTTTTGCCGGTAGTTGGATCATGCAGCGAATCCGTGCGGAGAGAGTTCTGCTATGCTGTGCTTTGGGGACGGTAATGGCTACTTTTCTTATCGTTTGTAATTTAGGAAAGATTTCATTAATAGCCTTGTTTTTGGTATACGTGTTCGAAGCCATCATGTTTCCTACTATTTTTGCCATATCTTTGAAGGGATTGGGTGGAAAGACCAAACGGGCTTCTTCCTTCCTTATGATGTCTCCCGTAGGAGGGGCTGTTGGTCCTGTGCTGATGGGTTATGTGGCAGATAATAGTACCATGTCCTTATCATTCATCATACCATTTGTTTCTTTTTGTATTGTGTTATTCTATTCGTGGTATGCTGACGTGGAAAGAAACTGAAATGAATAATCCCGATACAGTTGTTAGGCTTTATCGGGATTGTCCATTTCTTCTTAAATTTTTTCAGCTTTTAAAGAACTGGTTCGGATGATATTCCATACATCCTCTTCGGTTTTGCTGAAAGGACCGGATGCCTCTAGTTTCAGTGTCGACATAGCTGCTGCAAAACAACCGGCTTCTTCATAGGAAGCCCCTTTATTACGCATATATAAATATCCGGTAGCATAAGTATCTCCACAGCCAGTGGCATCTACTATGTCTTTAGGAGGATAGGCAGGGATTTTATGAAATGTACCTTCCGCATAAATTATAGACCCTAGGCTTCCCAATGTAATCAATACCTCTTTTACTCCCCATTCTGCTAGTTGTAGGGCAGCTTGTTTTATGTCTGTCTGACCGGTAAGCACTTCCATTTCATGTTCATTTACCTTTAGAATGTCAATATATTTTAGTGCTTCTACTTTGTCTGTCCAATCTATCGGATAAACTTTTTCCCCTCGGACTTCACGTAAGTACCCTTGTGCATCTACAGCTAATATACCTTTGGTAGAAAGATATTTCACAACGTCCAAAGAGAAATCATCTGCTAAAAGACTTCCCAAATGAAAAATATGAGCATTTATGTTCTCTAGTTGTTCTACGGTGAAGGGATCGGCTTTAGCCAATACCCGCTGACTGCGGTTGTCTTGATTCTCACCGTATGTATTCTCAAAATACACTGTCCGGTGACTAGGAATAACAGTAACTTTGATGCCTTTAGCACGAATATCTTCAACAGCTTTAAATTCACTTGGAGCTAGTGCCGTGACCAGCTGATAATGCTTTGTATCCTTTAAGTGACTGATTCCGTGTGAGAAATAATAAGAAGTCCCGCCGGGCATATAAGTCGTTTTTCTGGGTGTTACTATTTTATCTAATGTAATGTGACCTATGCAACAAATATCATTCATACCTATTTATATTAAACGGTCGCAAAGCTACAAAAAAAACTAGAAAAAGCATGGAAGTTTTCAAAAGAAGGTGTAACTTTGGCACAAATTATCTTAATCTCTGCTATGAGATGCAATTTTAACAAAGAAATTAGAATGGAAAAAATGAATGTGAAACCGGCAACCGGTAAATTAGGCGTTCTTTGTGTTGGATTGGGCGCTGTTACTTCAACTTTTATGACAGGTGTGCTGATGGCTCGTAAGGGATTGGCAAAACCTGTCGGATCTATGACTCAATATGATAAAATGCGTGTTGGCCGTGGAGAGAATAAAAAGTATTTGCATTATGGTGAAATTGTTCCATTGGCAAACTTAAATGACATTGTGTTTGGTGCATGGGATGTTTATCCGGCTAATGCTTACGAATCAGCAGTCAATGCTGAGGTTTTAAAAGAGAAAGATATTAATCCTGTAAAGGATGAATTGGAGAAAATAGTTCCAATGAAAGCTGCTTTCGACCACAACTATGCTAGTCGTCTGGATGGTGATAATGTGAAAGATTGCAAGAATCGTTGGGATATGATGGAACAGTTGCGTGAAGATATCCGCAATTTTAAAGTGGCTAACAATTGTGACCGTATTGTCGTTCTTTGGGCTGCTTCTACAGAGATTTATGTTCCTGTTGATGAAAAAATACACGGAACATTGGCGGCATTGGAACAGGCTATGAAAGATGATGATAAGGCTCATATCGCTCCGTCTATGTGCTATGCTTATGCTGCACTGTCGGAAGGATGTCCTTTCATTATGGGAGCACCTAATACAACTGTTGATATTCCTGCTATGTGGGAGTTGGCTGAAAAGACTAAAATGCCTATTGCCGGCAAGGATTTCAAGACGGGTCAAACGTTGGTTAAATCAGGTTTCGCACCGATTATTGGAACCCGTTGTTTAGGCTTGGACGGTTGGTTCTCTACAAACATTTTAGGTAATCGTGATGGTTTGGTGTTAGATGAGCCGGCTAACTTCCACACGAAGGAGGTCAGCAAATTATCTACACTGGAATCTATTCTTGTTCCGGAAGATCAGCCGGACTTGTATACAGACTACTATCATAAAGTACGTATCAATTACTATCCGCCTCGTAATGATAATAAAGAAGGTTGGGATAATATTGATATCTTCGGATGGATGGGGTATCCAATGCAGATTAAGATTAATTTCCTTTGCCGTGATTCAATTCTTGCTGCTCCTCTGTGCTTGGACCTTGTATTGTTGAGTGACCTGGCTGCACGTGCAGGACGTTTTGGTATCCAACGTTTCTTGAGTTTCTTCTTGAAGAGTCCGATGCATGATTATACTGAAAACGAAATTCCTGTCAATCACCTCTTCCAGCAGTATGCTATTTTGAAAAATGCCATTCGTGAAATGGGTGGTTATGAGGCCGATCAAGAAATCGACTAATTTATAACAGGATTTTTTATTCGGGCGTGGATTGCGCGGGTTTTCACGGTTTTTCTTTTAAAGACCGTATCTATCCGTGAAATCCACGTCTTATTTTTTATTTTTCTGCCATAATTTCTTGTTGTCTGCCTGAGAATTTGTAATTTTGTCATATAATAGAGTGAATATGGTTAGGTCAGAAATACAAAATGTAAAGCTCAGATTTGGTATTATTGGTAATGCCGAAGGGTTGAACCGTGCCATAGACGTGGCTATCCAGGTGGCACCCACTGATTTGTCAGTGTTGATCACCGGTGAAAGTGGGGTGGGAAAGGAAAATTTCCCACAGATTATTCATCAGTTCAGTCGCCGTAAACATGGACAGTATATAGCGGTGAACTGTGGGGCTATTCCTGAAGGTACTATAGATTCAGAGCTTTTCGGACATGAAAAAGGTGCTTTTACGGGCGCTATCAGTGACCGTAATGGCTATTTTGCCGAAGCCAATGGTGGAACCATTTTTCTGGATGAAGTAGGAGAGTTGCCTCTTGCTACTCAGGCACGTCTGTTACGTGTACTTGAAAGTGGTGAATTCATTAAGGTAGGTTCATCTAAAGTGCAGAAAACGGATGTGCGTATTGTTGCCGCTACCAATGTGAATCTGACGGAAGCCATTGCTGAAGGTCGTTTTCGTGAGGATTTGTATTATCGTTTGAACACTGTACCTATTAAAATACCTCCTTTGCGTGAGCGTGGAGATGATATAACTTTACTTTTCCGTAAATTTGCATCAGATTTTGCTGAGAAATATCGTATGCCGGCTATCCAGTTGACAGAAGATGCGAAAGTTTTGTTGCTGGCTTATTCGTGGCCCGGTAATGTGCGCCAGTTGAAAAACATCACTGAACAGATATCTATTATTGAAACTAACCGGGATATAACGGCAGAGATTTTGAGAAATTATTTACCAGAGCAACATGTGAATTCTGGTTTGCCTGCTTTGTTTGGAGTGAAAGCAAATACAGGGAAGGCTTTTGAAAGTGAGCGTGAGATTTTGTATCAGGTGTTGTTTGATATGCGGCGTGATGTGACTGACTTGAAGAAGTTAGTCAATACACTGATGGCGGAACGTGGCGCGCAATCTGTTCCGACGGCACCAGCTACTACGGCAGTTTCTTATTATCAGGAACCGCAACGGAATCTAGTTGCTACAGTGGTGCCTGCTACGCCTACCATAATTTCTGCCGCCAAACCGGCTCATCCTGTAGTAGATGATATTCAGGATACGGAGGAGGTTGTAGAAGAAGCCACTTTGTCATTGGACGAAGTGGAGAAAGAAATGATACGTAAGGCACTCGACCGTCATCATGGAAAGCGTAAGAATGCAGCAAAAGATTTGAATATTTCAGAACGAACACTTTATAGAAAAATAAAAGAATATGGTTTGGATTAAACAATTGAAAGTAGTTGGTGTGTTGATGGTACTGGCGGGGATCGTAACTGCTTGTTCTATTTCATATAAATTTAACGGATCGTCTATAGATTATACAAAGGTAAAGACTATTTCGTTTGAGAATTTCCCAAACCGTTCAGCTGGCTTTGTTTGGGGACCGATGGAGAATATGTTCAATACGGCATTACAGGATATTTATATGCAACAAACTCGTTTAAAGCAAGTCAAGCGCAGTGGTGACCTGCAATTGTCTGGTGAGATAACGAATTATGAGGCATTTAATAAAGGAATTGGATCCGATGGCTATTCTAGTATGGTAGAATTGCGTATGACGGTGAGAGTGAATTTTGTCAATAGTTCCAATCCTACGGAAAATATGAACGGACAGCAATTTTCGGCTAGTCGTGAATATAATTCCAATCAGCAGTTAAGTGCTGTGCAGGATGAGTTGGTAAACCAAATGATTAAAGAAATTGTAGAGCAAATATTCAATGCTACAGTGGCAAACTGGTAGTGAGTGATTTTCCGTCATGATACAACAACAATTATATGAATGGATAACGCATCCTGAACGATTGAATCGGGATACTTTGTACGAGTTGCGGACGCTGCTTGCGCGTTATCCATATTTTCAGACGGTGAGACTGCTTTATCTGAAGAATCTGTTTTTATTGCATGACATAACATTTGGTGGGGAACTACGTAAGGCTGCATTGTATGTAGCTGACCGCAAGATTCTTTTTTATCTGATAGAGGGGGAGCGCTTTACTGTATCTTCCTTTGAAAAACAAGACCTACCTAAGGAAGAGGCTGGTTTGGATCGTACTCTTTCATTGATCGATACTTTTCTTTCTTCTTTGCCTGAAGAGCCCGTTGTTATGGAATTACCAATGGATGTAACAACAGATTATACTTCTTTTTTATTGCATGAGGAAGAACATGTGTCTGATGATATACCTCAGATGAAAGGACAGAATTTGATAGACAACTTCATTGAAAAGTCGGCAGAGGAACCTTTGTTACCTCAATTAGGAATAAAAGAGGCGGCACCGGTGAAGAATAAAGTTTCTGAAGAAGAGGAGTCGGAAGATAATGAAGAGGATATGGAGGATGAAAGCTATTTCACTGAAACATTGGCTAAAATATACGTTAAACAGCAAAGATATTCTAAGGCTCTTGAAATTATTAAAAAATTAAATTTGAAATATCCAAAAAAAAACGCTTACTTTGCAGACCAAATAAGATTTTTGGAGAAATTGATTATTAACACTAAATCAAAATAAAGAAAATGTATTTATTACTTATTGGATTAATTGTGCTTGCAGCTCTTTTGATGTGCTTTGTCGTACTGATTCAGAACTCAAAAGGTGGAGGCTTGGCTTCTAGTTTTGCTTCTTCAAATCAAATAATGGGTGTTCGCAAGACTACAGATTTTATTGAGAAATTAACATGGGGGTTAGCTGCTTTTATGGTGGCATGTAGTGTGCTTACTGCTTATTTTGTTCCTGCCGCTCATACAGATTCTTCTGTAATCATGGAAGAGGCAGTGAAAGAAGGAGCTACTAATCCGCTGAATGCACCTTCAGGTTTCGCTGCTCCGCAAACAAATGACGCTGCAACAGAAACTCCTGCTCCCAGTGATTCGGCACAGTAATTATAGAGAAAACATTTTCCTTAATTAATAAGGATAAGCGTCCTGTTTCGTTTACGAAAATAGGACGCTTTTTTGTTTTAAGTTTTTTTGCTTTGATAAGTATGCTTTTGTACTTACTTTTGTTCTGGAATGTTTTTAATCTACAAATAATAAAAGAATCATGTTGAAATTCATATCATGGAATGTAAATGGCTTGCGAGCCTGTTATGATAAAGGTTTTGTTGATGTTTTCCATCGTTTAGAAGCAGACTTTTTCTGCCTGCAGGAAACAAAGATGCAGGAAGGGCAACTGGATGCCAAGTTTGAAGGTTATCACTCCTATTGGAATTATGCTGAAAAGAAAGGGTATTCAGGCACAGCTATCTTTTCTAAAGTCAAACCATTATCTGTGACATACGGTTTAGGCATAGAAGAGCATGATCACGAAGGACGGGTAATCACTCTTGAATTGGAATCGTTTTATTTGATTACTGTGTATACTCCCAATTCGCAGGAAGAATTGCGACGGTTGGATTATAGAATGAAATGGGAAGATGATTTCCGTGCCTATCTGAAAAAACTGGAAGAAAAGAAACCTGTCATTGTGTGTGGTGACCTGAACGTGGCGCATAAGGAAATAGACTTGAAGAATCCTAAGACAAACCGTAAAAATGCAGGTTTCACTGATGAGGAACGTGCCAAGTTTACCACTTTGCTTGAGTCCGGTTTTACGGATACGTTCCGCTATTTTTATCCAGAGCAGGAAGGAATCTATTCATGGTGGTCTTATCGTTTTAAAGCCCGTGAAAAGAATTCAGGTTGGCGTATTGATTATTTTCTCACTTCCGATTCACTGAAAGATAGGTTGAAAGGTGCACATATTTATACGGATATCTTTGGCTCAGATCATTGTCCGGTAGAATTGACAATAGAACTCTAAGAAACACTCTGAAAAAGCTTTTGTTTCAACACGAATCTCAGATTATCTATAATTAAAAGATAATCTGAGGTTTGTGTCGTTGAAAGACTCTCTCTGTTTTACTTCCGTAAATTATTGATTCTTGTTTATCTTTACTTTGAAAAAAACAAACTATAATGAAAAGTACAGATAGAGTTAGGTATAATTATTATTCTATTGATTTTGCTTGCGTGTCAATTGAGTTTATTACAAAAAGCCAGTGTATGGATGGAAAGTGGATTGCGTTCGGCCATTCAGAAGGAAGTTCTTATTTTTATAGTAGAGGATATCTCAAGTATTTGATGGTGGAATACCGTTTGTTCCCTGTTTTTATTATAAAGATTAGAATATGTGTACAGATTGTCAATACCAGAATCTTTGCTAAACTAAAAGATAAGGGATATTTGAACACAGCTCCGGCTGTCTTATAATTGGGAGAGGGAATAATCTGTTTATTATTGTATATACCTTCAAAAATTGTTTGTATTAGGACTTTCGTTTGAAGAAAGAGTTGGTCTGCTAGATGTGTAATTTTGTTCTGTAGACCGTGTGGCGTATAAAATTTGTAGAAAAATGGGGTTAAGATAAGGAAGTAAAGAGGTATTTGTGGCGCAAATTTCCCGTTTGGATGATTGCGCCATGAATAATATGGTTTACATAGCTACTTCAATAGCCAGTATCTGTGTTTCGGAAGTGGCTTCGATAGTGACACTTTCAATGTCCCATATACCGATACCGTCACGGCGTGAAAGGTTTTCGCCTGCTACATTAATCTCTCCTTCTATAACAAAAATGTAAACGCCTGTGCGAGGTTTGTGCATACGGTATATTACACTATGTCCGGCATCAAATGTACCTATTGAAAACCAGGTATCCTGCAACAGATGTGCCGGTGTGTTTCCGGAAGGAGAAATGAAAGTTGCCAGTTCGTTACGTTTCAATAACGGGCGGATATTATAATTATGGTACTCAGGTTTGGTTTCCTCTACATTAGGGATCACCCAGATTTGCAGGAATTTCAGATCTTCGGTTTTACTGGCATTGTATTCACTGTGATAGATACCTGTTCCTGTACTCATTACTTGAATTTCTCCGGGGGTGATGGTACTTTCATTTTGTACATTATCTCCGTGTCTTAAATATCCTTGTAAAGGAATGGATACTACTTCCATATTTTTATGCGGGTGCATGCCGAAACCTTCTCCGGGAGCCACTGTATCGTCATTCAATACGCGCAAAGCACCGAAGTGTATACGTCTGGGATTATAATAATCTGCGAAGCTGAATGTGTGGTAAGTTTTTAGCCATCCATGATTAAAATAACCTCTCGTGTTGGCTTTGTCAATAATCGTCTTCATAACTTAATGTCTTTTCTATTGGAATGTTGTTATTGATATAACAAATTAGAAGTTGAAAAGTTTGGAACATTGTTGAGTAATGAAAAAAAAGGGGCGGTGTAAAATAAAAGAAGAGATGATTAAATCATCTCTTCTATAGAGCGGAAGACGGGGCTCAAACCCGCGACCCTCAGCTTGGAAGGCTAATGCTCTATCAACTGAGCTACTTCCGCAATTTTTTGTGGGCAAAGATGGATTCGAACCACCGAAGTCGAAAGACAGCAGATTTACAGTCTGCCCCATTTGGCCACTCTGGTATTTGCCCATTCGCTTTTAAGATTCTATCTCAATTCTCTCATTGAGTAGGTTTGTTTCTCAATTGCGATGCAAAGGTACGGCTTTTTTTTGAATATGCAAATTATACAAGAACTTTTTTTCAAAAAATCTGCGTTTTTTGCAATTTCTCTTTAAAATCGAGCATTTTGATGGCAGTTATTGCACATTCATCCCCTTTATTTCCTAATCTCCCACCGGCACGGTCTTCTGCTTGTTGCATAGTATTGGTAGTAATCAAACCATAGATTACAGGAATATCTCCTTCGGCATTCAGTTGGGCAATACCTTGAGTGGTACCGGCACATACATAATCAAAGTGCGGAGTATCGCCACGAACTACGCAGCCTATTGCAATCACTGCATCTACTTTTCCACTTTTTATCATTTGTGCAGAACCGAAAGTCAGTTCAAAACTGCCGGGTACTGTTTGTACTAAAATATTTTTATCTTTTGCGCCATGTTTCTTCAAGGTACTTATGGCTCCTTCCAATAGGGGGCCGGTAATGTTATTGTTCCATTCGGATACTACGATACCGAAACGCATATTTTCTGCATTAGGAACTGAATTGAAATCGTAATCAGATAAGTTATGATACGCTGTTGCCATTGTTTTTTAGTTTTAGTGGTTTAATAAAAGAAAGAGGTTATCTGTACACAGGTGCAGACAACCTCTTTATATCATTAAGGTATATTCTTTTCTTATTTGATGGATGCACGTTCGATGTACTTATCAATGTCCATTGACTGGTAAGAATTGAAGTATTTTTCTTTCACCAAAGTGTATGCTTTAACAGCTTCACTATTCTTGCCCAACTTTTCGAACAATTGACCAGCTTGGATCAAATAGATAGGACTCAATGCCTGGCTGTCTGCTTTATCCGCTGCTTTCAGCAAAGTTCCTGCAGCTTTGTCCAATTGTCCCATTTCAGCATAACAGTTACCGATAGTTCCCAAAATGGCAGGGCTCACCAGCTGGTCTTTAGCGCTGAATTTATCCAGATATTTCACTGCATCTTCATATTTACCCAACTGTGCATAGCAGATACCTGCATAAGCATTGGCCAAATTACCAGCAGCGGTTCCACTGAATTCATCTGCTACTTTCAGAAAACCCTTGTAACCGATACTGTCACCATTCAATGCGGTTTCAAAGTTATCAGCTCCGAAATATTGTTCTCCTTTAAATAAAGCTTCTGATGCTTTTACTTCATTGGGGTCAGAAATAAAATGCTTATATCCCATGAAACCAGCTATGATAATCACTACTGCTGCAATAGTTCCAAGGATTCTTCCTTTGTACTTGATAAGGAATGCTTCTGAGGTACTCAGTGCTTCTTCCATATCTAATGGGTCCTGAGTGTGTTTTTGTTCTGCCATTTTTATATTTACTTTTTTATTATTTTTCGGATATTCTTTTTCGGTCAGCAAAAGTAGTTCATTTCTATGTATTAATGAAATTTACGGGCATATTTTTTTAGTTTTTCCCGTTTTTATCTCTAATTTTGTATCCTCAATTAAATAGAAGTTCTATGATACTGAAACGCATCTCGATATTGAATTATAAAAATCTGGAGCAGGCGGAATTGGAATTCTCGCCGAAGATGAATTGTTTTATCGGACAAAACGGTATGGGGAAGACAAATTTGCTGGATGCGGTTTATTATCTTTCTTTTTGTAAGAGTGCCACTAATCCTATTGATTCGCAAAATATCCGTCATGAAGGAGAATTCTTTGTAATTCAGGGTTTCTATGAAACAGACCAAGGTGAGCCGGAAGAGGTATATTGTGGATTGAAACGTCGTCAGAAAAAGCAATTCAAGCGGAATAAAAAGGAATATAACCGTTTATCGGATCATATTGGCTTTATTCCCCTTGTAATGGTGTCTCCTGCTGATGCGGAGCTGATTGCAGGAGGTAGTGACGGGCGCCGTCGTTTTATGGATGTGGTGATATCGCAATATGATAAGGAATATTTGGATGCGCTGATACGTTATAATAAAGCATTGACGCAGCGTAATGCTTTGTTGAAATCGGAACAGGAATTCGATGAGGAATTAATGCTGGTATGGGAGGAGATGATGGCATCTGCGGGTGAGGTCGTCTTTAAGAAGCGTAGTGAGTTTATTGCTGAGTTTATACCTACTTTCCAGTCTTTTTATTCTTATATCTCTCAAGATAAAGAGAAAGTGAATCTGGCGTATGAATCTCATGCTATGAGTGGGGGATTGCTGGATATTATCAAGGAGAGCCGTCGGCGCGACCGTGTAATGGGATATTCGTTGAAGGGAGTTCATAAAGATGACTTGATTATGCAGTTGGGGGATTTTCCGATAAAGCGGGAGGGGTCACAAGGACAAAACAAAACTTATCTTATCGCCTTGAAATTAGCTCAGTTTGACTTTTTGAAGAAAACGGGCGGCAATACTACTCCTTTATTGTTGTTGGATGATATTTTTGATAAACTGGATGCTTTTCGTGTGGAACAGATTGTAAAACTGGTAGCCGGAGATCGTTTCGGGCAGATTTTCATTACGGATACCAATCGGGATCATTTGGATAAAATATTGAAGAAGATAGAAAGAGAATACAAAGTCTTTGCTGTAGAAGATGGAGAAGTGACAGAAAGAAAGGAAATGGCTGAATGAAACGTAATGATGCGGAACAAATAGGGGAAATGATTCGGAAATTCTTCCGGCAGAATGCTTTGGAGGCGCCACTGAACGAGTATCGTCTGATACAGGCATGGAAAGATGTGGTGGGACCTGCCATTACTAAATATACGAGTAATCTTTATATTAAGAATCAAATTCTTTATGTACATCTCACTTCATCCGTGCTTCGTCAAGAGTTGATGATGGGGCGTGATTTATTGGTGAAAAATCTGAATAAGCAGGTCGGCGCACAAGTGATAGTCAATATTATTTTCCGTTGACAGGATGGTCTTCTGCTGTTTCTTTGGTATCCCCGAAGTTTCCTGCAATACTTCTTGTCAGGTGCGGATTTTGACGGATTTTTCTTATCTTTCTCGTAAAGTCCGCACTTGAAGAAGTGTAATGTGTAAGAGTAGCTTATGGAACAGTTCGTATCACGATAGATTCTATTTCAATATTCCATTCTCAGTCCAGACTTCATCCATTCTCCGGTCGAAAGGTTCGACAGGCAGCTTTTCGTTTACTTGAAAGTTATAACATATACCTATATTATAGGAATGAAGAAGAGGCAGTAATTTGTCATAATATCCTTTTCCTCTTCCCAACCGGTTGCCTCGGGCATCAAAAGAAACACCCGGTATAATGGCGAGGTCTATCTTCTCATACGCTGTAAATGCTTCTCCCGTCGGTTCCTCTATGTGATAAGCCTCACCGGTTTTCAGGTTTTGCCTGCCTGTATAAATACGAAGTTCCAACTCATCTCCTTTGACTACCGGCAGCAAAACTGTTTTCTGCCGGTGCCATTTTTCAACGAAGTCATGTGTCTGTACTTCATCATCCAATGAATAATAGAGCAAAACGGTACGGGCCGATGCAAACTTGGGATGCTGTTCCAGTTTCTCAAGCAAAGCAGCGGACTTCGTTATTAATTCGGTGATGCCGTGACGGCGCTTTTCTTGCGCTATCTGCTTGCGCAGTTGTTTTTTTAGTTCCTTCATCGCTTACTTTCGGTTCTATGGGTTGTTCGGGAGCTTTGGGAAATGATTCACCTTTATCCAATACTTCCAATGCTTTGAGGACAGTCTTGTCGCTCTTGTTCAAGTATTCTATATAAGCTTCCATGCCCAGCATGTTATAAATGATGTTTCCGTATAAATTTGTTTCAAACAGTTTCTGTGATTTATACATCAATATGTTGCGACGTTTTAGCCCTTTGTTCTCAGCGAAACGGGCGAATTGTTCCAAAATATTCTGATGCTTCAAATATTGCAGCAGGCTTTCCTCTGTTTCATATTTTTGCATTTCGGCACGGTGGTTGTCCGTATACTGGAAAGCAAACTGGATGGTCAGTCCGCGATTAACAGCCATGCGATAATAGGAAGTCATGCCGGTAGTATCCTGTGGTACAAAGATATCGGGCATAATACCTCCACCTCCATATACAGGACGGCCTAAAGAAGTTTCAAAGATTTGGCTTTGATCCTGCTTGATACTGTCTTGTGAGAAAAATTCTCCGTGTTCGTAACGGGTCAGGATATCCATTTCATAATTTGCGTCATTACCTTTTACATACGGTTTCTGTATGCAGCGTCCTGACGGAGTATAGTAACGGGCAATTGTCAGACGGATGGCTGAACCATCGCTGAAGTCGATAGGTTGTTGTACCAGCCCTTTTCCGAAAGAGCGGCGCCCGATGATTGTCCCCCGGTCATTGTCTTGGATAGCTCCGGCAAAAATTTCGCTGGCAGAAGCCGAACCTTCGTCCATCAATACGACAATGGGCATTTTCTGGCTGCTTCCGGTTCCGTTGGATGTATAGTTCTCGCGTGGAGACTTGCGTCCCTGTGTATAAACGATGAGTCTGTTTTTGGGTAAGAATTCGTTTACCATCTGAATTGCTGCACCCATATATCCACCGGTATTACCGCGTAAGTCGATGACCACTCCTTCGCAGTTTGCCTGATTTAGCTTGGCTAATGAAATCAATAATTCGGGATAAGTCGTTTCACCGAATTTGTTTACTTTTATGTAACCGAATTTGTCATTCAGCATATAGGCGGCATCTACACTCTTTACCGGTATGTCACCACGAACAATGGTGAAATGTAAAGTTTCTTTTTCTCCCGGACGAAAAACGCCAAGTTTTACCTCACTGCCTTTGGGACCTTTCAGTCTTTTCATGGATTCATAGTTGGTGACAATTTTTCCTACAAAGGCACTGTCATCCACTTCTATGATGCGGTCTCCTGCCATCAGACCCACTTTTTCTGATGGTCCGCCTTGGATGACATTGTTTACATGGATGGTATCTTGCTGGATGGTAAACTGGATACCGATTCCGCTGAAACTTCCTTTTAAATCAGAATTTACAGCTTCCAGGTCTTTTGCCGGAATATAAGAAGAGTGGGGGTCCAGCTCACCTAGAATTTGCGGCATAGCATCTTCCACCAGTTCACCCATGTTCACTGTATCTACATATTGGTCGTCAATGATACGCAACAATGCATTCAGTTTGTTGGATGAAGTATTAATGATACCTAATTTGTTTCCTGAAAAGTGGTTGGCGTAAAAAGTTCCAATCAATATTCCGGTTACGATGCTTACTGCAACGATTACCGGCATAAAACGGGATGTTCGATTTTTGCTCATATCTTTATTTGCTATTATTCATTGGGATTGATATAGATTACTTCAATATTTGCGCGTTTCAATAAATCAAGCCCGTCTTCCAAACGGTATTTTTCTGAGTAAACTACACGTTTGATTCCTGCTTGGATGATGAGTTTGGCACATTCTATGCAAGGAGATGCGGTGACGTACATGGTTGCTCCGTCGCTGCTGTTGTTGCTTCGTGCTATTTTGGTGATAGCATTCGCTTCGGCGTGTAGTACGTAAGGCTTGGTGACTCCGTTGTCATCTTCGCATACATTTTCGAATCCTGCAGGAGTTCCGTTATATCCGTCGGAGATGATCATCTTGTCTTTTACGATCAATGCTCCTACTTGACGGCGTTCACAGTATGAATTTTCCGCCCAAATACTGGCCATGCGGATGTATCGTTTGTCGAGTTTGAGTTGTTTCTCTTCTTTCGTTTCCATTATTTCAGTCTTGCTTATTATGTGCAAATTGAATATAAGTTTTTTTCCCTTCGGGAGCTAGCAATAAAACATTGCTGTCACCTTGATAAAATATTGCATTATTCAATGCTTCTATGAACTCGTTGTTATAGCTTGTTGAAGGCGGAGTCTTGGTAAAGTTTATGTTTACTGTCCGGTCTTTTCCGTCCGCTTGCCATGTGCCTTCAATGGTTCCATTTTGTATGCTTCCTGTAAAAGTACCATCCGCTTTGAAAGTGATGTTGAAACCATGAATGATATCCAAGGCTTTTCTTCCTTCGGTTGCGATAGTCTTATCCGGATTGTGTGCCATTGCATTGTATTTGGGCTCTCCGTTCCGTTTGTCCCAATTTGCTTTACCATAGAAATCCACTACATGCCATGTGCCGCTTGCAAAGATTTCCTCTACATCGTCTTCATTGTTGCAACTCCATAAGAAAGGGAGTAGCATTAGTATATAAAGAATAGACTTTAGTTTCATATTGTTTGGTTTTTTAGTTGATGATTCCATTTCTTTTCAGCAAGGCATGGATACTGGGTTCTTGTCCACGGAAGCGTTTGTAAAGGGTCATCGGATGTTCCGTTCCTCCTTTCGAGAGAATATTCTCCCGAAAAGAAGCAGCGACTTCCTGGTTGAAGATTCCTTTTTCCTTGAATAAGGAGAAGGCATCCGCATCCAGTACTTCCGCCCATTTATAACTGTAGTATCCGGCAGAATATCCCCCCGCCATAATATGTGAGAACTGTACGGACATGCAGGTGTCTTCCACTCCGGGCAGTACTTGCGCTTTTTTCCATGCTTCTTTTTCATAAGCGCGGACATCTCCGTTAAATGTTTCCCGGCGGGTGTACCATGCCATATCCAGCAAGACGAAACTTACTTGACGCAGGCAGGCATAGGCCACATTGAAATTGGATGCATCTACAATTTTTTGGATCAGTTCGGCAGGAATGGGTTCTCCCGTCTGATAATGTCTGGCGAATGTATTGAGAAATTCTTTTTCTGTGGCGAAATTTTCCATAATTTGTGATGGAAGCTCCACAAAATCCCAATATACGCTGGTACCACTCATGGTTGAATAGGTGGTATTGGCAAACATTCCGTGCAAGGCGTGTCCGAATTCGTGTAGAAAAGTGTTTACTTCTGAGAAAGTCAGCAATGCCGGTTTCCCAGCCGATGGCTTGGTGAAGTTCATGGTAACGGATACGTGGGGACGGCTGTTGACTCCGTTTTCTATCCACTGCTCCTTATAGCTGGTCATCCATGCGCCCGAACGTTTTCCGGCACGGGGGTGGAAATCTGTATAAAGTACAGCCAGGAAACTTCCGTCTTTGTCGAATACTTCATAAGCTTTTACATCGGGATGATAGACCGGAATTTCTTTATTTTCTTTAAATGTGATGCCATACAGACGGGTAGCCAGACCGAATACACCTTTCTCTACTTGGCTCAGCTCAAAATAAGGACGCAGCTCTTCTTCATTCAGATTGAATTTCTTATTTTTCAGCTTTTCTGAATAATAGGCCCAATCCCATGGCATCAGCTGGAAATCATTGCCTTCCATTTCGCGTGCCAATGCTTCAACTTCTGCCACTTCCTTTAGGGCGACAGGGGTATAGGCATCCAGTAATTGGTTGAGCAGTTTGTATACGGCATCACTCGTTTCGGCCATGCGCTTTTTCAGTTTATACTCGGCAAAAGTGGAGAAGCCTAGTAAATGAGCCAGTTCCATGCGAATGTTTACCAATTGCTTGATGATGTCCACATTGTTGTATTCGTTATTGTGTGTACATTGGGTATTATAAGCCATATAGACTTCTCTGCGCAGTGAACGGTCATCACAATATTTCATGAAAGGAACAAAACTGGGAGCATCCAATGTAATGATGCTGCCTTCTTTTCCCTTATCCTTTGCTGTTTGAGCATAACTTTCCAATGAACTTTCGGGTAATCCTTCCAATTGTTTTTCCGTCAAAGCCAATTCGTAGTTATTTGTTTCTTTCAACAGATTCTGAGAAAAACGTAAGGTCAATATGCTTAATTCGGTATTCAGTTGGCGGAACTTTTCTTTTGCCTCACCGGTCAGGTTGGCACCGCTTCTTACAAAACCATCGTATGTCTTTTGCAGCAGTTGGGCGTCTTCACCTTTCAGTTGTAACTGGTCTTTTTGTTCGTATACGGCTTTTATACGAGCAAAAAGTTTTTCATTCAGACTGATGTTGTTGCTGTGTTCGGACAGTACGGGCATCATTTTTTCTGCCAATTCCTGCATCTCGTCACTGGTCTCGGCACTCATCAAATTGCCGAAAACAGTAGTTACGCGGTCTAGCAACGCACCTGATTTTTCCAAAGCAACAATGGTATTTTGGAAAGTCGGTGTTTCGGGATTATTGACAATTGCATCAATTTCCTCATTTTGTTCTTTCATTCCTTCCAACAAGGCAGGTTCATAATGTTCTATCTTGATAAGATGGAACGGAGCCGTGTCATGAGGGGTGTTATAGGGTTTTAAAAATGGATTTTTATTTTCAGTCATAGCACTATTTTATTTGACTTACAAATTTGCTAAAAAAAAGCATCACTATCCTCATTCTATTTACTTATTTAACAAAGTATATTAAATAGTTAGGTTAAAAATAAAAAAGCACAAGCAGAAATGCCTATGCTTTTCATTTTTATGGTTTTTTACCTGATTATTTATTCTTTTCAGTCAGTTTTTCCAACGCCGGAATGGAGATTTCCTTTCTGCTGAGTTGTACCAATCCCTGTTCCTGTAAATCATTCAGCACTTTTGACACATTGATTCGTGTCTCATCAATCAAACTCGCCAAATCCTCCATTTTGATTTTAAGGATTTTTTTTCCTTCGGGCTTCATGGAGCGCAGCACTAAAAAATTCAGTATTTTTTCTTCTGTATTACCTATGTGGCTGTTCCATAATTTTTCGTATGCCACTTGTGCTCTATTACTCAGAATATTTAAATAGTTAAGGCGGAAGATTTCGTAGTTGTTCAGTTCATTCAATACAAATAACTTGTCTATGGTAACTATGTTAATATCTGTACGTGCTTTGTAAGTCGCTGTATAGTTGGTTTGCATGCCGAATAATGAATAGGGCTCTATAACGAAAGGACTTCCAAAAGTTTCAAATAAGGCGTATGAATGTCGGTTATCGGTTGTTTGGGAGATTATCTCCCCATTTAAGAGAAAGATTAATTGAGTGCAAGGTGCACCTTGTTCCACAATGATATCATCGGCGTTGTATTTACGAAAATGTAGCTTTACCTTGCCTATGATATTGGTGAAGTCATTTTTACATAATCCCTGGAAGAGAGGGAGTTGTAAAAGTGTATCATACATTGTAATTTCCATAAGTTCTGTTGTTCGTTAAGTTATAGTTTAACATACAAAGGTAACGATAAAACGAGATTTATTATTTATAGGTGGAAGAACTTTTATTTTTTTTATTGTTTCTTACCGTCTCCTAATGTTTAAAAGCAGAATACTTGCGGACTGTATAAAAAATAAATATATTTGCATTCAAAAAAAAGGAGGAGTTTATGTTTGGATCATTTGATTTTCAAGAATTTTTAAGTGCGTTTATTGTGCTTTTTGCTGTCATTGATATTATCGGATCTATTCCTATTATATTGAATCTTAAGCAGAAAGGGAGAAATGTCAATGCTAATAAAGCTACCGGCATTTCTTTTGCTTTATTGATAGGTTTCTTTTATGCAGGGGATATGATGCTGAAGTTATTTCAAGTTGATATTGCTTCGTTTGCCGTGGCGGGTGCTTTTGTTATTTTTCTCATGTCTTTGGAAATGATTCTGGATATCGAGATATTCAAGAATCAAGGTCCTATCAAGGAAGCGACTTTAGTCCCCTTGGTTTTTCCGTTATTGGCTGGTGCGGGAGCGTTTACTACGTTGCTTTCCCTACGTTCGGAGTATGCTCCTGTAAATATTGTTGTAGCCTTGATATTGAATATGGTTTGGGTTTATGTAGTGTTGAAGTTGACAGATCGCATCGAACGTTTCTTGGGTAAAGGTGGAATTTATGTTATTCGTAAGTTTTTTGGAATCATTTTGTTGGCAATATCAGCGCGTTTATTTACTGCTAATCTGACTTTATTGATAGAGCAGTTTCAGAAAGCTCAGTAATATGCTGTTTTTTTACAGATAATAATGTCGGAACTCACCATAGATATTTTATTGGAAACCAACTGCTTTGTGTTGAATGGATATTAATCTGTGGTGAGTTCCGGTATCATTCCATTTGAATGGTAGCTGTTTGATATTTTGATACGCTCCTTTGGTGTCTATTTCTCGTTGATGATGAATTTCTTCATTCCGTCTGTAAAATAAGTTTCATATTTATCTCCTTCGCCTGAGCAAATAAAATAAGCATCCAGTTCAGGATGTGCTTCACAAAATGCTTTGGCTGAGTCCAGTCCCATCACCATGAAAGCAGTGGCGTATGCATCGGCACTGGCGCAATCTTTTGCAATGACAGTGGAGGACAGGATACTATGTTGTACTGGATATCCGGTGCGTGGGTCTATGGTATGTGCATATTTCTTTCCACCTTTGTAATAGAAATTACGATAATTCCCTGATGTTGCCATGCCTACGTCACTAATGGCAAGTACAGTCTGTAACTCCTGGTTTACTGACAAGGAGTCATCTACAGGTTTGTTTATGCCGATACGCCAAGCGTTCATTTTGGAATTTTTGCCTCTTACCACTACTTCACCGCCTATATCTACCATATAGTTTTTTATCCCTTTACGTTCCAATAGCCTTGCTACTGCATCTACTCCGAATCCCTTGGCGATAGCGCTGCAATCCAGCATTATACGAGGGTCTTTTTTCATAATCCGGTGGTTCTGTAAATCTATTTTTTGATATCCTATCATTTGGCGTAAGCTGTCCACTATCAGTGAATCCACTCCTGTAGATTTTTTGAATCCGAATCCCCATGCATTTACCAAAGGTGCGACAGTGATATCAAAGGCTCCATGGGTTTCGTCGGATATTTTTTTTGCGAGATGGAATACATGTACGAAAAAACTGTCAACTTCCGTCTTTTCATTGTGGTTTACGCGGGTGATTACGGAATTCGGATTGAAAGGAGAGAGGGAGTTGTCCACTTTCTTCAGTTCAGTTTCTATTTCTTCTTTCAGATTATCTTCGGACTGGTAGGTGATTTTGTATACTGTACCGAATACAAAGCCTTCATCCGTACGGAAAGGGGCTTGCTTTTTTAGAATAATAATTGTTCCTATTATCAGAATTGCTAGAAACGGCAATTGCCATGCTAATTTTTTTTTATTCATACCTGTATTTTAGTTAAGAAAGAAATAAATGTTCTATTAAAATTTTAACGCCGATAATAATCAAAACCAAACCTCCCCATAATTCCATGCGCAGGTTGAAACGCTTGCCGCAAAATACACCTATCAGACTTCCTAATGTTGAGATAACAAAAGAGGTAAAGCCGATGATGACAATAGGAGAAAGAATAGAAGTGAAAGAGTTTATTCCTACAAAAGCAAATGATATACCGATGGCCAAAGCATCAATGCTGGTTGCTATAGCCAGCGTAACAACCACTTTTAATTTAGTGGGGTCGAAGCAGCGTTTGTCTTCATTGCTGAAGCTCTCTTTTATCATACGCCCTCCCAAAAAGGCCAATAACCCAAAAGCGATCCAATGGTCATAATCCTCTATCAGGTGACTGAATCGGCTGGCGGCAAACCAGCCGATAAGCGGCATGACAGCCTGGAAAAGGCCGAAGAAGAATGCCATAATAAAAAAAGTGCGCCAGCAAATGCGACGCATGATAATTCCGCTTGTTATGGAAACTGTGAAACAGTCCATAGCAAGACTGATGGCAAGGAGCCATATTTCTAAAGTTGTCATTGGTTAAAATGGTAATTTGTATATTAAACTGTATGTTACTCCTAAGTTAGTCGAGTTGTTTTTTCCAAAACCGGGAATATACCAAGGTTCGGTGTGTTCCGCCTTTTTTATGTTCATGCGTATACGGTAACGTAGTGACCATCCCATGTAGAAATTCTTGTACACATTTACCTTTATTCCAGCCAGCAGTTCTGCCCAGGTTACTGTGGTCTTAATTCCGTCATAACTGAAAGGAATTTCAGGAAATCCCCATGTAGGATCCTTCATTGTCGGAGCATCTACATCGTATGAAAAAGAGGTGAATCCGTAACGTATGCCTCCATATAGAAAACCAGGCAGATAGGGCTTCTTGAAAAAGAAGTTGTAGTTCATGCCTATGCGGAAATAAGGAGCTGAGGCTTTATAATGTATATTGGTACCGTCATCAGTAGTGTCGGTGGTTCCATATCCAATTTCAGCTACGGGGACATAACGGTTTTTCAAATTGACCTCCACGCTGATTTCTGTACTTGTAATGTCACCTCCAAAAATTTTGCTTCCCAGGCCAAATATATCTACACCGATAGTAGTTCCCTGATAGAAGGGTACCTTTTCTTCCTCTATGGTTGTTTTTTTCTTGTGCCGCCAGTGTGGGGCTGTACAACAGCATACTACTCAGTAGCGTTAACAACGTAATATATGTTGAAATTCTTTTTTTCTTCATTATTGATGTCCGAATTTACAATCTCGATAGATTTTAGGTTATAGGTGGTGTATTTAATGTCTTCCACTTTATAAAACATCATGGTGCCACATTCTATATTCTGCAAGTAGGGGATATTTTGGTGAATGAGTGTGATAGTGTCACGCATCTTTTCCGTATAATGCAATACGTAGGTAGTTTTTGATGTATAACTCAAAGGCAGGCTCATACTGCTTTCCGCTTTATTGAATATCGTGTCATTCATCAATGAGTCTTTTACTACGGTTTCCTTAATAGTTCCATCTTCCAGTGTGTCACGTACAATCACATCGGTAGTGATAAATCCAGTGACGTCAAAAGCCGGACTGAATTTTACAGCTTGGTGTGTCTCTGCATCCAGAAAGTCGAAATGGGCAAAGGAATTGGTGGTAAGCGGACAATCGCTTTCCCCACAGCTTTGCATCAAGGTGCTTACGGTAATCAGGAGCAATAAGATAATGGCTGGTAGTTTCTTCATTTTAAAACTCTTTCTCTATTTTATAATTATTGCGTTCAGGAGCATTCCGGGCTATCAGTTCTCCTATGAATCCAGCCAGAAACAGTTGGGTCCCCAAAATCATCAAAGTTAGGGCCAGATAGAAGTAAGGAGAATCAGTAATTAATATATAAGGTAAACCATGTGACAAGGCATATAGTTTGTTCGCTCCGATGATAATGACGGAAATGAAACCAAGAATAAACATCAATGATCCCATAAACCCGAAGAAGTGCATCGGCTTGATACCGAATTTGGATAAAAACCACAGAGTAATGAGGTCTAGATAACCATTGAAGAAACGGTTTAATCCGCCGAATTTTGTTTTACCGAATTTTCGTGCCTGATGGTGTACTACCTTCTCGGCTATCTTAGGAAAACCTGCATTCTTTGCCAGGTAGGGGATATAGCGGTGCATTTCACCGTATACTTCGATGTTCTTTACGACATCACGACGATAAGCTTTTAGTCCGCAGTTGAAGTCATGCAGGTTCTTGATGCCTGAAACGGCACGTGCTGTGGCGTTGAATAGTTTGGTCGGAATGGTTTTTGATAACGGGTCGTAGCGTTTTTGCTTGTATCCCGATACTAAGTCGTAGCCATCTTCTGTAATCATTCTGTATAATTCCGGTATTTCGTCCGGGCTGTCCTGCAAGTCGGCATCCATTGTAATCACCACATCACCTTGCGCCTTTTCAAAACCACAATACAAAGCGGGGGACTTGCCGTAGTTTCGGCGGAATTTAATACCTTTCACGTTGTCCGATTCCGAGCGTAGTTTCTCAATCACTTGCCAAGAGTGGTCAGTGCTGCCGTCATTGACAAAAATTACTTCATAGCTGAAGTGGTTGGCGTCCATTACACGTTGAATCCATGCAAATAGTTCCGGCAAAGATTCTTCTTCGTTATATAAAGGAATAACTACAGATATATCCATCTTTTATTGATTTTTCTTTTTACGCATCACAATCAATGCGGTGGGGATAGCCATCAGCATCCCGTAAAACATATTTTGTGATATCAGTTGAAATGTCATTTCCAGCGGGGTAAGTCCCGACAGTAAATCTATCGCTTCTTCGAATTGGTTCAGTGAGGTTGTCAGTTCGGTTCCGGCAGTTTCTTTGAACTGGTTTAAGATGGAACGGTATGCCTCGAATACGAATCCGCCATCTATATAGCGGAAGTAGATGTAATGCACTACCGCTACAAATAGAGAGGCGAACATATACATAAAGGTAGTGAATAGAAACGCACGTGAAAAAGTGATGCTTCCGTCACAATGCCGTTCTCTGAACTTTTTGGCAAATATGTATCCTAAAAAGGGTACTCCTATAGTCAGGACTATAAAAAGTAATTGTAGGAAAGGTATTCTCAATCCTAACGGGAAGAGCATGAATTTGAAGGCCCATAAAAGACCCATGCCCGTACCATAGCGCATGGCGCATTCCTGCAAAGTCGGTTTATAATTCGTCATTCTTTATTAATAAGTGCACAAAAGTACTTCTTTTACGGGAATCCGTCCTATAGTTATGGGTGAAAAATGTATTTTTTCTGCTAAAATCAAAAAAAAGTATTCGAAAGTATTGTAGTTTTGAAAATAATGTCTACCTTTGCACTCGCAAAACAAAAATGGGTAAGTCCTATACGGCCAGCTCCTGATGAATCCTCCAGGGCTTGATCGCAGCAAAGGTAGTTGGTTGTAGCGGCGCGATATAGTAAGCTTACCCACCCCCGCCTCTTTAGCTCAGTTGGCCAGAGCACGTGATTTGTAATCTCGGGGTCGTTGGTTCGAATCCGACAAGAGGCTCGGAAAAGCGAGAAGGACGAAGAAATCTTCATTCTTCTCGCTTTTTTTATTATATTTGCGCTGATATTAGTTTTAAGGTTGGTACAACCGTTATTTAAGAGTTCTTTTTTATGATAGAGTCACAGATTGTGGCAAGAGTATTGCCGTCTAAATGCCGTGAAGCGGTAAAGGTCCTTTTGCAGGAAGTGTACGGATATGAAGATTTCCGTAATTTAGAAGTTTATGATGACTTGTTCAAAGGTAAGGAAAAATTGCAATTGTCTCAAGGGCAATTAATTGAGGAGGTCATCATGGAAGCCGAAAAAGGGATCAAGGGTGACTCGTCTGCTCATAATTTGCTCCTGACAGCTCCGACCGGAGCCGGAAAATCATTGTTGTTTCAGCTCCCTGCCATTTATCTGGGTAATGAATATAAGCTTCTTACTCTTGTGGTTTCTCCGCTGAAAGCATTGATAGTGGACCAGGTTGAGGCGTTGCGGGAACTAGGGTATGAACGTGTGGCGTATGCTTCGTCCGATCTTTCACCTGAACAAGAACGAAGTATATCGTCGTGTCCGTGAAGGGGAGGTTGATCTTTTTTTATCTTTCCCCTGAATTATTGTTGGCGTATGATATCAGTTATTTTGTAGGTGAACGCCGCATCGGACTGGTAGTGGTTGACGAGGCTCATACCGTGACCACTTGGGGTAAAGAGTTCCGGGTGGATTATTGGTTTCTAGGGCGTCATTTGGAAGCTTTAAAGAATGCGTTGGGGTATGTATTCCCTGTTTTTGCATTGACGGCCACTGCTGTGTGGAATCCCGAAGGCGGGAACGATATGATTTTTGATACCATCCGGTCGTTGCATCTTGCTCCGTGTGCCTTGTATGTGGGCACGGTGAAGCGTGAAAATATCGGCTTTGACATTACCGCCATGACCATAGAGGAGGGGGAAACCTACGATAAGGCCAAGCAACGTACTGTTGCCGCCCGGGTGGAGGATTTTCTGGACGGGCATAAGACTATCATTTATTATCCTTTTGCCGGAGGTATAGATATGAAACTGAAGACCTGGGTGTATCCGGCTAACTGGCATTGGGTGGCATCTTATTATGGTAAAAAGGATAAAGAGCAAAAAGCCGAAATTATACAAGCTTTTAAGGAGGGTGAGAAAAAAATAATCGTTGCTACGAAAGCTTTCGGTATGGGGGTGGATATCAGCGATATTGACCGTGTGTATCATGTGGCTCCATCCAGCACCTTTGTCGATTATATTCAGGAGATTGGCCGTGCTGCCCGTGATAAGAACATTACGGGTGTGGCGGTGACGGATTTTAATGAGCGCGACTTTTATTATATGAAACGCCTGCATTCTGCGGGTGCCATCTCCCAGGAACAGTTGGGGATGATTCTGAAGAAAGTTTGGGAAATATATCTGATGAAAGGCTGTAGTGATGAAATGCAGATGTCTTTATCCGATTTTGAATTTGCAGTGAAGTTGCCTCGTAAAAAGAACAAGCTGGAATATGAATCGGATTTGGAGCAAGTCGTCAAAACGGCTTTGTTATGGATAGAAGAGGATTTGAGTTTCCGGCATGGCGGTTCTCCTGTTGAAATCAATTCACAGACGTTGTTTTCCGATGGCTATGTGCAGGAAAAGACGGGTGATGCCGCTTTCCGTAAAAAATACAAGCAGTACATGGTTCCCGTGAAAGGGGTTGAAGGAGTTTATAAGGTGGCTTTTGAATCTTTGTGGGAGAATTGTTTCTCGGAGATGGGATACCGTGAGTTTAAGCGCGATTTATACAATGGAAATCTCTTTGAGGGAGTTCGTGCGGCAGCTGTGGGTAAGCATGATGTCTTGTTAAAAGAGAGTGCGGCGGATATCTGCTCCAAGCTGGCAAGTCTCTTGAAGAGTTTGAAAGATTTGTTGACGGTGAGTCTGTATGGTAATAAAGGAAAGTTCGAGGAGGACGATTTGCGTAGTATTTTTGCGGCGTATGATATGGATGTTCCTTCTGCCAAGCGTTTTATCACTTCGTTACTGGAGTCCAGGGTAGAGGAGGGCAGAAGTGTGAGTTACATCACCAGTGCCAAGAAGAAAGATGAAGACAAACTGATGTTTACCGTTACCCGTGGTTTTGATTTGTTGCTTTCCCGTTACCAGAAGTTGTGTGCCCAGCGTATCACAGGAAAGAAAGGAGACCGGCTGTTGTTCTATGTCACTCCGTTCTCCGATCTCAATATGTTGCTCAACTTGCTGTCTATGCTCAATGTGGTGGACTTTACCGTAGAGGGGGGTGTTCCTTCTGTTGGAGTACGTGTCCGTGATGCGGAGATATTGAAAAAGGAAGCTGCTTCGGGGGACTATCAGAACCATGTGCTGGAGAATAATGAGAAAATATTCCAGGAACAGATAGAGTTGTTCCGGCTGTTCTTTGGCAATACAAAACTGAGCGATGAGCAGCGATGGGAGTTTATAGAGGATTATTTTACGGGGATGAGTTTGGAGGGATTGAAAGAAAAATATTCTTGTGTTGTGGAATGACAGCTGTAAGGGCTGTATAATATAACTCGTTGGCGAAATTAATTTTGCCTTGTATGATTTCACGTTAGTATATGAGGTTGTGCCAACGTTTTGACACAACCTCTACTTGATAGCCGACAGCATGGGCATTAAATTCACTTGAAATGAATTTGTTTTCCAACTTTTATTGTTAATGCGAAGAGAACGACTTTGACGGATGCTACTCTTTATTTGGCTGGTACGCGCAAAGTCACGGAAGTTGGAATCAGCCTCTTGTCGGCAACCATGACGGTGGAGGAACGGGAAGACAATGTTGTGATAATTGATCATCGTTTTTGTTTTTAAAGGGTTGTTATTATCAGAAAAGTGTCAGGAAGGAACAAGGCGCACACTGCTGCGGCGTCCGGTGAAACTTGGTACAAGATCCGCGGAATCTTGTACCAGGATTTTTGTAATCTTGTGCCGGGGTGCGGCTGGTTCCTTCTGACACTGCAAAGATAACTTCACGTCCGTGCGGCGTGACCCCTTCCGACCCCTTTTGATCCCTTGGCGGATTGCGGGGGGAATCATGGCTCTCCAAGTGGAGGCAGACTAGTTGCAACTGGCGGCGGGGACACGGGGACAGTGGGGACAGCCCCTTTTTTTCTCACACACACGTGCGCGCGTATAAAGCCGGGGTCAGCTCTTGTGATACGTTCCCCCTACCGTCCACACTCATCGGACCCCTTGCTTGGTGAACCGTTTGAGCCGCCTTTTCCTGGTGGTAGGTTTTCATCGCCTTTTTCACCTCGGTGCGTATACGAAGGTCTGCATGCAGGGGGCCTCCCAGGAGCAGTGTGTTGTGTTATTTGGTTTTTTTACTGTAAGAGATGATTTTCTCTAGCAGTTCCGGCCATATGTCGTCCTGTGGAAAGGCAGGCAGGGGGAAATAAGGTTCGGAGCCTTCGGTGAGTTGTTCTTCCTCGTTGGTGTCATTGGGAAACTCATTTTCCACCTTATTATATCGCGCGCACGTGTGTGTGAGAAAAAAAGGGGCTGTCCCTGCTGTCCCCACTGTCCCTGCCTTGTAAGAATCGGCGGAACTGAATAACGGAAAATATTTCTCAGGAGGACTTGTCTTTAAAATTCACTTGAAATGAATTTGTTTTCCCACTTTTATTGTTAATGCGAAGAGAAGTCGTTATCTTCGCATTAACAATCCATTTAAGAAAAAGAGAATGATGAAATATCCCATTGGCATACAGAGTTTTGATCAAATAATAGAAGGTAATTGGGTCTATGTGGATAAGACCGATTTGGTTTATCGTTTGGTAACGACGACCAAAACTTGTTTTCTTAGCCGTCCCCGTCGTTTTGGGAAGAGCTTGTTGGTAAGCACGTTGGATGCCTATTTCAAGGGGCGCAAGGAACTTTTTGACGGCTTGATGATAGCGAAGTTGGAGAAAGACTGGCATCAGTATCCTGTGTTCAAGATAGATTTCAACGGTGTTAACTTTACGGAAAAAGGAAACTTGGAAGCTACCATAGAATATTATCTTGCCAACTGGGAGAAAATCTACGGAGAAACTCCCCGTGAGGTTCCTATGGGGAAGCGGTTCGAACAAATACTTTCTCTAGCCTATCAGCAAACGGGGCGTCGTGCCGTGGTGCTGGTAGATGAATATGACAAGCCTATTCTCGATGCATTGGATACTCCTCTGGAAGATGCCAACCGCGAAATCTTGAAAGCTTTCTATTCCACCTTCAAAGGGGCTGATGAATACTTGAGGTTTGTGTTGCTTACGGGAGTGACAAAATTTTCGCAAGTCAGTGTGTTCAGCGGGTTCAACCAGCCTAAAGATATAAGTATGGATAATCATTATGAAGCATTGTGTGGTGTGACTCAGGTGGAATTGGAACATTATTTTGCAGAACCTATTGCAAATTTGGCTGAAAAGTTCAATTATACAGTGGAGGAAATGAAAGACGTACTCAAAATGCAATACGATGGCTATCATTTTGGCAGCGGCTTGCTTGGTGTCTATAATCCTTTCAGCCTGCTCAATGCTTTTGATATGAACGATATCCGCGACTATTGGTTTGCATCAGGTACTCCTACTTATTTGATCAAACTTCTGCGGCATAACCACGAGCAGATGGATGAATTGACTGGGCGTTACTATGATCCTTCGATGTTTGTCGATTATAAGGCCGATGTGGAAAAACCGCTGCCTATGATTTATCAAAGCGGCTATCTGACGATCAAGGAATACGACTCCCGGAGAAACCGTTACCTGTTGGACTTTCCAAATAATGAGGTGAAAAAGGGATTTCTGACCATGGTGGCAGCCAATTATTTCAAACCCCAAGAGTTTGAAGTTTCCAACTGGATTGTAGATGCCGTCATTTTACTTGAGGAAGGGGAAACTACGGCTTTTTGTTCAGCTTTAACTTCTTTCCTTGCGGATATACCTTATGATTCTCATGGCTCGATAAAGACGGTTGAAGCGACAGAAAAACATTTTCAATATACTTTCTATCTGATTCTCCGTTTGCTTGGGGTATATTGCCAGTTGCATGTGGAGAAAACTCAGTCAAGAGGAAGAGTGGACTGTGTATTGGAGACAAAGGATTATGTATATATATTTGAGTTTAAACTGGATGGTACGGCTGCTGAAGCCTTGCAGCAGATAGAGGACAAAGGATATGCTACACCTTATCAGACAGACACGCGCAAAGTCACGGCTATTGGTGTCAGTTTTTCATCGGAAACCATGACGGTGGAGGAATGGGAGGAAAAACGTTGTAGCCCAGTTGAGATTAAATAATAGTGCAAAAGTAATGCCTCAAGCCGGAATCATCACGATCCCTCTTGAGGCAGTCTTCATTTATGGAATTGGGAATATAAACCGCTTACGCTTTAAAATTGCGTGCTATTTTTTTATATCCATATACGGCACGGTTACCCAATTCTTCTTCAATGCGGAGCAACTGGTTGTATTTTGCCATACGGTCGCTACGGCTCAGTGAACCGGTTTTAATCTGTCCGCTATTGGTGGCTACGGCGATATCTGCAATGGTAGCATCTTCCGTTTCACCGGAGCGGTGGCTGGTCACAGTGGTGTAGCCGTTACGTTGGGCCATTTCGATAGCATCCAGAGTTTCAGTCAGCGAACCGATCTGGTTTACTTTTACCAGGATAGAGTTTGCACAACCTTCACTGATTCCTTTTTCCAGGAACTTCACATTGGTAACGAACAAGTCATCACCTACCAGCTGGCAGCGGTTGCCCAGACGCTCGGTCAGCATGCGCCATCCTTCCCAGTCGTTTTCTGCCATACCATCCTCTATCGAATCAATGGGGTAGTCCCAACTCAATTTTTCCAGATAGGCAACCTGTTCGGCGGCACTGCGCTTTTCCCCTTTGGGGCCTTCAAACTTGGTATAGTCATAGATGCCGTCATGATAAAATTCGGAAGAAGCACAATCCAGACCGATGGTGATATGTTTGAACGGTTCATATCCGGCAGCTTCAATAGCGGCAAGGATACAATTCAAAGCATCTTCGGTGCCATCCAGTGCAGGGGCAAAACCGCCTTCATCTCCTACGGCTGTGCTTAGTCCGCGTTTTTTCAGCACCTCTTTCAAAGCATGGAATACTTCTGCGCCCATCCGTAAGGCCTCACGGAATGTCTTTGCGCCGACAGGACGAATCATGAATTCTTGAAAAGCGATAGGAGCGTCGCTATGCGAGCCTCCGTTAATGATGTTCATCATCGGGACGGGCATGACATAGGTATTTGTTCCGCCGATGTATCTGTAAAGAGGGATATCCAGATAGTTGGCGGCAGCTTTTGCCACAGCCAGGGATACGCCCAAAATAGCATTTGCGCCCAGTTTTGATTTAGTTGGGGTTCCATCCAGATCAAGCATGGCTTTGTCAATGCCACGTTGGTCCATAGAGTCCATTCCTTTCAATGCCGGAGCGATAAGGGTATTTATATTTTCTACAGCTTTTAATACGCCTTTGCCCCCGTAACGGGTCTTGTCACCGTCACGTAGCTCCAATGCCTCATGTTCACCGGTTGACGCACCCGATGGGACAGAGGCACGGCCCATAATCCCTGATTCCAATATCACATCCACTTCCACAGTGGGGTTACCACGTGAATCCAAAATCTCTCTTCCTTTAATCTCTGCTATTTTCATATAATTCTAATTTTATAAGATGGTTTTATTTTAATAACAATAGAGAAGCCGGATTTGTTGAGGTGCCAGGGAAAGTTTTTTCATGATATTTACTTTTTTATTTCTTTCCACAGAGTACATCCGTCTTCTTTTTTCGTCTCCCTTTAATAAAAGCTAGAGATCAATATGAAAATAAAATGGATAGTGGGGGGGCTGTTATGGGCAAGTTCTTACTTGCAGGCTGCCGCACAGGAATATAAACTGTGGTATGACGAACCCGCTCAGGTTTGGACTGAAGCGCTTCCGCTGGGTAACGGGCGGTTGGGAGCGATGGTATTCGGCAATCCCGGTGTGGAGCATATCCAGTTGAACGAAGAAACTATTTGGGCAGGACGTCCCAATAATAATGCTAATCCCGATGCGTTGGAATATATTCCCAAAGTGCGCCGGTTGGTGTTCGAGGGAAAATATCTTGAAGCACAAACGTTGGCTACCGAGAAAGTAATGGCGAAGACCAATAGCGGTATGCCCTATCAATCGTTTGGCGATCTGCATATTTCTTTTCCGGGGCATACACGTTATTCCGATTACTATAGGGAACTGAGCCTGGATTCAGCTCGTACCATCGTGCGTTATAAGGTGGACGGGGTGACTTATCAGCGTGAAACACTGACGTCGTTTGCCGATCAGGTAGTTATGGTGCGTCTTACTGCCAGCCAACCCGGAAAGATTACTTGTAACGCCAATCTTACTACTCCGCATCAGGATGTGATGGTTGCGACGGAAGGGGAGGAGGTTACCCTTTCGGGCGTATCTTCCTGGCATGAAGGACTCAAAGGGAAGGTTGAATTTCAGGGACGTATGACTGCACGTACTCAGGGAGGAACCCGATCTTGTCGTGACGGAGTCTTGAGTATAGAAGGGGCGGACGAGGCTGTGATTTATATTTCCATTGCTACCAACTTTACTAATTACAAGGATATAACAGGTAACCAAGTGGAGCGTGCGAAGAACTATCTGCGCCGGGCTGTAAGTAAAGATTATATGACATCACGTAAGGCACACGTCGATTTTTTCAAGCAATATATGGACCGTGTCTCTTTGGATTTAGGCATAGACAAATATGCAGGGGTAACCACTGATATGCGTGTACAGAATTTCAAGGAAACGAAGGATGATTTTCTGGTGGCCACTTATTTCCGTTTCGGCCGCTATCTGTTGATTTGTTCTTCACAGCCGGGTGGGCAGCCTGCTAATTTGCAAGGCATTTGGAATGATAAATTATTTCCTTCCTGGGATAGTAAATACACGTGTAATATCAATGTTGAAATGAACTATTGGCCGGCCGAAGTGACGAATCTCAGCGAATTGCACGAGCCTTTGATACAACTGATCCGTGAAGTGAGTGAAACAGGGCGTGAGTCGGCCAAGATTATGTATGGGGCGGATGGCTGGGTATTGCATCACAATACGGATATATGGCGTGTTACCGGAGCTATAGACAAGGCTCCGTCAGGATTATGGCCTACGGGTGGAGCCTGGCTGTGCCGTCATTTGTGGGAACGTTATCTTTATACAGGCGATATGGAATTTCTCCGCTCGGCTTACCCTATCATGAAAGAAGCCGGTAAGTTTTTTGATGAAATCATGGTGAAGGAACCTTTGCATAACTGGTTGGTGGTATGTCCGAGCAATTCTCCGGAGAATACTCATGCAGGCAGTAACGGGAAAGCGACTACGGCTGCCGGGTGTACTTTGGATAACCAGCTGATATTCGATTTGTGGAATCAGATAATCACGACCGCCCGTCTGTTGGGTACGGATGCTGAATTTGCCACCCGTTTGGAACAGCGTTTAAAGGAAATGGCGCCCATGCAGATAGGACGTTGGGGGCAATTGCAGGAATGGATGATGGATTGGGACAATCCGCAGGATGTGCACCGTCATGTGTCACACCTTTATGGTTTGTTCCCCAGTAATCAGATTTCTCCTTACCGTACTCCCGAATTGTTTGATGCGGCACGTACTTCGCTGATTCATCGTGGCGATCCGTCTACCGGATGGAGTATGGGATGGAAGGTATGTTTGTGGGCCCGTCTGTTGGATGGTGACCATGCTTATAAACTGATAACCGATCAGTTGACTCTCGTACGTAACGAGAAGAAAAAAGGAGGAACTTATCCTAATTTGTTTGATGCCCATCCACCTTTTCAGATTGACGGTAATTTTGGTTGTACGGCGGGTATCGTAGAAATGCTGATGCAGAGCCACGATGGTTTTATTTATTTACTTCCCGCATTGCCGGCGCAATGGAAAGAGGGAAGCGTGAACGGGATTATAGCCCGTGGAGGTTTTGAATTGGATTTGAGTTGGAAGAATGGTAAAGTGAGCCGGTTGGTGGTGAAATCCCGTAATGGGGGAAACTGTCGTTTGCGTTCTTTAAATCCGCTGGCAGGCAAAGGGCTGAGAAAGGCGAAAGGAGAGAATCCGAATAAATTGTATGCCATACCCGAAATCTTACAGCCGATTATAAATAAAGAAGCGAAATTGAATAAAGTTGAGTTGAAAAAAACTTATCTTTATGATCTGGAAACCAAAGCAGGTGAAGAGTATATATTCTTAGGTAAGTGATGATTCTTGCATTGATTGTAAGGATGAAAAATAGTAAAAAGAAGAAATATGAAAAGAACAGGATTAAACATTATTTGCTCATTGTTGCTGGCAGGTGGAATGTGTGCATGTACTGCCACTCCTAAACAGACCGAAGAAATCAAATGGAGCGAACGTATGGCTCAGTCGGAAATGCAACGTTTCCCTGAGCCTTGGATGATAGAAAAAGCGAAAAAGCCTCGTTGGGGCTATACGCACGGACTGGTGGTGAAATCCATGTTGGAGGAATGGAAACATACCGGTGACACTGCCTATTATAATTATGCAAAAATATATGCAGACAGTCTGATAGACACCGACGGTAAGATAAAGACCATGAAATATCTTTCTTTTAATATTGATAATATCAATGCCGGAAAGATTTTATTCGATTTTTATGAAAAGACGGGAGACGGGCGTTATAAGGTGGCGATGGATACTCTTCGCAAACAACTGGCCGAACAGCCCCGTACCAGTGAAGGCGGTTTCTGGCACAAACTGGTATATCCGCACCAGATGTGGCTGGATGGTATATTCATGGCTTCTCCTTATCTGGCTCAATATGGTAACGTATTCAAGGATACTACGGTCAATGCCGATATTGTGAATCAAATAAAGCTGATTGCCCGTAAAACGTATGATCCTAAAACCGGTTTGTTCTATCATGGCTGGGATGAGAGCAAGACACAAAATTGGGCAAATAAGGAAACCGGGTGCTCACCCAACTTCTGGAGCCGCAGTATAGGCTGGTATGCCGCTGCCGTGGTGGATGTATTGGACTATATGCCGGCGCAGTTCGAAGGACGCGACAGCATTATGACGATTATAAATACGTTGGCCGAAGGCATTGTAAAATACCAGGAGCTTGAAACAGGGGTATGGTGGCAGGTGACTGACCAGAATAACCGTAAAGGAAATTATCTGGAATCTTCCGCTTCATCGCTTTTTGTATATTTCTTGTGTAAAGCGGTGAATAAAGGATATATTCCTGTGGAGTATAAAGCGGCCGCAGAGCGTGGTTTTAATGGCCTGATCAAACAGTTCATTAAAGAAGAGCCTGATGGTTCATACACTATTACCAACTGTTGTGCTGTTGCAGGATTAGGCGGTAAAGGAAACCGGGATGGAAGTTTTGCTTATTACATAGGTGAGCCGGTGATAGAGAACGATCCGAAATCAGTAGGTTCCTTTATTTTGGCAGCTATTGAATATGAGAAAATGAAGCAGTAGGAATAATCTGAAAAAGATGAGGACATTTGTCAAAAAGGTCTTCATCTTTTCCGTAAACATAAGGACCTTTTTTAAACACCTTGTTGTTTTGATAAAAGCTCTTGTTTGGAGATTGTCAATTAATTAATAAACGAATTTGAAAATACAATGATGAACAGACACGCATTACTTTCCTTATTGGCTTTATTGCTATGTTGCTCTACTTCGTTGCCGGCGCAGAAAGCGAAAACGTATATTCCCTGGAAGAACGGCAAACTGGTGGTGTCCGAGGAGGGACGCTACCTGAAGCATGAAAATGGAGTACCTTTCTTCTGGTTGGGTGAAACCGGATGGCTGATGCCGCAACGCTTGAATCGTGACGAGGTTTCTTACTATCTGAATAAGTGCAAGGATGCTGGATATAACATGGTGCAGGTGCAGGTATTGAACGGTGTGCCTTCCATGAATATTTACGGCCAGTATTCCATGACAGACGGTTTTAAATTCAAAGATATCAACCGCAAAGGGATTTATGGATATTGGGACCACATGGACTATATTATTAAAAGTGCCGCTTCACGGGGCATCTATATAGGGATGGTATGTATTTGGGGAACTCCCGTGGAACAAGGGCTGATGAATGAAAAAGAAGCCGTGGCATACGGTAAGTTTCTTGCAGAACGTTACAAGGATGAGCCGAATATTATTTGGATGATAGGAGGGGGATATCCGCGGTGATAATAAGACGGAGGTATGGGATGCGTTGGCAAACAGTATCCGCAGCATAGACAAAGGTCATCTGATGACTTTCCATCCGCGTGGACGTACCACGTCGGCTACTTGGTTTAATGACCGCGAATGGCTGGATTTCAATATGTTCCAAAGCGGACACCGTCGTTACGGGCAGCGTAACGGTGATGGTGATTATCCTATCGAAGAGAATACGGAAGAAGATAACTGGCGTTTTGTGGAAGCCAGTCAGGCAAAGACTCCGTTGAAACCGGTGATTGATGACGAACCTATTTATGAAGACATTCCACAGGGGCTGCATGATCCCAATGAAACCCGTTGGAATCAGCACGATGTGCGTCGTTATGCCTATTGGTCGGTATTTGCCGGATCATTCGGGCACTCATACGGTCATAATGATATCATGCAATTTATCCGTCCCGGATATGGAGCCTCTTTCGGTGCCGACGGACGTAAGAAAGCATGGTGGGATGCTTTGGAAGACCCCGGTTTCAATCAGATGAAATATCTGAAGAACTTGATGCTGACTTTTCCTTTCTTTGAACGTGTGCCTGATCAGAGTGTCATTGCAGGAACTAACGGCGAACGCTATGACCGTGCCATCGCTACCCGTGGAAATGACTATTTGCTGGTTTACAATTACTCAGGACGTCCTATGCAGATCGATTTGAGCAAAATCAGCGGTGCGAAAAAGAATGCATGGTGGTATAGCGCGAAGGACGGTAAGTTGGAATATATCGGTGAGTTTGACAGTAAAGTCACTCCTTTCCAGCATGATAGCGGTTATCTGAGCGGCAATGATCAGGTTCTGATTGTTGTGGATTCTGCGAAGGATTATGTGCAGAAAGCTTGGACAGCCTTGCCGGATGCCATACAGAAATGGAATAAGTAAGAAATATGCATATCATGAAAAAACAAGTATTATTAATCATTCTTCTGGCACTTCCGTTGTGGTTGAAGGCAGCGGATGTTTCGGTTACCGGCCTGCGTACCGAGCAGATGGTAGATCCCATGGGGTTGGATACTGCTGCTCCCCGTATGAGCTGGCGGTTGGAATCTTCTCAAAGAAATGTGATGCAGACCGCCTACCGGATCTTGGTTGCCTCTTCTCCTGAACTTTTAGCACAGGATAAAGGGGATTTGTGGGATTCCGGAAAAGTGGAATCCGATGCGTCCGTATGGATTCCCTATCAAGGGAAGCGTTTGAAAAGCAATCAGCGTGTTTACTGGAAAGTGAGAAGCTATACCAATCGCGGTGAGACAGAATGGAGCGAGCCTGCCCGATGGGGGATGGGACCTTTAGGTGAGATTCATTGGAAAGGACGATGGATAGGTTGGGACGCTGCGTTTGCATGGGATCGGGAAGATTCACACAGCCGTTTGAGCTCTCGTTATTTACGCACGGAATTTAAAACGCAAGCCAAGGAGATAAAGTATGCTACCCTTCATTTGTGCGGTTTGGGTATGTACGAACTGTTCATTAACGGCCAGCGGATAGGTGATCAGGTATTGGCGCCGGCTCCAAGTGATTATCGTCGTACTGTGCTTTACAATTCTTTTGATGTCACCAAACAGGTTGCCGGAGGAAATGCCGACAATGCCATCGGAGTGACCCTGGGCAACGGACGTTTCTACACTATGCGTCAAAATTACAAACCTTATAAGATTCCTACTTTTGGTTACCCCAAGTTGCGTCTGAATCTGATTATAGAATATACCGACGGCAGTATCCAGCGTATCAACAGTGATGAGAAATGGCGTTTGACGGCTCAAGGGCCTATACGTAGCAATAATGAATACGATGGTGAGATTTACGATGCCCGTATGGAATTGGGAAACTGGACACAGCCCGGTTATGATGATTCCAAATGGCTGAAGGCGCAACGTGTTTCATTGCCGTACGGTACACTCCGCGGCAATACCGCTCCCAACATGAAAGTGATGAAAACGCTGAAGCCGGCTGTCTTCAAGCAATATGGTGACCGTTATATGATTGATTTCGGTCAGAATATGGCAGGATGGGTGCGTATTAACATAGCGAAAGCCGCTGCGGGAGATACGATTTGCATACGTTATGCCGAACGGGTAAAGAACGACGGTACGGAACTGGATGTGGAAAATCTCCGCCATAGCCAGAGTACGGATTATTATATCTGCAACGGTAAAGAAAACAACACCTCCTGGAGTTCTCGTTTTTCTTATCATGGATTCCAATATGTAGAAGTGACAGGTTATAAAAATCTGAAAGCGGAAGATTTGGTTGCTGAAGTAGTATATGATGACTTGGAAGATAACGGTACTTTCGAGTGTTCCAATGATATCATGAACCGGGTTTATCGGAATGCCTGGTGGGGGATTTCCAGTAATTATAAAGGAGTGCCTTTGGATTGTCCGCAGCGTGACGAGCGCCAGCCCTGGCTTGGCGACCATGCTATGGGAACGTGGGGGGAAAGTTTCATGTTCAATAATGGAAACACCTATGCCAAATGGGCGGATGATATCCGTGAAGCGCAGCGTGAAGACGGTTGTATTCCTGATATTTGTCCGGCTTATTACAATTATTATACATCGGAAATGACATGGTCGTCCACATTCCCGGTAATCTGTGATATGGTTTATGAACAGTTCGGCAACATCGAACCTATTCGTAAGAATTATGCCGCTATCAAGAAATGGATGCACCATATACGCAGTGAGTTCACCACAGAGGATGGAGTGATTAACGCCGATAAATACGGTGACTGGTGTATGCCTCCCGAATCACCGGAGCTGATTCACAGTCAGGACCCTGCCCGCAAGACGGATGGAGCACTGATTGCTACAGCCTACTATTATAAGGTATCGCAAATGCTGGCCAAGTTCGCCCGTTTGCAAGGTCTGGAAGATGAGGCGAAAGGATTCGAGAAGGATGCAGCAAAAATCAAAGACTGCTTCAACGCCCGTTTCCTTACGGTTAAGAAGGGAACTTCTCCGGTACAAACGCCGCATGTTCTTTATCCCGACAGCATATTCTATGGTAACAATACGGTGACAGCCAATATCCTGCCGCTGGCTTTCGATATGGTTCCTGAGGCCTATAGGGAAGAAGTGGAGAAAAATGTAATAACAGGCATTATCACCCGGAATAAAGGTCATATCAGCAGTGGGGTGATAGGTATGAACTGGATGATGCGTGAGCTTACCCGTATGGGGCGTGGCGATGTTGCTTTCCTGTTGGCAAGCAACAAGACTTATCCCAGTTATGGCTATATGATAGAAAAGGGAGCTACTGCCATTTGGGAATTGTGGAACGGTGATACCGCCAATCGTTGGATGAACAGTTGTAACCATGTGATGATATTGGGTGATCTATTGACTTGGTATTTCCGTGATTTAGCCGGATTTAATCCGGCACAGCCCGCTTACAAACAAATCATCCTTAAACCTGATTTTTCCATCCAGGAGTTGAGTTATGTCAAGGCTTCGCACAACACTTTATATGGCAAGATGATTAGTAACTGGAAGAAGACCCTTACGCATCTGGAATGGGATATCACGGTTCCCTGCAATACCACTGCATTGGTTTATCTTCCAACGTTGGACGAGAAGGCGGTAAAAGACAAGGACGTTACCTTTGTACGTCGGGAAGGCAACTCTACCGTATGGAGTGTTCCTTCGGGGAACTATCATTTTTCGGTTAGCATGGACCCTTCTTCAGGTAAAAACCGTGCAGGTATCGTGGAAGATCAGTTCCTATACGAACAAGCTTCTTTTCCCGAATGTCACGGCGCTACTATTGTGGAATTGAAGAACGGAGACCTGGTAGCCTCTTTCTTTGGAGGCACTAAAGAGCGTAATCCGGATTGTTGTATCTGGGTATGTCGCAAGCCGAAGGGCGCGACGGAATGGAGTGCACCTTATCTGGCTGCCGACGGGGTGTTTAGTCTGGATGATCCGCAGGCTGTCTTGGCAGGCATTACGGCAGAATCCACTCCGGCGGATGCCGGCCCCGTGGTTTCTACGTTTAAAGGGGACAAGTCCCGGGCACGCCGCAAGGCTTGTTGGAATCCTGTGCTTTTCCAGATCCCCGGCGGAGATCTGATCCTGTTCTATAAAATAGGATTGAAAGTAGCCGATTGGAGTGGTTGGCTGGTACGTTCTAAAGATGGTGGAAAAACTTGGAGCCAACGTGAACCGTTGCCAAAAGGTTTCTTAGGTCCTATTAAAAATAAGCCGGAGTATGTGGATGGCCGTATTATCTGTCCTTCCAGTACGGAAGGCGATGGAGGATGGCGTATCCATTTTGAAATTTCGGATGATAAAGGAAAGACTTGGAAGATGGTAGGTCCTGTAGAGGCGGAAATGAGTGTGCCTACAGCTTTGCGTAAGGAAAATGCAGCCAATGTAGACGATCAGGAAGGCGGTGAAGCCATAAAAGGAGAAGGCGAGAAGCCTATTTATGCTATCCAGCCCAGCATTTTGCGTCATAAGGATGGGCGTTTGCAGGTACTTTGCCGTACACGTAACGCACAGATTGCCACTTCATGGAGCAGTGACAACGGTGAAACATGGAGCAAAGTCACTTTGCTTGATGTTCCCAATAATAATTCGGGCACGGATGCCGTAACCATGAAGGATGGCCGCCATGTATTGATTTATAATGATTTCAGCACATTGCCGGGTACTCCGAAAGGGCCGCGTACACCGTTGTGTGTGGCGGTTTCGGATGATGGCATTCACTGGAAGAATGTAATGACATTGGAAGACAGCCCCATCAGCCAGTATTCTTATCCGTCCATCATTCAGGGCAAGGATGGCAAACTGCATGCCGTATATACCTGGCGCCGTCAGCGTGTGGCTTATAAAGAGTTGGATTTGAGCAAACTGAAATAATACAATTGTGGATAAAGGAATTCTTTGATAGAGAGTATTGGAGAATTTGAAAAAAACGGGTGTCTGAAATAAAAATCAGATACCCGTTTTTTTGAAAACAGACTCCCATTATCCGCCAATGAAAGCTCTTTCTAAAGATACAGAATATGAAATAATTATAAATAGAGTACAAACGTTTCTTATTATCGTCCTCCCTTTATAAAGAAAAGAATAAGTGACAGATTATTATGAAAAGCATTAGACTACTACTTTTACTGGCTTCCGGAGTAACTACGGGAGCATTTGCCCAGTCGGGCGGGCTGACGGATATGAGCCAAAGTCGTTTTGCCAAGATGGCCAATACGGAATTAGGTGCCGTGCATTGGACAGATGGCTTTTGGGGCGACCGTTTCAATGTATATAGCCATACCTCCTTGCAAAGTATGTGGGACACATGGAACAATCCCGATGTTTCGCATGGCTTCCGTAACTTTGAAATAGCTGCCGGTGTTTGCGAGGGCGAACATTGGGGACCTCCCTTTCATGACGGTGATATGTATAAATGGATGGAAGGGGTGGCTTCCGTGTATGCCGTCACGAAAGATCCCGAATTGGATAAACTGATGGATCACTTCATTGAACATGTGGTGAAAGCCCAGCGTGCGGACGGTTACATCCATACCCCTGTCATCATCGAGGAAAAGAATAAGGGGATTGACATTCATTCGGACAAACAGCAACAGACGGTAATTGGCACCAAAGTAGGCGGTGAGGACGAGAAAGGTGCATTTGCCAATCGTCTGAATTTTGAAACCTACAATTTGGGGCATCTGATGATGGCAGGTATCATTCATCGCCGTGCCACCGGAAAGACTACTTTATTCGATGCTGCCGTAAAAGCGACGGACTTCCTCTGTCATTTCTATGAAACCGCTTCTGCGGAACTGGCAAGAAATGCCATTTGTCCTTCCCATTATATGGGTGTGGTGGAAATGTACCGTGCTACAGGGAATCCCCGTTATCTGGAACTTTCCAAGAATCTGATTGATATCCGTGGTATGGTGGAAAACGGCACCGATGATAATCAGGACCGTATTCCGTTCCGTCAGCAATACAATGCGATGGGACATGCCGTGCGTTCCAATTACCTGTATGCCGGTGTGACCGATGTGTATGCCGAAACAGGAGAAGACCAACTGATGAAAAACCTGACCAGCATCTGGAAAGACATTGTGACCCGCAAGATGTATGTTACAGGAGCGTGCGGTGCGCTGTATGACGGCACTTCGCCGGATGGAACCTGCTATGAGCCGGACAGCATTCAGAAAGTACACCAAAGCTATGGCCGTCCTTATCAGTTGCCTAATAGTACGGCGCATAACGAGACCTGTGCCAATATCGGCAATATGCTTTTCAACTGGCGTATGCTGGAAGTGACGGGCGATGCCAAATATGCGGATATTGTGGAAACCGCCCTTTACAACAGTGTGTTGAGTGGTGTCAGTCTGGATGGAAAGAAATATTTCTATACCAACCCGTTGCGCATCAGTGCGGATTTGCCATACACACTTCGCTGGCCTAAAGAACGTACCGAGTATATCAGCTGCTTCTGTTGTCCGCCTAATACGCTGCGCACCGTTTGCCAAGCCCAGAACTATGCTTATACGGTGACTCCGAATGCGGTATATTGCAATTTGTATGGAGCGAATACACTGGCTACAACTTTGAAGGAAACGGGAAAGATCGGGCTGGTGCAAGAAACGGAGTATCCGTGGGAAGGTGCTGTGAAGCTGACTGTTACCGAAGCTCCGAAACCGTCAAAGAAGAAAGCGTTTTCTTTGTTCCTCCGTGTTCCTGACTGGTGCGAGAAGGCAACTTTGAAGGTAAATGGCGAACCGGTGCAAGGAACCTGGAAAGCGAATACATACGCCGAGGTAAACCGCATCTGGAAGAAAGGGGATTGTGTGGAATGGGTGATGGATATGCCTGTAAAATTGCTGGAAGCAAATCCGTTGGCCGAAGAAATCCGTAACCAGGTAGTGGTGAAACGTGGCCCGTTGGTCTACTGTCTGGAAAGTATGGATATAGAAGGCGGGCATAAGATAGACAATGTGCTGATACCTGCCGATATCCGGTTGACTCCGAAAAAAATAACCATCGAAGGCAGTCCGATTGTCGCATTGGATGGTACTGCCCGTCTGGTCGATGAAGTATCATGGAAAGATACCTTGTACCGCGAGGTAGGAAAAGCCGACAAACCGGTCCATATCCGTCTGATTCCTTATTATGCATGGGGAAATCGCGGAAAGGCTGAAATGACGGTATGGATGCCTTTGGCACGGACTAATCACTAACCACTTACCCCTAATTAGTTACAAATGAAAAAAATATTCATAACCACTGCCGCGCTGCTGATAGCTTGTACACTGTCAGCAGCCGATTTGTTCGTATCTCCGGAAGGCAATGACCGGAATCCGGGTACCAAAGACTCTCCGAAAGCTACCCTTACAGCCGCATTGCGTCAGGCAAGGGAACTTCGTCGTCTTAATGATGAAAGTGTAAAAGGTGGCATCACCATCCATCTGGAGGCAGGTGACTACCATCTGTACGAACCCGTCTTTATCCGTCCGGAGGACAGCGGAACGGAAGCTTCACCTACCGTCATCACTTCGGATGGAAATGCCGTTCTGAATGGTGGGGTGGAAATCAGGAACTGGAAGAAGCAAGGAAAGTTGTGGGTAGCCGATGTCCCTATGTTTAACGGGCGTCCGCTGGATTTCCGGCAACTGTGGATCAATGGGCAAAAGGCTGTTCGTGCAAGGGATGTGGCAGACTTTGAAAAGATGTACCGCATCATCAACAACGACCCCCAAAACGAAATACTGTGGGTACCTGCCGCTGCTGTAAAGAAAATACAGAAGGCCCGATATGCCGAAATGGTCCTTCATGAAATGTGGTGTGTGGCAAATCTCCGTATCAAGTCGGTCGAAATACAGGGAGACAGTGCCGCCGTGCGTTTCCATCATCCTGAAAGCCGTATCCAGTTCGAACACCCGTGGCCGCGTCCTATGGTGACCAAGGATGGTCACAACTCGGCTTTCTATCTGACCAATGCCATGGAATTGCTGGATGAACCCGGCGAGTGGTATCACGACATTGAAAGCCGTAAAATATATTATTATCCTCGGAAAGGAGAGAAGATAAGCAAAGCCGTAGTTCCCGGCATCGAAACGTTGGTATGGGTGGAAGGAACGATAGACCGTCCGGTAAAGCACATCCGTTTTGACAATATTGCTTTCCAATATACCACCTGGATGCGTCCCTCTTTGCAAGGTCATGTTCCTCTTCAGGCAGGTATGTACATGACAGACGGATATAAAATCCGTCCTTCCATGATTCGTAAGAACAATCATAAGCTGGATAATCAAGGTTGGTTGGGCCGTCCGGCATCGGCAGTCGTAGTCAAGGCTGCCTGGGATATTGATTTCGAGAAGTGCCGTTTCCAGCATTTGGGCTCTACAGGCATTGATTATGAATGGGCCACCGATGGAGGACATATAAACGGCTGTCTGTTCCGTGATATTGCCGGGAACGGTATTGTAGCGGGCAGTTTCAGCCCTGCCGCTCACGAAACACATCTTCCATACGATCCTGCCGACCGTCGTGAGGTCTGTACCGGATTGACCATTTCCAACAACTACATCAACGATGTGACCAATGAAGACTGGGGCACTTTGGGCATTTGCGCCGGTTATGTAAGTGATATCAATATCGAACACAATGAAATCAGTGATGTATCCTATTCGGGCATTAGTCTGGGATGGGGGTGGACACGTACAGTAAACTGTATGCGCAATAACCGCGTGCACGCCAACCTGATTCATCACTATGCCAAGCACATGTATGATGTAGCCGGTATTTATACATTAGGTTCACAACCCCATAGCCGGATTACGGAAAATTGTGTTTCCGACATATTTTCACCCGGTTATGCACACGATCCCAATCATTGGTTCTATCTTTACACCGACGAAGGATCTTCATTTATCACCGTCAAGGACAACTGGACGGAAGGAGAGAAGTTCCTGAAGAACGCCAACGGTCCGGGCAATACATGGGAAAACAATGGTCCGATGGTGAACGACAGCATCAAGGCAAATGCCGGACTGCCCAAAGAATATAGCTATTTGAAGGAAAAATAAAACGTGATACCATTATGAAAAACAAACTTGCCACTTTAGTCGGAGCACTTGCATTGAGTGCTGCCGCCTCCGCCCAGACCTGGATCTGGTATCCGGGTGATTATGAGATATGGCTGGGCAACCGGATGAACAACCGCCGTACGGAACGCGGTGCTTTTTTCCCTCCCTTCTGGAAAACGGACAGCCATTATGTGGTAGTGGAATTCAGCAAGAAATTGGATCTGGCGGAACCGGAAGAAATATTCATTGCCGCCGAAGGAAAATACAATGTGAAATTGGACGGCAAACTGCAATTCGGTATGCCCTCCACCTTGAAACTCCCCGCAGGAAAACACAGTCTGAACATCAAAGTGTGGAATCAGTCCACTCCCCCCACTATTTATGTGAAAGGAAAAACCGTAAATACGGACAAGACCTGGAAAGTAACCTACGAAGACAAGGAATGGATAGACGAAAGCGGAAAAGCCAGTGATACTTCTGCCACCGTTTATATGGATGCAGGGTGTTGGAACTTTGACGGAGCCACCCAACTGCCTTCCAAGTTTTCATTGGCCAGAAAACCGATGAAAGCAGTTTCCTCCACTCCCCGGAAAGAAGGGGTATTGTACGACTTCGGAAAAGAAACCTTTGGTTATATCACTCTGAAAGAGGTAAAGGGAAAAGGAACGATCCATATCTATTACGGTGAAAGTCCTGAAGAAGCCTTGGATACGGAATATTGCGAAACATTGGACAAATTGCTGGCAGAGCCGGGGCAGATAACCGATCTGGCCATCCGGAATACACGGAAACTATACGATGAATACACGTTGGACAACAGCAAGGCCTTCCGTTATGTCTATGTCACTTGCGATCCGGGAGTAACGATACAGGACGTTTCCATGCAATACGAATACCTGCCCGAAGAGTACCGGGGCTCATTCAAATGCAATGACGAAGAGCTGAACCGCATCTGGGAAGTAGGAGCATACACCATGCACCTTACTACCCGTGAATTCTTTATCGACGGCATCAAGCGCGACCGTTGGGTATGGAGTGGCGATGCCATCCAGAGTTACCTGATGAACTACTATCTGTTCTTCGATAATGAAACCGTGAAGCGTACCATCTGGCTGCTTCGCGGAAAAGACCCTGTGACCAGCCACAGCAATACCATTATGGACTACACCTTCTATTGGTTCCTCAGTATTTACGATTACTATATGTACTCCGGTGACAAAGACTTTGTAACCCAACTCTATCCGCGTATGCAAAGCATGATGGACTATGTATTGGGACGCACCAATGCCAACGGTATGGTGGAAGGTATGACCGGTGACTGGGTATTCGTAGACTGGGCAGACGGTTATCTGGACAAGAAAGGCGAACTCTCCTTTGAGCAAGTCTTGTTCTGCAAAAGTTTGGAAACCATGGCGCTTTGTGCCGGTCTGGCCGGTAATACGGCAGACAAAACCAAGTATGAGAAACTGGCTTCCGCTTTACGTTCCAAGCTGGAACCCGCTTTCTGGAATGAGCAGAAACAGGCGATGGTACACAACCGCGTTCAGGGCAAGCAGAGTGAGTCCGTTACCCGCTACGCCAATATGTTCTCTGTCTTCTTCAATTATCTGGATGCCGATAAACAGCAGACCATCAAACACTCCGTATTGCAGAATGACAGTATTTTGAAAATCACCACTCCTTATATGCGTTTCTATGAACTGGAAGCACTGTGCGCCTTGGGCGAACAAGAATCGGTGATGAAAGAAATGAAAGCCTATTGGGGCGGTATGTTGAAAGAAGGAGCTACCAGTTTCTGGGAGAAATACAATCCCGAAGAAACAGGTACCCGGCATCTGGCCATGTACGGACGTCCATACGGCAAAAGCCTCTGCCATGCATGGGGAGCCAGCCCCATCTATTTGCTGGGCAAATACTATCTGGGAGTAAAACCCACCAAACCCGGTTACGAGGAATACTCCGTCACCCCTTGTCTGGGCGGCTTGAAATGGATGGAAGGAACCGTGCCCACTCCATACGGCAATATCCATATCTATATGGATAAGAAAGAGATCCGTATCAAGTCCGACGGCGGAAAGGGAGTGCTGAACATTCCAACCCGGAAAGGAATGAAAGCCATGACCATAGAACCCGGAGAAGAACAAGTCTTCAAATACTAATGGAATAGATCAAAAAAAAGGTGATACCTACCTTCCCAGGCGGGTATCACCAACACTGTTTCGTAAGTTCCCGTTATCCGCTGATAACAGTACTTACCTCTGATCTAACATTAGTTTTCTTATGGGCTTCCGCCTGTATCACTACATTAGGAAGCGGAGATTTTACATCTTGGAAAAAAGTATCTTCCAAAAGCTTCGCTTTTTAGTCTCTTCTTTATTACCTGAACTTTGATAAATATCTTCGTATCCCCATTTGTCATGGATCATTCTGTAAATCATCCCCCATTCGGGCAGTCCTCCCAGATTACGGTCATCAATAAACAAATCCGCCTTCAGTTTTCTGGAGTAATGATTACTTTCCAGGGTTTCTTCCGCATAATTGCTGTTTACGGCATAAAACTCCAGTCCACGCTCCCGGCAGAAATCCACGGCCTCCTGTAATAATTCACCTTCCCGCACACTCCACAGGATAAGGCGGTGCCGTTCCTGTTGTAGTTTTTTCAGCGTTTCTATGGCAAAGGGTAGTTCCCTGCCTATTTCGGGATATTTATGCTCCACTATTGTGCCGTCAAAGTCAACTGCTATAATCATTCCTTATGCTTTCGAAAATTCTTTAATACGCTGCTCCTCTGCCAGTCTGCATATCAGCAGGGTTCCCTCTTTCTCGGCTATGATATACCCGTCCAGTCCTTGTATTACCGCCTGTTTCAAATGCGGTGTGTGTACAATGCAGTTATTGCATTCATACAATCGGACATTCTCGCCTACAACGGCATTGTTCCGTTCATCTTTGGGCAGCAAGGAATGTAATGAGCCCCAGCTACCCAGATCAGACCATCCGAACTCTGCCGGCAATACATAAATCCGTTCCGCTTTTTCCATTACGGCATAATCTATGGATATACTTTCACAAGCAGGGAACAGCTCTTCTATGGTTTCTTTCTCTCTTTCGGTATAGAACTCCGGATAAATCCTGTCGAACACCTCGGCAATGCCCGGTGCATAACGGCGTATAGCCTCTTCTATGGTCTTTACATTCCATACAAAGATCCCTGCATTCCAGAAATAATTCCCGGCGTCCACATAGTGCCGTGCCGTTTTCAAGTCCGGTTTCTCTTTGAATTCATCCACTTTCCGTATATCCTGATCCACCTCTTCTCCCGCGGCTATATATCCGTATCCCGTTTCCGGGCGGCAAGGTCTGATACCTATGGTTACAATGGCCTTGCTTTGATCTGTCATCAGCAGTGCCTTGGCTATCACCCGGCGGAATTCATCCGTATTGATAACCAATGCATCCGCAGGAGTCACTACGATATTGGCGTGCGGGTGGTGTTTCTTGATTTTCCAGCAAGCGTATGTGATGCAGGGTGCCGTGTTACGTGCAACCGGCTCCGTCAGTATATGATGAGGCGGCACGGATGGCAATTGTTTCCTTACCGTCTCCTTATACTTATCCGAAGTCACTATCCATATATTATCCGGAATGCACAACCCTTTAAAGCGTTCCACTGTCAGTTGTATCAGGCTTTTGCCACATCCCGTCACATCAATGAACTGTTTGGGACATTCCGGCGTACTCATGGGCCAGAAGCGGCTTCCTATGCCGCCTGCCATGATAACGATATGAGTTTCCATAACACGTATGCTTTTTATTTCTTTTTATATTCCAGATACCATTGGTACATCTTGTGCACCCCTTCCTCTATGTCTATTTTGTGATGCCATCCCAGTTCATGCAATTTGGTCACATCGGTCAGTTTGCGCATGGTTCCGTCCGGTTTCTCCGGATTGAATGTAATGCTGCCTTTATATCCCGTTTCCTTTACTATCAGATGCGCCAGACCGGCGATGGATATTTCTTTTCCCGTGCCGATGTTGATGTGGCAGTTGCGTATCTCTTTTGTGCCGGGACGGTAAGTATCTTTAAAGTCCACATGCTCCATGATGAAAACACTGGCATCCGCCATCTCCTCACTCCATAAGAATTCGCGCAGCGGCGTGCCTGTTCCCCACAGTTCCACCCCGTCCTTGCTGATGCCGTAGCTTTTCAGGATGGCCAGTATCTCCTCTGTTCTGCTCTCCCCGTTTATACCTTCCACCGGGCGCATATCCAGATCATAGCGTATGTTCTCCCAGTCACCCTCGTTCAGGCATTTGGCAAGATGTATTTTCCTGATCATGGCAGGCAGCACATGGCTGCGTTCCAAATCAAAGTTATCATTGGGGCCATACAGGTTCGTGGGCATTACAGCGATATAGTTGGTACCATATTGCAGGTTGAAACTCTCGCACATTTTCAGCCCCGCTATTTTGGCGATGGCGTATGGCTCATTCGTATATTCCAGCGGGGAGGTGAGGAGAGCATCCTCCTTCATCGGCTGCTGTGCATCTCTGGGATAAATGCAGGTACTTCCCAGAAACAATAATTTCTTCACTCCGTGACGGAAGCTTTCCCCTATCACGTTCTGTTGTATTTGCAGGTTCTTGTAGATAAAGTCCGCCCTGTATGTGCTGTTTGCCATGATACCTCCCACGTGGGCGGCGGCAAGGATTACATATTCCGGTCTTTCTTGGTCAAAGAAGTCCTTTACGGCAACTCCGTCCAGCAAGTCCAGTTCCTTGTGGCTTCTGCCGGTCAGGTTGGTGTAGCCCTTTTCTTGCAGGTTACGCCAAATAGCGGAGCCCACGAGTCCGTGGTGCCCTGCTATATAAATTTTGGCTGATTTCTCCATTGAAATTCTTGACTAATGATTTAACAGCTTGCTTTGAGATGAAGTTTCTTCACGAATTTCATATCGTGTTTCACCATGATTTTCACCAGTTCCTCGAATGAAGTCTTGCGGGGATTCCATCCCAGTAACGTTTTGGCTTTGGTAGGATCTCCCAGTAATTGTTCCACCTCTGCCGGGCGGAAATATTTGGGATCCACCTCTACCAGCACCTTGCCTGTAGCTGTGTCAATACCTTTCTCGTTCACACCTTCACCTTCCCAGCGCAAGTCGATGCCCGCTTCCTTGAAAGCAAGGGTGGCAAATTCGCGTACAGTGTGATATTCTCCGGTGGCTATAACAAAGTCTTCGGGCGTATCGTGTTGCAGAATCAGCCACATACATTCCACATAGTCTTTGGCATATCCCCAGTCGCGCAGGGAGTTCAGATTCCCCAAGTACAGTTTATCTTGGAATCCTTGTGCGATGCGTGCCGCCGCCAGGGTAATTTTCCGGGTAACAAAAGTTTCGCCCCGGCGTTCACTTTCGTGATTGAACAAAATACCGTTTACGGCAAACATGCCATAGCTTTCGCGGTAATTCTTGGTTATCCAGAAACCGTATTGCTTGGCTACTCCGTATGGAGAACGGGGATAGAAAGGAGTAGTCTCTTTCTGAGGAACTTCCTGCACCAGTCCGAAAAGTTCCGAAGTAGATGCCTGATAAATCTTGGTTTTCTTTTCCAGCCCCAATATACGTACCGCCTCCAGCATGCGCAGCGTACCTACCGCATCCGCTTCCGCTGTGTATTCGGGCACGTCGAAGCTTACTTTTACATGGCTTTGTGCGGCCAGATTATAAATCTCGTCAGGTTGTACGGACTGTATGATACGTATCAGTGAGCTACTGTCCGTCATATCCCCCCAATGCAGGTTCACCAGTCGGTTCTGCTTCATATCCCGTACCCATTCGTCCAGATACAGATGTTCTATACGTGCAGTGTTGAATGAAGAAGAACGTCTTAGGATACCATGTACTTCGTATCCTTTTTCTATCAGGAACTCGGCCAGGAACGAACCGTCCTGTCCTGTGATACCTGAAATCAATGCTACTTTTTTGCTCATATTTTGTATTATTATTAAAAAAATGTTTTATACCATGACCTGTCTTCATGCATACTTGCATTTGGACCGGTATAAATAATTCTTATTCTTTTTTATTTGCGGCGTCAGGTTGTATCAGGCTCTCTTCCTCTGCTTCCGGTATTTCACTCCACGGCAGTCTGGCTTCAATGAACTGTGGAATCTTTGAAAGAATTTTGCCTTTCAGTGCCGAGATGGGTTTTATGCCGTGACTTTTATACATTCTCAAGTCCTCCGCCCATTTCAGTTTGCTTTTTCCCGCATCGGTAGAAAGCCCCCCCATTCTCATTTTCACGATGTATTTGTTCAGGTAATATACTTTCAGGTCGGCTTCGTACAGATAGCGCACCAGCAAATCCGAGTCGGCGGCTATCTTATAACTTTCGTCGTAAAGCCCCCATTTATCCATACACTCCTTCTTTATATAGACAGTGGGGTGGAGTGGGAGCCATCCGTTTTTCACATTCTCTTTACTGTACCGTCCGCTTATCCAGTTTCGTATCATCTGGTTGGTGTCGTCATAATCTACAAAGACCCCGTTGCCGTATATCATATCCGCATCTTGTTCCTCGAATGTTTTCACTATGTCGGAGATGGTGTGAGATGAGAACAGGAAATCATCGGAGTGAATCAGGCCTATAATATCTCCTGTTGCTGCACGTATTCCTTTGTTGATCGCTTCATACATACCTTTATCCGGCTCGGAAATAATTGTATCTATCCCATTTTTATATTCATTGATGACAGCCAGCGAGTTATCTTTCGACGCTCCGTCCACCACAATGTATTCTATGTCGGGATAATCCTGTTCCAGCACACTTTCTATTGCTCCACGAATAGTGGCTTCCCGGTTGTAGCAGGAAGTGATAATTGAAACTTTCATAATGTTGATGCTTTTATAATGTAAGTGGTTATTTATCTAAATACGTTTCTTTTATGAATGCCTTGATTCTCTTGTCATTCCATCCAAAGCGTTTTTTTATTTCATAAATTTTGGCATCTACCAGGAAACGATACCAGAAACCTTGTAAAAAGTGCCATATAAAGCCCTCTTTTCCATCCAGAAATCCCCCTTTCAGAATGTAGCGTATATTGAAATTGATAAATGGCCGTAAGAATAGCGGTGCTTTTATATATTTCACTTTCAGCCACCGTTTACGCTGTTCCTCTGTACCCCAAAACTTGGCCTGTACTTCTTTGCCTCTGTCGTCCAGTCCGTATTCCATCATCAGCATATCCGCCATTTCCCGTGTAGCATATCCATTGTGCTTTTCTGTCCACCAGGTCAGATCATTCAAATTGGCGTCCACTTGATTCCCCTCTTCCACTGTGATTGTTGTTCCACTGAAGATGCGGATATGTTCATCCATCCATCGGTTTTCACACTCCCCATGTCCTCTTCGCCATACTTTCAGGTGGTAAGACGGATACCATCCCCCGTGTAGCAGAGGCTTTCCCATAAAATCTATACGCTTGCGGACGTATACTCCATTTACCTCATTGTTACATTCCGCCAATGCTTTTTTCATGGCAGGTCCCAAGTTACCCTCCAAAAATTCATCAGCGTCAATGCGCCATATCCATTCTGTTGTAATGGGACAATTCTTCAGCCCCCAGTTGAACTGTGTCGCATAGTTTTTCCAAGGATTTTGGTAAACTTGCGCTCCTGCTTCTTTCGCAATTTCTACAGTTCGGTCCTTGCTGAAAGAATCGATGACGAATATTTCCTCACAGATATTTTTAAGCGAGTTGATACAACGGGATATATGTTTCTCTTCGTTGTATGTAAGAATGATGGCAGCTATGGAATTATTCATTTTTCAAAATTCTTTTTTTTATATATTTAGCCGGATTTCCTGCATAAACTCCCCACGGCTCTGCATCTTTCACCATTACTGTACCTGCGCCTATCACAGCACCTTCCCCAATCTCTATATCAGGACCGATGAATGTATTAGCGCAAATCCATGTTTGATTGCCGATACGGATTTCGGGACGTAGTAGGGGAAGAGCCGGATCGGTATAGTCATGTGTGCCTGCACATACATGGACCCGATGGCTGACGGTAGCTTTTTCTCCTATTGTTACTTTACCTAAATTATAGATCAGGGTTTCTTCTCCAATGGCACTCCAATCGCCTATTTCCAGATTCCACGGGAACCAGATAACGGTGGAGGAGTAGATATGGACATGTTTTCCTATTTTAGCTCCGAATAGGCGTAGTATCGTATTTCTGTATCCGAAAGCTATACGGGGAGAATTACGGAAAAAGAATTTTCCGAATGTCCACAGTATACGTTTTACATAGATCCATTTGGAGTAGTTCAGATGATTGCGGTTTTCTGCTATGTTGAGTTCCATGTTTATAGACAAACTTTTTTATATAGTTCAACCATATCTTGAGCAACTTTTTGTGATGAGTATTTTTCTTCTATTAATTTTCTTCCATTTTTTCCCATTTGCTCCAGTTGTGTTTCTGTACATTGCAGAAATTCTTTGAGAGCTTTAGTCGTAGCTTCGGTTCCTATTTCTGTCCACCATCCGCAATGATAACTTTCCAGCTCTTGCCATGGAGTTCCTTGGGTAGTTATGACAGGTGTACCACATGCAAGTGCTTCAGCTACCACTATACCAAAGTTTTCACTATGTGTAGGTAGAACAAACAGATCGGCTTTTTTAAAAAGTTCCCACTTTTTATCACCGTATACACCTCCTATGAAATGAATTAAATTTTCAACACCTAATTTAGAAGCTAATTGCTTTAATTCATTGATATAGCTTTCTTCACCTTCTCCTGCAATGTTGATTGTATATCCTTGTAATTCTGTTTTTAAATTCGCTGTAGCTTCTATCAAGAAGTTGATACCCTTTTTGACATGGACACGACTTAAAAATAAGATATTCTTATTCCGTATCCATGACTCCTTCATTGTGATCTTATCTATTTCCACACAATTAGGAATTACTTCTATATTATTGTTCCATCCTAGCTGCGTAAGATTATGTTTTTCACTTTCTGCCGTAGCGTGTATGACGTTTGCTATTTGTATTCCTCGTTTTTGGAATAGCAGTGATGCGGGAAATTTTTTTGTCCAATAATGACGTTTCATAATCCACGGTTCAAGCATTCCATGTGGAGTATACACTACAGTATATCCGATATTCTTAGCCCAGATAGTGGTGCGTGCTGATAATGGTAACCAACAACTGTTCGCATGAAACACGTCCGGCTTGATATCATTGAGCAGAGTTAAAAATTCCGTTTTTCCTTTGTTTGAGAAAGGATTGTTATTTTTCGGTATATAGTGAACGGTGCAGTTTTCCAAAGTCAACGGATTTGCCTCGCGATGGGTTACAACGTGGAGTTCCACCAATTTTCCCAATTCGGTTGTTAGCAGTTGCATGTATGCACCGACACCACCCGATGTGCGATCAATACTGGGGATGTAATGTAGTATTTTCATGATTGTTTTAAGCAGTTGATAAAATATTGAGCGACAACGGGACCTTGTATTATTCTATTATGTTCTATTCTATAATTAATTCCTTTACGTATATTGTTCTTATTGTTAATACAGTATACAAGTTGTTGGCGTAAATCTATTGCATTGTCGTTCTTGAATATTATTCCTAATGTTTTATTGCTTATTAGGTCTTTTGCTCCACATTTATCACTGACAATAACATATAGTCCTAGTGTCATGGCTTCGTTTACAACAGCTCCCCAACCATCATGCAGTGATGGCAGAATAAGTACATCGTGACTTTCCATAATGTTAGGTATTTTATCCATTTGCTTTTTTCCTAAAAATGTTATAGGAAGATTCTTTTGTATAGCATTTTTTTGCAAAAAATTATATTCTTCTCCGTCTCCAACAATTGTAAATTCTATATCATGAAGAGTTTCAAGTGCTTTTAGTACAACTCGTACATTTTTTCTGGGAGATAAATTGCCAACAAATAATAGTTTTAATTTACTGTTAAATTCAATATGGTAAGAGGAACGATTTGTACTTTCTGTCACATATTGAAAAGGAAAAACTTTCCATTTCTTTGATATTTTCTTATAATAATTAGTGGCAGCTTGTCCAATACCAAATACTCCATTTATGTATTTTATATATTTGTAATCTAGTAAATAAAAACGTATATAATGCATCCATAAAGGCTTGTTATATGTAAAAGGAGGTTCTGTAATAATGTATCTTTTTACATTATATGATAAACTCATTTTGAACCAATGAAATACATCTGTATCAGCACGAATTCCACTAAAGAAGCAATAGCTATTAGTATTTGTCTTTAATAAATTTGTGATGTTTTCATTAGATGGCTTAATATTACAAATAATGGATGTTCCTATTAATAGATTACTGCTATCCCATCCCATTCCTATACGTGTTTGGTAATCTATTCTTGGCACAAGTAGATACACTTTATTTATACGTTTATCCTTAGCGCACTCGCGAATATATGGAATTTGATGTGGGCTGATGCAATTTTGAAAGAAGATGAGAGTCATTTTTTATATTTTTTCTTATTTGTTTCTGATTTTGTAAAAATAGAGGCTTGATTATTTTTGCGGGTATCCATTTTTTTTGTAAACAATATATAATGCCTTGAGTTAACCAAAAATACACAGTAAATTGGCATCCTACAGTAGTTATATACCCCTCTCCTATAGAATTAATTGTAAAAAAAGTTAAAAGCCCGCCAAGAAAACAATGAATATAGTAACCATCTTTTCTAGTTATTAAATATTTGAAATTCTTGTATGTAAGTATAATGAAAGCAAGAGCTCCCAAAAGACCTAATTGAGAAAAAAAGTCCTCCCCAGCCTGTGGTGGTTTCAACAATACCTGTTTTTAGAGAAAAAGGTGTAGGATTGGATATTGATGCAAATCCAATGCCATAAATAGGACTAGAAAGGAATTCTTGTATTCTGGTAATCCAATAACTTTCTCTTGAATGAATATCTAAACTATTAAGATTGCCACCTTGTTTATCTAATACTCCTGCAATGTATCCTTCCCATAAAGGAAAAGAGAAAAATGCAATTATGAAAAGAATGAATAACATTAAAAATGTAGAACTGAAATTTCGTTTATTGTATATGTATATCATCATAAATATGGAAGCTAAAATACTCATAATAGAATTTCGTGATGATGAAAGTAGAAGACAAAGTAATAAAGCTATTAATATAATTCCCAATATATAAATGAGAAGTTGTGATAGACGTTTGCGGTATAGAAGTAATGATGTGGCATAAATAATAGCAATACTACATAACATTCCTAAATAATTTGTTCCAATAGTTCCAGCATAAACTCTATTTCCTTCCATTATTTGTAATGTTCCATTTTTATATAAATAAAAATTAATAAACCCTACAAGTATTAGTAAAATGCAAGTATATTGAAGGAATAAGAAGCAAGTATTGAATTTGTGTCTGCTGTATAGAATTGGAGTTATGCCTAATAAAAGTAACGTATACCCTAAGAATCTTTGAGGGGCTTGGAATACAGGTAAAATGTCGTTACCTATTATACTTAAAAAACAGGCTATGATAAACCATCCAAAAAATGAAATTAGATTTTTTTTTCTTACATTTATATTGTTATAAATTGCCATAAAAAAAATAAGTGGATAATATAATTTGATACCTAATCCATATGTATATGTAGGTATAAACATGGATGCCACAATTAGTGCATAATATAATGCAGGTTCTTTTAGATGTTTAGAGATTGGACTCATAATTGCTATTTCCTTTGCTGTAAAAAAGTTTTATGTTTGTGAAAATTGACTGTATTGGGCAATATATGCTATATATAATTTTTTGATATGTCTTTTTATTGAGCAATTTTGCTCTACTCCAGCCATGTCTTTTTTTGAATTTTATCAAATAACTTTTTTATGAATATATTTTTTTCAAGAGTCTTGTATATATGTTTAATCCATTGTATAGTTGCTAATTTTGCATATATTTGTTGTTCCCATGAATAATTTTTCCAACTGTTTTTTACCATATGTAGTGCCATCGTATTTTTTGTTTGTTTTGATGGATGTGTAAAATATTCGTCGGGAAGTAGATGCATTCCTTCTTTTAAATCCTGTTCTTCATTGATATAGCGCAGTCCATATTTTTCTGCTTCTAGTCCCATAATGACAGGAACAATAATTTGATCATAAAAGCTATTGTCGGAAAGGATGAAATGTCTATCCTTGTAATAATTTAGACAATCTCCAATAAAGGGATGTTGTTTTTCAGCAGCAAAAATGCTCGATTCTATGCAAATATCACGAATAATGTCTGATGGATTTTTTTTGAATCCATCAGGAGTTAGTTTTTCTTTGATATTTAATAAACGAACATTGTCTTCATGATACTCCATGGCAGTGAAAAAGCGATAATGCATATATGCATCAATACGTTTCAAAACTTTTATATCAGTATCCATATATAAGCCACCATATTGGTACATAGCCCACATTCTCACGTAGTCGGCAACAAAGGCATATTTCTGTACTGAATATGCTTCTCGTGTAAAAATTGTACTGTTTATGTCAAAAGTTTCTTCATCCCATTTCATAATTTGGAAATCGGGATATATACTTTTCCATTCATTAACGTATTCTTGTAATTCGTCAGGTAATTTTTTCCCCCCAAACCAACAGTAATGAATAATTTTTGGTATCATAGGATTTACTTGAATTTATATAGGAATTTGAAATATATATCTGTTATTTGGTACATGTGTTTTTTCAAGAAGTAATAACCTATACGTACCATGATATTGTTGATATATCTATAGTGATAGATGTTGTCTATTTCTATGTTGCTGAGTGAATTGTATATGGTTATTCTTCTTTGACTCGAAATATGAGGTAAATGATACATTGCATTTCTGATTCGTGCAAATAGCATAGACATAATTTCTCCTATGTTTTTCATATTCCATAGATTAATATGATATATAGATGAAATTTTCAGTATTGTTTTTTTGATTTCTGTATAGCAGGCTATTTCTGTATTTAATGGATAAATTTTATTTGATGCACTATTCCCTCTAATGTAATATTGGTAATCTGCAGTTGGAATATAGCATATTTTATCCGTGTATTTTAAACATTCTAAAATGAAAAGCAAATCTTCCGAAAATTTTATTTGTTGGTTAAATGTTACTCCCCAAGTGCGAAGTTCTTTTAAATTGTAGCATTTGGCACAAGCATATCCATGTCTGCATAATTCATTTTTTGTGAATATATCTGTTATCCCACATACTCCATTTTTTGGATAAATTATGGGCTTATCAGATTTATGCATATGAATGATGTTTATACCAGATATATATATGTATACATTTTTTTTAAGTGCTTCTACAAAATGCTGTACATATGATTCTTTAACTTCGTCATCTGAATCAACAAAGCAAATGTAGTCTCCAGTAGCTCTTTTCATTGCATAATTGCGAGCATAGCTAACTCCCTTGTTTACAATATGAAAAACTTGTATCCTTTTGTCTTTTTGGGCATATTCATCACAAATATTTCCACTGTTGTCAGGAGTTCCGTCATCAACTAATAGTATTTCTATATTAGTATAGGTTTGTGATATTAGAGAATTTAAACATTTAGGAAGGTAAGCTTCAACCTTATAAACAGGTACGACAATACTAATTTTGGGCTTTATATCTTTATTCATATTTTTTCATTAGGTTTATCATTGTATCTACAGTTTTTTCCCATTTATAATTCTCTAGCACAAATTGTTGTCCTTTTTCTCCCATTGTAGCTAATCTTTGTTTGTCAGCTAGTGCTTCACAAATAATGTTTGAAATAGCTTCGGGAGATTCTTGATCACACAAAAAACTCCATTCACCGTAACCAGCAAATTCGGGTGCAGCATATCGATTTAATGCTACAAAAGGTGTTTTATTGGCGAGTGCTTCTAGATAAGTAATGCCATTAGGCTCATTTCGGCTTGGCATAACATATAAAGTTGCTTGACGGAATAATTCTTGGGTTTTTTCACGTGGATATCCTACATAGCAGGTTACATTTTCAATATGCTCATAGATCTTATTTCCAACAACAGCTAATTTTACATTAGGGAATTTCTGTTGTATTATAGGTAATGCTTGGATTATAATGTCAAGCCCTTTTGTTTTGTGATTGAATTCTCGAAGTACAATCAGAAGAAGTTCGTTATTATAGTCTTTTTTTCCATAATATGGTTCAATATTGATTCCAAAACGTACATTGTGTACTTTATCTTTTTGCAAGCCAAATCGTCTTATAATGGATTGTTTTGTCCATTCATTTTGTGTGAAGATAAGGTGCATTTGATTATATGATTCTTGTGTGTATTTATCATAATTACGTAGATAGAATTTAAAACCAGGTCTAGATTTAATAGGAGATGTTTGTGCTAAAATGGGAAAATCTGTATCTATGTAACATGCGTATCGTTTATCTGTAGGGAATCGGCTGTTTAAACAATGTTCTGCTACCATTAGTATCCAATCTGCTTTGCTTACCATTATCTCTTGAAGTGCTTTTTGCCATACTTGCTTATATACTTGTTTTTCTCGGCATATACCATCTCCATAGAAGAAAAAGCGACAATATGTAATAAGTAATTTTTTAGTTAGCCAGTTTATTGAAGGGGAAATACACAGCCATGTTAGATTTATATCTTTATGCATGGAACAACAGTATTCTATTTTATCAAATGTACCGGACCATAGATTGTGGCGATTTCTTCCGTAATATGTGATTGCTAATTTCATTTTATATTAAAATCTTGATAGTTTTGGGCTAATGATGGTCGAAAAATGTGTTTGTTTAACAACATTGCATATATAATATGTGATAAATACAATCCTTTTTTATCAACAAATAGTTCATAATATTTGCAAAACTCTTCACTATTCTCAAAGCCATATCCGCCAGCGCTGAAAAAATGGCTGATAATACGTTTTTCAATGATATTTGTTACATAAAACATATCATCTATGGCTACATAACTTTTGTTTTGTGGATTTACCCAACTTAGATTTTCAAGTGGATAAATAGCTACGCTATTTTCCGGCATAATTTCGCATGAAAAGGTACAGTCTGCATCTTTTATGTAGATACTTCCTTTTATGTTTTCTTGTTTAATGGTTTGGTAAATTGTTTCAGGTTGTGAATAAGTGAGATGCTCTATTATAACTACTTTGGCATTTGAGAGTTTTAATCGTTGGAATTGAAGGTCTAGTAGTTGCTTTATGTAGTAGCGTTCATTATGTATAGCAAGAATACTAAAATATATATTATCAAATAGATGTAAATTTAGTTTCATAATTGCATGAATGCAATACATAATGCCATCCTCTCCCAATCTGAATACATATGGCATACTCTGTTCATATTCTTTTTTGTCGGATGCAATTGGAATGATTAAACTGAAACTCATGGAAGTAGTGATTTTATTTGAATTTTTAGATAACTGATAACATTTTCTTCGTGTGCATATTGTAATATGCGTAACATATTCATCAATTGAAACATTTGATAATAATGTTTATACCACTTATAACGTTGAAAATATTGATCTATTTCACAGTCTATTTTTTCGCAAACAATTTGTAGTCTTATTTGATCATATGACTTTGTGTACATTAATTGTGACCATAAGTGGGCACTGTCTTGCCGTATTTTCACAATATCAAGTAGTGGAGCTTCAATAAAAGAATCTAGAAAATCTATTAGATAATAGTTGTTTCCATTAAAAAGAATATTAGAAAAGGTTAGGTCACCGTGACAGACACCTACAGGCATTTCTATTGTATTAAGTTGGTTGAATACTGTAGTGGAACGATTGACGATTTCAATAATTTCTGCATCACTAGTGAGTAAGGGATTGGCATTAATTTTTTGTTTTACGTCTATAAATTTTTTTTGTATTATTGAGGCTGATATTTGTTGTAGTGGAGAACTATGTAGCTCTTTTTCTATAAATAAAATCAATGCCTTTATAAAATAATTTATTTGTTCAAAACCAGCTGATTCAAAATATTCTATAAAGTTTTTACTATATACATATTCCATTTTTATACTAGCCTGTTGGCTACTGTGGGTGATATCGTAGACTTGAGGAACCCTTATATGCTGATATTCAATTTGTGTAGCTGTTTTTTGTTTATTGGCTTGTTTTATCAAACGGTGTAAGTAGGTTTTGTCATTTGTGGTCTTGTAAATGTATAATTCGTTTTGTTCACGTATGATATTTATCTGACAACCACTATGTCCTTTAACTTCTATTTCCATGAGATACTGTGTCAAAATGTTATTTTTATATAGTATGCACCGCTGCGTTTGGCAGCTTCAAGCCCAATAAGTGAATCTTCAAATATTAGAGTTTCTTCAGGCTTTGCATTCATATATGACATAATGGTTTGATAGATTTCTGGATCTGGTTTTCCCTTTTTTACATCTTTGCCAGAAATAATATAATCAAAATCATTTGTCAAATTCAGATATTCTAAAGCATTCATTAAGTTTTCTTTTCGAGCTGTAGATGCAATAGCAATATTGTTTCCTATGTTCCGAAAACTTCTTATCAGTTCTAGTAAAGGAGTATTAATTTTCAAATATTTGAAATACTGTGGATAGTATTGTTTTTTAGTTTCTCTTATGTGGTTGGCGATTTTTTCATTTGTAATTTTCATTGCAGCCATAAAACATTCAAAACGGTATCCGAAACAATCTTTATATTTTTCTTCTGTCAGTGTCATTCCAACTTCGTGAAATGCCATTTGATAAGCAAGTAAATTAGCTTTGAACGTATCAACTAGTGTTCCGTCAAAGTCTGTTATAATGGTATGTATCATGATTATATATATTGTTTTAACTCTTCTGGGGTTCCGTAACTATAATATTCTTCCATGGTTATTAGTCGTACAGTTTCCCCAGCCTTTAGTAAATAGTTGAATAACAGCGAAACATAGTATTCTGGTTTGGTGAATACAGGTTCATTTAGTAGCTTGTTTGCGGCATTTAGAAAACCTTGTGCGGAGGAAAAAAAATAGGCACCACAAAGTGCATGATTGCTGATAACTTCTTTTTCAGCTGTTCGTACAACTAAACCTTTTGAATTAATTTCAGCATAACTATATTTGGGTAAATTTGATTCGAAACTAACTACCATTCCTCCATTGACTTGTGTTATTGGAGTTTTTAAAATGCGTTTTATTTCCTCTATATATGCTTTACTACGAAACTCTAAATCACAATCCATTACTACAATACTATCTTCAGGATCTATAGCAGGTTTTGCTAACAGACAAGTTTCTACTGCCCCCCGTGTTGTTTTTGAAACAGAGAAAATATGAGCGTTAGGTAATATATTGCATATTTGTTCATCTATATGATATTGGTCTATATGTTCTTGCCGTACAATAAATGAATACTTCATAGGGGCTTCTTCTATATTTACGCTGGTTATGGCACGTTTGAATAAAGGGATGCCTTTTAGCGTAATTAGAGGTTTGGGGGTTGTCCATCCCTCTTTGAGAAAGCGGCTGCCTTCACCTGCCATAGGCATAATAATGTGTAATGGACGCATGTTCTTTATTATTGATGGGTTTATAAATTACAAAAAAATGATATTGTATCTATTGGAATCTGTGTTTTTATTTGTTTAAATTATATGCTATTTTTTATTCTATAGTTTCTCTTTGTGATAATTTTTGACATAATTCATATTCCATACTTTCAAAAATACGTTCATAACCTTCTGCTATGATTTTGGCTGGACTTCCAGCTATGGTTACATATTCTTTTTGTTCTTTTGTGTAATTTTTATTGCATAATGAATTAGATGCGACAATTGAGTGATTTGGAATTTGTGTGCCTTTATTGATGGTTACTCGATTTCCAACCCAAACGTAATCGCCAATTTTAATTTCTTTATGAATAGGTGGTATTTCTCCTGTTTTTGTATTGCGTATATAATGAAAATTGGAATCAAAAATTTGACTTTCCCAAGAAATACGAACATGATTACCTATATTGATTCCTTTTTTTATTATAAATTTTGTTCGTGGAGCATTAAGCAAATCATTGTTTAATATCATTTGGGCACCTTCGTTTATTTCAAGTATAATTCCAGAGCCAAAAGAATTGCCTTTCCCATTGATTATTAAATTTCCTTTAATAGAAATTGTGGAGCATTCAGAAGGAAATATTTCTGATTCTGCACGACCAAATTCAACCATGTGTCGCGTAACAGTACAATTTATGATTACTTTACCTTTTAATGAGGGAAATCTAACAGGACCAAAAAAATCAAATGGTAATTTAATAGCCTGTGAAAAAGGTAACATTTTAAAATTGAAATAGAAAATAGCCCACCAATTGCGGTGGAATAAGTTACTTATATTCATATTGTATAGATGTGTTATTTGTATATCTTTTTTATTATATTATCCTTTATAAATTTACCTTCTTGAGGTGTTAGTCCGATATAATAAATTATGCAGATAGTAGTGAAAGTTGAAAAGATGCCTAAAATAATTAATCTTTGCCATCCTTCTTCCATGTTTATATATAGGAAAAAAGGCACAATAAAAGATAAAAAAGTTACTGTAATAATTTTGTAAATTACTTCTTTAATGAAGGTTTTGAAATCTAAAAAAACCATTTCTTGTAGCATAAAGGCACTTGCCAGTACTGCAAAAAACATGGCTATTAATAAAATAATATTTGCCCATTCTACTATAGCTCCTAATTTGAATACAATATAAAGAAGTGGGGCAACCATTATTAATATTCCATTTACAACTAATTGGTATTTTTTTAAATGTCCATTAGCTATAGCAGCAGTAACCAACGGGTTTCTCACAGCTGTTAGCATTGCGATAAATATACCTAATTTCATGAATGAAACAGAATGTTCTGGAATATTACCTAACCAAATTTTCAGTAGAAAATTAGCTTCATAAAAAAGAGGAACAGCTAGAATTAGCATTAAAAAATAGGATAGTTTAGAACTTCTATATATTAGCTTGTTCATTTCTTTGTATTGTTTTGTCGCATAATTTTTAGTGATTTGAGGATTGATCGCTGTTTGAAAACTACTGCTAAATTGGTTAATGATGTTGGTTGCTTGGTTTGCGATACTATACGCTGCGTTAAGTGCGGGTCCAAAAAATAAATTTATTAATAGTGTTATTCCTTGTGTATAGCCAATTAGGGAAATGTGTCCTACCATTGTCCAAGATGTTAAATTCCACATTTCTTTGTGCATTTGTTTTTCCCATCCCAACTTAAACCTTGCTTCTGGAAATTTTTTATGGCAATATATTTGTAGCCATAAAAAATTAATCATATATGCAAATAATAGTAAACTAGCGTACATCAATAATTTGTCGAATAAAGTAGTAGCTAATACTAAGCAGATAATTAATTTCATTATAGCTTCAATTATTGAAAAAGATGCAAATATTCCCATTTTCTCATGTGCGATAATACTTCCTAAAAATGGAACGTTTACAATGTTTAGAAGGAGGGTGAATACTGATATTTGAAATACCCAAAACGCAGCATCTAATCGTGTGTCAGGTATTACTGCATAATTATAAAGATACCATAATCCGATAGATTCTGTTAAAATAAATACAATTCCTCCAATAAAACATTGAGCTGTCATACTTACTGAAAATACTTTTTTAAGATATTGGGTATCTTTTAATCCTATAGCAATTGTAATCCAACGCTGTGTGGCTCCAGCCATTGCACCGTTTAATACAGATAACATACCAACGATTCCACCTACTACATTATATATACCATAGTCAATAATACCTAAGGATTTTAAAACGATTCGGCTGGTATAAAAAGTAACAGCCATGGTAAAAAACATCCTCAGATATAAAATTAAAGTGTTTTGTGCCAACCTTTTGTTATTTTCGGATATATTCATTGTTAGTTAATTGTAAAAATTATGTGTTTTTTTCCCAATTAAAAATGGGGTATATTTATTGAAAATGATAGAACAGATATAGATAGTTATCCACAATAGGCAATGCTGAATGATTGAACTTGTAGTTGCAGGAAGATGCGTTGTAGTCAATATTGATTTAATAATCATGTTTATCACTTGAGATAGTCCCATGATTATGAGTGTATTTTTTCCTGCCCAGATAAATAAATATTTTATGATATTTCTATTGTTCCATAATGCAATATGTTTTGCCATAAGAATGACATTTATAGTACCCCATATAGCTATTATAATATTAGGGATAAAATATCCAAATTGATTGGAAGCCATATCAATAGTGGGTATAAATTGTGCAACTATAATTTGTAGTAATAGAGATAGAAAAATGATTTTTTTTGTATAGAAAATGTTTTGTAAGAATCGTTTAAAAATAAATCCTATACTATAGAAAAAAATAGCAAAAAAGGTAACTTCCAATTTGAATATGTAATGAGAATCTAATTTTGATAGTATAAATCCTACAATGGATAATATTAAAATTATTGATTCTAGAAGATAGTATTTGCTATTGCTAAATTTTGATTGAATAAATAGCAGATAATTAAATAAAATCTCAGTTGTAAACAATACTGGGATAAACCATAGAGCATATCCTTCCCAACCTTTGTATAGTTCTTCCCATTTTACTAAACCTAGTGGGTACATACCAACAAATGCAAAGATGCTAAAAAAAATATAGGGTATAATAAGTGTATAATATCTTTTTTTGATTAAACTTAGTGGGCTTTTATATTTGCTAGCATTATATAAAAATCCTGATATTATAAAAAAAAGTGGCATGTGAAAAGACCATATATAATTTGATATGCTTTTGGGGATGCTACTATGTCCAAATACCATTAAAATAATAGCAAAACCTTTAGTTATATCTATCCATTCAAGGCGTTGTAATTGCATCGTATTTTTATTTTGATGTTGTTCTTAATGCTTTTGTATAATTGCAATTATATAAGAAGATTTTATACTTATGTATAATGCTTTTGTTGATATATATTTACTATATAATATAATAATATATTGATTAGTGAAACGGATGAAGTTGTATCTGCAAAAAATTATATATCTAAATAAATAAAAATTACTATAGGAATATATAGGTTTATTTACTCTATTAATCTATATTTTTTTAACAAATTAGTATTCCATCTGTTAACTTGGTAAAATAAATGTGAAATGATATAAGAAACTATTATCACTATCAGTGCATTACTCCATTGTTTTGCATAGTTATAAAAAGGCATATGGACAAGGTAAAGTTCATAAGAGATAATTCCTGTTAGTAAGAAAAATTTATTATTTGATAGTTGAGGGAAAAAATGGAGTATTCCTATAATGGTTATAGCTAATGGCATTTTGATGCCGCATTGTATCAAATTGTATATAAAGTCATTTTCGTGCATTCGGATAGCAGGTAACTGTTTGATAGTTAGAAAGGAGATCCCTAATAAGCAAAATGCGAAAATTATGCATAAGACACTAGAACTTGGTATTATTCTGACTTTTTTTAATATGCACAGAAACAATAATACCAGTAAAAAAAGAAAAAGCTTGTTCAGCTTCAATATTAGGGAATAAAAATAAAATTAATATGCATGATATTAGATATAAGAATATACGTTGTTTATATAAAAAACGAGTAAGTAGGTAAAATATAATGTATTGTTTGAAAAGAAAAGCAATATACCAATAGGCGGTTTTTATTCCTGTTATATCTAATATGTATGTTGTGATATTGAAATCCTGTTTGAAATATGCTGCAATAGTTTCAATGATGAAATAGGGAAGAAGCACTTTGGTTATTCTTTTTATCCAAAAAAGCTTCAAAACGTGTGCTTTGTATGATTCGTTTAATCCATATCCAGATAAGAACAGAAAAAGTGCAACTCCTATACCTCCTAATGGAGTGCATAGATTTGTACCAATTGCTCCTGCTATATGTGATGTTATAACAAGTAAGATTGCTATTCCACGTAGGCTATCTGTGAAGTTTCTATTGAATAAAGTATTACCATTTGCTAATTCCTTAAGTTTTGTCATTAGAGTATTGTGTTAGTTTACATTAATTTTAAACTTATCATTTAGCTCTGTTTAAAGGTAGGATATGAGCCTTATTCCTTTTTCTTGCCACTATTACGGATTGAATGACCGTTTTTTATATTAGTAGATGGTAGAGAAAATCTTATTTAACGGTGAATTTCTAAATGCGTTTGCTTCCTCTCGATAACTTTGTTACGAAGTTTATGTTATAGAAAAAAGTATCGGGAAAGAATAGCCTGTATCACACCTCAAGCGTGTCTGTTGCCTTTGAAGGCACTTTTGGAAAACAGTTCATTCAAAATGACGGTAACATCCGTTTCAAGCAAAGAATAATCCTGTGAATTTTCTTTTCTGTCATATCAGTTGTATTCCGTTTTTCAAGGCTTCCTGTACTACCGGTGAATCCTCATGGTCACCGATGACGTCAATCTTTTGGTCGCCCAAATGCAGTTTCAAGCGTGCGGTCATGCGGATGCGTGCCAATACCCCCTTCTTTTCTCCCGTGCTGCGGACTAATAAATCAATATCTCCTCCGCGTTTTTCGTCATTCAGACGGGAACCGAAGAGATATACCTGCACTGTTTCACCATAAATATCTTTGGCTATTTGGATGATGGTCTGTATTTCTTTAGATTGCAAACGCATGCCTTTATTCTCCTTTCTTACCGCAAAGTTACAAATTCCCCTCCACATTTCCTAGCGTCCGCCATCCTTATTTCATTTTCTCCACAAACCCCACCGGCATATCAACCCCAGCACATCCCAGCAAATCCAGTCTTACCACCACTTTCGCTTTTCCATCCACTTCCACCAGTTCTCCTTCCAGACCCTTTAGCGGACCTTTGACCACCCGTATCAATTCTCCCGGAGCCAATGGCGCGGTACACATCTCCACCGCCTCGTCCGAATAATCCAGCATAAATTTGAACCGTTCCATCTGTTCGTCCGGAATCACCGCCGGAGTATGTTCGCCGTGCAGCACCATATACCGGCTGATGGCCGACAACGTGAGCACCTGCGAACGTTCGGCTGCATCTACATGGACAAAAATCATCATGGGGATAACCACCCGTTTTATTTTCTTTTTCCGGTAAGTCCATTGGCGGATTTCTTCTTGTACAGGCAGGAAGTTCTCTATGTTCATTGCGGTCAGCCGTTCGGCCGTCTTCTTTTCGTGGTGAAGGCGGACATACGCCACTAGCCATTTTTTCATATTCGGAGGAAGGAAAAGTAATGTTAGATGTTCTAAAAAATGAAAGAAATGATGCCTCTTGAGCACGCTACGCTGTTACCTGTGTCATTCCCAGGTAAGCTTGTCGTTAAATTCTGATGCAAATATAGACATTTTTTTACGATAACAAGCTATTTGTTCGCAAAAAATGAAAAAATTAACAAGAATGACGTATTTATTTATACTTTTGTGCTTTTTATATTTTAAATGATATTAACATTGTGGAAAAATCAAGATTTATAAGAAAAATAGTGGCAGATTGAGCTTCCTTCAAGAGTTGGAAAAAATCATGGCCGGATATCGCCTGTCCGGTGAAGGCTACACTGATGAGGAAATGAGAGTTCTGAAGCGCATGTGCAAAAGTATGTTGGCTGATATAGACGAGTTTCTGCGGAAAAAGGAGGAAAAGAAGAAGAAAGAACGGAAAGAGAAGAAAAAGAGGAAAGAAAGGAAATAAGGAGCAAAATGTGAAAAGACATTAAAAGGGAGTCTCCCGGTTATTTGTACACTTGTATCATAAATGGGTGTTGTAAATCAGTGCTTTACATTGGTCAAGTGTACAATTTTAACTTTTGATTGTATGGGTTTGCAATATACTTTTGCTTTCATGGTGGAGGGAAATGCCCTCCTTTTGATAATTTAAATTCATACATGAATGGTTTATACCGATTTATGCTCTTTCTATTTCTCGGTGTTCGATGAACATGCCGTGGATATGACATTGGAAGAGTTTGTGAAGCTTCTGCGTGGCGAACGCTGGAAGGTGCAAGTAGAAGAGTATCAGCGCCTGAAGGCTTCGGGCAGGGAGACAGAGGCCAAGAAGTTAAAGAGAAAACTGGCCGCGCTGGTGATAGCCGGGCGTTGCGATGGGAGCCATGCCGAAACCAATCTGAAGCAGTGGAGCGGGGACGCCATGCTGGATGTGGATAAATGTAACGGCCGTGTGTCTGAGTTCTTGCAGGTATTGAAGGACACTCCTTGGGTGAAGGCGGCATGGCGCAGCGTTTCGTACGACGGGCTGAAACTGGTGGTGCGTGTGGAAGCGGAGAGTGTGGACGAATATCGTCTGGCATACGCGTTGGTGGCATGGCACGTGGCGCAGCTTCTTGCCTTTCCCTGTGACATGAGTTGCAAGAATCCCACCCGTCCTTGCTTTGCATCGTATGATCCGGAGGCTTTTTTTCGTCCGGATACCGAAGTTTTTCCCTGGCGGCGCTTTGTGACGGAGCATCCCGACAGGGTGGGGGAGATTCTGGCGGAACTGAAAGTGAAGACCCCGGCAGGTGCGTCCGGGCCTCCCGTTGCGGCTTCGGGCATGCTGCACACATTCTTCAACGAGTTCCTGGAGCAGAATCCCTTTGTGGATGGCAAAAAGAATGAGTTTTTGTTGAAACTGGGACGTATCGCCCGCTATAAAGGAGTGGGCGAGGAAGAGTTGGCACGGCTGAAAACGCTGGCGGTGGAAAGGCTGGCGGGTATGGGGTGTGCCGCCGGGGATATACCTCCGCGCATAGACTCCGGATACCGGTATGCCGACATGAACAAGGGGTCCGGAACACCTGCTTCCAGGGCTCACAAGGCTCAGGGCTCACCTATGCGGTATTCTGAGCCCAATGAGGGGGAGGAAGAGGCTGAGTTAGAGAAACTTGAGGCTGACAAGTTGCGTCGTGAAGTTCCGTGTCTTCCGGATGAACTGTTCGACCGTTTGCCCGACTTTTTGAAGCGTGGTTTGACGCACGTCCGCAACAAGCGCGAGAGGGATATTCTGTTGCTTTCCATGATTACCAACATCAGCGGTTGTCTGCCGGGGGTGAGGATGAATTATGGAGGAATGGTTTATTCCGCCGATCTCTACCTGGTGGCTTTGGCCGGTTCGGGCAGAGGAAAGGGGGTGATGCAGCTGGCGGCAATTCTACCCGCAGCCATTCAGGAGTATTACGATGAATTGAACAGGAAGGATGAGCGTGAGTACCGGCAGAAGCTGCTGAAGTGGAATCTGGAGGAACGGCTTGCCGCTCAGGAAAAGAGGGTTCCCGATTTGGACCAATGCCCGGAGATGCCGGTGGAACGCATCCTGAAGGTGGCTCCCAATATTTCGAAAAGCCAGTTGATACTGGCTTTGGAGGCGGGTGGAGCGGTCGGCTTGGTGATGAATGCCTCCGAGCTGGACATGATAAGTTCTGCCATGCACCAGGAGTATGGAAAACATGATGATGTGATGCGTGCCGCCTCCCAGCACGAGGAGGTGTCTTCTTATTTCAAGACGGATCACCGGCTTGTTGTTGTGAGTGACCCTCATCTGGCATTATGCGCTTCGGGCACTCCCGCCCAGTTGCATAAATTTATTTCTTCGCTGGAGAATGGAATGTACAGCCGTGTGGCTTTCTATGTGGGACAGGCCCACTGGGAGTATAAGTCGGCAAATCCCGGCAAGGCCCGGTTGGATATGCGCGCTTATTTCAAAGGGATGGGCGAGGAGCTGCTGCGTATGTTCATCTTTCTCTCCGGATCGCCTACCGAGGTGGTTTTCACCGAGGAACAATGGAAAGAGCATACGGAGCGTTTCAGAACGTATCTGCGTGAGGTAGTGGCGGAAGATGATGATTCTCCGGGTGCCATTGTGTTGCGCCACGGACTGATGATGTCTCGTATTGCCATGGTGCTGACTGCATTGCGTAAGTGTGAGCCGCAATGGAATACATCGGAGTGGAAGTGTTCGGATGAGGATTTCCATACGGCGATGCAGATAGTGGATGTGTTGCTGGAACACAGTTTGCTGCTTTCCACTTCCATGGATGATACTGCCGGAAGAATCAGGCCGGTAAAGGCTTTTTTCAAACTGCGTCCCGTCTTGAAAAAAATGCCGCGCGAGTTCACCTATTCGGAGCTGATGGCGGCTGCCAATGAAGCCGGGTTGCCTACAGCATCCGTGAAACGTTATTTGTTGCGTTTGGTGTATTATCAAATCGTTGAGAAAGAGGATGGTAAGTATAGAAAGACCGGCAAGTCTTGGCTCAGAAAACCGCCTAAGTGAGCCCTGAGCCTTGTGAGCCTTAAATGCAGGTGAAAAAGATCCTGTTGTTTTCAAAAAACAACAGGATCTTTCCGGTAAAACAACAGGGGATTTTAAAAAAACAACAAGGTCTTTCAATGTAGACAACAGGTTCTTTGGGAAGCGTATGTCCTAAGGTTCTCCCAGATGCCTCACTATGATTGCCACTTCATGCTTCAGAAAGCTGTGGCGGAATTTGTTGTAGCCCGCTTCGTTCAATTCTTCCTGTAGCAGCATGTTTCTCCGCATCCAGCGATACAGGGTTTGCAGGGCTGCCGCGGCAGTTCGCCCCGGGCTGTATAGTTCTGCCAGTTCCGCTTTGTCATACGCTCTGATAATGAATGCTTTTTCTTCTTGGTTCATGTTCTTTTATCGTTTTGATTATAGAGTAAAGATACGCAAAATGTCCTTGTTTTCCTACTCTCTCTGTAAGTTATTCTCGACATTTCCCGACAATCTCCTACGCTTCTCTACAAATGTCTACACGGGGCTTCCGGTTCATCGTATCTTTGTAGTGTAATCAAAAGCCAATCATAGCCGGCTTAGTGGTTAACGGTTGATTGCCAGTGTGTTTCTTAATTTGCAAGTTTTAATTTTTAATTTGAAAAAGTATGGGAAGAACAGTTTCTTATTCGGTGGTAAAGCGTAATAATCCGCTTGATCAGGATGCAGTGCCTAAGTTTTATGCACAAGCTCAGGCTAATGGCCATGTAGAGATTCGCGAAATGGCGGATCGTATTCAGAAAACCTGTACGGTGACGCGTGCGGATGTTATGGCTGTGCTTGTTGCCTTGGAGGATGTGATTATGGAGGCTCTGGAAGGGGGCGAGATCGTAAGGCTTGCCGATCTGGGCACTTTCCAGATAGGTCTGAGCGGAAGAGGTGCGGAAACGGAGGATACGTATGATGTGTCGATGATTAGAAAAGCGCGTATCAATTTCCGTCCGGGTATTGCGCTAAGCGGTATTCTGGCAGCACTGAAATATACGAAAGTGGATAAATTGCCGGTGAAAACGAAAGGGGAGCAAAAGCCTGCTTAAGTAGATGGCGGACAAGTGTTTAATTAAAAAAAACTGTAGGATGAAAGGTAAATCTGTCTGGAGCACTATTTTGAAAGTGGTGATTGCAGTAGCTACGGCTATTGCGGGTGTAGTAGGAATCAGCTCGTGCATAGGGGGATGAGAGTGATTAATCTGATTGTTGTCCACTGTTCCGCCACAAAGGCGGACAGGGACTTTACCGAACAGGATTTGGAGGTGTGCCACCGCAGGCGTGGAATGAACGGACCCGGATATCATTTTTATATCCGCAAGAACGGGGATATAAAAACAACCCGTCCCATAGAGAAAATAGGGGCGCATGCGCGTGGACATAATGCGCAGAGTATCGGGATATGCTATGAGGGGGGAATCAGTGAGCGGGGCAGGCTGGCGGATACGCGGACGGTGTGGCAGAAACATTCGTTGCGTGTACTGGTCAGGGCGTTGCTGGTGGATTATCCCGGTTGCAAGGTTTGCGGTCATCGGGATTTAAGTCCGGATTTGAACGGAAATGGCGAGATAGAGCCTGAGGAATGGGTGAAACAGTGCCCCTGTTTTGATGTTTCGAAAGAAAAATATAGTAAATAATATTTATATATTAAAACGTAATAAGACTAATTCTCTTTCTAATGTGTTAATATTTTAACAAATTCAGAAGAGAATTAGTCTTATGGTATTATGTAATTACTTTTGAAATTACTTTTTATTTACATTTTCAGTGCCATATCCATAGCCGTAACCGTATTTTTTACCGTATCCGTAATACTTGCCATACTTGCCGTATCCATAGTAATATCCGTACTTCTTTTTCTTCATGTCCAGTCCGTTGATAAGGGTACATAGGTTGGGCAGTTTTTTCTGTTCGCTCAGTTCGTTGATTAAAGTATAATCTGCCTTGTGGGTGTAGTCTGCCCGGCACACATAGATGCTGGCGTTGGCTACGCGCGAAATCAGCAGGGTATCGGTCACCATGCCGATGGGGGCGGTATCCAGAATGATATAGTCAAAATGCTTTTTCAGTATGTCGATAGCCTGAGGCAAAGATTCACGTGCCACCAGTTCGGTCGGGTTGGGAGGAATAGGCCCTCCGGGCAGAATGGACAAGTTGGCATTGATGCGTGAAACTTGTACCAGCGACATCAGGTCGGTATGTTCCGGATTGGCGAGGAACTGGCTGATGCCTTGTTCCCTGTGTGATAAGTTGAAAGCTTTGTTCAGGCTCGGCTTGCGGATGTCAAGCCCCACGATCACGATTTTCTTTCCTAATAAAGCCAGACTGACAGCCAGATTGGAAGCGATAAAGGTTTTGCCTTCTCCTGTGGTGGTGGAGGTAACCAATATGACTTTCTCGTCGCTCCTCATCATATAAAGTACATTGGTGCGTACATTACGGAAGGTTTCGGCCATCAGGTCGTTTTGGTTTTCGTGTACTACAATGCTTTCTTCTTTTCCTTTATCTTCCGACAGGGGTACATCGCCCACAATGGGAAGGGAGGTGATTTTTTCCACATCGGCGCGGCCCTCTATCTTGTATTTTAAGAGTTCGATGATATAGATGACAACTACCGGCAGGGCGATTCCCAGAATCAGTGCTACCAGATAAATCATCTTTCCTTTGGGAGATACGGGGATGGCGTCTGCCAGTGCTTCGTCCACCATGCGGGCGTTGTTGGCGGTAGATGCCAGAGTGATGGCGTTTTCTTCACGCTTTTGCAGCAGCATCAGGTAAAGGCCGGCTTTGATTTCCTGCTGGCGCGAGATGCTGACCAGCTGGCGTTCCTGTCCCGGAGCATTGGTGATGCGTCCGGCGTATTTGCCTGCCTGACGTTCCAGATCCGCTTGGGTGATGGCCAAACCTCTTTGTACGCTGTTGATGGTGGTCAGCACATTGCTGCGCATGGCGCGGATGCTGGCATCCAGATTGACTACCACCGGGTTGTTTTCCTGGGAGGAACGGAGCAGGCGCTTGCGTTCCAGCATAGCATCTCGTTGTAGCGGTTGATCAGCTCGGCAAGACCGGTATCTGTCAGGCCCACATTGACCGGAAGTACTTCGTAGGCATGATCCGGATTGTTGGCATAGCCGGCCAGGAATTGTACCAGCCGGAGCTGGGTGCTGTTTTCGGCACGTTTCTTTTCGTATTCCGAGTTTTCACTCAATGCCAGTTGGGCGTCGCTTTTCAAGTCGGTGAGCCCGGCATCGCGCTTGAAGGTTTCCAGTTCCTGTTCCGTGGTTCCCAATTCGCCGTTGATGATTTTGATACGTTCATCAATAAATTCCGCGGTTTTGGTAGCCACTTCGTTTTTGTCATCGTTGGCATCCCGGTTGTAGACTTCCACCAGCTTGTTGATGAAATCCATGCCGCGCTGCGTATGCGTGCTCTTGACAGAGATCTGTGCGATAGTGGTGGATTTGGAAGTAGGCTCTATGCTCAATGCTCCCCGGTAAGTGTTTGCCACACTGCGGGGGGAAGAAACCGTAGCCATGATTTCCTGCGTGCTTTGGACAGTTGTGGAATCTTTAGGGGTAAAGCTGAACGTGCCCGACGGGGTGGTCAGCAAGGCGGGCAGCTTGTCGAACTGCTTGTTGTATTCCTCTTCTCCTATCCGGAGTTTCACATTCAGCTTGTTGCCCGGCTGCAAGGTCAGGTGAAGACGCGCGGGGGCGGGCAGTTTCTGGGCTTCTTCGGGGGTAATCCATACTTTCACAGGGGAACTTTTGTAAAGTTCGATGTCATGGAAACTGCTCTTCGTGGCATAGCTGATGTAAAGATCCAGTTCTTCCACCACTTTTTTGATAAGCGTGCGCGATTGCAGGATTTCCACTTCATTGTCAAAGTTGTTGATGGAGGAGTAGAAGCCCAGGTCTTCCAGGTCGGCCATGCCGCTGCTTGCTTTGCTGTTCTTGTCATTGTCCTTGATGATGACGGATGCCGAGATGTTGTACACCGGCGGGGTGTAACGTAAATAAAGCCAGGCTCCTGCTATGCACAGCAGGGTGCATGCCACGAACCAGGGCCAATGGATGGCGTATTTGAAAAGAATCGCTTTGAAATCGGTCTTTTCTTCTTTTTCTTCCAGATAAAGGTCGTCGTATAAGTCTTCTTTCATAATTCTGTTTATTTGGCAATGGTTACTATCAGGCTGGCCAGTGCGACCAGAGTTCCTACTACCGAGAACCAGATGGTGGTGCTGTTGCTGATACTTGCGTTCTTGGCTTTGGTCTTATTGGGGGTGACATACACCACATCGTTCTGCTGGAGGTAGTAGTAAGGAGATACGATGATGTCGGCATCGTTCAGGTTCAGCGGAATCACCTGGCGGTTGCCTTGCGCATCTTCACGGATCAGTTTCACTTTGTCGCGTTGTCCGTATACGGTCATGTCTCCCGCCATGGCGAGCGCTTCCATGATGTTTACTTTTTCATTGGTGATGGTGAATGTGCCGGGGTGTGCTACTTCTCCCATCACGGAGATTTTGTAGTTTGCCATGCGTACATTCACAATGGGGTTTTCCTTGATATAGGTTTTCAGTTTTTCCTTTATCATGTTTTCCGCCTGGCTTTTGGTGAGACCGCCGATGTGCAGTGTGCCCAAGACCGGGAAATCAATGTTCCCGTTATTGTCTACCAGATATTGTTGCAGGGATGGTTGGCTGGTAAGGCTTTTGCTGTTTGCCGTGATGGGGGTGGCTACCGTCAGGTTAAAAGGAATGGCGGCATCGGGATCACTGGTGTTCACCGTGATGGTCAGCAAATCTTTGGGCATGATGTGTGCATCATACAGGGGTGTTTGGACATTTGCCATGTTCAGGTACTCGGACCCTTGCAGGTAGGGTACCTTTTTGTAGGCGCTGCAACTGCATAGCAGCAGGGAAGCCAGCGCGAATAGGGTAAATTTCAATCTTCTCATTTTTTGGCTCTCTGTTATTTAAAAAATTTCAGTTTTCAGGTCTTGTTCTAATAAGCTTGCTTGTCTTTGTTCAGCACGTTTGCCACGGTTTTGTACATAATATAAAGGTCGAGCAGGAAAGACCAGTGTTCCATATACCATATATCGGCTTTCACACGTCCTTCCATGTCTTCCAGTTCGCGGGTTTCGCCACGGAAACCGGTCACCTGCGCCCATCCCGTGATACCGGGCTTGATGAAATGGCGGACCATGTATTTATTGATTATCTTGGAATATTCTTCCGTGTGTTTCAACATGTGGGGGCGTGGCCCTACAATGGACATATCTCCCAGCAATACATTGATGAATTGCGGAAGTTCGTCAATATTGGTCCGGCGCATGAAATCGCCGAATTTGGTTTTCCTGGGATCGTTGAGGGTGGCCTGTAAGGTGTCCGATTCCTTGTTTACTTTCATGGAACGGAATTTATAACACCAGAATTCCTTGTTGTTCAATCCGTTACGTTTCTGACGGAAGAATATGGGACCCGAAGAAGTGATTTTGATGGTCACTCCTACAATAAGGAATATAATGGGGAATAATGTGCATAAAAAGAGCAGCGAGAAGATTACATCGAATATGCGTTTTATCAGCCTGTTCTCTATTTTCCCCAAGGGTTCCTTGCGGATGCTGAGGACGGGTACGCTGCCTATCATTTCAAAGTGCATGCGGTGACGCAGGTAGTTGCGCACATTGGGCACGCTGTAGAAATGTATCAGGTTGTTCTCGCAATAGTTGATGACCGGCACGATCTGTTCGCTCAATGCCGAGGGCAGGCAGCAGTAAAGCTGGTTCACCTTGTGCTGTGCCAGGTAGTCAATGGCTTGCTCCGGTTTTCCCAGATAGGTACAGCTGGCGGGGAACTTGGCATTGGGGGTGGTGTCGAAGTAGCCCAGTACCCGGTAGCCGGTAGTGGCATCGGAGGTCATTTCATGGTACAGCTCGGCTATATTTTCGGTGCTTCCCAAATAGAGGACCGTACGGAAATTTCCTCCATGGCTTCTGTATAGCTGTATGCAGAAACGGAAAAGCAGGCGATAGACAGTGATACAGAGGATGAGCAGAATGAAATAATAGATAAAAAAGCGTTTGGAATATATCTCAAGTTCGGATAATACCATCAGTCCGGTCGATAAAAAAGAGAAATAGAACACGTTGCGGAGTACCCGGAATACAATTTGGTCGGCACGGGCTCCCCGACGATGCAGTATGACACCTCCTGAAATAGTGCATGCAAAATAACATACGCTGAACAGAGTTAGAATTTGGGGTAAAGTGCCGCTACAGGCTCTTTCCCCAAACAACTCGTTCCATATTGAATTAAATGAGATGAAAAGTACATTCAGAATGACTAAATCTCCTAGAATGACTGCTAATTTAAGTACTTTGTTAAATCTCTGGACTTGTATCATAGGTAAAACTTTTTATATGTCAGATCTATATGATGTTTTTTTCAACTATGTTTCAACTATGTCGCTTTTTTTCTTTTTTCTGCTCTTCTGTTACTTTGTAAGTAACAGAAAATTTATCAATAAACATATTGTATAATTTATATCTCACTATTTTATAGCGGATAAGATATAATATTCTGAAATATAATATTTTAATGCATTGCGTTGACTGTGTAGAACGTGATGTGTGTTACTATATTTTCTCTTTTTTATATAATTAAAAATGTTCTTTTTATTATTACTTTTTATCTATTAGACCGTCTTTTTTATTAATTTTAAAAAAAAGAAGCGGGTTGTTTCTTGTTTGCTATCGATTTATTGTCTATTTTTGCTGCCGAATAAATTCTGTTACTTACAAAGTAACAGTCTTTTAATTTGTTGTTTTATAATGTAATGTGAAGTTTTAAAATTGATTATATAGAAATACTAATGTGATTAATTATTACTTTGTTTGCTCTGTCTAATTCATCGTTTTTAAAGCTTTTCAAATAGGTTTCGGTCACCTTTGTGGAGGAGTGCCCCAGGGCATCACAAATCAATTGTTCCGAAAAGTGACAGTATTTAGCCAAAGTGGCCCAAGTGTGGCGGCTGGTGTAGGAACTGACGTTGAGTTTGATTCCGCAGTATACCGCCAGTTGTTTCAGGTCATAGTTCAGTTTCCGCAAGGCATGTTGGTATTCTGCATACTCTTCTTCGCTTTTCCGGTTTCCACTGAGAATGGGAAGCAGGTAGGGGGGAGGCGGAGTCTGTATTTTGATACCGTTTGATAAGGTTCATGGCAGCGGGAGGAATCTCGACGGTGAGCAGGGCTCCTGTTTTGTGGCGGCGGTAGGAGATAACGGAATCTTGCAGGTCTGTTTTGCGTAGGTGTGCCAGATCCACAAAGGGCATTCCGCGTAACAGGAACATCAGGGTAATCCATGCCCGGCTCTCTTTCATGCTTTGCGGCAGGGGGCGTGGAAGGGAGGCGCTTAATAATTTGCTCATGTCTTTGGCATCGAGGGCACGTTTGGTATTGGCTTTTACGCCGGTATATACGTGACGGAAAAGACGGGGCTTTTCTTCCGCCAGACCATCGTCCACGGCTTTGTTGTAGATGCTTCGCAAGGTACGCATATAAGTGGAGACAGTGTTCCAGGTACATCCCTTGTTGCGCAGGTGGTTCTCAAATTGTTTCAGGCGTGAACGTTCCATCTGGTTGAACCGGATGGCATCGGTCTTGCAGAAGAGCATGAAGGCGTTCAGGGTGCTTTGGTAGATGTGGGCGGTACTGAAACGCTCTTCTTCTTTTAGCGACCGGATAAGTTGTTTCATAAATAGGGTCAGGTTAGATTTCTTTTTCATTGTTTTTTCCGTTTTTAATGTTAGGTAATTCTGTTCCACAATACATTTCCTTTTAAAAGTTGAGTTTGCCCCCGTTTGTTCATCAGCTTTTTTCCTTTTTGTGATAGCTTGTGCTTTTTCTTCGCTTTTTGACGATTGGCGGAGGTCTTGTGAGTACGTCTTGTTGTTTTTTTCGTCTAACTGTAAATAATTTATATGAAAAGAATGAAAAATATCAGGCTAGGAACACTTGTCGCATGTATGTGCGTGTTATGGGGGTGCGAGAAACCCAATGTGAATATTGTGATGCCGCAGGAGGCGTCGAACCGGGTGCTGTTTGCAGGAGAACATTTGAAGAAAGCGCTGGAAGATGCGGGGTATTCGTCTGTTATGTTGTCGGATACTGCCGGTATGGATAAAGATGAGGTATGCATCCGTCTGGAACAGGCTGCTGATACAGCCGGACTGAAAAAGGAGGGGTTTACCATTTCTACCCGTGGAAACATGACTACAGTGACAGGAAACGACGGAAGCGGTGTGATTTACGGCTGTCGGGAATTGATAGATCATGTAGGGCAATACAAGGATTTGAAGTTTCCGGCACAGCTGACGGATGCTCCGGAAATGGTGCTTCGCGGAGGTTGTGTAGGGATTCAGAAAATGGAATACCTGCCCGGAAGAGGGGTGTATGAGTATCCTTATACGCCGGAGAGCTTCCCTTGGTTTTATGACAAGGAGCAATGGATAAAGTATCTGGATATGCTGGTGGAGAACCGCATGAATTCCTTGTATCTGTGGAACGGGCATCCGTTTGCTTCCTTGGTGAAGCTGGAAGAGTATCCTTTTGCCGTAGAGGTGGATGAGGAAACTTTCAAGAAAAATGAGGAAATGTTCTCGTTCCTGACTGCCGAAGCGGACAAACGCGGTATCTTTGTGATCCAGATGTTTTATAATATATTGTTGAGCAAGCCTTTTGCCGAGCATTACGGGTTGAAAACACAGGATCGTAACCGTCCCATTACTCCGCTGGTCAGTGATTATACACGTAAGTCGGTGGCCGCGTTTATAGAAAAATATCCCAATGTAGGTCTGCTGGTATGCTTGGGGGAAGCGATGGATACCTACGAGGATGATGTGGAGTGGTTTACCAAAACCATTATTCCGGGAGTGAAGGACGGACTGAAGGCACTGGGGCGTACGGACGAACCGCCCATTTTGCTGCGTGCGCACGATACGGACTGCAAGATGGTGATGGATGCGGCACTGCCGTTATACAAGAACCTCTATACCATGCATAAATACAATGGTGAGTCACTGACTACTTACGAACCGCGCGGACCTTGGTCCAAGATACACTCGGACTTGAGTGACTTGGGAAGTATTCATATCAGTAATGTGCATATTCTGGCAAACTTGGAACCGTGGCGTTGGGGATCTCCCGACTTTGTACAGAAGGCGGTGAATGCCATGCACAATGTACATGGAGCCAATGCCCTGCATCTGTATCCGCAGGCTTCTTATTGGGACTGGCCGTACACGGCTGATAAGTTGCCGGATGGCAAACGGGAGTATCAGTTGGACCGTGACTGGATATGGTACAAAACCTGGGGACGCTATGCATGGAACTGTCATCGGGACCGTTCATCCGAAGTGGAATATTGGGACAAGCAGTTGGGCGATTTTTATGGTACGACTCCTGCCGAAGCCGGAGATATTCTGGAGGCATACGAGCAGAGTGGAGAGATTGCTCCGAAGTTGCTCCGCCGTTTCGGCATCACGGAAGGGAACCGGCAGACTTTGTTGCTGGGGATGTTTATGAGTCAGTTGGTGAATCCTTATAAATATACCATTTATCCGGGATTTTATGAGAGTTGCGGGCCGGAGGGTGAGAAGCTGATAGAATATGTGGAGAAGGAATGGAAGAAACAGCCGCATGTGGGCGAATTGCCGCTGGATATTGTGGCGCAGGTGGTGGAACACGGTGACAAGGCGGTGGCGGCCATTGACAAGGCTGCCGCAGCGGTGACTCGTAATAAAGAGGAGTTCGGACGTTTGCGGAATGACATGCATTGCTATCGTGAATTTGCTTATGCCTTTAACCTGAAAGTGAAAGCTGCTCAGCGTGTCTTGAACTATCAGTGGGGAAAGGATCTGAATGAACTGGATGCCGCTATTCCATTGATGGAACAAAGTCTGGATCATTACCGCAAGCTGGTGGCATTGACGGATAGTACTTATTATTATGCCAACAGTATGCAGACCGCGCAACGCCGTATTCCTATCGGTGGTGACGGTGGCAAGAACAAGACCTGGAAAGAGATGCTGGTGCATTATGAAAATGAGCTGGCTAATTTCAAGGCGAACTTGCAGTTGCTGAAAGATAGGGCGGCAGGTAAGGTGACGGAAAGTGCAGCTGAGATAAAACCTTTGTCCGCCGCAAATGTGAAGATCCTGAACGGACTGGCTCCGGTGAAACTGGCGACGGGGGCAAGCCTGTTCTCCAATGTACCGGGCAAGGTGGATGCGTTGGCCGCCGAGCTGGAAGGGCTGACTGCTTATAGAATGAACGGGGATGTGCAGCGCAAGGAAGGTACGACAATAGAGTTTGAAGCGGCTGCTCCGGTGAGTTTGTTGGTAGGTTATTTCCGTGATGACCAGAAGAAGTATGCGAAAGCCCCGAAACTGGAAACGGACGCTTCTGCCAATGATTACGGTCAGGCGGAACCGAAACTGACCAATGCCATACGCATAGCGGGTATGCCGCTGGCGAATGTACATGCTTATCATTTTGAGACCGGAAAGCATACCTTGTTGCTGCCGAAAGGATATACGATGGTGCTGGGATTTACAGACGCGCAGGTAACTCCGCGTAATGCGGGACTGGCCGGTGCGGAGGAAACGATGGACTGGATGTTCTATTAGTAGCCTTAATTCCAGAGGCCGGAATCGCAGTATGGCGTAAAATTTTCAAGTATATCTTGAGAATTTTACGCCATTTTTGTACATAGTTCTAAGATTTTTATAAGGAAAAGTTGCTTAACTGATAAACTTTTTCTATTTTTGTCGTATGAGCAGAAAGATAATAGCATACGAAAACTACTATAAAGATTTTTTTGATACTCTGGATAAAGGTACGCAAGAAAAAGTCCTATATGGATTACTCTTATTGAAGACTCAAGATAGACTACCGGCAAAGTATGTGAAGTTTCTTAAAGAGGGTCTGTATGAGTTAAGAATAGAGTGGCAAGGTAATATCTATAGGATTTTCTTCTGTTATGATGAAGGGCATATTGTTATATTGTTCAATGGCTTTCAAAAGAAGACGCAGAAAACACCAGATAGAGAAATTGATAAAGCATTAAAACTAAAGAAAGAATATTATGAGCGAAAAAGAACTAAAGATGTTTGATGTCGATGCACAGTTGGATGCTGTGTTTGGCAAAGAAGGGACTCCGGAGCGTAAGGCTGCCGAAGACAGGGCTAATGCTTTCTTTACCGGGCAAATAATTGAAGAGGCAAGGAAGAAAGCAAATATGACACAGGCGGAACTTGCCGAAAAGATAGGGACTAATAAGTCTTATATTTCCCGTGTGGAAACAGGAAAAACAGAGCCTAAGGTTTCTACCTTTTATCGTATTGCTTCTGCTTTGGGATTGAATGTTGAGCTGACCCCTGCTATGTGATGGTAAGAATAGAGAATGAGATAAAAGTTCTCTGAATGGGTACATTTTCTTCTTTTATCCGTCTTGCCAATAGATAAAAAAGATAATTATGAAGAAGATATTGATATTGGCATTTTTACTGTTGTCATTGGGAACATACGCCCAACGTGAAGTTTCGCAATCGCGCATGGAGCAGATTTATGAGGAAGCCAAGACTCCTTATAAATATGGGCTGGCTGTAGCTCCTGCCGACAACAAGCATAAAATAGACTGTCCTACCGTGTTCCGCGAAGGGGATAAGTGGTATATGACCTACGTGGTTTATAATGGTAAGAGCGGACTGGACGGGCGTGGATACGAGACATGGATAGCCGAAAGTGATAATCTGTTGGAATGGCGTACATTGGGACGTGTCTTGTCTTATCGTGACGGATTCTGGGATTGCAACCAGCGTGGTGGTTTCCCTGCATTGCCGGATATGGAGTGGGGAGGAAGCTATGCCCTGCAGACGTATAAAGGCAAGCATTGGATGACTTATCTGGGTGGGGAAGGGACCGGATATGAATCGGTGAACAAGCCGCTGTATATCGGTTTGGCCTGGACAGACCGGCCTTTGGGTTCCGCTCATGAGTGGCAGGCACAGGACAAGCCTGTGATGAGTATCCATGATAAAGACGCGCAATGGTGGGAAAAGCTGACCCAGTACAAAAGTGTGGTCTATTGGGATAAGGAGAAAACACTGGGCGCTCCTTTCGTCATGTTCTATAACGCGGCAGGACGGCATCCGGAAACGGATTTGAAAGCGGAACGGGTGGGTATCGCCTTGTCAAAGGATATGAAGAAGTGGAAACGATATCCGGGCAATCCGGTCTTTGCACACGAAGCGGACGGAACCATCACGGGGGATGCGCATATCCAGAAAATGGGCGACGTGTATGTCATGTTCTACTTCTCGGCTTTTGAACCGAGCCGCAAATACAAGGCATTCAATACATTTGCTGCCAGTTATGACCTGGTGCACTGGACCGATTGGAAAGGAGCGGATTTGATTATCCCTTCCAAAGACTATGATGAATTGTTCGCTCATAAAAGTTATGTGGTGAAACACAATGGGGTGGTGTATCATTTTTATTGTGCCGTGAATGACGCGGAACAACGTGGTATAGCCATTGCTACCAGCAAGCCGATGGGACGTTCGCAAGTGCATTTCCCGGAACGGGAGGTGAAGAACCGCCGGATGGTGATGGAACTGGATAAAGGATGGAAAACATGGCTTTGTGATAAAAGTGCATACGGGCATACGGACAATGCCCCTACAGTGGTAGATATCCCTCATAACTGGGACGATTACTATGGTTACCGCCAACTGACGCATGGTAACTTGCACGGTACTGCCATGTACGAAAAAACCTTCACGCTGGATAATTCTCAATTTCCAATTTCCGATTCTTCATTCGGAAAACGTTATTTCCTTCGTTTTGAGGGAGTGGGAACGTATGCCACTGTTACATTGAATGGAAAGGATTTCGGCCGTCATCCCGTAGGGCGTACTACGTTGACACTGGATGTGACGGAGGCGTTGAAGCCGGGAGAGAACAGACTGGTGGTGAAAGCGGAGCATCCTGAAATGATAGCCGATATGCCTTGGGTATGCGGTGGTTGTTCTTCGGAATGGGGATTCAGTGAAGGTTCCCAGCCTTTGGGCATTTTCCGTCCCGTGGTGCTGGAGGCTACGGATGAAATACGCATCGAACCTTTCGGAGTGCATATCTGGAATGATGATAAGGCGGGAACTGTCTTTGTAGAAACGGAGGTGAAAAATTACGGGAAGACTGCCGAAACGGTGGAAGTGGTTAATAAATTCAGTAATGCGGATGGCAAGCAGGTGTTCCGCCTGACGGAGAAGGTGACTTTGCAGCCGGGTGAAAGGAAGGTGGTGAAGCAACAATCGCCGGTGCAGAATCCTGTCTTATGGAGTACGGAGAATCCTTATTTGTATAAACTGGCCAGTATGATAAAGCGTGGCAAGAGTACGACGGATGAGATTAGTACGCCCTTTGGTATCCGTACCGTCAGTTGGCCGGTGAAACGGAAGGACGGTGACGGACGGTTCTATTTGAACGGACAGCCTGTCTTTATCAATGGGGTATGTGAATATGAACACCAGTTCGGACAAAGTCATGCTTTCAGCCGTGAGCAGGTGGCAGCCCGTGTGAAACAGATCCGTGCGGCGGGCTTCAACGCTTTCCGTGACGCTCACCAGCCCCATCACCTGGATTATCAGAAATATTGGGATAAGGAAGGGGTCTTGTGGTGGACTCAGTTTTCGGCTCACGTGTGGTATGACACTCCGGAGTTTCGTGAGAATTTCAAGAAACTGCTCCGCCAGTGGGTGAAGGAACGCCGCAACTCGCCCAGTGTGGTGATGTGGGGATTGCAGAACGAAAGCACGCTGCCTAAGGAGTTTGCCGAGGAGTGTAGTGAGATTATCCGTGAAATGGATCCTACGGCGCGTACCATGCGTGTGATTACCACGTGTAACGGTGGTGATGGAACAGATTGGAATGTTATTCAGAACTGGAGTGGAACCTATGGTGGTGATGTGAATAAGTATGGCCGTGAATTGTCACAGAAGAACCAACTGCTGAATGGTGAGTATGGCGCATGGCGCAGCATCGGGTTGCATACCGAACCGGCTGCCTTTGACGCGAACGGCGTATGGAGCGAGGAACGTATGTGCCGGCTGATGGAAACCAAGATCCGATTGGCGGAACAGGCAAAGGACAGTGTGTGCGGACAATTCCAATGGATATTCAGCAGTCATGATAATCCGGGACGCCGCCAGCCGGATGAAGCGTATCGCCGGATAGATAAGGTGGGACCGTTTAATTATAAAGGACTGGTTACTCCGTGGGAAGAACCGCTGGATGTATATTATATGTATCGGGCCAACTATGTGCCGGCTTCCGAAGATCCGATGGTCTATCTGGCATCCCACACGTGGGAAGACCGTTTTGCAACAGGCCGCAGACGGGCTACCATTGAGGCGTACAGCAATTGTGACAGTGTGTTGCTGTACAATGATGCGGTGGATGCTGAATACTTGGGACGGAAACTGAATCATGGGGTAGGTACTCATTTTATGTGGGAGAACCGTGATATCCGTTATAATGTGCTTCGTGCCGTGGGATACTTTAAAGGAAAACCGGCAGCGGAAGATGTGCTGGTGCTGGACGGTTTGGAGAAAGCTCCTCATTTTGAGGCTCTTTACCGTGGCTCTGTTATAGTGCCTGTTGCTGCCGACCGGTTGAACGGAACAGATTTGTTGAAAGGAGCTGAGGGATATACGTATCTTTATCGTTTGAATTGCGGAGGAGATGCTTATACGGATACGTATGGTCAGGTCTGGGCGCAGGATAACAGCCGTTATTCTCATTCGTGGGCGGAATCGTTTATCCATCCGTCGGATAGTGTGCAGTTATTGAGCCCTTATCAGGCGAGCCAGCGTACCACGAATGATCCCATTCATGGCACTAGGGATTGGGAGCTGTTCCAGACTTTCCGTTTCGGACGCCATAAACTGAATTTCCGCTTTCCCGTTCCGGATGGCGAGTATCGTGTGGAACTTTATTTTACAGAGCCCTGGCATGGTACGGGAGGCGGCGTACAGACGGATTGTGAAGGCTTGCGTATTTTTGATGTAGCGGTAAATGATAAAGTGCTTCTGGATGACTTGGATGTATGGGCTGAAGCGGGGCATGACGGCGCTTGCAAAAAGGTGGTGAATGCTGTTGTGAAAGGTGGGGGCTTGAAGATTGATTTTCCGGAGGTGAAAGCGGGGCAAGCTCTGATTTGTGGCATTGCGATAGCTTCGGCCGCTTCTGTGGAGCCTGTTGCTAATCAAGGGGCTGATGACCGGAATGTAAGTTTCAGCTGGGCTGCACAAGACAAGGATGTGATGGAAAAGACTCCCAAAGAATTATTGCCTGAAGATAAAAATGCCCGTGCCAATGTGACTTATCAAGCCGAGGACGCTATGTTGAAAGGCAAGTTTATAAAGAAAGAGGTCAAGAAACAAACCGGTGTCTTCTTTGGTAAAGGTGAGAAAAGCAGTATTACCTGGAATATCTCTACCGGTCTGGCACAGGTCTATGCCCTTCGTTTTAAATACATGAACGCTACGGGGAAGCCTATGAAGGTGCGTATGCAGTTCATCGACTCCAAAGGGGTGGTACTGAAGGAGGATCATCTGACTTTTGCCGAAACTCCCGGAAAGTGGCGTATGCTGAGTACAACGACGGGTACATATATCAATGCAGGTTATTATAAGGTGGTGCTTTCCGCTCCGGATATGGAGGGGCTGGCACTGGATGCGCTGGATGTGCAATAGGAGGAATGGTTTCTGCAAATAGTAAGGGGAAAGTTTCAGCATTTGGCATTTTTACATATCTTTGTGCTCTGAAACTAACCTCTTAAAAATATGTTAATTGATTTACTGCATTCTTCTTATTTCTCGCTCTTCCTTATTGTAGCGTTGGGCTTTATGCTAGGGAGGATTAAGATAAAGGGCTTGTCGCTGGATGTGTCGGCCGTTATCTTCATTGCCTTGCTTTTCGGACATTTCGGTGTGATCATTCCTAAAGAATTGGGGAACTTCGGTCTGGTGCTTTTTATCTTTACCATCGGTATTCAGGCCGGTCCCGGATTTTTCGATTCTTTCAGAAGTAAAGGAAAGACACTGATTCTTATCACTATGCTTATTATTTGCTCTGCCTGTCTGACGGCGGTAGGACTGAAGTATGCTTTTGACATTGATACGCCCAGTGTGGTGGGATTGATAGCAGGGGCATTGACCAGTACGCCCGGTCTGGCGGTAGCTATAGACAGTACAAATTCACCGTTGGCTTCCATTGCATACGGTATTGCTTACCCGTTTGGAGTGATAGGGGTGATTTTGTTTGTGAAGCTGTTACCCAAGATTATGCGGGTGGATCTGGATAAAGAAGCGCGCAGGTTGGAACTGGAACGGCGCAGCGGTTTTCCGGAACTGACAACTTGCATTTTCAGAGTGACCAATCAAGCGGTATTCGGACGTACTTTGGCGCAAATAAATGCACGTGCCATGACGGGGGCCGTCATTTCACGGGTAAAGCATGGGGATTCTATATTGATGCCTAAAGCGAATACCATGTTGCTGGAAGGGGACTATGTGCAGGCGGTGGGAAGTGAGGAAGCGCTGAATCAGTTTGCCGTATTGGTTGGAGAACGGGAGGAAGGTGAATTGCCTCTGGATCAGACACAGGAGATTGAATCTTTATTGCTGACAAAGAAAGATATGATAAACAAGCAATTGGGGGATCTGAATTTACAACGTAACTTTGGTTGTACGGTAACCCGTATCCGTCGAAGCGGCATAGACTTGTCACCTTCTCCGGATTTGGCCTTGAAATTCGGTGATAAGCTGATGGTGGTCGGTGAACGGGAAGGACTCAGAGGCGTTGCCCGTTTGTTGGGGAATAATGCCAAACAGTTGTCTGATACTGATTTCTTCCCGATAGCTATGGGGATTGTATTAGGTGTATTGTTCGGCAAAATAAATATTTCATTTTCAGACAGTGTTTCCTTTTCACCCGGATTGACCGGAGGAGTGCTGATGGTGGCATTGCTGCTGAGTGCCGTGGGAAAGACAGGACCCATATTGTGGTCTATGTCCGGTCCTGCCAATCAGTTGTTACGCCAGTTGGGCTTATTGCTGTTTTTGGCTGAGGTCGGTACTTCTGCCGGTAAGAATCTGGTGGCTACTTTTCAGGAGAGCGGATTGTTATTGTTCGGAGTGGGGGCGACCATTACTGTCGTGCCTATGCTGGTTGCCGTTGTGGTTGGCAGGTTGGTCTTTAAAATCAGTTTGTTGGATTTGCTGGGCACCATCACCGGTGGTATGACCAGTACGCCCGGTCTTGCGGCAGCCGATTCCATGGTAGATAGTAATATTCCGAGTGTTGCATATGCTACGGTGTATCCGATTGCAATGGTGTTCCTTATTTTGTTTATACAAGTGATCGCTTCGGCGGTTTATTGATATATCAAACAGCCAGGTGGGTATGTGCCAAAGGTAGTAAATACTTTTGGCACATTTTTTATTTGGATGAATGTTGTATTTTTATTTATCGATATGAGGAGAAAAAAATATTCATTTTGTTTCTTTTATAGATTTTAATTTATATATTTGTCACAACCTTAATGTAATACGGAGAAAGATTAGGCTTATTCAGTGACAGAATGACGATTGGAATATGGTATGAATAAGCTGAACTCATATATGGTATTTATAAATATACTCAATTTTATGAGGAATAAAGACACACACACTCGAATTACAGACAAATGCAGATGTTTGTTTGTAGTTGCCTATTCGGCAATGTCTATTACAGGATTGAGCTCCGTGCTCGCAGTGGAAAACCATGCACTATCTTCTCCGGTTTCAGATCGTGTGGAAAGCGTACAGCAGAAAAAACATGTTTCAGGTAATGTGCAGGATGCTAACGGAATGCCTTTAATCGGGGCGTCCGTAATCATCAAGGGAACCAATACCGGTATGATTACCGATATTGAAGGTAATTTCGCTCTTGATGCTAAACAGGGTGATATTATCGTAATCAGTTACATCGGTATGAAATCGGCGGAGGTGAAAGTGCCTGCTAACGGGCAAATAAGAGTGATGCTGAAAGAGGATTCGCAGTTGATGGATGAAGTGGTAGTGACCGGTTATGGTGATTTTAAGAAGGCTACTTATACGGGGTCTGCTTCTGTTTTGAATACGGATAAATTGGAGTCATTGCCTGTTGTGTCTGTAGCACAGATGATGGAGGCTAATATTCCGGGGTTAAGTTCAGTGGCCAGTTCTTCCCAACCGGGTTCTAAAGCTACAGTGCGGGTGCGTGGAATTGCTTCTATGAATGCTTCTACAGAACCTCTTTATGTATTGGACGGCGTGCCGGTAGCGTCTAGGGATATGAGTGGTCTAAGTGCCAATGCCAGTGCGGGAGGACTTGGTTTGATCGAGACATTAAATCCTGCGGATATTGAAAGTATAACCGTATTGAAAGATGCCGCTTCTGCTTCATTATATGGAGCAAAAGGATCTAACGGTGTAATCCTTATTACTACTAAAAAAGGGAAGGAAGGTAAAATGAGGGTGAGTATGCAGGCTACTTACGGTATTACGGATATTGCTTACAATTATCGTCCGATAATGGGGGGTGAAGAGCGTAGGGAGTTGATTTATGAAGGATTTGTTAATTATCGTTTGAATCAGGGGGATTCGGAAGCCGAGGCAAAGGCTTATGCGGATGGACAAATTGACAATTATGCTGCACGCCCGGCCAACGGATATGCTGATTGGGAAGATGCTTTATTGAAAAAAGGACATCAGCAGGACTATAGTTTGTCTGTAAGCGGAGGTAATGAAAAATCGAATTTTATTGGTACGTTAGGATACACCAATCAGACAGGTATAAGCATAAATTCAGGAATGGAACGTTTTACCGGTCGTATTGATGCAAACAGTAAATGGAATAAATTTGAGTATGGAATGAATGCTACCTTTTCATGGACTCGTAATAAACATACGCCGGAGGGACAGTATTATGCCAGTGCGCTTTATTCTTCAAAATATCAATTGACCCCTTCCATACCTATTTATAATGAGGATGGCAGTTATCATACGGGTTTCCAGAATAATGGAGGTATTAACCCGCTGTATGAGAATTCTGTAGATTCAAATTATGCACGTCTGGCACGTACAATGGCATCCGCCAAGGCTGCTTATCATATCTTGGACGGGTTGAAGTTATCTACTATCTTTACAGTAGACTATTCTTTAAATAAAGACTTTTTCTTTTACTCGCCTGACGGTAAGGATGGGGAAGCTACACAGGGATCCGGACAGATGATGATGATTGAGAGAATGAGTTATACTTCACAAACGAATCTGGCATATAATAAAACGTTTGGCAAACATAATATTAATGCGGTTTTAGCGTATGAGGTTATGAAATACGATTATGAGGATATGTATGGTGAGAAACAGGTTTACGGGCAAACACTTAATCCGTCGTTGGATAATGGCGCCAAACCTGCTGATCTTACTAATACGAGGCAGGAAGATGCTATGGTGTCGTATGTAGGAAGCTTGAATTATGGATATAATGATAAATATTATGCAGGTTTCAGTTTCCGTCGTGATGGCTCTTCCCGATTGGCGCCTGATACCCGTTGGGGGAACTTTTGGGCTGTTTCCGCTTCATGGAGACTCTCTCAGGAAAACTTCATGAAACCGTGGGAGGATGTGGTGTCGGATATGAAATTAAGAGCATCGTATGGTGTGAACGGTAATCTGCCGACCGGTTATTATGGTTATCATGGAACTTATACTACCGGAGCATTTTATAATGGAAAACCTGCTCCGTGGGAAGATGCTATTGCTAATCCTGATTTGACTTGGGAAAAGAACTATGCATTGAATCTGGGGGTTGATTTAAGTCTGTTCAGACGGGTTAATTTGACTTTCGATTGGTATACCAGAACGACTAAGGATTTATTGATGAGTAAGCAATTGAATTCTATCAGTGGTTTTGGCAGTATTCTTACGAATGTGGGCGAAATGAAGAATACCGGTTTTGAAATAGAGGTACGTTCAAGTAATATTCAAACCAAAGATTTTAGTTGGACAACTTCTTTAAACTTGTCACATAATAAAAATAAGATTGTAAAACTGGCGGATCTTCCGGAATTTATAGATGGAAATTATATCAGAAAGGAAGGTTGTTCGTATGCGACAATTTATTTGAGAGAGTATGCCGGAGTGGATCCTAATGACGGACGCCCGATGTATTATGACAATAAAGAAGACGAAAATGGCAATAGAAGCAGGAATATTGTGTATGACCCCAATGATGCCGACCGTGTGGAGTTGAAAGATATATATCCTAAATTGACCGGTGGATTGATGAATACGTTTAATTATAAGTTTATTGATTTATCTTTTAATTTGTCGTTTCATTTAGGTGGATATTCTTACGATGGTGCCATGTATGCTTTGCAGGATGACGGTTATACGGCACAATACAATAAGAGTACAGAGTTACGCCGCCGTTGGAAACAGCCGGGAGATATAACAGATGTTCCCCGATATGTGTATGGACAAGAGTATGGTGGCTGGTGGAACTCGTCACGTGGTGTTCATAGCACAGATCATTTGCGCTTGAAAAGTTTGATTGTTGGCGTTTCTGCTCCTCAGTCTTGGTTGAGAACCATAGGTATTAATTCTGCCCGTATTTATTTTTCGGGTACCAACTTGTTGACGTGGGCTGCATACGATCAATATGATCCGGAGTTGAATGGAATTGTAAGTTATTTTACTCCTCCTCTTAAAACATTCGCATTTGGACTTGAACTTAAATTCTAATCAATTAACACCGAACTGTTTATGAAAAAAAATATAATTATATTAGGCTTGATTTCTTTATTGGCCGTATCGTGCGGGGATGATTTTTTAACCACTCATCCTGGTGATAGCGTTTCTACGGATTTGGCACTGAGTACAGAGCAGGATATAGATAATGCTGTGAATGGATTGTATGATTTGATGTCCAGCTATGGCTATTATGGCGGAACCATGTTTTTTTATGGGGATATGAAAGGGGATGATATGCAGAGTTCTTATAATAGCGGGAGAACTTGTAACCGGTGTTACTTATATGATCATCGCTCTACAAGCTTAAATGCCGGATATTTATGGGGACGTCCTTTTTATATTATCCGTAATGCATGGAATGTGATCAATGCGATTGATGATGGAAAAGTGCAAGGTTCAGAGCAAAGATTAAAGGAATTGAAAGGTGAGGCGATGACTATCATGGCACTTTGCCAGTTTGACTTGACCCGTTGTTTCGGTTATCCTTATACTAAGGATAAAGGGGCCGGTTGGGGAGCTCCAATTGTAGATCATGCAATTACATTAGATGAAAATCCGCCACGCAGCACTGTTGCAAAGGATTATGAGTTCATAATCAGTACATTGGAGGAGGCTATACCTTTAATGAGTACTTCTAAAAATAACAGCCGGATGAATGCGTATGCTGCAAGAGCATTGCTGTCTCGTATTTATCTGTATCATGATGATAACGAGAAAGCGTTTCAAATGGCAAGCAACTTGATTGAAGAAGTGGAAGGAAATGGAATGTACCGTCTTTATACACGTGATGAATATGTTCCGGCATGGGATTTGAAAAATACGTTTGGTACGGAATCATTATTTGAAATTGCTAATAGTACAGATGATAATGGAGGACGAAGTTCATTGGCATATCTGATGCATTGGAATGGGTATCGTGAGATTTTTGCCACTCAGAAATTTGTGGATGAGTTATTGAGTGACCCGGAGGATATTCGCTGTCTGTTGCTGGAAAAGAATGTTTATAATAAAAATGATGTATGGTGGTTGAAGAAATGGCCGGGAACAGATGCTACGACTCCATCTTTTGAAAATAATTATGTTATTTTCCGTTTGTCTGAAGTCTATTTGAATGCGGCGGAAGCCGGAGTGAAAATAGGTGGGGCATCTGCCGTAAAAGGTTTGAATTATCTGAATGCAATTGTGCAGCGTGCTAATCCTGCAAAGGAAGTAACGGCGGCTGAATATACATTGGATAGGGTGTTGGAAGAAAGAAGTAAAGAATTGATAGGTGAGGGGCATCGTTTCTTTGATATGTTGAGAAATGGAAAGACCATTGTTCGTAAGGGAGGATATCATTTACCGGGTATCGTGGAGGAAATAGACTGGGATTATTATAAATGTGTTTTACCGATTCCAACAGACCAGTTTACATTTAGTCCTGATATGGAGCAGAATCCGGGATATACTAAAAATTAATTTTAAATAATTATTAAATGAGAGGGTGTGGTATCACACCCTTTTTTTGTGTGGACAAATTCTACATTCATGTGGATTTATTCTACAATTTTACAGACGTTCTGTTTTCTTATTTAGTTAATATACAGTGATTTGACGGATGCTTCTTGTTGTTGGCATATCTTTTGACCGGAACATGATAAATTATTATATAATTATATAAATATAAATCATGAATAAATCTAGGTATGTTTTTTTTATTTTGGCTTGTTTATTCGGTTTGTACGTGCAAGCTCAAAATAGAACAGTGAAAGGACGCGTTCTCTCAGCGGAGGATAAAGAACCATTAATTGGAGCTACTGTCAAAATACCCGGTACATCTATCGGTGTGGTGACAGATATAGATGGCAATTTCTCTCTGGAAGTTCCCGACAAAGACAAAACATTAGTGATTGAGTTTTTAGGTATGAGTACACTAACGGCGAAGATACCTGCCAATGGGGTGCTGAATGTATCTTTGCATCCGGATACACAACGATTGGATGAGGTTGTGGTGACAGGCTATGGTAATTTTTCCAAATCTTCATTTACCGGTTCGGCAAATACATTACGGGGGGACTTGTTGAAGAACGTTCCGGTTGTATCGGTAGAACAGAAGTTGCAGGGTATGACTCCGGGCGTATCCATTTCGGGAAATTCCGGTCAGCCGGGTGCTAATCAAAGTATACGTATCCGCGGTATGGGGTCATTCAATGCATCGAAAGAACCTTTGTTTGTCATTGACGGAGTACCGGTGACTTCCGGAAGCTTGAGTGGTGGCTCGGCAGATGCCGCTTACATGAATAATTCTAAAACGAATATAATGAGTACGCTGAACCCTTCGGATATTGAAAATATAACAGTCATAAAAGATGCGGCAGCGGCTTCTTTATATGGTTCACGTGCGGCAAACGGTGTGATTCTGATAACCACTAAAAAAGGTACAAAAGGACGTGCTAAGGCTACATTAAAAATGGATGGAGGCTTTTCTAATGCTGCTGTGGAATTCCGTCCGACGTTGAATGGGGAGCAGCGTAGAGAGCTAATTTATGAAGGTTTGATGAACTTTCAACAAGATGAAATAGCCAAGAATCCGGAGGCGGGATTGGCGTCGCCCACCGAGTATGCCGATTTACATATCAATGATTATGCCTCCATTCCGGAACTGGGATATACTGACTGGAGGAAGGAATTAATGCGTACGGCACATCATCAAAGTTATGAAGCGTCCGTATCGGGAGGCAATGACAAGACTACGTTCTATTCTTCATTGGGTTTTAACCGTCAGGAGGGTTTGGTGGAAAATTCTAATCTGGACAGATATACAGCTCGTTTGAATGTAACCCAGAAGGTAGGTTCCCGTGGGGAAGTGGGCGCCAATGTGATGTTCTCTCAATTGAATCAGGAAATGAATGAGGAGCGTGGATCATCTATTAATCCTTTCCTTTGTGTGGCTTTGAACACCACTCCGTCTTTTCCGGTACGTGACGCTGAAGGGAATTATGTAGGATCATATCCCAGTAGCAATGTGAATCCGTTGCGTGATATCCGTACAGATTATAACCGTACCCGCATGACACGTATGTTTTCTACAGGCTATGCTTCGATAGATATTATCAAAGGGTTGAAATTGAAAGAAACGCTTAGCTATGATTATAATATTCAGAAAGATTCCCGTTATTGGAATCCGTTGAGTGGAGCCGGAGCTAAAAGTGGTAGTGATGCACAGACGGCAAAGGGATTTATAGAATATAGTAAATTGATTTCTTCCACTTCATTGGGATATAATACGACTATAGCACAATTACACCATGTGGATGCGTTGGTAGCTTATGAAATTGAAAATTATCAGACAGACAAAGCAATGGGGGATAAATCCAAACTTCCTTCAGATTATTTGGTGGAACCGGATAATGCAGCATCATTGAACAGCTTTGTGTCTTCTACTCAGGATTCAAGAATGATTTCTTATGTATCCCGTATCAACTATGATTATGATGACCGTTACTATATTGCCGGTAGCTTCCGTCGTGACGGCAGTTCACGCCTGTCACCCGAGAACCGTTGGGGAAATTTTTGGTCTGTATCCGGTATGTGGAATGTAGGTGCGGAAAAATTTATGCAATCTATAAAGAGTGTGCTGAGTGATTTAAAGATACGTGCCTCGTATGGTGTGAATGGTAATCAGCCGGGTGCTCTTTACGGATATATGGGACTTTATTCCTACGGGCAGAATTATATGGGAGGTGGTGGATCTTATGAATCGGCATTACCGAACCCGAACCTTAAATGGGAAAAGAACTATAACTTGAATTTGGGACTCGACCTGGCATTTATCAATCGTATTTTTGTCAGCTTGGAATATTATAATCGCGATACGAAAGATTTGCTTTACAATCGTCCTATCAGTAGCACTACCGGTTTCCAAAATTATTTGGGGAACTTGGGACAACTGAATAATAGAGGTTGGGAACTGGAACTGCGTACCATAAACTTTGCCGGTAACAACTTTAATTGGACTTCTGTTTTGAATATGACCCACAATAAAAATAAGATTGTATCATTGGATGGTAAATTGGACCAGTCTATCGAGGGAAGCTGGTTTATCCATAAAGTGGGGTTGCCGTATTCTACTTTCTATGTGAAAGAATATGCGGGGGTTGATCCTCAGACAGGAAAAGCTTTGTACTATATGAATACACAGGATGCAAATGGCAATTATGACAAAACAGTTACTACTGACGCTTCTGCAGCACAGGCAATTCCTTATAAGTCTGTGGATCCGAAAATTTCAGGAGGTTTTACCAATATCGTGAATTACAAATGGTTTGATCTGGCATTGACGTTGACTTATTCTTTAGGAGGATATTCTTTTGACAAAACCGGAACCTATAATGAAACCGACGGTGCAAAAGAACAGAACTATAACTTGCCCATTTATGAATTGGATCGTTGGCAAAAGCCGGGTGATGTGACGGATGTACCCCGATTTGTACTTGGCCAGGCGGCAGGACCTCAGAATTCATCCCGTTATGTACATAGTACGGATCATTTACGGGTAAAGAACTTGACTTTGGGCTTTACATTGCCGGATCAGTGGTTGACCAAACTGGGTGTCAGTAAAGCAAGATTGTATTTCTCAGGCAGTAACCTGTTGACGTGGGCAAAGTGGAACCAGTATGATCCGGAAGTACCTGTTTCCGGCGAAGTATTTTGTGAAACACCTCCTATGCGTACTTACAGTTTTGGAATAGAAGTCTCATTTTAATGAATTTCCTTTAAATTAGAACAAAATGAAAAAAATATATTTATCGATTGTTGCGGCTGTATCATTGATGTTTGTTTCGTGTACTGCTGATTGGCTGAATACAGATCCTTCTACGGCAGTTCCCAGTGATGATGCCATTAAAAATATAGATGATGCACAGGTGGCATTGAATGGTATATACCGATTAGCATCCGCACATAGTTATTATGGTGATAATTATCTTTATTATGCTGATTGTCGTGGAGAAGATGTGCAGGCACGTATTAATAAAGGAGCAGGCCGCAGGGTTTCGCCTTACTATTTCTTTGATGTTACGGCGGATGATAATTTTAATATAACCCTTGTCTGGAACCAACCCTATAAAGTGATCCATCAGGCTAACAGTCTGATAGAAAAGTTGGATGCCGGAAATGCGGGGAATGCCAGGCCGGAAGAAGTGGCACGGATTAAATCGGAGGCACTGGCAATGAGAGGACTGGCTTTATTTGATCTGACCCGTTTGTTCGGTATGCCTTATACTTTGGATAATGGGGCTTCTTTAGGAGTTCCTATTGAGATTCAGACTACCTTGGAAGATCATGCTCCGGAACGTAACACAGTGGCACAATGTTACGAACAAGTGCTAAAGGACTTGAACGATGCGTTGGGAGGACTGACAAAGGAAAAACATGATGCCTATATGAATTATTGGAGTGTGAAAGCTTTGCTTTCCCGGGTGTATCTGTATATGAATGACAATGAAAATGCATTGAAATGTGCAGAAGAAGTAATCAATGACAATGGGGGAATTTACCGGCTTTTTACTCATGACGAATATCCTTCTGTATGGGGAAAAGACTTTAACTCTGAGTCTTTGTTTGAATTCTATTTTACGATGTCTGAACCTTCAGGCGGTTCGGGAGGAGAAGGGGCGCCGATGGTGTATGCCGATAATGTGAAAGATTGGAATAACCTGATTCTGACAAAGGCTTATTTGGATTTGCTGAATGAAGACCCTGAAGATGTGCGCCATGTATTTCCTCATTTGCCGGAAAATGCCGTTGCGGATACATTGCCTGTAGCTGCCAAAGGTCAACCGAAATATCTGATTAAATATCCGGGGAAATCGGGCAGTGTGACCGATGCTGTTTCTACAGTCAATCCACAGGATAATGATCTTTGTATTCTCCGTTTATCCGAGGTCTATTTGAATGCTGCGGAAGCTGCTTTTAAAATCGGCAATACGGAAAAAGCATTGACATATCTGAATGCGATAGTTACCCGTGCCAATCCGGCGAAATCCGTAACATCTGCTGATCTCAGCCTGGAGCGCATTCTGAAAGAAAGACGTAAAGAACTGGTAGGTGAAGGTCATGCTTTCTTTGATTATATGCGTAATGGCAAGTCGGTGGACCGTTCGGGAGGCTGGCATCTGACTATGCCTGAAGATGCCCGTGTCATTGCTCCTTCAGACCCTAGGGTGGCACTTCCTATTCCACAAACAGAAATTGATGCTAATCCGAATATAGTTCAAAATCCTAGATAATTGTTTTGTCCATGTTAAGTTTGCCCTTCTTTTCGATGATGATATCGGAGAGAAGGGTTTTCTTTTTACAATTTATATGGTACAAAATCATATTTCGTCCGTCTTCATTTGAAAAGAAAGACCAAAAATATGAGATTATATGGATTGTTACTGTGCGGATGGATGACGGTATCCTTACAGGCCCAACAAATACATGATTGGGAGAATCATCATGTATTACAGATTAATAGGGAACCGGCAAGGGCTGCTTTTGTGCCTTTTGCCAAGCAGAAGGGGGATTGTTCGATGAGTCTGGACGGGATGTGGAAATTCCGGTGGACTCCTGTGCCTTCCGAACGGATAACGGATTTTTACCGCACGGACTTTAATGACAAGGATTGGAAAGATTTTCCGGTTCCTGCCAATTGGGAAATCAACGGATACGGAACGCCTATTTATGTATCGGCAGGATATCCGTTTAAAATAGATCCTCCACGGGTGATGGGGGAGCCTAAAGCTTCGTATACCACCTACAAGGAGCGTAATCCGGTGGGGCAATACCGGCGTACTTTCACGCTGCCCGCCGGGTGGAAGGCAAATGGGCAGACTTTTCTTCGCTTTGAAGGAGTGATGAGTGCTTTTTATGTGTGGATAAACGGTGAACGTATAGGTTATAGCCAGGGAAGTATGGAACCTAGTGAGTTCAATATCACCCGCTGGTTGAAACCGGGAGAGAACCAAATCGCTCTGGAAGTTTATCGGTATAGTGACGGATCTTATCTGGAAGATCAGGATTTTTGGCGTTTTGGAGGTGTTCATCGCAGTATTCATTTGGTGCATACTCCGGATATCCGTATCCGTGACTATGTAGTGCGCACTCTGCCTGCTGTTCAGGGGAATTATCAAGATTTCCGACTGCTGATTGATCCGCAGCTCAGCGTTTACCGGGGAATGGACGGTAAAGGTTATACGTTGCAGGCGGTGCTGAAGGATGCGGATGGAAGGGAAGTAGTGAATATGGTTGGCAATGTGGAAGATATCTTGGATTTGGAGCATAAGGCGGCACGGATGAATGAATGGTATCCGCAACGTGGTCCACGTAAGATGGGACGTATGTCCGCCGTTATAAAATCTCCGCAACGTTGGACAGCCGAAACTCCTTATTTATATAAGTTGGAACTTCGTTTACAGAATGCAAACGGACAGACCATAGAGCAAGTGGAACAGCCGGTAGGTTTTCGTTGTATTGAAATAAAGGACGGACAAATGTTGGTTAACGGTAATTCGGTCCGTTTTCGTGGGGTAAACCGTCATGAACACGATCCGTATACGGCACGCGTGATGAGTGAGGAGAGGATGTTGCAGGATATATTGCTGATGAAACAAGCCAATGTGAATGCAGTCCGTACCAGTCACTATCCCAATGTGAGCCGTTGGTATGAACTGTGCGACAGCTTGGGACTGTATGTGATGGATGAGGCGGATATAGAAGAGCACGGATTACGTGGAACATTGGCTAGTACATCCGATTGGCACGCTGCTTTTCTGGATCGTGCGGTACGTATGGCGGAACGCGATAAAAATCATCCTTCGGTAGTGATGTGGAGCATGGGAAATGAAAGTGGTTACGGACCTAATTTTGCTGCTATTTCGGCTTGGCTGCATGATTTTGATCCTACACGTCCCGTACACTATGAAGGAGCTCAGGGAGTAAACGGAGAACCCGACCCGAAAACAGTGGATGTAATCAGCCGTTTTTATACCCGTGTGAAACAGGAGTATCTGAATCCCGGCATTCCCGAAGGGGAGGACAAGGAACGGGCGGAGAACGCACGTTGGGAACGCTTGTTGGAAATAGCGGAACGCACGAATGATAACCGTCCTGTGATGACCAGCGAATATGCACATTGCATGGGGAATGCTTTAGGTAATTTCAAGGAATATTGGGATGAGATTTATAGTAACCCACGTATGCTGGGCGGCTTTATATGGGACTGGGTGGATCAAGGTATTTATAAGATATTGCCGGATGGCCGCCGGATGGTGGCGTATGGCGGTGACTTTGGTGATCGGCCTAATTTAAAGGCTTTCTGTTTTAATGGTGTGGTGATGAGTGACCGCGAAACTACGCCTAAATATTGGGAGGTGAAGAAAGTATATGCTCCGGTTAAATTGGAAATGGAAAAGATCTTCAGGTTTTTCCAAAAGAACAAGACCTTTTAAAAAAAACATCAGCACCTTTTTTTAAAAGAACAAGATGTTTTGCCCAAAGGATTAAGAGTTACGAACCGCAATCATCACATTGGTCTGGAAGGATATCGCTGTCTGTGGACTTTGATAGAGAACGGGAAGAAGATGAAACAAGGGGAACTGGCGCTTCCATCGGTGGCACCCGGTGAAACAGGAACGATGGCTTTGCCCGATGTTAAGATTAATAAACAGGCTGATGTTCGATTGAATGTAAGTATAGTATTGAAAGAAGATGCTTTATGGGCGAAGGCCGGGCATGAAATTTTAAAGGAACAGTTTGCCTTGAATGATCATTTGATGGCGGTGGCTGACGGTGTACAACCGGGTAGACGTAAAAGTAAGTTTTCTGTTTTGGATTTATGGGAAGATAGTTATTTTCAAGCTTTCCGTGCTCCGACGGATAATGATAAAAGTTTCGGTAACTGGTTGGCCAAGGATTGGAAGAATCAGGGATTGGATGCTCCTCAAGTAGAGGTAATTACTCCCGAAACGGAAACTCAGGAAACAGATGGAACCGTATCGAAGAAATCGGTTGTGGAATATCGTTATGCCAAAGGTAGCATCCGTGTTTCTTCCCATTATAAAATATATGTGGATGGAACGGTGGATCTGGAACAGACTTATCTGCCACAAGGAGAATTGCCGGAATTGCCTCGTCTGGGCAGTGCATTTGTATTGGGAGAAGAATATGAGAACCTTTCCTGGTACGGTCGTGGCCCGTGGGAAAACTATCCCGACCGTAAGACGTCCTGTCTGATAGGTAGATGGAACAGCAAGGTGAGTGAACAGTACACACATTACCCCCGTCCGCAGGACAGTGGCAATCACGAGGATGTTACCGAGGTGGTTCTAACCAATAAACAGGGTAAAGGCGTCCGTGTGACAGCCATAGACCGGCCATTTTCATTTTCTGCCTTACATTATACCGTGGATGATATTTATAAAACAACTCATGATTGTGACTTGAAACCACGAAAGGAGGTTATTCTCAGCCTGGATGCAGCGGTTTTAGGTTTAGGAAACAGTAGTTGTGGTCCGGGAGTGCTGAAGAAATACGCCATTGATAAGCAGAAACCTCATACTTTGCGGGTACGCTTCAGTCTTATAAAATGATGTATGGCAAAAGGTTTGAATAGGCGACATATCTTTCCGGTGGCAGACAGAAATATAGAATTAAATTAAAAATCAAATATCAAAATGAAAAGAGCAACAACTTTTTTATCACTCCTTGCTTTATCGGCAGGTTTGTTGGCGCAATCTTCCGTAAAAACAGAACGCCAATACTTGTCAGGACGTGGCTGTGATGATATGGTACAATGGGATTTCATGTGTACCGGTGGTAATAATTCCGGAAAATGGACGAAAATCGGAGTACCTTCCTGTTGGGAACTGCAAGGATTCGGTACTTATCAATATGGCATGAAATTCTATGGTAAGGCTTTTCCTGAAGGAGTAGCTGACGAACAAGGTTTGTATAAATATGAATTTGAGTTGCCTGCCGAATGGAATGGTAAACAAATAGAGCTGGTATTTGAAGGCTCTATGACTGATACGCAGGTAAAGATAAACGGTCGTAAAGCCGGCTCCATGCATCAGGGAGCTTTTTACCGCTTTATTTATAATGTGAGTGACCGGGTATTTTTCGGATCGAAAAAAAAGAATGTACTTGAAGTAACTGTAAGCAAGGAAAGTGCGAATGCTGGGGTTAATTTGGCAGAACGTCGTGCTGATTATTGGAATTTCGGAGGTATTTTCCGTCCTGTGTTTATCGTGGCGAAACCGGCTCAAAATATAGATCGTCTGGCAATAGATGCGAAGGCGGATGGGAATTTCTATGCCGATTATTTTCTGAATATGGCAGTAGAAGGTGCTAGGGTACATACTGTCATAACAGATGCTAAAGGGAAAAAAGTGGCCGAAAATACTTCGGATGTCCGTACGGGCAGCGACCATGCTTCGATTAATTTCGCTGTAAAATCTCCTGAATTATGGACGGCTGAAACTCCGGCCATGTATCAGGCTACCTTTACCCTGCTTGATAAAGCAGGCAAAACACTGCATGTTGAAAATCAGAAATTTGGTTTCCGTACCATTGAAACACGTGAAAGTGACGGATTGTATATCAATGGTCAGCGTGTGATGATTAAAGGAGTGAACCGGCATAGTTTCCGTCCTGAAAGCGGACGTACACTGAGCAAGGCAAAGAACATTGAAGATGTATTGCTGATCAAGAGCATGAACATGAATGCCGTCCGCCTGAGTCATTATCCTGCCGATCCCGAATTTTTTGAAGCTTGTGACTCGCTGGGGCTTTATGTAATGGATGAGTTAAGCGGCTGGCATGGCAAGCACGAAACTATCAACGGGCAGAAGCTGGTAAAAGAAATGATTACCCGTGATGTGAACCATCCGTGTATTATCTGGTGGAGCAATGGTAATGAAAAAGGCTGGAATACTGAACTGGATGGTGAATTCCATAAATATGATCCTCAGAAACGTCCGGTGCTTCATCCGCAAGGCAACTTCAGTGGATATGAAACCATGCACTATCGTTCTTACGGAGAAAGCCAGAACTATATGCGTCTGCCGGAAATATTTATGCCGACCGAGTTTCTGCATGGATTGTACGATGGAGGACACGGAGCCGGACTGTATGATTATTGGGAAATGATGCGTAAGCATCCCCGTTGTGCCGGAGGTTTCCTTTGGGTACTGGCCGATGAGGGCGTGAAGCGTGTGGATATGAATGGATTCATTGACAACTGCGGCAATTATGGAGCCGATGGCATTGTAGGTCCGCATCACGAAAAAGAGGGCAGTTACTTTACCATCAAGCAGGTGTGGTGTCCTATTCAAATCATGACCGATAGCCTTGACAGTCAGTTTGACGGCAAACTGAAAATAGAGAACCGTTACGATTTCCTGAATGCGAATACATGCCGTTTCACTTATAAATATGTGCAATTGCCTTCTGTAACCGATAAGGGGGGAATGAAAGTGATGAAACAGGGAGAGGTGAACTGTCCCGACATTCCTGCTCACGGTGCGGGTACACTGACTATTCCTGCGGCTGTCAAGGGGGCCCATGCTTTGATGCTGACAGTAACGGATAAGCAGGGGAATGATCTCTTTACGTGGAGTTATAAACTGGACGACGTTGCCGGATTGCAGCAGGCTTCTGCCGGAAACAAGCCTTCTTATAAAGAAACTGCCGATGCATTGACGGTGGATGCCGGAGGACGTACATTTACTTTTTCTCAGAAAGACGGACAACTGAAGGGGGTAAAGGTTGGAAGCCGTATCATCAGTCTGGCAAATGGTCCTCGTTTTATTGCCGCCAAGCGTTCGGACCGTTCTATGGACCAGTTTTATAACCATGATGACAAAGAGGCTGAAAAGAAGAAAACCCAATACACTACATTTGATGATGCCGGTCGTTTTACAGGTTTTACCGTGCGTGAAGAAGGCAATAACGTAGTGGTTACCGCTAACTACAAACTGGGATGTTTTGATCAGGCTGTATGGACTATCGCTCCTGACGGTACCGCTGCTATAGACTTTACATACAACTTCAGCGGTGTAGTGGATTTGATGGGGGTGATGTTTGATTATCCGGAAGATAAAGTGTTGAGCAAGCGTTGGGTAGGTGACGGTCCTTACCGTGTATGGCAGAACCGTCTGCATGGTCCGCAGTTGGGCGTATGGGAAAATGAGTATAATGATCCCATTCCTGCCGAAAGCTTTACTTATCCCGAATTTAAAGGGTACTTTGCTAATGTGCAATGGATGACTTTGAAAACGCAGGAAGGAACGATAAGTATCTGTAACCGTACTCCTCAGAATTATGTAGGGGTTTATCAGCCTCGCGACGGTCGTGACGGCTTGCTTTATACTTTCCCGGCTACCGGCATCAGTCTGATGAAAGTAATTCCTCCGGTTCGTAATAAAGTGAATACGACAGATTTGATAGGTCCGTCTTCACAAGCATTTTGGGCTGATGGAGCATATGGGGGAAGTATCACGTTAAAATTTGAATAACAGTGAAAAAATAGATTGTAAAGGGAAGAGGAACTTTGTTTATTCTTCCCTTTTCTTTTTTTATTTGGCTTGAACTCTCTATATTTGAAAAATTGAGTACAAATTACAACTTTATTCGTTTATCATTAAATATAGAATAAATAGCTTATGAAGATAAAACATCTGTTTGTATCCATATTGCTGGCAACCGGATTCCAACCGATGATAGCACAATCCGCTTTACGGCAACAGTTTGTAAATTCATCCGTACAGGAAGCTCGTCCCTGGACTTTCTGGTATTGGATGTTTGGCGCTGTAACTCCCGAAGGCATTACCGCCGATCTGGAAGCCATGCACCGTGTAGGTTTGGGTGGAGCCTATCTGATGCCCATCAAGGGAGTGGAGCAGGGACCTCAATACGAAGGGAAAGCCCAGCAGCTTACCCCCGAATGGTGGCGTATGGTCACTCATAGTATGAAAGAGGCCGACAGGCTGGGAATGCAACTGGGCATGCACATCTGTGACGGCTTTGCCTTGGCGGGAGGTCCTTGGATGACTCCCGAAGAATCCATGCAAAAAGTGGTATGGAGTGACACCATTGTGAACGGTGGAAATATCCGGAATCTCACTTTGCCCATGCCCGAAGCACTGGATGGCTATTATGAAGATATCGTTACCTACGCCATTCCATTGGAGCGTCAGCCTGAGGATACTTCATTGAAGCCGAAGGTAACTTTCGGCAATTTGAAACAGGCCGTTATCAAAGATGAATCCAAGGCTGTGAACAGGGATGAGAAAGGAGTCTTCCGTTCCTCTTATCCTTGTTGGATTCAGTATGAATATGCAGAACCTGTGACTTGCAGCAACGTGGAAATTATTTTGGGAGGAAATAACTACCAGGCACATCGCCTGAAAGTATTGGCCAGTGAGGACGGACGGACGTTCAAAACAGTGAAGCAACTGGTCCCTGCCCGGCAGGGATGGCAGAATACGGATTTCCAGTCCACTCATGCCATCCCCCCTGTTACCGCCCGTTACTTCCGTTTTGAGTGGACTCCCGTGGGAAGCGAACCGGGTAGTGAGGATCTGGATGCAGCCAAATGGAAACCGAATTTGAAAATCAATGATATAGTCCTTCATACGGCTCCGCGTATTCATCAGTGGGAGGGAAAAGCAGGACTGGTGTGGCGTGTGGCTACTGCTACTACTTCGACGGAAATACCCGATGCGGCTTGTGTGCAACCGGATGAATTGATCAATCTCCCTTTGTATCAGGGCAGGCTGACCGCCCGTTTACCCGAAGGTAAATGGCGTATTCTCCGCATGGGACATACGGCAACCGGACATGTGAATGCTACTGCCGGAGGAGGTAAAGGATTGGAATGCGACAAGTTCAGCACCAAGGCTGTTCAGAAACAGTTCTCGAACTGGTTTGCGGAAATGTTCAAAAAGACGGATGAAGCCGTGGCACGCCGTGTATTGAAATATATGCACGTAGACAGTTGGGAGTGTGGCAGTCAGAACTGGAGTGATAACTTTGCGGCGGAATTTAAGAAACGCCGTGGATATGATTTGATGCCTTATCTTCCTTTGCTGGCAGGTATTCCGATGGAAAGTGCCGCCCGCAGTGAGCAGATATTGCGGGATGTCCGTACCACCATCGGAGAACTGGTGACTGATGTGTTCTACACTGTATTGGCAGACTGTGCCCGTCAATACGATTGCCGGTTCTCTGCCGAGTGCGTAGCTCCTACTATGGTCAGTGACGGATTGATGCATTATCAGAAAGTGGATCTGCCTATGGGGGAATTTTGGCTGAACAGTCCTACGCACGATAAACCCAATGATATGCTGGATGCCATCAGTGGCGCGCATATTTATGGAAAGAATATTATCCAGGCCGAAGGCTTTACTGAAATTCGTGGCGTATGGGATGAAGACCCTGCCATGCTGAAACCTTTGCTGGACCGTAACTATGCACTGGGTATCAATAAACTCTTCTTTCATGTCTATACCCATAATCCTTGGATGAACCGCCGTCCCGGTATGACCTTGGACGGCATCGGACTCTTCTTCCAGCGCGACCAGACCTGGTGGGAGGAAGGGAAATCTTTTGTAGATTACATCACCCGTTGCCAGACTTTGTTGCAATACGGTCATCCGGTGGTTGATATCGCCGTCTTTACCGGTGAAGAGATGCCGCGACGTTCCATTTTGCCCGAACGGTTAGTTTCGATGCTTCCCGGTATCTATGGAGCCGAACGGGTGGAAAGCGAACGGATTCGGCTGGCTAATGAAGGTCAACCCACCCGTGTGCGTCCTGTCGGTGTTACCCATTCGGCAAACATGGCCGATCCCGAAGACTGGGTGAACCCGATGCGTGGTTATGCCTACGATTCTTTTAACAAAGACGCTCTGTTACGTTTGGCAAAAGCGGAGAATGGAAGAATGGTACTTCCGGGAGGAGCTTCTTATAAAGTATTGGTGCTTCCTACAGCCCGTCCTATGAATCCTGATAACCTGCCGTTGTCTCCTGAGGCACAGGCAAAAGTAGAGGAACTCCGCGCGGCAGGTGTCATTATTCCGCAATTGCCTTATCGGGAAGATGATTTTTCTTCTTTCGGTGTGGAACGGGATGTACTTCTTCCTGCTGATGTGGCATATACTCATCGGAGCGGGGAAGAGTATGAGATTTATTTTGTGGCTAATCAGGTGGACAGTTTGCGTACATTCAACGCTTCTTTCCGCATTGCAGGGCGCACGCCTGAATTGTGGAATGCGGTAACAGGAACCATTACCCGTCCGGCACAATGGAAAGAAGCGGACGGCCGTACCGAAGTCGCTTTGTCTTTGCCAGCCAATGGCTCTGTATTTGTCGTATTCCCCAAAGAATCTTCAGAAGTTTCTCCGGAACGGATCGAAAGGGAACCTGTATCCATATCGATCAAGGAATGGACAGTAACATTCCCTTCCGTGCGCAAAACTGTCACTCGTCCGGTATTATTTGACTGGAGTAAGGAAGAGGATGAAAAAATAAAATATTATTCCGGACATGCCACTTACAGAGGGCTATTCAGATGGAAGAATGAACAGGACGGAAGAATTATTCTTCGGTTGGGTAAAGTAGCCAATGTAGCGACTGTACGTGTCAACAGCATTGCATGCGGTACGGCTTGGACAGCTCCATACGAAGTGGACATTACCGATGCGCTTCGTAACGGAACCAATGTCTTGGAAGTGGAGGTGGTGAATACCTGGGCGAATGCGCTCCGTGGAGCAGATCAGGATAAAGCGCCTTTTGAGGGGATATGGACGAATGCAAAATTCCGTCTGCCCGGAGATGGTTTGTTACCTGCCGGATGGATGGGACCTTGCGAGTTTTTTAGAACTAAAGAATAATGCTAATCACACATAACATGAAAAATAAGAAACTACTACTGGGCATTGCTTGGGCATGGTTGACTTGCCTGTCGGCAAATGCGGAAGTGAAATTGCCCGCTTTCTTTTCAGACGGCATGGTGATGCAACAGCAGACTCGTGCCAATTTATGGGGAACAGCTACTCCCAATGCACCGGTGAAAATTACAACAAGTTGGGATAAACAAACCTATAAAACGATCGCCGATGCAAAAGGCGCGTGGAAACTTGCTTTATCCACCCCCTCTGCCGGAGGCCCTTACACGATCACTTTTGATGATGGAAAGCTGACCGAAATACGTGATATCCTGATGGGAGAATTATGGTTATGCTCCGGTCAGAGTAATATGGAAATGCCCATGAAAGGTTTTAAAAACCAGCCGGTGGAGAATAGCAATACAGATGTGATGAACAGCCGTAATCCGCAACTCCGCCTGTTCACCGTAAAGCGTTCTTCCTCTTTTACTCCGAAAACAGATGTGGTGGGAACCTGGCAGGAAGCTGTTCCGGCAACTGTGCGTGAGTTTAGTGCTACTGCTTATTACTTCGGTCGGATGATACAACAGCAGTTGAATATACCTGTGGGTTTGATTGTGGCTTCTTGGGGAGGTTCTGCCTGTGAAGCCTGGATGCATCCGGATTGGTTGAAGGCATTTCCCGAAGCAAAGATTCCCCAATCGGAAGCCGATATCAAGTCAAAGAACCGTACTCCGACTGTACTCTATAACGGTATGCTTCATCCGCTCATCGGATTAGCCATGCGTGGAGTTATCTGGTATCAGGGGGAAGATAACTATAACCGGGCTTCTACTTATGCCGATATGTTCAGTGCACTGATACGCGGGTGGCGCGAAGAATGGCAGCAAGGGGAATTTCCCTTCTATTATTGTCAAATTGCACCTTATGATTATGGAATTATTACTGAGCCTGGCAAGAATGTGATAAATTCTGCTTATCTTCGCGAACAACAAGCTATGGTAGAACACCGGGTGGGCAATAGTGGTATGGCTGTATTGTTGGACGCAGGAATGAAAACGGGGATTCATCCGGGTAAAAAGAAGGTGGCAGGAGAACGTCTGGCGCGTTTGGCATTGGTAAAAACTTACGGAATGAAAGGTGTTACGGCCGAAAGTCCTTACTATACAGGAATGGAAGTAAAGAATGATACGGTAATAGTCAGTTTTGATCGGGCACCGATGTGGATAAATTGTAAAGACCGTTTTGAATCATATAACTTTCAGGTTGCAGGTAAAGATCGGGTTTTTTATCCTGCTAAAGCGTGGATACAGAGAAGTAAAATGCTTGTAAAGAGCGAGAGAGTACCTCATCCGGTGGCAGTTCGTTATGGCTTCGAGAATTATGTGGAGGGAGATTTGTTTGGTGAAGATTTACCTGTATCGTCTTTCCGTTCCGATGACTGGTAAAAACAGAAAAAAATGAAGAATATCTTTACGTTTTTATTATTAGTGTTTATTGGCGGGCAGTTTCTGTGGGGACAGCCTGCCAATTTGGTTTGGAATATTCAAAGCCGGAATGCTTCGGAGTCTATGCCCTGCGGGGGTGGTGATATCGGCATGAATGTATGGGTAGAGAATGACGATGTTCTGTTCTACCTTAGTCGTAGTGGTTCTTTTGACGAGAATAACTGTCTGCTGAAGCAGGGTCGGTTTCGTGTGAGGCTCACTCCGAACCCTTTTGCCGGAACGGCTTCTTTTCGGCAGACTCTGCATCTTAATGATGGCTATGTCAGCGTAAGTAGTGATAATGCCACTCTAATTATTTGGGTGGATGTGTTTCATCCTGTGGTACATGTTGAGGTGAAAACGAAGGAACTGACTTCCATGCGTGTGAATTTTGAAAGCTGGCGTTATGAAGATCGTCCGGTGCGTAAAGGGGAAGGGCAGCAATGCTCTTACAAATGGGCCATTCCTGATGGATTGATGACTAGGCGTGACTCTGTCTGTGTGGAAGAAGATAATTTTACTTTTTTCCATCGCAATCCTGAACGTACTATTTTTGATGTGGTAGTGGACCAGCAGGGAATGAATGAAGTGAAGGAACAACTGTATAATCCTTTGAAGAATTTGATTTTTGGGGGGCGTTTATCAGGTGATAATCTGGTTTATAACGGTACACGCCGTGGACATTATGCAGGTACTGAGTATCTGGCATGGATGTACAAAAGCAAGAAACCTACTTATAAGCAGTCTGCACGGATTGTTCTGAATACGGAACAAAGTACGGTTCCTGCATGGGAAGCATCCTTGGCCCGCACTGAGAAGGAAATAAATGTATCCAAAGACAAACAGGCTACCCGCCGTTGGTGGAATGATTTTTGGAAACGTAGCTTTATTGAGGGGGAAGGTGAAGCGGGAGATGCTATCCGTAACTATACACTGTTCCGCTATATGTTGGGATGTAACGCCTATAGTCAGTGGCCTACCAAGTTTAACGGGGGACTGTTTACTTTTGATCCTATGTATGTAGATCAGAAAATGGAATTTACCCCTGATTTCCGGAAATGGGGAGGAGGAACCATGACTGCACAGAATCAGCGTCTGGTTTATTGGCCCATGCTGAAAAGCGGTGACTTTGACTTGATGAAATCACAATTTGACTTTTATCTGCGTTTGTTGCCGACAGCCGAAGCACGTACCCGTACCTATTGGGGACATGCCGGTGCCTGTTTCACCGAACAAATGGAGAACTTCGGTCTGCCCAATCCTGCCGAGTATGGCTTTAAACGTCCTGAAAGCTATGACAGGGGGTTGGAATATAATGCATGGCTGGAATACGAATGGGATACGGTTCTTGAATTTTGTCAGATGATACTGGAAACGGCACGTTATAATGAGGCTGATATCAGCCGTTATATCCCTTTGATAGAAAGCTCACTTAATTTCTTTGATGAGCATTATCGTCAACTGGCATTACAGCGTGGACGTAAGGATTTAGATGGTAACGGCAAACTGGTGATTTATCCGGGATCGGCTTGTGAAACTTATAAGATGGCTTATAATCCATCCTCAACCATTGCCGCGCTGCGCTCTGTTTTACAAACCTACGGACGTAAACCGGACATGCTGGCACGTATTCCTGAGATCCCTTTGCGCATAGTGGATGGGAAGGAAATGATTGCTCCGGCACAGGCTTGGGAACGGGTGAACAATATAGAAACTCCCCAGCTTTATGCTGTATTTCCCTGGCGTATGTATGGAGTGGGGAAGGAAGGTCTGGAAATAGCCCGTAATACCTATCTATATGATCCCGATGCACAGAAATTCCGTTCACATATCGGATGGAAACAAGATAATATCTGGGCGGCTTGTCTGGGTATGACCGAGGAGGCTGCACAACTTACCTTAGAGAAAATGGCGAACGGTCCTCATCGTTTTCCCGCCTTTTGGGGACCGGGTTACGACTGGACTCCCGACCATAACTGGGGAGGCAGCGGCATGATAGGTATGCAGGAAATGCTGTTGCAGGAAGCCGATGGAAAGATTTTATTGTTTCCTGCTTGGCCTAAAGATTGGGATGTGCATTTCAAATTGCATGCTACAGGACAGACTACTGTAGAGGCTGTTCTAAAAGGGGGGACGGTGGTTAGCTTGACCGTATTACCTAAAGAACGGGAGAAAGATGTAGTAAATTGTTTGCTGAATAAATAATTTAAGGGTAAGGAGGTGTGTTTTGTAAATTCACCTCCTACTTCTTTGTATATACTCGATTGGGAACTTGTCACTCCTTTTGTTTTTCTATTCTTATCTATTTGTATGGCAATCAGTGCCGGAACATTGTTTGATGGCTTTGGTTATCTTTGTTGCGTAAACAAGAACTAAAATGTCCGATGCTTTGTTCTTACTATCATAAATAGATTTAAAATGGTTATGAAAAAGATTTTGATAGCTTTGGCCTTATTGCTGACAGGCATTGCAAGCGGATCGGCATGTACCGGTATTTCATTCCTCGCTGAAGATGGCGGATATGTGCAGGCACGTACTATAGAGTGGGGGGACAGTTATCTTCCGAGTGAATATGTTATTGTTCCCAGAGGACAGGATTTGGTATCTTATACTCCAACGGGTGTAAATGGCTTGAGATTTCGGGCTAAATATGGTCTGGTAGGACTGGCTATCATTCAGAAAGAGTTTGTGGCTGAAGGACTGAATGAAGTAGGGCTTTCGGCTGGATTGTTTTATTTTCCCCATTATGGGAAGTATGAAGAATATGATGAGGCTCAAAATGCAATTACTTTGTCGGATTTGCAGGTGGTGAACTGGATGCTTTCCCAATTTGCTACTATAGACGAAGTGAGAGAAGCTATAGAAGGGGTGAAGGTGGTGTCTCTTGATAAACCTGGTAAAAGTTCTACGGTACATTGGCGCATTGGCGATGCTAAAGGAAATCAAATGGTGTTGGAATTTGTAGGTGGTGTTCCTTATTTTTATGAAAATAAAGTAGGAGTACTCACCAATTCTCCCGATTTTCCATGGCAGGTGACTAACTTGAATAATTATGTAAATCTATATCCGGGAGCTGTCACTCCACAGCAATGGGGTGGGGTGACTATTTTCCCTTTTGGCGCAGGTGCCGGATTTCATGGCATTCCAGGTGATGTTACTCCTCCATCCCGTTTTGTTCGTGTAGCGTTTTATAAGGCAACAGCTCCGGTGTGTCCTACAGCGTATGACGCTATATTACAAAGCTTTCATATCCTGAATAATTTTGATATTCCTATCGGTATAGAACATGCGTTAGGGAAAGCACCTGATATTCCTAGTGCCACACAATGGACTTCGGCTATTGATTTGACAAACAGGAAAGTGTATTATAAAACAGCATACAATAACAATATTCGTTGTATTAGTATGAAGAAGATTGATTTTGATAAAGTGAAGTATCAGTCGTATCCATTGGATAAGGAGTTGAAACAGCCTATAGAAGAGATTATTGTGAAATAGTGCAAGGGCTTGGAAACTGTTGGCGGAAGTACATGGAAGTTTTAATTGCAATGAATGAATAATGGATAAAATGCATTTTTTTTAGAAAAAAGTTCTAGAAATGTTTGCAGATACAAAAATAAACTGTACCTTTGCACTCGCAATTCGGAAGAATAGCAATAATAAAGGATTGATTCGCTAGCTCAGCAGGTAGAGCACAACACTTTTAATGTTGGGGTCCTGGGTTCGAGCCCCAGGCGGATCACGGAAGAGAGGTCTTCAATGGTGAAGACCTTTTCTTTTTAATTTGCACAAAGCTGCTGGCATTCAATTCTTTGCATTCTCTTTTTGAGCAGCATACAAGGTGGTAACACCATCAAAAAAAACGAGAAAAAGCGACACACTTGGACGTAAAAATCCCCTTTTGGACGGGTTTTGTGTTACCATAGCTGTGTTACCAATCTCACAAATGTGTTACCATTATGAGTAAGTACGTAAGACTGTTCTTCAACCGGAAGAAGAAAGCCACGGCAACAGTGGCAGGAGCTATCGAAATCGTGGTTTGTTTACAGCGTGAACGCTGTTATTTCCATTCAGGACATAGCGTTACCATTGCCCAATGGGAGAATGGAACTGTGGTAAATCATCCTCGTGCTGTTGTCATCAACGAGGACATCCAAAAGAAAGTAACCGAATTTGAGCATATCCTTATCGCCATGCAGGTGAATAAGGACGACATGACCATCTCTCAATTCAAAACTTATTTGAGTGCGGACGGCGGCAACCGACGTAACTTCATGGCTTGGCTTAGGGAGCGTATCAATAACCGTCCGCTTCGTGAAGGTACTCGTAAAGGGCATTTCACCACCTATAAGGCTCTTGAACGGTTCGGTAAGTTTAAGACCTTTGACGATGTAACCCTGCAACACATCTATCAGTTCGACCTTTTCATAAGGGAAGAACAGACCTACACAACCAAAGGGAAACCAATCATCAGAAGTCAGGCTGCCATCCACAATTACCACAAGCGGTTCAAGTCGTATGTGTCCGAGGCTTTCCGTCTTGGGCTTATCAAAGAAAACCCCTACGAGCGTTTTCAAGACAAGCGTGGTGAGAAAAGCGACCGCCCTCATCTCACAGAAACACAACTGAAAAAGTTAATCCGTATGCGGGAGGAAAGCACAGATGCAGTAATGAACAGGTATCTTGACTTTTTCCTTTTCCAGACGTTCACAGGCATGGCATACAGCGATGCTAAATCGTTTGATTACGACAAGCATGTCGTTTCTATTGACGGCAAAGACTACATTGATGGGCATCGCATAAAGACAGGGAATGAATTTGTTACGCCCATTCTACCCATCACGCGGAAGATATTGGAACGAAACAACTACAAGATGGAGATAACCTCCAATCAGAAGTACAACCAATTTCTTAAAGGCATAGGCTTGGCTCTCAGTTGTTCTTTTCCTTTAACCACACATATAGCCCGTCATACATTCGCCTGTACGGTGGCTCTTGGGCAAGGCATTTCCAAAGAAGTTCTACAAATTATGATGGGGCACACTTCCATAAGGACGACTGAAATTTATGCAAAGCTGCCCATGCAATATGTTTCGCAGAACATTGGGGATAAGATGTTCAGGGCATGGAAATAAAGATGACCATTCCACATAAAAGTCTAAAGTGCTGATATTGATAGGGGGTCGTTGAAATGACGCCCCCCCCCTTCTTGTAATTCTCCATTCGCATTTTAATAGATGATTCTTATTTTCTAATAGGGGGTGACCAAAATGGACACCCCCTTGGATATCAATCACTTTGATTGAATCTGGGATAACAAAGATTTTGAGGAATTATTGGCTGACTATAAAAACAAGTGAATTGTGAATATGAGGTGAAATGAGTAGTAAAATCCCACTGTGTGATAAAATAAGGCTTAAATAGTTGATTTTTCCCAGAATAAAATGGTTTATCTTAGAATTTTACTACCTTTGTATTTGGCTGGAGGCGACTCTTGCCAGACATACGATAAATCAAAGAAGCGTTATGCTTGTCTTGTGATTGGAAACGTAGGAAATTTTCAATTGTGCACAAGAGATGGCATAGTGGTTCTCACGCTATAGCGTGGACTGCTATTTCCATATCCGTGCACAGGTTTTTCCTACGACCTCCAATCAGACGTGGCATCGCAGTTCCACGCTTTGGTGTAAAATAATATGAGGTCTTCGGGGACTGGGAGACAATGTTTTGATTATGACAGAAATAGAGTCACCAGTTAACAAATACATAGATGTTTACATCAACAACTATGTAAGGAAATTTCGCAACTTCATCACAAGCAATTACATAGTTAATATAGGTGGTGTTGCAGGTTTTATTGCTGCAGACGACCATGATTTGTCCTTTCTTCTTCGCAAATTGCAAACGTATGGTTTTGAAGTGACAATATCCAACGGGCAAGATACCATAGATGAAATACAAGTAGAATATACTATTAGAGGGAACGCAAATGATGAATTTTTTGGATACAAGATAGAAAACTTTGTATCGACAATATATTTGTCAAGTAAAACGGGAATTTCCATTGTCGGAATACTGGTTATGCAAATCATTTCACAGATTATGTGCAAGTCCAAGATTGTGTATAAGGCTGTCATTCTTGACCTTGACGATACGATATGGAAAGGGACTCTTGCAGAAGATGGTATCGATGCAATCAAACAAAATCTCCTTTCAAATGATGCAATTCCGTTTATTGGGTTTATGCGTTTCATACAAGCCTTAGCGAAAGAGCTTGGGTTGTACATTGCAATATGCTCACGCAATGACAATGAAAAAGTTCTGTCTGCCATTGATAGGCTTGATGAGAATGAATTTCCTCTTAAAGGTCAAATAGACTGTATTGTCGCCAATTATAACGATAAGAGCAAAAACATAAAAGCCATAGCACAAAAGTTATCAATATTAACAAGTGCTTGCGTTTTTATCGATGATAACAAAATAGTTCGTGACGAGGTAAGACAAAACTTGCCAGAGGTGTTTGTTCCTGATTGGGATAATCATGATGAACTTCTAACTTTACTTTTAACTTGTGGTGTCTTTGATAGATTTGAGCTTTCGTTGAAGTCAAGAAATCGTAAACGATTATATGCGGTCTTACAGCAAGAACGTGAGAAAAGTTATCTTCCGCAGTTACTTGTCAAGGTTAGTGATGACATAAACCATGTGGAAGCCATGCGCCTTTATGCAAAGTCCAATCAATTCAAGTTTTCAGAAAAAAAGCATTACGAAAAATGCAGGTCTCTAATTTTTGAGATATATAGAAGTAACGGTGAAAACTTGGGAGTTTGTTCTGCGGTAACTTATGCGGAGAACAAACAGAATATCCATGTACTAAACTGGGCTATCAGCTGTAGGTATTTTGAAATTGGACTTGAAGAATACATCTTGATGTACATTTTTGCTTTAGCAAATAATCGTACTATAACATTAGCTTTCGATGATACTGGGTTTAATGGAAAAGCCATTGAGTTGATAGACAAGTATAAAGATATTTTTATAGAGAATGATAAAGATGGAAATATATGTTTTGTTCCAAACAGGCAGTCGATAAACGACATGCAACTTAATACCAATCTAAAAGAATATTGCAATGGATAAAAAATACATTTATACAGTTGGTTACACCTTATTTCAAAAAGGTAATATCATAGATGTCAACCATTTGTTTGATACATTAAGAGAACATGGTGTAAATTTTTTGATAGATGTGCGTTCTGTTCCTTTTTCCAAGCAATATCCACAATGCAATGCAGATAACATGAAGATTGCAGGAAAGGAATTGGGCATACCATACATGAATATGCCGGAAATTGGTGCCAAAGCCAGTAGTCAGCAAGAGGTATTTTCTAAGGCAGCGGACATCTTCTTCGAGCAAGAGGTTTTCCCCATAGCAAAAAGTTATCGTCCAGAGAAAACAGAATTGCTTGGTTCGGATGAGATTGTAGATTTTCGTAAATTTAGGCATGATGAGCATTTTGTAAGCGGATTAAAACGCATTGAAGATGCGTATGACAAAAATTACACCTTGTGCTTGATGTGCAGCGAAAAGAAACCGATGGATTGCCATAGATATTTTTTGGTGAGCAAAGCACTTGAACAAAGATACGGTGACTGGCTTGAAGTGAGGCATATCGTCGAAAAGCCTGATGGTGGAATCTACTTTATATCAAACTCGGATTTGGATAAGCAACTTGAAATATTCGTTTGCGAAAAGAAAAAAGTTCTGAACATGATGTTCAAGGAAGAAATCCTTGATAATTATTTCGGAAATACCGAGCAAGAAAAGCTCTATGACTTCTGCGATAGATATTGGAATTTATTACATGGATGGAAAAGGTTTAACTACAATAATACCGAGAACTATGATTAACTTATTCAACATTGGCTTTACAAAAAAAACTGCAAAAGAGTTTTTTGGAATCATCAAGGCAAACAAGATTGATTGCCTTGTGGATGTACGACTTAATCCTAATGGGCAATTATCACGCTTTGCATTTGAGCAAGATTTACCGTATTTCCTTTCAGAATTGGCAAATGGCTGTAAATATAAACACCGTGTGGACTTGGCACCGACTAAGGAATTACTGAAAGAGGTTAGAGATAAGTCTTGTCCTATGAGTAAGGATTACAAATTATTTGAGGTGGCATATAGGAAACAGCTTGAATACAAATCCAATATTTCCAACTTTGTTGAAGAATTTGGAAAGTATGAAAATGTTGTGCTGCTATGCTCTGAGCCGACAAACGAAAAGTGTCACAGAAGAGTTCTTAGCGAGATGCTTCTCAATAAATTTAGAAACGATATTAAATTCGGAGGAAACCTATAATGAAAAAGCGAGTTTTTCTTCTTGCTGTCAGTTGCAAGAACGGAGGATTATGCCCTGGTGGCATTGATTTAGATAATCCTAAAGAGTGGATTCGTATTGTACGTGATGACGGTCAAGCTGGTGCAGTACAAGGGCATGAGATTGATTTTGCCCAACCGCTTGATGTGATAGAGTTTGACGGTCGTTCGATGCCACAGGGTAAACAAAAAGAGAACTGGGTGATTGACAATCATTCTTGTAGAAAGATTGGTACAGAGTCAATGAAGAGAGTTGTGCAAGCTTTCAGGGAATATGGCTATCATGGCTTTTGGAATAACGGTTATTCGTATTTGAGAGAGGATGAACTGGAAAATGTAACTCAACCGTCTGAATCTATATTATTGGTTTCAGATGTCAGACTTTATAAAAATGATTATGGCAAGGCTAAGATTGATTTCACATGGAGTGGGTTGCGTTATCCAATGAGAGGGGTGTCTTTGACTGACCAAGATTTTTACGATATATTGGATAATGAAGAAGTCTGTTATAAGTATGCCATTATTGTCATATCTATTCCCAAGGATGCCGACTGGACACATCCTGAAACAGGTGAAAGAAGGGCATATAAATTTGTCAGCAAGGTGTTTGGAAGCAATAAATAATTTGAAACTTTACTAAGTACCCATTTTTTGAAGTGGAAGAAGCAAACTCACATCTATTCAGATATTGTACGTTTGGTGGTGTACTTTTAAGGTACATCATCTCATTTACATTCTGATATTATTTTGTATAGAATTGATTTTCCAGTCATATTTTCCATCTGCCACATCGCCAACCTCTTTAAGTGTATGGCGATGTTTTATTCCATCAACTGGCTGTCGTCTCTCCGCATAGTCACAAAGCCATGCGCCGACCATATTCTGCTGTTCGGTCGTTTCTCCGTACTCCTGCATCACGCTCTTGATGTCGGCGGCTTCGGACGGGGCGAAGAACGACTTGTGCTGCTCCGTGCCGAAATGGATAATCGCATCAATGGCTCGCCTAAATACCTCGCTTGCCTTGTAAAGCATATCGGCAAGCACGTTCAGAATATGCCTACTCGCTTTGAGCGTACTTTGCAACAGGCGGATGGTCTTGTCTTTCTCCGCCGTGGCCTGATTTACCGCTTGGCTGATGCGCTGCCGCTCGCCGTCCTTTTGTTCCTGAAGCTGCCGCAGTGCCTTGTCCCTTTCCATGCCAAGAGAGCGGCTTTGCACCAAAGCCCTGTCACGCTCCGCTTCGGCTTTCTGCTTTTCTGCGACCAATGCCTTTGTCCGTTTTTCCGCCTTTTCCTTTACGGCTTCGGCAAAGGCTTTCTTCATGCGCTCGTTCTCGGCTTTCAATTTGGCATTTTCCTTTTCGACCGCTGCGGACTTGCCGACCCCGACAAGGCTGCCGAAGCTGTCCAGTATGCTGTCCACTTTTGCCTTTCGCTCGTCTTTTAACTGTTTCTCCTTTTCGGCAATCTCGCTGTCGAGGGAATGGCGGTACTGCTCTTTCGCCTTGTTCTCGCCCTCCACGAATAAAAGTTCCGCTTCGGCTTCCTCCTTGGCGGCGATGGCTGCTTGCCTTGCGGCTTTCGCCTGTTCCGCTTCCTGTTTCTGCTTGGCGATGATGAAGTCCGTGCGCTCCAGATGTTTCTTGCCCGTCACCTCCTTTGAGGTGCCCCTTTCCATATCAAGACACTCAGCCAAAACCGTCTGCATCTCACTCATGGCTTTCTCGTCCAGTTTGCAGGACTTTCCCGTATCGTGGTTCATCCAGTCCCATACGATGTGAGCATGGAAGTTGGGCTTCCATGTGGCATTGTCGCCGGGTATTCCGTAATGTCCCTCGTCACGGTGGATGAACACTTGCAGGGCTGTGATTCCCCAACTCTGCTTACACACCTCGCAGAAGTGCCGCAGCTGTTCCATCGTGGTGTCGTCCTTGATGACGACCACGCCCTCCTTGAGCGGAGTGCTGCCACGGACGATGGTCACCTTGCCCGTCTTCTTGTTCACCCTTTCCCGGTCTTTGGTCTGCATCGCCCGTCCTGTCTTTTCCTTGACCATAGTGGCTATCTGATTGTAGCGGTCGGTGAGCGTGGCTTCACCGAAATCAGGTGATACCCATGCCTCGTTTCCTGCCATGAGGTCGGTACGGATGTAGAACTTCTCCTTGCGGATATTGGCGAGGTATTCCGCTGTCCGCTTGTTATGCGCTTCGCTGCTGCCGATGTTGCACGGCTTGATGTTGATGGATGTCTTCTGTGCCATAGGCTTGTCTGTATTTGGGTTTCACTTCGGGTTATTAGGGCGGAGCCTTAATCGGAGGGTGCAGGGAGAGGGTCACTTCCTGCTCCGGGTTCTTAGGGGTGGAAGCCACTAAGCGGAGTTTCCAAAGAGAGGGTCACTCTTTGGTTGGGTTGCACAGGGCTGAAAGCCCTTGCCGGGTTCTTAGGGCAGAGCCATAAGCCCCTCGGGAGAGCCCACAACTTCGGAGCGTAGCGGAGAAGTTATAGTGGGCTATATCTGGGCAAGCCCAGCATTTATCCATGCCGTAAGTCCTCTCCTGCAAAAACCACTAACCGTGTTGTCGCTTTCAGTCGGGAAAGGGTACGCTCCCCATATTTCTCTGCAAGCTGTTCCTTCGTGCAGTTGGTGTTCGTGATTAGGAATTTGCCCTTCCTTTCGCAATCGTCCACGAAATCAGGGAACACATTGAAGTGGTTGCCGTATTCCTGATAGGGTTCTTCACGCCCTATGTCATCAATCACAAGCAGATGGCTACGCATCACTTCGGTGTAATGTCGGTTCATTTCGCGTGCCAGACAGATGGAGAATACTTTGTGAAAATAGTGCTGTATAATGCAGGGAAGTATTTGCAAACAAATGGTGGTCTTTCCTCTGCCACAGTTGCCCATACAGAACAGTCCAAGCCCTTTGTTGTCAGTCAACCAATCTACGACCTTATCGTATTCGGGCTGCCACATGTAGTTACAGCCCAAGAAATGCCGCAATCCTGCATCCAATACCTCTTTGGCATTGGGCAAACGGATATGCAGCCGTTGCGGTTGCAGGCACACTTTTCGCTCGGCAAAGAAATTTACTGCCGCTCTGAAATCTATTCTGTTGTCTGAATTAATATCTACCATTCTGATGTGTTTTTGAATTTGTCCGGATTGTCGTCAGTCAGTTTTACGCCGACTTGCCAAGCAGGATGAGCCTTCTGCCTGTAGTCTCTGTTATTCCCTTTTTTCATCAACCAGTTTACAAAATGCTGCTGCGCATCGGCTGGCGATTTAGACTGGATGCCGCATGTCCGGAGATAAAGAAAGAACTCTCCAAGCATTTCCTGTATCTTCATGTCGTCCACTTCTATTCCATGCTGGTTCGCATATTCCTTCACGTTGCCCAACCATTTGTTGTCAGCGTACAAAAGAGCCTGCAAGTCGTTTAAATGGAGCGGTTTCTCTTTAGGAATAATAGATTTATTTATTTTGTCTATACTGTTTATAATGGTTCCGGCTGCCGTTCCATCCAGTGTTCCATTTGCTGTCATATTTCGCTGTACCGTTTTGTTGGTGTCCACCTTTATTAAAAGAGTGTAGCCGGGAATAGAGGAATTGTTTTTTCCCTCTTCGTAAGCGATAAGTCCACGGTCTTGCAGTTTCTTCCTCAACCGGCAGAGTGTCTGGCGGCTTATGCCGAGATTGTTGGTAATTCGTTGCGTGCTGCATCCGAAAGAGGCTTGCCAATATCGGCGTTTGCATTCTGCCAAAAGAAAGAAATACAGTTGCGTTTCCCTTGCTGAGAACGTCTGCATTTCATTCTCTCTCCAGAATTGCCCCATATAGTCAAAAGAACGTATGCCCATCTTATTTTCGGTCAAGTAATGCTGCATCCACTTCAAGTTTGCTGAAATAAAGATGCTTGGCATTGAGATGATAGGGTAACTGTTTGCGTTGGCAGCGTTTGCGGACGGCTCCGACAGACAAGCCGAGATATTCTGCCACCTGTTTTACGTTCATCACGATATCGGCGTGTCTTTCCATCCGATGAACCACATCGTTCACGACCTTAATATAATGTTCTTGTTTCATAATTCTGTAATTTTAGTGAGACAATTTGCTTCCGATTGCGGTACCTTTCAGCCGGGCAGCGACACAAAGGTACATGGTAAGTCTGCTAAAAAACAAAATTCACAACACTTTACTGCCGGATTTTATAGCTATTTATAAATCGAGTATGATTTCATACTATAAATCATACTTAAAATCTAATTATCAGTCCATTAATGTAACAAATAGACATCCCCAAATATGGCTTAGTAAGGCTGCGGAACATGAAAATTGTTGTCGCAAAAGAAACAAAAGCAAGATTTAGCCCCATGAAAAGAACCGCAAATCAAAAGAAAAAATGTATCTTTGCAATCAGGATGGACTAAGAGAGTCCACTGTGAGTGATCATAAACCGTGTTACCGCATTGTGTTACTCGCTCAAATCGAACATCGTTATTGAATGTCGGAAGACTCTGATACAGAACAAGATATCGCTTGATATTTGGTAATAAAAAGAGCTATTTTCAGATACCAGGCGGATCACTTGAAAATCAGAGAGTTACACTAAAGTAGCTCTCTTTTTTTATGCCCAAATTGTGCTGGTTTACATGGTTCAGTTAAACCGAGAGTTAAACGGGGATCAGTTTGAAAAAACTTGGGGGAATCTTTTCTTTTTTGTAGAGAACACAGTTGAACTTTTAAAAAAGAATTATATTTGTACTATTCATTACTGAAACTATGGCGAAGAATAATTTACTAAGTGAGCAACTTGCTTATATTGGTGTCAGTTGTACCCCTACGCATCTGCATTTGTGCAGTTATAATGCTGAAAGTATTTGTATGAAGGATGGGAAAGATATAGATAGTTTAATCCCTTATTTGAATAAGAATGCTATAAACTGGATACAAATTCATGGCTTTCAGAATACGGAGGTCATACAGCATGTCTGTCAGAATTTTAATGTCGACTTTTTGACGATACAAGATATTTTGAACTCCGACCATCAGACCAAGATAGAACAGCATGATACATATAATGTAGTGATTTTGAAGTTGCTTTTTTCTAATGATGATGGCTATGTACCACAACAAATAGCCATTGTGCAAGGTGGAAATTATCTGTTGACTTTTATGGAAAAGGAAACAGACTTTCTGAATGATATAAATACGGCATTGGAAAAGAATGTGTTGAAAATACGTAGCCGGCAGTCTGATTTCCTGCTCAGTGTTATTCTAAACAGTGTGATGGCCAGCTTTATATCCATCATTTCGGAATTGGAAGACGGATTAGAGGATTTAGAAGAGCAATTGCTTTCGCCGGAACAGGCTGATATGCTCGGTATTGAAAATATACAGCAATACCGTCGTAATTTTCGTGTAATAAAGAAATGTATTTTACCATTAAAGGAGGAAATCAGCAAGTTGTTGCATCCGATCGATAATGATTTGTTGCACAAAGCAAGCCGTCCTTTCTTTAATGATGTCAATGATCATTTGCAGTTTGTATTGCAAACTTTAGATGGTTGCCGTGACATGATTTCAGCTTTGGTAGATATTTACCTTTCCAATAATGACCGACGGATGAACAGCATCATGAAACAGCTGACTGTTGTTTCTACTATATTTATTCCGTTGACTTTTCTGGCAGGAATCTGGGGAATGAATTTCCAATGGATGCCTGAACTGGGATGGCGGTATGGCTATGTATTTGCATGGACATTGATGTTGATACTAGTAGCAGTTATCTACTTCTATTTTAAGCGTAAAAAATGGTATTGATGAGAGAGGATGGATGGGATTTACTTAAATGTGAATCCCATATTCATGTTTTACTTCATTCATTACAAAGGTGCTTTCCAGTGAACCCAAACTGTCAATCGTGCCCAAGACATTGAGGATAAATTCCTGATAATACTTCATATTAGGGGAGTGTATTTTAAGCAAATAGTCATAACTGCCTGATATGTTATAGCACTCTGTTACTTCAGGGATATCCTGAATTATCCGTGTAAATTCCGCAGCAATGTCCCGGTTCAGTCTTCTTAGCTTGACACTGCAAAATACCACGAAGCCTTGGTTTAGTTTCTCAGCGTCCAATACAGCGATATATTTTTTTATATATCCTCCATTTTCCAATCGTTTGAGGCGTTCGAACACCGGAGTGGAGGAAAGGCTTACCCGTGCAGCCAGTTCTTTGGTGGTCAGTCGGGCATTTTCTTGCAAGGTACGTAGTATCTGCAAATCTACTTTGTCAAGTTTCTCTAAAGTACTCATAGAATAATATTTTTTCAAGAGGTTCATATCTGTTAATACAAATATATTGCATTTATTTTAGATTCCGGAGAATTTTCGGGAAATGTAGTACAGGGTTATATTCTTTTTTTGCCGGAGAATGCAAGAAAAGGGCAGAATGATTTTATCTCTCAAAAATACTTTTTATCTTTGCAGTTGCTATGACAAAGTATATATATCTTTTTTATATCTTGTTAGGTGTATGCCTGTTGGCGGGCTTTGGTTCCGCATTTGATAGCGGACAGGAGCACGATGTAGTTCGTACAGTTGGTTTGGAAAACAGTGCGGTGGCGCTGTGCAACATATCTGAAAGCAATAACGGGCAGGAAAAAAAAGAGATAAATAATGAAAGCTACCATTTTTATAAAGTCGGTATCGGCGGTACAGCTACCTCTTTTTCTTTTCGCACCTTGTGCTCTTCTAAAATTCTGCGAACTCATTCCTCTGCTTCCGTCATAGCCAAGTTGGCCAGATTCTTGAAAGTACTTCTTCCTGAAGAAAAGCAAATTTCTTTTTCACCTATTCTTTATTTTACTCAATATTCCTGTGAATACTATATTTATCAGTTGAGGCGTATTCTTATTTAGTTTATTTTTTCTTCTCGGCAAGGTCTGTTTTTTATATCTTACATTTTTTTGTTTTTATATTTTCATAATGGGAACTGGGGTGGATGCTTGTTCCTTTTATGAACGGTGTTATATGTTAATAACTAATATATAATGGAATTTTTATTGGACTTTATACTTCACATTGACCAATATATGATAGATATTGTTCAAGAATATCATACTTGGGCTTATGTCATACTGTTTATAATCATTTTTTGCGAAACGGGATTGGTTGTCACTCCATTCCTCCCCGGAGATTCTTTGCTTTTTGTCGCGGGAGCTATTTCGGCTTTGCCCGATATGCCTTTGGAAGTTAATATTCTCGCTTTGGTTTTATTTCTTTCAGCTGTGCTGGGCGATTCCTGTAATTATATGATAGGACACTTTTTTGGAAATAAACTTTTCAATAATCCCGATTCCCGTATATTTAAGCAAAGTCATTTGGAAAAAACACATGAATTTTATAAAAAATACGGAGGAAAGACCATCATTATTGCCCGTTTTGTACCTATAGTCCGTACATTTGCTCCTTTTGTAGCAGGTATGGGCAAAATGCATTATTATTATTTTATGGTGTATAATCTGATAGGGGGAGCTTTGTGGGTTGGTATTTTCTGTTATGCCGGTTATTTTTTCGGTGATCTTCCATTTGTACAGAAAAATCTGAAATTGCTGATTGTGGCTATTATTGTCGTTTCTATATTGCCTGCCGTTATAGAAGTAGGCAGGAATAAGTGGAAAACTCGCCATTACTAAAATCAAACATATCAAAAACAATTTATTCAAATTACATTTATGAAAAATTCTTTTTTTAGTCGATTTACACCTCAAGAACCTAAGTTTTTCCCTATGTTGAAACGTTTGTCTGAAATCCTGACCTCATCATCGGATTTATTGGTAGAAAGCATGCAGCATGATAAGCCGGAAGAGAGAGAAGACTATTACAAACGCATCAAAGATATGGAACGTGAAGGTGACAAGCAGACTCATTTAATTTTTGACGAATTGGGAAAAACTTTCATAACCCCTTTTGATCGTGAGGATATTCACGATTTGGCATCAACTATGGATGATGTAATAGATGGGATTAACAGTTGCGCCAAACGTATCACGATCTATAATCCCCATCCCATTGCTAATAGTGGAAAAGAGTTGAGTTTGTTGATACAGCAAGCGGCTGTTTATATAAGTAAGGCAATGGACGAATTGGAAATTTTCCGTAAAAAGCCTACTGAATTAAGAGCATGTTGTACAAAATTGCATGACATAGAGAATCAGGCGGATGATGTATATGAACTCTTTGTTAAGAAACTATTTGAGGAAGAAAAGGATTGCATAGAACTGATTAAGATCAAGGAGATAATGCATGAATTGGAGAAAACGACCGATGCGGCAGAACGGGTAGGAAAAATCTTGAGAAACCTGATTGTGAAATACGCATAAAAGCAGAAGGTACAATATGGAATTATTAGTGATTATTATTACTTTGGCTTTGATTTTTGACTATATTAACGGATTTCATGATGCAGCCAATTCAATAGCCACCATTGTGTCAACCAAGGTTCTTACTCCGTTCCAAGCGGTGATATGGGCGGCATTTTTTAATTTTGTTGCATTCTTTATTGCTAAATGTATAATCGGAGGGTTCGGAATAGCCAATACTGTATCCAAGACAGTAGTGGAACAGTATATTTCCTTGCCGATTATTCTTTCGGGGGTTATTGCAGCTATTGTCTGGAATCTGTTTACATGGTGGAAGGGGATTCCTTCTTCTTCTTCGCATACGCTGATCGGAGGTTTTGCCGGTGCTGCTATTATGGCTCATGGTTTTGATGCCATTCAGCTCAATATTATTTTGAAGATTGCTGTTTTTATCTTTTTGGCACCATTTATAGGGATGGTTGTTGCTTTTGGATTTACGTTGCTTGTCCTTCACATTTGTCGTCGTGCACATCCGAATACGGCTGAGATGTGGTTTAAGAAATTGCAGCTTGTTTCTTCGGCTTTGTTCAGTATAGGGCATGGACTGAATGATTCCCAGAAGGTAATGGGTATTATTGCTGCTGCCCTGATCGCTGCTCATTCGGAAGGGTTAGGAATGGGAATAAATAGTATCAATGATTTGCCGGATTGGGTGGCATTTTCTTGTTTTACTGCCATTTCTTTAGGAACAATGTCAGGCGGATGGAAGATTGTGAAAACCATGGGAACTAAGATTACCAAAGTAACTCCTTTGGAGGGAGTTGTTGCGGAAACTGCTGGCGCATTTACATTGTATCTGACAGAATATTTGAAAATACCTGTAAGTACAACCCACACCATTACAGGAGCTATTATCGGAGTGGGTGCTACTAAGCGTCTTTCAGCCGTCCGATGGGGAATAACAAGAAGCCTGATGACGGCTTGGGTGTTGACTATTCCTGTCAGTGGAATATTGGCCGCTGTTATTTACGGAGTGGTTACTCTTTTTTAGAATGACCGGATTGTAGGCTGTTCTAGAAAATAAAGATCTGTCGTGACCGAGGTGACTGGGAAGTTACCTCGGTTTTGTATACATACCCATTTGTAGGTAAAAAGTGGATGAAACTAATAATAAATATAAAATGTTATTGTGAGTTTGTTATTTGTTTCTATTTTTGTAGTGGTCTTACTGAACACAAAAATGAGAGAAAACGCAAAAGGCAGGATTTTTATAGCATGGCTGTTGTTAATGACGCTTATGCCATTTTTCATGGTGAAGACTTTTCACCACCATGAAGAAGATGCCGTTTGCCATTCTGATAGTGGGAATTCTCATGATTCCTCTCATCAGTGTCCCGTGTGCAATTTCACACTTTCACCTTTTACACAAGTTGAAACATTACAACTTCATATTGTTCTTCCGGTTTTTGATTATCAGCCGAAAATAACAGTGGATAAGGTTTGCCAGGTTAAATCTTATCCTTATTATCTGCGTGCACCTCCCGTTTGCTGATTCACATAGTATCTTTTATTTATTCACAACATCAAATGATTGTAATTTATGCGTATCAGATATGTTTCGGGTACGCTGGGAATGTTTTTTACCTTGTTTTCAAATGCACAGGTAGTTTCTGATACGATTAAAAGTGTGGATTTATCCGAAGTGGTGGTGACTGGATCTTACCGACATGCTCAGGAGAAAAAGACTACCCTGACACTCGAGTTGTTTCAGAAAGATTATTTGAACCGGCATTTTACCGGTAATTTGGTACAGACTTTGAAAAATGTTCCCGGTGTACACTCGATGGATATTGGTGCGGGATTCTCCAAACCTATGATTCGTGGTTTGGGATTCAACCGTATTGCCGTATCCGAAAATGGAATAAAACAAGAGGGGCAACAATGGGGGGCCGACCATGGACTGGAAATTGATGCTTTTAATGTAGACGAGGTACGGATTCTGAAAGGTCCGTCTTCACTGCTCTACGGCAGTGATGCGATGGGAGGTGTCATCGAAATCCTTCCTTTGCTTCCACAAAAAGAGAACCTATTTTTTGGTGAGGCTGCCTTATTGGGAAAATCAGTGAACGGCACTGTGGGCGGTTCACTGATGCTAGGTATTGAGAAGAATGCATGGCTGGTCAGAGTACGTTTTTCAGAACAGCACTATGGAGATTATCATGTACCGGTCGATACCATTGTATATCTTACCCAGTTGGTGCCTGTTTACGGTCGTAAGCTGAAAAACACCGCTGGGTTCGAGCGCAATGTTTCTGTCATGGGAGATTATAGAAAGAGGTTTTATCAGATGAATATTGCTGTGAGCAATGTTTATCAGAAGATGGGCTTCTTTCCCGGTGCTCATGGCATTCCTGATATTTCCCGTTTGGAGGATGATGAGAACAGCCGTAATATTGAATTGCCTTATAGCAAAGTGAACCATCTTAAAGTAACCACGCATCAACAGTATCTTTGGAATGGGATACAACTTTCAGGTGATTTCGGCTATCAGTTCAATCATCGGGAGGAATGGAGTGCTTTCCATACCCATTATGACACTCAGGTGATGCCTGCAAAGGATCCGGATAGGGAACTGGTGTTCAAACTGCATACATTCAGCTCCTCTTTGAAGCTGCGGTTGTCCAGTTCTTCTTCCTGGGAGCATATGGCAGGGTGGAATATGCAGATACAGAAAAATGCGATTGGCGGATATTCTTTTCTGCTACCGGAATACAAGCGTTTTACTACCGGAGCTTTTTGGCTGACGACTTTCCGATTGGATAATCAGTTGTCTGTAACTGGTGGGATACGTTATGATCGGGGAAGGATTGATATAACGGCATTCGAAGATCCTTATTTGGTGGAGTATCTGCACAGACAGGGATATGAAGAAGAGGTAATACAGGCATATCGTTGGCGAAGTTATCCGGTGGACAGGGCTTATGGTAATTATTCCTGTTCGGCGGGAGTAGTGTGGACACCCGCTGCCGGTCATCTTCTGAAGATGAATGTGGGACGTAGCTTCCGTTTGCCGGGAGTCAATGAATTAGCATCCAACGGAGTGCATCACGGAACTTTCCGTCATGAAAAAGGGGATGCCACTCTTTCTTCGGAACAAGGATGGCAGATTGATGCTTCCTATACCTTGGCTTATAAAAAAATGGAACTGGTTGTTTCATCTTTTGCCAGTTGGTTTGATAATTATATTTATTTGCGCCCTATGGGAGAATGGTCTGTATTGCCCCATGCTGGACAGATTTATCAATATAGTGGCGCACGTGCTTTGTTCATGGGTGGTGAGATAAATTTCAATATGGATTTTCTACGCCATTTTAATTATCGTTTAGTCGGTGAGTATGTCTATACTTATAATCGTGACGAACATACGGCTTTAAGTTTTTCACCTCCTGTATCCATGCGTAATATTCTGACATGGAATAAAAAGGATTTTCAGTTGTATGCTGAACTTCAAAGTATAGCTTCGCAGAACCGTATAGCGAGGAATGAAGACCGCACACCCGGAGCTTGTTTGATTCATCTGGGTGGGAGTATTCATATACCTATGGCCAAGGCGGATATTGAAATATCTTTGGGCATTCGTAATTTGTCGGATGTGAAATATTACAATCATTTGAGTTTTTATAGGAAAGTGGAAATCCCTGAACCGGGAAGAAGCTTTCAGATTTCGATTAAAGTACCATTTAAACAATTATTAAAATGAAAACAAAATTTTATTTTCTTGTAATCAGCCTTTTGGCTATATGCTCTGTTTGTCTGCCTGCGTGTGATAATGATGAAAAAGGGGATGTAACAAAGCCCGTGATCGATTTGATAGAACCCGAAGAGGGAGCGGTGTTGAAAATTGGTAATGGGAAAGGGGTACATTTTGAAATGAATCTGTCAGATGATGTGATGTTGAGATCGTATAAAATCAATATTCATAATAATTTTGACCACCACGGACATGATTCCCGGGCAGCCGGAGAGAAAAACACAGCTTTTACTTTTGACAAGGTATATGATGTTTCCGGTTTGAAGAATACAAAAGTACATCATCATGATATTGTTATTCCGGCCGATGCTGCTCCCGGAGATTATCATCTGATGGTATGGTGTACCGATGCGGCGGGCAATCAGACAGAAGTGGCTCGTAATATTGTCTTGAGTGCGGACGGAGGTACTGAAACGGAACATGATCATGATCATGAGTGATTTTTTGTATTAATCGTATTGTGTGTATTAATTGTCTGGTGGCGGTCGATGTGAATCGGCCGTCACTTTATTTTGTTAGATGTCGCCAAAGAATAATTTTCTTTCAGGAGGTAATAATCCGTTTGTAAATAGAATATTTGTTCTATAAATAGTGATAATTGTAGCTCTATTTTCTTTATTTTTAGTATATCTTGTTTGATATAACTGCCTTTAATACCTTTGCAACAGGTAAAAACAGAAATATATAACTCTAAAAAGATAAAGATTATGGCTACAAAAAAATTACATTTCGAAACATTACAACTTCACGTAGGACAGGAACAGCCAGACCCGGCTACGGATGCTCGTGCAGTTCCCATTTATCAGACTACATCTTATGTATTTCATAACTCGGCACATGCAGCCGCACGTTTTGGTTTACAAGATCCGGGTAATATTTATGGGCGTCTGACTAATTCCACACAAGGTGTTTTTGAACAACGTGTGGCTGCATTGGAAGGGGGAGTGGCAGGACTTGCGGTAGCTTCCGGGGCTGCTGCCATTACTTATGCGTTTCAGAACATTACTCGTGCAGGTGATCATGTTGTAGCTGCAAAGACTATTTACGGAGGTACTTATAACCTGCTGGCGCATACGTTGCCGACTTATGGTGTGACTGCTACATTTGTGGACCCTGGTGATCTTTCTAATTTTGAGAAAGCTATTCAGGAGAATACAAAGGCGGTGTTTATCGAGACTTTGGGGAATCCTAATTCGAATATTATAGATATAGAGGCTGTGGCGGAAATAGCACATCGCCATCACATACCTTTGATTATTGATAACACTTTTGGTACTCCTTATCTGATTCGTCCCATCGAGCACGGAGCAGATATTGTGGTACATTCCGCTACAAAATTTATTGGTGGCCATGGAACTTCACTGGGTGGCGTGATTGTTGATTCAGGTAAATTTGACTGGGTGGCATCAGGTAAATTCCCTCAACTGACAGAACCGGATCCTTGCTATCATGGGGTGCGTTTTGTAGAGGCGGCAGGTCCGGCTGCTTATGCTGTCCGTATTCGTGCTATTTTATTGCGTGATACCGGTGCAACTATCAGTCCGTTTAATGCTTTTATTCTGTTGCAGGGATTGGAGACACTTTCATTGCGTGTGGAACGTCATGTAGAGAATGCGTTGAAAGTGGTGGAGCATTTGAAAAATCATCCGAAGATCAAGAAAGTAAATCACCCTTCCTTGCCGGAACATCCTGACCATGCTCTGTATCAGCGTTATTTCCCCAATGGAGCTAGTTCTATTTTCACTATCGAAGTGAAAGGTGGTCAGGAAGAAGCACATCGTTTCATCGATAGTTTGGAAATCTTTTCTTTATTGGCCAATGTCGCCGATGTGAAGTCATTGGTTATCCATCCTGCCAGTACCACTCACTCCCAGTTGAATGCGGAAGAATTGGCGGAACAGGGTATTTATCCGGGGACAGTGCGTTTATCAATAGGTACGGAACATATAGATGATTTGCTGGCCGATTTGGATCAGGCATTAGCTGGAATTTAATAAGATATACTATATATAGAATAAGGAATATTACTACAATATAAAATCAATATATGGATAAGAAGTGTATGCCGGAGGTTTGTGTAAAGATACATTATACAGGCTTCTGGCATTACTTTATTTTTACTGATAAAAAAGGATAGATCATTAATCCAAATAGGATTCTTTTTTGTTATTAAAAAAAGAGTCTTTGCGGAAGTGGGATTTCAAAGGCTTAATTTAAAGAGTTTATGGATACCGTTTCTTTAACTTAAATATAATGGTTATGAATCTAGTCCTTGCTATTATTCCGGTATTGTTATTGATTATCCTGATGGCGTTTTTTAAAATGTCCGGTGACAAAAGTAGTGTGATTTCCCTTGTCGTTACTATGCTGATTGCTTTTTTCGGCTTTCATTTTCCGGTAAACGATTTGCTGTCTTCTTTTCTGTATGGTGCATTGAAAGCTGTTTCTCCTATTCTGATTATTATTTTGATGGCGATATTCAGCTATAATGTTTTATTGAAGACTGAAAAAATGGAGATTATCAAGCAACAGTTTTCTTCTATTTCTACCGATAAAAGTATTCAGGTATTGCTGTTGACATGGGGATTTGGCGGCTTGCTTGAAGCTATGGCAGGATTTGGTACGGCAGTGGCTATACCTGCGGCGATTCTTGTCAGTCTCGGATTCAAACCGGTCTTTTCGGCAACAGTCAGTTTGATTGCCAATAGTGTGGCTACTGCTTTTGGGGCTATTGGTACACCGGTCTTGGTATTGGCGAAAGAAACGAATCTGGATGTACTGGTGCTAAGCGCCAATGTCGTGTTGCAGCTTTCGGTACTGATGTTTCTCATTCCTTTCGTATTGCTGTTCCTGACCGATTCGAAATTAAAATCCTTACCTAAAAATATTTTCCTGTCTTTGTTGGTCGGTGGTGTCTCATTAGGCAGCCAGTATATTGCCGCCCGCTATATGGGGGCGGAGTCTCCGGCTATTATTGGAAGTATTTTATCTATCATTGTTATTGTAGCCTATGGCAAACTGACTGCTTCTAAAGAGGAAAAAGCAAGGAAAAGCACATTGAAAGGGCTAGAGGTACTGAACGCGTGGAGTATCTATCTTCTTATCTTGTTCTTGATTGTTCTGACTAGTCCGTTGTTTCCCGGTTTACGTACAACACTTGAAAATAATTGGGTGACCCGTATCAGTCTTCCGATTAATGATTCAACTATGAATTATACGGTTTCTTGGCTGACCCATGCGGGAGTTTTACTTTTTGTAGGCACGTTTGTCGGCGGGCTGATACAGGGAGCCAAGATATGGGAGCTGTTTGCTGTACTCTGGAATACGGTAAAGCAGTTAAAGAAAACTTTTATCACGGTAATTTGTCTGGTGAGTTTGTCCACTATCATGGATACGGCAGGTATGATTTCAGTTATAGCCACTGCTTTGGCAGTTGCTACAGGAAGTCTTTATCCGTTGTTTGCCCCTGTTATAGGTTGCCTGGGTACCTTTATTACGGGCAGTGACACTTCTTCAAATATTTTGTTCGGCAAATTACAGGCTAATGTGGCCGGGCATATTCAAGTAAGTCCCGACTGGTTGTCGGCAGCCAATACGGTGGGGGCGACAGGTGGAAAAATAATTTCTCCGCAAAGTATCGCTATTGCCACTTCTGCCGGAAACCAACAGGGAAAAGAAGGAGAAATCCTAAAATCCGCCATTCCATATGCATTGGCGTATGTGTTGATAACCGGAGTGATTGTTTATATTTTCAGCTGATAATCGTTTGTAAATTCAAGAGGGCGTTTTAATATTGCCTGTTATGGATTGAAATACCCTGTAAACGAGGATCAACTGTTGAAAAATCGTAAAAAAAGAGATGGATAGGAGATTTATTGCCAAAAAAGAATTTAATTTGAACCGTTTTATAATTTATAAAAAAAAGAACATGAACGAATTAATTGCTAAAATCAAAGAATTGAACGAAGCTTTTATGTCTGATGCAGCATTGCAGATTGAAAAAAGGTAACAAAGCTGCAGGAACACGCGCACGTAAAGCATCATTGGAATTGGAAAAACTGATGAAAGAATTTAGAAAAGCATCTTTGGAAGCTTCTAAATAATCCTTCATTCGTCTTTTAAAGATTTTTATAAGCCATCCTTCGGGGTGGCTTTCTTATTTTCTACCAGGTTTTGCTTTTATTTCGGGGGATAATTGATATTTTTGTATTTTTATTGGTGGGTGGTTAACCTAAAGGAGAAGGGATGTTTATGAAGAATATGTGTCTATTGCCTGTATGGGCGGTTTTATTGATTATAGCAGGGACTTTCTTTTCTTGTGAAAAGAAGAAGGATATGGCTATATACCGTCAGGCGGATTCTTTGAACTTGCTTTCTTATCGTATGCGCTATAAAAATTTGGACACAGCGTGTAAAGCGGCGCATGACGCCTACAAACTGGCGGATGGATTCCCCTCCCTGCGTGCCGGGGCATTGAATAATCAGGGTTTCTGCGCCTTTATCCACATGGACTTTGAAAAAGCCGAAGATCTTTTTCTTCGCGTATATGAGGAATCAAACAATGAATTGGAATGTTTGATAGCAGATATCGGTATGATGAAAATTTGTCAGCGTACCGCCATGAACAAGGAGTTCTATGATTATCGTAACAGTGCGTTACGGCGTATGAAGCGTATCAGTGATGACCGTTCTGCTATAACCGATCCCGGAGAGCTGGAGCGGCTTAATTATGCCCGTTCCGAGTTTTTCATTGCTTCTGCCATCTATTACTATTATTTGCAGCAGGAACAGCAGTCTTTGGAGGCGATTAATGAAATAAAAGTAGACGAGGCGCTGGAAAGTGATACTGCCCAATTGCTCTATTATTATTATATGAAAGGGTCTGGCGGTATGTATGAAGCGGATACACCGCAGGATGTGGTATTGGGTGAGTTTAACTATCTGATAGAATGTCTGGGTATCAGCAGGGAATACGGGTATGTCTATTTCGAGGCGAATGCATCTCAGGCAATGGCAGAATTGCTGAAAGAGAGGAAAAATTTCGATTTGATAATGGAAAGGCGTCCCAATGTGATGCGTGCCATCAATAGCGAGGACTTGTCGTGGGAGGAATTGACCATGCGTTTTGCCTGGCAGGCTTTGGATTTGTTCAAAAAATATGGAGATTTGTATCAGATTTCGGGTACATACCGCACTTTGGCGTCGTGCAGCAACGAGCAAGGCAGGTATGAAGACGCGCTGCATTACTTGTCGGAAGCATTGGGGTACGTCAATCGGCATCACGAGAAATATTACCATTGTACGGATACCATGGACAGGCTACGTCCGTATGTTCCCATGGCTACCACTTCCATTGAACTGGAATGGATTAATGACGATGGTATAAAAAGTGTTCCCGAATGGATTGCCCGTTTCCGTGAACAATTGAGTGTAACATATGCAGCGTTAGGAATGAAACCCCAGTCGGATTATAATCGTAATATTTATCTGGATATTTTGGACTACACCCGCCAGGACAAAGAATTGGAGAGTCGTTATAATGCGTTGGAGAAGGAATCGGAAGCCTTGAACGGACTTCTGGTGGTAGTGGTGATTGGTATCGTTGTCCTTATCATTCTATTTTGGATATTGAATAAAAGATGGCGTGTGCGGAATGCTCTTTATATTGATAAGTTGAAACGTACTTTGGAAATATGCCGTAAGATAACGGCTTCCGTACCCATTGATGCGGGGGAGATAGAGGATGTGACAAAAGCGGTAGTTGCCTCGGTGAAAGAGGATATCCTTTCGTTGGTGGGAGCGACGGACTTCCGTATTGTGGCTGAAAATGGAGAGGGGAATGAGGTGCCGGGGCAAGGGATTTGTACAAGTTTTATCTTGAATATTCCGGGCAGGGAACAACCTTTGGGCGAGGTGCACCTGTATTCGGAGCACAAAATGAAGAAAGATGATAAAGCACTGATGAGGGTCATTACACCTTACATTTCGTGGACACTGGAGAATGGACTGGCTTTTATTTCGTTGGGCGATGAACGGAAACGGCTGGAAAAGGAGCAATATGTCCATGAACAGCATTTGGCGGAGAATAAACGGCAGAATCTGGTGAAGAAAGCCTGTCTGTTTATTGTCACAGGCATTATGCCTTATATAGACCGAATCATGAATGAAGTGCATAAACTAACCGCACACAACTACATTCAGAACGAAGAAATAAAAGAAAGCAAATACCGTTATATCGACGAACTGATTACCCGTATCAATGAGTATAATGATATTTTGGCCTTATGGATTAAGATGCGGCAGGGGACACTGAGTTTGAATATAGAGAATTTTGAGTTGAATTCCCTTTTTGATGTACTGGTAAAAGGGCGTAAGACTTTCGAGATGAAACAACAGACTCTGACCATAGAGCCGACTGCCGCCATTGTGAAAGCGGATAAGGCTCTGACGCTTTTCATGATAAATACATTGACGGAAAACGCCCGTAAATATACGCAGCCGGGAGGAAATGTTTCTGTTTATGCGCAGGAAACGGAATCTTACGTGGAGATTTCGGTGAAAGATGACGGTCCGGGACTTTCACAGGAAGATGTGGAGCGTATTCTGAGTGAGAAAGTTTATGATTCGGGTAAAATCGGATTGCAGACCAGCGAAAATGTCAGCGAATTGCAGAAGAATAAAGGTCACGGTTTCGGTTTGATGAATTGCAAAGGCATTATTGATAAATATAAGAAGACCAATGAGATATTCCGGGTCTGCCTGTTCCGGATAGAAAGTGAATTGGGGAAAGGCAGCCGTTTCTATTTCCGTTTGCCCAAAGGAGTGCGCAAAACGTTGATGTTGGTGTTGGTCGCTTTTCTTCCTGTCCTGGCAGGATGTAATGAGGGGAGGGAGAAAGATGGGAAAGCGGAACAGCTCACTGTCAATGATTCCATTCAGCGATATGATAAATTATTGGCTGTTGCGAATGAATATGCATACGATGTTTACAATTGTAACATTGATGGATTATATCAACAGGCATTGTGTTATGCGGACAGTGCTCTATATTGTTTGAATAAGCATTATATTATGTATTCGGGCAGCAAAGGGCCTTTGTTGGAATTGGAAGGAGAGGGGGTAGCAGCGGATTTAGATTGGTTCAACCGGCATTTTGATACCGATTACTATGCCTTGCTGGATGTTCGCAACGAGGCAGCAGTCGCCTTTTTGGCTTTAGGTAATCTGGAGGCTTATCGTTATAACAATAATGCTTATACGGCGCTGTACAAACAGATCAGTGAGGACACCTCATTGGAGCAATATTGCCGCCAGATGCAGCTTTCTGCCAATAATAAGACGGTGGCTATCATTCTTTGTGTGGTTATTTTGTTGGTATTGCTGGTGGGATATTATATTCTGTATTTCCGCCACCGTTTGATTTATCGTTATAACTTGGAACAGGTGTTGGAAATCAACAAGCAGGTGTTTTCGGCCTCTTTGCTTGACGGAAGAGCCGACCGGGATATTGCTGCAAGTCTGGTCAAGGATATGTTTGAAACGGTAAATGAGTTGCTGCCCGTTGATGTGTTGGGCGTAGCGGTTTATAGTGAAGACAACCACAGCTTGAATTATGCTTTTTCACCGGTGGAGGATGAGAATGAAGAAATGCGTGAGATGATGGCTCGTAGTTTTGACGCGAAGACACCTTATTGGCGTGAGAAAGATAGGGTAAAATGTTTGCCCTTGTGGGTGGAAGCAGGTAACGAGAATCGTTGCACGGGTGTGCTGGCATTGAAAATCGCTTTGCCTGTGGAGCGTGAGGACGACCGCTTGATGCTGGAGCTTGTGGCCGGATATGTAGCCATCATTGTATATAATGCAGTGGTACTGATGGCGCAGAAATATCGGGATATAGAAAGTGCGCAGGATGATGCGCGCCGAGCCATACGGGAGGAAAACCAGTTGCATGTGCAAAATCTGGTATTGGACAATTGCTTGTCAACCATTAAGCATGAGACAATCTATTATCCTAACCGGATAAAACAGATTATCGACAGGTTGAACACCCGTCAGGCTGGAGAAAACGAAGCTGTGCAAGTAGAAACGATTGGTGAGTTGATCAGTTATTATAAGGATATATTTACTTTGCTGAGTTCATGCGCCGCACGTCAGTTGGAAGAAATTACTTTCCGCAGAGGTGTTGTGAAAGCCGGCGAACTGGCCGATTATGCGGTACGGTATATAAAACGTGCTGGAAAACGTATGCCGCATCGGGTAGAACTGAGGACGGAGGTGGAACATGTTTCCGTATTGGGAGATGTCATTCAGCTGAAGTTTATGTTGGAGAATTTAATAGATGAAGCGCTATCATACGAGGTGGATGGTGTTTTGGAATTGTGTATTTATAAGGATAAGGATTTTGTGCGGTTTGATTTCCGCGATACGCGTCGCGAAAAGTCGCAGGAGGAGTTGAACTTGTTGTTCTACCCGCATCTGTCTCGTATGAAGCAGGGGCAGGAAGGAGTTCTGACCGGTACGGAATACCTTATTTGTAAGCAGGTGATTCGTGACCATGATGAATTTGCCGGAAGACGCGGTTGCCGTATCAATGCGCAGCCTGCCGCTGAAGGAGGGTTCACCGTATGGTTCACCCTGCCTGCCCGTTGAATGTAGAATGTAAAAAAACAATGCATATTATGGAGAATAATAGATTTAAAGTCATCATTGTAGAGGATGTCAAACTGGAATTAAAAGGAACGGAAGAGATATTCAGACACGAAATTCCGAATGCGGAAGTCATCGGAACGGCTATGACTGAGAATGAGTTTTGGGAATTGCTGAAAGTGCAGTTGCCCGATATGGTTTTATTGGACTTGGGCTTGGGGGGATCGACTACCATCGGTGTGGAAATCTGTTCTTCTTTACGGAAGAACTATCCGGATATGAAGGTGCTGATTTTTACTGGTGAGGTATTGAACGAAAAGTTATGGGTGGATGCGCTGAATGCGGGTGCGGATGGTATAATCCTGAAGACGGGAGAGTTGCTGACTGCCACAGATGTACAGGCGGTGATGGATGGCAAGAAACTGGTTTTCAATTATCCCATTCTGGAGAAAATAGTGGCACGTTTCAAGCAGTCGGTGGCTCAGGAACAGCGCAGGCAGGAAGCTGTCATTAATTATGATATTGATGAATATGATGAGCGTTTGCTTCGCCATCTGGCCTTGGGGTATACCAAAGAAATGATTACTAATCTGAAAGGGATGCCTTTCGGGGTCAAATCCATAGAGAAGCGTCAGAATGAATTGATAAACCGTTTGTTCACATTGGATGAAAGAAGTGGTGTCAATGCCTGTCGATTGGTGACCCGTGCTTTCGAGTTGCGGATTCTTGACATTGATAATTTGGAACCGGATGAAGAGTAAATATTATTTTCCTCATACCGCTACTGTGTTTTTTCTGCTGACGGTAGCTGTAGCCTTGTTCTCATGGATAGGAAGTATTTATGGGCTGGGGAAGGTGCAAAGCCTGCTCAGTCCCGAAGGAATCCGGTGGGAATTGAGGCATGCTATGGGGAATTTTGTCCAGACACCGGCATTGGGCATAGTAATGATGCTTTTTTTAGGGTTCGGCATTACGGTTCATTCCGGGGTATGGGGTACGTTGGGGAGGATAGTGAAAAGAGGAAAGCCCATTTCCCGTAAGGAAAAACGTGCGTTGATATTGGCAGGTTGTATACTGCTTGTTTATATCATAATGATTATTTGCACCACTTTTGCTCCATGGACTATGTTGCGTAGCGTGACGGGATCTCTCACGAACTCTCCGTTTCAAAAAGGGATTTATTATCTCATTTCGTTTGGTGTGGGATTGTCGGGTATGGCTTTCGGTTATGCATCGGGACGTTTTCGGGATGATAAGGATATAATAAAAGGTATGTCCTGTCTCTTTTCTCGTTTTGCCGATTACTTTGTGGCGCTTTTTTTTATAGTTCAGTTCTTTTCTTCATTGATGTATACGAATTTGGTGGAATGGGTTGGAATAGAGTCATATATAGTGTCTTACGCTTTCCATATTTGTTGCTATTTACCTTTTGCTTGGATGCTGAATAGAAAAAAAATAGATTGTTAATGCAAAAAAGTTGCGGATTCTTTTGGTAATTTCAATAAAAACCGTACCTTTGCACGCGCAATTAAGGATGGTTCCGTAGCTCAGCTGGATAGAGCAACGCCCTTCTAAGGCGTGGGTCTTGCGTTCGAATCGCAACGGAATCACTTACAAAACACAACTGATAACACAATATAAATTGTTGATTTTCAGTTGTGTTTTTGCTTTTTATAAGCAAGATGTCTTTTATATACGCTTTTAAAAAAAAGTGACAGAAAACCCACTGGTGAGCTATAAGGTTTGTCGCTAGGGTTTGTCGCTGGAATTTTAAAAGTATCAAATTATGGCTACCTTAAACTTAAAAATCCTCCCGAACAGACGTAAATTGTCGGGTAAACTTGGAATTTATGTATCTTTAACTTTTAAGAAGGAAGTTCGGTATATCTCTACCGAATTCGAGGTTGATGATGAATACCAGTTTGAAAACGGAAAGGTGTGTTACCGCAAGGATGCGGCAATCATGAACAAAAGAATACAGTATGTGCTGGGTATATACCGGGAACGGATGGAAGGTCTCAATCTGAATAGGTTTTCCAACTGTGCACAGTTGAAAGAAGTGTTGATGAAGGATGGGGAGGAAGCTGAGGTGATAACGGTGCGGCAGCTCTTTGAAAGAAGAATAGAGCGTCTTGAAAAAGAAAAGAGAATCTCATACGCGGAAATGAACCGCTATACCTGCAAGGTTATCGTGTCTCTCATTGGTGATATACCTATAGATTATCTGACAAAACGTGATATCCGGGAAACGCTCTTCAAGGGGATGCAGCGCAGAGGATATGCGAAGGGGAATATACAGATGCGCATGACCCATTTCAAGGCTGCTATCAATGAAGCTATAGACGAAGGGTTGGTGAAGTATGACGAACACCCGTTCAAGGGATTTACCATGCCGCAATCTGAACCCAAGCTGATGGACATAACCGTCACGCAGTTCCAGCGTATTCGGGACATGGTAACATCTGACAGCAAACTCATACTGGCGCGTGACCTATTCCTCCTGTCGTTCTACTTGGGTGGGATCAACCTTGCAGACCTTGTTGAGACGGATTTGTCAAGCAAGACAATGACATACGTCCGAAAAAAGAGTGCAGAACACAAAACGGGAGAAAGAACTACATCTTTGACCATACCCGATGAGGCGAAAACAATCATCAATAAATACATTCTGGGAAACAGGTTGAACTTATCGTTTTGTAACGGGTACAAGAATCTGCAACGTTATGTCAACAAATGTTTCGCAGCCTTGGCACAACATATAGGCATTCAAACTTCATTCTCTTACTATGCCGGCAGAAAAACATTCGCACAATTCGCTTTTATGATAGGAATAAGGACAGAGGTGGTGGAGTATTGTATAGGGCAGTCTGTGAAAAAGAACAGACCTATTTACAATTATGTGCGAGTGATGCAGAAACAGGCTGATGCAGCAGTACGGAAAGTGATACAATATACTGTAGATCCGGAAAGCTTTGAAACAGAGAACATCCCTTAGAGGATGCCGCCCCACTACTTTGTACACGAACGCACTCATGGAGTGTAAAATTGGTAAAATAAGGATTGGTCTATTTGTTTGCTGTCATTAACAGATGTCTAAAGACCGGACTTCTATAACACTATATGGTAAGTCCGGTCTTTTTAATATATTTCTCTATATCGGTCACAAGTTTTTTAATCACTTCTTGCCTGACTTGGTTTTGAGCCAACTCAAAAAATCCGCTTTAATAATAAAAAACATAATACCTCAAAGTGCATAGTTTTATTTGGGTTTATTTTTCATAGCAAAATATTATGGAGCGTTATACGTTTATAAGTTATGACATAAAACACAGCCAATAATTATATAAACAATACTAACTATAGCATTAAATTTTACATTCATTTGATCTTTACTAGTAATCATAGTATAAATACATTTAATAATGCCAATTATAACAACTGTAATGAGGCAATTAATAACTGTTTCATAATTGGCTAGTTCTTGTTTAAGTAAATAAATCTCATTAAAATTAGATCTAACCGTCTCATGAAGCTGGTCAACATTCATTTTTGTATTTTCGAGTTGAGTTTTAATTAAATACATCTCTTGCTCATTAGAGCTGGCATTAAGATATTCATGTAAATCCATAACAACATTATATTAAGTAAAACGTGTAAAGTGCAATACATTCCTAATATATAGAAAAATAAAAATAATTTTAAACAAAGAGGATCGCCGTTTTTTTGCTTCCTTACTAATTTCTTTGTTAGCCCATTTTTACTGCTTTCTATTATAGTAACAATAAGCCGTGAATATGAGTATTTTCCAATATGCACAGCCAATCCAATGTAAACGAATTGCATCTTAGTTCTTTTTCCCTACAAGAACTAAAATACACAAAAGTACGCATATAATTGTAATTTACAATGTAAATCACAGAATTTTACATTATAAATTGTTTTTAATAAAGTTATTTTATATCTTTGCAAAACAGAATTGAGATGAAAATAAGGATGCCTCCAGCAAAAAAATCGCACGGTGATACCTCAGACGTAAAGCTCCACACAAAGCATCCTGTAATGTTTACTCTAAAATTAGTGCATCAAGTGTGGTAAGTAGGAGAAAACAGCTATGAAAAAATTTTATCACTTTCTTAAGTTGATAAAGTTGATAATTGACATAGTACAAGCACTATGTTAGTACATCTCAACATTTTGGGTGCGTCATCTGGCGCACCTTTTTTTGTAATATTTGTGTTCTTTCTTCACTCTATATTATATTCGGGTTACTATGCTAATCATGGAGAGCACAAAATTTCAATCTGATATTGACAAGTTGAAAAAGATGCTGGAGAAAGATCAGAATGAAAAAATTATGAGTGAAATCCGAAAAATAAGAAAAAAATACTTTGAGGAAACGGTTGCTATCAGTGATGACAGCAACCGTTTCAATTAGTTAGAATAACAACTTAAAAATAGCGTCTATTATAATCTCTCTATCCTTATTTTCTTTTTATTCTGATGGCAATGACCTTTGCTGTTTTATTCTTGCAGTACTGGCAGCAGAATCGCTGTGCGCATGTTTCGCAATTGCGGCACATATCCAGTAGATATTGTTTTTCTTGTTTGAGTACATCAACCTTGTATTGCAGGTCGGAAATGACATTTTTTATAGTTTCTTCCATAATAAAAATGGTATTAGAATGAGATTTGTATTTTATAGAAGAAACAACTTCGGATTCGTTATTGTTTAACCGTAATTGACATTTCTCTTTTCTTCAATTTGTTTTTCAAGGAATTTAACTTTCTCTTTTAATAGTGATATAGTATCGTGCTGGTCGTCTATTACCTTTTTATACCAAGCTTCATCAAAATCATTTGCTTTAATAGAATCGCTAGTCTCGTTTAACATCATGGAACCTGTGCCACGAAGTAACCATTCTGCGGACAAGTCCGGATAATAGAGAAGAAGTTCCTTTGCTCTATCTACGGTAATACTCTTTGCTTTCGTGAAGGCACCATTTCCCCAACCAAGTTCTCTCTCTGCTGATGTAGGAGAAACCCCTTTGTAATTTAGGTATTCTTGAATTCTCTCTTTTACTGTCATAGCTATATTTCTTTAATGTTAATAATTTAAAATTTGTAGAATATATTCCTTTGTTTGTTTTTAACTAAGGAATATATTCCTTTTATTTGCATTGTGATTACAAATCATAATCACATGAGCAATGATTAATTTTCAAATATAGATAAACGATATGGAAACAGCAAACATGAAATGTAGAATTTGGCTTCCCTATGGGAAGAAGGCTAAACTGGCTTCTTATTTCGGTGTCAGTAGTGAAACTGTGAGAAAAGCATTGGCTTTTGAATGTGGGGACAATGACTTTCATGAGATGATACGTAAAGAGGCAATAAAGAATTATGGCGGGCAGAAAATATTTATTCCATGCAAGTATGCAGGTTAGTATGATACGCAAAAAAAAGAAACAAAATAGCCTTGGGCGGGCTTGATAAAACCCTTTGTATGTATAATGAAAAATATAGTCATTACATCTTTGGCAACCGTGATTCTGATCGTTGCATTCATGTTCGGTTATCCTTATTACAGGGTATGGGCGGCAGAACAGAGGGGCAGGGCGGAGTTTGCTGAAGCCGAACAGAACAGAAAAATAAAGATAGAGGAGGCGAAGGCAAATTTGGAAGCTGAGAGACTGAATGCGCAGGCGGAGATAGAGAGAGCTAAAGGTGCGGCGGAAGCCATTAAAATTGAAAACGGAAGTATTACTCCCACTTATATACAATATCTGTGGGTAAGACAGCAAAGCAACTTGAATAACAAGACGGTGGTGTACATACCTACGGAAGCTAATCTTCCATTGCTGGAGGCTTCAAGAAATGACAAGACAGTAAATCCATGAAAGCGATAGTAGAAGAAAGATACATTCCCAACATCTATGTAAAACAGATACTGATATTGGGAATGGTAATAATGACAATCAAGTCATGTGCCATAACCTATAGCTGTAGCGAAACTATAAAGTTATTCGGAATCTCGATTTATTATAGTTACGGTATTGACAAGGACGGGCAACAGCTCACCTATTGATTGGTCTGCGTTGATAAATGAAAAACTAAAAAGGCAACAGGAGGAATGAATATGAACAGATTATCCAAGCAATGTATAGTTTTTATAGCGGGTATGATCTCATTCCTGTATGTTCTGGGATTGGTAGGGCATCAGGATTACATCGAGGAGATATTGTATAACATGCCTCAGGAAACTTATGATGTGATTGTACAGAAGCTGGGAAACGTGTCAAGATCGGAGATTGCTGCTGAATATGAGGCGAACAGGGCATTTTATGATAACCTTAACAAATAAATTATGAGACGTGATTTTCAAACATCAAAGGCAGAGGAAGAATTAGGGAACCTTTTTCTTGTTGCCAGGAAGAAGGGCATAACATTTACAAAGAGAGAGGCGTCCAGGTGGGTCGGAGGTCGGTATGTTCTTGAAAGGCTCGTGGCTGAGAGGAAAATACGGATGGCAAAACCCGGGGACAGGCAGAACTCGGAATGGAAATGCAATGCGGAGGATGTGTTACGCCACGCATTCAAATATTAAGAATACACTTTAAAACCTTGAACTTATGAGTATAAAAAGAACGTATTGGACCAAACAGGAGATAGATATACTGTGTGCCATGTATTCCAACACAAAGGCTGCCTGTATACAGGATATTCTTACGCGCCACAGCCTCAACTCAATCTATAAAAAGGCGCGTGAACTTATGCTTGATGCGTACTCGTTTCATCTTGAAGAAATACATTATATCCGTTCCATGGCACAGGATATGACGGTGAAGCAATTGTCACAGAAGATGGGATATAGCGAGCGCACTATTTACCGCCGCTTGAAAACCATGCGTACCAATTCATAAATAGTTCCGTTATGAGCAAATCACCTGAACATGATTTACAGACCCGGTGTGTGATCTGGTTTCATTACCGATTTCCACATCTGAAACCTTTGTTCTTTTCCGTTCCCAACGGAGGATATAGAAACAAGGCTGAGGCAGCGCGTCTTAAGGCGGAAGGTGCTAATGCCGGAGTGTCTGACCTTATATTGCAGCTGCCTGCCGGAAAATGGTCAAGCCTCAACATTGAGATGAAGGCAGGTTCTTCACAAAGGGAAGAACAGAAAATATATCAGATATGCGTGCAGGCATCTGGAGGACGCTACGAATTATGTCGTTCCTACGAACAGTTTGTTGATCTGGTTACCGAATATATATCGCAAGTTGATGGACGGGTACTGGAACGGCTTCGTCAGATACATCTTGAACGCGAGGAGGAGGAAAAGCAGAAAATACGTAAGCAATATCAAAAAAGAATAAGTAAAACATTAAAACCATAAATCATGATTGTAGAAGCAACAGGAAAGGTCATGCAGGTTCTTTCAAAAATAGAAGGGGTCAGCGCGAAGACCGGAAAGGCATGGGAGAAATACACATATCTTATAGAGCAGTCGGGTATGCGTCCTACTTCTCTAGTGGTTTCAGTATTTAACTATGGGGAACACGTAGGAGAGCTCCTTAATATGGGGGATACTGTAAGAATGTCTCTTCGCATAGAGGCGCATTTTGTAAAGGATGGACAGAAATGGTATAATGAGGTTACGGCTTTCAATATTGTATCTTTCCGTTAAAGTTAAAATTAAAACGAAGTATTAATGGGTAAAGTAAAAATCTATATAAGTGGACCGATAGCGCATTATGATCTTCATGAGCGGAAGCATGCTTTTCTCATGGCGAAAGAAAGACTTGAATCACAAGGTTATGATCCTGTGAATCCTTTCGATAACGGTGTTCCTGATAATGCGCATTGGAGAGAGCATATGAGAGCCGATATCGCGATGTTGCTGAAATGTGACGCTATTTTCATGCTTCCCGGATGGGAACTGTCTAAAGGATGCAAGCTTGAGCTTGATGTGGCTTCAAGCTGTGGTATAGCCGTTATTATCGAACCTGTTCAACCCTGTGACTATGACGTTAAAAAGAGTGGAGCCGAAACGTGTGTACTGCCGTAATTGCGCCAATAGTTCGGACCATCGGGGCAATTCATGTTTCTGTAGTGCGAAGGGGCATCGCGAATGCGCCTGTAACAAGTACGGACAGATATGTAAGTTCTACAAAAAGATCATATAGAAACTCTAATAATATGGTTTATGGCAACAAGAAACAGATTATACAAGCTTCACTATTTGCTTCGTAAAAAAGGCAATGAGGTGAATGTTAAAGATAGGACAGTATACCGGAGAGCCAAGCTCCTTCCTGCCATAGAGGAGAAATGGATGAAGGAACTGATAGAAAATGGATATATGGTGGGGAACAACCTGTTTGCCCCTCTCCCCAATAATAACTCTTAAACTTAATAGAAATGGCAACACATGGAATGACAATAGCAAAAGCATCTAAGGATGATTTTGAGAAAGTGTATAATCTGCTTTCTCCGATGGAGGAACTCTTCAACAGCAAATGGTGTAATGAAGAAGAAATGTTATGATTTAAAACGATATAGAGATGAATACAACCTTTGAGAAATCGGTTAATACCACCGATGAATGGTACACGCCAAAAGAAATTATAGACGCATTAGGAAAGTTTGATTTAGATCCATGTGCTCCGGTTAACCCACTTTGGCAAACAGCAGAAATCATGTACAACAAGAACCAGGACGGATTAACTAAAGATTGGGTAGGTCGTGTTTGGCTAAATCCACCTTACTCCCGTCCTCTAATAGAACGTTTCGTTAAACGTCTGGCAGAACACGGTAACGGCATCGCTCTACTTTTCAATCGTTGTGATTCAAAGATGTTTCAAGATGTAATATTCGAGAAAGCAACAGCGATGAAGTTTTTGCGCAACCGGATTCGTTTCTTTCGACCGGATGGCACTCGCGGGGATTCGCCCGGTTGTGGAAGTATCTTGGTAGCTTTCGGTGAAAAGAACGCAGAGGTATTAAGAACTTGCAATATTGCGGGTAAATATGTTAGAATCAATTAGCGTAAAATCCAAATGAAATGAAGAAGATAATTTATAAAATATCTATCTATAAGGTACTACCACCTTATAAGAATTGGTACAGTATCACGACTGATGACGGGCTAAATCGTAGTAATATTGTAATTGTTGGGAAAAAGCAATTATTGAAAGTCGCTTTAGCCTTGATTGTTATGGCTATTTTTAATAAAAGGACTACTATAAATTCAAATCAGGAACAGAAAGGAATGAATTATGAATAAAAGAACAATTCAAATAGATGTTATCGGTCCGATAGAAGAAACTGAATTAATGAAATGTAAATTGTATGTTGATGGTCGTGTGTGTGTAATCGGAATGTCACGATATGACTATGAAGAGTTAATGCGAGAAAAAGTGTTTATCCGGGATGGTAAGAGCGTTGATTCTGCTGGTGTGATAAACACGACTAACACTTTCGTTGAAGATGATTAATATTTGATTAGAAAGGAATTAAAATATCATGAATGCCTTACAATTTAAAAAACTGAAAATCGGAGATCGAATATTAACCTATAATGGTGCGTGTACCACTGTGACTGACATTGACCGTATGGCAGGAAAGTTGACCTGTGGCAACGGACAATGGAGAGATTACCATCGTGTGCGTATGGCGGTTGAAACAGATCTGCTGGTTGAACATAAGAGAGTTCAGGATTACGTACCACCTGATACAGTCATTCTTTCTCGTGCCTTGTTGCTTAAATTGGGCTTCTCAAAAGTATGTATTCTTCGCGCTATAGAAAATTGCGGGCCGGATGGCTTTTTGGGAACCTTGCAGGATCTTTTTGTCAGAACGGAATTTATCTCTATCGAATATGTGCGGAATCTTGTTCCGGTAATGATAAGGGAAGGACTGATACAAAGAAAGGTTGTAAAACGTGGCTTGTTCAGGCTGACTATTAATAAATGATTAAATAATATACTCGTATTATGGGACAGGAAAGCAGACGGAAGTCTTTTGTTTTTTATACTGAATGGAAAGAGGTGTTAGTGGATTATCCACCGGAGGTCAGACTTGAAGTGTACGATGCGGTCATTGAATATGCCGAGTCGGGGACATTGTCGGAGCTGAGACCGTTGGCTAAAATGGCATTCTCCTTTATAAAGAAACAGATAGACTCTAATAAAGACAAATACGACGATATTATAGCAAAAAGAAGTGAGGCTGGCAAGAGAGGTATGGCCAGTCGGTATAATAAGGATGTAACAAAAGATAGCAAAAGTAACAAGTGTTATCACAAAGTAACAAATCTAACAAGTGATAACAAAAGTAACAAGGGCTATCAAAGCGTAACAAATCTAACTATAAATGATTATGAGAATGATAATGATGATGTTTTATTTCAAAAAGAAGAAGAAAAAGTTTTTGGTTCTTCCCCTTGAAACCCTTGCAGGAATTGTTTGATGAGATGAAGCGGAACGATTCCTGGGCGGAAGGCCTCATCATGAACAAACATCATGAGGGATACAAGGCTTTCAATCAGGAAACATTATCGGACTTTCTGGAAGAATTTTTCCGGAAACTTCAGAATGAGAATTGTACAATGGTCAATCCGGGAGACGAATATAGGCATTTCTCCAATTGGCTGAATAAAAAGCTTGAATGTAAATCCGATGAAAGAACCAAAACAGATAAAAGAACTAATGCCCGGACCGGAGGACAGGACTACAATTACGGTCATGAAATCGATCCCCCACACATCATCAAACTGGGAGGACAGGGGAAAGTATAACTTCCGGATGGGAGACGTAAGGATGATGTTGTCCGATGAGGAAATAGAGAAGTTCTGGAAGCACAGGCTGATACTTTCCATGCGGAAAGTTACTCCTGATTTCATGGTGGACGGTTCAAATTGTCAATTGCTAAGCGAGATATATCAATGGGTATGGCATAAGTCAGATGTGCTGTCCGGAAAGAAAGGAATATTGCTCTATGGTCCGGTGGGAAGCGGGAAGACCACCATTTTGAAAGGATTGCAGGTCTATATGGCACTTATCAACAGACTTGTATACGGTTGTCGCCGTTCCGACATCTGTTTTGAGATGCGTTCGGCCACGGAGATAGCCTTACGTTATTCCTCCCAAGGTACGGAGGCGCTTGACAGATGGACAACAAAAGGCATGGCCGGACACCTGATAATTGACGAGATTGGGCGGGAGGAAAATGCAAAGCATTTCGGTACGTCGTGCAATGTCATACAGACCATCTTGCAGATGCGTTACGAACTTCGGCATGAGATGCTTACATTCGGTACGACAAACATCGACATGGAGGATTTGTCGCAGTTTCGCAACCTATACGGAGATTATGTGTTGGACCGTGTCAAGGAGATGTTCAATATTGTTCACCTTGGCGGCAACAGCCGTCGTAAATGGATATAAAATGGAAAAAGAACTAGAAAAACTACAAAGGCAGCTTGCTATGGCGATAAAGGAACGCCGTTACGCCAGAATGGCCGAGCTGCAACGAAAAATTGCGGCCTTGCAGAATGTTCGTGAACATGTGCCGTTGTCATTTCTTCTACCAAAATTTACACCACAGGAGAGGGATAAGGCGCTGGTGTTGATGCATCAGGTATTCGTATTCGCTGACATGCTTTATGGCGCGGCGCTGGAGTTCGAGGAATATCTTAAAGGATTTGATCGTTCCGTAACCCTTCCCGTAGTGGTCAGGGCGAAGAAGGCTGCGGCAGAGTGCCGGGACATAACCCGGTATGTAGACAGTTTCGGTGATGAGCGTATGAGCGCGTTATTCGGAGAAATGTGTGATGAAATAAGCCTCAACGCACAGAATGTTATTTATCGTTATGTCCGCAAGGAAACAAAAAAACAGGAACCATGAGAAAAAAGATGTTATTATGGGTGATAAGACTCATACGGCTCTTCCACAAGGAGGATCAGTTCATACCGCAGTTGCGCTCCGTGCCGGAAGGCAAGGTGCTGCCGAACAGGCTTTACCGTCATTTCGGACGTATACTTGTATCGCGCGCTAATCCGCAGAAAGTAGAGATGCGTTATTATTATGCGGAGATAGATCCGGCCATGTCCGTACGTCCGAAAGATGATGACTGGAAGGAATGTAGCGAGATACATTATAACGAGCTTATGACAAGAAAGGATGCGGTTACGAAATATGAGCAGACCGGAGCACCGTGCGAACATTGCGCATGTCAGATATATGGTCTTCCATGTCATTGTGCTTTTCCAAGGGGAGCCATGACAGGCTATTTCGAACTGTTGCATTGCAACAAACAGTATTCTAATAATCCAACCATTTAAATAAAAAAGACGACAATGAAAATTAATGTATTCAGGACACAGTGCAAGGAAGGTGCGCGTGTCTTTTTTGACGGGGATATCACCTGTACGGGGACAGTAAGGAAGATTTCAAAGGACGGGAGTCGGGCGCTTGTGTGCTTTGACAACGGGGATGTGTCCTGGAAAGAGTATTTCATGATTGATTTTATTGAGGACTAGCCATGGAGAACAAGAGAAAAAATATTCTGATCCATCCGGATCATATAGAGGATCTGGATAAGAAATACAAGCGGCTGGAGGAAAACAGAAAGGAGCCGGTAAGGACAGGTTATACATCTATATGCCGTCTTCGGAATACCAGACTGCACAGGGACATTCTTTTCAGACGGATGTTTGTCCGTGACAAAATGCCCACCGGAGCTTTTATAATATTTAAAGAACTGGGGAAGGACAGCGTCATGCTCCAGCCATGCAAGCCTGAATGGATGAACCGGACACATATCAATCATGTGGGAGGACGTTTCCTCGGATGTCTTCGCTTCTTTTCCAGCTATGCTGATTTGGATACGACACCGCCAAGCCAGATATTGTATGATCTGAAAATAGATCCGCTGGTAACCTCATACACTTTCCGACTTGAGGAATGGAAAGTGCAGGACGAGCATGACGGTGAGACGGTAGCGTACAAACTGATACCGTTGTTTCCGCTATGAAACTGGCAAACATACCGTCAGATATTAAAAGAACAGCACGGGAACTTAAGATTCCCGTGCTTCAGCATCATATATATGTTAATGGCAGGCATAAGCATGTGACTATAAGTAAAAAATGTGTTCGGAAAGCCGGATTGACGGAAAAATACTCTGTACAGATCGTTGTGCTGGGGGAAGTGAGGGCATATATGATATTCTCTTATGATCCGTTGTGTGAGAACCGTCCCCATCTTCTTTTTCTTCCCTCATCTTGTGAGATTCATAGTCCGTATGTGACACGTGCTTTGCAAAGAATCGGGGGTGGGAATGAGATATGCAGGTTGCGCTTTCATGGGAAGCCGGTTTTTCTGAAAGGCAAGGACGGTACTGTCGTGACCGTTGTGTGGCGGATCTCGACATCTCCGGTAAGGGATATAGCCTCAACTGTTCAGAATATACAGAACAGGAACATGTAAGTTGTTATATTTGTGATGTTTATTATTCATTTTATAAAAAAGAAGTATTATGACGGAGAAACAAATATCTTTCTCGGGACTTAACCTGACACCTTATTCCGATATTTCTCCTGACGGGCAGCTTTCCGCATCTGTCGGGCTGGAGATTCATGACGGCAGTATCAGGCCTTCTGTTCTTGCCGGAGAGAAATATATCCTTCCACAAAGTCATAACTCCGCTAAACTGTTATATATACATTCCGCTACGTCATATTCACATTTTATTTTTCAAGACGGTCTGTCATTATATTGGGCTGATGTGAATAATAAGGGGGAATTGTCACTTACATTGCTGGATGAGTCTATACCTGCCAGGTCATTGTTGTCGGTAGGAAACACGCTTGTCGCCTTTGCTGAGGACGGGATGCATTATTTCTTATGGAAAAATGGAAACTACAAATATCTGGGGCAGAAACCTCCGGAACCACTTTTGGTGTTTTCCTTGCATTCAACTGTAAGAAGAAGCGGAGAATTTGAACTGTACAAGAAGGAACAGATGTGGATTAATGGGGATAAATGGCAGATAAAAGATGAATATGTACAGGGGATATCCACAAAAGTACATGCTGAGATAAACAAGTATATAGCAGAACAGCAAGAAGACGGATATTTCATTTTCCCTTTTTTTGTACGTTATGCATACCGCCTTTATGACGGTTCTGTCATCATGCAGTCCGCACCTGTGCTTATGTTGCCTAATGACTCCGGTGCACCGGTGGTAGTCAGTAAAATTGAGCGGCTGAGTCAGGTGATTTTTACCGGCATTGGTTATATATCCTCATTCTGCTCATGGCTTTCATACGCATGTGCCAACAATGACAAGGAGGCGATACAGGAGTGGGGGGATATTATAAAAGGAGTGGATATTTTTATATCCTCCCAATTCTATACATTTTATACGGACGGTGAAATAGACATGAGTCAGAGTCTGTTGAAAGATCTTCCCCAAGGCAAGAGCAACACATACGGATATATTATGGATGATTTGTCAGAGTACTCCTATCCACCAAGGCCTTTTAGCGAGGCTTATGATAGAAAGTTTGGAAACGAGGCTGCTGCTACATATGCATGGGGCATGGAAGTACGTAATGAGTTCAAGGAGGAAATATGTAACGCCTCCCTCTTTTATCATGTGAAGACTCTGGAACTGGACGAACTTTCCAGCGACATCCGCTATCTGTTTGGTGCGGAAGGGGACATGGATCATATTTTGAGCAATTTGGAACTTAGGGAGACATTGACAGATGATTATATGACACACGATATCATCATTCCTGACTTTTCCACGACATATAACAGCCGTCTGCATATTGCAAATGTGAAAAGAACTTTTTTCAAGGGATTCAATCCCATGTGTATATCACAATTCCTAGGTCGTGGGGATTCTTCGGTTTCAATATATACGTATATACATGGGAGCAACGGGGATGTTGTAGTCAAAAGTGATACGGAAGTTTTGGAACAGATACTTCCTGTATATCTGTTTTATCCTGATACAGATGCGTATAAAATGGTGATTGTGGTCGGTTCCATGGTGTTTGAGTATCCTTTGGCGGAACATCCGACTTTAAATGGGGCGTATTTTTGTAGCTTGTTAAAAAATACAAATGAATCGTCGGCATCCGTACCGTCCGTTACACCCTTGCAGTCTGAGGAACTGAGCAACAAGATGTTTGTTTCGGAAGTGGGAAACCCTTTTTATTTCCCATTGAATGGAGTTTATACAATAGGGAACGGTGACATTTATGCAATGTGTCCGGTTACTACAGCCATATCACAGGGACAGTTCGGACAATTCCCCATGCTACTGTTCTGTTCTGACGGAAATTATGCGATGAGCGTCAATTCTGAAGGGTTTTATTCAACCATTTCTCCGATACAGAGAGACGTATGCCTGAATTCCAGATCAATCACACAGATGGATTCGGAAGTGTTGTTCATTTCATCCAGAGGTGTTATGATCACAAATGGGGCTTCCATAGATTGTATATCACAGGCGTTGCAGGGAGTTTTCGAACCTGTGCCGGAAGAAATTGGAACAAATATGAAAATGATTGACAAACCTCCTATTGAACTGATCAAGACAGCCATGATAGCCTATGATTATGCGAACCAGCGGATTATTTTTATGCTGAAGGATATGGATACGTCTTTTGTGCTTTCTCTTCCTGAAAACAGATGGAACACGGCCGTGTTTGGACGTGTTAAATCTGTTGTCAATATATTTCCATATTCGTATGTGCATATTGAAGACAGGATTGTCCGGCTCACAGATATATATGATTATTCCTCCGAGGTGATAAATAAAGGGATTGTTGTTACAAGAGCGTTGAAACTGGATACTTTGCAGTTAAAACGGCTTATGGATATGTCGGTACAAGGCATCTTTTCAGGTAAGCAGAAAATGATACTGTTTGCTTCACAGGATGGAAAGAAATGGTATAAGATAGGGGAAACGCAGGCCAGACGTGTGGGAGCGATAAGAGGAAGGTATTTCAAATACTACCGCATTGCGTTGGAAACAGCACTGACAGCTAAAGAGAACATATCAGGAATACGGCTGATATATGATATCATGCCTGAAAAACGACTAAGATAACGACTTATGAAACAAAAAGGTAAAGTCTTGACAGTATTCCGTCTTGAGGGAGGAAGCGGACAGGAAGCGCAAAGAGAGGAAATCGGGAATAGCAGGAGAGGGGGCGTTGGCCTTCCGTCTTATTTACCGGGAGGAGGTAATGACAACCAGTCTATTTTTGACAAGTCACTGGCAGCTGAAAGTTATGTTGATGCAGTTGATATATGCTCATCAACATTCAATTACCTATATAATTCCGCTTTCTCAGATAAGACAGGATGGGAGTTTTTCAATCTTTCAGATGATGCTTTGGGGGCATATACGGATTTGTATGAGTACCGGAAGTTGCTGCATATTAGCAATGGGGGAGTGTTACAGAAAAACAGCCTCATCAGGAAGCCGGAGAAACATAGGATATTTAATGAGAAGAAAGGAGAACTGACGGAAGAGAACATTTCTATAACTGTTGACTACACGGAAGAATATGATGCTTTGTTTCTTTCAGTGCGGTTCCTTTGTAAATCCTCAGGTGATCTTACAATAGGTTTTACGGATACACAGGGAGATTATGCGTTGAAGACGAAGCATATTGACCAATCGGAGGAATGGCAGGAATATGAACTTTCTGGGAAATGGGCCGGAATTGGTGATTTTTATTTGTCATTTACAGGATTGATAATCGTTGATATCTTGAGGTTGGCGGACAAAGCGTATGATGATCATCGTGAAGAGTTCAGGACATACCAGAGCCAGACCAAGCAGAATCTTGAGCTTATGGTGTCTGCTATAAACGAGTTGAAACGGATGAAATCAGAATATGACAAAAAATTTGAGGAAATATCAAAATCCTTGATCGAGATACGTGGTGAGATACCGGATGTAAGCGGCTTGGAAACCAGTTTGTCCGAACTGGAAAAACGTGTGTCCGCATTGGAAAAAGCCGGTTCCGGAGATGGCACATAGTCCGATCTTTCGGGACCGGCACCGTATCAACTCCAGTCCGTGGGTCTCCTGCCCATCAGTTTTATTCTTGAACGTAAGGCATCACGCAAACCCTCTATGTCACCGGTAAAGAAATTCGCGTATTCTTTCGCCTTTTCCGGAAGTTGGTTATTAAGGACAGCACTCATTACATAATCCACCATCATACGGTGTGCGCAACTTTTGATGGTTTCCGTCATGCTGATATTGAAACTTGCAGGCATGGAAAGCTTTAATTCATACATGCCGAAGTCACCAAAAAAGTAAGTCACCTCCGCTTTGCCGTCACTGCCTTCTATCTTTATCCTCTCGTTTGATGAAGGGATATACTCAAACTGCCCGGTACCGGTTACTTGACCAAGTACCTTGTCTGTTGATGTGCTTACCGTTACAGATACGTCTGTAATAACTCGGATGATGTAACTTTGTCCGGGTATAAGGCTGTAAGTTCCCAGTGATCCAGATGATATCGTTTCAGTACTTCGGTTCATTTCGTTGATTCTCTCAAGACGGTTGTCGTCTGTGTCCCGGCCTGTTATCAGATATTGCTGACAGACACGTTTCACCTCACCGAAAGCCTCCGTCATCGCTCTGGCCACAACCGGCTTTGTGGCCTCATCATCAGGTGTCATTACTTCTGATGCAGTTTCTTCTGTATCTTCGCTCTTTTGTAATGAGCGTCCTATCAGATTGCATTGCACCGCTACATCGTTTACTATCTGCTTTTTCAGCAGGCGTATCCAAATTTCTCTTTCTCTCATGGCTTGTATATTAAAGGATTATTATATCTGTCTCTTAATATAACATCTGGACCGGATGGATTTTCTGTTGTAAGCACATCCATACCTGTGCAACCTATCCCTGTATAAAGGTTGTCTCTATTGCGCTGTTCGTAGTCAGCATTTCCGGACTGGCTCTGTTGCAACTCATAGTCATTATTATTGCGCTGTTCGTAGTCAGCATTTCCGGACTGGCTCTGTTGCAACTCATAGTCATTATTATTGCGCTGTTCGTAGTCGGCTTCTGGTACGATGAATTCTGATCGTTGGTTTAGGGCGGATGCTATTTTTTTCAAGTATCCGGATGCACTGGTCCTGTATCCTTCACAAAGTTCTTTATCCGTTGTAGGCTCCAGCCATGCGGCTGCAAGATAATGTGAAGCATACAATCTCATTGCCGTGCGTATCATGTCCGTGATACCTTCATCCATGCGTATGAAGTTTTTGAATTCAATGATAATTTCATTCCCGGAAGAGGTCATGTTTATATCATTACTGTCTTTAATCTTGCGCCGAAGCTCGCCTTCCGCTTCATTTACTGCGGCGGTAAGATAAAGATCCAGTACAGCTTCATTGTCTTCTGTTGCTGCTATATCTGGATAATTACCGCCGGCTTTTCCTGCCCGGGCTGTAAGCGCAATGACATATTTGAATATTTCCGGTTTGTTTATGGATGTTTTCATAAGTCTTAACTGTTGCAAAGTGCATATTCTTTGGTCATTTTCTTATAATTGTCAAATGCTTTTTCAAATTCTTTCTTCTCATCTATCTTCTGTGAGTTCCATGGAATGAAGGAAGCGATGGATTCGAGTGCGTATTTCCAGTTCCCCTTGAAGCAGATGGCACGGTCGTCTAAATATATGTCGGCTATGGGCTTTCCGGAATTGCTGCCTTTAGGCTGATCCGGGTTTTCGTTTATGTAATCATAAGTGATGTGATTGTCATTCAGGTATTTCTTTAATTTGGAACTGGCGGTGCGTGTTGTGAAAATGATGATTGTGAATCCTTTCTTTTTTAGGACTTCCATGGCACTTTGTACACCATCAATCGGATCACCGAAGATGTCATTACCTTTAAATCCGTCGTATTGTGCTATGACTCCGTCAAAATCCACACATATTGTTTTCTTTTCCATATAAAAAACGATTAATAGTACAAATATAATCTCATCTGCCGTATCTGCTTTGATATAATGCTGACTGCATTATATACATTCGTCCAGTTCTTATTAAGCTATTTTTGTCGTAAAAGAATAATGAACATGCGCGATAACGAACAAATATCTGACTCCTTGCTTTACGGGCATCGAAAATTCGACGGACAGCGGCGGGCCGAGAGATGGCTGCATGTAGCCTATAATGCATATTGCCGTCTTGCTCCTTTCAGAAAGATGCGTGCCGAATGCAAATCGTATGCCTACGGAAAACAGTATGAGAGGCAGATTGTTTACAACGGGCGGCATATAACGAAGGAGCAATATCTTAAGGAGAAGGGTATACCTGCATTGCAGACCAACATATTGGGTAAGATCAAACGGGTCGTACAAGGGCAGTTCAGAATGAACGATACCGCGCCGGTATGCAATGCTGTTGATCCGGAGGAGAAGGAATATGCGGACATTATGTCAGCCTTACTCCGGCAGAACATGAAGCTCAACAGGCGTTCAGAACTGGATGCGCGTACTTTTGAGGAATATCTTATATCCGGTCTGCCTATATATAAAATTTCATGGGCTTATCGTCGTGGAAAACTGGACGTGTTCACTGATTATGTGAATCCGAACTTTGTATTCTTTCCCGACAGTCTTGATTTCAATCTTGCAGACATACGGTTTTGTGGTCTCCTTCATGATCTTGACTTCTCCGAGGTGCTTGCTTTGTTCTCACATTCGGATTCTGATGATATAAAGTTGAAGGAGATATATAACCATTGTCTTGATAATGAATATATCGCCTCGCAGTTCAGCCGTGACACACGCACGTCACAGATTGAATCTACCGATTTCTACTATCCTTCGGAGTTCGGAAAATGCCGTGTTATTGAATTATGGACGAAGGAGAGGCGGAAGGCCTGGTTTTGTAACGATCCCTTGGAGAGTGAGCCTTATTTTGTTCCTTATGATCAGAAAGAGAGCATTAAGGAAATAAACCGTAGCCGTCTTGAACTTAATATAAAACGTAATCCTGATGGATCCCCCATGCTAGATACGGACGGGGCTCCCGTTACATTCATGGATCCGGATAAATATGCGGCCGAGAATCTGATCACTTATGAACGGAGAATCGAGACGTATTGGTATTACCGTTATCTTTCCCCGGACGGATTTGTGCTGGAGGAAGGACAAAGTCCGTATTGGAATGGATCCGAATCTTTCCATCCGTTTGTGTTCAAACCATATCCTTATATTGACGGAGAATTTCATCCGTTCATATCTGAAATTATCCCGTCTCAGGAATATTTCAATTACTACATGGTAGCCCTTGATTTTTATATTCGTAATGCGGCCAAGGGTGTGTTGATGATAGATGAACAGTCCTTGTCTGACAACATGAGTATAGAGGATATAGCGGAGCAGTATGTGAAGAGTAACGGTGTAATATTATATACAAGCAAAAGATCTGGCAATGCCCCTGATACAAAGACCGCATCATCCATCCCGGGAGGATTCGACTATATCATACAACTGTCACGTTCCATGGTGGAGGACGTGTCAGGAGTCCAAGCGGCACTACAAGGTAAATCGGGAAGTTCTGAGAGCGGTGTGCTTTATCAGGCAAAGGCCGCACAGGCCTCATCATCCATACTGGATCTTATAAATACATTCAATTCATTTCTTACTGAAGTGGCATATAAGGTAGTAAAGGTGATGCAGTGTTTCTATACAGGCCCGAAAGCGGTCAATGTTGCCGGTGAATCCATTCCCTATAATATGGATACAATGTATGATATTGACATTGATATCTCAATTAGCGAGGATAGCGACAGCCCGGTATACAGGGCGTTGACAAACCAGCTTTTAATGGTACAGGCTGAGAAGGGGCTTATACCGTTCAAGGCGGCATTGGAAGCCGGTAACTTCCCGAATTCCAGTAAGATTATAGCGGTACTGGAAAGATATGAGAAACAGTTACAGGAGCAGCAGGCGGCGCAACAGATGATGTCGTAAGTAGTGATTGGAAATTTTAATATTTCTTATTAATGATGGATTATACAACAATTAAACTGGTGGTTGTAAGTATTAAAAGTTAGTATAAATAATAAAGTAATGAGAGATGTAATCTACAATTTTATCAACGAGCACATGATGATACACATTGTGCTTATAGCCTTGTGTATTGCGGCTACAATGGGGGCGATGTTAGTAGACCTTATCACGGGAGTAATGAAAGCCAAGCAACGGGGGGAGGCAAGAACATCCACGGGGTATAAGAAAACAGCCGTCAAAGCAAAGAAGTATTTCACCCCGTTCATAGAATTGTGCTTCATAGACCTGTTATGCTGTGTTGTTATCCCCTTCCCTGTTTTTTCAATGATTTGGACGGGATACTGCATTTTCTGTGAGTTTAAATCAGTTCGTGAAAAATCGTGGGAAAAAGCGGAGTTGCGCAAGGCAGAAAAGACAATGAGTGTGATTATCGAGAACAAGGATGATATTGCCAAGATCATGGCTCAGATACTATTTGACAACGAAAATAAAAAGGAGGATAAGAAATGAAGTTTTTCACGATTGCGGAATTATGCCGTAGTAACACGGCCGACCGCTTGGGAATAAACAACAGATGCAGACAGGAGCATGTGACTGCTCTGACTGCCTTGGTGGATAATGTGCTTGATCCGTTACGAGAATGGTATGGCAAGCCTATAACAGTAAACAGTGGTTATCGCTGTCCTGAACTTAATGTGGCTGTCAAGGGAAGCAAGACCTCGCAGCACATGAAGGGGGAAGCTGCCGATATCGACACTGGGGACAGACAGCAAAACAAGCTGTTGTTTGAGTATATCCGGAAGTATCTTCCCTATGACCAACTCATTGATGAGTCTAACTTTGCTTGGGTACACGTCAGTTACCGGGCTGATGGGGATAACAGGAAACAAGTGCTAAGTTTATGAAACGGAGAATTTATATATGGATAACGATAGCGATAATGATTTTGCTTATCTTTTCATGTAAGACTAGATATGTTCCTGTAGAGATTAAGACAACGGAAACAGTGGAAGTACATGATACCACTATAACAGAGAGATTGGTACCATATAAAGATAGTATTGCAGTACGTGATACAACATCTTTCCTGTCCAATCCTTATGCATATAGCTGGGCTCGATATTCAGGTGGAATATTGCAACATTCGTTGGGAATATGGCCAAATTCGGTACTTATAGTAACTGTTCCTCATTATATGACGGTAACCAAGCGAATCGAAGTGCCTAAGATTGTAGAGGTAGAGAAGAAATTAAACTGGTGGCAAAAAACAAAAATAGAGATAGGTGGATGGTCTATGATAATGAATATATTGCTTGTGTCTATGATAATTGTCAGAAGGTTAAGAAAGAAAGGAGGTGCCCGTAATTTATAGATTGTATTTTTTCAATTCTGTCTTTCGTTATAACAAAAACCTTCGGCGGTCCGGATTGTAAGAAAAGGACCGCACGCTCCTTATCAGGTAGAAGTCGCTAAGGAGAAACAATACGTCGGAACAAGAATTGTTTTGCGGTCCCAGACTGCTTAACAATTTTCCGACGTATTTTGTTTATCCAAACAGTGATTATATGAAAAGTGATGAAATATATAAGGATGTATTGCAGGTTGTCGCTTCAGTGACGGGAATATCTGAAACAGGTATTATACATAGCAATAAAGAGGAGTGTGCGAACGCCAGATATCTTCTTGTGCGTTATTTAGCCAAGATTTTCTCTGATACGGAGATAGCGTCATTGACTAACAGGACCAAACAGGCTGTCGGATCGATGCGGCGGAATGCTAAAAAACAAGGGGTATGGATTGTGGAAAACAATTGGAAAGAAATAGTAAATAAATTGGAAAATAAATATTTTATTTGCAAGTAACTTATTCCGTAATTTGCCTTTGCGGTCAATATTGACCGTGATATGTAAAATCATGATTATGGATAATGTAACAGGAATGAGCATCCAGGAATACGCCGCAATGCGTGAGTTGGAGTGCGAACACAAAAAGGGATGGGGCGCTACCGCCGCTATCTGGGTTATCGCTGCTGTGATTGTTATTGCCTTCTTCGTGTACAGTTGGCATAATAACTGTAATGAAAAAGTACAATTTGCAGTAGGGTTGGCTAATCTGACAGGACGGGTTAACTGTATGGAACCTGATGTTCGTTGGGCTGGGCAGCAGTTGTATGCTGCTAATGGTGCAATTTCCGCTACCGTTCAGGGAGTGGGCGACATGAAGGCCAATTTCGGTGAGCAGCTGTTCCAGTTGAACAAGGAAGTCTTCTACAATGACGGTTGTGGCTGTGGCCGTGGCAGAAACGGAGGTTGTGGCGGTTGTGGAAACCGTGAGTTCCGACAGACATCTACATATAACTTGGCCAGTACCAATGTTACGGTGGATGAAACTTGCCGCAATTGATTTCGTGAGGGTGGGGATTCCACCCTCATTTATTATTAATCGTAAAAAAGCTGGACTATGTTTAAATCAAGAATAGAAATTAGGGAGTTTGCGGTAAGACAGGCTGTTGAGTTGCTCGGCACTGGTAGTCCTCAAAAGGATATTGTCGCAAAAGCTAGAGATATTGAAGCCTATATAATAGGAGAGGCCGATTTGCCGGAAGTTTACAATGATACGGAAGCCATCAACGGTATTATGGGAAGAGCGATGCAGATGCTGCAAGGCATATCCTGTTCGGAAATTCCGGTAGAGGATAAACCTGCCAAAAAGAAATAAGAGATGGGGGTGTCCATGTTTCAGTCAAAGAAACCGCAGACAGAGTTGAAGTTTACGACACGTGCGGAAGCGTTCAGTTACATGCTTATGTATATGACTGAGGAAAAACATGCGGATCCGCTGGAGGCAGCGCAGAAAGCCAATGAATTTGCAGACATCTTCGCCAAGAACATGGGTATCCCTCTTAAAATAGAGCCGGAACCACAGGGTGTCGATAAATACCTGTCAATGGCTACCAAGATTGCTAATTATATAGAAGAACATCCTAAGGTGGTTGAATACGGCGTTCCGGCTTTGACATTCGTTGCCGGTCTGTTCACTGGGAAAAAAGTGGAGCAGGCCAATGATAACATGTATGGGCAGCGTCCGGTACCGCCTCAACCGCAGGAAGAAATAGATTTTGATAAAATACCTGATTGATTATGGCATTAAGGAAATTATATATTGTGGTGGATTGCGAGAACGACGAGCAGAAGGAAGCTGTTCAGACCGCATTCAACGAATTGTCTAATACGCGGGCTTTGACCAGCCGGACGGTTATCAGCATGTATCCGTTTTTCAAAAAACATCGTGATGATCTGTTTGAGCTGTTCAATATGGTCAAGACAGGCGGTGTCAAATCGTTGTTGTCTGTAAGAGGTGGAACATTGATTAATAACTTGAGAAAGGGTTGATTATGAGAGTGGAAGGCAAATGTATAGGTGATTGCAGCAAATGCCAGTTGCTGGCAAATGGTGAGGTGGATATGATTCCGTGCATTCTTGACCAGATTTTTATCCGGACAAGGAAAATCGAGAAAGAAAACGCTTTTATCAGGAGAAGTCTTGATTCCATGATGCAGGACAGAAATACAATCCAACTTGCCGGTTTGAGTGATAACGAAGATAAAACAGATTGATTATGAAGTATACATTCAAAGAAATGTTGGACGATGCGAAAAGGGCGGGTCTGACAAGTGACAAGGTCATGATGCGCAGTGCGGAAAGCATGAGCGAGCTTCTGTGCCTTGTGAAGGAAGAACATCCGGAACTGTACTGGAAATTTATGCGTGAGCAACATGGAATCATGTATGGTAATCATTACAATGAAGCTTTTGCGATGTTTGATGTCGGCATGATGAGGTACATTGATAGGGATGGAAAGAAATGTGAGGGTGCGCACTGGACGGCGGAACAGATAGAGGCAAGTACCCGGATGATGGGATTTCCGGCTGGAACTACGAAATGGGACAAGTATGTAGCGTTCAATGCCTTTTATTCCGATCTTTGCACAGTTTATAATGATGAACAGATCATTAAAGGTGCTCATAAGTTCTATTTTGAGGATCAGGACTGGGGGGACACAACAAAGATTTGGGATTATGTGTATTGCAAGAATGCAATGGTCTGATTCTTTGTAACAGACGGTTTGTGCTTATCAAAAACCGAACCGTCTGTTTTTGATAAGCACTATGATTCCAGTTTTTCCCGTATTTCCTTCAGAAGCCGGAAAGAGCCTGCCATCTTGTAATTCCCAAGATTCTGTTCTGCCTGCATTATAAGGCTTTCTACTGTCAGAGGGAGGTCGGGAGAAAATGAGGATTTGTTGATTTGCAATGTTTTAGGTAATTCTCTCGTATTAAACCATTCCACCATTTCCCTTAATTCTTCCTCTGAGTAAGCTTCATGTGTTTTTGCATTTTTCATAATGATCTTGTTTTTGATTTCCGCAAAGATAGTGATTTGAAAGCAAATCGCAACAGGAAAGCCGCAACAATAAACGCTTCTTCATTCTGCCAAATTCCTGCCAAATGTTGCCAAGTATGCCAGATATGCTAGATACTGACACAATTGGTGTATGTTGTTGATGTGTTTCTTGCGCCACTTATATAATAGCCTCATCTTTGCCATACTGAGAAAAATTTATTGTTTAATTTTTGGGGCTTTATAGAAAAAGAATGTATATTTGCAATACCTTACATAATATCCAATGGCGAGCGGAAGCCTGCCCAAACATATTGCAGGCATTTTTTATGCTTGTTTGTAAAGCGTTGCAATATATACTTATTGCGGCTGTCACCCCCGTGTGGAGAAGTTAATGCTCTCCCTGCCTTTGGATAGGTGTAAGGTAACGGGACAGGGCAGCCGTTTTTTACTTGCCTATAATGCCATTAAAACCTTATATATCCATGGCAGATTTAGTATTTCAAAACAGTAATGGTAATGATGTTACTACTTCTTTAATCGTTGCACAAGTGTTCGGGAAAGAACACAAAAATGTAGTGAGAGATATTGAAAACCTCTCATGTTCAGAAAATTTTAATCGGCTCAATTTTGAGCGCATTACCTACAAGGATGCACGAAACAGAGAACAGACCGCATACGAAATGACCAAAGACGGTTTCAGCTTCCTTGTCATGGGGTACACGGGCACAAAAGCTGGAGAGTTCAAGGAAAGGTTCATCAACGAGTTCAACAGACGGGAATTCTTGCTAAAGGATGATGATTACATTTTAATGCGTTCCCAGCAGATTCTACAAAAACGTTTGGAAGCGTCTGAAGAAAAAATCAAACAACTTGAATCCCAAGCCGAACAGCAGCAGGAAACTATCGAACTCCAACAGAAAGAACTTACACAATCCGCTCCGAAAGTCAGCTACTACGACAACCACTTGCAAAGCGTGAACGCTCTTACCACAACTCAAATAGCAAAAGAGATAGGTATGTCGGCAGAGAAACTGAATAACAAACTGAAAGAACTTGGAATACAGTTCAAGCAGTCTGGGCAATGGCTTCTTAAATCGCCCTACGACAAATGGGGTATGCACGAAACGAGAACCAATATTTTCACAAGTGAAAGAGGTAATACCCATACCAACACGTATACGGTCTGGACGCAGCGAGGTAGGCGATTTATCATAGCCCTATATGAAAATGATTGGAGCGTGAAGAAAGCTATCAAGCAAATAAAAGGTGAGCTGAATCCAGCCGCGTAATTTGAATTTTACTTATTAATTAATCCAATGTATTCCCCGTCTTGCTTATGGCAGCGGGATGGTTCGTCACACCCCTAATAGTTGTGATTTGCAACCGTTACAATTAATTTAAAATGAATTTTATTATGAACAACAAGGATATTGAGGAAATGAAGAAACTGGTTCTTATGGTGCTGGAGGAGAACAGGATATTGCGTGAGATGCTTGCCAAGGAGTGGGAGCGGGGAGGATGTCATGCTCCCATGACTTTGAGCAAAGGAGGAAAGTGAACGGGAGCCGGCTGTTAACAGCCGGCTTTTTATTCTGTATTACTTGTAGAAGATTCAGGAGTGTGTGAACGTATCAAGGATCTAGCTATTGCAAATTCAGATTCCGCACCGGCATTTTCATTTATTGAAATATGATAGAGACCGGCTGCATAATATGCCAATGCTCCTGCATATTTGTTATGAAGGTTGATTTCTCCGTTTTCTGAGATTGAAGGAGTTGGAATATACCTGAGACTGTATCCCCCCTGTTCTTTTACTGCATGGGCAATGATTGACCTCATGGTATCGTTGGTGATGAATGCTACCGGTATTGAGGGACCATTACCTACACCGGGAGCTGATGAATATTGTGCGCTGTATAGTGGCGAATTGTCCGGATATAACATAGTGACCGGATATCTCCACCCAGTCAGGTTCACACTGACAAGCCTGATATAGTCCGCAGGTATTTTTATGTAGGCAAAAAACAAACCGTCAGGACGTTTCTCGAATGAGATTGAGGATGAATCTGTCATTTCCGAAGCTTCGGCCATCACCCCTTCGTCATTCATCAGTGCGAGTAGTGCGAGTCTGATGAACTCTTTTAATGCCTCATCGGTCTCAATCGTGAAACTGTCTTCTTCTGTCGCACTCTCATTGATGATTGTGCGTAAAGTCTTTAGTATATCTTTGACAGGTATCATGAGGCTTAGTCTAATGGATAATTGGGAAATTGTATGCCGTGTTCTTTGCATAATGAGGACAGAGCCTCCTTATTTCCACATTGCGAGCGCGGTACTTTGAATCTGACCTCAAAAAAATCCTTCGCTTCAAGGAATGAGGTCACATTTTCAATATCCTCTTGTATGTCTCTGTCTTCTTGAATGCCTTTTTCTTTGGTCGGTTCTGCGCTTTCGGATTCTTTTTCTTCCTGGTTGGAAGATGCCGGAGGAATATAGGTGCACATCCGCTTTCCAAGGATGCTGTATCTTTGTTTTACCTCTGTTTTCTGTAATACGGAATTTACGTCATTTTCGTCATGTATTACATCTTCATCTTCTTCTATTGTTTCGGTAATGCGTCCTTCCCGATACCATTTGTGCGCCCTGATTTTCTCAGCCAGTTCTCTATCCGTTGTATGATAGGTTGATTTGCCACGGAAAAAAGCGGAGAAGTTGACGTACATCATCCGTCCGCAGTGAATGACTGCAAATGACAGTGAGGAGTTCGCAACAAATTTATAAAGTTTCTTCATACATTTATAATAATGATGAGGTGGATTTCTCCACCTCTGATGATGATTAAGTTCTATTATGCAGCCTGGGATTCAGGGACCGGAATCTCAACATATTCCGGAATGGACAGACGCGCGTGGGCATCTGGGAATCCGAGCGTCCAGCAGGAGAACTCTTGCATGACAACAGCGTCACTGTTACTGATGAACAGTTCCTTCAGGTTGTATGTGCTACGCTCCCAGTTTTGGAATACCCATTTGTCAAGATATTCAGGATCGAGAGAGAAGCCTCTTCCATTGAATCCCCAAGCGTTGAACAGGTCATGGCGGTAAAACAGAAGTTTTGTTCCCATGCTTTCGAATGACTGGAAGTCAAGTCTCCATTTGTTGTAGTCACGTTCCGGTTCGAAGATGCGTGTGCGGTTGTTGGTTTTGATCTTGCATAATGCTGCATAGATAGTATTGTCAACAAACACAAGTTTTGTTCGGCTTCCATTACCGGCACCTTCAATGATGCGTCCTACAAGGTCTACAAGCTCGTCCTCCGAGATTACATATTGCTGCACATATTTTCCTTCTTCCACCACAGGATTTCCGGCAGAGTCAAGCACTTTCTCCCAATGTCCGATTTCAAGGTCTTTTCCGGCGCGGTACCAGATACCTTCGCAAGTATATACATTGCCTTGTCCGTTCACCGCATGTTTGCTCTTGATTCCGAACAGTCCGGAGGCTTCCATACCGATACGCATGTCTTCCATTGCCATCCGTTCCACACGTGTGAATGACCATTCCACCTCGGTCTTACTCAACCGGTCATAGATAGTCTGCTCTACCTGCATGATAAAACGCTGGCAATATTGTTCGTCCGGTGATGGAAGCTGGTAATACCTTCCTGTAGACACATCCTTTTCAGCGGCCGCGCGCCCCATTCTTAGAAGGACGGTACCCTTTGCAAGGGTCGGAATAAGATAAGGATTCTTATTGTTTGATTGTTTTCCGTTTACGGCATAGACAAGCGGAAGGTTGGTCTCACTGTTGATTGCGTGCACGCGCAGCATCAATGGGTGTTCAGGATCCACTTCATCGGTACCGGATTTGTAACCGGAAACAAACGTTCCGTCAGCGTTCAGGACAAGAAGCGTATCCATTGCGCCCACAATGTTATTATCCTCCAGTTCTATCGCTTTCGGAGTCTCGGTAGTCATGGCTTCAAGCTGCTTGGCAAGGGTAGCCCGTAGCGGACGCTGTCCGACACTGTAGTACTTGATTACGATGCTGTCCGATTTGTTTGTCGCCCCATGGCGCAGAATCTGATCAATAGGCGTGCCGGTAAACTTCATCTCGACAATTGTCTTGTCGATCTGCTTCACGTACCATTCCGCGTCCATGATTTTCTCGTTCTTTGTTACGGAACTTTCCCCGCCTACTACCTTTCCGCCATCCCCTAGATCCTGGACTGAGCCTCCGTCCGAAGCATCGGCGGCACATGCATAACCTCCCCCGGTCGCTCCGGCAAGGAACATGAGCAATACGGAAAAGAAAAATTTGAATGTTAATTTTAACTTTTTCATTGTTCTCGATTTGTTTTTAAATTTATAAATAAAAGTTGTGATATGAGCCTGAAAGCAATAGACGATTAAATACGTCTCTTCATGTCTTTATAACGTTGTAGGGTAGGATCCTCCACTTTTTCCTCACCTCCTCCGTTCCCGCCTCCTCCAAGGTCCGTCGGAGCTTTTTCCGCAAGATTCCTGTGTATAGCTCCCGGACGTGCGGTACGTCCCTGTTTACGTCCTTCCTCTCGGGCGGCTTCTATTTCCATGTCCATATTGAAGGCATGGATGATTCTTTTCCAGTCTTCCGCATCCAGTTCGTGCCGGATAATTTTATGAATGATACCGTCTGTATCCTGTGTTCCGTACAGCCATTCCAACATGGAAACTACATTCGCCTCATCAACATTGACCTGCCGCACAGCTTCTGTCAGTGCCTCATCTGTTTTGCGCAGCTTCTCTTCCGCATCTCTTTTTCTTTTTTCCTCATCGGCCGCCTCCTTTATCCGGGCAGCTTCTTTCTCTTTTGCTTTTTTGATGGCCTCTTCCGTTGTTGCAGCTTCCCTGATATCATCCCCGTAATTGGTTATCAGATATTCCACAAGAGAGAACGGTTCACCGTTCTCATCCATGCCGCTTGCCAGACCGGTCAGGATGCCGGCGGCTCTTGAATCTTCCGCAAGAACCTTGTTGAGGTTCTCTCTCTGTGATTCACTGTCGTCATAGCGTCTGAAAGAGTCATCAAGGAACTCGCCGACAGCGAGGTCGTCCTCAAGGTCGAGGTCCGGTTTTCTGGATGAAACAATGTCTCTCCATGATTTTCTTTCTTTTTTTTCTTCCATGATATGTCATTGTTGTCTTATACTGACAAATTTAGCAGTATTTGTTCAAGCCGGATTGATATAATGCAATCTACAGGAAGTACATTCGCTATCATTTAAACAGGAGGTCACATGAAGCACAAGGGAAATATCAGCGAAATACAATTGATAAGGAACAAGGAGATTGTACGTACATTCATCGAATTGAAAAAGACCTGTGCGTTCTCCTACTACAAGGATATATGCAAGGAGATTGCGGGCATGAAGGCGAAGCAGCATTATGTCAGTGAGGACCGGGCTTACGTGATCTTATACAGATATCTGACCGAAGGCAATATACCTGATTGCAGTCTGTATAAATATGAAATGTATTCCAGTCTGATCCGTTGTTGCCTTGATATCATGAAAAAGAAATCGGAAGCGAATCTCCGTCTTATCGTAAGACTTGCGATAGAGAGGCCTTCCGATTCATTCGGGATAAGTCCTGACCGCATACAGCATATTTTGTGGAAAGCTGGAATGAAATAGGTGTACCGCTATGAAAATGAGATATTCCATGGGGCTTTACTTGTGCATGGCCGTGTTATTGCCGTATCATGAATTCCTGTCAGGAAGTCACTGGCTTTATATGTTCGGACATTCCGGATGGCTTCATTATCTTCTGAACGGGATGGCATGGGCTTTTCTATGGAAGGTGATAACCCCCTGCACGGACGCTGGTCGCATGGATGTTCGCTGTCGGAATATCATTTTTTATTCCTTCCGGCAGTCCTGTGATCGGATGGAGTGTCATTATCTACTATTATACGGGCTTGTGCCTGTCCTCCATGGATGGGGGAAGGCGTAATAGGCTGTTTGCCATAACCGCTCTCGGTTTCTTTCTGCCGCATATTGCGGGTGGATATCATGCGGCTATGCTGGCGGCCGGATGGATATTGCGTAAACTGGAGGTTGGATGGCAAAGAACATTAAAATAAACCATATAGAAACTCTTTTCTCAGCTATTGTCATAAGGAATGCGGAGGAGATGATCCGCAGGAACCGTGAACGGGAAGCGGAACTGTTCAAGTCCTACAACCCGTTGACAGGGGAGAACGCTCCCGGAAAACGGAAGAGGATATATCTGGATGATTTTATAAATTCATCTGTTTTCCTTCCTATCGAGATGTTCTCCACCGGTTTTATCTATAAACTGGATCTTGCCGGAAGTATAGAGGAGTTCTGCTGGCAGACATACGGGGAATATAATGAGGATCTTCGTAATACTGTCATTCAGGAGTTTCTCCGTTACTGGGCCAAATACGACTTTTATTTCTATTGTTATGCGTATGCGCGTATCAAAAACAAAGAAGGAGGGGAGGATGTGCCTTTCCTGCTACGTCCGGCGCAGGTAAAGCTGGCTGAGACGTTTGAAAGGATGCGCCGTGCCGGCAAGCCTATCCGTGTCATATTGTTGAAGGCCCGCCAGTGGGGGGGATCCACATGCACACAGATATACATGTCATGGATACAGATAATGCATGTGAAGAGCTGGAACAGCATCATTGTCGGACATCAAGGGGACAGTGCGGCTGAAGTTAAGGATATGTATGTCAAGCTTATAACCCAACTTCCTGAATTCCTTTTTTATGAAGAAGGGGTGGAGTTTGACGGCTCTCTTCCGAAGATCAAGGGAGGAGGAACTTCCAACATAAGCCTTATACCTTCCCGGAACTGCAAAATCAAGACGGCAACTGCGATGAATCCGGAGGGTGCCCGTGGTGGTGATTCGGCCATGGCGCATTGTACGGAGGTGGCGTTTTGGCCTCAGACGGAAAAGATGGATCCGCAAAAACAGGTGAAATCATCCTGTTCGGGAATCCTGTACAAACCGTATACGATGATTGTGTATGAAAGCACGCCGAACGGGCAGAATTTCTACAAGGATGAATGGGATCGTGCCAATGGAACGGATGATCATGGGGAGAGACTGTCCGCATTCGAGCCGTTGTTTGTCGCATGGTGGGAGATAGAGGAATACCGTCTCGATCCGGAAGATATGCTGGAATGGGCCTGTACCCTGATAGAAAGGCGTAACGATAAGTCCGGAAACTGGGACTATATGTACTGGCTGTGGACTATTGGAGCGACATTGCAAGGCATCTACTGGTACAGGCAGAAGATGAAGGAGTATGCGGACATACAGGACATGCAGCAGGAGTATCCGTCCGATCCGGTGGAGGCATTCAAGTATTCCGGGCAGCTTGTATTTGACATTTACAAGGTAGAACAACTCAGAAGGTTCTGCCGTGAGCCGGTATTCCAGGGGGATATTTCCGGAAAATCCCCGAAAGGTGAACAGGCTGTCGAAGGGCTGAAACTGTTCAGGCGTAAGGGAGGGGAATTGAAAATATGGGAGATGCCAGACAAGACATGGAGGTTGGAAAACCGCTACTTTGTGTCAGTTGATATCGGGGGGAAATATAGGACGAGTGATTACTCTGTGATTACTGTGCTGGACCGCGCGGATATGATGGCCGATAGCGGAGTGCTCAATGAGGACGCTGGACCGCGTGTGGTGGCGGAATGGTACGGGCATACAGATCCGGACCTGCTTGCGATCAAATGTGCGCAGATTGCGTCATTCTATAACAATGCTCTGCTCATTGTCGAGAACAACACGGCGTACAGTAAGCTTAATGATGTAGACACGGACAACGTCAGCGAATTGTTCTTTCCCATTCTGATCCCTCTTTATGATAATGTATATGCGCATAATCGGAGCGAGTTGGAAAAAAGGAGCCAGAAAGAAACCAGATGGGGATTCAATACCAACCGTAATACAAAAGTGGCCATTATTAAGTATATGGAACAGTGTGTGCGTGACAAACTGTGGATAGAGCGTGAAACCGGAATGATAAAGGAATTGGGATGGTACATGAAATATCCGAACGGCAAATACGGCGCGCTTGCGGGGAAGCATGATGATCGGGTAATGAGCAGGGCAATAGGATTATACGTGAGCCGTTTTGAATGGGACAGATATCCGGTGAGGGTGTTGCCCACTATGGAAGAGAAAATGAATAACATGAAACGCCTCAACAGGTCGGCGACGGGTGCGGAGGCTATATTATATAAAAATTAGTAACATTATGGGAAAAATTAAGTTGTTTTTGAAGGCGATAAAAAGCCTTGTGCGGAAACGCAGGATCGCAAGTCTGTGGAAGTCCAGCTTGTTATTGAAAAAGGCGATAGAAGAGGCTGAGGAAAAGAATAAACAGGACGGAAGGCGTTATTTTGTCATATGGGATCCTGCACAACAGAAGCTCATCTCTATCACTTATGATTATTATAAGGACAGGTGGGACAGTTATAAATATCTTCTTCATCGGGGAAGGTTTCGTATGCGAATGAACCGAGGGCAGTTGAAAGAGATGTGCTTTTATTACACGAAAAGCAAGAACGGCTTACCTTCCTGTCAGGACGGGGAAAGAAAGGAGAAAATGATAGAATGGCAGAATTATTATCATCGTCTGCTGGTTAGTGACAGGATTCGTGTTATTTCTCGTTGCTGGAATTTAAAGTCATTATGGAAGAAGATAACTTTGCGCTCAAATAAAATAGCACATAGGTATTAGTTTAAGGTTTTAGGGGCTCGGGCTTGTGAAAGTCTGAGTTCCTATTATATACATTTCATTGTGAAGCTCTTGCTTATCTTTGAATAATAAAAAAATATATTTATATGGAAAGATTTGATTCTTGCTTTCATCCTTATCATGCATGTGATCCTCATCCGAATGAATATCATGAAAATATTCATTATACGCCTGATCAGATTAATGCATTGCTGGGGCTTATTCCTTATAAGGCGGACAGAGCCGAAGTCCCTAAAATGGAAACGTTGAACGATGTCAATTATATAGGTCATGTGGCAACTTCTGAAGCGTTGCCGGACAAGATGGAACAACCGTCATGGGCACTTGTCGGCAGTGTGAAGAAAACAAAGCCGTACTTCTACTATGTTGAAGGATTTGTTCCTAAAGGATATCGGGCCGGATGGAATGATTTGAGCGGTGTTCTGGGAACTTATGATCTCACAGTCGATAAGGTGAGCATCTTCGATTATAATCTGCTGACTGAATATAATGTAAGCCGTAATCATACCCAAGATACCCGGATATTCTCACATGATTGGAAGGAACAGAGATATTTCAGTGCATTTCCTGATTATGTTGAAGGGAAGAAATACAGACCCTGTGATCGTGTCAACATGCCGGGGTACACAAAAACGTCGTTTGTAGCACAACGAAGCACGTCCAAGGCCCCTTTTGTTGTAAAGAAGAGCAATGTGTTTACTTTTGAAGATGCCATAGCGCTTGTACCGGAGGAATACAGAATACCCGGCATGAAGGTCACGTTTGTTTCTGCTTACACCAATCAGGCTGAAACATGGTATTTTAAGGGAAATTCTGCTTCGCTTTGGAAAGACAAGAAAAGCTGGTGGAAGATTGATTTAGAGGCGGAGCGTAATGAGATTCATGCTGAAGAGGTATTCATTGAGAAGATGGAAGCACCGGAGATGGTGGCTGATAGGGCTATAGCGGATGAGAACGGCAACCGTATACCGGACACTTATCTTACACGCAAAGCTGTCAGACGTCACATTGAGGATACATTCAATGATATGTTCATTGATAATCCTCCTACCGTGATGGACGGGATGATAACGCCCGAGATGCTTAGTGAATCCACCAAACAGCTTATCGGTAACAAGAGCATAACCAATTTTGCGGATGATGAGGATATTACATCGGTTCACGGTCAACTGAAACTGGCTAATAAAAGGTATGATCCGAATAATTACTCAGGGAAGGGAAGATGTTATCTGCGCAAGAATCTTGTGGCAGGGCGAAATATTCTGACCCAGTCCATGATATGTTGGTCTGATACGATTTATGTCATACAGTATGATTATGATTTGGAGGGGAAAACTATCACTATTCCGTCAAAATGCACTTTAGATTTTCAAGGAGGGGGATTTAGTAATGGTACTGTCGTTGGCGACAATACCAAAATTGAAGCAGGATTGGAAAAGATATTTGGTGCTATAACAATAAATGGTAGCTGGGATGTGGCGGCAGCTTGTCCTGAGTGGTTTGGGGCACTTCCAGATGGAGTACATGATTGTACTGAATCTATACAGGATACCATTAATAATTTTGATATTGTTAAATTAAACAATGGAATTTATTTTATAGGTAATACGATTCAGGTAAGAAGTAATATTACTTTGTTTGGAGAAAAAGGTAAAACTATCATAAAATCTCCAACTACTAAGGAGTTTGATGTAAATGATTTACCAAATGCGAATACCCTTCCTTATATTTTTTACTCTGAAAAAGCTGTGAAAGTTCTATTTAGAGGGCTTTCTTTTATATTGGGGGATTACTATAATGGTATAGGTTTTAGGCAAAGTGTCAATGGGGATACGGATGAGTGGGACGCTAAAATATATGTAGAAAACTGCCATTTTGAGCATGGGTATAGAGCTGTAAGTATTGAAAGGACTTATAGAGAATGTAGAATAATAGATTCTATCTCATATTACGCATGCGGTGACTATGCTTTTTTTATGGAAGGAACTGATAATTCTATTCATAATAGTACGGTTGGGAGTTGTCAACAAGGAGGTATTTATTTATCTCAAAATTCAAGAATGTCTAATTGTAAAGTTTTTGTTGCCAATAAAGCCTGGAGATATAAATATGATGCTGTTACTCCTAGAAGTAAATACGCAGTTTATGTAAGTGGCAGTTATTGCAATGTAACAGGCTTGGATATTCAACAAAATTGTGCAAATGGTATTTATGTGGGAGGACATGATAATTATATTCAAGCTGTTCTGAATGCTAATGGGTATCAAAGAGATAAACAATCCTCAATATTATGTGCTAATGCCGTTTTGAAGTGTAGTAATAGTATATTAATATTTACTTCAACCACAGGCTTTTTAAATAGTTATGTATCTCATTATCTATATTCTGTAGGAAGCCCAGCTTATGCTGTTAAAGGTAATTATATAAATATAAATACGCATGATGAACCAGGAGAAGATACTCCTTATGTGTTAAGCAATTTTTCAGCTTTTAATAATATAATATTTAATGGAGCGAATATAACTAAATGCCATAATCTTCCTGAGGATTTTGTTAAAAACAACATTCATTCAGAAAATGTATCTAGGGGAGAAAGAATGTATGTTACAGTTGGTGCTGGTAAAGCGGTTTCTTTTGATTTGGATGTTACAACTTTTATCACACAATATACTGTTATACATCAGTATTTAACTTTTATAGTTAATCCGTCATTAGCAGTCGTAGATACGCCCTTGTATGAAGTTGGAAGATATAAATTAATAGTAAATGTTGACAACATAGATTATACTCTGAAAACCGATATGTTCCAAAACGGGTTAGTATCAATAGAATCTATTAAATATTTATACGATATAATACCGGATCCGAAGGATTCACAGTGTAAATTAAGATGGGAATTAGCAAATACAAGTAAATCCGCTATAAACTTGGCAATTGATTACCCTATAATTGAAATATATAAAAATAATACAGGTTATGGAAACAGTTATGAAACTAATATTATTCCGACGGATTTGAGTAAAGATTTTTGTAAGGATAAGAAGGGAATTTATGGGAAAGTTGCAGATAATACTTATGATATTAATTTGGGGATTATAAGGTTTAATAATGCAATTTCTGATTCTCCGGAATCTTATGAATACATTAAGATAACTAAAGTTCCGACAAGCGGTTTTCGTTTTTTATATTCGACATATAGGATATTAACCGAATATTCTTTGCTATATGTAGATAATAAATTGTATATACTATCTGATAGATACGATACTGGCAATGATTCTTTTTTAAATATAAGATGGATATTTGACCCTGTTTCTTATACATTAGACATTTGGATTAAAGTTTCTTCAAAATATGGCAAATTGATAGTGAGAGATACCAAATGGGCTACTCTTAACACTTATGAGTGGTTCCCTAAAAATACAGATCCATATCCGGTAGAGGCTGTTGATGCTGAATTTATTACCTCGGATATACTTACTTTGCCTGATACTTTAATTGGGATAAAAACCTATGATACGTTTGGAAATATATTAACTTGGTCTAAGTCTGATTGGTTAAATCCTGACGGAACTTTAGTGACAAAGGTTGTTTTCGCAAGTAAATTAAATGATTTTATTAAAAGTAATACTATATATAATATTATCAGATATATAGATTTAGAAGGAAAAACTCTTACTGTTCCTGATAATAGCGTGCTTAATTTTATTGGAGGTACTATTGGAAATGGAACTATAATTGGAAATAAAACTAAAGTCATAAATCTAAATGTTGATAGAATTGTTTTATCAGGGACTTGGTTTGATTCAGGAATTACTTCTAATAGACCTACTAATGTTTTAGTAGGATTTCAATATTTTGATAGTACATTGTCGAAACCTATATATTATAAAGGTAATAATGAGTGGGTTGACGCTACTGGGGCGACAGTATAATAACGATAATTAAAATAAAAGCCATGTTACAAGGATATCAAATAAGAATGCTAGAAGAGTATAAGCAACTTAATGACCGGGTAGAAAAGTTGGAGAAATTCATCAATGAATCTCCAGTGTTTTCTAAAATGGAAGTGCATAAACAAATACTTCAGCGTTGGCAACTGTCGGCAATGAAATCATATCGTGATGCCTTAAAGAGAAGATGTCTGGCAGAAGGATTTTCTCCGTTGACTGGGGATGGTCTGGAATAAATGTTAATTCTATAACTTTTTTAAAAAACATCATGGAAGATAACAACATACAAGATTCTTGCTGCAACAGCAAGTATGCAAGTATCAGGCAGATGGACAAGCTTGATGAAATGTTGGGAAGAAGATTCCCTTTCTATCCTCGTACAGTGATACAGGCGGTACATGACGGAAGAACCGGCGCGTCGTTGGAAGCGATACTGGCACAGTATAACAATATTTATGTGCAGTATCAGGGTACAGCGGGACGTACGAGAAATATTGTTCCGAAAGAAATGAGGCGTAAGGGGATCATCATATCATACGTGGATATGCAGGGGAATGCCATAACCGAGAAATGTGTGAATGATGCACAGAGGGACAACTTTCACTGGGGGCTTGATGTCAACTGGGTACGTGTGGACGAACTAACACTCTCTGGAGATATTTCCGTATCGGTAAAAGGCACATGGGTGATTAACGGTGAGGATACCGGCATAGCTGCTTTGGGGCCCAAAGGGGATAACGGACTTACCCCGTGGCTCAAAACGATAGATAACAAGCTTCACTTCTCCTATGATAACGAGACATGGGAGGTGTGCTCGGATTACATTGCAGCTTATTTCCGTTTTCAGGATAACAAATTCCAGATATCGCGGGATAACAAAACATGGTCAGATCTTAGCGGAGAAGTTACAAACAGTTTGTCTATTAAAGCCTATGTAACAGATAAATCACAATATCCTAATCCTAAGCAGGGTGATATGATTATGGTGGGACCTACCTATGCGGACGATGATACCGAACATACCAAGCCCATCTACCACCTGAATATTTATAATGCCGGCGGATGGGTGGATCACGGTCCGTTCCAGTCCATCAATGCCGGTGTGGTGCAGGAACTGGGGGATAGCGAAACAGAGGTTGTTAGTCAAAAAACTATATCATTTAATATACCTTATGATATTTCACTGTATCATACTAATATAGATGGAACAAATAAGTTTACATTAAGTGATGCAATATATAATATTCCAACAAGTATTAGGAGGCATGGTTCTGAAATTAGGTTTATTTCTAAATCAACTGATAGGTATGAAACTTGGAAATTTATTGCAAATAATGAAATAACAAATTCGGAATGGAATAAAGCAGGGAATTGGGTCAAGATTACAACTGATTTTGACATTTCTGTAACAGGAAATTTGAATGCTATTAATTCTCATGTACTTACTATTAGTGATTTAGAAAGATATTATTGGGAAAATGTGGATGGTAAAGCTGTTTTTTCCAGGTCAAATCCTAATATTCCTTTATATTCTTCAATAATAAAGTGTAAAACAGGTGATAAGTTCTATTTGCAGAATAATGGGGAGGGTAATGCAAAAAACTGGTTTAAAACATCTACTGATTTGAATATATTAGAAGAATCTGAAGCTGTAAAAGATTCATTTATTATAGAAATGGAAGAAGATGGTTATTTGATAGTAAATCATAATCAAAATAATGTTAATACATTATTCTTTTTGCTCAAAATAAAAAATACAGAAAATCTTTTTGTAGAAAAAGGTGTAGAATTGCAGACTATACTAACCTCTAATTGTTTTTTGAAAGATTATTACTTTATTCTTGAAAATGGTAAGACCTTATTTTGTAGACATAATATTCCGGGAGAAATTTCTACTATACTGTTTGAAGCCAAGAAAGACACAGCTATATATTCTAAATCCTGTGGCTTTTCCAGAGGTATTCCATTGATAGTATTAGACAGAGATAGAAATGTGATTTATTCAGAGCCTAATGATGATAATAGAAGAGCAACGTATTATAAGATGCCTGAAGATGGGTATATCATAGTGAATAATGCTGATGGCACAATTCCTGATAAATATATTAGAGTGCTTGATGATAAGCCATTTTATACTATAGATGATTTTAATAAGGGATATTGGGAGGTCAATCCAACCGTTGGTTTTATAAACACGTGGAGTAATCCAAATTTGAATATTCTCAATACTTGCATTCCGTGTAAGAAAGGAGATAAATTTAGAATCAGTACTTATGGATGGCAGGCTGCAAGACCTTATTATATAACAGATAATTCTAAAAATGTATTAGAAACAGGTCCAATGGTGTCATCTCTGTTTCAATCAGAGATTGAAATTACTCAAGATAATGCAACATTTCTTGTAGTAAATTATAGAGAATTTCCTAATGCCGGGAAGGTTTTTGTGGAAAGGTTAGATACAGTTTATACAAACAGAAATGTTAAGTATATCACTTGTTTGGGTGACTCATTAACAGTAGGATACCAAAGTGGAGTAACAACTTCATATCCTGAGGTTCTTAATTCTGCTTTAGGAAACAATTGGAAAATTATAAATGGAGGGTATGATGCTGATTCTATAGAGATGATACTTGGAAGACAAGGTTCTAACGTATTATTAAATAAAAATCAAATAGTACTTCCTGCAGATGGTTCTGGTGTTCAGATAGGAACACTGGGTGATAGTGGTATAATATCTGCTCTTACTCCTAACAATTCTCTTCCATTACAGAGATGGGCCTTTAAAGATATTACTAGGGGCTTAATAACTCCTGTAATGGTTAACAATGTTCCATGTAATCTCTTATTTACTGGTACATCATATAATGATAATAATGGTAGATATATGATGAGTCTTGTGACGCCTCAAAGTACTCCTGTTACTATACCAGCTAATAGTGTAGTATCAACAGCTTTGAGAACTGGCGTTGATAGTGATGTTCTTGTTATATGGATGGGAACTAATGGACTTACTGTTGGAGGTAGCTTCACTCCAGAGCAACTGGTAGATTACCATAATATGGCTATAAATTATGCTGCTACTAAAAAAAATATAATTATAGGGCTGCATACAGGAGATTTAAATAGCAGAAAAACGCAAGAAGAAGCCATGCAAAAAGCATTTGGACTTAGATATATTAATCTAAGAAAATATATGGTGGAACAAGGGTTGGTAGATGCTGGGTTGGAGCCTACTCAAGAAGACACTGAATTTATAAACCAAGGTAAATGTCCTCCTCAATTACTAATGGATGGAACTCATTTTACTACTATAGGGTACACTTTAGTAGGTAAACTTGTTTATCAGAGAGGAGTATCCTTGGGATATTGGTAATTGTTTTTAATACTATTTTTCCCCTTCAAAAAAGGGAGGCCCCTCCACCCTCCCTAATTACCTACCTCATATTGTCACCCTAAAAATCGTTAGTAACATTGTTCGAACCACTATGCTATTTCTTCCTGATGCTCGCGCACAAACTATAATGCCTTTCGGGTTATATATTTGATTGCAGGATTTATCCACCACTTGTTTTTAGAGTAAAAAGTCGCTGCTCTTTTCTTTAAAGACCTACAGATAGTATCGCAGCGATAGAAATACTACTGTAGTCTCTTTATAAGTCTTGCCATTGGCATTCTTTTTTAAAGAGTTATAGTCATAAGTTTAACGTCATTGACATATATGGACGATAAAGAAAGCATTGATAATGCAAATATAGCGAAAAGCTAGTTTCATTATTCCATGAAAATGAAACTTTCTATATCGTTTTTTATTTAACAATTCGAATCGGTACAATTCCATCGGTCCAAACAATATCATTTCCGTTCCATTTGAAGTGGATGGACTTTTTTCCTGATAGTTGATTTGCGGAAAAATAATATTCTTTTCTGAAATTGCAGTCATTTTCGTGAGTAACTGTTAGGTGAAGACTGTCTTTTTCTTGTCGTCTTTCAATATCGACTTTATAGGTGGATTTATCTTTTCTTGAAGAAGGGCGTATTACCCGTGTCCTTTCGATTGTTCCCATATTATATAAATTAATAGCCATATTTTATATAAGACATGCAAGATTTGGCATTGTCAAGTTCCGATTCCCAAAATATTCTATCAAACCCTAAAAATAAAGATGATTCTGCGGATTCTATAGCGTTTCTAGCCTGTGAGGCATATTTAATATCGTTTTCAATCCTTTCCTGTAGTTCTTCTATTTGTAGGGACATGTTCAGAATCGTAGAGTTCAGGTCAGTATTCTTGTTTTTTAGTCTGTCCACTTCTTCTCTAAGGTTGTAATTCTCCATTTCTAAATCTTCATATTTGCTTTTGCTGACACATGAACCTAAGAATAGGATTATGAATGTAAGTAATATTGATTGCTTCATAGTGTTAAAATTTAAAGATGAGACAAATATAGCGATTTGTTCATGAATGTAAAATATTTGCATGGAATTTTGTATCTTTGCATCGCACATAGCGATGTGCATCAGGATTTGGACGGTTCCGATATAGTTTCGGACCGTCTTTTTTTTGTTTTCACACAGGTTGGTCTTGTGTATGTTTATCCAATATGTGACAAGGGCGGCTGTCTTTCCCAGATTGCCGCCCTTCCTGTTCAATAATGATTAGTAATCAGGTATAACAAAGGTATACAAAGATATAAAACAATCTTATTAAAAACAATCGGTAATGTAAAATCTTGAGATTTACATTGTAAATTACAATTATATGCGTATTTTTGTGCAAAAAATATAAAGTATATGAAAAGGTTGGTTATAGCTTCATTGTTTCGGTTTCCTTTTTTGCGACAAATGCTGTGGGATGGATAGATGTTTAAGATACATGAAAACTATGAGTCTTTTTCTTGTTTTCTATGGGATGAAATATTACTTCCCTAGCTGGATATATGTTTGTTATACCATATATAAAGAATCTGAATAATGTGATTGGTTTGATTAGCCTCTCCCGAGCTATTGAAAAGTTGAATTAAATAAATTACTGTTATGCTACAAAGATTAGAAGTTATTGATTTTTTGCGAGGATTCTCTATTTTTACCATTGTGTTAATGCATTTGTTGCAAAGTTTTCCGATAAGTCCGTTCTTAATGGCTGCTTCATCTTTTGGTGGGGCAGGAGTACATGTATTCATCTTATGTAGTGGATTTGGACTTTATTTATCATATTTAAACAGACCGCTTACTTATATTCAATTTTTGAAACGACGTTTTTTGAAAGTTTATTTGCCGTACATAATAATTATATTGATAAGTGCTCTGATTCCTTTTTATAATACCTCATCGGATAAACTTCTCCAAGTACTTAGTCATGTATTCCTTTTTAAAATGTTTTTCAATGATTTGGAAAGTTCTTTTGGATTGCAGATGTGGTTTGTTTCAACAATAATTCAGTTTTATTTGTTATGGCCTTTGTTGTTGAAACTATTTAATAAATCTACGGGGGTGATTTATGCTTTGCTGATAAGTCTGTTATGGACTACTATTGTAGCGATGCTTGGGAAAAGCGATGTGCGTGTATGGAATAGTTTCTTTTTACAATATCTTTGGGAATTTGTTTTAGGTATGTATTTAGCTAAATGCTATAAACTTAATGCTAAAATAGTCAATTCGTTGAATTTTAATATATTAGTACCTGTCTGTATAATATGTGTTGCTCTTACAGGATTTGCTGGAATAAAAGGAGGCATTTGGAAATTATATAATGATATTCCTTCTATGATTGGATATTTGTTTGCGTTGTTGATTATATATAAATTACATATAAAACCTATTAATGGCTTATTTATGTTTACTAATAAGATTTCTTATGAATGGTACTTGGTGCATATACTGGTCTTTAGTTGTACTTTTTATTATTTGTATAAGTTGGAAACTTTTAGTATGGTAGTAATAGCTGTCATTTCATTTATTCTTTCGTATGTTGTGGCTTGTTTATATCATTGGATTCTTGGGAAGATGAAGGTATGTTGAAATAATAAGATTCATTATAAACAATAAGATCTTGGTGAAATGAAGAGACGAATATTTACTGCTTCGCATAAAAAGTATGCAGAATGGAATATAAAATAATAAGGATGTAATTTATGGAAGGTTTATTGATTGTGCTTGGTGGTTCTGGAATGTTAGCCTTTTTCTTTGCTATATGGTTAAATACCCAGAAAGGCAAGAAATGGCTCTCAAATCTATAGTGTACTTTTCATTGGACATATGATGGTATTATGGATGCATTGACAACGTCTTTTAATAACCAGCGTTATAGGCTCCGCATTGGTTGTTTGGTTACATACCAAGTCTAGCAAGAAATGGCTTGCAAACTTATAATAGGTGTATATGGGGCATCTATAATCCGCAAAATTAGATATCTACTCATAATATTACGAAAGAATTTTGATTTACATTTTGAATCGAAATATAATTTAGAAACATATCTAAATTACTATCTAATTGTTAGTCTTATTTTTAGATTAAAAATTAAATATCTATTTTTGCAGAAAAACAAATGGTTTTTGATGAATTTTTAAAACTGAAGGTGAACTTTTAGGGTTCTGTTATTGTTATGATTAATCTAAAGACTAAAGCTGATGAGAATTACGATGCTTTTGTATTATTGAAGGATAATGGCAAACTTAATTCTTCAATACATTGTGCTTATTATTCAGCTTTTTTATTATCTATATATTCATTATGTGTGAGATTTGGATATCTTTATGAAGATATACAGAATAATTCAAGAGGAAAAGATAATCATGCTTATATCAGGAATGAGCTGGGAAATAAGATACATCAAGCGAAACCATTAGATTATGTTGAGTTTCACACTTGCCTTGGTAAATTAAAAAAGGAACGGAAAAAAGCTGATTATTCGAAAAATCTGGTTACAAATAAAGATGTAGTAAATATACAAGATACTATAGATAAATTCAGAGATTTGATAATTACAAAATATATTTGATTATGGATGCAGTAAAAGATTTTATCATTGAACGATTAAAGAAACTTAGTAATATGTTCAAGGGCATTTCTATCAAATATGCGTTTGACAGTATAACTGAATTTCATATAATTGAGATATCACCGGAAAATATTAGAAGAAGAGATGATGAATACATAAGGTGGGAGTCTGATATGTGGAATGATTTCTTTGCCATGTTCCCAGATGAGGATTTGCTTATTTCGGAGCCTTGCGAGTCTAATGATATGCATAATGTGTTATTTGACAATATTCCGATTGTGGATAGTGGCAATTTGCTTTATTGTATAGATTTAGATTTTGGTGAGATGGATTCTTTTTTAAATATTGACACTATAGATTTGTTAGCAGCGTGATTATGGCAGAAAAAGTAGCAAGTTTCCGTTTAAAGGAATATAAGATAAATAAGGCTAGTATAGAATTTGATCCTGATAAACCTCTGTCTAAAATGTCAATAGAGATCGAGAGAAAAGGTGATATAGAGGAAAATAATATTTATAGGATAAATATGTATATTGGTGTTTCTGATGAAACGAACAATTTCAAAATCAGTGCAAACATGGTAGCTTTGTTTGAATTTGATTCTGAAATATCTGAAGAGAATAAAACTAGTTTTGTAAATTCGAATGCGCCAGCCATTTTGTTCCCCTACTTTAGGGCATATATATCTACATTGACATCTCTTTCTGGAATGCAACCTGTTATCTTGCCGACAATAAATTTTGCTAGAATGCTGGAACAGCAGGAGAAATAAGTAAACATTAAAGGGTTATCATTATTGGTAACCCTTTAATGTTATCGTTTTATTGTCTATACACCTTTTCAACTTCTTTTTTCACTTTTTTAGTGATAGTCTGTTTCTTGTATTTTTTTTCCATATCTGGGTATTCCGGATGTTCTTCCAACCATTCTTTTTTATCTTCGGCTTCGTCATATTTTCTTTTGAGTTTTAGGAACTCTTTTTCATTTTTCAAAGTTTCCTTCTCTTTTTCATTGAGGTTGTTGATGATGTATTTCTTTTTTATTTCAGAGTCTTTCCTTTTAGATGTTCCGTCTGAATAGGGCAGTTTCTTTCTGTAGTCATTAAACAGTTTTCCAGCCTCATACATCTTGTTCAGATATTCATAAGGTCCCATATCCTTGTATAGTTTCTCGGCCATTTCCTTTCGTTGGGATTTGGGAAGGTTGATTAGGAACATAAAATCTACAAGGTCGGGGCGTCCTTCCCTTATGGCGGATTCGGCTCCCAGATAAATGTTTTCCAGTGTCTCTACATTTAATCCGGCAAATTTCCCTAATTTGGCGGCCAGCTCCCTTTGTACATTCAGGTTGAATCCGTCTTTTACCGCCTCGCTTATCAGATTTGACATCTCTGTAATGAATGAGAGAGGATCATATTTGTTCCCTTGTGATATGGCGTTGACAAACTGTCCAATGGAAGTTCCTCCCAAGGAACTTAAAGCAGCAGATAAAAATATGCTTTTCAATTGTTCATCAGTGAACCATAAATCCTCATCCCCGTCCCCGTATCCGAATATGGCGTAGATATTGGATATGAGTGGTGCTGTGATTCCTGCAATACCATATCCTCCTGCCGCCCACAAGCCTCCCATTACAAATAGTCCGAAGGTGGCTTTCCTCAGCCCGGTAAGATAGCTGCCCATCATTGTTCTTTGGGCTTCGTCTTTATTCATTCCGGATTCAATGTTCAGATTGTATATCCTTTTTGCTCGTGCCATTTCAAGAAACCCCTCAATACCCATCCGCTGGTATCCTATGTTGCTGCTTTGGTAAGTGGTCAGCGCCTTGTAGAACACATTGCCGCTTGCCTGCATGGGGGACATCATTTCCGGGCTGGAACTCTGCTGGCTTTCATTGAATGCTATTTCAGCGTTGTATTTGGCTAAATTGGCGGCTTCCTCATTGCCCAGACCTCTTTTTTGCGCACGTTTATATTCAAAATTGTAAACGGCTCTCGCTCCGGCCGCACATGTCAGCGCATCAATAAGCTTGTTGGGATACATGCCTGCATTGGTAAGTTTCTCCAGCTTGTTTTTGAATGCATTTTCATCCTTTAATGCTTCGATCCCCATATTTCCCGTATCAACCCGTTCTTCAAAAGAAGGAAGATACTCCTTCGCCCATTTCATGTTTCCTGCCGGGGTGAATATGTATTTGAACAAATCAGCCTGATACCCCGGATTTCCGCTGTATGCGGAAAATGCCGGATAGGAGAGCACCTGCTTCATTGCGGTGTTGAGTCTGAATGCGATATTGGAACCTGCCCAATACCTTAGTATCTTGTTTAGTCCGTTGTTGAGCGAGTCTTGTTTCTGCTTGTCGTTGAAACTCCGTACGGCCACCTCCGCCGCTCTCATGAAGATATCAAACATTCCTTTATGGTTCGCCTCCATATAGTTCTTGAAAGCCTTGCTTCCCCGCAGGAAATTAAGATCCTGGCGCAGCTCAGCCGTTGCCGCCCAAGTTTCCATATCTCTTCCGTATTTTAGCATCAGATCAAAAGCGTTTCTGCTAGTGTCCACCTTCAGGGTATTTATCGTACGGTTGATTATGTTTCCGGTTATTGTGCTTGGCATACCGATGATTGTTTCTCCCAGCTCCCCCTTTTCACGGATTTCGGATTTGGCTATGACCATAGGGAAATAATTCTCCCGTGAAGCCATGCTGGTTCCCGTCATTCTTACATGGACCGGATTGTACCTTTCTTCTCGTAGCCTTGGAAAGAAGTCGTCTGTGATCCATTCTCCGAGTTTCATGTATTTATCGCCTATAAAGGATTCTATCTCGGTCATGCTGTCTTCCGTCCATCCGTCCGCCTCTAGCTTCATCTTTCCGTCCGGCTGTCTCCATGTGAGCCATACATAGAACGCCTGCCCTTTGTTTAGGTTTGCCTCATACAGGTCGCCCTCCTTATGGTAATTGCTGTCGTACATATATTGTTTGTGAATCCTTTTTTCTGATTTTTGAGAATCCCTGAATACATTTTCCATTGATTTTCCGAACAGTTCCTTTATTTTTTCTTCCAGTTCTTTGTTGTAAGCCTTTACCCCCAAATATATCCTATCGTTGGCTTCCACCACTCCATGACTGCTTTTCATGAAATAATCGTATAAGGGGCCTTTTCCTATGGCGTGGTTCCTGTCTATGGCTTTCAGCAGATAATCGAAACTATACATGGGATAGGCGATAAAGTCACCGATGCTTTGCAATATGGACACAGTTTTTTCCATATTTGTTTCTTTCTCGTTTATACCTTTTATTCTTTTATCTTTTACGGCATTTATTCCCATGCTGATAATTCTTCCCCGGTGCGCGGCTTTTTCCTTGTTCAGCATGGCAAGGCGGCTTTTCCCGGTATCAACAAGTTCTTTCAATTCATTGTACACATTATCGGTTATCCTTATTAACTCTTCCTGCGCTACGGGTATCTGTGCAGCTATTTTCTCAGCCTCCTGCAGATAAAACTTTCGTGCTTCACCCTTGTTGTTGTAGGCGGCTCTTCTGGTGGTCACAAGATCGCCCTCCAGTTTGTCCAGATCTCGTTTCATTTTTCTGGATTCGGCCAATAGTTCGCGTATGGAAAGAGAATCATACTCATCGGCCATAGTCTGTGTGAACACACCTGTTCCTTCCGCCGCTTCATCCATGGCATTCTCTAGCTCTTCCCGGCGCTTCCGTATCTCTTCAACGGATTCAAGTTCTTTAGTTTTCAGCAGTTCGGCTCTTTCTTTTAATAGATTATCCCTTCGGCTTTTCATTTCATTCTGCTGACCGGTAAGTATGGTGATGCTTTCAGGGGATGTCTCAGATTTTATGAGTTTTCCCAGTTTTACAATTTCGCTTCTTACGGCACGGAGTTCACTGTCAGCGCTTGTTAGCAACAGGTCTTTGTAAGCGGATCGTATACTGTCAAACACACGTCTGGTAGCCTCATCAACAACTATCCCTTTTGATACGCCTCTTGTATCCTGCCCGGAAAGCTTCGTTTTTATCATTTTTTGCATCCTTTTCACCGAACTGTCATATTGGGCATAGTTTATCAACTTTTCAACAAGATTTAGTGGTTCCTTGAGTTTATTTGTTGATGCGGCCTTGTTTACTTGGGCAATCAGTGACTTTATCATATGTGGCCCCATTTCTTCTCCCGCTTCCTTGGTCAGTCTTTGATCTATAAAGGAAAGCATGGCTCTTGACGCAGTCTCGTATTCCTCTTTATTTCCTTTTCGTGCCTGATCCAATTGCTTTTTCAATTCCCGTATCTCTTCTTTCAGATTTTTAATAATCTCCTTCTTTTCTTCCTTTCCTGGAATACGGAACAAGGTCTCTCCCTGAGGAACAGACGGGATGGTACGTGAACTGCCTGAGAACTCACCAATTCCCAGTTTTGAACGCATGACGGTTTCCTTTGCCACATCAACAGGATAGTTTGACTGTTTCAGTCTGTTGTGGCTTTCATAAAGGATGTATCTCAGCTCATTGTCCGTCAGTTCAAATCCCAGATTCACTTTCGCTTTACGGAGCATGTCTATAAAGAAGGCTTTGATTCGTGTCCACAAGGACTGCTCCGCAAAGGTAGCCGGTCCGCGTTCGGACAGGTCTGCCATATATTCTTCAGTTGCTGTACGGATGGATATGTTCTCATTTTCCGCCATCCGGTTGATGGCCTGTCTGATTGATGGTGCGGCATTGTTGTATACATTGTCAAGGAAGGTATCGAAGTCCTTTCCGAACAGCTCACGCAATCCCTTATGTGCCACCACCTCATGGAATATAGTCGCCTGTGCGTCCTCCACGGATGTTGTGTTTGGCATATATAGATATACCTTGTTCTCCTTTGGTGAGTACCATCCTTTGATATTGGCTCCTGATTCGATACGTCTGCGCGCCTCGCCTTGTGGTAGCTGGTCTTCGGAAGTGATTTTTTCTATAGGTGTATGAAGAGACTCAGAAAGTTCATTCACTGCTGTATTCATGGGAGCAGACACAGAAGCATAAGCCTCCAAAGCGTCGTTTATAAATATCTGGTCTTCTCGTGCTACATCTTCCGTTTCCGAAGCAAGAGTATTGCGGCGTTTCTCAGGTGTCATATTCATACGGGATTGTACATTACGTGCTTCAACTTCACCTGATAGTTCATTGTATCTGTCGTTTTCTCCACCAAGTCCAAATTTTTCAATAAGAGATTGATACTCATTATAAGCATCCTCATATCCTTCTTTATCATAACCTCGCACCCAAAGATTGAATCCCTTATCAAAAGCATTACGGCTGGGGATAAAGCCATCCCCAAACTCGAATCCATCTGAGTGATATTCATTTACCAAAGCATTATAAACATCCATCTGTGAAGCGTCTTCTCCAAGTTCCTCACGCTTGTCAGCAAACTCTTCAATCATGGACCAGGCATCGCGCTTTTCTTTTAATGCGTCAAGGTATTTTCTATAAGTCATACTGTTTCCACCACGAGCGAATCCTTCAATTGATTGTACGGCATGCTGTACCTCATGCGCTAAGATACTACGGAAATCCGCCCTGTCTAGAACAAACTCATTCACACGTATCAAGTTTTGGCTTCCATAATAAGTCGCTCCCGTATTGCTTGTAGGGGCGTTGTATATCTCCACGCGTATCTGCTTCAACTCCGGATAAGTCTTAAACAAATTCTCATCCTTCACATAATCGTCAAGATAATGCACGTCGTTCGCTTCGTATGTGGCGCGAAGTTCTTCTGCCTTTTCTGATAATTCATCAAAACGGGCTGCTTCTTCTTCCGTCAGCTCTACTCCATCAAACAGTTTGTCGCTTAGCGCATCATACTCTTTGCCCCATGACAGGTTGGACCAAAGTCTGTTTTTTCGCGCAAGTCCTTTCGGATCAATCTCGAAATCCTCCACTTCATATCTCCATTTTCCGTCAGCCCCACGTTCCCAACCTGTAGCCTGCTTGATTTTCCTAGCATTTTCTTTTTCATTTGTTTGGAGAATCGAAAGCAAACGCTTATCTTTGACATCAGATAAAGGCGAGTTACCATCTATTCCAGCTTTTTGTATTGTTGGGGCAATGGATAGTAATTTGCCTTTCTCTATGTTAGTCAGTTTGTGGTCATAATACCGTTCTCCATTGTTTTGATTGGCGATAACAGCTTTCACAGTATAGTCAACACCGGCTATTTTCAATCCACATACATAATAAGAGAATGATTTTACACCGGGATATTTCTCCAAATCTTCGTTGGCAAGTTCTTCAATGAAGACGGAGTTTTCAATAATCTGAGGTACGGCTGCGATAGATTGCAGATGTTCTACATCCTTATAATCATGCTGCAATATTTCACGAATACCTCCCCGACTATTGCCTCCTGTCACAGAGATAATAGCTCCCGTATCTTTATTGATATATTCTCCACGTAATGACTTTCCATATTCCAACGCATTTTTTTTGTACTGTTTCAAGTCATCGCTCGGTTCTATCTCTTTACCCGTAATCTCTATCGGCTCACTCTTCCGCAGCTTCTCAATGCGCTCTTTCTTCGTATTGAAAGCGGATTCCATCTCTCGTGCCACATTCAGGTTATCAAGGCGGGTAGTTGCTTCCTCTGCCTTATCCAGTTGGGATGCGCCTTTCTCTCCAATAAAACGATATCTTACATCCGCTTTTCTTGCATTGAATCGCTTGGAAGGAGGAATAATATTACCTTTGTCGTCACGGGTTATCAGGTCATTCAGTTTTCGGTTGTTTTTTGTATTCTTGTAGCGGTAATCGCTCCTGTCATCATATCCCCATTCGTTGATATCATTTCCGTCCCAATATAGATTTTCGGCTGGTACTTCTTCCTTCATAATTCTGTAATTGCCGTTTAAGGCATGTTCTCCATGAACTTTTACATAGGATTCAGACAGGGAAACCCAGTCACCGTTTCTTACCTTTCCTTCTTTCAATGATTTTGGAACGGCACGATAGATGGTAACGGTCGGTTTTTCTCCTTTGTCAATGGCAGACAATGCTTCATTGATTGCGGCGGCACTTTCATTTTTGTATTGATCCCTGTTCATGCGAAGCTGCTCATTTAAGGATTCGCGTATCTGATCTTTGTTTGCGGCAATGTCAACCATGTTTTTATCAATACCTTCCTCATCATAAGAGGGGGCGCGGTGTGCCATTCTGAATTCATCGGCGGAAACATAACCGTTTCTTCGTGCGGATTCGTGTATGATGTCACGCATACGGGCTTCATTATTTTCTTCCATAGCCTTGAAATAGGCCTCATCCATCTCTTCATCCGTCATCAGTTCAAATTCCTTTAGACGCTTCTTTTCCGATTCGGCTTCTTCCTCCGCACGTTTACGGGCGGCTTCCATCATGTTACGGGCTTTCATTTCCTCTTGCACGTATTCATCTCTCAAGGCATCCACATCACCGAACTTTTCATACAGCTCTTTTTTGATCGGAGAAAAAACTTTTACGAATTGCCCTAATGACAGGTTGGAGTTCTGGAGACGCACATTTCTGCTGATTGATTTGAAAGCATAACTTGCGCCACCCAGATTTTTCATTTTCATGGATTGTGCGTACTTTTTTACATCGGCTTCATCAAGGTTGTGCTTGTTGGCGAAAGAACTTATTTCCTCATTTCCAACCTCGCGAAACCGGATGTCACTGCCTTCGGAAGTAAGTATCTCATTGCTTTCGTCATTCATTGCGCGTAAGCCGGAATATTCGGCTTCAAGTTCCTGCTGTTCCTGGTTCAGTTCCTGTTGCTCGGAGAAAACAGCGTCTCTCTCAACGGAGTCATTTCCGGCTTCTACCAGAATATCCTCCAGTTCTATCTTCCTGTCCTCTATTTCGGCCAGTCTTGTTTCTATGTCCTTCATTCTGTCCGCATTGGCGGATTCTATGGAAGGTGCAAGTTGCACAGGATTCACGCTCTTGTATTCAGAGAACGGCTTTGTCTTTTTTACAGAAGAATCAATCCATTTATAGAACTCATCCTTCGTTACTTCTGTAATGGTACTTATTCGGTTCTCCCAACCGGGAGAATAGTTTGCAAGATAAGAGGAACGTGCTTCATCCATAGACGGAAAACCGTACATTACCTTACTTTCGTCAAATTCACCCTTTTCATTGAGCTGGTCTACTACAAACACATTTCCTTCGGACGGATTGTCTGACAGGAAGATGTCTATATGGTCACCGTCCACGGCTTTCGTGCCACGGATATAGCCGTAGTCGTTGTTCATGGTAATGCTCCATTCCTGTCCGTTGGCATCCTTTCCGCTACGGACGGATCCTTTCGGATTTTCTATGGTAATATCATATCCATCAAGTTTAATGTGACCTTTCTTATAGTTCCCGGCTTCCTTCTGCGCTTCAGTAGGAGAGGTGTCGACCATTTCGCGTGCTTCCGCGATATGGTCTAGGAGTTTGTTTGTGGATGTGTTATCTTGTACATTGTCATTCTGAGGATGCAGTCCTTCATCAGTCTGTCCTTCCATTTGTCCGGATTTTCCTTGATATCCTTCAGTTCCGACGGCATGAACAGGTTTTTCTCCTTGCAGAACCGCATCGCCTCTTTCGCGTATGCCAAATATTCCTCCTTGCTCATCGCTTTTACGCGTTCCGATTCCTTCGTCAGTTGGATTCTCTCTTCTGTTGTCATATTCTTGTTGCTTTATTATTTTATCGGCAAATGTATTATAAAATTCAGACTTTTCTTCATTCGAATAGACATTTGATTCAGAAAAGGCCTCATCATTAACCCATGCTTCATATTCATCCGGAGACATGTGGTATTGTTCTTGGTAGAATTGTTCTTTTAGTTCATCCTCATATTCTTTTTCCGCATCTATGGCGCGTTGCGCTTCTGTGGTTCTGTTGTTTCTTATCATATTGCTGATATCACCAAAAGTTCGGCTTTGTTGTAGAACGGATAGGATCGCGTTTGTGCCGGCCATGCCGGTATTGTCATTTTCCAGTCCTTCTTTCGCCACTATTGCCGGATAACTTTCATGGGCGATGCTTATCAGTCTGTCTCCGGCTTCTTCTACGGTCATACCCCCCTTCTCTTTTTTTCTGAAGATGGAAAGAAATGGCGTCAGGTCTTTGTGACTTAAGCCAGTCATGTTTCTGACACTTCTTTCTCCTGTCATTTGCAGGAACAGGGATTTTCCCAGTACCAAGGATGCAAGCTCTTCCAAAGTTTCCGGCTCGGTACGTGACAGAATTTCCTGAACAAGAGGATTTTCCGGAAGCTCCGTATCCGTTATTGACTCAGATATTTTCGCAGCAGGCTTCTGAATACTATTTTTCCTGCCAGTGTCCGGAATTCCCTCTGGTCCCATGCGTTCTTCACCTGTTCCCTTAGCTTCGGGTCTCTTCTCAGTTCCTCTTTCTTTGCCTTGTTCGCTTGTTTCTGAAACTGGTACGGGCTCATTTGTGTCATTTCCATTCGTGCCAGTCTTACTGCTTTCTGATATTCCATTTGTTTGGTTATTATTAGTTTCTGTTATGGGTATGACAGAGTTGTAGAAATTCTTTATTTCTTCATTCTCCGCTTTTGCTTCTCTAATAGCGTCCCTTATCTCATTTCTTTTTCCCCGTGTGGCGGATGACAGGGATTCATTCAATTTAGCTATCTGTGCATCACTCGCCTCTATATCCTTTCTCAAGTCATCCAGAGCGGTTTCAAGTGATTCTGTCAGATTTGTGTATTGGAATGACTGCTGTGGCGTCAGAGATTCATAATCAATGCTTCCGTCCTTCTTTTTAGGAAAGGAGGATATAAGTTTGTCCAGTTCGGATTTTTCGTAAGTCGGACTCTCTGTGCTTTCCTGCAATGGTTGGTTTCCCATCTCTTTTCCTTCAGGAGCGGTTTCATTTGTTGAACTCTTGGATTTTTTCACCCAATCGGTGTACTCTTGGACGGGAACCGCACCTAACTGGTATGCTTCATTTTCCAATATATTCATTGATACCTCATCGCTTTTGACCTCATTGTACTCATCGGTTGGAACGACAAACATACCTCCGATTTCCTCATCAAAACCGATAATGGTCATACTTTCTCCTTCTGGAGTGATATAGGAGGCGCCGATTTCCGGAGCCGCTTCCGCATCATCTTTTCTTTGTGCGTCAAATAGCGACTGTTTGTATTTGAAATATTGCTCTTCTGTCACGAGTACGGAACCTGTTTCATTACCGTTGTTGTCTATGATCTTCCCGGACCATCCGCCGGGAACTTCCTCATCAAGTACTATCTCTTTGCCTCCTGTATATATCTTGTCACCTTTTTCGGGTTGTAATGCAAGTACTTCCGGACTGAATTTCCGAATTAACTCTTCCTGTCTTCTATTTTCATCCTCTTGTGCGTATTCAGTCCGTATTCCGGCTTTGTCCACATTGTCTTTCATGGCCCGGAGTTGTTCATCGCTGACAGAAACCGGCTCCCGACTTCCTTCCATGAGTACGGACCAATTGCCCATTGTATCCTGACCAACAACAGAAATGCCGGTCACTGTGCCATTATCATCCGCTATGCTGAATGTCTGTCCTGCGGATATGGGCTGTGCTTCCATGATTGCGGCATCGGCGTTGTATGCGCCAAGCATTTGTTCAAGAACTTGATCCCGTCCGACCATTGAGATCTCTGTGTCTGCATTGATTCTTACAGTCTTGGCATTATTCTCATCAAATGAGGCGAATATCGGACCTTCTGGACCGTTTTCCAATGGCACTACCATGAGTGTGCCTGTTTCTCCGGGTTGCCCAGTGGCATCTATACCATTTATGACAACTCCGTAACTGTGCTCCTTGTCTCCGAATCTTCCTAACGGAATAGTGACAACTTGTCCTTGGGGAGACATTTGCTGGACTTTGACAGCCGCCTGTTCATATTCGGAAGCATGAGCCTCATCCAATGCGTCCTCAACTGCGTCATGACGGTCTTTCTGCCGTAGGTAGTCCGTAGCCAAACGTCTGGTCTCTTCGTCCATGACATCCAGCATTTCCGCACGTTGGGCGTCATTGGCACCGGCAAGCGCATCTATGGCTTCATCATCCAGTACGGATGAAAGGCGTTCACGGGAAACTTCCTCACGGAGGACTGTCGTGCGCATGGCTACTGGATCATGAGTTGTATAGATATCCGTTCCCTCTTCTTGTGCTGCCGTGCGTTTTTCGGACTCCTCACGGGTCTGCTCTCCTGCAATGTCCTCCATGGCATTGTTCTTCGCAATGTCAAACGCATATTCTATCTCGGCCTTTTTCTCTTCCTTGCTGAGGCTACCGTCATTCATGGTTTCTTTGATGAAAATCCTTATGTCGTCATTGCCACGTTCTTTTGACATACGTTTCAGTTCGGACAGTTTCTCCTGTTGTTCTTTGGTCATGTTTCCGAAAGCCGCATTCATCTTCTGGCGGTGTCTTACCCTTTCAGCCCCCATGCTTCCAAGTCCTAATAAGCCGAAAGCGACGGAAGTGGGAGCCAGTCCAAGGAATGTGTCTATATTGTTGTCAAGGTCTGTGGCTTCTTCCAAGGTCATTTCACCTAACGGGACATTTGCAAGATTATTATACACCTCTTCCATATATTCTTCGGGTAGCCCGTGGAACTGCGCTTTTTTTTGCGGCTTCTTTGAAAGTAGGGTTGTCCTTTATCTCCCTGTATAGCTTACCGGCCCTGCTGTTCGTTATATATTTCATGAATTCACTTGCGCCACCGGGAACGGTCTCTTCCACATTCTTCCATATTCCTTTGCCCAGTCCTTTGAATGCGTTGAAAATCATCTCGGATTGGTTCTCAAGAAAAGTGGAAGCGATTGATTTGCCGATGGCTTTACCCATATCCATTCCTCCTTCACGTCCTCCATAAGTCAAGTTTCCATCCTTGTCAACATCAAACAGAATATTCCCCATCATTCTGTCTTGTGCTCCTGCGGTGACACGCGCCAGTCCTGTTGTTCCTTCCATTCCTGCTGCGGCCAAAGCGTCTCCGGCAAGACGTGCCCCCATTTTTGACATTCCTTTTTTCATGGCGGACGCGCCGAATTTCTTCATACCGTATTTTAGAATGCTTTTGGCTATTCCCTCACCTGCCGCCGATATCGGGTTTATGGCGAATTCCAGCATGAACGGGATACTGGCTCCTGTGGTTTGTCCAGCCTTGTATCCTCTTCCCAAATCGGAGGAATAATAGGCGTTGACCGCCATGTTGGTGACAGCGGCGTCAAGCAACTTCTCTTCAGAAGGTGAGAGCTTTTCTCCTTTATCCGCTTTCTCCACCACATTTTTCAGACGGATGCCGCCTATCATGTCGGATATGCCTAAAGTCCATTGTTTGGGATCAAATGCGGTATCGGCGAAACCACGCGCTAGACCGCTAAAAAAGTTTGTTTTTCCTTTCTTCCCGGCTTCCTCTATAATATTGTTCGATTCATCAATAAGGTCTTTCGCCCCTTCCAAATAAGTCCTTTCTCCTCGGTACTGTGCTAATGTAGGATCTTCCCTTGTATTCATTCTGGCATTCACCATCGCATTACCGGAATCGTTTCTTAGTATTTTCTTTTGTTTGGTAATCTTTTCCTCTATGTTATCAAGGTCTTTGTTTACTTCATTGGTCAGGGTGCTAAGATGGGAGCCTACGCTCTTTTTGACAAATCCGGCAAGATCACGCTTCATGTCTGTACCGTAACGTGAAGTTATCTCTTTATTGTATACGTCCTGATATGATTCCAATTCCTTGCTAATGACCTCTCCGTAGGTCTTCTGAAACGCTTCGTTTGCTTTTTGGTTAAGTTCGTTCCCTTTATATTGTTGTGACAGCTTCCTGTATTCGTCTGAGGCAAGAAACCGGTTGGCATATTTGTCTTGAATCTCCTTCTGTATTCCGGCCATTTCTTCCGAAAGCTGTCTTCCTCTTTCTGTCAGGGCAAACCTGTCACGATAGTTGTTATATACATCATTCATGGACGATATGGAACGCGGGGTATATTCCTTGTCCAAGCGGCTTTCTTCTTCAACCGTAAATAGTTTGTCCAATTTTCCTTTGTCCATATCTACTTTCAATCTTTCTCCCAAATTTATCGGAGAAAATTGATATCTAGCTGAAACCTCCGCCTTGTCTGACTCCATTTGCGATGTGGAGGGGGGGATAAACTGAAAGTTGTCTTTTGAATGCACTTGTTCACGTAAGCCGGGACGTGTGCTGGGATTATAGTTTCTCATATCAAAAATCCTGTCCGCTTCCTCCTGTGTTCCGACACCACCTGAATATGTTCTTGAAACAGGGTCATATCCGTTGCCTGTTTGAAAGTAATCAGACTTTGGAGTTTGAGGGGTGTTGTTAGGTTGCTGTATTTGTACAGAGGAATCAACTGGTTGCATGAATTGATTAAAGTCCTCATATGAGTCAGAGTATCCGGTCTTATCCTTTAATACGTCATATACTTTCTTTCTGGCTTCCTCATTTTCATCCATGAATTTGTTAAAATCCTCATATGAGTCAGAGTATCCGGTTTTATCCCTTAATACGTCATATACTTTCTTTCTGGCTGTATTATTATCTTGCATGATTCATGTTATTTTAGTGACCAACTATTATTCCCCTTCAATGACCATGATTTGTTTTCCGGTTTTGAAGAGGGATTGAACGCTTCTCCGCTTTCCACTTTTTGCTGTTTCCCATAAATGGAGAGAATATAATCTCTCATGCCTTTTATGGATTTGGGGCGTTCATCCGCCTGAAGGCCGAATGTTTTTCCCAAATCGTTATACATTAGTGCGACATCTTCATTTTTATTCAGGTCATAGGCTCTTGTACTGCCGGAAAAGCCTTTTTTTCCACTTATGCGATATGAAGGATATTTATTTTTTTTGCCATTTTGCTTTTGAGAATCATTATCTATTCTCATTAGACTGATTCCCTCTGTGGCTTTATTATGTCTTTCGATTTCCGCCTGTTTAGCGGCGTTTTCTTCCGCCTTACGTTTGGATTCAGCCGCTTTTGCAGCCTGCTCGGTTTCAAACTTATATGTGTTCCAGTTGTATTCCCGTTCTGCTGCTGCTTGTTGTGCCTTCCATCGGTCTTGACGGGCCTTCTCTACATCTATTCTCGCTTGCTCGGCCCTGTCACGTGCGATCGCTCCGATATAGTCCTGATAATTCTGACGTGACAGATTGTCCCTGTATTGGCGTATTCTGTCAATACGTGCTTGGCCTTCACGTCCGGCTCCTGAAAGATTCATTGACGGATTGCCTCTTCGTGTCCTTACCACATTCACCAGATTGGCCAGAACACTTCCTACAGCATTGATGCTCTCGGCGGCACGTAAACGTCTTTCGGCGTTAATCCTGTCTTCCTCGCTTTGTAACGGGTCCCTTCCTCTCAAGGCTTCTGCAAGTTCGGTGTAAGATAATCCCTCTTGTCCTTTTTGCTTGCGATAAGAAGCCACTCCTGACAGGTATGCGGCCGGTGACAGCTGGGGATGAGCCGCATAGGCTTCTTGTGCGCTCATTTCCTGCCACGGCTTTTCTGTACCAGGAAGCTGGACGGGAAGCTTGTCCGCATTTTCCCGTTCTTGAACGGTATTGACTGTAGACACACTCGTCGCAGGTTTTTGAACAGCCACCGTGGGACGTAACGGCAACTGTTCCCGTGCGTTTTCCTCAGCTTGTCTCGCCACAGACTCGTCATGGATCTGCCGCTCTTCCTCCGGATTGACAATGCCGGCAGCTTCTTTTCTTTTTTGATAATTGGTATATCTGTCCGTAACTGCCATACCTGCTATTTCTTTTTAGTGATTTGACTGGCTACAGCACCACCTATAGGACCACCGAAAACAGTGGCCGCAGCGGTTATACCTGTATTAAGAAGACCTCCTAATGCCGATGATTCCTGTTGGGCCTGTTGTTGTTTCACATTATTGATAGCCTCCGTATATGATCGGTTTGCATCCAGATAATTTTTCATGGCCTGATCTTTTTTGGCAGTGGCGGTTGAGGCTATTCCGGCCGTAATATTTTCAAGTGACTGGTTGGCTCCCTGCTTCTGCAAGGCAACGCTCTCATCTGTAGCACCTGTTACAGCGGCGCTTCCTGCTGTCCGTTTGTTGTTTGCCATCAGCAGTTCTCTGGCTTGACGCAGAGCCGCCTGATTCGCACTGTCCTGAAGAGGATCAGCGTAAGCCTGTTCCTGATAATAGTTCATTTCAAGATCCTTCGCCTTTTGAAGATCTTTGATTGATTCCTTATAGGCTTTATTGCCGCCTAGAACACTGGATAAAAGTCCCATAAATCGTAAATTGCACTTTATTATTTAATATCAAAAGTAATCAGTTACATTTGTATCATGTTGATATAATGCAAGACGGAAGTATATTGTATAAGGAAGGGGACAAGGTGGCTCTTGATGGAACCTCATGGAAAGGCACGGTTGTCAAAGTTGAGTCGGACGATAATATATGCGTGGAACTTGACAATGGGATTACCATGTTTGCCCGTCCGGAATTATTGCATCTTTGCACTAAGGAAAACACAAAGCCTCTTCATGATGAAAATGGTAAATTTACAATAGGACATCCAAAGGTGGGGGGAGTTAAAAAAGGATATAGGACTGTCCGTCATTATCGAAACAAGCTTATGGAGCAACTGGCTCCGTTTATTGAGAGTATGGGAGAGATAATAGAGGCTATTGATGATCCTAGTGATAAAGTGCTTGCTGTTTCCCGAATTATCAAATATGCCATGCCGTCTCTTTCGTCCGTAGACTTTAAAGAAAACGCAAAACGAGATCTCTCAGCGGAGCAGAAGATAGCCCAGCTCAATGCAAGGTACAGAAACTTGCCTGATCCGACTGCCGATGAAGAAGGAGAGGAAGGGCATGAAGACTGACAATATTGGTGTATATTTTGGAAATTGGATAACCATTGTATTACAGTTGTCATATTAATTTGTGTTATGTAATAATCGTAATACATTTAATATATGGCAGAAATAATCAATTTTAGACCGACTCCAGATGTGGCGCAGATGATAGAGAGTCAGAAAGCAAAAGGCGTCAATATCAGTCGTTGGATTAATAATCTTCTTATAGGTGCGGATAAACAGGCCGACAGCTTGAATTTGCAGATTTATACAATACCTGAAGACGGGATAAACCTGTATGACAGTACAAAGTTAGCTATTGATCAGATGATATCACTTCATTCAATCCCATTCAGCCGGTTGAGCATATCTAGGTACAGGGAGGCCAATGATATTATAAAACAAGCAGGCATGGATTATTATCGCTTTAAAATAGACGAAGATAACTATATCTCAATAATAGCAGTGAACAGAGAAGAGGCTTCTGTGGAATTTTCCCGATATTATATGAAATCTGAAAATAAGGAATATGTTCGAACATCCGTACCGTTACCTGTTTACAGGTTTGATGTCAAGAACAAGGTGGTAATTATTATAGCAAGCGAATAATGGAAATATGTAAGACAGATACAGTACGATTGCTCAGACTGTTAAAAGAAGCGGCCTTAATAATTGAAGACAATTGTAGAGGCATACGTTCGCTAGATAAGGCCAGACAGTTGCGACAGATGGCAAAGAAAATTCAACGGAAAAAATAATTCAAATCAAAGCTAAACTGAATCTGGACTTGGATAATGCGTTCAGCCATCTGTTTAGAAAGGAGAAATTATGAAATCATTAAAAGAAATACTAAGGAGTTTAGAAGGTCTGTCCGATATCGAATTGTTCGTAATAGACCTTTTTTGTGGTGCCGGCGGTTTGTCCGAAGGTGTGGAAGAAGCACGATTGGATGGAAATAGATGTGGAAAGGTTGTTTGCTGTGTGAACCATGACAAGAATGCCATCCTTTCACATGATGCCAATATCCCTGATGCACTTCACTTTATTGAGGATATCCGTACACTGGAACTTTCCCCGATAAGCACTATTGTAGAACGTATCCGTCAGCTATACCCTGATGCTATGATAATGCTTCATGCCTCTTTGGAGTGTACCAACTTCTCGAAAGCCAAAGGCGGTCAGCCACGTGATGCTGATAGCCGGACACTGGCTGAACATCTCTTCCGTTATATTGATGTTATAGACCCTGACTACATTCAAATTGAAAATGTAGAAGAGTTTATGTCATGGGGAGATATGGATGAGAATGGGAAACCTATCAGCATGGACAAAGGCCGGCTTTATCAAAAGTGGGTGCGCAATGTCAAGAAGTACGGTTACAACTTTGAGCACCGCATCCTAAATGCTGCCGACTTCGGCGCCTATACCACAAGAAAACGCTTCTTCGGCATCTTTGCTAAAAAGAATTTGCCGATAGTATTCCCAGAACCGACCCATTGTAAAGGTGGTAGGCAAGATATGTTCTCGCGGCTGGAGAAGTGGAAGCCGGTAAAAGATGTGCTTGATTTCTCTGATGAAGGAACTACCATCTTCAGGGAAAAGCCTCTTGCAGAGAAAACGCTTGAACGTATCTATGCTGGACTTATCAAGTTTGTAGCCGGAGGAAAGGATGCTTTCCTTTCCCGTTACAATACGGTTCGCCCTCAAGACACATGCAAATCAGTTGATGAACCATGCGGAGTGTTGACTACTGAAAACCGCTTTGCAAAGGTACAGGTAAGTTTCCTCTCCAAACAGTTCAGCGGACATCCCGAAAGCAAGAATGTGTCTGTAGAAGAACCGGCAGGTGCAATCACCTGCAAAGACCACCATGTTTTTGTTTCTGCTTATTATGGAAATGGACATAATCATTCGGTAGACCTTCCAGCTCCAACGGTCACAACGAAGGACAGGATGGCTTTAATTGAAAGCCGATTTATGTGTTCTTATAACTTTAAGGATACAGGAAAGGATATTAATCAGCCTTGTCCTACACTTCTGACTAAAGACAGACTTTCCCTTGTATCTCCATTTTTTATGAATCAATATTCTGGAGGTGGTCAGGTGTCTGATATAAACTCGCCATGCCCCGCTGTTACCACAACACCGAAACAAAACTTGGTAACATGCCAGCCGTGGATAATGAATACTGCATTCTCAAATGTAGGTAGCAGTATAGAGGAACCCTCCCAGACCATTACCGCAAACAGGAAATGGCACTATCTGATGAATCCACAGTTCAACAGTGCTGGCGGCTCTGTTGATAGCCCCTGCTTCACATTAATAGCCCGCATGGATAAGATGCCGCCCTATCTGGTAGCAACAGAAAGCGGTCAGGTAGCGATTGAAATCTACGACAATGATAGTCCTATGACCGTGAAGATAAAGGAGTTCATGGCACTGTATGGCATAGTGGATATTAAAATGCGGATGCTTCGCATTCCGGAACTCAAAAAGATTATGGGATTCCCTGAAGATTATGTTTTAATAGGCACACAAGCTGACCAAAAGAAATTTATCGGGAATGCAGTGGAGGTTACACAAGCGAGAAAAAATACTGAAGCACTTTGCAAAGTATTGAGAAAGTTGAGATTGAAGAAATCAAAAGAAATAGCTTAATGGAAAATGGAAAACTTATATTAGATGCCTGCTGTGGCAGTAGAATGTTTTGGTTTGACAAATATAATCCTCTTGCCTTATTTGTTGACAAACGTTCGGAAACACTTATTGCAGGTAAGTACGTTAGAATAAATTAGAGCAAAACTGAACAGAAATGAACAAGAAAGAGCAGCAAGCAATAGACTTCCTTCGCAGTATGGAACGTGACGATCTGCTATCACTCGGATTCTCAGGAGGTAAGGATAGTGTAGTTATACTTGACCTAGCTGAACGTGCAGGCATTAAGTATAATGCGATCTACGCTAACACCACAGTAGATCCACCGGGCACGATTAGCTTTATAAAGAGACACTATCCGCAAGTGAGGATAATACACCCTGAAAAGTCATTCTTTCAGTTAGTTGAAGAAAAAGGACTTCCTTCACGGCTCCGACGATTCTGTTGTGAAAGACTGAAAGAAAGATATGGTATCGGCAAACGTAGTATTGAAGGAATGAGAGCTGCCGAAAGTAGAAATCGAAAAGATTATGAGCCGGAGCAGTGTGATACAAGAAAATGGATGAAAGGCGCAAAGCATATTCTTCCTATCCTCACATGGACAGAAGAAGATGTTTGGAGCTATATTCGAAAATACGGATTACCATATTCAAAGTATTATGACGCTCCATATAATTTGAGCCGTCACGGTTGTGTCGGCTGTCCTCTCTGCAATTACAAGCAGATGCAATTAGAGTTTAAGATGTTTCCCGGTTATGCTCAAAGAATGATAATAGCCGTTGAAAGATATATGAACACTCACCCTAATGGGTTTCTTGCTCGCAACTTTGCAGACGGTTACGAAGCTTTCTATTACTATATAAACGAAATACCTATTGCGGATTTTCATGAGCAAAAGAAAGGGTTATTCAGATTTAGCGCAAGGGAAATTATTCGAAGAGAAATTTTAAATCAATTAACGTAATACGATATAGATATGAAACAGACAGTAGAAGAAGCAGCAAAAAAATATTCCAATGATTGCAGAAACAGGCAGCTTCATTGTGAACCATACTGCATTGTTGACTTTATTTCTGGTGCCGAATGGCAGTCGAAGCAATCTCCTTGGATAAGCGTTAATGAACGGTTGCCGGAGCCAAACAAGCTTGTCCTTTGCAGAATGGTATCAAATGGAGCGATTGTTAGTGGCTATATCGTTGTTTCATCCGGGAGATCGCCATACGTTGCGACAGACGGAGGATTTGAATTTGAGGATTGGAACGGCTACGAGTGTGACATGTGGATGTACATCCCGTCTTTTGATGATATACTCGAAGCCAACAGGGATGTACTTGAACGGATTAAAGAGAAAGGAGATTAATATGGATAACAAAGAACTATCTGATCAAATAATTGATACTGTAAGAGCTATACGAAAAATCCCTAGAGAACAAATCAAGAATCCTTTTGAGATACAAGTTATCGTAGTTAAACCTAAAGATTAAGTAGATTAATTATGGCAACAAAGATTACTAAAGAAGCTAATAAGAAAAAACCGATTTACTTCCGGCGTTGTGACAGATGTGGATGTGAATTTGAATTTGAGAAATCGGATATACACATTGAGTTTTTTGGTCAAAGAGAAGGATATAATATAATATTTATTCCATGTCCTTCTTGTGGTAGTACTACTGGAGTTAAAGAAAAGATAATACGTTATGAGTAGAAGTAAAGAATATAGAGCAGTGAAAAATTATATTCACAATGAACTTAAGTTATCTAAGGAGGATATAAGAGAAATTATTTTACCTCTTGTTAAACGGGAAGCTATGCGTATCTTTAGAAATACTTATGGAGATGATGTTAACATAGAAAATTTTATTCGATGTATGGTGACTGATGAAATAAAGAGGCATGATTTTTCTATTATTAGAAACTTAACTAAAGAGGTGATAATGGAAGAGGTGCTTGGTGATTTGAAAATTGAGATAAAAACAAAGGAGGAATAATGAAAGCAAGAATAAAATCAACAGGAGTTTTGGTAGATGTAATTCCCAAAGTAAATATCAACGCGCAACATAGCGGAGATAACCTATATGTGTGCGATAATATGGTTTTCAGAGAATGCGAACTTGATTTTTTGAATGTTGGGAATTTAGTAATTGATTGGGAACAACGTAGGTACGAATTAGCGAAAGATATTATTAAGGCTGTTGTAGCAGATGACTGTGGGGGTAATTCTGATGCAATCGCTAAATATGCGGTTAATTGCGCTGATGCACTAATTAAAAGATTAAAGGAGGTGAATAATGAATAGCGTACAGACACAAACACTTTCCATTAAAGGAAATGGAGGTGGTGAAGCGTATATTGACTTTTGCGATGGACAATTGTGTGTTTCTGTTGTTATAGAAGGGAAACAGGCGGATTTTAACTTTGAGCCTGTTACTCTACGAATGTTTGCCCATGCTTATAAGTTGCATTGTGAAGAGTGTGAAGAATGTGAAAAGAAGAAAGGAGAATAACTATGAAAGTGTTAAGAGATAAAACTCCTGTCGCTCGTAAAGAGCACAGGTGCAATTTTTGCGGTGGAGTAATTTCCGTTGGAGAAAAATACAACAGACAGACCAATGTTTATGACGGTCGTGTTGATGACTGGGTATCCCACTGTGAATGTTCCAAGTTAGCCTGTGAACTTGATATGTTTGATGATTGCGATGAAGGACTTGACGATGATGGATTTATAGATAACCTTAATCAGTATGTTTACGACAATCATTATGACGATAAAATAGATGATATTGCGAAGGATTGGCAATTACCACGTTATGAATTAGTACAGAAAGTGTTGAATGAATTAAATAAGAAATAGTTATGACCGAAGAACTTGTAACATTAGGAACAGCTAAACTGTTGAAAGAGAAAGGATTTAATGAGTATTGTAAAGATATTATTAAAGAGGACAATAATCGGATAATGCAATCTGTGTTCCGAACGAATAAGAATTTGCCAAAATTGTGTTATAGTCGTCCCGCTCAGTCCATTGCACAAAAGTGGCTGCGTGACACTAAATGCCTCCATATTGAAATATCCTATATGTATGGAAATTATTGGATATATGATATACTAACAATTCCGAATCACGACTTAGTAGGATTGTCTAACAGACCTATTATCCATTATAATACCTACGAAGAAGCACTTGAAGCAGGATTACAGGAAGCATTAATGTTGATATGAAAATGAGTCCTGTTATATCTTGATAAGTTGAAAAATAACGAGGATATTTCTTGTTTGGTTAAATAACTGTAATTAAAGAGGGGGAAGGCGTTCATATTGTCTTTTTCCTCTTTAATTTTGTCGTGAATTAAAATATTAATCGCAATGCGATAGCCAATGACAATCTAGGGTTTGTCAAAGGGTTTGTCGGCGTTTTTTTTGACATGCGTGATAATTGCTTGTAAATCAGTTATAAAAAGTGATTGTACTTGTAGCCCTTCTAAGGCGTGGGTCTTGCGTTCGAATCGCAACGGAATCACATAAAAAAAGCTGTATCTTCTGAGGGTACAGCTTTTTTTATGGAAATATTTAAAAAGGATTTATCTATAAGCGGGGCTATGGAAAAGATCTTGTCCATATCTATAAACCTTTCCCGTTGGATAGTTAAGGGTTTTCTTCCTGTTTGTTCTATCTCCGCAAGCCTTTGGAGTTAACTCCAAAGCTTATGGAGATAACTCCAAAGGCTATGGAGATAGAATACATCCGTATAAAAAGGTTTAACCTGGAAAGAGAAAAGGCTTATGCAACAGGAACAGATGCAATACATTGTTGTTTAATTCCGCTGGCGGGCTATTACTTTTTCTCAGTTTCTCCGCCCTTTGGGCTTCATGGCAGCGGAAAGATTGAACCGGTTAAAAAGTCATGTTAACCCTTTTTGTACGCGTAACTTCCATGTATGCAGGCGAGGGGATGGATAACCATCATTTTACTGAGGTGCATGATATTTATGTAAAGGATTTGAAATGCAAAAAGGTGAATGTAGCTGCATTGGTGCTTCAAGGTACAGAGGAGAAGCCTATTTATAACGTGACTTTTGATAACGTGGATGTGGATAAAGCAGGGATAGGTCTTGGTTTCTCGAATACGAAGACAATTGGGGTTTCTAATTGTAATTTGGGAGGTTATGTTGGGGTGCCGTCTACAGCCAGTGCGAAAGATGGTATATTCGATAAATAGATTTGTTTGACTTCTTGGTTTACTTCGCCGATTCCTTGAAAGAGTCTTGTTACGCTGGAATGACAGAGTAAAAGGAAAGCAGGAAACTGTTTCCGGACAGGCTGGGGGAGGATTTTTCATCCCTCAGCTAAACAAATGTTTTTATAGATGGTTCTATAAGTAAAAAGACGATAATTATGAGTACAAACGAATTTGCCCGAATTTTATTGACTTGGATTAAGAGTTTTCTATCATGGATAGGCATCCCGCGCGATAGGTTGAATGAACTGGATGAGATTATTTTCTTGATCCTGATTGTGGTTATTGCTGCTGTAGGAGCTGTTTTTCATTATTTATCTGTGCGTTTCACACGGAAGGTGTTGAAATATAAAAATATCAGTTTTTTTAAGTTCGTTGATAGAATACAATGCCTTGCGGAAAATGTCTGCGGTCATTCCGCCGCTTATTATATCCGCTTTGTTGCCGTTTGCGTTCGACTATCGTTCTACTTGGTTTACTGTCAGTGAAAAAATCACTTGGATTTATTTCTTTATCGCTTTGTTGTTTTCGGTCAATGCCGTGTTAAACTCGGTAGGTAATGTGCTGATGAACAAGGAGCAGTTACAGAATCGTCCGATGAAAGGTTTCATACAGATCTTTCAAGTGATTTTTTCGTGTGTTGCCATCATTGTCATCATTTCCATATTGATTAATAAGTCGCCTCTCAACCTGATTACCGGACTGGGTGCTTTTGCTGCCGTACTGATGTTGATTTTCAAAGATACCATCCTTGGCTTTGTGGCGGGGGTACTGCTTTCCGAGAATGATATGGTGCATATCGGCGATTGGATTGAGATGCCGCAGAATAATGTGAATGGGGTGGTGATGGATATCACTCTGAACATTGTGAAGGTTCAGAATTTCGATAATACGATTGTCACTATACCTCCTTATTCATTAGTCTCCGGTTCATTTATCAATTGGCGTGGAATGACTGAATCGGGCGGGCGGCGTATTATGCGCGAGTATGCATTGAAACTGGATTACATACAACCCTGTACTCCTGAATTTTTGGAGAAAATGAAGAAGTTTGATGCTGATTTGGCCGACTTTATCACAGAAAAGCAGAAACAGGCGGCTGAAGGAAAAGTAGCGAATACTGACAATCCGGCCGGATTGGTAAATGGAACCATCGATACGAATGTAGGGCTGCTTCGTGCTTATATGACTCTCTATCTGAAGCGCCATCCTTTTATCAGTAAGGACCTGTTGCTGATGGTGCGCACATTGGCTCCTACGGAGAATGGCCTGCCCGTACAAATTTATTGTTTCTCGTCCAATAAGAACTGGCCTAGTTATGAATCTATCCAAGCGGAAATCATGGAACATTTTGTTTCTGTTCTTCCCGAGTTTGGATTGTATCCGTTCCAGAATCCTACTGCCAGAGATTATGTAATCAGTGGTTTGATAGAGTCTGGCAAGGACCTTTCTACTGTAGACGGAATTCCTTGGCATTCGGTCTTGCCAAAGGAAGAAAAGGTATAGTTAGGGATTTAAACATTTATTAATGACTTGCGGTTGAACAATTCTTGTTGCCGCCGTGTTATATAAATGTGTTTTTCATAGTATTAGATTAAAGGTTGAAGATTGCAATCGGCTTGAGAGAAGTAGTTGCATCTGAAGTAGAAGCGTCTACTATAAAAAATATAGAAAGGTTGTTCCTTACGGGACAGCCTTTTTGTTTTGTTAAAAGAAACCATTCACTTTAACTTGAAATGTTAAAGGAGTTGTTGCTTTTATTAAACAATACTATAATTTCTTCTTAACGCTTCCTTAAATTTGCAGATAGCAGGAAAGTGTATATATTTGCATGTGTGTTTTTCATAGTATTAGATTTAAGGTTAACAAAAGGTTGGAGCAAGGCGTTGCTCCTTTTTTTATGGAGTAACGTGAGGAGTACATCTGCTGTCCGGTTCCGATATCCGATACAGAACCACAGAGAAGAATCCGTGCAATGTATTCCTCTCCGTGACTGTGTAACTTAATTCTGCATTTTTAATGCAAGAGGCAGGCTGAATTAAATAATCTCGATGCCTTGCTTCCGGCATAACTCCAATCCCACATCCTTTAACTTGAATTTCTGTATCTTTCCGCTGCCCGTCATGGGGAACTCATCAACAAAGAAGATATATTTAGGAATTTTGTAACGGGCTATCTTGCCGTCGCAAAAGTCACGTATATCGAATTCGTTCATTTCCACCCCTTCGTGCAAGATAATGAATGCGCCTACCGCTTCTCCGTATTTCTTGGAGGGGATACCGGCTACCTGTACATCTTTTATTCCTTCCATCTGATACAGGAACTCTTCTATTTCCCGTGGATAGATATTCTCTCCGCCACGGATAATCATGTCTTTTATCCGTCCTGTGATACGATAATTACCTTCTTCGTCTTTCACTCCCAGATCTCCTGAGTGGAGAAAGCCGTTCCGGTCTATCACTTCGGCGGTTGCTTCGGGGTTTTTGTAATACCCCTTCATGGTGTTATACCCTTTGTTGCACATCTCGCCTTGTACGCCTATGGGGCATTCCTCGCCAGTTTCCGGATCGATCACTTTTACTTCCGTAAACTCGAAATCACGGCCCACCGTGTTGCAGCGTACATCAAACGAATCGTCGATGCGGGAGGCTGTCATGCCGGGAGAAGCTTCTGTAAGCCCGTATACACTGGTGACCTTCATAAACATTTTCTCTTCCACATGTTTCATCAGTTCCACCGGACAGAGTGAGCCTGCCATAATGCCGGTGCGCAGACTGGACATATCGAACATATCAAACATGGGATGGTTCAGCTCGGCAATGAACATGGTAGGAACCCCGTACAAGGCCGTGCAGCGTTCCTTGTGGACGGAGGCAAGTACCAGCAGCGGGTCAAAACGTTCCACCATCACCTGCGTGCATCCGTGTGTAAGGCAGTTCATGGTGGCTAATACCACTCCGAAGCAATGGAACAGGGGTACACAGACACATAGTTTGTCATCGGAAGTGAATTTCATGTGCTCGCCCGTCAGGAAACCGTTGTTGCTGATGTTGTAATGGGTGAGCATGACTCCTTTGGGGAAACCGGTCGTGCCCGAAGTGTACTGCATGTTCACCGTGTCGTGGCAGTTCACCTTCGATTTCGCTTCCAGCAGCTCGTCATCGTCTATGTTGCATCCCAGAAGCAGAATTTCGGCGGTGTTGTACATACCCCGGTATTTCTCGGGACCGATGTAAATCACGTTCTTCATGCAGGGGAAGCGTTTGCTCTTCAGATATCCGCGCTGGCTGGTCTTTAGTTCGGGCAGCATGGCGTAGACCATATTTACATAGTCGTCATTGCCACGGTCTCCGTTTACGATACACAGCGTGTGCATGTCCGAGTTCTGGCAGAGGTATTCCAGTTCTGCCTGTTTGTAGTTGGTATTTACTGTTACGGCCACGGCGCCGATTTTGGCGCAAGCGTACAGAAAGGTCAGCCAGTCGGGCACATTACCCGCCCAGATCCCTACATGGGTTCCCCGTTTCACGCCGATGGCGAGCAGTCCTTTGGCCATGTGGTCTACACGCTCGTTAAATTGTTTCCAGGTGAAGCGCAGATTGCGGTCGGAATATACGATATATTCTTTATCGGGAGTGGTGAGGGCCCAATGTTCAAGCCAGTCACCCAAGGTTCTCGTGCTTAATTCCATCATAAATCAAATAGGAGTATAGATAACAGCCAATATTTTGGCGGCTTGTCCTTGATATCCGTGTACGTGGTGCGGAACGATAGAATCATAATAAATACTGTCTCCGGCTTTAATCAGATGGCATTTTTTACCGTGGCATACTTCGACGGCGCCTTCCATGACATAGATAAACTCTTCACCTTCATGCGAGGAGAGTGAGAAGTGGCTTTCCTCCGTCGGTTCCACGTCTACGATGAATGGTTCCATATGCCTGTCCGCTTTTGATTTTGACAGTGAGTGGTAGCGCATATGTGTACGCAGGTCCATTGCATTGTTCGAGAAACTGATGGTATCCTCACTCTCTTGTTTCCGGCAGATTACTGCTCCTTGTTCTTCCTGGTCGTCCAGAAAAGTGCCCAGACGTACCCCTAACGCGCGGGCTATCTTGATGAGGGGAGCCAATGAAGGAAGATCTACATTATTCTCTATTCGTTCTATTTGTTCTTCGGCAAGGCCAGAGCGTACGGCCAGTTCGGCCACACTGATTTCTTTTGTTTCACGTAGTGATTTTATTTTTTCACCAACAATCTTTGTGCTGTCCATGGTTTGTTTTTAATAAGTTTGCAAAGTATAAAGTGCAAATATATAATAAAAAAGAATTGGGCACTCTGTTTTTGTTCTGAATATGTAAAAAAGGCAGGTTAGCGACGAATTGCCGGTCATTTGTCATTAACCGTCGGTAAGTTTCGAATATTTGTGTTTTTTGTTCTATCTTTGTTCTCGAAACTTAATTAAAGACTAAAACTTATGTTCTCAGGGATTGTAGAAGAATATGCGGAGGTGGTGCGTATTGTAAAGGAGCAGGAAAATCTGCACCTCACCTTGAAATGTTCGTTTGTGGACGAACTGAAAATAGACCAGAGTATCTCTCATAACGGTGTGTGCCTGACTGTAGTCAGTTTACAGGATGGAACGTACACGGTTACCGCTATGAAAGAAACGATAGAGCGTTCCAACATCGGCTTGCTGAAAGTGGGAGATAAAGTGAATGTGGAACGCAGCATGATGATGAACGGGCGGCTGGACGGTCATATTGTGCAAGGACATGTGGATCAGACTGCCGAATGTATGGATATAAAGGATGCTGAAGGAAGCTGGTATTTTACTTTCAGATATGCGTTTGACAAGGAAATGGCAAAGCGCGGCTACATCACGGTGGACAAAGGCTCGGTTACGGTGAATGGTGTGAGTCTGACCGTTTGTAACCCTACGGAGGATACTTTTCAGGTTGCCATCATTCCTTATACTTACGAACATACCAATTTCCATACTTTTAAAGTGGGAAGCATTGTGAATATAGAGTTTGATATCATCGGCAAATATTTAAGCCGCATGATGCAGTTCTCCTGATTCTTTTACCGCAGATTGCACAGATGATTGTTGAAGATGAAAGAAACTTCTTTGTGGAAATCCGGAATTATCCGCATCGGCTTTTGAGCAAAAAAGAATCTGTGCAATCTGTGGTAAAATCGAATATCAGAATTATAAATCTTTCAGCAATATCTTGCTGGTGCTTTTATAATATTCTTCACGGGCATTTGCCAGCGCCTCCCAAGAACTGCTGTATCGCTTTTTTTGTCTATTTTGAAGGCTTCCGTTCCGGCTATGTCCAGTCTGTTCAGCAGCATAGCCACGTTCATCCGGTTGATATCTACTGACGGCAAATAGCCTATGCTTTCATCGTCACCGTCCATAGCAGTTTCATAAATCATGTGCATGTCCTGTAGTTCATACAGGATTTTCTTGGTGAGCCTTATCGGAATTTTATGTTCGTCGCTGAGTGTCTCGGCGGTATAAGGAGCCTCTTCCGTCTCAAAGCGCTTGCATATCAGAGACATGATGAGGATACACAGAAAGTCGTGATAACGGCGGCTGATATTTGCCGTTTCTTTGCTGAAACTGTAGTTGCGAAGATTCTGTGCCACATAGCAAAGTTCTGCGCCATACAGGCAGATTCCCCATGAAATCTGCGCCCATAACAAGAACATAGGAATGGCGGCGAAGCTACCATAGATTGCATTGTACCTTGATACCCATATCTGACTGCCGATATACAAGTATTGAAAAGCCTGAAAGGCTGTGCCTGCGATGATACCCGGAATGATGGCATACTTCAGTTTCACTTTAGTATTGGGCATAAAGACGAACAGTCCCGTAAACATGGCCCAAGTCAGGATGAAAGGGATCAGGCGTACCAGAAATTTCATCAGGGGTGCCAGTAATACGAAGTCCTCCATGTTTTTCACCATGGTGGACATAAAGATGGTAAGACCGCTGGAAAGTACGATAAGTAGGGGCAGTAAGAGCAGGATGGAGAAATAATCCGTCATTTTGCGATACAGTGTACGGGGCTTCTTCACTTGCCATATATAATTGAAGGTACGTTCTATGTTATAGGTCAGGCTCAGAATGGTCCAGAACAACATCACCAGACCCACTCCGATAAAAATTCCGCTTTTGGCGTGCACCAGATAGGAGTCAATCAGGCCAAGAATGGTTTCGGCAGCCGCACTCTGTCCTTCAAGACCGCTACGGAACTGGGTTTCCAGCAGGTTGGAGAAGCCGAAACCGCGTGCGATGGCGAATAAAATGGCCAGAATGGGAATAATAGAAAGCAGGGTGCTGTATGTCAGTGCGGATGCTTTATTCAAAATACGTCCCTGAGTGAATTCACGAACAGAAAGAGTAGCGATTTTTATTGCATTATAGAGTATTCCTCGGGATTTGCTAACCTCGTCTTCTGTCACCCGCCATATATCATCTTTGAGAAACGATTGCAGACCTTTCAGTTTTTCCTTGTTCATGGTACTCATAAGCTCTTCATTAGGATATATGAAAAAAAAGCAGCCGGCCTGTAAGCCGGGTTCTGTTCTTCGCCTTGCGGCGAAGTGCCTGCCATTTATCTACGCCTGTTGTCACCAACAGGCTCTAGCGGTCTACCCTCCGACGTGGGGCGAGCAACCCTCATAATGTCGGTTTACATGACCTTACAACTCCTAAGACGTACAGCCCGTCATGTCACCATGCGGCTGGTAGGCTCTTACCCCACCTTCTCACCCTTACCCCGTTTCCCGTAGGAATTGTGGCGGTTGTTTTCTTCTACGTTACTCCACCTTCGCAGATAGCTTTCTGTTAGGAAGTAGGATGCTCTGCGTTGCCCGGACTTTCCTCTTTCGCCTTGCGGCGTCAGCGGCAGACCGGCCGGCTGCTTTTAAGTGTACAAAGATAGTGATTTTAGGTTAAACGTAGGATAATAAAGCGGAAAAAAGTAAGAAAATAAATGGAAAAACGAAGAAAGAGCGGAACAGCCCATTACTTTTTCTTGGTATATATAATAATGAGAAGAGAATCGGTGATGATCGGTTCGGCACTCCTGCTTATCGTATAGAAACAACGGTAAAAACAGAAATATAAAAGTAAATGAACAGTGCCGGAAAGAGAAGTGGGTGCAGTTTTCGCTTTCCCTCTCCGGACACGGATTTTAGCGGTAGAATTCCAGTTCGTTTCTTAATGAACGCACTTCCTGTTGCAGAAGTTCTATACGTTCCAGCATGTGGTGAATGGCGTCGATTCCTGCAATATTGATGGACAAGTCATAATATAAATGCGTGTAACGCTCCAGTTCCGCTAGTTGGGATGTGGGGAGGTAGCGTTCCTCGTCAATCACCCGGACTTCGATCAGTCCGTCTTCTTCCAGTTCCATAATGAACGACGGGTCCACATGGCAACGGTCGCAAAAATCGTTGATAATAATTAAATCGGTCTGCATAATCCTTCTCTTTTTTTAATTGCTACTATCTTTTAATTGGCGGAACAGCTCTTTCTGATGTTCGGTCAGGTTGCTAGGAATGGTGACATTATAAGTTACTATCAAATCGCCAAATTTGCCTTCTTCCTTGTAAACAGGAAAGCCTTTGCCTTTCAAACGGACTTTGGTTCCGTTCTGGGTTTCAGGTTTTACTTTCAGTTTTACCTTGCCGTTCAGTGTGTCCACGGTTTCTTCACCACCCAGTACGGCGGTGTAGAGGCTAAGCGGAGCATGGATATATAAATCATTTCCCAAACGTTTGAATACAGGATCGTCTGGAATGACAAAGGTGATGTACAGATCGCCTGCAGGACCACCGTTTACCCCCGGTGCACCATGACCACGCAATTTGATAGTCTGTCCGTTGGCTATACCTGCCGGAACAGTGATACGTATGTTCTTTCCGTTTACATTAAGCACTTGTTTGTGTGTTTCGGCGGCTTCACGCAATGAAAGTTGTAATTCAGCATTATAGTCCTGTCCACGGAATCCGGCGCTTCGTCCGCCGTTTGCACCGCCACGATGCCCGAACAGTTCTTCAAAGAAATCAGAGAAACCACCTGCGCTGCCACCGAAATGTGCACCGCTGAATTCTTCTCCTCCATTGCCGGAATACCAGTAACTGCCGTTACCGTCCGTACCGAATCCGCTTCCGGCTCCGCCAAACCCTCCGAATCCACCGGCACCTCCATATTGTTGCTTTTGTTTTTCAAATTCGTCGGCATGTTTCCAGTGTTCCCCGTATTCGTCGTATTTCTTACGTTTTTCCGGGTCGCTCAGTACTTCGTTGGCTTCATTTATCTCCTGAAACTTATCTTTGGCTCCAGGATCATTCGGATTCAAGTCAGGATGGTATTTGCGGGCCAGCTTACGGAAAGCCTTCTTGATATCATCTTGGGTGGCACTTTTGTCCACTCCCAATACTTTGTAATAGTCTATGTAAGCCATATTATATATTTGTTAAATTTCATCTGCTTTAAGAGAAACAAAATACATGCCAATTGGTTGTGTTCTGTTTTTATTTTAGGCATTTATAACTAATTGGACACCACTTAAAAAAGGGGGTGTCCTTACCTTTTTATTAAATACATATCTTTTCACCAATTATCATTATCTATTGACATGCCTCTTTTAATAGCACTTATCATAGAGTTAATATAATATTTGCTATAATTATGAAATTGCCTTGTAGCATTAAAGATTTTTTCTTTATTAAGCATTTCATTACCCATATTTGCCATTTCTTTATATAATCTATTCTTTTCTTTTCCTTTAGCTGCATTTTTTCGCTTTGTCAATTCCTCATACTCTTTTTTGATGGAATAATAAGCTAGACTATCTCTTCTATATATGGAATCCATTTTATTGTAAGAATAATGTTCTAACTGATAATCTTCTTTCGTATATTCCTCCATACGATTAAAAATAATTGCAGTTACGTAATCTGTACGCGTTGTTTCTGTAAGCAATTTATTTTGTTTCAATTTTATGTCACTGATAATATATCTATATTTATTATCCTTACAGTTTATTGTAAGCCTAAATAACATACTAGTGTTATTATTAAAACTCTTATCAAATGTGTGACTATATTCACTACTAGAAACTTGTAAATTAGACTTTCCGTATGCTATAATATTATATCCAATATCATCATCTAATTCTTTATTAAAATCGGTATATAATGTTGCTAGAAGCTGTCTTGCGTTAACAAACAACTGTTTGGCTGACAGATCAGACTGAATAACCTCGGTAATATCATGCGTATTTTGAGCATAACCAAAAGAAGATATAAGTATAAAAAGTGTAGGTAATAATATTTTTTTCATAATATATATTTTTCAAAACCAAGAACAAATATATAAAACTATAAAAATATTCCATTGAATCAAAGTTATTTTTACGTAATCTTAACTATTTAAGCGGATCACGTCCTCTGTTTTTTTACTTTTTCTTGTTCTTCTTTCAGCATTGCTCTTAGACCATCCATAAACTCATCAGGGATATCTATTGGTAATATATTTCCGTCTTTATCTTTCACAATATATTTGTTTTTCTTTTTATGTTCTTTAGATTTTTCTTCTTTATTGCTCATTCAAATATCCTCCTATGCTACATTTAATTTGTATTGCAAAAGTAATCTAAATCTGTCAGAATCACTAAGTTTTCTGGTATTAAATCTAAAGACAAACTCATCTACATAACGTTGCATATATTTCTTGCTTATATGGTAATATGTGGCATATATCCTCTTGAAAACAGACCAAGCGTTTTCTATCGTATTGGTAGTAATCATCACCGTTTCTTTATTATCATTGTAATAAGTAATACCATAATATTTATGCCCGTGATCTACAGATATTTGGTTGTACATTTCGGATACTTCGCCATAATCCCATCCATCAGTATATATTGTACTTCCTTCTTCAACATACTTTCTTATAATTGGAAGCGACTTGGATGAACCTGTTCCGCTTACTACTTTGGCAACCAAATCCCCGTTTCTGCCTATTAGTCCAAAAACAGGAACTTTGTCTTTAAAACTTCTCCCCTGACATCTCTCTACTTTTTTATCCTTATGTCGGTTTGCATTTTTTCCACCTGCAAATGACTCATCAATCTCAACTTCTCCTTCAAGGCTATAATCATTCTCTTTTGCCATAGCTTTCCGAACTTTATGTAGCATGTGCCATGCAGTTTTTTGGGAAACACCAATATCTCTAGATATTTGGCAGGATGAAACACCTCTCTTATTACATGTGATCAACCATATAACATAGAACCATTTCATAAAAGAAAGGTTGCTGTTCGCAAAATATGTACCAGTTCTTACAGTAAAATATCTGTTTGTATTCTTACATTTATACTTATGATTTTTACATTTATAAACCTTGGATGTAGGATCAAACGGAGAAACAACCTTGCCACCCCATCTTACATGCTCAAGCGTTTGAATACATATTTCCTCAGACGAAAATTTCTGAGTAAACTCTAGAAAATTCATTGACTTTTTCATACAGCCTCCTTTTCTTTGATTCTTCTGCAATATAATAATAAAAAGTTAAATATGCAAATAAATACAAAGAAAAGATAGACCGTAACGCCATAATATTTAATTTTAAAAATATATTTATCTAAAAATGAAAGATTATGAAATACAGTAATAATGTAGAAATATATGAATTAAAGTCAGATTTAAAAGGTAAGGCTTATTACTATAAAGATAGTCAAACTCTTACAATACATTTTGAAGAAAGACATGAAATTTACGAAGATATTGTCACCTTTTCAAATGTATCACCTGTTCAATTTTAATCATTTAAACTTACAGAAGCCCCTAATAAGTTTATGTGTGACGTTTTTTTAGATTATGTGGCGCATCGTATCTAGAAAAAATAGGTTTAACATGAAATGCGTTTCTTACAATCCAGTTATAATCTACATTTCTGGGATCTCTTTCAATGCTCCAAAGTTTGCTGGCGTAATTCATATCGCTTTTTAATAATCTTATTTGTCGTTTCTGTCTATATATAACAATATAAGGACAGAATACAATCATCATTATTTCTGAAATTTTTTTCATATAAATTATTATTTTAATGTTTTTGTTATTTCTCATATAGTGTCAAATTGGTTATAAATGCCTTATTTTATTATCTTTGCAGCGAATTTTTAGAAATTATTCTAAAGGAAATGAGGGGATTGGCAATCATATTCAGGTTTTTTATGCTATTAGTCCTGCTGCTTCCTGTGGTTGCTCTGTGTCCTGTGAAGGCGGAAACGACCTCGGAAGGGCCTATCCTTATTGTCACTTCTTATAATCCCGAAACGCGTAGTATTTCTGACAACCTGTCTGCTTTTATGGATGAATACAGACAGCGTGGCGGCAAGTATACTCCGATCATAGAGAGTATGAACTGCAAGAATTTGTCCGAGGCCTATCTGTGGAAATCGCGTATGGCCTCCATCCTTGGTAAGTATAAGGGGAAAAACCGTCCGTCACTGGTTATATTGTTGGGGCAGGAGGCATGGTCGGCTTATATCTCACAAGACACGGAGATAGCTAAAAAGACTCCGTCTATCTGTGGCATGGTCAGTGTCAACGGACTGGTATTGCCCGATGATAGTATCGACACGCGGGTATGGGAACCTGAAAGTAAGAATATTTATACGGATTTCAGTGATTATAATATTGTTGCCGGTTATGTATATGAATATGATGTCGATAAAAACATAAAGCTGATGCGTCGTTTTTATCCTGATATGCGCCGTGTGGCATTTATATCGGATAATACCTATGGCGGGTTGTCTATGCAAGCCTTGGTTAAAAAGGAGATGAGGAAGTACCCCGATTTAGAAACAATTTGGCTGGACGGCCGTACGGAAACCTTTATGGAAGTGAGTGAAAGGATGCGCAGGTTGCCTCAAAATACGTGTGTGTTATTGGGAACATGGCGTGTAGACTGTACGGAGAGTTATGTTATTGGTAATACGACTTATATGCTGCGCGATGCGAATCCCACCCTGCCTGTGTTTACTATTGCATCTGTGGGGCTGGGACATTGGGCATTGGGAGGATATACTCCCGAGTACCATGCGGTAGGAAAGAATATAGGCGCGGTTACTTATGATTTTTTGGATAAAGGGGACAGAGAAGGGGTGGACTTGGTGACTATTCCCGGAAACTATACTTTTGATATAAAGCGTTTGCATGAATTCAAATTGGATTCATTGAATCTTCCTCAGGGAGCGGTGTTGGTGAACAAGACTCCTTCGTTTTATGAGCAGTATAAATATTGGGTCATAGGGGTTGTTTCGGCGTTCATGTTCCTGATAGTCTGTTTCTTGATAGCCATATATTATATTATCCGTATCAACCACTTGAAACATAATCTGGAAGTATCCGGCGAGGAACTGCTGGTAGCCAAGGAGAAAGCGGAGGAATCCAACAGGTTGAAGACGGCTTTTCTGGCCAATATGAGTCACGAAATACGCACTCCCTTGAATGCCATTGTGGGATTTTCCAGCGTGTTGGTCAGTGATGATTCCTCTCCTGCCGAGAAAGAGCAGTATTGTGATATCATTCAGAAGAATTCCGATTTGTTGTTGCACCTCATAAATGATATTCTGGACATCTCGCGCATGGAATCCGGAAGGATAAAATTCGTATGGGAAGAATGTGATGTGGTAGAGTTGTGTCAGACGGCTTTGTCTACAGTGGAGTATGGACGCAAGACCAGTGCTTTGTTTCTGTTTGAAACTCCTGTGCCTTCGCTGGTTGTCAAGACGGATGCCCAGCGTCTGAAGCAGGTGTTGATTAATTTGCTGTCCAATGCCGCAAAATTTACTCCGTCCGGTTCTATCAAACTGACGGTTGCCATAGACAAACAGCATCAGCAGTTGGAATTGTCAGTGTCGGATACTGGTTGCGGTATTCCGCCCGATAAGAGTGAAAAGGTATTTGAACGTTTCGAGAAATTGAATGAATATTCCCAAGGTACGGGGCTGGGATTGGCCATTAGCAGGCTGATAATCGAGAATCTGGGAGGTAAGATATGGGTGGACAAGGATTATACCGAAGGCGCCCGGTTTGTATTCACGCATCCTTTGACTAAAAAAGAATAAAGAATAGAGAAATGAAATATAGAATATGTATCAGTGCCCTGCTGTTGTGGGCAGGTATGCAGTTGTCTGCATCCAATAATCAGGAAGAAGTGGTTATCAAGATTATAGAAACCAGTGATGTGCACGGGAATTTCTTTCCGTATAACTTTATCGAACGGAAAGAATGGAGTGGAAGTCTTGCCCGTGTTCATTCCTTTGTGAAAGAACAGCGTGAGAAATATGGGGATAATTGCCTGTTGATGGATAATGGGGATATCCTGCAAGGTCAGCCTACAGCTTACTATTATAATTTCATGGATACCGTGTCTACTCATGTTGCGGCGGATATGATGAATTATATGGGATATGTGGTAGGTAATATGGGTAACCATGATGTAGAGACTGGGCATGCGGTGTACGACCGTTGGATAAAACAGTGCGATTTTCCGGTACTGGGGGCTAATATAATAGACAATGCCACTGGAAAACCTTATCTGAAACCCTACGAGGTGTTGGAGCGCGACGGAGTGAGGATAGCGGTTCTGGGTATGATTACTCCGGCCATTCCTTCATGGTTGCCGGAGAAATTATGGAGTGGTCTGCATTTTGAGGAAATGGAGCCCTGCGCACGCAAATGGGTGAAGATTATAAAGGAAAAAGAGAATCCTGATGTCATTGTGGGATTGTTTCATGCCGGAAAGTCGGGCAACGTGTTGGGACAGGTGGTGGAAGATGCCTCTATGGATGTAGCCAAACGGGTTTCGGGCTTTGATGTGGTGCTGATGGGGCACGACCATACTAGGGAATGTGTAAAGGTGCAGAATGTGGCAGGAGACAGTGTGCTGGTCATTGACCCGGCAAACAATGCCAATGTAGTTTCGGATGTGACCCTGACCGTAACAAAGAAAGACGGGAAAGTAGTGGAGAAGTCGGTGGAAGGTAGATTGGCGGATATGAACAAGTATCCTGTCAGCCGGGAGTTTATGGATAAGTTTGCCCCTCAATACAAGGCTGTAAATGACTTTGTATCCCGTAAAATCGGTACAATTTCACGTACCATCACAGCGAAGGATGCTTATTTCGGTTCTTCTCCTTTCATAGACCTGATTCATCAGTTGCAATTGGAAATTTCGGGTGCTGAAGTGTCTTTCTGTGCTCCGTTGTCCTTCCGGGCAGAGATTAAAGAAGGAGACATCTATGTGAGTGATATGTTCAATTTGTACAAGTACGAGAACATGCTGTATGTGATGGAACTTTCGGGCAAGGAAATTAAAGGTTTCCTGGAAATGGCATACGCCATCTGGACTAATCAGATGAAGAGTTCCGAGGACCACCTGATGCTTTTCAAGGAGCCGGTGGAGAAGGGGAAGCGTGCTAATTTCAAGAATTTCAGCTTTAACTTTGACTCTGCCGCAGGCATTAATTATACGGTGGACGTGACCAAGCCGGCAGGAGAGAAAATCACGATTCAGAGCATGTCGGACGGGACTCCTTTCAGTATGGATAAGGTTTATAAAGTGGCTTTGAATTCTTACCGTGGGAACGGTGGCGGAGATTTACTGACTCTTGGAGCTGGAATTTCCAAGGAAGATTTGGCAAAACGTATTATTTTTGCAACCGATAAGGATTTGCGTTATTATCTGATGCAATATATTGAGCAGGAAAAAGTGCTGCATCCTCATGCTATGCACCAGTGGAAGTTTATTCCGGAGGAATGGACTGTGCCTGCCGCGAAAAAAGACTATCAATTGTTGTTTGGCGAGGAAAAGAAATAAATAGTTGAGCAAGAGAAGGTACATAGTAGCCCCGTTATTACTGCTGGCGCTGTTTTTAACGTATCAGGTAAGCATCACTTTGTTTACCCACGTTCATATTGTGAACGGGGTGATGATTGTGCACTCTCATCCTTCGTCCGAAAAACACCATACGCATACCACAGGACAGGTAATCTCAATTGCTCATCTGAGCACTATCCAGACTCTGGAGCCCGGGGGGCAGACAGAGATGACTGTATTCCGTCCTGTGTTGTATGTTTTGGAATACAAGACAAATACTTTCCGCGCGAAAGCGCTTTGTGCGCAATGTATCCATTTGCGCGCTCCTCCTTTTTATTGCTGAAACATAAGGTATATCTGTTGACGGGATACATTCGGATAATCCGTTCAACAGATGCGGATGTGCTTTTGCCGTAGAGCTGCACACATTCTTTAATTGAATAAACCGAAACATTTTAGTAATAGAAAAAATAGATGAAACAATATATTCTGTTACTCGTGCTCATGGTGATGGGTGCGGGTATCCATGCGTATGCAGAAGATGTAAATCCTGTGAAGGAAGGAAATGTGATTTCAGGTCATGTAGTGGAAAAAGGCACGGAGAACAGCCTTCCGTATGCTACCATATTGATTGTGGAAACCGGGGAAGGTACGGTGAGTAACGAGGACGGGGAGTTCCGTTTCAAGAAGGTTCCGGCAGGAAAGTACACATTGAGGGTTCAGCTACTGGGCTATGAGACACAGGAAAAGAAAGTGACCGTCAGTAACGACTTCACGGTAGATGTTCATTTTTTGATGAGTGACGAAAGTATTATGACGGACGAGGTAGTCGTATCGGCCAATCGCAATGAGACAAGTCGCAAGGTGGCTCCGGTGGTAGTCAATGTGATGAATGCCAAGCTGTTCGAATCGGTGAATTCTACCGATTTGGCTAAATCCTTGAATTACCAGTCGGGGTTGCGTGTGGAGAACAACTGCCAGAACTGCGGCTTCCCTCAAGTGCGTATCAATGGGCTGGAAGGACCTTATTCTCAGATTCTTATCAATAGTCGTCCGGTAGTCAGTGCTCTGTCCGGTGTGTATGGCTTGGAGCAGATTCCGGTGAATATGATAGAGCGTATAGAGGTTGTCCGCGGAGGAGGGTCGGCCTTGTTTGGTGCTAATGCAGTGGGCGGAACCATCAATATCATCACGAAAGACCCCATCAACAATTCATTTCAGGTTTCTTCAACAATGTCCAATATGAACGGCAAGGTGTGGGAACAGTATATGGGAGCCAATGCCTCTTTGGTGTCAAAAGACAATACGTATGGCATCGCTTTGTATCAGTCTTATCGGAACCGTAATCCGTATGATGCGGACGGGGACGGTTTCTCGGAGTTGGGAAAGCTGAATATGAATACGTTCGGGCTGCGCACCTATTACCGTCCTACGCAGTTCAGCCGTATCAGTCTGGAATATCATACCACGAATGAGTTCCGCCGCGGAGGGAATAAATTTGATTTGCAGCCGCACGAAACGGATATCACCGAACAGACCAAGCACGTTATCAATAGTGGCGGATTGAGTTATGATCTGTTTTGGAAAGAATACAAGCATAAGCTTTCTTTCTATTCTTCCATCCAGCATACCGACCGTAACAGTTATTATGGTGCGCAACAGGATGCGAATGCATACGGAAAGACGAAAGATCTGACTTGGGTGGCAGGCGGCATGTATGTGGGTAATTTTGAGAAAGTTTTATTCTCTCCTGCTACTTTTACCGCCGGGCTGGAGTATCAGAACAACTCCCTGCACGATGTTATGACCGGTTATCACCGTGATATGAAACAGGATGTACGCATTGCCAGCGCTTTTGTGCAGAACGAATGGAAAATGAATCAGTTTGTATTCTTGGCCGGGTTCCGTCTGGATGACCATAACCTGATTGACAACCCCATCTTCAGCCCCCGTCTGAACCTGCTCTACAAACCCAGTGACAAACTACAGGCGCGCATCACCTGGTCCACCGGTTTCCGTGCGCCGCAGGCTTATGATGAAGACTTGCACGTTACGGCAGTAGGAGGTGAGGGCGTGCTTATCAAGTTGGCGGAAGGGCTGAAGCCTGAGCATTCTAACAGCATCAGCGGCTCCATTGACTGGACGGCGAATATCGGTCATTTCCAGACCAATTTGTTATTGGAAGGGTTCTATACCGGATTGGATGACGTATTTGTACTGGAGGATATGGGCCATGACGAGAATGGTAACAAGGTGAAGGAGCGTCGTAACGGTAACGGGGCACGTGTGTATGGCGTGAATCTGGACGGAAAGATTGCACATGGACGTGATGCGGCTTTACAGGTGGGCTTCACGGTGCAGCGCAGCGAATATACTGAGCTGGAGGCATGGAGTGAGAATCCTGAGGTAGCGCCGGTGAAGCGGATGCCCCGTACTCCTGACTATTACGGTTATTTCACATTGACATCTGCTCCGTTCAAGAATTTCGACTGCTCCTTGTCCGGTGTGTACACAGGCCGGATGCATGTGCCGCATTTCGCACCGACAGAGTTGCCCGAGGAATATATAGGACAATATATCGCTAAAGATGAAATGGTGCATACTCCTGATTTCTTTGATTTGAATGTGAAACTGAATTATACGTTTGTATTGAATGACCATATCAAGTTGCAATTGAACGGTGGAGTGCAGAATATCTTTAATGCTTTCCAAAAGGATTTGGACAAAGGTGGTTATCGTGACTCGGGTTATTTCTATGGGCCTACACAGCCTAGAACGTATTTTGTGGGGATCAAGATTACGAATTGAATAATCTGCTGATTTGTCAATGTGCTAATATGTCAATGGGTTACGCTTTGTTCCACATGGCACATTAGCACATTGTCACATTGACAAATTAGCAGATTGATTTATTACCAACTACTGACAAGTGACTATACTTTTCTGTAATCCGGAATCCCGGATCGGGATAATTATATAAGGGGAAGCGGTGTTCTGTTTCTCCTTCCATATATTTCCACAGACTGGCATATTCTTCTTTCTTCTCGCCCATTTCCTGCAATTGCAGCATATATTGCCAGATAGACTTGTTTTCCTTGATGTATATTTTTTCCATCTGATGAATAATCGGACTATGCTGGCGGGTTGGGTCATGGTCAAATTCCAGTATCCGTTTTCCCTCTTTTGTCATACCGATAGTTACGAAAGTCATGCTCTTGCCTATACCCGGCAGGTTCAGTACGCTGCGGTCTGTTGCTACGAAAGGAATCTGATGGAAGGTGCAGAAACGCTGTACGGCTGCCGCACGGTCTTTACTGTTTCTCAACAGGTTCAAAAACTCCTTTTCTTGCTCTGCGGAGAGTTTTCCCCATACCTTTTCCTCTTCTTTCTCCTGCAAGGAGCGGCTGTTAGGTGCAAATACGGCATAATTCTCCTCAAATCCTTTTACCGAGAAGGTGTAATAGCATAGTACACCCAGCCCATTCAATACTTTGCGCAGCTTGGCGGTGTGTCCGCGACGGGAAGCCGCCACATTATATACTAACTGGTTGGTGATAGTCCACCCGGCTGCCAGTATCTTGCGGATAGCTTCACGCGCTTCGGGTGTTACTTCCAGCGGAGTCTGGAAATGCGTTTGAATCAGAAATTGGCTGACTCCTACGGCAGATGCCTTTTCTTTGAACTCGCGTAAGATATCCAATAGCTCGTCATTGATTCGCATGGGCAGATATACCGGGAGCCGGCTGCCCAAGCGTACTCGTTGCAGTTCCGCATATTTCTCTCCTTCGGCGCGTTGCAGGTTTGCGTTCCGTTTGCGGACAGCCATTTTGTAGACGGCTTCCAGTATATTGCGCAAGGTCTTGTTCTGGCTCATCAATGCATCGCCTCCCGTAATCAGGATATCCCTGAGCTGAGTGTCGTTCTCGAAATATTCCATCAGTTTTCTCAACCTCTTGTCCCAGCTCTCTTTCGGCTTCAATTCCTCGAAGTTGAAGTTCAGACGTTCACTTTGAAAGTCGTACATGCGCTGGCAGGATGCACATAGGCCGCCGCAGGCACGTCCCATCGAGTCGGGGATAAGAATAGCCACATCGGGATAACGGCGGTGAATGTTGTGCCCGTCCGGCAGCAGCCATCCGGCAGCGTTGGGTTTTCCGTCCTCTACTGCATCTTCTTTTTCCCATGCGTGGATGTTACCGTAAGTTTCTACCAATTGGGAAGAGTACAAGATATAGCTGCGTATGGCTTCGTCATCATATCCTTTTCCGGTAGGATTCAATAATGACAAATAATAAGGGGTGATGAAGACAGGCATTCCTTTCTTGCGTGCTTTGTGATAAAGCTGCAAGGTTTCTTCGGACAGGGAGTTGCCTAGCATCCGGTTCAGTTCGGTAGGGCTTTTTACGGCCATTGCCAGATGAAAACGGGCTTCGTTCCACCATTGGCAGACCAGCCGGCGTTTGTCCTCTTCCGTGCTTCCTTCAGGAAAAAGGTAGCGGCTGGAGGGTGCGTGTCTGTTTTCTATTTTCTGGATAAGAAGGGAGATGATACGTTCTTTGTTTTGTCGGCGGATAGCCCGGACATCCTCATTCAGTCCGCTGGGCCAGCGTTTCATCCACTGTTGCACTTGTTTTTCATCAGGTAGCTCCTCTTCTTCGTGATAAAGCCGGTCGAACTGGTGATACAGGTCAATCCATAAATCAACGGAAATCTCTTCATTGATGATACGATTCGTTAAAAACTTCCAAAGCAGTGAGATGGTTTCTATTTTAATCTCCTGTTCTGTAGAGGCTTCGTAAATGGTTTTTCCATCGTTATCTATCAGTCTTTTAATTTGCCTTGCGGCAGCAGGATTGTAAATAGGACCGGATAATAGATAATCGTTCAGCTTGTTTTTGAAAGCTGTTTCATCCTGGCTTTCTGAAGCTAATGAAGTGAGTTGGGTTAATCGGGTTTCGAATAGTGTTTTAATGCCATGGGTGGATAACATCTTATTCTTTTGTTTCATAAGCAAACGGTTGTTAAGAAAGTGAATACTATAAATAACATATTTCTCGTAGAAAAGTTATCAAACTGTTAACTTCATGCTGCTAAGATAGTAAAAAAGCTTCTTTTATGCAAATTCATTAACAAAAAGACGCTTTTTATAAATAGCATTATTTTGTAGAGTACATTTGCTTTGTGCTTTCGTCTTTTTTTAAAGCCCGGAGCTTTTATCGGGAAACGAAGAAATTCGTAGTTTTGTAGAGCTTTGCTTGTTTGCAGGTCAATCAAGCTGAAGAGAAACCTCATTTTAATAAATGGAAAAACAACATAGAAGTAAATAAATGGAACTGAAACAACTTTTTACCTTTGCAGCAGCCTGTTCGCTGGCACTTTCGGTATCGGCGCAAGATAGAGTACACTATACAGGCACGGAGCTGTCTAACCCTACCTGTCATGACGGGCAATTGTCACCCGTGGTAGGGGTACACAATATTCAGGTGATGCGTGCCAACCGGGAACATCCTGCACCCGATAACGGCAATGGATGGACATACAATCATCAGTCCATGTTGGCTTATTGGAACGGACAATTCTATATGCATTATCTTTCCGATCCTTCGGACGAGCATATTCCTCCCTCACAAACTTTCCTGATGACCTCGAAAGACGGTTATCACTGGACAAACCCGGTGACCCTTTTCCCTATCTACCGGGTTCCCGATGGCTATACCAAGCCCGGACGCACAGACAAGGCGAAAGATCTGGATGCCATCATGCATCAGCGTGTAGGCTTTTATGTGTCAAAGAGCGGCCGACTGATAGCCATGGGAAACTATGGCGTGGCACTGGACAAGAAAGATGACCCGAATGACGGGAACGGAATAGGTCGTGTGGTTCGCGAAATTAAAAAGGACGGTTCCTTCGGCCCCATTTATTTCATTTATTATAACCATGCGTTCAATGAAAAGAATACCTCTTATCCTTATTTTAAACGGAGTAAAGACAAGGAGTTTGTAAAAGCCTGTCAGGAGATTCTGGATAATCCCCGCTACCGTATGCAGTGGGTGGAGGAAGCCGACCGCAATGACCCGTTGATTCCTTTACACAAGGAGTACAAAGCGTATTGTGACTATACCTTGCCCGACGGCCGTTTGGTAAGCCTGTGGAAACATGCCCTGACTTCCATCAGCGAGGATGGCGGGAACACATGGGCGCAACCGGTGGAACGTGCGAAAGGTTTTGTAAACAGTAATGCGAAGATTTGGGGGCAGCGTTTGAGTGACGGTACATACGCCACGGTGTATAATCCTTCCGAGTTTCGCTGGCCGCTGGCTATCTCGCTCAGTAAGGACGGGCTGGAATATACGACCTTGAATCTGGTGCACGGCGAGATTACACCGATGCGTTACGGAGGTAATTATAAATCATTCGGTCCTCAGTATGTACGGGGTATTCAGGAAGGTAACGGGACTCCTCCCGATGGTGATTTATGGGTGACTTACAGTATGAATAAAGAGGATATGTGGGTGTCTCATATTCCTGTGCCTGTCCGCGCACACGCCAGCGAGCATGCTGACGACGATTTTGCCGGCTACAAAGATTTGAGCGAACTGACCGACTGGAATTTGTATTCCTTGCAGTGGGCTCCCGTATCACTGGATGGAAAATGGCTGGTGCTGCAAGACAAGGACTTATTCGATTATGCCCGTGTGGAGCGTAAGATACCTGCTACAAAAGAACTGAAAGTATCTTTCGAACTGATGGCAGAGCAGAACGATAAAGGACTTTTGCAGATAGAATTTCTGGATGAAAACGGCATTGCCTGTTCCCGTCTGGAACTGACTCCCGATGGACTTTTCCGTGCCAAAGGAGGTGCGCGGTTTGGTAATTTGTTGAAGTATGAACCGGGCAAGACGTATAAGGTAGAAGTGGAGCTTTCTGTTGCCAACCGCATGGTAATTGTCTATGTGGATGGAAAGAAAGTGGGGCAACGTATGTTCTTTGCACCCGTTCCGGCCATTGAGAGAGTGATGTTCCGCACCGGAGCGCAACGGACTTATCCTACGGTGGATACTCCGGCGGACTGGTATGGCATTCTGCCGGATGCGGGTGAGCAGGAACCCTTGTGCACCTATCGTATAGCCCATTTCAAGACGGCTTCTGCTGATAAGGATGCCGGTGCAGCCTTCTTGAAATATAAGGATTTCAAGCCCTATGTGGATTATTTCAACAGCATGGAGGATGAGAATATAGCCCAGGCTATTCCCAATGCCCGTGCATCTCAATGGATGGAAGAAAACATTCCTCTTTTCGAGTGCTCTCAAAAGAACTTCGAGGAAATGTATTATTATCGTTGGTGGACGCTGCGCAAGCACATCAAGGAAACTCCGGTGGGCTATGGCATGACCGAATTTCTGGTAAACCGTTCGTATGCCGATAAATACAATCTGATAGCTTGTGCCATCGGTCATCATATTTATGAGAGCCGCTGGTTGCGTAATCCGGAATACTTGAATCAGATTATCCATACTTGGTATCGGGGTAACGAAGGAGGCCCGATGGCTAAAATGACCAAGTTCAGCTCGTGGAATGCGGATGCGGTACTGGGACGTTACATGGTCGATGGAAACAAGGAGTTCTTGTTGGATATGGTAAAGGATTTGGAAGCGGAATATGCCCGTTGGGAAAAGACAAACCGCCTGCCCAATGGACTTTATTGGCAGGGAGATGTGCAGGATGGCATGGAAGAATCCATCAGCGGAGGCCGTCGTAAACAATATGCCCGTCCCACTATCAACAGTTATATGTATGGCAACGCCAAAGCACTCTCTCTTATCGGCATCATGACAGGAGATGAGGGCATGGCCATGAAATATGGATTGAAAGCCGATTCCATTAAAACATTGGTACAGGATAAGTTGTGGAACACAGACCATCATTTCTTTGAAACGATGCGTGGAGATGCGTCCGCCGAGGTACGCGAGGCTATCGGCTATATCCCTTGGTATTTCAATTTGCCGGATGCTTCTTCCCCATACGATGTGGCATGGAAGGAAGTGATGGACGAGAAAGGTTTTTCCGCACCTTACGGACTTACCACTGCCGAGCGCCGTCATCCTGAGTTCCGCACGCATGGCGTAGGTAAGTGTGAATGGGATGGGGCTATCTGGCCGTTTGCATCTGCACAAACTTTGACCGCAATGGCCAATTTCATGAATAATTATCCTCAGACTGTATTGACAGACAGCGTGTATTTCCATCACATGGAACGCTATGTGGAGTCGCAGCATCACCGTGGCCGCCCCTACATAGGCGAGTATCTGGATGAGGTGACCGGTTATTGGTTGAAAGGAGATCAGGAACGCAGCCGTTATTACAATCATTCTACTTTTAATGATTTGATGATTACCGGTTTGATAGGGCTCCGTCCGCGCATGGATAACACAGTGGAGGTGAATCCGTTGATTCCCGAAGGAAAATGGGATTATTTCTGTTTGGATAATGTGTTGTACCATGGCCGTAACCTCACTATTTTGTGGGATAAGGACGGCAGCCGTTACCAGCGTGGAAAAGGTCTGCATATCTATGTGGATGGAAAGGAAGTGGGACACTCCGATACATTGACCCGTGTCCTTTGTGAGAATGTGCTATAATTTTGAATAAAGGGGATGTCTTAAGATAATAAACAGACTGTTGAAAGAAAAATGAATTACAGAAAATTCTTAATAGCCGCTTTGTTAGTTATGTCTTTCGCCGTGCAGGCGAAAGACATAACTGTTACCCGCCTGACGTGTGAGATGCGCGAAGGAAGAGTGACCACCTCTGATGCCCCTCGTCTGGGATGGCAGATGAGTTCGCCGGAAAATGGCACGCGGCAGACTGCTTATGAGATAGAGATTCGGGATGTATGGGCAGGAAAAGTAGTCTGGAACAGCGGCAAAGTAAAATCCGCTCAAAGCCAGTTGGTTTCCTGTGCGGATGCGGCCTTGGAGAAGGACAGGCATTATACTTGGCGTGTCCGTGTCTGGGATGAGGCTGATACGCCTTCGGCATGGAGCGCCCCCTCTGATTTCAGTATCCTGACTTCCGAAGCGGCTTTCGCCGGCAGTGAATGGATTGGGGCTATTACCCGTAAGGATGCCCGCATCCCCGAAGGCCGGAAATATCATGGCAGTGAACTGAAAAAGCCTGAGGCAAAGGCCGCCTGGGCTGCTGTGGATACTTTGGCAAAGAAAAGTATTTATCTGCGCCGTGAGTTCCATGTGGCAAAGAAAGTGAAAGACGCCACGGCGTATGTATGTGGCTTGGGCTTTTATGAATTTTCGCTGAATGGAGAAAAAGTGGGAGACAGCGAATTTGCCCCTCTTTGGAGCGATTATGACAAAAGTGTCTATTATAATACTTATGATGTCACCTCGCAAGTGAAGAAAGGAGGTAACGCCATCGGAGTCCTGCTGGGAAATGGATTTTATAATGTGCAAGGCGGCCGCTATCGTAAATTGCAAATCAGTTTCGGCGCCCCCACGCTTCGTTTCCGAATGGTGGTGAATTATGAAGACGGAACCAGTGAAACGATTGTTTCCGGAAAGGACTGGAAGTACGATTTCAGTCCCGTACTGTTCAATTGCATCTATGGCGGAGAAGATTATGACGCCCGCCGTGAGCAGAAAGGCTGGAACATGTTCGGTTTTAAAGAGCAGGATTGGCATCCTGTCGTGATTCAGGAAGCCCCTAAAGGGGTGCTTCGTCCGCAGATAGCGCAACCGGTAAAGATCATGGAGCGTTATGATATCCGGAAAGTGACCAAGCTCACCGCTGAACAGATAACAGCCGCCTGCAAGTCAACCAAACGGACGGTGGACCCGTCTGCCTTTGTGCTGGATATGGGACAGAACCTGGCCGGTTTCCCCGAAATTACCGTCCGTGGAAAGAAAGGGCAGAAAATAACTCTGCTTGTATCCGAATCCCTGACGGACGAAGGAGCTTGCAATCAGCGTCAGACCGGCAGACAACATTATTATGAATATACCCTGAAAGGGGAAGGAGTGGAAACTTGGCATCCTCGTTTTTCTTACTATGGTTTCCGGTATATTCAGGTGGAAGGCGCTGTGCTGAAAGGGCAGAAGAATCCCCACCGTCTTCCGGTGATCCAGAAGATACAGTCGTGCTTTGTTTATAACTCGGCTCCTAAGGTATCCACATTCCAATGTTCCAATCGTATATTCAATGAGGCCCATCGGCTGATAGAGAAAGCGGTGCGAAGCAATATGCAGTCCGTGTTTACCGATTGTCCGCACCGGGAGAAACTGGGCTGGCTGGAACAGGATCATTTATGCGGTCCCGGTTTACTGTACAATTATGATTTGACGGGCTTTCTTCCTCAGACTCTTCAGAACATAGCCGATGCACAGCATGCCAATGGCGCGGTTCCTACCACTGCTCCGGAATATGTGGTGTTCGAGGGTCCCGGTATGGATGCTTTTGCCGAATCTCCCGAATGGGGATGTACCTTTGTGGTATTGCCTTTCATGTATTATGAGACGTATGGGGATGATTCATTGATTAGAAAATACTATAACGGAATGCGCCGTTACATTGATTATATGACTACCCGTGCCAATGATGGAATCGTTTCTTTCGGACTGGGTGATTGGTATGATTATGGAGATTTCCGGGCCGGTTTCTCGCGTAATACGCCTGTTCCTTTGGTAGCTACCGCCCATTATTATATGGTTGTTCGCTATCTGGTGGAGGCTGCGCGTATGCTGGATAATAGGTATGATGTAGCATATTACACTCATTTGGGTGAAGAAATCAATAAAGCATTCCATCGGGAGTTTTATCACAAGGACACTCGTCAGTATGGTACGGGAAGCCAGTGCAGCAATGCCTTGCCTTTGTTCCTGGGAATGGTTCCCGCCGATGACAGACAGGCGGTGCTTGATAATCTGGTAGCGGATATAAAACGCCACGGCAACCGGCTGACCACCGGTGATGTGGGTAACCGTTATCTGTTCCAGATTTTGGCGCGTAACGGGTTGAATGAACTGATGTACACCATGCACAACCATGAAGAAGCACCCGGCTATGGTTTCCAGCTGAAATTCGGAGCTACCACGCTGACCGAGCAATGGGACCCGCGGCAAGGTTCTTCGTGGAATCACTTTATGATGGGGCAGATTGATGAATGGTTCTTCAACTCGCTGGCGGGTATCCGCACCGTTGAGGGAAAACCGGGAATGAAGGAAATAGAAATACGTCCCCGTCCGGTAGGCGATTTGACATACGTCCGTGCCTCTACCCAAACCTTGTACGGAAAAGTAGCAGTAGACTGGACCCGCGAGAATGGAGTCTTTACATTGAAAGTAACGATACCTGTAGGGTGTACGGCACGCGTATTCCTTCCCGATGAAAAAGAGCCGAAGATAGTGGAAAGCGGAACTTATTCTTTTAAGAAATAAACGCGGTTTTCATAGGAAAAGCCCCCTGAGGGTATTTGGTAAAACTAAAATCAAATAATGAACGATATGAATAAACGTACCTTTTTAAGTCTGTTACTATGTGTTTGCTGTCTGTCTTTTCTGCATGCGGAGCGTGTGGATATGCAGCAGGCAGGTGCCGATGTGCAAGGCAGGAAGCTGAACACAGCATTGATTAATTCCACCATCGACCGCCTGAACGCCAATGGTGGAGGAACCCTCTTTTTCCCCGCAGGAACTTATCTCACCGGTTCCATCCACATGAAAAGTAACATCACTCTGGAACTGGAAGCAGGAGCCACCTTGAAATTTTCGGAGAACTTTGACGACTTCCTCCCTTATGTGGAAGTGCGTCATGAGGGAATCATGATGAAAAGTTTCCAACCGCTGATTTATGCCGTGGATGCAGAGAACATCACCATCAAGGGTGAAGGGACACTGGACGGACAGGGCAAAGCATGGTGGACGGAATTTTTCCGCGTCCTTGTAGACCTCCGGGACAACGGCAAGAGAAACATCAACAAGTACCAGCCCATGTTCGAGAAGGAAAACGACCTGAAAGCCCTTTACGCCGAAACCAACGAAGACTGGCACGGCACATTGGACCGTCGCTTCTTCCGTCCCCCTTTCATACATCCCATCCGTTGCAAGAATGTACGGATAGAGGGCGTGAAGATTATCAACTCTCCCTTTTGGACCGTAAATCCTGAGTTTTGCGATAATGTGACCATTAAGGGCATTACCATCCACAATGTGCCTTCCCCCAATACGGACGGCATCAACCCTGAGTCTTGTAAGAACGTACACATCAGTGACTGCCACATTTCGGTAGGCGACGACTGCATCACCATCAAATCCGGACGTGACCTGCAAGCACGTAAACTGGGCGTTCCTTGCGAGAATATCACGATTACCAATTGTACCATGTTGAGCGGACACGGTGGTGTGGTTATCGGCAGCGAGATGAGCGGAGGGGTGAAGAAAGTAACCATCAGCAATTGTATCTTTGATGGAACCGACCGGGGGATTCGTCTGAAATCCACCCGTGGCCGCGGAGGCATTGTAGAAGATATCCGGGTAAGCAATATTGTGATGCGTAACATCAAGAAAGAGGCTATCGTCCTCAATCTGAAATATAGCAAGATGCCTGCCGAACCGAAGAGTGACCGTACTCCGGAATTTCGCAATATCTATGTGTCGGGTGTGACGGTTCGTGATGTAAATACCCCCATTATGGTGGTAGGTCTGCCCGAAGCGCCTATTACCGGTATTGTGATGCGTGATGTGTATATTCAGAATGCCAAGCAACGCTGTGTTTTTGAAGACTGCAAGGACTTGGTGCTGGATGATGTGTATGTGGATGGTAAAGAAATAAAATAGACTTCCCGATGAAGAAACAACTATTATGGTGCATGGCGGCACTCTCTTTTTCCGCTGCATCTGCACAAACTTATGAAACCCGGTTCGCACGTCCGTTATCCGATGTGTTGAATGACGTTGCTGCCCGTTTCCAGGTCCGCTTGAAATATGACGTGGATACGGTGGGGCGTGTGCTTCCGTATGCCGATTTCCGTATCCGGCCTTATTCATTGGAGGAAACGCTGACCAATGTGCTTTCCCCCTTCGATTATAAATTCGTAAAGCAAAGTGACAAGGTGTACAAGTTGAAACCTTACGAATACGCCCGCCGCACGGATGCCGACGGAGAAAAAATGCTGGCATACCTTAGTGGTTTATATAGTGATAAAAGTCAATGGGAACAGCGCAGGGAGATTCTCCGCAAAGAGGTGCGCCAACGTCTGGGACTGGATGATATGCTGAGGAAAACAGTGAAGGATGCAAAGCCTGTTCTTTCCAAAATACGCAAATTTGATGGCTATACCGTGCAGAACTTTGCATTGGAAACCTTGCCGGGACTTTATGTTTGCGGTTCAGTCTATGCCCCCCGCACCAAAGGCAAACATGCACTGATTATCTGCCCCAATGGTCATTTTGGACAGGGACGCTACCGCAAAGACCAGCAGCAGCGCATGGCGACTCTGGCACGTATGGGGGCTGTCTGTGTGGATTATGACCTGTATGGTTGGGGTGAATCCGCCTTGCAGGTAGGTGCGGAAGCGCACCATACCGATGACGCGCACACCATTCAGGCCATGAACGGATTGCTGATACTGGATGATATGCTGGCAAACCGTAAAGATATAGACCCTGCACGCATCGGCGTGAACGGTGGTTCCGGCGGAGGAACGCAGACGGTGTTGCTTACCGTCCTGGACGACCGTTTTACAGCTGCCGCCCCTGTGGTCAGTCTGGCTTCTCATTTTGATGGCGGTTGCCCGTGTGAAAGTGGCAAGCCCATCCAGTTGGCAGGTGGAGGAACTTGCAATGCGGAGCTGGCTGCCCTGTTTGCCCCGCGTCCCATGCTGGTGGTTTCCGACGGAGGAGACTGGACAGCCACGGTTCCCCGTTTGGAATATCCTTACTTGCAACGCATCTACGGTTTTTACGGTGCAACGGACAAGGTGAGCAATGTACATTTGCCGCAAGAACGCCATGATTTCGGTCCGAATAAGCGCAATGCGGTTTATGATTTCTTTATAGACGTGTTCGGCCTTGACCGGAACATGCTGGATGAAAGTAAAGTAACCATTGAACCGGAAGACGCATTGAAGAGCTTTGGTGAGAAAGGTGAGAAACTGCCTGCCGGAGCCTTGAGATATAAAGAGTGATTTTGTCGTTTATTTATTAGGTTAAGAGTTAGTATAGAATCTCCCTCTTGCATAGCCTGTGAAGGTGAGCAAGGGGGAACTTTTTTTAGATATGGGGGATTAATACTTTTTGTCGGGTATATCAGGCCTTGTCATGCGGACTGTTAAGTCTTTTTGTGCGGACTGTTACTATAGTCTTCGGCAGTGGACCGTACAGTCTGCTACAGTGGACTGTACGGTCTGCCGCAGTGAAACATACGGACTGCTGTCGCAGTCTGTAAAAGGTGACCGTAAGAAATGCTTTAATGGTACTGAAAAAAAGACTTAATGGAGCTGAAGTGATGAATTAACTTCGCATTTACGTTATAATCAGCTTTAGTTTCCCATCCTTGTGGCGCTTTCGGTCGTTTTCTTGTTTATAGTTGCGGAGTCAGATCGGTCTCTACGTCGGATTTCGGCTGAGTATAATGGAAAAAACGGAGATTATAACAAGATAATGCGTTTCTGTAATATGGCAGCAATCTGTTGTCTCAGTTGCGGGGCGCTGATGGGCTTGGCCATATAGCCGTCGAAGCCGTTTTCCATGGCCCGTTGTTCATCACTGGCATAGGCGAAAGCGGTAACAGCAATGATAGGCACATCCAAGGATAGTTTTCGTATTTCCCGGGTGGCCTCATAGCCATCCATCACCGGCATATTGATATCCATCAGAATTATCTGAGGGGTATGGAGCTTATACAAATTGACCGCCTCTTTTCCATCCCAGGCATGTACCAGGTTATATTCTCGTTTCAAGATAGATTGGAACAGCCGGTAATTGCTCTCATTGTCTTCGGCGATCAGAATGGTCAGCTTGTCTTTTTGCACGGAAATGAGTTGATGCTCTTCCTCTCTCTTGTTCTCTGCAGCGGCAGGCTGGTAGGGAATGGTGAACCAGAAAGTGGATCCTTTTCCTTCCTCGGACTCAACACCGATGCGTCCTCCCATGTGCTCTACAATTGTCTGGCAAATGGATAGCCCCAGTCCTGTACCCTGTACAAAAGAGTTCAGTTTGACGAAACGTCCGAATATGGAGTTCACTTTGTCGGCTGGAATGCCGCAACCGGTATCTTTAACATAGAAATAAAGTTCTTTGTCGCATAGTTTGTAGCCGAAGGTGATGCTTCCTTGTGAGGTAAATTTGCTGGCGTTGTTCAGTAAATTGTTCAGTACCTGCATCAGACGGTTCTTTTCCGTTCTTATGAGGCAGGAGGGAAGTCCTTTCTGTACAATCAGTTGAATGCCGTTGCTCTCTGTCCGATAACGGGTGACACTTTCTATCTCGGAAATAATGTCATTCAGTTCTATGTTGCAATAGCTGAACTCTAATGTACCGGCCTCTATTTTCGATAAGTCCAGTATGTCGCTGATTAATTGCAGCAGCAACGTGTTGTTACTTTCAATGATATTGATATATTCCTGCTTTTTCTGTTCCTCTTCTGCAGCAGCAAGGATGTTTGAGAAACCGATGATAGCATTTAGCGGAGTGCGTATTTCGTGGCTCATATTGGCAAGAAAAGCGGACTTCAGCCGGTTGGATTCTTCCGCGCGGTCCTTGGCTGAAAGCAGTTCGTCTTCCATTTTCTTCCGTTCAGTTATGACTAGGGAAGATCCTACCAAAGTGAGCGGCATTCCGTTTTCGTCTTTGCTTTCCACTGCTGCCTGCGCCTCTATCCAGTCTATTTTCCATTGTGTTCCGTCATTGGCCAGCACGCGGTATTCCTCTTTTACTTTCTCTATTTTCCCGTCTGCCAGGTCACGGTAGGCCTGTATCACGCGCGGGCGGTCTTCTTTAATGATTTTAGCGAAGTATTGCTCGTCCGAAACGCTCAACTGATCTTCGCTGATGCTTCCCGGCATGGCCGCCATGACAATGGGGCGGTTGAGGTCGCATAAAATGGTATGGTCTTTCAAATTCCATTTCCAAGGTACGATGTTGGCTACTTCCAGTGCCATGGAAAGTTTATGGTTCGTGGCGCTCAGCATTTGCTGCGCATTGTGCAGTTCGGTGCTGTCCATGCAGAACACATCCACTGTGTCCGGTTCGGTAGAGCAATTCAGGACAACATCATAGAAGATGTTGACGGTCTTAAAATAATATGGGAAGGTGATCGATTTCTTTTCTTTTAAGGTGAGTTCCATGAAATGGGTGAACTCCGGCAAGGACTCCGGGAAAATTTCAGAGGCTCTTTTCCCTATCACCTCGGATTTGGGCAAGAAACATCGTTCGAAATAGCGGTTGACATCCATATAAATGCTGTCTGCGATATTCCCTTCTTTGTCCCATATTACCTGTTCTTTCATGTAAAGGATAGGCATATTGTCTATCAGATTGGTATATTGTGTGTTCGTGTCTATTTCATTTTGCTGGGCGCGTCTCAGCGCTTTCAGCATTTGGATGCGTTTTTGTTGTGCCACGGCCATCAGTATAAAAGCAATGAGTACACTTAGGATGATCCATTTATATTTGTTTAGAAAGTTGGCCGGTTTGTCATAGAAAACGGTGTCACCAGGGCATAGGTCGGGATCGAGTCCTTTATTTACCAGTCTTGTGTAGTTGAATGCGGGGTGTGCTTCGTTGGGTTCATAAAAAGGTATGTCGCTGGCTTTCTTCCCATGTAGTATCTCGTCTATCGTTTTCAGTAATTGCCTGGTAAAGATTTGGTCATTATACATGTATCCTCCTACCATGCCGCCGTCATCCATACCTGCATAGCGGATGGTGAACAAAGGGGCGGAGATGCTGGCGATACTTCTGTAGGCATTAATCAGAAAATTGCTTGAAGTGAACGATTCGGTGAACCAGGTGGATACCAGAATGCCTGTGGTCTTGTCTGTTTTACGCACGGCGTTATATAGCTGATGCAGACTGTTGGTACGCGAGGAGATGTATTCGTAATCCATTTGCGGGTATTTGTCTTTAATCAGCTCTCGCAGTTGCTTGTCATATTCCGGATTGGGGTAGATGCCGTCTCCCAGGAAAATCAGTTTCTTCATACCGGGAATCATCCTGCACATCAGTTGCACGTTTTCTTCCAGATAGATGGGGGTGTGCATGTAGGTGAAATTGAACTCTTCTGCCAATTCGCTCATGTGTGTCTTTTCTTCGGGGGTGACTGTATCTCTCTGCCTGTAGAATTTCTCATGGTACACATAGGGGTCGGCTCCGCATACAATGGCAGGTACTTTACCCCATAAAGATTGAATCTCTTCTCTGAAAATCAGGCTCATGCTCCCAATGAATACCAGCAGGCGGGGAGGGGTGGAGCCGTATTTCGAAGAAAGAATTTCTGAGAATCTCTCGATTTTAGTGGAGTCGCCTACCATAAAAAGATTCAGATGCTCTATGTAAGCGTCCATGTTCTCTATTCCGGCTATTTTGTGAACGATGGGGGTGGTGATGCTGTTGCTCCAGGGGGAGGATTCGTTGTAGCTGTTCAGAATCAGAATATAGTTCCCCGCCTCGGTGTTTTCCTGTACATGGGAGGCTTTGCCGATGGTTGCAAAGAAGGTGAATATACAGGTACATATCAGTAACCGTTGTATATGGGCTACACACGTTCTTTTAAGATTTCTGTCCATTATTGATGTCCTACTCTTCTTTTTGTTATATAGCTATGATGCTTGTGATGCAACAAATGTACTATTAAATTAATGAGTGGACGAAGAAATGGAAAAGTTTAACAAATATTAAAAGAGACAGGACGGGATGGAAAGTTTTCGTATAGGCAAATGGGGGATGATTGGATGGGAATTCCTGCCGGCCGATATGGCAGTGGGGCGCGAATGCTGATAAAGGGAGTGGGAGGGGAAGTCATTCTTTTGTTCTATTTCTTTTTTATATAAAGGAATAGTCTTATATTTATCCCGTCATCTTATTTTTGAAAAAGTAGGGGAACATCACTTAATCAGAAGTAGTTATGGAATATCACTTACGTACTAAATTGAATGGAAATATAGCAATGACTTCCTGTTTCCATGAAAACTCCTTTTTGCAGCGTGACAGGAGTCTTTATAAATTTATATGGGTGCGGCATGGAACGTTGGATGTGGAAGTGGATCATGTGGTGATGCATCTGGAAAAAGAGGAAATGATTTCGCTTACTCCTTTGCATCATGTGCAGATAAGGGGAGTGGACGGTGAATACCTCACTTTTTTATTCAATAGTAACTTTTATTGTATTTACGGGCATGACAGCGAGGTGTCTTGTAACGGATTCTTGTTTAACGGTTCTTCCCGTGTCATGCGTTTGAAGCTTTCGCCTTCCCAGTCGGCCCGTCTTGACAGTATTGTCGATATTTTCAGGGGGGAGTGTGGAATACAAGACAACTTGCAGGAAGAAATGTTGCGTATTATTCTGAAACGTTTCATTATCACTTGTACCCGCATAGCCCGTGAAAAGTTTGATGTGGACCCGGGACGTGAGAACATGTTTGATATGATTCGTCAGTTTTATGTACTGGTTGACAGTCATTTTAAGGAGAAGAAGCAAGTACAGGATTATGCTGATATGTTGTGCCGTTCTCCCAAGACTATTTCTAATCTCTTTTCCCTTTACGGACTTTCTTCTCCTTTGCGTGTCATTCATGAACGCGTGGATGCGGAAGCCAAGCGCTTGTTGCTTTATACGGGTAAGAGTGCGAAAGAAATCAGTGAGATTCTGGGATTTGAGGATTTGGCTACGTTCAGCCGTTTCTTTAAGAAAATGAACAAGGAGAGCCTTTCGGAATACCGGAAAAGAGAGAAGCGGGAATAATTGCCAACCTATATGGGGAAATTGCCATTTACCGGAGGGGGAAAACCACCGACCTTTGCACCAGGAAGTTAAATCTTTTAATAATGAGAGCAATGATGGCAAAATTAAAATCTCTGTTTGTTGCGTTTTTAACAATAGCAGCATCTGCCCAAAAACTGGGTATCAATCTTATCCGTGTGGCAATCCTTGTAATTTTTGTATGGATTGGTGGTCTGAAATTCTGGAACTATGAAGCCGAAGGAATTGTGCCTTTTGTGGCGAACAGTCCCTTTATGAGTTTCTTTTATACCAAGGACGCTCCTGAATATAAAGAATATAAGCTGAAAGAAGGCGAACTCGATGAAACGAAGCACCTGTGGCATGAAGAGAACAATACTTATGGGTTCTCTCATGGATTGGGTATTTTGATTATGGGGATCGGTATCTTGACGTTTTTAGGCATCTTCTCTCCGAAAACCGGTTTGGTGGGGGCCGAACTGGCTATTGTCATGACATTGGGCACTTTGTCTTTCCTTGTAACAACGCCCGAGGTGTGGGTCCCCGATTTGGGAAGTGGCGAACAGGGATTCCCTTTGCTGACGGGCGCCGGTCGTCTGGTCATTAAGGATATTGCTATTCTAGCAGGAGCTGTTGTCGTTCTTTCGGATAGTGCGGGAAGGGTATTGAACCAGTTGAAAAAGTAAAGTTGGAAAGACCGGTCACGGACATGCTCTTTTATAGGGGGGGGTATATGGATGCATTCCGGCGAGAGGCAAGTATTTCCTGCAAGACATAACTATCTATGAGGCAAGTTGCATCCTGTGTCATCTTGCTGTCTGTCAGCTATTGATAATGAATGCAAATTTGGCAGATTCTGCGGTTAACCCCTGTTAAGTGCTTATCTGTCTGTGTTAAAAGAGGAAAAAAAACTCTGACAAACGGTACAACCGTACAATATTTGTCATTACATTAGCGTCATAAATGTTAAACCAAACTTGAAATTAACAAATTAATAGATATTAAGTTATGAAACAAGCAACTAAAATGGTACTAGGGGCAGCAGCAATTGTAGCAGTCAGCGCAGGTGTAGCGGGAGTAACGACTTATTCTATGTTGAAACCCGAGCCAAACAAAAGCGTGGCTTTTAATGATGTGTTCCAACAAAATCCGAATACAAGACTCGCCGCGTTGGACGCCACTCAAATGCAACCGGTGGATTTGACTCAGGCAGCGGAAAATTCAGTGCATGCAGTAGTTCATATAAAGTCAACTCAAGAATCAAAGACTCAGACGGTAACGGTTCGTGATCCATTCTCTGAATTCTTCGGTGATATTTTTGGAAATGGCAGAGGAGGCGGTCAACAACGTCAGGTGCATACTCCTGAAAGAGTTGGATTCGGTTCCGGAGTGATCATCTCGAAAGATGGATATATTGTAACGAATAACCATGTAATCGATAATGCTGATGTGATCAGTGTCAAACTGAATGACGGACGTGAATACAAGGGACGTGTAATCGGCACAGACCCCAGCACGGATTTAGCGTTGGTTAAAATTGAAGCGGATGAGCTTCCTACGATTCCCGTGGGCAATTCGGAGGCTTTGAAAGTAGGTGAGTGGGTATTGGCTGTGGGTAATCCCTTTAATATGACTTCTACGGTAACAGCCGGTATTGTGAGTGCCAAAGCCCGTTCTTTAGGGGTATATAATAATGGTGTGGAATCTTTCATCCAGACAGATGCTGCGATCAACCAAGGCAACAGTGGTGGTGCATTGGTGAATGCAAGGGGTGAACTGGTAGGTATCAATTCCGTACTTTATTCACCTACAGGAGCTTATTCGGGTTATGGGTTTGCTATTCCAACCAGTATTATGACGAAAGTTATAGCCGACTTGAAAGAATATGGAACCGTTCAGCGTGCGGTATTGGGCATCAAGGGTACTCCGATTAATGATGACCAGCAGATGATGCCGGAAGAAATCAAGAAGAAGGTGAAGGAACTGGGCGCCACCGACGGTGTGTTGATTGCTGAGATAATTGAGGGAGGTTCTGCGGCCGGCAACTTGGAAGTAGATGATGTCATTATCGGTATTGACGGAAAACGTGTGAAGAACTTTGCAGAGTTGCAGGAGGGGTTGGCTAAACACCGTCCGGGTGACAAAGTAACCGTCAAGGTGTTGCGTGACAAGAAAGAAAAGGATATCGAGATGACCTTGAAGAATGCACAGGGAACAACGAAAGTGGTGAAGAGTGCGGGCATGGATATCTTGGGCGCAGCATTCCGTGAAGTTCCTCAGGAATTGAAGAGACAATTGAATTTGGGATATGGTGTGGAAGTCACAGGTGTGACAGACGGTAAGATGAAGGCTGCCGGTATCCGTAAAGGCTTCATCATCCTGAAGGCAAACGGACAACCTGTCAAATCAGTAAATGATTTGGAAGATGTGCTGAAAGCTGCTACCCAGTCACCGGATCAGGTATTGTTCCTGAGTGGTATGTTCCCATCAGGTAAACGTGCGAACTATGCAGTGGATTTGACACAGGAATAAGAAGATTTTTAAGGTAGAAAGTTTCAATAGGTGAAGTTTAGAGGATGCACGGTAAGGGTTACTTCCGTGCATCCTGATTTTATAGTCAAACAGGACTGATAACCTTATTTTCGCAAAATATTTAGGAAAAGAAGGACAAAGATAGTCTTTTTTGATTTATTAGCTAATATTTTTCAAACAAAAATGGATGTATTCCATTTAATGTTGTAAATTTGCATCCCAAATTTGTTTTATAGAGAATGAGACAATTAAAGATTACCAAAAGTATCACTAACCGAGAGAGCGCATCTCTGGATAAGTATTTACAGGAAATAGGCCGTGAAGACCTGATTACTGTAGAGGAAGAGGTAGAGCTCGCTCAGCGTATCCGTAAAGGCGACCGGGTAGCATTGGAAAAACTGACACGTGCCAACTTGCGTTTCGTCGTGTCTGTAGCCAAGCAGTATCAAAATCAGGGGTTAAGTCTTCCTGACTTGATTAATGAAGGCAACCTGGGATTGATTAAAGCAGCCGAAAAGTTCGATGAAACCCGAGGCTTCAAGTTTATCAGTTACGCCGTATGGTGGATTCGTCAGTCTATTCTCCAGGCATTGGCAGAACAGTCACGTATTGTCCGTTTGCCGTTGAATCAGGTAGGCTCGTTGAACAAGATCAGCAAAGCCTTCTCTAAGTTCGAACAGGAAAACGAGCGTCGTCCTTCTCCGGAAGAACTGGCCGATGAACTGGAAATACCTGTAGACAAAATCTCGGACACGTTGAAGGTTTCAGGACGCCACATTTCTGTAGACGCTCCTTTTGTGGAAGGAGAAGACAACAGCTTGCTGGATGTGCTTGTGAACGACGACTCGCCTATGGCAGACCGTTCCTTGGTTAATGAGTCACTTGCGAGGGAAATTGATAGAGCACTCTCTACGCTGACCGAAAGGGAGAAGGATATTATCCAGATGTTTTTCGGTATTAATACGCAGGAAATGACGTTGGAAGAAATCGGCGATAAATTCGGCCTCACTCGTGAGCGCGTACGCCAGATTAAAGAGAAAGCCATTAGAAGATTGAGACAAAATTCGCGTAGCAAGCTGCTTAAGTCTTATTTAGGGTAAGAAAGATTCGGTTTCCGAAAAGAAAACAAAGCACAAGATGGAAGGTTGTTTCCGTCTTGTGCTTTTGTTCATAATATACCAATAATGCCTATCGGTTGCGCTATGTGCCGCATGGTAATGGGCACATCAGCAAATTATTATAGTTAATTAATCTATTACTTTTTCGTATTTGTCCGTAAATAACTACTTTTGTCCTCTAATAAAATTATAAAATTAGAATTATGAAATCCATAAAGATTCTGTGCTCTTTATTATTGGTACTGACGGTATGCTCGGCATTCTCATTGAAAGGAAGTAAATCTGTTTATATAGTAGGCGTATCCGCATCGTTTACAGATTCATTGGTTTATTTCACGGAAATCCAGTTGCTGGACAGTGTGAGGCTGGATAAGAATAAGATGTTGCCGGAACGCTCACAATACAGTTATCAGCTGAAAAATTATCTGGAAAACGAGGAAGGGCTGACGAACCGTACTTGCTTTGTTTATTTCTCGAACAGCAGAAAGAAACTGCAGAAGACCATCAACAAGATGAAGACCAAGTATCAAAAAGGAAAGACCTTGCTGATTCGCGAAGTGAACCCCAATGCGTTCAAGTTCAAGAAACCGGAAGAGTAATCCTTTTCTTATGAAAAAGATTCTATTTCTATTCTTGGCAGCCTGCTTTTTCTTCTCTTGTGAGAAGGAAACAATCGTGATTCCTCAGCAACATGCCGGAAGAACGGTTCTGGCATTCTTTTGGGCGGATAACAGTTTGAATTCCAGTTTGCGTAATAATATTCAGACGATGATGCAAGGACTTCAGGCTATGAAGGATTCGGCTGCTTTATTGGTATATTGGGATGGTGAGGCTTCGGATATCAGTTGGCCGGAGCCTTGTATCGTAGAATATGTAACCAATGGTCAGGGGGGTATCAACAGCCTGTCTAAAGGAACGATAGATGCAATGATGGCTGATAAGAATACATCTATCTATGATTTGATTGGTATTGGTAACATCAGAAAAAAATATCCCCCTCAGACATCGACGGAGAAAACCGTCATGCAGACAGTGATAGGTGATATGATGAGTGCTTACCCGTCGGAAAGTTATGGAATAATCTTTGGATCTCACGGTTCGGGATGGTTGCCCACTATTACCGGCACCCGTTCTATAGGACAAGATGGCGGGCGGTATTCCAGTGACACAGCGTTGATACCGGAATTGGCGGAAGTGTTGCGTACGGTAAATCCTCAAAAGTTTGATTTTGTCTTGTTTGATGCGTGTATGATGGGGTGTGCCGAGGTGTATTATGAGCTGAAGGATGCTGCCAGATACTGTATCGCTTCTGTACTTGATATACCGGCAGCCGGATTTCCTTATGCAAGTGTGATGCCTTATTTGTATGAAAATGCGATCAAGGATTATTTGGGGCCAATCTGTAAAGATTATATAGATTATTATAACTATAATGGTTGGGGAACCATTTCGGCAGTGGATTGCAATCAGATGGAAGGCCTGGCGGAAGCGGTCAGAAGTGTGATTTTGTCCAATCAGGATAGCCTGAAGAACGTGGATACAGCTGATTTGCAGCAATATGGCAAAGGCAGCAGCAACTTCAAAGGATATGCCTATGATATGTTACAGTTTATTGAAAAATTGTGTGGAGGAATGGCTCCGGACGATTTTACGCAACAATTAAAGAAGACGGTCGTTTATACAGGTTATACTCATGATCCCACCTCATCCTTGTACAGAATAGATGGGGATAACTACAGTGGAATGGGTATGTATATCCCCAATTCATTCACCACTCCCAAATATTTGCTTTGGAACAATTATTTCAAGTCTTCCATAGCGTGGTATCATGCATCCGGATGGGCTGAAACGGAATCTATTTGGGGGAATTGAAGGAGAATGCAGCCAGTTGCCTTTTACTTGATCCCGAATAATAGATATAGCGGATGGAAGTACCGAATTTCCGGTATTCCTCCATTTCCACCGAGTTGTCTACTGCATCCTGCAGGGCTTGTTTAAAGGCGGCATAATGGGTGTTCATATAAGTGGCGTTGTCCAGTTCTCCTGTAACACTGTAGAAATAGCTCACACTATTATCTTTCTCATTATAACAGGTGCTGTCCAGTGTAATCGTTTCGTTCATGCGTGTGGGGCAGGACCGGTTGGTCTTTTCGGCTGTCTGTTTGAATTTACGGACTTGTGAACGGTGGTTATTATTACATCCTGCCAAAGTAAGGATGCCTAGGGCCGCTATTATAACTGTTTCTCTTTTCATTATAAATCGGTATTTTGAAGCGAAAGTAAACTATAAGTTTGAACAAAGCAAATGGATTTTTGTTTTTTATTAGTAAGTTTGTGCAAACAAAAAAAGTAAAACATGTCTCGCATTATAGATGAATTAAAACGTACAGACCACAAGCGTTATCTGGGTGGTCTTGATTTCTTTAAATATATTGGTCCCGGATTACTGGTTACTGTAGGTTTTATTGATCCGGGAAACTGGGCCTCGAATTTTGCGGCCGGTTCCGAATTTGGTTACGCGTTGTTGTGGGTGGTGACCTTGTCTACCATTATGTTGATTGTGTTGCAGCACAATGTGGCCCACCTGGGCATTGTGACGGGATTGTGCCTGAGTGAAGCAGCCACGCAGTATTGTCCCAAGTGGATATCCCGTCCCATTTTGGGCAGCGCGGTGCTGGCCTCCATATCCACTTCGCTGGCGGAGATACTGGGAGGAGCCATTGCCTTGCAGATGCTTTTGGAAATTCCCATTGCCTGGGGATCTGTCCTTACTACGATGTTTGTCGTCATTATGCTTTTTTCCAATTCATATAAAAAGATAGAAAGAGCCATCATTGCTTTTGTATCCGTAATCGGCCTTTCGTTTCTGTATGAGTTGTTTTTGGTAGATATTGACTGGCCTGTGGCGATCCGTTCCTGGGTGGTTCCTGAGATACCCCAGGGCAGTATGCTGATTATCATGAGCGTACTTGGGGCAGTGGTTATGCCGCATAACCTTTTCTTGCATTCAGAGGTGATACAGAGCCACGAGTACAACAAGCAGGACGAGAGCTCCATTCGTAAAGTATTGAAATATGAATTCTATGATACTTTGTTCTCCATGATTGTAGGATGGGCCATCAATAGTGCCATGATCTTACTGGCAGCCGCTACTTTCTTCCGTACCCGGACTCCGGTGGAAGAGTTGCAGCAGGCGAAGTCGTTGCTTGACCCGTTGCTGGGCAGCCATGCCGGAATCATCTTTGCCCTGGCATTGCTGATGGCGGGGATTTCCTCCACCATAACCAGTGGTATGGCGGCAGGTTCTATCTTTGCGGGTATTTTCGGTGAGTCTTATCATATCAAGGATATCCACTCTAAGGTCGGTATTTTGATTTCTTTGGGGATAGCATTGGTTCTTATCTTCTTTATTGAGAATCCCTTTTACGGACTTATCATTTCTCAGATGATTCTGAGTATCCAGCTGCCTTTCACGGTGTTCCTGCAAGTAGGACTGACCTCTTCCAAACGGGTGATGGGCAAATATGCCAACTCCCGGTGGAGTTCATTCGTGCTTTATACCATTGCGGTGATTGTCTCCGCATTGAATATCATGCTGTTGCTCAGTTGAATAATGTGCGAATTTGCCCATGTGCCAATTGCCATGCGGGACCATAGCGCAGCACGTGGGCACATGGGCAAATTTTTTATTTCGTTTTGCTTTCCGAGATAATCAGCAGCTTGTCACCGGCGTGCAGTTGCAGAGAGCCATTGGGAATCATGAACTCGTTTCCTCTTTTTATCAGCATCACCAGCATACCTTTAGGTAGGTTCATATCCATTAGTCTGTTTCCTTTTGCCAGCATTTCTTCCGTCAGTACGATATCGCGGAGGTCTGTATTGATTTCCTCCGGTATCTCTACTCCGAAATCATTTCCTGTTTTTTCCAGTGGGGTATCCAGATGGAGTAATTTGGCCATCCATGAAATGGTCGTTCCCTGAACCACTAAAGACAATATGGTAATGAAGAATACGATATTGAAAATCTGAGTAGATCCCGGCACATCAGCTACTACTGGATAAGTGGCGAATATGATAGGTACTGCTCCGCGCAATCCCACCCAGGAAATAAACAGCCGTGAGTTGATGTTCATCTTTTTAAAGGGAAGGAGGCAGAGCAGGACACTGAGCGGGCGGGCGAGGACAATCATGAAAATGCCGATCAAGGTTGCCGGTATGGCGATGGACAACATTTCATGGGGATTCACCAGCAATCCCAGGCTCAGGAACATGATAATTTGGAAGAGCCAGGTCATGCCGCTCATAAAAGTAGCGATCTCCTTACGGTTTACAATGCGTGCGTTACCCACCATCATCCCTGCTATATAGACAGCCAGATAGCCGTTTCCTTTACACAGGTCGGTCATGGTGAATGTGAAGAAAATAAAGCTCAGCAGCAAGATAGGATAGAGTGACTGGTTCTTCAAGTCAATCTTGTTGATGATTGCTACCGCCAGTTTTCCCAGCAGGAATCCTGATGTGCCACCCACAGCAAACTGAATCAGGAATGAAATCAGAATATCGTCTGCCCCCATGCCTGCCGACGTGATGAACTGTATCAGGACGATAGTAAGCATATACGCCATAGGGTCATTACTTCCGCTTTCCAGTTCCAGCATCGGTCGGAGGTTATGTTTCAGATTCATGCTTTGCGAGCGCAGGATGTTGAACACGGAAGCAGAGTCCGTAGAGGACATGGTAGCCGCCAGCAGCATGGCCGTCATCAGGGACATGGTAATGCTGACATTCGAGAATCCGGAAATCCAATAAATAAAGAATCCGGTGAAAATAGTAGTAAGCAACACACCGAAGGTGGAAAGCAGTATGCCTTGTGGCAATACAGGCTTGATATCCGAGTATTTGGTATCCATACCCCCTGAGAACAGAATGATGCTAAGGGCCATCATGCCGATGAACTGGGCTTCGCCCGCATCATGGAACTGGAGTCCCAGACCATCGCTTCCGAACAGCATGCCGACCAATAAAAAAACAAGTAACGTAGGGATTCCGAACCGGTATCCGGTCTTACTCACTACAATACTTACGAACAATAGGATGGAACCTATCAAGAGAATGTTTTCTGCATTAAATATCATACTTCTGTGATCTTGTTTAATTTTTTAATATGATGTGCCAGCATCAGGCAGGCTGTGATAAACGCTAACAGATCGGATACAGGCATACTGAGCCAGATACCGTTCAGTCCCCACCAATGAGGTAGTAACAGCAGGCAGGGTAATAAATACAACAGTTGGCGGGACAAGGAGAGGAAGATAGAAATTTTCGCTTTCCCGATAGATTGGAAGAAACTGGAAATTACAATTTGTATTCCCACGAAAGGAAACATCAGTACTCCGATTTGTAACCCGGTGCGTGCCAATGCTGTAAGTTCTTTATCGTCTGTAAACATATTAACAACCAAATTAGGGAAAAGTTCGCTGAAAGCAAATCCCAACGAAGTGATGCACCCCCCTGCAATCATGCAATATTTCAAAGTCTGCTTCACCCGGCCGAATTTGTGTGCGCCATGATTATAGCCCACAATCGGTTGCATTCCCATAGTCAGCCCCATGATAACCATTACAAACAGCATCAGCAGACGGTTTAATATGCCGTATGCGCCGATAGCCAGATCGCCCCCGTAGAGCAGCAGGCTCTTGTTGAATATAATGACAATGGCCGAAGCGCAGACATTCATCAGGAACGGCGACATACCGATACTGAAGATATTCTCTACGATCCGTTTCCTTAATTTGAATATCCCTTTCTTGAAGCGGATATAACTTTTTTCCTGCATGAAATGGCTCAGCACCCATATCATGCCGGCAAACTGTGAAAGGATGGTTGCCGTGGCTGCTCCGCGGATTCCCCAACCGAGCCAGAAAATAAAGACAGGAGCCAGAATAATGTTGCATCCCACTGTCAGCATGGAGGACAGCATCGCCTTTCGGGGATAACCGGTGGCACGCATGATATTATTCAGTCCGATCATTACATAGGTGACAGGACTTCCTATTAATATAATCTGCATAAAGTCGCGGGCGTATGGCAACGTGTCATGGCTTGCCCCGAAGAAGAACAGAATCCGGTCCAGAAACAGCAGGGTGATGCCTCCGTAGAAAATAGAATTTATCACACAGAGCACCGTTACGTTTCCCAGCACCTTCTCGGCACCGTCCGTATCCTTCTGCCCCAGGCGGATAGAAGAAATGGTAGCGCCACCCACCCCGACCAGTGTACAGAATGCCACCAGCAGATTCATCAGCGGAAAAGAAATAGCCAAACCCGATATGGCCATGGCGCCGACACCATGACCGATAAATACACTATCAATAATGTTGTACAGTGATGTCAGTGTCATCCCTATGATGGCAGGGATAGAGTACTCTAAAAGCAGCTTTCCGACCTTTTCTGTACCCAGTATGTGCGGGTTGTTTTCTTTCATTCGCGTTTTTGTTATTTTTAAGCTTTGCAAAGTTAGGAATATGGAGGATTATTCGGACCTTTGTGGCGTTAAATCAAACTAAAAGTAATATGAATTCAACAAAAAGCATAGCAGCTTTATTCGATTTTGACGGAGTGGTAATGGATACTGAGACTCAGTATAGTATCTTCTGGAATGAACAAGGACGGAAATACCATCCGGAGCTTCCCGAATTCGGCCGGTTGATAAAAGGACAGACCTTGACACAGATTTATGCCAACTATTTTGCCGGAATGGAAGAGGTGCAGCATGAAATTACAGAAGATTTGAACAAATTTGAAAAAAATATGTTATATAATTATATCCCGGGCGTAGAGGCTTTCCTGAAAGAATTGAGGGAAAACGGGGTAAAGATAGCTATAGTCACAAGTTCAAATGAGATGAAGATGAGCAACGTATATAAAGCACACCCGGAATTGAAGCAAAGTGTGGACCGTATCCTCACTGCTGAAATGTTTACTCATTCCAAGCCTGACCCCGAATGCTTTCTGTTAGGTGCGACAGTTTTTGACACCGTGCCGGAGAACTGTGTGGTTTTCGAGGACTCGTTTCATGGCCTTGAGGCGGGGAACCGTGCCGGAATGACTGTGATAGGACTGGCTACCACCAATTCTGAAGAGCAAATACGCGACAAGGCAAATGCTGTTATTCAGGACTTTAATGGATTCAGTTTCGAAAAAATGAAGAATATGATGAGGTAATGTCAACTAAAACATCTACCTTTGCAGCCGTTTTTTATAAATTAAAGTAAATATGGCAGGATATATTTCGGGCGATACACGCAAAGTAACTACCCACCGTTTGGTGGAAATGAAGCAGAGAGGCGAGAAAATTTCTATGCTTACCTCCTATGATTACACGACAGCGCAGATTGTAGATGGCGCAGGCATCGATGTTATATTGGTAGGCGACTCCGCTTCGAATGTCATGGCAGGAAATGTGACCACACTTCCTATCACCCTTGATCAGATGATTTATCATGGAAAGTCTGTGGTCCGTGGGGTGAAACGCGCGCTTGTTGTGGTGGATCTGCCTTTTGGCACTTACCAGACTTCCGAATACGAAGCGGTGACCAATGCGATCAAAGTAATGAAGATTACGCACGCTGATGCTTTGAAACTGGAAGGGGGTGTGGAGATCATTGATGCGGTAAAGAAAATCATTGCTGCCGGCATTCCCATCATGGGACATTTGGGGTTAATGCCGCAATCTATCAATAAATATGGAACCTATACTGTACGCGCCAAGGACGAGGAAGAGGCCGAGAAGTTGTTGAGCGATGCACATCTGCTGGAAGAGGCAGGGTGTTTTGCGTTGGTACTTGAGAAAATCCCTGCGTCACTGGCAGAGCGTGTGGCCAGGGAACTGACCATTCCCGTTATCGGTATCGGAGCCGGTGGCGCGGTAGACGGGCAGGTACTGGTCGTATCGGATATGCTGGGGATGACCAACGGTTTCAGTCCTCGTTTCCTCCGTCGTTATGCCGATCTGCATACAGTTATGACGGGAGCCATACAGCAGTATGTGGATGATGTGAAAAAAGGGGATTTCCCTAACGAAGACGAACAATATTAAAAGTTTTTGCTGATATGTATGATGACTTCTTCTTTCCGTATGAAAAGGCAAAACTGTGGACTGGGAATATGTTTTTGTTATCCCTTTCCAATTTTTTGCTTTATGCATCACTATACATGATGCTTCCTGTGCTGCCTTTATGGATGGTGCGGCACTGGTATTGCAGTTATGCGGAAGCAGGAGCAGCCATTGCTGTTTTCGGGCTGGCCATGTTCCTTCCGGGAACATTCAACAGCTACCTTATTGATACGTTCAAACGTAAAAGTGTGTGCTTTATAGCGATATTCCTGTTTGTGGCATCCAGTCTGCTATATCCGTACGTTGCGACCGTAGGGTTCGTAGCTTTGGTCAGGGCTGTCCAGGGAGGGCTGTTCAGCGTCATTACCATGACTACGGGCAGTACACTGGTGATTGATGTCACTGCTTCCCGCCGCCGCACGGACGCCAATATCGCTTTTGCCTGGGCGGGTCGTTTTGGAATGGTGGTGGGTCTTGCCTTGGGGATCTATATTTATCCTTATTGGAATTTTCACCATATCATTTATACCAGTATGGCTCTGGGAGCGTTGGCGCTGGTGCTGATTCCGGCGGTGAAAGTTCCTTTCCGTGCTCCGCTCAGCACTTCATGGTTCTCGCTGGACCGTTTTTTGCTGCCGCGCACTTTGTGGCCGGGGATGAATATGATGATGGTGGCCATTATCTTTGGGATATTGGTGGCACATATTTACAATGAATTGTTTTTTGTTTGTATCCTGATAGGCTTTGTCCTGTCTTTGCTGCTTTTGCGTTACGTGCTTTCTCATGCTTCCGGTCGTTCGGAGGTAGAGCTGGGGCAGGCGGCAATGATAGGAGGGTTGTTATTGCTCGCTTTTTCCAATAGCTTGATGAACAGTTATATAGCTGGTATTTTGTTGGGGATGGGAACCGGAACCACTGTGTCACGTTTCTTTATAAAAATGATCAGCCTGCCGAGGCATTGCGAGCGGGGAACGGGAAACAATACCTATCAGCTGATGTGGGAGGCAGGAGTACTGATTGGTTTCCTGTTTGAGAATATGTGGACTGAGGGTCATCCCGATACTATTTATTGGATATGTATCGGTATCTGTGTCGTTCTGCTGCTGATGTATGAGTTCTTCACACATCCGTGGTATTACAGAAAGATGGAGGAAAAACAGTGAAATATGGCAACTTACATAAATTAATAATATAAAGAATATGGCAGACGACAAAAAGATTATCTTTTCGATGGTGGGCGTAAGCAAAGCCTTCCAGGCGAACAAACAGGTATTGAAGGACATCTACCTATCCTTTTTTTACGGTGCTAAGATCGGTATCATCGGTCTGAACGGTTCGGGTAAATCAACACTGATGAAAATTATTGCCGGACTGGAGAAAAGTTATCAGGGAGAAGTGGTGTTCTCGCCGGGCTACTCTGTAGGCTATCTGGCACAGGAACCGCATCTGGATGATGAAAAGACAGTGAAAGAGGTGGTGATGGAAGGAGTGCAGAGCATCGTGGACACACTGGCGGAATACGAAGAAATAAACAATAAGTTCGGGCTTCCCGAATACTATGAGGATTCTGAAAAGATGGATGCGCTCTTTGCCCGTCAGGCAGAGTTGCAGGACATCATTGACGCTACGGACGCATGGAATCTGGACAGCAAGCTGGAACGCGCCATGGATGCGTTGCGCTGTCCGCCCGAAGACCAGCCGGTGAAGAACCTCTCGGGAGGCGAGCGTCGCCGTGTGGCATTGTGCCGTCTGCTGTTGCAGAAGCCGGATATTCTGTTACTGGACGAGCCTACCAACCATTTGGATGCGGAAAGTATCGACTGGCTGGAACAGCATTTGCAGCAATATGAAGGTACGGTGATTGCCGTAACCCACGACCGTTACTTCCTGGACCACGTAGCCGGATGGATTCTGGAACTGGACCGTGGCGAAGGAATTCCCTGGAAAGGAAATTACTCCAGCTGGCTGGAACAGAAGACCAAACGCATGGAGATGGAAGAGAAAGTGGCAAGCAAACGCCGCAAGACCTTGGAACGCGAGCTGGATTGGGTGCGCATGGCTCCCAAAGCCCGTCAGGCAAAAGGAAAGGCCCGTCTGAACTCTTACGACAAGCTGCTGAATGAGGATGTGAAAGAAAAGGAAGAGAAACTGGAAATCTTCATCCCGAACGGTCCCCGTTTGGGAAACAAGGTGATCGAGGCCAAAGGAGTGGCGAAAGCTTATGGTGACAAGCTGTTGTTCGATAACCTGAATTTCATGCTGCCCCCTAACGGCATTGTCGGTGTAATCGGTCCTAACGGTGCCGGAAAGACTACCTTGTTCCGCTTGATTATGGGACTGGAAACCGTAGACAAAGGTACTTTCGAGGTAGGGGAGACCGTGAAACTGGCATACGTGGACCAGCAACATAAAGATATCGACCCTGCCAAGTCCGTTTATCAGGTGATCAGCGGTGGAAACGAACTGATCCGTCTGGGAAACAGGGATATCAACGCGCGTGCCTACCTCAGCCGTTTCAATTTTTCGGGAGCCGATCAGGAGAAACTTTGTGGAATGCTTTCGGGTGGTGAGCGCAACCGCCTGCATCTGGCTATGGCACTGAAGGAAGAAGGTAACGTGCTGCTGCTGGACGAGCCTACCAATGATATTGACGTGAACACGCTGCGCGCATTGGAAGAAGGTCTGGACGATTTTGCGGGCTGTGCGGTGGTGATCAGCCACGACCGTTGGTTCTTGGACCGTATCTGTACCCATATCCTGGCTTTCGAAGGAAACAGTGAGGTCTTTTTCTTTGAAGGATCCTATTCGGAATACGAAGAGAACAAGATGAAGCGTTTGGGTAATGAGGAGCCGAAACGGGTGCGCTACCGCAAGCTGATGGAAGACTGATGACGCCCTGTCTATAAAATCTTACCCAAGTGTACGAACAGTAACGTATTCTTGGGTAAGTTTGCATATACACACAACGGCTCGTCAGAAATGTATGGCAACTTCCTCAGTATAAAGACGTTTTTGAGGTTAAGAGCCTTTTTATTATACACCTATCTTATTATGCGCGCACCGCATGGAATTCCCGTCGGGTCCGTGTCCCGGGGTCATCCGGCAGGATGAATGTGGTTCACTATAAATATAAATTCTCTTTCTATAGACCTGCCACTGTAAATTGTAACCGATTTGTAGTTTGTATATCGTTTCTATTAGCTATCTTTGCAACGTCTTTTAAGACATTAATTATAATATTAATTAATAAAAAGTTTATGGTAAAAAGAATGCGATCTTTTTTTGCGGTGGTTATGTTGGTAATCGCTGCTACTGTTAACGCTCAGGTCACTACCTCGTCAATGAGTGGAAAGGTGGTCGATCAAAGCAATGAAGCCATTATCGGCGCGACGATTCAGGCTATTCATGAGCCGTCCGGCACCCATTATGGGGCTATTACCAATGTGGACGGCCGTTATTCCATCCAGGGTATGCGTGCCGGCGGCCCTTACAAAGTAGAAGTTTCTTATGTAGGTTATCAATCAGTGGTTTACAAGAGCATCAATCTCCAGTTGGGAGAGAATTACGTATTGGATGCGAACTTGAAGGAGTCTACCGAACTGCTGGATGAAGTAGTGATAACCGCTTCCAAGAGCAGTAATATGAAGTCTGACCGCGCCGGAGCGGTGACCAATGTCGATGCGGCCAGAATGTCGGAAGTACCTACGGTGAGCCGCAGCATGAATGATATCATGCGTCTGACCCCTCAGGGAGCCAATATCGGTAGCGGTTTCTCAGTGGGTGGAGGTAACTACCGCCAGTCTTATGTCACTGTAGACGGAGCCGCTTTCAATAATGCCTTCGGTATCGGCTCGAACTTGCCGGCAGGCGGTTCGCCTATCTCTCTGGATGCGTTGGAACAGATTTCCGTTTCCACCACTCCCTTTGATGTCCGTCAGAGCGGGTTTACAGGAGGTGCCATCAACGCCGTGACAAAGAGTGGTACGAATGAGTTCAAAGGTACAGCCTATATGTATACTTCCAATACCCACCTTACCGGTAATAAGGTAGAGGACTATGAGCTGACCCGCAACCGTGACCACAGTACCACCTACGGAGCTTCTTTGGGAGGTGCGATCATTAAAAACAAGTTATTCTTCTTCGTGAACGGCGAATATCAGGATAATGTGCAGGCAGGTCCGTCGGGCATAGCGCGTAGCGGCGCCAATGACGAATGGAGCACCAACGGCATCGTGCACCGTCCGTTCGAGAACACCACAACGGTAGGCGGCCGTACCTTTGTGGGGATGAACAACATCAGCCAATACCTGTCGGAAAAATACAACTACAATCCGGGACGTTATCAAGGATACTCTTTGGAAACTCCTTCTTATAAGATCATGGGGCGTCTGGACTGGAACATCAACAACAACAACAAGATTAATTTCCGTTTCACCCATACCCATTCCAAGTATTCCTCCAACCCTTCCTCTTCCACCACTCCGTTTAAGGATTCAATCATTTATCCGGGCGGAGTAGACGGCAGTGCGGGCAAGAGCAGTTCGGGACGTACAGCGAATGCCGGTATGTATTTTGAAAGCTCACGCTACATGCAAGAGCAGAACTTCACTTCCATAGCTTCCGAATGGAATTCAAAGTGGGGCGCAATCAATAACGCCTTGCGTTTTACTTATTCTTATCAGAACGAACCTCGTACTTACGAAGGTGGAACATTCCCTACGGTGGATATTCTTGACCAAGGCTCCCTGTATGCCTCATTCGGCCCGGACCCCTTTACAGAAGGGAACTTGCGCCAGGTGAAGACCTTTGTCATTACCGATGAATTCAATTTCTCCAGCGGTATCCATAACTTTATGGGCGGTATCCAGTTTGAGTCCAATAAGGCAGTGAACGGATTCATGCAGGCGGGTAGCGGTTATTATGTCTATTCCTCTTGGGATGATTTTGTGAACAACAGAGCTCCGGCTGCTTTCGGTGTCACTTATTCCAACACCGGGGACGGTTCCCAGTTCCTGGCGAACATGAAGTACCAGCAGCTTTCTTTCTATCTGCAGGACCAGATGAATATCACAGACAACTTCAGACTGACTGCCGGGGTGCGTTTCGAACTGCCCATTTATCCGGAGCTGAAGAACAACTATAACAAGAATTTCGCACAGATTGACTTTGACGGATATCATTACGCCACAGACCAGTTGCCTTCATCCTACCAGCTGACCGCCTCCCCCCGTATCGGCTTCAACTGGGACCTTACAGGCGAGCGTAAGTATGTATTGCGCGGCGGTAGCGGTTACTTCATCGGCCGTCTGCCGTTCGTATGGCTGGTTTCGGCAGTAGGTAATGCCAATTGCGGACAAAGCACCTATTATTATAACGAGCAGAAGGACGCTAAGTACGGACAACCGAGTTTCCACACCAGCGTGGCTGATATGTTGAAAGATCCTAACTTGAACCTTCCGGCGGCTACCGATCCTGCCGCACCTTCCGGAGCCACCATCATTGACCGCGACTTGAAGATGAATGCCACCTGGAAGTCATCATTGGCTTTTGATGCAAAACTTCCCGGAGACATTGACTTTACGTTGGAAGGTATTTTCAGTAAAGAGTTCAATCCGGCTACAGTGACTAATTTGGGACGTAAGTTTAAAGGAGAGCAGGAGATAGCTCCGGGTGATGTCCGCAGAATGTTTGAGTACTCCAATGCGAACAAGACGGATGCTTATTATATCACCAATGCGGGAAACAGCGCTTATTATTACTCACTCACCGCCTCACTGGCCAAGACATTTGATTTCGGCCTGCATCTTTCCGCTTCCTACACCCGTTCTTATGCCAAGTCGTATGGCGACGGCATCGGCGACCAGGTGAACTCGGCTTATTACAACAACCGTTACTCTGTCAACGGAAATAATGACACGGAGACCGGCTATGGTACGTATGTATCGCCCAACCGTGTGCTGGCTTCCGCCGCTTACCGTATTAAATACGCCAAGAATTTCGCTTCCTCCTTGTCTTTGATTTATGAGGGTATGAACATGGGCTATGCCGGAGGATATTCCGCCGCCCGTTATTCCTATACATTCACCGGAAATATTGTAGGCGATTACGGCTCAAACAACTTGCTGTACATTCCGGCATCCCGCGAGGCGCTGGATAAGTGGAACTTTGCCGATTATACTGACAGCAAGACGGGTGAGGTGACTTATTCTGCCAAGGAGCAGCGCGATGATTTCTGGGCTTACATTAATGAGGACAGTTATCTGAAAGGCCGTAAAGGCAAGTATGCCGAACGCGGAGGAGCCATCATGCCCTGGCATCATCAGCTGGATTTGAAGTTCAATCAGGATTTCTTCCTCAATGTAGGGGGCAAGCGCAATACCTTGCAGTTCGGAGTGGATATCAAGAACTTCCTGAACTTGCTGAACAGCGACTGGGGAATTTATAAGACGGTGAACAATACTTCCTTGTTGAGCTATAAGGGCGGCGCTTACCAGTTCCAGAAGAACGGAGGAAAGAAACTGACTGATACGTATTCCAATCTGAACAGTTTCAATTCTACGTATTCCATACAGTTCAGTGTCCGTTATATCTTTAACTAAATGAAATAGCCTGTATCAGACAATACAGGAACAGGATAGAGAGGCGTACCCATGAAGGTGCGCCTCTTTTTGTATGCACATTCTTTCGTTTTCTTTTTGCTCTGTCATTTTGAAAGTGAGAGAGCCTGAATGAAAGTGACCTGTCGTTTTGTCGTAGGGGCGGGCCGGATTTGTCCGGATCAGTGGATACGGCTTTGGGAATAAGGTATGCTGAAAATAGTTCCGGCGGTTTCCATTTGCCCTTCTTTCTACAGTAATATGTGGCAGTTGCTCTGGAATTTCCGGACAGTTTTCCCCTCTTTTGAGGCGGCTTTTTGTTCTTTTCTTAACATAATTGTCATATTCCGCCTAAAAAGTACCCTTTTCGTTTAAATAATCTAATATAAATTCAATTTATATGAATTAAATTTTTATCTTTGTCTTTCCTATTGGGAATGAAATACTAACTAATTAATTTAAATCAAAGACAAAATTATGAGAAATCATCTAAAGCATTTCCTCCTGTTGGCAGTTCTGACAATCTGTTTCACTGCTACGGCTGTTGCGCAAGGAACAGTAAAAGGTAAAGTAGTAGATGCCGAGAACAATGAGCCATTGATTGGTGCCACTGTATCGGTCAGCGGTACGACACTGGGTACTGTAACGGATATTGACGGTAACTTTGTGTTGAAACTTACCTCTTCTAAGGCTACTCTTGAGTTTAAATACTTGGGGTATCAGGACAAAACAATGAAGGTTACTCAAAAGGGCAATGTTGATTTGGGAACTATTGCTTTATCACTGGATGCAAAGACTTTAGGGGATGTTGTGATAACTTCTTCTATTGCTGTAGCCCGTAAGACTCCGGTGGCTGTAACAACTTTGGCTCCGGAATTTATAGAAGAAAAATTAGGTACACAGGAATTCCCTGAGATATTAAAATCAACTCCGGGTGTATATGCTACCAAGCAAGGTGGTGCATACGGTGATTCAAAAATCAACATGCGTGGTTTCAAGAGCGAAAATATCGCTGTTATGGTAAACGGTATTCCAATGAATGATATGGAATGGGGAGGCTTGTACTGGAGTAACTGGGCAGGACTGTCGGATGTGACACGTAGCATGCAGACTCAGCGAGGTTTGGGCGCTTCGAAGGTGTCTGCTCCTTCGGTAGGTGGCTCTATCAATATTGTTACCCGTACCATTGATCAGAAAAAAGGTGGTTCTATCTCTTATGCAATGGGGAATGACGGCTATAACAAGCTTCTGTTCCATGTTTCTACAGGTATGTCCAAAGATGGATGGGCATTGACTTTACTTGGTGGAAAGACTTGGGGAGACGGATATATACAAGGGACCGAATTCTCTGCTTATAATTATTTTGTAAACATAGCCAAACGTATCAATGATGCACACCAGATTTCATTTACTGCATTCGGATCACCCCAATGGCATAACCAGCGCAGTAATAAAGACGGTTTAAGCATCAAAGGATGGCAGGCAGTGAAAAATTATATGGGTGACAAGAGTCCGTATCGCTATAATCCTACTTATGGATTCGGCCCTAACGGTGAGCGTATGTCTGCTTCGCACAATGAATATCACAAGCCGCAGCTTTCATTGAACCATCAATGGCAAATTAATGAAAAATCATCATTGAGCACAGCGGCATATGTTTCCATTGGCCGCGGATATGGTAATGCGGGACAAGGATATAAGAAAGATGCCAATGGTACTACTTATCGTAATATGTGGTATGGCTCTTATAAAGGAAACTTGAATACTTATTTCCGAAATTCAGACGGTACATTTGCTTATGACCAGATTTATGATATGAATGAAGCCAGTGATAACGGTTCTATGATGGCTATGTCAAAAAGTATCAACGAACACAACTGGTATGGCTTGTTGTCTACATATACGACAAAATTTGGTGATTACATTGATTTTTACGGAGGTATAGATTTCCGTTATTATAAAGGTACGCATACTAATGAATTGAGTGATTTGTATGGCGGCAAATATTTCTTGGATGAAAGCCGAGAGAAGGTGAAAGCGGTGAACAATGCCTTGGCAGGAACTCCGGAATATGTGAAGAAAAAATTACAGGTGGGAGATGTGGTATATCGTGATTATGATGGCTATGCTATGTCAGAAGGAGTATTTGCACAAGCTGAGTACAATAAAGATAAATTGAGTGCGTTTCTTGCAGGTTCAATTTCCAATACCGGATATTGGAGATATGACCGCTTTTATTATGACAAGCAGCATGCCGAATCGGAAACGGTGAATTTTATAGGCTATACAGTGAAAGGTGGTGCCAACTATAATCTGAACGAATATCATAATGTATTTGCAAATGTAGGTTACATCAGTCGTGCTCCTTTCTTCTCAGGTGGCGCTTTCTTACAGAGTGCAACTAGTAATGCTACTAATCCGGATGCTGTAAACGAAAAGATTTTTTCTTTTGAATTAGGCTATGGATTCCGTTCTCCTTATTTCACTGCTAATCTGAATGTATATCATACCCAGTGGTTTGACAAAACCAATGCCGCATCTGTGAATATTGAAGATGAGAAAGGCAATCAGGTGGATCGTGCCACTATCAATATGCAGGGGGTCGATGCCACTCACCAAGGAATTGAACTGGACTTTGTGGCAAGACCTTTCAGATGGTTGGATATTAACGGTATGTTCTCTATTGGAAATTGGCGCTGGAGCAGCACGCCGAAAGGATATTTTTACAATTCATTGGGACAGCCTTTGGCTTATGAAAATGGAAAATTTGTAGAGGCTACTGGTATTATGGCTCCTGACCATGCTTCTGTTGCATTGGATTTGGATGGTGTCAGAGTAGGAGGCTCCGCGCAAACCACAGCCTCACTGGGTGCTACGGCAAAGATATCAAAGGCATTACGCGTAGGTTTCGATTGTGTGTTCTATGGACGTAATTATTCTGACTGGGCTATTGAATCTTCTGATTTGACATATAATATCAACAAGACGTTGGTGTATGATTCCCCATGGCGTATTCCTTCAGCGTATGTATGTGATTTAAATGCAAGTTATAGATTTAAGATAGGTGGGGTAAACGCTATTCTTTCAGGAGTTGTGAACAATTTGTTCGATCAGGAATATATTTCTGATGCTACAGATGGTTCAAATCATGACTGGCAAACTGCTTATGGCATCTTCTATGGATTCGGTCGTACATACAACTTGAAATTGAAACTTAATTTTTAAACTCAAAGCCTAAAGAATTTTAGAATATGAAGAAAAATATATGGATGGTGCTGGCAGCCGCTTCGTTAATGACTGCTTGTGATTATAATGAAAAATATTTTGAAGGTTTTGATGAAACAGACCAAAGTAATGTCCAGAAATATACTGTAGAATATACAGAGAAAACTTTCAAAGAAACAGAAAGTGCCAAGGATGTTATTATTCCATGGCTCACCCAGAAATATTATACCTGTGACAATGGTTCGTTTGCTTCTGTAAGTTATATGCAGGAAACCACTGAAATCAAAGAAGTGCCGGTATTGGAGCAAGATTTTGAACGTAATGTCGTAGATAAGGAAGCTACGGATGTGGCTGGATGGTTGAATTATTCTGTAAAAGGAACAGCACCTTGGTATGATAAGGCATATAGTAATAATGTTTATACGGAATGTTCCGCATATAAGGCAGATGGTGAAGTACAGTCATGGATTATCTCACCGAAATTCAAGGCAGAAGTGGGAGATGTATTCTCTTTTGACGTCTGTATCGGAAATTATAAGGGGGATGCTTTAAAGGTGTATGTGTCCTCTACTTTTCAAGGTAATTCGGGCAGTATTACCAATAAGTATACGGAATGGGAAGATGTAACAGATAATTTCTCTATTCCTCAGGAACCGGTTAAAGGCTATGGCTCTATGGCGACGGCAGGAAGTATGAAACTGGATGAATTTGCCGGTAAGAATATTTATATTGCTTTCGTTTATGAAGGGGCTCCTGATGGGGTGACTACCAGTGTGCAGATTGACAATGTGCTGGTAATGAGAAATGAATCGGAAACCATCGTAAACAAAGAAGTGGATGAATACGATTATAAAGAGAATGAATGGGTATTTAAACGTACTGTTCCTTCTGGATTGTTGTTTGAAACCATCACCATGCAGAAAGAAGATTTTCAGCTTGTGGTTGATTATGTGGCGGCAAATTTTGATGAAGGTTATCTGGATACTCAGAAAGTGGGTCAGGGAGAATATTATTATGGCGCAAGTTCTGCTTATGGCAACTGGAATGCAAAAGGATATACGCGTAAAAAGTATTATGATGTAACCGGAGCAATGGCCAATTTGACTACGGATGAAGAGATGGATGCTTATTGTATAGAACAGGTAAAATTGGGACTTGTGAAGTTTATCGAATTAGTTCATCCGGAACCAGTCTTTGTGGACGGACAGGTGACTAATTATAAAGTTATTTCTTCGATTTATACTAGTACGGGTACCGCTTCTTATGTGGCAAAGATTGTTTGGAGCGAAGAGGAAAGTCGTTTCGTTCTAGAATCATTGGATGAGGCTGAATAAATTATTTTCTTAATAATAAGCAAAAGGGAGTTTAGCTGTAAAAGTATGAACTCCCTTTTCTTTTTCTTATTTGAATGATAAGGTATGAAAAAAAGTGAAGTATGTTTTCTCTTCCTTTTGTCCCTTTTTTGTTTTGCTTGTAGCGATTCTGCGGATAAGGAAGAAATGGAATTTCCGGAAAAGGATAATTTGAAGGTAACTTTTCCTTCGGATTTTTCTCCTGAATGGGCTGCGTCTGTAGCTGGTAAAGAAGTAACAATTGTCAATCCGCTTTTTGTCACTCAGACGTATAGCGGCTCGAAACCTCAAGGAACTATTGTTGTCTCTTCCAAGGTGAAACGTGCATTTGCGGATGTAAACCTCCCGTCGGTTGTTGAATATTCCAAATGGGTAGAAAAGCAGGAGGTTGATAAATTGCTGATTACATCAGAGTTCCCTTTGATTGACCCGTGTAACACACTTCGTATAGGAAGTGAGATGGCTGGGGTTAAAGGTAAAGTGACTTATAGTACTTCCGGTTATCATTTTACATTAACGGAAAAGCCGTCAGTTTCTTATAATGCTCGGTCTGTCGCTCCTACTGTAAATGATTATAATTTGAAAGTGATGAGTTTCAATGCGGAAAATTTTTATATGTATGGTAATACGGGAAATGCAGAAACCTTGCGTCAGCATGCTAAAATCTTAGCTGCATTGAAAGAGGCGAAAGCGGATATTTATGCTATTTGTGAAGTAGAACAGGGAGATTTTACTGTGGATTATCTTTGTAGGTCTTTGAACAATGCGTTAGGGGAAGAACGGTATGCTTGGTTGAATACTCCCGGACAAAAATCATCAAAGGTACAAACAAATGTTTTTATTTATGATAAAGTGAAAGTTTTGCCTTATAAGGAGTTTAAAAGCTATAATTTTGATAATCTGAAGATGCGGTACATAGTTCAATGTTTTGAACTGAAGGATGATAAAGCGAAAGTGATTTTAGCTATGAATCATTTTAAAGCTAAAACTAGTGGTATAGATAAGAATGACGGTCAGGGAGGTTCTGCCGACCGTAGGGTTATGGAAGCGCGTGAGTGTTTGAAAGTATATAATGAGCTTGTTGCTTATTATGAAGATACGGATGTGCTGGTTTTGGGTGATTTGAACAGCTACGGTATGGAGGATGCCATTAAGGTGTTTACGGATGCTGGATATATAAATTTGCTAAAGAAATATTCACCTGCGGCTTGGAGTTATTGTTATCGTGGGGAGGTTGGCTATTTGGATCATTCTTTAAGTTCTCCTACGCTGACTTCACAAATAGTTGGTGCTGCTCCTTGGGATATCAATGCCAGTGAGCCTGCTTATTGGGGATTTAAATATACATCTTATTATAGAGAAGATCCTTATCGTAGTTCTGATCATAATCCCGTTATAACATGGGTTAATTTGGAATAATTTCTTGGGAGAAAAGAAGCAAGCACCATAGGCCGATAGTTTTTTCTTTTTGGAGATATGAATTTATCGGCTTTTCATCCTTTTAGGGAAGATGGAGATATTCTTTTCATGAAGAGATAAGGATAGAATGTGTTGTCATTGTACATGAATTGTAAGTACAATTGGAACATTAACAATTTATTAGCAGATAACTTTCTTGAAATCCGCTTTTTTTCGTTCCTTTGTATTGAACTGCTTTCAACAGAATTAAAATAACTTTAAATATCAAACGCTTATGTGTAGTGAAGGATTGCGTGAAAGATATGTAAATCCCTATACGGACTTTGCATTCAAATTATTGTTTGGAACCGACTTGAACAAAGAGATTCTTATTGGCTTCTTGAATGCCTTGTTCGATGGCAAGCAGGTCATTGAGGATGTCATCTACTTGAATACAGAGCATCTGGGTAGCAAAGAGACTGACCGCCGGGCTGTCTTTGATGTCTATTGTGAAAATGAAAAAGGAGAAAAGATTCTGATAGAAATGCAGAGAGGGGAGCAACAGTTTTTCAAGGACCGGAGTATTTATTATGCTACCTATCCTATCAGGGAACAGGCTATTAAAGGGGAAATCTGGAACTATGAACTGAAAGCGGTGTATGTGATCGGTATCTTGAATTTTGCCTTGGATGATGTTTCGTCTTCCGGCTTCCGCCATGAAGTGAAGCTGATGGATACAACTACTCATGAAGTGTTTTTTGACAAACTGACTTTGTGTATCTGGAAATGCCTAAATTCCATAAAACCGAGCAGGAGTTGGATACGTTGTTTGATAAATGGATGTTTGTGCTCAAGAATCTGGCCCGTTTGATGGAACGTCCCACTGCCCTTCAGGAACGTGTGTTCAACCGGCTGTTTGAGGCTGCTGAAATTGCTCAGTTCTCAAAAGAGAATCTTTATGCCTATGAGGAGAGTTTGAAAGTATATAGAGATTGGAACAATGTGATTAATACAGCTATTCAGAAAGGGATTGCAGAAGGTGAATGGATGAAAGCCAAAGCTATTGCAGGAAATTTGAAGAATGCCGGGTTTTCCATAGCTGAAATCGCAAAAGTTACCGGACTTTCGGAAGATGAGATAAACTCCCTTTGATTCCTCGGATAAGAGCATAAAAAAACTCCTCCGATATAGATCAGAGGAGCTGTTCTTTTTGAAGTAAAATTGAATTATGCTTCAGCAGGAGCTTCAGTAGCTTCAGCAGCAGGTGCTTCTTCAGCAGGAGCGTTAGCGGCTTCTGCTTCAGCCTTGGCAGCGGCTTCAGCAGCTTTCTTCTCAGCTACTTTCTTGGCAATTTCTTCATTTACTTTCTTTTCAGCTTCCAAACGAGCTTTTGCTTCAGCTTTCTTTGCTTCATCCAGTTTAGCCTTCAAAGTAGCCAGACCAGATTGTTTGTTGTTCTTCCAAGCTTCGAATTTAGCTTCAGCTTCTGCTTCTGTGAATGCGCCTTTGGCAACACCGCCCAGCAAGTGCTTTTTCATGTAAACACCTTCTTTAGAAAGGATGTTGCGTACTGTGTCAGTAGGTTGTGCACCACACATTACCCAATGAAGTGCGCGCTCAAAATTCAAATCTACTGTGGCAGGATTGGTATTAGGGTTGTAAGTACCAATTTTTTCAGTAAATTTACCATCACGTGGAGCTCTTACGTCTGCGATAACGATTGAATAAAACGCATAGCTTTTGCGTCCGTTTCTTTGCAATCTGATTTTAGTTGCCATTTCTAAATAATGTTTTTATAATTAATGATTTGAATTAATGCTAATAACCCGTATTAGCGGGTGCAAAGGTAAGACTTTTCTTTTGAATCGCAAAGACTTGGATGAGATAAAATATAATTTTTATAAAAAGGTGAATGGGCATAGTGTTAATCGCTAGAAAAATTATATATTTGCAACAGTTACAATTTAACTAAAAAATAAAAATTATGATTTCACAAAAATTACAAGACGCAATTAATGCTCAGATTGTAGCCGAAATGTGGTCGGCCAATCTTTATCTTTCCATGTCTTATTTCTTCGCTGCGAAAGGCTATGAAGGTTTTGCTTCATGGATGAAAGCGCAGGCTCATGAGGAGAGTGATCATGCTGATGTGTTGGCGCAATATGTGATGAAACGTGGCGGACAAGCCAAGGTGGGGGCTGTGGATGCTGTTCCTCAGGAATGGGCTTCTCCGCTGGATGTGTTCGAGCATGTATACAAGCATGAATGCCATGTTTCCGAATTGATTGACAAACTGGTAGATGTTGCTTCTGCTGAAAAGGACAAGGCTTCTCAGGATTTCTTGTGGGGATTTGTACGCGAGCAGGTAGAAGAGGAAGCTACCGTTCAGGGTATTTTGGACAAGATCAAGCTGGGTGGTGATGTGGCTTTGTATCATTTGGATATTCAACTTGGCGCAAGAAAATAAGCGAAAGAGAAACGAATGCCTGTTTTTTGTCTTCTGCAGATAAAGATGCAGGTGTTTATCGGAAATAGAAAGTGGGTGTGTCAAAATCCAGTTTTTGGAAATATGAATTTATAATTTGAGCATCCTAAAAGGCTAAAGAAAGGGTCGCATCAAACTCTGTATTGGTACAACCTTCCGCGATAGCGTATAAGCTATAAAAAAGATAGCCGTCCAGATTTTGGGGCGGCTATTTTTGTGTCTGCTTCCATTTGCCCGGAAGTAAATCACGATATTTTTCTATAGAGGTATTGGGAGGCCATGCGGCACAACGGTCTATAATGTCGTATAGGTATTCAAATACGTTTATACCACACCTGTGACAGGTAATGGCCAATGAATAAGTGTTATAATTACTATCTGTAACTTTTCGGAGCAGTCATTTTTGTTTTGACACATTCATCTCCTTGCTTTTTTACAGTATTTCTCTCAGCCATTTTTCTAATTCTCCCGTCCATTGGCGCTTATAGGTAAAGCTGTCGCGGAAGCCCCAGCCGTGGCCGCCGATAGGATAGGTGTGGAGGGAAGCAGGGACTTTATTCTTTACCAGCGCCAGGTAATAGCTCACGCTGTTGCTGACGGGTACAGCTCCGTCATCGCTGCTATGCATGATGAAGGCGGGAGGAGTGTCGCCTGTTACTTGCAGTTCATTGGAGTAAAGTCTCACTAGCTCTTCTGACGGGCTTTTTCCTAAAAGATTGTCACGTGAGCCCTTATGGCAGTTGGACAGATCCATGCTTATGACGGGATAAAACAGGATCTGAAAATCCGGACGCGTTCCGGCTGTATAGTGGGTGGCTGCCGTACTGGCCAGATGTCCGCCCGCAGAGGCCCCCATGATACCCACTTTTTGAATATGCCATTCGTTGGCGTGTTCTCTCATCAGCCGGATAGCCTGATGGGCGTCGCTCAATGGTACATCATGGTGTCCGTTTGGCATACGGTATTTCAATACGGCGTATGTGATGCCTTGTGCGTTGAACCAGTCTGCCATATCGTGCCCTTCGTGATTCATTGCCAGACGTATGTATCCCCCTCCGGGACAAGCCACGACAGCCAGTCCGTTCGGTTTGGCTGCCGGATAAATGGTAAGGGTAGGCTCGCTGACATTGGAAATCCGGTTGTTCTCTAATTTCTGCTCGGGGGTGGTGATGCCGTTGGAGTTGGGGGTGCCATCGGGCCATAATTCCAACTCTACAGGTTTCTGGGCAGACAATGAGGTAGAGATTGCAAGTAAACTCATTAGTAAGATTCGTTTCATATAGCTTTTATTTTCACGGTATTTGAAGAAGGGTTATTTTTTCTTTATATGCATACTGGCTTTAACCAGCCATATGATCAGGAGGATATAGGCGGCCATTGACAGCACTTCGCTCAACGGGTTGCTCAGCCATTCTTCGTTGATCAGATTGATACCGCCAAAGCGCATGGCGGCACTGACAACCCCCATCAATGCGCCTCCGGCTATGAATCCGGATGCCAGCAAAGTTCCCTTCTCGCCACGTTCGGCGTTCACCGCCTCGTCTTTGCTGCGGGTAGTAACATACCAGTTCACCGCTCCACCTACCAGCAACGGCAGGTTCAATTCCAGTGGAATGAACATACCCAGCGCAAAAGCCAGTGCGGGTACTTTGAAGTAGGTCAGCACCAATGCCAGCACAGCGCCTATTCCGTAAAGCAGCCAGGGAGCGCCTACACCGTTCATCAGCGGGTCTATTACGGCTGCCATCGCGTTGGCCTGCGGAGCTACCAATGCGCCGGTGGAGAAGCCGTAGGTCTTGTTCAGGATCATGATGACGCCGCCCACAGTTGCTGCCGATACTAGTGTGCCGAGGAATTTCCATGTTTCCTGTTTGGCAGGAGTACTGCCCAGCCAGTAACCTATTTTCAAGTCTGTGATGAATCCGCCTGCCATAGAGAGTGCCGTACAAACCACACCACCCATAACCAGTGCAGCAACCATGCCGGTAGCACCTTTCAGTCCAACGGCAACCATTACTACTGAGGCAAGTATCAGTGTCATCAGTGTCATTCCCGATACAGGGTTAGTGCCGACTATGGCGATAGCGTTGGCTGCTACGGTGGTGAACAGGAATGCAATGCCGGCTACGAGCAGGATGGCTACAATGCTGTGTAATACATTTCCATGCATCACATCAAAAAAGAAGAACAGTAAGATCAGCAGGATGGTGAAGATGGACCCGAAGGCGATTATTTTCATGGAAAGGTCTTTCTGCGTGCGGATGACGTTTGCTTCCACCTTCTTGCCGCCCATCTCTTTGGCGGCCAGTCCCACAGCACTCTTTATAATGCCCCATGAGCGCACGATACCGATCACACCGGCCATGGCGATACCACCGATACCGATACTTTTGGCATATTCCTTGAATATAAGTTCGGGTGACATTTCGCTGATGGTTTGTGTCAAGGCCGGATTCCATGCATTCAGCACTTGGTCGCCGAACAACAGGGCCATACCTGGAACAATAACCAGCCATACCACCAATGAACCGGCACAAATGATAGCCGCGTATTTCAAGCCGACAATATAGCCTAGGCCTAATACTGCTGCACCGGTGTTTATTTTCATCACCAGTTTGGCTTTTTCGGCAACCATCTCACCCCAGCCGCATACGCGGGTGGTGAAGTTTTCATTCCACCAGCCGAATGTGGCTACAATGAAATCGTACAGACCTCCTATTAGTCCTGCAAAAAGCAATGGCTTTGCCTGGCTTCCGCCTTTCTCGCCGGAAACAAGCACTTGCGTACTGGCAGTGGCTTCGGGGAAGGGATATTCGCCATGTTTGTCGCTGACGAAATATTTACGGAAGGGGATGAGGAACAGGATTCCCAAAATACCTCCCAGCAGTGAGCTGACAAACATCTGAAAGAAGTTGACTGTCATTTCGGGGTATTTGTCCTGCAATATATAAAGGGCGGGCAATGTGAAGATGGCTCCTGCCACTATGACTCCCGAACAGGCACCGATGGATTGGATGATGACATTCTCACCTAACGCGTTTTTACGCTTGGCGGCTCCCGATACACCTACGGCGATGATGGCGATAGGGATGGCGGCTTCAAAAACCTGTCCCACTTTTAATCCCAGGTAAGCAGCGGCCGCCGAGAATAATACCGCCATGGCGATACCATAGCACAGACCATAGGTTTACTTCGGGATATTTTTTGTTTGGTGACATGATGGGGTGATATTGTTCCCCCCGGTTTCAGAGGTCGGAACGCGTTATCGGGCAATCCAACCGATTTTTCTTCTTCTTGTTTCATGTTTCTCTATGTTGTTATTTTTGAAATTTATCATAATAAATGCCCAAAAATAGTGAAAAAATAGAGAAACATCCTCATGATTTGATTAGAATATCTGAAATTTCAATCCAAATGATAGTCTCAGATAGTCATCGGGTTTCAAATAACTGTTGTTGAACGCACTGACAACGTATAAATCGCATGTGCTGATTTCGTAGAATGCGGTGATGCTTTTAGAGAACTTCCGGTACTTTTCGGGCACATCGAAACGGACGCGTTGTCCCAGAAAGATATGGGTGCGGATACGGGTGGAAAATCCGTAGTATCCACGGGGATAGCGCTCAGGTTCGCTTGTCCAGAAATCATCGCTGAATACGGTGTTGAAATAGATTCCGGTAGTCAGCGGTTCCAGCGAGAAGTCTTTGCCCAGCCAGATACTCCACGGGATATAATTCTGTTTCAAGGTCATGGTCATCTTGAAATGTTTGGATGAGTAGCGGGGGATGAAGCCCAAAAGAAGATCGGTTTCCCATTGCCCTCTTTTCCCATAATCCCAGCCTATGCCCCAGGATAACAGGCCCATTCCACCGGCGTACTGTAATTTGGTGTGGGTGGGGATCAAAGCTTCCCACGCACGCCTGTAACGGTGTACGCGCTTGTCGTATTTATGGTGCCGGTTTGGCATTTGGGTTACAATATCTTCCTCTTGGTTTTGAACGGAAGGAGAGGAGACAAGTATGCTGTCTTTGGATAAGATGGAGTAAAGTGTATTATTTTCTTGGGCTTGTGCCGTAAAAGGCAATAGTGGCCACAATAGGTTCAGAAATATCTTTTTAAAATTCAACTGTTTCATAATCGTAGGTTCCATCTTCTTTAATGGTGAATAATAAGTAGATGCGTTTGTCTATGCAGGGGCATTGGAAATACAGAACTCCGTCGTTGAATAGATCATCTACTGCGAATTTGTGTTCATGGCCGTAAAGACAGAACTGGACTTTGGGGAACTGGTTGACGTATAGTTGGAAGATTTTTGCTACATTGTTGTTGAATACAAATTCAAAAGGTTTTACGTGCATTGCGAATACCGTTTTTTCTATTTCAGGCGACAGGTTGTTCAGTTCATTTTCTATAAAATTGAAATCGGGAACCGGTTCCGAATAATCATATTCCATCGCATTGGTATTGAGGCAGATAAAGCGTACATTTCCGGCTGTGAAGGCGAAGTTGGGATCTCCATAAATGGCTCTGTATGCGTCTTCACCTGTACCCAGACAGTCGTGGTTGCCTAAAAGGCATACGTAGGGCATCTGGAATTTGTTAAATATGTCCCGCATCCATATGAATTCTTTTGTGACGCCGAAATCGGACTGGTCTCCTCCGTGAATGACAAAGTCTATGTCACCACGGGCATTGAGGGCTTTTACAACATCTTCGGTAGAGTTGTACCATCGTTGGGTATCACTGATCATGGCAAAGCGGATTGTTTTTTTGCCTTGCATTTTGTTTTCTATCAACTGGATGTTTTTGTTGGTCAGTTCTCTTTCTCCTGTAATATGTACATCGTATGGATGGGTTTCCAGCATGTCACAGCCACTGAAACAGAGGGCCAGCAGGACAAAGAATAATAGCTTGTTTGTCATTGTTCTCTTAAATTTGCTGCAAAGTACGTTATTTTAATCAGAATAAGAGTGGCTTATTATTGGGGAAAAATGTTCTTTTTTTTCTTATTTTTTTGTCTTTACTTGGATACAGGCAGGCGGGGCAGTGTTTTCCGGATATAAAAAGAGGATGTATCAAACTCGAATCTTCTTTTGTTTTGATACATCCTCTCTCTTATGATGTGAGAATTCTATTCTGCAACTGTGCCTTTCGGGGTCATATCACCTTCTATATAAAGACGTGTCATTTCATTTTTCCCGTTTGTGCGGATAGTGATTGATTTCTTGAAATGTCCCGGAAATTTGCCGGCTCCATTATAAGTCACTGTTATCTGTCCACTTTCACCCGGTTTGATGGGCTCTTTAGGATATTGGGGAACAGTACATCCGCAAGATGCGATCGCTTGATGAATGACCAAGGGACCGTCTCCCGAATTTTTGAATTTGAAAACGCAAGTAACTTTCGGGCTAGACTCGGGGAATGAACCGAAGTTATGTGTTGTTTTCTCAAAGGTTATTTCTGCTTCTCCTTGAGATTGCCATACGGCTGCGTATGTGGTTAACCCTATAATCAACAATAATGTTGAAAGCAAAATTTTCTTCATTAGTTCCACTTTTTAAAAATTATCGGGGCTAAATTACTGTTTTTTTTTATAAAAGGTCTTTAACTGTTAGTGAAATAAATGGTAAATTAACACCTTTAAAAATAAGGGACAAAGATAATCAACCCTATGAGGGCGGCAAAGATAGCGCAAATCAGTACGGCTCCTGCCGCTATGTCCTTTACGTCTCCGGCTATAGGATGGTAGTCTGGTGATACCAGGTTTACCAGGCGTTCTATGGCTGTGTTGAATGCTTCGGCAGCCAGTACCATTGCAAAGCACAGGAGGATGACAAGCCATTCGGTGCGTGTTATTTCAAACCGGATGCCTGCAATGGTTACGGCGATGATGGCTGCGCAATGTATCCAGGCATTGTGTTCCTTGCTTAAAAAACTACATACGCCTTTCCAGGCGTATGTAAAGCTTTTTAGTCGTTTATGCAGTTCATTCATTTTTTTAAGTTTGGGGTGAGTTTATCCTCTGTTTACCTGTTTTACTCCTTTTACTGTCTTTATCTTTTTTACTAATGATTCTAGCTTTGAAGTATCATCTACCATTACGGTCATCATGCCGCTGAACAGCCCGTCGTGCGAGTCGATACTGATGGAACGGAGCAGGATATCGTTTTCCTTATTGATAATGGAGGTGATATTTGTCACAATTCCTATATCGTCATGGCCAACGATGCGCAGCGTGATGGGGTATTGTTTGCCGTGGCTTTTCCCAGCCCAACGCGCCTTTACGATACGGTAGGCGAAACGTGATTGCAACTCCCGTGCGTTAGGACAGTCGGTACGGTGTATTTTGATTCCTCCGCTGATGGTTACAAATCCGAATACATCATCGCCATAGATAGGGTTACAGCATTTGGCTAATTTGAAGTCCAGTCCTTTCAAATTCTGATCAATGACCAGCACGTCCTCTTTGAAGGTCTTGTCGTCCTGTGCTGTCTGCATGCTGAAATTCTCGGCGCTGCGATAGACAATATCTTCCCGGTTTTCCGTTTCCTTTTTCTTCAGTTCCAGGTATTTTTCGATGATGTCGTTCGCATCTCTTGTCTCGTTGGCTATGTCCTGATAGAACTCGGTTACGGTTTTGTATCCCAGCTTTTTTATCAGGCGCATCATCACTGCTTCATCGTATTCCAGTTTGCGGTTCTTGAATTTACGTTCTATGGTTTCTTTGGCGAACTCTGTCTGGCGGGCTTCTATCTCTTTGATGGCCTGGCGTATTTTGGTTCTTGCCTTCGAAGTGGTGACGATGTTCAGCCAGTCGCGTTTGGGTGTCTGGGTGTTTGAAGTCATGACTTCTACCTGGTCACCGCTGTTCAGCGTTTGCTTTAATTGTGCGTTCTTTCCGTTCACCTTTGCTCCGATACACTTGGAACCCAGTTTGCTGTGGATGGCGAAAGCAAAGTCCAGTACGGTCGCTCCTTTCGGCATCTTGTACAAGTCACCTTTGGGGGTGAATACGAATACTTCGTCTTCGTATAATTCCAGTTTGAACTGGTCCATCACTTCCAGGTCACTGTCGGCGTTCTCCAGTGTTTCCCGGATGGAGGTCAGCCATTCATCCAGACCGCTTTCTCCTTTTACGCCTTTGTAACGCCAGTGGGCTGCCAGACCACGTTCCGCTATCTCGTCCATGCGTTCGGTGCGTATCTGTACTTCCACCCATTTGCCTTCAGGCCCCATTACAGTGGTATGCAAGGATTCGTATCCGTTACTTTTGGGTACGGAGAGCCAGTCGCGCAGACGTTTGGGATTGGGCATATACATATCGGTCACAATGGAATATACCTGCCAGCATTCTTGTTTTTCCTTGTCGACGGGAGAGTCCAGAATGATTCGGATGGCAAACAAGTCATACACTCCTTCGAAGGGACATTTCTGTTTCTTCATTTTCTGATAGATGGAATGGATGGACTTGGTACGCCCTTTCATGTGGAACTTCAATCCTGCTTCTTCCAGCTTATGCTGTATCGGTTCGATAAAGGCGGCTATGTATTTGTCACGGGAGGCTTTCGTTTCGTTCAGTTTGTCCTTTATATGATAATATACGTCGTGTTCGGTATATTTCAAGGAAAGGTCTTCCAGTTCCGATTTCAGTTTGTATAGCCCCAGCTTGTGTGCCAGCGGTGCGTACAGATAGGCAGCTTCGTTGGCTACTTGGGTGCGTGCTTCTATATTGGGAGTCTCCTTTATCTGTCTCATCAGGTTCACGCGGTCTGCAATGATGATCAGAATAACACGCATGTCTTCGGCAAAGGAGAGCAGCAGGTTGCGGAAATTTTCCGATTCTATGGTAGGGCTTTTGGAGTATAGCTCATTGATTTTCACAAGACCGCGTATGATCCCCGCTACATCCTCTCCGTATTCCTGTTGTACAGATGCTAAGGTGCATAAATGGTTCTTTACCGATTCGTGCAGCATGATCCCCAGGATGGAAGCCCGTTTCATCCCAATTTCCTCGGCCACGATGACAGCGGTCTGCATATCTTTGATGATAGGATTCATTCCGAAACAATTTCGTGGCAGGTTACCTTCGGCAACTGCTTTTATGAGGTGTATTTTTAACTTATGGCAATCACCCTTCTGCAAGGTGTCGCCGGATAATTGCAGCAATCGTTTATAGAGGGCGAACAGTTGCTCACGCTCTTTGGCTGTGAAAAATGCTTTTTCTTCCATAACACGTGAAATCTTTTCTTTCGGGGTAAAGGTAGTTTTTTTCTTTATTTATTAGGTAGTGTTCTCGCATTTTTTTGTATTTTTGGGCAATTAATAGTGAAAGAATAAGGTAACAATTTATTTAAACCATATAAAATCATGTACTTATGTTAACACCTGAAGACAAAGACTTATTAGTGAAAAAAGGAATTTCCGAGCAGCAGATTGCAGAACAACTGGCTTGCTTTGAAAAGGGTTTCCCATTTTTGAAGTTGGATGCAGCCGCTTCTGTTGAAAAGGGAATCATGGCTCCCGCCGAAAATGAAATGAAAAATTATTTGGAAGCATGGGATACATATAAGGAAGGGGAGAAAACTATCGTGAAGTTTGTACCCGCCTCTGGTGCTGCCAGCCGCATGTTCAAGAATTTGTTCGAATTCCTGGGGGCTGATTATAATACTCCGAAGACTGATTTCGAAAAGAAATTTTTCGACCATATTCATAGCTTCGCATTCTACAATGACTTGAATGCGGCTTGTATGGATAATACAGGAAAGGATATTGATGCTTTGATGGCCGGGAAGGAGTATAAACCTATAGTAGCCAATCTGCTGGAAGCTGCCGGCTTGAACTATGGGGCATTACCGAAGGGGTTGTTGAAATTCCATCGGTATGCGGATGGTGTGCGTACACCGCTGGAAGAACATTTGGTGGAGGGTGCGTTGTATGCGGCAGGCAAGACCGGAAAAGTGAATGTGCATTTCACCGTCTCTACGGAACATCGTGAGTTGTTCACAAAGCTGGTGGAAGAGAAGGTTGCCGTTTATGCAAAGAAATACGGGGTGGAATATGATGTGTCGTTTTCTGAACAGAAGCCGAGTACGGATACGGTTGCTGCCGATATGGAGAACAAACCTTTCCGCGATAAAGGCAAGCTGTTGTTCCGTCCGGGGGGGCACGGTGCGCTGATTGAGAACCTGAATGATTTGGATGCCGATGTTATCTTTATCAAGAATATAGATAATGTGGTTCCCGATCGCTTGAAAGAGGATACTGTTACGTATAAAAAGCTGATTGCGGGGGTACTGGTTACTCTGCAGAAGCAGGTATTTGAATATTTGGAATTACTGGATGGCGGTAAATATACACATGCGCAGCTGGAAGAGATCATTCGTTTCTTACAGCAGACTTTATGTTGCCGCAAACTGGATATCAAGGATCTGGAAGATGCCGATCTGGTTATTTATCTGCGTAAGAAGTTGAACCGTCCGATGCGTGTATGCGGTATGGTGAAGAATGTGGGTGAACCGGGAGGCGGCCCGTTCCTGGCTTATAATGCGGATGGTACTGTTTCATTGCAAATTTTGGAAAGTTCTCAGATTGACATGAATGATCCGGCCAAGAAAGAGATGTTCGAGAAGGGTACTCACTTTAATCCGGTGGATTTGGTGTGTGCGGTACGCGATTATAAAGGAAACAAATTCGACTTGGTGAAGTATGTGGATAAGGCTACAGGTTTTATCTCTTATAAATCAAAGAACGGTAGAGAACTGAAAGCATTGGAGCTTCCGGGCTTGTGGAACGGCGCAATGAGTGACTGGAACACTGTTTTTGTTGAAGTGCCGTTGAGTACCTTTAACCCGGTGAAGACTGTGAATGATTTGTTGCGTGAACAGCATCAATAATTCCTTTTTTTATTATAGACTACATGGATTTATACAGATCGGACGATTTGTGTAGGTCCGTGTAGTTTTTTGTGAAATTAATTTATATACCCTTGATTACTAACCTATAATTAAAAAGAATGAACCTGCTGACCTTTATTGCCCCACTGGCTGTGGCGGCAACTTTTATGATGCCGGCCGATGCTGCAAATCACAAAGAATTACCGGCATTGGGAAATACTCATATTCAAGTATTCGACAAAACCCCTGTTTGTTTTCGTCCCGATTCTTTCCCTAATTATACTCCTGCCAATGCTGACGGAGTGATCCGTCTGGTAAACGGGCGTATCATTTTAAAGAAAATAACCTTGCCCGATTATAAAAGGGATGTGGATGTTACTCTGAAAGTAACTGTAGCTTCCAATGGTGACCGTTGGGATAAATCTGGCTCTTGTTTTGTGCTTCCCAAAGAATCGGTGATTAATCTGATGAATATAGCCGAAGGCAAGAGGGCGTTTCCTGCGGTAGACAGTACCAAATATGAAAAAATGATTGGTATTGTTCCGGGTCAGGATTATGTGCCTACCCTTGAACTGATGCGTTTTATGACCCCGTTCGGTGTGGGGTATTATAGTTCGGATAATGATTCTTTGAGCAGCAAGAGGCGTCCTGTATATATCCCGAAATGGGAAAAGAGTGTGACTTGGGTGCAGGATATTACCGATCTTTATCCGGCATTGGAGAGAGAGGCATACGTGGGAATTTATATTGATACATGGACTGCCGAGGGGTATGTGGCCAGTATGGAATTGGATGTGAAGGAGAGTAAGATCACTTGCGACGTGATGCCGGAGCGCCGTGTGAAGCCTTTGATGAATACGGTGTATTATATCGGACAGACTTATCCGGATATTTTCTCACGCAAAGATGTGGTGATGGATTTTGATATGCCGAAAGCTGCCAAGAATGTTCGTTTGAAGTATATTGTAACAGGTCACGGAGGACATAGTGGCGGAGATGAGTTTGTGGAGAAACGGAACATCGTGTCTGTTGATGGCAAGGAGGTGTTGAATTTCATTCCTTGGCGTGATGACTGTGCTTCTTTCCGCCGTTTTAATCCGGCCACGGGAGTATGGCTGATACCACGAGTTGCCGCATATATAGGTGATAAGGGGTATACGACAAAAGAGATTGAAGAACCTTTGGCTTCTTCGGATTTGTCCCGTTCCAATTGGTGTCCGGGTAGCGATGTGATGCCTGAGGAGGCTGTTATTGGTGACTTGTCGGCCGGTAAACATTCTTTTAAGGTAAGTATCCCTGAGGCACAACAGGTAGATGGCAATAAATTGAATCATTGGCTGGTTTCAGCTTATTTGGTTTGGGAGGAATAACTTTTCCCGATTATTAATAGCTGCTGGAGCGGTTTGGATCTTTCCGAATATGAATGGTGAATTTCTTTCGGAAGGATTCAAAGCCTCTTTGCGGTAAATGGACATTATTTGTTTTTTCTTTTCATGCTGCGGATGATTTCTTTGTCCTCCGTGCTTACCCGATAAGATTCTATGATTTTTTGTAGTGCCTTATTGTAAGTAAAGTCATCTAAATGATTTTCCTTCAGATAGTTCATCGTTTTTTGAGGAAACTTGACATAACATACGGATAAAGCCCATGCTACAGCCATCTTCACATAATATCCTTCGTGACTGATCCGGTCCATCCATTGCAATACGTTGTCTATATACTCTTCGTCAATATAATGAGCCATTGCCATTACTACTCCGAAACGTATTTCATATTCTTTGTCGGATTTCATCCGGTCTTCCAAAAATAGCCAGACCCTTTTCTTGTTCTTGTCCACAAACCGTTGTTTGCCGTAAAAGTCAAAGGTGTCACAAACAGACCAACTGTTGATGATGGCAACAAACCGGGCAACCAGTGAAAGATATGCTTCCGTGTCTTTCATTTTCAGATTACTTATTACCATACCTTGTAGCATACGTTCCTCCATATAATAAGTATCCGCAGTCTGTAGATAACTCTCCCAGTCATCTTTGGCAATTTGTGCTCCTAACCGCCTTAGGGCAGGGATGCGGATACCCAATACATTTTCTATTCCCGGATGCAGCGATTCGGTGAACTTTTTATTTCCATTTTCTGCCAGTTGCAGCAAATTTTCTTTTATGGTCAATCCATTGATACGATATTCGTCCATTTTGTTTTTGTAAGATAGGGTTAGATTTTCAGTCCCATGATATAATCGTTCATATAATATCCGTTGCCTATATGGAAATCTCCTTCTGCAACTTTTTCCATTCCCAAATGTTGGTAGAATTGTAAAGCCTTATTGTTACGGTTTACATTCAAATGCATTTCGCAAGGTCCGGGATGGATTTCTTTAATTGCTTTGACGGCCTGCTCAAATAGTGCTTTGCCCAACCGGCAACCTTGAAAAAGGGGAAGTACATAGATTTTCTGCAGATGAAATAAATGTTCTCCTTCGGGCTGTATGGAAACATATCCGGCAGCTTCTCCATCTTTGTAAGCTATGTAATAGATGTGCCCTTCCTCTTCCATTTGTTTACGCAGGTTTTTCGGAGAGTACATCCAGTCCATCATGTAATCCAATTGTTCTTTTGAAAGAATTTCCCGGTAGGTAGCTGGAAACACGATCTGAGCCATCTCGTTAATCAACTGAATATCATTGGTCGTTGCCTTTTTTATGGTAAACATGATCTTTATATCTTTTTAGTGTTATAACGAGAGGCAAAGATAAACTTTTTGCAAGAAAAAAAGGGGCTTCCTTTCTTTTTCTTGTTTAAATATTAATTTATGCAAAATAGTAGAACTATGTAATACAAGGTACTTGTATAATACATATATTTGTGCCAAACAAAGTATTATAGATTATGAATGTAGACAATGTACGATCTCAGATGCGCAAAGGAATGCTGGAATACTGCATTTTATTGTTGTTGCACAAAGAGCCGTCATATGCTTCGGATATCATTCAAAAATTGAAAGAAGCCCGGCTCATTGTAGTAGAAGGGACGCTTTATCCGCTGCTTACCCGGCTGAAAAACGATGACCTGCTCTCATACGAATGGGTAGAGTCCACTCAGGGACCACCTCGTAAATATTATAGTCTCACTCCTCAGGGTGAAACATTCCTTAGCGGACTGGAGGCTGCCTGGGAGGAGCTGGCGAATACAGTGAATCATTTAAAAAACAATTAAAAACAGGATACAATGAAAAAGACTTTAACCATAAATTTAGGAGGTACCGTTTATTATATAGACGAAGACGCTTACCATTTGTTGGATAACTATTTAACTAACCTGCGTATTCACTTCTGTCGTGAGGAGGGAGCGGAAGAAATTGTACATGATATAGAATTACGTATCTCTGAGCTGTTTACCGACCGTTTGAATGAAGGTAAACAGGTTATTACCATTGAAGATGTGGAAGAAATCATAGCCCGGATGGGTAAACCCGAAGATCTTTCCGATGAAGAAAGTGGAGAAGCATCGGGTTCGGAAAAACAAAAAGGAACCACTATGCGCCGCTTGTTTCGTGATCCGGACAATAAGGTACTAGGTGGAGTGGCTTCCGGACTGGCTGCTTATATGGGATGGGATGTTACTTGGGTACGTATCATTCTATTGGTTCTTGGTTTCTTTGTTCATGGGGTGATATTGGCTTATATCATAGCGTGGATTATTATTCCTATGGCGCGTACCGCTCCCGAGAAACTCGCCATGAAGGGGGCTGCTATTAATGTGGAGAATATAGGCAAGACTGTAACAGACGGATTTGAAAAAGTGAATGATTATGTACGCTCAGACCGTCCTAGGAGTATCTTGCAAAAGATAGGGGAGAGGGGATTGTGTCTGTGGCAGGGTTCCTTATCAAGTTCCTGCTTGTTTTCATTGCTATTTGCTGTGCGCCTGTATTGTTTGTATTATTGATTGTCTTTTTTGCATTGCTGATGGCGGCTACGGGACTGATTGCTGCATTGCCGGCTGTGCTTTATGAGGTGCTGCCTGCGGTTAATTGGGCTACGGTGGGTAGCTCTCCGGGGTTGACTGTCGCTATGTCCGTAGCAGGTATTCTGGTTATCGGTATTCCTATTATAGGACTGATACACATGCTGATGCGTCATTTTGGAGGTTGGCAACCCATGTCCATTGTAACCAAAATTATATTTATCGTATTGTGGCTCATCGCGTTGGGAGTGGGTGTTTTCTTTGTACTGAATGATCCAAATATTGCTTCAATGATATCGTATAGTTTATAAAATACACTATCTTTGCAGATGGAAAGTTGGGAATCAAGAGGTGTCTTGTTCTCAACTCTCCGTTTTTTGTAAGGAATATCAAACATATATAAATACTATGACTAAGAAGATTTTATTGCTGGGTTCTGGCGAATTAGGTAAGGAATTCGTCATTGCGGCAAAACGTAAAGGGCAGTATGTTATTGCTTGCGACTCTTATGCAGGTGCTCCGGCCATGCAGGTGGCTGATGAATTTGAAGTGTTCAGTATGCTTGACGGTGATGCGTTGGATGCTGTGGTAGCCAAACACAAGCCGGATATAATTGTGCCTGAAATTGAAGCTATCCGTACCGAACGTCTGTATCATTTGGAACAGGAAGGTATTCAAGTAGTGCCGAGTGCCCGTGCAGTGAATTTCACGATGAACCGCAAGGCCATTCGTGATTTGGCAGCTAAGGAATTAGGATTAAAGACAGCCAAGTATTTCTATGCCAAGTCTTTGGAAGAATTGCAGGAGGCCGCAAAAGAGATTGGTTTTCCCTGTGTGGTGAAACCTTTGATGTCTTCATCCGGCAAAGGCCAGTCTTTGGTCAAGAGCGCGGATGAGTTGGAACAGGCATGGCATTATGGATGTGAAGGCAGTCGTGGAGATATTAAAGAATTGATCATTGAGGAATTTATTCAGTTCGATAGTGAGATTACTTTGCTCACCGTCACTCAGAAAAACGGTCCAACTTTGTTCTGTCCGCCTATCGGACATGTACAGAAAGGGGGAGATTATAGGGAAAGTTTCCAGCCGGCGCACATTGATCCCGAACATTTGAAGGAGGCACAGCGTATGGCCGATAAAGTGACGGCGGCTTTGACCGGTGCGGGAATCTGGGGAGTTGAATTTTTCTTGAGTCATGAAAACGGAGTTTATTTCTCCGAACTTTCTCCCCGTCCGCATGATACCGGAATGGTGACTTTGGCAGGTACTCAGAATTTAAATGAGTTTGAGTTGCATCTGCGTGCGGTGTTAGGACTTCCTATCCCTGAAATTACACAAGAACGCATAGGGGCCAGTGCAGTGATTCTTTCTCCAATTGCCAGCAAGGAAGCTCCCCGTTATCGTGGTGAAGAGGAAGTTTGTAAGGAGACAAATACTTATCTCCGTATTTTTGGTAAACCTTATACAAAATTGAACCGCCGTATGGGAGTTGTGGTTTGTTATGCTCCTAATGGCAGTGACTTGGACGCTTTGCGTGACAAGTGCAAGGCTGCTGCTGCAAAGGTAGAGGTGTATTAATATCTTGTATTGATGGATATAAAATAAAGGTCCGGGCTTTTCCAAGTCCGGACCTTTTGTTGTTCCAAAGGTGTGCTTCCCTGAAACAAGGTTTTATAGTTTTTCTTTTTAAAAGAAGGGCGTAGGGAGACTTTTTTCTGTAAGGAGTATGTGGCCTTGTAATCAGATTCATCCTTAAAATATTTTATTCGGATTCCTAAACCTTTCCTGACGTATGGTTAAGGGTTTTCTTCCTGCCTGTTTTATCTCCGCAAGCCTTTGGAGTTGTCTCCATAAGCTTTGGAGTTAACTCCATAGCCTTGGGAGATAACTCCAAAGGCTATGGAGATAGAATATATCCGTATAAAAAGGTTTAATCTGAAGATAGAAAAGGCTTATACAATAGGGAGGATATGAGCATTCGTTTAATTCCGTTAGCGGGTTATTGCTTTTTTCATCCCTTCCGGTCCTTTGGACTTCATGAGGCGGAAAGATTGGTTTAGTCATTCTTTCTTTTCTTGGTCCGGATTTGTAATGACTTCTTCGTCTTCCGGATAACTCCTGTTATCTTCTTCTTCCTCGTCAATGAAAAGTTCCGGTTGTTGAGGACCTTTGTGTCTGAACAATATAGCTGCGGCTATTCCGGCCGCTGCGCCCCCCAAGTGTCCCTCCCAAGAAGTGGTGGAGGAAGCGAACTGCGGGAACATGTTCCATACCAGGCTGCCATATAGAAAGGTGACAAGCAATGACAGGGCTACTAAAGGAACGTGTTTGCGGAGAATGCCACTGAAGAACAGAAAGAAGGCGAGTGAATAAATTATACTGCTGGCACCTATATGCCATCCAGGCTTGCCTATTATAAATGTAAGTATTCCACTGACTATCCAGATGAAAAAAAGTATACCAATGCCCAAATCACGATAAAAGTAGAGCAGACACCATAATAAAAAAAGAAGAGGAAAAGTGTTCGCAAATAAATGTCCCCAATCGGCGTGTATCAACGGAGAAGTGAGAATCCCCATTATTCCTTTGGTTTCTTTGGGATATATGCCCCAGGTGATAAAATCCCAATTCATGACACTTTCCATTGTACGCAGGGTGTACAGAATGAAAAGAAGTAATAACGGAAGAGCAAAAGCCAATAGAATTTTTTGAATTTCAAGTTTCATTTTGTCATAATTATGCTGATTTCTGTGCAATACTACGGATATTTGAGCGAAAAATGAAAAATATTTTGCTATTTAATTTTGCTTTATCCATTTAATTACTAATTTTGAGCGTTGCATACAAAAATAATATGTGACACAAATTGATATGGAAATTTGATTTATAACCTTAAAATAACAACTATGAGTTACTTACGATTTGACAAGACTCTTATGACGAACCTCGGGGAATCATTACCGAAAGAAATTCTCCGCACAAACCGTTCAGGGGCTTACCATTGTACAACCATTGTTGATTGCAATACGAGAAAATATCATGGATTGCTTGTCATTCCGGTGCCTGAGCTGGATGATGAAAACCATGTATTGTTATCGTCGTTGGATGAAACAGTGATACAACACGGCGCTGAATTTAACCTGGGGCTTCATAAGTATCAGGGTGACAATTACAGCCCCAGGGGACACAAGTATATCCGGGAATTCGAGTGTGAGAAAGTTCCTACCACTATATACCGGGTAGGTGGTGTGATTCTGAAGAAGGAAAAGCTTTTCGTTCATCATGAAAATAGAATTTTAATCCGTTATACTTTGCTGGAGGCACATTCGGCCACTACGTTGCGTTTGCGTCCGTTTCTGGCTTTCCGCAGCGTCCGTCAGTATACTCATGAGAACGCACAAGCCAGCCGTGACTATCAGGAGGTGGACAATGGGATCAAGACATGCATGTATCCGGGCTATCCCGAATTATATATGCAATTGAACAAGAAGAACGAATTCCACTATCAGCCGGATTGGTATCGGGGAATTGAGTATCCCAAAGAGCAGGAGAGAGGATATGATTTTAATGAAGATTTGTATGTTCCGGGTTATTTTGAAGTGGACATAAAGAAAGGTGAAAGCATTGTCTTTTCAGGAGGTGTTTCCGAGGCCGGTACCCGTACATTAAAGAGAACCTTTGAAGAGGAGGTGGAAGAACGTACTCCGCGTGATAATTTCCAGCACTGTCTGATAAATGCTGCCCATCAGTTCTTAAATAAACAGGGAGATGAGTTTTATATTCTGGCAGGATATCCGTGGTTTAAATGCCGTGCGCGCGATATGTTTATTTCCCTGCCGGGACTGACATTGGCGATTGATGAAGTGGCTAAGTTTGAAATGGTGATGGAAACGGCCCGCAAGGCAATTCATGACTTTATTAATGATGAGCCTGATGATGTTAAAGTGTACGAAATGGAGCATCCTGATGTTTTGCTTTGGGCGGTGTGGTGTATCCAGCAATATGCCAAGATGGTGTCGCGTGACCAATGCCGTGAGAAATATGGTACATTGTTGCAGGACATTATGGAATACCTTCGCCGGGAGAATCATCCGAACCTTTTCTTGCATTCAAACGGTCTGCTATATGCCAACGGAACGGAAAAGGCTATCACATGGATGAATTCTACCGCAAACGGACGTCCTGTGATTCCTCGTACAGGCTATATCGTAGAAATTAATGCTTTGTGGTATAATGCTTTACGCTTTACAAATGAACTGTTGGGCGAAGGTGGAAACAATAATTTGGCTGAAACGTTAAATGTATTGGCAGAAAAGACGGGAAAGGCTTTCGTGGATACTTTCTTGAATGAGTATGGTTATTTACTGGATTATGTGGATGGCAATATGATGGACTGGAGTGTGCGTCCGAACATGATATTTACTGTAGCATTCGACTATTCTCCGCTTGATGCCCGTCAGAAGAAAGGGGTGTTGGACATTGTGACCAAAGAACTGCTTACCCCGAAAGGGCTCCGTTCGCTCAGCCCGAAGAGTGGCGGTTACAACCCGAACTATGTAGGTCCTCAGATGCAGCGTGATTATGCTTATCATCAAGGTACCGCATGGCCTTGGCTGGCTGGCTTCTATTTTGAAGCTTACCTTCGTATTTATAAGATGAGTGGCATAGGATTTGTGGAGCGTCAGCTGATAGGCTACGAAGACGAAATGACTTCTCATTGTATTGGCTCTATACCTGAACTGTTTGATGGTAACCCGCCTTTCAAAGGTCGTGGAGCTGTATCATTCGCTATGAATGTGGCAGAGATATTACGAGTATTATATTTATTGAGTAAATACAATTATTGAAAGGAGGGACCTGTATGAAAGTATTAATGTTTGGATGGGAATTTCCTCCCAAAATATATGGTGGTCTTGCTGTAGCATCTTACGGTATAACAAAAGGTCTGAGTCTGCAAGGTGATATGGAAACAACCTTCTGTTTGCCCAAACCTTGTGGCGACGAAGAAAAGTTTCTGAACATTATAGGCATGAACCAAGTGCCCATTGTGTGGCGTGATGTGGATTATGATTACTTAAAGTCACGTCTTTCGACTTCGACTCCGGAACAGTATTATGCTTTCCGTGATCATATCTATTCTGATTTCTCATATATGCACGTCAATGATCTGGGGTGTATGGAGTTTGCCGGCGGCTATCCGGGAAACCTTCATGATGAGATCAATAACTTTTCTATTATTGCCGGTGTGGTTGCGCGCCAGCAAGAATTTGATATTATCCATGCGCACGACTGGCTGACTTATCCGGCTGGTGTGCATGCCAAGCTGGTAAGTGGCAAACCTTTGTGCATCCATGTGCATGCTACTGATTTTGACCGTTCGCGCGGTAAAGTGAATCCTACAGTATATGCTATGGAAAAGAATGGCATGGATCATGCCGACTGTATTATGTGTGTGTCCGAGCTGACCCGTCAGACTGTTATTCACCAATATCATCAAGACCCGCGCAAATGTTTTGCCATGCACAATGCCGTTTATCCGCTTTCGCAAGATTTGCTGGACATTCCTCGTCCTGATCACTCGAAAGAAAAAGTGGTGACTTTCCTGGGGCGTATCACGATGCAGAAAGGACCCGAGTATTTTGTGGAAGCCGCCGCATTGGTCTTGAAGCGTACCCGTAACATCCGTTTTGTAATGGCAGGATCGGGAGACATGCTGGACGCCATGATCAATCTGGCTGCGGAACGAGGTATTGCAGACCGTTTTCATTTCCCGGGGTTCCAGCGTGGGCGTCAGGTTTATGAAGCATATAAAAACAGTGATGTATTCGTAATGCCTTCCGTGTCAGAACCTTTTGGTATTGCTCCTTTAGAGGCTATGCAGTGCGGAACTCCTTCTATCATCTCAAAGCAATCGGGTTGCGGTGAAATTTTGGATAAAGTAATCAAGACAGATTATTGGGATATCAACGCTATGGCCGATGCCATCTATTCTATTTGTACGAATCCTTCTCTTTTCCAATATCTGCAGGAAGAAGGAAAGAAAGAGGTGGATGGCATTACATGGGAGAAAGTCGGCTTGAGAATCCGTGCCCTCTATGAGCAGGTGTTAAAAAACTATGGTAAATAATAAAACAATAACTAGGATATGAAAACAATATGTCTTTATTTTGAAATACATCAAATTATCCATCTGAAACGCTATCGCTGTTTTGATATAGGCCGTGACCATTATTATTATGATGATTATGAAAATGAGCGCGGCATCAGTGATATAGCCGAACGCTCGTATATTCCTGCGCTGAGTGCGTTGATTGAAATGGCAAAGAATCACGGTGATACTTTCAAGGTGGCTTTGTCTATCTCGGGTGTGGCGCTGGAACAGTTGGAAGTGCATGCGCCCGGTGTAATCGAGTTGTTGCATCAGTTGAATGAGACCGGATGTTGCGAATTCTTGTGCGAACCTTATTCTCACGGTCTTTCCTCATTGGCTAATGAAGATTGTTTCCGCGAAGAAGTGGAACGTATGCGTACCAAGATTAAACAAATATTTGGCAAGGAGCCGAAGGTATTCCGTAACTCCAGCTTGATTTATTCGAATGATATTGGCGCTACGATAGCCGATATGGGCTTTAAAGGTATGTTGACTGAAGGCGCGAAACATATTTTGGGTTGGAAGAGCCCGCACTACCTGTATCATTGTGCCATGAATCCGAACTTGAAGTTATTGCTTCGCGATTTCAAATTGTCTGATGACATCAGCCTGCGTTTCTCTAATTCCGAATGGAATGAATATCCGTTGTTTGCCGACAAATATATAGATTGGATTGCAGCTTTGCCGGAGGAGGAGCAGGTTATCAATATTTTCATGGAACTTTCTGCTTTGGGTATCGCCCAGCCATTGTCTTCCAATATTTTGGAATTTATGAAAGCACTGCCTGTCTGCGCAAAAGAAAGAGGGGTTACTTTCTCTACTCCGACCGATATCATTACCAAACTGAAATCTGTGGATCAGGTGGATGTTCCTTATCCTATGTCATGGATAGACGAGGAACGCGATATCAGTCCGTGGTTAGGCAATGTGATGCAGCGTGAGGCTTTCAATAAACTTTATAGTGTGGCAGAACGTGTTCATTTGTGCGATGATCGCCGTATTAAGCAGGATTGGGATTATTTGCAGGCAAGTAATAATTTCCGCTTCATGACCACTAAGAATACCGGTATTTGGTTGAATCGTGGTATTTATGATTCTCCGTATGATGCTTTCACCAACTATATGAACATTTTGGGTGATTTTATAAGTCGTGTCAATTCGTTGTATCCGGTAGATATGGATAACGAAGAATTAAATTCGTTGCTTACTACCATTAAGAATCAGGGCGAGGAATTGGTGGCTTTGAACAAGGAAGTGGAGAGATTGCAGGCTAAACTGGAGAAAGCTGAAGGCAAAAAGGCTCCTGCCGTAAAGAAAGAACCTGCGGCCAAGAAAGCAACGGCAAAGAAGCCGGTTGCCAAGAAAGCTGCTTCGAAGAAAGAAGAATAACAGAAATATAATATAAAGGACTTAAGAATTCACCGTTGTGCTTTCGGAAAACTGGTTTTAAGGTTGTAAGAGGCGGAACGGTGTTTTTCTATATAAAAGTTTGCTGCATTGAATATTTTATTTACCTTTGCCAATCTCAGATACGAAAAAACATGAAACAATTGTGCCAGAATAAACATACGATACGTTTCCGCTATTGGAGCCGGAAGAAGTACGCTATGTTTTATAGCTTGGGCAAATATGTAACTATTGGTAATCTGAAAAAGGAGATTGCCGATGTATCGTTGGGTAAACAGGCAAATGTTTGCACGGCATTCTCTGTTTGCTCTTCCGCACGGAAAGAGGATGCTGGAGAGGAATATGAAGAAGGAATGGCCCCTGTTGAATCCATGTTGCAAATGTTTCGGATCCAACTGCCTCAACCACAGGTGGCTGACGTGATTTGTCTTTTTTTATTTAAATAAATATTTGTTTGCCGGAAAGATGTGCCATGCATCTTTTCGGCTTTTTTTGTCTTAATATGAACTGTATATGATGCTGAATGCAATAAGAAACAAAGTGTTGGGCGGTGAGAAGATTACCGTAGAAGAAGCCCGTTGGCTGTCCTGCCAGGCAGAGAAACAGGATTTGTATGATGCGGCTCATGAGATAACACGGGTCCTGGCTTCTCGGAAATTCGATATGTGTTCCATTATCAATGCTAAATCCGGTAAATGTCCTGAGAATTGTAAATGGTGCGCACAGTCTGCACATTATAAAACAAAAGCGGATGTTTATGATTTGGTTGGGAAGGAAGAATGTCTGCGCCATGCTTTGTATAACGAAGCGCAGGGAGTATCCCGTTTTTCTTTGGTGACCAGCGGCAGGAAACCGGGTAGCCGTAACATGGACCGGCTATGTGAGACAACAGAGTACATGCGTGCGCATTCGCATATTCAGTTATGCGCTTCTTTAGGATTGCTGGATGAAGCGGAATTGGAACGGCTGTTTAAGGCAGGCATCACCCGTTATCATTGTAATCTGGAAACGGCTCCCTCTTATTTTTCATCTCTATGTTCTACTCATACACAAGAACAGAAAATAGAAACGTTGCAGGCAGCACGCAGGGTGGGGATGGATGTATGTAGCGGAGGAATCATCGGCATGGGCGAAACAATGGAACAGCGTATTGAGTTTGCTTTTACACTGAGGGAATTGGAAGTACAGTCTATTCCTATAAACCTGTTACAGCCTATACCCGGCACTCCATTGGAAAAAATGGATCGTCTTGCAGAGGCGGAGATTCTGACAACCATCGCTTTATTCCGTTTTATCAATCCCACAGCCTTTCTTCGTTTTGCCGGAGGGCGTTCACAGATGAGTGTGGAAGCTGTAAAGAAAGCATTGTATATCGGTATTAATTCTGCCATTGTGGGAGATTTGCTGACTACATTAGGTTCCAAAGTATCAGAAGATAAAATATTGATAGAAGAGGCCGGGTATTCGCTTTGATACATTATAAAGTTATTATAACAATAAGGAAATAATATATGGAAAATTTTGACAGGGAGCATTTATGGCATCCTTATACATCGACTACTCATCCGCTGTCCACTTATAAGGTAAGACGGGCGGATGGAGTATATATAGAATTGGAGGACGGAAGATGTTTGATAGAAGGGATGTCTTCGTGGTGGTGCATGGTACATGGATACAATCATCCGGTATTGAACCAAGCGCTCAAGGAACAGATAGACCGTATGAGCCATGTCATGTTCGGCGGACTGACACACGATCCGGCCATCGAATTAGGCAAGTTGTTGCTGAAGATTGTTCCTCCCCGTATGCAGAAAATATTTTATGCTGATTCCGGTTCGGTTGCGGTAGAAGTGGCACTGAAAATGGCCGTGCAATATTGGTATGCGCAAGGGAAGGAAAAGAAAAACAATTTTGTAACTATTCAGTCCGGATATCATGGAGATACGTGGAATGCCATGTCCGTTTGTGATCCGGTGACCGGTATGCATCATATTTTTGGCCCTACATTGCCTGTGCGTTATTTTGTTCCTGCTCCTCGGTCGCGCTTTGGCGGAATCTGGTATGAAGAGGATATAGAACCCTTGAAGGAAATATTGGAACAGCATCATGAAGAAATGGCTGCATTGATTTTGGAACCTATTGTACAAGGGGCGGGCGGAATGCGTTTTTATCATCCTGAGTTTTTGCGCCAGGTAGAGAAACTTTGCAGGCAATATCGTCTGTTGTTAATCTTTGATGAGATAGCGACAGGTTTCGGAAGAACAGGGAAACTGTTTGCTTGGGAGCATGCAGGTGTCCAGCCCGATATCATGTGCATAGGTAAGGCACTGACCGGTGGATACATGACTTTCTCTGCTGTCCTTGCCAGTGATGAGGTGGCTGATACCATTTCCGGCGGTTATCCGGGAGTCTTTATGCACGGTCCTACTTTTATGGGAAATCCGTTGGCTTGTGCCGTAGCGAAAGCATCCGTGGAATTGTTGCTTTCATATAGTTGGGAGGAAAAGGTAAAGGCTATTGAATCACAATTGAAGAGGGAGCTGGCTCCTGCTGCTTTATTGCCGCAGGTGGCTGATGTGCGTGTATTGGGAGCTATCGGGGTTATTGAAGTGAAGAAACCGGTAGATATGGCTTTCATGCAACGTCGTTTTGTCGAAGAAGGAGTATGGGTACGTCCTTTTGGAAAACTGGTGTATATCATGCCGCCTTTTATAATTCAGCCGGAAGAATTGAGCAAATTGACGCATTCACTGGTAAAGATAGTAGGAGAATTAAAAGAATAAGTGATAGTATTGGGAAAAATAGAAAAAATGAATTCATTAACAGACTGGGAAAGGGAATTAGCCCTGCTTGAAAATAAAAGTAATCTTCGTAAGTTGCCTGTTATCCGCCATTGGGGAAGAGAGGTGGAGGTGAATGGAAAAGTGATGCTTAACCTTTCATCCAACGATTATCTGGGATTGGCTGCTTACCTGCCATTACGTACGGAATTCTTGCAAAGTCTTACTCCCGACACTTTTCTTCCTTCCTCTTCATCCTCTCGGCTGCTGACAGGAAATTTTAATATCTATGTTCAGATAGAGGATTTGCTTGCCCGACTGTTTCGGAAGGAAAGCGCGTTGGTTTTTAATAGTGGTTATCACATGAATGCCGGTATTCTTCCTGCAGTGAGCGATGCTCGTACATTGATTCTTGCCGATAAACTGGTACATGCCAGCATTATTGACGGCATTCGTTTATCGGCGGCCAAGTGTATCCGGTACCGGCATAACCGATATGACCAATTGGAACAGTTGCTGGTTTCCAATCATGCCGGGTATGATAGAATAATTATTGTAACCGAAAGTATTTTCAGTATGGACGGTGATGAGGCCGATCTCCGCCGTTTGGTCACTTTGAAGCAACAATATGATAATGTATTGCTGTATGTGGATGAAGCGCATGCTGTAGGGGTGCGGGGGATACATGGCCTGGGGTGTGCGGAAGAACAGGATTGTGTGGCTGACATCGATTTTTTATGTGGAACTTTTGGTAAAGCGTTGGCCTCAGTAGGAGGCTATATTGTTTGTTCGAAGACCATCCGTGATTATTTGATCAATAAAATGCGTACATTCATATTTACAACGGCTCTTCCTCCTGTCAACTTGCTATGGACATTCTTTATCCTGGAGCATTTGGACAGTTTCAGCTTCCGGAGGGAAAGGTTGAAGAGAATATCCTCTCTTTTGAAAGACGCGTTGGTAAAGAAAGGCTACGCTTGTCCTTCTACCAGCCATATTCTGCCAATGACGATAGGCGATAGCGGTGATACGGTGTTAAAGGCCGATTTCTTGCAGCGTAAAGGTTTTTATGCGTTGCCGGTGCGTCCTCCCACTGTGCCCGAAGGAACATCGCGTATCCGTTTTTCGTTGACAGCGGATATTACTGAAGAAGAAATAAAAAGTCTGATAGAATTGATATGAAACATTATTTTATACAACAAAAGCATCTTCCCCGATTGACACTTTTTTTTGCCGGTTGGGGAATGGATGAATGTCCTTTCATGGATTATTGCCCCGAAAATAGCGATCTGTTGGTTTGTTATGATTATCGTTCGCTGGATTTTGATTTCACGTTGTTGCAGGGTTATCAGGAGATTCGCCTGATAGCCTGGTCTATGGGAGTATGGGCCGCGTCTATGGTATTGCAGGATATGGACTTGCCTATTTGTGAGCGTGTTGCTTTGAATGGCACGGTAACTCCTGTCGATGATTTGAAAGGTATTCCGCAGCAAGTTTTTGAAGGAACACTGGAAGGCTTGAATGAGGTTGCGCTGGAAAAGTTTATCCGCAGGATGTGTTTGAAAAAGGAGAATCTGGAAACATTCTTGTCGAAACGTCCGCAACGTGCGGTAGAGGAACTGCAAGAAGAGCTTCGGAGGATTGGAGAACAGGTAAAATCTTGCGCTGTTCCCAGTTTTGCATGGGAACGGGCTGTTATAGGCAAGAATGATTTGATTTTTACGGCGGTCAACCAAAGAAATGCATGGACCGGGACGGAAGTGGCAGAGTATGATATTCCTCATTATTCAGAAGAAATAATGAGAGATTTGCTATGCCCGTCTGTTATTTAAAACAAAAACATATGATTAATAAGCAATTGATAACCCGTCGCTTTTCCCGCGCTGTAGAGAGTTATAACCGTGAGGCGGTGGCACAAAAGCAGATAGCATACCGCATGAGTGATATGCTAAATCATTATTTGCCCCGTCCGTGCGGCCGGATATTGGAAATTGGTAGCGGGACGGGCTTTCTTACCCGTAGGTTGATGGAAACCCTCCATCCTGAAAAACTGGTGTTGAATGATATTTGTCAGGAGATGAGTTCTTGTTTCACCGATTTGTTGGGAAGCGGGCAGGCTACCTTTCTGGCAGGGGATGCCGAGTCCCTTCCTTTTCCAAAAGGACAGGATTTGATTGTATCATGCTCGGCATTACAGTGGTTTGTTTCTCCCGAGCTGTTTTTTGAACGTTGTAATACTTTGTTGAAGCAGAAAGGATATTTTGCTTTTACTACGTTCGGCAGGGATAATCTGAAAGAAGTTGCATCGGTTACCGGCAGCGGTCTTCACTATCGTTCTTTAGAGGAATTAGAAGAAGCGCTGCGCATACACTATGAGATCGTGAAGGCTCATGAGGAACGTATCTGTCTGACTTTCGGTACTCCGCTCGAAGTGCTTTATCACTTGAAACACACCGGGGTGGCTGCTGTCAGGCAACAAGCGTGGACTAAAAGGGATTTGCAGGATTTCTGTGACAAGTATGCCCGTTTGTTCAGTGATGGTCGTTCGGTGACTTTGACTTATCATCCTATTTATATTATTGCAAAGAAAAGACAATAGAAATAAAAAGAATCATGAAACAGAATGTATTTTTCGTAAGTGGTATTGATACAAATATTGGCAAAAGTTATGCCACGGCCTATCTGGCACATCTTTGGAACAAACAAGGATGTCGTACTATTACTCAAAAATTCATACAGACTGGAAATCCGGAAGGTTATTCGGAGGATATTGAGTTGCATCGTCGTCTGATGGGGATGGAGTATTTGCCTGAGGATGAGCAGGGACTTACCAAACCTGAAATATTTTCTTATCCGGCTTCTCCCCATTTGGCTTCACGAATAGATAACCGCGCCATTGATTTTGATAAAATAAAGCATGCCACGGAGGTGCTGAGTGAGCGCTATGATGCTGTTTTAGTAGAAGGAGCCGGGGGGCTGATGGTGCCGTTGACAGAAGATAATCTGACTATAGACTATGTTCAGGAATCGGGTTATCCCTTAGTTTTTGTTACTTCGGGACGATTGGGAAGTATCAACCATACATTATTGAGTTTTGAGGCTATAGAACGGAGAGGGATAAAGCTTCATACAGTGATGTACAATCTGTTTCCCGAAGGAGAGGATAAAATCATTCAAGCAGATACAGAAACTTATATTTGTCGTTATATAGAGAAGCATTTCCCGGATACAGCATTTGTGAAGGTACCTTGCTTGTAATTCATCTTTCTTGTTTATGATGTGTTTACCTGATAAAAAGAGGTTGTTCTACATCTGACGACCTCTTTTTGTTAGTTGTATCCATAATTTTCCGCTTAAGTTATAGTATGATTTTTACTTTGTGGAGTAGTCTTGGCCGTGTAATGAGTTAGTTCTCCTGTTCTGCATTGTACAAGGCGATATATCCGCGCTCTTCTGTACGGATGCGGACGGCATTCAAATGCGTCCTTGACATGTTTTGCCAATGCCTTTTACATTGTAATAGGAAAACCATTCGATTTTGGCTTCGAGCAATGCTTCTTTTACGTCCTCGAATTGGGTCTTACAGATAATAGCTTCAATTTTTTTATTGTTGTATTTGTATTTTGTATATAATGTAATCTTTTTACCTTCTAAAAAACTAATACTTTGTTGTTATCCTTGTCTGGTTATGCTCTTTATGATTAAAAACTTAGCCCGAAAACGAAATAAGCCCCTTCAGTGCGTGGGTTTACGGTGGCTTTTGCAAAAGCTGGAACGGAGAATGAATCAGTGATTTTTATCTCCTTGGCGGCTCCCAGGCTGATGTCGCATACGGTGAAACCGTTGGAACCGTTGCATACAGGGACTTCGGAATAGTTGTAAAAGTCTGTGCTCCACGGAGTCGCTCCTATTTCCGCTGTCCATTCCAGCCCTGCCAGTGTGAAAGGTACGGTAGCCGAGATATAGGACGAATGGGCTCTGTTTCCTCCGTTATTCACTCCGTCGGTTCCGGCGAAATTGGTATACCAGTTCAAGGCCAGCGGTCCGAAGTCATAACCTATTTGTGCCTCGAAGGTATGGTTGGTATTGTGTGAGCCGTAATGAAAATACCCCGGTCCTCCATTGAACCAGTAATCTGTGACGGAGATACTGAAACCTCCTGTGGCGTAGCCTAATGTGAGGTCAATCTCTTTTGTATCTTCTTTTTCGATACCTGCTGTTCCCCATGCAGACAATGAGAACCCTTTGTAAGAAACTGACAACGTGGGTTGGATACTGACACCCCCTAAATCCTGACCACGCCAGATGTATCCGCTTACGAGATCGGCTCCTACGCTGGCTTCCACTTTGTCCTGCGCCATGCCCATTGCCGGAACAGCTATTGCCAAGGCCGACAGAAATGTTGTTTTTCTAGAACTCTTTTTCATTGCTTTTTACCTTTTTAATTCATAATAGTGAGTTTGTTATATCTCGTATGTATTTGTTTTTCTTGTAATGGCTTGTGCTTGTTATGTGATAATACTTCAACGAATTCTACATTGGTTCGTTCAGGGAAAAGCGGATGATTCTCCAGTTTCGGACCTATTGCCGGCAAATTTACATCTTTTATATCATCTATGAAAACCACTAAATGTGGATTTCACATACAAACAAATGTTCTTTTGTATTCTTTTCCATCTACTGTGATTGTTTTTGCCAACATTTTGCCGTCCGGGGTATTTATTTGTCTGGAGTTGGCAAGCAGGGGAAGATCCATGTCCACTGTTACTTCTTCTACCAGCTCGTTCTCCGTATGCAGTTTTAGGACCTTGATTCCTGAGAGCGTTTCCAGCGTGATGACTTTCTTTTGAGTCAATTTGTTGTCATATACATACTTTCCTATACATCTGGAGGCGTTACCACACATCATGACTTCAGAACCATCTGCATTGAATATGCGCATACTGAAATCCGCTTTGGCTGATTTCCCAATCAATGCCAGCCCGTCGGAACCGATCCCCGTGTGACGAGCTCCATCTGATGGAAGTTCTCACGGGGTCTGCTATGAGGTGCTTTAGGGTGTTTACGTATATATAGTCATTACCTGCTCCCTGCATCTTTGTGAACTTGATTGTTGTTGCCATTTTGTCTATAATTTCTTCTGTTATTATTCCCTTTTGTCTTAATTTAGTGCAAATATATATCTTGTTGATGCTTTATAAATTTGAGCCTATATTCTGTTATGGAACATATAGTTTAGGTAATATTTTGTTGGTTATTCAGTGTTGTATAATTGGTATCATATATAATTAAAGTGGATGATTGATGTAACAAGATGATAATATATTATCTCATTTTTATATTATTTTGTTACCTTTGCATCCTGTTGGATAAAAAAGAGATTTGTAATGCAGAATATTATTGCGATAGAAAATGGTGTGACCCGCCATCCGCTGTACCGGATGAAGGAACCGGTGAATATGACACTTGCCGCCGGAGAACATATAGCTGTTGTGGGAAGAAACGGGGCAGGAAAAAGTATATTGGTAGATACGATTACAGGCCGGTGGCCGTTGTTGATGAACGAAGTGAAGTATGATTTCTCTCCTTCTCCTTCGAAGATGGCATACGAGAATATAAAGTATATTGCTTTCCGTGATTCATATGGAGATTCCGATGGAAATTACTATTATCAGCAACGATGGAATGCCCATGATTTGGATGAAACCCCACTGGTACGTGATTTGTTGCCCGAAGCGACCGATTCAGGTCTGAAAAAGGCTTTGTATGAACTGTTTGGCATAGAGAGGATGCTGGATAAACATATTATTCTGCTTTCCAGTGGTGAGTTACGTAAGTTTCAACTGACAAAGACTTTGCTGAGTAATCCGCGTGTACTGATTATGGATAATCCCTTTATCGGACTGGATGCGAAGACGAGAGACCTGCTTCATACATTGTTGGGCGAACTGACTAAAGTAACCCATTTGCAGGTAATCCTTATCTTGTCTAAGTCCGATGATATTCCTGCTTTTATTACTCATGTTATTCCTGTGGAAGACAGGGTGTGTGGTAAAAAGATAACTTTGCAGGAATATTTGGCGGTCCGTAAGCCGATACCGGAACGGATACTTTCCGAAGAAAAGGAGGCACGGATTCTGAATTTGCCTTACGGCGGTGATTTGTATCACACCGAGCACGTAGTCGATTTGAACAAGGTAAGCATCCGTTATGGCGAGCGTACCATTTTGAAAGATTTGGACTGGACAGTGAAATGTGGCGAGAAATGGGCTTTGAGTGGAGAGAACGGTTCAGGAAAGTCTACGTTGTTGAGTTTGGTCTGTGCGGATAATCCGCAGAGCTATGCTTGTGATATTACCTTGTTCGGCAGAAAACGCGGTTCCGGAGAAAGTATTTGGGAGATAAAGAAGCATATAGGATATGTCAGTCCTGAGATGCATCGCGCTTATCTGAAGAACCTTCCTGCCATAGATATTGTGGCAAGCGGACTACATGATTCTGTGGGGTTGTACAAACGTCCGCGTCCCGAGCAGATGGCGGCTTGTGAATGGTGGATGGATATTTTTGGTATTGCAGATTTGAAAGACCGGAATTTCTTGCAGTTGTCCAGTGGCGAGCAGCGTCTGGTGTTGTTGGCCCGTGCTTTTGTGAAGGATCCTGAGTTGCTTATTTTGGATGAGCCTTTGCATGGGTTGGACTTGTACAACCGCCGGTTGGTGAAAGATGTGATAGAAACTTTCTGTCGTCGTAAGGACAAGACCATGATTATGGTGACACATTATCAGGAAGAGTTGCCCGCATGTATAACTAACTTTCTTTTCTTGAAGCGGAATTAAAAGTTCTTTTTCTAAAGGTACGTTCCGGGCAGACGGAAGACGACAGGTTAAACGATAGTGCCCTGTCGCTTTCCGGACAAGCCGGGATGTTGGACTGAGTACAAATAATCCTACTGTTCGTTTCATAAATATAGCATTGAAATTTTTAAAAGAAAACGAATCATGGAAAACACATTAAAAAAGCCTATGACAGGCATTATTCCTCCTTTAGTGACTCCGTTACTGGATAATGACAAACTGGATATTGACGGTTTGGAAAGGTTGATAGAACGATTGATAAAAGGAGGGGTGCACGGATTATTTATACTGGGTACCACCGGAGAAGCGCAGAGTATCAGTTACCGGCTTCGCCATGAAATGATAAAGGAAACTTGCCGTATCAATGCCGGAAGACTTCCGGTTCTGGTTTGTATTTCCGATACTTCAATTGTAGAAAGTATTCATCTGGCACATGTAGGGGCCGAGTGTGGTGCTTCAGCCGTAGTTTCCGCTCCCCCTTACTACTTTGCTCCGGGACAGCCTGAACTGGCCGAATTTTATGAGGACCTGATTCCTCAGTTGCCGTTACCTATCTTCTTGTACAATATGCCGTCGCACACGAAAGTGAATTTTGCTCCGGCTACTATTCAACGTATTGCCCGTAATCCTCAGGTGGTGGGGTTCAAGGATAGTTCGGCTAATGCCGTTTATTTCCAGTCCGTGATGTATGCCATGAAGGACAGACAGGATTTCGCCATGTTGGTGGGACCGGAGGAAATTACGGCAGAGTGTGTGTTGCTGGGTGGACATGGGGGGATCAACGGAGGTGCCAATATGTTCCCGGAATTATATGTAGATCTTTATCATGCTGCGGTAGCGCGTGACATGGAAACCGTAAGTCGGCTGCAACCCTTGGTGATGCAAATCAGTAGCAGTATTTATACCGTGGGGCAGCATGGCTCCAGTTATTTGAAAGGATTGAAATGCGCGTTGTCTTTATTGGGCGTTTGTGATGATTTTGTTGCGGCTCCTTTCCATCGCTTCAATGTTCCGGAACGCGAGAAGATACGCAAGGCGTTGGAGGCACTCCCTTTTTGTCCGGAATTGAAACCTTAAATGCTCGGTCTGTATGCATATCATTGATATAATCGTCTTTTTGTTGTTTACCGGCGGAGTCGTGGCCTTCGGTTGTTCTTTCTTTAAGAAGAAAGGTACCTCCGAGGAGTTCACTTCTGCCGGAAGAAGTTTGCCCGGCTGGGTGGTGGGGATGTCCATTTTCGCCACGTATGTCAGCAGTATCAGTTATCTGGGATATCCGGGAAAGGCCTTTTCGGGAGATTGGAATGCATTTGTATTCAGTCTTTCTATTCCTATCGCCTCTTATTTTGCGGCTCGTTACTTTGTGCCTTTTTACCGGAGTCAGGACAGCATATCGGCTTATAGCTTTTTGGAAAACCGTTTCGGTCCTTGGGCACGTATATATGCTTCGTCCTGCTATCTGCTCACCCAGATAGCACGTACAGGGTCTATCCTGTATTTGTTGGCGTTGCCCATGAATGTATTGTTGGGATGGCATATCCAGACCATTATTGTTGTAACCAGTGTGGCTATTGTGCTTTATTCCATGTTGGGTGGCATGAAGGCTGTCATTTGGACAGAGGCCATACAGGGAATTATTCTGATCGGAGGTGCGTTGGTATGTATGTTTATTTTGCTTTTTGATATGCCCGGAGGTCCGGTGCAGACTTTCTCCATCGCCATGGAAGATGGTAAATTCAGCTTGGGAAGCTTTGGAAGCAGTTTAAGTGAGTCCACTTTTTGGGTGTGTCTGATTTATGGTATATTTACTAATTTGCAGAACTATGGTATAGACCAGAGTTATGTGCAACGTTATCATACGGCGAAGAATGAGAAGGAGGCTAAATTTTCGGCCTTGTTCGGAGGATATTTGTTTATTCCCGTTTCGGCCGTTTTCTTTATGATAGGAACCGGGCTGTATGCGTTCTATAAAGTGCATCCGGGGATCTTGCCCGACGGGGTGGGGGCGGATTATGTCTTTCCGTTTTTTATAGTCAATGAGTTGCCGGTGGGGTTGACAGGCCTGCTGATTGCTTCTATCTTTGCCGCAGGTATGAGTACCATTGCGACCAGTGTCACTAGTTCGTCTACCATCATTCTGACGGATTATTATCAGCGGTTCCGCAAACATGCCGGAAACAGGGAGCGGATGTTGGTGCTGAAACTCTCCAGTGTAGGAGTGGGAGTGGCAGGGATTCTGGTGGCTTTTGCCTTTATGAGTGTGCAAAGTGCGCTGGATGCCTGGTGGGCGTTGGCGTCTATTTTCAGCGGAGGCATGTTGGGACTGTTTCTATTGGGGTATATTTCGAGGAAGGCACGTAATTTTGATGCGGTACTGGGAGTCGTTTGTGGAGTAATTCTGGTTTGTTGGATTGTGATATCCCCCTTTGTACATGCCAATCTGGCTATCGTGTTCGGGACGTTGCTGATATTTTTGGTGGGATTCCTGAGTGCTAATCTGCTTAATAAGAGAAGGTGTAAGTAGAATAACTTAATTTTATAAAACTCAACTTTATAGAAAAGAATTTTTCATCTGAAACTTGACATTCTTCATTGACAATAAGAAGGCCGTATCACTTTTGAGTAATGATACGGCTTTTCTGTATTTGTCGGTTACAATCTGTAACCTTTAGAATGTTCATTTTGGTTTTGATTCACTCTCCGGTTTATTAATCGTTTCATCGTTCTCCTTATCAGATAAATCTTTTCAGCTCATTGACCCTGTTTAATGCGGCATTGAAATCTTCCACCAGTTCTTTCATCACTTCGTCTACCGTCTGTAATTTATGTATGCATGATGCGACTTGTCCTATTTCCAGTTCACCTTCGAATAAATCTCCTTCAAAGATTCCCTTTTTGGCACGTCCTTTTCCTAACAAAGTGCGTAGTTCATCCGTTGTTGCGCCACGGCTTTCCGCTTCTTCTACTTGTTTGAAGAAATCATTCTTGACCAACCGGACGGGAGAGAGCTGTTTCAATGTCAGTTGGGTATCTCCTTCATTCAGTCGCAGACACCGGTCTTTGAATGTGAAATGAGCAGAACTCTCGTCGGTTAATGCAAAGCGCGTGCCTATTTGCACCCCGTCGGCCCCCAATGCCATAGCAGCCAGTATGCTTTCTCCCGATCCGATACCTCCGGCAGCTATCAACGGCACAGTGGTGATCTGTCTGACGGCTGGAATAAGACATAGGGTGGTCGTTTCCTCCCGTCCGTTATGTCCTCCTGCTTCGAATCCTTCGGCTACGATGGCGTCTACACCTGCTTCTTCACATTTGGCGGCAAACTTGGTGCTTGCCACTACATGGGCCACAATGATTCCATGCTCATGCAGGTGTTCTGTCCAGGTCTTTGGATTTCCGGCAGAGGTGAAGACGATTTTCACACCCTCTTCTATTACCATATTGATAAGGATGTCTATTTCGGGATACATCAGCGGAATGTTTACTCCAAAAGGTTTGTCTGTCGCCGCTTTGCATTTCTGTATGTGTTCGCGTAAGGTCTCGGGATGCATGGAGCCTGCTCCTATCAGTCCCAGTCCTCCGGCGTTACTTACTGCGGAGGCCAGTCGCCAACCGCTACACCATACCATTCCTCCCTGTATGATGGGATACTTTATTCCAAAAAGATTGCAAATTCTGTTCATATGTAATAATTTAATAATTTGTCTATTTGCTAATGTACCAATAACTATGTGGGACATAATACAGCCGATTAGCACATTGACAAATTGTTCATTATACAAAACAACTAACTTTTATTGAATGTTTTAGGGAGAAAGTAGTGAAAAAAGGAAAAATTCTTAGAAATTTTAAGGTTTGTAGAACAGAAATGGTCTATCTTTGTTCTCAGAATTAAAATTGTATATTTATAAACGGATAAAAAACATGTTATTACAACTGCTATTTGTACTTGTCGCTATTATTGTAGGTGCCCGTCTGGGAGGTATCGGACTGGGAGTGATGGGAGGTGTAGGCCTTGCCATATTGACCTTTGTTTTCGGACTTCAACCTACCGCTCCCCCTATTGATGTGATGTTGATGATTGTCGCCGTTATCTCTGCCGCCTCTTGTATGCAGGCTGCCGGCGGACTGGACTATATGGTGAAATTAGCAGAACGGTTGTTGCGTCGTAACCCTTCACAAGTGACTATCCTGAGTCCGTTGGTTACTTATCTGTTTACTTTTGTCGCAGGTACGGGGCATGTGGCCTACTCTGTGCTTCCTGTCATAGCCGAGGTGGCTACGGAAACTAAAATTCGTCCTGAGCGTCCTTTAGGCATTGCCGTTATCGCCTCGCAACAGGCTATTACCGCCAGCCCTATCTCTGCCGCTACCGTAGCGTTGCTGGGATTGCTGACAGGATTTGACATCACTCTGTTTGATATTCTAAAGATTACTATTCCCGCTACATTAATCGGTGTGCTGGTGGGAGCTTTCCTTTCAAAGAAGGTGGGTAAAGAGTTGTTGGAAGATCCCGAATACTTGCGCCGCTTGGAAGCCGGGATGATTGATACAAAACATGTGGAGCTGAACGATGTGAAGAATATGTTTCATGCCCGTATCTCGGTGATAATTTTTATTGCCGCCACGCTGTTGATAGTGTTGTTCGGTTCTATTCCTGCCATGCGTCCTGTGTTCAATGGTACGGCTTTGGATATGCCGGCTATTATTGAGATTTTGATGTTGTGTGCGGCGGCTGTTATTCTTCTCATTTCACGTACGGATGGAATTAAAGCTACACAAGGCAGTGTGTTTCCTGCCGGGATGCAGGCGGTAATCGCTATATTTGGTATTGCATGGATGGGAGATACCTTCATTAATGGAAACATTACGGAACTGACAGGCTCTATTGAGGGGATTGTGCGCCAAATGCCCTGGTTGTTCGGTCTGGCATTGTTTGTCATGTCCATTTTGCTTTATAGCCAGGCTGCTACGGTGCGTGCCATTGTGCCGTTAGGAATAGCACTGGGTATTTCTCCGATGATGTTGATTGCTTTGTTCCCAGCTGTCAACGGATATTTCTTTATTCCTAATTATCCTACAGTAGTGGCAGCTATAAATTTTGACCGTACAGGAACAACAGGCATTGGAAAATGGATTCTGAATCATTCGTTCATGATGCCTGGGATGGTGGCCACCATTGTTTCTATTGTGATAGGTCTGCTGCTGGTACAGGTGTTCTAGAAAGGAAAGGGGGTAGGTGTAGTCGGACTTGAAGATGAGTGATCTTCTGCCTGTAACATTTATAATGATTCGATGTATACATATATATCATCGGCACATCTTCTTCTTTGTGTGAACAAAATTTCCAAATATTTATTATAGTAATAAAACCTAAACTTGAAAAGATTATGAACGGATTAAGAAAACTCAGCCTTATGGCGGCAATGCTGGTATGTACCACATTGGCTGCTGTCGCCCAAAAGCCTAATATCCACATATTGGCTACAGGAGGGACTATTGCCGGAACAGGCGCTTCGGCTACTAAAACAAATTATACTGCCGGACAGGTGGCTATCAGCACATTGCTGGAAGCGGTTCCCGAAGTGAACAAAATAGCCAATGTGACCGGGGAACAGATTGTAAAAATCGGCTCTCAGGACATGAATGATGCCGTATGGCTGACGTTGGCCAAGCGTATCAACGAGCTTTTCAGCCGTGGAGATGTGGACGGTATCGTGATTACCCACGGGACTGATACAATGGAAGAAACCGCCTTTTTCCTGAACTTGACTGTGAAGAGTGACAAGCCTGTTGTATTGGTAGGAGCCATGCGCCCCTCTACGGCCATGAGTGCGGACGGACCGCTGAACTTGTATAATGCAGTAGTCACTGCCGCCGCCAGGGAATCACGGGGAAAAGGTGTCGTAATTGCCATGAACGGTTTGATTTTGGGAGCTCACGGAGCCATGAAGACCAATACGGTGGATGTACAGACTTTCCAGTCCCCTAACTCCGGTGCGTTGGGATATGTCTTGAATGGTAAGGTTTTCTATAATATGGAATCTTTGAAACGCCATACCACCGGTTCCGATTTTGATGTGGCCCACCTTGACAAGCTGCCGAAAGTAGGTATCGTTTACAGTTATTCCAATGTAGAGGCTGATGTTATGATCCCTTTTCTGAATAATGGTTACCAAGGTATTATTCATGCCGGTGTGGGGAATGGCAACATTCATCAGAATTTGTTTCCGATGTTGGAAAAGGCCCGTCAGCAAGGTATTTTGGTAGTGCGTTCCAGCCGTGTTCCTACCGGACCGACCACATTGGATGCCGAGGTGGATGATAATAAATATCAATTCGTGGCTTCACAAGAGTTGAATCCTCAGAAAGCGCGTGTGTTGTTGATGTTGGCATTAACTAAAACAAAAGACTGGAAGAAGATTCAGGAATACTTCAACGTATACTAGTCCATCCGGCACTTTTTCTTTTTATCTCTTTTTCTTTTGTGCGCATAAAAGAAAAAGAGAATACATTACAACCTAAAACTTTGACTTATGAAAAGAATAATGTTAGTATGCCTGACAGCCCTTGCTGTCTCAGGCACTTGCTCTTTATATGCCCAATCTTCCGGAAGTGATTTCATGGTCGGTGACAAAAGCCTGTTTGAAGAAGTCACCGGTATCAAGAAGAAAACGGATAAGTTCAATCTCTATCTTAATATGCACGGTGATTTCAACATGAAATGGAATGATTCCGGATTTGATCAGGGCGCATTCGAAATGAAGCAGCTCCGTATCGAAATGAAGGGAGATATCAATGATTGGTTGAGTTACCGTTACCGTCAGCGTCTGAATCGGGGTAACGATGGTTCCGACAATATAGATAATGTACCTACCAGCATAGATTGGGCAGGAGTAGGCATCAAATTAAATAAGTTCTCATTTTTTGCCGGAAAGCAATGTGTCTCGTATGGTGGTATAGAATTTGATTTGAATCCGATTGATATTTACGAATATAGTGACATGATAGAGCACATGAGTAACTTCATGACCGGTTTGAATGTGGCATACAACTATAATCCTTATCAGCAGATACAATTTCAGGTATTGAACAGTCGGAACGGGCCGTCTGAGGAGATGTATGGAGATTTGGAACGTACCAAATTGCCGTTAGTCTATACCTTGAACTGGAACGGAAATTTCCTGGATGTTTTCAAAACCCGTTGGTCTGCCTCTGTGATGAACGAAACGAAGGGCGAAAAGATGTATTATTACGCTTTGGGTAATGAATTTAATTTCAGCCCTAAATGGCATGCCTATTTTGACTGGATGTATTCTCGTGAAGGAGTAGACCGTAAAGGAATTATAACTAGCATAGTAGGGACTGATAATCAGGCACACAATGCTTTTAATGCCGAATATATGTCATATGTGTTGCATGTGAATTATCGTTTTGCCCCAAAGTGGAACTTGTTTGCAAAAGGAATGTATGAAACTGCTTCCGTTTATAAGGCAAGCGATGAAGTGGAAAAAGGGAAATATCGCACGGCATGGGGATATGCAGGAGGTATAGAATTTTATCCGATGGAGAGCAATCTGCACTTCTTCCTGGCATACGTGGGGCGTTCCTATAAATATACCGATCGTGCAAAGGCGTTGGGTGAGGACAATTTCAGTACCCATCGTGTGTCAGTGGGATTCATTTGGCAGATGCCTGTATTCTAGCTCATGCTTTCCTTTTTTGTTTGTTATGAAGAATCGGCAGGCAACTTGTTGCCTGCCTGCTATTTATCATGAAAATGTTTTTCTTTTATCAGAGTTAAAGCCGTTACCTTTTTTATCATACACGTCATAAATCAGCCTGGCAACTTTTCATGAATGGGTTACAGAGTTTCCTGACTTTATCTGATTCGGGAATATTTTTCCTGTTTATTGTATGGACCGGAGATTTTTCTTTCCGAAAAACTTATCAATAATCAATGCGATAGCCCCATCGCCCGTCACATTACAAGCAGTACCGAAACTATCCATGGCAATGTAAAGTGCTATCATCAAAGCCTGTTCACTTTCTCCGAATCCCAGCATGGAAGACAGGATCCCCAATGCAGCCATGATGGCTCCTCCCGGTACTCCCGGTGCAGCTACCATCGTGATTCCCAGCATAAAGATGAATCCTGCAAACATGGGGAAATTAAAGGGCATTCCTTGCATAATCATCAGTGCCAGTGCGCAAGCAACAATCTTCAACGTGCTTCCCGACAGATGAATTGTGGCACATAGCGGAATGACAAATCCGGCTATATCCTCCGTGACCCCATTCTTGACAGTCTGTCGCAAAGTCACCGGAATGGTGGCTGCCGATGACTGTGTGCCCAATGCTGTGAAATAGGCAGGCATCATCTTTCCCAGTAGTTTGAACGGATTCCGATGTACAAACAGCGCTGCAATGGTATATTGAAAAACCAATAGGAAGATGTGAAGCAGGAAAATGACTCCGATGATCTTGATAAATACCATCAGAATGTTATATACCTGTCCGGAATGGGTCATATTCAGGAATATACCGAATATATAGATAGGCAGTAGGGGCAGAATCACCGTCTGGATGGTTTTGACTATGATTTCTTTGAAATCGTTACATACGTTTTTCAGCGCTGTACTATCCAGATGTGCGATGCCCAGACCTAGTGTGAAGGCTAAAATCAAGGAAGTCATCACATTCATCACCGGGGGGATGGCTACAGTGAAGAATGGAGAAATATCATGTGCCTCGCTGATTTGTTCTATCGGTGCTCCCGGAGTAATCATGGAAGGGAAAAAAGTCACTCCGGTGAAATAAGACAGGAAACCGGAGAACAACGTGGCACTGTATGCTACCAATGTCGTTATCACCAGCATCTTTCCTGCCTCCTTACCGATATCGGCAATGGCAGGAGTGACCAGCCCGAGAATAATCAGTGGAATGATGAAACCCAAGAACTCGCTGAAGATTCCGTTGAAAGTCACAAATACTCTGACCAATTCGCCGGGAAGAACGTTTCCGAATCCTATACCCAATGTGATGGCGATGATAATTCGGGCTAATAAGCCGATTTTTAACCTCTTCATGATAATGTGTTATTATTCAAATTGCAAAGATAGAATTATTGAACAAATAACCTATCAAATTGTTAAATATAAAAAGAATAATTTATGGAAAAGGCAGATATAGGATTAATCGGATTAGGTGTGATGGGGCAGAACCTTGCTCTGAATCTTGCCAACAAGGGATGGAAGGTTGTAGTATGGAACCGTACCGTTCCTGGAAAAGAAGAAAATGTAGTGGAACACTTTATAGCCAACCGCGCCAAAGGAAAAGGCATCATAGGCAGTAATGAACTGACAGATTTTGTCGAAGCACTGAAAACTCCGCGTGTCATCCTTTTGATGGTACAGGCGGGGCCCGCTGTCGATGAACTGACGGGCAAGCTGTTTCCTTTGATGGAAAAGGGTGATATCCTCATTGACGGAGGCAACTCTTATTATGAAGATACGGAACGTCGTGTAAAGGAACTTTATGATAAAGGAATGTACTTTGTAGGTTGCGGCATTTCAGGAGGTGAGGAGGGTGCTTTGCATGGAGCGTCCATCATGCCCGGTGGTGCGCAAGAGGCATGGCCAGTCATTCAGCCGATGCTGAAAAGTATTGCGGCAAAAGCTGAGGATGGTACTCCGTGTTGTGAGTGGGTAGGTCCCGGTGGCGCAGGCCACTATGTAAAAATGGTGCATAATGGCATAGAATATGGGGATATGCAGCTGATTGCTGAAATTTATTTCGCCATGAAGCACCTGCTGGCGTTGAAGAATGAACAGATGGCGGATATTTTTGAACAATGGGACAAAGGACGTCTGCATAGTTACCTGATAGAGATTACTTCGGCCATTCTGCGTCATAAAGAAGAAGGAGGCGATTATTTGCTCGATAACATTCTGGATGCTGCGGGACAAAAAGGAACGGGTCGCTGGAGTGTCATTAACTCCCTACAACTAAATACACCACTGGACGTGATTGCCGAGGCGGTTTTTGCCCGTAATCTGTCGGCAGAGAAGAACTTGCGCGTGCTGATGTCCAAACATTATATGCATGTGGAGAATCATCCGGTATATAATTATCAGGATACGGTGATCGGATTGGAAAGTACCTTATATGCGGCTCGTCTGACAAGCTATGCGCAAGGGTTTGCTCTGATGTGCACTGCCAGTGAGCAATATGGCTGGAAGTTGAATCTTTCCACTATCGCGCTGTTGTGGCGCGCCGGATGCATTATTCGTTCTGCTTTTCTGAACGACATTGCCGAGGCCTATCACCGTGCACCGGGATTGTCGCATCTGTTGCTGGACGAGCATTTCGGACGGGAAGTAATGGAAGCCCTGCCCGCGTGGAAGAAATACATCGGTGTCATGTTGAGAGAAGGGTTGCCCGTACCTGTACTTTCCGCAGCGTTGAATTATTTTCTGGGTCTGACCACCAACCGTTCCCCAGCTAATATGATTCAAGCGATGCGTGATTATTTCGGAGCTCATACCTTCGAGCGTGTGGACAGTCCACGGGGGGAATTTTTCCACGAACATTGGGAAGACAACTATTGATATGTCGCAACACAAAGCATTATACATTCATTTTTAAAACAAAGAATCATGAGTTTACCACATAGTTTATTTTTGGTCATCTTCGGTGCATCCGGTGATTTAACCCGGCGCAAACTGATGCCTGCCTTGATAAAGATACATAACGGGAAACGCTTCCCCGAGCATTTTGCCATTATCGGCTGTGCCCGTACTGCATACACGGACGAAACTTATCGTGCCTATCTGAAAGAAGAACTGATAAAATTCGGTTTTCTTACTAAAGAGGAAATGGAAACATTGGACGATTTTCTCTCTACTGTTCATTACCAGTCCATGGACCCGGCTGACGAAACCACTTATTTTCTGTTAAATGACCGTTTGAAGGAGCTTTCGCCTCAATATGAGAATAATGGGAACTATTTGTTCTATCTGGCAACTCCGCCCTTGCTTTATGAATTGATTCCGAAATGTCTGCATGATGCGGGCTTGTTGAAAAAGCCTGGATTAAAGCGTATCATTGTCGAGAAGCCTTTCGGATACGACCTGGCTTCCGCTCAGAAACTAAATAAAATCTATGCCGCTTATTTTAAAGAAGAGGATATCTACCGCATCGATCATTTTTTGGGCAAGGAAACGGTGCAGAATATTATGGTGACCCGTTTTGGAAGTACTATTTACGAACCGATATGGAATCGTAACTATATAGATTATGTAGAAATCACTGCGGTGGAAAATATGGGTATAGGTACTCGCGGAGGATATTATGACGGGGCGGGAGCTCTGCGCGATATGGTACAGAACCATTTGATGCAGTTGCTTGCTATTACTGCCATGGAACCACCGGCCAAGTTTGACAAGAATGGTTTCCGTAACGAGGTGATCAAGGTCTACCAATCCCTTCGTCCGCTGACTGATAAGTATATCCGTGATAATGTTATCCGCGGACAATATATTGCTGGTGATGACCGTATCGGTTATCGTGAAGAAAAGAATGTTCGTCCTGATTCCCGTACAGATACCTACGTGGCGATGTGTCTGTATGTGGATAACTGGCGTTGGCAGGGAGTGCCTTTTTATATCCGTACCGGAAAGCAGATGCCTACCAAGGTGACCGAAATTGTGGTTCATTTCAAACCTGCTCCTATGCAGATGTTCCAAATGAAGGAAGGCTTTTACAAAGGTGAGGAACTGATTATCCGTATTCAACCCGACGAGGGAATTCTTCAGCGCATAGCCATGAAAGAACCTGGTGCCGGTTTCTATATGGGAACCATGGAGATGGACTTCAGCTATGACCAGCACGATCAGGAAACGGGGGATGCGTATGTACGCCTGTTGGAAGACAGTCTGGTGGGTGATCCTACACTTTTTACCCGTTCCGATGCCGTGGACGAGAGCTGGACTTACTTTGATAAGATTCTGGATTATTGGAAGAAGCATCCCGAAACTCCTCTTTATGGGTATCCTGCAGGAACATGGGGACCGAAAGAAGCGGATGTATTGATCAACCGCAGTCATTCCGAGTGGACAAACCCGTGCAAGAATCTGACACATTCCAATTTATACTGTAAATTGTAAGTCGTCATCTGTGGATAGTAAATTTAAAACAGCAAACTCTAAGTAATAAATAGTGAATAAGATGATTGACCATAACTTTTATGCGTCGCCTGTACAAGCGTCGCAAACCTTGATAACTCATATATTGGAAGCGATGAATAAAGAGCTTGAACGGCCTTTTACCATTGCTCTTTCCGGAGGGACTACTCCTGCCACACTTTTTGAGGTTTGGGAGCGTGAATATGCCACATATACCCCTTGGTCCCGTATTTATTTCTATTGGGTAGACGAGCGTTGTGTGCCACCTGGCGATGATCAGAGCAACTTTGGCTTGGCCTATCGTCTGTTGTTTAGTAAGGTAGGTATTCCTGCCAGTCATTACTATCGTATTGTGGGTGAGGGCGCTCCCGAAGAAGAAGCCAAACAGTATTCTTCCATAGTCAAGACCACCGTTCCGACCGTGGACGGTGTGCCTGTTTTTGATTTTGTATTATTAGGGATAGGAGAGGACGGGCATACATCATCCATTTTCCCCGACCATCAGGAACTTCTTACCGCCGGGGAACCGTATGAGGTGTCCGTCAATCCTTATAATAAAACAGTGCGTATATGCATGACGGGACGTCCCTTGATAGAAGCCCGGCATACCTGTTTTCTGGTGACGGGCGAGAACAAATGCAGTATTTTGAAAGAAATCCTTGATAAAAACAAGGAAGGGGTCTATCCGGCATCTTATATTTGGCATCATGCACGTAATCCGCAACTGTATGCATCACTTGTATCATAATATTTCTTTTAGATGAAGAGTTTAAACGAAAATAACTTTCTAGATGGGAAATGAATCAACTATGGATGCTATGTCTCCTATAGATATAAAAAAAGGAGCAACGCCTTGCTCCAACCTTTGTTAACCTTAAATCTAATACTATGAAAAACACAATGCAAAGGTACGGATATTTCGGAAATTTGCAAGATATTCTCTTCATTTTATAGGTTGAAACAATGTTATTTAACATAGAAAGGCATCCTGTTTACAGCTATTTGCAAAACAGGATGCCTTCACTATAATCCATTAAGACTCTTTAATAAGCGTGTCCGTCTTGTTCCAGTTCCTTTGCTGTAATGGGCTTGCGGTCTATGGCACGCCAAGCATAAATAATATAGGCCAGAACGAAAGGTACCAGAATGGAAACGTATGCCATGGTGCGCAGGGTAAATTCGCTGGAGCAACTGTTTGCCAAGGTCAGCGAACTTTGTAGATCGGCTGTGGACGGGTAATAAGCCGTATTATTATATCCCGCACAAAGCAATAAAGCTAATACAGTCAATACAACTCCTATTCCGGTAAACCAGATACCATTGGTCGCAGTCTTGCTGAAGACAGCCCTTCCGATACCCCAAAGTACTCCGACAACGCCTGATAGGAACAATACCAGCAATAGAGGCATATCCATCAGATTGATGAAATACTTGTAAGGTTCCATATAAACTTCTTTTGTCTCGGGATTTACAGCGAAACCATCAGCCAATAAAGTACGGATAACAAATGCCAGAAATAGAATAAGGAAAGGAATAGCATCTGTTATAAGCTGACGGCGGCAGCGGGGGATTAAGTCTTTATCCCGGATGTTATTGATAAAATAAAGATTGCCCAAAAGGCGGGCCAGGAAGAATACGGCAAATCCCAAGACCAGATTCCAAGGATTGGTCAGCGCATCCAGTCCGTGCCATCCGTTTGCCCAACTGCTGATGACAGGCATCAGCTCATTACCCATGTTTCCTTTATTAACCAGGAAATTGGAGCCGGTAAAGAAAGTAGCCACAGCTCCTCCTAGCAATAGAGGTCCTACAATACCATTTATAACCAGAAACCATTGGTAAGTATGTTTGCCCAGCAGATTGCCCAGCTTGGACTGGAACTCGTATGAAACAGCTTGCAATACGAAACTGAAAAGAACAATCATCCACAACCAGTAAGCACCGCCAAAGCTGGTACTGTAGAACAGCGGGAAAGAAGCGAAGAAGGCACCGCCGAAAGTGACAAGGGTAGTAAAAGTAAACTCCCACTTGCGTCCTGTGGAGTTTACCAGCAAGGCACGTTCTTCGTCATTGCGTCCCAGCGTGAACAGCAAAGAGTTGCCACCCTGCACAAAGAGCAGGAACACCAACAAAGCACCCAGTAACGATACTAGGAACCACCAATAATTTTGTAGAAATATATAGTCCATAATATTCTAAATTAAAAATTGAGAATTGAATATTGAAAAATAGAATTAGAGAAACTTGAACTAAAAAAAGAATGACTTGATGGCGGAATTAATCTCCTGTATGTAGCCCATTTATTGCGCAGCCTGAATTATTTCCACCTGTTTCATTTATTCCTTAATTCTTAATTCCCTCCGGTCCTTTCTTGATGGCCTTCAGCATGATACCTATTTCAGCAAAGAGCAGAACGGTAAACAATAGAAGGAAGATAAAGAAAGTAAGCTGTACGGAACCTGTCTGCAATTTGGAGATGGCTGCTCCTACAGGCAACATATCCTGTATAGCCCATGGCTGGCGCCCCACTTCGGCTACCACCCAGCCTGCCTGACTGCCGATATAGGCTAGTGGAATAGTCCACAAAGCCACCCGTTGCAACCATCGCATATCAGCCAGTTTCTCTTTTTTCGATACAATCAGTACTATAATAAAGAACAGGATGAAATAACCTCCCAGCCCCACCATGATCCGGAATGACCAGAAAGTAAGTCCTACATTAGGAACCAGATGGGCGGGATCCTTGATATATCCGTAACCAAAATATTTTACGTTTTCGTCCAATGTCTTGCGAGCTGCTGCGGCACTTGCTTCGTCACCTGCCTTATGCGCTTTGCGGAATGCATCCAGGGCGGCGATGGCAATCTGTCCGCGTTTAATTTTCTCTTCGGCCGATAAAGCCGTTGTACCGTCGGGCATCTGATAACCACCTTCCAGCAGATTGTTGATACCCGGTACATAACCGTCTATGTCGTGAGTGGCAAGGATAGAAAGCATTTTGGGGATTTTCAAATCGCCTGCAATGGTGAAGGGTACTCCGTTTCCGCCATCGTGCAATCCTTCAGCGGCAGCCATTTTCATAGGTTGCACTTTGGCTACCTGTACTCCCGAAATATCCCCCGTCCATGCAGTGACGAGAGAGGCGAACAAACCTACGGCGGCGGCAACTTTAATACTGCTCAGAGCGAACTCCTTCTGACGGTTGCGCAGTAAATACCAGCAACTTATTCCTACTACAAAAACGGCTCCCAGTATCCAGCTGCTTAACACTGTGTGGAAGAACTTGGCGATAGCCATGGGAGAGAGGGCGACAGCTGCAAAGTCCACCATTTCATTTCTTACTGTTTCGGGATTGAAAGCCATCCCTACGGGGTATTGCATCCAGGCATTGGCGACCAGAATCCACCAAGCGGAGATCGTTGCTCCCAGTCCGGTGAGCCAGGTGGATGCCAGATGGAAACGCTTGCTCACTTTGTTCCAGCCGAAGAACATGACGGCAATGAAAGTGGCTTCCATAAAAAATGCCAGGATTCCTTCGATAGCCAGTGGGGCTCCGAAGATATCGCCCACAAACCAGGAATAGTTACTCCAGTTAGTTCCGAACTCGAATTCCAGAATCAGACCGGTGGCAACACCTACGGCGAAATTGATTCCAAACAGTTTCATCCAGAATTTAGCTGTGTTCTTCCAGAATTCCTTACCTGTTGTTACATAAAAGGTCTCCATGAGCCCCATTATCACAGCCAATCCCAAAGTGAGAGGTACGAAAAGCCAGTGATACATGGCCGTTAGAGCGAACTGTGCTCTTGACCAGTCAATTAATGAAGTGTCAATGTTTTCAAACATAACTTTCTGATTTATTTAAATGTTTATGGATTTGCCCGTTCTATTAACTCCTCACCTACATACTGTTGCTTCTCTTCCGTTGTCTTCCCGCCAAGGAAGGAGGGAAAGAAGAAAAGTTTTAGAATAAAGAACATGATGAATAGTTTGATAAGAATAATCGTCCAAAGGGTACGTCCCAAGGTCATCTCGCGAAAGCCGTCGCGATAGAATATCCAGATGCGTGTCAACAAAGAATCATTCATAAATTTATCTTAAAGTTGTAATAATTACAAAGAAAAACACTTTATCGGTAAAAAGCAAGTTTTTGTCCATAGAAATATTCCACAAATCTATATTTATTGCTAAAAAAATCACAGTCCTCTACTTTTGTACAAACAAATTAAATAGTAAAAAGGATGAGACAACGAGTAGTATATTTCGTAATGATTTGGGTCGCGGTCACTTCGGTTTCCGCGCAAGAGGCCAAAAAGTGGACGCTGGACGACTGTATTGACTATGCATTGGAGAAAAATATCCAATTGCAGCAGGACAAAATCTCACTGGAAGAGAGTTCGGTAGACGTGAAAACCGCCAAAGCCGCACTATTTCCCAGTCTGTCGTTCAGCACAGGACAGAATGTGACGAACCGTCCGTATCAGGAAACCAGTAACACGGTAAGCGGAACGGAAATCATCAGTAGTGACAGTAAAACCACTTATAATGGAAACTATGGTCTGAATGCACAATGGACATTGTGGAATGGTAACAAACGGTTGAATGCCATCAAACAAAAGAAGACGAGTCAGCAGATTGCAGGGCTTACCGTAGCCGAAACAGAAAACTCTTTGCAAGAGCAGATTGCACAAATATTCATCCAGATACTTTATGCCGACGAGTCGGTGAAAATTAACCAGAACACCTTACAGGTGAGCCAAGCTACATACGACAGGGGCAAAGAACTCTTTCATAAAGGAAGTATTTCAAAAGCCGATTTGGCACAATTGGAATCACAGGTAGGCAGTGACAAATATCAGTTGGTGATCTCCGAAAGTTCCTTGCGTGACTATAAATTGCAGTTGAAGCAGTTGTTGGAGCTGGATGGTACGGAAGAAATGGATTTGGTTCTTCCCGAACTCGCCGATGAACATGTTTTGCAACCGTTACCTGCTCAGGAGGATGTTTATCAGCAGGCTTTGGCATCACGTCCGGAAATTCAAAGCAGCAAGTTGAGCATAGAGAATTCCAAATTGGACATATCAGTGGCTAAAGCCGGCTATCTCCCTACCATCAGTCTGAGTGCATCTACGGGGAGTATGACAAACAGTGCCAGTGATAATAGCTGGAGCAAACAAATGAAATATGGCTGGAATAATATGATAGGATTGAATATAAACATTCCGATTTTTGATAATCGCCAGAACAAAAGTGCTGTGCAGAAGGCACGTTTGCAATATGATAGTAGTCTACTCGATTTGATAAACAAGCAAAAGGAACTCTATAAGAATATAGAAAGTCTGTGGTTGGACGCTACTAATGCTCAAGAGCAATATGCGGCGGCTGAGAGTAAGCTGAAAAGTAGCCAGGCCAGTTATGAGATGGTCAGCGAGCAATTCAACTTGGGAATGAAGAATACCGTAGAGTTGCTTACCGAGAAAAATAACCTGCTCAGTGCACAGCAGCAACGTATTCAGGCCAAGTATATGGCTATCTTGGATCGGACTCTACTGAACTTCTATGCAGGTCAGGATATAAAATTATAATCATAACGCTATACATATTATATTATGGAAAAGAAGAAAATGATCCTTACTACAGCGGTAGCCGTAGTGGTCGTGGCAGGCGGTTACTGGATGCTTGGCGGACCGGAGGGAAAAAGTACGGTCGATTTCGCAACGGAAACCGTAACGAAAGGTAATGTCAGCAATTTCATTACTGCTACCGGGACCATAGAGCCGGTGACAGAGGTGGAAGTGGGTACGCAGGTATCTGGTATTATTGACAAGATTTATGTGGATTACAATTCTGTGGTAAAGAAAGGAGAATTGATAGCCGAGATGGATAAAGTGACACTGCAAAGTGAACTTCAGTCGGCAAAGGCCACTTATGACGGCAATGAGGCCGAGTACGATTACCAAAAGAAATTATATGACCGCAACCGTAAACTGCACGAGAAGCAATTAATCAGCGATATGGACTATGAAGAAACGGTTTATAATTTCCAACGTGCCCAAAGTGCATTGGAGCAAAGCAAGGCGGCTCTGGCAAAGGCTGAGCGTAACCTGTCATACGCAACCATCACCTCGCCTATCGATGGAGTGGTGACCAGCCGTGATGTGGAAGAAGGACAGACCGTAGCATCCGGTTTCGAAACTCCGACACTGTTCACCATCGCTGCCGACTTGACCAAGATGCAGGTGGTGGCCGATGTGGATGAAGCCGATATTGCCGGGGTGGAGGAAGGAGCCCGTGTAACCTTTACCGTGGATGCTTATCCCGACGATGTGTTCGAAGGAGTAGTCAGACAGGTTCGTTTGGGAAGTACGAACAGCACGAGCAGCAGCTCTTCAACAACCACCAGTACCACTGTAGTTACTTATGAGGTAGTGATAACAGCTGATAATCCTTATTTGAAACTGAAACCGCGTCTTACCGCCAACGCTACCATTTATACATTGACCAAGGATAATGTGTTGACCGTTCCCAACAAGGCTTTGCGCTTTACTCCCAACAAAGACATAGTGGGAGGTCGTAAGATAAACGATTGCCAGAGCAGTCATAAAGTGTGGACACTGGATAACAATACCTTTACCGCCCATCCTGTGAAAATAGGTATTACTGATGGCAGCAAGACAGAGATTGTGAGTGGCATCACTGAAAATACGCCGGTAGTGACAGAAACGGTAGTGAAAGGTGCTATGCCTGGAATGGAAGAGCCGTCTGCCGGAGAAGGTGAGAGAAGTCCGTTCATGCCAGGCCCTCCGGGAAGCAATAAGAAAAAGAACAAGTAATAAAAGGTAATGCTTCCGTTTACATTGAAAGAATAAATCATATGAAAAAGATAATCGAATTACAAAATATAAAACGGAACTTCCAGGTAGGCGATGAAACCGTCCACGCTCTGCGTGGCATCTCTTTTACCATTTATGAAGGAGAGTTTGTCACTATCATGGGTACTTCTGGTTCCGGCAAGTCCACTCTGCTGAATACTTTGGGATGTCTTGATACCCCTACCAGTGGTGAATACCTGTTGGATGGTGTGTCCGTGCGTACCATGAGCAAACCTCAGCGGGCTGTGTTGCGCAACCGTAAAATAGGTTTTGTATTTCAGAACTATAATCTGTTGCCTAAGACGACTGCCGTAGAGAATGTGGAGTTGCCCTTGATGTATAACTCGTTCGTATCGGCTTCCGAAAGACGGAAACGTGCCATTGAATCACTGATAGCCGTGGGGCTAGGTGACCGTTTGGAACATAAATCCAACCAAATGTCCGGCGGACAGATGCAGCGTGTGGCCATTGCCCGTGCTCTGGTGAATAATCCTGCCGTTATTTTGGCTGATGAGGCGACCGGTAATCTGGATACCCGTACCTCTTTCGAAATTCTGGTACTTTTCCAAAAGTTACACGCCGAAGGCCGTACACTTATTTTTGTCACTCACAATCCCGAAATAGCCCAGTATAGCAGCCGTAATATCCGCTTGCGTGACGGGCATGTAGTGGAAGATACCATCAATCCTCAGATCCTTTCGGCCGCTGCCGCGCTGGCTGCCTTGCCCAAGAATGATGAGGACTAACCATAAAAAAGAATCATTATGAACGGAACGAATCTATTTAAAATAGCTCTCCGGGCTCTTGCCAACAACAGGCTCCGCGCTTTCCTCACCATGTTGGGGATCATCATCGGTGTGGCATCAGTCATTGCTATGCTTGCCATCGGTCAGGGCTCGAAAAAGAGCATCCAGCAACAAATCTCGGAGATGGGGTCAAACATGATTATGATTCATCCGGGAGCAGAGATGCGTGGAGGGGTCCGCCAAGACCCTTCGGCCATGCAGACACTGAAACTGGAAAATTATGAAAAGTTGAGCGAAGAGTGTACTTATCTCTCCGGCATTAGTCCCAACGTTTCTTCTTCGGGACAACTTGTTGCGGGGGCCAACAACTACCCGTCTTCGGTGAGTGGTGTAAGTATGGATTATCTTACCATACGTCAGCTCACCGTGGAACAGGGGGAGATGTTTACCGAGAATGACATCCGTACGGCAGCCAAGGTTTGTGTTATCGGTAAAACCATTGTCGATAATCTTTTTCCCGACGGATCGGATCCGATAGGGAAAGTGATTCGTTGTAATCAAATTCCTTTCCGGGTAATTGGTGTGCTGAAATCAAAAGGGTATAACTCGATGGGCATGGACCAGGACGATGTGGTACTGGCTCCTTACAGTACGGTGATGAAACGATTGCTGGCACAGACTTACCTAAGTGGAATTTTTGCTTCGGCTCTGACAGAAGATATGACCGATGAGGCTGTAGATGAGATAACGACCATTCTGCGTCGTGAACATAAGCTGAAAGAAACGGATGATGATGACTTTACCATCCGCACCCAGCAGGAGCTGAGTAGTATGCTCAACACTACAACAGACCTGATGACTACCTTGTTGGCTTGTATTGCCGGTATATCTTTGGTGGTCGGTGGTATCGGTATCATGAATATCATGTATGTGTCTGTAACAGAGCGTACTCGTGAAATTGGTTTGCGTATGTCGGTCGGGGCTCGAGGAGTAGATATCCTGAGCCAGTTTTTGATAGAGGCTATCCTGATCAGTATCACGGGGGGGCTGATAGGAGTGATTATCGGTTGTGGAGCCAGTTTTATGATTAAAACGATAGCACATTGGCCTGTATTTATCCAGCCTTGGAGTGTGTTGCTTTCATTTCTGGTATGTACCGTCACCGGTGTGTTTTTCGGATGGTATCCGGCGAAGAAAGCTGCAGATTTGGATCCGATAGACGCTTTGCGTTACGAGTAGGGATGAAAAGGTGTGGGGGTGAAGCAGAATTGATTTATGGGAATGCTAGTTGGGTTCCGGTCTTTTCCCGATTATCTGTTTATAATGTTTTTTGTAAATCAATTTTGTTTCACTGATTCCTGCCAGTCTTATTTTATGGAATAAGAATCATGGAAATCTTATTTCTAATCTAATCTTTCTTATCTTTGCCTGTATGAAACAGTTATTTTCACAACGACGTTTTTTGGAAATGAGTATCCATATTGTCAGTTGGTTGCTCGTTTTTGGCTTTCCGCTTGTATTCATGGACCGTGGAAGCGGCTTCAATCTGGCCCAATTCTTGAGGCATAGTTGTGTTCCTTTGTGCTATTTTATTATCTTCTATGTCAATTACTTGTGCCTGGTTCCCCGCTATATGTTCACGGACGAAATGCGTAAGTATATTCTGAGCAATGCCGTGCTGATACTTTGTCTGAGTGTGCTTCTTCATGTATTTCTGGAAAGTATAAGCACTCCTCCGCCTCCTGAGTTTGCACGTCATATTCCGCCCCGTTGGATATTTTATGCGCGGGATATGGGGATGATGATTTTTGTTGCCGGATTGGGTGCGGCCATTCGTACCAGCCTGCGTTGGCGTCAGGCGGAAGAGCGGTTGATAGAAGCGGAGAGACAAAAGACGGAAGCGGAACTGAAAAACTTGAAGAACCAGTTGAATCCTCATTTTCTGCTCAATACATTAAATAATATCTATGCTTTGATTGCTTTTAATAGTGACAAGGCACAAGAGGCAGTACAAGAGCTGAGTAAATTGTTGCGGCATGTGCTTTATGACAATCAGCAGACTTTTGTTCCGCTTGAAAAAGAATTGGACTTTATCCGTAATTATGTAGCTCTGATGCGTATCCGCCTGCCACAGCAGGTAGAAGTGAGTGTGAATTTGGAGGCAGACTCTGGAGGTGCGTTGCAAATCGCTCCCCTTATTTTCATATCGCTGATAGAAAATGCCTTCAAGCATGGTATCAGCCCCACGGTAGACAGTTTTATCAGTATCTCTATCTTTGGGCATACGGATGGTACGGTGAGATGTGAGATCCTTAACAGCAATCATCCGAAGTCCGGGCAAGATAAAAGTGGAAGTGGAGTGGGGCTGGAACAGGTAAGCAAGCGGTTGGAACTGATTTATCCGGGACATTACGAATGGATAAAAGGGATCAGTGAAAACGGACAGGTATATTCTTCTATATTAACTATACAGACTAAAAGTTTATGATACTGAATTGTGCTATTGTAGATGATGAGCCGCTGGCTTTGGAATTGCTGAGAAGCTATGTGGAAAAAACATCTTTCCTCCGGTTGGTAGGGAGGTATTCCAGTGCGGTGCAAGCTATGACAGAAATTCCTCTTCACGAGGAGGTGCATGTCTTGTTCCTTGATATTCAAATGCCCGAGTTGAACGGTTTGGAGTTTTCACGCATGGTCAGTCCTGAAACAAGGATTATTTTTACTACTGCATTCGGACAGTATGCCTTGGATAGTTATAAAGTCAATGCCTTGGACTATTTGTTGAAACCTATCAGCTATGTCGATTTTTTGCAATCGGTGAATAAAGCGGTGCAATGGTATGAATTGAAACAAAAGGCGGATAATGGTGTTGATGCCGATGAGGCGGATGATTGTATATATGTAAAAAGTGATTATAAATTGCTCCGAATTGCTTTAGACCGGATATTGTATATAGAAGGGTTGAAGGATTATATTAAAATACATGTGGAGGATGAGCCGAAAGCTATCCTGTCACTTATCAGTATGAAAGCTATGGAAGAGAAGCTTCCTTCCAGTCGTTTTATTCGCGTACATCGCTCGTTTATAGTGCAAAAGAGTAAAATTAAGGTGCTTGATCGGGGGCGGATTGTTTTCGGTAAAGAGTATATTCCGATTTCCGATAGTTATAAACAGGAGTTACAGATATATTTGAATAGTCATTCTGTTTGAAAAATGTGATATTTGAATGATAAAAGTTGATATTTTGTCTATATCCTTTTTGCAAAAAAGAAATAATCTTTTTATATTTGCAGCATAGACAAGGGAAGTTGTGAAACTTCTTAATAGAATAGTTTAGTTAAGTCTAGTTTAGTTTTTGTGTTGTAAATCGGGAGCCTGCAAGAGTGCACGAGCTCCCGATGTTTTTTATATTGATTTTCAGGATTTTACGATATGGAATCAAACTATTAAGCCACTTTTTAGTATCAATATTTATAGTAAATAAATGTCAAAAATGCGACGATTTTCTTGTCGGATTCTTGTCGAAAACGCGTTTTTGTTTCCGTTTTCTTGTCCAAGATTTCCGACTTTATTACTAAAAAAGACTAGTTATGGCAAATTTTTCATTGGTAATCGTTCCTGCAAAAGTATTAACAGGAGGAAAACATAAGGTGAGAGTGATGGTTTCCCACAATGGACAAACCAGATATATCCCCACTGATATAATCATTGATTCGATTAGTGAATTTAAAGAGGGTAGGGTAGTGAAACGCCCAGACAAGGATATCCTGAATCTCCGGCTTAAAAAAATATGTGATAAATATTTTGAGAGGTATATGGAACTGGAATTCTCCAATTGCCTGACATGTTCCCAGCTTGTCAGGCTCATTACAGACAATGGCAGGGACAAATGCCATACATTTGAAGAGGTGGTGGATGAATACCTTTCACAGATAGATGAAGAGGACAGAGGCAAGACATATAAACTCTACAGGCTGGCAGCGAACAAGTTCATCCAGTTCACAGGAACCGGGGCGCCTATGGAGCATATCACTCCAATCCGAATTAATGGTTATATAAGCGCTCTCAAAAAACAACGTCTGTCAAATACGACAATCAACATCTATATCACTTTGCTTAAGGTACTCATCAATTATGCGAAGAAGATGCAATATGTCAATTTCAAGGTTGATCCGTTCGTCACCGCAAAAGTACCGTCATCCAGAAAACGTGAAACCTTCATCACCGTGGAGCAGTTGAAAAGGTTACGAGATCTTGATGTGAAGAAACATAACATGATGATAGTGCGTGATATCTTCATGCTGACATACTATCTTGCGGGTATGAATCTGGTTGACATGCTGGATTATAATTTCAAGAATACTGACGAGGTGAACTATATAAGGAGAAAGACCAGAAACACCAAAGAGGGAAATTCCATGGTGTGTTTCACAATTCCCGATGAAGCTATGCCTCTTATCATGAAGTATATGGATAAAAAGACTGGGAAACTTGTTTTCGGCAAATACAGAACTTATGTGAGCTGTTATAATACTCTGACAAGGAAAATGAAGAACCTGGCTCTTGAAGTAGGTATAAGGCATGATTTTACATTGTACTCTGCAAGGAAAAGTTTTGTCCAGCACGGCTTCGACTTGGGAATCCCCTTGAGCACATTGGAGTATTGCATAGGGCAAAGCATGAAGGAAGACCGCCCGATATTCAATTATGTGTCTATAATGAAAGTACACGCGGACAAAGCTATCAGGATGATTTTGGACAATCTGAAATAAATATGATAAAAGGCAGAATAATTTCTTTAAAAGTTTGCACATAATATTTTTATTATGTAAATTTGTATCGTCATAAAGAAACAGAGTATTAACCAGTAAACACAAATCAATGACAGATGAAGAGCTAAAGCAGGAAATTGAGAAAGTTAAAAAAATGATTTCAGATTATGAAAGTTTGAAAACGGTGATTGCTCCAACTTCTGGAGAGTATGAACGACAGATGAACATTTTGCTCGACAGGCTGGGCAATCTATTGAAGATGAAAGATTAACAAAAAGCCCCTCTTGGGAGGGGTTTTGAAACTATACGATATGGATAATTTACAGGAAAAATTAGCAGAACTGAAAACCTATATAGGGAAAACGGACGAAGAAAGCAAGGCCAGATTCGATTCCTTGTCTGCGGAAATAAAGGCAATGAAGTTGACGGATGAAGAGAAAACCATCTTCAGTAACTTTATGATGCAGGGACTGGAGGATATCAGTAACAGTATGGATGTCATAGAACGGGAATTAAGAATCAGGGAACAGCTAAAAGAGGCTGTTGAGATATTGCCTTTGGCTTATATTGCTAGAAACTACTTTGGAAAGAGTGCATCTTGGCTGTATCAGCGCATAAATGGATATAAGGTGCGAGGAAAGGTCTATACGCTGAATCATGAGGAAATAGGTATCTTCAACCGTGCACTGAAAGAAATAGGAGAAAAAATAGGCTCACTGTCCATTACTGGTTAATGGCTGTTTCTTATGACACCTGATCCCCATGGTTGAGCTGCCATGGGGATTTCTTTTTATTGGATAATGCCGAAAAAATTCATATCTTTGCAGTCACAAGTATGTAGAACATAATTCTTAGTGCTTGGTTTGACTTTGGTGAGGGGGTGGTTCCCCTCACTTTTTTATATCGGAAATCTTTGTTTATTGTTTAGTATAATGTCTATAAATTGTATGACACCTTTGAGGTTATATTATGTAGAAGCAATGTCGCATCTATATAAACAATTTCATAATGAGTAGAATTATAAAGAATTGTCCATGTACGTTAGAAGTATGGAGTGGTCCAGATGAACCGATTTTAAAAGAATGGAATATGTATTTTAACTGTAAAAATAAAATAAAGGAGTATTTAAACAGTAAACTTCAAGAGTTTAAAGGGAATATGGTAGAATGTTATGTTTATCAACTGCATAAGGGCAAACTTAGTGAAGTATCGGTGTGTTTTGAAGTAAAGTAAAGAAAGTTTCCAGAAGGATATTGAAAAGGCAGCTTATTGGGCCGCCTTTTCAAGGTTCTCTCTGATTTGTTGGAGCATCCGGAAAGCTCCGGCCATCTTATAGTTACCCAGACATTGCTTAGCCTGCATGATACAACTTTCAACAGTAAGTTTCAAATCCGGGGTAAAAGCCGCTTTGTTAATCTGCATTTCTTTGGGAAGTTCATCAGCATGGTTATTGAACCATACGATCATTTCATTCAATTCCTCTTCGGAATAAGATTCTTTTTCAGCCATGATACATAAATTGATGTTAATAGTGTGCAAAGATAAAGGAACATATAATTCATGGGTTATCTTTTAACAGAAATATTATCAAAATAAAACCGTCCCTACTTATCACAAGCTGGAACGGTTCAGATTAGTTTCGTTTTTGACAATCTACTTCACATTTTATTGAACAAAATACCAATAGATTTGTTCAAAGGGATTTGCCTATTTCTAAAAATATTTGTTGTCACATTATTACGTATTACAAAAAATGAGGGGTATCGTGCATTACGACACCCTCTCCAACTTTTATTATGAGATTGGCTTCTACTCCACATATAAACAAATCCAATGAGAGGATAGCAAATATGCACATTGAACAGTTCCAAATAGTTTGCTACATCTCTGAGTGTTGCTATATCACTATAATAAGATAATAAACTATTTTTTACACTAAGATTGGAGAACATGAAATAGTCTTTTGAATGGATTGTATATAATCTCGCATATAACCCCAATCGGGTTCTCCTTTGTTATCAGCAGGCAGACTGATTTTTTGTGCAAGAAGTTTGTCTTTAGTTACAGCATCTCCCCAATTGTACTTGTGTTTTAAGGAACAACTCAATACAGTGATAATATAAAGTAACTCTTGTTCATTGCTAACACTTTTACTATATAGAGCTATGTTATGACTATCGTTAGAAACAAAATCATTTTTTTGGTAAGTCAGTGTGAATGTTTTTCCGCCAATCAGGATGCAATTGCCTTTGATTATTTCATAGTTGGAAGCATCAATGTAAGCCGCCACACCATTATTAACACTGCTTGCAGTAACAAAGGGAGTAGAACCCGAACCATCTACTATGTCACGACTTAGAATATTGCCTGTATTAATGGCACTGAAATAGTCGCCAACCGCAAAGTCTTTCCAAGCATTGATATTTAACCGTTTACGCTTACCCCCCCCCTATAACATTTGTTAACTTATCTATAGACGTCCGTACTTGAGATTCGATGTTTTTCATGTATTGCTCCATATATTTCCAATTTGGCTCACCAGAACTATAAACAGGAAGTTTAATTTTTTCTAAGCCAATAACATCTTTATTGGCCATATCACTATACATGTATTTTTTACACACAGAACGAATAACAGTAGCAATAAAATTACCATTATACCTATTTAATTTTGGATTGTATAGCAATATGATTGAACTTCCAGCCCCACCTCTACCAAGAAAATTACATTCTTGGTAAAAGCTACTACCATCTATTGGACTAACTGTAATACAATTTCCTAAATCAATGTCTTTATCATTTTTGGGTTTAAGATATTTAAGAACACCATTATTGAAATTACCAGAAGCAACAAATGGAACCTCACCTTCATCATAATCCATTTGGCTTCTTGCTTCAGGTCTCTTGATTTCAAATAAATCCCGTATTACAAATTCATGCCAGTTTAAAATATCTATTTGTTTCATTTGTTGTCTTTATTTATGGAAATATTAATGTGTTGTCCTGTATCTTCTATTAAACTGGAATATAGGACTTTCTTTAACAGTTTCTCGCAAAATTCCTTAGAATCAATTCCACGCTGGAACATTTCATAGTCCATCATAGTCTTGACGAAATCTTCCTCAAATATTTCAAATGGGGCGGTTGGCATTTGATAGGAAAGATGTTTTAATGGGTCAATTATCTGGCGAGTATCATATAGAGGGTCTGCTCCATCCCTAATAGCTTCAATCCAGTAATCTTCTTTTTCTTGCCAGCGGTTCTTCGTGTCCTGACGACCTTGGTTTTTCACAGTTTCCAGACCGTCTTCCTCAATATAATAACCTATGATATTGCGTCCATTTTGTGGTTTCCCTGCCTCAAAAACGAAGATAGAAGTTGTTACCCCGACCCCGAAAAACAAATTCTCAGGCAGTTTAATTATTGTCGTGAGTGTATTGTTCTTCAAAAGTTTGTTGCCGTACTTTTTATCAGTATTATCTTTCTCTAATTTTTTGTCAGGCAAGATGAATGCACATTTTGTTCCAACAGGTACAGATTTCAATACATTTTCTACTATTTTCAAACATCCGTACTTTCGTTCGTATGGAGGGTTCATCAACACCTTTGTTATTTTTTTGCTCTTAATCCATTCGCAAGCCTCCTCGGTGCGTGTGTCTAACTGTTCAAGATTTGTTTTCCCGTCTTTGTGAATGAGCATATTCGCACAGGCGAGCGCAAAAATTTCCCTGTCAAACTCAATTCCGAATAATTGGCTTGATTTTATCGTCATTGCTTCCGAGGTGTTTACACCGCCAGCTTCTTTCACCATATTACACATAGCCTTCACAAGAAAAGCACCTGAGCCACATGTTGCGTCAAGCACTCGGTCGTGCTGGTTTACCTCAATAAGTCTATACATAAAAGAAGTAATATGGTCCGGTGTGAACACCTGACCGCTCTCGGACTTTTTCTTGTAACGATTAAACTCGTTGAAGAATATTCCCATTACATCTTCACCGTTCCAATAATCGGAATTGACACAATCAGAAATTTCAGAAACCCACGTTATGAAGTTGTCTATTGCCTCTTGGTTATTTGTCATATTCATCTTTATTTCTGAATAGACTTCAACAAGAAGGTCTAATTTCAAGTTCTGCTTTCGGTCTTTTTCGAGTGATTTAGACAAGGTATTCAATATGGAAGATGTCATGAGAGAATATTCCATTCCCTTTTCAAGCATTGCCCCATATCTTTTTGCTACCAATGCACAAGCTGTGATAATCATCCTATGGTATAGATTCTTTATACCAAATTGGACATGCAAGCAATCGTTTATTTTCTTAGTAAGCGAATATATCAACTGTTTATTAATCCGATTCTCCTTGAACAGAGCGATGTAATATCGTTTGTTTTGGAGTGTTTTAGCAACATCCGCTATTTCTTCATATTGTTCGCTTCCTTTGATGTACTTTATAACACGGACATCTGTTCCATTGTAAAGAATGCCCACCACACGTTTGTATTGCAGGGCTGCTATTTCTATATTTTTGACTAATTCCGCATAGTGTTTTTCTGAAAAGACATCCTCTTTCTCAGATTTCGTTTCCAAAATAATAGCTATATCTTGTTTGTCATTGGGCAGATACCATCCATCAGGCTTGTCAGACACGCCTTTAAAGCCCAATTGATTGAAAGTTGTTATTTGCCCTGTTCCTTGCTTCACATCAGGGTCTTTTTCGTCAAAGCCAAGTATAACTTTTGCGTTATCTCTTATTTCGTCTTCTGTCAAATACATTGTACGTTTAAGATTGAGTGATTCCATTATTAGGTAACAACAATTCTAGTACATCCATTTTTAGAATATCTGCAATTTGATATAGCACAGGAATGGGAGGTTGCACTTTGTTTGATGCATACAGATTGACCATATTGAAAGTCTTTCCAAATCTATTTGCTAATTCTGTTTGGCTGATGCCTCTTGCCGCTAATGCCTCTTTTATACGGTTCTTGCACATATTATGTTTTGCACATCGTTGTTTATACGCTGCAAAAATATAAAATTTAATTTGGTAACCTTCGTATAGTATCGAAAAATACTACTTTTGTACCTGAAAGAGTTACTCTATGAAGTAAAACAAAGCAATAGAGACGGTTGCCAAATCATAACCTCCAAACAAGATAATTTTTCTAACTCATTTAATTTCAAATAGCTATATTTCTTATACAGATTTACATAATTCTATTCTTTTCAGTTGATTGTGTAATCCAATTGGAAAATTGTATTTAAACAAATACCCCGACTCATCACGAGCCGGAGTAGTCCAATTTATAAATTTAAAGTTTTATGATGAAGATTGTCTTTTGCGCCAATGTTTTACTATTAGCATAACGACAATCAAAACGGTTACACAAACACAGACAAAACCGATTTGTTTAGGCAGCATGGATTCTTTTTTCTCTTTTATGGTTTCTGATCGCTTTTTTTCATAAATATCAGAAGTAATATCCTTGTCAGCTTTCACCTCCGTACTGTCTTTGGTTGCAGTTTCCTTCTTTCTATTCTTGCTGAAATCACCTTCTACATGCCCATCAGCCAGTAACGGAGGTTTCCCGGTCAGGCTATCGGGCGGTTTTCGGGTGTCATAGATACAGAAATCAATCACATAGTTACCATTAGTGGTAATGAGTTCGCTCAAAGACGTACTTGATCCGTGTACGATGTTGACAGATTCACGTGTACTATCCTTCTGTATAATCTTAGTGTCTGACTTGACAGATTTATGCGAGCTGCCACATGATCCGAACAACAGGAACAGACACATGAAAGGAGCCAGCAATATATGCCGGCTTACCCAGTTCATAACTCTAACCAACATAAGAGATATCATTTATGCGGTTCATCCACCCTCTCTTAAATTTATTATTGGTCGGACGCTTGCGGCATATATCCTCAATAAAGTCGAACCGGGCAATCTTAATCATGTCGAACAACTCACGCGGGTTCTTGGCATTTACAGTGGCAATGGTCTTGGGACCTACAATGCCATCCGCCGTAACACCAAGCAAGCGTTGAGGAATCTTAATTCCGTGCGCACCGGATGCCCACACCCAATCAACCAATATATTAGCAACTGATTGCGATTTAATCTCGTCAGCTTTCCATCTGTCCCAATAATGCGGCTTGAGTACACGATTAACAACATCTTCACGGGTAAGTAGGTGTAAATCATCCACATCTATATCACCGTCACCATCCTTGTCATAGCCGCACGATTTCCATGTGCCGATAGTCACCCCCATATTGGTAGCCCCTCCCAAATCGTCAGGGTCATTTACAAAACCGCCTTCCCATTTCAGAATAAACGGTGCAAGTTTTCTTACGTCAGCCATACTACTCATTAATTATAATTATTCGATTTTATTTTCTTTGAATTCCGGCAGGATATATTGTATGTTAACCGCTGCTTCATGCAAGACCTTATGAAGTTCATCTTCATTCAAATCCGTTTCATCTGTAAACTCACAAAAGATATTTCCAACCCAATCTTGAGATGAATTAAGCCGTTTAATAGCCACGCTGTTGCATCCATTTGTTGATAATAGAGATTTGGCAACCTTATCCTTAACCTGGTTATCAATATCTGAATAGAACATGAAAAGATTCTTTGCGAGATTTTCTGCAAAAACGGCTACTTCACTCATGGGAAGTGATTGGATGTTTTCACGCATTCCGGCTATACCTTTTCGTTTTACCTCGAACTGCACCGAAAGAAAAGCTATATGCCCCAAAGGATGGGGTTGTACGATATATACCCTGTCTGCTTTCGTTTCATAAAGTACACGCCACAGCTCACCGAACACCTTGGCGGAGTTCTCACTGCGGTGGTAACTTCTTCTTTCCTCCTCTTTTTTAAAATATTCCACTTTTAAATCAGTCAGTTTGTTTTTAGTATACTGATTATAGGCGAAATAAGCTGCCAGCAATGTTCCGGCAGCACTAATAATGTTTGCAATATCTATCTCCATCACATTCACCGTTTAATTGTTATATGATAAATTATTCATCCTGTTTCTTTATTCTTTAGCTGCCATGTCTTTTTTGAGAAAGCTGGCAGTTTTTCCAAAAAATGTATTGTCAATATGGTTTGTTTTACTATTTTTGTTAATTGTCTTTTAGGACTGTGACGGTTCATCCATGATCCTTCCGCCATATTGAAAGTCCTATAAAGAAAATGTGGATCTATATTTACCAAATTGTTTAATCTTACTGTCCTGTTATCATTAGTCAGTATGATTTGATTATCCCGGTTGTCTGAGAAGATTGCCGGGATTTTTATATATATGCAAAATAAATCCATATCCATATTGCTTACTATTCATATTTCACTATCTTTGTCAAGACTTTGTTGACCTGATTCTTTCAAAACTAGTATTGGACTTAACTCCCCCCGTCTGGCTTCACAGTTTGACGGGGGATTTCATTACTTTAACAGATAGACAATAAAAAAAGAGCCCGATGACAATATTTATTGCCATCAAGCTCCTGGTTACACTGCAAAGATAGTGAAAACTATTCCATATTCAATCCATATTGAAAAAAATAATCAGGAGCAATATTTCGATTATCCGAAAAATTTAAAGAGTCACAATATTAATAGAAAACAAATAGGATTCATGGAATCTATCGGTTGTCTATAAAATCAGATGTCCTCAAGCCTTTATCAGGAAACATCTTTACTTTTTTCCTTTGAACATTTTTCAAGTCACGCACAATGGTGCTGGAAAGTACTTCAGAATAAATCTGTGTGGTCTTTACGGAAGTATGTCCGAGCAGCTTCTGGACTGTTGTAATCGCAACTCCCTGATGAACCAGCAGGGTGGCACAGGTATGACGGCTCACATGGTAGGTTATCCGTTTTTTGATACCACACAATCCGGCCAGCTTTCGAAGCTGCTTATTCACTTCCGAGTTACAAGGCAAAGCGGCAAAACTTCCGATATCCGAATAACGGTCAAGAATGCCCAATGCCCTGCTTTCAAACAGCAGATGTAACGGCAGACGGATTTCCACTCCTGTCTTGACGGATTTGAAGTACAGCCACCGTTTGCCGTTTACTCTAATGAAATTCTCAGGTGTGAGCTGGCAAAAGTCAGAATAGCGCAATCCGGTATAACAGCAGAACAGGAAGGCATCGAGCACATGGCGCATGGATTCCTCTTCCACCTCGACCGTTTCCAGTTTCTTCAGCTCGTCCGGGGTAAGAAACTCATGTCTGCCTTTCTCCTGTTTGATTTTGTACTTTCTGAACGGATAAGCGTCCGCGTGCATATATCCCTGGTTGATTGCCTCATTGACCAAGGTACGGAGCTGTCTCATGTGCTTGGCTATCGTATTGACCGCATTGCCCTTTTCCCTTAAATATTGCTCAAAATCACGAAGGAATGTATAGGTAATATCCTTGAAGTCCAATCCGGAACGGAAGTCATTCAGGACTGCCAGTGTCGAGTGCAGGTTGTCCTTGGTGGACTGTTTCTTGTCCGAATTGTCAATGGCTGATTTGGCGAAAGTGGAGAAGCTGATATTCACGGCACTTTTCTTCTTGACAGCATCCTTCAGTAGTGAGAGTGTGGCAGGTATTCCGCGCTTCCAATACCCCAATTCTATGCCTTGCAGATACAGGATGTATTCATAGAGCATTGCGTTGAGTTCGTTAGATTGGGGGTGGTTAATGACTTGTGCCCCCTCACGGCTCCAGCACTCCGGTTTGAGGTAAACATTGGTCTTCAGGTAGATTTTCCTTTGGTTCAAATAGGCTTCAACCTGTACAAGAGCCGTGCCCTGCCTGTTAAATGTGTTCTGGCGGTTATATACAAGACGGTATCTGATTTTATCCATTTTTCCGCAAAGGTGCGAAAAGATTAATGGAAGAAAGGCATCAATGTGGAACATTTCCACATCATCCCACACTATATGAGGAATTTTTCCATTTCACATATAATTAGCAGAATATTAACCAGCTGATAACCAGATTAATTATTCTTTTGGCATAAAAATTGTCCTATCATTATCGTAAAACAATAACCATTAAAAATATAAGATTATGAAAAAATTTTTTGTTGCAGTAGCATTGGTAATGGGATTAGGAACAACAGTGGCATTTGCCGAAAATTTGACCTCAGGTGTTGAAACAGTCATGGCAGTAAATGACTTTACCCCTATTGAAGTGAAAGACCTTCCGGCAGCGGTAACGGAAGCAATCGCCAAAAATTTTGCGGAATCAACCGTCAAGGAAGCGGCGGTGGAAGCGGCAGAGGATGGCAGCAAGACCTATCAGGTTGTTCTGACAGACAAGGAAGGAACTGAAAGTACGGTGTTCTTCAATGAAAAAGGTGAAATACTGAAATAATATATTTTGCATCTCTTTGAATAAAGAACATAAAAAAGGCGGGATTCACCAATCCTGCCTTTTTCAATACAAACTGCTTTGCTAGCAAGATGCCTTACAACATCCAAGCTTAATGAATCAAAAAATAAAAACACATTCAGTTATTTGTAATGACAAAGTTATAACAAATATTTTAAAGAAAAATCTTATGCATAAAAAATGCACAGAATAAACTATATACAGACAAACATTTAAAAAAATATTGTAATACAAAGGTCATTGGTACAAATCTTTCTGGAAGGACTGTTAGGAGTTAGCAGTAGTACTATATTTAAAGGAAAAGGGTATATCCAGTTAGAAACTGAAGACGATATTGATAAAGTGTATGAGCCTGGAGTATATGCAATAAAAGGCACTTCATACAATGATCAAACGCTTCTTGTCTTCAGTCATAACCTGGGACAGTCAACAGTACAATTTAGGACTAATAACTATGGTGGTTTTTTAGTGTTTAGAATAAAATGGTGGAATGGTGCTTGGGGAACCTGGAAGACGGTTTCTTTGACATAAAATTTATCTGTTTGCACTTCTGGAAGGACTATTCACAAGTTTGAAACTATTTCCATTTATGTTCAGAGGCGATGTCAACGTAACATCTTATGACGAAACGGGTGCGTTGGATACTGTAATAGAAATGGGGATTTATAAAGTTAAGCCGAAACAAGGTGTATGGGGAACCTTGGTCGTATTTAATGCCTTCGATGGTGCGGGTGGGGTCGTACAAAAACTATATAATGCAACAGGAGCTAAATATAGAGTTAAAAACTCAAATACAGATAACTTATGGACTGATTGGAAATCTTTTTAACGAAAAATTCCAATTGGTTCATGCCTGGAAGAACTGGTGTTTAAATATACATTAATATCCCTGCTGTCAGAACTGGATGGCTTGTTATGGAACAACTTATAAACAGTCCATACTTTTAACTCCACATCGGACTATGACTCAAAAAAGCATCCGTTTGGAGCAGCAGGAACAGTAGAGGTCAAACGTTTTGGCGGCAGTTCCACTATTCAAATTCTCTATGACATCAACAATCATGTTTTTTTGCGGAGGAAAGTAGGGGAAGAAGCTTGGAACGCATGGACACAGGTATAATTGTACACCAAGAATCCCAAAAACTAATATTACCATTTACAGGAAACTGACATAGAGACAGTTTCCTGTATAGTATTTATGGATTCTGATGATGTATAAACATACCATGGATTCCATACTCCACTTGTGCTTCTATATCTATGGTAAATCTTATTCCTAACAGAAAACATGACTTGAAATATTCCTCTGATGGAGTCACCCACATATAAGCATTCCATGATCATTAGGACCTACACCACTCGCATCAGGTTGTCCTAAAACGCATACTCCCCGCTCAATAAAACCATCTAAATTTTCATTTGTTGCTACATCAGTTCTTGAACATAAATGGATAAGTTTCAAAAACCAATCAGTTCTTCCAGTACTGAGGCATTGGCTTTCAACGCCTCACTTAATTCCATCTTTTCCATAATATTTTTTATTTACCAGTTTCCAAATTGTTTTTCTTATAATCCTGCCATGAGTCGGCGAGCTGCCCCACCGAAGCGGAAGTGTAGAGGTCAAGTATATGAATCTCGTCATCGGCAAGCTCCACAAGCTCGTTCCGATAGATCTTCTCCGCAAGCACGTGCGCCGGAAGACCGGGCACGTTCCTGTAAATGCCGTCAGCAATATCCTTACGGATATCCGCTATCACCATATCCTGTCTGTCTATCCCCGTGAACAGGGGAAATTTTGTAAAATCAACTTTCATAATATTCTTAATTAAATACTGTTATCCGCAATAAAACATAACCCAATAATTACCCATACATTTAACGAATCCGGACGCATAATCCAGATCAATGGAGGACATCTCTTTTCCTCCGGGGGCAGGCAGGATGCGCCCGCCTGTCAGTCTTACCCCGCCGCTCATACGTTTGAAGTATATGGTATGTCCCGGAACATCCGGAGGAAGTGTCACTTCTATATTACCCGTATTAATAAACATCACATTGTCATCATTGTTATTCAGGGAAGTGCTGTCGGATATGTTCCTCCAGTTCCCCACTATGCCATGAAGAGACACATAACTGTCATTGTTCGGATGAAGGAAAATGTTACCCCCCTCCACGAACAGAGGAATGCTCGGAGTCTTGATGTGCATCCCGATCATGGGATTCGGACTCTGTATGTCAATTCCGGCATCATACGCAATTCCTTCAATGGTGACAAACTGCGTGTTTCCCCCGATTTTCACACGTGCAAATGTCCTTTCGTTATAAAACTCAATTTGTCCGGCAGACAGATTGAAACCAACATAAGTATCTGTTGTATCCTTATAAAGAGTTTTTGAGGACAACATGCCGGAATCTATGGAAAACGGACCGATACGTCCGCTATCCGCCGTGATTTTTCCGCTGATGTCCACATTGACCGCCATGATACCGTCCGCATCAATCATGGACGCCTTGATCTTCTCGGTCAACAACAGCTTGGTGGCGATAAAAGTCCAGCTCTGTGCTACCTCCCAGTATTTTATTTTTCCCGAAGCCACATTCTGTTTGGGGTTTTCCGTCGAAACCGACGTATGCGAACGGATGCACAGGTACAGCAGGTTGTCATAAAGTACAATGTCGTAAAACTGCTGCCCTTGCTTGCCCTCCAGGTAAGACACAGACGCCTCCCATACACGCATACGCATGCGCGCCTCCCTTATCTCCCTTGTCACCTTTTGGAGCAAAACTGACCTGTCCGGTTCTAGTCACCAACGGCATATCACCTCCTTATTCCTTGGTTGTGATGGTCCATGCCACGTTGCCTCCTGCCTGCTGGCACATGTCCCAAGTACACGTGCCGGAAGTGGCTGCTGTACCGGAAGTAGACGGGTTAAGGACTACTCCTGCACTGTCCATGAACACGAAATAGAAAGTCATGTCCTTGTACTTGGTGGTACTCCCACGCTTGACCAGAATGGGCTTATAGACCACCGTGTCACCACTTTCCCGGATGGTCTCGTCCTCGGGCGTGGGATTCAGGATCAAATCAAACGGATCGGACGCATCCATTACGGACTGCGTGTCCTGACCGATGAGCTTGCCGCCCTGGTACACCTCCACTCTGAACACACCTGTCGTGTCAACCATATCGTTGGTGACGGACAATGTCTGTGTGGTCTTTCCGCTCAGCACGCTCCACGCACCGTTGACCTGGTTGTACCACTTGTACGCCAGTCCGGTAGTGATCTCGTCACTGCCCATGCGCGCTACGGCTTTCAGAATGCAGCTCTGCCCTTTGTCCCGAAGGGTAAAATACTTGTTGTCACCGGCAATGATCGTCACATGCTTTTGGTTTCCGACCCCCTTGGTGATGGGGATGCTATAGACGAACTGGACGGTGTCGCTGGTATTCCCAACGGTCACGGTGGCTTCACCCTTGATGGTACAAGAGGCCGCTCCGCTCGCCTTGACCAGATTCTTGACGATCTGCAATCCGTAGTAATCCGTCGTACCGGGCTGGTAAGGGATAAACTTGAAATGTCCCGTCTCACCGCCAAACGTGTTGGTGGAAACATTGCCCGAGAACTTGATCTCGACATCATTGAAATACCATTTCATGGAGGAAGGAACCACCAGCCCTTCCGCCACCCGCGAAGAGGTGAGAATGAAGGACAAGACGGGCTTGAGCGAAGCGAAATCCGGTGCGATGTTCGTCGGCGCGGACGCTTCGCCCATATACTCCTGATACAGATCTCCCTGGTTACACTGGATGGCAGGCATGTATACGCCGCCCTTTTGCGAAAATATGACCTGTCCGGTCGCGCTGGCCAAACTCATGACGCTCCTCCTTCCCCGGTCGTTTCCGTACTATCCGTGCCTTCGGAGCTTTCGGTGTTGTCCTCCCCCCAAGAGGCAGGTGTGAATACTTCGACGGGATGGTCCGTACCGTCTATCTCTTCTTTCGCCGCCTGCGGGGTCAGGCAGATGCCGCCCGCTTCCCTGGCCCTGTCAAATACCGTGTCGCCGGGGAAACGTGCCACGTCCGCCTGCCACAATAATACATTGCCATCCGCTGTCCTGTTGCGGATATCGGTCAGATGCAACCGGTCGGCAACCTCCTTCGTTACTTTAATGTAAAATGCCATACTACTATTGTTTTTAATGTTATCCAAATTTTCTTACTACTACCGCCTTGCCCCCCTGTGTGAGCACCTTGCCGCCTTGTGTCAGCGCCACGTAAGGGCCTCTGTCCTCCACCTCCAGCTTTAACATCATGCCGTTGCTGAAAGGTATCCTGGGAGAGTATCCGTCGGCAACCTTGGCATATCCGGCATCTCCGCTCTTCTTGACGTACCAGTGGCAGTTAAACATGGCGGATGGATTCGGGATAACCCCCATGGTATCCCGAATGACGGGTCTGGGAAAGATGGCGTAAGTCCCATCCGGAACACCCGTAGGTACGCCCTCCCAGTCGGCTTCAATCTTCGGAATCCTGCGGCGTATCACCGTAGAGACTGCCGGGTCCGATGTGCCCGGGGTTGATGCCGGAGTCCCGGAAGCCGCATAGGTGGCCTTGCAGACAATCGTGATGTCATCACCTATATAATTGCGGTCAATCTTATATACATTCTTGTTCAGTGATACAAACTCCCAGTCGTTGTCACCCGCTCCTGTGGTTATCGCCTCCAGCGCTCCCGTAGACAACAGACGGTACCAGAAGAACTTGCATTTGCCCGTAGCCGTCACGTCCGTGTCGCCTACCATCAGTTTAGCCGTGATGGTCTGTGCGGTGATGTCACGCACCGGGTTCCAGTCCAGCGTGGACGGGCTGTCTATCGTCAATACGGGGATCGCATCCGTACCGTCAACCGCGCGGACAAGACGGCTCATCTGAAAAGTAAACAGCTGTCCGGTACGTGTGTCGGCATATTCCGCGTAAAACTCCAGCGTGACGGGTTTTAGGACGGTGACATTTTTTTTCATTGTGATCTGTCCCTTGCTGTCACCGGACTCCGTAATGCTGTAGCCTGTGTTTGTCGATGTGATAAGTGTGCGTGTGGTTCCGATGCGCTCGTACCACTTCATGTTGGTCAGCCTGGAGTTGACCGCCCCGATTTTAGTCACCGCTTCCGGATCGGTGGCGTTGCACCGCGGAAACAGGACCAGCGGTGTCAGCGTATAGTCCGGAGTGTATTCAGCTTTGTCAGCCTGGTAGACCTGCATGTCCGGCACGCTGCCCACCACCTCGATGTTACAACTGGTTTGTAACAGCCGGTAGTTGATTTCTATTTTTCGTTGCTTTGTTGCCATTGTTCCTATTAATCATGATTTTTGTGAGGTAAAGGCAGACTCCGATAAGGCGTCTTATATACCTGTAATCGTCAATATATGCCCCAAGTGTCGCTATGTAGCACACTTTAATTTGAGGCAAGACTCTCTTCTTGAAAATCTAATTGTACAAATTCTTTCACTGAATGTTCTCTCCGAAGTGTTGCAGCACTCTTGGGGAGAACTTTCTTTTTGCACAAACCTTACTTTTTTTACTAATACTTTACCCATAATCTTATATTTTTAAAATGTTACAAAATTCTCCGCCACTTCAAACTGCTGCCCGTCACGCAATAACGCCTGTGCTTTAAACGTACACACCCGCATGTTGGTATAATTCGGTCCAAGATCATCTATCGTCAGAGGAAGATTTTTCCCGGCGCCGGCACGCTTCACCGCCCATGCGTTATCTTCTGATACATTCCCGGTATCACGCGTCCAGCTCACATCAGCGTCAAGTATATGATCTGTCACGTCACGGTTGTACAGCTTGCCGGTAATATATAGCGTTGTGGAAAAAGTCTCGATATCAAAATACCACCCCTTTGTGCTGCCGATCTCTATCGTAAATTCCGGGTTCCCTTCCAGCATCGCCCATCCGGCCGCCGCATATTGCGGTTCGTCGGCTGTTCCCGTCATCAGGCACTTCCATTTGCAGCCGTAGTGCCAAACCGTGTCCGCCCGCTCCTGCGTATTGGTGTAAGGATTGTCAGAGGACGCGACTTCGGCCGACCAAAAGCCACGGTCCACCAGTTCCTGTACGGGCAGTCCCTGCCAGTCCACCCGGTAAAGCTCACCGAAGATGCCGGCACGGGCGAATATGTACGAGTGCTTATAGTTGACGGGGAGATTGTCAAACAAATCCAAATTGGGCAAACGCCCCAATATCATGTAATAGTTGTTCTGTTCCAAGACAGGCTTCGTTACTCCTTCCAGCCAGACAAGACATTTATCCGTGGTGGCGGACAAATACCAGTAGCTTTGCCTGTCCTCATTGAAGGCGTTTCCTCTTCTGGTAATGATCGTCAACTCTGTGGGAGGATAGTTTTTACCGCCCGGCACCTCACTGTCCGGGTATGACAACACCGAGATGGAGTTGGCCGGGACATTCTTGGACAGCACGCGCATCCACGAGGCGTAATACTCCCCCGTTGAAAAGAGGTTGTTTACAATCCCGTACACTATATCACCCTCCTGGAATGCGGTGAAGTCATTCTCCCAGCGTTTGCGCAATTTCAGGGTATAAGTTCCGTCGCTCTCTAAAGCCACGGACTCAATGACTCCGTTCTCGGAATATGAGGTGTCGCCTTCCTGTGCGTTCAGACGGTTATAGATGATTTCCTTGAACACTGCGGAGCCGCGTACCTCAAGACGCTCGAACTGACCGCGCCCGTCAGGATAGATACCGGCACCTTTACCGGCAATCATGGAGTCGATGAAATTGCCGAACTTCAATAAGAAATTTGTTCCGTCCGCTTGATCCTTACGTAGGTATATTTTTTTAAGTTCTTCAAGCGCTTTAGAGATTTCAAACAGGACACGAAGAGATGAGAATACATTGTTGTCGGTGGGGATTGTTTCATTATCCAGTTTGGAAATAATCTCAAGATAAATGCCATAGCCACGGATGAACTTGCGTAAATCATCTAATGAAACTTTGCGCCCGCTGTTCAGTTCTAGAAAATCCATGCCGGTTAACACATTGGTTTGTGTCAACTGGTCTATAGTAAGGCTGTCAGCTTTTAGCTTAGCTATGATCTTATCGGTGAGTTCCTGTAATTCAAGTTCCGTCATACAGTCAATATTTTATTGGCAACTTTTCTAAAACTTTTGTCATCAACCCGACGTATCTTTATCAGGTTCTCGCTTTCTGTATAGTCCACAATCTTTATATCCTGCAGTATCTGTTTGAAGATATAGCTCTTATAACCCTCAATAGGCTGGCTCATTTCAGGGACATTGGCATCAGCCCGTATAAAGCGTTCCCCTTCAAAATAGACATAAGTACAGCAGAGGATTCTGTTCAGTAACTCTCCGAACCATACGGGACATCCTTGGGCGTTACCAAGCGTGAATGTCTTCTGGGTAGTTTCCAATGCGTAAATTTCAGACAGATTGTTATCATATGTGGTGAACTGTTCATTATTCACACCGAATACCCAGTTGTCATCCATGAAACCGCCGGGAGCACGCCAGTCAAAGAAATACTGAGTGTCGGAAATCCAAAAGACAGCATCCTGTCTTTGTCGGTTGTCCTTCATCGAATACTGTATAAGGGTGGTTCGGGATAATTCAGACGTGTCAGACGTGATACGGAAAGGTTCGGAAACCATCCCGTTGATATCAATGCGGTAACATCCTTCAGCCAGTGCGGTCAGAACATGATAATAAATCTTATCAGTATGGTTCATGCTCCATATTTGCCAGTCAATGACTGTTTCATGACCGGTTACTATGTTGATTACCTTGCCTGTAATCGGTCGTGATTCGGAGCGTGTTATAACCTGTATCATGACTTCATCAGACGGGGCGAATATTTGCATATATTTGCCGGAAGCCCTGCACATATCTGTAGAAGGCTTGAAAAAAATAGGAGTGAACGGACTTACTATATACATAATTTACACTATCTCTATCAATTCATATTTAAGTGCTTCGGTTTCTTGCGGCTTGACATCCAGAGACATGAGATTCCCCTTGAAAATCATTCCGTTCCATTCTATCTGTACAATCGTATTGTTCCAATCTTCCGGAAAAATGAAGCTGTCTGTGGAAAATTTGATATTTCCAGGACCGAATAGCGGGTCATCCAAGGAGATGTCTGTATTCACAGCCCTGCCATCCAGTTTGATGCCGGCATTACCTTCAGTTGATGCGAACTTTAACAGGCTGGTGAAGGAAGCCAGATAACGTTTGTTCGCCTCAATCATATAGACAGGAGCCAGCGGTGCATTGAATACGCTGTTGGTATAGGCACCCTCAACCATAATGGTTCGGTCTACAATATATTTTCCCCCGTTGTTGATGCATTTTACGGCAAACACCTGTTTGTCGCTGTCAGAACTGCTTGTTTCCTCACCCCGTTTCCCTATGAGCTCTTCAAATCCGTAACAATCGGCACGGTATGGGGATATAAGCGACAGTTTGCTGTTGTTCAGTGTTACACCTGTTGTATAGGTGGTGCTGAAATTGAACTCATCATTGCCATTGTTTCCAAGATCATAATCCTGTTTCTCATAGCCAATTTCAATTTCGGAATAAATCCGGCTGCTGTCAACGGAGTATTCAGGCTCTGATATGGAGTGTATGGTTTTCAGATTGGTACTTCCGAAAACCTCATCACGATGCTTGAATACGACATAAGGAACCTTCTCACCCTCATTCACGTTTTCCTTCAAAGTGCATTTCATAAGGCTGGTACCGACAATCACATAATATTGCTCATTTGTAAAAAATACCATATCCGTTCTGGCGCGGTCCGCAATGTTATAATTGGATGAACCGGTGAAAGAACTGTAATATTTGTCATTGTCCGAATACATGAATTGTTTGCTTCTACGTACATACAGGATGTTGGATTCATCCACTGGACCTGTGAATGAACCGGAGTCAGTCTCAACGGAGATTATTGTCCCTCCGAAAGTCTGTACACCCTCATAGTCGGATAGTCCGATATCATAAAGTTGGCATTCGAGTAACGAGGTCTTTTTTGAACCGTCATCATAAACTGCATGATAATACATATCATCCACTGTATCATGATAGTATCTGTCTTCGTGCACTTTATATGATTTGTTGGCATTGTCGTAAACCTGATATCTTTCATAACCGGGGAAATTGGGGGAACGGTCAAGAGTGATGGAAGCATACACAATGGCTAGGAAGTAACCGGCTGTGGTTGAGAAATGTAGGGTGAAATTATCTGTTATGGATGTAATATTTGCTTTGTATGTGGTAAATCCTTCAAAATCATGACTATTGTTTAGTATGTCCGCATAGGGCAGGTCGGTATTGGGCCGGCTTTTCATTTCAATGGTATAAACATATCCGAATACGGTTTCCATCCATTCACAGAACTTGCTGAAGGAGGAATAAATTTTCGCTTTCTCAAAGTTTCGTATGCTTTCGGCTGCCACAAGACGGGAACCGTTCAACCGCCAGTTGTCCTTTTCTGTAAAGGCGTTTGATATATATGTGCGGATGGTCGGTTTGATGCTGCAATAAATACGTTCGCTGTTGGCGCTAATGGACTCCAGTAGGCGGCTGAGCAATTTCAAGGGTGATATCACATCAATATTGACAGGATCGCCCAAGTCATTCCATGATGTGATACCGGTATTATTATGAATCCTGACCGTTCTTCCATCTTGAACGGACATACGCTGATGGTTGAATATAGCGTATTGCAATCTCTCACCGGCAAGCATCTTCCCGCTCCATTTGACTGCGCTTGTGTTCGTATTCGCATCAAGACCCAGAAGATTTGAGTAACCGCATGTCAGAAGCTGTATATTGCCTGATGTGGTTATTTTACATAGTACATGACCGAATTTTTTAGATTCTATGTAAAAGTTGGAAAAATCTACTGTCACATAATTATCTTCGATGCATTCCAGAAAAAAAGATGAGGTGCATGAGTTTGCAGGAAATCCCCATCCGCAATCTGTTCCGGATTTCAAGAAGGTTTCTTCCTGGTCCACTGTGACAAAAGAACGGTTGTTCACTTCATTGGTAACGGTATAATTTACATACGGAATCCACCACCACGCATCTTTAGGGATAAATTTTTCCATATATTCCTTGTCTTCCACGGTTTCCCCGATAATTTGGAAGGAAACCTCATTACGGATACGCACACCATCATAATTCAAAGGAATGTTTTCACGCATCTCAGATACAGGATACTCATATATTGTACCTTTATTCGCCTTTATCAATGCGGCGGCGGAGTTATCTATACAGCCTATTCTTGCCCGGTATGAATCATATTTGAATGTGGAGAAGTCATGGGGACATTCAAAAAGTTTGTTGTAGGTCCAGTTATTGCTGATGCCATAAACGGCAAAGGAGGCCAGTGATTTTAATTTGTCCTTGTTATATAATGAAATGAACCGCTCTCTGGCTTCCTCAACGAATTCCATCGTACTGCCACATTTACGGACAACACCCCCCAAATCCACACGGGTGTATGTGGTCTTTATATCACTGATATTGGCAATCATGCGTGATACGTCGATACAACTGTTATCAGCTGTATCGACCGTATTGGAACCAATCATCAGATAATATTTGCAAATCATACAATCATAGTTTTACTTTCGGGCAAATATAGAGAAAAAGCCGGCCGATACTCCGGCTGGCTTTAATCTTGGAAATTCTTGGAAAGTATGACTGTAAATTAATGTATTGATAATCAGTGTGGTATTGTTCTAGCGGAATGGAATGCAATTTTATTCAGTCTTAATAGACTGTAATCAGATTCTCTATTCTGAAGCATCTCATTTCGTTCTTTCGGGCATCAAAATAAGCGAATGTCTTATAGCTGGGTTTCGTTATTCTTTTACCTCTTACGGTAGCGCCGGCAGGGAGATTCATCAAAGTGCCTTCGGCGTATCTGATGGATCCGTCTGTCTTTTCATAAGCGAATCTGACTGTTTCAGTTCTCATTTTCTTAGCCAGCCTGTAGAGTTCCCATGCCTTGAGCATACAATATCTCCAGCTCTTTCCTGTAGCTTTTAATAACTGGTGTGCATACTTCATTACCCTCACTCTGAAATTTGTTCTTGTTTCCATAAGTTCTGTTTTTGGTTTGACTTGTTGTTTTTTATTGTACTATAAAGATAATCATAATAAACAAGTTTTACAAACAGGAACTCTTCCATTTAAAATGTACGAACTCTATTTAACGGTTAAATCCAGTTCGTTCCTCAGCAGTTCCCGACCGTAAGAGATACGGCTTCTTACGGTATTTACTGGTATTCCGACCATTTTGCCTATTTCTTTGTATGAATATCCGTGTGCGTAGTAAACCACACAGTCCATACAGCAGGTTCTGTTATGGCATCTCCTTATTGCAGCCTGAATGTCATGTACCATCAAGTCATCAGAGGCTTGATTATGGGAGAATATCTCTTTAATGTTGTCACACCCCACAAATCGGATTAGTGATCTTCGATTATAGGCGGTGATATAGGTGTTCAGCATGATAACCTCACACCAGGGTTTCAGAGCCCTGCCCTCCTTGAATTTTTCTTTATTGCTTAAAACCTTATAGATGGTGTCACCGACAAGATCCTCGATATCGCATACGGATGAACAGTATCTTCTTGCTATTTTGAAAAGCCATGGATACAAATCTGCTATCTCACGATTGAAATCAGTCATTTTTTCACAATTTTAAGGGTGAATAATGATGATTCCTCACTCAGGTTCTTTTCAAGCTCAAGATGATACATCTGCGCCTGTTTCAATAATTCACTTGCGGAATTTTCCAGTTTGTCGATAAGCGTGTCAATATTCCTTTCAGAGTGGCGGAGGGTGCTTTTCAATTCTGATAACTCGGAAATAATCCTGTTGCATTTCTGATCCAAACGATCCAGACCCGGCAATATGAGAGCAGCCAGGGCATTAACTATTCTTTTATTATTCATAAGTAAGTTGTTTGTAATTTCAAGAATAGTTACTAACTGTCTGTCCGAAAATTCGATACGTATTTAAAAAAGCGGGTGGAAATAAAAAGAATAAGGAGTTTTATCTGCTCCTTGTTCTTAATCTTATTTCAGTGTTGGCGCGCTGGACTATGTTAGCGTAAACAGCGGCATTTATTGTATGTATGTCAATTTGCATTTTAAAATAAGTCATGACAAACGCTATTTCAGAATCAAAGGAGGCACGGATCGCATTTTCATTTATGGCAGGGTTATCTGCTACAGCCATATCCTCTGTTCTTTTTTTATAGAATTCAGCCTCATGTAACATATTCTCAACGGCCTTTTTGAGTCGGTCATCCGTCAGGTTAGCAGGGAGGCTCTCTTTTAGAGCTTCCCTCACCTGTTCGTATCCTTCAAGAATACAAAGCGATTTGCATAGTTTTAACAGGAAGATCCGGGCGTCAATCTTCAAGGCATTTTCTTTCTCAGCCATTATGGCTTTTACACCAGTTGGATTCATGAGTGTCCTGTATTCAAGGATGAACCGGGATGCAAGTTGTTTCATTTCTTTCTCAGAGGCATTCTCATTTTCTTCAAGCAACACAGAATTGTCACCACAGGACAATTCAATGAATTGTGCCAGTGACAGCTGGTTCAATCTCTCAATCATAATCTGGTTCTTTTATAAAGTTCATAATTAAAATCATAGGTATCACGATGCTGCTGCTTTGCCATCTTACGCATATCACTACGCATTCCTTTCAATTCATGGTTTAAGGAGGAGTAATCGTTGTTGACCACAATATTGTTCTCTGTTTTTCCAACGTGTTGCTGGCTGATATTGAGAAAGTCAACGGAGGACAGATGGTATAGGCTGGCATCGGGGAGTACTTGGGTTCCACGGGGAAGGTCTACAAGCGTAGGAACATCAGGTGTTATCCATGCTTTGCCACTGTAGACGACAATTTCTTTCTTGCCGCCATCGCCGACAATGGCAGGACCTCCTGTATGGTTGTCAGTTCCTTTGGCATATTTGGGAATCGGAGTTGCCATGATAGTGGCGACTTGTACAGCGCCCATGGCTCCGACTAATGCAGCCAGTACAAAATTAGGTAGTGCTTCGGTTATTGCTAGTGCTGTTGCTATGCTAGCATTGGCGATATTTGCAGCTTTATCCCAAACAGCCTGTTTATATTGGATATCCTGACGTCTTTTTTCCAATTCTTCTTCCTTTTTACGGGTCTTGTCCTCTGCGGCACGCTTTCTGGCCTGCGCTTCTTCCTCAGAAATAATTTTCTGCTCCTTTAGCAATTCTATTCTTTCTATTTCCGAGTCATGGGCATCAGTGTTCGCTTCGGACTCTTCCTCTATCTTATCCAGTTGCCCGTCATACAAGGTTCCGATCAGATCGCCGATGGTACTGACAGCCTGTGATGCTGTCTGAAGCCATTTTTTCAGATTCTTGATGCGTTCCTTGTAAGCTTTTTCTTCCGCCTTGTTAATTTTTTCAATGGCTGTAATCTCGGCATCTGCTTCCTTATTAGCCAGATCAGCTTTCAACTTACATAATTCCTCGGTAAGTTTCTTCCGGTCTTTTGCGCTTAAGTTGTCAACATTCAATTCCTGTTCAATGGCATCAATGGCGGCTTCTGTAGTTTTACAGACATAATCAAGTTTGATTAGGTATTCTTCTTCTGCATATTGCTCGGAAGACATGTTCTCTGTTTCTTTGCGTCTTTTCAGATTTAATAAATCTGTCTGGAACTGCCTGTCACGCACAGCCTGTTCGGCTGCCGCATTATCAGCAATTTGGAGAATCTGTTCGGATGCGAATTCTTCCAACAGGCCCTGTCTTTTTTTCTTATACTTTTCATCAATAAGAAAGACATCCTCACCGGATTTCTCGGCGGTGTTCATCTCCTCCTCACGCTCCAGATCAAGCATCTTTATCTTAAGGTCTAGTTCTTCCTGAGTACCTTTTTGTATTATGGCCATACGGTTTGAAAGATTATTTTTTTCAGCGTCTAGGGCAAATTTGATTTTAGCATCAGAGATTTCCTTTTCCATCTTTTCAGCAAGGTTATTTCTAGTAGCGCTTTCCTCCTCACTGTTACCTCTGATTGCTGCGATTTGCCTGCTATAATTCAGACTGATGGATTTAATCTGTTTTTCAAGTCCTTCATCCATCAATGCCAGTTCGCTTTGCTGATATTTCTCTTTTATGGCTAACCTTTCTTTCTCAGCTTTTTCAAGGGCTTTCTTCTCCTCGTCTGTCAGTCGGGTGGTGCCGATAGTTACATCAGTGGAATTTGATATTTTCCTGATATCTGCAATCTGTTTTTCCAAAGAAGTCACTTTAGTTACTTTATCCAGATATTCATTCCAGGTTTTTGTCTGTTCCTCGCTGAATTCGGCATTTGTCTTTTCCAGTCCAAACGCCTGTTTGAAGAATGAAGCATCTCCCATATCTTTCCATAACTGCTGGTTCTCATTATAGAATTTATTCCTTAAGGACTGTTGCTTTGATAACTCTTGCTCCAAAATGGCAATTCTTTCATTTTTGGCTTTTTCCAATGCTGTCGTTTCGTCATCCCCGGCCTTCAGATATTCATCTTTCAAACGGTTTATGGCAATAATCTCAGATTTTATGGATTCCTCCGCATAAGGGGATGCTGCTCTCTTGGCTGTTTCAACTTGCTTATCCGCAAGTTGTTCCGCGTTCATTAGCCATTCATTTATTTTGCGTATGCCATTTGTTGCCATGTCGATAAAATCCTTCATGGCTCCGGTATTGTCCATTATAGTCAGCATCAAAGATTCCCAGGCTGATGATAAGTTATACAATGCGCCTTGTACATTGTTCCCCATAGTATCGGCCATTTTATTCAAGTCATCTTCCACTCCTGTAATCTGGTCACGGAGAGGAACGATCTTGTCTGATGCGGTCAGAAAGGCGTTAAAAGCTGCCACACTTCGTTTATCGGTCATTTCTAGTGTGGAATTCAGATCAATCCCTTGTTCTTTTAATCTTTGCAATCCGTCAACCAATTCCGGTAATGTCTTAACCGGTCCACCAAGAGCTTGTGCTAATTTACCACTGCCATCAGCCAAATTCAGTAATATATTCCGGGTGGCTGTAGCCGACATGGAAGCATCAAATCCTGCGTCTGCCAGTTTGCCCAATAAGGCCAATGTGTCTTCTATTGTGAAGTTGAAGGCCTTGGCAACAGGTCCGACGATGGGCATTGCTGTCTGAAGGTAGGAAAAGGAAAGGGCGCTCTTGGTTGTTGCGACAGCCATTGCGGATACGTACCGTTCCGTTTCTTCCGTATCAGCCCCGAACATACGTAGAGCCGCACCAGCCAAAGCAGCAGCTTCCGGCAATTCAGCACCAGTAGCCTGGGCAAATTTCAGCACTCCCTCGGTCATATCAAGTATCTCTGTCTTGGAAAAGCCTAATTTGGATAATTCTATTTGCAGGTTGGTCGCTTCTGAGGCGGTGTATTTTGTCGCTTCTCCCAAACGCCTAGCATCTGCTGTCAAGTCTTTTATCTCTCCTTTGGTCGTACCCAATATGGCAGCGAGCTTACTGTTTGCCGCTTCAAAATCAATAGCTGTATTAACTCCTTGTCTGATAGCTCCTGTCAGCTTTTGAATTCCTGCAATAACCGCTTGAGCACCTAGCATTCCTTTGATCATACTGCCGACACCGATTGTTACTTGGCTTATTCCGCTGTCGAAGCTTGTTTTCAACAGATTGCCCGTACTTTTAGCAATGATTCCCATGTTCTTCATGGCGGAATTACCTCGTTGAATCTCCATCCATGCACGTTTTATGGATTCGGTATAATCACCAACAGTCATTTTCTGCTGGGTGTACCGGTCAGAATTACGCTTCACATAATCAGTATTAACCCCGATGGTGGAGTTTAGACGTCCGATAGTCTGGATATATTCCTCATCCGTGTCCCGTACAAGTTTCACAGCCTTGCGCAACAGCCTGTTCATGTCGTTAGCTTCCTGAATGCTATGGATTTCCTTGTAAGTGGCGGCAATGGCATCAGTTATAATCTTTTGACGCTCCTGTTCTGTTACGTTGGCAGATTTTTTAGCCGTATTCGAGGCTCTTTGAGCCTTTTCAACTGTAGCCTCTGCTTTGGCCAGTTTCTCCAATGATTCGGCATTTTTTTTGCTGGCATCGGTAAGCTTCTTCATCTGTGTGGCTGATAAGTTGCCACTCTTGATTTGTTCATCGAGGCTTTTGGCAACTCTCTCAGCCAATTCAGATTGTTTTTTTAATGCTGCATTCAAATCATTGGTCGCACCGTCAGCTTTTTTAGCCTGGGTTATAATGACAGCGTTTAGCTTGTCCAAGTCACCGACAACTTCGACATTCATTTTTAATCCTTTAGCCAGTTCCTTGGCTGCGTCGCCGTAAATAGACTTTACTTTCTCTATTTCCTGACCAAGCTGTTTTACCTGTTCTATTTCTTTCTCATCAACAAGATCGGTTATCTTTAATTCTGCCATAATTACAAATAATGTCTGTATTCTACAATCGTGCCTTTTATCTCTGTGCCCAGTCGGTCAAATGAGTAACTGCCGTCAGCTTTCAAGTAGATGACATAAATACATTCGTCCAGCATGGCCGCTTTACGGGCGAGTTCACTTACACGTTCAAGTTCACTCATTTCTTTTTTTATCTTACAACCGCATGACATGATAATATTATTTATATCCACATTCTTTGAAAAAATTCTCAATCCATGGTCTGAGGTGCATTATGATGAAGTATTCCTTTGCGGAAGAGCCTAAAGCGAATATATTGTCACCATATTTCTTTTGGATATCGGGACCGTCTATAAATCCTTCCGTAAATACGCTCATACTCCTGTTCAATCTTTCCAACCTGATGCTGTCATAGAAAGTACCGGTAATGAAAAGGTTGGGAATCTCAGAAGGGCGCGGGGGCAGGTTTAACAGAAAACTGACTACCGGAGGTGTGATTTTTTCTTTCCATCGCTTGTACTTTTCAGGCTTATTCTGCCAGGGACCCGGCTCATTGAAATAAGGATCGTTGTCATAAGTAGGGCTCAGACATCTGTCTGTTCCGTCCATACCGCTATATAACTGTTCCTGAATACAGTCTCTGATAATGCTCTTGTTTGCATCCATGCAGTTCAGACATTCCTCTTCAAGTCCGGCGGCTATGGCATTGATTGTTTTTGATACTTCATATATGTTTGCCATAAATTAAAGATAAGGCCGGACAATGACGTCCGGCCGGGTTGTCAATCTTCTTTCGTAGCTTCCTTCCCCACAATCTTATCGTAGGTGTCAGAGAGCATCTTTTTGCGTGATGCCTCTTTGCGGTCTTGCCATAATACTTTAATGTGTCTTTCAATGAACTCTTCCTTTGTCATGGATTTTACAGCGTTCTCTACAAATGTCACTCCTTCGATTTTCATACCTGCTCGATATATTTGATATTGTTTTCAAATAGGATGGAAGGTGCCTTTAGAGATGGAGTTCCGGAATCTTTCGGAGTAATGGTCAGCACACCGTCAGCGTAAGTAGCGGTTGTTGCATTATCCAGCACTTCAGCGGCTTTGTCTGCTATGAGTTGTCCAAATTCAGGAGTACGGTCATAAGCACCAATCTTTTCAATAATTTTGTATTTATTGCTGGTCATGCTGACAAGTTCCACACCAATCAGCCCTCTGAGGGAATACTTGGGATCGAATCCTAATTGGATGAAGTCGAAATTCAGCAGGCTGTCTTCAATATCCATGTGGCAGAAACTTATTGTCATTGTTGATTTGGCGCCACTTGCCGGGTATTGGGTTACAGTTGGATAAACAGTGGACATCGGAATACCTGCAAGTAAGTCTGTACCGTCATTATACCCGATAAGCATATAGTCCTTGTTCCAGAAATAGACGTCCCATTCCCTGTTTGCTGCTTTCAATAGTTGTGCGTTCAGCACTTCATCAAAGCCTGCCAGAGTGAATGTATCCGTTTGTGCATTGAGTCCGTTAAACTGGTTGGGACCATATCCGACCGCGCTTATCTGGGCCTCTCCGCCGTTTTTTGCATATTCGAAAAACGGGGAGATTGGATAAATCCGGCCGGGGTGGTCCGCATGGCACATCTCTGCCAATTTTTCTGCTGTAACATCATCAGGAAGTTTTGTTCCCGGTTCGACCAGAATCGCTCCTTTAACTTTTGACCAGTCAATCTTACAAGCCGAACTACCCGAATTAATATGGGTTCCGGCACAAGTTCTAATCTTTTTCATTATCTTCTACAATTGGGATTATTAATAGTTATTTCCATCGAGCTGATATCAATGGCATCAATAGGATCGCTCACTTCCTGTCCGGTGGCTGTCATTGCACCGTATCTGCCATAAGAATAGTTCTCGGAATAAACATGCCTTACTTTGTCATCCGCTCCCCAGTCAAACCGGTTGTCTTCGAGTAATACATCAAGTAACCTTCCATAAATCGGGCGCAAGATATTCTTGAAAGAGTTTACCTCGCGTTCCTCGTTTGTCCAATCTTTGGTTGACGGGCAGGCGATAACTAATGAAACCTTTGACTTTGAATAGTAATGCCGGCTGTCACGTCTCTCACTTATCGGACAAAATAAAGCGACAAGAGGAAACTTCAAAGGCAACTGCCGCTCAGACTGACTGTATACATCAAGAGTATCCTTGATATATTGACTGTTCCCGAAGATATAGTTCAATGGCGGATTATCCACCTCCTGAAACCCTCCGTTGCCGTCAGGACATAGAATCTTAAGATTCCGGGAAGCCTTGGAAACTACATCACGAAAGATATCCACTATATCCATTGTCATAGGTTAAAGCTGTTTATTGGAGTTAACAGATTCTTGTTGACGTTCACTTTGAACGGGCATTCATCGGAAGAAGCCCAACAAACGAATTGTTTGTTTCTTTCAACCATTGTATTCCATGTGCTTACCTGACGTTGGAGCGGGGAAACATGCTTGTTGGATGATTTCAACTGTATAAGTCCGGTAACAGTCGCATCTGTATTCATGTCACGTAAAATATGATAGAATACATAATCGGCAAAAGATTCACGTAACTGCCTGCACACATATTCATAAGGAGAAACAGTATCATTCTCTGTTTTTGGGGATTCATTTTCAATTATCTCAAGATAATCCGTAATCTGACCGGCAAGCGTGAAGCCGACAACATCATTCAGGAATTTCCGTTGAAAAGAACGGATATACCCGTAAATGACATTGTTGGCGGAAAGTCCTTCAGCGGTCGGCATCTTGGCGGTAGTGGCGTTTCTTATCTGCCGGGGGCCGGATATGAAATATGATACATCAACAAGCATAGACATGACTACTTCTTTTTAGTTGTTTTCTTTCCGCTGGTGTTCACAGATGGATTGACATTATCCATATCTATGGACATGGAATCATCTTCTGGCAGATTATTGCTGTCGGTGATATTCAGTGTCTTACTGTCTTTCATATCGACTTCCTTTTCATCCGTTTCAGGCATACTGCCGCTGGCTTCCATCTTGGTCATACGTGCTCTCAGGGAATCTCGTTCACTGGTAAGTGATTCTATCTGCCCATCTTTCTGGGCCAATGTCTCTGTCAGTTCTTTGACTTGGGCTTCAATGGCTTTTAACGCATAGTCCTCATGGACCAGCGTACCGGAGATAGGAGTGACTTTTATCAGCCCTCTACCTATACGGATACGCTGCTCACGAAGCACACGCCCGAGTTCCTTTTCGTCACCTTCAAGTATGTACTTCATATTCTTTATGCGGATTTAGTGATTGCTTCCAATACATCGTCCAGATCACCATAAGCGAATGCCCAGGGCATGTAGACAGGCATCATCAATTCTTCCTGAATCATGACTGTGGTCATGTTTTTCAGTTTGGTGTTGACATCATCTGCGAATTCGATTGCCAGAGTGGTGTAGTCTATCAGAGAACAACCGTTCAAAAGGTCACCGGCAAAGTATTTGCCGACACCGATGGCGTTACATTCGATAACAGGTACGTTGCCGATATATTTACGACCGTTCACTTCGGTAATTAACTCAAGATTTCTGCCGGTTGTATCCTTGGCGGTGGAAATAGTGAAGACTGTGGACGGATGCAGAACCAAGGCATTAGGTGAATACTGGCCAAAATTAAGTACGGCGAAGATAGCGTTCACGACATCCTTCATGTTCGGGTCCTCCACAGAACCGAACATACCGCTTTTAATGGCTCCGGACATTTTGGCTACTGAAGTTTCGGTTCCCTTATAGTCAAAATCAATAGCGAATTTACGGTCATTGATTTTATGAATATCGAAAGTATCGTTCAAGCCTGTCTCTACTGTCGCACCTGACAGGGTCACCTTCATCTTGTCAATAATCTTGTCATTGGCTGCGGCTAGAGTTATGATTGTCTGGCCGTTTGCAGCCTCGAGTGACTCAATGGCACCGGCAGAGATGGTAACATAATTACCGGCAATGAATTTGGAAACACAATCCACGCCTTCATAACGGGTGATACCTTTCAGATTGTCCCCGGTACCGTCACCGAACATAATCTGATAGTTCTCGGAGAATTTGACCCATAAAGGCAGACGGTTGAGGATGAATGATACTACATACTGCTTTGCCTTCAACAAACGTTTTGACAGATTCATGTGGGTACCGATACGTTTTACATTCGTGAACTCTTCCTTGAATTTCAATGATGATTCAGCCAACATACCGTTTTCTGCTACAACCATGACATTGCGGTCAAAATCATAGACCTGTTCGTATGAGATGGACAGTGCGGATGGATCACCCTGTTCAACCATCATCAGATCACGGAGATTCAGTTTCTGTTCGTTGACTGCGGTGACAACACGTCCTGTCGAGCGGTTGTTGCTTCTTGGCGTATTGGAACTTTCGGTGATGGATACGATGCCTTTTAAATCAAGATTCATGGAACCGGATGTCTTGGTGCGGTTCGCAAAATAATCCTGGCATGCAGGACTGTCAAGAAATTCACCAACAGCTTTCTCCACTTCATTGACGGAAGTCATATGACCGCCTTTTTCCTTGATCTTGTCGAAAGCCTCCGCCAGAGCTGTCACCTTTTCAGCCTGTTCATCATAGGACTTTTTAATATCTTCAAAATTGGAAAGATGTTTCAACTGTTCTGTGATATTCTTGGAGATATCCTTGAACCTGTTCTCAATATCCTCCTTTGTCATCAGACCTTCGGCAAATTCATCACATACTTGTTTGCATTTCAACTGGATACTGCCCAAAAGAGATTTTTCCTCATCGGTCATGTCCTTTTCCTGTTTGGCGAAAGAAATCAGGGAGACAGGTGCTGCAACCAAAAGTCCGGTTACATGTTCCGGACCATTTAAGGCACATACTGTACAAACGACAGCCACAATGGCAAACATAATAAGGGATTGGTATTTCCCCACATTTAAAAAAGTCTTCATTTCAAATTCGTTTTTGGGTTAAACATTAAATAAATTGACTCAATTTTGCAGCAAGCGAGAGATTCGTTTCGTGCTTCTCATTTCCCTTGTCATCAGCAGGCTGCCGGGTGTCATCTGACGGCGCGACAGCAGCTTCAGGTTTGGTATCTGCAATCTTGGAAATCATTGTTCTATATACACGGCTCCAGCAGTGAGGACAACGAACATAGCTTACGATATCCTCTATGCTTTTGCCTGTCAAGTCAACATCAAGGCTTTTATGGGCGTCAAGGACAGCTATAACCTGCTCACGGATTTCAGGTTTCAGTTTATCCATTTCGGTTCGGACAATATCCTCTACAATCCATCTCTGATACATGGCGGCAAGGTCAAGCACCTGATTGTTGAACGTGGTTTCAGCCTGTTGGTCATAGTCGAATGTATGACCGCATTCCGGACAGGTAACCATATTGCTGTTTCCTGTCAATGCCTTTTCGATAAGATCCAGCTTCATACTTAAATCATTTAACCGCTCATCCGAATATCTCATGTTCAGAGCTTTGTTTATCATTTCAAGAGATGATGTAAGCTTCGCGCGCTGTGTGTCAATACTGTCATCACTCTTTATATCCACAAGAAATGTCTGAGGGTTTGATCCCCATGCTTGTAAGGTGGAGGCTTCCCCAAGAAACCATTCTTTGACATGGGCCGGATCATTCACATCCCTGCGGACGGCTTTCACACCGATGGAATGCTCCAGTGTCTTGCCACATTCAGCATAAAGTTTGTAATCTTCAAATGTTTCCCGTCCGATCTGTTTGTTAAGGTTCATTTTGGATACGATAACCAGATTCATGTTATCTTCCCTCGCTTCAATAGGGCAACCTATAAGTTTTGTCTTGTCATGGTCCAGCAGATGTTTGCCACGTTTTAAGAAAAACTCGTTGATCGTTTTATTGAAAGAACCGCTATCAGAGATATCACCTTGCGTATCTTTAATACCGATACCATTAACGGCAATCGTAACAATGCCTTTCTGCTCATCAACATCATTCGCCTTCGTCTTCAACTGAAGGCTTCTCAACTCTTTGTCCATTGTCATTTGATTTTTTAGTTATACTTAAGATTTTCTTTACTCTCTCAAGCTCCTTGTCAGACATCTCGTACAGAAGTTTGTCAAACAGGGAGTTTTCAACTTTGCTTTCCCCGATACGGGCACGGTAATCATTCAGGGTGATGATACCATTCTGAAATTCGCCCATCGCACGTTCCGATATGATTTTAGAAACTTCCTCCTTTTCCTTCTGCCCTTCCTGAAGGCAGTCCACGTGACTGAAATCGACATCAATGTAATATCCGTCACGGTCATATCCCAACATACGTGTCAGTTCACTGGCGTAGCGCCTGGCTGCCGGGATTATCTTGGAGGTGTAGACTCCCTTCTCAGCGGATTTCTGATTATTGAATGTACTGTGGTCCTTGCGTGGTACAAGTTCCGGCGGAACACCAAATACACCGGCAATTATGATGGCATCATTCAATGTTTCTTCAAAAGGCTGTAATTCCTGAATGCTGAGGTTGGTGCGGATGAAATCCATAGGAACATCACTTAATCCATACGGAAACCTGCTGTTGTCAAGGCCGTAATTCTCGTTGAATTCCTCACGAAGATTTCTCTTTTCATCTTCGGTCATGGCAACTGTACCCGTTTCGTCCTTTTTTTCGGAAACGAATATTCCCAAGGCTCCACGTTTCATGTATATCACATTTCTAGCCTGATAAACAGGAATGAGATTGTCAATGGCCATCTTTACGGAATACAGCCGCGAATGACCTTTTATAAAGTTGTCATTTCTATAATCTGTGTTACCGTCCTGATCGTGATAAATGAAATTAGGATTGATCTGTTCAGCATAGTTCAGCCCGTACTGTAACAGGTAATAGTCAATTATATCTTCTTTCTCGGCATTACCGAATAAGGGGATATAGTTCTTCAATCGGATGGTAACCTTATCTGATGGAAGCACCCAATAATTTTTGCATTTTTTGTAAATTGGGGTCTTTAATGTTTGAAATGCTTCAGGTACAACGCATTTCAAATAGCTGTTACCGGTAGCATATTTATATACAAAATGTTGGTAGACAATCCCTTGAAATGAATTCAAACAATTAGGACGGTCTATCAGGTCATTGAACTGCCTGTTGTTCCATACGACCGAATCATCGGAAGCTTTTTTGAGCATGAACCTACCCCCAGCAATGCGGCTGGCAAGAAAGTCGATAGGGAAGAATATCTCACCGACGGTGTTGAAAAGAGTAAGGAAATTGGAATCAGCCACATATGGGCTGTATATGTCTTCGCTAAGTCTGAATCTTCTTTTTGACAGGGCGGAGAATATCTTGTCAACTTCCTGAGCTACAAGGCTGGAAATATCGGTGCTCTTCTTCTTTCCAAATATATTTTCTAAAATTGTCATATAGGAATCTGTTTCCGGCAAATGTAAAGAGAAGAAGCTTTCATTTTACAAAATACCTCAATCTTGAAAATAGGAGAGGGGAGGACGTGATATGTAATAACTTGTATACAAGTTGATTATAACTTATTTTAGCTGGAACGCGATTTTATTATGTAGTGCCCCCAACCACTGAGAACCGTACTGGCTCCCTTATTTTCGCAATCAACGTTGTAGTCCATCAGGTTGGTTACAAAATTGCCGTATTCCCGTGATTCTTCAAATTTCTTGGGGGAAAGAAGAAGATTTTTCTTTATAAAGTCAGATGTGGCGGATATGCGTTTGTCTACATCGGAATATTCTTTTATCACTCTGATATCCGCCCCTTTCATCTCTTGTCTCAGCTCCTTTACCATCTGATAATAGACAGGAGAACATTCAAATATATGGGTCTTTGCTTCATGGCACATGATGGCCTTTTTTATCTCGTCAACGGATGATGTGTCTTTAAACATGGCATCTGTCAGATGCCATGTGTTGCCGCAACGGCGCGTATGTACAAGAAGGAATGTTCCAGCCACATTCGGCATTATATAAACCACGCTGTCTGTATAATTATGTACAGTATCCGGATTGAAGAAGTCGAGCATTCCTTTACCTGCGTATAAATTCCGTTTGCGCCGGTTGCTGAACTCGATAAAACTTTCGTGGCACAAGTCATGGACAATATATCGGAACGTGTCGGACAAATGCCCGTGTTCCTCATACGACTGCTTGGTAGTGGAGTTTTTCACTTTTGTTTTTAATATGCCACCATTGGAATCTTTCTGGACACTCATATAGTCCTCAAGAGATATCGTACAACTTTCGTCAATGCAGATTTCAATGCCGGGTATCTGGAAATCGAATATCGCATTGATGAACTCGCCTGTCATGGCAACGGACGGATTTCTGTCACCCACTTTGTCTTCTATGTCGAAACCTTCATTCTTTAATGTTTCGATGAACAAGTCCATCCAGGAGCGTTTCTCATCATCAAAAGTGTTGGCTGATTTGGTGGATGCATCGCCATGGACAAACAGCTTGTCGCAATACCTTATTGATTTCAGATATTTGGCGACCAGTTTGGATGATTTCCTCACTGTGTTATTCGGGGATTCGGCACATGTTTCATGGAACTGCCATATCTTTATGCCTGTAGTGAAATCCACTTGCCAGTAACTGATACTGATGAACGGCAGCACATTATTATCGACAGAAAGATGAACAGGCAGACTCGGATTATACGGGCGCTCTCCCGAATGCTGTCCTCTTTTGAACGAGCCGAAAAATTCACTGCCGGTACGTATGACTCCCCATTCGCCCAGTGCATAGACATTATAGTAGTCCGGATCGTTGATACGGTCTTTCTCGAAGTCGGCGACACACTGTTCATCGTAATAGCCGTATGTGCCGTCCGGAGATCCGACAACCCAGAAGTTATTCAGATAAGTGGACTGGATGAGGACAGTATCGCCCGGATGTTCCACAATCTCTTTTGTCCGGACATTCATAATCTGTTTGGGCTCATTCATTCTTAGTGACTTTACCGTTGTAAGTTCTTCAGGGATTCTCTTGCCACCCAAAGTTACTTCCATCGGGATATCATGCCATTTGTCCTTGTCGAATATCTCTTTCTTAATCCAGTGGGTAATTTTGATGGGGTTAAATGAACAGATTATTTGCTGGCCGTGCTTGCCACGCAGACGTTTTCTTATCTGTTTGAAATCTCCGTGTTCAAAATCAGAAAACTCTTCAAGAAACACACGCTTGTAATTCTCTAGTCCTTTGATCTTTTCGGAATCATCCAGACCGGAAAAAGTAATTTTAGCTCCATTGAACTTGCAGACTATGCGCCTTTCCTTAAAGTCAAAAAGATGATAGACATTCAAAGTCTTTGAAGCTTCCTTGAATGCTTCATATATGGAATCTTTCAGAGCTGCACCGACTTTTCTGAATACTTTAGTGTTCTCGGGATCCTGCAAGGTCATTATAAGGATAGCCTGAGCTATACTGAATGACTTGGCGGATGATGAACCGCCATACAGGATGATGAATCGTAATGAAGCATCCTGCAAATATTTCAAAAGATGAAAACAATTAGGATTGAGTTTCTTGTAATTTATAACCATATACTGTTCTATAAGTAGGTGATTCTCCTAGGGCAGATAAAGAAAAAGTGTTAGTGTGCTGTTCTATTTATCCGATTTGTCGTTTTCGTCAAAACCGATGCGCAGTTCACCGATCTTATCGCCGTCATTTTTTACATTGATGGTCTTTTCGGCATCCCATCCGTTCCATGCACCAAGAAGCCGGGCGGCTTCTGTCTTACCTGTGAACTCATAGGAAACTTCTCCTTTCTTGTTGGTTATCTTCTTCATTGCATTCCGGATACGTTTGGGCATTTGGTCGGGTCGCTTTAATTTTACTTTGCCTGTTGAAGAATCAAGTATATATAAGTCTTTGGGGTCAGCCATTACAATATCATAGAGAACCTTCTCAACCGCCTCACGTCTGACTGCGGAATCTTTGGCACGTTGTTCCTTAATTTGATTTATCCTTTGGGAGACCTTTGGGTTTGACAAGAGAAGGCTGGCTTCAGTCCATACACTTTCTGCCTTCATTTTGGAAGCATTGTAAGCCATGCGGTAGGCTTCGCTTGCATTGCCTTCGATATCTACATAATATTGGCAGAAATTTTCTTGTTTGAGTGTCAGTGGTCTGTCTTCTTTTGATGTCATATGGTTTTATATTTAAGCCTGCAAGAAAAAAAGATGGGGTTAAGACTTCTTTTCCTGCAGGTGGATTAAAACTTAAAAAGTAATTTCATTGGGCGCTATCCTTCCTCCGCCTTGGAATTTTGGGGCGTTTGGTTTCTCCGCCCGGCAAAAATCTTTCTGATTCCATTCTCTACGGAGGTGTAGGACAAAGGTACTAAGAAAATGTACCTGTCCACTACTTGTTCAGAATTGTCATGTTCACGGGTGGTCTCCACCAGTTCAATATCAATGCTTTTATACGATCCCACAATTTCTGCGAAGCTTTTTACGGTGATAGGTTGCATGTTCGCCACATTGACAAGGCGTTTGTGTGAGCCGTAGGCATAGATGAGTCCTTGTACCGCGTCATCAATGTAGGTGAAGCAACGGATATTCCGGCCGTAGTTGTACAGTTTGACTTTTCCTCTATTGAGTAAAAACCAGAGAAGAGTTCTTTTACGTGGGAGGGAACCGTACACGTTATGAAGCCGGACGCCTGTCGCGTCTTTGCAATAGAATGAGGCGTACTGCTCGTTGAAGTATTTGGATATGCCATACATGGAGGTTGTGTTGCATGGATGGGCGGCAGACGAACTTGCGTATACCAATTTTACATGATACCTGTTGCAGGCATCAGCGACATTTATGAAAGTGTCAATGTTGTCTTTTCGGATTTGGGGGATGTTTCCATTGAATACGGAAGTCTGTGCGGCCAGGTGGAATACACAGTCTATATCTCCGTTTTTGAGGATGTCGCAAATGCTTGCGGCATCCTTGCCGTTTTTCCGGTCAATTCCGATCACTTCAACATCACGTCTTTTCAATTCCTGACAGAGGGCTTTGCCTATGAAGCCTTCGCTGCCAGTTACAATCATCTTCATCTTTAATCGTTTTAGAGTTAATAAATTGGGTTTTATGGGGTGGTTGTTCTATCACTCGGAAATAATCTTTTTCGCGCTGTCAATATTCCGATGGTTCAGATAGGACTGCCAGCATTCATTACAGCGTGACCATTTGAAACCATTTTTCTTCAGTTGGTTACGTATGTCTGCATCCGGAATGGAAGGAAAGAATAGTTGCAGGCGGTTTTCTGAATAATTTTCAACCAGACTTACACCATTGATGGTGTATTCCTTATTCTCTGTCATTTTCATTTTTCTAGCTCTCTCAAGCTGTTCTTTGACCCGCCGGATATTAGATCCATTATTGGTAATGATATAACTGGGAAACCCTATTTCACCAAAACAGTCGGGAATGAAGAGTTGTGTTATCCCGTTTTCGGAATATCCTAACTCTTTCAGTTTATCATGTTTCTCAATTTCGGAGAGCTTCTTGGAGCGGAGAATCTTGTTGGTGGCTTTCATTGTTTCCTGTTTCTTTCCAAGGGTGGCCAGCTTTTCTTCCAGCCGTTCTACGGCATCGTCATCTCCCAAGTAAATTGAGGCATTATTTTCTGCCGCCTTGGCTTTCTGTTCAAAATATTCAGCTTTCTCGCTAAGCTTTACCGCTTTTCCCAGCGTATTCCATGAGCGGTCCAGAATTCGTCGATGAGTACTTTCTGAATGGTGCCCTATAAGTACGGGTTGTCCCATGGGGATGTTCTCCACTAACTTATGGCTTTGACTGTAAGCCTCCTTAGATTCTTTCATCGCTTTTTCTGCAAGTTCCCTGTACCTGCCAGCTTTCGCTTCTTGTCTTTCTTTTCTGTTCATAATTCAATGTTATTTGGTTTGACTATATGAAAAGACCACGACTAATGCGCCGTGGTCTCGTTAAACAAATCCTGTTGTTTTTGGGGAACTATATCATCGAACAAGCCGGGAACACGCGGTTGCAGGGCTTCATACTCTTCCCGGAAAAACTCGGCTTTCGTGCGTCCCTTCTTCTTGCCTTTGCGGGTATGCACATCGAATGTATAAGGTGGAATGGGTATGGGGCTTTGTCTGATATCCTCAATCCATTTTTCTATATCGACATCCTTGCGGTCATAAATGAAGTTCTGCAAGTGGTCGGCATCACGATTCTTCCGGCATTCGCACAGCAGAAGAACAGCTTTGCTTACAAAGATACGCCCTTTGGGTTCTGTGGCTTTCTTGTTTACGACCTCGTGTCCCTGCCATAATGCTTCTATTTCTCCGGTCACGATTCCATAGCAATCCTCGGCGGAGATGGTGAACAAACGCTTCCATACATAATCCCTGTAACCACTGGTCCACAGTTCCAAAGCGAAAAAGCCTGCAACCGCTGCGTCAGCCCTTCTGATCGCTTTCTGCATTGCAGAAGATACTTCAAAAAAATCATAGCCTCCAACAGTTCTGATAGTCATAATTTTTAGTTTTTTGGTTTGACTTATTGTTTATTACATTAGTAAAGATAGTCGTAATTGACAAGTTTGGCAAACAGAATCTTCGCCATTTTATCGCCATTTTCATTTGATTATCAGTATTTGAATTTACAGGTTATGTTATATTGCACGAGCTGTTTTGTCTTGTCCTTCCCGTTGTTGGTTGCGCTCTTTAACAGGATACTGTCACCAAAGTTTTTCTTGATGAAAAGAATGGATCGCCGTTCCTCTTCCTGATTGCGGATAGAGGCCAGCCCTCCTGCATTGACAAATGTATTTTTCTGCTCGAAGTTATATCTGAGGTCTGTGAGTACACGCCGTTCCTTATACTTCATGTAACAGCTTATCCAAAAATCTTCTTTGAGTCTCAGTTCCTCGTTCCACCAGGTATTTTTGTTATAGATAATTCCGTAACTGCATCCTGTTATCATCTTTGAAAGAGAAAGAAAGCTCGTTTCGTCATACATCACAGGTGATATCCGTGAGGTGAAGCCGAAAAGGTGGATATCCATAAGACTGGCCATTTCATGGAGTGAGAGGATAATCCGGGTAATCTTGTCTTTGTCTTTCACTCTTCCGGACTCGCCTTTCTCCGCATAAAGAGTTTTGCAGGCATGGACATCATCATCGAGCATGAACAGCTCCCCGAAATATTTTGCCATCCAATTACGTTTGGGGATAAGACCAATGATGTCATCGGGATGGGTGACAATCTCGCAATCCGGGTTAAATTCACGATACAGGTCTGCTTGGCTCTCGGCCACACAGACAATGGGATCATTCACCAGCTTTTTGGCGAACACTCTGTCATGCCTTTTATGGCTTGGAATTACTATTTTGCAAGGCATGGCGTACATCTTTTATATCAATGACATTTGATTTGCTTATCTTGCCGGTCTTGTAGGATTTCATGTGCTGCATATCCAACCGTTCACGGAGCCAGTTGCTGTCCACCTCATTACCGGAAATAATGATGAATAGTTCATGTTTCTCATCATATTTGGGAATGAGAGGATACAGGGCGTTGTCATCCGATATGGCGTTGAAACGATCCTTGAATTCATCCTTTTCCTTTTCTGGAGCGAACTCAATACCCCAGTCCTGTAACTCAGCCTTATCCCACTCGTTTTCCATAATATCCATATCATTCTCACCGAAACTTACATTATCTTTTGTGGCGTATTCACGAAGCTTGGCTACGGGTGTATCGTCTGGCAGCACCTTGCAGGGAAGTTCTTTATAGCCCAAATCCTTACAGGCACGTAAACGCAGGTTACCACAAACGACAATGTATCTGCCTTCTGATGGAAAAACGATAAGTTCACGGAGATCAAGCATCTCAGGAGAGTCGGAAATACTTTTTTTCATCGCTTCGAAGCGATAGTCCCGGAAGAAACGTGGGTTCTTCGGAAGCCCGGCGAGCTGGCCCTTGTTGAAGTCCAGCAGCTTTATAGAAATGTTTTTTGTCATAACTCACTATTTATCAACTACACTTAAAATCAACATCACTCAAGTCAGTCACAACACCTATTCATCCTTGTTGTCATTGAACTCTATCGTATCCTTGATCAGTTGCTCGATGTTTGCGCATCCGATACGGCTTAGATAAGTTATGGTGGAAATGATGATACCTGCAGCGGCAATCTCCTGTTCTGAATAGCCGGGCAGATGCTTGCTGTGATATTTCGAAGCTTCAAGCAATTCCCTCCATTTGACAGAAATCAATAAGATAAAGGCACGCCTGGAGGTATAATTATTGATTTTACCTTTGCGCATTGCTGTTTCAAGGCATCTCTTCGCCAATTTATTCAATGTTATCATTGTTTGACAGGTAATTGTTAGGACTATATTAATATTCTCAAAGATCCTGTATGATCGGGCGACTCTCTTGGTCTGGGATGGGTTATTTTCATTTTTGTTCCTCTTTTTCTGTTTTGATGTCTGTTACTTTACCACGACTAACAAAACACAGACCTATTCCAGCAGCACATATATTACTACTAGGAATAGGTAATAAATTGTTGTTTTACTCATTTCTTTCTTTTGTTATTACATATTGCAATCTCCACACATATCCACAAGAAAATCAAATTCTTCTCGTGAGTATTCAACCCCATTAATTACGATTACCTCGCTACCATTTTGGTCAAAATAAACTCCATCATTCATTTCTATATCGTTTTGAATTTATAAACCTTATTGTTCCCATATCCATTTTAGAAGAAAAACTACAGCGGAAATCCCAATTACAGCCATTGTGATAGCACCTCCTATTACTGTAATTTTTTTCAATCCTCTTATTTTTTTCAGTTTCTTCATCCCAATTATATACAATGGATAACCCTAACTGAATGAATAGTACCACTATATTAATGGTGAAGATTATTTTCGTTAATTCACTCATATCGGTTCGATTAAAATGGTAAATCACTTCCACTAGGTCTGCAATCCTCAATTTTGTATTGAGTATCTTCAACTGATTTTATAGTACACAAAACGTATGCTTTCTTTTAAAAGAGTTGCAAGCCTTTTCGCTTCTTTTTCCGCACTATCCAAGCTCTCATGTTTGCAAGCTGGGGTAGCACACCCTTCCACAAACACCATGTAAAATGTATTCATATTTGTTCAGTTTTGAATTTCTTGTTTATTTCTTTTTCAGCAGCTCTGGCTCCTTTCTTGAAACCCTCTACAAAGCTGTCAAAACAAGCTCTATGGATTTCTAAAGTGCATCTTTGCATAAGTGGGCAAATCGAGCATTTTTGGCTAAGCCCTGCGGACTTCTTGGCTATTTTCGTTACGTTTTTCATTGGATTTTTAAATTAATTATTACGATTTCTTTCCGCTGCGACTTCACTCATACACATCTTGCACCAGGAGGTGAGACATCGGTATTCCTTATCCCCACATCTGACAGTCCTGTTATAAAACCGGTGGAGCGGAAGGGAACGTCCGCAATGCGGACAAACCTTTCTTCCGGCTTCCGTACCGGCAACCGTCTTGGCTTTACGGTGTACAAGCGTACATCCCCTGCATTCATCCAGTCTGCCTTTGTACTTCCGGCATTTGTGCAGGGAGATGCGCCCGCATGGAGCGATTTTCTCGCAGTCGAATCTGGGTTCTGTGTGATAGATGTTCATACGGCACTGTCCATTAAATCAAACAATGTGGGTGCGCTAACTTCCATCTCCGCCTCATACAGATATGAAAGGCTGTCTTTCCAATAGTCATAATTCAGTTCAGTAGATAATCCCCTACGTTTCAGCCTTATGGCACAATAAGGCACAGTGCCGATACCTCCGAAGGGGTCAAACACCAGCTCACCCTTGTTTGAGTACCGTTCAATCAGTCTTTCAACGATATCGAGCTGTAAAGGGCAGATGTGGTTCTGCCGTTTCTTCTGTGACTGCTTGGTATTGAGCGTGCGCATCCGGGTGACATCATCCCATATCCAGGGCTTCTTGCTTACCGGATCAACGGCCATAAACGTTTTAGGCAGCTTTCCGTAAGCTTCCAATTCCTCTGCGAATGATACATGTTCTTCGTAGTTATATATATGCTCGCGTTCGTAGTTCCTGAACAGATGGCGTATCTTGTCTATTCCGGCTCCTTTCATGTCCTCATAGCTCAATAGAGAGTTACCCGATGATTTCCAACTTGCATGGGCATCTATCTGCCAACGGGCGAGCGAGTATTCACTCTTATTCTTTGTCACCGGCAAATCAGCATAGGCTCGTGAGGTATCAGAAGGCAACTTTCGGAAAAGAAGAACATATTCCGGGCAACCGATACCCATCTTTGAACCGTCCTTGCACATTTCAGTATATCCAAGCCGATAAGTCTGGTTGTTCTCCCTTACTACATCCGTATCCACTGTAATACGCCCCATGTAGCGGAATCCGTGCTTCAGATAATGGAACACTGTCATTTCGCTGAACGGGTCGATGGTGGGCATACCGTCACCCGTAGCGTTGCCGAACAGTACACGGTCCTTTACATGGATGCAGGCCAACCGGCCGGGCTTTAAAATACGCATAAGCTCCGGGGTGAGATAGTCCATCTGCTCAAAGAACTTGCTGTTGTCTTCATTATGTCCGAAATCATTATAGGTAGGCGTATATTCGTAGTGGTTGGAGAACGGGATACTGGTTACAATCAGGTCTACCGAATCATCTTCCATCTTCTGACATTCAAGTACATTGTCATTATTGATAGCTTTCCACAGTTTACCGGACTTCTCTTCCCGACTGGCGAACATCCAGCGCATCATCTTTTCCTCTGCCTGTAAACCGAACAAACCGTTCTTGCGGACTATATCGGTCATTCTGGCTACCATCTGGCGGTGTTGCGCCCACTTCTGCATGAAGCTCTTGTATATCTCTCCCTCACTTTCCGCATAGACCAGATAGAGGTCAACCGGATGCTGCTGCATGAAACGGTAGATACGGGCTATTGCCTGAAACTTGTCGTTGAAACGGTAGTCAATGAACATGATTGCCTTGTGGCAGTGGTACTGGAAGTTCAGACCCTCACCAAGCATTTCAGGTTTGGCGGCCAGATATTTCAGGCGGCCATCCTTGAAGTCCGCTATCACCCTGTCGGCTTCTTCATCATCTTGCGAGCCATACACAGCCTTACATCCGGGAATTGCCTTGCAGAGTGCCTCACGTTCAGCCTCCAAGTCGTGCCATAAAAGGAAATGATCATCCTTGTTTTCGGAACGGTTGATTATTTCCACCACACGGGCTATTTTCTCAGTCATGTTGTCCCGGCGTTCCTTTGCCGCATCAACAAGTCCGAGAGCAGCCTCGCGGAACATCTTGACCTGTCCGTCACGGTCGGTGCCGGCAGTGGAGTTGTCCACACTCACGACTTCTTCATGTACTCGTAACTCCGGTAACTCATATCCTGTATCGGGATAACAGAGATCAGATGGTTTTGTAAGAAATAATGCCCATGTACTTATCCATAACCAAAATTCCTTCTCCTTGTGGGGATAGAGGGTAAGATTGTTCGCTTTCGTGCTGTCACGCTGGAAGAACCTTGTAAGTGCCTGCCCGGTATCCATCACTCCAAGGTAGCCGGCATAGTGTATCAGCTCCTTGTATCTGTTGGGTGATGGCGTGGCAGTGGCAACAAACCTGTACGGAACTTCTGCAAACAGAGGAAGAAACTCCTGATAGGTCTTGGTCCCGAATCCACGTAACACGCTCGCTTCATCCAATGAGGTAACGGTAAAGTAGGAAGGTTCTATTCTTATTCCGTCTTCACCGTCACGGACACGTTCATAGTTTGTCACCATGATATTGGTCGGACATTGCTTTACCTCCTGCATAGTACGTACATAGTTCACTTTCATGCCCAGATGCTTTTCGGCCTGTGTCAGGAACTCCACTACTACACGCTTGGGGCAAACTATCAACCCTTTGCCTCCTGTGCGGTTCAGGATCACCCGCAGTATCTCCAACTGAGTTACGGTCTTCTGCATACCGAAGCTGGAGAATATCGCCCTGCAACCGCCGGAAACAGCCCAACGTACTGTATCTTTCACATGGGGATATAAGTACGGGGTAAGTTCATCAGCCTTAACTTCAAATCCTGTCTGATGGCTGATTGCCATCTTGTCTTTCAAAAATTCTATATAATCTTTCATTATGCTATTCTTTTTTTGATTAAACTCATGTTCTTTTCCACAAGCCTTATAATGCGGTCATGATACTCTGATGTTCCGTTGCATACGGCTCTTGACTGTACTATCTGAAAAGATTTAAGATTCACTTCGATGGTTTCCACATGTTTTTCTCCGGCTATGGCTGTCATGATCAGGCATTCACTGCGTCTGTAATACCTGTTGGCGTATACACAATGGTGCATGGCTTTGCCCTCCTTGTAGAACTGGGTTACGCTTTCAAGCGGACGGATGGTTATGCCGTCGCCTTTGATTTCCATGCCGAAGAATCTTTCCATCCGGTTGTAGAATGATGCTATATCCTCCTTGAGCTGCTTTTCTTTTTGGATAGCCTTTATTCTGTCCCTTTCCCTTCTTTGCCTTGCCTCAATTTCATTTTTCTTTCTTAGTAATCTGTCGTGCTCGGCTTTTAAATTTTTGGGACATACGTATTTGGCGTTATGCAGATCCTTGTGGAAATAGGACAGCAGGCTTATATAGTCATTCCACATACTTGCATCTCTGATTATATAACGGTTACGGTTGCAGATGTTGAAAGACGGTTTATATCGGAGTTGGTAATAGCCCGTTTTGTACATGTGCTTCAACATATCCGTCTGCCCGGTCTTGATACATAATTCCGCATCATTGCCACCTTTCAGAAGGTCTCGTACAAGTTTTGAGGGGGGTACATCGGGGAACCGTTTCCCGATTCCCCGCTTTCTCAATTCCGGGAGCAGTTTCTTTCTTGGATATATCCATCCCCATATCGCATATAGGTCTCCACGATAATTCCAACTGTAACTGCCGTATTCACCCTTTATGCTCAGTGGTTCCGAATATATCCATCCGCTGCTTCCCATATTCATCGGTTTTGCCATGATGGTGCGTTTCCCCTCGACGGTGATCCATTCCTGGACCACTTCAAAGAAAGTATAGTGAATATAATCCTGTCTGCTGTTCAAATCAAAATTCCTTTTTCTGGCGTACTTGCAGCATAGTATATGTCTTATGATCTGGAACTCTCCGGCGGTCTGTAAGATGGACATGTACTTTTCTTCCTCGACTTTTCGTTTCCGGCTGACCTTTACGTCCAGTTTGTGGTGGCAGTACGGGCATTCGGTCGTATCACCGAGCAGGGTGGTTCCCAGCTCGCTATTGCTTGTGTCTATCCATGTTCCGCCGCACTCGGAACACCATAGCTCATCCTTGCACCTATATGCTTCGTGGGTGAATATATGTTCTTTCGCCCATTCTTTTTGTACTTCGGTAACGGCGGACAGTTTGCCGCTTAGTCCGGTTACACGTTTCTCAAGTTTCGTTCTCGGTTTCATGATTAGAACAGGCTCATTTGTTGGACATTATCATCTGCTTTCTTTCGGACGTTTTTCTTCCTGAGTGTCTGGTATTGTTCTTCCGCCAGCCGTGCGATTGCTTTGTCACGTGCCGCTTTCTTATCTTCTTCGGTGAGTTCCACAGGTTTGGCGGAGGATGATACGGACGTTTTCTCTCCGGCAGGCAGCCGGTTTATTTTGATATCGTCCTCATCATAGTAGTGCACTGCCATCCCGTAGACCTCCTCGTCTGAAATCGCTACGGCGTTACCACGCTTCCTGGCTTCACCCATGATATAACTACAGCATTCATCAATGTTTTTCTTCTCATTCGCATATTTGGGGGCGAACAGTGAATCTTCTTCCGCCCGTTTGTCCAGATAGGCTTTGATTGCCTGTTTGAAACTTTCATTACTTGCCATGGTCGTTAGTTGTTTGTCAAAAATGGAATCATGCTTTTCATCTTATAAGCATCGTTAATGTTGATAACATCGCCGCTTTTCTCATCCGGACAGGCGGCTCCATCAAAGCTCTTTCTCGGATTTATCGGAGAAGGACTGATTTTGTCAATCAGAATGTTTTTAATATCCATAGTTTTAATGTATTGGTTTGACTTTTAGTTTGTTATATCAATAAAGATAAACGTTGAGAACAAGTTTTACAAACAGAAACTTCGCCATTTTTACGCCTTTTTACCAGAGGGTAAAACGGTCAGAAAACCACGCCGTACAGTCTCGTTAAAGACAGGCAGGTCCTCAGCTCTGACATACACCTCAGATTCATGATTCAGGGTAAGATATGAGCTGAAACCGAAACGTTCACATATCTCTTTACGTCTTTTCATGCCTTTGGAGCTCCACTTTATTCTGATTTTTTCCATAAATCTATTATTTGCTTGGATTCTGCATCACCGGATTCCGCACAGCGTTTTAGTTCGTTGTACCAGCTCAAAGAAGAATATCCTTCGGGTGGAGTGAATCTTCTGTTCTCTATCTCATTCTGGATTCTCTTTCGGTTTATAGCGTCCAGCTCATAATTCCTTTCTGACCTGAACTCCTTGAAAAAGGCATTGCCAATTCTTCTGGCATCGAAAGAGGCGAATGAATTATCATACTTTCCAGCTTTGTAGCGTGCGAAAAACAACATCAACTCAGAAAGTTTGTAAGCCTTAACCTGTGAGGCAAAGGACTGGCAGAAGATTCTTATTCCATCAGCAACTCCCTTTTCCTTGCTGTTGGAAGCCCCGAATATGCCAGACACCTGTATGTCAATCCAATATTCGGAGGAACCATGGCCGTAAAGCGCATCATACTGCATCAGCGAGGGACAGTCTGCCATATAAGCCTTTTCCGGATTCTGAAGGGCATATCCCCACTGAGTTGGTGAAAATACTCTTTCAACCTCAGAACGGTCTTTCCATTTGGTCAGCCAAGCCTTCTTCGAGGTCTCGCTTATGTTGTTGTAGCAAGCTAAGAGCGTAGGCGTTAGCTTCCTGCTTGCTTGTATAACAGCTCCTATTGTTCCCATTGTTTCGTTGTTTTTCAAGCTCAATTTTCAGCCATCTAGCAAAGTGTGATTTCGCATCCTTTGGTGATTTAACCTTTTCCCCCTCATTCTGGAGCTTCTCGAAAAAACGTTTTAAATACGTTTTGAACATATCTACCGTAAAATCCTTGTAACCGGAATTACGTGTATTCATCGTTACGATTTCACTCCAGCTCATGTCCCTTGACAATTCCTCATAGCATTCGTCTAATCCTTTGCCTAAAATTTCGGGAGGGGGAAGATTTTCTTTATCTCTCGATAGAGAGATTTCTTTATTATTTCCTTTCCTTTTCTTTGTGGTGTTTTTGCATACATTAATGTCGGCAGTAAAAGGGTTATTGCATACATTAACCCCGCCATTGCAAACATTAACTGTATCGCTCGATACATCTCCATCGTCGGAAGAAAAAACTTCCTTGTTTTCGCAACCGCTAACTTTGATTAATAAGTATCTAAAATCATCCACAGATTTACGCCTTTTAGATATTTTGAAATATCGCTTCTGGATGCCCGCACTGGTAAGAACTCCCATCGAATCAAACAGGTCTTTGTCAAAGAAGCCCCATAAGACTAAACGGTTCATTATGCTGTCGAGCAATTCAGAAGACACTCCGGGCAGGTCTCTAAGGAGTTTGAATTTCAGCAGATCATTCCACAATATGAAATATCCATTTCGGTATATCGCACAAAGCAGCTTGATTACAACAATTTCTCCTTTAATCCCGAATTCCCCGGATATGGCTACAATCTTCTCATCATTAAAGAAATCAACGTCAAAAGGGAAATAATCCAATCCCATTTTATTAGGTCTTGCCATAGGCGTTTCCTTTACCCGAACTCAACCGGGGTTATTTCATACTCGACACGCGGTTCTTTCCGGTCAACGAATTTTTCAATCTCTATGTACACGCACTGACGGTCGTTTTTGATTGTTCCCGTCATTTGCAGACAGTCAAGCAGTATCTTCAGTGAGTTGTCCAAATCCGGCCGTTTGCTGTTATAATAGACTTTTGCCCTCAGTCTGAAATATCCCTCAATCATCCGTCCCCGTTCGGGGCATTGGATATAAAAGTTCTTTTCGTATTCCTTGAGCACTTTCTGTTTTGCAAGCGAGGAATGTGTCTTTCGGGTCTTGGGGTCAAAATGAGAAACAATCTTGTAACAATTGCTCTTTGATGGTATTTGTCCTCTTATGATATACATGATTATAATATTACGTTAGTTAATTGTTTGCCATTGCTCTTGATGCACCACTTGTCCTTTTCCGGTTGTTCTACCCTTAAATCCTCGACTTTCCCGAATGTCCTGATATTGCCACATAAGTCTATGACCCAGCCGTTCTTGCCGGGGCACGGACGAATGACACGTCCGACCATCTGATAATACAGTGAGAGTGACATGGTAGGTCTGCAAAGCACGACGGTGTCAAGTTCTGGATAGTCAAACCCTGTGGTAAGCACGCCGACATTGGCTACAACTTTTATTTTCCCGGCTTTGAATTCGGCAAGTATTCTCTCACGGTCAGACTTGGTGGTATCCGCGCTTACAACGGCGCTGTCAGGAATCTCCCGTGCAAGCATTTCAGCCTCGGCGGTGAACCGGGTGAAAACAAGCATGCCTTTACGTGCTCCCCCGACTTTGGGATGAAGCAATCGTTTCACTATGGAGATGAGATAGCCGTACAGATCCACACGCCGGAATTCATCAGACAGGCTTGCGTCGTCAAAATCAGCTCCGGAAGAGTTTCTCCTCACTTTGGTCAGGTCAATTCTCGTGACATCGTAATACTTCAACCGGGAAAGAAACCCTTTGGCAAGCAATTCGCTTACCTGGCAATAATACAGGACCTGGGAGAAGACACGCGGACGGGTACGGGTGAGAAACTTAAGCATACTTCCGTTCATGCAGGAATATAACCGGTATGGGGTGGCGGTAAGCCCTACAATCCTTCTTTCAGCCTGTTCGAAGAATCTCTTGTACATTCCATCGCTTGGCTTGACAAGATGGCATTCATCAATCAGAATGTTCTTGAAATGCTGGAAGTCCTTCATATGCCGGATGACACTGCCGATAGTGGCGAATGTGATACGGCTGATCTCTTTCCGGCCCACTGACGCGGAATATATGCTGCAATCCCAAATTCCGTATGTTTGCAGCTTCGCAAAGTTCTGTTCCAATATTTCTTTATTAGGCTGGAATACAATCAGAGGCTCCTCAAGCCTCGCTGCTATATCCGCTATGATGAGTGATTTGCCCGCACCTGTCGGAAGTACCAAAAGACCGTTCCTGCCTGACTTCATCTTAAAATACATTACAGCGGCGTCACTGGCTTTTTTTTGATAATCTCGTAATTGATATTTCATAGTCTGATTACTCCTTTATGAACTTTTTCGTGGCAAGAGGCGCATAAGGTGACAAGGCAGTCCAGATGTTCGAGTTCATGACCGACTATGGACATTCCATTCACCTTATAGCGCATATGATGTACTTCCAGCGGATAGAGGGCGTTACAATGCCGGCATTTGTGTCCGTCCCTGATACGTATTTCCCTTGCAACCTTCTCCCAATATGGATTCCGTGTCAGGGAGAGCGCATACGCCGACTTGCGTCCCCTCTTATGCCGTAGCCTACTCATCAGTTTTCTTCTTCGTCAGAATCAACACATCCCAATGCATCGTTCAGATCATCTTCATTACCTAGCTCGTCGTCGCTGTCATCCGGAATCATGTCATGTTCGTTGTCAAAATCATCATCGTCAGGTTTCTCCACTGCCGGAAAATCCAGTCCGAACAGTTCCATCATGGCTGTGCGGTTTCTATCCTCCTGCGCCCACAGGGAAGATTTGTCGTAAGATGAAATCTTTTCAGCCTTGACCAGCAGAACACGGCCGTTTATTACCGAATAGAAAAGGTAGTAGCCGTTCAGGGCTATACGGAATGTCTTGGTTGGCGGCAGCTTCTTTTCCTTTGTGCCTTCCGTCACCTTGGCGGCATAATCCTTGATCTGTCTGCTAACCGAATTAAGAGCCTCCTCAGCGTCCGCCTTCAGTCGTTTGGCCTCTTCCTTTGCACTCAGCAGTTCTGCCTCGGCACTGGGCAGCTCTTTCTCTACGAGCTCACAATACTTCTTTCTGATCTCGTCTTTTTCAAAATTATCCATATATCTCATTGCCAGTTCATTCTCCGGGAACATGACATTGAAATGCTCGTTGACAGCCTTGATGATCTCCTTCTCGTTTTCAGCATTTCCGAATGTCAGTTCAAGAGGGAATGTGTCTTTTACAACTTCCGGCAGGACAAACTGCAGTTCCTCCGGTTCATAATCGTTTGTAATCATAATTATATTTTAATTTGTTATTATTAATATCTGCCTTCATACTCGGCTACAAAGGCGGAATAGTACTTATCGGTAGGCAAGGGGAGTATGATGCCAAAATCATTGTTGACATCAGCCTTCACGCTTTCCATGAAGTTTGTCATTTCCAAGGTATTCAGCTTGCTTGTGCCACGGGATATGGTTTCGGTCTTTCCACCTATGGTCACCTGTTTGCTCAGAAATTTCTTGCAGTAGAGATCATGTATGTCCTGCACACCGTCAGCGGTGCTCCAATATTCCTCTCCTGTGTATTCCCTGAAACAGGCCCCGATACATCGGAACCATTGCCACATGAGGGCATTCTGGTTGAGGGTACGGGGCTTGGTCTTGCGTTTGATGGTGAGGGTATATTCCCCATTTCTCAGCAGGCTTAGCATGAACTCAAACGGTTTGTCAAGAGTTGCTTTACCGTCTTTCTTTATAATAGTGGCTTCCATCAGCAGGGCAACTCATCATCGGAACTGGCATGTTGTGTCTGCTGCTTGACAGTTACCATCTCCATGCTTTCTGCAAATATCTCAACGACAGTATGCCTGACACCGTTCTTGTCTTCAAACGACCGGCTTCTGATTTCGCCTTCGACATATACCTTATCCCCTTTATGAAGATACTTCTTGGCTGTTTCGGCAATACCACGCCATACTACGATATTATGCCATTCGGTACGTTCGGGAATTTGTGTGCCATTTGGCAAAGTTTGTGCGCGCTTGGTCGTGGCAAGAGAGAACTGGCCGACGGCGACACCGCCCTCAAGATATCTGACATCGGGATCCTTTCCGAGATGTCCTAACAGGATTGCTTTATTCACACTCATTTTCTTTCTCCTTTCTTATGGTTATACGAATAGATGCTTTCTTTTCGACAGATTTCAGATACTTTGAATACAAATCCGGATAGTCAGTCTGGAATGCCTTGGTGTCGAATGACTTGCCTGTTGTGGCAGGAGTGACGGAAGCACGCAGTCGTCCGGCATCCCATACATTCACCCCATTCTCTATCATGGCGTTTTTCAGTCCTTCCTTCATCTGTTCGCTCTGTTCCTTGGCAAAATCCAGCTCTTCCTGGATATCAATAAGCATCTGTACAGCCGCCGCAGTCATCAACTGCAGGTTTCCGGCAGGTGCTATTTCTGTGGAAAGGTATTTCTCACCCTTCACTTCGCATTCCATGAGGTGCATTACTTCTTCATCAGACCTGCGCTCAACAGGAATAAGCTCGGACTTGTCTCCACGGAGCCAGACCCCGTACAGGTTTCTGACTTTCAGTCCGGGATTCTGCCTCTCAAAGAGGTATGCGTATATGGACAACTGCCAGCTAAGGGATTCTTTGTCTATCCGGTAAGTGGTCTTGATATCCGCCAGGCTGATCTCACCTTCCTTTTCCCATACACAGTCGATGTTGGATGCGAAGTACTCCTCATCGGATACTGTGTATTCGTTGGCCAGCGCGTCATATCCGGCATTCATGCGCTCACGTAAATAGTTCTCCGCCTCGATGCTTTCAGGCTCGAATCCTGTCGAGTCTACAAATTCGCATTGTGAATGGATACGGCTGCCCTTGTCGGCCGCACGCCTCATCACATGGTCGGGAACGCCTTTGTACTTGTCGGGAAACAACTGCCGGCTGATCATACCGGTAATTCCCCGGAGCTGTTTCTCTCCAAGAAAATAGGTGTGGTTCTCTTCATTGAAAACCACAGGGGACTTTACTAATTTTATCATTTCTTTTCAGGATATTTTTTGCCCATTTCAATACAGGCGTTACGAAACTCGTTATTGTTCTGCATGACTGTGTATCTTTTCCAGACAGACAGGACCTGCGCCCGTGACTTGCAGGCATTCATCTCATCAACTGCCTGTTTCAGTTGCGCACCGGTAAAAGCGGCAGGAGTCTGTGCCGGATTTTTAGGCACGGTTCTGGCAGGTGCCTGTTCTTTCACTTTCTCTTTCACTTCACTGAAAACATATCTTACGTCACCTCTGCCGTCAACAATCACCAGTTTGGAGATTTCACGCTGCTGGTTGTATTCAATCGACTGTACGTTGAACTTGGCATTTGTTCCAAAACTCTTGGAGCCATTGTAGCCGGTTTTTTCATATACTTCCGAGGAATCCAACGTTATCCAGATGAAGGGAGCCGTGTAAAGCTCACGACCGATTCCCCAGTTGAAAGCGGCGCGTTTGAAGGCATCGGACGCCTGTCCTTTCTCCTTCTCGGTATTGGACTCCGTACCCACATCCTGTTTGTTTACCCATACGCCTTTATCAGCGTCCCAGACAGATATCGTGCAGAACAGGTTTCCGTTTATCAGTTCGTGGCTACGCTGCCAGTTGTTTGGACCATAGACCTCATCCAGCATACGCATATCAACACGGGCATCTTTATAGAGCAGGAGGGAACAGCCGTTCTGCTTCATCGTGCCGACTCTGCATTCAATCTCGGAAGCCAATAATGTTCTGATTTGACTTCCTTGTGCTTTTTCTTCTTTTTTAGCAGCCATAATTTAAATTTATTGGTTTGACTTTTAGTTGTTTACATCTATAAAGTTATCCTTTATTAACAAGTTTGGCAAACAGAATCTTCGCCATTTTATCGCCATTTTCCCAAAGAATTAGGAGAATGGAAAAGCCAAAGAATACAATTTTACTCTCCAGCTTCCCGTTCCTGATGATGAACTTGGATAGCAGCCCCGAAGAGGGATTCTTTGGGGTATATAATACAATCAGCCAATATGCTGATACAATTTATAATTCTAATAGCATGTTTGTAGACCGGTAAAAAGGTGCACTATCTTCACAGACCATGCACCGAAATCACAAACATAAAATAAATGCGACAAAACTACTAGTCAGGCCTTCACAGGTTCATGGTGGAGAAACCCGGATTCGAACCGGGATGAGTTGCCAGGTCCGCCACATCCAAGGTTGGCCTTCCTGTCATCTAATGGTGCGTCTGCCTATTCAGCCATTTCTCCGTTTTGCCACCGTACCGTTGTACGGTGGGCTTTTCTCATCTTAATCTATTATTATGAAAAATACAATTATCCTCACGGACGTCACGCATGAGGGTATCGAACCCTCCCCGACGAAGATCAGTCTTCCGAACTCTTGGGAAACCCGGTTGTTTTATGCGTGTTATAGCCACCCCATCCCGTGAGGTGGCCCACATTAAGTTTCATTTATGTGATTCGAAATTCACCCTCACGGGCTTTGTTCCCGGATAGTCGGTCAGGACACACCGGGATAAATGAAGATATAGAATATAACATATAAAAGAGGGCTTCCACCTCACGCTGTCCTTTCCAGCGGCTTTGGGTTAAATTATTATCCAACAAATTGTTCTCTGCTTCACTGCCTTGAAGTCTCTAACATGGCTACGTTTATACGGGTAGGTACGGCTCCCGCTCTTCAGGTAAAAATATGCAATTGCATCGTGGACGATACGGGACTTGAACCCGCGACCCTCAGCTTGGGAAGCTGATGCTCTGCCTCTGAGCTAATCGTCCATGCGCCCGGACACTTCCGGGCTTGATTAATTAGTATTCAATATGATTGAAAGGTTCACCCTCACGGGCTACTGGTGCGGACGGGCGGACTCGAACCGCCGACCTCACGGAAAACCATGCGCTCTGCCTGACTGAGCTACATCCGCTTTGCCCGGACGCTTCCGGGCTGATAACAAGCAACCAGGATCAATCCTCACGGATCAACTTCTTTATATACCTGACCATATAACCGGGCATCATTCTTTCCCAAAGGAAAGCTGTACATATTGAATATACCAGCCCGATCACATTCAGATAAGTTATATGACCTTCATTATCCAGAGTGAAAGTCATCAGAGTGGGAACAGCCAGCAGGCTGATCCACATAATGAATAGTATTTTTTTCATTCTTGTTTCTTTTTTCCGGTTTTTCCAGTCTTTCTCATATTCCTGCAATGCATCAGCACTTGTGCGGCATTGCAGAACCATTTTCCGTTCTGCGAGTTTCTCGGCTTGACAGCCTCTATCTTGCCTGATTCGATCAGACGTTCCAGTTTTTTCTTTCCGCCTACTATTGCGGCTGCCTTTGTCTGTCCGAAATATTCTCCGGACATCACACGCATGATGTTATCCAGAAGGATATCAGCGGTATTGTCCATAAGCATAGTTGTCCTTACCTTGTTGTTGCATAGAAAAATCATATCACTGGGTTCTGGTTACTGTCACCGTTTTCTTTTCGATATTGGTTTTCGCGGACCATTTGTATCCGTTCGCACGTTCCACAGCCAGATTGGCACCATAAATCGTGCTGCCGATTGATCTGGCCTGACTTAAAGGGAATACCTCACATTCACCGACCGCCATTTTGCGGAGTGTCGGAACGATTTCTTTTTTCTGTTGTTTCTGTCATGATTGAAAAAAATTATAGTAATAGTTCTCCCGAGCCGATTCGGTCGGCGGCATCACGCCTTTTTCGGGAGATTTACTTAACTTTGTGGTGTCTAATCAAAAAATTAAGTGGTTGTGGAAAAATACCTGGAACTGGTCGAACATTATTCTTTGGGTTTATATTCAATTAGAATAACTCAGGTTCCATTTCTCCTCTGTTTTCCTGTTGCAATTCTCTGCATAGACAAGGTTCAGGGGTAAAGTCACTTGAATTGATGATATCAACCTCATATCCTTTTTGTACATATTTACACATATCTTTTTGCAATCCTGCATCAGAATAGCAGTAAGGCAGGACACATCCGGCAACAATGCTGCCACACTTACATCTGATAATTTGAGTTCTCCCAATTCTTTTCATTTTTATTAATTAAAAGGGCACGCCTTCATCGAGAAGTTAAAACGTCACTTAAAACTTTTATGGAAAAAGATGGAAGACGTGCCCGGATTTATATTACTTTTGTGGTGTCACTTAAAATTTTAATATCATGGAAATAAAAGATTTGGCAGGTCTTTCAGAGCCTCTCTGTAAACTTATTGACACTTTTCAAAATGGTTGCTCATTCTTATTCAAACCATTACAAATTAAACGGATTGCTTCTGTTTCATCTGAGGTAACCTCTATGGAAAACAATGTGGATTTAAAAAAACGATTAAAAGAAGCTTTACTTGAAGATACTATTAACGCAACACATTCCATCAGAGAAAAACGTCGATTTGAGAATGTAGCAAGCATTTATGCAAGTGCAGCCCAGGAACTCCAAATGATAGACCATGTTGATGACACTCCAGTTGATCCGGATTGGTGCGCTCGTTTTTTTGATTATTCCAAAGATGTTTCAAATGAAGATGCACAAATTATCTGGGCTAAAATATTAGCTGGAGAAATTGCACAACCAGGTAGCTTTTACAAAAGGACTTTATCTGTTTTAAGAGACATTGAGGCTTTTGAAGCTAAGTGGTTTGCAGATATGTGTCAATTTGTAATCTGCAATAGTATAGTAGAGATGTCTTTATTGAAATATTACCCGTATAGTCAAATTCAGTCGTTAATGGATTGTGGATTGTTGAACAGTGTTGCATGTGAATCAAGCTTAACAGAAAAGGCAACAGAGATCAATGGTAAAAGTCATTCACTAAAAATAATCTCCTCACAAATAGATTTAACCATGATACGCTTTCGTGATGTTTTTCGTTTAACAGATGCTGGCACACAACTTTACAATATTACCCAAGTTCAAACACATAAAAGCTACATGATAGGATTAAAGGAACAACTCGAAATAAAATATGGCTTAGTGTTAGAACTTGTTCAAATCTCGCAATGATCAATAAGGCAGATAACTTTGTGGTGTGTAATCCTTTCCACTTCCACTATAATCTCTTCATCTGAAACCATAGCCGGTTGCTTGGGATACTCCACTCTAAACCTGATAATGATAGTGGCATACAGCTTGAAAAAATACATCCATGAATAGCTGTATATCACTATCATTGGTCTGTTAAAACAAATTCCTTTCATCGTTTTATTGGTCTCACATCGAAATCAGACAAAACCAATTTGAAAGAAACATCATCATACTCTTTCACCAAATATGAGTAGATATACTCAACATGAAAATTGCCATCAGGACTTCTGCCTTCCATATGAAACTCGATATTATCATCAAGCTTTAGCATATCCGATTTCTTAAGAGCAATCTCGTTTTTCATCAGATGATAATAGGAAGTACAACCTCTGATTTCTCTAGCATCCACATTAAAGTTTTCAATGAGGAATCTTTCAAGACTCTCATTCTTAATTATTAAAACATTTGTCTCCATATTATTTATATTTAAAATGCTGCTAATTTAGAAGTGACGGGCGGATTTGAACCGCCGACCTCATGGGAACCATGCGCTCTGCCTGACTGAGCTACATCACCTGTTATATATCGTAAATTGAAATCCATGTTTCAACGGCCCTTACAGGTCTAGCTGATTATTTTTACAACGACACGAGTCTGACCCTTACTCACAGCATTATGTCGTTGGCAGATTATGCTTACTCCCGTAGTCCGGTTTGTGCAGGAGGAAATCTGCGAACTCCTAAATTCCAAGATGTCAAAGAACTCTTCTCTGTGTGTTCCCGGTCGCCCACCCAAGAGCATACCGGGTGGCGGTTGCCCGCCGGTGGTTTGGTTTGACTTCGGTGAGGTTACGGCTTCTGTACAAGAGAATCTTTCAAGATGCCTGCTGTAATTGCTATGGATTCAAGTGCAGCCTCAAGAACTTTGCATCTTTTTTCTGCCTCAGTCCAGAATTTTGCATTCTGGTCGCTTTGAAATTTCAGCTCCTTGTTTTGGGCTTCAAGTTCTTCAATTCGTTTTCTTAATTCTTCTTCCATGATGATTGATATTTGATTGGTATGATTGAATTATCTGGTTGCATATCCATTGGCCATGTCACCTGTCGGGTTGGCGTACAGGCTTTTCATCGTGAGCCCTGATTTTGGCAGGTGGGGCTTGATGTTCTGTGAGTAGTTATAGTCTTCCATGGCAAGAATGGCGTCTATCCAAGCTTGTCGTAAGGCTGATTTCAAAGTATATCCCTTATAAACTTTCATGAACGCCCATGCCCTCTGCATGATGGCTTTGCGGTTATATTTGCCATCCACAACTAACCTATAGTCGCGTTTTCTTGCGCAACTTTTATTACTATTCGATTGGATATGTGAACTATTATTCATATATTTGTTTATTGATTGATTGGTATTGCAAAGGTAATCCCGATTGGTATTATTTGCAAATGTTTTGTCTTTATAATAATCCCGATTGGTATTATTTAACTTTTGATTAACATAATATGATTGAAAGAATTAAAGAAATAATTGCCTATTCGGGATTATCGGATAGAGCTTTTGCTATTAAATGTGGTTTGGCACAAAATACACTTAATAGGCAATTGAATGGTGTTAGGGAACTCAGTTTGGCAACTGTAAATGCTATATTATCCACTTTTGAAGATATTTCCTCAGAATGGTTGTTGCGCGGGAAAGGAACTATGTTACTTTCGGATGTAGAGCATGAACGGAATATCATACCTGACTCTAACATGGAACGGATGAACCGACTTGTAGATACGATTGCGACTCTACAAGGTGCACTCAACGAGAAAGATAAAACAATAAAGTTGCTTGAAGAAAAGGTAAAGCGCTTGGAAACTGAATTGGCAATGGTTAAGAATGAATGGAAAGTTGGATAATATGCTTTCTTCTTCTTCTTTAAATTTATTACTAGAAAATGCAATAATATATATGGATGAACAATTAAACCTACTGAGTATAAAAGAAGGTTTGCCTGGAATGCATAAAGATTTATGCTCTCATTATTATTCAGCATGTATGACTACTTTACATCGTGCAGGTCATATAGTAAATGGAACTATTTTACATCTTGATGGTAATAGAAAAGGTAGTATACCTTTATATTGGGAAGATTATTTTGACGAAACAATTGATCGCTCGTGGAAAGAAATTAATTACTGTACCGATCATGCGGCAGTTTGTATGTCTTGTGTATTAGCTATTCATGAAACAGAATTTACAATTGTGGAACGTTCATGTAAAGGGGATGGCTTTGATTATTGGTTGGGATATAAAGAAGATCATTTATTTAATCACGCTGCAAGATTGGAAATATCAGGAATATTAAAAGAAAGTAGAACTAATACCATTGAAAAACGTTTAAAAGATAAGATGAAACAAACAGAACAGTCTGATGAAACTTGTCTTCCAGCTTATATATCTATAATTGAATTTGGAAAGCCTAAAGCACTATTTATAAAAAAGTAATTTGAGTACTATGGATATAAGGGAATTACATAACGAGGCTATGTATAAAGCGGAATTAGGAGATATACAGAAGTATCAAGGGAATTCTGAGTACGCAATAGATTTATATGCACAAGCGTATGAATTAGAAAAGAATGCGGCCTGTATTGCTTTAGAACATCATATGGGTGAACCAACAATTTCAATTCTTTTAAAGAGTGCAGCTTCTCTTGCTATGAGGTGTAGTTTAAATAGGGATGCAGAAAAACTTATAGGTTTAGCTCTTTCAGGAGAACCTCCAAGAGATATAGCGGAGGAACTTAGGAATATGTTGGAAACTGTTAATTTTCATCGCCATTTAGATTTGAGAGGAGTGATATTACAGGAAGATGAAGTACAATTAGTGATAGCAGGTAAAGGCGTAGGATATGGTTATGCTAAAAGTGATGATGTTTTAGACCGTGTAGATACATTTCAAAAATTAGCAATTAGAACAATAGAAAGAAAAGCCGGAAAGTCTTTTAGAAAAGCGGGGAAAATTCCCAATGAGCTTAAAGATGCTTGTCAACCATTTATAACTGTGCCTAGTGCTGCAAGTATGGCATTTAGAATGAAATTTGGTAGTGTTGAAAATATTACATTGAGTGGATTTGGTACATTCGAGAATGTTATTGAAGATATAAATGATAATATAGAATTAATTGCTAAAGGAGATATTGAGAGTTTAAAGCAGAATATATCAGATGAATCTTACTTTAATAATTTCATAGGTTTAACAAAGCAATTGGCTCCAGATGGAGATAGTGTTAATCTGTTTGGAATAACTTCTATATTAAAGGGAAAAGAAAGAAGAGTTGAGTTAACAAGCCCTAGAACCGAAATATCATTATTTATTAAAAACGCGGGAGTTGTTGTAGGTACTAATGAAAGTGATAAATTATCTGTTAATGCAGATAAAAATATTATTGGAGTTTTATCAGCAGCAGATAATCTTGGGAAAGTTAGAATTACGACTGCTAATGGAGAAAAGTACATAATTACAGTTCCAGATGGGCTTTCTGATATTGTAAAGACATATTGGGAGGAAGAAGTATCTGTTAAATATGTAATTGAAAAAAGAAGAAAAATACTAGTAGACATTGATGGAATATAATAAGCCCTCATTTCTGAGGGCTTTAAAGCATCCAGTTCAACATCACAATCATTCATCATCACAACTTGGACACTCTACATGCAATTACTAATGGTCAGATGAAAAGTTTGATTGGTAAATAAAAAAAATGAACGGTAAAATTGTGCGACAATTATAAGAATAATGGATTAATTTTTAACTTTTATGATATGAAAAGGCAGGATAGTACATAAATAATTACATTTCCGTGCTCTTGCCGGAAGGCAAAAAGCACTACTAATAACTTGTTGATATTTAAAAAGATAGGCTTAAAATTTGCAGACATGTCTAGTTTAGTTTTTGTGTTGTAAGTGCTCCCATCGTAAGCGAACGAATGGGAGCACGTTTTTTAGACACCTGCAGGGGAGAAGTGTTCTGTTTCTGCAACAAATCCGGAGGTTGGTTTGTTAATTATGGCATAAATAGAAACAATTCTCCTTATGAAAAGAATAATCCCCATACTGATTGCTATACTTATCTGTTTTGGTGTAGGCTGTACTGCTTCTTATTTTCAGTCGGAGTCCATACTCAACTGGTATCCTGCATTGGAAAAACCTTCTTGTACACCCCCTGATATAGCTTTTCCCATTGCTTGGAGTTTTATCTATCTGTGCATGGGAATGTCTATCGGGTTGATTTGGCATATATGGACAATAAGACGACAAATGATTATCAGATTATTCGGATTCCAGCTTCTGTTTAATTTTACATGGAGCATTTTCTTCTTTTATTTTCGGAGTCCGTTGCTAGGTTTTGCAAATATTCTGGTGCTGGATGTGCTTGTTATTTATTATATGATAGAAAGTTATCCGGTGAGGAAATCTTCGGCATATCTTTTTGTTCCTTATCTTTTGTGGTTGCTTCTTGCCACTTATCTTAACGGCTATATATTAATGTATAATTAAAAGACTGGCATTGGCCGGTTGAACGGGAATTATGGGGTACAAGAGAAAATACCTATTTATAGTGATTGATAACCCTGATGATTTTCCGTAACTTTGCGGCCATAAAGAGAAATAAAAAACATAACTATGTATAAAACAAGTAAATATACTCCGACGGACAAAATGAGTTATCTTATCTGTGATAACTATACATTGCTACAGGTAATGAGCCGTTTTGATCTTTCGTTAGGGTTTGGAGACAAGACAGTACAGGAGGTGTGCCGTGAAAATGGAGTGGATTGTCGTACTTTCCTTGCGGTGGTAAACTTCATGATTGAAGATAGCGACCGGATGGAGGATGATGTGAAGGATATTTCTATGCCTTCATTGATGAATTATTTAAAACAGGCACATCATTATTTCCTTGATTTCTGTCTGCCTACCATACGCCGTAAATTGATAGAAGCTATAGATTGTTCCACGGAAAACGAGGTTGCATTTCTCATTCTGAAATTTTTTGATCAGTATGCCGGAGAAGTGCGTAAACACATGGATTATGAAGATATGAATGTGTTTACTTATGTAGAGAATCTGATGACGGGACGAGAAACGGGAGGATTCCGTATCTCACAGTTTGCCCGCAGGCATGATCAGATAGATGCGACACTGACTGAGTTAAAAAACATCATTATTAAATATTATCCGGCAAAAGGAAATAACCATTTGTTGAACGCCGTATTATTCGACATATTCAGTTGTGAACAAGATTTGGCATCTCATTGCCGCGTAGAGGATTACTTGTTTGTGCCTGCTGTACTTAGGCTGGAAAAGGAGGGGAAATGAAACGGACAGAACTTGTGCACGTTGCGGTGGCCGAAACTTCAGTCATTGTGCGTAGCGGACTTGTGGCTGTGCTGAAGCGCATGCCTGATCTTATAATACAGCCGGTGGAAATAACTTCTCTTGAAGGACTGCAAAATTGTATGCAGGGACATCAGCCGGATATTCTAATCATAAATCCTACTTTCGGAGGATGGTTTAACGTGGACGAGTTCAAATCGAACTATCCACAGGCATCTGTCAAATGCGTTTCTTTGTTGTGTTCAGTCACAGATACCAATCTGTTGAAGGGATACGATGAGAGTATAGCGCTATATGATGACATCGAAGTTTTAAATAAAAAGTTAGTAGACCTGATGAATCTTGGTGTGGATGAAACAGATGGCGAACAGGAAGCGTTGAGCCAGCGTGAGAAAGAAATTATTTGTTGCGTGGTACGTGGGATGACAAATAAGGAAACGGCGGAAAAACTGTTCCTCTCCATTCATACGGTGATAACTCACCGTCGGAATATTGCGCGCAAGCTACAGATACATTCACCTGCCGGATTGACTATTTACGCTATCGTAAATAAACTGGTTGAACTAAGCGAGGTGAAGATGAACTTATAATACCTACAAATGGTGAGTGGAATAAGATAGAATACCTAAATGAAGTGATTGTGGATGTGGTCCCTAACCTCTATCTTTGCACTATAAGTTAGTCATATAGAAATTACGTAAACCACAAAGTTAGTTATTAGTTAAAAGTGCTCCCTGCGAAGTGATTCGCGGGGAGTACTTTTTTATTAGTAAGGCTTTTGCTCACAATATTATGCTTTTTTACCTATTCCGCTTCATTATTCGTTAGAAATCTCGTTGTTTTCTTAACAAATATCCTCTAACTTTGTTATTCAATATAGGACACATATTAACTAATGACAATGAAAGTAGGTTTATTTATTCCTTGTTATATCAATGCGGTATATCCGCAGGTGGGGATAGCCTCGTACAAGCTGCTGAAAAGTTTGGGAGTGGATGTGGATTATCCTCTCAATCAGACTTGTTGCGGCCAACCGATGGCGAATGCAGGTTTCGAGAATAAAGCGGTAGATTTGGCCCGTCATTTTGACGAACAGTTTAAGAATTACGATTATATAGTGGGCCCTTCGGCCAGTTGCGTCGTTTTTGTGCGTGATAACTACAGTCGTCTGTTGAAAGAAGACAAACATCGGTGTGCCAGCGAAGGTAAGATATATGATATCTGTGAGTTTATTCATGATATCGTCAAGCCTTCTTCGTTGAAAGCCAAGTTTCCACATAAAGTGAGTCTGCAAAACAGTTGTCATGGAGTGAGATTGATGAAACTTTCTTCTGCCAGCGAACTTAATATTCCTTATTTCAGCAAATTGCGTGATTTGCTCTCTTTGGTAGAAGGAGTGGAAGTTGTGGAACCGGAACGCAAAGACGAATGTTGCGGTTTCGGCGGTATGTTTGCCGTAGAGGAAGATGCGGTTTCCGTGCAGATGGGGCATGACAAGGTGATGCGTCATATTGCTACCGGTGCTGAATACATTGTGGGGGCCGACAGTTCGTGCCTGATGCATCAGAATGGTATCATTGCCCGTGACAAACTTCCTATCAAGACATTGCACATTGTTGAAATCTTAGCGGCAGGATTATGAGTACGAAACATTCAAAAGCAGCTGCGGAGTTTCTGAAAAACAAGAAACAGGCCGCATGGCATGACGAAACACTTTGGCTGGTTAGGGCAAAGCGTGACAGACTGAGTAAAGAAGTTCCCGAATGGGAGGAATTGCGTAATATGGCATGTGCTACTAAACTATATAGTAACAGCCATTTGGACGAATTATTGGTGGAGTTTGAAAACAATGCGCGTGCTAACGGAGCTCATGTCTATTGGGCAAAGGATGCGGATGAGTATTGTAACATTGTCTACAATATTCTGAACCAGCACGGAGTGAAGCATTTTATAAAAAGCAAATCCATGTTGGCCGAGGAGTGTGAACTTAATCCTTTTTTGGAAAGCAAAGGGATTGAAGTGGTAGAAAGCGACTTGGGAGAGCGTATCTTGCAATTGATGCATCTGAAGCCGAGCCATATTGTATTGCCTGCTATTCATATCAAACGTGAACAGGTAGGTGAGCTTTTCGAGCGAGAGATGGGTACGGAGAAAGGAAATTTTGACCCTACTTACCTTACACATGCAGCCCGGAAAAATCTCCGTCAGAAATTTATTCATGCTGAGGCGGCTATGACAGGTGCTAACTTTGCTGTAGCTTCTACTGGTGAGATTGTGGTATGTACCAATGAAGGAAATGCGGATATGGGTACTTCCCAGCCTAAATTACAGATTGCGGCTTTTGGTATGGAAAAAATTGTGCCGGATCGTGAATCATTGGGAGTGTTCACCCGTTTGTTGGCCCGTTCGGCTACAGGACAACCCATTACTACATATACTTCTCATTATCGAAAGCCTAGAGAGGGTGGGGAACTTCATATTATTATTGTAGATAACGGACGTAGTAAGATATTAGCCGACCCAAAGCATATCAAGACTTTGAATTGTATTCGTTGTGGAGCCTGTATGAATACATGTCCTGTATATAGACGTAGTGGGGGGTACTCTTATACTTATTTTATTCCCGGCCCTATCGGGATTAACCTGGGGATGTTGAAGGCGCCGTTACATTATTATGACAATGTGTCGGCTTGTTCTTTGTGTTATTCCTGTTCGTTTGTATGTCCGGCTAAAGTGGATTTGGCGGAGCAGATCTATTTGTGGCGCCAGGATTTGGATAAATTGGGTAAGGCAGACCGGATGAAAAAGGTAATGTCCGGTGGCATGGAATTCATGATGAACCGCCCTTCGATATTCAATATGGCATTAAAATGGGCGCCATTGGTAAACGGAGTGCCGCGTTTTCTTATCTATAACGGATTGAATGACTGGGGGAAAGGACGTGAAATGCCGAAATTTGCTAAGGAGAGTTTCAATGAAATGTGGAAGAAAGGTAAAGTGAAGTAAATTATGAGCAGCAGAGAAGATATATTGCAGAGCATCCGGCGTGCTACACATGTAAAATATGAGAAACCGGATTTAAAGCCATTGGAAGATATGGCATTGACTTATCCCAGTAAGGTAGAACAGTTTTATTTCGTCATGAAGCAAGTAGGAGGAGAAGCCATTTTTTTGGAAAAAGAGGAGAACGTGAATGATTTCATTAAAAAAGCTTATCCTGGAGCCAAACGCATCGCTTCTAATCTGAAGAGTATTACTTGTGCAACATTTAATCCCGATGATTTGGAAGATCCTGCAGAATTGAATGGGACGGATTTGGCTGTCATAGATGGAAAGATTGGGGTTGCGGAGAATGGTGCGGTATGGATAGAGCAGGATGTAAAGCAGCGTGCCATTTATTTTATTGCCGAAAAGTTGGTTATTCTTCTAGATAAGAATAAGATTGTGAACAATATGCATGAAGCATATAAACTGATAGATACAGGCGAATATGGTTTCGGAACCTTTATTTCCGGTCCGTCAAAGACAGCTGATATTGAGCAGGCCTTGGTAATGGGTGCTCATGGGGCACGGGATGTGATGGTAGTGCTGATATAAATATATTGTTTCTTATACATAAAAAGGAGATGAGGCGAAAATTATGGGGCTCATCTCCTTAACGGAACTTAAGTACCGGATAGACGGTAAGTTTGTCTTTTCTAATTTAAATATACGGTATTGAAATATTCACCAAATAACGTTTTGGCTGTTTCCAATTGTTCTAGGGTATTTTCTTTTATTCCGTTCAGTTTGTATTCTTTTCCCATGGCTTCATATTTGTGTACGCCTAATGTATGATAAGGTAGTATTTCTACTCTTTGAATCATGTGATAGTTCTTGAAGTGCTCTCCTAATGCCCGTATGTCTTCCTCAAAGGAACTATAGCCTGGAACTAATACGTAGCGCAACCAAAAAGGTTTTCCGTTTTTTTCAAGCCATTCAGCGGTACGTATGGTTTGTTCGTTGCTACGTTCTGTCAGTTGCCGATGACGCACATTATTAAATTCCTTGATATCTAATAATACGAGGTCTGTCCATTTTAGCAGTTCCTCTACTTCCTCATTCCATATACTGCCGTTGGTATCTATACAGATGTGGATGTTTTGTTCTTTTAACCGCTGGAATAACGGAATTAGTGCTTTTGCTTGCAATGTAGGTTCGCCGCCGCTGAAAGTCACACCTCCTTTTTTACCGAAAAAAGCTTTTTGGCTGACAGCCATATGCACAATTTCGTCTATTGCCGTTTCCGTACTTTCACCTTTGGTGTCAATTGTGTCGGGGTTGGCACAATAGAGACATCGGAAATTGCATCCTTGTAAAAATACGACTAAGCGTAAGCCGGGACCGTCAAACGTCCCCATTGACTCGTAAGAATGTACTCTGATCATAATGATTTGTTTTTAAACTGGTAAGGGCAGGTTTAAAACCCGCCCCTACGATTAATGTATATGTGATGTTACATTCTTTCGTGGAAAGAACGGCTGATTACTTCCAGCTGATGTTCACGGCTCAATTTGATGAAATTTACGGCATAACCTGATACGCGGATAGTAAGTTGCGGGTATTTTTCAGGATGCTCCATTGCATCTTCCAGCATTTCACGGTTCAGAACATTTACATTCAGGTGGTGTGCCCCTTTGGTGAAATAACCGTCCATCATGGTTATCAGATTCTCTATACGGGTTTCCCGATCCACCCCTAGTGATTTTGGTACGATAGAGAATGTGTTACTGATGCCGTCCTGAGCATCACGATAGCGTAGTTTGGCTACAGAACTCAATGAGGCGATGGCACCGTTCTTATCACGTCCGTGCATCGGGTTGGCACCCGGAGCGAAAGCAACCCCTTTGGCACGACCGTCAGGAGTGGCACCTGTTTTCTTACCGTACATTACATTAGAGGTGATAGTCAGCAGTGACAGGGTAGGACGGGCGTTTTTGTATACCGGATGTTTCTTTAATTCTTCACTGAAGAAATAAACCAAATCTACTCCTAAGTGGTCTACGCGGTCATCATCATTACCGAAGCAAGGATATGTATTTTCAATATCAAAGCCTTCAGTCAAACCTATATCATTACGTTTGGCACGTACCTTGCCGTATTTGATGGCAGACAATGAGTCAATGGCAATGGACAGACCGGCTACGCCATATGCCAGATTGATACGTGGATCGGTATCAATGAATGCCATTTGAGCCTTTTCGTAATAATATTTGTCATGCATATAGTGAATGATATTCATCGCATCATTATACACACGTGCAATCTGCATTAATACTTTCTTATAATTAGACCATACTTCTTCAAAGTTCAGCAAGTCTCCTGTCAATACAGGAATATCTTTCACCATTACAGTTCCTGTATTTTCGCAACGTCCGCCATTGATAGCTAGTAACAGAGCCTTAGCCAGATTACAGCGTGCCCCAAAGAATTGGATTTGTTTGCCGATAGCCTGATAAGACACACAGCAGGCAATGCCATAATCGTCACAGTTACGCACTTCGCGCATCAGCGTATCGTTTTCGTACTGTATGGAAGAAGTGTCGATAGAAACCTGTGCGCAGAATTCTTTGAAACCTTCCGGCAACTCCGGACTCCACAGTACAGTCATATTGGGTTCAGGTGACGGACCCAGATTGTATAGTGTTTGTAAGAAGCGGAAAGAAGTTTTTGTTACTTTGGTGCGTCCGTCGTTGAATCGTCCGCCGATAGATTCGGTCACCCAGGTGGGGTCACCTGCAAAGATGTCATTGTATGATTGCATACGCAGATGGCGGACCATACGTAACTTGATGATAAACTGATCCACTAGCTCCTGAGCGAATGACTCGTCAATTTTACCATGATCCAAATCATATTGAATATAGATATCCAGGAATGAAGAAACGTTGCCCAATGACATAGCTGCTCCATCTTGTTCTTTCACGGCAGCAAGATATGCCATATAAACCCACTGAACCGCTTCTTGTGCATTAGTAGCGGGACGGCTCAAATCGAGTCCGTAATATTCACCCAATATTTTTATTTCTTTCAGTGCTTTAATTTGTTCGGCTACTTCTTCGCGCAGGCGGATACGGGCATCGGTCATCGGACTGGTGATATTGCGCAAATCTTCTTGTTTTGCTTCAATCAGTCGGTCGATACCATACAGTGCCAAACGGCGGTAGTCACCAATAATGCGTCCGCGTGCATAGTTATCGGGCAGACCGGTCAGGAAACCGAGTGAACGGAAAGAGCGGATTTCTTCGGTATAAGCATCAAATACGCCATCATTATGGGTTTTGCGATAATGAGTAAAGATATCCTTTACTTTTTCATCTACTTCCACACCGTTTTCATGGCAGGCTTTTTCTACGACCTTGATACCACCGTAAGGTTTGATGGCACGGCGCAGAAGTTCGTCCGTCTGAAGACCTACAATCAGTTCGTTTTCACGGTCAATGTATCCTGCTTTATGTGAGGTGATAGTAGATACTGTTACATTATCAAGGGAACGAACTCCGTTATTGGCACGTTCTTCTTCTAGTGCCTTGAGGCATTCGTTCCACACTTTTTTAGTTCGCTCTGTGGGGCCTGCCAAGAATGAGGCATCGCCCTCATAAGGGGTAATGTTGGTATATACGAAGTCTGAAACATTAATTTCCTTACTCCACAATCCATCCTTAAAAACTTTGTTCATTTCCATACTGTCATTATTAAGATGATTTAGGGCTGCAAAGGTACTCCTTTTTTGTGAGCTATGCATCACTATTAGTAGGTATAATGCGAATACTTGTGCATTTTTAAGTATAAAGTAGTCAATAAATGAAAAAATGATAAGTACTCTTTTTATTTTAGTTTTATAAAAAAATAAAGCTAATTGGTGACAATAAACCAATTAGCTTCTAAAGGTAGCGGAACCGGGAATCGAACCCGAGTTTCAGCCGTGAGAGGGCCGCGTCCTAGGCCACTAGACGATACCGCCATCAGTTGCTCTTAACTCTTTTTCTAAGACGCTGCAAAGTTAAAAGTTTGTTTTTAATCTGCAAAATAAAAAATGATTTTTTTAGTGCTGTTACTATAAAATAGGAATTTAATGGTCAGTCCGAAAAAACTGTGGGTATGTTATGTTAATACGCGAAAGTAAGTTATCAGTGCGGTTGGATTAAAAAAAACAAGGGTCAGCGGATTTTCCTGGTTGGTAAGCTTTCTTTTAAGCGTATAGCCTAGCCAGTCTGAACATGAAGAATTTCAGATCAGCCACCCCTCTTAACTGGCTTCGAAAAGCTTTGATTTTAGCATTGAACGACTCCGCTGAAGCATTTGTCAATCGTTCTTCAAAATAATTTATGATGGTCGTACTATGGTTTGAAAAGGTATCAAGTACCTTGTTGAACTCCATATAGTCAAACTTTTCCACTTCATTGTACCATCTTGCGAGATTTAGCCTTGCTTCATCGGGACCTGACTTCTTGTTGAAGATGTCTGTCAGTTTCATGCTAAGGCTGTATCCTTCCAGAAGCTTGGGGAATTTATCAAAGAGAATGGCAGCCCTGGTCTTTTGCTGTTCATTCCATTTGCTCCAGTGTTTCAGTATAATATGCTTGCTTCTGCTTACTATCTGTGGCAGGGTTTCTCCGTTCTCCATTCTTTCAGGCTCCCATTTCCCTATTCTCTCCCTTTCCGCCTTACTCTTTGCTTCTTTCTTCTTTTGACGGTGCTCCCTGACAGCCTGATTTTCCGCATCAAGTACTTTCCACCGATAGCGTATTCTTAACCGGTCAACAGCTTCAGACATGAGCTGCTGTACATGAAAACGGTCATTGATCAGCTTTGCGGCAGGAAACACCTTTCTGACCGTCAGCATCATGGCTGAAGATAAATCTGTAGTGACAGTCTTGACAGACAGCCGTTTCCGGTGCGGAAGCCTGCGCAAGATTCCGCTTACCGCATCTGTGGCCACTCCACGAACCATTGCAACTAAAGCCCCCTTACGGCCTTGGGCTGCTTTATTGGTCAGAATCGTATAAACATCTCCATTGCTCAGGCAAGTTTCATCCAAAGAAAGGTTTTCTCCAATGTTTTCAGGATAAAGGAGGTAGTCATGCGCATGTTCGAGCTGGTCCCAGTTCCGGTAATCACTGATTTTCTCTTTGTATTGTTTACGAAGAGTCTGTCCTTTTACGCCATAACGTTCCGCAAGCATACAGATGCCCACAGGAGTAGATTCAATCTCCTTCTTTTAAAAAAGAAACGAACTCAGAATTGAGCCGTGTACCGTCAAATTCGGATAAATCCCAGTCATAGCTGAAGATTTCATTGGAAGACTTGTCAAGCCATTTACGTTTACGGACATGGAGATAAGTGGCGCGACCACGAATAGGGTAGTCTTGGATTATACGGTACTCACCAAAACCATAGGATATGATATCCGGGTTGGTCTTATCTTCTTTTAGCTGAACTTTTTTTTCATCAAGATAAATATCAAAACGGTCAGCACTCTTGTCGAAATTGACAATATCAAAGTTGTCTATAAGCACATCCGGAAGGATGGCACGAAGGAGTCGTTCGGGTTTCATGAAACAAAGGTAAGCAAAGATAGCTAATTTTAAAACTTACCAACCAGAAATTTCCGCTGAGCCAAAAACAACCCAATGCGATTCTGATCGCAATCTACATAAGTTACCACTGGTTATCTTCCCTGAAGTTTTAATGAAGTATTTTGAGTCGTCTTTTTAGGGCTTCCGAAAGCCTTGATCTCAAATCATTGAAAAATAAAAGCGGGTCATAAACTACTTTTATGACCCGCTTGCGGAAGCTGGGGGATTCGAACCCCCGGTACGGTTACCCGTACGTCAGTTTAGCAAACTGGTGGTTTCAGCCACTCACCCAAACTTCCTTCTTTTCAGAAGCGTTATCTCTCAAACGCGGTGCAAAGATAAGGGGATAAATTGAATTATGCAAACATTTTGCTCTTTTTTTAGATATATTTTTTTGATGGAAGTAATAAGATGCTGATAGTGAAGTGCTAATGGATGGAATTAATTTTTCTCCCAAAAATCCAAACATTCTTTAGCCACCTTATTGGGCAATGGTATTTTTTGATATATTCAATGCTGTCGGCGGATAATTGAGAAATTTGGGTTAGCTAATAAACGGCTCAGCGGAAATTTCTGGTTGTTAAGTTTTAAAATTAGCTATCTTTGCTTACCTTTGTTTCATGAAACCCGAACGACTCCTTCGTGCCATCCTTCCGGATGTGCTTATAGACAACTTTGATATTGTCAATTTCGACAAGAGTGCTGACCGTTTTGATATTTATCTTGATGAAAAAAAAGTTCAGCTAAAAGAAGATAAGACCAACCCGGATATCATATCCTATGGTTTTGGTGAGTACCGTATAATCCAAGACTACCCTATTCGTGGTCGCGCCACTTATCTCCATGTCCGTAAACGTAAATGGCTTGACAAGTCTTCCAATGAAATCTTCAGCTATGACTGGGATTTATCCGAATTTGACGGTACACGGCTCAATTCTGAGTTCGTTTCTTTTTTAAAAGAAGGAGATTGAATCTACTCCTGTGGGCATCTGTATGCTTGCGGAACGTTATGGCGTAAAAGGACAGACTCTTCGTAAACAATACAAAGAGAAAATCAGTGATTACCGGAACTGGGACCAGCTCGAACATGCGCATGACTACCTCCTTTATCCTGAAAACATTGGAGAAAACCTTTCTTTGGATGAAACTTGCCTGAGCAATGGAGATGTTTATACGATTCTGACCAATAAAGCAGCCCAAGGCCGTAAGGGGGCTTTAGTTGCAATGGTTCGTGGAGTGGCCACAGATGCGGTAAGCGGAATCTTGCGCAGGCTTCCGCACCGGAAACGGCTGTCTGTCAAGACTGTCACTACAGATTTATCTTCAGCCATGATGCTGACGGTCAGAAAGGTGTTTCCTGCCGCAAAGCTGATCAATGACCGTTTTCATGTACAGCAGCTCATGTCTGAAGCTGTTGACCGGTTAAGAATACGCTATCGGTGGAAAGTACTTGATGCGGAAAATCAGGCTGTCAGGGAGCACCGTCAAAAAAAAGAAGAAAGAAGCAAAGAGTAAGGCGGAAAGGGAGAGAATAGGGAAATGGGAGCCTGAAAGAATGGAGAACGGAGAAACCCTGCCACAGATAGTAAGCAGAAGCAAGCATATTATACTGAAACACTGGAGCAAATGGAATGAACAGCAAAAGACCAGGGCTGCCATTCTCTTTGATAAATTCCCCAAGCTTCTGGAAGGATACAGCCTTAGCATGAAACTGACAGACATCTTCAACAAGAAGTCAGGTCCCGATGAAGCAAGGCTAAATCTCGCAAGATGGTACAATGAAGTGGAAAAGTTTGACTATATGGAGTTCAACAAGGTACTTGATACCTTTTCAAACCATAGTACGACCATCATAAATTATTTTGAAGAACGATTGACAAATGCTTCAGCGGAATCGTTCAATGCTAAAATCAAAGCTTTTCGAAGCCAGTTAAGAGGGGTGGCTGATCTGAAGTTCTTCATGTTCAGACTGGCTAGGCTATACGCTTAAAAGAAAGCTTACCAACCAGGAAAATCCGCTGACCCCTTCTACCATAGAGGACGTAAGTAGCTGAAAAGCGAAAATGGATTAGAAATTTTCATTCTAATCCATTTTCGCTTTTGGAGGTTCCTGGCGGATTCGAACCGCCGTACACGGTTTTGCAGACCGCTGACTAAGCCACTCATCCAAGGAACCTTGTCGTTAGCAATCTTTGTTTCTCGATTGCGGTTGCAAAGGTACGACATTTTTTTTTAATCTGCAAATATTCTGCTATTTTTTTCTCACTTTTTCTGCATTTTTTTCGCAACCGTACTTTGGCTTGTTCTGCATAGACTTCATGGCGCAGTCCGAACTACAGCATTCACACGGATTGCTATTGTTCTTTATGCGCTTGAAATACTGAAAGATACGTATGCTTATCCATATGGTGCAGAGGCATACAATTGCAATAACTATAATTTGTTGTAATTCCATGCTTGATAAACAAATAATTTTAGGTTTAGGTTTATTAAACGATAAGACTTCCTATTTGAAATACAGTAAATGCAATAAGCCAAGCCAATCCAGTGGTGTATCCTGCTGTGAATATGGCCCATTTCCAACTGCCGGATTCTTGCTTGATTGCTGCGAAAGTGGCAATACAGGGGAAGTAAATCAATACAAACAGCATGTAAGCTAATGCAACCAGTGGAGTAATGGGGATGCGGTTAGAAAGATTCACATTTTCCACATCTCCTTCATTTGTGTATAATACTCCTAGTGTGCTTACTACCAGTTCTTTAGCACCCACACCTGAAATAAGTCCGATTCCTAACTTCCAGTCAAATCCTAGCGGTTTGATAACAGGCTCTATGGCTTTGCCTATTTGTCCGATATATGAATTTTTTTGTTGCTCAGCCACGCTTTCGTAAGCATCATGTTGTGGATAATACCCTAGAAACCAGATAATAATTGAGGCAATCATGATAATGCCTCCCATCTTTTTCAGATATTGTGCTCCTTTTTCCCATGTATGGCGCATGATACTTTTAGAGGTAGGCATACGATAGGGGGGGAGTTCCATCACAAATGGAGAATCTTCTCCTTTCACCAGAAATTTACTGAAAATACGGGCCATTATTACTGCCAATAAAATGCCTGCTGTGTAGATGCAAAGTAGCATAAAGCTGGCGCAGTTAGGGAAAAAAGCACCTATCATAACTAAATATATGGGAAGACGAGCACTACAGGACATTAAAGGATTCACCAACATGGTGATTAGTCTGGACTTTCGGTCTTCTATAGTACGTGTTGCCATTATGGCAGGTACATTACAGCCGAATCCCATAATCAGTGGAATAAAGGACTTGCCATGCAGTCCCATCCGATGCATTATTTTATCCATGATAAATGCAGCGCGTGCCATATACCCCGAATCTTCCAATATAGAAATAAAAAAGTATAATATGAGGATATTCGGCAGGAAAACGATAACACCGCCCACTCCACCGATAATACCATCTATCAGTAAGTCTTTCAAAGGACCTTCAGCCATATTGTTCCGTATCAGGTTGCCCAACTGGTCTACTAGCCATTCAATACCTTGCATAGGGTAGTCACCCAAAACAAAGGTTCCCTCAAACATGATGTAAAGGAACAGGAAAAAAATAGGATATCCCCAAATGCGATGTGTCACAATACTGTCTATCACGCGGGTTGTTTGTTCTTTTTCCAAATGATTGTCGGTGAATGTTTCCTTCAAAGCTCCGGTAATAAAACCATATTTAGCATCCGTAATAGCTTGCTCGCTGTCTTCGTTCATCACTTTACGGATACGTAAGGTTTCCTTGTTGCGTATCGCTATAATTTCTTTGCCATTAGGCAGTGTAGAGATGAAATTTTCTATTTCCTTATCGTTTTCCAGTAATTTGATAGATAGGAAGCGGGTGGAGTATTTATGGCGTATGTCTTCGTTTTGACTGATTGCTTTTTTTACTTCTTCGATACTGCGCTCCAGTTCAGGACCGTGGTTAATGTGAATATGGCGCATATATCCGCGTGGGCGGGCATCTTCCTCTTCTTTGTGGCTTCCGAATTCGTGGTCGGGTACATAGGTTTTGTGCCAGTCTCTCAGATCTTCCAGAATTTCAGAACGTATTTCGCCCTTTTGTGACAGGAAATCCCCGCCTTCGTAAATACCGATGATAACATGGAACAGTTGGTCTATGCCTTCACCCCGCCGGCAGACAGTAGGTATCATAGGCACTCCGATCAATTGGCTTAACTTGATGTAATCCAGTTTGTTGCCGCTGCTTTCCAGTTCGTCATACATATTCAGTGCGATGACCATACGCACATTCATGTCAATCAATTGGGTGGTAAGATAGAAATTACGTTCCAGGTTGGAAGAGTCTGCCACATTGATGATTACATCCGGAGTTTCTTCAATGATATGTTTGCGTACATAAAGTTCTTCCGGAGTATAGGCTGAAAGAGAATAGGTTCCGGGTAAATCTACAATACGGAAATGATAACCTTGGAAGTCGAAAAAACCTTCTTTGGCATCTACTGTCACACCACTGTAGTTTCCTACATGTTCATGGGCGCCGGATGCAATATTGAATAGCGAAGTCTTTCCACAATTAGGATTACCTACTAAGGCTACATTGATTGTACGGCGTTTGCCTTTTGCCAGTGCCACCAGTTCTGATTCGGACACGGGTACATCTTCTGTTATGGAACCATGGTAAGGGTTCTGCATCGTGCGTGCTTCCTGCTCGCTTACCACCTCAATCATATCTGCCTCTTGTCTTCGGAGAGAGATCTCGTAACCTAGTAGTCTGTATTTTATAGGGTCTTTCAAAGGGGCGTTCAAGATTACCTCTACGGTTTTTCCTTTAATAAAACCCATTTCAACGATTCGCTTGCGGAAACCACCGTGACCTAACACCTTGACTATTACGCCTTTTTCTCCTGTTCTTAATTCGGATAAACGCATCTTGTTTTAAATTTTTCGCAAAGATAAGTTATTACTTAGAAGTATGCAAACTATTTAGATTGTTTTTAAATAAAGAACAGGCACTTTGTTTTTGTCTTGCAGAACCCTTATCTTTGTGTCATGTTTCATTGGAATATTCAGAAGTATATAGAGGAAAAACAACTTTTCACTTTGCATGATAAGGTGTTAGTGGCATTGAGTGGCGGAGCGGATTCGGTAGCTTTGTTGCGTGTCTTGCTTGTTTTAGGGTATCATTGTGAGGCTGCCCATTGTAACTTCCATCTTCGTGGTGAGGAGTCCGATAGAGATGAAAGGTTTGTCAATGAGTTGTGTAAAGGGCTGGGAGTGACTTTGCATGTTACTCATTTTGATACAGTCGCTTATGCTTCAAGGCATCATGTTTCTATTGAGATGGCAGCTCGCGAAATGCGCTATGATTGGTTCGAACAACTGCGTAAGGAGAGGGGGATGGCTGTTATTGCCGTAGCCCATCATCGGGACGATAGTGTGGAAACTTTTTTATTGAATTTGATACGTGGCGCGGGAATCAATGGCTTGAAAGGTATCAGTCCGCATAACGGCTGCATTGTACGGCCTTTGTTGGAGGTGAGCCGTCAGGATATTTTGGATTATTTGCGTTGTTTGCGTCAAGGTTATGTTACAGACAGTACCAATCTGCAAGATGAATATATGCGTAATAAAATCCGTCTGAATATTCTTCCGATGTTGCGTGAGCTGAATCCTTCTGTCAGTGAAAGTATAGCTGAAACATCCAGACGTCTGACTGATGTTTCTCTTATATATAATAAGGAAATAGAGGCGGGGAAAGAAAGGGTGATGGAAAAGTCCGGCCATATTCTTATTTCTCGTTTGATGGAAGAGAGTGCTCCGGCGGCTTTGCTGTTTGAGATTCTTCATCCGTTAGGTTTCAATTCCGTTCAGGTAGGAGATGTATTCCGCAGCTTGTCTGCCCAGTCGGGAAAAAGATTCGTTTCTGCCGGATGGGAGGTGCTGCGCGACAGGACGGAGCTGATTATTCGCAGGAGGAAGCCGGCGAATGAGGAAGTAGAGGAAAATGTGCCCCCCATTCCGGCTTGCAATGGAAACGCAGGAAATAATGCCGGACTTTGTCATCCCCAGGAATAAGAATACGGCCTGTTTGGATGCGGATAAGGTGGTACTACCTCTCACGGTGCGTAAATGGCGGCAGGGGGATAAGTTTGTTCCTTTCGGAATGAAAGGGAAAAAGAAGGTCAGCGATTATCTGACAGATCGTAAGTTTTCTCTTTTCCAGAAAGAAAATCAGTATGTGGTTTGCTCAGCAGACCGGATTGTATGGCTGGTAGGAGAGCGTAGCGATGACCGTTTCCGGGTGACGGAAGATACGAAACGGGTACTGATTATACGGCAGTTGGAAGATAAGTAGAATTTTTTTCTTTCCTGCTTTTTCATGAATGACAGGGAATGTTTCCTGAAATCTTGTAGCAAAAATCCGCGAATCATGCAACAAGATTTCAGAAATCATGTAGCAAGATTCGCGGATTTCAGATGGAGCTTCCCGGTATTATTTGCAATACTTCTGTATCAGTCCGTCTACCACTTCATCGCCCAGTTCTTTTGCTTTGGCAAAATTTGCACAGGCTTCTTTGTTTTTCTTTAATTGTATCTGGCAGTATCCCAGCATACGATATGCGGCTGCGGCTTTCGGGTCTAAAGAGATAGCCTTTTCCAATGCTTCTATTGCTTCGTTATGTTGCCCTACACGTAGATGCACCGAACCTTTTTCCACCCACATGGCTACATCCTCAGGAGTCATTTCTACTGCTTTATTAATGTCGTTGATAGCTTGCTGATACATTTTACATTGTATTTCCGCCTGTTCGCGTTGCAGATAAAAGGCGGCTGTAACGCGTCCACCGATGGCATCATAAAAAGTATCATAATCTATTACCGCTTCACGGTATTTGCCTGTCTGGGCTTTTATCTCTGCCCGTTCATAGAAATAAGGAGCCGCTTCCGATGTATAAGGCTTGGTGAAACGTGCCACAGCACTATCCATCAAGGCAATAACCTCGTTCATATCTGTTCCTTCAATCAGTTGTTTGGTTTTGGCTGCCGAGTAAAATGTAGCGGCAGAGGCTATGGAAGACTGGTTCACTTTTTCATAAGCGGCGTATGCCTCAGGATATTTTTTCATAGCAAACAGAATGTCTCCCTCCAATTGTGTGTAAATGGGTTGGTTGTCGGCCTGCATGGCATCATGAATAATGGAGAGAGCTTTGTCGTAACTCCAGTCACCGTATGGTTTCTTGTCACCTAAAGAGATGGTGTACGAATAAATTAATTTAGCGATATTATATTGCGTTTCACTCTTGTTGGCTGTCACTTCCAGTGCTTTCTTCAGGTCGGCATCTGCCAAAGCGTTGTGTTCATCATCATTAAATCCCATATAAGTAGTGGCACGGCGTATATATCCGTCCGCGCTGTTGGGATATTGTTCCAGGAAATCGTTTAATGTGGTGATATATTCGTCCTGATTTTGTTGTGAAGATGCCATGAACAGGTACACCAGTGCTTGGTCTTCTGTTTCGGGCAGTCCTTTTTTGATGCCGATTTTATTCAGTGACATATCGTTCAAAGAAAGGGCGGTGATGCTTAGCGAGGCACCGTATGTAGCTCCGATGGCATAACTTTCCTTGGCTTCATCCGATGCGTTTTTTTGGATTAAACCTAATACTTCTCCATTGGCATTCATAATAGGGCAACTTACTGTTTTTTCGTTGGTTGTCATTGCCAGTGTATAGTAATATGCCTTGTCGCCGATGGTGTCTACTTTGGTGACGGTCCCTGTCTGGCAGGTTGCCGCTTTTTGAGTCGAGTAGGGTAGCAGATAGACTGTTTCACCTACCGATGCCGGCTGTGATGCCGATTTTAATGCTATGGTCTTTTTATCGGTTTCAGTATTAAATTTTACGATGTCATACATGGAGTTGGCTCCCAAGATACGCAATACAGGCAATTCTTTACTGTCCGCATTAATGATTACTGCACGTTCGGCTCCTTCAAACAGGGTATAATCGGATAATGCCGTTCCATTTTCATTGATATAGAATCCATTTCCTGTATTCTTGATTTTGTTATCTTTATCGTATGTAACGATGGAAAAAACGGCTTTTTTAGCTTTGCCGGCCCACTTTGGGGTTGCTTGTGCATAGCTTAGCTGGGCGGCTATGCCGCATGCCAGTATCAAAAGTACTTTCTTCATGATATAGTTAGTTGTTTGTTAACGATGATACGGTATTTATAAAGCGGATGCCGTTTTGTCTTCTGTGAAGCCGCGTTGCTTTACAGCTTCATAAATCAGAATACCTGCGGCAACCGATACGTTCAATGATTCTATTTTACCCATTAACGGTATTTTGATCCATTCATCGCACAGGGAAAGGTGTTCGTAGGGAACACCTGTGTCCTCGGCTCCCATAATGATACATACAGGATCTTTATAGTTTGCTTTGGTGTAATCATAATCACCTTTTTCCGTGGCTGCTACAATCTTGAATCCGCAGTCTTTCAGATACTTGATGGTATTAGTCAGATTTTGTTCGCGGCATACGGGAAGAGTGTGCAGAGCTCCTGCTGATGTTTTCATTGCGTCGGCATTGACACTGACACTGTTTTTCGAGGGAATAATAATGGCATCTGCACCGGCACATTCGCAGGTACGGGCAATGGCTCCGAAGTTACGTACATCGGTAATTCCATCCAGCATGACGAATAGGGGTGTTTTTCCTTCTTCAAACAGGAAAGGTACCAGATCTTCTGTTTTCTGGTAGGTGACAGAGGAGATGAATGCTACAACTCCCTGATGGTTTTTCCGGGTAATACGGTTAATACGCTCCACGGGTACACGCTGAACAGGGATGAGGGTATTTTTCAAGCAGGTAAACAGTTCTTTGGACAGTTCGCTCTGTATATCTTTCTTCACCAATACTTTATCTATCTCTCTTCCGGCTTGTATGGCTTCAATAACAGCGCGTACACCGAAAATCATTTCATTCTTTTCTAACATATTTAATAAGTGGTTAATGGTTAGTGACAGGTGGTTAGTGGTAATTGGCACTAGCCACTTATCAGCGCCTTTGCATTGTTCAGGGCTGCCTCTGTCAAGGTAGCCCCACTTAGCATATTGGCAATTTCTTTTACTCTTTCTTCATCAGTCAGGCGGCGGATGTGGCTGTTGGTGCCTGTTTCCGTATCTTCCTTATATACTTTATAATGAGTGATGCCGCGTGCTGCAATCTGGGGCAGGTGGGTGATGCTGATGACCTGACGGTTTTGTTTTCCCATCTCCTGCATGATGAGCGCCATTTTCTCGGCGATGGAACCGGAAACTCCGGTGTCTATTTCATCAAAGATGATAGTAGGCAGTTTCACAGCTCCGGCTATCATGGCTTTCAGCGAAAGCATGACACGGGCAATCTCACCACCCGATGCTACGGAAGCTACATTTTGTAATGTTCCATTCTTGTTGGCCGAAAACAGGAATGTCACACTGTCCATCCCTTTACTGTCCGGTTCCTTGCGCGGATTCAGTTCCACCACAAAGCGCACATTGGGCATACCGAGAGGAACCAGCAGGCTTTGCATCTGTCTTTCAATGTGCTTGCCCGATTGGGAACGGAGTTTTGTCAACACAGCAGCTTGCTTTATCACTTTGTCATATAGCGTTTCTTTTTGGGCGGTAAGTTCTGCTATACGGTCATCAAAAGAAGTGATGGCGTTCAGCTTCTCATGATAGTCGGTTTGCACGGCTATCAATTCCTCTATTGTTTGTACGTGATGCTTCTGTTGCAAAGAGTAGATTAAGTTCAGGCGTTCATTTACATAATCCAGACGGGTGGGGTTGAACTCCACTTCCTCCTGTGCGCCTGCTATTTCATGCGACAGATCTTTCAGTTCTATGTAACAACTGTCTAAACGCCCTATCCATTCCTGGGCACGTGTGTACACTCTCGCTATGTTATGCAGGGTTTGCATACATTCTTTGGTAGCGGATAACAGGCTGGCATCTTCCGAAGCCATTATTTGGTCCACTTTGTACAAACCCGCTTTTATCTCTTCGGCATGATTCAAGGTTTCGGCTTCCTGTTCCAGTTCGGTTTGTTCTCCTTCCTGAAGGTTTGCATCATCCAGCTGTTCCAGTTGGAACCGGATGTAATCTTCATCCTTCCGGCTTTGCTCGGCTTGCGTTATGAAGTCGGCCAGCTGTTTGCATACGTTTCTGTACTCGGTATAAATATCCTTGTATGCTGAAAGTTCGTTGTCATCTTGTGCCAGGATATCCAATACATTCAATTGGAATCCCTCACTGTTGAGCAACAGGTTTTGATGCTGGCTATGTACATCTATCAGTTTCTCGCCCAGTTCCTTCATCTGCGCCAATGAGGCCGGAGTATCGTTTATGAATGCGCGGCTTTTACCTGATGCATATAACTCGCGGCGGATAATACATTCATCCGGATCATATTCCAAATCTCTTTGGGTAAAGAAAGGCTCCATCTGATAGGCGGAGATGTTGAAACGTGCTTCTACAATACATTTATTGGCGCCTTTCTTGATCGCTTTGATATCGGCCCGTTGTCCCAGTAACAAGCCGATAGCGCCTAGAATAATCGATTTACCGGCGCCGGTCTCTCCGGTGATGACAGAGAAGCCGGGGGTGAAACTGATATCCAATGTATCAATCAATGCATAATTCTGTATATAGATAGATTGCAGCATATTCTTGCTCCTTTTTAATAATTTGCTGATTTGTCAATTTGCTAATTTGCTGCGCTGTTGTATTCCGCATGGTAATTAGCGCATTAGCACATTGGCAACGTGGCAAATTAAGAAATTATTTATTATTTACCAGTCTGTCAATAATATCCCTTGCTACTTCCTGTTTGCTTTTCAGCGGATAAGGAGTTGCTCCCTGACGGTCTATAATCGTTATTTTGTTGGTGTCACAACGAAACCCGGCTCCTTGGTCGTTCAATGAGTTCAGTACAATGAAATCAAGGTTCTTACGTTCCAGTTTTCTTTGTGCATTTTTTGTTTCATCATTTGTTTCCAAGGCAAATCCCACTAATGTCTGTCCGTCTTTTTTCCGGTTTCCCAGTGCGGCGGCAATGTCTTGTGTGGGTTTCAGTTGCAGTGTTAAATTATCTTTCTCTCTTTTGATTTTATGACCGGCTACGGTTTCCGGGGTAAAGTCGGCCACTGCCGCACACAGGATGCCGGCCGAAGCTGTAGGAAACTCGCGGATGGCGGCTTCGTACATTTCTCCGGCACTTTCCACATCTATGCGGCGGATGTTAGGGTGATGGGCCTGAATCGTTACCGGTCCGCTGATTAGCGATACTTCCGCTCCACGTGAAGCGCATTCCTCGGCAAGTGCGAATCCCATTTTTCCTGAAGAATAATTGCCGATAAAGCGTACCGGATCTATTTTCTCGTAGGTTGGACCGGCGGTAATGACTACTTTCTTTCCGGCCATGTCTTGTTGTTTGGCAAAGAAAGCTTCCAGAATTTCCACTATTTTTTCCGGTTCTTCCATTCTGCCTTTTCCTACCAGATGGCTTGCCAGTTCCCCTTCTGCCGGTTCTATAATATGATTTCCGTAAGAACGGAGCGTGTCCAGATTCTTCCGGGTGGAAGGGTGTGCGAACATATCCAGATCCATTGCCGGAGCTACGAATACGGGAGCTTTCATTGACAGATAAGTCGTGATCAGCATATTGTCCGCTATTCCGTTGGCCATTTTACCAATAGTGGATGCGGTAGCCGGAGCGATAATCATGGCATCCGCCCATAGTCCCAAATCAACGTGGCTGTTCCATGTCCCGTCACGCTGGGCAAAAAACTCGCTGATAACAGGTTTGCTTGTTAATGCAGACAAAGTGATAGGTGTGATGAATTCTTTGCCTGCGGGGGTAATCACGACTTGTACTTCCGCTCCCTTCTTAATAAGTCCGCGAATGAGTATAGCCGCTTTATAGGCGGCTATACTTCCGGTTATACCTAGTACGATTTTTCTTTCCTTTCATACTCATTTCATCATTCCCGATTCACGTAGTCTGATTTTTGTCAGTACGTTTTTCGTGTTCAGCGTAAAGTCACCGTTCAGTATCCAGCTGTAGTAGCCCGGATCTTTTTGTAATACTTCGCTGACCGACATTCCTTTGTATTTCCCAAAATTAAAGACTTCCACGCCTTTGTCATCATAAACAATGCGTCCGGCGAAATCTACGTTCTTGTTGAAACTTGAATATTCGGCTAGAAATGCCATATCGTTTTGCAATTCTTCCGGATAGCGGTCCAATTGGGATTTCAGTACTTCGTATGTGGCACGTGTGTCGGCTTCGGCTGTATGGGCATCTTCCAGATTCTTTCCGCAATAGAATTTATAGGCGGCAGACAGGGTGCGCTGTTCCAGTTTGTGATAAATCACCTGCACGTCAATGAATTTTCGTTTCATCATGTCAATGTCTACTCCTGCGCGCAGGAACTCCTCGGCCAAAACCGGAATGTCAAAACGATTGGAATTGAAACCGGCAAGGTCACATCCCTCAATGTCCCGGGCTATCTCTTTTGCCACTTCCTTGAAAGTAGGGCAGTCCGCCACATCTGCGTCATAAATACCGTGGATGGCAGAAGATTGTTCGGGAATATGCATTTCCGGATTGATACGCATGGTCTTCGTTTCTTCGTTGCCGTTTGGGTACACCTTCAGATAGCATATTTCCACTATTCTGTCTGTGTTTATATTTGTTCCCGTTGTTTCCAAATCGAAAAAAACAATAGGATTCTTCAAGTTCAATTTCATTTTCAGCTTGTATTATATATTGTTTTTCCGCCACATGGTGGCGTGTCGTTTTTAGTCGTTCAGCATCATAGGCATCAGCAGCATCAGCAGGTCTTCTTTTTCTTCCTGTTCTACAGGAACAATAACACCCGCACGTGAAGGATCAGCCAGTTCGAAAAGTATTTCCTGTGCCGAGATATTGTTTAAAATATCGATCAGGAATGTTGATTTAAAGCCGATGCTCATGGGGCTTCCTGTATATTGGCAAGTCAGTGTTTCTTCTGCTGAGGTGGAGAAATCTATGTCTTGTGCGGAGATCTGGATCTGATTTTCACTGAGGCGGAGTTTTATCAAACTGCTTGCTTGTGATGAGAATACAGATACACGGCGGAGCGCACTGATCAGCATCATGCGGTCAATGGTGGCCTTGTGCGGATTATCCTGCGGAATTACTGAATTATAATTGGGATAGCGTCCTTCGATAAGACGGCATATCATGCTGTAGTTTTCTAATGTAAACGTAGCGTTACGGTCGTCAAAATCAATTTGCACATCTCCTTGTTCTTTCGGCAACAGGTTCTTCAGCAGGGTTGCCGGTTTCTTGGGCAGAATGAAAGCGGCTTTTTCATCGCCGTGTGCCACAAATGTTTTATTGCGTACTAATTTGTGCCCGTCTGAGGCTACGAAAGTGATGTCTTCGGTAGTGATATCAAAATAAATACCATTCATTACCGGACGTAACTCGTCATCGGCAGTAGCGAACAAAGAACGGTTGATACCTGCCAGCATCACCGGAGCGCCCATTGTTACGTGTACCGCATTTGCGCCTAATGCGGGAGCCTGCGGATATTCGTCGGCATTTTGTCCCATCAGGCTGTATTTACCATTCTGATATTGTACGGTGATTTCCAGATTCTCTGTATTTACCAGGAAAGTCAGTGGTTGTTCGGGTATTTCTTTCAGGGCTTCGAGTATGGTTTTTGAAGAAACGGCAAAGCGTCCGTCACCGTCACTTTCATTTACTTCCAAAGAAGTGGACAGGGTCGTTTCGCTGTCAGAGGCAGTGAGCGACAACGTTCCGTCAGTCAGTTCCATTAAGAAACAATCAAGAATAGGTAACGAATTTTTGGAGTTGATTACTCGGCTAATAGCTTGTAAATGACTGAATAATCCAGTACTTGAAACGATGAACTTCATAGTTTTATATTATTATATTTATATTCTATATATAGGTCTCATTTAACTGCCAAAGTTACGAAAAGATTATGGTTTGCACGCAAAAAATGGCGAAAAAATTAGTTTACTCGCAAGGAAAAGTGTACTTTCGTGGCGAATTTAAATAACGTAATATGGAATTAGCAGGAAAAGTAATAGCAGTCCTCGAACCGAGAGGAGGAGTTTCAAAGACAGGAAATGAATGGAAAGTACAAGAATACGTAATTGAAACGCATGATCAATATCCTAAAAAAATGTGTTTTGACGTATTTGGAGCAGATAAGATAGCGCAATTTAATATTCAGGCAGGTGAAGAGTTGAATGTGTTTTTTGATGTGGATGCCCGCGAGTGGAATGGGCGTTGGTTCAACAGTATCCGTGCGTGGAAAGTAGAGCGTGTGGGTGCCCAGGGGCCTGTTGCGCCGGATGCTCCGTTTCCTCCCATGAATGCTGCTCCCGCTGCGCCGGTAGACTTTGCCGCGACAGACGAGAAGGATGATTTGCCTTTCTAGAGAATAGGAGATTCTCATAAACATAAATAAGCCGGTAGGGTCCGTGAAAGGGAGATATTCAGTAAATGTCCCTGTAAAATACAATGGCATATGAAGATGATAGAGTATAATCACTTCATATGCCATTTTTATTGTCATTTTTCTCTATATTCTAATATACTCTTATCGGGCAAGCTATGAAGTTCCGGAAGAAGTTTGATGACCTCTTCTGATTCTTTCAGTAAACTCATATCATGCTGCTTTCACCGTTCTGTTCCTGATCTTGTCTATCATCAGTATGGCATTTGCCGTATGTATTCCGAAGAAAATCCACAGGATTTCCGTCTTCCTGTTCCGTGCCTTTATCCTTGCGAGCAAGTAATGTTGCTTTTGAGTACCGAAGCTCCCTTCAAGCCGGGTGGCCCTTTCTTTTGAGAGTTCACTTCTAAGCACCTTCCTCAAAGGCTCATTTTTTGCCGCTCTTCCCTTGCGCACAAAGGATGTGGATATTCCATATTTTGTACAGAACTTCCTGTTGGCATTATTGGCGTATATGGAATCGGTAGCCACACACCTTACCCTTACATTCATCAACTTCTGATGTATACGGATACAATCTTTTAGACGTATGCCCTCATTGAATGCCTTGAAAGAGATGTCTCAATAAACGAGATTCCGTCTATCTGTATATTATTAACCTTTGCACCGAACTCGACAGATTTTGTCTCCTTGCCCCTTACGATAGGGCGTACGTAATAACGGTCAATACAGACAATACGGTCACTGATTTTCCTACCTTCAAAGAGTTCCTTTTCCTGTACAAGAACCTTTCTGATTATGGAAAGCCGTTTCTGATAATCCTGTGTATATGTGAGTGAAGAGCCGTATTCTCTGTGAATGTCATCCCGTTGTATGATGAGTTTTTCCAGGAGTCTAATCATGCGACATTTCAGCATCCTTGTCCTTGAGACCTTCCTCTTTCTTTTCTTGCAATAGGACAGATAGGATACCGCAATATCCGTATATTTGTTACGGGGACGTCTTATACCAAGATCTCTACAATGCTGGCAGATATGCCGATAGAGCCATTCGATCCTTTCCCAAAGGAGCTTCATGTCCGTAGGAAAACGCATATGACTTTCATAACATGTGATATCGGTCATACACACGTGAAGATTCTCAAGATAAGGCTTCCAGTGTGAGGCAAGGATTCCCTGAAGGAAGTCAATGTCAAGACGGGATGCAATCTCATTACGGACAGCACTGATTATCTTGTAGTTCGTTATAGGGCAGGACGGGGCTATCATGATACCACAGAACAACTGATAGTGTATGTTTCCGTTAAGATGTTCTACCAGTAACCTATCAGAGAATCCGGTGTAAGCTAAGCCTTCAGTACCATAAGGGCTATCTTTGCGGAAGGACTGAAACTGTTCCTCCACCCCAAGTGAGATTGTGAAAGGCCTATCTCTTTAGCTATGCTCTCAAACGGAAACACCGAATGAAGGCTGCCAAGTTTACTCTCATGAAAACTCTTACGATATTTTTCCAGAATATCGAATTCTGTAAAACCCAAAGTAGGATGAATTTCTGAAATCTTTTGTATCTTCGCCATATCTTAATTGGGATATTTCCCCCCCCCGTCTTGGCCGTCAAACCGTATTTTTGGGGGAATATTTAAAGATACAAAAAAGCCAACTAATTCGCAATACTGTAAGTATGAATTAGTTGGCTAATTTTATATGATTTACTGAATATTCCTAATAATTCATATATTAATTATGGTTTTATTTTCTTTCCTTTTTGCGTTTTTAGTGCTTCAATAGCCTATTTTGACGGAAGAAACATTGTCATTAAGACCATAATCTCCTAAATTAGGAACATCTTTAGTATAGGTGTTATTCCATCCGGGACCGTCTGCTATTAAGAATGCATATGTACGCCCACCATAATTTTTGTCTGCATATAATCTTACTGTTACTGCTGAGGTTGGAAAACCGGGACTGGTTGTTGATGCTTTGAAAGAACTAATACAATTATCAAAGCTATAGCTATTTAAATCAGGATAATTACCTGCGCCTATTTTTAATTCAGCTCCGTTGTAATTTGTATCTTTATAAAATGTAGCTTCGGCTGCAAGTCTACTTGCTCTTGTTGTTTTTGTGTTAATGTTTAGTGTTTTGTTAAATTCACTTTCGTTATCATAGTAAGTAATTATTCCGGCATTGAAAAATGTAACAAGGATAGGGTTTTGATCAAGTTTTTCTGCCGTTTTTTGAACTTCTTTGTCTATGTAAACAATAGAAGAATCATTTGTGTAATTGAATTCCGAGGTGTAATTTTTTCCTTGGTAATTAAATGTGGTAGATCGGGCTAAATTTTTAAGTGGTGTGACTTGTTGTCTAACTTCCACTAAATCATCATTGTTGCTACATGCACTAAAGCATATGAGCATCACGCTTAATAAAAAGCTTGCTAAATTTTTCATAACTATTATTTTTTATTGGTTAATAAATAAGCACTTTCAAATATATGGATTTTATTGTAGAAAATAAAATAATTTTGATTCTTTTTTTTATGAAAACAAGCTTCCTTTTGGAGAAGACAAAATAATAAGATTTATATGTGTTGTCTTGATGAGATGGAACTTTCCGAAAATTGTATATGTTTGAAGAGTAAATGCCATTATTTGCGAAAATAATGGCATTTACTCTTATTGTTAATTATAATGTTTTCATTCTTAAAATGTTGTATAGAAAATTTGCATCTTTAATTTGTTTTTTTCGTTTGTGCCTCCTTTTAGTGCCGCACTTTCCATGTCTAAACTATTGGATATAGCAACCACTTCATTGTTTGAGTTACTTTCTACTTTAACAGGAATTAATACAACTTTATTCCAATCTGGATTCTCGGACTCCCATTTCTTCCAGTCTTCCTCTTTATTAGGATTTCCTCCTGATGCTATTATCTCTCTTTTCCGCTCTTCAATACAATAAGTAATTAAAGGGGCAATGTTAGTAAAAGTGTATGTATTATTACTACTGCTATATTGACTTAAAAAAGATGTTTTGTTATCAGTGATCTTGTTTTCCTCAAAAAATGAGAACATATCCTGTTTTCTAACCATCAATACATATTGAGGTATATTCATTGGATATTTGGACTCCTCTTCGTTATAACGGGTAAATGATACATTCACACCGTTTAGAGTGTCATTTTTGTGCTCGCTGTAAATTTCTGCAATGGGGAAAATTGCTTCGGTGAAAATACCTGCAGGGCTTTTTATATAAGTACGATTGGGATTTTCAACTAAGTCATTAAGTCTGTTGTCATTCTTAAAGTGGTTGGCTTGTATTACTTCCTTGGTTGCGGCAAAATCATAAAATCTAGAGGATAGGGAATCTTTTTTTCCTGAAGAACTTTCCAGCATGAGGTCATAATATAGGCGAAGCGTTATATTGTTTATATACAAAATAGTACCATCTCCATGAGTGGATTGTACGTAAATACCTTTTAATACATTTTTGATAAAAGCACTAGCGTCTTTATAATAATTTTTGTCTTCTTTGTACTTGTTATACATGAATTCTCCTAATTCTTTAGGTAATTTGACGGCTTGGGTTATTACCCTAGTGCCAGAGTAAGTGTCGTCCATTGCAGAAGGACCAACGGCAGAATATGCTTTTAAGGCGATAGGTTTAGCTTGTTTATTATAATAATCCGAAGGATTTACACTTGTATAAAAAGTGTTTATGTCTTTTTCTGCAATAACCTTGTTTAGCGTATCAACTTGTAAACGCATACCGTTTAAAGAATCACCGAAAAAAGTAGAATATTGTAAAAATAGACTAAGACCTGTGATATCTGTTATATTTTCTTCAAATTTGAAGTTGTCCATACAGGTGAACTGTGCTATAAAATCGGCAGTAAATTCTCCAAATTGCTCATCGGTATATCGTCCTAAATATGCAGTACTGGTACGTGCATAAACAGAGTCGGCCAACAGAGATTTGGTGGTAAACTCATAACTGTCTGTATTTGCCGGAATCTTATCTCCACCGGGGATAAGATCGGTCCCGATGCCGGTTGTTGAATCATCGCAACTATAAATAAGTGCAGCCAACAACAATGCGCATAAGTATTTGATTTTCATCTTTATTATTCTTAGTGAGTTATTTCTTTTCAAACTCCCATACTTTGTCATAGAACTCATTGAAAGCATCTACATAGGTATCGGCAGGCTGATAGTCGAGCACAGGCACACCCGATTCACGGGCGAACTTCATGACATTCTCGTTCACTTTCTCGCTGTTTTGTATCACACCATCAGAGTAGGCAATGGCCAGTTTGCACAGTTCCTCGTAATTTGCCGGAGATTTGACGATGCTTTCCACATCATTCTTTTCAATGCCTTTCAGCATGAGTTTTTCAGTCAGATTACCTTCGCAGTTCGATTTGAATTCATCCTCAAACACCGAAAATACTACTTTTGAGTCTCTGAATGACGGCTCATCTTGATAAGCCTTCTTAATATAAAGGGGCACAAATGCACTCATCCATCCTTGACAATGGATAATGTCCGGACACCAGCGTAATTTCTTTACCGTTTCCAATACGCCGCGTGCATAAAAAATAGCACGTTCGTCATTGTCTTTGTATTCTACACCATTTTCGTCAGCTACCATTTGGCGGTGCTGGAAATAGTCGTCATTGTCAATGAAGTAAACCTGCATACGTGCAGCTTGGATAGATGCTACCTTGATAATCAGCGGGTGGTCCGTATCGTCTATGATTAAATTCATGCCGGACAGGCGGATGACTTCGTGTAATTGGTTTCTGCGCTCATTGACATTGCCCCATTTTGGCATAAAAGTTCTGATTTCTCTGCCTTTTTCCTGAATAGCCTGAGGAAGAAATCTTCCCATGTTTGCCATTTCGGATTCGGGAACGTAAGGGGTAATCTCTTGTGTAATAAATAAAACTTTATTTGCCTTCATCTTAACTTTTTGTTGCTCATAATCATTTTGCAAAGATATAAAAAAAATAGATGAGAGTGGCAAGAAACGAGGAATAATAATTCCTTATGATATGTTAAGTGGCTGGTAATTAGTGGTTAGTGATTGGCGGTTAATGGTCAATGCCTTGCGGAATTAGGTGAAAAATGGGAAAGAACAAGTGGCTGGCCGGTAGCTGAAGAGGGCTTATTGCGTCATATCTGCAAGGTATTAACCACTTATTACTAACCACTCATCATTAATTAAAATTCTTTTTTTCTTCGTTATCTCCCAAATAATGGTTTACTTTGCAGCCGTTTTAAATGAAACTACTCAAACAAAAGAGATAAAAAGATGAAGTTAGTTCAAACAATCAAAGAGCTTCAGTCAGAGCTGGATGCCCTGCGCAGTGAGGGAAAGACAATAGGTCTGGTGCCTACAATGGGTGCACTCCATGCCGGACACGCTTCGTTGGTGAAACGTGCTGTTGCAGAAAATGATGTAGTGGTGGTAAGTGATTTTGTAAATCCTACCCAGTTTAACGACAAAAATGACTTGGCAAAATATCCGCGTACATTGGATGCCGATTGTGAATTGTTGGAAAAAGTAGGGGCGGCTTTTGTTTTTGCTCCGTCTGTAGAAGAGATTTATCCTGAGCCTGATACCCGGCAGTTCAGTTATGCGCCGCTGGACACAGTGATGGAAGGCCGTTTCCGTCCAGGACATTTTAATGGAGTATGCCAGATAGTGAGCAAGCTGTTTATGATTGTAAACCCTACCCGTGCTTATTTCGGCGAGAAAGACTTCCAGCAATTGGCTATTATTCGTGAAATGGTGAAACAGATAGGGTTCAACGGACTGGAAATTGTAGGTTGTCCTATTGTGCGTGAGGAAGACGGGCTGGCATTGAGCAGCCGCAATGCACGGCTTTCTGCGGTGGAGAGAGAGTATGCGCTGAATATTTCGCAGACTTTATTTAAGAGTTGTACTTTTGCAAAATCTCATCCGGTCGCTGAGACTCAGAAGTTTGTAGAAGATGCGATTGCTGCCGCTCCGGGTTTGCGTCTGGAATATTTTGAAATAGTAGACGGCACTACGCTTCAGAAAATAACGGATTGGGAAGATACGGATTATGCAGTAGGTTGCATTACGGTATTTTGCGGAGAGGTACGTTTGATAGATAATATAAAATATAAGGGATAGTGATCGTTAACCATTAGAATTATGATGATTGAGGTATTAAAGTCGAAACTGCATTGTGTCCGTGTAACGGAAGCCAATTTGAATTACATGGGTAGTATTACGATTGACGAGGACTTGATGGATGCCGCCAACATGATTGCCGGCGAGAAAGTGCACATTGTGGATAATAATAACGGCGAGAGGTTTGAAACTTATATTATTAAGGGTGAGCGCGGTTCGGGATGTATTTGTCTGAATGGGGCTGCTGCCCGGAAAGTACAGGTGGGTGACATTGTGATTATCATGTCATACGCCATGATGGATTTTGAGGAAGCTAAATCGTTCAAGCCGACGGTGGTTTTCCCTGATTCGGCGATGAACAAGATTGTATAACGATATTTTTGTTCGGTAATCCAAAAGCCCGGTAGACGTGAGTCTGATACGGGCTTTATTTTTTTAGGGATATTCAGTAAATGTCTCTAAAAAATAAGATGGCATATGAAGATGATAGGGCATGACCATTTCATATGCCATTCTTATAGTCATTTTTCCGTGCTTTCTCACATACTTCTATCCGACAGGACATGACGTTCCGGAAGAAGTCTGATGACCTCTTCTGATTCTGTGAGTAAAATCATATCATGCTGCTTTAGCTGTTTTGTTTCTGATTTTTTCTATCATCAGTATGGCATTTGCCGTATGTATTCCAAAGAAAATCCACAGTATTTCCGTCTTCCTGTTTCTGGTCTTTATCCTTGAGAGCGAGTAATGTTGCTTTTGAGTGCCGAAGCTTCCTTCAAGCCGTGTTGCCCTTTCTTTTGAGAGTTCGCTTCTAAGCACCTTCCTCAAAGGCTCATCTTTGGCCGCCCTTCCCTTGCGCACAAAGGATGTGGATATCCCATATTTTGTACAGAACTTTCTGTTGGCATTATTGGCATATATGGAATCGGCAGCCACACATCTTACCCTTACATTCATAAGCTTCTGCTGCATACGGATACAGTCCTTCAAGCGTATACCCTCATTGAATGCCTTGAACGAGAGGTGTTCGATGAACGATATGCCGTCTATCTGTATATTATTGACCTTTGCACCGAACTCGACGGACTTGTTTTCCTTGCCTCTGACGATGGGACGTACATAATGACGGTCAATGCTGACGATGCGGTCACTGACTTTCCGCCCTTCAAACATTTCCTTTTCTTGTACAAGCACCTTTCTGATGATGGAAAGACGCTTATGATAATCCTGGGTATATCGGAGTAAAGCACCGTACTCGCTATGGATCCCATCCCTTTGACTGAGGAGCTTTTCAAGAAGCTTGATCATACGGCGCTTAAGCATTCTTGTCCTTGAAGCTCTCCTCTTTCTTTTCTTGCAGTAGGACAGATAGGATTCCGCCACATTCCTGTATTTGTTGCGCGGACGCCTTATGCCCAGCTCCCTGCAATGCCGGCATATATGCCTGTAGAGCCATTCGAGGCTTTCCCAAAGGAGTTTCATGTCCGTAGGAAAACGCATGTGGCTTTCATAGCATGTGGCATCGGTCATGCAGACGTGAAGGTTATCAAGATAAGGTTTCCAGTGTGAAGCCAGGAGCTCCTGGAAAGAATCAATGTCAAGGCGGGATGCTATCTCATTACGGATGGCACTGACTATCTTGAAGTTGGTTATGGGAAGGGACGGGGGAATCATAATTCCGCAGAAAATCTGGTAGTGTATGTTCCGTTCAGATGTTCCACCAGTTGCCTGTCGGAGAATCCGGTGTATGCCTTCAGGACCATAAGGGCGATCTTTGCGGAAGGACTGAATCTGTTCCTGCGTCCCAGGCGCCGGTCCGACAGGCCGGCGGCTTTTGCCATACATTCAAACGGAAAGACCGAATGAAGCTTGCCAAGCTCACTCTCATTAAAACTCTTGCGGTATTTTTCCAGAATATCAAATTCTGTAAAACCCAAAGTAGGGTGAATTTCTGAAATATTCACTATCTTTGCCATATCTTATTAGTTTGGATATTTCCCCCGTTTTGGCCGTCAAATCTTATTTTCGGGGGAATACCTAAAGATACAAAAAAGCCAACTAATTCGCAATACTTTGTGTATGAATTAGTTGGCTGATTTTGTAATATTTAATGAATGTCCCTTTTTATCCGCAATCATAGGGGGCAATAAACTTTCATTTATTATCCGGTAGTATGATTGCGGATAATCTGTTTATATGGATTTCTCCTTGATAAGTCCTGTCCGGTAGGCCATCAGCAATTTCTTTAAATCGTTGATCTGTGTCACCAGTTCCCGTCCTTTGTCAGTGTCCTTTACCATCATGCGTTGGGTGCTCATTTCTACTATCTGGGTGCTCGATTTGATATCCTGCCCTTCTTCAATGGCTTTTTGCATTGAGGTGAACGGTTCGTGCTGTACCAGTTGGAATCCGCGCGAATGGTATACCAGTGTATATCCGGCAATTCCGGTTTCCGAATGGTACGCTTTAGAGAATCCTCCGTCTATGACCATCATCTTGCCGTTTGCTTTTATCGGATTCTCACCTTGGATGGTTTTTACGGGTACATGCCCGTTGATGATATGGCGGTGTGTTCCTATCACGCCGAACTCGTCCAGCAGCATATCACATACTTTTTCTTCATTGCGCAGGCTGTAATAGTGACCTTTCACTTCCTTGTGCAACTCTTTCTCTTTTAAGAAGTAACGTTCAAAAGTAGCCATTTTGTCTTTGTCGAAAGCAGGGGAGTCTTTGCCACACCACAAGTACCATACATAGTCTACGGCAAAGGGTCTGTCCTCGTTGTCTTCCTCAGCGAAGAAGGCGGTACGGATCAAGTGCCCTACCTTTTCCAGCAAGGCTTTTCCTTTGTACATTTTTCCGGCTATGGACACATCTTTCAGCGTACCGTCGGCATTCAGGGGTATGGAGGCGTGGAACAGCAGATTTGAGTTGCTCACCGTGTACATACATCCGTAACGGAACAGGCAGCGGATATGTTTTTTCAATTTCTCACTGCTGACAAACGAACGATGGAGTTTGTTCATAATCTCCCGTTCTTCGTCTGTCAGCTTATAAGGATCGGCAGGATTTACCGTAGGAAGAAAGCTGTCTTTCAGTTCATATTCTTTTCCATTGGGCATTGTGATAGTCTTACGCTCAAAATCTATACGGTGTAGCAGCATACGGTCGTCCATCTCGAAATCGGGGCGGCGCCTGATAATCTCTGCTTCCAGCTTGAACTGGATAACACTGATTGCTTTGTGCATCTGGCCTATCATGCGCAGTGTCTTGGCATTGTAAGTACAGTCTTCTTTCTCTACTTTCGGTCCGAATAGGGTGCAGGGATCGTCTGCGTATGTTTCCATGGCAAAGGTGGCCAAGGGCAGAAGGTTGATGCCATATCCATCCTCCAAGGCGGCAAGGTTGCCATAACGCATGGCCAGGCGTAGCACGTTTGCCATACAGCAGTCGTTGCCGGCTGCGGCTCCCATCCATAAAATGTCATGGTTTCCCCATTGTACATCGAAATTATGATAATCGCATAATATGTCCATAATGCGGTGGGGGGCGGGACCACGGTCGAATATATCACCCAGCACATGCAGTGTGTCTATGGTGAGCCGTTGGATGAGGTTGCATAAGGCAATGATAAAGTCATCGGCGCGGCGGGTAGAAATGATGGTGCTGATGATGACGTTAATATACGCCTGCTTGTTGGGAACCATTGAGTTTTCGTGCAACAACTCCTGAATGATATACGAGAATTCTTTGGGAAGCGACTTCCGCACTTTGGAACGGGTATATTTGGAGGATACATTCTGGCATACACGTACCAGTTGGTTCAACGTGATGACATACCAGTCGTCCAAATCCGTTTCCACTGCTTTTACCAGATCCAGTTTTTGTTCCGGATAATAAATCAGCGTACATAGTTCTTTTTTTTCATTCTCGCGCAGGGTATTGCCGAATATTTCATTTACTTTTCTTTTGATGGCCCCGGAAGCATTCCGCAATACATGCTGGAATGCTTCGTACTCTCCGTGCAGGTCGGCAAGGAAATGTTCTGTACCTTTAGGCAGGTTCAGAATAGCTTCCAGGTTGATTATTTCCGTACTGGCATCGGCTATAGTGGGGAAACTATGCGACAGCAGTTGCAGGTATCGCATATCTTCCTGTATGGTTTCCGGGGTGATAGAATTATAAGCGTTCATAGCTGGAAATTATATAAAAAACATAAGTATTAATTGGGCTATAATGACCCGGCTGAACATGGACAGCGGATATACGGTGGCATAACTCACTGCCGGATTATCACCGGGTAACGTGTCATTGGCATAGTTCAATGCCATAGGGTTTGCCATGCTTCCACACAGCATGCCACAGGTGCTTCCGAAGTCGAGGTGGCTTATGCGGAGGGCCACTAATGCCATAATGACTACTGGAATAAAGGTGATGGCGAAGCCTACAGCTATCCAGATGGCTCCTTCGGGGCGCATCACTGTCTCGAAGAAATGTGCGCCTGCATCCAGTCCCAGGCAAGCCAGATAGAGGGATAACCCGATACCGCGCAGCATCAGGTTGGCACTCCGGGTGGTATAAGTGATGAGGTGGAAACGGGGGCCAAAGCATCCGATAAGAATTCCTACTACGATAGGTCCGCCTGCCAGGCCTAATTTAACGGGAGTGCTGATGCCGGGGATGGCGATAGGGATGGAGCCTAGTATCAATCCCAGTACAATACCTATAAAAATGGCGGCAAGATTAGGGTCCTTCAACGTTTTAACCGCATTGCCCAATACTTTTTCCACATTCTCTATGGCTTTGGCTTCTCCCACTACGGTCAGCCGGTCGCCCAGTTGGAGGATCAGCCCCGGTGTGGCAAGCAGTTGTACCCCGCTGCGCATCACACGGCTGATGTTGATGCCATAGCTGTTGCGCAGACGTAAAGAGCCTAGTTTTTTCCCGTTTATTTCGGGGCGGCTGATAACGATATGTTTGGAAATCAATTGGCTGTCTATGGCATTCCAGTCGATGTCTTCTTTATTCCAATCCTGGTTTTCCTGTTCGCCGAAAAGAATCGTGAGCGAGGGAGCGTCCTTTTCGGTGGTGATAACCAGCAGGCGGTCATTCTCTTTCAGTATTTTTTCTGAAGTGGGGATGCTTACCGTGCCTTCCCGCCATAAACGGGAGATAACAAATTTAGGATAGCTTAATAAAGCTACTTCTTTTATGCTTTTATTGAAAATGGCGGGATTGTGCACTTTGAAGGTGGCAATGAATGTCTGATTGGTGTCCTCGTGCTCGTGAATGTCGATATCTGAGGGACGGACAAATAATTTGCGTACCAGCAGCATGGCCAGAATAACACCTACCACTCCCAGCGGATAGGTTACGGCGCAACTTAACGCAGCGCCACTGGCGGGTTCCCCCATTTGTTTCAATGTCTGTTGGGCGGCCCCCAAAGCGGGAGTATTGGTGGTGGCTCCACAAAGGATGCCTACCATATCGCTCATCGGTATGCCTCCCAGTTTGCTGAAAAGCACCGTCATGACCGTACCTGTCAGAATAACGCCTATGCCCAGCATATTGAGCTGTACGCCGCCTTTACGGAATGAACTGAAAAAGCCGGGACCTACCTGCAAGCCAAGTTCGTATACAAAAAGCACAAGACCGAAACTCTCGGCGTAATTCAGCATATTCGGGTCGATTGAGAATCCCAGGTGTCCGGCCAGAATACCGGCAAAAAAGACGAAGGTAACTCCCAATGAAATGCCAAACAGGTGGATTTTACCTAAACCGAGCCCCACGGCAATGATAATCGAGAGGATTACAACCGCCTGTAAAGGCGTGTGTTCAAAAAATAAGCTATTTAACCATTCCATATTGCAAAGATAGTACATTTTTAAGTTCTGCAAGCGATAAATAGGTATTTATGGATGGAACATGACTCATCTCGTTCTATAAATGATTCTTTTCCTCCAGCCACGCATCAATCAGTTTTCTTGCCAGGCTCAGCTTTTTGGGTATCTCCGGCAAGTTGTCTTTGGTATAGAAAGCGCCGGCACTCAGTTCTTCTTGTTGTAGTTTGATGTTTCCGCTTTCATAATCGGCGGTGAAGCCTATCATGATTCCGCTGGGATAAGGCCACGGCTGGCTGCCGAAATATTTCAGGTTTTTGATATGGAGTCCTGTTTCTTCCAGTACCTCGCGGTGCACACATTCCTCCAAAGTTTCGCCCGGTTCAAGAAAACCGGCTACCAAACCGTTGAAGGTTCCCCGGAAGTTGCGGGCGTGGACCAGCAGTATGCTGTCTTCCCGGCGTATCAATACAATGATGGCAGGAGAGATGCGCGGATAAATTTCCTGACGACATTGGGGGCATTTTTTAGCAATAGGAGAAATCTGTACGGTAGGTACGCCGCACATGGGGCAATAGCGGCTGTTCTTGTCCCAATTCAGTATCTGGAAGGCTTTGCCACCCACATTGTACTCTTCCCAAGGCAATACGTCGTATGAACTCCGGAGATCCATCATCAGGTGGCGGTCATTTTCGCTGCCGGGCACCGGGGCATGTACGGAGAAAGTCTTGGCAGTGCGTCCCTCTATCTCTCCGATGGTGTGGATAGTGCTTCCCACCGGAACAGGCATGGGAGGCTCTGTTCCGAAAGGTATGGTGTACATTCCGTTCTTTCTCTATCAGCAGCTGATCCTTATAAAAAACGAACCAGCCGCAGGTTTCTATATCTTCTTCCATATTCTTTTTTACCTTGTTGCAATTATTGATTCAATCCTTTCATAGTGAGCTGGATGCGCTTGCGCTCTAGGTCTATGCTCATCACTTTCACTCGTACATGCTGATGGATGCTGACTACGGTGGTGGGGTCGCTCACAAATTTGTCGGCCAGTTGTGATACGTGCACCAGACCCTTCTCTTTGATTCCTATATCTACAAAGCAACCGAAGTTGGTAATATTGTTCACAATGCCGGGCAGTTCCATTCCTTCAGTCAAATCCTCTATGGTCTTTACATTCTTGTCAAATTCAAAAACTTGGATTTGTTGCCTTGGGTCGCGTCCCGGCTTGTCCAATTCCTGCATGATGTCTGTCAGGGTGGGAAGCCCCACTGTCGGGGTGACATACTTCTTGATATCAATCCGGCTGCGCAGTTCTTTGCTTTTTATCAGTTCGTCTACGGTGCAGTTCAGGTCTTTGGCTATTTGCTCCACTATGGGATAGCTTTCGGGATGCACGGCCGAGTTGTCCAGCGGATTCTTCGCTTGTGGGATACGCAGGAACCCTGCGCATTGCTCAAACGCTTTCGCTCCCATCCGGGGTACTTTCAATAACTCCTTGCGTGAACTGAAAGGCCCGTTCTCGGTGCGGTAATCCACAATGTTTTGAGCCAAGGCAGGACCTAGTCCCGATATATAAGTCAGCAGATGGCGGCTGGCGGTATTGAGGTTCACACCTACCAGGTTCACACAACTTTCCACTGTCTGGTCCAATGATTTCTTCAATAAAGTCTGGTCCACATCATGCTGGTATTGTCCCACTCCGATAGATTTGGCATCTATTTTCACCAGTTCGGCCAGCGGGTCCATCAACCGGCGGCCTATGGATACGGCTCCACGCACGGTCACGTCGTATTCAGGGAACTCGTCTCGGGCGGTTTTCGAGGCCGAGTAAATGGATGCTCCGTCCTCGCTTACTACAAATACTTGCAATTCACGGTCATAGCGTTGTGAAGTGATGAATTGTTCTGTCTCACGGCTGGCGGTGCCATTGCCTATGGCGATTGCCTCTATCTGATATTGTTCTACCAATTTCACGATGCTGCGGGCTGCCTGTGAGTATTCATTCTTGGGCGGATGCGGATAAATGGTTTCATTGTGCAGCAAAGAGCCTTGTGCGTCCAGACAGACTATTTTACATCCGGTACGGTAGCCGGGATCAATTCCCATGACCCGTTTCTGTCCCAAAGGAGGAGCCAGCAGAAGCTGTCTCAGGTTTCCGGCGAAGACGCGGATTGCCTCCTCGTCGGCTTTCTCCTTGCTCAAGGCTGAAAATTCGGTTTCGATGGAAGGCTTCAGAAGCCGCTTGTACGCATCACGCACTGCCTCACCTACCTGGCGGCTGCATTCATTGTTGCCACGGACATACATTTGTTCCAGCCGTCCGGCGCACTCTTCGTCATCAGGACTTATACTTACTTTCAACAGGCCTTCCGACTCTCCCCGGCGGATAGCCAGCAGACGGTGGGAGGAACAGCGTTTCAAAGGTTCGCTGAAATCGAAATAATCGCGGTATTTGGCAGCTTCTTCCTCTTTGCCTTTCACCACTTTGGAGGTGATGACAGCTTGTCGGGAAAATTGGTTGCGCAGTTGGTTGCGGGCGCGCTCGTCCTCGCTCACTTGTTCGGCTATGATGTCGCGCGCGCCTTTCAGCGCATCCTCTTCGTCTTTCACATCTCCTTTCACAAAAGCGGGGAGACGGCTGTCCAGATGGTTTTCGCGTTGCAATAACAGTAAGGTGGCAAGCGGTTCCAGTCCTTTTTGCCGTGCCGCTTCGGCGCGGGTCTTACGTTTCGGCTTATAGGGCAGATATATGTCTTCCACTTCGGTGGCATCCCAACTCTGTTCAATGCGTTTGCGCAATTCTTCTGTCAGTTTGCCCTGTTCTTCTATGGTAGAAAGAATGGTTTCTTTTCGCTTGGCCAGTTCACACAACTTGTCATTTCTGTCTTTAATTTCGCCTATTTGTACTTCGTCCAGCCCTCCGGTTGCCTCTTTCCGGTATCGGCTTATGAAAGGGATGGTAGCTCCCCCGCCCAGTAGAGATAATGTATTGTCTACTTGATGTACGGAAACCTTCAGGGCTGCGGCAATCATTTTATTGAATAGTTCCATGTCTGTTGTTTTCTTTTGGGGGCAAAGGTATAAAAAAGGTATGGGTTTTTCCGTATAATTTGAGGTTGAAAACAGTGTATCTTATCCGTTCGCTCGGTATTCTCTTGATTTTGAAATGACTGCATCGATCCAGGAAGTCATGGAAACATTGTGTTTATTGGATGACAACTTATCATGGGAAAAGAAAAATACAGGATAAATAATTATTTATGTAAAATCAGAATCACGATGAATGCAAAAGTACTTGTTTTGATATTTTTGTTAGGATTTGTTGTTGAATATCCTATATATTCTCAAGAACATAATGGTAGAACCTATACTATAAAAGGGGCTTATAACTTGGTCGAATTTATAGAAATGCTAAAAGAAAAGACCGGTTGTAAGATAACATTATGACCAACAGCAGAAAAGAGGTTTCTCAATGAGAAGATAGCCCATAATGGGTATAACTAATAATATTGTAAGAATTTGATGTACAATCGAATAAAAAGCGTAACTTTGTGGAAATATCAAAGAAGATTATGACTAAAAAAACAGATAAACAAGCAATTGATAACTTGGCAGATAATTTCAATGGTTATGCGGCACTGCTTCGTAAAATCAAGCAGCGGGTATTGGTTGCCCAACAACGAGCGATTTATGCCGCCAACGAAGAAATGCTCCGAATGTATTGGGATATTGGAGGTATGTTGCAGCAAAGTCAAGATGCAGATGGTTGGGGCAAGAAAACCTTGCAACGCTTGTCCGTGGACTTGAAGAACGATTATTCCGAAATAAAGGGTTTTTCTGTGCGCAACATGCAGTGTATGATACAGTTCTTCAACGAATACAATCAAGAACTTACGATGGTGAAAGGTGCTGATTCTTCAATTGCGCAATCAATGATTGCGCAATTAGGCGAATATAATTTTTCCTTTCCTATCAAACATCTAGGTTGGACGCATAACCTGATACTCTTACAACAAGTCAAGGATATTCGCGCACGGCATTGGTATATGGTGCAAAGTATTACATCGCATTGGAATACACGCTATCTGCAAGAAGCTATCAAACTTGATGACTATGGCAAGCATGGTGCGTTGGCAAACAATTTCACTGAAACCCTGCCTGTTCCCGAAGCAAACGATGTGAAATCAATGCTCAAAGACCCGTATATATTCGATATGCTGACCTTTACCGACCAATACAATGAGCGTGATGTAGAAATCGGTTTGGTGAAACATATAGAGAAATTCCTTGTGGAAATGGGTGCAGGTTTTGCTTTCATGGGACGACAATACCATATTGAGGTGTCAGGAGATGATTACTATATTGACATATTGATGTACAATACCTTCCTACACCGCTATTTGGTGATAGAGTTGATAGATACGGAGTTTATGCCGGAATATATCGGTAAGCTGAACTTCTATTGTTCTGCTGTGGATGACATCCTTTGCCGGGAGGGGGATAATCGAACCATAGGTTTGCTACTTTGTAAAAGCAAAGACCGTATCAAGGCTGAATATGCTTTGCGTGACATTCAGAAGCCAATAGGCATATCCGACTACGAATTAGGGCAAGCCTTGCCGAAAGATTTCCGTGGCAGTTTGCCTACGATTGAGGAAATAGAGAAAGAACTGGAATCTGATAGCCACTAAACATATACGTTACATATCTGAACGGATATTCCGAACTTCAGGGAACACCGGGATTGCGCCCTATGACAAACTATAACCTGAATGGTACGTACATACTGAAACAGAAGTATATTTTCGGTCTGTTCTACACGCATACATCCGATTACTTTGCCCAAACACCTTATCAGGCAACAGGCCGACTGGCATTGATATACAAAAATACCAACTGGAATTATATGCGTATGATAGGTGTGAATGTCATTTTGCCGCTCAGCATGGGAAACTGGTATGATGCAAGACTCACGCTTGTAGGCATGCAGGCACGGCAAAAATGCGACCGTTTTTTTGATGTACCATTTGACCGCAAAAAATGGCTGTTTATCGGCACACTTGACAACAGCTTCAAAGTAGGCAAGAACCTATCCTTTGAATTGATAGGAAACATACAGACACCTTTCATTCAGGGAACGTTGGATCTTGCCAGTTCATTTAATCTCACAGCCGGAATGAAATGGAATTTTGCCAAGGACAGATGTTCGCTTACGGCACGTTGCAGTGATATATCCAACTCCAGTATGCCGGATATGAAGGTTCACTTCAAGGAACAATATTTGGATATGGATAGCGGATACTATACCCGTACTGTATCTCTGAATTTCACATACCGTTTCGGTGGTTATAAAAAACAGAAAGTAAAGGAGTGGATATATCACGATTTGGACACTAAAAAAAAATGAAAAACAAATAGTGCAACGTAATTTGTATTAGATGCTTACTGATAATGGTTTATGCTATCAATGCTCTATTAATCAATAGTTTACTGGTGGTAAGCCGGAAATATGGTCGTAGCCTTTAAGGGTATATTCTAAGTGGTGAATATTTAACCCTTTTAGTTATTATTAACTCATCTACGGTGTCAATACGAGCGATTTATTCTTTTTTTCGGTGCAATTCGTTTCCGATATTTCACTTCTATTTGGGCTCAATGTCTAAGCCAATACAAAGGTACAATATTTTATCCGATATTGTTTGTTACTTATTGTTTTTTGGAAATAATTTTATTGTAGATATTATTACCTCCACAAAGGCTCTTGTTCCCGATTACGAGGGAAGCCCAACAAGCGAGTGTTCACTGATGGATGGCTTATCAAGAGTTGCTTGAAATCGGTAATGAATGTATTTTCAAGAACAATGGAGTTGAGCCAATACACAACACAGCATAATTGTGGATAAAGAGTTTGTTCTCGGAATGAGAAATCAGCAATCCATGTATTTGGCATACGTTCTGGCATCTTTGGTTTTACCGGAAAGACACGGTTGGACAGTCGTGAATGATGAGCACAACAATTACGAAGCACCGCAAGACACTCTAACCAGCTTCTAAAAAATTGTGATGATTCAAACCGAACTCTCTTGCGACAGCATGTTTTGCCGTGGCATTTGAAAAATTGGAATAGAGCTTAGAGAGTGTTCCCATTGAGATAACCTCCAATGTTTTCCATACAGGAGGCAGCTCTGGTTCGTTGTATTTGCGGAAATGCTCAGTAATAAAATCATCGTGTGAGCGTTCCACCTCTTTACGGATAACAGCTAAATTGGTAGTAAAACGAGCCTCATTGGTGGCAAAGTTTTCGTCCATAAACCAAAATGCTCCAAATTCAAGAGCAAAGTGCTTGATTATTTTTGTGCGAACAGCAACTTCAATCGTTTGAATGGCAGTAAAGAGCAAAGCCCTAAGTTGCTTATCAAAGGAATACAGGTCGATAATATCTGCAAAACGACAACCTTCTCTAAATTGATGCGTAGTGTGGTCAGCTTCAAAATGTCGCCAATAACCAGCAAGACGAAAATAGCTTATGATGTCAAGGGCTTTAACAGCTCGCTCAACATCATCAATAAGCAAACCTCTTTCTTTGAGAATATCAATTTGTTGTTCCGTGGTTATGGCTCGATTTGTATACCTGACTCCCATAAATAAAAATGTCCCGCTGGGTACGCTAATCTTACGGGAAGCGAGCGGGATTTGTTGGTGCAAAGGTAATTAATTATTTCTAACCTACCAAACAATAGAGCAAATATCAAACAGATATTTTTATCTTACCGCTTCTTTTTCAAATGTTTTTCCGTAATTCTGTACTCGGATTTGGGTAACCATTTCCATGCATTTGAATAAAGAAGCGTTATGCTACTCTTGTAAGTGCGAAGCTTGAGAAACTAAACACAAAATCAACAAGAATAGGCATGGTAGTTCCCACGTTATAGCGTGGGCTGCTTTACCATATCTGTTGATTTAGGTTTTCTCAGGACCTGCACTTTAAAATGTGGTTATTGGCAGTGTCACACTTCTTTTTTAGGAGAAAGTGTTACGACAAAAAGAAAAAAGTCAATAGATCTAGCAGTTCAATCCGGGGCAGCTAACGAAGTTGTGTCTAGATATGGATCGGCCTCAAAAGAACATTTAGTATCCTATTCTGGTGTTGACTCACAGTACATAAATGGGATTAAAATTTGGAATAAATAAATCGGGTGTCTTTCTGCAAAGAAAAAGAGTCGTTCCGATGCGTTTCCAGGGCTCACAAGGCTCAAGGCTCACTTATGCGGTATTTTAAACCTTGGTAGATGTGTAAGTATTTGCTTTACAGTCTGTTTGGTGGGACAAAACGTGCGGGTTGAATATTATTCTTTGGTCTTTGGAAAGTTCAGGATTGTCTTGACTTTGTCTGTCGTTTTATAGAATTTGTGTTTGCTTTGACCAGGCTTGTTTTTTGCCGGGTTTTATTCATAATGGCCGGATCAATGGATATGGGGCACATTCGGATTTTTCACGATGCCCGGAATGACCAAGTGATGATGTCAATAGAAGTTTCTTTTATTTATACATTTTTCTTTCCGGTAAATGTCGGATGCGTTCGTGTATGTCTGGGGCTCATTATATTATTCATTTTATTTTTCAGAATATAGTCTTGTCCCCTTCTTTTTATTGTAATTAATTAAAAATCAGCGCGTTATTAGGTTTCTTGAAGCTTGTTTTGGGCTTAAATACCGCCTAAGTGAGCCTTTGAGCCCTGAGCCTTGGAAAGCTTGGTGAAAAGACCTTGTAATTCCTTTCAAAAGACCTGTTCTTTGTATAAAAAGACCTTGACGTTTTTTTAAAAGAACCTTGTCTTTGACGCCAAACATCAGGACCTTTTTTTAAAATGTCTGGATCTTTTTCAAAAACAACAAGACCTTTTTTCAAAAGGAACGGGTACAAACGGACGGCCGGTCCGTCTCTTTTCCCAGATAGTGTAATAATTATGAAGAAACTGTTTATTTTACTTGTGTGCCTGTTGCCTGTGTTGGCACAAGCTCAAATGGAAACCTCTGTAGCCGGATTCATCCCTTTATCCGGTAGCGGAAGAATAGTATATAATTTCAATCCCGGATGGCGCTTTCATCGTGGAGACATAAAAGGCGCGGAAGCCGTACGTTTTGATGATACATCCTGGCAGGTAGTGTCTGTTCCGCATACTGTGGAACTGATGCCTGCCGAGGCAAGCGGTTGCCGTAACTATCAGGGTGTGGCATGGTACCGGAAACATTTTGTGATTCCTCAAGATATGAAAGGAAAAGAGGTGTCGCTTCATTTTGAGGGAGCTATGGGAAAACAGGTGATTTATTTAAATGGCAAGAGGGTGCAAGAGCACTTGGGAGGATACCTTCCTTTCACTGTGCAACTGACGGAACAGGGGGTACAGCCCGGAGACAGTTGCTTGCTGGCAGTGATGACGGATAATAGTGATGATAAGAATTTTCCTCCGGGAAAACGTCAATATACCTTGGATTTCGCTTATCATGGAGGAATTTACCGGGATGTGTGGATGATAGGAAAATCAAGTGTAGCTATTACAGATGCCTTGGAGGCCGATAAGGTGGCCGGAGGTGGAGTTTTTGTGCATTTTGACAATATAAGCGGGAAAAAAGCGGAAGTGTATGTGGATACGGAAGTGCATAACAGTGGAAAGCAGACGCGTACCGTAGCCGTGGAGACGGTTTTGGCGGATGCCGGCGATGTTCCCGTAAAACGGGTTTCGCAACAGGTGAAGCTGCAAGCAGGGGAATCGAAGACGGTGCGGCAACGGTTTGCAGTTCGCAATCCTAAGTTATGGTCTCCTGACTCGCCTTATTTGTATAGGATACAATCTCGTGTCAAAGCCGGACATGAAGTGTTGGATGGGGGAGTGACACGTGTGGGGATCCGCAAAGCGGAATTTAAAGGTAAGGATGGCTTTTGGTTGAATGGCAAGCCTTTTGGTCAATTGGTCGGCGCGAACCGTCATCAGGATTTTGCATACGTGGGTAATGCGCTGCCCAACAGCCAGCAATGGAGGGATGCCAAACGCTTGCGTGATGCAGGATGTACCATTATCCGTGTAGCTCATTATCCGCAAGATCCGGCATTCATGGATGCTTGCGACGAAATGGGGCTGTTTGTTATTGTGGCTACTCCGGGATGGCAATATTGGAATAAAAATCCGGAGTTCGCAAAGCTGGTACATCGGAATACCCGTGAGATGATACGCCGGGACCGCAATCATCCCAGTGTGCTGATGTGGGAGCCTATTTTGAATGAAACGCCTTATCCGCGCGATTTCGCACTGGAGGCGTTACGGATTACACGGGAGGAGTTTCCTTATCCCGGACGTCCTGTAGCGGCAGCCGATGTTCATTCGAAAGGAGTGGCGGAAAACTATGATGTGGTGTACGGATGGCCGGGAGATGATGAGAAGGCAGACCGTCCGGAACAATGTATTTTTACTCGTGAGTTTGGCGAGAATGTGGATGACTGGTATGCACATAATAATAATAACCGTGCCAGCCGTAGCTGGGGGGAACGCCCGTTGCTGGTGCAGGCGTTGTCATTATCAAAGAGTTATGATGAAATGTACCGCACTACAGGGCAGTTTGTCGGTGGGGCGCAATGGCATCCTTTTGACCATCAGCGGGGGTATCATCCCGATCCGTATTTCGGGGGCATTTATGATGCGTTCCGTCAGCCTAAATACGCTTATTATGCTTTTCGCAGCCAGTCTGCCGCGACATTGAAGCATCCTGTGGCGGAATGTGGGCCTATGGTGTTTATCGCCCATGAGATGTCTCCTTTCTCGGATGCCGATGTGGTGGTGTTCAGTAATTGTGACTCGGTTCGTCTCTCTGTCTATGACGGTACTGAGAGCCGGACGCTTCCGGTTGTTCATGCGCAGGGACACATGCCTAATGCCCCGGTGATATTCAAGGATGTATGGGATTTCTGGGAAGCACGCGAGTATAGTTATAAGCAAAAAAAACTGGCAGAAAGTAAATATGGTGGCAGAAGGAATTATAGACGGTAAAGTGGTTTGCACCTATAAGCGGATGCCGTCACGCCGCAGCACGAAGTTGCGTATGTATGTGGATACGGAAGGAAAGCAATTGGTGGCAGACGGTTCGGATTTTATCGTAGTGGTGGCCGAAGTGACGGATGATAGCGGTAATGTGCGCCGTCTGGCAAAAGAAAATATCGTATTTACTGTAGAAGGTGAAGGACGAATTATAGGGGATGCCTCTATCAATGCCAATCCGCGCACGGTGGAGTTTGGCTCTGCTCCCGTATTGATCCGTTCTACCCGCAAGCCCGGCAAAATAAAGGTGAAGGCCCATGTGCAGTTTGAAGGAACGAATGCACCGGTTGCTACGGAAATAGAATTAGAAAGTATTCCGTCAGAACTGCCTTTCTGTTATACGGAGGAGGAGACGGATGCCCAATCAGCCGGAGCAGGACTGGCCGGAAGCCCTGTTAGAACAGAAAGAATGGCGGGGAAAGTTGTGCTGACAGAAGAGGAAAGGCAAAAAGTATTGATGGAGGTGGAGAGACAGCAAACTGAATTCGGTACGGAGAAGTAATATAGATAGAACGCGGACTTATCTCGTTCCAATCTAACCAATAATTGGTATTTAACTAATTTCAATTTAAGTACCAACGGATTTTTTCTTATCTTTGATCTCGGTTTGAAGAAAACTAAATACTTATGAAGAAATATATACTTATTATACTTTGTTGCCTGACAAGCTTTCCTCTGTGGTCATATAATGTGAATATGATTGTGGAACATTATTCTGTAGATCAAGGGCTTCCTAATAATACGGTAAACTGTACCTTGAAAGACAGAGATGGCTTTATCTGGTTCGGAACCTGGTATGGCTTATGTTGTTTCGATGGAGTGAAGTTTAAAACATTCAATAAACAGGAGCACGATTCGGATGTGCCGCCACGTAAGATCCAGCGCATAGTCGAGGATAAAAACGGGTATATATGGGTAAAGACCATTGACCGTAAGTTGTATGTCTTCAATAAAGTGACCGAATGTTTTCATGCTGTTTATGATGACATGAAGAACTATTCGGAGAATATTCAGGTGATAAAATTACAAAATACGGCCGAGGGGGATGTGTTGTTGCTGACCAAAGATAAAAATCTGTTGTTGGCCGGGGTAGATGAAAAGGGGCAGGTAACTATCAAGATTCTGTTCGACTCTCGGGACGAGATAAACAAGCATGATTATACACTGAAACACCATGTCCTGTGCGAAACGGAGGAATATATCAGTTGGATAGGAACTGATTATAAGGTGTCTGCCGTGCATAAAGGAGCGGAATTGGCATCCCGGCCTGCCGATTTCATAACCAGTAAGATTAATTCCGGTGACAAGGATAGTTTTACCAGTTTCTTTGAGGATGGCAGGAAGGTATGGGTCGGAGATCGTGCGGGTATTTTTTACAGTATCGATGTAAGGACCGGTTTGGTAAACCGGTATGTACTTTCCGAAATAAAAGGTGCGATCAGCAATTTGCTGGTTACTCCGGCAGGTTATGTCTATCTCAGTGTGGCCGGACAAGGTACATACGAATATGATTTGGCCGAGCGCAGGTTGCAAAAGATAAATACTGAAATGAATGACGCTATGGTTACTCATGCATTCATAGACCAGTATGATAAAATATGGTTTCACGAAAATGAGAAGGCGCTGATTTATTATGATCCGTTGAACCATACCGCAAAACGGTTTCCGTTTACCATGTTCGGCAAGATAACCACCCTGTATTCGGAAGATGCCGGCGAAAGAGGGCTTTTTTTCCTGTCTCCGGCAGGAGAGGCCTGGTTGTTCGACAGGGAACATGTGGAGATGGTTTATATTAATAAATTGAAACAACTTTCTAATGATAGGGCAAATCAGCAGTTTTATCATCTGATGTTGGATAATGACGGGGTATTGTGGCTTTCCTCTGCCGATGAAGGGGTGTATTGCATGAATTTCCCCAAGAAGCAATTCAATCTGCTTTCGTTGTCTCCGCAATCAGCCGGTCGGGAAAATTATGCGACAGGGGTAAGAGCCCTTTTCCAATCAAAAAGTGGCGATATCTGGGTGGGCACCCGTTGGCAGAGTGTTTATCGGATGGACCGGAACGGTGTAACCAAACATGTTTTTTCGACAGGTGACGAGCATATAGGTAATGTATATCACATCATGGAAGACGACAAGGGAAACCTTTGGTTCTCTACCAAAGGCGACGGATTGGTGAAAGCTGTTCCTGATGAGAAAGCTGCAGGTGGTTTCCGTTTTAAACGCTATCTGCATAATTTGTCTGATTTGTCGTCGATCAGCGGGAATGATGTGTATTTCACTTATCAGGATGAAAAGAAAGGTATCTGGGTGGGTACTTTGGACGGAGGATTGAATCTGCTTTGTGAGGAAAATGGGGAAGTCACTTTTAAGAATAAATATAACGGATTCAAGAACTATCCTACGTATGGCCTTTATATGGAAGTGAGAAATATGATAGAGGATAATGACGGGCGTATGTGGGTAGGTACGATGGACGGGCTGATGTCTTTTAAAAACAACTTTGCCTCAGTGGAGCAGATTGATTTTGAAACCTATCGTGGTTCCAACCGGGTAAATTATGCCGATAGCGATGTGTACGCGCTTTATAAAGACGAGTTCTCTCAGATATGGGTATGTGTGTTTGGTGGAGGATTGAGCAAATTGTCGGGATACGATGAGGAAACGCATAAGCTTTCATTTAAATCGTATGGCTGGGAAGACGGATTGAATAATGATGTGGTGATGTCTATTATAGAAGATGATAACGGTTTTCTTTGGCTTGCTACAGAAAAAGGACTCTCTTGTTTTGACAGAGCGACAAGCCAGGTGCGTAACTATGACAAATATGATGGCTTTCCTCCGGTTGTGATGGAAGAAAACACCGCACTGAAAACGCTGGACGGAGAACTTTGGCTGGGGTGTAAAGAGGGTATCTTGACCTTTTCTCCCGATAAGCTGGAAACGCAAAGATTTGATTATAATACATTTATTGTAGGATGTCAGATATCAAACCGGGATATACGCAGCTATACGGACCATCCCATTATTGACCGGTCCATTACCTATACAGACAGGATTACATTGAATCATAACCAGTCCATGTTTACTTTAGAGTTTGCGGCGTTGAACTATAATAATCAGAACCGTGTGTCTTACAAATATATTTTGGAAGGATATGAAAAAGAATGGCACTATAACGGGAAGAACCGTATAGCATCCTATACCAATGTTCCTCCCGGCAAGTATCTTTTCAGAGTACAGACACTGGATGAGGCAAATCCCGGTTTGGAGTCTTTCCGTGAGTTGACCGTTGTCATTCTGCCGCCTTGGTGGGCCAGTTGGTGGGCGTATGTTATCTATATGATTATAGCCGTAGCCTTATTGCTGGTGGCTATAAAATTATCTCTTTTCATGATTAAGGTGAAGAATGATGTGTATATCGAACAAAAATTGTCCGAATTGAAAATCAAGTTCTTTACCAATATCTCGCATGAGTTGCGTACTCCGCTGACTCTGATCCAAGGGCCTATTCAGGAACTGAGAGAAAAGGAGAAACTATCTCAGAAAGGAATGCAATATGTGGATCTGATGGAAAAGAATACCAAACAGATGCTGCAACTGGTCAATCAGATATTGGATTTCCGTAAAATACAGAACGGCAAGATGCGTCTGCATGTGTCGTTGTTCAACCTGAATGAGATGGTAGACTCTTTTGAGAAAGAATTCAGGGTGATGGCCGAAGAAAATGAAGTCAGCTTCACGTTCCAGCTGGCCGGTGAGGATATCATGGTATGGGCGGATAAGGAGAAAGTGGCTATCGTGATCCGCAACATCATCTCCAATGCGTTCAAGTTCACTCCTGCCGGGGGAAATATTTATGTCACGATGGGAGTGTCGGATGATGACAGGCATTGTTATGTACGGGTGGAAGATAGCGGTGTGGGGATTCCCCAAAGCAAGCTTTCCGAAATCTTCGAGCGTTTCTCGCAGGCTGACAATGCACGTGGCGCTTATTATCAGGGAACGGGCATCGGATTGGCTTTGTCTAAGGAAATTATCAGTCTGCATCATGGGGAAATCTATGCAGAGAGTCCTGAAGGGAAGGGAGCGGTCTTTACCATTGAATTGCAACTGGGTAAGGAGCATTACAAACCGTCGGAAGTCGATTTCTATATGGGCGGGGAAACGGTGAGTGTTCCTGAGGCTGAATCTGTTTCTGCCTCTGCCGGCAAGGAAAGCGAGGAGGAGAAAGAACAGCCTGTCGATTCGTCTTTGCCTACCGTGCTGATTGTAGAAGATAATAAGGATTTATGCAATATGTTGAAGCTGCAATTGGAAGATAAATTCAATATTTATATGGCCAATGATGGTGTGGAGGGGCTGAAGAAAGTACATCTTTATCATCCCGACATGGTAGTCACCGACCAGATGATGCCGAATATGGATGGAATAGAGATGTTGCAACGCATCCGTAAAGATTTCCAGATCAGTCATATTCCGGTGATTATCCTGACGGCGAAAGGTAATGATGAAGCGAAGACCAAAGCGATAAGCATGGGAGCGAATGCCTATATCATCAAACCTTTCAGCAAAGACTATCTGGTAGCACGTATCGAACAGTTGCTGAATGAACGTAAATTGTTCCGTGAACGTGTATGGCAGCAGCCCGAAGAACATAAGGAGGAACAGGATACATACGAACAGTTCCTGGTGAAGAAAGATGTGCAGTTCATTGAAAAGATTCATCAGGTTATAGAAGAGAATCTGGATAATAGTGATTTTAATATAGATACTATAGCATCGACTATCGGGCTGAGCCGCTCGGCTTTCTTTAAGAAGTTAAAGAGCCTGACCGGGTTTGCTCCGGTGGATTTAGTGAAAGAGATTCGTCTGAATAAATCAATAGAGTTGATTAAAAACTCGGATATGAGTATTTCAGAAATAGCTTTTGCCGTGGGCTTCAAGGATTCCGGTTATTTCAGTAAATGTTTTCGTAAGAAATATGATCAGACTCCGAGGGAATATATGAATGAATGGCGTAAAGGTTGATTTCTTGACCTTATAAAGCAGGAATCCCGTAAACAGATGTAGGCGAGCGTCGTGTTTGCGGGATTGTCTTATTTGTTTGCTAAGTTATTTTTGGACTTTATTAAGATTTAGTGATTACATACTTTTTTGTGATTCGTCTTAATTCTAAACAATAACTAGATTACGATGAATGTGAAAAAAATTATCAGTTTAATCATGCTCCTGTTTATGTTACTGCCTTTGGGAGCACAGAATTCAGAGGGAAAACAACGCTATAAAATAGCTGCGTGTGACTGGATGATGCTAAAGCGTCAGAAGATCGGTTCTTTTCAATTGATGAAGGAAGTAGGAGGTGATGGCATAGAAATGGACATGGGAGGCTTGGGAAAACGGGATACTTTTGATAATAAGTTCCACCAGCCCCATTTCTGTAAATTATTTAAAGAAACAGCACAGGGACAGCATATTGAAGTCCCTTCTGTGGCGATGTCCGGATTCTTTGGACAATCTTTCTTGACTCATCATAATTATAAAGCTTTAGTGCAGGATTGTTTGAATACGATGAAGGTGATGGGGGCCCAAGTAGCTTTCCTTCCATTAGGCGGCATAAAAGAGGACTGGACAGTAGCGGGTGATGCACGTCAGGAGTTGGTAAGCCGTTTGCACGAAGTGGGAGAAATGGCAGTGAAAGATGGAGTAGTGATAGGTATCCGTACTCCTTTGGACGCCGGAGGGGATATAAAACTGTTGAAAGAAATTAATTCGAAAGGTATAAAGATTTATTATAGTTTTCAAAATGCGTTGGAAAATGGACGCGACCTCTGTAAAGAGTTGAAAAAATTGGGAAAGGATCGGATTTGTCAGATACATTGTACGGATACAGACGGGGTTACTCTTCCTTATAATACCCGTCTGGATATGAATGCCGTAAAGCATACCCTTGATAAGATGGGGTGGAGCGGATGGCTGGTCATTGAACGGTCACGGAATAAGGATGAAGTCCGGAATGTAAAGAAAAACTTCGGGACGAATGTCGCTTATCTGAAACAGATATTTCAACAAGAAAAATAAGATAATATTTTAATTTTAAAAATGATTCTATGAAGAAAGAAAAAGCATTTCTTCAGAAACTGGATAAGATTGGCAGCTTGACTCAGGTTGTTTGTCTCAGTCTGTTTCTGACGGGAGTTTCTGCTCAGGATGCGTTTGCCGAGGCGGATGTACCGGTGGCACACGTTGTTCAACAAACGAATACTGTCACAGGGCAGGTGGTGGATGAGACCGGTGAGACGGTGATCGGCGCCAGTGTAGTAGTGGAAGGCACGACCAATGGTACGATAACCGATTTTGACGGAAAATTTACGTTGAATGTTCCGAAAGGAAAAAAAATCGTAGTCTCGTTTGTGGGGTATGCGTCTCAGACTATTGCCGTACAGCCGGGAAAAACGATAAAGGTGATATTGAAAGAAGACTCCAAGATGTTGGACGAAGTGGTGGTAGTGGGATATGGTACCCAGCGGGTTAAGGACTTGACAGGTGCTGCCACAAATGTAAAGATGGATGAAATACTGAAAGTTCCGGGTTCTTCTATTATAGATGCTTTAAGCGGACAGATAGCAGGTTTGTCTGTGTCTCAAAGTGACGGTCGTCCGGGCTCTACCGGTTCATTTAAGATACGCCAGCCGATGAGTTTTGGTGAGTCTTCGACTAATTTTAATCAGCCATTGATTGTTATAGACGATGTGGTGCAGGTAGATGAGAATGGGGAACCTTCTATGACAGCTTTCAATATGCTGGATCAATCTGAAATAGAAAATATGACTGTTTTGAAAGACGCTTCTGCTGCTGTTTATGGATCGAGGGCTTCGGCAGGTGTTATCTTGGTGAAGACAAAGCGGGGGAAAAGCCGGTGCTCCTAAAATTTCTTATTCGGGTAAACTGGATTTTTCAGATGCTATAAGCCATGCCAAGACCATGAGTGCTTATGAGCTGGGAGTGTTTACAAACCGTTTGTATAATCAGGTCGATATGGTTAATGGTAACGGAAACAATTCTTACTTCAAATATTCTGATGCCGAACTGGAAGCGATGAAGCACCTTGATTATAATTGGTTGGACGAGGCATGGCATTCTTCTGTTTCGCAGCGCCATTCTGTGACGGTGAATGGCGGTTCGGAAAAAGTGACCTATTTCGCAGGGGTGAATTATCAGAATCAAGACACGAATTTAGGAAATGTACAGGATTATAGTAAATGGAATTTTCGTGCTGGTGGGGAGGCGAAAGTGGCTTTGGGCTTAAAATTGTCTGCTTCTGTTTCTGGGTACAATACCGACAAGACGGGTAACAATGTTCAGACGAACCTTTCTCGCGGACCTTGGGGAAACAGTAGTGCTTCCCGAGATTATGCCATGTTGAATCACATGCCTAAGTATATTCCTTGGGAAACCTCCATCTATGATGAGGTTACTGGTAAAAACCGTTCCTATTATGTGTCTCCTTGGGCGGGTCCGCAAATTCTGGATACCAAACCTGACTCGTCTGTTAGCGGATATCCTGTATGGAATTATTTTGCAGAAGAGGCATCCGGTGCAAGAAAGTACAATAAGTCAAATGGCTATAATGCCAACTTCTCATTGACATACGATGTACCGTTCATCAAAGGCTTGAGCCTGAGAGCCACATATGCTATATCTTACAATAATGACCATTCAAATGAGGTGGGAGATTATTATATGCTGGCGCGTGCTGCGGATACCAATCAGCCGGGTAAGCATTTGTTGAGTGAAAACACAGAATGGAATTTTGTAAACTATGGTGATCCTAATGGAACTAATCTGGATAGAAAACCGACCGTGGTTTATGCCAAACAGACAAGTAAGAGCGAACAGATGAACTTTGCAGTTTCTTATGCCCGTACTTTTGGAAAACATGATATAGCAGCCACGGCTGTTGTAGAGCGTGCCGAGAGTGAGGGGGATGATTTGTCGCAAATGTATATGGGAATAGGACAATCTTATGGCGGTACAAGTTCTACAGCCGGAACATTGAGTCCGGATGCCCAAAAGACTTACTATAGGAAATATGAAAGTGGTGCTTTGTCTTATATTGGTAGAGCAAATTATAAATATGATAACCGTTATTTGGCGCAGTTCGTTTTCCGTTATGACGCTTCTACCAAATTCGCTCCTGAGAACTATTGGGGATTTTTCCCTACTGGATCATTGGGTTGGGTGGCATCCGAAGAAAGTTTCTTTAAAAATAGTGTACTAGGTAAGATCTTTGATTTTATGAAAGTGCGTTACAGCTTGGGCAAAACAGGAAAGGATAATGTGGAGGCATGGCAGTGGCTCCAGATTTATAACATCAATCCTACTGGTGGCATGGGATTCGGATCATTGGGAGGCCAGTATGTTTCCGGTGCCATTATCAATGGAACGGCTAACCGTGATATCAAATGGGATACGACGATCAAGCAGAACTTTGGTCTGGACATGAATGTACTGGACAATCGTCTGTCTATCACTACGGACTTCTATTATGATAAGACAAAAGACTTGATTATGTTTGTTTCTGATCCCGAGGAACCCATCTATATTGGTTCTAAATTACCGTCTGTCAATTATGGCAAGAAGAATGCATGGGGACTTGAAGTTTCTTTAAATTGGAGTGATAAAATAAATCAGAGTTTGTTACCTTCATGGGGGCCCATCAAGTATTCAGTGGGAATGAACTATAGCGTGTCTTGGAATAAGACTGTGTTAGGAAACGAACCTTCATTTGATTATCCGGCTGAAATCGCAAACCAGACAAGTTGGACCGGTTATCGTGGTATGGGTGGTCAATATGGATTTAAAACATGGAAACATACCAGCAGCGGTGATGGTATCCTTAGAAATCAAGCGGATATTGATAATTACTGGAACTACCTGACTGAATTGGCAAATGCAGCAGGAACTTCTCCTGATTTTTTGGGTATTACCTCGAAAGACAAAATGTATCCCGGTATGTTGGTATATGAAGATGTAGCCGGAGATATTGATACAAAGAACAAGACAATAGCAGGTCCTAACGGGGTTATTTCAAGAGATCACGGGCAAGATTATGTGAAATTGGCTGACAATCGTGTACATGGAATCAATACTAAATTAAGATTGCAATGGGGAAACTTCAGCTGGGCAGCGCAGTTGGCCACATCTTGGGGAGGTTTCTTGGATTTTCGTGGTGCGCAGGCTAAAACCAATGATTTTATGTGGAGCCAGTTCTCTTACGTGAACGATATGTTTGATGCTACGGAAAATCCGGATGGACGCTATCCCACTATGGCGATAGGTAATGCTTATGGTGAAACTTCTGATTTCTGGCAGTTATCTACCTTCCGGATGTATGTGCGTAATATGACGTTTGCTTATTCCTTACCAAAGGATTGGTTGAAAAAGGTGAATATTGATGCACTTTCTATTAGCCTGACAGGTAATAACTTGTGGGATTTCCATAATCCGTATCCTGATAATTTTGTGAATATGTATGATGGCATTAAAACAGGGTATCCAACGCTTAGAACCTGGACTTTGGGGCTTAATCTTACATTTTAAAAATTTATGTGCTTAATAAAAGAAAAAAATATGAAACACAGTTTTTCAAAAATATATGTGGGGGCTATAGCTTTGTTGATAGGAGCTTCATCTTGTAGTGATCAATTCTTAAAAGACAAGAAAGACTATAACAACATGACTACGGTTGACGTGTACAGTGACCCCCAACAGGCGACTGCTGTATTTGCCACTATCTACAAGCAGATTATATCAAGATATAATTCTCCGTTATGTGGGGCTGATCCATTAATGAGACAAGACCAGGCTACAGGAGGAAAACAATATATTTTTTCGGAAGAGATGACTGGCTGGAAAAGTGGCAATTACACTGGGCAAATTACCAAACAAGTGAAAGCGGGAAATCATATTTCAAATCCGCCTTATTGGAATGACCCAAGAAATAATGTCAAGAATTATAATAATTTCTCTCGTTTCACCTTGTTTCCGACAGTATATGTGATTAATAACTATATCATTGAAATAGACCGTTCTCGTTCGTTGATAAATAATGAGGAATTTTGGAATCATTTGAAGGGACAAGCTATTTTTGCCCGTGCATGGCTTTATTTTGATGCGGCTCGCGAGTGGGGTGGTTTCCCTTATTATTTTACGGAAACAGATATGCCTGAAAACGGTGACCGTTCTCCACGTTTACCTATGCAAACGTGTATTGACAGAATCTGTGCTGATTTTGAAGCTGCTGCAAAGTTGCTTCCCGAAAGATGGGATAATGAGAATTATGGACGTTTCACTTCGGTGGCGGCATTGGCTATGGCTGCACGTGCCCGTTTGTTTATGGCTAGTCCTATTTTTAATGCAGATTGGGACAATCCGGGTGGTGAACGCTGGAAACAGGCGACAGAAGCTTGCCTGGCAGCTTTGCAGGCAGCGGATAAGGCTGGATATGGAACCAGCGTGAAAGATATTGAATCATGGGATAGGGCTTTTTATGGTTTCAATGGGGTCTTTAATCCGGAATCCATTATTACGATTTTGATGAATGACGATCCATTGGTTAAAGGTTCATTTAATAAGTGGGAAGAAATGATTCGTCCTAGCTCTATAGCTAACAATGACGGAGCGGGAATTCCGGCGCCTGATGAAATCTTGATGGCATTTCCCATGAAAGATGGGAGAGCGGCTACAGTGGAAAATGGATATGATGATGAAAAATTCTACAGGAATCGTGATCCTCGTTTTTATCGCACATTCGCTTTTTCCGGTTGTGAATGGATAAAGCAGCCTCAGAAACAGTTATGGCTGTTTACTTATAAGTATAGCGATAACGAGAATAACATGTACCGATACACTGATGGTAGAAAAGGAGATGGCGGAGCACAAGGAAAGAGTCGTGCACTGGTATGGAAAATGTCTGATCCTAACATCGCGATAGGATCGGAAAGTATTAGTGGAACGGATGTGATGGAGTACCGTTATGGAGAACTGTTGCTGAATTTGGCTGAATGCTATGCAGCTCAGGGAAATGCAGGTGAGTGTCTGAAATATCTGGGAATGATTCGTGCCCGTGTGGGTATTTCAAGTGCTAATAATTATGGATTGGGATCGATATCAGACCGTTATCAGTTGCTGAAGGCTGTATTGAACGAGCGTCAAATAGAATTGGCTTACGAAGGAAAGCGTGTATGGGATTTGAAACGCTGGCTGTTGTACGAAGGGGGAGCAGGATTTGATCCTAATATTGGTGGAGGATTCGATAATGCTACTTATGCGTACAATCCTGAAGGTGCATGGGGAGCTGGTTGGAGAATCTATGACGGAAAGGATGGACGTCCTAATTATACTAAAGCAAACAATGTGCTGACTAAATTAGGGTTGAAACCTTTGTCGGGAACGAAACATACCAGTAAGATATGGGGGTATGATTTGGATCATGTCCATGAGGTGGTTGAGTATATCGATGGAGAAGTAAATCATCCGTTGGTAAGCAATGAATTGTATAAAGCGGTTCCTGGAATTTCAAGAGATATGAATGAGCAGGAGCGGGAAGAAGCTTTTAATAAATTGGATGCGTTCTATGAGGGTGTAGGAATGAAAACTTATGATCCGATTGAAAAGATGGGGCATAAATACGGTATGGACTCCGGCTCGAAAGTGCAAGATCAGAATTTCTTGTTTGCATGGAGAGGATGGTATTATATTTATCCTATTCATTACGATATGTATGATGCGGCTAAAGGAAACGACTGGATTGAACAGACAGCCGGTTGGATGGTTGAGAATGCAACTCCGTCTTGTATGACAGTCGATGAGCAGAATGGTACTTATTACTATTGTACTCCTGAAAAATAAAAAGCATAGTATAGTGGGTTAAATCTTGTTTGAGAAATCAAGTTTAACCCACTTGAAATCTCAAACTTTGGCGGCCTATATCATGGGCTGATAGAGGCACATAATTTGAAAAAATATGGAATAAAGATAGATGTGTTTACTTGGATTGAAAGTGATCCGGTAACAATGTATCTTTATTTCTTTTTTATATGGGTACTCTTTGAAAAGTTTCAAAAAGAAGTTTTTCTTATTTGTTTGAGTACGTTTGTATAGTTCAAACGTCTTAAAGAAGAAATCGCTTATTAAAAAGAATTTGACAAAAACGATATAAATCAAAGAAAGTATGAAAAGAAATTTGTTTTTAGGAGTTTGCCTGGCAGCTTTCATCGCCCCTACGGGAGTGAAAGCGCAGTATCCGCAGTTGACCTCGGAAGCCAGCCAAACCTACGCTAAGATGAAAGAAGAACTGTATCGTCGTTCAGACGAAGCTTGGGCAAAAGCATTGCCTGTTGTTCAGAAAGAAGCAAGAGAAGGTCGCCCGTATATACCATGGGCTTCCCGCCCGTATGATCTGCCGCAGGCAAAAATCCCCGCATTCCCTGGAGCTGAAGGAGGAGGTATGTTTACCTTTGGCGGACGTGGCGGAAAGGTGATTACCGTGACCAATCTGAATGACAGTGGCCCCGGATCTTTCCGTGAGGCTTGCGAAACCGGTGGGGCGCGTATCATTGTGTTCAATGTGTCGGGCATCATCAAGTTGGAATCTCCCATCATTGTCCGCGCTCCTTATGTGACCATTGCCGGACAGACCGCTCCGGGAGACGGAGTCTGCATAGCAGGGGAGTCCTTCTGGGTGAATACGCACGATGTCATTGTGCGTCACATGCGTTTCCGCCGCGGCGAGACGAAAGTACATCACCGTGACGACTCTTTCGGAGGAAATCCCGTGGGGAATATCATGATTGACCATTGCTCTTGCACATGGGGACTAGATGAGAATATCTCTTTCTACCGCCACATGTACGACGAAAGTGAAGGACAATATGAGACGAAAGACAGAAAACTGCCTACTGTTAATGTAACCATACAGAATACCATCTCGGCCAAAGCGCTGGATACGTACAACCATGCGTTCGGAAGCACGCTGGGCGGGGAGAACTGTGCTTTTGCCCGTAACCTGTGGGCCAGCAACTCGGGACGTAACCCGTCTATCGGATGGAACGGGGTCTTTAACTTTGTGAACAATGTGGTTTTCAACTGGGTGCATCGCTCGTCGGACGGAGGAGACTACACGGCAATGTTCAACATGATTAACAACTATTACAAGCCGGGACCTGCCACACCCAAGGATACCAATGTGGGACATCGTATCTTGAAACCGGAAGCCGGACGAAGCAAGCTGGACCACAAGGTGTACGGACGTGTGTATGCCGATGGAAACATTATGGAAGGTTATCCTGAAATCACAAAGGATAACTGGAACGGTGGTATCCAGGTGGAGGAACAGCCCAATGCCGACGGATATACCGAACTGATGCGCAGCTATGAGCCGTTCGCCATGCCTCATGTCCATATCATGTCGGCCAAAGATGCTTACGGATATGTGCTCGACAATGTGGGAGCCAATATCCCCAGCCGCGATATCGTGGACACCCGTATTGTGGAAGAGGTGAGAACCGGTATTCCTTATTATGAAAAGAAACTTCCCAAGGATGCTTACGGAGACAAGTGGGGCTTGTCACCGAAATCGCAGGATGAGGACGGATTGTTCAAGTACCGTCGCTTGCCGAAGGATTCTTATAAACTGGGTATCATCACCGATGTCCGCCAGATGGGTGGATATCCCGAATACAAAGGGACTCCGTATGTGGATACAGATGGTGATGGTATGCCCGATGAATGGGAAAAGGCGAACGGCTTGAATCCCAATGATCCTTCTGATGCCAACAAGGATTGCACCGGTGACGGATATACCAATATAGAGAAATACATCAACGGCATCAGTACGACAAACTGTATTGACTGGTCTGATTTGAAGAATAATTTTGATACGTTGGCGGCAAAAGGAAAGCTGATGTAATATGGATAGGAAGGAAAGATTTTTGAGTATGAAAAGGTTAGGTGTAATGTGTCTGTTGCTCATGGCGGTAATTCTTGCCGCCGGAGCAGTGGATTTGGATCGCGAGGGTCGTGACCCTGCTTATGTGGAATCTATTGTAAAGCGTTCGCAGAAGATTGTGGACAAGTTGGAACTGAAAGATGCGGAGATGGCACAGCATGTGACACATATCATTGCCAACCGCTATTTTAAGTTGAATGACATCTACGAGGTGCGTGATGCCAAAGTGAAGCAGGCCAAAGAGACCTTGACCGGTGATGCCAAGCAGGCGGCGGTCAAAGCGGCAGAGGATGAGAAGGATGCGGCACTGTATCGCTGTCATTTTGAGTTTCCGGCTGCCTTGTCGCTCTATCTGGACGACAAACAAATAGATGCGGTGAAGGACGGGATGACGTATGGCGTGCTGATGGTGACTTATAATTCTCATGTGGATATGATTCCCACGCTTACCCAGGAAGAGAAAGCGCAGATTATGGCATGGCTTGTTGAAGCCCGTGAATTTGCCATGGATGCTGAAAATTCAAATAAGAAACATGCTGCTTTCGGCAAATACAAAGGCCGGATTAATAATTACCTCTCTAAGCGGGGATATGATTTGGTGAAAGAACGTAAGGCTTGGTATGAACGTATCAAGGCACGTGGAGGAAAGATATAAATTAATGTTTATTGAAAAGCGGAAAAGGAGCTTGCCCGGTGAAACGGTGTCAAGCTCTTTTTTTATGTGCGGATAGAGAGTACAACAGGCTTTCTGTTCCGTCTTTGATATAGAAATACTCGCAATGTGTGTTTGAATCATGTTAAAAGCAGGGTGTTATGTTACGAAGTTATAGAAAAAATAATAATTTAGCGACCAAATGAATCAACTAAAGAAACTATTTGCAGTGGCAGCATTGACTGCATGTGTGTTGCCTGTGGCGGCACAGTATCCTGTAATTCCTGATTCGGTAAAAATCAGAGGAGAAGAACAACAAAAGGAAATAGACCGGAAATCGGATGAGGCATGGGCGAAAGCATTACCTGTAGTAATGTCTGAGGCTGCTCAAGGACGTCCTTATAAACCATGGGCATCCAAACCGGAGGATTTAATAAAGAGCAACATACCTGCCTTTCCCGGGGCAGAAGGGGGAGGGGTCTATACTCCCGGTGGACGTGGAGGAAAAGTAATTGTGGTCAATTCGCTGGCCGACAGTGGGCCCGGAACATTGCGTGAGGCATGTGAGACCGGTGGCGCGCGTATTGTTGTGTTCAATGTTTCGGGCGTTATCCGGCTGAAAACCCCTATAAACGTCCGTGCTCCGTATATCACTATTGCAGGTCAGACAGCTCCGGGGGATGGGGTTTGTGTAACAGGAGCCTCTTTCCTGCTTGATACGCATGATATTATTATCCGCCATATGCGTTTCCGTCGGGGGGCGCAGGATGTGTTCTTCCGGGATGATGCTTTGGGAGGTAACTGTGTGGGTAATGTTATTATCGATCACTGCTCTGCCAGTTGGGGACTGGATGAAAACATGTCTGTTTACCGCCATGTATACAATCGCGATTCCACAGGGCATGGTCTGAAGCTTCCTACTGTCAACATAACTATTCAGAACTCTATTTTTTCGGAAGCTTTGGATTGTTACAATCATGCTTTCGGGGCGACTATAGGTGGGCATAACAGTATGTTTTGCCGTAACTTGTTCGCATCCAATATCAGCCGTAACTGTTCCATTGGCATGAGTGAGGATTTTAATCTGGTAAACAATGTGACTTTTAATTGGTGGAACCGTTCTGTTGACGGGGGAGATGAAACCAGCCGTTTGAATATTATTAATAATTATTTTAAACCGGGGCCTATCACTCCGAAAGATAAGCCGATTGCCCACCGGATTGTGAAACCCGAATCAAGTCGTGACAAGAAGAAGCCGGATACATTTGGTAAAGCGTATGTAGCCGGAAATGTAGTGGAAGGTAATGCGCGTGTGACAAAGAATAATTGGGATGGCGGTGTGCAGGTGTACGATATGCCGGACGCAGGGAAGTTTACAGATCAAATTCGTGTAAACGAGCCTTTCTCAATGCCCCATGTGACTATTATGGATGCCAAAACTGCCTATAATTATGTATTGGAAAATGCCGGGGCTACTTTCCCTAAAAGGGATGCGGTGGATGCCCGTGTGATGAAGACGGTGAAGACAGGGAAAGCTATTTATGTGAAAGATGCTCCTGAATTCGTTAGTCCTTATGTAAAAAGACGTCTTCCTGTTGACTCTTATAAACAAGGTATCATTACAGATCCCCGTCAGGTAGGTGGCTTGCCCGAATATAAAGGTACGCCTGTGGTTGATACGGATGGTGACGGTATGCCGGATGCCTGGGAGGTGAGATACGGACTCAATCCTAATGATCCGGGTGATGCGGTGAAAGATTGTAATGGCGACGGGTATACCAATATTGAAAAATACATTAATGGCATAGATCCTGCAAAGAAAGTGGATTGGACGGATATAAAGAACAATCATGATACTTTGGCAAAACGTAAAAGTTTGATGTAAAATGAATTATAAGTTATTATTATTTGGATTTTTAAGTTTGGGGTTTGCGCGGATTTCTGCGCAAACCTTTCCTTTACAGGTGAAGGAAGAAAAACTGACTTATGTGACTGATGAACGCGGAAACCGTATTCTAGATTATTCTTCTTGCGGTTACCGTAACTCGGAACACCCTATACCTGATGTGGCGAATGCCGTTTTTGTTTCATGGAAGCCTGGAGATAATTCCTCTCGTATTCAGCGTGCCATTGACTATGTATCTTCATTGGCTTTGGATAAAAATGGTTTTCGTGGGGCTGTTTTGCTGGATAAAGGAACTTTTGAATTGAATGAGAGCTTGCATATTTCTGTGTCGGGAGTCGTGCTGCGCGGCAGTGACAGGGAACAGACCGTATTGTTGAAAAAGGGAGTGGACAGAGGAGCTTTGCTTTATATTGAAGGGCGGAATGATTTGGCTGTTACGGATACCTTGGATGTGTTGACATCATACGTTCCTGTAAATACTTGTACTTTTCAGGTAACCAATAATGTACAGCTGGTTTCCGGAGAGCGGGTCCGGATTGTCCGCCCCTCTACGAAAGAATGGATTGCTTCTGTCGGTTGTGATATTTTTGGCGGAGGTATTTCCGCTTTGGGCTGGAAAGAAGGAGAGATGGATTTGGTTTGGGATAGGTCGGTAAGTAAGGCGGATGGAAACCAATTGACTTTGGATGCTCCTTTGACAATGGCTTTGGATAATAAATGGGGAACTGTCAAAGTGTTACGTTATAGTTGGCCGGGCAGAATCGCAGAAGCAGGTTTGGAGAATCTGACATTGGCTTCTGACTATGATAAGAAGTATCCTAAAGATGAGGATCATTGCTGGACGGGGGTATCTATAGAAAATGCCGAAAACTGTTGGGTGCGCAGGGTAAATTTTAAGCACTTTGCAGGAAGTGCTGTGATTGTACAGCGTACCGGCTCTAAAACAACTGTAGAAGATTGTGTATCCACAGAACCTGTTTCAGAGATAGGTGGAATGCGTCGCAGTACATTTTATACTATGGGGCAGCAGACACTTTTTCAGCGTTGTTATTCTAAACAGGGTATTCATGATTTCTCAGCCGGATTTTGTGCGGCAGGTCCGAATGCTTTTGTACAGTGTGATTCGGAAGAGTCGTTAGGATTCAGCGGTTCTATTGATTCCTGGGCTTGCGGGTTATTATTTGATGTGGTAAACATTGATGGCCATGATTTGGTGTTTAAGAATTTGGGTCAGGATAAAAATGGTGCCGGTTGGAATACAGGCAACAGTCTTTTCTGGCAATGTACAGCTGCCGGGATAGAGTGTTATTCACCGGCAAGAGATGCGGTAAACCGTGCATACGGTTGTTGGGCGCAATTCTCGGGTGACGGCCAATGGGCGGAATCAAATAATCACGTACATCCCCGCAGCTTGTTTTATGCACAGTTGGCGGCACGTTTGAATAAAGATTGTTCTGACCAGGCACGTATTCTTCCCAGGGCTACCAACGCAACCAGCAGTCCTACCGTAGAAGCGGCAATGGAGATGGCAAAGGAAGCTTATACTCCCCGTCTTACTATGCAAAAATGGATTGAGGAAGCACCCTATACAGCCAGTGTGTCTTCCGGAAAGCTGAAATCTTTAGAAGATTTGAAGTTCAAGACACCTATATATAAGGAAAAAGAGGATCATCTGTTTGCCATTATTAATGGACGTATGCAGGTGGATGGCCGGTTACTGGTAGGCGGCAGACAGGAGGTTCCTTGGTGGAATGGGAAACTGAGGACCAGCTTCTTGTCTAAAGCCAAGTCACATGTTACCCGTTTCGTGCCGGGACGCGAAGGACTTGGGCTGACGGATAGAATTGATTCTACGGTGAATTATATGGTGAAGAATCAGATTTTGGTTTTAGATCATAATTACGGTTTGTGGTATGAGCGTCGTCGTGACGATCATGAGCGCGTCCGTCGTCGTGATGGAGATGTGTGGGGACCATTCTACGAACAACCGTTTGCCCGCAGTGGAGAAGGTACTGCTTGGGAAGGATTGAGCAAGTATGATTTGAACCGTCCCAATGCATGGTATTGGAACCGGTTGAAGCAGTTTGCCGAAAAAGGGGCGGAGAAAGGTCTTTTGCTTTTCCATGAGAATTACTTCCAGCATAATATCTTGGAGGCGGGAGCACATTGGGTAGACTGTCCTTGGCGGTCGGCCAATAATATCAATCAGACCGATATGCCTGAACCTGTTCCTTTTGCCGGTGACAAACGTATCTTTGTAGCGGATATGTTTTATGATATCAGTCATCCGGTACGTCGTGAGCTTCATAGAAAGTATATTCGCCAATGCTTGGATAATTTTGCCGATGATGCAAATGTGGTACAACTGATCAGTGCGGAGTTTACCGGTCCGTTGCATTTTGTACAATTCTGGCTGGATGTGATAGGAGAGTGGGAGAAAGAAACCGGTAAGAAAGCGACCGTGGCGTTAAGTGCGACAAAGGATGTTCAAGATGCCATTCTGAATGATACGCAGCGTGCGAAATTAGTTGACATTATTGATATTCGTTACTGGCACTATAAAGTGGATGGTCTTTATGCTCCCGAAGGTGGAAAGAACCTGGCTCCCCGTCAGCATGCCCGTAAAATGAAAGTAGGTAAGGTTACTTTTGATGAAGCTTATCGGGCGGTGAGTGAATATCGTAAGAAGTTCCCGGAAAAAGCGGTTACTTACTATGCGCAGAATTATCCGGATATGGCTTGGGCTGTCTTCATGGCAAGTGGCTCTTGCTCGGTTGTTCCGGTTGCCGATGAAAGCTTTTTAACTGATGCGGCTGCTATGGATATGGAGGATACTGGTACAAATAAGTATCAGAAACTGGTAAAATCTGGTATTGGAAGTATCATTTATTCCCATTCTGCAACAGATATTCCTGTTCATTTATCACCTGGAAAATACATATTGAAGTCTGTTGATCCGAAGACCGGAGCAATAACGGTGATTGCTAAACGGTTGAATATTAAAGATGTATATATGCTTAAAGCAGAGGGGAACAAAGATTGTATTTATTGGTTTCATAGAATTTAGTACATGGAAGGAGAACCGGACTTATTTTGGTTCTCCTTTTTAATGAAAATCTGTATTATTTAGCATATATGTTTTTCAGCAGGTTATCTGTTTTTTCGGTCCAATAATCAAATATTACCTAAAAAAGTAGCGTATCCTCCCTAGTTTTGCATCATCATCAAAACAACCTATAATTAGTATACTGTGATGGAACAAAACTTAAATGATAAGACAGCTTGCTTGGTAACCGCTTTCCAATCTGGAGATGTAAGTGCATTCTCTACATTATATGATATGCATATTAATCTTCTATTTAATTATGGATGTAAGTTAACTACTGACAAAGAATTGTTGAAGGACTGCATTCATGATGTCTTTGTAAAATTGTATACAAAGAAGGCTGAATTGGGTATCATTGACAACTTCAAATCATACCTCCTCATTTCCTTGAAAAACAAGTTATGTGATGAACTTCGCAGACGGATGTTCATGTCGGAAACGGCTGTTGAGGAACTGAATCCCGTTGCAGCAGGTGATGATGTAGAACATCAATATTTGGAAAAGGAAAAAAGTTGTTTTGAAAATATAAAAGTAAAATATTTGTTGGCTCAATTATCTCCGCGCCAACGTGAGGCACTTACCTTATATTATATAGAAGAGAAGAAATATGAAGATATTTGTACCATTATGGATATGAATTACCAGTCGGTACGAAATTTGATGCATAGAGGTATTACAAGATTAAGGGAATTGGTAGGATAATATTTTAAGTTTTCAGGTGAGTACAACTTTGAACCACTATCCGTCATAATGAAAAATGATTGTAACGTGGATACAAAAAAGATGTATAGCAAGGTAGAAGACTTTTTGAAGGATGACGACTTTATCAAGTATGTTCTGGATGATGCTCCTGAATCAGCTTTTCATTGGGATAAGCTTTTAAAGGAGCACGCAGAACTGCTGAAAGTATTTGAAGAGGCCAAGAATGTATTATTGGTTTCTGATGAAGCAATGGAAGTAATGACTTTATCTGAAGAAAGAAAACTAAAACATCGTATTTTTACTACATTAGAGATAAATAATATGGATTATTAATTAATTTGTTAACCATAGAAAAATGAGAAAAGACATGAAGAAATGTCCTAAGCCGTTGGGTTACGGAATCAGACGAACACCTGTTGTGTTAGGATTATCAGCTGCATTATGTATGCCGGCTGCTTTTTCGTATGCAAATGTTGATAATGGAATGGATCGTGAATCTGTTCTATCTGTTATGCAAGGAAAAACAATCAAAGGACAAATCTTGGATGAAACAGGAGAGTCTATGATTGGAGTTTCTGTGTTGGTAAAGGGTACGACTATAGGAACCGTTACTGATTTTGATGGTAATTATACACTTGAAGTGCCTAGTGGAAAGAATATATTGGAGATTTCCTATATAGGTTATAAGACTAAAGAAATTACTATTGGGAATAATAGTCTGATAAATATAAAAATGGAACCTGATACACAGGCTTTGGATGAAGTTGTGGTAATAGGTTATGGTACTGTGAAGAAACGTGATTTGACTGGTGCGGTGGCTTCCATGAAAAATGAAGATGTGACAGTTGCTCCTACTAGTAATGTGATGGAGGCTTTACAAGGAAAAATTGCAGGTATGGATATTGTGAAGTCTAGCGGGCAGGTTGGTGAAGATGTTTCTATTTTGTTGCGTGGCTCTCGTTCTATTTATGGTAGTAATGAACCGTTATTCATTATTGATGGTATTCCTGGGAGTTATAGCCAGGTGAACCCTTCTGATATTGAGAGTGTGGATGTATTAAAAGATGCCTCTTCTACTGCTATTTATGGTTCAGCAGGAGCTAATGGCGTAGTCATTATAACAACAAAACGTGGGAAGGAAGGAAAAGCTACTGTAAACTTTGATGCATATTATGGTTTCAGTGGTTCACCTAATTATAAGCATGGTATGGTTGGAGATGAATGGGTGAATTATCAAAGAGAAGCTTATAAGTATAAGAATGGAGATTACCCTTCTGATATGTCTGCTTTATTTGGTAATCAAGATTATACGGATGCTTATAATGCTGGAAAGTGGATTGATTGGATTGATGAAGCCTCAGGTAATACAGCTACAACCCAAAAATATAGTCTTTCTGTTTCAGGGGGTAGTGAGAAGACTAAGATATTTGCTTCAACTTCTTATAATAGAGAAGAGGGTTTATTGAGTAATGACAATCTTAATAAATATTCATTGCGATTGAATATTGATCAAGAAATTTTCTCTTGGGCTAAAATGGGCTTTACTTCTAATCTAACTTATCAAGATAGAAATCAAGGAGTGAAAAATACCTTTACAAAAGGTCTTTCATCATTTCCTTTGGGAGATGCTTATGATCAAAATGGGAAAATAAATCATGAATATATTACAGGACAATATTCTCCATTAGGTGATTTTATTGAAGATCAATATGTGAATAATACTCGTTCCACTTATTTGAATGTTAGTGGTTATTTGGAACTGAGTCCAATAAAAGATTTTATTTTTACAAGCCGTATTAATGGTACGCTCAGTGATTCTCGTCAAGGACAATATTGGGGAGATCAATGTAATGCTAATAGACCTAGTTATGCAGGTTCACCTCATGCTGCTATTACTAATAAGAACGCATGGAATTATACATGGGAGAATATTCTTTCTTATAATACTACTATTGCAAAAGATCATAATATAGGTGGTTCTGTTATTACTTCTTGGAATAAGAATCAAAATGATAGTAGCTTAGCTGCAGCTAGTGGTCAAATGGTAGATCGTTGGTCATTTTGGCGATTAGCATCCGGCGCATCGCAGCATGTTGAGTCTGATTTTGCTCAAACACAGAAAATGTCATTTGCTGTTCGTTTCAATTATTCTTATAAAGGTAAGTATTTGTTTACATTCTCAAATCGTTGGGATGGTGTGTCTCAGTTCTCAGCAGGGCATAAGTGGGATAGTTTCCCTGCTGGAGCAATTGCATGGCGTATCTCTGACGAACCTTTTATGAATGTGGCAAAAAATTGGTTGAATAATTTAAAACTGCGTGTAGGATATGGTATTACAGGTAATTCGGGCGGGGTGGATGCTTATGGTACAACTACACAAGCCTATGTTTATACCGGTAATGGACTTACTTTAAATGGTCAAAACTCTTCTTTTACTCAGTATACAGGTACTTATGGTAGCAAGGATTTGGGTTGGGAAAAGTCTTATAACTGGAATGTTGGTTTGGACTATGGCATATTAAACAATCGCGTTGATGGTTCTATCGAATGGTTTAAAACAACAACAAAAGGTTTGCTCTTTAAACGTACTTTGCCTATTACTAGTGGTTTGACCGGTTGGGGATCCCCATTATCTATTTGGCAGAATATTGCTGAAACTAGTAATCAAGGTGTGGAAGTCACCATTAATTCACATAATATAAAAACCAAAGATTTTAGTTGGAATACCACACTATCTGTAACATGGAGTAAAGAGAAAATAGAAAAATTGCCTGACGGTGATTTAATTTCTGAAAATTTGTTTGTAGGGCATTCTATAAAGTCCATCTATGGCTATAAATATACCGGAATTTGGGGTACAAATACTCCTCAGGATATTTTGGAGGCTTATGGTGTTAAACCCGGTTTTATTCAGATTGAAACTTTGGAAAAAGATGGTGATGGTGGAGTACACAAATATAGTACAAATGACCGTCAAGTGTTGGGACACACTAATCCGGATTGGATTGTTGGCTTGAATAATACATTTACTTATAAAAATTTTGATTTGTCTGTATTTGCAATGGCTCGTTATGGTCAAACTATTAATAGTGATTTGTTGGGTTATTATACGGCAGAACAAAGTGTAACAACAAATCAGTTGGCTGGAGCGGATTATTGGACGGAAAATAACCAGGGAGCTTATTATCCTGCTCCAGGTACAGGATCGGAACAAAGTACGGTCATCTCAGCTTTAAGAGTGCGTGATGGTTCATTCATAAAAGTGAAAAATATCACTTTAGGATATACTTTTCCAGTTAATATCTCACGTAAGGCTTTGATGGAAAAATGCCGTATCTATGCAACTGCATACAATCCGTTTATTTATGTAAAGGATAAACAGTTGAAGGGTACAGATCCAGAAACAAACGGTTCGGATGCATTCCCTACTTTTAGACAGTTTGTATTCGGAGTTAATTTAACTTTCTAACTTTTATATAGGAGATATTTACAATGAAAAATATATTCAGAAAACTTACTTTATATTCAGTGGCTTTAGCTGCTGTATCTTTCAGCTCTTGTTCGTTGGAAGAAAATAATCCGGCAGGCTTTACCAAGGAAAATCTTGCTACTTCTATTGAAGGGTATGAAACGTTGGTTAACCAGTGTTATTTTGCTATGGAAAGATATTTCTATGGTACGGATAGTTGGATGAGTTTGACCGAAGGTGATTCAGACCTTTGGACCTATCAGGCTAATCAATCAACTTCATACACCCAATGGTTTTGGTTCTTTGCAGGAGCATCTCCTAATACCACTTATACAAATAATTGGTGGAATGGTACTTATGATGGAGTAGGCTCTTGTAATGAAGCAATTGCATTGGCTGGTTATGCACCATATAAAACGGAAGCGGAACGAAATGCTAAAGTTGCAGAAGCCCGTTTCTTGCGTGCAATCTATTATTTTAATGCGGTAGAGCAATTTGGTGGGGTCACTATGTTGACTGAACCTGAGACAACTTTGAATTATGCTCCGGAACGTACAGATCCGCTGACTATTTATAAAGAAGTTATTATTCCTGATTTAGAATATGCTGTAGAATGGTTGGCAGTTGGTACACATGCCACTACTACGGTTCCAACCAAAAAGGCAGCTTTGGGATTTTTGGCAAAGGCCTGTTTGCAAACTTATGAATATGGTTCGACAGAATATTTGCAAAAGGCTTTGGATTCGGCTAAAGAATTGATTGCTGATTGTGAATCAGGTGGTGCAAAATATAATGCTTATATGTATCCGACCTATGAAGAAGTTTTTAAAGAATCGAATAATTGGGAAAATAAAGAAGCTTTGTGGAAGCATCGTTGGTATGCTGGTTCTGATGGTCATGGTTCTAGTAACGGTAACTATAAATTAAATCGTAATGATGAATATTTCTTGTGTAATGTGAATAAATTCGGAGCACGTGAAGATAATCAAGAAACTCGTTTAACTTGGGAAGGATGTATTTCTGGCATTTTTATGCCTACTCAACATCTTTTAAACCTTTATGTGCAGGAGGACGGAACACTTGATCCTAGATTCCATGAGTCATTTACTACTGAATGGAATGCGAATAAGAATTATATTTGGGATACTAGTGCGGCTAATATGTATGATAAAGATGAATCTATAGTTGGTACTGAATTAAAGAAGGGAGATTTGGCGATTAAATTTGTAATGCCTCAGGATGAGGATTATGCTGAGGAAAAAGCAAATAGACATACCTCGAATTATTTAATGATTGCTTATGATGATGTGTACAATGATCAAAAACATAATGTAAATATGCAATATAATGGTATGGAAAATCAGTTCCGTTATTTTTATCCATCATTGAATAAGCATAATAGTAGCAATTACTATGTGGCCAATGCTTCTAAAAAACGCAATGGCAATTTAAATGCGACTTTTATGATGCGTATGGCAGAAGTTTACCTGATAGCTGCAGAAGCTGATATTTATATCAATGGTGGTGCGAATGCAATGGGATACATTAATAAGGTACGTGCTCGTGCAGGGGCAAAGGCATTGACAGGTACAGCTACAGTTCGTACTGTTTTAGATGAGAGAGGACGTGAGCTTTGTGGCGAATATTGTAGATTTTATGATTTGAAACGTACCGGCATGTTTAAGAGTTCAAATTATTTGGAGGAAACACATCCGGACTTGGCTCAGTTCTTTAATCCTAATTATGCATTACGACCTATCTCTACAACATTTACTGCAACTATATCTAATGGTGCTGAATATCAAAATCCTGGATATTAATAAATTAAAACTTTTATAGTAGAATAATTGTCTTGTCTCTATTTGTAAAGAGGCAAGACAATTTTTTTTCATTCCATTGGATTGGTAGTCGCATATCGATTTGTTACTACCTATTATAATTACTATGATGAAATTGATTATATTCTATTTATATTGATTTGTATAGAGGTATTTGTATGGTTCCTTTTAGTTTATGAAACCTTAAATAACCGATTGAGATTGCTTATAATCAGTAGATCTTATAAATAATCGGAGCATGGCTTTGAATTGAAGCCTCACAGTAACACTACGGTAGATATAAATTGTGCACGAATGGGAGTTGGAGGGAGATAATTCGTGGGGCTACCTGTATTAGAATCTTATCGGCTAAAATCAGGTATTTATAAATTTAAGTTTGCGATTCAGTTAAAAATAAATACTAAATGAAAGAAATTATACTTTTGTTTTAACGTATTTTTATGATTGAGTTTGGGTACAGGGGCTTTTTACATGCGTCATTTAAATAGATATAATAAAATAAACTTTTGTTGACTATTATAATAGAAATAAAAAGCATGAAAAAAAGTCCGAAACAAAATTGGGAAAGTAATATCAGACGTACTCCCATTATTTTAGGGTTATCGGCAGCATTATGTATGCCGTCTGCATTTTCTTATGCAAATGCAAGTGACCCTGTTGCCGGTGAATTGGTTCAGTCTGTCCAGCAAGGACGTACTGTTACAGGTAAAATCATAGATGACACAGGGGAGCCGTTAATTGGTGTATCCGTACTGGTGAAAGGTACAACGGTGGGTACGATTACCGACTTTGACGGTAATTATTCTTTGGAAGTTCCTTCAGGTAAGCATATTCTCGTCATATCTTATATAGGATATAAAACGCAGGATATAACGGTAGGAAAAAGCAATCAGCTGAACATTAAAATGGAGGCCGATACGCAGGCTTTGGATGAAGTGGTCGTTGTGGGTTATGGCGTGATGAAGAAACGTGACCTTACAGGTTCTATTGCTTCAGTGAAGGCGGCTGATATTGTAAAATCACCGGCATCTAATGCCATGGAAGCATTGCAGGGGCAGGTTCCGGGTTTGGATATTGTACGTAATTCAGGTAAGGCTACTTCGGGTGTAACCATTAATATCCGTGGACAGCGTTCACTGTCCGATGTGAAAGATGAGTTTGGTAACAATGTTGCCAATGCTCCGCTGTTTATCATTGATGGTATGCAGGGAGGTGATTTCTCGGATATTGCTCCGGCTGATATTGAATCTATCGAAGTGCTGAAAGATGCTTCTTCTACGGCAATTTATGGTTCGCAAGGTGCTAATGGGGTAATCATTATCACCACCAAGAAAGGTGCGCAAGGTAAGACCAAATTCTCTTACAACGGTTATTTTGGTGTCAACGGTTGGGCGCAATATCCTGATATGCTGAGTGGTGAAGACTATATGCAGGTGCGTCGTGAAGCAGCTCGTACCGGTGGTCAGTGGAATTCTACCGCCGATGACCAGAAACTTTTCACTGTGGAGGAATGGCAGGCCATTCAGAACGGTGAGTGGACTGACTGGATAGATGAGGTGCTTCATACAGGGCTTGTTCAAAGCCATCAGGTTACAGCTTCGGGCGGTACGGAAAAGACAACCGCGATGTTGTCTGCCGGATATTATCAGGAAAAGGGTTCTTTCAAAAATGATAAAATGGATAAGTACAACTTGCGTATGAACATTGAGCACAAGTTGGGCAAGACCGTGAAAGTAGGAGCGACCACACAGATCACTCATTATGCACAGGATGAGCGTGCCGAGAATGTGTTATGGCGTGCTGCTACTAATGCACCTCTTGGTAAAGCATACGATGAAGACGGTAAAGTGGTGGAATATCCATTAGGAAAGAATGGACAGGTGAGTCCGTTGGTGGATGAGGCATCTGAAGTGGCTGCAAGACATCATGTGCTGAAAACCAATTTGATAGCCAATGGGTATCTGGATTTTACCCCTATTGAAGGATTGACTTTCCGTTCTAATTTAGGAACCAATTATGCTTTTTATCGTAAGCAGGATTTTGAAGGGGCCGGTTCTATTGACCGTTTGGGACAGAATTCAACGTCACTGTCCAAAATCAAATCTTCCGAAAAGAGTTTTGTGAATTGGGATAATATTATCAGTTATAACAAAACCGTCAAAGATCATACTTTTGGTGCCACTGCATTGACTTCGTGGACACAATCCAAATATACATCGGTGAATGCACAAGGTGAAGGCCAGTTGGTTGATTCTTATTTATGGCATAATCTGGGAGCCAATGATAAAAGCTCTTATGTAATCGGATCGGATTATATACAGCATCAGACTTTCTCGTATGCTTTGCGCTTCAACTATAGTTATAAAGGCCGCTATATGTTGACGGTTTCCAATCGTTGGGATGGTGACTCACGTTTGTCTAAAGGCAATAAATGGGCAAGTTTCCCTTCAGTAGCTGCTGCATGGCGCATTAGTGATGAAGCGTTCATGAAGAATGTGGAAGCTCTGAGCAACTTGAAGTTGCGTTTAAGTTGGGGTAAGACAGGTAACTCGGGTATCATGGCCTACGGAACTCAGTCGGGCTTGACTCCGAAAACCAACTCTGCTTTCCAGGATAATGGCTATACCTATTATATATACAATGAATATGTAGGTAATGAGAATGTAGGCTGGGAGATGTCCAATACCTGGGATCTGGGTTTTGATATCGGTTTGTTCAATAACCGTATTTCGGCTGTTGTCGATTTATACCAGACAAAGACTACTGATATCCTGTTGCCCCGTACTTTGCCTACTTCTATGGGTGGTAGTAACGCAACTCCGTTCAAGATGTATCAAAATATCGGTGCAACCATGAACCGTGGTATAGAAATATCGGTAAATACCGTCAATGTGGATAACAAAAACTTTAAATGGAACTCCACTCTTACCTTTGCTGCCAATCATGAAGAGATTACCGATCTGATTGATGGCAAAGACATCATTGGATCAGATTCGCATATTACGACTAGTTTGTTGATTGGACGTCCTTTGAAATCATTCTATCATTTTATTAATGAGGGAATCTGGCAGGAAAATGAGGCTGAAGAAGCAGCTAAATATTTTAAAGATTCAAAGAAGACACAACCCTTCAAACCGGGTGATATCAAACTGAGAGACTTGAATGGTGACTATATTATTGATGATAAGGATGAAACTTACCTGGGTAGCCAGTCACCGAAATGGACAGGTGGATTCAACAACAACTTTAGTTATAAGAACTTTGATTTGAACGTATATATTATCGCTCGTTGGGGGCAGATGATTGATTATGAGCTGACCGGTTCTTATGATCCTCAGGGAAAAGGTAACTTCCCTGCTTACTTGAACTATTGGACGCCGGAGAATCCGTCCAATGATTTTCCGCGACCTGCTCAGACCAATTTCTATAACTATCTGGGTTATCAGACTTTGAATTATATTGATGGTTCGTATTGGAAGATCAAGACTGTATCACTGGGGTATACATTCCCCAAATCGTTGACTTCAAAATTGGGCGTGTCCAAACTTCGTGCATATGTCACCGCCAATAATCTCTTCTCTTTTGCCAAGAATCATCTGATTCAGGATTACGATGCAGAACGCGGAGGATCAGCTAAAGCTCCCTTGCAGCGTCAGTTTATATTTGGTTTGAATCTTGATTTCTAACAGATAAAAAAGAAATAACTATTATGAAATACGGTAAAAAATATATGTTTGTAGCATGTGCTGCTCTGTTATTGGGCATGCAATCATGTGATTTGGAGGAATACAATCCTGCCGGAAGTACTCCGGATAACGTGTACAAAGAACAGGCCGGTTTTGAGGCCCTTGTCAATTCGGCTTATGCTTTTTGGGGCGGTCAGTTTTATGGACGTGAAGATTTTGTGTTATTACTGAACGGTGGTGGCGACCTTTGGATCAATATTGCCAATTGCGGTTATGGCCGTCAGATGTCCAAATATGAAGAATTGACAGCTTCGGTTGGTCAGATTAAGAATACGTGGAATCGTCTGTATGAAATTATAAACGACTGTAATGCCGGTTTGGAACGGATTGACCAAGTGGAATTCAAAGACAAGAAACTGAGAGATATCCGTTTTGGTGAATTAAGTTTCATGCGTGCTTACGCTTATTGGCATTTGGTTGAAATTTACGGTAACGTGGATCTTAGAACCAAAGAAACTTCTGCCGAAAGTCTTTCAATGAACTGTTATCGCAGCAGCTATGAAGATTTGTATGATTTAATGCTGGCCGATGCACAGAATGCGGTGGATAATCTGCCCGTTGATCCTTATCCTGTTAAAGATGTAGGTCGTGCGACCTCAAAAGCGGCTTATGGTTTATTAGCGCGCATCGCACTGACACGGGTTTCCTATTGTGACAGTCAGGCAGACAAAGACAAATATTATAAAATCGCTGAGGATGCGGCTCAATATGTGATTGATAATCAGAATGCGTTGAAAGTATCTTTGTATGATACGCCTGACGAAGTCTTTGATCCGGATAATAATAAAACGAATAAAGAGGCTATGTTCGTTGTGACCCACTCTACCGAGTCCTCATTGAATATGCAGGCTAAAAACCCGAACCGTATGCATATGTATTTCCATGCCAGTTATTCGGCAAGAGCAGGTATGGTGCAGGATTATGAATATGGAAATGATAAGAATGCCAAGTCGGGCAGTATGGCGATGATGCCTACCCGTTATTTGTTGGAATTGTATAATGAGAATATAGATGCCCGTTACAATGCCTGGTTCCGTGAAGAGTATAAACTGAATACACCCAAAGCTTATGCCTGGACTAAGGATCAGTTGGACTATTTTGAAAAACCGTCATCTATGATTGGTCAGGTTATTCAGCCGGGAGAAACAGCGCTGCTTTTCACCAAGAAGAAGATTGCCGACAAACGTAACTTGCCATACGCTGTCGTCGATATCGATGATACCTATGCAGCCGATGGAAGTGTCAGCAAGAGTGCCAACTTTAACATTCACTTCCCGACCTTGCTGAAGTACGAAGATGCGAATTTTGAAAACAAAGGATTGCCTACCAATTCGCAGGTAGGTGCAAATGATGTGATTACCATGCGTTTGCCCGAAATGTATTTCATTGTTGCCGAATGTGAGATCATGAAGTCCGGAGGAAATAAGGAGATAGCTAAAGCACGTATCAATGACATACGCAGACGTGCGGCTGTACCGGGCAAGGAAGCTGAAATGGAGGTAGGAGTGGACAAGATGACGATCGACTTTATTTTGGAAGAAAGAGCACGTGAGTATTGCGGCGAATTTATGCGCTGGTTTGATTTGAAGAGAACCGGAAAATTGGTAGAATATGTGAAAGCTCATAATCCGGATATTCCTTTGATCCAACCGCATCATGCATGGCGTCCTATTCCTCAGATGTTTCTGGACTCTATCTTGAATCCGGATGAATTTGGTCAGAACGAGGGATATAATTAATAAGCATGAAAACGATGGCGCTTTTTAAATATATTGTCCTGTCTGTCTGTTTGTGTGGAATTCATCTGAATGGTTTTGCTCAGTCCACCCGTGAGGCTATATTGGAAGATATAGCCCGGACGGGAGGAGTGTACTATGCTTATCCTGTAAAGGAAGCTATCGCGACTCCTCCGCCTAAAGGGTATAAACCGTTCTATATCAGTCATTATGCACGACACGGTTCCAGATGGATTCAATCGGAACAGGATTATAAGACAGTGGTTGATATTTTCGAGAAAGCGCATCAAGCCGGAGCTTTGACCGCTTTGGGAGAAGATGTCCGCAAAAGAATGGCGTTGGTGTGGGAAGATGCCGAGGGACATGGGGGAGATTTGACTCCTTTGGGTGTGAGGCAACACCGGGGGATAGCCGAAAGAATGTTTCAGAATTATCCCGAGGTATTCAAGGGATCTCCTGCTCTGTCTGCACGCTCTACCGTGGTGTTGCGATGTGTATTGAGTATGGATGCCTTTTGTGAACGGTTGAAAGAACTCAATCCGGCATTGCAGATCCGGCGCGAAGCTTGTGCTAGGTATATGAAATATATGAATTATCATACGCCGGAAGCCGTGAAGTTTGTTTCTCATCAGGGACCTTGGTATGAGGAATATAGAAAGTTCAAAGAAAGTCATACCCGTCCCGATCGTCTGGTTACTTCCTTATTTAATAGTCCTGACTATATCCGTAAGAATGTGAATCCCGGCGAATTGATGTGGGGACTTTATTGGATTGCTTCAGATTTGCAGAATGTAGAGATAGAAGTGAGTCTTTATGATGTATTTCAGAAAGATGAATTATTTGATCTTTGGCAAGTTTGCAATTATCATAATTATGTATGTGACGGACCTGCGCCTGCCAATGGTGGAATAATGACGGCCAGTGCCCGGTCATTGCTTGAAAATATATTGGATTCGGCCGATGAGGCGATCAGATCCGGGACCCATGCGGCGACATTACGTTTTGGGCACGATGGAAATATCATTCCCTTGGTAGCGTTGCTTCAATTGGGCGATATGTGGAAAGCCGAAACGGATCCCGATAAATTCTATCAGGCATGGTGTAATTTCAAGGTCACTCCGATGGCGGCAAACGTCCAGTTGGTTTTCTTCAGAAAAAAAGCTTCTGATGATATACTGGTGAAGTTCATGCATTGCGAGAAAGAAGTTACCATCCCTGTAGAAACGGATATTGCTCCTTTCTACCATTGGAAAGATGTTGAAACATACTATCGTCATCTTTTGCATAAATTGCCATAAGTCTATAAGATGAAAAACGGTGTAAATCCCTGTAGTATTGTAACGGGATTTATACCGCTTTTTTGAATGAGAAAGAGCAAAGGGGACAGCAGATTATCAAAGAAAAGACTTACTTTTGCAATAACAGAATAAATAAAGAATAAAAGACCATGAGTAAACTGAATATGAAAGAGTGGATAAACGAAATTATCCAAAAGAAAGAAGTGGTGGCTATGCCCATCATGACCCATCCGGGCATAGAGATGATAGGGAAAACGGTACGCGATGCCGTCACTGACGGACAAGTGCATTACAACGCCATCAAGGCATTGAGTGAGAAATATCCCACAGCCGCCGCAACCGTGATTATGGATTTGACGGTAGAAGCCGAGGCTTTCGGAGCGGAGATTGTCTTCCCCGAAAATGAGGTTCCCAGTGTGGTGGGGCGTCTTCTCAATGATGAGGAAGCTATTGACAAACTGGAAATTCCTGCCTTGAATAAAGGAAGAGTTCCCCAGTACTTGAAAGCGAATATGCTGGCGGCCAAGACCATTACGGACCGGCCCGTCTTTGCCGGTTGCATCGGCCCTTACTCATTGGCAGGACGTTTGTATGACATGTCTGAAATCATGATGCTTATTTATATCAATCCGGAAGCGGCCAATTCGCTGTTGAAGAAATGTTCGGATTTCATTCTTCGTTACTGTATGGCATTGAAGGCCACAGGAGTGAATGGGGTAGTGATGGCCGAACCGGCTGCCGGACTCTTGTCTGATGAGGACTGCACGCAATACTCGTCTGTTTTCATTAAGGAGATCGTAGAGAAAGTGCAGGACGATCACTTCACGGTCATTCTGCATAATTGTGGAAATACCGGTCATTGTACCAAGGCAATGGTAGCTACAGGAGCTGCCGCTTATCATTTTGGAAATAAAATAGATATGGTCGAAGCTCTGAAAGAAGTACCTGCCGATGCTCTTGCAATGGGAAATCTTGATCCGGTGAGCTTGTTCAAGGCGGCTACTCCGGAGGTGATGAAGAAAGCCACACTCGACCTGTTGGAGGCTACCCAGTCCTATCCCAACTTCGTGCTCTCCAGCGGATGTGACACACCGCCTCATACGCCATCTGAAAATATTGATGCATTCTTTGCCGCATTAAATGAATTCAATAATGCTTGAAAAAGAACTTTCTTTTGCTGATCTGTCTATCTCATTGTCCGAACTCTATGAGGCAATGGGGTATGCAGATGCTGTGCCCGACGAAGCGGTAGAAAAAGAAGTCCGTGGGGTGCTTGGACGGGTGGAGGCAGTAACTTCTCCCCGTTTTTGTTTTTTCATATCCGGTGGAGAGTTGGATGAATCGAAAGACTCGCTTTCTGTCGGCGATACGTGTTTCAGTATAGGTAAAATAATCACCCGGCAGCTGCGTGGTTCGGAATCCTTCGCTTTCTTTGCCGCGACTGCCGGAACCGGTTTTGAAAGGTTCCAGCATACGTTGCTGCAAGAGGGGGATATGGTAAAGGTTTATATAGCGGATGCCATAGGAAGTGTCATAGCCGAGAAGACTGCGGATTGTATGGAAATTGCGTTGGATGAATACATCCGCGACAGAGGGTGGAGGCATACCAACCGTTTCAGTCCCGGATATTGCGGCTGGCATGTGTCGGAACAAAAGAAATTATTTCCCTTATTCCCTTCGGCGGAACCTTGCGGCATCCGGTTGACAGATTCCAGTTTGATGCTTCCTATAAAATCGGTCAGTGGAGTAATAGGGCTGGGGGAGGATGTCCGTAAGCTGGAATATACTTGCGGTCTCTGTACGTACGATAGATGTTACAGGCGGAAGCAGCGGGGATAATAGGATGGCTACAAAAATCAGAGTCCCAAATGGCTAGATGTTGTTATTAATCTCATTGATTTTACAATTTGTTGCAATCTTAATGAATCTCCTGTCCTATCAAGACAGGTTATAACAGCTGTCCCCATCTGCTGTAACAACTACTTTCATCTGATGTTCCACCCTGGTGAAACTCCAGTCCCACCGAGGTGGAACTGCAATTTCACCGGGGTGGGACTGCCTCACTACCCGAGTGGAATACCAAACGTAGGCATATAAAAATACAATCTTTTCAGCCTTCTGCACCTTCTTTTAATGCCCATTGAAGAATAGATAAAGCCCGATCATGATAATAGTCAGTAGCGTCCATGTAAGGATAACCGATTTGGCCGGTTTCTCCATGACTTTCTTCATGTTTAATGTACATTCTTGCCGGCGTTTATCCAATAAGGATACCAAAATCATGCCTGCGCTGATGACAACGAACAGGTAGAAAGACAGCATCATGAAGTGAGGCCATGCTGTATATTTTTCTGCAGGAAATACCCATAAATAGAGAATGCCCACTCCCATGCTGAACGCCGTACCAAATGTCAATGCCATGTTGGCAGCCATCGTGGTAGTTCGTTTCCAGAAGATGCCGAACAGGAAAACAGCCGCCATAGGCGGTGCGATAAATCCCAGTACCGATTGGAATACATTAAACAGATTCAATCCTTTGATACTGTCTATGGCAATGGTGATGATCACCGAAATCAGTGCTCCCGCCATTGTAACCACATGCCCTGTACGGATGATCTCTTTCTGGCTGGCAAGCGGTCTGAATTTCTTGACATAGATATCCATCGTGAAGACTGTACTCAGCGCATTCAGGGCAGAGCCGACAGTGCTGATCAGTGCGGCGGTCAATACGGCCAGTACCAACCCCACCATGCCTACAGGAAATAAGTTAGTGACCATAGTCATGTAGGCTTCATCGGGGTTCTTCAAGCCCGGGTAGAGTGCCAGACAGATGATACCCGGAAGGATATAGAGAGGAACATCCAGTATCTTCAACCAGCCGGTGAAGTTGGCACCCATTTGGCCTTCTTTCAGATTCTTAGCAGCCAATACAGGCTGTACCATGGATTGGTCTGTGCACCAGAACCAGACTCCCATGATGGGATACCCCAGAATAATGGGCAGCCACGGGAAGGCGGGATCGTCATTCGGGCGGAACAGGTTCCAGTAATCGGCCGGAACCGCTTCGGCCAATGCGCTGACGCCACCCACTTTGTAAAGACCTGCTATAGTAAGCGTGGCCGATACGAAAATAAGCAGAAGCATTTGGAATACATTGGTATAGGCTACCGCTTTCAGCCCTCCGGCCATGGTGAAGAATGCGGAGATAACGAGCAGGATCAATGCTGACTGCCACATGGGAATATCGAAAACCTGACGGATAAGGATACCTCCGGCGAATAAGGTCAGGGCAAGCCACGAGATAAGGATTGTCACAATGGTGTACCAGGCAAGAATGTTGCGGGTGGACTGTCCGAAACGCCGCCCCATGAACTCCGGCAAGGTGGTGATACGTGCTCCTAAGTAACGAGGGGCAAAGACAAAAGCCAGCAAGCAGATGAAAACAAACGCATACCAGGCATAATTACCTGAAACGATACCGGTGGTAAATCCGGCACTGGCGGAGGCTATCAGCATGGAAGGGCCCACATTGGTTCCCCACATGGAGAAACCGATGTGATGCCACTTCAGGGAACGCTCGGCAAGAAAAAGGCTGCTGCCTTTTTTGCGTTTCAGGCTGGCCCATATACCGATGCCTATAAGAATCAGAAAGTAGGCAATAAGAATGCCCCAATCTAACGTATCTAAATAATTAGCGTGCATAATTCATGTATCAGATTAAGATGAATATTCCGTTTATTGATGAAGTCCCATCAGTTCTTTGGCTACCGCTACGGCCGTATTGGCATTGTCGCTATACCCGTCCGCACCTATTTCATCGGCAAATCCCTGGCTTACCGGAGCGCCGCCTATCATTACTTTTACCTGATGACGGATACCGGCTGCTTCCAAAGCGTTGATCACCTCTTGCATATAAGTCATGGTTGTTGTCAGCAAGGCACTCATGCACAGGATGTCTGCCTTGTTTTTCTTGACTTCTTCCACAAATTTGTCGCAAGATACATCTATGCCTATGTTGATTACCTCAAAGCCGCAACCTTCCAACATGGAAGCCACCAGGTTCTTGCCGATATCATGCAAGTCGCCTTTCACGGTCCCGATGACTACCTTGCCTATGGTGGTCGAGGCACTCCCTTGCAGTAAAGGCTTCAGAAGTTCCAAAGCTCCCTTCATGGCGCGTCCTGCCATCAGCAGTTGGGGAACGAACGCTTTTCCGTCCTGGAAGCGTTGTCCCACTTCGCCCATAGCCTTTATCATGTAGTTGTTGATAATTTCCTGGGGCTGTACTCCTTCGGCGATGGCTTTCTTGGTTACTTCTACGGCCGGTTCCAGCTTTCCGTCCACAATGGCATTGAACAAAGGTTTCAAGGCTTCATTCCCGGCTGCCGCAGAGTCTTTGACGACGATTGTTTCTTGTTTTGTTGCAGCGGCTTCTTCTTTCGAAAGGTCTTCTTTGGATACGTCAGAGGAAGAAGAGGAGTATTCTTCGACAATGCGCATCGCTTGTTCCACTTCTCTCTCGTTATGGAAATCCATTTCCAGATGCACACCGTCCGCACCGATATTGTCCAGCAAGGGTTTCAGTTCGTCCAAGGTTACCCAACAAGCCATGATGCTCTTGCCTCCGGCAAGGATCTTCTTGTAAAGGTCGTACCATTTGGGTGATCCTCCTTGTGGCTCACCTACGCCCGGAGTCCATTGAATGGCATTCAGTTCCTCAATTTCAAGAAGGGCGGGCAGGTGATGCATGGCGCCTACGCCGTCCAGATGATACAAGGTATAGTCTATTTTTTGACATTGTTCGCGGATAAAGGGTTGTACAAAACGACGATAATCATCTTCGCTGATCATGGTAGAAATATCGCTTTGTAATTTGCTCATTTTACCGGGAGCCCATGAAGAAAAATAGCAGAAAGCCATTTCGTCCCCTTCACGGATGATGTCGTAAAGTTCATCAAAGACTTTGAAATAGATATCATTGATTTGTTGCATTTGCTGTTCCAGCACTTCGGGCTGCATCACGGTATCCAGCAAAACTTTGTCTGTACCTTTCAAGGCGGCCAGTACGTCCAGACCTTCCATCAAGTCGGGCATTCCTACGTAATAGTGACCGTTTGCTTTCGCCTTGCATGCCTTCAGCAATTCTTTATGCAATATCCAGTTGGGATGCTCGGGATTGAAAACAATCTCATCGTTGAAATCGGGATCGGGATGGATCCAAATGGTATCTTCCCCTCCTTCGAACACGCCGCCCAAGATGGCTGCCAATGAACCGGGGCCTAACTGGGTATTGGCTACCGGCAGGATATCTGCTTTCAGACTGCTGTGTGCCACGTACCAGTCCAGGTATTCTGCACGCCATTGCGGATCGAACCATTTCTGATTCAGGTCTTTTGCCGGGGAGGGTGCAGGGATATCCGCATGAGGTTTCACATCTTCCTGAAAGTGCTCCCACATGTTCAGTATGATTCCTTTATGGTTCCACCAATCTATATATCGTTTCTTTGTCTCGTCTAAATTCGTTTTCCAAGTTTCCATATTCGTCAGTTCTTAAATATTCCTTTAAAATGAGGGTCTATGTGCAGACCGATGCTTTTGCTTAAATCCATATCGTCCGTGCATTCCACTTCATCCGGATAAACGGGGATGGTCGCTCCTTGACGTACATATACGGGCATTTCGTCCAAGGGGATATCCAGATTCTTCAGCCAGCGTCCCCCTTCCAAGCGTTCGCCTGTGAAGAAATTCACCCATTTCCCTTCGGGCAGATAGACATCCCGGCGGTTCTCGCTGTTCATGACCGGGGCTACCAGGAAGTCGTTACCAAAATAGTATTCATCGTCGATGTGCCAGCACAATTTGTCTTCGGGGTGATGAAAAATCAGAGCTTGCAAGAGAGGTGCTCCGCTTGCGATGGCCTTACGGCTTTGTTCTACAATATAAGGTATAAGCGTATAGCGCAACTTCCACCACTTTTTTATCATGGATGCGATAGCGGGATAATGCCACGGCTCGCGTTTGTTTGTTCCGTGATAACGGATGTGGGAGGAGAATACACCGAATTGTGTCCAGCGCATATATACATCATCGTCCACTATAGAGTTCATGAAGTTGGGCAATGTGTGGAATCCGGGGACATCATGACTCCAGAAGGCGAAACCGGAAAGCCCGAAATGCAAACCGCCTTTCAGCGAGCCTGCCATTCCATCCCATGAACTGCATGAGTCGCCTCCCCAATGCAGCGGATAGCGCTGGCATCCCGCCCATGCCGAGCGTGCCCATACGATGCCGTCACCGGTTACGTCTTTTGTTATTTCGTAGGCGGCTTTTTGATAAAGCAATGCATACAGGTTGTTCAGCAATTCGGGTTTCATGCCTTTATAGAGGGCATCCATGTGGATGTTTTCTCCAAAATCGGTTTTGATGCAGGTCACGCCCATATCCAGCAGATTCTTCAGCAGTCTTTTATACCATTCGGTTGCTTTGGGATAAGTGAAGTCAATGGTTCCGGCATAGTCCAAAGCGGAGAAATTGGAACCTTCCGAATCTTGTTTCTTTGTCAGCGGAGCTATATAATCGTTTTTGCGTGCTTCGTCTATCTGTTCGGCGTTCTCCGCCACGTAGGGGAGTTGCCATAAGGACACGCGATATCCTTTTTTCTTCAGTCCTTGGATGAACCCTTTGGGATCGGGAAAGCGTTCTTCGTTGAATTTCCATTCGCACAGCCAGTCGGTCTTGAACCAGCCGGTATCCAGATGGATGACATCACAGGGGTAATGTTCGGCACGCATCCGGTCGCATATCTCATTTACTTCATCAGCACTGAAATAAGTCATGCGGCTCATCCAGATGCCGAAACTCCAGAGGGGAGGCATGGAAGGATATCCGGTCAGATCCCGATAACCCCGGAGGATTTCTTCCATGGTGTCGCCTGCTATGACGAAGACATCCAGCATGGCCTGGTCGCTCAGGAACTGTACCGAGCGGGTGGACTGCCCGGCCAGTGACAGTTTGCTGTGGGCACAGGTGTGATAGAATGTTCCATACATCCGGCTGGAGAGGTAGAAAGGAATATTCTTATAGGTACGGCGGTTGTTCACACCTTGTCCGTCCTGGTTCTTTAAGAAGAACGTTTGTCCGCTTAAGTCCATTTTGGCAAAGCGTTCCCCTGTTCCGGCAAAACATTCATCGGGTTTTGATTCAAAGGAAAGGGTGGCACGTTCCTTCACTCCGTTTCGTTTGCAGAATGCCAGTGGCAGCGCATCGTAACGGGGAGGGGAGAAGTGGTCGTAGGCAGCCAGTCGGATTTCACGTTTGCCGTCGGGGTAAAGGCGAAGATCCAAGGTCTCTTGAGGATCGGGCAGCAGTTCGCTCCAACGGTCCAGTACCGGGGGCTTTACATGGATAAGTGCCCGTTGGATTCCGTCTTGGGTCGTGATCAACCATTCCCCTTCTGTTTGTGTCACTTGCAAAGGGAGTTTCTTTACCCGGTCACTGAATTGGAGCATTTCCGACTGATCCGTCATGCTTTCTTCACCGAATCCGATAAAGAGTCGGGTGATACCTGAGGTGTACTGACGGATGACCAGCGTATATTCTTCACGGGGCGATGCCGTATCGGGTGCCATATCGTTAGAGAGCACTTGCTTTTGAAAAGGGACGTTTATACAGATATCCCCGTCTTTTTCATAGACAGAGGTGGGCTTGTATGCTTTCCATAATGATTCGTCTCTTGACAGATCGGGATCAAAGTCCAGAAAATCGAATAAGTGGTAATTGGTTGGTTTCATTCTCTTTTTGTTATTTTGTTTTTATAATGATTCTTGGTTGTGACACCCCACCTACAGCGACCCTCCCTGCCTTTTGCTTTATACTTTCATCTACTTGCGGACCATTCTTCTTCCACACATTATGAGGTCCCGGACGGTTGGAGTCGAAACGTTCGGACGGACACCAGTTGTTTTCTACGGTATAGCCATCCGTCGCTTCATCAAAGTAGATGTAAAACGCACGGTCGTTGGTAGCGTAGGGCGCGTCAATTAAATGTTCAATCCGGTTATTGCGCATCACGGAGCCGGGTTGGTTGGAGAGGGTATAAAGTCCTCCTGCATCATACAGCCTCCGGGCAAAGTGGTGGACGTAATTGGCTTCAATCCGATTGCCGCTCATTCCGCTTTCCTGCAGGGTCCATCCCCAGCCCACACAGATACCTGAATAATTGACGTGGCAGACTTCATTATGTACGATATGGATATTCTTTACATATCCGGCTCCGATGCCTACACCTCCCCAATCTTCATTGGTCACTTCCTCAATTAGGTTGTTCCGTATGGTGATTCCCGTACATAATTCCTGTTCATGAAAAGGTGTATAAGGCACATGGGTTTCAAATCCTTCATCGGGAAAGGTGCCCACCAGTAAGGCTGTGCCACCAATATCGGTGAAATGGCAATTCTCGACAATAGAAGTCGATACGGCGCGTTCATAATCTACTCCGGTGGCTGCTAAATGCTGGAATGTGCAGTGGTTGAAGTTTATGTTATTGCCGCATTTTATCTGTATTGCAGCTTCGGGTCTGCCTATCCATGCCTGGTTTTCCAGTTCCGCTTTTTCGGGCAGCCCCGGTATGGGTAGTCTGTAAGCATCCAGCAGATGGAAGCCTCCTTGCAATGTAACGTGTCCTTGATAAGAGGGGCGCATCCATGAAGTATGTTCGAAAGATATATTTTGAAAATATATATTCCTTACCGGGCGTTCTAATGTTCCGCTTATAGTCAGTAAAGTCTCTAAAACCGGAATAATGACTTGCGCCTTCGTCATGTCTTCGTGAGGACGCGGGTAATAATAGATGCGTCCGGAAGGGTAATCCTGATACCATTCTCCGGGCTGGTCCAATAGTTCCAGAGCATTGACCAGACAAAAGGAGGAGTTTCCTTTTTCTCCGTCAATGACAGGTTGAGGCCAGGGATGGGCAAACTCCAACCGGCTTTCGGGATCATGAAAACGGACGATTGTATTTGCCCCTTCAGTAATCATTTCCTTCACTCTCAGTATGGCGATGGCCCAACGTTGGTGAACGATCATCTCTACTTGTGAAGCGGCATTCAACCCTGCTGTTTGTGGAGTGGGAATGGTGATCGTCTCCTCCTTAGGGTTAAAATCAATCATGCGTTCCATTACTCCGTCGGGAAACTGTGCGGCCCGCTGTGCTTTTGTTCCGTTGACCCACATTTGCCGGGTTTCCAATATCCTGTTTCCCATACGGGGCACTTCCGCTACCCATATTTTATTTCTAAGTGTTTCTGGTATTCTGGTATCTTCGCATCCTTGTTCCCAACCTGTCACAGGAACTCCGCCACTTAAGACTACACGGGCATTGGGAACAGCGGTGATACGGGTGGGAGAGTCTGTTGTTCCGCTATCTTCGGGGCGGATGAACAGGCTTTTATATTGTGGGTATATTCCTTCCTCCAATAGGATATTTATGCCTCCGGTTGTTTCGGGTGATTGCAATCTTCTCCATTCGCGCGCTTGCTTGATGGCTTGTTCCAGAGTCTGGAGGGGAGATTGGCGTGTACCGGCAGCATTGTCGTTACCGTAGGGAGAAACATAAATATCTCCTGCGGTTAAATAAAAGGTATAACTGACAAATGCGATAAAGCAGATTATTTTTGTTTTCATGGGTTCTCCGGATTTAAAGGTCTTTTTAATCAGACGGAAGGGATCAGGTTTTGTACCCATTGGATAATTTGCCAATGTGTCAATTTGCTGCATTCTATTCTGCGTGGTCATGGGCATATTAGCAAATTGGTGCATTGACATATTGATTGAAGTATAATAAAAAACAGGCCATACCTTAATGAAAAGGTACAGCCTGCGTCATTTAATAAAAGAGATTTATTTTTTATGAGTTCATGCTCATCAGGAATTCTTCGTTGTCTTTGGTATTTTCCAAACGACTCTTTACGAAATCCATGGCTTCGATAGGATTCATATCTGCCAGATACTTGCGAAGAATCCACATACGGTCCAAAGTAGTCTTGTCGAGCAGCAAGTCGTCGCGGCGGGTGCTTGATGCCACGATGTTTACTGCCGGGAAGATACGTTTGTTGCTCAAGTTGCGGTCCAGCTGGAGTTCCATGTTACCTGTACCCTTGAATTCTTCGAAGATTACTTCATCCATCTTGGAACCGGTGTCAATCAGTGCGGTTGCGATAATGGTCAGCGAACCACCGTTTTCAATGTTACGGGCAGCACCGAAGAAACGTTTGGGCTTATGCAGGGCATTTGCATCCACACCACCGGACAATACCTTGCCGGAAGCAGGAGAGACGGTATTGTATGCACGTGCCAGTCGGGTGATAGAGTCGAGGAAGATTACCACATCGTGACCGCATTCTACCATGCGTTTTGCTTTTTCGAGTACGATACCTGCAATCTTTACGTGACGTTCTGCCGGTTCGTCAAATGTAGAAGCGATCACTTCGGCATTTACGCTGCGCGCCATATCTGTCACTTCTTCGGGACGTTCGTCAATAAGCAGCATGATCATGTACGTTTCCGGATGGTTGGCTGCGATTGCGTTAGCGATGTCTTTCATCAGGATCGTCTTACCGGTTTTGGGCTGCGCCACAATCAAAGCACGCTGTCCTTTACCGATAGGTGAGAACATATCTACCACACGGGCTGAAAGGTTATCACTGTAACCACCTTTGCAAAGTTTGAACTTTTCATCGGGGAACAGCGGGGTCAGGTGATCAAACGGAACGCGGTCACGTACCAATCCGGGATCCAGACCGTTTATCTTTTCCACCTTTACCAACGGGAAATATTTTTCTCCTTCTTTGGGCGGACGGATAGAGCCTTCCACTACATCACCGGTCTTCAAACCGAACAGTTTTATTTGCGATTGTGAAACGTAAATATCATCGGGTGAGGAAAGATAGTTGTAATCGGATGAACGGAGGAAACCGTATCCGTCGGGCATGATTTCCAATACCCCGGTACCGGTCAGGATACCTTCAAATTCGTAAGGCTTTTCCACCTGTTTGCGTTCCGGTTGTTGAGGAATGCTGGCAGACGCTTCTCCCTCAGCCGTCGTATTGTTATTATTGTTTGCCTGACGAGGATTGTTGTAATTATTGTTGCGCGGATTGTTGTACTTCTGATTTTGATCGCGCTGCTGGCGTGGTTGGAATTTGGGGGCAGGTGTCTGTACCGGAGCCGGTGTTTCTACTTTGGTAGCCTCAAATTTGCCGAACAACTCAGTAGGAAGTTCTATTTTTTCTGAAGGAAGATCCTCGATAGGAATAAAATCATCGGTTTCACTGCCGAATTCCAGTTCGGGAAGAATCACTTCTTTTTCTTCGGGAATAGCCGGTGTTTCTTCTTTTTTTGCTTTTTTGGGTGTCGGTTTCGCCGGTGCTTCAGCTTTCACTTCCTCTTTTGCAGTTTCTTTCGTTTTCGTTGCAGGTTGTTCTTCTGTCTTGGCTGTTACTTTCTTACTACCCGGTTTGCGTCCTCTTTTTTTAGGTGTTTTTTCTTCCGCACTTGTTTCGGCCACGGCTTCTGTTTGTGGTGTTACCGCTACAGGAGCAGTCTCTTTTACTGTTTCGGCAGCTGCGGCGGCAGGCTGCGGGGTATTGGCTTCCAGTTTCTGTGCCTTGTCCTTGGTTGCAGTATAGACCTTGTCACCGTCTTTTTTAACGTTGATACGTGATCTTTTACGGGGTTGACTTTCATTGGCTTTTTCTGCCGCTACTTTTTGGGTTGCTCCGACTATGGCTTGCTCGTCCAGAATTTTATAAACCAGATCTTCTTTTTTTAGAGAGTCTGTTTTCTTGATACCCAACTCTTTGGCAATCGATTGTAATTCCGACAAGTCTTTGTCGTTTAATTGAATAATGTTATACATAGAGTATAGTTATTAGTAATATATTTCTTTATAATCTTTTAATGGTATAATTAAGGAGCACAATCTACACAAAAATGTGTTAGAAGGGGGAAATGCACTCATAATTACGATTATGGGATTGATGTTGTTTTGATTGTTATCAGGAAGTAAACAGACTTTCCCGGATAGGGAACTGACGTATTTACCGAGGACAAAAGTAGATATTTTTTTTTTAATCTCATGCATATTACAGAAGATTTTTTGCCGAATTTAATGAAATTAATAAAAAAAACGACGTGGGGAAACATCCTTTCTGTCTGTGAAAACCCTGATGTTAAATGAACGTAAAAATAGGTCAGATTGTTCAGCAGAGTCTGCATGAAATAGCGAAAAAAATACTAATTTAGCCCGTCAAATTTGATTTTTACTTAATTATAAATAGAGAAAAGATGAAAAAAGTGATTTTTACAGAAAAGGCTCCTGCTGCTATAGGTCCTTACAGTCAAGCTGTTGAAGTGAATGGTATGGTATTCCTGTCAGGTCAGATTCCCGTTGATCCTGCTACCGGTGAATTTGTTCCGGGAGGAGTGACTGAACAGACTACCCAGGTTTTTGAGAATATCAAGAATGTATTGGCAGAAGCCGGTCTGACTACCGCTAATATCGTAAAAACAACCGTATTTTTGGCAGATATGTCTTTGTTTGCTGAAATGAACGCTGTTTATGCCAAGTATTTCGAAGGAGATTTCCCTGCCCGTTCTGCTGTAGCTGTTAAGGCTTTGCCGAAAGGAGCGCTTGTGGAGATAGAGAGTATCGCAGTGAGATAACGAGCTTTTCGCCACCGATTGCACGGATTGATGCAGATTATTTCTATTGAAAAGCAATTGCTTGATATGGAACCTGTGTCAATCAGTGTAGTCTGTAGTGAATGATGGTGGATGGGGAATCATAAAAACAACTGATTAACAGATAGCGTAGAAAAGTGGAATATGAAACAACTGAACAAGTGGCAATGGTCCACATTAATATTATCTGCTATACTGGTAATGGCATTTTCAGTCTTTATTTATCGGTATGAGCCTTTAAATCCGGGTTCGAGATTACCGACCAGCTGGGTGGTAATATTTTCCCTGCAACCATTCTTTCTACCGCAACCACAGATGCCAGTTTAATCGTACCTGCCGATTCCGATTATATCGGAAATCCCAAGTCGTGTATCGCCATCCGGCTGAAGAACAGTTATGCCAATAGCAAATTGCGTATAGAAGTGGCCGAGACTCCTTTTTTCTCTCAGTCTGTATCTGAGTTTATTTTACCCAAGGCGGGGAAAGAATATCTGGTTTTCCCGGATATTATATGGAACTATCAGGCTTTGCGTGATAATAATCAGGCAGTGCCCGTTAGCATCTCCGTCAAGGCGGAATTGAATAAGAAAGAACTTCCACAGCGTTTGAAAACCATCTCGATGCGCAGTATCAATGAGTGCCCTTTAGGATATGTGGACGATAAAATGAAGTTTCACGATACGGGAGAGTTTTTTGCGGCCTACGTCAACGAGGAGCATCCTCAGATTGACAAATTATTGCGTGAAGCCTTGGATACACGTATCGTCAATCGTTTTCTTGGGTATCAAGGTAATGCACACCAGTCGGAGAATGTGGACAAACAGGTCTATGCATTGTGGAATGTGTTGCAAAAGCGGAACTTTAAGTATAGCTCCACCACCAATACCAGTCTTTCGTCCAATGTGGTTTATACACAGCGCGTCCGTACCTTGGACGATGCGCTGGAATCCTCGCAGATAAACTGTGTGGATGGCAGCGTGTTGCTGGCCTCACTGATGAAAGCCATCAATATCAATCCTATCCTGGTGCGTATTCCGGGACATATGTTTGTGGGTTATTACACGGACAAATCACATAAGAATATGAATTTTCTGGAAACCACGATGATAGGGGATGTGAATCTGGATGATTTCTTTCCGGATGAGAAGCTGGATTCTACCATGGTGGGCAAATCCCAGAACCAGATGTCGAAACTGACCTACGAGAAATCAAAGGAATACGCTACGAGGAAATACCGGGAGAATGACTCCCTGATACATTCGGGTAAAGTGAATTATATGTTTCTGGAGATTGATAAAAAGACCCGTGCGCAGGTGCAACCTATCGGTAAATAAATTTGTTGTATGGATATGGAACTTACTTATATATATCATAGCGGATTCGCCTTGTCAGGCGATGGCTTTACTGTAATCATGGATTATTACCGTGATTCGGAGGATGGACAGGCGCAGGCGGATTTGAACCGGTTGATGGATGGGACTTTCAGCAATCAAGAGGCGGGAATGCCGGAAGGAACCGTACACAGCGAATTATTGCGGAGACCCGGAAAACTGTATGTGCTGGCCAGTCATTTTCATCCGGATCATTTTAATAAAGAGGTATTGCAATGGCGTGAACAGCGGCCGGATATTATCTATATTTTCTCGAAAGACATTTTGCGTCATCGCAGGGCGCAGAAAGAAGATGCCGTCTGGCTGAAAAAAGGAGAGGAATATAAGGATGAAACATTGAGCGTGCGTGCTTTCGGTTCCACGGATGTGGGAGTATCGTTTTTGCTTCAGGCAAGTGGAAAAAAGATTTTTCATGCCGGTGATTTGAATAACTGGCATTGGATGGACGAGAGTACCGAGGCGCAGTGGAAGGGAGCCGAGAAGAATTTCCTGCATGAGCTGGATGATCTTTACGCCTATACGCCCGAAGTGGATGTGGCGATGTTTCCCGTTGACCCCCGTTTGGGAAAAGAATACATGCGGGGTGCCGGACAGTTTGTAACAAAGATAAAAACTCATATCTTTGTACCCATGCATTTCACACCGGAGTATGCCAAGGCAAATGCTTTCCGCGACTTTGCCGAAGCGCATGGAGTGCGTTTTGTGTCATTGACACATCGCGGACAAAAAATAGAGATTGAATAACAAAAGAATAACACAATATGAAAGTAAAAGGAAGATTTGATCATTTCAATATCAATGTAACTGATCTGGACAAGAGTATCAAGTTTTATGAAACAGCGTTAGGTTTGCATGAGTCTCATCGTAAGGAAGCTTCGGACGGTTCCTTCGTGCTGGTGTATATGGCCGATGACCACAGCAATTTCTTGTTGGAACTGACCTGGTTGCGTGACCATACCCAGCCATACGAGTTGGGTGAGAACGAAAGCCATCTGTGTCTGCGTGTGGAAGGTGATTATGACGAAGTCCGTAAATTCCATAAGGAAATGGGATGCGTTTGCTTCGAGAACACCGCTATGGGCTTGTATTTCATCAATGATCCTGATGATTACTGGATTGAGATATTGCCGGTAAAGTAAGACGATCGTTTCCGTTAGTAATGAATTAAAAAGATAGAGACTATGAAATACATTTCTCCCGGTGGCTGGTTCTCATTGGAATACCCGATGGGCTGGCACGAGTTTGAAGATACAGAAGAGAGTTTTTTATTCTATAATCCTGACCGGTGGACAGGTAATTTCCGCATATCGGCCTATAAGGATGAAGCGGCTGACTATGGTCCGCAGTGCATCGCATACGAATTGAAAGAAAATACTTCTTCCACCCTGGTGAAAGTGGGCAAGTGGGATTGTGCTTACAGCGCGGAAACTTTTCAGGAAGAAGGCGCCTGGTACACCACTCATATCTGGGTGACAGGAGAGGGGGATCTCTCTTTCGAATGTTCTTTTACCGTGTCCAAAGGAGGTGACAAGCATCCGGCAGAAGAAATCATCCGGTCTTTGCAGATCCGCAAAGAAGGTGTAAGTCACCCGCGTGAGATCATTCCGATCCGTGTCTTGGAAATCGGGGAGGTGAACACCGCCTTTGAGTGGGCTTCTACCACGATTAAAAAGCAACTCACCAAGGATTTCACTGCGTCGGAGAGCGATATTGACAGTATACAGCAGGTAATGGACAGCGGACGTTTCCAGACCCAGCAGCGTATGGCGTGGGAGAATTTCGGTATTGCCTTCGGAGCCATTCTGGTGAATGAGATGGAAGGTATGGAATGGGTGACTGTCATTGAGGGACAGAAAGAATATCCCGCCTTGCAGTTTATGTGTTCGGATATGGTGCTGGACCCTGCCGCACTGGTGTGGGGACAAGCTAAAAAGGGACTTCCCTGCGACTTGAAATCCGAATTCAGGAAAATTAAGCGAGAGGCGGAGGCAGTGTTGGATGATTTAAATAAATAGACAAATAATGACCCCATATATGCAAGTAGACGGGCTTACCAAGTCATTCGGTGACTTGGTATTGTTCCGGAAGATTTCATTTGGAGTGGCCGAAGGACAACGCATCGGTCTGATAGCAAAGAACGGTACAGGCAAGACTACCTTACTTAATATAATAGCCGGTAAGGAGGGATATGATGAAGGAAGCATCGTCTTTCGTCGTGATTTGCGGGTGGGCTATTTGGAGCAAGACCCACATTATCCCGAAGACCTGACCGTGCTCGAAGCCTGTTTCTATCACGGAAACAGCACGGTGGAACTCATCAAAGAATATGAAAGCTGCATGGAAACCGAAGGCAATCCGGGACTGGAAGAGTTGTTGGCACGGATGGAGCACGAAAAGGCATGGGATTATGAACGGAAGGCGAAACAAATCCTTTCTCAATTAAAAATCCGGGACTTCAGCCAGCAGATCAAACATCTTTCCGGAGGTCAGTTGAAACGGGTGGCTTTGGCGAATGTGCTGATAACCGAGCCCGATTTCCTGATTTTGGACGAGCCTACCAACCATCTTGATCTGGATATGACGGAGTGGCTGGAGGGGTATCTCGGCCGGGGAAACATCAGTCTGCTCATGGTGACGCACGACCGTTATTTCCTGGACCGCGTCTGCTCTGAAATTATCGAGATAGACAATCAGCAGGTCTATTCATATAAAGGGAACTACAGCTATTACTTGGAAAAGAGGCAGGAGCGTATCGAGGCTACCAATGCCGAAATAGCCCGCGCCAATAACTTGTACCGCACAGAGCTGGAGTGGATGCGCCGTATGCCCCAGGCACGCGGACATAAAGCGCGTTATCGGGAAGAAGCTTTCTACGAACTGGAGAAAGTGGCGAAGCAGCGTTTCAACGACGGCAATGTGAAACTGGATATGAAAGCCTCTTACATCGGCTCCAAGATTTTTGAGGCGGATCATCTGTACAAGCGTTTCGGTGATTTGAAGATTCTGGAAGATTTCTCGTATATCTTTGCCCGTTATGAGAAGATGGGCATCGTGGGAAACAATGGTACGGGAAAGTCCACGTTCATTAAAATACTGATGGGCGAACAGAAGCCGGACAGTGGAACACTGGATATCGGTGAGACAGTCCGTTTCGGATACTATTCTCAGGACGGTCTGAAGTTTGATGAGCAAATGAAGGTCATCGACGTGGTGCAGGATATTGCCGAAGTCATCGAATTGGGAAATGGAAAGAAGCTGACTGCATCCCAGTTTCTGCAACATTTTCTGTTTACCCCCGAAACACAGCATAGTTATGTATATAAACTGAGTGGGGGAGAACGCCGCCGCCTGTACCTATGTACGGTGCTGATGCGTAATCCCAACTTCCTGGTGCTGGATGAGCCTACCAACGATCTCGATATCATCACCCTTCAGGTTTTGGAAGAATATTTGCAGAACTTCAAGGGCTGTGTAATCGTAGTAAGCCACGACCGCTATTTTATGGACAAGGTGGTAGATCACTTGCTGGTATTCAAGGGACAGGGAGACATTCGTGATTTTCCGGGTAACTACTCCGATTATCGTGACTGGCGCGAGGCGAAAGAGCAGCGCGAGAAAGAGGCGGAGAAGCCGAAGGAGGAAAAGACCGCCCGCGTGCGCCTGAATGACAAGCGGAAAATGTCTTTCAAGGAAAAGAAAGAGTTCGAGCAGCTGGAACAAGAAATAGCCGGGCTGGAGCAGGAGAAGGCCGATATAGAAGCCGCCCTTTGCAGCGGTACGCTGGGAGTGGAGGAACTGACGGAGAAATCCAAACGATTGCCGGAACTGAATGATTTGATTGATGAAAAGACCATGCGCTGGTTGGAACTGAGCGAGATAGAAGGATAGAATAACCGGAGGTGCAACAATGTACCTGATGCCATATTGCTATATTCGTTTTGAATAACAAAACCATAATATAGAAAAGAAATATGGCATCCATTAAATTGAAATTCCGCCCATCGAGCATAAAAGGAAAAAAGGGCGTATTAAGTTATCAAATTATTCATTACAGACTGACACGGCTCATCAAGACTTCTTACCGGATCATGCCTTCCGAGTGGGACGACTCCACCGGAAGTCTGCTTATTTCAACACAGTCTGAATGTAAAGCGCGTCTTCTGCTGATACGTGACCAGACGAATTGGGAGATGACGCGGTTACAAGGTATTATCAATGATCTGGAGCGGACCGGTGTGGAATACACCATTGATGATATCGTGGCTTCTTTCCGGAAAATCCCTTCTGTAGAGAGTGTGTTCAACTTCATGCAACGATGTATCAATAAACTGGAGCGGCAGAAAAGGGGACGGACGGCAGAAGGCTATACCTCGACAATGAACAGCTTTATCCAATTCAGAAAGAATGAAGATCTGAGTTTTGAAGCCTTTGATTCGGAGCTGATGGAGATGTATGAAGCCTATCTGAAAGAGAAGGGCTTGGTAAAGAACAGTACTTCCTATTATATGAGAATCTGGCGGAGTGTGTATAATCTGGCTGTAGAGCAAGGCTATACCACCGACAAGAAACCTTTCAAACATGTCTATACCGGCATAGACAAGACCGTAAAACGGGCTGTTCCCTTTAAAATCATCAAAATGATCAAGGAACTTGATTTGTCATTCGAACCCCAGTTGGAGCTGGCAAGGGATATTTTCCTTTTCAGTTTCTATACCCGGGGCATGTCGTTTATTGATATGGCACACTTGAAGAAGAGCAACCTCCAGAATGGAATTCTGACATACAGCCGGAAAAAGACCGGGCAACGGCTGACTATTCTGTGGGAGGAGTTGATGCAGGAGATTGTGGATAAATACAAGGATGACACTTCCGAGTACCTGCTGCCTATTTTGCGGTATTGTGACATAAATGACCGCAAGCAATATAAACTGAGGGCCAAGCAAATAGGACGGGGTTTGAATAAAATAGGCTTGCGGTTGGAATTAAAGGCGCCGTTGACTTTCTATGTGGCGCGCCATAGCTGGGCCAGCATAGCGCAGGACAGGAAGGTGTCTACAGACATCATCCGCGAAGGGCTGGGGCACGATAATGAAAAGACCACTCATATTTATCTGGCATCCATCTCCACTTCACAGATAGACCGAGCCAATCAGATCATTTTAAGGGGGTTGTAACTTTATTTGTATCTCAGGATATTTTGTTCAAGAAAAAATAATTCTACATTGCTGGCGAAACAGCGATGTAGAATATCATGCGGGCTGGCTGTACAATAGAGAAATACTGTGTGGCTTTGTGTGATATCTAATTTAGGATAATTTATTTTTTATCATGAACAAGTGTGATAAATCTGAGAATCAGCTGTTTGATAGCATGATTCGTTTTATAAAAAATGGGGTTCTCTTAGTAAGAGATCCCCTTCTCTATTTAATTTATTGATAATGTGAAATATACGCATCGTAATTCATAACCTTTTACGAACTATTCTCATACATTTCTTGTTAAAAGCATTTTAAAACAAGAAAAGATTTCCATTTCTTGGGAATTATAGCTACTTTTGCAACCAAATGGGGATCTCTTACTAAGAGAACCCCAAAAATGAAGCTTTAATAAGCCTTCATTTTAGAAGTACAAATGATAAATAATTTATGTTTTGATGCAAATCTGTAATGATGCGGATTTGGGTACTGAATACACCTTTCCGCAGAATCAAAACATAACGGGTAAAGCGCCTAGGTTACTGCCATGCAGTTCAATCGCTTCCTGCCCAGACCAGGGGTCAGATCTGATAACCACGTCACAGACGGGGGAAGAAAAAGAATATCCTGACCACAAGTGGTATTATATGTTCCTGCGCAACAGAGAGCTGAAACGCTATATCGAAATCTTTACCGGCAGGAGGGCTGTGATGATTAATACCCGGTCTGGCATAAGGGAAGAAAGATATTTCTGCTTCAAAGTGTTTTCATATACCTCTGCTGACCATAAAAGACGTTTTGAACGGTGTCCTTATAGCAAGGAAGAATATGCGGCCCGTCGGGAGTCCGCCTTTGCTGTAAAGGAGGCGTTTGCGACAGGCTCTGTACAGAAGTTGAACGCTTTGACGGATGAAAAGGAAATCACGGGTGATGGTTATCTGTTTGTATGTGCCCCGTTGGATGAGTTGAATCTCATCCTTGCCCATCTGTTCCCCCGGCAGTATCTTGCAAAAGACCGCAATTCCTATAGCGTGGCTGTTATTCCCCATAGGCAGATGGAAGAATTTATTTATCTGTATGAATCCATGCCTTATAACATTGAACTGATGGATAAGCCCCTTGAAGAGTATATTCAAAAAAAACAGAAGATACGCATTACGGGTGGTGTCTTTCAAGGGAAGGAAGGGTGTATCATGCGTATTCACCGGAATACAAAGCTGGTGTTTGCTTTTGGTAATATGACGGTGGCTATCAGTTATCTTCAGGCTTTTCCGTTTGAGAAGGTGGAATAGCAAAAATGACTATACAAAGAAGCGTGATTAAATCTAATGAGAGTGTCAATAATAGAATTTATTGAAATTATTAGGTTAAAAAAGGGATGCAAACATCTCTCTTTCGATATTTTGGCTATTTTTGATGAAAATTTCGACATTAAAAAATGCGGATCATGAAAATAGCTGATGAACAAGAGAGAGTTTTTGGGTATTAATCGTGACGAATCGGCTGTGTGATTCTAAAAAAAATAAATTATGCAGAGTGATAGTAGAAGAAACATGCGGAAGCAATTCTTTGATGAAGTAGAAAGAATGTATCAGGTAAATAAAGACCCTAAGGATGATGTGTTTTATTACCATCCTAATGAGGATCGTATAGTCCTGTCCCATGCTTTGTTCTGGAGCATGACTCACGCATTGGAGAAGCCATTTCGTCATAACAAATGTTTTCTTCTGCTTCGTCAGTATCAAGGAGAGATGTTGACCGCTTATCTCACCGAGTCCGATGAATATATCGAATTGTTGCGCTATTGCAATATATTGTTCAATGCATTGCCCTATCAGTTGGGTCATGACAAAAGAGAGGGTAAGGCTGTGAAGGCTTCCAACAGGTTGATCGCCATAGCTGTGGTGGCAAGCGGTTACGGTGGCGATATGGATGAAGATTTGGCCGATGAACTGCTGGACGATATGGACTTCTTTTTCAATAAAGTCTGTTGCCGTAAGATAGAGCGGATGATTCTCCATCTCAATAAGCTGGTTGAGGAGGAACTTTGTCGTTTTTCTTAAGGGGCATCTTGGGGTTTGTACTCAGATTAGGGCTAAAATTTTAAAGGTGTACATTTACAGCTGAACATTCGGTGGCCACTTATCACAGCGTGATTGGAAGGGTGAAGATTCATGGCAGTTATTTTTGGAACTTCATTGAAATTTTGTTCAAAAATATCTTTAACGGACGTGAGGATTATGTTAACATGATTCCCGACTAAGTCGCTATGGCTATAAGCCAATGTTAAAATCAATCGAATTATTTTACTATACTCAGTTTAGGGCACTCTGAAGTGCCCTTTCAGTTGGGCGTGCCCTAAATTGAGTGCTTACCTGTAATTCATTAATTGGAAATGAACAAATACAAGCGTTTAGGTAAAAACACATTTTTGGTCTTCATTGGTAATACCGGCAGTAAGCTTATAGCTCTGGTTATGTTGCCATTCTATACTAGTTGGCTATCAGTTGAGGATTATGGAGTAACCGATATCATAAATGTCTATGTCAGTTTTTTGGTTAGCATTGTTTCTTGTTGCATAGCAGAATCTATATTTATCTTTCCAAAAGGGCAGAAAGTGGAGAAACAAAAGCAATATTTCTCTTCAGGCATTGTTTTTGTATTGCAGGCGTTTTTTGTTTCATTCTTATTGTTTGGAACTGTGGATGTTGTTTCTTCCATGTATGGTTTTTCAAACAGCTTTACGAATTATCTTTGGTTGATATACGGTTTGATGGTGGCAACACTTTTGCAGCAGTTTTTACAGCAGTTTACACGCAGTATTGATAAGATGATTGTTTATGGAATGGCTGGAATCGTATTGACCTTGCTTACAGCTATTTGTTCATTCGTCTTGATCCCTTTGGAGGGAGTTCTCGGTTATGTGCTTTCTCTTATTCTGGCAAATCTTTTTACGGGTGTGTATTCTTTTTTATTTTCGGGAAGTTACAAATATTGTTCACTGGCTAGTGTGAATAATGAATGCTGTCGTGAAATGCTTCAATATTCTGTGCCTTTGATTCCAAACGGTGTGATGTGGTGGCTTGTAAATGCACTGAACAGACCTGTAATGGAGACGTATGTGGGATTACATGGCATCGGTCTGTTTGCCGTAGCAAACAAATTTCCTGGAATTATATCCATGATATTTGCTATATTTGTTTCTTCCTGGCAGATATCCGTATTAGAAGAATATGGCAAAGATGGTTACGGTAGTTTCTATAATAAGATATTCCGGGGTGTGGTCTTGATACTCTTGGTATTGCTTGTCATTGTCACATTTATCAGTAAATGGTTAGTCTCTTTTTTTACTTCATTAGATTATTTGGATGCATGGATATATATTCCTGTACTCACATTGGGTGTTTTTTTTTCTTGTGTGTCAGGATTGGCGGGGAGTACTTTTTCCGCTGTCCGGAAAAGTAGATATTTTTTCTATTCAAGTGTTTATGGAGGTTTATCTTCCATCGTTTTTAATTTTTTGTTAATACCGTTGTGGGGCATTTGGGGGGCAGTCCTGTCCGTTGTCTTGTCGTTCATGGTTATGTCAGTTTCAAGGGTTGCGTATAGTTGGACGTATGTAAAATTAACCCATATCCCCCGTTTGTTGCTGATGCTGTTGTTGACTTGTATATATATAGTTTCAGCATGTTTGACGGGTAGTGCGAATAGTCTTGTTGCAGTTTTTATTACGATAGGATTATTGCTTTTATTGAATTGTGACTTGCTTCATTTATTAAAAAGAAAAATCATTAGAAGATATATTATGAAATAAAAAAAGATAAAGAGGTTAATAAAACAATGTTTATCTATAGGTCGGGATTCCGTTAATACTGTAGCGTTTTAGTGGAAATGATTTTTAAGAGCAAGTTGCATTATTTGTTTAGCCGAAGATATTCAGGCAAGGTGACTATTTTGGCTAATAACTCCTCTTTAAAAGAAGTATTGCCCGAATTGTAAACGGATACAATGTTGAATTCTTGATTCGATTTTCTTACATTTGGGTATTGACTTTCTTGTGGAAGAAGATTAAAGATAATTTTCCTTATAAACTTAATTAAGTAAAATGAAATTGTTAGATTGTACACTCCGTGATGGCGGATATTATACTAATTGGGATTTTGATGATACCGTAGTTGATTCCTATATTCAGGCAATGAATGCTTTGCCTATTGATTATCTGGAATTAGGTTATCGTAATATGCCTTCCAAGGAATACTTGGGAAAGTTTGGATATACTCCTGTATCTGTGCTTAAAAAGATTCGTCAGCAATGTACGAAGAAGCTGGATGTGATGCTTAACGAGAAGAGTACACGTCCGGAACACCTTCCCGAATTACTTGGCCCCATTGTAGGATTAGTTGACATGATACGTATAGCCATTGACCCGAAGAACTTCGATAGAGCTTTGGTGCTGGCCCAAGCTGTGAAAAGAATGGGCTTTGAGGTAGGTTTTAATACCATGTATATGTCAAAATGGCATGACTATAAGGGGTTTCTGGATAAGTTGACTCAACTGGACGGGGTTGCCGATTTGTTCTGTATGGTGGATAGTTTTGGTGGTGTTACACCGAAGGACATTAAGGACATTTATGCCATCGTGAAGAGTAAAACTACCTGTCCGATAGGATTCCACGGGCATAACAATCTTCAGATGGGGCTTATCAATACGCTTACAGCTATTGAGTGTGGGATAGATTATGCTGATGCTACTATTTTAGGTATGGGACGTGGCGCAGGTAACCTTAACATGGAGTTGCTTCTGACTTGTTTGGCAAAAGGTGGACTGGAAGTGGATTTCAATGTTCTTGGTGAAGTAGTTGAAACCTTTAAAACGTTGTATGAGGAGCATCGTTGGGGTACAAATCTACCTTATATGATTTCTGGAGCTTATTCTATTCCGCAGAAAGAAGTAATGGATTGGGTAGGCAATCGCACCTATAGCTTTAATAGCATTGTGCGTGCTTTGGACAACCGTCGTAACAAAGTTGCTGACAATGCCCGTTATCCTGTCTTGAATGCTACAAAGACAAAACAGGTTTTGATTGTGGGTGGTGGAGATTCTGTCAAGGAACATATTAATGCCATCTCAGAATTTTTGGAAAACAATGCAGGCATGAAAATAATCTTTGCTACAGCTCGACATGCAAGTCTTTTCACGGATCTCATTAATGACAAGATTTTCTGTTTGGTAGGAAATGAAGCCAAACGGATGAAGTCTTTAGTTAGCGCTGACGAGTTTAATGGAATTTGTGTGCTTCCTCCTTATCCGAGAACCATGGGAACTGAAGTTCCCGAGTATGCCGTGAATCAAACTTTTGAGCTTCATGAAATAGCCTTTACGAAATCATTCTTAGACTCATGTACTACAACCGCACTAAAATGTGCGATAGAATATGATGCTGATGATGTTTATGTGGTAGGCTATGACGGCTATCGTGGAGCCGTGCTTTCTGATAAGGAAGCTGATTTGACTAACGAGAACCGCACTTTGTTTGATGATTTTAAGGCTCAGACAGGCAAGGAAATCATATCTCTGGTGCCTACACTCTATAAATCATTGAAAGTAATATCAATCTATCAATATTTGTAATATGTCAGATAAAGTAGCTTTCTTTCTTCCTACACGTAAAGGTAGCGAAAGAGTAAAGAATAAAAACACACGCCCTTTTGCTGGGGATGAAGGTGGTTTGGTTGAAATTAAAATCAAACAATTGTTTGCCACCAAGCATATTGATGAGATTCTCTTTTCCTCTAATGATGAGAAGTGCATTGCTGTGGCCGAGAAATACAGAAGCGACAGTCGATTGAAGATTATTCCCCGTCCCAACGAGCTTTGTCTGAGTACTACAAACTTACAAGACTTGATTTGCTATGTGCCGACCATTACAGATGCCGATCATATCCTTTGGGGACATGTTACCACTCCCTTGGCAGGTACGGATGTCTATGACGCAGCTGTAGAACTGTATCTTTCTAAGCTTCATGAAGACTATGACTCTTTAGTGAGCGTTAAGGAATTGAAGAACTTTTTGCTGAACAAATATGGAGTCTTGATCAATAACACTACAGACATTCCTTGGCCTCGTACACAAGATTTGGAAGTGCTTTATGAGATTAATCATGCCGTTTTTTTAGCTAAACGTGATGTCTATGTAGAACAAAAGAACCGTATAGGCAAGAAGCCTTTATTATATCTCATGGACGAGCTTCATAGTAAAGATGTCGATTGGGAAGAGGATTTTACGATTGCTGAGATGTTCTATAAAAATCTGTATCAGAGATGAAAGTAGTAACATTCGGTGAGATTATGCTCCGACTTGGAGCGCCCGATTATCTTCGCCTGAACCAGTGCAATCAGTTTGACATCTCCTTTGCTGGGGCGGAGGCTAATGTGGCCGTTTCCTTGGCAAACTATGGGGTTAAGGCTGAGTATATCACCCGACTTCCTAAGCATCCGATTGCTGACAAGTGTATCAGTGAACTGCTATCTTATCGGGTGGATGTGAGCCGTGTTATTCGTGGCGGCAAGCGTATTGGTATCCTTTATCTCGAAACGGGTTCGAATATGCGCTCTTCATGCGTGTACTACGATCGCGAAGACTCCTCATTTGCTACCATCGGCGAGCATGAGATAGATTGGGAAGAGGTGTTGAAAGAAGCAGATTGGTTCCATTGGACGGGCATTACGCCAGCCCTATCTGAAAGTACTTACAAAGCTTGCCTGAGGGCTATTCAGATTGCTAACCGTTTGGGCGTAACTGTTTCTTGCGACATCAATTATCGTGGCAATCTTTGGAAATATGGTAAGACAGCTTCTGAAGTGATGCCTCAGTTGGTGGCTGGTAGTGACATTATTCTTGGTAATGAAGAAGACTGTGAAAAGGTGTTCGGCATCAAGCCTACGGACTTTGATGCCAATCATACGGAGGGATGTATTGATCAGGCTGCATTCTTATCGGTGTGCAGCCAAATGATGACTAAGTTTCCTCGTTGTAAGAAAATGGTGATTACACTACGTGGTGCTATTAACGCTAACTATAATACTTGGGGTGGAGTACTCTATGACGGGATTAAATTGAAAGAATCTCGTCGATATGATATTACTGACATCGTTGATCGTGTAGGCGGAGGAGACTCTTTTATGGGAGCGCTTATCTATGGTTTGCTTTCTTTTGAAGGTGATGACCAAAAGACACTTGATTTTGCCGTTGCTGCCTCATGTCTCAAGCATACCATCAAAGGCGATTACAATCAGGTTTCTAAAGAAGAAGTTTTAGCTTTGATGATGGGCGATGCATCTGGCCGGGTAAAAAGATGAGAATAACAAAGAATTATGGATAAGATGGTAAAAAAAGAAATAAAAAGTGCTCTTTCGTTCGCTAAACAAACTGTTAAGTTTGTTTTTTTTCTTGCACATTTGCTATTTCAGACAAAAGGTAATTTGAAAAATCCCCTAAAAAAAGTGTATTCAGGGAAAGTGGCCATGCTTGCTAATGGTCCTTCTATGAAGAATGTATTACCTAGATTGACGACGGATGAGTTTAAGAATACTGACTTCATAGTCTTGAATTTCTTTGGTTCAATGGATATTTTTACTCAGATTAAACCAAAACATTTTTGTATGGCTGATCCTATGTTCTTTCAAGAGAATCACAATCATGATAGGGTTATGAAGTTGTTTGATGATTTGAATAAGAAGGTGGATTGGGAGATGAATCTTTATATACCTGCTTCTTTGAAAAGACAATTTTTGGCATTTAGCGGTCTGCATAATAGTTATATTCATATCGTGCCCTTAAATCTTACAATATATACAGGTTATGAAGAATTTCGTCATTATTTCTATAGGCATGGTTTGTCAATGCCTAGTGTAGTTACAGTTGCTTTGATGGCGATTTATGTAGGTATAAACTCTGGTTATAGTGAGATTGATTTGTATGGCGTGGATCATACATTTTTTGATTCCTTGACCGTTAATTCAAAAAATCAATTGTGCATTTGTGATACCCATTTCTATGATAAAAATAAAGCGGAATTGAAACCTATGCTTCGATGGGATTCTACAGTTTGGCGCATGAGTGATTATTTGGAAGAGAAAATGGATGTCTTCAAGAACCATGATATAATGGCTGCCTATGCCGTGTCTCAAGGTGTACGTATAGTTAATTGTACAGAATGCTCTTTGATTGATAGTTATGAACGAAAATAAATTGATTTATAATAATGCTTCCATTGGTTAGTTCTAAATTAAGGAGTATGTCTTTGTTAACTAGAAATATAACATTTAGGTATTTATTATTATATGAAAAGGTGTTCCATTGGTGCTTGTAGTATTATAGACGGTAGAAGTATAGTTGTAAATACTACTCCTGCTGATTGCATTGCTATGGGTGATTCATGTAAAGTAATATAAAATATATAAATGAAGAATAATCCTTTAATTTCAGTTGTTACAGTGTCATATAATGCTGTTTTGACCATTGAACAAACCATTCTTTCTGTTATTAACCAGACTTATCCTCACATCGAATACATCATTATTGATGGTGGAAGTACGGACGGAACGGTGGATATTATTAAGAAGTATGCGAATAGAATTGCGTATTGGGTGAGTGAACCAGATAAGGGGATTTATGATGCGATGAATAAAGGTATTCGAACTGCGAAAGGAGAATGGATTAATTTTATGAATGCAGGGGATTTGTTTTATTCCAAAGATACTTTAGAGAAAGTTTTTTCTAAGTCAATAAATGATAACATAAAGGTAATATATGGTGATGTGATGTTAAATAAACAAGGAGTACTGTCACAAGGTAAAGTATATCCTATTTCCTTTATGCAAATAGCTATGCCTTTTTGCCATCAGTCTTCGTTTTCCCATATAAGTGAATATACTCATGGCTTCAATTTACAATTTAAAATTGGGGCTGACTTTGAATTTTATTATAGGATTTATCATCAATATAATGATAGGGTATTTCTTTATATGCCCATTAACATTGCTATATATGAAAATGTTGAAGGTCTTTCTACTATACGGATAAAAGAATGTAGGAAAGAATGGCTGATAATTCGATCTGATAATAAAGATATCAGATGGTATTATGATTATTTGAAATATTTCATAAAATATAAAGTGTTGAATATCAAGAGATATAAGTAAATGCGGATATTAGAATTAACAGGAGAACCTATAGGTACTGGTGGGCAAGAGATGTTTATTATCAATCTGCTTCGACATATTGATTTGACTGATTTGCAGATAGATTGGCTTACTCCTTATTATTGTGAGAATGATACCTATCGAAAAGAAGTTGAAGACAAAGGGGGCAGAGTGATTTGCTTTAATTTACACTTTAATCCAGGAGGTAGTAGAAACAATATAGTGAATCCACTCAATAACTTTCTGAAGAAGAATTATTATGATGTAGTGCATATACATTCTGGAAGTACTTCTGTATTAGCATTATGTGCGTTTGTAGCTAAATGGAATAAAGTGAAGAAAATTATTGTGCATTCACATAGTACAGGACTATCTAAATCATTGAAACATTATGTCTTAAGAATGATAACAAATCCAATTTTAAGTATGTGCCCTACACATTACTTAGCTTGTTCTGTGGATGCTGGTGTTTGGAAATTTCCTGCATCTGTTGTGAGAGGAAAATTACAGATAATAAATAATGGGATTGATTTAAATCTTTTCGCACCTGATGAAACAAAAAGATTGGAGTATAGAAAGATGCTAGATATTTCTGATAAAACAATGGTTATAGGAAATGTAGGACGTTTTTCTTATGTGAAAAATCAGGAGTTTCTAATAGAAATAGTGAGTCAATTAAAGCAACGAAGAAAAAATATAAAATTGATGCTTGTTGGTGTTGGTGAAACTATGAATGAAATAAAATCTCTCGTAGTCAGTAAAAAATTAACAGAAGATGTCCTTTTTATTGGTGGAGTAAACAATGTATATGATTATATGCAAGCTATGGATATATTTGCTTTCCCTTCAAGATGGGAAGGTCTGGGTATGGTGGGTGTGGAGGCACAAGCTATTGGAATGCCAGTTGTAGCCTCAACGGCAGTACCGATATCAATGAAATTAGTAGATGATGTAGTATTCTTATCTTTGGATGATATTAATGCTTGGTTGGGTGGCTTAAATAGAGATGTTTTAAAATCTCACGTTAATAATACAGATATTATGAGGCGGCATGGCTATGATATTAATTTGACAGCAAAAGATATTAGAGTTTTATATACCCAAGATCGAAATAAAAACTGAGAACAATGATTCATATCCAATCAGTAATAATCTATTTAGCTGTGTTTTCAGTATCAATATTTCTTTTATATTTTTCTCAGTGCATATTATATAAATATCGAAAGGTAAAGGGGATAAACAATTACAATAGGAGAATATTAGGTTATTTTTGTTTAGGCTTATCGATCACAATTCCGTGTTTGTTGGCAGCTCTTCGTAGTATGAATGTAGGTGATGATGTAGATGCTTATATTGAACCTAACTTTATATTTTCATCAGGATTAACTGATAATGGTTTTATATACTTTTTTGAAAATATGCCAAAAGAAACGGAATTTGGTTTTTCATTCCTGTTATATATTGGAAATTTGTTTAAAAGCGTTGGAGTTTCATTATTTTTGATACAATTGCTGATAATTCTTCCTGTTTATATTGTTCTCAATAAATATCGTTATTGTCTATCTGTTACATTAGGAATGGCTACATTTTATTTTCTTTGTTATAATTTTTCTTTTAGTGGAATGAGAGGAAGTATTGCGATGTCGTTATTGCTGCTTGATTTCTATTATTTACAGCATCATGATTATAAAAGAGCTATACCATTATTTTTGTTTGCAGCTTTGTTCCATAATTCTGCAATTTTAATGATGGTGTTTTATTGTTTTATATTAATGATATTGGATTCAAAGTATTCCAGATTATGGGGAGGAATATTTGCGATCTGTGTTTTTATATTGTTTTTGATAGCAGATAAACTTCTTTTTATTTTAGTTGGAATTGCAGGATTAGTAAGTGGAAGATATGCATATTACTTGACTGAATACATTGGTTCTGGAACAGTAGAAAATGTTCCGTTAACGGATTTCTTATGCAAATTAGTACTGCTGGTATTGATAACATTGTGGCTTGTTAAAACAAAAAAATTCAGTAAAAGATACCAGCATTTCTTTTGGTTTGTTTTGATGGGTAGGATATTTGTTTTATTTAATAGTGTCTTTTATGAGGCAATGCGTATTGCATTTTACTTTGATTTATTTTTGATTCTTTATGTTGCATCTATTTTTTGCTGTTTCAAACAAAATACATCAAATAGGTATATTGCTACAGCTTTAATAATGCTCCCTTCTTTTCTGTATTGGATTTATTTTATCATGTACATAGGAGCTTACCAAACTAATATATATACTTTTAGGTAATTATGGATAGAAGCACTTTAACTTTAATCGTCACTTACAATCGATTAAGTGACTTGAAAATCTGTGTAGAGGCAGTACGTAAACAAACTTATAGAGGTTTCAACATCTTGGTGGTGAATAATGGAAGTACTGATGGTACTAAAGAGTGGTTAGCTCGACAAACTGATATCATTACCATCAATCAAGAAAATTTAGGTGGTGCAGGTGGCTTCTATACAGGTATGAAGTATATGTATGATAATGGTTATGAATGGCTGATTATGATGGATGATGATGGTATACCTGACAAAGATGAAATAAAAAATTTAATTCAGTCTTATGATAAAGTAGTTTCAGCAACAGGAAAAGAAGTAATTCTAAATGCTTTAGTGGCTGATAAAGACAATAGGGATTATACAGCATTTTTATGGGCACGTGGCAGCAAACGAACAAATAAAATATTAGAATTACAGAAGGAACGGTTTTTCGATGACATTCATCCATTTAATGGTACGTTGGTGAAACGATCTGTCATTGACAAGATTGGTATGATAAAGAAGGAAATGTTTATTTGGGGAGATGAAAAGGAATATATGGCTCGTGCTGTTCATAATGGTATAGGACTTTATACTATTCCTGCTGCCATCCATTATCATCCTAAAGAGAAAGGTAAAAAAGGAAACATAATCCCGTTTGTATCAAAATATCAAATTTTGGTGAAACCCCAGAGAATGTCACATTATTATTATCGTAATGAGGGATTTATCTATAATACCTATCCTGAGAAAAAGAAACACATGATGGCTTTCTGTGTTGCACATATGGTTTACAATATCACCCACTTTAGATTTGTTGAATTGGCAAAGTTTATTAAGTACTTTAGAAAAGGAATGCATAATGAGTATTAACTTTATTCCTTGAATACTATAAATCAATCACATTTTATGGATATTAAGATTTTAGTGGCATCTCACAAGAAAGCTGAGATGCCTGAAGATGGTATATATCTGCCGGTGCATGTAGGAAGGGCTTTGCACCCCGATAGAGAGTTCGGGTATCAATCGGATGCCGAAGGTGATAATATTTCTATTAAAAACCCTTATTATTGTGAATTGACAGCACTTTATTGGGCTTGGAAGAATCTGAAAGCAGATTATGTGGGATTGGCTCATTACAGACGCCATTTCTCTTTGAAGACTGTGCATCGTGGAGGATGGAATAGTGTACTGACCGGAAAACAGGCGGAAATCTTATGTAGAAAACACGATATTATACTTCCTAAAAAACGAAACCTTTATATTGAAACTGTCTATTCACATTATGACCATACTTTTTTTGGAGAGCAGTTTGATCGTACCCGTGGAATTATCAGTCGGAGATGTCCGGAGTATCTGGATGCATTTGATAAGAAAATGAAAAGTCGCAGTGAACATCTTTTCAATATGTTTATAATGAAAAAGATGCTTTTTGACCAGTATTGTGAATGGATGTTTCCCATATTGGAGGAATTGGAGGCATCTTATGATTTAAAGAGTATGGAGCCTTTCCAGGCCAGGCTTATCGGTCGTGTATCTGAGCGTTTGCTTGATGTATGGATTAATAAGAATCAATTGAAATATAAAGAGGTTGGCTATATATATTTCGGTAAAAACAATATGCATAAAAAGATTTGGGGATTTCTGATGGCTGCTATATTTCATAAACGCTATAAACAAAGTTTCTGAATTTTACAGCTGTTGGAATAAATCAATAATTTAAAATATGGTGTTTATGATTGAGGACCATTATGATTATCTTATCGTGGGTGCTGGTCTTTTTGGTGCCACATTTGCTTATCGTGCCCGTCAACAGGGAAAGAAATGTTTGGTGATAGACAAGCGTCCACATTTAGGAGGAAATATATATTGTGAAAATATAGAGGGGATTAATGTACATTGTTATGGTGCACATATTTTCCATACTTCGGATAAAAGAATTTGGGATTTTGTAAATTCTATTGTAGAGTTCAATCGTTATATTAATTCTCCTGTTGCCAATTATAAAGGGAAACTTTATAATTTACCTTTCAATATGAATACATTCTATCAGATGTGGGGGGTGACTACTCCTGCTGATGCAATGGCTAAGATAGAGGAACAGAAATTTGAAGCGGTAGCAAAGATGAAGGCTGATGGGGTGGAAGAGCCTCGTAATTTGGAAGAACAGGCCCAGATATTAATAGGTAAGGATATTTATGAAAAACTGATAAAGGGATATACCGAGAAACAGTGGGGACGTAAATGTACGGAATTACCGGCTTTTATAATTAAGCGTTTGCCTGTACGATTAGTGTTTGACAACAATTATTTCAATGACAAATATCAAGGGATTCCTATCGGAGGATTCAATAAGCTGATTTCCGGTTTGCTTGAAGGGGTAGATACACTGATTAATACAGATTTTTTTACTAACAGAAATTATTGGGAATCTATAGCGGATAAAGTCGTTTTTACCGGAGCGATAGATGAATATTATGAGTATCGTTATGGTAAATTGGAGTATCGCACCGTTAAATTTGAAACGGAAACGCTTGATATTCCCAATTATCAAGGTAATGCAGTCGTAAATTATACAGAACGTGAGATACCTTATACTCGGGTGATTGAACATAAACATTTTGAGATGTTTGGCTCGGAAGTGATTGCTTGTCCCAAAACAGTAATTAGTCGGGAGTATTCCGTAGAGTTTCAGGAAGGAATGGAACCGTATTATCCGGTAAATAATAACCGAAATAACCGATTGGCTGATCAGTATCATCAATTAGCTGCAAAGGAAAAAAATGTTCTATTTGGTGGTAGATTGGCAGAATATAAATACTATGATATGGCTCCTATTATTGGACAGGTCTTAGACATAAAAATAGAATGAACTTGGTCTTATTCGTTTTAGTTCATTAAAAAACAGTAACTTTATTCTTTATGAATTACTTTATTACAGGTGGTACCGGTTTCATTGGTACCCACCTCTCCAGTCTTTTGCACGAAGTGCATCCCGAAACAAAAATTTACAACTTGGATATTGTAGAGCCGGGTACTCCATTACCGACAGTAAAAAATTATAAACCGGCTTTAAGAAAAGGGGAGGAACATGCAGCCACATTCATCTATTGTGATGTACGACAGCCGATAGAGTTGGAAAAAGTAGATATCACTCCCGATGATGTGATCTTTAACTTCGCCGCCGTTCATCGCACTCCCGGTCATCCCGATCCTGCATATTTTGAAACAAATATCCGTGGTGCGGAGAACGTCTGTGCCTTTGCCGAACGGCATGGCATCCGGAAAATAGTTTTCACCAGTTCCATAGCCCCTTACGGTGCTGCCGAGGAACTGAAGGAGGAAACCACGCTGCCTATGCCCAACACCCCATACGGCATATCCAAGCTGGTTGCGGAAAAGATTCATCAGACCTGGCAGGCAGGAGGTGAAGGCCGCCAGCTTACCATTGTCCGTCCCGGTGTGGTGTTCGGACGGGGAGAGAACGGAAACTTTACGCGTCTGTATTGGGGCATTCGGGGGCATAAATTTATGTACCCGGGACGCAAGGATACCATCAAGGCCTGTATCTATGTGAAGGAACTGGTGCGGTTCATGCTTTACAGATTGGAACATCACGACAGTGGGGTGGAACTGTATAATTGTTGCTACGAGCCAGCCTATACGATAGAGCACATCGTAGAATCCATGAAAAGAGTGACAAATATGAAGGTAAAAGTTCCTTTCATGCCGGGATGGCTGATCATGACTGCTGCTGGTATAGCCGGAGCGCTAGGCTCTCCGATGGGCATCTGTCCGGCACGGGTGAGAAAGCTGCAGATCTCTACGAATATCTGCGGAAAAAAACTGTCCGCTTCGGGCTACCGTTTCCACTACACCTTTGAAGAGGCGCTGGCAGACTGGTACAAGGATAATGGTAACCTGTATCTGCAATGAGGAGGCTGATACTTTTTCTTTTGTTCTTTGTAATGATCGGTGCGGTACACGCCCAGTTCACCTACGGGACTACAGGACTGTTGAATATGCCTACTGCCGATATGCAGCGTGACAAGACGTTCATGTTTGGCGGTGGCTTTCTGGAGAAACATGCCACTCCCGCCCGTTGGACCTACAATACTTTCAATTATTATTTTGACATCACTATTTTCCCCTGGCTGGAAGTATCCTATATTTGTACATTGCACAAGGCTATGGAGGTTGATCCTGCATACGGTCCGGGTTTTTGGGTTCCTTCCACGTATGGGAAGTTTGTTAACCAGGACCGTAACTTTGCGGTACGTTTACGGCTGTGGAAGGAAGGATGGTGGAAACCGTGGACTCCGCAAATTGTACTGGGTGCGAATGACGCTCTTAATAATTCATGGACGGAGGGTAGCAAGATTGAGATGAGTTCGGCTACGGCAAATGGTTTTTACAGTCGCTATTATCTGGTTGTTACCAAGCATCTTTCTATGAAGGAGGTGGGAGAGTGGGGCTTGCATCTGGCATATGTTTATAACAGGCGGAAGGATTACCCGTTAAATGGTCCCGCCATCGGTGCTAATTTCCGTTTTTCTCTGCCTCAAACTTCTTTTATCAACAAAGCGGTAAATAACTTGAATCTGATGGCAGAATACGATAGTAAATCGATAAATTGCGGCTTTGAGTACAGCTTCTGGAAAGACTACATCAACGCCGTAGTAGAACTGAACCGTTGCAAGTACTTTTCCGGTGGCTTAGTTTTCAAAATCCATTTAAAATAATAAAAAGCGCTCATTCATAGGAATTTCCAGATAGAATTCGTTTCTTTGCGGTCAGAAACCATAAAATCATCTTTATTATATCATCCCGTTTTGTAAACCCTTTTTCCTGATGAATTTCAAGGAGGATGGTCTGGAAAGCAAGTTCCGTACCGACACGGTGGTTTCCGACCGGGACAGCGGTCGTGTGGTGAACCGGAATTTCCGTCAGATTTATCTCCAGTTTCCTTATTTTACGAAGGAACTGGACGAATGTTCTACTTTATCCGATAAACTAATGTATGCACTGAAGAATATGAACAACTGGAACAGAATGCCCGATGCGCTGAAAGAACAGGTTTTCAGCCATCTTGACCGCCTTGCCGCCAAGGCTCACCTGTCTGAGGGTGACCGTATCGCTTATGATAAGGCGGTGGACCGTTATAACGTGAGCCGTATTGTGGAAAATGATATCCGTGAACAGGCTGTCGCGGAAGGAAAAGCGATAGGAAAAGCGGAAGGAAAAGCGGAAGGAGAGGCGGAAGGACGTTTGAAGGAGCGTTTGGAAATCGCCCGTAAACTGAAAGAGAACGGTTTTTCCATAGCGGATATTGTCCGGGTTGCCGGACTTTCAGCGGAAGAAATTGATAAGCTGTAACGGTGTGCACGATTGATTGTACTGCTAGGTGATTTGCTTCTGTTTTGTAGAAAGATGAATGGTGGGTAGGGTAAATTAGAATGATGTCAATGTCGGTTCTCTATAGGGCTATCGTATACGATTAGTATGGTAGTCTGTAGATTGAGTAAATTCATTATTGTAAAACCTTTCTACAAAGAAAAACAAATCATACGTAAGGGCATTCTCCATGCAGTTTCCCCCAAAGAAGAAACTGCATGGTGATTGCCACTTTCTTTATTATTTCTCCAAGTACCCGAATACCCCCTCCGCATCGAAACACGGACAAGCCTTCGGGATACTTCCCGGCATATCCCTGTGTCCCCTTATCCGGACACCGGGAAAGATTTTCACCATCCGCATCAGCAACAAAATAAATTGTTCCGTCTGTTCCGGTGTCCGGGTATCTGCCGGATGTCCGTCCGCATCCAGTCCGCCCTCATAGCAGATGCCTATGCTGCAACGGTTCCAGGGGCGGCAGTGCGCACCCACTTCCAGAAGCTTGCGGTGCTGGGTCACACTTCCGTCACGACGGATATAAAAATGATACCCCACCGTGCGGAAACCTCGCGTCTTGTGGTCACGGAGCAGTTGCTCGGCGGTGTAATCCCGGGTGGAGCGTGTGGCGCTGCAATGAATGACGATATATTTCACGGAAGCGGAGGATGCCATTATCGGGCCGGCCTCTTGAGTGAGGAGAGCACGTTCGTTCGGGATCTCTTCCTCACCGATTATCATAGGGAAAGTTTCTTGAATCATGGTTGAATTGAAATAGGGAATTAAAAATTAAAAAGTGTCATGCGATGGGCCAGGGGGCTTTTTAAAAGAGAGTGGTGCAACTGGTTACGCCCAAGGCGGTGAGCGCTGCTATGGCAGCTTGGATAATGGCGTGCAGAATTTGCTTCCAGGTGATTTTCTTTGAATTGTTCATAGGGATATTTGTTTTAAAGGATTTGTTTTTTTCTGTCATTCCGGACAAAGACGAGGAATCTGTGGGCATAAAAACGATTGCATTCAGATTCTTCACTTTGTTCAGAACAACAGTTTCATTTCAGAAATACAGATCTTTACAGAAATACAGGTCTACTTCAGAGTAACCGTTTCATTTCAGAAAGGCAGATCTTTATAGAAACACAGGTCTACTTCAGAACAACCGTTTCATTTCAGAAAGACAAAATACGATCAGACTTCAGAAGCCCGGAAAGTTCAGGCGTTTTCTTCCGTCTTGTCATCTGGTCCGGAAGCCTCTCCCGTCAGGTCCACGGTGTTTTTCCCCGCTTTCAGGGCTTTAACCACCAGCTTGGCAGCCTTTCGGGTAGGGACCAGGTTGAATACGCTGTCTTTCAGCAAGCTGAGGAAACGGGTCCCGGCTTTCCAGCGCACGTTCAGGTCTTCCACATGGATGGCGGGATTGTATGTTTCCAGTGATTCGGCTCCCATGCTGTTGATATGAATGGAGAAAGTGCCCAGATCGCCCATCTGGATGCGTTGTCCTGCCAGAAGTTGCTCCCGCATACAGTCCACCGCTTGGATCAGGACCGCCTGGATGTCGGCACGGTTGTATTTGGAGCCGTGAGTCGAGATATGCTCGGCAAACTTGTCCAGTGTCATGATTTCTGAGTACTGGGCGTTGGCATAAGCCTTCTTGGGAGCATCCTGGTCACTGGGATTGGCACGGAGTGAGATACTGTAGTTGATCATCGTTTTTGTTTTTAAAGGGTTATTATTATCGGAAAAGTGTCAGGTAGGAGCAAGGCGCACACTGCTGCGGCATCCGGTGAAACTTGGTACAAGATCCGCGGAATCTTGTACCAGGATTTTTGTAATCTTGTGCCGGGTTGCGGCTTCTTCCTTCTGACACTGCAAAGATAACTTCACGTCCGTGCGGCGTGACCCCTTCCGACCCCTTTTGACACTTTGGGGAAACTGTCCGGGAACTCGGCCAGCACTTGCGTCATGTGGTGACTTCAGGGCGGATTTCACGCTTCCCTCTTTATTCTTTCCGCGTAATCCACGCTCAAAAGAGAGGAAGAGTTCTCGGACAGTCTGTGGCAGATTCCAGGGGGAATCACGGTTCTCCCAAGTGGAGGTAGACGAGTTGCAACTGGCGGCAGGTGAAGGATTTCTGACAGGGATGGTATCCAGTGGCTTCCAGGGCGTGGAGCAACGGTGCGCACCGGGCGATCCAGCGCATTAGATGACGCACGGCTACTTTCGGCGTACTGTCCGGAAAATAGAGAAGGGCTGTTTCGGTCTTATTCATGAATGGTTTCTTGTTTAACGTGAGTTTGATAGATGATGATAATGAACCAACGGCCAATCACCTACGGTATAGAGTGCGGCCCGGTTGGCACATTGGCGCATTGGTAAATTGCACATAGCAGCAAATCAATAAATCGGTACATTGACACATGGGCAAATTATTCAAATCCCCTTTCGGCATAAAGCGTGCCCGATTGTTTTTATACTAACCGGCATGGAGTGTCGTATATAAAGTTTATCCGGAGTTTTCCGAACAATCCCAAAGAATTGCCACAAACGATTTTTGCTATCCGGGAACAACGGCCGCACGGAGCAGCGACGGGGACACGGGGACAGTGGGGACAGCCCCTTTTTTCCTCACACACACATGCGTGTACATATAGAGAGCCGGGTCAGTTCTTGTGATATGTCCCCTTGCCGTCCACACTCACCAGCGCCCCCTGTTTGGTGAGCCGTTTGAGCCAGGTCAGCGCGGTGGATTCAGGTATCCTCCTGTCGTGCGCTTTTTCCAGCAGCATCCGGCGGGTAAACTCGTCCTCCATCTCGGCAAAGAGCATATCCTTGTCCGCCGTGCTCCGGCGCTTGATAACGGAGGAGGACAGAAACGAAAGAACATGGGTGGCGTGCAGATAAAGCGGCTCCACCAAGGCAAGCACGGCATGGAAATCATCGTCTGTAATCGCCAGGTTCCAGCGCGGGATGATACGGTCCTTCAGATTATCGGAAGAAATATGTGCGTCAGGTTTCACCAGAGAAGGGTCTTCCAGGCTTCGCAGGATGGCGACTATCGACATCATGCGGCACGCATTGACGGCAAGACGGATGACGGAACTGCTCATCTCGTCCCCGTTGATCTTGCCGGAACGATGGAACAGCTTGTCGAACAGGAAGTTGAACTGTTTATGCTGGGCATGAGTCAGCTTCAGGGTAAACAATCCCCGAAGCGTCAGCTCGTCCAGCGTGTTTTTCCATTCGTTGCCCATCAGGCGGAATTCCTCGTCCACATCCACCTCATCCTCGCCGAACTGGTCTGCCCATTGGGTGACGCGTGGCATATAATAAAAGTTCTGCCGGGAGAACAGACCGTTCTCCGCCGTGGGGATCAGGGGCTTTACCTGTGCGGGCGTACCCGAGAGCAGCACGGAGAGGTAGCTTCTGCTCACCTCCTGATATTCGCGGTCGGTACGCCGGTTGTAGGACAGGCGGTCGTGGTCGAACGCCTTGCGCAGCGTGTCGCTCCAGTTTCCGTATTCGGTCCCTATGGCGGTAGATACGGTGTCCGCCTCACTTTCGCAGATGATGCCCGTTCCGTTGGAATCCATGATATTTTGCAGGATGCCTGTTCCGGTGTTGTTTCCCGATATGAGGAACATCCGGTTGGGAGGCAATGCGGGAGCTTCCTGATTTTTCCGTTCCTTGCCCAGAGAGTCGTAGGCAGCCTTTTCCCGGCGGTAAGTTTTCATCGCCTCTTTCACCTCGTTGCGTATCTTGTCGTGTATGGGTTCGATGAGGAGCCGTACCCACGTCAACGCGCTTTTTCCCGAGGCGGACGGGGCCACGACGAAAGTCTGCATACAGGGGGCCTGCCACTTCCGGCCGTACTGGCACCGCACTATGTGGGAGAGGGAGGCGCCCAGTACGGTAAACGCTCCCAGGAGCAATACATCACGCTGTTCGGGATTTTTACCGAAGGAGATGATTCTCTCCAGCAGTCCCGGCCACACATAGTTCTGTGGAAAGGTAGGCAGGGGGGAATAAGGATCGGAGCCTTCGGTGAGCTGTTCCTCCTCGTCGGTATCATCGGAAACGTCATTTTCTACCTTATTATATCGCGCGCACGTGTGTGGAAAATCCGGGGCTGTCCCTGCTGTCCCCATTGTCCCTGCCTTGTGAGGGCCGGCGCTGCCGGAAATCTTCACTCCGCATTGCCCGGCCAGATGGAATACGGTTCCCAGATGTATATCTTCTTTATCGGCATGAAGCGCGTTCGAGAACAGTGCTTGTGCATTTTTTTCGTCGTATTTGGAGGAAAGGGAGCAGAGGGAGAGGAAATCATTGCGTCCCGCTTCCCCGCAATCGTTTGCGATGGCGAAAGCCAGTTGTACATATTCAATGTAGGTGGGAGCGATATCCGCGCCTGCCATGCGGACAGCTTCGGTCAGCTGCCGCAAGTTTTCTAAAGGATTGTTCATGTTCATGATATTTGTTGTTTTTTGAGTGCCTGTTTAAATTTTGTCCGGCATTCTTTTGAGTATGCTTTTCTATTCTTCTTAAATTTCCCGGCGTATCAATGCTTCCTCGTCATATGAGAGGAAACAGGCCCGTACCAGGTCCTTGCCGGAACGGTCCACGCCTTTGCCGGAGCGGCTCGTTTTCTTATCTTCCCCGTCCGGGTGGCTGTCATAGATTGCTTGTACGTAGTTCATCGCCCAGTGGATGTTTTCGGAGGTATTCTGTCTGGTGTCGGGTATGCGTGCCAGGTCGTAGGGGATGAACGCTTTTACTCCGCGTCCGCCGGGGCTGGTGAATGCCAGTACAGGGCGCAGGAGGCGGTCGTCGAACAGTTGTCTTTTCAGCTTTTCCGCTTCCCCACGGGAATCAAGATGGTCTATGTCCACCACAATCAAGCCCGACGGTCCGGTCAGGCTGTCGCTTTTGCGGTAGGAAAAGACACCGCAGGGGGTAACGTAGGGCAGTGTCTGCTGCTTGAGCATACGATAGGCTTTTTCATCCCCGTTTTCCGCTGCCCGGCGCACGGTCTCGGTCAGTGTTTTCAGGCGTTCGCTGGATGTGATCAGTTTGTACACTTCCTGTAAGGTTATTTCCTTGTAGGGCGTTAAGGTGGGCGGCTGGACGGTTCGTCCGGTGGCACTGTCCTTTACCGGTGATATCGGTGGCAGAAACAGTGACATTTTAAATTGGTTCATTCGTTTTTATTTATTAAATTTGCAAGCCCTGATATTTATGAATCAGGTTATTGTTTTTCAATGTTACAAAGTTCGATATAATAACCGAGATACGTGTGTTTTTGTCCTGAATGAGGACATGTAAATGAGTATTCATATAAAAAAATACGATTTAATCCGATGGAACATTTGAATCCTGTTGATCAGGCCCGGCAATTGGCTGCCGAGGTAGTGAAACGTTTGGGCCAGTTGAATCTGCACAGACGGGAGTTGGAGCGTAAGCTCCATGTGGCTAATGGCTTTTTTACCAGCCTGGAAGAAAAAAAATAACATGACGCTTCTTCTTTTTTTCGAGGTGAAGGCGGTTATAGAAGAACACTATGAGAGGCGTATCGAGTTTTACAGGTATGTCAACCCGCCGCTGTCACGGGAGGCGGAACGTGAACTGGGGGAGTGGAAGGGAAAAGTGAGGGAGATAATGGGGATGCTTTGAGTAAATTCTTTAATGAGAAATTTTTGTCTGAAGAAAAATAAATTGTATATTTGCGAAAACCTACTTGGAGGAAAAATATGAAAACGACATCTGAATACATTGCATTATTGCGTAAGTATATGGCTGAGAATGCTCATAAATATGGCATTGTGCGTATGGGTATTTTCGGGTCTGTGGCACGTGGCGAGCAGACTGAAAATAGTGATGTGGATGTGTGTGTGGAAGGTCAGCTGCATGGCTTTTTCGCTTTAGCGGGTATAAAGCAAGAGTTGGAAGAATTATTGGGCTGCAAAGTGGATATTGTACGCCTGCGAGATAGAATGGATTCATTTTTACGTGAAAGAATTCAGAGGGAGGGCATTTATGTATGACACGTTGATCGCTTTCCATATATTGGATTTGATACAGAAATCTCTGGAAAGAATAAGTTTTCGTTTTTCGGATATCTCCTGTCCGGATGATTTTCTATTGAGTGAAAGCGGTATGATGAAACTGGATAGTATCTGCATGAAACTGACTGCGATTGGAGAAAGCATTAAAAATCTGGATAAGGTGACAAACAAAGAATTATTGGCTCAATATCCGGAGATTCCATGGAGGTATGTGATGGGGGTACGTGATATAATAGTACATCATTATTTCGATGTAGATGCTGATGAGATTTATCGTATTTGCCTGGAAGACATACCACAATTGCAGCAAGCGATAAAACGAATGCTGGATGATCTGAAGACGGATAACCTAATAATGGGATAGCTTTTCTTTACCAATATCGTAAAATTCTTTTCTGAAGAAAAGAAGTCATATTTTGCGGTAAACGCAACAGGAAGTGGCGGAGTTTGTTTATCTTCGTAGCGGTAATGCTAAAATGGAAAAAATGATGGAACAGCAGCAATTGAAGAAATGCCCGATAGGCATACAGACTTTTGAGGAAATAATCAACAAGGGTTACCTCTATATAGATAAGACGGAATATGTTTACCGGATGGCGTACGGCGCCTCCAAATATTGTTTCCTGAGCCGTCCCCGCCGGTTCGGCAAGTCATTGCTGACTTCTACGTTGCACAGTTACTTTGCCGGGAAGAAGGACCTTTTCAGGGGATTGGCCATTGAGAAGCTGGAAACCGAATGGACGGAATATCCGGTGCTGCACTTCGACATGAGTCTGGCGAAGCATGTGGACAAGGATACGTTGGAAAGCATGCTGAGCTTCCAGCTTAGCGGATATGAACAAATTTATGGCAAGCCTGAGGAGGCTGTGAAGCTGAACGACCGGATGACTTCACTCATCATGCGTGCCAACGAACAGACCGGCCGACAGGTGGTAGTCCTTATTGACGAGTATGACGCGCCTTTGCTGGATGTGATGCATGAGGAAACGGATCTTCCCGTTCTCCGTAACGTGATGCGCAATTTTTACAGCCCGTTGAAGGCGTGCGACCCTTATCTTCGCTTTGTGTTCCTGACCGGCATTACCAAATTCTCCCAACTCAGCATCTTCAGCGAGCTGAACAATATCTTGAATATCAGTATGCTGAAGCCCTATGCCGCCATTTGTGGCATCACTCAGGAAGAAATGCAGGAACAGATGACAGCTTATATAGAACGGCTTGCCGTTTCGCAGGAAATGAGCAAAGAGGAAACGTTGCAGAAGTTGAAGGAGAAATATGACGGTTATCATTTTACCTGGCCTTCGCCCGATATCTATAATCCGTTCAGCCTGCTGAATGCCTTTGCCAATGACGAGTTGAACAATTACTGGTTTGGCAGCGGCACGCCCACTTATCTGATAGAGATGCTACGCAAGTTCCACGTCCTTCCCTCCCAGTTAGGGGGAAGTATGCAGGCTATGGCTGCTGATTTCGATGCGCCTACGGAGAAAATGGAGGGCATTGTTCCTCTGCTCTATCAGAGCGGTTACTTTACGATAAAGGATTACAACAAGCTGGCCGAACTGTATACGCTGGACATTCCGAACGGTGAGATACGGATCGGGCTGATGCGCAGCTTGCTGCCTGGCTATCTGGCCCATAACACGCTGAAAGGCAATACGCCCATCGCCCGTATGTATCTTGCGATAGCCGGGGGAGATATGGACGGGGCCTTGCGTCTTCTTCAGGAATTCCTTTCTACTGTTACGTATTGTGATAACACGAATTATGAGGGACATTACCAGCAATTGTTCTACATCATCTTCTCCCTGTTCGGGATGTATGTCGATGTGGAGGTGCGTACCCCCAAGGGGCGTGTGGATGTGGTGATGCGTGTTGCCGGTAAGCTGTATGTCATTGAATTGAAGCTGGGTAGGTCTGCGGAAGCGGCCATGGCCCAGATCAATCTGAAGCAGTATCCCGAACGCTTTTCCCTCAGCGGATTGCAAGTGGTGAAGGTGGGGATCAATTTTGATGTGGAGAAACACACCCTGGGGGATTGGGTCATAGAAGAATAGGCCGTATATGATGTAAGAACTCTTTCATTGCAGGGACGGTAAAAGCGAAAAATAATGGAACAGGAACTTTTCGATAGGATATCAATTAAGATGCTGAATATTTGTTTGTTTGAAGAAAAATTTCGTTCTTTGTATTAAGCTTGATTGCAGTTAACAACAAATTCAATCTAAAGATAAGGAGTATGAAGCGTCCTGAAATCGTGAAATCTATACAAAATGCCTTACATAAGGTTGCTCCTGGTATAAAGGTGATACTTTATGGAAGTGAGGCGCGGGGTGATGCGCGTAGTGATAGTGATATAGACCTGTTGCTGTTGATAGATAAGGATGTGGTTACTTTGGAGGACAAGATGCTTTTAACTGCTCCTTTATATGACATTGAGTTAGAAACCGGTGTTCAAATCAATCCGTTTATAGAGTCGATGAAAGAATGGGGAAAACGTTTCACTCCGTTTTATGAGAATATAATGAAGGAGGGGATATTGTTATGACTCCGGAACAGCGGTTTGATATTGTTTTATATAGGCTGAATTCAGCCAAATCATTGTTAGATGAAATAAAAGATCATATAGAGCGTGGTTATTACAATACGGCAATGAATAGGATGTATTATGCCTGTTTTTATGCTGTGAGTGGATTGTTGTTGCAGTCGGAGATAGACGGAGTCAAGAGTCATGAAGGTGTACGTCAAAAATTCAGCCAGCATTTTATTCTTACAGGTAAATTCCCTAAAGAATGGGGACGCTTTTATTCTATTTTGTTCAATAATCGTTCAGCTGCCGATTATGAAGACTTTAAGAACTTTGATTTAGCAGCAACTCAGGAAATGTATCCTAAAGTCTGTGCTTTTATAGGACTTATTGATAATTGGGTTTTCGATAAAAATTAATCCGTAAAGAATAAGATATTTACTATAGGCTGCATGCAATGATGCATGTGGCCTTCCCTCTTTTTTGTTGCCGGTAGCGACCGGCATCCGCATAATGTATTGCATGAACGACACTCTTCGCGACTACCAGCAGGAGATGAAGCTCCGCCTTTTCAAGGAGTGGGAGCTTCACCGAAGTGTGATGGTACAGATGCCCACCGGTACGGGCAAGACGCATCTGCTGGCCGCCATAGTAAGGGAATTCCTGCGTGGTTCCGGCAGCCGGGTATGGATCGTGGCGCACCGTCGGGAGCTGGTGGATCAGATAGAGGAAACCGTGTCCCGGCACGGGATGAGCAAAGAGGACGGAAGGGTGAGGGTGATGTCCATCCAGTGGCTGTCACGAAACCGGAAAAGCATGGACGAAGAGCCGGACCTGATCGTTATCGACGAGGCGCATCACGCCCTGGCGGAAACCTACCGGATACTTTGGGAGAACTATCCGGAGGCAAGGAAACTGGGTATGACCGCCACTCCCTGCCGGCTGAACGGCAAGGGATTCACGGACTTGTTCGACAGCCTGATTGCTTCGTGGACTGTCGCGGAATTCATCGGAAAGGGTTGGTTGTCATCCTTTGACTATGTGTCCATCCGTGCGAACAGCAGGGAACAGCGGTTGATAGACTCGCTGAAGAAACGGGGTGCGGACGGGGACTACCAGGTAAAGGAGATGAACGAGGTGCTGAACCGGGAGACAAGTATCGGCCGGCTGTATGAGAGCGTGGAACGATATGCCCGCGGAAAGAAAGGAATCGTATATGCTGTCAGCATCGCCCATGCCCGCCGGATAGCGGCTTGTTATAGCGCACACGGACTGGAGGCTGTGGCTATCGACAGCAGGACTCCGGCTTCGGAACGCCGGGAACTGGTGGAGGATTTCAGACGGGGGAAGGTGAAAGTGCTGGTCAATGTGGATATCTTCTCCGAAGGTTTCGACTGTCCCGATGTGGAGTTCGTGCAGCTGGCACGTCCCACGCTTTCCCTGGCGAAATACCTGCAACAGGTGGGACGTGGGCTGAGAAGGTCGGCCGACAAGGCGTCCTGTATGCTGATAGACAATGTGGGCCTGTACCGCATCTTCGGTCTGCCCGCCCGGAACCATGACTGGGCGGCGATGTTCGAGGGGCGGATGATTGGCAACGCGCTGTCCCGGGCACGGGCGGAAACAGGCAGGCTGTCCGTATCCGGTCCGCTGCCGGAGGATGAAAGGCAGCGGGAGGATGAAAGACAGCGGGAGGATGAACTGGAGGTGGTGATAACGCACGACCGGCTGATGGACTTCCTTACAAGCCGGGAAGATTCCGCAACGGAAAAAGGCGGACAGCCCGTTTTGAAAAGTTATTATGACAGACAAAGCGGGCTTTGGGGATTGAGGCGCGGGGAGAGGATGACGGTAAGGCCCCGGTATCCGGAAGTGTTTGATATCTGTGGAGACCGGGCGGCAGTGAGATTCGGGAATAACCGGGCAGGTGTGGTGAATGAAACCGGACAGCCCGGAATACAGCTGGACCGCTGCCGGAAAATGAAGTTCATGAAGGGGGATCTGCTTGCCGTGACAGACTGTGCGGGCAATGAATCTTACATCGACCTGAAGGTAAACAGAACCTATCGGGAGAAACCCGTGGTGTTGTCATTCGGCTGTATGGAATTGCCATACGGCGGTGTGGAGCTGCTGAAGGTGGGAACGTTCTTTTTCAGCCGTACCGGAAAACCGTATGTCTCCATGCGAGGGGTGGATCAGAACGGCATCTACTTTTATGACTTTTATCTGAAGATACCGGATTACCGTGTTCCGAAGGACTGCCAACTGGTGGATCCTGTCTGGACTACCTTGTTTGATGTTTTCGCCTGTGTGCTGGCAGGGGATGAGGAGGAAGTGTATTGGTGCTGTGGCCGTCTGGCGGACCGGAGCATCGTGGTGATGGACGGGAACGGGAATTATTATCATGTGGAGAAAGGGAAGGAAAAGCGGTATATAGCCTGTAACACTCCCCGGCCGGGCGAGGAAGATTTCCATACGGTGATGGAACGTCTGAAGGAAGAAGCCGGGCGGCGTGCCGGGATAGCTCAACGGAAACAATTGCAGGAAGAGGAACAGAAAAGGCTGAAAAGGTTGGAAGAGATCAGGGATGCATTGCCTTTTCGGATGGGGATGAAATGGGGCTTGAAACTGGGGGAACGTATCATTGTGCCTCCCAAATACAGGAAGATTCTGCCTCCTGTGGGCTATTATTGCGCTTACGAGGAAAACGCCTGCCAATGGGGAATAATGGCTCTGGACGGAAAAGTGGTGGTGGAGGCCAGATACCAGAAGGTGGATATAGAATGCAACGGTACGGTGCATCTGACGGTGATTCCGGGTAAGGTGAAGACCATAAAACTCTGAGCGTTTGCCGGAACGGAATGCAAATGGCGCAAATGACACAAATAGGAACGGGTATAAATTTGTGTCATTTGCGTCATTTGCGTTCTAAGTAGTCACCACTAGGTAAACGCTATGCCTTAAGCGACCGGTTAATGCTGTCAATATAATCCAGAATCTCCTGTCTGCCTGTTTTCTTTTCAGAGGAGGATACGAAATGAGGAGGGAGTTCTTCCCACTGTTCTGTCAGTTTTTTCAGATATTTGTTTACATTATCCTTAACCTTGCCATTGGTCAGCTTGTCGGCTTTGGTGAAGATGATAGAGAAGGGTACTCCATTTTCTCCCAGCCATTCCATAAATTCCAAGTCTATTTTCTGAGGCTCCAGACGGCAGTCTATCAATACAAACAGATTGGTCATTTGCTCGCGTTCCAGGATATAATCCTCGATAATCTGCTGTATCTTTTCTACCTGTTTCTTGCCCCGGGAGGCATATCCGTATCCCGGTAAATCCACCAGATACCATTCTTTATTGATCAGAAAGTGATTGATCAGCAAAGTCTTCCCCGGAGTGGAGGAAGTCATAGCCAGTTTGGGACGTTTGGCCAACATGTTTATCAGACTCGATTTACCTACATTTGAACGGCCGATAAATGCATATTCGGGCAGGTTGTCCTGCGGGCATTTCTCTACTTTTGTGTTACTTACTACAAATTCTGCACTGAGTATTTCCATAATTCTTTGTTTTTATACTTAAACAAGTCAGCCCCATAAAAGTCAGGAAGCCGTTAAACATTAACATTTCATAGCCAAACTGATAGCCGGTGGAGGTGAACACCAGCCGGTCTATGGCATAACATAATAGCGGCGAGGCGATGGCTATGTAAGGAACAAAACGGTCGCGCGGCCGCATTGGGGTGAACAGCCCGAATGCAAACAGCCCCAATAACGGGCCGTAAGTGTACGAGGCGATGGTATAGATGGCGTCGATGACACTCTTGTTGTTTACTGCCTTGAACAGCAGGATGAATCCGATAAAGAGGACTGATATGCAGAAGTGCACGAGCTTCCTCCGTCTTTCCGCTTCCTTGCCGGACAAATGGCTTATGCCCGCTATGTCTATACAGAAGCTGGTGGTGAGGGCGGTCAATGCCGAATCGGCGCTGGAAAAGGCGGCTGCAATGATGCCGATGGTAAAGAATATCAGTACGGCGAATCCCAGATGGCCTTCCGCCGCAAACAAGGGCAGTATCTCATCCCCGGCTGCCGGCAGGGGGATGTTCAGTTGCGAGGCGAACAATAACAGCAGGATTCCGAGTGACAGGAACAGGAAATTGACCGGAACGAATGAGATGCCGTAGCAATACATGTTCTTTTGGGCTTCACGCAGGTTCTTGCACGACAGGTTCTTCTGCATCATATCCTGATCCAGACCTGTCATGACAATCGTGATGAAGATGCCGCTGAAAAACTGCTTGAAGAAGTTCTGTTTGCTGTGCCAGTCGTCAAAAACAAAGATACGGCTGTGCTCATTTTCCCGGATGGCATGTACCAGTCCCGGAAAATCCAGATCCAGCTGGCCGGAAACCTCATAAAGTATTAATCCCAGCGCCAGCAGCAGGCAGAGTGTCTGCAAGCTGTCCGTCCACACAATCGTGCGTATGCCGCTGCGGCGGGTGTACAGCCAGATCAGTAAGACAATCCCTATCACCGTGGCGGCGAAAGGAATATGAAAGGCGTCGAATACATAATGCTGGAGGATAAGGCATACCAGATAAAGGCGCGCTGCGGCTCCGATGATCTTGGACAGAAGGAAAAAGGAGGCTCCCGTCTTATAAGCGTGCCTTCCGATCCGGTCTCCCAGATACGTGTAGATGGAGGTCAGGTTCAACCTGTAATAAAGCGGCAGCAGAACGTGGGCGATGATGAGATAGCCTATGAAGAAACCGAAACAGGTCTGCATATAGGTCATGTCGATGCCGCGTACCATACCCGGAACGGAAACGAAGGTAACTCCCGAAAGGGAGGCTCCGATCATTCCGAAAGAAACAATATACCAGGGAGAACGGCGGTTGCCGCGGAAGAACGCGTCATTATCGGAATGACGGCCGGTAAGGCGGGCTACAAGCAGCAGTATTCCGAAATAGAGCAGTATGGTCAGCAGAATATAAATTCCGTTCATGTTATTTTTTTGAGTGCAAATGTACTCAAAATCGTTGAAATTGCGTAAGTTTGCATCCATTATAATACAAAATAACTGATGAACCAACAATATCCGTCCATGCTGCTGGAAAAAGCGGTAGGAGAGTTTGCCAAGTTGCCGGGTGTGGGACGCAAGACCGCCATGCGGCTGGTATTGCATCTGCTCAGACAGGATACGGCTGTGGTAGAGGCGTTTGGTAATGCGATGATTACCTTGAAACATGAAGTGAAATATTGTAAAGTGTGCCATAATATATCGGACACGGAAACTTGCCGTATCTGTTCCAATCCGGCACGGGACGCTTCCACGATCTGTGTGGTGGAGAGTATCCGTGATGTGATGGCGGTGGAAGCCACGCAGCAGTACAGGGGGCTGTACCATGTCCTGGGGGGAGTCATCTCGCCCATGGATGGCATAGGCCCTTCCGATCTGCAGATAGAAAGTCTGGTGGAACGGGTGAAAGGCGGTGAGGTGAAGGAAGTGATCCTTGCCTTGAGCTCGACGATGGAGGGGGACACGACGAATTTCTATATCTCGCGCAAGCTGGACGGCATGGACGTGAAGCTGAGTGTGATAGCGCGTGGTATCTCTATCGGGGATGAGCTGGAATATACGGATGAAGTGACGTTGGGACGTTCCATCATAAATCGTACTTTGTTTACGGGAACGGCATAAACTGGGAAAAACAGAAAGAAATGGAAAAGAAGATAAGACAATTGCTGCGATACTTGCAGATAGAATATGTGGCGGTATGGGTGTTGCCTTTGCTCCTGGTGGCTCTTTATGAAACAGGGGTGATGACCGAGGGGGCTTACGCGGGCGATGTCCGTATGGATTATGTCTTGCAGACGGTAGGGATTTTATTGGCGGTGGGGCTGATTCCTTTATCGCTCCGGCTGTTCAGCCTTTCCTTGGTGAAGAATGTGAAGCAGCGTTCATTGCCGGAAGCCTTGAAAAGTTATCGCCGCTGGAGTGAGATAAGGACGGGGATGCTGGTGGTTCCCGTATTGGTGAACTTGTCATTTTATTATCTGACTCTGAACAACACGGGCGTATTGTGCGCCATGATGGCGCTGATCGCTTCCCTGTTCTGTGTCCCTACCCGCAAGCGGATGCTGGATGAGCTGGATTTGGTAAAAGAGGAGAATGAGGAGCCTGCTTTATGATGAGTGACCGGCATTTTCAAGGGAACGGGATAAGGCTCCGTGCACCGGAGCCGGAAGACTTGGAAGTCATGTTCCGCTTTGAGAACGCTACGGATGTGTGGGAGATGAGCAATACCACAGGCCCGTATTCGCGTTTTCAGTTGAAGCAGTACATAGAGCAGACCCAGAATGATTTGTTTGCCGACCGCCAGTTGCGCCTGATGATAGAAAACGGGAACCGGCAGGTGGTGGGGATTGTGGATCTATGTTCTTTTGATCCTTTGCACAACCGGGCCGAGGTGGGGATTATGGTGGATAAATCCTGTCGCAGGCAGGGGATAGGGCGTAACGCCCTAGCTTTGCTGGAAGAACACTGTTTCCGTTATCTGGGAATTCATCAGTTGTTTGCCTATATCGCTGTGGAAAACCTTCCTTCCCGCAGACTCTTTGCGGCGTGCGGGTACAAAGAGAGTGCGGTATTGAAAGAGTGGGCGCATACGTTTGGCGGTGGCTATACGGATGTGCTGGTTGTTCAGAAGCTGAATCTCAGTTGAGGGAGGGGTATTGGGGATAGCGGGCCCAAATGGCGTATTTGCCTCCCATTTCGTTCAAACTGGTATGCCATAAGTCGCGGAAGTGCTGGTTGAGCAACGTTTCTTTCCCGGCTTTTCCTATGAGCCATGAGTTCTCTTTTATTTCTTTGGCAAGTTGTCCATGATCCCATCCCGCATAACCGGCAAAGAAACGGATCACTCCTTCAATGGGCTTCCCGTCCAGTATATATTGTTGCACGGCATTGAAATCACCATTCAGATAAAGCCCGTTTCCCAGAGGCAGTGCGCCTTCCAGATCTTTTAGCGTATGCAGGAAAAATATTGTCTCCCGGCTCACCGGCCCGCCTTTATACACCGGGACCCGCTGTGCGAATTCCAATTCGGGGATGAGGTCATTGAGCAGAATGTGGTAACGGAAATCTTTATTCATGATAATACCCATACTTCCCTCGTCATTATGTTCGATAAGAAGCACGACTGCTCTTGTAAAGTGGTAGTCGTTCATGAAAGGGGAGGATATAAGGATGCTTCCCTGTTGTGGAAGTACTTTATTTGATTCTACTTGAAAAACATGCATATCCATAGTTGCGTTTCCTTTTATTTACACGACTAATATACATATTATATTTAAAAAATACATGAAGTGCTCTCTTTTTTTTGTATTTTTATTTTTCTTGTATCTTAAATGGCTTATTATCAGAGTTGATGTAAAAAAAGTTCAAGAAAATATTCGTAAAATGCTTGCAGATATCGAAATTTTGCGTACCTTTGCAACCGCAATCGAGAGAGATGCAGTATAAGAAAAATGAAATTTGGTGCGTTAGTTCAGTTGGTTAGAATACATGCCTGTCACGCATGGGGTCACGGGTTCGAGTCCCGTACGCACCGCTTCTCAAGAAAGCAAAATTAGGAAAAGCTCTGATTCCCAACGGAATTAGGGCTTTTTTATTTGTTTGAGGTGAAGCAGAATATAGCGTTTCTACGAAGTATGTCAGGTGCAAATTTAGGGTCTTTTTTTGAGGCCATATAAAAAGCCCCTGGTACACATCATACTTCATTAAAAAATAGTATTTTTACACCGTTGGAACAAGGCAAATTCCTTACAGAAAAACATAGAAGCTATGTAGATGCAAAATTGGGTGCTTTTTTCGGAGAAACGTTATAATTTACTGAATATCATAAGTATTTTCAAAATCCGTTAGTTCCGTATGTGTTGCGTTAAACATTGATTATCAATGATTTGAATAAAAACACCCACTTTTACATTAAAGGATGTAAAAGTGGGTGTTTTTATTCAAATCATATCAGACTCTTTAATAGAAGGATTGAATATGATAGGTAGGGTATATCTTACTCTTTCTGCTTTCCCGTTCTGCCTGCCCGGCTTCCATTGGGGCATCAGGCTGACTATCCGCAAGGCTTCTTTATCCAGTTCCGGATTTATGCTCCTCAATATAATAGGTTTGGAAATATTACCTCTTTCATCAATGATGAATTGTACAATAACACGTTTGGGGGAATTTGCTTTGTCATGTTGCAAATTGTTTTGTATAAAATCTAATAAAGCCGACATGCCTCCAGGATATTCCGGCATTTCTTCCACTACTTCATAAGCAATATCCATGTCCGTTTCTTCTTCCACTTCAGACAATGGCTTTGAGGAAGGCTCCTTATTCAAAATATCCTGTTCTTCTGTACCGTTTCCAATCCGGAATTCTGCGGTAAAATACCAGTTGTGACAGTTATTCCCGATGTCTATCTTTTTCACTACACGATATACGCCAGGCGTAATGGCATTGAGTGACGGATAAAGGCTGATAGGGAAGGGGTAGATTTTATTGGATGGTACCCAATGTAGTTCGAGTGTCCAAACCGTTGCTCCAGGAAGAGACAACCATTTTTCACCCTCCTTCCGAAGTACTAAGTACGAAGACCCCATTGAAATTCTCCGCCCACTCCGGTTCACGATTCTTACCGATACAGACTCTGTATTTACCGGATACATCGCTTTCTCCGTGTACATCCTAATACCGAAAGTATCCATATGCATAGGTTCGTTAAAATAGGTCGGCACGTCCGTTTTTCCATCATTTATTATTATGGCGGAATAGTTCAGCACTTTTTGCCTGAACTCATCCCTCAACTCCGCAGAATTAACCATCCAATCCATATACAAGGTATCGTTCTCACTAAATCCCCAAGAGTTCAGATTCACCATAACTCGTGCTTTCGCATGATTCGCATGATATTGCATTATTTTATCAAGCAATTTTTGATGTTGTTCTGATGAGATAAGTTCAAACTCTGCATAAGCTATTTTTGTATCTCTGTTAAATGCTTTGTAAATACGATATTTACCTGCACGATTAGGAACTTCAGAAGTATAGAGCTTGATAGTCTGTTCATTCGAGGGGTGTTCAGGCTGCAATATCCAACCTACATCTTCAATAACGGGGTCGGTCGGCAATGTTTCCCATTGTTGCTTGTTATCATTGTAGTAAGCAAGGCTGTAGCCGTTGCCGCATGTATATTCTTGTTGGGAATAATTGGTGACAATCATTTTCACCTCCGTTGTCGATAATGGGTAATAATCATATTCAGTTTTCATGGAAAGCAAAGCTGAACTGATGGCTTCTCCGGTTGGAATATTGCGAGGGGTAGGCTGTAACACAAAAGATGTTGTGTGCGACGGTTGCTTAGTTTCTGTTGTCGGAATGATTTCAATATCCATTGTGATATCTGTCATTATGTTGAACTCCAATAATGGAGAGTCAACAATTTCTTTCTTGAATGCCGATTGAAAAGACTCAAAAGAATCTTCCGGTATATCTTGGAAGTCAATAGATACTTTGTCTTTGGTTAGTCCAGCTCCAAAACAATGAAAGCGTTGTTGCAAAATGGTGTCAATTTTAATAATGCTATCCACATACTTATGTAAAGTATATAGTTCTTTTTGCAAACAAATACTATCCGCACTGCCGATTTCTACACAGTTTTCTTGACTGGACTGATGCGTACATCCGATAGTGAAAAGACAGAAGAAACATAAAAATATAGTTTTCATCTTGGTTTATTTATCAGTGAAACAAAGTATTTACAAAAATACTCAAAGTGCAATTCATTAACAATTAGAATTACATTTTTATTTTCTACCAAAGAATTATATTCTCAACTCTCTTTGGGGCCTGTTTTTCTCTTTTGGAGTGTGGCCTACACCTAGCTTTTCCTTAAGCTCTTTAAATTTCATCTTGAACCATTCAAGTATAGGCATTCCGTCAATGCACAACCGGAACTTTCCTTTCTTCTGCGGATTCCTCTTTACTGTTGCCGTTGAATATGCCGTTCCGAACTTTTCCCGGTGTTCCCGTGAATGCAGTTTCCCCTGAACCCTACGGGTTGGAAGTAGGCAAGCAGTCTTGTCAGTTCTTCCGTGAATCCCATTTCCCGGCATTGCTCGGCTATCGGCAGCAAGTCTTTTATATCTCCCCGCCCTGACTTGCTTCCACTGTCTCCTGTAACGGAAATATTGAGAAAATACGATTATGTGATTCCGGTTATCAGATAGGGAGGAGGTGTAATATTTGGTCTTTTCTTTATCATAATTGTTTTTTAGACAATAAAATGCTTCTGTCTTTTCGTTTGTATGGTTAATAGAATTATATTTGTACATTATACAATATCTATTAACCATGAAAACTTATTCATTATTAGCAGGCATTTTATTGTCTTTTTCGTTATCTATTCAGGCTGGTGATCTGAAATTGTGGTATAAGCAACCTGCCGGAACGTGGGTGGAAGCGCTTCCGGTCGGCAATTCCCGGATGGGAGCGATGGTATATGGCGGAACGGCCCGTGAAGAACTTCAACTAAACGATGAAACCATGTGGGGAGGCAGTCCCTACCGGAATGACAAACCGGAAGCATTGGAAAGTCTGCCCCAAGTGCGTGAACTGATTTTCGCCGGAAAAAACATGGAGGCTCAGAACTTGATTCAAGAAAACTTTTATGCCGGAAAGCATGGTATGCCCTATCAGACAATCGGCAGTTTGATTATAGAAACCCCCGGACATGAAAAGGTTACCGATTATTATCGTGATCTGGATTTGGAACGTGCGGTGGCTACTACCCGTTACAAAGTGGATGGCGTGACTTTTCAACGTGAAGTTTTTGCATCATTTCCTGATAAGGTGGTAGTGGTCCGTTTGACAGCAGACCGGCCGGGAAAACTGAATTTTAAGGTCGGATATGTGTCGCCATTGGAGCATAAAGTCAGCAGGAAAGGAAAGAAATTGGTTCTGACCGGAAAGGGTAGGGATCATGAGGGAGTGAAAGGATTGATTCGTATGGAAACACAGACACAGGCTGATGTGGATGGAGGTAAGGTGAAAATTGATGACCAAAACATTACAGTGGAAGGAGCGGACAGTGTTACTCTGTATGTTTCATCGGGTACGAATTTTATTAATTATCACGATATAAGTGGCAATGAGAGTAAAAAAGCGTCCGGATATCTGTCTCTGGCATTGGGACGCCCTTATAGTCAGGTTTTACAGGAGCATATAGCTCTTTATAAAGAGCAGTTTGACCGTGTAAGATTGGATTTGGGAACCAGTGAGCGGGCTAAGTTGGAAACTGTCAAACGCATCGAACTGTTCAATGAAGGTAAGGATGTTTCTTTGGCGGTGTTGCTTTTTCAGTATGGACGTTATTTGCTTATTTCCTCCTCCCAGCCGGGAGGTCAGCCTGCCAATTTGCAAGGTATATGGAATAATAAACTGGCTGCTCCATGGGATGGAAAATATACCATCAATATTAATACGGAAATGAATTACTGGCCGGCTGAAGTGACCAATCTGAGTGAAACGCACCAGCCCTTGTTCGAAATGGTGAAAGAATTATCAGTTACCGGCAGGGAAACGGCACGGACTATGTATGGATGCAACGGATGGGTGGCTCATCACAATACAGATATATGGCGTGCCACCGGTCCGGTGGATAAGGCGTTTTATGGTACATGGCCCATGGGAGGTGCTTGGTTGACTACCCACTTGTGGCAGCATTATTTATATAGTGGGGATAAGTTGTTTCTTTCCGAAGCCTATCCGGCATTGAAAGGAGCTGCTGATTTTTATCTTGATTATTTGACTGAACATCCTGAATACGGTTGGATGGTGACTGCTCCGTCCATGTCTCCGGAACATGGACCTTCGGGAGAGGATACTAAAAAAGCTTCAACGATTGTGTCAGGTTGTACGATGGATAATCAGATAATTTTCGATGTGCTTAGCAATGCATTGCATGCGTCAAGAATTCTGAAAATGTCCGCTTCTTATCAAGATTCTTTGCGGTCTATGTTAAATCGTCTGGCCCCGATGCAGATCGGGAAATACAATCAGCTACAGGAATGGCTGGAAGACTTGGATAATCCGAATGACAAGCATCGCCATATTTCTCATGTATATGGATTGTTCCCTAGTAATCAGATATCTCCTTACACCCATCCTTTGCTTTTCCAGGCAGCTAAAAACACGTTGTTACAGCGTGGCGACGAAGCTACCGGTTGGTCCATTGGCTGGAAAGTTAATCTGTGGGCCCGTTTGCTGGACGGTAATCATGCGTTCCGGATTATTAATAATATGTTGAAGCTGCTGCCTGGAGATGAAGTGAAAGAGGCTTATCTGCAAGGACGGACTTATCCTAATCTGTTTGATGCTCATCCGCCTTTCCAGATTGACGGCAACTTTGGCTATACTGCCGGTGTGGCTGAAATGTTGTTGCAGAGCCATGACGGAGCTGTACATTTGCTTCCGGCTCTTCCGGATGCCTGGGCCACAGGAAGTGTGCAAGGACTGGTTGCCCGTGGAGGATTTGTGGTGGATATGAACTGGAATGGCGTGCAGCTGGATAAAGCGAAGATTCATTCCCGTTTGGGAGGTAATTTGCGTTTACGTTCGTATGTTCCTTTGCGTGGGGTTGGATTAAAAGAGGCAAAAGGTAAGAATCCGAATGAATATTATATGCAGGCAGATATCAAAGAGCCTTTGGTTTCCAAGGAGATAAACCCGCAATACCCTGCTTTGTATAAGGTGTATGAATATGACTTGATGACAGAACAGGGACAAGATTATATAGTGGAGCGTGGGTTATAATACATGAAGATGCCCAAAGTGATTTGTGCATTATTTCACTTTGGGCACTTTTGTGAATGGAAGTGTCATGGTGTAGTTATCAGATGGCTTCCTTCTTTTCCAATTCTAATGCTCTGGGAAAAATGATATTGTTTTCCAGGTGGATATGTTCATGTAATGCCTCTTCAAATTGTTTCAATTGTTGTAAAACCAAGCGGAAGCTGGCACAAGCATCTTCAGGGGCAGTGAATCCGTTGGTTAATGAAGAGATTTTTTCAAAACGTTCTCCTTCGTGATTATGTTCATCTTCCATCACTTCGATGGGATACAGAATGGTGCCGCAATGGAATTTAGCTACTTTCAAGCCTTCCTCTTTGGCTTGGAACATTTCATAAACATAAGGAAATAATACATTCTCTTCTTTTGATAAATGATTTTCCAAATCAAGAAGCGAGTCGCGGAACAGTGCCTGGACTTGCAGTAACTCTGGATGATTCTTTGAATGCGCTTCGGTTACTTTGGTTAATAATGCTTCTATTTGCGGACCTTTGGCACGGATTCCCCGATGGTGTATTTTCAATACATAGTCTATTAATAAATCGATGGGCCATCCGGCAAAGTCAGGAGCATTACTAACCGTATTCTCTTGTAATTCATTTAATTCATGTGCTACTGCTTCGGGATCAATACCACGGTTCCGGCAGGCTTCTGCAAACGGAGTATTGCCATGGCAGCAAAAATCAATATGGTAACGGGAGAATACTTTGGTTGTATCAAAGTTGCCGGCTACAATTTGTCCGACTGTACATGAATGGTAATTTTTCTGTTTCATAATTATTCCGTTTATTCGTTCGTTAATCCCCATTTTCTCATATCACTTTCTACTGTACCGATACCGCTTACTCCAAAGTTTTCGACCAGTACTTTCGTCACGTTGGGCGAGAGGAATGCGGGTAAGGTGGGACCGAGATGAATCTCTTTTATTCCCAAACTGAGTAATGCCAGCAATACGATTACCGCTTTCTGTTCATACCAGGCGATATTGTAAATAATGGGCAGTTCATTGATGTCATGTAGCCCGAATACTTCCTTCAGTTTGAGGGCGATGACTGCCAATGAATAGCTATCGTTACATTGTCCTGCATCTAAAACACGCGGAATGCCATTAATGTCACCTAACCCTAGTTTGTTATAACGATATTTAGCACATCCCGCAGTCAAAATGACTGTGTCTTTGGGGAGCATCTCGGCAAAAGTGGTGTAGTAATCACGACTGCGCATACGTCCGTCACAACCTGCCATGACGATGAACTTACGGATAGCTCCGCTCTTTACCGCTTCTACGACCTTGTCTGCTAGTTGTAATACCTGATTATGGGCAAAACCACCAACGATTTCTCCATGTTCTATTTCTGTCGGTGCGGCACATTGTTTGGCTGTTTCTATAATTTCAGTATAGTCCTTATGTCCTTTCTCGTCTGCTGTAATATGCTTGCAGCCGGGATATCCGGTAGAATTAGTGGTAAACATGCGTTCTTTATAAGTGGCATTGGGCAGAGGGGGAACGATGCAGTTGGTTGTGAACAGGATAGGACCATTGAACGAGGTAAACTCCTCCCGTTGTTTCCACCAGGCATTTCCATAGTTTCCTGCAAAATGTGTATATTTTTTAAATGCCGGATAGTAATGTGCAGGAAGCATTTCACCGTGAGTATATACGTCCACGCCACTGTCTTTGGTTTGTTCCAACAATTCTTCCAGATCATGCAGGTCATGTCCGCTTATCAGAATACCGGGGCGAGTACCTGTTCCTATATTTACATGGGTAATTTCCGGATTGCCATACCTGGAAGTATTTGCCTTGTCGAGCAGAGCCATTGTTCGAACGCCTATTTCACCTGTTTTCAGTGCTAATACAGTCAGTTCATCAGCCGATAAAGATTTTGTTGTAATTTGTGCGATGGTGTTCTGCATGAAACGATGAATACTTTCGTCATTATGTCCTAACCTCATGGCATGTTCCAGATAAGCAGCCATTCCTTTCAGACCATACATAATCAGTTCTTTTAAAGAGCGTAGATCCTCGTTTTGTTCACGTAATACGCCGACTGTTGCGGCTTTTGCATCATATTCATCGTGGCTGCCTTTCCAATTTAATTCATCGGCTTCCGGCAGAGGAATGTCCTTGGCAGAGGCTTGATGCTTAAGGTCATCACGTATTGCTAATCCTTTGTCAATGCGTTTCGTAATGCTTTCGTCATCGAAATTGGCATTGGTAATGGTACAGAATAAGGCGTCTACAATGAAATTGTCCACTTCTTTTTCAACGGGGAGGGAATGCTGGCGCAATTGATCCGCCACAACAGAAATTCCTCGTACTACAAAGAGCAATAAATCCATGGTACGTGCTGTAGTTGCATTTTTTCCACAAACACCTTTTAAGGTGCAACCGAAACCTTTGGCCGTTTCCTGACATTGGAAACAAAACATGTTATTCTCCATATCTTTTTTCATTTTAATGATTTCTATTACTTTGTGCAAAAGTAGACGGTTTTCGTCTTTTAAGTTGTACCATATGTTACAGCGGATACAAATAACAGTTAAAAGAAAGTAGGATGGAACTGACAGGATTATTGCAGATGGCTCCTTTCCGGGGAATGAAAGAGGAAGAATTGGTTGCTTTCCTATTCGGACTTCCGAATAGTTTGAAGCACTTTGAACCGGGTGATATCATTGCCCGGCAAGGTGACTTATGTAAAGGGCTGTACATTCTTGCATCGGGAAGTGTACGGGCGGGAATGATAAATGATGAAGGGAAAGAACTGACGGTAGAAGAAATTGGAGCTCCTAACTTGCTGGCTTCGGCTTTTATTTTTGCCACTGAAAATCGTTTTCCCGTTAATGTAGAGGCAATAGGACCTTGTGAGGTTTTTGTAATAGGTAAAGAAAGATTTTTAGAATTTATGCGTTTGCATCCATTGATGATGCAGAATTTTTTGAAGGATATTTCGGACAGGAGTGTCTTTTTAAGCAGGAAATTGAATGAGTTTGCTTTGTTGAATTTAAAGACTCGTTTGTTGAAATATCTAGAAACACATTCTGTTATTCATAATCAGCAGGAGGTGGCGCAGAAGCTGGGAGTTACTCGTCCGTCATTGGCCAGGGCGCTGTCTGAACTGGTGAATGAAGGGAAAATAAAGAAATAAATTGAGATTTCTTTTTTATGGGTAAAGTGGAAAAACGTATCTTGTATCTTTGAGAGTTTTTGTGTGTAACCCATTCTTGTGAAAGTGTTCAAGGTGTTTTGTTATAAATACTTTGACTTTAAAGAAAAGGATCTTTGTCTATAAGGATTGGTTCTTTTGAAATGAGGACCATATTGAAATTTTCTTGATTAAAAAAGAGGGTGAATTCAAGACCCTTTATGTGATTCTTTTGTCTTGATTCACCCTTTTGGAAACATTGGGTTGGTGTGTATTCAGCATGTTACTTCATCTGAATACTTTTATCTCGTACTTTTCTCAATATTTGTTGTAATTCGAATACTTTTTCGGGATGTTCAGTCGCTAAATTCACCTTTTCACCTGCTTGTTTCATATCATATAACTGGGGAATACCTAAATAACCAGTTTCAATTTTCGGACCCCATGGAATCATTTTAGGACCATCGCTGCCTTCAATAAATTTCCAATCTTTAGTACGCACGGATAGGGTGTGATTGGATGCCTGTTCAATAACCCATGGGCGGTCTGTTTTGTCTTGTCCTAATAAATTTGCTAACCGGTTGTAGCTGTCGGGAGCACTTCCTTTCGGAATACGGGCATCTACCAAAGAAGCTAGTGATGCCAGCCAGTCTATTTGTGAAATAAGCACATCGCTGACTTCCGGCTTGTTGATGGCTTTAGGCCAGTGTACAATTACAGGAACACGGGTACCCCCTTCAAATGCACTGTATTTTCCACCTCTCAGGTTACCGGCAGGTTCGTGCCCGTTCAGTAGCTCTTCTGCCTTGTCATCATATCCGTCGTCTACTACCGGTCCATTGTCGCTGGAAAGAATAATTAATGTGTTCTGGGTCAATCCCATTTTATCGAGGGCTTCGAGTAACTGACCTACACTCCAGTCAAATTGTGCGATAGCATCACCGCGCAGTCCCATCTTGTTTTTACCACGGAAGCGATTGTGTGGAAAACGGGGAACATGCACATCATTAGTGGCGAAATACATAAAGAAAGGCTCGTCTTTATGTTGTTTGATAAAATCAACTGCATGTGCGGTAATGGAATCGGCTATATTTTCATCTTTCCATAATGCTTTGCCACCTCCTTTCATATAACCGATTCGGCTGATGCCGTTCACGATAGACATATCATGACCGTGGCTCGGTTTCAGATTATATAAAAGTTCAGGGTTGTCTTTTCCGGTAGGTTCACCGGGGAAATTTTTTATATAGCTTACTTCTATCGGAGCTGAAGGATCATAATTGGCTACTTGGCCATTCTCGATAAATACACAGGGAACCCGGTCGGCTGTGGCTGCCATGATATAGGAATAGTCAAACCCCAAATCACCTAGAGAAGCGGAGAGAGGAGCATTCCAGTCTTGTTGTGCAGTTTTATCACCTAATCCTAAATGCCATTTGCCAAATGCTCCTGTGGCATATCCGGAGCTTTTAAACATATCTGCCATAGTATATTGCTCGGGACGTATAATCATTCCTGCATTGCCTGCAGCTACATCTGTTCCGGGTTTACGCCATGCATATTCTCCGGTCAGCATGGAATATCTGGATGGGGTACTGGTAGCGGCGGTAGCGTGTGCGTTGATAAATCGTATCCCTTCGGATGCCAGACGGTTGACATTTGGAGTTTGTACGTTTTTTGCTCCATAACACTCCAAGTCACCATATCCTAAATCATCAGCATAAATGAAGATGACATTGGGCTTGTCTGTGTTTTGATTTTTATTTTCCGCATGAACAGCCAAGCATGAAGTAAATGCCAATGAGAGCATTCCGTAATGTCTTTTTTTCATAGTAATTATATTGTTTAGTGAGTAATCAATTCTACAAAGATAAAGATATATTTTAAAAACGGGGATTAATTCTACAAAATTGTGGAATGAAATTGTGGTATTTCCACATAATGTGGAAAATAAAAAAATGATTATTCTGTTGATTTTTAGTGTATTGAGTGGTACTATGCCCCGTGGTATATTTTTTGTTATGTGAGTTAACATAATACGCTAAAAACTAAACTTTTAAATATATAACCATTTACCTTAACAAAACAAGGGTGAAAAGCTGATAGAAAAGCCATGTTCCCCCTGAATGGGAAAATCTGTATATAACTCAGTTTTAAGCTTCCCGGTTCGTGACGAATCGGGAAGTTTTTATTTTTTTTCTTAATGAATCTGGTTTTTCTACAAGCCTTTTACTGAAAATAAGTTAATATTAATGGATGAAATGCAGTATTTGATCTCTTTTTTACTTTTAAGAGTAGAAAAGAGATTAATACATTATAGTTATGAAAAAGTTGAACCTTTTATTATTAGCATTCCTGGTAGTTATGGGAGTCACTCTCCAATCATGTGATGATAGTGACGGCTACTCTCTTGGTGATGTGGCAGTGGATTGGGCTACTGTAAATGTGAAAGGTGCCCATGTATATGACTTTACCGGTGACAGATGGGGACAAATTTGGCCTGCAACTACTGATTATTTTTGGTATTCTCCGATAGATGGACAACGGGTTATTCTTTATTTCAATCCTTTGTATGATAATTATCCGGAAGGATATGATTGTTCGGTCAAAGTGTTGAATATAAAGGAAATTCTAACTAAACCTATAGAGGAGTTAACAGCAGAGAATGAAGAAGCGTTTGGAAATGATCCTGTAGATATATTTGAAGGTAATATGTGGATTAGTGGTGGTTATTTAAATATTATCTTTAATCAGAACATGCCTTCTAAAATGAAACATTTGGTTAGTTTGGTAAAGAACACTACAATTACGCCCGTCCAGGATGGCTATATTCATTTAGAGTATCGTTACAATACGTATGCTGATACTACTGGTTATTGGAGAAACGGTGCGGTATCTTTTAATTTGAAATCTTTGAAAATAACATCGGAAACAAAGGGTATAAAGGTAAAAATAAACTCGGCTAAAAATGGTGAAAAGGAAGTCTCTTTTGATTTAAAAGAAACACCGTCACCAGTAGGCTTGAGTCAAATGGATTTTTCTCAAATGGAAATCAAATAATTAGGGTTTGATTAGAGAGAGTTGTGTGTGGCCCCTTGCATCTTGTTGTGGTAGATGCAGGGGGCTGATTGTATAGTTGATAACGGTTTTTAGTTTGATATTTGTTGTTTATTAGTTGGTTGATGGAAAAAATTGTATGGCTTCTTCGTTTTTTTTCTTATTTCAGTGTTTTTTCAGAATTATCTTGTTTCTTTGTCTTTAAGAACCAAAAGTTGGACTTATGAAAATACTATTAGTAGAAGACGATGCTAATTTGCGTGAAGTGACTCAGCGTTCATTGGAAAAGGAGCGTTATGTGGTGGAAATTGCTGCCGATTACCGCACCGCATTACAAAAGATAGAGGATTATGATTATGACTGCATTTTGCTGGATATTATGTTGCCGGATGGCAGTGGCTTGGATTTGTTGGAAAAGTTGAAAGAAATGCATAAACGGGAAAATGTGATCATTCTTTCAGCCAAAGACTCTATAGAAGACAAAGTGCTAGGATTGGAGCTCGGAGCCGATGATTATCTGCCTAAACCTTTTCATTTGGTGGAACTGAATGCACGTATCAAAAGCGTGATACGCCGTCATCAGCAAGGTGGGGAAAATAGTATCAAATATGGAAATATAGAAATTTTTCCCGATAAATATGGGGTGACCGTAGCTGGAAAGAAGCTTGAACTGAACCGTAAGGAATATGATATTCTGGTTTATTTTATGAACCGTCCCGGCAGATTGGTTAATAAAAGCACACTTGCCGAATCCGTATGGGGCGACCATATAGATCAAGTCGATAATTTTGATTTTATCTATGCCCAAATCAAGAATTTACGAAAGAGATTGAAAGAGGCTGGAGCTACTCCTGAACTGAAGGCTGTTTATGGTTTTGGATATAAAATGGTAGTGGAATAAATGAAACTGATTTATTATATCATTATCCGTATATCGTTGGTGTTGTCGGTTTTATTGACCGGCTGGGCCATCCTTTTCTATTTTGCTGTAATGGATGAGGTGAATGATGAAGTGGATGACTCATTGGAGGATTATTCGGAAATTATCATCATACGTGCATTGGCGGGAGAGGAGCTTCCTTCTAAAAATACAGCTTCCAACAATCAGTATTTCCTGCGTGAAGTGACGAAGGAATATGCAGGATCTTGTGATGATATCATTTATAAAGATTCTATGGTTTATATTCCTGAAAAAGATGAAACTGAACCTGCACGAATCCTTACGACCATTTTTAAGGATGATGGCGAAAAGTTTTTTGAATTGACGGTAGCGACTCCTTCTATAGAAAAAGAAGATTTGAAAGATGCTATGGCAGGTTGGATTATTTTTCTTTATATCGCTTTATTATTGACTATAATTGTTATTAATGTGTGGGTGTTTTATCGGAATATGCGTCCTCTTTATGTATTGCTTCATTGGTTGGATAAATATCGTATCGGTAAGGTAAACGAGCCTTTACAAAATAATACCCGGGTTTCAGAATTCAGAAAATTAAATGAAGCGGCTGTTCGTTATGCAGAGCGCAGTGAGCAGATGTTCGAACAGCAAAAACAATTTATTGGTAATGCATCTCATGAGATGCAGACACCACTGGCTATTTGTCGTAATCGGTTGGAGATGCTGATGGAGGATGAAAATCTTTCAGAAAGCCAATTGGAGGAGTTGATGAAAACCCACCAGACTTTGGAACATATAACGAAGTTGAACAAGTCTTTGTTATTGCTTTCGAAGATAGAGAACGGTCAATTTACGGATACTGTCCAAGTAGAAGTGAATAAATTATTGAGGCAATATCTGGAGGACTATAAAGAAGTGTATCAATATCGTGAGATCATAACAAGCATAGAGGAAGAAGGTGTTTTCTATCTTACGATAAATGAAACATTGGCAGTGGTGTTGCTTACCAATTTGTTGAAGAATGCTTTTGTACACAATATGGACGGTGGACACATCCGGATTGTCATTACTCCCCACAGTGTGATGTTCTGCAATACAGGGGCGGCACAACCGCTGGATGCCCGGCGTATTTTTGAGCGTTTTTATCAAGGAAAGAAAAAAGAAGGCTCTACCGGTCTAGGTTTGGCAATAGCAGATACGATATGTAAAATGCAGGCTCTCAGGCTTTGCTATGAATATAAGAGCGGGGAGCATTGTTTTACACTTTACGCATCCACTCATAATCAATGAAAAAAAATCGTGTTTTTTTCAGAATTTCAAATTCTTTTCAGAATCTCCCTGCATATTTGCATCAGAAAACAGAATGTAGAACCAAATAAAAAAAATGACGATTATGAAAAAGGTATTATTATTGTTAGTGTGCTTATTTACGTTGCAAACAGTGGTATGGGCGGATGATGACAAACCTATTCAAGTAAACCAATTGCCTCAGACTGCACAAACTTTTATCAAAACTCATTTCCCCAATAATAAGGTGGCGATGGCTAAAATGGAAACGGACTGGTTTGATAAAAGCTATGATGTGATTTTTACCAATGGAGACAAACTGGAATTCGATAAGAAAGGTGTTTGGACAGAAGTGAATTGCAAATACAGCGCTGTACCTGTCGCTGTGGTTCCTGAAGCAATAAAAAAGTACGTTGCTACGAATTACCCCGATGCCAAGATGCTCAAGATCGAGAGGGACAAGCATGACTATGAAGTGAAACTTTCTAATGGTTGGGAGATAAAGTTTGATATGCAGTTCAATGTGATTGATATTGACAATTAATTGTTAGTTATAGATTGAAGTATGGTTTATGTATGATAAACTGAAGCTTTGCAGGCCGTTTCTTGTTCCATGAAGAAACGGCCTGTCTTTTCATTGATTTTAATAGCATAGTAATTTTGCCGACACGATCTTGTAACAGATAACATGGATATTTGCATAGTTTTAATAATAAAGATATGCATCTAAGAACGTATTATCCTACAGTGGTTTTGTCGGATATCCATCTGGGAACCTCTCATTCCAAAACAATTGAGGTCAGTAACTTTCTGAAATCTGTCAGTTGTGACCGTCTGATATTGAACGGAGACATTATAGATGGTTGGCATTTGCGTAAGGCGGGTACTAAGAGGTGGCAAGCAAAACATACTGATTTCTTTAAGGTTATCATGAAAATGATGGAGAACTTCGGTACTGAAGTAATTTATGTGCGTGGCAACCACGATGATTTCCTGGACGGCTTGGTCCCTATGACATTCTATAACGTAAAAATCGTCAAAGAATACATCCTTGAAACACATGGAAAGCGTTATTATGTGACACATGGCGATATATTCGACCGGGTTACTACACAGATGAAATGGTTAGCCTGGTTGGGTGATGCAGGTTATACATTCCTCTTATGGGTGAACCGCTTTTATAACCAATATCGTACCAAACGGGGGAAACCGTATTATTCTCTGTCACAGGCCGTCAAACAAAAAGTAAAGTCGGCTGTTTCCTATATATCGGACTTTGAGAAAGTGTTGGTGGAGTTTGCACGTGTACGTAAATGTGACGGAGTGATTTGTGGTCATATCCATCATCCGGCTAATACCTATTATGATGGTATTCATTATCTGAATTCGGGCGATTGGGTAGAAAGCCTTTCGGCACTGACTGAGGATGCGGACGGGAATTGGAATATCATGGAATACCATCATGTACTAGCTGATGAGAATGAAGATAATAAAGAGTTTACCCTAATACATACAGCCTCATGAAATTTTTATTTATAGTACAGGGTGAGGGGAGAGGACATCTTACTCAAGCCATTACGTTGGAGGAAATATTGCGCCGGAACGGTCACGAAGTAGTGGAAGTACTGGTAGGTAAAAGTAGTTCGCGCCGCTTGCCGGGATTTTTCAATCGTAACATCCATGCTCCCGTAAAACGTTTTGTCAGTCCTAATTTTCTGCCTACACCAGCCAACAAACGGGTGAGTTTGATGCGGAGCGTAGCGTATAATCTAGTGAAACTTCCTGTGTATATCAATAGCATTAACTACATTCGTCAGCGTATCGAGGCCAGTGGTGCGGACAGGGTTATCAATTTCTATGAATTGCTGACCGGACTGACTTATTTCCTGTTCCGTCCCTCTGTTCCGCAAATCTGCATAGGACATCAATATCTGTTCTTGCATAAAAGTTTTGAATTTCCGAAGGCTGATAAAGTAAGCTTGGCTCTTTTGAAGTTTTTTACCGTACTGACCAGCTTGGGGGCGAAGGAACGTTTGGCTCTTTCTTTTCGTTACATGAAGGATGATCCTCAGAATAATATCCGTGTGATTCCTCCCTTGTTGCGTAAGGAAGTGACTTTACATGAACCTTATTCCGGTGACTATATACATGGCTATATGGTTAATGCGGGTTTCAGTGAAAATGTAATGAAATGGCATAGGCAACATCCTAGGATACCGCTTCGTTTCTTTTGGGACAAGTGGGAGGAGGAACCGGTGAAGAGAGTGGATAATACATTGAGCTTTTATCAACTGGATGATGTGGAATTTTTGAGGCAGATGGCGGGATGCAAGGCTTATGCCAGTACTGCCGGATTTGAATCGGTGTGCGAGGCCATGTATTTAGGCAAGCCTATTCTGATGGTTCCTGCCCATATAGAACAGGACTGTAATGCATATGATGCCGAAAAAAGCGGTGCGGGTATCATTTCCTCAGATTTTAATTTGCAACAGTTGCTGGAATTTGCGAAAGATTACCACCCCAATCGTGATTTTGTGTATTGGGTACGTGGAGCTGAATATACTTTGTTGAATTTGTTAGAGAGTGATTCTTCCAATTATCAACAAGTTTTATTTAATGAGATGTATTTGGTTGAAGAGTTTATTTGATTTTCTTATAAAAACTCTCTTTAAGTCATGGCTGTATGCGTCGGCTGTGACTTTTTTATTGTTATTGATTTGTAGTTATATTGACATGTTATTGTAATGTGTATGACGTTTTTTTGCTAAAAATATTAAAACCGTATGGAGAAGAAGAAAAAGGAAGATAAATATTATCTGCCGAGAGATATCAGTTGGATGTATTTTAATCGTCGCATTTTGCAGGAAGCCATGAAAGAACGTGTTCCTATACTGGAACGGTTGAGCTTTTTAGGAATTTACTCTAATAATTTGGATGAATTTTTCAGAGTACGTGTAGCTACTCAAAGCCGGGTGGCCGAGTGCGAAGATAAAGCGGCGCATTCTGAACGGGAAGAAGCATTGAAACTGATTAGACAGATAAATAAACTGAACAACAGGTACTCTAAAGAATATGAAGGTGCGATCAAGCAGGTAACGGCAGAATTGGAGAAAGAAAATATTTGTTTAGTCAATCATGTACAACTGGATGAGGAACAACAGTTATTTGTCGATTATTTTTATCAACAACGGCTGAATGGGTTTATTAGTCCTGTCTGGCTGAAATCAGTAAAACAACTGGGTAACGAAGCGGATGAAAATATCTTTTTGGCTGTAAAGATGAGGAAAGAAGGACATAAAGTTGGAGAATATGCAATTATAGAGCTGCCTGTAGCACAGGCAGGGCGTTTTATCCGTCTGCCGGATAAGGATGGTAAAAATTACCTGATGTATTTGGATGATGTGGTACGCTATTGTTTACCATTGATATTTCATGGTATGAACTATAAACATTTTGAAGCGTATGCTTTCAAGTTTACCAAAGATGCGGAGATGGAGATAGACAATGATCTGCGTAACGGAATGATGCAGAAAATTTCTAAAGGAGTAAAGAGTCGCAAACGAGGTGAGCCTTTACGGGTTATTTATGATGCCAGTATGCCTAAAGATCTTTTAAAACGTGTCATGAACAAGTTGAATCTGGATAAGTTGGATACAGTATTGGGCGGTGGAAAATATCATAACCATAAGGACCTGATGCGTTTTCCAGACTGTGGCCGGAAAGATTTGAAATACCCTGAATGGACTCCTGTTTTGAAAGATGAGCTTTCGGGTAACGTTGGTATGTTGGAGCTGATTCGTAGGAAAGATCGTTTTATTCATGTGCCTTATCATAGTTTCGATTCTTATATCCGTATATTGCAGGAAGCGGCGATTAATAAAGAAGTAAAAAGTATCAAGACAACCCTCTATCGTTTGGCTAAAGATTCGAAAGTGGTAAAAGCATTGATTAATGCGGCACGCAATGGAAAGAAAGTAACAGTAGTTATTGAATTGCTGGCACGTTTTGACGAGGCTTCCAATATAGATTGGTCAAAGAAAATGCAGGATGCCGGTATCCGTGTGATATTTGGGGTGGAGGGACTGAAGGTACACTCTAAGATTACCTATATATCCATGAAAACAGGTGCGGATATAGCTTGTATCAGTACAGGAAACTTTCATGAAGGTAACGCCCGTATGTACACTGATTATATGTTGATGACGGCTGCTAAGAATGTGACGCGTGACGTGAGTTTGGTCTTTGATTTTATAGAACGCCCTTATTCTCCCGTTCGCTTCAAAGAACTGTTGGTATCTCCTAATGAGATGAAGCAAAAATTTATCCGTCTTATTAATGAAGAAATTAAGAACAAGCAGGCCGGAAAACCTGCTTACATTTTGATAAAGATTAATCATATTACTGATCCGGTAATGGTGAAGAAACTGTATGAAGCATCTTCGCATGGTGTTCGGATAGACTTGCTGGTTCGTGGTAATTGTTCACTGATTACGGGAGTGCCGGGAGTGAGTGATACAATTCGTATCAATGGCATCATAGACCGTTATCTGGAACATTCGCGTATTTTTATTTTTGCCAATGGTGGTGATGAGAAAATGTTCATTGGTTCGGCTGACTGGATGCCGCGCAATTTGGATAACAGGGTGGAAGTGATTGCTCCCGTTTACGATCCGGAAATAAAGGCAGACTTGAAGCGGGTAGTGGAATATGGTTTGAAAGATACTCTGCAAGGACGGGTGGTGGACGGAACAGGAGAGAATCGTCCTTGGATATCGGAAGATAAGACAGCTTTCCGTTCGCAGGAGGAATTATACAAATATTATTTAAATGAAAACAGAATAAAGGATTAAGATGGGAAAAGTGAATTATGCTGCTATTGATATTGGTTCTAACGCTGTGCGTCTTTTGATAAAAAGCATTGACAGGGAGGCTGTGCAGGAGAAAAAAATTAAAAAAGTGATGATGCTTCGCGTACCCCTACGACTAGGGTTCGATGTTTTCTCCATAGGTGAATTGTCCGAGAAGAAAGCGGATAAGCTGAGACGTTTGATGAAGGCTTTCCGTCAGTTGATGAAAATTTATGATGTGGATGATTACAGGGCATGTGCTACTTCGGCTATGCGGGACGCGCGTAACGGGAGGACGATAATCAAGAAAATCGAAAAGGATACAGGTATCCGCATTGAGATAATTGATGGTCAGGAAGAGGCTCGAATGATTTATAATAATCATATAGAGTGTATGGAAGACCGTCTGGGTAATTATATGTATGTGGATGTGGGTGGTGGCAGTACAGAGATTAATCTGTTGACTAACGGTGAGTTGGTATGGTCGGTGTCTTACAACATCGGTACGGTGCGTATGCTAAGTAATGCTGTTAAAGAAGGAACTTGGCAGCAAATGGAAGAAGAGCTTATGAAAGTGACGGAAGGTGTTGCCGCGATCAATATCATCGGATCGGGTGGGAATATTAATAAGTTGTTCCGCCTGGCAGATAAGAAGGATAAGAAGTTGCAACGTTTGCCGGTCAGTTCGTTGCAAACAGTCTATGATGTGTTGAAACCGCTGACTCCGGAGGAAAGGGTAGAGGCATTCAGTCTAAAGCAAGACCGTGCCGATGTAATTGTGCCTGCTGCGGAAATTTTTCTGAAAATTGCAGAAGTAGTGCATGCAGAATATATTTATGTTCCGGTCATTGGACTGTCTGATGGTATCATTGACAATCTGTATGCCAAAAGCCTTGAGAAAGAAATGAAAGCTGAATAAACTTTCATTTTAATACTGTTTGTATTGTACGACTTCAAAAATATTCGGTTTCTCCTGATAAATTGTTGGAAATTAATAGTTGAAGTTCCAAAATTTGCTATATATTTGTAATCGTTAACAACTAACAAACAGAAATACCATGATGAACAAAATGTGCATGGCAGCTGTTATAGCTGCTTCTTTGTATGCAGGGACTACTTTTGCCCAACCTGCCGCCGTAAAGAAAATCATTGAAACGGGCCAAACAGATAACCGGGTGATGCATCAGTTGGATATTCTCACCAATCGTTTTGGGGGAAGAGTTATAGGCTCGGATGCGTATGAGAATGCAGCCGAGTGGATGATGCGTGAATATAAACGATGGGGTATTGATGTACGCTTGGAAGAAGCTGGAGAACTGCCGGTAGGTTTTAACCGTGGTCCATGGTTCGGACGTTTAATCGGGGGAGATCAGGCAATGGATCTGCATTTTGTCACTCCATCCTACACTTCAGGTACTAAAGGTCTGCAACGCGGGCATGTTTTGATAGAGCCCCGTACTCAAGAAGAGCTGGACCGCATGAAACATCAGTTGAAAGGCGCTTGGGTGTTGATCTCAGGTGAAAATGTAGGTTGGCCTGTTGACCGTTCTGCTAAAGGAGATTCGTTGAGAGCTGCTATCAAAGCTGAAAATATAGAAATAGAAAAGCAGAATGCTGCCTTGATGGAAGAGAATTGGAGCAAAGGAACCAAACATGCCATGAAGCCTTTGCGTGAAATGCCGGGACTATTTTATAAAGAGATGTGTGAGGCAGGAGCACTTGGCTTTATTCAGTCGGCACCTGTACCTTTACGTGCTTTGTATGATCGTGCTTTATTGAATGATCCCCATACTACGTTTGATAATTTGCCCGAAGTCTGTGATATCAAGTTGGATGAACATCAATACAAGATTATTAAACAGATGGTGAAAGAACGACGGAACTTTTGGCTGGAATTTGATATTCGTAATCATTTCAAACTAGGTCCTGTGAAATATCATAATGTCGTAGCATCCATTAAGGGCACTAAATATCCGGATGAATATGTTATTATAAGCGGACATCTTGATTCTTATGATGTGGCAACCGGTGGTATAGACTGCGGCACAGGCATTGGTCCTATGATGGAGGCTGCCCGTATGATTGCACTTTCCGGTGCAAAACCTAAACGTACTATACTGTTTGTGGCTTTTGCTGGAGAGGAATTTGGATTATTGGGTGCAAAAGCATATGTCAAGACTCATGCAAAAGAATTGGGAAAGATTGCCAATCTGTTCAACCGGGACGGAGGGCCGACTCCACCGGTGGGAATCTCCGTTCCTCAGGCTATGTATGATGATTTTGTGGAAGTGTGCAAGCCTGTGAAAGAGATCTGTGCGGATTATCCGTTTGAGGTAAAGGTAGCGAAACCCTTTAAACGTCCTACTCAAAGCGGCGGTACGGATGCCAGTGTTTTTGCAGTGGAAGGAGTGCCTACTTTTGGTTTCAATACACAAGACATAAAAGGATATAATTTCTCTTATGGGGAAATATGGCATACGGAACGTGATCTTTATACGAAGAATATACCAGAATACCAAGAGCATGCAGCTACGGTAACAGCAGTGGTTGCTTTGGGAATTGCTAATTTAAGTAAACAGTTATCTCGTGAAGGAATGCACAAAAAGTAGCGGAAATGTTCTTTTTTTCTTCTTTTGGTGGAATAATGTCGTATTGATGTGTAAAAAATGTTAGCTTAAGTTCAATCTACTGAGATAATCTTTACCTTTGCTGCGCATATAAAGCAAAAGGTAGGTAAACAAAAAGCCTGCGATATTTGTTAATATAGAAAAGGTAAATTATCAAATAAAAGTAAATAGAAGCTTATGTCACAGATTATTGGACATATTTCACAAGTTATCGGACCGGTAGTCGATGTGTATTTTGAGGGCAAAGGCATCGACACCGATCTGCTTCTTCCAAGCATTCATGATGCATTGACTATCAAACGCAATGACGGCAGAATTCTAGTCGTGGAAGTTCAACAACACATTGGTGAAGACACAGTGCGTACTGTAGCTATGGATAGTACGGACGGTTTGCAACGTGGTATGGAAGTAATTCCGACAGGACATCCTATTACTATGCCGGTTGGTAATCAGATTAAAGGCCGGTTGATGAACGTAGTAGGTGAGGCTGTGGACGGTATGCGCCCGTTGAGTAAGGAAGGGGCGTTTCCCATTCACCGTGAGCCCCCTAAGTTTGATGAATTGTCTACTGTGCAGGAAGTGCTCTTCACAGGTATCAAGGTTATTGATTTGCTGGAACCTTATTCAAAGGGTGGTAAAATCGGATTGTTTGGGGGGGCCGGTGTAGGCAAGACCGTGCTTATTATGGAGCTGATTAACAACATTGCCAAGAAACATAACGGCTTTTCTGTTTTTGCCGGAGTCGGTGAACGTACACGTGAAGGCAACGACCTGTTGCGTGAAATGATTGAATCTGGTGTAATCCGCTACGGAGAAGAATTTAAGAAAAGCATGGAAGAAGGTCATTGGGATCTTTCCAAAGTAGATTATAATGAAGTTGAAAAGTCACAGGCCACATTGGTGTACGGACAGATGAACGAGCCTCCCGGCGCGCGTTCTTCCATTGCCCTTTCGGGGCTGACCGTTGCCGAATCTTTCCGTGACCGCAAAAACGGTGACAGCAACGGACCACGTGACATTTTGTTCTTTATCGACAATATATTCCGTTTCACTCAGGCAGGTTCCGAGGTTTCGGCTTTGTTGGGCCGTATGCCGTCAGCCGTGGGGTACCAACCGACACTGGCAACGGAAATGGGACAGATGCAGGAACGTATCACTTCTACCAAGAATGGTTCTATCACCTCGGTACAGGCTGTGTATGTACCTGCTGATGACTTGACAGACCCTGCGCCCGCTACTACATTTACTCACTTGGATGCAACGACCGTATTGAGCCGTAAAATTACCGAACTGGGTATTTATCCGGCTGTAGATCCGTTGGAATCAACCTCACGTATTCTTGATCCGCTGATTGTAGGGCAGGAGCACTATGATGTGGCTCAGCGTGTGAAGCAGATTTTGCAGCGCAACAAGGAGTTGCAAGATATCATTTCTATTTTGGGTATGGATGAATTGAGTGATGAAGATCGTCAGACTGTAAACCGTGCGCGTCGGGTGCAGCGGTTCCTTTCACAACCGTTTGCCGTAGCCGAACAGTTTACAGGTGTGCCGGGTGTCATGGTTTCTATCGAAGATACGATAAAAGGATTCAAGATGATTTTGGACGGTGAGGTGGATTACTTGCCGGAACAGGCATTCCTGAATGTAGGAACGATAGAGGAAGCAATAGAAAAGGGAAAGAAGTTGCTGGATGCTGCCAGCCATAAGAAATAAAAGTAAGTATGGAACATCATGAAGATCTTCATTTGATAGTGGTTTCTCCGGAAAGTACTTTGTTTGACGGCAAAGTGGAAATAGTGACACTACCGGGGGAATTAGGCTCTTTTTCTGTCCTGTATGATCATGCTCCGCTGATATCATCACTGATAAAAGGCGAGATAAAATACACGGAGGACGAATTGGAGAAATCAATTGGAATATCGAGTGGGTTCGTTGAGGTGAGGGACAATATAGTTTCGGCCTGTGTGGAAATCTAATACATAATTATGTTTTTGTTAGCCGTAAAGAGAAAATTTATCATATCGTTGACCATATTAATGGTTGTATTGAGTTGGGGAGGAGCCCTGGTATTTCACACCTTGTTGCCTAGGTATTATTTTGCCTGGTATCCCTCCATACCGATATTTTTTTATCTTTTCGGCCTCTTTTACATATTTATGTTCGGATGCTGTTATCGGGTAAGTCCGCAAAAAATGGTGGCGGTTTACTTGGTGGCGAAAGTGACGAAGATGATGTTGAGCATCTTGATTATGTCCGTCTATGCAGTGGCGGTGGCACATCAAGTACTGTCATTTATAGGAACTTACATGGTATTCTATATTATCTTTCTGATTTTTGAAACCCGCTTCTTTTTTCATTTTGAGATAAAACATAAAAGTAATAGGTACAAGTATAAGTAATATGAGAAGTTTACGATATATAGGAACGGTTTTAATGTTGCTGATCGCTTTTCTGCAAGGAGCCAATGCCCGGGAAGAGTCGGAAACTGACTATAAAGAGCAGCAGGTAGACGTAAATGAAATCGTTTTCGGACATATAGGTGATTCGTATGAATGGCATATCACTGACATAGGAGATACACCTATAGCTATACCACTGCCGGTAATCGTAAAAAGCAGTACAGGATGGCACGTTTTTCTTTCTTCTAGGTTTGAGGAAGGAAACGGAGAGTATGAAGGACTGTACATTGCTAAAGACGGTGAATATAAAGGTAAGATAGTGGAAAAGGATGCTAGCGGTAACGAAGTAAAACCTTTGGATATCTCTATTACAAAGAATGTTACCGGGTTGTTTGTCAATAGTGCCATTCTGGTGATTCTAGTGTTGAGTTGTGCCCGTTGGTACAAAAAACATCCAGTAGAAAAGGAAGCTCCTAAAGGAATGGTGGGCATGATGGAAGCTTGTATCCTGGCAATCAATGATGATGTGATAAAGGGTTGTATCGGTAAGGATTATAAGCGTTATGCACCTTATCTGCTGACGGCTTTCTTCTTTATCCTGATCAATAATCTGATGGGATTGATTCCTTTCTTCCCCGGCGGTGCGAATATTACAGGTAATATTGCCGTTACCTTTGTGCTGGCTATCTGTACGTTCCTGGCTGTGAATCTATGGGGGAACAAGGAATATTGGAAAGAGATTCTATGGCCTGATGTTCCTTGGTGGTTGAAGGCTCCGTTCCCGATGATGCCGATTATTGAGATTTTCGGAATCTTTACGAAGCCATTTGCATTGATGATCCGTTTGTTTGCCAATATGATGGCCGGTCATGCTGCTATTCTCAGTTTGATATCCATCATTTTTATTACGGCGAATATGGGACCTCTGATCAATGGTTCCATGGGATTTGTTGCTGTGGCATTCGGAATCTTTATGACTGCGCTGGAATTATTGGTCGCATTTATTCAAGCATACGTATTTACCATGTTGTCCGCGGTCTTTATCGGGTTGTCCCGTACAGAAGAGATGCGTGAAGAAAAAGAAATGAAATAAATTAAATAATTAATTCAAAAAACAAACTATTATGTTACTAGCAGTTTTATTACAGTCCGCTGCTGCGGCAGGTTTAGGGAAATTAGGTGCTGCACTTGGAGCAGCTATTGCAGTAATCGGTGCAGGTATCGGTATCGGTAAAATCGGTGGTTCTGCCATGGAGGCAATTGCCCGTCAGCCGGAGGCGGCAGGAGATATCCGTATGAATATGATTATTATCGCCGCGTTGGTAGAAGGTGTGGCCCTGATCGCCATTATTGTTTGTTTATTAACTTTGTTCTTATAATTAATTTAGCATGTCATTATTAACACCTGATAGCGGTCTGTTATTCTGGATGGTCATCGTTTTCGGTATCGTTTTTGTCATTCTGGCAAAATACGGTTTTCCGGTGATCACCAGAATGGTGGATGAGCGAAAACAATATATAGACAAGTCACTGCTTGCTGCACGTGAAGCCAATGAGCAATTGGCTAATATTAAAGCAGACAGTGAAATGATATTGGCTAAGGCTCACGAGGAGCAGGCGCGCATCCTGAATGAAGCGGTCGCAACCCGCGAACGTATTCTGAAGGAAGCCAAAACACAGGCTCAGGTTGAAGGACAGAAACTGCTGGATGAAGCGAAAAAGCAGATTCAGGCAGAAAAAGACAGCGCTATCAGCGACATCCGCCGCCAAGTAGCTGTACTGTCTGTCGACATTGCTGAGAAGGTTTTGCGCAAGAACCTCGATGATGAGAAAGAACAAATGGAAATGATTGACCGTTTGCTGGATGAATTAACTGTTTCTAAAGACTGATTGTTATGTATATAGGAGTCATTTCAATGCGTTATGCTAAGGCTTTGCTGGCCTATGCCGACGAAAAGGGGACAGAGGATACTGTTTATGAGGAAGCCGGAATATTGGCAGATAGTTTCTCGAGAATCCCCGAACTTCGACAGGCATTGGATAATCCTGTATTGCCTGCTGAAACAAAGTTGAAACTGATTTGCGAAGCCGCCGGAGGAGGTCAGGTGAGCGAAGAATTGAAACGCTTTGTGGAATTGGTACTGGAGGAACGAAGAGAGAAATTCTTGCAGTTTATGATTATGTCATACATTGACCTTTATCGGAAACAGAAGAATATCAGCGTCGGTAAAATCACGACTGTTTGTCCGGTAGCGGAAGAGGTAGTCAGCCGCATACGGGCATTGGTCGTAGAGAAAACTCATGGAACTGTAGAGTTCAAAACCAAAATAGATCCGAAACTGGAAGGTGGTTTTATCTTTGAAATCGGAACTTACAGATTGGATGCGAGCGTAGCTAACCAGATAAAACGGGTAAAGCAACAGTTTATAGCTAAAAATAGAAGAATAGTATAAAATTAAAAATTATAAGTTAGAAAGTAAAAGTATATCAGTTTGTATCTTTTGGTTTTTAATTTAAGGTTAATACCTGGTCGGACTTTAATTTTTAATTTTCAATTTTTAATGTAAAAAGATTATGTCTGAAAATATAAAACCCAGCGAAGTATCCGAAGTTTTACTTCAGCAGCTGAAAGGCATCGACACCCACCTGCAATTTGACGAGGTGGGGAATGTGCTGCAAGTGAGCGATGGCGTAGCACGTATTTACGGTCTGCGCAACGCGGAAGCCAATGAGTTGCTGGAGTTTGAAAACGGTATCATGGCTATCGTGATGAACCTGGAGGAGGACAATGTAGGTGCGGTATTGCTAGGTCCTACTGATCAGATTAAGGAAGGAATGGTGGTGAAACGTACCAAACGCATTGCTTCTATTAATGTGGGCGAAGGTATGTTAGGGCGTGTCATCGATCCGTTAGGCGTACCATTGGATGGCCGCGGACAGATTGGCGGGGAACTGTGCGAAATGCCTTTGGAGCGTAAAGCTCCCGGAGTGATCTTCCGTCAGCCTGTGAACCAGCCTTTGCAGACAGGGCTGAAGTCTGTGGATGCCATGATTCCTATCGGGCGTGGACAACGTGAGTTGATTATCGGGGACCGTCAGACCGGAAAAACCTCTATCGCTATAGATACGATTTTGAATCAGAAATCCAACTATGAAGCGGGAAAACCTGTATATTGCATTTATGTAGCTATTGGTCAGAAGGGTTCCACTGTAGCCAGTCTGGTGAATACGCTGCGTGAACGCGGTGCGATGGATTATACCATAGTGGTAGCTGCCACTGCTGCCGATCCGGCTGCATTGCAGTATTTTGCTCCGTTTGCCGGAGCGGCTATCGGAGAGTATTTCCGTGACACCGGCCGGGATGCCTTGGTAGTGTATGATGACTTGTCAAAGCAAGCCGTAGCCTATCGTGAAGTATCCTTGATTCTGCGTCGTCCCTCCGGTCGTGAGGCATATCCCGGTGATATCTTCTATCTGCATTCACGATTGTTGGAGCGTGCGGCGAAGATTATCAACCAGCAGGAAGTGGCCGAACAGATGAATGACCTTCCACCCAGTTTGAAAGGCAAGGTAAAGGCAGGTGGTTCACTGACTGCATTGCCTATTATCGAAACACAGGCAGGTGATGTTTCCGCGTATATTCCAACCAATGTCATTTCCATTACAGACGGTCAGATATTCCTTGAAACCGATTTGTTCAACCAGGGTTTCCGTCCGGCTATCAATGTGGGTATTTCCGTATCCCGTGTGGGAGGTAGTGCCCAGATCAAGAGCATGAAGAAGGTGGCAGGTACATTGAAGATCGATCAGGCACAATATCGCGAACTGGAGGCTTTCTCCAAGTTCAGCAGTGATATGGATCCTGTAACGGCAATGGCTATCGACCGGGGACGTAAGAACAACCAGTTGCTGATACAGCCGCAGTACAGTCCGATGCCTGTCGGAGAACAAATAGCCATCCTTTATTGTGGTACACATAGTTTGCTGCGTGATGTACCCTTGCATAAGGTGCAGGATTTCCAGAAATCATTCCTGGAAATGATGCGTGCCGACCATCAGAAAGATGTGCTTGATGTATTGTCAAGCGGTGTGATAAATGATGATGTAACTGCAATTATAGAGAAAGTAGCAGCTGATACGGCTCAACCATTTAAAGTGAACGAATAGTCATGGCATCACTGAAAGAAGTAAAAGGAAGAATAGCCTCAGTAAATAATACGCGGAAAATTACTTCGGCTATGAAGATGGTAGCCTCTGCCAAGTTGCATAAGGCGCAGGCTGCCATAGAAAACATGCTTCCTTACGAACGAAGGCTGAATCACATCCTGACCAATTTTCTGAGTGCGGATAGTGAGGTGGAGTCTCCTTTCATTGTGAAACGTGAAGTGAAGCGTGTGGCTATCGTCGTGTTTGCCTCCAATACCAGTCTGTGTGGCGGGTTCAATGCAAATATCATCAGGCATCTGACGGTTATTTTGGATGAATACAAGTCCCTGGGTATGGAGAACGTGCTTTTATACCCGGTAGGCAGAAAGGTAGCGGAAGGTGTGAAGAAATTGGGATTCAAGGCCGAAGGCGATTTCCAGCATATGGCGGATAAACCTTCCTATCAGGAAGCTGCCGCCTTGGCAGAGGACTTGATGAGGCGCTTTCTGCATCGTGACATAGACAAGGTGGAGTTGCTGTACAACCATTTCCGTTCTACAGCAGTACAGGTCCTGACGCGTGAAACCTATCTTCCGATAGACTTGACACAAGAGAAGAAAGAGGAGGACAAAGGCAGGATACCCGATTATATTGTGGAACCGTCTGTAGATGTGGTGATGGGGGAATTGCTCCCGAAGGTACTCCGTATGAAGATGTTCACGGTATTACTGGATTCGAATGCTTCCGAACATGCCGCCCGCACTATGGCTATGCAGATTGCTACAGACAATGCGAATGATTTGTTGCAGGATCTGACGGTGATGTACAATAAGAGCCGCCAACAGGCAATTACCAATGAGCTGTTGGATATAGTAGGCGGTTCAATGGCCTGATTTTTTTTCTTGGGGCAAGATACGCAGCATCTTGCCCCAAGAATTTGAATATCATGCGACAAGTTTATCGGAATCTTTCTATAAGTGTCATCCCTTCCATCGAAGGCGGGTTAAATAATCATAGTGCTCCCCCTCTTTGATAAGCTCCGCCTCGAATCCATTCCCGGCAGCATACAGGCTGAGTGTCTGAAAATCGACATAAAGCCAGTCGAAAGAATCTCCTTTTATATTTTTGTATTGCATCCGGAAGTCTATTTCGCCATAATAATCTCCTGCCAGATCAATCAGGAAACTCCCGTCCTCATCTTCAAAAAGATAACGGAGATCACTGGAATCCATCAAGATACATCCCCCGGGGCGAAGCAGTTGTTTCATCTTTTGAAAGAAAGCTGCCATATTTTCCAACTTCCCGATAATGCCCGATCCGTTCATCAGCATGAGGATTGTATCGAATGTTTCTAGAAAATGCGGATCGAAAAGATTCATCTGACGGACATTCCTTACCCCTCTTTTTTCCATTACTTCTACAGAACGGGGGGAAATGTCGATGGCGCATACCTCTTTTCCCATCTCTTGCAAGGCCAGTGCATGGCAGCCGCTTCCGGCTCCTACGTCCAGAATATTTCCTTCGGCCATTTGTAAGGCAATCTGTTCCAGTTCCGGCATTTCGTCATAAGGGCGGAATAATTGATTCACGGGTATTTCGTCTTCCTCGAACTGTGAGGAAAATACACGTAACTTATCTGCTTTGTTGTGGTTGAAATAATCGGCGATGGCAGTTCCCATCGGGTCTTTATCGGAGGAAAGCAAGTTTGTTTTCATTTGGAATCATTGTTTGTTGTTGAAGTTGCAAAGGTAGGCAATTTAGTGGAGAAAATACTACATGCTTGTGTAAGATATAAACCTTGTCACTGTAACTTATCCAATCTATCATGAAAAAACAGCAATTCTGCAAAAAGAAAAAATACATTCTAATGAGAAATACATCCTTTTTTCAGATATTTGCATAAGAAACAAGGAGTGGTTGGTGGTTAATGCACCACTAGTTGATCATCATTAGTCGATAATTTTTATGAATACATTGAAACCTCGTATAGCATCTCTGTTACAACAACTGAATGAAAGGGTTTTTGAAAAGGAGCATATTGTGGCTCTGGCTCTGCTTTCGGCTGTGGCAGGGGAAAGCATTTTCCTTTTAGGCCCTCCGGGAGTAGCTAAAAGTATGGTAGGGCGCCGGCTGAAACTGGCATTCCGCAACGCTTCCGCATTTGAATATCTGATGTCACGATTCAGTACGCCGGACGAAATATTCGGCCCTGTCTCCATTTCCAAACTGAAAGACGAAGATACGTATGAGCGTATTGTCGATGGTTATCTGCCTTCTGCCACCATTGCTTTCCTGGACGAGATATGGAAAGCCGGACCGGCCATTCAGAATGCATTGCTCACCATTATCAATGAAAAAATATACCGTAACGGACAGTTTTCCATCCGTGTTCCTCTGAAAGGGCTGATTGCCGCTTCCAATGAACTGCCTGCCCAGGGACAGGGACTGGAGGCCTTGTGGGACCGTTTCCTGCTTCGCTGTCTGGTGGGAGGCATTGAGGATATGGGAGAATTTGACCGGATGATTTCCTCTACGGATGAAACGGAACCGGTGGTGGACGAGCAACTGCAGATCACCGATGAGGAATACATCCGGTGGGAAAAGGAGATGGCTGCCATTAAAATCCATTACTCTATTTTCGAAGTGATTCATGCCTTGAAAGACCGGATAGAGCAATATAACCTCCAGATACAAAATGAGGGGGGGGTGTCGTTTCCTCTGTATGTGTCGGACCGCCGGTGGAAGAAAATGGTGAAGCTGCTGAAAGCTTCCGCTTTCCTGAACGGATCGGACACTATCCGCCTTTCGGACTGTACATTGCTGTCCTATTGCCTTTGGAGTGAGATGGATCAGATGGAGGCGGCAGAGGAGATGGTGAACGCTGCCATTCAGAAAAGTGCCGAAGGTTATCTGCTGAATATAAAAGGGCTGGAACAGGACATTGAAGAACTGAAAGACCGACAATCGTCCGAACACAGTTTGCGTGAAGTGAACGATCCGGGCATACAGGTTATCGATACTTACTATTACCAGGTAGAGGGCGTCCGGATGAAAGAGCGCCTCCTTATTTTTGCAGCCGACTATCAACATCTGGATCAGACCGGTAAATTATTCTATCTGCATAAGGACAAGTACAAAGCCAACTGCTGTATTCTGAAGAAATATGATTCCATACTCCATGCCAAAGTTCCGCGTAATAAGATATATACGCTGAAAAAAGGGCTTCGTTCCATTTATATCAATAATTATGAATATCACTTGATGTGCTATGAGGATTGTCCTCCACCGCTGCCCGAACCCGAGCCGGAGGATTTCGGAGCCAAATATAAATCGGTGGCCGAAGCGTTGGACAGAGTGGAGAAGGATTGGTCCGGGCTGCTGGATGCGGAAACGGAATATTATGAGAAGCATTTGTTTCTCAGCGAAAGGCAGCGGGCTTCCATGCGGAGGATGCTTCGCCACCAGAAGAATACCATAGACCGATATAAGAATGATTTGAACGAAATGGCAGATGCGTACCGAAAAGAGAACCAGGAATATAAGGTTGAGAGATCTGAAGATGATCTATTCTCAGGAACTGAAAGATAGGACATTCAAAGCATACGAGGAGGATGTGAGCAACGGGGTGGTGCGTCAACGCGAACTGGAAGAGAAAGTGTTGATGTACTATCGGCGTACCACACCTTCTTTGCAGGAATATTATTCCCGCTACACTCCGGAGTGGGAGGCTTTCTATTCTTCGGAACATCTGCCGGATATGGCATTCTTGCAATACTTGAAGCAGATGCGCGGTGCTTTCAAAAAGAGGTATGAACTGGCGGAACTGAATATTGACTATTATATCAGTTTGCTGGAGAATGCTTCTCTGCTGAGAGGAGAGGGGGCCCGGACCAAGGAGTTCTTTTTGGATAAATGGCATCAGTTGCTTACCCGCAAAGAGTATGACTATCAGTACATGCATATAAACAGTTTATGTGAAGGTTTTGATTTGTTGATCCGGAAGCAAGGAAAGGAGTCGGGTAACAAACTGTTGGGGTCGCGCATGGAGTGGCTGCTTCATAATTATCCTGATTTGTACCGGAGGATGCTTCCGTATGAAACAGTGATGAAGCGCAATCCGGCTATCCGGCAATTGGCGCGTCTGCTGGGCAAGAAGCACCGGGACCAACAAAAATACGATTCTTTGTCGGGCGTAGATAAAAAGAGGCTGATCAGGCACTCTCCGCATAGTGATATCACAGGGGTGACTTTGGGAAATGATTTGAACAGTTTGCTGCCCGTCGAGTATTGCTATCTGGCGGATGATGCGCTGCGTGCCGTATTTATGGAACGATATGCCGAAAAGAGATTGCAACAGTTCGATTACCAGTCCAAGGAAACGGAACCGGTAAAGGATGACAAGCATAAGGTTTCGGGGCTAGGACCCTATATTATCTGTGTGGATACTTCCGGCTCCATGCAGGGAAACAGAGAGATCTTGTCCAAATCGGCTATTCTGGCTATAGCGCAACTGACGGAGAAAACCCATCGGAAATGTTATGTCATCAATTTCTCGGATGAGGCTGTATCGTTGTTGATTGAAGATTTGGGGCGGGATATGCCCAGGTTGGCGGAGTTTCTGAATAAACGTTTTGACGGTGGAACGGATATAGAGCCGGCTCTTCGGGAAGCTGCGCATATCATCAACGGAAATGATTTCCGTGAATCGGATATCGTATTGATCTCAGATTTCGAGATGCCTCCTTTATCCCGCGATTTAATGGAACAGGTAAAAGTGATTAAGCGGAGGAAGACCTCTTTCTTCGGATTGGTGTTCGGCAACAAGCCTGAGATGGAATACTTGAATCTTTGTGAACGTTATTGGGAAATGTAAGTTACAATTCTGTTACATAAATATGAAATGAATATTACTTGCTTTCTGCGCGTAATAACTTCATCATCAAATTAATGGTTATTCATTTTTAGTATAGGTCATTCCTCTTACATTTGTTATAAAGTAAAAAACAAAAGAATACAATGGGAAGAATGACTTATGTTAAAGCATTGATGTGCCTGTTATTCCCCTCTGCTGCTTTAGTTGCCCGCGCGCAACACCCGGTTGCCGGGGATTTGAAGTGTAAACTGACCGGACGGATGCTTATGGATGGTGGCGTTTATTTAAAGAATGATAACCTGTTTGGTAACGGTACGGAGTTTAATGACTTGCGGTTGGGGGTGAAAGCGACCTATCAGAATTGGAGCATGAAAATGGAGGTGGGGTATGTAGGGAATAAGGTTTCCATAAAGGATGCCTTTGCTGCTTATACTTCGGGCAAGCATATTATTCAGGTGGGACAATTTTATGAACCTTTCACCTTGGACATGCTATGCAGTACGTACGATCTTCGTTTTCACCAGTCACCGGGAATCGTGCTGGCTTTGACCAATGGCAGACGGATGGGAACCTCTTATACCTACAATGGAAAACATTATTATGCTTCCGGAGGCTTCTTTACAGACAGTGACCTGGGTAATGTGAAAAACATTTCACAAGGATATGCCATAGACGGTCGTTTGGTGTATCGTCCTGTAAACGAAGAGGGAAAATTGTTACACATAGGTGCGGCGGTGGTGTATCGTACTCCGGATAGCGCATTGCCGGGAGATGAAGACGAGAATACGTTTATTTATAAATCTCCGGGGGTAAGCACTATTGATAACCGGAATCTTATTTACGCCAAGGTAGATCATGCAAAGTACCAGTTGAAACAAGGGGTGGAATTAATGATCGCTCATCAGAGGTTCTTTTTGCAAGGGGAGTATATACGGACTATGGTGAAGCGTGAACAGAATTTCACAAATTATGCAGGACATGGCGGATATGTGCAATGCTCCTGGTTGTTGACAGGCAGGCAATATGGGTATGATGAAGCATTGGCTTGTCCGGGCAGACCTGTGGGGCGGGCATTGGAGCTGTGTGGAAGATTTAATATACTTGATATGAATAATGAGGAAGCCGGTGTGTGGGGAGGGGCTCAAAAGGATTTTTCATTGGGCGTGAATTATTACATGAATAAGCATATAGGGATGAAGCTGGCTTATAGCTGGGTGATGCCGGGAAAGCATATAAAGGAGATTAGTGATAAGAATTTCAGTGTCGTGCAGCTCCGGTTCCAAATGATCTTGTAACGGAAGAAGGGTAGAAACAAATTCGGGCGCAATCACTGCGCCCGAGCCATAAAGCTAGATTTATTTTTTATTTTGCGACGGTCTTGATAGCTTCAATCAATCTGCTGAAATCTTCGGGGAACACATCACCGATGTTTCCGATGCGGAAAGTATCTGCCTGGGAAATCTTTCCCGGATAGATAACGAATCCTTTTTCCTTCAACTGATGATAGAATTCCTTGAAATCGAACTCCTTGTCAGGATAAAGGAAGGAAGTGATGACAGGGGATTGGACTTCATCTTTCAGTAAGGTCTTGAATCCCAGTGACCGCATACCTTCTACCAGTACATCGTGATTACGGCAGTAGCGTGCATGCCGGGCTTCCACACCGCCTTCGGCTGCCAGTTCGTCCATGGCTTGTTTAAAGGCACGCACTACATGTGTAGGCGAGGTGAAGCGCCATTTTCCATGTCCTTTCTCCATCGCATCCCATTGGTCGTAGATGTCCAGAGAAAGACTCTTTGATACTCCTTTACAATATTGTAATTCGGATTTACGTGCAATGATGAAACCAAAGCCGGGAACTCCCTGAATACATTTGTTGGCACTGCTGATCATAAAGTCGATGCCTAATTCCTCTACATCCAACGGCACGCCGCCAAAGCTGCTCATAGCATCCACTATCAGCTTTTTACCATGCATCTTTACCATGTGGGCTATTTCCTTTAACGGGTTCAGGATACCGGTTGTAGTTTCGCAATGTACCACTGCCACATGCGTGATTTCTGCATTGTGTGCCAGATAATCATCCACATACTCCACAGATACTTGTTCTGTTTCATCAAAGGCCAGCATATCATAGTTCATTCCATGATATTCTGCAATGTTTCCCATGCGGTCTCCGTATGCACCGTTGCTCAGAATCAATAATTTGTGTTTGGGCGTAATCACACTTCCCAAGGTCGCCTCTACGCAATAAGTACCGCTTCCCTGCATCAGGATGCTGGTGTACTCATCTGTTTTTCGTGTAGCCAGTTGTACCAATCCTTTACGTATTTCCTCTACGATGTGAACATTGTAGTCTTCATCCCATGTGCACCAGTCGGTCATCATGGCTGTTTTTACGCTTTCAGAAGTGGTTAAAGGGCCGGGGGTTAAAAGTAAGTATGGTCTCATAATCGTTTAATTCATTTTATGGTTAATAATTTCAATAATTTCGGGAAGTTCGGCAATGGTGTTTACTACATAATGCGCACCTGCCATATACATACGTTTTCTGACTGCTGCCATGCGTCTGTTCAACTCTTCTGCAGGCAGTTTTCCGGTTTCCTCTTGGGTGAGTCCCATTTCGTTGCTGCCCAGAATCACACCGACAGTCCATACACCGGCATTCACACCTTCTTTGATATCGGCTATCGTATCCCCGTATTTTATTACGCTTTGAACGGAAGGTATGGCCAGATCAATCATGTTCTGGTAAATCATGTAGGGTTGCGGACGTCCTGCCGGAAGATTGTTGGAAGTCACACAGTTGTCTGTGGTATAGCCATGGGCGGCGGCACCGGGCAGCACAATGTCCATCATGGCAGTAGTATATCCGGTGGTGGAACCTATCTTGATGCCATCCCTTTTCAGTTTCTCGATTACTTCGATTACACCGGGAATAGGAGTCGTATATTCTTCCAAGGAGGCGAACAAGTGTTTTTCGAATTCTTTGTATATGGATACCACATCTTCCTCAGTCCAGTTGCGGTTATAGTTTTGTTTGAATTGCTCCGTCACACTTGGTAACTTGAATAATTCACGGATATGGTCTATTTTGGTCATACCCATGGGGCCTCGTGCTTCTTCCATTGTCACTGTCAGTCCTTTCTCGGCAAAAGCTTTCAGGAAAGCGGCTACCGGAGCGAAGCATCCATAGTCTACAGCCGTTCCGGCCCAGTCCATAATAACACACTCAATTTTCTTCATCTTCTTGTTTGTTGTTTATTTGGTTATACTTTTATTTTTATGTTATGGGTTACAGATGTTTTCTGCTGTTTCCTTTAAGTTGGTTAACGCCATCGGTGAAACGATGATCTTTTTATTTTTTTCTTCTTTTCTCAGCTGTCTTTCCAATTTATACCGTTGCATCAGATAGATGGCCGAACCGATGAATGCAATGCTGCACACAATGCCTACCCATCCCGAGAACTGGTTATAGAACTCCATCCAATTGATATCCGGGCTGCAAAATTCCTTGAACAGCAGTACACAGACAGTTCCTGTATATCCGATAAAGTCGATGGTGGCAATGAAGAATCCCACATTTCCTTTAATCTTGAAGCAGGCTATGAAGCGCTCGAAGAACAAAGTCTGGAAACTAAGATAAACGATGTACAGGCTCAGACTTTGAAGGAACAGCCAGTAAAGGGTAGGCAGTTGCAATGCATCATAATTAAAAGCCAGAAAGCTGATTGTGCCCGCTCCACCAATAACCATAGCCAGAAGCACCTGCAATACTCTGTAGTTGCTGTTTATTAACGACATCATGGCAAAGATTCCCAAAATAATCAGCGTCACCATACCGTCCACTTGTGCGAACAACCAGGAAGAAATAGTGCTGACATCAATGATATTGACCAGAAAATCTTCTTTTATATCACGTAAAATAGTGATAAACAGATTGGCGAAGAACAGCATGATCAGCAAGGGCATATAACTTTTGAACAGTTGTCTGCGTTGCTCTCCGTTCAAGGTGACACGTTCCGAACGGAGGGCGCGGTCTTCATCTGTGGGTTGTGGCAACTTGTTGAGCGACCACCCCATGAGGATAAGGAGCGGGAAGGCTAAACCACCTATCAGGGCGGGCATCCAGAATTCTGTGACACCAAATGTATTGACTACAAACAATCCCATAGATTTAGCCATTCCTGAGCTCACCGCCATACTTACCCCCAGCAAGCTGGCCAATATATCGGTAACTTTGCGTCCTTCTATGAAACTGAAGATGACTCCCCACATGCATCCCAATGCCAGTCCGTTGAAGAATAGGGCAAACACATTAAAGGGTTGGGGGAGTAATCCGAAGAAGACTAAAGCGAGTTCTGCAAGGGCTACGGAGCATACCATGAACTTCAACCGGTCCTCGCGCTTCAATTCTGAAACAATCTTGATGGCAAAGAACTTTGAAATAAGGTAGCCGAAAATCTGCATGATGGTAGTGGCTACTTTATAGTCCATCCCGAAGAAATCCATTCCGTCAAAGGTGGCAGCTGTAAAAGGTTTGCGCAGGGCATATACCAGTGAGTATGACAGTAGTGCCGCCCCTCCTGCCCACAGGATAAACAGGAAACTGGATATCTGTTTGTTTGTTTCGCTTTTTGCTTCCATTATACTAATTGATATTGACTAATTGTTTTGTTTCTTTTCTTTGTAGGAACCTCACTCCTCGTGTCCTTGGATTGCTGTTTCCGGAAGCAAAAGTAGGGGTCTTCCGAGAGAGAAAAAATGAATCTTTATGATTAATATTTTTCATATTCCACCTGTTGTATGATGTAACATTAATGTAATGTATATGTCATTGTATGTTCATATAAAAACTTGTATTTTGCAAGTTCAATAAAGAAGAAGAGAACAATGAATGATTTGATAGAAATATACCGAAGAATAGAATATCTCCGTAACAATGGTTTGAAAATGAAGGAGATAGCAGATTATGTAGATATGGCTCCCAGTGTCTTGTCTGCTCTTTATTCCAGCGTTCTGCCCACTTATGTAACCTCATTGAAACAAGGACACTCTGAAGAAGATTCATTAGATTTGGCTTTGGCGCAGGTCAATAATGTGTCAAAAAAACGTCTGTTGGGCAATTTGGCAAGTATCAAAGAGTTGCTTTTCAGTTTGGAACCTGCCCATGGTGAGGCAAAGACCAATCCTTTTATGGAGATGATGACTGCCGAGATGCAACGTTCCGTGCAGGAAGTTTATAATTATAGCGGAAGTTATCTGAGCTATAGTCTTTCTTCTTCGTGCCAATGCCTTAAAGTGGAACCCTATCTGATAGAGGCTTCCGAAGACAATACGTATGTGAAGGTGACTCACATGAGTGCCTATAATACAACGCATCGGGGAGTGGGGTTGTTCAATAATCATCAGAACGGGTATATTTTCTTTAACGAGCGTGAGTCACCGCAAATGGCTTTGTTCAGTATTTATCTGCAATTGCCGATGTATGATTTTCCGCCGTTCCTTAAAGGTTTGTATCTTAGTCTGGATTACAACAGGAATCCGATAGCGCGCCGTATCTTGTTTGTAAAGCAAGGAGACAGTACAGACATGGAGGAATTCCTGGAACTGAAAGGGGAGCTGGTTCCACTCGATAAGTTGACAGAATTACAAAAGAAGTATTATGACTATACTTGTCAGGAGGGAGATTGTATCCGTACCTGCATGGTTCCGTCTCCCCAACTGAATGAAAATGATTTGGAGAGGGAAAAAAAGATTTTGTCTTTATGATTCGTACATTGGAAACGGCTTGTAATAACAACATATCGCATCCGTCGCTGTTACATAAGCCTTTTCTCTTCCTTGATCAAGCCTTTTTATACGGATGTATTCTATCTCCCAAGTCTTTGGAGTTATCTCCATAAGCTTTGGAGTTGACTCCCAAGGCTATGGAGATAACTTCAAAGGCTTGCGGAGATAAAACAAACAGGAAGAAAACCTTTAACCCTACGGCGGGAAAGGTTTAGAGATATGGGTAAGATCTTTTAAGGATGAATCAGATTACAAGGCTACGCATTCCTTACGGAGGAATACCCTTTTGCAGACTTGCTCATCCACTGTAGGGATGGATTTCATTCCATTCCTGCAATGGATGATGTTTTGTCAATGCTTATGATAGAAATGTACTTATATTACCCGATGCGGAAATATAAAGTTTATGCATGGCACGGGTGCAGGCTACATATAACATGCTGCGGTCTATTTCTGTTCTATAGTTTTTATCAGTTACAAATGGAACAATCACTTCGTCAAACTCCAGCCCTTTTGCCATGTGGGCTGTAGTAATGACCACCCCATTGACAAAAGCTACACTTTCTTCTGTCAGCAAACAGATCTTATCAGACAAATGATTGATGGCTGCATACAACTTGTCCGCTTGTTTTACGGTTTTGCATATAATACCCATGGATACATCAGCTCCTTTCAGGAAAGAGGTGATGAGGTTTTCTATCCATTCTATCTCTTTCTTTTCAGTAGGCAGCAAGGCGACTGCCGGTTCCTCTCCATGACGCTCTATAGCTTCCAGTTCCTCGTTCTTGGCAATGCGTTGGGCAAACTCTGTGATTTCATACGTGGAGCGATAACTTTTACAAAGCTTCATCACTTCCGAGCCGACCAGTACACGTTGGATCTGTTCGCAGGTGGTGGAACTGTATGGATTTACTGATTGCTTTGCATCTCCCAATATTGTTTTCCGGCAGGGGAATAATTTAGCCAGAACTTTGTATTGTATCGGAGTATAGTCCTGCATTTCGTCTACCAGCAGATGCTTGATGCCATACATGGTTTTATTATCTTCCAGGGCCAGTTTCAAATAAAGTAATGGAGCTACATCCGCATATTCCAATTTCCGGTTTTTACCCTGCTTGAACATTTCCGGTTTTCCCAGCCAGTCATAAAATCCCTTGTATAAGTCGAGGTCTTTATTGTTGAACATCTTTTTCAGTTCATTACCCAACTGCCGTATCTGTATTTTTCCCATCGGTTCTTGGTGATAGGTGAAAGTCAGTTCGCGGGCAATTTCTTCTGCCATTGGTTGGAAACGGCTGCGCATGGGCAGGCGGTGCCATGCCGCGAAACGTTCTTTCAGGTACTCGGCAGGGATAGGGATACGCCCTGCTTTCAGGTCGGTTGGCCGAAATGCGTTTTGTTCCAAATATAGAATGTATTTATCCATCTGCTGGATAAATTCGGTGGTGGATTTGAATCGGATACGTTCTATAAAATCTTCTTCCTCTTTGTCCAGTATTTCGGCCACCTGGTCAAAGAAGGTTTGTATTTTATATTTGTTGTCCAGTATTTTGAGCATTAATTCCTCAAAGCCGCATTCTTCAATTTTTTCTTCTCCCAATTCGGGAAGTACGTTCGAGATGTAATCGGCAAATACTTTATTGGGGGAAATGATCAGGATATCATTGGACGTGATTTCCCCTTTGTGCCGATATAGCAGATAGGCTACGCGGTGCAAGGCGATGGATGTTTTTCCTGAACCGGCTACTCCCTGGATAATCAGGGTGTTCGATGTATCATTACGGATAATTTTATTCTGTTCCCGTTGGATGGTGGCGACTATATTCTTCATCCGGTCATCGGAGTTTCCACTCAATTCCTTCTGAAGGATGTCATCTTGAATATTCAGTGAACTTTCCAGCATGAATTCCATTTTTCCGTCACGGATGCGATACTGGCGTTTCAGACGGATGTTACCTTTCACTTCTCCCGAGGGGGCGTCGAAATGTGCTTCTCCTAATTCATAATCATAGAACATGCTGGAGATGGGGGCACGCCAGTCGTGTATCAGATTTTCATTGGTGGGAGGATTGAAAAATGAGTGTATACCTATATATAATGGCAGGACTTCGGGTTGCCCTTTTTCTTGAAAGTCGATGCGACCGAAATAGGGGATGGCCATCATTTTGCGATAACGTTTCTTTTTCTCGGCCAAGGACTCGCTGGCTGCTACTTGTTGGGTGACTATCTGCCGGACCGCACTTTTCTCGGCTCGGTCCAGTTCGGACAGATTTTCCCACAAGTAGAGTTTGTGCTCCATTACGTCTTTGGATTTATCTTCAATGGCCTTATCCATCTGTTCGATATTGGCAGCTAATAAAGCAATAATATCCATGAGATAGGCTTTTTCTTCCTTTTCAGTCCGGTTAAATATCATAGCGCGTATTGGTTTGTAGTTTTATTACCGGGCGAAATTACACAAATATGTTTAATGTTATTCCCTTTGTATGGAGAAAAGTGGATGTAAATTTGTTCTTTGTCCGGTTGTTTGGGTTACTCTGATATGAATATTGCAGGAATGGAAGCCGCTCTTTTCTTTGTGGAAAAAAGGTGGAGGAACTTTCACAAGCTCTCCGTCCCAACCGTAGCAGGTACATGTAAGGAGAATGTTCACGGAAAAAGAATAATGCACAATCTTTTTTTGAGAGATTGTGCATTATAATATAGAAATATACAGTTTGTTATTACTGGCTTTTATAGCTGTTTATCTGAGATTAACCGTGCGATGCGGGTCTTGTTCTGTGTTCCTTTGGTAAGCAGGTAAACGTGCTTATACGCATCGCGGTTCAGTTCGGTGGGAGAACCGTTGATAAGAATGATGTTCCGGTCATTGGCGAATTTCAGGATACCGCTGATGTTGTTGGGATGTAGTTTGCCTATTTCATCCATCATGCAGTGTAACTTGAAATCTTTGAATTTGCGGGATGCTCCTTCCTTGAACACATTCAGCAACATGATGTTTATCATCGCTTTTACCAGAATGTCGGTTCCTTCCGACCCCACATTGGCTATCTTCTCGATAAATCCGGTGTCATTGCCGTTCTCCACAATGCGGAAACGCAACTCGAAGGAATCATACAGGCGGATACTGTCATAGCGGTAAGCATGTATTTCCTTGATAAAGGTACGCAGCAAAGTGATAGCCTCTTCTTTCACCAATTGCTCTTTGGCAGAGGAGAACAGGTTGGTTTCCGGTGAGAGGTCATAGCCGTAATCATGGTAATATTTCTGTATCTCACGCAGAATATTCACTACGCGGTTGCTGCTCTCTTCCACTTTCATTTCAATGCGCTGGATGACTCCCACAAAATTGCAGGTGGCGAAACCTTTATTGATTTCACGGATCACATCTTGAATATCATCTTCCGATGAAGTCAGCATGGAGGTGTCCATACTGATACGTTTGAAGGTATCCCAATGCTCGTTGTTGATGCGGCGGATGTATTCGTCTATGCGGTGTTCTTCCACAAAGTCGTGCAGTTCGTCGGCAAAGCGTACATATTCCCAATCCTCGTTGAATTTTACGCGGAACTTGAAGGTGTTGTCCTCATCAAAATGTCCGGTGAAAAGGTTCACTTCTTTACGGAGCTTGCTTTGCACCTGCGTGAATTGGTTGGCCTGGCGGGTCAGTTCGTCAATCAGCTCCATACAGGTCTTGGTGGTCTGCATGGTTTGCGTGTTTTCGGAACGGAATATATCCTGATGCGGTTTATACCAGTCGTATGCCGGAATCTTGCTGTAAGCCTCCAGGTTCTTTTGCAGTTCCCTTACATTTTCTTCCGCTTCTTCCCATTCTTTGTTCAGAAGGTCTATTTTTTCTTGTAGGGAGGATGTTTCCACTCTCAGCGTTTCCCGTTCCAATTGGAGCAGACGTTTTTGTTCATCGTGCTCCCGTTGCCATCCGGGAATACGGTCTATCAAATCCCGTTTGTCTTTTTGGTATTCGATGACCAGTGTCGCATTCTCCTTAATGAAAGAAAGCTCTTTTTCCAGTTGGACCAGTTGGTTGGCAATGTCTTGCAGACGTTCGGTATCTGCTCCCTGCGAGTGAAGCTCTTTCTGCATATCCGCTTCATATTCGGTTTTGATGGAGGAAATTCTGCGTTGTTCTTCTTTTTCTTCCTTCCCGATAACTTCCGCTTGTGTCTTTTTTTCGGCGGCAAGAGCCTGTTGTTGCTTGTTCCATTCCTGCTTCAGGCTATCCAGTTTCTCTGTCTTTTCTTTGTTCAGGTTTTTTAGCTTGCTGTTTATACCGTCCAGTTCGGCAACCCGTTTGCGCTGTTCGTTTTCCAATCGGTTTATTTTGGCATTCCGTTCCTCATTGGCTTTCTTCTTCCACTCTTCCAAGTCGAGCATATCCTGCTGGTATTGGCGTTCCAATTGTTCCAGTTCATACTCTATTTGGCTGATAATGGCTTTTTGTTCCTTTATCTGCGGTTGGTATTTGCGTTTCAACTGTTCCTGCAACTCCTCCCTTTCAGTTTGCTGGCGTTGCATGGCAGCAGTGATTTCTTCCAGACGTTTTTCACCGTTTTCTTTCTCGACGATATAATCGTCTATGGATTTGATGGGGCGGTGGATGCTGTCTAAATTAATGGAAATGCCATAGAATGAGTTTCCCCCCTCAATGGTAATTTGCGGAAAAAGCCCCCGTTGCCATAAAATGCTCTCATCACACAGTTTGCCGATATTCTCTTCCCATCCCTTTTTGTTTTCTTTCAGCCAGCCTTGCAAGGTGTCTTTGCTGTTGTTCAGAAAAGCTTGTAATTCGTCTATGCGGGGACGGAGTTGCAGCATCTCCTGTTGCAGTTTTTGCAAGGTCAGGTCTTTTTCTTTCAACTGTTTCTGCTGTTCCTCTTCCCAAGTCATGGTCAGTTCCTTGATGATGAGCTGCGCTTGGGCGATACGGTTTTTCCGTTCCGTATGAAAGTTGGCATAGTTTTGGATACGTGTTTTCAATTCTTGTTGCTCTTCCTCAAAGAAAACCTCCTTTCTGCATAATTTTATCTGGTAATCTATAGCGTTCAGTTCGCCCAGTTTCTCGGCTTTCAGCGGATGGAGTTGCTGTGACAGGCTTTCGAACTCCTGGTAAAGGGAATCAGTGAACCGCTGGTATTCTTTGCGGGCCTCTTCCAGACGCTCGTTGTATGCATTGTTTAATGTATCCAGTTGTTTGATTTTCGCTTCATGAATCTTGTTCCATTGCTCGTCCAAGGCCTGAATCAGCGATTTATACTTGGTGGATATTTCCATATATTGTGAGGTAAGGATGCGTTGTTCTTCCAGCAATCCCACCTGCCGGTTCTTCCATTCCTCTTTTTTGGAAGAGCGTTCTATAATCTCTTCTATGTTCTTGTTCTGATAGTCCTTTTCTTTGCCTAATGCCTTTTGCAGTTCGTTGTTCAGCACTGCCAGCGCTTCCTGTAACTTGTCGCTGCGTTTGCGCGATTCATCCTGAAGCTCCTGTTTCCGGCGTATCAGTTTTCCTTTGTCGGCATCCGTGCGGTCTTGTTTCTCTTTCCATTGGGGAAGGATACTTTCGGCTTTGCGGAAAGCGGCAACCAGTTCGCGGCAATTCTGCACCAGTCCGCCTTGCAGTTTGGATGTTTGTTGGGATAACAGTGTGATTTCCCGAGCCTGTTTCCGGGTTTCCCGTTTCTGAAATTCTTCGATATCCTTCAGACGGGTTTCAAAGTTTTTCAGATGCTCCTTGTAACTGTTCAGGTCGATGGCCGTTTCATCTTCATTCAGAGAAGAAATGATTGTTTTCTTGATAAATTCAGCATCCAGTTTCGAATTCAGCAACACGTTCTGTATAGTGCGCGGAATATTCTGGTATTGCTTGCTCTCCATCAGCGAGTACCGGCTGAACTCAGGACTTGTACTGTTTCCATACAGAATGTTCCGATACTCGTCGTAGGTATAGATGATACGTGAATATTCTATGCCATATTGGTCCAGCACGGCACGCACGCGGTCGCTCTCGCTATAGGCCACCCGATTCTCGTCTATAAAGAATTCTTTGCGGTAAGGAGAGTGGATGAAGCGGTAACATACACGGTTCATCGATTTGAAACTCAGAATACAGAACGCACCGTTCTCTGTTGCCACTTCGTAAACGATATACGAATTGGAGTAGGGAAAATAGTAATCCGTGTAATTCTGCTTTTCCACCGAAATGCCCAGCCGTTGCGTGTCGGCATTGTAAAAGAAAAGGATAGCACGCAGAAGGGTACTTTTTCCCACTCCCTGCGTACCGATGAAGTGAACGTTTCCGTCCAGATAGATATCGTCCGAATAAGGGATATTCGCACTATTGATAAAGATAATTCTACTCAGGTTTCTCATCTTCGGTTTCGTCGTAAATGTTGATACTTTCAATCAGTCTTTCCAGATAATGCCAGGCGCTCATCACTTTATACGTATTGGTTTTCTCATTTTCCTGTTCCAGGAACGAGTCTTTGGTGAGCTGGCGTATCATGTTTTCCAGCACTTCCTTGCGGATGTCCTTGTCCGAGAAGTGTTTCCGCATACCGTCCAGTTTGTTTTGGAGCAGCATGTTGATGTTGGTTTCCACCAATATCTGTTCGGGCTGGAAGCGGAATCCGGGACCGAATGTTTCATCGTAGGTTTTGAAAAAATCGAGCACATCTATCCAGTAATAGGCACGCATGATTTTTTGCTCCAGTGTGGCTTTAGGTTCTATACGGGAGAAGAAGAAATATTCGTTTCCCCGTTCCAGTGTATAGTTTATTTGTGAGAAATACTGATAGAGAGATTCGTAGTTCTCATCTATTTCATTATACATATCGCGTACTTCTTCGCTGGTGCTGTTGGAACTGATGAACAGTCCTTTTTGCAGGTATTCAAAGATGGATGCGGTATTATCGGGTATTTGTATATTTAAATCCATAATTCTCAGAGTGGGTATATTTTAGCATATTCATATTGATTGTGGAGTCCGAACTCGTTCCGGATTTCCAGTTGGCTCTCGTAAAGTGAGACAATCTGACAGAAGAACGTGGTACGTTCCTTTTCATCCACTTCGCGATGGAAATGATATTGCAACAGAAAGGAAAAAAGGTCGCTGACCGGCTCTCCTTTCCAGCGGGCTTCTGCCCCCGACTGCACAAAGGCGGTTACCACTTCGTCCAAATTAATCACTTCTTCGTACATGGCCTGTGCTTCCAAGTCTTCTTCACTGAAAGCTCCGGCTTCATTTTTCCGTACAATTTCACGATACTTCTGATTGCTGATAACTTTCAGAATGATGGGACGCACTTCGTCACTGGCCAAATAGCTGGGGGACAGTTTGAACGATGCTTGTGTATTGCCTTCCAACAGGAGGGAGCGTTCCCGTTCCATTATTTCAGACAGATTACTCCGGGCACGTAACTCGAACTGATCTTGCAGATATTTTACTTTTCGTATTTTTTCTACCAGTATCACCTGATTCTTTATTTGGTTCAGGTAATTGATGATATCCTGCTGGGCACGAATCAGACTGTGAGCTGATAGTTGCAGTTCCTGCCGCAGTTCGAGCAGGATGCGGGTCAGCTCTTCGTCAGTGGCTTGGCGGAAGAAATCCCGTTCTTCATGCAGAATCAGATGTTCGGTAGAGTCTATCAACCGCTGGATGTTGATTCGTTTCTTGTCCAGATTTTGCAGTTTGGCTATTTTTATCTGGTATGTGGGCTCGTGTTTGAAAGCATTATCAATATTGTGTTGAAGGTTGATAATGTTCCGTATCGTTACACGTGCCAGTTTCTGAAAGGTAATCTTGATATTGCGTACATAACTTTCCTTGCGCGACTGGATCTTTTCTTTCAGGTAGTAGTCCATCAGTTCGTGCAGGTACTCTATGTTTTCCTCTACGGTAGCCGTGTTGATTTCCTCGTTCGCTTCCAGCAGCAGTTCGAAGAAATCAAGGAATCGGGCATCCAGTTCCACAAAGTTTCCGTTTTGGTGTATGATTTCCTTTTCGATGAGTATCTTTAAACGGTTTTCATCCTCTTTCAATAGGGCTAGTGCGTCCGAGTATCGAAAACTAAGTACTTTTCTCTTCTCAAACATCTCTACCAATAGCCCTTTAGCTACAAAAATCGTATTTATTATTTCGTGAATTGATCGGAATATATACATTGTTTTTTCTCCAAAAAAGTCCGGCGAAGTTACTTTAAATGGTTGGAAAAACCTAGCGTTTTATGCTAAAAAGCATATAAATAGTGAAGTAAAAGGTGGAAAATGTTGGAGTATAAATGGGCAAGAGGGAAGTCGTTGCATGAAGTGTCTGTCGCTTAATGGTGCTATATTTCTCAGATGCGGCTGGCACGAATAACGTAGTTCGTGCCGGCGCGTCTGGAAAATAGAATACTTTAGGAGCTTTACGGTTCTGAATGAAATAAAGGCAGATAAACCGGATGCCTATATTTTAGAACAGTTGGGCTGTGCGGGTTATTTGCAGGCTAGTTCGAATATCTCTTTACTGTATTCTTTGTTCAGTTTTACATAATTACCTACTAATTCACCTTTGTTTTCATGCAGTTTTTTCACTAGCAGTTCAATATCAGGATGTTCTATACCCAATTCTTTGAAATTGACCGGCAGGCCCATGTATCTGAAAAAATGCTTCAATCGTGATATGCCGGCAAGTGCCATTTCTTCCAAATCCTCATTCTCGGGAACTCCGAAAACGCGGTTTGCAAACCGGGCAATCTTTTTCGGGTTATGTTCTGCCATGAATGTCATCCATGCAGGTACGATTACTGCTAGTCCTGCTCCATGTGTCACATTATATACAGCACTGATTTCATGTTCCAGAAAATGTGATGCCCAGTCTTCCTCACAACCTACTCCGCAAGTACCGTTATGGGCAATTGTCCCACACCACATGATATTGGCGCGTGCTTCGTAATCGTTCGGGTTCTGCTTCACTTTATATGCTTCTTTGATGATAGCCATCAAAGTCCCTTCACACAGCCGGTCACTGATTTCTACATCGGGAGTGTTGGTAAAATAACGTTCCATAATGTGTACCATCATATCGGCAATGCCACAAGCTGTCTGGTAGGGGGGGAGAGTATAGGTCAGCTCCGGATTCATCACAGCAAAAACAGGCCGTAGTAATTCCGGTACACGCAAACTTAGTTTTTGCAGACCTTCCAGTTTGGTAATCACCGTATTGCCCGAACCTTCGCTGCCGGCAGCGGGAATAGTAAGTACCACACCCACTTTTAAGGCCTTCTTCACTTTGGCTTTTCCTATATAGAAATCCCAAAAATCACCTTCGTAGGGCACTCCTGCCGCAATGGCTTTTGCAGTGTCAATGACAGAGCCTCCCCCTACGGGAAGCATAAAGTCCACGCCTTCTTTGCGCGCCAGTTCAATGCCTTCGTAAACTTTCGGGTCAGTAGGATTAGGTTGTACGCCTCCTAATTTTACATAATCCACTCCTGCCTGTTGCAGAGAATCTTCTATGCGTTGCAGTAATCCGCTGCGAATAATAGAGCCTCCACCGTAAACAATCATTGCCTTCCGGGCGTTATACTTTTTAGCAAGAGTACCGGTTTGGATATCTGTATCCTTGCCAAATACAAACTCGGTAGGGCTGTAAAATACAAAATTGTTCATTTGCTTACTCCTTATATTATTTTGTTGTTTGAAACCAAAACAAAGTTAAGGAAATATATTACCTTTGCCGCCTAAATTTAGTAAAAAGATGAAAACGGACATTGAAATAGCACGCAGCATTGAGCTGGTCAAGATTAAACAAGTGGCTAGGGAAACCGGTATTCCTGTAGAGCACATCAGTAACTACGGGCGCTATATTGCCAAAGTGGATGAAAGTCAGATAAACGAAGAAAAGGTGCAGCAGAGTAACCTTATTCTAGTTACTGCCATCACTCCTACCAAAGCCGGTATTGGTAAGACCACTGTTTCCATCGGATTGGCTTTGGGACTGAATAAAATAGGAAAGAAAACAATTGTTGCCTTGCGCGAGCCGTCGCTAGGTCCTTGTTTCGGAATGAAAGGGGGAGCTGCCGGAGGAGGATATGCCCAAGTTTTGCCGATGGATAAGATTAATCTTCATTTTACAGGTGATTTTCATGCCATCACTTCCGCTCACAATATGATTTCGGCCTTGTTGGACAATTACCTTTATCAGAATCGTGATAATGGTTTCGGATTGAAGGAAGTGCTGTGGCGTCGTGTGTTGGATGTGAATGACCGTTCCCTCCGTTATATTGTTACAGGACTAGGACCGAAGACCAACGGAATTACCCAGGAGTCAGGTTTTGATATTACTCCTGCATCTGAAATTATGGCTATTCTGTGTCTGGCCAAGGATGAAAAGGACCTGCGTCGTCGCATTGAAAATATTTTATTAGGTTTTACGTATGACAACAAGCCTTTTACTGTAAAAGATTTAGGAGTTGCCGGAGCCATTACAGTTCTTTTGAAAGATGCTCTTTCTCCTAATCTGGTACAAACTACGGAACATACTGCTGCCTTTGTTCATGGGGGGCCGTTTGCCAATATCGCTCACGGTTGCAACTCTATCCTGGCAACCAAGATGGCAATGACTTTTAGTGATTATACTATTACCGAAGCCGGATTCGGGGCTGACCTGGGAGCGGAGAAGTTCTATGATATTAAGTGCCGTAAAGCAGGTGTCACACCTAAACTGACCGTCTTGGTGGTTACTGCCCGTGCATTGAAAATGCATGGCGGCGTATCACAGGATAAGATAAAGGAACCTAATCTGGAAGCTTTGAAGCAGGGTGTGGCCAATATGGATAAGCATTTGCGTAATTTGAGATATTTCGGTCAGACAGTTGTCGTTGCGTTTAACCGTTATGGGGATGATTCGGAGGAAGAAGTGGATTATATCCGTACCCATTGCGAGAAGAAAGGTGTGGGCTTTGCAGTGAACAACGCCTTTACTGATGGTGGCGAAGGGGCAGTAGAATTGGCGGAACTGGTTGTGAAAACCATTGAGGAACAACCTTCCGAGCCTTTGCAATATGCCTATGATGATGAGGATAGTGTAGAAACTAAAATATCGAAGGTGGCTTGTAATTTATACGGTGCCAGCATTATTACGTATAGTGCCGCTGCCCGTAAGAAACTGAAGCATATTGTAGAATTGGGATATGGAAATTTCCCTATCTGCATTGCCAAGACGCAGTATTCATTCTCTACCGACCCCAAAATTTACGGTGCGGTAGACAATTTTGAATTCCATGTACAAGATATTGTGATGAATGCCGGAGCTGAGATGCTGGTAGTCATTGCCGGAGAAATAATGCGTATGCCGGGATTGCCGAAGGAACCGCAGGCATTGCATATTGATATCGTGAATGGTGAAATAGAGGGGTTGTCGTAACCCCTCTTTTTTTTACTGAACTTATACTGTTTTACATTGACGAGATTAAACACCAGGTGTAAATGGAAAGTCCGATACCTGTTACCAATCCTACAGATGACCATCTGATAAACAACTTGTCTTTATATTTGCAGCCATAGCATAAGCCTGTAATGGCGCACATGGAAATTCCGATTGGAAATACAAAGAATCCTATTGAGATAATCCCGATAAGTATAATGATACCCATGATGGTTAGAACTTTGTTTCTTGCTGTCATAGCTTTTATTGTTTGGTGTTGAATGTATATGGATTATATGCGACAGTAAAAGTACAAAATTATTGTTTAGAATCAGACTTTTATCCGTTTTTTATATATTTGCATTATTTAAAAAGTGGATGGATGGCGGGTGTCTTGACTCCCGGACGGCATCGTAAATGCATGTCTCGGATTCGTAGTAGGAATACAAAACCTTCTGTCAGAAATGAGCACTTGAATGGGGCATTGTTTACGCTGAACCATTTGTTCTTGGAAAATTTTGCAGTACGTCATGCGGTTTCGTATGGAGAGAGCGGCAGGGAATTAAATCTGGTTGCGGCCGAAGATAAAACGGAATATGAGAAAGATAAGCTTTTATAAAAATCGAACTAATCAGTAACGATAAAATGGATATGAAACATGTAAAGTATCTGGCTCTTGTCCTATGCATAGGGAATCTGTCGCCTGTGATGGCGCAGACAGCCTCGAAAAGTCTCACAGTAGACAATTTAGTTGCCTGGCAGCGTATCAGCGGGCAAGCTATTTCTGATAATGGAAAGTGGGTGGCATGCAAGATGGAACCTTGGGAAGGAGATGCTGTGGTGAATTTGTATGATGCACAAGGGAAGGAACTTGCCACTTTTCCGCGGGCGGACCGTTTTCTTTTCTCGGCTTCTTCCGACTATTTGGTTGTGTCGCAGAAACCCGGCAAGATGATAGTGGATTCTCTGAAAATAAAGAAAACGAAGAAAGAAAAGATGCCGATGGATGCATTGGTCATTTATTCGCTTTCGGGCGGCAGGGAAGTGATTGATTCACTGAAAACATTCAGGCTGGCAGAGAAGGCGGACTGGGTTGCTTTTCAGAAGGGAAGGAAAGACTCGACTTTGTATGTCCAACCGTTGAATGCAAACCTCAGTACCCGGTATGAGGCTCCTGCTGTGAAAGCTTTCAACTTTGCGGAGAAAAGCGGAATGCTTTATTATATTACCGCAGGTGATAAAGCAGAGGAAAAGCCGGGATTGTATCTTCTGAATACGGAAACAGGTGTGAAGACGCTGATAAAAGAAGGTGACGGGGTGTTTAAACAGGTAACTTTTGATGAAGATGGAGCAAACTTGGCTTTCTTATATTGTGCACAGAAAGATTCTTGTTATAAAGCCATGAGCTTGTGGCTGTCACAGCAGGGAGCACCGGCAACAGAAGTTGCGGCACGTGGCAATCGGGCTTTTCCGAAAGGATGGGTAATCAGCGAGCATGGGAAATTACAATTTTCGAAGAGTGCTTCCCGGTTGTTTTTTGGCACATCGCCTGAGCCTAGACAAAAGGATACGTTGCAATTGGCGGAGAACCGTCCCAATGTGCAGGTGTGGAGTTGGGACGAGCCGGTGCAATATACTGTACAGGATTATAATAAGGAGAAAGAGCTGAAAAGAAGCTATCAAGCGGTTTATCATATAAATGGTGGTCGTATTTGTCAGCTGGCAGATGAGGAGCTGTCTCAGATTTTGCTGGGAGATGAAGGAGATGCCCCGTTGGCATTGCTTTCCACTTCGCGTCCTTATTCATTGTCCTCCATGTGGGAAGGGCGGACACGCAGTGATTATTACACAGTGTCTTTGGAAGATGGCAGCCGTAAATTACTGGCATCGGCGGATTATGGCAGATACCGTCTTTCACCACAAGGCAAGTATGCGTATTGGTATGCTGAAACAGACAGTTGTTGGTATACTCTTTCTATGGCAGACGGGAAAAAAAATCAGTTGACTACCCCCGCTTCTTTCCTCGCATGGGATGAAGAGAATGATGTACCTGACTATCCGAACGCACATGGAACTGCCGGATGGACGGAACGGGATGAGTCCCTTTTAATTTATGACCGTTATGATATTTGGAAATTCGATCCGGATGCCATGAAGGAACCTGTCAATCTGACGATGAATGGACGTAAGAACCGGATTTCATATCGTTTGGTAAAACTGGATAAGGAGGAGCGTGTGATTGACCTGAACAAGCCACAGTTGTTGAAAGGCTTTAACGAAGTGACCAAAGGGAACGGGTATTACAAGGCTCGTCTTTCCACCGCTGCTTCTCCCAAAGAATTGATGGCGGGTAACTATATGTTACGCAGTATTTCTAAGGCGAAAAATACAGACCATGTAATCTATACGATGGAAAGTTTTGAGCAATATCCTGACCTTCATTATGCTACACTCGATTTCAAGAAATCTATTCGGCTGACTCATGGCATTGACCAACAGAAAGACTATTTGTGGGGAACTGCCGAACTGGTTTCGTGGATATCTTTAGATGGCCGTAAGTTGGAAGGGGTGGTGTACAAGCCTGCCGATTTTGATCCGGCCAAGAAATACCCGATGATTGTGAGTTTCTATGAGCGAAATTCGGAAACTCTGTTTAATTACCGGATGCCGGAACCCCATCGGTCTACCATTGATTATCATCTTTATAACAGTAACGGGTATATTGTGTTCAATCCGGACATACGTTATGTAGACGGTTATCCGGGTGAGAGTTGCTATAACTGTCTGATGCCGGGGGTTGCCATGTTGATAGGCAAAGGTTATATTGACGAGAAAGCCATAGGGGCGCAGGGACATAGTTGGGGCGGTTATCAAGTGGCTTATCTGGCTACACGTACTGATTTGTTTGCGGCTATTGAGTCAGGTGCTCCGGTGGTCAATATGTTCAGTGCCTACGGAGGTATCCGTTGGGGATCGGGGCTGGCACGCTCGTTCCAGTATGAACATACTCAGAGCCGTCTGGGCGGTACGCCTTGGAGTACTCCGTTGCGTTACTTGGAAAACTCTGCTCTGTTCACGATGGACAAGGTACAAACACCTGTTTTAATCATGCATAATGACGCTGACGGACATGTGCCCTGGTATCAGGGAATAGAATATTTTGTGGCAATGAAACGTCTTGGAAAGCCTTGCTGGATGCTGAACTATACAGGCGAACCGCATTGGCCGACAAAGATTGCCAACAAAATAGATTTTCAAAAACGTATGTTCCAGTTCTTTAATCATTATCTGAAAAAAGAAGCAATGCCTGGATGGATGTCCGATGGGGTTCCGGCTGTAGAACAGCCTTATGAATTAGGATACTGATATTATGTGTTCGGACTGCTATGGAACTCAAGTTGCTCCTACTGTGGATAAAGTAAAAGGATAGTTCCTGAAAAGAGGGAGGAGGTGTGTTAAAACTAAAATGACAGTTCCGAAAAGTTACAGATAGTAATTATAAACTTAAAAGGGTCGTATCAAGCTCTGTCTTGAGTAATGATACGACCCTTTCTTTAGTTTTTTAGGATGTTCAAATTTCAAATTATAAATTCATATTTTCAAAAACTGAATTTTGATCCTCTCTTCTTCTTAGTACAATGCTTTTTTATTCAAACTTACCATAACGGGTAGGCAACAGTTTGCGGTCACCTAATGTATTATCTACCCGGGCTACATTGATCCAGAATTTGTTATCACGTACCGATTCGATAGGATAAGCGGCTTTCTCTCGGCTGTAGCTGTGATTCCATTCATTGGCCACCACTTCATATTCAGGATGCGGGGCGTTGACCAATACATTATCTTCTTTATCGGCACTGCCATTCTTCACTTCTTGAATTTCCTGCCAGATGGTTTGCATCACAGTGACGAAATTATCCAGTTCCCATAAACTTTCACTTTCAGTCGGTTCAATCATCAATGTTCCATGAACCGGGAAGGAAAGGGTGGGCGCATGATAGCCATAATCCATCAGACGCTTGGCGATGTCATTTTCGCTGATACCGGTTTCGTCATGCAGATAGCGGCAATCTAAAATCATTTCATGGCCCACAAAGCCCGTAGCACCGGTATATACAATGCCGTAGGTATCCTTGAAGCAAGCTGCCAGATAATTGGCGCTCAGAATAGCAGTCTTGGTGGCATTGGTCAGACCTTCGGCGCCCATCATGCAAATATAACCGTAAGTAATAGGCAGGATTCCTGCGCTACCGTATGGAGCTGAAGAAACCTGATTGGCACTGTTACCCCAAACTTGATGTCCCGGAAGAAACGGAACCAGATGTTCGGCTACACAAACGGGACCTACACCGGGACCGCCACCACCGTGAGGGCTGGCAAAAGTCTTATGCAGATTCAAATGGCATACATCAGCCCCGATGGTACCCGGATTGGTCAGACCTACCTGTGCATTCATATTTGCACCATCCATGTAAACCTGTGCTCCGCATTTATGAATAATTTTACAAATTTCTGCAATTTCCGGTTCAAAGATACCATGAGTGGACGGATAGGTAATCATTAATGCAGCCAGATCATCCTTGTTGGCTTCTGCTTTTGCACGTAAATCTTCTACGTCTACATTACCTTTATCGTCACAGGCGCAAGTCACCGTGGTATATCCGCATTGAATGGCTGAAGCCGGATTCGTACCGTGGGCTGATGCCGGAATTAATATCTTGTTGCGGTGTCCCTGTCCGATACTTTCCAGATAAGCGCGGATGATACGCAGTCCTGTATACTCTCCTGCTGCACCTGAATTAGGTTGCAAAGTGACTCCTGCAAATCCGGTAATAACCTTCAACTGCTCGCTTAAGTTATTAATTAATGTCTGATAGCCTTTTGTTTGATCCTCAGGTGCTAACGGGTGTATAGCCATCCAGCCTAAGTTGCTGAGTGGGAGCATTTCCGAAGCGGCATTCAGTTTCATGGTACAAGAACCCAATGAAATCATGGAATGTGCCAATGAGATATCTTTACGTTCCAAACGTTTGATATAACGCATCATTTCGGTTTCAGTATGATACTTGTTGAATACCTCATGGGTGAGGAAGGAAGTACGGCGGCGTAGTTCACGATTCAGTGAGGATGCTTCGGGAATGTCTGTCACTTCTTGAACGGTTTCTTCGGCAGCAATGGAGAAGATGGAAAGTAACAGGTTTACATCTTTCAGGTCGGTGGTTTCATCAATGCTGAAACCTACATCGCCATTATCATAGTAACGGAGGTTTACTTCTTTACTCAATGCGATGGTACGCAGCTTCTGAGCCGAAACATGGTCGGGCAGACTGAAACGCAGGGTGTCAAAGAATAATTCATTATGCTGTACATATCCCAAGCGGGTTAGGGCTTTGTTCAACCAGGTGGTAATGCTATGAATGCGTTTTGCTATATTTTTGATACCTTCCTGCCCATGATAAACGGCATAGAAGCCGGCCATTGTAGCCAGTAATGCCTGTGCGGTGCAGATGTTGGAAGTTGCTTTTTCGCGTTTAATATGTTGCTCACGGGTCTGTAAAGCCATACGGTAGGCCAGTTTGCCATATTTGTCTTTAGACCAGCCGATGATACGTCCCGGCATATTGCGTTTATATTCGTCACGTGTAGCGAAGTAGGCTGCGGACGGACCTCCGTAGAACAAGGGGATACCCAGGCGCTGGGTACTTCCGAATACGATGTCTGCTCCCCATTCGCCGGGAGGAACTAACAATGCCAAACTCATGATGTCAGCATCCACGGCTACTTTACAATGGGCGGCATGTGCCTTTTCCACAAACTCACGATAGTCTTCCACGCTACCGCTGGCATTGGGGTATTGAAGGATGCAGGCAAAGATTTCCGGAGTAAATGCCAATTCCTTGTAATTTCCTACTTGGATCTTCATGCCTTGAGGAAGGGCGCGGGTCTGGATGACTGACAGGTTCTGTGGGAAAATCTCTTCATCCACAAACAATACGTTGGCTCCGCTTTTTTGTTGGTCGCGGGTGCGAAGTCCATACATCATGGTGGCGGCTTCGGCAGCGGCGGTAGATTCATCCAGCAATGAGCAGTTTGCCAATGGCATGGCTGTGAGGTCGGATATGACAGTCTGGAAGTTCATCAGTGCTTCCAAACGTCCTTGTGAAACTTCGGTTTGATAAGGAGTGTACGAGGTGTACCACACAGGATTCTCGAATACATTGCGTTGAATGACCGCCGGAGTAATACTGTCATACCAACCCATACCTATATAAGAGGTATAAATCTTGTTTTGTGAAGCTAGTTCGGTAATATGCTCTGCAAACTCCCGTTCCGTCATGGGAGTAGCCAGTGGCAGAGGTTCTTTCAAACGGATTTTGGACGGAATTGTTTTGTTAATCAGTTCATCAAGGCTCTTTACGCCAATCTTTTCCAACATAACGGGAAGGTCTTCTTCCTGTATACCGATATGTCGGTCTGCTAATAAATCTGTTTTCATGGTAGTAGTATATAAGTTGAATTTTAAGTTTTATCTTATCGGAAAAAAGGGTTGTTCGCTTTTTCTGCTCCCACAGTGGTCGGGTCTCCATGACCGGGATAGACTACCGTGTCGGGGGGGAGTACAAACAAACGACTGCATATATGCTCGCGAAGTTCGTCGAAGTTACCTCCTGTAAGGTCTGCACGTCCTATACTTCCTTGGAACAATACATCACCGCTGAAGATACAGTGGGCTTCTTTGCAGTAAAAAACAATGCTTCCCGGCGAATGACCCGGTACATGGATAGCTTCCAGTTGGGTATTGCCGAAAGTAATGATATCTCCATCAAAGATATATTTTCCTAATGGCACGGGTGCTTCGGGCAATTGGAAACCAAACATACGTGATTGTGCCGGTGCTTGTTCCAGCCAAAATTCATCCGCTTGATTTGCTTCGGCTTTTAGCCCGTATTCTTGCAACAGGAATGGGTTGCCGAAAATATGGTCCAGATGGAGGTGCGTATTCAACAAATGTTTCACTGTCAGGCTATTGCTGTCAATATATCTTTTTAAGGCTTGCTTTTCTTCTTCATAAAAGCAACCGGCATCAATAATGACGGCTTCCTTTGTTTCGTCCGATAGCACGTAGCAGTTTACCGGAAACATATTGAATTCAAATTTCTTTATTTTCATGTTTTTTTTATCTATAATTATAAACCGCTGATGGTTACATAAACCACTTTCTTGGTTTTAAAAAAATCTTCCGTGAATTCATTTTTCAGATCATAAAGCATTGTTTTGTGCTTCACGGGCATTGTTTCTTGTTCCAACTCTCCGCCTTTCAGACAAATCAGCCCGTTGGGCAGGGCGTTATGCTGTTCTTGTCTGATGTTTTTACGGATAATTTTTATTAGATCGCCCAAAGGCATGACAGCACGACTTACCACGAAGTCGAATTTCCTTTTTTCTTCTTCGGCGCGGCAATGACGGAAAGTGACATTCTTCAGTCCGATAGCATTGGCTATTTCTGTAGCTACTTTCACTTTCTTTCCGATACTGTCCACCAGATGGAATTGGACTTCAGGGAATAAGATGGCCAAAGGGATACCCGGGAAACCGCCCCCTGTGCCCAAGTCCATAATTTGGGTATCAGGGGTGAAGTTTATCACTTTGGCTATGCCTAGCGAGTGCAATACATGATGTTCGTACAGATTAGTGATATCCTTGCGTGAGATTACATTGATTTTGCTATTCCAATCCGTATATAAATCATACAATGCGGCAAACTGTGTTTTCTGCTGTTCGCTGAGGTTAGGGAAATATTTCAGTATTAATTCCATTCTATACTTAAAATCGTTATTTAATGTATCATATATTTTTCTACCGATGTGTAGGGCAAAGAAAGGGTGATGATTCCTACAGCATAGGGAGCGATATCGTATTTGTTATACAGGAAAGATACTTTTTCCTTTTCTAACAAGAAATTGTCGGGTACGTACATATTGGTAGAATTCAAGATGCCTGCATTCTGAAGTCCTTCCAGTGAGGTGATGGAGCTGTCTTCCAGACGGGTAGCCATCTCTGTTATCAGTTCTTCCAGCAACATGTCGCTCATCGGTTTTTCCGATCCTGCCATAAATACATCTTTCAAAGCAAGCAGTTTGCCGGTATTCTTTTCGAAGTTCATCCATTTGTTCCATGAGTTGGGATGTGCCCCGCCTGTATATTCAAAAGTTTCTGCAATGAAATTCAGAATGCCTTCTTTGCCTTCGCTGAAATGGGTGGTCAGTCCGTATTCATAATTGTACCATGTGGGAAGTTCGTCTTTGGGAGTTCCATTTTTTATATCTTCCTGATAGAACTCGTTCACATCTTTGCGGTAGTTGTCAATGTAGGTATTTTTAAAAGAATCTACAGCAACTTCCGGATTCATCCGGATATATTCTTTTCCCAAAACGTGGGCTTGTATGGTACGGTTGATGCGTTGTGCTATGCTATCCGCAGCATCAGATTCTGCTAAATAACTATAATCAATAGTAATCTTACAGGCGGGAGAGACTGTGTCATCTTGTAAATGGGCTTGTTCTTCCACTTTTACAGTCTTTACAGTTTCACTATCAATTTGTTTTTGTCCGTTACATCCCGATAATAAAAAGCAGGATACAAGGCAAGTTGTCATAACAGACAATACGAGATTTCTTTTTTTCATAACTTTTTGTTTATTTGCATGGATTACTTATCCTAACTTTCTCCACAAATATAGAATAACTTCGTGAAATGTCCATCTAAAAAGCGAAAATATATTTATCTGTTTGCAACAAGATTGCATGAACTTTTTGCTAAATTTGTCCGTTGATAAGCTATAATAAATAAGTAAAGAAATGAATATGAGCGATATGACAAAAAAACTATATCCCGTTACGGGAATGCATTGTGCGGCATGTGCCGGCAACGTGGAGAAGATTGTAAGGAAGCAAGAAGGCGTGGAAAATGCATCGGTCAATTTGGCGGCGGCTACTTTGGCGGTGACTTATAATCCGGATATTGTGTCTCCGCAACAACTGAAAGAGGCTGTGATGAAAATAGGTTTTGATTTGATAATAGATGAGGATAACTCTGTGCAGGAGCAGGAGGAAGCAGAGCAATCTTATTACGGACAGTTGAAGCGGAAGACTATCGTTGCTTGGATTTTTGCTTTACCGGTAGCTGTTTTGGGGATGTTTCTGATGAATGTTCCGGGAGTAAACTGGTGGATGCTGTTGCTTTCACTTCCTGTTATTTTATATTCGGGGCGTTCTTTCTATATGAATGCCTGGAAACAGACGCTTCAGCGTACCAGTAATATGGATACGTTGGTGGCACTTAGCACCTCCATCGCATTTTTGTTCAGTTTGTTTAATACGTTCTATCCCGAATTTTGGTACAGCCGCGGATTGGAACCTCATGTATATTATGAAGCTGCCACTGTTATCATAGCTTTCGTATTGGTTGGCAAGCTGATGGAAGAGAAAGCAAAAGGAAAAACTTCCACAGCTATTCGTAAACTGATGGGATTACAGCCTCGGACGGCCCGTGTGGTGAAAGACGGCAGGGAAGAGGATATCTTGATAGCCGAACTTCAGGTTGGCGATAAGGTGAGCGTCCGTCCCGGTGAGCAAATTCCGGTGGATGGGGTCATTGTCGGAGGAAACACCTTTATAGATGAGAGCATGATAAGCGGTGAACCTATTCCTGTAGAGAAAAAACAGGGTGATAAGGTGCTGGCCGGCACTATCAATCAGAACGGTGCATTTACTATGACTGCTCAAAAGGTGGGGAAAAATACGGTGTTGGCACAGATTATCCGCATGGTGCAGGAAGCACAGGGGTCTAAAGCTCCAGTCCAGCGTATTGTGGATAAAGTGACGGCGGTTTTTGTTCCTGTTGTCCTTGCTGTGGCTGTTTTTACTTTCCTTGTTTGGATAGTGGCAGGTGGAGCGGATGACTTTTCTTATGCTATGCTTTCAGCAGTGTCTGTTTTGGTTATTGCCTGTCCGTGTGCTTTGGGACTTGCTACTCCCACTGCTTTGATGGTAGGAATTGGTAAAGGGGCCGAATCACATATTTTGATAAAGGATGCGGTAGCCTTGGAGCAGATGCGGAAAGTGGATACAGTGGTACTTGATAAAACGGGTACTGTAACTGAGGGGCGCCCTGTGGTGACCGGATGGTTGCATGATGCCGGATGGCAGAACGAGCATAAGGGAATTCTGTATGCTGCTGAATTGAAATCGGAACATCCGTTGGCTTTGGCTATTGTCGAGGCTTTGAAAAAGGAAGGTGAGAAGCCGGCACTCATTGATTCTTTTGAGAGTCGGACAGGACGGGGGATTGTGGTGACCCGTGGAAATAAAACTTTTTGGGCAGGAAGCCATCGGTTACTGAAAGATTTTGGAGCGGGAATTTCCGACTTGTTGAAAGGGATGGTGGAGGATTATGAGAAGAGTGGCAAGAGTCTGGTTTATTTTGGCGAGGGAAATACATTGCTGGCGGTTATAGCCATTAGTGACAAAATAAAAGATACTTCCAGACAAGCGGTCAAACAATTGAAGGAGAGTGGAAAGTACATTGTATTGTTGACCGGTGACGGTCATCTTACTGCACAGAATGTGGCCGGAGAAATTGATGCGAATCGTTTTATTTCGGATGCTTTGCCGGTCGATAAGGAGAATGTTATTAAAGAATTACAAGCTGAAGGAAGAGTCGTAGCTATGGTAGGTGACGGCATTAATGACTCACAGGCGTTGGCACGTGCCGATGTAAGTATTGCAATGGGTAAAGGTACGGATATTGCCATGGATGTAGCAATGGTTACGTTAATGACTTCGGATTTGTTGTTGTTACCCAAAGCTTTTAAACTTTCCCATAAAACTGTACGTTTGATCCATCAGAATCTTTTCTGGGCGTTTATCTATAATTTGATAGGCATTCCGGTGGCGGCAGGTATTCTGTTCCCATTGTATGGTATCTTGCTTAACCCGATGATTGCCAGTGCTGCCATGGCATGTAGTTCTGTCAGTGTAGTGTTGAACAGCTTGAGCCTGAATTGGAGAAAGTTGTGATTGAATTAAAAATAAATAAAAAAGCAGCCGTGCATAGATTTTGTTTTGCATGGCTGCTTTTCATTTTTCTATCTTTTAGTTTATAATTCAAAAAAGGATTGTTTCTTCCTCTTTGTACTTCTATTCGTATTCCGAAGTTCCCATTCTCCGATTTCATTTCGAAAGCTCCGTTGAAATTATTTCTTTCCCAAGGCAATGCGCTTGGATTCCGTACTTTGTTCCCGTCGGCATCATATTCACCGTATGTGGTGATGTGTAATCCGTTTTTCAATTTAAAGGTTGCACTTTGTAAGGTGGGAGGCATTGACATTGTTCCGAATCCATAGATTCCCATTCCCGGATACATGGGGGTAAATACATGGTTGTAAGACCCTCTGTCATAAATGATATTCATATTGGGACGGAATATTTCATTGTAATTCGCAATTGCATTATTGTTGTAAGGCTGATAATAAAGTTGCGGGGCTATCAGAGGGGGAGGGGCCATAATCATGGAACCCATATCCAGCATAAATCCGTTAAAATTCTTGTAACCATCCAATGAAATGGGCGGAATACTATCTGTTACCACTTCGGACTGCGCAAAGGTAGTAGCGGCAATCAGAAACATAGAAATGGATAGAACCAGCTTTTTCATATACTGTTATTTTTTTTGTTCCGGACAAATATAGGGATATTTTCTAAATTCTGTATCGTTTCTGTTTCCTGTGAATAGATCTTTTCAAATACTTTATGAAGTTCTTCCTCATCGGCTATCAGTTGCCTCAATTCCTGCAGATGTACAGCATTGGCTGATTGAGGTATCCATAATCTTAAATAACCACCTTCAGCATATTTTTCTTTCAAATGTGTCAGAAAACGTATGTATTGTTTTTCTTTGTCCAGCTCGGGATAGTTGGAAAGACCATATTGTACCGTCCGTCTCAAGGTGATGTCCGGATCAATAATGCGGTCGGCCTCCGCTACAATTTTGCCATAAATGCTACGGGGAACATGCTTGTTGGATGCACGGTGATCTTCTACAGCCTCTTTCATAATCAAAATATGCTCTTCAGGGAACCATTGCCTTAACTTCTGGTCTGCCCATAGTATTTTTCCTGAAATGAGATGGTGGAACTCCCGTCCCTCACAGAGTCCCAGGTCATGGTAAGAGGCAATAACATACACCATCATGCGGCTCACATCATAATATTGAGACAATTTGAGGCTTTCTGCTATAACTTTCAATACATGATCTACACGATGTGCTTTGTCAAAATCAGCGTATCGTGGGATAATTTCACTTGCGATATAGTCGCGGAATTCTATTGGAAAATCATTGATGTACGGCAACATATTCTTTCTTTTGATTGGGGTTGCAAATATACAATAATTATCCCACCTTTGCAGAAAAAAGTAATATGTATCAAATAATTAAACCTACGCCCGATGACTTTGATGAATTGACCTGTTTATGGGAAGCTTCGGTGCGTGCTACTCATCATTTCATACCTGAAGCATATATTCAGAAGTTAAAGCCACTGGTATGGAGTGTTTATCTTCATAGTATGCCGCTTTACATGATTCGTGACAATGCTGGTATAGAAGGATTCATGGGGATTAATGGGACTATGCTTGAAATGCTTTTTGTTCATCCGCGTGCCATAGGTACGGGAATAGGGAAACAATTGATGCGTTATGCTTTGGAGCATTGCCATGTACGTTATGTCGATGTAAACGAACAAAATAAGAAAGCGTCCGGCTTTTATGGCCATTTTGGATTTCGGGTTATTGGCAGGGATGCAAAAGACGCATCGGGCGAACCCTATCCTATTTTACATTTAAAACTGGGAGGTATCATGAAAATTGAAAATTGGGGATTAGTTCCCTATTCTGAGGCTTGGAAACGGCAGACGGAGTTGTTTAATGCCGTGGTGGAAGCTAAACAAGTGGGAAAAACGTATGAGAATAGAATTATTTTTGTAGAACATCCGCATGTCTATACATTAGGCAAGAGTGGAAAGGAAACGAATATGCTGCTGGGGGAGGCACAATTGAAGATGATTGGTGCCACCCTTTATCATATTGATCGAGGAGGGGATATTACTTATCATGGTCCCGGACAATTGGTTTGTTATCCTATCTTGAATTTGGAGGATTATCATTTGGGGTTGAAGGAATATATTCATGTGTTGGAAGAAGCGGTGATCAGGGTCTGCGCATCTTATGGCATTGAGACCGGGCGAGTGAAGGGAGCGACCGGAGTATGGATGGCCGCGGGAACTCCGCAGGAACGGAAAATTTGTGCAATAGGAGTGAGAAGCAGTCATTTTGTGACAATGCATGGATTGGCGCTGAATGTAAATACGGATTTGCGCTATTTCAGTTATATCCATCCTTGCGGATTCATGGATAAAGGGGTTACTTCATTACAGAAAGAATTGGGGTGCGAAGTGCCTATGGAAGAAGTGGCAGGACGTTTGCAGAACGAATTATCTGAACTTTTGTAGTTATACCGTATGTGTGGATTTATACATACGGGGCGGAGGGATTAAAAGTCCGATTGTGTTATCATGTTGTCAACTGTAGGGGCAGGGTTTGCCTGCCCAAATGCATAAGCAAACCATTTTTGGGCGAGCGAACCTTGCCCCTACTGGCAAAATGATACGCCATTTTACTTTTGATACATCTTCATATTATGAAGAGAGCTTTTTTTGATTTATTCTTTTATATCTTGGTACAAGAAGCGCTTGATACTTTTCTTGGCTGTTTTTTCAAATTCCTCAGGATATAGTTTGAAGCGGGCTATTTGGGAAAATGCCGGTAATTGTTTGTTCAGTTCAAGGCGGTTTTCTTCCATTACCCGTACAAGGTCTGATTGGCTCAAGCCGTGAGCAAAAGCATCATCGGAATCCGGATAGATTAGGCCCACCAGTTTGTCTTGTTGCAGAATAATCAGTGACTCTGACACGTATGGCATATTGTTTAGCTTGGACTCTATTTCTTCCGGATAAATGTTTTGTCCGGAAGAAGTGAGTAACAGGTTTTTGCAACGTCCTTTGATAAAAACATTTCCGTCTTCGTCTATTGTCGCCATATCGCCTGTATGCAACCATCCTTCAGTATCAATGACTTGCCGTGTCGCTTCCTCGTTCTTATAATAGCCCAACATCAGGTTGGCTCCACGGCATACCAGTTCACCTGCAATGGCTGATGGGTTAGGAGACAGTACCTTGGCTTCCATACGTGCGGCAACTTTTCCGCAAGATGCCAGTTTCAGTTCTGTCCAATGACTATGGCAGATGATGGGACCACATTCAGTCATTCCGTATGCAATGGTGTATGGGAAATCTATCATTTTTAGAAAGGCTTCCACTTCGGCATTGAAAGGAGCCCCTCCGATGATGATTTCGATGAAATTTCCGCCGAAAACTTCCATCGCCTTCTGCTTGATAAGTTCTTTTATCTTATCGCTGATGATGGGAACATGTAATAGCAGTTTACCTAATTTGTTGTCTACCTTGGGAAGAATATTTTTCTTGAATATTTTTTCCACAATCAGTGGCACGCAGGCTATGACGCGCGGGCGGATTTCCGCAAATGATTCGGCTATGATTTTGGGCGATGGCATGCGGGTAAGAAACCATAGATGGGCGCCTGCTGTGAAACCGTAAAGAAAATCGAAAGTCATGCCGAATACGTGTCCCAAAGGTAACATGGATACGACGCTGTCACCTGCTTTCAGACCTATTTTTTCTTTACAGTAGAGCACGTTGGAGAGTATGCTACGATAAGGCAGCATTACGCCTTTGGAATATCCGGTAGTACCTGAAGTGTAATTAATGATGGCCAGGTCTTCTGATTTTTCTTTTTCATAAGAAATATCATCGGGACGAAATCTGCAAGGGAATTTGTGCCCGAATATCTCATTCAGATGGTCGCGGGCATAAGCCAGTTTTTCCGAACGGGATACGGGTACACCGAAATCTTTCAATTCTATGATACCTTCCAAATGAGGCATGGCTGCTTCATTCAAGTTCTCCCATATCTGATCGCCTACGAACAACAGGCGGGCTTCAGAGTGGTTTACAATATTGTGTACCTGATCGGCTTTGAATTCATGTAGGATAGGTACTACTACGGCACCATAGGTGATGACGGCAAGGTAAGTTACTGTCCAATGAGCGCTATTACGCCCGCAGATGGCTATTTTATCTCCCTTCTCAATGCCGGCATTTTCCAGCAAGATATGTATTTTCTCTATTTTACGGGCCACATCTCTGTATTGCAATGTGATGCCTTTATAGTCTGTAAGAGCGTTTAAATACCAATTTGTTTTTATACTTTGCTCGATAAGAGCAATAAAACTCTGTTCTAGTTCCATGATAACTTTTGCACATTTATAGGCTGAGTGTGCGCAAAAGTAGTAAAATGAGGTAAGGGGGATGGGAAATGAAACAGTTTTTTACATTAATTTAACGCCATGAAAATGTAGATTCTTTTATTATTTTACTTTAAAATGCTAGTTTATAATCGTTTGCCAATTGTTGATGTGTCCCTTTTCCGGAAATGTTATTTGTTCAGTCATAATAGTATTAGAATTCAAAGATTCCGGGGGATAATGTAGGGTTGATATAACTGACGTCACGTGTTTGCAATAGCCTGCCATTCAGTGTGTAGAATAATTGTTTGGTGGCCGACGAATTGTTTAGGTTAACAGTAATTACGTACAGAGTGGTTCGTTTAGGAAATTCTATGAGATTTACATTGGTGGCAGTCCACATGGCGTATGGACTCAATGTAAAATCATTATATACGTTAGGTGTCAGTTGATCTGTAGTTTGTAAATCGGTATTAGTCATTACCCATTGGGCATTACCGTTCATCCATACTTCTTTTTCAAAACCATTTTGGGTAAAAGAGGCCACATAATAATTCCCTTGTTGGCTCCAGCTTACGTTCGTGGCATGTGGATATATCTTTTTCAGTGCTATATGAAATGTAGTGGGAGAGGTAGCAGACAAGGTGGTGATCAGTACCCATAATATTATACATATAGAATAACATCTCTTCTTCATGGTATTTAAATGTTTTGATGAGGTTGATAAAACACTTGGCTATACTTTTTGTTCGCCGGTATAAAACCTGATTTTGTGGATTTTTTCCACACTTTTGTGGTGTTGTCAACAGGAATCTACACTCCTGAAATGAAAAAGCGTATATGTATGTGGCTGATTTTTAGTCAGATATTAAAATGAGCAGATTTGTGGCACGCTTCTTGTTTTATTGTTGTCGGTAAAAATGAATAAAAAATAAAGTAATTATGAAAAAGGTATTAGTAACATTGGTATTAGTGATGACTTTAGGCGTGTCTGTTTCTTTTGCTCAAGCGGCTCCGGTAGAGGTTCCGGTAGTGGAAAAGCCTCAACAATCTAAGAAGTTGGTTTTCTCGGAAATCTATATGAATGATGTGCCGGAAGCTGTGATGGACAGGCTTGCACTGGAAGGTGCTATGATAAAGCAGGCTTTTATGGCCTATGGCATTGATGGAAGCCGTATTTATAAAATTAATGTGTTGACAAGTGATGCTCATGAACAGACATTGTTCTTAGGTGAAGATGGTAAAATTTTGCAATAGTTAGTATATTTATAATAGTGCTTTTACATGAATTCCCGGCTTGTGATAAGTCGGGAATTTTTTTAGTTAAATTGTTTCTTGACAATATTCGAAAAATAATTAAGAAATCTCTTGTGCATAATAATTGTAGGTTTTATCTTTGCCACTCAAATTTAAAAAGGTGATACAATGGAAACTTATGATATATATTTTAAAGAAGGTAATGATTTTGCTAATAAAGGATTTTCATTGAAAGATAAGGCTAAGGCCATTAGAATGGCGGAAGATATGTTGGCTGAACGCAAAGGATATGTGAAGGATTTTGTTGGAGGAACTATTTCCGTAATGTGTAAAGAAACGAAAGAGGAAGTTTGGTCCAAGCCGATAGAGGAGGTTTAATGCAATTTTTACATCTTTTTTTGCCCTGCCAATCATAGAGTTGTGAAATACAGTGCTGTAATTGAAATGGTACGTAGCCGTTAATAGCAGCAACCCTTGGTTGTATTTGTGGTGGATTTGTTATTGGCGGACATGAATATTTCTTTCTCTTCTAGGATATTCGGTATATTTCTCCTTTCATGCTTTTGCCGGACTGATATAGATAATGCCGGGTAGCACTTGATAGGACGATGATTGTTCTTTTACTAAGATGCTTCAGTATGACTTTTTTCCGATCCTATCCATTCTTGACATATAGTTGTTATTCATAGCTAAATACACCGTATTCCCAATGAAGCTTTCTGTGGGGATCCCTTTGGTGTTCGTGTAACTATTGTGACTGTTATTATGCCGATGGGGTATAGTATTGATACAACAATGATTTTTCATAATAACTTTTAACTTATGATTTAGATAGCTCCGACTTGTCACAAATTGGGGTTATCCGCTTGTTATGCTATTAAACTTGGTCAGCTATTGGTTAACAATTTCACGCAACAGTAACTCTTTGGAGTAAAAGTGGCAAATAAATTTTTTGTTCACATGAAAAAAAACTTTCCCAAAAGCTTTGTATTATTGATTTTCTATGTATCTTTGCATCGTTATTATTTCTCGGGGTATTAGCTCATCTGGCTAGAGCGTTAGACTGGCAGTCTAAAGGTGGCGAGTTCGAGTCTCGCATGCTCCACTTTTTTGATGATAAAATGAAGGTCTGCGAAGCAGGCCTTTTTTAATTTAAAGACTATAGATATGTTAATTTATAATACAACTTATCAAACAGGCATTGACGATGCGCGTAATTTTGTCATTTGGCTTAGTGAAAGCTATATTCCCGAAGTGGAAAAGACGGGAATATTGCAAAATCCCCGTCTTACGCACATCCTTAGTCACAAAGAGCAGGATTCAGAATGTTTTTCATTGCAATGGGAGGTGGAAAATACAGCGGCCTTGCATCGTTGGCATACTCAGCAAGGGATGCATCTGAATGAGGAAATGATGAAGATATTTAAAGATAAGGTGGTTGGCTTTCCCACTTTGATGGAGGTGATTAAGTGATTCAGCCGGTAAAAGAGAAAATCATTCTGGGTATAGATCCTGGAACAACCATAATGGGGTATGGCCTGCTGAAAGTAGTAGGTACTAAACCGCAGGTAATGACTATGGGGGTCATTGATCTTCGTAAATATGGTGACCATTATTTAAAACTGCGCCGTATTTTTGAACGGGTGGTTGGTATAATAGAAGCTTATTTACCTGATGAGTTAGCTATTGAGGCGCCTTTTTTTGGAAAAAATGTGCAGTCGATGTTAAAATTAGGGAGGGCACAGGGAGTGGCTATGGCTGCTGCTTTGAGCCGTGATATTCCTATAACAGAATATGCGCCGTTGAAGATAAAGATGGCGATAACCGGTAATGGGCAAGCCAGCAAGGAACAGGTCGCTGATATGTTGAAAAGGATGTTACATATACCGGGAGAGTGATATGCTGCCTTTTATGGATGCAACAGATGGGTTGGCGGCTGCTTATTGTCATTATTTACAAATGGGCAGACCGACATTGACTAAAGAATATTCCGGCTGGAAAGATTTTATAAATAAGAATCCTGATAAAATAAAAAGATAAGATTATGAATGTGAGACATGTTATTTGGGCATCAATTGTTTCTACTACTATTAGTTGTCAGTCTGTGAAAAAAGAATATAATTCGTTTGATGAATATCCTGTCCGTGAAGATGCGCTGACTGAAATGGAGTACTCGCCTGCCGAAACCAAGTTTTCACTTTGGGCTCCTACAGCGGAAGAGGTGCGTGTCCTTTTATTTGAATCGGGTAATGAAGGTTCAGCTTCTAATACTTTTCCAATGGAGATGGGAGAGAATGGTACTTGGAATATTTCAATAAAAGAGGACCTGAAGGGTAAATTCTATACCTTTAATGTGAAGGTAAACGGGAAATGGTTAGGAGACACTCCGGGAATTATGGCAAAAGCCGTAGGGGTAAATGGTAAGCGGGCAGCTGTGCTTGATCTTCGTTCTACAGATCCGGAAGGATGGGAGAACGATGTGCGTCCTCCTTTGAAGAATTATGCTGATATTACGGTTTATGAGATGCATCATCGCGATTTCTCTTTGGATTCTGTTTCCGGAATTCAAAATAAAGGCAAGTTCCTGGCTTTGACGGAGCAGGGTACTACCAGTTCTTCAGGCGAGAAGACAGGTATTGACCATCTGAAAGAATTGGGAATTACCCACGTGCACTTATTGCCGTCGTATGATTATGCCTCGGTGGATGAAACAAAACTGGACAAAGCCCAATATAATTGGGGGTATGATCCGCAAAATTACAATGTGCCTGACGGTTCTTATTCTACAGATCCTTATAAACCCGATGTCCGTATCAGGGAATTCAAACAAATGGTACAAGCTTTACATAAGGCGGGAATCAGAGTGGTGCTTGATGTGGTGTATAATCACACTTTCAATACAGACGAAAGCAATTTCGAACGTACGGTTCCCGGTTATTTCTATCGCCAGACGAAGGACGGGCAATGGGCAAATGGTTCGGGATGTGGAAATGAAACGGCAAGCGACCGCGCCATGATGCGTAAATATATGATAGAATCTATTTTATATTGGATTAATGAATATCACATAGACGGCTTTCGTTTTGACTTGATGGGGATACATGATATTGAAACCATGAATGAGATACGTGCGGCTATTGATAAAATAGATCCGTCTATTTTTATGTATGGTGAAGGATGGGCTGCCAGTTCTCCTCAATTAGAGGCAGACAGACTGGCGATGAAAGCCAATGTGGAAAAGATGCCCCGTATCGCCGCTTTCTCAGATGAAATGCGTGATGGATTGCGAGGTGGTTGGGATGATGATACTAAAGGAGCTTTTCTAGTAGGGGAGCCTGGACACGAAATGAGTATCAAATTTGGAATTGTGGGAGCCATCGAACATCCGCAGGTTATAAGTGATTCTGTGAATTATAGTAAGAAACCTTGGGCTTTACAACCTACCCAGATGATAAGTTATGTAAGTTGCCACGATGACATGTGTCTTGCCGACCGTCTGAAAGCTACCATGCCGGATGCTTCGGTAGAGGAACTGGCGGCTTTGCAGAAGTTAGCGGAAACATTTGTCTTTACTTCACAAGGAGTACCGTTTATATTTGCAGGGGATGAGATGATGCGTGACAAGAAAGGAGTTCATAATTCTTATAATAGTCCTGACAGTATTAATACGATAGATTGGAAAAATAAGACCGCACACAAAGATGTGTTCGAATATGTGAAAGGTTTAATAGCTATGCGTAAAGCACATCCCGCTTTTCGTATGGGGGATGCCGATATGGTACGTAGGCAATTGGAGTTTTTACCTGTAGAAAATACGAATGTGGTTGCCTTTATCTTGAAAGACAATGCAAATGGTGACTCATGGAAAAATATCATCGTGGCTTTGAACAGCCGTGCAGAGCCTGTCAAGCTGGACATTCCGTCGGGTAAATACACTGTAATCTGTAAGGATGGTAAAATAAACATGAAAGGCTTGGGACAGGTTTCAGGTGATGAGCTTATGGTACCGGCACGTTCTGCCATGATTATACATCAATAGAAGGCTCAAAGAAGATTAATAAAGACTTTGTCATACAGACTAAAACACATAATACGAATGGAAAAGACATGGAGATGGTTTGGGAAGAAAGATAAGATAACGCTTCCCATGCTTAGGCAAATCGGGGTGGAAGGAGTCGTGACCGCCCTTCACGATGTACCTAACGGTGAAATCTGGGCTTTGGAAGCTATCAAAAGTTTAAAAGATTACATTGAATCTCACCAATTGCGCTGGTCGGTGGTAGAAAGCCTGCCGGTAAGTGAAGCTATCAAATATGCCGGTCCTGAACGGGATCAATTGATAGAAAACTACAAAGTAAGCCTTGCCAACCTAGGTAAAGCGGGTATCAAGACCGTATGCTATAACTTCATGCCTGTCATTGATTGGATACGTACCGATTTGGAACATCCTTGGGAGGACGGAACCAGTTCTTTGTACTTTGACAAGATCCGGTTCGCCTATTTTGACTGTATGATTCTTCAGCGTGAAGGGGCGGAGAAAGACTATACCGATTTGGAATTACAACAGGTGCGTGAATTGGATAAGACTATAACCGAAGCCGAGAAAAACGAATTGGTCGATACCATTATAGTCAAGACGCAGGGATTTGTAAATGGTAATATAAAGGAGGGAGACCGGTATCCGGTAACCATATTCCGCCGTCTTTTGTCTTTGTATGATGGGATAGACCGTGATGCCCTGCGTGAAAACTTACGTTATTTCTTGCAGGCTGTCATGCCGGTGTGTGATGAGTACGGTATAAATATGTGCATCCATCCGGACGATCCCCCTTTCCAGGTATTGGGCTTGCCGCGTATTGTGACCGGTGAGGAAGATATCAACTGGCTTCTCCATGCGGTTGATAACCCGCATAACGGGCTGACATTCTGTGCCGGTTCGCTCAGCGCCGGATTGCATAACAACGTACCTTTGTTGGCACGTATGTTTGCACACCGCACTCATTTTGTACATTTGCGCAGTACCAATGCGTTTCCCAACGGGAATTTTATAGAAGCATCTCATTTGGGAGGGCGTGCTCATGTGATAGAGTTGATCCGTATTTTTGAGAAAGAACGTCCGGGTGTCCCGATGCGTGTGGATCATGGGCGCATGATGCTGGATGATGCCGGCAAAGGATACAACCCGGGTTATTCGTTTCATGGCCGTATGATGGCCTTGGCTCAGATAGAAGGCATGATGGCGGTTATCAACGAGGAATCAAAACTTAAATCCTAGATTGACGTACATACTCACTTTATTGGCTCGGTTTGCATAGTTTAGTGATGCCTCTAAGGGGCCGAACATACTATCCAAACCGTAGCCTATACCACAGCCGAACATGGTATCCTGTTCCAACAGGTACCTCAGCTTGCTTGCACTCAGCGCATAATTGCCCGTTAGCGTCAGATAATGCACACTTCCCATCCGTTGGCGGAATTTCATGCTTCCTATCAGTAACGCATTCTTTGTTAATTCCACATTGTTTATCCCGACAAATGGTAGTTGCTGTTGCAGGAAACGTCCTTGCACATCCCCCCCCATCGCATTGAGTTTGGAGTAAGGAATATCTTTCCCTATCAGAAAACGTCCGTATATGGCAGGCAGTATGGAGAATCTGCGTGTAACGGGAATCACTCCCTGGCAATAGCCTTTTATGGCAGAGAAAGGAGCGTGGTCGTCATATTTGGTGAAATTATCCGTATAAAGTGCATAGGACGCTCGTGCTGATATGCCTTTGGTAGGGAAATATGCCTTGTCGAAAGTTTCGTAATGCATTTGTGCGAAATAGCTGAAGAAGTGTTCTGTTCCTACGTCAAAACCTTGGTTCCCTTCCTGGTATAGGAATTTGTCGTAGTCATATAATTCATACCTCAGCCCCACGGCAAAGCGTATGTTTTTGTACCAAACATCCGAAAAGGATAATTCTCCCAAATGATAGCGGTAGGTAGAGTTATGTGATTTATCTCCATGATGGTAAAAGTTTATATCATTGTATTGGAACATATATGCCAGTCCGATGTTCTTCAATGGAGCCGGTTCGAATCCATAATCTATGCGGGCGGCATAACGTTTGCCCAATCGTCCTGTCAGTGACAGCGTAGTGGGTACTTTTCCCCGGAAATTACTGGTGACATTAATGAGCAGACTGGCTGTTTCTTCCGAATCAAAACGGATTCCTACGTTCAGCTTATTCTCATATTTCTTGCTTAAAAGAAAATGCAGGTTATAACCTCCGCCGGGGGCTTCGGGCAGATTGTAAGTGGCGCTGGAATATTCCAGATTGGAGCATAGTATGGCTGTTGCTTCTTCTATGCGGCGAAGGCTTATTTCGGAGTCTTCTTTCAAATCACAGCGCTTCAACAGCCACCGTTTGTCTTTTTCGTCCAATCCGTCAAAGGTGATTTCTTTTATATACACTTTGCGGTTGGGGGAGTACGGATAGCTGGGAAGGGGTTTCGGCATATAGGTACTGTCCAGCCCCAGTTCCTGCTTCAGCTTTATCAAGGAGTTTTTTTGTGCCAATGCCGCTTCTTCTCCCCGACGAATCAGTGTGTCCACCGCACTGGGGGTGAAACTGGCGGCAGAATACCCCTCCACATCCACCTTTATATATGTATCGGTTTCTTTCAGATTCTTTTTATAAAGTTCCAGTCCCATTAAATTGATGAGTTGCCCCAAGATACTGCCGGTGCTATTCAGTTCGTTGGCGGGTTTCAAGTCATTTTGAACATCCACTCCTATAATAATGTCCGCCCCCATGGCACGCGCTACATTTACAGGGTAGTTGTTTACCACACCTCCATCCACTAGAACCATACTGTCCAGCCGGACCGGAGTGAATACTCCCGGTATGGCCATACTGGCCCGCATGGCCGTAGCCAATACACCTTTGTGAAAATTTACCTCGTTGCCATTTACAATATTTTCGGAAACACAGGCGAAGGGAATAGGTAACTTGTTGAAATCGATGGAATCATGATATCCTACGGTCAGCTCACTGAACAGGTTTGCCAGGTTCTGTCCCTTTATCAATCCTCCTACGGCTTGCGTTTTGGCATTTTTACCGAATGGCAGGGAAAATACATATTTTTCGGAAGCCTCCCGTTCCGCCATATTCTGTTCGCTGCGTGGTATTTTGTCACTCAGCAGAAAGGACCAATCCTGCCGGCGAACCATGCTATCCATCTGTTCGGGAGTATAACCGATGGAATAAAGTCCGCCTATAATGGAGCCCATACTGGTCCCTACCACGTAATCTATAGGGATACCCGCTTCTTCTATAACTTTCAAAGCACCTATATGTGCCATTCCTTTGGCTCCTCCGCCGCTGAGAACAACGCCCACTTTTTTTTTCGGGGCCCAGGTTGGGCCGTTGTGTGAACGGAGATACAAAGTAACCCTGCTGCTATTAACAGGGTCGGGAATTTCATTTTTTTCATTTTACTATAAATCTAGTTTAAGTTAAAAAACAAAAACAGTGCAAAGATGGTCTAATCTTTCAGCTTTCACAAGTGCTGATTGTCATAGATATTGGTCTATTTTGCTGCTGAGGTTTCAAAGATAGGGAATTGTACCGGAAAAAAGAATTTTGTATATCGCTTTTTTGTCGTACCTTTGTCTGTGTAACGAAAAAAAGTATGGATAATTTTGCAGCAATAGACTTCGAGACGGCAAATAATGAACGTACCAGCATATGTAGTGTAGGGGTGGTTATTGTGAGAAATGGTGAGATAGCCGACCGGTTCTACAGCCTCGTTCATCCCGAACCGGATTACTATTTGTATTGGAACACCCGTATTCATGGATTGACACAGGAAGATACTGCCCATGCTCCTGTTTTTTCGGAAGTATGGAAGCAGGTTGCCCCTAAAATAGAGGGGCTTCCGCTGGTTGCGCATAACAAAGCCTTTGATGAGGGGTGTTTGAAAGCCGTGTTCCGTACTTATTGTATGGATTATCCTGATTATGACTTTTATTGTACCTATCAGGCTTCCCGGAAGCTGAAAGGGTTGAGAAACCACCAGTTACATACGGTGGCCGGTTTTTTTGGTTTTGAATTGGAGAATCACCATCATGCGCTGGCTGATGCTGAGGCGTGTGCATGGATTGCCAGACAGATTCTGTGAGTTATAATTAAAGATTTATGATTTCTGAAACCCATGATACAAGAAGATACTTATAAAACCATTACCGACATTGCCGAAGGCATATATACGGAGAAACGGAGTAAATTTATAGCTATTGCCATTCCGGTACGTACCATAGAGGAAATAAAGCAGCATCTTGACACGTATCAGAAGAAATATTACGATGCCCGCCATGTGTGTTACGCTTATATGCTGGGGCATGAAAGGAAGGATTTCAGGGCAAATGATAACGGAGAGCCTTCGGGTACCGCAGGAAAGCCTATTTTGGGGCAAATAAATTCCAATGAGCTGACGGATATCCTTATTATAGTGGTCCGTTACTTTGGAGGTATAAAATTGGGAACCAGCGGACTGATTGTCGCTTACAAGGCTGCCGCTGCCGAAGCAATAGCTGCTGCTGATATAGTGGAAAGAACAGTGGATGAAGAAATCACCGTATCCTTTGAATATCCTTTTATGAATGATATCATGCGCATTGTGAAAGAAGACGAGCCTGCCATCTTGGAGCAATCATATGATATGGATTGCCTGATGAGGCTCCGGATACGTAAATCCATGATGGGAAAACTCCGTGCACGTCTGGAGAAGGTGGAAACTGCCCGTATTATTGAATAACTCTGTCGGTACGTCGATATTTTTGGGGCCATATTCACTGCGTTCACAGCAGATGAGAAGAATACGGAATGTGGCTGTAAAATGTCTTCCCCATATCAAATGAAACATATTTGTAATATGGATGAAATATTACAGATATACCGAACCTATATCTTTGCAGCCGTAAACAAAGAAAGTCACATTAATAAAAATGAGAAATACACTTGTAGCGTCTGCTTTTACAATGCTGAGTATTGCAACTGCTTCCGCACAGCTGACTATTCCTAAAGAATATCTGCCGGAAGTACATGGAACGATCCGCGGTAAATATGAACTTCAAACCACTAACGGAATGCAACGGTTCCAGGTACGTAACGCCCGTGTCAGTCTGGACGGGAAGGTTCTTCCGGTAATTGCTTATAAGGCTGAAATAGACTTGTCCGATGAGGGAAGCATCAAGATGCTGGATGCATATGCCCGCTTTGTTCCCAATGATACATGGAATGTCACACTAGGACAGATGCGTGTGCCTTTCACCATAGACGCTCATCGATCTCCCCACCAACAATATTTTGCTAATCGTTCGTTCATAGCCAAACAGGTGGGGAATGTGCGTGATGTGGGTGCTACCGGAGCTTTCTCTTTAAAGGAGGGACTGCCGTTGAAACTGGAAGGCGGACTGTTCAACGGCTCCGGACTCACCAATCAGAAAGAGTGGCACAACACGTTGAATTATTCTGTTAAGCTTCAATTGATGCCGTGGAAAAATTATAACTTGACTTTGAGTACCCAGAAAATACATCCCGATAAAATCAGCATTTATATGTATGATATCGGTACTTACTACGAGTTTGATAATTGGCATATAGAAGCCGAATACCTTTATAAAACTTATGCGAAAAACTCATTTGATGATGTACATGCTTTCAACGCCTTTGTCAATTACGACTTGTTTATCAAGAAAGGCCTGTTCCGGAAAATTTCATTTCTAGGACGTTATGACAGTATGGGAGATCATAGTAACGGTAATGCGGATGAGGATGGTAAGCTTTACATTACCGATTATTCCCGCCAGCGTGTGACTGGAGGTGTGACATTAAGCTTTGGAAAGGCTTTTCAAGCGGATTTGCGTCTTAATTACGAGAAATATTTCTATGATAAACTATCTTTGGCAAAAGAGTCCGAACAAGACAAGTTTGTGATGGAATTAATGGTACGGTTCTGAAAAAAGCAGGGGGACACTCCCTGCTTTTTTGCTGTTTGTCCTTCTTGTCTTTTCCTTTTCCATCCCTGCCTTTATTCCGGAACTCACCGGCATATCCGTGATATTTCTTCGGGTAACAGGCTTTTCCTCGACAGGCAGTGCGCCTTCTTCCGCCAAGGGGGCAAGTCTATCCCCACCTCTCTTTCATCATATCTTCCAGTTTCAGCAGCTCATCCCTGTATTGTGCAGCTTCTATAAATTCCAGCTTCTTGGCAGCTTCCTGCATCAGTTTCCGGGTACGTTCTATCGTTTTCTCCATCTGTGGCTTGGTCATATACTGAACAATCGGGTCGGCAGCCGTTGTATCGGAAGATGGCTCGATGTATGCCTTGGGGCCTTGAGTGGTTCCGGTAACTTCGTTGCTGTTGTTGCCCAACAAGGCAGCATTCCGCGCACGCTGTATCTGTTTGGGGGTGATTCCATGCTCTTCGTTATATGCCAGCTGTTTTTCACGACGGCGGTTGGTTTCGTCTATCGTTTTTTTCATGCTGTCCGTCATGCGGTCTGCATACATGATTACTTTTCCATTGATATTGCGGGCGGCGCGTCCTGCTGTCTGGGTCAGCGAACGGTGGGAGCGGAGGAACCCTTCTTTGTCTGCATCCAGAATGGCGACCAAAGACACTTCGGGCAAGTCCAGACCTTCACGAAGCAAATTCACACCCACCAGTACATCATAAACGCCCTGACGTAATTCATCCATAATCTTGACGCGTTCCAAAGTGTCCACATCGCTGTGGATGTAGTTGCAGCGGATGTCATTGCGCAGCAGATATTCGGTCAATTCTTCTGCCATGCGTTTGGTAAGCGTGGTCACCAGTACACGTTCTTCTTTCTCGATACGTTGCTGTATCTCTTCCATCAGGTCGTCAATCTGATTCAGACTGGGGCGTACTTCAATTACCGGGTCCAGCAATCCGGTAGGACGGATAACCTGTTCAACGATAATGCCTTCACTTTCCACCAATTCATAATCGGCAGGTGTGGCACTGACATAAATCACTTGTTTGGCCAGTTCCTTGAACTCTTCAAATTTTAGAGGACGGTTGTCAAAAGCCGACTCCATCCGGAAACCATATTCCACCAAATTGGTTTTTCTGGCCCGGTCACCACCATACATGGCACGTATTTGCGGTACGCTGACATGGCTTTCGTCTATTACAATCAGGAAATCATCCGGAAAGAAGTCCAGCAGACAGTAAGGACGGGTACCTGCATTACGCCCGTCAAAGTAGCGGGAATAATTTTCTATGCCCGAACAATGCCCCAGTTCGCGAATCATCTCCATATCGTATGTCACGCGCTCATAGAGTCGTTTCGCCTCATACATTTTTCCTTCCTCCTCGAATTTGGCCACCTCTTTCGTCAAGTCGTCCTCAATCTGATGAATAGCTCTCAACTGGCTCTCTTTGGTGGTCATAAAAAGATTGGCCGGATAAATTTTGTATTCATCAAAAGTTGCCAGACGGATTCCCGAAATAGGGTCTATCTCTTCAATGGCATCAATTTCATCGTCCCAAAACATAACCCGGAGGAGATTGTCGCTATATGCCAGGTAAATGTCTACCGTGTCACCTTTTACGCGGAAGTTTCCGCGGTTCAGTTCTATGTCGTTACGCACATACAGGCTGTCCACCAAGCGGCGTAAAAATACATTCCTGTCCAGCAGTTTGCCTTTTTTTATCTCGATTACGTTATTATAGAAATCCGACGGGTTCCCCATACCGTAGATGCAGGACACGGAAGACACCACCACCACGTCCTTCCGTCCCGACAGCAGGGCAGAGGTGGCAGCCAGCCGCAATTTGTCAATCTCTTCATTAATGGCCAGATCCTTTTCTATATAGGTGTCGCTGGACGGCAAGTATGCTTCCGGCTGGTAATAGTCATAATAAGATACATAGTATTCCACAGCATTATTGGGAAAGAAACTCTTGAACTCTCCGTATAACTGGGCTGCCAATGTTTTGTTATGGCTTAATATCAAGGTGGGCTTATTGATGTTTTTAATTACATTTGCAATCGTGAAAGTCTTGCCGGACCCGGTGACCCCCAATAAAGTTTGTGCGGGGACTCCTTCCAGCACCCCTTCGGTCAGCTGGGCGATAGCTTCCGGTTGGTCGCCGGTGGGTTGGTATTCGGAAATCAATTCAAAATTCATAATAGCATGTTTGGTTTAATGAGATGTAAAAATACAGTTATTTCCTTAGATATTATCTATTCATCTCTAAAAAATAGACTCTTGTCGACTTTTTAGCATTTAAAAACATGGAAATATTGCATTATTCGGTGGAAAGGCGTAAATTTGCGCAATTATTTGAATAAGATGAAAAAATATATCATTATAGCTCTTGTCTCCGGTACGGTTCTAACGTCTTGTGGAGAGTATAACAAAGTTTTAAAAAGCACGGACTACGAATACAAGTACGAAGCGGCCAAAAGTTACTTTGGCAAAGGGCAGAATACTAAGGCGGCCACCATTCTGGAGGAATTGATTACCATCATGAAGGGAACGGATAAGGCTGAGGAATCACTTTATATGTTGGGTATGACCTACTATAATCAGGGTGACTTCATCACAGCTTCGCATTATTTCACCACTTATTATAATACTTATCCGCGTGGGGTCTATACGGAACAGGCCAGATATTTTTCAGGAAAAGCATTGTTCCTGGATACTCCGGAACCTCGTTTGGACCAGTCGAGCACCTATAAGGCTATTCAGGAGTTGCAGATGTTTATGGAATATTTCCCTACCAGTAGCCGTCGGCAGGATGCACAGCAAATGATTTTTGATTTGCAGGACAAGCTGGTGATGAAAGACTATCTGGCTGCGAAATTGTATTATGATTTGGGCTCTTATACAGGAAACAGTACTTATAGCACTACCGGTAACAACTATTTGTCTTGCATCGTTACCGCCCAGAATGCTTTGAAAGACTATCCCTATACCAAGATGCGCGAAGATCTTTCTATCCTGGTCTTGCGTGCCAAATATGATATGGCGAAAGCGAGCGTGGAAGAAAAGAAAGAAGAGCGTATGCGTGAAACGATAGATGAATATTATTCTTTCAAGAACGAGTTTCCCGACAGCAAGTATACTAAAGAAGTGGAGAGCATCTACAAGGATGCCAATAAGTACGTAAAAGAATTTAATGAATAAAACTAAATAAGAAATTATGGATTACAAAAAGACAAACGCTCCAAGTAATACTGTTACCCGTGACATGATGGATTTATGTGCAGACACAGGTAACATTTATGAAACTGTTGCTATCATTGGCAAACGTGCCAACCAGATTAGTGTTGAGATGAAGAATGATCTTTCAAAGAAATTGCAGGAGTTTGCCTCATACAACGATAACCTGGAAGAAGTCTTTGAAAATAGAGAGCAGATCGAAATCTCACGTTATTACGAAAAACTTCCGAAACCGACATTGATCGCTGCTCAGGAATATGAAGAAGGCAAGGTTTATTTCCGTAATCCTGCTAAAGAAAAAGAGAAACTACAGTGATTTTTCATTTGGGGCTGTGCAAAAGGTCTTTACCGCAGGTTACACGGATCGTTCTATTTTGAAACATGAGTCGTTTCGTGTGGAAACTGTATCAATCTGAGTAATCTGTGGTACATTTTGATGCACCTCACATTATATTAGCCCTGTTATGCTGAACGCAGTGAGGAATCTGATAACCATTCACTTTGTGTTTTCAGGTTTTTCACTGCGTTTAGAATGACGGGTTGTATGATTAAAATTAAAGAGACTATGATACAACGCATTCAATCTGTTTATTTACTTGTTGTTACCATTTTGATTATTATTTGCCTGTGTAGTCCCGTAGGCTCATACATAGGAAGTGATTATAGTGTTTCCGCTTTAACAAATCTGTGTCTTACTATGGCGGATGGTACTAAAGATTATGCTCCATGGGCCTTGTTTGTGATTTTGCTGGTTGTTGCGGTTCTTGCTTTCGGCACTATCTTCTTGTTCAAAAAACGCATGTTGCAAATCCGTCTGACTATTTTCAGCACCATTTTGTTGATCGGGTATTATGCCACATTGGTCACTTTTATTTTTATGTTGAAAGAAGAGTCTATGACATTTTCTCCTTCATGGACTGTGTGTCTGCCGTTGGTTGCCATCATTTTGAATTGGCTTGCCATCCGCGCCATTGGTAAGGATGAGGTATTGGTTAAAGCATACGACCGTTTGAGATAAGCTGAGGGAATTATTATGTATGATATAAAAAGCCTGCAAGATTCATCTTGCAGGCTTTTGTATTATGAGAGAGAGTCCTTTTTTTATTTAGTAATATCTATCAGATAACTCAGCCGTATGCCTATGAATGAATGGGCTGATCTTTCGAAGAAATCTCTTTTCGAGTTCTTGTAAAAGTCGCTCAATCCCATATAGTAACGTCCTTCCAGCAGGAAATGTCCGATACCGGTACTTACTTCCAGACCGGCGCCGGCTGTGATACCATAATCAAATTTATTCTCCACCTCTTTACCGTGTTCCGGTCTTGTTGTAGAAGTAGTCCAGTTTATCTTTTCGTTGTCACCCAGGAAAAAGCCGATTTGTGGTCCTGCATTGAAAAAGACCTTCACTCCCCGGTTCAATGCATCCTTGCCGAATGCCAGATGTGCCATGAAAGGGATTTCCAGATAATTCATGGTGCGGCTGTAAGAATTGCCGGAATCATCTTCTATCTTTTCGTCCCATCCGCGTTGTGAATAGTTTATTTCCATTTGCACGCCACACATCATCTTGAAATATTTCTCGGACATATATCTCATGGTAACCCCCATAGACATGGTGTTCAAGGTGTTCAGTTTGATTTTCGGGTTGAAGCTGACGGAACTCATGTTCAGACCACCATTGATGCCGACGGCAAAATTATGACGTTCTTCACCCAACTGTGCAGCTGCCGGCAATGCAAAGAGCAATGCCAGTACAAGCAGCCCGAAGTTCTTATACTTTTTCATTATTCAAAATCAAGTTTAATCAGTTCAAAGTCCTTGGTAAAATGAACGAAGAACACTTTACGATTGATAAATCCACCCCAGTTGTTTACGCGTTCAAATTTAAATCCGGTCTGGATAGGGGTGACAGCCACCTTGTCCAGTTTGTCTTCCAGTTTGTTGCCGTATTGGGACAGGCCCTTCAGGAAGAAATATCCTGTATCGAATCCCAGCATACCATATTTAGGGAATGAGTTGAGCATATCCTTGCTGTACCATTTGCGGTAAGCCGATGAGAACTGAACGGCTTCCGGAAATAAATTGTTTGTGTAAAACGAAGAATAGAAATAGGTGTCCAGTTCATAGAAACTGGCCAGATGGTCGTTGGTATAGGTCTGCCATTCCGGATAGCCGAATAACTGCATACGGTAGTCGGGATTGTCACGGGAGGTCACAATCAGTTGTGGTAACAGTTTTATCAATGCCACGTTGGTGCCGGAAGTCGGGATGAATACATTATCCATACTATGGTTCATCGCGCCTTTCAATGATTCCGGAGTAATATTTTCCCCTTTTAATTCGGTAAAAGGAATGCGTTTGGTTTTTAACTCCTCTTTCAGTCCTTTTATAAAATCCACTTTGTCTTTGTCACCATCTTCTGCATCCAGGAAGATAACATTGGCGGTTGTAAACTTGCGGGTAAAATGCTCGTAAACTTCCGAGTACAGATAAGATTGGGGAGTATTTATCTGATAGATGGCGGGATTGCTGAAAACTTCATTCCCTTTGGAGGTAAAAGGTACTACCAGCCGGATATTGTTTTTCTTGGCGAATTCCGCAACCGGTTTCACCTGGTCGGGATAAGCCGGGCCGAAGATAATATCCATGCTCTTCAATTCACTTCTATCCAGAATGTTCTTGATGGAAGAAGTATTGTTATGGGTATCGTATGAGTACAGGTCGATGGATACTCCTTTTTCCTTCAAGCTGTCTACTGCCATCAGGAAGCCTTCATAGTATTCCACCATACGTGTCTGTTCGTCACGGTTGCCCTTGCCGTCTGTCATGAATGGCAGCATTACGGCAGCTTTGATGGTAGATATTTTGCGTGCCTCCTTCTTGCTTTCATTAAACAGCTGGTCGTCCGTGGGGATTACGGCAGGCGTATTATCCACAGGCGTTTCAGTCTTTGTATCCTTAGGATATGGAATACAAAGGAACCTTCCTTTTTTCAGTTTTTCGGTACGCAGTTCAGGATTGGCGGCAATCAGTTCGGCTTCTGTGATGCCATACAGGCGGCTGATGCTGAATATCGTTTCCTTGCGTTCCACTTTATGCATATCCCTGCAATTGGGTTTCAGTGGGGTGGAAGTGGTGACCGGCTTGGTAGTCTGTGCGGCTTTCACCTCGTTCATGATTATCTCCTCGCTGTCCGTCACCTTGGCGGGAATTACGATAACCTGTCCGATACGGAAATTCTCCGCGCTCAGTCCGGGATTTGCCTGGCAGATGCGTTGTGCGGTTACTCCATAGCGTTGTGTCAGCTTGTACAAGGTTTCACCCGACTGGATGGTATGGAACATCTGCTGTTCCGTTCCGATGTTCTTTTGTGGAATCTTCAATGTTTCACCGGTTTTAATTTTCTGGTCGCTGCCGGGGTTCATTTTAACGATATCACCGGTAGTGACATTATACATGCTGGCTATGGAATAAAGACTTTGCCCTTTGGTGATGGTGTGCAGGAAATAGCCGGAAGACTGTGTTTGAGCCATCATTCCGGTGCTGCTGGCAGACAAGGCTGCGATAAGATATAATGCTCGAATAAATTTCATTTGCAGTGTGTTGATTAAACTGAGTGGCAAAAGTACAAAAAAAACTGTTTTATTCACATTATATAGAAAGAATAGAAAATATTATTAGGCTTTTTAATTAAATATTTCGTCGGGAAGCATTAATTTTGCAAAGATTACGCAGAGTAAGAAGACTATGAGTGAAGAAAAAGAACTGATTAATGTATACGGTGCCCGTGTACATAACTTGAAAGATATAGATGTTGAAATTCCACGGAACAGCCTGACGGTGATAACCGGATTGAGCGGAAGCGGTAAATCGTCCTTGGCATTCGATACCATCTTCGCCGAAGGGCAGCGGAGATACATTGAGACCTTTTCCGCATACGCCCGTAATTTCCTGGGAGGGTTGGAGCGGCCGGATGTGGATAAGATTACAGGACTCAGTCCGGTAATTTCCATCGAACAGAAAACGACAAACAAGAATCCCCGCTCTACCGTGGGGACTACGACAGAGATATACGATTATCTCCGTTTGCTCTATGCCCGTGCAGGAGTTGCTTATTCTTATCTTTCGGGAGAGAAAATGGTGAAATATACCGAGGAACAGATCATCGGCCTGATTCACCGGGATTATCAGGGTAAGAAGATATTCATGCTTGCCCCGTTGGTACGTACCCGTAAGGGACATTACAAAGAACTTTTCGAGCAAGTGCGCAAGAAAGGTTATCTGTATGTCCGCGTGGACGGCGAGGTGCGCGAGATTGTACACGGCATGAAGCTGGACCGTTATAAAAATCATGATATAGAAGTTGTGATAGATAAGTTGGTCGTATCGGAAAAGGATGACAAACGGCTGAAACAGAGCGTTGCCACTGCCATGCAGCAGGGTGAGGGGCTGATTATGATTTATGACGCCGATACCCGGGAGGTGCGCCATTACAGTAAGCGGTTGATGTGTCCTGTTACCGGACTGTCTTATAAAGAACCTGCTCCTCATAATTTTTCGTTTAACTCTCCGCAGGGAGCTTGCCCCCGTTGTAAGGGGCTGGGGTATGTGAATCTGATTGATGTGGACAAAGTGATTCCCGACAGGAATCTTTCCATTTACGAAGGAGCCATCGTGCCTTTGGGCAAATATAAAAATGCCATGATTTTCTGGCAGATAGAGGCGTTGCTTGAAAAATATGATTTTACGATCAAGACACCGGTCAAGGATATGCCGGATGATGCGATAGACGAAATACTCTATGGCTCGGATGAGCGTATCAAGATAAAGAGCACCTTGATTCATACCTCTTCCGATTACTTTGTAACTTATGAAGGGATTGTGAAGTACATCCAGATGATGCAGGAGAAAGATGCGTCGGCCACTGCCCAGAAGTGGGCGGAACAGTTTGCCAAGACCGATGTCTGTCCCGAATGCAAGGGCGCGCGCCTGAACAAGGAGGCGTTGCATTTCCGTATCCACGACAAGAACATCTATGAACTGGCAAGCATGGATATCAACGAACTGTATGACTGGTTGCAACAGGTCGATCCTTTTCTGGAAGACAAGCAGCGCATGATTGCCGCCGAGATTTTGAAGGAGATCCGTACCCGTCTTAAGTTTCTGTTGGATGTGGGACTGGATTATCTTTCACTGAACCGCACCTCGGTATCCCTTTCGGGAGGCGAGAGCCAGCGCATCCGTCTGGCAACTCAAATCGGCTCCCAGCTGGTGAACGTGCTTTATATTCTGGATGAACCGAGTATCGGATTGCACCAACGGGACAACCTCCGCCTTATCAACTCCTTGAAGAAGTTGCGTGACACAGGTAACTCTGTCATCGTGGTGGAGCATGACAAGGATATGATGCTGGCGGCAGACTATGTGGTTGATATGGGACCGAAGGCAGGCCGTTTGGGTGGGGAAGTAGTATTTCAAGGAACTCCGAAACAAATGCTTCAGACAGAAACACTTACCTCTAAGTACTTAAATGGACAGATGAAGATAGAGATACCGGCCGAACGCCGCCCCGGTAACGGGAAATCCTTATGGCTGAGAGGGGCGAAGGGAAACAACCTGAAGAATGTGGATGTGGAATTTCCTTTGGGAAAACTCATTTGCGTCACAGGGGTGTCCGGCAGTGGCAAATCCACGCTGATAAACGATACCTTGCAGCCCATCCTGTCACAGCATTTCTACCGTTCTTTGCAGGAACCTCTGCCCTATGACAGTGTGGAGGGACTGGACTATATAGATAAGGTGGTGAATGTGGACCAGTCGCCGCTGGGCAGGACACCGCGTTCCAATCCGGCCACCTATACAGGAGTATTCTCGGATATCCGGAATCTGTTTGTCGGTCTGCCCGAAGCGAAGATCCGTGGCTATAAGCCGGGGCGTTTCTCGTTCAATGTAACCGGAGGACGCTGCGAGGCTTGCGGCGGTAACGGATACAAGACCATCGAAATGAATTTCCTGCCCGATGTGCTGGTACCTTGCGAGGTTTGTCACGGTAAACGATATAACCGCGAGACGCTGGAAGTGCGCTATAAGGGTAAATCCATAGCCGATGTACTGGACATGACCATCAATCGTGCTGTAGAGTTCTTTGAGAATGTGCCTCAGATTCTGAATAAAATCAAAGTGCTGCAAGAGGTGGGGTTAGGATATATTAAACTGGGACAGCCCTCCACCACCTTGTCGGGCGGAGAGAGCCAGCGTGTGAAACTGGCTACGGAACTGTCCAAGCGTGATACCGGCAAAACAATATATATTCTGGATGAGCCTACTACCGGGCTTCATTTCGAAGATATCCGTGTGCTGATGAATGTACTGAACAAACTGGTGGAGAAAGGCAATACCGTTCTGGTTATCGAACATAACCTGGACGTGATCAAACTGGCGGATTACATCATCGATATGGGTCCCGAAGGCGGAAGGGGCGGAGGACAGGTGCTTGCTGCCGGAACTCCTGAGGAAGTGGCCGGAAGCAAGAAAGGATATACCCCGAAATTTATAAAAGAAGAATTGGAAAATTAACCGGCATACCAGCAATGAAAGAGAAAATAGCTAAAACCAACGTAGCCCGTCTGCTTGATAAGGCCAAGATAGCATACGAGCTTATTCCATACGAAGTAGACGAGAATGACCTCAGCGCTGTTCACGTTGCCGCCAGTTTGGGCGAGAACATAGAACAAGTCTTCAAGACTTTGGTGCTTCATGGGGATAAATCCGGATATTTTGTCTGTGTCATACCCGGCGAGCACGAGGTGGATTTAAAAATGGCGGCAAAAGTCTCAGGTAACAAGAAATGCGACCTGATTCCCATGAAAGAGCTGCTTCCCCTGACAGGATATATCCGGGGAGGATGTTCTCCCATCGGCATGAAAAAGCATTTCCCCACCTATATACACGAGACTTGCACCGCATTCCCGTACATTTATATCAGTGCCGGTATCCGCGGATTACAGATAAAAATAGCGGCCGATGACCTGATAAAAGAAACGAAAGCAGAGATTTGTTCCCTTTTCACCGAATAAATATGCCAAAAAGAGTCACATTTGTGGCTCTCTTTTTTTTTCAGATAGACTAAAAGTTATATCTTTGCAAAAAAAGAATACTAACTATTAATTAAATCTTTATCAACTATGTTTGAAGGACAGCCTAAAGGCTTATACGCATTAGCTCTCGCCAATACCGGCGAACGCTTTGGTTATTACACCATGCTTGCTATTTTCACTCTTTTCCTGCAAGCGAAATTCGGCTTTACAGCCGCCACGACGTCAACAATCTTTGCCAGTTTCCTGGCAGGAGTGTATTTCATGCCGCTTATCGGAGGTATCCTGGCCGATAAATTCGGTTATGGCAAGATGGTTACTACCGGTATCGTTATCATGTTTGCCGGTTATGTGCTGCTGGCTATCCCGATGGCAACCAATATCGGATTGTATTCCATGTTCGGCGCTCTTGCCCTGATTGCTTTGGGAACCGGACTTTTCAAGGGAAATCTGCAAGTAATGGTAGGTAATCTGTATGATGCTCCCGAGTATAGCGCGAAACGTGATACCGCTTTCAGTTTGTTCTATATGGCAATCAACATCGGTGCCCTGTTCGCTCCGACTGCCGCTACTGCCATGACCAACTATGTGTTGGGCAAAGCAGGTTTCAGCTATGTACCCCAGATACCTTCTTTGGCACACCAGTTCCTGGACGGTACGATAACGGCCGAAGGTGAGGCCACACTGACTGCCATGCAGACCGCACAGAATTTCACAGGAAGTATGGCTGATTTCTGTACTACCTATATTGATAAATTGTCTGAAGCCTATAATTATGGTTTCGGTGTAGCTTGTATCTCACTGGTTGCCTCTATGGCTATTTATGTTATTTTCCGTTCTACATTCAAACATGCCGATTACAACTCCAAGCAGGCTAAACCGGCCAATGTACACGAAGAAGAGCTGACTCCCGCACAGACCAAAGAACGCATCGTCGCTTTGTTACTGGTATTCGCTGTGGTTATTTTCTTCTGGATGGCATTCCATCAGAACGGTCTTACCATGACCTTCTTCGCCCGTGACTACACGGCACATGAGGTAACCGGTCTGGATCGCCTTGGCTTCAGCGTATGGAATCTGGCTCTGCTTATTGTAACCGTTTATGCAGGTTTCTCACTGTTCCAGTCCAAGACAGGCAAGGGCAAATTGATTTCAGGCGTTATTGCTACCTTGGCTCTTGTGGTTTTAGGAGTCAATTATGGTACTATGGACCCTACATTGCCTATCCTTCCTCAGATTTTCCAACAGTTTAACCCCTTCTTCGTTGTCGCTCTGACTCCGGTATCACTGGCAGTATTCGGTTCATTGGCAAAGAAAGGAAAAGAGCCATCAGCTCCGCGTAAAATCGGTATCGGTATGGTGATTGCCGCAGTAGGTTTCATGTTGCTGGCATTCGGCTCATTCGGTCTGCCTACTCCTGCCGAAGTAGAAGCCAATGGTATTGCCGAGAGCGCGTTGGTTTCACCCAACTGGCTGATCTCGACTTATCTGGTATTGACTTTTGCCGAATTGTTCCTGTCACCGATGGGTATCTCATTTGTTTCCAAGGTAGCTCCTCCCAAGTATAAAGGCGCTATGATGGGACTTTGGTTTGTGGCTACTGCTATTGGTAACTATCTGGTAGCTATCATCGGTTATTTGTGGGGTGATATGCAGTTGTGGATGGTATGGAGTGTATTGATTGTGTGCTGCTTGCTTTCCGCATTGTTCATCTTCTCTATCATGAAGAAACTGGAAAAGGTTGCGAAATAATTCCCGCCTATATTATATATGAAAAAGAAGCCCGCTTAACCAATCAAGCGGGCTTCTCTTTTTTTATAAATTACAGAAGAAGGATACGAAAACAGGAACACTCATATCAATCAGTATTCCGTGGAATATGGCCAGGGGAATCATGTCTTTTCCCGAATAACGTGTGATGGATGGCAGCAATACATCCATCGAGTTCACTCCGGCAGCCGAGATAGGAGCCAGCTGTCCGAAATATTTCCGTATGAGCGGAGCACCGAGCAATGCCATCATCTCTCGGAAAATATTGGCCAGTAACGCAATGGTTCCCAATTCGGTGGCCAGTTGTAATCCGATAGACGGTTCCTTGAACTGTGTGATCAGGATGGAGGATAGTGAATAATAGGCAAAGCCGCTGCCCACCGCCATACAGTCGAATACACTCCATTGGCTTAATAGCAGGCTGGCCAGTGCCGAGAAAAGCAAGGTTCCCGCAATGGTAGCCATCGGTACCAGGAGCATTTTCAGCCGTAAGCTTTTAATCAGTTCTTTCAATTTCTTATTGCTGCCTATGCTGATTCCTACTTGGAGCATCAGTGCATAAAGCACATACATGGAAACAGAGTGCATGTCATACTGGAAATTATTGACAGCTCCAATCATACATCCTGCACAAAAAAATGCGACAACAACCAAACTGCCTTTCATTGTTTGCCTCCTTTCTTAAAAAACAGATGAAATACCAGGAAAGAAGCTAGCATACTGCCCAAAATGCTTAATGTAGCCAATATAGCCGCCTGCCATCCGAATCTGCCTAAATTGTTAATGATTAAGCTGTTGGATCCGATAGAGATTCCCAAAACAAACAACAGCAGGAAGATAGTGAGTGATGTACTCTTTTCTATTTTCTGTAAAAACTGCAAGTGGCGCAATACATATCCTATACCGATACCAACAAACATAATAGATATAATAGTAAACATAGCAATCAATTTTTTTAGTAAAACATATACAACCCGACGGTTTCACCGAATGAGAACCATCATGCAATATATCTTTCATCGGGCACGTGTGTGGGTAGGATGAAAGTTGGGTAATAAATTACGTGTGAGTGGAAATCTAAACAAATCCGCTGAACCAATGTACATGCACAATGAAGTGATTACACAGGGGGGTATTTCCCGATGTAAGGTGATGTATGCTGTATGTAGTCTGTAATTGGTTCATATCATTGATTCATTTGCGGTGCAAAGATAATCCTTTTATGTATATTTTCAAAATAAATATTCATAAATCTTCTTCTGTTACCTTTGGACGGATATAGCGTGTTTTTTAATTTAATCGGAGATTTTGAAATAAACTCTCGGTTTTTTATTCCCTTATTCATAAGATTTTTTGTAAAAGCGGTTTTGTCCGTTGGACACCATTGCCAAAACGATTTTTGAGCAAGCGTGTGCCGACTACCGCCTAACCGGAGAAAAAGGTACAGCCTCGTGCGCCTAGACGATGTTTAGACTGATGACGCAATGTCCCTTTCTTTTGTACTTATGCTAAAAGGTGCTTTTACGGGCTACCAAATGATATTTCTTTTTTTTCGTTGTCCCCTTTTGCCGGAAGCGGGAAGAATGATTGTTGCCACTCGGTTGAACAAGGACACACGAAGGGACTTCATAGATTTCTTTCTAAGCGAGGCGGATCCGACCTATTGGAGAGAGATACTGAAACTGACAATCTAAAAACGACAGCGATATGAAAGGAACAGATCATTCCAAGAGAACGATACAGATGTATCTTGGAACGGCGTGCAGAGGAAGATGCGTTTTTTGCGAAGAACTATTACATGTATTCTCATATTCAGAAATTCGAAGAATTGACATAAATTGGTTAATTTTGCCATATCGAACCGAAGTGTATGGATATTTGGAGTAAGAAGAAGCGTTCCGCCGTCATGGCGAAAATCAAGGGCAAGGACACGAAACCGGAATGGATCGTGCGCCGTTACCTCTTCTCCCGTGGCTACCGTTACCGCAAAAATGTAAAGGGGCTGCCGGGAACTCCGGATATCGTATTGCGCAAATACGGCATCGTGATTTTTATTCACGGATGTTTTTGGCACGGGCATGAGGTGGACGGTACCATGCCCAAGACCAACCGCGAGTTTTGGAAAAATAAGATTGAAGGGAACAAGCTGAGGGACAAGCGTAACAAGGAGAAGTTACGTAAAATGGGTTGGTCGGTAATAACCGTGTGGGAGTGTCAGTTGAAATCTGCGGTGAGGCAGCAGACGTTGCTGGAGATAGAATATTACATCAACCATACGTATTTGGAACGATTCAGGTCGCGACCTTCCATGTTTTATGAAATACCGGAGGACAAAGATCCCCCCGGCGTGGTGACCGAGGGCGAAGCGGAATATGGGAAGAGGTGATTTATACTGAATAGATGGGGTTACTGTTTTGTTTTAATTTAACCATTTCGATGAATGAAGCCAATGTCTCAATTTCAGGTTGGAACTCTTTGTCAAATGATGTCCGGTAAGAGGCAGGGACAACAAGTTTAAGGTGTTCGTGCTTCATTTCCCGAAGCTGATTCTTGGAAATGCCTTGTTGCAGGGTAAACAAGTATTTGGTTTCGATGCGGTCTGCTTCGTTCAGAACTTGTCGCCAACGGTCTTTGCAGGTTGTTTTTGCTCCAAGAAATACCAATTTGTTAGCAGGAAACAGCATGTTATGGTAAGCTTCTCCGTTGGGAAACAGGAAATCGGGCTTTTTATTGTCTTCCGTCACGGCTTGTTCTTCGTATTCCAATTGTGCCGCCGTGAATATCGTTGCAAGGTGATGCTCCAAGGATTTGCCTGCGCGGGATTTGCGACGGTTGAAGCTACATATAATTAGGGTCTATGACATCATCTTCTTCTATAAAGAGCGTCCTTCTTTCACCACAACAAATAGTTTCCACCTCATAATTAATTTCCGGAAAACCAACGGGAATATAGTTCACAAATTGAACTTCTGCATGATGAACTTCATCGTCAGTATTGCAATACCAGTATATGGTATCTCCTTTCTTATATTTGGTTTCTACTGCCATTACTGAATCATTTATTAAAGATACAATCGCGATGCCATTCTAAAAAAGTGGGGTTAATTGCGTATTTTTTAGTTTCAGTCAGTGACTTGTTTTGTATCGGACTGAAATACTTGTCAAAATACTCTTTCCCAACATTACTGGACAATCGTTCCGAGAAAAGAACCTTGAAAGAAGAATCGAAACTTATCAATCCTTGGTCAAAAGCCTTGTCATATAAGGACGAAAGACATATTCCGTTTGTCGGGTTTAGCCGTTCCTCTTTGTTCTCAGACCAAGGAATAATATGACTTGCCACAAGTAGTTCAGGTATGTCAATGCCAGTGAGTGCGCATTTATAATCATAATTTGCAAGGACTATTTGACGGAACACATTTTGATTGACACGTATCTTTACCTGACAATTTTTGGTATCCCCTACTATGCCAGAGGGGATATCTTTAAGTTCTTTTTTATATTTCTTCTCGATAGATGTGCCTTCATATTGGGCTAAAATGCGTTCGCTTTCATATAGAAGTTTTTCACGGTCATCTACAAATTCATTCCAATATTCTTCACATTTTTTTCCTCCGTGTGACATTCCGGAGATTCCTCTTTGTTTAAGTTGCGGATCATAGGACGCATAATTAACCAAACGATAAGCTACGGCATCAGGCGTTCTTCCTATCAGATGAGCCATTTTTATGACATTTGGATTTCCCTTGTGCATCTTGCCGAAAGGTATTTTTAGGTACAAATTCAGTACCAGTATCATTTCGTCTCTAGTCCATAGATTATTTGTTGCCATAGATTTATGCTATAAATTGTTCCTTATTCCGATTAAAACCTACTATCATGATACGTTCCCGATGTTGTGGCACATAGGTTTGTCCGTCCATGACAAGGTAGTGGAGTGAATAACGCAATTCCTCTAATGTGCCCTTGATTACCTTGAACGTGTTGCCTTTGTCATGAGACATCAGGTTTTTCACATTCTCCAAAAAGAATGCTTTGGAACGGTGACGACTGATAATGTCTGCCACATCAAAAAATAACGTACCTTGTGTTTTATCCTTGAAGCCCGTTTCCCGTCCGAGACTTTTTTTCTTCGATACTCCGGCAATAGAAAATGGTTGACACGAAAAGCCGGCACATAGCACATCAAAATTCCGAGGGATATAGCTTTTGGTTATTTCTTTTGTAATGTCGCCAAAAGGCATTTCTCCAAAGTTTGCCAAGTAAGTCTTTTGGGCATATTTGTTCCATTCCGACGAGAATACACACTTGCCACCTTGCGCCTGCATGGCTAGGCGGAAACCTCCCATTCCGGCAAATAGGTCGATGAAAGTGAATTTTGTTTTTTTAGGATCAGGAAATGGTACGTTGAAGAAATCCGAGAACAGACCGTATGCGGTAGGATCTTCTGCGACTTTGGTCACATATTCATCCGTTATTTCTTCTTTCTTGCTCTCTTTTTTCTGCTCTAAAAACTCACGGATGGCGTATATCACTTCCCGCTTACTTTCTTTGCTTTCGATGCAGTCGTTGTTATGCAGATAATGGCTGAGTACAGCCAATTGATTTTCCCAACTGGTCTCTCCGTACACTTTTATGTTGTTTTGCTCGTCAATTTCCTCGGGGAAATCGGCGAGCTTAATATCTTGTATGACTGTTTTTTTTTGCGATCATTCAATTTGTGAATTAATTAATGAGGACAAAAGTACTGCTTTTTATCGAGAATAGCGAATAACAAGTTTTTAAAGATTCTGTATTTTATTCCTTTTTGTAGCGTTTGGTGTCGAGGATAAAGATTTTCATCAGTGACGTTTTTTTAATCCATGGGGTAACTATTATTTTCGGGCATGGTTACGAACAAGTAACGTAGCGGTGGCAGGATTTGGTTTCGGCGGGGATTGTAATGGCTTTACGAATAATCGGCAGTTCAACCGACACTATTGTAACTTAATTCTATCACTATATCTTTCTGTGTTTCACTTTTTTTCGTAACTTTGTCATCTATATAATAAACAAAAGGAATGGATTACACCGAACAGTTTATCCGGCTGAATTGCAGCTTGATGTCGGATTACAAAATGATGAAGCTGAATGCCGAAATGAAATGCATGGGAATAGGATTATATATTCAAATGATATTGTTCCTGCGAAGGCAACAGGAATACAAACACGATTTTAACGAACTGGATTTGTTGGCTGAACAATGGGGGGGCTACAGTGGAAGATCTGCAGCATCTCATTAAAGACTTTAACTTGTTTGTCATAACGGAGGACGGATATTTCCGATGCCTGTATCTGGATGAGGTGATGGGTTATCAGAATAAGCTTTCGGAGCAACGTGCCGCCGCCGGTAGCAAAGGCGGAAGAAGCAGCAAGAAAAAGACTGTGCAGACAGCTGAAAAAGTAATCACTTCTACTGTCCTCACGGCAGCGGATAAAGAAGCGAATGACGATGCAGGCAATAAGGAAAACAACACGGAAAGCAATGCGGAAAACAGTGTAAAATGCATGAAAAACACGATTGAAAAAAGTGATGATGAAAATGTAACCGAAAACACACTGCAATGCATTGATAATGAATGTGTTAATGGGGATTTGCAAGCAAGCTTTAAGCAAAACTTTATAAGAGAAGAAAAGAATAGAGAAGAGAAGAAAAAGAAAGATGATGTTAACATCATACAAAGAAACATCGGCATCGGCAACAACATGTTTTTTTGCTATGAAAAAAATGTCAGGGTAACACTTCGACAGAAACGCTATATCAATGAGATTTTCCCTATCCGGGTTCGGGTGGATACACCACGCACGATTCCGGATTTGGAAGAAAGAGGAGTTGGACCGCCCATGGATAAATGCATATCGTATCTTTGTTGAATGCTATTTGCCTCCCCAGGTACGCGCCGTTAATCACGGAAGATATGGATCTTTCACGTGTAAGATGCTATATCTTACAGCTGTAAGATTATAAATCTTTCACCTTCATCGTCTGGACATTGCGAAAGAGTTCAGCCGGTCTGTGCGTGGTGGAATATAACCGTCTGCCGCTTGTTTTCACGAATACCGTCTGGGGTATCTCAAGAAGATGCTCAGCAGGGCAAATATCCCGATGGCTACCGGATAGTACAAGTATTCGATAATGCTCAAAGGAGACAGGGAAGCCAGTTTGGCAGCAATCAGCATTTGTGCTCCGTAAGGGATGATTCCCTGGATGACACACGAGAAAGTATCCAGAATACTTGCACTCTTGCGTTTGTCCACCCTGTAGCGGGTAGCGATATCGTTGGCAAGCGGTCCCACTGTGATGATGGCTATCGTATTGTTGGCTGTGCAGAAATTGGCGATACTCACCAAAGCCGCGATGCAAAGTTCGGCTCCGCGTTTGCTGTTGACGTGTTTGGTCAGTTTTTGGATGATATAGTCCACTCCGCCATTAAAACGGATCAGTTCCAGCATACCGCCTGCCATCAAGGTGATGATGATGAGCTCACCCATCCCGGTGATCCCTGTGCCCATGGAGCCGAGCCAGTCGAACAGGCCGATGCTCCCCGTGAACAGGCCGATCACTCCCGTTGTGGCGATGCCCAGTATCAGTACGAGTGCCACATTCATACCTGCTATGGCGGTTCCCAACACAACCAGGTAGGGGAGGATTTTGATCCATTCCACCGACTGGATGTCGTGGGTGGTCATCACGTCCATCCCTCTGAAAATATAGTAGCCGAAAACCATCAGAGCGGCCGGAAGGGCTATCATGAAGTTTACCCGGAACTTGTCACGCATGGCGCATCCCTGGGTACGGGTGGCGGCGATGGTGGTATCCGAGATGAATGAAAGGTTATCGCCGAAGAAGGCTCCTCCCACCACGATACCTGTCATGAAGGCCAGGTTCATGTCGGTTTTCTCTGCGATGCCTGCTGCCACGGGGACTAGTGCCACGATGGTTCCTACCGAGGTTCCGATGGAGAGTGAGATGAAACAGGCAGCCAGGAAGATGCCTGCCAGCAGCAGATTGTCCGGCAGCAGGAGAAGCGTAAGGTTGACGGTCGCGTCAATGGCCCCGATGTCTTTGGCACTTTGGGCGAATGCGCCTGCCAGGATGAAAATCCAGATCATCAGCATGATGTTCTTGTTGGCTGCGCCGATGGAATATTGCAGCATTCGCTCATTCAGGCTCAGGCCTTTGGTGATGCATACCGCATAGACCGAGGATACCATGAAAGCAATCGTGATGGGGACTTTATAGAAGTCGTTTACAATGATGGAGGTCACCAGATACAGGCATAGAAATACCAGCAGTGGACTGAGTGCCCATAGACTGGGCTTATTGGTTATTGGAGTTAATTTTTCACCGTTCATGAATTTGTATTTTATAAAATGAGGTGCAAAGTTACAAAAAGACTTGCTGTATAACAATATATGGGGGAAAAAGGTCACAGCCCCACCTTCGTAACAGGGAAGGCAGGGCTGTAAGGGTATTGGGAAAGTTGGAGATAAAATTGGATTATAGTGTCACGCCTGTCTTGAAGATGGCGATTTCACGATAATTCTTCTTTTCATTGTTTACCGGTTCTCCGCTGGCAACACGGATGATATAGTCTATAAAGCGTTCGCAGGTCTTTTCCATCGGTTCGTTTTCTACGATGACTCCGGCATTGAAGTCAATCCATCCCGGTTTGTTTTTAGCCAGAGTGGAGTTGGTGGAAATCTTCATGGTAGGAACAAACGTACCGAACGGAGTACCGCGGCCGGTAGTGAAGAGCACCATGTGACAGCCGCAGGAGGCGAGGGCGGTGGCAGCTACCAAATCGTTGCCCGGTGCGGAAAGCAAGTTCAAACCTTTCACTTTCAGGCGGTCGCCATAGCCCATAACTCCGTCAACGTATGCTTTGCCACATTTTTGGGTACATCCCAACGCTTTGTCTTCCAGGGTGGAGATACCACCTGCCTTGTTGCCCGGTGACGGATTTTCGCCCACTGGCTCGCCGTGTGACAGGAAATATTCCTTAAAGTCATTAATCAGGTGTACGGTCTGCTCGAACAGTTCCTTGGTGCGGCAACGGTTCATCAGGATGGTTTCCGCACCGAACATTTCGGGAACCTCCGTCAGTACGGAAGTACCGCCCTGTGCAATCAGGAAGTCGGAGAACATACCCAGCAACGGATTGGCGGTGATACCTGAGAAGCCATCCGAACCGCCGCATTTCAAGCCTACACGCAGCTCGGACAAAGGAACATCCTCGCGTACATCGGTCTTGGCTTTGGCGTACAGTTCACGCAGAATCTTCATACCCTCTTCAAATTCATCCCCCACTTTCTGAGTTACCATGAACTTTACGCGGTCTGTGTCGTAATCGCCCAGAAACTCGCGGAAAACATCCGGCTGGTTGTTCTCGCAGCCCAGACTGACAATCAGTACGGCTCCTGCATTAGGATGCAGAATCATGTCGCGGAGAATTTTCTTGGTATTCTCGTGGTCATCGCCCAGCTGTGAACAGCCATAGTTGTGAGGGAATGCCACGATAGCGTCCACACCTTCGCAGTTGGTTTCGCGGCGTAACGCTTCGGCCAGTTGTCCGATGATACCGTTTACACAACCCACGGTGGGGATAATCCATACCTCGTTACGGATACCTACATCACCGTTTTTGCGGCGGTATCCTTTGAACGTCAGGTCTTTCTTCGGGATATTGAGGTCTACGCTGACCGGATTGTAGGTGTAATCCAACAGTCCGGCAAGGTTTGTCTTTATCTGGGTTTCATTGATCCAGCGTCCTTGTTCCACGGCAGTCACGGCATGGCCGATGGGGTAACCATACTTGATGATATTCTCGCCTTGGGCGAAATCTTTCAGTGTCACCTTATGGCCGGCAGGCACGTTTTCCTTCAACGTGATGGCATGACCGTCTACCGTGATGGCCTCGCCTGCTTTTAAATCCGAGATAGCCACCACTACGTTATCAGCCGGATTGATTTTCAAATACTTTGTTTCCATTTCTATTTTTAGTTATCAGATTTACTTTTTATGCGCATCCAGATAGAAATCCACGTTCTCCACCGAAAGCAGGGTGATGGGCATGTAATTGCATTGTTTCACCTCTTTCTTGAAGATCAGGTGATTGCACAGGCTCTCTACGCCGCTGTATCCTTGTGCGGTAGGTTGCTGAGCAATCAGGAAATCCACTGCGCCCTCTTTCAGACAAGAGACGTTCCGGTGTAATAAATCGTACCCAATCAGTTTGAAATTTTTCATGTTGTGTCCGATGAGATATTCTCCTATAATGTACACTTTCGAGTTGAAAGTGATGCCGCACGTAACCTGTGGGTTCTCTTGGAAAAAGCGGTTCATCAGCGCCTCGTCCTCGTCCGGACGCTTGGCGTAGAGGTTCAGTTCCACTATCTTGCAGTCGGGAAAATGCTCCTGCATATATTTTCTGAATCCTTTTTCACGGTTTTCCTGCTGGTTTGATCCCAGGCGGCCTTCGTTGATTTGTCTGAAGATAACGATTTCTTTGGGACATTCTCCCAACATCATGGCCATGCGGGCGGCAAAGTATCCGCTTTGGTCGGATTTCTGCCCGAAGAATGCCAGCGGGTTCAGACTGGCCACGTTGGAGTCTATAAATATATAAGGTATTTCCCGTTCTTGCAACTTGTCGGTGAATCTGGCCGTCATCTCAGGAATAGTGGGGGCGAGCAATACGCCGTCCGGCTCTTGTTTCAGTATTTCCTCACCGGCATTGATGAAGGAGGAATATTCATATTGGTCATAGTACATCACGGACAGGGTGATGTGGAAATCCGAAAAGGTTTCTACGGCTCTTTTCATCCCCAGTTCCACATCGGTCCAGTAATCGCCTTCCTTGTGCTGTGGCAGCAGGCAGACAAACAGATACTTTTTGTTGGATGCCAATGCGCTGGCATACATATTGGGCTGGTAATCCAGTTGCTTCAATATTTCTTCCACCCGTTTCCGGCTGGCTTCGGATACCCCTGTGCGGCCATGCAATACACGGTCTACTGTGCCGACTGACACATCTGCCAGGCGCGCGATATCCTTGATTCTGATTCTTTCGGGCAGTTTATTCATACCTTAATTATATATATTGTGCTCGTGCACACTGATAATTTATTTTTTTTCGATACAAATATATAACAATTTTTGGTTTTAAAAAAATAAATAGTACCTTTGTGCACGCACACGGATGAATTGTTTGAGTGGTCTGTTGAGTACAAGGTTACGATGTGATTCGTCTATGGATATGTAAACCAGTATTTTAATTGGGTTGAAAGTTAAACGAATAAATATATAACAATTTAAAATCACGAAATTATGGGAAAAGTAGTAACCTTAGGTGAAATTATGTTGAGATTGTCAACTCCGGGAAACACACGTTTTGTACAGTCGGATTCATTTGATGTTGTTTATGGCGGTGGTGAAGCGAACGTAGCGGTGAGTTGCGCGAACTACGGTCACGAAGCTTATTTCGTAACTAAATTGCCGAAACACGAAATTGGACAGTCTGCTGTGAATGCATTGCGTAAATATGGTGTGAAGACCGATTTCATCTGTCGTGGTGGCGACCGCGTAGGTATCTATTATCTGGAAACAGGAGCTTCCATGCGTCCTAGCAAAGTAATTTATGACCGTGCCCACTCGGCTATCGCCGAAGCCGATCCTTGCGATTTCGACTTTGACGCTATCATGGAAGGTGCGGACTGGTTCCACTGGTCGGGTATCACTCCGGCTATTTCTGACAAGGCTGCCGAACTGACCAAACTGGCTTGTGAAGCTGCAAAACGTCATGGCGTTACGGTATCTGTAGACTTGAATTTCCGCAAGAAACTGTGGACAAAAGAAAAAGCACAGTCTATCATGAAACCGTTGATGCAGTATGTAGATGTATGTATAGGTAACGAAGAAGATGCCGAACTTTGTCTGGGCTTCAAACCGGAAGCGAATGTGGAAGCCGGTGAAACCAATGCGGAAGGTTACAAAGGAATCTTCAAGGCTATGGCAAAAGAATTCGGCTTTAAATATGTGGTTTCTACCTTGCGCGAATCATTCTCGGCTACTCACAACGGCTGGAAGGCTATGATTTATAACGGAGAAGAATTTTATGAATCAAAACGCTATGACATCAACCCGATTATTGACCGGGTAGGTGGTGGCGACTCATTCTCCGGAGGTATCATTCACGGTCTGCTGACCAAACCGAATCAGGGTGCCGCCCTTGAATTTGCTGTTGCCGCTTCTGCTTTGAAGCATACTATCAACGGTGACTTCAACCTGGTATCTGTAGATGAAGTGGAAGCATTGGCCGGTGGCGATGCCAGCGGACGTGTACAACGCTAAATTTGTTTTTTATAGGAACACGAATGACGCAAATAACGCAAATTTTTGATACATGTTTTATTTGTATCATTTGTGTTCCTATCTTTCATTTAAACTAAAATATAACATTATGGCTCGTTTTGATAAAATAGCAGTGTTGGACAAGATTGGTTCAACCGGTATGGTTCCTGTATTCTACCATAAAGATGCAGAAGTGGCAAAGAAAGTGGTGAAAGCTTGTTATGACGGTGGAGTTCGTGCATTCGAATTTACAAACCGTGGTGACTTTGCTCATGAAGTGTTTGCGGAAGTTGTGAAATACGCGGCAAAGGAGTGTCCTGAAATGGCTATGGGAGTAGGTTCTATCGTTGATCCTGCTACTGCCGCTCTTTACTTGCAATTGGGTGCTTGCTTTGTGGTAGGTCCGTTGTTCAATCCTGAAATCGCTAAAGTGTGCAACCGTCGTTTGGTGGCTTATACTCCGGGATGCGGAAGCGTGTCCGAGGTGGGTTTCGCTCAGGAAGTAGGTTGCGATCTTTGCAAAATATTCCCGGGTGATGTATTGGGAGCAAAATTGGTTAAAGGTCTGCTGGCTCCGATGCCTTGGTCTAAACTGATGGTAACCGGTGGTGTGGAACCGACTCAGGAAAATCTGACTTCTTGGATTAAGGCAGGTGTGTTCTGTGTGGGTATGGGTTCTAAATTGTTCCCTGGCGACAAGGTAGCCGCGGAAGACTGGGCGTATGTAACGGCAAAATGTAAAGAAGCATTGGGCTACATTGCGGAAGCCCGTGCAAATAAATAAGAAAAAGATCAGCTCATGCCCGCAAGGGGTTAGTGAATTAGGGCGTGGGTATCATTTTGTTTAAAGGTGTATATAAAATGGGTAAGGGCCATCGCGAAGTGGATTCGCGATGGCTTTTCACTTTCCGGCGGGTGCTTGAGGCGGGGCGTTGGCAAAAATATTCTTGTAAAGATTGGTAGATAGAATAAAAATGTGTTCTTTTGTACCGTTTCTTAAGAAATAAAATGAAGCGTTTAATCTAAAACACACAAAAATGAAAAAAGCATTATTAAAGGTGGCCGTCATGCTGTTATGCTTGGCGGGGGTAACTTCTGCAATGGCCCAGTTTAATTTGAAGAAGGCAGTGGGGGGAGCCGTGAAGGCTGCAAAGGCGGTGACTTTGACCGATGAGCAGATGACAGAGTATGTAAAGGAGTACATTGACTGGATGGATAAGCATAATCAGGTTTGTGCAGACGATGATCCGTATACTGTCCGTTTGAAAAAACTGACTGAAGGGTTGACCGAAGTGGAAGGGATGCCGCTGAATTTCAAAGTATATTATGTGATTGATGTAAATGCGTTCGCCTGTGCAGACGGTAGTGTGCGGGTATTCTCTTCATTGATGGATATCATGACAGACGAAGAACTGTTGGGGGTAATAGGCCATGAGGTAGGCCATGTGGCACACAAGGACTCAAAGAACGGCTTCCGTACCGCATTGCTGACATCGGCATTGAAAGATGGTATTTCATCACAAGGAGGAAAAGCGGCTGCTCTGACAGATTCCCAGTTGGGTGACTTGGGAGAGGCATTGGTCAATGCTACTTATTCACAAAAACAGGAACGCGCCGCCGATGATTACGGTTACGAATTTCTGAAGAAAGCAGGTAAGAATCCTTGGGCGATGGCATTGTCATTCCAGAAATTGAAAAAATTGCAAGAAGAGGCAGGAGCAAAGAAAAGCAGCAAGCTGAATCAGTTGTTCTCTACTCATCCCGATCTTGACGCACGTATCCAGCGTATGGAAGAACGTGCTACAAGCGAAGGTATTGAAAAACCTGCAAACACGATGGGGGAAACAGGGAAATAAATGGTTTCCGGCAATGTGGATATACACATAATAGAGGGTGTCCGTTTCAATGGCGGACACCCTCTTCTTTTTTTGGGAGATTTTTTTGCATGACCTTATCTTGCCTCCCGGCGGGATAAAATCTGAATTTATTATGAGAGAAATCCTTATTGGGAGAAAATCAAAGTCCAAAGTTCAGGTTAAAAGAATCAAGTGTTCTTTTTCGTCTAGATTATAGAAGGAAATCTCTTGGCACAAAGATACGCTTATTTTAATGGTTGACGAATTCCCTGTAGGGTTATATCATAGCTAGATTTCCTAAAATGATGGCAAAAATTCCTTTTTTCTTTCTGATACTTTGCCTCCTCTTTACATCGTGATATGTGCTATGCGTTGTAAATCAGATTGTTAATTATGTGTATTGCTTCTGGACTGTGCAATAACAGGGTGGTTTAATATAAGTGAAAATCACTATCTTTGTATAAACCAACAGAAAGAAATGCACAAAACAGTTTAGCCATGATGAATTACGCATACGATACATCTTTGCAGGAAACGATGATACTGACTGAAGCGTTTCACACAGACAGGGTCATCTGTGACAATGGTAGTCTGTATAAGTTTATATGGGTCCAGGAAGGCAAACTGACATTGATAGTAGATCATGTGGAAATAGAGATGGAGCAGGATGAAATCATCTCTGTGAGTAATCTTCACCGCACGGAGTTCAAGAATGTATCGGGCAGGTATCTTGCTCTTCTTTTCAACGAGAATTTTTACGGCATTTACAAGCACGAGAAAGAAGTATCGTGCAGCGGAGTGCTGTTTAACGGAACTTCCGGTATAGTGCATCTGCGGCTCCCGATAGCCGATTCCGAACTGTTGCACGAGGTGGTGGACAGAATGGTTACCGAATACATCCTGCGGGATAACCTGCAGGGAGAAATGCTCCGCCTGCTGTTGAAACGTTTCATCATTCTGTGTACCCGGCTGGCCCGTAAGCAGTTGTCCGGCTTTCCGGTTAATGAAAAAGGTTTTGACATCATCCAGCGTTATTATGTGTGTTGGTGGACAATCACTTCAAGGAGAAAAAACAGGTACAGGCATATGCTGCTTTGTTGCATCGTTCTCCCAAGACGCTTTCCAATTTATTTGCCGCCTACGGTATGCCTTCCCCTTTGAAGATTATACAAGAACGAGTGGTGACCGAAGCGAAACGGCTGTTGCTGCATACCTCGCACAGCATCAAAGAGATATCGGTGATTTTGGGCTTTGAAAGTGTGGGTACTTTCAGCCGCTTCTTTAAGAATATGACGGGGGAAAATACCTCGGCATACCGGAAAAGACTGCAATAACAAGAACCGGTCCTTGTTGCTGTTGATTTTGATTAGAACAGGGGCTTTTCCCATGCCTTATGCAGTTATTCTGAAACAGTATCCGTTATCTGATTAAAAAAACAAGCGTCAAAACTTTCTATCTATCTAATTTTCTTGTAAATTTGCACCTTAATTTTTGGAAGGCATTGCCTTTTAGTTAGAGAATACAAGAAAACGATATAAAATTATGAGTAAGAAATTTGCTGAACACTCGCAACTCAACCTATCACAGGTCAATAAAGATGTGCTGAAGAAGTGGGATGAAAACGATGTTTTCGCCAAGAGTATGACAGAACGTGAAGGATGTCCTTCTTTCGTGTTTTATGAAGGACCTCCCTCGGCCAATGGTATGCCGGGTATTCACCACGTGATGGCGCGTACCATTAAAGATACTTTCTGCCGCTATAAAACCATGAAAGGGTTCCAGGTAAAGCGTAAGGCCGGATGGGATACTCACGGACTGCCTGTGGAACTGGGTGTGGAAAAGGCATTGCATATCACCAAAGAGGATATCGGAAAGACCATTTCTGTTGCCGAGTACAACGCAGCTTGCCGTAAGGACGTGATGAAGTTTACCAAAGAGTGGACAGACCTTACTCATAAGATGGGTTACTGGGTGGATTTGGAGAATCCCTATATCACTTATGACAACCGCTATATTGAAACGCTGTGGTGGCTCTTGAAGCAGCTTTATAACAAAGGTCTGTTATATAAAGGCTACACCATCCAGCCTTACTCTCCGGCTGCCGGAACAGGATTGAGCTCGCACGAGCTGAACCAGCCGGGCTGTTACCGTGATGTGAAAGACACCACTGTGGTAGGACAGTTCAAGATGAAGAATCCGAAACCCGAAATGGCGGAATGGGGAACGCCTTATTTCCTGGCATGGACCACTACTCCGTGGACATTGCCTTCGAATACGGCATTGTGCGTAGGGCCGAAAATAGACTATGTGGCTGTGCAGACTTACAACGGATATACCGGGGAAAAGATGACCGTAGTGTTGGCGAAAGCTTTGCTCTATACTCACTTTAACAAGAAAGCGGAAGAATTGGCGCTGGAAGACTATAAGCCGGGTGACAAACTGATTCCGTTCAAAGTAGTGGGTGAATATAAAGGACCGGATCTGGTAGGCATGGAATACGAACAGCTTATTCCTTGGGTGAAACCGGTGACAGTGGATGAAAACGGGAAATGGCAAGAAGCGGCCGGTGAGGCATTCCGTGTTATTCCCGGTGACTATGTAACTACCGAAGATGGTACGGGTATCGTACATATCGCTCCGACATTCGGTGCAGACGATGCTTTTGTGGCACGTGCGGCAGGTATTCCTTCTCTGTTCATGATAAACAAGAAGGGGGAAACCCGTCCTATGGTGGATCTGACTGGTAAATTCTATCTGTTGGACGAACTGGACGAGGCTTTCGTAAAGGAATGTGTGGACGTAGAGAAATATAAGGAATATCAGGGCCGGTGGGTGAAGAATGCTTATGATCCTCAGTTTACTGTAGATGGCAAGTACGATGAAAAAGCTGCCGCTGCCGCCGAATCACTCGATATCTATATCTGTATGATGATGAAAGCCGCCAACAAGGCGTTCAAGATAGAAAAGCATGTACACAATTATCCGCACTGCTGGCGTACTGACAAACCGGTGCTCTACTATCCGCTGGATAGTTGGTTCATCCGGTCTACCGCAGCCAAAGAGCGCATGATGGAACTGAACAAGACTATCAACTGGAAGCCGGAATCTACCGGAACAGGCCGTTTCGGCAAGTGGCTGGAAAACTTGAATGACTGGAACTTGAGCCGTTCTCGTTATTGGGGAACTCCGCTGCCTATCTGGCGCAGTGAAGAAGGAGAGGAGCTTTGTATCGGTTCCGTAGAGGAATTGTATAATGAAATAGAAAAATCAATAGCTGCCGGATTTATGACCGTCAATCCTTATAAGGAAAAAGGTTTTGTTCCGGGCGAATATAACGGGGAGAATTATGACAAGATAGACCTTCACCGTCCGTATGTGGATGATATCATCTTGGTATCTGAAAGCGGCAAGCCGATGAAACGTGAGGCGGACTTGATTGATGTGTGGTTCGACTCCGGTGCGATGCCTTACGCGCAGTTGCACTATCCGTTCGAAAATAAGGAAATTGTGGACAACCGCACTTATTATCCTGCGGACTTCATTGCAGAAGGGGTGGACCAGACCCGTGGCTGGTTCTTTACGTTACATGCTATCGCTACGATGGTATTCGACAGTGTGGCTTACAAGAACGTAATCTCTAACGGCTTGGTTCTGGACAAGAACGGAAACAAAATGTCAAAACGTCTGGGCAATGCGGTAGATCCGTTCGGCGCTATCGAACAGTATGGCTCCGATCCTTTGCGTTGGTACATGATTACCAATTCTTCTCCGTGGGATAACTTGAAATTTGATACCGACGGGGTGGATGAGGTTCGTCGTAAATTCTTCGGTACTTTGTATAATATCTATTCGTTCTTCGCACTTTATGCCAATGTGGATGGCTTCGCTTATCAGGAAGCGGAAGTGCCGGTAAATGAACGTCCGGAGATAGACCGTTGGATTCTGTCTGTTCTGAATTCATTGGTGAAGAACGTGGACGCTTGCTACAACGATTACGAACCGACCAAGGCGGGACGTTTGATTACAGACTTCGTAAATGATAATTTGAGTAACTGGTACGTGCGCTTGAACCGTAAACGTTTCTGGGGTAATGCCATGTCACAGGATAAGCTGTCCGCTTATCAGACATTGTATACTTGTCTTGAAACAGTGGCCAGGCTGATGGCGCCCATCGCTCCGTTCTATGCCGACCGGTTGTATACGGATTTGATTGCGGCTACAGGTCGTGACACCGTGGCTTCTGTACACTTGGCCAAGTTCCCGGAATGTAATGAGGCATTGATAGACGGAGAACTGGAAGCGCGTATGCAGATGGCTCAGGATGTTACTTCTATGGTATTGGCATTGCGCCGCAAAGTCAATATCAAAGTGCGCCAGCCTTTGCAGTGTATCATGGTTCCGGTGGTGGACGAAGAGCAGAAAATGCACATCGAAGCCGTAAAAGACTTGATTATGAGCGAAGTGAACGTGAAAGAAATCAAGTTTGTAGACGGAGCCGCAGGCGTATTGGTGAAAAAGGTGAAATGTGACTTTAAAAAACTCGGCCCGAAATTCGGCAAACAGATGAAAGCTGTCGCCGCAGCCGTAGCCGGAATGTCGCAGGAAGCTATTGCCGAATTGGAGAAAAATGGTAAATATACCTTTGTGCTTGATGGTGCGGAAGCGGTTATCGAAACAACGGATGTGGAGATTTTCAGTGAGGATATTCCGGGATGGCTGGTTGCCAATGAAGGTAAACTGACTGTGGCCTTGGAGGTTACCGTAACCGAAGAACTGCGTCGTGAGGGGGTTGCCCGTGAATTGGTAAACCGTATACAGAATATCCGTAAGAGCAGTGGTTTTGAGATAACGGACAAAATAAAAGTGGCATTATCTAAAAATCCTCAAACCGATGATGCGGTAAATGAATATAATACTTATATTTGTAACCAGGTTCTTGCTAACTCCCTGGAATTAGTGGATGAAGTGAAGAACGGTACAGAATTAAATTTTGATGATTTCTCACTTTATGTGAGTGTCGTAAAAGAATAATTAACCTTTTAAAACTAAGTTATATGGCTGAAAAAACTAGATATTCAGATGCGGAACTGGAGGAATTCCGTGCCATTATCATGGAAAAACTGGAATTGGCCGAGCGTGACTATGATAGACTGAAAAGTAGTATCATGAATAAGGACGGTAATGATACGGACGATACTTCTCCTACTTATAAAGTTTTGGAAGAAGGTGCTAATACATTGTCTAAAGAAGAAACGACCCGGTTGGCGGCACGTCAGCTGAAGTTTATTCAGGGGTTGCAGGCGGCATTGGTACGTATCGAGAACAAAACTTATGGTATTTGCCGTGAAACCGGCAAGTTGATTCCGAAGGAAAGGCTTCGTGCAGTACCTCATGCAACACTGAGCATTGAGGCAAAGAACGAAGGAAAGAAATAAAATAGTGGTTAATGGTTAGTGATTAATAGTTAATGAGTTTCACTGTCATGTTACAGTATTAACCGCTAACGGCTAATCATTAACCATTAATTAATTTTCAATTTAATAAATGAAGAAACTACTCACCAAAGGGCAGCTCTCTGTTCTTATCGTCTTTGCAGTTCTGATTATCGACCAGATAATAAAGATATTGGTAAAGACCAATATGTACTGGCATGAGAGTATCCGCATAACAGATTGGTTTTATATCTATTTTACAGAAAATAACGGCATGGCTTTCGGTATGGAAATATTCGGAAAGTTATTCCTTACTACCTTCCGTATTGTAGCTGTGGGATTGATTATCTGGTATCTGGCAAAAATAGTGAAACAGAATTATAAGACTGGTTATATTGTATGTATCTCTTTAATTTTGGCAGGGGCTATCGGTAATATTATAGACAGTGTGTTCTATGGCGTTGTTTTTAATGAAAGTACTCATAGTACCATCGCTTCTTTTGTTCCGGTAGGTGAAGGGTATTCGGAATGGTTGCATGGTAAGGTGGTGGATATGTTCTATTTTCCCATTATTGAAACCAACTGGCCCGAATGGATACCGGGAATAGGAGGGGAACATTTCATATTTTTCAGTCCGATATTTAATTTTGCCGATGCTGCCATCAGTTGCGGTATTGTGGCGTTGTTGTTATTTTACGGTAAGTATCTGAATAAGAATATTCACCCGTCAGCAGAAGAAATTAAAGAATAAATGATGCGTCGCAGGAATATTACTTGGGTGTGGCTGCTGGGTGCGGCTTTTATGGTGGGGTGTGGCAAGCAAGTGCCTGAAGATATTATCCAGCCGGACAGGATGGAGAATATCTTGTACGATTATCATTTAAGTATCTCCATGGGCAATAATCTGAGTTATTCTGATAATTATCAAAAGGAGGCGTATAAGAATTATGTCTTCGAGAAGTATCATATTACTGAAGCTGATTTCGATTCGTCCATGGTGTGGTACACACGTCACACGGAGGAACTTGCCAGTCTTTATAAAAAGGTGGGGGAACGCTTCCGCAGTGAGAAAAAACGCATGCAGGAGTTGCTGGCGTTGCGTGAGGATAAACCGGCTGCATCGTTGCCGGGAGATACTGTGGATGTATGGTATGACCGTAAACTTTATTGGCTGACAGATGTTCCGTTGGCGAATAAGGTGACTTTTGAGATTCCCGCCGATAGTAATTTCAAAGCAAAGGATGCTTTCCTGTGGTCTGCTGATTATATATTCCTTTCGGAAGGGGAACGGAGAGCCACTATGGGGTTCAATATTTTGTTTGATAATGATTCTGTGGTGGGGCGTGTGAAGGATATCACGTGTTCCGGTGTGCAGACTTTGTATATAAAGCCTGATTCTGCTTTTGCCATCAAGAGTGTGAGCGGATTTATTTACTATATGGATAGTGATTCGTTAACGAATAAGCCGGGACTGATTATCAATAATATTGCTTTGACCCGTTATCATGAACCGGTAGATACAATGACAGTTGCCGGAAAAGATAGTTTGGCTGTGGAACAGCGTGTTGGAACTGATTTGGTGGTAACAGAGAAGAAAGCAGATTCGATTCAATCGGTGGATATCAGGAAAAATGTTCCCGTCCGTATGAATCCACGTGAAATGAAGGAGAATAATGCGGCAGATCATTCTCACTCAGATCGTCCTCAGAGAATCAAGCGCAGAAATTAATTATCTTTTGTGGGTATGAGACGTTTTGCTTGTCATTATCTTTATGTTTCGGCGGATGGCTGTTATTCTAAATATGTAGTGGAGTTGGAAGACAGCGGTAGAGTGCGTGCATATTTTCCATTGAAGGAGGAGCTTAGTGCGACACAATGGATAGGCGGAGTGATTATTATTTCTCCGATGTATGGGCTGGAGATTTGTTCCGGAGAGAAGTTTGCTGATTTCCTGCACCGTGCCATGCTGGAAACAGGATGTGAACAGCCTGTATATGCATGGCATATAGCTGATTTTGATTTGCCGGGAAAGGAGTTTACAACGGGAAGCAGACTGGTACGTTTATAATATATGCTTAGGGTAGCGTTATAGTATTTCCCATTCAGAAATTATTGCATATACCGATGGAAATATGAATTTTAAGGCAATAAACGTCTTCTGAACTCCGAGCAAACCACTGCTGTGGCAATTGCCACATTCAATGATTCGGAGGTTTCCCGTTCTTGAGGATAATTGGGAATATATAACTTCTTGTTTATCAGTCTCTCTACTTCAGGGCTTACTCCTTTTCCTTCATTTCCCATGACAATCAATCCATGGGCCGACAGGGATTCTGCATAAATAATGTTCCCGTTTAAAAAGGTGCCGTATACAGGAATATCGGTCAGGCTTTCAATAAGCTGTGGTAAAGAACAGTAATGAACTTTTACTCTTGCCAATGCCCCCATGGTTGCCTGTACGGTTTTGGGATTATACACATCTGCTGTCCCTGTCGAGCAGAAGATATGTTCAATGCCAAACCAGTCTGCCAAGCGGATAATGGTTCCCAGATTCCCTGGGTCTTGTACATCGTCCAGCGCCAGGCATAGAGAACTTTTAATAACTTCCGGATTTAAATCATAAGAAGGTTGTACAAAAACGGCCAATACCTCTTGGGGCGTCTTTTGAAGACTGGCACGTGACAACTCTTCTTGTGTTACTTCAATAATTTCGTTGGCCGTGGCAGAGTGGTTCATTTTCAGCCAATTGGAAGTGGCAATCAGTAACTTGCAAGGGAAGTGTCCCAATAAATCGCCTACCAATTTATGCCCTTCGGCCACAAAAACTTGTTCTTCTTTGCGTTTTTTTTTCAGTTCCAACGAACGGATATATTTTATTTTGTTTTTGCTCAGCATGATAATTTCTATTTAATAACAAATATTTGGAGCAAAGCTAAGAAGATATTTTCAATTAATATCTATCTTTGTAGATAAATTTGCGAAGGTTACGGATTTGTATGAAGAAAAGCGCACGCCCATATATATGCACATTTATTATAGCACTATGCACCTCGTGTTCGGTCAGTAAATTTATTCCTGAGGATAAATATTTATTGGATGAGGTCAGGATTGTATCTGAAACAAAGGAGGTGAAGCCGTCACTATTCAATTCATATATTCGTCAGAATCCTAATGCCAAATGGTTCAATTTGGTTAAGATACCTATGCGTACTTATTGCGTCTCAGGTGTGGACTCCACTAAATGGATTAATCGTTTTTTTAGGAAGATTGGTGATGCTCCGGTAATCTATGATGAATCTGTTGCCCTGAAATCCCAGGAGGAAATAGAGAAAGCAGTACGTAATATGGGGTATATGGGGGCTACTGTGCACCTGGATAAAAAAACGAGGAAGAACAAATTGAAATTGGCTTACCGTATTCATGCCGGGCATCCTTATAAGGTACGTCATGTGGTGTATGATATAGATGATTTGGTTATCAGTGACTACATGCGGCAGGATTCTGCCCAAAGTTTGTTGGCGCCCGGTATGCTGTTTGATGTGAATGTGCTGGATGCTGAACGGCAGCGGATTACCAAATTATTGCAGAATAAGGGTTATTATAAGTTCAACAAGGATTTTTTGGTCTATCAGGCGGATACGGCTAGAAATACCTATTTGGTGAACTTGACTTTAAGATTACTTCCTTATCAGCGTAGAAAAGAAGATTTGCCGCAGAAGCATAGACAATACAAGGTGGGAGAAGTGAACTTTCTGGCGGATGATGAAATCATGTCGGTACAGGAAGGTACTTTGGAAGAATTTGATTCTTTGCGATACAAAGGATATAGTATGTATTACAAGGGAAAGGCTTTTCTCCGTCCGCAAGTGTTGGTTGATTTCAATCGTATCCGTCCGGGAGAACTGTATAGTGAACAGGATGTGCAAAACACCTATTCCAATCTGGGGCGTTTGCGTGCCTTGAAATACTCTAATATTCGTTTTCGTGAAGTGAATGGAGAAAATGGTACGCAGCTGGACGCATACGTATTTTTGGCGAAGAACAAAAATAAATCCATGGCGTTTGAAGTAGAAGGAACTAATTCGGCTGGTGACTTGGGAGCGGCTGCCTCGGTTTCTTTTCAGCACCGCAATGTATTCAAAGGTTCCGAAACCTTTATGATGAAAGTGCGTGGCGCTTATGAGGCCATTACGGGATTGGGGGTGGCTTCACAGGATTATGTGAATGATAATTACATGGAGTATGGGGTAGAAAGCAGCTTGAATTTCCCTCAGTTCATGTTTCCTTTTCTATCATCGAATTTTAAAAAGAAAATTAGAGCTACTTCAGAGGTCGGCTTAAAGTTCACATCGCAAGTTCGTCCGGAATTCTCGCGTACACTGGCTTCTGCTTCATGGAGTTATAAATGGACTGACAGGAAACGTATGCAACACCGTTTGGATTTGGTAGATGTCAATTATGTATATATGCCTAGAAAGTCATCGGCTTTTCAGGAATATTTGGACAGCATGAGTCTGAGGAATTCAGCTTTGAAAGCCAGTTATGAAAATCAGCTTGTTGTGCGTACAGGGTACAGCTTTACCTATAACAGTGCAGGAAACGCCATGATGCGTACACCTACTAAAAATTCCTATTCTATTCGTGCCAATATTGAAGAGGCTGGTAATTTACTGTATGCTGCTTCCAAATTGGTTCACCCTAATCCGAAAGATGGAGAAGATTATGTGCTGGCGAATATTCCTTTTGCTCAATATGTGAAAGCAGATTTTGATTTTGCAAAGAATTTCATGATAGATCCGCGTAACTCATTTGTGTTTCATATAGGAGTGGGGGTGGCCTATCCGTATGGTAACTCCAAAATGCTTCCTTTTGAAAAGAGGTATTTTTCCGGTGGCGCGAACAGTGTACGTGGGTGGTCTGTACGTTCTTTAGGACCTGGTGTTTATAAAGGTAGTGAGGATGGGAGAATGGACTTTATCAACCAGGCTGGTGATATTAAATTGGACTTGAATATAGAATATCGTACTCATTTGTTTTGGAAATTGAATGGAGCGGCTTTTGTGGATGCCGGTAATATCTGGACTATTCGTGATGACTCCGGACAGGAAGGTGGTTTGTTCAAATTTAACGAGTTTTATAAACAGATAGCTGTAGCATACGGTTTGGGAATCCGCCTTGATCTGGATTATTTGATTTTGCGTTTTGACGGTGGCATGAAGGCCATAAATCCTGTGGAAACAGGTAAAAAGCGATATCCTGTTATCCGACCACGCTTTAGCCGTGATTTTGCTTTTCACTTTGCAGTAGGTTATCCATTTTAAAGAAAATATATATAATATGATAAAAGAAAGAAAGAGAACATATACTCAAGAAGAGGTTAATGAGTTGAAAAAATGGTTTGATTCTCAGGAACTTCCCCCAACAATGCAGATAGATAAAGCTGCTTTTACTCCTAATTTAAAGGATACGGTAGATATGCTGTTTGAACAGGCCTATGTATGTTACGAAAATCCCAAAATGCAGGGATGCCTTTATTTGTTAGAGAAAATTAAGAGCAATTTGGAAAAAAACGGGACAGGAGCGTGAGCAATTATCATTTCATATTGTTATCAAGGTATTATAATTTAATACTGGCAGTATGAAGAAGAATTTATTATTGTATGGTGTGTTTCTTTGCGCCCTCTCCATATCCTCTTGTTCCGGTGGCTCCAAGAGTAGTCACGTTATGGATAGCAGTAGCATGAGTGTGGAGAATGCGAATGAAGTGATGAAGTATTATGATACCTCATTGAAAATCTTGAAAGACTTAGTTAATGAGAATGAGATAAAAGCGGTGCTGGGCTATTTGGATCAGAAGATGCCGGTAGATTCTCTGCCTGTGGTATCACAGCCTGTGGTTTCTGTTCAAGATACAGTGTTTGTTTCTAATCCGGGAAATTACTTCAGTGAGAATGATCGTCAGAATCTGAAGGAAAATTATGGCCGCTTGTTCCGGTCTATTTCCGCATTTTATGAAAACTATAAGACTTACCGGCTGTATATGCAGGATCAATCATATAAAAAGGATAATAATGCTTTGGCGGATAAGATAAGAAAAGAGGAGCTATTATTGAGTATTGCTTTATCTGAATACAAACAGGTTATTTTTGATATATTAACTCCGATAGTTGAAGGGGCTAAAATAACCCTGACCCCTATAAAGGGAAATGTTAAAGATAAATAGAAGTATAACAGGCAGCCGGAAGGCTGCCTGTCTGGATTGTATTATGTAAATTAAATCCTTGTTGTTCTCTGCTTTGTTGTTAAGGAAGCTATTTCATTTCCAATCTTCTTGATTTTTCTCTCTTAACTATTTTCAGCCTGTTCAGGAACTATTTTTAGATACATCTTTTATACGTTTCCCCTTTGGAGAAACTTGACATTCCGGTAGGAGATGCTTGCTTGTGGATTTTATTGTTTAAGCTTGTGCTATAATGATGGAAAAAAACAGAAGGTAGGTATATGGGATAAATAGAACTCGGATGGATCACTGATATTGTTTTAATTGTTCATTTAATAGCTTGAATATAATAAAATTGTTAATAACTTTCACATAACTTTTCTATAAATAATGTGAAGTTTAATAAGGGGTTTTTTATCTTTGTAGCAGATTAATTGTAAAAAAGTACTGTAATATTATTTGTTATGGAAAAATCGTATGTTATAAATAGAATTAAAGAATTATGCAATAAAAAGAATGATAGGGAGATAGCTTTGGATTTCTTTTATAATAATAGGATATTTCATGCAAAATATTTATTTTTAGGCAATGACCTTTATGTTACAGATACACTAAATGTTATTGAGTTAAAGGATTTGGATATGGGAGTTTTGAGCAGAATTAGCGAATTATTAAAAATATAAGATAACTGATTTTCCTTGTGCAGTCATTAATGGCTGTACGCTCATTTGTATTTTAAAGCGGCGGCCCGGGAGGGGTAGCCGCTTTTATTTGACGGGCTTATAAAAAAAGGAATAACCGAAGTTACTCCTTTTGTACACCCTCAGGGATTCGAACCCTGGACCCACTGATTAAGAGTCAGTTGCTCTACCAACTGAGCTAAGAGTGCAAAATGCAAACCATTTTTTGTACACCCTCAGGGACTCGAACCCTGGACCCATTGATTAAGAGTCAATTGCTCTACCAGCTGAGCTAAGAGTGCAAATTACAAACTGTTTTTCTTTCGTACACCCTCAGGGATTCGAACCCTGGACCCACTGATTAAGAGTCAGTTGCTCTACCAACTGAGCTAAGAGTGCATTCATTTCTGATTTGCGGTTGCAAAGGTAGGTGTTTTCTTTTAAACATCCAACATTTTGCACCATTTTTTCACCTTTTCATCGAAATTTATTCAAACTCATAAACATCTGAAGGTGTATTCCGCTTTAAAGCAATGACTTGCACATCTTTGCCGACGATAACCCCTTTGTTTCGTAGTGAGAGTTCTACTGTCTTGTATGCCAGTTCGGGGTGGTTGTTGTCTTTGCTAAGATGACAAAGCCAAATGTATTTAAGACTTTCATTGATATTTTCTGCCAAAAAATCGGCGGTTTCGCGGTTACTCATATGTCCATTAGGCCCGGCAATACGTTCTTTTAAATATTGGGGATAAGGTCCCATTTTCAACATCTCTTCATCGTAATTCGCTTCCAATACCAAATAGTTTGCTTTACATATATATTCGGCGGCAGTGGGGGTGATGTGCCCCAAGTCAGTAAGGAAAGAAAATATTTTACCGTCTATATTCATGCAATAGCCTACATTGTCAGTTCCGTCGTGAGGAACTTCAAAAGCTGTAATCGTGAAATCTTCCAATTCCATTGTCTCACCTTTGTGCAGATAGTGTACGCAGGTCGATAATTTCTCGGTCATGCAATAACTTTTGTTGATTCCTGCATGTACTTCCGGAGTGGAGTAAACAGGAATTCCAAATTTCTCTCCTAAATGCCCTACTGCTTTGATGTGGTCGGCATGATCGTGTGTTATGAATACTGCCCGGATGATATCCAGTCCGATTCCAAGTTCTTTTAATGTTTTTTTTATTGTACGGATGCCAATGCCTGCATCCACCAATATGCCATATCTGTCTGTTCCGAGAAAATAGCAGTTGCCGCTACTTCCGCTTGCGAGACTTATAAATTTGATTTTCATTTTGTTGCTCTCCCAATTCTAGTGAATCCCCACGTTTTTTGTGTTAAAAGAGCCGCAAATATACATAAAAAAAGGAGGAAATAAAATAGAAACAGGCTTTTTCGGAAAGATGATTTAGCGGATATTGTTTTAAAAGAATGCCTGGAATCTGGATTATGGAATACGTAGATAATAACCCTTTCCTCTGACTGTTATTAATTTATATTCTTGGAATTCTTTTAAAACTTTCCGGATTGATTTGATGTGTGCATCTATTTTTTCATTGGCATTATCATCCGTAGGCCAGAAACTCTTTTTTATTTCTTCACGGCTTACGCAAGTTCCTGCTTTTTCATAAAGCATATTTAGTAAAGTGAGGTCTAATTTCTGAATGTTGCACTTTTTGTTTCCTATATACAACTCTTGTTTCTCCATGTCTATGTTCATACGGGTAAGGAGTGTTTGAGTATCCTTTTCCTTTTTAAGAAAAATGAGTATGAAAATAAGAATCATCAATTGTCCGATGAGCCAAAAGAGTGTGTTGTCTATGTGTCGTAAAATAGTTTTGAAGTCATAGTTTACCCATGCTTGTACCTTGATGTTCTGGGTGATATCTACTATGTATCGGGGAGTATTGTATGCCGTTCGGGGAATTGCAGAACTTTGGTCGCTGTGTTGGGAAATGGATTTGTTATAATAAATAGTTCCGGTCCTGCCGGTTATGCCATGATCGGATAATATTTTTCTAAAGGTTGCATTTAACTCATCGGGCTTTATGGGTTTTAGTTGGGATAGAATGTATTGGTTCAGCATACGTTTGGCGGTCTGCTCGTCCAGACTGTCTTTAAAGGTATAGATTGTTTTTCCTTGTCTGGTTCTTATGGTGTAGCTTTTTACTTTTTGGTGTAGGCTGGGAGCGATAGTATACATTTTTATATCCCAGTTTGTAGGTTCGGGATGATAATAGCTGATGTAGGCAAGTCTTTCATTGTAATCTTCCGTAATGGCGGATTTGAAAGCGTGGTCTATTTGGGTATTCACTCGTTCGGCACTATTATGAAAAGCGATATAAACAGTATATAGAACGGTGATGGTGACTGCCATAAATAAGATAATGTGTGTTTTTGCCCTTTTCATCGTATGAATTTTAAATGCAAAAGTAAATAACGTTAAGGAAAAAACAGGTGTTTTATCTGATCTTTTTCTGAAAAAGGAGAAAATTCAGAAAGAGTTCAGATAAATATTTTGCAGAGATACAGGCTTTTCTTCTTCTTTGCGTCAGCAAAATATTTTGCGAATCAATAAAAGCAAGAAACGTATGAGAACAAAAGCTGTTTTATTTTTTCTCTTGTTATTGCCAGTGTATGTGGTGAATGGCCAAGATGACAAGAGAGAGTATTTGAAAAAGGTGTTGGATAATTTAGAGCAGATTAAGTCAGCAACGTATAAAGTAGAGGGCGAAGTCTGGAATCCTGGTGATACAATTCCCTCCAGTATTAGAAAATATATGGTGAAAGAGTTCGATAATCCGGCTGATTCTACGATAGGGGCAAGTTTTGTGAATTTGGGAACAGATGATGGTAAAGAGTTCCAATTCGGTTATAATGGTGAAGTACGTGTGTTGGTGAATCATGCTGTCAAGGAAATAAAAATCGATAATTTTACCACCAGACCGTTACCTTTCAGACCGTTGACCCCACCTTTCTTTAATTATTGCAAGAATATTGTCAGGTATGCTTTGGAAACAGAAGACAGCATAGCTACCACATTGGAAGATTGTGGGGATTATTTTCATTTTAAATTTGTCATAAACGAAGATACACAAGTGGAGTTCTTTGGTAAAGCTTATCACATGCCTCCACCTCCTTTTTATGTAGAGCCGACCTCTATTTATGAACTGTGGATTCACAAGTCGAATGGTTTGCCTTATAAGAAACGGAGAGCGATGTCCCATAATATATCGGTGGAAACTTGCTGTAATGTGGAAATAAACAAAGAAACAATTGACAGGTTTGATGTTTTCGATTATGTTCCGCAAGGTTATGAAACAAAAAAATATGATTATGGCGCTCCTTCCAGGAATATGGCCGCTAATCTGACGGGTAAGAAAGCACCAGAATGGACATTGAATGATATAAAGGAGCGTCCCGTGTCATTGAGTGATTTGAAAAGTAAGGTCATCTTGGTAAATATAACAGGAATAGGCTGTGGAGCTTGCCAGGCTTCTATCCCTTTTCTGAAAGAACTGAAAAGAAAGTACCAAGAAGAAGATTTTGAATTGGTAGCCATTGAAAGTTGGAGCCGGATGCATTCACTTCAGAATTATGCAAAGAGAAAGGAATTGAATTATATCTTTTTGGATGGAGATGATAAAGTGATAGAAGATTACCGGACGGGTGGGGCGGCTCCGTACTTTTTTATTTTGGATAAAGAACGGATTATACGGAAAGTCATCCGAGGATATGGCATGGGAAAAACCGACAAGGAAATAACGGAGGCTATAGAAGAATTGCTATGACTGGAATGAGGATGGAACAAAAAGTGAAAACTTTTGCAGACACATTTGTTCCATCCTCATTTATTTATATTCAGCATTCTGACGGTTGTCAGAATTGGAAGAACTTCTTGGCATTATTATAGCAGATATCTTCCACCATCTGATTGACGCGTTCTATTTCGCAAGCAGGGATTTCGCCGTTTTCCACATCATTACCCAGCAAGTTGCACAAAGTACGGCGGAAATATTCGTGACGCGGATAAGACAGGAATGAACGAGAGTCTGTCAGCATACCTACGAAGCGGCTCAACAAGCCTAACAATGACAGTGCATTCATCTGCTTTTCCATACCGTCTTTCTGATCGAGGAACCACCATCCGGAACCGAATTGAATCTTGCCTGGAATTGTGCCATCCTGGAAGTTGCCTAACATGGTGGCAATTACTTCATTGGCGCAAGGATTCAAGTTGTAAAGGATAGTTTTGGTCAGTTTTCCTTCTGTATTCAGGCGGTCAAGGAATTTAGCCATCGCTTTGGCGGTGGTAAACTCACCGATTGAATCGAAACCGGTATCAGGTCCCAGAAGTTTGAACATCTTGGTGTTGTTGTTGCGGATTGCTCCATAGTGGAACTGCTGGGTCCAGCCTTTTTCCCAATCCATTTCCCCAAATACGATCAGCATGGCTGATTTGAATTTCAGAATTTCTTCCTTGGTCAGTTCTGTACCACCATATACCTTATTAAATATAGCATTGATTTCAGCATCAGTATAGTCTTCAGCATAAAACTCTTCAATTCCGTGGTCAGACAATTTACAACCTTGTTCCGCAAAGAAGTCATGACGTTTCCGCAAAGCAGCCACCATGTCATCGAAAGAAGATATCGTGACACCGCTTACAGCAGACAATTTTTCCATATAAGCACGGAAATCAGCGGGAACTTCTACTGCCATCGCCTTGTCCGGACGCCAAGTGGGAAGCATTTTAATTTCGAATCCGCTTTCACGGGTTTTGATGTGATATTCCAATGAATCTACCGGATCATCGGTTGTACAAACGGTTTCCACATGATAACGACGCATCATGCCTCGTGCGGAGTATTCCGGTTTGGCAAGCTTTTCATTACATTCATCAAAAATCTCGCGGGCAGTTTTCGGATTCAATACTTTATTGATTCCAAATGCGGTTTTCAATTCCAAATGAGTCCAATGGTATAATGGGTTGCGGAAGGTATAAGGAACTGTTTCCGCCCATTTTTCAAATTTTTCCCAGTCCGTGGTGTCTTTACCGGTACAATAACGTTCGTCCACACCGTTGGTACGCATGGCACGCCATTTATAGTGGTCTCCACCCAACCAGATTTCTGTCAGTGACTTAAACTGATAGTCATCAGCAACCATCTGGGGAATCAGGTGGCAGTGGTAATCGATAATAGGCATTTTAGCCGCATGTTCATGATACAACTTCTGCGCAGTTTCTGTCTGAAGCAGGAAGTTTTCATCCATAAAGTTTTTCATAAGTAGTCTTTTTATATCTATATAATTGTTGTTTATTTTGACTTTCAGTAAAAACTCATTCTAAAAAAGATGTCAAAGAGCATCTCTTTAGATTTATTAACCGTTATCGAACACGAAAGTAGAAATTTTATTTGGAATAACAAAATTATTTGTATCTTTGCGGTGAAGATTTAAAGATTTTAAATGCTTGGTTCAATGATGATATATAAAAACTTAAATATATATTACCATTTGAAAGAAAGCATGAATACTATGAGTACACAATAAAATCTGATTCGTCTTCAATAAGTCCAGGTATGGATAAACACATAATATAATTAAAAATATGAAAGCATTAAACAAGGAGACAGCAGCAAAGACTCAACGTCCCGAAAGAATCATTCAATTTGGTGAGGGTAACTTCCTGCGTGCGTTTGTGGATTGGATTATCTACAACATGAACGAAAAAACTGATTTCAACAGCAGTGTGGTGGTGGTTCAACCTATTGAAAAAGGTATGGTTGACATGTTGAACGCACAAGATTGTCTGTATCATGTAAACTTGCAGGGTTTGGATAAAGGACAGGTGGTAAACAGCCTGACAAAAATTGATGTGATCAGTCGTGCCTTGAATCCTTATTCTCAGAATGATGAATTTATGAAATTGGCGGAACAGCCGGAAATGCGTTTCGTTATCTCTAATACGACAGAGGCCGGTATCGCTTTTGATCCTGCCTGCAAGCTGGATGATGCCCCTGCTTCATCTTATCCGGGCAAACTGACCCAGTTGCTGTATCACCGTTATAAAACGTTCAATGGTGACAAGAGCAAAGGTTTGATAATTTTCCCTTGCGAATTGATTTTCCTGAACGGCCATAAACTGAAAGAAACCATCTATCAATATATTGATTTGTGGAACTTGGGTGAAGACTTCAAGCAATGGTTTGAGGAAGCTTGTGGTGTCTATGCTACTTTGGTAGACCGTATTGTGCCGGGATTCCCCCGCAAAGATATCGCTGCTATTAAAGAAAAATTGCAGTATGATGACAATCTGGTGGTACAGGCAGAAATCTTCCATTTGTGGGTAATTGAAGCTCCGCAGGAAGTCGCCAAGGAATTCCCTGCCGACAAAGCCGGTTTGAATGTATTGTTCGTTCCGTCTGAAGCTCCTTATCACGAAAGAAAAGTTACTTTGCTGAACGGTCCTCACACAGTGCTGTCTCCGGTAGCTTATCTGTCTGGAATCAACATTGTGCGCGAGGCTTGCGAGCATGAAGTGGTAGGTAAATACATTCATAAAGTTATGTTCGATGAGTTGATGGAAACCCTGAACCTGCCGAAAGAAGAATTGAAGAAGTTTGCGGAAGATGTTTTGGAGCGTTTCAACAATCCGTTTGTTGATCACCAGGTGACTTCTATCATGCTGAATTCATTCCCTAAATATGAAACTCGCGACCTCCCGGGCTTGAAAGTTTATCTGGAGCGTAAGGGTGAGTTGCCTAAAGGCTTGGTATTGGGACTGGCGGCTATCATCACTTATTATAAAGGTGGTGTTCGTGCTGACGGTGCTGAGATTGTTCCGAACGATGCTCCTGAAATCATGAATCTGCTGAAAGAACTTTGGGCTACAGGCTGCACTCAGAAAGTGACGGAAGGCGTGTTGGCAGCAGAATCTATTTGGGGTGAGAACTTGAACAACATTCCGGGTTTGACCGCCGCAGTAAAAGCTGATCTTGACTCTATTCAAGAAAAGGGTATGCTGGAAACAGTAAAGGGTATTCTCTAATCAGATTAATTGTTAGAAATAGTTTATAAATTCCTTGAGGGAGATTTGGTTATAAAACTGAATCTCCCTATTTTTGTATCTATACAAGATAGATGTGGCATATGGAAAAACAAGAATTCAGACCTGGCTATCCTTTATGGATTTGGGCAGTTATTGCTATTATGTTGGTGGCGTGTACATGCCTTTTTATAGCGCATGGAAGATATGCATCTTTGCTGGTCTTGACTCCTCCTCTGTTGATAACGGGGGTAAGGTTATTGTCTGTTTATACTATTACTCCTGATTCTTTTACCTTAGCTATAAGAGGGATGAAGCCTCGGCATGTTTTTCCTTTGCAAAACATCACAGAGATAGAAAAGGAGTACACAAAGTCTGGTAAACTCAAGTCGATTGTGATCCGTTACCGGAAAGAAGGAATGTACCACAATTTTTTAGTTATCAAGAAAGATGATGTAAATATTGAAGGTATTCTGAACGCTATTTTGCACTATCGTCCTTCCGTGTCTGTTCGTTAAAGATGATCATTAAGGAAAAATAAGGAAATACTCTTCTTTTCAGTTCCGCCTGATGGGAAGAATGATATTCTTCGGCTGTCGATATATTTTCAAAATAATGATAACTGTATTGGGGGTGGGACTCCATGTAATCCTGTACTATGTCTGCACATTGAGATAATTTCATGATAACCGGCACATGATGATGGCTCAGATACATGTCCAGTTCGTCCGAAGTAATATTGCCCGGAATAATGACCAGTCTTTCTTTTTGGCTGATGAGATGTAGTTTTGCGGCCGCTTCCGCAGCGATGAATGAAGGAATACCGGGAAGTTGCTCTACGGGGATTCCATTTTCTTCGAGGAGATCCAGTACATAGTGAACGGAGGCGTAAATTCCCGCATCGCCTTCTACTGCTACCGCCAACCGTTTTCCTGCTTTTTGTTCCAGCCTCATTTCTTCGAAAAGTTGCCGATAGACTTTGATTGCTTTTGTTCTGTCTTTGCTCATCGGGAGCGAGAATAGGTGTATATCTCCTTTGATGCCTAGCTTATGTAACAGGGTGGCGGCACGTGACAAGATTTTGTCTGGTTCCCGAACCGTTGATGGACAATATATTATGTCTGCTTGCTGTAAAGCATGCAATGATTTCAATGTAATCAGTTCGGCATCACCGGGTCCTAAAGAAACAAAATAGATCGGATGACTCATCTTTTGTAGGTATTTACAGTTTTTAAGCACGCAAAAGTGCTGAAAAATTCCGTATAAAGCAAGAGAATTGATTACCTTTGTTGGCTGAAAAACAGAAAAGAACATGAAAAAACTAATATGGGCTTCGGGCCTTTTGTTATTATTGACTGTTACAGCCTGCCAAAATAAGCACAAACAGGGCTCCGGGAATCTGGAACATAAGACATTGACAGATTCTTCTATTGTGAAGATTATTCCGGAATATGCCCAAGGGTTTAAAATAACCTATACGGATCAGGCTTGTCTGCTTGACATTCAGGACCCTCAGAATAAAGAAAGTCAGTCTTTTCATTATGCTTTGGTGCCAAGAGGTGTGGAAGCGGAAAACATACCTGCGGATTATACGGTTATTGAAACTCCCATACGAAGCGTTATCTGCATGACTTCCCTGCAACTTTCCAATTTTATCAAGTTGGAAGAGCTGGATGCGGTGGTGGGTATCACCAGTACACGTCATTTGTTTAACAAGAAAATAAATGATCGTTTGAAAGATGGAAGCATTCATAAGATAGGTATTGAAGGGAATTTCGATAATGAGGTGATTATGAGTGTAAACCCGGATTTGATTTTGATCTCTCCTTTTAAACGAGGGGGGTACGATGCTTTGAAAGAGGTAGGCATTCCTTTGATGCCGCATTTGGGATATAAGGAAATGACTCCTTTGGGACAGGCTGAATGGATAAAGTTTGTGGGCTTGTTATTGGGAAGAGAAGATAAAGCTAATGAGCAGTTTGCCGCTATTAAGAAAAGATATAACGAGCTGAAGGAACTGACCGGTCGGGTGACAAAACGCCCGGTGGTATTCAGTGGAGAATTGCGGGGCGGCAATTGGTATGCTGTAGGAGGGAGGAGTTTTCTCGCACAATTGTTTAAAGATGCCGGTGCCGATTATTTTTTGAAAGACGATGAACAGTCTGGAGGAGTCACACTCGATTTTGAAACAGTTTACAGCCAAGCGGCAGGTGCCGATTATTGGCGTATTGTGAATAGCTATCAAGGAGAATTTTCTTATAACACGTTGAAAGAGGAAGATGCCCGTTATGTTGATTTTAAAGCATACAAAGAGAAAGGGGTGATTTATTGTAACATGCGTGAAAAACCTTTTTATGAGAGTATGCCCACAGAACCGGAAGTTGTTCTGGCAGATTTGATTCAAATCTTTCATCCGCAGCTTTTGTCCGGTCACCAACCGGGATATTATGAATTGCTTAAATAGAAAAATAGTATATGAAACGACCTGTTGCATTTTATATGCTGTTAATTATGGCTTCTATTTTTCTGTTTTTCTTCCTGAATCTGGTATTAGGTTCTGTTTCCATACCGCTTCGTGCTGTGTGGAATATCCTTTGGGGAACAGGGAATGAGTCTGTTATATGGCAAAATATTATTTGGAAATCACGGGTACCACAGGCGCTTACCGCATTGGTGGCGGGGGCGGGGCTCTCTGTCAGCGGTTTACAGATGCAAACTGTTTTCCGCAATCCTTTGGCCGGTCCGTCGGTACTGGGCATCAGTTCGGGAGCCAGTATGGGAGTTGCTTTTGTGGTGCTTCTTTCGGGCAGTTTGGGTGGTGTTGCTTTGAGCAAGCTAGGCTTTATGGGGGAAATAGCCCTTACCATAGCAGCTATTGCAGGTTCACTTTCCATTATGGCACTTATTGTTTTCGTTTCCCAAAAAGTAAGGGGCAATGTTACTTTGCTGATTATCGGTGTGATGATTGGTTACATAGCCAATGCGGTGATCGGTGTGCTGAAATTTTTCAGTGTGGAGGAGGATATTCGTGCATATGTCATTTGGGGGTTGGGAAGTTTTGCCCGTGTATCGGGAGATCAGATGACTTTATTTATATGTATCATGGTGGTATTGTTGCCACTTTCCTTCCTGCTTGTCAAAACATTGAATCTTTTGCTGCTGGGAGATGCATACGCACGGAATCTCGGATTGAATATAAAACGTGCCCGTCTGCTCGTCATTACTTGTTCGGGAGTATTGGTAGCTATTGTTACCGCATATTGCGGTCCGATTATTTTTCTGGGGCTGGCCGTTCCGCATCTTTGCAGGGGAATGTTCCGCACATCCGATCATCGTATTCTGATGCCTGCTTCTTTACTGGCAGGTGCGTCATTGGCATTGGTATGTAATCTGATTGCCCGTATGCCCGGTTTCGAAGGTGCATTGCCGGTAAATTCGGTGACGGCTTTGGTAGGTGCTCCGGTAGTGATGTCGGTTTTATTCAATAAACGTCGCAATGAAATGAATGAGTAATGATGAATCAAGAAACTATACATATTCGGAAACTGACTACCGGTTATCCCGGTAAGGGGGGAACCAAGATTGTAGCGAAGGACATTGATGCTACTATCCGCAGTGGGGAACTGACTTGTCTTTTGGGGGCGAATGGAGTAGGGAAATCTACTTTATTGCGTACTTTGTCTGCCTTTCAGCCGCCTGTAGGAGGAGAGATAGAAATAATGGGAAAGAAACTGACGGATTACACCGATAAACAGTTGGCGACAGTTATCGGAGTGGTATTGACCGAAAAATGCAGTCTGCGGAACATGACCGTAGAAGAACTGGTGGGTATGGGGCGCAGTCCTTATACCGGTTTCTGGGGAAATTTAAGCAAGGAGGACAAGAAAACAGTAAACGATGCCATTGCGTTGGTAAGGATTGAGGATTTGAAATACCGGATGGTACATACTTTGAGTGACGGTGAGCGTCAGAAAGTAATGATAGCAAAGGCGTTGGCACAGGAAACCCCGGTGATTTTTCTGGATGAGCCGACTGCTTTTCTTGATTTCCCCAGTAAAGTGGAGATTATGCAACTGCTTCATCATTTGTCACGTTCTACCAACAAGACGATTTTTCTTTCCACCCATGATTTAGAGTTAGCTTTGCAGATTGCTGATAAGATTTGGCTGATGGATAAAGCCAATGGAGTGACTATAGGAACTCCTGAAGATCTTTCCATAGACGGATGCCTGAGTAATTTTTTCTCTCGTAAGGGTATTGTTTTTGATATGGAAACCGGACTGTTCCGCATTGACAATGAGTTTGAAAAAGAAGTCCGTCTGGTGGGACATGGGAATAAGTATGCGATGGTACGGAAAGCCTTGCAGCGGAATGGTATTCTGGCAAGCCGGCGTGTTGAGTCCGATTTTTATATTGAAACGGGAGATATGACTACCAGTGGATATATTATCCACCCGGTAGCCGGGAGGACGATAAAGGTAGATACCATAGAGGAATTGTTAGAACAGGTCACTGCTATATTGGCTTCCGTTTAGCAGCAGCGTCTAAATAATCAGTTATTGTATCCTGAAAGGAATATTCCCTTCTTCATCAATCAAGAGGATTGTCAATTTTCCTTCGGGCAACAAGGGGACGCAATGTGCAAAACAATGTTCCAACAAACACGGAAAGAACTTTCCGCCGTCTTCTTCAGACAGCAAGGTCCATAATTCACGGGCTAATGTCAACCTTTCTATCATGCTTTCAACATCCGGAGAGCATCCGGCTTCCATTGCCACCTGCCTTAGGAATTCTTTATTCATCACTACTTTCTTACTATGTGTGTCCAGATTTCCTTCGGCCAGTTTCACCGCTTTGCCTATCATAATGCCTAAAGTAACCAATGGAACCTTAAGCTTGGCAGCTATCTTGAGTGTCTCCCCTATAAAATTTCCATAATGTACAAAAGCCTGAGCAGGTAATCCCGGATACTCCTTCTTCACAAAACGTTCGCTTTTTGCTCCCGAATTAATGATGAGTCTGGATGAGCCCACAGCCACACAAACCTCCACTTCCCTGCGGATAGCCTCGACAAAAGCTTCTGAAGAAAAAGGACGGACTATGCCCGAAGTTCCAATGATGGAAATGCCGTCCACAATTCCTAGTTTAGGATTGAAAGTACGTTGTGCCAACTCTTTTCCTCCGGGAACGGAAATGGTAACATCCAGCCCTTTGTCATAAAGCGCCGATAATTCTTTCATTATCATTTGTCGGGGGATGCGATTGATGGCGGGTTCCCCGATTTCCAATCCCAGCCCCGGAAGGGTGACTCGTCCCACTCCTTCACCTTGCAGGAAACGGATGTCCGGGTGATTGCTAAAACTTACCGTTACCACAATGGATGCGCCGTGAGTGACATCCGGATCATCTCCCGCATCTTTAACAACGGTGCAGGTGGCACTGTTCTTTTCTATTTCTGTATGGGCTACCGGTAAGGTCATTTCCTCGTCATCGGGAAGGCGGAAGGATATCATTTTCTGTTCTTCCCCTAAAATCAGAGCCGTCAATGCTGCTTTTGCAGCTGCAGTAGCGCAGGCCCCTGTGGTGTAGCCGCTTCTCAACGGGTAAAAAGCAGGGATGTTCTTTTCTATCTGTTTTCTCAATCCATATTCACCGGTAACGATCATGAAATGCCTGGGAAGGGGAGGGCGTTTTATGGCAAAGACCGGGATTTTTGCAGCCTGTGCCGCTTTCACTTTCTCCGAAAATCCTCCGGATTCTCCGCTTTCCTTGGTCAGAATGGCCTGTGGATGTAGTGTTTCTAATAAAAGAGCTTCGGATTCTCCGGCATGATAGAATACCAGATTTCCTTTCGGGAAGCCTTGTTCTTGGGCTAATGTGATGGAAGTTTCCCGTTCCAGTACGCGGAACCAACAGGTATGTTTCTCCCAATAAGGGCGTAACTTCCCGATGGTCTGTACTCCGGTCAGTGCCAGCAGGTGATCGGTTCCTGCTTTCTCTAACCGGTAAATGGCATCTGCATAGTCTTCACACCAGATGATGTTTTCGGTGCGTGGAGGATATTTCCTTTCAAAACGTATGACAGGAAGATGTAGCGTCCGGCTTGTTTCATCCACAGTCCGGTGGAGTTGGGAGGCAAACGGGTGGGCAGCATCCACCAACAAACGGATGTTGTTTTGGCGGCAGAAACTTTCCATTTTCTCCGTGTCCATTCCTCCGGTGATACGGATGCCGTGCTTGCATTGTATCTCCTGCCATTCTCCTTTGGTAGAGTAGAAGTAGGGCTTTCCGGCTTCATCGGCAACTTTCACGGCGGTGCGCCCTTCGGTGGTTCCTCCTAAAATCAGTATCATAGGCTGGATGTGAATGATTCTTTTTTTACTTTCTGAACAAGTGTTTGAACTCGTGCGCATAGAGTCGGGACAGACCTTTCCGGTTGTCTATCGCTTCGCCTACTACCAATAAGGTAGTCAGCGTCAGGTTATTGTCACGTACTATCTTAGCCAAATCCTTCAACTCTCCGCGATAAATCTTTTCTTCTTTCCAAGTCAGCTTATAACAGGCGGCAACCGGAGTTTCGGGAGGGTATGCCTGCATCAGCTCTTCCTGTACCTGTTCCACAATGCCCGCACTTAAATAAATGCACATTGTACTTTGCGATTGCGCCAATTTATGTAATTGTTCTTTTTCGGGCATCGGAGTACGGCCTTCCCCACGGGTGAGGATTATGCTTTGTACTTTTTCGGGGATGGTGAACTGTGACCTCAATGCTGCCGCAGCCGCCTGGAACGAGGAGATCCCCGGAGTGATATGATAACTCATCTTGTAGCGGTCGAAGAAAGCCATTTGTTCCTGGATGGCTCCATAAATGCAAGGGTCTCCCGTGTGCAAGCGTACAATAAACAATCCTTTATCATAAAACTCTTTCATCAAGGCGAACTGTTCCTCCAAATCCATACCGGCGGAACTGCGTACGGTCGCTCCTTCTTTAGCATAAAAGGTCAGTTCGCGGGGAACAAGACTGCCGGCATACAGAACAAGATCCGCTTTCTCCAACATTCGTTTTCCGCGTACCGAAATCAGTTCGGGATCACCGGGACCTGCACCCACTATCTCTATATGTCCGCCACGCATGGCTGTCGCACTGACGGCTATGGCAAAAGTGAAGTGGTTTCCTTCTGTCAGCATGCCCTTTTGCTTTTCCAATACAAGTGTTCCTTCACCGCTGCTTTTCAAGGCTGTGCTTTCGGCCACTCCATAGACGCCTGTCACTTCGAATGCCTTTTCAGACGGATGGGGAACTGTGATATCTTTCAGTTCTTCCGCAGGATAAATATGGGTTTCCGTATCGGCCCATCGCCGGTGGAGGATTTCCAGCAGAGGCTCGTCTTTTTTCAGTTCGATGGTATTGAGGGAGGCGAGAGAGAACGGACACAAACCATGTCTGTGCATCACGGCTTCTATGTATTCCGCAATGCCCGAAGGATCGCATTGTTTCCGGCAACCTATTCCCAAGTGGAGGACGGCGGGATGGAAACAGAGCATGGGAATCTCCGCACTATATATATAAGGTGTAACAGCAATAATCAACTTGAATTCCGATTGGGGCATGTCTTCGAAATGATAGAACACTTTTACGTGTGCGGGAAGCGTGCGTTCCAGATACTCCGTACCTTTATCCTTTATATCGAGCAGCAGCGCCGTTGGTTCCCGGTTGACAAAAAGTGTGACCAGTCTGTTCATTTCTGCATGAGGAACAGTTATTTTCCAGCCATATTTTCCAGCCAGCATGTCCAGCGCCCATAACCCGGCATTGTCACTTTGGGTGGTAATCACAGCTTCTCCTCCTGTAATGGCGGCAATATGGCGGGTCAGTTCATTGGCTCCCCCCACATGCCCGGAAAGTACTGAAATGACAAAGCGCCCCGTACTGTCCACACAGACCACTGCCGGATCTTTATATTTGTTTTTTATGCATCCTGCAATGCTGCGTACACAGATTCCCATGGCACCGATAAAGATGATGCTGTCGAAGTCATTGAAATGCTCCTCTATGAACCGATGGCAGGATGTGATGGAAATACAGCCTTCGCATTCGTTTTTGGTATAAATAAGGGTATCCGGCAACTCTCTTTGTAGTGTTTTTGCCAACGGCAGGCTGGCTTCTGATATCAGTATGATTGCTTTCATTTGTTATCTGTTTTAAATCATTTATTCCGCTCTCATTATCTCTATCGGATTAAAGGCATCCACAGCAATACGGGTACACTGTGTTACCTTCTTGTTGATTTGCGTTATACCTTTTGTGAACAGGGCCTTGCTCTCTTCCGAAACCGAATTGAATACAATGACTCCGTCAGGCAACAGCACTTCTTTGATTTTTTGTAGAATCTCTATCATTTTTCCTCCATGACCACCTATAAATACGGCATCGGGGGCGGGAAGCCCGCCGAGTTCCGTTTCCAGAAAATCACCCATGACGGTTGTAATGCCGGGCGTGCCGAATTTACGACTGTTGCGTTCCATTAACTCTTTACCTTCCGGACGTTGTTCGAATGCTGTCACTTTCAGTTCCGGAAATTGGAGCTTGGCTTCTATGGAAACAGAGCCGGTGCAGAAACCGATGTCCCAGAATGATTTCTTTTCCCTTAATGTCAGCATACTGAGAGTAAGCAAGCGGACAGGCATTTTGGTAATCATTCTGTTGCGTCCGTTCAACAGATGAAACTCACTTTCGGGAATTCCGAACGGACGGGGATGCACCTTGTTTCTTTGCAGTATCAGGCAATTGGGAAAGCGGAAAGCAGATTGGGAGGCTTCCTCTAAAGAGAATGTACGTACAGATTCTTCCTCGCCATTGCCTAATGCTTCCCCCACGGTCATGCGGTAGTTGTCATATCCATACTCCAGCATCCGGGCGGCAATGGTGGCAGGTGTCTTTTCCCGGTCGGTCAACACGCCTATCAGTTTATCTCCTCTGATTAAAGCAGAGTCGAATGCATCCCAAGGACGTCCGGTCAGCGACAAGGTCTGCATTTCCTGATAGGGGAGCAATATACGGTGTGCCAGCATTTGCAGCGAGTTGAAGGTGGGGAATAAGATAATCTTTGCCGACGGGAGTTTTCTCATGACGGTATTGGCGAAGCCGAAAAACAACGGGTCGCCCGAAGCGAAAACGATTATTTCGGGATGTTCCTCGTAACGGCAGAATACCGCATCCAGCGGGACGGTGATGTCTATCCATACGGCATCTTCCGGCAAATAAGCGTGTACCAGTTCGTGATGACGTTTTCCTCCCGAGAAGACTTTCCCTTGAGAAACCAAGTTCCGGATTTCAGGAGAAAGAAATTGATTCCGGTTATCGCTTATACCTATTATATAGAATGTTTGCATGGACTTATACATCTCTTCCCGGTTTCAGTTGTTCCGCATCATCAAAAGTAAGGATGGCATTTACCAGAGTCGCTGCCAGATTGCTTCCCCCTTTGCGTCCTTCTACTATCAGTTTGGGGATGTGGCTGAAAGGTTTCACCATGTGTTTGCTTTCGCAAACGTGCACAAAGCCCACCGGAGCAGCGATGATGCCGCATGGATGCGCTTTTTCTTTCCGTATCAGGTCACACAGTTCCATCAATGCTGTAGGGGCATTACCGAATACATATAAAGCTTCCGGATGTTCCTCTGCTGCCATACGTATACCGGCCTGTGTACGGGTGATTCCTTTTTCTTTTGCCAATGCTGCCGCGCGTTCGTCACCCAGATAGCATTTCACCCCGATGCCCATCCGTTCCAAAGCACCTTTACGGATGCCCGCGGCAGCCATCGTCACATCCGTAATAATTGTACGTACTTTTCCTTCATTCAATATTTTATACAGACATTCTACGGCAAGAGGATCTATATGCAATATGTTTTCCATCTCGAAATCGGCTGTGGTATGGATGGCATGCAGTAATGCCCATTTGTGATCCGAAGGAATATTTTTATTTTTCAATTCTTTCTCAATAGTACGGAAACTGTTTATCATAATCTCCTGACCGATTCCTGTCGCATCGGTGGTCTTTTCCCGGTAATAACCACGCGGAGTGATTAATTTCCCTTCCCGATAATAAGACTGGGAGTTGCCAATCAATACCACTGTAAACATATCCACCTGTTCGGGATCGAACTCTTGCAAAGTGGTGATTGTCACGGTTTCTTCCTTACGTCCGGCCTGACGCACAAAGCCTACCGGGGTTTCGGGGTCACGCTCTTTCAGAAAAATTTCTTTTAATCTGTAGAGTTGCCAATACCGCCCTTCGCTTTTGGGATTATAGACCGCCGTTACAAAATCTGCCGTTGCGGCTGCATGGATGCGTTTTTCAATCCGGTCCCATGGTGTCATGAGGTCGGAGAGGGAAATCACACAGAAATCGTGACCGATGGGTGCTCCCAACAGGGAAGCCGCTTTCTGAAAAGCACTGATACCCGGCAATACTTCTATTTCCACCCGGCTGCCACGCTCGCGTTTCATTTCGTAAACCAGTGGAGCCATGCCATAAATTCCGGCATCTCCCGAGCTGATAACGCATACAGTCTTTCCCTGTTCCGCCAGCTCGAAAGCCTGTTCGGCACGTGCTTTTTCACGTTTCATTCCGGTGTCTATACATTCGGTGCCCGGTTCCAGATAGGGTTCGATAAACTGGAAATAGTATTTATAGCCGATTACTACATCGCTGTTCTTGACTGCTTGTATTACAGCGGGGGTTATATCTTCGGGTGAGCCGGGACCAATGCCGGCTACGATTAATTGGGCCTTTTCATTTTTTATTATATAATTATTCCTTTCCGGAATCTGATTTAAAAGTTTCCTTCAGTGCTTTCAGCCAATATAATCCTCTGAATGACAATGCGCTGTCCTGACAGTAGTTCCTTCATCTTGCTTTCAGGCTTTTACATAGACGGACTGAAAGTGGTGGCTGGCATGAGGAGCCAAACTTAACCGTACAAAGTTACTTATTTGAGCGGGAGAAACAAGTCTTTTCTTTCTATAAATTATGGAAATCTTTTTTTTATCAGGCTTAACAATGAATAAGGCATCATTCAGAATGTGCCGTAGTCGGGAAGTCGGCAAAGCAGAGGATATTGCCGGTGAGAATTAAAAAAGGAACTAAGAATTATAGCGATTTGCTGATAGATAAGTTTGAAGAAAAAATGTTGGCGGAATCATTGGGGGGCACTATGGGGATGGTTAAGCCTTTTTATTCCTGCACTTAACCCTTTTTAAACCTATGATTTCTATCTCCATAGCCTTTGGAGTTAACTCCAAAGGCTATGGATTTAACTCCGCAAGCTTGGGAGATAGAAATCATTCGTTCAAAAAGGCTTAGTCACAAGGATGTGAGAGCTTAGGAATCGGCTTGCCGGAGTTTGTTCTGTATGGAAGAAGCTGCCTCCGCTGTTTGTATCATATCGGATTCCGTTATTTTAAGGCCTTGCCATCCGAGAAAGCATTACCCACTTTTTCTCCTACTTTCAGATAATCATTATTGAACGGGTCGAAGATGACGGGAATAACTTTGGAGGCATCCACTTTTCCATTCTGATCCAGTACACGTTCATCTACACTTACATTGACTATTTCGCCGCGCAGGATACAGGTTTCGGGATTGTAATCCTTCAGCTTGCATTCCACAGCTACGGATAATTCATCAATCAGCGGGGCATCCACAAATTCCGACCGGGTGGCATGGAATCCCGCACGGGCGAATTTGTCCGGAACCTTGTTGCCCGAAACAATGCCTACATAATCGCAAGCGATGATTTGCCCGGCTTCTGCCATGCTCACTGTGAATGCTTTGCGTTTCAGGATGTTGGCCGTTGTCTTGTGACCTTCGCTGATACAAATACTGATTTCATTCATTTCACTGATACCGCCCCAAGCCGCATTCATGGCATTGGGAAGACCGTTTTCATCGTATGCGGCGATGATAAATACCGGTTGCGGATAGGTAAAAGGTTTTGCTCCTAAATTCTTTCTCATACTATTTATTTTTTAGTCCATTGTTTAATCTCTTCTTTGGTAGCACCGTTCATCAGCCTGCCTTTCTGCCAGTTCAGGCTGGGGTAGGCTTTCTTTAATTCTTGTTCGGCGTTAGAAATGCGGCTTCCACCCGAGGTAGCGAATGGAATGAGGATCTTGCCTGTGAAATCACCTTTTTCTATAAAACTGTTGATGATTCTTGGAGCCAGGTTCCACCAAATGGGGAAACCGATATAGATGGTATCATAGGCTGCCAAGTTTTGGGGCTGGGAACGCAATGCGGGACGTGACGAGGCATCTGCCATTTCCACACTGCTGCGCGAGGATTTGTCGTGCCAGTCCAGGTCGGCGGAGGTATATTTCTTTGCAGGTTGTATTTCGTAGAGGGCTCCGCCTGTCACCTCCGCTATCTGTTTGGCGGCTTTCTCTGTTGTACCTGTTGCCGAGAAGTAAGCTACTAATGTTCTGTTGCTCTGTTTCTGTGCGTTTACGGTAATACACAGTATCATGATTACCGTCATAAATAATCCGAGTCTTTTCATACGATTTATGTTATTTGGTTCAAATATACGTTTTAATATTTTATGATGTTGCAAATTTAGGTATATTTGCTTGGGTTCTTGTAGATAAATTACGGGTATCCTGACCTTAATTACAGATTCTGCCATATAATATATGGATCAGGATATCAAGCTGATTATCAAAGAAGAAATCAGTCTATTACTAACGGCAGGTGACAAAATCGTAACAAAAAACGAAGAAATTATCTTGGTGGCGGGTTTCTTATGTAAAGGTAATAAAAGGCGATTACCTGTCCGAAAAAGAAATAAGGCTTTTGCTTTACAATAGCTTTCTCAAATCCTCAATGTCCGGCAAAGCGTTACGAAGCCGTTCCGGCATGTCTTTAGATGCATGGTAAGTAGCAACCCCCATCGGCTTGTTATAATCACGAACGGCAAACTCTACAAAGGTTTGATTCATTTCCCTGCAAAGGATTATTCCGATAGAAGGGTTTTCATGCGGCTTCCGGATATATGTGTCTAAAGCAGATAGATAAGTATTCAGTTGTCCCAAATAAGATGTGCGGAATTTTCCGGATTTCAGTTCGACTGCGACCAAGGAATTAAGCTCCCGATTGAAAAAGAGCAAATCAATGAACATTTCTTCTCCTGCAACTTCCATACGATATTGATTGCCTATAAAACTGAAATCTTGTCCGAAGGTCATGATAAACTTCTTCACATTGGCAACAATCGCCTTTTCTACTATCTTTTCGTCTAAATCCTCTTCCTGTTCATCCAGTTCCTCCACATTGATGAAATCAAGCAAGTATTCATCTTTGAATGAACAAACAGCTTTTAGAGCTTGCTTAGTATCAGGCAATGTTTGTGCGAAATTGTTAGGCAAAGTTCCCCGATGGCTGTACAGGTCTGCTTTTAAGTAATCCCTTAAAGTGTATTTACTCCAATAGCGAGTGGCGCACTCATGTATATAAAATAGCCTTGCTTCCAAAGTCTTAGCTTTGGATATTATTTCGGTATGATGACTAAAGCCGATTGAAAGGAAGTCTGACCAGTTAAATTCATCAGCCAGTGGCTGGCGAATTTCTACAAGAAGTAATTTTTCATCCAATACTAAATCGTCAGCCAGTGGCTGGCGATTTAAAACAGGTTCCCATTCTTCATAGAAAACTCGCATATTCTTTATATTCGAAGTTGAAAATCCCCTTAGCCCCGGCAATTCTTTTTGCAACAGAGAAGATATTTGCTCTATTGCTCCTTTACCCCAAAAGCCTATACGGGAATTTTTCGACACGTAACGTCCGATGCCGTAATAAAGAGATAGCTGTTCCTTGTTCACCGATGTGGCTGCACGGTACTGGCTGCGCAGAATAGCTTCTTTTATGGTCTTTACAGCTTCTCTATAATTCTGATTTATATCCATTTGTATTTTGTTATATGTGACAAAAGTACAAAAATAATGCTGGCGAAACGACAAAACTTTGTTTTCTTTTCGCCAGCACATATTTTGCTGTCAGTATAAATAAGTTTAGTTTGTTCCTTTGTCTATATATCCAAAACGAACTTGACTTAATCTGTAACCTTTTTATTATAATACTCCAAAAACGCCACTTCACCTATCTCACTTAACAGTTTTTGATTTTCAATAAAATCCTGTCCATGCTTTTGCCAACGTTTGGCAAATCCTTTAAATCTGGTACATGGGAAGTTGCTGCATTGGAAACAATGTGTTATCTTTTTCCCAAAACAACATAAATGAAATGTTTTGCATTTTTCACAACGAGAATGATTTAACTCGGCTCCTCTGCAAGCTCTTTTTTCTCTCGTATATATGGGGCATCCCCCACAAAAGACACCACAAGCAGGAATACGACCATTATAAGGCTTGATTTTAGCCATTTCCCTTGCCATCCAAAAGTTAGTGAGAGAAAGCTGATTCGCTTTGCGCTTTTGTTCTTCCTTTACTATATAACCTTTTTTTTCAAAGAAAGGGCGAGCAGTCAAGCTCACTTCGGATGTAATCCGCATAATTCCGGCTGTAATTGCATATCGTTCTATTTCTTCCAAAAGCATCGTAGCAATACCTTTACCTTGAAAGTCCTTGTGAACAAACATAGAATGTAAATAGCCTTGAGACGTAATAGATGAAAAACCAACGATTTGTGACTGTTGATTAACAGCTACAATAAAATAGTGGGTCTTTATCATCTCTTCAATGTTAGAAAGGTCATCTCCGCAGGATGCCCAATCCTCAACTTCTGCCTGCGAATAATCCTTGCTATTTACCGCAAGAACAGTGTTTTGAAATAATTCTTTTAGCGCAATAGTATCCGTCTGTTGAGCTTCCCTGATTGTAAAGTCTGTTTTCATATCTATTATATTTATGGTAAATTCTTTTCAGTCTTTCTTATTTTGTAGCTATTATGGAATAGACCATCGGAATATGATTACTTTAATGTTTTATCCTATATTTAAAAGTCAGATTTCAGATGGATATCTACCCTGTTGTTCCCCGGTTTATTTCTAAATAATCAAAATCCGCATTCATTCTTTTAATATTAAATGGATTATATGCAAATATAGCAAAAGGTACAGTATATCATTCATTGTGAATTGCACTTTTTACTGTATTTCAGCAAAATACCTTTCTTTACAGGCTAAAACCTTTGCTCCTTTTCTGCACCTCTTTCAGTTGTATCCTTTGATAGAGTTTGCTAAACAGCTCCCTGAACCAATCGGATACATTTTTTTGATTGATGATTAGCATCAATTTGTTCCTGCCACATCGTCATCGAAAAAGCAATGTCCTTTTAGCTCAACAAGTGTATGAATGTGCTGCCATATATATGGAGTGGGTAGCCCGGCAGGAACATTCCGGCTCTTCTTTTTATTCCCGGATGGGATAAGATTCGGTAACTAAGGTAAGATAATCCGTAATTGGGGTTATAACCTTGTCCGGATAACTTCTTATTTTTGTGACCGGAATATTTCAAATAACTGAAAAAGCTGTATTTTAGCAGACATTAAACAAGTTAGAATGATGGATAAGATATTAAATTTAGACAATGTGGACCAATATAACAGTCTATACGGACTTGAAACACTGAATCCGTTGGTCAGTGTCATTGATTTGAACAAGGCTACCCGGCAGATGGACTATGTGCACTGGAACTATGGCGTTTATGCACTTTATCTGAAATTGGAGAAAGCTTGTGATATCAAATACGGGCGTCGGAGTTATGACTATCAGGAGGGAACCGTGGTATGTTTTGCTCCGGGACAAACAACGGAAACCACATTGACCACCGACCGTGTGCAGTTGAATGTGCTTGGCATTCTTTTTCATCCGGATTTGTTACGGGGGACCACGCTTGGAAAAACAATAAAGAAATATACCTTCTTTTCGTATGAAGTGAGCGAGGCGCTGCACCTTTCGGAAGATGAGCGCAATATTATGACAGATTGCCTGAAGATTATCCGTATGGAACTGGAACGGGGAGTGGACAAGCATAGTAAGACCTTGCTGGTAAACTATATAGAACTGCTTCTTAATTACTGTATGCGTTTTTATGAACGTCAGTTCGCCACCCGCAGTCATTCGAACCGTGATGTGTTGACACGCTTTGAAGGGTTGCTTGACGATTATTTTGAGGGCGAACTTGCCGAGCGCGACGGATTGCCTACCGTGAAATACTTTGCTGACAAACTGTGCCTTTCATCCAACTACTTCGGGGATATGTTCAAGAAGGAAACCGGCAAGACTCCACAGGAATATATTCAGGAAAAAGTGATAGAACTGGCAAAGGAACGGATGTCCGACAGGAGAGAAACCGTCAGCAGGGTAGCCTATTCACTGGGATTTCAATATCCGCAGCATTTCTGCCGGTTGTTCAAGAAGCGTGTGGGCTGTACACCGAATGAATATCGTGCACAAAACCTTCTTTTATAGTATTCTGTCGTAACAAGCAATGCAAGAGACTATGTTGGACTTGAGGACTGTATATGAATGTAACCGCTGTCTGGGTTGCAAGACATTGCATCCGCAGGTGGGCATCATCAATCTGGAGAATCCTTCATTGGAAGAGGATGCGGTGAAGTTTGAATTCTATGCTGTCTTGCTGATTGAGGATTGTCCGGGCGGTTGTTGCTGCTGCGGACGGAAATACTATGATTACTCCAATGCTACCATGGTGTTTCTCACTCCCGGCGAGATCTTTCGTATGAGTAAGGAGAATACGTTGCCGGATAAAGGATATCTTTTGGCATTTCATCCTGACCTGTTGTTCCGCACCTCACTGAAGAATCATATTAAAAATTATACCTTTTTCCATTATCGCAAGGAAGAAGCGCTGCATCTTTCGCGGCGTGAGACAGAGAAAGTGACGTGTTGCCTCTCGAATATAGAGGATGAGTTGCATCATCCCATTGATACTCATAGCAGTATTATTCTTTCCCGGCATATAGAACTTCTGTTGGATTATTGCACCCGGTATTACGAACGCCAGTTTATTACCCGTGAGAATAAGAACAAGGCTCTTTTGGAAAACATGGAACGTTTGTTTGTGGAATATATCGCATCCGGAAGGTTGCAAGGCGGCAAGTTGCCCACACCCGGCTATATGGCGGAGAGCTTGATTTGTCTGTCGCTTACTTCAATGATCTGCTGAAATTTGAAACCGGCAAGACTTTGGAGGAATATTTGCAACTGAAGCGGCTGGATATAGCCAGGCACATGTTGTTGCAGGACGGTCATACGCCTGCTGCTGTGGCACGGAAGTTAGGCTATCCTAATGTGCAGTGCTTCAGTGTGCTTTTCAAGAAAATAACAGGTGTCGCCCCCAGTGGTTACCGGCTCTCGCAGAATTGATAACCGGGTTGCAGTACCATGTTTTTGTGATACAGTTCCCTTCTGTAAAAATGGTAATTCTATCTGTAATTTATCTACAAAGAATGAATGGGGCCTGGCTTATCTTTGCATTGTGAAATGAAAGCGGCTTTGTCCGCATCGGAATGAAGCAAGACAACAGATGAAATCATTTAAACAGGTAGAACGATGTATATTGAACAAGTAAATTCTCCGCAAGACATAAAACAGTTTTCTGCGGAACAGTTAAGACAGTTGGCAGGTGAAGTCCGCAATGCATTATTGACCAAGTTAAGTGCTCACGGAGGACATGTGGGACCTAATCTGGGAATGGTGGAGGCTACAATAGCATTGCACTATGTATTCAATTCACCGACGGATAAGATGGTATATGATGTATCCCATCAAAGTTATACACATAAGATGCTGACCGGGCGTAAGGGTGCTTTCCTGAATCCGGAGGATTATGATGTGGTGTCCGGATACACCAATCCCCGGGAAAGCGGGCACGATTTTTTCACTATCGGCCATACTTCCACCTCTGTCAGTCTGGCTTGCGGTCTTGCCAAAGCCAGAGATCTGAAAGGCGGACACGAGAATATCATAGCCGTGATAGGGGATGGCTCGCTCAGCGGCGGAGAAGCTTATGAAGGTCTGAGCAATGCGGGAGAAATGGGAACCAACCTTATTATAGTGGTTAATGATAATGAAATGTCCATTGCCGAAAACCACGGCGGGCTCTATCAGAACCTGAAAGAACTGCGCGACACGGAGGGACGGTCGTCCTGTAATTTCTTCCGTTCTCTGGGGTTGGATTATCTTTATGTGGGAGAGGGGAATGATATTCCGTCTTTGGTTGCGGCTTTTGCCAAGGTGAAAGATACATCACGTCCCACAGTGGTTCATATTCACACACAGAAAGGAAAGGGATACGCTCCGGCAGAAGCCGACCGGGAGGAATTTCATTGGGAGATGCCTTTCGATCTGGAAACGGGTAAGCCGAAGGTGGATTGCAGCGGTATGGAGGATTACCATAGCCTGACCGGGAAGTTTTTGTTGGAGAAGATGAAGGAGGACCACACGGTTGTTGCCATCAGTTCGGGTACTCCTACTGTGATAGGTTTTACTCCTGAACGCCGGAAACAGGCAGGGCGTCAGTTTGTGGATGTAGGTATTGCCGAGGAACATGCCGTGGCATTGGCATCGGGTATCGCTGCCGGTGGCGGACGTCCGGTGTACGGGGTTTACAGTACTTTTATCCAGCGTTGCTATGACCAGTTGTCTCAGGATTTGTGTATCAATGGAAATCCGGCGGTGATCACTGTGTTTATGGGGACAGTAGCCGGAATGAACGATGTGACTCATCTGGGTTTCTTCGATATTCCGCTTATCAGCAATATCCCGAATATGGTTTATCTGGCTCCTACGTGTTCCGAAGAGTATTTTGCTATGTTGGAATGGGCTGTCCGCCAGACGGAATATCCCGTTGCCATCCGTGTGCCGGGAGTGGCAGTGGTGCATCGTAAGGAAGAGTTTGACACGGATTATAGCGAGTTAAACCGCTACAAAATGACAGCCAGGGGAGAAACTGTCGCTATTCTTGCATTGGGTTCTTTCTATGATTTAGGACAGGCTTTGAAGAATAAGCTTCGGGAAGAGTCGGGTGTTGAGGCTACTTTGATTAATCCCCGTTACATAACAGGGCTTGACGAACCGATGCTGGAAGAGTTGAAAGTGGGGCATCGTATTGTCGTAACGTTGGAAGACGGGGTGCTGGATGGAGGATTCGGCGAGAAGATAGCGCGTTATTATGGTAATTCTGAAATGCGGGTGCTGAATTACGGACTTCGTAAAGAATTTGCAGACCGCTATAATCTGGATGAGCTGATGAAAACCAACCGGTTGACTGACAAGCAGATGGCGGAGGATATTGCCGGTATATTGGAATAACCTTTTACGGAATGGCTGAAGTCCGAGACTTCAGCCATTTTTGTAATAGTGAAATAGATAAGCCGGATTAAAACTGTTTGTTACCATAAGCATGAGAACTGGAATACTTATTCTTTTTCCAGAAGCGAATAAAACACAGGATGATAATCGGGAAGTAGTTCCGGGTGAAAAGCTTTTATCATGTCACTCAGAAGAACATCGGGTGAGAGGGGAAGATTCTCATACAAAGGTATCCATTCCAGATTGCAATAAATAACCTTCTTTTCTTTAAAAGCCCGGAAATCAGCATATTGTGGATTGGAAGCCTTTAATGCTTCATAAGAGAATTCTCCTTTATAACCATTCATCACTCTCCAGTAGCCGGCATTATATCCTTGGGCGTATACGGTTTCAAAATCCATGAGTACACCTCCTGTTTCAGGATTATCCTTCATAAAGTAATCGGCCCCTGCGTCGGCAAACAAGCGGGCATAGAAACTTTGTCCTCCGGGTACATACCAGGTATCTCTTCTCATTTCTCCACTGAATACACTGGGACGCTGTTTTACATTGGAAACTTTGGCTTTCAACAGGTTATAGCGTTGTTCCATTTGTGCAAATAATTGGCATGCCTCTTCCTCTTTACCGATAAACATACCTGCTACCTTGATCCATTCGGACAGCCCCAATGGTGATGTTTCCTTGAAAGCCCAATAGGGGACCAAAGGGATGTTCAGCTCTTTCATCACTTCATACCCTCCCCGGCGGTTGGGAGATACGAAAATGATATCGGGTTGGGATGCAATGATGATTTCCGTATCAAAGTTTCCTTCCATTCCTATCTTTTTCACCCGTCCGTCTTTTAATCGGGCAAGCCATTCCTTATTCTGCATCCGGCGGGTGGTACTTGTCGCTACCACTTTGTCATAAGCGTTCAGACCGGTAAAACCTGCCAGTTGCGGCGTGGTCATGCAGATCACTCTGTCTGTCGGAGTCGGAATAACGGTATAGCCATCGGGTATCTCGGCTTTTGTTCCTTTAGGAACTAAGGCGAAAAGTTCGGGTATTGCATGGTTATTGTTCGGCTCCGAGATGGACAGAAGCTTTACTCCATCCGGACGAACAGTTATCTTGAAGCCTTTGGCATAACGGGGGGCCAGGGCTGTTTGTATGGTATCTGCGGAAGGTAGCCCGTTTCCACTCACCGGGTTGCGGCTTTTATAGCCGCAACCTGCCAGGCAGAAAGTTGTTATGAGCAGATAGACAAGTCTGGTTTTAGAGGTCATGCTAAAAATAGTTTTATTGCTTGAAACGAACCAGCAGACTGACATAGAACGAGCGTCCCGGTGTCAGAGTTGCATAATTACTGTTATAAGGACGGTCATCTGTGTAATTGAAAATGTTTTCAACTCCGACGGCGGGTTCCAGAGCAACAGATTTTAAATTGAATGAATGGCGTGTGTTGATATCCCAAAGCTGGTGGGCGGGGGCGTTGCCGTAAGTTTTAGACCAGCGTGTACCTTGATAGCGTCCGTTGATTGCAATATTGAATGTATAATCGTTCCATGTTTTTCGCCAGCTGGCATTGAAATTACCCGAGTGACGTACTGTTCTTTCCAAACGGATGTCTTCCGTACGGTTGCGCCCGTCCGTGTAAATATAGTTTGCTCCGAACATGAAGCCTGTGAAGGGACGGACTGAAAAACCTATGTCAAAGCCTTTCACACGTGCCTTTTCTATATTGCGGTACTGGCGTCTGCGAGTGATGCCGTTTTCAATATCTTCGGGCGTTGTTCCTATATCTTCCGCTTCAATCTTGTCTTTCAGGTCATTCTGATAAATGGACGCGGCAATGGAGAACAAACGATGATTGTATTCTATATTCAAATTATAGAAATTGCTCTTTTCCGGGTCCAGGCCAGGGTCTCCGACCGTGATTTGTCCACGGCTTTCAGAAACGGCATACATTTGTTGCAAGGTAGGTGAACGGAATCCGGCAGCGTAGGATGCACGTACATTCAGTTCTGAATATTGGTACATCAAGGATAGTTTGGGCGTGAACTGGCTTTTAAACTTTTCATTATAGGCATACCGTATACCTGCCACTACGCTGATTGCATCCAGTAGTTTTACTTCGTCCTGTACGTATGCTGCCAGTGTATAAACACTTTGGTATTCATTATTCAGCATCTTGCTGGTTTCAGTCGGCTCCAAGCCTTCGAATACATAGTCCAGTCCGGTAAAAAGTGTATTGTTCTTGTGGGTTTTGAATACACCTTTTAGATTGGCATTGGTGTAAGTCTGGTCTTTACTGAGGACTTCGTCACCGGTTTTATGCGTTTTTGCATCATTTATATAGTCATAAAAAGAACGGAAATTGGTGGTGCTTATATTCCCTTCTATATATGAAGCCCGCTTAGCCAACAGATATTTGGCTGTTCCACCCACTGTATAGGACTGATGCCGGTTGTTGTAATCGTAGGCTCCGGTACGGTCGTTCTCGCTGATAAAAAGATTACCGTTCAAATGAAGGCTTAAACGCTCTGTGGCTGCGTAGCTCAAGGTTTGGCTCACATTATGCGAATGATTCTTATAGACCGGTTTCTTTGTGGTTTCCACCAGTTCTCCCTTGCTTTCCTCATACGGATTCAGTTGCCATCCATCCGAAGTGCGGTAATTATAGTTCAAGTGTGCGGATAATTTTCCATCATTGGCGTCTGCGTTGACTGATTCTGAAATTCGTCCGTGAGAACTTACACGGGTATTGGAAGATACATTCAATGCAGATTTAGGATCATCGGTAATGATATTGATTACTCCTGCGATGGCGTCACTGCCATAAAGGGCGGAAGATGCTCCTTTTAATACTTCAATACGTTTTACGGCATCCATATTGATCCGGTCGTAATCTATAGATCCCGAAATATCTCCGGCTACTTTTTTACCGTTAATTAATACGAGGAGGTATTTATCAGGCAGTCCGTTTACGTATAGGGTTGTTCCCATAGCGGTGGTTTGCACCGAGATAGAGGGAACCAGTTTCACCAAGGCATCCTGGAAACTGGATGGATTGGCATTTTGCAGATCACGTTGGGAAATGACCTCTACGGGTACAGGGCTGTCTTTCAGCTTGTGGTGAGTTCCGGTTCCGGTTACCACTACCTGATCCATGTTGAAAGTGGTACTTTTCAGCCTTATCACCATTTCTTTTTGACTTTGACTGACTTTCTGAGTGACAGGAGCATAATTCAGGCAACTGGTACGCAGGGTATACGTTCCCTCTTTGATGTCTTTCAACAAAAATTCTCCTTTAGGATTGGTAGCACATCCTATTGTAGTTTGTTCCAAACGTACGTTAGCGCCTTCCACCGGCTTTCCTGTACGGGCATCCACTACTTTTCCACTTAACGATATCTGGGCGGACGCACACACCACCATGCAGCCGAATAAGGCTGTCAGTAAACATTTCTTTTTCATCGAAATAATTTAAGAATTAATAATTAGCTTTCCTGGCCCCGGGAAAGCGTGAATTATCTATGTTCAGACCTGGCAGGTTTCCTGGCTTCACCCTGAAAAGCGCCTTCCCATTTCTTACAAAGGAAACAGTGGCATGGCGAGAGTTGCTTTTCATTGACGGGTTTCACAGTAGCGGGCACTGCTTCGGATTCTATGACCGAATTCCCTTTTATGCAAATACGGAAAGTACTTACATCACCAAATCTGATGCAAAGGTAGGGTTTTATTTTAAAATCTTTTGGGATTCTGAAAATAAAAGAAACATTTTGTGATGTTTGATACTGATTTATAGGCTTCTTAATATATAAGGAAGGGACAACTAAGGACGAATGGGCATTTTCTTTGGCATGATAAGAGGCTTGTTTTCGGTTTTAAATCCATAACTACTATTAATAGGTATTGACTGCTATTGGAAATAGTTCTATCTTTGCCCCCGTTACGATGAAGAAGCATTTGATTCATATTCTAAAGCTTTTCCTTCCACTGATATTTATTGCCTATTTGGGAGGTATTACCCTTTTTACTCACTCGCATGTGGTAAATGGGGTGATTATCGTACACTCGCATCCGTTTAAAGGGGAGCATCAACATACAGAAGTGGAATTGGAAACTATCTTTTTCCTTTCTTCTTTTGCTGCTTCCGGTAGTTTGTTCACTCCGTCTTCCACAACGGTCTTTTGGGTATTGCTGTGTTTGCTGGCTGTGCCGGCTGTAGAACGCATCAAACTGATACGAACCGGTTGTGGCATTTATTTGCGCGCGCCTCCCGCTGTTTGTTAAATAGTATATTTTTATGTTGGTGGAGTGATTTTCCGTTACATTATCTGTTCGCGGATTCATTCTTCTGACTGCTATCCTTTTATTTATTAATAAACAGAATAACAACACATGAAGAAATATATATTTTTCTTGATGGGAGCAGTGTGTTTTCTACTCTCATCATCGGCTGTGCACGCCAATGAATTGAATAAGTCCGATGCCAATATCATAGGTCATGTATTGGATAAGAATACGGAAGAGCATCTTTCTTTTATCAGCGTATCGCTGAAAGGAACTACCATAGGGACTATGACTGACGCCAGTGGACACTATTTTCTTAAAAATCTGCCTGAAGGAGAATTTACCATGGAGGTAAGTGCTGTCGGTTACAAGACGGTCAGCCGGAAAGTAACTTTAAGAAAAGGGAAAACTTTGGAGGAGAACTTCGAGATAGAAGAGGATTTGATAGCATTGGACGGAGTGGTGGTGTCTGCCAATCGTAGTGAGACCACCCGCCGCATGGCACCTACGTTGGTTAATGTGATGGATGTGAAAGTGTTTGAGAACACTAATTCCTCCACATTGTCGCAAGGACTGAATTTTCAGCCCGGAGTGCGGGTCGAGAATAATTGTCAGAACTGTGGTTTCCAGCAAGTACGTATCAATGGGTTGGATGGCCCTTATACGCAGATATTGATTGACTCGCGTCCTATATTCAGTGCCTTGGCCGGTGTATATGGATTGGAACAGATACCTGCCAATATGATTGAGCGTGTAGAGGTGATGCGCGGAGGAGGTTCGGCTTTGTTCGGTTCTTCAGCCATTGCGGGAACCATTAATATAATCACCAAGGAGCCTGTACGGAACTCAGGGCAGTTGACACATACTCTGACAGGCATAGGCGGTACTTCTTCTTGGGATAATAATACGACACTGAATGCTTCGTTAGTGACTGATAATCATAAGGCAGGATTGTATATTTTTGGACAGAACAGAGAAAGAAGCGGTTATGACAATGATGGCGATGGCTACACCGAATTGCCAAAACTGAAAAATCAGACAGTCGGTTTTCGTTCTTTTATCAAAACAAGTACATATTCAAAACTGACTTTTGAATATCATCATCTCAGTGAGTTCCGTCGTGGCGGGAATAAACTGAACCGACCTCCCCATGAAGCGGATATAGCCGAACAATTGCAGCATACTATCAATAGCGGGGGAGCAAAATTTGATTATTTCTCTCCGGATGAGAAACAGCGGCTGAGTGTATATGCTTCTGCACAGCATACAGGACGCGACAGTTATTATGGTGGAGGACAAGATGTGAATGCGTATGGCGCGACCACGGATTTTACCTGGGTCACAGGATCGCAGTATATCTATAGTTTTGATAAATGTTTCTTTATGCCTGCCGATTTTACCGGAGGACTGGAATATAATCAGGATAACTTGACGGATGATATGTGGGGGTATAACCGTTATACCAAACAAGAAGTCCGTATAGCCAGTGCATTTTTCCAGAATGAATGGAAGAACAAGCAGTGGAGCTTTTTACTTGGAGGGCGTTTGGATAAACATAATATGGTGGATCATGTAATCTTCAGTCCGCGTGCTAATCTTCGTTACAATCCGACCGAAAATATGAACCTGCGTGCCAGCTATTCTTTCGGATTCCGCGCACCTCAGGCCTTTGATGAAGATTTGCATATAGAAAATGTAGGTGGAACTGTGTCTATGATTGAACTGGCAAAAGACTTGACAGAAGAAAAATCACAAAGTCTGAGTATATCGGGAGATTTGTATCATCGTTGGGGAGATTTTCAGGGAAACTTGCTTATAGAAGGTTTTTATACTTCGCTTTCAGACGTATTTGCCTTACGTCAGAAAGGAGAGCGTGACGGTATTATTATCAATGAACGGTATAACGAGAAAGGAGCTAAGGTATATGGTTTGACTTTGGAAGGAAAGATTGCTTACCGTTCCTTACTTCAATTGCAGGCCGGCGTTACCATGCAGAAGGCCGAATACAAGCAGGCACGTGCATGGAGTGATGATGAAACGGTTCCGATGGAGAAAAAAATGTTCCGTACTCCGAATACTTATGGATATTTCACTTTGTCATACAACCCTTTCGTACCGATGACTATTGCATTATCCGGTACTTATACCGGTAGTATGATGGTAGAACATAAAGCAGGTTTTATTGATAAGGACATTGCTGTGAATACACCTGATTTCTTTGAATTGAATCTGAAAGCCGGTTATGATTTCAATTTGTATAAAGGCATAACCATGCAGGTCAATGCTGGAGTACATAATATCTTTAATGCGTATCAAAGTGACTTTGACCGGGGGGCAAAACGTGATTCCGGTTACATTTATGGACCGGGTATGCCGCGTTCTTACTTTGCCGGAGTGAAATTGAGTTTTTAATTTGTATATATTATTGCCGGGAGAGGAGCGCTGTCCGCCCTCTCCCGGCAATTTGCGTCATAGAATAAATAACCTGTTATAGGACTTTCGAACAGGTTATTTTAGATAATAATTCTTTTGATACTCTTTATTTAGAATAATTATCTAAAATAAAATGATTTATTGGATGTAAAATCTGCTATTCCTATCTTTGTGAAGAAATAAATCTGAAATGTGATTAATATAAAGATAAATCTTCTATATAGCTGTCTGTTATATGGATTTATCGGAATTAATAAGTAAAAAGGTCAAAAAAGATGGGTATTGCTGAGTTGATAAATAAGGAAAAGAAAACAGCATTTTCTTTCGAGGTTCTTCCACCGTTGAAAGGTACTGGAATTGAAAAACTATATGCTACAATAGATACATTACGGGAGTTTGATCCTCTTTATGTCAATATTACCACTCATCGCAGCGAATATGTGTATCGCGAGTTGGGGGGTGGTTTATATGAACGTAATCGTTATCGGCGGCGTCCGGGTACGGTAGCGGTGGCTGCGGCTATACATAATAAATATGATATTACTGTTGTACCGCATATTTTGTGCAGTGGTTTCTCGCGTGAAGATACGGAATATATATTGCTTGATTTGCAATTCTTAGGTATTACTAATCTGTTGGTACTCCGGGGTGACAAGGCAAAAGATGAATCTTCTTTTGTTCCCGAGAAAGATGGTTATGCCCATGCTTTGGAGTTGGAAGAGCAGATCAATGCTTTTAATGAAGGCAAATTTATTGATGGAACGCCGATTCAGGCTCCTTTAACTCCTTTTCGTTATGGGGTGGCAGGCTATCCGGAGAAGCATGAGGAATCTCCCAACATGGAACAAGATTTATATTGGTTAAAAAAGAAAGTGGAAGCCGGAGCCGATTATGTAGTGACACAAATGTTTTATGATAACCGAAAATACGTTGACTTTGTGGAGCGTGCAAGAAAAGAGGGGATTAATGTTCCTATCGTACCGGGCATCAAACCTTTTTCCAAGCTATCACAACTCAGTGTTATTCCTAAAACATTCAATGTGGATTTACCACAGGAATTGGTTGTGGAAGCAATGAAATGCAAGGATGATAAAGAAGCGCGTGCATTAGGCATAGAGTGGTGTATCAATCAATGCCGGGAGCTGATAGCATATGGGGTTCCGGGGATACATTTTTATACAGTGGGTGCGGTGGATAATGTGAAAGAGGTGGCGACAGCTGTTTATTGATAGTCTTTAATGGAAATGTTTCTGTCAGGTCATTTATTGCTCCGTATCTTAACGGTTTAAGATGCGGAGCAAAATTATTTTGTAAATGGGTTATAAGTCATCTTCCAAAGCTGTGCTTTTGGCATAAGCCGTACTCTTTGCTTCAAAAAAATCAGTCTTTACCATATTGGCATTGGAATATTGAGATACCCAGTGCATGCTTTCCGGCTCTTTATGGTTTTCTTCGTACAGAGGGCCAAAACCTAAACTACTCCAACGGAGATTGCCTAAATATTGAATATAATCTTCTATCATTTTCCGGTTGAGTCCCTGTATATTGTCTCCTATTACATATTGTCCCCATTCTATTTCCTGCTTGACCCCCTCACGCATCATGTATTCATATATTTTTACTTTATCGGGAGTGAATAAATCCGGTTTCTCTTTCTTTAATTCCAGAATAATGTTGCGGAATAACCACAGATGCGTGTTTTCATCTCGATTGATATATCGGATTTCTTGTGCGGAACCTGACATTTTTCCATTACGGCTCAAGTTATAGAAAAACATGAATCCGCTATAGAAATAGATTCCTTCCAATATATAGTTGGCGATAAGGGTTTTCATCAATGTGAATCCATCCTGACTTTCCTGGAATTCGTTATAGCAATTGCCTATAAAGGTATTTCTTTTCAGCAGGTGTCCGTCTGTCTTCCATTGGTAAAGGATCTCGTTACGCTTTTCGGGGCTACAGATAGAATCCAGCATGTAACTGTAGCTTTGGCTGTGTACACATTCCTGAAAGGCTTGGATATGGAGGCATAGATTAACTTCATTGGCTGTGATGTATTCGCTGATGGTGGGCAGATTATTGCTTTGTAAAGAATCAAGGAACACTAAAAAACTCAGGATTTTATCATAGGCGGTGCGTTCTGCCTGGTCCAGGTGAGGATAATCCTTGGTGTCTTGGGTGAGATTGATTTCTTCGGGAATCCAAAAATTATTCATGGCCTGACGATACCAGTCACTAACCCATTTGTAGCGCATATTATTGAAATCATTCAAATTGGTGGTGTTTCCTCCAATCATTCTTCTGTGACGGAGGTCGGTATCTCCCTCAGGATTGAAAAGGGCATTCTTTTTTAATTTTATTGTATTCATGATTTATTGTTGTTTTATATTCTGTCTTCTTGTTTTACTGCTAACTCAAGGCTGTATATTAAAAATAAATTTGTTATTCATTTCTTGTAGGGGCGCAAGCATGGTGCCCCTACAAGAAATGTTTTAGCATGACAATTCAGTACTGGAGTGTTTACGAAAAGATCAGGAAGCACAGCTTTCACATTCTTCTACTTCCAATGATTTGCTGCGGACATAATATACTGTTTTTACGCCACATTCCCATGCCAGCAAATACAGGTTTAATACTTGTCTCAGGGTAAATTCATTGGTAATGTATAGATTCAGACTTTGCGCCTGGTCTATATGTAACTGCCGGATCCCTGCGGCACGGATACTCCATGTCTGATCTGTCAGATAAGCACTTTTATATATCCAATAGGTCTTATCGGACAATGCCGGTGCAACACGTGGCAGCATGGCTCCTTTCTTTTCTTCCAAGAAGAAACGTTTCATTACCGGATCTGTTCCGGCAGTGGTTCCGGCAATGATACTGGTGCTGCTGGTGGGGGCAATGGCAAGAAGATAGGCATTTCTCATTCCTTGTGTGGAAACCTTTACAGCCAATGCTTTCCATTCTGGCGAATTGTAACCCCGTTTTATAAAATAAGCTCCGGTCTGCCAGTCGCTGCCTTCAAAATAATGATAGGCCCCTTTTTCTTTTGCCAGTTCGCTACTTGCTGCTATGGCAGCATAGTTGATACGTTCGAAAACTTTATCCATAAAACTGAGATGTTCCTCGCTTTCCCAACGAATGCCGCGAACAGCAAGAGCATGATGATAGCCGCTGACTCCCAAGCCGATACTGCGGTAGCGATGATTGGTAATCTGAGCAAAAGGAATCGGATAAAAGTTCAGTTCAATCACATTATCCAATGCCCGTACTACAGTTGCCACCTTTTCTTTCATTTGTTTTTCATCCTCCAAGGGCAAATGTCCTAATGAAAGGCTGGCAAGATTACATACCACAAAGTCTCCGGGCCGGATTGTTTTGACTACCACTGTATCACCATCTTCCGTACATATCTCTGTAGAAACTGTTTCAATGGAGGACATGTTTTGTGCTATTTCCGTGCAAAGATTGGAGCAATAAATGATTCCCCGGTGCGCATTGGGATTGGCACGGTTCACGGTGTCACGATTGAATGTAAAGGGAGTACCTGTTTCTACAGCCGAACGCAGTATCAGTCTGACGATATCTTTGATGCTCATGCTGCGCTTGGAGAGTCGGGAGTCATTTACGCAATCCATGTATCTTTGTTCCCATTCCTCTCCGTAGTAGTCTTCCAGACAGTATCCTTTGACGGTTATTATTTCATTGGGGCAGAATAAATGCCATTGCTGGTTTAAATCCCGTTTCGCCATACGCCAGAATAAGTCCGGATAGCATACGGCGGGGAAGATGTCGTGCGCTTTCATCCGGTCATCTCCATTATTGGTCCGGAGTTGCAGAAACTCAGGCAAGTCTTTGTGCCATACATCCAGATAGACGGCTACGGCTCCCTGACGCATACCTAACTGGTCAACGGCTACAGCAGTGTCATTCACCAGTTTCATCCATCGGATTACACCTCCGGCCACACCTTTGAATCCGCGTATGTTTCCACCTGCGGCACGAACTTTGCCAAAGTACATTCCCATTCCTCCTCCAAATTTGCTTACCATCGCAAAATTGTCTAAGCTGCGGTAAATGCCTTCCAGACTATCGGGCACTGTATCAATGAAGCAACTGGATAACTGGTGATAAGGTTTTCGGGCATTTGCCAGGGTAGGAGTGGCCATTGTGACTTCCAGACGACTTAATATATCATAGAACTTTTTTACCCATTGCAGTCTGTTCTGTTTTTCGGGCATAGCGAGATGAAGGGCAATCCCTAAATACATTTCCTGCACAGACTCTATAGGTTCGTGTGAACGGGTACGGATCAGATAACGTTTGGCAAGCAGATCCAGTCCTGAATAATTGAAAAGCTTGTCACGTTCGGGACACATGAAGCCGGCTGCCGTTTCTATCTCCTGTGGAGTATAGGAGGCCAAGATATAATTACCATACAAGCCCTCGTCGGTGAGGTAGCGTAATTTATCATAAAATGAAAAGATGCCGGCAGCTTCCGCCTGTTCGGTCAGTTTCTTTGTCAATCGGAAATTCAGCAGACGCGCTGCAATGAATTCCCAGTCGGGAGTTTCTTGTGTTGTCAGTTCTACAGCCGCTTTGACAAGTGCCGCCAACCGTTCCCCGGATGTCATATCCGGTTTACAGAAACTTGTGAATTTCTCTGCGAGAAAGGTTAGACTATATTCCTTCCCGGAGAAGTCTTTTTGTATCTCTTTCAGTATATTTGCTATAGTATCATCACCGGTTCCGGTAATGATTTGACTGAGGACTTTTCTTCTTTCTGTGCGCTGCCAACGGTAAAGTATATAGTTTTTGGCTTCTGCGTAAAAGCCATGTTCCATCAAGCTACGTTCCACTTCGTCCTGAATGCGTTCTACACTACGATTTGCTTCGTTTTGATGCAGAAATTGTTCCACTTCATCTACTATGGTGTAGACAGCTTCATCTGTTATTTCTTTTTGGGTACTGATAAAACTTTTCCGTATGGCAACGGCTATTTTTTCCCTGTCGTAGGATTCTGTTGTCCCATTCCTTTTAATTATTTGCATGAGATGCTGTTGGTATGAATTATTGTATATTTTCGTACCGCTTCCCTAACCCCACGAGTAGAAACGGCCTTTGATGAATGGCAGGTCTTCTGACTGGCTCCTCATTTCCGATGCCTTCCCGCGTTCTCGTTATGTGGAGTCAGGCAGTGGCAATAGGTACGTATCGGAAATTTTATCGGAGTTTCACAGCAGCGGGACTGTCCGGGATTTACACCCGATTCCCTTTTAATCCGGATAGAGGACATCTATTCGGAACCGATTCGGGAACAAAGATAATGGAAATTGGAATTATTACAGCATTGAGTTAGTTTAAAAATCAGAAATGATTTATAAAAGTTGGATGGTATTAAACATTTTGGACAAGTTCTACTACCATGCTTCCAAGCAGCACAGCTACTATTGTTATGAGTAACCAATTGATATACTTGCTTTTCGATCTCGTTTTTTCTTTTTCTGAATGACACTGATTTTTACCATATAACCGAATGATTCCCCAATGCGATTGGCACTGCGTATCACTCGTGAAGTATGTACACCACATCCCATCATGTGAGCGGAATATTCAGAAATAAATCCACTGACATCTATCAAAGTTTCGGCTGTCTTATCCATTTAAATGAAGTTATGTTTTTCTTTTTTTAGAATCCATAGACACGACATGGCTTTCCAGTGGAAGGCATTTCCTTGTCAATTTCAATCTTTAATTTTTTTATATTCAATATTTCTTCTCCTTCAAGCATCAGGCACATAATAAGAAAACAACCGTTTTTCTCACATTCCATATCGAATAACCGGTGTTGTGAAAACATGCCTAACCCATGTGAGTCAATAAGAATAAACTTTGGATGGTTATAAAGTAATGCAGCCAGAGAGTCCCAATTAAGCTTCATGTCAAACATAAAGAAGTCTTTGGTTGCATAGTCGTTGGTTGCCATATTGCCGGTATATAAAACCAATGCTTTACCTTCTATGTCCAAGTTATTAAAGTATTCGTCGGCTGGTAGTCCGTTCCGACAATCTACTACGACGGCATCTGTTACATATTCTTTATAGCGGGGAGCTTCCATATAGCAATCCATGTGGGTGCCGATGTGTCCGAGACGTTCCGTTTCTTTGGCATCAAGTTCGAACTGTGCCAAATCTTCATCACTTAACTGTAAATGTAGTTCTTTGGTAATCGTTTCTTGTTGGTACATATTTAAAGAATTTTAAAGTTTAACCTAATGAGAGTATCAATAATTGAGCCGTAAGTACGCGTAGGAACATAGCAAGCGGATATACGGTGGCATATCCCACGGCCGGAGCGTCACATGAAGTCAGATCATTGGAATAGGCGAGGGCAGGCGGATTAGTATTTGCTCCTGATAATACACCAATAAGGGTATAATAGTTTAATTTACAGGCATAACGCCCAATGAGCCCCGTTATGATTAATGGTACGGTCGTAATAATAGCTCCATACATAATCCAAATATATCCACCTTCATTTACAATTGTCTCTATAAAATCTTTCCCGGCTCCCAACCCTACACAAGCTAGGAATAAGGAAATCCCGATTTCTCTTATCATCAAGTTAGCACTCATCGTGGTGTATGTAATCATTTTATATTGAGGACCGAAACGACTGATAAGAATGGATACAATAAGCGGTCCACCTGCTAGACCAAGTTTTACTGGTTGTGGAATACCTGGAAACATAAATGGAATACTTCCCAAGATACATCCTAATGCGATGCCGAAAAAAATGGGGATAAGATTGGGATGATTCAGTCTCTTCATGGAGTTTCCCAAAACCTTTTCGGCATGAGTGACAGCAAGTTCACTACCAACTATAGTTACACGGTCGCCCATTTGCAACTGTAAATGTGGGGAGGCTACCAAGTCTACTCCTGAACGGTTGATACGGGTGATGCTCGCACCGAAGTTATTTCGTATCTTAAGTTGTGAGAGCATTTTTCCATTTAACTCAGGCTTTGTTATCAAAATGCGGCGTGAGATAAGTTTCTTGTTTAACTGTTCCCATTCCATTTCTACCTGTTTGCCAAAAAATACTGTAATCGCTTCAATGTCAATAGGGTTCGAGATAACCAGAATCTTGTCATCAATATGTAATATCGTTTCTGAATTTACTAGTTCCACTTCCTGCTGTCCGTCATGATGGCGTATGCGCGAAATGACGAAGTTGCGGTTTACCAAAGGACGTATTTCCTTAATGGTCTTCCCATGTATTGCTTCATTTTTTATCTCTAATGTAACGGGGCGTACGGTCAGTTCCTGTAAATGTCCCAATCCTTTTTCGGCATCGGCTTCTTCTTGTGATGTTTTGATATTAAGAATGTATTTCAGTGCAAGCAATGAGAGAATGGCACCAACCACCCCCAAGGGATAGGCAACAGCATATCCCATCGCAATCTCCGGTGCATCTATGCCATTTAAATCACTATTTGCCTGTTGGGCGGCACCAAGGCCGGGAGTATTGGTAACAGCACCAGAGAGAATGCCGACCATGGTGGTTATGGGAGTTCCGGTAGTAAAATGTAAAATGATAGTAATGACTACACTGATAAAAATAGCCCCCATAGCCAACATGTTCAGCGTAAATCCTCCTTTCTTAAAGGCTGAGAAGAAACCGGGACCCACCTGCAAACCAATGGAATAGACGAACAAAATAAGACCGAATTCTTTTAGAAAATGTAGCAGGTGTTCATTCAGATTCAGATTGAAATGGCCGAATACGATACCGACAAAAAGAATCCATGTGACACCAAGTGAGATGCCGGATATTTTTATTTTACCCAGCATAATTCCAAAGGCGATAACTAGTGACAGAATGAGTACGGAGTGTGCTACACCTCCGCCCCAAAGATTGGGATATCCTTCAAAGAGGTTTTTAAGAAGTTCCATAGTATTAAGAAATATATTTATTTTTAACTAAGTCATCATTTTATATTTAAAATTTCCCATCATGTGGGTTGGTAAAAGTATCCCCGGAAAAATCACTTCTGCGGGGATACACACACATTGAACAATTACAACGGCATATTGCCGTGCTTTTTAGGCGGATTGCTTTGGTTTTTGTTGTGACACATTTCCAAAGCCTGAATGAGTTTATAGCGGGTGTCACGGGGCATAATCACTTCATCAATCAAGCCGCGTTCTGCCGCACAATAAGGGTTAGAGAATTTATCTTCGTAATCTTTGATTATTTCTTGTTTTTCTTCAGGAGTGGATTTCCGATAGAGGATATTTACAGCTCCCGCAGCTCCCATAACGGCTATTTCCGCCTGTGGATAAGCCAGGTTCACATCGGCTCCCGTCGGTTTGCTGGACATGACAATGTAGGCACCTCCGTAAGCTTTACGGGTAATTAAAGTTACCTTGGGCACTGTAGCTTCGGCGTATGCATAAACTATCTTCGCACCGTGGCGGATGATGCCGTTGTGTTCCTGTATTGTTCCGGGCAGGAAGCCGGGAACATCCTCGAAAGTGATCAGAGGAATGTTAAAGCAGTCGCAGAAACGGATAAAACGGGCAGCCTTGTCACTGGCGTCAATGTCAAGGACGCCGGCCAGCCAGGCGGGCTGATTGGCAACAATACCTACGGAACGACCTCCCAGGCGACCGAACCCCACCACCACATTTTTAGCAAAGTGAGGCATCACCTCGAAGAAATACTGGTTATCCAGCACCGGTTCGATGATATCCTTTATATCATAAGGCATATTCGGATCTTCGGGAATGACAGTCTGCAACGCCTCCACCTGACGATGGATGTCATCGTTGCAGGGAACCAACGGCGCATCCTCCATATTGTTGGAAGGCAGGAAACTCAGCAATTCGCGGATACTCATCAGCGTTTCCTCCTCATTGTCGCACATAAAATGGGTCACACCGCTTTTGCTGCTGTGGGTATAGGCACCGCCCAGTTCCTCCTTGCCCACCTCCTCGTTAGTCACAGTCTTCACCACATCCGGGCCGGTGATGAACATGTGGCTCTTCTCTTTTACCATAAAGATAAAATCGGTTAGTGCTGGTGAGTAGCAGGCTCCTCCGGCACAAGGACCCAAGATGGCGGAAATCTGCGGGATAACACCTGAGGCGATAGTGTTCTGATAGAAAATAGAGGCATATCCGGCAAGGCTGTTCACCCCTTCTTGGATGCGTGCGCCTCCCGAGTCGTTCAGGGCGATAACGGGAGCTCCCGTCTTCAAAGCCAGTTGCTGAACCTTTACAATCTTGGCAGCATTGGTCTCGCTCAGCGAGCCGCCATGTGCGGTAAAATCATATGCATAGACAAACACCGGACGGCCGTCTATCTTTCCGTAACCGGTGACCATACCATCTCCGGCAATCTGCTTCTTCTCCATGCCGAAGTTGGTACAACGGTGCTTCACCAGCTTGTCCAGTTCATTGAACGTACCTTTGTCCAGCAACATTCCGATACGCTCGCGAGCGGTCATCTTCCCTTGGGCGTGTTGTTTCTCGATCTTGTCCACACCGCCGCCCAGCGACGCGCGTTTGTCCAGCTCTTCAAACCGGCTGTATATTTCTTCTCTTGTCATGATCAATCTTCTTTTATTATATCCAATACTATTAATACCTGGTTAGCATTGACGGAATCCCCTTCATTGACCAGGATATCCCTTACCGTGCAGTCCGAGGTCACTTTGTAGTTGCTCTGCATCTTCATGGCCTCCAGCACTACCACAATATCCCCGGATGACAGACGGTCTCCTTTCCGGACGGGAATTTTTATAACCTTTCCGGGCATGGGAGCTACAATCTTGTCATCCTGTCTCTCCTCGCCGCCCTTTTTCATACGCAGATACTTGGTCTGGGTGTCCACTATGTCCACATGATAGGAACGGTAGAACATATTCACATCATAACTCTTTCCACCCTCCCCACGGATCAGTTCGGCATTGAAGGAATTGCCATCGTGCAGGATGGAACAGCTTCCGTTCTCGGCCATAACGATATCCACATCATACGGTTTTCCGTCAATCATAAACTGTACCTTGTTTCCTTCCTTGCTCACCAACGTCACATCGGCTACGCGGTCTCCAATATGTATTTCCATACTTTTGCTTAATTAAATGAAGAATCAGATTCTCAATACTCCTTTCTGCAAGCCGAACTCACGCCAGCGGCTGATGGGACGGGCATCAGACAGCTGGGGACTCTTGTTCTCTTCCAGATTCATCAGATAGTCAATATAAGAGGCGATCATGGTGATATTCTCAATCTCCTCATTATTACCGTTGCCACGGAGCAGCATACGCGAGTTCTTCTCTATGAACAAGGTATTATACTCACCCTTTACAAAGTCGGGGGTATGCATGATGCGTTTCAGATAACTGAGGTTGGTCTTCAGGCCCGTAATCTTGTACTCGTAAAGTACCCGGCGCATACGTTCTATGGCATATTGGCGGGTCGTAGCCCATACAATCAGCTTGCCTATCATCGGGTCGTAATAGATGGGAATCTCGTAACCTTCGTAAACGTAGCTGTCAATGCGTACGCCGATGCCGTTAGGCTCCGTCAGCTGTTTGATGATACCCGGCGAAGGCATGAAGTTGTTCTCCGTGTCTTCCGCACAGATACGACATTCGATGGCATGACCGCGCTGGAAAAGTTCTTCTTGCTTCAGGTGCAGCACCTCGTTATTGGCTATACGGATTTGTTCTTTTACCAGATCCACGCCCACCACTTCTTCGGTGATGGGATGCTCCACCTGCAAACGGGTGTTCATCTCCAGAAAATAGAAATCGCGGTTCTTGTCCACCAGAAACTCGATAGTTCCGGCTCCCGAATAGTTCACCGCCCTGGCGGCAGCCACTGCCTTTTCCCCCATCTCCTGGCGGAGTTCCGGAGTAAGGAACGGAGACGGGCTCTCCTCTACAATCTTTTGGTTGCGACGCTGGACAGAACACTCGCGGTCAAACAGATGGATTACATTGCCATGATTGTCACCCAGAATTTGAAATTCTATATGATGGGGTTCCTCCACAAATTTTTCCAGATAAACCGTATCATCCCCGAAAGAAGACATGGACTCGGAACGGGCGGTGTTATATGCCTCCACCACTTCGTCTTCACTGTGTATCAGCCTCATCCCTTTACCGCCGCCTCCCATAGAAGCCTTCAGCATGACAGGATAGCCTATTTCATTACAGATACGTACCGCCTCTTCGGCACTTTGCAACGGCTGTTCCGTACCGGGGACCACGGGAACGCCTGCGGCAATCATACGCTTACGGGCGGCAATCTTGTCACCCATCGCTTCCATCGTCTCGGCGGAAGGGCCGATAAAGATGATCCCCTCCTCTTTGCACCGGCGGGCAAAATCAGCATTCTCGGACAAAAAACCATAACCGGGATGAATGGCATCGGCTTTGCATCGTTTGGCAGTCTCTATTACTTTTTCTATATTTAAATAGCTTTCCCTGGCTATAGCAGGACCTATAAGATAGGCCTCGTCAGCATACATCACATGATGAGAAGTGCGGTCGGCTTCTGAAAAGACAGCAACGGTCCGTATGCCCTTTTCTCGGCAGGAACGCATTACACGTAAGGCTATTTCACCTCTGTTTGCAATCAATACTTTCTTTATCATTTTTCTTCTTATTATAACGGGGGGTTAATTTCGCAGGCATAGAAACTGTCCTTGACGGCTTTCAGGCAGTCATGGCACAGGCAATCGGAATAATTCTCCATTAAATAGGTGCGTTGCAGAGCATCCAGTCGGACAGTTGCGCAATGACACGATAAAATATCATTGTGCATACAATCAAATGTTGCACCACAACGTGGACATACCTTTTTCATAGGCATTCCTCCCGTAAATTTTTTATTTTCTTATTTTCTTTCGTACTGCTTTCCTAATCCCACGAGTAAAAACAGCCTTTAATGAATGGCAGGTCTTCTGACTGACTCCTTATCTTGAAGCCTTCCCGATGTGAGGATTGTCACATCAGTGGCAAAGGTATTTTTCAAGATTCCAGCAGAGTTTCACAGCAGCGGGACTGTCCGGGATTTGCACCCGATTCCCTTTTAATCCGAATAGCAGATAGACTATCCGAAACCAATTCGGGGCAAAGATAATGGATTTTATAATTAAACGAAGCGGAAAAGATGAAAAAAGTGTTGCTTGAAGTTTTTTTTCTTTTTCCAGTTGTTTTATTGATTTAATTCCTAACTTTGTCAGTAATATCGGTTTCCGGATTAGCCGTTGGCGCGAAACGGAATTAAAAGGGAATCCTGTGCAAATCAGGAACTATCCCCGTAGCTGTAAGTTTTATCCTCCCATAGTGTGGGGAAGTGTTGTGACATTCTTAGCCACTGGTTATTGTGAAAACCGGGAAGGCGCTACAACGGAAACAAGTCAGAAGACCTGCCGTTATTGTTTATATCATTCATGGCTTTCGGGTGAAAGGCGATAGAACGAATCATACTGATCCTTTTTATTACTGGTTTCCATGAATTGTCGTGTGTGAAAGACTTATATTGAATAATGTGTGTTTTGTATAACCTTAATTTATAAGTATGATTAATTCAGAGGTATTTATTATTAAGAGAGATGGTAAAAAAGAAACTTTCTCTCTTGATAAAATTAAAAATGCAATAGCCAAAGCATTTTTGTCAGTAGGAAGTTTTGCTACCCAGGATGTGATTACTACTGTATTGAGTCGCGTTAGTGTCAGTGATGGAATGAATGTGGAAGAAATCCAGAATCAGGTGGAGGTGGCCCTGATGGCTGAACATTATTACAGTGTTGCCAAGGCGTATATGCTGTATCGTCAGAAACATTTGGAGGATCGTGAGGTGAGAGATAAACTGAAGTTTTTGCTTGACTATTGTGACGCTTCCAATCCGGCAACCGGCAGTAAATATGATGCGAATGCCAATGTGGAGAATAAGAATATTGCTACGCTGATAGGAGAGTTACCCAAATCAAATTTTATTCGTCTCAACCGTCGTCTGTTGACTGACCGTTTGAAAGACATGTATGGAAAGGAATTGTCCGATCGTTATTTGGAACTTCTGAATCATCATTTTATTTATAAAAATGATGAAACTAATCTGGCTAATTATTGTGCCAGCATTACTATGTATCCTTGGTTGAATAATGGTACGATAGCAGTGGGAGGGAACTCTACGGCTCCTACTAACTTGAAATCTTTTTGTGGTGGATTTGTCAATATGGTTTTTATTGTATCCAGTATGTTAAGTGGTGCCTGTGCTACTCCAGAGTTTTTGATGTATATGAATTATTTCATTGGTTTGGAATATGGGCAGGAATATTATAAGTATCCCGATAAGATTGTTGATTTATCTACCAAACAAAGAACAATAGACAAAATCATTACAGACTGTTTCGAGCAAATAGTATATTCTATTAACCAGCCTACAGGGGCGCGTAATTTTCAAGCCGTCTTTTGGAATGTAGCTTACTATGACAAATATTATTTTGAAAGTCTTTTTGGTAACTTCTTTTTTCCCGATGGAAGCCAACCTGACTGGAATTCACTAAGTTGGTTGCAGAAACGTTTCATGAAATGGTTTAATAAAGAGCGTACACGTACTGTTTTAACATTTCCTGTAGAAACAATGGCGCTTTTGACTAAAGATGGTGATGTATTAGATAAGGAATATGGTGACTTTACGGCTGAAATGTATTCCGAAGGTCATTCTTTCTTTACTTATATGAGTGATAATGCAGATTCTTTAAGTAGTTGCTGCCGTCTTCGCAATGAGATACAGGACAATGGTTTCAGCTATACTTTGGGAGCAGGTGGGGTTTCTACAGGCTCAAAAAGTGTGCTGACTATTAATTTGAACCGTTGCATCCAGCATGCGGTGAAATCCGGTATACTTTATCCGTTTTTTTTGGAAGAAGTGGTTGATTTGGTACACAAAGTCCAGTTGGCTTATAATGAGAATCTGAAATTGTTGCAGTCGAAAGGTATGCTGCCTTTGTTTGATGCTGGTTACATCAATATGAACCGTCAGTATCTAACTATCGGTGTTAATGGTTTGGTGGAAGCAGCGCAATTTATGGGTATTGAAATCAATGATAACCCTAAGTATGAAGCATTTGTTCAGGAGATTTTAGGAATGATTGAACGATATAATAGGAAGTACCGTACAAAGGATGTTTTGTTTAATTGCGAAATGATTCCTGCTGAGAATGTAGGAGTGAAGCACGCTAAATGGGATAAAGAAGCAGGCTTCCAAACATTCCGAGAATGTTATAACAGTTATTTCTATATTGTAGAAGACAAATCGTTGAATGTTGTCGATAAATTCCGTCTGCATGGACGCCGCTATATAAAGCATTTAACGGGAGGCTCGGCCTTGCACATGAATTTGGAAGAACATCTTAGTAAGGAGCAGTACAGACAACTACTTCGGGTAGCTGCTATAGAAGGCTGTAATTACTTTACATTTAATATACCGAATACCATTTGCAATGAATGTAAGCATATTGATAAGAGATACTTGCATGAATGTCCTGAATGTCATAGTCGGAATGTGGATTATCTGACACGTGTTATCGGGTACATGAAGCGGATCAGTAATTTTTCTCAGGCAAGGCAGAAGGAGGCTGCACAAAGATATTATGCTCCGTTACGTTGATTATGACATCGTATTTCAAGAAATTCCGGATGAAGTCACTCTGGCGATCAATCTCTCTAACTGTCCCAATAGGTGCAAGGGCTGTCATAGCCCTCATTTGTTGGAAAATGTAGGAGAATCTTTAACGGAAGAAAGTCTTGGGCATCTTTTACAGAAGTATGGAAAGGCGGTGACTTGCGTCTGTTTTATGGGAGGCGATGCCGAACCCTTTGAAGTGGAAAGGTTGGCAGGATTTCTTCACCGACAGTCTATCGCTTTGGTAAAGGTGGGTTGGTATTCGGGGAAGAATGAATTGCCGGAAGGTCTTTCCGTTCAGAACTTTGAATATATAAAGTTGGGACCGTATATTGAAAAATTGGGTGGCTTGAAATCTCCTGATACCAATCAGCATTTCTATCGGATATACGGGGATGAGATGAAAGATATTACCTATCGGTTTTGGCGTATCTGAAAAAGGCGGAAATAAATTCCGCCTTTTTCAGATAAATATATTAAGTTGGTTATGCTTCCGGTTGATAGTCTTCACCATTCTCCCATGCACTGTCGTCATTCCAGTTTTCATATAAATGGTTTACCCAAATTTGGCGAATCTCAGGATAACTGCCAAGGGCTTTCATATTACATCCGTCTTTAATACCATGATCAGCTCCGGCTTGATCTATCGGGTGGCTTTCGAATGTTCTGTCCACTTTGAATCCTAATTTCTCCAAACGTTCACGCCAGCTATATTCATTTGTATTGATTTCCACATTGCTTACATCGTCATCTTCGGCCATAGCTTCCAATCCCCAAAGGTCGTTGTGGGCATGGTCACCGGCAATTGACATGAAAGGTGCAAGATAAACATTTACTTCTGATGGGTTCAGACCGTTCTTTTCGCAATAGCTCATCACCTTAGAGTACATACAGTCGGGATATTGGGTTTTGTCAAATCCTTCTACAGGAATTCTATTAGCCGGTTCTTCCTCTATTTCTTTCGGGAAGAAAAGCATGTCACCATAATCCACAGTACCTACAAAGATATTGTTGTTGGCAGCAAGTTCCTGCAATGCTTTTTCCATGTCAGAGTACTTTTTGTTAGCATTGTAATTCTCATCCGGATTACCGTGTCCCATTAGAAGCACGATGTTGTTCTTGCCTGCTAATTTAGACTCATAGTGTTTGTAAAGTATCTCTGCTACATCTTTAGTATCTTCTGCACTGGAAAGAAGGTTGGTACCTTTCAATACATCAATATGCGGATACCATTGAATCATAAAGTATTTTTTTACATCAGTATTCATTAATGAAAGATATTCTTCGCCTGGAATTACATGCAATGATTGTACAGCCACACGTTTGTATCCTGCATCGCCTATTGCTTTCAACCATTGGTCCAATTCATAACGTGCTATGCCGGTAGATGCTTCTACACGTCCGATACATGTACGTGAAGTAAATGACATATAAATATCCGTATTGGGGAATTTAGCTTTAAAATCCTCAATCACATCATCATAAACAGAAAGGGACTCATTATAGGTACTGCCAAAAGTACAGAGCAAAATGGCTGTGTCGTGTTGCTTGGTTCTGGTTACTACATCCACAGCAGGATTAACAGTACTTTCTTCATCATCATTGTCACTACAGGAACTGAATCCTGTGCAAGTTGCGGCAGCAACAAAAGCCGCCATCAGATAATACTTGAATTGTTTCATACTAATAAAAATTAATTTATAAATTGTTGGTTATTAATTGTTTTTGAATTTAATGAGGGCGGAGACATAAAAAGTTCTTCCGGGAGTTGATGTGGCACGATTCCGTCCGAAAGGAGTACGGTCTACATAGTCAAATACATTATCTACCCCGGCATTCATCGTTAATGACCACCGTTTCATTTTTAATAATGAGTGGGCTGTGTTGATACGCCAAGTTTGGAATCCGTCGGCATTATTATCATTTATATAACGGCGTGTAGACTGATATCTGCCATAGATGCCGATACCCAAACGATACAGTTTCCATGAATGTTGCCATAAGATATTTAAATTTGCATTATGGCTGGAAGTAGCATCAATAGGAAGATATTTCATATAATCTATACCTTTGTTAGGATATTGCGCTTTTGGATCAGCATAACTATATCCGCCGGCAAGGCTGAGAGATTTTGCAGGACGATAGTTGAAGGTGAAATCCATACCATAAATACGTGCCTTTGTCAGATTCTTATATTGTTTGCTTTTTTCTACTTCAAGAAACTTTTCATCGGGAGTTACGGAAATTTCAACCAGCTCAATCATGTTGTGAAGATAATTCATGTATCCGGTTAAACTGGCTTGGAATTTTTGCCCTACGTACTCGATACCGATTGAAGCATATTGTGAGGTTTGTGCTTTTAGATCTGTGTTGCCATGATATGCAGTCAAGGCACCGCCTCCGATAACGCCGGTATAATTATAATAAAGTTCTTTAATAGTGGGTGCTTTGTAGCCTAAAGCATAAGAAGCACGCAAATTAATATGTTCTCCGGGTTTATAAAGTCCTGATATTTTCGGACTGAAATTCAATCCTGTTTCCTTGTGTTGTGTTCCTCGTACCCCGGCAGTCAGAACCAGATTTTCTCTGGCTGTCCATTCCTCCTGTATATAAGCTGCCAACGTATAAACGGAAGCGCGGTCACCGTCAATGTGATGAGGTGATTCCAAATGATTGTACTGATATTCGATTCCTGCATTTAAAATATGGTCCTCTCCAAGATAAAATACACTTTTTACCTGGCCTAATATTTGTTTCTGAATACTTTGTTTGATACGTTGACCGGCAAAGTAGGTGATACGTTCATGGCGGTCATTGTCTAGAAAATAATCAGTATGCTCGTTTAGCTTATAGTCATAGAAGTAGCCGTATCTGCCATACGAGAGGTCTGCAGTCAGATAATTCCGTTTTCCTAATTTATATTTACTTCCTACTGCAAATGTGTAGTTGCGATAATAAAAATCGTTGGCTTGATATTTCCAAGGACCGTGTGTACGCATTACCCAACGCTCATAATAAGTGCCTTCTGCAGTGAGGTCTAGTTTGCGATTGACTTGCCATTCAATGTTCTCGGACAGGGTATAGTTTGAAGAACGGTTTACGGTCAACATAGTAGAGCCGGATTTCAATTGATTCTGATCCCACTGTAGGTCTGTATTCCGCCAGCCATCGGTATGCCGGAAGTTGATTCCGGTTACAGATTTTATCTTTCCATAATTAAAGCCGAAACTGGTACTTTGACGTATATCACCATATTCACCTATGCGGGATGTATTGGTGAGCTCCATTTTTTCACGGTTACGTTTGGTTATGATATTGATAACTCCGGCTATTGCGTCACTGCCATAAAGTGAAGAAGCGGCCCCTTTTACAATCTCTATGCGTTCTATATTAGCTGGATTTAATTGATTCAAGTCGTTTTGCCCTCCTACATCGCCATTCATTCTTTTTCCATTTATCATGATCAGGATATAGTCATTGTTCAATCCGTTTAGTTGGATATGGCTCCCCATATCACCATCATGAAAGGTCAATGAAGGACTAAGACCACTGAGCAAATCGTCTATACTGCGTGCCTGATATTGTTCCAAAGCTTTGCTGGTTATGACTTCAGTCTGTACGGGAGCATCTTTCAGATAATGTTCAGTACCTGTACCCGTGATGACCACTTCATTCAGTAATACGGACAATTCTTTATCGTCTTTATCTTTGAGAATACTTTGGGCACTTGCAATTTGTGTACCTAATAGTAGAATAGCAGGAAGTAAATACCTCATATTGTGTTTTATTTAATTTGCAAAATAAAACATCAAGTTTCCCTCTGATAAAGAGGAATGCCACAAAGGAATAGACGTTGGAAAACGCTTGTTCGAATGGACACATACTTCTAATCCTGGAAGCTTGGTGTTTATTGTTCAACAGACTTAGCAGGTATTCTGGCTTTCCTCTGATTGGAAACCTTCCCATTTCTTCAAATGAAACAGTGGTTTTAGACTATCCAATCAACATCATGAGGATTTACAGCTGCAGGTACAGCCCCGGATTTACACCGAGTTCCCTTGCATCGGGCTATGTGATAGCCCGATTACTAATTCCGTTGCAAAGATAGAGGTTTATTTTATATTATCTTCGATAAGTCTTTGATTTTTTAGCTTTTAAATTTTAAAGACAGACTGATGTAGAATGAACGTCCGGGGGTAAGTGTCGCATAATTGCTGTTATAAGGACGGTCATCCATATAATCGAACAGGTTTTCCATGCCGCATCCGGGTTCGATGATTACAGATTTTAAGTTGAAAGAATGGCGTGTGTTTAAATCCCACAATTGATACTCGGGAGCATAACCGTAACTTTTAGAGAAACGCTTGCTGTTGAAACGGCCGTTCAAATTTATATTCAACCGATATATTTTCCATGAATGCGCCCATTGGGCATTGATATTGTATGCGTTTTTTATACTTTTGTCGATGGGTTGTTCCAATTCCACATCTTGGGTATTAAGATGAGTGTATCCTCCGCTTAAATTGAACCCGGCACCTAGGTATGCATTGGCGGATACATTGATTCCGTGGACTTTAGCCTCCGCTATATTATCACGTTGACGAACTTCCTTATGACCATATTGCTCCATAGCTTTATCTCCTGTGGCAATCGTATTATAATCTATCATGTCACGAATATTATTATAAAAAGCATTGACTGATACTGAAAAACGCTCATGTACATACTCTGCACTCAATGAGAAATAATTATTCTTTTCCGGCTTTAAATCCAAATTACCTATTGTCAACCTGTCATTTTTTTTAGCTATGTCAGTGGCATAGAGTTCAGATAGGGTAGGAGTTCGGAAACCTGCTGCATAGGAGGCACGGAAATTGAATTTGCCGGGTTTATACATCAGTGCTACATTGGGAGTGGCATGATTTTTGAAATTTTCATGATAAATGTAACGTACACCAATCAAAGCCTGTAGGTTTCTCAGTAACTTTATTTCATCTTGTGCAAACAAGGCCAGTGTATAAGCATCTTCTTTGGCTATATTGTCTGTTTGACTTTTCAAGACATCAACGATATATTCTGTGCCGACTGAAAGTTTGTGCCGGTTACCTAATTTAAAGATACCTTTTATGCTAAGATTGTGATTACGGGTCCGTTTTCGCACTTGCTCTTCACCTGCTTTTCCATTATAGGTTTTATTGTCTTTAAAAAAACAATAAGAGGAAGAAAAATGATCGGCGTAACAGTCTGCGGTAATATAATTCCCTTTATTTATCATGTATTGGGCACCAATGCCATAATTAAAGGTTTCATGCAATATGTTGTAGTCGTATGCTTCATAAGGGCGGCGTGTCTTGTTGTCATAATATCCGCCGCGGGCATAAAAGGAGAGTTTGTCGGTAGCATCGAAAGTGAATTTTTGATTGACAGTATTTGCATAGAAGCCTGTAGAAGCTACTTTCCCGGTTTCTTCCAATTCATGAGTTTTGGAGTTTTCCTCATATGGATTCAGTTGCCATCCTTCGGCCTGCTGACGGCGATAAGAGGTGTAGGAGCCGAACTTGCCGGTATTGACATCTATGTTTACGGACTGGGTAAAACGTCCTTTACTGGCATAACGGGTATCGCTGGAAACATTGATAGCATTTTTTACATCATCAGTAATGATGTTGATAACTCCTCCGATAGCATTTGTTCCGTAAAGAGCGGAAGAAGCGCCGTTCAATATTTCAATACGTTTGATTTTGGCAACATTGATTCGAGCATAGGTGTCATCTCCATACAGGCGTTTGCCATTTTCCAGATGAAATAATCATCAGGCAATCCATTCAGACTCAATGTTGTCCCCATGCCGTTGGTCATACTTGAGAAAGACGGGGGTCAGCTTTTGTAAGGCCTCGTCCAGCGATGTTACACTGGCATTACTTAAATCCTTTGCAGTGATAACGGAAACAGGCACGGGGCTGTCCGTCATGCGGTGGTGTGTTCCTGTACCGGTTACTACTACCTGGCCTATATTGGTAAAACTGTCTTGTAGCTTGATAAGAAGATTCTTTTCACCTCCTTTTGTCGTGATGGACTTGGGTGTGTAACTGACATGCGTGATTCTTAATACGTGTTTCCCATCAGGGAGATTGCTGATGGAAAACTCGCCTTTATCATTTGTGGTGCATCCTGAAAGGCTTTGATCGATACGGATATTAGCTCCCACTACAGGTTCGTTGGTATCGGCACTCACAATCTTTCCACTGATACTGACTTGTGCCAGTACGTCAATAGCCAGACAGCTTAAAGTAATTGCTGTCAATAATAACTTTACTTTCATCGAAAGAATTTAAGGATTAATAATTCACTTTCCTGACCCCGGGAGAGCATGATTATCTATGTTCGGACTTGGCAGGTTTCCTGGCTTCACCCTGAAAAGCGCCTTCCCATTTCTGGCAAAAGAAACAGTGGCTTGGTGAGAATTGCTTTTCATCAGACGGGTTTCACAGTAGCGGGCACTGCTTCGGATTCTATAACCGAATTCCCTTTTATACAGGCAGAGAAAGGCTGCCTATATCACCAAATCGGGCACAAAGGTAGGCAATTATTTTATATATGTTTTAAGATTAATGAAAAAATGGTTGCTTTTGAAAGAGGTGGGGGATTTTGAACCGTAGGAGTGAATTAGATTCACTCCTACGGTAATATGAATTTGCAATAATTCTGGCGGGATCAGGCAAGTGCCAATATTAATATTTGTGCTGTGAGTACACGTAAAAACATGGTAAGCGGATAAACGGTGGCATAACCCACTGCCGGAGCGTCACAAGAGGTCAAATCATTGGAGTAGGCTAATGCGGGCGGATTGGTGGTGGCTCCGGACAATACTCCGATCAAGGTGTAATAGTTCAGTTTATAAACATATCGTCCTATTATACCTACAATCAGTAAAGGCAGCAGCGTAATAATGGCGCCGTATGCTATCCATACATATCCACCCTCGTTAATGATTGTTTCGATGAATCCTTTGCCGGCTCCTAATCCTACGCAAGCAAGGAAAAGCGAGATACCGATTTCACGTACCATCAAATTGGCACTTATGGTGGTATAGGTTATCAGTTTATAATGTGGTCCGAAACGGCTTATCAGGATGGATACGATAAGGGGGCCTCCTGCCAGTCCCAGTTTTACCGGTTGGGGGATACCGGGGAATAAAAAAGGAGTGCTTCCTAGAATACACCCTAATGCGATGCCTAAGAAAATAGGGATCAGGTTGGGATGATTCAAACGTTTCATGGAATTACCTAGAATCTTTTCGGCATGGGCTACAGCTAGTTCGCTACCCACAATCTTCACCCGGTCACCCATTTGCAATTGCAGGTTGGGAGTGGCCACAAGGTCTACACCCGAACGGTTTACACGGGTAATGCTTGCTCCGAAGTTATTCCTGATTTTTAGTTGGGCCAATGTCTTACCGTTCAATTCAGGCTTGGTGATCAGAATTTTTCTGGAGATAAGTTGTTTGTTTTGGAAATCCCATTCCACATTCACTTGTTTTCCAAAAAAGACAGTGATAGCTTCTACATCTATCGGATTGGCGATAACAAGAATCTCATCGTGTATGTGAAATACTGTAGTGGAGTTCACCAGTTCTGTTTGTCTGTCTCCGTCACAATGCCGTATGCGTGAAATCACAAAATCACGGTTTACCAATGGCTTGATTTCTTTTATTGTTTTACCTTCTACGGCTTCATTGCGTATTTCTAGTGAGATAGGGCGTACAGTCAGTTCTTGTAGATGCCCCAATCCCCGTTCCGCATCGGCTTCTTCGGTTTTTGTGTTGATGCGCAGGATATATTTCAATGCCAGCAGGGAGAGAATACACCCTACTACTCCCAATGGATAGGCTACGGCATATCCCAGTGCTATTTCGGGAGCGTCTATACCATTCAGATCACTGTTTGCTTGCTGTGCGGCACCTAGTCCCGGGGTATTGGTTACAGCTCCAGAAAGAATTCCTACCATTGTGGTAATGGGGACACCTGTTATGAAATGGAGTATAATGGTGATGGTCACACCTAAAAATACAACCATCATGGCAAGCAGGTTCAGTGTGAATCCTCCTTTCTTGAATGCTGAGAAGAAACCGGGACCCACTTGTAGTCCGACTGAGTAGACAAATAATATCAGACCGAACTCCTTTAAGAAATGCAACAGATGTTCGTCCAGGTTCAGATTGAAATGACCGAATACAATTCCTACAAAAAGTATCCAGGTTACTCCCAATGAGATACCTGCCACTTTTATTTTTCCTAACATGATGCCGAAAGCAATGACCAGTGAAAGAATAAGTACGGAATGTGCTACTCCGCCGCCCCATAAATTAGGGTACCCTTCAAAGAGATTTCTAAAAAGTTCCATAATTCATTATCTAGTTTAATTATTTATAGTATCAATTTTATCATTGTTGTATAGCTGTCATTCTGGCAAAAATGACTGCAAAGGTAGCTTATTTAATTGATAAACCATAAAACTTTAATTGCTTTCTAAGGATATTTACTTGATATGTCGGAATTATGAATTAATCTGTTATTCTAATTTCGATAATTTGCAATTTGCACTATCTTTGTATCCGTTTTTAAAGAAATACTAAAGAATGAAGCCACAATTACTCATAGGGGCCGCTACATCGGGAAGCGGAAAAACGACTTTTACGATGGGGCTGCTGCGGGCATTGCACAAACGAGGTCTGCGGGTACAGCCTTTTAAATGTGGTCCTGATTATATTGATACACAATTTCATACGCTGGCTGCTGACCATGAGTCGGTGAATTTGGATACTTGGATGGCATCAAATACCCATGTACAACATCTGTATAATAAATATGGAGATGGAGCCGATGTATGTGTAACCGAAGGAGTGATGGGATTGTTTGACGGTTATCAAAGAATGCAGGGAAGTAGTGCTGAAATAGCCAGATTGTTGAATATCCCTGTAGTGCTTATAGTAAGTGCGCGTTCTACAGCTTATTCTGTGGCTCCGTTAATTTATGGTTTCAAGCATTTTAATCCGGCTGTGAAGATTGCAGGTATTGTTTTCAATCAAGTGTCATCTCCTTCTCATTTCGCTTATTTACGTGAGGCTTGTGTTGATGCAGGAGTGGAATGTTTGGGATATCTGCCTATGACAGAAGGGTTGAAAATTCCATCCCGGCACTTGGGTTTGACATTGACAGCCAAACGTTCCATGAACACCTTGATAGAACAGGCTGCGGAATTGGTTGGAAAATATGTGGATTTGGATAAGCTGCTGAGTATTTGTCATCGTAATTTCCCGTGTCGGTATACATTGCCTTATAGTTCAGAAACAGGGGTGGAAAGTTTTACTCCTTCTGCTAAAAAGATGAAGATAGCCATAGCGCGGGATCCGGCTTTCAACTTTATCTATAGAGAAAACATAGACCGCTTGTCTGCGCTAGGAAGCATTACTTATTTCAGTCCTGTATATGGTAGTGATTTGCCGGATGCTGATTTGGTTTATTTACCCGGAGGATATCCGGAATTGTTCGCCCGTCAACTACATCGGCGCAAAAAGTTAATGGAAGCATTAAGAACTTATGCAGAGGAGGGGGGGAAAATTTTGGCCGAGTGTGGAGGTATGATGTTTCTCACCCGTTCCTTGACAGCCCGCCAGGGAGGGACTGCATATGCCATGACGGGTATTTTGCCTTTGGATTGTACCATGGTGGGTGCCAGACTTCATCTAGGGTATCGTCGTATAGAATATAAAGGGATGGAGCTTCGCGGGCATGAATTTCATTATTCCAATGTTGTTGCTCCTGACGCTATGCCTTCTGTAGCAAAACAATTTACGGCAAGAGGAATGGAAGTGAGTACCCCGCTTTATAGATATAAAAACGTGATAGCCGGATATACTCATCTATATTGGGGGGAAACGGATATCTTGAAATTATGGAAAGTATGAAACGTATTTATACACGAACCGGAGATAAGGGCATGACAGGAATTCATGGTGGAGAGCGGGTTTTTAAAGATGATATCCGCATTGAAGCTAATGGATGTATTGATGAGTTGAATGCTGTTATAGGAATTGTGCGTTCGTTTTTACCTCAGGAGCACGAATGGCAATCCTTGCTTTTTTCAATTCAGAAAAACATGATGGCAGTGATGAGCCATGTGGCTACACCATCAACTATCCGTGAAGGGAATCCTAATATCTTGCCTGATGATTTATGCTCTTTTTGTGAGGAAGCAATGGATACATTGATGGAACAGATGGAGGATAATAGTTCCTTTATCCTTCCCGGAGGAACGCCGATATCAGCGCAGCTGCAGTTTGCTAGGACGGTGGCACGCCGGGCTGAACGGAGATTATGGACTTTGCATAAACAAGATCCGTTACCGGAGATAATTCTTCGGTTTATCAACCGGCTGTCCGATTTGTTTTTTGTTATGGCCCGTTATGAGATGCAACAACAGAACTGGACGGAAGAAAAGTGGCAGTCCTTTGCATATAAAAGAAAGAAGAAAGAGTGATGAAAAAGAATTTACACCCGATTATGTTGGCAGGAACAGGCAGTGATGTTGGCAAAAGTGTCATCGCTGCTGCATTATGCCGCATTTTTAAACAGGACGGTTATCGACCGGCACCTTTTAAGGCACAGAATATGGCACTGAATTCATATGCCACTCCGGAAGGGTTGGAAATAGGGCGTGCACAAGCTGTACAGGCCGAAGCGGCTGGAGTCCCTTGTCATACGGACATGAATCCTTTGTTGTTGAAACCCAGTTCCGATCATACTTCGCAAGTGGTATTAAACGGTCGTCCCATCGGTAATCGTAACGCTTTTGAGTATTTTCGCAAGGAGGGACGTGAAGAGCTGAGGCAGGAGGTAAACGCAGCCTTTGACCGTCTTGCCGCACGTTATAACCCTATTGTAATGGAGGGAGCAGGGAGTATTTCCGAAATAAATCTGCGGGATACTGATTTGGTGAATATGCCGATGGCCTGTTATGCGGATGCGGATGTGATTTTGGTAGCTGATATTGACCGGGGAGGAGTATTTGCCAGTGTCTATGGTTCGGTCATGTTACAAACTCCTGAGGACAAGAAACGTATAAAAGGAGTAATCATTAATAAATTCAGAGGGGATATCCGTTTGTTTGAGTCTGGTGTGAAGATGATGGAGGATTTATGTGGTATTCCTGTCTTGGGAATAATACCTTATTATAGAAATATACATATTGAGGAAGAGGATTCCGTAGGCTTGGACTATAAACGGATGCAAGCCGTGGAAGGCAAAATAAACATAGCAGTTGTTCTGTTGCGTCATCTCTCAAACTTTACAGATTTCAACAGATTGGAACGGGATGAACGGGTGCACCTTTATTATACCAATAATACGGAAGATCTGGCCAAAGCTGATATTATTCTGCTTCCTGGCAGCAAAAGCACTTTGGATGACTTGTATGAGTTGAGACGGAACGGGGTGGCGCAAGCTGTCCTACGTGCGCATAGGGAAGGGGTTACTGTAATGGGAATTTGTGGGGGATACCAATTGATGGGACTTGAGATTCACGATCCGGAAGGAGTGGAGGGAGAGATCCGTCAATTGCCGGGACTGGGACTGCTTCCCGTCATTACTACGATGCAAGGGGAGAAGGTGACGCGGCAGGTGAATTTTCATTTTCTTGAGAATGCGGAAACTTGCCAAGGATATGAAATACACATGGGAGAAACCCGCCCGGTTCCGGGGGTGTCTGTAGTTCCTTTGAATAGACTGGAAGACGGTGGAGAGGACGGTTGTTTTGTAAACCAAAAATGTATGGGAAGTTATATTCATGGAATATTGGATAATCAGGCATTTATAGATTATTTGCTGGAACCATACGCAGAAAAACTGGAGTGTCATACGGTGTTGGATTACCGGACTTATAAAGAAGAACAATATGATAAATTGGCAGAGCATGTACGCAGTCATCTTAATCTGCCTTTGTTGTACCAAATAATGAGTGGGAATGATTGAAGGACATGGTGATGATGCTTATAAGTATAAAGCAATAAAGATAAATTTCAGTTCAAACGTATATAATCATGTAGACCATAGCGGATTACATCAACATTTGTTTCAGCAGATGGAAAGTATCCGTACGTACCCCGAACCGGAACCTTATTCGTTGGAAAAGGTTTTAGCGGAACGGTTTCATCTTTCGTCTGAAGAGGTTTGTGTGACCAATGGGGCTACGGAAGCCATTTATTTAATAGCTCAGACATTCAGGAATCAGATTTCGGCTATCTTGATGCCCACTTTCAGCGAATATGCGGATGCTTGTCGTCTGCATGGTCATAAAGTGGTTCCTATATATAATTTGAACCGTTTGCCGGATAGGGGGGAGGTTGATATGGTTATGTAATCCTAATAATCCCACAGGAGAGGTTAGGGAGAAGGAAGTCTTGACAGCCTGTATAAAACAAAATCCGCAGCGTATTTTTATCATGGACCAGTCGTATGAATTCTTTACACAGAAGGCTTTGCTTACAGCCAAGGAGGCTGCGGAATTTCCGAATGTTATTCTGTTGCATTCCATGACAAAACGTTTTGCCGTGCCCGGCTTGCGTTTAGGATATATCACTGCATGTAAAGAACTGCTACATGAAATCCGGACACAGCGGATGCCTTGGTCTGTTAATCAGTTGGCTATAGAGGCCGGGCATTATTTATTGTCTTCTTCTCAATATGATATAGATATCTCTTTGTTATTGAGGGAAAAAGAGAGATTAGTTCAATCTTTACTTTCAATAGGGGGAATGGAGATCTGGCCATCGGATACTCACTATATGTTAGTTCAATTGCGGATGGGAAAGGCGGCGGCTTTGAAAGAATATCTGGCAACAGAGCAGGGAATTCTTATTCGTGACGCATCCAATTTTGAAGGGCTGAATGAACACTTCTTCCGTATTGCTACACAAACTCCGGAAGAAAATGACAAACTGGTAGAAAGTATAAAGAAATGGACATATATGTATTAATTCTTCCGTTGTTGATAGGATGGATATTAGATAAATTGCTTGGGGATCCGATAGGATTGCCGCATCCAGTGGTAGGATTCGGGAAGCTGATCTCTTTTTGTGAGAAACGATGGAACTGTGGGACACATCGGATGTTGAAAGGAGGGGTGGCGGCCATTATGCTTATTTTGCTAGTGTATGCAGGATCTGTTTTGGTATTGCATTATCTGTTTGTGCTAAACCGTTGGTTGGGTATTATTCTCTCTGCTGTGCTTGTTTTCTATTGTTTGGCAGGAACTACACTTATCAACGAAGTAAGGCAGGTTTTTTTGGCTGCGGATCATTCTTTGGAGGAAGGAAGAAAGCAGGTTTCCCGTATTGTAGGGCGTGATACTTCGGAACTGACAGATCAGGAAGTGCGTACGGCTGCTTTGGAAACATTGGCTGAGAATTTGAGTGATGGGGTTATTGCTCCATTATTCTGGTATTTGCTTTTGGGAGTTCCCGGTATGCTTGCTTATAAGATGGTTAATACGCTTGACTCTATGATAGGCTATAGGAATGAACGTTATCTTCAGTTTGGTTGTGTCGCTGCACATATTGATGATATGGCGAACTATATTCCGGCTCGTCTAACTGCATTTTTAATGGTGCTGTGTGCAGGGCGTCCCGGTTTGCTGAGATTTGTAGGTAAATATGGTAACCGGCATGCGAGTCCTAATTCAGGTTATCCGGAGTCTGCTTTAGCAGGTATCTTGAATTGCCGTTTTGGAGGTCCTCATGTTTATTTTGGAGAGATAGTCTATAAACCTTTTATTGGAGATAAGGATCGGTTTATCCATACACAGGATATGCATAAAGCTGTCGATATAAACAGGAGAGCAGAAATCTTGATGGTTATAGTAAATATTGTTTGCTTATATTTGGTCGGTTGAAAAATATATATTACTTTTGTTTCCGTTTTAGAGATGCGGCAGTAGCTCAGTTGGTAGAGCATCAGCTTCCCAAGCTGAGGGTCGCGGGTTCGAATCCCGTTTGCCGCTCCAAAGAGAATTCTGATAGTCAGGTAGTTGGCTATCAGAATTCTCTTTTTTAGCACTATTTGAGGAAGATGAATACAGGTGGTTTGAACATCATTATGTAAATTGATTGAGCAGTATATGGCTAATGAGAAATATGGGAACAGATTTGTTTATAAAGGCCCATGCAGTATATTCATACGCTAAAGTATCGGCACTTACACGAATTGCATCTGCATTGCTGCTTTCTATAACGATTTTCCTTGGTTGGATTGATGTGTACATCCGATAATGAAAAGACAGGAGAAATATGAAAACGTTATTTTCATAATCTCAAATTATATGTGAAGAAACAATGTCTTTAGAAAAGTAATAAAAAGTGCAATCCATCAATAATCAGAATTGCACTTTTATTTTCCACTAATTTATATTCTTAATTTTCTTTTTTGAGGGATATCCAAAGATACAAAAACTAACTGATTAGCAATAATTTAACTTGAATAGGTTGTATAATTTTGTACTATTGAAAGAATATCCCTAAACATATTGGATTTACTGGGTACAGATATAGAGAAAGTCCTTATTTTTTAATAATCAGTCAGAAGCTTCTTTATTAATTGGTGCAAAAATGCCAAGTACACACATTACAACTCCAGTTCAACCACAAATATCCATTTCCCTATTTTTAAATTCCCAGACACAGCCAGATCAATAGCCGCTTCGTTATTTTTTGTCTTGTCAGTCAAGCCGACACATAAGGTATACTTTCCCTGCAATTCTGCCGGAATATTAAACCGACTCAAATAATTGTATGATATTCCCTTCAACCATTCGGAAGGTTCTGCTTCCGGTTCTGTATAAAGAAATACAATTTCCTTTTTTTCATTCATCAAAACAAAACTAACCTGATATTTATAATTCCAATTGGGATGATTATTAGGCAATACACCCACACCATAGTTTTTCCATGAATGAAACAAAGTCAACGTTTTGTGGTCTTGCTCCACCTTTATATAGTCCGGATAAAGACGATAACCGCCTAAAGTTATAAAACGCTGAACTTGGTCCGGCAGCTCTTCTATCCAGAATTTGCACTGTAAAGGCATACGCAAATCCAGCGTGTTACAATGGCTGTCCAAAGCATCAGTCACAGAAACGGTAAAAGCTTCTTTGAAATCGTTCATGGCAAAACGTTTGTCTCCTTGGAAATGCTTGTATTTTGAGTTATCACCATCTTGTGCGTTAAACCACCAGCATCCCTCACCAATAAGAGCTCTTTTTGGGAAAAGTTCGTCATGCACCATCGCACGTTCTTCATTAGAAAACCAAAAACTGCCTATACCATCCCTGCGAGGAAGAAACCCCAGCTTGTCATATACTAGCGGCTTGGAAAACCTGTAGTCGCTCTGCGAAAGATTCATTACCGTAAGCACTTTTTTGAAGTGTCTTGCATACGATTCGGTTATCTGTCGGATAACGCTTTCCAGATTATCTTGCTTTTCGAGTACCAGTCCATGTCCTTCTCCCCATCTTCCCAATCCATATGCATCAATATAATCTACCTCATCCGGATTGTCATATTCCTTTGCAAAAGCCTCTATGAACTTGTCCAGCTTTTCAAGGAATACTGGATTATCATAATAAGGCTGGGTTTTGCCTTCATCGTCTATTGGGCTTTCTGTGGCTCCGGCTTCGTACACATAGGACGGTACTCCGTCTACACCATGAAAGAACACCCTGAAGGCCAGTTTAAGCCCTTTGTCTTTGGCTTTTTGTATATACCATTTATACCGTTCATTGTAAATCCATGCATATTTGCCCTCCTCGGGTTCCAAATCTTTCCACAGCATTCTGATGTACAGAATATTGGAATAATCAGCTGCTTTGCATTCTTCCATCTGTTTCCAAAAAACTTCGGGAGTATAGATGTTGCTTTTATTGTGGCGTGTTCCCTGAAAAGATCAGCCTTCTTCGTACATCATCCATCCCATGGCAGGATTTTTCAGTACGGTGGTCAAATCCGGGCTATAGTTTACCCATTTGTTCATTTGGGCTTGAAGTGAGGCGGATCCCAATAGGTGCATGCTGCACAAAAGGATTGCGGTTAGGCGTAAAATGGAAATACTTTTCATGATTAGAATTAATATTATTAAAAATGTATTTTATAAAATCATTACAAAAGGTTTTTGATAAAAAAATAATCTGAGTCATTGCATGAGAGTTAATGAAACGATATACTTTTATGTCCATTGCTAAGACATTTTTTCTTCTCTAGATCCTAATATTGAAAGATACCGCTTTCGTTACTTGCTAAAACTTCAGTTGAATTACCTTGATAAATGTTTATATTAATTATTAAAAGTAAAGTAATTAGAATTGCAATCGTTTTCATGTGTCATTATATTTAAAGTTTATATATAAGCAAATTTAAGGAATAATCTGTTACGTTGTTTTCAGTAATAGGACTTTAACTAAATTTCTTTTAGTTTTTTTTGACAACCTCAATAACATACTCTTTCGGATTGGCTATCAGTCATGCGTCTTTCTTTTGTTCTTTCAGAATGTTTGTGTCAATGACCCTGTATTACAATATTGTTTTAAATGTGTTGTATGTTGGTCTATATATAGTTTATTCTGTGCATTTTTTATGCATAAGATTTTTCTTTAAAATATTTGTTATAGCTTTGCTATCACAAATAACTGAATGTGTTTTTATTTTTAGATTCATTAAACTGGGATGTTGTAAGGCATCTTGATAAGTAAAGCAGTTTGTATTGAAAAAGGCAGGATTGGTGAATCCCGTCTTTTTATGTATCTTTTTGTTATAAGAATGAAGGTGTGTCAAAATGCGCACCTTCTTTTTTTATGCACAAAGCCCCGACTTTCACAAGCAGGGGCTTTGTTATTACCTAAAGATTTTGTATCTTTAAGCATAACATTTTATACTATGACAAAGATACATTTTCGTCCTTACAATCCCAACCAAACAGTGCTTTTTCCTCCAAGAATTGACGAGGATATTGCAGAGCATGATCCAGTTCGGATGGTTGACGCTCTGGTTGAGAGCCTGAACCTTGAAAGTTTCAGGAAGTTGTATAAGGAATGCGGGCGCAGCCCTTACCATCCCAGGATGATGCTCAAGGTCATTCTGTATGCCTATATGAACAACATCTACTCCTGCCGGAAAATCGAAAAGCTCCTTCACCGTGACATCCATTATATCTGGCTTGCCGGATATGAGAAACCGGATTTCATCACCATCAACCGTTTCCGCAACCGGGTGAAGAATGAAATCAACGAGGTGTTTACCCAAACCGTACTCCTTCTCTCTTCCAAAGGCTTCATCAGCTTGAATGTGGAATACATTGACGGGACAAAGATTGAGTCCAAAGCCAATAAGTATACTTTCGTCTGGCGGAAAACGGTTGAGCGGAACCGTGAACGCCTGATGAAGAAGATACATATCCTTCTAGGGCAGATAGACACTGTCATCGCCCAGGAGAACTCATCGGGAAGCAATGAGGAGATTGAGTTCACTCCGGTCATGCTGACTGAAATGGCGGGAGAATTGCGTCAAGCACTCGAACAGGTTCCTGAACCCTCCACGAAAGAGGAAAAGACTGCGTTGAAAAAGAAACGCAAACAGCTGAAGGAGTTGGAAGAGCACAGGGACAAGCTACAGGAATACGACAACCGTCTGGACACGCTGCAGGACAGGAATTCCTATTCCAAAACGGACAATGACGCTACTTTCATGAGAATGAAGGAGGATGCCATGCGTAACGGCCAGACAAAGCCCGGTTACAACCTCCAGATCGGCACCGGGAACCAGTTCATTACCGACTTTGCACTCTTCCCGAACCCTACGGATACACTGACCCTGATACCTTTCCTGCAATCCTTCTCAAGCAGATATGACAGGCTGGCCCATACGGTGGTTGCCGATTCCGGCTACGGTTCTGAGGAGAATTACCGCTTCATGTCAGAAAACGGTATGGAAGCCTACGTCAAGTACAACTACTTCCACATGGAACAGCGGCCGAGATTCAAACCGGACCCGTTCAAGGCCGAAAACTTCTACTACAATGAAGAACAAGACTTTTGTATCTGCCCCATGGGACAGAAGATGCAAAGGATAGGGACTAGACATGTGAAAACAGCATCCGGATATGTCAGCGAAAATGCCAGGTACAGAGCCATCAGATGTGAAGGCTGTCCGCTAAGATGCCGATGTTTTAAAGCAAAGGGGAACAGAACGATAGAGTTGAATCACAGACTCAGAAAATACAAGCAAAAAGCCAAAGAGTTGCTCTGCTCAGAGGAAGGGCTGAAACACAGAGGACAGAGATGCATAGAACCGGAAGCCGTGTTCGGACAAATGAAAAACAATATGAATTACAAACGTTTCCGCCATTTTGGAAAGGATAAGGTCTTCATGGACTTTGCCTTCTTTGCCATTGCCTTCAATATAAAAAAGATGTGTGCAAAAATGACTAAAGAAGGTATGGATTGGCTGATTAGACCGTTTTATGAGCTTACAGTTGTTCTATTTAGATGTTGAGAACGCATAAATCAAAGAAATCCTCAAAATATCGCAGCTTAAAAAATGAGTCGATTTTTATAGTCAATGAAAAAAAAAGAAGGCGCATCGTGTATTACGACACACCTTCATTCTTTATTCAAAGAGACGCAAAATATATTATTTCAGTATTTCACCTTTTTCATTGAAGAACACCGTACTTTCAGTTCCTTCCTTGTCTGTCAGAACAACCTGATAGGTCTTGCTGCCATCCTCTGCCGCTTCCTTGACGGTTGATTCCGCAAAATTTTTGGCGATTGCTTCCGTTACCGCTGCCGGAAGGTCTTTCACTTCAATAGGGGTGAAGTCATTTACTGCCATGACTGTTTCAACACCTGAGGTCAAATTTTCGGCAAATGCCACTGTTGTTCCTAATCCTATTACCAATGCTACTGCAACAAAAGATTTTTTCATAATCTTATATTTTTAATGGTTATTGTTTTACGATAATGATAGGACAATTTTTATGCCAAAAGAATAACTAATCTGATTATCAGTTGGTTAATATTTTACTAATTATATGTGAAATGGAAAAAATCCTCATATAGTGTGGGATGATGTGGAAATGTTCCACATTGATACCTTTCTTCCATTAATCTTTTCGCACCTTTGCGGAAAAATGGATAAAATCAGATACCGTCTTGTATATAACCGCCAGAACACACTTAACAGGCAGGGCACGGCTCTTGTACAGGTTGAAGCCTATTTGAACCAAAGGAAAATCTACCTGAAGACCAATGTTTACCTCAAACCGGAGTGCTGGAGCCGTGAGGGGGCACAAGTCATTAACCACCACCAATCTAACGAACTCAACGCAATGCTCTATGAATACATCCTGTATCTGCAAGGCATAGAATTGGGGTATTGGAAGCGCGGAATACCTGCCACACTCTCACTGCTGAAGGATGCTGTCAAGAAGAAAAGTGCCGTGAATATCAGCTTCTCCACTTTCGCCAAATCAGCCATTGACAATTCGGACAAGAAGCAGTCCACCAAGGACAACCTGCACTCTACACTGGCGGTCTTGAATGACTTCCGTTCCGGATTGGACTTCAAGGATATTACCTATACATTCCTTCGTGATTTTGAGCAATACTTAAGGGAAAAGGGCAATGCGGACAATACGATAGCCAAGCACATGAAACAGCTCCGTATCTTGGTCAATGAGGCAATCAACCAGGGATATATGCACGCGGATGCTTATCCGTTCAGAAATTAGAGATGGTTTTACCGTTTAGATCCAATACAAGTTCCTTCCCTTTTGCCACCTCAACCGGTTTCTCCAGAATAATGTCATCAGACAATATAAAGCTACCTCCGTTCTGGGCGGCTTCATCAAGAGCACCCGCACCAAAGAATTTCACGATACGGGAAACTGAAATTTCCTGCCCGTTGTTATCTATAAGAGTCACTTTCAGAATGGTCTTTTCTCCACTTATTTCTTTCTTGTTGATTTTGACTGTCGTTCCGGTACATTTCCCATCCGTAAATACAGGTTCTTTAATTTCCACATCCTTATTTTCAGCAGGGTCACAATGTCTATATCTGTAGTACCGTCCTTGCTTCTCAATTCCGCAACCAAAGCCTTATAATTTTCTGTTGTCAAACCAATAAATTCAATATCAATTATATTACTAACGGAAGTTACCGAGAAAATATCGCAACCATCCTTGAACTTGACAGATAATATTTTGGTACGTGGTACGGTCAGCTTGGTCTTTCCGTCAGCCAGAGTGAATATGACATTATCAGGATCACTTGTGTAGTCCACTCCGTTTTCCACAAATACCGCATCACCCCTGTCGCCTTTCTCCCCGGTCGCCTTAATCCCTGTCGATTTCCAGTTTTTGCCGCCATCCGTTGAGATTTCCCATTCATTTGTCGTGGCGTTGATTTGAACTTGGGGGGCAATGGCATCGTCCCCTTTGGCTCCTTGCGCCTTTATTTTTGTATCAGTCATACCTATCCACCAATTACCGTTCTCGCCGATATGAGGTGTGATGCCGTCAGATTTACTTTATGATGTAAGAAAAATCATACTATCCCTTCTCATTTGGAGAATCCATATATCCCGATTTACAAGACGAACATAACGCTTTTTAAACTAATGTTATCAGATATTTATTAAATAATTGGTGCAAAATTAACTAAAAAATGATGCTGGCCTGTAATATAATTTTTTTACATTCCAGACCGATTCAATATATTTATATTCTTCTTTGGTAAATCGTTTTTTATTCTTATTTTGCAGAGTCTTTTTTATTGACATATCGTGACAATGGATTTTAGTGTTTTGGCAGCGATGGTGCAAGCGGATAGGATTTTTAAGTGTGTATTTTATAATCAATCAGATAAACAATAGGCAGAATGGAATTAAATGACTGGTTGGCTATAACTGGGGCTTTAAGGGATTGGAAGCTGTCCGCTGGGATTCATATTCTGTGTAAACCGCAAAACGCACGGAAGGAGAATGCGTCTGCCGATTCGGTGGAGAATGAGAACGAGCGGAAGCAGGTTGACTGGTTGGAAAAGCGTATAGTCCAGTGTACTGCCAAGAGTGTAGAAAGGACAGCACTCGTAAGTCGGTCAACATCGTATATGGCTCTATCATCTCTTTGAATGAACTGATTGCAACCAATGGCAACTACGTGATTAATTTTCGGATTTATGGTACAAGAAAACCGTCTGACAGCCCGACCAGGAAAGTTTTGTTACTGGCTGACGGTCACGTAGAAGGTGATTTCAGCAAGAATAGAAAGAAGGAAACTGCAACCAAAGACTGTACGGAGGTGAAAGCCGACAAGGAAACCACTTCCGATATCCATGAGGAAAAACGGTCAGAATCATAAAGGATAAAAAAGAATCCACTTTGCTTAAACAAAAAGGCTTTACCTGTGTTTGTGTAACTGTTTTGTTTGTCGTTGTGCTGATAGTAAAACATTGGCGCAACAGACAATCTTCATCATAAGACTTTAAATTTATAAATTGGACTGCCCCGGCTCGTGATGAGTCGGGGTATTTGTTTAAATACAATTTCCCAATTGGATTACACAATCAACTGAAGAGAATAGAATTTTATGTATTTTTGCCTTGTATTGTGGGGTAGAAGCCAATCTCATAACAAAAATTACTCCTTGTTTTGGGGATCTATTGTAATACGCAATAATGTGACAAAAAATATTTTTAGAAATAGGCAAATCCTTTTGAACAAATTCGTCATTGTTTTGTTCTTGAAGAATAAAGTAGATTGTCAAAACGTAACTAATCTGAACCGTTCCGGCTTGTGATAAGTGGGAGCGGTTTTATTTCAACAATATTTTTGTTAAAAGATAGCGCGTGAATTATATGTTCTTTTATTTTTGTACACAGTTGACATGAATTTATGTATCATGGTGAAAAAGAAATCTTATTCCGAAGAGAAATTAAATGAAATGATCGTATGGCTCAATAATCATGCCAATGAACTTCCTAAGGAAATGCAGATAAAAAAATTCGCTTTCACACCAAATTTGAAACTTACTGTTGAAAGTTGCATCATGCAGGCTAAATAATGTTTGGGTAACTATAAGATGGCTGGAGCTTTTAGACTGCTCCAACAAATCGGAGAGAACCTTGAAAACAATAAATGATATTCTTCTATTATTTGGTAAGTAAATCAAGATGTTTCTTTCATCAACAAAAATATGAAAGTATGCAATGTGTGTGCAACTTAAAAAGCTAATATGTATAAATGATTAGTTTTTCAGTGCTTTTTTATTTTTCTTCACTTTCCAATTCTTTTATCTCTTTATTGAGGAATACGGATAGGATGGTTCTTAAAACAACAATACCTCCCAATAGGGCCAATTCATTCAAAGTGGGCTCCAATACTGTTTTCAAAATATCCGAAGCTATCAGAAATTCTAAGCCAAGAAGCAGATAAGTTCCGAATGTAGCTCTTAATTTTCGTATATTGGTAATGGAATACCCTCCGGTAAAACGTCGTATTTCATTCTTCAAAAAAGAGATGATACCTATCAACGCTCCGTATGTGACAATCAAAAGGCTTGTCACACTTATAACAGCTGCTAATAAATCCAAGAAATGAGTAAGCATATTTATTTGTCTTTATGAATAGAACAAATAAATAAGCGATATGTTCTTACATCATGATAACTCTATCTTGACAATTCCTCCATAAGGAGTGAGTGCGTCAAACGCCTCTTCGGGTTTAATGATACCTGCATAAATCTGTGCGTTCAGTAAAATGCCGCCATGAGCAAAGATCGCGACTTGTTCATACGGTTTTTGGCGAAGTTCGTCTAGAAAATCGGCAACACGCCGGTATTGATCTTCAAAGGACTCTCCATTGGTCGCTTTTACATGCAGATAATCTGCATACCATCTTTCCAGGTTAGCGTCGGCAATTTCATCGAACCGATGCATTTCCCAATCTCCGAAATTTAGTTCCTTCAGGCGGTCGTCCCGTTCTGCATCCGGGTAGCCGCAAAAGGTAGCCAGGCGTACACAACGGGTTAACGGGCTGGTATAAACCTTATCAAAAGATAAGCCTTGTAAATGGGCTGCCGTTTGAGTTGCCTCCATTTCAAAAGTCGGCTTTAAGGGTACATCCGTCTGTCCGTAACAAACGCCTTGCGGAACATCAACAGCAGTATGACGCATGAAGTATATTACCATAGATTTGTATAGATTAAGTTTATAGTCAGATAAAAAGAAAACTCACATAATAGGAAAGTCGCTCCGCAACAATCACCGGTATATCCTTGCAGGCGTCTGCGCATGAGTGACATTAAAAGGATGAACATCATAGCAGGAGCGATGGCTGCCCACCAGTATCCTTTATCCAGTAATAAAAGCATAGGTAGGGCTCCGGCCATAAAAGCGGATAATAAAACACCTGGGCTCATACGGTCATATATGACTTTTGCTTTCGATTCTTCTTCTTTACGGGCGTATGGAAGCGTGTTGATGATTTGTGCGGCACAAAACTTGCTCCAGGCATCTCCGCTTAATATGGCCGCACATGCCAAGGGTACAGAAAGTGTGGTGAGTATATTCCACATCAATCCATAATAGAATAATAATCCGAGCACTCCGTATGTGCCGATATGTGAATCCTTCATGATGGACAGAATCTTGTCACGTGATGTACCGCCCCCGAAGCCATCGCAGAAGTCTGCCAATCCATCTTCGTGTAAAGCACCTGTTACTAATAACCGGGCAGCCAACGCCATGAGCACAGCTATTTGTACAGGCAGAAATTCTGCTGTGATCCATAGAGTGCCTGCCATGATACCTCCTGTCAGCCATCCAACAAAGGGCCAGTAGTCCACTACTCGTTTAAAGTAAACAGGTGGTACGTCAGCTATTTTCCAAAACGGAAGGCGTGTGAAAAAAATGAGGGAGGCAAGCAGTTTCATGGTTAAAAATATTTAGTGATGGAGGCATGGGCGAAATTGTCCATCTCATTCATCATGTTTACAGAGGAAACAACGATGGGATAAGCGCATATCGCTCCTGTTCCTTCTCCCAAGCGCAGACCTAAATTTAATAAAGGGCGTACTTTCATGGCGTCCAATACTAGTTTATGACCGGTTTCATCTCCCTGATGTCCGAATATGGCATACGACAAAACTTCCGGATGAAGTTTTGAGGCGGCCAGTATGCAGTTGGTCATGATGAAGCCGTCTACCAGAATAATCATTCTTAATTCTGCCGCCCGGAGCATGCCGCCTATTGCCATAACCATTTCATATCCTCCGAACCAGGCGATGATATCTTTTGCAGAACCGTCACCGGCATAATGGTCAACCGATTGTTTCAATACATTGTATTTATGGCGGATGCCTTCTGAATCCAGTCCGCTTCCCGCACCTACACATTGCTCTAATGAAATACCTGTCAGCAAATGCATCCAGACAGAGGAAGGGGAGGTGTTGCCAATACCCATTTCGCCAAAACTGACCACATTGCAGCCGTCAGCATGAATCATATCCGTTATCTTTGCTCCACGTTCCAGGCATAATTCCATTTCTTCCATACTCATTGCAGGACCTTTTAGAAAACTGTGCGTGCCACGTCCTACGCTACAGTTGATAATGCCTTTCTCGTAAGGAAGATCGTAATCGACTCCTGAGTCTACTAATACAAGCTTAAAACCATGTTGGCGGCATAAAAAATTAACTCCGGCACCTCCATGTAAAAAATTACTTAGTTGTTGCCAAGTGATTTCTTTGGGAGACTTGCTTACCCCTTCTTCTACTATACCATGATCGGCTGCAAAAAGTACGTTGTGCGGATGGCTTAATGTAGGGGAGAGGGTTTGTTGGATTAATCCGATTTGCAATGCAAGGTCTTCCAGAACGCCCAATGAACCTTTGGGCTTTGTCAAATTGTTGATTTTGTCTATCAATGCCTCCCGAAGACCTTCATCGGGATACTCAATATGAAAGTTTTTCATTGTATTTATTATTTTATAGGAACAGGAATTCCCGATACCATCAAATATACTTGGTCTGCTTTTGAAGCTATATATTGATTCATCCAGCCCTGTAAATCTGTAAAGCGGCGTTGGATGGCGTTTTCGGATACTGCTCCGGAACCTATTTCATTGGTTACGAAAATAAAAGTGGCATCTTGCCGGATAAAATTATCAAACTCCTGTTTGACAGCCTGCAATGCAGCCTCTACATCCGCATCCAAATCAAAGAAAAAGTTGGTACACCATAAGGTGACACAGTCAATCAATACTACATTATCCTTTACTTGATGGCGGCTCAGTTCTTTTTCTTCTTCTATATTCGTCCATTCAGGTCCGCGCCTTTCTTGATGTTTGATAACGCGTTGGCGGAATTCTTCATCCCAAATACGGGAAGTAGCTATATAAACGGGAGTGGGTGATAAGCTTAATGCCAATTTCTCCGCGTATGAACTTTTTCCCGAACGTTGGCCTCCTGTGATTAAGATAATACGTCTCATTGTCCTACTTCTCGGTGGCACGCAGAATCAACGTAGTCGCACCTAATGTGATGATAGCGCCTTCCTCGATCCGTATCCGGTCCTTGTTCCCCAAAATCTCGTTCATCAGAAATGTTCCTGTAATGCTGTCATTATCACGCAGGGTATAAATGACTTCCCCTTGTTTGTTGCGTTTCACATTAATGATACAGTGCCTTCTGTCCATGCTCGGATCTGATGTCTCGATGGGAATGTCCACTTCAGTGCCTTTGCTTCTGCGTCCTATCAGGTTGTCACCTTCCATCAGGGGTAATACTTGTTTGTATCCGAATACATTTTCTACTACCACGATACTTCCAAAATCCTCTTTATTGGCTTGTTCGTCCAATATTTCTTCTTTACGGGTTGCTTTCAGTTTGGATTTTCCGATACGGATACTGAATTGTTTTTTACAATGGTCGCATACAAAGACCAACGACTGGCCTTCTGTATATTTGGTTTCATCAAAAGTTATATAGTTGTCACATTTGGGACACAAAACTCTTTTCATAAAAAATAATCTTGTTTATTTGGAACTCAATATCCATGCATTCTTGAATGCATCATTTTGTTTCAGTTCATTTAATTTTTTATAAGCAGCGGCTTTATCTGCAAAGTTGCACAAAGACAGGCGATAACGTCCGTTACCTTCTATGATTGTTACATCCTTGTATCCTTTTTGCTTGTACTCATTAAGTACTTGCTGTGCGTCATTGGCTGTCGGTAAACTGGATACGATGATATAATACTTATTTTTTTTACTGCTCGAAGGTGTTGCTGTTTCTTTCTTCTCAAGGGCAGGTTTACTTACAGTAACAGGCTTGGCAACTGGCTGTTCTGTGCTGTTCAATTTTGCTGCAACAGTATTCTTGGGCACTGCTTCTTGTGCTTTTCCTACCTTTTCTACTTTTACAGTTACAGGTTTCAACGTGTTTTGATTATTTTTGATATTCGTCTTCTTGGGTTGCTGCGGTCTGGAAGGAACGGTTACCAAGGTCGTTGCCAAAGATTGGGAACGAATGGCGTCAAACAGACCATCCGTACCTAAAGAAGCATAATTACCTTTGTCCACATATGTGTTCTCTACCGGAACAGACAAGAAGAAAAATAAGACTACAGCTATAGCCACAGCTACTGCATTTCCTATCCACTGACGTTTGAAACGTACAGTTCTCTTCCTTTTTTCTTGTCGGGGAAGTAATTCTCTGGTTGCTGCAGATGTTGTTGAAGTAAGATATTCTAATCTGTTGATGGAAAACGAACTAAGCCCGTATAGGGTAGGTGATAATGCACCGTCCTCATTGGGATGGAACTCGTATGTGCTATGAATATTATAATGTAAGACCCCTATGCCATGCATTTCTGCACATCCATTTTGGTATAGTTGTTCTTTCAATCCGGCTACCTCTTCTTCTATCATGCGTGTGGCATCAGGAAAATCGGTGTGATGGGCTTGCATATACGATTGAACTAATAAACCATCGTTTATAGTCAATTGGGGATTGAAACCAATAGTACGTACAGGGGGAAGATAAAGATTTTCTTCCTTGATATACCGTGCCGGTTGATAGTGCGCTATAAAACCGCCAAAGTCTGGAATAATCACACAGTCATTTTCCAGTAACAGAATTTCTATATGTCTAGCCAATTCAATCATATCGCAAAATTAGCATTTTTATTCCGTTTCAGCGCAACTTTTATGGAAGAAAATAACAACTCACTCATAATTTATTGTAATTTTGCAGCGAAAAAGTTAGACTAACGAATTAAATAAAATGAATATAGCGATTGTAGGAACCGGGTATGTAGGACTTGTTACCGGAACATGTTTTGCCGAAACTGGCGTAGACGTAACTTGTGTAGATGTAAATGCGGATAAGATTGCTAATCTGCAACAGGGTATTATTCCTATTTATGAACCGGGATTGGAAGATATGGTCTTGCGTAATGTAAAGGCTGGACGTCTTCATTTCACCACCTCTTTAGAGAGTTGTCTGGACAATGTGGATATTGTGTTCAGTGCTGTGGGTACTCCTCCCGATGAAGACGGAAGTGCCGATTTGCGTTATGTGCTTGAAGTTGCCAAGACGATTGGTGCTAATATGAAGAAATACACCTTGGTCGTGACCAAGAGTACGGTGCCCGTGGGTACGGCCCGGAAAGTAAAAGCGGCTATCCGGGAGGAATTGGAGAAAAGAGGGGAGTCGATAGATTTCGATGTGGCTTCTAATCCGGAATTCTTGAAAGAAGGTAATGCTATCGATGACTTTATGAGTCCGGACCGTGTGGTAGTGGGCGTAGAGTCGGAAAGGGCTAAAAAACTGATGACCAAGCTTTATAAACCTTTCATGCTGGTTAACTTCCGCGTTATCTTCATGGATATTCCTTCTGCCGAGATGACCAAGTATGCGGCAAACTCCATGTTGGCCACCCGTATCAGCTTTATGAACGATATTGCCAACTTGTGCGAACTGGTGGGAGCTGATGTAAATATGGTACGTGACGGAATAGGTTCCGACAGTCGTATCGGGCGTAAGTTCTTGTATCCGGGATGCGGTTATGGTGGATCTTGTTTCCCGAAAGATGTGAAGGCGTTGATTAAGACTGCCGAGCAGAATGGTTATTCCATGCAGGTGTTGAAAGCGGTGGAAGATGTGAACGAGAATCAGAAAGGCATTTTGTTCGAGAAACTGGTAAAAGTATTCAATGGAGATTTGAAAGGCAAAACAGTGGCTTTGTGGGGACTTGCATTCAAGCCCGGTACGGACGATATGCGTGAGGCTCCGGCTTTGGTACTTATTGAGAAATTGAAACAGTCGGGTTGCAATGTCCGCGCATACGATCCTGCTGCTATGGATGAGTCCCGCCGCCGGATAGGAGAGTCGGTTTATTATGCGCACGATATGTATGATGCGGCTCTTGATGCGGATGCGTTGATTCTGGTAACCGAGTGGAAAGAGTTCCGTCTTCCTACCTGGGGAGTAATCAAGAAGGCGATGAAGCAGCCTGTAGTGCTTGACGGACGAAATATTTATGATGGTGACGAACTACAGGAAATGGGGTTTGTTTATCATTGCATCGGTCGATAAATAAAAAAATAGAGAGAATAACCATGTACAAACGTTTTTCGATAATAATGTTGGCTGTTGCGCTGTCTTCTTGTGGAACTCCGCAACAAAAAGCATCCGCTCTGGAAGAAAACAAGGAGGCAAAATCTTTGTTGGAAGGTATATGGTTGGACGATAATACGGAAACGGCATTACTGAGGGTGAAAGGCGATACCCTGTTTTATGCAGATGCCGCTACGGCTCCCGTTGCTTTTAAAATTATAGGCGATTCGTTGATTACGTATGGTGCACGGACTAATGGTTATAAGATTGAGAAGCAGGGGGAGCATATTTTTTGGTTTCATTCGGCTGTGGGAGATGTGATACGCCTGCATAAGTCTGATGCGGAGAATGATTTTCTGGCATTTATCCATACTCGGGAAATCCCTGTTTATAACGAAGTTATTAAGAAAGATTCGGTGGTGACATACGATAATGTCCGTTATCGCGGATATGTGTACATTAACCCGTCAAAGATTAAAGTAATGCGTCCGGGAGTTTCGGAGGAAGGACTTGGGGTGGATAATGTATATTATGACAATATCATACACATTTGCGTGTATGAAGGCAGGAAGAGTCTTTATGCCAAAGATATCACCAAGCAGATGTTCAAGGGGGTGGTTCCGGATGATTTCTTGCAATGGGCTATATTGTCGGATATGGATTTTATGGGTGTCGATTCGAAAGGGTATCATTATCAGGCCACGGTGTGCATACCTGACGGCGCGTCTTGTTATATGGTCAATATCACTGCCGGCAAGGATGGAGGACTTGCATTCGAGTTGGTAAGGTAGTCGTGGCTATGTCATTTTTTTTATTTCGCGATTACTATTTGGTCGCTATCATGCTCTATAGAGAATATCCTGAAAAATCCTTCAAAAGCTTCAGCCTGCTCGCAAATGCCCTGCCCATCGGTATTCCGGCTGAAGGATTGGACTTGGGAATTCTTCAGCCGGAGATTGGAATCCTTCAGCCGGATTGGTATTCTTCCGATTCTTGGGGAATTGGTTTTCCTGAAGGATATTTTTCGGCTGAAACATTTCACAATGCATATCCTTCAGCCGGAATGCCGATGGGCAGGGCGTTTGCGGAATGGCTGAAAGATCTGAAGGAAAAATAAGGCGTTTCGGCATGTAGATGCCGTTATGGAAAAAACAACAGGTCAAATTTTAAAAAGCTCTTGTTCTTTCAATGAAAACGTCCTGTTCTTTTTTTTAAAGACCTTGTTCTTTTCTGAAAAGAACAGGACGTTTGAGAGGTTAGTAACGTACATGCCGGAAGGTTAGTAACGTGTCACCCCATACGTTACTAATGTGTGGGGTGTAAGGTTAGTAATGTTACAGGTGAAAGATTATATATCCTACAAGCAATACATATAATGGATGTTTGTGATTGCCTCGCATCTATTTTGCAGATGAGCCATGAAGTGACCCTCTCCATAAAATAAAATTGGAGGAAAACAAGTCCGTCTTCCTCCAATGGTTTTTAGATGTCATCTCTTCCGTCTATTCTTTTGGGGTGTTTCTTCTATTATTGGCATTGGGCTTGCCCGTACCGTTCTTTTTCCCCTTATAATTGCCTTGTTTTCTGGAGCCGCCACCTTTGTGATTGCTACGACCGGCGCCACTTCGCGGGTTGTATTCGGGCGCTTCTCCCAATTCCTCGGGAACCGGGATTTTATAGATGTTCCTACCCAGGAAATTTTCAATAGCTTTGAATTGGGTCTGCTCTTTCTCACTGACAAAAGTAATGGCGCAACCATCATGGTTGGCACGAGCTGTACGGCCGATGCGGTGTACATAATCCTCGCTGTCATGTGGAACATCGTAGTTGATTACCAAACGAATATCGTCAATGTCTATTCCTCGCGAAACAATATCGGTAGCAATCAGAATATTGATTCTGCCACTTTTAAATTCACGCATAATCTGTTTCCGTTGGGACTGCTCCAAGTCTGAGTGCATTTCACCTACGTTCAGTTTCATCCGCTTGAATGCTTGTGTCACCTCCTTTACTTTCAATTTGGAAGAGGCAAAGATAATGACACGTTCGGGTGTTTGATCCTGGAAAAGGGATTGAATAATTCCCAATTTCTGGCGTTCATAACAGATATAAGCCGTTTGGATAATCTTTTCCGCAGGTTTTGAAACCGCTAATTTTATTTCTACCGGATTGTTTAAGATCGTTTTTGCCAATTGTTGTATTTTAGCCGGCATAGTGGCCGAGAACATGATGGTCTGACGTTCTTTCGGCAGATATTTCACTATTTGCATAATGTCATCCGAGAATCCCATATCCAGCATACGGTCCGCTTCATCAAGAATAAAGAAAGAAACTTTAGACAAGTCTACGTAACCTAGGCTGAGATGACTTATCAGACGTCCCGGAGTAGCAATGACTACATCGGCCCCCAAAGTTAAACCTTTCTTTTCTTGCTCGAAGCGCACACCATCGTTTCCTCCGTAAACAGCCACGCTGGATGCCGGTAGAAAATAAGAGAAACCTTCCATTTGCTGGTCTATCTGTTGCGCTAATTCGCGTGTGGGTGACATGATCACACAATTGATGGCATCTTCCGGATATCCGCCTTTGCTTAATTGATTAAGAACGGGCAAAAGGTATGCGGCAGTCTTGCCGGTTCCGGTCTGTGCCACTCCGATCAAATCTTTTCCTTCAAGAATGACCGGTATGGTATGTTCTTGTACAGGAGTGCATTCTTCAAATCTCATGGCATCTAATGCCTGAAGCACCCCTTCTTCTAAATTTAGTTCTGAAAATTTCATATATATAGTTACTTCTTTCTTTAGAGTTTGCCGCGTTCTTCCAGGTAAGAGTCCTTGAAGCCCAGGAAATAGAGGACGCCGTCCAATCCGATCGTATTAATGGACTGTTGTGCGTTAGCCACTACTTTGGGTTTTGCATGGAATGCTATACCCAGACCGGCTTCGGACAACATGGGCAAGTCATTCGCTCCGTCTCCTACAGCAATAGTTTGTGCTATGTCCACACGTTCTACTTGAGCGATCAGTTTCAGCAGTTCGGCTTTACGTTTTCCGTCAACTACATCTCCCAGATATCTTCCGGTTAATTTGCCATTTACTATTTCCAGTTCATTGGCATATACGTAATCTATGCCGAATTTATCTTTCAGATAATTGCCGAAATAGGTGAATCCACCGGATAGGATGGCTATTTTGTAACCATATCTTTTCAACACGAACATCAGACGTTCCACACCTTCGGTGATGGGAAGGTTTTCTGCGATTTCTTTCATTACGCTTTCATCCAGTCCTTTCAGCAAAGCCACCCGTTCTGTGAAGCTTTCTATGAAATCAATTTCTCCACGCATGGCGCGTTCTGTGATTTCTCGTACTTGGTCACCCACACCGGCGCGTTCGGCTAATTCATCTATACACTCTGTCTGTATCAATGTGGAATCCATATCGAAACAAATCAAGCGTCGCATACGCCGGTACATATTGTCCAGCTGGAAAGAAAAGTCCATTTCCAGGTCACTGCTCAGTTTCATTAACGCCTGTTGCATCTCTTCCCTTTGGCGGGGGGTGCCACGGACGGAGAATTCGATACAAGCCCGTACATTCGCTTTCCGTTCATCCAATGGAATACGCCCTGTAAGACGTTTGATAGCATCAATATTCAAACCTTGTTCCGCTAATATTCCTGTGACTGCCGCGATTTGTTTGGCTGTCAGCTTGCGTCCCAGTAAAGTCAGGATGTACCGGTTCTTGCCTTGCATGTTTACCCATTCCTCATATTCTTCCACAGTAACGGGATAGAAACGGATATTGATGCCTAATGCGGAAGCTTTAAATAGCAACTCTTTCATGATATTCCCTGAATCTTTTTCCTGGCTTTTGAATAAAATGCCTAATGACAGGGTGCTATGAATATCGGCCTGGCCAATATCCAAAATGGTAACATCATATTTTGACAAAATTTCCGTAATGGAAGCGGTTAATCCCGGCCGGTCAAGACCGGTAATTCTGATTAAAATAAGTTCAGTATTATTATTCATACTTTGTGGTTGCTATTTACAGATTGCAAAAGTACGTAAATAAATCCTTATCAGCTATATTTTCTGCATTCTTTTTTCTCGATGAAAAGGACGATTTTATGCTATATAACATATTTTTTGAGAAAAAATCTTGGAGTTAATTTCAAAACTCCTTACCTTTGCCGCAGATTTCCAATTTAAATGGTATTGATTATCAGTACTAAAGATAATGTTCCGGGTGGAAATCACTGTTTAAGGGCAGTCTCGGATAGTATTAACTAAGATCGAATTACATGATTAAAAATGTAAAGTGGATTTTTGTTGTATTAATTATTAGTTCCTTGATTTCATTCTCTTTTGTAGGGAAAAACACGCCGACAGAAGGCTTGACCATAGGAGACAAGGCTCCTACATTTACTATCTGTGGCGAAAAGCAGTTGATTGACTTGAAGGATTTAAGAGGTAAATATGTACTGCTAAGTTTTTGGGCCAGCTATGATGCTTTGTCAAGGATGCAGAATGCTACTTTGAATCATGCCGTCGCGCAGGCCGACAATGTAGAAATGGTTTCCGTTTCATTTGATGAATACAAGTCGATATTTAACGAGACCATTAAAAAAAGACCAGATTTCAACTTCTAATTGTTTTGTGGAATTGGCTGGTGTTTCATCGGATCTATATCAGACTTATCGCTTGAAAAGAGGCTTTAAGAACTTTTTGTTAGATGAAAATGGTGTTATCGTTGCCAAGGATGTCACCGTATCCGAACTCTCTTCTTATTTGAATTGAGAGAACATTTCCGAAAGGAAGAAAAATACAACAAAAATAATTACCGTGGATTCTCAATGGAATCTGCGGTTTTTTTTTGCTATATGGTATTTTATTGACTTACATCATTTACCATTCACAATCAAATGCCTACCTTTACAGCGGATAAATAAAAAGATTATGAAACAGATTAAGAATATTGTGTTTGATTTCGGCGGGGTTGTCATTGGCCTTGATCGTGAACAGGCTGTAAAGGCATTTGAGCGGATAGGAGTGAGGGAAGCGGACAGTTTATTAGGGAAATACCACCAGCAGGGGATTTTTCAGGAAGTAGAAAATGGAAACATAGATGCTGAGACTTTTCGCTGTGAGTTGAGTAAAATCTGCGGGAAAGAATTGACTTATCAAGACGTGGAAAATGGGTGGAAAGGATTTGTTACGGACGTGCCGCAATATAAATTGGATTACCTGAATGAGCTTCGTAAGAAGTACAAGGTATATATATTGAGCAACACCAATCCTTATGTGATGGGATGGGCGAGGAGCAATGCATTTACTTCTGCGGGAAAGCCATTGGACGCTTATGTTGACAAGATTTATACTTCCTACGAAGCCGGTTCCACCAAGCCGGATCCTGGCATCTTTAACTATATGATCAAAGATAGTAAACTGAATCCGGCTGAAACAATATTTGTAGATGACGGTGCGGCCAATATTGTTATTGGTAAAGAACTGGGCTTTATTACGATGCAACCGGAGAACGGCGAGGATTGGCGTCAAAAACTAGAAAAGCTCCTATGATTATTTAGGAGCTTTTCTGTATAAATAGATAGCAATAAATGTGTAAAGTATATTAGGAATCCATACCGCTATAATAGGAGGGGTGTTTCCGTTGACAGCAAAGGTTGCTGACACTGTTTGGAACAAAATGTATGAAAAACTAAGTGCTAACCCTACTCCTAAATGCAGTCCCATTCCTCCTTTCATTTTTCTGGATGATAAGGAAACACCAATGGTTGTCAAGATAAAAGCGGCAAAGGACATGGCTATACGTTGGTAATATTCAATTTCAAATTCCTTTATGTTGGCGAACCCACGTCTTTTCTGCTTGTCTATATATTCTTTCAGTTCAGGGCTTGTCATGGTTTGTTGCTGCCCTTTCATAATCAGAAAATCTTGAGGCTCCATTTTAATGATCGTATCCAAACGGTCACCCCGAGTGATTTTCTCACGCATACCTTCCATCTCACGTATCATATAGTTCTTGATTGTCCATTTGTGTACAGATGCTGTATCATAAGTGACACTTCGGGCAGTAAGGTGGGCAACCAGTTTCTTGTCATCAAACTTGTCTAAAGAGAAACGGTATCCCGTTTTATTATAATTTTCATAACGTTCTATGTAGGCAATGACCCCGCTGTCTACTTCCAGTTGCACATTCCGCACATATTCTTGTTTCTTTTTTTTCTTATAACGGTCCTCAAAATCCAAACGGGTTACATTTCCCTTAGGTATGACGTATGCTCCCAGTCCGAAAGTAACAACGGAAATGATTGCGGCCGAAATCATATAGGGCCGCATCATTCGTTTAAAACTCATTCCGGTGGAGAACATGGCAATGATTTCCGAGTTTTCTGCCAGCTTGGAAGTAAAGAAGATAACAGCGATAAAGACAAACAAGGGGCTGAACAGATTGGAGAAGTAGGGGATGAAGTTCATGTAATAATCAAATACAATCGCTTTCAGCGGAGCTTTGTTATTGATGAACCTGTCTATATTTTCGTTCACATCAAATACTACTGCAATGGAGATAATCAATGCAATAGCGAAAAAGTAGGTTCCCAGAAACTTCTTAATGATATATATGTCCAGTCTTTTCACCCATTTATCCAGTTTCAGCCAACTGATATTCGGCTTCCACCATTTTTTATCCTTTGGGGATGAATCTGTGTTTGTCTTGAACCAATTCTTCATTTCTAGTAATTTATAATCTTGTAGATAAGCGTTTTACCATCATTGGTTTCCACGTAGAGAAATCTCCTGCAATGATGTGTTTACGGGCCTCGCCTGCTAGCCACAGATAGAATGCCAGGTTGTGGATAGAAGCGATTTGCATGGCCAGCAGTTCTTGTGCGTGGAACAGATGGCGCAAGTAAGCACGGCTGTACATGGTATCTACATACGATGCTCCTTCGGCCTCGATAGGAGAATAATCATCCTCCCATTTCTTGTTGCGCATGTTCATTATGCCGTTTTTAGTGAATAACATTCCATTGCGTCCGTTCCGGGTCGGCATTACACAATCAAACATATCTACACCGCGTTCTATACCCTCCAGTATATTTACCGGTGTACCGACTCCCATCAGATAGCGGGGCTTGTCTTTGGGTAAGATTTCATTGACAACCTCTATCATTTCGTACATTTTCTCGGTTGGCTCACCTACGGCCAGACCACCGATGGCATTTCCGTCAGCTCCCTTGGAGGCAATATATTCCGCTGATTGTTTGCGTAAGTCGGGATAGACACAGCCTTGTACTATGGGAAATAATGACTGTTGATAACCATATTTGGGATCGGTTTCGTTGAAATGCTTTATGCAACGGTCCAGCCAACGATGGGTAAGCTGCATTGATTTTTTTGCGTATTCATAATCTGCGGTTCCCGGAGTACATTCGTCAAAAGCCATCATGATATCTGCACCGATAGTCCGTTCTATGTCCATCACCCGTTCAGGAGTGAACAGGTGTTTCGAACCGTCTATATGTGAGCGAAATTCCACACCTTCTTCTCTCATTTTGCGGATACCTGATAAAGAGAATACCTGAAAACCACCACTATCAGTCAGCATAGGACGGTCAAAGCCGTTGAATTTATGCAGACCTCCGGCACGTTCTATTATATCCAGTCCCGGTCGTAAATACAGGTGGTAAGTGTTGCCCAGGATTATCTGCGCTTTAATGTCCTCTTTCAACTCATGTAAATGCACGCCCTTCACCGTTCCCAATGTGCCTACAGGCATAAAGATGGGGGTTTCTATTTGCCCGTGGTCAGTCGTTATCAATCCGGCACGGGCATTCGATTTGGGGTCTGTATATTGTAAGTCAAAAGTCATATTTATTTCTTTTCTTCTGTTTTTTGATTGGTAATATTAAAATCAATGGCATCGTTTACTTTTTCATTGGTGAGAGCCAAAGCCAATACTTCCTTAATATCCGTGACATAATGGAATGTCAGTCCTTCCAGATACATCGGCTGAATTTCTTCAATGTTCTTGCGGTTTTCCTCACATAAAATGATGTCTTTGATTCCGGCGCGTTTAGCGGCTAGGATCTTTTCTTTGATACCGCCTACGGGCAGGACTTTTCCACGTAATGTGATCTCGCCTGTCATTGCCAGATTTGCTTTCACTTTACGCTGGGTGAGGGCGGATGCCAATGAAGTCACCATGGTGATACCGGCTGACGGACCATCTTTAGGGATGGCTCCTTCAGGTACATGGATGTGGATATTCCAATTGTCAAAGATATCTTCCTGTAAATTCAGCAGTTTGGTATGTGCCTTGAGATATTCCAAAGCCAGCATGGCCGACTCTTTCATTACGTCACCCAAGTTCCCGGTCAATGTCAGTTTACCGCCTTTTCCTTTGCTTAAACTGGTTTCTACAAACAAAATTTCACCTCCGACAGCTGTCCACGCCAGCCCTGTGACAACACCGGCGTATTCATTTCCTTGGTATTTGTCGCGGCTATATTCTGGCGTGCCCAGATATTTGCGTACATCGGCAGGTTTTATTTCATGCATCACTTCATAGCCGTCACGTGCAAATTCCAACGCTATTTTACGCATTACCTTGTTTATCTTCTTCTCAAGTTCGCGCACCCCGCTTTCACGAGTATAATTTTCTACAATACATTCCAAGGCAGCTTTAGAGAACTTCACATATTCTTTTTTTAATGCCGTTGGCTTCCAGTTCTTTGGGAACAAGATGCCGGCGGGCTATTTCTACTTTTTCTTCTGTGATATATCCGCTGACCTCTATCAACTCCATACGGTCCAGCAGAGCAGGAGGGATGGTGCTCAAATTGTTTGCCGTAGCGATGAACATTACTTTAGACAAGTCGTAATCTACATCCAAATAGTTATCGTGGAAAGTGTTGTTCTGTTCGGGGTCAAGCACTTCCAGCATAGCGGAACTGGGATCTCCGCGGTGGTCACTGCCCAGTTTGTCTATTTCGTCCAAAATGATAACCGGATTAGAGGACTCGGCTTTTATCAAACTTTTGATGATACGGCCCGGCATGGCACCGATATAAGTTTTACGATGGCCACGGATCTCGGCTTCGTCATGCACACCACCCAATGACATACGTACATATTTACGTTTCAATGATGCCGCTATGGAACGTCCTAAAGAAGTTTTACCGACTCCCGGAGGACCATAAAGGCAGATGATGGGTGATTTCATATCACCTTTTAGTTTCAGCACTGCTAAATGTTCAAGGATACGCTCCTTTACTTTCTCTAGTCCGTAGTGGTCTTTGTTCAATGTCTTTTCGGCATTACTTATATTCAGGTTGTCAGTGGTAAAGACATTCCAAGGTAATCCTAACAGGGTTTGCAAATAGGTAAGTTGCACATTGAAATCCGGTGATTGGGAATTTGTCCTTTCCAATTTGGAAACTTCTTTTTCAAAGAGTTCTGCCATTTCCGGACTCCATTTCTTGGTTTTTCCTTTTTGGCGGAGTTCATCTATTTCATCTTCCTGTCCGGCACCCAGTTCATCCTGTATGTTTTTAATTTGTTGCTGCAAGAAATATTCGCGTTGCTGACGGTCAATATCTTCGCGTGTACGCATTTGAATGCTTTGTTTGATATCAGCCAATTGTACTTCACGATTTAAGATCTTGACCAGCATATACAGGCGGCTTTGCAAATCGCCAGCTTTTAGCAATTTTATCTTTTCTTCTACCGGAATAGGGAAGTTTGCACAAATGAAATTTACCAAAATTTCCGGATTGTCCAAGTTCTTGATTGCAAAAACCGTATCCGGACTCATCTTCTCGGAAGCCTCTATGAACTTACTCGTCAAATCCTTGCAGGTGTCAATCAATGCTTTGAATTCGTCCGTTTCCAGTTGGTCATTTGCCTCCGGAATAGGAGTCACCATCCCTTTTAAATATGGAGACGTTTTGGTGATACTGTCCAAATGTACTTTGGGCCCGTTTGACTGCATAATTACTGTGGTATTGCCACCTGGCATTTCGAATACACGGAGAATCTTCCCGATAACTCCTACATGGTACACATCATTAAAACCGGGATCGTCCATATCTCCCTGTATCTGACAAACTACCGCTATGGGAAGTTTTTTCTTGTATGCAGCATTTATCAATTTCAATGTGCTGGGGCGTCCAATGGTCACAGGCATTACTACAGATGGAAACATTACCATGTTGCGTAAAGGCATAACAGGTATTTCTTTATTAAATTCCATAGCAGTTACTTCATCCGGATCCGTTTGGATTTCAGCTAACATAGAGATGTCATCGTTATCAGTATTCAACAAAATATCCTCTTTCTTATTCCTCTTCATAATTTATTCCTCTTGTGTTAAATTGGGCCCAATGCCCAAAACGGGGACAAAGTTAATCATTCCTTGTCGAATAAGGAAAATTCATGGGAACTAATTGAGTTTTAAAAATCAAATATTTCCTAATAATTGGAGTAATTAAATGGATTTTCCTATTTTTGACAGCTAATTTAATAAATATAATATGCCAAATCCTTATTTTTCTTTTAAGCAATTTACTGTTTATCATGATAGATGTGCCATGAAGGTTGGTACGGACGGAGTTTTATTGGGAGCTTGGGCCGATGTGGTTTCCGCCCGTAATATTTTAGATATTGGTACTGGAACCGGATTGATTTCTTTGATGATGGCACAGCGGTGCAATGCCCGGATAAGAGCGGTTGATATAGATGCGGATGCTGTGGAACAGGCTCGTGGAAATGTGGCGGCATCTCCGTGGCAGGATAGGATAGAAGTGGAGTTGCAGGATATTTGTCATTTTACATCGGAAACACTCTTTGATGTCATTGTTTCCAATCCTCCTTATTTTACCGATTCATTGAAATGCCCAGGGAAACAGCGTAATATCGCCCGACATACAGATTTTCTTGATTTTGACAAATTAGCAGGATCTGCAGCCCGTTTGCTTCATCCCGAAGGCGTTTTTTCTGTGATTATTCCTGCTGATGGTAAAGAATCTTTTTTGATGGCTGCCACTCGTTACGGATTACATCTCTCACATCAGACTTTCATTCATACAAAACCTGGATCGGAGCCCAAACGGGTGCTGCTTGCTTTCAAATTCTCTGTGGATAAGTGTGTTATAGACGATTTGACCATCGAATTATCACGTCATGTGTATAGTGAAGAATATATAGCCTTGACTAAAGAATTCTATCTGAACATGTAGAGAGCGGATTATTCTGAACATCATAAAGAAACTGTTTTTATTTGCAGAGTCTTTACTGATGTTCAGAAAAAAGATATTTTTTATTGTTTTTTGGATAGACGACGCAATAAACTTTTGTTAAATTCAAATAAATGGCTGTGCCGGAAAGCAAAAGTTTCAGCTTTAGGTTTCATACCACTGAATATTTCGGATATTTGCTGTAAGAGACTAAAAGGTTCGTTCTCTTTTTTTTTATCAGAAACAATGATGTTGAGTCCGTGTGGAATCAATTCTACCTCAATATCTTTTCCTCCCATGATCGGATCTCCGTCATAATGCATAACTCCGGGTTTTGAACGATGTATTTTAATCTTTTTAGTACGGAATGTCTTGATCCGGCTGTTTTGGTCTATGGTTTTGTTGAAAAGTTGAAAAGATAAAGAAGGAACATCCAGCACTGTGAACGGCTCTAATATTGTGACATCCATCAACCCATCGGTTAACGAGGCCTGTGGAGCAATATATGCGTTGTTCCCATATTGGGAGGCATTGCCGCAGGCTATCAGGAAAGCTTTGTATTTTACCGTTCCTTCTTCATTTTCTATTTCATAAGTTTCAGGTTTGTAACTCAGACTTTCATGCAAGGTATTTTCCAGATAGGTTAGTAGTCCGCGTTTACCTGAATCAGCAAACTTTAAGCTGACAAACGCGTCAAAACCTACTCCGCATGTGCAGAAAAAGGGTATATTGTTTATTTTTCCGTAATCAATACAGGCAACAGAACTTTCGTTTATAATGTCAATAGCAGCCTTGGGTTCCAAAGGAATTTGTAAATGCCGTGCCAGTCCGTTTCCCGATCCGCAAGGTATAATACCTAATGCTGTATCCGTATGTATCAACGCACGTCCTATTTCGTTTATAGTTCCATCTCCTCCAATAGCCACTACTATATCTACTTTCTCTTTGGCAGCTGTAGCCGCAATCTTTTCAGCATGGCCGGCATATTGTGTTTTGACAATCGTATAATCATAAAGTGTACGGTTTATACGTTCGTCAATCCATTTTAATATGGCTCTTTTCCCCTGTGTCCCCGAGATAGGATTAACGACAAATACAATTTTCTTTTTCGTGGTCATACTTTTACTTTGGTAGTTTAGCTCTTTATTAAACGCAAAAGTAATACATTTTGTTTATAACTGCCCTAAATCCTAAAAGTTTTGATGCCCCTAAATATTTTTTTTGAAAAAAAGTACAATCGGTTGTAGAATTTACTATCTTTGCAGCCTGTTTTGACGGGAACACCTTGAAAACAGAATGTATTAGTGAGTTTATATACATTATTTTAAAGTAGGCCGACGAGGCTTACATATACAATAGGATATGGGATTATTACAAGACAAGTTAAGTAAATTCAGATTGCCTCAACTATACATGGAAAGAGGCGTTTACCCTTATTTTCGTGAGATAGACAGCCATCAGGATACAGAGGTTATCATGGATGGTAAAAAGGTGCTGATGTTTGGCTCCAACTCATATATGGGGTTAACCTACGATGAACGGATTATTGAAGCAGCTGTTGCTGCAACCCGTAAATATGGTACAGGTTGTGCAGGTTCACGCTTCTTGAATGGTACGCTTGACCTGCACGTTCAGTTAGAAAAGGAATTGGCGGAATTCGTAGGGAAAGATGATGCATTGGTTTATTCTACCGGTTTTACTGTAAATGAGGGTGTGGTATCTTGCCTGACAGACCGCAATGACTACATTATCTGTGATGACCGTGACCATGCTTCCATCGTAGACGGACGTCGCCTTTCTTTCTCCACCCAGTTGAAATACAAGCACAATGATATGGAAGCCCTTGAGAAAGAACTTCAGAAGTGTAAACCGGAATCTGTGAAACTGATTGTGGTGGACGGGGTTTTCTCTATGGAAGGTGATTTGGCTAACTTGCCTGAGATTGTTCGTTTGAAAGACAAATACAATGCAAGTATCATGGTGGATGAAGCACACGGCTTGGGTGTGTTCGGTCGTGACGGGCGAGGTGTCTGTGATCACTTCGGACTGACAGATCAGGTAGATGTTATTATGGGTACATTCTCAAAGTCACTGGCTTCTATCGGTGGTTTTGTTGCTGCGGATAAAGATACAATCAACTGGTTGCGTCACAACTCACGTTCATATATATTCTCTGCAAGTAATACTCCTGCTGCAACAGCTGCTGCACGTGCTGCACTTCATATCCTCAAGAGTGAGCCCGAACGTCGTGAGAATTTGTGGAAGATTACAAATTATGCTTTGGATTGTTTCCGTCAGGCCGGTTTTGAAATCGGTGATACTGAAAGTCCGATTATTCCACTTTATGTTCGTGATACGGATAAGACATTCGAAGTGACTAAACTGGCATTTGACGAGGGTATATTTATTAATCCTGTTATTCCACCGGCTTGTGCACCACAAGATACTTTGGTGCGTGTTGCTTTGATGGCTACTCATACAAAGGAACAAGTTGACTATGCTGTGGATAAACTGACTAAATGCTTTAAGAAGTTGGAAATCATAAAGTAAGATATCACAGGTTGCCTTTACAAAGGCAACCTGTTTTTTTATTATGTATTATTGTCTATCTTTGTATCCGCTTTACTTGAAAAGGACATGAATCGGATAAAAGGTATTTTATATGCAGCAGTGTCTTCTGCGACTTTCGGATTGGCACCGTTTTTTTCCATAAGCTTGTTGGCTATTGGATATTCTTCTTTCGAAGTGCTGACTTATCGTTGGGGAGTTGCTACAGTTGTCTTGCTTGTTTTTGCTTTTCTTACCAAATGTGATTTTCACATAGGGTATAAAGATTTTAAAACAATTTTCGGACTGAGCTTGCTGCGTGCGCTTACTTCGTTCAGTCTTGTCATAGCTTATCAGAATATTGCAAGTGGTGTTGCTTCTATCATCCATTTTATGTATCCGCTGGCTGTTGCAGTAACAATGGCTGTTTTCTTTAGAGAAAAAAAGTCTATTGTGACTTTCGCTGCTATCGTTTTATCATTAGTAGGAGCATCTTTATTATCTTCCGGAAATATAGAATATAATGGTGGAAATAGAATGATGGGATTGATAGCGGCCTGCATATCGGTTTTCTCTTATGCCGGTTATATAATAGGTATAAGAAAAACCAGAGCAGTGGAAGTTAATTCTACGGTATTAACTTGTTATGTGATGGGGCTGGGAGCCTTGTTCTTTTTGCTGGGAGGACTTTTCTATGATGAGGGGGTCCGTTTGGAAACCAATGTAATCACTTGGCTCTATATCGGAGGACTGGCACTTCCTGCAACTGCGATCTCTAATATTACGTTGGTGAAGGCTGTAAAATTGGCAGGACCGACGTTGACTTCCTTATTGGGTGCATTGGAACCTCTTACGGCAGTCCTGGTAGGGGTATTTGTATTCAAAGAACTCTTTACTACATACAGTGCTTTGGACATAATCCTTGTTGTGATTTCTGTAAGCTTGGTTCTTTTTCAGCAAAAGAGAACATATACATAGACGTTTGCTATTCAGCTTTCAGGCTGTTTACCGGATTAGTGCGTGCACTGAGATAACTATGTATTGTTATCGTAATGGTTGTAATTACCAATACAATAAGAACAGGGGTCAGGAAATTCCATTGTGTGGCTGAAATTCGATAAGCAAATTGCTCCAGCCAATGTTGCATTAATAACCACGTTATCGGAATAGCGATGATGTATGCTACTAGTATTTGCCATAGAAACGAACGGTTTAGTAACCATACTATTTCCCAATTGGAAGCACCGTGCACTTTACGGATTGCAATTTCACGGGTACGATGACGTACAGCGTACCATGAAATACCGAACAGGCCAAAACAGGTCAGGGCCAATGCAATAAATGAGTAGCTGATAAGGATTCGGGAGAGTATAATTACTTTGTTATTACGCAACATAAATTCTTTATGCATATCTACATATTTGAAACCTCTGTCACCATTCATTTCCTTCCATAATTTTTCAATAGATACCAATGTTTCTTTATAATATTCAGGAATGAGTTTTATTTGTATGAATGTTCCTTTCTGAATTAAATCTTGTTCTGTTCCAATAGATATTTGTTGACCACCGATTTCCTCTTCCAGGGAGTTTAATGGGAAGTTCTTGAAAATACCTGCAATAGTACTTAATGAATCCGAGAATTTATCAAATTCATTTAGTTTATGACCTATGTGGGAAACATCTATGTTCAGCAGACGCGCAAGCTTTTCATTGATAAAAGCCGAATGAGTATATTCCCGACAGGCTTGGGAGGGAGATACTCCGGCAATTTGCCGGATATGCATGGTTTGGAAGAAAGTTGTGTCGGTAGGGATGTGTGCTATAGAATTATGTTGGATACTACCGTCTGTTTGTCGGATAGGAAGTTCACGAAGCCAACAGTAAAGTACAGAACTCATGGAAAGACTTATAGACTCTATTCCATCCATTTGTTTCAGTTCCTGATAGAGCGGAAACAGAGGAAGGGTGCCACTCCCTATTTCTATTGTATTTTCGTAATGGTATGCACGGGATTTGATTAAATCCATTTGTTTTTGTGCAAGAGTGGTTGCATACACTAACCCGATTGAAAATATAAACTGGATGGTAACAAGCAACCATATAAATTGTTGCTTTTTCTTTCCTGTATAAGCTTGCCGATACTTGCTCAAAGTCTGTTGAGAGAGTTTATGGCTGATATACAGACCAGGAATGACAGCCATGAGGAAAATGAAGGATAAAAGTAAAGGTAGAACTTGCCGGCTGAAAAAGAAAGAGAAGGAAAGGCGGGTAGACAACAGGTTGTTAAACCACGGCAGCATGTCATTAATAAGCAATAATGATAACAGGAATGCAAATAAAACGGTAAGTGCTGCATCAAGAAATAACTGACTGCGGATTTCTTTTGATTTTGCTCCCATCAGCTTTTCTATATGTATCATTTTAAGTTGCTGCAGGGTACGTGAGAGAGTCAGATTTGTATAGTTGAAACAAGCGATGATAAGCACAAGCAGGGCCGAAATCAGACTGATATATAGTAATAATACATCACAATGTTGGAAAAAAGCCAACTGTTGCTGCTTGCTGTCTTTTCCTGTATTAAAGTATAGTTCTTTTATCGGATCAATATAATATCGTGAATCCGGTACTAATGCTGGAATCTTGTCTTTTTTAATTTTTTCCTGTAAAGCTAAGGGAGATGCACCTGGTTGTAGTTTCAATAATACAGGACCACCCCATGATTTGTCGGATAGTCCTGTCAGCAAATCAAAATGCAGAAAAGATTGTGGACGATCTTCTAATATAGCTGCTACTTTATAACTTTTACTTTGTCCTTCTTTATTGATTATTTCCAAGATTTCTCCAATACCGGAATGATTTCCGAAAAGTTGGTGGGCAAATCTTTTGTTTACAGCAACTTTGTCCGGAGTCGTGAGGACTTCTTCCAGGCTGCCTTCTGAAGTTGTATAAGGAAAAAATTGATTTAAAGTAGAGTCGGCACTGATAAAAAGAAACTGTTTGATATCTGTTCCATTATATTTGCAAAGATTACCAGACATTCCGTTTACACGCAGAATATCTGTAATTTCAGCATATTTTTCTTTTATCTGTGTGGCTGCGTCTGAGGTAGAGTAGGCTACTTTAATACCTTCTTCCATTGGAGAGTCTTGACGTAATAGATAAATGAGGTTACGGTCGGTATTATATTTTTCCACATTATATTCATGGATAAAAAAAGTCATAAGCAGATTGGTGCATCCTAATCCAGCTGTAAGACTGAATAGCGAAATCAGAAAAAAAAGTTTGTTTCGCCACCAGTTGCGGGCAATAAGTTTGATGTTTAAGAAGACGTTCATTGTTATAATATCCTTTTGTTATTATAGAGGTGGTTTAACCACCTCTATAATAAATTGACTTATATTTTTATTTCATTCACCACCTGCCCGTCAAACAAATTAATGGTTCTCCCTGCATAGCCGGAATCGTGTTGGGAGTGGGTAACCATAACAATTGTTGTTCCTTCTTTATTCAGTTCGGTCAGAAGTTCCATTACTTCCTTGCCGTTTTTGGAATCCAGATTGCCGGTAGGCTCATCTGCTAGAATCAGTTTCGGGTTTGCTACTACAGCACGGGCTATTGCAACACGTTGTTGCTGTCCGCCGGATAGTTGTTGTGGGAAATGTTTTACCCGATGGGCAATAGCCATACGGTTCATGGCATCTTCTACCCGGCGTTTGCGTTCTGCCGCCGGAATCCCCATATACAATAAGGGTAACTCGATATTTTCGAATACATTCAATTCATCAATCAGGTTAAAGCTCTGGAACACGAATCCGATGACCCCTTTACGTAAATTGGTGCGTTGTGCTTCGGTAAATTTGGAAACGTCTGTTCCGTTCAGTTCGTAAGTGCCTCCCGTAGGATTGTCCAAAAGGCCGAGGATATTCAGCAGGGTGGACTTTCCACAACCGGATGGTCCCATGATGGCTACAAATTCGCCTGCTTTGATTTCTAGATTGACATTGTTCAATGCCCATGTTTCGACTTCTTCTGTTTTGAAGATTTTCTGTAAGTTTACTGTTTTGATCATAATCTTATATTTTATAAAGTTATTCGTTCTTGATTACTTTTGCAGGGTTAATTCGTGCAATTCCCAGAATACGGAATAATACCGTGAGGGCCGTAATAAATGTTATTCCGATGAAAATTCCTGCCCAATATATGATACCGTCATTAAAGAATACAATATATGCTTTTTTCCATATTTGTATGACTATATAAATTAATGGAAATGCAATAATTGCGGAAACAGTCAGCAGTTTTATATAAAGGCGGGCAAACAATAAAATAATCTGTTTCAATCCTGCTCCATTTACCTTCCGGATAGCTACTTCCTTTTGTCTGCGTTCCGTATCCAATGTGATGGTCGAATAAACTCCCAACAAAGTAATGAGCAGGCTGACGATAGAAAAGAATAGAATAATCCCTTTCAATTTATTTTCTATTGCTTGTGCTTCATATATATCTTCCTGCAATGTAGTGACATGAGGATGAATACTTTCCGGGAGTGTTTCTTTCAATGTCTTTTCTATCATTTTTTTTATATCAGCCGTTTCCCCCGGCTCGCATTTCAGATAGCAATGACCTACATAATAATTGAAGTCGCTGGGTAAGAATACAAATCCAGGACTTTGATTATATACATCGGCGATAAAATCGTCACATACACCGCAAATGGTATAGCTTTCCGAGTAATTGTATAAAATAGTTCCTAACAGATCTTTTTTCTGGCGTTCCGCCCATGTTTTGTCTACTACCAAATCCTCTTTGGCTTTTAATGTGTGTCCCGATAGTAAAGGTATGTTCATGAATTGGAAGAAGTTAGTGGAAACATTCATGACATTTACTTCAAAACTGCTTTCCGGGTTACCTTTTTCCATTTGCATCCCAGTACCTGATATACCTTTCAGATAACTGATGTCTGCCAATAATTTGTCTTGTACACCGGAAAATTTGGATATACGTTCTATTAAAGCCAGTTTCTCTTCATTCTTCATAAACATATAATCTATGGAGAAACTTAGTATATTGGCTTTTTCTTTTTCAGTCAATGTGTTGAATAGGGTAGATTCCGTTTTCTCCGCTTGCATATAAAGAGCTACGGTAAATGCGACAAAAACCCAGCATATAAAAAATTGGATACCTAACAGTATATTCCGCATTCCATGTTTATGACGTTTTATCTCACTGCCATGAATCTCTGTCTGGATGGGTGTGTAATGTATGCGCAATACAGTTATAAAGCATAATATCATACATAAAAATAAGATGAATACCATATACTCTGCGGTCTGTATAAACAAGAGGTTCTTTTCAATGATAAGAACGTAATTAAATAAATTGAAATTCAAATAGGGACTGATTATTTCAATCAAGCAGAACGTAAACAAGAAAGCGATGAATGCAATGATGACAGACTGGACAAAGAGTTGGTAAAAAAGTTGCTGGTTTCCACTGCCCATAACTTTGCGTATCCCGTATTCACGGTTACGATTCAAAAAAGTTCCCATAAGAAAATGGAAGAAATTAAGAAGTCCGGTCAGTAAAATCAACAGGCCTACTATCATGGTTATTCCTGCAAAATAAGGAGCAATGGACTTATCCCAAAATTTCTTTCCAAAGGGCGAGGCGGTTATAGCTGTTTCTTCGTCATATATGTGGTGCTTCATATTTATGGAGCGAAAACGGGCTTCTAATTTTCGAGCTGTTTTACCCGGATGTAGCAGGGCAAAACCAAAACCTCCAGTCATATTATTACGACCGTTGAATTGCAATGTTCCTTCACTGTCATTCAAAGTCAGCATGTCCAGTTTCTCAAGAAAACTCAGGCTGGTATTCAGGGGAATATCTTCTATCACGGCTTGAATGGTATAGGCTATGCCTCCAGTACGAGGAGTGGTATCCGGTGCTGTAAAAAGACGTTGTGTCAATATCATACGTTTGCCTATGGGATTTTCTGATTCACCGAAAATCCTTTTTGCTAAAGAGCGGGTCAGTATGATGGCATTGGGGGTGTTGGAGGCTACTTCCCATGATCCCTGTAGTATTCGGGGAGTGAATACTTTCCTAAAAAGAGAGTCTACTTCCATTGTCATCAAATGATCGTATGGCAATTCTTTCCCTTCTTTTATCTCTACGTTGTAACTCCGCTCTCGGGGATAAACGGTAAAGGTAAAATCTTGAACCTCATCGAATCTAAGTTTGCGCAATTCTTCAATCGTTGTTGCCGGAATACCAGAATACAAATCTCCCCGTGTTGTACATAAATTTATGTCTGCTATGAGTTCTTTATTGGAAAAGCAAGAATCTACTTCGCTGATGAACCGGCTACAATAAAGACAGATACTAAAACATAATATCCCGACGGATAGCCCTACGATAGATATCAGATTTTGTATCTTATTTTTTAATAAGTGGCGCATTGCCATTTTTATATAATGCCTTAACATATTTCCGTTGTTTTATAAAATTATTCTGTTTTCATGATTTGTGTCGGATTAATATATGCCGCCTTTTGTATTTGGTATGCTAAGGTGCCCAGTGATATGATTATTACCAACAGCAATGATATGATAAAAATGTCTATACTGACAGGTGCCCTTACTGCAAAATCTTGAGTATAGGTATTTATCAGATAATAAGCCAAAGGAATAGCTATGATAAATGCTATAATTAAAACGGTTATATATTTGCGGAATAACAGTCGGTAAAGGTCTTTGGCACTTGCACCGTTCACTTTACGAATCGCTATTTCCCGATATCGTTGGCGAATGTCAAAAAGAGAAATCCCTAACAGACCAAGACTGGAAATAATAATAGCCATACCTGCAAAAATAGAATAAATAGTGGCTGTTTGGCGGTCTTGTGTATACATCGCTTTGATATCATCTTCCAGGAAAGTATATTCAAAGTCTTCACTTCCATAGACTTTATATTCCAAATTACGTAAGAAATCAATCACTTCTTTCTTTTTACCGGGTGTATAAGCTATCTGATAAAGATCACCACTGAACCGTGCTCCGACAGGATAGATAGTAGGCTTGATTCCTGATGTCAAATGTCCTTCAAAATAATCCTCTACTACTGCAACGATAGGTTGAAGAGAAGCGTTAGCATTAGCCCTTTTTTGATTTTCTTCAATCACTCCAGCGCCATTGATTGAAGTATAGCCTAATGCTTTCAGTGCGGCTTTGTTTACAACAAAAACAGTGCGCCGGTCTTCTTTATTTATATCGGGTATCTCACCTTCAATTACTTTTATATCATATAATTTGAAAAATGCAGGAGTGGCGTAATGAATATTCAGAAACACCTTTTCTCCTTTATTGTTCAGATAATTTGTACCAAAGGTAGGAGTAAGGATATTCTCATAGCTAGGTTCGTACAATTCAATAAAAGGGCATGCATTAAGTTCATTATCCAATTGCATGACACGTTGGCGGCGTTGTTGCATACTTTCATAAGTATAACTGCTAAAATCTTTCGATTCATATACTAAATTTACATTCATTATGTTTTTAGTACGAAAGCCGGGTTCGGTATTTAACAACATTCCAAGTTGTCGATTAAAATAAAGTGATAATACCACTAACAAAAAAGTTATAATATACTGTGCCCCTAGAAAGAACATACGAAAATGTTTGGAATGACTTTGGACACCGATAGAGCGAATGGAAAGAATGGGGGAGGTGTAATTGTATTTAATGTATGGATAAATAGAAGTTATTACTGGTAACAATAATAAAATACTTGCCGAAAGCCATCCGTCGAAAGCCGTATAAGAAAAGTGAATGTCGAACAAATATTCAGTAGGGGCAGACATTATTTCAATAATAAGCCAGGATACTAATAAGGCGCTCAGAACTAGTAATGTATTTTCAATCCATATATTGGCAAACAATGTTTTGCCGCATACACCAAATACTTTCTTCAATCCATATTCTTTTCCGCGGCGTAATAATGCTACCAGGTAAAGATTAATAAAATTCAAGATGCCGGTGAGGAGCAATAACAGGCATACGCCCGACAAAATAATTAAGTGGGAATGGTTTCCCGAAAGAAACATAGCAGGTTCACGGTCTGTTAAAGAACCGTCCCAGTAAATATCCTTCACAGAAATTAAAGAAAATGTATGTGTGCGAGTGTCATATTTAGGGTCATTTATATATCGTGGGACACTACCTGTCTTATTTATGGCATTTATATCTGTACCGGGTAGGAAACGATAGAGCTCTGTATTCATCCTTTCCCAATGTTGGGATAATTTAGAAGAGAGGATGATATCAAAGTTAATTGTAGTTTTACACTCAGGTTCTCCTACAATGCCTTCTACGGTAATATCTTTGCCATTGCTATAACGTAGTACTTTACCTATCGGATTTTCATTACCGAAAATCTTACGGGCGTATTTTTCTGTTAATAATGCCGACTGAGGTGTTGTGAGAGATAGCTTTCCTTGCACTATAGGATAATGAAATAACTGGAAAAATACACTGTCGGTAACGAGGCAACGTGCCGGAATACGGTTGGTACCGGAAATGACATAGTCCTTTTCCAATGGAATATAGGTGGTCATAGCTTCTACGAAACGATTGTCGATAGAAATGGTATCATAGTTATATTGTTTCAGTCCACTCAGTCCCCGGTTACCTTCTGTATTGGTACAGATAGCATACACATGCTCCCTGTCGATGCAATGTGTGTCCACTGTCAGTTCCCTATGGATATATCGCATCAAGATGATACTGCATGCCAGACTGAATGCCAGTCCCAGCAAATTAATGATAGTATACGATTTAGAACGCATTAAAAAGCGCCAAGCATATTTCAGTGTTTTCATATTTAATGTGTGTTTATTCTGATCTTATAATTTTTGCGGGATCAATTTGAGCAGCTTTGTGTATTTGCCAAATTAATGTGCTTGATGAAATAAAGGAAATGATAGCTAGAACTGCTAAATAAATTCCTATATCTACAGGTATTTTTAGTACAAAATCCCGTGTATACATATATATGAGGTAATAGGCAAGTGGAATAGCCAATACAAATGCACAACCTATTACTTTGATATATTTGCGGAACAATAGCAGGTAAAGGTCTTTCATCCCTGCGCCATTTACTTTGCGGATGGCAATTTCACGATAACGTTGTCGGATATCAAATAAGGATAATCCAAATAATCCCAAACAGGAGATGATGATTGCTATCAAGGCAAAGACAAAGTAAATGTTTGCTGTTTGACGGTCCTGAGCATAAAGTTTGTGGACTTCATTTGTCAACCAAGTATAGGTGAAGTCTTCGGTATTATATATTTCTTTCTCTGTTTTCTTCAGATATTCTATGACTTCTTTCTTTATCGGGGCTGACGGCAATCAAAAAATCGCTGTTGCCGCTGCTGGGCCCTACGACAAATGCCATCGGTTTTATTCCTTCAGTGAGATGGCTTGGGTAATAATCGTCTATTATAGCCACTACAGGCATAAGTTTGGTTCCACCTTCTTCCATTTCTCCTTTTTCGCTGACACTAATCCAAAGCGGGGATTCGCTGCGTACAAAAGCATCTTCTAGCCGAGTATAGCCCATAGCTTTCATTGCTGCTTTGTTCAGTACCATTTTATAGTCACTCCAACCTTCAAATTTTTGGGGGATTTCTCCTTCCAGTACTTTTAAATCATATAGTTGGAAGAATTGTGGAGAAGGAAATAGGGTGAGCATGGGTTGACGGGTATCCTGGTCATTTAACAACATGCAGATAGAGCCTCCCCTTAATATAGAATAATGGGAATTCATCCACATTTCAATGTGAGGACACTCGTTTAATAGTTGCTTGATACGGTCTTGGCGGGCAAAGCGCTCATTGCGCTTTTCTTCTGTATCAGAGCGCAGATAATTTTTGTTTTCGTGTAACAACTCAGCTCTGAGAATTCTTTCTGTCCGATATCCGGGAGAGGTATTCAGCAGGAAATGCAGTTGCTTGCCAAAGTAAAAGGACAGGATAAGGAGTAATATGGTTATAATGTATTGAAAAAAAAGGAATGTCATACGTACAGTGATAGCATGACGGTTTGATGTTATTGAACGGATAGACACAATAGGAGGGAGATAATTATATCTGATGTATGGATAAATAGAAGTGACCAAAGGTAATAATATGATGAATCCCAAAGACAATTGCCAGTCGAATGCCGAATAGCTAATTTGTTCATTCATCAACCGGCTGACTGGTACTTGGGTTGCTTCTATCAACAGCCAGGCGGTTAGCAATGCGGCAAAGGCTAATAACAGATTTTCTATCCATATTTGTAAAAACAAAGGCAGACGCTGCAAGCCGAATACTTTCTTTACTCCATATTCTTTAGAACGTTTCATCATAAATACCATATAAATATTGATGAAATTCAATATACCTACCAATAATAGCAATATGGTTACTCCTGAAAGAATATACAGGTGTGTACGGTTACCGAATTGCATGATGGAATCGTAATCGTCATCGTGACCAATGGAATTTCTCCAGTATAAATTTTTCCAAGTAATAAATTCCCAGCGTATTCTGTTTCCCCTTTTGTCCTTTCTGTACACATTGCTTGCTTTGTTTATCTTATCCAGATCTACACCGGGGAGTATGCGCATCAGTGATATATCCATACGTTGCCAGTGTTCCACCAATCTGTATGATACCAGTAGATCGAACCGAAGTAATGATTTGCATCCCAATTCTCCAATCACTCCCTTGATGGTGATGTTTTTACCATAATATTCCAATACTTTTCCTATCGGATTTTCTTTACCAAATATATTACGGGCATAGCGCTGGGTGATGATGGCGTCACCAGGGGCATCTAAATGGGCCTCACCGGCTGCAACCGGGTAGTGGAAGAAATGAAAAAAAGTGGAGTCAACTGCTGCTATATTCATTGCATAGTTACTGTTTTCATATACCACATTGTCTCGCTGCTGTAACATCAGGCGGCATTGTTCCACTATTTGATGGTCAGGAATATAAACAGAATCAGTTTCAGACCAGCCTTGTTGCAAACTTCCCGGATGAAGATTTCCTTCTATATCCCGTATAGGAATGATGATATGTTCCGGATTTACGCTATGTGCATCCACCGTCAGTTCCCTATGGATATATCGCATCAAGATGATGCTGCATGCCAGACTGAAAGCCAGTCCTAGCAAATTAATGATAGTATACGATTTAGAACGCATTAAGAAGCGCCAGGCATATTTCAAAGTTTTCATGTTGCATGTTTTATTTTAATATCAATTCTTCTGCGTCACCAAAGGTATCATATCCTGTGATAATTACAAATTCTCCAGGCTGTAAACCTTCAGTGATTTCATATTGAAGCGGGTTTTGGCGTCCTATATTCAATGGAACTTTTACAGCTTTTGTTTTTGATGGGTTTATTTTGTAAATCCATTGTCCTCCAGTAGACTGGTAGAAATTTCCACGTGGGATAACTATAGCTTGTTCGGGTTGACCCAATTCTATTTGTACCCGGAAGCTCTTTCCTACACGGACATTCTCGGGCATTTCTCCGGTAAATACCAAATCTACATCAAACATACGGTCTTTTACTTCAGGAACTACTTTAGTAATTCTCAGGGGGTAGCGTTTCCCTTGATAGTTTACGGTAGCCGGAAGACCTGTTGTGATGCGGTCAATGTAATATTCACTTAAAGAAGTATGAATTTTATATTGATCCAGCACTTTTATTTCAGCTATACTTTCTCCCGAAGCAACCTGTTGGCCGGGAGTTACTTTCACAAAACTTAGTTGGCCGCCAATCGGAGCTTTTATTATCAAATCCTCCAACCGTTCTTCCGCACGTTTCAGTTTTTTGCTTTCACGTTCCAGATCATTTTTCAATAATTCTTTGCGGATAAGGGTTACGGATGAATCATGTTTCAGGCTTTCCATTTGTAATGCCGTATTTTTCAGTTTATACTTATATTCATCTTCAGATACTTGAAGCTCAGCCTTGCTCTTAATTCCCATTTTGAATTCCTCTTTGTCCAGTCCGAAGCTCTTGCGCAGTCGTTCCATCTCATATTGTGCCTGTAATGTCTGTTGCTTCAGTGTCAGACTCTTTTGTTCCATTTCTATCTCTTTTTCTTTATAAGTGATTCGTTGTTTTTCCCATTCGTCACGTTGGTCTTCAATGGAACGAATCAGATCCGGATTAGTCAATATCAATAAGGTGTCACCTTGTTTCATCATATTCCCTTCTTCTCCAACAATGCGGTCTACACTGCCGGCTTCACGAGTATTTACTTTGATGGTAAGAATGGGTTGCACCAGTCCTTCCACATCTACATACTCCATAAATTTGTCGTTTTTTACTTCGGCTATCTGAATGTTGTCTGTTTCGATACGCAGCTTGCGAGGACCTAATGAAAGGCTTATCACATAGATAAGGAAGATAATGAAGGCCAGTGCAGCTATCATATAGTAGCGATAGCGGATGTACCACGGTTTCTTTTCAATTTTTATATCCATTAGTTTATGTTTTTTGATATAATTTTTTTATTTCTTTTTTAAGTATGGCGATAATACAAAGATCATTTATATCTGCCGTGTAGTTAAGGTTTAGGTATAGTACATGAAATCTCTGCTTTTCTGAGGAAATCATATCCCGTCATACTTCTAATACCATAATACAGACTCCAATAAGTTTTCAAAGCTGTTATATAATTTCTCCGTGCGGTATCTTTTTCTGTAATGGCGGCATTGAGGTCTAGAATTGTCGATTTTCCTAAGATATAAAGCCGGCGTGCTACATCGTGGCGCCGGTCGGCTGTCTTGTCCGTCTTGGCGGCTACTGCTACACGGTATGCTTGAAGATTGAATTGACGGACCATTTTACATACATTCAATTCAAAATCTTTCATTCCCTGTTCAGCCTGTGTATCTACTAAGTCTACATTGGAACGAGCTACACGAACGCGTCCTTTTCCACGACCCCAATCCAGGATAGGTAAAGAAATACCAATACTGGCATATTGTTGGTTCATGGGGTTTCGGTAAGAATCTGCAAATTTATTTCCGGTTTGAGAAAGCCCGAATTGTACATACAGGTCGGCTTTCAAACCTGCATTGGCTTTTGCAGAAGCTAATGCGCTGCGGCTTTCTAATTGTTTGCGTTTATAAGTGTCAGGATCGGGACTGTTTTTGAATGCCAGTTGTAATGCTTTTTGTAAAGGGATTTCGAGTTGAGGAATGCTGTCTTCCGGAATGACTCGTAAATTTATTTCCCGATTAATGCCAAGGAAGGAACGGAGTGTTTGCATTTGGTCCTCTACTTCGATGCGGGCATTCATCATATTGGTTTCTTCTGTCAGTTTGTTTATTTCCAGCTGTAGCATTTCGTTTTCAGTTATGGTTCCTATATTATATCTTCCCTCGGCATACCTGTATAAAGTATCGGCAGAAGCATAGTTGTAGGCGGCTATGTCAAGATTAGTTTGTGCAGTTGCCAGGTTGAAGAAAAGAGTGCTGGTTTCTGAGGCTACAAGTTCCAATGCTTCTGCATATGCTTTACGGGCTTCCCGGTAGCGAAGGGGTTCGATACGGTGATCCCATTTTAAAGAATTATATCCAAAAAGTTGCTGCTCGTAACCTATTACTATGGGTTGGGTGTTATACGCTGTATGATTATCTTCAAATTCATCAATGCGTTGGGTGGTACTTTTTACAAACAAGCTGCCACCGGTAAACCATATATTTTGATTTATTTTAAGGCTGAGATCTGTGCTTAACTGGTCTTGCTGGATAAATTGATTTGTTCCATCCGGTTGGGTAATCTTGTTTATCTCCCGATTTAGGGTAGGAGATGAAGTTAATGTGACGGAGGGAAGATAATTCGCCCGGAAAAAAACGGTAGTTCCAATAAGCTGCCCGATAGGTATGACGGGCAGCTTGTGCTTCCGGTGAGTTTTCTTGTGCTATTTCAATAGCTTGTTGCAAACTCAATGTTATTGATTCTTCTTGTTGTGCTGTGGCTGTTTCCGGGCGAAGCAGAAGAGAAAGTGCTATAATACAATATAGTTTCATGTTCGTTTTTTTTTATGTCTTTATACCTATTAGTACTTTTGGCTTATAGTTAGGTGAACAGGAGTGGGTCTTCGGTGTCTTCTTTGGATAAGTCGCTTTTTATTTTGGTTAATGCTTCCTTTGCTTTTTCATGACCGTTGTCTATAGCTTTTTGGAACCAGAACCGGGCTTGTTGTAAGTCTTTTTTTACACCTTTACCCCACTGATACATGCGGCCCAGGTTGTATTGTGCAGGAGCATTCCCCTGTAAAGCAGCTTTGGTCAGCCACTCAGCTCCTTTAGCAAAGTCTTTTTCCATTCCTTCGCCATAACAATACATATTTCCTATATTATATTGAGCTATCGGATTATTCTTATCTGCTGCTTTTTTAAACCAAAAATAAGCTTCTTCAAAGTCTTTGGGAACCCCAAGTCCGTTTTTATATAAATAACCGATATTGTTCATGGCGTCCGTATTACCATGAGCTACAGAACGTAGGTACCAAGTCATAGCAATGTAACAATCCTTACGTACTCCCCAACCGTTTTTATAAAGGCTTCCCATGCCAATTTGAGCTTCTGGATTTCCTTGAGTGGCAGCTCTGTTCAACCATTTGAAAGCTTGGCTGTAATCCTTAGTGACTCCCAAACCATATGTGTACATAAAACCTATATTGTTTTCAGCATACGTGTTTCCGCCCGCTGCCGATTGATGAAAAAGTTTCAAAGCCTTATCATAATCAATTTCACCTCCTAAGCCTTTTAAATACATATCGCCTGTCAGATATTGGGCATGATGGGCCGTATCAATGTGAGCTATCTTTTCTAATAACTCGCGTGCTTTTTCATATTGTCGATTAACATAGTGAGTTTGTGCTTCTTCCCACAATTGATGGCAGTCACCTATATAAAGCATATAGATCTTATTGCCGAATAGAGTTACTATGCTTGCTATAAGGCATAAATTGATAGCTATTACTGATTTTTTTTTCATAACTTAATATATTAGTATTGTAGACTAATCAAATAGCGTGCCATTATCTTATCTCTTTGTTTACCAGATTTTTGTGGGATAAAAGATAATGATGTCTCTGTGCGGATACGCACTATTTTTGTGCGTATCCGCACAGACAACACATTAAAAAAAACAATATCTTTGCAAAAAAGCGGATAGAAAATCTTTTATTCGTATAACAAGATATATTGAGGATAAAATAATGAATGCAAAAGGAAAAATATTGATTATAGATGATAATGAGGACGTGCTTTTTGCACTAAACCTTTTATTGGATCCCTACGTGGAAAAAATAAAAGTTACTACTCAACCGACTCGTATTGAGCATTTCATGACTACTTTTCAACCTGATGTTATTTTGCTTGATATGAATTTTCGTCGGGATGCTATCAGCGGGCAGGAAGGATTCGATTGTCTAGAGCAGATACTAAAGTTAGATCCGCAGGCTATTGTTTTGTTTATGACTGCTTATGCGGATACAGATAAAGCAGTACGGGCCATTAAGGCTGGAGCTATTGACTTTATTCCCAAACCTTGGGAAAAAGAAAAACTACTTGCTACGCTTTCATCGGCTATCAAACTTCGTGATTCTCGTAAAGAGGTCAGGCAACTGAAAGAACAAGTTGTAGCATTGAGCGCGCAGGATGAAGAGATGCCTCAAATGATAGGTCACTCAGCGCCTATGCGAGAGGTTTTTGATACTATTCGGAAATTATCGGATACTGATGCTAATATTTTGATATTGGGTGAAAATGGAACCGGTAAAGATTTGGTGGCCCGTTCTCTACGTTATTTTTCTCCTCGTCGTGAATGTCCTTTTATAACGATTGACTTGGGGAGCATACCTGAATCATTATTCGAAAGTGAATTGTTCGGCTATGAAAAAGGGGCTTTTACAGATGCCCGCAAAGCAAAGGCGGGACGTATGGAGGTGGCATCAGGAGGAACGCTTTTTTTGGATGAAATAGGGAATTTGTCATTACCTATGCAGGCCAAATTACTAACAGCCATAGAAAAACGGCAGATTTCACGTTTGGGAGCAACGGATATAATTCCTATTGATGTTCGGTTGATAAGCGCAACAAATGTAAATATCCGAGAATTGGTGGAGGAGGGTAATTTCCGTCAAGACCTGTTGTATCGTATCAATACGATTGAGATTACTATTCCTCCATTGCGGGAAAGGGGAGAGGATGTTCTCTTACTGGCTGATTATTTCTTACAAAGGTATACTCATAAATATAAGAAAGAGATAAACGGACTGAGCCGCGAAGCCAAGCAGAAACTCATGCGTTACCATTGGCCGGGTAATGTCCGCGAATTGCAGCATGCCATAGAACGGGCAATTATTCTTTCGGACTCGCCATTGTTAAAGCCTGCAAATTTCATGTTGCAGCCACAACCCGAGAAGAGGGTGAATACGGATGAGATACTGAACTTGGAACAATTAGAACGCAATGCCATAGAACGTGCTATGAAACGCAGCGAAGGGAACTTGAGTCGTGCAGCGGAATATTTGGGGATTACCCGTTACGCTCTTTATCGGAAACTTGAAAAATTAGGGTTATGAGTCGTTTACAAACTTTACGGATGATAGCTTGTATGTTATTAATGGGGGTAGTAGCTATAGCTGCATATCTCTTTTATCAACATTCGCTCTATTTTTGCTTGTTTTTTTCGCTGATGATTATGGCAGGTATTATCATTTATATCTGTCAGTGGCAGTATAAAACGACCCGTATGATATCGCGAATGATAGAAGGTATTCGTTATGCAGATTTCTCTTTGAGTTTTTCTACCCAGCACAAAACTCGTACAGAACAACGATTGGCACAAGAAATAAATAATGTTGTTGCTGAATTCCGTACTCGGTTGTCCGAGAATGAAGAGCGATATCAATATTATGAAACATTATTGAATACTGTTGACAGCAGTTTGCTGGTAGTAGATAGTCAGTGCAATATACATTGGATGAACCGGGCAGCCATGCAGGATTTGTGCGGTTATCGTATTCATTCTGTCAGGGAATTGGCTCTGTTAAATTCTGATTTTCCTACTATTATCCTGTCATTACAGCCTGGAGAAATTAAAACAGTACGAATACATAAAGGAGATATTATACAAGAATTGGCTGTTACGGTATCCGAATATTCCGCTCAACATGGTACGGAACTCCGGTTGGTTAATTTAAAGAATATCCATGCTGTATTGGAGGAAAATGAGATGGAAGCATGGCAGAAGCTGATTCGTGTACTCACTCATGAAATAATGAACTCCATTGCGCCCATTATTTCATTAAGTGAAACATTAAGTGAGCGTGCTGTACAAAATGGTATGAATGAGAGAGATTACAATATCATGTTGCAAGGGATGCAGACTATTCATAGAAGAAGTAAAGGGTTGCTGAATTTTGTGGAAAACTATCGTAAACTTTCTCGTCTGTCTGTTCCGATACTGGCTCCAGTAAATATAGGTGATTTACTGAGTGATATGAAAAAACTGTTTCCTAATAAAAACATACAATATATATATAAAGTAGAAAACCCAGAAACGACACTGATGCTGGATCGTTCACAGATAGAACAAGTATTAATCAATTTACTAAAGAATGCAGGTGAGGCTTGTGTAGAGCAAATCTATCCCGAAGTTATCATTAGCACACATTGTGATTTAGAAAAACATCTATTTTTCCTTTCTGTCTGTGATAATGGTAGTGGCATTCTTCCAGAAGTATTGGATAAAATCTTTGTTCCTTTTTTTACAACGAAGCCAACAGGTAGTGGTATAGGACTCAGTTTATGCAAACAAATTATGAATTTACATGGTGGAAGTATCTCGGCGAGTAGTGAAATCGGAAAGGGGAGTTGTTTTACACTGAAATTTCTTTGCTGCGGATAAAAAAAAGTTTTAAGATTAATGTTTTGATTTATAATTTGATAAGTAATAATGCGAAAAAAAGTAGAAAAAAAATCGCTTTAAATATTTGCATATATAAAAAAAAGCCGTACCTTTGCATCGCTTTTGAGAGATAAAGCGATTGAAAAAATAAAAAAAAGATTCGGGGTGTAGCGCAGTCCGGTTAGCGCACCTGCTTTGGGAGCAGGGGGTCGTGGGTTCGAATCCCGCTACCCCGACGGATGAGAGTCAAGGAGTTACGGTAAAATGTAGCTCCTTTTTTTTATTCTCCGAATGGGGCGGTTTACCTTTGGTTTAACCAAGTGAGTTAGGGTCAGCGGATTTTCCCGGTTGGCAAGCTTTCTTTTAAGCGTATAGCCTAGCCAGTCTGAACATGAAGAATTTCCATCAGCCACCCCTCTTAACTGGCTTCGAAAAGCTTTGATTTTAGCATTGAACGACTCTGCTGAAGCATTTGTCAATCGTTCTTCAAAATAATTTATGATGGTCGTACTATGGTTTGAAAAGGTGTGTTAAACCGGGACATTCATTAAATATTACAAAATCAGCCAACTAATTCATACACAAAGTATTGCGAATTAGTTGGCTTTTTTGTATCTTTAGGTATTCCCCCGAAAATAAGATTTGACGGCCAAAACGGGGGAAATATCCAAACTAATAAGATATGGCAAAGATAGTGAATATTTCAGAAATTCACCCTACTTTGGGTTTTACAGAATTTGATATTCTGGAAAAATACCGCAAGAGTTTTAATGAGAGTGAGCTTGGCAAGCTTCATTCGGTCTTTCCGTTTGAATGTATGGCAAAAGCCGCCGGCCTGTCGGACCGGCGCTTGGGACGCAGGAACAGATTCAGTCCTTCCGCAAAGATCGCCCTTATGGTCCTGAAGGCATACACCGGATTCTCCGACAGGCAACTGGTGGAACATCTGAACGGGAACATACACTACCAGATTTTCTGTGGAATTATGATTCCCCGTCCCTTCCCATAACCAACTTCAAGATAGTCAGTGCCATCCGTAATGAGATAGCATCCCGCCTTGACATTGATTCTTTCCAGGAGCTCCTGGCTTCACACTGGAAACCTTATCTTGATAACCTTCACGTATGCATGACCGATGCCACATGCTATGAAAGCCACATGCGTTTTCCTACGGACATGAAACTCCTTTGGGAAAGCCTCGAATGGCTCTACAGGCATATATGCCGGCATTGCAGGGAGCTGGGCATAAGGCGTCCGCGCAACAAATACAGGAATGTGGCGGAATCCTATCTGTCCTACTGCAAGAAAAGAAAGAGGAGAGCTTCAAGGACAAGAATGCTTAAGCGCCGTATGATCAAGCTCTTGAAAAGCTCCTCAGTCAAAGGGATGGGATCCATAGCGAGTACGGTGCTTTACTCCGATATACCCAGGATTATCATAAGCGTCTTTCCATCATCAGAAAGGTGCTTGTACAAGAAAAGGAAATGTTTGAAGGGCGGAAAGTCAGTGACCGCATCGTCAGCATTGACCGCCATTATGTACGTCCCATCGTCAGGGGCAAGGAAACCAAGTCCGTCGAGTTCGGTGCAAAGGTCAACAATATACAGATAGACGGCATATCGTTCATCGAACACCTCTCGTTCAAGGCTTTCAATGAGGGTATACGCTTGAAGGACTGTATCCGTATGCAGCAGAAGCTTATGAATGTAAGGGTAGACGGCATATCGTTCATCGAACACCTCTCGTTCAAGGCATTCAATGAGGGTATACGCTTGAAGGACTGTATCCGTATGCAGCAGAAGCTTATGAATGTAAGGGTAAGATGCGTGGCTGCCGATTCCATATATGCCAATAATGCCAACCGAAAGTTCTGTACAAAATATGGAATATCCACATCCTTTGTACGCAAGGGAAGGGCGGCCAAGGATGAGCCTTTGAGGAAGGTGCTTAGAAGCGAACTCTCAAAAGAAAGGGCAACACGGCTTGAAGGAAGCTTCGGCACTCAAAAGCAACATTACTCGCTCTCAAGGATAAAGGCCAGAAACAGGAAGACGGAAATACTGTGGATTTTCTTTGGAATACATACGGCAAATGCCATACTGATGATAGAAAAAATCAGAAACAAAACAGCTAAAGCAGCATGATATGATTTTACTCACAGAATCAGAAGAGGTCATCAGACTTCTTCCGGAACGTCATGTCCTGTCGGATAGAAGTATGTGAGAAAGCACGGAAAAATGACAATAAGAATGGCATATGAAATGGTCATGCCCTATCATCTTCATATGCCATCTTATTTTTTAGAGACATTTACTGAATATCCCTAAACCAAAAATGAACATGGATGCTACAATTTCCGCTGAGCCGAAATTTCGGCTCAGCGGTTTCCGAAATGCCAATTATTTTTTAGCTTTCCAGACGTGCGTATTCATGTGTATTGTGGATTAACTCACTGGTACTTTTATCCACCCCGTAGGATAGATATCCGGAGCTTCGGAATGCTGGAACCAACGACTAGGCACAATTACCGTTTTGTCCATATTGGGATTTAACCATGCTCCCCACCAGCTGAATGTACTGTTGCAGATGATGTGATGTTTGCAATGACTCATAAGCATCATATCTTGCCAACTGTCTTCATCCGTATTCCAATCAATATATACTGCATTCTGCAATGGAAGATTTTCCTTTACCCAAGCAATGTCATCTGAAAAAATATAGTAAGATGGAGAGGCAACTCTTCTGCTCATTTCCGCTATTGCGTTTTGATAGTAAGGTAACTGGCATACACTTCCGGTAGTAGCCCAATGCTTGGGTTGCAAATAATCTCCACGACGAATATGTAGAGATACTGCGTTTTCATCCTTGTCCAAAATTTCAAGCATATTAAGACTTCTACTGTTGGCTTTATTCTTGTCAAAAGTGAAAGACTCCCTAACTTCATCCTTAATATCTGCAAAGAAACGTTCCGACTGATAAAATCCTTTAAAATAAAGTAAAGGCCAAAAGTATTTCTTTTCAAAAGCTCGTAAACTATTGGGAGCTTGTTTCCGTTCATATATTTTTTTGAAGAAAAGGAATTCGATAACTTTTTTCAGAGGTTGGTTTATACAAAATTCTGTATGGGGCAGATTAAACACACGATGCATTTCATATCCGTAGTGCACTTTATAATGCATCATGTCCGAAAGGTCTATACGCACTTTGGGATAGTACTTTTTCATTCGCAAATAAAAAGCGTAAATAAACATTTGATTTCCCAAACCACCTGTTACTTTTATAAGTCTCATATTTCTTTGTCCTTTTTTTGTTATCTGCAATATTTCAATTTACATTTCGACATTGTTTATATATAAATTGACTTCGCAAAGGTATTAATTTTATCAGAGTCTACAAACATCTTAAAAAAATATTGTTTTCTCTAATAGCAGCTTATTATCTTGTTATGATATAGCAACTAACCGTATGAAAGAGTACAGGGTAAAGTTTAGAAGAAAGATCAGAAGATAGTATGATATATTGGTTGCCTTTCTGTGGTACAGCATGTAAGTAATGGTTCTTTTGATGGAAGTGGGTTGCTTTGTCAACGGAATGAATTTCCGAGTTTACTCTCATTAAAACTCTTACGATATTTTTTCTAAATGTCGAATGCTGTAAAGTTTAAGGTAGAGTGAATCTCTGAAATATTTTGTATTTTAGTTATGTTTTGTTAGAATGTTTTTCTTGTTTTCATTATTGAGTATTATTTACAGAGAAGTACCTAAAAATACAGAAAATGATTGGTTTGATACTCTTTAAGTATGAATTAACTAGTTGGTTTTATGTTTTTTTACTGGATCTTTTTGATTAGTTATGCAGCATGGAGTGCTAGATTGTTCTTGTGCCGTGCATTTTTCACCTAGTATAATAGTGCTTCACCGATGTTTCGGCAAATATTACCGAAAAAAATTAAATATATTATCTTAGAGTTGTATGCTTGATACAGAATACGGTGCTTAGGTTCTCTCTTTTAAGTGATAAGTTTGGTTTTTATCAATTATATATGATATCTTTGCGGCTTTAAATATCCGACTATTTAGGAATGTAAAAATATATTGGATGATTTATTGGAACATTGCGAAACTATACTGTCAGGATGTGCTGGCATATTTGCAATATGATCGTGACAAGCTGATTAATTTTTATTTGTTAAACGAAAAAAATGAATTTATTATTATTGAATGCAGCCTCAGGCAGTAAACTTGAGCAAGCACTGGAGAAACTGGTAGATTTTGGAATGGACGCTGGTAAGGATATATTTGTCGCCATTCTGATATATTCAGTCGGTCGTTTTATCATTAAGCAGATTAGTGTATTAATAGCCAAAGTTCTTGAAAAACGGAAGATAGAAACCAGTGTACAGACTTTCTTGAAAAGTTTAGTAAAAATTTTATTGAACATGGTACTTGCTTTTGCCATAATCAGCAAGTTGGGAGTGGAAACGACCAGTTTTGCTGCACTTTTGGCGTCAGCCGGTGTGGCTGTAGGTATGGCACTTTCCGGCAATCTTTCCAATTTCGCAGGTGGTTTGATTATACTTGTTTTTAAACCGTTTAAAGTAGGCGATTATATAGATGGACCTGGAGTAAGTGGTACAATAAAAGAGATACAGATTTTCCATACCATACTTTCCACTCTTGATAATCGGATGATATACGTTCCCAACGGGATGCTCAGTGGAAATGCTGTGATTAATTACAGCAAACAGGAAATGCGCCGTGTTGAATGGGTATTCGGAGTAGAATATGGAGAGGATGTACAAAGGGTCAGAACCGTATTGCAACGTATTATTTATGCGGACAAACGTATTTTGGATACTCCTGCTCCTATCATTGTTTTAGGCTCATTAAGTGCGAGTAGCGTTGACATTACTGTCCGTGTTTGGGTTAAAACAGCTGATTACTGGAATGTTTTATATGATATTAATGAGATTGTTTATACGACATTTAATAAAGAAGGAATCGGATTCCCTTTCCCACAACTTACTGTGCATCAATCTTCAAAATAATAGAAACATATTCAACTTCTTAAATAAATGATCATGAAAAAATTAATTTGTTTTTTTACGATTTTCGTATTTTGGGGAATCACTGATAGTATGGCTCAGGGATTACATTTTGGGGTAAAAGCCGGTGTGCTTGGCAACAAAGCAAATATTAGTGGCATGCGTGACCAGTTTAAGGAAGAGAGTTTGACAGGATTTCAAGTAGGGCCTATGTTGCAATATCAAACAGGATTTCATGGTATCGCTTTGGACTTTTCTCTGCTGTATGTAGAGCGTGGAATCAAACTGACAAATACCTCTAACAGACGCAGCGCTGACATTAAAACACAAAGTATTGATATTCCTATAGAACTGAAATGGGAAATGGGAATATCAAATAATTTTGATTTGTTTTTGGGAGTCGGTCCTTCCTTTTCTTTTTTGGTAGACAAGGACAACTGGGGACGCAAACTTGCTCATATAGCTGTGGATGTTATAGATAAGGATCTTCCATCTATGGGATGGCGTTCGACTGAAGTCGGATTGAACTTGGGAGGTGGAGTGAAAATTGTAAATCATTTAATGGTAAGTTGCTATTATAATATAGGATTAACCCAGTCTGCCAAGCATAATATAGGAGGCAATAAGCATGATGCCATAGATCAAATTTTTGATGGTGATGTATTCGAAAGCAAAAATAGATATTGGCAGTTATCACTTGCTTATGTGTTTTAGTCAGATAATTGCGGATCGTTTTTGGCAATACAAAACTAAAAAGCGACTTTTATTATTGAGAAGGTTTGTAGTAAAACATCCAATAAAAGAGTCTGAATAACAAAGTGATTGCATCCGTGTGTGGAAAACACACGGATAGCATGAATAAATAATTTTTTTTGCAAAATGAAATTATATATTTTGATTCAACAGTTATTGAGAAGAAAATTTGTTCAATATTTTGTTCTTTTCTTCATTCTGATTTCAATTATAGCCGTCATTGCAAGTTCATTTGAAGAAATGGCCACATACAAAGTACTGTTATTCGGCATTACTTATGTATCTTCTTTTATTTTTCTTATTGAATACACAGCCCGTATCGTATCTGCACCGGCACTCTATCCCGGTATGAAAACAGCAAAGGCACGTCTGAAATATACATTCTCTTTTTATGGTTTTGTTGACTTCGTGGCAGTACTGCCTTGTGTTCTTACCTATGCATACTGGGATACGGAAGTCGTTCATGTCATTATTTTACCCTATATCTTCATTATTTTTAAGTTAATACGGCACTCGCGATCTTTCCGAATTATCGGTATGGCTCTTGCTTCTGTCAGAGAAGAACTTGAAACAGCCTACACAGCTAGTTTCATTACAATTTGCTTTTCCGCCATTTTGATGTATTATATTGAAAGGAATGCACAACCTGAAGTCTTTAAAAATATCGGTGACGGAATCTGGTGGGCCATTATTACATTTGCTACAGTCGGATATGGTGACATTTATCCCATTACCTTTTTGGGGAAATTATTGGGTTGTATTATTTGTCTGGTAGGTGTGGCAATGGTAGCCATTCCGACCGGTATCATTAGTTCTTCTTTTATCAATATCGTACAAAAGAAGGAACAAAGAGAGAAATTCAATAAGGAAGAGGAGAATAGACGATAATAAAGTTCCCCAAAAACAACTGTTGGGGAGTATATTCTTTTCTTATAGATAATTTCTATAGTTATATGAAAAACTTTGGATTCTTAAAAATAAACCATATAATCTTTAGAATGTGCATAACAAAAGTCTGCTTGAGGTGACAACGAACTTATAATTGTTATATCTTTGCATTGTCATTGTTGAAGCAATGATAAAATAAATAATCTTTAATCAAAACTTATGATTATGAAAAAAAGTATTTTAACCGTATTGTTTGCGTTAATCTGTACTATGGGATTTTCGCAGGTGTCTTTTAATGTAAAGGCTGGTCTTAACCTTAGTAGTTATATTGGTGAGAATTCAGATCACTCCGAATTTAAACCCGGAGCACGTATCGGAGTGGGGATGGAGTATCAGTTTAATGATATGATATCTTTACAGCCTTCATTGTTCTTTTCGCAAAAGGGGGCAAAATATTCAAGTGGATTTGACGGAAATATAATAGATGCTGATGCTGATGTGAAAATTAACCAGCTCTATCTTGAATTGCCTGTTAACGTACAGTTTCGTTTTAATATTGCAGATAACACCAACCTTGTCATCGCGACAGGCCCTTATTTGGCTTGCGGAGTAGGTGGTAAGGCTAAATTCGATGGTGACGCATCCGTTGGAGGCATCCATATTAATGGTGATGACAAAATAGACACATTCGGTGATGACGGACTGGATTACAACAGATTTGATGCAGGATGGAACATTGGTCTGGGTGTGGAGTTCGGAAAGATTCTCGTAGGTCTTGATACCCAACTTGGTTTTTGCAAGGTAATGGATGGCGATGCCCCCCATAATGCAAATATAGGCATTACTTTAGGATATAAATTCTAAGCAAACTCTTTCATACCCCCTCTCCAGTCTGTGCTGGTTTGCACGGTTTTGAGAGGGGTTTTATTATAATTTTCACAACCGATGTCAGTTCTTGGCGAAAGTAAGAAAATAGCAGTAAGGTAGTTGAAAAAGTTAGAGACATTCAGAAAATAGTATAAAGGCCGCTTTACCATCATGTATGCAGGTTATTTTATCATTATTGCCAGCAAGAAACCATTTAAAACAATCATTGGGAAGGAAAAAAGAAGTAGTTTTTTTATCAAAATGTAAAATTAGACAGTATCTAAATTCTCCATAAAAAATTGTGTATTGCTTTTTTATATCTATATTTGCAATTTCAATAGTTTTATTGCCAAATGGTTTTAATATGAAACGAATTCAAGTACTGTTATTATTTATAGTCATTTCTTGTTCCATGTTTGCACAAGACAGGCTTTCTCTGTTCATAGGCAGGGCGAACAAGTATGCAGCTGTGGAGTTATCCGACTATCGGAAACGTTTATGCGTAGAATATAATATATCTAATCAATTATTGGATGATTATTACAGAAGATGTGGTAGTAATTGGGGGAATGTCGGTTTGGCTCTTGAAATAGCAAAGACTTCCGGCAGGCATATGCGGGAGGTGTGTGACTATTACAAGCGTTACCACCGGAATGGCTGGAATCGTATATTGGTAGAGATAGGCATAAAACCAGGGTCGATGTACTATGATCCATTTTATGACAGGATTCGTTATCATAGCGAATGCTGGCGTGAACATTATTGCTCTTATTGTGACCATCATGATAAGCATCATCGCAAGCATTATAAAAAACACAAGCGTCATAAACATCATAAATGGCACGATGATGATGATGATTGGGATGATGACGATGAAGACGATTAACACACTTATATATTTTTAAAAATGAAAAAGATCTTTATTTTTTTAGGACTGATGTTTGTCATGTTGAGCAGTACCTACGCTCAAAAAGGCAGACAGGCAATTGGATTTGGATTAAGTTACGGAACAGAAATTGAAAGTGCTGGATTGGGAATTAAATACCAGTACAATATCACTAATCCTCTCCGTATTGAACCTTCATTCAATTATTTTTTTGAGAATGACAATGTAAGTATGTTGGATTTAAATGTGAACTTCCACTATCTTTGTCCGGTAGCTCAAAGTGTCAAACTTTATCCGCTGTTTGGTCTGACCATGTCCAACTGGATGTTTGACATGCATGATTTGGATGTTGACTGGGATGGAGACCACGTCCATGTTGATGATGGGGGTAACCATAATGAATTCCGTATCGGGGTTAATCTCGGAGCTGGGGCGGAATTCGCTTTGGGACGTAACTGGGCTATGAATGTTGAATTCAGATACCAATTGGTTGATGATTTTGACCAAGGGGTTATTAATTTCGGAGCTGCTTATCGGTTCTAAAAACATATTAATGTGTCAAAACGAAAATGACTGCTCCTAAAAGTTACAGATAGTAATTATAACACTTAAAAGGGTCGTATCAAACTCTGTCTTGAGTAATGATACGACCCTTTCTTTAGTCTTTTAGGATGCTTAAATTTCAGATTATAAGTTTATGTTTTCAAAAACTGAGTTTTGTTTCTTGAACTTTATTAAAATCACTATTTCTAGGTATTTCAGAATCTCTTTCAAACCTTTTACTTTGCAGCAAACAAATTAAATGATTTGCTGTATGAAAAAAATGGGTATAATTTATGGTTCCTCTACTGGAACTTGTGAGAGCATCGCACAGACAATAGCTGAAAAATTAGGTGTGGCATCAGTTGATGTAATTGATGCAAGTAAAATTACCACAGAAAAAGTGGAAAGTTATGATATTTTATTGTTAGGGACTTCTACTTGGGGAGACGGTGAATTGCAAGATGATTGGTATGACGCCATTAAAATGATAAAGACTGCAGATTTGAATGGTAAAATAGTTGCTCTCTTTGGCTGTGGAGATTCAGAATCCTATTGTGATACATTTTGTGACGGTATGGGAGTTATATATGACCAGTTAAAGAATTCAGGTTGCACTTTTGTGGGGGCAGTTTCTGCCGATGGGTATTCGTATTCATCTTCTATAGCGATAATCGATGGGAAATTTGTAGGTTTGGCTCTTGATGACGTGAACGAAAGTGGCAAGACTGAAGAACGTATTAACAGTTGGGTTGAAGAAATAAAGAAGAACCTGTAATTTTGACAATTGCCTTATGATAGCTTCAGACATAAACCCGGTAGAATTGAAAGTATTTCTGAATCATATTTATGAATTAAAAAAAGGAGTACGTCAGATGGTACTCTATACTACCAAGAGGAAGTATGAAGATTTTGCTGTAAAACGGCTGATCAATCAAAAGATTAATTACATAATCCAGCCCGTGGGAAATGATAAAATAAACCTGTTTTTCGGTAGAAAAGAATGCATTAATGCCATTCGTTTCCTAGTGAATCAGCCACTGAACAAATTGTCACCCGAGCAGGATTTTATTCTTGGAGCTATGCTGGGGTATGATATTTGTGTACAATGCAAACGTTATTGCGACCGTAAAGTATAATAATCTCAATTTCACGTAGTTTTAAATGTAGTAGTAAAGGGGTGTCTGAATAATTTTCAGGCATCCTTTTTCACTTTTTATGTGAACCATCTTTTTATCTATTTTGTTGCATTATTAGCATAAACCTTAAAAATGAGAAGATATGGGTAAAGAAGAAAAGAAAAAGATGGAACAAAAGGATGAGCTGACGAATAGTGGTCAGCGGTTTCCTGTTGAACAAGTGTCCAATACTGGTAAGCCTACCAAGAAGCAGGTGAAAGCAGCGGTAAAAGAGTTGAATCCTGACGTGAACAGTTTAGGAAGTAGAGGATAATTTAAAATTGAAAACAGTAATGGATATAACTGGAAAAATAGAAGAGGTAAACCAGTCGGACTCATTATTGCTGGTTGTGTTTTATGCGGATTGGTCTCCCCATTGTGAATGGATTGAACCGCTGTTACATGAATTTGAAAAACCGGTCAATATTGTAAGAGTCAATATAGAAAGTAATCGGAAAGTAGCCGATGCCTATGAAATAGAAATAGCTCCCAGCTTTGTCCTCCAACGTAAAGGCAAGATGTTGTGGGAGAAAACTGGTGAAGTATTTCCAGGAGAATTAAGGGATGTCATTGAAATGTTCAAGAATTGAGATCTGTACATCCAGATTAAAAAAGTTCCGTTGGTATACAGCTACGGGACTTTTTTTCTTGTAGGCGGTTTTGTACAATGGAAAACATATCGTACCTTTGCCAAACAATTGATTAAATTTAAGAATATATGTTCAGAAGTCATACTTGCGGAGAGCTCAGACTTTCCGATGCAGGCAAAAGTGTAACGTTGGCAGGTTGGGTACAGCGTGCACGTAAAATGGGAGGGATGACGTTTGTCGATCTTCGTGACCGTTACGGTATTACCCAATTGGTATTCAACGAAGCGGTGAATGCCGAACTTTGTGAACGTGCCAATCACTTGGGGCGTGAATTTGTTATTCAAATAACCGGTGAAGTGAACGAACGTTCAAATAAGAATATGAATATTCCCACCGGTGAAATTGAAATTATCGTATCGGTATTGAATGTACTTAATTCAGCGGTAACTCCTCCTTTTACGATAGAAGATAATAGTGACGGAGGTGATGATATCCGTATGAAATTCCGCTATCTGGATTTACGCCGTAATTGTGTGCGTAAAAATTTGGAACTTCGTCATAAAATGACAATGGAAGTGCGCCGATATTTGGACAGTAAAGGGTTTCTGGAAGTGGAAACTCCTATGTTGGTAGGTTCTACTCCTGAAGGAGCCCGTGATTTTGTTGTTCCTTCACGTATGAACCCGGGACAGTTTTATGCACTGCCACAGTCTCCGCAAACACTGAAGCAATTGCTGATGGTTTCCGGCTTTGATCGTTACTTCCAGATTGTAAAGTGTTTCCGTGATGAAGATCTTCGTGCAGACCGTCAGCCTGAGTTTACTCAGATAGACTGTGAGATGAGTTTTGTTGAACAAGAAGATATCATTTCCACTTTCGAAGGAATGGCAAAACATTTGTTCAAGGAGTTACGTGGAGTCGAGTTGAGCGAACCGTTTCTGCGTATGACATGGGCCGATGCCATGAAATATTACGGTAGTGACAAACCGGATTTGCGTTTCGGCATGAAGTTTGTGGAATTGATGGATATCATGAAAGGTCATGGCTTCTCTGTTTTTGATGATGCGGCATATATTGGTGGTATCTGTGCGGAAGGCGCTGCAAGTTATACCCGTAAACAGTTAGACCAATTAACAGAATTTGTCAAGAAACCTCAGATCGGTGCGAAAGGTATGGTTTACGCCCGTGTGGAAGCTGATGGCAATGTAAAATCCAGTGTAGACAAATTCTATTCACAGGAAGTACTTCAGCAGATGAAGGAAGCTTTCAGTGCCAAGCCGGGTGACTTGATCCTGATTCTGAGTGGTCCTGATGCTATGAAGACCCGCAAGCAGTTATGCGAACTTCGTCTGGAAGTGGGACGTCAGCTGGGACTGCGTGATAAGAATAAATTTGCTTGTCTGTGGGTTGTTGATTTTCCGATGTTTGAGTGGAGTGAAGAAGAAGGTCGTCTGATGGCCATGCACCATCCGTTCACTCATCCGAAAGAAGAAGATATTCCTTTGTTGGATACAGATCCGGCTGCTGTTCGTGCCGATGCTTACGATATGGTAGTAAACGGTGTAGAAGTAGGAGGTGGTTCAATTCGTATCCATGATTCACAATTACAGGCCAAGATGTTTGAAATTTTGGGCTTTACTCCGGAAAGAGCACAAGAACAATTCGGCTTCCTGATGAATGCATTCAAATACGGAGCACCTCCTCATGGTGGTTTGGCATACGGTCTTGATCGTTGGGTTTCTTTGTTTGCAGGACTTGATAGTATCCGTGACTGTATAGCATTCCCTAAAAATAATAGTGGACGTGATGTGATGTTGGATGCTCCCGCTGCTTTGGATCAATCACAATTGGATGAGTTGAATCTGGTCGTTGATATAAAAGAGGATAAGTAAGTTTTTTCCGCTTTTTATATAGGATATTGTATAAAAGGCCGATAACGGGACGATCCGAACAAAGCGTAGTGAATGCTGTTTCAGCTAATTCGCTACGCTTTGTCTTTTTGGTTTAAAGTAGTCCGATAAGCTGAAACAGCTTATAAACATATGAAGGAAGCATATAAAAAGTGTATGAAAGAGAAAAATACGATCAAGATAAAGAGTTATGAATCACCCTGCGGAGTGTTGCTGCTCGGTTCATTTGGCGGAAAACTCTGCCTGTGTGACTGGCAGGTGGAAAAACACTGCGATCGTGTGAATCAACGGTTGAAGCGGGTATTGTGTGCCGAATTTGAAATAAGTACGTCAGAAATAATCGAAGAATCAATAGAGCAACTCAACGAGTATTTTGCAGGACAACGCAAAGAATTTAGTGTGCCGCTTCTTTTTGTGGGCACGGATTTTCAGAAAACAGTATGGAATGAACTGTTAAAGATACCGTTTGGCAGGACAATATCTTATGGTGAAATGGCCAGGCATATCGGGATGCCCCAAGCAGTTCGTGCGGTAGCCAATGCTAATGGTGCAAATTCCATATCAATCTTTGCACCTTGCCATCGTGTGATCGGTAGTGACCACTCGCTGACAGGATATGGAGGCGGACTGTCCGCTAAAAGGTTTTTATTGGAATTGGAATCACAACCTCGGTTAATGTTATGAGCAGACAAGAAACATTTCCAATGCTATAATAATAAATAAAAAGGAATGGGTAGTGAAAATGCCCATTCCTTTTTCTCATATCTTCTTAATGAATTACCATGTTGTTCCTTGGAATACACTACTTTCGTTATAGGGAACCAGATATCCGTTCATTGTCAGCGTATTGCCTGAGAAATTTGGATTTATAGTAACACTGGCCTGATTGGTTCCGCCAGTCAGTACAATGGAAACGGTGGCCGAAACGGCAATCCCATTAATTCCATAATTATAGTACACATTACCGTCTTTATCCTGGCGCATACTTATTCCGTTCACATTTCCCTGAACCGTGACACCTCCCAAGCCGTTCGGGCTCCAGTTATACACAAAATTAGTAAAGGCGGTCTGAATAATACCTTGCCCATCGTTTACTTCCACATAATTCGTGTTAGAGGAAACAAAACGCATTATTCCATTACGGAATACAACGTTATCAGCTTCTAATACAAAAGAACCGTTTTTTAAAGCATTAATTGCTTGGACGTAGGATACAGAGTCCTGCTGAGCTTCCAAGGCTTTCTTTTCCTGACGTTCTTTCTTCCATGCTTCGCGTTTAGCGTCTTCTCTTTGTTTTCTGGTTTGTGCATTTGTCACTCCGCTGAAGCAAACAAGTAACAATGCGGCTAAAAATAATACTTTTTTCATAATTAAGCTGTTTAGTAAATCAATAATATCTTTTGAATATTCTGATAACTAAAACAGCCTTAACCATGAATTGTTTAACGAATATGTGAATTTATATAACGATAACGTTTGTATTTAATCTATAAAGCGTCGGGTTAGATTTTCAAACTCATCAATACGCCGGTCACGGAGGAAAGGCCACCAGCGACGAACATTCTCACTACGGGTCATATCCAGTTCCACTACCATATTTTCTTCATCCATATTGTTGGCTTGTGCCAGTATTTCTCCTTGAGGACCTGCCACGAAGCTATTACCCCAAAATTGGATACCATTAGTCTGACCGGAAGGATCGGGCTCATGTCCTACACGGTTCACGGCGATAACCGGCAGACCGTTTGCCACGGCATGTCCACGCTGCACGGTTACCCATGCACCTAGTTGACGGATTTTCTCTTCTTGAGTGTCTGTGCTTTCCCAACCTATAGCTGTAGGGTATATAAGAATTTCAGCACCTTTCAGTGCCATCAGCCGTGCACCTTCGGGATACCATTGGTCCCAGCAGACTTGTACACCTAGTTTTCCCAGTGATGTCTGAATAGGTTCAAATCCCAGGTCACCGGGAGTAAAATAAAATTTCTCATAATAGGCGGGATCATCGGGAATATGCATTTTGCGGTATTTCCCTGCTATACTGCCATCTTTGTCAAAAACGACGGCTGTATTGTGATATAGCCCCGGAGCACGCTTCTCGAATAACGAAGTAACCAGTACAATACCGTATCCGGCAGCCAACTCACTGTAGAAGCCGGTAGAAGGACCGGGAACCGGTTCTGCCAAATCAAACATATCCGTATCTTCTGTCTGACAGAAGTAAGGGGTGTTGTGCAACTCCTGCAATACAACCAGCTGTGCACCTGCTGCCGCCACCTGTTCTATATTGTGGTGCAGTTTGCTCAAATTGTGACGGATATCATTAGTGCATGTCTGTTGGATAATTCCTACTTTAATCGTTCTTTTCATACATATATTTATTAATATACACCTTCGGGATATTGCATGGTGACGCAATGCAGCGAGCCATGTTGCTTTATTAAAGCAGTGCAGTCAATACCTACTATCTCTCTTCTGGGAAATGCTTCAGCCAATACTTCTTTGGCGCGCATATCATTCACAGAATCAGCATAAGTAGGATAAAGCACAGCTTCATTCATTATCAGAAAATTGGCATAAGTTGCCGGCAAGCGATGATGTTCCTCATCATAAACAGCACTTGCCATAGGTAGCGGAAGCAGACGGTATGGCCTGCCGTCCAAAGTACGGAACGCTTTTAGTTCTTCTTCCATCATTGCCAGTTCCTTATAGTGTTCATCTTTTTCATTGGTGCACTTTACATACACAATGGTATCATCCGGACAGAAACGTGCCAATGTGTCCACATGGCTGTCTGTATCATCACCTGCCAGATAACCGTGTTTCAACCATAGAACCTGTTTTAAGTTAAATGTTTCTTTTAGAAAATCCTCCACTTCCTGTCGGTTCATTTCATTTCTGTTTTTAGCCAGCAAACATTGCTCTGTAGTCAGCAGGCTTCCTTTCCCATCACTTTCTATGGAACCTCCTTCTAAAATAAAATTCCGGCAGAAAACATATTCACCTTTCAGAACAGGATGGTGAAAATACAGTTCGTTATTAATCTGGTTATCATAATTTGCGGCAAACTTCATTCCCCAGCCATTAAAACAGAAATCCAGCAGCAGGGGAGTAGCGTCTTCTTTCAACAGGGTGATAAAAGCATGATCGCGTGCCCAAGTATCATTTGTGTTGATTTTTGATGTGACTAGTTTTTGGATATCAGCTCCATAATTATCTATACTATCTCTTATGGAATCGGGGTCTGGAGCCACAATCAACAAACTCTGACGTTTCAAAACCTCATAAGCTATCTTAAGAAAACAGTCATTCACTTCGTCCAACATGTATGCCCAGTCTGTGTCTTTATGGGGCCACGTTAGTTGAATCAAACTTTGTTTATGCCATTCGGCGGGTAAATAGGACATATTCATATTTTTAAATTTGTCTTGCAAAGATATGAAATAAACTTTATAGGTTAATTAGTCATCGCTTCGTTTTTGTAACGAGCTTTTCCGTCTTTTCCATAAGAACCAGCGGAACAGTTCATCCCAAGTATTGAAATCTTTTTTATACATGAGACCTACTCCTTGAGTGGTCAGGGTAGATTTAGTAAAATAGCGGTCATTGGTCTGATTATACCCTCTCAAACGGAAATCTCCGTTTTTTGTCAATAACCATATCGCTTCAAAGTCTCCTACGAAGTTGCTATTTGCCATCACATTCTCCTTATAGCCGAAGTTTCCATTTATCATCAGCCTGTTATTCAATAACCTGCCGGACAACATAGCTTCTGCTTCCACATCTGTCCAACCTTTTTCACCGGTACTCAGGTTGGCGCCTATGTTCCAGTTTTTATTGCCCATCCATTGGGACAACATATTGTTCAGCTGACCGGAAAGTGTACTGAAGGCTAAAGAACTGGTTGCATTAGAGGATTGGTCATTATTGGCATAATCATAGGTGTAGAACTTACCAATTCCCAGCAAATAAATAATCTGTGTATTCATTTGTTCTTCCGTACTGGTAGCACTACGTACCAATTCCCGGTCTTCCTCGCTTACAGTGGGCAGTTCCAAATCGAATTTAATATCCGGATTGGATAAATTTCCAGTCAGATTCATCAGACAGTTTACCTTCACCGTACCTTGGTTGCGCGAGGGATCTACTACCAAATCACTTAAAGAAGCAGAATTAACCGTGTATACCGCCTGTAAATCAAGATTCGCCTGATAAGGGTCACCTGAGAAAGTCACCGTGCCACCTGATTTCAAGGTAAAGTCCTTGCGTATTACTTCCTGCATGCTTAGTTTATACATACCTTGATCTATGACATAGCTACCGAACATACGGAAATCACCTTTATTGAAAAAATTCACTTGCAGGTTTCCATTTCCGGTTGCTGTAATATTATCTCCCGCTACAGGATCCATGATAATTTTCATGGTAGCGCTGGGAGTTGCTTCTATCAACATGTTGATGCGGAGATCCATAGGAGGTCCGTCGTCCTCTTTAGTCTTACGCACATTAGAGTGGTGGTAAAGATTGGTTTCCACATTATCGTGAATGCGCTTGGGGGTTTTGTCTACAAAAGTGATAAACTGATTGCTCGCTGCTTCCGTGGTTACTCCGGTTATATAAGTGAAGCTGGTATTGTTGCCTGTGGTCAGTGAAGCGTCCACTGTCATCGCATTATTTCCACCATCCAGTACCACATTTCCTGTACCATATACTTTTCCGTAAAAAGGCATATTCCCGGCTTCGTAGGTATTGTACATCAACAGGTTGTTGCCTCGTATATTGAAATGGTACATCAGATTTTTCAGCTTTGTGTGATGCAGATAACCATTTACCAGTCCGTCATGTCCCTCACGGTCATAGACTTTTACATTCCTGAAATCCAGACTGCCCGAAGATATATGTATGGAGTCATCCCGGATTTGGAAATAAGTGTTCAACACATCAATTTTAGCATCCATTTTGGCCCTCACTTCACCTTCCAGATCCAAATGCTTGAAATCGCCATATAAACGGACATTTCCGTTGACACGGCCATTAATTTCACTGAAAATTCCTTCTATAAAAGGTTGTAAGAATCCCAGATTGGTACTATCTGCCCGAATCGACAGATCAAGACCTTTTAACTTGGGAGAGACATACCCTGTCACATGAGTGGAGGAAATTCCTTTTTCAGCTATTTGGGCATCCAGTCGTACTCCGCCCAATTCCTTATCCCATACACCTGCAATGTCGGCTTCTCCTAATAAAGAACGGTTCAGACAGAATTTGTGCACATTCAGACGGGTCCGCATCACCGGGTTCTTCATGACACTTTTCAGATGAACCTTTCCGGTTACAAGTCCGCCGAACTCTACATCGTCAAACTGCACAATATCCAGTACATAGTCCAGCTTGATATTTCTCAAATCCACCCGGCAGGAATCACTTTCCTTCTTGGTCAGTTTACCATCTATCCTTAAATACTGGTCCTCATGTTCAAACAGGAAATTGTCAATGAATACGCGTCCCGAATCTATGGCGATATGCGAGGGATGAATGTTCCATACCGTATCATTCAGCACTACTTTTGTGGGCTGTATGTTTATATCTGCCTGAAGAATAGGGTGGGGACCTTCCGTTTTGAAGAAACGGGTATCGGCGGCAAATTTACCACCGTAAGTCACATCAGTATTGTTCCCCCAGTTAATTGTTGTTTCCAAATGATCGTTTTTGGCATTGGCTTCCACCGAGAAGTTAAGCATTGCACCACTTTTCATCAGCATACCGCCTCGCAGTGAACATTTGAACCGGTCGGAAGGATTCTCACAAAATAAAACGCCCGAATCATAACGTGTTCCATTGTATCTGAATTCCGGAAAATGTCCTTCTACGTGCAACTTTTCCTCGCCGTCGTTAAAATATCCTTTTAAAGATGCCGGCAGGTATAATTCCAATGGAATCTGAAATAATTTGGATAGCACTTCGGTATTTTCCAGGCAGATATCAAACTGGAAGTTATTGTGAGGCTCAGGCATATTATCCTTTATAGTCAGTAAGGACGGAATATAGCGTTGTACCGTCTTTACCACGCTGGCCGGAATGGTGTGGTAGGAATAGTCACCTCGTATCACCGCTGTCATGAAGGATGAATTTATGCGCAACTCTTTTTCACCGCTTACCTGTCCGGCTGTAATAGTCAGATTATCAAGAAAACACCCTCCTTCATCGGGAGCGTTTAATTGCAGGCTGTCCAATGAAATGCGCCCGTTCATGTCGTCAATGGATTTGCCGGTGAAATCAGCAGTGAGGTCCAGTGAAATACTGGCATTCTCATATTTGTCCGACAGATGGAGGTCGTGAGGGCGCAGGTTCTTTACGGATGCCTTCAGGTTAAAGTCAGGGATTGTTTTGGCAACATTGAAATTACCGTCTATTTGGACAGAACCGTTTGCGTCGTCCATGGATAAGCGCCCGTTAAAGCCTCCGTCCTTATATACGCCATCCAACATGATATTTTCATATTGATATTGACTATATTCAAAGGAAGATATGATTCCTTTAATGTATGATTCCGGATATCGGTTCTTATAGTTGAAACCTTTCAGTTCCACATTGAAATCCACCTTGCCGAATTTCTTTTCCTGATTAAGTAATTTTCCCAAATCCAGGTCTGCACTCGCCACACTACCCGAATAGGTTCTGCTCATACTTTGTTCATCAATGCTCATCATCACGTCCGTTTTCACCATGCCTGCCCCTGTATGGAACAAGCCTGTCAGTGTGAGATCATGCAGATAGCCCGCCGCTTCCCCGTTAAAACGAATATAGTCCAAACGTTGCAAAATGGGAGGAACCTTTCCCGTCAGGTTCGTCATCAGAACGTTTATGCCCTCTTTCGTCATGGTCAAGTTACCCAGTTTGCCGTAAATGTACATATCCATGCCTGCATCCCAGTTACTTAAGGCAGCTTCCCCTGCAATCATCAATCCGTGGTGGTTAGTCAGCCGCAGGGTGGGGCAGTCCAAATGTTTGCCGTGACCGGAGAAAACCAGATTTAGATCCAACGGTTCTTCAAAGCGTGACAAGGCAGGCACAAAAGGAGCCAAATCTTTCAGTATAACGGAAGCCTTCAAAGAGCCGTCATATCTTACATTTTCTGTCATTTGGGGCAATTCGGGCAGGCTGTCATACTTCAAGGTCAGACTGTCTATCTTTAAAGCGGTATTTGAAAGTTCCACACCAAAATCCTTAATATCCAAACGTTTATTGTTGGCTGTAACTTTCATGGCGAACTTCTGCAATGAAAAACCACATTGTTCGTCAAAGCTGACCCGCCGGATGGCGGCATTCAACGAGTCGCTGCGCAATGCCTTCAGTGAAAGCGTTGCAGCGAGATTCTTCACCGATAGATGATGGGCATTGAACTTTCCGGGAGTTTCCGGTTCCGATAATATATCGTATGTCACTCTGCCACGCCTTATCAGCACGGAATTAATTCGTAAATCCAAATTAGATTTTGTTTTAACCGTATCTTTGGACGCGAAAGCGTCTAACACAAACTGGAAATTAGGGGCAGATTCCGGAGTTTCCCGGTTCAAATTGACCGTAAATCCAAAAAGCTGGACACTGCTGATGGTGACTTTACCGTTCAATAAAGGCAGAAGGTCGAATTTTGCCGATAAGCGGGCTACTTTCAGCATCTCCTGGTTCTTCCGGTCATGCAAAAGGACATCTTCCACAATGATACGGTTCAGCAAACCCATATCAATCCGTCCTACAGAAACCTCCGTATTCAGTATGTTTTTTAATTCCTTAGTTACAAAAACAGATAATTTGCCCTGAACATACGGTATGTTCAGCAGCACAATTATTCCCAGGTAGACACCAATCAGTGTACCTAGCAGAATACGCACAGTGTATTTAAGACTCTTACTAGAAATCATTGTTTATTTTGGGCTAACAAAAATACGAATAACGTATGACGTAGCCCAAAATAAACGATTTTTTTTACTTGTTTTTATGCAATCTTTTCAACTCGAAGGAGAAAATGACACGGAAACATCCGATAATAAGGAAAGTGATGGACAGCATATAGAGCACGGTAACAGCACCAAGTCCAGGTTGCCAGATGATAGCCATAGAGCAAAGAATAGCCAGAATGCCAAACACCAGATACCACCCCCAGTCCTTTGTGCCATAGCGTTTCAAATCTGTGGAATAGCCACACAATGTAAACCCTCTGAACATCAGCCAGAGAGCAACAATAAACGGAATCAGTTCCATGCTGACCAACGGATAGAATACCAGATAAATACCTATCAGCAAATCAATAATACCTCCGGCAAGATACCATCCCCAACTACTGATTGTTTTTTTGTTTCCGGCAGCAAAAAAAACTTCCAGAACGCCACTGACCAGAATCGAGATACTGAAGATGACACTCAGTGCCACATAACTGCTCACAGGAGCGAACAATAAGCATAGTGCTACCGCAATGTAGAGCAAGCCCAGCAACAGGGACATCCACCAATTTTTTACAGCGTAGCCTAAGCCACCAACTAATTCATTCATATTTGTTAAGTTTTAGGTTATAATTTGAACTAATAACGCCCCCCTTGCAAAAAGGTTTACCTGCAAATACAAAAAAAGTCTTTAAATACCGCCGATTGACTTTTAGAACTCAAAAAATATTCCGAACTTTGCACGCTGAAAACCAAATTGATAGTTCTATTTACATTTTGAATAAAAATTGAATAAAAAAAGAATGAAAGATAACAAAATCCCTTCACCGTTAGTATCCCTTTTACCCGTATTCGTACTTATTTTATTATTGTTTGTCACTATCCGTACATTTGGAAGTGATGCCTTGTCCGGTGGCAGCCAAGTCTGTCTGCTAGTGGCTACAGCTGTTTGTGTGCTGATAGGTATGGCGGGATTCCGTCGTCCGTGGAAGGACTTCGAACTGGCTGTCACCAATAATATAGCCGGGGTAAGTACCGCACTTATTATCTTGCTGATCATCGGAGCTTTGTCCGGAGCATGGATGGTCAGCGGTGTAGTCCCTACATTAATATATTATGGCATACAGGTTATTCATCCTCATTTTTTCCTGGTATCCACTTGCATTATTTGTGCGGTAGTATCTGTCATGACAGGCAGCTCATGGACTACCATCGCCACTATCGGCATCGCACTGATGGGAATAGGGAAGGCGCAAGGTTTCGGTGAAGGTTGGATTGCAGGTGCGATTATCTCCGGAGCCTATTTCGGTGATAAAGTTTCTCCGCTTTCGGATACCACCATTCTGGCATCGTCCGTAACGGATACACCGCTGTTCACTCACATCCGTTACTTGATGATTACCACCGTTCCATCACTTGTCATCACTTTGATAATCTTTACCATAGCCGGATTGTCACATGAAGCCACTGATACCGGCCATATCGCCGAATACACCCGTATATTGAGTGATAAGTTCCATATTTCATGGTGGTTGATGATTGTCCCCGTTGTCACAGCGATACTGATTGCACGTAAAGTGCCTTCCATCATCACTCTATTTGTTTCTACGGCTCTGGCTACCGTCTTTGCCTTGATTTTCCAGCCCGGACTATTATGCGAAATCGCCGGACAAGGAGTCGAAGGGATTGCCGCCTTGTTCAAAGGAGGAATGGGAATGCTTTATGGTGGAACCCAATTGGAAACCGGTAATGCGGAAATAAACGAACTGATATCCACTCGCGGAATGGCGGGTATGATGAATACCATCTGGCTGATTATCTGCGCCATGTGTTTCGGAGGGGCGATGACAGCCGGAGGAATGCTCGGCAGTATCACTTCTGTATTTGTACGTTTTACGAAAAAGCGGGTAGGAATGGTGTCGTCCACAGTTGCATCGGGCTTGTTCCTGAATCTTGCTACAGCAGATCAATATATATCCATTATCCTGACGGGTAATATGTTTAAAGACATCTATAGTGCAAACGGTTATGAAAGCAAACTGCTGAGCCGCACGACGGAAGATTCTGTTACAGTCACTTCGCCATTGATACCCTGGAATACATGCGGTATGACACAGGCCACTATCCTTAGTGTTCCCACCATTGTGTATCTGCCTTACGCATTCTTTAACATTATCAGTCCCTTGATGAGTATCACAATTGCTATACTGGGATATAAGATAAAGAAAAAAGCAGAACAGTCGGACCTGTCATAATAATGATAGGATCTGATGATTATATATCTTTCACGTGAAAGATTAGCAGGGTTCAAAAATAACTTGTACATTTACCCACCCTAATAAATCATTTTATATTTTTACAATAATATGAAGAAACACATCACATTCGCTCTTATGTTTGCGGCTGCATTGACAGCCCAGGCACAACAGGGAGGCATTTCAGGTGAAATGCTGAATCAAATCAAACAAAGTTATAAGGCAACTCCTGCCGACAAAGCCATCCGTAACGCCTTAGGCGGAACAAGTATCAACACGTTGGCATTGAACCAGGAGAACCGTGCCGATTTTGATACGGAGTTTTCACACAAGGTGCTATCCAAGGGAATAACCGACCAACAATCTTCCGGTCGTTGCTGGCTTTTTACCGGACTGAACGTACTCCGCAGCCAGATGATTGCCAAATACGGACTGGATGAGATGGAGTTCTCACAGAACTACTGCTTTTTCTACGACCAATTAGAAAAAGCAAACTTATTCTTACAGGGAATCATTGATACCAGTGGAAAGCCCATGGACGATAAAATGGTGGAATGGCTGTTCAAGCATCCCTTAAGCGATGGGGGACAATTCACAGGAGTATCGGATATTATAGAGAAATACGGACTGGTCCCCAAGAGTGCAATGGTGGAAACTTTCAGCAGTGAGAATACCGGAAAGATGAGTAGTCTGATAGGACTGAAACTGAAGGAATTTGGTTTACAACTACGCGAAGCCGCCGCTACCGGAGCGAAGCCGGCCGAACTGGAAAAGAAAAAGACAGAAATGCTGGGAACGGTTTATCGTATGCTGGTGCTGACCCTTGGCGAACCTGTTTCCACCTTTACATGGAGTCTGAAGGGTGGGGAAGCGAAAGAATATACTCCGGTGTCTTTCTATAAAGAGTTTTTGGGAAATGATTTGACCAATAATTATGTAATGCTGATGAATGATCCCAGCCGCGAGTTTTATAAATGTTATGAAATAGATTTTGACCGTCACCGTTATGATGGCAAGAATTGGACTTATGTAAACTTGCCGATAGAGGATATTAAAGAAATAGCCATAGCTTCCATCAAGGACAGTACCATGATGTATTTTTCTTGTGATGTAGGCAAATTCCTCGATAGTAAACGTGGCTTGCTGGACCCTGATAATTATGATTACGAATCATTGATGGGAACTACTTTCGGCATGGACAAGAAACAACGTATCCAAACTTTCTCCAGTGGCAGCAGCCATGCCATGACCTTGATGGCGGTGGACTTGGATAAAGCGGGAAAGCCGAAAAAATGGATGGTGGAAAACAGTTGGGGCAGTGCCAGTGGATACAGAGGACACCTTATCATGACAGATAAATGGTTTGATGAATATATGTTCCGTGTGGTGGCAGAAAAGAAATATGTTCCTGCCAAGGTGCTGGATATTTTAAAACAGAAACCAATCCGTCTTCCGGCATGGGACCCGATGTTTGCTGACGAAGAATAAGCGTTATCTCTCTACATTGTATATAATTTAAGCGGACTGTACAGAAAAGAAAGACTGTACAGTCCGTTTTTTTATTCTAAGGCATTGTGTATGTCTGTCATTTTTACTTCTCTCTTGCAAAAAGAAACATAATAGGGAAAATAGGTTTGTTGCAGTGATGAGTTATTGTATAATAGGCTTGCAGAAAGGTGTTTCTTGCATATTTAGGTATAATAAAAAATGGGAATCTCTTCGTAAGAGAACCCCATTTCTGTGCAAATATAGCCCATATTTGCTTTAAACGCAATTTTTTGTTCCAGAAAAATAAGAAAAAGTTGCAAACAGGCGCATCTCGTTTATAAAAACAGCATACGACAAAACCAGTAAATATTCAATTATCAGAGATCTAACTTGACTTTGGGGTTCTCTTACGAAGAGAACCCCAAAATATAGAGGATATCTGATAGCAAATCTGTTCCTCTTTTTCAAATAAAGGTATGATAAAATGTAATGTTTTGATGGGAACAACGAATGACAATCAAGACATAACGAGCGAAGCGCCTAAGTTACTGCTCTGCAGTTCAATCGCTTCTGCTTCAGACCCGGGGTCAAATGCAGTAACCAAGCCACAGGCTGGAATAGGAAAAGAACATCCTGAACTCTCGTGGTACTATATGTATCTTCCCTATAAGGAACTGAAGCGTTATATTGCAGTCTTCAGTGGCAGAAAAGCAGTAAAGCTCCGTACTTCGGAAGGGATAACCGAGGAATGTTACTTCTGTTTCAAAGTGTTTTCTTATACCGAGGCAGGTCATCGGAAACGTTTCGAACAGTGTGATTATACCAAACAAGAGTATGCTGCTCGCCGTGAATCCGCCAGAATCGTGAAGGAAGCCTTTTCCACCGGTTCTGCCTCACAACTCAATGCCCTGACAGATGAAAAGGAAGTACAAGGTAGCGGTTGGTTATTTGTGTGCGCTCCTTTGGAGCAACTTCAGCGCATCTTGTCTGCCATGCTCCCCCGCCAATATCTGGTAACGGACTACGTAACCCATCGTGCTGCGGTTATTCCCCAGCGTCAGATGGAGGAATTCATCTATCTATATGAATCCATGCCTTATAATATCGAGTTGATGAACCGTCCTTTGGAGGATTATCTTCAGAAGAAACAACGAATTCGCATTACCGGTGGTGTTTTCCGAGGGAAGGAGGGGTGCATTATGCGTTTGCACCGCAATACTCGGCTGGTATTTGCTTTTGGGAATATGACGGTGGCTATCAGCTATCTTCATGCTTTTCCGTTCGAGAAAGTGGACTAGTTTTTATAAGCTTATTTCCTACTTTTAATGATAGAATACTCAAAGCCGATCATCTTTAAAGTATCCGACTATGCCACTTCTTTAACAACCTATAAACCATTTAGAAAGATTGAATCTTTGTATGTAGATAAGAATTGTTCATGTAATTGAAAATAAATGGATAAGAAAAAGAACATAGCAGAATAAATTAAGAACAAGAATAATATTTCGAAGAATACTTGAAGTCAAGCAGACGGTTATGTGGAGATTATCTTTTATTAGAATTGAGGGAACATCATTAAAATAGATAAATTGACCGATATTCTCAGCTATTGCAATTTTTAATTTATTTAAAAGAGAAAACCAAAAAGGAGGCTTTCATGTATGATACCTTAAAAATGAACACCTACTATTGAACTTATTATAAAGATATGATATTTGGAAATAAGTTGTTTTAAATGACTTTTTTTAAATATGTTTTATGAACGTATATTAGCTGAAACTTAAAAATCTTTGACGTAATGTTTTCTTATGAAAAGAAATATTTTGTTTTTTTTTACCAAAGGGAATGAGCGCTCTGTAAATGTCAAGAAAAATATTGTATTGATGATTCTTATCAAAGGATGTAGCATTCTATTGAGTTTATTATTGGTACCATTGACGTTAGACTACGTAGACAATGAATGTTATGGAGTTTGGTTGGCACTCAGTTCAATGGTGGTTTGGATAAGTTTTTTTGATATTGGTATAAATAACGGATTGCGCAATAAATTGACAGCAGCTTTAGCCCATAATGATTACAATTTGGGTAGAAAATACGTAAGTACTACTTATGCTATTTTATTTCTTATTTTTATGCCTTTGATGTGTTTGCTTTTGCTTGCTGCTCCCTTTGTAGATTGGTATTCGTTGCTTAATATAAATCAAAGCAATGTAGAAGGATTGCTTATTGCAATATGTATTATCATAACATATTTTTGTATCAACTTTATTTTTAATACTATCAATATAGTTGTTTTAGCTCTCCAAAAACCTGCAATATCTTCTATAATCACACTTGTTCAACAACTTGTTTCTCTAGCTATTATTTACATACTGACACTTACTACCAAAGGCAGTTTAGTTAACTTGTGTTTGGCCTTGTGTGCTGCTCCTCTATTGGTTGTTTTGGGAGCTAATGTAATACTTTATTCTAAAAAATATAAGAAAATAGCACCAATTTTCAAATCTGTAGATTTGAAAATTGCTCCAGACTTGATGAAATTAGGGATTCAGTTCTTTATTATACAGGCTGCAGGTATTATTCAGTATCAATTGATTAATTTCTTGATTATTAGACATTATGGAGCATCAGAAGTAACATGCTATAACATTTCGTATAAATATTTTAGTATTTTAACTATGATATGGACAATTATTATTACTCCATTTTGGGCGGCAGTTTCTGACGCTATGGTTAAACATGATTATACTTGGATAAAAAATGCAGAAAAAAAATACTTAAAGGTATTTATACTTTTTGTTCTAGGTGGAATTTTAATGTTGCTTTTTTCCTCTTATGCATATAACCTATGGATAGGAGATAAGATTTTAATAACAAATATATTGTCTTTTTGGATTCTTATGTATAGTCTTGTAACGATGTTTTCAAGTATCTATGTGACCATACTTAATGGAATGGGACTTTTGAAAGTCCAAATGTATGCTTGTCTTTTTTCTCCATTTGTATTTCTAGGTTTATGTTATATGTTTGTCCATATGGGATTAGGAGTACATGCGCTTCTCATTGCTGTAATAATAAGTAACTTTAATGGTTACTTATTAGCACCTATTCAGTATAAGCTTTATACGAGACATTTATAGGGAGAGGGGATGTTGGAATCTTTTTTATAATTATTGAAATGATTGAATATGAAAGTTTTATTTGATAGCCAAATTTTTGATATTCAAAAGTTTGGTGGGGCAAGTCGATGCTTTTGCGAATTAATAAAATCTTTTCCTTCAGATATTATAGCACAAATAAGTATTATGATCAATTGTAATATTCATTTGAGAAATGAGTGTTTGTGTTTTAAAGCATGGGGAGGAAATACTGGATTAGTATCTCAATTGGGTATTTTATTGTATAAAGTCATGCATAAGCTATTTCCTTGTGTAGTGGAGGATATACATTCTTTAAATATGAAGAAATCAATTGAATATTTGGAGAGAGGAGATTTTGACGTGTTCCATGCTACATTTTGTGATACTTATTTTTTGCCTTACCTTAAAGGTAAACCGTTTGTGATAACGGTTCACGATTTGATTCCAGAACTCTTCCCAAATTATTTTGCCAAAGATGACATTCAAATAATAACTCGAAAAACATTAGTAGACAAAGCTTCTGCCATTGTTGCTGTTTCGGAGCAGACTAAAAGAGATTTGATCCAATTATATGATGTTCCTGAGCATAAGATTACTGTGGTGTATCATGCAGGGCCTCCTAAAGAAATTGTTACAAGTGTTTCTCTCGTTAAAGGTCCTTATTTCTTATATATGGGTATGAGACGTGATTATAAAAATTTTGATCAGTTAGTCATTGATTTCAGCCGATTTGTCCACTCACATCCACAGGTGAAACTTATTTGTACTGGTTACCCTTTCAGTTTACAAGAACAAGAATTGTTTGTTAAGTATAAGGTTGTTGAGAATATTTTTCATTTGAATGCTAATGATATTCAAGTCAAAAACCTATATGCTAATGCCATTGGATTTATATATCCATCTCTTTATGAAGGGTTTGGAATACCTATTTTAGAGGCTTTTGCTTATGGATGTCCAGTCTTGCTGAATAATAAAAGCTGTTTTCCGGAAATTGCGAGTTATGCTGGTATCTTTTTTAGTTCAGATGCTCATAGCTCTAATATTACAGAAAAGCTTGAGGAGATGTATAATTTATCAAATGAAAAGCGAAAAGAACTGATTAATAAAGGATATAAAAGATTATCAGAGTTTTCTTGGGAAAAATCTGCAAAGAAATTGAGTGAAGTTTATACTTCTATTATTTAAATGTATGGTATGATAATGTTTGGAATAATAGATAGAATTAGAAAAAGATTAAATCATTGTATAACGAAAAGAAAATTACCTAATATACCTGAAACATCAAGTATAGCACGGCATTGTATTATTACTGGTGGTTCTAATATTTATGTGGGGAGTCATTCTCAAATAGCTGACTATTCATGGCTTATGGCACTTCCGTTGACTAATTATAAAGTGAAATTAAGTGTTGGTAACAATTGTAATATAGGTATGTTTGCTCATATTATAGCCACTAGAAGCGTTTCGATAGAAGATGGGGTTCTTATGGCTCAAGGAGTTTATATTTCGGATAATTTGCATGGATATGAAGATATTAATACATATCCGCTCCAGCAACCACTTGTTCAAAAAAATAATGTGGTAATTGGAGAAGGAACTTGGCTAGGAGAAAGAGTTTCTGTTATAGGGGCAAAGATAGGAAAGCATTGTGTTATAGGTACGGGAGCATTGGTGTTGAATGATATTCCAGCCTATTGTGTGGCAGTAGGGATGCCTGCATATATCATCAAACGTTATTGTTTTGATAGAAAGACTTGGCGTAAGACCGATCCCAAAGGAAATTTTATAGATTGATTTTAATATATGAAAGTATTAGTAACCGGTGCAAATGGCTATATCGGGAGGCATGTCGTATCTGCTCTTTTGAATGTAGGATGTAATGTAGTGGCTTGTGATTTAAGATTGCAAGACGTGGATGCTCGTGCAGAGCAGATGGAAATGAATCTTTTTGAATCGGATAGTCATCTGTATGACAAAGTAGGTTCTCCGGATGTCTGCTTGCATATGGCATGGAGAGACGGCTTTCAACACAACTCTTTTAATCACATGGGAGATTTGTCCTCGCATTATCGCTTTCTTACTCGATTGGTAGATAGCGGTCTCAAACGTTTGGCTGTTATGGGAACCATGCATGAGGTAGGATATTGGGAAGGCATGATTGATGAAAATACGCCTTGCAATCCTATTTCGATGTATGGCATTGCAAAGGATGCTCTTCGCCGTTCTATGATAATCTTTTGTGAACAAAAACAATGTAAACTTCAATGGCTTCGCGGTTATTATATTTTAGGCGATGATTTAAAGAACCACTCTATTTTTACTAAACTTTTACAGGCCGGGGCGGAAGGAAAGAAAACTTTTCCTTTTACTACAGGTAAGACGAAATACGATTTCATTACCGTGGATGAACTGGCTGATCAGATAGCTCATGCTGTTGCTCAAAATGAGGTTTGTGGTATCATCAATTGCTGTTCTGGTAAGCCTGTTACATTGGCTGAGCGTGTTGAATTATTTATCGAAGAACATAATTTGGACATTAAGTTGGATTATGGTGCCTTTCCCGACCGTCCTTATGATTCGCCCGTCATTTATGGTGACGCTTCTAAAATCCAACAAATAATGAACCATTCAAAATAAATATATGGCAATAAAAAAAATATTAGTTACGGGTGGAGCTGGTTTTATAGGCTCCAACCTCTCTCTCAAGCTTTTGTCAAAAGGTTATGAAGTGACAATTTTGGATAATCTTTCTAAGCAGATTCATGGAGCAAATCCAGATAAAACTTCTCCTTTATACAATTCTATAAAAAACAAGGTTCATTTTATCGAAGGCTCAGTGACGAATCGTGAGGATTGGCTGAAGGCTATTGACAGCGTGGATTGTATTGTACATTTAGCGGCTGAAACTGGTACAGGACAGTCTATGTATGAGATAGAAAAATATGTTGGTGTTAATATTGGTGGTACAGCTTTGATGTTGGATATTTTGACTAACACCAATCATACGGTGAAAAAAGTTGTAGTGGCTGAATCTCGGGCAATTTACGGAGAGGGACGTTATTACAGTAAGGAACTAAACCAGTTTGTATATCCAACGGAACGCAGCGAAGCTGCTATGAGAGCTGGTGATTTTGAAGTGAAATACAAAGGGTGCGATTCTCCCTTGAAATTGGTGGGAACCACGGAAGATTCCATGATTCACCCTACCTCGGTTTACGGTATAACCAAGCAGGTTCAGGGGCAGTTGGTTCATTTGGTATGCCCTTCAATCGGTATTGCTTCAGTGTCATATCGTTATCAGAATGTATATGGTCCGGGGCAGTCTCTTTCTAATCCCTATACAGGTATTCTATCCATCTTTTCTACAAGAATAAGAAATGGTAACGGTATTAATATATTCGAAGATGGAAAAGAAACTCGTGACTTCGTTTATATTGATGATGTGGTGGATGCCACTATATTAGGAATAGAAAAAGAAGAAGCAAACGGTCATGTTTTCAATGTAGGTACTGGTGTGGCTACCGATGTATTGACCGTTGCCAGGACTTTGATAGAAAAATATGAAATAGACGTTCCTGTAACGATTTCTGGCAATTTCCGTCTTGGAGATATCCGACATAACTATGCTGATATTACAGCAGCCCGTACCATTCTTGGTTTTGAACCCAAGTGGAGTTTCAGTGATGGTATAGGAGAATTTGTAAAATGGGTCAATGAGCAGGGGGTGCAGGAAGACAAGTATGAAGCCTCTATCGAAGAAATGAAGAAGAAAGGACTGTATAAATGAAGATTCTTTTTCTGGCTTTTCCGCATGCGGACTTATATAAAGAGATTGTCAAAGAAATGGAACGTAAGGGTCATGAAGTGATTGTCATCTTGGATAGGCTACTCCGTTATGATCCATACCATTGTTCGTCTAGTAAGCAGTCAAAAATTGGCTCATAATTGAAATCTCTATCTTCGCTGCGAACAAAAATTTTAGGATTTATGTATAGCAGTGAAGATCTTGAAAGGTTTTACTTTCAGTACCAGACCGAGGCTTTGCCTCATGGAGAATCTCTCCAATCGTTTTGTGTTAAGAACAAAGTTCCTTATAACATCTTTCAGAAATGGTACAGGGATACCCGGAAAAAAGTAGTTGAAGTCCAGGTTGATGGTGCTCCTGTAATCGGTCATGAGGAACAATCCGGTGCCATTGATCAACCTCAACCGGTATCACCAGGCAGAACTGATCACCCTGTTCGTATTTGGGTTGAGATTCGTATCAGCAATGGCTTGCATTTGTTCCAAAAGAAGTTAAGCTACCCGGATTTGGTTCGTATGGTAGAGAAACTGGAGGGGTTATGCTGAGTGTTACCGGTCTGAATCATTTTTATTATGTCCGTGATTTCACCGATATGCGTTGTAAGCACAGCCGTGTGTTGTCTATCATTCGTGAACGGCTTCACCGGGAACCCAGAGATGGGGATGTCTTTATAGTCATGTCTCGCAATCGCAGAATAGTCCGTATGTTTTCATTTGATAATCGTTCATATAGTCTGTTTGAAAAGAAGTTTGTTGCCGGTTATCAGTTCATGAAAGTTGAGCGAAATGGGGCAGATACTGTTTATCGGATTGCCTGGAAGGACGTGGTTTTGATTCTTGAGAATCCTATAGTTAAAACATTAAAAATCAGATAATCAATCTATTTATCCACTTGCGGTTTTGCGATTATTTTATTACCTTTAATGCTGTAAGTCAAAGGTTTAAGTATGATCGATCTGCAAGATATAATTACAACAAAACGAGAGTTGTTGAGTCGGGAAACCTACTCACGCAACCCTATAAATTATAGTGCAGGTATGGCAGAGGATCAGAAAGACCGATACATACAATACCTTGCTGAGCAAAATCAGGATCTCAGGTTGACAGGTGATGCCATGAGGCTTGTTTTGGAGGATTTTATGGCTCAGATGAAAGAACTGAAGGATCAGATGTCATCCATGCAATCGAAACATGTTGACCTTGAGAATCGGTTGTCAGAAGAGCATAAACTTCGCAAATCGGCTGAACGTAAGATAAAATCACTTCAGGAAAAACTTGATTACGCCAATCAGGAACGTTTTGGTGATAGACGTCAAAAGATACAATCTAAAGCTAAAACAAGTGATTCAGACCGCCGGAAGGAGAAGGATGATTATGATGGAACCGATGATACGCTTCGCACGGATTCGGTTGGTCATGTTCCATCCCAAGAGTTAAAAGAGCCTTCCGGGAAAGACCGTGACTTGTCCAATCGCCCTGACGGTTATAAAACGATGGGGGTAGCCGGAGAAGCGACAGAGCATCCTTCCGATTTGACAAAGGTTCCCGGTCGGATCATTGAAAGGAGAATGGTACGGGTGTTCAGTTTCCGTACTTTCCTTACGGAAGAATGTTTTGAGATGGTTCATTATGCAGAGCCTGGTAAAAAGCCGAAGTGGGGCTATTTCCCTTCTGAAGGCCATCCGGAGGTAGTAACCAATTTTGAAGGCACTAGGGCCACTCCTGAATTTCTGCAGGCTATTGCCTATGAAGTTTATGTAAAGAATGTGACTTTTGGTCTTCTTCACCAATGGCTGACAGATATGGGCATGACCATTTCTAAAAACACGTTGCGCAACTGGCTTAAGAAAGGTAAGACATACCTGGACGAACTGGTTTGTGTATTGAAGTCTATAGCTTTGGAAAAAGATTCGATTGTGAACTGCGACGAGACCTGGTGTAAAGTGCGTAAATACGATCACTATAAGAAGTGCTACATTTGGGTTCTGGTCAACAAGGCCCGGAAAACAGCCATTTTCTTCTATGAGAATGGCTCGCGTGGTCGTGATGTACTTACAGACTTTTTGGGCGATGCAGAATTGAAGAGTATAATGTCCGACGGATACAATGCTTATGTATTTATCGGCAATGAGCTGAAATCAGCCCGGTTTAAAGATACTGTACACCAGGTTTGTATGTCTCATGCCAAAAACAAGTTTGTCAAGGCTTCCAATCAGGGTGGTGAACCGACTGCAGAACGCTTTTCCGAAATTTTAAAGGAGTTCTTTATGAGGGAGCGTAAATACGATGATGCCGGATTAACTCCCAAGGAAAGGTTTCAAGAAAGGCAAAGCTTGGAAACGAAGGAACTCCTAATAGAGCTGCGCAGTTTGTTGGATAGTGAACAGTCAAAGGATTCAGAATTTAGAAGCCGGTATTATAAAGAAGCTCTCAATTATCTGAACCGGTTCTGGAAAGAGATCTTTGCTTACCTGGATGATGGTGAATTACCGATAGACAACAACCTGGCTGAGCGAACCATTCGAAAGCTGACCACTCAACGCAACAATTCACTTCATTATGGTAGTGATGCCGGTGCAGAGATGGCAGCAACTTATCACAGTGTGATAGGAACGGTAAAGCTTCATGGCAGTTCTATCTGGAACTTCATCGGAACTTTTTTCAAAAATATCTTTAACGGGTGCAGGGATTATGTTAACATGGTTCCTGACAAAATCACTTTGGCTGCCAGCCAATGTTAAATTCAAAACTAATTAATTAACAAAACTCGGTTTAGGGCACTGAAAAGTGCCCTTTCGAAGGGGGATGCCCTAAATTGAGTGCTTACGTTCGTCTAAGTTAAAATCTATTAAAAAGTTTATCTTTGTTGATACCTATAATATATATAACCATTATTGGAATAAAATGATAGCAACGGATGCTCGGTTGAGTGAGTCGTATGATTTGTTTTTGGCACTCAGTGGGGTTTCTGTTGGTGAGCGATTGATTCGTCATTTGGAAACACTAAATCCTCATATAAAGAAAGTACTCTATACGTGGGACAATTGTACGTACTATGCTTTTGATCGTATGCTACCTTGGTTTGACCGTAGTTATACGTTTGATGTAGAAGATGTAAAGGCAAATTCTGAGTGGAAGTTACTGCCAATTTATTGTAAGGCTCCTGCTCATAATGAAACCCAACCAAATTTGTATGATATATTTAGTATCGGTACAAATCATGGAGACCGTCTTTCTTATTTCTATCGTATTCTCCCTCAGTTGAAAGTAAAGGGTTTGTCATATTACATCAAGATAATCGAACTGCAAACTACTCTTTCATGGAAACAGCAACTTAAATATCATATATTAAAAGCGGTTGGAAACAAGAAAAATGAAGCTTATTTGCATCGGATTGAATTTATTTGTGATAAAGAGGATAAGTATGGGATAAAGCAGAATTCTTATATTGCTCAAAACAAATATGATGAGTTGATTTCCCAATCTCGTTGTGTATTGGATGACCAACGTAGTACTCAGTCTGGATTGACAGCTAAATTTATGTGGGCATTGGCAAACCGTAAGAAGATAATAACAACCAACAAATGGGCGTATGAATATGAGTTTGTCAGTCCCAAACAAGTATTGATTGTAAATAAAAACAACCCTGTTATCTTAGAGGATTTTATCAAATATCCTATTGCAGAGGACGAGTTTTCTGATGTATCTTCTTATTACATTGATCGATGGGTAGATGAATTATTGAGTGTGGTAATGGATAAACGAGACGTTAATAAACTTTAATAATAGACTTTTTCAAATATGTGTAAAAATTATGGTATTCAAACGGCTCTTTGCTAAAGTTCTCCGTATTCCACGCCACCTACGCATGATATTTTACATCCGTTACAACCGCTTGAAGTTTTGGCTCAATAGGGTGGAGATGGGAAGGAATATGTTAGTGTATAACTCTGTTTACTTGAACAAAGCACCAGGTAGCAGTATCCGTATCGGCGATGATTTTGTATTTACCAGTGGCGAGGCGTTCAATCCATTATGTCGTAACATACGGGGATGCATTTATACAGCCTACCCGACTTCGCACATTTTCATCGGTAATGATACGGGGCTCTCGTCGACCTGCTTATGGGCTAATACATCTATTACTATTGGAAACCACGTGAAGGTTGGAGGCGATTGTATCATTATGGATACTGATGCACATAATTTAGACCACCTTACTCGCCGTTCGCATGTTCTAACGCCCGAGGGTTATAGTGTGGATGGGGTATCCGCTGCTACGGCAGGTATCATTATAGAGGACGATGTGCTGATAGGTACTCGTTGTATTATCCTTAAAGGAGTGACCATTGGAGCACGGTCCGTGATAGGTAGTGGAAGTGTGGTGACAAAGTCTATTCCCTCTGATAGCATTGCCGCAGGTAACCCTTGTAGAGTGATACGGGCTCGTAACTGACTAACTAAAGATGGAAGAAATAAGTATGATTACATAATTACTTTAATTGAAAAATTCAAGAAAACACTAAAGTTTTACTCTTCAATGAAACAGGCATATAGTAATAAAAGACGTAATTCTGAAGTTTATGCACAATATGTATTCGTTCAACAAGATGGAGTTCTTTTTTTTAATATAAAAGAACAAGGCGGTAAGCAACAGGAGGTATTATTTGAAGAATGAGAACAGATATTTGTAATTTTATTATAGGCATAGCACCAAAGTATTTCCAATCCTTGTCCCTTTTGAATGTTCATGGAAAGAATGTTTTAGTTTTTCAGGTGAATTTGAAGAAATATGGAGGTTCGTTCAATAGCAGATTTATATTTTTTGATATTTTTTTATGAGTAGAGCTCCTTTAATTTCAGTTATAACGGTTTCTTATAATGCTGTTACAACTATCGAACAAACTATCCTTTCCGTTATTAACCAAACTTATTCCAATATTGAATATATCATCATTGATGGAGGAAGTACAGACGGTACAGTGGATATAATCAGAAAGTATGCAGATAGAATTGCTTATTGGGTGAGTGAGCCAGATAAGGGGATTTATGATGCTATGAATAAAGGCACTAAGAAAGCAAATGGAGAGTATATAGCTTTCTTGAATTCAGATGACTGGTATGAACTTGATGCAGTTTCTATAATAGCTCAGTTTGCAGATGGAAAAAATGATTTAATATCAGGTATTATTAAGCTATATAAGAATGATTTATTTTTATATGCTCATGGTTCATCTATGGATAACATTTATAATGAGATGATTGCGCATCCCTCAACTTTTATGAAGAGAGATCTTTTTTGGGAGCTGGGTGGATATGATTTGTCGTATAAATATGTTGCTGATTATGACCTAATGCTGAGGTTGAAGAAACATGGAGGACATTTTGTTTTTGTAGATAAAGTAATAGCAAACTTTCGTTTAGAAGGAGCTTCTTCAGATGTAAATTCTTTGCTGGAAAAAAATATATTAAAACGTATCTATTGTAAAAGAAGCTTTTGGAAATATTGGTTGTGTAGATATTTTATAAGAATATATGTTGCTGCATTATAATTGTAACTACAATTTTGAATTTGACAAACAGATCTAGGAGTGTTTATGAATATACTTGAAATAACAGGAGAACCGATAGGAACAGGTGGACAAGAAATGTTCATTATAAATGTACTGCGTCATATAAATATGAAGGATTTGAAGATAGATTTGCTGACTCCGTATTATTGTGAGAATGAGATCTATCGTGAAGAGGTGGTAAATAAAGGAGGGCAGGTTTACTGTATAGGATTACCTTTTGCACCGGGCGGATTTCGCTGGAATATAATGAAGCCTCTTAATCGGTTCTTAAAAGTGAACTGTTATGACGTTGTTCACATCCATTCGGGAAGCACTTCTATGTTGATGCTGTGTTCGCTTGTTGCCAGATGGAATGGAATAAAAAAGATAATAGTACATTCTCATTGTACTGGTTATGTGAAATCAATGAAATATTATTTATTGAAAATGTTAACGTATCCCGTATTAAGGTTCATTCCGTCGGACTATTGTGCATGTTCTGTAGAAGCCGGTATGTGGAAATTTCCAAAGAGAATAGTAAAAACAAAATTACAGGTTGTGAAGAATGGAATAGATCTTACAAAATTCCATATGGATAATGAAAAGAGAATGGAATATAGATCTTTATTGAATATAGCAGATGGAACGATAGTTATAGGACATGTCGGACGATTTTCTTTTGTAAAAAATCAGGAGTTCTTGATAGAAGTTCTGTCTCTTGTCAAACAACGAAATATAGATGTAAAATTAATGTTGATAGGTACCGGTGAGACATTGCATGAAATTAGGGATCTAGTAAAAGTAAGGGATTTAGAAAATGAGGTGTTGTTTGTTGGTGCTATTCCTAATGTATATGATTATATGCAAGCTATGGATATTTTTGCATTTCCTTCACGTTGGGAGGGACTTGGCATAGTCGGAATAGAAGCCCAGGCTGTTGGCTTGCCTGTTATTGCGTCTGATGTCATACCAAAGGAGATGAAATTAGTTGATTCTGTTTCGTTCCTTTCTTTGAATAATCCTGAAAAGTGGGCGGATTGTATAGTTAAAACAGTTTTTCATATTCGGCGGGATAGTATAGAAATAATAAAGGAACAGGGATATGATATTACCAATACAGCAGAAATTGTAAGAGCTATTTATACTAATTCCCCCAGATGTGATTGATAAAAAAGATAGTCATTTCGAATATGTGACATATAGATGCTGGAATTAATAAGTTTTTTAAAGTAGAAAAATGGATTTAGGAATACTATTTGAGAATATTAATATAAGACAGTATGTTGCAACATTATAGTTATATATATTCTGTACCCTATCTCGTATATTTTTTTTTCTTATTATTGACAATGCTAAAAGAATTTGTATATCTGAACAAACGACAGGAAAAGAAGAAACTTGATTTGCTAGTATTGGGGTCTTTGATCGTTTTTTTTGGATTACGTGGATTCGTTTATACAGACTGGACTTTGTATTATCAGTTCTTTTTGAAACTTCCTATACTTGCCGACTGGGATTATTGGACATTGGATGGTATTGTATTTGACTGTGGATATGAAAAGGGATTTATTCTATATTCTATATTAATCAAGTCTTTATTTTCAAATTATTTTATTTGGGTTTTTATTGGTTCTTTACTTGATTTGATAGTTATACATAAAATTATTACCAAGAATACAAACTATTATATTCTTGCTGTTATCATGTTTATTTTATTTGGAGGATTGACTATAGAGTTTAACCTATATAGAAACTCAAAAGCTATTATTTGTTTTTTGTTATCAATAAATTATTTACAGAAAAGGAAGTTGATTCCATATTTGTTGTTAAATGCTTTAGGCTGTTATTTTCATATTTCAGCATTACTTTATCTTCCTCTGTATTTTATTTTAGATCGTCGGATAAATATGAAACTTATTTGGACCTTATTTATTATAGGGAATGTGATATATCTGTTTCAAATACCATATTTGTCTAAAATTTTGCTATCTGTAGGTTCTATATTAGGAGGACGAATCAATGCTTTGATATATTTTTATATGGCAGATTCTCATTTTGGGGTTAGTGCTGGTATTACTATTGGCTATATCGAAAGGGCGATCTCATTTATATTATTAGCTTTGTACTATCAAAAAAGTAGAAACTCATTTACTCAAGTTTATGTGAATATGTTTTTTATATATGTGTTTATATATCTATATTGTTCTGAATTTTCGATAATAACACAGCGTGTTCCATTGCTTTTTGTTCTTTCATATACTATCATTTATCCTCAAATATTTGCCTGTTTCACAAGCTTGAAAACTAAAAGGTACTTTCTTGTAGTATTTGTTTTATATTCTGTATTAAAACTAGCGGAATCTAATAATGAAATTTTTTCCAGATATGATAATCTGTTGTTTGGTATTGAAAAATATGAAGAAAGAGAAAAAATCTTGAGACAGTTTATAGATAAATCTGAATAGGTGTTTTATGTATTAGGAATTGTTTATGAATACAATTCAATATTTTCATAAACAGTTTGTTGCAAAAGATTTAATATAGTTTCATGTAATATGAAAAATTCTAATGTTGTATTGGCGGTAGTAGTAACATTTAATCGTTTGGATGAACTGAAGGTTTGTGTTGCTGCTTTGAAAAGTCAAAGTTATGAGTCTTTGAATATTCTAGTAGTGAATAATGGCAGCACAGATGGAACTAAGGAATGGCTTACACAACAATCTAATGTAATAGTCATCAATCAAGAAAATTTAGGTGGTGCAGGCGGTTTCTATACAGGTATGAAGTATATGTATGATAATGGATATGAATGGTTGGTCATGATGGACGATGATGGTATACCTGACAAGAACGAAATAAAGAATTTAATTCAGTCTTATGATAAAGTGGTTTCAGCAGTAGGCAAAGAAGTAATCCTAAATGCTTTAGTCGCTGATAAAGACGATAAAGATTATACAGCATTTTTATGGGCACGTGGTAGCAGACGAACTACTAAAATAACAGAATTACAAAAGAACAGTTTTTCAATGATATCCATCCCTTTAATGGTACATTAGTGAAACGGTCTGTTATTGAGAAGATTGGTATGATAAAGAAAGAAATGTTTATTTGGGGAGATGAGAAAGAATATATGGCTCGCGCTATCCATAATGGTATCGGGCTTTATACTGTTCCAGCTGCCATTCATTATCATCCTAAGGAGAAAGGCAGGAAAGGCAATATCATTCCGTTTATATCAAAGTATCAAATTTTGGTAAAGCCTGAGAAAATGTCACATTATTATTATCGTAATGAAGGATTTGTATATAATACCTATCCCGAGAAGAAAAAGCATATGATAGTTTTTTGTACAGCCCAAATAGTTTACAATATCACCCACTTTAGATTTGTAGAGTTGGCAAAGTTTATCAAGTACTTTAGAGAGGGAATGCATAACAAATATTAATTCAATTCCCTAATCTTATAAATCAATTATTTTTATGGACATCAAGATTTTGGTGGCATCTCACAAAAAAGCGGAGATGCCTGAAGATAGTATGTATCTGCCGGTGCATGTAGGAAGGGTTTTGTATCCTGATAGAGAGTTCGGGTATCAATCGGATGCCGAAGGTGATAATATTTCTATTAAAAACCCTTATTATTGTGAATTGACAGCACTTTATTGGGCTTGGAAGAATCTGAAAGCAGATTATGTGGGATTGGCTCATTACAGACGCCATTTCTCTTTGAAGACTGTGCATCGTGGAGGATGGAATAGTGTACTGACCGGCAAACAGGCGGAAATCTTATGTAGAAAACACGATATTATACTTCCAAAAAAACGAAACCTTTATATTGAAACTGTCTATTCACATTATGATCATACTTTTTTTGGAGAGCAGTTTGATCGTACCCGTGGAATTATCAGTCGGAGATGTCCGGAGTATCTGGATGCATTTGATAAGAAAATGAAAAGTCGCAGTGAACATCTTTTCAATATGTTTATAATGAAAAAGATGCTTTTTGACCAGTATTGTGAATGGATGTTTCCCATATTGGAGGAATTGGAGGCATCTTATGATTTAAAGAGTATGGAGCCTTTCCAGGCCAGGCTTATCGGTCGTGTATCTGAGCGTTTACTTGATGTATGGATTAATAAGAATCAATTGAAATACAAAGAGATAGGTTATATATATTTCGGTAAGAGTAATATGCATAAAAAGATTTGGGGATTTCTGATGGCTGCTATATTTCATAAACGCTATAAACAAAGTTTCTGAATTTTACTGCTGTTGGAATAAATCAATAATTTAAAATATGGTGTTTATGATTGAGGACCATTATGATTATCTTATCGTGGGTGCTGGCCTTTTTGGTGCCACATTTGCTTATCGTGCCCGTCAACAGGGAAAGAAATGTTTGGTGATAGACAAGCGTCCACATTTAGGAGGAAATATATATTGTGAAAATATAGAGGGGATTAATGTACATTGTTATGGTGCACATATTTTCCATACTTCGGATAAAAGAATTTGGGATTTTGTAAATTCTATTGTAGAGTTCAATCGTTATACTAATTCTCCTGTTGCCAATTATAAAGGGAAACTTTATAATTTACCTTTCAATATGAATACATTCTATCAGATGTGGGGGGTGACTACTCCTGCTGATGCAATGGCTAAGATAGAGGAACAGAAATTTGAAGCGGTAGCAAAGATGAAGGCTGATGGGGTGGAAGAGCCTCGTAATTTGGAAGAACAGGCCCAGATATTAATAGGTAAGGATATTTATGAAAAACTGATAAAGGGATATACCGAGAAACAGTGGGGACGTAAATGTACGGAATTACCGGCTTTTATAATTAAGCGTTTGCCTGTACGATTAGTGTTTGACAACAATTATTTCAATGACAAATATCAAGGGATTCCTATCGGAGGATTCAATAAGCTGATTTCCGGTTTGCTTGAAGGGGTAGATACACTGATTAATACAGATTTTTTACTAACAGAAATTATTGGGAATCTATAGCGGATAAAGTCGTTTTACCGGAGCGATAGATGAATATTATGAGTATCGTTATGGTAAATTGGAGTATCGCACCGTTAAATTTGAAACGGAAACGCTTGATATTCCCAATTATCAAGGTAATGCAGTCGTAAATTATACAGAACGTGAGATACCTTATACTCGGGTGATTGAACATAAACATTTTGAGATGTTTGGCTCGGAAGTGATTGCTTGTCCCAAAACAGTAATTAGTCGGGAGTATTCCGTAGAGTTTCAGGAAGGAATGGAACCGTATTATCCGGTAAATAATAACCGAAATAACCGATTGGCTGATCAGTATCATCAATTAGCTGCAAAGGAAAAAAATGTTCTATTTGGTGGTAGATTGGCAGAATATAAATACTATGATATGGCTCCTATTATTGGACAGGTCTTAGACATAAAAATAGAATGAACTTGGTCTTATTCGTTTTAGTTCATTAAAAAACAGTAACTTTATTCTTTATGAATTACTTTATTACAGGTGGTACCGGTTTCATTGGCACCCACCTCGCCAGTCTTTTGCATGAAGTGCATCCCGAAACAAGAATTTACAACTTGGATATTGTAGAGCCGGGTACTCCATTACCGACAGTAAAAAATTATAAACCGGCTTTAGGAAACGGGGAGGAACATGCAGCCACATTCATCTATTGTGATGTACGCCAGCCGATAGAGTTGGAAAAAGTAGATATCACTCCCGATGATGTGATCTTTAACTTTGCCGCCGTTCATCGCACTCCCGGCCATCCCGATCCTGCATATTTTGAAACAAATATCCGTGGTGCGGAGAACGTCTGTGCCTTTGCCGAACGGCATGGCATCCGGAAAATAGTTTTCACCAGTTCCATAGCCCCTTACGGTGCTGCCGAGGAACTGAAGGAGGAAACCACGCTGCCTATGCCCAACACCCCATACGGCATATCCAAGCTGGTTGCGGAAAAGATTCATCAGACCTGGCAGGCAGGAGGTGAAGGCCGCCAGCTTACCATTGTCCGTCCCGGTGTGGTGTTCGGACGGGGAGAGAACGGAAACTTTACGCGTCTGTATTGGGGTATTCGGGGGCATAAATTTATGTACCCGGGACGCAAGGATACCATCAAGGCCTGTATCTATGTGAAGGAACTGGTGCGGTTCATGCTTTACAGATTGGAACATCACGACAGTGGGGTGGAACTGTATAATTGTTGCTACGAGCCCGCCTATACGATAGAGCACATCGTAGAATCCATGAAAAGAGTGACAAATATGAAGGTAAAAGTTCCTTTCATGCCGGGATGGCTGATCATGACTGCTGCTGGTATAGCCGGAGCGCTAGGCTCTCCGATGGGCATCTGTCCGGCACGGGTGAGAAAGCTGCAGATCTCTACGAATATCTGCGGAAAAAAACTGTCCGCTTCGGGCTACCGTTTCCGCTACACCTTTGAAGAGGCGCTGGCGGACTGGTACAAGGATAATGGTAACCTGTATCTGCAATGAGGAGGCTGATACTTTTTCTTTTGTTTTTTGTAATGATCGGTGCGGTACACGCCCAGTTCACCTACGGAACTACAGGACTGTTGAATATGCCTACTGCCGATATGCAGCGTGACAAGACGTTCATGTTTGGCGGTGGCTTTCTGGAGAAACATGCCACTCCCGCCCGTTGGACCTACAATACTTTCAACTATTATCTTGACATCACTATTTTTCCCTGGCTGGAAGTATCCTATATTTGTACATTGCACAAGGCCATGGAGGTTGATCCTGCATATGGTCCGGGTTTCTGGGTTCCTTCCACGTATGGGAAGTTTGTTAACCAGGACCGTAATTTTGCGGTACGTTTACGGCTGTGGAAGGAAGGCTGGTGGAAACCTTGGACCCCGCAAATTGTATTGGGCGCGAATGACGCTCTTAATAATTCGTGGACGGAGGGTAGCAAGATTGAAATGAGTTCGGCTACGGCAAATGGTTTTTACAGCCGCTATTATCTGGCTGTTACCAAGCATCTTTCCATGAAGGAGGTGGGAGAGTGGGGCTTGCATCTGGCATATGTTTATAACAGGCGGAAGGATTATCCGTTAAACGGTCCCGCCATCGGTGCCAACTTCCGATTCTCTCTGTCCCCGACTTCTTTTATCAACAAAGCGATAAATAACTTGAATCTGATGGCAGAATACGATAGCAAATCGATAAACTGCGGTTTTGAGTACAGCTTCTGGAAAGACTACATCAACGCCATAGTAGAACTGAACCGTTGCAAGTACTTTTCCGGTGGCATTTATTTCAAGATTCATCTGAAATGATAAAAAAGAGGCTCCTATTAGAAATTTCCGGTTAGATTTTGTTCCTTTGTAGTACAATCAAAAAAACGATGAATCATGGAACAGCAGCAGTTGAAGAGATGCCCGATAGGGGTACAGACTTTTGAGAAAGTCATAGAGGGGAACTTATATAGATAAGACGGAATACATTTACCGTATGGCACACGGTGCTTCCAATTATTATTTCCTGAGTCGTCCCCGCCAGTTCGGTAAGTCGTTGCTGGTTTCCACGCTGCATAGTTATTTTGTCGGGAAGAAGGAACTCTTCAAAGGGTTTGCCATCGAAAAGCTGGAAACCGAATGGACGGAATATCCGGTGCTGTACTTTGACATGAGTCTGGCCAAGCATGTGGACAAGGAAACATTGGAAAGGCATGTACCGTTTAGGTTTTCCGAACCGGGAAGTGGAAGAGGGGTTTGTACGTTTCCTGTTCCCTTTTTACGCGAACGTAAATAAGGTGGAATCTCCCTTTGAGATTCAGAAATTTGTCCGTGAGGTGCGTTTCGGTGATTATGACTCCTTCTTCCGCCGTCTGCAAAGTTTCTTTGCGAATACTACCTACGAAGTGATCCGCGAACAGGAACTGCATTATGAGAATGTGTTTTTCATCGTATTCAAGCTTGTCGGCTTCTATACCCAAGTGGAATATCATACGAGTAAAGGACGCATTGACCTTGTCCTGCAGACTGACAAGCTTATCTATGTGATGGAATTCAAGCTGGACGGCACGGCCGAGGAGGCTTTGCAACAGATTCATGACAAGCATTACGCGCTTCCCTTTGCTTCGGACAGACGGAAGCTCTTTAAAATAGGGGTGAACTTCAGTGCTGAAACCCGCAATATCGAAAAGTGGATAGTAGAAGAATGAAATGTAGAAAGGAAACAGAGTCCGAAGAAAAGAGGTGCACACTGCTGCAATATCCGGTGAAACTTGGTACAAGATCCGCGGAATCTTGTACCAAAGTTTTTGTAATCTTGTGACGGGTGACGGCTAGTTCCTTTGAACATTGCAAAGATAACTTCACGTCCGTGCGGCGTGATCTCTTCTGACCCCTTGGCGGATTGCAGGGAGTTTACGGGGACAGTGGGGACACCCCCTTTTTTCCTCACACACGCATGCGTGTACCTATAAAGGGAGGATAAGTGGGGTGATATATTCCCTTGCCGTCCACACTTACCGATACTTCTTATTTGGTGAAACGTTTGAGCCTGATGAGGACGGTGCTTTCGGTTATCCTCCCTGTCGTGCGTTTTTTTCAGAAGTTCCGGCCGGACATAATCCTGTGGAAAGGCAGGGGAAAGATGATTTTCCCACCTAATTATATCGCGCGTGCGTGTGTGAGAAATTGGGGTCTGTCCCTGCTGTCCCCACTGTCCCTGCTTGGGAGAGCCGGTATGAACTGCCATCTTTAAATTCTCAATTTTTAATCTCCCTCCGTATCAACGTTTCCTCGTCCTACGAGAGGAAACAAGCTCGTACCGGCTCCTTGCCGGAACGTTCCACGCCTTTGCCGGGATGTTTTTTCTTATTATCCGCACTGTTGCTGTGGAAATCATAGACCGCTTGTACGTAGTTCATCGCCCCATGGGGATTTTATTGCCGGTGGTGGCCGGCATCCGCTTATGTATTACCCAAACGACACTCTTCGTGATTACCAGCAGGAGATGAAGCTCCGCCTCTTTGAGGAGTGGGAGTTTCATCGGAATGTGATGGTACAGATGCCTACCGGTACGGGCAAGACGCATCTGCTGGCCGCCATAGTAAGGGAATTCCTGCGTGGTTCCGGCAGCCGGGTATGGATCGTGGCGCACCGCCGGGAGCTGGTGGAGCAGATAGAGGAAACCGTGTCCCGGCACGGGATGAGCAAAGAGGACGGAAGGGTGAGGGTGATGTCCATCCAGTGGCTGTCACGAAACCGGAAGCACATGGATGAAGAGCCGGACCTGATCGTTGTCGACGAGGCGCATCACGCCCTGGCGGAAACCTACCGGATACTTTGGGAGAACTATCCGGAGGCAAGGAAACTGGGCATGACCGCCACTCCCTGCCGGCTGAACGGCAAGGGATTCACGGACTTGTTCGACAGCCTGATTACTTCGTGGACTGTCGCGGAATTCATCGGAAAGGGTTGGTTGTCATCCTTTGACTATGTGTCCATCCGTGCGAACAGCAGGGAACAGCGGTTGATAGACTCGCTGAAGAAACGGGGTGCGGACGGGGACTACCAGGTAAAGGAGATGAACGAGGTGCTGAACCGGGAGACAAGTATCGGCCGGCTGTATGAGAGCGTGGAACGATATGCCCGCGGAAAGAAAGGAATCGTATATGCTGTCAGCATCGCCCATGCCCGCCGGATAGCGGCTTGTTATAGCGCACACGGACTGGAGGCTGTGGCTATCGACAGCAGGACTCCGGCTTCGGAACGCCGGGAACTGGTGGAGGATTTCAGACGGGGGGAAGGTGAAAGTGCTGGTCAATGTGGATATCTTCTCCGAAGGTTTCGATTGTCCCGATGTGGAGTTCGTGCAGCTGGCACGTCCTACGCTTTCCCTGGCGAAATACCTGCAACAGGTGGGGCGTGGGCTGAGGAGGTCGGCCGACAAGGCGTCCTGTATGCTGATAGACAATGTGGGTCTGTACCGCATCTTCGGTCTGCCTGCCCGGAACCATGACTGGGCGGCGATGTTCGAGGGGCGGATGATTGGCAACGCGCTGTCCCGGGCACGGGCGGAAACAGGCAGGCTGTCCGTATCCGGTCCGCTGCCGGAGGAGGAAAGACAACGGGAGGATGAACTGGAGATGGTGATAACGCACGACCGGCTGATGGAAGCCATCCGGAACCGGGAGGAAGCAGAAGAGGGAAAGGAATCACAAGCCGCCTTGAAATCTTGTCCCGACCGGCGGAGTAGCCTGTGGGGGCTGAAGCGTGGAAACAAGATAACAGTATCCCCCTGTTATCTGCAAGTCTTTGACATTCAGGGAAACCGTGCGGCAGTCCGTTTGAAAGATGGACAGGCCGGAGTGGTGAGTGCCTCCGGGGAGCCGGAAGTGATACTTGGGTATTGCCGGAGATTGAAGTTCCTGAAAGAGGAACTGCTGGCTGTTACGGATACTGCCGGCACGGTTTCCTACATGGACATGAAAACAGGCCGCACTTACCGGGAGAAGCCGGTGGTGTTTTCCTATGGCGGTGTGGAATTGCTGAGGGTAGGGGAGACTTTCCATAGCCGTACAAAAAAAGCATACGCTTCCATGAACGGGCTGCATAAAGACAGCATCTGCTTTTATGAATATTACTTGAAGATACCGGATTATCGCGTACCGAAGTCCTGCAAGCTGGTGGATTCCGTATGGTCCACGGTGTTTGATGTGTTCGCCTGCTTGTTGGCAGGGGATGACGAGGAAGTTTATTGGTGCTGCGGCCGTCTGGCCGACCGGAGCATCGTGGTGATGGACGGGGCAGGAAGGTATTACCATGTGGAAAAAGGAAAGAGGAAGCGGTACATTGCCGCTAACCTTCCCGAACCCGGTGAGCAGGACTTCGACACGGCTGTAAAGAAGCTGAAAGAGGAAGCCCCGGACAGCGGGCGGAGGAAACGGACCGGCAGAAGAGAAGGAACGAGGAAGCGAAAAGGCGGAAGAGGCTGGAGGAGATAAGAGATGCCCTTCCGTACCGTATGGGCATGAAATGGGGCTTGAAACTGGGGGAACGTATCATCGTTCCTCCCAAATACAGAAAGATTCTTCCTCCTGTGGGCGTTTATTGTGCTTTTGAAGAGAGCGCCTGCCGGTGGGGGGTGATGGCACTGGACGGGAAAGTGATGGTGGAAGCCCGCTACCAGGAGGTGGATATAGAAAACAACGGCACGGTACACCTGACCGTCATTCCCGGCAAAGTGAAGACCGTCAAACTGTAAGTGTTTCCGGAATGAAACACAAATGACGCGAATGACATAAATTAAAAATCAAGATAAATTTATGCCATTCGCGTCATTTGTGTTCTAAAAAAAAAGTGAGCATCTGCCTGAGTTTGCACATACATTCAGAAAGGTTTCTATTATTACAGAATTTTTTCCATAATAAGCACCATTTCTTTCTTTTTTCACATTTTTTTTCTGTACTTTTGCGCTCAAATTTAAAAACCATTTTTTATAACCCAATATGGCAAATGTGATTAAATTACACAAAGGCTTGAACATCAACCTGAAAGGGAAACCTGCTCAGGAGTTCTTTGACGTGAAGCAGCCGGACATCTATGCGATAGTGCCCGATGATTTTCATGGCGTGACTCCTAAAGTCGTGGTCAAGGAACAGGAATATGTGACGGCCGGGGGAACATTGTTTGTTGACAAGAACCACCCCGAAGTGAAGTTCGTATCTCCGGTAAGCGGTGTCGTTACCAGCGTGGAGAGAGGCGAACGTCGTAAAGTCTTAAGCATCTCCATTGCAGCTGCAAAGGAGCAAGACTACGAAGAGTTTGGAAAGAAGGATGTTTCGACTCTGACAGGCGAGCAGGTAAAAGCCGCCCTGCTGGAAGCCGGACTTTTTTCATTCATTATCCAGCGCCCCTACATCGTGGTGGCTGATCCGAATGCCAAGCCGAAAGGCATCTTCGTTTCTGCATTTGACACTAACCCATTGGCTGCTGATTTCGAATTTGTTCTGAAAGGCCAGGAAAAAGATTTCCAGACTGGTCTGGACGCACTGGCAAAGATGGCAAAGACGTATCTGAATATCAGCGTAGAGCAGAAGAGCCCTGCACTGACCAACGCCAAAAATGTAACTGTAACTGCCTTCGACGGTCCTAACCCCGCCGGAAACGTAGGCGTTCAGATTAACCACATCAGTCCTATCAACAAAGGCGAAACTGTTTGGACGCTCCGTGCGGAAGAAGTGATCTTCATCGGACGCCTGTTCAACACAGGTCGCGTAGACCTTACCCGTACTATCGCCCTGACCGGTTCGGAAGTGAAGAAACCGGCTTATTGCAAGCTGAAAGTAGGAGCCTTGCTGACAGATATTTTTGCAGGACGTGTGAACGGAGGTAAAAACTTACGCTACATTAACGGTAACGTGCTGACCGGAACTTTGGTGAAGCCAAACGGATTCCTGGGTGCGCACGCTACAAGTCTTACTGTGATTCCCGAAGGGGATGACCGGCACGAATTCCTGGGCTTTATCATGCCGCGTACCGATCAGTACAGTGCCAACCGCAGTTATTTCAGCTGGTTGTGCGGTAACAAGGAATACACACTGGATGCCCGTATCAAAGGTGGCGAACGCCACATGATCATGTCCGGCGAGTATGACAAAGTATTCCCGATGAGCATTTTCCCCGAATATTTAATTAAAGCTATCATTGCCGGCGATATTGACCGCATGGAAGCACTTGGTATTTACGAAGTGGCTCCCGAAGACTTCGCTGTATGTGAATTCGTTGACTCTTCCAAATTGGAATTGCAACGCATCGTGCGTCAGGGCTTGGACATGCTTCGCAAGGAAATGTGCTAAATAATTAAAAACTAAGAATTAAAAGTTAATGAAAGCGTTAAGAAATTATCTCGACAAGATAAAGCCAAACTTTGAAGAGGGCGGCAAACTCCACGCGTTTCGTTCGGTGTTCGACGGTTTCGAAACATTCTTGTTCGTACCCAACAGCACTTCGAAAACAGGAGTTCACATTCATGATGCGATTGACAGCAAGCGTATCATGTCAATGGTGGTTATTGCGTTGATACCGGCCCTGTTGTTCGGTATGTACAACGTAGGTTACCAGCACTTCTTGGCTGTAGGCCAGGAGGCAGGTTTCTTTGAAAAGTTCATTTATGGTTTCCTGGCTGTTCTGCCTAAGATTATCGTATCATACGTAGTCGGTCTGGGAATCGAATTTGTGGTGGCACAATGGAAGAACGAAGAAATTCAGGAAGGTTTCCTGGTATCCGGTCTGTTGATCCCGATGATCGTTCCTGTGGAATGTCCGTTGTGGATTCTGGCTGTCGCTACAGCATTCTCTGTTATCTTCGCTAAGGAAGTATTCGGCGGTACAGGTATGAATATCTTCAACCCTGCATTGATTACCCGTGCTTTCTTGTTCTTCGCTTATCCTACCAAAATGTCCGGTGATGCCGTTTGGGTAAGCACTGACAGCATTTTCGGTATCGGTGGCGGACAGGTAGTGGACGGTTTTACCGGCGCTACGATGTTGGGACAGGCTGCTACAGCCGCTCCGGGTGCAAGCGAACTGATTAATGTGAACGGTACTCCCGCTACCATGTGGGATATGGTTGTAGGTTTGATACCGGGTTCTATCGGTGAAACCAGGGTTATCGCTATCGCACTGGGTGCCATCATCATGTTGTGGACAGGGGTGGCAAGTTGGAAGACCATGTTCTCTGTCTTTGCCGGTGGTATCGTGATGGGATTGATCTTCAATGTATTCGGCTCTACAGATAACATGATGGCTCAGTTGCCTTGGTACGAACATATCGTATTGGGCGGTTTCTGCTTCGGCGCCGTGTTCATGGCTACCGACCCTGTGACTTCCGCACGTACGGAAAAGGGTAAGTTCATCTACGGCTTCCTGATCGGTGTGATGGCTATCGTTATCCGTGTGTTGAATCCGGGTTATCCCGAAGGTATGATGCTTGCCATCCTGCTGATGAACATCTTCGCTCCGCTGATTGACTACTGTATCGTACAGAAGAACATCACAGCCCGCGAAAACAGATTAAAATCAACTAACAACTAAAATATCGGACATTATGAATACTAATAGTAATAGTTATACTATCATCTATGCTTCGATAATGGTTGTTATCGTAGCATTCCTGTTGGCATTCGTGTCTTCTTCTCTGAAAGAAAAACAGTACCAGAATGTAGAACAGGACACAAAGAAACAAATTCTGGCAGCTTTGAACGTTTATGACGTAAAAGATGTGAATGCAGAATATGATAAATATGTGAAAGAAGACGATTTGATGCAGGCAGACGGTTCTTTGGTAAAGAACGATGCTTTGCTTTCCAGACTTCTTATAAAGGTGAAATCGCTAACGGACGTCTTCATGTATTCGTTTGCGACGTGGATGGTCAGACCAAATATGTCTTTGCCTATTTATGGTGCCGGTCTTTGGGGACCTATCTGGGGATACATCGCATTGAATGATGACAAAGACACTGTATACGGCGTTTACTTCTCACATCAAGGAGAAACTCCGGGTCTGGGTGCAGAAATCACCACTACTAAGTTCCAGGATCAGTTCTTGGGCAAACATGTAATGGAAAACGGTACTGTAGCTTTGGGTGTTGAAAAACACGGCAAGGTGGCAAAACCCGATTATCAGGTAGACGGTATCTCAGGTGGTACTATCACTTCTAAGGGTGTAGATGCGATGATTAAGGATTGCCTGAGCATGTACAATTCATTTTTAACTAATAAATAAGAGGAGGGTAAATAGAATATGAGCGCATTATTTTCTAAAAAAGAATAGAGAAGTTCTTTTAACTCCGCTGGGTTTGAATAACCCTGTCACCGTACAGGTGCTCGGTATCTGTTCTGCACTGGCTGTAACGGCTCAGCTGGAACCGGCTATCGTGATGGGTCTTTCCGTAACCATTATTACAGCCTTCTCGAACTTCGTTATCTCCTTGTTGCGTAACACCATTCCCAACCGTATCCGTATCATCGTTCAGTTGGTGGTTGTTGCCGCATTGGTAACTATCGTTAGTGAAATTTTGAAAGCGTTCGCATACGATGTAAGTGTGCGCTTTCTGTATATGTAGGTTTGATTATTACAAACTGTATCCTGATGGGACGTCTGGAAGCGTTTGCTATGATGAACGGTCCTTGGGAATCATTCCTGGATGGTATCGGTAACGGATTGGGTTATGCCAAAATCCTGATTATCGTGGCATTCTTCCGTGAACTGCTGGGTGCCGGTACATTGTTTGGCTTCCAGGTTATCCCGCAGGCTGTTTATGACTTGGGCTACCTGAACAACGGCTTGATGTTGATGCCTCCTATGGCGTTGATTATCTGTGCTTGTATCATTTGGTACCAACGTGCAAAACACAAAGAATTGCAGGAAAGTAATAATTAATCCCCGTTATAAAACGAAAAGAATATGGAATATTTAAGTTTGTTTGTAAAGTCCATCTTTGTGGACAATATGATTTTCGCATAGTTCCTGGGGATGTGTTCTTACCTGGCAGTATCGAAGAACGTAAAGACAGCCGTAGGTCTGGGTGCGCCGTTACTTTCGTGTTGATTGTAACTCTGCCGGTGAACTATTTGCTGGAAAATTACGTACTGGCACCTAATGCGCTGATTGATGTAGTAGACCTCAGCTTCTTGAGCTTTATCCTGTTTATTGCCGTTATTGCCGGTATCGTTCAGTTGGTGGAAATGGCGGTTGAACGTTTCAGCCCGTCGCTCTATGCTTCATTGGGTATCTTCCTTCCGCTGATTGCTGTAAACTGTGCCATCATGGGTGCTTCATTGTTTATGCAGCAACGTCATTTCATCAACATTGGCGAGGCAACCACTTACGCTTTGGGCTCAGGTATCGGTTGGGCACTGGCTATTATCGGCCTGGCTGCCATCCGTGAAAAAATGGCTTACTCTGATGTTCCCGCTCCTTTGAAAGGTCTGGGTATCACTTTCATCACTGTAGGTTTGATGGCAATGGCATTTATGTGTTTCTCTGGTTTGAAAATCTAAAAGGAAAGGAATAAGACAATGGATATGAATTTAATATTAGCTAGTATTGGAGTATTCCTTGGAATTATCCTTCTGCTCGTTGTTATTTTGCTGGTAGCTAAGCAGTATCTTACTCCGAGCGGCAAAGTAAAGATAACTATCAATGGAGAGAAAGAACTGGAAGTAGAACAAGGTTCAACTTTGCTGAACACCCTGTCTGTCAATGGCATCTACCTGTCATCGGCTTGTGGTGGTAAAGGTTCTTGCGGTCAATGTAAATGCCAGGTTGTAGAAGGCGGTGGTGAGATTCTTCCTTCTGAAAAGGGACATTTCAGCCGTAAACAACAACAGGATCATTGGCGTCTGGGTTGCCAGGTGAAAGTAAAAAGGTGACCTGGGCATCAAGATTGATGAATCTGTACTGGGTGTTAAGGAATGGGAATGCGAAGTAATCAGCAACAAGAACGTTGCCACTTTCATCAAAGAGTTTATTGTGGCTTTGCCGAAAGGTGAACACATGGACTTCGTTCCGGGTTCATACGCTCAGATTAAGATTCCTAAATTTGAAATGGACTACAACAAGGATATCGATAAAGACCTTATCGGTCCGGAGTATCTGCCCGCATGGGAAAAATTCGGTCTGTTCGGCTTGAAATGTAAGAATACGGAAGAAACCATCCGTGCTTACTCTATGGCCAACTATCCTGCCGAGGGTGACCGTATCATGCTGACAGTGCGTATCGCTACTCCTCCGTTCAAACCGAAAGATCAGGGTCCCGGCTTTATGGATGTGAATCCGGGTATCGCTTCATCTTACATTTTCACGCTGAAACCGGGTGACAAGGTAACGATGAGTGGTCCTTACGGAGACTTCCACCCGATCTTCGATTCTAAGAAGGAAATGATTTGGGTAGGTGGTGGTGCCGGTATGGCTCCGTTGCGTGCGCAGATTATGCACATGACCAAGACACTGCACACTACCGACCGTGAACTTCACTATTTCTATGGTGCGCGTGCATTGAACGAAGTATTCTATCTGCAAGATTTCCAACAATTGGAAAAAGACTTCCCTAACTTCCACTTCCATCTGGCTTTGGACCGTCCGGATCCCGCAGCCGATGCAGCAGGCGTGAAGTATACCGCAGGTTTCGTTCACAATGTGATGTATGAAACTTATCTGAAGGATCATGAAGCTCCCGAAGATATTGAATACTACATGTGTGGCCCCGGCCCGATGTCTAATGCAGTTGTTAAGATGCTGGATAGTCTGGGTGTTGAGCCTTCTTCTATCATGTACGACAACTTCGGAGGATAATATCAGGATCTCCTTTTATTAATAATGAAAATAAGCCCGGTAAAAGTGAACTTTTATCGGGCTTTTTCTTTACTTTTGTATAAAACGAAAATGAATATGATAGAGAACATACTAGCCAATTTGAAAATTGAGCGGCTGAACCCGATGCAAGAGGCGTCCATCAATGCTTGGAAAGAGGGAAAAGACCTAATATTATTGTCTCCTACGGGATCCGGCAAGACGTTAGCTTATCTGTTGCCTTTGGTGCAGAGTTTGAAGCCTGGTATAACAGGCGTACAGGCTATAGTGCTGGTTCCTTCCCGGGAACTGGCTTTACAAATAGACCAGGTATTTAAATCCATGAACACACCCTTCAAGGCTGTAAGTTGTTATGGAGGACGACCGGCCATGGAAGAGCACCGTACCATCAAAGGGGTGCAGCCATCAGTTATCATCGGTACTCCGGGCCGTATGAATGATCATCTTTCCAAACAGAATTTTGATGCAGATACGGTCACAACTCTGGTAATCGATGAATTTGACAAATGCCTGGAGTTTGGCTTCCAGGAAGAGATGGCGACTGTCATAGGACAGTTGCCCAACTTGCAACGCCGTTTTCTGTTGTCGGCTACCGATGCGGAAGAGATTCCGCAGTTTACGGGGCTGGACAAGACCATTAAATTGAATTTTTTAAATCCGGAAGAGCAGCTTACCCACCGTCTGCATTTATATAAGGTACTGTCTCCGGAAAAAGACAAACTTGAAACCTTATATAAATTGCTTTGTACCTTGGGAAGCCAATCGACATTGGTTTTCTGTAATCACCGTGAAAGTGTGGAACGGGTAGGGAAGTATCTTCAATCCCAGAAGTTTCAATGTGGCATTTTTCATGGCGGCATGGAACAGGATGACCGCGAACGCTCCCTATATAAATTCCGCAACGGAAGTTGCCATGTGCTTATTTCTACCGATCTGGCCGCTCGCGGACTGGATATCCCCGAAATAGAGAATGTAGTACATTATCATCTGCCTGCCAATGAAGACGGATACATTCACCGCAACGGACGTACCGCCCGCTGGGAAGCCGAAGGTAATTCTTATGTTATCCTTCATGCCGAAGAAACAGTGCCCGCATATATAACCGATGAGCCGGAGGAGTTCATTTTACCCGAAGTCACCCCAAACCTTCTTTACCCGAATATGTGACATTATATATAGGAAAAGGCAAGAAAGATAAAATCAATAAGATAGATATTGTGGGATTTCTCTTTAAAAAAGGAAACCTTAATAAAGACGAAATAGGACGGATTGATGTAAAAGACCACTATTCTTTTGCAGCCGTATCTCGCAAAAAGATAAAACAAACTTTGAATTTAATACGAAATGAGAAGATAAAGGGCATAAAAACACTTATTGAAGAAGCTAAATAATGACAATTTGTCAATTCTCGAAATAAAATGATTAAAGAATAATTCAAAAAGATATTTTTTTTATGCTTTAGATCATTGTTTACTAGGGATGTAGTTACAAAATGAAAGCATAAAAAATCAGATTTAACTAATTTGAAAGAAAATTATGCGGAAATTCGTAAATTTATTAGCGATTTTTTTGGAAAACTGAAAATAATGTGTAATTTCGCCCAATGTAAGATATAAACAAATTGTATAACCAAAACAAACGTCAAATGAAAAAGCATAATTTCAATGCGGGACCATCTATCTTGCCTCGCGAGGTAATTGAGAAGACAGCACAAGCCGTTCTTGATTTTAATGGGTCAGGCCTTTCCATCATGGAAATCAGTCACCGTGCTAAAGATTTTCAGCCTGTAGTAGACGAAGCTGTTGCTTTGTTTAAGGAACTGTTGAACATCCCGGAAGGGTACTCGGTACTATTCTTGGGAGGTGGAGCCAGCTTGGAATTCTGTATGATACCTTTCAACTTCCTCGAAAAAAAGCTGCTTACCTGAACACAGGCGTATGGGCCAAGAAAGCGATGAAAGAAGCCAAGGCTTTCGGCGAGGTAGTAGAAGTGGCATCTTCCGCTGAAGCGACCTATACCTATATTCCCAAAGATTATACGGTTCCCGCCGATGCAGATTATTTCCACGTCACAACGAATAACACAATCTATGGAACAGAACTTCATGAAGATCTGGATTCTCCGGTTCCTATGATTGCTGATATGTCATCTGATATTTTCTCGTCCTATCGACGTTTCTAAATATATTTGTATCTATGGCGGTGCGCAGAAGAATTTGGCTCCGGCCGGTGTCACTTTCGTTATTGTAAAGAACGATGCTGTGGGCAAGGTATCACGCTATATTCCTACTATGCTGAATTATCAGACTCACATTGACGGCGGCTCTATGTTCAACACACCTCCTGTACTTCCTATTTATGCCGCTTTGCAGACTTTACGCTGGATAAAAGCCAACGGTGGTGTAGCAGAAATGCAGAAACGTGCTAAAGAGAAGGCAGACATGCTGTATGCTGAAATAGACCGTAACAAAATGTTCCGTGGCACAGTAACGGATAAAGCCGACCGCTCTTATATGAACATTTGCTTTGTAATGAATGACGAATACAAAGACCTGGAAGCCGATTTCTTGAAATTTGCCACAGAAAAAGGTATGGTGGGTATTAAGGGACACCGTTCTGTAGGCGGTTTCCGTGCATCTTGCTACAACGCTATGCCGAAGGAAAGCGTTCAGGCTTTGATTGACTGCATGCAGGAATTTGAGAAACTTCATTAATAATTATGTTCACCACAGATTATACGAATTGCACAGATAGGAACAATAAATGGAATCTGTGATAATCCGTGATAATCTGTGGTGAACCTTTTTAATACAATAAGACCATGAAAGTATTAGTAGCAACAGACAAGCCGTTTGCAAAAGTTGCAGTAGACGGTATCCGTAAAGAAATAGAAGCAGCAGGTTATGAACTGGTATTGCTGGAAAAATATGGTGAAAAAGCTAAACTACTGGAAGCTGTAAAGGACGTTAACGCAATCATTATCCGCAGTGATATTATTGATGCCGAAGTATTGGATGCGGCAAAAGAACTGAAAATCGTAGTACGTGCAGGAGCAGGTTATGATAACGTGGATTTGGCGGCTGCTACGGCACACAATGTGTGTGTTATGAATACTCCGGGACAGAACTCCAATGCAGTAGCCGAACTGGCTTTTGGCATGATGGTGATGGCTGTCCGCAATTTCTATAACGGGACTTCGGGTACTGAACTGATGGGCAAGAAGTTAGGTATCCATGCATACGGCAATGTAGGTCGCAATGTGGCTCGTATCGCTAAAGGTTTTGGCATGGATATTTATGCTTTTGACGCTTTCTGCCCGAAAGAAGTTATCGAAAAAGACGGTGTGAAAGCTGTTTCTTCTGCTGAGGAACTGTATGCTGCTTGTAATATAGTGTCCCTGCATATTCCTGCTACGGCTGAAACTAAAAATTCCATCAACTATGAATTGGTCAACAAGATGCCTAAAGGAGGAGTATTGGTAAATACTGCCCGTAAGGAAGTGATCAATGAAGCGGAATTAATCAAACTGATGGAAGAACGCACCGACTTAAAGTATGTTACTGATATCATGCCGGTTGCCCATGCAGAGTTCTCGGAAAAATTTGCCGGCCGTTATTTCGCTACACCGAAAAAGATGGGGGCCCAGACGGCTGAAGCAAATATCAACGCAGGTATCGCTGCTGCCAGACAAATAGTAGGCTTCCTGAAAGATGGTTGTGAAAAATTCAGAGTAAATAAATAAGTAATCCAATAACCGCAGGGGCGGATTGAATCCGACCGGATGCATATAGCTTATGTTTTCGGGCGAATGCAATTCGCCCCTGCAAGTAAAATCTAATACCTTTATTTTATGGCAATAATAAAACCCTTCAAAGGCATCCGCCCTCCGAAAGAATTGGTAGAACAAGTAGCTTCACGTCCATACGACGTACTGAATTCTGAAGAAGCACGCGAGGAAGCGAAAGGTAATGAAAAGTCACTTTATCATATTATAAAACCGGAAATTGATTTCCCTGCCGGAACAGACGAACATGATCCTAAAGTATATGAGAAGGCTGCCGAAAATTTCCAGATGTTTCAGGACAAGGGCTGGTTGGTGCAAGATGAAAAAGAAAATTATTATGTATATGCACAAACCATGAATGGCAAGACCCAATATGGACTGGTGGTAGGAGCGTATGTTCCCGATTATATGAACGGGGTCATCAAAAAACATGAACTGACCCGTCGTGACAAGGAGGAAGACCGCATGAAACATGTCCGCGTAAATAATGCCAATATAGAACCGGTATTCTTTGCTTACCCGGATAATGCGGAATTGGATGCTATCGTTAAGAAATATACTTCACAACGGCCGGAATATGATTTTATCGCTCCGGGTGACGGCTTCGGACATTCATTCTGGGTGATCGACAAAGAAGAAGATATAAAAGCTATCACAAAAGCTTTCGAAGCCATGCCGGCTCTTTATATTGCCGATGGTCATCATCGCTCGGCTGCCGCAGCCCTGGTAGGCGCCGAAAAAGCGCAGCAAAATGCAAACCATCAGGGAAATGAGGAGTACAATTACTTTATGGCTGTATGTTTCCCGGCCAACCAGCTGACTATTATTGATTACAACCGTGTTGTAAAAGACTTGAACGGGCTGTCTCCGGAACAATTCCTGACCGCTGTCAGCAAGAATTTTGTGGTAGAAGAGAAAGGAACTGAGGTCTATAGACCGCAGGCTCTTCACAATTTCTCTCTCTATCTGGACGGTAAATGGTACAGCTTGACAGCAAAACCGGGCACATACGATGACAATGATCCTATCGGAGTATTGGACGTGACTATTTCTTCCAACTTGATATTGGATGAAATATTGGGAATCAAGGATCTTCGTTCCGACAAACGGATTGACTTTGTAGGTGGTATCCGTGGCCTGGAGGAATTAAAGAAGCGTGTGGACAGCGGTGAAATGAAAGTGGCTTTGGCCCTTTACCCTGTTTCTATGAAACAATTAATGGATATTGCCGATACCGGCAATATCATGCCGCCCAAAACAACTTGGTTTGAACCGAAACTTCGTTCGGGATTGGTTATTCATAAACTGAGCTGATCCATAGTTGGAACACGGACAGAAAGAACAAACCTGCATTTCCCTTTCTGTCCGTGTCCGTTCAATCATTTCATATAATTTTTCAGCTGCTACAGGTGATATAAATTCTTTTATATTTGTTGATTAGGTATAATTAAAATAAATAGATGTCAGAGTGAAAGAATAAAGCATTTTTCCTTTGTTTATTGCTGACAAATATCTAATTTCGCGCCGATTTTAAAGCGTGTAATAAAAACGATGACTAACAACAAGACTAAAGGATTTCTCCTTGGGGCAATCGCAGCAGCCAGCTACGGCATGAACCCACTGTTCACCCTTCCTCTTTATAGTGCAGGAATGAGCGTAGACTCGGTATTATTTTATCGCTATGCACTGGCTATAGTTGTACTAGGTATCATGATGAAGATGCAAAAGCAATCTTTTGCCATTAAGAAAGCGGATGTGCTGCCACTTTGCATCATGGGACTGCTGTTCTCATTCTCTTCCCTGTTTCTCTTTATGAGTTATAACTACATGGATGCCGGTATCGCATCCACCATACTGTTTGTCTACCCGGTACTGGTAGCTATTATTATGGCTGTAGTATTTAAGGAAAAAGTATCGCCGGTCACTATGTTTTCCATAGCGCTGGCCTTTGTGGGAATTTCCTTGCTCTGTAAAAGTCCGGGAGGACAGACACTCAGCCTGGTCGGGATTACTTTTGTCTTTTTATCATCCTTGTCTTATGCTATCTATATAGTTGGCGTAAACCGTTCTTCCCTGAAGGATATGCCTATAGCCAAGCTTACTTTCTATGTCCTGCTTTTCGGCCTGTCTGTTTATGTGGTGCGATTGAAGTTCTGTACAGGATTGCAGCCTATCCCTACACCCTTGTTATGGGTGAACGCAGTTTCACTGGCTGTTTTTCCTACTGTTATTTCGTTGGTGACCATGACAAAGGCCATACACTACATTGGTTCCACCCCCACTGCTATTCTGGGTGCTTTGGAGCCTGTTACAGCTTTATTCTTCGGAGTACTGATTTTTGGAGAGCAGCTGACACCGCGCATTATTCTGGGCATTTTGATGGTGATTACTGCCGTAACTCTGATTATAGGAGGAAAAACATTGCTGAAAAAAAGCAAGATTCGGTTAAGGCATACTGGCAGATAAAGTCGGATTTTGTATCTTTGCCCTTGCAATTATAAATTTTCCACTATGAAAAAACAACTGATGCAATGGGCAGGAGTGGGAATGTGGATGGTATTGGGGCTGTCCGCATGTTCCCCTACAAAAACAGAAATTGGAAATCTGAATGTCATTCCGCAGCCCCAAGAAGTAAGTCAAGACATTCAAGCCCACCCTTTTGTTATTAATCCGCAAACCGGTATTGTTTATCCGGAAGGCAATGAAAAGTTGCAACGGACGGCAGAATTTTTAGCTTCCTATATTAAAGAGGCAACGGGAATTACTGTCCGGACAACAACTGAAGCCGCAAGGAAGAACTCCATCATTTTGGCGGTTGACGGTTCCATTACCAACAAAGAGGGGTATCAACTGGAGGTAACTTCTGAAAACATCCATTTGAATGGAGGAAGTGAGTCGGGAGTATTTTATGGAATACAAACGCTCTACAAGGCTTTGCCGTTGACCAAAAACAAACAGGTATCCGCTGCCATCCCGGTGGGAACTGTTAATGACTATCCTCGTTTCGGTTATCGTGGTTTCATGGTAGACGTGGGCCGCCATTATTTTCCGGTTTCTTATCTGAAACAAATCATTGATATGCTGGCACTGCACAATATCAATTATTTTCATTGGCATCTGACCGAAGACCAAGGCTGGAGAATTGAAATCAAGAAATATCCCAAACTTACGGAAATAGGTTCGATGCGTCCGCGTACATTGATTGACCGTGAAACCCAGACTTACGATGAAACTCCTCATAGCGGTTTTTATACACAGGAAGAAGCAAAAGAAATTGTCAAGTATGCCGCTGACCGTTTTATTACTGTAATCCCCGAAGTTGACCTTCCGGGACATATGATGGGAGCTTTGGTTTCCTATCCGGAATTAGGTTGTACGGGAGGTCCATACGAGATTCCTTGTAAATGGGGGGTATTCCCTGATGTGCTGTGTGGAGGAAACGACCGGACTTTACAGTTCGCCAAAGATGTATTGAATGAAATAATGGATATCTTTCCATCTCCTTATATCCATATTGGTGGGGATGAATGTCCGAAAGTACGTTGGGAAAAATGCCCTGTATGTCAAGCTAAAATTCGGGAACTGGGTTTGAAAGATACACCAAAACATAGCAAGGAGAACCAATTACAGACCTATTTCATGTCCGAGGTAGGCAAAGTTATCAATGACAGAGGGCGTAAAATGCTGGGCTGGGATGAGATGTTGGAGGGAGGATTGGCTCCAGGTGCCACAGTGATGTCATGGACCGGTGTCAAAGGTGGTATCGAAGCCGCCCGTCTGCACCATGATGCGATTATGACTCCTATTCAGTATCTTTATTTCAGCAATCCTACTTACAACCGGATAAAAGGGACTAAAAGCCTTGGACGTGTCTATACATTTGAACCTGTTTCTAATGAATTGGCAGAGGATGAACGAAAATATATCATCGGTACCCAAGGATGCATATGGACAGAATGGACGCGTGACAGTTTGAAGATGGAATGGCAAATTCTTCCCCGTATGGCTGCCTTGTCCGAGATTCAATGGACGGAACCGTCACATAAAAATTTCGACAGTTTCTTGAAACGTTTACCGGCTCTGCTGGCTATCTACCGGGATAGAGGTTATGATTTTCGCCAGGACATTTATGATGTGAACATTGATATTGTTCCGGCTCCCGATGAAGGAAAAGCCCGGATTGCTTTTCAGACGTTTGATGACGCGGAAATACATTATACATTGGACGGCAGCGTTCCCGATGTGCAATCCCCATTGTATACCGACACTATACAAGTGGATAAAGATGTTATCATACAAGCCATTGCAGTTCGTCCGCAGGGTGCCAGTCAGATAAGTAAGGAGGAAATACATTTTATGCAAAGCCACAATGAACCGGTTACCTTGAATACCATTCCTCATAAATCATATACTTTTAAAGGAGGAAGTACCTTGATAGACGGATTATATGGGGATATGAATTATCGCTCAGGGCGTTGGATTGGTTTCTACGGGACAGATATGAATGTGACCCTTGATTTACTTGAGCCTAAGGAGGTGTCTTCAGTTTTCGTAAACACAATGTTGAACACAGGCGATGCTATCTTTGGTACAACAGGTCTGAAGGTGGAAGTTTCTGAGGACGGGAAAAATTTCCGCAGGGTAGCCTCCGAAGATTTTCCCGTTGTGGAAAAAGGAACTAAAATGCAGAGCCGCAAAGACTCTGTCTCTTTTGACAAAGTAAAAGCCCGCTATATTAAAATCATAGCAGAAGTTACTCCGAAACTTCCCGCATGGCATTCCATGCCTGGCGAAAAAGCGTTTTTGTTTGTTGACGAAATAGGAGTGGAGTAAATCCGCCTTCGGAGCAATGGCTTTCTAAAGAACAAATACCAAACAAGAAACGGACATTCTGACAAAAACAGATGTCCGTTTCCTTATTCATAAGCCTTTCATGTATTTTCAAAAGCTGTTCAAGAAAAAATGGCGATAGAGATTCACTCTGTCGCCATTATGTGATGTGGAATGTCTAATTCCTTATGCTTTAGGAAGTGCTTCTTTTACAACCATAGTACGGTTTACATATTCTGCACCGTTCAATTGCTTGATAGCTTCTTTGGCTTCGTCATCATTAGGCATTTCTACAAAAGCAAAGCCTTTAGAACGACGTGTTTCACGGTCAGTAATAAGTTTTACTGAAGCTACTGTTCCATACTCTTCCATTACACCTCTCAAATCACCTTCCCTAACATTATAGTTAAGGTTTCCAATATACAAATTCATAAAATAAAAATTGATAAATAAATAATTAAGTAAACTTTGAATTTAAAAATTTAGTTAGAAGAATAGAAACGGTTCAAGTGTGAGATGAATTGAATCAATCGAAAAAACTATCTTTTTATATTCCGTTGTCAAAGGAACGATAAATAATTGGATTATCCACTATATTTCTCTTTTTATTTTGATATTTTTTTAGCCGGTGACTCTTTTTATACTTTTTAGGCTTAAAGCAGGAGCCTTATATCATTCATATTCACTAATTTTGTATCAACAGCTAACTTATAACTAAGATTTATATGATATTGAATGAAAGAGAAAGCCGCCATGAGCATGTGTTGCATGTGGCCCGACAAATGATGACGGCAGCGCGCACTGCTCCCAAAGGAAAAGGTGTTGACATTATTGAAATAGCCATGGTGACGGATGGTGATATCAATATTTTATCGGAAATGATGGTGAAAATGGTTGCGGAGCATGGAATGAAATTCTTTCTGCGCGATGCGGAAAATATTCTGAATGCGGAATGTGTCCTGTTAATAGGTACCCACGAACAGGCGCAAGGATTGAATTGTGGTCATTGTGGATATGCCACCTGCGTGTCTCGCAAAGAAGGAGTGCCGTGTGCTCTCAATAGTGTCGATGTGGGCATTGCCATCGGATCAGCTTGTGCCACGGCAGCAGACAACAGGGTGGACACACGGGTCATGTTCTCGGCCGGACTAGCAGCGCAGCGTCTGAACTGGCTGGAAGGATGCACCCAGGTTTATGCCATCCCTGTCAGTGCATCCTCTAAAAATCCTTTCTTTGACCGGAAACCTAAAGAATAAATTTCTCTACTACCGCGGCTACACCATCTTCTTCGTTAGAAAGGGTGATGTAGTCGGCGTTTTGACGGACTATTTCTTGAGCATTGGCCATTGCTACCCCCAATCCGGCATATTGTATCATAGAAAGATCGTTAAAACCATCACCAACGGTAATCATTTCTTCTTTTGTCATACCGATTTCTTTTAGCAATACGGCCAGTGATTGTGCTTTATCAATACCTTTAGGGACCAATTCCAAAAAATAAGGTTCGGAACGGAATACCCCCATACGGTCTTTCAAGTGTTCGTACATTTCTTTTTCAAGCACTGCAAGCCGCGTAGGTTCACCTACAATCAGACATTTGGCAATAGGAAATTTTATTGCCTCCAGAAAATGATCCACTTTCTTGGGAGTCATCACATTCAGAATAGCTTCTTTCAATACATATTCATCTTCCGGATATTCAGTCAATACATATTTTCCATCGTAAGTGACGATAGCAAAATGATTGTCGGTGGCACATTTATACAGGTAAGGCAATATATCCGGATCGAGCACATTCTCGTACATCATCTCACCGGTTTTCCAGTCTATGATCTCACCTCCGTTATACGAAAGTATATAACCTTCGTATTTCTGCAACTCTAAGATCTCGGCCAGTGGAGCCACACCGTATGTGGGACGCCCCGATGCCAAAACAATTTTTACTCCGCGCTCTTGCGCTTCGATAAGTGTACGACGTGTGTGTTCCGTTACCTCTTTCTTTTGATTGGTCAACGTTCCGTCTAGGTCTAAAACTAATAATTTATACTTCATATACTATTTAATGGAGTGCTTTTGCCAAATTCGCTGCAAATATAACGATTAAATTCATGGCTTTTTGCTACATTTGCTCAAAATAAACAAGAATCATGACAGAAATTTTATTAACCGTAATTATTATCCTGCTGATAATTAATATTGTAATCGCACTTACTAAAAACAATCGTCTGCAAACCGAACGTCTGGAAGGATTGCTACGCGAAGAAATGAAAGAAAACCGGGACGAGCTGGGAAGAAATATCCGCGAACTGCGTAATGAACTGAATCAAACCTTGAACTATTCTATCCGCAATATGCAGGATACTTTGCATAAAAACCTGCTGACCGGTAATGAAATGCAACGGGAAAAATTTGAAGCAATGGGCAAGCAACAGGAAGCCTTGGTGAAAAGTACGGAAAAACGATTGGATGACATGCGGCAAATGGTAGAAGAAAAATTACAGAAAACATTGAATGAACGTATAGGACAATCCTTTGAAATAGTACGTTCGCAGCTGGAGAATGTACAGAAAGGATTGGGAGAGATGAAGAGTCTGGCACAGGATGTAGGAGGATTGAAAAAAGTTTTAAGCAATGTGAAGACACGGGGTACATTCGGAGAAGTACAATTAGGGGCTTTATTGGACCAGATGCTGAGTCCGGAACAATATGCGGCGAATGTCAAAACCAAGAAGAATGCAACGGAATTTGTGGAATTCGCCATTAAACTTCCGGGAAAGGAAAATAGTAATGATACTGTATATTTACCTGTGGATGCCAAATTTCCCAAAGATGTATATGAGCAATATCAGGATGCATACGAAGCCGGAGATGCCGCATTGATTGAAACTTCATCCCGCCAACTGGAAATCACAATCAAAAAAATGGCAAAGGACATTCACGATAAATATGTAGACCCACCTTTTACAACAGATTTTGCCATTATGTTTCTGCCATTCGAAAATATCTATGCAGAAGTGATCCGCCGGACCGCATTGGTGGAAATGTTGCAAAAAGACTGGAAGATAGTGGTTACAGGTCCTACCACCCTGGGAGCTATCCTGAATAGTTTGCAAATGGGATTCCGTACACTGGCCATTCAAAAACGAACAAGCGAAGTATGGAATGTGTTAGGGGCAGTAAAGACCGAATTCGGAAAGTTTGGAGGATTGCTGGAAAAGGTACAGAAAAATCTACAGAATGCAGGAGACCAGTTAGAGGAAGTTATGGGAAAACGTACTCGTGCCATAGAGCGTAAACTACGCCAGGTAGAAGCCCTTCCGGCAGAAGACAGCCAACGAATGTTGAGTTTGCCCGAACTGACAGATGATGAGGACGATGAATAAACAAGGAGGACTTAAAGATGAGCATGACGTGGGATTTTATTTTAAGATTGTTTGTGGCAGGCGCTTTGGGTACTGTTATTGGTCTGGATAGGGAATATCGTGCCAAAGAAGCCGGTTACCGTACCCATTTTCTAGTATCACTGGGAAGTGCTCTCATTATGATTGTGTCACAATATGGTTTTATGGAAGTAGTGAAGATGGAGGGAATAGACCTGGACCCGAGTCGTGTGGCCGCACAGGTTGTCAGCGGTATCGGTTTTATTGGAGCGGGTACTATTATTTTTCAGAAACAAATCGTGCGCGGGCTTACTACCGCTGCCGGAATTTGGGCTACTTCGGGCATCGGTCTGGCTATTGGAGCCGGTATGTACTGGCTGGGAATCTCAGCAACAATCCTTACGCTGATTGGTCTTGAGGCACTTAGCTATCTTTTTAAAAGTATAGGTATGAAAAGTTCCATGGTGGAGTTCTCTACAGACAATAAAGAAACACTGAACCGTATGGCCAAGAAATTCAATTCCAAGGAGTACAATATTGTTTCCTATCAATTGGACGAAAAGAGGTTGGGAGAAGTAACGACCTATTATGTTACAATGGTTATAAAATCCAAGAAATACAATGATGAAGGTATGTTACTGACATTATTACAGGATTTTAGCGATATTACCGTTCATAGGCTGGAGTAAGCTTTTCCGGCTTGGTTCAAAAGCAGCAGGGGAGAGCGCTTATTGAAAGATTCTCTCCCCTGTGCTGTGATCATGCTTTTAACCGCATAACAAACGTACTTCCTTCTCCCAGCTTACTGTCTACTGTAAGCGTACCATTATGGGCCTCGACAAAATCCCGGGAAATGGACAGACCTAAGCCGCTTCCTTGTACTTTAGTTCCGGGAACCCGGAAATAATGGTCAAAGATGCTTTTATGATAACGTGGATCAATCCCTTTCCCGAAATCCCGTACAAACATCTCAATGAATCCATCATCTGTCTGACGTGCCCCTATTACTACACGACCGTTTTCCGGTGAATACCGGATGGCGTTGGAAAGAAGGTTGGTCAGCACCCAAGCTATCTTCTCACTGTCGACAAACAGTTTACCTATTTTGTCTTCAGGGTACTCCACTTCTATTTGAATGTTGAACTTCTCGGCTTGCACACGGTTTGCCTTTATTGCATATTCTATCAACTCTATAGGTTTGGTTATCTTAGGCTTCAACTGTAGTTTTCCTGATTCTACCTGCGTCATATTCAGCAATTCGCCGGTGATATTAAGCAGCCGTTCGCTATTTTCCTTGATACTGTTTGCCAAATCTTCCTGTTCTTCATTTAAAGCTCCGATACGCTGGTCTTCTAATAATTGCAGACTCATCATAATAGCCGAGATAGGAGTCTTCAATTCATGTGAGATTGTAGAGATAAATGTGGTCTTGGCCGAATCCAGTTCCTTAAATTCGGTTATATTCTTCAACATAATGACATATCCTTTTTTCTCCATAGTAACCCCATCTTTCCCCGGTTGGGAAATACTCATGTATTTTACTTGGAAAAAACTCTCTTTATTGTCCGCATAAATCTTCAGAGGTTCTTTCTTTTCTTTTTCCTTGTCTTTGACTGGTTCCCCAGGAATTTCCACCAATTCACGAATCAGGCGGCGCAACAAATCATTGCGCAGGGAAATATCCTGTGCAGAATGTTTAATAACTTCTTCACGCTTCAGGTTGATCACATTCAATGCTTCATCATTGATGAACAGGATTTCCATATCATTATTTAAACCGATAATAGGCTCGTTGATACTGTTGATGATAGTCTCCATATATTTTTTAGATGCCATCATATCGGATAAAGTACTTGCATGATAATCTTCCAGACGTTTGGCCATGCGGTTGAAATTTTTAGATACTTCTGAAAATTCTTCACTGCTGTTCAATTCCAAACGTTTCTCATAATTATGGTTTGCAATTTCCTGTATAGCGTTGGTCAGCTCTTTAATAGGATTATCAATTGATGCGGGAAGACGCAACCACATACCAATACCAATACATATACATGCGGCACCAACAACATATATCCACAATAAAGCCCGCTGTAAGCCGGGACCTGCTGCCGGACTGTCAGGTTCCGTGGCAGTCAGTATTTGCAAATTCACAACAGAAAGTACAACCAACAGTACAATCATTGCCACCAATATCCCTATGGCGAGGGTTAGTTTCGACTTTATATTCATAACTTTTATTTTTTATGCAAGTATAATCAAATCTATGTCCATTTCTGCTAAAGAGTGTAGAAATTTTCGATATTTGGAAAGACTGAATAATGCACCGGGCATTTTGAAAGCAGGATGCCCCATACAGACAGTTGTAATTCCACGTTGACGACAAGTCTTAATTATTTCTCCCATAATATCGGAAGATGAAACTTGGATAACTTCACCGCCCAACTCGGTAACCAGTTTAAAATGATTAAGTAAATGCCGCTGTGTTGCCAATGGAATACGTTCCGTACTTTCGGCAGGCGTTTGTACATAAAGGGCAAAAAAGACCGTATTGTACCGGGAAGCAAGCCGTGCCGCTTTACGGATGATATGTCGGGGAGTCCGTTCATTACTGCTGATACATGCCAAAAACTTCTCGTGCCGGATACCCTTTTCGCCTGTAACAATTTCATTTTCAACTTTTTTCTCGACTCGAAAGGCCACTTCTTTTAGTGCCAGTTCACGTAACTGAAGAATATTCTCTGTCTTAAAAAAATTATTCAGTGCCAACTGAATCTTTTCAGGGCGATAGATTTTCCCGGCTTTCAACCGGTTTATCAGTTCTTCGGCAGTAAGGTCTATATTTACCACTTCATCCGCATCCTGCAACACCTTGTCCGGAATCCGTTCCTTAACCTCTATACCTGCTATGCCTTTTACGTCTTCATTCAAACTTTCTATATGCTGGATATTAACTGCAGAAATTACGTTTATACCGGCATCCAACAATTCCATTACATCTTGCCAACGTTTCTCATTCCGGCTGCCCTCGATGTTGGTATGTGCCAATTCATCTACTATAACCAGTTCGGGATGTAACTGAAGAATGGCATCAAGATCCATTTCTTCCACTTCCTTACCTTTGTAAAATATCTTTTTCCGAGAGATAACAGGCAATCCTTCCAACATAGCAACGGTTCCTGCACGTCCGTGCGTTTCAATATAACCTATCTGTACATTTACACCGTTCTCCAACATTTCGTGAGCTTCTTGCAGCATACGATAACTTTTCCCTACACCGGCTATCATTCCGATATAGATTTTAAACTTCCCACGCCGTGAACGTTTAATCAAATCTAAAAAATGCTGTACACTTTCTTCTCTGTCTTCCATTTGTTACTTTATCATATTGGCAATATAACAATTTTCCGCATATTTAATATCAGTCCTTTTATAACAGGCAAAGAATATACCAATAAAACAAACGGCTTAGCTACAATGCCATAAGCGTGTCATCAAAGACTAAAGCTTACCAAAATGAAAAGGGGGCTCTTTCAAAATGAAACACTTTCTTAATCACTATAATTATTGCCGTTAGATCTCCCAGAATAGTTTATTCCTGCTTTTCTAGCTTGTGTATGTTGAAATTGACGGGCTATTTTATATTCACGTTCTCCTTTTAGTAATCTGTATCCGGTTTGTTTAAACCAAAAGCTTATATTATTTTCTATACATTGCCGACGAATGTCCAATACCCAGTCATAATTACATATACGCGCTTCTTTGCCCGATTCTCCACCTACCACAATCTGTTCTACCCATGTACCGAGTTCTCCCTTGAAGTTTATAGCGGACAACAACGGTTCACAGATAATGATTTTATGCTTTACAGGAGCTGCTTTATAAAGAGGAAGACGGTAATCCACTCTGTCTTGATTTTCCATGGTGCAACAAATGGTAACATTATCATACCCGTCCCCCCAATCCGGAGGCAGACATTGGCCGAGCCGGTCTATGCGTTTAGTTATAAACAAGAAATGAAGATCGTATCGTTCCCGCATCATTTTCCATGCTTCTATACGCCATTCATCGGCTTCTTCTATCAGAAAATCGGAGGTAAAACAAGTATAGACGAGATTGCCGGAAGGGATCTTGTAAGTCTTATCCTTTTTCCGTCGCACGGGCAGATTGAATTGTCCGGTTTTGGTTATTATGGAACTGTCTTTCCCATGTTTACTATCTCCGCGATATACATAACAATGCCGGCAACCTGTACTTAGCTTATGGCAGCCATGCCAAGGATTCCATAGAGAAGACTCCGGACTTATTCTATTTTCCATTCTGTCTGAATAAAATTTATCATTGTCTGCAAAGTTAGCTAAAGTCTTTTCATCATTTACATAATTCATTCCTGAATTTCTTCAAAAAGAATGGGAGTGTTATAGTTAATGCAAATGGATTAATGTACCTTTGCCGGTATAATCAATTAAGCCACTGGCAAGAATAAATTTTATAATGTAGAATATAAAACAAAAAACTTATTATATGAGCACAGACGATAGAAAATGGGAGATTATTGAAAGTGAATATCTTATCCGCCGCCCTTGGCTGACCGCACGCCGTGACCGGGTTAAACTACCTACAGGAGTTGAAATTCCTGAATATTATATTTTGGAATATCCTGATTGGGTAAATGTAATTGCTATCACCAAAGAAGGTAAATTCGTATTAGTACGCCAATACCGTCACGGAATAAAAGAAACACGTTATGAAATTTGCGCCGGAGTTTGTGAAACCGGAGAAGAACCTTTGCTTTCTGCCCAACGCGAATTGTACGAAGAAACAGGGTATGGCAATGGAAATTGGACAAAACTTATGACCATTTCAGCAAATGCCAGCACCATGACAAATATCACTCATTGTTATCTGGCTACGGAGGTAGAACGAATCTCTACCCAGCATTTGGAAGAAACTGAAGATCTGACAGTGCATTTGCTGGATGAAGAAGAAGTAAAAGCGTTGTTATTGAATGATGAGGTGAAACAATCATTGATGGTCTGCACCGTTTTGGAAGTATTTTGCTTTATATTCTCGTTTATAATAAAGACTTTTAGGGAGACTGAAAAAGCTCCCTAAAAGTAAGTTGAATCATTTATTCTATTAAACCGAGTTAATCACTTTTTATCTTCTTTGTATCGTCATTCGCTCACCTTCTCAGTGAGAATCCTTTTTTGCAGATAAAGAATGCATAGCCATAATATGCTTTATACTTACTATATAGCTCAGCCTCATGATGATTGGATATTATCAATTCTTCTACGATTCTGCTTCCTGCATGTTTTCTTCTGAATATTTCCTCGGCTTTAGCTTGAGGAGCAAAATAATGTTCTATCCAGCAATTCTCCGGAAGAATGAATGTCGCAACCGGAATATATCCTGCTTTTTGTATCTGGGCTACTTTGTTGGGAACCGTATCTATTTCCGTATAAGCACTCATCCAGAAATCATGAATTTCTGCCGGGCGTTGATCGGTAAACCAGACACTTTCAGAAACGGCAAGGTATCCTCCCGGTTTCAAATAGTTGCGCCACTCTTTCAAGCCTCGTTCAAAACCAATATTATAAATGGCTCCTTCCGACCAGATCAAGTCCAAAGAGTCCTTTTCAAAAGAAAGGTCATCCATCGAACCGACTATGCCTTTCACCCTATTCTGGAGATTCAGTTTCTCGGCATTCTTGTTGAAACGTTCAATGAATCCCGGGAAAAAGTCGATGCCTGTAATCTTCCCCGGCGCAGGTTGTGCCAAGATCATTGTCTGCCCCCCTGTTCCACAGCCGAGATCGGCAATAAGGGATTTGTCGGTAAGATTATCTATAAAGCTTAATGCTTTAAGAGTTACTTCGGGACTTCCGGGTCCTTGTCGCTCCGTATTTAAGAAAAAATCACAAATCAAATTTACATCGAATCCTAGAATTGTATTGTTGTCATTATTCATTATCGTAATATATTAAACATACACTGAAAGCATAGCCATACTCCCTGTGTAATTAAAAAATAAAATTATAGTAATATGAAATTGCTCTCGAAAAAATATCCCGAGAATACACGAATAAACAATCTATTTATGAGAACAGATTGTTTACGACACCAAATCCGATATACGAGTTTTTAACATAGTGCAAAGATACACCTATTTCATTGAAAAACGATAGAAAACAATGTTTAAATTTAGGAGATATTTCAGTATTTGATCTTTTTCCACTCTTTTAAAAACCTATTTTACGTTTCAAATAAATCATATCTTTTAGTAAAACCCCATTGTCAATAATGGGATGATCGTAGTTCTCCGTGAAAAAACCTTTTATACAATGAGAATATTCAAAGCCGCAACTTTTATAAAATGCAAGAACACCGGGAACGTCTCCTGTTCCCACTATCATCTGAGTATATTCTTTTGAATAATGGTTTATCAGGTAGTTTATTAGTTTTCTACCATATCCTTGCCGCTGGGCAATAGGGGTAACCGCTATATTCTTCAATTCACAAATTTCCGGACCTTCTTTTGTTACAACGCCCACGGCTTTTATCCCATTATCTTCCAATACAAACAAGTCACCACGCTCCAGATACCGGTCTATCATTGTTTCCTGTTCATCCCCAAGCAATAATAAGTCCAGATATTGCTTTTTATTTCTAGATATTTTAATGATGTGATAATCCATAATATTATATTTATAACATTCTTGTCTTTATAGATAGTGCAAAACAGCACTATTTTAACGGTTCCCGGCATATCGGTAAACAGCAGCCGAAATATCAGAGATTATTTTAGCATTCGTTTCCATATTTTCTTTTGAGTCTTTGACAAATACAGCTACTACGTATCGGCTTCCATCAGGTAGAATTACAAAGCCAATGTCATTGATGCCAATGTATTCTCCCCGGTCATTCTTATCGGAAGTTCCTGTCTTATGTCCTATCTTGACTTCACTTTCGGGAAGGGGAGCAGGCAGTCTGTCTTTGCCTGTCCCACACTCTATCATAATATGCTTTAGAAAATCTGTATATTCATTTCTCATGAAATCTTGAGTCATAAAAAGTTCCAATAGATTGGCTGCTTCCATTGGTGTTGTCCAGTTTTTGTAACAATCATCCATGTCTTGATGCATCTCATCTTCGGTAGCAGTTATGGAAACATCGTTTATTCCCAATGAATGAATGTATTCATCCACCACGTTTACACCACCTATATAATCGAATAAGATATCACAGGCTACATTGTCACTTGACTGCATTGTATAAACTAAAAGTTCACTAATCGGAAGTTCTAAATTGCCTTGGGGATATTTATCACGCAAAGGGCTGTATGTATCCGGTTTGAAATATTTTTTATCAAGATATAGGGAAGTGGAAAGTGGAATATGCCGTTTTTGCAGGTAATCACATACAGCCAATGCCTGATGAAACTTATAAACGCTCATCATGGGATATTTTTCGGCATTATTTATGGCCAGCGTATCTTCTCCATCCAATATCAAAGCCACTCCTATAGTTGCTTTCTTATCTTTAATAATATGTCGAATTTCTGTTTTTAATGTTTTCAATGAATCTTGGGATTTATTCTGAACACATCCGCCAGACAACACACACCATATACATATAATAATATATGGACATCCGTTTTTTACTAAAGACTGCAAGATTAACCTTGGGCTCCGTTTTTTTGTTATACGCATTTTCCTGATTTTAATTGTACGAAGATACCGGATTATCAGTCATTCTCCAAATTTTTCCTTATTTAAAGATTAGCCTTTTATCTTCTTCCGCAAATAACACAGCAGTATTTACCAGTGCCAGATGAGAATAAGCTTGTGGGAAATTACCCAATTGTTCTTTTGTTTCGAAATCAATATCTTCACTGAACAGACCCAAATGGTTTGAATATTGCAAAATTTCATCGAACAGACAGCGTGCTTCGTCTTTTTCCCCGATGACATAAAGTGCACGAATCAGCCAAAATGTACAGATGGTAAAGGCCGAAGAAGGACAGCCAAAATCATCATGAGTATTATAGCGGTACATCAATCCTTTGTGTAACAAGGATTTCTTGACGGCTTTCACTGTTTTATGATAACGAATATCATCAGCATCTATAAATCCATAAGGTTCCATTAACAGTAAAGAAGAGTCCAAATCCAGATTGCCGTATGCTTGTGAAAAACTTTGTATTTCTTCCTTCCATCCGTTTCTCATAACATCCGCTTTAATTGCATCAGCTTCTTCTTCCCAACGTCGGCTATTCTCATATTTATTCAGAATACGGGCTATGCGGGCTCCTCTGTCCAAAGCAACCCAACACATCACTTTGGACGAAACGAAATGCTGTCCTTCGCCCCGTATCTCCCAAATTCCTTTATCAGGCTTTCTCCAATCTTCCATCACAGTCGTCATAATACTTTTCACCATTTCCCACATATCTTCTATTTCATCCAATGTACCTGGCATCAACCGGTAATATTGGTAAATCAAGTCCATCAGATAGCCGAATGAATCATTCTGCCTTTGATGATAAGCATCATTGCCGATACGCACCGGTTGGGAATTTTTATATCCTGAAAGATGGTCGAGTATAACTTCAGTCAATTTCCTTTCCCCACGAATGCCATACATTATTTGATAAGTGTCATGCTCGGCAACAAAAGTAGATTGTATGAATTTCATGAATTTGCGGGCTGCATCGGCATGACCTATCTTGAAAAGAGTCTCTATGGACATGGAGGCATCCCGCAACCAACAAAAACGATAATCCCAATTGCGTACTTCTCCCACAGCTTCGGGCAGGCTGGTAGTAAGAGAGGCTAACACCGCGCCATTATAAAAGGACATCATCTTCAGGGTGAGTAAGCTACGCTCTATTATATCGTTGTAAATAGTGAACTTTCTTGTACGATCCGTCCAGTTCAACCAATAAACCAACGTGCGGCAATACTCCAGTTTCTCACGCTCTATATCAACAGGTATCACCTTTTCATTGTATGAAAGGAGGAAAAATTCATCTTGCTCTAATATAAATTCCTGATGGTCTACAATACCTTGCAACGGCAAAGAGGAATACAGATATTGTCTGTCCTTGTTGTTAGAAGAAGAATAGGTTTCAATATACCGGGAAGTTACATTAAAAAACGCTTTTCCACGAGCATAGTCGGGAGCCGGATGGTAATTGACTTTAATGCGGGGACGACCTTTAATCCGGCGGATATAACGATAGACCTCAGCCGGACGATAATATTCCTTATTATCATATAACTCATAACAAGGCATAAAGTCGACTACCGCAAATTCATCTTGCTCTGACACAAAAGTAGTGGAAAGAATATTGGTATGGGGAACATACGATTGGATGGTGTGATAGTCTTCTGAAACTTCAAAACCAAAAGTCCCGCCTTTTTCACGATCCAGAAGAGCTGCAAAAATAGAAGGTGAGTCAAAATTTGGAAAACATAGCCATTCAATACTTCCTTTTTCGGAAATCAGTGCGGCTGTGCAGCAATTACCGATTACACCGTAATTCAAATTGTCCATGGTTATTTTTTTGTAATGTTAGTGGTTTATTATCCGTTTTAAAAAATCTATAGCCGATGATAGCTGCCCTTTCAAACCACTTTTCAAGACTGCTTTCACCACGCTTTTATCTGTCATCCGTTGTAAAAACGGCAAGGTATCTGTCTGTACGGGCAGATTGTAACGTGCACTCTCGGATGCTGTACCAATCTTTACAGTCACAGCAGTAACAGGCAGGGCTTTAAACATATCATCATCCGTGGTATCATCTCCCATTGCCAGGATAAAATCATATCGGGTGGCAAGCAAAAGCCTGTTTACTTCTGAACCTTTGGTAAATTCGGGAGATTTTATTTCTATCACCTTATTACCTTGCATGATTTGCAAATTCTGTTTCAAGCAAATAGATATCAAGGAATTGACCAACTGTTGCGCACGTAATCTGCCCAACCATGCATCGGCCTCACGATAATGCCAGGCAAGTGCCGTTTCTTTGACTTCAAGATGGGAGCGAGGAGTCTTGCTGACAAATAATTTTAATATAGAAAGCAATCCGGGGCTCCATTCCTGCGCGTGTACATTCTTGTGCCATACACCATTCTCTTTATAAAAGGCCCCATGTTCGGCTGCAAAGGAAAGAGGCAGTGCACCCAACCATTTCTCTAAAGTAAAATGGTCACGTCCGCTGTTTATTACCACATGATTCAAGGGGTCGGCAGCCAGTTTCTGCAATGTATCCAGCAATTGCGGAGTAGGAGAGGCATCTTCCGGCCTTTTCTGAAAAGGGACCAGCGTCCCGTCATAATCCAATAAAATCAAACGCTTTTTAGCATGTAAGTATTGATGCTGAATTTCCTGCATATTCTGTGATCCTATCTTCTTAAGAAGCATGGTTTTGTTTTTGTGTGCCACTTCCTGCCATTCATTTACAAAATCGGCAGCCCATTTATTGACAGTCTGTACGGATACAATAGACTGCATACGGTGCATCCGTTCTTTCTGTTCTTCAAACGGCATTTCCAATGCCCGGCAAATGGCATTTTCTATCTGCTCCGTATCATTGGGATTAACCAGCAAGGCGTCGGTCAGTTCCACAGCGGCACCGGCCATTTCACTTAAGACCAATACACCGGGATTGTCTTGCTTGACAGCAACATACTCTTTGGCAACCAAGTTCATTCCGTCACGCAAAGGAGTGACTAATGCAATATCAGCTATAAAATACATGGCAGCCAATTCTTCGAATGAGAAACCATGATAAAAATAGCAGACCGGAGTCCAGTTCATTGTAGAATATCGTCCGTTGATAGAACCTATTTCCTCGTCAATCCGGGTTTTCAATTCGGCATAACTGCCTACATGATCACGTGAAGGAACTATGACCATAGCCAGTGTTACCTTGCCATGATATTCGGGATGGTGTTCCAAAAAAGAGGCAAATCCATAAAGACGGTGCAAAATACCTTTACTATAATCCAAACGGTCTACCGATAGGATAAGTTTATGTTTGCCAAACAAGAGACGGGTTCGTTCTATAGCTTTCCAAACATTTTTTTGTTGTGACACATTGTGGTAAAGGTCATAATTTATCCCCATCGGAAGTGCATCAACGCGCACAATGCGACTGCCTATCCGGGTTTCATCCAAACTGAAATCCATATGGAGTACCCGTTCGGCCGCGCTGATGAAATGACGCATATAGTCATGTGTATGAAATGCGATAAAATCGGCTCCTAACAATCCTTTCAGTATTTCGGCACGTTCAGGCAGAATTCGGAATAACTCATAAGATGGAAACGGAATGTGATGGAAATAGCCGATATGCAACCGGGGAAGCTCTTGGCGGAGCATTTCCGGAAGTAACATCAACTGATAATCTTGTACCCAGACCCAATCATCCGGTTCCACAAGGCGGATGATTTCCCGACAAAACAAAGCGTTAACCTCTTGGTAAGATTGCCAGAAACTCTTTCTATATAATGTATAGGCAAAAAATAGTGACATAAAGGCCACAGGGTACTGTTACTGTATCCCTCATAATAGTTCTTATATTGCTCATGGGATAAAAATATGGGATGGAGATTCATTTCCTCCAACCGGTGACAGATATCCTGTTTTTCTTCCTCTTTGTCTGTACAGATTCCGGGCCACCCCACCCAATGTTTCTCGTAATTGCCTTGTAGGGAATTTAGTCCCGTTGTCAGACCTCCTTCACTACGTGAGAAAACAAAGGTATCTTGTTCTGCGACAGCCTTCACGGGCAGTCTGTTTGATATGATATACAATTTCATTTTTATATAATTCTTTTTTTCAGTTAGATGACAAAAGTCATACCACCAACTTAAATATCTTATTATCAATATGATATATACTTGTCAATTAGTTTATACTTTTTCAATATGAAAGCCTTTTTTCTAAAATGGGAAATGAAATAGCCGAAAGATAAAAGTGCAATTTTTGTAATGGCATCGATTTTGATTTATACAGAGTATAACGCTATCAACTTATAGAAAAGGTAGCGAGCAAACAATAAGAAACAACTGATTAACAAATTAATAAAGATGAAACTAGTAAGAATATAGCTTTCCAATATGGAAATTTGCCTGTTAAAATGAAAAAGAAACTCCAAAAGAATAAAATGCAATACAAAAATGAAAGTATATAATTTAGAAAATATTAAATCTGCTGCCGAACTGAAATATCGGACTGAAGCAATTAGTATGAGCGAACGTTCTATTATAGTGCTCGACACTTTTACCGGCATTGCCCAAAAGCTGCAAGCTGTTTCTATTTCTTTATTCCATCTCGATATCGAAAAGGTTATGAATCAATTGCAGGATTTCGAGAATGATTGTGGAAATTGGCTGGACAATCTTCTTTCCTCCGAAATGCAGAAAGCAGAAGCTGCCAAAGAAATAAAAGTACACATCGATCAAATTTCCCGTTTATGTAATGAAAATCCGAACATCATTGACGATCATGAGATTATGGCTCACGGAGCAATGATATCCTCTCTTATTCTGTCACATTATTTAGAAGAATGTACGAAAAAGAACTTCATCTTGAACTCATGTCATTTCATGCGGCTAGGGCTTGATCGGAAACCGGATATAAAGTATGTGAAAAAAAATGTAGAAGAACTGATGAAAGACTGTCCCGATGTCCCCATTCTTATTACCCAAAGCCGTTTGTGTAAAAATGCATATGATGAAGTGGATTTCTTCCCACAAATAGGAAATGAGTATTATGCCACTGTTATCGGGGCTGTATTCCATGCGGATGAAATTATGACATCCTTACGTTCTGATGAAATTTGTTTCCAAGGTATGGAACATACTCGGACTCTTACATACGGTGAAGCCGAGAATTTTATTGATAGCGGCATTGCATTGCTTCATCCGGAATGTATTCCACTGGCGCGCACCGTCGGTATGGCCATTGTATTGATAAAAACACCGGAAGATACATTACGGATATCATCAGAAAAAACAGGAACAAAAGTAAAAGCTGCTGTTTCACGCAGAGGTGTGGTCTTTGTCAAACTTCGTTCGTTGGGGGTTCTTACTTCTTATCTATTTATTGGAAAAGTATTTGATGTGTTCGAGAAATATAAGGTTCCTGTCTATTTAGCGACTTCTTCTAATGTGAGTGTTTCATTGGCTGTGAAATGTAGCAACGACACATTACGCCTGATATATCGTGAATTACATAAGTATGCGGAAATAGGAATGGAAACAGAAATGTCTGTGGTCAGCGTTATTGGCGATCTAAATTGGGAAAAGCATACAGGGTTGGAAGCCAGAATTATAGAAACGCTGAAAGAGATGCCGGTATGTATGATTTCATACGGCAGCAGTACTCACAATCTTTCAGTGCTGGTACGGGAACAAGATAGAGAAAAGGCATTAATGACACTGTGCAAAGCCTTTCTGGATATTCCATCAGAAAAATTTGATGTAATAAAACAAACTCAATTACAAGACTCTTTTGTCATGTGACCTTCCTGAATAAACAGAAGCAACAAATTTGCCCGACAGGTATTTGTTGCTTTTGTTTTTGATTAAATAAAATATTATTTTATCCTTATAGCGATTTATACTTTATTGCCAATTCCATCACCTACATTGTTATCCACACAAAAAACAATTTTTGAATTTAATAGAATTCTTTCCCTTATAAACAAAACAGACATATAGTTGATTACCAGTCCTGAATAACCTTTTAAAATAGTTGCTGTTATCCATTCTTAACTTTAACACAGAACAGGAGATAATAAAATGGATTTAAAGCAAACAAAGAACATCTCTGTTAAAATACTTTTTGTATATTTGCAACAATACGTTTTATCGTTAAAATAGTTGTAACAGAAATAATACACATAAAAGAAAAACAGAGTAAATAGAAAATGAAGCGAGTTATTAACCTGGACAATTGGAATAGAAAAGAGCATTTTAAATTCTTCTCGGCTCTCGATGACCCTTTTTGGGGAATTACCACGACTGTTGATTTCACAAGCATATATCAACAAAGTAAAAATATGGAAGTTTCTTTTCTTTATTCTGTGCACTTCCTATTGAAATGTATCAATGCGACTACTGCATTCAAATTACGTATAGAAAAACGGAGAAGTAGTAGAATATGATAAAATCAATATTTCGCCCACTATCGGAAGAGAGGACGGAACTTTTGGCTTTGGATTTTTTGAGTATGACACAGATCTTTCCTTATTTATTGAAAATGCAGAAAAGGAAATACATAGAGTAAAAAACAGTACCGGACTTTCTTTTTCCAAGGACACAGCAAGAGCGGATGTCATCCGTTATTCGGCTCTGCCCTGGTTTGCCTTTTCCGAGATGAAACATGCCGGTTCAATTCAAACAGGAGATTCTATACCCAAAATTTCCACAGGTAAGCTGATACAAGAAAAAAAGAAACTTTTGCTTCCTATATCCATCAGTGTCCACCATGGCTTGGTGGATGGACGAAATGTTGCTGAATTTATACAGAACGTAAAAGACGGACAAAACAATACATTATGATATGATTGCTCTCTCTTCCTATTCTAATAATAAAACATGAAAAATAAAATAGAATTTATCGCTTTTGATGCCGATGACACTCTTTGGGAAAATGAACTTTATTTTCAAGAGTTGGAACACAAATTTTGTCATCTTCTGAGGAAATATTCACCGGCTCCTTCCGTATCAGAAGAATTGTTCAAGACAGAAATAAAAAATCTGCATATCTATGGTTATGGACTGAAAGGAATGCTGCTTTGCATGATTGAAACCATTTGCAAAGTTACTAATGGAGAAGGAGACCTCAATCTCGTAAAAGAAATCCTCCGTTCAGGTCAGGAACTTCTGCAAAGACCAATCACATTATTGGACGGTGTGCAAGAAGTCATATCAGCCTTGCACGAAAATTATAAATTAGTATTGGCCACCAAAGGTGATTTGTTCGATCAAAAAAGAAAGATTTCTGCGTCCGGACTACAAGAATACTTTTGTCACATAGAAATAATGAGCGACAAGAAAAATGCGGATTATAAAAGATTGCTTGATAATTTAGGGTGTAAGGCAGAAAATTTACTGATGATAGGTAATTCGATAAAGTCGGATATTATTCCCATATTGGAACTCGGAGGTTATGCAGCCTATGTACCTCATCATGTCACTTGGGCACACGAACAATATGAAGGAGAAGTAACGCACTCCCACTTTATTAAGTTGAATAACATTAAAGAGATACAAAACTATCTTTAGTTTTTGCCATACTCCATTCTCCACGTGGTAACTCTTTGAACAAAAATACCACGTCCGGCAAGACTCAAAAAAGGATAAGTCACTCTATACAACAAAAAAGGGTTGTCAAAACGTGGATAATGCTGTCGTTTCGTTCGTAGGGGCGAGGTTCGCTCGCCCGAAAACAGTTTGCTTTGTGTCTTCGGGCAGGCAAACCCTGCCCCTACAGTTGACGATTGGATAGTCCGGTTTCGTTTTGACACTTCCTTTTATACACATTTAAAACCCAATACTTAATCCGGCTATCAGATAAGTTTTGTCAAATGAGGGCGAAACAATAGCCTGTACAAACAAAGGCAAAGAAAAATGATCTGTAATATTAATGTTCTTGGAAGCTTTTAAAGCAATATCTGTAAAAGCAGCACCATCAGCATCATACATTCCTTTCCAGGGAGTGAAACCAACGGAAGGAGTGAGCGTAATTTCTGCCGGGCAAGCAATATTATAAGAAGCATTGATATAAGTGGAATAAGCACGATCACCGTCTTTGTTATCGTCTCCTCCCGCAAACATGGTAGACCAGCTCAAGGTCAGAGGAAAGTTCTCGCCGAAATTATAAGCTAATGTTCCTTCAAAATGATGATCATGTTTATAATCCCCGTAGGGCATGGTGATGCCATTCCACCAATAGTCGGTCACTGTAATACCTAAACCGCCAATGGTATAACTCAAATTGATGTCAAACTCTTGTGCACCGTCTGTCTTGGTCAGGCTCTGACTCCCCCAAGCAGACAAAGAAAGATTGTCGTAAGATAATCCTAATGTAGGCTGTACAGAAAATCCTGAATTTTGGTAAGCGCCACGCCAAATGTAATCACTTACAAAATCCGCCTTAGCCGTTACGTTAAATTCTTGTGCTTTTATCACTCCAGGCAACAGTAGAGCCAGCACCAAGACCACTTTTTTCAAATTCTTTTTCATCTTAAAAAATTAAACTAATCAATATTCGTGTTTTACATATTTATACTATTTCCTTCTTATTGTCTGAAAGGAAATATCCATTTTGAGTTTTTCTGAATCAAGATGCATCATTCAATAGGGTGATGCACGTCAAAGATCAAGAATCCATGTTATCAAAGCAAAGAACAATACAATGATAGCCACAGCTTCTAGAGCCGACAGGCTCTCGGTATCCAGGAAACTTCTCTTTTTCATGACGCACATCTTCCTAATTTAATGACTATATATTTTTTATTATTTTGCCTTTTCTAAAGCAGCATTCAGTTTTAATACATTCACCTTCTCTGTACCGAATATGCCCATAAACGGTTTTTCCACAGCTTTATCTACAATAGCTTTTACAGTTTCCTCACTCATTCCGCGAGCTTTAGCCACACGTTGTACTTGCACGTATGCGCAGGCCGGAGTGATGTCAGGATCCAGCCCGGAACCGCTGGCTGTGACCATTTCGGCAGGTACTTCCTTACGGCTCAAGTAAGGATGATGCTTTAAAAATGTATCAATCCGCGCTTCTACTTCAGCCAGATACTCCTCATTGGTAGGGCCTTTATTGCTACCGGCCGAACTAGCCGCATCATAACCTTCACCGGCACATGAAGGACGTCCCCAGAAATAGATATCTTCCGTAAATGATTGTCCCACATTGGCGGCACCTACCACTTTTCCGTTAAGTTCCACCACCTCGGCATTGCCGGAATTAGGTCCGGCAAACTGAGCGAAAATCCATAAGACTAGTATATAGCATACTGAGAAAAACACACAAAAGACTAAGGTAAGTCTGAATGACTTTATAAAATTTTTCATTGTCGTTTACTTGTTAAAAGAATAATCCTACTACTAAATCTATTAATTTAATACCCACAAAAGGAGCAATAACACCACCTATGCCATATATCAAAAGATTACGACGAAGCAAGGCGGAAGCTCCTATCGGTTTGTATTGAACTCCTTTCAATGCCAGCGGAATCAGAATAGGAATAATGATGGCATTGAATATAACCGCAGACAAGATAGCACTCTCAGGGCTATGCAGCCCCATAATATTCAATGCAGCCAGTTCCGGAATGGAAAGCATGAACAATGCAGGAACAATGGCAAAATATTTGGCCACATCATTGGCTATGGAGAAAGTGGTCAGTGTACCACGTGTCATCAGCAATTGTTTACCTATCTCGACAATCTCTATCAGCTTGGTAGGATCATTATCCAAATCCACCATATTCCCTGCTTCCTTGGCAGCCTGTGTACCGCTATTCATGGCAACCCCCACATTAGCTTGGGCAAGGGCAGGAGCATCATTTGTTCCGTCACCCATCATGGCAACCAGTTTGCCGGCAGCCTGCTCTTTCTTGATATACTCCATCTTATCCTCCGGTTTAGCCTCGGCTATGAAGTCGTCTACTCCGGCTTTCTCTGCAATATATTTGGCGGTCAATGGGTTATCTCCCGTCACCATGACTGTTTTTACCCCCATCTTGCGTAAACGTTCAAAACGTTCCTGAATACCCGGTTTTATGATATCCTGCAATTCTATTACTCCGGCAATTTTCTTATTGACACTTACCACCAATGGAGTACCTCCATTACTTGTAATGGTTTGAATGATATCTTCCGTTTCTTTTGGGAAAGGGTTTCCGGCAGACAAAGCTATCTTGCGGATCGCATCAAATGCACCTTTACGGATTTCTGTTCCATCCTTCAAGTTAATACCCGAGCATTTGGTTTCGGCGGTAAATTTTATCATATGAGCACCATCGGTATTCAAATTACGCATCCGTAAACCCGATTCACGTCCCAGTTCAATAATAGATTTGCCTTCCGGAGTATCATCAGATACAGATGAGAGCAGGCAGGCTTCGATGAAAGCATGTTCATCCACTCCCTGAGCCGGATAAAAACGGGTAGCTTTACGGTTTCCTATAGTTATTGTTCCTGTTTTATCAAGAAGCAACGTATCTATATCTCCGGCTGTTTCCACTGCTTTACCCGATTTGGTTATGACATTGGCACGCAAAGCACGATCCATCCCGGCGATACCGATAGCCGAAAGCAATCCTCCGATAGTGGTAGGAATGAGGCAGACAAACAAGGACAGAAAAGAAGCAATGGTAATGACAGTTCCCGTATAATCGGCAAACGGTTTAAGGGTGATACACACAATGACAAAGACCAATGTAAATGCTGCCAACAGGATAGTCAATGCAATTTCATTCGGTGTTTTCTGGCGGGATGCGCCTTCCACCAATGCAATCATCTTATCCAGGAAACTTTCACCCGGCTGGGTGCTTACCATTACTTTTATCTGATCGGACAATACTTTTGTACCTCCTGTTACTGAACTCTTGTCACCGCCTGCTTCACGGATTACAGGAGCGGATTCGCCTGTGATGGCACTTTCGTCAATAGACGCCAGTCCTTCGATGATCTCGCCATCGGCAGGAATTACATCTCCTGCCTCGCATACAAAAATATCACCTTTCTTTAACCGGGAACTACTGACAGTTTTCAAAGTTCCGTTCACAATCAATTTGGCAGGGGTTTCCTCACGAGTCTTCCTCAGGCTATCGGCTTGTGCTTTTCCGCGCGCTTCGGCAATAGCTTCAGCAAAATTAGCAAATAACAAGGTGATGAACAGGATTACGAAAACCCATAAATTATAAATAAATGAGCCTTGTGAATCATTAACGATAGAGTAGAGCATCACCAAGAACATAATAGCTGTACAAACCTCTACCGTGAACATAATCGGATTCTTAATCATCACTCGCGGATTCAACTTCACGAATGATTGTTTTATGCTGTCAATGACTTGCTCCTTCTGAAATAAAGAAGCTGATTTATTATCTTTCATATCTTCTATTAATATCGTTGTCTGTTATCAGAATTATAAACTCAAGTGCTCGGCAATAGTGCTTAATGCATGTACCGGGAAGAATGATAGTGCGGCAACAATAAAAATAACCGCAAATGTCATCACACCGAATGTCACTGTATCGGTTTGCAATGTGCCGGCGCTTTCGGGAATAAATTTTTTCTTAGCCAGAATACCTGCTATGGCCACTTGACCTACAATCGGGACAAAACGTCCTAATATCAGCACAATACCACAAGAGTAGTTCCAAAACCATGTGTTATCACCCAGTCCTTCAAAACCGGAACCATTATTGGCGGCACACGAGGTGTATTCATAAAGCATTTCGCTCAGACCATGATATCCGGGATTGTTCAGCCAGCCACCTTCACTTTCCACAAATGCAGGCGCATGAACAAACAGATAAGCAGCCAATGCCGTACCAACTAAAATGATAAACGGATGAAGTAGTGCCACAATGGAAGCAATCTTCATTTCACGTGCTTCTACTTTATGACCAAGGAACTCCGGTGTACGGCCTACCATCAACCCACTGATGAACACGGCGATAATAATAAATGTAAAGTAGTTCATCCATCCCACACCTACACCGCCAAACCATGTGTTGATCTGCATGTTCAGCATTTCCATCATACCCGAAAGCGGCATTGTTGAATCGTGCATACCATTGACAGAACCATTGGAAGTAACCGTAGTTGTAATACTCCACAAAGCAGTGGCGGCCGAGCCCAAACGTATTTCTTTACCTTCCATCGCGCCATTATCCTGCGCTATCCCCATTTCGTCAATACGTGGATTACCACCCATCTCCTGACTCACATTGATACAAACTCCTACCAGATAGGCAAACAGCATGACACCATATATACTATAACCCAATTTTTTACGTTTCAGATAGAAACCGAATGCAAATGCCATCGCCATAGGTATGATAAGGATAGACCAACATTCCACCATATTGGCAAAATAGGTAGGGTTCTCCAATGGATGAGAAGAGTTTACACCAAAATAACCACCACCATTAGTACCCAATTGTTTGATAGGGACAATAGCCGCCGTAGGGCCTTGTGATACATATTGTGTAGCTCCTTCCATGGTGGTCACTTTCATTTTTCCGTCAAAGCCCATCGGAGTTCCTTGCACAATCAGGATAAAGCCTACGACCAATGAAAGAGGCAACAGGACACGGGTACAACTTAATACCAAATAGTTCCAGAAATTGCCAATAGTCTGAGTAGTCTTTGCAGCCAGCGCTTTCATTATACCTGCCATGGCAGCCATACCGGTAGCGGCAGTAATAAACTGAAAGAGCATGATGACGAATAGCTGAGTAAAATAAGTCAGCCCACTTTCACCGCTATAATGTTGCAAGTTGCAGTTCACCATGAAACTGATACAAGTATTGAATGCCTGATGCGCAGTCTGACCGACATTTCCATCCGGGTTAAGCGGTAGCACACCTTGTGTAACCAACAGTACCATCCCCCAAAGGAACCAAAATAGATTTACCACCAGCAAGGCTCTCAAAAACTGTTTCCAGTTCATCTCTTCATTGGGATTGATGCCACTCAGTTTGAACATAACCCGTTCAACGGGCTTCATAAAATCCGACCAAGTCTTTTCACCTTTATAAACTTTAGCGATATATTTGCCCAAAGGATAGCTGAGCACTACCATTAAGACAATTTGCGCTATAACACCTAAAACTTCAGTATTCATAACTCTTTATTTCTTAACTTACTTTTTTAAAACTTCTCCGGCTTGATGAGAACATACATCATATAGCCGAACATAATCAAACTAACTACAAATAATGCTGTGTACATAACTTGTTTCTCCTTTCTTTTTTTAGATCTTCTCGAACCAGTCTATGCATTTAAAGAAAAGCCAAAAGCAAGCTATGCCGCTCAAGGTACAAACCACAAATCCGATTGAAAATAAATCCATAATTCCTTTTTTAAATTAATACTATTGTTAACTGCCACACTATATGCCAATAGTGTGCCATTACCGGCAAACAGGAGATAAGTAGCTGATTTATATACAGATATAACAACAAGAAAAAAGAGAGAGCAAAAGAAAATCTTTTCAAAATGAAAAGGGAAGAATATCAAAACAGGAGAATAATTGATTTATTTGCTGCCAAACTGCATAATTCCCCAATTTATTATATAGCTTTGTATAGAGGTTTTAATACAGAAAAACAGAAAGGAAAAATGAAGAAGATAAATGTTACCGTAGCCGATATCACTACTTTAAAAGTCGACGCCATTGTAAATGCAGCCAACTGTTCGTTGCTGGGTGGCGGTGGTGTAGATGGAGCTATCCATCGGGCTGCAGGCCCGGCGTTGTTAGCGGAATGCAAAACATTGGGCGGTTGTCCGACGGGGGAAAGCAAGATAACCGATGCATACAACCTGCCATGCAGGAAAGTGATTCATACCGTAGGACCCGTATGGCATGGGGGAATGCATGGAGAAGCCGAAAAACTTGCATCATGCTATCATACCAGTTTCATACTAGCGAAAGAGAACGGCATCCAAAGCATTGCATTCCCCTGTATCAGTACCGGCGTATATCATTATCCCAAGGAAGAAGCGGCACGTATCGCATTGAATGCCATCGGGGAAGAAATGGCACATGGCTATGAAGGAGAAGTGATTGTATGCTGTTTCTCGGAGGAAGATGCCGAAGTATATCGAAAGCTCTTGTCTTGCTGAAGAAAGTCACGGATCATTTCTATATCCGGAATGTATTGATTCCGTAGCCATCTTTGCTGAAACCATCTTGCAATAATGCTGCCTATGGTCTTTCGTGAAGCAGTAGAATTTGAGTGGGGCTGTTTATCCGTAAGGAATACATAAAAGACTTGGGAACCGGATTCGTCATTAAAAGGTCTTATCCGTATCCCTAATCCTTTCCTGCTCTATGGTTAAGGGTTTTCTTCCTGTTTGTTTTATCTCCGCAAGTCTTTGGAGTTAACTCCATAACCTTGGGAGTCAACTCCAAAGCTTATGGAGATAACTCCAAAGGCTATGGAGATAGAATACATCCGTATAAAAAGACTTAACCATAGAGCAGGAAAGGGTTGATCAATGACCTGCAACAACTAAATGCCGTACTCCTCTATCTTTCTATATAAAGTAGTCAAACCTATTTTCAATAAACGTGAAGCCTCAGCCTTGTTTCCTTTAGTATGTTGCAGAACTTTAGCGATATGACGTTTTTCCATAGCGGCCAGTTCAAACTCTGAATAATTCTTGCCGGAATAATCTTCCTGCCGGGCATTCTGTATTTCAATGGGAAGATCTTGTAAGGTGAGCTGTTTGTCGCAGACAATCATGCTGCGTTCTATCACGTTTCGCAATTCACGGATATTTCCTCTCCAGTCGGCAGCTTTCAAAGCTTTCAAGAACTCCGGAGCCATCCCTTCCACCTGTTTCCCCAGTTTCTTTGAAAAGAGTTGGATAAAGCTTTCCGCCAAAAGTTCGATGTCTTCTTTGCGCTCACGAAGAGGAGGGAGGTGTATCTGAAAAACAGAAAGACGATAATAAAGGTCTTCACGGAAATTGCCTTGTTCTATTTCTTTTTTTAAATCACGATTGGTGGCGGAGATAATACGAACATTTACTTTCGTGGGCTTCGTGTCTCCTATCTTGATGTACTCTCCCGCTTCGAGCACACGAAGTAATTTGGCTTGCAGCTCGAAAGCCATTTCACCTATTTCATCCAAAAAGATGGTTCCGTTATCGGCCACTTCGAACAGCCCCTTCTTATCTTTCATCGCTCCGGTAAACGAACCGGCTTTATGACCGAATATCTCGCTTTCAAGCAGATCTTTGCTAAAAGCAGAACAGTTTACAGCCACAAAAGCATTCTCTTTGCGAAGACTGTTGCGATGGATGGCTTGTGCAAAGACCTCTTTCCCCGTGCCTGTTTCTCCGGTCAGCAAGACTGTAACATCCGTTGCCGAAACCTTTCGGGCCAATGCTACGGCTTGTTGCATACCCTCCGACTTCCCTTTTATAGCGTCAAAAGAGAAACTTTGGGTCTCTTCTGTTTTCACTTTTTCTCCTACATTCTTTTTAGCCTGAGCCATAGCCCGGCTGATTAACGGAATAATTTTATTATTATCATCCCCTTTGGTGATATAATCAAAGGCTCCATTCTTGATTGCCTGCACACCATCCGGAATGTTACCGTGGGCGGTCAAAAGTATCACCTCCAATTCTGGATAGAGTTTTTTGATGGTTGTAACCATATCCACTCCATTGCCGTCCGGCAAAAACACATCACACAACACCACTTGGGGATTATGTAACTTAAGTTGTTTCAATGTAGACTGGCAATCGGCTGCCTGGAATACTTCGTAACCTTCCAATTCCATCATACGCGAAAGAAGTTTGCGTATTTGCGGTTCATCATCAATAATTAAAATACTATCCATATATTTATTCTGTTTTGCGTGACAAAGATAGAATAAAATGAACGCTCGACAAAAGGATAATACTTAATTTCTGTTTTATAGAAAACGCTTTCTGATTAGCTTTTTTTAATCTCGGACTTTCTGAACCACTCCCGTAGGGAGTAAACAATAACAAGCTGTAAAAAAACATATTTACTGATCAATAAAACTCATCTTATAATGAACCTTTTTATATTTTGTTTCGTTAAATATACCGGATGACATCTCAATTTACTTCCGTCAATTCCTCCCTATTCTTAATTAATTTAAACTATTATAGACTATGAACAAAATAGAAATAAAAGACTTGTATCTTGTTTTCGGTCCGGAAAAGCAGAAAGCGTTCCGGATGTTGAAAGAAAGAAAAAGCAAAAATGAAATTTTAAAGGCGACTAATTGTACTGTAGCAGTTAAAAACGCCAATCTGACAATCAAAGAAGGAGAGTTCTTCGTAATCATGGGACTGTCGGGCAGTGGCAAATCAACTTTATTGCGCTGCATAAACCGGTTAATCAAACCCACAAAAGGACAAGTACTGATTAATGGAACAGACATTACTGCCGCATCTGATAAGGAATTGCTGGAAATGCGCCGCCGGGAAATAGCTATGGTGTTCCAAAATTTTGGTTTGTTACCTCATCGCAGTGTTTTAAGCAATATTGCATTCGGGCTCGAACTCCAAGGAGTTCCCAAACAGGAACGTGAGAAAAAAGCCATGAAGAGTATGGAAATAGTCGGGCTGAAAGGATATCAGAATCAGATGGTCGGACAACTTTCCGGCGGAATGCAGCAACGTGTGGGATTGGCACGCGCTTTGGCAAATGATCCGGAAATATTACTGATGGATGAAGCCTTTTCCGCTCTGGACCCATTGATCCGCGTACAAATGCAAGATGAAATGCTGGCACTGCAGTCCAAAATGAAAAAGACCATCGTCTTTATCACGCATGATTTGAGCGAAGCAATTAAACTGGGTGACCGCATTGCCATTATGAGAGATGGAGAAGTGGTGCAAGTCGGAACTTCAGAAGAAATTTTAACTGAACCGGCCAATGACTATGTGGCAAGATTTGTAGAAAATGTGGACCGGAGCAAAATCATAACGGCAGGAAGTATTATGATAACCCGTCCCGCCGTAGCCCGTCTGCGTAAAGAAGGTCCCGAGGTTCTGATCAGAAAGATGAAAGAAAGAGATATTACCGTGCTTCCTGTGATAGATGAAAATGACAAGCTGATAGGAGAGATTACATTGGAAAGTGCCGCCATTCTTCGGCGTAAAGGTATAAAATCAATCCAGGAAGCCGTACAAAGTGAAGTACATTCCGTTACGGAGGACACAAAGATTGAGGATCTGCTTCCCTTAATCACGAAAACCAATTCTCCCATTTATGTGGTGAATGAAGAACGCGAACTGAAAGGCTTGGTTCCTCTATCATCCATTGTAGTAGAGATGACCGGAAAAGATAAAGAAGAAATTAATGAACTTATTCAAAACGCTATCGAATTATGATAAACATAGGAAAATATATAGAAACAGCCATCAACTGGCTCACAGAAAACTTTGCCCCTCTTTTCGACGCCATCAATGTTGGAATAGGCGGGTTCATAGATGGGTTCCAAAACATATTGATGTGGATACCTTTTTATGTAACAATAGCATTGCTGGCCATCCTGGCTTGGTATAAATCGGGAAAAGGAGTCAGCATTTTTACCATTTTAGGATTATTGCTGATTTGGGGAATGGGATTTTGGAACGAAACCATGCAGACTTTAGCATTGGTGCTTTCGTCTACCATCATCGCTCTTATCATGGGACTTCCCTTGGGAATATGGAGCGCAAACAGCAAACGATGTGATAAAATTCTGCATCCTATCCTCGACCTGATGCAAACGATGCCTGCTTTCGTCTATCTGATTCCTGCCGTACTCTTTTTCGGGCTGGGAACCGTTCCGGGAGCCTTTGCCACCATTATTTTTGCCATGCCTCCCGTAGTGCGTCTGACCAGCCTGGGTATCAAGCAAGTACCGAAGAATGTTGTAGAAGCTTCGCGCTCTTTTGGTGCGACACCTATGCAATTATTATTCAAGGTACAATTACCGCTGGCATTGCCCACTATCATGACCGGTATAAACCAGACAATCCTGATGTCGCTCTCCATGGTGGTCATTGCCGCTATGATTGCAGCCGGAGGGTTAGGGGAAATCGTACTGAAAGGTATCACGCAGATGAAAATAGGTTTAGGTTTCGAAGGCGGTATCGCAGTAGTCATCCTGGCCATCATTCTGGATAGAATAACACAAGGACTTGGAAAACAAAAGAAAGGGAAATAAGCATGAAGAAAATACTATATTTTTTGTCTTTCCTCCTGCTGCTTGCCTCTTGCAGCGGGAAAAAAGATGATAAGACAATAAGCATTGGATACATAAACTGGGACGACGGCATCGCCCTGACCTATTTGACGGAAGTGATTCTTGAACAACAAGGTTATCATGTCGTTTTAAAGAATGCCGATCCGGCTCCTATCTATGCAACAATGGCCCGTGGCAAAGTAGATTTGCTGATGGATGCTTGGTTACCGGCTACACAGGCCGATTATATGAAACAATACGGAAAGAATCTGGAAATCTTAGGCAAGATCTATCCGGATGCCCGTATCGGTCTGGTAGTCCCCGATTATGTGGACATTCATTCCATTGAGCAATTAAATGCCAACAAAGAAAAATTCGGAGGCGAGATTATCGGCATTGATGCCGGTGCAGGGATTATGCATGCTACAGATATGGCCATAGAAAAATACAATCTGGATTACAAATTGCTGGAGTCTAGCGGACCGGCCATGACCGCAGTACTAAAAAGAGCCGTTGACGAGCATCAATGGATTGTGGTGACGGGATGGACTCCCCATTGGATGTTCACCCGCTTTAAATTAAAATTTCTGGAGGACCCGAAAGGTATTTTTGGTAAAGCGGAAACAATTACGGCCATTGCCCGCAAAGGATTTGGTGAGCAACACCCGTTTGTGGCAAAACTGATAGAAAACATACATCTGAGCACCGAAGAAATCAGCAGCCTGCTGGATGATGTATCACAAAATGAATATAATGAAAAAGAAGGAGCGGAAAAATGGGTAAAAGAACATCAGGAGCTGGTAGATTCCTGGATTCCCCGGAAATAGAAATATCTCACTTACCTTGAGGGCCGCGCCCAAGGTAAGTGAGAAAACAAACGAACTTTGTATCAGCTCAACTATGCCATATATTTTGATAAGTTTCTCGAAAACAAAACCTATCTTTGCAACATAATAAAACACTTATAAATTATGAATGTTATCAAATCAAGGTTCGTCTATCACTTAATGGCAATAATCACTGTAGCTATTTGGGGAACTACTTTTGTTTCTACTAAGATTCTAATCCAACATGGATTAAGTCCTTCCGACATCTTCTTTTATCGTTTCACTCTGGCCTATCTTTGCATGTGGTGTATTTCTTATAAAAAACTATTTGCCAACAGAGTAAAAGATGAATTGTTACTTTTATTGGCCGGATTATGTGGAGGAACTATTTATTTCATTACTGAAAATACGGCTCTCGGTATCACATTAGCCTCCAACGTGTCTCTGATAGTATGCACATCACCTGTTCTGACCACACTGCTTTCTTATTTGTTCAGAAGAAAAGAACCTTTCACCCGCCATCTTGTTTACGGATCGATCATGGCTTTGATAGGAGTGGGGCTGGTTGTTTTCAACGGCAGTTTCATTCTGAAAATTAATCCTTTGGGAGATATTCTTTCACTGACCGCTGCATTGATGTGGGCATTTTATTGCCTTATTCTCAAACAATTGGATAATCATTATTCTATCGTATTCATTACCCGTAAAGTATTCTTCTACGGAGTGCTGACCATTCTGCCCATGTTTTTATTCCGTCCGTTAAATTGGGACAATATCTTGATGATGCAACCCATCGTGTTTGGAAATCTCCTCTTTTTGGGATTTGTCGCCTCCATGCTCTGCTTCATAGCCTGGAATGCTTGTGTCAAGGAATTGGGAGCCGTAAAAAGTACAAACTATATTTATATCGTCCCTTTGGTAACTCTTCTTACTTCAGCGGTCATTATTAATGAAAAGATAACTTGGATAGCCCTTACCGGCTGTTTTCTTATCTTGTGTGGTGTATATTTGGCAGAACGGAAAACAAATCCTACATTTGAGGCAAAATCTTAAAGCCCTTTAATTATGAACGAGATAGACAAAATGCGTAACAGTCAGCTGGCCGATATGGAGAAACCGGAAATACAGGCCAGTTTCATATACGCCAAAAAACTAGTGGCCCAATTACGGATGATGAGTACATACGATGATGGTTTCAGGGAAGTGCTGGAAGAATTAGTGCCGGGTATCCCTTCCACTTCTGTCATCTGTCCACCATTTTACTGTGATCATGGACACGGCATCCGCTTAGGAGAGCATGTCTTTGTGAATGCCAACTGTACATTTTTAGATGGTGGATATATCACCATAGGAGCACATACATTGATAGGGCCCAATGTACAGATCTATACTCCACATCATCCGGTAGATTACATAACCCGACGCGAACCCAAAGAGTATGCATATCCCGTAACTATCGGAGAAGATTGCTGGATAGGAGGAGGAGCTATTCTTTGTCCCGGAGTAAAAATAGGTCATCGCTGTATTATCGGAGCCGGAAGTGTCGTAACTAAAGACATTCCCGACAATTCCGTTGCTGTAGGTAATCCGGCCAAAGTGATTAGAAAAGTTGATTAAAAAAAGAAAACAGATAATTATGAAAGTTTTGGCCCCACATAATTATCTGTTTCTCGTATTCAGCCAATATAAACATTGACGCTCAGAAACAGGCAATCGTCTCCGTTAGAACATTCAAAGTCTATTTTATTCTCTCTGGCCAGCCAACCTATAGCTGCATTCAAATCTCTGTCAGACAATTCTGAAGCTCTTTTTAAATCACAATAACTCCACCGTTTATTGTCATTCAGCAGTTTCCAAACTTTTCCTGCGTTTACTCCAATTTGATGTTTATCCATTTTGATGTTCAATTAAAGAAGTTAATAATAGAATGCTTAGTTTTTTGCGGTAAATATAACCTTTTATTAAAATAAAATAGACTCTCCTACATAAAATTCATGTAAAAGACATGATTATTTAACATTTGTTTCTGTCAAATTTCATGTAAATTCTCTTTTTATGAAGATATTTATTGCCGGATGAGCCATTTTTACAAATATTTCCTCTAACTTTGTAAGTCAATTAATCCTTTGATATGAAAAGAAATAAAATAAACTGGAGAGTTCCCAAAGGTATGGAACTCACAGAGTTAGATAAAAAGGTTCTCTATTATCAAGATAGAGGTCATTTAGTACCTTCACGTGAACTGATCAAGACACCGGAACAGATTGAAGGAATACGCCGTAGCGGTATTGTCAATACCGGAGTGCTAGACCTTGTAGAACATGAGATCCATGCAGGCATGAGCACATTGGAAATAGACAAGCTGGTTTATGAATATACGAAAGATCACGGCGGCATTCCTGCAACCTTAGGTTATGACGGTTTTCCCAAAAGTTGCTGCACCTCTATCAATGAGGTTGTTTGTCACGGTATTCCCAATGAATTCGATATTCTGGAAGAAGGAGATATCATCAATGTGGATTGTACTACCATTCTTGATGGTTATTATGCCGATGCATCGCGTATGTTTACCATTGGAAAAACCACACCTCAAAAAGAAAAACTGGTACGAGTAGCTAAAGAATGTCTGGAGATAGGCATGGAAGCTGCGAAACCATTTGGTTTTGTAGGGGACATAGGACATGCAATTGAAAAACATGCTAAAAAAAATGGATTCTCAGTAGTGCGTGATCTCTGCGGACACGGAGTAGGCATAGAGTTCCATGAAGAACCGGATGTAGAACATTTCGGGAAAAAAGGAACTGGTATGCTATTGGTGCCGGGAATGGTTTTTACCATTGAACCAATGATCAATATGGGAACATGGGAAGTCTTCATTGATGAGGAAGATGGCTGGACTGTAGTCACCGAAGACGAACAGCCGTCTGCACAGTGGGAACATACTTTCGTTATGACAGATAACGGACTTGAAATTCTGACACATTAATATATATAATAAGGTATAGAAATATGGATACAATTATATTAGGTATAGAATCTTCCTGTGACGACACATCAGCCGCAGTTATCAAGAATGGCGTATTGTTGTCCAACGTAGTGTCCAGCCAGGCTGTTCACGAAGCTTACGGAGGGGTGGTTCCCGAATTGGCGTCACGTGCCCATCAACAAAACATTGTACCGGTGGTGCACGAAGCCTTAAAAAGGGCAGGAGTTACCAAGGAGCAACTAAGCGCCGTTGCATTCACCCGAGGACCCGGCTTGATGGGATCATTACTGGTCGGAGTATCTTTTGCGAAAGGTTTCGCACGTTCATTGAATATACCAATGATTGATGTTAACCACCTGCAAGCCCATGTGTTAGCCCATTTCATTAAAGAATCGGAAGAAGACAACAACCAACCTAAATTCCCTTTCTTGTGCCTGCTGGTGTCAGGAGGAAACTCACAGATAATATTGGTAAAGGCCTATAATGACATGGAAGTTTTGGGACAAACTATTGACGATGCAGCAGGAGAAGCTATCGACAAATGTTCTAAAGTAATGGGCTTAGGTTATCCCGGAGGTCCTATCATTGATAAACTGGCACGTCAAGGCAATCCAAAAGCGTTCACTTTCAGTAAACCACATATTCCGGACTATAACTATAGTTTCAGCGGATTAAAGACTTCTTTCCTATACTCTTTGCGTGACTGGTTGAAAGAAGATCCCGATTTCATCGAACATCATAAAAACGACTTGGCTGCTTCATTGGAAGCGACCATTGTAGATATTTTGATGGACAAGCTGAGAAAAGCAGCCAAAAATCTCAAGATAAATGAAGTGGCAGTAGCCGGAGGGGTATCAGCCAACAACGGGCTTCGTAACTCATTCCGCGAGCATGCCGGGAAATATGGTTGGAATATCTATATCCCGAAGTTCAGCTTTACTACGGATAATGCCGCAATGATCGCAATTACCGGTTATTACAAGTATCTGGACAATGATTTTTGCACTATAGACAAGCCCGCTTATTCACGGGTAACTATTTAATATTAAAAAACCGTTTTCAACATGTCAGTAGAAGGTAAATTTTTAAGTAAAGAGATTAACGATTTGTTTTGGAGAGAGGGCCTGACACTCGTTACTGCCGAGAGTTGCACGGCAGGAAGTGTGGCGGCCGCTATTACAGCCGTTGCCGGAAGTTCACAATTCTTTAAAGGTGGAATTATCGCCTATTCCAACGAAATAAAGGAAAGTCTGTTAGGGGTAAACCACGAAACTTTAGAAACTCACGGAGCTGTAAGTGAAGAAACCGTTATCGAAATGGTAAAAGGAGCGATGAAATCGATGAATTCTGATTGTGCTGTAGCAACTTCAGGTATCGCAGGGCCCACAGGAGGTACTCCCGACAAGCCGGTAGGTACCATTTGGATTGCTGCCGGATGTAAAGACAAAGTGATTACACTTAAAATAGAAGGAGACGAAGGAAGAAATAAAAACATTGCAAATGCAACTCAAAATGCACTGCGATTACTTCGAAATTTGTTCCAAAACGAAGAAAATGAGCAATAAAAGCAGAATTATTTGCTAAAATCCTTGTTTTATACAAATAAAAGTGCTTATTTTGCACTCCGTTTGAAATAAGTATTGAAAAAAACTATAAAAATAAGATAGCAATGTCGAAGATTTGTCAAATTACCGGAAAGAAAGCCATGATTGGCAACAATGTTTCACACTCTAAGAGAAGAACCAAAAGAACTTTTGATGTGAACTTGTTTACTAAGAAATTCTACTATGTAGAACAAGATTGCTGGATTAGCCTGAACATCTGCGCTAACGGCTTACGTGTGATTAATAAAAAAGGCCTGGATGCAGCGCTGAATGAAGCGGTAACCAAAGGCTATTGTGATTGGAAAAGCATCAAAATTATTGGTTAATTAAAAAGGAGAGATAGACTATGGCAAAGAAGGCTAAAGGTAATAGAGTACAGGTAATCCTTGAATGCACAGAAATGAAGGATAGTGGTATGCCGGGAACTTCTCGTTACATTACAACAAAAAACAGAAAAAATACCACTGAAAGATTGGAGCTTAAGAAGTACAATCCTATTTTGAAAAGAGTAACAGTTCACAAAGAAATTAAATAATTATAACCCATGGCAAAGAAAACAGTCGCAACCCTTCAGACAGGTAAAGAAGGACGTTCTTATACTAAGGTTATCAAGATGGTTAAATCTCCGAAAACCGGAGCTTACATCTTCGATGAACAAATGGTACCTAACGAAAAAGTTCAAGACTTTTTCAAGAAATAATTCAGTCGGAATGACTGGTGGAAAGTTCCTTTCATATATTATGGAAGGAACTTTTTTTATACCACAATGTTATCATCATAATACATTATGACCAATCATTGTGACACTTTTTTTTGTCCGTGTAAGAGATTAGTTATATCTTTGTAGCATAAACAGATAAATCAAACTCCAATATGGGATTTTTTAATTTTTTCTCAAAAGAAAAGAAGGAAACTTTAGACAAAGGATTGTCCAAAACCAAAGAAAGTGTATTCAGTAAGATTGCCCGTGCCGTAGCGGGTAAATCAAAAGTAGACGATGAAGTATTGGATAATCTGGAAGAAGTGCTTATCACTTCGGATGTAGGCGTTGAAACAACTCTGAATATCATCAAACGCATTGAAGAAAGAGTTGCCAAAGATAAATATGTAAACACTCAGGAACTGAACAAGATTCTCCGTGAAGAGATAGCGGCATTATTGACTGAAAATAACACGGTAGATTCGGATGATTTCACTGTTCCGGAAGGTAAGAAGCCCTATGTCATCATGGTGGTAGGTGTAAACGGTGTGGGTAAAACCACAACCATTGGTAAATTGGCATATCAATTTAAGAAGGCGGGCAAAACCGTCTATTTGGGTGCCGCTGATACATTCCGTGCTGCCGCCGTAGAACAATTGGATATTTGGGGAGAAAGAGTAGGAGTGCCTGTTATTAAACAGAAAATGGGATCAGATCCCGCATCTGTAGCTTTTGATACCTTAAGTTCCGCCGTAGCTAATAATGCAGATGTAGTAATCATTGATACCGCAGGCCGACTTCACAATAAAGTAGGTTTGATGAACGAGCTTACTAAAATCAAGAATGTGATGAAGAAAGTTGTTGCGGACGCACCTCACGAAGTATTATTGGTTTTAGACGGTTCTACCGGTCAAAATGCATTTGAACAAGCCAAACAGTTTACTTTGGCGACAGAAGTTACTGCTATGGCAATTACCAAATTGGACGGAACAGCCAAAGGGGGCGTTGTAATTGGCATCTCAGAGCAGTTCAAGATTCCCGTAAAATATATTGGATTGGGCGAAGGCATTGAAGACATGCAGGTATTCCGCAAAAAAGAATTTGTAGACTCACTATTTGGAGAGACTGAATAATAAATGAAACGTAACACAATAGATATTATCACCCTAGGGTGTTCCAAAAATCTGGTAGACTCAGAAAAGCTGATGCGTCAGCTGGAAGCAAACGGTTATAAAGTAACTCACGATTCCGACAAACCGCAAGGAGAAATCGCAGTTATTAATACATGTGGTTTCATCGGTGATGCCAAAGAGGAATCGATCAATATGATATTGGAATTTTGTCAGGCCAAAGAAGAAGGGAAGCTCAAAAAACTATATGTGATGGGCTGCCTTTCAGAAAGATATCTAAAAGAATTGGCATTGGAAATTCCTCAAGTAGATAAGTTTTATGGTAAGTTTAACTGGAATGAGTTGCTGGCAGATTTAGGCAAAGCATACAAATCGGAATTTGCCATTGAACGGACATTAACCACACCCCATCACTACGCTTATCTGAAAATATCAGAAGGCTGTGACCGTAAATGCTCTTATTGCGCCATTCCTATTATTACAGGACGCCACATTTCACGGCCGATGGAGGAGATTATTGATGAAGTGAAACTACTTGTATCCGAAGGAGTAAAAGAGTTCCAAATTATAGCCCAAGAATTGACTTACTACGGCGTAGATTTATATAAAAGTCAGAAATTACCCGAACTCATCGAAAGAATCGCCAATGTTCCCGGTGTAGAATGGATACGCTTACACTATGCATATCCGGCCCATTTTCCGGAAGAATTATTCCGTGTTATGCGCGAACACGATAATGTATGCAAATATATGGATATTGCCCTGCAACACATTAGTGACAATATGCTGAATAAAATGCGCCGGCATGTAAGTAAAGCGGAAACCTACGAATTAATCGAAAAATTCCGTCGGGAAATACCCGGTATTCACTTACGTACAACATTAATGGTAGGACATCCCGGTGAGACTGAAGAAGATTTTGAAGAATTAAAAGAATTCGTCAAAAAAGTACGATTCGACCGGATGGGAGCCTTCGCTTACTCGGAAGAAGAAGGAACATTCGCCGCTAAAGAATACGAAGATTCCATTTCTCATGAAGTGAAACAACAGCGTTTGGATGAATTAATGGCACTTCAGCAGGAAATAGCCGGCGAACTGAGCCAAACGAAAATAGGTAAAGAATTTAAAGTCATTATAGACCGGAAGGAAGGAGATTACTACATAGGCAGAACCCAGTTTGACTCTCCCGAGGTAGATCCTGAGGTCTTGATAAAAGCTGATGAGGAGTACTTAAAAATAGGTGAATTCTATAAAGTGAAAATTACAGCCGCTGATGATTTCGACCTATACGCCAGCATTTTATAGACCTTTGCCCTTATAAAGTTTGGATAATGTTTGTTTTTTTACTAATATAGCAACCAAATTAACACTTTAAGCTTTGAATAACAAAGAATTTATATCTGAATTATCACGTAAACTAGGATATACGAATAAAGATACATCACAATTGGTATCCTCAGTCATTGGTGTTATGACCCAGGAATTGCAAGATGGCAACAACATTGCAATCCAGGGATTTGGTACGTTTGAGGTTAAGAAAAAGCTGGAAAGAATTTCTATCAACCCGGCTACTCAACAACGTATGCTGATTCCCCCCAAGTTAGTGCTGACTTACAAACCCAGTGTAACTTTAAAAGAAAAGTTTAAATAAAATAGCCCTTATTTATAATATTATCATGAGCGAGAAAGTAACCATACAAGATATCATCGAACTTTTGGCTGAGAAACACAGCATGACTAAAAAAGATGCTGAAATCTTTGTCAAAGGAATGTTTGAACTGATAGAGGAAGCTTTAGTTACTGAAAAGTATGTAAAGGTTAAAGGACTAGGTACGTTTAAACTTACAGAGGTGGAGAGTCGTGAAAGTGTAAACGTAAACACGGGGGAAAGAATTGAAATACAGGGCCATACAAAAATATCTTTTACTCCGGATTCCAGTATGAAAGATTTAATAAATAAACCATTCGCTCATTTTGAAACGGTTATATTAAATGAAAACACCAAACTGGAAGATACCGAAACAGAAATAGAAGGAGAGGAGGAAGATACCTTTGACGGAAACGCGCCTAAGCCTAAACAAACAATTGCGGCTAAAGAGGTTGAGTTCATAGAAGCGGAAAATACAGAAGATTCTCCAAATGAGAATGCCATTGCCGCTGAAGACACTACTCCGGTTATTGAGGAAACAATTATTGAAGAACCTGCACCTTCTGTTGAAATTACAGAGGAAGAGATACAAATTATAGAACCGGAAAAAGAATCGGAAGATATTGTCACTGAAGCAGAAAAGGATATTGTTGCTGAAACAGCTGTTCCCCAAACGGTTTCCCCTTTAGCAGAGACAATAGAAGGAAACGAGGTAACAGACAAACCTCAAGAAGAAGTTATGACTATCGCCGATGCAGCCATACTGGCTGCTCGTAAAGCTTGTGAAGAAAAAACATCCTTGGAAACAATAGCGTCAGAAGAGGCAACCCCGTCAGAGAAAACAGTAATAACTCCTGTTACTTCTGATTTTGAAAAAGAACAGAAGATAGAGGAAACAACAGAGACACAAGAAATCTCAGAAGAGAAAAAGAACAGAGTTTCCCTGGGAGTTATTCTTGCTATCATTTTGATTGCCTGCATTGCAGGTGGCATATATTGGTATTTGCAATCAGATAAAACTTCGGATTTACAATCGCCGGCTACAATAAAAAACACCCAAGAACAATTGGAAGAGGATATTCCTGCAATTCCGGTTAATGACTCATTGATGCAAGGTAAAGATACCGCAAACATATGGACGAATGTTGCCGGAAAAGAGACCATCAGTCAATCACAGCAGACTGTATCTCCTAGTACGGAAAAGAGTTCAGGCGTTGCGACAACCGCAAATGTTGCAAAAGAAACTTTAGCCGATACTGTAGAATATGACATAACAGGGACTAAAACTAATTACACATTACGAGAAGGAGAGAGCCTGGTAAAATTAGCTGTGAAATTCTATGGTACAAAAAAGCTATGGCCCTATATCGTGAAACATAATAAAAACATCATTAAAGATGCCGACAGAGTACCCATAGGGACTACTCTGCGTATTCCTGAACTAACTCCTAAAAAATAAGCCTTCTTGCATTTTGCCTGCTTTCGGCATAAATAAAGCAGGCAAAATACAAGAAGTAAAAAAAAGTGCGTTCAACTGATATTCTCACTCTACAAACCTTATCTTTGTATTTTAAAATTCTTTAGCCCAATAACCTTTAAAAAGTAGAGATGCACTTTACTTTTTTAATAAAAATTAGTTGCCGCTGTTAATTAATTAGCGTAATTTTGGCTGCGTTAAATGAACAAGGCTATTTACAAGCCCGTTATTAGATCAATAAAGAAACAACTAAATAAAAACAAAATTATGGCTGAAGCAATTGACATTCGCGAACTAAACGAACGAATTGAAAGACAAAGTGCGTTCGTAACCAACTTAATGACTGGTATGGACCAGGTTATTGTAGGTCAGAAACATTTGGTAGAATCATTACTTATCGGTTTACTGTCCGATGGTCATATCCTGTTGGAAGGTGTTCCGGGTCTGGCAAAGACTCTGGCGATCAAAACGCTTGCATCTTTGATTGATGCCAAGTACAGCCGAATCCAATTTACTCCGGACTTGCTGCCCGCCGACGTTATCGGTACCATGATTTATAGTCAGAAAGACGAACAATTCATAGCAAAGAAAGGTCCGATTTTTGCAAATTTCGTATTGGCCGATGAAATTAACCGTGCCCCGGCTAAAGTACAGAGTGCTTTGCTGGAAGCCATGCAGGAACGTCAAGTCACACTGAGCAAGGAAACCTTTATGCTACCCGAACCTTTCCTTGTAATGGCTACTCAGAACCCGATTGAACAGGAAGGTACCTATCCGCTTCCCGAAGCCCAGGTAGACCGTTTTATGCTGAAAGTTATTATCGACTATCCGAAACTGGAAGAAGAAAAGAAAATCATCCGCCAAAATATCACCGGAGAGAAAATCGAAGTTCGCCCCATTCTGAAAGCAACAGATATTATGGAAGCCCGTAAAGTGGTGCGCCAAGTCTATCTGGACGAAAAGATAGAGCAATACATCGCTGATATCGTATTCGCAACCCGTTTCCCTGAAAAATATGACTTGAAAGAACTGAAAGACATGATTGGTTTCGGTGGTTCACCGCGTGCATCTATCAATCTGGCATTGGCAGCACGCAGTTATGCATTCATCAAACGTCGCGGTTACGTGATTCCCGAAGATGTTCGTGCAGTTGCTCACGATGTGCTTCGCCACCGTATCGGCTTGACTTACGAAGCAGAAGCCATGAACATGTCTTCTGATGAAATTGTAAGCAAAATCCTGAATAAAGTGGAAGTACCCTAAGGATTGTGTTCTGAGGCAGTTCTTAATTGCTTGACAGTTAGGAAGAAGACTTGGAAACAAAAGGTTGAGTACAGAGTTCCACATGGGTGGGACCGCCATTCCACCCATGTGGAACTCCCGTTTCATCTATGTGGGACTGCCGTCCCACCTGGGTGGAACACCAAATGCATCCGTTTGAAAAACCATTCTCGATAGGAGAAAAAACAGAAACCGATGCACCGGATAAATAAACAACATAGTACGAACAGTATGGAAACAAGTGATTTATTAAAACGGGTTCGCCAGATTGAGATCAAGACACGCGGACTTTCGAACAATATCTTTGCCGGACAATATCACTCTGCATTCAAGGGCAAAGGTATGTCATTCTCGGAAGTACGTGAATATCAGTATGGTGACGACGTACGTGACATTGACTGGAACGTAACCGCCCGCTACAACAAACCCTTTGTCAAGGTGTTTGAAGAAGAGCGCGAATTGACGGTTATGCTCTTGATTGATGTTTCGAACAGCTTGGATTTCGGTACGGTGAAGCAGATGAAGAAGGATATGGTGACCGAGATTGCCGCTACATTGGCATTCTCAGCCATTCAAAATAACGATAAAATAGGAGTTATTTTCTTTTCAGACCGGATTGAGAAATTCATTCCGCCTAAAAAAGGCCGTAAACATATTCTTTATATCATCCGTGAACTGCTTGATTTCAAGCCCGAAAGCAAGCGTACGGACATAAAGATGGCTGTGGAATATCTGACCAACGTAATTAAAAAACGTTGCACCACCTTTATGATAAGCGACTTTATAGATGAAAACGACTTCCGCAATGCTTTGACCATTGCCAACCGGAAACATGATATCGTAGCTATCCAGGTATACGACCGCCGCATGGCAGAGTTACCTGATGTGGGACTGATGAAAGTACGCGATGCCGAAACCGGCCACGAGCAATGGATTGACACCTCGTCACGAGCTTTGCGTCGCGCACATAATGACTGGTGGATACAGCGTCAGGGAGTATTGAATGAAACATTTACCAAAAGTAATGTGGACTCTGTATCTATCCGCACGGATCAGGATTATGTGAAATCGTTGCTTAACTTATTTGCTAAACGAAATTAAAGAATATGAATATACTGAATACTAGCAAAAAGTTCTTGAAAGCTGGAGTTTGTGCAATTATGCTGATAACAGCCGGACAGGCACAGGCACAGCAGGTTACGGTAGACGCCAGCATTGACTCGCTGCAACTTCTCATTGGCGAACAGGCTAAAGTGAAGCTGGAAATCAGCATGGATGCCAAGCAAAAACTGCAACTTCCGTTCCTGCGCGATACATTGGTAAAAGGAGTGGAGATATTGGATATAGCCAAGCCTGATACCCAGATGCTGAACGATGGAAAACGTATGCTGATAAAACAGGAATATACAATAACCTCTTTTGACTCGGCACTTTACTATCTCCCCCCATTCGAGGTGATGGTAAACGGAGAGCCTTACCGGTCCAAAGCATTGGCCGTAAAAGTATATTCCATTCCGGTAGATACGCTGCATCCCGAACAATTCTTCGGACCGAAGACCGTTCGTGAAGTACCTATCATCTGGGATGACGTATCGGCCATCGTATGGCTTACCTTGCTGATGCTTGCTTTGGGCGGACTGGCTTACTATCTGTTTGTACGCTACAAGGATAACAAGCCTATCATCAAGAAGATCAAGATTGAACCGAAGTTGCCGCCACACCAGCAGGCGTTGAAGGAAATAGAGCGTATCAAGGGAGACAAAACCTTGCGTACAGCCGATCCGAAGACCTATTATACCGAGCTGACGGATGTACTTCGCACTTATATGGAAGAACGATTCGGCTTTAACGCTATGGAGATGACTTCATCCGAAATTATTGATAAGCTACAGGAAATCAACGACAAAGAATCTATCAAGGATTTGATGTATTTGTTCCAGACTGCCGACTTGGTGAAATTCGCCAAACATTCTCCGTTGATGAACGAAAATGATATGAATCTGGTAAACGCAGTAGACTTCATCAATAATACAAAAGTGGAACCAGACCCGAATGCAAAGCCCGAACCTACGGAAATCACCGTGGAGGAAAAGCGAAGCAAACAGGGCAGAATGATTCTGCTGGGCAGCATCAGCATCATTGTTATTGCTATTGTGGTAATTCTGTATAAGGTGCTGAGTGGTGTATATAACCTCTGGTTTTAACAAATAAATACTAGGAACAATGATTTTTGCAAATATTGAATATCTATTTCTGCTGGTTCTGCTCATACCTTATATAGTATGGTACGTCATGAAGCGGAAGAAAACCGAGCCTACGCTTCAGGTTTCTACCACACGCATGTATATGAAGGCACCCAAAAGCTGGAAGATTTACTTGCTGCATACTCCGTTCGTACTCCGTACGGTGGCCATCGTCATGGTAATCCTGATCTTGGCACGCCCTCAGACCACAGACAACTGGCAGAATACCGAAATAGAAGGTATCGACATCATGCTGGCAGTGGACGTTTCTACCAGTATGCTGGCCGAAGATTTGAAACCTAATCGATTGGAGGCTGCCAAGCAAGTAGCTTCCGAGTTTATCAACGGCCGCCCCAATGATAATATCGGTCTGACCATCTTTGCCGGTGAGAGTTTTACCCAATGTCCGCTGACGGTAGACCATGGGGTGTTGCTGAATCTGTTCAACAGCATCAAAGGCGATATCGCCCAGCGCGGACTGATTGAAGATGGTACCGCCATCGGCATGGGTATCGCTAATGCGGTGACCCGTCTGAAGGACAGCAAGGCGAAATCGAAAGTGATTATTCTGCTGACGGATGGTAGCAATAACCGTGGAGATATTTCTCCGCTGACGGCTGCCGAGATAGCCAAACAGTTCGGAATCAGGATCTACACCATCGGTGTCGGTACAAACGGAACTGCTCCTTATCCGATGCAGACCTACGCAGGGACGCAATATGTGAATGTCCCCGTCGAGATAGACGAAAAGACTTTGACCGAGATTGCAGGTACAACGAACGGAAATTATTTCCGTGCCACCAGCAATTCCAAGTTGAAGGAAGTCTATCAGGAGATAGACAAACTGGAGAAAACGAAGTTGAACGTGAAGGAATTCAGCAAACGCGAAGAAGAATATCAGGTATTCGCCTGGATTGCTTTCTTCTGCATTTTGCTTGAACTCTTGTTGCGTAACTCAGTATTAAAGAAAATACCTTAAAAAAAGAAAGTCATGTTTCGATTTGCAGACCCGAACTTTTTATATTTACTCATCCTATTGCCGTTTTTGGTGGCGCTGTATTTGTATTCCAATTATCACCGCCGCCAAAATATTCGCAAATATGGTGATCCGGCATTGCTGAAAGGGCTCATGCCGACTATTTCCAAGTATCGTCCTGACATCAAGTTTTGGCTGACTTTTGCTGCGTTGACATTGGTTATACTGATGTTGGCCCGCCCACAGTTCGGCTCAAAGATGGAAACGGTGAAACGAAGTGGAGTGGAAGCTGTTATTGCCTTGGACATTTCAAACTCCATGCTGGCAGAAGATGTGACTCCCAGTCGTTTGGACAAATCAAAGAAATTGATTTCCAGACTGGTAGATACGTTCAATAATGATAAAGTGGGATTGATTGTTTTTGCAGGTGATGCTTTCACGCAATTGCCCATCACAAGCGATTATGTTTCCGCCAAAATGTTCTTGGAAACCATTAATCCGTCATTGATAACCACACAAGGTACGGATATCGGTGCGGCCATCCGCCTGGCAATGAAGAGTTTTACTCCGCAAGAAGGAGTGGGACGTGCAATTATTGTCATTACCGATGGTGAGAATCATGAAGGTGGGGCAGTAGAAGCAGCCCAAGAAGCAGCCGAAAAAGGTATGCAGGTATTTGTATTAGGGGTAGGTTCGCCGGATGGTTCTCCAATTCCAGCTGAGGACGGTAGCAACAATTTCCGTCGCGATAAGGATGGAAATGTTATCGTCACCCGCTTGAATGAGCAGATGTGCCAGGAAATAGCCAAGGCTGGCAATGGAATGTATATTCGCGTGGATAATACCAACTCAGCCGAGAAGGTATTGAACAATGAAATCACCAAACTGTCAAAAGCTGATGTAGAAAGTCAGGTTTATACTGAATTTGATGAACAGTTCCAGGCTTTGGCATGGCTGGTGCTTATCCTGCTGGTTGTAGAAATGCTTATTTTGGAACGGAAAAATCCGCTTTTCAAAAATGTCAGACTATTTAAATAAGGAATGCTTATGTTACAAAAAACCTATATCACTCTGTTATTCTTACTTGTGGCAAGCAGTGCCTTCGCCCAAAAAACAGAAAGAGATTATCTGCGCAGCGGAAACAAGCTGTATAACGACAGCTTGTTTATCAAAGCGGAGATAGATTATCGTAAGGCATTGGAAATTAACCCGAAATCAACAGATGCCATGTTCAATTTGGGAAACTCGCTCTTGATGCAGCAAAAAGCAAAGGAAGCGATGGAACAGTTTGAATCTGCTTCTAAGGTAGAGAAGGACAAGGATAAACTGGCACAGATTTATCATAACATGGGAGTTATCCTTCAGTCGTCCAAGCAGTATCCACAGTGTATAGAGGCTTATAAGGAATCTTTACGGAATAACCCGAAAGATGATGAAACTCGTTATAACTTGGCTTTGGCACAAAAGCTGTTGAAAGACCAACAGCAAAATCAAGACCAGAATCAGGATAAGAATCAAGATCAAAAACAAGATCAGAAAGACGACAAAAAGGATCAGAACAAAAACCAGCAAGAACAGGATAAGAAAGACCAACAAAATCAAAATCAGCAGCAACAGCAGCAAAATAAGGATGAAATGTCCAAGGAAAATGCCCAACAATTATTGAATGCTGTGATGCAAGATGAAAAGAATGTGCAAGACAAAGTTAAAAAACAACTGCAAATTCAAGGAAAGAAGTTGGATAAAGACTGGTAATTTCTTAATTTTGGCAAATAAAAAAATAATTAGATAGCAATGAGGAAAGTAATTCTCTTATTCATATTAATAACATCGGTGCTCGGAGCATGGGCAGACGGAAATGTGACGTTTACCGCTTCTGCGCCTGATGTAGTAGTAAGCGGGGATCAGTTCCGGCTGACTTATACGGTTAACACTCATAAAGTCAGGGATTTTCGTGCACCTAATATCAAGGGGTTCGATGTCTTAATGGGACCAAGCCGTTCACAGCAGAGTAGTACACAGATTATAAATGGTAATGTTACTTCTACCAGCTCCATTACTTTTACTTATATTTTGATGGCTGATAAAGAAGGAACTTACACTATTCCTGGTGCTACTATTGTGGCAGACGGACAAAACAAAACTTCAAATTCCGTACAAATCAAAGTATTACCGCCTGATCAAACAAATGGTGTTGGAGGTGGAAACAATAGCGGTGGAAGAACTTCTTCACGCAGTCAGGTTGCCGGAAGCAAAATAACCAATCAAGATTTGTTTATTACCGCAACAGCAAGTAAGACTACTGTTTATGAACAGGAAGCCATCTTGTTGACATACAAAGTTTATACACTGGTAAATCTGAGACAGTTGTACGGGAAAATGCCGGATTTGAAGAATTTCCATACACAAGAAGTAGAACTTCCCCAACAAAAGACATTCTCTTTGGAGCATTATAACGGAAGAAACTATAACACTACCGTGTGGAGTCAGTATGTACTTTTCCCTCAGCAATCAGGTAAAATGGAAATTCCGTCTATTACCTTTGAAGGGGTTATAGCTCAACAAGTTGCCTCAGACGATCCTTTTGATGCTTTCTTTAATGGTGGAAGTAACTATGTGGAAGTAAAGAAAAACATTGTCACTCCTAAGCTAACCATCAATGTGAAAGCATTGCCCGATGGCAAACCGGCTAATTTCTCCGGAGGAGTAGGAGAGTTTACTATCAGTTCGTCTATAAGTACAAAAGAACTGAAAACAAATGATGCTGTAACCATTAAGTTAGTCATTTCTGGTACAGGTAATTTGAAATTGGTCAATACTCCGGAAGTAGCTTTCCCAAAGGATTTTGAAGTATACGACCCCAAGATTGACAATAAATTTACATTAACTCGCGAAGGTTTGTCAGGCAATAAGGTGATAGAATATCTAGCAATTCCAAGACATGCCGGCAATTTCACTATTCCGCCTGTCGAATTTTCCTATTTTGACTTAAAAAGCAATAGCTATAAAACAATAAAAACAGAAGCTTACAACCTAAAAGTGGAAAAAGGTGCAGGAAATGCAGATCAAGTTATTGCAGACTTTACCAACAAGGAAGATTTGAAAGTATTGGGACAAGACATCCGCTACATCAAAATGGGGGAAACTAGTTTAACTCGTAAGGGAGATTTCTTCTTTGGCTCAACAACATATTATCTATGGTATATCATTCCATTGGTTCTCTTCGTTGTTTTCGTAATTGTCTATCGTAAAAAAGCTATTGAAAATGCAAATGTAGCAAAAGTTCGTACTAAAAAAGCGAATAAAGTGGCTGCCAAACGCATGAAAAATGCAGGCAGATTATTAGCTGAAAACAAACAAGAAGCATTCTATGATGAGGTGTTGAAAGCACTTTGGGGATACATCAGTGATAAGTTGAATATCCCGGTTTCTCAATTGTCTAAAGATAATATCGAGGACGAATTGACCAAATATGGTGTTGCCCCCGAACTGATTAAAGATTTCATCGGAACATTGAATGAATGCGAGTTCGCCCGCTATGCTCCGGGTAATCAGAATGAAGCTATGGATAAAGTATATTCTTCGGCTGTTGAGGTCATCAGCAAAATGGAGAATAGTATAAAACACTAAATCAAAGGAGATTATAACAATGACAAAAATATATTTCATTTTGATATTCCTGATAAGTTTTGTCACAGTCTACGCACAGAATGAATCAGACTCTGCACAGGTTACCGCCCAAACAGAAATGCCACAAAGTGCTGCTGTGCAAACTTTCCCAACAAAGACAGAAGCCGATAGTGCATATATAAGAAACGACTTTGCAGCTTCTGTAGAGATGTATGAGAATATATTAAAAAACGAGGGGGAATCTTCCGATATTTATTATAATTTAGGTAACAGCTATTATAAAATGAATAATATAGCAAAAGCTGTGCTCAATTATGAAAGAGCTTTATTGCTGAATCCAGGTAATAATGATATTCGTTTCAACCTAGAACTGGCTAGAAGCAAAACTGTAGACAAGGTAATCCCTTCTAGTAAAATGTTTTTCGTTACCTGGACTCAATCACTTATTAATACAATGAGTGAAAAGGCATGGGCACATACAGGCATCATCATGTTTATTCTGATGATATTGGCACTGTCTTTATTTATTTTCGGAAAACGAGTAGTCTTGAAGAAAGTAGGATTTATTTCAGCAATCTTTTTCTTTCTAGTGACTATTTTAGCAAATATATTTGCCTCAGAACAAAAATCTGAATTAATTAATCATGATAACGCTATTATAATGGCTCCTAGCGTTACAGTCAAAAGTACTCCTAACCAAAGTGGAACAGACTTATTTATTCTTCATGAAGGTAGGAAAGTAATAATTAAAGATAATACGATGAAGGAGTGGAAAGAAATTAAACTGGAAGACGGTAATGTGGGATGGGTACCTACCAATGTTATTGAAATCATTTAAAACATAATCAATGGATATACAACAGTACATAGCAGCAGATAAAGAATTACTACTGAATTTGAACGGAAGCCAATCCTTATTTTGGGACGGATTCATGTGGGTAGCTACCAGTACAATTGTATGGGTACCTGTAGCTGCTATGCTGTTATATATCATAATTAAAAATAATAAAATTCAAGAAGCATTATTGACTATCGTTATGATTGCCTTAGTCATAACTTTAGCAGATCAAATAGCTTCTGGTTTATGCAAACCGTTTTTCGCACGTTTCCGCCCAACACAAGACCCCAATATTATGTATATGGTTGATATTGTAAACGGATATAGAGGAGGACGATTTGGCTTCATATCCAGTCATGCTGCCAACACATTTGCTATTTCTGTCTTTTTATCTTTACTAATTAAAAGGAAATCTCTTACTTTTATGCTTCTTTTTTGGGCCGTACTCAATTCCTATTCTAGAATCTACTTAGGAGTGCATTATCCGGGAGATATTCTTTTTGGTACTATAGAAGGTTGTTTCATAGGATATTTGATTTATCTCCTTTATAAATTTATTCAAAAAAAAATCTTTTATAAACCACGTTGCATTTCTAATCAATACACTGCCAGCGGTTATTTGATTAGTGATATTAATTTATTCTACATAATTCTCATTTCTACTTATTTCTTCATTATTATAGCAGGTATGATTGTGACTCATACACTCAATCTATAATCAGCAAATTAACCATTATAAATTTACATACAGTCAAAAATAGCACAAAAAGATTTGTTTTATGCATTTTTTTGATTAAGTTTATACCATGATTTAAGTACTCACTTTTATAACTAAATTTAATACATCATGAGAACAATAACATTTAATGAACTGCGCAGAATCAAAGATTCATTACCTAGTGGGAGTATGCACAGAATCGCAGATGAACTCAATATGACCGTAGAAACTGTACGTAACTTTTTTGGTGGACACAATTTCAAGAATGGTAAAAGTGTTGGAATTCATTTGGAACCGGGACCAGATGGGGGACTAGTAATGCTAGATGATACAACAGTTCTTGAAAAAGCCCTTCAAATATTGAGAGAAACTGAAGAAAAAGTAACGCAAGAAGCGTAATATAAAATCCCGGTTGAATGCAACATTCAATTGGGATTTTTTGTTTAACCTGAAAATCACTTAAAATATAGAATTATGGAAGATAAATTGGTAACCTTAGCAATCCTCACTTATGCTAAAGCACAGATTTTAAAGAATGTACTTGAGAATGAAGGAATTGAAGCGTACATTCACAATGTGAATCTTATTCAACCTGTCATATCTTCTGGAGTAAGGCTAAGAATTAAAGAAAGCGACCTGCCTCATGCTTTGCAGATTATAGAAAGTTCTGCATGGCTTTCAGAAGATATAATCAAAGGTAAGGAGAGCAGCTCAGAAAGAAATAAAGAAAAAAGAAAAGTACTTATCCCGATAGACTTTTCAAACTATTCTCTTAAAGCCTGCCAATTTGGTTTTTCTTTTGCTAATGCTATTAATTCAGAAGTTGTGCTTCTACATGCTTATTTCAGTCCTATTTATGTGCCTACAATTCCTTATGGAACTGATAATTTCAATTTTCAGATCGAAAGAGAAGAATCTGTAAAAAGTATGATAGAAACAGTGCACAACGAGTTGAATAAACTTTCTGATACAATCAAAAAGAAAGTTGAGTCGGGAGAGTTTCCTAATATAAAATATACTTGTATTTTGCGTGATGGTATTCCCGAAGAAGAAATCTTACGATATGCTAAAGAATATAATCCTCAGATAATTATAATGGGAACAAGAGGGAGAAGTCAAAAAGATATAGACTTGATTGGTAGCGTTACAGCTGAAGTTATAGAAAGAAGCAAATCCTTTGTATATGCTATTCCAGAACATACACCACTAAAAACATTCAATGATATAAAAAAAGTAGCTTTTGTGACCAATTTTGACCAAAGGGATCTAATAGCTTTTGACTCCTTGATAAATGCTTTTAAATCGTTTCATTTTGCTGTTTCCTTCATTCATTTAAGTACAGATAACGATGCATGGAATGAAATAAAACTAGCAGGTATTAAAGATTACTTTCAAAAACAATACTCTAAATTGGAACTATATTATAATGTAGTGAAAGAAGATAACATACTGAGCAATTTGGACAACTATGTAAAAGAAGAAAATATAGACGTGATTTGCATCACAAATTATAAACGAAACATATTTGCTAGATTGTTTAATCCTAGCATAGCAAGAAAAATGATATTTCATGCTAATACACCTATATTAGTAATAAAATAAAGAATCAAGAAGGGTAGCACAAGCAAATCACAATGTGTTACCCTTCAACATATTAATGTTCACTTAGTGTTTAATTAAACATAATACTGATTATATATCAGAAATAACTCTCGTAAATAGACTTGAAAAAGGGATTTGGTTGATTAATAAAGACGAAAATAAATTTTGCCATAACGCAAAAAACTAATATCTAAAGATATACATAAACTTTAGATAATAACAAAGCCCAGATTGGAAAAGTCCGGGCTTTGTGCATAAATAAATAGAAAGATCGTATTAATATCCTAATTCTTTTTCCAAAGAATCATATTCAGCTCTATTTAACTTCCAATAAATATTTAGCAAATAATTTCCCCACAAAGCTTTATTATCAGGCTTTAATTCTTTTGCCTTCTCATAATATGGTTTAGCTTTCTCATACAACTCTTTAATCTTATTTTCGTTTTCATTGTATTTGGGATCATCAATAGCTAACTTTGCATTTTCCTCAACAATAATCTGAGCTGGGAAAAAATAACAATCACCAATCTTTGAATATGCTTCAGCAACTAAATCTCCGTTGTTTGAAATAATTTTATTAAATATAGCAACTGCATCATCATACTGCTTTTTCTCATACAATAAGATACCTTTTACATAAAGATAGTACGGAGTTTCACTTGTAGCAAGCAATTTATTAATTTGAGCCAAACCCTCATCAACCATACCTTTTTGAATATAATAATCCATAATATTACCAACAAAGTATTCTTGCTTAGGAAACAATTCAGTACCTTCTTTGATTACTTCAAGCCATTTTGCAGAATCACCACCTTCTTTCTGACCATATGTTTCAGCCAAGCACATTAATGCTCTATAACCTTCTTCTTTATGATTCTTACCTATATTGCCATATTTGATGACAGCTTGATTGTCTTTCAGCATATTAGCAGCTAAAGTTGCATAACAAGCATATAATGCATTCAAAGTGTCAGCCTTCAACTCATCATCATCAGCAAACATAGGCTCGTTTACTACATCAACAAATAATCCAAAATATTTTAGAGCATCAGCATAATCTCCTTTATTGTAAGCATCACCACCACCATTAACTAGGTTTAAACGCAAAGTCTTCAAAGCATCTGCATTCTTCTTTCTGAATTTGGGTTTCTTTAACTCACCACTTTGGACTTTAGCCTGCTCTATTTCATCGCATTTCAAGTAGAAGTCATACATCTTAGCTAAGCTGTTATAAAGCTTAGTTGTATCTGCCTGACCTCCGGGTAAATAAAGTTTCATGTTTTCTTCATCATAAATTGCTTTCTGAAAATCTCCAGCTAATTTCCATGTTTCCGGATCATTAGCGGTTTCAGGATTAGTTAAAGCCGGTTCGATAGCTTTTGCAGCTTCTTCAGGTTTGCTTTTCAAGGATTTAGCCTCCTTAACAACACTTACTTGTGCAGACACAAAGCAAGCTGTTAACAATAAAGCCACTGTAAATAATACTTTTCTCATGATTTTGTGGATTTAATAATACAATTTATTTTATTCTTCACTATTTGCTTCGGCAGTTAAATCTGAATTAGTATCAGAATTAGTAGTACCACCACTCTCTCCTTCAGTTATATTTTCAAGATCTGTATTTGAATTTTCATCTGTAACCTCTTCTTCAGATGTCACCTTACATACAGAGCCTATTTGGTCATTACGTTTCTCCAAATTTATCAATCGCACACCTTGTGTTGCACGTCCCATGATGCGGACTTCAGCGACTTTTAAACGAATTGTAATACCAGATTTATTAATAATCATCAAGTCATTCTCATCTGTAACAGACTTGATAGCTACCAATTTACCCGTTTTATCTGTAATATTCAACGTTTTTACACCCTTACCGCCACGATTGGTCTTACGATAATCTTCGATATCAGAACGTTTACCGTATCCTTGTTCAGAAACTACCATAATTGATTCAGCTTCAGGATCTTTTATACAAATCATACCGATAACTTCATCGCCACCATCTTCATCCAAAGTCATACCACGCACCCCTGTAGCCGTACGTCCCATAACACGAACCGCACTTTCGTGAAAGCGAATTGCACGCCCGTTACGGTTAGCAATAATGATTTCATTATCACCGTTAGTCATACGAACTTCAATCACTTTATCATCCTCACGAATAGTTATCGCATTAACACCATTCTGGCGAGGCCGTGAGTATTGTTCCAACAAAGTCTTTTTAATGACGCCATTCTTTGTACAGAACAGCACATAATGGCTGTTAATGAACTCGGTATCATTAAGGTTTTTCACACGTAGATATGCTGTAACCACGTCATCGGAATCAATATTCAGCAAATTCTGAATAGCGCGTCCTTTAGCATTTTTAGTTCCTTCGGGAATTTCGTAAACTTTCAACCAATAGCACTTACCTTTCTGAGTGAAGAACATCATAGTATTGTGCATTGTAGCCGGATAAATATGCTCTACAAAGTCTTCATCACGGGTTTCACTTCCTTTTGATCCAACTCCACCCCTATTTTGGGCACGGAATTCTGATAAAGGAGTACGTTTGATATATCCCATATGAGATATCGTGATAACCATCTGATCATCAGCATAAAAATCTTCCGGATTAAATTCTTCTGAAGAATAAACTATTTCAGACCGACGCGCGTCCCCATACTTCTCTTTTACCTCTACTAACTCATCTTTGATTACTTTTTTACAAAGTTCATCATTTGAAAGAATTTCTTCATAATAAGCAATCTGTTTCATCACCTCTTCATATTCTGCGTGAAGCTGATCTTGCATCAAACCTGTTAATTGGCGCAAACGCATTTCTACAATAGCACGTGCCTGAATTTCACTCAGATTAAAACGCTCTATTAACCCTGCTATGGCATCATTAGGGGTTTTTGCAGCACGAATAATACGGATCACTTCATCAATATTATCAGAAGCTATAATCAATCCTTCAAGAATATGAGCACGCTCCTGTGCCTTCCGTAAATCATACTGAGTACGACGAATTACCACATCATGACGATGTTCTACAAAATATCTGATTAAATCTTTCAGATTCAACATTTTGGGGCGACCATGGACCAAAGCGATATTATTTACGCCAAATGAAGTTTGCAGAGCTGTCATTTTGAACAATTTGTTCAGCACCACACTAGCATTTGCATCACGTTTAACATCAATAACGATACGCATACCTTCACGGTCGGATTCATCATTTACATACGAAATACCATCAATCTTCTTGTCATTGACTAAAGATGCGATATTTTCAATCAATTCCTTCTTATTTACATTATAAGGAATTTCATTAACTATGATCTTGTCATGTGTAGTATGAGTTTCTATCTCAGCCTTAGCACGCATCACTACTCTACCACGTCCGGTTTCGTAAGCATCACGTACCCCGCTTATACCATATATATATCCACCTGTAGGGAAATCCGGTGCTTTTACATATTGCATAAGCCCTTCAATATCAATATCATTATTGTCAATGTAAGCAATACATGCATCGATTACTTCAGAAAGATTATGGGTAGGCATATTGGTTGCCATACCTACAGCAATACCGGATGCTCCATTTACCAACAAGTTAGGAATCCGTGTTGGCATGACAGTCGGTTCCTGTAACGTGTCATCAAAATTATTCTGAAAATCAACAGTTTCCTTATAAAGATCCTGCATCATCTCTTCACCTATTTTCTTTACTCTTGCTTCCGTATAACGCATGGCAGCAGGGCTGTCACCATCAACAGAGCCGAAGTTACCCTGACCATCTACCAACGGATATCTCATAGCCCAATCCTGAGCCATTCTGACCAAAGCTCCATACACGGAAAAGTCACCATGCGGGTGATATTTACCCAAAACTTCACCTACTATTCTTGCTGATTTCTTATAAGCTTTATCCGAGGTGTTTCCCAGTTCAATCATACCATATAAGATACGTCTATGAACCGGTTTAAAGCCATCGCGAACATCCGGGAGGGCGCGCGCAACAATTACTGACATTGAGTAATCAATGTACGACGACTTCATTTCCTCTTCGATGTTAATCTTTATAATTCTGTCTTGTTCTAGCATTTAAACAAATATTAATTATACATCTTTTTGGTTTACCAAAAACCACGCTAAAGTACTACTTTTATACGACATACGAAACAAAACCCATAAAAAAGTTAAGTCCATTAAATGTTTTTACTTATATAAGTAAAAAGTATCCCTATACCTTATTTTATAGTATATAGTGATTATCACTCCCACTTCTCATTTACTTTGTGAATGGTTCGCTATAACCCTTATTTTTGTTTAATCCATTTAGCCTGTCAAAGCTTGGCATACATTTTGTTATGCTAATATAAATAAGAAAACAATGGTATGCATTGTTATTATGTGTATCTTTGCACACTGGGAAATAAATACTATACTTTAGGAGGACGATAAATTTATGAACAATCAATTTACACAAAGAGTGTCCGATATCATCATGTATAGCAAGGAAGAAGCCAACAGGCTGCGAAATAGCTATATTGGTCCCGAACACTTGTTGTTGGGACTGATACGTGAAGGTGAAGGAAAAGCTATCGAGATTTTGTTTAATTTGCAAATAAACTTACAGGACATAAAAAATCAGTTGGAGGCCATTGTGAAAAACAATGCGGAAAATGACACCACCTATGACGAAAATATTAGCTTTAATGAGAAAGCATCCAAAGTGTTAAAGCTATGTATTCTAGAGGCTAAGTTATTGAGAAACATTGCGGCTGACTCTGAACATATTTTGTTAGCAATTATGAAGGTCAAGGATAATGCAGCTTTCCACGTCTTGGAAAGCAATGGCGTAACATACGAAAAAATCAAACTCACTTTACAACCAGACACCCATGCAGGTCTGGGGTTCAGTGAGGACGAGGATGAAGACGAAGATATACGTCAGAGTCCAAGTGGCAATAAATCAAATGCAGCACAACAGCAGGCACGCCCGGCACAAAAAAAGCCGGCTAATGATACTCCTGTACTCGATAATTTCGGCACAGACATGACAAAAGCTGCCGAAGAAGGAAAACTAGATCCTGTAGTTGGCCGGGTGAAGGAAATAGAGCGACTGGCACAAATATTGAGCCGTCGCAAGAAAAACAACCCTATTTTGATTGGCGAACCGGGAGTCGGCAAATCTGCCATTGTTGAGGGACTTGCATTACGGATTGTGGAAAAGAAAGTATCACGTATCTTATTTGACAAACGAGTGATAGCTCTTGATATGACTGCCGTTGTCGCAGGCACTAAATATCGTGGACAATTCGAGGAACGTATTCGTTCTATCTTAAACGAGTTGAAGAAGAATCCTAACATCATTCTTTTCATCGATGAAATCCACACTATTGTGGGAGCAGGTTCTGCAGCGGGCTCAATGGATGCGGCCAATATGTTGAAACCCGCATTGGCCAGAGGCGAGATTCAATGCATCGGAGCGACGACGTTGGACGAATACCGCCAAAACATTGAAAAAGACGGTGCATTGGAACGTCGGTTCCAAAAGGTTATTGTAGAACCAACAACTGCAGAAGAGACACTTCAGATATTGAAAAATATCAAGGATAAATACGAGGATCATCATAATGTGAACTATACAGATGCGGCCCTTGAAGCTTGTGTGAAACTAACAAACCGATATATCACAGACCGTAACTTCCCCGATAAAGCGATAGATGCTTTAGATGAAGCCGGCTCGCGCGTACATCTTACTAATATCACTGCTCCTAAAGAAATTGAAGAACAGGAAAAACTGATTGATGAGATGAAATCTCTTAAAAATGAAGCTGTCAGACTACAGAATTTCGAACTGGCCGCCAGTTATCGTGACAAAGAGAAAGAATATACGAATCAGCTTGATACCCTGAAGGAAGAATGGGAAAAAAGCCTGAAGGAAAACCGGGAAACGGTAGATGACGAACAAATAGCTGAAGTCGTTTCCATGATGTCAGGCGTACCTGTACAAAGAATGGCACAGGCTGAAGGAATGAAATTATTAGGAATGAAAGACGATCTGCTTTCTAAAGTTATCGGTCAGGACAAAGCAATCGCCACACTGGTAAAAGCTATTCAAAGAAGCCGTGTAGGCCTGAAAGATCCTAATAAGCCGATTGGTACATTCATGTTTCTAGGTCCGACAGGTGTCGGCAAGACTCATTTGGCCAAGGAGTTAGCGAAACTAATGTTCGGTTCAGCAGATGCACTTATCCGCATTGACATGAGTGAATATATGGAAAAATTCACCGTATCCCGTCTGGTAGGAGCACCTCCCGGATACGTAGGTTATGAAGAAGGTGGGCAGCTGACGGAGAAAGTAAGGCGTAAACCCTACTCCATCGTTTTATTGGATGAAATTGAAAAAGCGCATCCCGATGTATTCAACATATTGTTGCAAGTGATGGATGAAGGTCGGTTGACTGACAGTTATGGCAGAACTGTAGACTTTAAAAATACCATAGTCATCATGACATCTAATATTGGAACCCGCCAACTGAAAGAATTCGGAAAAGGAATCGGATTTGCCGCCCAGGTCCGTACTGATGACAAAGAATACTCGCGCAACGTGATTACAAAAGCTTTGAATAAGTCTTTTGCGCCCGAATTCATCAATCGTTTGGACGAAATAATAACTTTCGACCAACTCGATATGGATGCACTGACCCGGATTATTGATATTGAACTTAAGGGCCTTTACAGTCGTGTGGAAAACATTGGTTACAAGCTTGTTATTGACGAAGATGCCAAAAAGTTTGTAGCCACCAAAGGTTACGATGTACAGTTTGGAGCACGCCCATTGAAACGTGCCATCCAAAACAACTTGGAGGATGGCATCTCCGAACTGATACTTGGATCAGAAATGGCAGCTGGTGACACGATCAAGGTAAGCTATGACAAAGAAAAAGACCTCATTGTCATGACTGTGGAAAAGTAAAGAGTCCAAAGTTATTCAAAAAATAACAGACAAAATGTCAGATATCACTGTATCTGGCATTTTTTTTGCCCATCATCCAACAAAAAGACGATTCAAACGTATATATAACATAATAACTTAAAACCATAAATAGTATGCAAAAAGGAAATATTGGGGTAACCACTGAGAACATTTTCCCCATCATTAAAAAGTTCTTATACAGTGACCATGAAATATTCCTCCGTGAATTAGTTTCTAATGCAGTAGATGCCACACAGAAGCTGAAAACCCTTGCATCTAAAGGTGAATTCAAAGGAGAGATGGGAGATCTTACCATTAAAGTAAGCTTAGGAAAAGATACCATCACCATTTCCGACCGGGGTATCGGACTTACAGCCGAAGAGATCGACAAATATATCAATCAGATAGCTTTTTCAGGTGCTAACGACTTCCTTGAAAAATATAAAGATGATGCCAATGCCATCATCGGACACTTTGGTCTGGGTTTCTATTCTGCCTTCATGGTAGCCAAAAAAGTGGAAATCATCACAAAATCCCACCAAGAAGGAGCACAAGCTGTGAAATGGACTTGCGACGGAAGCCCTGAGTTCACTATCGAAAACGTTGAAAAAGAAAGCCGCGGATCGGATATTATCCTTTATATAGATGATGACTGCAAGGAATTTCTGGAAGAAACACGTATTTCTTCATTGCTGACTAAATATTGCCGCTTCCTTCCTATCCCCATTGCATTCGGCAAAAAGAAAGAATGGAAAGATGGAAAGCAGGTTGAAACAAACGAAGACAACGTAATCAACGAAACCTATCCTTTATGGACACGCAAACCGGTAGAGCTGAAAGACGAAGATTATAAGAAATTCTATCGGGAGTTATATCCTATGGCAGACGAACCTCTGTTCTGGATCCACCTGAATGTGGATTATCCGTTCAATCTGACAGGTATTCTGTACTTCCCGAAAGTGAAGAGCAACATTGAATTACAAAAAAACAAAATCCAACTTTACTGCAACCAGGTCTATGTCACCGACTCGGTAGAAGGTATTGTTCCAGACTTCCTGACCCTGTTACACGGAGTGATTGACTCACCGGATATCCCGTTGAACGTATCCCGTTCTTACTTGCAGAGCGATTCCAACGTGAAGAAAATCTCCACTTATATTTCTAAGAAAGTATCAGACCGCCTGCAAGCCATTTTTAAGAATGACCGCAAAGAATTCGAGGAGAAATGGGATGATTTGAAGATTTTCATCAACTACGGCATGTTGACTCAAGAAGATTTCTACGAAAAGGCTAATAAATTTGCTCTGCTGAAAGACACAGATGACAAATATTATACTTACGAAGAATACCAAAGCTTGATCAAAGATAACCAAACAGATAAGGACGGCAACTTGATTTATCTGTATGCTACCCATGCAGACGAACAATACAGCTACATTGATGCGGCCAAAAACAAAGGCTACAACGTATTGTTAATGGATGGTCAGCTGGATGTAGCCATGGTAAGTATGCTCGAGCAGAAATTTGAAAAGAGCCGCTTCACCCGTGTGGACAGTGATGTAATTGACCGCCTGATTGCTAAAGAAGAGCGCAAAGATGCCAGTTTGGAAGTTGGCCAACGCGATATTCTATCTTCCGTATTCCGCAGTCAGTTACCACAGATGAAGAAAGTGGAATTCAATGTGGAAACACAATCTTTAGGCGAGACAGGAACTCCTATCATGATTACCCAAAGTGAATATATGCGCCGTATGAAAGAAATGGCCAATATCCAGGCAGGTATGAGTTTCTATGGAGAAATGCCGGATATGTTTAACTTGGTTCTGAATGTCGACCACAAACTGGTGAAACAAGTTTTGAATGATGCGGACAACTCTTGCAAAGCTGCTCTTGAACCTATTGAAGCTGAAATGACCAGTCTGAATAAACGTCACGACGAACTTCACAAAGCACAGGAAGGTAAAAAAGCTGATGAAATACCTCAAGCAGAAAAAGATGAATTAAGTGATGTTGAGAAAAAGTTGGCCGATGAAAAGACCAAGAAAGAAGCTGTTTTAGGTGAATACGCAGGTGGTAACAAAGTAATCCGCCAATTGATTGACCTTGCTCTGTTACAAAACAACATGTTGAAAGGTGAAGCTTTGACAAACTTTGTAAAACGCAGTATCGAACTGATTTAACAAATCTATCACATTTTGCTATCAAAAGCGTCGGGAAGTTCATTTCCGGCGCTTTTTTATTCTAAAAAACGATTGGAAACGAAGATTTCTTTCTATATTTGGAGCGACACATACAAAGATTCGACATCCATGAAACATTATCTATATATACTTTTTCTTCTCTTTTTACTACTTCCTCCCATCCATGCACAGAAAGTGGGACTGGTACTGAGCGGAGGAGGTGCCAAAGGCCTAACCCATATCGGCATTATCCGCGCATTAGAAGAAAACGGTATCCCCATAGATTATATTGCAGGCACATCCATGGGAGCCATTGTCGGTTCACTTTATGCTATGGGCTATTCTCCCGATGAAATGGAGGCTTTACTCAAATCCGATGACTTCAAACGCTGGTATTCAGGTAATGTGGAAGAGAAATACATCTATTATTTCAAGAAAAATCCTCCAACACCCGAATTTATCAACATCCGTATCTCCCTGAAAGACTCGCTGAAGAATGTCAAACCTCAGTTTTTGCCTACCAGCATTGTAGATCCCATTCAGATGAATATTGTATTTCTGCAATTATTCGGTCAGGCAACAGCTGCAAGCAAGGCCAATTTTGACAGCCTGTATATTCCCTTCCGCTGTATAGCTTCGGATGTGTACAACAAAAGACCACTGATATTGAAAAAAGGAGATCTGGGAGATGCCGTACGTGCCTCCATGAGTTTTCCTGCCATGTTCAAGCCTATCGAAATAGACTCGATACTGGCATACGACGGTGGCATTTACAATAATTTTCCAGTGAATGTAATGCGTGATACCTTCCATCCAGATATCATTATAGGAAGTGCCGTATCCGCCAATCCGGGCAAACCCAAGGAAGGTGACATTATGGGGCAACTGGAAAATATGATTATGCAAAAGACAGATTACTCTTTACCCGATTCCCTCGGCATCCTCATGACTTTTAAATATGATGATGTCAATTTAATGGACTTCCAGCGCTTTGACGAGTTGCATGACATTGGTTATAAACGTGCCATAGAAATGATGGACTCCATAAAAAGCCGAATTCATCGAAGAATCACCCCCGAACAAGTGAAAGTTAAACGACTGGCCTATAAGAGCTATTTACCGGATTTCCGTTTCAAAAGAGTTAATATAACCGGTGCCAATGAACAGCAAAAGCAATATATACAAAAAGAGTTTCATGAAAACGACTCCGATGTTTTCACTATGGAGGATGTCAAACGAGCATATTTCCGTTTGTTGTCCGATAATATTATATCCGAAATCATTCCTCATGCCGTTTATAATGAGAAAGACCAAACCTACGACTTGAATCTTCAGGTCAAAATGGAGGCCAATCTCTCCGTTCGTGTCGGTGGAAACGTGTCTTCCAGTGGCTCCAATCAAGTCTATTTTGGTGCTTCTTATCAAAACTTGAACTATTATTCAAAAGAATTTAATTTTGACGGACAGTTAGGCCGGGTCTACAATAATGTACAACTTGCAGCACGAATCGATTTTCCAACCAAACTGCCTACATCTTATAAATTCATAGCCTCGATCTCTACCTTCGATTATTTCAAAGAAGCCAAATTCTTTTCCAACAAAGACAATCCGGCTTTCAACAAGAAAAGGGAAGAGTTTGTAAAATTGAAGGTGTCATTACCGTTTCTAAGCCGTAAAAAAGCTGAATTCGGTGTGGGTATAGCCCGTATGGAGGACAGGTACTTCCAAACCAATATCATCGACTTCAGCGAAACAAAACATGATGAAAGCACTTATTCTATCTTCGGAGGCTCTATCGTATTGGAAGGAAGTACCTTGAATGCCCGCCAATTTGCCACACAAGGAAGTCGTGAAAAAATGGCTGCACAAATTTTCACCGGCACAGAACATTTCAGATCCGGTATATCCAAAGTGACTAAAGGCACACCGGAGCCTTATAAAAAAGTACAATCCTGGCTTCAAGTTTCATATCAGAACGAAACATACCATAAGGTAAGCCCTAAGTTTACTTTGGGAGCGTATCTGGAGGCATATTACTCATCCCGAAATTTCTCCAACAATTATACGGCTACATTAATGCAGGCAGGAGAATTCACTCCGACAGCCCATAGCAAAGTAACCTATAATGAGGCTTTCCGTGCTAATCAATATGCCGGAGTCGGCACCATGCCCATCTACCAGTTAAGCGAGTCTTTTCAATTACGCGGAGAATTTTATGGATTTATACCCATCTTTCCTATCAAGAAAGATGAATATGGACAAGCATATTACGGGAAAGCTTTCACAAAATTCGAATATCTTGGAGAAATTTCATTAGTCTTTCAATTATCGTTCGGTTCTATCAGTGCCTATGTAAATCACTATAGCTCACCGTCTAACGACTGGAATGTAGGTTTAACACTAGGCTGGCAGCTGTTTAATTCCCGTTTCGTCGAATAATTTTTAGAAAAAAGATTTAGTAAAACGCTTGCATTTTCAAAAAAAGTCCGTATCTTTGCACCCGTTAAAACGAAAGAACAATGGCCGCGTAGCTCAACTGAATAGAGTAGCTGACTACGGATCAGCCGGTTACAGGTTTGAATCCTGTCGCGGTCACTACCAAAAAGTTCGATTAGTTTTACAATGGCCGCGTAGCTCAACTGAATAGAGTAGCTGACTACGGATCAGCCGGTTACAGGTTTGAATCCTGTCGCGGTCACTACTAAAATATTAAACAACGGTCGCGTAGCTCAACTGAATAGAGTAGCTGACTACGGATCAGCCGGTTACAGGTTTGAATCCTGTCGCGATCACTACTAAAATATTAAACAACGGTCGCGTAGCTCAATGAATAGAGTAGCTGACTACGGATCAGCCGGTTACAGGTTTGAATCCTGTCGCGATCACAAAAAAGACTATCTGAAAAGATAGTCTTTTTTTGTATTTTCTTGAGTCAGTCCAGAATTAGGATGGCTCAGTTTGAAAACGGAGGCTCAATTTTCAAACTTGGGGGAATTAGTTAGTTAAAACAAGCACTTGTTTTTTTAAAGACAAGACGTTTCAAAGGTTACTAACATACAGACCGACAGGTTAGTAACGTGTCGGGTAACATGTTACTAATGTATCAGGTGAAAGATTAGTAATGTTATGCGTGAAAGATATAGAATCTTACAGGTATAACATATATATCAAAGAATGAACAGGCAGGCATAAAAAAAGACTGGTGTTTTTTATATGAGAAGCACCAGTCTTATCTAATTAAAAAGATTCCTTTATCAGCATTTTATTTTCAATTCATTCAAAATAGCACGCATCTTTTCAAATGTTGTGATACGAGTCGGTACAAGCGGCAAACGCAATTTGTTTTCAATCAGCCCCATTACATTCAACATAGCCTTCACCCCAGCAGGGTTACCATCTACGAACAACAGGCTGAATAATTCCGTAAACTTATGATGAATAGTCAATGCATTTGCAAAATCACCCTGTAATGCCAAACGGGTCATACGGCTGAATTCACGCGGAAATGCATTACCGATTACAGAAATAACCCCTACTGCTCCTAATGTAATCAAAGGAAATGTAATACCATCATCACCCGAAATCACATCAAAATTAGCCGGCTTGTTCTTGATGATATCATCCATCTGAGTAATATTACCCGATGCCTCCTTGATAGCGATAATATTCTTGAAATCACGTGCCAAACGCAAGGTGGTCTCAGCAGTCATGTTCACACCAGTACGTCCCGGCACATTATAAAGAACCACAGGAAGATCCGTTGCTTCAGCAATCGCTTTATAGTGTTGGTAAATACCTTCCTGAGAAGGTTTGTTATAATAAGGTACAGCAACAAGCACGGCATCAACTCCTGTCATATCATCATTTTTCAGCGTTTCCACAACAGCACGGGTACAGTTACTACTAACCCCCAGCAGAATAGGAATACGTCCATTCACTCTTTCGATTATCAAACGTTTTATCTTGTCTTTTTCTTCTTTAGTCAAAGTCGGGGTTTCGGCCGTGGTTCCCAACACGCATAAAAAGTCTGTTCCATTTTGAAGCTGGTAATCAACCAGACGAAGTAACGCATCATAATCAACGCTGTCATCTTCCTTGAAAGGAGTAATCAACGCTACTCCCATGCCTTTTAATCTTGTCTGTATCATAAATGAATTATAAATTCTTATTTAATAGCCTACAAAAGTACGAATATTTTCTATTTTAGCGATAAAAATCACACTATTTTTACTTTAGACTCGCTAAAAAGTCACTCTATCATTTGCAGAAACTCCTCTTCGCTCACAATGGTCACACCCAGTTTCTGCGCTTTCTCCAGTTTACTGGGCCCCATATTGTCACCTGCCAGAATAAAGCTGGTCTTGGACGAAATACTTCCCACATTCTTACCGCCATGCTTTTCAATTAACTCCTTATATTCGTCACGCGAATGATGGGCGAAAACCCCACTGATCACGATAGATTTCCCTGCCAGTTTGTCAGTGTGTTCCGAAGTATCCTCCTCATCGGCTTCCAGTCTCACACCCGCCACACGAAGACGCTCTATAATGTCACGATTCTTCGGATTAGCAAAATACAACAAGATACTCTGCGCTATTTTTTCTCCGATTTCATCGACATGAATCAAATTATCCAAACTCGCGTCTGCCAAAGCATCCATCGACTTAAAGGATTTTGCCACCTTCTTCGCCACAGTTTCACCCACAAAACGGATGCCCAATGCAAAGAGTACCCTTTCGAACGGCACTTCTTTGGACTGCTCTATACCTTTTATTATATTCTCGGCAGATTTTTCTCCCATACGTTCTAGGTTGATGATATCCGATGTTTTTAAAGTATACAGATCGGCAACATCACGTATCAATCCTTCCTGGTAAAACTGATCTACCGTTTCCGGACCGAGACCATCAATATTCATAGCTCTACGGCTGATAAAATGTTCTATTTTTCCCTTGATCTGTGGGGGGCAAGCGGCATCATTGGTACAATAATAAGCAGCTTCACCTTCATAGCGTACCAATTTACTGCCACACTCGGGACAATGAGTAATAAACTTTACTTTGTCACCTATCATAATACGGGCGTCTTTGTCCACACCTACAATCTTTGGAATAATCTCACCGCCTTTTTCTACATATACCATATCACCAATATGCAAATCCAACCCTTCTATGATGTCGGCATTATGGAGCGAAGCACGCTTTACCACGGTTCCGGACAACTGTATAGGATCCAGATTGGCCACCGGAGTCACAGCACCTGTTCTCCCCACTTGATAGGTCACCTTGTTCAAGCGGGTAAGTGCCTGTTCGGCTTGAAACTTGTATGCAATGGCCCATCGGGGTGATTTTGCCGTAAAACCCAAATTACGCTGCTGTCGCAAAGAATTCACTTTCAATACTATTCCATCCGTAGCTACAGGCAGATTCTTACGCTCCACATCCCAGTATTTGATAAAATCAAATACTTCCTGCAATGTTTTGCATTTGCGAGTGAGATCGGAAATTTTAAATCCCCATTTCTCAGCTTCTTTCAGATTTTCATAATGACCGTCGCACGGCAAATTATCTCCAAGTAAATAATAAAGGTAGGCATCCAGCTTGCGAGATGCCACAATAGCAGAATTCTGCAACTTCAATGTTCCCGAAGCCGCGTTGCGGGGATTGGCGAACAACGGTTCTTCGCGGGCTTCCCGTTCTTTGTTCAATTCCTCAAACACCACCCAAGGCATCAAAATCTCCCCACGAATTTCAAATGTTTCAGGATACCCCTTTCCATGCAGCACCAAAGGGATACTGCGGATGGTCTTTACATTGCCCGTCACATCATCTCCCTGCACACCATCGCCACGCGTCACGGCGCGCACCAGTTTTCCGTTCTCGTAAGTCAGTGAGATGGAAGTTCCATCATACTTCATTTCACAACAAATTTCAAAATCCTCGTTCAGAGACTTCTTTACCCTGTCATAAAACTCGGTTACTTCCGTTTCCGAATAGGTGTTAGCCAATGAAAGCATAGGATATTTATGTACCACCTGCGTGAAATTTTTGTTTATATCACTTCCCACACGCATACTGGGCGAGTTCTCATCTCTATGTTCCGGATGTTTTTCTTCCAGATCCTGAAGTTCACGCATCAGCTTGTCAAACTCCTGGTCTGTAATCTCAGGCGCATTCAATACATAATAATTATAGTTATGTCGATGAAGCTCCTCGCGCAATTGGTCTATTCTTTCTATTTCTGTCATATATAAAAGGTAGTTTTCCCGCAAAAATAGCTATTTTTTGAATGAAAAACACCTTCCGACAAAGAGGAATTTGCTACTTTTGCAAAAAATAACCGAATATGAGAATAGATATCATTACCGTTTTACCCGAGATGCTGGAAGGTTTCTTCAACTGCTCCATTATGAGCCGGGCAGAAGAAAGGAATCGCAGAAATTCATATACATAATTTGCGTGATTATGCTTTCGACCGTTATCGCAAAGTAGACGATTATCCCTTCGGTGGATTTGCCGGTATGGTGATGAAGATTGAACCGATAGACCGATGCATCTCAGCTTTGAAAGCAGAACGCGAGTATGACGAAATAATATTTACATCTCCAGATGGAGAGCAGTTTAACCAGCCGATGGCCAACTCACTTTCATTCGCAAAGAATTTAATTATTCTATGTGGCCATTTTAAGGGTATAGACTATAGAATACGTGAACATTTCATTACGAAAGAAATCAGTATCGGTGATTATGTTTTGACAGGTGGGGAGTTGGCTGCCGCCGTTATTGCCGATGCCGTAGTTCGTATTATTCCCGGGGTCATTTCTGACGAACAATCGGCATTGTCCGATTCTTTTCAAGACAATCTGTTAGCTGCTCCTGTATACACTCGTCCTGCAGAATACAAAGGATGGCAAGTTCCCGATGTGTTGTTATCCGGACACGAGGCAAAGATTAAAGAATGGGAACTTCAGCAGTCATTAGAAAGGACACAGCGGCTAAGACCCGATTTGTTGAAATAAAAAATATATATAAATAATAAAGAGGTAAAAGCCATGTTCGTCATAGGGCTTTTACCTCTTTTCTTTGCTTATATCATATCCGAAAAGATGTTCTCTCCTTAAGCGTAATCTAAGTTCATCTTCCTTTCCCTTATATATTAATAAAGCTTTTTCAAGTGTTTTTCTACTCCGTTTTTTCAAAAACAAGCCATTTCATCGAAAAAAAAATAATTGAAGTTATCATTTTATACCCATATAACAAGTTGCAACGGCAACCATTTTCATACTCATTCCATCTAGAGAAGGTTATAAAAAAAGCCCTGCAAGAGATGCTTCAATTTATTCATCTACACTCTCGCAGGGCTATAATTTAAAAGATAAAATTTTCAGACTTCCAAAGCACCTATTATATCTTTTACAGATGTATATCCATGACGTTCCAAATAGTCATTTATTCCTTCTGAAACTTTGACAGTAATAGCTGGATCTATGAAGTTGGCAGTACCTATCTGTATTGCGGTGGCACCTGCTAGCATAAACTCCACAGCATCCTTCCATCCCATGATACCCCCTAGTCCAATGACAGGAATATTTACTGCTTTAGCGACTTGCCATACCATACGCAATGCAATTGGTTTTACCGCTGCACCACTCATGCCGCCGGTAATAGTGGAAAGTACAGGCCTACGCTTTTCAGCATCGACAGCCATCCCCAGCAGGGTATTGATCAGAGATACACTGTCCGCACCGGAAGCCTCGGCCGCACGTGCTATTTCTGTGATGTCTGTCACATTGGGAGATAATTTTACGATCAGCGTCTTTTTATATACATTACGTACAGCTTTTACAACCTCGGAACATCCGCATGCGGAGACCCCGAAGGCCATACCACCCTGCTTTACATTAGGGCATGAAATATTCAATTCTATAGCGGGAATATGATCCAGATCATTGATGATCTCGGCAGTCTTCACATAATCCTCTACAGCAGATCCGGATACATTAACGATCATATTAGTATGAATATCCCTTATCTGCGGATAGATATGTTCAACAAAATAATCCACCCCTTTATTCTGTAACCCTACCGCATTAAGCATCCCCATAGGGGTTTCTGCCATGCGTGGGTAAGGATTACCCTCACGATGATGAAGGGTAGTCCCTTTTACAATGATACCACCAATCTTTTCGAGGTCTACAAAATCCTCAAACTCTTTTCCGTATCCAAAGGTACCCGATGCTGTCATAACCGGGTTACAAAGCTTTAAATCGCCGATATTTACGCTTAAATCTGCCATAATAGTTTCTTTATATTAAATACAGGACCCTCTTTACAAACACACAAATGCCCTTCGTCCGTGTTCTCCACACAGCATAAGCATGCACCGACACCACAAGCCATCCTATTTTCCAGTGAAACCTCACATTCTATTCCATGAGCTTTGGCGTATTTAGCTACCGAAACCATCATGGGTTTTGGACCACAGGTGTATATCATATCAAACCGGTCTGTATGCAAGACGCTATGCTGTGTCACATAACCTTTCTCGCCCATACTTCCATCTTCAGTCGTTGTATACACCTCACCTAATTTCTCAAAATTTTCCAACTGTAACAGGTCTTTGGATGAACGTGCGCCTAGCAGGAAAGCAGGCGTACATCCCATTTTTACCAACTCTGCACCAAGCATCAACATCGGGGCGGTACCCACACCACCGCCAACCAGTAACGGCTTTACCTTTGTCACGTTCCGAGGCATTGTAAATCCATTGCCGAGAGGCATCACCACATTAACAATATCTCCTTGTTTCACAGTGGCTAGTTTGCGAGTGCCATCGCCAACTAATTGCACCAGGAACCAAACTTCATTGGTTGTTTTATCCACATAATTAATAGAAATAGGACGGCGGAGAAAAGTAGTATTGGAACCGTCTATACGTATCTCAGCAAACTGGCCCGGCAGCATCTCGGGCAATGGGTTGGCATGAGTCAATTTTATCAGAACATAATTGGCATGCAATTTGATGTTCTGTGTAACCACAAGGTCTAAAATATATTTTTTCATGAAATAAAATTGGGTAAATTCGTTTTCTATGCAAAGATACACGAATTTACCCAAATCTTATTCTGCCAACCGGCATTTTAGTGGATTCCCACCCTAATTTTCAGGTTTGAACGTTTCATAAGTCCCATTATCAAAGAATATTCTTATTTCAGTGATTTTTTTGGCAGGTACTTCCACATACTTAATTTCCTCACGCACAATCTCTTTAGGAGAATAAAGCGGTGTTTTAACCTCATTTTCCTTGCGATATTCCGGAGAAGCCGGACGTTCGGGCGTAAATAATGAATTCTCGTCAAACAAAGAAGGCGTATAATGAATGTTATTGTCTGAATCAACATCCGTTTCCATTTGTCCTTCACCATAGAGTAACCAGTCTAAGCTGATATAGTCACACGCCTTGTGTATTTTCATGACGACTTCTAGGCTAGGATTGTTCCTGCCACTAAGAATATGGGAAAGAGAGGAAGGTGAAATTCCAATCTTCTCTGCAAATTGAGCTGCAGTCATACCTTCTTTTTGGACGATTTGAGCTATTCTTTCCTTCATTTACAAAAGTAATAAGTCAGATTATATAGATACAAAAGTAATTAATATAATTCATAAATGCAAATTTACAATATAAAAATGTATATATTACAAAAGTGAATAGACGGTGTATCGTTGGAAATAAATTAAGATTTACACACGTAAACCACTCCTAAAAACACCATAATTACCACTTTAACTATAAGTATATAAAATACTGATTATCTATAATATACTCACAGAAAAAACAATATATTTACAAACAAACATGACTATATAAGCAAATAAAATGCATACAAGTTATCAATAGCTTTATCAATAAGATGTAAAACTTTGGTTTATAATATATTATTGTAATAAAATAAGGGATAAATAATTATTCATACACATTTATATATGTAATATTCACTCTTGACCACCATCCTGTTTATATTTGTAACATTCACATTACTAAATCTGTAAAACTTATAAAACCTTCTATATTAAGAGGGTTTACAGGTGTAATGTTACAAAATTAAATTATAATTATTTCCAACAGTAAATTTCATCTGTTTTATGATCCAACTTGATCCTATGAATATTTTGTTTTCCTATTTTACAAGTCAATGTATTTTTCATGGTAAAACCCATCCAAGTTTTAACCCATCTTCGCTTTATGGAATCCATGGATAGTGAGAATCATGGAAGGCACGATAAGAGAACAAAGTATAGATTCAAAATTTTAAAATAGCGTATGGAACTTACAAAAATAAATGGTAGCTATTTGCTCACTTCATCTGCATTCTTTCACATCCCCATTCTTCTATTCATTTTACTCCGAAAAGGCAAAATACTACCATATTCATGTACTAACGGACATTCTCTTTAAAATACACGATTCTAAGAAGGCGAAAAATGCTCTATCAATCTAGGAATAAGCGAGTTAATACTATTTTTCTCATCATCCATCTCTCATCATCTAGAAAAATAGAGAACAAAAGCATAACTTACAGCATTAAATGAGATAATAACAGAAGCATGAATGTAAAATATTATTCTCAATTGAGCCATCAACAGAATTTCTGCTGAGAGAAAGGATAAAAGAATCCCGACACTTAAAAAATAAAAGCATCGGGACATCGGAATCTTACTTGACCCTGTTAATTAATGAAGAATTTTATATACAAGTTCGCGCAGCAAATCTCCATCTCCCAAAGATGGATTACCCACTCCTTTTGATTTTGCATCACAGTAACGAATCTCACCAATAATTTGCATTACCTTTACTCCGCTATATTTCCTCATAGCAACCATATAGTCTTTAGACTGCCATGATGATTTAAGCCCCAGCTGATTGGCTATACCCTGCTCTGACTTATCAGGAGCATAATATGCAAGCATTAAATTAGAGAAGAAATTAAATAACACAGACAAGGTCATCTGCAAAGGATTTGTTTTGGGATTCTCCTCAAAATATTTTATTATCTGATTAGCCTTGAAAACATCCTTTGCCACCAAAGCATTCCTAAGCTCAAAATTATTATAATCCTTGCTTATGCCAATGTTACGTTCTATCTGTTCTGGAGTAATCCGCTTTTGTCCTCTTGGAAGTGTGATAATTAATTTTTCCAACTCTCCAGCCATACGGCTTAAATCTGCTCCAACAAATTCCGCCATCATTTCTGAAGCCTTAGGTTCTATTTCTACTGATCTACGTTTCAAGTAAGAAGATATAAACCCAGGAAGCTGGGCATCCTTAATCTTTTTCGATTCGAAAAGGACACCTACTTTCTCTATTTCAGCTGCCAATTTTTTTCTTCTATCCAATGTACCATGTTTATGGCATAACACCAGAATTGTAGAATCCAAAGGTTTTTGGAGATAATAAACAAGCTCTTCAATATTCTTTATATTTTGAGCCTCTTTTACTATTACAACTTGATATTTGGACATCATGGGATAACGCTTGGCTGCATTGATAACAGTCGCGATATCTGTATCAGCCCCATAAACAATAGTCTGATTGAATTCTTTTTCATTTTCATTTAACACCGTTTGTGCTATATACTCAGATATCCGGTCTATATAATAAGACTCTTCACCCATTAGATAATAAACAGGCTTATAGATACGGTTTTTCAAGTCACGGGCTATCTCTTCGTATGTTGTTTCTTTTGCCATACACAGTAAAATTACCAGTCAAATTTTAAGTGCTTGACCGTTTTCTTTTCCTCAATAATCATCTGTAATGAAGCAATACCAATCTCCACATGTTCCTCTACATATTGCTGCGTTACAATACTGTCGCTTTTCTCCGTCTTCACCCCTTCAGGAATCATCGGCTGGTCGGATACCAAAAGTAATGCTCCAGTAGGAATATGATTGTAAAAACCAGTAGTAAACAGCGTAGCCGTTTCCATATCCACACACATGGCACGCGTTTTAAGGAGATACTTTTTAAACTCTTCATCATGCTCCCATATACGGCGGTTGGTAGTATATACCGTTCCAGTCCAATAATCGCGGGCATGATCGCGAATAGCAGACGAAACAGCACGTTGCAACATAAATGCCGGCAATGCAGGAACTTCAGGCGGATAATAGTCATTAGAAGTTCCTTCTCCACGGATGGCTGCTATTGGCAGAATCAGATCTCCCAACTTATTTTTCCTATCTATGCCCCCACATTTACCTAAAAACAAACATGCTTTAGGCTGGATGGCCCCTAGCAAATCCATAATGATGGCAGCATTAGGACTTCCCATGCCAAAATTAATAATAGTGATTCCTTCCGCATGTGCCGAAGTCATATTGGCATCACGTCCTAATACCGGCACATTGAATTTGTCGGCAAAAAGTTCCACATATTTATTGAAATTGGTCAGAAGGATGTATTCTCCGAAATCATTCAAGCTTCTTTTTGTGTAGCGGGGAAGCCAGTTTGCTACAATTTCCTCTTTTGTTTTCATAATCTTTTGTATTTTTGTATCGGTTATTACCGAGTTACACTTATGCAAATTTACTAAATGTTATCATTAAACTTACCATCCTACGAAATTAAAATCGCGGAGCGAAATGGAAAAAATGTTATTTTCGATATGCTTCGCAAGAGATATGTCGCCCTTACTCCGGAAGAATGGGTAAGACAACATTTTGTTCATTATCTGACGGATTATAAAGGATATCCGAAGGGATTACTGGCCAACGAAATACAACTGGACTTAAACGGAACAAAAAAACGTTGTGATACTGTGCTCTACAACAAAGATCTAAGTGCCAAACTGATTGTGGAATACAAAGCTCCACATATAGAAATCACGCAAACAGTATTTGATCAGATAACCAGGTATAACATGGTCCTGAAAGTTGATTATCTGATTGTCAGCAACGGATTGAACCATTACTGCTGCCATATTGATTACAATACAAAAACATACCTTTTTCTACCGGAGATTCCCCATTATTCAGAACTGTAGATATAAAAACATTCTAAGCAACATCTTCTTACAAGATCTTGCTTAGAATGTGATAAAATTCTTTTTCCACAAAGAAAAAGATACTGCTTCAGGAGATATATTATCTCTTGACAGTTTCCAAATGCTGTTCAGCAATCACACCCGCCAATTCAGGGTCAATCATGATGCGACCACAATATTCACATACGATAATTTTCTTACGCATACGGATATCAAGCTGTTTCTGGGGCGGAATCTTGTTAAAACAACCACCACATGCATCACGCTGTACATATACAATTCCCAATCCATTTCGAGAATTCTTACGGATACGTTTAAATGCCTGCAACAGACGCGGTTCGATTGTTGTCTCCAATACTTTTGCTTTCTCTCTCAGCTTTTCTTCTTCCTGCTTGGTTTCAGAAACAATTTCTTCCAATTCGGATTTCTTCGCTTCCAAGTCCTTCTTTCTTTCATCCAAGTCTTGATTACTGTGCTCTATCTCCTCGCTCTTTGCTTTTTCTGCTGCAATATATTCCTTTATGCGTTTCTCGCAAAGTTCGATTTCCAATGACTGGAATTCAATCTCCTTTGTCAACACATCATATTCACGATTATTACGCACATTATCCTGCTGAGCTTTATATTTTTCAACAGAAGTCTTAGCTGTCTCGATTTCAATTTTCTTAGTTGCAATGTTTGATTTCAATTCCTCGATATCAGCTTTAATTTTCTCGATACGAGTGCTCAAACCGGCAACCTCATCTTCAAGGTCTTGAACTTCAAGAGGAAGTTCCCCTCTCAGAGTCTTAATTTTATCGATTTCAGACAACATGGTTTGCAACTGGTACAAAGCCTTCAGCTTTTCTTCCACTGTTAATTCGCTCGGGTCTTTCTTTGCTTCTCTAGCCATAGTTTTTCTTACAAATATTTAATAGGATTTGTATTTACCCGGGTTATCTGGACTTCCAGCTCCGGAAACATCTCCTGTATGATTGAATAAAATATTTCTTTTGTATACTGTTCACTCTCATAATGCCCCATTTCAGCTACCAGGATATCATTCTCATAATTGAAATAATCATGATATTTCACTTCACCTGTGATAAATACATCAGCATCGGCACTTACCGCTTTAGGCAATAAAAATGCTCCAGCTCCGCCACACAACGCTACTTTCTGTATCAGACGACCGGATAAACGAGTATGTCGCAGACAGCCCACTTCGAACGTTTTCTTGATGCGTTTCAAGAAATCCAGTTCGGCTTCAGGCTCTTCCAATTCTCCGACCACTCCCGAACCTACTTGTGTCCAGGTATTTTTCAACGGATAAAAATCAAAAGCCGGTTCTTCATAAGGATGTGTTGCCAATAATGCTTTTATCACCGCAGCCTTTTTAAAAGCCGGAAGAATCGTTTCTATACGCACCTCGGATTCCTTATGCAATTCGCCTATTTCTCCACAGAACGGACTGGTTCCTCTCTGCGCACGGAAAGTCCCCTCACCTTCCAAATTATAGCTGCATGAATCATAATTACCTATGCAACCACAACCGGCTTCAAATAAAGCTTTTCTTACTCTGTCAGCCTGTGCATCCGGCACAAAAGTTACAAACTTCAATAAATATTCTTCTTTCGGGTCTAATATGCGTACATTCTTGAGGCCTATCTTTTCAGCTATTTTATAATTGACACCTCCGGGAGCATTATCCAGATTGGTATGTGCCGAATAAATGACAATATCATTTTTAATGGCTTTCAACACACACCGTTCAATGTAATCCCGACCAATAATAGATTTATAACCTTTAAATATAAGTGGATGATGCGATATAATCAGGTTGTATCCCAACATGACAGCTTCATCCACAACAGCTTCAGTAACGTCCAGACACAACAAAGCCCCTGTTGCTTCCGCTTCTGTCAGTCCAACTTGCAATCCGGCATTATCAAATCCGTCTTGCAAAGGCAGAGGCGCGAACCTTTCAAGGGCACTTACTATTTCCTTAATTTTCATTCGTTCGCGAAAATTTGATTGCAAAGATAATCAATCCATTTGAATTTAAAAAGCAACCAAGCTATTTTTTATACTTTCCCCACTTTATCATTTTATTTTTCAAAGCATAACGCTCGTCAACAACACGGTCTGTCGGGAAAAAAGTAAGATGAATACGCCATCCGCCCGAATGAAACGTAAATTTGCGGGCTGATATTCCTGTTTCTATCAGAGCTAGTTTATCAATGATAAATGCTTTAATATCTACGGGAAATTCCTCTCCTTCATACATTATATCCGCAGTGACAAAGAAACCGGGAGTTGATAATTCTGCTATATATTTCCAAATTTGCTCATTCATGTTTTTCTATTTTATTGAAAGAAATATATAAAATGTATACAAAGCAAGAATAAGGCCCCTACTTCCGTTTGGTATCCTTATGAACCCGTAACAACCGGCCATAACTGTCGAATGATTTCCGTGAGGCCAGAAAAATGGTCATCATTAGTGAAAGCATGGATGCCACCACAGTGATAACTACAATCATAATCTGATATTTGATAGCCACATGTGGCGAACTTCCTCCCAATATCTGCCCAATCATAGTTCCCGGCAATGCAACAAGCCCTGTTACTGCCATATTGGCAATGCCCGGGCTGAACGCTTTAATAAGAGCCTGACGCACAAATGGAGCTATCGCCTCATTACGGGTAGCGCCATTCCCCAACAGAAAATAATAAAGTTGCTGTTCCCTACGCAATCCGGCATAGTAAGTATTTAATCCTATCACATTCACTCCCAACATATTCCCCATGATTATACCAAAAACCGGAATAAAATACTGGGCACTGAAGATGTTATCCAACTTTAATACAAAACCAAGAAAATAAAGTCCGACGAGCACCACTGTTACAAAAAAAGCGATAGAGATTGGAATCATCAAAATTCCACGTTTTAACCGCGTACGCGTCAAAGCCGTTTCAGCAGCCACCCCAACCATGATGATCACCCATAGAAAATTGATAAACGGATTGTTCCATTCAAACAGAAAACGAAGATAAGCCCCAATCAAAAACAACTGTATAATCATACGTACCGTGCCTATCAGAACCGGTTTAAGCAAGCCCGTCTTGAAATGCCATAAAAAATAAACCGGAATAAGCATCAGCAGCAATCCTATTCCCAAACTGCCATAGTCTATATCAATTGTTCCCATCAGTCAGATTATAAAGTAAATACCTTGTCGCATCCGGCGGCAAACTGTTTGTCATGCGAAACAGACAAGATAGTCATTCCTTTACTGCACAAGGATTTAAAGAAGTTAATCACCCGTAAGCACGATTCCGGATCAAGTGCCGAAGTCGGTTCGTCCACTACCAGTAAAGGTTTGTCAAGCAAGGCTGTCACTGCCAACATGATACGCTGACGCTGACCACCCGACACTTCATTTACCCGTTTATCATAAAGTTTCTCTTCCAATCCTAATGATACGAAATAATCCATCAGCCGCTCTTTGTTGAATCCCGCCTCACGGTTTGCCTTCAGTTCAAAAGGCATCCGCACCATTTCACTGACCCATTCCGAAGGAAGAGCCAACTCCTGGGGAATCCATGCTATTTTCTTTCGGATATGATCCGCCGTTCTAGGTGCCAGCAGTGTGCCGTCCACCTTTATTGTCCCTTCACTTAAAGGTACAAAGCCCAAAACAGCTTTCAGCAATGAAGATTTTCCACTGCCGGAACCACCACAAATACATACGCTTTCTCCGTAATGAACTTGCAGGTCGAGTCCTCTGAAAAGAGTCAGGTTGCCAAAACTGATAGATATATTTTCTATATTAATCATCACATAAAAACAAAAAGAGTCGGGAGCATTCACTGCTGCCGACTCCACATAATGTATTAAAATAAAATAAATGTGTCGAAGTTTAATATGCTCTCGCAAAGAGAACACGGCGAGCAGATGGTTTTCCGGTTACCATACACTTGCCCGGAGTCAGGCTCTCTTCATCAGCATCAAAAGGCAGACAACGAATTGTTGCCTTGGTTTCCTCTTTAATCCGGTCTTCCGTTTCCGGGGTTCCATCCCAATGAGCCAGAATAAAGCCGCCTTTCTCTATTTGTTCCTTGAAATCATCGTATGAATCCACTTTCACGATATGTTCGTTACGATAGTTCAATGCTTTCTGATAAATATTGTTCTGGATATCCTCCAACAATTGTTGTACATATTCTTCGATTCCGTCGCAAGAACGAGTTTCTTTCTCCAATGTATCACGACGCATCACTTCCATTGTATTGTTTTCAAGATCACGGCCACCCATTACCAAGCGAACAGGCACACCTTTCAGTTCGTAATCTGCAAACTTGAATCCCGGACGCTTATTGTCTGCATTATCATATTTCACAGAGATACCCATTGCTTTCAACTTATTGACAATGCCTTCTACTTTTGCATCAATCTTCTTCAGCATTTCATCATTCTTATAAATAGGAACGATAACTACCTGAATAGGAGCCAAATGCGGTGGCAACACCAATCCGTTATCATCAGAGTGAGTCATTATCAAAGCACCCATCAGGCGGGTAGATACTCCCCAGGAAGTAGCCCAAACATAATCCAGTTTATTGTTTTTGTCAACAAACTGTACATTGAACGCTTTTGCGAAATTCTGTCCCAAGAAGTGAGAAGTACCACATTGCAATGCCTTTCCATCCTGCATCAAGCCTTCGATGGTGTAAGTATCCAATGCACCGGCGAAACGTTCATTAGCCGATTTTACCCCTTTGATTACCGGAACAGCCATATACTTCTCAGCGAAGTCACCATACACATGCAACATTTTCTGTGCTTCCGCTTCTGCTTCCTCGCGGGTCGCATGAGCCGTATGTCCTTCCTGCCACAAGAACTCCGCAGTACGCAGGAACAAACGGGTACGCATCTCCCACCGCATAACATTTGCCCATTGGTTACACAAGATAGGCAAGTCACGATAGGAATTAATCCAGTTCTTATATGTACTCCAAATAATAGTTTCCGATGTAGGGCGGATAATCAATTCTTCTTCCAGTTTGGCAGCCGGATCTACGATAACACCCGAACCGTCTTCTGCATTCTTCAGACGATAGTGAGTAACTACAGCACACTCTTTGGCAAATCCTTCTACGTGTTCAGCTTCACGGCTAAGGTAAGATTTCGGGATAAGCAACGGGAAATAAGCGTTCACGTGGCCGGTTTCCTTAAACATATCGTCCAACTGACGCTGCATTTTCTCCCAAATGGCGTATCCGTAAGGCTTGATAACCATACATCCACGCACAGGTGATTGTTCAGCCAAATCGGCCTTCACCACCAAATCATTATACCACTGAGAATAATTCTCGCTTCTTTTGGTAAGTTCTTTTAATTCTACTGCCATTGCTATATTGTTATTTTTACAATCCTTTTTAGAGTCTGCAAAAGTAGTAAAAAAGCATGGGAAAGTACCAATGATTTAGCAAAAATATAGGATCAAAAAGTATAAAAATAACTTATTGATAACGATAATACCACCAATAGGTATCACCATATTCCCGCCGCATATGGTTTTTCTCTTCCACCGGTGATGAAAATTCCTTCTGACGGTTAAGAAACTCATCCAAACGCCGCACCATCAGCGTGTCTTTGACTTCTCTTCCATATCCAGGATGAGTCCGTTTGTAAAGCACCAATGCCTCACGATAATAACGCGGCAATGTATCTTGCTCGAAACAATACATATCAACCGCCGATACAAATTTGTCCAATTTCTTATCCAGCCAATGCACTCATATAATAATTCAAAGCGGTATGTCTACCTATTTCATCACGACAGATACGAGCCAAAAAGTCTACTGTCTTTTCTGCAACATGTGGTCTTGCACCAAGATAAGCATACAAGCTATCGGCATTCAAGCGCAAAGTTTCCTGAGAATGAGGCGCAAACAAAAGCCCTTCCGCACCATAATATTGAGGGTATTCAAACAAATGCTCCCCCATGGTACCTTCCAAAGACATAGCATAGGCTCTAAGCACTGCCAATGTACGGGTTGTTTCCAAAGACTTTGCTCCTACCATCCGTGCAGCTTCATAATGATGATTACGGATAGCCTGCTCCACAGCCAGTTCATGATGAAAATTCACATTCGTATTTCCTATACCTACCGTCATCAGGCATAAAAGTGTCAAAATAGCTAAGTTAGAGTTTATTAAGCCCAATATGGACCCCTCTTGATTCAGCCAGGAACGAAACACACGCCGTAAAGTATAGACCACACCTATATATATAAGCAAAAGCAACGGCAGCAGCCAAAACCATTTATCTCCTATGTTTCCTCCGTGGAAAATAGTCCGGTCCACATCCGTCAGCACTCCCAGCAACAGACAAGACGGGAAATAAGAAAGTGTCCGTACAGGCCCCTTTAATCCCATCAATCCATTGATTCCCCAACGGAATACCAATAAAACCACTGTAATGATAATAGCTCCCACCAACGGAGAATAATGTGTCTTTCCTTGTGACAATGAATAATGCAATGCACCTACTACATCTTTCTGAAGCACAAAAAGATAGACAATACTAAAAATAGAGAAAAGAAGACCGCACGCAACCGTGAGGATGCGGGCGGCTCTTTTATAGGATAAGCTGTTGTTGTTGCTCATAAATTACTCTTTCACTTTTTTCAATACCACAGCCGAACGGGCAGGCAGATACAGTTTCAGCCATTCCTTTTTATCCTTCTTATAAAGAGGGTCGAAATTAGTGAAATGACGTATACTGTCATCAGCCAGACCATTGCCTCCGAAAGCTGTCGCATCCGTATTCAGTACCACATCATACGCCCCGACAGGCACTAGGAAACCATAGTCTGTAAATGACTTGGTAGGATTGAAATTAAATACAAAAATCAAATTCTTACGCCGGTAAGCCAACACTTGGTCACCGTCGTTATGCCATACTTCAATCACTGGAGTTTCCTGAATATTTTTCACACTCTCAATGAGGTGGACCATAGCTGAATCAAAATCGCCCAAGTAATGGTAACACAGGTTCTTATTATCAAAAAGCCCCCACTGACGACGGGCATATTTATGCGACCATCCGTTACCTTCACGCGGGAAATCAATCCATTCGGGATGCCCGAATTCATTACCCATAAAGTTCAAATATCCTCCATTGATGGTAGAGGCAGTAAGCAAACGAATCATCTTATGCAATGCGATGCCGCGATGCACTGTATAATTTTCATCCCCTTTCTGGAAATGCCAATACATGTCAGCATCTATCAGACGGAAAATTATAGTCTTATCGCCCACCAATGCCTGGTCATGGCTTTCGGCATACGAAATAGTCTTCTCGTCCTTGCGTCTGTTGGTCACTTCCCAGAACATGCTGCTCGGTTTCCAGTCTTCATCAATCTTCTCCTTGATTGTTTTAATCCAATAATCCGGAATATTCATGGCCATACGGTAATCAAACCCATATCCACCATCTTGAATCGGTGCTGCCAACCCGGGCATACCCGAAACTTCTTCCGCAATGGTAATCGCTTTGGAATTTACCTGATGAATCAACTTGTTGGCCAATGTCAAATAACAAATCGCATTATCATCCTGATTCCCGTTAAAGTAATCCCCATAATTACAGAACGCCTCTCCCAAGCCGTGGCTATAATACAACATCGATGTCACACCGTCAAAACGAAAACCGTCAAAACGGAACTCATCCATCCAATACTTACAATTGGACAGCAAGAAATGAATCACCTCATTCTTACCATAATCAAAGCATAAGGAATCCCATGCCGGATGTTCACGCCGCCCGCCCGGATAGAAGTATTGATTAGGATCACCGGCAAAATTGCCAAGTCCCTCCACTTCATTCTTCACGGCATGAGAGTGAACAATATCCATAATGACGGCAATTCCCATTCTATGTGCCGTATCAATCAATTCCTTCAATTCATCCGGTGTACCGAAACGGGATGACGGAGCAAAGAAACTGGAAACATGATACCCGAAACTCCCATAATAAGGATGCTCCTGAATAGCCATAATCTGAATACAGTTATATCCGGCTTCCGCTATACGCGGCAATATTTTCTCACGGAACTCATTATAAGTCCCTACCCTTTCTTCTTCCTGAGCCATACCGATATGACATTCATAAATCATCAAAGGATCAGTCTTTGCACGGAACACCTTCTTTCTGAACCGGTAAGGATTCTCCGGTTCCCAGACCTGTGCACTGAATATCTTTGTCTGCTCATCCTGTACCACACGGTTGGCCCATGCCGGTATGCGTTCTCCTTCACCGCCATTCCAACGGACTTTCAGTTTATACAAATCACCATGCTTTATAGCACCGCTTTGTAATTCCACCTCCCATACACCAGGAGAGTTCTTTACATGGTACATCCTATAATCGCCATGTTCTTTCCAGTCGTTGAAATCTCCGATAAGATAAATTTCCTTCGCATTCGGAGCCCATTCACGGAACACCCACCCTCTTCTGGTACGATGCAAGCCGAAATATAAATATCCGGTGGCAAAGTCCGATAAAGTTCCTTTGCCTCCGGTCAGTTCCAATTCTTTGTCTAGTGCATGCTGATGGCGTCCTTCAATCGCTGCCGAATACGGTTCCAGCCAAGGATCACTTTCTATTATGCCTAATTTAGGAGTGGTATTTTCCATAATATGATTACTTGTTAGTTATTCTCTTTCAAACCAAAACTTTAACGATCACTTTTTTCACACCGTCAGGAGACACTCCCGGAGCGTGAGCATCCTGTGGAAAAAAGATGGCAAACATTCCCGGCTTTACAGGAATATAGCTTTCGGCAAGTCCCGGATAGAACGAGATATCCTTATCTGCATCATAGTCTGCTTCGGGAAGATCTTCACGGGCCGTATAACCCATCACTTCCACCCCTGACAGAGGAATCTGTATATCAATAAACTGATTATGAGTTTCTAATTTTGCTTCTTCTTTAGTTTTAGGCTTGGTCTGAGAAAAGTTTACTACCAGATCATCACCCTGTAATTTTACTTTTCCTAATTCCTGAGCGTTCAAGTCTGTAGTCTTCAGATATTCCATTGCTTTAGCGAACAAAGGATTCAATGAAGCGTACTTTTCTAAGTTTTCTAATCTGTCTACTACCATAATTATTTCATTTTAATGGTTAAAATATTGCTTTTATCATTCAAAGTCGTCTATTGTGAAATTTGTAAAATCAGCAAAACGCTTCAGTTGCTTGAAAACATCCTCTACTTTGTCCAACAGGTCAGGGGCAAGGAAAAACGCATCAGGCACCATATAAGCACAGGTATAATCCTTACATTTTAAATAATCAATATATTCAAAATCTTTCGGAAATCCTTTGGGAGCCGTTTTTAAGTGATTCTCTCCGATAACAGGAAAGTATTGCTTGAACGCAGGATCTTCCACAATTTCCCTGTATTCGTCTATGTTGTCATAAACGGACTGGCGGACAGCTTTCAGCACTTTAGGTTCCAGGCACCAGCTTCCACCAGCAAGCATACAGTTATCAGGCTCTATATGAACATAATATCCACAATGTTCCGATTTCTTTCCACGAGCGTTGATATAGCCGCCCAAGTGTATCTTATAAGGAGTCTTATCACTGGAAAAACGCGTGTCGCGATAAATTCGGTATGTACAGTCCTTGGCTTGAATACCGACAATACTTTCGTCAAACAACGAAATGCGGGCGATGATTGCTGTCAGTAATTCCTCAAACTCTTTTTGAGCTTTCAGATATTCATCCTTATGCCCCTGAAACCACTCCCGGTTATTGTTTGCGGCCAGGTCTTTTAAAAATTGAAAGATAACAGATACATCCATGTTACATTATGTTCATGTGTTCACTTGACAAACTTACAAAATATATTTGTAACGAACTAGAAAAAAGCGAAGTATTTATTTTTTTCCCAAGACCTTGAGAAACTCATCATGCAACTTTCCATTAGTAGCCAACACTTCACGACCGGAATAAAAGTCTCCCCCTCCGCTGTAATCTGTCACTTTTCCACCGGCATTCATCAAGATTATCGAACCGGCAGCAATATCCCACGGTCCCAGCAGCCCTTCTATACGGGCTTCAAAGCGACCGGCAGCTACATAGCAAAGTTCTGCCGCAGCAGCTCCTTGCAGGCGCATGCCTCCCACATTTCCATATAACTCGTGCACGATATGCTCCGCCAAAGGCTTATACTTTTGCGAATCGTATGGAAAGCCTAACGCCACAAACGCTTCGTCCATATCAGAAACATCTGACACATGTATTTCTTTGTTGTTCAGATAAGAAGGCGCTCCTTTATAAGTCCAGTAAAGTTCATCGCGGCATACCTCATACACCACCCCAACCAGCAGTTCTTCTTTATTGCGAAGGGCGATACTCACACAATAAGGAGCATTATTATGGATAAAATTGGTGGTTCCGTCCAGCGGATCTACCAGCCAGCAATAGTTTTCCGTAGTCAGGCTGCCCGAACCTTCTTCGGCAATGAATCCTGCTTCGGGAAGCAATTCCCGAAGTTGGGCCACAATACGGCGTTCCGATTCCTTATCTACATACGACACATAGTCGTGAGCATTTTTCTTCTCTACCTTGCTACGGTCAAAACCGCTACGCTCATTACGAAGAAAAGCACCCGCCCGGAGTGCTATTTCACGTACATTCAACGTTATCTTCTCTAAATCCAACATTATATTCTTATTTTTGTTCCGCATCCAGCGTTCCAAACTTATAAACACCTTTACGGATTACATTTCCATTCTTGTCAGTCTCCACAAAAGCGCCGTGTTTCTTCCCTTGTTTGAAAAATCCGTCATAGCGTACTCCGTTTTTATCTTCAAGCACACCTTTGCCGTCTTCCTTTCCTTTTACGAAATGCCCCTTGTATTTGGTTCCGTCAGCCGTGCGCAAAGTGCCTTCACCGTCGGCCATGTTGTTTTTCCATTCACCTTCATAGTCATCGCCGTTCGCCCAGATATAGTGTCCTTTACCGCTGCGCTGGTTATTCACCCACTGCCCTTCATACACAGCACCGTTGGCCCATGTAAAGGTTCCGGTCCCATGCTGCTCGCCGTTCTTGAACTGCCCTACATACTTGTCACCATTCTTGTGTATATAAATACCCTGCCCGGTACGTTCACCGTTCACGTAGTCACCTTCGTAACGGTCACCGCTATGAAAGTAATAAATGCCTTTACCATGCTGCACGTCATCCTTCCAGTCACCCACATACTTGTCACCGTTGACATAGTAAAACGTCCCCTTTCCGTCACGTGCGTCATCTTTCCACTCGCCTTCATATTTTGACTGGTCGGGCCATACCATAACACCCTGTCCGTTTTTCTTGTCTTCTTTCCATTCGCCCTCATATTTGGCTCCTGCTTTCCAGGTATAAGTACCCTTTCCGCTACGTTTGTCCTGAAACCAGTTACCTATATAAACATCTCCGTTATAATAATACATAGTGCCTTCACCCTGCTGATAATCGGTAAACCACATACCCTCATACCGGTTGTTATTCATAAAATAATAGGTTCCGCTGCCGTGTTGCTGGTCCTGGAACCATTGCCCCACATACTTTTCTCCATCGTGAAACGTATATGTCCCGTTCCCCTCGCGTTTACCTTTTATATATTCCCCTTCGTAGGTATTTCCGTTCTTGTAGATTGTTTTTCCTTTACCGTTTGGTTTTCTGCCTTTCAGTTCTCCGGTATATTCGCCCCCGTCTTTAAAAGTATAATTCCCGATTTTTATCTGAGCGGTGGCCAATGTACTGACCGATGCCAAAAGCAATAATATATATACGTATTTCTTCATTGGTTCGTTACTTATAATAGATAAGATTTATGCCAAAGATACGATTTTCTATCTTTGGACATGATAGGTTATTACACTTTTTTACCCGCAATGACCTCTATTAAGTTTTCTTTGCAGAAATACTTTTGAGCCAATATGCGTATTTCTTCTCTGGTGATTCCCCGGATGGCATCCAGCGAACGGATAAAGAAGCGTTCGTCCAGCCCTGCCGTTTCTATATAAATCCAGGCATCAGACAAAGAAAAAGGTCCCTCGTACGACCGGCATAAATCGCCCAGCATATAGTTCTTCACCATTTCCAATTCTTCTTGAGGAACGAGATCATTACACAATTTGTCCATCTCCCGATAAACTTCTGTTATGATAGAATCCACATATTCATTGGCCGCCTCGGTACTGACAGTCAGTATTCCCGTTTCCGGATAGGACACAATGCCTGCGCCGATACCGTATGTATATCCCTTGTCTTCACGGATATTGGACATCAGACGGCTCCCGAAATACCCTCCGAACAAAGTGACCATGACACGTGCCTTCAAAAAGTCCGGATGATGACGGTCCATTACGAAACATCCCATTTTCAAGGAACTTTGAAGTGCATCCTCACGTTCTATAAAGATACGCTTTTCTTTGGTGGTAACCGGAGGAACAAGCATTGTCTTTGCTTTTTCCGTCACTTCCCCCCATTGTCCACTTCCCAAGTTATCTTCTATACAACGGATAATTTCCGATGTGACCTTTCCCGAAATATATACCGAACAATTGCCCGAATGATAATATTTCCGATAAAACGAACGGAGCACCTCCGGGGTAATCCGGTCATAATCCTCCGCTACCGCATAGCGCCCGAAGGGATGCTCCGGACCGAACAAGGCTGTATTCAGCTGCTTTCGGGCAATCATTTCCACCCGGGTGCTGTTCACCAGGAATTGCTGTTTGTTCGTATCGGCCACCACGGAAAGTTCCTTTGCCGGAAACGTAGGAGCCTTTATCATCTCGGATATGACGGCCAGCGTGCGGGCAAAATATTTATTCAGAGAGTAAAGTGTTATGAATCCATAGTTCACGGAAGAAGATAACTCCAGCCAGGCTCCATAATAATCCAATCGCTCCGCAATCTGTGAAGACGTTAAATTCCCAGCTCCCTCACGCAGCATCCTGTTGGCAAACATAGCCTGCAACGGCTGTTCCTGATTCCATTGTCCGCCTCCTATCAGAAGATCGAAACGTACAACATCCTCGGTTCCCGCATGAATGATATTCAAAGGCATCCCGTTCTTCATCGTCCTCCTGTCGGGACGGGTTATACTGAATTCGCTTAGTTGGCGGATTGGCGGTGGGGTGGTTCTGTCCAGCATTTACTCCCCCTCCCTTTGTTTTAAAAATGCTTCGGCACGTGCCAGATCCTGAGGCGTATCAATGCCTATTGTCTCCACTTCACTGATTCCCACCTTAATAGTATAACCATTTTCCAGCCAACGAAGCTGCTCCAACGATTCAGCCAGCTCCAGCGAAGATTGTGGAAGCGAAGTTATTTCTTTCAGTACATCGGCCCGATAAGCATACAGACCGATATGTTTATAGTAAGTATGCCCTTTCAGCCAGCCTTCCTTCTCCACATTACGCTGGAAAGGAATGATGGAACGGCTGAAATACAAAGCATTCATATTCTTACCGACTACTACTTTGGGAGAGTTTACATTTTCCAAGGCTTCAAGCCCGTCATCCGGGATGAAAGGTTTCACCAAAGTCGCAATCTGTGTGGCAGGATCTTCAAAGCAAGCTTTCACGGCTTCAAGCTGTGATTTTTGAATAAAAGGTTCATCACCCTGGATATTTACAACCACATCATATCCTCGTCCTACTTTGGTATACGCTTCATAGCAACGGTCTGTGCCGCTTTTATGGTGAACGGAGGTCATGACCACTTTTCCGCCAAAAGCTTTTACGGCGGATTCAATGCGTTCATCGTCCGTCGCTACATATGTTTCATCCAATATGCCGGACACTTGTTCATAGACTCTCTGAATCACAGGCTTGCCTCCCAAGACGGCCAGAGGTTTGGCAGGAAAACGTGTAGAGGCATATCTTGCAGGAATAATTCCAATAAATTTCATGGTAGCATTTCTTTTATATATTCATGCAAAAGTAACAAAAACATTTCATACATTTGCACCATTAATGCAATAAATGTTATGGACGAACACCATTGTTTGCTTTGTATGGGCTCTAATACCAACCGTTACGCGCAACTCTCGGTTGCACGGGAAGCATTGCGCACCACGTTTCCCGACATTCATTTCGGCGAGATGATGGAAACGGAAGCTGTTGGCAGCGGCTTTCACTCCCCTTTCAGCAATCAACTGGCAAAATTCAGCACTACGCTTTCACCCGATTCCGTTCGTGATTTGTTTAAAGAATTGGAACGACGCAGCGGACGGATTCCCGAAGACAAGGCTCAAGGGGTGGTAAAACTGGATATTGACTTGCTGGTCTTTGACAATAAGATATTGAAACCGGAAGATATGGAAAGAGAATATATCCGCCGTGGAATGTCTGTGCTCTTTTAGAGCTTATACCTTATTATATACTAATCATTATCACCTTGTGATACCCCGCCTCCATCCCCCCCTATGGCAAACGATAGTGTTACTGAGAGGCCCAACCTGACAGGTGGGAAAACAGCTAAGTATTTTCATTGGCAGACCTAAGGCTTTCTACCAAGAAGGCTAAGGCTTTCCGGCCGTTCTATTTCTATCTCCATAGGCTTTGGAGTTATCTCCATAACCTTTGGAGTTATCTCCGCAGCCTTTGGAGTTAACTCCAAAGCCTATGGAGATAGAACACAACAGAAAGAAAAGCCTTAACCTGCCTCAAAAAAGAGATTAGCTTTCCTTGAAAAAAACATTTCATAAGAACAGAAAGCACATTTTTTTATCTCATCTGTTTGTTGTTTCCAATGATTCCTTATACATTTGCGTTTACTAACAATCCTGTTAAACAAAAATGATAATATGAAAGAAGAAACGAGCAATACAGAACAATCCATATTAAAAGCTGCTGAAAAAGAATTCCTTAAGAAAGGATTCTCCGGAAGCAAAACAACAGAAATAGCTAAGGAGGCTGGTGTAACCCATGCCATGCTGCATTATTATTTCCGTACAAAAGAGAATCTGTTCAACAAAGTATTTGAAGAAAAAGCCAGGCAACTGGCCGATACATTTCTTTCTCGTGTAGATGAGTCACTGCCTTTTTTGGAGAAAATAAAATGTTTCATTGAAGCACACTTCGACCTTTTGACTGCTAATCCCGAACTACCTTTATTTATATACAGGGAGATTCTGACCAATGAATGCGGAAAAGAAATTTGCCGTAAAACCTTGTTCCCTAATTTCCGGTTAGCAATCAGTCTGCTCGACCGGTCACTGCAAGAGGAAATAAAGAAGGGCACAATACGCCCCGTCAAGGCGGAAGATTTAATGGTCAGCGCCATTTCACTCAATATCTTTGTCTTTGTGGCAAACCCACTGATACAATTGTTTGTAGAAGAAAAAGGTGAAGAATATCATCAATATATGGAACGCAGAAAACAAGAAAATGTAGAAATCATATTAAGCAGATTAAGAATATGAAAAGGTTATTCATTCTCACAACCTTTCTTCTCGGCATCAGTCCCATTTGTTTGAATGCACAGGAACTCACGCTGGAAGAGTGTCAGCAGCAAGCCCAGGCGCATTATCCGCTGATTAAACGGTACGGACTGATTGAAAAGACGAAAGAATACAACATCTCTAACGCCGGCAAGGGTTATCTGCCACAGGTTTCATTGTCCGCTAAAGCCAGTTATCAATCGGATGTAACGGAAATACCCGTTGACCTGCTCGGAATTGATATTCGCGGCATACGCAAGGATCAATACCAAGCTATGTTGCAACTGGACCAAGTGGTATGGGACGGTGGTAACATCCGGGCACGGAAAGAGGTAACCCGTGCCACATCCGAAGTAGACAAACAGAAACTGGAAGTGGACATGTATGCCATCAACGAACGGGTAAACCAACTTTTTTTTGGCATCCTGTTATTGAAAGAGCAATTGAAGCAAAACCAGCTTATGCAGGAAGAATTACAAAGGAATTATGACAATGTTGCAGCATATGTAAAGAATGGCATTGCCAATCAAGCCGATTTGGATGCTGTAAAAGTGGAACAATTGAACAACATACAGCAACGTCATACTCTGGAAGCCACCTATCGTGCTTACGGCGAGATGTTGAAGATCATGATTAACCACCCTACTCCTTTAACCGAAAACACACTAAAGAAACCAGATGTAAATGCCTTATTATATAAAGGAGAAGCCTATTCTACAGAATTCATCCGACGTCCGGAACTTAACTTGTTTGCGGTACAGAACCAGCAACTGGAGGCGCAACGTAAACAACTTACCGCCAAGAACCTCCCCCGATTAGACTTATTCGTGCAAGGCGCATACGGCAACCCGGGACTGAATATGCTGAAAAATGAATTTTCGGCCTATTACGTAGCAGGCGTACGCCTTTCCTGGAACTTCGGCAACCTATATACTCGTAAGAATGAATCTCGCCAATTAATACTGAATCAACAGGATGTGAACGTACAGAAAGAAACGTTCTTGTTTAACACTCATCTGGAAATCACTCAAAACAACAGTGAAATTAAGAAACTGACGGAACTGATGAAGAACGATGAGGAGATTATCACCCTACGTAACAACATAAAAAAATCAGCCCAAGCAAAAGTTGCCAACGGAACACTGACCGTTACAGAAATGTTACGTGAAGTAACAGCCGAGAACATTGCCATGCAGGATAAAATCCTGCATGAAATTCAGTTATTGTCAGCCATTTACGAATTAAAATATACAACAAACCAATATGAGAACAAATAAATATATCTTACTTGCCGCCACTCTGCTCGGTTTATCCTCTTGCGGAAACAAGAGAGGCGACTATGATGCATCAGGTACATTTGAAGCTACCGAAGTAATTGTATCCTCCGAAGCCAATGGCAAGATCATGCAATTCAACATAGAAGAAGGACAGTTATTAAAGGCCGGGGAAGAAGTGGGGTGCATAGATACCTTACAACTCTATTTGAAAAAGATGCAGTTACTGGCCAGCGGTAAAGCGATAGCCAGCAAAAGCACGGACATCAATAAACAGATAGCTGCCACAAAAGAACAAATCGGCAAAGCCGAATATGAAAGAAAACGCACAGAAAACTTGCTGAAGGAAAATGCCGCCACCCAAAAACAAATAGATGATATTGACTCCCAGATTGCCGTTCTGAAAAAACAGTTGGAAGCACAGATCTCTACGCTTCAGCGCGGCAATGCCAGTATCACAGAAGAAAGCTCGGCCTACGAAATACAAGTAGCCCAACTGGATGACCAGCTTCGCAAATGTCACATTACCAGTCCGATTTGCGGAACAGTACTGGCCAAATATGCCGAAGCCGGGGAACTGGCCACGCAAGGAAAACCTTTATTTAAAGTGGCGGATGTACAACATCTTTTTTTACGCGCCTATATCACCGCCGATCAATTATCCCAACTGAAATTAGGAGATAAAGTAAAAGTGTTTTCTGATTTAGGGAAAGATGACCGCCGGGAATACGAAGGGACAATCACCTGGATTTCAGACAAATCGGAATTCACCCCTAAAACAATCCAGACACGTGACGAACGCGCCAATCTGGTATACGCCACAAAGATAGCAGTAAAGAATGACGGATACATCAAGATAGGCATGTACGGAGAAATGAAGAAATAAATAAGACAATGGATTATATCGTTTCTGTCAAAGGAGTTAGCAAAAGCTACGGTGAAGTTCAAGCCCTGAAAGATGTATGCTTTGAGGTGAAACCGGGAGAAATCTTCGGGCTTATCGGACCGGACGGTGCAGGAAAGACTACTCTTTTCCGCATTCTCACCACATTGGTGCTAGCCGATGAAGGAAAAGCGGAAGTCTGCGGGCAGGATGTGGTGAAGAATTACAAAGAGATACGCCGGCAGGCAGGATATATGCCGGGACGTTTTTCCTTATACCAGGATTTGTCCGTAGAAGAGAATCTCACTTTCTTTGCCACGCTTTTCAATACCACTATCCGGGAGAACTACGCATTGGTAAAGGGTATCTACCAACAAATAGAACCTTTCAAACACCGGCGTGCCGGAAAACTATCCGGCGGCATGAAACAAAAGCTGGCTCTGAGTTGCGCATTGATTCACAGGCCTTCCATACTGTTCTTGGACGAACCTACCACCGGTGTGGACCCTGTATCCAGAAAGGAGTTTTGGGACATGCTGCTGAAATTGAAACAAGAAGGTCTTACCATCATTGCGGCAACACCTTACCTGAACGAGATGAAATGCTGTGACCGTATTGCATTTATCCGTGAAGGAAAGATTCAAGGCATTGACACTCCGGACCGTATTCTTCAACAGTTCAGTTCGATCCTTTCTCCTGAAGGGCTCTCTTTTAATGAGCCGCAAGTCACCGGGCGATACGCCATAGAAGTAGAAGGCTTGACCAAACAATTCGGCAATTTCACGGCAGTGGACCATATCTCATTCAAAGTGAGACAGGGAGAGATTTTTGGTTTCCTAGGTGCTAATGGTGCCGGAAAAACAACAGCCATGCGCATGTTATGCGGTTTATCACAACCTACCGGGGGAAAAGGTACAGTAGCGGGCTTTGACATAGCCACGCAATACGAGCAGGTTAAAAAGAAGATCGGATATATGAGCCAGAAGTTCTCACTGTATGAAGATTTAAAAGTATGGGAGAACATCCGGCTATATGCAGGGATTTATGGAATGAGTGACAAGGAGATCGCTGAAAAAACAGACAAGGTGCTGGAACAATTAGGGCTCTTGAATGAGAAAAACACATTGGTCCGGTCACTTCCCCTGGGATGGAAACAAAAGCTGGCTTTCTCGGTAGCTATTTTCCATGAGCCGAAGATCGTTTTTCTGGATGAACCGACAGGAGGGGTAGACCCTGCCACACGCCGTCAGTTCTGGGAATTGATTTATCAGGCGGCAGAACGGGGAATCACCGTCTTCGTTACCACCCACTATATGGATGAAGCGGAATACTGTAACCGGATTTCAATGATGGTGGATGGAAAAATCGAAGCACTGGACACCCCACAACGGTTAAAAGAACGGTTTCATGCCCAAGATATGGATGAAGTATTCAGACAGTTGGCACGCAAGGCTGTAAGAAGTTGAAAAAAAGATAAAGAAAAAAGAGAATGAAGCAATTTATATCATTCGTGCGAAAAGAATTCTATCACATTTTCCGGGACCTCCGGACGATGCTGATATTATTAGGTATGCCTGTCGTACAAATTATTCTTTTCGGTTTTGCCATCACCACCGAAGTAAAGAATGTAAAAGTAGCTGTGCTGGATTTCTCAAAAGATGTATCCACCCGGCAAATCATCGACAAACTGGATGCCAGTGACTATTTCAATGTCAACAAGATACTGTATGACAACAACGAGATAGAGGAAATACTCCGGAAAAGCAGTTCGGACCTGATCATTGTGTTTGAGGCTGGTTTCGATAACAATCTGCGGCATACCGGTAAAGCCCGAGTACAACTGATAGCCGATGCCACCGATCCCAACAATGCTACCATACTGACCTCTTACGCATCCAATATTATTGCAGATTATCAGCAAAGCCGGATCATGCAACAACAATCACCCATACAGATTATCCCCCAAATAAAGTTATTGTACAATCCGGGTATGCAAAGCGCCTACAATTTTGTGCCGGGAGTAATGGGATTGATTTTAATGTTGATATGCGCCATGATGACTTCCATCTCTATTGTCCGCGAAAAAGAAACCGGTACGATGGAAGTATTGCTGGTATCTCCCGTACGTCCGCTATGGATGATTATAGCCAAAATGGTACCTTACTTTGTGCTGTCATGCGTCAATCTGGTTACAATTCTGTTGCTGTCTGTTTATGTATTACATGTTCCGGTAGCAGGCAGTCTTTTTTCGTTGGCTTTGCTCTCATGGATCTTCATCGTAGTATCTCTGCTGTTGGGATTATTGGTTTCCACTGTCGCCCGTACCCAAGTGGAAGCCATGCTGTTTTCGGGAATGGTACTGATGATGCCTACCGTTCTACTTTCCGGCATGATATTCCCCATCGAGAATATGCCTCTTCCTTTACAGCTGATTTCAAATGTCATCCCTGCCAGATGGTATATTGTCGGAATCAAGAAAATCATGATTGAAGGATTGGGTATCAGTTATGCACAGAGAGAAATGGGTATACTTATGCTGATGGCTGTTGTCCTTTTAATCATCAGCCTAAAAAAGTTTAACAAACGATTAGAATAAGTTCCGGAAGATATGATAAAGTATTTATTAGAAAAAGAATTCAAGCAGTTACTGCGCAACCCGATGCTTCCGCGGATGCTACTCGTATTTCCCTGTATTATCCTGCTGGTGTTGCCTTGGGCCGCAAACTTCGAAATCAAAAATATGAATCTCAGCATAGTGGATAATGACCGCAGCCCCTATTCTACCCGATTAGTACAGAAAGTGGGAGCTTCCGAATATTTTCATCTGATAGATGTATCAAACAACTATCAGGAAGCAATGCAATGCATTGAAAAAGGAGATGCCGACCTCATTTTGGAAATCCCGCCACACTTTGAACGCGATTTGCTGAAAACCGGTGTAGCAAAAGTACTGGTTTCAGCCAACACCGTAAACGGAACGAAAGGAACGTTGGGAAGTTCCTACCTCAGTAATATAGTGAATGCCTATGCCACTGAAATCCGGATTTCCCATTCCGGCTCTATTTCTCCCTCCCCAGTGATAAAAATAGATACCCAAGGACGTTTCAACCCCTATCTGGATTATAAGGTATTTATGGTTCCGGCACTGATGGCGCAATTGTTGATGATGTTATGCGGCTTTCTGCCTGCTCTTAATATTGTGAGTGAAAAAGAATTCGGAACCATCGAACAAATCAATGTGACTCCTGTAAGCAAGTTCACTTTCATTCTGGCCAAGCTGATTCCTTACTGGGTAACCGGCATGCTGATCCTCACAATCAGTATCATTCTGGCATGGTTAGTCTATGGTCTGGTTCCGGCCGGTCATTTATGGCTGCTTTATTTCTTCGCATTGCTGTTCATTATCGTCATTTCGGGTATGGGACTGGTAGTTTCCAACTATTCCCGAACCATGCAGCAGGCCATGTTTGTCATGTTTTTCTTTGTGATTATCATCATGCTGATGAGCGGATTATTCACCCCCATCAACAGTATGCCCGAGTGGGCTCAAGCCATCACCATAGCCAATCCCTTGAAATATTTTATACAAGTGACACGTATGGTCTATTTGAAAGGAAGCAGATTCGATGACTTGATCATGCAATTTATTGCCTTGCTTTTTATGGCTATCATGTTGAACGGTTGGGCCGTGTTCAGTTATAAAAAGAACTCATAACAGATAAATCGGAACATTTTCTTGTTTATCATTGTTAATATCAGTAGCTTAGCAGCCTATTGCTAACCTGATTTTAATTATCTAAAAGAAAAAGTTATGAAATTCTTTATTGACACAGCTAATCTGGAACAAATTCGCGAAGCAAACGCATTGGGCGTACTGGACGGTGTAACTACTAATCCCTCTTTAATGGCTAAAGAAGGTATTAAGGGAGTTGAGAACCAACATAAGCATTACATCGAGATATGTAATATTGTGGATGGAGATGTCAGCGCCGAAGTCATTGCCACCAATTACGAAGGAATGATCAAAGAGGGTGAAGAACTGGCAGCCCTTAATCCACACATTGTAGTAAAAGTTCCTTGTATTGAGGACGGCATCAAAGCTATCAAATATTTCAGTAATAAAGGAATCCGTACCAATTGTACACTGGTTTTCTCTGCCGGACAGGCATTACTTGCGGCAAAGGCGGGGGCTACCTATGTATCTCCGTTTGTCGGCAGACTGGATGATATTTGCAATGACGGTGTAGGACTGGTTGCACAAATTGTAGAATTGTACCAAACTTATGACTACAAGACACAAGTTCTTGCCGCCTCCATCCGAAACACCTTACATATATTACAATGTGCGGAAGTGGGAGCAGATGTAGTAACCTGCCCGTTATCCGCCATTAAAGGCCTTCTAAACCATCCATTGACAGATATAGGATTAGAAAAGTTCCTGGCCGATTACAAAAAGGTTAACGGATAATAAAAAGCCTTCTCTCGCCATGAGGGAAGGCTTTTTACAACCATAACACAGAACTAATAATTTTCTGAATGTCGCTTATTATTAGCAAATAGTCGAATGGTGTTGTTTCATTCCAATTAAATTTATTCTTTTACTTTAAATAACATCAAGAATGATAAAAGGACATACCGACATAGACATCTGGAATACCGGCTTTTTCATTAACGCAGATTATTTTTCCGATGATTTCATTATTTATAATAATACGGGAAAAGATCTTACCCGCAAGACTCTTGCCCATCCTTTCTTTCACAACAATTCATATAAAACAACCTATACTTCATTTATACTGTGCCTTTCCGGAACTTCTGAAATAGAAATAGACTCCATCAACTATTCTACTAAAGAGAATACATTACTAATGATGGTGCCTAATCAAATAATTAAATATAATGAAATAAGCGAGGATTACAAAGCACATCTCATCATGATATCTAATAAATATTTTGATACCCGAGATAATTTTTATAAAATGATGTCTCTTTTAATTCCTCTAAAAAATCATCCATGTGTCAATTTGAATATCGCGGAAACAGATTTATTGAAAACATATCATGTATTGCTTTACAAAAAAATCAGTGAAGAAAATAATCTGTTTCGTGATTTTACCATACAATATCTGATACAAGCTACTTTCTACGAAGTATGCCAGCTCCTACTAAAGCATCTGGAAATAAAAAAGAAAAAACTGCCGCATAAAGAAGACATATTCAAACAGTTTTTAAAACTGGTAGAAACCCATCATTATAAAGAAAGAGACATTTCTTTTTATGCTGAGAAACTTTGTCTAACCCCTAAGTATTTATCTTCCATAATCCGGGATGTTAGCGGAGAACTGGCAGGAAACTGGATTGACAATTATGTAATTATTGAAGCAAAAGCCCTACTGATTTCTTCCAACCTTACCATTCAGGAGATTTGCTATAAACTGAATTTTTCTACTCCGTCCTCATTCACCCGTTTCTTTAAACGAATAACCGGTATGTCACCAAGAAAATTCAGAACACTAAAAGTTTTTCCCAACTTAATAGAATAAAAACATATAATATCTTGCCACCTGCCCTTATCTTCATGAATGAAGACAAGTACTTTTCCCACCTCGCCCGGTCTCTATTTGAACTTCAAATATCCTATGCGAGTATATTTTATTCCTTTGTTCTCATAATGAGAAAGAACTTTAGCCGATTTTAAATACAAACTTTCATGGACATTGATTTTTTTTGTATAACAGCTCAACATATCCGGTGACATACTGGAAGCCGCCGCCTTTATAATGAAAGTATAACGGTTGCCATCAGCATCAGCGGCAAGCACACTCTGGTCCACATAATATCCGGTTGTTTTGTATATGTCCAGTTGTAACCTTATCCCTAAGACTTCTAAACGCAAGTCGGATAGTTTTTCTCCCGGCTGACCGATAAAACGACTGCCAGCCGGCAAATGATGTTTTCTGATAACCGTTTCATAATGCACAGTAGCAAAAGCCTTCGCTAACATTGCCAGCTTCTTATCCCTAGGATTTCGGGCCTCAAATTTGTGTGCCAGCCAAAGTACATAGTTAGGATCAATGTAATAAACCTCCGCTAATCTTTTTCCACGATATTTTCCAAATGCGACTATATCCTCGGATATTCCATAATAAGGTTCAAAAAAAGTATTGTCTTTTACTTTCAGCAGGACGTTACAGTTCTGCAAATACTGAAAAGCACGTTCTGCCGCATCATTAAAAGTGACAGCCAGCGATTGAATAAACAAAGGGGAATAAATATTGTCCGGAAATATACGCCATAATGCATAATATGATCGGTAAGGGGTAGAAACACTGATTGCATAATATCCCGCATCTTCTCTACGGCCTTTATTGAAGTTATCTATTTTTTGGAAAACTCTCTCGGCCATAACATTAGTTATCTGATACAGAGTTACATCTCTATCCATAATTACCTCCTATCTTCATAAGGTAAAGATTTTCTTTTTGTAAATATAGTATTTTCTTACGAAACAGCAAGGGTTTTCACTATTTTTACATAAATTATTTTCCACAACACCAAGTAGAGAAAGCACCTTTTATAAAAGGTATATCAATAAAAAAAGTCTGTTTGCTTTTCCTTGCAAACAGACTTTTTTATTGATAAATCTTTCAATTATTCAAATATATTATCCAAACCTCCGGTTTCTTCTACCGAAGTTTCATCTATTAAGGTATCTTTGCAAGGGTCAAAGTCATCAGGAATATTGAATTTCTCATCCTGAGAATATCCCAAGCTCTTGTCTTTATAGACTTTCTGCATATAAAGTCCCCAAATAGGAAGCGCCATAGCAGCCCCCTGCCCGTCTACCATCGTATCAAAATGAATATCACGTTCTTCACCGCCTACCCATACACCGGACACCAATGAGGGAGTGAATCCCATAAACCAACCGTCAGAGTTACGGTTGGTTGTACCTGTCTTCCCCCCCATATCAGCAGTAATGCCATACAGACGGCGTACACGTCCACCGGTACCCTCATTAACGACCGCACGCAACATAACCAGCATTTTGTAAGCACTGGTCTCACTAATCACCTCATCCATTTGCGGAGTGAAATTCGCTAATACATTACCTTCATTATCCTCAATACGGGTTACAAATACTGGTGCTGTACGGATACCTCGGTTTGCGAATGCTGAATAAGCGCTGACCATCTCCCCTACAGAAATTTCACAAGGTCCCAGACAGAGTGATACTACGGGGTCTATCTGTTTGTTCTGCACACCGAATGAATGAATCAGACGAACCAACTGATAAGGATTAAGTTTCCCCATCAAATAAGCCGTTACCCAATTATCCGAATTAGCCAATCCCCATTTGATAGTTACCATTTCTCCATAACGCTTTTTGCTGGCATTACGTGGTGACCATGGACGCCCGTTCTCATCTATCAATGTCTGCTCTACGTGACGCACCTGATCACAGGGAGAGAAACCGTTCTCCATAGCCAAAGTATACACGTAAGGTTTAATAGTAGAACCTACTTGGCGACGCCCCACCATCGCCATATCATATTGGAAATAATTATAGTTAGGACCACCCACATACGCCTTCACATGACCTGTCAAGGGATCCATAGACATAAATCCCGCCCTAAGGAAGAATTTATAATATTTCAAAGAATCCATCGGAGTCATAATGGTATCCTTCTCTCCCTCGTAAGAAAATACAGACATTTCGTATTTAGTATTAAACGCTTTCTTTATTTCCGCTTCCGAGCATCCGGCTTCTTTCATAATACGATAACGATCAGTCTGTTTCATAGCCCTGGTCATGATGGTATTCACCTCCTCCTCTGTCAACTGATTAGTAAACGGAGCTGTTTTCTTTTTCCGTTTTTCCTTGAAGAAACGAGGTTGCAAGTATTGCGCCACATGTTCATAAACAGCCTCTTCCGCATATTTCTGCATGCGTGAATCAATAGTGGTATAGATCTTAAGACCGTCTGTATAAATATTGTAGTTGGTACCGTCTTTCTTCTTGTTTTTAGCACACCACCCGAAAAGCGGATTCGTTTTCCATGCCAATGAATCTTCATAATATTTCTGCATCTGCCATCCGCGATAATCACTTTTCTTCGGCTCCTTGGCTGTCATTACTCCACGCAGATATTCACGGAAGTAAGTTGCCAAACCTTCTTTATGATCCACACGACGATATTTTAAGACGAGAGGCAACGCCTTTAATGAATCAGTTTCCGCATCAGTCAGGTATCCCGCCTTCCGCATCTGGCCAAGCACCACATTACGCCGTCCACGTGAACGTTCATTAAAACGTTTCGGATTATAAAGAGACGGATTCTTACACATACCAACCAAAGTAGCCGCTTCCTCAATGCTCAAATCTTTCGGTTCTTTCGAGAAGTAAGTATTGGCAGCTGTTTTGATACCTACTGCATTATTCAAGAAATCGAACTTATTAAGATACATAGTCAGAATCTCTTCCTTTGTATAATAGCGTTCCAACTGAACAGCTATTACCCATTCAATGGGCTTCTGCAACAGACGTTCCATCACATTATCTGCCGTAGGTGAATAGAATTGTTTTGCCAACTGCTGGGTTATGGTACTACCCCCACCGGCATTCTTCTGCATCATCACTCCCCGTTTCACCAAAGCACGGACAAACGCACGGGCATCAATGCCGGAATGTTCTGCAAAACGTTCATCTTCGGTAGCAATCAGCGCACGAATCAGATTCGATGAAAGCTGGTCATAACCTACAAAAACACGATTCTCCTTACTAAGTGACCAAGTACCCAGCATCTTGCCGTCATCGGATATAATCTCGGTTGCAAACTTTAAATTCGGATTTTCCAATTCCTCAATAGGCGGTACATATCCAATCCATCCTTTCGCTATTGCGGTGAATATAAGCGCTATAACTAACAGTACGCCGACTACAAGAGCCCAAAGCACGTATATAAATTTCTTCCTCATGACATTTTCTAGTAATTAACGGTACAAAAGTAAGGAAAAACTTTGAGATAGAATGTGTTTCTAACAAAGTTCAACGAAATATCTTTTAATTCTTCGCTCATTTATTTTTTTTTCATACCTTTACACTCCGTATAAATTGTAATTATAAATACAAGCCAATATGGAAAATAGAAGTTTAGTTACTATTGCCGAACACTCGAAAGAGAAAATCCTCTACCTTTTGGAGATGGCAAAAGAGTTTGAAAAGAAGCCTAACCGTAAAATCTTGGACGGCAAAGTTGTTGCCACCCTTTTCTTTGAGCCCTCCACCCGTACACGACTCAGTTTTGAAACCGCAGCAAACAGACTGGGAGCCCGCGTTATCGGATTTACCGATCCCAAAGTAACCAGTTCTTCAAAAGGAGAAACATTGAAAGATACCATCATGATGGTAAGCAATTACGCTGACATCATCGTAATGCGCCATTTTCTGGAAGGTGCCGCAAGATATGCCAGCGAAGTCGCCCCGGTGCCCATTGTCAATGCCGGAGACGGAGCTAATCAACATCCGTCACAAACCATGCTAGACCTCTACTCCATATACAAAACACAGGGAACGCTTGAAAATTTAAACATCTATCTAGTAGGCGACTTGAAATACGGACGAACTGTTCATTCTTTGCTGATGGCTATGCGTCATTTCAACCCCACTTTCCATTTCATCGCTCCGGAAGAGTTGAAAATGCCTGAAGAATATAAAATCTACTGCAAGGAGCACCATATTAAATACAAAGAGTACACAGACTTTAACGAAGAAACCATTGCTGACGCCGACATTCTTTACATGACCCGTGTACAACGCGAACGTTTCACCGACCTGATGGAATATGAACGTGTGAAAGATGTATATATATTAAGGAATAAGATGCTGGAGCATACCCGCCCCAATCTGCGTATCCTGCACCCTCTGCCCCGCGTCAACGAAATAGCTTACGATGTGGATGAGAATCCGAAAGCTTACTATTTCCAGCAGGCACAAAACGGACTTTATGCGCGCCAGGCCATCCTTTGTGATGTATTGGGCATAACCTTGAATGATGTTATAGAAGATGCAAAAAAGTAAAAACAAAAATGAAGATGAGCGATAATAAACAAGCATTGCAGGTAGCCGCTTTGAAAAACGGCACTGTTATAGACCATATACCTTCCGATAAATTGTTTACTGTAGTCGCCCTATTGGGCTTGCAGGATTCTGACTCTAACATAACCATCGGAAACAACTTCGAGAGCAAAAAATTAGGTAAAAAAGGAATTATAAAAGTGGCCGACCGCTTTTTTACTGATGAGGAAATAAGCCGCCTTTCCGTAGTAGCCCCGAATGTAAAACTGAACATTATCCGTGACTATGAGGTGGTAGAGAAGAAACAAGTCCTGATGCCTGAGGAATTACGTGGCATCGTAAAGTGCGCCAATCCCAAATGTATCACCAACAATGAGCCAATGACCACCCTGTTTCATGTAATTGACAAAGAACATGGAATCTTGAAATGTCATTACTGCGAAAAGGAACAAAGTAAAGAAGGTATCAAACTACTGTAATGAATATGAAACAAGACTGGAAACCGGGAACTATGATTTACCCTCTTCCGGCCCTACTGGTAAGTTGCGGAAGTACGGAAGAAGAATATAACATTATCACAGTGGCATGGGCAGGTACTATTTGTACCAACCCCGCCATGTGTTATATATCCGTGCGTCCGGAACGCCATTCCTACCCCATTCTAAAACGGAATATGGAATTCGTCATCAACCTTACTACCAAAAGCATGGCATTCGCTACCGACTGGTGCGGAGTGCGTTCGGGCAAAGATTATAATAAATTTGAAGAAATGAAGCTGACCCCGGGAAAAGCAAAAATAGTCAGTGCTCCCATCATCGAAGAATCCCCGCTCTGTATAGAATGCAGAGTAAAGGAAATCATCTCACTAGGATCTCATGATATGTTCATAGCCGATGTGGTAAATGTAAAAGCCGACGATAAATACCTGAATGCGGAAACAGGAAAATTCGAATTATCCGAAGCTAACCCGTTAGTCTATGTTCATGGCGGATATTTTGAACTAGGACCGAAAATCGGGAAGTTTGGCTGGTCTGTAGAAAAGAACAGATCACAGACCAAGGAAAAATCCTAAAAATATCTCATGAAGAAACTCCTTTTATTAATCGCTTTATTACTTCCTGCCCTGTTCGTTACAGCACAAGGAATAAAGAATGGTCTGAAAGAGGAACCTAAGATCAATGTGGGAATAAAAGGAGGTTTCAACTCTTCCATGTATTTTACCAGTCGGTTAGAACTAGATGGAGAACGAATGGAAGATGTACAAAATAATTATAAAGTAGGCTATTTTGCCGCCATGTTTTTTCGGGTGCACATGAAAAGGCATTTCATCCAACCCGAAATTATGTATAATATTTATAAAGGTGAAATAGCTTTCAATAAAAATCAAAATAAAGAAAACACCCTTCCCGAGCTTGCTAAACTGAACAGCACGATTCACTCTTTGGAGCTACCTATATTATATGGTTATAGTTTTGTAAAAAGCAGGCCTTACGGCATGGCACTTTTTATTGGTCCCAAACTGGAATATGTATGGAAACATAAGACTTCCGAAGAGTTTGAAGGATTTGGATATTCTGGTATAAAAGAAGAATTACACCCCATTAATATAAGTTCTGTTATCGGATTAGGAGTAAATATTGCTAATATATTCTTTGATTTCCGGTATGAAATCGGACTCACCAATATCTCTAAATCAATCATTTATGAAAAAGACACAGATGGAATAATGTCCCAAGAAAAAGGTATCTTCATTAACCGACACCGCAATGTGCTAAGCTTCTCGCTAGGAGTTATTTTCTAAAGTAGGAAGCTTCCTCTAAGTAGATATCATAATGCCACATTTATATCCTTTTCTTTCCTCAAAACGCCCTTATCTTCAACTCTTTCAGCAGCTTCAGACCTTACTACACGACAAAAAGAAAGTCATATATCTTTTTCCGTAACCTCACCAAATATTTTCCTCTAAATAATTTCCTTATATTCTAAAATTACTTAACTTTGTGAACTCAGAATCGAATATCGCACATAAACTTATTATAAAAAGAAATGAAAAGAGACGATTTGATTTTCGACATTATCGAAAAAGAGCATCAACGCCAGCTCAAAGGTATCGAGCTGATCGCATCCGAAAACTTTGTTAGTGACCAAGTAATGCAAGCCATGGGTTCTTGCCTTACCAACAAGTATGCTGAAGGGTATCCCGGCAAGCGCTACTATGGCGGTTGCGAAGTGGTAGACCAGAGCGAACAAATCGCTATCGACAGACTGAAACAAATATTTGGAGCAGAATGGGCTAATGTACAACCTCACTCCGGAGCACAGGCTAATGCTGCTGTATTTTTGGCCGTTTTGAATCCGGGTGATAAATTTATGGGATTAAATTTGGCCCATGGTGGTCACTTGTCACATGGTTCATTGGTTAACACATCCGGAATTATTTATACTCCGTGTGAATACAACCTGAACAAAGAAACAGGTCGTGTAGATTACGATCAGATGGAAGAAATCGCATTACGTGAAAAACCCAAAATGATTATCGGTGGCGGTTCTGCATATTCTCGCGAGTGGGACTACAAACGTATGCGTGAAATCGCAGATAAAGTGGGAGCCATCCTGATGATTGATATGGCCCACCCAGCCGGACTGATTGCTGCCGGACTGTTGGACAACCCGGTTAAATATGCTCATATCGTCACTTCAACAACCCATAAAACCCTTCGTGGCCCTCGTGGCGGTGTCATCATGATGGGTAAAGACTTCCCTAACCCATGGGGCAAGAAAACTCCAAAAGGTGAAATCAAGATGATGTCACAACTTTTGGATTCTGCTGTATTCCCTGGTATACAAGGTGGCCCGTTGGAACATGTCATCGCAGCCAAAGCTGTTGCATTCGGTGAATGTTTACAGCCGGAATACAAAGAATATCAAACACAAGTAAAAAAGAATGCAGCCGTATTGGCACAGGCTTTGATTGACCGTGGCTTTACGATCGTTTCCGGTGGTACAGACAACCACTCCATGCTGGTAGACCTGCGTACCAAATACCCTGATCTGACAGGCAAAGTAGCAGAAAAAGCATTGGTTGCTGCTGATATCACTGTAAACAAGAACATGGTTCCATTTGACAGCCGTTCTGCTTTCCAAACTTCAGGTATCCGTTTGGGAACTCCCGCTATCACAACTCGCGGAGCAAAAGAAGACTTGATGTTGGAAATCGCCGAAATGATTGAGACAGTTCTTTCAAACGTAGACAATGAAGAAGTAATTGCACAAGTTCGTGCACGCGTAAACGAAACAATGAAGAAATATCCTATTTTCGCTTACTAATCAACGACTTCTATCAATATACTCATAAAAGACTTTGGAGTTTTTGAAAAAGCTTTATCCTTCTTCAAGAACTTCAAAGTTTTTTATGAAACATCCAGACCATTTAAAAAGAGTAATAGAAAAGTATTTTTATCAGCATTCCCCACAGAAATCAGTATAAATTTCTACCTTTGCAGACAATTTATCCGTTAATGACGAATGAAAGGAACTAAGAATCTGACTCAAGGCCCTATCCTAAAGCAATTGTTTACTTTGGCAATGCCCATTATGGCTACTTCATTCATACAAATGGCATATAGTCTGACCGACATGGCTTGGGTAGGAAGAATAGGAAGTGAGGCAATAGCCGCCGTAGGTTCGGTAGGAATTCTTACATGGATGTCCACATCTATCTCTCTTCTGAACAAAGTAGGTTCGGAAGTCAGCGTAGGACAAGCCATCGGGGCACAAAACGAGCAAGCTGCCCGTGCGTTCGCATCACATAATCTTACCTTGTCCTTACTTATATCATTGAGCTGGGGAGCATTGTTATTTATCTTTGCCACCCCTATTATCAGTATCTATGAACTAGAACCTCATATAGCCAAGATGGCTGTGGAATATCTACGGATTATAGCAACCGCCTTTCCATTCGTCTTTTTATCAGCTGCCTTTACAGGGATATTCAATGCCGCCGGACGAAGCAAAATACCTTTTTCCATTAACGGTATCGGACTGATTACAAATATAATACTAGATCCTATCTTTATCTTTGGTTTAAGCTGGGGAACTACGGGAGCAGCAATTGCCACTTGGCTGGCCGAAGCTACGGTATGCATACTGTTTATCTATCAATTGAAACAAAAGAAAATATTATGGGATGATTTTCGGTTATTTACTAAACTGAAAAAACAATATACACGCCACATTTTGAAAATAGGATTACCGGTAGCGGCACTCAATACATTATTCGCTTTCGTCAATATGTTTCTCGGAAGAACCGCCACAGAACAAGGTGGTCATTTAGGGCTGATGGCACTCACCACCGGAGGACAAATCGAAGCTATCACCTGGAACACCTCCCAAGGCTTTTCTACAGCTCTCAGTGCCTTTGTAGCTCAGAATTATGCAGCGCGGCAAATCTCCCGTGTGCTGAAAGCCTATCGCACCACTTTATGGATGACATTTATATTCGGATCTTTCTGCACATTCCTTTTTATATGTTATGGAAACGAAATATTTTCTATCTTTGTTCCTGAAAAAGCAGCTTACGAAACCGGTGGTGTCTTTCTACGTATTGACGGATACTCGCAACTATTTATGATGCTGGAAATTACCATACAGGGCGTATTTTATGGAATGGGGCGCACCATGCCTCCTGCCGTAATCAGCGTCACCTGTAACTATCTGCGCATCCCGATGGCACTGTTGTTTGTATCATGGGGCTGGGGTTTGCCGGGTATTTGGTGGAGCATAAGCATCACTAGCACTATGAAAGGAATTATTTGTCTGATCTGGTTTATGCTTATCAAGAAGAAAGCTTTAAATTATCAGGCCGTTTAATGAACAATTTTTGCATTAAGTCATTAATATATTAAAATGAACATGATTATGAAAAAGACTAAAATTATGGCTTTATTACTGAGTGCTACATTAGTATTCAGTGGATGTGGTAACATGAATAATACCGCTAAAGGCGGTCTGATCGGCGGCGGCGGCGGCGCAGATTGGGAGCAATTATCGGCGGAATAGCCGGACATGGTAAAGGTGCGGCTATTGGTGCGGCAGTAGGTGCGGCAGTAGGTACAGGTGCCGGTGTGTTAATTGGGAAAAAAAATGGATAAAGCAGCAGAAGAAGCTGCTCAAATCCAAGGAGCACAGGTAGAACAAGTAACAGATAACAATGGCCTTCAGGCTGTAAAAGTTACTTTTGATTCCGGTATTCTCTTCAATACAGGAAATGCAGCCTTGAGTGCACAAGCGAAATCAGCCTTAAGTAAGTTTGCAAACAACGTATTGAACCAGAACAGAGATATGGATGTATCCATTTATGGATATACAGACAACCAGGGCTGGAGAAACAGTACAGCTGAACAAAGTATCCAAAAAAACCTCAATCTGTCACAAGAACGCGCTCAAAGTGTGGCTAGTTATCTGTTGGGTTGCGGTGTAAGTAATTCTCAGATCAAGTCCGTAGAAGGCTTGGGTCAAGCAGATCCGATAGGTAATAATGACACAGCCGAAGGACGCCAGCAGAACCGTCGTGTAGAAGTATATATGTATGCCAGCAAACAGATGATTCAGCAAGCGGAAGCAGGGACACTGAAATGATATCGATGACGTTATTGTAGAGCGTATCCAATACGCCCGAACCAACGGTCACAACATTGGAATAACATATAAAATAAACCAATTTCGGACAGGTTATTTCTGCCCGAAATTGGTTTTAATACACAAGCATGAAAAAAGATTTTAAAATTCATCCGTAATCTGCTGCTTTTTTTCTTTGGTTCTTCCATTCTCGCAGTTATCGTTTTACGCTTTATTCCGGTTTACTTTACCCCGTTGATGTTTATCCGTACTACCCAGCAAATCATTCATGGTGAAGATATAAAGTGGAAACACTCTTGGATACCTAAAGAAAACATATCCCCGCATCTGCCTATGGCTGTTATTGCCTCTGAAGACAATCGCTTTGCCGAGCATAATGGTTTTGACTTCAAAGAAATAGAGAAAGCCTTAAAAGAAAACAAGAACCGAAAACGCCCTCGAGGTGCCAGTACTATCAGCCAACAGACAGCTAAAAACATTTTCTTGTGGCCTGCTTCTTCTTGGATCAGGAAAGGACTTGAAGTGTATTTCACCACCTTGATAGAACTATTTTGGAACAAGGAACGGATTATGGAAGTCTATCTGAACTCTATAGAAATGGGAAATGGCATCTATGGTGCCGAAGCAGTAGCTCGTGAACACTTTCACAAGAATGCCAGCAAACTGACACCGGAAGAATGCGCACTAATTGCAGCCAGCCTTCCCAATCCTCGCAAATTCAATTCAAGCAGACCTGGCAACTACATGCTTAAAAGACAAAAGAAGATACTTTATCTTATGAAATGCGTCCCTACATTTCCGCCCAAACAAGATACGTCCTCTACGGTTTCAAGAAAGAAATAACCCGCACCCCCGTGTGGGCTTTCTTATTTTTAGAGTATTCAAAAAGAGTCTGAGAATCTAGAATAACTTTCTTCATGACCGATGAAGCATGAAGCAAATGCAATTTACCATCCACCCAACAGGCAAATCCTGTATGCACCACATCCAGCCCTTTTATATTGGTAGTAATCGCTATGATATCCCCATTCTTTATATCCAACTCCTCAGAAGAAACGTTCAGACTTGTTTTAGGAATATAAGAAACAGGAACATTTTTCCATTTTCTCTCTATTTCAATCATCTGGGATATCATGGAAGGATTATTTTTCAACCGGTGATAATTGTCAGAGTGTGTGGACATAAAATCCAAATTCAAGATTTGTGATACAGCAAGCCCTAATTCCCCTGTACGTTCATGTACAATTCCTTTCTGTTCGTTATCCTTAATCCAATCACTGAAGTAATGTAAACGCGAGACATAACCGGCTTGTTTTCCATTCCGATAGCGGATACACAGCAACGCTTTTTTGTAACTTTCAAAGTCACTTTTCCCATACTTGTCAGCGAGACTCAATGCAAGTACTGTTTCAACTAATGTGGTACAATCCACCTTATCCAAATGAACAACTAATCTCTCTTCATCTGTCCCATCCAATGTATTCGCTACGTATGGAACCCCTAATAGATTTTGGGCAAAAAACAATATCCTACAGCTATCGGCCGGCAACCGGGCAGCTTTTTGAAGCAGACTCTCGACTTTTATACTGTCATTTTCTGATGCTGAAACGATACAAGGCATTATTCCTAAAATCATTCCCAGCAACCACGGATACAGCTTTCTCATATATTTTTTCTTATCTACCTGTTTTTTCTGCATGGCAACAAAGATAACACATAACTGAATGAATGCAAATTTTAAAAGAATGAAAAGATAAAAACATCCGCCATGACAAATTCAACACTTGCCATAGCGGATAAAAAAAGCTATATAGCACCTTTAAATCATGCAGTAAACTCTGTTCTTTCCAAATAAGCTATAACATCACCTTTATTAACTACAGCTCCTTGTTGGGCGCAAACTTCTACAATACGTCCTGTAAAATTAGCAAAAATCTTTTCATACTCTCCCCACGGAGTGGAAATATAACAGAACACTTCATCATGCTGGTATTTCCGTCCGACAAACGGTGCCATAGAAGGACCTTCCACGGAAACTTCCCATAAAATCTGCCCCTTATCCGGTGCAATAATAGGATCTGCCTTAGCACGCTTATATTTTCGGATCGTTTCCTCATCGAAGCCACTTTTTACCATAGCCGCATCCTGAGCACGTTGTAAATCATCCATAAAACGTTTCTTGGCTACACCCGATTTATAATCACGGTATTGCCGGTCATGCATAGCCAGTTCAAACAACTCTTCCTCATCCTCACCATATTCCCATCCATTATCATCCATCTCCTTACGGTACTTGTCCAGCTCATCAGGATAGTTCACCTGAGGATCTTCATCAGTGAATTCGTAGCCTTTACTTTTCGCCAGTTCGATTATTTCAGGAGCCAACGCACCCGGCAATTTTCCACTTTTTCCCAAAATCATATCCCATGTATGGTTATCAATCATCGTCCATCTCTCCTCTCCCTTCACCAATTGCATAACATTCATCAAAGCCACATTCTTCACATATTGGCTAAACGGTGTTACTAAAGGTGGATATCCCAATTTCGGCCATACGTATTCCACTTCTTCAAACAGCATCACTACCAAATCATCCAAACTCATAGGTTCCTTTCCCTGTCCTTTCAGAATCAGATTGATGCCCGAATGCACCCCTTTCAGATCGGCCATCATTGAACCCATCATGCCACCGGGAAGTCCACATCCCAGCAGCAAGGAAGACATATGTTTGTTGGTAGGATCAATAAAATATCCCAAAAAATCATCAATAAATTCCTGCGTCATGCTACGCGCTTTCATATAAGCCTTCATATTGATTTCAGGTACCTGAAAACCTGCATTTTTCAACATAGCCTGTACAGAAATTACGTCAGGATGCACTTTTCCCCATGACAACGGCTCCATAGCGACATCAATGATATCCGCACCATTCTCACAAACTTCCAAAATAGATGCCATAGATAACCCAGGACCGGAATGTCCATGATATTGTACAATGACTTCAGGATGTTTATCTTTGATATTTCTCACCAACTGCCCCAACATTTCAGGACGGCCGATACCTGCCATATCTTTCAAACAGATTTCGGGTGCCCCTGCTTCTATTAACTGGTCGGCAATATAAGAATAATAATCCACCGTATGTACAGGAGAATAAGTGATGCAAAGAGTGGCTTGAGGAATCATCCCCGCTTCTTTAGCATATTTTATGGAAGGAATAATATTACGAACTTCATTCAAACCACAAAAAATACGAGTAATATCCACTCCTTGCGCATGTTTTACCCTATACATCAACCGACGTACATCAGCTGGAACAGGATACATTCGCAATGCATTTAAACCACGGTCCAACATATGCGTCTGAATACCCGCCTCACGTAAAGGCTTGGTAAATGTACGCACTGCCTTGTTAGGATTCTCACCATACAGCAAGTTCACTTGTTCAAAAGCACCTCCATTAGTTTCGACTCGGGCAAAACACCCCATTTCAACGATTAGAGGAGCAATTTTGGCTAACTGATCAGCTCTGGGCTGGTACTTCCCTGATGACTGCCACATATCGCGGTAGACCAAACTGAATTTGATTTCTTTTTTCATAATTATTACTTGATTTAAAGGTGTCTTGTCCTTTTGCAAATATAACAAATGAATAAAAATAAAGTTAATATTCGAAGCTGTTTTTAGCTTCCAAAAACATGTTTAATATCATATTGTAAACCAATAAAAACAAAAAAGGCAGAGCAAAAGAATTTCACTCTACCTTTTTGATAATTTTCCCCCTTGGATTATACAAAATCACGGAGCTGTCCCTGCAAGCGTTGTCTGGTAAAAAAAATTCTGCTTTTTACAGTACCCAACGGCAATCCCAGCTTTTCGGCAATCTCACGATATTTAAATCCCGACACATGCATAGCGAATGGAATACGGTATTCTTTAGGAAGCAAACCGACTATACGATGTATTTCTTTCATGTCATAAGCTCCCTCGGTACTATCAAAGCCGGAATCCTGAGGCATACTTAAATGGTAGAGATTGTCTGTATGGTCCACAAATGTCTGGTCACGCACTATTTTCCTATAATTGTTTATAAAGATGTTACGCATAATGGTATACATCCATCCCTTAAAGTTTGTATCGGGGATATACTTGTCTTCATTATCCAGCGCTTTCAATGAAGTTTCTTGTAGCAGGTCATTAGCCTCCTCACGGTCGGCTGTGAGTTTGTATGCAAACCGAAGTAATTCTTCTTGCACACCCAGCAGGTTCTTTTTAAAACTAACGCTATTCATAAGTCTTTCAGTTTAGGTTCATATTCTTTTTCCATGCTCTCGGTAATGCAAGGATAGCGCATTTTAAATAGGTGTCAAAGAAAAAACTATCAAAATAGGGGGTAAAAACCGTCATTTATCAGTTTTTACCCCCTGTTTTGATAGTTTTCAGGTGCTATTTAGCGTTGTTCCCCCTTTAAAATTGGTAAACAGATACTATATTTAACAGCTAAAATACGCGCCAAAAACACAGTACTACCTCCTATTATCTGGCAAATAAAGGCTTCCAGACCAAACAGATCACATATCCAATAGGCCAATCCCCCCACCACACAGGCCATTGCATAAATTTCTTTACGAAAAATAAGCGGAATTTCATTAATAAAAACATCGCGGAGCACACCACCTGCGGCCCCAGTGATACTACCCATGATTATAGCTACCCAAAAAGGATATCCGAGAGCAATACTTTTGCCTACTCCCACTACTGTAAATAGTGCCAGACCGATGCTGTCGAACAGGAAAAAAGTGTTATGCATATGAATCAGATACTTGCCGAAAGCAATTACCCAAAACAATGCAAGTCCTGTACATATTAAATATATAGGGTCGGTCATCCAACCCGGAGTCACATCTAGAAGCACATCACGGATAGTACCTCCTCCGATAGCCGTTGCCAAACCCACTACATATGCACCAAACCAGTCAAACTGTTTGGCAGACGCCAATCTGATACCACTGATGGCAAAGGCAAACGTGCCTATAAAATCTAAAACTTGAACAAATGTTAGCATAATGGTTGTTATTTGTCTGCAAAGTAACGAATAAATTCGATAAGAAAATGTATTTTTGTGTTCAGAAAATAGCTTAAAATAAGATGAAAGTAACAATTATCGCAGGTGCACGTCCCAATTTCATGAAAATTGCCCCATTAATGCGTGCTATCAAGGCTGCAAAGGCAGCAGGAAAAAATATCACTGCCCGTCTGGTCTACACAGGTTCGGACGAAGATAAAAGTTTGGAACCTTCTCTGTTTACAGACCTAGATATGCCGCGTCCCGATGTATATCTGCATGTAGATAATACAGATTTTTTCCAGCGAATGGCAGGTATATTGGTAGCTTTCGCCCGCGAACTGGAACAGCATCCTGCACAGGTAGTACTTGTAGTGGATGACCTGACTCCTACTATGGCGTGCTCTATCGTGGCTAAAAAGAAGGGGATAAAAGTTGCTCATCTAGTGGCCGGAACCCGCTCTTTCGATATGGATATGCCAAAGGAAGTGAACAGCATGATAACAGATGGCTTGTCCGATTATCTGTTCACGGCCGGAATGGTAGCCAACCGCAATCTGAATCAAACAGGAACCGAACAGGCACATGTACATTTTGTAGGAAACATCCTGATTGATACGCTGCGTTATAACCGTACCCGTTTACAGCGCCCGGTAGCGTTCTCCATTATGGGACTGAAAGAAAAAGAATACCTCTTGCTAACATTGAACAAACATTCATTGCTTAACAAGGACACAACACTGAAAGCCATCTTCCGCACTATACTGGAAAAAACAGACAAGCCGATCGTGGCGCCGCTCCATACATATGTAAAAAACAAGCTGTCTGCTTTAGGAATTACTTCCGAAAGGTTATATATATTACCACCGCAACCTTATTTGTCATTCGGATATTTAGTGAACCACGCCTGGGGTATCATTACAGATTCGGGCAATGTAGCGGAAGAAGCTACTTTTTTAGGAATCCCCTGCATGACATTAAGCACGTATGCAGAACATCCCGAAACAGTGACAATCGGCACAAACCGGCTGGTGGGGGAAAACTCTGAAATCCTGGCAGACGCCCTTGACATTCTGAATAAAGGAGAATGGCAGAAGGGACATTTGCCGGAACGTTGGGATGGACACGCTGCAGAAAGAATTGTACAAACATTGCTGGGTGAACATAAATAAAATGGAGAACCAATAAAAACACGGATGCCGCAGAATATCAAATTCTACGGCATCCGTGTTTTTATTGGTTCTCATCGATATCGCTTACACTCTCCTTTCTTACCAAGTATAATTCAAACCAAAACTAAGCAATTCCTGCAACTGGAAATAACTCTTGTTATCTTCTGTCAGTGTCACACCGTCATCATAACGCGCATGAACAAACAACTTAGTAGACAAATAACGGTTCAACACAAAATTAAATGTATTTTCCCAACTGGCAATTACGGTGTCATAAGTTGTAAAGTACTCCAATTTAGACTCCCACACAATACTGGGGATAATTGTCCAAGTCAGATTACCTGTAAATTTCGAACCGAAGAGATTCGCTGTTTTATGCCCCGGATCCACATTAAAAGCACCCGGATCAGTTATCTTATCATTGCTGATATACATAAAAGTATACGCCAGTGGAGATCCCAACAAAGACAATGAATAATTCTTCTTATTCTGCTTAAAGTCCATACCGAGGGTTATATCCAATTGGGCGGGAGACAGAAAATTAGAAATCATATCATTCGTATTCGTCTTATAATTTCCAAAGAACTGAGTCTTGAACTCGCCCGCCAAAGTATAATACCAGTTTTTGAAGGCTTTTACACCCAGTTTACTGCTTAAACGAAGCAAGTCGGCATTCGTCTTATACTTATGCACTGTATCTGACGGTGCTGTAACAAAACCCAATTTTATTTCCAGCTTATTTTCAAACTCTATACGCTGGCGGTCATCAAAATTAGCTTCCAGCACTAAGCCGGACAACAGCGCATTAGTACTTTCACCACCTTTATACCAGTTATCTGAAATATAATGTTGTGTGAACTGAACATACCCATTCCCCTTATGCGTCCAAAAGTTAGGGCGTACCACCAACAATTCATTATCCGTAGTCAAGCTTTCCACCGGTGTTTCCGGTTGAAGGAAACTTTTGATTCTCTCTTTCCTTGGTCTTTTTACTATCTGATTATTTTCCAGTGGTTTCAAATCAGCCAGATAAAGTTCGTTATTCACCAATCTGCCCGGATATTGCAAATAATAATTCCTTAATATATTATTCGACCAACGGTCGGCAGCGGCCAAGGTTTCCAAATCGGGCAGTTGATATATAGCTGCAGATGCAGAGTCACGCTTTCCCATATATAGCGAATCGACAGCTGTCATTATTTTCGTATCCGGACTCCATTTTATTTCAAAAATTTCTTTTATAGGAGCTTCATAATAAGTGGGCGGAACAAACAACTTATAAAAAGCCGGATTAGGACGTACCCGCCGGGGCGCCGGAATATTCAAATCATCCCACAGCCTGAAATAAGCAAAATAAGATGCGCTTAATGCAGACAATGAATCAGAATAGGCTTTCACAGCCGGATTTTCTTTCGTCTTGGCTATTTTCTGTGCCGGCACTTCTTCCATACAGAATACAGCAAGTATTATAGCCAAACATATACTTTTTCTCATACTAATTTTAGTTTTGTGCAAAAGTACACTTAATTTTCCTTTTCCCCAAAAACTGTTTCCTTTATATAGTAACGAATGATAAATTCAGTTTCATCAAATGATTTTTTAAAGCATATCCGACAATATTGAAAAAGATTTTGTAATTTTGCAACTTTGATAAATATTGCGATTTTGATAATTAAGAAAATAACATTTAAAAATATTAAGTCGTGGGAGAAACTAAGTATATCTTCGTAACTGGTGGTGTTGCCTCCTCATTAGGTAAAGGTATTATTTCATCATCAATAGGTAAATTACTGCAAGCCAGAGGCTATAATGTAACAATTCAGAAGTTCGATCCGTATATCAATATTGATCCGGGAACTTTGAATCCTTATGAACATGGTGAATGTTATGTAACGGTAGACGGACACGAAGCCGACCTCGATTTGGGACATTACGAACGTTTTTTGGGCATCCAGACAACTAAAGCCAATAACATTACAACAGGACGTATTTACAAAAGTGTTATTGACAAAGAACGCCGTGGTGACTATTTGGGAAAGACTATTCAGGTTATCCCCCATATCACCGATGAGATCAAACGCAATGTAAAATTATTGGGAAGCAAATATAAATTTGATTTTGTCATTACCGAAATCGGTGGTACCGTAGGTGATATTGAATCACTTCCTTATTTGGAAAGTATCCGCCAATTGAAATGGGAAATGGGACGTAATGCGTTGTGCGTACACCTTACTTATGTTCCTTATCTGGCTGCAGCAGGCGAATTGAAGACCAAACCTACCCAGCACTCCGTAAAAGAGCTGCAATCTGTTGGTATTCAACCAGATGTATTGGTATTGCGTACCGAGCACGAATTGAGCACAAACTTAAAAAAGAAAGTTGCTCTGTTCTGTAACGTAGATGAAAATGCTGTGGTGCAGTCTATCGATATGCCCACCATTTATGAAGTACCTTTGCGTATGCAAGAACAGGGACTGGATGTAACCATTCTCCAAAAGATGGGATTGCCCGTGGGTGAAACTCCAACCCTCGGTCCATGGAGAGATTTTCTAGATCGCCGTCATAAGGCAACTGAGAAAGTAAAAATTGGATTGGTTGGTAAATACGATTTGCAAGACGCTTATAAATCTATCCTTGAAGCCTTGTCACAAGCCGCCACTTACAATGACCGCAAAGCGGATATCCACTTCATAAACAGCGAGAAACTGACAGATGCTAATGTAGAAGAGCAGATTAAGGATATGGATGGTATCATCATCTGCCCGGGATTCGGACAACGTGGCATAGAAGGTAAGTTCGTTGCTATCAAATATGCACGTACACACAATGTACCGACTTTTGGTATCTGTCTAGGTATGCAGTGCATGGCTATTGAGTTTGCCCGTAACGTGCTAGGTTATACAGATGCCAACAGCCGCGAAATGGATGAAAAAACGCCACACAACGTGATAGACATTATGGAAGAACAGAAAGCTATCACCAATATGGGCGGCACTATGCGCCTGGGAGCCTATGAATGTATCCTTGACCAACACTCAAAGACTTTTGAAGCCTATAAAAGCGAACACATACAGGAACGCCACCGTCACCGCTACGAATTCAATAATGACTATAAGCAGGAGTACGAAAAGGCGGGTATGAAATGCGTGGGTATCAATCCGGAATCCGATTTAGTGGAAATAATTGAAATCCCGACATTAAAATGGTTCATCGGAGTACAGTTCCATCCCGAGTACAGCAGTACAGTATTGAAACCACATCCTTTATTCCTGTCATTTATCAAAGCGGCAATAGACAAATAAGAAACGAGAATTATAATATAATAAGGTAAACAAGTAAAAATGGACAAAAACACTTTAGTGGGATTCGCCCTGATTGGTGCAGTTGTGATAGGCTTCAGCATCTACAACCGTCCTAGCCAGGAAGAAATGGCACGTGCCAAACATTATCAGGATTCCATTCAGGCGATAGCCCAAAAAGAGGCCGAACGACTGGCACAGGCTGCCACGGCACAGAGTCAGAATGCAACATTGCATTTAGACTCTACCTCTATGTTTTATGGCGCAAACCAAGGTACGGAACAGCTAACGACACTGGAAAATAATGTAGTAAAACTGACTTTCACCAATAAAGGTGGACGGGTGTGCGCAGCCATATTAAAAGATTATAACGGACAGGACGGCAAGCCTTTGATGTTATTTGATGAAAAAGATTCGGGCATGAATTTCGCTTTCGAAGGAAAGAATGAAAATATTTTGACCGAGGATATGTATTTCCAACCTACCAACGTAACAGACAGCACTGTAACTATGCGTTTGGCAGCAAACAATGGAGGCTATATAGATTTCGATTACAAACTTTTACCGGATGCTTACATGGTGAATTTCACTATTCGCGCAAACGGCATGCAGAATTTCTTCCCTCCTGCCCTGAACACAGTCAATATAAACTGGCGTCAACGGGCACGCCAGCTTGAAAAAGGTTTCAGCTTCGAACAGCGCTATACTTCGCTCACCTACAAGCCGGTAGAAAAAAGTTCAGACTATCTGAACGAAATGAAAGAAGCAAAAGAAGATGTTACCGACCGTTTGGATTGGATTGCTTTCAAGAATCAGTTCTTCTCAAGCGTACTTATTGCCGATCAAGATTTTGATAAAGCTTCCCTAACCTCTACCCCCCAACAGGAAGGAAGCGGATATATGAAGAACTATACCGCGGACATGACAACTTTCTTTGATCCTACCGGAAAGCAGCCTACCGATATGCAGTTCTACTTCGGTCCGAACCATTTCAAGACTTTGCTGAACAGCAATGATCTAAGCCTTTCCCAAAAAGATTTGGAACTGGAAGACCTGGTTTATTTGGGCTGGCCCATTATCCGCTGGGTAAACCGCTGGTTCACTATTAATTTGTTTGATTGGCTCTCAGGGTGGGGACTGAGCATGGGTGTCGTATTGCTGCTGATGACGATTATCGTCAAAGTGTTAGTTTATCCGGCTACCTACAAATCATATATGTCCTCTGCCAAGATGCGCGTCCTGAAACCCTACATCAACGAGATCAACGCAAAATATCCCAAGAAAGAAGATGCTTTGAAAAAGCAGCAGGAAACGATGGCACTTTACAGCAAATACGGAGTAAGCCCTATGGGAGGTTGCTTGCCTATGCTGATCCAAATGCCGGTATTCATGGCTTTATTCTTCTTCGTGCCTAACGCTATTGAGTTGCGCCAACAAAGTTTCTTATGGGCCCCGGACTTGTCCACTTATGATGATATTATCAACTGGGGAACCAACATTCCTCTGCTGGGCAATCATTTAAGCCTCTTCTGTTTGCTGTTCAGTATCACCAATATTCTGAACACCATGTACACCATGAAGCAGCAGGATATGGGACAACAGCAAATGCCGGGTATGAAACTAATGATGTATATCATGCCAGTCATGTTTATTTTCATCTTCAACGGTTATTCATCCGGCTTGAACTACTATTACTTCATTTCCGGACTGATTGGTATCCTCACTATGGTGATTCTGCGCAAAACAACTGATGAAAAGAAACTCCTTGCCATGTTGGAAGCCCGAAAAGAAAAGAAGAGCCAAAAGAATGGCGGCAAACCGGGTGGCGGACTGATGGCTAAACTGGAAGCTTTACAAAAGGAGCAGGAACGACTGCAACAAGAAAGAATGAATAAAGGGAAAAAATAACGAGTTTACACTTCCTTAAAAAAACAGCGAAGACCGGCATATATAAAAAAACAGCGGTCTTTGCTGTTTTTTTATATATGCCGGTTACCTCTATATTTGCTCTTCTTTGCAAAGACACCCTTCCACAGACACACAAAGAAACAAAACAAATATGCAGGAACATTTCACATCACCGGCTTTTATACGTATTTTTGCAATCAGTTAATCATCAAAAACAATTTTTAGATATGAATAAATCAAGCGCAACCATCATGGCAGCAGCACTTATGCTAGCTTCTTCCTGTACCGAAGTGAAACAGGAAGGACAGGGCTACGAGCCCATTATAGGCAAGCAAGAAATCACCATCAAAGACGGTCGTCTTACCCCCGAAGCCCTGTGGGCAATGGGACGCATAGGCAGTCTGAGTATTTCCCCCGATGGCAAACAAATAGCCTACACCGTAGCCTATTATAGTGTTCCCGAAAACAAAAGCCATCATGTAATTTACGTAATGGATGCCGATGGAAAGAACAACACCCTGCTTACTCAAACAGCATGGAATGAAAGCGAGCCTCAATGGATAAAAGGCGGAACAAAAATCGCATTCTTATGCAATGAAAGTGGTGGCAGCCAAATTTGGGAGATGAATCCTGACGGTACGGAACGCCGTATCATTTCCGATTTCAAAGGAAACATAGAAGGATTCTCTTTTTCACCGGATGGCAAAAAGATTCTTTTCATCTCACAAATAAAATACGGCCAACGCACCGTAGACCTCTACCCTGACCTGCCCAAAGCCAGCGGTATCATTGTAAACGACCTGATGTATAAACATTGGGATGAATGGGTAGAAAGTATTCCACATCCTTTTATCGCTGATTTTGATGGTAACATGATGGGAGCAGCCACCGATATCATGGAAGGTGAGCCGTTTGAAGCTCCAATGAAACCTTTCGGAGGTATCGAGCAGCTGGCTTGGAGCAACGACTCTAAACAAATAGCTTACACCAGCCGGAAAAAGCAAGGATTGGCATACGCAGTATCTACCGACTCGGATATATACCTTTATAATATAGAAAAAGGCACAACACTGAACCTGTGCAAACCGAATGGAAAAGATGAAATGAAAGGATATGACACCAATCCTAAATTCAGCCCCAACGGCAAATACATTGCATGGCAAAGCATGGAGCGCGATGGTTACGAAAGTGACCGGAACCGCCTGTGCATCTACAATTTAGATGACGGTCAAAAGACATTTGTTACCGAAAATTTTGAATCAGGCGTAGATGACTATTGCTGGAACAATGATTCGCAAAGTCTGTACTTTGTCGGTGTATGGCATGGAACCAGCATGGTATACAATGCCAATCTGAATGGTGATATAAAAAAACTGACTGATGGCATGTATGACTACGGATCAGTAGCCATGGCGGGCGATAAAATAATTACCAAACGTCACTCTATCAGTGCCGCCGATGAAATCTACACCCTCACTCCTGCCGACGGGCAAGTGGCGCAACTCTCACACGAGAATGATCACATCTTTAAACAGCTGAATTTGGGCAAAGTGGAGGAAAGATGGACCAAAACTACCGATGGCAAGCAAATGCTTTCATGGGTGATCTATCCCGTCAATTTTGACGCAAACAAGAAGTATCCTACTTTATTATTCTGTGAAGGTGGCCCGCAAAGTCCCGTCAGCCAATTCTGGAGCTACCGCTGGAACTTCCAGATTATGGCAGCCAACGATTATATTATCATCGCTCCGAATCGTCGTGGGCTACCTGGATTCGGCATGGAATGGTTGGAACAAATTAGCGGTGACTATGGAGGTCAATGTATGAAAGACTATTTGTCAGCCATAGATGATATTTCAAAAGAACCATATGTAGATACTAATCGTTTGGGATGCGTAGGTGCCAGCTTCGGCGGATTCTCCGTCTATTGGCTGGCGGGACACCATGACAAACGTTTTAAAGCATTTATCGCACACGATGGTATATTCAATATGGAGCAGCAATATCTGGAAACAGAAGAAATGTGGTTCGCCAACTGGGATATGGGTGGTGCATATTGGGACAAAAACAATGCAACGGCACAACGTACCTTTGCCAACTCTCCTCATCGTTTCGTTGATAAATGGGACACTCCCATTCTCTGCATTCACGGTGAAAAGGATTATAGAATTCTTGCTTCACAAGGTATGTCGGCGTTCAATGCAGCTGTATTGCGCGGTGTTCCGGCCGAACTTTTATTATATCCGGATGAGAATCATTGGGTATTGAAACCGCAAAATGGGGTGTTATGGCAACGCACTTTCTTTAGTTGGTTAGATAAATGGCTCAAATAACGCCTAAATTACCGCAATATTATCCGTTATTAGAACTATATAGTATAATTTTCAATTTTTGTGTTACCTTTGTAATGTCAAACAAAAAATGAACATTAAGTGATATTTGTTAAGCTACCTTTTATTAGGTGAGTAAACAATAGCTTGTGAAAGTAATTGTTTACAGTGTTAGTATATAAATAACTTTTTATTCCCCGTGCTTTGTGAGCGCACAAAGCTGGATGATTACAAAATAATAAAGTGATTATTTTTTCGTGATACCGGCTTGTGATAAGTCGGTATCATTTTTTATTCCAGCAAACCAACATCATACTCATTATTATGGGTCAGCGGATTTTCCTGGTTGGTAAGCTTTCTTTTAAGCGTATAGCCTAGCCAGTCTGAACATGAAGAATTTCAGATCATCCACCCCTCTTAACTGGCTTCGAAAAGCTTTGATTTTAGCATTGAACGACTCCGCTGAAGCATTTGTCAATCGTTCTTCAAAATAATTAATGATGGTCGTACTATGGTTTGAAAAGGTATCAAGTACCTTGTTGAACTCCATATAGTCAAACTTTTCCACTTCATTGTACCATCTTGCGAGATTTAGCCTTGCTTCATCGGGACCTGACTTCTTGTTGAAGATGTCTGTCAGTTTCATGCTAAGGCTGTATCCTTCCAGAAGCTTGGGGAATTTATCAAAGAGAATGGCAACCCTGGTCTTTTGCTGTTCATTCCATTTGCTCCAGTGTTTCAGTATAATATGCTTGCTTCTGCTTACTATCTGTGGCAGGGTTTCTCCGTTCTCCATTCTTTCAGGCTCCCATTTCCCTATTCTCTCCCTTTCCGCCTTACCCTTTGCTTCTTTCTTCTTTTGACGGTGCTCCCTGATAGCCTGATTTTCCGCATCAAGTACTTTCCACCGATAGCCTATTCTTAACTGGTCAACAGCTTCAGACATGAGCTGCTGTACATGAAAACGGTCATTGATCAGCTTTGCGGCAGGAAACACCTTTCTGACCGTCAGCATCATGGCTGAAGATAAATCTGTAGTGACAGTCTTGACAGACAGCCGTTTCCGGTGCGGAAGCCTGCGCAAGATTCCGCTTACCGCATCTGTGGCCACTCCACGAACCATTGCAACTAAAGCCCCCTTACGGCCTTTGGCTACTTTATTGGTCAGAATCGTATAAACATCTCCATTGCTCAGGCAAGTTTCATCCAAAGAAAGGTTTTCTCCAATGTTTTCAGGATAAAGGATGTAGTCATGCGCATGTTCGAGCTGGTCCCAGTTCCGGTAATCACTGATTTTCTCCTTGTATTGTTTACGAAGAGTCTGTCCTTTTACGCCATAACGTTCCGCAAGCACACAGATGCTCACAGGAGTAGATTCAATCTCCTTCTTTTAAAAAAGAAACGAACTCAGAATTGAGCCGTGTACCGTCAAATTCGGATAAATCCCAGTCATAACTGAAGATTTCATTGGAAGACTTGTCAAGCCATTTACGTTTACGGACATGGAGATAAGTGGCGCGACCACGAATAGGGTAGTCTTGGATTGTACGGTACTCACCAAAACCATAGGATATGATATCCGGGTTGGTCTTATCTTCTTTTAGCTGAACTTTTTTTTCATCAAGATAAATATCAAAACGGTCAGCACTCTTGTCGAAATTGACAATATCAAAGTTGTCTATAAGCACATCCGGAAGGATGGCACGAAGGAGTCGTTCGGGGTTCATAAAACAAAGGTAAGCAAAGATAGCTAATTTTAAAACTTACCAACCAGAAATTTCCGCTGAGCCATTATTATTCTGGAATGCTTATGCCCTCATGCTCTCATTTTACATATAACAATCTAATTATAAACATCTTACATGATTATAGTAAAAATATTTGCTCTCACTTATGCCCTCATACCCTCACTATATTTTAAAGCAGATTTTCGCATAATACGCTTGCTGTCAACTATATATTCTTTTTTATAAAGTATTCCTGTTTGATATAAAGCAGGGTACTTTCAGACTTTTTCATTTCAAAAATGCATATGAAAGAGATGTACTTCCACGAAATAGCAGTTTACAGAGTTCCGATATCGATAAAAAAGATCAAAACGTTTTTAAAAAAGCTCGTTATCTTTTCCAAAAAGTTCCTGTTGTTATTTGAAAAGCTCTTGATCTTTTTTAAAAACGTCCTTATATTTGGGGGATTTATATGATTCACACTCACATACATACGCACAAATCCGTACATACATATGCGTAGCTTCATGTAGACATACGTGCATAAACATACTTCTTGGCATAGTATAAAACACAATCAGGCAACACTCCCCATATTTTTACAAGTAAATCAATCTTCCTACTCTGTGATAGGGATTTTATATGATCACATCTATTGAAAAAACTCTTTTATTCAATATCACTTCGCCGATACAATAATAAAGAGGCTGAATCAAATTTATCTTGAATTTCAGCCTTTTTATTCATCAATACAACATTGGGAAATCGGGCTACATGACCATTCTTGCATTAAGAAAGGCAATTTAATAATGAAACTGCCAAATCTCTAAAACAACAATATCCATCCGTCTACAGTTTGGTAAGTGGATGGATATTGCTTTTTTATTCTTAATCTCTGCCCAAAATAAAAGCAAAGAAGCCTTATATTTAATTTTAACAGAAGAAACTTTCTATTTTTTCTGCATTAATCCTTTAAATGCCGTAGGATAAGGAGTTTCAAACTCCATCAACTCTTTTGTTACCGGATGATAGAAACATAACTTGAAGGCATGTAACGCCAATCGTCCTAAAGGATCACACTCACTGCCATAGCGCCGGTCGCCAACAACAGGGTGACCTAAATCCAACATATGCACACGAATCTGATTCTTACGTCCTGTTTCCAAATCCAACTCCACCAATGAATATCCATTGGCCCGCTTTATTGTTTTATAATGAGTGACCGCAAACTTACCTTCCCCATTATCTACAGGACTGGAATAGACATACAATTTCCGGTCGGTCAACCAAGACTCTACAGTACCGTAATCTTTCTCCATATCACCAGAAACGATAGACACATAACGGCGGTCCGTCACAATATCATGCCAATTATCACGTAAAGTATTCTGGGTTTTTTCATCTTTGGCATACATCATCAACCCCGAAGTTTCACGGTCCAGACGATGTACTACAAATACGCGGTTGAAACGATGTGAACGTTTTACATACTCATTCAAAATATGTTGTGCAGTACGCTCCTTCTGATGTTCTGTGCTGACAGAAAGCAGTCCCTCCTTCTTTTCCACCACCAAGATATAAGCATCCTCGTATACCAGTTTCAGCATCGGATGTTTAAACTCACGATTATTCTTCACCTTGGATATCTGCACTTTCATACCTGGTTTCAATGCGAAATTATATTGGGTAGTAATCACATTATCTACCAAAATCACGCGGTTGGCAAGCAACGCCTTTACCTTGCTACGACTGATTCCCGCCATTTTCCGCATCAGAAAATCCATCAGCTCAGCGGGCTCCGTCACATTATATATAGTATATCGGGCAACACTTCTCGCCTTTGGCCTGCCGGAATCACTATTCTTACCTCTTGACATAATTCTATTTACTGTTTAAACAATTTATAATTGAACTATCCGGATTATCCTCTTTTTTCCAGCAACACCACATTTTCCACATGATGCGTATGAGGGAACATATCTACGGGTTGCACGGCCATCACCTTGTATTTGGCATCTAACAAAGACAAATCACGTGCCTGGGTGGCAGGATTACAGCTAACATACACAATCCGCTGAGGTTCAGCAAAAAGAATTGTATTAATCACATCATCGTGCATTCCGGCACGCGGAGGATCAGTGATAATAACATCAGGACGACCATGTTGGTTGATAAACTCCTGAGTGAGGATATCCTTCATGTCACCGGCATAAAATAAGGTATTGTCAATGCCATTAATTGCCGAATTCACTTTAGCATCTTCTATTGCTTCAGGCACATATTCGATACCAATCACTTTCTTTGCCTGGCGTGAAACAAAGTTGGCTATGGTTCCAGTCCCTGTATAAAGATCATACACCAATTCTTTACCGGTCAATCCGGCAAAATTACGGGCCACCTTATAAAGATTATACGCCTGTCCGGAATTAGTCTGATAAAATGATTTTGCTCCTATCTTGAAGCGCAACCCCTCCATTTCCTCGAAAATATGATCGTTGCCTTTGAACACCATTACCTCCAGATCGTTAATGGTATCATTGCATTTGTTATTGACTACATATAATAAGGAAGTAATCTGCGGAAAACGTTCTGCCACGAAAGCCAGCAGTTGCTTCATCAGATCCATTTCGCTCTCTTCCACAATCTTGCATTGCAGCAACACCATAAGCTCACCCGTACTCGAAGTACGGATCATCAAGTTGCGAAGCATTCCTTCTTGAGAACGCAGATTAAAGAAAGAATAATTGTGTTCGTATGCATAGTCACGAATCGCATTGCGTATCTGGTTGCTGATATCATCCTGTAACCAGCACTTTTCTATAGCCAGTACCTTGTCAAATGCACCGGGAATGTGGAAACCTACGGCGTTCATCTGATCGTACTTCACATCTTCCTTTACCTCTTCCTCTGTCAGCCAACGTTTGTTAGAAAACGTAAATTCCAACTTATTACGGTAAAACTCCGTTTTTTCCGACCCTATGATAGGTGAAATTTCCGGCAATTCGATCTTGCCGATACGGGTCAGATTATCCGTCACCTGCTTTTGCTTATACTTTATTTGTTCTGTATATGGCAGACACTGCCACTTACAACCACCACATATACCATAATGCTGGCAGAAGGGTACTGCACGCACAGGAGAATACTCATGGAATTTCACAGCCACAGCTTCTGCATAATGATTTTTCTTACGCTTCACTTGTAAATCCACCACATCACCGGGCACTACATAAGGCACAAATACTACCAGGTCATTCACTTTCGCCAAAGCTTTTCCTTCGGCAGCTACATCTGTTATGGTTATCTTCTCTAATAATGGAAGTTCTTTCTTCTTTCTAGCCACTTTTCTGAATAAGTTAATTTGGGGACAAATTTAAGCATTTTCCCTGAATATTGCCTCATAAATCGTAAGATATTAAAATTGCAAAGTAGAAATTGCAATTTCCACTATTTTTTTTCAGTAAAAGGTTTGGAGATAACTAAAATATGTATAGTTTTGCGATTACATTTTTTGAGCGAGTTAACTTTAAATACATTTATTATGGATAAAAAAAGAGTTTACACCTTTGGTAATGGACAAGCTGAAGGAAAAGCAGACATGAGAAATCTGCTTGGTGGAAAAGGCGCTAACCTGGCTGAAATGAATCTAATCGGTGTTCCCGTACCTCCGGGATTTACAATCACCACAGAAGTTTGTAGCGAATATTATGAGTTAGGTAAAGATAAAGTAGTAGAACTACTGAAAGCGGATGTTGAGAAAGCTATCGCCAACATCGAAAATCTGATGAATTCCAAGTTTGGAGATGTAGAGAACCCGTTACTGGTTTCTGTACGTTCGGGTGCCCGCGCTTCTATGCCGGGTATGATGGATACCATCCTTAATTTAGGTTTAAATGACGAAGTGGTGGAAGGCTTAAGCCGCAAGACCGGACGCCCCCGTTTCGCATGGGATTCTTACCGTCGTTTCGTACAAATGTATGGTGACGTGGTATTGGGTATGAAACCGGTGAACAAGGAAGACATCGATCCTTTCGAGGAAATTATCGAAAAAGTAAAGGAAGAAAAAGGTGTGAAGCTCGACAACGAATTGGAAGTGGAAGACCTTAAAGAACTGGTTAAACGCTTTAAAGTTGCTGTAAAAGAACAAACCGGACAAGATTTTCCGACCTGTGCATACGAACAACTTTGGGGTGCCATTTGTGCTGTATTCCGCAGTTGGATGAACGAACGCGCCATTCTTTACCGCAAAATGGAAGGTATTCCTGCCGAATGGGGTACTGCTGTAAGCGTACAAGCCATGGTATTCGGTAACATGGGTGATACTTCGGCTACTGGTGTTTGCTTCTCTCGTGACGCAGGTAACGGTGAGGATTTGTTTAATGGCGAATATTTGATCAACGCACAAGGTGAAGATGTTGTAGCCGGTATCCGTACTCCGCAACAAATCACAAAAATCGGTTCTCAGCGTTGGGCAGAACGTGCAGGTATTTCTGAAGAAGAACGCGTAGCCAAATATCCCTCTATGGAAGAAGCTATGCCGGAAATCTACAAAGAACTGGATGCCCTGCAAACCAAACTGGAAAACCACTATCGCGACATGCAGGATATGGAATTTACCGTACAGGAAGGTAAATTATGGTTCTTGCAGACCCGTAACGGTAAACGTACCGGAGCTGCTATGGTAAAAATCGCCATGGACTTGTTGCGCCAGGGAATGATTGATGAAAAAACAGCATTGGAGCGTTGCGAACCTAATAAATTAGACGAACTGCTTCACCCTGTGTTCGACAAGAAAGCGTTGAAAGAAGCGAAAGTTTTGACTCGTGGTTTGCCCGCTTCTCCGGGTGCCGCTACCGGTCAGATTGTGTTCTTCGCCGATGATGCTGCTAAATGGGCTGCCGATGGCAAAAAGGTGGTCATGGTACGTATCGAAACTTCGCCGGAAGACTTGGCAGGTATGGCCGTTGCCGAAGGTATCCTGACTGCACGTGGCGGTATGACATCTCACGCTGCGGTTGTGGCCCGTGGTATGGGTAAGTGCTGCGTATCGGGTGCTGGTGCTATCAATGTAGATTATAAGACACGTACCGTAGAAATTGAAGGTATTACTTTAAAAGAAGGTGACTTCATCTCTCTGAACGGTACTACCGGTGAAGTATATAAAGGTAAAGTGGAAACCAAAGCAGCCGAAGTTTCAGGCGATTTCGCTGCATTGATGGATCTTTGCAACAAATACACCAAGCTGAATGTCCGCACTAACGCTGATACTCCGCATGATGCGGAAGTGGCCCGCGCTTTTGGTGCTTCAGGTATCGGTCTTTGCCGTACGGAACACATGTTCTTTGATGCTGAAAAGATTGTCGCTATGCGTGAGATGATCCTGTCACCGGATGTAGAAGGACGTAGAAAAGCATTGGCTAAATTGCTCCCCTTCCAAAAAGCCGACTTCAAAGGTATCTTCAAGGCTATGGACGGATGTCCGGTAAATGTTCGTCTGCTCGATCCTCCTTTGCATGAGTTCGTTCCCCATGATGCAAAAGGTCAGGAAGAAATGGCTAAGGCAATGGGCGTAACCGTACAGGAAATCAAAAAACGTGTGGAAAGCCTGTGTGAACACAATCCGATGTTAGGTCACCGCGGCTGTCGTTTGGGTAACACCTATCCCGAAATCACAGAGATGCAGACTCAAGCGATTCTAGGTGCTGCAATTGAACTGAAGAAAGAAGGATATGATCCGCATCCCGAAATTATGGTTCCCTTGACCGGTATCCTGTATGAATTCGAAGCTCAGGAAAAGGTGATCCGTGATGCAGCAGCAGCATTATTTGAAAAAGAAGGTATGGAAATTTCGTTCAAGGTAGGTACCATGATTGAAATTCCGCGTGCTGCGCTGACAGCCAACCGCATTGCCAGCCGTGCAGAATACTTCTCATTCGGTACCAATGACTTGACCCAGATGACCTTCGGTTATTCCCGTGACGATATTGCTTCTTTCTTGCCGGTATATCTGGAAAAGAAGATTCTGAAAGTAGACCCGTTCCAAGTACTCGACCAAAATGGTGTGGGCCAGCTGATTGAAATGGCTGTAGATAAAGGCCGTTCAGTTCGTCCTGATTTGAAATGCGGTATCTGCGGTGAGCATGGTGGTGAGCCTTCATCAGTGAAATTCTGTCACAAAGTTGGTTTGAACTATGTGTCTTGTTCTCCGTTCCGCGTGCCTATTGCCAGACTGGCCGCGGCGCAGGCTGCAATCGAGGAATAGCACGATATAGCTGATACTCAATAAAATAGGCGGTATGCTTTTCATTTACAAAGGCTTACCGCCTATTGTATTTTTAAAAGGTACGTTCATTCCGCACGGAAAATGAGCGTAATAAACGCAAATGTTTAGAGAATGTTGTTGTGCTTTTCGTTGGGTGTTTAGAGCGTGTTTAGAGCCGTAATTGATGATATGACAGAAAGTTAAGACATTGGAAGTTGTTTGGAATAAATTTAAATAATAACATAATAAAGACATAGAACGATATGGCAACATTTAAAGCGTGTGTTCAAAAAGAACGCAAGGACGGATTTTATCCGGTTTATATCAGAGTTACCCACCATAGGGGGACACAATTCATGAAGACCGACAAGATGGTCACGAAGAAAGAACTTTCCAGAGCGAAAGAAATCGAAGACCCCTACGTGCTTCAGTATTGTGCCGGGCGGATAGTGGAATATAACGAGCGGCTCAACAAAAAAGACATTGAACATTGGACGGTCAAGGAAGTGGTGGATTTTCTTACGAACGGCAATGACGATATTTGTTTTTCGGATTATGCGAGAGTGCATATCGACAGAATGATTGACCGTGGGCAGGAAAGGAATGCCAAGAACTACAAGCTTGCCCTACAACATCTGGAACGGTTCATCGGAACCAACCAAGTGATGTTCGCTCAGTTGACCTCTACGCAGGTGAACAAATGGATAAAGTCGCTTGAACAGACGCATAGGGCAAAGGAAATGTATCCAATCTGTATGCGTCAGGTATTTAAAGCCGCCATGTTGGAGTACAACGATTACGATAACGGTATAATCCGTATCAAAGTCAACCCATGGGTGAAAGTGGAAATACCAACGGCTGATCGTGCGGAGAAGCTTGCCATTACCCCCGAAGCATGTCGGGAGTTCTTTTCATTCCCTCTGCCGGAAAGTAAGATGAAATATCCACAGACGGAGTTCGGGCGTGATGTTGCTATGATGGTGCTTTGCCTTGCAGGAATCAACACGATTGACCTGTATAATCTAAGAAAGCAGGATTACCGGAACGGAATTATCCACTACCAACGGGCCAAAACGAAGAAGTTCCGTGCGGATGGTGCGTATATGGAAATGCGGGTGCCAGCAATCATCCAGCCGCTATTTGAAAAGTACATGAACACGGCAAAAGATGATGAGCGTTTGTTCAATTTCTATCAGCGCATGACTACATCGGACAGTTTTTGCGCCAATGTCAACAGTGGGATAAGGCAATTATGCAAGGCTATGGGAATGCCAAAGGAAGAGTGGTATTCGGCTTACACGTTCCGGCATACATGGGGAACAGTAGCTCAGAATGATGTACGTGCCTCTATCTCGGAAGTGGCGTTTGGCATGAACCATAGCAATGGACACAACGTAACACGAGGGTATATCAAGATTGACTTCTCCCCTGCTTGGGAACTGAACGAGAAAGTAATTGATTTCATTTTCTTCTCCGGTAAGGCTTCTGTACGTGAGCAGAAACAGGAGGATGTGCATTTCCGCTTGTCATACCGCTATATGGTGAATGCGGCTGCATACCACAACGGGCAAAAGGTGGCGGAACTGACCGATGTAGGCTTCAACAATGTGGACGAGGTGATTGCCCGGCTCGTAACTATGCTGCCGGATGATATTCCGAACCGTTCAATGGTGATGTTCAAAATCGTCAACCTCGACAAAGACCAGACGGTGGTGTACCAACGGCAGAAAGGGAAAGGATTCTGATTTTTTTTGTGACTTCACGAAATGATATAAGCCTGCAAGGTATTTTTCTTTGTAGGCTTTCTTTTTTATTCAATTTTTATTCTTGCCCTAAAATCGAAAATTTCTTCACGTGCGCACGCACGCGCGGTAGATGTAGTAGTAGATATATATATTTATTTTATGGTATATCTTCCGAAGAAATGGGGTATAATTGTACATTTATTGCTATTTCTTCCGAAGAAATACCCTTTTCTTCCGAAGAAACGTACATTTATGGCTGTTTCCTCCGAAGAAATACCCCTTTTTTCTGTACATTTATGGTTATTTCTTCCGAAGAAATAAATGTAATATCTTCTGAAATTATGTCAAAAAATAGCTCATTTCAGCCATTTCAGAAGATTTTTGAGGTGCTTTTGAGCTGATTTTCGCATAAAAAATTCAATCTGTACAAGAATGTACATTTATGCGTATTTTTTCCGAAGAAATACCCTTTTTTTCTGTACAATTAAGGCAATATCTTCCGAAGAAATCCGAAGAAATGGGGTATAATTGTACATTTATTGCTATTTCTTCCGAAGAAATACCCTTTTCTTCCGAAGAAATGTACATTTATGGCTGTTTCCTCCGAAGAAATACCCCTTTTCTGTACATTTATGGTTATTTCTTCCGAAGAAATAAATGTAATATCTTCTGAAATTATGTCAAAAAATAGCTCATTTCAGCCATTTCAGAAGATTTTTGAGGTGCTTTTGAGCTGATTTTCGCATAAAAAATTCAATCTGTACAAGAATGTACATTTATGCGTATTTTTTCCGAAGAAATACCCTTTTCTGTACAATTAAGGCAATATCTTCCGAAGAAATCCGAAGAAATGGGGTATAATTGTACATTTATTGCTATTTCTTCCGAAGAAATACCCTTTTCTTCCGAAGAAATTTTACGGTCCGGACATGAAAAAAGCGACATTCTCTCGAACATCGCTTCAAAGCAAATCAGTAAAATCGTCCCCTTTTCGGGTTGGGGTTCCCTTGACATGAAGACAATCTAAAGTAGAGGGTAATAGATTATTCTTCCTCGTCTTCTTCTCCGGCAAGTTTGACAAGCTTATCCTCAATGGTGAGTTTGACCTCGCCATCGTCTATGCTGATATTCTTAGGCATGATGATTTTAATGAACTCTGTCGACACTTTCACCCTGTCTTTGGGGTCAAGTTCCAGGAAGTCCTGCATTATTAGTGGCGTCACATCTCCTTCGGGTATAGTGTTGTGCGCTTCAAGCCATTTCTCAATCATCCCTTTTGCCAGTGCCGTTATTTTGTTGGGCGTACCTTTTTGCCGTCCTCCGGTCTTTTTTCCTATTGCCATAATGATTTGTATGTAAAAAGATAAAATGATGATGCGAAGATAACGGCTTACTTTCGCACGCAAGGTATAACTTTTAATAATCAAAACTAAAGTCTTATGGGTTTAATAGGAAGTGCCATAGGTGCTGCAGGCAGCATTTTCGGTGGGATCAAGGCATCCAAGGCCATGAAGAAAGCAAAACGTAATGTTGAGGCTCAACGGCAAAAGAATCAGGACTGGTACGACAGGCGGTACAACGAGGATGCCACTCAGCGGGCTGATGCACAACGTATCCTTACGCAAACTGAAGAGAGTATAAAACAACGTAACAAAGCCGCTGCCGGTAGTGCAGCCGTCATGGGCGGTACTGATGAAAGTGTGGCAGCGGCTAAAGAAGCGAACAACAAGGCTCTTGCCGATGCAACATCACAGATTGCCGCTGATGCAGAAGCACGTAAGGACAATATCGAAGCCACTTATATGCAAAACGACAATGCTTTCGTGGAACAGCTTAACGCCATTGAGCAAGGCAAGGCCAATGCCATATCGGGAGCTGTACAAGGAGTAACTAACGCGGTAAGTCAAATGCCTTTCTAAACTATTTCAATATGGCAACAATGGATGATATTTTAGGAAACGGAGGTGGTACGCCTCCGCCCAAAGGTTCTAAGGAATGGCACGAACAGCAGCAAGACGCTCCTTCCGTATCATCCCCGGCAAAGGGTACACAGAAATGGACGGAACAACAAGCAGCTGCGGCTCCTGCCGTTACCGGCTCCCAATCTGAAACGGTCGCTGCACCTCCGTCCAAACAAGCCGATGTGAACGGTGGCAGTCTCTCATACGCTGAATTGTACAAAAAACTCAATCCCTATAAACCGCCAACGGACGAGGAACTTGCTAAAGAAAAGAAGAAGCAGAAACGTGAACAGATATTCGCAGCCATTGGTGATGGTATATCGGCACTCTCGAACTTGTTCTTCACCACGCAGTACGCTCCAAATATGTATACCGGTAAGAATACCATGTCAGAACGTACCAAAGTGAGATATGACAAGCTGATGAAAGAACGTGAAGGCAAGGAGAAAGAATATTATGAGGGGCTGATGAGGGCAAGAATCGCTGATGAAGAAAGGGATGACCGTGAACGTAAGTGGCAAAGGCAGCTTGGTCTTGACGATTATAACCGCATACGGAACGATGCCAAAGAGGAACGCGACAGGCAGATGTTTGAATTGAATCTCCAACTGCAAGGCAATAAAATATCCGCATCCGAAGCTGAAGCCAAACGCAAAGGAATTGAAGCAAAATATGCAGAAGAACTTGAAAAGGCAAGGCTTGAAACCGAAAAGGCTAAAGCTGGTGCTTCAAAGGCTTCCGCTTCCGCATCCAATGCCAGAGCAGAATATTACAACCGAGGTGGTGGCAGTGGAAAGGCCGGAGAATATCCGTGGTATGACAGCGATGGTAACAAGCATTTTGCACACTCGTATGAAGCCATGCGTCAGAACGCCATAGACAATGGAACATGGAACGAAGAAACTCAGGCTTCGACCACCGAGGTCAAAAGTGGAAGAGGGAAAACCGTCAAGACATCTGAAACGACAAAGCCCGGTAAAGGACATTCTTCTAAGCCACAGAAAAAAAGTCCAACGGCCGATAATAAAAAGAAAAGTCCAACATCATAAATAAAATACTATGCCTGAAGAAAAGGATAAGATAAAAAAACTGTATGATACGTTTGTTTCTGATGGTTACGACATGGAGAGCGAAGAAGATTTTCGCAAGAACCTGTTAGATTCAACCAAACGTAAAGCGGCTTACGACGCTCTTGTAAAAGATGGTTATGATATGGAGCCGTTTGAAGAATTTGAAAGCAATATAGGGTTTGGAAAGGAACGAACCTCATCGCAACAATCGGGAAACAGTGCTTCCGGAACGGTTGAAGAACCCATTTCACCTGCTAATGAACAGACATGGCAACCTACAGAAAAGGAGAAAGTAGCGATGTTGACCGAAACCGACCGTATTATGAACGATGTGAAATCCCATACACAAACATTCAACGAACGCATAGACAATATGCAGGAATATGGGATAAATCCCGGCTTGCAGACCAAAGAGGGAAAGATGATATTCAATCCTGAAAGTGGGAAGTTGGAGAAAACGTTCCTCACTCCTGCCGGAAATCGTTATTACAGCAAGTCATTGGCTGACATGGAAAGCTTTCAGTACCGCCAAGCTGCCGATATGTCCATAGGCGGACAGTTGCGCAAGGCAAACCTCCGGTTGCAGGAGTTGAAAGCCAAGCAAGCGGAAAGAGCATCAGAAGTACACAAGGAATGGGCAGAAGAGACAGAAAACAACAAAGCCCCTCTCGCTGCCATACTGGGAGCTGCCACTTATACGCCCCGCCAACAATCTGACAAGGAAAACCGTGCGTTATCCGTAGCCATTCGTGAAACAGAGGAACTGATTAAGAACCTTGAAGAACAGAAAGACCGTGAAAACGGTGTAGATGTAGGCTTTTGGCGTGGTTTCGGTCGCACTATGGGTGATGTGCGCACGTGGGATTTCGGTATGGGTGATATGCGTGACGCATTTACGATGATGAATGCCGATGAACTGAAAAAAGAAAATGCCACAGAGGGTGAACGTGAAGCGCATGATGCAATGATGGGCGCAATCCATGAGAAGCAACAAGCAGAGGAAAGATACAGCGGAAATGCAGATTTTTGGAACAGAGCAGGTGTAATGACAGGCTATATGCCGTCCTTCATGCTGGATTTCGTATTGACAGGTGGAGGATTTAACGGATTGTCCTCTTTCTCCAAAGGAAGTACCAGACTTGCAACAAAGGTTATAAGCAAAGAAACGGCTGAAAAAATGGCTCAGCAGGGTTTCAAGTCCTATATCAAAGAAAATGGAGCCAAAGGTTTGGGACGGTATGCAACCGACTGGACCATCAAAGCACTCGGTACAACTGCAGATGATTTGCTTGTACGCGCTCCACTTATGGCCAATACAGTACAGGCAGGGAAAACTACTGCTGACATTATTGACCGTAAACTGGGTGATGTGGTTGTTGATGAGAACGGCAACTATGATTTTTCCAACGACAAGACTTGGGGGGATGCCATTTGGCAAAGTGAAGCCAATGCCATCATTGAGAATTATTCGGAAATGTTCGGTGCACATCTTGATCCGGTCTTTACTCTTGGGAATATGAGCAAACTCGCCAATGTTGTAGGTGCAAAACGTATCGGTGCAGTGCTTTCAAAGGCTGACGCAAGTGCGTTGAACGGTATCATGGGACAAACTCATCAGATGTTCAACAAAATGGGTATGAGTGATTATGTCGGTGAGGTTTCGGAAGAATACTATGGACAACTGTGGCGCACCATGCTCAATCTTGATGATGCCTATCAACAGAATCCGGACGGCACACGCACCAATTTGCTTGCGATAGGACAATTCCACGGCGACATTTGGGGCGGCATGGCTCTTTCTATGGGATTGATGGGTGCAGGAAAGGCAACCTTGTCGGGAGCGCAGTATGCTTCAATGAAGCACGGCGTAAACAAGGCTGATGCCCGTGTAACAGAATTGCTTGGCAAAGAAATATGGGAACCGTTAAGGGCGACTATCGACCTTACGACCAACGATGACATTGGAAGTGTGGCAGAGGGCATTGTGAACGACAAGGATTTCTCTGACGATGAGAGAGCCGCAGTACTTACCTATATGGAGCGTTCGTTGATGATGAGGGGCTTTAACCTCGGTACTCTCGCACAGAAGCGGGGCGGTGAACAGGACGAGGATGTGCAGTCAATGAATGAAAGCTACATTGACGGTTACAACCTCGCAGACCCACAGGAAATGACCGATGCCAAGAATATGCGTGACTACCAGCGGCAGAGGGTTTCTGCCATAGTGGATGAAAACACGCTTGGCTTTTTGGATATACATCCTATGAATGCATTGGAGGAAATGCGGAACAATGGCCTTTGGAGAGAAAGCGAGTTGGAAACGGTTCTTGACTATCTCAATGCCAAGCAGGTATATGACGGCATGATTCAGCGTGTACGCGATGACATAGACGCACGTGTGGAGCAAAGCAACGCAATGGTTGACGCACGCACCAACCGCACCACAGGCATGATACAGGGGGCAACGATGAAACAGGACGACCGCCGTGTGTATGTGGTGGGTGGAAACCTTGTGCAGTATGCAGACGGCAGCGGCATTGACAACCGGGCTTCGGACGGCAGTATCATTGTACGTGATGCAGAAACAGGCGCACTCGAACAGGTGTCGCCAGATGCCGTATTGAACATTGATGAACCGTTGAACCCGTCCGATGAGAAAATGACAGCGGAGGAGGCTATCATTCAACAGTTCGCACAGGAAGCATCCGACAAGATTGACGGTGTGGTTACATTCAACCCCGGCGATACATACACCATTACAGGAGATGACGCACAGATACAGGTTCAGATTGTAGCCAACGAAGACGGTATTGTGGATAACGGGGACGGCACAGTTAACGTATCGGACGGCGTGAATATCTTCCCGTTGGCAAAAGAAACCATACAGCAACAGGCTGATGCGGCAAATTTGGCACGTGTGGCGCAGTTCGAGCAGCAGAGAACCATTGAGAATGCCGAACGGAAACAGGAGATGCAAGAGGCTGAAAGACCACAATACGCTCTCAATGACATTGTTTCGCTTACCGATGAGAACGGCGTTACCGTCCGAGGCAATATCACAGCAGATGCTGATGCGGACGGCAAGTATGAGGTATTTACCGAAGCCCCTATCAACGGCAAGCGTGTGAACCTGTTTACCCGTGATGAACTTGATAATATATTGTTGGAGCATAACGGAGTAGCGTTTGAACGCCCTGCCGAGAATGAGAGCAACAATGGTGCGGAAAATATTCCCGAAAATGATAACAATGCCCCTCAAAATATTCCTGCCATGCAGAGAATACCAAAGGATGAGCAGGGAAATCCACTATATGAGCAGGCCGACAGCGACACAGCTTGGGATGCCATTGTGGAGCAGACTGAGGGTGATGAGGATATGGCACAGACCGTAGCCGATGGAATGGTTGCCGACAAGGAAGAAGCCTTGAAGAAGTTGGAGAAAGCCAAATCGAAAGGTGGCAACTCCATTGCCGAAAAGATTGCTTCCGAGAAAGAACGCAAAGCGGCGATTGATGCAGCCAAACAGGAATTGCTCGTTTGGCAGAAGATAGCCGGTACCGCCAAACGCAGAAAAATGGAAGCGGATGATGAACGCAGACGTATTGCCGATGAAGCAGCCGCATTGCGAAAGGCAGAAGAAGAAAAGCTGCGTGCCGAACGTGAGGAAGCGGAACGCATCGAGCGTGAAGTCCTGAACGGAGTGCCGGACATGGTGGACGACAAGCCGCAGGATGCACGGGCAAGAGGTTACAGACGCATGAACGGTCATAAGATAGACAGACAAGAGCCTGTACAGGCATTGCAGGGAAAGGAGGTATCCGTAAAATTCAGTGATGATGCCATTGTAGGTGGTCGTGTAGCCGTGATTGATGCAAACTTGTTGCAACCGAGCCATATTCAAGGCGTGCGCAACCCTCTGCACTTTATTGACGAAGCGCAGCCGAAAGAACGGAATGACGAGGCAAGTGTATTGTCTGCACGAAAAATTGCCGGAAACATACGCCCCGAAGAAATCACATCTTCTGTTACCGCCTATACAGGCGCACCTACCGTGAACGCACGGGGCGAAGCCATACAGGGCAATAACCGAAGTGACGCACTTCGTATCATGTGGGAGAACCATCCGGAACAGGCGGCTCTTTACAAGCAGTATCTGAAAGACCATGCGGAAGAATTTGGATTACAAGCAGAAGACATTGAGGCTATGGAGCATCCTGTCCTCGTGAACATGGTTGATGTGGACGATGCAGAGGCTATCCGTCTTGGCCAGTATGTGGCACAGGACACAGAAAGTGGAGGTGTTGAACGCATCAAACCTAAAAACGCCTTGCAGCGTATGGGAGCCGAAATGCGTTCGTTTGCTAACTTGCTGCTTAGGACTTCGGATGATGAAATGTCATTTGCCGGACTTGTGGATTCCAATGGTGCAAATGTTTTGAAATGGATGAGCCAAAGAGGTTTCATTACCCCCACACAATACAAGAGTGCGTTTGACAGCAAGGGTAACTTGACTCCCGAATCCAAGAATGATTTGCGTGGTATCATGTATCAAAGCATTTTCAAGGACGGTAGTACACGGTTGGAGGAAATGTTCAACGTATTGCCGGTAAAAGCACAAAAAGCTATTCTTGCCACTGCTTTTCGTGATTATGATAGTCCGAACAGTGAACGAATGGTAGATGAGATACAGAATTCCGTTCGTGCTTACTATGCTTTGTCCCAAGATAAAATGTTTGCAGAGGCAAAGAACTTCAAGGAAGCACGTACTGCCATAGAAAGTTGGAAACGCCAGTATCAAATGGATGATGTCACTGGGGAAAGTTATCTCCCTGCTGATAATTTCAGTAACTTTGTCTTGCATTTGGCCGCAATGTATAAAGGTGAAAGCCAAAGCTTCATTCAAAATACATTCGGCAAGATTTATGACCTTATACAAGGTACACAGGAAGAAACTCTGTTCGAACAACCGGACAATACCCCTCGGACGCTCGTACAGGCTATTAAAGAAGCATTTAATTTAGATTACAATGGACAACAACGAAGCAATGTATTGGTTGGCGATACTGCAACAAGCCAACGAGGGCAGCAAGGAAGCAATGGAACTCTTGCGCCAAGAGAACGAGTTGAGAACGGAAATGGGACAACTGATGATACAGGAAGAACTGAAAGCATTGGTGGACAAAGCGAAATAGAATCTTCTTTATCACAAGAAGAAATGCTATCTTCTGATGATACTGACAATCAACTTAGTGCAAAAATAGCAAGACGTATTGAAGTTCAAGAAGATGATTGGATTGAAAGCGGAAAGTATGGCGATACTTATAAACAGACAATTATTGTTGATGGTACTCATAAAGTTATAAAAGTTGATGCACCTGATACGAAAGGTAATTATATAGGTAGCGCTTATGAGTATGACGGTCAAACATTCGGAGACTTATTGGATGTTCTTAATTATATTGATACATCTTTGTCTTTAGCCAATGCTGTTGCAGTGGCAGAGAAAGAAACCGATACTACTCCTACGGAGAAACAGAAAGAAGCTGGCAATTATAAGAAAGGCCATGTGCAGGTTGGTACATTCAATATCACCATTGAGAACCCGAAAGGATCCGTTCGCAGTGGAATAGACACAGAGGGCAACAAGTGGGAAACGATCATGCAGAACACCTACGGCTACATTCGTGGCACGGAGGGCGTGGATGGAGACCACATAGACGTGTTCCTCTCTGATGATATTGACGGGTGGAACGGACGCAGGGTGTTCGTGGTGGACCAGTATAATGAGGACGGCAGCTTTGATGAGCATAAGGTAATGCTTGGTTTCAATGAGACTGACGATGCCGAGGCAGCTTACTTCGCGAATTATGACAGCGACTGGGCAAATAATCACAAGACAGTGGTAACTGCCGTAAACTTGGAGGATTTCGAGAAGTGGATAGATAGTAGCCACCGTAAGACTAAAGCGTTTGCTGAATACAAATCAGTCAAAAGTGTTGAGGAACAGAGTTCAAGTACACAAGTCGACAGACTTTCTGAAATCAAATCACGCATTGAAGAACTGCACAAGGAACAAGAAGCCGCACATGGTCAGAGTGATATATTTGAGGAAGCCCGCATTATTTCCGAAATAAACGACCTCTTTACTGAACAGCGGAAATTGGAACAAAACAATTCCAATGAAGAAACGACAACACCGACTGATGCTGCATACACCATTACTCAGGCACAATATACCACCAAAAGGGGTAAGGTGTTGGATATGCACCTTGTGAAGTTCAATGATAAATTAAGAGATACTGTTCGGAAGCACACCACAATGTTTGCCAAACAACTAAAAGGAAAAGCAAGGCTTCATGATGCGGAGCAAGGAAGATGCTGAACGCTTGGCAGAATATGCAACCGATGCACAATCACAACCACCTTTGTCTTTGTCTGATTTGTTAGAAGTAAATGACGGCAATGTGCAGTTTGCTGAGTCTCAACTTTTGGAAACATCTAAGCAGGAAGAAAAGCAGGAATACAGCCCGGTGTGGCAATATTCTGTTTCCGTTGACAAGGAAACCGGATTGACCACGTTGAAGCGCGATGATGTGAGCGGCCCTATCCCTATCGGGGATGGACGTTTCAATTATACGGCAAACAGTCCTGAAGAAATGTTGGAGATTGTACGTAATCCCAAGAATTTCAATCAGGAACTGCGTGACGCTGTTGAAACCATTCTTGAAAACAAGGTTAAGATTAGGGAGATTGTACGTACAGAAAAAGCGGAAGCCACAGAGCAAGAATCTAAGCCTGAAAATAATCCGAGTGGCAACCGTCTTGTTACCGATGAACGCTATGCAGAACTCCGTGAGCGTATGCGTAAGAAGTTGCTCGGTCAAATGAACATGGGCATAGACCCTGAAATACTTGCCATTGGTACGGAGATGGCTGTTTACCATTTGGAGAAAGGTGCACGCAAATTTACCGAGTATGCTACAGCTATGGTTGCAGACTTGGGCGATTCCATACGCCCTTACCTTAAAGCATTTTACAATGGTGCGAGAGATTTGCCGGAGGTGGCAGAGAACGGACTGGATGCAGACATGACTCCATACGATGAGGTACAACAATTCGATGTGGCGAATTTCGATAAGAAAAGTATTGATGCGCTTGCTACCGCCGAAACCGTAACAAGAGAGACCGAGGTGGAGCAAGAGGCAGAGATTGCACAGGAACGCATCAAAAATCCGCCCTGCACGTAAGAAGAATGAGAAAAAAAGCAGTAATTTCACAGCAGTCAAATGAGTTGGGTTTGTTTGACGCTCTGACTGATAACAATAAAAATAGCGAACATGGATTACAGAGAACTGATGCAGAACGCTCCGAAAGAGTGCCAGCCAAAGGTTATAGACACGAGCAAGGATTATCAAGAGGCACTGAAACAGGTAGCGAAAGCGAACAACAAGCCGGTAGAGGAACTGACAACGAAGGAGAAAGAACAGGCGATGCAGTCGATAGGACTGTGCGACCTCGACTTTCAGATTCCTTAAATGAACAAAGCATTGAGGGTAAGCGCAAGAAAGAGATTGAAAAGAACCGAAAACTTGCCGATGAACTCAAAGGTGTTACATTGCACTTGAACGACAAACTCGGAGGAGAACATGAGATTTCCGGTATTGTCTATTACGAACTTGCCAACCTATTCCATTGCAATGACAATATAAGCGGACCATTCCAAGCGACACGCAAGGAACTTGATGCTATTCTTAAAGTTGCACGCAAAAACGATGGCAGGAATACATTTACTCCCAAGAATACCCACAACAACCATTCGGAACGTGGTAAAGACCACGCTCCGACATCAGTAGATGCCCGTATCGAAGCCAATATCAAGGCTATCGAACTGGCAAAACAGTTGCTTGAAAGCGGCGAACGGGCTACAGAAAAACAGATGCAGACCCTTCGCAAGTTCAGTGGCTGGGGTGGCTTGGGCAAGGCTTTCAACGAAGGTACATCGTATGCTCCTAATCCCATTGCAAAGAAGCTCCGTGAGTTGCTTGGTGAAAAGGCATATCAAGAGGCCATAATGAGTGCAAATAGTGCCTATTACACTCCGGCATACGTTGTGGATACGCTTTGGGACATTGCCGAACAAATGGGCTTCAATGGTGGAAACATTCTTGAAGGTTCTGCCGGTATCGGCAATATCTTGGGACAGATGCCTACAAACATCAGTGAGCATAGTGACATCCATGCCATAGAGATTGACAGAACTTCGGGAGGCATCCTCTCGCTCCTCTATCCTGATGCCAAGGTGGAAATACAGGGCTTTGAACAGACCCGCATACCTAACGGCAGTGTGGATTTGGCTATTACCAATGTTCCTTTCGTTACCGGACTCCGTGTGAATGACACCACCGGTGACAAAGACCTGTCGAAGAAATTCCACAACATACATGATTTCTGTATAGCAAAGAATGTGCGTAAACTGCGCGAGGGCGGTTTGGGCATCTTCATTACGTCTAACGGTACGCTTGACAACAGCAAGAAACTTCGTGACTGGATTGTGAACGAGGGCGGTTCTGACTTCGTGGGTGCTTTCCGTATGCACAACAAGACTTTCGGTGGCACCGGGGTAACCTCCGACATCGTTGTTATCCGCAAGCGTGTGAACGGGCAGAAATCCGTCCATGTCATTGATGTAAGCGATGTGAGCGGAGAGCGTATGGCAGAATATGATACTGGGGAAACACGCAAGGTCAAAGGCAAGGAAACACCGGTCATCAAGCAACTTTCGATGGACTACAACCGCTATTTCATTGAACACCCCGAAAACATGGCTGGTGAAATGCACTTTGCATTTGAGAAAGGCGACACATTCCGCCCGACAAGCAAGGGTTTGTATCCTGCACAGGATAAGAAGCAGGAGCAGATGTTATCTGAATTTGTCCATTCATTCAAGGCAGAGGAATTTGGCGAACGCAATGCCGGACCGGTTACCGATGTAATGCCCGACAAAAAGATTGGTGAGATATTTGTCAGAGATGGCAAACTGTTTATCAACTCGACAGCCAGTGCACAACCTCTCGAAGTGAATGCCAATAAGGTAAAAGGGCATACGAAAGTGGAATGCTTCGAGGCGTACACCGCCATCAAGGAAGCTCTTGCGGAAGTTCTTTCCTATCAGACCGAGAACGAAAGCGATGAGGGGCTGAAACCCTTGCTTGACAAACTCAACAAGGCATACGATGATTTTGTCGGCACATACGGACACTTCAATAAGAACACCGCCATTGCGTTTCTCCGCAATGATGTGGACTATGCCAATGTATTCGCTCTTGAAAAGTTTGAGGAAACGGCAGATGAAAAAGGAAACCGGATACAGAAATTTGAAAAGACCGATGTATTCAGCAAACGTGTCGTTGAAAAAGATAAAGAACCCACCCCGGCCAATGTCAAGGACGGTATCATTGCAAGTATCTTCAAATTCGGTCGTGTGGACATACCATATATCGCCGAACAACTTGGCACAGGCATCGAAGATGTGAAGAAAGAAATCATCGAGAGCGGCTACGGTTTCGAGGACCCAGTAAGCCGACAGATGGAAGCATCGTATCAGTATTTGAGTGGAAATATCCGTGAAAAACTGCGTCAGGCAGAGGAAAACAACGAGAATGGGGAATTTGACCGCAACATCAAGGCATTGCAGGAAGTCATGCCAATGGAAATCCCCGCACATCTGATAGACTTTACCCTCGGCAGTTCTTGGATTGATCCGAAACTATATGAAGATTTCGTAAAGGAACGAACGGAAGTAGATGTCCGTTTTACAGCAGTAGGCGGTACTTGGTTTATGAAAGAGCCATACTTTACCAACTACGAAAAGAACCGTGCCATGGGCGTGACCAGTGAAATGCTCGGTCGAACCATTATGGGACACACCCTTATAGAAGCCGCCATTCAGAACAGAAGCATCACGGTTTCCACCACCAAAAAACACTATGACGGCACAACAGAAACAATTACCGACAAGGAAGCGACACAGGCTTGTGCCGCCAAGATTGATGAAATCCGTCAAGATTTCAAGGACTGGGCAAGGCAGAAGATGCAGAGCGACCCGGAAATGTCGGAACGTATGGAACGTATCTATAACGATATGTTCAACAACTTTGTGCCTATGAGCATACCGGACGAGTTTGTGCCGGAGTATTTTGGAGGTGCTTCACACAAATTCAAGATGCGTCCTCATCAAGGCAGAGCCATCGTGAGAGGCACACAGCAACCGTTGTTGCTTGCCCATGAGGTAGGAACAGGAAAAACCTTTACCCTTATTTCCACAGCGATGGAAATGCGCCGTTTAGGTACTGCCCGCAAACCGATGATCGTAGTGCAGAATGCCACCGTCGGGCAATTTGTTGCAAGTGCAAAGGAACTGTACCCGAATGCCAAGATACTGACACTCGAAGAGGCAGACCGAAGTGCGGAGGGCAGAAAGAACTTCTATGCCAAGATACGCTACAATGACTGGGATATGATTGTCGTTCCGCAATCGACCTTTGAATTTATTCCCGACAGCGAGGAAAGAGAAATGACTTTCGTGCAGGACAAGATTGAGGAGAAGATGCTCATCCTTGAACAGATGAAAGAGGAAGACCCGGACGGAAAGAACATGATTACCCGGCAAGCCGAACGTGAAATCGAATTGTTGGAGGAACAGCTTGCCGGACTTGCAGACAATGCTTCAAAGAAACGCACCGCCAACGATGAGAAAAAACGTGCCGTAGCCTTGCAGAATGCAGAAGTCAAGGCAATGGAAATGCTTGACCGCCGTACTGACGATGTGGAGAACTTTGACGACATGGGCATTGATGCCCTGCTTGTGGATGAAGCCCACGAATACAAGCACCTTGGATTTGCCACTGCCATGCAGCGTGGAGTGAAAGGTGTGGACCCGTCATACAGCAAAAAATCACAAGGCGTATTCTTGAAAACACAGGCTGTTTTAGAAAAGAACAACGGACGAAACGTAATCTTTGCCACAGGTACGCCTATCAGCAATACCGCTGCAGAGATTTGGACGTTCATGCGCTATCTCATGCCTGCCGATACAATGAAAGAATACGGTATCTATTACTTTGATGACTTTGTACGCAACTTCGGTAACATTCAGCAAATGTTGGAATTCACCACAAGCGGAAAGTTCAAGGAGAACAATCGCTTTGCCGGATATGTGAACCTGCCCGAACTGGTGCGTATATGGTCTGGAGTGTCCGATACTGTCCTTACCAAAGAAGCCGGTGGCGTAAAGGACAAAATACCTGAAATGGAGGGAGGAAAGGCACAAGACCTCTATCTGCCACAGACACGTGCATTGCGTAGTATCATGAAGTTCGTAAAGAGCGAACTTGAACATTATGAGCAGATGAGCGGCAAAGAGAAGAAAGAGAACAGCCATATTCCGCTCACTATGTACGGTATTGCCAAAGCTGCTGCCGTGGATGCCCGATTGGTGCAGTCAGATGCAGAGGACGACCAAAACAGCAAGACCAATGAAGCCGTGCGCCAGACTTTGCGCTCACTGAAAGAAACAGCCGACTACAAAGGTACGGTTGCCATTTTTGCCGACAATTATCAAAATAAGCAGAGCGGCTTCAATCTTTATGATGACATCAGAAATAAACTGATCGCAGAGGGAGTTCCTGCTGATGAGATTGTAGTAATGAGGTCGGGAATGACTGTCAAGAAGAAACTTGAAATCTTTGAAAAGGTAAACCGTGGTGAGGTTCGCGTGATTCTCGGTTCGACCTTTACGCTCGGTACAGGCGTGAACATTCAGGAACGACTGCACACGCTGATACATTTGGATGCGCCTAACCGTCCTATGGACTATACCCAGCGCAACGGACGCATTTTGCGACAGGGAAATTTGCATAAGGACATGAACAAGCCTGTACGCATCTTGCGTTTCGGAGTTGAGGACAGTTTGGATGTTACCGCCTACCAACGATTGAAAACAAAGGGAGCGATTGCCGACAGTATCATGAACGGCAAGCAGATGATGAACAACAGCATGACCAACCGTGTGCTTGAAGAGGAAGAAGATGTGTTTGGCGATACCGTTGCGCAGCTCTCCGGCAGTGAGTATGCCATGCTGAAAAACAATGCGGAAAAGAACGTGCGTAAATATGCAAGCCGCAAAAAACAATGGGAAACAGACCAAACTTATATCCACAATGCCAAGCCAAGGTTGAAAGCCTTTATCAAGGATGCGGAAAAGCGCATTGAGGATAACGGCAGATACTTGGAGGCTGTACGTTCGTTATTCCCCGATGGACAATTCAAGGAGATTGTAACCGGGAAACATCGTTTTGCTTCTGTTGATACAATGGATGATTTCTTCAAGGAACACAACAAGAGTATTCTTGCAGAAATGAAGCAGATGAAAGACGGTGAGATTTCAGGAGAACAGAAACGGGAACTGATTATACAGATAGGCGATTTTTCATTTGTGGTCACAACAAAACTGACAAGGAAAACCATGAGTGACGGTGCAACACTTTTCAATGATGTTGAGCGTAGAATGACCTACTCTTGCCTTGAACTCGGCATTGAAGATGTGCCGGTACGCCAAAACCTGCTTCGCAATGCCATTGAGGATATTACAGACAATGTGATTACAGGAAAGGATTTTGCCGAGAGATTGAGTGCCGGAGAGCGAAGCAAAAAACATAATGAAGCCGAATTGAAAGAACTCCTGTCAAGAGAGGGCAAGCCATTCGAGTATGAAGAAGAATTGGCACAGGCGAAAGCACAGTTAGAGGAATATGCCGAACTGATGAAGAAAGAGTTGGAGGAAAAGGAAGCCAAATATGCTGAAATGGATGCAAGCGTGGAAACAGCCAACGACATTACAAATACTGATGAGGATGATGTCTTATATCGCAGCGATGATACGATGTATCGCATTCGCGAAGATGCCGCACCCAAAAATACAGGTATTGGATACAAGGTGTTTGTTTTGAAGAACGGCGAATTGTATCCGCCTATGGTTGCCAATCCGAACGGAGAAGCGACACCGGTCGGTGTATGGCTGGATGCTGATGCTGCACCGATAGCCGGACAGAGCAAGACTGGGCGCAATCAAGTCAAGGCCGGAGGAAAAGGCACACAAGGCGGTAGTGGTAAACTTGCCTATCGTCCCGGATGGCATTTAGGGGTCATTCCATACGCATTGCAGTTTAACCGCATTGATGAGAACGGAGATAAAACCCTGTTCCCTGCCAATTTTGTTTGGGCTGAGGTGGAGTATGCCAATGACGTGGACTATCAGGAAGAAGCCATGAGTTATGGTTACAACAAGAACGGCAAGTTCCAACACAGTTATGCCGGACTTCCAAGGATTCCTGAAAATGGTGCGTACACTTACCGTACCAATCCTAATCCAGAAACAGACCCTTGGATAATCACAGGTGCTATGCGTGTCAAACGCTTGCTTACTCCGTCTGAAGTTGATGAAATGGTCAAGGAGGCAGGTCGTGAGCCTCAACGCAGACAGGAAAATGCTGTTACCGATGCAGAGATTGCCGCACTCAATGCAGAGATTGCAAATGACTATCGTAACGGTATTGGTACATATACCGATGATGAAGTCAGTTATGAGAATGATCCAGTGGCAAAGCTGCTCGGTCAGTCAAGGAGAACGGCAAAGCAGCGGAGGGAATTTGCACAGCGTGAACGCCAAAGAATGGCAGAACGTGTGGAAAGCCTTGCAGAGAAACTGCATCTTGACAATGTGGAGGTTGTTACTGATGCTTCCGTCTTGGATGGAAAGAAGCAGCGTGCAAAAGGCTTCTACTCGAAGAGTACAGGGAAGATAACCATTGTCATTCCCAACCATACAAGTACGTTTGATGTTGAGCAGACACTGCTGCATGAGGCTGTGGCGCACTATGGTTTGCGCCAGTTGTTCGGAGAACATTTCGATACATTCCTTGATAATGTATTCAACAATGCCGATGAGAACATACGTAGACACATTGTAGATATGGCTGCAAAAAACGGTTGGGATTTCCATAAGGCTACTGAAGAATATCTGGCTTCGCTTGCAGAAGATACCGAATTTGAGAACATCAACGCAAGTTGGTGGCAACAGATAAAGGATTTCTTCCTGAATATGCTTCATAAGATAGGCTTTGAGGATTTCAGAGGGGTTACTCTATCGGATAACGAACTTCGCTACATCTTGTGGCGCAGTTACGAGAACCTTGCGGAACCGGGCAGATACAGAAACATATTGGGAGAAGCCGCTGATGTGGCAAGGCAGTATGAACTGAAAGTCGGAAATTATGCGGTTTCCGACCCACATCATCTGACTGTTGCAGAAAGTGATGATGCACTATACCGTACCGGTGACCCGGAAATACATGAAAGGGAGTTGGCTCGTGACCGTTATGAAAGGCGTGTAAAAAGCGGTATGTTCCAATCACGGGAAGCATTACAGGACAGTATGCTCGGCTTGAAAGAAGCCATGACTGCAATCCTTGGCAAGGAAACAAACATTGAGGATGTGGACGGATTTGAAAACGCATACTTGGGAGAAAACCGTCTGTCAAGTGTGAACAAAGCCGAAGCCGATGCATTTGCCCACACCCTGTTCAAGCCCATGCTTGATGAGGTTACCAAACTTGCCAGGACTGAGGCAGAGCGTGAGGAATTGACTGATTACATGATGGCGAAACACGGACTTGAACGCAATACATATATGCGTAATGAAGCAATCAATAACGGAGCAACCGATGCAGACCAAACCGACTATGCCGGACTTACAGCCCTTACAGGTATGGATAATATTACTGATGCCGAAACGGAAGCACAGATAATGGTTAACGATTACGAACAGGCACACGACACTACCGACCTTTGGAAAAAAGTCAATGCCGCGAGCAAAGCAATACTTTCAAAGTCATACGAATGTGGTATGATGAGCAAAGCGACCTTTGACAAGATTTCAGATATGTATGATTTTTACATTCCACTACGTGGTTTTGACGAAAAGACCAGTTCTGAAGCATACGCATATCTGACGCACAAGCAAAGTGCATTCAATGCTCCTATCAAGAAAGCGGAAGGACGCAGGTCGAAAGCGGATGACCCGTTTGCCAACCTGCAATCAATGGCAGAAGGTGCTATCATGCAGGGCAACCGGAACAAATTGGTAAAACAGCGTTTCCTTAATTTCGCCCTCAACCATTCGAGCGACCTTGTCAGTGTGAGCGACATTTGGGTAGAATACGATACGGTGGCCGACGAATGGAAGCCAGTGTTTCCTGACAACATAGACAGTACAGATACTCCCGAAGTGGTAGAACGGAAGATGCTGGACTTTGAAACTAAAATGGAGTCATTGGCGCAGCAATATCCTGACCGGTACAAGCACGGCAAGGATACCGTGAATATTCCTTACCGTATTGTGGAAAGCCGGGATATGAGGCAGCACCAAATTGTAGTGAAACGTGGCGGCAGGGACTATGTGATTACCATTAACGGCAATCCTCGCGCAGCACAGGCACTGAACGGACAGACAAATCCCGACAATGATATGTCGGGGGCAATCGGAGCTATTCTCCGTGCAGGAGAAAATATCAACCGACAGTTGAGTGCGTTCTATACCACACGTAACCCAGACTTCATTGTATCGAACTTCATGCGAGATATGCTATACACCAATACCATGACTTGGATAAGGGAAAGCCCGAACTACGCACTGCGTTTTCATCGTAATTATATGTATGCCAACCCTGTAAGAATAAAGCAACTCTTGGCTAAGCACCGCAAAGGGACACTTGACATGAGTAACAAGACGGAAGCGATGTTTCATCAGTTCATGATGAACGGAGGAGAAACAGGCTATGCCAATATCCGGGACATTGAACAACATAAGAACGACATACGCAGGGAACTGAAAAAATCGAACGGCAAGATTCCTGTAAAAAAAGCATGGGACTTGTTGGGCGAACGTTTCGATGAGTACAACCGAGCCGTTGAGAACTGCGCCCGTTTTGCCGCTTTCATGACATCACGCGAAATGGGCAGGAGCATTGACAGAGCCATCTATGATGCAAAGGAGATAAGCGTAAACTTCAACAAGAAAGGCAGCGGAGCAAAATTCTATGACAGTACAGGGCAGACAAAGGCTGGTAATGCCAGTGCATTGGTATCGGGACTTGGTCGTAGCGGCTATGTGTTTTGGAATGCAGCCATTCAAGGTACGGCAAACTTTGGACGACAGATGAAACGCCATCCTGCCAAAGCCTTTACAGGTATTGCGGCGATGTTCCTTCTTGGTGCCATTGTTGCCTACTTGGGTGGCGATGATGATGACGATGATGACAAGAACGCATACTATAATCTTCCCGAATATGTAAGGCGCAGCAATATTCTTTTCAGGGCAGGAAACAGTTGGGTATCAATTCCTCTTCCGGTAGAATACAGGGCTTTTTACGGCATGGGCGAACTGATGATTTCCGTTCTTAACGGAAAGGAACATCTTACAGGCGAAGAAATTGCCGAAGCCATAACAGGACAGGCTACACAGATATTACCTATTGATTTCTTGGAGGGCGGCGGAGGATTGAATGCCTTTGTACCGAGTGCCTACAAACCCTTGTGGGAAGCCTACGTTGCAGAAAAGAGTTGGACGGGTATGCCACTTTATAAAGACACACCTTACAACAAAGATATGCCCGAATGGACAAAGGCGTATAAGAGCGCCAATAAATACATTGTCGGATTGGCCAATGCCATGAATGAAGCTACGGGCGGAGACCCATATACAAAAGGAACGATTGACTTTAATCCGGCAAAAATTGAATATATGCTGAACGGTTATTTCGGTGGCGTGTTCGGAACAATCGACAAATTGAGCAAGACCGCAGAAACCATTACAGACAACCGAGAGTACGACCCTCGCAGCTTCTTGTTGGTAAACAGACTGGTCAAAGCCGGGGACGAACGCACCGAGTACAGGGCTGTGAACAATGAGTATTTCCGATTGAAAGAGGAGCATGACCGATTGAAATCCAGATTAAAACACTATGAGGAAGATACCGACAACGACATATTTGACTATGCGGAAAAGATTGATTTCCTTTACAATTCACCCGAATACGAGCGGTATGAAATTTTTGAGGATTATCGTAGGGATATTGACGACCTCTATAATGAACTGAATGACACAGTTGATGATGAGGAACGTAAGAATATTGAGGCTGAATTGAATGAACTCAAAAAGGAAATGATAGAAGAAATGAACAAAACCCGTAAATAGTTAAACATAGGATGATTGCCCGGAGCAGTATATTTGTTCCGAGCAATCATTAAAATGATAAAAATATGCATGTAAATAAAAGCGAAAGAAAATTGCTGCCAATGAGCCGTATAGCTCCGGGAAGAAATGATGCCGCCGAGATAGATACTGTTGTTTCTGCAAAACGTTATGGTGACCGCAGGGCATTTGACATTCTTATGGAAGCACAATACTATTGGAGCCAGATGGACGACTTTCGGAAAGACCGGGAGCGAAACAAACGCTATACCTATGGTTTCCAATGGGACGATATGATTTGTGTGGACGGAAAATCCATGAGCGAGGAAGAATACATTAAAAGTCAAGGCAACGTGCCTTTGAAAAACAACCTTATCCGTAGGCTTGTGCGAAGCGTGCTTGGCGTGTATCGAAGCCAAAGTAAAGAACCGACCTGTACCGCACGTGATCGGGATGAACAGAAACTTGGTGAAACGATGAGTACGATACTTCAATGCAACATGCAGCTTAACCGAATGAACGATGTATACGCCCGAACTATGGAAGAGTTCCTGATAAGCGGTTTTATCGTTCACCGTAAATCGTACGGTTGGCGTAATGGAAAAGAGGATTGTTGGACGGACTATGTACAACCCAATAATTTCTTTATCGACAACAACATGAGAGATTTCAGAGGTTGGGATGTTTCCGTGCTTGGAGAAGTTCACGACATTTCTTTCGGACAGTTGTGTGAACAGTTCGCATCAAGTCCGCAGGAATACAGACAATTGCGCGACATTTACAAGTGGGCGGCAAGGAAAGATTACATAGCCACATACGCGGAGCATTTCGGGTATAGCCGCTTGGAGAACTACGATTTTCTATTCACAAGCGAGCCGGGACGATGCCGTGTGATAGAGATATGGCGCAAGGAGCAAAAACCGAGATACCGTTGCCATGACTACCAAAACGGCGATATTTTCAAAATAGACGAAGAAGATTACGCACAAGTGGTGCTTACTGAAAATGAAGAACGTATGCGTATGGCCAAGGAAGCCGGTATGCCGGAAGATGAGGTTCCGTTGATAAAAGCTACTTGGTTTGTGGACGATTATTGGTATTTCTATTACCTTTCTCCTTTTGGCGACATATTGAGGGAGGGAGAAACGCCTTACGAGCATGGAAGCCATCCATATGTTTTCAAGGCATATCCGTTCATTGATGGTGAAATCCATTCATTCGTTGCTGATGTAATCGACCAACAGCGATATACCAACCGATTGATAACCCTCTATGACTGGATAATGCGGGCGAGTGCCAAAGGCGTGCTGATGATGCCCGAAGATTGCTTGCCTGATGGTGTGAGCATTGACGATATTGCAGAGAGCTGGACGGAATTTAACGGTGTCATCGTATACAAGCCGAGCAAAAGCGGAAAAGTGCCGGAACAGGTGGCCAATAACTCCACAAATATAGGCATTGCGGAACTGCTTAATATGCAACTCAAATTTTTTGAAGATATATCGGGAGTTACGGGCGCATTACAAGGAAAGCCCGGGTATTCCGGTGAAAGTGCATCGCACTATAACCAACAGACAGAAAACGCCACGAAGTCATTGCTCGACCTGCTTGAATGCTTCAGTTGTTTTGTAGTGGACGGAGCATATAAGGATGTGAAGAATATGCAGCAGTTTTATGATAGCAAACGTGTATTCAATATTGCAGGTAAGAGTGGTGCACAAATCGAATATGACCCGAAGAAAATACGTGATGTAGAATTTGATTTAAGCATTACCGAAAGCACTTCAACACCGGCATACAGGCATCTTGCTAACGATATGCTTATGCAGTTGTACCAGTCTCAGGCAATCAGTGTAGAGCAGCTGCTTGAGCATGGGGATTTCCCGTTTGCAGATGAATTGTTGCAAAGTATTAAATCACAGAAGGAACAGTTGGAGCAGGGCAAAGTGCCCGATGGTCTTTCTCCCGAACTGATGGCGCAAGCGCAACAAGGTGCGAACATGCAGGCCGTGAACAAACTGAATAATGCAATAAGGCAATGATTTAATTTAAAACATTATGGAACAGAAAACTATTTGTATAGACTTTGACGGTGTCATACATGACTACAACAAGGGTTGGCAAGGCGAGGATGTGTTCGGACAGATGATACCGAACGCAGATACAGGTACAGCCACCCTAAAGAAAAACGGATGGACTATCATCATCTTCACGACACGCAAGAAAACTGAAAAATTAGAAAAGTGGTTGGAAGAAAACAATATTTCATACGACCATATAAACGAGAACCCGAATCAACCGGAACATGCAAGCGGAAAAATCATTGCCGATGTGTACCTTGATGACCGGGGTATCTGTTTCAGAGGAAGGTGGGATTCATGGCTTATGAGAGATATTATAGAATTTGAGCCTTGGCAGGAACAACAAAAGAGAGAAATAGAGCAACTTGCGACATATGGCCAAACCGAAGATGACATTTGGTCAAGAGGCAACGAGAAAAGAATCAAACAAGCCCATGTTTAGCAGATAAAGTATGAGGGTGTGCCAAATATCTTCTCCAATTGGTACACCCTCATGTCTATTATTCTTTGGACAGCTGAAAATTTTCTATCCAGACATCTTCCTCCCCATTGTCGAAATCCACGACACAGGCTTCGTTCGGAATATCCAATTTCTTGACCGTACCAATGACACCGTTATCATTGCACATCACCCGGTCTCCGATGTTAAACTTGTTGATATTGTCAAGTGCGAGCGGGTCATTGGTAAGTGTGGCAATGCCATCAATATTTCCGTACTTTCCCATTCTCTTTGGTATTTGAAAATGAATCAAGCCATGAGAAATACTGTTTTCGTTTCAATGCAATAACAGCAGAAGAAAGCATAGCTGAACCGTTTCCATAAGTCGTGCAGTAGAAGCATTCGCGTTCAAGGTCGCCCACAAACGTATTATGATTGATGTAGCCTTTCTGTTTCAACTTACGGAAATTCTTTCTATCCATAATGATAAGTTGACCTTTTTTCCCACCGGCAGGCATAACGTAGTAACGTTCTCCAGTTTCTTTGTGTTTTTCGTCTGCCTGTCTGACTGCTTCACGTAAACGAAGCGAAGCTCTGATTTTTCTGAAAATGTTCATTGTTCCTTGTTTTTATAGTTAAACTTATATTGTAGCTGCTGAAACAGCTTTTTTCTTTTTGACAACAAATCGTCCGATACGAAGCACAATCTTTGGAATTTCCATTTCAAAGAAACATATATGCAAGCCTATGGCTCTTGTCATTAGCAAGTCATCATGTTTACCGGTAATCGCTCCGAAAGCTCCGTTCGGTTTTTTCTCGTAACACAAATATTCGTCCAGGCAACGTTCGTCACGTTCTGTGTATAAATTCTCACGAATAACCTTGACTAAGGTTGATATAATCATTGGTTTGGTTGAGACATTGGTATGGAAGCCGTATTTGGTAGGCAATCCCTCACGTACGGCTTCTTCGGACTGACCACGTGCATAGAGATTAGGGTAAATCTCTTTGATTTGATTAAGGATGAACTGTGACTGGTCGCCATCTACCTGCCGTTCCTTGTCATGCGTTTCCAAGGTGTTGCTTTCTATCACCAAGAGTGAATTGTCATAAAAAGCCGCTATTTGTGCCGCTTTCCACGCAAGCTGGTCGATGTCGCAATGTCCGTACCATTGTGCCACTACGACAGGCTTGCCACCATCAATCATAAACAGACGGTCAAGCACAAGAACAACAGAGAAGTCTGCTTTATTGGAACGTCCACCCACATCGACAATCGTGAGGTAACGATTTGTAATAACTTCCTTTTCATCTGTTTCCGGCAACTCCCAAATATGCAACAATCCCTGTTTGTCTTTCACAAAGCGCAAGTTCTGCAAAGCGTTCTTGCCCTCATCCGCATCGGCACAGACTTCACCGACATATTTAGGTTTCTTGCAGGTCTTACGCATTGCATCGACCTTGTATTTATCGAACACACGTGCTCCCGAATGTACGAAGGCTTCCACATCATCAGACGGAAATTCGGCAGCCATCTGCCCATGGTCATTGTACTTCCTGCGTTCGGCTATGTACCAATGGATAGCTTCGAGCGTAGCACCTTTTTCCCACAGCGACCAAAGATACTTACCGCATTCCTCACGTTCGGAATCTGTATTTTCATTGTCCCGATTCTGATAAAGCCATTCTGCAAAATCCCATTTTTCTTTGTCCGAATCAAAAGCGAGTGTATATTGCTCGATGTCGAACCATGAAACGAACATTGCCTCGAACTGGGATTTCCCTTCTTTTGCGGCAGTATATTCGCGATGAAAGAAGTTCCCGGTGCCATTTGCTGTGCTTTCATAAACAATCATGGTGTAGGGCTTGAGGAGAATACCCGAACAGGCGGAGCGCACAATGTCTTCCGGTTTCTTTCCCTCCGTAGCCTTCCATATTCCCACTTCGGAGAGATGTACAAGATTGTAATCACCGCCACGACACGAATCCGGGCGTTCAGCCGTACCAATCTTGATTTTGCAGTTACGCTGCGGAATACGCGATATACTTCCCGATTTTCCCACTCCTACAATCTTCGGCTCGTTCTCATTGTAGGCTTCATCAATTTTATAGAGCATTTCGACAGGATAACTTTTAATCATCCGGTCGAACATATCCTTGATTTCATCGGAGCCTGCGCCCTGATGTGCAATGATAAGTGAGTTTAAGCCGGTTTTGTGAAGCAACTGCAACCATGCCATATAAAGCTGTGAAGTGGTGGAACCACCCCATTGCCGTGCTTTAAGCAGGATGATGCGTATCGGTTTCCCTGCAATACGCAATTTTTCAAGCCGATCCACAAAACGCCGTTGAGGTCTTGTCAGACGAAACAGGACATCCTCACCACCGCCTTTGGCCTTGATATAAACAAATGTTGCCGCCCAAAACGGAAAATCCTCGCGGCTGCGTATTCGTACAAACTGCTCTATGACCTTCAAGCGATCATCCTGATTGTCTTCCACGCCCATGTAGTCCGTGAGGAATTTGGAAATAGAACCGGCTTCGATGAGTTGGCGTACAAGCGGTACTTTCATGATACGTTCCGGTAACCACTGGGTATGTATAGGAAAGTCACTGATGGTACACTTTACACGTTTACCGACAGAACCTTCTCCGGTAATTGGATTGAACTTTGCATATACAATCGCATTGCGGCGTTCATTCTCTGTCAATATGTCCTTGATGGCCTTATCTTTCATGGTGCATGATTTTAACAGGCTTGTTTAGCAGAGCCATGATGAGTCCCAATACATAACACCAAAGATGCAATACGGCATTTATGCCCGGAAACAGGAAGCCTGCCACAAGGTAAAACAGCATCCATAACTGATAATACCGTTTACGTAATACCTCAAACGATATTGAACCAAACAGGGCGAAAACCAATCCGGACAATCCTACCGTTGGCGAATCCATTGTCGTGAAATATCCAAGGGTATCAACTGGAACTGTAACAGCAATCATATAGGCTGACAGCAATCTTCCTATCCCAATATCGTAAATGAAAATAATCGATAATAAACACCATGAATTGAGCAAGGCATGAAACATATTCGTATGGAAAAACGGATACAGCAAGCGTCCTGGCATATTACTTCCAGCGTAAATGCCGACAGTTTGCCAATCCCATTCTCCTGAAAATGACAAACACACAATCATGGCAGAAATCAGGAGAGCCGTAATCTTCTCAACTTTTCTTGCATCCATCGTTTTTTAGCCTTGCATATCATCATTTTGGCACTACCCGGCGTGAGGTAGAATTTCGGTGCGGGTTGAGCAATCACTTTAGCACACAGCTCAGAAATGGTAAGTTCCGGGTATTCTGATTTGAGAGCGACAACCCTTGTATGAATTTCCTCATACATTTCTTTCTTCAACGGCCACATACCGCTTAAATCGTTCTCACCCCTCATCATGGCGGAAACGACCAATGCTGCACGAATATCGCTGACCCAAAACCTCCGGGACGGCATGTTTACAATTACTTTATACACTTCAGGCATACGGATATAATCACACGATGAAATGTATTCATCGTATGCTCTCATCAAGTCGTTCATACGCTCCATAGAGTATTCCATAACTGCTCCTTTATGCTTCATTTTTCTTCCCGTTATAGTACCAAAGTTACCAATAGGAGCGTAAAAAGATAAACATGACATCCTGCTTTCCCTGCCTATTTTTGTCTTGTAGAATCTGACTATAAATTAAATTTTTGAATTATGCCTAATAATACGGAAGTTAAGAGCAATCGCGAGCGATACACAGAGCGATTGAAAGCAAAGTATCCGGACAGAGAATTTGCCGATGATGAAGCGTTATTCGGTCAAATCAATAACGATTACGATGGTTACGACAAGGAATTGTCCGGTTACAAGGAACGTGAAAAAGCGCTGTCCGACCTGTTTGCAAGCAACCCGCAAAGTGCCGCTTTCCTTACTGACTGGAGAAAAGGCGAAGACCCTATCATCGGTATGGTGCGCAAATTCGGAGATGATTTCAAGGCCGCACTTGAAGACCCCGAAAAGCAGGAGGCACTTGCAGCCGCCAACAAGGAATTTGCGGAACGAATCGCCCAAGAGAAAGAGTACGAGGGAGAGTATCAGAAGAACCTCGACGAAACCCTGACCACCCTTGAAACCATGCAACAGGAAGAAGGACTGCCGGATGAGGACATCGACAGCGCAATGGATTTCCTTGTAGGCATTGTACGTGACGGAATCATGGGTAAGTTTACACGTGAAAGTATAGAAATGGCCATAAAAGCAATCAGGCACGACAGCGATGTGGAAGCTGCCGGACACGAGGGTGAAGTAAAGGGGCGCAACAGCAAGATTGAAGAAAAACTACGCAAAGCAGGCAAAAATGACGGTACAGCCGACCTTGCCGGTAAAAACGGTGGCGGCAGTGGCGGTTCACGACAGATGCCTGACCTCGGTGCAATCGGGCGTTATGATGGTACACAGAACATTTGGGAGCGTGGCGGTGAAAAACGCAAGGCGATAAACAGATAAATATAAACCAATTACATTTTTAACTTTTAAAATTTCGAGCAATGAAGAAAACAATGAGTTTCTTTTGTCGCATTACGCTGATGATATTGGCGTTTGTGACGGGTGCATCAAGCGGTGTCATGATGGCAGAAGCATCGAACCTGCCTGATGCGGGTAAAACAACAGCCGGTGCGGACGGTACGGGTGGAACAGACGGTATTTCCACTGAAACAGGAGGGCGTGAAACCGGCGACCCAAATTTCTATTTGAGTGATGTGGACAAACGCATCGTGAAAATCCGTCCGATGGCTACTCCAATTGACCAAATCAGCCGTTATGCAAAATCAAGCTCCACCAATTCATTTGAAGTGAAGTATTACAGCGTGGGTACACGTGAAATCAAATGCAGTACCAACAAAAAGCTGGAAGCTATGCTCAGCGGTGCGAGCGTGTCGTTGCCGGTAGATGATTTGAATATGTTCACGTTGGATGATACCATTAGGGTAGTCGGTGTCAGTGCCATCACCAAACCGGACGGAACGAAATATACGGAAGATGACAGCAACGTTCCGGACCTCGTGCTTTGTGTGTGCGGAAAGGACAGCTCAACAAATCTTCCTACAGTGTATGCCGTAAATGGCAAAATGGATGATTCAAGCAAACAGCCGATTCTTGTTCCGGAAATTCCACAAGGAACAACGCTTGTACGCATGGGAAAAGCATGTGGGGAATTGGATGTTCAGACAGGACGATTCAATAATATCCCTATGCCTGAAACCCAGTATTGTCAGAACTTCATGATTCAGGTAGAGCAATCAACTTTTGACAAGATTGCCGCCAAAGAAGTGAACTGGAATTTCTCAGACATTGAAGAAGACGGTGTATATGATATGCGCCTCGCAATGGAAAATACTTATCTGTTCGGTGTGAAGCAGGTTATCAAGCACATTGCAAAGGACGGCATGAACACTTGGTTTACAGGTGGTATCTGGTGGATGGCCGGAAAGGACATCGAGGTGGGCGAATGGGATACTGACAAGAAATGCGCCATAATTACCGATGAAAACCTTGTGGATATTACCAAAGACCTTTTTGTTGGTACCGGCATCGGTAACAAGCGTAAGATTTTATTTTGTGGAAGTGATATGCTCTCTGCATTCTCCAAGATAAAGAGCGAAAAATTCCGCTTGAAAGATACCGTGGAGGTATGGAACTTGAAATTTAAATCTTGGGATACTGATTTCGGAGAAGTATTGACCATACATCATGAACTGTTCGATGTAAACGGAATGAGTGATTGCGGCTTTGCAATGGATCCGGAATATCTTTCCAAAAAAACACATGTGTCTTGGGCACGTAACGTACTCGACTTGCAAAAGGCCGGTATCCGCCGTACCGATGCGGTAGTTATCCAAGAGGTGAGCTGCCTGTATCTGCGCTATGCAAAGGCACATGCACGTATGAGACTGGCTAAAGCACCCGCCCAAGATTTAAATGCGGCATAATAAAGAGTTCATAAAGAATTATTAATTACCGGGGATGGGATAAGGTGTCCCGTCCCCTTTTTACTTTTAAGAATATGATTACGAAAACCTACAAGGCGAATACCAATATCAGTATTAATGTGGTACTTCCGAGCAAGAAGAACCTGCATATCGCATTCGTTCCATTGTCAAACGGAAGCAGTGTATTCACTACCGACAACGAGGACATACAGAAGTCTGTAGAGAACCATTACAAGTTTGGCAAACTGTTCAAACTTCATTCTGTGCACGGGCAATCCGAGACAGTAGAAACAGCCGGAAAAGCGTCTAAAAACGGTTCATCTGAAAAACTTCATTCCGAAAGTACGCACAATGGTGAAGACACGCCTGCCAACGAAACCGGCAGACAGGACGAAATGCCGCAAGAAGACGCAGGGGATAACAATACGACATCTCGCAAAGTCAAAGTAAGCGACATTGCAAGTGCAAAAGATTACCTTGCAGACACTTTCGGTATCAGCCGCACTTCCATGCGCTCGACCAAGGCAATCATGGAGCAGGCAGCAGCAAACGGAATTGAGTTTGAAGGTCTGGAATAAAGATAAGGGCTTATGGCTGTATATCAGAAGAACAAAATACAGGAGGATGTACGCACCGCCCTGGACCAAAACATGAACAGCGATACGTTGAAGATTATAGGCGATGTGGACACTCTTGCACTTGACGACATCATTGCATCAAAGATTTTGGAAGCAGTAAAGCGTGTGCACAGCTCTGCACCGTCCTATTTGCTTGACGGCGGACACAACTTCGGTGATGCCATATATTGGAAAGAGCATGAAAGCGGATGGATATTACTGCCGGAAGATTTCATGCGTTTTGTCGTTTTCCAAATGAACGATTGGGAGCGTGCGGTATTTAATCCCATAAACACCGATGACCCTGAATATGAAAAACAGTCTTCCCGATTTAAAGGCATAAGGGGAACATGTCAACGGCCTGTATGCGCCATATCCATACGGCCAGAAGGAAGAGTGATGGAATTTTATTCTTGCAAAACGACAGAAGCGAAAGTGAGCCGTGCTGTATATCTGCCTTACCCGAAAATAGACAAATATGGCGCGGTAGAAATCTGTGAGAAATGTTATGATGCTGTGATATATACCATAGCTGCATTAGTATTAACGACATTCGGCGATACGGAAAAAAGTGCCGCATTGAACGAATTGGCTAAATCTGTATTAATATGAGTTACGAATCAAAACATATAGACGGTGATGTCTCCGTTGGTCGCAATACAGCGATAGGTGGTGACGCGACCGTTCAGGGAAAGACCCACTTGAAAGGAAACGTAATGGTGGACGGCTGGCTTGAGGCAAAAAATATCAAGGGAGTGAGCAAAGGACTGTTCACGACCATCGAAAAACTGAAAGCGGCTTATCCTTTACCACATGACGGATGGTGGGCACTTGTGGGTGTTTCCTTACCAGCTCCCATATATGTGGGCGATGGCGGAGAATGGGTTCCGACCGGACAGAGTGGAGGCAACCCGACCATAGACAGCGGTCAGTATAACGAAGCCGTAGAAAAACTGCAAGAGGATATTACCAAACTGCAGGACGACATTACGGATATAGAAGCCCGCAACAAAGCGCAAGACACCAACCTCACCACGCTTGGTGATAGTGTCAACTCGTTGCAAGACCAAGTAAACACGACCAAGGATACCGCAAACAAGGCAAACAACAAGGCGAATGAAGTTGGAAGCCAACTGAACTCTTTCAAAGAATCAAAAGGTGAAAACGGAGGAATCGCCCCTCTTGACGAACAAGGGAAAGTACCGAGCCGACATTTGCCCGGATACATTGATGACGTGGTAGATTTTTATGGCATTTCCGTAGGCATTACTGTAAAAAATGAATCCATAGACAAAAATTCCAACGATGAGGGTTGTACAGTTGTATATGATAAGGAACATGGTTGCTTTGTGCTTGCATACGTTCCGACAATCGGAGAATCCGAGACTGCTACTTATTATAACAACTGGTTGGATGCAGATGTTTTCGGTACGGCAAGTACAAACGGGCGAATACCCTCTTCCGGCAAAGTCTTTCTATGTGAAGAAGATGGAAAAAGTTATCGTTGGAGCGGTAAGCAACTGACTTCAATTGGCTCCGACCTTGCTCTCGGACATACAAGCTCTACTGCATTCCCCGGTGATGAAGGTGCGAAGTTACAGGAAGATATGAAGCAGGTCGAAGAAAACAAGAAGGCAATACTTTCACTCAATAAACAAGTCGTATCGCGTAGCGTTGTGAATGTCAATCATCTGTTTGACCTTTCAGATAGGGAGATAACATTTTCCGTAGCACTTGACAGGTGTGCGACTTCTGAATATGCTTCTGCTTTGCAGATTCCGGGTGTTGTCTTGATATTCCTTACAGAAGCCGGATGGGTTTCAAAACAATGGACAAATACCTCTGATTGGAGTAAAGAAAGCAACTGGACGGATTTCGAGACTTCCGGTGGTGGAAACGTAGGCAACACCATCAACGTGAACGACCTTTGCGGAGATGGAGAATATACTTTGGGAACAGCCATAAAAGCTGTTGTTGACCTTGAGAAAGAAAGCGGGTTCTCTTATTTGAAAAGCGGTATCGTCCTTACATTCAAGACTGCGGAAAGTGATAAAAATGGCGCACCTGTATGGCTTGCCTATCAGTTCACACGCGATAAGAGTGACATCAGCCCTGATGATCTGAAACCGTGGGTAGCATTCGGCAGTGGCGGAAGCAAGGTGGAAACATCCGACAAACCGGCAGAGGGAGGAAAAGATGCCCTTTCCACAGGCGGGGCATACATAATGCAGGAGAAAGCTATCGGTGGATTTGATGAAGAAAGTGATGAAGACTACATTTACTACAAAGCCACCAATCTGAATGGCGGACAGATAGAGGATATTGTGCTTAAAATACCCAAAAATGGAGGTGGTGGCGGCTCCAGTGAGGATAGTACATTGTCTATCTACTTCGAGGAAGCCGCTCCTATTATGGCATTCGGCTCAGAGATAAAAATCAATGTAGCTTTGCGTAGTGTCAGCTATCCTGATGGTAACGAGGTGCTTGGTGTCATTCGTAACATCACTATTATTGATGCAAGCACCGGACTGACATTATCCAGTGAGGATATGAACACTGTAGGCTCTGCAAGTGCGACCGATTACAAGTTTGAACTTGACTTCACAAGTTATTTCAGCAGTGCCGCCAGCAAAAGCTTCTTTGTGCAAGCTACAGATTCGGATGGAAATACCAAGAAAAAAGCCATTACCATTATGGCTGTGGATATTACCGTAGAACAACCCATGGCTTTGAATTACACAAGTGATACTATCCTTGTTGCAGGTGGTCCGGCAAAAAATATCGGACAATTCTATAAATTCCCTAATAACACTTCATCCATTCTTGCAGTAGTGGAGATGTTCTATAATGGAGAATGGAAGAAACTTGGTGAAGCAACGGTAAGCGACAGTTATACCAAAGGCATCTCTGTCAATCCAACAAATGTATTCGGTGGCGGAGAAAGACTTTCGCATGGCGCATATCCTGTACGAATATACGGTACGGAGAAGAAATCCGGAGTAAAGGGAAACACCATCTATTCCGCTATCATGTGTGTGGACGAAAACAGTAATACTCCCATCGTCGCCATCAGGTTCAATGACAAGAACAACGGCACGTTACGTTTATATGACAACCTTACCGTAGAGGTGGCTGCGTATACTCCCGGCAAGACTGAAACGCATGTAGATGTTTTCTACAGCGAGGAGAAAGTTACAGCTGTGGAAGCTATGATTGCCGAAACGGTTACAGTGAACAAGCAGATAAGCGGATATAGTACGGACGGAAGCCAAAGTATTACCGTACATGCCGAAAGTGGCGGTGTATCCACCAATGAAATCAAGGTTACGATAAAAGGGAGTGCCATTGATATAGCGATCAAGGACGGTGCTTTGTTCGGATATGATTTTTCTACACGTAGCAACAGTGAGAGCGATCATACTATCACACATAACGGAGTGACAATGGATGTACGAGGTGCAAACTGGTCAAGCAACGGATTTGTAGACTTTCTTAAGGAGCGTTCTTTGCGTATTGCAGAAAATGTAACAGCTGAAATATTGGATTACCATCCTTTTGGAAACGCATCAGTGGAAACTACGAGCGGATGTGCCATCCAATTTGCCTTTGCCACCAAAAATATCAAGGAAGCTGATTCAAAGCTGATAGAATGCTATGACCCTGATAGCGGAGCCGGTTTCTATGTCTGTGGAAATAAAGCTGCGATATACTGCAAGACCGGACAACCGGCTTTGGTGGAACGCTCATTCCGACAAGGTGAAAAAATTACCATGGCCGTAGTTGTAGAACCATCTACCATTTATGTATCACGTGGGGGAAGCAATTATTCCTGTATCAAACTGTATTTGAATGGTGAAGAGGTCGGCTGTATAGGATATATCAGTAATAGCGGTGCTATCCTTAATTCAAAAACCATAACATTTGACGGAACGGAAGGAGACTTGTATTTGTATTATGTACTTGCCTACAACAGTCATTATGAATGGGCGCAAGCTTTTAGAAACTATTTGTGCAAGTTGACTGATACTTCAGCAATGATACAGGAGTATGAAGCGGAGAATGTGCTTGATACACAGAATCGTCCGACAATAGAAGCCCTTTCCGCAAAAGGCATACCTTATTATGTGGTCGTGTCAGACCAGCAAACTTTTGACACGTTTGACGGTGATATTGATACAAGCAAGAAGTTCAAATGTACGTTGTTCTATTATCATCCGACTATGCCGTGGAGAAGTTTTAAGGCTATCAATGTGCAATGGCGCAGGCAGGGAACCACTTCGGCAAAACGGCCTATCAAGAACGACCGTTTCTATCTTCAAAAGAATGATGGTTGGGAGGTAACTCCTATTTATCCGGATTATGACAGTGAAGATGCTCAAATATCATATAAACTGATGAAAATAGGTTATGTCCGTGTAGGCGAAGATTCTATTCCGGTAAAAATAATAACGGTGAAAGTGGATTATTCCGACAGCTCCAATGCCAACGACTGCGGTGTGTGCGGTTTGATGAATGCCACATTTCGTGCACTCGGAAGTAATTACCTGACTCCTGCCCAACGTTCATTCGATGGAACTTGGGCAAAGAGTGACATATCATTAAAGGGATTGGAAATGAATCACTCGACAGCCAATCATCCCATTGCCGCATTCCGTGCTACACAGGAAAGCTTGACAGACGCATGGTTTCATGCAAAAGGAAACTGGAAAGAGGATAAGGGAGAGCAGGTTGCGCTTGGGTTTAAAGATACTCCCGGTTACAATAAAGGCTGCGTGAACTATGGAGATTTTGTGGAATATTTCGGACAAAATGGCGAAAGCCTCGACCAGATAGAAACACGTTTTAAGAATGATATTACCACCGATAAAGAAAAGCTTTATCTTCTTTCCCTATATTGCGGGCAGGACTACCGGTTTATGTCATACGAACGGGGAGAGTGGACGCGACAAGCCGGAGAGATGAAGCAGGAAAACGGCAAGTGGAAGATTACAGGCAAGGTCCTTAATCCGGTAAGCGGTTACGAATTGCTCACATATGATGGAATGAACTGGTGGCAAGGGGTTGGCAGCGTTGAAGACATGATGGAACCTACTACCGCAGAGTCCTCGTGGGTAACGAAACTCAAACTCGGACAGGATACTTATCCGATGTGGACAAGGTACTTTGAATGCATGATAGACGATGACCAGCTACAGATAGACTTGGCTATGGGACGGAAAGTTCCTTATGACCTTTATCAAGTCCTGAAATTCTGTGATAGTTGCGATTATGCCAAGGAAGAACTCGCAGGGAAATGGCAGGAAATTTGGAAGACACAGATGTGGAAATACATCAATCCGTACTCATTGGTTTCCTATTATCTTTTCACCGATTATCTTGCCGCTGTCGACCAACAGGCGAAAAACATGCAACCGATGTTCTTCCTTGAAGACGGCTGCAGCGTCAAGGACGGTGTTTATAGCGGAGCAAACGGTATGGAAGCACGAAGAATGTATCTTAATAAAGTTTATGACTGTGATACCTGTAACGGTAAGGATAATGACGGCGGGCAAACCATTGACCCGGAAGTTGACCCCGGTGACCTGACAAACAGTGCATACGCCGGAAGAGGAAGCGTGCTTTGGAATGATATACGTGGTCAGCAGACTATGGATGTAGACCAAAATGCCAATACAATTACATTGCCTGCAATAGCAGATACGATGCGTTCGCTTCCCGATACACTTGGAATCGGTGCCGGACCGTTTTCTCCCAAGGGGGCTGACTATTATTTTGTAAAACAGATAATGAAAAAATGGCCTAAAGTTGTTTCAAGTTATGACGGAGAACGGAAGTATATCAAATATACAGGATATAACGACCTCTATTTCTATGCATTGCAAGGGCTGGGACTGACATCTCTTCCCGCTTTTATAGAACAACGCTGGCGCATCCGTGACGGATACTACCGCTGTGGGGATTTCAAGGCGGAAAGCGGTTATATTGGTGGACGTATCGGTGCAAAAGAAGGTGCAGTCATCAGATTTAAAGCGGCCAAGAGTGGGTATTTCGGTATCGGTAACGATAGTGGAAACATTACACAGGGAATCTTTCTGAAGGCAGGGGAAAGCGGTACATTCACAGATTTCCAGCATGGGGAAAACATCATGCTGTACATATATCAGGCAGACCGCATGAGCATGATAGATTTAAGTGAAGTAAGTATTGACCCTCAATTCGGGAATACCCTTTCAAAAATGTCGTTGCTACAGGAACTGTATCTCGGTAGTGAAAATCATAAGGAATGGAAAATGTCGCCCGGAAACACCGGATTTCTTACCAATTTGGATTTAGGAGACATGCCGTTTCTCACTACATTGGATATTCGAAACACGGAAATTATAACCGTCAATTGCTCAAAGTGTCCACGAATGGAGAGTGTGCATGCCGATAATACTTCTTTGTCTGCAATAACGTTTGCTGAAACTTCTCCGATAAGTACGCTTGCCCTTCCCGGTACTATCACTGAACTTGTATTGAACAATCTGCCTAATCTGACTTATCCCGGCGGGCTTTCTCTTGGTGGTGTCAGTAAGGTTACAAAAATATTCGTGAATGAATGTCCGTATATTGATACGATGACTCTGTTGGAACAGGTGGTCAATGCAAGTGAATTGAAAACCGTCCGTATTCCCAACGTAAATGCTACGGCGAGTGTTGAAATGCTTCGTTCCATAAAAAACGGTGGGGCTATAGGATTGGATGCGAATGGTAATGCGTACGATGAAAAAGGACAGTGTAGCGGAATAACCGGACGATGGATATTGGTCGAACTGATAGAGCAGAACGAAATCGAAGAGCTTGTCCGGTATTTTCCCCAACTTGAACTTCATAATTCGCAGTTCTCTATTGTGAAAATCAGCGATACGGTAGACAATGATTCGTGTGAGAAGTATAGCAATCCCGAAAACAAGACGGGGGCGGATTATGGCAACACATATATTCCAAGCGGGCATACCCTTGCCATCAAGAAAGGATGCCATGCCTATAAATGCTCATTCAACACGAAGAAAAACCAGATGGAAGGCGTGCAGTTAAGCGATACGGATTTCAACTACCTGAAAAACGGCAGCAGCTTTGACATAACGGACACCGCTGGAGAGGGCTTTGATATATTCTGGCATGCTCCGCACCATTGGTACAAGGGAGTGAACGACTACAAGAACCAAGTAAAGTATTTTTTCCCTTCTATAACAGAGACCGAACCGCTCTCAACTGCATTGCATAGCAGAAAATCCCTGTTGTCGGAATTGCTATATATGGAAAATACCGGAGTGTATGCGATTGATGCCGTTGTCGGTGAAGTCATAGGCGAGGATGTCATAACCACCGCATCCAATACGAACAGCTACAAGATGGATGTGAGAGGAATGAAGCAGGTAAGATGGCCCGGTCTGAACCATGCCCGGCTTGGAGGCGTGTTCACTGATGAAAACAACCGTGTGCTCAGTACGTTCATCATGTCTGTAAGCCATACCTATTTTGACTTCAACATCGGTGATTATGTGTTCTGTGACATACCTAACGGTGCAAAATGGTTTTATTTCACTTCTTTCCGTGACATTGGCGACATAGAGTGCCTTGTTGTAGACAGCAGCAGTATTGAAGCCATAGAACCCGAATGGACCGAACACACGGTTGGCGACAACGACAGTCTGGTCGGTGTATATCCTATTACCGTTGACGGTTTGAAGATGCCACGCAGCCTTTCCGGTGATATACGTTCGAAGAAAGGCAACGGAACGTCCGTTACATCTAACGAATGGAAATACGACAGTGAGGGTAATCCTATTGAGATGCCTATCGGCGGTTTGAATTACACGGCAAAGGATTTCCAAAACATCTGCCGCTTACGTGGAGTCGGCTATCAGTTGCAGGATTACGAACAGCATAAAGAGATTAGCAATCTATGGTGGGCTTTGAGCGGAACAACCAACGAACAGTCGGTTGTGGGCAATGGCGGACATGACAGCATTTTGAATAAACTGGATTCCATTGGCATGGCTGACAGCAATAATACCGGCAATACGCTCAACTCCATACTTGGATTGAAGCATTATGTGGGTTGTGATTCAGAATGGATGGACTATATCGCTTTTAATGTGCCGAGCTATGAAGCGTTCTACAAGGCAAAATGCACGGAGAACGACAGTTCATATCCAATAGATTATACAGCGCATATTTATGACCCCGTAAACAAAACCGAACGGACTGTTAAAACAGTTGACGCTTCCAATGGAAATTGTGTCGTGCGCATAGTACATGGTGCCAAGTGCGATGTATTGCCCAGCAGAGTACACAAGGGAGATACAAGTATGTATGTAACACATTATGCAGCAGGATTTTGGATAAGTGGAAGCCGAGGCCGTTGTGTTTTGCGGTCCGGCTACAGCTCGAGTGCGGGCAGCGGTCTCGCTTATGCGAGCGCGAACCACGCTTCGTCGCACTCGAGCACGTACTACGGGGCGCGTCTGGCCTTCCGCGGAAAATTCGTTATAATTGAATAGAGCGGACCTCGTGATTTCGAAAAAAGCGTTGGAGGGAGAGCCGTAGGCTGCTCCCTCTTTCTTTTTCTCGCGTAAGCGAGTCGATTTTTGAAACTAATTTTTATATGGTTGTATTTTTGTCTGTAAAACGTTCCATATATAGAACATTTTCACTATATTTGCATTGTGAATGATATAAGATATGGAATTAAAAACGAGATTCAAAGTAATAATGTCGAGTGAAGCCGATGCATTTCTTGACACTCTGCGCCAAGACGTTAAGGATAAAATTATCTATAATGTAGATAAGGTAGCCAATGGTTATATGGACAAAGATTTATTCAAGAAATTAGATGATACTGACATTTGGGAGTTTCGCACCCTGTATAAAGGTATTCAATATCGTCTGTTGGCTTTTTGGGACACCGACGCGGAAACGTTGATCATTGCCACGCATGGATTTGTGAAGAAAACACAAAAGACCCCACGCAAAGAGATAAACAAGGCGGAAGCCGTCAGAATATTATATTTCAACTCAAAAAAAATAAGTATATGGAAGCAATTAAATTTTATACCCTTGATGAAGTTAAGGATAAACATATAGGTGAGGTCGGTACACCGCACAGAGATAAGTATGAAGCTGAATTGCAATCATTTTTGATTGGGGAAGCCATAAAAAAAGCCCGTAAATCCCAAAACATGACCCAAGAGGAATTGGCACAAAAAATCGGTGTACAGCGTTCACAAGTATCCAAGATAGAAAGCGGACGTAATCTGACCCTTTCCACCATTGCGCGAGTGTTTAAGGCCATGGGTATGAAGGCGTCTTTGAGTATTTCCGGTTTAGGAAGCATAACTCTTTAAAAAAATAAAAGGCGGACAATCCCTCGCGCCGTTGTGTTTTGCGGTCCGGCAACAACTCGAATGCGAACAGCGGTCTCGCTTATGCGAACGCGAACAACGCTTCATCGAACTCGAACACGAACTACGGGGCGCGTCTGAAATTCTGTTGGTTAAATTAATCGGAGACCCTGCACAGGTACGAGATTACCACCGCCATTCTCCGAGGGATTCGAGCCTCGGCAACAGCATGATAATATATATTTATTAATGGAAAGCCGGAACATATCTTTAACCACATGTGGGGAGAGGTTGGACCACTCCCCACGAGACCGGAAGGCGGTCAGCGATATATACGATTTATTCCAACCGGCCGTAGCTGCACCTGCGGTCTGTTATCCGTTATATAATCTCATACCGGAGATTATATCCGATGAGAATTTGGAAAGGTCATTCAAGCGTGTCATGGCAAATCTGAGAAGTGCAGATACCCGAAGCGGGAATCGGCAAAGAGAGATAGCTGTAATAGATGGCATTGAATGTTCACCAAGAATGGTCCGTTATGTAAAAAACAAGCATAAGATACTTGATGCACTGAAAGAACAGATAGGTAACGGCACATTCCGTATAAAGAACCTCAAGTCGTTTACTGTGGATGACGGACCGAAAGTAAGAATTGTGCAAGCCCCGTCAGTCATAGAGCGTATTGGAAGCAATGCGATTATGGAGCCGTTGGAAAAGCATCTTTCACCCCTATTGATAGAAACAACGGCTGCATCCATACAAGGACGTGGACCGCATGGTTTGTTCCATCAGGTGCAGGATACATTGGCAGAGAACCCCAATATACACTATTATTATCAAAGCGATTATAAAGGATATTATGACAGTATCGACCATGATATATTAATCTCCACAATCAGGCGGTATGTCGGAGACCCTGTCTTATTGCCTATTCTTGAAAATTTTGTCAAAGCACTATATCCCAACGGGAAGCATGGCATAAGCAAAGGACTGCGTTCCTCACAATTCTTTGGAAACCTTTACCATAATGATATTGATCACCGGATGATTGATGAATATGGTGCAAAACATTACTTCCGTTTTTGTGATGACATCTTTATTCTCGGTGAGAGTAAACGTGATTTGTGGAAATTGCGGGACAAACTACACTATGAAGCAGCTCAAATAGGGCTGACAATAAAACCAAGCGAAAAAGTGGCTCCCATATCCGCCGGTATGGATGCCCTTGGCTTTGTCAACTACGGCGACTATACATTGCTACGAAAACGGACAAAAGTAAATGCAGCCCGAAAACTTTCCAAGATTAAATCACGGAAACGGAGACAGCAAATAATTGGTTCATTCAAGGGTATGGCCTGCCATGCAGATTGCAAACATTTATTTTATATACTTACCAAGAACAACATGAAGAAATTTCCTGAAATGGGTGTTACGTACACTCCAGCAGATGGAAAAAAACGCTTTCCCGGCAAGGTTATGCGTTTGAGTGACATCGTAAATATTCCAATTGAGATACATGATTTTGAAACAGGAATAGACACCAAAGAGGGGGAAGACCGTTATCTGGTATCGTTCCGCAATCCCAGGACTCAAGAATGGGGAAAGTTCTTTACTGCATCGGTTGAGATGAAAGGTATTCTTGACCAAATCAGCGATATTGAGGACGGCTTTCCATTTGAAACAGTTCTCAAATGTGAAATGTTTGACGGAGGCAAACGAAAATACAATTTTACCTGACGGGAAAAAGATAACATACTAATCCGCTCGGTATCCGCTACTTTTGTCGTAAATCAAAATTCATGCAATGGAAAAGATTTACGGCACAAAGAAGCGGCAGGATTGTCTTGTACGTACAGGACGCTCCAAGTGGATACTGTTTTATGGCTTCGGGAAAGATGATGAGAATAGTGAGAATGGCTGGGAGTACCGGCATACATTCGACCATAAACCCACACTTTCCGAAGTCAAGGAACTTGTTGTGTCCGCTATAAACACGGCTACGGAGGAAAAGATTATAAACGGCTTTGTCTGGAACGGGAAAGCGGTATATCTTTCACCCGAAAACCAATTAAACTTTTCCGCTATAGAACGTAGTGAAAAGATTCCTTATCCGCTTATTCTAAAAATCAATGAACAGGAAGATGGTACGCCCATCTATCATACTTTCGAGAATGCAGATGATTTTATTGCGTTCTCCCAAGCAGCGTGCGCCTATGTGATAAAGACTGTTCAGGAAGGGTGGAAAGAAAAGGATGAAGTGGATTGGACGGTATTTAATTTAAAAAGTAATAACGATGAAAAAGTTGATTGAATGGCTCGGAATGAGTAACAGGTGGAAACACCTCGTAGGAGGACTGATTATCGGCATTTTTGCATTTGGTTGGTTTACCGCAATGTATGCCGGAGTTTTGACAGCAGGTGCTTTGGAATATAAAGACAAGGTGTATGGCGGTAGATGGGATTGGATTGACTTTGGTCTTACAGTAGCCGGAGCAATGATAGGACAACTAATAGGAGGAACTTTAATATGGAACAACTAAGCACGATTATCCAAGTTGTCGGTTCGCTCATCACATTAGTTATATTGCCCTTGCTATTGCTTAGAAGCAAAAAGAAACAGGCAGATGCCGAGGCTGAAAAAACCGAAGCAGATAACATCACAGCTTATGCAGCTGAATGGAAAGAATTGTACGAGAAGAAGGAAAAGCGAGTTGTCGAACTGGACGCCAAAATTGACCACCTTTACGCCGAGATAACCAAGTATCGTGACGCTATCCGCGAGCTAAGCGAAAAGAACAGCGAGCTTGCCGTTCAGAATCAAGCACTGGAATTCCGGAAATGCAATAAACATGGTTGTGCTGACCGCGTCCCACCAAGCGAATATTAACCAAATAAATTATAAGTATGAAGATATTGATTGATAACGGGCATGGTGAAAACACTCCCGGAAAACGCAGTCCTGATGGTTCGTTGCGTGAATATGCTTATGCACGTGAAATTGCAGATAGAATAGCACATGAACTTTCCGCAAGAGGTTATGATGCCGAACGCATTGTTCGGGAAGCAGTAGATGTTCCACTATCAGAACGTGCAAGGCGTGTAAACGAAGTTTGCGGACGATATGGAACAGCCAATGTGGTTCTTGTTTCTATCCACTGCAATGCTGCCGGAAACGGTGCAGAATGGATGAACGCAAGAGGATGGAGCGCTTATACATCGAAAGGCAAGACAAAGGCTGATAAACTGGCAACTTTCTTGTATGAAGAAGCTGAAAAAAACTTTATCAGTCAAAGAATACGCAAAGATAATTCTGACGACGATCCTGACTGGGAAGAAAACTTCTATATTTTGAGCAAGACAAAATGCCCGGCTGTACTTACGGAAAACTTTTTTCAGGATAACAAGGATGATGTCCTGTACCTTTGTTCCGAAGAAGGCAAACAAGCTATTGTCAAAACCCATGTAGAGGCAATAACCAGATATATTCAGAAGTATGGTAAAATGGTTTAAAGATATTGTAGCAATATTGTTTGTGGTATTATTTTTCACATCACTGTTTTTTAATGTGCGTTTTTGCATATCGAATAAAAAGTTACCTATAAATGATACCACAAGAATAACTGTTTTCGATACCATACCCTATTACAAGCCTGTACCCAAGGATAGTACCGTTATTAAATACATCACGCAGGTTCTTCCTACTGCAAAACCGGATAGTACGAAACAGACTCCGGACGTAGCAGATACGACTAAACCTCCAAATAAAGACAAAGACAGTGTTGAGGTTGAAATCCCCATTACGCAGAAGATGTATGAAACAGACACATATCGGGCTTATGTAAGTGGCTTTCATCCACAACTTGACAGCCTGATACTTTTTGCCGGGCGTGATATAATGACCGTAACAGGTAATTATCCCAAACCCAAGAAGAAAAAGTTCAGTATCAGTCTGCAGGTAGGATATGGAATAACATTGAGAGAAACGCCGCAATTTTCTCCATGTCTTAGTGTAGGTTTATCGTACAATTTGTTTGATTTCTGATTATGATAGATATTATATTAACGGTCAATAAGGAAAAAGTATATGAAGAGGTAGCAAAGACCACATCGTACACCGGTGCGAAAATGGATGATGAGCTTGCCTACGATCGTATATTTACGACGGATGAGGATAAAAGCATGCTTGAACGTTTTTGGTGCGAGAGTAAGAATACCATATGCAACAGTTTAAAGAAAATGCTTCTTGACGAAACGGAAGCTGACAGTGAATACAGGCTTTCGTTGGGGCTGTCGAATTCATTCGATGAAGCTCTAAAAGAAAGTATGCAGCGTAGCTTGTTTTCATTCTTCGTGATGAATGTCACTGCAAAGTGGTACACGTTTACCAATAAGGAAGAAGCTGCCGGATATGCAACGGAAGCTGCTACCTATATGGAGGATATAATGCGTAAGGCATTTTTCAAAAGAAAGCCCATGCGCCCGACATACGAATAATCATTAATTCAAAATATTATGGCAGAAAATAAGAAAACATTAACCGTGACACAACAGGTCAAAGAACTTGTCTATGATATTCAGAACAAAGCGTATTTGACGGGACAGGCACGAGAAGCGGCCGGCAAGAGCTATCAAGTCGCATCCAATATGCAAGCAAGTGATGACGATGAAAACAGCTATCAGATACGTCGTTCGTTGGCCAATGCCTTTTCCTCTTTAAAAAGTCTGCTTGGAGAGTATCTCAATGAGGATAATACAACAAGCGATAACCTGATGGATGAAGAGATAGATAATAACGGTAAACTTTCATTGGAGTTTTTGCTTCCGTCTAACTATAACAACGCTTCGGCAGACGCACTGGGAAATGGCATACATTCATATCTTGTAGATATGGCACTTGGAGAGTGGTTTGCCATAACCAGTCCGGAAGATGCCAATGCGTATATACAACACTCCGGGGTGAGTCTTGAAAACGTGAAGCGTGCACTCTACAAACGCAGCCGTCCGGAAAGACCGACTTATGATTAATTGATGTTCAAGCCTATGGTATATTGTCAAAACAGCCAGTCTAAAACAAAAGCGGTAACACTTGTATTTAAAAGGGAAGAACTGCTTTACGATGCGGAGAATTATTCTTTTGTAGAGGGCGACATTATGCAAGCGGAAGACGAACACGCCAGACATCAAGTATTCGACATCGGTCAGGACGGTAATGTGGACAGAGTTACGAGAATACTTAACCTCGTGCATTCTGAATGCGTGGAAATGTTGTTTCCTTATACGAAAGAAGAAATTTCCGATAAGCAGGAACCCCTTGATAATGTTATGACCGTGCCGGAAGAATACCTCATAACCCTTGTTTTGCCTGTGAATTTTTCATTGTCTACCGTGAAATTGCTAAAACATCTGATACACGAATATATGGTCTGCAAGGTCCTTGCCGACTGGATGAGCATAACAAATCCAGGCAGCCAAGCCAACTGGGAAGATAAAGCCCGAAATATCCGAATCAAGATACAGACTTCCCTTGTTTCACGAAAAGGCAAGATAAGACGAAAACTAAAACCGTTTTAAGAATAGACAAGAGCCGGGGTGCATCACGCATACCGGCTCTTTCTCCTTATAAACAATCTGATAACCTTAAAAATAACTGACCTATATGTTTCATTTATCGTAGTCTGTTGAGCATACGGGGATTGAACTGGACACTAAATCCTAACAGGCTTTCGGATTTGTCAAGTGTACAAATGAGTGCAATTCTAAATGCTTTGTACGGTGTTCCTCTGAAACCACGCATATATTTGTCTGTACTGCTCCATATAGTATGCCAATTAAACAAATCATTCGAACCGTACAGTACTTGTACTACATGTCCCGACTTAAAATATCCACGTTGAATGATGGTATCTATCGTCTTGAACACATCTGGCTCATCCATTTTGAAAGGGCGGGTAACCACTAATGCCGTTATGTTTTCAGCAGATGATGTGGAAAAATCCACAAGTCTGTTTCCGTCAGCCATTGCTAATGCTTCCGGATACGAATTGACATTGTTCACTATGTCTGACAGCATCATTCCCCAAAGCTTTGACTTCAACGAAAACACATAAGCATAGCGTACAGCCGGGTTATACACAATGATATGCTGATTGGTATAATCATATATCATCCGGCAAGCGGCAAGAAAATCAAAAAACGGAATCATAGCAATATCGTCAAGAGCCGTTCGTTCATTTTCGCTTGCTTTTCCATTATAAACTGATAGAAGTTTATCCGATCTTGGCAAATCAGAAATAGAAAACAAATCTTCCGCATTTAAACTTTCTGATATGCACTGCGCAGTAGAACCACTTATCAGCATAATACCTCTATTGGTGGCAAACAGCACTGCATTATCAATTTGTGTGATACTGTTCGTATTTATACAAACCTCCCGTGTTACAGGTTGCCGTGCTGAGTATGATCCCGTATTTGATACTTCTAAGGCCCATACACCTTCTGATGTAAAAGCATAAAGTGGAAACTGACCGAACTGTCCCTCTGACAAAGCTTTTACAGCCGAAGATATACCAAGAATAGTGCCAGTACCTATTGTATTGATACCGAGAACCGGAAAGTGAAATGGATTATTGATTTCCGATGTGTATATTTTGTTCGGTAAATCAATTATTCGCTGTTCACGGGGACTTGCTGTAGGATAATCACTAAGTCCTGTCGGAGGATTTTCCCAACCGGCAAAATAAAAAGCTCCGTTAAGAAATTTGTGCTGTTCAAGTGGCACTTCATAATATTGTGGTAATCCATAATGCGTCACAATAACTGCTTTGTATGCGTTTATATTAGGGTAGAACAAAAACAGCAATGGCGGATCCAATATTGACGCTTGATAAGATTCTCCATTGACCACTATGTCCCGACCATCCTGCTTGATATAGAAGTATACAGAAACAGGCATTGTTCCATCAAAATAAGTAGGGGACATTCCATCAAAATTAGCAACATATCCGTTGGTATATGTAATCATCGCTCCTGTGTTATACAAGTTATACAATTCTTTTTGAATGTTTGCGATGTTAAGTCTTGAATTATAAACAAACGAATAATGTGGAAGCAATTTATCATGACTGTCATAATCATCTGTCATAACTTCTCGTGTTACCAATGACTGTAGATAATCTTCTTCGATTACCAGTTTTGTACGTGTAGTGGAAAGTTGTTCAATACGGAGACTTTCAAGCAGGTAGAATTGCGATGTTGAACGAATATCCTCTTTTACATCATCAATACTTCTACGAGGAATCATCAAACGTCCACTTGGATAAGTCAGTCCGTTGGGGTCAAATGTAAAGGCATATAGTTTATTGAATGTATGATGTTGATAACGAATTGGAAATTTGGAGGTAGAAGCTGCTTGATTTATATGTTTGCATACACAATAAGAATTATAGTTTTCCGATTGTGCAAATCTTGTACATTTTCCGTTTTGGTCATAAGTATAAATAGGTTTTGAAACAAACACATCAACAGATCGAACTATATCTTTCCAATTTTTAAGCATATCAAGGCGAGACTGAAGAACAACGGCACAATCAAGGTCGTGTATCATTCCACATATTCGAAGTTGCGCATCTGTATACTTTCCCTTTCCCGTCAGGTGTGTCCAAAAAACTTGCGGTGCAAGGTCTGATGAAGCAATCATCAGAATCGGAGCCGAGTGCATTGTCAATGTTCCATCGTATAGCCGATAGGCGTATCTTACAAAGAAAGGAAAAATGAATTTGCCCTTATTTGTAGACCTTTCAGCAATAAATTTATTGATATGGGCAAGTACTTGGTCTGTAATTCGCGTTTTATTGTTATCAGAGAATTCATTCCAAATGCTGCCTTCACTAATAGCATCAAATGATATTGAAAATTCATCTGTCCGAACCATTTCACCCTGCAACCCAAATGAAAGTGGGCATTCAGGTATTTTTGTACCAAGATATAAATATCCGTCATTATTTCCTTTCCATAGAAAATAATGCATACCGTCAGTTGACAAGATGAGAAGCGTATTGCCAATAGCTGTTACCTGATATACCTCGTTAAATGAACGAAGAAAAACAGGCTGATGTGCGTCAGAACCATTCCACCAACTGATAGAATTGTTGTTAAAGATGATATAGTGCTTGAAGTTAGCCGATTTATGAATATACATAACCGAATCACCACCTTTGAATTGTAATACTTCGGATGGCGGCAATATGGGTTTAAGTGCACCGTTTTCGGGAATAACACCTATCGATGTTGCCAAGTCCCCATCGGCGCACTCATAGTCCGATGGGTTGGCAGAATACCCGTTGTATTTTATTTCTTTAATCATATCTTTCTTACAAAAGGAGTTTGGTAATGATTGGTAGCAATGTGCCATGATATTGGCTTTCCTTAGGCTCTCCAACGCATAATCTCGCCTTGTCTGTTACGCCCGACACATCAAGTATGGCGGAGCACAGCCTTTTAGATGAAGCTCTGAAATGTTTCCCTTGCCTATTGGATGGAAACACACATGCTTCATGCCGACCGCCGGTTGGCGAGCGGTATCTGACATAAAGATATAATTCTCCGTTCTCACTCATAATATCCAGGACATCACCTCGCGAGAGATGAAGTTGCTTGGCTATATGAGATGTAATGTCTATTCTTCCCGAAGAATAGAATACTATATCAGCCTTTCTTGTATTTCCTAATATACTTTCCATTGGGCTTTTCAATTTGATAATAGATGAGACCTTTGCTTGTATGATGTATAGACACAGACAGTTTGACTATACTATCACCGGGTAACCCATGCTCATAAAGCATAAGACCGACCGACGGGCACAGACTTTCAAAGCCTATGCACTTATACTTGTCATTATATTGAATATCGCATAGTTGAGTCGGTTGTCCGATATTTGGATTGACGGTGAAGCCGAAAGAATCTTGTCCGGCAATTCTGAAAACAAACACTTGGGCTGCATCGCCCTTTTTCGCCTTACCTTTGATATGGAGAAACAAGCGTTTGGATAGCGTGATTGAATTGTCGTTACCATCGGCAATCACATAGTAGTTACGTGACTGCCACCATGTTTTTAGTTTTTTGATAATCATAATACGAAAATAGAATGATTCACAGATTATTATGGTTTAACTTTTTACAGACGAATCGAAATATATCCGGCGTGAACGGAAAGAAACTGTTTCGACAAACCGGAATGACAGAGTTGTTTCGATTTCCAGTCGATGCCGATTGGCGGCTTCTTTTGTTGCAAAAATGTAAGAACAGATTTCTTGCTTTGTTGTTCCTTTTGTTGCTACAATGTTGGCATAATATTTGCGTCCGAAAAGGAATGCCATGATTTCTTTTAATACAGTTGAGTTCATATTGTATGATTTAATCAGTGAATAAATTTGTCTGTCGGGGTTCTTTGGAAACGGAAGAAACTCCGGTAATACTATTTACACGTTCAATTTCTCCGTCAATTTCCGTTTCAAGTGCCTTGCATTTCCTTTGTGCTACATTGATAAGAAACACTTTGGAACATTTTACGTGAAAAATAGTCTTCATCAAGGTGTAGGATAAATTTCCGTATATCTTCCTGAGTAGACCAGCAGTAATTAAAATTACCCCAATCTGTCATTGCAAAGAACTCTTTGCTGTCTGTTAACATCACTTCACCCAACCAACAATTAGAAACGGTCCGCAATGAATATCTATATACTGTTTCTTTTGCCATAATGCTTATAATTTATAAATCAAAATATTCTTTACATTTAAATCCTTTTCTCGGCTCAAAATCCTTAAACTCACACGTCCTAAATATCCACTTCTTATCAGCCCACCCAGCCAAATCCTTTTGCCATTGAGGGATAATCTGACGAGGATTGTTTAAGTCCCGGTAAGGCTGGCAATATGGTAAGAACCGCCCGCCTTTTGTTCTCCAATAATTAACGCGGGTAAATGCTTCCTTAAAGTCATTCAATAATATACAGTAGAAAAAGTATTCGCCCTTATAGCCATACTTATCAATCAAAGCCGTAGCCCGTTCACATTCCGCGATTTGTCCCGGTGTATCACAACCGAATCGTATACGCTTTATCCATTTCACCTTTGCAAGCAACCGGGCCATATCATCCGTCACCAGCCGGGCATCTAATCCCTGATTAAAGTCAACCCGCACGCCCATGGAGATTATTTTTTCAATCTGCTGTAATCCGTACTCGGATGCAAGTACGTTGTTATCCATAAGAATCACATTTTTTCGTCCGGCAGATACTTCCGCAATATCCATGTAAGGAGCAATGTTTCCCTCTTTGGCAGGCACAACACACCATTTACAACGATTAGGACAACCCCTTGTCAAAAAGCCATAAGCCAAATTCTTATCAACATTATACAGATCGTAATCAGGAATCATTCTATCAATTTCCGGTAGAAGAACCTTTTTTATGTCATACCCTGTACCGCCTTTCTCTATCTGATCAGCATTAGTTATCCATTGCCGATAATCCTCTGTAAAGCTGAATACTTTAGCCATATACACTTTATCATAATGATCGAAAGGATTATACCACCCAACCTTGTCACCCCTTGCCTTATGATAACTGCTGATTTTCATCAAGGCAAGATTAGGATAATTGCTATCAACAGCCAATAGTCCGATGTTCATTTCTTTTTCTTGTTTTTTCTTTTTCTGCAGCTCTGGCCCCTTTCTTGAAACCCTCTACAAAGCTGTCAAAACAAGCTCTCTGGATTTCTAAAGTGCATCTTTTCATAAGTGGGCAAATCGAACATTTTTGGCTAAGCCCTGCGGACTTTTTAGCGAGTTTCGTTACATTTTTCATTGGTTTATCCTTTCATTCTGCCTAAAAAAGCAAGTTTAATCACATCATATTGAGTTCCCTATCCATGCAAATTCCAACATGGCATTATCGTCTGCAATGTCATTAATTTGCATGATTGGGTAGTTACCTTGATTTGTGCTATAACAAACACACGAACTGTAAATAAAATCCTCAACCTCTTCTTGACTTCTTGGAACATTGAAATAACTGTCAAGGCTTCCGATTATATGCTCTTTCAAGTATTCGGAGCTATATGCAGCAGCAATCTTATCTTGATTTCTAAGTGTATATCTCATAACTCATCTTTATCTCCTAATTCAGACAACGCTTGTTCAAACTCTTTGAGTTTCTTAATGGCGTAATCTCTACGATAAGTGATTATATCACGACTTGTATAATTTGTATAGAACCGGTCTATAAGGTTTTGAATAAAAAACCTTTCAGGCTCTTCGCAATGATTCAATAGAATTACATAATTCGTGTTTCGTGGGTGGAAACATAGGAATCTATAATAATTCACTTTGCCGCAAGAACATTCAATCAGCTTATCATCTATCTTTAGCTTCCTAATGTCTTCAGTATTTAATATAGGTTTCATGATTTAATCCTCCATATTAGGTATTAAATCTTCAATGTAAGCAAATCTATCTATTTCACCCCAAAGACTTTCGATTGTCAGATCAGTGAGGTTATCATATACCTTGGCTTTGCCGTTTTTGAATATAACCAAAGCTGGTTTTTGCGCTTTATACGTTCGATTGTTACTATGCCACACGCTATTTATGCGCCATTCTGCACCAGCTATGAAGTCTTCACTGCAATTACCCTTGCGTAGAACATAATCGTCCGCATCCACTTCTTTGAGAACGTTTCTCCGAAAATATGTTTTACCTATGGAATAATCTTTTGCCACTTTTTCAATATCTTCTCGTTTCATTCTTCAACTCCTTTCTTCAATTTTGCAATAAGAGCATCAGCACCGCTAATGCTCCACTGGGCTAACGTTTCGCTACTTGCATCCACACACTGATTATGTGAATTGGCTGAAAATCCTTTCATTAGCTCTTTCGCAATCTCGTATCTGCGTTGTTCCCAGTCTATGGCTTTTTCAAATTCAAGTGCTGTTCCGGGTATTTTTCTACCGTCTTTTGTTATGAATGAACCGCATGAAACCAGCATAGTACCTGAAGGTTCAACATCTATGACCTCGCCGGTAGCCTTTACTTTAGCTTTAAGTTTTTCAGCAGCTCTCATTTGTCTCGTGTGTTCTGCTACACAAGTTTTACACCTGTTAGGATATGATTTGCTGAACTCTGAAATATGTTTAGTCTTTCCACATACTTCACACTTCTTTACTTCTAAATAATCCATATTTATTTTTTATTTGAATTAATGGTTGTTGGTTCATAGTACTTGCATTTGCCTGTTTCCGGATTGTATGCTGGCCATACCCATTGCAAACGTGTATCGGGTGGATCGGGTAAATAGCGTTTGCAACTCTTGCGGATTGAGCAGGTAACGCCCGAACAATAACTATAATCTGTATTCATCGTCATAATGTTTTTAATTAGTTTACTGTTTTCTGAATGACTGCTCATTGCCGAAATTGATGATTAGCATCATTTCACGGAAACGGTCTGCAATTCGTTCGTCGTAATATTCTGCAATTTCTTTTGCCGTAAGATTGGATGAGACCAGCGTACAGAACTGCTCTTCATAGCGAAAAGACAGCATATCCATGGCGGCGGTTACGTAATCGCCATAATGAATGCTTTCTTTCGGTTCGGAGCCGAGTTCGTCGATTGCGAGTATTTCGATTTGGCGCAGCCTTTTGTAGCGTGCCACATCGGAGGTGTTGTCGCGTGTGGGATTGTTATACGCTTTAGCCAGCAAGACGAGTTCTTTAGCCGATACCATCATGTAGCCGCGTATCGGATATGCATCCGCATTGCTGTTATACCCCTCATCAGAGCGCAAGTAGTTTATAAGGTTTTGCAATGCACGCAGAATGGTGGTTTTCCCATTTCCGGCATCGCCGCAAAGGAACAATCCGAAAGTGGAGGCTTCCGATGTAATCCAATTGGAAATGTCCCAAAGGTGCTTTTTGTATTGTTCGGTGGCATTAAATTCCCTATGCCTATGAGCAACTTCCACCCGGCACGCTTCATATAGCATAGCGTAAACTTGCTTGGCGGTATATGGCAATCTAAAACGAGTTACCATATGTTTTCTCTTCATCAGATTTGAGAAGATTACCTCTGCGTTGATTTCTGCTTTCGGGTCTAACTTTATCATCTTTTCTTTTATTTTTATCATTTACAATTCTCAACCATGCGTTGAAGTGCTGTTTGGCATCCTGTAAGGAAGAATGCCGGTCTTTCCCGTCTGCCAGGCATTGCACCCGGAAGTCGTCAAGACTGCTGCGCAAAGAGGAAATATTCGTTGCATGAAGCACTTGTAATTGGTCAAGCCAACACTCGTCTTTTTTCAGTTCGGCGATTTCTTCATCGATAGTCATGGAGTAAGGCTCGTATTGCAGTTCGTTTTGCACTGTTGTACTACCTTGTATCGTTTGTGGATTGTCATTCTTTCGTGGCAGTTTTTCAGTTTGTTTGGGCTTTCTTTTCTCGATTAGGTTATAATCCCCAATATAGCAAACACGACGGCACTGTACGCATATACGACTATACCTTTCCTGAATACCTTTAGAAGTCAATACTTTTTCAGCGTCAAACAATTCTTTTGAAAACAACCCCAGTGTCAGGCAGGTTTTGATTACTTCTGATATATATGCCTCCTCAAATCCCGTAAGCTCCGAGCAAATGAAAGGCAACTCTTTATCCCACTTCATATAATACCCACTCTTGTAGATATTGCAGAGCAGCAGAGCATATACCGTTATAGCTTTTCCACCTTGATACTTGATTAGTTTTCTTATTTTAAGGTCGTTAAATATATCTATATCCAGAGGGAAATAGTCAAGACCTTTTTTAAAAGTTCGTGCCATATCTGACTTTTTTAAAATTCATTTCTCAAATAATCATCCACTTCACGAATGAAATCATCCAGCGAAAAGCACAGAACATATTTGTATTCTCCGTTTTCACATATTATCTTTTGCCATTCTTTTTGTGATGGAGATTGATAGCCGCCTTTCTTTTTCATTTCAATGAGCAGCGCACCATAATCACGATTGCTTTTCAACAGAATCAAATCGGATACACCGGCTGTTACGCCCTCAGCTTTCAATTTGCCACCTGTAACAGTATCACGTCTTCCTCCGTTCGGCACAGCAAACAACCGGCCTTTTAACTTCGGATACTTCAAATTGAACCACTTTACGCAAGAGCATTGTATGCGATGTTCCTCATCGTCATATTTTTGCTTCTTTTTTCGTTTCCTTTCCATTTGAAGCATTTCCTCAAGTGTCATTGTCGCTTTGCTTTTCGGGTGTAACAATGGTGTCTTTTCCGGTCTTGTCTACTACAACTTTTTTCCCACCAACGGTTATCGTTGTCCTGCAACCTTCGGGGAGAGATTGTATGAAATTTCGTACAACAGGCGAATTGGCATTTTCACTGATGGTATCCGTAATGGACTCATCTGCGGCATATGGATAGACATCCATAATGGCAGTTTCCGCTACCGATGCAATTTGATAGTCGGCCATTGTGCCTTTCATACCCTCATCCAGTTTATTTACTGCATCACGCAAGTCGGCTGCTTGTACCAGTACGTTGGTAGCTGTCTTTTTTTCTGCTCCACTTTTTTCATCTAAGGTAATGAAATATAGCTTGCACTTGAACCAGCGGTCAGCACTGTCTTCCTCACAGGGAAAGAGCTCGCTATAGTTGGCACGTTTAATGTCGGAAACTGTAAACTCACCGGAAATAAAGGGTGTCATTTCTTCAATGATGCGTGCTTCCGCTTCCGTGAAGCTGAGCGCGTCAACCAGATAGAGTTCTGTTACTTTCTTGTTCATTCCGTTATCCATTGTCTTTTCATAACGGATTTTACATTCAAACCACGTGTGCATCATGAGTTCATTTTTTCTTTGAGTTGTTTACTGACTACAAGTTTTACTGTTCGTCTTGCCGGAATGATTACCGTTGTTCTCTTGTAGATATTACGGGCTTTCCTTTCTTTTGTGATATAAGTCTTGATAGTGCCAAAACCACGTATATAGACACTTTCACCTTTACAAAGTGCTTTCTCAATAGCATCAAAAGCACAATCTACGGCTTGAATAGCCTGTGAGCGACTAATAGTCGTATTGTTGATAACATGTTCAACGATCTCAATTTTTCTCATTGTTTTTATTTTTATTTTTATTAAAATGATAGATCACTATTGTTTGGCCTACAATTCTCTGTTTTGTATTGAGTATTTTCAACTGATTTTTTCATTATGATTCTTGATTTAAATCCGCAGATAGAAGTAGGATGATGGCTGCAATGGCAAAACTCATTCCTAAAATGGCATACGTATATGCTTTAGAGGATTTGGATTCTAAAGCAAAATGAAAGTTAACAGCAAAAATGATGATATTCAAAACAATAAATATTATATCAAAATAGATTCTCATATTACTTTATTTACTGGTTACTATTATTTTTCCTCATAATCACAAATGCTAATAGGGATTCTTGTTAAATGTTAACGAAAGCCCATTTGTAGCGGCTGTTATTTCTATCTCTGGATATAATCTTTCTATTCCATGGATAAACTCCGTAGCATTGCTGTTATTGTCGGACAGATGCAGGAGTAGAATGTTGCATACTTGAGACAGGTCATTGGCTTGCAATGTGAGGAGACAGTTATCATAGGACATGTGCGACTTAATGGTGCGTTCGTAGCGTTTCTTGTCAATGCGCCCGGCAGTGAAATTTGCATCAAGAATTTCCTTGCTATAATTGCACTCCAACATTACATTGTTAAGACCGGGAAATTTGTATTTTAGGAAATAGGTGTCTGTGGCAAACAGCACTGTTCCGCACTCTTCATGACGGATGAGGTATCCGTAAGGTTCCGCAGCATCATGTTGTACTGGGAACGGTATCACTCTAAATCCATTTATCACAACTTGTTCGAATGGTAACAGCCCTTTTGCCCAATAGCTGGAAGAGAAACCAAGCGCATGTTTTGTGCCTTGACTCATATAGCAAGGTATGCAGGCGTTTATAAAATCGCCCACACATTTGGCATGGTCGCCATGCTCATGGCTGACGATACAACCAACAATGCTGTTTAGATTGAAGTCAAGAACCTTTTTTACTTTGTTGAACTTAACTCCGGCTTCCACTGCAAGTACCTCACCAGTCTTTTCAGACTGGAAGAGGTAACAGTTGCCTGATGATGAAGAACCTAACACATGAAGTTTCATTTCAAATAGGATTAATAGCCCGGTCCATCATCCTCGGTTGAGGCTTGGTTTTCGGTACTTGTTTCACCTTGGGTCTCTTTAATTTCTCCTGTTTCAGGGTCAACACCTGCCGGAACTTCATTGGAAACCGGAGCTACTGCATCATCAAAACTGATAGTGCCTTTGTTGGCTTGCGTGGAAATTTCTTTCGCAACCTGTTCTGTAACATCGACATAATCGGCGTCCTCTACATTTTCTTCAACGGTACGCATACCCATTGACAGTTCCGGTGAGTATGTAGAGCACCAGAACGAGGCGGCACGGTAACGTAACATCTGTTCGGGCATAGTACGCCACTTGCTGCCGTTTTTGCTATACCAACCCTCATCAATCGCCATTTGTATGGTAACGGCTGTACCACGTAAGGCAAGTGGTGATTTTGATGTAACCGGTTTTCCGTTCTCATCATGCGTAACACCTTTAGGAGTAGTCCATGCCACACACTTGACATTTGCCACACCGTTATTGCAAACTCCATTTGATGTCAATTCAAACTTCAGTGGTTCAAAGCGTCCACAAGTATTGATAGTGGCAATTAGGAACTTGGACGACCAAGATGGGCGACCATATACAATGTACAAGTTCTGCATTACCATAAGAGGGGATGCTCCAATGCGTGTGGCCACATCGAATGCGATTACGCAGTTGGCTACTGCTTCGGCTTCAGAGACCGTTTTTTTAGGTCCTTCTCCGGTCTTACCGCCAACAACACCGCCAATGCGGTAACTTTCGGGTACAAGACTGGAATTGGCAAACATGGTGGAGAAACGGTTGAGCGTTTCAATGGTTGTCGGGTCAAAGAAATTGATGCCAGCAGGAACGTTACTTTGATGTGTAACCGGTGTGATTTGTCTTTCGTTCATAATTCTAATAATTAAAGATTTAACTATTTATTTTACTGTTAGTTGACTGTCTGTTGTAACCTGCAAGAATATCATTTGTGCGTTGGAAGCAATGAATGTATTCACGCTTTCGGCACGGTCAATGAACATTGGAGCATAGACTTCGTAATGCCTTGCCAATGTGTTGGTGATGTCAATACCTGCGTTCACTTGCTTTGCTGTATTGCACGTACCATAGGACACACCATCAATTATAGGAATACATACTTCGTATTCGTTTCCGTCAAGAGTGGTATCGAAAAGTTTCCAGTGTACCATGCCAAACAGCGAGTTCAAACGGCTCTCACAATCATCAATGCGAGCTTTGGCAAACTTAGCAGCTATATATTCACGTTTCTCTATGTCGGCTATCTTCTGTGCGAGTTCACGACCTTCCTTTTCAAGACGCTCTATTTCTTTATCATAGTTGGCGATAATGGTACGGTTGTTTAGTTGGATTTCCAAGTTCTTGATAGCAGATTTCACCAACTCGGCACGTTCGGACAGTTCGGTATCTGTCTGAGTATATGTGATATTTGCTATTTCTTTTTCTATTTCATCCAAACGTTTCAGGTTTGCTGCATACGCAGGCAGCTCGTTTTCGTTGATGGCGGACGGTGCTGCTTTCGGGGTGGATTTCAGACGATCATACAGCCCTGCAATACATTCGTCAATGGCAGTAATCTTTTTGGAATGCTCTACAAGTTCTTCATTACGCCTGTTTAATTCCTCTCGGTATGATTCGACTTGTGTCGACAGGGATTTTCCACGTGATTGATTCTCTTTGAGCCTGTTTTGTTTATATTCTTCAAACTTTTGGAGAGCGTCTTGTATCATATTGTCGGGTAAAGGCTGACCGCAATGAGGACAGATATTATCACCGGTGTACTGTGTGGCACGAATGGATGCCCATTCGGAACGTAATTCTTCAAGTCTGCTTGTTGTTCCAGTTATTTCTTCGTTCAAATACTTGATGCGTTCTTTTGCACGGGTAATGTCTATATTGCAATCCGATCGTTCGGAATGAATATTCTTCAACTCTTTCTCGATTTCATTACGTGTTTCGTTCTGCTTATCGGCTTCCTCCTGACGACTTCTCCTTTCTGCGGCAAGAATATCCTTCTGTTGCTGTTCGATTTGCCGTTTTTCACGGTTCAGCGCAGCTTTTTTATCGATGGCAGATTGCTTGCGAGCATCTTCAGAATGCAGAAGTTCGTTTATTTCTTCCAGCTCTTTCTTTTTGTCGGTGAGCATTTCTTCCAATGAGTTCCAATCCTCGGCTTCTGGTTTCATCTTGTCCGTTTGGTCGATACGTGGCTTGATTTCATCCGCTTGCATTTTTAGACGTTTTTTCTCTGCGGCAATCTGCCGACGATAATCCGCCAATGATTTGCCACTCAACATGTCTACGAGAGCGGTAAATTCTGCATTTCCCTGCGCCAATTCGTTGTCTGTTTTGGCTCCGGCAATGGACATTAACACTTCACGTTGAACATCTTGTTTTAACGATAGGAAATACTCGGTATTGGTTAGCATCTTGAAAAGGTTCTCATCAATGATTTCGGCATTTATCCGTTCCTTATACTCATTGACACGAACAGGTACGCCGTCCCATGTGCATTCGGTGACATTCCCCTTGAACACTTCCTCTACTTGTCCACGAGGTTTGACCCATTGCTCCTTATACTCTCGTTTGATGGTAATTTCCGTTCCATCAACGACTAATGTTCCCTCTACGGAGCATTCACAATGCTGTAGGGGATTGCCCTTTTCGTCTGTGGTGCGCAAGTTGAAGTCTTTACGGTCTTTGCTGTCCTTGCCGAAAAGCAGCCAACAGAACGCATCCATGTGCCTGGACTTGCCGAGACCGTTACGACCACAGATACGTGTAACAGTGCCATCTGTATGGAACTGTGTTGTCCTTTCTTTTTCTCCACGCCAGTTGCGAAGCGTGATTGATTTTAGCTGAATTGCTTTCATCTACTTTGATTTTTAATAGTGAAAAAATAGTGGGAGGAACAGGATTTGAACCTGTGTCCTGCTGCATCTTGGCCATTTGGGTACGTACCGCCGCTCTATCCGCTGAGCTATCCTCCCTTATCATTTGAAATAGTCTTGTTGTAACCTTTGTAGTGTACGCAGTTCGATTGTGCGGTATTCAACTTTGCCCGGACGCTTGCAGGGGGTTATTTTACCCTGCTTGCGCCATCTATCCACATTGCCACGCCCAAACATAGCGTATGCTTTTCGCTGGCTGACCATTTCGGGGTCATTGTGTGTATCGGCAAGCATACGGACTACAGAGGACGCTACATCGCGGACGAAAGTGTCATAAGTAACGGATTTATCGGGAAAATCAATAGTGAGCATAGGATTACGGATTAAAGTGAATACTCTGCACGATAATTTTCATCGGTTTTAATGAAATATGTAAGCACTTTTATTAGGGAACGTTTAGAACCGGGCTTGGCAATAGAGTCAACCAGACTTTCTCTCTTTTGCTTGTCTGTAGCAATAAAGATGTAGCCCACGTGTCTTGCTTCCGGTTTAAGAGGCTTGATTTGAGAATTTAATTTTTTGAAATTGATAGACATGATATTGTAAGTTAAGAGGTTATTTGTTTTCATTTTGAAACTCCATCCATGATATACGTACCAGTTTCCATGTGAGAAAGATGAATACAGCTGATACAAGATAGCCAATGAACGATGCGATGTTTCCAAGTATGATATGTGCCACAATGCTGACAACCACCGCAAAAAGCATGATGCAGGATAGTATCAGTTGTGAAATATTTACAAATTTGTTCATGATGATTACAAATTACGATATTCTGATTACTGTTATGATACGCTTTTCTCGGTCCGTTTCTGTCTGGTACTTACGATTCAGGATAAGTCCGAGGTCGGAAGCCTGAGCACGGACGCTCTTAGTCTTTTCAATGGGGAAAGTAACCGCTTTACCTACTTCCAAATCCGTTAAAGTTGGACGTACTTTTACTTGATTTTCTGCCATTTTATTTGTTTTTTATGGGTTATTGTTTAACTTTATAGTGCAAAGCTAACATATTTATTCGTGGCGAACAAATATTTTCGTCATAAAATTTAGTGTATGCGAAATTAAATATTAGTCAACTAATTCAAGTTCCTGTAAATCATGAATTTAGAAATTGTTAGAAAATTGAGCGAAAACAGAGGTGGTGGATTAAAGAAACTTGCTGCTGATGTTGGAATGAGCGAACAAAATCTACATAGATGCATTAGAAACAATAAGATTCAAGCGGCAGACTTAGAGAAGATTGCTTTTCTATTAAAAGCTGACATACGAATTTTTTTTGATGATGAAGTATCAAGACTATCAAATAATACAGTTGAAACAAACGGCGATTTTAGTCCTGCTTCGATGATGGGTAACGTGTCTGTAGGCACAGATGCTATTCTTGTAGAACGAGTGAAGCATTTGGAAGAATTGTTGGCTGAAAAGGAGAGGTTGATTAAGGTTTATGAAAAGTTAGTAGAGGGAAAAAAATGAGATATATAGTTGGAATAATATGTCTTATTACTTCTTTACTGTTATGTGCTTGCAGTGAAGATGACGAGAAAGGCGCTGAACGCTATTCGGGTGTATTTTTGAGTATGGAGGCTATAGATGCTATTACTCCGGAAGATTCTTTTTCTGATGTCATATTGCATAATGTTGAGTTTGAAAAAGTGGAAGTAGGAAAAGGAGAGCCTATAGAAGCTGGTGATTACACTGTGAAGACAGAAACTACTTACGACTTAATCATGCGAGAATCCGAAGCTGATCTGTATATAAAAACAGAAAAAAGAACAGATAAAATGTTTGAGGCAACTTGTGTATATAAATATGTTTTTAAGCAGGGAACTTACGGAGTGATTGAAGTATCAGAAAATGCTATTACGGTCAACGGATATCCATATTGTAAACTTCAAAAATTTACACTAATACGTACTGAGCCAATTGGAGAAAAATATTCCAAACAAGATACAGAGACAGAAAATTACAAGGGAGTATTCTCCTGCAAAAGCAATGGTAGAAGCATAACTTTGTCAAATAGTGATTATATGTTTGAAGCCGCGCTTGATGGTAACGAATGTAGGTTAACAGAATTATCTCCTGAACATAAAAATATCGGCACATTAGAAAAGCAATGAACGGAGAGTACCCATATTGTAAAACAGAGCCTTTTATGGATGAATTGAAAAAAGCCGCATTTGAAGCCATCTACAAAGATGGTTGTGATAATTGTGGAGATTGGATAGATACATTGGTAAACTGTTATTCCGAAGAAGTGGTGGACGCTCTTGGGAATAATCCCAATGAGGTTTATGCAGAATTGGAAGATATATGGGAAACCATGGATTATGAAGACCCTCGAACCGGTATTTGCCTAACTTATCAGAATTGGGCAGAATATTTCACAGGGGAGTTTGCCCATACAATCTACAACGAATTGATTAAATCAAAGCAGGTGAACGAACGTAAATAATCCGTTTTAAAGCGTTCAAACCTTTAAGATGATAAAAGTATCGTTTTTCGTATTTGTGTTGATTGTGGCTTATCTATTTGCCTTAAATGGGTAATATATCAAGACTGGTAGCGGCGAGTTCTTCGATAAATGGACGAAAACATTAATCATAATAGACAGATACGAAGAAATTGAATAAACGAATATTGTTGAGAAGTATTATATAACTCATTGAAAAGTATCTTATTTTGGCAGCGGCGCAGGCTGCAATAGAGGAATAATCTCTTAAAAATATTATTTTTATATCAGGCTGTAATTCACCGTTTTACGGTAGTTACAGCCTGATTTGCGCTTAGACGGTTCGTACATTTGACCGCAAAAAATGAGCCAAATAAACGTATTTGTTTTACTCTATGTTTACCCCAAAAATGGCCATGTTTACCCCGTTTACCCCAAAGTTTTCCCCATTGTTTTATCATTAAAATATAGTAGGTATGACAACATTCAAAGCAACGGTAAAAAAGCCAAGATCAGATGGATTCTATACAGTTTACATTAGAGTCACACATCAGCGCAAAACAAGTTACATCAAGACTAACAAGATTATTGATCCGGCTCATATAACCAGTAGTGGTGAGTTAACAGATCCGGTAGTGAATGAATATTGTGCCATAATCATACGCCAATATACAGACAAACTGAATCGTGTTGACGCTACATTTTGGGAACTTAAGGATGTCATAGAATTCCTTCACAAAAATGATGAAGAGACATGCTTCAGTGATTATGCGAGAAAGTTTATTTCGAAGATGGAATCTGAAGGGCATGAACGTAATGCTAAAAACTATAAACTTGCAGTCAATCATTTAGAACGGTATATAGGTACTACCAAAATCATGTTTAGCATTCTTACGACTTCTGTTTTAACACAATGGATTGACACATTGTATAAGACCAGCAGAGCAAAAGAAATGTATCCCACTTGCATCAGACAGATTTTTAAGAAAGCAATCATAGAATTGAATGACGAAGAACGTGGTATTTTGCGTATAAAATACAATCCATGGCTAAAAATTATAATCCCAAAATCAGACAATACACTGAAAAGAGCAATCAGTGCAGAAGCTTGTCGTGAATTCTTTAATCGTCCTCTGCCACAAAGTAAAATGGTATCTCCCCTTCCTGAACTCGGCAGAGATATAGCCCTGCTTTCATTGTGTATGGGTGGTATTAACACGATAGACCTTTACGAACTGAAAAAGAAAGATTATAAAAATGGTATTATAGGATATAAGAGAGCGAAAACAAGACATAGTCGTAGGGATGAAGCATACATGGAGATTCGTATTGAACCGTTTATACAGGATACATTTAATAAATATCTATCTACGGACCAGACAGATGAATATCTGTTTAATTTTCATAGTCGTTATAGTAATTCCGATAGTTTCAATGCCAATATAAATATGGGAATCAGGCGAATATGCCAAGATATGGGAATGTCCAAGGAGGAATATTATTGCTTTTATACGTTTGGTCATACCTGGGCAACCATTGCTCAAAACGATTGTGGAGCAAATATGTATGAGGTAGCATTTGGTATGAACCATAGCCATGGATTTAATATAACAAGAGGCTATGTAAAAATAGACTTTACTCCAGCATGGGAACTTAATGCAAAAATCATAGACTTCATATTTTTCAGTAATAAAAACAGTAAACAGAGTTTGGTTCGTAACTTTGAATCACCTGCAGAGAAAATGTTTCGTATTACAAAAAAGATGATGATATATGGAAGAGCATATTTCAAAGGCGAAGTTATTGCCGAAGTTACAGACATAGGTTTTGATACCGTTGATGATGTCATTTCAGCACTTGCCAATCAACTTCCTAATGACATCCCCATAGGATGTAATGTACAGTTCCGATTGACAAACTGTGATTCTCAAAAAGAAGCAGTATATGTCAGAAGCAAAGGCAAGGGATTCTAAATTTGAACATATAGGGGAAATCAGCCCATTTGTTTCAGAACCGTACCATTTCTCATATTGGTGCGGTTCCTTTCTATTTGTCCGGTTGATTCCAGGGCATGACATCACAGCCTATAAGTATGGCAAAGACAAGTACGATAAGCTTCCATATAAGGATGAAAGCCTTTTTTACCAACCAGACTGCCAGACGTATGGCAATCTTCAAAAGCCAGAATACCAGCTTCAGGAGCAACATACCGATAATAAGTACCGGCAACAGATATATAATCAACAGCAATTCAAACATAATGTGTAGTATTTAATGAATATAAGAGCTTATTAATTATATAAATATACTAAAAATCAATGAGATACAGAAATTTACGCAACACTATTTTCTTGTTATTCGAGTAGATTTTCTACTGATTATCAGTGTTATATCACTATGGTGATAAGGTGTCTCCAGACTCTGAATACAGGGTTATTCCATCTGAATATTTTTGCAATATAGTTCAGATAAAATAAGGTTTCCCGATAGCCATTTCATCAGCTGAATCAGCTACAAGATTTCATTTTCCCTTTTATTGGAATTCCAGGTACTGAGACAATCAGGTTACTTTTACCATACTATCATGGTATCGGAACTACATATTATATTGGATATAGTTTTTATGAGAACAATAGCCATCTATCCCATATAACTACATCTTCAGTGTTTTTGAAACTTTGGTTTATCCAACCATAAATAACGAAGCATTGATTACTGATTACTGCGATTTGTATGGTTCTATGATTGAATAATGCTTGTAGCATCTATTTCAGAACACACTGATATTGGCTTGATAGGTTCTAGGATTCTATACAACAATATTCTGCTATGTGGATATTCCAGGACAACCTGATGCTACAGCACATGGTAAGCCGGAATATGCCTCCAAAGAATTGTGTTGCAGATTTCGGTTTGCAACGGCTTTCTCCGGTAAATTTGGGTGTAATAATCATTCCCGGAAGGCATCGTTCTGCTGTGCAGAGTTTTCCAAGCAAGTTGTACTTTTGTGGCCACAAAACTCCGTTTCGTACTCACAAAAGTAACTTGCCGAATGCTGGCGCATCGGAGCGGCTGGCCGCTGTTTCGCATGGCGAAAGAAGGTCCGGGAAACCTAACCACCAATGTATCCAAGTATGAAGAATCAGAGAACCAAGTACATCAAGGTCAGAATGACACCGGAGGAAGTACAACAGTTTAAGGAGAAATCTGCCTCCTATTCATCCGTGAGTCATTATATACGCTCTGCACTGGCAGAGTATTCAAATATCGGAACCAAAAGGCAGCTCGAACTGATGAATGATTTGGGTTTGTTTTACCGAAAATATCAGAATGAACTTTCCTGGGCAGGAGGAAACCTTAATCAGTCAGTTAAACGTGCCAATGAACTTGCGGTAGCCGGGTTACTCGCTCCCAGCTATATTCAGGAAGTTCTGTTACCTGTTATCCTTGAAACTCAGGAAACATTGAACCGAATAAAGAAAGACCTTGATTCTCTGACACAGAAAGCTGTCAGAATCTGAATTGCAGATTACACGGTATTCAATCATTTCAGATATTATTATTGTGTAACCATAGATTAATGAGCTTGAAGTATTTCGGATACTCAGTCACATAAACCATGATTATTAGAATTCAATATGATAGCAACCATATTACCGGGAAGCTCTAACTTCCATGCTGTAGGATATAATGAACATAAAGTCTCGAAAGGTGTTGCACGGCTTATCGAGATTCAGAATTTCGGTTCACTCGGAACATTTCACAAACCTACCCCGAGTGAGCTAGTCGGTTATCTCCAGAAGTACAGTTCACAGAACAGCAGAATCAGGAAACCGCAGTTTCATGTGGCCATATCATGTAAGGGTCACGACATGTCGGAAGAAGAATTGTTGGATTTTGCACACCAGTATCTCAAGGAAATGGGATACGGAGAATCCGGTCAGCCGTTGCTTGTTTACTCCCATTATGACACGGAGAATACCCATCTTCATATCATCACTTCGAGAGTGGCACCTGATGGAAGAAAGATTCAGCACAGCCATGAGCGCAGACGTTCTCAGGAAGTCATTGACCGCATTCTTGGGAATGACAGGAAGAAAAAAACGGAAGATGACATTAATTTGTCCAAGCAGTACACATTCTCTTCATTTGCCCAGTTCAAGGCAATAATGGTTTCCAGGTCTATCAGAAAGAAGGGAATGTATTCGTCAAGCATGGTGGAAAGGTTCAGAAGGAAATTCCTTTTACTGAAATAGAAAGTCTTTTCAAGAGCGGTTATCGGGAAAGGACACGTTGCCGTCAGCTTAGAAGCATATTAAAGAAATACCGTGATGTAAGTTCCAACAAGGAGGAACTGCAGAAGGAACTGAAAACGAAGTTCGGTATTGACATTGTGTTCTTCGGCAAGAAGGATGCTCCATACGGATATATGCTCGTTGATCATGCAAACAAGACCGTCATTCATGGTGCAAGAGTACTGGCTGTAGAGGAGTTTCTGGACTTTACTACTCCTGAAGAACGGTTCAATCGGATTGAGGACTATATTGACCGGTTACTAACACTCAATCCGAAGATTACCCAGGGTGAAATATACAGTAAAATCAGGAAGCAGCGTGCCTATATCAAGAAAGGTATCATCTATTTTGATGACCAAAGCCGTCCGTTGAAACCTTTTATGGCAGAAGCAATTGACCGTAATAACCGTATAGCTATGGTAGAAATGTTCAGTCCGGCTACTGAGGCTGAACGGGATTTGCTTTGTAAGATATTTAAGGTTTCCCGGACAGATTTAGTAGATATATCTCCGGAAAGAACACAATATCATACTGATGCTGTAAACCGTTTGCGTGAGATATTCAATGATGAAACAGTAACCTCTATCAGAAGGCAACTGCATGAAGAAGGTTTTACTATCTGTCATGATGAGGATGCAACTTATGCCATCAACTTCAAGCAGCATATCATTATAAACCTTACTGAAGAGAACTTTAATCTTCAACGGTTAAAGGAACAGCGGATGAAGCAAATTGAACGATATAAACCCCAACAACCAACAAAACCTACTTCACGCTTCTCTGGCAAAGCCAAGCTGCGTGATGCAGGTGGTGGCAGTCATAGTGAGAAACGTGAGTGGGAAGTTGGTCAGAAAGGTAACTATGATAATGTTGATGATGAACGTTCAATAAAAAGATAATCAAAAACACTAAAAATATTAATCATCAATACATTTTCCCATTTCAATATATATAATTACCTTTGTCTTCCTTGCCATCCATTGTATAAGCCAAACAAGATACAATGTAAAAATGACAAGGTTAAATATATGAATAAAAGTATAAAAAGACATCTCAACTTTTTGAACTGTTAGGGTTGGGCTCTGTCTCAAAAAATGATAACAGTCCAGTGCTCATGTGGCAAGCCTGTACATGTTCGTTCTTACTAGAGGTTCCGATTTGGCAAACTGGAATACGTGAGAGAACATTGTAGAAGTTTACCTACTAAAAGGTAAATAGCGCATAGAGGGGTGACAGCCCTCTATTTTTTTTATTTAATTTTAAGATTTTAAGGTGAACGCCATTATATTATTTAGACTACCACAAATATTTACTTATATTTATATCCATATTTACTAAGTATGGGAGTTGGAGTTTTATTTCGACCTTGCTCAGATATTAAATATAAGTTTTTCCTTGCTCTTGAAGCAATAACATACAATATTCGTTTAGCACTCTCTTCCTTATTTGACTCACTAAAATGTGGAACATAGCCATCTAACAGTCCAAAAGCTATTACTGTATCAAATTCTGCTCCTTTTACCCCATGGTTTGTTGAGATAGTAATTCCTTTTTTTTGTTGAAAGACTTTTCTAAATGCATCAATGTGCATTATAAACTCTGCACCTTTCTTTTTTAAACTATCAATACGTTTTTCAGAGCTATCAAAAAAGCATCATAATGCATTTTTAAATATTTATTCTGATTAATGTCAATATTGACTCTTTCAAGAAATGCATCGAAAAATTTTTTTAGATACTCCAAACCATCTTGTTCGTTTATTGATATGCTATTACAAATATATAATATTTGTTTGGCAGATAAATCAATATTTGTTACTCCAATTGATAAAAGGTTTGTTACTATTTCACTTGCCCAACGTAATCTTCTGATATATAAACCCGGAGTAGAGTCTGTTAATATAATACGTGATAATTTATACCAAAAATTATCAATATCACGTGCAAATGGTGCCATGCCGGGCCCATCAAAACTATATTGAGGTAAGCGTGCCATTAAATTTCTAGTTAAACCTGATAAATGAATCCATTGGGGTGCAAGTATACATATTTCATTCGGAGAAATACGATATTCATCAATATTTGTTTTAATTATACGAACTATTTCATTTTCTAAATCTTCAACTGAAACAGTCTTATTATAACTAATAACGCTTTGGTAGTCCTTCGTTTTTCCAACAGCCTCTATTTTGTTTGCATAAGTTTTAAAATAATCAAAATATGATACAAGAAGAGATGATGATCTATAATTATAGCTTAATGATAATTCGTCATAATATAATCCCGTTACATTTTCCAATTGAGCTTTATCCATTGGAAAACCTCCTAAATTACCATATATAGATTGATTCGGATCACCAACAATAAAAGCTTTATTATCTTTTCCGGTTTTTAAAATTGCACCTAAAATCACATACTGCAATTCTTTTGTATCTTGATATTCATCAATTAAAATATAAGGAAAAATATTAGACAGAGTCTTACATATACTTTGATTTTCTTTCAAAAGACAATATGAATAATATAATATTAATTCATAATCTATTTCATGCTTTTCTTTTAAAATCTGATAGTAATCACAGATAATTGATTCTACAGTCTTTTTTATTGTAGATTTGGTGCAATTTATCTTCAAGCCTTCCGATGTGAAGCAATAACAAAGACAATCCCAATATGTAATTTTTTTCTTCGGTGTTGAATATGAGTCACATAAAGACACTAGATAATTCTCAGTATCATTAGTATTAATAATATCATATCCAAATTTTAGTTCTTCTATATACATATGGTACGGTTTAAGAATCCATTCAACACAGAATGAATGAATAGTTCCAATCCATAGTTGTTCAGTATCTACCCCCAATAATTCTATTCGTTCTTTTATTTCATCTGCAGCACGATTTGTATATGTGATAGCAATAATATACTGTTTATTGGATTCTAATTTAGAAAGTTCATAAGCTATCTTATACGTTATTGTTCTTGTTTTTCCACTCCCTGGACATGCTATTAATAAGATACTGTTTTCATTATATATAGCCTTTTCCTGCTCTGGATTCAAATCATTCTTTCCCCAAACAAACATATCTATAGTTGATTTAATATATAATATTGGCTCATTTTTATTCAATACTTTTTTTAAAGTTTTCTTAATATCGTCAAAAGAAGTACGTCCTTCATTATACGATTTTAATTCGTTTTTAAGATTATCAATTTCTTCATCTTCATTATATGTATCTAATACATATTCTAGCATTTGAACAATTAATTCGTTTGAAAATTTAGATTTTGCAAATACAATAGCATCTAATATATATTTAGGAATACATATAGATGGAGTTATATACTTACTTAGAAGTATTGCATACCACCCTTTACCCTTATTTTCAGCCATCGTTAGAATCCGTTTTCCATATTTCTTTATGTCATCAGACTTTATATCTTCTTCGGATATTTTAATTGTAGCATTGTCAACATAAACATCTTTATAGTTGACAAGATTGCATCAACATTTCCAGCCTTTATAAATTCTATCTCGAATGTATGTTCAGCAAAAAATGAGCCAATCCACTTGCTCCTTTTTTTTAGGCCTCTCAACTTTTCTTTTCTACTTAATCCTAATTTATGAGCCTTGGTAACTTTTCCAGTTATAGATCTATCTAAATCTGTAATAATGGCACATCTTTTCTTTATTCTTTGATTATGAAATAACAGTGCAAGATTCTCAAAACCAGTACTTCTAACATTAATTAAACTTATTCCTAATTCATCAAGACTAATTCCTAACGTTTTCTTTACCATAATTGGAATAAGTATTTCTTCAGCATCTCCCTCTACTAAGATAACACTTTTTGCAAATAGAATATTACACCTTATGGCATCTAAAAACCTTTGTATATGCATTCTTTCTTCATTTTTTAGACCTATAAATGGTTGATAAACTTCAGAATAATTTTTAAACCTATTTATAATATTCATATTTGAGATATTTGAGATATTTGAAACCTCCGAAATATGAGTGGAATGCGTTGAATAAATAATTTGTGTATCTTCATATTCTATTTTATCAAATAAAGCCTTCTGTATATGTGTATGAATATGTGCTTCAGGCTCTTCTATTAGAAGAAAGTTTCCAATCCGATCTTTCTCTTTTCTATATTTATACTCTAGAAGTTTCAATGTTAGGTATATTAAATTAGCCCCACCTAAACTTAATTCATGAATACTACCTTCATAATCTTCTTCCGGTTCTCCGATAAACAATTTTAATGCATGAAATAATTTTTCGGTCTCATTAGGAAGATTGGATTTTATAGACAATGAAGAAGGAGAGTAAGTTGTACCAACAGCCTCTTTTATTGTTTCGGAAATATTATTAGTAATTTCCTTAATATCATTTAAGTTTTCTATCGTTTCATTTAAATCTTTTACTTTTTTTGATATTACTTCTGAATCATCATCATTTAACTCTTCACTTTTACTTTTTAGAAGTGTCAATAAAGGATTTTTTTTATTATCTTGGAAGTCTGATACAACATCTCGCAATGCCTTAATGAAAGTAAATGAAACTTCTTTCCTAACAGATAATTGATGAGGGATACAACCTCCAAACTTTGAATCATCTATCTCATAATTGAAAATTACGTTTTCAAAGTCTCCCATCAATTCATTTTGTACATTTTTATCATTAAAATCAACCGTACTCTTCCCTGTAAAAACCGTCTCATAATCATTAATAGTAATTTTATCTAAAATACTTTTTAAGCCATCATGATCTCCTTTTTTTAATTCTGAAAGTTGTTTTCTGATTTCAGACTTAGGCCTAAAAAATAAATTATAAGTTGCCTTTTTAACTTTATCATCTGCTATGACTCCACTTCCATAAACGAATAAAGCTTGGATAGCTTCTTCATTTGATATTTCACTGAACTCCAAACTTATTATAATCCATCTTCCTTTCCAATTTATCAAATTTCTATTGAAATCGTTTTCATTAAGTTTATATGCAGAAGATAATAAGTTATCATCCAATATAAGACGAATAGCCCTGAATAAATTGGTCTTACCAGATGCATTTTCTCCAATTATAGTATTTATTCCTTTATTGAAAAGGAAAAATGAATTCTCAAAATTGCGATAATTCACTAATGATACTTTTGAAATATACATATTTATACTCCCTTTTAAAAACTGAATATTACAAATTTAGTGCATTGTTTCATATAATACTAATAAATGATTTTTAATTGTAACATTTTTAGTCAAAAACACTTTGGTAGATAATAATAGTATACCAAATAACATAGGTTTAAATAACCTAATTAACAATTGTGTTGCGCATTTCTTATCTGAATACTTTGGTTAATACATTTGTCACAAAATCAATCAATACTTGAAATGATACAAACTCCGGTTATAGTGACATTCGCCAATCAGAAGGGAGGCGTTGGAAAGACTACACTCTGCGTCACCTTTGCCAACTATCTGGTGACAAAGGGTGTAAGGGTTGTGGTGATAGACTGCGACTTCCAGCACTCCATCATGAAGTGCCGAAAAGCCGACATCAGAAAATACGGCGAACAGGAAATGCCATATGAGGTATGGGCATACGAAGCCAATGACAAGGCGATGATGACTTCCCTTATGGAGAAGCTGCACAATGATCCTGAAATTGACATTGTTCTGATGGACACACCGAGCAGTCTGAAAGCGGAAGGACTGATACCCATGTTCGTCAACTCGGATATCATCATAGTTCCATTTCATTATGACCTGGTAACCGTTCCGTCCACGGCCAGTTTCCTCATGTTTGTTGACCGGCTGAAAAAGGCTGTCGGTGAAAGGATGAAGGCCAGACTCTTCATCATTCCCAATCTGAATGACGGAAGAATCGGCAAGCGTTCCGAACTGCTTATCTGGGACAATGCAAGGGATACTTTCTCCAACTATGGATACGTCACTGCGAAGATTCCAAAACGTGCTGATATGGAACGGTTCAGTACTATGGCGGCACTGGATATGCAGGCCGCTATCGTTACACCGGTCTTTGACAAGGTCTATCAGAGTATCTTCGATACACTTCATCCGATAAGGGAAAAAGAACTCAAAGGCATACAGCTGACGGAAAATCTGAATCCCAAGCCTAAGAAGAAAAAGAAGGCACAGCCGTCTGATGAATCTTCACAGGACATTACCGGCCAATCTGAAACCAAATCTTCAGAAAATGGCAACTGCAATCAGAATAAAGAACCAGAATAATCAGTAAACTTCAATAACCATAGCACTATGAGTAAGGATATACCGGAAATAGATGACCTGACAAGAGGCATCAATGATTCAGAACTTATATTGACGCAAGATACCGCAGGAACACAGGTTGAGCAAAATGAAAATAATAATGAAGCACAGGAAAAGGATACTGCTGTTTCCCTTTCGGATACAGGATGCTGGGATGACTTCATGGAATACCTTCAATCGGACGATTCCAAAACGGACAAAACAGAAAGACTTGTCTGCAAGCTTGACCGTGACCTTGCGGATTCACTGGATGACTGCGATATACATGGCAGATGCCGCTCTGACCTGGTGAATGCCATCGTAAGGGCATTCTTCAAGTCATATCTGCCACGTCTGGCAGAATACAGAAGGGAAAAGAAATCTTTGTTTAACAGTTATAATCTGTAGGATATGAAAAAGACAGACTGGACCGACAGGATGCTGGCCGCTCTTGTCGAACTGTATCCGGTAGAGACCACAGCCTATACAGCTGCCGTTCTTAATCTGAGCGAATCGACCGTCAAGCTGAAAGCCCGTGAACTTGGACTTGTAAAAATGGCCAAATCCAGATGGATGGAGCGTGCCGACTATATCAGAAACCACTTTCAGGAGTGTTCCTTCTCTGAGATAGGGAAAGCTCTCGACATTACCCGGATGAGTGTCGGACGCATAGCCGCTGCAATCGGACTGAAGCGCAGCAGTGAAGAAAAGCACCTGATTTCCTCACGTATCCGTACTCAGATGGTAAAGAGGGAAAGACGGCGTATCGTCTTCGGACTGGAACCCATAACCGGTATCCGTGTCATTTCAAACAGGGCAAAGGTAAGGGTACGCTCAAACATGAAGTCAAACGGATACATCATCAGTGAGGAACACAACGTGATTTATTATACCGGCAGTACGGAACGCAGGGAACGTCTGGAAAGCCGGGGCATCAGACTGGGACTGCATATCCTTCCGCTTCCGGAGGACAGTTCTGCTCTTTCATCCAATATCATATTACAACAGCCATGCAGTACGGACAGATAGTATTCCTTCTCTTCGTGGCAATGGTATTCTACTATGCGGCAATGATTTTCATGGACTTCCAGAGGGCAAAGGCCGCACAGAATGCCGAGCAGGACAGCCATAAAGAAGAGGACATAGACATATCGGAAGAGGCACGAAGCTTCAAGCCGATAAGGATAAACCGGGATGGACCTGAATCCAAAGAAGAGAATCAGGAAGAGAATAATATAGAGAATCCCGGAGCTGAGAATGAAAATAGTGATTCTGACAGTACAGAAAAATCTGCATCCAAATCAGAATCTCCCAGACACGTTTACCGGGAGGCCATCATGACTGACGGCATTCTGGTTGAGAATATCATTCAGGAAATAAACCGGCTGGCAGAGACCGGTACCAGTGACCTCGGTGCCGTTATCTTCAGCTGTGAGAATGCCTGATATATATACCGTTCCTTTAGTGACATCTGTTTCTTTGGCGATGAAATCCTTTAACATTATTCAGAAATGCAGATAATAAAGAAAAATGCCCGGAATCTTACGGAGCGTTTCATCGGTTCAAGTTTTGCACAGAAGAGCGTGATGGCGGCCATAGCACTCGTTATTTCCACATCAAACGTAATGGCAGGAAGCAAGGGTGCAGCAGGTTTTACCAAGGCCACACAGGAAGTCAGTTCCTACCAGACTCCGGTATCGAACCTGATGAAGGCCATTGCTGCCGTTATCGTTCTGGTCGGTGCCTTCAACGTCTACTTCAAGATGCAGAACGGAGACCAGGACGTGAAGAAGACCATCATGCTTACTATCGGAGGCTGTATCGCTTTCATCGCACTTTCGGAAGCTCTTCCGCTGTTCTTCCAGTAATCCTTACCCGACATGACAATGAATCAGGAAGGATACCCTGTGTTCAAGGGATTGCAGAAGCCGCTGGAGTTTATGGGCATACGCGGCCGTTTCCTTACTCTGGCAGCGGCAGCCATAGGCGTATCATTCGTAGGCTTCATCGGTTTCTCAATCGCTTTGGGAAAGGTTGCAGGGTTCATAGCCATGATGGTCATGGCACTGGTAGGACTGATAACCATCTACATCAAGCAGCGTGGAGGACTCCACAACAAGAAAAGGGCAAGAGGCATCTATATCTACAGAAGCCTGAGAAAAGAACAGTAAATCACTTTATACAGTATGGCACACAAAAGGAAAAGAATATTTGACGGACTCTATGCGCAGCTGGAGGAGACGGACGGCAATGTCGTGCTGTTCTCGGCCAGAGGCGAGCCGTCAGTTATCTTCGAGATAACCAATCCGGTCCAGCAGCTCTGTACGGATGCGCAGCAGTACATGCTGTTTCATGACGTGCTATCCAATATCCTTCAGACTATCGGTGAGGGATATGCACTGCAGAAGCAGGATATTCTGTGCAGACAGGCATATCACCATGACGTGCCGGACGATGCGGAGTTCCTGACAAGGAGTTATTTCAGATACTTCGAGGGAAGGGAGTTCACAGAGATAAGGACTTTTCTTATCCTCACCCAGGAGGCTCAGAGAAGCCAGTTCATCCAGTATGACCCGAAGAGATGGCTCGATTTCCATGCCAAGGTATCAAAGACGGATGATATTCAGTACGGAAACATCGCTATACCGCAGTCCGGTAAAGCAGCAGAACAGGAATGCCCGTTTGGTTGTCTCGTTGGTTGTCGGAGCCTCGATTAGCGCAAGAAGTTCCTCCCTCGTGAGATACTCCCTTTCTGACTGTTGTTTGGATATCCGCTCGTGTCTGCCCAAAGCATAGAAAGGATTTTTATCCATCACTCCCTCTTTTACCGCAGCATTGAGCATACGCACAAGTGTACTCTGGTGCAGATGCAGCGTGTGGAGTGACAATTCTTTGGGATTGTCGGGCGATTTGGTATTCCGGTAGGTGTTCTTCATGAAGTCAAGCAATCCGACAATAAACTTCTTGTCGATTTTAGACATCAGGAAGCGGGGTCTGCGGCGGTGTTTCAGATACTCCTTTATTATATTGACACAAGAACGGTAGTTGCGGTACGTTGCCGGAGAATAGGACGGATTGCGTCTAATTCCTTCGATATGGCAGTCAAGCCAATCCGCAAAAATCCGTTTGGGCAGTTGCTTTGTATTGTCGTTGTCTGCCTCCGTTTCGTCCTCGTCAATACCGAGCATCCGCTTTGACTTTATCTCATTCGCCTTTGCCATAGCCGCTTCATTGAGCCGCCTTGCATCGGGTGCGTCGTCCGGCACAAGAAACAGGTTCAGGTACTCGATCCATCTTTTCCCCTTTTCATAGAAATCAAGGTATATGGATCGGCTTCCCGTTTTCAATATCCGTGTCCTTATCGTTATTTTCATCTGTTTCCCTCCGTTTGTGGTTGCTTTGAAAAGAAGTCATCCACAAGATTGACCGTTTCCACTTTCTTTTGGTCCACAATCTTTGCATAGATGGCGGTCGTGTTCACATTGGCATGACCGAGCAGCTTCGATGTGGTGTATATGTCCGCACCGAGTGTGAGCAGCATGGTAGCTGCGGTATGTCGGCTGCAATGATAGGTTATATGCTTGTCTATCTGTGCGTTCTGCATCCATTTCTCTATGTTCCGCTCAATGTTAGAAGTCCCCGTCGGCAATGTGAAAATCGGTTCTTCGGGATTCTCTTTGGGGTTCAGGCAATCGACAGCCTCTTTTGATAACGGCACGTTTATCAGCTTTTGGGTCTTCTGCATCTTTATCCTTATATATAAGGTCTTTCCATCGGGGGCTTTGACAATCTTTCCCCATGTCAACGACCGCACATCGCTAAGGCGAAGCCCGGTGAAACAGGAGAACAGGAACGCACGTTTAACATCCTCATGGGGGCAGGGCGCAGCCATCGCTGCTTTCATTTCCTCCAATGTGAGGTATTCCCTCATGCTTTCGGTTGGCTGATACTTCTCCTTTGCACTGATGGACTTCAACGGATTTGCTGACAGGATGCCGTCACGCACGGCTTTGTTCAGCGCACCGTTCAGGACTGCCTGATGATGATGCGCCGCACCGTTGCTGATGACACTGCCATCCTTGCGCACCCCGTTCTTCGCATAGCGCAGAAAGTCGATGAAACCACGGCAGAAATCCACATCCACGTTTGCCAAGACAATATCCGGGCAGTTGGCTTCTTTTAGATACGTTTCGATTTTCAGCCGCAGGTCACGTCTGCCTTTGAGGGTGGATGTAGAGAAACCGAATTTCTCCTGCTCATACTCCTTAAGGAAATCCACAAGCGCTATACACGACCGTTTCACCTTGTCCCACTGGCGCACACCGTGGTTCTGCAGTGCAAGGATGCGCTCGGCTTTGATTTTCTCGGCAACCTGCCTTGCATGGTTGTTCTGCTGGCGGTCTATCGGTGTCGTTTCGGGCACAAGGTACAATCCGAGAGACTCCACCTTGCGTACCCCCTTTACATAGACATCGAGATACAGGCTCATGTTTCCGTTAGCCAACTTTCGCTGACGGATGCGGACAGGTTCTTTCACCTTTTGTACTTTCTTCGGTCGTGCCATGATGTTTTCCTTTCCTTATATTTTCTTTTCACAGGCAGATTTACCCCTGTTTTTACGCTGCAAAATTACCAAAATTTTCTGTATTACGCAACAAAAATACAACAAAATATCGTTAAAACCATTACTTGATATACTTTCTTGGACAGAATCGGAAAAGATAATTAAATAGCTAATATACAATATATTCTACCGATTTTATTTCTTTTTATGCGCTTATTCTTTCTTTGTAATAAGCCTATACTTCGTGGGCTTTTATGTCCTATTGCTCTTTGATATAGTGCTCTGCATTCAGGTAGAAAACCTTACAGCCATTACCGAAAGTGAGCAGACGATGGCAGCATATCTGCAGAACTCGTTCTTCTCTGCCGGTTATCTGATGGCAGCAAGCATTGTAGCGTTGAAATGTCTGAACCTCGTTCCAGACCTTGCTGCATGGATGATTCCAGAAGGAGATACAGCATTCTCTACCCGAAACTTCGGTGAAGGTGTGGCACAACAAGCCAAGATTTCAACTCAGGGCATGTTAAGCAAAGTGATGTAAAACAGTAAACAATACAAAATATGGTAATAAGGAATCTCGAAAACAAAATCAAGTTGGTGATGATCATCTGCTCACTATTCCTTGTGGGTTGTATCATCATCTGCATCTCCAGCATTTGGACTGCCAAGGTAATGGTATCGGATGCGCATCAGAAAGTGTACGTATTGGATGGCAATGTACCTATTCTCGTTCAGCGTAGCACCATGGAAGAAACACTCGATGTGGAAGCCAAGAGTCATGTGGAAATGTTCCATCATTACTTCTTTACCCTTGCGCCAGATGACAAGTACATCAAATATACAATGGACAAAGCCATGTATCTGGTTGACGAAACTGGTCTTGCACAGTACAACACGTTGAAGGAGAAAGGCTTCTATTCAAACATTATGGGTACGAGTGCGGTGTTCAGCATCTTCTGTGATAGTATCAAGTTCGATAAGGAGAAGATGGAGTTCACCTACTATGGCAGACAGCGCATCGAGCGACGTACAAGCATAATGACTAGAGAACTTGTGACGGCAGGTCATTTGAAGCGTGTTCCCCGTACTGACAACAACCCTCATGGATTGCTCATCACCAACTGGAGAACCCTTCTTAACAAGGATGTGGAACAAAAGACCAAACTGACATATTGATATGGGGTGGAAGAAAATGCTCGTAGGTGAAAAGATGCCAGACAAGGACGATCCTAAATATCGTCAGAGATACGAGAAGGAGGTGAAGGCAGGTCGCAAGTTTGCAAAGACTATGAAGCTTGACTTACTGGCCGGCAAGGTACAACTGTTTGCAAATGACCACAAACGGTTGTTCCTATCCCTCGTCTTTGGATTCATCATTCTCAGTTTTGGTCTAAACATCTACAGGATGGCAGTGGTGTACAGTCACCAGCAGTCAAGACAAAGTGCCACCGAAAGGCAAGAACAGATGTTGCGTCAGAGGCATAACAAGGTCAGAAAAGCAGTTGGGAATGCCTACGCCAATGAATAGAGATAATCAAAAGAATAATAACGAAAAGATAGAAAACGATGGACGCACTGAAAAAGATTAACTGGAAACAGCCAAAGTATATGATACCCATTATCATCTACTTTCCTCTGTTGTTTGTCGGCTATTTCGTCATTGACCTCTTTCATACGGAGAAGGCTGAGATTCCTGACGGTCTCACAACGACAGAATATCTTAATCCAGACCTACCTGATGCCAAGATGAAGGGAGACGGCATTGGAAACAAGTATGAGAGTATGCTAAAATCATACGGCAAGATAGACGATTATTCAGCTTTAGGAAACATTGAACGCAATGAAGAAGACACCAAAGAAGAGTACGATTCAAAATACTCAGATGATGAACGTAAACAACTTGAAGCCCAGGAAGCCGAGAAACTCTCTGAGATGCAAAGACAGCTACAGGAAAGCGCACAAAAGGGCCAAGAAATCGCAAAAGGCGAGGGCAGTTCAGAAAATGACCGCATAGCTCGTGGCAAACAACGTGAGCAGGAAGCGATGGAAGAACTCAATCGGGCCATTGCTCAGGCAAGAATGCAAGCTCAGCAGGTCACTACTCCATCTTTGCAAGCTGAGGTCACGACCAAAACTGGTGATTCACAGGAAGAAAAGACGGAAGTTCCGGAAAAGAAAAAGAACAATGACGATGAACCGCAAGAGGTTGTCAAGAAAGTTAAGGTAACTTCCGACTACTTCAATACGCTGTGTGATAATGACAAGGAACCTGGGCTTATCAAAGCAATCATAGACGAAAACATCAAGGCGGTGGATGGATCAAGAGTACGTCTTCGTCTTCTCGATGACATTGTCATAAATGAGGTAGTTGTTCATAAAGGCTCCTATATCTATGCCACAATGAGCGGTTTCGGTTCACAGCGTGTCAAAGGTAATGTCAAGAGCATAATGGTAGATGATGACATCATCAAGGTAAATCTATCACTCTATGATACTGATGGACTTGAAGGACTGTATGTGCCAAGTAGCCAGTTCAGAGAAACGACCAAGGATGTAAGTAGTGGCGCATTAAGCAACACCTCCACTCTCACCAATACCACATCCACTGCAGGTTCAAATTTGGCTACATGGGGAGCGCAAGCCGTCAGCAATGCCGTCCAGAAGACAAGCAACGCTATCAGCAAGGCAATCAAGAAGAACTCAGCCAAACTGAAATACGGAACATTCGTGTATCTCATCAATTCACGTTCAAACCAGAAAGATAAATAATAACGAGCAAAACATATATAAATATGAAGACTATCAAGAAATTCTGCGCATTGGTAGTATGCGCATTAGCCTCCCTCCCATCCCTTGCACAACAGACGTATCTGGAAATGGAGCAGCTTACCATCAATGAGAATGTCACAACAGTCATTACCGCCTCTGAGCCAGTCCGCTTCGTTGACATTTCTACGGATGCAGTTGTTGGCGACCAGCCAATCAACAATACCATCCGTTTGAAACCCAAGGAAGGTGCAGCCGTACATGCAGATGGTGACATCCTTGCTATTGTGACGATAGTTACAGAGCGTTACAGAACCCAGTACGCTCTGATATACACTACACGAATGCAGGAAGCAGTTACAGACAAACAGATTCTTGCTTCGGAGAAGATTCCATACCATAATCCTTCTGTATCAATGAGTACTGAGGAAATGACCAGATATGCCCGAAAGATCTGGAACTCACCGGCAAGAATACGAAATGTGAGCACCAAGCAGCACAGAATGACCATGAGGTTGAACAACATCTACTCTGTAGGAGAATACTTCTTCATTGATTTTAGCATCGAGAACTGCACCAATATCCGCTTTGACATCGACGAGATGCGTATCAAGCTGAATGACAAGAAGGTTTCCAAGGCAACTAATGCCCAGATGATTGAGCTTACGCCAGCTATGGTGCTTGACCAGTCCAAGACCTTCAAATATGGTTATAGAAACGTTCTCGTCCTGAAAAAGATGACATTCCCTAACGACAAGGTGCTGACTATTGAGATTTCTGAGAAGCAGATTAGTGGAAGAACCATCAGTTTGGATATAGACTATGAAGATGTTCTGTATGCCGATTCATTCAACTCATACTTAATGATGGAGGAATAGGACGATGAAGAAATACATTTTATCATTGATGATGGGACTGTTTGTTTCAGTCTCATCATTCGCCCAGAGCCATAGCGACCGAATATCCGTTGGTGCAGGAGCCTTATATCAGAGAGGCTTGGATGCCACAATCTCATGGGAACATGAAACACGCTACCACAACGCTTGGGAGTACTTCATCAACGGTTACATCAAATGGGATGAATGTGCATCATGCGGACATGTCTGCCCAGAGTCGTTTTGGAACAACTACCGTACATGGGGAGTTGGTGCTGCCTACAAACCCTGTGTGGCAAGAGGCAGGAATAACTACGGAAACCTCCGAATTGGCGCAAGTGCTGGCAGTGACACTGACAAGTTTGTCGGTGGCTTGCATGTCGGTTACGAGCATAATTTTGCCCTACGTCATGGGTGGGGATTGTTTGTTCAAGCCAAATGTGATCTCACTCTTCCCAAACGGGAAGACTTGTTTCGCACTGGCATCGTGATAGGATTCAAGATACCCACTTTAAAGAAATAGCAACAATGAAGATACTACATATCATTTGTGCTACTCTCATGGCAGTAGCATTTGCCTCATGCGATGAGCATCGAGACTTTCCTGATACGGCAATGAAGACCTGCGACATCCTCTGTACAGATGGCAAAGTCGTAAGATTCGAGGAAGTTAAGTCCCAAAACAAGACTCCTATAGCCGTGGTATTCTATGTGAATCAGAACGAGGACATCCAAGGCACAGGCTATGCTGTCTATCTAAAGGACATTGAGCCGTTTGCCTATTCTGACTCTCTCGGATTGAAACATAATACATCAGCTGATATTACTGCATTCGATGGCAATGGCAATACTCATGCTATGTATTCCTCTGGCACTTCACCTGCAGCTTCTGCAGTCTTTGACATGTGGCAATATGGTCAGAGTGCCTACATCCCTTCCGTTGCTCAGATCAAACTCTTGTATCAAGCACGCAGTGCGGTAAATACGTATATTCGCAAGTGCGGAGGCGATGTGATTCCAGACAATCCGGATGAGTGTTGGTATTGGACTTCTACAGAGGTGAAAGACCAGGAAACAGCCAAAGCCTGGTTGTACTCGTTAGCATCAGGAGCACTTCAAGAAACGCCAAAGACGCAAGCACATAAAGTCCGTCCAATCATTACTTTATATAATTAGCATTAAATATTCACTATAACACAAGAATAAGGTTTCATGGAGGAAACAAAAGAATTACAGACTATGTATAAGATATTCCGCTGTCTGATCTACTTATCATTGATAGTGGAGTTCTTTGAGTATGCTATAGATCCTGCGTTGCTTGACTATTGGGGTGGCATTGTTTGTGACATTCATAGCCGTGTAAAGAGGTGGTTTATCTATATGGATGGCAACCTCGTATGGAGCAAGATTGCTACCATCGTGCTTATCTGTATCACTTGCATTGGCACCCGAAACAAGAAACATTTGGAGTTTGATGCTCGTCGTCAAGTGTTCTATCCGTTGGTGAGTGGACTGTTCGTTACCATACTGTCTATATGGCTTTTCGGTCATCGTATGGACATGAGGTTCTATACCATCAGTCTGAACATCTGGCTCTACATGGTAGCCTCTATTCTTGGTACTATCTGCATCCATGTTGCCCTTGACAATATCTCCAAGTTCCTGAAGAAAGGATTGCTCAAAGACCGTTTCAACTTCGAGAACGAGTCTTTTGAGCAATGCCAGGAGCTACAGAAGAACAAGTATAGCGTAAACATCCCGATGCGCTATTACTACAAGGGCAAGTTCCGCAAAGGTTGGGTGAATATCGTGAACCCTTTCCGAGGAACATGGGTAGTCGGTACTCCTGGTTCAGGTAAGACTTTCTCCATCATTGAGCCGTTCATTCGTCAACATAGTGCCAAGGGCTTTGCTATGGTTGTCTATGATTACAAGTTCCCGACTCTTGCGCAGAAGCTGTATTATCACTACAAGATAAACCAGAAAGCCGGAAAGGTACCACAAGGATGCAAGTTCAAAATAATTGATTTTGTATAAATCATAATTCCCTAATAATCAATAGTAATATATAGACAAATAATACGTGCGTAACAAATTCGCAACAAACAAATGGAGAAATATTGTTCTTACGGTAGAACATAGGAATTAACAACATGGAAGTTCATTACCATTATGAATAAAGAGGCGACAAGTCTCTACTTCCCTAAATCTTTGATTTAGGCATGGCATTTCGTTTCTTTCCACGGAACAACAACCCGGAAGTTGTGCAATTTCAAATATTTGTGCTACCTTTGCAACTGAATCAAGCAATGTAATCGTTTCAATGAATACAGTGACATGCAAAATACCTTGCGGAGTTTTGGAAACAGAATCGCAGACAATCAAATCTGGGCAGGACAAAAGGAATTGGGCGCAATACTCACAGGCTATTGCCGTCCTCATGTCAAGACGGATGTCTGAACTCGGTATGACGCAACGGATGCTTGCCGAGAAAATGAACTGCACCCAGCAATATATATCCAAGATGCTGAAAGGGCAAAAGAATATGTCATTGGAAACTATATGTAAGATAGAAAACACATTGGGCATCGAAATTATCAAAGGTCTGAACGAAAACGAGCAATAAAGCAGGAATATGGCGAAAGAAAGGGAAAATATAAACGGCATGGCAAAAGAGCCGGTCGCAAATAGCGACCAGTTGCCCGAAGTAATCAACATCCAGCCGATGATTCGGATTATAAGAGAGCGACAGGTCATGCTTGACAGTGATTTGTCCGCATTATACGGTGTGGAAACACGAAGGCTGAACGAACAGGTGAAGCGTAATATGGAACGCTTCCCTGATGATTTCATGTTCCAGCTTAACAAAGACGAGCTTGATAACTTGATGTCGCAAAATGCGACATCAAGTTGGGGCGGAACCCGAAAACTGCCTTACGCGTTCACTGAACAAGGAATAGCCATGCTCAGTTCGGTATTGAAATCAAAGACGGCTGTCGAGGTGAACATCCGCATAATGAGGGCTTTCATATCCATGCGCCGCTTTATTGCGACCAATGCCCAATTATTCGAACGGCTTGAGACTATAGAGTATCACCAACTGGAAATGAAACAGCATCAGGAAGTGACCGACAAACGTATCGACGAGGTTTTTAAGCGTTTGGATGCCGACGTTCCTCCTGTGCAGGGCATCTTCTATGACGGGCAAGTGTTTGACGCTTACCGTTTCGTGTCTGATTTAATTCGGAAGGCCGAACAGTCCGTTGTACTGATTGACAATTACGCGGATGACACCGTGCTGACTTTGCTTGATAAAAGAAAGGAAGGGGTATCAGCAACTATCTACACGCAGCGTGTCAGTAACCAGTTCCAACTTGATGTTGACCGCCACAACGCCCAATATCCGCTTATTGAGGTAAAGCGATTCAACAAGGCACACGACCGCTTTCTACTCATAGACAATGAAGTGTACCACATAGGGGCTTCAATCAAGGATTTGGGCAGAAAATGGTTCGGGTTCACCCTCATGCGTGACATCACGGCAATAGAACTCATCAACAGGATTCAGCTTTAGTCCGGTTCGGCTTCAAAAGAACGTATCAGCATAGTGTGAACTTAATCCGCTTCTTTCATTTGTCGTACCAGTTCCTTATGCTGTTCGTGCAGTTCGGGGAAATGTCTTCTGATGAACTGTCCAAACGCGCAGTCGTTGAATCCGAACCGCCGCGCCAGTGACTTTATGCTTTCAGTCGTCGTAGAGTACAGTTGTAGGGCTTCGGCATATTTCCCCATGCTGTGGTGCGACATCACTCCTCCTTTGTCCGTTTTAACCATACTAAGACTTGCATGCAGTTCCGGTTCATGTTCCTTGAGGTATTGACGGAAGCACTCGGGATGCAGGCCGAACTCGGCGGCTACTTCTGCCGTAGTCTTTCCGTCAGCTTTCAGTCGGGCTATGGCATCAGCGTATTTGGCAGCAGTGGCAGGGTTATATTTCCGAACGGACGACCAGTCCACGGGCTTGCCTTCCTCGTAAGGAATGCCTTTCCGCTTACAAATCAAATCCTTGTGCCAAGTTTGCAGGTAGTCGTAGAAACCTCTTACCGATACGCCGGTCTGTTTGGCTATTTTTCGGGCGGACATGGGTGTGGTGCGGTATAATTGTAATGCTTCTGCGTATTTCGTGATTGTTTCAGAGGTAGGGGCATGAAGTGTTCCTCGTCCCGTTATCTTGCCTTTACGTTGCTGTCTTACAGCCCGTTCTCTTATCTTGATGCGATTTTCGACCAACTCCTTGTGGTAGAATATCAAGTGTTGTTCCAATCCCGAGTAGGAGACGTTGCAACGCTCGGCGGCCTCTTGAACCGTGATATAACGGTCAGCACGTAATAGTTTCACTGCCTCGGCATACTGTTCCTTACACATCTTCCGCGTACCGCGTGGCAGGTTGTCATTTAAGCCTAAACGCTTGCGCACCTTCTCGCGCCACTCGATGATTCCGGGATAATGCGTGCGTAACTGCCTGCCAAGGTCTGTACCGTTCAGCCCGAACCGGCGGGCGATTTGCGACACATTGCATTCGATATAGTCCAGACTTCCACATGCTTCGATGGCATCTTTGTATTTGGCCCGGGTAGCGGGAAGCTGCCCACGAAGCTGGCTCAACTTGATGTGACAGGCTTCCTCCTTGTCGCAAGTAATGTCATAACGTGCCAGCAGCAGGTGGCGGTGATACAGAGAAAGGTAGCGTTGAAATCCCGAAACCGTCACTTTGCTGATACGGCAGATTTCCGCGCAGGACAATCGTGTCGAACGATACAGTTCGATTGCCTGACGGTATTTCTCTTCCGTCTCCGGACGAATCCCCCGGGAACGGTTGCATGGACTATCTCTGTTATCGGGAATGTTCACAACTTCTTGGCTTTATGTATTAGATTACTAAACAAGCAAGCCAACTGTTCCTTTTACAGATGATAGTTGGCTTGCTTAGTGGTTGTTGATACTATTTGGTTAAGGATGAATCTTAGGGCTTTTGACGGACGGCACGGACGTTATGAATTACATCTCTTTTATCTGTGGATTCAGAATTTCCATTTGAGTAAATATATGATTGTTTTGAACTCCCTTGAAGAGCTGTTGATGTCCAATAAATACCATTTAAAGGATATGTTTCGTCCTCCATATTAGGTGCTTCTGTTTTAGCAGGAAGATACCACTCCAAATTAATCAATACAGGAATATCCACTGATACACCCTTCTGTGATTCTGTCTTTTTGGTAAATTTATTTTTTAAGACACAGCTTTTAGCTGCAAAATCCGAAGGGTTTGTTGGCAGTTCTTTATCAGGTGTACATCCATATCTTTCAAGTTGCGCTATTAGATCGCTTGCTTCATTTGCGCCATTATAATTATAAATATCATTTGTATTTTGTAATCCATTATCCAAATTTTCGGCAACTCCATTAGCTGTCAATTTGCTAAAATCAATCGTAATAGAGCGTATAGACAAGAAAGGACGATCAATAGTGACATAATTGTATTGCCCCACATTTGAAAGGTCTATCAGTAATGATGAAATGTAATGTCCAATAAAATCACTTGTCACTGATGGCACAGTATATTTAATTGTCATGTTACTATCCCATAGAAATCCCCATGGATATGCACCGTCTTCGATTCTTTCACAGCCTATATTTCCATTCCAACTCGGACAAAGTTGTGATATGGTAGCTGTAGTTGGAGTAGCCCCGTTTACATCATCAGGTGTGATTTGGAATTGTAGGTCGCGGGCGGCATCACCGATATTTTCGGTCACATACACGTGGTAAGTGAAACGACCGCTGCCTGTGCCGGATATTGTATTCGTTCCTTTGTCATCATCAATCCAATAACCTTGTTCCTGCAAGTCTGTCTTGGTCTGGGTGAAGAATACATCGTTCGTAAGGTTGGAAGTCAGTGTCCATGCGCCGTCGTAGTCTTTCACGTTTACGGTAATCGGGAATGTGATATAGTGAGCATCCTGTGCGTCAGTCGGAACATCAATACTCATTTCATATGAGAGCTTGTAAGTCACGGTTGTTCCCATCTTCCATTCCGTATTTCCGATGGAAGCTGTAAGGGTACGTTCTTCATTATTGGCATTGACAAATACAACTTCTACCGTTGCCCCTGCAGGCAATGTCTGCGGCAGCATCATGAAGGTACCTTCCGGGCTGGTGATAGCGTCTCCGTTAGCTTCAGTTCCGGTAGTCTCTTTGTTCAAGGTCTGCGAAAAATCCACAGTCGCATCACCAAGAGACCAATTACCGGTAGCCATATCGTAAGTTCCGGCATTCTTGACACCTTTCAAAACCACGCTCTTTATAGAGCCGGGCTGCATCTGGCTGCCCACGGCAAAACGGACGGCGGTGCAGATGTGTTTGAAGGTGAGAGGTACAGCCGCATTGTTGTTGCCCGGTATTTCATTGGTAGTAGCCACCACAATGTCTTTCTGGTCGGCAGCATCTGCCGGAACGGTGTATTTAAGTTCTTTGCTTGACGGAGAGGACGGAGTGGTCAAGCCACCGGCATCCGTTGGCGCCCAGGCATAGAATTGGAACGAATGGTCTGCTCCCGGCCAATAGTATATTTGTTCCGTGCTCCATATAGCACCTGTTCCAACGGAAGCAGCCACGTTGGAAGCATTCGTGTTCATGTAGAACTGGTCAACGGGTGCCCCATTCTTACTCCAGTATGCCAGCACATGGAACTTGTCATAGAAATTGTCTTTGCCAACAGGCGTTGCGCGTGTCAAGGCCTGTTCGCCCTCGAAGCCGGACACGTTGATACCGTCCGAAACAATGGCACGGACACAAAGCGTGTCTGCCGAGTCGTCCGACCGCAACACGAAACGGTCTGCGGTATATCCTTCGTCATCACTACCGGCATATCCCCTTGTCTGCACGTTCTTATCGGACGATATGCCAAAACAAATGTTGTCACAGGCTTTCTCCGGATTCCCGCTTTCGAGAAAGTCCTCGTTATTGCACGAGAAAAGTAGCGTGCACAGCAACATCGTCGCCATGCCGCCCGCCATCCAACTCGGATTTTTCTTATGTACCTTCATTTCTTCTGTTTTATATTTGTTTGCCTGAAGCAATACGCCCCGGCTGTTAGTGAGTGTAAGGGGACATTCAACCCCTTACACCCTGTAGGTAGATCGTCTATTCCATGGATGATAATTCCGGAATACACGATGCTAAACCGGTCTTATGAAAGATGTTGGATTAGTTGCCGCTTTGGGTTGTGGGAACGTCCAATATTTGGTCAACTTCGTCCTGATTCCAGTCTTCAACATCGTCAACCTTAAACTCGATAGGATTAAGCGGTTTGTCTGTTATATTTTCATGAGTCAAGGAAGCCTTGAAATCATAGCAGTAACCGAGCTTGAACTCAACATTCTCGATTTTTACTTCGTGGTCGTAAGAGCCCAACAATACCTTACCCTGATACAATTCTGCCGTGAAAGTTACAGTATATGTAGCGGTAGCATCCATCGGGATCATCAGCTTTTCGTTGTAGCTTTCAAGAGTTGCAGCATTAGCAATGACGGCAGCTTCATCAACGGTAGCATCATCGGCTACTACATTACCGAAGTCTAATACAAGATTGTTTTTCACCTGATTACCCCAAGTGTTACCGGCAGCGGTTACTGTCAAAGTACCGTTCGTGTAAGCATCCGTGATTTTTATATCGCTTACTTTTACATTGTAACCCTCACCCACCACATTCTCGAACGAGAATTTCACTTTTGAAAGCTGGTGGTTGAATGTCATGCCAACAGGAGTTTGATATGTTTCTGTTACTTCTGTTCCGGCAATTTGCGCGGGCTCTGCGTGAAGCAAGTCAACCTGATCTGCATCAGTGTTGGTGAAAACAACCGTCATTTCTACCTTTGTGGCATTTTCAGGCAATGCTACATCGGAAACATTTGTCGCTACACTGTAAGGAGCAATGGCACCGAAAGTGTAAGTGTTACCCGGAACCCAGTACTGCAATACATCGTATGACCATCCGGTAGAGGCAGAACCTCCTTCATACACCTTGTCACCCTCGAAAATCTGACCGTTCTGTGTGAAACCATACACGGCGAAGTCTTCCAAAGTTTCTTTTGTGAAACTCGGGTCCACGATACTGCGTGTTCCGTTGTTCACGAACGCGTTGCTGAAACCGATGGCCTTCTGCTGGGCCATTTCCATTGTCTCGTCGTTGCTGCAACTTGCCAACATGGCTGTTGCCGCCAAACCAATCATAAATAACTTCTTCATTTTGATTAAAATTAAATTATGAATAAAAATGTTTTGATAACTCTCTATGCAAATCAAAGAGGGAGTTCTATGTCCTCGTAATCTCCCCAGTCTTCCACGTCCACGTCGAAGCCGGAGCCGCCTTCCGTACCCTCTTCATCGGATATCTCGATGCCCTTCACCACGATGACACCTCCCTGCGGTTGCGCCGCCACCTGGTCGGTCACGTCGAAATCGAACGACTTGATTTTTCCGTTCTTCAAGCGTACTTCCAGATTCAGCCCGTACTTACGTTCGGCCCTTGTTCCGTAGTGTTCGTTAGGGAAACCAGGGATCCCGAAAGAGCGCACCAAAGCCTGTGTGCCGAAATCTTCCACCGTACAATCGTACAGCACGGTGGCGGCTTCATCAGAGGTGTGTCCGCTGTTCAGCCATACCGCCTGCGCCATACCGCTCAAGGCTCCGCGTGCCAGCGACACGTATTCCACCCCGTGGCTGAACTCGTAACGTACCAGATAGGTGAACACCAGCGGGTGCATGGTGACGGGTATCACATCGGTCTCGGTCGAGCGTTCCGCCACGTATGACTCCATGTAACTGCCGTAAAGCATATCGGGCTGGTTCACCGTGTTCTCGTTTTTCGTGTCCATATAAGAATTACCGAGATAAGAGGAACGAGTACGGGTGCGTGTGGTGGCCTTTGCCGAAGCGAACGACTGCATCTTGTCGAACACGATGTATTCCGTGTCGTTGTTGTAGAACAGCAGGGAGTGTTCACCCGGACGCATATAAACGACATCCCCCTCGGGAGCTATGTTGATGATCTCGTCCGAACCGTCCGCGTTGTACACCTGCACGCGCAATCCATCCGGTATTCCGGGGCGCAACGCGTCGTATTCCATACCGAACGATTCCTGCCACGTAGGGTAGTTCTTCCAATCCGTACCATTCTCGTAAGTGTATTGCCATTCCTTTTCATATTCCGCTTCTATGCGCACCTCCGATTTCGGGGCATGCACGTCGTGGTCAAAGCACAAGTCCTTGTGCTCGCATGACGAAAGCAGCATGAGCATTCCCGCGAGCAAGGGAACGTATTCCATTACAGTATATATCCTTTTCATTTCATGCCTCCTTTCTTGTTGTTGCTGTTGCCTTTTCCGAGAAGCCATACCAGAGAGATTTCCGCCTTCGTGGGACCGAACCAATGGCGTTTTTTAGTGGCCTGCCATACATAGTGGCCGTCCAAGGGGATGTACTCGTAGTATTTTCCTCCCCAGTAGCCCACGCCAAGCGTGAAGTCGATGTTCAGGCGGTTTGCAACGGGCAGCGAGTAACCGTATTCCACGCCTGCCGCGTAATTCGTCTTGTCCCAAAGTGTTCCGCCGGGTTCTCCGCCCATGTAACCTTTTCCTCCCCACTCAAAGTCGTAAGTGAACGCCTGCCCGTATATGCCTATATGATGTCCGGTGAGCGGCTTTTCATTGGCCTTCTTCCCGAGCCAGTAGCGCACGGCAAGGTCACCTCCATAGATGCGCCAGTAACGGTGGCTGCTGTTCTTTTTCCACCAGCCGTACATCCAGTTGCCACTGATTGACCAGTTCTTGCCCAAGTAAAATTCCACCCCGATATTGGGAACGGCCAGCACGTCATAGAGCATGTTGGTCTTGAGAGCCATGTAGAAAGGTTTTGAGGTTTCAGGAGAAACCGCTACAATCGTGTCCGCTTTCTCCACAACGGCTGTCGTGTCCGCAGGAGCCGGCACCACCGGTTCTTCCTTGACAACCGTTTTTTCCTCGATTACCGGTTTTTGACGGACTGTCACGAGAATGACACTGGCATTGCGGATTTGGTCAAAGAAATGCTTGTGCATGTAATGCCAGGTACGGCCATATTGCAGTTCCATCAGGTGTTTCTTGCGGCTGTCAACCAATACACCTTTATTATTATAGGTAAATTCGGGCACGTTGCGCAACACGTCCACCGCCTCTTCCTTGTGGGGCATGTCGGACACCTCGACCAGCTCCGCGAGGCGTTCCCACGCGATAAATCCCTCGGGACGTGAAATGATGCCGTCCGGAAGCGATACGCGTTCACGTACATAACGCTCCAAGGAATTGCGGCGTTTTTCCGCCAATTCCCTGTTTATGGCAAAGCCGCCCTCGGGTGAGGCGGAACCGCAGAAAGACACCTCGACCAATTCGAGCGTGCTGTCTTTTTTCACACTTTCCAGAAACGACACCACTTCGGACAGGCGCGCGGCGTTGTTGCCGTAAGCCGTGTCCAGTGTCGAGTTGCCGACCGGAAATCCGATACAGACCTCCTTCCGGCTCTCTTGCCCGAACGCCTGGATGCATCCGAGCAACATGAACGCTGATACTATTAAACCTCTCATGTGCATATTGTCTTTATTTTACATCCATTTCTTTCCAAGAAACGGATGTAAAATGTAATTTTGTAATAATCAGGCTTATAAGTATCTATTTTTCTCTTGGCTTATATTACGGGATATTATTTTTCATGTGTGATTCCTGAAATATTTTTGTTCCAATAGTTTGCGATTCAGGATTTTTATGTACTTTTGAACTCAGTATCCGTTTCTTGGAAAGAGACGGATGTTTTTGTTTTACGCCCCTATATCCTATAATTCACTGACAACCAGCTCATTGGCATTATCAATAATGGATGAGTCTATTGACGCGAGATATATTTGCGTGGTGGTCACGGAATCATGCCCGAGCGCGTCAGAAATGACGTTGACCGGGACGTTCTTCGATTTGGCGATGGTCGCCCAAGTATGGCGGGTGACATAGGTTGTAAGTGTAACCGGCAGTTCCGCCATTTCCGCTATGGTTTTAAGGGACTTGTTTACACGGCGTAACGCTGATTCGTACTGCTTGCGCTCGTCCTTGCCGGGAACGGTTATAATCGGGAGCAAATACGGCAGCCCGTCGGTCGGGTATCGCCCGGTCAGTTCTTCAATTTGCCTTATGATCTTGACTTGAAGTTGCTGGCCGGTCTTGTGACGCCGGTATGTCAGTACCCCGTTCTGAATATCCGACTTTCTCAAGAAAGCGGCGTCTATGAATGACATCCCCCTGCACAGGAAAAGAAAAAGGAACACGTCACGGGCAAATTCAAGGTTCGGCCTGCGCGAGAGGTCAAGGTCTTTAATCCGCCTGATGTCGCCGATTGAAATAGCCCGTTTGCGTGTTTTCTCCGTTCCGGTAAACACGGTCCGGAAAGGTTTGCGGTCGATGGCTGGTTCCTGTTCGACCGCACGGTTATAGACCGCCCGGAGGATGCGCATGTAAAAGGATGTGGAATTGGGCGCGAGCCCGGCAGCGTTCAGGTACGCCTGATAGTCCTCCATGATGACATGGTCTATTGCCCCGATCGGGATATCCTCGTGAGCCCGGAACCGCTTGAAACTCCCCAATGCCGCGCGGTAATTATTGGCGGTGCCGGTGTGTCCCAGTTGACTTAACCTGACAATGACATTCTCCATAAAAATAAAGAAGGTATTCTCCTTGCCGGTACGTTGGAACTCCGAGACGACATCATCGGTAGAATAGCCGCGTTGCCGGCTGTCGAGTCTCTCCATGATTCCATGCAATCTCTCCACGTCCCAACACAGCCTTTGTGTAATTGATTTGATGGCAGCCATACGGCCATTCTCGACAGTGGAGACAAGCTGGGATTGCTTTTCGTCCCATTCGCAGGGAAACACTTTGTAGCCGGTCGTGATTTGCCTTACTACACGGTGGTTAGTTACAATGATGATTATGCTGCCCGGACGGTCTGCGACTGTTGACGGGCGGAATTTCACTTTTACTGTTGCCATATCTATTATTGTTTAATGTGAGTACTTGTAAAAGATAAGGGAGACAACAACGAGGGTGACGGTAACCAATACAGAGAATATGGCAATCATTCCGGTCAGCGTCTCGGAATGAAACAACTTCACGTTGGCGAATATGACGAGGGCAAAAGATATGGCAAGTATCAGCAGCAATATGCACAACATTCATGTCCGAATACAGTTTCAATTGTTGGTTCAAGATGGTAGAGAATGGCAAGGTCTGCATTCATTTCAAACATATCAAGTACCTTGTCTATGGGTTGGGGGATATGTACTTCATAAGGAAGGATGGCATAATCTTCGTATGCCTTTGTCTCTCCAATCCAATAATTGTCTATCAAATCTGGCAACAGCATTGGACCAGATGCTTTGAATTTGTAGATAGCTTCCTGTAACATAGTAATATTTGATTAGATGGTTGATATGTATAAACGCATGAGTTGTGCTGGTATCTTGTTGGACACGTCCTTGTTCACAAAGTGTTTGCCCTCCATTCTTGTTATAATGGCTGGATAATCTTTTGCGATGTCTGTCATTGCCTGAATTTGTTGTAGTGTGAGCATGGCTATAGCCAATGCATCCATCGAAAGGTATGGTTGTAACATCATCCAAAGATATGCGTTAGCCTGATTCGCACTTTTAATTTTTCCTCGCTTCAAAACGTCATGGCAAACTTGCGCGTTGAGAATTAAACGCCGATCTGTTCGCATTGACATCAGTACAAGCGTTTCAGAAGTAGGCAGGATGCCTTCGGAGGCTGCTTTATAGATATTAGAACAGATGTCTGCCGTGTTGTTTGTTATCTCTGTCATACCCATTGACGAGCATTCATCTATATTCGCTAGGAATGTGCGAAAATGACGGTCTTCTTCATGCAAGAACGCTACAAGTTCTTTCTTTGATTTTATCCCATGTGCTTTGCTTCCTAAAAGGAAGTTTGAGTAATTAGCTATGCCTTCACGCACATCCTTATCAAAGACGGGTGATTTATCCAAGTACTTGAAGAACTTGGTGGCACTTTCCTTCAACGAGTCAAGCTCCTGGTTCTCTTTATATACAGATGTATGCAATTTCACGTATGCTACATCACTTAGTGTGTAGTTGCTTGTCAGACGAAGCAGTTCTGTCCGAATGGAATCCGAAATTTCGTCATATCTTGCAGACAGTCCGCAATGTGCCGTAAATGACGGATCCTTTTTGATGAAGCATGATACCGTGTCGGCAACCTCATGCCATCCATTGATGAAAGTAGCCATCTGTTCTGCGTTGCACCCTGTGTTTCCTTTAATCGACAAAAAGAAATTATGATATTCTTCCAATGCGTCATTGGAGGATTGAAAATCATATTGCTTTCTGCTGTCACACGAAGCAACAATCAGCATGGTACATAAAAAAAGCAAGTGAAAGAATAAACTCGTTTGAGTCTTTTTTCTTTCACTTGCTTCACTTTCTTTCATTTGGTTTCCGAAACCTGTTTCAGAGGAGTTGCAGATGCAACCGACAAAACCATTTAAGTGTACTATATTCCTTTTGTTCATTGGCATATAATTGAAAATTTTGTGTGCAAAGGTACAGATTAAAATCCAAATAAAAGCCACAATAATTAGACTTTGTATAATTTTATGTTTCATACTCACTTTAGTATGATTTACTAATAACAACACAATCTATATACAAAAATCAATTTATATTCATTCACACGACAAAAGCTACCAGTATAATTATGATTCTGAATATAATTATGTACCTTTGCACATGTATAACGCCTATACATGTTCTTAGCATAAACCTATACTATTGACAATAGGCGTATAACAATCATATTATCAGTAGATAAAACGTTTTTGACATGGCAAAAGTCGGCTACATTATGGCTATCTCTCAGTATGACAAACTGGAAGAAGATCGCAAATGGATGAATGAGTTTGGGTGTGTTCGTATCGTTGAAGAAAATGACGAGAACGAACGAAACAGACCGTTGTGGAAACAACTGATGGTCGCCTTGAAAAGAGGTGATGAACTTGTCATCCCCAAATTTTCCAATGCCCTGCGTGGCAGTCGTGAACTGGCAACGTTCCTGGAATTTTGCCGAGTCAAAGTAATCCGCATCATTAGCATACATGACAAGATTGACTCCAACAATATTCTGTTTCCTGAGACAAAACCGTCTGATGTATTGACAATGATGGGGGCTCTACCTGAAGAAGTTCTTGCTCTACGCAAATCAGCAGAGCATGTAGTGGATTTACAGGAGAAGATGATTATATCTTTGCCAAAAGTATCTTCTGCCAAGATGCATAAACTGGACAGGGAAAAGACAGTTATCAATCTTTACGTGGCAGGTCATCCAATCGATGACATTTGGCGAGCCAGTGGATTCAAAAGCCGAAGCTCTGTGTTTCGCATACTCAACAAGCATGGTATCAAGCTCAACAGAGGTAATCACTCTGGACCAATAAAGAAAAGAGCCGAACAAACTCCAAAACAAGACATAGAAGAATAGACAATGAAGAAAATACTATTCCTGCATGGTTTCTTTGCGACAGGCAGTTGCCCTATGGCGAATGCTATGAGAGAGGCTTTCGAAGGGTGTGCTGTCGTACTGACTCCAGACTTGCCTTTGCATCCCAAAGAGGCATTGAAGGAGATTCGCTCCATCATAGACAAAGAGCATCCAGACTTGCTTGTCGGAAACAGTTGCGGAGCATTCCTTGCCCAGATGCTCTCTCCAGTAGTGGGCATTCCAGCTTTGCTGGGCAATCCTTATTTCAAGATGACGGAGTTTCTAAAGGTACGCATCGGTGAACATCAGTATAAAGCACCTCGCAAGGATGGCAATCAGCGTCTGGTTATAGACGAAGCGTTGATTGAGGAATTTTCCGAACTTGAAGCCGTACAGTTTGATTGCTGCAACCCATATTACAAAGAACGAGTATGGGGACTTTTTGGTGAGCAGGACACCCTTGCTCACTTCTCCCCATTGTTTATGGAGCACTACAACAATATCTATCATTTTCCTGGCGGTCATACTCCAACAGAACAAGAAGTGAAAACTTGGTACGCACCGCTTGCTACCAAGATGTTGATGGAGTATCCAGCAAAAGAAGAAAGATATTTCCAACATTTCAAAGGTGGCAAGTACAAGTTCATCAATTCTGCATTTGACTCCGAGACACTGGAGCGCATGGTGGTTTACCAGGCTATCTATGGTGAACAAGCATATTGGGTACGTCCAGAAAAGATGTTCTTCGGTCTGGTTACAAGAGACGGCAAGACTTTCAACAGATTCACAGAAATCGAAGTTTAATACCGAAAAAGTTACGCGCATAGAGAATAAGCAATTTCAAATGATCATATATATAGTAAGACACGGACAAACAGCAGAGAACTTGCAGATGATTCTACAAGGACATTTGCCTGGCACTCTTACCGACAAAGGTAAGGAGCAAGTACGAAATGCAGCTGAACATCTTGCAGAAAAAGACGTTCAGTTCAAGTGCATTGTCTCAAGCGACCTGAAACGTGCAATGGACTCTGCCAATATTATCTCTGAGAGATTAAAACTTCCAGTCATTCCTATGGAAATTCTTAGAGAACGTGACTGGGGAAAATATACAGGTATGCCTGTTTCTGAGGCAGCAGACAAGTATAAAAAGGATGGCAGATGGATGTTCCCTGATGGTGATGCCGAAACAGAAGAGGATATTTATCAACGAGCTGGCAAAGCCTTACAAGAACTATCGGAGAAATTTGCCAATGATACCATCATCGTTGTCACTCATGGACAGTTTGCAAGAAATATGATAGCCAATCATTTTGAATGTAATTACCATGAGGTCACTTCTTTCGTAAACGCAGAGATTCGGATGTTGAACCTGTAATATTGTATTTGAGGTATATGAATACATTACATACTTTACTGACATACTACATTCTTTGCATCAATGCAGTTACATTCATCATATACGGCATAGACAAGTACAAGGCTAAGAAAGCTAAGTGGCGAATTCCGGAAGTCACGCTATTGATGATGGCAGTTATGGGCGGAAGCATCGGTGCTTGGCTTGGAATGAAAGTCTGGCATCACAAGACGATGCATAAGAAGTTCAAATACGGTGTTCCTGCCATTCTGTTTCTACAGATTGCAGCAATGATTTATCTGCACATGAATTTATAACAATATAAAGAACGAAGAATATGAAAAGTTTTGCACCAAAGCCGTGGGTCGTACCACAGCCTGTGCTGATTATCGGCACATATAATAAGGAGGGAGTTGCCAATGCAATGAACGCAGCCTGGGCTGGACAATGGGACATGAAGGAGATTATAATCTCGATGGGAAACCATGTTACCACAGACAACCTGAAGCTTGGCGGTGAGTTTACCGTTGCATTCGCTACCAAGAAAACCATGGTGGCTTCTGATTTCGTGGGCATTGTTTCTGCCAAGAATGACCCAAAGAAGATGGAGAAGACAGGATGGAACATCAAGAAGGCAAATATGGTTAACGCTCCCGTATTTACAGATTTTCCTATGACTTTGGAGTGTCGCATCAAGGAGAAATACGACGAAAGCGAGACTGGTTATTATCTTGTTGCAGAAATAGTAAATATCCTTGTAGATGAGAAGTATCTGGCAGAAGACGGAAATCCAGACATGGAGAAGATGGAGCTGATTGTCTTCGACCCAATTCATCATAGCTATATCCAGTTGGGCGAAAAAGTCGGTAACGCTTTCTCAGATGGTAAGGCTTTGAAATAAAAACTACGTAAATGGTATTTCCAGAAATATACTCAGCAACTGGCATGATGGAGCTGATTCAGAAGATTGGCTTCCTTCCTCTCCTCTATAGTGGCATTGAAGGCTTCTCTGCTGAGGACATCGTGGATGAGGATTGTCGATATGTGACATTTCCTGAAGGAGGTTGGGATTGGCCACTTTGGAAATGGAAGGGCGAGATTGTGACTGAAATGCCCTGTATGTACGGAAAGTTTTTCAATAAGAAAGCAGGATTTATCAGCCAGGAATGGTGGCCAGATTTCTGCAACTACAGAAGAAGCAAAAACCCTCGTCCAGAAGAAGAGTCTATTGAAGGAGCTATCCTTAGCACACTACAATATTCTGGAAGTCTCATTACAAGGGAATTACGAACAGCTTGCGGTTTCACTGGTAAAGGAATGAGAAGCAAGTTTGACGGGTATCTTACCCGATTGGAAATGGCTACTTACATTGTGACCGAGAATTTCATATATCCTCGTGACAAGCATAATCATGAATATGGTTGGGGATGGTCGCTGCTCAACACTCCCGAAGATCTCTATGGCAGGGAGTCTTGCCAATGCAACCGTACTCCCGAAGAGTCTTATCAGAGGATTTTCGAACATCTGAAAGAAATCCTGCCTGATGCTTCGGATAAACAAATCATCAAATTAATTGGATAAAAATGAGAAAGGAATCAAGAGCAATGGATAGTGGGTGGGCATTGGAAGTAATGCACAAGGCTCCGTATATAACTGTAAGTTTTATTGACGAAGACGGCAAACCTTATGGTTTACCGCTATCGCTCGCATCAGATGATGATGTGAATTGGTATTTTCATGGTGCCTTGGAAGGCAAGAAACTGGAGGCCATCAAGACTCATCCCGATGTCTGCCTTTCAGCCGTAACCCGTTGTGCGCCTACGGTTGGTCCAAAGGACGGCAGTTTCACCCTGCAATACAAATCAGCCATCGCATTCGGCAAGGCAGAAATCGTGACTGAGGATGCAGAGAAGATTCATGGTCTCCGACTAATCTGTGAGCATTTTCTTCCTCAACACATGGATGCTTTCGACCAGAGCATCGCCCGTTCTCTATCACGCACGGCCGTAGTTCGCGTCACGCTTACTGAGCCTCCAACCGGAAAACGCAAGCAGTATGATAAGGAAGGCGTGGAAATGAAATATGGCAGAATTGAATAAAGAGGCAATTGCTCCTTCTATGTTGCATTATAAAACAAAGAATTTATGACTTCACTTCAAGAAAGACTGTTCGCCATGCAGGATAAGCAGTATGCTGCTTTCCAAGCCAAACTGACACCGGGAGTGCCTGTGGAGAGTTTCATAGGCATTCGTGTGCCTGTGCTTCGCAAGTTCGCAAAAGAATTTACAAAGGAGGCAGAATGCAAGGATTTTCTTCAGCAGCTTCCTCACGAATACTACGATGAGAACATGCTTCACGGACTCCTCATCTCCGAGGTGAAGGACTACGAAGAATGCATCCGTCTTACAGACAGATTTCTGCCATTCGTGGATAACTGGGCTGTTTGCGACATCATGTCTCCGAAGGTGTTTGCCAAACACAAGAAGGAACTATTGGCGAAGATCAAGACTTGGAGTAAATCATCCCACGTTTATACTTGTCGCTTTGGAATAGAGACACTTATGTCTCATTACCTGGATAAAGACTTCAAGGCTGAGTATCTTGAAATTCCTGCATCAGTAAGGAGCGAAGAGTATTACGTAAAGATGATGGTTGCCTGGTTCTTCGCCACCGCCCTTGCCAAGCAATGGGACGCAACGATTCCCTACATCGAGCAAAACCGCCTTGCTCCCTGGACGCACAACAAGACCATCCAGAAGGCCATCGAGAGCTACAGAATCACTCCCGAGCAGAAGGAATATATGCGGACATTGAAGATAAAATAAAAGGGAAAATATGGAAAACGAATAACCTTACATTTTCCTTTCCTGTATTTCGTACAAAACTACCACACTTAGCAATATTTGTGGTAGTTTTATACTAAAATAGCTATAAAACTGTTGAAATGTATTAAAAAAGAGAGGATTTTAAAAGCTTCCCGTACAAAAGTACCACAATTAAAAATATTTGTGGTACTTTTGTACCAAAATCAAGAGAACAATTATGGAAACAAAGAATTCATTCATATCATCTGCAAGCGTCAAAGTGCAAGGACGAACAGCTTACTACAAGATGCTGGAAGCCGTTCGCCAAGGTGAACTGATTCAGGTTTGCCGTGGCGTATATGCTAACATAGACCAATTGTCAGCATGTATGGTTGATATTGAGTCAATTGTTCCCAACGGAATCCTCTGCCTTTGGTCTGCCTGGAATATCCATCAGCTAACGACATCCATGCCGCAAGCTTATCATGTCGCCATCAAAAGGGATAGAAAGGTTAAGGTACTTTCATTCCCAAAGATAGAGCTCCATCACTATACTTCCAACATTCTTGAAATCGGCGTTATGGAGAAAGTCATAGATGGATTTAAGGTAAAGGTATATGATGTAGAACGATGCGTATGCGATGCAGTAAAGTTCCGTAACAAGGTGGGCATTGATGTCTGTTCTGAAATCATCGATAATTATCTTTCAAGACCAGGAAGAAATATCAGTAAACTAATGGATTATGCCCGACAATTGCGTGTTGGCAACATCCTCGAAAATTATCTACAAGTGAAATTATGAGTAAAGAACAAAATAAAAACTTCGGAAAGTCTATACGTACCAAATTGCTGAACGTTGCAAGAAAGGAAAACGTCTTTAATCAGACTATTCTGACTCGGTATTTTCAAGAGCGGCTTCTTTACAGAATATCTACATTGGATATAGATTTCCTTGGCAATAATATCAGCAACGAAGGCTCTTCTATAATTGCAGCGTTCAGAGAAATTTGTTCTGTGCCATACGAGGAAGATGGCGTAATATTTGACACGGAGCACATTACTGCACAAAATATAACAGAGTTCAAAGACTATCATGGGATTAGACTCAGCGTTCCAGTCAAGATGGACACCATTGCCCAGGTTTTAACTATGGATATTGGTTTTGGTGATGTGGTAACACCTTCCCCAATAGATCTTGATTATCCTGTATTGCTTGAACATCTGCCGAGCGCCAATATTCTGGCCTACTCGCTTGAAACGGTTATTGCCGAAAAGATGCACGCAATTGTGGATCTTGCAGACCAAAGCAGTAGAATGAAGGATTATTATGATCTCTACCAAATCTTGCAGAATGAAAAATATAATCCTAAAACACTACAGGAAGCTATCATACATACATTTGAAAATCGCCACACTCCTTATAATGAGAACACTATGTTCTTCCGAAAGGAGTTTGGTAGCAATCAGCAAATGCAAGTCAGATGGACAGCTTTCATGCGTAAAATAACGTCCACAGACATATTGTCCTTTACCGAAGTGATAGCGTTCTTACAGCAAAGACTTCTTCCGTTTTGGGAGAACATGAAAGATGAATAGCAGAAAATACAATATATATCAGTTTCCAGAATGTAAGGACATAGTAGTTTCTGGAGATATTCACGGTGACTTCAACCTCCTCGTGAACAAAATTTGTGTGCAATATCAAATGCAGAACACGTTAGTTATTGTAGCTGGAGATTGTGGATTTGGTTTTGACAAGAGAGGCTATTATGACAACATGGTGAAAAGGAACTCCAGACGTATGAATGATGCCAATAATTGGATTGTATTCATTAGAGGCAATCATGACAACCCAGCGTATTTTGATGGGAAAAGCTTTAAGCACAAACGTTTCATTGCCATTCCAGATTATTCAGTAATCAACGCTTGCAACCATTCTATTCTCTGTGTAGGAGGAGCCATATCGATTGATCGTACGTATAGGCTTGAAGCATGGAGTAAGGAACAACAAAAGCGGCTACGTTTTAGTAACACGGAAGTCGTTGACGATTTTTCGCCATCATACTATTGGCAGAGCGAATCGCCGACTTATAATAAAGAAGCACTAATGTCGATTTTGTCTGAGCAGAAGGTTGACATTGTAATAACACATACGTCTCCATCCTTCTGCGAATTATTAAGCAAGGAGGGGATAGCCAAATGGACTTGCAACGACAAAACTCTGATATCAGACATACAGCAGGAACGTGAAGTTATGAATAGTCTGTATGAAACTCTAAAAGAACATCAGCAGCATGTCACTCATTGGTGTTACGGACATTTTCATCAAAGCTGGCATTCTTCTATTGATGGTACATTGTTCAAGATGCTGGATATTATGGAGTTTTATGAGTTGAAATAATTTTGGACTCAAAAGAGAGCTACAGAATCACGCCCGAGCAGAAGGAATATCTGCGGACATTGAAGATAAAATAATTATGACACAAGACACTTCTACATATTACGTTTGGATAGGTGGCTCATGTGATTATGGCCATAAAGAACGAACTGGTGGTGCTGCCGTTGTGATTGAGACAACGGCAGCATCATCAACCGTGATGTAATCAGCGACCTACACACCACGGAGTTCGAATGATGCTAACCCTCATGATCAAGGTAATGCAGGAAATCCCGGAAGGTTCTGACATCCTTTTCCTGACCAACGCTGCCTATATTCAGAACTTTGACAAGACTCCGACTGCAAAGTCTGCAAATCCGGACTTGATACTACAATGCATCGAGGAAAAGAAGAGACACAACTCCGTTGGAGTCAAAATTGTACAATATCATAAAAGTCCATTGCTTATGGAGACACATGATATGGCTACAGAAGCAATGGCTAAAACAAGGAAGGAGTTTCATCATGACTGCAAATGAACAAGCATTATTGGCACAAATGCAAGACCTTGGATATTCTCATGGTCTTTGCATTACGGCATTACAAATCCTATCCCAAGACAAGTTGGCTGTCAGCGACATGCTTGCCTTTATCTATGACGAACAACCCTCAGAAGAGGACTTTATCAAGGAAATGGCAAGAATGTGTGAAGCCAATAGTTGGGACACCATCGGTTAAGGTACGAATATAATAATCCTGTAGAAGCATTGAGAAATTTGCCATACAAACATATAGTCAGACGATTATCTTATGATTATCTATCTGTCTCGTCTGAAATCGTTATGCTTGTCACCATGCCACCATGCGCCCAAAAAGGCGATGATGACACGAAAGACAAAGTAGATGATAATTATATCAATAAATTCGTTCATAAGCTTGATTTTTAGTGTGTTACTCAATACACATTAACTACGGGGATGCCCAAATGATTGGCTTTCTTGAAAGTGTAGTATGTTCCACCTTTCTCTCGTCCATCATAGAATGCTATGAGAAGGGAAACATTTTCCACCATAAACTCATCTCTATCAAGAAAACATCTTGTATAATAGCGTTCTGATAGAATTAACACCTCGTCTGCCGAAGCTATCAAATTCTCATAAACTATCTTATCATTAGCACTGAACCTATCTGCCTGACCTCTGAAAGGAATGGCGGCTGTCAGCGTCATTCCAGGACATGACGATTTCAATGACTGCACTATCTGTGCTGCCATAAGGTCTATGCCTATGGCAAATCCCGAAATAAAATTACTGATGCCATGCTTATAAGCTTCAAGTATAGCCTTAGTCAATCGTTCTTTTATTAGCCCTTTTGTGAGAAGTTATAGAAGCGATGTCCTGTAAAGGCTGCCGAAGCAGCCTTAGCGAATTTTGTTTTGTTCATTCTTTTCATTGCTGTACGTATTTGTATGATGTCTTGCCGAGAAATATGCCATTTGTCACACGTGCCCCGACTTGTTCCAATTTAGCGGTGTAGTCACAAAACGATGTGCCGGTAGTAACTACATCATCCCAAATGCAGACTATCTTGTTTTTGAAGAAGTTAGCATCCACCTCGATATTATTCTTTTCCTTCAGACGCTTTGCTCGCTCTTCTTTCTTGACTTTAGTACCATGAACTGCGGTACGTTCACCAATAACCTTGACATGAGAAAAGCCGTCTATTGCTCCCGAAAAACGGCAAACAAGTTCTGAGAAGTTCTTATTTCTTGCCTCGTTACGCTCTTGACTGCTTGCAGGAACACAAGAGAAAACGACATTACGAACCTTGCGACCGATTTTTTTCACAAGCATCTTTGCTACGCACTTTGCCACCTCAGTATGGTTGCGACCATCCTTAAAGTCAAAGATGACTTGGCGGTCAAAGAATGCATCCATACCAATATTTTTGATGCGTACCGGATAATAGCGGAAAAAGCTGCTCAACTCCTTATCCTCTTGTCCCTTGATGTAAACCTGTACCATGTTCATAGCCGTTGTTTTTTAAATTTCTTGGTAAGTAGCAGCCGGCAGCCACTACCCATCAAGAATGTTTTGTATCAATCGTAAAATCTGTTTAGGAACGACTGCAATTCTCCGTCTTGGATTGCAGAAAGTTTACATGGTTGGAAAGCCTTTTCCTGCTCTACCATGATTGTACCGAGTCCGTACTTGGATGCGTCCAAAGCCACACTTGCCATTTCGTTGGCTGATATGTAGCCGTACTCCGTTTCTGCCAAACCTACGATGATGCCGAAAAGAACAAAATCGTCGTACTCTCGCTGTCCTTCAAGAATGTACCAACGTGCACTGCCGATGAAAAACACTGCAATGCAAAGAGCATCCTTCTTCTTACTATCCTGTGAATAAAGCGGATAGTCCTTCATTGCCTTCTCCAAGTCAGGAGTAATCAGGCGGTTGTTGTAATCTGTTGCCATAGTCATAAAAATTATTTTTCTCCCTTTCGTTAAGTCCTTTCGGACTGGGACCGGGAAGATTTTTCTGCTTTACAAAGTGCGTCAAAGGCAATAGAGCAAGTCTGATGTGAAGAATACTCTTTTCATGGAAAAGGAAGATTGTTCACAAAGCACGACTTGCCATTTGCCAAAAGGCGCGATAACTTTGCAGAAAAAGAATCCCGTAACCCCAAGGGCGACACGGCATCAAAGACTATAAGTCTCAGTAAGAAGGAACAGAGACAAAAGGTATTGTCAGAATGGATAAAACAGCTGGGTGGGAATAGTCCTAAGCATCAACAGCCGGTACGACAATTAGAGAACTCTCCAAAATGACAAAGGAAGAACGTGCCGAGCAAAGTGTTTAGTTTTGCCTGGCACCTTCTGACTAAGGCATGGAGGAATGTTCTCGTCGTACCTTTGGCAGAGTGTTATTCTTTCGTAAGTCGATACAATCGACCTGCGTAAGAATAACTTTATGACAAACTGTTAATGCCTATGGGACTATGGTGTGGGGCTGAGCATTATAAGTGTTTTTTCATTATGTTGATAAAAAGCTACTCTCATTATCGTATGAGGCTTTAAAGTGTATTCATGTACACATTAACACACGGACATATGTATTCACGTCCACATGAATACATTGAAACAACGGGATTATTCAGAATGATGACAAAATGAAAATTAATATATTATAATAAAAGGTGAAAGGGAGGGGAATGAAGGGTGTTGCTGTGAGCCAGTGCACCTTTTCAACGAATGGACATGCAGTAGTGTCAAACTGAATAAGTGGGAACCGCTTGCGTCCCACCTACTCAGTTTGTAAGATACCGTATGTCGCTTCGTGGTGCACCTTCCTGCTGAAGGACTTTGCTCTTAAGTTACGCTCTGCTGACATAAATGCAAAGACTTTCAGGTGGAACTCCTGTAGCATCCTTCATGGTGTGGGGCGAAGCATTACAACTATATTTCCCAAGAAGTATAATACCCAAAAGGCTGAAATTCATTATCGTATAAGGTTTCAAAGTGTATTCATGTACACAAGTACACACTAAAACATGTATATACGTATTCACGTCCACATGAATACATTAAATTATCAAGAATAGCCAAGATGATTATAAGAGAAAGCCTATATATTATAAAAGGAGAAAGGGAGGGAAATGAAGGATGTTGCTGTGAGCCAGTGCACCTTCCCGACGAATGGACATGCAGTAGTGTCAAACTGAATAAGTGGGAACCGCTTGCGTCCCACCTACTCAGTTTGTAAGATACCGTATGTCGTTTCGTGGTGTACCTTCCTGCTGTATAATTTTGCTCTTACGTCACACTCTGCTGACATAAATGCAAAGTCTTTCAGGTGGAACTCCAGTAGCATCTTTTATGGTGTGGGGCAAAGCATTATAAAGACTTATATAATGAGCAAGGCCACTACATTTTATATAAATATTGCATGTTCATACCATTTTATAACGACTACGCAAAAAGATTTCGTTTCATTTTTGTACCTTTGCACGCAAATTAGACAAAGAAATAAAAGAAACAAGAAAAATCCTATACGGAATGAGACTTTATATGCACATAACATCACAATCATTCGTTCAGAGTTATCGAAGCTTTGAACGGAATAGTTATGTACATACATCAAGTACATCAGATACAGCCGGTATAGGATTTCCACATCATTATTCGCATAGTTATTTCTATCGGGTATCATAACAGCGTGCCCCACAGAGAACACAGATAATATTGAAGAGTTGGAGTTTCCTTGCCGGGAGAATCCAACTTTTTCTTTTTAGCCAAATGCTTGGCTTCAGCTCTGACATGACGAGAAAAAGTTGGATGAAATCCAACCATTTTTTACGTTTAAATGAAAGAACTATGCCAGCAAATAAGAATGCCTTAATAAGGTACAAAACTATAGACAACTGTTTGAGAAACAGATATAGAAGATGGACTCTCGATGATCTTGTGGAGGCATGTAGCGATGCACTCTACGACATGGAGGGAATCACCAAAGGAGTATGCGCCAGAACTGTTCAGATGGACATACAGATTATGAGATCTGACAAACTGGGCTATAATGCTCCTATCGAAGTTTATGATAGAATATACTACAGATACGCTGATCCAGAATATTCTATCACTGAAATGCCTTTATCCATAGAGGACTGCAAGCTGATAAAGAAAGCTATTATTCTTCTTGAAAACAAGAAGGATAAGAATAACGAAGACACCATCCAGGTGCTAAACAAGGTACAGGACAGGCTCAAATCTATTCTGAACTTCGTGTAAGGATAAAGGATGGAATTATGAACGAACATCAACGAAACATCGTCTTACAAGAAAACTGAAAGGCTTCTTTTCAAGCAAAATTGTCTGAAGAGAAGCCTTTCTTATGTGGAGCTTCAAGTAGGATTCGAACCTACGACCTGCTCATTACAAGTGAGCTGCACTACCACTGTGCTATTGAAGCCTTTGGGAGTTTGATGGGGATCGAACCCACGACCACCAGAGCCACAACCTGGCACTCTACCAACTGAGCTACAAACTCCATATAAACTCCAGATGGATTCGAACCACCACCTCCAGAACCGAAATCTGGCGTGCTACCAATTACACCATGAAGTTGTTTTTTAACTTGTCGCCCCAGAAGGAATCGAACCTTCGCTAACAGGACCAAAACCTGTTGTGCTACCATTATACCATAGGGCAAGTTAAGTTCGGGAGGTAGGACTCGAACCTACGAAGTCATCAGACAGCGGATTTTTTCGCAAGCTCAAGGAACTCCAGTCCACCCTCGTTGCCATTGGAGCACTCCCGATTTTTTAAGTGGAGCCTCGTGGAGTCGAACCACGTTTTCGGGATTTTCAGTCCCGCACATACACCAAGTCTGCCAAAGCTCCTTACTGATGTTGCCCCAGATGGAATCGAACCACCACTTGCAGATCCAGAATCTGCCGCACTACCGTTATGCGATAGGGCAAGTTTGCGGAGGCTAAAGGATTCGAACCTTTGAGACGTTGCCGTCTGCCGGTTTTCAAGACCGGTGCAATAGACCAACTCTGCCAAACCTCCAATGTTGTGACTCGTGAGAGACTCGAACTCCCGACACCGACGTTCGTAGCGTCGTGCTCTGATCCAACTGAGCTAACGAGCCAAAGTGCGGAAGCAGAAGGATTCGAACCTTCGGAACCTTTCGGTTCGGCACGTTAGCAGTGTGCTGGTTTAAGCCGCTCACCCATACTTCCTTTACACAAGATAGGCTGTAATCTCAGCAAAACACCCAAGCAAGTTTGGTGATATGTCTTCGACTTTCACTATCTTTGTTTTGACGATGCAAAGGTAGGAATGGAGAATGCAATCTTTTTTCGTAGCAAGAAAAAAATCAAAAAAAATATAAGTTTTAGTAGAATCAAACAATAATTGCCATTTTTGTATGCGGATATCCAATGTGAATATTTCGACACATAAATGGCAATTATTACTAAAAAATCCGAAGTCTGTTACCTTACAAAGAAGGTTTCGACCAACGAACACAACTGTTTATCAGTTAAATTATCAATACCTACCTTATCAATCAATGCATATTCTTCTTTCTTGTTGGTAATCACGAATTTGCGTTCTTTTCCTTCTACTTCACATAAAAGGTGATAGTTACCTTTGTACGCCTTTTCTACACGCACATTCTCAAAAATAGTATCACCAATTCTGAACGAAACATTCTTTCTTTGTTCTAACAATCCCCACTCTGCCAGATGATTGTTAAGGGTAGTTTCTACAGCACCTATCCAACGTTGACCAACTTCGCATTCTTCTGCAAAGTGCCTGAATTGGCCAATGGCAGAAGCAACCTCATTTATGATGGTTTCTGCCTTTCTGATACCATTATCTTTGCCAAGAGCCAAAGCATCTTCAAGGGTATGACCTTGAAGTTTACCCTGCATCATCAGACAATGCATTTTCTCAGGAAGGAAACCACCGACATTGAAGATATAGGTCATATCGTATGCCGGAGAAAGTTGCCATTGACCACTTTCGTCCATCAGGAACGAGAAGTTCTTATTGTGATCATCAGTATTGTTGGCAAGAATATTGAATACCATTCTGCGAAAGACTTCATCCTGGGTGCTTTCCGGTAGGCGCATCTTGCGACAAACCATCAGCAACTTTTCATAGCTGTCAGCATCAGGATATAGAGCTGCCAATGTCTGCATGTGCAATTTGCGTTCTTCATCACGATCAAAACGATGTGTAATGAAATGCTTCTGGCCTTCCACCTCTATAATCTTGCAAGGCATCATGTTTATACCTGCAGCCATGGCCATTTTATAGTAAGCCATTTCCAATTCGGCTGACGAGCGTTCCGCATCGCCAAACTTCAGTATGCAATAATCAAAGCCCTTGTGACCGGCAATCTGTCCACTTCTGATTTCTCCCGTTTCTGGATTTATCGCTATGATTGCCTTAGGTTGGCGACCGCCAGCTGATGTTCCGACAGCTATCAACGACTGCATGGTCAGCGATTCGTCTGGCATAAGTCTTACATTCTCACGCTCAACGAATATTCTCTGGGCCAAATCTGTCAATGCTTTCATATTCAGCTTTTCCGACTTTCTGATGCCAGAGGATTCGGGGATAAACTCCAAAGCTCCCATACCTCGCTTACCTATAAACGACAGAATTTCAAGCGGAGTAATTTCCTGATTGCGAATGCCATTTTGTATGCGCCAGCACTCAAACACCTGGTTACCCCAAGCGTCAGGCAAAGAGTCTGCAAGAAAAGGAGGCAGTTTGCGATAAAGCTTAGTTTCCCTGTCACCCATGATAGGACGTCGGCTGGCAGGTGACTTGACAGAAGCCACAAGTGGGAACGGATCAAGTATTCCGCCAAGAAAAACTGGATTATACTCGAAAAACGAAACACCTCTCCTTGCATCCCAGGACAAGCGACCGATTTCCTTGTCCCAAAGCATTATTTTCAAAGAACTTGCTATCATGACTTCTTATGTCTAATTCGTTGAACTTTCTTTTCTTCCTTCACAAGGTATGCAGATGGCGGTAAATCCGGCATCAGTTCGTCAAGTGCATCTATCTGACCGATTGCCTTCAGCAGCAAAAGGAAGGTGCCGAGCGACACATTGCCCGATGAACCATTCTCAAACTTATGAATGGTAGTGATTGTTATACCCGATTGTTCAGATACCTCTTTCTGCGTCATATTGCTACGCAGGCGGTAATCCTTGAATCTTGCACCAAGAAGTTTTACCAATTCTGGTATAGAATACTCGTAATAATCAATCATAACTTGTTATTTTAATTTATACTATAATATAAGTTAAACGAATAATACTGCTTTATATTACATTCTACTTATATTTATAAATGCAAAAATACTCATTTCTTTTCAAAATCCATCAATTAGTTTGAAGAAAATCTGATTTTTGCTTTCTTTTTAACCTTTTTACAAGGAAAAAACTCAAAAGTACCAAAAAAGCGACCCGAAGGTCGCTCGTTATAAAGAGGAGGATTTACTTATCCTTCTTGGTCTTAGTTCTCTGAGATACTGGAGTTTCCTCCTTCTCTTCTGCTTCATAGAACTTGGTTGCCACGAGTATTACTCGGCTATGCTTGACACCTTCTGCATCCTGCCATTCCTCTGGCTTAAAGTAGCCCTCTACAGTAAGGAGTGCTCCCTTGACCAAGCGGTCGAATGACGAGGTGTTCTCGTTCTTGCGCCATGCCTCTACATTCATGAAGGCTGAGGTGCGTGTGTTTTCTTCACCGTTCTTCTCGATTCGGCTGATAGCCAGTGAGAAGCGAGCTACGCTTGCGGTTGAGAACTGATGGATGCTAGCATCCTTACCAACGAAACCTGTTACTGCGAAAGTATTTTCCATCTTTTTCATAATTTGAATTTTTAGAAGTGAAACATTTATTTTTTACGATGCCCCCAGAGTTGGCAAGGGAAACATGAGAAGCAAGGAATTATCAAATTATTTCACCTTCAGGCAAAAAAAGTTTTATGGATGAGTATCAGACGAAAAAGTTTTTGAAATAATTCTGAGAATAGGGCATCTGGTACTTGCAGCAATGTGGCTTGTACTAACTTCGCTGCGGAAAAACTAAGTGTGGGAACTTCGTTCAGAAAATTCAAATCGAAAAGGTGACAAGAAAATACAGCAGAGGTTCGAGCAAAGGATGGCAATACATTAAAAGTTCAAGCAAGAGGTAATGCTCCAAGAATAGCAAGCCCAAAGAAAGACACGAAAGCCACACCTCATTTAAGAATGTGGCAACACGGAACGATGGAATATACCAATGAGTGCCAGAGGAAGCAACTGTATGCAGAGGTATGCAGTAGGAGGAACATGATGCAAAGGACAAGCATTACCAATCCATGGCTATAAGAGAAGCAGAATAGATGGAACCAAAATCTATAGGAACAAGAAGTATATGTCAATCTGTAAACGAGCAACTTAGCGGTCGTGTATTTTTAAAAGAACATATATAAGGATGATACGCTCACGTTTTATGTGCTCTTCACAAAAATAGAGGAAAGATATTTAACTTATAACTGGTAACTTCCAAGGAGAAACCTTGCTGTACTCTCAGAGAAAAGCCACCATCAGGTAATTCCTAATGGTGGCATCCAAGTTTTATGATACATTTATCGAGAGATAAAGTCATAATTTACATAGACAAAATCCTTGTTCACCGGCATAATACTTATTGCCGTTGATTTGTCCGTTGTCGAAAACAAATAAACTCCAGATTGTTCTGAAACAATCTCATAGCTCTGCTGCAATGAACGAAGGATTGTGTCCATTTTTGAAATAGGTTCCGTGTCAATGACAGAGTAAAGTGCCCTGTCAAGAGAGAAACTATAGACAATACCTGCTCCCGTTCTCTTATCTGAGTAGACGAGCTGCACACATCCTGCCGACACTTGTTCGGTCATGGTGAAATGGCTCATTCGGGAAGCCATGTAACTTTTCACATCTTCAACGGATGCGCCTTTAATGTGATATGGCTCAATCCATATTTCGGTGGTTGGTTCCTGGTTCTCGATGCCCTCTACAAGGTCATCACCACCGCATGAGGTGAATACTAAAGGAGTTGCCATCAGCATGAGAAGAATGGCGATTGAAAGATACTTTTTCATTTTCATGTCGTTCTATTTTTGATAATATTTATATGTTGTTTTTATATACATGCATTCACGCCACGTGTGTACATGTATCAATGTGTATATGTATCAACGTATTCATGTATACATGGCTACACGTACACATTTTCACATAACATCCTTGATGTCTTTTGTTCTGATTTTCTTGACTTTACCATACTTCGACTCATAAGCATCAACACCTTGTTTCATAACGTATTCCATAAAGGAACGGATAGTGAAACCTTCCTTGTGGGCAATAGCTTGAACCTTGACCACAAGTTCAGTTGAACAGATGAAGGAGAAGTGCTGCCATTGGTCTTCTTTGGGAGATGCCTTATTGTTTTTAGGACTTTGGGGAGTATTCTGTTTCTCTTTGGAAGTCACATTCGTCTTGTCATTTTTCTCCTGTGGTTGGATGGTAGCATCACCAAGGATATTACCAACCAAGATGTCCATATTCTTACGTGCCATAGTCATCATTGATTACGTGAAATTATCTCTTCAGTCAATGCCTGATAGTCCTTTGCTCCATTTGAGTGAGGGTCGTACTCGAAAATGCTTTGACCGCTACCTGCCGACTCTGCCAAAGCAATGTTCTCACGAATGCGAGTCTTCATCGTGATAGCCTCGTAACGAGACTTCACGGCTTGCTCTACCACCTTGTTCAATTTACGATGGTTGAATCTTGCAATAAACACGCCACCAAGCCGTAGGTTGGGCTTTACTCTCTGCAGTGTGGAAACGAAGGCATCAAGCATCCTCATACCTTTCAACGGAAGAAGTTCGGGAGTCATAGGTACAATGATTTCGTCAGCTGCGAGGAAAGCATTGGTAGTGACTATTCCTAATGATGGGGGACAATCTATTAGAATGTAGTCATAGTTCTGCTTTATTGGTTCAAGCAGTTTGCTTAGCAACTGTTCTCTTGCCAGAAGATTGGTCAAGGCTATTTCTGCACTTGCCATTTCAAGGGATGAAGGAATAAGGTCAAGATTTTCTCTGACGTGCTTCACTGGCAAGGGTGCGCCATCGACCAAAGAGCCAAAGATGCTTGCGTCAATTTCATTCTCATTGGGGATGAAATACAATGTAAGATTTGCTTGACCATCAAGGTCTATAAGCAGGACTTTTTTACCCATGCGTGCCATGCAAGCCCCGATAGAGGCTGTGGAAGTCGTCTTTGATACGCCTCCCTTATGATTGGCTAATGTAATAATTCTCAATGACATAATATTTTTCTTTTTGTATATATGTATTAACGTATTCATGTCAACATGTATTCGTGTGTACATGTATTCATGTCTACACGTGTACTTGTATCAACGTTTACACAATCTGCGTAGATTACGAGAGTCCTTAATGCTCCTCCTAACAACCTAACATGTCAGGAGAAGCGTCAGGATTTGAATGTCCATTTACTCAAAAGTGAAAGTACGGATGTAGAAATATGTCTCATCGTTTTCGTACTCATACTCATTGATAAAGTCCATCATCTGTTCATTGGTTCGTTCACCTTGCTCTATGCCGGTCTTTGAAGTCCATTCCTTTATTGCTTCCTCGATTGTGCCATAAACATCATCACAACATTCCTCAAATGGTTTGCCCGATGCGCTGACACAACATTCTTCTGGAAAGTAGTTGCCCTCATCATGTGTGTAATAGACCTCACATCCACACTCGCAGCAACGATAAGATATACTCAACTCACCGCCAAGAAGTCTGTCAATCTCAAAGAAGATGTCATTACAGGCATCCCATGCTGTTTCCGTCTCAAAAGAAAGCAGACATACGTCTTCGTCTTCCTCATACTCAGCCCAATAGATATGACCTCTGACGCAGATTTGTTTTGCTTCATAGTCAATACCATAATGCTTTGCAAGGTCACTCAACCAAATGTTCTTGTTATTAACCTCCATACTTTGAAAGGTGTTCCAAAGGTTGTTTACTGCCTTACGTGTTCCTGTGACCTTGTAGGTCGTTGTTGCTTGATTTGCCATAATCTTGTACTTTATTGATTACCATTCTGTATAATAACTCTGGTCGTTGTTCTCGCATTCCTCATTCCATTCTTCATCGGTGAAGTCGGTATGCAAGCAGTCTTTACTGCAATAGTAGGCTACACCCATATCCACGCAATACCCCTCACGCATCAGTTTGCCACATTCAGAGCATCTTCTGCAAGTTCTGTCAGTGTTCCACCAATAGTCCACAAAAGACTCTGCTACAACGTCTTCGCTTGTGTTCTCATCCCACTTGTCAAGATAGAATGTAGCGAACTTTTTCAACTCCTGCTCATTGAAGAGTTGCTTGTCTGTGCCACTCACTGCCTCAGTCAGTCGGCTCAAAATAGATTGAATTGTTGTCATGCGATATTATTTTTTCTCCCTTTCGTAGATTTCTTCTACTTCTGGGATGGTTAAACAAATTTGTTGCCCTCTAAAGGTGCTTTGGTCAAATGGAGCAAGGTTATGTGGTCAAATACTACCCGTAGGTGTGGAGATTTTACCATCATACACAAGTGCCAGACCTTGATCAGATGAAGACAAAGCTATTACCTTTGCAACATCATTTGTTACCACCACAGAAATAGAGAAATACATGCAATGCTATTTCTTTTCAAGGAGGAAATCATTTAAGTCATTATAACTTTGGTATCTATATGACTCATCTATGGAAATACCGGGGTAAGCCTTTGTTATTTCCTTTGTTGCCGTTCTGCCAGCTTCATCATTATCAAGAAAACAATGGATAGAATCATATTCTTTAAGATAGGGCAAAAGCACTCTTACTTCACCAACGCCGTTAAGGACAAAGAAGTCGCATTGTTCTATAACAGTAACACCATTGTCCGGTATTCGAGCATACAGAGTCATGTATGCCAACATATCAAAGAATCCCTCAAAAATACAGCATCGTTTCTGAGGAACTTCCTTCGGATAGATGACTGAAATACTCTTTTTACCTATACAACGTTTGCTTAGTTTATTTCGAGCTTCCATGCCATTGGCAACATTCATGAAGGCAATAGCATAGTATCGTTTGCCTCGAAAGGAATAATGAACCTCTCTGCAATACTTTTGAGCTATGGTAAAATCTATACGTCTCTGGATTATATAGTCACGAAGTATGGGGTGAGTGAGGGGGCTTATCTTGTCAACAACCGTTTCATGGTTGTGGCTTTCCTATATTCACTACGCTTACCTTCAAACCATTGACGTTTCTTTTCTTCCTCCAGTATTCTGGCATTATAATCCTCATTGAATTGAAGTCTTTTCTCTTTGATTTGCTTTTCGAGATAGCCTAAGACCTCATGCATCGTCCATGACGGATTAAGTCGCTCTACAAGGTTTATCAGATTGCCACCTCTGCCTGTACGTAGGCTCGGTACAGGACGCCTTGCCGCCTTTCGGCGGTAGGTTTTCCCGTACCTGCCCCCAAACCGTACTTGCATGTTTCCACGCATACGGCTCTCCGTTGATAACATGACTTTATTTAGCATGGTTGTGTATTTTGGCATAGCACTTTTCACAGACGACCAATGTCTTCCTATGCTTTTCAAGCATCAGCCTGTCGCATTCAGTCTTTCCTTTAAGCTGGTTTAGCTTTCTGACATGACGCATGACTACAGGCCCGACTTTTCCACATAATTCACATGTTCTCGCCTCCAATCGCTCGGTCAGCGTCGGTTGTGGAATTGCGATTGTGTAGGATAAGTCGTTTACCTCCGTATAGTACATTGGCGGTTTACGTTTGAATCCCTCATTATAGAACTTTCTGTGCCGTAAGTTACCTTTTGCATCTTGATATGGCACTATAATATCATTCCCAATCTTATATTTGTCAATGACTTTGCTTACAGTGCTGTTGGTCTTTGCTGCAATGGTATGGTACATACTGTACTCCATGATGTATCCAAACTTTGAGAGTGCGTATGCCACGTTATTGGCAATGCAGTAATAATTGTAGAACCCTCTGATTTCAGAGTTATATGCCGCCACTATGTCCTCGATTTTCTTCTTCATAAGATTGCCTCTGAATTTTGCAAACCAAACTTGTCGGCCATTTTCGACCTTGTATCTGATGGCACTGTATTCTTCCAGTTTGTTCCGCACCGTTTCGATGGCGACCTTTAAGACTATCTTACCGTTGTAATAGCGGGCTGGCACATTGTTCTTGTTCCGCTTGACAGCATCGGACTTACGAACGGAAACCTCGAAGCCAAGAAATTTCGCGGGCGTTTGTGCGTTTGTTATCAATGTTTTTTCCTGCGACAGTTCCAACTTGAGGTTTTCTTCCATATAGTTGGTAATGTCCGACTTGATTTTAACGCAGTCAGCCTTGCTTCCGATAACCCCTATGAGAAAATCATCTGCGTATCTTACGTATCTAAACCTTCTGTATGTTTCATCCATACTGTCTCTGCTCTCAATCTTTTGCCTTTCGCGTCTCAGTTTCACATACTCATCCCTAAGCCTGTATTCATCTTTATATAGATTTGTAAAGCTCCTATGATGCCTACGATGGCTGCTATGGCATACACCAGATAGACAACATAGAGCATCATTGTTACCGTAAAATCATGAGCATTGCTCAGTGCGTCTGCTCCCCAGCTGTAATCGACACCTCCGCATTTGGCTGATGCCAACATTGGCTGGAAGAGCATGACACATATCGACAATATGGCAAACAAATGATTCTTTTTACAGTTTATCTCTGGCATTCTTCTTTTCTATTTTTCGGGTGTTGTGCTTATTGTTGAGATTCTGCATAAACTCTTCTGAGAGGTAACTACATTGATGTTCTGGTTCAATGTGCTCCAGGAATTCATCGTTTTTCTCGTTGAGTTCTTCACTTGTCGTTGATGATGGCTGTTCCGTTATTGGTGGTTCTTCGATAAAAGAAGAGTGGGGAGTTACATTCCCAGTTGGGTTAACAACTCTAAGCCCATCATCTGTGATTTGTTCGATGAAGGTCATATCACCTTCGTCAGGATTGTCGTTGCGTTCTTCTATTGCAACAGGCTGTTCCTCGTTGGTCATATCCCCTACATCATAGGTCTCTTCTTCTGATTTCTTTTCATCCTTCTTGCCATGGAGGTCTAGTGTGATCATTACAGCAAAGTAGACCACATAGACAAAGGTGAGGACGAGCGCAAAAATTACGAATCCTGACATTTTTCAATCTGATATTTAATTGTTATCCTTTGTTTGTTATCATACTCGGAAATACTCTCAAAAGGCAGGAGAACTCCCAAAAGCATTGCAAAGGAACAGACTTTTATATGATTGACGAAAAAACACACGAAAAACCAATTCAGTCTTAACACAGATTATAATAGAAGTATGATAATATTTCAATAATCATACTATAAAGTTTCGAAATGGTGGTAATAAGGTTAATGTCACACTGACATTATGAAGCATGTTTACTAAATCTCTTCGATGGAATGTAAGTGTATGGGAGAAGTTCGTTATGATTATATGGTGGATGACGCATATCTTATATAAATTGTCTGAAAATCTTTGGTTATCTCAGATTATTTTAATACTTTTGCATCATTTTAATGATGTATTAAAATAATGCAGAATGGTTAAAATGAAAGAGATCGCCATATTAGGAAGACCTATACAACTGCAAGAACGAAGCAAGGCGCAGATGAAAGGTGTTACCATCGGAGAAATGTTGTCGTACAAGTTCTACGATGGAGAGTTTCATGGTATGCCATTGCTATTCGCAGAACCTAAAGATAAAGTAGCTACCCCACGTGGCTTGTCTGTTACAGCAAACAACCTTACTTCGTTATTCCAGCTTCCTACCGTATTCTTGTTGCCAACTTGTCCTGCCTATGAACGGCAGAGACTGATCGACAAAGACGTGTATTTCGTTGTATCTGACAAATACGTCCATTTGCCTATGCTTCTGGCTAATGAGCGCATTCGTAAAACCAAACAAGCTAAGGTTTTAACGCCTGTCGCACAATACCTGCTGCTCTATCATCTTCAGATAGAGAGTATCGAAGGATTGGCTGCACGTGATATTGAGAACAAAATTCCGTACTCCTACGCAAGCATTACACTTGGTATTACTTGCCTCGAAGACTTGGGGCTTTGCCAAAAAGTATCTGGAGGCTCTAAGCGGAAGGTCATCCACTTTGACAAGAAAGGAATGGAATTGTGGAAGCAAGCCCAGTCGTTCCTCGTTAACCCTGTTGAAGAACGCATTTATTGTGACGATTTGCTTTCAGACGATAATTTCCCAGTATGTGGCATCAATGCCCTTGCACATTACACGTGGCTGAATCCCGATCCGGAAAGAATGATCATGGTACCTGTCAAACAACTACGGGAATTCAAATCATCGGGAACCTTAGTGCGCCCAAACGAATTTGATGGCAACATCATCATTGAAGCATGGAAATACCCACCTGTCACCACTATTGGTACAAAAGCCGAATGGGTTGACAGATTATCTTTGGCCATTTCTCTGCGTGAGGACGAAGACCCACGAGTGGAAGGCGAAGTTGAACGTTTAATTAATGAAATAGAATGGAAGGATTAGAGAAATTTCGTGAGGCTTTTGAAGCCTATTCAGATAACTATGTCATCATTGGTGGAACTGCTTGCGACATCACCATGACTGGAACGACAGTACGTCCGCGTGCCACCCACGACATTGACATGATAGTTGTTGTAGAGAAGATGACAGCCGACTTTGCAGAGCATTTCTGGCAATTTATACGAGAAGGTGGTTGTCGTCCAGAGAAACGCAAGCAGGAAGAAGGCGAAACTCCAAAGTACGAACTGTATCGTTTTGTCAACGGAAAACCAGACTATCCCGAAATGATAGAACTGCTCTCACGGCATCCTGACATTCTTGGCGAGCCGAAAGGACTGATTGTTGAGCCTCTCCCCGTTGACGAGGAAACATCAAGTCTAAGTGCAATCATCATGGATGATGATTTCTATCACTTCACCATCCAGCATAGCAAGCTGACCAATGGGCTTCGTCATGCAGACTCTGCTGCGCTCATAGCTCTAAAAGCACGTGCTTACCTCAATCTTTTGCAAGACAAAGCTAACGGAAAGCATGTCAATAGTAAAGACATCAAGAAGCATCGGTCTGATGTGTTGAAGAATGTGGTCATCATGGAAGACAACGAGATTATCGCTCCCGAATCGATTGTTGCTTGCATAAGAGATTTTGTAACCTCAATAAGAAATGATTGGAACACGCTTTCAGAGCCTCTTGCAAAGGCTCTTGATCAGAATTCATCATTCATCGAGGCTTTATTGGAACAATTAGATGAATTATTTATAACAGAACAGTTATGAAAATACAATATGCGTCAGACCTCCATCTAGAGTTTGCCGACAACTGGAGATACCTGAAGGAGAATCCCTTGCAAGTAACAGGGGATATTCTCGTTCTTGCAGGAGACATCGGCTACCTGGGGGACGAGAACTATTCTAAGCATCCATTTTGGGATTGGGCTTCGGAGAACTATCAGCAGGTGATAGTTTGCATGGGCAACCATGAGTTCTATAAATACTATGACATTGCCAATCTTAACGATGGTTTTTGTCTTGAAATACGTCCCAACGTTCACAGTTATTATAATGCTGTTGTACACGTAGAAGACATCGACTTCATCGTAACAACTTTGTGGTCTAAGATTCCCTTGAAGGAGGCATACTATACGGAACAAGTCATAAGCGACTTCCGACGCATCTTCTTCAATGAAGAGCTTCTCACGTTTGCAGACTTCAACCGTGAGCACGCAAGGTGCCTTGCGTTTTTGAAAGAAGCCGTTTCATCCAGCAACGCCAGGAAAAAGATAGTTGTCACTCATCATGTACCGTCTTTCCAAATGCAATGTCCCAAGTTTGCCGACAGTCTGGCTAACGGAGCCTTTACCGTAGAATTGGAAGATTATATCAAGGATAGCGGTATTGACTTCTGGATATATGGTCATTCTCACTATAATGCGGATGTGAGGATAGGCAATACCATGTGCATATCAAATCAGTTGGGTTATGTCTTTCATGGAGAACATGAGTCTTTCGATCCTTGTAAAAATATCGAAGTATAACGACTGGCAAATCTTTATGTAATGACTTCTCGGTAAAAAGAAAAGTCGAACAGCTGAAGCATGGGTAAACTAAACAACCAAGTTTAAGGTTTAGTTTACCCATGTATATATACATGCCTCTTCAATCATATAAAATCAAACTCGTTTCGGAGCAGTTCAAGTTTACTACCTTATATATATAAGACAAATTAAACTTAAACCTAAACCAATGAATAGCCTATTTCTTTTTTCTTTTTACTGAAATGGCTTTTGTGAGGTGAAAACGTTTTGTATGGACACTGAGAAATCTAATACGATATTTTTTGCTATTGAATGAAGAATAATACTTGAAAGCCGTGCGTCTTCTCAGAAAAATTCGTTAATTTTGCACACAGAACATGCAGAACGTGCATGGTAAACAGACAAGAAATGCTCATTTCTACAAAATCCAAAATAGGGTCATGTGTAGAATGTCATAATAAAAAACAATTACTCAATATGTGCCACATCGGTGCAATCAATGTTCAATTAAAAAATAAAAATCATATGAAGTAAGATACAGAAAAATCTGAAAGAGCACATCGGTTACATATAGCCGCCGTGCAATAATATGCAGAATGTGTCTGAAAAGAAGGTGCTTTATTTTACACAAAGCTCGTAAATCACTGATATTCACCCTTCATTAGCTGCTGCTCAGGCTGCTGTGGAAGATATGAAGTAAATTGAATATTTTCTGAATATAAAGGTGGGAGGTGCTTGGAATAAGTACCTCCTACTCTATTTTTATGGCATTTTATTTTTTCAATAAAAACATAGTTTATACATTTGCCTGCAAGACAAAATCTATATTCATATGAAAAACAAATGCCTCTTAGTATTACTGTTAGCTTTGGGATGTTGCCATGTACAAGCACAAAAAAGTCAAAAGGATCCTTTGTCCGAAGCACTCGTCCGGTTGAATCAAAAAGTGGATTCCGAATTGATTCCCGGAATAAAAAGGTTTCCCCTCATTGGAATTTCCACAGATATAAGTCCGAAACGGACAGCCGTAAACACGGCATATGTACAGTCAGTCATTCTCTCTGGAGGAATTCCTTACATGATACCTGTAACGGATAATGTAGAAATACTGCGTCAAATTGTATCCCGGCTGGACGGAATTGTCTTTACAGGTGGAGAAGACATCCAACCAATGTATTATGGCGACCTTCCTTATGAAAAACTGGAAGAAGTAAGCCCCGCCCGGGATACCTTCGACTTGATGGTGCTGAAAATGGCCGCAGATCGGAATATTCCCATATTAGGAATTTGCAGGGGGCTACAATTAATGAATGTAGCTTTCGGTGGAACTTTATATCAAGATCTGCCCACGCAACATCCTTCAAGTGTCAACCATCGCCAAAAAGAATCCGGCACTACCCCCACCCATCCGATATCCATCATAAAGGAAAGCAAGTTGGCAGAAATTACAGGACAAGAAGTGCTGCAAGTCAATACATTCCATCATCAGACTATCCGGAAATTGGCACCGGGATTCAAAATCACGGCTTGGGCACCCGACAGTATAGCGGAAGCTATAGAAGCTTATCCCATACGACAAATGATAGGTGTGCAATTTCATCCGGAAATATTTACAGCTGCCGGAGATACCACCATGCATAAATTATTTAAATTCCTGGTGAACAAGGCTGATACATTCAACCTAGCTAAAAAAATTCACAGCCGCATTCTATCCATTGACACTCATACAGACACTCCTCTTTGGTTTAAAAACGGTTACAGTGTAGGCCTGAGAAAAGACAACATGGTCAGCATCCCCAAAATGGAGGAAGGCAAATTGGACGCACAGTTCCTAGCCGCATTTATATGGCAGGGGAAACGGGATGACGCATCTTCACAAAAAGCCGTAGAAAGCACCACTCGATTAATTCAATCCATTTATGACGAAGTAGAGCAATACAAAGATTTTTGTGGCATCGCCCTTACGGAAGAAGACTTGATACGCCTGAAGCGTGAAGGTAAAAAAGCTTTTTTTATAGGTATCGAGAATGGTTACGCCATAGGCAAAGACCTAAAGAATATAGCAAAATACAAACAGATGGGAGTCAATTATATTACTCTCTGCCATTCTTATGACAATGATATCTGCCATTCATCCACTCACACGGAAGATGCGACCGAAGGACTGACCCGGTTCGGACGTGAGGTGGTGAAGGAAATGAACCGCCTAGGAATTATGATAGATGTATCGCATGCCAGTGAAGGTACTTTCTGGGATGTGATAAAATATAGTACACAACCTATCATCGCCTCTCATTCCTCGTCAAAGGCGTTATGCGACCATGATCGTAATCTGACAGACGAACAACTCCGTGCCTTAGCGAAAAATGGCGGAGTGGCACAGTTATGTCTCCTTGATGCCTATATCAATAAAAACCCAAAAGCCGCATCCGTTTGTGATGCTGCCGAACATTTGGACCACATGATTAAGGTAGCCGGCATAGACCATGTGGGAATAGGTACGGACTTTGACGGCGGTGGTGGTTTGCAAGGATGCAATGGAGATAATGACTTGATTAATCTGACCATAAAAATGATTGAAAAAGGATATACAGAAGAAGACTTAAGGAAGATTTGGGGAGGTAATCTCTTGAGAGTAATGAAGCAAGTACAGGAAGCACCACTTCTTTCTTCAAAAAAACGCAGATAATACCCAAACAAGGATAATTAAAAATATATAGAAATATCCTATTATCATTTTTCAGAAATTATCGGGGCTGTTTCACCAATGGACAGCCTCTTTTTGTAACTTACAGTTTAATAGTAAAAGAAATAAGACAGACCTTATTCCCCTCTCCTCACCATAGGAATTTTCCTATTACAAATAGGGAAACTCTCCTTTACAAATAGGAATATTCCGTTTATTGTATCATTCCCTCCACTTATCTTTGTGACATAAGAAAAACAAATTTTAAAATTAACGGATATGAGAACAAAAATACTGAAATACTTCGGAATGGTAGTTGTACTGATAATAATGGTTAACCTAACCTCCTGTGAAGTATCCATAGAAAGTTGGTACGATGATGATGATTACAGCGAAATATATTACAGAACCACTCGGGAACTATGCAGCCGGACCTGGCAGGAAACTTGGGAACAAGACGGTGAATACTACACACAACGACTAGACTTTTACGAAAATAGAACAGGCACAGACATCATACGAATAGAACATCGGAACGGCTATGCAACCGAAGACAGGTACAATTTTGAATGGAGATGGGATAACAGCGCACAGACATGCATCCGTATGGTTTACGGTCCCAGTGACATTTCATATTTTGAAAATGTATGGTTGGCCGGAAACTTCTTAAAAGGCACATTGGATGGTGTCAATGTAAATTTCACAGGAATCAGGTAAAAAGAAAAAAGCGGGATGATACCCAACACATATCATCCCGCTCTCCTTTTTCCCAATACACTACTCACTCTTAATGCTATTTACCGGATTCTCATTAGCGATATGCCATGCCTTAAGCACCACACAAGCCACAATAATAATCGCTACAACTAAAGCCGTAGCCAAAAAGAGTAACGGATTAAGATCAACCTGTTCCGCAAACTGTTCCAACCATGCTTTCCCAATAAAATAAGCTATAACAATTCCGAGTAAAATAGAAGGAATAGAAACATATAGAATATCACATACCAGCAGACGGAGAATGTTTGATGCTTCCGCACCATTCACTTTACGAATAGCTATCTCCTTACTGCGACGTTGCGTTTCATCGTTTACATAACCTATCAGCCCCATAATCACTATAAGCAGGATAAAACCGGAAGTGATAAGGACAGAATTGCGGAAACGATATACATCTTTATAGATTTCGGACAGCATATCATCCACTGTATGGAATGTTAAAGCCACTTGTGGAAAAGTTTTGTCCATGAATTCATTCAGGCGCTTCAAATTTTCATCGTAGGGTTCTTTCAACCGTACATTGAAGGTATGATTAAACGCATTACCACCTATCAGCACAATGGGTTGCTGCGCCTGATAGAAACTTTGATTGCGCACATCACGGAACACACCTACTATAGTTCCTTCCTTAATCTCATCAAAAGGTTTTCCTACGGCTCCATCCGTCCATTTCTTAAGCCGGACTATCTCTTCATTCACCAGCAGATCTTTGGCATGGGTCATCGGCTTTCCTTCTATAATCGTAATGCCTACCACATCCGGATAATTAAAATCCACATAGTTCATATTAAGAACACCTATACGCTTGCCGTCACTGCCCATCATGTCGGGAAAATGCTTTTCAAAACCAAAGGTAATGCAAAAATGGTTAGACCTGTTTAGGGAACTGATGAGAGAATAAACCGCATGATTGGAAAGAAATATAACTACATACAAATTAGTTTACTATTAATATGTTAGAAAAGAAAATTGCATTGTTGACTTCTGTTACATTTAATAATATTGGTAACGGATTTATAGATTTGGGTGCTGAAGCTGCTTTGATGAAAGCATTACCGCTTAATGCTGAATTATTTAAAGTTAGCTCAAATGCTAATTTTGCAGCTACAATGGGACAAATGTTCATGCTGAAAGAAAACCCAATAATAAATTGGTTATGGGTACATACCATGCAAAGGGCTGCTAAAAAGCTTCATGACCGTTCATACAAAACGGTAAAAACGCAAAATATCTTTAGTATGGCCAGTATGGTTAAATGTGATTATTTTATAATTCCGGGATGTGTATTAACTGTTCCATTTTTTACGATTTATGGAGATTTAATAAAGAGAAAAGCAGAACAAGGAAGTAAGATTATTTTTTTAGGTGCAAGCGGAAACTTCTATACAGAATATGAAGTCAAATTTGTTTCTGAATATTTAAGAAAATTGCGGCCTTACGCTATAATGACCCGTGATAGCCTTGCCTATAAGTACTATGCAAATTTTACAAAAAATAGTTATAATGGAATAGATAATGTGTTCTTTGTGAATTTACTTAATTTACCCCAAATAGATACTGATTTAACACCGTATGTAGTATTGAATATTGAAGAACCTAAGCATTATAGGATAAAAGAAGAACTGAAAAATATTTTTAAAGAAAAGAATATTGTTTATTCTTATCATAAGCCTTTTCCTTATACAAAAGTTAGTAAGTTAGTAAAAAATGGAGTGATAGTATCTGATAATCCAATGGATTATTTACTCCTTTACCGGAATGCTTCAGAAGTTTATTCTGATAGAGTACATGCTTGTATCCCTACTTTGGCATTTGGAAATAAAGCAAGATTGTTTAGCAATAGTCCTAGGATAGCCTTGTTTGAAAATGCGAAAATTCCTGATGTAAGGGAAAGACTTGTCAGCATAGAAGGATTAAAAGAAATGCAGGACAAACAAATTGCATTTCTAGCTTCATTATTACAGTAATAAAGAGAATGGTAATATGAATATATTGTTTTTTTATCGTGTTTATCCTAATTATGGTGGTGTTGAGGTAGTGACAACTGTACTTGCCAATCGTTTTATAAAGGATGGACATGGTGTTATCATAGCTTCAATAGAACAACCGCATATTGAACTAGCTTGTCAATTACTACCAGATGTAAAGCTTGTCAAATTAGACTATCCTGTTTGTTCTATAAAAAATATGAGGAAGTTACATCGATTAATTATAAATGAAAAAATTGATATTATAATTAATCAGTGGGGACTTCCTTTTATGTCAACATTACTGTGTAGAGTGGCTATAAAAAGAACATCATGTAAATTGATTTCGGTATTACATGGTGCTCCAAATACGTCTAAATTAATTATTAAGGCACGTGATAAATGTGAAACAGTTTATAACCCTTTTTTGAAATACATATATCATGCTATAATGTATCTAAAAGAAGAGTTGGTAAAAGCTAGCATTCGTTATAATTGTAGCCATTGTGAAAAATATGTTCTTCTTTCATCTCATTTTATCAAGCCGTTAAGTGATTATGCACATATAAAGAGAACTGAGAATATTATAGCAATAGGCAATCCTGTTACTATTCCTGTGTATTTTGAAGAATGGGAGTTAAAACAGAAGAAGAAGCAGCTGTTATATGTAGGAAGAATGGATTATGAAAATAAACGAGTAAATAGAATAGTGGAAGCTTGGAAAGTTCTTTATGAAAAATATGTTGATTGGGAACTTGTTTTGGTGGGAGAAGGCCCTTATAAAAGTACATTGGAAGAATATATTAGAAGATATGATATTCAACGTGTTTGTTTCAAAGGCTTTCAAGTATCTCCTCCCATACAACATTATAAGGAAGCTTCTATATTTTTATTGACTTCTGATTTAGAAGGGTTTGGATTAGTAGTTATTGAAAGTATGAGTTATGGAGTGGTCCCAGTTGTGTATGGAAGTTATGAAGCTATATATGACATCATAGACAATGGAAAGTCTGGCTTAATAACTCCGATACCTTATAATAGTCAAAAAACAATTGACTGCATCAGCTTGCTAATCGAGAATGAAAAATTAAGAAAAGAAATGGCAAAGGAAGCCATGTGTAAGGCGAAATGTTTTACAATTGATTCTGTTATTACAAGGTGGTATAATCTGTTTGAAGAAGTATTATAAACTTCCATAAAAATAAATTATCATTTAATTTATGCTCCCTCTATTGCTTAATAAAATCATACAAACAGATAAATTGCTGTTTTTACATTTGGTTACTCAGAAAAACAGAATTTACACCTTTCTCAACCCCGTATCTTACCTCATAGCTTTAGAAAACAAATCCCTATTTGAACAATTCGATGGTATTTTTGCCGATGGCTCTTTACTGGTTTCTGCCATAAGATTAGTATACGGAAAGCGAGTGACCAGACGTAGTTTTGATATGACCTCCCTTGCTCCCGAATTGTTGAATTACCTCATGGAAAGCCGTAAAACGCTCTATATCGTAGCCTCGGGTCAAGAACAAGTGGAGTGTTCTGTGAAGATATTTCAAGAACAATATCCTGGGTTGAGAATAGCAGGATTCAGGAACGGATATTTCTCTTCGGATGCTGAAATGAATAAGGAAGCTTCTCATATAGTCGAATTAAATCCGGATTTTCTGATAGTAGGTATGGGGGCCTTGATGCAGGAAAAGTTTCTGCTTAAGGTAAAAAAGATGGGTTACCAAGGCATCGGCTTTACGTGTGGTGGCTTTGTTCACCAAACGGCAATGAATAGGATGCACTATTATCCGGACTGGGTTGATAAGATGAATTTGCGTTTCGTTTATAGAATGTATAAAGAGAAACATACACGTACAAGATATCTGCAAGCTGCATTCTTGTTTCCGGTACGCTTTATCGGGGAAAGAATTTTCGGATGAAAGAGCAGACTTTGCTTATTGCCATGTAAATAATGGAGAATGGCAACAACAGGACGAAGATAGCAGTAGGAATAATTTTTCCGAGTATTTTTAATACATCTGTTTTCATGCTGCAAATATAAATTAAAATTCATAGAATAGTGAAATTAAGAACTCTAATATTTCTGGGGGGACTCTTTGGAGGAATGAATGTTATCAAAGGGCAGGCTTTTTATGGTACTACAGGACTACTTCATGCACCTACTGCCGTTATGCAGAAAGATAAAACCGTTATGCTGGGAGGAAATATGCTTGATGTAAATATACTTTCCCGATATTGGGTGAGAAGTGAATATCATTCCTATACCTATAACTATTATATAAATTGTACTTTGTTTCCTTGGCTGGAAGTAGCATATACTTGTACGTTGGTAAAGGGGATACATGGTTCTTCTTATTGGCCTCAGCAAACTTGGGGCAGGTTTACCAATCAGGACAGATCGTTTCATTTCCGGTTGAGGGCATGGAAAGAAGGCTGGTGGAAGGCTTGGACGCCTCAGGTAGTGATTGGTGCGAATGATCCGGGAAGCCATTCTTCAAATGGAGGTGGAGACATAGATTGGGGGGGCGGTGGTAGCGGAAACCACAATTACTTGACACGTTATTATCTGGCGGCAACGAAACATGTTGAATTTAGTGGAATAGGTACAGTGGGGGTGCATGTAGCTTGGGTTATCGGTAAAGCTATGAGTGATGTGCATTATAGTCGTCCTGCTGCAGGGATAAACTTTTACTTTGGCATAAAGGGCGAAGGTTTCTGGCAGAAAGCTCTGAATGGATTTAATCTGATGGCGGAAGTGTGTCCCGGACATGCGGAAGATCTGCATACAGCAACTTATACTGTGAATGTGGGTGGAACTTATTCAATATGGAAAGACCATATCAATCTTATTGCTGAACTGAATGACGGTAAATATTTTATCGGAGGCATATTCTTTAAATTACATCTCAAATAACTGACTTGATTTCTAGTGGATGAAGCATTATAAGAATAGCCGGAATCACTTGGAAAAAGTAGTTCCGGCTATTCTTATATAACGATATTTGTATGTCCTGTTTTTATTATCCTACAATGTATTTAGCATTCTTGCCGCTTATTTTACGAATGAATACCACAAGCAGCCACGATACGCCAAATGCCACGACTGCGGCAGCGGGAATTTGTAAAGGCACGGGAACACCGATATTGCGCATCAGGACTACACCTGGACCTGTGAAAAAATAATGTATCATATAGATGCCGAAACCACATACGGTCAAGTTTGCCAGCATACGCTGGATCAGTTCTGAACGTACTTTTACTTTCTTGGCTATGAGGAAGAAGGGGATAGTCATCATAATCACATTCAAAGAATTATAGGTGAAGAACAGTTCCAACATTTCATCAGTGCATTGTGGTAATGCGGTCATGTGGCGGAAACCGAAGAATGTGACCATGTAACCTGCCAGAAACATGGGGATACAGACTGACAGTATCTTACTCCATGACCAGTCGTGGTTGCGCAGATAGTGTCCCAATAGCAAGTACCCGTTGAATCCGGCAAAATAATAGAGCATATTGAACGAGTTCCACGCACAGCCTCCCCAAATGTATGGGGATACGAACTGATAATAATAAGGTAACAAGCTGGTTATTCCCCATGCGACAAGAAACCATAGTTTGGCTTTCTCCGAGGCCTTTTCTACCCATGCGGAGAAAATAGGAAGGTATAGATATAATCCGATAAGCAGATAGATATACCACATATGTACGTCTAATAAAGAGAAATTGAGAGGCATTTCTGCTATATAACCCAATGATACGTTGAGTGACTGACGGGCGGCTTCTTCACCGCTATAAGGGAAAAAGTCAAGGATTATTTCAGGATTAAGTCCCAACAATCCTGTAAACCAGGGAAATAAATTATAAATGACACTCCAGATAAGGAACGGCCAGAATACACGGCTGATTCTTTTTTTGTAGAAAGCGGATATTTCGCCACGTACGGGGAGCAGCAATGCTCCTGTAATCATGACAAACAGTGGGACACACGGACGGAGAAAGGCTCCGTAGGCGGCTCCCCAGAATTTGATTTCATCAATGTTGGCTGGCGGTTCGCCGGGGTAAAAGTTGAACGGGTCTGCACTATGGCAGCAAACTATGGTGAACATGGCTACCAAACGAACGACATCCAGCCATACCACATGTTTTCTTGTGGTGTTCATAGCAATAGGTTGATTCATAATTTAATTTTTGATTTGACAGGCACAAAGGTACGCTTTCTCTGAGGATTATTTCTTGCTTTGGAACAAAAAATAAAAAGAACTATCCGCAATCATACTACAAAATGAGAATCCTCCCACTGCAAGAGTCACAATCATTTGTCTTTTGCAGGGGGAGGAATTCTATTTAGGGTTAGAGGGTTATTTTAGTCCTCTGTTCTTCAACAAGGGATCAATACCAGGTTCTTTGCCACGGAAATTGACATACATGTCCATTGCATCGTCAATGCAGCCGGGAGTGAGGATATATTTGCGGAACTTTCCTGCTACTTCTTGATTAAAGATATCGCCTGTTTCCTTGTATGCCTCGTATGCGTCACAATCCAGCACTTCTGCCCAAATATAACTATAGTAACCGGCAGTATATCCACCACCCATGGTGTGGTTGAAATAAGTGGTGCGATAGCGTGACGGAATTTGTTTCAGCAATCCGCGCTTACCTAATGTTTCTGCTTCGAACTGCATAACGTCCATATCATCGGGAATTTCTTTTAATACATGATAATCCATATCCAGCAGGGAAGCAGCTAAATATTCAGCCGTAGCGAAGCCTTGTCCGTATTTGCCACTCTTGTCCATTTTTTCAACCAGTCCGGCAGGAATAACTTCATCTGTCTGATAATGTTTGGCATATACATTCAATACCTCCGGTTCAAAAGCCCAATGCTCATCTATCTGTGACGGCAGTTCTACAAAATCACGCGGAACACTAGCCACACCATAATAATGTACATCTTTGAAAAGATTATGTAAAGCGTGTCCGAATTCGTGGAACAAGGTATTCGCTTCGTCTGCACTGAGCAAAGCGGGTTGTCCGGCTGCCGGTTTGGTAAAGTTGCATACCACGGTTACTACAGGAGCCACTTTCTTGCCGTCCTTGTAGGTCTGTGAACGATAGCTTCCGCACCATGCGCCACCTTTCTTGCTGGCACGCGGAAAGAAGTCCATATAGAGTACACCTAGATGAGAACCGTCTTTGTCCTTACATTCGAATGCCTGTGCATCGGGATGAGGGAGGGGAAGATTGTCCAGCTGGGTGAAAGTGATACCGTACAGTTTGTTGGCAACATAGAACACACCGTCACGTACGTTTTCCAGTTTCAGATAAGGACGTACCTGATTTTCATCCAAGTCGAATTTGGCTTTCTTGGCTCGGTCTGCATAATAACGCCAGTCCCAACCTTCGGCTGTGAAGGTTTTTCCGTCTTTCTTTATTTCGGCATTGATATCTGCCAGTTCTTCTTTGGCTTTGGACAGAGTAGGTGTCCAAATCTGATCTAATAATTTATATACGGCATCCGGTGTTTTTGCCATACGTTCTTCCAGTGCAAAGGAAGCATAGTTTTCATATCCCATCAGCTTGGCTTTTTCCAGACGGGCCTTGAGCAGTTTGCGCACCACTTCCTTGTTGTCGTATTCATTTCCGTTATTTCCTCTGTTAATGTATCCTTTGAATATCTTTTCGCGCAGGTCTCGGTTATCGGCATATTGCAGAAAAGGCATGACGCTGGGATTATGCAGGGTGAAAATCCATTTGCCTTCCATGCCTGCTTCTTTAGCTGTTTCGGCAGCACTGGCAATCAGGTTTTGGGGTAATCCGGCTAAGTCTTCTTCTTTGTCCACGATCAATTGGAAAGCATTGGTTTCCTTCTGCATATTTTGGCCGAAGGTGAGCTGCAACATGGAAATCTCACTATTTAATTCACGCAGTTTTTTTTTGACTTTCGGCATCCAGGTTGGCACCTCCACGTACAAAATCTTTATAGGTTTCTTCCAACAACTTCTTTTGCTCTTTGTCCAAATCGCCGGGATTTTCATAGACAGCTTTGATGCGTGCAAAAAGTTTTTCATTTAAGGCGATGTCATCGCTGTGTTTTGATTGTAGTGGAGAGAGTTCACGGCTCAGTGCGTCCATTTCATCATTGGTATTGGCGCTTTTCAGTCCGTAGAATACGGTGCTGACTTTACGAAGTAACGCTCCGCTTTGATCCAGTGCTGCAATGGTATTCTGGAAAGTGGCGGGTTCGGGGTTGTTCACTATAGCGTCAATCTCTTTCTGTTGTTCTTCCATGCCCTGCAAAAAGGCGGGTTTGTAATGTTCCATCTTGATTTGGTCGAAAGGAGGAACCTGGAAGGGAGTTGTGTACTCTGAAAGGAATGGATTTCCGGTAGGGGCTGCCTGTTTCCCTTGCGAACCGCAACCGCTTAATATGGCAACCGCACAGGCTGCCAAAAGAATGTGTTTCATAATAATTTGTTTTATATAGGTGATAATGCAAAGATAGTAAAATAAGGCAAATTCCAATAAGTTTGAAGCGTAGAACTATTTGTTTGTTTTCATAGTCTGTCTAATTATCATACATCATTGTCTAATAATTAGACAGACTGTTTCTTTTTGTTATTTTGCAATGTGTTGTTAATCAGTTATTTGTTTGTGTGGCACGGTTTTGGCATTTCTATTATAGAGAACGAATTATAGAAACTTTAGTTTCTTATACACTTTATGGGAAGTAACGTTGTGAAACGGGACTTCTCTCTTTTAAAATAATAATAATTAAAAACACGAAATATGAAACAGATTTATTATGTCATTCAGGCTTTGATACATGGACGTGGAGCTAATATTATAAAAGTCGTTTCGTTAGGCTTGGGCCTGACTATGAGTATTCTACTTTTCTCAAGAGTTGTGTATGAGCAGAGTTTTGATACTTGTTTTAAGGATCATGATAAATTATACCAATTGTGGAATATATGGACAGTAAATGGAGAGCCTTTTCCTCCGAGTGAGTTCATTATCGGTGCAGCTGCTGGAGGCATACTGGATGCAATGCCGGAAATTGTGGAATCGGCGGCAAGTACAGGCTCGTGGCCGGTTTCGGCACCTATTTATAACGGGAGTGTCCGCTTTGATGATTTTAAGGTCACTGCCGATTCATTGTTTTTTCAGACAATGGGTATTGAGGTCTTGAGTGGTGATCCGGTACGTGAATTGCAGCAAAAAGATGTAATTTTCCTGAGTAAAGATTTGGCGGATAAAATGTTTGGCGGTGAGAACCCGATTGGTAAAATAATTAGTTTCAATAAGGAAATTGAGTTGACAGTCAAAGGAACGTATGCTGCTTTACCTGAGAATTGTACTATGCGACCGAAGGCTGTCATTTCCTTGCCTTCTATCTGGAGCCGCCGGATAGGAAATTATTCATGGAACGGTGGGGACAGCTGGAAAGAATATATCCGGTTGAAGCAGGATATTGATTTGGATGAATTGAACAAGCGTATTGATATGGTAGTACAGCAACATATTCCCAGAAGTGATAAGTTGGGAATCACTGTCATGGCAAAACCTGTTCGGGATACGTACCGTGGATATGATGAAGTGAAAAGAATGCGTAATATTATGCTTATTTTAGGTATATCTATTTTGTTTATCACGACATTGAATTATGTGTTGATTTCTATTTCTTCATTGAGCCGGCGTGCCAAAAGTATTGGTGTTCATAAATGCAGCGGAGCGGGAACGGGTACTGTTTTTGGTATGTTTATGTGGGAAACCGGTATTATTATTTTGCTTTCATTGTTTTTGATGGTTTTTTTAATGTTTAATTTCCGGGAATTTGTGGAAGATACCACGGCTGCTAAACTGGAGTCTCTTTTTGCGGTGGAACGTATTTGGGTGCCTTTTGGAGTGACTGCTGTCTTATTCCTCATTGGTGGTGTGCTGCCGGGACGAATTTTTTCAAAGATACCGGTCACACAGGTTTTCCGGCGTTATACAGAGGGTAAGAAAGGATGGAAACGTCCGTTATTGTTTATCCAATTTGCAGGAGTGGCTTTTATATGTGGATTGATGTGGGTAGTGATGCTCCAGTATCATTATGTTATTAATAAAGATCCGGGTTATAATCCTGAGCGGGTAGTGATTGGCGTTAATAATGCACCGGATGCTAAAGCCCGGCTTGCTGCCCGTCACTTTTATGAGGGGCTTCCATACGTGGAAGCATTGACTTCGGCAACTAGCTATCCGTCTAATGGATATAGCGGGCAGATGATACCGGATGAGAAAGGAACGAGTCTTTTTTCCAGCCGTTATGATTTTACTCAGGAGAATTATGTAGCTTTTATGGGAATGGTCATACAGCAAGGGCGTGTGCCTCGTGAATCCGGTGAGGTGGCAGTGAATGAGGAATTTGTACGGAGAATGCATTGGGGAAAAGATGTTTTAGGTAAGAGTATACAGACAGAAGAAGGCCGTGTCAAAATAGTAGGTGTGATTAAAGATTTTAATATTGGCGGATTCTACTCAGAGCTGAAACCGTTTGTCTTGCATCATCATCCCAAAGATTTGGCTGATCTTGTTTATCTCCGTCTGAAGGAACCCTTTGGTGAGAATCTTCAGAAACTGAAGCGTGATGCTGCCGAAGCTTTTCCTAATCAAACAGTCGGCTTTGAAAGCTTGGAACAAAAAATGGCGGATAGTTATAATTCCGTTCGTGTATTTCGTAATGCGACTTTATTGGCGGCAATTGCCATTTTGTTTATTACTTTGATGGGACTGATAGGCTATATTAATGATGAATTACAGCGACGTTCGAAAGAAATTGCTATTCGTAAAGTGAATGGAGCTGAGTCATTTGTGATATTGGAAATGTTGGTGCAAGATGTTCTTTGGATTTCTTTCCCGGCTGTAGTCGCAGGTACACTAGGGGCATGGTATGTAGGTGGTTTATGGATGGAACAGTTTGCTGTGACTGTAGGTTCGCTTGTTCCTTATTATGTATGTGTAGCTATCGTGGTCTTGATATTGATTGTCAGTTGTGTCATTTCCAAAACATGGCGCATTGCCAATGAGAATCCAGTAAAGAGTATTAAATCAGAATAAAGATCAATAGAACAAACAATTAAAATTTATTATTATGATACAGATTGAAAATTTAAGTAAGGTATTTCGTACTTCAGAAGTAGAAACAATTGCGTTGAATCATGTAAACATAGAGGTGAAAGAAGGAGAGTTTGTAGCTATTATGGGACCATCAGGTTGTGGAAAATCCACCTTATTGAATATCCTTGGTCTGCTGGACAATCCTACTGAAGGCAGTTACAAGTTGCTGGGCAATGAAGTAGCCAATCTGAAAGAAAAAGAACGCACCCGCCTGCGTAAAGGTGTAATAGGTTTTGTATTTCAAAGCTTTAATCTGATAGACGAACTGAATGTTTTTGAAAATGTGGAATTGCCGTTGACTTATCTTGGAATCAAGGCCAGTGAACGTAAGGAGCGTGTTCTGGAAATTTTAAAGCGAATGAACTTGAGTCATCGTGCCAAGCATTTCCCGCAACAGCTTTCTGGCGGTCAACAACAGCGTGTGGCTATTGCCCGTGCTGTGGTTACTAACCCTAAATTGATCCTCGCCGATGAGCCTACCGGTAATTTGGACTCAAAGAACGGTGCTGAAGTAATGAATCTATTGACCGAACTTAACAAGGAGGGGACTAGTATTGTCATGGTAACTCACTCTCAGCATGATGCCGGATTTGCTCATCGTGTCATTCATTTGTTTGACGGTAGTGTAGTGGCGAACATTAAAGAATAATAATGAAAGGGTGGTTGTAATGAAACAAATCTATTATGCAATACAATCGACATTACACGGCCGTGGAAGCAATGTGACAAAAGTCATATCGCTTTCATTAGGCTTGACTATTGGTGTTCTGCTTTTTTCACAAATAGCATTTGAACTCAATTATGAAAAATGTTACCCTGATGCCGACCGATTGGTGTTGGTACGTGGAGGAGGAGAGAATGTAAAGACTGGAGAGAAAGGAGAAGGATATGATGATAGCTTGTTTGCTCCGATGGCAGAAGCATTCCGCAGTGATTTGTCACAATGGATTGAAAATGCTACAGTCATTTTCAATTTTGAGACATTAAATGTATTCAAGGATGGTCATAAGCTGAAAGACGTAAACTACGCTTATGTAGATACTTGCTATTTCCGTACTTTCGGCATCAAAGTATTGAAAGGGAATCCTGAGGAATTGCAAAGGGCAGGGAGCATATTCGTTTCTGAAACTTTTGTTCGTGATGTCTTTGGTGGACAGGACCCTGTGGGACAAAAATTATCTTTGGATAAACAGCATGAACTGACAGTCCGTGGTGTTTATCAGGATACTCCGGAAAATACGGCCTATCATTTTGATTTTGTAGCTCCCATTTATGCCGGAGGTGGTTATATAGGGGGTGGAACATGGGGGCGTAATGACATTTATTATACTATTCTCCGTTTGCGCGATGGGGTGGACAGGGAAGAAATCAATCGTCAGATATACAAGGCTATGCAAAAATATTATCCTGATTCTGCTGATGATGAATGGAGAAATTTTTATGATGCACAGCCATTGCCCGAAATTCATCTGGATGACTCAAATACCCGCACTCGCCTTTACATTTATGGTTTTTTGGGCTTTGCCATATTTTTTGTGGCAATCATGAACTATGTATTAGTAGCTATTGCTACCATGAGCCGCAGGGCAAAAAGTATAGGTGTGCATAAGTGTAGTGGTGCCAGTGCAATCAATATTTTCAGTATGTTCCTTTTTGAGACGGGGATTGTGGTATTGATGTCCGTTATAGTGGCCCTCTTTATTATTTTCAATACCAAAGATCTGATAGAAGATTTACTTTCGGTGCAGTTATCCTCACTCTTTACATTGGAAACTTTATGGGTTCCGATGCTCATTGTTTTTGTACTGTTCATAGTAGCCGGAGTGCTGCCGGGAAGATTGTTTTCACGCATTCCTGTCACTCAAGTTTTTCGTCGTTACACAGATGGGAAAAAGGGGTGGAAGCGTTCTCTTTTATTTGTACAATTTATGGGGGTATCTTTTGTGATGGGGATTTTGTTAGTATCTTTGATGCAGTATCATCATCTGATTAATAGTGATATGGGTATCCGTACTCCAGGATTGGTGGAGGCGGAAACATGGATGTCACCCGAAGAAGCAGAGAATATGGTTAACGATCTTCGTCGTCAACCCATGGTGGAAAATGCCACCCGTTCTATGCATGGTGTTCTGGGAGAATATTGGACTCGTGGGCTGATTGATAATAGTGGCAAGCGAATAGAAACCTTGATGTATAATCCTTGTGATAAGAATTATGCTGAAACCATGGGGATTACTATTATTGAAGGGAAAGATATGCAGAATGAGGGAGATGTATTGGTCAACGAAGAAGTAGTGCGGCTGATGAAATGGACAGATGGGGCAGTAGGCAAACGGTTGAATGATTTTGATAAAGCCGGAACCATTGTTGGTGTATTCCGTAATGTGCGCAATACGTCTTTTCTTTATAAGCAGTTTCCCGTGGCTTTGGTTTATAGTCATAATACCAGTCACACTTTTGATGTACGTTTAAAACAGCCATACGATGAGAGTTTGAAAAAGCTGAACGAATACATGGAGCAGGTGCATTCCACTAAGGCATTGGAATTTATTCCGATAGATACCATGCTGAAGGAAATCTATCGCAATGTATATCGTTTTCGTAATTCTGTATGGATTACTTCTACTTTTATTTTGCTTATTGTTGTTATGGGGTTGATAGGTTACGTGAATGATGAAACACAACGTCGCAGTAAGGAAATAGCTATCCGTAAGGTGAATGGTGCTGAAGCTTCGACTATTCTTCGGTTGCTGTCCCGTGATATATTATATGTTGCTGTCCCATCGGTCTTGATAGGAATTGTAGTATCGTACTTTACAGGAAAGGCTTGGTTGGATCAATTTGCCGAAACGATAGATATGAATGCGTTGTATTTTGTCGGAACAGCATTGGTGATTATCGCTCTGATAGTGGTGTGTGTCGTTGTTAGAGCTTGGCGTATTGCTAATGAGAATCCGGTAAAGAGTATTAAAGTTGAGTAACTAAATAGATAGCGATGAAGCAATTATATTATGCAATACAAACGATATTACACGGTCGTGGAAGTAATGTGACGAAAGTCATATCGCTTTCATTGGGGCTGACTGTTGGCATCCTGTTGTTCTCGCAGATTGCATTTGAGTTAAGTTATGAAAAATGTTATCCTGAAGCTGGAAATCTAGGAATAGTCCGCGCATATTACCATAATTTGGAAACAGGTGAGTCGATGGGGGACGATGGGGATATCTATGATTATTCCGTTTTTGCTCCGATAGCGGCGGCTTTGGCTGAGAATATGCCAATAGAAGTGGAAAAAGCTACTTGTATAAATTCTTACACAGCCAACGGTAATTATTATTATGAAAATCAATTGTTGTCGGATGACGAACAGTGTCTTATGGTGGATACTTGTTTTTTCCAAACCTTTGGCATTCCGGTTTTAAAGGGAAATCCTAACGATTTGATTAACTCCAATACTTTGTTTGTGTCCGAGAGTTTTGCACGCCGTTTTTTTGGTGATGCAGATCCTATAGGTAAAGTGTTAATATTGGAGCGGAAAACTGAAATGATTGTCCGTGGTGTTTATCGTGATATTCCGGAGAATACCATGTTTAAGGCAGACTTTGTAGTAAGTGTACATAAAGAAGGAGGTTATAAGGATGGAGCCGGATGGGGAGGAAATGATATTTTTTATGCAGTGTTCCGGACCGGAGAAGCTTCGGATATAGAGGTGGTAAACGATAACATCCAGCGGATGGTGGAGAAATACATGCCGACTGAACATAACGGTTGGAAACTGGAACTCAGTGTCATTCCATTGGCAACAAAGCATCAGACTTCTTCAGAAACAACAAAGCGTCTAGTTATCTATGGCTTTTTGGGTTTCTCTATCTTCTTTGTCGCTATTATGAACTATATGCTTATTGTAATTGCTACTTTGGGACGTCGTGCCAAGAGTGTCGGTGTCCATAAGTGCAATGGTGCCAATAATGGGAATATCTTCAGTATGTTTATGATGGAAACGGGCATTATTGTTCTGGTATCCATTCTGGTCTGTGCATTTATCATTTTCAATGCGCGGGATTTGATAGAAGATTTGCTGTCGGTGCGACTTGCATCACTCTTTACATGGGGAACTTTGTGGGTACCGCTGCTGGTTGTTGTACTTTTATTTTTGTTGGCAGGTGTATTGCCCGGACGTATTTTTTCACATATTCCTGTCACACAGGTATTCCGTCGTTATACTGATGGTAAAAAAGGATGGAAACGGTCACTGTTGTTTATACAGTTTACCGGTGTGTCTTTTGTCTTGGGATTATTACTGGTTACGTTAATGCAGTATAGTCATTTGATGAACAGGGATATGGGGATCAATACTGCCGGACTGGTAGAAGCCGAAAGTTGGCTGGACATTGAAATTGTTCCTCATATGCGCGATGAGATCCGGCGTCAGCCTATGGTAGAGAGCGTGGCTACAGCCAGCCATAGTGTATTGGGCCAATATTGGACAAAAGGATTGATAGCCTGCTTACCCATATCTTCTAGTAATACTTTATTTTCTATCAATTTTATACAAGCTTCCGCCAAGGCATTTACATCATTATCCGGCACTAAAAATCCATTCTTACCATTGTCTATGATACTATTTGCTCCAGTAATGTCAAAACTAACACAAGGCAAGCCACAATTCATCGCCTCCACCAATACCAACGGGAAACCTTCATACAAAGATGACATGACAAAAAAAGAAGAATGAGAATATACTTCACCTATACTAGGTGAAACACCTTTCAGATGAACAACTGATGAAAGATGCAAAGCATCAATTTGTCGTTGAAGACTTTCTCGCAGACTTCCTTCACCCCAAATTTCCAATTGCCAGTCCGGACACTTTTGTGCAACTATCACCCAAGCTGCAATCAATCGATTATAACCTTTTACAGATTCTAATCTACCTGCTGATATAGCAACTTTGCTTTTTCTACCATTTCTTTCATGTAGTTGTATATTGCTAAAATTAGGTATTACAAATATATTCGGTAAATTCCACATTTTCTTGTCAGACTCTGTTAATGCAATTACCTTATCGAATTTTGTCAAACAACACTTTCTTAAATATTGAACTAAAAATTTCTTTCCTCGCGATTTAAAAATTTCCTCATCTAATATCTGTTGTCCTTTATAAGAAAAATGAAACTCATGGATCTTCTTTATCCGCCGACAAATAAATGGTAATATCCATATCAATAAAGGAGCATTGGCATTGACAGCAATATCTATCTTATATTTTTTAAATATGTGACGTATAATACTTATATTTTTCCATACTCTATTAATTTTCTTTCCAAAGCCTACCTTCCACTCTATATCAATAGGTAACAGTTGAATGTTCGGGTGCAAAGGATATATAGGTTTTTCCTGTCCATTACCATAATATGCCAAAAAAAGCCGTCCTTCCATATTTTCCGCCAAATAATTCATCTTGTCTGACACTATACGGAATATACCTCCTGCAATGGTAATATTGGGAACAAAATAAATGATATTCATTATTTACTTTTTATCCATGAAATTACTAGTAATAATAATCGCTCTGCCCATTTGAATCTCCAAACAATAGTTTTAACACTCCACAACTCGGCCAAACATGTATCGTAATCATGATGTATAAATGCATTTTTTGCATGTATATACACAACTAAAATCACATACTTTCTATAATAAGAACTTTCCGATGTAAAGTTAAACCACTCGTAATAAGGAAATTCTCCATTTTTAGAATAATCTGATGTAAGACTATCAGATAACCCTGTTCTATAAAAGACTTTCGGAAGGTTCAAATAGGCTACATCATAATTCAACGCTATTCTAAGCCAAAGGTCCAAATCCTCACCACGCTTAATACCTACTCGAAACATTGGTATCTCCTTTATCATTTCTTTTTTTAAGCACAAGGAGCTAGTCCAGCAAATGGATAATCCATTCATTACGGATTCTTTAAAATAATCATGAACAAGGAAGTGTGTGTGTTCGTTAATCAATACATTACGAAGTTTCCGTTTCCCCTTTTCCAAAGAGTAGAAAGCAGTAGAATAAATCCCAGCATCAGGATAGATTTCTATCAACTTCTTTTGGCATTCCAAATAATCAGATTCCCAAATATCATCTGCATCCAGAAAAGCAATATAATCATATTTAGCATGCATAATACCATAGTTACGTGCTGCTGATACACCTTCGTTTTCTTTTGTATAAATATGAATTCGTTCATCCTGAAAACTAGAAGCCACTTCCAAACTATTATCTGTCGATGAATCATTCACCACGATTACTTCATAATCACAATATGTTTGATTCAGAACTGACTTCAGTGTTTCTGCAATATAATCAGCCTTGTTATATAGAGGAATAATAATAGAGAACATTATCTTTTTAATAAATTAAGTTTCTGACTCTTATATATAATGAGCAAAAATATAATCGGAAAATTTATATATAATCCCACTGTTAATGATACGAAAGAAGCCAATACCCAGATACCAACAAAAACCATGTTGAACTTTCTATATGAAGGCAATAATTTGCACATTGAAATTATCAGCCATAGATATCCCAATATACCTAACAAACCACGTTCAATCAACAAATAAAATAATTGAGACTCCGCACCTGCAAGTTCCGGGATTGATATATCTGTCATTAAATAATAAATCATACTCAAGCCACCACCAAATATAGGGTTTTGTAAAAACAGAAAAAGAGAAATATCTAATTGTCTCATTCTCATATCCATAGAGCTTCCACCAACATCATAATTACCCGTAAAATCAAATATGGAATGATATACATTTAATATATAATCAGAAAACGGCAAGACCATGATTAAAAAGATAGAAAAAGCGATTAATAGAGTTTTAGGCTTTCTTATATAGTCAAATTGCAACAATCCAAATACTAATGCAAGAATAGTGGCACGTGAATTAGCAAGAAAAACACCGATAAGAAGCAAACACAAAGTCTTAATATAAGATTTCCTTGATATAAATACTCCTTCATATTTACTATAGAAGAAGGTAAGAAAATAAAAGAATACAACGCACGCATCTCCAAATGTTATGGGAAAATGAAAAAATGAATTATATCGCCCATATCCATATCGGATATCATTGGTATGATCTACCCAAAAAGATAAATCAGTCTGAGATTGCAGCCAATATAGAATTATATTATAATTTAATAGAAACTCTATAATTCCATATATACATAACACCCAAAACACTTTCAAATAAAGATTTACAATTAATTTAATATCGTTCTTTGTTCGCAAAAAATAGATAAATGCAAGTGGCAAAAGTATTTCATTTGATATTGTTTTCCACAACACATACAATGAAGTCCGTTCCGTTCCATACAAAGCAATTAATAACAACAATATAAAATTACCAAACAAAGGTAAAAACAATGGATTGCAGAATATAGCTTTCCTTGCATCTTTCCGACCAAGAATATACCCGTATATAACAAAATTTATCGCATCACAAAGACCAATATACGTACCCCCTATTCTTACAACAGGAAGCATTGTAAAAAACAAAGACAATGGTATTATATAAAGAACAGCCTTCTTTTTATATCTTATAAAAAAAATAATAAAGAGCAGAAAAATAAGCTGAGTAATTATCATCTATCCATTTTTTAGATTCCACACCATGATTCAGGAAAAATATCAGGAGTAAATGTATTATACCACTTTGAGGGATAAATCACCATATTAGTTTTTTTATTTAATCGTGCCGCCCAATAACTAAAAGTACTATTGGCTATAATGTTGTATTTGCAGGAAGACATCAAATACATGTCATAGATGCTGGATTCTCCTGTATTCCAATTCACATAAACAGCATTGGGTATATCCAAATGAGTTTGTACCCAGCTAATATCATCAGAAAAAACATAGAAGACAGCATCATTTACTTTCTCTGTTATTATTCTTATGGCATCATGATAATATTTCTGCGTACAAATATTTCCAAATATAACCAAATTTTGTTTGGTCATGTAGTCACCTCTTCTTATATGCACGCCAACACTATTTGAGTTTTGAATATCCTTCAGCAATGATTGGTTCTTTTCCGACAAAAGAAGATGTTTAAAATCAATAGTATTTTCGTCATAATACTTTTTGTCTAAAAAATATCCAGCTTGAAACAAATGATTAGGATATTGATACTCTACAGAACCTACTACATATATTTTCCAATGGTATAATTTTGATAAAATGGTTTTAAACAGAATTATCCAAAACCTACTACATTTTTTCAAATCATCAGTTTTAAAATATTTATCTAATTCAAATCCATTATGGCTCACATTATACCAAGCATCATTGTAGAAATAAAAGGTTTCATCCTTTCTTGAAAGGTATTTATAAAATGCATACTGAAAGAGTTGATTACCCAGTCCTCCTTTGAACACTACTATTTTCATAAATAAACTATTTAAATATTCTTACTATTTTAACCATTATTGCAAGCCCCTTTTTTACTAAAAATCTTATCCAATGATTATTAAATAAAAAAAGAGCGTTTTCAATAAATTCTTCTCCCAAACAGGATAAACACTGATAATCATTGACAATATAAGCTGGGAGTAGATCTTTAAGCACTTTCGCGTTCTTCTTTTATCCGGTTGTTATCACTGCTGGCTCCTCTGGGATTACATATCACAATAACATTGTTATACGCAGGCCACACTATGCCCACCTAAAACGATTGATTGTAAATAGAATTTCCAGTCTGATACTATTTTTAAAGATGTATCATAATAATACTTTTTTAATAAAGAGGCCCTTATAAAGCAACTTTGATGAGGTATGGTAGTTATATAAAAATGCAGAAGATTATATCTTCGAGGTAATACACTGCGTGATACTATTTTATTATGTTCATTAACATGTAAATCCTGACCAACTATTATATCTGCCACATGATTAAAGTCCATGACCTGTTTCAATATAGATGAGGAACAAAATTTATCACCTGCATTGATAAAATTACAATATTCTCCATGCGAATAAGCAATTCCTTTATTCATCGCATCATAAATTCCCTTATCCGACTCACTCACCCAATAAGCGATTTTATCCGCATACTTTTTTATTACATTAACCGTTCCATCCGTACTTCCACCGTCAATGATGATATACTCAATATTCAGATAAGTTTGGTTAATGACGGAAAGAATGGTTTGTTCAATTGTTAAAACTGCATTATAAGAAACAGTTATGACAGAAATTAGGGGATAATTCATATTGTTTTTCATTTCACTTCAGCCAAATTCCTTTAGCCGTACCATTTATCATCTTCAATATCTGCACTCTTCCAATAAAGGCCTGCAAAATAAATACCGTAGTAGGAACTATCAGTATACCTTCTATACCATAATACTTACAACAATACTTCATCAACGGAATAGAAACCAAAGCAAATGACAAATAAATGATTAGTTGCAAACGTATTTTGCTCGTTCCATTAATAAGAAACATATACATATTTCCTCCCGTCTGACATAATACATATATTGCCATACAAAATGATAATGAAAAAGATACAGCTACAGAATCACCAATCCAAAATTTATATAAGAGATCAGAACTCAGTACCATTAAAACTAAAATAGGAATACATAACAACCATAATTTCTCCAGTTTTTCTAGCGTACCACGCATCCAATTATAATCTCTCTTAATATAAGCATCAGTAAATGCTGACCAAAACGGAGTCAAAATAATATTTGCAGCCATGTTAAGTACATTAAAATACTTATAAGCAATATTATATTGCGTAACTGCTTCTGGGCCTTGCACTCTTGACAAAATGATATTAGTAAGTTGAAAAATAAAAAGCATAGAAAACATAACAACAAAAAACTGTCCACCCAAACCAACAACACTCCGCACCAACGAAAAGCGAACGTCACGCAACGAAGGGGCTACAATCTTGTATTTTTTAGTTTGATACACAATAATAGAAACAATTAAAAGAAACAGGCACGGTATAGCTGAAAAAGAAACAGCCAAAGCACTCAGACTTCCCTTTGTGGTTTTAGTCAATACATAGACACAAGCAAAAGCCAGTACCTGACCACTTGTACTTATAAGCGAAGCTAAAGCAGGCTTTTGATCTGCCGTCAGCATGGTAGTAAAGACACTTGCCACAATGTTCAGGCAAAAGAAGCATGCCAACAAACCGAAAACCAGACTCAGCTCATCCTTATAAACAGGATCAATATTTAAAATACGACTCCAATCCAAATAATTATTCACCACCAAGGTTATCAATAAAATTACGGAAAAGAGCAAGAAGAGCACTGCATATGTAGTACTGACATATTCTTTTGCCAACTTCATATCCCCTTTTGCTTTTGCCTCAGCAAAACGATTACGAAATCCGTGGGCAAACCCCAAATCAAAATAAGACAGCCAGGCAATAATGGAACTCAACGTCAGCCAAATGCCATACTTCGTAGGATTAACATAACCGATGGTCAATGGAACGACCTGCAAGGAAACTAAAATACTTATACATTTCAACACTAATGAAACGGCGATATTTTTCTTCACCGCAACACTACGCTCATTCCCCTTAGTGAAATAAGCACTAACTTTATCTTTTATATACTGAAACTTCATACGTTTATGATTGTATCACTAGCAAGATATGCAATCTTCCGCCTGCAACATTACTAATCTTACACCCCACACATTAGTAACGTGTGGGGTGACACGTTACCAACCTTCCGGCATACACGTTACTAACCCTTAAAAGATCCTGTTCTTTTCCGAAAAGAACAAGGTCTTTAAAAAAAAGAACAGGACGTTTTCATTGAAAGAACAAGAGCTTTTAAAAATTTGACCTGTTATTTTTTCCATAACGGTATCTACATGCCGAAACGCCTTTTTTTTCCTTCAGATCTTTCAGCCACTCCGCAAACACCCTGCCTGTCGGCATTCCGGCTGAAGGATATGCATTGTGAAATGTTTCAGCCGGAAAATATCCTTCAGGAAAAACGATTCCCTAAGAATCGGAGGAAGATCAGTTCGGCTGAAACATTCCACCCCCAGCTGAAGGATTCCTGAACCCAATCCTTCAGCCGGAATGCCCACGGGTAGGGCGTTTGCGAGCAGGCTGAAGCTTTTGAAGGATTTTTCAGGGTATTCCCTATAGAGCATGACGGATGACCATATTCCATTGAAAAAAGTAAGATATCTTCGTAAGCAAAGTAACACCACTTACTTGGTCCACGAAGTCCGCATACTTTTCTTTACAACAAAACAGACCTCACAGCCATCTCATGCCAATGACGATAATCCCCCATCGGCAAAACATGCTCCGACCACACTTTCCGGTAAATTCCATCGTGCAAAATGATGTACTCACCCAAACAGCCCTCCGCCTCATCGGCAGGAACAGAAACCATCACCACATATTCCACACAATCCGGGACACGAAACAAAGTCAGCTCACTTTTAGAAAACAAACCGCTCAACCTACAGGCGGAACGCTCGAAAGCCACCCAATACGCGCCAATGTCATACAGATGAATGAATTTATCATTATTCTTTTCCCTGGCTAAAATTTCCTTATACTGATTCTGAATCAGCTGCTGGAGCCGGATGCCTGACGGCATGAATGTGGTTCTACACATTATTATACATAAGATTTATATTATCAGATCATTTACTTCCCCATTAATCAAGGGATAACAATATTTAACGTAGCAAATGAAGTCATCTCTTCTTCGGCTCTTCTATCACTTCTATCAAGTCCGGCGAAAGCGTCGCCATGGCCATGGCTATCACCCCTTGCAGACTGATAACCACACGACGGTCTCTCGCACCTTTCACCTTTACAAACACCCCCTCGTAGCCCTCGAAGTCACCACCCGTAATACGGACTTTCGTACCTTTACGCAGGTTCACCTCATCGGGACTGAAGAAGATAAGATGCTCGTCATACGTTCCAGCCACAGCGATAAACTGCCTCATCTGATCATCGGGCACAATGATTTTCTGCCCGTTGCGGATATCAATCATATATTGAAAATACGGAAGTTTGAACTTCACCTTCTGAAGTTCGGACTGGACGGAATGAACAAATATCAGATCACTGATAACGGGAACCAGCTCACGCCTCTTGCGCCCGTTCCTTATACGAACTTCGTAACGCATGGGAATGAAATTGTTGATTCCTTCTTTATCCAACAAAGCCTTGATCTGCATCCCCCGGCGATAAGTGGCACGCATGGCAAACCATTGCATTTTTTCACTTGAAAGCATAGTTATGGAGCTTTGAAGTACAGATATATATCTGCATTTCAATCAATTACGAGAAGTTTCGTAAAGTACAAGAGGAATCGGCCTCTTGTGATTAAGCTGACCGGAGAAAAGCTATTTCAACAAATGGAGGATGGGAATCCGCACGATGTAGATGCAGCCTGTCGGGTCAACCGATGACCTTCCGCAGATTCCCGAACCGGACGGTTCTTATGTGTTAAATCAGAATTTGTAATACCTATATATAAAAAAAGCGCGGGAATCTGTACCTGTTACTCGTCCCGCCCTACAAGGCCTTCGCATTGCCCAATCCAGTCTGAACGAGCAACGCAGAAGCCCACGCCGATATGTATAATGACACTTGAATGCACCTTTGACCGGCAAAGGCGCACCAAGGATATAAACATACCCCGCAGACACCTACTGTTGCTTTGTTTTGGCTGGATTTTAGAATTTGCGAAGTTCTGTAGAGCCAAGAACAAAACGTCAAGTAAACGTCTTTTCTATATATGTATATTTCCCACCTCCCTAACTTCCTTGCGGAAGTACCGGCGTGGAAAACGTGGCAAAGATAGCAATTTAATAAATAGGACGAAAATATATTCCGCTATTTTTAGTGATGTTTCTTGATTACTCAAAAAACAAACAAGAAACAGATTATCGGTATACTTACCTTGATGCAAATTCTTCCGGACGCATCATCGCCCAGATGGTAAGATATAAGATACAGCAAACAAGGCTACCTGGTACTCGGTACACGCCTACCCTGCCTGCATCATATGCTTGCCCGGTTCTTGGTATGAGTTTGGCTTGTTCACCGCATCTCCCTGACGGATGCAAAAACGTCACGCAGCAACATAGCCGTATTTGTTTATTCTAGCCATATCTTCCTTATATTTAATTATCTTTCTGTTGAAACTATGATTGTGGAAAAATTAACATAAAAAAGGCGTGAAACCAAATGGAATCACACCTAAACTATTATTAAGAGATTAATCAAACGGCAAGTAATTCTTTTCCCAAAAGATGGAGAGCCTCTTTAATCTGCATCTTCCTTATATCACTCGGCTTTTTAATACCATAGATATACTTGGAAAGAAGACTCTTGTTTATTCCCATACTACGTGCAACCTCTGACACATTTAGTTGAGGGAAACGTTTAAATATCATTGCTATCTCATTTTCATAATCCGGCTCCGCTGTATCGAAAAAACTGGATATATGAATATCCTCATCCAATGATTCCCAACGAACATCGTCACCAAACTTTCCTATCTTGAAATCAAGGCGCTCTCTGTCACTTGCATCCTTCAGCAAAGGGAATGCCTCTAAGGGACGGCTGAAAGTTTCTCCACCATCCGTTTTCATATAAATGCGGTTAGCATCAAACCAAATGTCTTTTATTGTATCCATAACTTTCAGTTTTAATAATCATTCTCCATGATATTTTTAATTTTACTAATACAATATAGGGATAAATATTTATCCCCACAAATAAATAAGCAAAAAAATAGCGACAACTCTTTTCGAACCACCGTTCCATAACCTATGATGTACAAAGGAACTGATTTCCCTCCTGTTTTCCTAACAATCATCATCCGGCACACGGGTTCTTGCGTGTCAGAGCAGAGCTGCCATTTAATTGGAAAGATAATAATTATCTAAAGAATATATTTGTAGTTAAAAAGTTTCCCACACAAGAAACTTTATCTATTTTTGTGGTATGAATACGAATTTGCAAAAAATAGGAGAACTTTTGGCCCAATGCCGAAAAAACAAAGGATTGACACAAGAAGAAGTCGGGGTGATGATTGGCGTCCAAAAAGCAATGGTTTCCAAAGTGGAAAACGGTCTGTGTGTTAATTTTGGCACTGTCAACCGCATAGCGGAGGCGTTGGGTGTCGAACCGATAGTGGCGCTCAAGTCCAAAAAGAAAGCGGACAAGAACCTAATCGATTATGTGATGACGGTCATTGTCGAATTTGCGCGCCGTCACGATTTGACAATCCGGGAGGCAAGCAATTATATCAGACGTTTCAAAGGCATTGATTTTCTCACCGAATTTTACGATGTGGAACACACACTTTCTTTTAACGACTGTGTGGATGACCTGACCATCGTCTGCCAAAACAATGGAGGAACATTGCGATGATACTTTACCACGGTTCAAATACGGCAATCGACGGCATCGACCTCAACAGATGCCGCCCCTATAAGGATTTCGGCAGAGGATTTTACCTGACCGACATTAGGGAACAGGCCCAAAGGATGGCCGCAAGAACAGCGCGGATGTTCAGCGGAAACCCCACTCTGACTATGTTTGAGTTTGACCTCGAAGAAGCGCAGTCGAGCGAATTGAAAGTCAAGGTTTTCAAGGAGCCAGACTGGGAATGGGCACGTTTTGTCATGTCGAACCGCGATATAAACACTACTCAGCCTTGCCACGATTACGATATCGTAATTGGCCCTGTTGCCGATGATACCATTGCGCGCTTGCTACGTTTATACACCGAGAATTTTATTAACGAAGAACAACTATTGCACGAACTGACATTTTCGAAAGTGACTTCACAATATTTCTTTCACTCAGAGGCAGCGATTAAAATGCTGAAACGACTATGAACACGAATACCGCAAAATTCCTCTTTGAAGGAATATCCGCCGATGTAGTCCGTTACTTGGTGGAACGTAATGATATGGATTTGCAGGAAGCCATCTCCACATTCCACAATTCGGAGACATTCGTCAAACTGGAAGACTTCTCCACCGGCCTGTATATCGAAAGCCCGGCATACGTCTATGACCTGCTGATGTCGGAACTGAAAAACGGAAAGCTGGTGCAATAACAATAGGGCATTATTTATCTTCTGGTCATTTTATTCTTCAATCCATCCTACAATTTCCTGTGAAAGCGGACTGGTAGTAGAGCCGATTGAGGCAACCCATCTACCATTTTCATCAATCAGAAACTTATGAAAGTTCCACCCTATCTTAGCATCCGAAACCCCGTTTTCACTTTTATGCGTAAGCCATTGATAAAGGGGAGCTATATCTTTCCCCTTTACAGATATTTTAGCCATCATAGGAAAAGTCACTCCATAATTCAACGTACAAAACTCCTTGATTTCTTCATTCGTTCCGGGTTCCTGATGCAGGAAATTATTGGCAGGGAATCCGATAACGACAAAATCATCTTTTCCATATTTTTCATACAACTCCTCCAACTTGGCGTACTGGGGAGTGAAACCGCATTTAGATGCCACATTGACTACCAATACTTTCTTACCCTTGAACGTGGAAAGTGGCAAGTCCTTCCCGTCAATAGTCTTGACCGTAAAGTCATAAAAACTTTTTTGCTGTGCACCAGCTACCGATGTAATCATGGTTACAATTATGCTTAATATAAATGTTTTCATTTGAAATGCTATTTTATAATAGAACAATTCATGAAATTGAAAAGTTTTCTCTGAAAGAAAAGATTGGCGAGAGAAAATCATTATCTTTGTTCTTCTGAAAAAGAACAGAAGATATTTATGAGCAAACAAGGAACCATCATTGTGGTAGATGATAACAAAGGAGTGCTGTCGGCAGTAAAGCTATTGCTGAAAAATCATTTCGAACATATCGTCACACTGCCCTCACCCATCACACTGCCCGCTGCGTTACGTGAAGAAAATGCGCAAGTGGTGCTGCTGGATATGAATTTCAGCAGCGGACTGAATACCGGGAATGAAGGTCTGTACTGGTTACACGAGATAAAGAAAATACACCCCTCCCTGCCCGTAGTACTTTTCACAGCATATGCTGACATAGACCTGGCAGTGCGCGGCATCAAAGAAGGAGCGACAGACTTCATCGTCAAACCCTGGGACAATGCCCGGCTGATAGAAACCTTGCTGTCTGCCTGCCGCAATTCCTCCAAGAACAAGAAGAGAGCGGAAATCCCTAAAACCGTATCTTCTATGTATTGGGGAGAAAGCAATGCCATGAAGCAACTGCGGACGCTGATAGAGAAAGTGGCGCAAACGGATGCCAATATTCTGATTACAGGAGAGAACGGCACAGGAAAAGAAATGCTGGCGCGGGAAATACACGCCTTGTCCAACCGATACCGGCGGGATATGATAACAGTGGACATGGGTGCCATCACCGAATCCCTGTTCGAAAGCGAACTGTTCGGCCATAAAAAAGGCTCGTTTACCGATGCCCATACCGACCGTGCTGGTAAATTTGAAGCCGCCCATGAAGGGACTTTGTTTCTGGACGAAATAGGCAACCTGCCCTATCACCTGCAATCCAAACTACTCACCGCCATTCAGAGCCGGAGCGTGGTGCGAGTAGGAAGCAACGAACCGATACCTGTCAACATACGTTTGATTTGCGCCACCAATTGTAATTTGGAAGAGATGGTGGCCAAAGGCAAATTCCGCGAAGATTTGCTTTACCGCATCAATACCATCCACATCGAGATTCCCCCTCTGCGGGAACGCAAAGAAGATATTATCCCTTTGGCCGAACGCTTTATAGACCGGTTCTGCAAACAATATGACAAAGGAAATATCCTTCTTTCTACCGGTGCGCAAGAAAAGTTACGGACATATCCGTGGTATGGAAACATACGCGAACTGGAACATGCCGTAGAGAAAGCGGTCATTATCAATGAAGATGGTATATTGAGTGAGGAACATTTTCATTTTCCCCGAAAAATAGCGGCTCCTGCGACAGAAACAAGTGTCTCTACACTGGAAGAGATGGAATTGCAAATGATTCAGAAAGCGATAGAGAAATGCAACGGAAACCTCTCGGCTGTAGCGGCACAGTTGGGAATTACCCGGCAGACGCTTTATAATAAGATGAAAAAATTCGGATTATGACCTATTATCTCATCTCATTCTTCACGATGGTTCAGGATGACAAAACAAATAACAATAATCTATTTTTAAACAGGAACTAAAGGAACATTCAAACGAAATAATAAATAATTAAGCTGTGAAACAATTCTTCTTCCGCCTATTTACCGTACTGGTTCTAGCCATTGCCTGCACCTTACTAATCCAGCAGCGCAACTGGTTGTGGCTATGCGTAATCGTACCTTCATTCCTCGTTTCCATAGGCTGGTTTTACCGCCTGTACACTTTTAATACCCGGAAGATAGCCTTTCTGCTCGACGCCATCGAAAACGACGACCCCGCTGTTCGTTTTTACGAACATGCCTCCCCTGGCGATTCTTCCATGGTCAATGTCATGCTGAACCGTATCGCACGTATTTTGTACAATGTAAAACAGGAAACGGCACAACGCGAGAAGTATTATGAGCTCATCATGGACTTTGTAGAAACCGGCATAGTGGTACTGAACAGCAAAGGCTCCGTTTATCAAAAGAACAAAGAGGCCATGAATCTGTTGGGGCTGGATGTTCTGACTCATGTCAAACAACTCTCCCGCATCTCGGACGAACTGATGACTGCTTTGGAAAAAGCAGTTCCGGGTGACAAGCTGCAAATTCAGTTCAATACGGAACGGGGAACGGTGCATCTTGCCTTACGGGTGTCCGGCATCCGTATCAAAGACGAGGAACTCCGCATTATTGCCTTGAGTGATATCAATCGGGAATTGGATGAACGGGAAATAGATTCATGGATACGCCTTACCCGCGTGCTGACACACGAAATTATGAACTCCCTGACCCCGGTGACTTCCCTCAGCGAAACGCTGCTGGCTCTTCCCGGAGCAGAAAATGAAGAAATGAAACAAGGGCTGGAAACGATTCACTCTACAGGTAAAGGATTGATAAATTTTGTCATGTCTTATCGCAAACTGACACGACTGCCATCACCTGAGCCATCGCTGTTCTATGTCCGTCCTTTCCTGGAACGGATGATCCGACTGGCACAGCACCAGCATCCATGCCCCAACATCACCCTTTCCATCCTCGAAGCCCGGGAAGACCTGATAGTCTTTGCCGACGAGAACCTGATAGCCCAAGTGGTTACGAATCTGCTGAAAAATGCGATTCAAGCCATAGGTAATGCTCCCGACGGAAAGATCACCTTGAAAGCTTATTGTGATCCGCAAGAAAGTATCCGTATAGAGATAGCCAACAACGGTCCCGCCATTCCTCCCGATGCAGCCGGACAAATTTTTGTACCTTTCTTCACGACCAAAGAGGAAGGAAGCGGCATCGGACTGAGCCTGAGCAAACAAATCATGAGACTGAGCGGTGGCACACTGACCCTGCTGCCTTACAAGGAAAAGGGACAGGCCACTGTTTTTGTGCTGGTTTTTAATTAAAAATAAAAATGTACTAATGTGTCAGCCAATTACCATCCGGTACACAGCGCAGCCATTAGCAAATTAGCAAATTATTTAAAATGAAACATTCTCCTGAATTATTAGTTTATAAAGCCTCTGCCGGTTCGGGAAAAACATTCACACTGGCCGTGGAATATATAAAACTGCTGATACAGAACCCACGGGCATACCGTAATATACTGGCTGTGACTTTTACCAACAAGGCCACTACCGAAATGAAAGAGCGGATTCTGAGTCAGCTATACGGAATATGGATAAAGGATAAGGATTCTGATCCCTATTTACAGAAAATCACAGAAGAACTGGAAATGCCCCAAGAAGACATAAGGACAGCCGCCGGTACGGCACTGCACTACATGATACACGATTACAGCCGCTTCCGGGTGGAAACCATTGACTCATTCTTCCAGTCGGTGATGCGCAATTTGGCACGGGAGCTGGAATTGGGTGCCAATCTGAATATCGAACTGAACAATATGGAAGTTCTGAGTGATGCCGTGGACTCCATGATAGAAAAGCTGGACCGACAATCTCCCGTACTCTATTGGCTGTTGGAATACATAGAAGAAAGAATAGCCGATGACAAGAGGTGGAATGTTTCCGGTGAGATAAAGAATTTCGGACGAAATATCTTCGATGAAGGATATATAGAAAAAGGAAACGGACTACGGGAAAAATTACGGGACAAAGACTGTATCAAGAATTACCGCGAAACGCTGCAAGCCATTTTGGAAGAGGTGCAGGAACAAATGAAAGGATTTGCCGACCAATTCTTCGGAATATTGGATACAAACGGGGTGAAAGTAGAAGATTTGAAAAACGGCTCCCGAGGTATAGCCAGCTATTTTAATAAATTACAATCGGGTAAACTGGATGACAGTGTCCGCAATGTAACAGTGGAAAAATGTCTGGACTGCCCCGACGAATGGGTGAAAAAAACCTCCCCCATACGCAACGCTATCCTAGGTCTGGCAGAAAAAGAACTGATTCCTCTGCTGAATGAATCGGAAAAATACAGAAGCCGGAACAATATGCTGGCCAATTCCTGCCAACTCTCCCTGCGCCACGTAAACAATATCCGTCTGCTGGCCAATATAGACGAAGAGGTACGCGAATTGAACCATGAAAACAACCGCTTCCTGCTGTCGGATACCAACGCGTTGCTTCATAACCTGGTAAAAGAAGGAGATTCCTCGTTTGTATTCGAAAAGATAGGAACAACCATACGCAACGTAATGATCGATGAATTTCAGGACACTTCGCGTATGCAATGGGACAATTTCCGTCTGTTGCTGCTCGAAGGTTTGTCTCAGGGAGCAGACAGCTTGATTGTAGGAGACGTGAAACAATCCATCTACCGCTGGAGAAACGGTGACTGGGGCATACTGAACGGATTGAAAACAAACATCGAAGCCTTTCCCGTCAAAGTAAAGACACTGACCACCAATCGCCGGAGCGCCGCAAACATCATTCACTTCAACAACGAAGTGTTTACAGCCGCCTGCGAGGTGTTGAACAACATTTACAAGGAAGAACAAAAAAAGGAATGCAAGGAACTGAAGGAAGCCTACAACGACGTGTGTCAGGAAACATACAAAGATCCCGGAAAAGGGTATGTCAAAGTGGAATTTCTATCGGATACGGAAGACATGACCTATATGGAAAACACCCTGCACCACCTAGGAGAAGAAGTGGAGCTGCTTGTGGCGCAGGGCGTGCAACTGAAAGATATTGCCATCCTGGTGCGCAAGAACAGAAGCATTCCTTTAATAGCCGATTACTTCGACAAGAACACCTCTTACAAAATCGTATCCGATGAGGCATTCCGACTGGATGCCTCACTGGCGGTATGTATGATAATGGATGGCCTGCGCTACTTGTCACAACCCGAAAACCGGATTGCCAAGGCACAACTGGCTGCTGCCTATCAGAATGAAGTATTACATAAAGGAATAGACCTCAACACTCTATTGCTGAACGAAATAGATGATTATCTGCCATTCGATTTCATAAAAGAAGCGGAGCAGCTTCGCCTCATGCCACTGTATGAGCTGATGGAAAAACTTTTCAATCTGTTCCAGATGTCCTGCATCGAACAACAGGATGCCTATCTGTGCGCCTTCTTTGATGCCGTGACGGAATATCTGCAAAGCAATTCTTCCGAATTATCCGCTTTTATCACCTACTGGGAAGAAAAACTAGGCAGCAAGACCATCCCTTCCGGCGAGGTGGAAGGAATTCGCATTCTCTCCATCCACAAGTCCAAAGGATTGGAATACCATACCGTACTGCTACCCTTCTGCGACTGGAAAATGGAGAATGAGACTTACAATCATCTGGTATGGTGTGCTCCCCGGCAAGCTCCGTTTAGCGATCTTGACATTGTTCCCATCAACTATTCCACAGCCATGCAGCAATCCATTTATCGGGAAGAGTTCCTGAATGAACGCTTGCAATTATGGGTGGATAATCTGAACCTGCTTTATGTGGCATTTACCCGTGCCAAAAAGAACTTGATTATATATGGAAAGGCGGAACAGAAAGGAACGGTATCCGAATTGTTGGGAAGTGCCTTATCCGACATGACCGGAAAGAGCTATGCCACCGGAGAAGAAATATACGAACTGGGAACGCTCTATCTCTCATCTCACGAAGAGGAAAAACAAGTATCCGGCAACAAGCTGCTGACTGTAGCCCGACGTTTGCCTATCCATCTGGAAACGCTGGAAACCAACATCGAATTCAAACAGTCCAACCGTTCTGCCGAATTTATCCGGGGAGAAGAGGAGACGGAAGACAAATACATCCGGCAAGGACAGTTGTTGCATAATCTGTTCTCCGTAATCCGTACCACGGACGATGTGCCTCCCGCCATAGAACGCCTGCGTTTCGAAGGAATCATAGAGTCGGCACAACAGGAGGAACAAATACGAAAACTCACCGAATGGGCTTTGAAGCATCCGCTGGTCAAAGAATGGTATTCGGGCCGCTGGGAACTATACAATGAGTGTGCCATTATTTATCGGGAAAAAGGAGTGCTGCAAACCCGCCGTCCGGACCGCGTGATGATGAAAGACGGAGAGGTGATTGTGGTGGACTTTAAATTCGGTAAAAAGCGGAAAGCTTACAACAAGCAGGTGAAAGAATATATGGATTTATTATCGGATATGGGATATGAGCATATCCGTGGCTATTTATGGTATGTATTTAACAACGAACTGGAGGAAATAGAATAATGGAAAGCTTTTTGAAACTGGTAGCAGCCGATTTATATAAACATACGGAAGGAAACCTGGCACATACAGCCGTGGTTTTTCCTAACAAACGTGCCGGACTTTTCTTTAATGAGTATCTCGCCCAAGAGTCGGATTCACCTATTTGGTCGCCCGCATACGTCAGCATCAGCGAATTGTTCCGTAGCCTTTCTCCGTGGGAAGTGGGTGATCCGGTAAAACTGGTATGCGAACTTTATAAAATATTCCGACGGGAAACTCAAAGTACGGAAACACTGGATGATTTCTATTTTTGGGGAGAAATGCTGATCAGTGATTTTGACGATGCCGACAAAAATAAAGTGGATACCGACAAACTGTTTTCCAATTTACAGGATCTGCGCAACATAATGGACGACTACACCTTCATTGACGATGAGCAGGAAGAAGCTATCCGGCAGTTCTTCCAGAACTTCTCCATCGAACGGAGAACAGCGCTGAAAGAACGGTTTATCTCTTTATGGGACGTATTGGGAAACATCTACAAAGGGTTCCGTGAATCCTTAGCTTCTCAAAACATTGCCTACGAAGGAATGATGTACCGCCACGTCATAGAGCATCTGGATGTGGACAAACTTCCATACGAGAAATATGTTTTTGTAGGATTTAATGTACTGAACAAAGTAGAACATACGTTGTTCACCCAATTGAAAGATGTCGGGAAAGCTGTTTTTTATTGGGATTACGACGAATTTTATATGAAGGAAAACAGACAAGCCGTCACCCATGAAGCCGGAGAGTTTATCCGCCGGAACTTACGCGACTTTCCTTCTCCTTTGTCCGGTGAGTTATTCAAAAATCTCTCGAAACCTAAAGAGGTACACTACATCGCATCTTCTACTGAAAATGCACAAGCCCGTTACCTGCCTCAATGGATACGAAACAATCTGACTACACCGGAAAAGGAAACCGCAGTCGTATTGTGTAACGAAGCATTGCTTCAGCCGGTCCTCCATTCATTGCCGGCAGAAGTAAAACATGTCAATATCACCATGGGATTTCCGTTATCGCAAACTCCTGTATATAGTTTCCTCATCGCCTTACTGGAGTTGCATACCCACGGATTTAATTTCAAAAGCGGCCGCTACACGTTTCAATCGGTTGTTACACTGTTAAAACACCCCTATACCCGGCAACTCACCGGTCAAGCCGAATTGTTGGAAAAAGAACTGACCCGGAACAACCGTTTCTATCCGTTACCCGGCGAATTGGGTAAAGATGAATTCCTTACCCGGCTTTTCACTCCGCTTTCCGGAAACCTGAATCTGTGCATACGCCTGTCCGAAACTTTGCAGCAAGTGGCAGGCATTTACCAGGCAAACACTTCCGGTACCGAAGACACAGATGCATTCAACCAACTTTACCGGGAGTCGCTTTTCAAAGCCTATACCACCATCAACCGGTTCCGCACACTGATAGAAGAAGATGAATTAACCGTACAGAGCGAAACATTCCGGCGATTGCTGGTCAAGGTCTTGTCAGCGACCAATATTCCATTCCATGGCGAACCGGCCATTGGTATGCAGGTCATGGGGGTATTGGAAACACGTAACCTGGATTTCCGCCACTTGGTATTACTATCGGTCAACGAAGGGCAGCTTCCCAAATCGGGAGGAGACTCTTCCTTTATTCCTTACAACCTGCGCAAAGCTTTCGGAATGACTACTATAGAGCATAAGATTGCCGTATATGCATACTATTTCTATCGTCTGCTGCAACGGGCAGAAAGGATTACCTTGATGTACAATACCAGTTCGGACGGACTGAACCGCGGCGAATGGAGCCGTTTCATGCTGCAATTCCTGATTGAATGGCCTCACCCCATCACACGTCAGTTTCTGGAGGCCGGACAGTCCCCCCAAGGCACCTCGCCTATCACTGTAGAAAAGACCCCGGATGTCATGCGCCGGATGCAAAGCCTGTTTGATGTCCGTGCCAATCCCAAAGCAAAATTTTCTCCATCAGCCTTGAATTATTACCTGGATTGTCCTTTAAAATTTTATTATAGGTATGTAGCCGGCCTCTCCGCCCCCGATGAAGTGAGTGCGGAAATAGATTCTGCCACATTCGGAAGTATTTTCCATTATGCAGCCGAACATATTTATAAAGACCTGACCACTCATGGCAAAGTCATTAATAAGGAAGCATTGGAAACGTTGCTACGCAATGAAGTGAAGCTGCAAGATTATGTGGATACAGCATTCAAGAAATTATTCTTTAATGTTCCGCAAAACGAGAAACCGGAATATAACGGCGTACAACTTATCAACTCTGCCGTTATTGCAAGATATTTAAAACAACTTTTACAAAATGATTTACGTTACGCTCCCTTCACTTTTATTGCATCGGAAATGGAAGTGGATGAACCCATCGACATACAAACACCCAAAGGAGTCATAAAATCACGTATCGGGGGAATTATTGACCGTATGGACAGCAAGGATGGCACACTCCGTATTGTGGACTACAAGACAGGCGGTGATGCAGACACCCCACCCCATGTGGAATCTCTGTTTATTCCGGACAAGAAACGTTCCAACTATGTATTCCAGACGTTCCTGTATGCCGCCATCATGTGCCGCAAGCAACCAACGATGAAGATAGCTCCGGCCCTTCTCTATATTCATCGGGCCGCTACAGAAACCTATTCTCCCGTTATACAAATGGGCGAGCCACGAAAGCCTAAAGAGGCTGTGGAAGATTTCAGTAAATATGAAAAAGAATACCGTGAACGACTTCAAGGATTATTAGAAGAGATATTTAATCCGGAAAAATCATTTACCCAAACAGAAATCATAGAAAAATGTACCTATTGTGATTTCAAGGCACTATGTAAAAGATAGACTATAGTGGTTAGTGGTTAATACCTGCGGCATGACAGCGCAGTCCACTAATCACTAACCACTGATCTGCCACACTATTCCAACGCTCTCTGTCTGCAAAAGCATCCACAGAATTTATCTTCCACATTCTCTATCGGTGCTTTGAAAATACCATAGACGGAAGACCCCGAGCCACTCATGGCGGCATACACTGCCCCCAAATCATACAATTCATCTTTTATAGCAGCAATCTCAGGGAACTTTTTGAAGACACTATCTTCAAAATCATTCTTCATACTGTTTTTCCATGTTTCCATAGGTTGCTTTACAATTTCTTTCAAAGAAACAGCCGGACGCACAGGCTTTATTTCGGCAAACGCATCCCGGGTGGACACAAAGATATCAGGTTTAATCAAAATTATATGGTATCCCTTTAATGACAATTCCACAGGCTCGAACAGATTCCCTATTCCGGTAGCGAAAACAGGTTTGTTCCGAATGAAAAAAGAACAGTCTGCCCCTAGTTTTACCGCATATTCCTCCATCCGTTCCGTACTGAGTCCCAATGAAAATTTATCATTCAGAAGCTTTATCATACAAGCGGCATCTGATGATCCGCCACCTAGTCCGGCACCCGCCGGTATATGCTTGTACATGTGTATATCTACCGGCAACAGTCCGGGATAGTCTTTTTTTAATAACTTATAGGCTTTTACTACCAGATTATCTTCGGGTTCACCCTCCAAAGGAGATCCGCTTATGTGTAAAGTGTATTCTTTGTCATTGTTTTCCCGCCGCGTCACTTCCAGAGCGTCTTGCAGGTTTATCGGATAAAATATGGTTTCCAGATTGTGGTATCCATCCGGGCGCTTTTCTACAATATTAAGTCCCAAATTAATCTTTGCATTAGGAAATGTAATCATATTCTGTTCTTTAAATAGTTATTTTTAGTGTGTTTCGTTAGATTGTTGCCCGTTCTACAAAGATGCACGCCATCTTTTATCCGGACAGAGCGCCAAATATAGAACAAACTTTTCATTTTACCATATAAAAAAACCATTTACTGTCCAGATTGTTCATTTCTCCGTAGATTCAGGTTCATATTTCTTTTATTATTTTTGGGAATGGACGAGTGTCCAACTCAGCAAAAAGTTCTATCTTTGCCCTACTTTAAACAGACGACAATGGCAGAAACGAGAAAAATGACACGTACTCCCAAAACTTCGAAAGCAAAGCCTGTTGACGAATACGGACATTTACAGCCCCAGGCACCTGAGCTGGAGGAAGCTGTATTGGGAGCCTTAATGATAGAAAAAGATGCTTACTCATTAGTAAGTGAGATTCTTCGTCCCGAATCTTTTTATGAACGCCGTCACCAACTTATTTATTCGGCTATTACCTCTTTGGCTTTACGCCAGCAACCAGTCGATATCTTGACTGTGGCCGAACAATTACGCAGCACCGGTGAACTGGAAGATGCAGGCGGTCCTTTTTACATAACACAGCTAAGCGGCAAGGTAGCCTCTTCCGCACACATAGAATATCACGCACGTATCATCGCGCAGAAGTTTCTTGCACGCGAACTGATTACCTTTACCAGCAACATCCAGACAAAGGCTTTCGACGAAACCCAAGACGTGGACGACCTGATGCAGGAAGCGGAAGGAAAACTGTTCGAAATCTCGCAGCAGAACATGAAGAAGGATTATACGCAAATCAACCCTGTCATCCAGGAAGCGTATGAGATGCTTCAAAAAGCGGCGGCACGAACGGACGGGCTGAGTGGTCTGGAAAGCGGTTTCCATGCATTGGACAAAATGACCTCGGGCTGGCAAAATTCCGACCTGGTGATTATTGCCGCCCGCCCCGCTATGGGTAAAACGGCTTTTGTGCTTTCCATGGCAAAGAACATGGCGGTAAATGCGAAAATCCCTGTGGCTTTGTTCTCTCTTGAAATGTCCAACGTACAGTTAGTCAACCGTATGATTGTCAACGTGTGCGAAATTCCGGGTGAGAAAATCAAGAGCGGCCAGTTGGCTCCGTATGAATGGGGACAATTGGATTATAAAATAAAAGAATTATACGATGCTCCGATGTATGTGGATGACACACCATCCTTGTCCGTCTTTGAATTACGCACCAAAGCACGACGGCTTGTACGCGAGCATGGAGTAAAAATCATTATCATTGACTACCTTCAGTTAATGAATGCCAGTGGAATGTCATTCGGTAGCCGTCAGGAAGAGGTCAGTACCATTTCACGTTCACTGAAGGGGTTAGCCAAAGAACTGAACATCCCCATCATCGCACTGAGCCAGCTGAACCGTGGTGTGGAAAGTCGTGAGGGTATTGACGGAAAACGTCCCCAGCTCAGTGACCTCCGTGAATCCGGAGCTATTGAGCAGGATGCCGATATGGTATGCTTTATCCACCGCCCGGAATACTATAAAATCTACTCGGATGAAAAAGGGAACGACTTGCACGGTATGGCAGAAATCATTATCGCCAAGCACCGTAACGGTGCCGTAGGTGATGTACTGCTGCGTTTCCGTGGCGAATTCGCCCGCTTCCAGAATCCGGACGATGATGTCATCGTGCCTATGCCGGGTGAGGCACCGGGTATTATCCGTTCCAAAATGAACGGTGGCGGCAACAGTGTACCTCCCCCATCTCCTGATGCCGCACCTGCCGACAATAATCCGTTCGGAGCCCCTATTCCCGAAGGACCTTTACCGTTCTGACATTTATTTATCCCTCACAGAATTAACACGGATTATTTCCCTCAAAGAAAAATCTGTGTTAATCTGAGTAATCTGTGATGGATAAATAACAGGATAAAAGAAAATAATTACTAAATTTGCAGGTCATTTTGAAATACATAAAAAATATCATATATGAATATCTCTTATAATTGGCTGAAAGAATACGTCAACTTCGATTTGACACCGGATGAAGTGGCCGAGGCGCTGACTTCCATCGGTTTGGAAACCGGAGGCGTAGAAGAAGTCCAAACAATTAAAGGTGGTCTGGAAGGTATTGTCATCGGCGAAGTGCTGACTTGCGAACCTCATCCCAATTCAGACCACATGCATGTTACTACTGTGAATTTGGGACAAGGCGAACCGGTACAGATTGTCTGTGGAGCCGCTAACGTAGCTGCCGGACAGAAAGTGGTGGTTGCCACATTGGGCACCAAGCTATACGATGGCGAAGAATGTTTTACCATCAAGAAATCAAAGCTCCGCGGAATTGAATCTATGGGTATGATCTGTGCCGAAGACGAAATCGGTATCGGAAACAGCCACGAAGGTATCATCGTACTGCCGGCGGATGCTGTTCCGGGTACTCCCGCTAAAGATTATTTCAATATCAAAAGCGAATACGTACTGGAAGTGGATATCACCCCGAACCGTGCGGACGCCTGCTCACATTACGGCGTGGCCCGAGATCTGTATGCCTACCTGATTCAAAACGGCAAACAAGCCACTTTAAAACGTCCGTCTGTAGAAGCGTTTAAAGTGGATAACCATGATATGGACATCGCCATTGAAGTAGAGAATACGGAAGCATGTCCGCGTTATGCCGGAGTTTCCATAAAAGGGGTAACTGTAAAAGAGAGTCCCGAATGGCTGCAAAACAAATTACGCCTGATTGGAGTACGTCCTATCAATAATATCGTGGATATCACCAACTACATCCTTCACGCATACGGCCAGCCCCTGCACTGTTTTGATGCAGATAAGATTAAAGGTGGTAAGATTGTAGTGAAGACTGTTGCCGAAGGTACTACATTCGTTACTTTGGACGAAGTGGAACGCAAATTATCCGACAAGGACCTGATGATATGCAACACAGAAGAACCGATGTGCATTGCCGGCGTATTCGGTGGTCTGGATTCGGGAACAACCGAGCAGACAGTAGATGTATTTTTGGAAAGCGCTTATTTCAACCCGACTTGGGTACGTAAAACAGCCCGTCGCCATGGTTTGAGCACAGACTCTTCTTTCCGTTTCGAACGTGGTATTGACCCCAACGGAACTATTTATGCCTTGAAAGAAGCGGCTTTACTGGTTCAAGAACTGGCAGGAGGTACTATTTCTTCTGAAATTAAAGACAACTACCCTGCCCCGATAGCCGATTTTACAGTAGAGCTGAATTATGAGAAAGTCCACTCACTGATAGGAAAAACCATACCGGTGGAAACCATAAAGAGCATTGTCACCAGTCTTGAAATGAAGATTGTAAACGAAACACCCGAAGGCTTGACTTTACAAGTTCCCCCCTATCGTGTGGATGTGCAACGTGATTGCGATGTAGTAGAAGACATTCTCCGTATCTACGGATATAATAATGTGGAGATTCCTACTACCTTGAAATCCAGCCTGACCACCAAAGGTGAAGTGGATTACTCCCAGAAATTACAAAATCTGATTTCAGAGCAACTGGTAGGTTGTGGTTTCAATGAAATACTGAACAATTCACTGACCGCCGCTTCCTATTACGAAGGGTCGGAAACATACAAGAACGAAAATTTGGTTTACTTGATGAACCCATTGAGTAACGATTTGAACGTGATGCGTCAAACTTTGTTATTCGGTGGTTTGGAAAGTATCCAGCACAATGCCAATCGTAAGAACGCCGATTTGAAATTCTTTGAATTCGGTAACTGCTATTTTTATAATGCAGAAAAGAAAAACCCGGAAAAAGTGCTTGCGGCTTATGCTGAAGAATATCATTTAGGATTGTGGGTAACCGGCAAACGCGTCAGCAATTCATGGGCCCATCCCGATGAAAACAGCAGTGTTTACGAATTAAAAGCATACGTGCTGAACATCTTTACCCGTTTGGGATTGAATTTCGGCAACGTGGTATTCGGCAACCTGACCAACGATATCTATTCAACAGCCATCAGCGTACACACACGTGGCGGCAAGTTATTGGCCACCTTCGGCATCATCAGCAAGAAGATTCAAAAAGCATTCGATATCGACAACGAAGTGTATTATGCCGAAATCAATTGGAATGAGCTGATGAAAGCCATCAAGACTTCTAAAGTCAACTTTAAGGAACTTTCCAAGTTCCCGGCTGTGAAACGTGACTTGGCTTTGTTGATTGACAAGAACATACAGTTTGCAGAAATCGAAAAAATAGCCTATGAGACTGAAAAGAAACTGCTGAAAGAAGTAGAATTGTTTGATGTTTATGAAGGCAAGAATCTGGAACCGGGTAAAAAAAGTTATGCAGTGAGCTTCTTGTTACAGGATGAAAGCGCAACACTGAACGACAAACAGATTGACAAGATCATGTCCAAACTGATTGCTAACCTGGAAAACAAACTAGGTGCAAAACTAAGATAATAATAAAAATAACCATTTATAAAACTACAATCCAATGGGAAGAGCATTTGAATATAGAAAAGCTACAAAGCTGAAAAGATGGGGCCACATGGCCAAAACATTTACAAGACTGGGTAAACAAATCGCTATAGCTGTAAAAGCAGGCGGACCGGAACCCGAAAATAACCCGACCCTACGTGGTGTGATCGCTACTTGTAAGCGTGAAAACATGCCGAAGGATAACATTGAACGCGCCATTAAGAATGCAATGGGTAAAGATACCAGTGACTACAAAGGTATGACTTACGAAGGATATGGTCCTCACGGAGTAGCTGTATTTGTTGATACATTGACAGACAACACTACCCGTACCGTAGCAGATGTGCGTTCAGTATTTAACAAATTCGGTGGAAACTTGGGTACTACCGGTTCCTTAGCTTTCTTGTTCGACCATAAATGTGTATTTACTTTCAAGAAGAAAGAAGGAATGGATATGGAAGAACTGATCCTGGATTTGATTGACTATAATGTAGAGGATGAGTTCGACGAAGATGAAGAAGAAGGAACTATCACCATCTATGGTGATCCGAAGAGCTACGCAGCAATTCAGAAACACTTGGAAGAATGTGGTTTCGAAGAAGTGGGTGGTGATTTCACATATATTCCCAATGACTTAAAAGATGTGACTCCTGAACAACGTGAAACTCTAGACAAGATGGTAGAGCGTCTGGAAGAATTTGATGATGTTCAGACCGTTTATACAAACATGAAACCTGCATCTGAAGAGGAAGAATAAAATGAAAATAACCTATAAGACGCAAGGCACTTGCAGCAGCCACATCGAAGTGGAAGTAGAAGATGACGTTATTCAACAAGTTTTCTTTTGGGGCGGATGCAATGGAAACTTACAAGGTATCAGCCGATTGGTGAAAGGAATGAAAGTGGAAGAGGTCTTACAGAAACTGGAAGGTGTAAAATGCGGAAACCGCTCCACCTCCTGCCCGGATCAATTATGTAAAGCGTTGCGTGAAATGAAACAATAAAAAAGAAGCTGTCTCATCTTGTAATTCAAGTTTGAGACAGCTTCTCTTTTTTTCAATATATTATCTTACTTCCGGATCATTGTTCCGTTTCATTTTCTGTTCTCTTCAAGGCCCTTCAAAGGTTGATGGTCTTTACCTTACCCGGAATGATGGTCAGATGCACCGTTCCATCCTTTTCTATCTCCACCTTCTGATATCTGGCCTCCACCACCACTTTTCCATCCAGCGCCATTACTCCCCACTGGCAGGCATTCCCTTCAAAAGCACAATAACCGCCTACGGGAACACAGATATTCCGGTAGCAGGGAGGCACAACGATACGATCTCCCCATTTCAGCCCCCACTTCATCCCCATCCGGAAAGGAAGGACATCTTTTATTTCCTCCAGCCTCTTCCGCCTTTTCTCTTCCTCATTCTGTTGCCGTTCCCGCTGTACGCTCTCCGCACGCCGCCCGGCTTCCTTCCTCAGACCTTCCACCACGGAGGCAAAATCCGCCTCGCCCGCCTTAGGAACATTACAAGCTATATACCGCTTCCCCTTTCCTTTCTCCACATGATAATAGTTTCCTTCCCCGTCCATCACCACGATGCTCCGATCCGCCAAACAACCACAACACCAGTACACCTCTTCATCATCCCCTTCCAGCACGCAGGCGAAGACATCAAATATAGCAGACCACACAGGATCAACTAGCCGGCAAGACTTCGGAACACGGTAATCCGGTATCTTCAAGTAGAAACCATAAAAACAAAGACTGTCTTTGTGCAAACCATGCATAGAGGCATACGCCTTCCGCGTGCGGCTATGGAAAGTCTCCCCCACCCGCAGCAACTCTATGCCGCCGTATGAAAAAACCACCGGCCTCTCCTGATAAGTTCTGTTTGTCTTCAAATCGGTATAACAGTCACTCCCATCCTCTTTGGTGACAGAAAGAAGTTCTCCCTTCAGGAATCTCAATCTCCGGCAGCGGTCTGTCACCACCATGAGGACTCCGGACTTATCCACCACCCCTGTCCGGCCGTCCTCAAAACGGACGGCAGCCCGGTCCGCACAAAGATCAAATACTTCCCGGTATTGAGGGAGCACGGTGATTTTGTTCCCGCACCTCAAGCCCCACAAACCACTTGTAATTTGCAAATTTTCTTGTGCCTTTTTTTAGAAAAGTTAAATATGCCACAGGATACACCGGTAACTAAGGCTTCATAAGTTCGTTTCTCGTTCCTGTTGTAGTCTTGAAAATCGTCTGCCTGTTTTCTAACCGATAGCTACTGCCGGTGAACTTGATGACTTCACATCGATAAAGCAGCCTGTCAAGCAGAGCGCTGGCAAGGATTTCATCATTCAATGTTTCTACCCATTCTGTAGGTGCCTTGTTGGTTGTAATGATGATGGATGTCTTCTCATGTAGGGTGTTTATCAGGTTGAAGAAGGCAGTTGCTTCCTCTCTTTTCACAGGAAACAGCATGATATCATCTATTGCCAGCAGCTGTGCGCGCAGAATCTTGTTATAAGTCATCATGGCCGGAGTTGAGATGTCTTTAAGTCTGAGACAATTTACGATATCCTCCATTGTCATCAGGTATGCCTTGTAACCGGCCTTGACCGCATCAAAGACAAGACCGGCTGCCAGAAATGTTTTTCCAGTCCCTGATGGTCCCATCAGGATCAGGTTATAAGCTTCACGGAGCCATACCAGTTCACGAAGCTCCTTCATCTGCCGGCGGTCTATGCCCTCATAAAAATTGTAGTCGTATTCGTCAAGATCATGTTTTCGGGGCAGACGTGCCGCAACAAGGCGTCTCTCGTAGTCTTTCCTCTCTTTCATCTCAACTTCGGTGCCTAATACCAGGGACAGGAATTCCGGGTAGGTCGGTTTTTCTTCCTGTGCATGATGCAGAATGCTGTCCATGCGGTTTGCAATGTTGTAAAGCCGCAGACGTTTGGCGTGTGCTTTCAATTTTTCACTTTGTATCATTCAAAAAACTTGTTATATTGGTTTATATCTGTTTTTTCAGGATGACAGTCCGCTGTTTCCGGAATGGATGTCGGAGCTTGGAAAGTCATCCCGTTCATATTGTCCTTACTCCTGTGGATTGAGCCGGATATTTCCTGCACGGAAAGACTGTTGTATATGTTTTTTTCCAGACAGGTCCGCAGGGCTGCTATCACTGTTTCTTTGCCGTATTCGGATATCACATGAAGCAGCAGTTTCATATTGTCTCTGTAATAACGCGGCTTTTCCCTTTCCAGATTCCGGAGCCACAGAATAACGGTGGGGTCATCTTCCGTCCGCTTTCGGATCCGGACCTGCAAGTCATTCACACTCCGTGTCTTGTCCTTATGATGTCTTTTGTCACATACATTTTTCCCTTTTCCGGGACACAACTCATGCCTGCATATGAGTTTACCGCTCTCTTTGTCGTACAGCTCGATATGTCCGTTATTCTCAAGAAGCCATACAACGGTGTTCCGATTTTTATAGGTGCCGGAGGGCACACTGTAGTAGTTGGTCCGGTACCGTACCGTATTGTCCTTGCGGACATGATACTCTTTCGGCTCGTCTTTGGGGGCACCGGTTCTCCATAGTATGGCAACAGATATTTCCGTTCAATCTCAAATTCCTCAGCCGGAACCAGGCGTGTGGTTCCATGTATCTTGCCGTTTCCTGTTTTTTCCAGTCATTGCAGGACCTCGGTGTTAAGGACTTCCAGGCTGTTAAATGCCCGTCCGGCAAGAAAGTTACGCTTGACATATTTGACCACATTTTCCACTTTTCCCTTGCTTTCCGGATCAGCAGGACGGCAGAACACGGGCTGGAAATGCTGCTCGTTGACAAAGGCACGGAATGTTCTTGTCAATATGAGGTCACCCAGGTTTTCTCTGACCAGCAGGACTTTGTCCTGGTCATAGATTATCCTTCTTGGCTTCCCTCCGAAATATGCGAAAGCCAGTTCATGGGCATATACGGCTAGGGCTGATGTGAAAGGCGTACAGGAAAAATACACGAACTTCTGCCTGGAACGGCTCATCACCATGACAAAAAAATAAACTTTGACAAAGTCGTTCCTGTATATGGGCATACGGCTTTCTCCGAAATCCATCTGGGCATATTCCCCGTAAGGGGTATCCGGCATTTTCTCATAAACACGTTTGGAAAGCCCCTCCTTGTCCAGATTATACTTACGACGTACAGTTTCCACAAAATTGTATACGGTTTTCCCGCAGACAACAGGAAGATCAGGATACTGTTCCTTCATCCAGTCATGAATCTGGGAGGCGGACAGGAACCTGTACCGGGAAAGAACGTCACAGACATAACTTTCGTATTTGTCAAGTATGCGGGGATATCGCCTGCGATGCTGCAATTTTGCAGTCAATGTGTCCTCATCCATTTTCAAGTACCGGCGCACCGTACTTCTATGCAGACCAAGCTGGAACGCAATCTGACTTTTGTTAAATCCTTTTGAATATAATTCTCTTATTTTGTACCACATGATGACTCTGTTGTTTGATTGGTGTCTGCATGCGTCCTTAGTTCTGTCCATATCATTTATATTATTGAAACGCAAATATAGACATTTTTAGGAGGCATGATGGCATATTTCCTTTTTCTAAAAGGACATGGGGCAAAGATACGGATTACAACTCCATACCTGTCCGTATTAATATTTTAATGTTGTAATATTTTAATTTTAAAATTGTTTGATATTTTAAAATTAAAATATTCTGATATTAAAATGTTTTTAAATTGAACCGTCAGCATTCCTTTGAAAAAAAGAATATCCATTGATTTTCCACATAAGATCAAGTGTGGGTTACAGAATTAGGTGTCTGATATTTTTAATAACAATATAACATGTATGTGTAAATGAATATCATAAAACAACACCTGCATGACTTCATGTACAGGTATTTATGACTAAAGTTTTAATATTTCAACATTTTGATATTTTAATGTTTTAATATTAAAACACTTTAATGTATTGACATTAAGTATTGGATGGATATATATATTGAATGGATATTAAAAAAAAGTGACACGGCAATTTAGAATGTATACCTATCGGATTCGTGGAAAAAGAGGACGATTCAAAATAATCCTGCCGCTTCTTTTTGTTCCTTCTTGACGCTACCAGGCATGTCCGGTTCTCCGCCATCATTTTCAGATTACCTATATTTTTATTCGTTCATGGACAGGAATGTTCATGCGCATTTCTATCGGCAACCCATAAGTATTGACTGTCAGGTATTGTTCATTTTCTTTTTTTCGGGAAGATTATGCAGAAACAGATATTGTACTTTTCTTGATTTTCAGAATCGGTTTAATAAAGTCTGCCGTATTGTCTTCCGGTTTGTCCACCGGCCACTTGCCGATAGCTTCCGAAGGAACCTCTTACAAAATGGCAATGCCAGTGCCTTTCCGGATTTCTCCGTGTCTTTCAAGACCTGAAATCCGGCGCACATCCGTATCTGCCATATGACCTTGCAGTTTGTTCCTGTATGGACATAATATATATCCGTTTTTCTGTCACATATTTTTTATATTCATTTCATTCCGCATGGTCTTTTCTCTTTTCTTTGGAAAGGGCTCTGCCCGAGAAATTCCATTTTTTCATCGAAAAAATAATAAGGAAGAGCAAGCAGGGGTAAGCGTCTCCGCGATTCTATATAGTATATTAAAAATAAAAAGTCTAATGATCCCTTTTTAGTCATTAGCCTTTTCCCATCTGTCGGGAAGCAGTAGCCTGTATTTTTCCAGTGGTGTATTCGGTTGCCATTCGGCAGTTCTGTTTATGACATCCGTGAGATACTCAAACAGATTCACTTTATTCATCCTACAAGTAAGTGCTATCGTGTAGAGTATGGCGCCCCGTTCGGCTCCCTTATGGCTGCCGAAGAACAATGAGTTTTTTCTTGATAAGGATATGTAGCGGTTCATCCGTTCAACTATATTGTTGTCCAGGTAAGTGTCACCATAATTAAAGATGTCCACCACGGCATTCCACTCATTGCGAAGATAGGTGATAGCTTCCTTCAGTTCGCTCTTAGGCAACAAATCTCCCCGTTCTTCTATATCATCAAGCACATCTTTTATTTCTCCGAGTATGTCCGGCGCATACTTTTTCCGATGGACAAGATTCTGTTCTACCGTCCATCCGTCAACCCCGATCTTATGCTTATGTTCATTTTGATAAAGTGTGTTTATCATCTCCACGATTCTTTTTGCATCCGGGTCATCCTCACCGCAATCTATAAATTTCCGTTTTATATGTTGCAGGCACGGAATGCGTGTGATATGGGGATAAGCATCGCTTTCGAGCTTCCGGTAAGGTGAGTATCCGTCGCTTTGTATGATACCTTTGCAACCGCCTAATTCGTTAAGAATAACTTTTTCAGAGCGGGAGCCGTCATCATAGAGCAGGTATATCATCCTGGTGTTTATGCCCACAACCACCCAGAGGTATCCCTTGCGGACTCCTTTTCCCTTGCTGTTCTTTTCCGGGACGAGTATTTTGTAATAGGTTTCGTCGGCTGCCTTATAAAGATCACTCAAAGCTGTCTGCCGGATACACTTATAAAGATTTTCAAAGAGGCTTGAGGCTTTTTCCATCAACTTATGAGCCGTAGGTTTCTTCAGCGTAAAGCCATGACTTTCGAAGTAGTTGATGATTCTTTCAACCGGTAGCGATTGTATATAACGCAATTCCATCAGCCCGGCAATGAATGAGCCGTCATAGCTGGAATTCAAGAAAGCCGAGACCGGTGTTTTTCCCTCAAAGAGACGACCGTCTTGCGCGTAGGTGTGTATCTTGTAGACGTGCTTGATGAAGCGCATGGGTACACATTCATAGCGGACACATATTCTGGGAGCGGTGGTAACCAGCCGGGCTTTATTGATGTCAAAATCAGGATCGTCGGGATAAACGTCATGTTCCTCCTGCTCCATCTCATAATGCATGTCACGTTTGGCCCCATTGTTCTTTCTGGCTTTACGCTTATCTGCTTTTTTCTGCTTCTCTCTTCTGCCGCTCTTCCTCCGGCAATGCAGGTTGAGGGGTTGTTGCTGTTCGGATGTGTTTGATACAAGTTTGGCGATCCCCTTGGTAAGACGCTGTTGCTTGCCAAGAGATTCGCCTTTTTGAAGGAGTGCCTCTTTAAGGGAAGAAACCTCCTTTATCAAATCATCTATCTGGTCCAGGAGTCTGTTGTTATCATCCCGCAACTCCTTGATTTGCTCCTTCAATAACTCTATGACCTCATCCTTTTTTTTCATGGCGTAAAGATACAAAAAATCAATGAGTCGGCCAAAATAATCGGATGGTAATTTAAAATCAAATAGTTAATATACAGTACATTACATTAAATCCTAAAACGTTTTCGCAACCGTACAGACTTCAATGACACTCCATTTAAGATAAAAGACAAAACCTGATAAGAGATCTCATAATTGCCTGTATGGGGGTTAAATGTCGGCAACTCAAAACTTCCACCTTCCAGACGCTTGTAGTACAGGAGAAAGCCATCACCATCCCAACGCAGTATTTTTACACTCTGCCGGTTTTTGCCAAAGAATAAAAATATATCTCCGGAAATGGGGGAAAGCTCCTTCATTTGAGAGCGTATGATTTTGAATAAACCGTCAATGCCAAGGTTCATACGGACAAAGCCTTGGTACAGATAGTAGCGATTGGCTGATGTTAGAGAATACATGGATCCCCCTCCTTTCTTTCGTAATCGCATAACATTTTAATAATACCCCCGGGAGTGGCCCGTTTGACCGAAATGGTCGTTCCGCTGTTAAAGGTGATTGTGATCCCGGAAAGACTAAACTCTTCTTCCGACAACATGACGGGGGCTATTTGAGTGAACGAAGGAGAGGAAGTTGTCGGTCGGGAGGGTTCAACGCCGCCATAATAATCACGGACCACATCCGCCTTGGCTTGTTTAACGCTATAACCCCGTCTGGACATCCAGGAACTCATACCTCCAAGAGTGGTATGCTGATCACGGCAAACATCGGCTAAAGAACAATTGTAGTCTACTTTCAATACTTCAAGGAAATGTTTCCAGGTTTTTCCAAATCGATTTTCTGCTAAATCCATAATGATTCATTTTTATACATGGCAAAAATATAAGAATGAAAAATGGGCGACAAGATAGAATCGCGGAGACGCTTACAAGCAGGGTTCAGGCAAAGCCATGAACCAAATCACGCAGAGCCGTGATTATCAATTGATTATTAGACTTTTTGTAAATAGAATATTTATATTTAGTAAATTTTAACTAGATAAGTGTCTATTTTACAGACTTTTACATTGTAAACACAACATTTACAATGTAAAATTATTATATTGTAAATCAGTGCTTTACAATGTAGATATAATATTTACAAAAAAAATATGGTCTGAGTATAAAAACGTTATACTGCTTCCCACTTACATTTGCGGAAACCATATAAAAAATATGACTGCTTTGGAAAAAAAATTCAATACGACAATTCGGTTAACCGCAGATGTGAAACAGCATCTGGACGAAATGAAAGGAAGCGTGTCGGCCAGTGAATTCATTGAGACAATGCTGTCCTACTTTGAGCGGAACGGGGTGGATCCCCGAACATCAATCAACGGGAAGTTCAAGACACTGGAACTTCAGGGAATCGAACGGATCATCAAAATCATCCGTGCCATAGAAAAAGATAAGATTGACAAGCTGCTTCCTGCATCGGAAGCGCACAGTGATGATCTGCTGAAACAGGCAGACAAACAGGTCACCCAACTGAAAGCGGAAGTGGAACGCTTGAAAAAAGCAAGTGCTCCTGACGTGGTAGGTAGAAACAAATTGGGACAGGTTGTCAGGCTGCTGGAAAACGCTTTCGACCAGAAGAACTTCAAGAAGGCGGAAAAAGGAACAGATTATTTTGTCGCACCGGTTTATCTGGAAATGTTGTTATATAAAGTAAAGGAAATATGCTCATAAAACAGGTAATGGCCCGTCCTGTACCGGCTCATCCGAAGTGGAAATACAGTTTGAACAGAGAAAGTATGATACTTTTTTTTCACAAGAAAATATTATATGGCGCCAATGTGGTTTATGCGGAAGGCTGGCAACAATCAAAAAAAAGAATGGCATATTCTACCATATTTCCAGCAATCCTTTACAGAATGAAGTGTCCATATAGTCCGGCGAATTATCTGAAAGGGGATTATGAAGTTCGGGCTGTCACCATGAAGGAACAGAGGACGACAGGAGGTGAGTTGAAAAAAATGCAGTATCATACATGAATCTGTATTCAAGAAATTTCAATAGGAACCTTATGATTATTCAGAACTAAATCCAGGTGGAATGTTTGTAAAGGTACATAAACCGGTCAACACACCCTGTGTATGCGACAACAAGGATAGGTGCCGGGCACTGGTGGAATATCTGTTGAAGGAAAGTCTTGAAGACAAACCTTATTATGACACTTTCTTCTCCCATGAGGAGGATTATGTACCACCGGTGACGGTCATGCAAAAGATTGACAGCAACCATAAGAAGCTGATGAAAGGAGATGATAAATTCTATATGCTGTCCATCAATCCCTCACAGGATGAAGCGGCTCATCTGATCCGGAAGGTTACAGGAAAGCAGGTGACGGAATTTGAACAGCTCACCGTGGAGGAACAGGAAAAGGTCATTCATGAGTTGAAGAATTACTCCCGGAACTGTATGGACCTGTATGCGGAGAATTTTCGCAGGGGAGAAGATAAAATCAGGAAAGGATCTTGTTTATTTTGGAAGGGTGGAAACGGAACGCCACTACAGGAACAGTGATGAGGAAGTGAAGGAGGGACAGGCAAAGTCAGGGGACAGGAAGCCCGGGCTACAGCTTCATGTACATATCATCGTGTCACGGAACGATGTGACACAAACAGTAAGATTTTCACCATTAGCAAGAAGCAAAGGTTCATTTAATGAACTAAACGGTAAGAAAGTCATGGTGGGTTTCGAACACATGGAGTGGAAATCCCGGTGTGCGGATCGGTTCATCAGTATGTATGGTTACAAGGCCACACACAAGTATTACGAGGACGGCAGGGAACACACCTACCATTATGTTCCGGGAAAGAACGAGGCGATGAGCATGGCCAAATCCGCCATCCTGCAGAAAGAATTCAGAAACGAGAGGAAGATGCTGGATGTGTCTTACCGGATGTTCCGTTTCATGGTGAATCCGAAACAGGCTCTCATAGCGGAAGCTAAAAGACTGGTAAAGGATGCGCTTACTGGAAAAATCTAAATCAATTTATGAATATGGATCATATGTTTATTATGAGACTGGCAGCCCTGCTTTTTGGCGGCGGCATTGCCAGCTGTCTGTTTCGGGAAAATCCCGGATGTCACATGTCCTGTTCCTGCTGTTGGTACTTGCAGAAACAGCTGTCGCACATGCCACTATCCCGGACGGGTGGTGGTTCCTGCTTCCGGGTGTCGTTTCCGTACTTCTTCGTCTTTCTTTCAAAGGAGGGACAGAAAGCGGAAAGGGCGGAAAAGCCCTGCTCTCCCTTCACGCTACGGACGGGACAATTATCAGATATTATTACTGGTTCTCCAATTTCCTTGTCTATGGAGGAGCCGGTTCCGGCAAGACCAAATCCATAGGCAAACCGCTGATGGAACAGTACATCAGGTCCGGATTCGCCGGTTTCATCTATGACTTCAAGGATTTTGACTATACCCGGACTGCATACAACCTGATCAGGAAACACGGATACCCCCATGAGTTCTATTATGTAAATTTCACGGACATGAACCGGACTTACCGCTTCAATCCGCTGGACAGGAGGAATATAAAGGACAGGACGATGCTCATGCAGCTGATGGAGGACGTACTGGGCGCGTTGATGCCGCCCACATCCAAACAGGACGAATGGTATACGGGCGCGCTTGGCATCCTGAACGGCGTGGCGTACAGGCTTTGGGACGAGTTCCCGGAATGTTGCACGCTGCCGCATATCGTCAACTTCGTGATGAAGGCCGATACGGGACAGCTTCAGGAATTCCTGAAGCTGAACGATATCAGCGCCATGATGGCAGGGGCGTACCTCAAGGCGGAAGGCAGTGAGAAAACACAGGCCTCCTATGTGTCCACTCTCAGCAACTATGTGGCGAAGCTGGCCACCAATGAGAACATATGCTATGTGCTGACAGGGAATGACTTCGACTTCAATCTGATTGATCCTGAACATCCGAAACTTTTTGCAATCAGCAACAACTATGCAACGGAGTCGGTGATATCCCCGTCATCGCCATGGTAATGAGTATCGCCTCGCGCTCGTTTTCCATGGAGAACAGGGTCCCCTTTGTTTTTATCCTGGACGAGATGACCACCTTCAAGGTGCGTGACTTCGAGAAGCGCCTTCCGTCCTGCGCGAGTACGGCGCGGCGTTCCTCTCTGCTCACCCAGTCCGGAGCCAAGCTCGAGAAACTGTACAGCAAACTGGACAGGTCGTCCATTGAGGCGAATTTCGGAAATATCTTCCTGGGCCGCACACAGGATGTGGAGGCATTGAAATATTACCCTCTCTTTTTCGGGAAATACGAGAAGGAGAAGAAGTCCACCAGTTCCGGCAGCAGCGGTGGCGGCCGTAATTCCAGCGTGACCATCAGCACACAGAAGGAAGAGATATATGAATCGAAGGACTTCGCTTCATTGGAACCGGGGGAATTTATCGGAATGGGAAACCGTTCCAATATCAAAGGGCATTTCAGGAAGAAGTTCAGGCTCTTCGAACTGGAGGAGGAACCGCTGCCGGTAGTCGCGTTCAGGACGGAGAAGGAAATATCTGACAATTATACCAGAATACTGAAAGATATCGAGAGGGTGCTTGGGATGGAAGAGATAGATGTAAACTCTTTATTCACCGATAGATAGAAAAGCTGTATGTGTTCGTCTTACAATGTATAAAGTATAAAAACATATATACACCATAACAGAATTTCGGCGACTGTTATTTTTGGGCAGGTTAGTATGAACAGCAAGGCAAACTAAAGTTAACATTCACCAATGGGATGAAAAATGAAAAAATTACGTTCCGCCACAGTCGAATCGGTTTTAGGCACATTGCTTGATTTTAGGGCCATGAGAAAAGTACATACCAGAGGTATAAAATTCGCGAACAAACATGTCTTGTTGGCAACTATGGCTTATAACCTAAAAAAGTTAATGAACCATGTTTATTATAAATTCTCAATCTTCAATCTCGATTGCCAACGTAATCAACAATTGGTTGGATTATATGAAATCAGTAACGATCTTTAACTTTGACAAAATAAATTTGTTTGCAGATATTTCTTTCCGCTTCCCATATTCGAGTGATATGTTTCTGCTCGAATATAGGAGGCAGCTCGTTTTGTATTCCTTTATCTCTATAAACTAAAATTGTACTTTTAGAATCTATTTTTGGTATTTTCTAATAAATTCCCTACATTTTACCCGTTTCATTTGAATTAATCTTAATAATGATTGTAGAACCGGAAGTTGTAGGAGAATTTGCCTCTGGCAGCCATGAAGCCTTTCATAAGATATTCAAGCTGTTTTATCCTAAGGTATATGCTTTTATACGGGGATTTATAAAAGATTTGGATGATTCTGAGGATTTGACTCAAATTGTCTTTATAAAACTATGGAATAAGAGAGCGATTTTTCACAAGGTACATCATTTTGATTCTTATTTGTTCATGCTTACCAAATATACCGTTTTTAATTATATCACAACTAAAAAAGTCTCTCGGTTTACAAGCGAAGATAATGTTCCCGAGATTTCTGATGAATATACTCCTTATGATAAATTGATAGCGAAAGATTTGCAATTATTAATTGATATGGTAGTGAATGAGATGCCTCCTAAAAGGAAAATGATATATAAGTTGAGTCGGATAGAAGGACTTTCTAACGAACAAATAGCAGAGAAACTGGGGATACAGAAAAAAACGGTGGAGAATCATTTGAATATCGCTTTAAATGAACTGAGAGACGCTTTGGCTCTTTCTATTTTAGTTTATTTAATACTGCCGGTTTAGGTGTATCATAAGATAGAACTGTCTTTATTTATATAAAATGTGAAAATGAATAATTATATACATAAGATAATAGACTTTTTCTTTCATCATGAAGTTTCTGATGAGATAACGGAACGTGTTTATAATCGTATGGTTTTTCCTGTGGAAGATAAAGCAAGAGAAGAAGCTGTTTCACACATTTGGGATAAACTGGACGATGCTTCTTGCTCTGACGAAAAAATAGAGAAGGCTTTTTATAATTTGGAGACCTCTTTAGGATTAAAAAAAGAAGAACAGACTGTCGAATTAGTACATCGGGAACATATAAGAAATACGAAAAGAATAAATTGGGGAAGAGTAGCTGCTATTTGGACTATTCCTTTCATTATGGTGTGTTTTTCGGCTTACTATTATTATTCTGCAAAGGATTATGTGAAGGAGACGTTGTCCGAAGTGACTTATATGCAGCGTTATGCAGCTATGGGTACACGTGAAGAAGTGGTTCTTCCTGATGGAAGTAAGGTTTGGCTTAATGCCGGTACTTTGTTGGTATATCCCTCCAGTTTCATATCTGAATCTCGCAATGTTTATATTGCGGGAGAAGGTTTCTTTGAAGTTTCAAAAGATAAAGAGCATCCTTTTATTGTCACTACCAACCATTTAGAGTTGGAAGTGCTTGGTACGACATTCAATATTTCGGCGTATCCGGACAATAATCAGATAATGGCTACATTGGAAACCGGCAGGTTACAGGTAAAGGTAAATAAACAACCGGAGAAATATTTTCTGGAATCCAATGAACAGTTGATATATACTCCTTCCACAGGGATAGTACAGCAGCATAAAGTGAATGCTGTTTCCCACTCCGATTGGCGTATGGGAGGGTTGTTCTTTGGCAATGTACCGTTTAATGATGTTCTTCATACTTTGGAACGTGTGTATGGTGTGAAATTCCATGTGCGTACATCTATTTACCAGAATCAAAGTTTGAGAGTTCATTTTAATAGAAATGAATCGTTGGAGCAAGTACTTCAAATCATTAAAATATTGGTTCCCGGTATAGAATATGAAATTGTTGGCAAGAATATCTATTTAAGATAGCGGTTTAGTATTTATTAACACAAAACCATTGGGTGTAGTATTTATTTGAATTGTCTTTCTCATGTACGTACACTTTATGTCGTTAATAAATCTAATATGAAATGAACAAGAAATTTATTCGAGTGTTGGGGCTTGGTGTTGGCTTATTTCTGGCCGGTAGCCTCTCTGTTAATGCACAGAAAGTTTCCTTCAATGGGGAACGTCTTTCTTTAAAACAAGCGTTTGAGAAAATTGAATCTGTTTCGAAGTATAAGATTGCTTATAACACTTCACAATTGGATGTCAATAAGCAAGTTGTCTTGAATCAAAAGAATCAGGATGTATTGCAAATTCTGTCGGATTTGCTAAAAGGAACTAATTGTGTCTATCAAGTGAATGACAATTATATTGTTATCACTCTGAAAGATGATGAGAAGGTTAAGAAAATTAAGGGTACTATAAAAGATTCAGCCGGGGAACCTATTATTGGTGCCAATGTAATTTTAAAAGGAGATGCCACTGTAGGAAGTATTACAGATATAGATGGTAACTTTGATTTGTCCGTTCCAAGCAATGCTACTTTGCAAGTTTCTTATATTGGTTATAATACTCAGGATGTTTCGGTCGGAAATAAATCTTTCCTTAATATTACTCTGAAAGAAGATACGGAAACACTGGATGAAGTGGTGGTTGTAGGTTATGGCTCGCAGAAGAAAGTCAATGTGATTGGCTCTATTGCATCAGTGGACAGTAAAGCATTGGAATCTCGTGCAGTGCCTGACGTTTCTAATATGTTGACCGGTCAGATGTCGGGTGTTACCATTACACAGGAAAGCGGTAATCCGGGACAGGATGCCGGTACTATTCGTATCCGTGGTGTCGGTTCGTTTGGAGCAACTCCTAGTCCTTTGGTTCTAGTAGATGGACTTCCCGGTTCTTTGAGTGATTTGACTCCGGCCGATATTGATAATATTTCAGTTCTGAAGGATGCCTCTTCAGCAGCTATTTATGGTTCTCGTGCTGCCAATGGTGTTATTTTGGTAACAACCAAGAAAGGAAAGGAAGGTAAAGCCCGCATTATTTATAATGGTTCCGTGGGTATGAGTCAGGCTACAGAATTGCCGGAATTGGCTCATTCTTATGAATATGCAGAATTTTATAATAAGGCGATTGGAGCAGAAACCTATACGCCTGAGATGATTCAGAAGTATCGTGATGGTTCTGACCCTGACAACTATGCTGACGAAATGTATCTTGATGATCTTTTGGGCGGTCATGCACTGCAAACCAAGCATGAGTTGAGTGTAAGCGGTGGTACGGAAAAGGTACAATATATGGTATCATTGGGATATTTGCGTCAAAATGGTTTGTTGGACAATAACTATTATAACCGTTACAATGCTCGTGTAAACCTTGGTGCGGAATTGGCTAAGAACTTGAAATTACAAGTGCGTCTGAGCGGTATGACTTCCGATCGTCACGAACCTTCTACTCCGGGTTCTTTGGATATTGGTGGATTTAAAGGGATTATTTCTAATGCCGTTCGTTTTCCCGGTTTAACTCCGACTTACTTGCAGAATGGTGAGGTCGGTTTAGGACCTAAATTGCAAGGTACACCGGTGGCATGGGTAGACTGTGCGTCTTCATATCGTGAAGACTATGACAAATTTAAAAATAATATTGAATTGTCATATCAGCCGATAGATGGATTGACTTTGAAAATTTTAGGCGGTTATAATTATACATTAAGTCACGTTCGCCATTATCGTTGTGATATGATTCTTACGGGTGACAAGAGTACCGGTCCTTCTACATTGAGCGATGAAATGAAGCGAACTGTTTATAAGACCTTCAAGCTGTAGCTGATTATAATAAGTCTTTTGGTAAACATAATCTTGCAGCATTGGTAGGATATACTTGGGAAGACGAAGGTCAGCGTACTTTATCGGGTAGTCGTAATAACTTTCCGTCTGATGACGTACCTTTCTTAGGGGCCGGAGGGGCAGACGGTCAGACAAATGGAGGCGGAGGATATGATTGGGCTATACAGTCTGTCTTCGGTCGTTTGACATATAACTATGATCAGCGCTATTTATTTGAAACAACAATGCGTTATGATGGCTCTTCTCGTTTTCCGACAGATAGCAAATATGGTTTCTTCCCTTCTTTGGCTGCAGGTTGGCGTATCTCTGAAGAACAGTTTTGGAAGGAAAATGAAAATTTGTCTTTCATTAATAATTTAAAACTGAAAGCTTCTTACGGTATATTGGGTAATAATAATATCGGTAACTATCCTTATCAGTCGGTATACTCTTTAGGGCAAGAACAGAACTATGTATTTGGCGGAGTGTACACACAAGGAGCAGCTGTTACTACTTATGTGGATCCGGGTTTGAAGTGGGAGCGTACTCGTACTACCGATGTTGGTATTGAGACTGCATTCTTTAATAATAAGTTGACATTTAATGCTTCTTATTTCTATCGTAAGACTACAGATGTATTGTATAAGCCGGCTGCAAGTTATTCTTCGATTTTCGGATTAAGTGTATCGCAAGTAAATACCGGTGAGTTGGAAAATAAAGGTTGGGAGTTTGAAATAGGTCATCAAAATACAATTGGTAAGTTCCATTATCATATTAATGGTAATTTCTCTATTATTGATAATAAGGTATTGACATTGGGTATGGGAAATGTGACCCAGAACAATGGTATGGTAGGTAACGGTAGCGATTTGTTTATCGGTTATCCGATGCAGATGTTTTATGGGTATAAGACGGACGGAGTATTTCTGACCGATGATGAAGTAGGTGGCTGGTATGATCAGACTGCGATAGCCAAAGGTTCTAAAGCCGGAGATATTCGTTATGTTGATATTACAGGTGATGGCAAAGTAACACCGGATGACAAAACGTTCTTAGGTTCTCGTATACCTAAATATACTTTTGGATTGAATTTCGGTGGAGAATATAAAGGATTTGATTTCAGTGTATTGCTTCAGGGAGTTGCTAAGGTGAAAGGTATGTTGTCTGTTTATGCAGGTCATGCATTCTATCAGGAGGGTAATATTCAGAAATGGCAAATGGAGAATTGCTGGAATGTGCAGCAGGATAACCGTTATCCTGAATATCCTCGCTTGGAGATTATGTCAAATGCAGGTAGCAATAATACACTGACTTCTGATTTCTGGGTATTGGATGCTTCTTTTCTGAAAGTACGTAATGTTCAGTTAGGTTATACATTACCCGAACATATAGTTAAAAAGTTTGGTTCCACCGGTATGCGTTTCTATGTTTCTTTAGACAATCCTTTAACCTTCAAGGGATATCGTAAAGGCTGGGATCCTGAAAACACAAGTAATAACGGTCAATACTATCCAACTATGTCAACTTATACTTTGGGCTTAACTTTAAAATTCTAATGACTTATGAAAAGATTAAAATATATAGCTTTTACTGTTTTATTAGCTTCATTTTCATTGCAATCATGTGATTTGGAGCGTTATCCATTGACAGATTTGTCGGAAGATAATTTTTGGACTGATGATAAGAATGCCGAATTGGCTTTAACTTCCTTATATAGAGGTAGTATTACAAATGGTTTGGAATATAGTGTTTCGGACTTTTGGTCTTATCATGGTATGTTGTTTATGGAACATCTGACAGACAATGCTTATGACCGTCGTGGAGAAAATAATCCATTCTTTAATATCTCTAGTGGTAAACTGTTGAATAATAACTCTTTTATTAAAAACTATTGGTCATCGGCTTATAAGCGTATCGGTTTGTGTAACCGTTTCTTGGAGGGTATTGCCAATGCTCCCGAATCAGAACAGAAAACCAGAATGGTTGCCGAAGCCCGCTTTTTGCGTGCCACTCAGTATCACTATCTGGCCAGTTATTTTAAGGATGTACCTTTAGTGACCAAAACTTTGACAGGTGAAGAGGCCAATACAGTTGAAAAGGAAACTCAGGCTAATATTTTGTCATGGTGTGTGACAGAGTTTAAAGAGTCGGCAGCTGATCTGCCCCGTTTTAAAGATATTCCGAATAGCGAAACAGGACGTGCTTGCAAACAGGCTGCTTTAGCATTTTGGGGCAGAACTTGTATGCTGATGCAGGATTGGGCAGGTGGAGCAGCCGCTTATAAGGAAATTATCGATTATGGTGATAACTCAATTCATCCTGTGTATCGGGAACTGTTCCATCCTTCAACCGGTGTAGGCAACAAGGAGAATATTTATTATATATCCTATCTTGAAAACTATTTTGGTTGCGGTCTTCCACAGCATATTTTGTCTGCAAAAGACGCTGGATGGAGTCTGTCTAATCCTTCGGCCGGATTATTTGAATCTTATGAGTTTAAAGACGGAACTCCGTTCAGTTATGACGATTCACGTTACAACCCGGATAATTTAGGTGAGAACCGTGATCCGCGTCTTGATTATACCATCTATTATAATGGAGCGACTTTTATGGGTACTGAATATCGCATGAGTCCGGATTATGAAGCATCAAAGAAAGAACGTTTGGATTATTCTTCAGAAGCATCTAAGACTGGTTTTATGTGGCGTAAATATTTTGATGAGAATCCGATCAATGATTTGAATAGCTATAGTGCAGTGACTCCGGTAATCAGATATGCAGAAGTTTTATTGAGCTATTTGGAATGTTTGATTGAAAGCGGGCAGGCCATTGATCAAACAGTATTGAATTTGACCATTAATCAGGTGCGTGGACGTGCTGATGTTAAGATGCCACCTGTTACAGAAACTAATTCAGACAAATTGCGCGAATTACTCCGTAATGAGCGTCGTGTTGAATTGGCTTTTGAAGGTATCAGATATTGGGACTTGTTGCGCTGGAAACTTGCTGAGACAGTGCTTGTTGGTGAGGTATGGGGTGCTCCTTATCCTAAATCTATCACTTATGCCGGTTCTACCAAGTTTGTAGATCCGACAGGACATTGCCGCTGGTATGTAGGAAGACGAGATTTTCGTAATCCTCAGGATTATAAATGGCCGATTCCTTTGTCAGAACAAAATATTAATCCTAACTTGCGTGAGTAATTCTAACAATAGGAAAAAGTGTGTCAAAAATGCTATATTAGGTTTTTGACACACCTTATCTGACTAAAATGTTAAAATATCATGAAAAAACAGTATTTGGCTTTATCTCTCTTAACACCGGTGTTGTGTTCTGCTCTGACTGCGGAAGCTAGGACTCCCAAAGAGAATAAAGTGACCAATCGTGAGCAGCCCAATGTGATTATTATTTTGGCTGACGACTTGGGTTATGGTGATTTGGAATGTTATGGTGCAAAGAATGTGCAGACTCCCAATGTCAATCGTTTGGCGGGTGAAGGTATTCGCTTTACCAATGCTCACACCATAGCTCGCTACCAGTACCCCTTCCCGTTACTCTTTGTTGACTGGTGAATATGCATGGCGTCGTCCTGATACCGATGTGGCAGCAGGAAATGCCGGTATGATTATTCGCCCGGAACAATATACTATGGCAGATATGTTTAAAAATGCGGGATATACTACTTGTGCAATCGGTAAATGGCATTTGGGGCTGGGAGATAAAACGGGACAACAAGACTGGAATGCTCCGCTTCCTGCTGCTTTAGGGGATTTAGGGTTTGATTATCATTATATCATGGCAGCAACAGCCGACCGTGTTCCGTGTGTATTCATAGAAAATGGTAAAGTGGCAAATTATGATCCTTCTGCTCCTATAGAGGTTAGTTATAAACAAAATTTTCCGGGTGAGCCTACCGGTGCTGATCATTCCGAGTTGCTCTATAATCAGAAACCGAGTCACGGACACGATATGTCTATTGTGAATGGTATCAGTCGTATTGGTTTCATGAAAGGTGGTGGTAAAGCTCTTTGGAAAGATGAAAATATTGCCGATTCTATTACTACTCATGCCATTGACTTCATCAAACAGCATAAAGATGAGCCTTTCTTTATGTATTTTGCAACCAATGACGTTCATGTTCCTCGTTTCCCGCACGACCGCTTCCGTGGAAAGAATCCGATGGGTGTACGCGGAGATGCTATTGTACAGTTTGATTGGTCGGTAGGTCAGATTATGGAAACACTCGACAAACTGGGGCTAGCGGAAAATACATTGATTATCCTGTCTAGTGACAATGGTCCTGTGGTAGATGATGGTTATGATGATAAAGCAGAAGAATTGTTGAACGGGCATAGTCCTGCCGGTCCGTGGAGAGGGAATAAATACAGTGCATTCGAAGGAGGTACTGCCGTTCCTGCTATCGTGCGTTGGCCTAAGAAAATTAAGGAAAATCGTGAGTCGGATGTCTTGATGTCACAGATTGATTGGATAAGTTCTTTGGGGGCACTGATCAATGCTAGACTTCCCAAGGGTAGTGCTCCTGATAGTTACAATCGTATCGGTAATTTGCTGGGAACAGACAATGCAGACCGTCCTTGGGTAATTGAGCTTGCTTCTAATCACGTGTTGTCTGTTCGTACCAAAGATTGGAAATACATTGAACCGAATGATGGTCCTGCAATGATACAGTGGGGACCCAAAATTGAAACCGGTAATTCAAGTACTCCCCAACTTTATGATATGAGGAAAGACATAAATGAACGCGCTAATATCATATTACAGCATCCTAAGGTGGTATATGATATGCAGAATATACTTCGCAGAGTACGTAATAAAACCATAAAGATGGAATAATAGTTTCTAATAAACAAAATTTCTATATTAATGTGAGTTCGATATAAATCAAAAAATAGAAAGTTGTCCGTCATTGACCAAATTTACGTCAATGGCGGGCTTCTTTTCAAAAAAGCAGTATGCCGCGATAGCCGACAAGGAGTTGGCTATAAAGTTACTGAATGAACGATGTCTGGAATGTTCAATCTGTGCGATGTTCTTCAGTTCGTCATTGACCATTTCAATCAAGGCTCTTTTTCTTAGCAAAATCTTGTCGGCAATACTCATCAGTGAGTTCCTCATATTATTTTTAACTTTAGTAACAAGCTGTATGCCATTAAGGAAAAGGTTTTCAAACAGAGCCTGACCTATGCACATAGTTTTCCTTTGATGTTTTCCAGAAACTTACCCTGTTTCAACGGTTCCCGGTCATCCACGTTTCCAGGCGTGAACATGAAATTGAGGATCTCTCCTTTGTCATTGATTATCAGATGCAGCTTGAATCCGAAGAACCATCCCATAGAACATCTTCCACGCTCGGCAAGCCCTTCAAATGTCTTATGAATCAAGATTCTTTGGTTACGGCATACACGTAAGGGAGGGGAGTCAACGAAACTGATGCCGGTACAGGTTCCCAGCAGTACTTTTTTGATGAAGATGGTCATGAGAAGCAATACTTCCTTCTCCAGTTCCACAAAACGGTTATAGGACACCCGGTGCGGAAACAGGTGTTCCAAATGTTTGCAGACATACTCTTTGTAATAATACTTGAAGCAGCGGAAACCACCGGAGTGGAACAGAATAAGAATGACCATCATCTCCGCATCACTCATCCGGTTAGGCTTATTACGATGCCCGATCTTCTTGTCTTCAATCATATATTTTTCCTGTTGAAACGAAAATTCCTTGCAAAAATCATCGGTCATACAATAAATCTCTGTAACTTTAGACTTTGGAAACATAGTGGTAATCGTTTAAATGTTATAATTGGACACTATAAATTTAATGATTTTATCGCTATGTTTCTAATTGTCAGAAAAATATATTTATTCTTATATCGAATTCACGTTAAACTACTATGAGTCATCTTTCCCGAAGTTTTAATGGAGTATTTCGATATCTCCGGTTGGCATGACGCCCCTGTAAAAATCGAAGTCTGGCTTGATGAAAAAACTACTTGGAACGTTCCGATTACAAGAGTGGAACTGTGATTTCACATGGTTTTACAGATGAGAAAGTTATTTAGGATTTTCCTCTTTGTGGCAAACCTGTTTATCTCTACGTAAGACATTGTCGAGGGTATGACAAAGTTTCCACAATCGTTGTTTCACAACTTCCCTTTGTCCAATGATATAACTATCTGGGAAAGCCGGCAACAATCGCTGATGCAAGCATAGACCGTTTGGTAAGCAATATCAACAGGATAGAGTTAAAGGGGGGAATCTCTAAGGAGAAAGAAAGGAAAATAATATTATTTTTGTAAGACTCTTATATAGTTATAAAACAAGTGTCAACCATGGTACTGTTTAAGCACTATCATCAGCGATAACTGAATATGAACAGTACCTGAAGATACTATCAAATTTCGTTGAATAGAATAAATATGAAAAGAAGGTGTGCATTTTGACACACCTTCCATATCTACAAAAGGGATTGTCGGTTCACGACCTCATTTCAAATAAATAATAAGAGGAATTCCACTCCTCTCATACCTTCTCCTGTTTTCCCGCCTCTCTCTTTTTCTCCATATCCTTTTCAACCAGGGTTGTGATCACCCTGGATGGGGAGGAATTATGGATATACATGAACAATCCCGGATTTTCTTTCAGGGCGACAATCACCGCCTTCTCGCAGGGTTCCTCTATATATCTGACCGTCTCACAATCTTGTGACACCGCACTTATCTGTAGCTTTTCAGATGGTCTGGATATATACATGATATTGTCCGCACATGCGCTGACCGCCGCATACCTGACCTTTTCCGTCGGGGATCCGATATAAATGAAAAGCTCCGGATCGGCCGTGACAGCCCTTATCTGAACCTTCTCGGTGGGATGTTCAATGAATATGATGGAGCCGCAGTCACTCTCCACAGCCTGCATCTGGAGGTTTCCGGACGGGTTATCCATATAGATGATCTGTCCACAGTCACTCTTCAGCACCTCGGACTTTACCTTTTCCGTCGGTTTGTTGATATACAGGAACACTCCTGTATCCTTCCTGACCGCTTCCAGCTGTACCTTCTCGGATGGCGCATCAAGAAGCATGATCAGGGAGGCATCCTTTCTGACCACCTCCAGCTGTACCTTTTCAGACGGCGCGCCGATGAATTGTATCATCTCCGGATTTTGTCTGACGACATACAGCTGGGCTGCCTCGGACGGGTGTTCCAGGCCCATTATCTCCATCGGATCTTTCCTCACCCTCCGCAAATCTGCTCCGGACAGATTGTCAATCAATCTTTTCAATATATTTTTCTCATCTTTATACTTCTCTTTTCTTCAGTCTTTGATCATATTTCCTGAGCGGCAGCCGAATGAACCTGTTTGGCGATCTGGAAAGCCTTCAGGCCGTAGCCCGCCGGTCCCTTGACAATAGCGAACACCGAGTTTCCCGATGCTCCGGGCAAAGCGGTCTTGTTACCTTTCAACATCTCGCTCATGGCCTTTCCGGATACCCTGCCTATGTCAACCCCGTGGGCCCTCATGTCTTTCAGGATATCCGTCGCATCAAAACTCTCCCCGTTGGTACGGAGCACCGCACTTCCGTTCCTTATTGTCAGTTCACGGCGGCCGCCCTTGAACCTCATTTCTCCGGAGGATGGTTGCGCTTCCGTTGCTTCCGTTTTCTCCACGACAACAGTCTTTTCCGGAACAGCGGAAGTTTCCAGGACCGCCTCTTTCCTGAACGTGCCGACTGCCGCGGAAATTTTTCTTGTACGGTAGGCTTCCGCCTTTTCCGTCGCTTCGTATCTGGCGTCGTAGGTGTCCATATGCCCGGCATCCCGCATAAGCTCCATATCTCTCCTCTATTTCCCCGAGCCTGGTAAAAAGATTCTTTACCGCTTCTGAAATGTCCTCCTTGAAATGGATGCCTGCGGTTCCTCCGGGCATGACGGAACCGAGACATGACAGGCATGCCTGCCGGGACGGGTTCTTTATCCTCAGGATGTTTGCCGGACTGTCATGCACCGCCATCAGCTGGACTTTCTCCGTGGGATTCTTGATATGGCCTATCAGGGAGGAATTTCTGCCAACGGCCAGCATCTGTGCCTTTTCCGTGGGGGTTCTCACGAGTCTTATCAGGGAGGCGTCCCCGTTAAGGACAGACAGCTGTACTTTTTCCGCCGGTTCGCTGATAAACCTTATCAGTTCCGGATCCTGTCCGACCGCATACAACTGGGCCTTCCAGTCGGGTACGCTTATCTCCCGGATGAGATGCGGGTCCTTCCTGACAACGGAGAGCTGCGTGTTTGCGGAAGGGCTGCCGATGGCGGTGATCAGTCCGGAATCCGCCATCACAGCCAGCAGCTGCGCCCTCTCGCATGGATTTTCCAGAAGGGTGATCATTTCCGGATTCCGTCTGACGACCAGCAGCTGCATCTTTTCCGTGGGTTCATGGATATAGCGTATCATTTCCGGATTTTCGGCTATGGCGGCCAGACAGACCTTTTCTGTCGGCTCACGGAGCTGGAGCAGACAGTCCGCCTTTTGTCTGACAGCGGCCAGCTGTACCTCTTCCGTAGGATTGTCCAGAACCGAAACCAGATCCGGATTCTGCCGGACGGCGGCCAGCTGCATCTTCTCTGACGGATTCTCGACCGCGGTGATCAATTGCGGGTTTTTTCCCAGTTCTCTGAGCTGGGCACGTCTTATAAAAAAATCTGTTATTCTCATATATGTATGCCCGTCATGCCGGTGGCTCAGCGTTTGGTTATCATAATTCTCTTTGAACTGATGAGGAAATTTTTCCGCTGATGTCCGCTATGCGCACACCGTAGCCGGAGGGCTGTTTCCGGATAGAGAACAGCATTTTCTGTTTTGCAGGGTTCAGGACGGTCCCCCGGCCCCGTAACATGCTTTCCCATTGGCTGCCGGATATGTTCCTGACATCTATTCCGGCTTTTTCCAGCCCCTTCAATATGCCGGTCACGTCATATTGGTTCCCGTTGGTACGTATGACCGCGCCTGCGGATGTGATCTCTATCTCACGACGGCCGCCCTTGAAAAGAAGAGGGGGCGTCATGCTCTTGTCCGGCGCGGCTGCTTTCTCATAATGGTTGATTGTGACCTTGCTGCCTGCCTTGATTATACTATGGAGATGCGTATCCAGATCGACGTGACGGAACGAGGCTGTCATGACCGGCGTGCCGTCTTTTTCCGACACCGCTTTCCTTGCGCATACGCCAAGTACCTCATGGAGTCTTTCCGCATCCTGATTATATGCCTTGTATTCATCCCCCACACGGATAAGGGCCATTGCATCCGGATATTGTTCTTTCGAGCGGTTATACATATCGAGAATGCCGGAAGAGACCGTTTCGTTGTTTCCTTCTTCTTTTATGGGAAGTGGGGATATGTCCTCTTCCCTGGCGGATGTGTCTGCCAGGGTGTGCTGTTTTTCCACACTTTCCTCTATCATGGCGGATGCCTTGCCGGCCTCCCGTAACACACTCATGACATAGCCGGGGTCCTCCTTCAAATTTGACAGCCAGCTTTTCAGATACTGTGCGTTCTCCTTTCTCGGAGTTACGGCTATTCCCAGATCCCTGCCTGTGACGGCAGCAGTGAATTCGGCGATGATTTCCTCCCGGGCATATCCGCACGTTCCGAACGGGTGATGCAGGCCGCGGTCCAGTCGTGAGGAATGCCCGGTGGAGTGGGCCATTTCGTGAAGGGCGGTCATCTGGAATGATTCCATGTCCTTGAATTGTCCCGGAGTCGGAAGAACGATCCTGTCTTTGGACGGGCTGTAATATGCCCTGTCCTGCACCTTCAGTTCTATGGGACAGAGCCATTTCTGTTCCTTTATCATTTTATCCAGCCAGGGGTTCCTATTTCCTTTTACGTTGTCCGCTACGGCAGGACCGGAGAATCTGACCCTCATGCCCTCATACCGCTCCGGATATTTTTCCTTGAAATCCGTCTGGTCTATGTTGAATACATAGAAATGTTTCATGAAGGGAGTCACCTTATATTCCTGCTTCTGAAGTTCCGGGAGGCTTTTGTAATCATCGAAGCTGATTTTTTCTCCCGTCGTCTTATGCTTCACGGTGATATCGTAAAAAGTCACGGGAAGGGCGTGCGATCCTTTTGTGACCATCAGGTTCTCATCCTTCAGCTGACGGAAGGTCATGAATACCGGGAGGGTGTATCCCATCCTGTCCATCTCCATGTAGAGCATAAGACGGTTCATGCTGTTGTACGGACGCCCTGATATGTTCTGTGGCAGGCCGGCACGGGGGGTGAACCAGGGCTTCTGCCATTCACCGGCGGACATCTGCCTGATCTTGTCAATCATCAGTTCCGCATATCTTTCCAGTACCTTCCCGTTCATGGCAGCAGTTCCTGATAAAGCCTTTCCTCGTATTCCTTCAAAAAACGCACCGCATCCGCTGCTGTGGGACAGGTGATGCCATTGCCCCGGGCATAGTCCGAAAACGGTTCCTTCAATTCCGGGTTGAGCATGACATAACCAAGCATGTCCAATTCCCCGTTTTCCACCTTGTGTATCAATTCCATTTCTTCCATTGTGTATTTTTTATAATTGACGGAACAAATGTAAGGGCGGCCCAGTATAACGTTTTTATACTCTTTGTCATTTTTCTGTAGTTTTTTTGGCTGTTCCAAATATTATTTCCATATTTGCAGTGCCAAATAATCACGGAGAATTCGTGCCGCGAGCTTCGGTTAATGCTCAAAGTTCAAAGAAATACAATGGGCCTGTTGACCGGTTAAGAATACGCTATCGGTGGAAAGTACTTGATGTGGAAAATCAGGCTGTCAGGGAGCACCGTCAAAAAAGAAGAAAGAAGCAAAGGTAAGGCGGAAAGGGAGAGAATAGGGAAATGGAGCCTGAAAGAATTTTAAGCAGAAGCAAGCATATTATACTGAAACACTGGAGCAAATGGAATGAACAGCAAAAGACCAGGGTGCCATTCTCTTTGATAAGTTCCCAAGCTTTCTGGAAGGATACAGCCTTAGCACGAAACTGACAGACATCTTCAACAAGAAGAGGTCCCGAGGAAGGGCTAAACCTGGAAAAGACTATACCCAGCTGAAGTTCTTCATGTTCAGACTGGCTAGGATATGAACCGAAAAAGCAATTCTTTTCTTCAGAGGCGTTCTATCTTTTGCTATTCAATTATGGCTGAACCGTAAAAACCAATTCTTTTCTTCTGTACTCGAAGAGGGCGTATCCAACCGCCAGGTCCTTTGCCTTTTTTTTCTCTGCATTAATATGCGCATCTTTCGTATCACAGGTTCCCGCTCTGATTTGTCTGGCCTGGTTCATGGTGGCATTGCGGCTTTGTGTGAAAGGAGGCCTGGGATGAAGTTCATTATAGAGCCTTCCGCGGCTTCCGGTATGATCCGTCTTCCTTTGAAAAAGAAATGAAAGTTCCTTCGTTATGGGAGATCATGGTATCAAAATATTTTAGTGTTAAAATATAAAATATTAAAGCATTAAAACATCAAAATATTGAAAAGAGAATTATTTTCCTTAACTTCGTAACACACTAAAAAAAAACAAATAGATATGGTGAAAATTATAGCAGTCCATAATCAGAAGGGTGGAGTTGGCAAGACTACTACCACTACCAATGTGGGGTTCGAACTGGCACGAAAAGGATACAAGGTCCTTCTTGCTGATTTGGATCCGCAAGCCACTCTGACCTCGGCTTTGGGGGTGACAGATCCGGAAGAAACGGTTTTCTCGGCCTTGCAGGGTGCGGTGGATGGTGGAAAAAGGAAACGCGGCTTCCATGGATACGGTTGCAGGAGAATATATCCCTGTGCCCGTCATGCAGGAAAATGGCGGATGCGGAGTATCTTCTGCAGAACGAATACGGGAGGGAAAACTTCCTTAAAGAACTGGCTGCCAAAACGGATGGAGGGTACGATTTTGTGCTTCTTGACTGCCCGCCGGCTGTCGGACTGATCACGGTCAACGCGCTTGTGGCCGCCACCGATCTGATTATACCGGTGCAGCCGGAAGTGGCTTCTTTATATGGTCTGGTTTCCATCCTGGATACGATTGCTGTAATACAGAGGAAGATCAACAGGGGACTGAACCTGCTCGGCATGCTGGTGACACAGTATGACAGAAGGACTACATTGCATGCGGAGATATTGGAAGCGATGCGGAAACAGTACGGGGAAACGGTCTTTTCCACGGTCATCAGCCGTTCCATCAGGGTGGCAGAGTCCATGAGCAGAAAGACGGATGTCGTATCTTACAGCAGGAACAGCAATGGAGCGGCGGACTACCGGTCCCTTACCCGGGAGATCCTGTCCAGATTGAATATGGTTGACAACAAATAAAAGTAAATAAAGAATATGGGAAAATTTATTGGAATTGACGAGATTCTGCAGGGCGGAACACCAAACCGTCCCACACACTCCACTCCGAAGGAGGGGAAGAAAGGGGAAGCACTGGCCAGAACCTCACTGGAGTATCCGTTGGAACTGCACCGCAAGGTGAAGAAATACGCTGTAGACGCTGGAATGAAGGAGAAGCAGGTCATAGCACAGGCTATACGGGAATTCTTCGAGAGAGTGGAGAAAGAATAAAGAACATAAAATTGAAGAAAATGAAGACATTCGGATATTTGTTGATGGCGGTCATGGCGTGCATGACATGTTCCTGCCGGGATGAGGAACCACTGCCGGACCCGGTTCCTCCCGTAGTGGAGCCGGAAAATCCCGGAAACCCGGAAGAGCCGGATACGGGAAAGGTGTACCTCGGCATCGCCCCTATCATCGAGAACATGCAGGAACAGAGGGCCGTGGTGGAGAACTGGAAGGAGGGGCATTGCCTGGGAGTGACAGCTGCAGGGGATGTGAACATACCCTTCACTTTTGACGGCAGGCGGTGGAAAGCCGGAAAACAGGTGGAGGTGACGGCTGAGCAGAAAGTGTCCGCCTATTATCCTTATAATGTACAATATACGGACATGACCGCCATACCTGTGGACATCACGACACAGGAGGATTATATGTATGGAGAAGGAGGAGTAAGCGTTGAGAAGCCGAGCGCGGTCCTTGTGATGAAGCATGCTCTCTCCCTGGTCAGGATCCTGATAAAAAAGAATGATTATACAGGTGACGGGATGGTGGATGCGGTCACTTTTGGAGGTGTAAGGCTGTCTGCGTCCATGGATGTCACGTCCGGAAAGCTCCTTCCGACAGGACAGCCCGGAGAATATAAGGCCGGAGGGAACTACACACTGGACGATGCCTCTCCGGTATATGTGGAGGCAATCCTGATGCCTGTGGGTACGGCTGAGGGTATCACTGTCAATGTACATGTGGACGGGAGGGATTTCACCTATGCCCTGCCGCCTACCCATGTGTGGAATCCCGGCATGATCTATACTTACACTCTGAATATGAAATCCGGTTATAACTGTGAGGTGGACGTGGACCATGTGCCGATGGATGAGGAGTATTGGAGCACTTTCGGAAAGACCGACCGGATTGTCATGAGGGATTGCGGGACGGACAGGATTTATATACGGCCGAATTATACGGGATATGGCTATGACACCTATACCGGTGAGGGTAAGGTCTGGGGATTCTTTTTGCGGTATAGAAACCGTGGAGGTGGGGAAGACTTCGCCGGACAGGCACGGTTCGTGCTGATGGATGGGGACAGGATTGTGGAACAGTACCAGCCGTTTGATATCAAATGCGGAAACGGTGCATGGGACGGATACTGCAAGTATTGTTATGTGCAGGCCGTGCCGGGGACATACCGGCTGGCAGTGCTGTTCAAAAAGAACGGGGAGTCAGCCTGGTTCAAGCCTTACGGATACGATCAGAATTCCAATGACGGGGAATGGATGTATGAGGTGAGACCGGCCACTGATATGCCGGCACTTCGTATGATAACATTGGAGAACCAGAAATGCAATACGTTTCTGGCATATCCTGTTCCTGATAATGACTGGTTCAATATAGTCTATACGCTTTCAAACAAAAGCAGGAAAGCCATGAAAGGGACTATAAAGGTTGTATGGGAGAGGGAGTTTAAACTGGAATCCAATTCCTACAGACCGAGTGCCAAAGCGGATAAAAATGACAGCCTCAATGATGAAGAATGGCGTGATGAGCTGGGAAGCTGTACTGTTGACATAGCGGCAGGAGTACGTTTTTGGAAAGGAATAGTGTCCTGCAAGTTTCCGGTCCAGAGAAAAGAACCATGGCGCATTCATGATAATGTTGGTTATTGCACTCCAATAGCCCATTTGTATTATCAGCCAGAAGGAAGCAGTGAGTGGAAGCTTTTGCGGTGTGACACAGAATACCTGTTCAACCGGAACTATCCGGGTTCCGAGTCTGCAAAAATGGATGAAGCGTTCAATTATCTTTATGTGATTCCCAAAAGTTGGTAAAAGACGATGGCAGGAACTATTCCTCTTAAAGAAAAATAGGACATAACAGTCAATGTATTGGTTTACAGAAGAGCCACATAGAAAGATTTCAAACTCTTCTTTACTCTCCTTGTAATAAATCTGGCTGTTAGTATTGATGTTTGGAATAGTGCGGTTTATGATAATGACAGCCGGTATGTGCAATGTGAACAAGCTGGAATGCCTTTTTCTGAAGGGTTCCGGCTTGTTTATTACATGGCTGAAAAAACAAGACAAATAAGAGGGTTGTGTCCATAGTGTTCCTGGAACATCCGGTATTTGGGTAGAAATCCGGTAGAAAATGTTTTCTCCACCCTTTTGAAGGAGAAAAAGTACGGACAGACGGTCTTGCAATCGCTCCGTTCCGGTGTTTTATCTTGAATTTTGTTATGTTTTTTTATTTTCTACCATTGTTCTACCAGTAGGGCGGGGAAAGTAATGATATCACACTTTTATCAAGGAATTACATATAGAATGCAGGGTTATATTGGTCAGATTTAGTATCTTTGCAAAAAATGGTACTGATATGGAGGACAAGTTGATTTCCCGATATGATATTTTAGTGAACCGGTACAAGGAACTTGTATCTGAGAAGCTGAGCAGGAAAGATTTTATAGAATACAATGAAATTCTATTCTCGGCGCATAGCTGTGCTATAGAGGGGAACAGTTTTTCAGTGGACGAGACCCGCACCTTGAAAGAAAAAGGGCTGGGCATGATCCCCAAAGGCAAGACCTTGCTGGAGGCATTTGAAATCCTGGATCATTTCCAGGCTTATGAATATCTTCTGAAGAATTTGGACAGGCCGCTGACCGAGGAACTCCTGAAGGAAACCCACCGGCTGCTGACGGAACATACCCTCTCTTACAAGACCCAATACGATGAAATACCGTCCAACCCGGGAGAATATACAACAGTGGACATGTGTGCCGGTGATACGATATTTGGGGACCATGAGCAGCTGATAAAGCAGGTCCCCCGCCTGTTACAAAGCACCCAGCAGGTCCTGGACTCCGGGAAGATCCATCCGATGATCATCGCGGCAAGATTTCATGGATTTTATGAATATCTGCATCCCTTCCGGGACGGAAACGGTCGTCTGGGACGTCTGATGTCCAATTTTATATTGCTCAAAAAAGAACAGCCGCTGCTGATAATCCCCGGTTCGCAGAGAGAGGAATATATCACCGCCTTAAAATATATCAAAAAAGAGCGTACAGATGAATTTCTGATAGATTTTTTCTTCCGGACATCCATAAAAAGGATGGAACAGGAAATAGAGGAAAAAAAGAATCTCACGGAGAATTTTATCAGGGGGATGGAATTTGTTAGAAATGTAAAATCATCCAATGATGACATTTCAGAAATCTAATATTACATTCTGACAGTCCGAACAGTACTTTGCAGGCGAACTTTTCAAAAGCCGGTAAAACGTTCTATTTCTCCATCCGGACAGGAAGAGGCAAACTGGATGTCTTTGATGAACGTGGTGAAACCACATTGCTGCCATCTGCTTCAGAAATAGTATTGAATCTTTCACCGGATGATGAAAACTTGGAACGAGGTGGTTACCTGATATCTCCAGAGCCGGAATCCGGTTGGAAATATGGAGAGGATGAATGGTATGTGAATGGCAACGGGATACCCTCCGGACAATATGGTCAATATTTATTTACGTACAATGATTACAGCCGTGATCCTGATGGAAGCAGATTCGTATACGATTTCAAAGCGGACAATCCTATAAAGGTGACTATACAGACTGGCATGTGGAGTAACAATTCTTTCTCCTTGTATACGCACGGTGATTTCAGAATTGGCTTTTCTGCTACCGGTCTGAGTTCCGGTCAGCAAACCCGTGAGTTCTCATATGGAGACCGGGTAACAATATATGCGGATGGTGCGGATTATGCCGTGCCGGGAGAAGGTGACCGCTGGAGATATAACTATCTGAGAGGTTTCTTTACTACCAGATGGCAGGCTTTGGACGATCTTGGGGAATACTCCCAGACATCAGCCGGTTCATATTCATTTACAGCGACAAAGGATATAACTATTAACATTGTATTCATGCCCACTATCAGATAAAATACAAGGGCTGTCTTAAAAAATGACTTGACAGCCTCTTGTTATAATAGCCTTTATCTTGTCATACAAAATAAAAAAGAACTTGTAACAGAAGTTAATGTGCAACAGATTTTGGTTTTTACGCACAAAATAGGCAGAATTCCTGCCTATTTTTATAAGTGTGGAAACATTCTACATCAGACCACACTATATGAGGATTATTTCCATTTTTTACATAATAAAAATGACAATTAACTGATAATCAGAATAAATATTCTTTTGGCATGGGAATTGCCTTATCATTATCGTAAAACAATAACCATTAAAAATATAAGATTATGAAAAAATTTTTTGTTGCAGTAGCATTGGTAATGGGATTAGGAACAACAGTGGCATTTGCCGAAAATTTGACCTCAGGTGTTGAAACAGTCATGGCAGTAAATGACTTCACCCCTATTGAAGTGAAAGACCTTCCGGCAGCGGTAACGGAAGCAATCGCCAAAAATTTTGCGGAATCAACCGTCAAGGAAGCGGCGGTGGAAGCGGCAGAGGATGGCAGCAAGACCTATCAGGTTGTTCTGACAGACAAGGAGGGAGCTGAAAGTACGGTGTTCTTCAATGAGAAAGGTGAAATACTGAAATAATATATTTTGCGTCTTTCTTGATAAAGAACTGAATTTGCCCTCATAAGAAGAGAACAGTTCTTATCAAAAGATACAGGGTCTTTATAAATAATTTCATTCATAAAGATTGTCGTTTTTTACTAATATTGAACCGTTTTTACAGAAGCAACTGTCCGAGATGAACAGTTGCTCTTTTTAATTTTTATGTTGCCGTTCATAACTGCCAGTACATTGTGAAAATCTATTTTAGATTTTTCTCGGTTTGACTTAACCGATTGAGAAATAAACTTTTAGCGAATTATTTGAGAAATAGAAGTAACGATTTAGCAACTGTGCGAATTTCAGTGTTTTACGTTGCTATGCTGTCAAATAACTCTTTCATCTGCAAATATAATATGTTTTTCCAAAAACGAAAAACATCAAGCGTGTTTTTCTGAATGGGATGGTAATTATCCCTTGATTAATATGGGGTATCTATATTCCAAATGTCCACTGAATCATTTTTTTGATATTCATTAAAATCAGAGATGGCATCATTTATCATTAGTGTATTCTCTCTAAACATTGAACATTTTGAAACATCATTATCATTGCAATATTTTGGATTACCACATTTTTTATACAATTTGCAGAACTTGCTTCCACTCATATCTTCTGCTTGCCATTTACATAATTGGCAATCTTTCTTTAAATACCCATCAAGATACGCTTTAACTTTTCCAATTGTATATAAACCACCACTATTGATAAAATATGGTATGCAATCATCATATGGCATACTTATTTCATAGATTCCCTTTCTGTGGTGATTGTAATTCCTACAAGTAAACGTATCTCGTTCAACATAGCTTTTCAAAGTATGATGTAAGATATATTTTTGAAAAGGTTGCGCAAAGTCCTCTGCTAAAACTTCCTTACGTTTAAAGTTGTGCAACTTAACTTTTTCACATTCATTTAAATTTGTGGAATTTACAATATCCAAAATATCTTCTTCTGACTGAATACTAAGTTCAATAATACGAATGCCCGATTTTTTCTTTTCTTGACTGCATTCATGTGTTACAAATACTTCAATGAAAATAGGCAAATTAGGATTAGTCTTGTTTTCGCAATACAAATCGGCTATAAAGTCTCTACACCTATGTTCTTGGATGCATTTTGAATAATAAGTCTTTAAATCAAATTGCACTTTCTTTACCCTCTTACAGTTTATCTTGTCATAGAAAACACAATTATCATACTTGTCGCACTTTTCATAACTATCCATAGATAATATGATATGCTCTTTCTGATTAAACCAATTCATTATCATTATCTCAGCAATGGAATGTAGATATTTGTCGTAAGAACATTTGTCAGCCTTATGCGCAAAATGCCATTGGCGGATATTTCCACGTTTAGCTATCATCTCACTGTGACAATAAGGACAAAAATATCGTTCGTTTGAATAATATACATCCTTTATATCAACGATGCAATTATCGGTGTTAAGTGCAAAATGTTGATAAGTGTGTGAATGTTTCATTTTATAAGTACCGACTAATAAACTCCTTCTTTTTCCCTAATTATGCCAATGTTTTCATCTGTCGATTTTGATTTTGACACGACTATTTGGTCAAAATTCTTTTTCCCCACTTGTATTTGACCATTTGAAAACACATATAGAAAAACATTTTTCAAAGTCTTTTTATATATAGATTTTCCATTTTTATCAACGACTTTTACTTTGACTTTATATTTATCTGATATAAAATAGTCAGGAGTTATTGACTTGAAAGACATCGTAACATCTTCATAATATTTCCCTTCAATATCAAGAAATGCTACTTTACGTACAACTTCCATATCAGTTAAAGGCTTTGCTGTTTCTGGTTCACTTTGAGCAAAAGCCAAAGGACACGTAAACAACATAATTAACAGCAATACAGACATTTTTGCCTTGTCTAAAACATAAGTGTTAGTGATTTTAGTCATATCTATTATTTTTTTAATGATAAAAAGCGCAGACATTCGCCATACGCTTCACGGTTCACCACAAACCACAACTAAATATGGGAAGTCTGCGCCCATATTCGGGGCAGTCCCAATATTAGTTGTTGCTCTTTACTTGTAGTGGTGATTGTGAAGCTATCGAGCAATATGTCTTGGAACGAGTTATCTCAATCCAACTGCAAAAAATACAAAAAAACGTGATAATCCATTCAATATAGGTAGATTATTCGGCTGTTTTCTTTGAACTATAGTTTTATACCCCTATTTTGCCTTGGCTTCGGTATTCCAATAGCTTCTCTAAACTCGCTCATCTTTTTTCTGAACCAACTCACGTGTGGAACTCCGTCAATATTGAAATCGAATTTTCCGTTTTCATTCTCCTTGATGGCGCAGATAGAACGCTTGGTTTCAAAACTTTGGTTGAACTCCGAAGAGTAGAGTTTACCTTTAATGGCAACATCCTTGAAAGTGCATAGTCTTCGGATAATACCGTCATCGAAACCCAAGCGGTCACGCAGGAAATTTATTGTCGGTATCAGCTTTTCCACGTATGGGAAATAGCATTTGACAAAATTCACGAACTCGGACAGCTTACCATTCTGTTGCTCATATGTGCTTTTCATTTCCTGCATCTGTTTGGCTTGTTGTCGTTCCCGTTGTCGGGCTTCTTCTTCAAGTTCAATGATGCGGTTTTGCAGGGCGGTGTTCTCCCTTTCCAATGTCTTGACCTTGTTGCTGCCGAAAAGAGAACCGACACTCTCGGCGATGTTGGCGGCTGCGACGGTTGCCGCCCCTTTCAGCTTCTCGGTCTGTATTTCTTTTTTCGCCCGTCTTAGTTCCTCCCGTGCCGTTTCTTTCTGCTGTTGCAAATCCACCACTTCCGCTTTGAGGTCGTCGGAGAGTTTCTGTATATCCCGATAATACTGCTGCGTGGACTTGTGGCGAGCCTTCGAGCCGTCTACAGGCATAACCTTTAGGGGTACATTCTAAAAGGTGAAGATTTAACCTTTTTATTATTTCTTAACACTCAAAGAGCGGTGGTAGAGGGTATTTTCCCTCTTTTCGGTACTTTATTGATGGTTCGATGTTCCCATCTTTCCACATTGCTTGGCTCGTTCGCACAAGCCACTACAAAGGTACTACAATTTCCAATAAAGGCAAGAGGACAGCAATTCAAATCTATTATTTTTGAGGGAGTGAAATCTGCCGCTTGCCAAATTTCTCTCTGTCGAAAATAATAGTCCTCTGAAAAGAATGAAAACAGCATTGATAAAATTGCCTTATTAGGGGGGGCTATGCTGTTTTATGCTATTATTTCGTCAGTCGTTTATCTCCGTTGCCGGATGCAGTTTTCAGCCAAGCCGATGAATAAGAAAAGGTTTTGGAGCTGTTTACTCTCCAACGGAGGACGAAACTGCTCCAAATGGTTTACCGCTTGAACTTTTCGTTTTCTAAAAGAGGTTTGGCAACCTTTGCATCCGACAAAAGGAGATAAATGACCAGATATATAACAGTAGTATTACATTAAGGTAAAGAACAACCATGGTATAGTATTATTGCAATTTAACTATTTAAAGTTTGCTTATAATCAAATCATTTAAAGATTTTTGTCCTTCTGTGATTTTTTGTATTTGATAAATGTCGTAATTAAATAAAAAATATCACGCATAATGACTTTTTCTTTTTTTCTAAATTTCTTCAAATGACAAATTATTGTTACCTTTGTAATGTAATGTAGTTAATGGTTGCGCTTATAAAGTCCTTGGAAAGGATTTATGTATAAAAGAGGTAGATGTTTACTCTGTTCTTGCCTGGATTATCAGCATCACTGATATGAAATAACAGAAAAAAATATACAATGGCTAAGCGGACGGACAGGCAGGGAAATAGTACAGATTCCCAATCCCCCTCTTTATAATACATTGCGTATAAGATTTATTAACTGTCTGGTCTGGGGAATCTACAGAGATTTAACGAATCAAGATGGGAAGAGTCAGTCTTTGTCTTGTCATAATGTTCTTCATCTGTAGTGCTCAAAAAATTGATGCACAAGTACAGAATATCAGAGAGAAACAAGATACCATTTCGGCGACTAAATCATTAGAGCATATCAGGCCCGAGAATATCAAGAAGGGACCATTGAATAATGCTTTGGATGTATTGAGTGGTCAGTCTGCCGGTGTGAACGTCACCACTAATGGGACTGACAGGCTCGCTATGCTGAATAGTATCCGTGTGCGTGGTACCACATCCATTATGGGTGGCAATGACCCGTTAGTAATTATTGACGGAGTGACATCTGACATCGCTACGCTATCTACCGTATATCCCGCAGACATCGAGAGTTTCACTATTTTGAAGAATGCTACCGAAACGGCAATGTACGGTTCCCGTGGTGCTTCAGGTGTAATTGAGATTAAGACCAAGAAAGGAACGGGGCGAGGTTTCGAAATATCATATGATGGCAACTACGGATTCGAGTCAATGTATAAACATCTGCAAATGCTCAACGGCCCGGAGTATATAGCTACAGCAGAGGCACTTGGATTAGATTACAATAATGGTGGCTACAACACCAATTTTCACGATGTAATTACTCGTACGGGCTTGATACATCAGCATCACTTGGCTTTTAGCGGTGGTTCGGAAAACTCAAACTATCGAGCATCGTTCGGTTTTATGGATCATAATACAATTGTCAAAGTTAACGATTACCGAAATTTAGTGGTAAAACTTGATGCTACACAAAAGGCTTTCGATGGTCGCTTAGTTGGCGATTTTGGTGTATATGGCTACTCGTCAAAGATACACGACATTTTCGATACACGAATGCTGTTTTACTCGACAGCTGCACAGAATCCTACATATCCAGCAGGAACTGATGTTAATGGCAACTGGGTGAAGAACTCGGCTGCATCACACATCAACCACCCCGGAGCACTCCTCTATGAGAAAAATGACTCCGAAGAACGGAATTTCAATACACATTTGGGGCTGAAATTTAATATCCTTGACAATTTGATATTGTCGGCTTTCGGCTCTTATTCATATTCATCTACGGGAAATGCTCAATTTTGTCCTACATGGGTGTGGGCGCAAGGCAATGTTTATCGTGGAGAGTTCAAGGGTGAAGACTACTTTACAAATGTGTCCCTCTCATATAACAATGCTTGGGGAGACTCACACCTTGATGCTGTTGTTGGCGCAGAATATCTTAAACAGGTAAGGACTGGTTTATGGGTGCAGGCAAAAGGAATAACAACAAATGATTTCTCCTATAATAACATCGGAGCAACATCATCGCGTCCTTTCGGTGGTACGAGCAGTAGCTATGAAGACCCGTCACTTGCTTCAATAATGGGTAGTGTCACATATAGTTACAAGGATAGATATTCTATTGCGGCAGCACTCCGTGGAGATGGCTCTTCAATGGTAAGCGATAACAATACTTTCGGATTCTTCCCATCAGTATCACTGGGTTGGGATGTAAAAAAAGAAGGCTTCCTCTCTGATACTGACTTTATAACAATATTGAAACTAAGAACCGGATATGGTCGGTCAGGAAATCTTGGAGGTATAACATCCTATACAACACTTAATACCGTAAAGGAGAATGGTATCGTATCCATCAACGGTGCACCTACCGTAACAATGGGAAGTATACGCAACACGAATCCGGACCTTAAGTGGGAGACTCGTTCAACATTTAATATCGGTTTTGACTTAGGTATATGGGATAATCGGTTGATGCTTACCTCGGAATTATATTACTCAAAGACAACTGATATGCTCTATGAGTATGATGTTCCCGTTCCGACCTTTGCGTTCGATAAACTGATGGCAAATATCGGCTCGATGTCTAACCAGGGTGTCGAACTAGGAATCTCGGTAGTTCCCATTCAACGAAAGGATATGGAGATGAATATCAACTTCAATATGTCCTACCAGAAGAATAAGTTACTTTCGCTTAGTGGAGAGTATAATGGTATGCATATGACAGCTTCAGATATTACTCCGATTGGCTCGCTTTATGGTGCAGGTCAGAACGGTGGAGACAATAATGTAGTATATCAGATTGTAGGTCAGCCATTGGGGGTATTCTATCTACCTCACTGCAAAGGGCTTAAAGAATGAACTTGGTGGCTACAGTTACGATATTGAAGATTTGAATGATGATGGCGAGATTGATTTTAGCGATGGCGGAGACAGGTATATAGCAGGTCAGGCAACCCCCAAGGTAACTATTGGATCAAACATCAGTTTCCGTTACAAGTCCTTTGATATTGCCATGCAGATAAATGGTGCTTTCGGTCATAAGATATTCAATGGCACGGGCTTGGCTTATACCAATATGTCTATATTCCCTGACTACAATGTATTGAAGGGTGCTCCTGAAAAAAATATTATTGATCAGAATGTTTCAGACTATTGGTTGGAAAAAGGTGACTATGTAAATATTGAACATATTACCATAGGCTACAATATTCCAATGAAATCCAAGGCTGTGAAGTCATTGCGTCTTTCGGCAGGCATTAGCAACCTTGCAACAATCACAGGCTATAGCGGTCTTACTCCAATGATAAACAGTTATGTAGTAAGCAACACTTTGGGCATTGACGACAAACGCACCTATCCTTTATATCGTACCTATTCGTTAGGTCTTAGTATTCAATTCTAACCGCTTACAGTTATGAAAAGATATATAAACATATTGATGGTTGCTTTGGCAACGATGATGACCTCTTGTCTTACTGAAGACCCTAGAGATCAACTTTATGAAGAAGACATTTACAACAATGCCAACAACATATATATTAATGCAGTGGCTGTGCTCTACAATTACATTGGTGGCAGTGCAGACAGTGAGGGTTTACAGGGGACCTGTCGTGGAATTTATGACTATAACACACTTACTACAGACGAAGCCATGATACCTATTCGTGGTGGCGACTGGTACGATGGAGGTTTGTGGACGAATATGTATCAGCATAAGTGGAGTCCTAATGATTTACCACTCTACAATACTTGGAAATACCTCTACAAGGTTGTTGTGTTATCGAACAAATCTCTGCATATCATCGATAAGTATAGCCATAACCTATCTGAGGAGCAGAGAGTGGCCTACGAAGAGGTGCGAGCTCTGAGAGCACTTTTCTACTACTACATTATGGATATGTATGGCAGAGTGCCCATCGTAACATCCTATGAACAACCGCAGGATGAAGTTGTGCAGAGCGAGCGTAGCGAGGTTTTCCGTTTTATCGTGAATGAGTTGCAGGAGGTTGCCGAGTTGTTGCCAAATGAGCGTAGTAATAAGATGGGTAACTACTATGGTCGTATAACAACACCTGTAGCTAATTTCCTTTTAGCTAAGTTGGCTCTTAATGCCGAGATATATTGTGATGATAATTGGACTGATGGCGTTCCACGGAACGGTAAAGAGATATTTTTCACCGTCGATGGTGAGAAACTCAACGCTTGGCAGACCTGTATCAAATATTGCAATAAACTTGCCGAGGTAGGTTATCGGTTGGAGGACGATTATAGCTATAATTTCTCTGTGCATAACGAGAACTCCAACGAAAACATATTCACCATTCCGTTGGATAAGAACCTCTATGCTGCGCAGTTCTGGTATCTCTTCCGATCACGACACTACAACCATGGCGGTGCGTTGGGGGGCTCATCGGAAAATGGTACCAGTGCCAATATCTCAACAGTCTTAGCCAACGGATACGGCACAGATGATGTAGATGCTCGCTTTGAAAAGAACTTCTATGCCGGCATCGTAGAGGTTGATGGAAAGCCTGTAATGATGGACAATGGACAGCAGTTGGAGTATTTCCCATTGGAGCTAAAGTTGAATCTTACGGGAAGCTCCTATGTCAAGACAGCTGGTGCTCGTATGGCAAAATATGAGGTTGATAGGACCTCACATTCCGACGGTAGACAACCGGATAACGACATCGTGCTATTCCGCTATGCCGATGCTCTCCTGATGAAGTCCGAGGCAAAGGTACGTAATGGTGAGGATGGCTCGTTGGAGTTGAACGAAGTCCGAGGTCGTGTTGGTATGCCATATCGAGAAGCTACGCTTGAGAACATATTGAAAGAGCGTTTGTTGGAGTTAGTATGGGAAGGCTGGCGACGACAAGATATGGTGCGTTTTGGAGTTTATCACAAATCATACGATCAGCGAGTCCAACTGGCTGATGAGAAAAATGGGTATACCACAGTTTTTCCTATTCCACAAAAAAGTATAGACTTGAACCCAAAATTGAAACAAAATGTTGGATATAAATAACTTTAGCCTATGAGTATTCAATTTGACATTGCAAAACAGATTATAGCTGAAACATGCCCTAATCGCAAACTTAAGTTGGAGAATATTCGCCTTTTTGCAGATATTATTCAGCCTAAGAAATATCAAAAAGGTGATATAATTCTAAATGAAGGTGATATCTGTAATTGCCTATTTTATATAGAAAAGGGATTTATTAGACAGCACTACCTAAAGCATGATAAGGATGTGATAGAACATTTAGCATGTGAAAAAGATGTTGTCTGGTGTATTGACAGCTATTTTAACCGAGAGCCAACACATCTTATGATGGATGCTGTAGAAAACAGTGTTTTATGGGAAATTCCGCGTGATATAATGGAAGAACTTTCTGATGCTAATGGTGATATAGCTTATCTATATCGGAGTTTTTTTGAAAATTCCTTAATGTTATCACAATTAAAGGCTGACATTTTACGTTTCGAATCAGCAAATGACAGATACGCTAGATTACAGCAACATTTTCCTGAAATAACTAGAAGAGCACCTTTGACAATGATTGCTTCATATCTTCAGATGACATTGGAAACATTAAGCAGAGTACGTGCATCAATAGCTAATGCTGAGAGCAAATAAAGCAAACTAACTATTAGGACTTAACTAACATCAAAAACAGGTCAGGATATAGCGTCCTGACCTGTTTCTTTAATAAACTTAAAAGCTATGGATTAATGAGATGTTAGTCATCGTCATCATCATCGAATTCATCCTCATCGTCGTCATCATCATATTCTATTGCTTCACTTTCTTCAATAATGTTACTAAAAGCTCCTGTTAAATCAAAATGATAGTTCTTTTTATTGTTAAAAAATTCATACGTGATAGAGCCGAAAGTATTCATAATATGTAACTGATGTTTATGACTCACTCATCTTATTCGAAAAATAAGGGCAAACTAAAAAGTGTATGTTTACTATATTGAAGTCATATCTTTTGAACGACAAAAAGTAAATACTTATATAGAACAACTTCCAACATAATAATCACTTTTTAGCATGCCGCATACATTGTTAACCTTAAAAATCTTTTTACCTGTTGCAAGTAAATCTTACATTTACTATGCATAAACTAAACCCTATTTACTTTCCTCTCTTGCTTGACTTTAAATTATAAAAGACAGGGATCATACCAGTGGGGCACACATGTACCTTGCAAATTTACACACCTCATTTTTATGTAATTTAATATATCCCACTTTTAGCAGGATATTACTTTACAGTTGTTAACTCTTTTAAAGTGTCTGTATCTTCACTCCGATTGCTAAAAATTGTTTTCCTGTTTTCCATCCGATAGCTGTTTCTTGACAGTTGTATAATCTCACAACAGTAGAGCAGTCTGTCAAGCAATGCCGCTGCGACAGCTTCCTCTCCCGGTATTGCCAGCCACTCTGTAAGGGAGTAGTTGGCTGTAACGATAAGCGATGTCTTTTCCTGAAACTCATTCACCAGTTTGAACAGCAACATGATATCTTCTCTTTTCAAGGGAAAGAGTGTGGCATTGTCAATGGCCAGCAGCTGTGCCTTCATGATCCGTTTGTAGGTTTTCATCGCATGCCTGGAAACATCCCTTGTCTTCAGACAGGTCAGAAGGTCCTCCAGCGTAACCATATATGCCCTGTATCCGGCTTTCACCGCCTCATGGACAAGTCCGGCGGCAATATAGGTCTTTCCTGTTCCGGAACCGCCTGCCAGAAGCAGGTTGTATGCCTGTCCCACCCATACCAGCTCGCGCAGTTCGCGCAGCTTTCTGGAGTCGATTCCTTCCGTCCGGGTAAAGTCGTAACGGTCCAGATCATGCCTTGCAGGAAGCCCGGCCGCTTTCAAACGACACAAATATTTCCGGTTCTCCCTGGTCCGGACCTCCTCCCTGAGGCAGGCGAGTAGAAACTCCGGATAGGTCAGCTGCTTTTCCTGGGCCTGATGCAGCAGTTCCTCCAGATGTTCGGTCAGATTGCCCAGCTTGAGCATACGTGCACATTCCATGAGTTCCTTCTTATGTCTTGTCATAATCCCTGAGTATTTCGTTATAAGACTGTATCAATCCGCCTTGTCGGGGCAGGTGATCCTCCAGTCCGTATATTTCTGTTCCATTTTCCTTTCCCCTGCACACATATTCACACAGGCTTTTAACCGAGTCCCCGTTATAGATGCCTTTGTCCAGACATATCCGTATGGCCTCTATCAGTGTATTCTTGTCATATCCGGGAATTATGCGCAGGATCACCTCCAGATTATCCCTGTAATAACGTTCCTTCCTCCTTTTCAGATTATCCATCCACATGGCTACCTCCCTGTTGCCCGACACATGGACAAGGATGCGTTCGGCTATCTTCACTCCGGCGTTTCTCGGTTTTCTGTGGGAGTCGTCATAAACGGTCCTTCCCTTTCTGGTACAGAGCGCATGCCGGCAGATGAGTTTCCCCGTATCCTTGTTGTACAGCTCCACATTCCCTTCCGTTTCCTGCAGCCAGACGGTTGTCTGCCCGCTCCGGTAAGTTCCGCATGGCAGGCTGTAATAATTCCCCCTGTACTGCACTGTATTGTCCTTGCGTACATGGTATTCCCTCATCTCCTCCTGCGGTGGTTGTGGCGTCCCATGATAGGGCATGAGAAAGCCTTTTTCCACGGCAAACTCTTCCCGGGGAAAAAGACGGGTGGTCCCGTGCACCTTCCCGTTCCCCGTCCTTTCAAGCCATTCGAGGGCCTCCCTGTTCAGACTGTTCCTGCATGATTGATGCAGTACTCCCCGATTTGTCTGTGAGCAAGCATGTTGTACTCTATGGATTTGTCAATCTTCGAACGGCTATGATGTTGTGGACTTTTCTTTCTCCTTTGTTGTCGAATTTCTTGTTGTCGCTTGGGTGGTTGACCACTTGACCATTCACCCATAAGGTGGTAGAACCGCCTCCATCCAGATTAAGTGCGCAATGTGCCTTCAGAATTCGCAAAAGATAGGCAAGTTCTGCAATGGACATTCCATCTGCGTGCCCTTCTGCCCTTCCATCTACCGCTACCAGCATTATGTCACCTTCTTTTGTGAGTGCAATGGCACTTCTGGGATGTCTGGTCTCTGAGAATTCCCGATCTATCGTCGTGAAGTCACACGTCTTGCCGTCCTGCATCAAGAGCGGTCCGGACGCAAGTATATCCCCATCCAGCGGGAACCCTTTCTTCTCATTTTCGTCGTTCCATGGTATGATCCGGATATTGTTATCCACCATGTGTACGGCACCATTGACACGCAAATGCCTTTCTTCGGTAGTTGTCGTATCTATTACCGCTTCATTTTTACGGAGGTAACAGGTAGAGAAGCCTTCCTTGATACTGAAGTACGACCCGTTTATGGCTGCAGAAGAACGGCTTTGTTCAGCCAATTGGCTAGTGGTGGTCAGCGAGTCCGTCGTAGCAATAAAGGCTGTATAGCCTTCCGCTCTTCCAATGGTCAGGATGCTGATGGATTGCTTGCCTCCAAACAGGCCTTCTATCGAAGCTTGTTTCAACTGGATGCCTTGCAGTGAAGATGTTCTCTCCCATTTGGCCGATACGATGGCCAGGGAATCCGATGGATTGCTGGCTTTGGAAAGCTGTACGCCCGTGAGTGTGAGCACTGAAGCAAAGATGAAACTGAGATATTTATTCATGGTTTTCAGATGATTTGATGACAATGAACGAGGTTACTCTGCGTTGTCCCGCATGGTCGAATTTCTTGTTGTCAGTCGGATGGTTCACGACCCCTCCTACTCGCTGCTCTGAAGAGGCAATCCACATGGTAGTGGACCCTCCACCATCCAGGTTCAAGGCTGATTGGGGGCAGAAGTAAGTAAGTAGAAATCGGGTCAGTTCGTTTGCAGACATTCCTGCCGCCTGGGTACTTCTTCCGTCAACGGTTATCAAAAGCAGTTTCTTATGCTCTGTAAGTGCTACCGCTGTCCGCGGGTGTCTCACTCCCTGGTGCCTTCTGAAGTCTTCGTAATCAAGCTTGTTCAGGTCCATTCCTTCTACGTTTCCGGTAAAATTCAGCCCTACAGGATCGTTGTTGTCTATCAACATGGGAGCACCGGATAAAATGTTTGCTGCGGGGTGTGAAAGAAAAGTCGAGTCGCTGGCAAATCGGATGTCGATGTTCTTGTTGTCGTCATCGAACAGGAAGGCACCTTCGTGTTTCCAGTATCGAATGTGTGTGCTGTCCAAACGGTTTTGGGCAAGGAGTCTACCTCCGATTTTGATGAACGATGCTTCGGCCTCGTAGGTTCCGTTGATGGCGGCAGCCGCATTGTTGCGTTCCGCTACAGAAGATAGGGAATCCCCATGCTCTTCGTAAACAAGCTGTATATCATAACTTGGGGAGGTCAGGTCGACCTCGAGAACGTCTACATTTTGGTGCGCTTGGCTGATGGAGTCATATCCGGCGAATCGGTAATGTATCAGTGCCGGCGCAATGGTGTCTGCCACCCACCCGTCCGAAATACGCAGTACCGGGTTTGAAGCTGATCCCTTGTTGGATATTGTCATGCAAGACAAGCACAGTAGGGAAATAAAGGCGGTTTTCAGTTTTTTCATGAGAATCCATTAAAAGTTGGGCGTTGGGGTATTCCCAACGCCCGATAGTGACTATTTCCGTTGCCCTTCACATTCCAATCGAAACAGAGGTTGGCAGGCTGTCCCAACAGAAACCAACAGTATCCCGACCGAGCAGGGCAACGATGAATAACAGGGATTGGTTTATCAGTTATATTCGTTGAGGTTGGGATTGTATTGCACCTCTGATTCCGGCAAGGGAAGATAAAGGTTTGTCTTTCCGTTCATGGACACTACCTCTTCGGAAATCTTGTTGGTACGAATCAGGTCAAAAAACAGGAAGCCCTCACAGTAAAGTTCCTTTCTGCGTTCCAGGGCTACTTTCTTCTGGTAGTCTTCCTCCGAAGCAATATCCGAGTTGTTGTACGGATTCAATCCTCTTGAACGGCGCAGCTCGTTCAGTCTATTCAGTCCGTTCCGTCCTTGTGCTTCCGCACTAATCAGGTACATTTCTGCAATACGTGAAACGATGAGCGGCGTAAAATCTCTGAACTTGTTCATGATGATATAGGTTTCGGAAACGCTCTCCAGCGTAGTGATGCAGGTGTTGTTGCGCGTATCAGCCGGATCCTCGAACAGTTTCTCCGATTCGGGAGACGGGCAGAGAAACCAGCTTCCTTTCATCGGTGAGTTGTAGGTGGTGAACAGGGCGTACAAGTTCTGGCCTCCTTCGCTAGTGTTGTTGCGGAAACTGAAGATTATCTCGCTGTTGTTGGTTGTCGTGAAGATGTTGTCGTAGTTTTCGCTGAGTTTGAATTTGGGATTTGCGATCAGCGTTTCAGCCATATTTTTGGCCGTTTCCATATCTCCGGTTGTCAGGGCCAAGCGTGCCATCAGAGCTTGGGTTGCTTCGAGGCTTACCGTGAAGGGTGCGCCCGAAGTTTCACCAAAAGGTTTCAAATGTCCTTCATCGATACAAAAACTTAACTCTTCCTTGATGAAGTTGAACACAGCGGACTGTTTGTCACGCTTTACGTTCTCCAGGGTATTGTCCTTGATGATGGGAACACCATCCCAGCGTGTGGCCAGACAGTAATAGGCGTATGCCCGGAGGAAACGAGCCTGTGCCTCTATATGGGTGTTCTTTTCACTGGGCTCCAAATTGGAAAGGATGGAAAGGGTGGTATTGGCATTGTAAATGGCCTTGTAGTAACCACGCCACATCGTAAGCAGCGTACCGTTATTGGAGGGTATCTCGTTGTTTACAAAGTCATTGGAACCGCTCAGGTAGGTATTGATCAGATTCTCGCCCCGCATGTCAAAGAGTACCCAGGTGTCGCGACCCGGGTCGTTCTGTAACGAGCGGTAGGTACCGGTTAGCAGTTGTTCCACTTCACCTTGTCCGAGAATGGAGGGTGAGACGGCCGTTGCAGGTTCCAGATCCAACCAGGAGCAGGAACTGGTACCCAACGCGGTGCCCAGCATTAATGTATATATCAGATGATTTAGTTTCATGATGAATATCGATTATAAATGAATTATATTTAGAAAGTAAGATTGAAGCCGCAGACAAACGTACGCAACTGAGGAACGGTCATGGCATCCTCGCCCATTGTCTTGGAATTGTTGACTGAGTAGCTGACTTCAGGGTCATATCCAGGATAAGAGCTGATGGTCCACAGATTCTGTGCGGACAGGTACACACGCATATTGCTGATGTTCAGCTTCTGGGTCAGGTTTGACGGAAGGGTATACCCCAGTGTCACATCCTTGAATTTGAAGTATGAGCCATCATGAAGCAGGTAGGTAGATGCCTGTGTGTTGTGCGTGCTGATCATGGCACGAGGTATCGAGTTGTTTGTGCCGGGGCCGGTCCATCGGTTGGCAGCAATGTCCTTACGCATGCCGTAGTTGTTGTGTCCAACGGCATCAATACCACCCATACCGGTAGCATAGACATCGTTGCCAACGGAGAAAGTGTTGAAGATGGTCAGGTCGAAATTGCCGTATCTGAACCGGTTGGTGAGACCACCGAAGAAATCCGGAAGGGGCTTTCCGACGATTTCCTTGTCGGCGGGTGTCAAATCACCATCATTGTCCTTGTCTGCATACTTGATGTCACCGGCACGAACCCCCTTGGCATAAAGTTTTTCAGGAACCTCTTGATTATCTTGATAGATACCATCCATTTTATACATGTAGAAGGATCCGATGGGTTGTCCCACCTGAAGGACATGGTTGCCTACAGGAATGGGCTTTTCATCAATCAGTGAGGTCAGCTTGTTCTTGATCGTTGAGATGTTGAACTGTGTATCCCAGCTGAACCGGTCGTTCATGATGTTGTGACTCTCTACATTGAATTCGAAACCGGTGTTTCGCATGCTGCCGATGTTTTGGGTAATGGATGAGAATCCAGTTGTAGTATGCAGCGGGCGGTCATAAAGCAAGTCTTTCGTGTTCTTGATGAAATAGTCCATACCGACAGTGACTCTGTCATTGAACAGCGACAGGTCCAGACCGATGTTTGTCTGGTCGGACTTTTCCCATTTCAAGTCCGGATTGGCCAGGGTGGTGATAGCAATGCCGTCCTGGCCGTTGTAGTTGTGTCCGCCATTTGCCAGTGAACGGGAGTCATAGTTTCCAATTCCTTCCTGGTTACCGGTCATACCCCAGCTGGCACGCAGCTTCAGGTCCGAGATGATTCCGTCTTTTGGAAAAAAGGATTCGTTGCTGATGCGCCAAGCACCTGACACCGATGGGAAGGTACCCCATTGGTTACCGTCAGCGAACTTGGATGAACCGTCTGCACGGATAGAGAAGGTGAAAAGGTATCTGTCCGCATAACCCATGTTCAATCGGAAGAAGGTAGAGATGAGTCGATTCTTTCCTCCGGTGGTAGAAGCGCTGTTGATTCTACCTGCCGCGTTGATGTAGTCAAATTGTGAAGACGGGAAGTCCTTGCCGACAATAGAACTGGCATCTGTGTTGATTTCTTGCATGGAGTACCCTCCCAATGCCGTGAAATTGAAGTCCTTGATCTGTTTGGTATAAGTCAATGTATTATCGATCAGATAATTCTGCATCATCGAACGATAGTCTGTAATCTCACCTTTCGGACTGCCGTAGGGATGGTCCTTAGTCAGCTTCAGATAGTCGTTTGAATAGCGGATGTCTCCGCTCAGGCTGAGCTTGTATTCCAGTCCTTCCAACAGTTTGATGGTCAGGTAGGCGTTGGCCAGCACTCTGTACCATTCGTTTTTGGACTTTTGTTCATTTAGGACCTGGATCCCGTTGTGTCGTGGAATATCCACGCCTCCAATCATGTATCTTCCATCTTCTTTGAACGGCACATCAAACGGCCGCTGCTCGATGGAGCGTGTAAAGATGCCGTTGCCGACGTTGTCATTGGGAACGCGGTTGTTAATGGTTTTGCTGAGTGCAATGGACACCCCAGCCTGGAAGGCGTTGGAGATGTCGTGGTCGACATTGGTGCGGAGTGAATATCTCCGGAATCGGTTCGTAAGGATAATACCTTCCTGGTCGAAGTATCCCAAAGAAGAGTAGAAACGCGTCTTTTCGCTACCGCTGGAAACCGAAACCTCGTAGTTTTGTACGGCTGCTTGGTCGTGAGTAATGAGATCGATCCAGTCTGTATCGGGTTGTCCCGGACGGGGGTTGACTTCCAGAGTCTTGTAGAGGTTGTCTCCCGGTTTCAGGTTGTTTTGGGTATTGTAGTTGTTGACGGCTTCGTTACGAACAGTAAGGTAAAGATCCGAGTCAGCCATTTCGATTTCCTTGGGAAGTGACTGCAAACCGTATGAAGCACTAAGATTTACGGTTGTCCGTTGGCCTTTCTTTCCTCTCTTGGTGGTGACCATCACAACACCGTTGGTAGCTCTCGAACCATAGATGGCCGTTGCCGCTGCATCCTTCAGTACGTCTATTGACTCGATGTCGTTGGGATTGAGCATGGACAGCGGATTCTGCACGCTACCACCAAAGCGTCCGTTGACGCCTGAATTGTCCGAGTTGCTTACAGGTATACCGTCAATGACGAACAATGGTTCGTTTGAGCCGTTGATAGACCCTACACCACGGATGCTGACACGGACAGCTCCACCGGGCATACCTGATGCGTTCGTAATGTTTACACCGCTCAGGTTACCTTGCATCATCTGGTCCAAGCTGGTTGTTACCGAAAGCTTTTTGTCGCTGGCCTTGAGTGAGGAGGTTGAACCGGTCAGTTCTTTCTTTTTCTGGACGGCGTATCCGACAACGACCAACTCATCCAGCGCAACTGCATCTTCTTCGAGCACAATTTTCTCGACCAGCTGGTCTCCTTTCAGTTCCTGTGTCTTGTATCCAACGTAGGAGATGACAATGACAGCATCCCGATTGGATAGCGAGAGCTGGTATTGGCCGTTGAAATCTGTGATACATCCGTTGTCTGTACCTTTCTCAAAGATGGTTACTCCAATCAGTGGGTTTCCATCCTTGTCAACAATGGTACCGTTGACATTCTTCTTTGTCACAACATACTCTTTGGTCAACATCTTGCTGTAAGTCTGTGATGCAAGAGCAGGATGAGACATCCCTAAGTGACAGCATGTAATACAGATAGACGATGCAATCTGTAAGTAACGTAATTTCATATAACAATATTTAATAACTAAAAATCCTTTGTTGACAAGTAGTCAATAACTCTTAAAAACGGTCGCAAAGTAAGGCATATCCGTATTACAGGGAAAGCGAAACTGGTTAAGTTCCAAATTCGAAAGCGTTAAGAAAATGTTACATAAAAAAACCGGTAAGTCAAAGATGACCGCTCGTATATATTAAGGTATCGTTGCCAAGTATGAGGAGTTCGGGGAGAGGTTCCGGGTAGGTGGATTGTAATCGATTAATGTAAAAAAACGTACTTTATTTTGTCATTGAAACGTTTCTGCCACTTAACTGCTATGTAATATGATGCCGGTATTTTTGCCACCATATCAATAACAGGCATATATCATCAAATACATGAATCATAGAGCAAAAGTCCTTTCCGGCATGGGTAGTGTGCCACTTTCATCCGTCGCTGCGCCAATGTCTTTTTGGAGAGGATGTGGATTGATGGAGCATTCAGTAATCAGCCAAATGGAACTTTGTCGGTATGCGGATAATCCTGCTTTATTGCCTCTAAACCCTGCTTGGAAATAGTAAATTCATCATTTAAATTAATAGATTATATGGAAGTAAAGAAAGTATTGGTGAGTGCATTCCTTTTGACCACTTGCTTGATGAGTGGACAGGCGCAACGCCGGAATGAAATTCAGGTTCCTGATTTGGACGGATATACCACGTTGAAGTGTGACTTTCACATGCACTCTGTGTTCTCCGATGGTCTGGTTTGGCCTACCGTGCGTGTAGATGAAGCCTACCGGGATGGACTGGATGCCATTTCACTGACAGAACATATTGAGTACCGCCCTCACAAACAGGATGTTGTTTCGGATCATAACCGTTCGTTCGACCTTTGTCGGGAACAAGCTGAGAAGTTGGGGATACTTTTGATTAAGGGCAGTGAGATTACGCGAGCCATGGCACCCGGACACTTTAATGCCATCTTCTTGTCTGATTCCAATCCATTGGAACAAAAAGACTACAAGGATGCTTTTCGTGAAGCCAAAAAGCAGGGCGCTTTTATGTTTTGGAACCATCCCGGATGGGATAGTCAACAACCGGATACGACCAAGTGGTGGCCAGAACATACAGCACTCTATCAAGAAGGCTGTATGCACGGTATCGAAGTGGCAAACGGTCATTTGTATATGCCTGAAGCCATTCAGTGGTGTTTGGATAAAAACCTTACGATGATCGGTACTTCCGATATTCATCAGCCGATTCAGACTGATTACGACTTTGAGAAAGGAGAACACCGTACCATGACGTTTGTCTTTGCGAAGGAACGCTCTTTGCAAGGTATCCGCGAAGCTTTAGACAATCGCCGTACTGCTGCTTATTTTCATGAGTTGCTGATAGGACGAGAAGACTTGCTTCGTCCCTTTTTTGAAAAGTGCGTGAAGATTGAAGAGGTAAGTCGTAATGAGCAAGGAGTGACGCTCTCTATCACCAATGTGACGGATCTTGTTTTGAAACTGAAAAAGACAGCGCATGACACTTTATTGGTGTATTTCCGGGATATGACCTTAAAGCCACATACGCGTTACACTGTCCGTATCGGGTTTAAACAGGGTATCAAAGGTGGCGATGTAAATTTCGAGGTAACGAACTTTATTGTGGCTCCCGATAAAGGACTGAAATATACCATTTCTCTGTGAGATGCTATCGATAGTAATTCATGGACTGATCTTTTGCCTGCACGCTGTTCCTATTCTTTTGAAGAGTTAGAATAAGCAATAACGGTGGCATGAATAGCCAAATAGATTGTGATGGCCATGAGTCAATTTATTGAATTTGAGGATTCATCAGACTTGTTCTTTATATTTTATCTACATTCAATCAAATTGATATCAAAAGTTTGAATATCTAATTTAAATTATAGGTTTATATAGATATAAATCAACAAGAAGGTGTGTCGTAATGCACGATGCACCTCTTTTTTGTTCATCACTATACAAATCTGTTCATTTTCTTTAAGCTGCGATCTTTTGAAGATTTCTTTGATTTATGCAGCGGGTGTAAGCATTCGGCCTCGTGCGTGTTTCTCTCCAAGTTATAATAAAGTCAAAAGCCAGACGAAGCATGTCTGGCTTTTGACTTTATTATAGCTTTCCTGTTTATCCTTTCCAATTAAATGGCAGTAAATCGGTGTAATCGTTTTTCTCTTCTCTTTCTTTCTCCTGTACCCTAATCAGCACGTCCTGCATCCATAGTTTTGGGTTCACCTTATTTTCCCTACAGCATCCCATCAGTGAAAAGAAAATTGCCGCCGCATGTCTTTGCCTCATGTGATCCGGAGAAGAGCGTATTTTTTCTGTTTAAAGTCAACGGCCTTATAGAACGCTCCACCGGATTATTGTCAATGCAGAACTGTGCGTCATTGACATATCCGGACAGTTGTTCAAAGCGTGTGTACATATAGAACATGGCCTTGGCAATAGGCGATTTATCGACCGTATGTCCATATTCCTCCTTGCACCATTTTTCCAGTTCTTTGATAATAGGGTACGATTTTTCCCGGCGAAGCTTTACCACCGCCTCCCCTTCCAGATGTTCCATTCTGATTTTCTCCTCCACGGCATACAGTCCGCCTATTTGTCCAAGTGCATGCCTTGCTCTGGGAGGGTCATTTCCTTCCGCTTCCACAAAGTTGCGCCTGACGTGTGCCCAGCAGCACAGATGCAACTTTCCGGGTAGCGTGTCGAACTTGTCATATACTGCAAAGCCGTCACTCTGTACCACCCGGACCTGTCCTGCCAGCAGTGTGTCTGTTCCGCTGCTGCCACGGCCCTTGTGATATTCAAAGAAGGGGGTATGGAACCGGGGCAGATAGAAGTTCCACATATACCCGCGGTGAAGAGCACCGGGCCGGTCGCTTTCAAGTACGAGATGGGGTGTCTCATCGGCCATGACGTAATAGCTGTCCTTGACCAGTTCACGAAGCTCATTATAGATTGGTTCCAGACGCTGTGCGGCAGCCATCATCCAGTTACTTACGGTGGAAGGACTCAGATGGATTCCTTCACGCTCAAAGATATCCAGCTGTCTGTGCAGAGGCAGGTGGTCGTAATATTTGGCGGTAGCAATGTGGGCCAGTACACTTTCCGAGGCATTGCTGTGGGGATGTGCCATTACGGGCATGGGAGCGGTTATGATACGACCGTCGGCGAGCCGGTATTTAGGACGGATGATGCGTTTCACATAGAATCGGGCGGGACTGACAGCATATTGTTCGCTCACTTCCTCTCCCAGCTTCGTCGCTCCCTCCAACGAAAGGCCTTCCGGCATGGGAATGATAATCTCCTCACGGGGAAGGGACGGGTCGATGGGCTTACGGGCGTGGGGAGTGATCTTTTTCGTGAAGCTTTTACGGAAACGATTGTAGCCATTCTCCGATGTGACGGATTTCCCAGCGGTTTTCTGTTCTTCCGCTACCGGGTCATTGACATCGGACGGAGACTCGAAACAGATGCTCAGCTGGCCGGCATCTTCGGGAAGATGACGTTTTTCACTGGATTTACCCCATAAACGGCGTGTCAAGTCAGCCAATTTCCATCTCAGATCGGCAATGACGGCTGTACAGGCCGAGATTTCTTCGACCTGGCGGGAATACTCCTGCAAAGAGGCTTCGTATTTTCTCTGAAGTTCCGCATGCTCCTTTTCAAGGCATTCATGTTCCTTGCGCAACTCTTCGTACTCTTCCAAAGTAAGGGTAATAACCGGTTCTTTCACTGTACATCCACTTTTTATTATGTGGCAAAGTTATCAAAATAAAACTGCACGGCTTATAGAATGGGGAATTACTTTTCAACTGTTTTCCGATACTTTTTAACAGTAAGCAGCTCATTCAGGCGATTCCAGGAAATTTGAAGAAAATCCTTCTTCCGTTCCTCCTTTTTCAAGAGGAAAGAACCGCGATTCAGACGACGGCATTCCAGACGGTATTCGTCGTCGCACCGATAAAGGATATGCAACCTGCTACGGGAGCGGTCGGGAAAAATATGACAGTTCTGCTCTGACACGCAGGAACCTGTGTGTCGGATGACCTCGCCACAAAGACCGTCAATACCTTTATGGAAATTACAACCTTGGGGATAAAGGTAATAAGACCAAAAGACTGCTTTGCGGAAAAGGCCAAGACCTAAAGGGAGAAGTAGGTCCTGAGGGTAATGGATACCAAGGCTGGAAGACGAAACTTTATAACGACGGCCGCCATCAAATATGAAAAGAACAGAATCAAAATGGTTAGACTCGGAAAAGAGAGTACGTAGTTTATCACTTTCGCTAGAAAATTCTAATACTGAACACATAATGGATTAAGATTATAATGAAGCCACAAAGGTAGGAAGGAAAAGAGGGGAAAAAAACACGCACGAGGCCGAATGCTTACCAGCGGGTGGAGAGAATAAGACTTTTATCGGTTCGGCGGACTGGATGCCGCGCAACTTGGATAACAGGGTGGAAGTAATCACTCCCGTTTATGATTCTCGAATCAAGGAGGATTTATGGAAAGTCATTGATTTTGGACTCCGGGATAATTGTCAGGGTAGCGTTGTCGACGGAAGCGGTAAGAACTGCCTTTGGACAACGGATACCGAAGAATCTTTTCGCTCGCAAGAAGAACTATATAAGTATTACAAATCACATATAACGAATGACTGATAGTAAATGTTACGCAGCTATTGACATCGGCTCTAACGCAGTGCGGTTGTTAATCAAAAAGGTGAAGAATAATGAGAATCTAGCCAATAAGCGCCTTTCCAAAGTGATGCTCCTGCGTGTACCTCTACGTTTAGGCTTTGATGTTTTTTCCTTGGGAGAAGTGTCGGATGCAAAGGTGATGAAATTGCGCAGGTTGATGAAGGCTTTCCGACAATTGATGAAAATTTATGAAGTGACAAACTATAGGGCTTGTGCCACTTCTGCCATGCGTGATGCCCAAAATGGCAAGTCTGTAATCAAAAAGGTATGGAAAGATACGGGAATCAACATTGAAGTGATTAACGGTCAAGAGGAAGCACGTATGATTTATAACAATCATATCGAGTGTTTGGAAGACCGTGCCGGAAACTATATATATGTAGACGTCGGTGGGGGAAGTACGGAAATAAATTTTCTCATCAACGGAGAGTTGGTACAGTCTCTATCATATAATATAGGTACCGTCCGAATGTTGAGCAATTCTGTAAGAGAAGGTAGTTGGGAACAGATGAAAAGTGACTTGACTCGTTTAACTGCTGATTTTCAAGGTGTCAATATTATAGGTTCGGGTGGAAATATTAATAAACTTTATCGTCTTGCTGATAAAAAGGATAAGAAACAATCACGTTTGCCAATCACTTCTTTGCAGGAGCTGTATGATAAGTTAAAAGTTCTAACTCTTGAACAGCGCATGGAAGAATTTAATCTGAAAACTGACCGTGCAGATGTTATTGTTCCCGCCGCTGGGATATTTCTGATAATTGCAGGTATTGTCAAAGCTGAGTATATCCATGTTCCGGTCATTGGCTTAGCAGATGGTATTATTGACAATTTGTATGCCATAGACCTGAAAACGGAATAAAAGGAATTGTGCATAGCTGTTTTAACTAGGGATATTCAGTAAATCCTATAAAATTAGCCAACTAATTCATACTAAAAGTATTGCGAATTAGTTGGCTTTTTTGTATCTTTAGGTATTTCCCCTAAAATTTTGAAGAACGATTGACAAATGCTTCAGCGGAGTCGTTCAATGCTAAAATCAAAGCTCTTCGAAGCCAGTTAAGAGGGGTGGCTGATCTGAAATTCTTCATGTTCAGACTGGCTAGGCTATACGCTTAAAGGAAAGCTTGCCAACCGGAAAAATCCGCGCCCCTGGAAAAAGCAAAGATAGCCAAAAGAAAATATAACAGAACTGTAAAATATAAAAAGAGGTTGTGCCAACGTTTTGACACAACCTTAGCAGATTACTATTCAGCTGATACCTCTTCTGAAAGATGTAAACAACTTGTTTCTTAGATAGCCTTATAAATATTCTACTACTTATTACAGTTCATTTAGAAATGTTATTCTCACTTTTATTCCTCCGCTTTTTCACTTGCTCCACTGCTTCAGATATGATTCCCTTGTTTTCAAAACGCTGCGTGTAATTGGTGTAATCCGGGTGAATACGTTCGTAAGTTGGGTCAGTGAATAAGGGACTCGTAATAATGTGGTCCGCAGTCGAACGGTTACAGCAGAAAACAATATTTTCAACTCCAGCCAGTCTGGTCAATGCTTTCACATCCGTATCATGCGGCTGTAGTGTCATCGGATCTGTAAAAAAGAACAGATAGTCTATTTCTCCTTCTACGATCCGCGAACCAATTTGCTGGTCACCTCCTAAAGGACCAGATTTCAGGATTGTGATATCCCATTTGATTTCAGGATGTTTTTCTTCAAGGGCTTTTTTAATTAGTGTACCGGTTGTACCCGTACAATAGAATTTATGTCCTATCAGACGTTCCGAGTTCCAGAGAACCCACTCTATCATGTCTTTTTTCATTGCATCGTGTGCAACAAGTCCAATTCTACGAACAATTGTTTCCATAAAGCTAAATTATTTTATTTTTATATGATAATTATAATAACAAAAAAACTAATTCTATTGAAGGCCGGAGGATGACCGGATAAATCTGAGCAATTCTTTGTTTGCCTGGCTATCCATGACGGTTTCCCGTTTTTCTTCAAAAAGATTGAGTGTTGTGGAGCATTCCCCACAGATGTCAATGCCCACTACCTGTTCTTTCTGAAGAATAACAGCCAGCAGTTTCTCCAATTCCCATAAGCTGAGAGAACCTTGATCCCAGTTTGTTGCTGCCGAAGCCGGCTTCAAGACATCCTTGTCTATGGAAATGTAAACCGGTCCGTTGATATGTCCGGAAGAAAAGTTCTGCCAACCCTCTTCGTGCATGAGCGTAGTTTCACTGTAAAACCGAACTTGTCTTTCATATCCTTTCGGCACAGCCTGTATCAGTTTGTCTGAAGCACCTACGATAATTACTTTCTTGCAGTTGTTGTTATGGTCCAATATATCCTTTACCCAACTTCCGCAAGAAAGTATGTTGTCAAACAACGGTGGCTGCATATCGGGATGGTGGTCGAACACAATCAGCGAAAACGGAGTTTCAAGTTTGTCTGTCCAGAATTTAGTCAAATAATGATAATTGCCTGAATCGATGAAATGGACTCCCTCCGCCGGATAATCAGCAATCATCCCCTTCAAAGCCAAAGCCCCCTCCCTATCACAGTAGCCATCTGTACCATAAAGATGACGACAATCCAGCCATATAAATTTATTGTTCCGGGCAAACGCCTCGTAGTCATACACTCCCGTGAAGTTCATGATGATGATCGGCCATGCTATCCGTTTATCTGTTTTTTGATTTTGCCCGCTCATACGTTGTTTTTGCATATCCTTTTACTGTTCATTAAAACCATCGTACATAACAGAAATCTTGTCGGTGAGGTAACAAAGCATTCTTGGGATACATACGGAAGGCCTGCTTGAAGCTTCCAGCGTTGAAAATACCGGATGTCGCCTTAAAGGTATATAAATTCCCATTCTTGGAAACCGGCAAAAGGGGAATAACCTCATATATGTGATCCTGACCGTCTTCACGCCTGATAATGACCGATTCTATTCCGATTGCGTCATCCAGGCCTTTCTCATCAACGACAACCGTCACCTCATATTCCTTTCCGGCTTCAACCGTGGCATTCAGCCCATTCCCTGCCTCTATGGATTTGATTTCTATGGCATCCCATCTGCTTCGGACGTTTGCTTTCCAGTCAGCCATCATTTTCGCCTTCGCAAAGTTGTCGGCTGCCAGAATGTGGAAATGCTCTGACAGCTTGTTATAGAACCTGTCATAGTAGTCGTCCAACTGTCTTTTCATGGTAAAATGGGGAGCGATTTGTGCGATTGAGTTCTTGATATACTTGACCCAGTCTTCCGAATAGTTCTTCCCCCCATACTCGTAATACAGTGGCAGGATGTCATGCTCCAACAAATAATAGATGGCTTCGGCATCCAGCTGGTTTTGGTACTGTTCATTCTGATAAGTCCTTTTATCAGTCAGTGCCCATCCAGCATCCTTACGGTATCCTTCATACCACCAACCGTCCAGCACGGAGAAATTAAGCACACCGTTCATCAATGCCTTCTCGCCCGACGTACCCGAAGCTTCTGCCAACCGCGTAGGGGTGTTCATCCAAATATCCACCCCGAGATAAGATGGCGTGCCAGGTCCATGTCGTAATTCTCCAAGAATATGATTTTACCTAAAAATTCCGGACGCCGGGATATTTCCACGATTTGCTTGATCAGCCCCTGCCCGGCACCGTCATTGGGATGGGCTTTTCCTGCAAAGATGAACTGTACCGGATATTTCGGATTATTCACAATCCTGGCAAGTCGGTCTATATCCGTGAACAGAAGATGAGCCCTCTTATATGTAGCAAAACGGCGTCCGAAGCCTATTAGAAGAGCATCGGGATTGAATCTCTCAAAAATGGAAACGCTCAATGCCGGATCAACCTGACTCCTGAGCCAGTCCTTGCTGCATTTGCTTTTGATATAGTCCAGCAATTTTGCTTTCTGTTTTAACCGGGTATTCCATATCTCTTCATCTGGGATGCCATAGACGGCCTCCCAGATTTTCTGATTGGACTGGTCGCAGAAAAAATTCTCATCAAAATTGTCCTTGAAAAGCTTTTTCCATTCTGCCGCACACCAGGTAGGCAGATGTACCCCGTTGGTTACATAACCCACATGGTTCTCTTCCGGGAAGTATCCCTTCCAGATCGGCGCAAACATTTGCTGGGATACCGATTTATGCAACTTCCTGGCAGGTCTTGCAGGCGAAGACAGACATGCAGAAACGTTCCTCCTTGTCTCCCGGATTGTGACGCCCGAGATCCATCAGGTTATCCCAGGTTATACCCAACTTGCCAGGATATCCCTTCATATATTTATTGAAAAGCCCTTCGTCAAAATAATCATGACCAGCGGGTACGGGAGTATGTACGGTATAAAGTGAGGAAGCACGTACCAGCTCCATGGCCTGCCCGAAATTCAAGCCGCCATTTATGTAATCACAAAGCCGCTGGATATTGATCAGTGCGGCATGCCCCTCATTACAGTGATATACATCTTTCGTTATACCTAAAGCTCTCAGCGTTATCATCCCGCCTATGCCAAGCAGTATTTCCTGTTTTAGCCGATTCTCCCAGTCGCCTCCATACAGATGGTGAGTGATAGGGCGGTCAAACTCGCTGTTGAGTTCATTGTCCGTATCCAGCAGATAAAGGGGAATACGCCCCACACTGGCTTTCCAGACATTGGCATGTACCACAAAACTGTCGGCATAGGGGACGTGGATTACCAGTTGTTTCCCATCCGGTTGCATTACCTTTTCAATCGGGAGCTGCCCGAAATTCTGCGCTTTATAATTGACTGTCTGCTGGCCGTCCATGGAAAGCGACTGGTCAAAATAACCGTAACGGTACAAAAGTCCTATGGCACAAAGGTCCACATTGCTGTCCGACGCCTCTTTCAGGTAATCCCCCGCCAACATACCCAAACCGCCGGAATATATCTTAAGGACTTCATCCAAGCCGTATTCCATGCTGAAATAAGCTATTGACGGGCGCTGGTGATCCGGTTCCACATCGACGTATTTTTGAAGGCGGAATAGACGGCATCCATTTTATAGACAAAGTTCTCATCATGTGCCAGCGCTACAAGCTTCTCATAATTTATCCGCTCCAGAAACAATACCGGATTCTGTTCCACCTCTTTCCAAAGTTCCGAATCCAAATCACAATACAGTTTCTTTGCGTCATCATTCCATGTCCACCAGAGATTATGTGCGATTTCTGCAAGTTTTCGCAGTTCTGCAGGAAGATGTGAACCTACTGTAATCTCCCCTCCACTGAGGGGTATTTACATTATAACTTGAATATTCCATGACATTTTAATTAAATAAGTCCTAATCTTTATTCAGTCCTTTTATTATTTTTCGTTTACCGACAATCCATACCGTATCATTCTCCTTGAAAATTGTATCAGGGTCTGGATTCATAATATTCACGGTACTCTCTCTATTCCGATAATGATGCTATCCGATATGTCTGCCTCCCGGATCGTCTTTCCGATCAATGGTGAACCTCCTTCGACAGGAAATTGCCCTATTTCCATCTCATCCTGCGAGGATGTTCCGTTCCCGTTCCTTTCTACCTTCTTTTGCTCCATGGATGTCCGGAAGCTTTCCAACTGTCGGTCCGTACCTACGACCGTAACCTTGTCATATGGATAGAGATGTTCTTCCCCTTGTGGTATATCTAGGCGTTTTTCTCCACGGGTGATTGAAATCACATTTATCTGAAACAAGGTGCGCAAGCTGCTTTCTTTTAATGTTCTGCCCACATATATGGAATCAGGGGATACTGTGAAATCCGCCAAATGTAATTCCTTGAACGGGATATTGCTGCCAAGGGTGGAGCCTGTATCACTTTCTGTAGAAAGTACATTCCCGTCCGTCCCCTGAAAGTTTGCCATAAATTGTCTCTCTATAGTCAGCGACCGTTTCTTGATCCGCTTGGAAAAATAAATGACGGCAATGATAATGGAAGAGACTACCAACCCGGCTCCCAAGGCAACATTGAAAAGATGGGTAATGATACTCATCATGATAATCGTGCAGATCAGTATTTTGACAAGTACGATTGATACCAAAGGCCCTCTGTTGAACTTGTTGTCCGTCCAGAGTTTACGGAACTCGGTTGAATTGTTCCTTTTCATGATGATGGCCCATAGAAACGGGGATATGACAAGAAAGATGATGATGAAGCCCAACAAGTTCCCTTCCATTCCCGGCAGACTTTTCCTAATCAAAGGATGCACATAGGAAAAATATAAAGTGATGAAAAAAACGCATACGACCAGATAGAGTGTGACAGACACCAGCATAGACCGGATCAGTTTATGCCAAGTACCCTGGTGTTTTACAGTCATTGCCCCGGACGTATAGTGTACGAGATAATCTTTCAGGGATTCAGGCATGTGGATGTCTATAAACCGGTATGCTGGTTCCGAAAGCCGTATCATATAGGGGGTAAGAAAAGTCGTTATGACAGATACTGCCACTATGACCGGATAGAGATACTTGTCCGTGACATTCAGACTGACGCCTAAAGATGCGATGATGAATGCGAATTCACCGACCTGTGTCAGTGAAAAGCCGGACTGTATGGCAATTTTCAACGGCTGGCCGGAAAGCAAGACACCAAAGCTCCCGAACAGGACCTGACCGGACAGTACCAGCAATGTCAGGATGAGAATAGGGACGGCATATTCCCACATCATGGCAGGATCGATCATCATTCCTACCGACACGAAAAAATATGGAAGCGAACAGGTCTTTTACCGGCTGTACGATATGTACGATTTTTTTCCGCTTCAACGGTCTCTGCCAGCAGGGACCCCATGACAAAGGCTCCCAATGCGGCAGAAAATCCCGCTTTTGTCGCAATCATCACCATTCCCAGGCAAAGTCCCAGAGAGGTTATCAATAAAATCTCGTTGCTGGTGAAACGGCGTATCTTCTTCAGCAGGGTAGGTATCAGATAGATACCCAATGTCGACCAGAAAATAAGGAAAGCGGCCAGCTTCAATATACTTTCCAGCATCTCCTTCCCTTCAAAATGTTTGCCTACCGCCAACGTGGAAAGAACAACCATCATCACTACAGCCACCAGATCTTCGATAACAAGAATCCCCAAGACAATGCCAGTGAATTTCTGTTGGAGAAGTCCCATATCATTGAAAGCCTTGAATACGATGGCCGTGGACGACATGGACAACATTCCACCCAGAAAAATACTGCTCATGTGGGAGAACCCCATTGCATTCCCCGCTGTATAACCTATGAACATCATGCCACATACAATAGTGACAGTGGCAACGATAGCCGTAATGCCCACATTTATCAATTTCTTGAACGAAAAGTCCAGTCCCATCGCGAACAGCAGAAAAATGACACCGATGTCCGCCCATATTTTGATATTGGCAGGATCGGAAACAGTCGGGACCAGGGAAAGACCCGCCATAATACCGGCTACAATGTAGCCCAATATGACCGGTTGCTTCAGCCACTTGAAAATGACGGTTACAATACCGGCAATAATCAGAATTATGGCAAGATCCGATATTAAGGGAGCAACTTCTGACATATTAACGGTTATTTTAGATCGATAATTCGTTAAGGACCCGGATCAGGCTTTTGTCAATAGGCTTGTCCTTTTTGATTGCCTGGACAAAAGGAACATAAACAATCTCGTTGTTCCGTATGCCTATCATAACATTTCGCTGGTCTTCCATTAAGGCCTGGATTGCGGCTTCACCCAGCCGGCTTGCCAGTATACGGTCATTGGCACTCGGAGCACCACCCCGTTGCAGATGGCCCAGGATAGAAACCCTGACATCAGATCCGGGATATTCCTTCTTTACCCGGTCGGCGTAATACATGGCACCTCCATTCTTGTTTTCAGGACTTTCGGTCACAATTACGATGCTGCTGTTTTTCGTCTTTCTGAATCCGCGCCCGATGAATGTTTCCAACTGGTCCAGGTCCGTCCTGTCCTCCGGGATGATGGCCGCTTCAGCACCGGAAGCTATTGCGCTGTTTTGTGCCGGGAAGCCCGCATCACGCCCCATTACTTCGACAAAGAAGATACGGTCATGGAGGTTGCCGTGTCCCTGATTTTATCCACGCATTCCACAATGGTGTTCAATGCCGTATCATATCCTATGGTAAAATCGGTACCATATAGGTCATTGTCAATGGTGCCGGGCAATCCTATGCACGTCACATCATACTCCTCCGCAAAGATACGGGCTCCCGTCAGGGAACCGTCTCCACCGATAATTATCAAAGCATTGATGTTCTCTTTCTGTATGACCTTATAAGCTTTCTTGCGTCCTTCAGGAGTGGTGAAAGTCTCGGAGCGAGCTGTTTTCAGTATGGTGCCTCCCCTCTGGATAATGCTACTTACATCTTCCGTCGTGAGTTCTTTCACTTCACCGGCAATCAGCCCCTCGTAACCTCTATAAATTCCTTTCACTTTAAATCCGTTAAAAATGGCGGCCCGGGTCACGGCACGGATAGCCGCGTTCATTCCTGAAGCATCCCCACCGGAAGTCAGAATTCCAATATACTTGTTATCCATAATTTGTTTTTTATATTTTAATTAATCAGGCAAAATTAGAAAGCAACTGTTTTAGCCTTTTTCTGCTATAAAAGATACGGCTTTTTATCGTACCCAGTGACACTCTTATCTTTGCGGCTATTTCCCGATATTTGACTCCGGTACAACATAAAAACGACATAATGTGCTTTAGGCAATGTTTTAAGGGCTTCCCTTATCTCTTTTGCATCATGCCCGTTATCCACGAAAATGAAAGAGTCATCCCTTAACAGGAAATGATATTCAGGTTCTGATAATACATATAAATTCCCTCGTATTTTCTTTGTCCGGCAATTATTGATAAATGCATTGCGCATGATGGTATACATCCAGCCTTTAAAATTCGTACCGGAATCAAACTTATCCTTATTATCCAACGTCCTCAACATTGTTTCCTGCAACAAGTTTTCTGCTTCATCCTTGTCAGCAGTCAGTTTATATGCAAAACAATGCAGTTCATTCTGAAGGGCTACCAGCGCTTTATCGAAATCAAATCCTCTCATTATATTTATTTTGGAATTCAAATATCCGGGTGAAGGCATTCCCTGATAATAAGAAATGCCTTCTGTAGAGTCTCATCAAGATATCTTATTTGACATCAATAGTTTTGGTGGTTTCCTGAACCTTCTTATCTACGACTTTGGGAATATCGATAAACAGGACCCCGTGTTCCACTTTGGCCGAAATTTTATCTTTTTCCACATTATCCGGCAGCAGGATACTCTGCTGGAATCGGGAATAGGAGAATTCACGGCGCAAGTATTTTCCGTCTTTCTTCTCCTCCTTTTTCTCGTCTTTTTTTTCCATGCAGATTACCAGATTGTTGCTTTCATCCACACTTACCTTAAAATCATTCTTGGTCATTCCCGGAGCTGCCAGTTCTACCTTGTAGTCCTTTTCATTCTCAATCACATTGATGGCTGGAGCCGTAGCGTTTGCTCTTGCCATCCATTCATTGTCAAAGAAATCGTTAAAAATACTCGGTAACCAATTCTGGTTTGTTTTTACAGGTACCATTTTTACCTCCTCTTTAAAAGTTAATAATTAAAACTTAAAAAAAAGCATCTGCTTGATAGACAGATTTTTATTGTTTAGCCATCCCGTGTTTGGCCACAGCTTCTGCCCGTTTCCGTATCTCTTCCGGGTTTCCAAGGTAGTAGTCCTTGACAAGAACCAGCCTGTCGTCAAATTCAAAGACATAAGGAACTGCCGTAGGCAGGTTCAGGTTGGAAATATCCGTATCGGAAATTCCTTTGAGATGCTTGATGATTCCGCGCAGGCTGTTACCATGGGCGACTACCAGCAGGCTGTCCTTATACATCAATGCGGGAAAGATGATGCATTCCCAGTAAGGCATGACACGCCCAATAGTATCTTTCAGGGATTCCGTACGGGGAAGTTCCCTATCTGGTACACCGGCATAGCGGATATCCATGCCCGGATTACGGGGATCATCTTTGCCTACCGGAGCGGGAGCCACGTCATAGCTTCTTCGCCAGATGTGTACTTGTTCTTCACCATATTGGACCGCTGTTTCACTCTTATTCAGTCCCTGAAGCATGCCGTAATGCTTCTCGTTCAGCCGCCAGGTCTTTTCAACCGGAATCCAGTCTTTATCCAGCCGGTCCAAGACACAGTTCAACGTTTTTACGGCACGTTTCAAGTAAGAAGTGTAAGCTGCCTCAAAAGAAAATCCAGCCTCCCGTAATGCATCGCCTGCCTTGCAGGCTTCTTCAACTCCTTTCTCGCTTAAATCCACGTCCGTCCATCCAGTAAAACGGTTTTCTTTGTTCCATAGACTTTCGCCATGACGTAATAACACTATTCTTTTCATGGATACTTCTTCTTTATGCAATGGTTATTGAAGAATCCAGATATACGTCCTGAATGGTGTTCAGAAGTTGAACTCCGTCTTTCATCGGTTTCTGGAAAGCCTTACGACCGCTGATCAGCCCCATACCACCTGCACGCTTGTTTACTACTGCCGTTACGACAGCATCATGCAGGTCGGATTCCCCATGGGATTCACCGCCCGAGTTAATCAATCCGACACGTCCCATATAGCCATTCGCCACCTGATAACGGCAAAGGTCTATCGGATGGTCAGTGGTCAGTTCCGAATACATACACTCGTTTGTCTTTCCGAATCCGATAGCCTTGAAACCGCCGTTATTGGATGGGAGCTTCTGCTTCACGATATCGGCTTTAATGGTAACCCCGATATGGTTGGCTTGTCCTGTCAAGTCGGCAGCGGCATGATAGTCGGTACCATCCTTTTGAAGCTGCTGTTTCTCAAATAGCACCACACAATAGTAGCCATTCCCAGTTCGTGGGCATATTCAAAAGCCTGTGACACTTCCACTATCTGGCGGCGGCTTTGTTCCGAACCGAAATAAATGGTAGCACCGACAGCTACGGCTCCCATGTTCCATGCCTCTTTCACCGTACCGAACATTACCTGGTCGTAGCTGTTCGGATAAGTCAGCAACTCATTATGGTTCAGCTTGACGATAAAAGGTATCTTGTGTGCATATTTGCGTGCCACGGCGCCCAACACACCGAATGTGGATGCCACGGCATTACACCCTCCTTCAATGGCCAGCTTTATGATGTTTTCGGGATCGAAATAAAGCGGATTGGGGGCGAAAGACGCTCCTGCAGAATGTTCTATGCCCTGGTCTACAGGCAGAATGGATACATAGCCCGTATTGGCCAGACGTCCATGTCCGTATAAAGCCTGCAAACTTTCCAATGTACGGATATTCCTGTCGGAATTCATCCATACCTTATCTATCATATCCGGTCCCGGAATATGGATAAGTTGTTTGTCTATCGTCTTACATGTATGGTTCAGGTAGTACTCAGCCTGTCCTCCCAATAAATCTACTATTTTCATTTTATTTATTTTTATTGATTATTCTGGTTTATGACTCCCGTTCACCCAGTTTTGCATCCATAAAAAGGATAGCACAGTCTCCGGCTTTCCTCAGATGACTAACAATATTGAGTACATTCGCTTCATCTTCTACTTGCTCACGAACAAATTGCCACAAGAAGTCCTGAGTGGCATTGTCTTCCTCTTCGGATGCTACCTGTACCAACTCATCAATCAGTTTGGAAACATGTTTTTCATGCTCCAAAGCATGCTCGAATACTTCAACAGGGTTACCCCAACCTTGTGGAACCACATCGACCTTGTCTACTTTCGGGGTTGCCTCACGCTTAATCATGTACCCGGCAATGGCATATGCATGCCCGGTCTCTTCTGCAGATTGTTTCTGCATCCAGCGAGCCATTCCGGAAAAGCCCTCTCTTTCCAGATAAAAAGACATCGATAAATACAGGTTGGCAGACCATAATTCTGCTGTGATTTGCTCATTCAGAGCATTTTGCAATTTTTCAGTCATGATGAATCAAACTTTTAATGTTAATAATAAATCCAAATTATCTCTCTTCTTTAAGAACAAGCATGGGCTTGTTTCAAGATTTCAATTAATACCGGACGTATCCCGCTGATAAAACATTCCACGGCGATCACCATTAGAATAAGTCCCATCAGTCTCATCATCACATTGTTTCCCGTCTCTCCCAAGATTTTTAAAAGCTGGGTGGACGCGCACAGAATAAAGAAGGAAAGAATGCAGACCAAAGCGATTACGCCAAGCAATACTATTTTGAAAGTATATTCCGAAGCATCTTCCATCAATGTTATTCCACTGGAAATCGCTCCCGGACCGCATAACATCGGAATGGCAAGAGGTGTGATGGTTATATCTTTGGAATATTCTTTTCGTTCAGTTTCATTCAGTTTCACATGGGTGAAATGTGCCTGCAACATATCATATCCGATTTTAAAGATGATGATACCTCCCACAATCCGGAATCCGTCTGTTGAGATGCCGAAAAAATGAAACAGAAACCTGCCCGATAATGTAAAAAGGACTAATATGATAAATGCAATGGTACATGCTTTCAAGGCGATACATCTGCGTTCTTTCGTATCCATTCCATCAGTCATTTGCAGGAATACCGGCATCACTCCAAGCGGGTCCATCAAGGTGAATAGCGAAGTGAAACACAATGTTAAATATACAAATATATCCATGATGACATATATTTTATTATCGATTATTATATCGCAAAAAAACATACCAGATAGCATTCTGCAATATTAAATTTTGCATAACATCAATCTTAAATCCATACCGTCAAAAATAAGGTAGTTTCCGTTCGTTTTCCTTGGCGAGGATACGTAACAATTCCATAAATGCCGTACTTACATATATACGGTCTGCATACAGCCCGCTGATGAAAGAATGGAAGGACATGCTTACATTCCAGCATAATATGAGAAATGTGTTTACCTGACGTGATATGTACTGCTCATGTTCAAGCAATTCATTCAAGGCATTCAATGGCGTTGTCCATTCATGTGTATCCCGTTTCATTTCATTGATTACAACACATCCTCCATCATGGCATATCCGATTCATCATCTGATAAACCTTGTTCATATTGTCCTGTGCTTGGGAGTTCAGCCAGGAGCTAAGTATTGGAAGCCGTTCATCTTCAAAATAAACCTGCAATGACAGGTATAAACCGGTTGACCATATTTCTGTATTGATCAACTCATTCATGGCGTTTTCTATTCGTTTATCCATTATCACTCTGAATATTGAAAATCCATTACTAATATCATGTGTTATTCTCAGTATATAAAAATTCCATTCGATTGTGGGTAACCCATAAAACGGAATTCTTAAACGAGGCTTAAATAATAGGATAACTTATCGGCGTAGACAAATTGTCATAAAAAATAGCACTATGATGTCTTTTTGTCTTGCCTCCCTTGCAGAATATCCAATAAGACATCCAGTTCTCTTTCTATTCCTTCAATCTTATCGGAAATACAGTCCAAAGTATTATGGTGCAGACTAGCTTTACACTCCTGCAACTCTCTTGACAGAGAAAGTATCTGTAACCAAAGTTCTTCCTCTATGTGATAGGGGAGTTACTATTATCTAGTACCATAGCAGGAGAAGGCAGAAAAGTGCTTTGGCATGTAATTTGTATGATAATGAACGGTATGTTCCGAAGGAGACAGGAATGGAAATGAAAGGATAGAATATTCCACAAAAGACAGTAACAAACAAAGGGGGAAAGTCGTTGGAGACAGTTGTCTCGCTTTTAAAACAAGTTGCTTTCATAATGTTTATTATAAGCCAACCCTGTTCCCTGGAGTTGTGTTTATATAAAGTTAAGCGTGGGAACTTTGGTATTACCGTTCAGAAGTATCCCCATACTCAACAACATATAATACACAAAGCCCCACGCCTATATATAACAAAAATCTATATAGATAGAACGTGGAGCGTCCAATGTATTATCCAATTGTTGTTTCGAAATTGGGGATTTCCTGAACTTGGATAATGCCTTAACGCTTTACTATAAATCTTCTATTTTCAAAAGACTAATACAAATGTAATAAAAGAAATGAATTCTTTGAAAGGAAATATCTCTTTTTTTAAGGGGTAGCTTAATTTTTCTTTATTTAAAGTCTTAGAATTACTGCCCACCAAAGCCCGTCACGAATGTTTTGAAATCCTCAAGCTGTACATTAAGCTCTATATAGTATATCAGAATAGCAGAAAAACAGATCATGATACCGCAGGTATATAGGTCATAACCCACTCTTCCGTAAGTATCTTATCTATTTGACAATAATAAAAATGTAAAGGAGGATAATGACATGGACAATATTCGTATCCCAATACATATAGGTTAACATATAAGGGAGAATGGTCACGGAGTCCACAAACCATAGAATGAAAAAATATATTTCCATCGTGTACGGTTTATGTCTCTATCCGGATATTTGACCGGTGCCGCAAATGCGCAATGCATACTCCACAAAAAACACCAGGGAGGAAAAATAAGTCATACTGAATAACGCCTGTCTGTAATGGGCCATGGATACAAATGAACTACAGATAATAGCTGCAATAGATATAACGATACAAGCACAAAATAATGTACGAACGTGTCCATCAGTTGCATTTGGATGAAACAGTACCACTTTATGCAATGTTTGGTTAGATTGAGTCTGAACATAGGGCCTTAAAATTAGATGGATATAAATTTACTAAAAATCTGTAGAAAAGAGGAATAGAAAGGCGGAAATGTTTTTAAAACGGCTATGAATAAAGCGTTTGTGAGGACAAATGAGGACAAAGGCATAAAACGAGGTAACGCAAAAAAAAGTAAATTTATGAAGTAGAAAGGTTGCTAAATCATTACCCCGTGAAAGGTGATTTTGATACTCCGTGCTGAATTTTTCTCCGTATGGCTTCGGTTGGTTTACAAGGTATAACTCATTGATACTTAATTTTAAACTTAAAAAACGAGTATGGCAAGAAGTACATTCAAAGTGCTGTTCTACGTGAACGGCAACAAGGAGAAAAACGATATTGTCCGCATCATAGGACGGGTAACGATTAACGGGATTGTGACGCAGTTCAGCTATAAGTAGAGTATCCCGAAAACGCTTTGGGGCGTGAAAGGGAACAGGGCGAAAGGCAAGAGTGCGGAAGTACGTGATATCAACCTTGCCCTTGACAACATCAAGGCTCAAATCATCAAGCACTACCTGCGTATATTCGACCGTGCAGCGTTCGTGACGGCTGAAATGGTGAGCAATGCTTATCAGGGTATCGGCAGTGAGTATGAGACACTGCTCAAAGCGTCCGGACGTGAGAACGAAGTATTCAAGAAGCGTGTCGGAAAAGACAGGGTAATGGCAACCACCGTTCACGGGTGGTGGCAAGAAACCATGTGGCAGCGTTCATCAAGTCTTTTTACAGACGGACGGATATGTTCATGCTGGAGATTAAGCCCGACTTCATCAAGGGGTTTGCAGCCTACCTATCAACGAAAGCGGGACTTCACAACGGGACGATATGGGAAAAATGCATGTGGCTGAAAGGCGTTGTCATGTGTGTGCACTTTAACGGACTAATACCGAAAAAAACGTTTGCCCAATTCCACATCAGCCCTAATGTGACGGAACGTGAGTTCCTGACGGAAGATGAACTGAAAACGTTGATGACGCACGAGTTGGGGATGTCCAACTGTTCTATATTCGTGACATTTTTGTTTTCGCCAGCTTCACTGCCCTCTCTTTCGTGGACATCAAGGAACTAACCAATAGCAACATCGTAGAAGTGAATGGTGAGAAGTGGATATTGTCCAAACGGTACAAGACAAAAGTGCCGTTCCAAGTGAAACTGTTGGATACTCCTTTGCAGATTATCGAGCGTTACCGACCCTGTCAGGAAGACAATCTCATATTCCCTAATCTCAACTACTGGTCTATCTGCAAATCTCTGAAAAAGGGGATGAAAGAGTGCGGATAACAAAGGATATTTCATTTCAGTATTAAAACTATTGAACGGGCGTAATTTAATTCGACAGAAAATCTGGCTTCTGACAGCCATTTTTTCACTTCATTCCGAGAGTTTGCAGTTTGACTGCCATAAACAGCAATATTTCAGCATGGGGACATAGTTTGCGGATATTATCCACACTTTGTGCTGTTCCGCTTCCTCCATGTGTACAGAATGGGAGTATCTTTTTCCCGGACAAATCATAACCGGACAGGAAACTTTTTACAGGAGAAGACAGAAGACCACCCCAAATAGGACTACCGATAATCAATGTATCATAATCATCCATATTCTCTACTTTTGTACGCAGAGCTGGAAGAATATGATTGTCTCTTTCATTTTTGAAACGGTCAACCACTTCATTATATTCATCAGAATAGGGTTCTTCCGGTTCAATCTCCACCATGTCGCATCCAATAAGTTCATGGATAATGTTGGCTACAGTTTGCGTATGTCCGCTCCATGAGAAATAGACTATCAATGTTTTCCCCGGCTCTGAGTGAGGCAACGAATCTATCTTATCTTCAACAGCCGGAGTGTTGCTGCACGAAAGGAAGGCTAAGAGCAGCATTGCCAATAAGCACTTCAGTTTCATAACTATTTTTATTTAGGTTTTGGGGTTCTCCTCTGTTAATTTCTATCTGTCCAGCTGTTTCTCATAAAGCCACTTCGACAGCAGGTCAGCTACTTCCCCATTGTTCAAATCCGACATCGGGAAGTGCGTATTCCCATGCAGACCGACATCGGGCAGATGAATGACCGTCACGTCACCGCCCAGCTTATTGAGCATTTCGGCCCACTTGCGCATGAGATGCAGACGGCGTGTCCATTCGTAAAGTTCCGGATGTTCGTCTGTTTCGGGCAGGTTATCCCCATAGTAAATGATGATGGGAATTTCCATGTATCTCTTGAAAACTGCCATAGGGACTTCTATTCCTTCTGTTTTTTTAGACCGTGTCAAGACTTTGCCTTCTTCGGGAACTTGACCGGTTGGGAAGGGTACACTTCCACCGGGTTCGTATGCTACAATGGCTTTGATGTTCTTCGTTTTGAGCAAAGTAAACCAACCCACCGGACCGCCTTGTGAATGAGTGACAAATATGGCCGGACCGATTTTGTCAAAAAGAGCAGCATAGGCATCGGAATAGACATCGAAGTCCAGAGGTCCGATGGTCGGCGTCATCTGCCGGAAGTACTGGTTTAAGGCTTCCCGGTCGCGACTGAACTGTACACCCTCGAAATAATCAGGATAGATTCCCACACGGAAACGGTTGAACCATTCTTCTTCATCGAATACCGGTTCCAGTGTGACAGCTTCCGTACTCCGTCCGGCATTTCCCTGGCGAGGCTGGTCGACAAGATAGGTGGAGAAACCTTTGCGAAGAAATATATTCTGAAACCCTTCGCGCCGTCAGGAGTGGTCTCCCATGTTTTTGGGAAACTGGCCGACACCATGTGCAAAAACAAGCGGATATTTCCGTGCATCAACCGGTTTCTGATAAAATACATAAGCATGGTCGCCGTGGTATTTGTGTCCCAATGAATCGGTCAGTACGGTGCCACCTACGGCAAAACTGCCTTGTTCCTCTATTTGCAGAATATTCCCTTTGTAACAATTACAGCCCGACAGTAAAGCGATGAACGTCATGTAAAATATCTGTTTCTTCATACACGGATTATTTTGGGATTTTAGACTCCTGCAAGGCATCGTAGCGGCTACCCACCACAGGAATGGCAGCTACGGCTGTTTCCAGTTCTTCTATCTCTTCTGCCGTGAAACGGATGTCGCAGGCACGAAGGTTCTCTTCCAGATGAGAGAGTTTGGTGGTGCCCGGAATAGGCACGATAAAAGGCTTCTTGTTCATCAGCCAGGCCAAAGCTATCTGTGCCGGGGTAATGCCTCTTGTACGGCCGAAAGCGTTAAGAACTTCCACAATACGATAGTTGGCGCGTATGGCTTCGGGCTGGAAGCGTGGCAAGGTCTGCCGGTTGTCGTTGGTAACATCAAACTTGGTATATTCATTGATCATACCGCCCAAAAACCACGGTTCAGCGGACTGTATGGAACGAAACCGATGCCCAAATCCTCGCACAGCTCCAACACTCCGTTCGTCTCTACCATGCGGTGCATCAAGTGATATTCGCTTTGGATTGCCGTAACCGGACATATCTTGTGCGCACGGCGGATGGTATCAACGTTTACTTCACACATGCCCCAATGCAGGATTTTACCTTCCTTGATGAGTTTGCTGCATGTTTCAGCCACCGCTTCAATCGGTGTGTTCGGGTCTATGCGGTGCTGGTAGAACATGCCCAATGTTTCAACTCCGAGATTGCGCAACGAGTTTTCACAAACCCGGCGGATGTTGGCCGGAGTGCTGTCCTCTTCGGTTTTAATCTGCACACCGTTTACAAACTTATGTCCGAACTTCGATGACACAAATACCCGGTCGGTATATCCTTTCAAGGCTTCGCCGACCAATTTTTCATTGATGTGGTAGCCGTAGCTTTCGGCTGTATCGAAAAGGGTCACCCCACGTTCAACAGCTTCATGCACCAGGGCGATTTCTTTTTCCCTGCTCGGGTACTGGCTGCGGTTATGGTTCAAGCCCATACAGCCATATCCCATTGCAGAAACAGTGAATGCCGTATTTCCGTGTCCCAATGTTCGCCGAGTGCGCACCGCCGCCATGCCTGCAGGGATGTTGTTTGCAACTTGTTGTTTCCCCATCCATACCCGTTCTGCTGCCGTTACCTTGTTCAAGGTAGGCCCGACACACATGGCAGCTCCTGTCAATGCCGCCATTTTAAGGAATCTCCGGCGGCTCATATCCTTGTCTTTATCCATATTTGATAGTCTTTAAATTATTTCTGTTGCAAAGTTAACGTGACAGAATTAATAAACTTTTGATATATATCATCTAAGCTGAATGATGTATTATCCTGTATTCCAAGCGATATTTATAGGCAACTATCTTTCAAAATCGTATATATTCAGTCCTAAATCCGGATTATATGTGCGACTTATCCGCTCGCTATAATCTTCCACCACGAACTCCCCTGCACCATTCTGTATTGCGGAAAGTAGATGTCCGGCTAAAGCGGAATAGTCGCTCCTGCCGACGGTTATATGCAAATGAAGATATACCTGCTCATTCATAGATGATATATTCCCTGTAAGGTTGGATATTTCCATTTGCTCCCGGAATGTCTTATCATCATATGCTTTTGTCTTGGGATTGAAGAAACGGAGGGTCAGCTCTCCGATAGCACCAATCCCGTTGATAGAACCCGACAGAATTCCTTTCTCCTTGCAGAAAGCATTCAGGGCTTTCACAATTTCAGTATGATTGTTAATGCTGACAATATACTTGTTGCCAATTTTCTTGTACGAATACATATTCTTTTTTTTTGTGCGTTTGCCGGAGCAATCAGTACCCCGACAAACAGCAAGATAAACAATAATTTCTTTATAAAATGCCCCATCAGTACACTTATGACTGTCTCTGTTTTGATTAATCTTACCATAATAGATAAAATTATCCCACATCAGTGCTTTCCACTTTTGTTTTTAATCTGCACACCGTTTACGAACGTTACCTTGTTCAAAGTTGGCTCTTCCTTCTTATTTTCCATATTCTATAATCTTTAAATTGTTTCTGTTGCAAAGTTACCCTCCTGCGTATTCGCTTTGCTGTATCATAATCACGGATAGCATTACCATTTTCATCTGAATTACCGCAAAGCATGCCGGAAGAATTCCGAAATTTTTTCGAACGGTATCTTATCCATCCGGGTCATACAAGTCTACATGATTGGCTCCGGGAACGATATACAGTTCTTTTGGTTCGCTGGCTTCTTGATAGGCATCCTCACTGAAATAGCGCGAATGTGCATGCTCGCCTGCAATGAATAGCACGGGGCGTGGTGAAATCTCTTTAATCATGGCAAACGGATAGAAGTTCATCAATGCCGCCTGACTGGTAAAGCGTATACCTTGATAGCGCGGATGATAGCCACGCAAGGGGTTGCGATAGTAATCGAAAAACTCCTTCTGCACGGCATTGGCATTTCCCGGCAGTTTCTCCAGTGTGCCAAAGCGGATACGTGCTTCTTCCGTTTCTGCTTCCTTCCAACGTTGTTCGGCAACTTCATCCAACAGTTTGCGTCTTTGTTCATCCGTCATCGAATCCCCAAACCGTTACGGGTGGCACGCCCCATATCATACATGCTCACGGTTGCCAATGCCTTGATGCGGGGGTCGAGAGAAGCCGCACAGACAGAGAACCCGCCGCTTCCGCAGATGCCAATCACACCGATACGGTTGCGGTCAATAAACGGTTGTAGTCCGAGCCAGTCTACAGAAGCACTGAAGTCTTCCACCAATGCGTCGGGCGATACCGTGTGACGCGGTTCTCCTCCACTTTCGCCTTGATAGGAAGCATCAAAAGCCAGAGTCACGTAGCCTCGCCGTGCCATTTCCTGTGCATAGAGTCCGCTACACTGTTCTTTCACAGCCCCGAACGGGTGTCCGATGATGAGGGCTGCATAGTGTTGCGCTTCATTGAAATCCTTCGGGAGGTACATTTCGGCGCAAAGCATGATATCATACCTGTTTTTATAAAAGACCTTACGGACAGTAATTGTCGGATCTGTTTGAAAAGTCTTTGCCGGTTCATCGGATTCAGAAAGCACCATTCCGTTCCGACAGCGTGCCGCCATGATAAGTACTTCGTCTATCTGAGCCTGTGTCACGCCGTTGTGCTTGGCATGGGCAATGTGAGTATTCAACTCATTCTTCACGCCGTCCAACACCGACAAGGCAGCCACAGTAGACAGTTCACGGGTACGCCAGTCGAGATTGTCACGGCTGAATATGTCACCGAACAGATGAGCTTTCAGAAATTGGTCCAATGCCGGAGCAAATGTCAGCACTTCTCCTAGTGCCGGACGACCGAACAGTTTCAGCTGGTTTTGTCCACCGACAACAAACATATCCGAACTCTTTACCGGAGAAGGCTCCCGTCCGGCTTCATCCTTTATGCCTTGTGCTGCACGCTCTTTGGTGAGATTCATCAGCGTAACCAATGCACCCATGCTTTGCGTGGAAAGCCGCAATAGGCATAGAGCTGGGTAAGTACTTCTTTTTCTTCGCTCACGGTCAGCCCACAGTCAAGTCCTCTGGCAAGGATCACTTTGAGGCTGTCCTGATTGCCACGTGCGGCATACATACTGATGGCGGCAATACTTTGTTCTTTCTTGCTTAACATATTGTCCTTGTTTTGTGCCTGCGTATAAACGATACAGCATATCAGGCAGGCGATGGTTGTAATTAACTTGTTCATATTGCTTTCTGTTTAGTGATGAATTTATAAGAACTTGACAAACGCCGGTCTTTCCAGTCGGATATTTTTTCCCGTATTCTTCAGTAACCCCGTATTTCGGTTTCTTTCGAATATCTGTATGCAGTTGGCATCCCTGCAAACCACTGCCAAATAGCAACCATCCGGAGAGATGGCAAAACTTCGCGGATAAAGACCTGTTGGCTGAAATCCTATTTGAACCAATGTTCCTTTTTGGGAATCAATGGAATAAACAATTATGCCATCTTCTTTCAAGTGCTTGGAAGCATAGAGGAATTTGCCATCGGATGAAACATGGATATCTGCATTTCCCTCTGCAACGAAAGGGTCGCAGACAATTGTTTGTAAACGTTCCAACTTGCCTTCATTATAGGAGAATACAGTTATTTTACCCGAGAGTTCACTGATGAGATAAGCAAATCTGCCATTCGGGTGAAAACATATATGTCGAGGTCCTGAGCCGGAATCCATCTGTATGCGGACTACTCTTGATTCATCCAACAGAGAATGAGCCTTACCTGCTTCCGGTCGTTTGCCTATCGGAAACAGATAGATACAATCTGTTCCCAAATCGGTAGCAAGAAGGAATTTGCCATCAGGTGTAAAGGTCACGCAATGCAGATGCGATTGTTCCTGCCTTTTTTTATTCGGCCCATTTCCAGCAAAACGAATTATTTTTGTATCACGTTGCAACTTTCCTTTCTTATCCTGTGAGAATACCGTGATGCTGCCACCCTTATAATTTGCTGTCAGAACAAAGTATTCCTTTGGACTGAGAGTAATATAAATAGGAAGTTCACCGTCTGTAGATTGCGAGTTAAGCAGAGACAGCAGACCACTTTCCTTATCAAAAAGCAAAGCATTGGCAGTCGAACTTTTCCCTTCATCATCGCCTATGGCATAAATTCGATTACCAGTGCTATCAGATGTAAGGAAAGCAGGATTTGAAATCCCTTTCAGCCCACACGGATAGTCGACATCGGCAGTTTGTCCGTCAAACCGTTACATTCTAACACCTTCTTCGTCTGGCTTCATATAACATCCTACCAACAGAAATTTTGCATAAGTTCCCTTATCCGGGACATCTTCGGTTGACCGCGCTTGAATCGTAGTGAAGCTAAGCCATAAGATTAACATGACAAATAAAGCTTTTGGTTTCATCTTATTTACCTTTTTGGTTTCACTTGCAAAATTACAGCATTCACATACTGAAGATTAGACCTCAATCACTGATAAAATTACCACTTTCATCGGGCTTGGACCGGGTTAAATGTTATCTGTGAAAATGGTAAGACAGTCTGTGATTAGGGTTATATGTTCGTTGATTGAATGAACTAACTTTGTCGTCATGGAATAAAATAAATAAGGGATAGAAAAGAAACAGCTGTTCCTCAGACAGCAATGTCAATATAAATACTTATTTTTGTAAAAAACAAAAGGATGGTTATGGGAGATATAACAAGAATAGATACAGTTCAGCAGTACTGCGACCTTTTCGAAGTCGAAGCTCTGCACCCGTTGGTCAGCGTTGTGAATTGTTACGAGGTGCAGCCCATCAGACACTCAAAGAAACTGTACAACATTTATGCTGTGTTGCTGAAAGATACTGACTGCGGTACGATGAATTATGGACGGAGCCTCTATGACTATGAAAAAGGCTCCATGCTGTTTATCGCTCCGGGGCAGGTAATGGGTTCTGACGATGATGGCAGTCTGCACCAGCCGGCCGGATGGGCCCTGATGTTCCATCCCGAACTATTGCGCGGTACTTCCCTTGCACATATAATAAAAGAGTATTCTTATTTCTCATATAATGCCAACGAAGCACTGCACCTGTCAGAACAGGAGCGCAAAGTAGTCATTGAATGTATAAACAATGTAGCAGAAGAATTGAGGCATCCTATTGACAAGCACAGCCGTTCTTTGATTATTGATACCATGAAGCTTCTCCTTGACCGCTGCATCCGCTTTTATAACCGCCAGTTCATTACAAGGGAAAATGCCAACAACGATTTGTTGGCGCGTTTTGAATTGTTGCTCAATAATTACTATCATTCTGCCTTGCCAACGAGTAAAGGTATTCCGACGGTACAGTATTGCGCTGACCAACTGTGTCTTTCCACCAATTATTTCAGTGACCTGGTAAAAAAGGAAACCGGTATGTCAGCAATCAAGCATATCCAGCAAAAAATTATGGATATAGCCAAAGAGCGCATCATGAACACGCAAAAAAGTATCAGTCAAATCTCAGATGAAATGGGTTTCCAATACCCGCAACATTTCACACGTTGGTTCAAGAAGATGGAAGGTTGCACACCGAACGAATATCGCAATGAAATTATAAAACAAGCGATAAACTAACTGGTCTTATCATCATTTATTCGTAGAGTCTCTTACAAATAATACTCTGGATATAACCAACAAAGCAATTAATGAACAACTTTGAAATCTTGAACCGATAAACAAAAAAGTTTGATGATCTCCTGCATACACTTTTCCCATCGGATGAACAGCTGTTGTCCGGTCTTTTTCCTGCGGTAAGTCAGGATTCCGTTCGCAATGTCTCCCTTTTTCAGATAAGCCATGTCCACAAAGGACATCCCCCGTGTGTAAAAGCAGAACAGGAACATGTCACGTGCGAAATCAAGGTGGGGTTTCAGGGACAAGTCCAGTCTTTTGATACGCCTGATATCATTTAAATGAATGGCCCGTTTCAAGGTCTTTTCCACACCTGTATAAACAGACTTGAACAGGTTCCGCTGTCCGGTCAGTCCGTTCTCCACCGCACGGTTGTAGACCGCTTTCAGAATGCGCATGTAGAACGAGATTGTATTGGGTGAGTTCCCCCTGTTTTTCAGATAAGCCTCGTATTCCATGAGCAAGTCAGAGCTAAGTTCGCCAAACAGTATATCGCTACCTTTCATAAAACTGCTGAAACTTTTGAGCGCGGCTGTATAGGTCGGTGTATGCTCTGCCGTAGCTTATCGAATTTGCTCTTTGAACCACTCGACAATAGGCTTTCCGGTTGATGGCAAGAACCAATCTCGTCCCGTTCGTCGGTTCTTTCACCACTTGAAACCCTGTCTTTTCGGTCGTGAATTTCTGCTTATGTTCCTCCGAATAGAGTTCTCTTGCATACTCCAACAGCTTTCCCTTGACGAACGTTGCGGTCTGCCTTTCATCGAATCCCACAAGGCAGCAAAGGTTTTCGATACGGAGCATTTCACGGAAATAAAGAATTTACATCCACTTCTGCGTCTTCCATCCCAAGCACCCTCTCGATATCTTTCAGTATTCTGGTATAATTGTCAGATATTTCCTTCTCCGTCCTGAACGCGACTACCGGCAGCGGTTCCTCCTCCAGTTCGAAGAGCCTGAACTTCTTCCTGAAATGCCCTTTGATATTGGAACGGTTTCCCATTCCGATAAATTCCCCCGGTTCCAATGAAGCGAAGTCTTTCGATTCATATATCTCTTCCTTCTGTGTGCTGATGGTCACGCTGGAATTACGGCCGCCACCGCTGCTGCCGGAACTGGTGGACTTCTTCTCCTTCTCGTATTTCCCGAAAAAGAGAGGGTAATATTTCAATGCCTCCACATCCTGTGTGCGGCCCAGGAAGATATTTCCGAAATTCGCCTCAATGGACGACCTGTCCAGTTTGCTGTACAGTTTCTCCAGCTTGGCTCCGGACTGGGTGAGCAGCAGGAACGCCGCCCCGTACTCGCGCAGGACGGAAGGCAGCTTCTCGAAGTCACGCACCTTGAAGGTGGTCATCTCGTCCAGGATAAAAACAAAGGGGACCCTGTTCTCCATGGAAAACGAGCGCGAGGCGATACTCATTACCATGGCGATGACGGGGGATATCACCGACTCCGTTGCATAGTTGTTGCTGATTGCAAAAAGTTTCGGATGTTCAGGATCAATCAGATTGAAGTCGAAGTCATTCCCTGTCAGCACATAGCATATGTTCTCATTGGTGGCCAGCTTCGCCACATAGTTGCTGAGAGTGGACACATAGGAGGCCTGTGTTTTCTCACTGCCTTCCGCCTTGAGGTACGCCCCCGCCATCATGGCGCTGATATCGTTCAGCTTCAGGAATTCCTGAAGCTGTCCCGTATCGGCCTTCATCACGAAGTTGACGATATGCGGCAGCGTGCAACATTCCGGGAACTCGTCCCAAAGCCTGTACGCCACGCCGTTCAGGATGCCAAGCGCGCCCGTATACCATTCGTCCTGTTTGGATGTGGGCGGCATCAACGCGCCCAGTACGTCCTCCATCAGCTGCATGAGCATCGTCCTGTCCTTTATATTCCTCCTGTCCAGCGGATTGAAGCGGTAAGTCCGGTTCATGTCCGTGAAATTTACATAATAGAACTCATGGGGGTATCCGTGTTTCCTGATCAGGTTGTATGCAGTCCGGGTATAGTCAAAATCCTTGAAGTCATAGATGAAACCGGCGAATCCGGACCTGATGTACTGTTCCATCAGCGGTTTGCCTATGGATTTGGTCTTGCCGGAACCGGCTCCTCCATAGACAAGGAAATTGGAGAACCAGTAATAATATCTGATAATTGTCCCGTCCGTAGCGTGAAGGGAGAGCAGGGCTTTTTTCCGCCCTTTCCGCTTTCTGTCCCTCCTTTGAAAGAAAGACGAAGAAGTACGGAAACGACACCCGGAAGCAGGAACCACCACCCGTCCGGGATAGTGGCATGTGCGACAGCTGTTTCTGCAAGTACCAACAGCAGGAACAGGACATGTGACATCCGGGATTTTCCGGAAACAGACAGCTGGCAATGCCGCCGCCAAAAAGCAGGGCTGCCAGTCTCATAATAAACATATGATCCATATTCATAAATTGATTTAGATTTTTCCAGTAAGCGCATCCTTTACCAGTCTTTTAGCTTCCGCTATGAGAGCCTGTTTCGGATTCACCATGAAACGGAACATCCGGTAAGACACATCCAGCATCTTCCTCTCGTTTCTGAATTCTTTCTGCAGGATGGCGGATTTGGCCATGCTCATCGCCTCGTTCTTTCCCGGAACATAATGGTAGGTGTGTTCCCTGCCGTCCTCGTAATACTTGTGTGTGGCCTTGTAACCATACATACTGATGAACCGATCCGCACACCGGGATTTCCACTCCATGTGTTCGAAACCCACCATGACTTTCTTACCGTTTAGTTCATTAAATGAACCTTTGCTTCTTGCTAATGGTGAAAATCTTACTGTTTGTGTCACATCGTTCCGTGACACGATGATATGTACATGAAGCTGTAGCCCGGGCTTCCTGTCCCCTGACTTTGCCTGTCCCTCCTTCACTTCCTCATCACTGTTCCTGTAGTGGCGTTCCGTTTCCACCCTTCCAAAATAAACAAGATCCTTTCCTGATTTTATCTTCTCCCTGCGAAAATTCTCCGCATACAGGTCCATACAGTTCCGGGAGTAATTCTTCAACTCATGAATGACTTTTTCCTGTTCCTCCACGGTGAGCTGTTCAAATTCCGTCACCTGCTTTCCTGTAACCTTCCGGATCAGATGAGCCGCTTCATCCTGTGAGGGATTGATGGACAGCATATAGAATTTATCATCTCCTTTCATCAGCTTCTTATGGTTGCTGTCAATCTTTTGCATGACCGTCACCGGTGGTACATAATCCTCCTCATGGGAGAAGAAAGTGTCATAATAAGGTTTGTCTTCAAGACTTTCCTTCAACAGATATTCCACCAGTGCCCGGCACCTATCCTTGTTGTCGCATACACAGGGTGTGTTGACCGGTTTATGTACCTTTACAAACATTCCACCTGGATTTAGTTCTGATAATAATCATAAGGTTCCTATTGAAATTTCTTGAATACAGATTCATGTATGATACTGCATTTTTTTCAACTCACCTCCTGTCGTCCTCTGTTCCTTCATGGTGACAGCCCGAACTTCATAATCCCCTTTCAGATAATTCGCCGGACTATATGGACACTTCATTCTGTAAAGGATTGCTGGAAATATGGTAGAATATGCCATTCTTTTTTTTGATTGTTGCCAGCCTTCCGCATAAACCACATTGGCGCCATATAATATTTTCTTGTGAAAAAAAAGTATCATACTTTCTCTGTTCAAACTGTATTTCCACTTCGGATGAGCCGGTACAGGACGGGCCATTACCTGTTTTATGAGCATATTTCCTTTACTTTATATAACAACATTTCCAGATAAACCGGTGCGACAAAATAATCTGTTCCTTTTTCCGCCTTCTTGAAGTTCTTCTGGTCGAAAGCGTTTTCCAGCAGCCTGACAACCTGTCCCAATTTGTTTCTACCTACCACGTCAGGAGCACTTGCTTTTTTCAAGCGTTCCACTTCCGCTTTCAGTTGGGTGACCTGTTTGTCTGCCTGTTTCAGCAGATCATCACTGTGCGCTTCCGATGCAGGAAGCAGCTTGTCAATCTTATCTTTTTCTATGGCACGGATGATTTTGATGATCCGTTCGATTCCCTGAAGTTCCAGTGTCTTGAACTTCCCGTTGATTTATGTTCGGGGATCCACCCGTTCCGCTCAAAGTAGGACAGCATTGTCTCAATGAATTCACTGGCCGACACGCTTCCTTTCATTTCGTCCAGATGCTGTTTCACATCTGCGGTTAACCGAATTGTCGTATTGAATTTTTTTTCCAAAGCAGTCATATTTTTTATATGGTTTCCGCAAATGTAAGTGGGAAGCAGTATAACGTTTTTATACTCAGACCATATTTTTTTTGTAAATATTATATCTACATTGTAAAGCACTGATTTACAATATAATAATTTTACATTGTAAATGTTGTGTTTACAATGTAAAAGTCTGTAAAATAGACACTTATCAGTTAAAATTTACTAAATATAAATATTCTATTTACAAAAAGTCTAATAATCAATTGATAATCACGGCTCTGCGTGATTTGGTTCATGGCTTTGCCTGAACCCTGCTTGCTCTTCCTTATTATTTTTTCGATGAAAAAATGGAATTTCTCGGGCAGAGCCCTTTCCAAAGAAAAGAGAAAAGACCATGCGGAATGAAATGAATATAAAAAATATGTGACAGAAAAACGGATATATATTATGTCCATACAGGAACAAACTGCAAGGTCATATGGCAGATACGGATGTGCGCCGGATTTCAGGTCTTGAAAGACACGGAGAAATCCGGAAAGGCACTGGCATTGCCATTTTGTAAGAGGTTCCTTCGGAAGCTATCGGCAAGTGGCCGGTGGACAAACCGGAAGACAATACGGCAGACTTTATTAAACCGATTCTGAAAATCAAGAAAAGTACAATATCTGTTTCTGCATAATCTTCCCGAAAAAAAAAGAAAATGAACAATACCTGACAGTCAATACTTATGGGTTGCCGATAGAAATGCGCATGAACATTCCTGTCCATGAACGAATAAAAATATAGGTAATCTGAAAATGATGGCGGAGAACCGGACATGCCTGGTAGCGTCAAGAAGGAACAAAAAGAAGCGGCAGGATTATTTTGAATCGTCCTCTTTTTCCACGAATCCGATAGGTATACATTCTAAATTGCCGTGTCACTTTTTTTTAATATCCATTCAATATATATATCCATCCAATACTTAATGTCAATACATTAAAGTGTTTTAATATTAAAACATTAAAATATCAAAATGTTGAAATATTAAAACTTTAGTCATAAATACCTGTACATGAAGTCATGCAGGTGTTGTTTTATGATATTCATTTACACATACATGTTATATTGTTATTAAAAATATCAGACACCTAATTCTGTAACCCACACTTGATCTTATGTGGAAAATCAATGGATATTCTTTTTTTTCAAAGGAATGCTGACGGTTCAATTTAAAAACATTTTAATATCAGAATATTTTAATTTTAAAATATCAAACAATTTTAAAATTAAAATATTACAACATTAAAATATTAATACGGACAGGTATGGAGTTGTAATCCGTATCTTTGCCCCATGTCCTTTTAGAAAAAGGAAATATGCCATCATGCCTCCTAAAAATGTCTATATTTGCGTTTCAATAATATAAATGATATGGACAGAACTAAGGACGCATGCAGACACCAATCAAACAACAGAGTCATCATGTGGTACAAAATAAGAGAATTATATTCAAAAGGATTTAACAAAAGTCAGATTGCGTTCCAGCTTGGTCTGCATAGAAGTACGGTGCGCCGGTACTTGAAAATGGATGAGGACACATTGACTGCAAAATTGCAGCATCGCAGGCGATATCCCCGCATACTTGACAAATACGAAAGTTATGTCTGTGACGTTCTTTCCCGGTACAGGTTCCTGTCCGCCTCCCAGATTCATGACTGGATGAAGGAACAGTATCCTGATCTTCCTGTTGTCTGCGGGAAAACCGTATACAATTTTGTGGAAACTGTACGTCGTAAGTATAATCTGGACAAGGAGGGGCTTTCCAAACGTGTTTATGAGAAAATGCCGGATACCCCTTACGGGGAATATGCCCAGATGGATTTCGGAGAAAGCCGTATGCCCATATACAGGAACGACTTTGTCAAAGTTTATTTTTTTGTCATGGTGATGAGCCGTTCCAGGCAGAAGTTCGTGTATTTTTCCTGTACGCCTTTCACATCAGCCCTAGCCGTATATGCCCATGAACTGGCTTTCGCATATTTCGGAGGGAAGCCAAGAAGGATAATCTATGACCAGGACAAAGTCCTGCTGGTCAGAGAAAACCTGGGTGACCTCATATTGACAAGAACATTCCGTGCCTTTGTCAACGAGCAGCATTTCCAGCCCGTGTTCTGCCGTCCTGCTGATCCGGAAAGCAAGGGAAAAGTGGAAAATGTGGTCAAATATGTCAAGCGTAACTTTCTTGCCGGACGGGCATTTAACAGCCTGGAAGTCCTTAACACCGAGGTCCTGCAATGGCTGGAAAAAACAGGAAACGGCAAGATACATGGAACCACACGCCTGGTTCCGGCTGAGGAATTTGAGATTGAACGGAAATATCTGTTGCCATACTATGGAGAACCGGTGCCCCCCAAAGACGAGCCGAAAGAGTATCATGTCCGCAAGGACAATACGGTACGGTACCGGACCAACTACTACAGTGTGCCCTCCGGCACCTATAAAAATCGGAACACCGTTGTATGGCTTCTTGAGAATAACGGACATATCGAGCTGTACGACAAAGAGAGCGGTAAACTCATATGCAGGCATGAGTTGTGTCCCGGAAAAGGGAAAAATGTATGTGACAAAAGACATCATAAGGACAAGACACGGAGTGTGAATGACTTGCAGGTCCGGATCCGAAAGCGGACGGAAGATGACCCCACCGTTATTCTGTGGCTCCGGAATCTGGAAAGGGAAAAGCCGCGTTATTACAGAGACAATATGAAACTCTTTGCTTCATGTGATATCCGAATACGGCAAAGAAACAGTGATAGCAGCCCTGCGGACCTGTCTGGAAAAAACATATACAACAGTCTTTCCGTGCAGGAAATATCCGGCTCAATCCACAGGAGTAAGGACAATATGAACGGGATGACTTTCCAAGCTCCGACATCCATTCCGGAAACAGCGGACTGTCATCCTGAAAAAACAGATATAAACCAATATAACAAGTTTTTTGAATGATACAAAGTGAAAAATTGAAAGCACACGCCAAACGTCTGCGGCTTTACAACATTGCAAACCGCATGGACAGCATTCTGCATCATGCACAGGAAGAAAAACCGACCTACCCGGAATTCCTGTCCCTGGTATTAGGCACCGAAGTTGAGATGAAAGAGAGGAAAGACTACGAGAGACGCCTTGTTGCGGCACGTCTGCCCCGAAAACATGATCTTGACGAATACGACTACAATTTTTATGAGGGCATAGACCGCCGGCAGATGAAGGAGCTTCGTGAACTGGTATGGCTCCGTGAAGCTTATAACCTGATCCTGATGGGACCATCAGGGACTGGAAAAACATTTCTGGCAGCCGGTCTTGTCTTTGATGCGGTCAAGGCCGGTTACAAGGCATACCTGATGACAATGGAGGATATCGTAAATTGTCTCAGACTTAAAGACATCTCAACTCCGGCCATGATGACTTATAACAAGATTCTGCGCGCACAGCTGCTGGTAATAGATGATATCATGCTGTTTCCTGTGAAAAGAGAGGAAGCAACTGCCTTCTTCAACCTGATAAACACCCTACATGAGAAGACATCCATCATCATTACAACCAACAAGGCACCTACAGAATGGGTAGAAACATTGAATGATGAAATCCTTGCCAGCGCTCTGCTTGACAGGCTGCTTTATCGATGTGAAGTCATCAAGTTCACCGGCAGTAGCTACCGGTTAGAAAACAGGCAGACGATTTTCAAGACTACAACAGGAACGAGAAACGAACTTATGAAGCCTTAGTTACCGGTGTATCCTGTGGCATATTTAACTTTTCTAAAAAAAGGCACAAGAAAATTTGCAAATTACACCTGCCACTGGCAGCGGCTCACCGACCACATCGAGAACTCCCTGTGGTGCGCCATGCAACACCATGGCATGGCGGTCAACCTGAACGAGCTGCATACGCTGCTCGGCAGTGATTTCGTCAAGGAATATCATCCGTTGAGAGAGTATCTGGACGGTCTGCCGCCCTGGGACGGAGAGACCGACTACATCGGCCGGCTGGCCGCCATGGTGCATGTCAAGGAAAGTCCGCACAGTCCGTTGCAGCAGGACAAAAGCCGGGAACGGAACGACCTCTCCGAAACTCCCGTCCGCTTTGCCGACATCCTGAAACGGTGGATGGTGTCCATGATTGCCGCCGCCCTGGACGAGACCGTGGTGAACCAGGTGATCCTCACCCTGATAGGGCGGCAAGGCAGTTACAAGACCTCGTTCATGCAGCATATTCTGCCGCCCGTATTGTCCGAATATTACACCACAAAGAGCAACTCTAGCCGCATGACCAAGGACGACCTGTTCACCATGACCGAGAACCTGGTGATCAATCTGGAGGAGATCGACACCATGCCCCCCTCGGAGCTGAACCAGCTGAAGGCGATGGTGACGCAACGCTACGTGGACGAGCGCCGAGCCTACGGACGCAACAAGGTGCACCTGCCCCATGTAGCCTCGTTCGTAGCCACCGGGAACAACCTCCAGTTCCTCACCGATGACACGGGGAACCGGCGATGGCTGCCCTTCGAGGTGGAGGACATAGACAGCCCGTGGGAGGCGGACATCCCCTACGAGGGCATCTACAGCCAGACGTACGCACTCTACCAGGATGTAAATTTCCGTTACTGGTTTACCGATAAAGAGATCCAGCAGCTGCGGCCATGTGCAGCAGTTTGAGGTGCCCCGTCCGGAGTACGAACTGATCCTGACCTACTACCGCAAGCCCGTGGGGCTGGAACGGGGAGTCTATACCACCAGCAGCCAGATCATCGGTCGTTTCGGCAACACCTCGCTGCGGCTGAGTCTCCAGAAGGTGGGCCGTGCCATGCGCGAGCTGGGCTTCCGGCAGGTAAAGGCCTCCAACGCAAACTATTGGGTGGTGGTGGAGCGCACTACCGAAGAGGTACAGCACTTGCTGCCGGCTGAAGCGGAACAGGCGAATCCCCCCGGCGAAAAGCCTTCCGAGGAGAATACCGAACTCCCCTTCTGACACCCTTAGTGGAGGATATGGAGGATATTTTTCAAACTTTCCATTATATGAAAGTAAGAAGTATCTTCCTTTAAAGGAAAAAATAATAAGTATATCATTTATATAAATTATATAATATCCCTCCATATCCTCCACTAAAATTGATATTCAAGCATTTACAAAAAAAACAATTCAAGAGCCATGAACAAACAAGAACTCGCCCTGCAATATTTTCCCGATGCCACTTCCGCCACCGCCGTGCGCCACCTCACACGCTGGATAGCCCGTTGCCACCCCTTGGTCGAAGCCCTCACCGGAACCGGCTACCAAAGCCGGAACCGCACCTTCACCTGGAAGCAGGTGACCCTGATCCGCCAGTACCTGGGCGAGCCATCCGCCACACCCTGACCCCATTCCGAAAGAAATTTTTCCGTAGACGGACATAAACAGACATAGACGGACACTGCGATTTTGAGGGGTGATACCTTTGCACATGTCAAAGAGATGCGACGGACAGACTAAGTCTGTTCAGCGGACAAGCTAAGTCTGTTCAACGAACAGGTTAGGTCTGTTCAACGGACAAGCCAAGTCTGTTCAGCACATTCTCCAAGACCTGCCGGCCCGGTGGATATTCCGGACAGTCCGCTACAGCCGCGCAGTGACTGAGTGTTTAACCATTAAAAACAAACCGATTATGTCGATCAATTACAGTATTGCCATGCTTGGCAACCCCATCGATGAGGATGCGCCCAAAAAGGCCTATGCCAAGTCACAGTACACCAACATCCTGACACTGGACAAGTTTGCCGGGCACATCGCCAGCCACGGATCCAAGTACAACCGCGCCGACATCTATGCCGTGCTGATGCAAACCGTGGACTGCATGCGTGAAATGCTGCTGGAGGGAAAGCGTATCGAGATGGGCGACCTGGGCGTGTTCAGCATCAGCATCCAGAGCCGGGGAGCGGAAAACCTGGAAACCTTCAACCCCGCCATACACATCGAGCAACTCAACGTGAACTGGACTCCCGGCGACCGGTTCCGAAACTTACTGGAGGACGCCGTGTTCAACCTCGTGCCCTCGCGCCGTGCCGCCAGAATCCTGCTGAAGAGCATCAAGGCGGGCGAGACCACCGTGGACCTGACGGGAGGAGAAGGAGGAGGCAACGAAGCCAACCAGCCCCACCGAAGGACAGGTGTGACCCGGCCGGGACGGACTGTATGTCCGTCCCGGTAATTTCCCGAACTCTTATGGAGAACTAAAATTTAAAGAATAATGAGCGAAAATAATAAAATCACATGGCAGAAGGTTCTTCAGGCCATCATCCAGGCGGCAATCGCCGCCCTCACCGCACTGGGCATCACCAGCTGCACAACCTTTCCTTTCAGCCTATGATAGAGGAATCCTTCCCCCTGTTCACCGCCGATGAGGAAGTGGCGAGCGAACGAGAACTGCTGAAAAGCGTCGAGGACGGACCGTACATGCAGGAGGTGAAATATATCATCATTCACTGCTCCGCCACCCGCGAGAACCGGGACTTCACCGTAGAGGACCTGTTGCGCTGCCACCGCCAGCGCAAGTTCCGCACCATCGGGTATCATTTCTACATCCGCCGCTCGGGCATCATCACCCAGCACCGCAAGCTGAAGGAAGTGGGCGCGCACTGCCGCCCCTGGAACCGTTGCTCCATCGGCATTTGCTATGAGGGTGGTCTGGATGCGGAAGGCCACCCGGCCGACACGCGCACGCAGGAACAATGTGAGCAGCTGCTGTTGTTGCTAATGAAGCTCAGGAAACTCTTTCCGGACGCGAAGATCCGAGGACACCGGAACATGCCGGGAAGCATTCCGAAGGCGTGCCCTTGTTTTGATGTGGAAAGTGAATACGGATTTCTGGAAAAGTAAATTTATTTTTATTGAAAGGCTAAGGCGGACAAGTGGCGTTCTGTCTTAGCCTTTTGTTCTAATTTCCTACTTGCTTTTCATTTCTCCACCACCCACTTTTCGATGTTGTGGGTTTCTGCTAGTTTGGCAACAGGCTTTGCATCAGCCCCACCCGTATATTTCACTGTTTGGAATATCCAACGTGGAAATCAGCAATGACTTGCCGAACCGGCAGGAACGGCTCAGGAAATAATAATTGGAAGCACCGTGTGCCATACGGTAAATATATTCCGTCTTATCTATATAAAGGTAGTTCCCCTCTATGACTTTCTCAAAAGTCTGTACCCCTATCGAGCATCTCTTCAACTGCTGCTGTTCCATGATTCATCGTTTTTTTGATTGTACTACAAAGGAACAAAATTGTTTCCGATAACCCTAGCAGGGAAACTTATTTTATCCTTAAACGTAGTGTTCAATTTTGGGCATTCCTTGGCAATCTGAGATTCTGGTTCTGCTCAGCAAGATATTGAATATACCGGTCTTTTTGATCGGCTGCCATACCTTCACTATATTTATAGGGGTCCGTGAGCAGATTTCCCTGCTCAACATTTGTATTTTTCTAAAAGACACTTTAAACGGACATCTTCAACATTGCCTTTCTCTGCGTCAGCTAACGATCCTTTCAAACTTTTGAAACGTTCCGGAAACTGACGGCTTCCTTTCCTCTTTTGAACATCATCTAGCTCCTTGGCGTTAGGGCCGGGAGCTAGCCTAAACAGGAAATCTTCAACAACGACAGACAAATTATTAGCATAAGCCACCGCCTTTTCGTTAGATTATTTCCTCTTAATACCAAAGAAATCTAAATATTGATCAGCACATACAGAAATTGATAGTTTATCATTATATGTTTCAATCAATTTTGCTCCATTAATTAATTTATATCCTTTATATGACCGTACTAATAATTTAATAAATGATTCATCTGTAAAATTACTAGATATAAATCCATTTACACCATCTTCCACAACATCAATGATTCCACTCACAGGTGTACCAACAGGTACACATGCATTAGCCAAAGCTTCTATTAATGTGATAGGCATTCCTTCAAAGTCTGACGATAAAACAAAAATGTCAGACAAAGATAAATAATCTGAGATATTATGCTTTTGCCCAAGAAAAAAGATACTATTACAAGCGGCTGTTTGTAATTCCAAACCAGATTTAGAATTAAAATCTGAACCAATTATCAGAAGTATTGCATCATATCCCGATTCTATAAATTTATTGAAACAACGAATCAAACGTTTATGATTCTTTTGGGGTGCATATCTAGCAATATTAAGAAACACTACAGTATTATCTGACCTACAGAATGATCTGATTTCATTTTTAACTTTGCTCAATTCTGTAGATACCGATACACTTTTTCTTCCATTATATATCAAAGCATTTGGCATTTTACCATAACACCGATGGATTGATTCCGCATTAGCATCAGAAATTGCAATCATTTTATAAAGTCCAAGTCTAAATAGCCATTTCTTTATAAATGGTAATTTACTATAATTCAACTCAGATTCACACTGATTATGGCATGTAACAACATATTCAGATGTACGAAGAAATAATATTGCAAACAAGCATAAAATAGGAACATTACTCAAATGCATATGTACCACATCTGGTTTGTATTTGTTTATCAATTTATAAATACTCAGTATACAAGAAATTCCAAGTTTCGTACCCCAAATTTACATATTCAATCTTTTGATTTAATTCAAATTTATAAAACGCTCTATTATTTTTTTTATCATCTAACAAAGTGCATAAAAGAACGTCATTGCCTTTTGCCACAAATTCATTTGAGAGATCAACGACGAAACGTTCTGCACCACCAGATGAAAGACTATATATAATTTCAATAATTTTCATAATAGAATAGATTTATATGGATTAATAGAATCATTTTGAATGATATGCCTGTAATGAAGTAAAAAATAAACTACTATAATACCCATACCGCATAGTTTTTCCAAAACACTAGTTTTATTTTTGACCAAAAGATAGTGACAAAAAAAACTCAAAACAACAATATTATAAAGTGAAAAATAGTAATTAGCTCTGATGAAAATTGTGTTTAATGAACAAATATGGTTTAACATTTGCCCTATAATAAATATATTATAATAGAATGAAAAATGATAATCCTTATAGATTTGTCGTAATTTAGTGGAATACCTCACAATTAACAGATTTATAAATAAATAAATTACGACAGCAATGCCTTCTCCACTTGCCGCAGCTGTATGCTCTTCAAATTGTTCCATAGACCATTCATCAGCATATCCTCCCAATCTATTTCCAAAAAATGGAGCTACAAAAACAAATACAACTTTTAAATAATCATATAAGGAAATGCCCATTAAAAAGGTTACCACTAAAAAAAACGCAGTAATTTTTCTATTTTTAAAGGCATCTATCTTCAAAAATGGAATCCACGCTAATGCAGCAAGTGAACTTTTATGAGTCAAGACAGCCATGATTCCTATAATAAGAGATCGTTTTTTATTTCCTTCAAAATAAAGAGAGAATGAACAGAAACAAAGGAAAAAAGCTGCAATCTGCCTCATTACATTCATCGATTCATTAAATATGATCGTAAAGAAAAAAAAGGCATACAAAAACTTCATATATCTTACCCCTCTCAATATTGCATATATCAAGATATATGCCAAGAAACAAAATATAAAGCTAAAATGAATATTTAATTCTTTAACAACATAGTTTATAAATAAGAAGCTACTATCCATATCTTTCACTGGATATTTGCCTGTACGGAAATATATATTATACCACCCTAAATAGTTTTTATAATCAACACCTACATTATAACGGAAACCAACAATAACAACATAAACCAATATAATAGAAAATACGATTGCTTGATATAATCTATTTCTTTCAACTCTGCCTTCTTGATTGACCTTATTTATTGGACATAATGCAAGCATATACCCAGCTCCAACACAAAAAGTCATCAAAAAAGTATAGACTAAAAAGGTCTGAAAATCCATAAGACTAGTCTTTTAATAACTCTTTAATAACATCAAGATATGCACGTCCATATTTCAAATCAGGCTCCACATAATTACCTTCTGCCCATTCATTCCATGAACGTAAGAAGATTATTTTATGCTCATCCTGCTTGTTTTCTACGATTCGGATAGCATCAAGCATGTGTTTTTTAAATAATTCAGGAGTTGCACCAGTATAAATCACTGCCCTTCTTCCTCCTCTTGGCGAACGATCCCAATTAGGGATGACAGATGGATAACCATTCTCCATCTTATCATAATCAGTAAATAAATATTTTATTATATCTTTATATTTATATAGATCCAATGAATGGAGTATATTTAGGAAAGTATTTACGCAACTTATGCCCAACCATCTTAATCAAACGACCTTTGACTTTAGACTCCGCCACCCATAAATTGGAAGGTGCAATAGCATCAAAACCTATTTCTAATATTCTTGAATACTTTTCAAGCCATCCAGATGCCAAACCTACAAAATGAATGCCTTTATCTATACCGTTTTCTTTAGCAAGCCTATTCCATATATCTATGAAATGTCTGGGATTCGGCAATCCCATCGGATCATAAATCATAAAAATAGGTTTATCATCAACACGAATATAACGCTTGTCCTTAAAAGCGGAAAGAACATTATTAAAATGTGAAATTATATCTGCGTCACCTGGATATTCTTGTATCATTAAGTCAACATCTTTATGATTCTGTGAACTGCTATTCCAAGTTCTCCTTGACCAACTATGGTTAGCCCATCCTAAACAAAAGGGAAAATCAGGACTACCAGACTCCAATACTTCATTAAAAATATTTGCCATTAATGTTTTTCCATTCCCAAACCAATAATGCCAATACATAAATCCTTCAATACCTGCATTACGAGCCATTTCAGCCTGTTGCTCTCGAATTATAGGAAGTCTTAAATCATAATAGCCTAAATCAGCAGGAACCCGTGGTTGATAGTGCCCTCTGAACAAAGGTTTAGCTTTTCCTACATTCGTCCACTCCGTAAAACCTTTACCCCACCATGCATCATTCTCTTTAAACGGGTGGAATTGAGGTAAATAAAATGCTATAACTCTTGCTTTTGACATGATTTTTATTGTATCTATAAAACGTATTTTTATGCTAATATGAAGATAAAAAACTCCAATCACAAATTCAACATTTCCACTATTCCATGCAATTTTCCTATATAATCAGGTATCATTTTTTCAAGATGCCGTCGGATCCGCTCTTCATTTTGGCTTAGATATTTAAAGGAGGACAAAACAGCATTTTCCTTTACCTGTTTTGAATTAATTACCAAACATTCGTTCAATTCCAAATCTTTGGCTATGCCTTTCGACTTGATAGAATACCCCAAAGCAATAGTAGGCACGTATGTGGAATAAGCAGAAATGACAGCATGTGTTCTTGCCCCTATAAAGAAACGACATTTTGATATGACATATCTCAATTCACAATAATTGAGAGTGTCAGAATTCAAAACAGAAATGCGGGAGGAATTATACTTTCGCAGTATCACATTGGATATCTCTCTGTCATCCTGGTCTTTCCACAGCACATGAGGTATCAAGAGAATGTTCAGATTTGTATGATTCAAAATATAATTTATTAACTTATTCACCTCTGCCCCGAATCCGGTTGAGAGATCATCTGAATTTACTACGAAGTTACTCAAATTAAGTCCTATCACATCCTTTTCAAAACAAGGTGGAAGGAAGCATTTTTGAGGTTTCAATATAAACGCCGGATCCGGAAATGTTACCACATTCGTCAGCCCAAGTTCTCTATGCAACATATCAGCAGTCAACGATTCCCGTGCGTAGATAAAAGAAAACTTACGCAAGGTCTCAATTTTAGCGGGAGTGAGATTATTTTTACCAATGGAACATCCCCAAAGAATGGTCTTTATCCCCTTTTTATGAAGATAATTATTGGTGTAAACCACTTCGTTGTCATCATAACACATCATGTCTCCTCCTGTAGAGAACAGGATATCATTTTGCATTATCTGGTCTAAAAAAATGCCATAATGTTGATGGTATGCCATATCTTTTATCTTAGAAGGAGCTACTCCCATTATCGACATACACTTACGGATTAAACGGTTATAAAAATCTTTTAAGTGTGATTTTTGATTCCACAATGTGACATAATCATCCACTTTTAGCCTTTTGTCCAACTCTATGTTGCGACAAAGCTCAATTAGTTGCTCTTTGGGTAAGCCGAGTATTTCTGCCGTGCCTTTAGCTATCGCCTCACATCCACGGTTTCCTCCATCAAGATGTATAGGAAAATATATTTTCATAAAGAATTGAATTGAAATTTATCCACAGTAACAATATTACACTGAAAACTTAAACAAAAAACGTCTGTACAAATAGAATCACCTCTCTTATAAACAATCACTCTTGACATCTATAATCTAATTCTCTTTATCATACTCCATACTTATAATCTCAGCAATGTTATCTTCATTCAGAATGGAATGTAAAACTGAATAGTTTTTAGTTTTTCTCGCCTTCTCAAAAACATCTTCAATGTTTATTTGAACTAATTTTCTTCGAATACTCTCACTAAATCTATACTTTATGACTTTTGCCGGATTTCCACCAACAATGGCGTATGGTTCCACGTCTTTTGTTATTATCGCGCCTGCTGCCACGATTGCACCCTGACCAATCGTAACACCGGAACAAATAATGGCATCCGCACCAATCCACACATCATCACCAACTACAATATCTCCCTTTTGCTACAGCAATACCGGCTTCATTAGAATTTAAAACCAACAATTCATAAGGATAGGTGGATATAATATCATATTGATGGTTTCCCGATAAAAGAAATTTCACACCATCAGCTATTGAACAGTAATTTCCAATAAATAATTTTACATTTTGATAGTCACGTGTTACAACAAACAAATTACCATAAGTACCTTTGCCTACCTGAACTGCATCCATTTTGAAATTAGTAGCAGGTATCGTAAAATTATGCGAATTACGTTTCCGCCATTCGGTGGAAAAATTGTTCTTACAAAACAATGCCTTAAAAATCTTCTTTATCATATTCATATCATTTTATTGCTATTTCAGTTTCCTGTTGGATAGAAATTTGGTTTGACCATGATCTAGCATCCATTCTTAAAAAACATCTTCACTTTACTTATTGCCATATCTCTCACCACCACAAAATTCTCATCTTTACAAAATACCATCCATAACACAGCCACAGTAAATACCAAAGTAATCACTCCCTCAAACACAAAATTGAGGAGAGTTGTCTCGTGAATAGGCAAACACAACAACCATATAATCGTGCCAATCCCAATGAGAAGCAAAAATCGCTTTGCCCATACAATCATTACCATCTTTCGACTGAAGCCCAAAACAACCTTCTGCACATTCATGATGAACGGGAAATAAGAAGTGAAAAGTTTCGAAAGTACCTGGGCGGCGAATATGCCTGCCAAACCATAGAAATGACACAATGAAACGGCTAACGCCACGTTGAGCAGTCCGCCCCAAATCTGAAGGTAACGTCCAATCTTAAAGTGACCGCTCGCATTACGGAACACGTTGTCAAGCTGGCAGGAAGTGTCTATGTAAAAATTAAGGCAGATAAATAATACAACCCACTGATTGAGGATATAACTGCTATCCACACGTCCCAACCATATATGCATAAAAGAGTTGAGCAACTGGAAAAGGCAAATAGTGAACAGCGAATAGATAAAAAATGTGATCAGTGACAATTTATTGTATATCTTAACTTGATGCTCCTGCGATTCCTTTGCAATAACATTTCCCACACCTGCCGACACAGCCGTCATTATCAGCATATAAATGACATTCACCTGCGAGGTTATCATAAAATAGTTGCTGTAATAACCCACTACTACCGTACCAATCATGATGGATATCATCAGATTGGAAAGAGTGTTGAACAGCGTAGATCCAACCTTGAAGATAGAAATAGAATATAAATCCTTGAAAAACCGATGCTTTTCTTCTTTCGTCAGTTTCCTGTCACACGCGTCTGTGATATAAGGATATTCGCGGTTTATCTTGTTGGAAATGGCAATATTCTTGACTATCACCAATACTAATTTGAACAAAAGATACACTATAAAATTACGAAATACCAGCAGCACTACAATATCAGTGATACAGTTTATAAACGAGAATGCAATATTGTATTTTTCAATCTTATATAACTCCTGATTAGCCGACACCAAAGTCTGCTTGTAGGCAAAGAAGAAATAGGTACAAGAGTTTTGCAGAATGAATATGAAATAAATCAGATAGAGATTCTCGGGAAGCGACTGTTCCAAATTAACCAAATAATGCAGGAAAGGCATCAGACAACATCCTAATCCTAAAATTGCAAGTCCCACATAGTTATAACACCTGCGATAGAATTTCATGAGCACCTTGATCCGGTCAATATCCTTATCCGCTAAAGGTTTGTAAAGATAGAAAGCGATAGCTCCACCGATCCCCAACTCTGAAAGAGCCAAGATAGATAATATATTGGAAAATAGCCCGTTTAACCCTAAATATTCCGCTCCCAAAGTATAGATAAAGGCTGTACGGCTGACGAAAGTGAGCAGAATGGTGAGTAGTTGTCTCATACTGCTCATAGCCATGGTCAAGGCTGAATTTTTAGTCCGCGAATTTCCCATTATTCCTTTAAATCAATAAACTCACCCGCTATCACCTCTCCATACTTTCCGGTAACGAACATCAGTGATTGCATGACGGCATCCACCGGAATATCCTCATCCGCCACTACCCCATTCGCCACAATGCCATGAGCCAGCAACCGCTTCGCCAGACCACGCAGCATACTGACAATGGAGTGTGATACTACATCGAGGTATTCCATAGAACGCTTGACAAATACGACATGAAGAGAGGAACGTTGCAGATTCTTGTCTAAATAGTCGGATTCCACTTGCAACCATTGATATACCACGCGCTCCAAATCACGATGGTTGTAGGTGTGGTCGGTATGCAACAGGTCATGATCCACATCAGGCATAATTATATTAACAACATGATCAAAGTGCCCCAACAAATCACCTCTTGCCTCATTGATATCTTCCGTTGTCAATTCTCTATAGCCCTGCCATAGCTTGACCACATAGCAGCCTTCATTTTTATAGTAACATTCTGCGGAGCGCATAAGAGTTTCGTCACACCCTACTATCAGTACATTGGAATCCTGAAGAGAGTTTCCGCTGAAGCTGTTCTCATTAGCATCGTATACGTTAGCATCCACAATGGGATGAACAAGAATACGATGTCCGATAAGCCTTTTGATTATCCTGATGACTTTCTGTTTCATAATTGCACTATACATTTTCAGTGGCACAAGCCTTTTTTACCTCCCCTACTTGAAATTTGCTTACATTCCCTATCATAAAGGCTGCAAGTGCAGCTATCTGTTCGGAAAAAATAATGTGATTTAAAGGGTGGAAGCTGGCAATATTATCATTCATCCTGCTATGGTTCATTGCTGTAGCCACGGAACCGGGAGCGATACTATTAACAATAACGCCTCGCCCCTTGTATGCGGCAGACAATTGTTCGGTAAACCGAATGACCCCTGTTTTCGAAATACCATAAGGGGTATAGTAATGATTGCGTGAGAACCCACAAATGCTACTGATATTGAGAATATTTCCACCGCCATATTGCGCCATTCGAGCAGCTGCAAGCTCAGAAATGAGAATGGTAGATTTCAAATTGACATCAATCGTCCGGAAGTATTCCTCTTCCGTGACAGAACGAAACTCGCACCGGTGATCTTTTTCCCCCAAAAAGCCTGCATTGTTTATGACGATGCTGACAGGAGCAGTAGAAAACAATCCATCTACAGAATTTCTTACAGCTTCGGCATCATACTGGTTGAGTAAGAGGGTACTAAGCGTATCATCATTCGCCTTACATGATCTTCTCTTGAGTTCAGCTACCGCAGTCTGGAGCTTTTGGACGTTTCTTCCACTGATTATCACCCGGCAACCTTCGCCAAGCAACCTTTCGGCTATAGCAAAGCCTATACCGCTGGTGGCACCGGTCACCAAAGCTATGCGGCCTTTCAGACTTCCACCCACCACGCTCGTAGTCTGATAGGCATCGCGTAGCAGGTCATCCATATAAAGCGGAGTCACTTCTTTGTAACTCAATTTAGACTTTATTTTACTGATTATTCCCATATCATGCATTTAATGATTTGTTGTTTATGACAGTTTCATAAAATGACTGTACATCGGCAAGCAGTATTTTCATATATTTCAAAGAACCACGACGGCTCAATTTATATCCCCCATCAGTAAAGAGAGATAACTCAGACTGAAAACGTTCATCCTTACGGTAGTTGAGGAACGGCACTCCCCTTTCTTTCATCTTACGTTCAATGCCTCCCAAGGTGGCATCACCAAAAGCATCGGACACGTAGCTGTTGAGATCACGCCCCAACGGGGTGCATGCCACTACAGGAAGAAATCCCTGCTTGCAGCAGAAATCAACGAACTCCACAACCTTAAAAGTATTAAATTCCACTTCCCGTTGGTTCGCCTCGCCAATTTCCCCTGTTTGTAAAGACTGTAATCCGAAAAGATTTATCCAGCAGACCGCCATCTCCTTTGCATTCTTTGCTGATTGGCTTGCCGATACATATTTGTAAGCCTCCGTCTCATTGCTTTCCACATCTATCAGCAGGCGAAGCGCCTTCTTGCATTGCCAGGGGGCAACCGGGAGCAAATGTGCAAGCCGTTGGCGCAGAGATGTCTTGATCTGACCACCATGTGGAATGACATCCCATGCTTTTCTCGATTCATTCAATTTATTACATCTATACATACTCACACAGAAATTAAGATGAAGTATAACAACGCAGCCTTTGGTCAAATGTACAGCATAATGTTTAAGTATGTCCACATCAAACTCAACACTCTCACAATTGAGAGCAAAATTAAATGACTTCACTCCCAATGTATTGTGGGCACAAAATGCATAAAAACTATTGGTCGTACCGAAATTAGCTAGACGTATGCCACAGGGAACTCCTTGACGGTAATTCTCCAAATCACGGTCGGGATTGCGGTAATGGTTGGTACGCTTATAAAGTATATTTACCACCATATAAACAGACAACAGCAAGGCTGTGCCTATCAATACAACCGTCATACGGATTATTCTTTTACAATACCTAGATGTCCCTCGGTAGCAAAATCACGATGATGAATCACTCCGGGAGAACCTACTACTACCGAATGGCTGGGCACATCAAAATTCACAAAGGTATTGGGAGCAATAAGCACATCATCACCAATGGTTATCTTTCCGACCACAGTAGAATTGGCACGGATACAGACATTGTTGCCAATGGCAGGTGCACCTTTACGCCTGCCACGCACATCGCGGCCGATGGTCACACCATGCGTCAGAAATATACAGTCACCAAATACCGCGTCACTATTTAAGATAATGGTACCTGAATGACCTATAATCAGTCCTCTGCCGATATGCATGTTCTGCCAAAGATTGATACCTGTGCATAAACCGAATTTCTTTAACTTATGGAAATAATACTTACCCCAGACTGTACCTTGGGCTACCTGAGCCTTACGATATAGCGACAAGCACTTTAGCTCGTAAGAACGAAGTACATCTTTGGATAATTTTTCTGTATTACGAAAGGAGGCATTGAAGCGTATATCATAGTCATACAGATCTTTGTAATGCTTATGATCAAATCTCCAAAAATTAATATTTATCAGTTTCTTCAGATTCATCTCCCTACTATCTTTTTTAGTACTCTTTTAATCAGTAATTTATTTCTTAGCCATTTGCCGGATTGGAGATTACACCCACACCAAGCCAATGCTTTTTGCGGTGAACGACTAAAAAGCTTATAGAATTCATCACGACAGGCAGAACCCTGTCTGTTGCGCACCAGATTCTCATTATGGGCAACAATGGATGCCAGCGTTACTTCTTCCGTATCCAGCCATGGAGCCAGCTCTTCCCACAAACGCCATCCTTTGGATGAATGGACAATAACAGATGACAATCCTTTGTCGTCATCCAGTTGAGGTACTTCCTCGACTGTGCCCCAGCAATCCGCCAAGGTAAAATCACTCAAACGTTCTTCCTTTTTGAAAGGACAATTAAAACAGGATGGACGCAGGGAATAAGTCTTTAACATACACTGAAAGAAGGCATTGTCAAATCTTTTTTGCAGTAAGGAGCGGCGGTCTGTTTCAATACGCAAAGCAAAAACACGCCATCCGTAAGTTTTGTCTTTGAAATTAACATGCCTAATGCTCTCACCCTGGAAAGTAGTGTCAAGATATCCTCTCCATACTCCTGGCGAGGGAATACCCATACATATCAAATCAGCGGTATATAGATTGGAATATTCTTTTCTTAAATAACTTTTTAACCCTTCTATTTGACAGGCCATTCCTGTAAACAACACCAGCCTGCCATCTGTAAGGTATTTCTTTATCTCTTTATATATATATTTAATTCGACTCTGGGCATATTTGGAAGCCTGTACTTTAATCAAGTCTTTCTTATCATTAATAATTACATGATGTACGTCAAAATGCTCGTCAAAAGCTGCGCCTGCCACCACACCGCCATGTTCTAAAATATAATTAGCAATAGCTGGAAAAACCCCTCCCGAAGAACTAACCCTGCGCCATTCCTCACAGTTTGTCTTTGCAGCAATGGCTTTCTGAACATCATTATATATTTTCCGTTTATCGGCAATATCCTCATAATGAAGAACAGGACATACCTTGACACATAATCCGCAATCCACACACTTGTCGCTATAAATCGAGGGATAATCAAACCCTTCATGGTCACGAACCATCATGATGGCGGCATGAGGGCAGACATTCAGGCAAGCCTCACATCCAGTACAATATTTCTTTTCTATTATCTCAATCATTGAAGAAGTATGCAAATGTTACACATGAAGAGTCTGAACTTTTCATTAATTCATCCTTATAATAGCAGTTCTCTAAAAAATAAACTTCTAAGCAAACCAGCCTTCACTCAACCTTCTCAAACGGAAAAGCGTGAAGATAACTCACAGCCACCGTCATATTCCCAAAAGCAAACACCAACCGGGTATTGCGGTGCAAACGCATAATGCACCCCTCCTTCCCTCGGAAAACGCCACCGGTAATCCGGATACGTTGTTTCTTCTGAAGATAATCCTCCAAAGGACGGTTCATCAACTCGATATTGTAAGGCATGGATTCGTACAAATAGATAAATTCCTCCATCTGACGTTGAGGGATGACCGCCGCACGGTGCGTGTTATAGTCCGTCACCAAATACTGGCGAGGAAACATAGCAGACAAAATAAGTTCCAACTGATCCAAAGGAGCGCAGACAAACAGCCAGCCGTTGCCTTCGATTTCTTTCTCGTCCGTCAAAGCATTCAATTTCCGGGTGGAACCGGTGGCAAAGGCTTCTTTCACTACCCGGGCGGAATCACGACGGGCAGTATATTTCTCCTTAGTATAGGCGCATTGCTCGAAGCGTTTCCTGTGGTCCGTCGAAGTATAGGAAAATACCTTGAAACAAAAATATCTTTCTTCTGCTTCACCTGACGGCTTACGAAGTTTTACGGACTTCCTGCCACTAAAAACGCCGATATAGCGCTTCAATTCTTTGTTAGGCAGATACAGATAATACCAATTGAGTTCAGGATGTTCCTTCCCTATTCCCGCCAATGGCGTGACTCCCTTATTTGACCCCTGGTCTGAGACGGAAGCGATTGAACTGCAGAGCAGTAACTTAGGCGCTTCGCTCGCTATGTTTTGATTATTATAAGAGAGTGCTTCGGTTGCAAGCTCCATAGGACTTTTTATTTCCATCAAAACATCATAATTAAATTATTCTTCTAAAAAATGAGGCTCGAATAAGCCATCAATTTTCGTTTTTTTGTTGGGGTTCTCTTAGTAAGAGAACTCCATTTTTTATTAAAGGCTTAAAAAGGGAAAAATCTTATTTTCAACACATTATATTATTTATACAATCAGAATCAATTTTCCTCTCACAATAATTATGGTGAACTAAAAATGCTCAAAAAGAAAGAGGCTTCCGTTTCCGGTCGCCTCTCTTTTCTTTTCGGATAAACGCTTTTATCCGTAAGTGTACTGACTTTCACAAGCAAATACTAACTATTAATCTTAAATCTATTACTATGAAAAACACATTATATTAACATTTGAATCGCGTAGATTGTTCAACAAAATGAGATTAAAAGAGTGTTAAATATATAGCAAAGGGAGGTCCAATTGTTTTTTTAATGCAAGAAAAACGATTAAGTCTGATAAAAGTAAAAGAAACGGAAATACAAAAGATGTATCGTGATTTCACATAATCGTGACATAAGTAAAATACAATATAGATTATACAAAAACACACTACAAAAGAGAAAGGATGCCATCAGGGCACCCTTTCTCATCGCTCATTTGTAACTATAGAGAGTTAGACTCTCCTTAAAAACGCTGTAAAATTAATAAAATAATTTTAGACGCAAAATTAGTTTTGTAGAAAAATTCAAAAGGTTTTCAAAGTTTATCAGTATTGATCTGCCATAATGAACTGGTACGATAATTTATATTGGTTTTAAATGATATTCCTTGTAAATGAATTACTAACCACGGATATCTTATATTCCATTATTCATATTTCAATGACCGAGCGGGTTTACTATAAACAACCTTTATGGTTTGTCCTGCTACAGTCAGAAAAGAAATCAACAACATCAAGACCACAGGAAGCAGAAAGAACCACACTTTCAATTCTGTTCGGAACGGATAATGAGCCAACCATGCATTCATGCTGCCCCATGCCACAGGCAACGCAATCAGAATAGCGATAATAATAGGAATAAAGAAACCTTTACCCAACTGATAAAACAGATTCCAACGAGATGCCCCCAATACTTTCCGGATACCCATCTCCTTGGTACGGACGGCACAAGAGAACATAACCAACACCCATAAACCTAAGCAGGAGATAAAAATAGCCAATCCGGTAAAACCTCCCATCAATACACCGAAAGCCTCATCCTGACGGTACTGCCGGTCATAGAACTGGTCGAGGAAGAAATAATCAAAACTAGAATCCGCAAAGTAATTATTCCATATTTCTCCTATCTGTGATACTAATTCCGAAGGATCACCCGGTTTCATCACAACCGAAATATAACGCTGAGGAATCCATTCAATCTTATCTTTATGGAAAAGCATTACCCCTGTATAACCTTTATTCAACGCTTGCTGATGATAATCCTTCACTACCCCGATTACCTGCATGGGCTCTCCTAGCGTTTCAACAGCTATTTCCTCACCAATGGCATCATCATTATCCACATATCCTAACATACGGGCAGCCGTTTCGTTGATAACCAATTTATTCACATCGTCCCCATATTCCTCGGAAAAACCCCGTCCGGCTACCACCTCCAGTCCGTATGCATCTATATAATCAGGGTCACAACTCAGCATCTCGTACAACCGGTTTTGCTTCAACGCATCATGTGCCCGATGATTGGACAGGAACATGGCCACCTCTTCACCCGGTACCGCCCCGGAACAAGTTACTTTCGACGCCAATGGCAATTTCTTGATAGCTCTCCGCATAGACTCCATCTTTGTTTTCATACCCTCAGTAGGCCCGGGAAACTTGATTACCAAAATCTGGTCGGTCTTTACTCCCAAAGACTGCCGACGCATATAGCTGAGTTGTGTAAACACAATTAATGTACTACAAAGCAATATCATGGATGCCGTATATTGCACTATGACCAATATTTTACGTGTATTTTCTCCAGAACGGCTATTTTTGAATTTACCTTTCAGTAAAACAATCGGCTTCTTACGCAACAATGCGCGGGCAGGATAGTAACCGGAAATATAAATACCGACTATAAAAAGCAATAGAACCCCGCCCCCCCAATATTCCGTAAACCATACAGAGAAAGTAATAGTACGTCCTACCAACTGATTGAAGGAAGGAAGTAATAGTTCGATCAATCCTAACGCAATGATAAAAGCGATCAAATTCATTACAAATGCTTCAAATAGAAACTGACCAACAAGCTGTTTCGGGAAAGCTCCCACTACCCTGCGCACTCCTACCTCTTTGGCACGCTCCATAGAACGGGCAACTGTCAGATTTATATAATTGATCCAAGCAATAATCAAAATAGCAATAGCTCCGAAAATCAACGCGATGATGGCCGAATGGTTCCCTTTCAACTCGGCCTCATAACCTAATTGAGGATTGAGATGAATCTTCTCCAATGGCTCCAACCGCACCCCCCAAGTCTTGTTTTTCAATGCCTCTTCAGTTTTATACTTCTCGGCCAATTGAGGAAAAGCACGTTCTATCTCTTCTTTGCGCTCGGGCGAATCCAGCAATACATATGTATAGGCTTCATGTTTGTACCAATACTCCTGTACCCATTTAGGTAAGGTGGCATATGATAAAAGAAAATTATAATGTATATGCGAATTAGAAGGCATTTCTTTCATGATTCCAGTTACCTCACAAGACACCTTTCCCATATTGCTGTTAAAAATAAGTATCTTCCCGACAGGGTCTTCATCTCTGAAATATTTGCGGGCAATCCGTTCCGTAATCACTACCTGACATGGCATGGAAAGACAAGAAGCGCGGTCACCTTTCAACAATTCAAAATCAAACAAACGGAAAAAGCCAGGATCAGCGTATGCTATCCCATTCTCGCGCAGACATAATTCGCCATATTTTACCAATTGCTCCGGTTGGATAATACATCCTACACGGGTATAATCCTCAATTCCCGCCAGATTTTCCTGCATGGCCGAACCATATCCGAATGAACTGGTCGCCCAATCATCCGTCAGAACTTCCCCCTCATGAAAAGTACTTTGCACACGATAAATCCGTTCACTCTTACTATGCATTTTGTCAAAACTAAATTCAAAAGCAACGTAAGTAAATATCAATAAAGCTGATGCCATGCCTACAGCCAAGCCAAAAATATTGATGAAGCTGAAACCTTTCCTCTTCATCAGATTACGCCAAACGCTATTCCAATAATTTTGTATAATCATAAAATTTCAATTTTGCTGTCAGATTCCATAGGGCGGTTACGATTCTCGGCAATAATTTTACCATCCAGCAAACGGATTATACGATGTGCATAAGCAGCATCACGCTGTGAATGGGTAACAATGATGATGGTGGTCCCCTGTTTGTTCAGTGTACTAAGCAGTTCCATAATTTCCACCCCATTGGTAGAGTCCAAATTACCTGTCGGCTCATCCGCCAGCAAAAGCCTGGCATTGGTAACTACGGCACGGGCTATGGCCACACGTTGCTGCTGTCCACCTGATAACTGTTGTGGCAGATGATTGGCGCGATGCAGCATATTCACTTTTTCAAGCACTTCTTTTACCCGCCTGTTACGTTCTGTCGGCTTTATATTAAGATACACCAATGGGAGTTCAACATTCTCATATACAGTCAGTTCATCAATCAAATTAAAGCTTTGGAAGATGAAACCGATATTTCCTTTTCGGAGAGCGGTCAGCTGGTTTTCATTCATTTTATCCACTCGCTTTCCTTCAAAGAGATAGGAGCCCGAAGTAGGGGTATCTAATGTCCCAAGTATATTCAACAAGGTAGATTTTCCACAACCGGACGGCCCCATGATAGCGACAAATTCTCCTTTTTCAATTTCGAAAGTTACTTCATTCAATGCTTTGGTCTGCACTTCCTCGGTGCTGAACAACATAGAGAGGTTTTCTACTTTAATCATTCTTACGTGTTTTTTATTCGTTTAAAATCAGTTTCTCATTATCTCCAAACAGCTCGTAACCGGAAATAATAACTTTCTCACCGGAAGCCAGCCCGTCAGTCACTTCATAAAACTGAGGATTCTGCCTGCCAATCTTGATAGGACGTCTGACGGCAAATTTACCACTTTCATCCACAACATATATCCATCGTCCTCCGGTAATTTGAAAAAAACCTCCCCGAGGAATCAGAACAGCTTTGACAGGATCCCCCAACTGAAGATTGATATGATAAGTTTGTCCCGCCCGAATGTTTTCGGGACGCCCTGTCGTGAAACGGAAATCTGTACGAAACTGCCCGTCTTTCACTTCAGGATACACTTTGGTTACTTCCAACTTATAATTTTCTCCATCACGGGTAAAGTCAGCGGGAAGCTCTTGGACGACACGCTCCACATAATGCTCATCAATTAATGCCTGTACCTTCAGATCAGCAGTAATAATCTGACCGATATGTTCCCCGGCAGAAATGGATTGCCCGATTTGTGCTTCAAGATTACCCACTTGCCCGTCTATAGGAGCTTTCACTTTCAGGTTTTCAAGACGTTCTCGTACCAATGCCAAACTTCGTTTCATATTCATTATATTCTCGTCCAAACTGCTTATCTGAGTCAAACGAAACAAACTATCTTGACGGATCCGCTCATCCAATACCGACAATTGTTCTTTTACCGCTTCATATTCCTCCGTAGCTTGGAGATAGTCCTCCCTCGCTATCAATTGCCCCTCCATCAGCCGCTTGTATTGTCCGTAACGACGTTTCTTTATAATGAATTCTTTCTGAATACCGATACGATCCTGCTTCAGACTCAACCGTTCCTGCTCCATACTTATACGAGTATTACGCAACTCGTTTTCCTGATAGGCCAGATCTGCTTCACTTTGCATGATACCGATATTCAGCAGAGGATTACTCAGGCGCAGAATCACATCCCCTTTCTTTACCATCGCTCCCTCTTCATGAAGACGTTCCTCCACTCTTCCGCCTTCTATAGCATCGAGGTAAATCATGCGGCTGGGAAGTACTTGTCCAATTACACGGACATAATCATTAAACTCATTTTCTGTAACTGTAGCGATAGTGATACGGCTCTTGTCAATGGTCATGGAGGAACCGGTATCACGAAAAATAAAATAAAAAACGAATACCAATATGAATAATACTCCCGCACCTCCATAAATCCGCCTGGGAGTGAAACGCTTTTTACGTTCAATTAGTGTGTCCATATTTTTTAATGGTTAATAAAACTTCCTGTCCGATAATACATAGTTAGTCGCGATGTCAGTTCGTACTGCAAACGCACTCTTATTTTTTCCGCTTTAGCGACAAGCAGGCGATTTCGTGCTTCCATCAACTGAAACACGGAAACAAGCCCTTCCTCCCACTTCCGTTCCGTTTCTTTCAGCACTTGCGTTTCTGCTTTTACCTGCAGGGAAGCCTGTCGATGCTCTTCCCATCCCGAATGTAATGAAAGTACAATTCGTTCCGTTTCATTACGTAAATGTAATTTCTCTTCCTCTATGCTGTTCCGCACCCGTTGCAAGTTCAATTTCTTCTTCCTTATTCCGGCATTCCGATCTAATCCGCTAAGAATAGGGAATGAAATACCTACTCCTATATATTTATTCCAATGGTCACGCAATTGATGTAACGAGAACAAGGAATTATAAAAATCAGATCCCCATGAGAAACGGGCGAAGATAGTCGGGCTGAACTGTCCAAGGGTCACAGCATACTCCTTACGGGCAGCACGTTCCCACATTTCCATCCGTTTATAATCCGGCAGTACGTGTACGGACCGTAAATAGACTTCTTCTACCTCTACTTGAGGCATTAACAAGAGCGTATCCTCACTAACTGATAAAGAAACAGACAAAACATCGCCCTCTTTCATACCCAGTATTTCCTTTAAATAAAGAAAGGACATCTGACGATTTTTTTCATACATACGCTCTCTGAACACATCTCCTTGATGACGCGCTTTTACTTCCTGCAAGTCCGAAAGCGATTTCAACCCCAGTTCTACAAAAGCTTCCGTCTGTTTCAGATAACGTTCTCCCAAACGAAGCTGTTCAGCAGCCAGTTCTGAAAGCTTTTTATCCAATACCGCTTTATAATAAGCCTCAGCTACCCGATAAGCCAAATCATTTTTCTTTGCCAGATGATCCCACTCCTTCTCTTTTTTAGTCCAATGCGTATATCGCAAACGATTGATCCGGGCAAATCCTTCGAATAAAGAAAGAGTTATATCCATTCCTATAGTTCCTTGATTATATGAATCGGCTGTATATCCATTAGTATCCGGATCGACAGAACGTCCGATATGCCTGCCCACTTCCGCCTGTACTGAAACATAAGGAAGAAATTTACCCATAGCAGCCACATAGTCTGTTCGTGCTTCCTTTACGTCTATTTGGACATTCTTGAAACCAGGATTATGTTTCCAAGCATAACGTATGCAATCGTCCAGTGTACTTTGCCCACATACAGGCAAAGACAGACCGGACAACAAACACACAATTATCAAGTTATCTCTCATTGCATTTTAATTTAAACACAGAATAGGACGCAAACGATATGCCAAGAAGAGCAGAATATTAATAATCAACCAGTTACAAAATAAAATATAAATTAGCTGTCCAAATTTTAGACGGTATAACGTCCAAATTATAAACACTATAAAACCAGAACGAACCAAGGAAGATATTGGAACGCTGACAACACGGACTGAAGACACATTCCAATGTCAAGTCACCGTTATGATAAATAAAAGCATTACAGAAAATAATAAAAAACGTCCAATAATTGGACGCCTCATTTGCAGAAACAATCAAAAGCAGATACCTTTAGCCTCTGAAAGCAAAAATGAGATGGAAAAAGGAACGATTTTAATAGTAGATGATAATAAAGGAGTATTGGCCTCACTGGAATTATTACTGGAAACGGAGTTCAGCGAAATAAAGACAGCCCATCATCCGAATCAAATCATATCTATCATAAATACCTCTCCGATAGATGTGATTATTCTTGATATGAATTTCTCGGCAGGAATCAATAACGGCAACGAAGGGTTATATTGGCTGAAACGAATCCGTGAGATAGCTCCTGCACTACCAGTAGTCATGCTTACAGCATACGGGGATGTAGAACTGGCAGTAAAGGCTTTAAAGAATGATGCAACTGATTTTTTGTTGAAACCTTGGGATAACCGGACCTTAGTGCGCAAAATAAAAGATGCTTTTGGAAGCGGTAAGAAAAGGAAAAACAGAATCCCCGATAGAAACAAATCACCGATGATTGTGGGAACATCCCCTGCCATGCAGCAGTTAATGAAGATGGTGGTGAAAGTGGCACGCACAGATGCCAATATATTGATTACCGGAGAAAACGGAACAGGAAAAGAAATGCTGGCACAGGAAATACACCGGCTTTCCACACGAAAGGAACATTCTATGGTAACGGTAGATATGGGAGCAATCAGTGAATCTTTATTCGAAAGTGAACTGTTCGGGCATGAGCGCGGTTCTTTTACCGATGCCTACGAGAGCCGGCCGGGAAAGTTTGAAGCGGCATCCGGCAGTTCCCTGTTTATGGATGAAATAGGAAATCTCCCTTTAGCCATGCAGGCAAAGTTGCTCACCGTATTACAAAACCGAAAAATTACACGCATCGGCAGTAATAAAGTAATCCCAGTGGATATCCGGCTGCTTTCAGCTACCAACAAGAATATTCAGGATATGGTGGATTCCGGGACTTTCCGTGAGGATTTATTGTACAGACTGAATACTATTCATCTGGAAATCCCGCCTTTACGCGAACGGAGGGAAGATATACATTTGTTCATTGATTATTTTATGCAGCGCTATGCTGCTAAATACGAAAAAAAAGAAATCTTCCTGCATGAACATGCTTTAGAGAAATTATGTTCTTATCATTGGCCGGGAAATATCCGGGAATTGCAACATACCATCGAGAAAGCAGTTATTTTATGTGAAGGAGATGTAATCCGTTCCAAAGACATTTTCGTAAAACAAACCTGGAGTCCACAATTCTCCACTACCGTTCCTTATCTGGAAGAAGTAGAACGCCAGGCCATAGAAACAGCCATCCGTCAAAACGATGGAAATCTGACAGCAACAGCCGAACAGTTAGGCATCAGCCGCCAGACACTTTACAACAAAATAAAACGCTTTAAGCTCTGATGATCATGGTATTCAGCAAACATCTATATATGGTTATCCTAAGCTACATCTTATTAATAATTGCTGTAGCCGGAGCTGGTATCGCACTTATTATTACACATACCGCCCTTATTCTAGGCTGTCTTTTCTTGATTATTTCACTTTTTTTTATCAGAGCTTTGGTAAAACAATTGAATAAATTCAATGCCAAAATAAGAATATTCTTGGATGCGATGGAAGATAAAGAGAGCATGATACTGTTCAACGAGCAATCGGCAGATAAAGAAATGAATGCACTTAGCCATTCACTAAACCGAATCAATGAATTGCTTGCCACAACGAAATCGCAAAGCCGGGTACAAGAGAACTTTTATCACTCTTTACTGGAAGAAGTACCAAATGGAGTGCTAGCGTGGAACTCCGAAAAAAGAGTTCTGTTTGTTAATGGTGCAGCCTTACGTTTGCTGGGAGTTGAGTCAATCATATTCCTCCGCCAATTGGAAGAGCAATATCCGATCTTGAAAGATTTCATAACCCATGGAAATGTGGAAAATTCCTTTCTTTTACAATCTAACTCAAAAAAACAACTGTCACTATCCATGAACCGGATGAAACTAAATTCAGAAACGATTACCCTGTTGGCTATCAAAGATATCAGTAATGAACTGAACGAGAAAGAAAGTGAGTCATGGAACAAACTTACCCGGGTGCTTACTCATGAAATTATGAATACCATTGCTCCTATTGTTTCTCTGTCTCAAACACTTTCATTGCGCCCCGGTACGGACGAGAAAGTAATACGAGGACTTGGAGTGATTCGTGAACAAAGCGAAAGACTGATGGAATTCACAGAATCATATCGACGCTTATCGTATATGCCGGAACCGAAAAAGAAGCGATTCTCACTGACCAATTCATTGCACAATCTAGGTCTGTTACTACAATCTGATTTTGAAAATGCTCATATCCATTTCATTCTGCGTAGCACCCCCTCTGATATATATATTGAGGGCGATGAGAAGCAACTCTCTCAAGTTTTTTTAAATCTGCTGAAAAACAGTATGCAATCATTGGAAGGAAAAACAGACGGACAAATAGAAGTAACACTGGAAGTAACAAACAAACTTTATATAAGACTACTTGACAATGGACGGGGAATCCCTATGGAATTGCAAGAAAAAATATTCGTTCCTTTCTTTACCACAAAAACAGAAGGAACTGGTATCGGGCTTAGTCTGTGCCGGCAGATTATAAAAAGACATGGGGGCAATTTCTATTTACAGGAAAGCAGACAAGGAAAAACTATATTTGTTATAGAATGGCCCGTAGCTTCTTTTATTTTGAAATAACAAAGTTCATTACAGGATCACTCTGATTAACACAGGTTATTCTTAAAAGTAAGGCGGAAATATAAAATAATAACCACTTATCTATAAACCAGCGTTAACCTGAGTAATCCGTAATGAAACATTTTTTTATTTCTTTATCTTCAGTTCATAAAGGTCATTCCTGCGGTCACGCAAATTGCGCACACTGCCATACGTATGCAATTCATTCAACAGATTCAGATCAACATCCGAAACTAAAATCATTTCGGTATTCGGAGTCGCCTCGGCCCGTTTGCCATCAGTTGGGAAAGCGAAATCACACGGAGTAAACACTCCAGACTGTGCATACTGAATATCCATATTGTGCACACGCGGCAAATTTCCCACACTACCGGCTATAACGACAAAACATTCATTCTCGATTGCCCGTGCCTGAGCACAAACACGTACACGGGAATAGCCGTTCTGAGTATCGGTGAGGAATGGAACAAACAGAATCTGCATTCCCTGATCGGCCATGATACGAGAAAGCTCGGGAAATTCCACATCATAACAAATCAAGATACCAATTTTAGCACAATCCGTATCAAAAGTCTGCACCATCTTACCGCCCGAGAGGCCCCAACTCTTTATCTCATCGGGAGTGACATGTACCTTTTCATACATTTCGTATGAGCCGTCACGCCGTACTAAAAAACCAACATTATAAAGCCCTCCGTCCTCTTTTACGTATGGCATACTACCCGTAATGATATTAATATTATAACTGATAGCCAAATTGATAAAACGGTCGCGAACCTCTTCGGTATATTGTGCCAAACCACGAATGCTCTGGGCTTCTCCCAAATGATTGAACTTGGCCATCAACGGCGCATTGAAATATTCCGGAAAAAGAACAAAATCACTCTTATAATCGGAAACGGCATCTACGAAAAACTCAACCTGCTCAAATACATCATCCAATGTTTTATAAGGGCGCATCTGCCATTGCACTAACCCTACACGTACAGTGGTTTTCTTATCCACATAATCCTGCGTAGGCTCCTGATAATAAATATTATCCCATTGCAACAAAGTGGCACAATGCTTGGATTCTTCGTCATTGGGAAGATAATTCTTCATGACACGACGCACATGAAAATCATTGGAAAGCTGAAATGTCAATACCGGATCATAAATCTCACGGGAACGCACCTTATCCAAATATTCCTTAGGACGCATCGTATCCGCATACTTATAATAATTAGGAATACGACCACCGAACATGATCGCTTTCAGATTCAGTTTCTCGCATAATTCTTTCCGGTACTCATACATACGGCGTGCCAGACGCAAACCGCGATAATCCGGATGGATAAACACCTCGATACCATACAAAATATTCCCTTCCGGATTATGCGTACAGAAAGTTTCATTACCAGTTACTTTGGCATAGGTATGATCTCCCTTTACCATATCATAGTCTACAATAATAGAAAGAGCACATCCCACTATCTTATCGTCTACCACCGTTACTACTTGCCCTTCCGGAAAAATCCGGATAAGCGTTTCTATTTGCTCGTGTGTCCAAAACACATCCTTATCCGCATACACCCGCTTGAATGATTGTGATAATTGGATGTAATCTTCGATCTGTAAATTCCGGACCTCTACTTTATTAATTTTATGCATCGGTTCCATAATGATTCTCTTATTTATATTTTAAAACAGCGGTGCAAAGGTAGGACAAATTATAAAACGATGTTCTCCCAAACAGAAAAAGATAAAGAGAATATCACTCAGTATGAAAGAAAATATCTATGAACTTTTCATAGGATTTTCAGAAAACTTTTTGTTATCTTTGGAAAGTTAACCAAATAACAAACAAAAAACAACCAATTTTGCTATGAATAAAGAATTAATAATGAACCCCAACCAATTGGTGGCATTTCTAGAAAAACCTTGTGCAGAGTTTACCAAAGAAGACATAAAACGATACATTCAACAGAATGGCATCCGTATGGTCAACTTTATGTATCCCGCCGGAGACGGACGACTGAAGACATTGAATTTCGTTATCAACAACCAAGCATATCTAGATGCTATCTTGACTTGTGGAGAACGTGTGGACGGTTCCAGCCTGTTTCCATTCATTGAGGCGGGCAGCAGTGATCTGTATGTAATTCCCCGATTCCGGACGGCTTTTTTGGACCCGTTTGCCGAGATACCTACACTTTCCATGCTTTGCTCTTTCTTTAACAAGGATGGAGAGCCATTGGAAAGTTCCCCCGAACATACCTTACACAAAGCATGCAAGGCATTCAATGAAGTAACCGGCATGGAATTTCAGGCTATGGGGGAATTAGAGTACTATGTAATTGCTCCGGATACAAATATGTTCGAGGCTACAGATCAGAAAGGCTATCATGAATCAGCACCATATGCCAAGTTTAATGATTTCCGTACCCAGTGCATGGCCTACATTGCACAAGCAGGCGGACAAATAAAATATGGACATTCCGAAGTAGGTAATTTTACCTTGAATGGCATGATATATGAACAGAATGAAATAGAATTCCTGCCTGTCAATGCCGAAGATGCGGCAGACCAATTGATGATCGCCAAATGGATTATACGTAATCTGGCCTATAAACATGGTTATAACATTACTTTCGCGCCTAAAATAACTACAGGAAAAGCTGGTTCCGGATTGCACATCCACATGCGTATCATGAAAGATGGACAAAACCAGATGTTGAAAGAAGGTGTTTTATCAGAAACAGCACGCAAAGCTATTGCTGGCATGATGGAACTTGCTCCATCCATCACCGCATTCGGTAATACCAATCCTACTTCTTATTTCCGCCTGGTTCCCCATCAGGAAGCACCAACTAATATTTGCTGGGGTGACCGCAACCGTTCAGTATTGGTACGCGTACCTCTAGGATGGGCAGCTAAAACAGACATGTGCATGACTGCCAATCCACTGGAAACAGAAAGCCATTATGATACCACACAAAAACAGACAGTGGAAATGCGGTCACCGGACGGTTCGGCCGATCTCTACCAACTGATAGCAGGATTAGCTGTAGCCTGTCGCCATGGATTTGAAATAGAAAATGCACTGGACATTGCAGAAAAAACTTACGTAAACGTCAATATCCATCAGAAAGAAAATGCAGACAAACTGAAGGCATTAGCCCAGCTTCCCGATAGCTGTGCAGCTTCCGCAACCTGTTTGCAACAACAGCGCGAAATATTCCAAAAACATAATGTGTTCAGCCCCACTATGATTGATGGAATCATCAGCAAATTAACCAGTTATAACGATCTGACCTTACGTAACGACTTAAAAGATAATCCGGAAGGGATGTTGGCATTGGTCAATAAATATTTCCATTGCGGATAATTTGACTAAAACAGCGGGAGGAGGGTATATCAATATTTTGATTTGACCTTCTTCCGTTTTCTAACATTTACACCATGATAAATAAAAAAGATCAATGTACTTCTACACTGATCTTTTCTCTTGAGCGGAAAACGAGACTCGAACTCGCGACCCTAACCTTGGCAAGGTTATGCTCTACCAACTGAGCTATTTCCGCAAACCTCTAACATGGTGCCCAGAACAGGACTCGAACCTGCATGCCTCTCGACACACGCACCTGAAACGTGCGCGTCTACCATTCCGCCACCTGGGCATTCTGTGTAACACTCTTGTCACAACGCACAAGATTTTATTTATGTGAGCGGAAAACGAGACTCGAACTCGCGACCCTAACCTTGGCAAGGTTATGCTCTACCAACTGAGCTATTTCCGCAAATATCTTCTCTTCGTGAAGGAAATGAGACTCGAACTCACACGACATAATTGTCACCACCCCCTCAAAGTGGCGCGTCTACCAATTCCGCCATTCCTCCAGAAACGAAAACCTCGTGTGTAGTGCCCAGAACAGGACTCGAACCTGCATGCCTCTCGACACACGCACCTGAAACGTGCGCGTCTACCATTCCGCCACCTGGGCATTCTGTGTAACACTCTTGTCACAACGCACAAGATTTTATTTATGTGAGCGGAAAACGAGACTCGAACTCGCGACCCTAACCTTGGCAAGGTTATGCTCTACCAACTGAGCTATTTCCGCAATTTCCGCTTTCGGTTTTAACTATTTCCCAGCTGTTTCCCGATTGCGGATGCAAAGGTAGTGCTTTTTTCTAAACTTCCAAAAATTTTCTATACTTTTTATAGTACTTTTATTACATTATTTCATCAAACTCCTCATAGTCAATATAAACCAAAAGTTTTTTTTACTTACTATCAAGACATACGGTCACGATAATCCTCATATCGGAAGTCTTTATATACTTCCAATGTATTATCTGTATGCCAAATAGCAATAGAAGGGTGATGGATTCCATTAAACATGTTTGTTTTTACCATAGTGTAATGAATCATATCTTCCAAAACAATGCGTTCTCCTATCTGTAACGGATGGTCAAAACACCAGCTACCCATATAGTCGCCACTTAAGCAACTGTTTCCACCCAAACGGTAAACATTCTCTTCCGTTAAAGCTGTTTTTATCGCATCGACTGGTAAAGTTTTGGCACCACGCACTGCCGGCTGATAAGGCATTTCAAGACAATCGGGCATGTGACAAGTAAAGCTAACGTCCAAAATCGCGGTTTTTATCCCCCGGTTTTCCACTATATCGACAACAGAAGCTACCAAAGGTCCGGTCTGCCAAGTAAAAGCCGAACCCGGTTCTAAAATAATCTCCAAATGAGGATAACGGGCTTTCAAGTTTTTTAATAAAGAAATAAGATGCTCCGTATCATAATCTTTACGTGTCATCAAGTGTCCCCCTCCCAAATTCAACCATTTTATTTGTGGGAACCAAGAAGCAAACTTCTCTTCTATGTGCTGCAAAGTATGCTCTAATTCATAAGAACTGGATTCACAATGACAATGACAATGGAAGCCCTCGATGCCCTCCGGTAAAGTTTCAGGAAGCAAATCGGCCGTCACCCCAAAACGCGTACCGGGAGCACAAGGATTATAAAGTTCCACCTCTACTTCCGAATATTCAGGATTGATGCGGATACCACAGGTTATCTTTTCTCCAAAGGCCTCAACCATAGGATAAAAACGCCGGAACTGACTGAAAGAATTAAAGGTTATATGACTGCTGCATCGCATGATAACCGGAAAATCAGTATCCGTATACGCCGGAGAATAAGTATGGGCCTTACTGCCAAATTCTTCATACGCCAAACGGGCTTCATATACGGAACTGGCTGTAGTATAACGAATGTATTCCCTGAAAATGGGGAATGATTTCCACATGGCAAAAGACTTGAAAGCCAAGATGATCTCAACTCCGGCTCGGTCTGCCACACTCTTTATCAAACTCAGATTCTTTCTGAGCAATGCTTCATCCATTACATAGCATGGAGAAGGTACTTTATGGATATCTATCATTTTTGTATCAGAATTCTATTAAAATATTTATTCTATTCCACAACTTTGAATCGGGCAAATTTCAGTAATAATTGTTTTTCTCCGGCATTCCGGAAACGGACAGTCGCTTTGCTGTTCTCACCAATTCCTTCCACCTTTATCACATCGCCTATTCCAAAACGCTCATGCTCTATCACCTGCCCTGCCTGTACATTCACCGACAAGTTTCTCGCTGCGGACGGCTTTGAGACCGTTTCCGGACCAACCTTGGTCAAATTACGTGGTATACTGGGACGAATAATCTCAACTTTCGGTCTTTCTCCAACTAAAAATGTTTTCTGACCACCAGAGATGTTCGATGAAGAACGCCCGTAAGAAGACTGAGAAGCAGGTTCGTCAAACAAGGAACGAGCCGCACGTTCATTTTGCTCACGACAGAAACGGCTGGCTCTCTCGTCTATTCTCCGGGCCATCTGTTCCTCCTGAGGTAACTTCAGGAAATGTACATCAATATCTTTCAAGAAACGGCTAGGGCTACTGAACTCCATCTTTCCATATTTAAACCGACTCTTGGCAAAAGACAAATAGCAATGCTCTTCGGCACGTGTAATCGCCACATAAAACAAGCGGCGCTCCTCTTCCAGCTCCTTATACGAATTGAGTGACAAAGCACTGGGAAACAAGTTCTCTTCCATCCCAACTACAAAGACGTTTTTAAACTCCAAGCCTTTAGCAGAGTGAATGGTCATCAAGGTAATCTTCTCGGCATCCCCCTCTTTCTCGTTATCCTGGTCTGTCAACAGAGAAACCTCCGACAGAAAATCCGTCAACAGGATGTTTTCATTCCCTTCTTCTTCACGGGTTGCACAAAAATCGTGCATACCGTTTATCAGTTCTTCAATATTCTCCTGACGGCTCAGATTTTCAGGATCATTGCTCTGATAAATCTCATTCATAATGCCGGACTGACGAACAATCATTGCTCCCAATTCGTATGCATTCTTCTTCGGGACCTCCACTATAAAACTTTCTACCAGTTCACGAAACCCCTGTAATTTAGTATGCATACCCTTGTTAATATTCAAGCCGTATGCCAACGGCTCTTCCAAAACCATCCAAAGACTGACATGATGCTGTGCAGCCGCATCAATGACCTTGTTCAACGTAGTATCCCCGATTCCTCGCGCCGGATAATTCAACACCCGCTTAAAAGCCTCCTCATCATTCGGATTTACCGCCAGACGGAAGTAAGATATAACATCTTTAATCTCCTTGCGTTGATAAAAAGAAAGCCCTCCGTAAATCTTATAAGGTAAAGCACGCTTCCGCAAAGCCTCCTCAAAAATACGGCTCTGAGCATTTGTACGGTATAAAATAGCAAAATCATTATAAGAATAATGTTCCCGCGAACGCAGTTTCACAATCTGGTTGGCAACAATCTCCCCTTCCTCCACATCACTGTAGGCATTGAAAACTCCGATAGGCTCCCCTTTCGCTTTTTCCGAAAATACCTCCTTCCTTATCTGCTCGCTATTTTTCTCTATCAAACTGTTTGCCGCGCATACAATGGTCTGGGTAGAACGATAGTTCTGCTCCAATTTAAAAAGCTTGGCTCCCTTATACAGCTGAGTAAATTTCAATATATTGTCAATATTAGCCCCTCGGAAGGAATAAATACTTTGTGCATCATCCCCCACTACGCATACACGCTGATGTTCTTGGGTAAGCTGAAGCACAATGCTGTGTTGCGCAAAATTAGTATCCTGATACTCATCCACCAGCACATAACGGAACTGCTCCGCATACTTACGGCAGATTTCGGGATGATCGCGGAATAACATATAAGTATAAACCAACAAATCATCAAAATCCATCGCATCGCTTTGGCGACAACGTTCCCAATATCGTCGGTAAATATCACGGGTAGCGGGTACTTTGGCATTCAGATCATACTGATAAAGCTCTGCGTTCGAAACATATGCATCGGGAAAAACCAAATGGTTTTTCGCATTGCTGATACGCGCCTGTATCACCCCCGGTTTATAGGTTTTATCATCCAATTGCATTTCTTTTACAATAGACTTGATCAAACTCTTCGAATCTGAAGAATCATAGATGGTAAAATTGGAGGTAAAGCCGACAGGCTGTGCCTCACACCGCAGGATACGCGAAAAAATGGAATGGAACGTTCCCATCCATAAATAGCGTGCCTGATCGCCCACCTGACGGGCTATACGCTCTTTCATTTCACGAGCAGCCTTATTGGTAAAAGTCAATGCCAGAATAGACCAAGGAGTATATCCCCGCTCCAGTAAATAAGCTATTTTATAAGTCAGTACGCGTGTCTTCCCCGAACCTGCTCCGGCTATCACCAAAGAGGGGCCTTCGTTGTAAAGCACCGCATTGCGCTGACTTTCATTCAATTCTTCTAAATAGTTCGTCATAAATTTCACCTTTCGCCCGCAAAGATAGAGAAAGTTTGAGTTTATCAGAACAATTCTATGCTCAATAATGTTATTATGATAGAAGTTTAATTAAAACCTCGACTAAAAATGAATATATTATTAACCACTTTAATTTCATTAGTTATGACTTACGAAATGCCCAAACTCCCGTATGCAAACAACGGACTCGAACCTGTAATCAGTCAGGCTACTATAGACTACCATTATGGCAAGCACTTACAAACATACGTAAACAATTTGAACTCTTTGGTTCCGAGTACAGAATTTGAAGGAAAGACCGTAGAGGAAATTGTTGCATCAGCTCCCGACGGAGCGATATTCAATAACGCCGGACAAGTATTGAACCATACATTATATTTCCTTCAGTTCACCCCCAAACCCAACAAGCATGAACCGTCCGGCAAATTGGCAGAAGCCATCAACCGGGACTTCGGAAGCTTTGAAAACTTCAAGAAAGAATTCAACGCCGCTTCCACAGGACTGTTTGGTTCGGGCTGGGCTTGGCTTTCTATAGACAAGCAAGGAAAACTACATATCACCAAAGAGCCAAACGGAAGCAACCCGTGGCGTGCAGGCCTGAAACCATTGCTGGGTTTCGATGTATGGGAACATGCTTACTATTTGGATTACCAGAACCGCCGTGCAGATCATGTGAACAAGTTATGGGAAATCATTGACTGGGATGTAGTAGAAAAACGTCTATAAAAGAACCCTTAACTATACATCATAATAAAGCTGCCTCGCACCCTATTCATTCAGGGAGCGGGGCAATCTGCTTTAAGATGCAAAGATACAGCAGATATGCATTCATCCTTTTACAAGAATAAACAAGCATAATGCAAGATAATCATAAAAAAACATTCTTCCACAAAAAATAAAGCAGTCTGTTGTAGCATTATTCATTTCTTTCCCATATCTTTGCCATCGTAAAACAAAGGGGTGCCCCACGTAAACAGCGGACGGGCTGAGATTATACCCTGTGAACCTGATGCGGTTAGTACCGCCGAAGGGATTGTTACTTCTTACCTCATACCATCCGGTCAAAAAGCAACTCTTTGTATTTACAAGTAAATTCATAAACTGATATAGTATGAAACTGACAGTAAACAGCAAAGAAACCGAAGTAAAGGACGGATGCACCATAGCCGAACTTTCCACCTTTCTGGCACTTCCTGAGAAAGGTATCGCCATAGCGGTAAACAACCGGATGGTTCCCCGTATAGAGTGGGAGAAATGTGTGTTACACCCCAATGACAGTCTGGTAGTCATTAAAGCTGCATGTGGAGGATAAGACCGTGGAACTTCAATTCATCACTCACTTCACCGACACATATTCCTATTATGATTCCGCACGCATGGCCTTGGAAGGCGGTTGCCGCTGGATCCAGCTACGCATGAAAGACACTCCCGTTGACGAAGTGGAACGGGAAGCCATACGCCTGCAAGGCTTATGCAAAGACTATGGAGCGACATTTGTCATAGACGACCACGTGGAGTTAGTTAAGAAAATTCATGCTGACGGAGTGCATTTAGGAAAAAAGGACATGCCCGTAGCCGAAGCACGGGGAATATTAGGAAAAGAATTCATCATCGGAGGCACCGCCAATACATTTGACGATGTAAAGATGCATTACAAAGCCGGAGCTGACTACATCGGCTGTGGCCCGTTCCGTTTTACTACTACAAAAAAGGATCTCTCTCCAGTGCTGGGACTGGAAGGTTACCGTTCCATTATTCTGCAAATGAAAGAGGCAAATATCCATTTGCCCATCGTTGCTATCGGGGGAATTACTTTGGAAGATATCCCTTCCATCATGGAAACGGGAATCACCGGTATTGCCTTGAGCGGAACCATACTCCGGGCGAAAGACCCGGTAGCGGAAACTAAACGAATCATGAATTTATAATAAAATCACAAAATACAATGAAGAAACTGATTATAGCTGGAAAAGAATTTAATTCCCGTTTATTCCTGGGAACCGGTAAATTCAATTCAAACACCGTAATGGAAGAAGCCATTCTGGCATCAGGGTGTGAAATGGTAACCGTAGCCATGAAACGCATTGAACTGGACGATAAGGAAGATGATATGCTGAAACATATCATTCACCCCCACATACAGCTATTGCCCAATACCTCCGGTGTGCGCACAGCCGAAGAAGCCGTCTTTGCCGCACAAATGGCCCGCGAGGCCTTTGGCACCAACTGGCTGAAACTGGAAATTCATCCCGATCCGCGCTACTTGTTGCCAGATTCTACCGAAACATTGAAAGCAACCGAGGAACTAGTCAAACTAGGTTTCGTCGTATTGCCCTATTGCCAGGCAGATCCTACATTATGCAAACGGCTGGAAGAGGCAGGAGCAGCAACCGTCATGCCGCTTGCCGCCCCCATCGGGACAAACAAAGGCTTGCAGACACGTGACTTCCTGCGCATCATTATCGAACAAGCTTCCGTTCCTGTGGTAGTAGACGCCGGAATAGGCGCCCCCAGCCATGCCACCGAAGCGATGGAAATGGGTGCGGACGCCTGTCTGGTCAATACAGCCATCGCAGTAGCCGGCCAACCAGTAGAAATGGCAATAGCCTTCAAGGAAGCTGTCATTGCCGGACGCCGCGCCTATGAAGCAGGCTTAGGAGCAGTAGGACAGAACTTGATCGCATCCGCCTCATCCCCTTTAACTTCATTCTTAGATTAAACAGAAATATGATAGACAAAAAGCAAGATAAAAAAGCATACGCTCATGCAGAAAAGGCATATATGCAAGGAACCCTGTTCCCATACATCAAAGTAGGAATGCAGAAAGTAAACCTGACTCCTACTGTAAACATAGTGAACGGTGAAAAGGTAACAACGCCCAATGCTCCTGTTTATATTTATGACACCAGTGGTCCGTTCAGTGATCCCAATATGGAAATCGATCTGAAAAAAGGACTTCCCCGTATGCGCGAAAGCTGGATTATTGGACGGGGAGACGTGGAAAAACTGCCCTCCATTACCTCAGAATACGGAAAGATGCGCCGTGACGATAAAAGTCTGGACCACCTGCGCTTTGAACACATCGCCCTGCCCTATCGTGCCAAAGCCGGAAAGGCCATCACACAAATGGCATACGCCAAAGCCGGCATAGTTACACCGGAAATGGAATATGTAGCCATCCGTGAAAACATGAATTGCCGGGAACTGGGCATCGACACCTTTATCACCCCTGAATTCGTGCGTGATGAAATAGCCGCAGGGCGTGCCGTACTTCCCGCCAATATCAACCACCCCGAAAGCGAGCCTATGATTATCGGCAGGAACTTTTTAGTGAAGATCAACACGAACATCGGAAACTCCGCCACCACTTCCTCCATTGACGAAGAGGTGGAAAAAGCCGTGTGGAGCTGCAAATGGGGAGGTGATACCCTGATGGATCTCTCGACCGGCGATAACATTCACGAAACACGCGAATGGATTGTCCGCAACTGTCCTGTCCCCGTAGGTACCGTACCTATTTATCAGGCATTAGAGAAAGTAAACGGTAAAGTAGAGAATCTGAATTGGGAGATTTATAAAGATACATTAATCGAACAATGCGAACAAGGAGTGGACTACTTTACCATCCATGCCGGAATACGCCGCCAGAATGTACATCTGGCCGACAAACGTCTGTGTGGCATCGTAAGCCGCGGAGGCAGCATCATGAGCAAGTGGTGTCTGGTACATGACAAGGAAAGTTTCTTATATGAGCATTTTGATGACATCTGTGATATTCTGGCACAATACGATGTAGCCGTATCCTTGGGTGACGGACTTCGTCCGGGCTGTATCGCTGACGCTAATGACGAGGCACAGTTTGCCGAACTGGATACCATGGGTGAACTTGTACTCCGAGCATGGAACAAAAACGTACAGGCATTCATTGAAGGACCGGGGCATGTACCTTTGCATAAAATCAAAGAAAACATGGAACGCCAGATCTCTCACTGTCACAACGCACCGTTCTACACCCTCGGTCCGCTGGTAACGGACATCGCTCCGGGATATGACCATATCACTTCGGCCATCGGTGCCGCACAAATCGGCTGGTTAGGCACTGCCATGCTATGTTATGTCACCCCGAAAGAACATCTGGGATTGCCCAACAAAGAAGATGTACGCATAGGTGTCATCACTTACAAGATTGCTGCCCATGCTGCCGATCTAGCGAAAGGGCATCCGGGCGCACAGATCCGCGACAATGCTTTAAGCAAGGCACGTTATGAATTCCGTTGGCGCGACCAGTTCCATCTGAGTCTGGATCCCGACCGCGCTTTGGAATACTTCAATGAAGGCCGCCATACGGACGGTGAGTACTGTACCATGTGCGGACCCAACTTCTGCGCTATGAAACTGAGCCGCGACTTGAAGAACGTGGGTAATTAAACAACTGACTTTGTAAAAACTATGGAAGATTTCAAGAAAGCACTTGAAGGAACTTTAGGAAGAAAACACATAGACAACATAGTAGATCAAGTGGCCAGCTCCCCCGACCGCTTTGATGCTCTTTATACTCTAACGCAGCATGAAGAAACAAGGATAGCCTGGCGTGCCACTTGGGCTTGTGAAAAACTGAGTTTCCTCCTTCCTTCCCTATTGATGGATAAAAGGGAGGAACTGATGTTACGGGCCATGCAATGCCCCCACGATGGAACAAGACGCCTGCTACTGAATATCCTTCATCATCTTCCTGTCCCGAAGCCTGTCAACGCAGCTTTCTTCGATTTCTGCCTTCAAGGTATGCTATCTTCTGCCGAAAGCGCATCCGGACAAGCCGTCTGCATGAAACTTGCCTACGACATCTGCCTGGAAGAACCGGAACTGACAGGAGAGCTGAAAGCATATCTGGAAAATATGGAACCGGAATACTATACGGTTGCAGTGCAATGTGTCCGCAACAACATCCTAAAAAAAATAAGGTAATGAAGATATTGATACTCAACGGAAGTCCTCGTTGCCAAGGACTTATCAGCCGAATGCTGGACATCATGGCCGAAGAAGCTCGCATACGTGGCGCCGAAGTGGAAGCAATATCCATCCATAAATTGCAGGTACGCCCCTGTACAGGATGCATGGCTTGCCGCAGCCGGCAGGCCTGTGTCCTACCCGAAGACGATGCGCAGCGCACGCTTCAAAAGATACAATGGGCAGACGTGCTGATTGTCGGATCACCCTGCTATTGGGGAAACATGAACGGACATCTGAAAGTAGTGTTCGACCGCATCGTGTACGGCATGATGGGAGAAAGTCCGAAAGGGATCCCCCAAGCGTTGCATAAAGGCAAGAAAGCAGTCATCGTAAGCACCTGCTCCACCCCATGGCCGTTCAATATCTGGTTTAACCAGACACGCGGTGTAGTAAAAGCGTTGCGCGAAATTCTGAAGTGGAGCGGATTCTCTATCAAAGGCGTTATCCAGAAGGGAGGAACGAAGCAACATCCCGAGCTGACGGAAAGCGACAAAAAGAAATGTAGAAAAATAATAAGAAACTTATAGCTTGAAACCTGTTTAAATGCCGAAAAAGTTTAAATAGGCTCTTATAGAAGCGAAATCATCTTATAGAACTATAACAAAAAAAATTATGTTTTCAGAAGAACTTGAAAAAATAGATTGGGAAGAAACCACCAAAACCATCTACTCCAAGACCGAAAGTGATGTGCTCCGCGCTCTTGGCAAGGAACATTGCGATGTGGACGACTTTATGGCGCTCATCTCCCCCGCAGCAGCAAAATACCTGGAGCCGATGGCGCAACTAAGCAAAAAATATACCGAAGAACGTTTCGGCAAAACCATCTCCATGTTTATACCGCTGTATATCACCAACTCCTGCACCAATTCTTGTGTGTATTGTGGTTTCCATATCAGCAACCCGATGGCACGTACCATCCTCACCCCCGAACAGATTGAAGATGAATACAAAGCCATCAAGAAACTGGGGCCTTTTGAGAACCTGTTACTGGTGACCGGAGAGAATCCGGCAAAAGCCGGAGTCCCTTATCTGGCTAAAGCTTTGGACATCGCCAAAAAATATTTCAGCAATCTGAAGATAGAGGTAATGCCCCTCAAAGCCGAAGAATATGCCGAACTGAAAGAACACGGACTGAATGGAGTCATTTGCTTTCAGGAAACTTATAACAAAGCCCGTTATAATATATATCACCCACGCGGGATGAAATCCAAATTCGAGTGGCGGGTAAACGGCTTCGACCGCATGGGTCAGGCAGGAGTCCACTCCATTGGCATGGGAGTACTTATCGGACTGGAAGAATGGCGCACCGATGTGACCATGATGGCTTATCACTTACGCTATCTTCAGAAAAAGTATTGGAAAACCAAATACAGTGTCAACTTCCCCCGTATGCGTCCGGCAGAAAACGGTGGTTTCCAGCCGAATGTCATCATGAATGATCGTGAGTTGGCACAGCTCACTTTTGCCATGCGTATTTTCGATCACGATGTAGATATCTCCTACTCCACTCGTGAACCGGCACAAATCCGCGACAACATGGCAGGGCTAGGAGTGACTACCATGAGTGCTGAAAGCAAAACTGAACCGGGGGGATACTATACCTATCCGCAAGCTTTGGAACAATTCCATGTAAGTGATGAGCGTACAGCCGTAGAAGTAGAACACGCACTGAAATCATTAGGAAGGGAGCCAGTATGGAAAGACTGGGATGTTTCTTTTGACAAGTTCACGCCAATACGATAGATTTTACCCATATTTTTAAAGGAATGGGGCTGTATAAATGATACAAAGCTCCTTTTTTTCAAATTAACAACAAACAAAGTGGAAAGATATAACCGTCAAATTATTCTCCCTGAATTGGGAGAAAAAGGACAACAACGGCTTCAGCAGGCCAAAGTGCTTATTGTCGGTGTAGGTGGTCTGGGATCTCCTGTTGCCTTGTACCTGACAGGAGCCGGAGTAGGTACCATCGGATTAATAGACGATGATGTGGTAAGTGTCAGCAACTTGCAACGTCAAGTACTTTATAGTGAAGCCGAGGTAGGCATGCCCAAAGCTATCCAAGCCAAGAAACGTCTTGAAGCCCTGAACCATGATGTACAAATCAATGCCTATCCCACAAGACTGACTAAAGAGAATGCGGATGAAATTATCCGTACCTACGACATCATTATAGATGGATGTGATAATTTCGCTACCCGCTATCTTATCAATGATATCTGTGTGAAATGGGGAAAAGTTTATGTATATGGTGCCATCCGTGCCTTCGAAGGTCAAGTATCCGTTTTCAATTACCAAGGAGGCCCCGATTACCGCCACTTTTTCCCCGACGAAACAGAAATGCTATCCATGCCCCATCCGCCCAAAGGAGTATTAGGTGTAACCCCCGGCATAATAGGTTGTGCCGAAGCTGCTGAAGTGTTGAAGATTATAGGTGAATATGGCGAAGTGTTAAGCGGCAAATTATGGACGATTAACGTAAAAACGATGGAAACCCATCTCATTTCCTTCTAGAGGAATCGAACCGACCCTATTCAAAAGACATTAATTCCTCAATTATGTGCCAACAGTCGAGGCATGACGACATCCGTCGTCCGGCATCGACCGGCACATGGATAGTTTGACTTTATCCTATAATATGTGGTACAAACTCGGACAAGTTATCTGTAACCTCCATACGATTTTCGCGAATACCGATGCCCGCAGCTTCTCCTCCTATAATCCAAGAACCAATAACTGGATATCTGCCACTGTACGCTGTCGGTTCCACATACTCCTGATATACATAAGCTCCAGTGTTATAATCACCCTCCGTTTCAGCTATACGTACATATTCCTCCCAATCCCGGATATCAACAACGCTTACATTATGACCTTCACGAGAGAAGACCGGTTTTTTTACAAAACAATCCCGACCGAGGGCGCGACAAATAACAAGGAAGCACATAAGGAGAATCCGGAAACAACTCGTACAATGTGGCAAGGATCGCCTTATTGGACATCACCAATTTCCATATCGGCTCCAACCATTCCATTTCCGCTAGACATCCGTCAGGACTTTCGTCCACCATCCACTCCCACGGATAAAGTTTAAAGCACCGGTTCACTAGTTCACCTGCCGGATCAAAAAATCGTCCATTTTGCAAATCCAGCGCCTGCATATCCAATACTCGGGTAGAAAACCCAACCTCCATCGCCGTACTTGCCAGATATTGCAACGTTCCTGTATCTTCATTATTCTCTAATGCACCAGCAAAATGAATCTCTCCTTTTTTGGGGAAAATATCTTTCCATGACTGCACCAATCCTTCATGAATACCATTAAACTGGTCGCATTCCGGAAAAACATCCTCTTTCCATTGCCATTGGATAACAGATGCTTCAAGCAAAGAAGTCGGTGTATCAGCATTGAACTCCAATATTTTCGGAGTACCATCCTTGGCTAATATAAAATCAAAACGACCATACAGACTTAACTCATCCGCATCCCAAGAAGCACGGATACGCTCACCAATCTCCTTCGGAATATTCAATGCACGCTCCATAAATTCCGGGTTATCTTCAATAATGAATTGAGCAGCCTCACAATACAGACGGTACGCCTCATTGGTTGCTTCCTCCAAACAGGCTGTTTCTTCAGCCGTAAAACGATAATACGCTTCCTCGCGCCAATAATCACCATGAAAATCAAAGCCCAGCGCTTCTATTTTCTCACGGTAGTCTGAACGTGGCGTAACAGGTATTCTTTTCATATCCGCTTCCTATTAACTATGAACACCGGATGAACGGCGTGTTTTCCCAAAAACACTTCCGCTCGATTTTGATTTTGTAGACGATTTTGCCCCCACATTCACTTTTGAAGGAGCATCCACTTTCATTCCGTTAGCATCTGTCCACGAATCAGATTTAGGATAATAATAATGTGTGGTAGAAAGTCCGTTGGCCATAGACGGCATTAATGCCCAACGCATTAGCATAGCGTTATAAATCCAACTGTTTCCCTGATGATCACGGTACTCTTCTTGATCTTTAGGATTCTCAGGCAATTCCGTTTTTTGCGTACATCCGGCAAGTGCCATCAAACAAAATGCGGCTGCAAGAAATTGTTTTTTATTCATAATTCTATCTATTCGTCTTGTTTTATTAGCGCAAAAGTAAATAAAAAACGCCTATTTCATACAGATACACACAGATTATTTAAAACTTTTCCATCGCATGAATCACTTTTTCGGGGAAAGTATCCCATTGATTTACAGGTTTATCAAAAATAAATCTATAAATCCACTAGGATTATTACAAATAGGTTGCTATCTTTGCTTAGCAATTAGTCATAAGGTATGAAGTTAATTCTAATAACGCCCCCCACTTATTTTGTGGAGGAAGATAAAATAATTACAGCTCTTTTCGAGGAGGGACTAGACACACTCCATCTGCGAAAGCCCGGTACAGCACCCATGTTTGCAGAACGTCTGCTAACCCTTATCCCCGAACAATATCACAAACGCATCGTGGTTCACGGACATTTTTATCTGAAAGAGGAATACAAACTGAAAGGAATTCACCTGAACGGTCGTAATCCGAACCTGCCGGAAGGATACAAAGGACATGTCAGTTGTTCTTGCCATTCGCTAGACGAAGTTAAAGAGCGCAAATCCAGTTGCGATTATGTCTTTCTGAGTCCGGTATTCAATAGCATATCCAAACTAAATTATAACTCGGCATACACCGCCGAAGAACTCCGTACCGCCGCCAAAGCAGGCATTATTGACAAAAAAGTCATAGCTTTGGGAGGCATTGACGAAGAAAACTTGCTGGAGGTAAAGGACTTTGGTTTCGGAGGAGCCGCCATATTGGGCGCCCTTTGGAATAAATTCGATGCGTGTACCGATCGCGATTATCGGTGCGTGATAGAACATTTCCGGAAATTAAGAGATTTAGCAGACTGATTTATCAAAATAATTTAGAATAGAAGCCTAAAAAAACGAAGAATATGCTTCAAACCAAGCATATTACAATAATGAGAAGTTATTTTTAAATTTCTATTTTTAATTTCTAATTATAATACGTACCTTTGCACGCAAATTAACAAATAGGTAATATCTATTACAAAAATGAGCAAAACATCACCTTTTAGGGTATTCTCAGGAACAAATTCGAGATACCTTGCAGAAAAGATTTGCAACAGCCTCGGTTGCAAATTAGGAAACATGAACATCATGCATTTTGCTGATGGTGAGTTCGCTGTTTCTTATGAAGAATCAATTAGAGGCGCACATGTTTTTCTAGTTCAATCTACCTTTCCTAACTCTGACAACTTAATGGAACTGCTGCTAATGATTGATGCAGCTAAAAGAGCCTCTGCAAAAAGCATTGTAGCCGTTATTCCCTACTTTGGATGGGCACGTCAGGACAGAAAAGACAAACCTCGTGTTTCTATCGGTGCTAAACTGGTAGCCGATCTTCTGAGCGTAGCAGGCATCGACCGTTTAATCACAATGGATTTGCATGCCGATCAGATTCAAGGATTCTTTGATGTACCGGTAGACCACCTCTACGCTTCTGGCGTATTCCTGCCTTACATTGAATCATTGCAACTGGAAGACTTGGTAATCGCAACTCCGGACGTGGGTGGTTCAAAACGCGCCAGCACTTATTCCAAATATTTGGGTGTACCCTTGGTACTCTGCAACAAGACGCGCCTGAAAGCCAATGAAGTGGCCACCATGCAAATTATCGGTGATGTAAAAAATAAAAATGTCATCTTAATTGACGATATGGTAGATACAGCAGGTACTATTACCAAAGCTGCCGATATTATGAAAGAAGCGGGAGCTATTTCCGTCCGCGCTATCGCTTCTCACTGTGTAATGTCAGGTCCTGCATCCGAACGCGTTCAGAACTCCGGCTTGGAAGAAATGGTATTTACCGATAGTATTCCTTATGCTAACCGTTGCTCTAAAGTGAAGCAACTGACCATTGCTGATATGTTTGCTGAAACAATCCGCCGCGTGATGAATAATGAGTCTATCTCTTCACAATACATCATTTAATCTTTATATGATTATAGAAATAAAAGTCCGGACTTTCCCAAGTTCGGACTTTTATTTTAATTCTACCTAAAGATTGGATTCCCTAAATCGTTTTATCAGCAAGACTAAATGTTTCCTTCCTTTATAAAGTCATTTCTTTCTTTGATGATTCCTGCGACGATATTGAGCCTTTTCATGCTGATAACGCTGAAGTTTTCTATACACGGTGAATACTACCATAATCCCGGCAGATACCAGAATCACAATAACCACGCCTACCCCCAAATTATCCCCCTTTACACGCGACCACATTTCCAAGACCAATTCGGTCTTGTCACCGGAATCACGAATCATGGCACAACGCTCCACCACTGTACGGTCAGGATACTGTACCTTATCTATTTGTATACTATCGGCAGCAGGACCGAAAAAATAGCTTAAATCTGCAAAGTAAGATAAAGTAGTATCTATTTTTGCCTCCAAAATCTCGGGAGTAGCAACGGCACTCACATAACCACAGGCGTCCATATTACGTAAAGCCACATCGGGACGGCATAAATAATTAATAAAATAGCTGGCAGCCTTTTTATTTCTAGCATACTTAGGGATCACCCATCCGTCATACCACACATTACTTCCTTCCACCGGCACCTCATAGTCCAGATGGATGCCCACTCCTTCAGCCTCTTCTATCGCCCATACCGCATCCCCGCTCCAGGTCATGTTCAGCCATGCTTTACCTTTAGTCATCATTTCCTTGCCAAAATCAGCTTCCCAACCTGCTATCAAGGGTTTCATGGCTTTCAGATACTTCTCAACTGTATCGATGGATGCTTGCGAATAGTTGTTCATCAACTCCTCTACCGTAACCTTGCCTTTTTTCAAATCCTCGGCATTGGCATAAATCAATGCGGTACCATATGCATCACGATAACTTTCCTTCATCAGGATCTTGTTCTCATATTTCAGATTCCAAAGACTGGCCCAAGTCCTGGCATCTTCCGCTGGAACATGATCGGTATTAAAAAGGATACCTGCTGTTCCCCACATATAACCGATGGCATAATCTGAAGCACGATGCCCCGACCAGCTCAATTTATCCAATTGTTCACGGATATAAGGAGATTCATTATGCAGATAATTGGGGGTCTTTCCAAAAACGGTATCAATGGGAAGCAATAAACCTTTCCTCAGCATGCGCTCTATGATATACTCCGAAGGACAAACTACATCAAAATCTTCATGCCCGCGTTCTATCTTAGTCAACATGATTTCATTGATGTCAAAAGTCTGATAGACAATCCGAATATCTTCCCCCGTCTGTTCTTTGTACCACCGGGGAAATTCCGCCAACATATCCTCATCAATGTAATCGGCCCAATTATATATTTTCAGCACACTCTCACGAGGCTCTGTGTTATAGCATCCGGTTAAAGAGAATAACGCGCACACACACACCATCAGCCATCTATTTATTTTCCTCATTTTTTATACCTCCTTTTTCTTGCCTGCACGGCGATTGATGATAACCAGCAATACCAGCACCAATACGAATATAATGGTAGAAAGCGGACGAAGTTCAGGGGTCAACCCTCCTTTCCGTGCATCCGCATAAATATAGGTGGAAAGAGTTTCAAGCCCTTCATTACCAATAGTAAATACAGTCACGGCAAAATCGTCAATGGACAAAGTCACCGCCAACATAAAACCTGAAATCATTCCCGGAAGAATCTCAGGAACAATCACCTTGCGGAGTGCCTGCATAGGAGTAGCCCCCAAGTCAAGCGCCGCCTCATAAATATTCGGATTCATCTGTTTCAAACGCGGCAACACACTTAACACCACATATGGAGTACAGAATGTGATATGTGCAAGCACTACAGTGGTATATCCTTGTGGAATACCCAAAGATACGAACAGCAAGAATAGAGATATACCAATAATAATATCTCCATTCAAAATAGGAATGTTATTGACAAAACTGATTGCTTTACGGGCACGGGGACGAAGATTGAATATGCCGATTGCCGTAATACTGCCCAGCAAGGTGGATACGGTAGCTGCAATAAAGGCAATGCTCAAGGTATTGACCAAGGCATTTGTCAATGAATGATGTGTACCCGCAACAAATAGGGATGAATAGAGTTTGGTGGAAAACCCGGTCCAGTTGCCCAGCACCTTTGCTTCGGTAAACGAATAGATCATAATGATAAAAATAGGCGCATAAAGCAATAGCAGAAGCAGCCACAAATACCCCTGACACAAAATTTTCTTTACCATAGTCCACCTCCTTCGTTATGATCCTTATCATCTGAAGCGAGCAAGGTTGTCGCACCAATAAGGAACAACATGATCAACGACAAGGCCGCCCCATAATTCCACATACTATTATTAATATTTTCCTGGATAGTAGTGCCAAATAATTTAATATTATTCATTGTCAATAATTCGGCAATAGCAAATGTGGAGATAGTAGGCATAAATACCATTAATATACCACTCACAATACCCGGCATAGACAGGGGCAACACAGCCTTGAAAAACACTTGCATGGGATTGGCGCCCAAATCTTGCGCCGCTTCCACATAACTTTTATCCAATTTCTGCAAAGTGTTGTAAATAGGATAAATCATAAAAGGCAAAAAATTATATACCATACCGAATATCAAAGCCCCCTCTCCTAAAGATACGTTCATAAAATCGAACAAGGCCACCGTAGCCAGTGTACGTATTAAAATATTCACCCACATGGGCAAAATAAACAATACCACCACTGTCGATGCATATTTCATCCGCATCTGTGTCAGAATATAGGCAGCAGGATATCCCAATAAGATACATACCACTGTTGTGATAATGGCCACGCCAATAGAATAAACAAATGTGTTGATTGCCTCGGGATGAGCGAAAAATTTGGCAAAATTTCCCAATGTGAAATGCCCCGCATCATCCATAAATGCATAAACCACTATTAAAAGTAGCGGAAGAATAACAAATACCGCCGAAAATATCACGTAAGGAATAGTCCAACTTTTACGTGAAGACAAGAAAAATCGTATCGTTCTGAGCACCTCTTTTCTTTATTATGATTCTACAATCTGAGTTATTTTTATACTTTCAGGAAAGATGCTGATACCTACATGATCACCATTGTCCCATACATCATTGGTATCAACAAAAATATCCTCACCCCAGTCCGATGACACAGTGAGGTGATAATGATCTCCCTTATATAGGATAAAACGTACATCTCCGGTTAAAGTTCCATCCTCTTCATTATCCTGCAAAATGATATCCTTGAAATCTACCTGCACTTTTACTTTAGTTCCCGGCTCAATGTCAACCACTGGCAGACACTCAAACGTACATCCCAGAAATTCCACATGCGTTCCATCTATCAGTTCTCCTTCAAACGTATTGCATACACGTTCTTTTTTCATAATATGGATATCAAAAGGTTTTATCAACAAACCTACCTGCTCACCCACAGCAAAATGATGATAGTCCTGTACAATAAATTCATAACCATTGGTCTCGACCACCATTTCATAATGCACACCTTTAAAGATGGATGAGGTTACGATACCTGAAATCTGTGAAGCATCCGAATCCGGAAAAATATACCAATCTTCAGGACGTACCACAACATCTACCGGCATATTTTCACCGAAACCTTCATCTACACATTCAAATTCCACTCCTGCAAAACGCACAAGCTTGTCCTGTATCATAGTTCCGTTCAGAATATTGCTCTCACCTATAAAATCAGCTACAAACGAATTGATGGGTTCGTTATAAATATTCACCGGTGTTCCGATCTGCTGTATTTTTCCTTCACTCATTACAACAATCGTGTCGCTCAGTGTTAAAGCTTCCTCTTGGTCATGCGTCACATAAATAAAAGTGATGCCCAATGTCTTATGCATCTCTTTTAATTCCATCTGCATATCTTTACGCATCTTCAAGTCCAAAGCAGCCAAAGGCTCATCCAGCAACAACACCTCCGGCTCATTGACAATAGCACGGGCTATGGCTACACGCTGTTGCTGCCCGCCTGACAAGGAATTCACATCCCGATACTCATAGTCCGTCATCCCTACCATACGAAGAGCAGCCTTTACTTTCTTCTCGATAGTCTGCTTAGAGGTCTTTTTCAATTTCAATCCGAAGGCAATATTATCGAACACATTCAAATGAGGGAACAAAGCATACTTCTGGAACACAGTATTTACCGGACGCTTATGCGGAGGTGTCTGCGTGATCTCTTTTCCAGCTATCTTTATCTCGCCTTCCGAAGCAGTCTGAAAACCGGCAATCAAACGTAAAAGAGTTGTCTTTCCGCAACCGGAGGGCCCCAACACAGTTACAAACTCACCTTTTTTTACATATAAATTAATGTTATCCAAGACCATTTTATCACCAAAAAACTTGGAAACACCTTTTACCTCAATTATATAATTAGATTGTTGCATACTCATTTTGTAATTGAGTTGCAAAATTACGGTATTTTTCAAGAATGGAGGATATAAATAAAGTAATATTTATTCATCCGACTAATAATTTTCCATTGTGCGTACTATTTCTCTTCTCCCAGCAAAGTGAATGATAGGCTTTTGAGAAATTGTAAACAAAAAAATGAGACCTTCTCCCTGCTCGGATTCAACATCTACCCGATCTCCACCTCCGGATTATTTTTATTCCGTAATTGAAATAATTCCTCCAAATCGTACATCATTGCATTAATATTCACATCACTCTACACAAACTTCAATGTGCCCGATTCGATTTTCGAAAGATCCAGAATATTACCGATCAACTGTAACAGTAAGGCAGCCCCCTGTACAAATTATAACCAAAGGAATTGAATGAGTGCCCATAAAATTCAAAAAAAGCAAAGCAAAACTATAGATTCCTTATTTCATTCTGAAAATAAAAACCTTTTTTCCGCAAACATATTAATTAAGTAGTTATCTTTGCGTTCAAATTATAATCATATTAAAATGAAAAAATTAGTTTATTTATTGGCTGCAGGAAGTATGGCTTTCGTTGCATGTCAGAATTCGCCTTCCTATAAGGTTACAGGTTCAGTAGAAGACATCACTGATGGCGACACGATCTATTTACAGGAATACGCAGGAGGAAACCTTGTAAAACTTGATTCTGCTATTGTCAAAAGCGGAACTTTCGTATTCACCGGAAAACAAGATACGGCTGTAAACCGCTACATCACTTATATGAAAGGAGACAAGCGTTACTTTACTGATCTTTTTCTTGAAAATGGAAATATTAATGTAACCTTAGGTAAGGAAAGCAAAGTTTCAGGTACTCCTAATAACGACGCTTACCAAAAATTCAAAGATGGCTTCATGGCTTTAAGCAAGGAAATGAATGAAATGTACCAAAAGGCTCAAAGCGACACTAGCTTGACAGAAGAACAGGTAGAAGCTATCATGGCTGAGATTGAAAAGAAAGACAGTGTAGGCATGGATATGGTTTATCAAACAATTGAAGCCAATATCACCAATCCGGTCGGTGTATATCTTCTCCCTTCCTATGCAGGCGCATTCGAACTCGACAAACAAAAAGCGTTGGTAGAAAAAATTCCCGCTGCATTAGTTAATGAACGTATCAACAAGTTGAAAGCCCACATTGAAACTTCAGAGAAAACGGCTGTAGGTCAGAAATACATTGATTTCTCTATGCAGACCCCTGAAGGTAAAACTGTAAGCCTGTCTGATTTCGTCAGCAAAAATAAATATACTTTGATTGACTTTTGGGCTAGCTGGTGCGGACCTTGCCGTAAAGAAATGCCCAATGTTGTAGAAGCATACAAGGCTTTCAAAGATAAAGGCTTCGGAATTGTAGGTATTTCTTTAGACGAGAATGCAGACAAGTGGAAAGAGGCTATCACTGCCTTGAATATTACATGGCCGCAAATGTCTGACCTGCAAGGTTGGAACAATGCAGGTGCAAAACTTTATGGTGTCAATTCAATTCCTGCTACCGTATTGGTTGATCAGGAAGGTACCATTGTTGCACGTAATCTCCGTGGAGATGCCATCAAGTCCAAACTGAACGAACTATTGAAATAAAATAACTGCAAAATAGTTTACAAAGTAAAATACCGATGTCTAGAAAGGCATCGGTATTTTTTATACTCGTCCTATCCTTCCCAATAATGCGCACTTTCCATAACAATCTTAACTGGAATGATAATATCAATGAAACTTTGGGCGAACATACTAATAAAAAAGAACTGCTTCCTCTCTTTTCCAAGGAAACAGTTCTTTAAATAGAAATATTATCTTAATTCAATGATTAGTTAAACCAACGAACATAGCAGAAGTCCTGACGATGAGGCAAATCAACATTCTTCGGGAACATACGGTATGCCACCTTGAAGCTGCCTGAGTTAGACAAACTGTGTTTAACCTGGAATGTATACAAGTTACCTTCTTTCTTAATTACTTCCATTGGTTCTACAGAATAGATATGCTCTTTACCTTCCGCATTCGTGAAAGTGGTAACCAGTTCAATACCTACTGCATCATCCAATCCCTTTTCATCTATAACATAAGTAATGATATATTCTTTTCCGCTTTCAATATTACCGCTAGCCAGCTCTTCCGTCTTTTCACATGAAACGATTTCAATGGAATCCCAAAGTTCTGCAACTCTTTCTTTCCAAGCAGCCAGTTCCTTAGCCTTTGCATAATCATTGGCTACCAATTCTTTAAAACGTTTTGCTTCTTTAGTATAGAACTTAGCATAATAATCGTCTAACTGACGTTTCATTGTATAATGAGGAGCCACCTGAGCAATAGAATTCTTGATAGTCTTCACCCAACCCTCAGAATATCCCTTACGGTTACGTGCATAATACAATGGAAGAATCTCATTTTCCAAAATACTATAAATAGTTGCGGCATCCAATTGATCTTGATGATCTTGATTCTGATAAGTACGTTTTTCAGTTAACGCCCATCCTGCTCCTTCACGGTAACCTTCCAGCCACCAACCGTCAAGCACAGAGAAGTTAACAACACCATTCATCAAAGCCTTCTCGCCTGATGTTCCAGAAGCTTCCAAAGGACGGGTAGGAGTATTCATCCAAATATCAACACCTGAGACCAGACGCCGTGCCAACTGCATATCATAATTTTCCAAGAAGATGATTTTGCCCAAGAATTCCGGACGACGGGAAATTTCCACAATCTTCTTGATCAACCCCTGACCTGCACCATCGTGTGGATGAGCCTTACCTGCAAATAAGAACTGTACCGGATAATCAGGATTGTTCACAATCTTAGACAAACGTTCCAAATCAGTAAACAGCAGATGCGCACGTTTGTAAGTAGCAAAACGACGGGCAAACCCAATCAACAAGGCATTCGGATTAATCTTTTCCATCAGAGAAACGATACGTGAAGGATCACCTTGGTTCTTCAACCAGCTTTCACTGAACTGCTTACGAATATGGTCAACCAATTTGTACTTCAAAGCCATACGGGTTTCCCAAATTTCTTCATCGGCTACATTATAAATAGCTTCCCAAATTTTCTCATTAGACTGATCTTCCAGGAAATTAGGAGCAAAATGCTTAGCATATAGCTTCTTCCATTCAGTAGCACTCCACGTTGGGAAATGAACACCATTAGTTACATAACCCACATGACTTTCTTCAGGGAAATAGCCTTTCCAAATTCCAGAGAACATCTCCTGAGAAACCTTGCCATGCAACCAGCTCACACCGTTTACTTCCTGACAAGTGTTACAAGCAAATGTAGACATACAAAAACGTTCGCCTGCATCACCCGGATTAATACGACCCAAGTCCATCAAATCCTGCCAAGAAATCCCCATACGCTGTGGATAACCACCCATATATTTTCCAAACAAGCCTTCATCAAAATAGTCATGCCCCGCAGGAACCGGAGTATGAACCGTATATAAAGAAGAAGAACGAACTACTTCCAAAGCCTGGTCAAATGTCAGCCCGCTTTCTACATAATCACACAAACGCTGCACATTACACAAAGCAGCGTGTCCTTCATTACAATGATAGACATCTTTCTTAATGCCCAATTTCTTCAGCAGCAACACACCACCGATACCTAACAAGATTTCTTGTTTCAAACGGTTCTCCCAATCTCCACCATACAACTGATAAGTGATAGGACGATCAAATTCGCTGTTCATTTCATTATCCGTATCTAGCAGATACAAAGGAACACGTCCTACATTTACCTTCCATACGTATGCATGAACGAAATAGTTCAAATAAGGAACATCAACTACCATCGGCTGGTCATTTTCATCCATTACACGTTCAATAGGCAGGCTACCGAAATTCTGTGATTCATAGTTAGCAATCTGCTGACCATCCATTGAAAGGCTTTGGCTAAAATACCCATAACGATACAAGAAGCCAACACCACACATATCCACATTACTGTCTGAAGCTTCTTTCAGGTAGTCACCGGCCAAAATACCCAGACCACCGGAATAGATTTTCAATACATGAGTCAAACCATACTCCATACAGAAATAAGCAACAGAAGGACGTTTGCTATCCGGCTTAGCATCTACATAAGCTTTGAATTTAGCATATACATCATTCATGCGCTTTACAATCACCTTATCCTGAGTTAATGCCTCCAGCTTTTCATAGCTCAAACGTTCCAATAAAGCAACGGGATTCTGCCCCACTTCTTTCCAAGTTGCAGGATCTAAATCTCTAAACAGGTCTGTTGCTTCGTAATTCCATGCCCACCAGATGTTACGAGCCATTTCCTCCAACTTCTTCAGTTCTTCGGGAATGTGTGATTTTACTGTAACTTCCTTCCAATTAGGAGTATTCGCATTACTTACTTTGATTTTCATGTCTCTCAAATTATTTATTAATAATTAATTAGCTATTCATAACAAGCCTTTTCTGTGCATTATGCAATGCCACATCATAAGCTTCATAATAATATTTGATAAAATGCTTCCACAATGCCTTTTCAGCAATGTCCGCCGCATTTTTACGCACTGTCTTGATTGTATTTTCCGGCAATCCCGAAAATTCCGATATAGTGTCCTTTATAACATCCGCCACTTCAGAATAGTTGTAATCCGAGCGATGGATAACTTTCACACCATCTTTCAACTCACTGTATCTACCCTTCAACGAGTTTACCCACAAACCAAATCCAGCCAGATCAGTTGTTATAGTAGGTACATGGAATGCTACACTTTCCAAAGGTGTATACCCCCAAGGTTCATAATAGGAAGGATAAACACTCAAGTCATTCCCCAACACCAAATCATAATATTCCAAATTCAAGATACCATCCTTTCCATCCAGATAACAAGGTACAAATATTACTTTTACCTTAGATTCCGCCGAATTGGACATTCCCAAATACTTCATCATATCAAGTACCTGATCATGACTCATATTATGCAACCAATGTGTGATAAACGGACACTCCAACGGAGTTGTGAAATTCTCTTTGCTTTTCAAACGTTCCACCAAATCCTCACGAGGATCCCCTACCCAACCTGGTACATTAATAAATGCCAGCACCTCTTTTTTCAAATTTTTATCACGGGTCAATCGGTTCAAGGACTCCAAATAGACATTGATACCTTTATTTTTAAACTCATAACGACCGCTTGTACCCACAATAAGAGTATCATCGCTCATCGTCAAGCCAAGCAATTTATTAGCCAAATTCAACATCGCAGCACGAGCTTTCTTACGCTTGGCGGCAAATGTACGACCTTGCGGAACAAAGTCATCCTCAAACCCATTCATCAACACCACATCTGCCGGCTTGTCCAACAACTCCTTGCATTCGTTGTTGGTAATCTCACTGACCGTAGTAAAGCAATCCACATGATGCGCAGTCTGCTTCTCAATAGAATGCTTTGCCTCCATATTGAGTTCACGCGCCATTTGGTCGCCATTATAAGCAAATAAGTAATCGTAAAGGGGTTTATTGTTTCCGGCGATAGACCGGCCTATAGAAGTAGCGTGAGTAGTAAAAATGGTAGCTATTTCGGGTACCGCTTTCTGCAAATAAAGGGCCCCCATACCTGTCATCCATTCATGTGCCTGATAAATGACCTTATCATTTTCGGTCAGATTGAAACGATAAAAGCTTTCAACCACTTTTCCGGCTGCATAAGAAAACATAGACGCTTCGTCGTAATCTCCATAAGCATGAAGTGAATCAACTTTGAAATCCTCCCACATCCGGCCATATATTTCATTTCTTTTAGAGAAAAAAGGATAAAAATCCACCAATATGACAATAGGCTCTCCCGGAATATTCCAGCGTCCCACACGAACTTTCAATCCGTCTTTCTTCAAAGCATGTTCACGCCATGCCGCACAAAGATTTTCATTTTCACTGAACAAAGGATTTTCCTTTCCTGCCCAAAAATCGGGTCCTATGAAAAAGACTTTGTCTTTGAATGCTTCCTGCAGTGTTTTGGCCCTGGTGGACAACACCGTATAAATTCCCCCTACTTTATTACATACCTCCCAACTTGCTTCGAATATATAATCAGGGGCTAACAATTCTTTTGCCATCTATTAACTAATCTTAATTCGAGCGCAAAGTTACATATTTTCAATGAGATAATAAAGTTTTTTTGCAACTTTATGTTATTCAGATAGTTTCTGAATTAGCATTCAATTATTTTACTCTAACAATCTTCACAAAAAATACTGATATCGGCTACAATAATAAATATTTTTAAGGTTCTGTCTTACATTAGAATAAGAAAAGCGGCTATTTCCATAAAAACAGGAAATAGCCGCCCATATAAAAAAACTAATCTGATTACGCAGCCAATGCAGATCCCATCAAGAAGGTTGCAGCCAAAGCAACAATAGCATACAATTCAGGAAAAACGGCCAAAATCAATGTATTACCAAATACATTATGTCCTTGGCCAATGGCAGCAATACCATTAGCACAAACCTGCCCCTGACGGATAGCGGAGAAAAGAGCTACAAGTCCCAAAGCAATACCGGAACCCAACACGGCAGCAGCTTGAATACCTGTAATAGCCGGAGTCAGAACACCGAAAATACTCTGGAACATGAAATAACCGGCAAAACCATACAGTCCCTGTGTACCAGGAAGTGCAGTCAACACCAAGAAGTTACCGAATGCACTATCATTCTTCTTCAATGCACCGATAGATGCATTACCTGCGATAGTTACACCATACGCACTACCGATACCTGATAAACCAACCATAATTGCAATACCTACATAAGCAATCAATAAATTCATTTCCATAATTCTTCTATTTTTAATTTTTAAATTCTTTATTTTATCAAACTTCTCCTAAAAGGAATACTTTTCATGTCATCCAGAACTTAGCGAAATATCTGCATACTATGCTTCAGATTCTCCCTTTCTAGCTTTTCTGTCTGCACAAGGATACAACATTTATTCAAAATGACAATGCCGAAAAGGCTTAAACAGCTTTTAATTCTTTATTCTCATTCTTCAATTCTTGAAAGGCTTGTACTCCTTACCCCCTCCTTCGTAACCCGAATTCTTAAAAAACTCCACGAAAGTCAGACGCATCGGATGAACCATCGCTCCCAATATATTCATAAACATGTTGATAGAATGACCTATCAAGAAAATCAATACCATCACTATCGGACCTGCAATTGCATTATCAGGACTCATTCCAGCCGCCAGACTATTGAATACGCTGGCAAGAATACCACCCGACAGACCTAAAGCAAACAAACGCACATACGAAAGGATATCCCCCAGCAAACCGGTTGCCATATTGTAGGAATCCCACAAACCCAAACCGATATTGAGAAAAATATTCTTTCCTGGACTGTTGAGCAAGAAAATCAGCACACCGGCAAGCCCCAGAATTACCAAATGGACAGTTCCTCCCATCGGCATGGTATCTCCCAATAGGAATGCCAAAGCTGTACTTACCAATACAATAATCCATCCGATAGTTGACAATGCATATTTCAATCCGAACTGAATGGTCTGATTAGCCGCTTTCAGTATCATACCGAAAATAATCTGTACCGCTCCCAAAATCAATGAAAGATTAAACATCCATTGATTGTCCAAGAAGAACAAATCACGCATCTTATTAAAGAACGGAATATCATTACCATACAGATTAAATCCAAAAAAAGTACCTGTCAGCATACCGCAGAAGAAAGTCGAAGCACCCAAAATCTGCACCAAAGTTAAGATGGGCTTCATGGAAGCACCGACATTCTTCGCCAACATACGATAAACAGTTACTCCTAATACCATGAACAGACCATAGCCCGAATCGCCCAAACACAGCCCGAAAAAGAGCATAAAGAAAGGGGCAAAGAACGGCGTCAAATCCAGTTCATTATACTTAGGAAGCATATACAGTTTCATAATCGGTTCAAACAGACGGAAGAATCCTTTATTATTCAACTGAATAGGTACATTATCCTCCGGCGTAGGGTCAGCAATTTCAAAGTACGCCTCCTGTTGATTCAGAAAATTAGTAATCTCCGGAATCTGCGTAGCCGGTGCCCACCCCTGTAACAACATCAATTTGTCATCCGCAGCTTGTTCAGTACTTAGCACCACTTTTGAGAATTCTATCTGTGAGCGGATATTAGCTTGTGCAACTTGCAAAGAAAGAAGTTTTTCTCCTGCTATGGCAGCTAACTTATCATCCACACTCTTCATTTGCTGTTCCAAATCTTCACATCTGGCAGCAAGCCTACTCAAGGACATTACCGGCAATTTGACCGATTCCACTTCCAATTCGGGCAACGTTCCTTCTTTGGTTATGGTAATGAAATAAATGCGTGAACCAATACGGTTAACCTCCGTAGCATAGTACGTATCCAACCATTCCTCGTTAAAGTTCTTCTCTGAGCAAATATAGAAATTCACCTGATATCCAACTTCTTGCAACCGCATAACCGACGCAGGATCGAAATCTCCCCATACCTCTAACGCGGCACGCTCTTTGTCGCAAATCTGCAACTGATGCTGCAACTGGGTTTTCTCCAGTTGTAACGCCTCCACTTCCTCCAACGCTTTCTCTCCACGGGCTGTATCCCCCTTCTGTTCTTGCAGTTCAACATTAAAACCTTGCAAAAACTTAATAGTTGAAGCATAGTGGTCGGACAGACGGATGCTCTCTTGAAGTTCGGTATTCTCCGCTGTCCCCTGCGCTTTTTCCGCCACGTGGACTACGCCCAAATCACGGATATTTTGCAGGAAACATTCATAGTCCTTATGATAAATAAGGAAAGTCAACTTCTTCATTTTTGTAATCATGCCTCCGCCTCCTTTCTTTTCTCTTGAATAGATTTCAGAATCTTCTGCGATGATTTGGACAAATTCTCTTCATCCTCCATAAATCGTTTTATCTTTCGCAGAGCATCCTGATATCCGGGTATCTGCACTTTCTCAAAAAGATTCACTTTTTGAGTGGTCTTTTTACGCGCATGTTCCAGCAGGTTCAGTTTGGCAAGCATAAATTCCCTTTCAATAGCAGTCTGTGCCAATCCTTTCAACAAATATATTCCATCGGAATACCACTTCGGGCTGTTGAACAGACTGTAGGGACGGATGTCAAAGTCTACGTTTTCCAACAAGGGAACTCGTACACCGGCAATCTTCTTTATACCCAAATGAACATCACTCACTTTTATTAATGAAGCATCAAATTCATTCCAAAGTGCGAACATGGCCTCGTATGCCTGAATCTGTTTTTCAAGCCTTTCCTCCAACCCGGCAGCTTCTGTCTTGCATCTCTTTACTTCCATGCGGAGAGCGCTTTCCTTATTTTTAATAATAGGAAGCGTACGCACACGGACCTTGAGCTGCTTCTCAAGCTGTTGTAGCGAGGTCTTGTTATATTGAAACTTTATTGCCATGTTTCTTCGTTAATTTATTGTTTTTTCCAATGCTGGTCAACCAATTCTTTCTTTATATTGACTTCTTCCGGCTTAAAGTATTTGCTGAACAATCCCCATGTAACATCCAGCATTTCAGTAGTATCCAGATTCACATCAATGGCGAGTAACTGATTAGCGTAATCTTTAGCGAATGCCAAAGTACGTTCATCATAATTAGTCAAGTCAAAACCATTTTCCATCTTAGTCTTGGCATTGGCGGCATCAGCATACAAACGTACAGCAGCATTCATCACCTGAGGATGATCCTTACGGGTTTTCTTACCACTCACCAACTGTTTCAAACGAGACAACGAACGGAACGGGTCCACGATAACCTTACCGATATCACTATCGCGACGCAGGAACAGCTGACCTTCAGTGATATAACCCGTATTATCAGGAACAGCGTGCGTAATATCACCGCCACTCAAGGTAGTTACCGCAATAATAGTGATTGAACCACCTGCGGGGAATTGTACCGCTTTTTCATAAATCTTCGCCAAATCCGAATAAAGAGATCCCGGCATAGAGTCCTTGGAAGGAATCTGATCCATACGGTTAGACACAATAGCTAACGCATCAGCATAACTGGTCATATCAGTCAGCAACACCAATACTTTCTGATTATGTTCCACTGCAAAATATTCAGCAGCCGTCAGCGCCATATCCGGAATCAACAGACGTTCTACCGGAGGATTTTCCGTAGTATTCACGAAACTGATAATACGGTCGAGCGCACCGGCATTAGAAAATACATTCTTAAAATACAGGTAGTCGTCATTAGTCATACCCATACCGCCCAAGATAATCTTATCGGTTTCGGCACGCAATGCCACATTGGCCATCACTTGATTGAACGGCTGGTCAGGGTCAGCAAAAAAAGGAATCTTCTGTCCTGATACCAACGTATTGTTCAAATCGATACCGGCAATACCGGTCGCAATCAGTTCCGACGGCTGTTTACGGCGGACCGGATTTACAGAAGGACCACCGATAGGCACTTCCTGTCCCTCAATTTCCGGTCCCCCATCAATCGGATCACCAAAAGCGTTGAAGAAACGTCCAGCCAACTGGTCGCTCACTTTCAGTGTAGGCGACTTGCCCAAGAATACGACCTCAGCATTGGTCGGAATACCTTCCGTACCCTCGAACACCTGCAAAGTCACTTCATCACCCATGATTTTTACCACCTGGGCTAATTTCCCATTAACCATTGCCAACTCATCATAGCCCACTCCTGACGCTTTCAGCGAACAGGTTGCCTTGGTAATCTGGCTAATCTTAGTATATATCTTTTGAAATGCTTTTGTTGCCATCTCTACTCATTATAAATTAAAATTAAAAATTAAAATCAGACACTTCTCTCGGCAACCAATTCCTGTAACTGCTTCTTAAAATCCTCATACTGCTCAGATTTATATTTAGCATAGTTCATCTGTTTGCAAAGGTTGATCATCTTTTTGAAATAATCCATCACCTCAATGAAAGTATCAAACTTGAATTCCGTATGACAGATGTCGATTACCATATTCAAGATCTCCTCCTGACGTTCCATCGGAGTCACTGAATCTACTTCATCAAAAGCATCCTGTTGCAGAATCACAAAATCAATCAACTCTGATTTCCAAAAGATTACATGATATTCTACAGGTACGCCATCATCACCCAAAATATTAATCTGTTCAGCAATTTCCTTACCACGCAACAATCTTGTTTTGATTTCGTTCACCTTACCAATCCATTCACCATTAATACGTTTGGCGATATATTCCTCAAATTCCGGATATTCCAGATATTTTGAATAAGAGTCAATCGGGTTCACAGCCGGATAACGCTTCCTGTCGGCACGTTCCTGCTCCAAGGCATAAAAGCAACGGGCCACCTTTTTAGTATTCTCCGTTACAGGTTCCTTCAAGTTACCACCTGCCGGAGATACAGTACCGATAAAGGTAATAGAACCGGTCTCACCATTATTCAGATGTACATATCCCGCACGTCCGTAAAAGTTGGAGATAATAGCCGAGATATCCATCGGGAATGCATCCGGACCAGGCAATTCTTCCATACGGTTGGACATCTCACGCAAGGCCTGCGCCCAACGGGAAGTAGAATCTGCCATCAGTAAGACTTTCAATCCCATAGCACGATAATACTCAGAAATGGTCATAGCCGTGTACACAGACGCTTCACGGGCAGCCACCGGCATGTTCGAGGTATTGGCAATAATGATAGTACGTTCCATCAGCTTACGTCCTGTATGCGGATCTACCAGTTCGGGGAACTCCGTAAAGATTTCCACCACCTCATTCGCACGTTCACCACAAGCAGCGATAATTACGATATCCGCTTCCGCCTGCTTGGAGATGGCATGCTGAAGCACTGTTTTCCCTGTACCAAACGGACCGGGAATAAATCCCGTTCCCCCTTCTACAATGGGGTTGACCGTATCAATAACACGGACACCGGTTTCCAATAATTTATAAGGACGCGGCTTTTCCTTATAATTAGTCATAGCCTTCTTTACCGGCCACTTCTGAATCATGTTTACCGGAATATCTTTACCTTCTCTGTCCGTCAGAACCACTACAGTATCCTCAATAGTATAATCACCTTCAGGAACAATGGATTTCACTTTATAAGTACCTGTCAACTGAAATGGTACCATAATTTTCAGTGGCTGGAAGTTCTCATCCACCTGTCCCAACCAAGCCGATGGACCAACTTCATCACCCATTTTCACCAACGGTACAAAATGCCACACTCTTTCTTTATCCAATGGATAGGTGTATTGTCCGCGTTTCAGGAACACTCCATCCATTTTATCAAGGTCGTTTTGCAGACCATCATAATTTTTAGACAACATACCCGGACCTAGAGTCACTTCAAGCATGTGTCCCGTAAATTCGGCTTCAGCACCAACTTTCAATCCACGTGTACTTTCAAACACCTGCACATAAACATTGCTGCCTACCACCTTAATAACCTCTGCCATCAAGCGGTCTCCGCCAGTCAGAATGTAACAAATCTCATTCTGTGCCACCGGTCCGTCAACGGTAAGAGTAACCATGTTGGCTATTACGCCACTAACAGTTCCTTTTGTTGCCATATATCTTTAATCTGTTTATTATCTGAATTCTGCGGGAATCTGTATCTCGTCCTTTAATTTATCAATGATCTGACGGAACAGTTCGCTTCCCTTTTCCTTATCCATAGAAATCCAGCGGCCAATCATTTCCAGTTTCAACAAAAACACGAAAATCCGCTCCACAGTAAAATAGTTGAAGAAGACAGCGTCTTCCATCCAGTTCCATTTCAACAAATCTATCTTCTTTTCCCTTTCCACCAGTTCTTCAATCTCGCTGATACGAAGTATCGGCTCAAAATATTCCAGCATCTCGGACAAACCGAAATCTCGGGCATTCGATGTACGAATCATCTCACTCACATCCGTCTTGCCCACTACTACCTGAGATACGTCCATTTTATATTTACGTGCAGCTAAGGCAGCCAGTATATTATTGATATTCAAATTAAATTCAAACCAGGAGGAAACAAATTGATTACCGCAGTTCATGGCATACGCATAATAGCAGGCAGATAACATATCTTCCGCACGATAGAGTTCCTCTGCGGAAAGAGCCAAATAAGCAGTAATAAATTCATAAAGATAAGATGGGTATCTCTTATCCGGAGCATCGCCTTCACGCACCGAACTGATAAGCGCCAGCAACTCATTCTGAGAATAATTCCCCTCAAAATCTGTCGTAGCTTCCTTATCTTTCAACAGTTTCAACAGGTTAGCATTATCGAATTTCAAATAGAACAAGTCGATTAACTTCCTATCCTTTTCCGATAATTCCGAATAGATTTCCGATTTAAAATTAGCCACTGTATAGTTCAGTTTGCCATCCTCCAACGAAAGATCCGGCAAACCGGCTACCAGGCAATAATAATTTGTCATAGTCCCGTTTTAAAACAACATTTCTACTAATTGAGGACGAAGGAAATCCTTGAAATAATTTTCAAATTCCTCTTCACCGAAGTTCACTTTGTAAGAGCCGTCAGCTGGTGAGATAGTAAAAAGTGATTTCGTTCCGTTCACTTCTTCTATTCTCACCCCTTTATCCAACAAAGCTTTTGCGTTCGCTGCAAAATATTTCTTAAGTCCTTCAGCATCTGCGGTAGAAATCACGATAGATTCGTTAGCAGACCATTGGGCAGCTAATGAAACTATAAACTTATTCAGATACTCCTTATCTGCCACAAATCCTTTCACACTTTCACTGACTACCTCATTGGTCAACAAGGTAGCTATTTCGGTCTTCAATGCATTTACTGCTTGTCCGGCAAACAATTTAATTTCTGATTGTGTATTTTCGGCAGTTTCCTTGGCTGACTTCCGAGCTACAGCGAGAATAGACTCAGCTTCCTTACGGGCATCCTCTACAATCTTTGCTGCTTCATCGCGAGCACTACTGATAAGTCGCTGTGCTTCTTCATTTCCTTTTTCCACACCTTCACGATAAATCTTATCGGTAAGCTCCTGAATTTTATTTTCCATATTCTTAGAAGATATTTTTTTGAGTTTAACACTTTCTTTCTTCAATAAATTCAAAAAGAATAGCCCAAAAGTACAAAAATCAATGATAGAAAAAGAATTTAATGATAGAATTTACACTAAAAGTACTGCAAAAAGAGAAAAATATACCATATTCATGTTACAGAACATAGGATTATTTCCGTTACTAGACTCCCCACACACGTGCGTATACAAAAAAAGCCTCCGGAACTTCTTCAAGTCCGGAGGCTTCAATCAAAACGGCGGCTACCTACTCTCCCACTGTGACGCAGTACCATCGGCGTGGTGAGGCTTAACTTCTCTGTTCGGAATGGGAAGAGGTGGAACCCTCACGCTATAGCCACCTGAATAAGGTTGACATATTGTTGAGCTGTTATCGTAATTTCATTCTGTAGTAAAAACCAAAGGTATACACCATCCGACATATAAGGAAAGTGAACGGGCAATTAGTAATGCTCGGCTTTGATGTCTCCATCTTTACACCTGCATCCTATCAACGTCGTAGTCTACAACGACCCTGAGAAATCTAATCTTGTGGCCGGCTTCGTACTTAGATGCTTTCAGCACTTATCCGATCCAGACTTAGATACCCGGCAATGCACCTGGCGGCACAACCGGCAAACCAGAGGTCTGTCCAACACGGTCCTCTCGTACTAGTGTCAGAGCCACGCAAATTTCATACGCCCACGATAGATAGAGACCGAACTGTCTCACGACGTTCTGAACCCAGCTCGCGTGCCACTTTAATGGGCGAACAGCCCAACCCTTGGGACCTTCTCCAGCCCCAGGATGTGACGAGCCGACATCGAGGTGCCAAACCACTCCGTCGATATGAGCTCTTGGGAGGGATCAGCCTGTTATCCCCGGAGTACCTTTTATCCTTTGAGCGATGTCCCTTCCATACGGAAACACCGGATCACTATGCTCTAGTTTCCTACCTGATCGACTTGTCAGTCTCCCAGTCAAGCGCCCTTATGCCATTACACTCTAAGGCCGGTTACCAATCGGCCGGAGGGCACCTTTAGAAGCCTCCGTTACGCTTTTGGAGGCGACCACCCCAGTCAAACTACCCACCAATCAATGTCCCCGTTCCACGGGTTAGAATCCAAACAAATAAAGGGTCGTATTTCAACAGCGGCTCCACAAATACTGGCGTACCTGCTTCAAAGCCTCCGACCTATCCTACACATCACGTGCCCAGATTCAATGATAAGCTATAGTAAAGGTTCACGGGGTCTTTTCGTCCCATCGCGGGTAATCGGCATCTTCACCGATACTACAATTTCACTGAGCTCACGGTTGAGACAGCGTCCAGATCATTACACCATTCGTGCAGGTCGGAACTTACCCGACAAGGAATTTCGCTACCTTAGGACCGTTATAGTTACGGCCGCCGTTTACTGGGGCTTCAATTCAACGCTTCTCTTATCGATGACATCTCCTCTTAACCTTCCAGCACCGGGCAGGTGTCAGGCTGTATACTGGATCTTTCGATTTGGCACAGCCCTGTGTTTTTGTTAAACAGTTGCCTGGACCGATTCTCTGCGCCCTCCCATAAAAGGTAGGGACCCTTTATCCCGAAGTTACAGGGTCAGTTTGCCTAGTTCCTTAACCGTGAATCACTCAAGCGCCTTAGAATATTCATCCCGACTACGTGTGTCCGTTTGCGGTACGGGTACCTGCAGGATTAAGTTTAGCGGATTTTCTCGGCAGCATGCTTACGCGCACTATTGCCTTGTCCCGAAGGACGCGGCATACTGTCAGGTTCGGATCTCATGGTGGATTTGCCTGCCATGATCGACTCCTACACCCTTCAACCATCTATTCCGTCAGATGGCGGCACTGTCACTACTGCGTCTCCACGTCACTCCTGAAGGTAGTAACGGAATATTAACCGTTTCTGCCATCGGCATCGCCGTTCGGCTGAGCCTTAGGACCCGACTGACCCTGATCCGATTAGCGTTGATCAGGAAACCTTAGTCTTTCGGCGAGGGGGTTTCCCGCCCCCTTTATCGTTACTTATACCTACATTTGCTTTTCCAGACGCTCCAGAATACCTCACGTACGCCTTCGACGCTGACTGGAATGCTCCCCTACCGATCATATAAATGATCCCACTGCTTCGGTAGACAACTTGATACCCGATTATTATCCACGCCCGACTCCTCGACTAGTGAGCTGTTACGCACTCTTTAAATGAATGGCTGCTTCCAAGCCAACATCCTAGCTGTCTTAGCAGTCAGACTTCGTTAGTTTAACTTAGCTGTCATTTCGGGACCTTAGCAGGTGGTCCGGATTCTTCTCCTCTCGGGCACGGACCTTAGCACCCATGCCCTCACTCCTGCGGTAGAACTGATGCGCATTCGGAGTTTGTCAAGACTTGATAGGCGGTGAAGCCCTCGCATCTTATCAGTCGCTCTACCTCACATCAGTAACCCGCAAGGCTGCACCTAAATGCATTTCGGGGAGTACGAGCTATCTCCAAGTTTGATTAGCCTTTCACCCCTACCCTCAGCTCATCCAGAAGCTTTTCAACGCTTATTGGTGCGGTCCTCCAGCTGGTGTTACCCAGCCTTCAACCTGGCCAAGGGTAGATCACTTGGTTTCGCGTCTGCCACTGCCGACTATACGCCCTGTTCAGACTCGCTTTCGCTTCGGATACGTGTGTCGTCACACTTAACCTTGCCGGCAAAGGCAACTCGTAGGTTCATTATGCAAAAGGCACGCCGTCACTCATTAACGAGCTCCGACCGCTTGTAGGCGCACGGTTTCAGGAACTATTTCACTCTTCTGTTCGAAGTGCTTTTCACCTTTCCCTCACGGTACTGGTTCGCTATCGGTCTCTCGGGAGTATTTAGCCTTACCGGATGGTCCCGGCAGATTCACGCAGAATTCCTCGTGCTCCGCGCTACTCAGGATACTACTATGCTTCGACAACATTCGAATACGCAACTGTCATGCTCTATGGTCTTTCTTTCCAGAAAGTTCTTCTCTGATGTCTTCATGCAACGGCGTAGTCCTACAACCCCACCCATGCCGTAACATGGATGGTTTGGGCTGTTCCCCGTTCGCTCGCCACTACTGGGGGAATCATTGTTTATTTTCTTTTCCTGCAGGTACTAAGATGTTTCAGTTCCCTGCGTTAGCCTCTTACATAGTAAGATAATACCTCTTCAAGATATTGGGTTGTCCCATTCGGAAATCTCTGGATCAAAGGTCATTTGCACCTCCCCAAAGCTTATCGCAGCTTATCACGTCCTTCATCACCTCCGAGAGCCAAGGCATCCGCCATGCGCCCTTTTTACTTTCCTTATCCATTCGCCCACACTTGCGTGCCGGCGGGATGATATATACTTTCAGCTCTTTACTACTAAAATTACTGTTTGCTTGTACAATATGTCATAGATCGTTCATCTTCGTTTCTTACGTTTCCGATGGAGTGGAGAATAACGGATTCGAACCGTTGACCCTCTGCGTGCAAGGCAGATGCTCTAGCCAGCTGAGCTAATCCCCCGAACTTGATTCCGTTCGTAGTCCCAGGCAGAGTTGAACTGCCGACCTCTACATTATCAGTGTAGCGCTCTAACCAACTGAGCTATAGGACTAAGTTCAACCTAGTCTGTTTAATTAGACCCGGCTTCTTACTTTCTCTCTTCCGTATCATTACGGAATCATATCTTGAATAAACAACACCAGCAGTACAAGAACAAAAACCTTCTCGATCTTTCGTCCTCTCCAGAAAGGAGGTGTTCCAGCCGCACCTTCCGGTACGGCTACCTTGTTACGACTTAGCCCCAGTCACCAGTTTTACCCTAGGGCGCTCCTCGCGGTTACGCACTTCAGGTACCCCCGGCTCCCATGGCTTGACGGGCGGTGTGTACAAGGCCCGGGAACGTATTCACCGCGCCGTGGCTGATGCGCGATTACTAGCGAATCCAGCTTCGTGGAGTCGGGTTGCAGACTCCAGTCCGAACTGAGAGAGGTTTTTGGGATTGGCATCCACTCGCGTGGTAGCGGCCCTCTGTACCCCCCATTGTAACACGTGTGTAGCCCCGGACGTAAGGGCCGTGCTGATTTGACGTCATCCCCACCTTCCTCACATCTTACGATGGCAGTCTTGTCAGAGTCCTCAGCGGAACCTGTTAGTAACTGACAACAAGGGTTGCGCTCGTTATGGCACTTAAGCCGACACCTCACGGCACGAGCTGACGACAACCATGCAAAGCACCTTCACAGATGCCTTGCGGCTTACGGCTTTCACCGTAATTCATCTGCAATTTAAGCCCGGGTAAGGTTCCTCGCGTATCATCGAATTAAACCACATGTTCCTCCGCTTGTGCGGGCCCCGTCAATTCCTTTGAGTTTCACCGTTGCCGGCGTACTCCCCAGGTGGAATACTTAACGCTTTCGCTTGGCCGCTTGCAGTATATCGCAAACAGCGAGTATTCATCGTTTACCGTGTGGACTACCAGGGTATCTAATCCTGTTTGATACCCACACTTTCGAGCCTCAATGTCAGTTGCAGCTTAGCAGGCTGCCTTCGCAATCGGAGTTCTTCGTGATATCTAAGCATTTCACCGCTACACCACGAATTCCGCCTGCCTCAACTGCACTCAAGATATCCAGTATCAACTGCAATTTTACGGTTGAGCCGCAAACTTTCACAACTGACTTAAACATCCATCTACGCTCCCTTTAAACCCAATAAATCCGGATAACGCTCGGATCCTCCGTATTACCGCGCGGCTGCTGGCACGGAGTTAGCCGATCCTTATTCATAAAGTACATGCAAACGGGTATCCATACCCGACTTTATTCCTTTATAAAAGAAGTTTACAACCCATAGGGCAGTCATCCTTCACGCTACTTGGCTGGCTCAGGCTCTCCCCCATTGACCAATATTCCTCACTGCCGCCTCCCGTAGGAGTTTGGACCGTGTCTCAGTTCCAATGTGGGGACCTTCCTCTCAGAACCCCTATCCATCGAAGACTAGGTGGGCCGTTACCCCGCCTACTATCTAATGGAACGCATCCCCATCGTCTACCGGAATACCTTTAATCATGTGAACATGCGGACTCATGATGCCATCTTGTATTAATCTTCCTTTCAGAAGGCTGTCCAAGAGTAGACGGCAGGTTGGATACGTGTTACTCACCCGTGCGCCGGTCGCCATCGGCCTTAGCAAGCTAAGACCATGCTGCCCCTCGACTTGCATGTGTTAAGCCTGTAGCTAGCGTTCATCCTGAGCCAGGATCAAACTCTTCATTGTAATAATATCTTTTTCAACTGTTCAGTTGATAATCTGCTCAAGGATTCCAAATCTATCAATATCAATATTGACGGTTCTTGTTTTTTCCGTACACCATATATATATTACATACGGTGCACCGGCTTGTACTACTTGTTTGTTTATCTTAAATCTTTCAAAGAACTCTCATTTATGTTTTGCCATCGTTTCCGAAAGCGGATGCAAAGGTAAGAGATTTTATCGTAACCGCCAAATGTTTTCGAAAGTTTTTCCATCCTCCCCAGGTCTTATCCGTTCTCGCTCCCTTAGCCCCGCTAAGGTAAGATACTGGGTGCAGACACTGTCAAGGAAAACTCTCCTACGTTTGTTTCACCAAGTCAGTCACACACTGTCTGAAGTGCCGCATCTCTCTCGATTGCGGATGCAAAGGTAGACCTTTTAACGATTACCAGCAAACATACGAAGGAAAAATTATCCGGATTTCCTGAAACTTTTTTGTAATACTCTGAATAACAGATGTGTTACAAAGCATGTTTTTATAACGGAGGACACCGGAGGAAAAAGACAGACACATTATAATATTCGCACGCGCGTATAGGGACGGAAAAAGGAAGGGACCCATACGAAAACAGCAGACGGAAAACAAGAAAAGAGAAAAAACGGAAGGCAAACTTGCAAACTTGCAAAACTTGCAGCACTTCCACACCCACACACGTGCGCGTACATTATAATATGAAAAAATAATAAAGCATAAAAAAGAGAGCGGAAGACAGACGGACGATACCGGAGAGAACTACAACGGAGGAAAGGATAACAGAATGCAAAAGGCGGAAAGGGAGATACGTGACAAGACTTCCGGTGGAAAAGAGCAGGAAAGCCTGACAAGGAGAAAATAAGAAAGCGGAAGACAAGGACTAGAACAAAACAAACACTGACCGTAAAGGACCGACTTCCTGAATCTGCGGCAACCACACACTTTAACCTTAATACAATTCACATAATTCTGCGGAAGACACGTATCCTGCATGCGAAAAACCTCCTAGCTACTTTAAACAAGGTACGTTACTAACATACAGGCCTCTATGTTAGTAACGTACAAGGTCACACATTACTAACCTTACGGAACACACGTTACTAACCCTTCGGAACACACAAACTATACAAAAGCACATAGCATCCCGTCCAATACCCAGATACTCCGTCAGAAAAGCTGCCGGCTGCTGTTCACCTACCGCTCATCGGTTACCATAACCTCCAGAAAGATTTTCTTCATCCCCCCATTACAAAAAAACAGGATAGAACCAGACCATTCACTACCTAGAACTAGGAAAAAAGATGGAAGCCAACACACCACTCCACCTCTTCCTCCACTCTACCCTTCACACTCTCATCGGATTGTATGTCATTACTTTACCAGGATATAATAATCCATCGCCATTATAATGTACGCATACGCGCAATCGCGCGCGCTCGTGTGTGTGTGTGGAAAGACTGCAAGTTGTGCAAGTTTGCAAGTTTCCCCCTTGCATCATCTCATAAAAGGAGCTGAAAAAACAAAAGAAACAACAAGAGAATAATCACCAAGAATTAAAATATCAACAACTTTCAGGCTCCTCGCTCCAGCTCCAAACAGACCTTATAAAAAATGGAGAATCAGCAAAACGAATTACATAAAAAACAATCACACATAAAATTATTGTCTTTCACACTTTGCTTTCTTTATATTGTAGCGATAGGCTCGACAAGCCAAAACAAAGTATATCGCACATTGTATCCATAGGATAATATATTGCTGACTGATTTCAGACATACTAGCTCCCATAGAATTTATCTTAACAAAGGCCAAAGTTCCGGGAGCCGCAGGAACCATATAATGAATCCATTGCCAATACCAAGGCATTAACTCCAGCGGATAAGAAACTCCGGACAGGAAAATCAATCCTACAGAGAAGAAAGCTACCAACAACAATGGAGCATCACTATCACTGAAAAATAACGAACAGGCCAATCCAAAGAAACTGGTAGCAAGAATATAAGGTATCATAAGTGCCACAATTTTCCACGGATATGCTAAATGAGGCAATTGGAAAACTAAAGGAAGAAGCCCCAACAAAAAGACAGAGAATAAAGCATAAAAGACTAAATAAGTAAATGATTTTCCTATCACTACGGATGCCATACGTAAAAAAGAAAGATCCCTTCCTTCAGGGCCTGCAAACATCAGTATATCTCCAGTTTCACGCTCTTTCCCACTCAACATGCTGATAACAAATATCAACGTCTGAAAAATAACAACCATCAAAACGGCAGGTATCAAATAAGTACCATAACCATCGGTATAATTATACAGGGCAGTACCTACCACATCGACAGACCTTGTTTGAACCACAGATTGTATATCATCCTGAGGTAGAAAAACCACTTGCTCGGGTCGGACATCATCATTCACAGCAAGCATGGCTCCAGCAGACGCTTCCTGCATGGAAGCAAAATAAAGGAAAGCCGTAGTGGTGCTGTACATAATATATATCGCTTCTTCACCACGCCCCACACGAGCGTCAAAATCCGCGGGAATGTAAACAATACCCACCACTTCATCATATTTCATCAATTCCTTAGCAGCAGGCAAATCAGCATTGTTTGTCAATACCCGTGCCTGCGGAGTGGCATCCAGCAAACGGATGTAACTGCGGCTTAACGGAGTGCGACTCATATCCACTACTGCCACCGGAGCATCGCGTACCACATTGGGAGCATACATATAGTTATAAAGTAATCCATACACAAAGATGCCACCGCTGAGTACCAATAAAATGGAATAGCGGGTACACATCACACGAAACTCGTGCCAAGATACAGCTAATATATTATTCAATATCGTCATATTTCCGACTGATTAAAGAGCGTTTCAAATGAGGTAACAACAATAAAGGAGGAATAAGGAACAACAGCAGACAGGCTACATTGCCCCACATATACGCATAACCATAGTTGCCATAAAGCAGATTCTGTCCAATCTCGACAAAGTGACGGACGGGAAAAAGATAAGAGGCATAGTACACCGGTGCAAACATGTGAAGCACCGGAAAGGTAACCCCGCCAAGGGTAGCACCTAACGATCCTACCATGGAAACGATACTGATAATAATACTCAACGCAGGAAAAAGAGAGAACAGAAAAACCGCCAGCGCCTGCGTAGCAATGACCAATAGTGCCGAAGTAAGATTCAACGCCCAAAAACCACAATCCATCGGTATATGCATGGCACCAAAAAAGACATAGTTTGCCAGAATACTCATAACGATGAAGATAAAACTGTATGGAAGTAACTTGGCAGTGACCGCCACCCAGATATTCCCATCTGCCACTGCCAGCCAATTGGCTGAAGTATGGAATTTCCCTTCACTGCCAATGGAGTATGTAGTGACCAACAACAAGATAACTTGCAGAAAAACAAAGAAGAATGGCTGTGTAAGATAGACCGAATAATCCATATCAGGATTAAATAACGGATGATTCTGTGTGGTGACCGGTAACAGAAAAGATTCTATCTCTTCCTGATTTATACCCAATGCCACAGCATGAGTGACAATGGGAACTACCGAGATGCTTTTCAACAAACTTTGAAATGCTCCGTGAATCTCACTTCCCACACTCATCAATGCATAATGGTAATAATAAGTCAGAGCTGTTTCCTTACCATCCATCACCTTTGCTTCAAAACCAGACGGAATACTGAGGTATCCATAAATACTTTTCCGCTGCACATCTGCCCTGGCCTCCGCTTCATCGGCATAATGCCGAGTGATGCGGAAAGTGGGAACAGCCTCGGTCATACGAATTATCTCACGAGAAGTGGCTGTATTATCACCATCCACAACACCCACAGGCAGATTCTCCATCTGTCCGTTACCAAAAATTGTAGCCATAAAGAAGATAGAAAACAAAGGCAAGACGATACACGATGCAAAATAAATGCGCCGGGAAACCATACGGTCCAGTTCACGTTTCAATACCGCTATAAAAGGAGATTCTTTCATTCAAGTAGTTCATTTATATTTACCATTCACTGCAATCAGAATAACATAGCTATCCTTCTATCATTTCAATTCATCCAGATTTACCAAGACGGACATACCCGGTCTTAATCCCTCCATCGGCTCTACAGGCGCGCATGAATTTCAAAAGTTTTCATATCGTATGTCCCCGTCTGCTTGGTAGAACGCCAAGTGGCAAAACTCCCCAACGGGCTGATGTAATTGATTTTAAATGCCTTGTTTTTTACATCAAGAGCCGGAATATCTCCCATAAAATTCTCGTTCATACGGAAATAAGGCATATAGTCCTCACGGACATTAAGCACTACATGACAATCATCCAATACTACCAGACTCATAATGGGAGTCCCCGCTCCTACCAGTTCTCCACGCTTGGGGTAGATGGTTGATATCTGTCCGTCTTCGGGAGCTGTGAGGCGGGCATCCATCAACAAGGCCTGAACCTCATTCACAGTGCCCCGAGCCGCATCCACCAAGGAGCGGGCACTCTCTTTATCCTCTTTCTGCGCTCCGTCCTTCACTAACAGGAATTGTTGATGCGCCGCCCGTTCGGCGGCAACAGCAGCTTTATACATGGCTTCCACTTCATCTTTCCGCTGGCTGGTGACCACGCTATCTTTGTAAAGCGCCTGAATACGGTCATACGTCACCGTGGCCAGTTGCAAGTCACTCTTTGACTTGTTCCACAATTCTTCTACCGAACGGACTATCTGCCGACGTGTACCGTCATCTATTTTCTTATTCTGAAATTTCGCAATATCTTCCAAGGCATTTACCTGCTGGAACTTCGCCCAAGCCTCAGGACTGTTAATCACAACCAAGGTGTCACCCATCTTTACATACTGTCCCTCCCGGACCAAAAGGTATCAATTCTACCGGGAAGTTTTCCGGAAATCCGTATTTCAGTAGCTTCTATCTGCCCCTGCAATACAACCGGTTTATTGCTCATAGCTATAATCCCAATGGCAGACACCATAACAATGGCCACAAGAACAACGATAAAAGCGACTCTAACTGTTTCTTCTCTTTTTTCCATATTGTTTTCTTTTTATTATTTCCCGAATATAAAGTTCTCGGTTTGTCCGGTACGGCTATACTGCCAAAAACTTTCGGGCATTCCGCAAGTAGAGAGCAGAGATGCCAGTGCCACATCATATTTATAATAAGCCAGCAAAAAGCAATCTGCACCTTGGATAACATCGTTTCCGCATCAATCACATCAGTAGAGGTAGCCATTCCTTCCTGAAAGGATTTTTTACGGATACGTACCAATTCACGACTCATCTCAATCGTGGTGTTGAGTGCGGCGACATCATCCTTTGCATTCTGAATTTCGCTATATAACTTGTCTACCAAAACACCCAATTCATTCTGAGCCTTTTCCTTCCCAGTTGCAAAGTTTGTTTAGTAAGACGTGTCTGACGGATATTGGCTTCACGGTTCAGTCCGTCGAATATATTCCAAGTAAAACCCACTCCTACCAAAGTACGGGGCATCAGGTTTTTCGGAAGATTCTCTGCATAAAGTGTCTGCTTTCCAAACAATGCAATGGTAGGAATATATGCACTTTACTGATTTTCAATTGATTATCAGCCATCGCCTCCTGTATTCGCAATTTACTTACTATATAGCTGCCGGTACTTACCAGATTCTTGAAATAAAGTTCATCGGGCAGATCATGGTTCATAAACAAAGGAGAACTGGGTTGATGGATATGGCGTCTTCCACATTCAACAAGACTTTCAAGGCATTTTGCGCCACATTCAAATCTTTCCGGGCAGATTCCAACTCACGTCTGGCCTCGTCCATAGTGACCTGAGCAAAGAGGCGTTCGGCCTTATTTATCATACCGTTCTCCTCCAGCTTCATGGCATTACGGTAATGTTTCTGCAAGCCTAAAAAGGTTTGCTCGCGTACATCCACCACTCTTTGCGCCAGACGCAAAGCATAATAAGTTTCCACCAACTCCGATTGCAAAGTAGCTCCCGCCTCTTCCCTACCTGCTTTGGCCAAATCTACCATACGGTTGCCGATACGGCTTGCAAAAATTCGTTTTCCGCCTGTAAAAAGCGGCCACATCACATTAGCATCTATGGTCGTCAGGTTACGTTCTAATAAAGGAAAAGTAAGGGTATGCGCACCTATATTATCAAGAATAGAAGAAATAAATTTATCATCGGGCACAATGGAATGTACAAAGTCTTTTGCCGGATCGGTAAATTGCCTTAAAGGTTCCTTGACCTCAATATGGTTGGACAAATGGACGTATGCACCCGATGCATTCAAAGACGGATACCAAAAAGCATTCATTTTTTGTCGCTCACTGCGTGCTATATCTACAGCCTTATCCGCCATTTGCAACGTGCGGCTGCCCTTGTTCATCAGGCTGGCAGATTGTTCCAATGTTAAAGATAATTCCCCGTTTTGAGCTGATAATGAAACCGGGAACAAAAGAACACATAAAAATATTTTATAATGCATACACTGTTTAGTTTCTGTTATGTTGTAATAAACAGAAAACCAAACAGATTGTTTGAACAGGATTATTTATTAAATAACTCGAAAGTGAATTTAAAACCAAAGGTATCAAATTGCCCGTTGATAGTGCTTACAAAAGCCCCCACATCAAATATATGTGTGCCGATGCCATAACCCAACTCGATATATGGATTAAGATGTGGCATGAACAGGATACCACCATACAAACGCTCCTGCTAATCCCAGCCAACGGTTTAAAGGTTTCAAGAGAATAAAAAGGAGACTCATAGGTGAAATTCCCCGCCAGTACTGACGTGAAGAGTTATACCAACGTCCGTCCAGCAATTGGAAAGTGCCACCAATATCATCATTCCATCCTTCGGGAAGATTACGACGGGCAAAGTTAGCAAAATCCACGAAATACATATCTTCCTGCTTGGTAAACATCCCCCCCCCAATGCGATAACCGATACTTCGGATTCCGCTCAGTTTCAAGTTTTGCTGTATATCAAACTCCCAACGTTCATGAGCACCCGTACTCTTGAATACACCTTTAATGCCCCGTTCATAATCCAGCATAAAAGTAGGCATACTGGAACCTACATTCATCTTCCGGCGACCGTTCATGTAATAATACATACCGGGAGTCCATTCAATACGTATACGAGGTGCAAAACTATTGTATTCTGATCTGATACCTCGCAATGCAGCCCAATCCTTATCAGGCAACGGCTTTTCAGAATGACTTTCGAATTATTTATCAGATACCTCCAATGTACGGAAACACCTGCTTTAATAAACAAGCCGTTCACTATTTCTATATTATGGAACAGATTGAGATACACATCCTTGAAATAGTCCAATTCCAATTGGTCAAAATTAAAGGTACTATCGGGCAATTGCTTTAGCTGATCCAATACGACACTACTATATATGCGGTTACCGTTACCTACACTAACCTCAAAACTAGCCTGCTTTTCCGGCCAATATTGCCAATCGGCATCCGCTTTCACATAAAGTTCCTTATGTGTAAAATTATAACCTATCTGCGGACTGATTCTAAGTATACGTCCATCATGAAAAAAGCCGACTGTATTTAAACTTCTGCTTATACGAAAAGCCCCTGCTGTGGCTATAATCCAACAGCACCGGATTAATAAGTGGAGAACAATGCACACTCCCCATACTGGACAAATTCACATTGTAACTACTGATAAGCATGTCACCCAACTCCCCCCAAAACTCCAAATGTTCATTCTTCTTTTTTTTCGGTACGCGTAAAAGCGTATCCTGACGTAAAGCATAACTTCTATACAAAGAATCCTCCAAAGCGGACAGCGGAATGGGACGCTTGACTCATTGAACTTTTCCTTATCTGTTATCAGCTGTTCCGAGTCACAAGTCAGCTTATAGGATTCCGTCAGGTCATGGCGATGCTTCTTTTGAGATTTACGCCGGGCGGCTCCTTCATAAAATTTAATTTCATTGTATTTCAACCAGGCTCCCATATCCATTTCCAGATGGTTACCTATAAACTTAAAAACAAGATTCAAATCAAACTGCACCGGCAGAAACTCCACATCGCCCTCCTCTCCCATCTTGACACGGACCTTGAAGCGGATCACATCATAAACGCCTTCAATATAAAGTTCACGAATAGTCCATATCTGATCACTAACCCACATATATCCACTGACCAACTGTGTACCACGGAATTTGGGAATAATAAGTATTTTATACCGCTGGCAATCGGGAGGACCGGCTATAGAATCCAATAAATAATGATAATATCTGCTAGATTTCTTATCCAAAGGAGAAAGAAGTTTATCGGACATCAATGAAGAAGAATAGATATTCATGTTCAAATAATCCATCACATCCGTTATCTGTCCCCTGTTACGTGGAAATGTAGTGGATACCGCTTTTATCTTACGGTCGTATATATCAGGGGCCGTATAATGCAGCTCACTAAGAGATTCCATAAGGTAATCATTGATGTGTTTTTCGAAACGAAACATGGACGGTACATAGCGGATAAGGTGATTGCGCTTATGTACCTTTACTTTTCCTTTTATATATAAATCAGCCTTATACTCATCAATGATACGGGAATAGAACGGCGAAAACTGGAAAATACACTGAAGAATGGAATCGGACACCATCGGCTTGTCGGGCATATCAACCTTTTCCCTCTTAGCCTGAACAGCTAAAGGTAACAAAAGACAAAATATAATCAACCTGACAATCCGTATATAGTGCATCAATGTACTTTCTTTTCATTGTTTGAAGAGCAAATATAAACAAAAACCAACAGGCTGACGCATGATAATACTTAATTAACATCCTTAACAGAAATGAAAAATGATTAGCGATATAGCGAATTATTAATCAAAAAGCAGTATTTTTGCAGCCAACAACCAGTAAAAGAAAGACAACATGTCCAAAATGAGATTTTTTGCTCTACAGGAGTTAGCCAACAGACGCCCCGTTAAAGTTGACTACCCCTCTGAAAAGTTAGCTGATTATTACGGCAACCACGTATTCGACCGTAAAAAAATGCAGGAATATCTGCCTAGTGAGGCTTATAAAGCAGTAATAAACGCAATCGAGAAAGGTACCCCTATCAATCGTGAAATGGCCGACATGATAGCCAATGGCATGAAGAATTGGGCAAAGACCTTTAATGTTACCCACTACACTCATTGGTTCCAGCCTCTGACTGACGGAACTGCCGAAAAGCACGACGGCTTTATTGAATTCGGTGACGACGGTAATGTTATAGAACGCTTCTCGGGCAAACTGCTTATCCAACAGGAACCGGATGCGTCCAGTTTTCCCAACGGCGGTATCCGGAACACATTTGAAGCACGTGGCTATACGGCATGGGATGTTTCTTCTCCGGCTTTCATTGTAGACAGCACACTTTGTATTCCTACTATCTTCATCTCTTATACAGGCGAAGCACTCGACTACAAAACTCCTTTGTTGAAGGCATTAGGTGCTGTAGACAAAGCGGCAACTGAGGTTTGCAGAATGTTCGATCCAAACGTAAAACGCGTATTCGCCAATCTGGGTTGGGAACAAGAATACTTTTTAGTGGATACCGCACTATATAATGCACGTCCGGATCTTTGCCTGACCGGACGCACCTTGATGGGGACACTCGTCTGCCAAGGACCAGCAGCTAGACGACCACTACTTCGGTTCCATCCCTCCACGTGTAACCAGTTTTATGAAAGAATTGGAACTGGAATGTCACAAACTAGGGATTCCGGTAAAAACACGGCATAACGAAGTGGCTCCCAACCAATTTGAGCTAGCTCCTATTTTTGAAGATGTAAATCTGGCCAACGACCATAACCAGCTGGTAATGGACCTGATGAAACGTATCGCTTCCAAACACAATTTTACTGTACTGCTCCACGAAAAACCATTCAAAGGAGTAAACGGATCGGGCAAACACAACAACTGGTCACTTTGTACAGACACAGGTATCAATTTGTTCTCTCCTGCCAAGACTGCGGAAGGAAATATGCTTTTCCTGACTTTCATAGTCAACGTACTGATGATGGTCTATAAAAACCAAGATTTACTACGTGCCTCTATTGTCAGTGCCGGAAACAGCCATCGCCTAGGAGCAAATGAAGCCCCCCGCTATTCTGTCTATTTTCCTAGGACGTCATCTTTCCCATATGTTGGACGAAGTAGTGGCACGTCTGAATGACGCCGAACTGACCCCTGATGAAAAGAAAGCATTGCAATTGGGTATCGGGCGCATACCTGCCATATTGCAAGACAATACAGACCGTAACCGTACCTCTCCTTTTGCCTTCACCGGAAACCGTTTTGAATTCCGTGCTGCAGGCTCATCTGCCAACTGTGCCGCATCAATGATTGTGATCAATGCCGCTATGGCACACCAGTTGAATGAGTTCAAGACCCAGATAGATAAATTAGTAAACGGAGGGATGGAACAGGAAGAAGCTCTGTATAAGGTATTAAAAGAAACCATCATCGCTTCACAAAACATCCGTTTTGAAGGTGACGGCTACTCGGAAGAATGGAAAGCAGAAGCCGCGCGACGCGGATTGACCAATATCTGCCATGTACCCGAAGCCATCCTGAAGTTCAACGATGAGCAATCTCGTGCAGTACTGATAGGCGAAAAAATATTCAATGAAAATGAATTGTTCTGTCGTATAGAAGTGGAACTGGAAAAGTTTACTAAAAAGGTCCAGATTGAAAGTCGTGTACTAGGCGATCTAGCTATCAATCATATTGTTGCCACAGCTGTAATTTATCAGAACAGACTATTAGAAAATCTTCGTGGTCTGAAAGAGATATTCTCCACCGAAGAATACGAAGAGCTGACCGAAGACCGGAAGAATTTGGTACGTGAAATTCAAACCGCATACTTGCTATTAAAAAAGCCGTGCACAACATGACAGAAGCCCGAAAAGTAGCAAATCATTTGGGAAGCCAAGTAGAGAAAGCCTTCAGTTACGAGGAACAAGTGCGTCCATATCTGGAAGAAATCCATGACCATATTGACCATTTGGAACTAGAAATAGACGATGAGATTGGCCATTACCTAAATATCGTGAATTACTGTTCACCAAATAAAATTTCATTAAAAAAAGAAAAGGATAGGAGATAAGAACCTATCCTTTGTTATTTTTGAAGATAAATTAATAATATATCTTTCTTTTTTTCTTCTGATTACTTCTGTCCTTTTATTTTTCTATATTTGTGCTCTATAACACGGTTTTATAGCACGTTTATGGTTAGAAAAGAATTATCAGAAACTGAGATTGCTGAAAGTATACCAGACTTTATGGCAACCTTTAACACAGGAACAAAGAGAGTTCTTGGCTCAGAACTTTACGATACAGAAGCATAAAAAGAATGAGACGATATACTGCGAAGGAGAAACCTGATGCACCTTATGTGTCTTCTTAGTGGAAAAGTAAAAATCTACAAAGAAGGTGTGGAGGACGTAGCCAGATTATCCGCGTATTAAAGACGAAAGAATATTTCGCATACCGAGCTTTTTTGCCGAAGGGAACTTCGTGACAGCCGCTTTCCGCTTTCGAGCCTTGCACTATCTGCCTTATTCCCATGCCGGCCATTATGAAACTGATAAAAGACAACTCTGAATTAGCTTTGTTCTTTATCCGCCAACTTTCTATAGATTTGGGAATTTCTGATGAAAGAACCGTAAATCTTACGCAAAAACATATTCGTGGACGATTGGCGGAATCTCTGTTATTTTTGAAAGATACTTATGAGTAGAAGAAGATGAATCTACACTAAGCATTTACCTTTCACGAGAAGATTTGGCAAACTTATCAAATATGACTTTGAACGCAATCCGTACGCTTTCTAACTTTGCAACTGAAAAACTGATTACCATCGACGGTAGAAAATTAAAATCATTGATGAAGAGAAACTAAAAAAATCAGCAAAATAGGATAAAATCTAATATCAATTCATACTTCACACACACAGGCGTCCGTTTTTTCCATAACAGACGCCTGTTTTTTTCTCTACTTACAAAACCTTTTCAGCACCAGCTGTTATTAAAGAAACTAAAACCAAGAAACTATGAGTAAAGGTAAATTATGGGGAATCATCCTCCTTATTTTATTTGTGCTGGGATTCGGTATCTGGCTTTATACCAGTTCTGACGTAAAAAGATGTAGACCAGGAAGGCATAGGTGTGTTAGACGACATGACTATACCCGCTGTGGACTAAATAATAATAAACACTAACTTAAACTTTACATTATGGCTAAAGAATCTGTGAATATCCTGAAGGATAAAATTGACATTGTGGACTTATTGGCTCAGCTGAATGCAGCTCTGTCCGAAGAATGGTTGGCTTTCTACCAATACTGGGTAGGTTCATTCGTAGTAGAAGGCGCTATGCGCGGTGATGTACAACGCGAGTTTCAAGAACATGCAGCCGAGGAATATAACCATGCAAAATTATTGGCCGACCGTATCATTGAATTGGAAGGCGTACCCGTACTTGACCCTAAACAATGGTTTGATTTAGCTCGCTGCAAATATGATGCGCCCGTAGATTTCGGTTCGGAAATCTTGTTGAAACAAAATGTAGAATCCGAACGTTGTGCCATCTACCGCTATCAGCAAATTGCTGAATTCACAAACGGAATTGACTTCACCACTTGTGATATTGCCAAACATATTATGGCAGAAGAAGAGGACCATGAACAAGATTTGCAAGATTACTTAAATGATATAGCCCGCATGAAGGCTTATATTCTAAAAAAATAATCCACATCTGCTTCTATTCTTTTTTCTGTTTTGACGGAGAAAGAAAGGTAAAGGCCGGTTTCTACTGCAAAAACCGACCTTTATTTTATACTATTCATGCAAGTTGCCCCATAGTCCAAATAAATTAACCCATCTTACCTGTGAATCCCCAACGAATAACATTTATAACACTTGGCGGATTCTTACCAGTTTGGTCAATAGCCCTTCCAGCAAATCCAGTTTCAACATATTCGCTCCGTCACTCTTAGCGACAGAAGGGTCTTCGTGGGTTTCCATAAACAAACCGTCCTCCTACCGCTATGCCAGCCTTGGCTACCGTTTCAATAAGCTGCGGCATACCACCTGTCACACCGGCAGTCTGATTAGGTTGTTGCAAAGAATGTGTCACATCCAGAATTACAGGAAAACCTAAAGTCTGCATTTCCGGAATACCCCGATAATCTACAATCAAATCCTGATACCCGAAAGTCGTTCCCCGCTCGGTCAGCATAACCTGATCATTACCCGCCTCCACCACTTTGTCAGCAGCAAAACGCATGGCGCCAGGTGATAAAAATTGTCCTTTCTTGATGTTGACAATCTTTCCGGTATGAGCTGCCGCCACCAGCAAATCAGTCTGGCGACACAGGAAAGCAGGAATCTGCAACACATCCACATATTCAGCGGCCATAGCAGCTTCTCCAGCACTATGAATATCGGTTACCACAGGAATTCCAAAAGTTTCCCGTACTTTACGAAGTACTTTCAAGGCCTTTTCATCACCTATTCCTGTAAACGAATCCAAACGGAACGGTTAGCCTTACGATAAGATCCTTTAAACACATAGGGAATACCCAGTTTATCTGTTATTTTCACAATACGATCTGCTATTCGGAGAGCCATTTCCTCTCCTTCGATCACACAAGGACCAGCCAGTAAAAAAGAAATTATCTGTCTTTCTTAAATCTGAAATTGTCATTATCTTACGTCTATTCATTGAGATATCTACTCTGCCTCTATCCTTAAAGCAAGAAATGGATATCTATAGTTTTTAATTAGGGATAATCAAAGTTATAGCTTCCGGCTGGATCGTAATTTCAAAGGAAAATGGCGGTCTAAAATACGCCCGTCCAAACGGACAGAAGCATTCTGCGCACGTAGTACTTTTACTTTCCGTGTACGATAAGGTTTCACCATTTTATGATTTAAAATACGTCCCTGCAACAGCATCCACATACCCGAGAAAAGTTGAATTAACTCCGGACGATAAATAACCGACACATCCAACCAACCATTATAAGGAACTGCACTAGGTGTCAAACCGTATCCACGGGCACTTCCCACACATACCGTCATGATACGTCCACGAATATGTTCGCCATTGATACAAAGATGTGTACGGTACAATTTACGTTCAAACAGCAACAGGAACATGGAAGCGGCAAAAGACAACTCACGTATTCCCCAAAAACGGCGGGTACCATCTGAGATCTGTACAATACGCGCACCTAAACCTATATATATGGCATTCAGGAAATAGCGGGAGGTGTGCTTCTCTCCATCAAAATAATTACAACGCCCCACATCAATTTTCCTCAGACGACGATTGATAATCCAATCTACCGCTGCTTTATAATTATCTTCATCCAACCCCCAATATTTGGCAAAGTCATTACCAATACCATTAGGAATGATTCCAAAAGCGATATTTGTCTTATCCTCCACCATAGAAGTCATAATACCGTTAATAGCATCATTGATCGCTCCGTCTCCACCTACAATCACAATGGTTCGATAACCATTATTAGCCAAGGTACGGGCGAGTCGTTCCACCGATCCAAAACCTTCGGACTGTACGTAGTCAAAAACCACCTTACGGTTTTCCATATAGCTACGTATCTCATTCCAACGCTTCTGAGTCTTACGGCTTCCGGCTTTCGGATTATAAATAATCCCCCATCTGTTTGGTTCTACAGCCATAACATTTAGTTTTTAGTGTGTAACAAATTAATGATTTTTTCCACCTTATCTTCCATAGGCAGGCAAGCATCCAGCCAATGTATAGTGAACCCTCGCCGCTCCATGCCCCGGAACCAGGTCATCTGCCGTTTGGCAAATTGATGGATAGCTATTTCCAATTGATGAAACATTTCATTGAAAGAAAGTTTACCCAAGACATATAAAGTCAAATACTTATATTCCAATCCGTAATAAATCAAATCCTCGGAAGAAATACCACTATCCAACAAAGCCTTCACTTCGTTTACCATCCCTTCATCCAAACGCTGCTTCAAACGGTGGGATATTTTTTCACGACGTAACTCACGAGCTATATCTACTCCAATGATCAAACTATGAATTTGCGGGAACTCACGGTATTCCGCTGATTGGTGCTTGTAATACTCTTCTATTTCAATGGCCCGGATAGCCCGCTTTACAGTATCTACGTCCGTAGAGTTATGAAGTTTCTTGTAAGTTGACAACAACCGGGTGAGTTCCGCTAATGATTTATCTGCTAACGAGTCCCTAAGTTTGGGATTCTCTGGAACAGGAAGCAGCCTATATCCCTTCAACACGGATTCAAGATACATCCCCGTACCTCCGCATAATATAGGAAGTTTGTCTTTCCATCTCACTTGATCATAAGCATTCAAAAATCGTTGAAATTCAAATACATTATATTTATATCCGGGGTCTACAATGTTATCAGATGGTAAGGTATTTGCTGTCCATTCACGACATAGTCTTCCAAATCCTTTCCCCGTTAAATCCATCCGGCGATATACCTGCCGGCTTTCTCCACTGATAATTTCGGTATCCAACTTGTAAGCCAAATGCCAAAGGAGTTTTGCGGTAGGTCCCTAATATCGTTTCAAAGTACTTTTCCATCCTAAGTTTTTTACAGCACAAAGATAACGAAAATGTGCAACTTAGCACGCAAAATCATAAAAAAATCCTGAAATCCAGACTATATGGTTTTTAACTGATTAGCAGTTTACAGAAGCCATGTGAGCAATCAAATCCAATACTTTGTTTGTCGTTGTCATACCAAGAAACCACCTTAACCAGCCAATTCACCTTCAGAAGCTTCTTTCATAGCTGCACAGATTTCAGCATATGTAGCCGGTTTAGCCAAGTTAACTGTCAAGTCAACTACAGAAACATCCAAAGTCGGAACACGCATTGACATACCAGTCAATTTACCGTTCAATTCAGGAATAACTTTACCTACAGCTTTAGCAGCACCGGTAGATGAAGGGATAATGTTACCAGAAGCAGCACGACCACCTCTCCAGTCTTTCATAGAAGGACCGTCAACTGTTTTCTGAGTAGCTGTTGTAGAGTGAACTGTAGTCATCAAACCGTCAGTGATACCCCATTTGTCATTCAATACCTTAGCGATAGGAGCCAAACAGTTAGTAGTACAAGAAGCGTTAGAAACGAACTGAGTACCTTTAACATAAGTCTTTTCGTTTACACCGCAAACGAACATCGGAGTATCATCTTTAGAAGGAGCTGACATAACTACATATTTAGCACCAGCTTCAATATGAGCCTGAGCTTTTCTTTAGTCAAGAACAAACCAGTAGATTCAACTACGTATTCAGCACCGATTGCATCCCACTTCAAGTCAGCCGGATTTCTTTCAGCTGTTACGCGGATTGCATTGCCGTTCACGATCAATTTGCTATTTTCTACGTCAGCTTCGATAGTACCGTCAAATTGTCCGTGCATAGTGTCATACTTCAACATATATGCTAAGTAATCAACCGGGCAAAGGTCATTGATACCTACGATCTGAATATCGTTTCTTTTCTGAGCTGCACGGAATACAAAACGGCCGATACGACCAAATCCGTTAATACCTACTTTAATCATTTTGTTTAAATTTTAAAGGTTTTATAATATAGCTTTTAAACACTCTACGTTGGAATGTTGTTAAACGTTTAGTATTTATTTCCTAAACGCGGTGCAAAAATAAGAATTTGTTTTTATATTCGCACATAAATTCATATTAAAATAAAAAAAATGGGAAAAAGCAGCTTCTTGCAAGATTTTAAGGCGTTCGCAATGCGCGGAAACGTCATTGACATGGCAGTCGGTGTCATCATCGGCGGAGCCTTCGGTAAAATAGTATCTTCCATTGTGGCCGATGTCATCATGCCTCCCATCGGATTGCTGGTAGGTGGCGTGAACTTTACAGATTTGAAACTACAATTAAAGCCGGCCGAAGTAGTGGATGGAGTTGAAAAAGCTGCCGTAACGTTGAATTATGGCAACTTCCTACAAGCTACTTTCGACTTTATCATCATTGGGCAAAAAATAAAATATTATCCACACAAAAAACGGGCTGCCCTCAAATGCTTGTCGGACAGCCCGTGATTTATATACCAGCCGACATTTCCTAAACATTCCAATCTTTTTTTTGCATATTTTTCCACAAAGGGAGCAGGAAGAACAAAGTTTTTCCAATTCAATTATAAAAAGCCTCAACAGCATGACGGATTTTTATTTTTTCTGAGTATCTTTGCGGCACGAAATCATTTACATATCTTAATATATATGCAAGAAAAGATCATTATTCTCGACTTCGGTTCACAAACCACACAGCTCATAGCCCGTCGCGTTCGCGAACTGAATACTTATTGCGAGATTGTGCCTTACAACAAATTTCCACACAATGATCCGTCCATAATCGGCGTTATCCTTTCGGGAAGCCCTTTCTCGGTGTATGATGAAAGCGCCTTTAAAGTCGATTTGAGTGACATTCGCGGAAAGTATCCTATTTTGGGTATCTGCTATGGTGCACAGTTCATGTCTTATACAAACGGTGGGAAAGTGGAGCCGGCCGGCACACGTGAATACGGACGTGCACACCTTTCCACTTTCGACCAAGAGAACCCACTATTGAAGAACGTCCGTGAACACTCACAAGTATGGATGAGCCACGGAGATACCATCACCGCCATTCCGGAGAATTTCAAAATTATCGCTTCAACAGATAAAGTAGCCATCGGCGCTTATCAAATAAAGGAAGAGAAAGTATGGGGAGTACAGTTCCACCCGGAAGTGTTCCACAGTGAAGACGGAACCCAGCTTCTGAAAAAATTTTGTAGTCGACATTTGCGGGGGGAAACAGGACTGGAGCGCTGCCTCTTTCATTGAAACGACTGTAGCCGAACTGAAAGCGCAACTGGGAAATGACAAAGTAGTACTGGGGCTGAGTGGCGGAGTAGACTCATCTGTGGCAGCCGTATTATTAAATAAAGCGATAGGCAAGAATCTTACCTGCATTTTTGTAGATCACGGCATGCCATGATTATGAATGTCTCGGACTGAATGTAATCGGAGTGGATGCCAGCCAAAAATTCTTCAGTGAACTGGCAGGTGTGGAAGAACCTGAGAAGAAGCGTAAGATTATCGGCAAAGGTTTTATTGACGTATTCGATGAAGAAGCACATAAGATTCAAGATGTGAAATGGCTGGCACAGGGTACCATTTATCCTGACTGTATCGAGTCATTAAGTATCACCGGCACTGTAATCAAAAGTCATCACAACGTAGGTGGACTGCCCGAAAAAATGAATTTGAAACTATGCGAGCCTCTGCGTCTGCTATTCAAGGATGAAGTACGCCACGTAGGTCGTGAACTAGGTATGCCGGAACATCTGATTACACGCCATCCATTCCCCGGACCAGGACTTGCGGTACGTATTTTGGGTGATATCACTCCTGAGAAAGTACGTATTCTGCAAGACGCCGATGATATCTATATCCAAGGATTGAGAGACTGGAAAGTGAAAGACTCGGACGGAAACGAAACATCCCTTTACCACCAAGTATGGCAGGCAGGCGTAATCTTGCTACCCGTACAAAGTGTGGGAGTAATGGGGGACGAACGTACATACGAACGTGCCGTTGCCCTACGTGCCGTAACTAGTACGGATGCCATGACCGCCGACTGGGCTCATCTTCCCTATGAATTTATGGCTAAGGTTTCAAACGACATAATCAATAAAGTAAAAGGTGTAAACCGCGTATGCTATGATATCTCGTCCAAACCGCCTGCCACAATTGAGTGGGAATAATAGACAACCAACTAATAACTTAAAAACAACATAACGGAATGAAACAAGATATGATTGTTATCTTGGATTTGGGAAGCACCGAAAACACCGTGCTTGCCAGAGCCATTCGTGCTTTGGGTGTATATAGTGAAATTTACCCGCACGATATCACAGCCGCCGAGCTGACAGCATTGCCCAATGTAAAGGGTGTCATTATCAATGGCGGTCCCAACCATGTAATTGACGGAGTGGATATTGACGTGCTTCCCGAGATTTACAAAGCAGGGATCCCCGTAATGGCGCCGGTCATGACAAAGCATGTTGCGAAGTGAAGCTTCCCCAACTGACGGATGATGTGGAAGCAATACAGAATGCTGTACAATCGTTTGTTTTTGATACCTGCAAGGCAGAGGCTAACTGGAATATGACAAACTTTGTCAATGACCAGATTGAATTGATCCGCCGCCAGGTAGGCGACAAAAAGTATTATTGGCACTTTCCGGAGGTGTAGACAGTTCTGTAGTAGCAGCCCTGTTGCTGAAAGCCATCGGCAATAATCTGGTCTGCGTACATGTGAACCATGGATTAATGCGCAAAGGTGAATCGGAAGCAGTAATTGAAGTTTTCAAAAATCAGTTGAACGCTAATTTGATTTACGTGGATGCTACAGACCGTTTCCTGAGTAAACTGGAAAATGTAACTGATCCGGAGCAGAAACGCAAGATTATCGGTGGTGAATTTATTCGTGTGTTCGAAGAGGAAGCCCGTAAGCTAAATGGAATCGACTTTTTGGGACAAGGTACAATTTATCCTGATATCGTAGAAAGTGGTACTAAAACAGCCAAAATGGTTAAATCCCATCACAATGTAGGTGGCTTACCCGAGGATTTACAGTTTGAATTAGTAGAACCTTTACGCCAGTTGTTCAAAGACGAAGTCCGTGCCTGCGGAGTGGAACTTGGTTTACCATACGACATGGTCTACCGTCAGCCGTTCCCTGGTCCTGGTTTGGGAGTGCGCTGTTTGGGGGCTATCACTCGTGACCGCTTGGAAGCTGTTCGCGAATCGGACGCCATCTTGCGTGAAGAATTCCAACTGGCAGGCTTGGACAAGAAAGTATGGCAATATTTCACCGTAGTACCCGATTTCAAATCAGTAGGCGTGCGTGACAATGCCCGTTCATTTGATAGATGCTATGACAGCTACTATCGAACCGATAGACTGGTCCATTCTGATGAAAATTACCGACCGTATTCTAAAAGAAGTAAAGAATGTGAACCGCGTATGCTATGACCTGTCGCCCAAACCCAATGCGACCATTGAGTGGGAATAAAAAATATACTTCAAACCATGACCTGTCGCCCAAAGATCCCGAAACTTTTAGTTTCGGGATCTTTTATATTCAAGTTCTTCACTTTGCCCCCAATGACACTAGAACAAGAACCATAAAATTTTTCGTTTTTTTGATATTTCCGCTTCAATATTTACATCCAAGGAATCAAAGCTCTATAATCTCCTCATTACAAATGGTCAGTTTGCCGGCTCCGTTTTCTGTAACTACCCAGAATTTTCAATGCCGACCGGTCTACTCCCGGCAATACGATTTTAGGTTCAAAGGGCAAACACCATTCCCTCTTCCAACTCCCTCCGGATACGCGGAGCCAACACTGGTGCCTCATTGATTTCCAACCCGATGCCGTGTCCTATAAAACGTGCCTGTTGGGACACCCCCATAAAACGATCGGCAAATCCGGCTTTCGTCACGATCTCAATGGCCGCATTATAAAGATCCTCGCACACCACACCAGGCGCCGTCATAGAGGCAACCTTATCCTGCACTTCAAGACAGACTTGATGAGGCTCATCATTTAATTTTCAATGGAGAACACACGACTCATATCGCACATATATCCGTAAAAGTTTCCCCCTATATCCACCATTACACTATACCCCCTCTTTCAACAAAGTTCCATTCATTCCTCCGGGCAAAGACGGATCCAATCCCTTACCACCTAAGGCAAAATCATAAGGCGAAGGAGTAGCTGCATTATCTCCGGCCAACACACTTCCCATAAATATCTCCATACTCTGACCAAATACTCTGAATATTCCCAGACAACCTTCCAGTCGCATCAGGCGTTCCACCTCAACAGATAGTTCACGATCAGTCATCCCCGGATGGTATACATCGGGAATCTTACTATATGCTCGAGCATGTAAAGCAGCCGACCGACGAAAAAGTTCAATCTCCAGCGGAGTCTTTACGCTACGCGCTTCACGAATAATAGCAGTTCCATCCCGACCTCCGATTCAGGAAAAAGAGATGCAAGACGCATATAGTCCGCATAAGGCAGTTCCCCGCCTTCCAACATTATCTTTGAAGCTACAGGTATACCATTTTCTTTTAACAAGTCCACTATCTGCTCAGGTTTACGAATAGGGAATACAAATTCTCCCACAATATTATTAGGACGTTTTACAAAGAGAAGTGCCGGTGAATGAAGCGGTAAATAAAGATAGCCGTTCACTATCTCACCATACGTATAAAGCAAATTTACATTACAAGCTATCAGGGCAGCATCAATGCCTTGTTGAGCCATCAAATAGCGTATTTTATCTCGACGAAATTTCAATTCGGGTTGTAACATAAGTAATATTATCTGATTATTTAAAATACTGAGTACAAAAATAACAGATTTCAGTCAGTATAAAGGATAGTAGTTCCAAAAAAGAGAAAGGATATATTAAAACTCACTAATTTTGGATGATTAGTTTGAAAACAGTGTTCAATTATATTAAATTTGCAAACGAATTGACAAACAAAGTATCTTTCATGTTCAACGGTATCAAAAAATATGTGGTAAGAATAGTATGCGTAATTATGTTATTACTCGTACAATTTGATGTATGCGCTCCACTGATTGATGCCAATCTGGCTATGGTAGAAACGATGGAACAACCCACCCTGCCTTCTGACAACAATGAAGAAAGCAGAGGAGAAGAAACTTATTATTTCCAGTCGGGACGTGCACAACTGCCAAACAGTCGTTTTTACCCTGCACTATCGACATGCTGGTCAATCTTTTGCTATTCCCCAAGTTCCGGTACAAAGTTACACACCTGTCAGTGAAAATCCGGGGAAAGTGGTACATCATCACATTATCTTTTGTGTGTACCGCATTTAATATGTCACATTAAAGCATATTCATACATATTGGCCTTGTATTCTGAAAGATTTGAATGCAAGCCGGAGCTTTTATTTACTCAAACTCAATTATTAATCTTTTTAAATTGTATTCGTAATTTCATGAAGAGTAATTTTCAGAAAATTGCGGTCCTGTGTACATGCACAGGATTGCTATGCTCTTGTGGTCAATCGGACAACAAGCAGGAACATCACAAAGAATTCATTCCCATCACCATTCTTCACCCCACAACCATTGAGTTTCCACGCTCATATGTAGCTGATGTGCAAGCTATACAGTTTGTAGAAATTAAGCCCAAAGTGGAAGGATTTGTTCAACAAATATATGTAGACGAAGGACAGAAAGTCAAAAAAGGACAGCCCCTATTCCAACTCAGTTCCGACCAATATAGCGAAACGGTAAAAGAGGCGCAAGCCAATTACAAACAAGCACAGGCACAATATGAAATGGCAAATTATGAAGCCGAAAGAATAGGCCGGCTGGTTGACAAACAAATCTTATCAAAAATCCGACTCGACCAAGCCAATAAATAGAAAAAGAAGTAGCCCAAATGAAAGTGGAACAGGCAAAAGCACAAATGCAACGTTCACAGATGGATTATTCTTACACCACTATCACTGCCCCTTTTGACGGCTACATAGACCGTATTCCTTATAAGACGGGAAGTCTGGTAAATCCGCAAAGCTTACTGACTACCGTAAGTGATATTTCCGAGATCTTTGCTTACTATAAAGTGAACGAAAGCGAGTATCTGGAATACAAGCGCCAACAACTTAGCGGACAAAAACAGCACGAAGAAAATAATGTGGAACTGATTTTGTCAGACGGTTC